>Ga0326727_10000003_pt1 | contig 1741898 bp, 1473 predicted proteins | sample MB2enrmetagenome_FD_207643 | JGI IMG/M metagenome (GOLD analysis project Ga0326727, IMG submission 207643) | Lab enriched peat soil microbial communities from McLean, Ithaca, NY, United States - MB29MY | ecosystem: Environmental > Terrestrial > Soil > Wetlands > Peat | place: USA: New York... | reverse complement strand
CTCCAAGCTCCAAGCTCCAAGCTCCAAGCTCCAAGCTCCAAGCTCCAAGCTCCAAGCTCCAAGCTCCAAGCTCCAAGCTCCAAGCTCCAAGCTCCAAGCTCCAAGCTCCAAGCTCCAAGCTCCAAGCTCCAAGCGAAGCTAAAACCAACTTGCAACATGCAGCTATTGTCTAGTTGTGTTCAGTCAGAGATGAAAAAGGAACATCGAACTCGAAGCCTGACGTCGCAGCCGAGAAGCGCTCAGGCTTTTCCTTGGAGCCTGGGGCTGAGAGCTTGGAGCTGGCTTGCGAGAGCTTGAAGCTTTTCTTTATTTCTTCGCGCGCCCAACCGGAGGTTTTGGTGCTGACTCAGGCGCAGGAGCAACGAACACGACCTCACCTTTACGCGTGTAATGCAGTTGCTCGCGCGCTTCCTTCTCAATCGCCGCTGGATCAGATTTCAGCTGCTTGATGCGTTCTGCAAACTGCGTATTCTCTTTCTGCAACCGATCGACTTCGCTCTGCAATTCCAGCATCTCAGCGCGCTTCTGCCGATAAACCACAATCCCATTCGGCCCCAGCATCGCATGAAGAACAACGCCACCAACCAGCAATGCGGCAACCACAGTTCCAAGTCTGCGCCATTCCCGTGCGAGCCAGCTCCACACCGGACGAGTCTGTTCGATCCAGCGCGCAGCGAACGCCTCGGCTCGCGGACCTTGCTCCATGACCATACGAATTCCGTCCTCAGGTCGAGGCAGGATACGCGCTCGCGTTTCCGGTCCTAGTCGAAGATCGCCCGATCGCCGACTTGTTAGTCGAAAATTCGCTAATCGAAGATCCATGCTTTCGCTGCCGCGCTCAACTTCTTCAGCCCTTCCTCGCTGCGCGCCTCGCTGTACACGCGCACAACTGGTTCCGTGCCCGAAAGCCGGTAACAAACCCACGATCCATCCGCGAGAACGAGCTTCAATCCATCGGTCCGAACGACCTTGGCAACTTTGCTGCCGCAAAAATCGTGCGGATCGCTACGTAACTTCTCAGTAAACTTCTGTTTCACCTCGGGCGTCAAGCGGAAGTTCTCGCGCACCGGATAAAAGGAACCTACTTTGCTAAACACATCCTGTAGCTGTTTGCTAAGCGACGCACCACGGCTTGCGACCATCTCGCAGCATAGCAAGCCCGCGAGCACGCCGTCTTTCTCCGGAACGTGTCCGCGAATCGAAAGACCAGCGCTCTCTTCGCCGCCAATCAGGATCTTGTCCTGCTTAATCAGTTCGCCAATATATTTGAAGCCAACCGGGGTTTCGTGCAGTTCGATCTTGTAACGATCGGCGAGCGCGTTGATCAGGTTGGTGGTCGCGACAGACTTGCCGACACCGTTCTTCCATCCGCGCGTTTCAACCAGATAGTCGAAGAGCAGCGCGATAACGTAATTCGGTTGCAGGAATGTCCCATCCTTATCGACGATGCCGAAGCGATCCGCGTCTCCGTCGGTGGCAATGCCAATCGCAGCGCCCGTTTCGCTCATCTCCCGCCGCAGATCCTCGAGCAGATGATCGTCGGGTTCCGGCGCGTGTCCCCCGAACAGCACATCGCGATAATCGTGGACCGCGGAAACCGGAATGCCCGCCTCGCGCAGCACCCCATCCGAGTAGCCGCGAGCTGCGCCCCACATGGGATCGAAGACGATCTTGATCCCAGACTTCCTGATTGCGGCGAGATCGACGAGTTCTCCAATGCGCTTGAGGTAGATGTCCCTGGGATCGAGCGCTTGCTGCGTTGCCCTGGTCGCGCTCGGCGCTTGCGGCTTCTGGTCAAAGGCCGCGATTTCCGCCTCGATCGCCTTGGTCACTTCGGGCAGTGAAGGCGCGCCATCAGGTGTGGAGAACTTGATGCCGTTGTATTCCGGAGGATTGTGCGATGCGGTAAAGTTGATCGCGCCATCGGCCTTCCACTGAATCACCGCATACGAAATCGCCGGCGTTGGCGCAGGCTCGGCGATGAGGAGCGGAGTGATGCCGTAACTCGAGAGAACGTCAGAAGCCATGGCGCAGAACGTCTCGCCAAGAAAGCGCGGATCGCGCCCGACGATGACTTTCGCTCCATTCGGCTTCTGCGCCACAACATATCGCGAAATACCATGTAGCGCGCGCCGTACGTTGGCGAAGGTGAATTCGTCGGCCATTACGGCGCGCCAGCCCGACGTTCCGAACCTGATTTGTGTGGTCATGATTGCCTCGTTATAAACGGATCCAAGCTCTCAGCTCCAAGCTCTCAGCTTCAGGCCATCGGTCACCGGTCACTGGTTGCCGGTCCTCTACTTTCGCCTGGCCGCATTCCGCGGTAGAGTTTGTCCAGCACTGGAGTCGAAATCCCAAGAGCCAAGTTCTGATTATATGACCGACAAAAGGGTTGTTCTCACCACCTGCGGTTCGCTCGAAGAAGCGCGCGAGATTGCGCAGGCGCTTGTCGACCGCAAACTCGCGGCTTGCGTCAACATCCTCCCGAATGTCGAATCCGTTTACCGATGGAAGGGAGAGATCGAAAGCTCGACCGAATACCTGCTCCTGATCAAGACGACAGAAGAAGCTTCTCCTGCGTTGCGCGACGCGATTGCCGAGTTGCACTCGTACGATGTGCCCGAGTGTATCGAAATTCCCATCGAGAACGGCAGCGCTGCCTACCTCAAGTGGATTGAAGATTCGGTGCGCTGAAGTCGGCGCGCTAAAGTCCGCACGTGGACTCGCCGCGATGAACGCCCCGCATTGCACTGGCTCAGATCGCGGCGAGCGCCTGGTCGAGATCGGCGATGATGTCTTCGACATCTTCAATGCCGACCGAGATGCGCACCATGCCATCGGTGATGCCGATCTTGCGGCGTCCTTCTTCGCCGAGCGCGGCGTGCGTCATGGTTGCGGGATGCGAGATAAGGGTTTCAACTCCGCCGAGCGATTCGCCCAGCGAGCAAACTCTCACCTTGCGCAGCATCTTATTGGCATTGGCGAGCGAGCCGGTTTCGAAGGCGATCATCGCGCCGAATCCGCGCATCTGCTTCTTCGCCAGTTCGTGTTGCGGATGACTCGCCAATCCCGGATAGAAGACCTTCCGCACTTTGCCGTGTTTGGCGAGGTACTCAGCAACCTTGCGGCCGTTGCGATCGTGCTGCAACATGCGCACGGCCAGCGTTTTGACGCCGCGCAGAATCAGCCAGCATTCGAAGGGAGACATGATCGCGCCTGCGCACTTTTGCAGGAAGGCAAGCTTCTCCGCTTGTTCCTGCCTGGTGCAGACGACGACTCCGCCTAAACCGTCGCTGTGCCCGTTGAGGAACTTGGTGGTCGAGTGGATGACCATGTCCGCGCCGAGTTCGAGCGGGCGCTGGAAGAACGGTGACATGAAGGTGTTGTCGACAACGACTTCGGCTCCGTGACGATGAGCGATCTCACTGACGGCGTGAATGTCGCACAACTCCATCAGCGGATTTGTCGGCGTCTCGAGAAAGACGAGGCGCGTGTTTAGTTGCAGGGCTCGCTTGACCGCGTCGAGATCGGAGGTATCGACGTAAGAGAATGTAAGGCCGAAGTTGACGAGGACTTGATTGAAGAGGCGCGGAGTTCCGCCGTAGAGATTGTGTCCGGCAACGATGTGGTCTCCAGCTTTGAGCATGGTTGCGACGGCGTTGATCGCGGCCATTCCGCTGGCGAAGACCTTGGAGGCGATTCCACCTTCGAGCGCGGCGAGATTGGTTTCGAGGCGATCGCGCGTCGGATTCGAGACGCGCGAATACTCGTAGCCTTTGTGCTTTCCGATTTCTTCCTGAACGTAAGTCGAGGAAGCGTAGATGGGAACGTTGACCGCGCCAGTTGATGGATCGGGTTCTTGTCCGGCGTGAATGGCGCGAGTGGAGAAGCCTTGGTTCGCGAAGTCTGGATGATTTGCGGTCAAAGAATGAGTCCTCGGAATGACGATTTTGGCGGCGAGCGAATGAGTCGCCGGAAACGCGATATTACCAGTTAGTAACTGATACCCCCTCCAATCGATCTATTGGAATCATGGACTTAGGGCCGCTGTTCCGCTAGATCTCTGAAGAATAAGGAGTTACACGTATGATATTACAAAATAAGGAGTTAACCCATTTAGTTCCGATTTGGGAATTTCCGGGAGCGGTCTACCTTATGCAATTTGCGCCCTCGGTACTTGCTGCTTCGGTGTGATTCTAGCAGGCGGTGTCAACCGCCAGGATGCTTCGTCGGCATGCAATCGGTTTGAGTACGAATGGGGTTTCGAGCGCTACCCCTGCAAGGCTCGGGCTTCAAACGCCGAGATGACAGCGTGCTTTATTTCAGCTTCTAAAACGGCTGACGAACGGCTCAATAAGACTTACAACCACATCCGAGTTGTGTTGTTCGCCGACGAGCAACGGGACTTGCAGGCAGCACAACGCCTTTGGCTAAAATTTCGCGATGCGAACTGTTCAGCGGAAAGAAACCTCTACGGAGGGGCAGCGCAGCGCCAACGGTCTATCCTGCTTGCATCGACGCGGATATTCGACAGCGCACAAGTGACCTTGAAGCAATGTACGGTTGGCGTTTGGAGAAATTCGGGAAGCCTATCGAGTGAAACGGGATGCCCCGCCGGGGTTCTGAGTGTAATCACCTTCCATGAGAAGGCCGGTCGGAGTCAAGTCGATTCTGATTTCATTTCGTTCTCCAGGTTTTTCTTTTAGCCGCTCGCCGCTGTCGCCATGCTTCCATTCGCACTCGGTATGAGCGATTGGTTTCGCTCGGTGCATGTTGGGCGTTCTCGTTTCAACCGGTGCTGCTATCTGTTTGGCGCCCTGTGGTTCGGTCCTCGAAGAATCGAACCTGGGCCAGGCGATAGACGCAGTCACCGGAACTCGGCTTTGGCTTTTGTCTTTTCCCTTCCTGGAACGGTTTTGATTTTTGTTTTGCCTTTCGTTTTTACGCGGCTGCCAGCAGCGCCGGGTGCTGGCTGTTGTGCAACGGTTCGTACACTTCTCCGCTCACCCAGAGGTGATGCAGCAGCACAGCCAGTTTTCTGGCAGTCGCAACGATGGCTCGCTTCTTTCCGTTTCTTCCTCCTCGTTCCGCCAGCTTCAGTCCCCAGCGCCGGAGATCGCAGTCGACTCCGAATGGTCCCAGGATATGCTGCGCTCCCTGCACCAGCAGCGTTCGCAGGTACGGATCGCCTTCCTTGCTGATGTGCATCTGCGGCTCGCTCTGTCCCGAGTTCCTGCGTCCTGGCTGCAGTCCCAGATAGCTACCCACGTCGCGGCTCTTCGGAAAACGATGCGGATCTTCCAGCGTCAGCAGGAACGTCAACCCGATCAGCGTGCCGACGCCCTTGATCGGCGTCAGCAGCGCAACCTGCGGATAGCGTTCTTGCGCCAGCTTCTCGATGCGCTCGTTGTACTCGGCAATGCGCTCGCTCACCGATTCGATGGCCGCCAGTAAAGGCTGCAGAGCAGTTTGCAGTTCCGGACTCAAGCTCTCGGCCTTTTCCGGATTCAGGTTGCGCACATTGCACCCGCGCAAGCGTTCGCCATAGCTCTTGGCCAGTCCGCGAGCCGTGTTCACCAGTCCGGTCCGCGTCCGCACCAGGCCAGCCCGCGCTCGAATCATCATCAGGTCCGCTTGCGCCCGCGCACTGCGATGCTTCACCGGACTCAGCAGTTCGGGATCGATCCGGGCCAGCCGCGCCAGTGTCTGGGCATCCAGCCGATCGTCTTTCTTCCGGCTCTCCCCAATCAGTCGCACTTTGCGCGCATTCGCCACGATCACCTCGTGCTCCAACTCGCTGAGCAAGCGACTGATCCAGGGCGAATGCGTCCCGATTTCCAGCGCGATCCGACTGCGCGGCATTGCGCGGAACACTTCCTGCAACGCCTTCGCATTCGTACGCACTCGCCGCTCTACTTGTATGTGCCCCGTTTCATCCAACACGCAGTAGCAGCTGTTGCGATCTCCCAGATCCAATCCGATGGTCAGTCTCAGCTGCGAAATATTCCTGCTCTGCTTCGTCACTACGGTGCTAATCTCCTTCATTGCCGGTCTCCTTCTTATCTGTGCCTTGAGCACGTCGATAACTTGGGAGCGTACAGCATCCCGTCCGACCGGCCTTCTCATCCCATCTGGTTGTGCCAGTCATGCGACGAACGATTACCATCTCCACCGGCTGCTCTAGGCCCAAATGTCCGCTAATGACCGCTTTCGCCTGCTTATGCCCATTGCAAAACGAGGAATTAAGAACATAATGCCCCCTGCTTGTGCCGGAATCGCCCAATCAGGGCGTAACGCCTTCGCACATTGCCGGTCAGGATCTAGAGGAGAAAATTATGACGCACGGGAAAATCAGGTCTGCACGTATCGTCACACTTGCCGTTCTTGCGATCGCCCTTGTCGGGGCATCGCTCCCGGTCTCAGCCCAAACTGAGCCCGTTGGCAAGCCGGTTCCAGCGGTCACACACAACACGTGGACGAGCGGGACGCCGATGCCCGTGGCGACAAGTTTCGAGGCGACCGGAGTGGTGAAGGGACAGATCTATGTGGCAGGCGGGTACAGCGCGTCCGAGGCCATTGCCAACACGCAGATCTACAACCCCGTGACGAACACTTGGAGCACCGGCCCTGATCTCCCCGTCGCGACCGGCCAGGCCGCCAGTGCGGTGGTGAAAAACATCCTGTATGTCATCGGCGGAAGTAACAACGGGGGTGGGAACCTGTTTAATGCTGTCTGGGCCTACAACCCGAAGACGAAAGCATGGACCTCAAAGGCGGCGATGCCCACGGCGAGAGCCAGCGTCGCGGCGACGGTGGAGAAGAACATCATCTACGTCATCGGCGGCTACGCCAACGGCGTACGTCTCAACACAGTCGAGGCGTACGATCCAGCGACCGACACCTGGACGGAAGAAGCGCCGCTTCTGGCCGGGAAGTCAGAGCCTGCGGTCGGGACGGTCGGGACCACGATTGTGGCTGCGGGAGGGTACACGCAGTCCGGGGATGATGGCGACAACGAGGGCTACGACGTGATCACGAACTCGTGGATGGCATTCAAAGCCGATCCCACCGCACGCAACGGTGCTTGCTTCGGCTCCGTCAAGGGTTCGCTCTACGTCGCCGGCGGCGGAGGCGACAACGCCGAGGCGCTCAGCGTGGCCGAATCGTTCAAAGTGTCCAAGGACACCTGGACGACGCTTGCTCCCATGCCGCAGGCAACCGGGATTCCGGGCTCCGCTGTCTACAAGAATGTCCTGTACTGCATGGGCGGCGCCGGCAGCGGTTACGTTTTTCAAAACACTGTTTACGACATCGTGCAGATTTACCAGCCGTAGGCGGATGATTCAACTCTAAGGCGTGCCCCGCCCAGGCATTTGGGCGGGGTTTTGTTTGGCTGGAAAATGTTCTCCTTGAAGAGCGAAACGAAGCGGCAACTGTCGCAACATCCCCATTACACTCACAATCAATTCCTTCTCGTATACTTCACGGCAAGACCTGCCACCACTGCATCGGAGGAATGATGGAGTATCTACTTGTCCTGAACGATTCACCTTACGGAAGCCAGCGTACCTACAACGCACTCCGCCTGGCTGGCGCGCTGGCGAAGAGCGCAGCCGGGGAAGTCGCTATTTTCTTGTTGGGCGACGGGGTGGTCAGCGGGTTGCAGATGCAATCCCCGGCGGATGCGTCCTATAACGTTCAGGAAATGCTGCGGCTTTTGGCTGTGCAAGGTGTCTCAATCGGTGCCTGCCGCACCTGTTTGGAGGCGCGTGGGATTCATGATGCCTCGCTCGTCGCTGGCGTCAATCGTCGTACCTTGGACGACCTTCGCAATTGGACAGAGGAAGCACCGAAAGTGTTGGTGTTTTGATCCGCCATCCGGTGGGCAATCGTCTCAACTGGCGTAACATCCCCATTTCACGCATTGACCTCAAAAAAACGAAACAAAAGCGCGGGTGCCGCACCTTTCGCTTTTCGAAACGTGGGATTCCACAGGCTCGTAACCCTGAACTTTGATCTCGCCGGCACAACACCAGAATCGGTGCCGCACGCACCGCCGCTCTTAGGCCCGAGAAACTCCGAATTCAGGCCAAAACTCGACTCACATCCAGTAGAGAAACACGCGATCATGGTCGGGAGAACCGACCCGCTAATTCGATCCACCCCGGGCCGCTTCCAACTCTTTCCTCGCCCCGTAGGATTCCCATATTGGTAAAATGTTTTTCTTCTGGTTACCACCCCAAAAACGCGATTCCTGACCCAAAAAGCCAATTATCGGAGATACCTCTACCCCGCGACCCCTAACTACCAATAACTTGCGCGCACGTACTTACCGGCTGTTTACCGTTCAATTAATATCCCAAATGATCTTGACAATCCATGCCCTGTCGCCCGGCGCGTTTCCTGCAACATAAATCACCACGCTGCAAGAGCTTAACGCTCATCAAGTTCAAATCGACCAAAAAGGCCGCCAATTTCCTTCACGATAAGTCAGTTCCCCACAGCAACTTACGTTTTGCCTCCCGGCAGCTCCGAAAAGACACACTTTTCCAAAACTTTATTTTTGGGCGAAACTAAGGCAAACCTATGTGAGGTTCGAAAAAGGACTGTGACGGGTCGCGTGCAACTTCGAATCAGCGCCCTCCCGATTTTCAATTACCAAATTACGCGATTTCCCAATTACCAAATGTTCCCCTATCCTTCCATCGTCGAAACATCGCCGGCGTCGATGCCCAGTTCCTTGGCCTTCAGGAACCGCCGCAGGATTTTTCCGGAGCGCGTCTTGGGAAGCGCCGCAACAAACTCGATCGCCGATGGTGTCGCAATCGGTCCGAGTTCGCGCCGAACATGGTCCGTCAATGCTGCCGCAAGCGCGTCCGATGGCGTGTGTCCCGCGCGACATTGTACGAAACACTTGATGGTCTCCCCCTTCAGTTTGTCGGGGACGCCGATGGCTGCGGCTTCGGCTACGGCCGGGTGCGAGACCAAGGCGCTCTCGACTTCGGCGGTACCAATCCGATGCCCGGCAACGTTCAGCACGTCGTCGGCGCGGCCGAGCACGGTGATGTATCCGTCCTTGTCTTTGAGCGCAACGTCTCCGGTGATGTAGCAGCCGGGAATTACCTGCCAGTCGCGTTCGTAGCGCGCCGCGTCTCCCCACACGGTGCGCAGCATATAGGGGAACGGACGCTTGAGCACCAGTCGTCCGCCGGCGCCCGCAGGCACGGGATTGCCTAGCTCATCGACCACGTCGGCTACCGAGCCGGGCACGGACACGCCGCACTTTCCCGGACGCATCGGATAGGTTGGCGGCGTACCAATTGCGGGGCCGCCCAGTTCGGTCTGCCACCAGTTGTCGACCACGTATCCCCATTTGCCGTCGCCCGCGAGATAGGTTTGCGCCCAGCGCCAGGCCTCGGGGTTCAGTGGCTCGCCGGCGCAGGCGATCAGGCGCAGCGAGGTCAGGTCGTACTTCTGCGGATACTGCTCACCGAAGCGCATGAACATGCGCAGCGCGGTGGGTGCGGTGAACATCTTGCTCACACCGTAGCGCTCGACGATCTCCCAGGCGATCCCGGGATTCGGATAGTCGATAGCGCCTTCGCGGAAGAGCGTGGTTGCGCCCGCGCACAGCGGCCCGTAGACGATATAGGAATGGCCGACCACCCAGCCGATATCCGAGGTGCACCAGAAGACGTCGCGATCGCCCACATCGAAGTAACTCTTGAGATGATAGGTGATCCCGACCATGTAGCCGCCGTGCACGTGCAGCACGCCCTTCGGCTTGCCGGTTGAACCCGAGGTGTAGAGCAGATACAACGGGTCTTCCGAATCCATCTCTTCCGCCGGGCACTCCGGCGGAAACTTCATCAGGTCGGCGAAATTGATCTCGCGGGCGCGCAGCTCGGTGGGCTGGCGCGAGAAGACGACAACGTGTTCGATGAACTCAACCCCGTCGATGGCCTCATCCACAATCGGCTTCAGCGGCACTGTCTTGCCCCGGCGGAAGCCGACATCGCCGGCGATCACGACTTTGGCTTGCGCGTCGTTGATGCGGTCGCGCAGCGCGGTATGGCCGAGACCGGCGTATACGACGGAATGAATGGCGCCGATGCGGGCGCAAGCCAGCATGGAGATCACGCCCTCCATGGTGAGCGGCATGTAGATGATGACGCGGTCGCCCTTCGCGACGCCCAGCGATTTAAGTCCATTGGCGAAGCGGCAGACCTGGCGGTAAAGCTGGCCGTAGGTGACAATTTTTTCGGTGCCATCCTCGCCGAGCCAAATGAAGGCGGCACGATTGCGGCGGTCGGAGTTGGCATGGCGATCGAGCGCGTTGATCGTGATATTGGTCTTGCCACCGAGAAACCACTTGTGATGGACGCCGTCCCAGTCGAGGACCTTGGTCCATGGCTTTGTCCATGAGAACTTGAGCGCCTCATCTTCCCAGAAGCCCTCTGGATCCTTGACCGAGCGCTCGCAGTCAGCCTTCCAATTCTTGTTCTGCACCTGATCGACAACGATCTGCGGCGCGGGATATTCCTCTTCGGTGGATAGCAGATGGGAGATGTTATTGGGGGTTACGGTCGCGGCCATAAGGGCTCCTCAGCGAACACGGATTCCGGCCCGGGGCCGGAGATGTTGCGCGATTCTCGTACGCTGCGACACGTCCGGCAGTGACGGCGGTCACAGATGGTTGTTCGGAGCGGAAGGTGCGACCGCCGGCGGAGATGCTTGACGCCGGATATTTGCAGGGAAGCAGAGCCGACGGCGGAAGAAAATTACTAGCCGCTGCCGGAAACGTGCCGCCGCCCGGAGGTGAGGATCAGAGTTTGACTGTCTCTGCTTTCGGTTCTTCTCTTAGGTCGGCGAAGTAGGTTCCGCCCTCAAGGATGCTGGCGATGGCCCGATTGAGGTCGCGGGCGGCACGGGTTTTGATCACGTAGCCTTGCCCGCCCGAGCTTTTGATCTTGTCGCCTAATTCGTTCGATTCGTGCATGGTCAGGATCAGAACCTTGGGCTTGTAGGCAAAGCCGGGCCGGCCGATTTCACGCAGTACGGTCAGGCCGTCTTTTCCGGGCATGCTGATATCGAGGATCACCAGGTCGGGCTTGATATTGAGGATCTTCTCGATCGCTTCCTCGCCGTTATCGGCTTCGTCCACCACTTCGCAGGCCGTTTGGTTGCGCAGGATCAACCGCACGCCCTGGCGAACAACATCGTGGTCATCGACTACCAGAATCCGCTTGGGCACGTCACTTCCTTTCCCATACCGTTGTAATAGAGAGAATGGTCGCGCCCGGCGACCCGCACTTGACGCGGAATTCGCCGACCGCGAAGGTCCAAATCCGACAGAAAATTCGCGGTAAGCACAGCCCGCAGGGCTGCCGGAACCAAGAGCACGGCAGACAAGATCGTCGCCGCGGCCGAAACGGCTCCAGCCGCTTTCCGCCGGTCAGGCGCAACGGGAAAAAAGTCCGTTTGAGGATACCGGACTAGGGGGCCTTGGTTGGGGGAGTGCAAAACGAGCTCCAAAGGTTATATAGCGGAAATCGCGAGGGTAGCAACATCGGGTGAATCCTGTAGAGAACTCGCGAGCGTCAACTCACGGAACTGGTCCGCGGACATAGCCGCTCTGTCCATCCCGCCAGCCACGCTCGATGAGCAATTGCGCAGCGCCGCGAAAACAACCGGCGTCGCCCTGTTGCTTAGAAGGAACTCGGGTTTCCTTAAGCGACTTGCTTCTTTTTCCCGTCGAGTGCCGGTAGAAGAAGTTGCAGAAGCGCTTCATCAGAGAACGGGTTCTGACCTGAGATCAGCTCGCGATCTTGAAGGACATAGCTCTTCCAAGGCTCGAGCACACTTACGTCCCCGCCCGCCGTACGCAGGGCGAAGTCCGGGTAGAAGAGAACCTTACCACCGATCTCAAGCGGCTCGCGCTGTTGCTCTTCCGCGGTCGAAAAGATCGTCATCTTATATCCGGCATAGATCCAACCCTTCGCCTTTGCGCGCGCTCCAGCGGCATCGCCCGCACTCAGCGCGGCGACCACCTCCTTCGAATTCGGAAGAGCCGAGAGAAGTGAAATCGGGCCATGGCAGAGCACTGCCGTGGGCTTGGATGTTTTATGGAAGTGTCTCATCACGGTACCGGCGTCGGGATCATCGAGAAGATCGATCATCGGGCCATGTCCGCCGGGGACGAAAACAGCGTCATATTGATCCAGGCCCGATGCGATGACATCCGCGATGCGGGCTGGATCTCTGAGCCCAGCCAAGCCGTCGCGGAATAACATATAGTCCTGAAGCTTGGCCGCGTCCCCGCCGAAGAAATCGGCGACCTCTGAATGCACATCCACCTGGGGCGCGTTGCCTTTGGGGTTGGCGAAAGTGATTTCGTAGCCCTCCTGCATGAGGGCGCGAACCGGAACCGTCAGCTCGTTGAGGTAGTAGCCAGCGCCGGTATAAACCTTGCCTTCTTTCAAGGGCAAACCGCGACCGCTCGATACCAGCACCAAGACTTTTCCTTTGGTTGTCATCGTTGTTCTCCTTTTTGAAATCGAGTCTGTTCTCTTGAATATGCGTCGCGGTTAATGTGAGTTATGCCCCTGGGAATCCGAACATCCACCACGACTGATTCGCCACCCAATCCGGGTACAGCTCCGTCACCTGATCGAAAATTACGCGCCAAGTACTTCTCTTAAATACTTTACCTCTAAGCGTCTTATTATCATTAACTTAACTCGTTTATGGGTAGAGGAAGTATCCCCCCAGATTTCCCAAATTCCCTCGATCCCTCACCCCGGCAACCTGCCGGCGAGCCAAGAATCGACACTGAACTTTCCCGGACCGGAGCAGATCAGCCAGATAAAAAAGAGCACATACAGGACCTCCGGAAGGTAGAGGAAATCGTCGAGCCAGCTAAGAGGCGACAGCCCTTTCGGCAAGGTGGAAATCGCGCTCGTCAGGGTGGCAACGATCATATCGATCAACAAAGCCACGCACGCCGCACTCGAAAGAAACCCAAGGGCCACCAGGGATCCGCCAACAAACTCGATACCCGCCACGAAATACGCGGTCTGGCGCGGAAATGGAACTTTGGCCTGAACCAGCGTGTCGTACACAGGCTTCGTGCCGCCGGCAACAAACAATTTGTTTGCTCCGGAGATGGCGAAGAACAGCCCAATCGAAACGCGTACCAGCAGGATGGCATATTGTTCCAAATCACTGTTGCCTTGCAGCGCAAACTCGAGCCACCGTTTCCAATCCATCTCGGGTTCCTCCATCGGGAGTCATACTTCGCCGATCCATCTGTGGCCCCGGCATTTTGCGGGCTAGCGTCGTCTAGCTAAATGTTTTAGGGGAATCTCTCCCGGCCGTGTCATCCCGCCCGGCGCGCCGCGCCGTCTTCGCGCGACCCATCGGCGAACCCTCGCACCAACCCGGCGATCTCGTCGGCGGCCGTGTCCAGCGCAAAATGGCCGCCGTCGACAATATGGATTTTGGCGTTCGGCACATCCATGCGGTAACGCTCCGGTTCGCCGGAGTCGAAGGAAAGTTCATACTTCCCCCAGATCACCAGCAGGCGCGGCTGCGTCTCGCGCATCCACGCTTGCCATTTCGGGTAGGCATCGACATTGGTGCGATAGTCGTAGAACAGGTCGCTTTGAATCTCGCCCTGCCCCGGCTGATTCAGAAAATAGAATTCATCTGTCCACAGATCAGGGTCATGGCGTTCCACATTCGGATCGTTTCCAACATGCCGCGCCCGCGCCGCGGCCAGCGACAGAAGATTCGTGCGCAGCGCGCTCTCGTTCGCCGCACGGTCCGCCCAGAAGGCTCTGCGCGTCTTCCAATTCTCTCCGAGGCCTTCGTTATGCGCCACCGCGTCCTGAACGATGAGAGCCTCGACGCGCTCCGGATGCGCCAGCGCCATGCGAAAACCCACCGGCCCGCCATAGTCTTGCATGTAAAGCGTGTAGCGCGAGAGCTTGAGCGTTTCGGTAAAGTGATTCACGATCTCAGCGTAGTGATCGAATGTGTAGGCAAATGTTTTCGGATCCGGCCAGTCGCTGTGTCCGAAGCCAGGATAGTCGGGAGCGATCAGGCGATAGCCCTCGGAGAGGCGCGCAAACAGCGGCTCGAACATTCGCGAAGAGGACGGCAGACCGTGCAGCAGAAGAATCGCCGGGGCATCTTTCGCACCAGCCTCTCGGTAGAAAATTGAGCGCTCATCAATCTGTGCGGTGCGATAGAGAGTCGGAAACTTCATGGGAGTGTTCCTTTCCATGGCTTATGCCGCCGCCAGCTGAGCGCTAACCGTACGTAAGATCGGTGCTCTGTCCGACTTCGATGATGTAGCCATCAGGATCGCGGATGTAGCAGCGTATCTCGCCGTACTTCGGTATCGGCTCCGTGATGAACTCCGCTCCTCGGCTCTTCCATAGTTCGTAGCACCCTTGAATATCCGCAACGCGAAAATTCATGAAGCTGTTTATGTGATTCGGGTCGGGGACGCTGAGGGTTACCGTCGGCTTATCCGGAGTCGGCCCGCCTCCAACGTTCAGAATCATCCAGATATTCGCCAGCAGAAGGTACGCAGGCGCGTTGCCGTCCCCCAGGGTCAGAATGCGAGCGCCGAAGACCTTTTCGTAGTAGCGAGCCGATCGCTCGATGTCGGCGACGGTCAGAAATTGCGCGATGCTGATCCCCTCGCGCGGGGGCATCTCGTAGCTCTTTTGGTCGATTTCTACGCTGTTCATTGATGGCTCCTTTCGTTCACCGTCCATGGATGGCTCCTTTCGATACGTTGCTCATCACAAATACCGTCCCCCAAGTCGCACCCCCATTTACAAAATCTGCCCTGAGCGCTCGGCGATCGTAGATGACGCCAACATGCTTTTTGACGTCATCGTGACTCCCCAGGTTGAACGCCTTGCTCATGCCTTGAATGTCTCGCTCCGTAAAGAGCGGACGAATGTTCGTTTGAAAGCTCGTCGTTTTCGTCATCGCGCCTCACACGCACTGGAATATATGGATGCACGGTTTCCTTCCTGGATCCAGAACAAGAACCTCGATCCGAGATCGCCGCTCGGGTGACAGAAAGCGTCAGCGACATGCACTATCGCCATTGAGCCAGAACAAAAAGGGCCGCGCAATTGGACGATGGTATCGCCCATACTTTCGTAGGAAGAGTCACGAATCGCGGCCATACCCCTACCGAGAGGAGCATGAGATGTCGCGCTGGTATGGTCGGCAAAAAGAGACCGGATTTGAAGGGATTGAGTGGTGCCCGGAGACGGAATCGAACCGTCACGTCCTGTTAGGGACCCGGGATTTTAAGTCCCGTGCGTCTGCCAGTTTCGCCATCCGGGCTTGTGATTTAAGCCGATTAACAAGATTATCATTGCGGCCAGGCGAGCGGCGCGATTGAGTTTAATGCACGGCGCACTCTTCCATTGCCAGGGTGATCGAGAAAGTAGGCAGCTTCTGCCGGGTTGTTGTGGGAAGGATTTGCCCAGGGAGAGAGACTGTTGCGCGGTTGCGATGCGGAGCCGATTCAAAATTGTGGAGCGACCCCCTGCGCCCGGTCAGAATAGGCCTGCGCGCGCCGCAGGCTCGTCCTTGGTTCTTGGGTTCTTGCTTTCGGTGCCCTTGATTACCGATTTTGGCGATTCGCCTGTCCTTGCGATTCTTCGCGCGATCCAATTCCTACGATGGCATCTTCGCCAATGTCCATGGCTGAAGCCAGTTTTGAAGCAAACTCCGATAATTTCTTTCTAGTGTGCGCCGCTTCGCGATTGGCATCGGCTCTGGCCGCGGCATAAACCGTATCGAATTGCGTGTTGGGATTGGGTTGATTGGTATGGACGTGCATGGCGATACTCCTTGAAAGGCGTCGGAAGCGGAAGCCGTCCGGGTCGGGGCGGAGCGGCTGCAAACTTCGTAATCCGGTTCGCGAGGCCCTCGTGTCCGCTGCGGCACTTGGAATGCCAAATGTGGCAGCCCGCAAAGCGATCCAATTAAGTGCACCGGGAATGGCCGACCTTTCGTGCCTACCCCCTCGTAGGATGAGACCGCGCTCATCAGCTATCCGCCGAACCTTCTAATCGACATCGTTAAAGGGTAATTTGGCGCGGGCAATGCATCCTGGTATTGGCACGAGACTTGCAATTGTCAGCTGAGATTTAATGGCAGTTAAGGTTTAGACAGGCAAATGCCGATTCATTGCAGAACGCACGATTTCAATTAGGGAGAAGACATGTCGGTCTCAGGAATTTCCAGCAGCCTTTACACAAGCCAGAGCGCTCAGAGTAATCTTCAGCAGCTTCAGCAGGTCTTCAAGCAACTGGGGCAGGATTTGCAGTCGGGAAATCTTTCCGCGGCGCAATCGGATTTTGCCACGTTGCAGAAGCTCCAGCCGCAAAGCAGTTCGAGTTCCTCTTCGACGCAAAGCAACAACCCCATCGCGCAGGCGTTCAACCAGCTTTCGAGCGACCTTCAATCCGGCAACCTTTCCGCAGCGCAACAGGACTACACGACGCTTCAGCAGGCCTTCCAGAGTCAGGCGACGCAAGGGCACCATCATCATCGTCACGGCGGGGGCAGCGGCGGCGGGAGTGAGATCAATCAACTGCTCAGCCAGTTGGGCACGGCTCTGCAATCGGGCAATCTGTCGACCGCTCAGAGCACGTTCACTACATTGGAGCAGGACTTGCAGGGACCGAGCCAAACTACCGGGCAAACGTCATCCGAGTCCAATTCGAGCGGCATCTCGGTTACCGTCTAGTCGCGGAGTATCGCGGGGATGTGGCGAAGGCGCCCCACTCGGGCGTTAGCCGAGACGGAAGGCGAGCGCGAGCAGAATTCCGAAGACGATGCCTTGCCGCAGTTCGGCCCATCCCAGTTTCCTAACGTTGAGCGGCTCGGGCTTGCGATAGAACCACCGCGTGCCGCGAACCAGCGCGGGAATAAAAGCGACAATAACCAGCGCCGGGATGAGGCGGTCAAGCGCCGCGACGATCAGCGCCGCAAGAAGCGCGGCCTGGCCGGCCAAAAAGAGCTTGCCGCGAGAGTACTTTTCGCTGAAGCTCGACGCCCGTCCGGCGTGAATACGCAACTGGACAAAATGAATTTGATCCGAGGCAAAGCACCAGTTCGCCATCCATAAGGCGAGACCAGCGCGGCCAACATGTCCGGTGCCCAGGTAATAGGCGGCGGGCGCGGATGCGGTCAGAGCGATGACGCCGACGAGTTGCGAGGCCATGCGCGTGCTTCGGCCAAAGCGGCGCACAGCGCCTTGCACGGCCAGCGCCAGAGCGGCGATCACTCCGATCCCAATCAGTTGCACATTTTGGCCGCGCCACAATAGCGCCGCCAGACACACAGCCGCTGCCGCCGTCAGAAGGCACGATGCCAGCAGCGCTGTCCGGCGCTCATCGCGCGTGTGGGACACGATGACTCCCGTGCCCAAGAGACTCTCCACCGGAGTGCGCAGCCAGAAGAGAAAAAACGCCGCCGCCGTAAAGAGAAGCAGCAGCCAGACGCGACCGGGCGCTGCGATCCCGGCCACAATCCCAGTAAAGAGCGGCACGAAGAGCAGACCCCAGGCGCCATGCTCGCGGGGAATAATCAGGGCGCGGAGACGTTCTTTTTGAGCTGGGCTTTCTCCTCTCACAATCGCTGGCATTACCCCTTCTCGCCTCAGCAGGCAGCCTTCTTTATACCCGATGGCTGCATCCCCGATGGCTGTGTGTTGCGATCGCGTGGCCATGACTCATCCAAACACACGCTAACTCTTGGAGCCGCGCAGCTCGACGACTTTTGTCACACCGGAGCAAAGAGAGGGGCGGCTCATCGCCTGGCGGTAACCCAGTGGGTTGGCTGCTCAATTCACTTACCCCCCGATCCCACCCTCTTTCCAAAAGGGAGTGCTCTCCATACAACTTTTCGGAGAATTCCGGGTTCCTTATACTTAGGGTGGAAAGTCGGGAGGAAATCTTGGCAAAATCGCGTGTTTTTTACGGATCGGGCTATTCCGTGTTCGCCGGTAGGATCGCCGTTGTATTTTTTTCGCTGCTGATATGGGCTGGGCTTGCCGCCGCCCAGAACGGCGCAATGTCTCCCAATCAGGATGAGTCGGATGGCATCAGCGCCGGTGGAAACTGGCTGGAATTTCACTCCACCGACAAGATGACCGGGCACAAGAAGGTGCGCTTCGAACTACAGTCCAACAACTATTTTCGCGAGGACAACTCTTACAAGCCGCGCGTGAACCTGATCTGCGATAACGGCAAGCTGAAGCTGGCGGACTTCAATCCGGGCTTCCGGCTGCCGCCACCGAATCGCCCCGGCTGGTGGGGACAACCGCAGATCGAAGTCGAAGTCCGCATCGATGGCGCGCACTACTTCAAGGGCTGGAACTGGCTGCGCGGGCGCTTCCTTTCCATGGACAAGGATACGGTTCGCGGCATGATCGGCGCGCAAATCTTTAACATTGCCCTGCCGATGAGGAACGGCCGGGAGATTGCCGAATTCTCGCCCGCGGGGCTTGACCTCGGCCGGGTTCGCGAAGCTTGCGACCTGAAGCCGAAGAAACCGAGCAAGGACTAGACATGTTGTTGTAGATCGAAATTATTGGGAGGCGCTTGCGCCTCTCTTTTTATGCTTCTTTGATTGCCCCGGCTTGGGATTCCGACTTTGAGTTCGCGGTCGTCCCTGGTATCGATGCGAGAATGCGTCGAGATGGAAAGGAGCAGCTCCACAGCCTACATTTGACTTTCCCCGCGTGCATCCCCCACCATTCTCTCGAATCTAATAAGTACCCCGGGAGTGTACATGAAGGTCGGCATTACCTGTTATCCAACCTACGGCGGCAGCGGAATTGTGGCGACTGAACTCGGTCTCGAACTGGCGCGCCGCGGGCATGAGATTCACTTTATTTCCTATTCCCAGCCGATCCGCCTGACCGGTCCCGAACCCAACATTCACTATCACGAGGTCGAAGTCACTCGCTATCCGCTGTTCGAGTACCCGCCGTACGATCTTGCGCTCGCCACGCGCATGGCCGAGGTTTCGCAGCTCTACGAGCTTGATATTCTGCACGTGCATTACGCGATTCCGCACTCGGTGAGCGCCATGCTGGCAAAACAAATGCTGGCCGCGACTCCGCCGCGAAAGCATTTGCCGTTCGTCACCACGCTCCACGGAACCGATATCACGCTGGTCGGGCTCGACCGTTCGTATTTGCCGATTACGCGTTTTTCTATTCAGCAGAGCGACGGCGTCACCGCCGTATCGCAATACCTGCGCAATCGCACGCTCAACATGTTCGACATCAAGAACAACATCGAGGTGATTCCGAATTTCGTCAACTGCGACGAATACGTACGCAAGCCGGAATGGCAGGCGAACCGGCTGGAATACGCGTCGGAGAACGAACGGCTGCTGGTGCATCTTTCCAATTTTCGTCCGGTCAAGCGGGTGCTGGATGTGATCGAGATTTTCGATCGCGTGCGAAAGAGAATTCCATCGAAGCTGTTGTTGATCGGCGACGGTCCCGACCGCTCGCAGGCGGAATGGCTGGCGGTGCAGAAAGGCATTCACGAGCACGTACATTTTCTCGGCAAGCAGGACCAGATCCGCGAGAAGCTCGCCATTTGCGACGTGCTTCTGATGCCGAGCGAACTGGAATCGTTCGGCTTGGCTGCGCTCGAAGGAATGGCCTGTGAGGTGGTGCCAATTGCGACGCGCTCCGGCGGCGTTCCCGAGGTAATCGACCACGGCGTGACCGGATTCATGGCCGACGTGGGTGACGTCGCGACGATGGCGCGTTACGCGATCGATCTGCTCTCGGATGAGTCCGGCCTTCGCGCCATGGGCAAGCGCGCCCGCGCCGTGTGCCAGGCGAAGTTCTGCACCACGCGAATCATTCCGCTCTACGAGAACTTTTACCGGAAGGTGCTGGAGCAAGCGCCGCAGCCGCAAACTCTCCAGGATGCTCTAAAATAGGCAGCCGCAAGCGGACGAGAGTTCCGCCACCGTCACGCGGCTGAATTATCATCTTCGCCGCTTCGCCGTACAGAACCTTCAGCCGCTCGCCCACGTTAGACATGCCGATTCCAGCGCCCAGCGCGCCATCTCCGGCAACCGCCGAGACACCTGCCGCGTGCGATGCGGCTTCGATTCCCACGCCATCGTCCTCGACTTCAATCACCAGCCGCGATTTGATAAGACGGCTGCGCAGCGTAATGCTGCCCCCTTCGACCTTCGGCGCGAGGCCATGCTTGATGGAATTTTCCACCAGCGGCTGAAGGATCATGCTGGGCACCATGGTGTCGAGCGAACCCGGATCCAGTTCCTTGATCACTCTGAGTTTGTCGCGGCCAAAGCGCACCACTTCGATGTCGAGATAGTTGTCGATGAACTCAACCTCTTCGCGCAGCGACACGAACGCGTCGGTGTTGTTGGTGAGGCGGCGCAAAATAGTTGCCAGCTTCAGAATCATCTCTCTCGCGGTATCAGGATCGAAGCGCACCAGCGACGAGATGGAGTTGAGCGTGTTAAAGAGAAAGTGCGGATTGATTTGGTTTTGCAGCGCCGCCATGCGGGCGTGAAGCAGCAACCGCTCCTGCTCTTCGAGTTTGAGCTCGATACGCACATTATTAAAGATTTTCAGTTCCGTGCCCACTACGGTGGCGCAGGTCATGTAGATTGCCGCTTCGACCCAGAGGTTCGTGCTTTCGAGGCTGAAAATCGCGGTGGAAAAGGTATGCCAGATTTCAGTCTGCAAAAAGCGCACGGCAATGATGGTGACGAAGAACGTAACCTGCCAGTCGAAAAGCCGCGGGCGCGGCAGGTTGCGGCGAATCCAGCGGAAGATAGTGAGATCGACAAACGGCGAAAAAGACCAGATATCATCTTGTGCAGGCGCAAACCGGCGCAATTGCCCGGCAATAATTCCGGCCAGCACATAGAGCGGCATGCTCGCCCACTCATGATGAAACGCAGCCGGAAGCGCAATCAGCGCGCCGCCGACGCCGCCCGAGACGCGGCCGCCGATTACGCCGAGCAAAAGCGCCGTCTCGAGGGCCAGGTCGCCCGAGATGAAGCTGGTGACATTGAAACGGATCCAGACGCCGACGGCGATCGGAAGGCCCATCCAGATGGCGAGGTAAATCTTCTGCTTGGTAGAACGATGCTCACGGAAAAGAAGTTTGCGGAATTCTTTCGACCGGCCAAGCACGGTCGACACTGTGGCCGCGACGCCCAACTTGATGAGCAGGTGGATGAGGATGAGTCGCGGTTCTAGCATCGTTAGCTGTCAGCTCTCAGTTATCAGTTGTCAGTAAAAACAAAACCTTACTTCAACCCGAAATCCTCTTGGCTGCGTCGCGCAGAAGGCCTTCGATATCGCAACCCGGCGGCACGCCGCCTTGAGCAAAATCGCGGCTGCCGCCGCCGCGTCCGCCGACCGCCGATAAGGTCTGCTTGAGCAGCGCGCCCATGTCGGCCGCGCCACCGGGAGTCTGCGCGAAAACGATTCCCGGTGGGTCGACGCTGCTTCCGACCAACGCGACGACGCCCGAGGCGGCGCGAGCTGTCTTCTGAGCAAAGAGTTTGGCGAAGGCCGCGTCGCGATCGGCGAATACGCGTGTGATCAATCGTTGTCCGCCATCTCTGCTTATAGACGACGCCGCGAGCGCCGCTTCGGCCATCGCGCCAGCCAACTGCTCCAGCGCCTCTTCCCTCTCTTTGCGCGCCGTCTTCACCTCATCGAAGCTCTTCCGAATCTGCGCAGGCAAGTCCCATATCTGTGCAGAATACAAGCCAGCCGATTCGGTGAGCGCAGCATAATCGCGGCGAGCGGTGCGGACGGCGCGTCCCCCGCAGACAAATTCCACGCGCATTCCCTGCCGCGTCTTCTCGGTCTTGCGCAGCAGAATCGAACCGATCTGCCCGGTCGAAAATACGTGCGTGCCGCCGCAGGCGCAGACATCGAAATTCGCAATCTCGATCAGCCGCAACTCGTCGCGCTCAGCCGGCGGTAGCTTGCGCAGTCCCAATTTTTCCGCTTCGGCGCGAGTCACATAGCGAATTGAAACCGCGCGGTTCTCGAAGATGATCTCGTTCGCTCGCCGCTCGGCGCCCGCCACCTGCTGGGCCGCAAGCGCCGGCGTCGCCAGATCGATCGAGCAATAGTCGTCGCCCATGTGGAAGGAGACCGTCGGAAACTGGTACAGCTCGATGAACGACGCCGAGAGCACGTGCTGTCCGGTGTGCTGCTGCATGTGGTCGCGGCGCCGGTCGGCATCGATGGCGCCATGAACCCGCGCGCCGACAGCCGGCGGCTGCAACGGCGCATCAAGATAATGAACGACGCGTCCATCTTCGCGATCGACCACCTCGCTCACGCGCAGGCGCTCGCCACCCTCCGCAGTGAGCCAGCCCGTGTCGTGCACTTGTCCGCCGCTGGTCGGATAGAAAGCGCTCTCGCGCAAGGTGACGGCGTGGCGCGTTTCGTCTCCAGCGGGCGCGCCGACCTCTTCGACGGTGGAATCGAATTCGAGTAAATCCGGCCGATCGTAATAAAGGCGTTTGGTCATGACAGAAAGCTAGGATAACGCGAGGAGGAGGATTTGAGAGATTTTCGACTCGGAGTCGCGACGGCCGTCGATCCGGTCACCCAATAAAAAAAGCCAGGCACCGGCGACCACTGCACACGAAAGAGCCCGTTACCGTTGCTTCCTTCCGGACCTGGCGGGGTTGGCGGGAAAACGTCGCGCGGAACCAGTGCCTGACCTTCTATAGTATCAAGAGATCGCGCGCTGCAACCGCGCGAATCGCATCTTATGTCCGATTCTGAATGCCCTGCCTATAAGGAACTGAAAGACCGCGAGTCTCGCGCTCACGCCTCGTGGACAGCCTACCTCTACCGCAATGAAGTCAAGCCAAAGCCGTCAGAGAAGGCCCTGCGGAAGCACCAGAAGGAAGAGATGGAAGCGTATGAACGCGCTCGCAAGGCGCGACTGGTTCATGAAAAGACGTGCCCGAACTGCTCGTCAAAATTGGGTTGAATTTATGTCGCGCCGATTCCAGGCCCGTTCGATCCCAAGTCGGACTGACTACCGCACCACCAGCACTTCACGAATGTTGTCGCGGGCGAGGAAGAACTTGATCGAGGCGAAGTCGTGGAAGAGGTTTTCGATGTGCCGGTTGTTGAAGACGCGCTGGAGGCGTGGTGACTCCTTGTCGGAAGCGGAGCGGCCGGGGGCAGCCAATTTGATGGGCTGCATATCCAACATATCCGTGCCGGTGACGTGGTAGCGATAGCAAACCGAGTCCGGGCCGGCATCGCGGGTATGAAAGAAGGCGAGCAGCAAACCTCCCGGCTTCATCACCGACCAGAGGCGGTCGATGGTCGGCTTCACCAGGCTCTCTTCCATATAGTCGGGGAGGTTCCAGAGCAGCACGACATCGAACTGGCCATTTTGATAGACCAGGTTTTCGTCGAGGAATTTCTTGCTGTCGAGCGCGGAATTGCCCACGCTATCCTGCATGCGGAGAGCCGGCTCCAGAGAAGAGCGGAGCAGGTCTTCGCTGTAATTCTTGTGGCCGTTGTCGGTGAAGTAGCGAATGTTGGCAGCGGAGGTTGCGCCGACATCCAGGATGCACAGGCCTTCCTGTGAATTCAGCACGCGCGAAATTTCTCCGACACCGCTGGATCGACGGCTTTGTTTCTGCGGTGTCGCCGGTTCCGATGTCTGGTTGGAAGAACCCCGGAAAAATCTCATCAAGCTGTTTGCAACCGATGCCATCTGCGATGAACTGCTCGCGCCTCGCTACGACGTGGCAGTTCCCTTTCCCGCTTCCTTCTGAATATCGACTGTCCCCTTGAGGAATGCACCTTCTTCAATCGAGATTCGTTGCGTGGTCACGTCGCCGGTCACGACCGCCGACTTGCGGAGATCAAGCCGGTCCGACGCCGTAATTCGTCCATCCACTTTGCCCTGCACCACAACCGATTTGGCGCTGACGCTGGCCTTGATCTTGCCGTTGGGACCGACCGTGACATTGTGGCTCCGCAAGTCGATGCTGCCCTCGACCTCGCCGTCAATATACAGGTCTTCCGATCCGGAAACTTCTCCCTTGATCCTGACCGATTTGCCGAGATTGGCGATTTCACTCTGCGGAGCGTCCATTGGGGCGAGCCTCATTTCTCGCGGCAAGACAAACCGATGCCGCGGACCGCGAACCATGATTGTAAATCAAGTTCTCCCCGCCGCAGAGGCACGGGAGGATAACCCCATTTGTTCAAAGGCCGCGTTGGGCAGCCCCTCAGGAATTGCTCGAAAAGCAACGCCGGCCTTGTTACCATCGTCTAAGTGCGATGATTGTGCTTGGGCCCAACTCACAAGTGCTCTATTCCGTAAGGAAAAGAGCTGTGCGAGCGCTCGCGCTCCTGTCCTTCGCAGCTGTTTTTTCCCTGATCTCTTTTGCGCAAACCGGAGACTCGCAATCGACCGCAGCGCATCCTAACCCGAAAGAGCTTATCCGCAAGGCCGTACAGAACGAAATCAACGCGGACCAGGGAACAGCCACCGAGCACTTCATGTTTCGCGGCGTGAAGACCACACCTAAGGGATCGACTACAAGGTTATACGCCGAAACCAAAGACGGCAGCGCCGGCCTCGTCGTCGCCTACGATGGCAAGCCGCTGAGCCCGGATCAGCAGAACAGCGAGGAGGCCCGGGTCGAGCGCTTCATCAAGAATCCCGACGAATTGCGCAAGAAGCGCGCCCAGGAGCGCGACGATACGGAGCGCACCACGCGCATCATCCGTGCGATGCCTGATGCATTTCTGTATGAAGAGGCCGGCGAGGAACCGGGATCGACGGGAATCGGGCGCGCGGGCGATCCGCTGGTGAAGCTGATGTTCCGCCCCAACCCCAACTACCGGCCTCCCTCGCATGTGGAAGAGGTGCTGACCGGAATGGAGGGATATATTCTGGTCGATGCCGTCCACTACCGCATCGCCAGCATCGACGGCACGTTGTATAAGCAGGTCGGTTTCGGCTGGGGGATTCTCGGGCACCTCGATAAAGGCGGACACTTCATCGTGCACCAGGAGGACGTGAATGGGGTCTGGGAAATCTCCAGCATGACCGTGAAGTTCACGGGAAAGATTTTGCTGGTGAAAAGCTTGAACATCGATTCGACGGAGGCGTTCAGCGACTTCAAGAGGATTCCCGACAACCTCACGTTCGCGCAGGGATTCGACCTCCTGAAGAAAGAAGAGGCGGCGCGGACGGAGAAGCAATCGCCCGAGGCTCTGGCAGAATCGAACAAACGGTAGCGGTCTCACGGTAAGCGTAGAAGCATCGCCCCACGGAAGCTTACTGACGCCGGAACGTTTCTTCCCTCACTGTAAATTTTTGCACCAGATCCTCTCGCACCGCATATCCAGTGCCTGGCGTATCGCTGACGGCGATCATCCCGTCGGCCCGCACCTCGACCTCGGGCTCGATAATGTCTTCCTTCCAATAGCGCTTTGAAGCGGAAACGTCGCCGGGCAGGCGGAAATTTTCGAGCGTCGAAAGAGCCACGTTGTGCGCCCTTCCCACGCCGGATTCGAGCATACCTCCGCACCAGACGGGAACCTCATGGCGCTGGGCGACGTCGTGAACCTTGATCGCTTCCGTGAATCCGCCCACGCGCCCGACCTTGATATTGAGGATGCGGCAGGCGCCGATCTCCAGCGCAAAATCCGCGTTGCGCGCGTGATGGATGGATTCGTCCAGGCAAATCGCGGTATCGAGCGCCTTTTGCAGACGCGCATGAAGATAGATTTCGTCATCCCAAAGAGGCTGCTCGATCATGAGCAACTTGAAGGCATCGAATTTGCGCAGGTGCTCAACCTCGTCGAGCGTATAAGCAGAGTTGGCGTCGACGCTGAGGAGAATGTCGGGCCAGCGCGAACGAATTTTTTCCAGAACGTTGAGGTCCCAGCCCGGTTTGACCTTGACCTTGATGCGCCGGTAGCCGGCAGCGAGTTCGGCCGTGATCTTATCGAGAAGCTGCTCATGCGAATCCTGGATGCCGATCGAAACGCCGCACGCAATTTCGCGCCGCGAGCCACCGAGCAACTGCCACAGCGGAAGCCGCTTCTGACGCGCCTCGGCGTCCCAAACGGCATTCTCGAGGGCGGCCTTGGCCATGCGATGACCGCGCACGCGACCGAACAAGGCGACACAATCGCGGCCCGAGCGAACCTCAGCATTCAGCAATGCCGGGACAAGATACTGCCTCATCGTCGGCCATGCGCTCTCGATCCACTCGGAACTGTAGAAGGGATCCTCGCCGGCAACGCATTCGCCCCAGCCCCGCACACCCTCGGCCTCGATGCTGATCAGGAGAATGCTGCGGCTGTAAATTCGGCCAAAGCTCGTTTCAAAAAAATGCACGAGCGGCATATGAATTTCGCGGAGAGTGATCGAGTCAATCTTCATTTTTATTTTTATTTCTTTTTGCCGGAATTCCGTTTGAATGCAAGAAGAATGCCAGCGACGAACGCTAAAAACAGCCAGCCGATTATTCTACGGGAACGTCAGGAAAACCGGCGCGGCCAGGGCACGAGTCCCCAGCTTCGTTTACGGTATCGCTCATAATCAGGATAGCGGGCCATCAGCAATTTTTCTTCAAAGCGAATCTTGATCGCGAGATAGAACGTTACAACCAGAGCGGCCAGCGCGACAGCGAGCGTCGATTGCCGCAGAAACAGACCGGCCACGATGACGAGGATGGCCGTGTAGATGGGATGCCGGAACCAGCGGTAGATGCCCGTGGTGACCAGCGTCGCATTCTCTTTGGGAGCGGGATTGACCTGAATGTTGCGGCCCAAGCGCCGAACACCGGCGAACAGCAGCGCGAGGCCAGCGAGGCAGAGAACGCCGCCGATCGTCCTTGCAATTTGGCCTTTAAGGAGAAGCGGGGTACGCGGCGCCAGAAAGATCGCGGCGGCGAATACGCACAAGAAAATCGTCTGAATCAGACCGTACAGCGATCCCGTTCGTGAAGTTGCCAGAGGCATTCGTGGCGTCCGCTAGTATTTCCAATCTTCGTCCCAGACGCCAAGAAGAAAACGCCCGTTGCCGCGCCCGTCGCGCTCATATCCGAGAACTGACTGGCCTTTCCCAAAGGCCTTAAGGAGTGGATTGCGATTGGCCTCCTGCACGGCGAGAGCCCGGGAGCGGGTCGCCACGGTGGACTTCCACTCGTAGACTTCGGCAGGGACATCGATCTGCAGTTGCGTTTCGAAAGCAGGTCGCCGACTGCCGGAAAGAACGGTTTGCACGCGCCGCGAGTTCATCCACCATTCCGCGATCAGACGATCGGTCGGCAGCCCGCCTTGCAGGGGCGACGAGGTGATGCCGTACTGGTTGACGTTGTAGCGGCGCGCAATGGCGCCCAGCTTCTCGATGTTGAGATACGCATTCTTGATTTCGAGCGGATCGAAGGTCCACTCCATTAAGTCGATGCCGCGGCCGATGGCCTCTTCGCGCTGGAAGAGCTTCAGGCGGCGCCCGAGGCCCGCGTTGCGGTATTGCTGCCGCACGGCCAGCATCTGCGAGTGCAGATAAAGATGACCATTGCGGGTCGCGGGCAAGGCCAGCGCGAAGCCGACCAGTTCCCCGGCATCGAAGGCCCCGATTACCTGGCCGCCGATCTTTGACGCCACGACGAAGAGCCGGATAGGAATCAGATCTCCGTCAGAAAAACCCCACACTTCCTTCTGGAGGACGAAGCAAGCCTGCATGTCGTCAAGCGAGGCGCATTTGCGAATAATGATCGATTCAGGTTTTCCCCGCTGCCGCGCTGCCGCGTCCGCCGGTTCGCCCCTCAAGCCGACTTCTCCTGCGCTTTGGCTTGCTGCCAGAGTGCCTCGAGTTCCTTCATCGACGCCCTATCCGGACTGCCTCCGGCGGCGCGTAGCTGCTGCTCCATCCATTGAAAGCGGCGCCGGAACTTGCGATTCGTCTTGCGCAACGACGATTCGGGGTCAAGCGAGAGAAAACGCGCAATATTGACCAGCACAAAAAAAAGATCGCCGACTTCCTCTTCGAGGCGCTCGGTCTGCACGAGAGAGATTTTCAGCTTGCCCGAGCCGGCAACGCCCTGGCCCGCAGGCTGGGTAATGGACGCCGATTTCAGTTCTTCGCGCAGCTCAGCAGTTTCCTCGGCGAGCTTTTCAAAGAGTCCCTCGATCTCGGGCCAGTCGAAGCCAACGCGCGCGGCGCGTGAACTGAGCTTCAGCGCCTCCATCAGCGCCGGAACGCGTGACGAAACTCCGGCGAGCACCGAGCCATCCACCGCGCGATCCTTGGCCGCAGACTGATCCGCTTTGTCTTTCTCCCTTTCTTTCTCTGTCTCGCTGCGCGCCTCAAGCCGTTTCTTTTTCTCCTCGGCCTTCAGCGCCTCCCAGTTGCGCAAGACTTCGGCTGAAGTGTCCGCTTTCACATCGCCGAAAACGTGGGGATGCCGGTCAACGAGCTTGTTCGAGAGCCGGTCCAAAACATCGTCAATGGAAAAATATTTGGCTTCGCTCGCCATCTCCGAGTAGAAGAGCACCTGCAATAGCAGGTCACCGAGTTCGCCGGTCAACTCCGGCCAATCGCGATCGTCGATGGCCTCAAGAACTTCATAGGCCTCCTCGAGCGTGTAAGGCTTGATGGAATCAAAGGTCTGCTCGCGGTCCCACGGGCAGCCTCCAGGGGCGCGCAAACGGGCCATGATCTGGACCGCGCGCTCAAAACGTTCTCCTGTGGTGGGCATGACTGACCAGAGTAAATGACGCGCGATTTCGAGAGCAACGGGTGCCGCGCCCTAGCGCAGAGTTCGCACCAGCAATTCGGTGTCGCCGGAGATGATCGCGTCCACGCCCCATTCCGCAAAGCGGCGCATGTCGGCTTCGCGATTTACGGTCCAGGTAATGATCTTTTCGCCGGACGCGTGCGTTTCTTCGATGAGTTCGCGCGTGACGAGTCTGTGATGCGGAATCACGAAGTCGAGCGGAAACGAAACCGAGGTTCTGTGCCGGTCGTAAATAAACCCCAGGGAAATGCCGCTCTCCAGTTCGTGGAGCGTGGTCAGCACCTCGGGCAGGAAAGATGAGACGACATATCCCTTCTTCGGAGGATGTTCGCGGAGGGACGCAGCCACGCGCCGCTCCAGGCCCGGAACTTTCAATTCGATATCGAGAAACGCGCGCGAGGAAAATTCCTGGATAACGTCTTCAAGCGTCGGCAACTCGAGTTCCGCCGCGGAACTCACTGCGATCTCCCGTCCGCGGCTCGCAGGATCGTGGCAAATGATGGCGGCGCCATCGGCGGTGCGGCGAACGTCGAATTCAAACCCGTCGCAGCCGTGTTGGAGACACAACTCAAACGACTCCAGCGTATTTTCGGGAATCTCCCGCGTGGCGCGGGCGCCGCGATGGCCAAGGAGAAGCACGTAGGAGTAGTCAGCTGCTAGCGCCTGGTTGTTCATATTGCGACGCGAACAAAGCATCCGCGCAGTGCGAACCAGCCACTAACTAGCAGCTAGCAACTAAGAACTAGCAACTGCATTTTAGTCCAGATCGAAATCGCGAATCGGCTTTCCGGTATCTGGCGTTTCTTTGGCTTTTTTTACCGCTTCCTGAAATTTTTTTTCCAGCAATTCGGAAGCATGCTTTTGCGCTTCGACCGACTGGCGGAAGATGGACTCGCGCCGGCCGTCCTGCTCCTTCATCGCGCGCGCCGCCTCTTCCATATCCTGAAACATTTTCGGCTTCACCGGAGCGACATGGGAAATTACGCCTCGCGTGGCGCTGTCGATTTTGAGCACCGCGCCGCAGCATGGGCAGGTCACTTCGAAATTGGATTCTCGCTTGGCCACACGCGAATCATACCGCATCCCGGTCAGCGCGGCGAAAGGCGGATGGGCAAAATGTGAAAGACATAAAGCATCTCCCAGGTAAGCAGAACAATAGAGATGACCACGATGAGGATGGCGAGGACCTCGCCAAAACTCAGGCCGCGCCTTTGCTCAAAGCGCCGCGCACCCAGACTCAGAATGTTGATCGTGGCGAAGCCGAAGACCAGCACCCAGAGGACGTTGTAAACCTCCTCGCGAGTATCGAGGAGGAAAAATGCGGGAGGCGCGAGCGCAGCCGCCAGCAGACGAGGACGGACGGCGAATGCAACCAACTCGCGTGTGGACCCAACGGCAACGAGAAATGATCCGCAATGCGGCAGGGTACGCAAAAGGCGTCCAAAGTTCATGGGCAGAGTTAAGCGGCCTGCGGGCCGAGATTCGATCTTACTGGTTTTGGCCGCGATCGTCAGCGTGGATATGCCTTCCCGACTATGACCAAGCATTACGTGTCCGGAGATTGCATAGTTGACACGGCGTGGCACACACTACAGCACCACACACTACATTACCGCACACTACAATGGCTTCAGGAAGCCAATAAATGTATTCGCGGATCAAAGCCATTTTTTTCGATGTCGGCAACACGCTGCTTTTCCCTAACCGCCCGCGCATTCACGCGCCGCTCGGAGCGCGCGGCACCGATTGCTCGCCCGATCGCCTCCGCCGGCTCGAATGCCGCATCAAGAACGAATTCGACGCCTTGATGGTCAGGGATGGCAATCACGATCACAGCTTCTGGATGATGTTCTACACGCAGTTGTTCGCCGACCTTGGCATTCACGACGACGCGTTGTGCAACCAACTCGTGACCAGCATTCGCGACTCGGGCAATTGGGATCAGATTCTGCCGGGCACGCGCGAGCACCTGCTGCGCTTCGCCGAACGCTATCAGATCGCCGTAATCTCCAACGCCGACGGCCGTATCAAAGACGTTCTCGAGCGCTGCGGCATCGCCGATTGCTTTCAGACGATCACCGACTCTGGTCATGTGGGATGCGAAAAGCCGCATCCGGAAATTTTCCGGCGGGCGCTCAAAACTCTGAATTCCCGTCCGGACGAGAGCCTTTATGTTGGCGACGTGTATTCGTTGGACTATTTAGGCGCGACGGGAGCGGGTATGCAGGCCGTTCTCATGGACGTGCCAGGAGCATACACCGGTAAGAACGTTGCGCGCGTCGCGTCTCTGAAAGAATTGGAAGCACTGCTTTCGAGCGAGAGAGCATAGGCTCGTAGGCTTGACCCAACACGGCGACGGGCTACTGCACCGCAATCACCTGATGATCGTGGCAGTCGGTATGAATCGCCTCATAAAGTTTTCCTAGCAGCGCTGGTCCATAGCGGGCCACAAAACTCACTCCGCCAATTTCGCGCTCCTGAAGAATTTTGTTCGGAAAGAGCGATTGGGAGACGGTTTCGGCGTGGCGCGTGATGACCCCATTCCGCTCCACTTCGGAGCGCGCCGCCTGCCGCTGCAAACGGTTTACCTGATACCACATCCGCATGCGGGCCCGGTCGGCGGCCGCGATCAAAGTCGAATCCAGCCTTCCCACAGTCTCGCGCAGAACGCTCATCGTCTTCTCTGCGCTCGCATATGCTTCTTGAAATCGAGCTTGCAGATCGGGAGACAACGACTGCGCCGCAATCAACTCGCGCACTTTCTCAGGCCCGTGAAACAGATCCGGTAACGTCAGATGATAGCGATTCAAAATGCGTTCCGCCTTCGGCTCGAGCAACGTCGCGGAAAAGCGCGGCAGCACCGGCGTTATGCGCCCCAGCAATTTTTCATAAACTACGCCCACCTGCGCGAAATAAGCGACCTCAGCTGCGCCGCCAGTGTAAGCCAGTGTCGGCAGCAGATAGTCCTGCATCACGGGCCGAAACAGCACGTTGGGATTGAAGTTTTCCGGCGACTGCTCAATGCGCTCGATCAACTGACGCTCGGAGAGCCTTTCGTGTCCCGAGACAAATTCCGCGCCGCCCCCGTTTCCCTTGCGGCGCATCGCCGTCCGCGCGCCGTTCTTTACTTCAAACAATAGCGTCGTCGCGGCCGTCACTTTGACCTGCTGGTGATAGCCGGCAGATTCCAGCGCCTTGCCGCGGCTCAGCAGCGCCTCGTCGAGTTCGGGCGCGCGTTCAATCGCCTCGCGAAAGAGCGGCCGTGCCAGTTCATGGAATTCGCTGTCCGCCGGATCGAGCAGCACGACTCCCCATTCCGCAAACAGCCGCGCAAACAAGCGGGCAAAGCTGCTGCCCAGCGTCTCTCCCGGCCGATAGGACTCCCGCAGCCACTCGATGGCGTCGGAATCTCCCAGCACCAATGCCGCACGCTCCACCTCCGCCTCAATCTCCGGCCCAAAGACGATCGTGCCCACGGGCGCATCGGCCACGCCATGAGTCTCGACGGCAAAGCGCTGCGACGAACCTTGGGCTGCCGCCAGAGAAACGTGATTGATCTCCGCCAGATCGTGGTCTTCGGTCGCCAGCCAGAAGATCGGGACACACTCGACGCCGGCAGCGCTGGCCTCCGCCGCCAGCTTAACCGCCGTCAGCGCTTTGAAAATCGAAAACAGCGGGCCGCCGAAAAGCCCAACCTGCTGCCCGGTCACAGTGGCGAGAGCACCGCGCCGCAAGCGCTCGATGTTGGCAAGCACGCGCTCGGACGCTCGCCAGGCACGATTCTGACGCTCCAGAATGCCGCTGACTTTTGCGCGCCGCTGCTCGTCATAACGCACGCGCGCCCCTTCCTCCTTCATCCATTCAGAAAATGAAGCAGAGCGCGGATAGAACTTCTGCGCCGCCGGAGTGTAGGAAAGGTAATCGAGGAACAGCTTGGACGAATGCGGAATCTGCCGAAAGGGCACGCAGGTTGCGCTCACCGGCACATCTCCGGACATGTGTTCTCGACCCGTGTGTTTTCGATTCGCACGCAGTAAGGATTGTATTTCAAGGCAATGGTTGAAGCTCACCGCGCCCCGTGTCGAGCGGCACTACATCTGATGATTCCCGCTCGTCCGGGTTGCAGAGATTCCCGTTACCTTTTCTCAAACACCACCGCAACCTTATCCTCGTAGGCGACGCGCCACTCCTGCGGCAGTTCGCGGAGCAGGTTCGCCGCCGTTGAACCCGGCGCTAACAGAACAGTCTGAATACCCCATTTCTCCAGCGTGTCTTGCCATCCCGGCTCGCCCTGCATGAGGATCAGAATCTCGCGCACTCGCTCCTCACCATAGAGATCATGTCGGTCATCGAGAACCACCAGCCGCGACGGATAAAGCCGGTAGATGAGATAGCCGCCCCATGAGTCGGTGGAAAACATTGGACCGCGGCTGGGTTCGCTTTCGAGGAAATCAACTGCCGACGCCGGAACTTTCGTGGAATCGAAATGAGCGTTAATGAGGTGGCGCGATCCGAGCCATCCGCCATGAAGACAAACGATAAACCCCGCCACGACGCCCAACACCGGCCAAATATGCCCGCGCAAGCTCAACTCCTGCGCGCCCATGCGGTTCGAGAATGCCACAATGCGGCGGGCAGCGCCGCGCATGGGCCGCCAGGCTCCGGCCGCGTTCGCTATGGAAAAAAAGTTTTCCCAAAGTATTGGCCCAATCACGAGCACAAGCACCATCGACGATACGGGAAGGTTGCGCGAGGAGAGCAGGCCCGCATAAACGCATACAAGCGTGACCAGAAGATGGCTCAGCCGAATCCGCCGCCGATGCCCTGCCAGCGCTACGAATGCCGCGAGGAGGATGATGGCAAAGCTGCGTTCCGCGCCGCCGTGAAAATTCGGCGAGCGAAACTCGGCAATGCGATTCATCAAATAACGGTCGCCAAGGTAATGGTAGATGTGAGCATGAAGCCGCCAGCCGAAAGGATTGGCCAGCGTCGCCAGCAGCGATCCCAGTCCTGCCCAGAGCAAAACGCGCGCCCGGCGGCCCAATTCGACCGCCGCAAAAGGATCCGCGGCGCGCCAACTCTCTACCAGTCCTGCAAACGCATAAATCACGAGCAAAGCCAACCCGAACAACCACGCTCCATGCAAATTCACCCAAAGCACCATCGACGCGGGGAAAAACCACCGCAGCCAGCGCGGCGTATCACCACTCTGCCACCGTTCCAGCGCAACGAACCATGCCAGCGTGAAGAGCCAGCTAACAATATGGGGCCGCGCAAAGAGATGAATCGTAGCCGCCGTCTCGGCCAGCAGCATCAGCACAATCGCCAGCAATAATCCGGTTCCCCGCTTCAGTAGTTGGGAGAGCAGGAACGTAAATGTGGTCGCGACAATCACCGCACACAGCCACACCACGCCGTTCAAGCCGCAAGAATGATGCAGCACTCCGAGCAGCAGGTCGTAGAGCCATTCCCAGGCAAACCAGGGCTGGCCCCGCATGGTCGAGGAAAACGGGTCGGTCCGCGTGAGCGTATGCGTCGCGAGCATCAATTCGCCGTTCCGGATGTGCCATCCGATATCGGGATCGGCGAGCGGGCGGTTGGCGAGCGCGCCCGCCAGCAGCGCCCAAAACAGAAAAAGGAAGATGATATCGCGGACCGAAGGAATGAGGTATTGCGCAGGCGACGAGGCCGTATCCTCCGTTTTAGTGCCATCCTTGAGCCCGGCGCCTACAAACTCTGGCGCAGCCATGCGCTGTTTCGCCGCCCCATCCGAGACTGCCGGCTCAAAATTCATTTCGTCCTGACGTTGATTGCCGGAATCTATAGTAGCGAATGGCGAGCAGACCGAAGGTTGTCATTATTGGCGCAGGCTTTGGCGGCCTCGCGGCGGCGCAGGAAGTTGTGCGGCTGCCGGTGGACGTGACCGTCATCGACCGCCGCAATCATCACACGTTTCAGCCGCTGCTTTATCAGGTGGCTACCGCCGGACTTTCGCCCGGCGAGATTGCCGCGCCTATCCGCTGGATTCTCCGGGACCGTCCCAATGTTGAAGTGATCTTGGAGGAAGTAGTCGATTTCGATGTGGCGCAAAGGCGAGTTATTACCTCCGAGCATTCGATTCCCTATGACTATCTCATCCTCGCCTCCGGTGCGACCCACGCATATTTCGGCCATGAAGAGTGGGAGCCATTCGCTCCCGGTCTAAAAACGATTGAGGATGCTCTCGAAATCCGGCGTCGCGTCCTGCTTGCCTTCGAACTGGCAGAGCGGCAAGCCAACGAGGATAGCACCGCGCCGCAGTTGCAATTCGTGGTGGTCGGCGGCGGGCCTACGGGCGTTGAACTGGCTGGCACTTTGGCCGAGATCGCGCGTCACGCCATGACAGACCAATTCCGCAAGATCAAGCCCGAGCAGACCCGCATTATCCTCCTCGAAGGCGGCGCACGCGTGTTGCCCGCTTACTCCGAGCACCTCTCACGGAGGGCCGAAGAACAACTACAGCACATTGGTGTCGAAGTCCGCACCTCGCGAATGGTCTCTCGCATCGAGCCCGGCGCCGTCTGGGTCGGCGATCATCAGACTCCGGCCTCGGTTGTGCTCTGGGCCGCCGGCGTCGCCGCTTCTCCGCTGGGCAAAAAGTTGGGCGCGCCAGTCGATCGTGCGGGCCGCGTACTGGTTCAACCTGACCTCAGTATTCCTGGCCATCCGGAAGTTTTCGTCATTGGCGACCTCGTCGCGCTCAACGACGAAAAGGGCCGTGTGCTCCCCGGCGTCGCGCAGGTCGCAATCCAGCAAGGCAAGTGGGCGGCGCAGATGATCGCGCGTGAGCTCCACGCTCAGCCGCGAGCCAATTTTCATTACCACGATAGAGGCAGTTTGGCGACCATCGGGCGCGCCGCCGCTGTGGCGGATATTTTCGGCGTGGAGCTCTCCGGCTACTTCGCCTGGCTGGCATGGCTCTTCATTCATATTCTCTTCCTGATCGGCTTCCGCAACCGCATCGTGGTCATGGTGAACTGGGCCTGGGCCTACTTGACCTACGAGCGCGGCGCCCGCCTTATCACCGGCCGCGACGATCTGCCCGGCTGGAAGTCCGCGGACCCTCACGGCTCCCAATCCGGACACGACGAACCGGTACCCTGGCGCAGTAACCGCAGCGCGTAAGGCAGCACCGCTCGCGCATCCCCTGCCGATATAATTAAATTGCCGTGAAATTCCCCGCTCGACTGCTGTTCGTCGCATTCCTGTTCGCCACTTCCCTTTTTGCGCAGCAAAATGGCCCCAGCGGCCGCACTCTGGTCGTCATTCCTTTCGAAAACACTTCGCCGACGCCGGGCCTCGAATGGGTTGGCGAATCTTTTCCCGTTACCTTACGTTCGCAACTCGACTCGCCCTTTCTTTACGTCGCCACGCGCGAGGAGCGCTTGCGCGCCTATGATCGCCAGGGCGTTCCGAGTGGATTGCATCCCTCGCGCGCGACCCTTTACCGGCTTGCGGAACAGATGGATCTTGATTACGCGGTGCTCGGATCGTATAGCTATGATGGGGCGCAACTGACAGCGACCGCGCAACTGCTGGACATGCGCTCGCAAAAACTTCTGCCCGCCGTCACTGAATCGGCGCCGCTCAGCTTGCTGGCAAATTTACAGTCGTCGCTCGCCTGGGATCTGGTCCGGCAGATCCGGCCCAATTTCACGGTGCCGAAGGATCGCTACGTGGCGAGCCTCCCGCCCATGCGCCTCGACGCGCTGGAAAACTATGTGCACGGCATCCTGGCTGGCACGGCCGAAGAGAAGGCTCAGGATTATCGCGAGGCGACGCGGTTCGATCCGGAATTCGCGGAAGCGTGGCTCGATCTCGGCAAGGTCTATTACGCGCAAAAACAATATGAGCCCGCTATCGCCGCGTTTGAAAAAGTCCCGCAAACCTCAAGGCAGGTGCGGGAGGCAAATTTTTATCTGGGCCTGAGTAGCTGCGCCCACGGCGATTTCGAACAAGCCGAACGGGCGTTCGAGTTCGTTGCGGCCCGCCTGCCGCTGGCCGAAGTCTACAACAATCTCGGCGTGGTTGCGTCGCGCCGCGGCCAAAAGCGAGCCGCCGACGATTTTGAGCGCGCCATCGAGAACGATCCCAGTAATACCGATTACCACTTCAATCTTGCCGTTGAAGTTGCCCGCGCCGGCGACAGATCGCGCGCCGCCCGGGAACTCCACGCCACTCTCGAGCAAAAGCCTAACGATACTGAAGCGAAGGCGCTACTCGATTCCCTTCAGCCAGCAGCTGGCATTGCGGCGCCCGCATTGAAACTTCCACCCGAGCGCCTGACGCGCGACTACGAAGAAAACGCCTTCCGGCAAATGACCACGCAGATCCAGAGCTGGGCCGAGGAGCGATTTGCCCGCGCCGACCCGCACTCGCACGCCCGCTATCACGTCGAACTTGGCAAAGAGATGCTGGCCCACGGATTTATCGCCGAAGCCGAAGCCGAATTCCGGCACGCGGCCACCGTCGATCCCTCGAGCCCGATCCCTCTCGCCGCGCTGGCCGACGTTTATGACGCGCGCGGCGACTCCGCCCAGGCCCGCTCCGAGGCTGAAGCCTCGCTGCGTGTGCACGAGTCAGCCGATGCCTATCTGGTGCTCGCGCGTCTCGATCTGCGCGAAAATAACATCGATGCCGCCGCCGATACCGTGAATCGCGCATTGCAGCTCGAACCCCGCAACACCCTTGCCCAGGACTTAAAGCGCACGCTCGCAGCCAAGCTCGCGGAGAAAGCGCAGCCGCTGCCACAAGAATGATCCGAGTCGTCAGTTGTCAGTCGTCAGTCGCCGGAGAATCGGTCACCGGTCACCTCTCATGCGCCCTAGGTTTCGTCCGCCAACGGCTAATGGCCCTCTGCGCAGTACTCTTCGCAGCGCTCGTTCTCGCTTCATCCGCCTCTGCCGAGGTCCTCAAAGTCGTAGTCGACGACGCCATCCAACCCGTCACCGCCGAATATATTGGCCGCGCCCTCGAAACCGCGGCCGCCAATCACGACCAGGCCGTACTGATCGAACTCAACACTCCCGGCGGCCTGGTTGATTCGACCCGTGACATCATCGAAAAGCTCTCCAACTCACCGGTTCCGGTCATCGTCTACATCACCCCCACAGGCGCACGCGCCGGATCGGCCGGCATCTTCATCCTCGAAGCCGCTGACATCGCGGCCATGGCGCCCGGTACGAACGCGGGCGCGGCGCATCCGGTCACTCTTTTTGGCAAGCCGGACGAAACGATGATGAAGAAAATCGAGAACGACGCCGCAGCCCTCATGCGCTCCGTCGCCGCCAGGCACGGCCGCAATGTCGAACTGGCCGAAAGCGCGGTGCGCGAATCCAAATCCTTCACCGAGCAGGAGGCGCTGGACAAGAAACTGATCGAATATATCGCCCCAAACGAGCGAGATCTCTTCCGCCAGATCAGCGGCAAACCATTCAAGCGCTTCAATGGCGCAACCGTAACTCTCAACCTCGACGGCCAGCCGATTCGGGACTATCCCATGACTCTCAAGCAGCGCATCCTGACCTACATCATGGACCCGAACGTCGCCTTCATTATCCTGGCCATCGGCGCGCTTGCCCTCTACATGGAATTCAATCATCCCGGCGCGGTTATCCCCGGCACGGTCGGCGTCGTCTTCCTAATGCTGGCGGCCTTCTCGCTAAACCTTTTACCGATTCACTATGCCGCCCTCGTCCTCATTCTCGGCTCCTTCGTGCTCTTCGCGCTCGAAGCGAAATTTGCCAGTCATGGCGTGCTCACCATCGGCGGCATCGCGCTCCTTGTGATCGGCGGACTCTTACTGGTCGATGGCCCGATTCCTGAGATGCGTGTTCGCCTCGTCACTGCGCTGGCGGTCGCGATTCCGCTTGGCCTCATCACCACCTTCCTGATGAGCATCGCCCTCCGCGCGCGCCGCAACAAAGTTGTAACTGGCCAGCAAGGGCTAGTCGGAGAGATCGGTGTCGTCGAATCTGCCCTGTCTCCTGCGGGCAAGGTCTTCATTCACGGCGAACTCTGGGACGCGGTTTCGACGGCCAACGTCCCGGCGGGCGAGAACGTCATTGTTCGGCGAGTCGACGGACTGACCCTGAGAGTCGAGCCCATTACCGTTCCAAAGCCGGCACTCGCACAAAGCTAGATTTCTCGAAGACGACCCGGATTTTATTCCAGGACGATTGCGCCGAATCACCCTCGCCAACTCCGCTGCGCCGCGCTGAGACCCGTCAATCGCAGGACTTGCGCTACAATCCGCTCATAGCTTGCTTGCGAAGCGCGGAGGCACTTATGCCGGATCTCGGGTTTCCCATTGTCGCTGTAGTGGTAGTAATTTTCATCATCTATCTTCTCAGTTCCATCAAAATCCTTGCCGAGTACGAGCGCGGCGTCATCTTCCGTCTCGGACGCCTGCTCGGCACCGCGAAAGGTCCCGGCATCATTTTCGTTTTCGCGCCCATCGACCGCATCGTCCGCGTCTCGCTCCGCCAGGAAGCGCTCGAAGTTCCGCCGCAGGACATCATCACCCGCGACAACGTTACGCTGAAAGTGAACGCCGTCATCTTCCTGCGCGTGATCGATCCCAACAAGGCCGTCGTCGAAGTTTCCAACTACGTCTACCAGACTTCGCAGTTTGCGCAGACCACTTTGCGTTCGGTGCTCGGCGAGCAGGAACTCGACGAATTGTTGGCGCACCGCGAGAAAATCAATCTCCGTCTGCAAAGCATTCTCGACACGCACACCGCGCCCTGGGGCGTGAAAGTGGCCAACGTCGAAGTCAAACAGGTTGACATGCCCGAGTCCATGCTGCGCGCCATGGCTAAGCAGGCCGAGGCCGAGCGCGAAAAGCGCTCGAAGATCATCCATGCCGAAGGCGAGTTCTCCGCCGCCCAGCGGTTGGTCGACGCTGCGCATTTGCTCTCGACTGAGCCAGTCAGCGTGCAACTGCGCTACCTGCAAACGCTGACCGAAATTGGCGTAGAGAAAAATACTACCGTCGTTTTTCCGGTGCCGGTCGATTTCTATTCCGGCATTCAAAAACTGCTGGCGGCTGTGCCCGATCCGGCAAAAAGTTAGAGGTCAATATAAGAGGTCATGCCCACTTCGTCGCAGGACACGGAAATTACTCTCGGCACCGGCCGCATGCTGGCGCTGTTTTTTACCTTTGTTTTGGTGTGCGCGGTTTTCTTCGCCATCGGCTTTTCGCTGGGCCGCAAAACGAGCACGGCCAACGCGGGAGCTGCCTTGGGCGGCGCACCGACGACGCCAGCGGCCGTCGTGCGCCCGTCCGCCGCCAAAGACGCAACAGCTCAGACCGCCGCGCAACCGGCCGCCCAGCCCACTGACTTCAGCTTTTACAAGTCTGTAAGCGCCAAGACAGCCGACGCCGAACTGAAGCCCGCCGACTTGCAGAAGCCAGCCTCTTCGAGCGAGCAGGCAAAGCTCGATCCGCCGAAGACCGATCAGGCAAAGTCAGATCAGACTAAGACTGACCAGACCACACCCGATCAGGCCAAGACGCAACTTGCGACGGCTTCCACTACGGCTCCGGCGCCGGTCGCGGGCGGCGGCTACTTCGTGCAAGTCGCAGCCGTCACGCGCCAGGAGGACGCGCAAGCCCTCGTCGACGCACTCAAGAAAAAGCAGTATCCGGCCTTCGCCGCCAACACCGGCGCCGACAGGTTTTTCCACGTGCAGGTCGGCCCTTACGCGGAATTGAAAGATGCCGAAGGAATGAAAGCCCGACTCGTCGCCGACGGCTACAATCCGATCGTGAAAAAGTAGAGAGGTTTCGTAATTTTGTAATCGGGTAATTTGGTAATTGGAAATACGGTGGTTAACAGGCTCAAATTACCAAATTGCGAATTACAAAATTACCAATTCTCAACCATGTCTCACTCCAATCTCGACTCCTTCCTCCACGCCATCGGCGACCCGACGCGCCGCCGCATTCTCCGCGCATTGATGGAAAAAGGCGGTTGCTCCATCGGCAAGGAAACCGGCCTCTGCTCTTCCGATATCGAGGAGCGAATCAAGCTGGCGCAACCGACCATCTCCCATCACATGCGCATCCTCGAAAAAGCGGGGCTTGTCGAAGCCAAACGCGAGGGCCACTGGCGCTGGTATCAACGGAATGAAAAGTTGATTGCGGAGATGATGAAGGGACTTAAGAGCCAACTCTAGAAGAATAGAAGGTGGGTGAAGAGACCGAGCCTAGCTTCCCGCTTCCGCCGAAAGCACCTTTGACTCACCCGAATCCTTGACCTTCAGCGCCAGGCTGCGCACCTGAGTGATCAAGTCCCCAACCTCAAACGGCTTGGAGAGAGCCGGCACACCGTGCTCCTGCAAGAAGCGCCGGGATTGTTCGTCGACCAGGCTGGAGAACGTGAACAACACCTTCTTCTCCATGCCGGCACAATTCGCGGCGAGCCACTCGTAAGTCGACTGTGCCGTGAAGCCGCCCGGCATGCGGCCGTTGATCACGATGGCGTCGAAGTCTCCGCTTTGCAGGCGTTGCCGCGAATCCTCCATGCTCATCGACGTCGTCACCTCGGCTCCCGCGCCGGAAAGCACATCGCGTTCGAACTCCATCACCGCTTCTTCGTCCTCGACCAGCAGCACCCGTTCCGAGAGCACCAGGTCCCGTCGTGCCGGGGGCACAAGATCGGGCACAGCCGATTCGGCGCTGGCCGGCAATCGGATTTCAATCGTCGCGCCGCCCTCCGGACGATTGCGTGCAACGATTTCTCCCAAATGTTCTTTAACGATGCCGTAGCAGATGCTCAACCCAAGCCCCGTTCCCTTGCCGAGCGACTTGGTGGTATAGAACGGATCGAAAATTTTTCCCGGCTCCTTGATGCCCGGCCCGTTGTCGTCGAATTCCACGCAAACGAACGCGTCGCTCTTCATGGCGCGAACTTTCAGCGTTCCCCGCTCACCCGTTTCTTCCATCGCGTCCAGAGCGTTGTTGATGACGTTGAGAAACACCTGTTCCAGTTGGTGAGGATCAGCCGTCACCGTAGGCAGGTTCTCCGGAATATCCCGTTCCAGCGCGATGTTGCTTACCTTGAGATCGTATTCGCTTAGGCTGAGCGTCTCTTCCAGCACCCTCTTCAAATCCACTTCCTGCTTCTCCGGCTTATGCTGCCGCGCAAACGAGAGCAGGTTCTGCACGATCCGGTGCGTTCGCTGCGCTTGCTTGAAGAGCTTGGTCACATATTCGCCGGAGCGCTCGTCAAGCTTCGCCCCTTGCAGCAGCTGCGCGTAGCCGAGAATAGCCGTCAGCGGATTGTTCAGCTCGTGCGCGACGCCAGAAATCAGTTGCCCGATCGCCGACATCTTTTCGCTCTGGAGCAACTGCTCCTGCGTCTTTCGCAGATCGTCATAGGCCCGGCACGTCTCCTCATACAGCAGAACTTTTTCGACCGTCGTCGCCAGTTGCCGGCTGATCGCCACCAGCAGATTCTCGTCGTTGCTCGAATAGTGCCGGTCTTCCTTGCTGGCTAGGCCCATGATGCCGATGGGCTTGTCTTTGCTCCATAGCAGCACCCAGATCCAATAGGGCAGCCGGTCGGCGCAAACAAATTCCACCACCGCCGGCGGCAAGTGCGGCAGAAAATCCTGCGTGACCACTTCCGCGCGCGAGCGCATCACCAGTTCGCCCATACCGTCGGGAAACGCCACCTCTGACATTCTCATGCGCGCTTCGCTGCGCGGTCCCCATCCCGCGCGCCGCCGGTAACTACCTTCGGTCTCGGCCGCCAGATACACCGAGCCCGTCTCTGCTCCAAACAGCGAGACCACCTGCCGCAATGTCAGATTCAAAATCTCGTCCAGATCGAACGTCTGTGTGGCGATCACCGCCATCGCGTTCAGCGCGTTCAGTTCGCGATTGCGCCGCCGCATCTCATCTTCCGAGCGTTTCTTCTCCGTGTTGTCGAGAACGAATCCCTGGTAGCGGCCAATGCGGCCGTCCGCGTCGCGCGTGGCGAAGCAGCTCAGCGCCGCGGTGAGTTGCGTGCCGTCCTTGCGGCGAACCGTCATCTCAAAATTGCGCACGTAATTGTGCGCCTCGATCTCGTTCTTAAAGGCTTCGCGCTCCTCGTTACTCGCGCCCAGCACGCTGGCCAGGTCGAGCGTCACCAGTTCATCTCGGCTGCCGTATCCCAGCATGGTTACGAAGGCATCATTGCAGTCGAGCAGATCGCCCTCGAGCGTCGCCACGAACACGCCTTCCTGCGCCTGCTCAAACAACATGCGGTATTTTTCTTCCGCCGCCTGCCGGTCTGTCGCGTCATGGATGACGTGGATCGTGCCCTTCTGTTGCCCCTGCTCCAGATATGACGCCGTCGAAACCACCGACTGCCCGCCGAAGCAAGGATCAAGCCCCTCCGTCAGCCCTTCGCCGCGCTCGCAGTAAGGGCATCCCGTCCACGACTGCGCCTTGGGCAGAGCATCCTCGCAGGTAAAACCGACAATCTCCGATTGCGATTGCTCCAGCCGCTCCAGCAGCGCCTGATTTGCCCGCAGAATCTTGAATTCGGCATCGTGCGCCAGAATCAGATCCTGAATCGAATCGAAGGTGTTCACCCACTGCCGCTGCGACCGCAGCACTTGCTCGGAGAGTTTGAGGTTCTCCGCCGCGATGCCCAGCTTCTGCGCCGCCGTCTCCAAAAACTCAAGTTCTTCAGAACTCGAGTGCCTCCGGCTGCGGCAGCCGAACGCAATCACTCCAAGCGCCGACTCCTTGCCCACAGCCGGCACCAGCACCATCTCTCGGATGCCCCGATCGGCCAGCATCTGCTGCGCCTCTTGCGACATCGCCTCGATCGTAATCTCGATCGCGCGCGCCTCCGCCAGCGCCAGGGCCAGCTTGTCCTCGATCGCCGCTTGCCCTAAGACGCGCATCGCCTCAGGCGACAAGCCAACATGCTGCGCCGCCGCCAGATTTACGCCATCGAGCGCGTAGAACCACGCTGCCTTCGCATCAATAGCCGACGCCAACTTCCCCAGCGCAGTTTGCATAATGGTGGCGTGGCTCGATCCCCGCGCGATGGTTGCCGAAAGCTCGGTCAGCACCGCCAGCCGCCGCGTCCGCACCCGCGACTCGTCGAGCACCACCAGCAACATGCTGGAGCCAAATAAAATTTCGGCCAGCAGATATCCTTCGGACGAAATGGCCGCCGTATAGGGCTGCCAGACCAGATTCAGCGTGACCAGGCCGGCGCCAAACAGCACCTGCCCCAGCCCAATCTTTCCCGGACGAGACCAGAAAAACTTAATCGCCACAGCCGCCGCCAGCACGCGGCACGCAACCTCAAGGCTCACCTGCGCCGAGGTCGACTCCGGAAAATAGATCGGCCGCATGGCCGCGCACACCAGCACTACCCAGCCGACTGCAACAAAGATCGTTAGCCCGCGCCGCGACTGCGCGCACATCAGCGCCGCCGTCGCAAACAGGCCCGTCGCCAGAACAAAATCTGCCTGCGCATAGGCAGTCAGCGCCGTCAGTGCCGGATGCCATGCGCTCACCCGCTCCAGAAAAAGCAGAGCCGTATACGCCAGCCATCCTGCCGCCCACACCAGCAAGTATTGTTTTCGAAAAGCGCGATAAAAAAGGAGCGCCACCACGACCATGGTCAGGGCAGCCGTCTCCCGCGCCGTCAGCCAAACAGCCAACACGGCGACGGATTGCGCGAGCGGCCCGGTGGGACCCGTCAATAGGCGCACGAATTCCAAGCCCATCCAGTATCGAGCCGCGCCGCTTCGAAGTTATCTGATTTCCGTCTCCTTTTGGTTACTTTCGGAATGTGGGAAGCCAGCCTAGAATGTCTCTAACATTACGAAAAGCCATGCCTTACGATCGCATTCTGGTTGTCGACGACGAGGAAACAATCCGCGAAATCGTCTCTTCCATGCTCAAGGGCGCCAGTTTCCAGACGCGCCAGGCTTCGAGCGGAGTCGAGGCCCTGTCTATCCTCGAATCCGGCGATGAGTTCGACCTCGTCCTCTCCGACCTGATGATGGCCGAGATGGACGGGATCGCGTTGCTCGAGCATTCCAAAGAGCGCTACCCCGATATGCCCTTCGTCATGGTGACGGCCATGAACGATATCTCGGTCGCGTTGCAAGCCCTGCGCAACGGCGCATACGACTACCTGCTCAAGCCGTTCGAGCGGGAGCAACTCCTCGCCACCGTGCGCCGCGCCCTTGAAAACCGACGCCTTAAGCGCGAGAACGACGCCTACCGCACCAACCTCGAATCGCTCGTTACGGCGCGCACCCAGCAGTGGAAGACGGCGCTCGCCAATTTGGAGAAATCGTACGACATCACGCTTGAAGCCTTGGGCGATGCTCTCGACCTGAGAGATGCCGAAACCGAAGGCCACTCCAAACGCGTCACCGCCTACACCATCGCCATTGCCCGCAAAATGGGCCTGCCCAAGGAAGAAATCAGCGTCATTGCCCGCGGCGCTTTTCTCCACGACATCGGCAAGATGGCCATTCCCGACAACATCCTCCGCAAGCCCGGCAAACTCACCGAAGAGGAAACCGCGATCATGCGCGAACACGCCTACGCCGGCTATAAGCTGCTGAGGAACATTCCCTTCCTGGGCGAGGCGTCGGAAATCGTCTACGCGCACCAGGAGCGCTACGACGGCTTAGGCTATCCGCGCGGCCTCAAGGGTGACGAGATTCCGCTCGGGGCGCGCATCTTCTCCATCGCCGACACGCTCGACGCCATAACCTCCGACCGAGTCTACCGGCCCGCTCAATCGTTTACCGCCGCGCGCAAAGAAATCCTCGACTGGGCCGGTCGGCAGTTCGACCCGGAGATCGTCAAGGTCTTTCTCGAAATGCCCGACAAAATCTGGGAAGACCTGCGCAAAGACATCAGCGGCCCAGATCGACCGGTACCTAAGGTCTGAGAGAGAAACATATCTGAGAGGGAAATAGAAAACGCGTAAGACCTTGTGCCCCTCGAGAGTGCGCGGAAAAGAATTTACTCGGCCGAAAACGAGCCGCTACTTCCGATCCGCTACTTCTGATAAACCACCGGCTCCGGACCTTTTTCCAGCGTCTTGCGGTCCCAGATCATGCCTTCGCGCCCGTAGCTGGCCAGTTCGAAGTCCTGCGTGAGCTCTAGCGCATCGGTGGGGCAGGCGTCCTCGCACAGTCCACAAAACATGCAGCGGCTCAGGTCGTAGGTAAAGGTAGTGAGTTCCTTGCGCCGGGTCTTTTCGTTGCGCTCGCTCGTGACCACGATCAGATGCTCGGGGCAGGCCAGCGCGCACAGATCGCACGAGATACATAGCGATTCGTCCGTATCGGGATTGACATTCAGCCGCGGCGCTCCGCGATAGCGCTCGGCTATCTGTGGCCGCTCCAGCGGATACTGTTCGGTGTAGATTTCCTTGGGATGCTGATAACGGAACGTCACCCCAAGCCCTTGCAGCAGGTCTAATAGAAAAACCTTGCGGAGAATCTGTGTCATTCCCATAACGCGGATAGCATACCACGCCCGCGAAGACGGCCAACGTGAGCGCCATCACTGCGAACCGCGGAAGTCAGAGGCCCGCAATTCGTCCTCCGGCTTCGACAATTTCCCCTTAGTGGCTTGGCTGAAAAACTCTGGAATCCGGCACGGACGGGAAGGGCCCGAGTTTTACTCGGGCCGTAAATCGTGTCCCATCAATAGCGGCTTCCAGCCGCTGCGGAAATCGGAACGGAGAAAGCAGTTTTTCCGCAAACTGTTAGACGTTCTCCTCAGTTGACCTGCTGCTGCAAGGCCTCATAGGAATTCGGCAGGTAATTGGCATCGCCAACATACTTCACCGCGACAATGTGCGGCCCTTGCGGAATCGTGGACGTCGTAAGCTGTGCGACACCGTTGACCAGAGGAATCGAACCGTAGACCACTCCATTCACGGTGAAGGTTACCATCTCGCCGTCGGGCGGTGGCCCGGCAATCGACGTGATTTTGACGGTGAAAGTGACTGGCTGCCCGTAAGTAGAGGGATTCTTCGAAGAGGTCAGATCGGCGTACATCTTGGGCGAGAGCAACTCCAGGCCTTTATTAGTCGACAAAGCCACAACGCCGTAGTCGTTCACCTGCACCGAATAAGGTTGCAGCGACTTCGGCAGTCCGGCAAGCACGATAAGATCCTGCATACCCCCCGCGGGCGTCCAAAGAAAAGGATGCAGAAAGCCGTTGCCCGAGTTGGTCAGCGAGGTACCGACGATCCAGCCGTTCTTGTTGATGGAGAGTGCGCTGCTCGTCACTCCGCCAAGCGTGCCGAGATCCTCCATGACGCCGCTCGTCCACATGAACGCGTGCTTGTAGCCGAAGGAATTCGGCGCCTGTCCTACAATCATTCCCGCGTCATTCACCGCTTCAACCACGGTTCCCGAGGGCCCGACATTCTGCATACCTTCCGCCTGCGTCCAAAAGAAGCCCACCGGCAAGCGGCTGCCATTAGGGTAGTAATAGCCGACGACCTCGTTCGAAGAGTTGATGCCAGTGGCAAACGCGCCACCAATGCTGGTCAGCGTGGGAGTAAGATCCTGCATTCCCCCGGTCGACGTCCACAGAAAAGCGTGCTGCAAGTTCGCCGAGTTATAGGAGAAGCCCGTGACCGCTCCCCCATCGTTGATTCCGCTGGCAACGCTCATGCCGCTGCCGAGCGAGCCGAGCCACTCCACTGCCTGCCCAGGTTGCCAGATGAAGGCCTGCGCCAGGCCGGTGTTGTTCGCCGCGCCCGCCACGATTCCTGCATTGTTGATGCCCGCGCCCACACCATTGGCGCGATTAAGGGCCATGTAGCTGAAGCCAGTCGATCGGCTCCAGACCGAGATGTCGGGCGACGTGGTGGTGCCGGCATTGGCCAGAACCTGGCTCGAATTGTTGAGCGCGGTCACCGAATTTCCATTCGCGGACGTCGCCTTAATCTCATTGAACGAAACCTGACCCGCAGCAAACACGGAGAGCGACATGGCGATAGACACAGCCACGGCAAATTTCTGAATTCGTTTCACGGAGCCATCCTCCCGGCGAGCGCGATCCCGAGATCGAGCGCTCGTGCAGTGCGGAAGGTGCAACTCCGCTTCCGTCTTGGTCCTGTAGTGAAAATTTAAGAATGGCCCATATCATACTCATTTGTAGCTGTTTACTCTGTTATGACAGGAAGTGTCAGTCAACAGTTAATCCCATTCTTTTGCCGCTTCCCAAAGCGAGAGTGGAAGAGATCTTCCCAGTAACCAGCAAAAGGTCACTTGCCTGGGAACGCACGTTGCGAGCGGAGCGACGCACAATCCGGGCCTCTTTCCCTATCGGCATCATTTGGACCATAAAGCGATTCCAGGTCCTCGCAAATTGGCTACACTGATCTTTAAAGTTCGCGAAACGGTTTGCTGAAAAAACGCACTTTTGCGTAGCGCAGCCGCCTTCAGCGCTGGCGGTAAGCCGCCTGTCTTGATTGAGTCTTTAGTCCCGGGAGGCGCGTCCGATTGACGTTTCAGCAAAGGTTCAGCCCAGCATGACAGACGAACCGCAAACTCGACCAACCTCCGACGAGCTCTGGATGGAAGAAGCCCTCCGTTGCGCCCAGCGCGCGCTCGAAATCGGCGAGGTTCCAGTCGGAGCAATCGTCGTCTGCGGCAACCAAATCATCGGCCGGGGCTGGAACCGCAACCTTGCCGATAGCGACCCCTCCGGCCACGCCGAAATCATCGCCCTGCGCGAAGCCGGACGGAACCTCGGTAATCATCGTCTGGTCGACTGCGAACTGTTTGCTACAATTGAACCTTGCTCGATGTGCGCGGGCGCGCTGCTTCACGCCCGCATCAAGCGTCTGGTCTACGGGGCGGATGACCCAAAAGCCGGTGCCGTCCATTCCGTGCTGGCGGTGATCAACCACCCCAGCCTGAACCACCAGATGGAAGTCCGTGGCGGCGTGCTGGCAGGCAGGTCCGCCGAGATTTTGCAGGAGTTTTTTAGGAAGCGTCGCTAGGGGTTATTTTGGGTTTACTGACAACTGGTAGCTGGCACTGGCAACTGGCAACTATTTTTCCGGAGAGGTGCGTGAGTGGTTGAAATTGAGGCGAACTGAGGGCGTGAAGGCGAGCAACGCGAGCCTGGGAGCCCCCAGCCGAAATCCTGAGCGTAGCGAAGGGCCGAAGGCGCTAACCAAACAGAGAGCAGTCTAAATTTCGATCTCGTCCGGCGCGGAGAGGTGCGTGAGTGGTTGAAACGATCCGCCTCGAAAGCGGACATACCTTAACGGGTATCGTGGGTTCAAATCCCACCCTCTCCGCCAGTTCTTTTATTTTCAATTAGATACATCATGGTGATACCGAAGCTGATACCATAATCAGAAAGGATCACCATGAACCGTGAAGTCAACGTCACCAAACGAGTGCACACCGCTAAGGGCACTCGCTATTGCCCGGTAGTCCTAGCCGCGAATGGCCGCGTCAAGCCCGATACGGTCCTAGTCAACGGCAAACCAGAACGGCATCCCGAAGGCTCCTATTACCTGGAATGGCGCGAAGGCGCGAAACGTGTGCGCCTGTCGGTTGGGAAGGACGCAGCGGATGCCAGTGCCAGACGGCAGCGCAAAAAAGCGGAATTGAACGCGGTTAACAACGGCATCGACGTGGTGGCAGAAAAGGGCCCGGGACTGCGATCCCTTGCCGGGGCAGTTGCCGATTACCTAGCCGATGTCAAACTCACCCACAAGCCTCGAAGCTACGCGGCATATAACACCGCCCTCGCCTACTTCCTGGAGTCCTGCCACAAACTTAACCTGGAAGAGATTGAGCGGCGCGATCTGCTCAAGTTCTCTGCGTTCCTCCGTGAAGAGAAAGAGCAGGCTCCCCGCACCGTCTACAACAAGTTCGAGCATGTAATGACGTTCCTCAAGGCCCAAGGAATTCGCGGTCTGGTAGGAAAGAATGACTGGCCGCGCTATACCGAGGAGGAGCCGGAGATTTACGAACAGGAAGACCTCGATAAGCTCTTTGCAGCCTGCGACGCAGAAGAGCGTCTCTGGTATGAGTTTTTCCTCATGACCGGAGAGCGCGAGCAGGAAGTGATGTTCTCGTACTGGTCAGACATCAACTTTTCTGCCAGCACCGTCAAGGTGACCCACAAGCCCGGCGCCGGCTGGACGCCGAAGGCTTATAAGGAGCGCGAGATTCCCATTCCGTCGAAGTTGGCAACGCGCCTCAAAGCGTGGAAGGCGAAGTCCGCGAAGAGCTGCCCCTTCGTGTTTCCCACCGCGGGATGCAAGCCGAAGCTGGATTTTCTTGACTGCCTGAAGGCCATCGCCGAGCGCGCTAAGCTTGAACCCGATGGCTTCTGGCTTCACAAATTCCGTTCTACCTTCGCGACCAGATGCCTGTGGGCCGGTGTCGACCTGCGCACCGTTCAACAGTGGCTGGGGCACACGGACATGGAAAGCACCATGCGGTATTTGAAGCCATCGCGGAGCGCGGAGACGCGCGCCAAGGTCAACGAGATTTTTGGGTAGCTCGCCGACAAGAATCGGGCTTATAGATAAAAGAGTACTGCTTAAGCGTTTCTCTTACATTCTTCGAGCATATCTGCCGGTCCTTGTATATCCCACCCGGCTGGAATTGTGGCCAACTGCATTGCGACCGAGCGTATCGCACCGAGCACGTGCGGCAATGCTACTATTTGTGTGACTTCCGACAGCAATCCCTCGCGCCACCCGCAATATTCGCGCGGCTTTACCTTGAGCTCCTTAGACACGCCCCTCAAGTTTTTCTCATCGTGAGAGTAACTTTCTTTTACCGTCGATGGGTCCTCCTGCCTCAACAGTTCGTCCAGAGAATCATAGCCGTAATCGGCATTAACAGCGGACCGCGCGGCAAGAAGCATGAGTGCATAACGCCGCGATTCGTGGGGCCTCAGCCCCATTTAGTAGCACCATCGCAGTCCTGTTGGGAGTACGAATCCACCAACGTCCCCCTTGGGGATTAGGCACAGCGTGACAGAGGAGAACGGAATTCGGAGATAGGCAGCGACCACAGCGTGCCCGGCTTCATGCAGTGGATCAGCGCCGCCTGCGAACCTTTGTGTCTGTCCTTCTCGATCTTCTTTTTTCTCCAACGTTTCTTTCCCTTCCCCAGAACTTAGCCGTTCCGGCCTATTGAGTCCGGAGCCACTTCGCAACACAGTGCGGATCAAACCGGACGCAGGTTCCGACATGGAAGCAGGGAATGCGCTTCGCCTTGGCCTGCTTAAAAATCGTGACTCGCGCGACGCCGAGAAGACTGGCTAGCTCTTCAGCAGTCATGGCGTGCCCGATCTGCTCGATCTGATCGGCCAATGAAAGATGCCTGGGCGCTTCGCGATCCTCGAAGGGATCGACGAACGCGCGCGCGGGACTTGGATCTCCTAATTGTGAACGGTGAGGAACAGAGGATGGGGCAACAGTAGAAAGAGTGCGCAAGAAATCTCCCGGACAACCTGTTTTGATCTATGTCCGGGTATTTAACCGTGAACGCCCCATGGACCTTTCTTGGCGTATCTGTCATTCAGCATAGACCACCCGACCGCGTAATGCCGTGACACAGGTCACAGTTCACAGTGATGAGAAGCGAACAAATAGCGAACATGCTAAAATGGGCCCGTCATGGCCCGCCGCCCGGATCTCCGGCCCGAAGAAATCCTGAGCCGAGACGATCTGAAGGCCCTGGCGAATAACCTGGCCCACCTGAGCCTGGAAGGTGTGCGCGGTTTCTATGAGCGGGCTTACCAGGAATGCCGGATTACAAACCGCGACTTCCCGCCAGCGCGGGCGCTGCAGGAGCTGGTCCAGGCCTGGAAGCAGCTGAGGAAGTGGAGGAAGTGATCAACATGGATGCTCTGCTAGCATCCAGCGTATCCGATACCAGAGTGAAAAGGGCTCTGCCCAAAGAGGCGGCCTCTCACAAGGGGGTTAAATGCCGGAATTGCAATTCAAGGGCAAGGAGTTCGTTCGCCACCATCTGACGGTGCCATATCGTCCGCCGGGGATGGACGTCAGCAGGTCCATCGGCAAGTCCAACCTGAAGGGCAATCCGATCATTCATGGCGACAACCTGCACGCGCTAAAAAGCGCAGCTCCCGTTCTACGCTGGTGCGGAAGGAATCGAACGTTCAACCTACTGATGGAACGTTAAATCAACGAAATCAATGCTGGTCGGCTCGACGCAAGTGAACGAACTTGGCGAGATTGAGACTCCGATCCTGCTGACATGCACACTGTGCGTGCCGCGTGTCGGAAATGCGCCCCCGTGGCCCCGCGAACTTATTCTGCAGCACCGCCAATGCTCAACTCGCTCACGCTATGTCAGCACCATGGCCGCGTTCATTAGGGTTCTTCAGAATTCGCGGAGAGGGAAATCTACGTGGCTTAAAGCAACTGTCAGAGGCGAATATTGAATTTTGGTCCGAAAGGTTGTTCTTGAAACAACCGATAGAAAGTGAGTGACGAGGGTAGCTTCACAGACTGAGCAATTCCGACCAGTTTTTCTATCTCTGCACTGGCATAGTCAGTTGGAGACCTAGTTTTTTGGTCTGAGAACGGCGGCCTAGCGTCGAGGAGACATTGAAAATGTCTGTAGAAAATTCAGTTGTCGCGATCTATCACACTCATACGGATGCGGATCGAGCGGTGAAGGAACTTCAGCGTGGCGGAGTGGACATGCACAAGTTATCCATCGTCGGCAAGGGCTACCACACCGACGAACAAGTGGTCGGCTACTACAACACCGGCGACCGCATGAAATATTGGGGCAAGGTCGGCGCATTCTGGGGAGGCTTTTGGGCCCTCTTGTTCGGATCCGCGATGTTCGTGATCCCAGGTCTCGGCCCGATTTTAGTGGCTGGACCTCTGGTGGCATGGATCGTGGCAGGGTTGGAAGGTGCGGTCGAAGTAGGAGCGTTGGGCGCTCTGGGAGCCGGCCTGTTCAGCATAGGCATCCCCAAAGACAGCATCGTGAAATACCAAACGGCGCTCACGACAGATCAGTTTCTGCTGATCGCCCATGGGACGGCTGCAGAAGTGGCCAAGGCGAAAGACATCATCGCAAGCACGAGTCCGGCAAATTACACACTGCATACAGCCGAAGCAGTCGCGGCTTAGCGAAGGCAGGGTCGCGCGCCATAAACGAAATAACCAAAGAGGGCCACGGACCAGCCCTTTGACGTGGTGTGGCTTTTGGAGAATGAGATGAAAGTAGACCCTGCTGTATTTGAGAAGATGATCCCCGCCGAACAAGTGTTTGAGGAAATGCTCCCTTTTCTCGAAACACTTGACGCCCAGATTGGTGGCATTATCCGACTCTTGAAAGACAAAGGCATTACCACAAATGCGGAATTTGCCCAGTATGCCCAGCGAGGTGACGATGCAGGAAATGTGCGGGAGCGTGGTATGCGGGTAAGGATGGAATATCTGTTTTCCTCGGCCGTGAAGCGGATCGACGACTAGTAACTGCAACATCTCAGCCTCCACTTGACGGGAAACGGTGGGGGGTGGGCTGGGACGCGGTGGTTGTGTCGTAGATCCCAATGCCGCGGACGAATAAGTACCGCGTTTAACGAAATGATGAGGTGTGTCAGTGATTGAACGACTGAAGGAAACTGGTGCACGACCTTAGGATCGTCGCCTTCTACAAAATAGGGCTTGTAGCCGCGTCCCATGTATAGAGCTCTTAAGTCTTCGTCGCTCGTCCGTCCTTGAACGGTCGGTCCGGAAATCTTGTAGCCATTGAGGTGCAGAATCGGAAGGACAGCCCCGTCCCGCACTGGATTTATAAAATTGACGGACTTCCAGCTTCCTTCCAGTGGACAAGTCTCGGACTCCCCGTCGCCGATGACGCAGGCCACGATGAGATCAGGATTGTCGAAAGCCGCTCCGAATGCATGAACCATCGAATAGCCGAGCTCTCCACCCTCATGCATGGAATTTGGAACGTGTGGCCCGCAATGGCTCGGCACTCCGCCCGGCGTCGAGAACTTCATGAAAAGAAGTCGTAGGCCATTCTCATCTGGCGTGATCTCCGGATGGACTTCGGCATAAGTGCCTTCCAGATATGAACACGCATTCAGCGATGGACCGCCATGGCCCGGGCCGGCGATATAAATGATATTTGCATCGTGTTTTTTGATCAGCCGATTCAGATGAATGTAAATGAGGTTTTGTCCCGGCGAAGTTCCCCAGTGCCCGAGCAGCCTTGGTTTGATGTGCTCTGCCTTGAGCGACTCTCGCAACAGAGGGTTTTGAAAGAGGTAGATCTGGCCGATGCAGAGATAATTTGCCGCTCGCCAGTACCGGTTCATCTTGTCGAGCATGTCTGGCGTCAGGGGACCGTCGGGCTGCGGCGCTTTGGTTGGCCGTTGGCCGTTTGCGGCGACAGCAGTAGACAAAGCCGCATCGAAGATAAATTTAGAGGGCTTTGAAGTCCGATCTAAATTCTTTTGACGCGATTTCGAGCTAATATCCTGGTCAACCTCTATCGTTTGTTCTTCGGCAGGCATATAAATCATCTCCCTCAAATGCTTCGTGATTATTTGGCCAGCTCCTTGGCGATCGCTTGTAACTCCAGCCGACGCTTCTCCGTGGTCTTCGGATATGCCATTTTGAGATCCTGGAGCGTGTCGAGGACAATACGGGAGACAATCAGCCGGGCGTTGTCCTTATCATCGGCAGGAACGGCGTACCAAGGCGCGTGACGTGTGCTAGTCGCGTTCAGGCAATCCTCATACGCTTCCATATAATGCTTCCAGTATTTCCTTTCGTGGTTGTCTGAGGAGCTGACCTTCCAGTTTTTGTCGGGCACGTCAATGCGCGCGAGAAATCGCTTGCGCTGTTCTTCGTACGAAAGGTTCAAGAATATTTTGACGATTCGCGTTCCGTTGCGATAAAGGTGACGCTCTAGGTCAATGATCGACCGATACCGCTTCTTCCAGATGTTTTTCTCGTCGAGCAACTCTTCTGGAAGCCGCTGGGTGCGGAGAATCTCGGGATGCACGCGAACAATCAGAACTTCCTCATAGTAGGAACGATTGAAGATGCCGATCCGCCCGCGTTCCGGAAGACGGCAGGTTGTGCGCCAGAGAAAATCATGTTCCAGTTCCTCGGCGCTGGGCTGTTTGAAACTGAAAACTTCGCAGCCTTCGGGATTGACTCCCGACATGACGTGCCGGATCGCGCCATCTTTGCCGGCAGAGTCCATCCCCTGAAAGATCAGCAGTAATGCATAACGGTTGGACGCATAGTGAAGCTGTTGCAGGGAAGTCAACTCAGAAATATGTTCTTCCAGAAGCTCTTTATATTTTTTCTTTGACTCGCAAAATGGCTTCACGATCGTCGGCAAGCGTCTGATATCGATCTTCTTGTGATGCGGTACACGGAAGTCTTTGGAATGAATTGTCATCTTCTTCCTTCAGCGGCGCCAACTGCATGAGGTGCGCATAGCGAGTTCGAGTGCTCGGGACGACGGTTAGGCAACATCTTTCTTTGCCAGTTGATCCTTCCGGGTCTCTTGCTCCGCCTCAAGCCAGTCTTGATTCGCTTTGCCGTCGCCCTGGCCTCGCTGCTGATAGAGTTCATAGGCCCGCCTGGCAATCTGCGGTGTGAGATCGACTGGGTTCTTGGCTGACGACGGTGTTTTAGCTGGATCAAAAATGCGATAGGCGAGCAGTTTCACGCGGTCATTAAGCAGGAACCACGCCAGAGCATAGACCCAAACGAACCCTGCCCAACGCCAGCCAAGCGGCGTCATAAACACGCCGTAGACTGCAATGAGCGTCGCCACAATTTGAGTGCCCAGTACCGCTATCCAGAGAATCCGAGCCGGGCGTATCGACCAGAATGGGCCCCGTGTGCGCGTTAAGAAAATCGTCAGATGTCCAGCTATTGACAGCTTTAGGTACATCAGCGTTTGGGCGTGTGCGCGGTCGAGATGAAATACGCGCTCAGCAAGATAGAAGAGGCCGAACGCGGCTACGACGCCGATCACGCCCAGCACGGTCGAGATCCCCAGCACCAGGCGCATATTCCATTTCTCGGGCCTGTCGCTGTAATGCACCTTGTCATAGGCGATGGAGAGAATGGCCCCGTCGTTGAGTACGGCGATCATCACGATCATCACCGCGGTTACTGGATAGAAGTTAAATACGAGGATGGCCAGCGTCATGAAGAACAGCACGCGCAAGGTTTCGGCGATGCGGTAGATCGCGTAGCTGTTCATCCGCTGGAAGATCCGGCGGCTCTCCTTGATAGCATCGATGATCACCGAAAGGCCGGATGCGAGAAGCACGATGTCTGCCGCGGCGCGGGCCGCGTCAGTCGCGCCGGAAACCGCGATGCCGCAGTTGGCTTGCTTGAGCGCGGGAGCATCGTTCACCCCGTCGCCAGTCATACCGACAATATGGTCGTGTTTCTGCAGGACGTCGACAATGTTGTACTTGTCTTCGGGGAACACCTGGGCGAAGCCGTCGGCTTTTTCGATGGACGCCGCAGTGTCCGCCGTCTTTTGTTTGTCCCGCAATACCGTGGCATCTAGGATGTTCATGCCCATGCCCAGTTCATGAGACATTTCCTTGGCGATGGCCAATTGATCGCCTGTGACCATTTTGACTTTCACGCCCATCTTCATCGCGTTCGCGATAGTCGCTTTGGCCTGTTCGCGCGGCGGATCGGACATGGGCAAGACGCCAACGAACTGCCACTTGTCGTTCTGATCGGTGCGGGCTACTCCCAATGAGCGGAAGCCGCGGGCCGCAAATTCATTGACGGCCTTCTCAACTGCGGGTTGTACATCCGCGAGGTTGGTCGCCATCTGCAGAATGACCTGTGGCGCTCCCTTAGACACCTTGAACTGCTTCCCGTCGGAGCCCTTCACGGTGGCTTCGGTGCGCTTATGCACGGCATCGAAAGGCTGGAAATGGACGACCTGATAGCTCTTCAGTTCCTTAACGTCCTTCACGCCGCCGATCACGGCTAGATCGATCGTGTCCTTGTCTTCCGCGCGCGAAGCGAGGGCTGCATCGAGAATGATTCGATCGGCAGCAATACCATCGACACAGAATGGATTGCCCAGCGTCAGCTTGTTCTGGGTCAAAGTTCCGGTCTTGTCCGAGCACAGCAAATCTACGCCCGCCAGTTCCTCAATCGCCGACAACTTGGTCACAATCGCTTGCTTTTTTGCCAGCAGACGCGCGCCGACCGCCATGGTGACAGACAGTACCGTCGGCATGGCGACTGGGATCGCGGCCACCAACAAGACCAATGCGAATTCCAACGTGCTCAGGATCGGGTCATGGCGGAAGAGCGCCGTGGTAACAATCGCCGCCACCAGAGCCACTGCAAGAACGATGAGGTAATTGCCAATTTTTAGCACAGCACGCTGGAAATGGCTGACAGTATGAGCATCCTGCACCAATTCCGCAGTCTTGCCGAAATAAGTGTTGGTACCGGTGGCGTAGACCATCGCATCGGTTTCGCCGCGCTTGATAATCGAGCCTGAAAACACTGCCTCGCCGGGTTTGCGCGTCGCGGGCAAAGATTCTCCGGTCAGCGCGGACTGGTCGACTTGCACCGGGTCGCCGGCCAACAAACGCGCGTCCGCGGGCACGATGTCCCCAAGCCGCAGGCGGATCACGTCGCCCGGCACTAATTCAGACACTCTTGGAGTCGTCCATTTTCCGTCTCGCAGGGCGCGGGCATCGGTCGCCAGCTTCGCGCGCAACGCGGCAATTTCATTGCCTGCCTGATGTTCTTCCCAAAATGCAACCACCGCGTTGGAGAAAAGCAGAAATAGAATGATGAAGAAATCCAGCCAGTGCTTAACCACCCCCGACAGAATCACTGCCCCTTCGATCATCCAAGGAATGGGGCCCCAGAAGTAGCTCAGGAACTTCAGGAATAGATTGTCTTTCTTTTCCTTGATTTCATTCGGACCATATTGCGCCAGACGTTTTTGCGCCTCGGCTTGGCTCAAGCCTTTCGGGGAGGATCCCAATCGTTTTTCGACTTCCGGCATGGGTAGAGATTTCAGATCGTCCTTGGAATCGGGCTTCGTCGGCGGCTTCTCTACATTCAGTTTCACGATGACTACTCTCCGTTCTTGCTCCGTCGCGAGTCGCGGTTAAACGAGAGCCCAGGAAGATCGTTGGATCCGCGTCGCACAGAAAGCTCTGAGGCGGTATTGAGTTCGGAACTTAGGACGTATCCAGTATCTTGCGGCGGCGATGCGGAAGCTGAGCACTTTTGCTCAGCGACTATCTGGAGACGGGGTCAGCTTCAAGCCAATTTATGCGCGGAAATTTAGCCTTCGCCTAGAAGTCGCCCCTCAAGGCGCAACGCAAAAGCATCGAATGTATTGCAGATTATTTTCTTGTCTTCTCATTTCTCTTCTCGCACCGTGGGATTAATCCATGGTCCGCCGCTGCCGATGAGTTGCAGAGCCTCGCTGGGCCCCCACGTCTCCGGCTCATACGGATGCACCGGCGTAACGTTGCCCAGGATCGGATCGACCACACGCCATTGCGCTTCCACTACGTCTTGACGGGTAAAGAGCTCAGTCAGTCCGCGCATAGCGTCGCCCAGCAGCCGCTCATAGGGCGGCCTGTCGTCCGCGGCTTGCTCGGTGAGTGTGAGCTCCACGTCGGTGCCGGTCATCTGCTCGCCCGGCGTCTTCACCCGCACCCCCATTCCGATGGCGATGTCTGGACTGATACGCATGCGCAGATGGGCTGAAGAACTGGGCACGATCTCGCCAAAAGTGTCCATCGGCGGGCGTTTGAATTCAACGAACACTTCGGTCGCGGTAACCGGCAGCATTTTTCCTGCGCGGATATAGATGGGCACACCGGTCCATCGCCACGTTTCAATGAACAGCTTGAGCGCGATGAAAGTCTCAACGGTTGAAGCCTCATCTACACCCGGCACCGACCGATAACCGTTGTACTGGCCGCGCACGACATCCGCCGGAGCGATTGGCCGTACCGCCTTGAGCAGCGCGGCCTTCTGGTCGCGCCACGCATCGTGAGCCTCCCCGGTCGGCGGATCCATGGCCAGGATGGCCAAGACTTGCAGCAGGTGATTTTGAACCACATCCCGCACCGTACCCGCTTCGTCGTAGAACTTGCCGCGGTCCTCGACTCCGAACTTCTCCGCCATGTTGATCTGGATACTTCGCACGTAGTTGCGATTCCAGATCGGTTCAAACATCGGATTAGCAAATCGGGTGTAGAGAATGTTCTGTACCGGTTCCTTTCCCAGAAAATGATCGATGCGGAAGATTCTTTCTTCAGGGAAATAGCGGTGCAGAATTCGGTTGAGTTCTTGTGCCGACGCCAAGTCACGCCCGAAGGGCTTCTCCACGACAACACGCGCGTTCTCGGCGCAGCCCGTTTTGGCCAGCCCCTCGGCAACAGTGCCGAACAGGTTGGGTGGAATCGCAAAATAATGTAGCGGTTGTTTCGCCGAGCCCAATTCTTTACGCAGTTGGACGAAAGTGTTCGGATCCTTGTAGTCGCCGTCCACGTAGCGCAAGAGGCCGGTAAGTTTGTTGAACGCGTCCTGGTCGAGACCGCCGTGTTTTTCTAGGCTGTCCTTGGCGCGAGCTTTAAGTTGATCGAGATTCCAACCTGCTTTGGCCACGCCGACGATCGGCAGATCGAAACCTTCGTCGCGAATCAATCCCTGCAGCGAGGGAAAGATCTGTTTGTGTGCAAGATCGCCGGTGGCGCCGAAAAACACAAAGGCGTCAGACTGGAAATCCGCCATCAGGCCGCCTCCTGCTTCTCCGCAACCTTCTCCTTGTGGCCGCCGAATTCGTAGCGCATCGCCGAAAGCAGTTTGGCAGCATATTCTTCGTTACCACGTGATGCAAAACGGGAACTGAGCGCAGCGCTGATCACCGGCGCCGGAACGCCCTCGTCCACCGCCGCCTGCACGGTCCACCGTCCCTCTCCGGAATCCGACACCCGGCCCGCAAAATTCGAGAGATCAGGATTTTCTCTCAAAGCGGCGGCCGTCAGATCAAGCAGCCAGGAGCCGATAACGCTGCCCCGCCGCCAGACCTCCGCGACCTCGGGCATGTCCATGTCGTATTGATAGAGTTCCGGATGGCGTAGCGGGGTTGTCTCGGCGTCTACTTCACGCTTTACCTTGCCAACGTTGGCATTCTTAATGATGTTCAATCCCTCGGCAAACGCAGCCATCATCCCGTACTCGATACCGTTGTGGACCATTTTGACGAAGTGTCCCGCGCCGTTCGGGCCACAGCGTAAGTAGCCGTTTTCCGATGTCGAAGGCTCGCCGGTGCGCCCTGGCGTCCGCGCCGCCGAGCCAACACCTGGGGCCAACGACTTGAAGATCGGATCGAGATGACTCACAATCGCTTCCTCCCCGCCGATCATCAGACAGTATCCTCGCTCCGATCCCCACACGCCCCCACTGGTTCCGCAATCCACGTAGTGGATTCCTTTGCTCTTCAATTCACCAGCGCGCCGGATATCGTCGTGGTAGTACGAATTGCCACCATCGATTACGATGTCGCCCGGTTCGAGGACAGGTATAAGTGAGGTCAATACCGAATCCACGATCGCCGCCGGAACCATCATCCATACGGCTCGCGGTTTGCTGAGTTGTTTCGCAAAATCCGCGATGCTGTCGGACGACTTGGCACCTTTTCCCACTAACTCTTTCACGGCTTGGGGATGCGTGTCAGACACTACGCACTCGTGGCCGGCTTTCATCAGCCGTTGCACCATGTTCGAACCCATTCGTCCCAGGCCTATCATTCCGAGTTGCATTCGTATCCCTCCTCAAACAGTGGTTTGATGCGTAGAAGAATGTTCACGCTTGGTATTTTGACTCGAATCAGCAACGGTAGGACTCTTCAGCGGTACAGAACTGCAGCGTTGGTGATATATGGCCGTGCTCTCAATCACCGTACGGTTCTTGTCGATAACGACCTTCTTCGCCTGTCCGAGGTCGGGAATCTGGATGTATCTGAGCTGGGTGTCGAGGCCTTGCATCGTGGCTTTGCCGCCGGTCAGCAGAGCGATGTCCTGCAACAAATTCTTACGTTGATCACCCAACCCCGGAACGGCGACGGCCGCAACTTGCAGGAAGCCACTTAGCTTGTTCACGACCAGAGTAGCCAGAGCTTCGCCTTCAACATCCTCCGCGATGATGAGCAGAGGCTTCCTGTTCTTCGTGATCTGCTCAAGTAACGGGAGTAGGTCTTTCTTGGAACTGATTTTGCCGGGGTAAACGAGAATGTAAGCGTTCTGGAACGCAGCTTCCATGCGTTCAGGGTCAGTGATGAAGAACGGTGAGAGGTATCCGCAGTTGAATTGCAGAACGCGACCCCGCAGTTGTTCATTGGCTCCGGAGGAGGCGACGACCGCGTCCCGAATGTCACTAGATCCGCGCGCATGAGCCAAAATGTGTTCGTCTACCGTCGCGAGTTTTGCGGCCATGATTGCGAACCTCCGTCCTCGTGGGAATTAGCAGGCAGACCGACAGAGTTTTTCGAGCAGGCCGCGACTCCTGGCGTTTATTTGTTTGGCAACCATGTGCTACCACACGAACAAGCGAGCACCGGAGCCTGGCGAGCGAAACCTTCCAGTTTGGACGGAAAGATCGTGCGCGGGAGGCGCCTCACCGTGGTCGGAGCTAGGTAGTTCCGGCCGCGATGCACTGATTTTTTCGACCTCTACAGCGCCGTGGCGGTTCATAATCTCGGTTGCCGCCTGAGCCTTGTCGCCTGCACCGGTAGCGAAGACCATTACTCCTCCCCGCCGTACTCCTTGAACGTAGTCTTCTGCATCTGCTTCGAGGACCCCGAATGCCGTGAGATCACGAGTCAACCCGACTTCAAAATCCGTGTGTGGCGTACTCATGAGCCCGCTCCCCGCCATTTCGATAGGCTCTTTCAGAATCCGGACGTCCTTCCGAAGGAAGCCGCTGGCCTCCAGGTCGCGAACGACCTCATCAGCCGATCCTGAGCTTTCAAACAAACCCACTGCAGTTTTTGACATATTGCCTCCAATCTAATTTGTCAACGAAGTTTGAAGTTTCCCCCAGAAGTTGCTACGGCGCCGCTGTTTTGAGGCAGCGGCACCTTCGATTTCATCGCGTGGAGCCGTTATTCAGCCTTCGCTACGTGGGCGTATCCGCCAAGCTCTTCTACCAACTCTCGAGCTGAAGCAGGTACCGCAACTTTGCCGTCAAGAATTTCATGACGGTTTACATCGTCCCCATACATGGCTTTGTCGCCACTTTTGTCGGCTTGCATTACAGCACCGTCCAAGCTCACCCCGGCAAAAATTCCTTTGGACCGCGAGTAAGACAGAATCTCTGCATTCAATTTGAGGTCAGTGCCAGCGGCGGCGCTTCGGCCGACGGGTCCGGCCGCTACAGAAGCGTCGGCTCCAAGCTTGAATTTGTCGCTCATCAGGCTTTGCAGGGCATGATCGTTCATGAAGAGCATCACGATATCAGTGGATGAGCCGCCGATCTGATAACCCACACTTCCGCTATCGATCGCCACAAACATGGGAGCGCTCCAGCCATGCTCGGTGCGACAGGTTGCTATTCCCCTGCCGTAGCTTCCACCGAATACGAAGGCAAACTTTTTGTCCCCTGGAATGATGGCAACACACTTTGCCGATTCCAGAAGGCCCGAAGGAATGCCCTGATCCGGAGTGTTCATGATCTCCTTGAAGACCTGGGCCGCTTTCTGCGTGCGATTTACGTCATCATCTCGATCCGAAGCGACAGCGGTTAGAGTTGCAATCGCTATCAAAGTTGTTACGGCTAAAATGCGTTTCAACATGTGATCTCCATTCAAGTTTGGACTCGTTAAAAGCTAAGGTCACTCCGATGTACCGCAGATAAGGAGTCTGATTTAGTCTGATTGCCGAAGTACAAATGACTCCCGACAAATCAGTACGTACTGAATTTGAACTCGTGTTCATTTCTTTCTGCTGGCAACAGCGGGCGCCTCAGACAGAATGTTAGGCGCTACTAATGAGTCATTACTGATCAATAGTGAGCACCGCGAGTTCTTGTGATTTCTTTGTCCCGATATGCCTCAGCTAAGGCGCTTGTCACCCAGGCTGGCATCGGACGAAACTTGGCTTCCCGGGGGTGGAATCTGCCGCACGGCAGTCAGCACTTCCTCCTGACGATAGGGCGGGATGAGCGATCCCAGAATGCTGTGGACGGTTTCGAAACTTGCTGGCGGGCTAAGGAGTGGAAAGTAGACATCATGGCCACTGGCGATATTCGCCTTATATTCGCCTAGAGTAGCACTTCCCTTTCGCGCACGCAATCCCTTGCTGCAGGTGAGCTTTGAGCTCTCTCTGGCATGCGCTGTGGCCATTGAGGGGAAAATGCTACACCTGTGCCCCTCAGTAGTGGGGTATGGTCCGGAAATTGGGCTTCAGTCTCGCCTAGCAAGAGCGCGGGAGGTTGTGGTCTGCAACAAACTCCGTAGCGTTGCCAGAGCCGGAACCACCGGCTATGCGCGAGTTTTTCATCATGTCTTCGATTGGCCGGCGAGAGGTCGCTTGAACTTAGAGGTCCGGGGTCCGGGAAAGCGTAGATACGCTCCAGTCACTCGATCTCGGCAATGGTCTGCCTGGCGTCCATCCTTCTCAATATTTGACATAACCGCGGCAACGGTCAAACGGGGATGTCATCAGAGGCGATTCGATGGAGCGACTCCGGCGACATCATCCTCGGATTTCGTGAGAACAGAGACTCGATCCGGGGATGCAACTGTCGGCGCAATGCCAGCCGACTCATAGCGGGCAGCCGAACATCGTCGCTCGTGCGACTATATGAAACAAATACCAGCTCAGCGCTACCCAGCAGTATGATTTCGCTAAGTAAGTCAGGCTTCATTAGACCTTCCGGGTGGATGGAAAAAGCCAGATTCTTTCGCTTTTGAGAATTAGTCACCAGCGTGGATCGTACGAGCCTCCTCAAGCGTGAGTCGGGAAGGATCACAATAGCCCAACCCTTTCAGACAAGCCGTGTAATTGCGCTTATGCTCAGCGTCAGCCAGCGCCTTGGCTTCAGCGGCGCTCAGTTTTGCAAAGACACAAGTCGCTTGCCCATCCTTGCAAGCCGAGAGGTTGCGCTGGTGTTCTGAGTAAGCCGTCTGTTTGGCTTGCAGTGGAGTGAGTTTGGAGTGGTCGCACTGATCCCAGCCCTCGACACAATTTTGCGCGTTGCGCCGGAGTTCCGCAGCGATCGCGTCCCTGGTTTGCGAAGGAGTTAACTTGGCCTGATCACAAGGCCCAGAGCCGTCCGCACAGTCGGATGCATTGAGCTGGCCCCTCGCGATGTTCACTTCCGCGGTTTCCGCCGGAGTCAGTGTGGATCGATCGCAAGTGCTCCATCCATTCCTGCAGTTGGCGAGGTTGCGCTGTTGCTGCGCTGCGGCCATATCGCGGGCTTCCAACTGCGTCAGTTTGGAGCGGTCGCACGACCACATTCCTTCATTGCAGTCGGACACATTCCGCTCATGATCGGCCACGGCCAATGCAATCGTTTCCGGTTCCGTGAGCTTTGAACGGTCACAGGAGTCGTAGCTGTTCCTGCAGTTCACAACGTTTCGCCCGTGGACAGCGAGAGCCACATCCATCGCTTCTGACTGGCTCAAACGGGAACGGTCACAGGTATCGCGACCAGCCTTGCACTCCGCCAGGTTCTGCAAAAGATCAGAGGACTGCGCCAACGCCAAAATCGACCAAAAGCTGAGACAGACGACTTGCGCACCAAAACCCTTCCGTGAGCTGATTTTCATCTTTGTGCCCCCTTGCGGGCGATAAGTCAAAAGCACTTCCTATGCGGGCACGACTTCAGGGCTGCACCTGGAGTTTTGGATTGATTTAGCAGCGTCTTCAGCCGTAAATCGGCCCATGACCAGGGCCCGAATGCGCTGGGTGGTCATCTGGATCGGAGTACGGTCAATTCTCTGCACATACTCGACAGCGCGAGAGCTGCCACGGTTCACTTTCACAACAAACTTGATGTTTTTCATCGATCTCCTCTTGTTCTAGAAACATGGGAGGCGGGACGGCCGCCTCCCATGTTTCTCACTGTGATTACCACCAACAGCGTAGAGCGACTTATGCGACTTTGCTGTGAACTTTCGTTTCGAGGACCTTCTGGGTGCCGACATTGACCTTGATCTGTTTCGGCTTGGCTTCAGCCTTCTTGCCCAGGCTAATTTTAAGTACGCCTTTGTCATAGTCCGCGCTCACCTGTCCCGGGTCCACCGAACTGGGTAGCGTGAACGACCGGGTGAAGCTTCCGTACTGGCGCTCGACGCGGCGGAAGTTCTCCTCTTTCTCTTCCTTCTCAATTTTGCGCTCGCCATTTACGGTGAGGGTATTGTTCTCGATGCGGACATCAATGTCTTTTTCGTCGATGCCCGGCACTTCCATCTTCAAGGTAATGGTGTGCTCGTCTTCGTAGATGTCCACCGGTGGTGCGAAGGTAGTGCTCGTCAGCGCCTCCTCCGGGCCTTCCGGGCTATACGATTCGCGGAAAAGACGATTCATACGGTTCATGCGATCTTGCATTGTGGAGAATTCGCGGAGAGGTTCCCAACGGGTTAATAGTGTCATAGTGTAGTGCCTCCTTCAGAGGAAGGCTAAGATGAACAACTTCAGATGGGCTGACTTAGTTCAGAGGACTTGAAAGAGTAAAGAGACGTTACTTGCTCAACTACAATGCTATGCTTATGCATTGTTGTTGTCAACTTAGCGACAAGCTACCTACATGCTGCTCCTAGTCCATGTCACCCATCCCACCATGGCCGCCGGCAGTGTTAGCGTTCCTCTTCTCCTCGGAGATGTCGGCAACCAGAGCCTCGGTGGTCAGCATCAGCGCCGCGATCGAGCCGGCATTGGTCAGAGCGGTGCGCACGACCTTGGTCGGATCGAGTACGCCTGCCTTGACCAGGTCTTCGTACTCGCCCGTCAGGGCATTAAAGCCGAAGTTGTTGTCTTTCGATTCGTTGATCTTGCCGAGAACAATGGCGCCTTCCGCGCCGGCATTCTCGGCGATCTGGCGCAACGGCTCCTGGAGGGCCCGCTTCACGATGTTGACGCCGATTTGTTCATCGCCTTCGAGCTTCAATTTTGCCAGCGCCGGGATACAGCGAACCAGAGCCACCCCACCGCCAGGGACAATGCCTTCTTCTACTGCCGCGCGGGTAGCGTGCATGGCGTCTTCGACGCGAGCTTTCTTCTCTTTCATTTCCGTCTCGGTCGCGGCGCCCACCTTGATGATGGCGACCCCGCCAACCAGCTTCGCCAAACGTTCCTGGAGCTTCTCGCGGTCGTAGTCGCTGGTGGCCTTATCAATCTGGCTCCGGATTTCCTTCACCCGGCCTTGAACGTCGCCGGGTTTGCCTTTGCCTTCGATGATAGTGGTATTGTCTTTGTCGATGGTGACCTTCTTGGCCTGTCCCAGATCCTCCATCTTCACGTTTTCCAGCTTGAGGCCGAGATCTTCGGTGATTGCTGTTCCACCGATGAGCGTGGCGATATCCTGCAACATGGCTTTGCGGCGGTCGCCAAATCCAGGCGCCTTTACAGCAGCCACTTGGAGGGTGCCGCGAAGCTTGTTGACGACGAGAGTCGCCAGCGCCTCACCTTCGAGGTCCTCGGCAATAATGAGCAGCGGCTTACCACTCTTGGAGATCTGTTCAAGGAGCGGAAGGATATCTTTCATCGAACTGATTTTCTTTTCGCTAAGCAGGATGTAAGCGTTCTCGAAGGCGACTTCCATGCGTTCGGGATCCGTGACGAAGTAAGGGGAGAGATAGCCGCGGTCGAACTGCATGCCTTCCACGACTTCGAGTTGGGTCTCAAGCGTCTTTGACTCTTCGACGGTTATGACACCGTCCTTGCCGACTTTCTTCATCGCATCGGCAATGATGTGGCCGATGGTCTCGTCGTTGTTGGCGGAGATGCTTCCCACCTGGGCGATCATATCGCCGGTCACGGGCTTGGAGAGCTTATCAAGTTCACCCTTGCCGCGCTGGCCCGTCTTTGGGTCAATATTGCCGCACACCACGTCCACGGCTTTCTCGATGCCGCGCTTCATCGCCATCGGATTGGCTCCGGCGGCAACAGTTTTAACACCTTCACGATAAATGGCCTGGGCCAGCACGGTGGCGGTGGTCGTGCCATCACCGGCGACGTCGCTCGTTTTGGAGGCGACTTCTCGTACCATCTGCGCGCCCATATTTTCGAGTCCGTCCTGTAAGTCAATCTCTTTTGCGACGGTGACGCCGTCCTTGGTGATGGTCGGCGAACCAAATTTCCTTTCAATCACAACGTTCCTGCCTCTGGGGCCGAGGGTTACCTTGACCGCGTCTGCTAATAAGTTGACGCCGCGTAAAATTGCCTGCCGCGACTCTTCGCCATGTACGATTTGCTTTGCCATGATTTCGTTCTCCTGAAGTATTGAAGAATTCGACTCGCGCCTTCAGCCATGTGGCCAAAAGGCGTTAGAACACGCTATTTCCTGGCTCCGACGGTTTCCTTCTTTTGCGCGCCGACGCCGCTGACCACGCCGAGAACTTCCTCCTCCTTGATGATGAGGAAGTCTTCTCCGTCGATCTTGATCTCGGTACCGGCGTAGTTGCCGAACAGAATGTGATTTCCTTCGCGTACTACAAGGGGAAACACCTTGCCCGCATCATTGGTCTTGCCCTTGCCAACGGAGATGACTTCCCCTTCTTGCGGTTTATCTTTGGCTGCATCCGGGATGATGAGGCCGCCACGAGTGGTGCCAGCTTCTTCGGTGCGCCGCACCAGAATGCGATCGTGGAGTGGAGTGAATTTCGTAGCCATGTTTCGAGACTCCTTTTTATTTGTGCCCTAAAATCGCAGGAGACAGCTGTACCGGTCGCTAGGGACGATGGGATCAAAAACCCCGTTCTTCAGAGGCCATGTCACCAAAACCTTTAACGGAGTTATTGCTAATCAAACTTTAGTCGACAGTGGTTGCTTGAGTCTGAGCAATAACGCTCACATCCCATCCGGGACTGACCAGCGGATACAGCGCGTTGCAGCGGAGGCAACCCTCCGCCTGTTTAGGCATTGCGCACAACCTCTGGGAGCAATGTTTTATTGATTAGACTGCTCGAGCGCGGGTTGCGACGCCGGATAGCGAGGCTTGCGGACGGATTTCCGCCGGCCTTTGTACTGGAACAGGCCCCACACCCCGCCCGAGACCAAAAAAACGACCAGTACGATTAGTATCGGCCAGTAATAACGCGCGAACAGCCTAACAATGTGCCGGCCGTAGTGCGCCCCAAGATAGGCAAGGATCGCGAACCTGATACAGCGCCCCACGGCCAGGGCAGCCAAGAACTTCCGAGTTGGATACTGCATTGCGCCCGCTGCCAATAGCATGGGCGTGATGGGAAATGGTGGCGGAAGGATTGCGGGAATCGCGACCGATGCGAAACCCCAGCGCGCAAAAATCGCGTAGAACTTCTTGACCTTCTTCTGCGAGAACCTCTTTTCCAAAGTCTCCACGCCGCCTTTGCGAGCCATGCGGTAGGTAAGATAGCCACCGACTACGGCTCCCACCGTCGCCATGAATGCATAGTAGACCCAGATATCGCTGCGGTGCGCGGCCAGCAGAACGGTAACGATGTCCGTGCTGCCGGGCAAAGGGATGAGGGAGTTATCTGCTAGACCAAGCAAGATAAGGCCAGGCCCGCCGAGATGGAGCAGCCATCGCAGCGCGCTCTTCGAGGTGAAGACGATCGCCAGGGTGTGCATCGTAGCAATCAGGGCATTGGGGCAGCCTCAAGAGAGAGATAGGCCGCCTGGTTTGACGGGCAAAACTGCTCCCTTGAAGCATTTTTAAGGTTCGCTCATTTAAGCGTTTAATACTGTGCAAAATAGCTCAGGCCGCGAGTTATTAGAACCATTGTTCTACTTAATCCGAGTTTTTTCCTCCCTCGACGAAGTCCGCGTCTACGAGGTGAGCAATCTTGCTCAGACCGGGGCCATGAGAAGTGCTAGCGTTGAGGTGTCTCTTCCAATCGAATCGCCGAGGAGCAGGAACATCGCTTGCCCCTTTGCGGGACCGAGTCAACGGTGACGCGAATCGCACCAATTCGAGTCTGTTCCTTTCTTCTGTTGGCTGCTTGTGGAGCGTTTTGCCAGAGCGAACGTCCATCCGCTGGTTCGTCGCTCAGGAATCGCTCGAACTCGCCCGAGTTACAGCAAGAGATGCGCACGCTGGAATCGCTTCCGGATGCTCCCTCTTTGCAATCCCCAGCACAAGCGGAAAGATTCCGCGGGTTCGGCGAGCGAGCAAACTCTCCTATGAAACCGGGCGCCGGCCGCGTGGGGAGAGAAACGGCACTGGAGTCCGTCGCGACTGGACTGCAGCCGAGGCCAGTCACTCCCTATGAACCGGTGTTCGCTCAAAAAGAAACGGGTAACCTGGTTAGCAGCAATCCAGATCCGTCGGCGCTCAGGCAGACCCGGCTCTATCACGCCTCAACCAGCAGCAGCTTGATGGGCCGAGCTACTTATGCAGCTTCGCGCATTTTTATCACGCGTGACGATTCCGGGAAAAACCGGCTGAATACCTCATATTTCCTTCAGGCACTGGCCTCGGTCGCAAGTGCAACGGCTTCTCGCCCATACTGGACGCGTTCCGCTTCCTCGACGTTCAACAATTTTGGTTCGACGATTGGCGGCGACGCGGGGCTCAATGTCTACCGCGAGTTTGGTCCTGGTATCCGGGAAATAGTAAAAAGCCATACGCCGAAATTCGTGTCCGGGATCGGGAATCGCATTACTCGCAGCCATTCCTCGAGCAAGGTCGTATCCAGCCCGGCAAGATAATGCCACTCCACCAATTGGATTACTGAGGCGGTTTCTCGTCCTTCTTGACCGGCTCATCCTGACGGCGCTTCTGTTCTTCCGGCAACCGCGCTGCAGGCTGCGTGCGCTGTGCCTCAGGTGCTACGTGCGGCGCTTCCGCTGGGGCAGGAGGCGGTGTAGCGCGCTCGGGCTGAGAGCGCTCCTTCGTTGGAGGAATCTGTGGCCGCTGGGCTGGCTCTTCTCGGCCAGGTTCCGGTCGGGCAGGCGGCCGCTGAGTTGCCGGCAGACGATTGGGCTCAGGCCGGTTGTTCGTGGCAGGCTGGTCGAACTGAATAGTGTGGTTCTCTGGATGTACCGCTGGCGTGTTGGCAACTGGCTGGACTGCAGCATGCTTAGCCGGCGGGTTGTAAAGCGTTCCTGCCTGCTTAGCCGGTACGACCGCACGGTCGTTCAAGGCTCCAGGCTTGGGAGTAGCCGCGATTGTTGGCGTGCCGTGGTTGACTGAAGCTCTCAGCTCCGGGTTCGCGCGGGCAGCCTGCGCGTGTTGCTCCTGAGCCGCTACGGGGGCGATATGCTTTTGATGTGCAAACGCTTCATCTTGCGGCGTTGGACGCGCAGCAATTCCGCCGTTGCCACCGTTGTAGCTGACTCGGTTTGCCGTAGTGCTGTTGACCACTGTGGTGTTGTAAACGTTGTGAATGTTGGTGACGTTCACATTGCTGACAGCACGGTTGTAGTAGAACTGTCCGCCCTGCCAACGTCCACCCTGATAACCTTCACCGAAATATCCATAGCCGTAGCTGATCCCGCCATAGAAACCTACTTGCGAACCCCAGTAGCCGTCATAGAAAACGTATCCATTACCATCCCAACCCCAATAGGCCGGCGTCCAGAGCAGACCAACTTCGGGAGCCATCACCCACGTTCCCGGCACCCAGTAATAATCGTCGAAGTCGTTGGCATAAGCCCAGTAACCAGGCGTCCAAAGATAACCATCACCGGGACAAAGCGGCTGCTCATAGACGGGCAACTCAGGTGGGGCAAAGCTGACCGATATGCCGATTTGCGCAAACGACGCTGCCGACAGAGACAGCACGACGAGACCGAATAGTAACGTGCGAATGGAGGAGATGATACGCATTGTTTTCCCTCTTGCCCGATGATCCTTCGCGTACCCGGTATTGCTCTGCGGCTGCGGGTTGCGCGGATTGCAAGGCACCATTTCCGCACGAAACGTGTATGGTGATGCCGTCTCGCTCAAAAATGGTTCTGCGAGAGACTGTCTCATTTCTCAGAGTTGAAATCTGAGCAAAACGGCTCACTTGAACCGTGGGCTTATTACTGCAATGTAACGGGCCGAGAAGGTAAGGGCTGGGCGGTGCCGAGGGATTTCTTGCGCAGGTAGCAACAAAAAAGCCGAACCCTTGAGGTCCGGCGCGTGAAACTTGCGTGTCTGCGTACAAGGTGCGTGTCTCAGTACAGCATGATTAGGCGACCCTGAGAGTCAGAATGCCACTGTTGCCGACACACCAACTCAGGACGGCGTGCCACGCTTCCAGACTATGCAAGTGTAACCATTAATGATCTCGCCAACTGTTCCCTTTTATACACTTTTTAGAAATGACTTGAGTCATCCTGTTGTTAGTCGCGACAGAGGCCATACCTATGACCCCGACCGATTCGCCCGCTGCCTATAGAGTCTTGCTTGTGGACGACGATGATGCCGTTCGCGACGTCATGACGCAGACGCTTAGCTACAAGGGATTTAATGTGGTCGCTGCCTCCAGCGTAACGGAAGCGTTGAGGCTGATCACGATCGAGAGCTTCGACGTGCTCATCACTGATCTCCACATGCCGCACGCCGGTGATGGCTTCACCGTGGTCACTGCAATGCGCCACTCCCAGCCCAAAGCGCTTACGCTGATCGTGAGCGGCTACCCGGACGTGCAGAGCGCGATGGCCACCATCCTTTTGGAAGCAGACGAGATCCTCATCAAACCATTCGAAGTCCTGAGACTACCGGAGCTCATCCGCGGAAAAATCCATGCCCGCAAACCGGTTGCCCGGGTTTTTAAGGAAAGGGTGGGCGCGATCTTGCAACGCTGCGGCGCGCTTATCATCGAAGACTGGCTGGCGCGGGTAAGACAGAGCAAGGACCTCAACCACCTGGCTCTCAGCGACGCCGAGCGCACCGGACACCTCCCGAAACTGGTAGACGACCTGGTTGTCCGCCTGCGCAAGCCGAGCGCCACTGAGAAGGACAGCGATGTGGCGTTTTCTGCTGCCGCCATTGCGCATGGCCAGCTCAGATATTTACAAGGCTACACTCCCGCAATGCTGGCACACGAATCACGAATACTCCAAGTGACCCTGTTTGGGACCTTGCAGAGAAACCTCGGCTCTCTGGATTTCAGCGCACTGTTGCCCGATGTGATGACCATCGCGGACGAAGTGGATGCGCAGTTAACCCAGTCGATGGAGAGCTACATGAAAGCCATGCAGAAGGCATCGGCAGCGTAGTCAGCAGCCTAATCTATCTTCGTTTCATCATCCTGCCAATCAAAGTTCCCACGGTGACACCTATCGCAAACGTCACCGCAACCGTGAGCATAAGATGTCGCTGGAGGCGATGACCGGTGTCATCCAAGAACTCCTCGGCCGCATCACCCCCCTGCTTAGCTGCGCGCCTCACTGCTCCTACGCCATTCCCGATTGCATCAGCAACCGCGCAGGTTGCGCGAGTCGCCTGGTGCGCTGATTCGGCGATGTGATCCGCCGCTCTCTCCACTACGGTTTGTGACACAGTCCCTCCAATGTGCTTTGCGAACCGGCAATCGGCACGCGTTTGTTGCCCGACGGCCTTTTCAGCACGGCCGACCCACTTTTGAGCTTTGGCGGAATGCCATAGGTCGCCAAGTCGGCTTCCGTAAGCTTCCCTTTTTTCTTTGGCCCAGCCATTACGCTACTTCTTTCCGTGCAACAGTCGCCGGCACGTGCACCAACTCGTCAAATAGTGAGCGGTAGTGAATCATGGCCGTTCTCAAGTCCTCCGTAGTGGCTTCGTTTTTCCCGACGCGCAACGCAATTTCATGCGCAGACCGGTAGTTCTCCATCACCAGCGGATGGTCGACAGAGATGTCGGCGGCGCGTTGATCGAAATCGGAAACCGGGTAGCCACGAGTTTTCATGACAGCGGACACTAGGTCATCGGCTTCCGTGACAGCCCCTTTCGGGGAGTCGACGAAGCGGGACTGCACGGACGCCCACTGTTTCGAATAACGCTCGTGCTCCATCGGCTCAAGATCGCGAATATTGAGTTTTTCAACCCGCTTCTCGCGATCCTCTAGTTTCGCTTCTGCTTTTCGCTCTGACCCATGTTGCTTCACGGCCCGATCGTACTCGGGCCCAAATTTTTCCCGCAGCTCGGCGCTCGCACTCCTGCGTTTTCGTATGTACAGCACGCCGAGCACGACAAAAACCAAAATCACCAGGACGGCCAGCGCAATCACTTTCGGATCCAGCAAATCCAGATTCATCGAAACCTCCCTGTATCGAAAATGTCCAAACCAGACCAATTCGTGAGATCCCACTCCGCAGCGGAATCTTGTGAGTCGTCAGTATCGCGCTTCGACCGCTGGAAGACTGATCAGAATTGATCGTTCCTGGAAACCTTCTTCGAAGCGGAAGGTAAGGCGGATGGCTGCACGTCGCTCAAAGTGAGCGATTGTGCACAGCATTATCGAAGCAAATGAGCGAGGCTGGAGTCGGTTCCCAGGAAAAACGCAGTTCGCTCTCCCCGGATTCAATCATCCGACCAAGGAAAAAAATGAAATCGATGAGGTTGTTCTCCACCACACTTATATTGCTCGCCGCCGGAATTATGGCCGGATGCTCAACCACTGCCGCAAAGTCTCCGGATGTCTCCGACAGTATTCGCAAGTCACTCGATCGATCAGGCTTGAAGAAAGTCTCGGTCAGCGAGGATCGCGACAAGGGCATTGTAACTTTGGGCGGACAAGTGGCCACTGACAGCGATAAGTCAAAGGCTGAATCGTTGGCAAAGTCCTTCGCTGGAACCCAGGTTGTCGCGGACCAGATTGCCGTGATTCCCGTAGGCGGAGAAAAAGACGCAAAGGCAGTGAACTCCGATCTGGACAAAGGTGTCGAGCAGAATCTGGACGCCGCCCTGATCCAAAACAATCTGCACGACAACGTGAAATACGATGTCAAAAGCGGCGTCGTCACGCTGAGCGGAGAAGTGAACTCGGAAGACAAAAGGGCGCTTGCTGAGAAAGTGGCGGCCGGCGTGCCAAACGTTCAGCAGGTAGTAAATGATCTACAGGTTAAAGATCAGAAAGCCAGTTCATCAAATTAGGATTTCCGGAAATTGGAAGGGCGGTTCCATTAGGGGGCTGCCCTCCATCACAAAGGGCTGGGCGAGCCCCCGGCACAAGGATCCCGCGGAATAGAGCCGCGGCCGGGTCCCCTGCTGACTGCCGGGCGGAACTCCCCGCGTAGTATACTTAACTTGAGGTGGTTACGTCCTTCTCCTCTTTCAGGTCCTCTGAACTAAGTCAGTTCATCTGTAGTTCTCCTCTTCTTAGGCTTTCGAGAAAGTCGTGAAGCCAAATGCATTCGACTGCAATCCTTCGTGAAGTCCAGCATCTCTACGGCGTCAGTGACCGTCTCGACGCGCTCGCCGACGAACATCCCCTCGTCTCAGAAGCACTCCTCGTCATCTCAGGAAGCGTTCGCAACACTGCTACTTTGTTGGAAGTGCTGGTCGCGATGAAAATGCCGCCTCTCCCAGAATTCGATCCGGCAAACTAAGTAGTTCGCCGGTGCTGGGGAAGAGGGGTACGTGCTTTTGGGTGGCTGCCGTCGGAGGCTAGTCGTGCAGCACGACATTGAGAAGAGAACTATGGACTTGCAGCCCGTCGCCGCCATAGTCAAGGAAACCGAGCTTTCTGAACCGGTTCATGAAAAAACTGACCCGCGACCGCGTTGTGCCTATCATCTCTGCCAAAGTCCCCTGACTGATCTTGGGGATTATTGTCTCGGGCACGCCTTCCTTGCCGAAACGAGCAAGCAAAAGCAGGATCCGAGCCGATCTCTTTTCACTAGAGTTGAAAAGTTGGTCAACCAGATCTTCTTCATATCGGATGTTTCTTGCCAACAGATAAGCCACAAAAAGGTCCGAGAACTTGTGTTCGCGGTGAAGAGCGAGCATCATCGCCTTCTTCTCAATCCGCAGAAGTTCGCAGTTCATCAGCGCGGTTGCGGAGCCCATGCGGAACGGCTGTCCCGCGAGGCCGCCTTCACCGAAAAATTCTCCCTCATTCAATAGGCCGAGGGTCGCTTCTTTGCCGGCCTTGGATACAACGGTAAGTCGGACCCTGCCATTCTTGATGTAGAAAACGGCGTCCGCCACATCGCCTTGCGCGAAAATTGTCTGCTTCTTGCCGAACGCCACAGACTGCCTGCCAGTGGTGGCGAGGAATTTCTTCGGGTCGAACCCGCAACCCTTCTTCACGTTCTTAGTTGGCAGAAGCAAATCTCGTCTCCGGCGGAAGCTACCCTCGTTAAGATCATGCCAGAATTCCTAATTCATAAGATGGTCACTTTTGCACATATCGCCAATCATGATAGCGGGCCCACAAATAACCATGAGCTTCGTAGAGAATTGTCAAAACAGTGTGCGAGATTGACCATCTTTCTGGACGCAGAGCGCTTCATTATGCAGGTGTGAAGACCAAGGAACTGACTCCAAAACAGATATTATCCGTGCCCTGCGGGACCTGTGGTGCCGCGATCAGGGAAGCTTGTGAACTACATTCGGGTGCTTTGCGGACCGAGCCACATCGAGATCGAAAGCTTTCCGCAGCCGAGGCAGTGGACAAAAAAGCAGGACGCAACTCGAAGCGGTGAGATAGGCTGCGTTCCTGCTCGATAATGGTTACCTCACGCAATAATAGATTGGGACGGGGGCTTTCTTTTTAAGTATGTGAGCTGTCCTGCTCAGACTTGGGAATCGCTATCTGTCACTCTTAATGCTCCCATTGCGTCAACGAGGGCGCGCCCTTATGGAAACATCAATATCAGCGACGTTTGAATTTTTGTTTGGATGCCGTCACCGTCATCTAAGTCGTGTTTTCACAATCAAACCTGACACCTACCGAATTTGCCTCGATTGCGCTCAGCGATTCGATTATTCATGGGAATTGCACGGTACTCGGTCGATCGCTCCTTGTAACGCCGATGGCCTTGCCAGGCCCGCCGAAGTCGCGGTCAGTTGATCCGGAGAGAGCACGGCCGACATTTCGCAAAGCCTGGTTATGAGCTATCTTGCTCAGACGCCAAATCCCGCTTCTGTCATTGTTGATTCTGGTTGCAGATCGGAAAGGCGATCGAGAGATGTAGTTCTTGAATTCTTAGATCGCTGTTATTGGGACCCCAGCGCAAGCGCCGCATGCAGCCCTCAGCGTTTTGCGTCTTCTGAGAAGAGCCTCTCTCGAATATTGAAAATCGACGCAATATCTGCGCGGACGAGAAGAATTAGCACGCACAACATTAAGGAAGGTCAAAGATCATGCCGTTAATTCAGCTACTTGAAGTTCTGATCGTGGTAGGTGTTCTCCTGTGGTTGGTGAATCGCTTCATTCCAATGCAGGGAACCATCAAGTCCATTTTGAATGGCGTCGTGGTGATTGCCGTAGTTCTGTGGATCCTGAATGTTTTTGGATTGTTTCACTCGCTTGCCGGGATCCACGTCGGCAAAGGATGACGTTTGGCGAGACTCTAAGTTGACGCCACCTGGTCATGCAATTCATCGCTAGACAAACAACGCGGCAGAAATCTGCCAGAAGGAAATTCAGTGAAAATAAAGTTGTTGGCAACACTCCCCGTTCTCTTGAGCCTGGCAGCACTGGCTCAAACCAATTCCCAAGCCAACCTGAGCGTCGAGCCCATGAGTCCGACTTCCACGTTCCGCGTCACTGTGGTAAGCCGCAGCATACAGGCGGTCAACTATGAACACCGTAGCGGATCCAGCAAAGTGGACTTCGCCGGGACGAACTTGATGCCCGAAGCAAACGGTTGGGCCAAAGTTAACAGCAAAAAGGGCTCGATCAAAATCGAAGCAGAATTCGGCAACCTGCAAAATCCTACCACGTTCGGCAATGAATATCTGACTTATGTTCTTTGGGCGATCTCACCGGAGGGCCGAGCTTTAAATCTGGGCGAAGTGCTCGTTGGCGACAACCACCGTAGCAAAGTGGATGTCACCACCGATCTTCAGGCCTTTGCTCTGATCGTTACCGCGGAACCTTATTATGCGGTTCGGCAGCCCAGCAATGTTGTTGTGATCGAGAACGTAGTCCGTGAAAATACCAAGGGAACAACCGAGACGGTCGATGCTAAGTACGAACTCACGGAACGCGGCGGCTATATTCCGACTGGTTATCGCTTCGACCCCGTGCTGGTGAGCTCCCGGTTGCCACTCGAATACTTCGAGGCGCGGAATGCTTTACGAATTGCTGAGTCCGAAGGGGCAGAGAGCTATGCTGGCGATACATATCGGCACGCTGTCCAGTTGATGAACAATGCGGATGAATTCGCCCTGCAACACAATACGCCGCAAAAGCCCTTGATCGCAGTCGCCCGCGAGGCAGTTCAGACCGCCGAAGATGCCCGTGAGATTGCCGTCAAAAAGCTGGACGAAATACGCCTGGCGAACGAGCGCCGGGATTCCGCGGATGCTCAGGCAAAGTCACAATTGCAGGCTGATGACGCGAATCGGCAGAAGGAGCAAGCCCAGTCCGATACTCTGAGAGCCCAGGCGGCGACAACTCAAGCCGAATCCGACATGCAAAATGCTCAGGCCGCCAAGGCTCAAGCAGAGTCGGATGCGGTAAAGGCTCGGGCTAATGCCGCCGCTGCCCAATTAGACGCCGCACAGGCGAAATCCGATATGGCAGCCAGCCAGGCTTCGTCCGCCGATGCAGTTTCAGCCGCTCAAGCCGACGCGGAACAATCTCGCTTGGCCGCGCTGCGGTCCGAGGCGAATGTCCAACAAGCCGAAACCGACAAAGCCGCGCTGCGCGCGAAGTTGTCCGAACAGTTGAACTCTATTCTTGAGACTCGCGACAGTGCACGCGGTCTCATTGTCAGCATGTCCGACGTCTTATTCGACACTGGAAAGTTTTCGTTGAAACCGGGAGCCCGGGAGAAACTGGCCAAAGTGGCCGGAATTCTGCTCGCTTACCCAGGCCTTGACATTGAGGTGGGTGGCTATACAGATAACGTGGGTGGCGACCAGATGAACCAGACGCTTTCTGAGAATCGCGCGGGTTCAGTGCGCGATTATCTGGTGCAACAAGGCGTGGCGTCAGGTTCAATCAGCGCGAAGGGCTTCGGCAACTCGTTGCCGGTAGCCACTAACGACAACTCCACCGGTCGGCAGCAGAACCGGAGAGTAGAACTTCTTGTCTCCGGCGACGCCATCGGCAACGCGGTCAACACGACAACGGGAAGCTTGCGCTAACGGCAGGAACGGCATAACTAAGCAGCGACAGCGTGGCGCTGTCGCTGCAGTCTTTATTTGCCGGTCGCGGTTCCCTGGCCAATGAAGAGAACGAGTGCGCGGGACGGCCAAGGTCCCAGACCACGGACGTCTGATCAGAATTGAATATTCCCATTCCGAATGTCCCGCCAAACTCTCCGCGAAAATGGTGCGTCCCAATCGACGGTTGATGGATTAGGGATAGGATCCACCAGGCGCGCGTATTTCCGTGACGTGCCCGGGGGCCCGAAATCGAGTGGGGCGTGAGCCTTCAGGCTTTTTTCGATCCGCTGAGCGGGCTTCACATTCAGCACAAAATGAATAGTCTCCAATAGGAAGCGATCACCGTCTGCCTTGGTCACGAGCGCATCGATCGACTCCAAAGCAGTGTCAGGCAGTTCCAGGTGGTCGGCAAGCATGACAATGGGCAGAAGCGGCCTGACCTTCTTGATCTCGGCGGCGACGACTGAGCCATCCAAAAGGCCTAAGTGGTATTCAAGAACGACTGCATCCACGTGCTGCGACATGAAAAACCGCAGGCCATCGTGACCGTTCGTGGCCACGACGAGCTCATATCCTTCACCCTGCAATGAGTTCAGTTGAGCCGGGTCCCGGTGTATGCAAAGTAAGATGCTGTGGCTAGCCATCTAGTAGGTATGCCGATGAATGCCACTGGGGTTCTGCTCACAATTGCTCATATCGTCAGAATGCGAAACGCAGGGATTCGGTCAGCGAGTTGGCGTGGAAGTAGCGAGGCGCCGTGGGTCCGACGAACGAACCCTCGCCGTACTGGTAGTAATTCCAGCCCATGTTGTAGGCAAGTTTGTGACCCAGGTCCAGGCTCAGGTTGGCCATTGGCTGGGAGTACTTGTACTCCGCCGAGCCGAGAGGCTGCAGAATGTTGAACTGCGGGACGCTGCCATCGACACTAGTGATGTTGTAGCCCAGATTAACCGTGAATCGCTTCGCAGGGACAAACCTGACGCTGGCCATCCCAAAATGCGAGTGGTTGGTGTAGTAGGAGGTGGCCAGCAGAGGGTTGCTCGGGTCGTTCGCTGCGCACGAGGCGGCGTTGGCCACGAAGGGAAGGATCACGCCGGTGGGCGGCGTGTCGTTGAAGCAGATCAGGGCGTTTTGGATCACGCTATTGAAGTTGTAAGCGAAATCCATCCCAACGCGCTCCCGCGGCGTGAGCGAGGCCGTGAGCCCATAGTTTTGGTTATGTCCCACGAATTGGGTTTGTGCGTCGGCGTTGGATTGTTGCAAGAGGTTGATGGACCCGCCCAGGAGCGCCCACGGTCGCGGAGTATAGGTCGTCTGAAAGCGGTAGCGCGACTCCTTGCGTGGCGACATGCGGACGAACACGGCGTTGTAGTTGGTGTGTTCCACGTCGAAACTCAACCGCAGGGCATGCGTGGGCCGGGCCCAGAGCCCGAGGAGCGCGGTTTTTTCCAGGCCGACAAAATGGTCCAGGTCTCCAGGCAGATAATCATTGAAGTGGTTGAAGTTCCTGTCGCCAAAGCGGTAACCGATGCGCGCCCCGGCTTTTTTCGAGATATCCCAGGCTAGTTCTGTCTGATTTCTCTTCCAGTTCTGGTTAAAGGATGACTGGGTCAGGGTGTTCGTCGTCGTCGGGGTAGTAAGTGGCGTACTCAGCAGCGTGCATGGCGGCGATGCGCAGGTATAGTCGTTCTCGTTGAAATTGCCGTTCTCCGGAATCCGATAGGCCCAAAAGTAGAATTTCTCGATCAGACGCAGATGGGGAGTAAGGTGCAGCGTGGCCTCGAGATCAAGCACGTCTGAAATGCGATGGGCAGAGGCAGCTCCAGTGCCCGTGAAAGCGAGGGTATTGGTACGCGTGATCAGTCCGCTGAAGGACTCATCCAAAGGGGTACTCGATTTCGCGGAACTGTAGGAATAAGATCCGAGCAAATCCAATCGCGAGAAGTAGCTGCTGCGCAAGCTTAGCCGTTCGGTAGGTGTGGAGGTGCGAATGCGCTGGTTCCGCGCATAGCTGAAGTACGCGCTGCAGGTGATATTGGTCAGGATTCCATTCACAATCAGACTGGGCTGCCCTGTCGGAACGGCGCAAGGTACCCTGTTCGCGGTATCGATGGACAAACCCAACTCAACCGAGCCCACTCCCGGCGAGGGCAGCAGCGCGGGGGCGAAGGATGCCAGTGACGTGTCCGTGTCGCCCTTGTAGTAATCGAGGAACTGATCGTAGCTAAGGACGGTACGCGGCGCGATCCTGAAGTCAACGCCCATTCGGTAGGCATTCATGGTGGTATTAACTGGCTGTAACAGCAGTGCGTCCGTTCCTTCGTGGACGCTGCTGAAAGACGGTCCGGTCATGTTGTTACGCGAATATCCGAGCCGAAAGCTCATGCGGGATTGCGGAAGCAGCGTGAGATCGACGTCGCTCATGCGTCGCGTCGCGTCGAACAGGTGAGGTGAATTCTGCGCTGGGATCGATGGAGTGGAGCCCCCGGGAGCGGGAGGAGGCGGGGGGTTCAGCGGATTCGCCAACAAATCGAAGTCGGAGAAACTCTGGTCGCGACGGAAGCTGCTTTGCAGGTTGTACCACTTGTTCTTGTCGGCGCGCAGGCGCAGGTAGTTGTTGGGGTCGCCTCCCCATCCCGAGCTATTGAGGTAGAGATTGTCGAACAGCAGTCCCATGTGATCGACCGAGTGCATCGAGAGCGTCTGGTCAAGAATCCTCGGGCCGGTTTGCAGATTCACCAGCGTGTCGTACATGTCGCCGCTGCCGGTGACAAAGTTGGAACGATAGCCCGCCTCAATCGACGAGTGAATCAGATAACCACCGCGGTTAACGCCCTCCGGTTCCGCGGGCGGGGCTGGACTCGCGGTGGGAGTTTGTGCGACGAGCGTGTAATGTGTCAACACGATCGCGGCGCACGCAAGCATCATGAGTGCTATCGCTCTTCGATATTTACTAAGACCAGGCGGTGCCATCACTAACTCCCTACTTGAAGAACACGTTGCTGAAGTTGGACCCATGAATCTGGTTGTGACACATGGTGCAGGCCTGGTACTTCGCCGACTGATTGTGCGCGGGACCGCTTGGGCCGCCGGCCGTCAACTGGGTCGAGAAAGTGTGGCACTGCAAACAGAGCATGTTCACCGGCATCACCTTGAGCAGTCGAGGATTGGTAGAACCGTGGGGAGTGTGGCAACTGCTGCAGCCCTCGGTCTTGACCGGCACATGCTCGTAGACGAAGGGTCCCTGTTTGTCGACGTGGCACTTGTAACAGACCGCGTCCCCGCTCGGCAGGGAGCGTAACTGACGGATCGTCGCCGTCCCATGAGGGTTATGGCAGTCATTGCATTGGATCATGCCTTCGTTGACTCGATGATGATAAGGTTTGGCAAAATCTGCCTTGGTCGAGGTATGGCATCCGTAGCACAACTGGGGCTGGTTCTGGACCAGCAGAAACTCTTTTTCCTTGGCGTGATGGGGAGAGTGGCAGTCGAGACAACCAACGTCGCTACTGGCGTGCGCGGATTGCGAAAAATGCGACTGCTGATGACTCTCGCCGTGGCAGCTTAGGCAGCGGGCGCTTGTCTCCTGCCTCGATCGCCCGTCGAATACGAAAATCTTGGTCTTGTCGCCGCCGCCTGCCACATGGTCGGCGCCGGGCCCATGGCAGCCTTCGCAACCCTGGTGTGAAGGGCCGCCTTCCTTATCCAACGTAGTCTTCCAGTGCGGCGTCTTCTCCCACTGGTTATAGATTTCCTCGTGACAGGTCTTGCAGGTTTCAGCTCCAACATACTTGGAGGCATCGGAGGAGAGAGCACTGGATGAGGGTGTGCCGGCGGGCTGGGCGTTCTTGTCGGCAACCTGCTGGGCGGTAACCTGCTGGCGAACCTGGCCAGAAACAATGGAGGGAACGACGGCAAGGAGACATACTGTCGAGAACAGCAAGACTCGAGAGGCTCTGCAATTTTTTGGACTTAGGACTGAATTTCGCATGCCCCTCCTCCTCGACACCGGACGCTGGTCATGAATTTGGCAAAGAGAGATTTCCTCCGCTCTTACGATTCGGGGAAGCCCGCGTCATCTCATCTGTAGCTTGATTTCATGAGTGAACAGGCTACGCGGATAGGTGATGGAGAAACTGTTCAACATTGCACACTTTTTTAAAAGAAATCGATAGAGTCAGGATTTGGCGGACTTCAGGGCCTTCGCGGCAAGTTCCTGGGAGAGATTGTGGGCGTTCACGGAGTGTTCGAGCGCTTGTTTGCTGAGGTCGTGAGCGCTCAGATGATCTCCTTTGCCGTGGGCAACCGCAGCGGCCGCGTGCGCGTGGGCCGCAAGGTTGTGCAACTCTACGATTCGATTGTGTGAACTCGTTGGCACGGTGGTCCTCCAGTCGGTCTGGTGGCTGCTCTCAATGTGCGATGCGGTTCAGGCAACGTGTTCCTCATCGTTCAAATACTCCTGGGGAATGTCGTCTTCCGGAACCTGGCGCGTAGTTACTTCTGACACATCAGGATCCTTGGCGTTCTCCACGCCATCCACGGCGTCAGCTTCGAACGCGTTACCCTGCTCAACTAACTCTCTCACGCTCTCGGAATCCGCATCGGCGACATCCGATATCCCCTGAAGGTCGCCGGACTGACCGGCCGAACTGGGCCCGAGTTCATTCGGATTGCCGTCACTTGTCGCAAGCATATGTATCACTCCCGTCCTTAAGGTGCGGTCTTCAAAAGTCAATCACTACTTCCGATCTCAGCTAGGCTGCTACTGCTTCGGGGGTGTGCAATGTGCAATAAAGAGGATGCGTGTTCTCGAGAATTTCCTTCGCCCGAGCCACTTCCGCGGCTGTTCCGTGGGCAATGACCAGGAATTGATCGGTCTTGATCGCGGTTTCGTATTGTACGATGCTGTCCTTCGGGATTCCGATGCTGTAGAGGCCGGCTCCAAGGGCGCTTAAGCCGCCAAATATCGCCGCGCCTTCTAACCCTCCCACGATCCACGCCACCACCGGCCCCGCCGCCAAAATTGGCCCGAGACCCGGAATCATGAAAAAAGCAGACCCGAACAGAAGTCCCCAAAAGCCCCCCAGAATGCGCCTGCCTTGCCCCAATGCTTCATGCGGTCGCCGGTATTGTAGTAGCCAACCACCTGCTCATCGCTGTGGTAGCCCTTTCCGACGATCGAAAGTTTATGCATGTCGACTCCACCACGCTGCAGTTCCTTGATCGCCAGTTCGGCGGTCGGTATGCTGGCCATAGATCGCAACCACTGAATTCCCTCTAGACATTTGCTCATCGCCACGGCGACTTGCCGTTTTTCTCGGAACGTTAAACAAGTCCCGACTCGGACTATGACATCCCGCAAGCATGAAAACTGTTCGCGACTGCTCAGTGGGTTATGAAGACTGCGTGTGCTCTGCCCCATGGCGCGGCACACGATCAAGCCCGCGAGCGAGACGCACCATTCGTAAGAACCACCTTGAGTGCTCCCTCTTTCGCCGCATTTCCACAGGTGTCATACGCCTTCATGATGTCATTCATCGCGAAGCGATGAGTCACAAGTTTTCTCGGCTGCAGTTTGCCCGAGCGCACGACCTTCAGCAGCATCGGCGTTGTCACCGTATCCACCAACCGTGTGGTGAGCGAAATGTTGCGGTCCCACAGTTTCTCCAGATGCAGTTCCACCAGCCTTCCGTGGACGCCGACGTTCGCGATTCGGCCGCCAACGGCGACAATGGCTTGGCAGATATCAAAAGTAGCTGGGATTCCAACTGCCTCGATGGCCACATCTACGCCCGCGCCCTCGGTCAATGCCAGAACCTGGTGGGCCGCGTGTCCATCCGCGCTGTTGATCAGAGTGGTTGCGCCAAAGTGTTTTGCAACCGCCAGGCGTTTGTCGTCTAAGTCAATCATGAAGATCGCCCCCGGCGAATAGAATTGCGCCGTCATCAGAACGGCGAGCCCAATCGGCCCTGCGCCCACGATGGCCACCGTGTCGCCCGGCTGCACCCGTCCGTTCAAGACACCGCACTCAAAACCAGTCGGCAAAATGTCGCTCAGCATCACGAGAGCTTCTTCGTCTCCGTCCGCCGGGAAGCTGTACAGACTCCCATCGGCATGTGGGATGCGCACGTACTCGGCCTGAGTTCCATCGAGGGTATTGCCCAAAATCCAGCCGCCATCTCGACAATGGGAATACATCCCTTTTCTACAGAAGTCGCACTTCAGGCAGGCAGTGACGCACGAGATGATGACCTTGTCTCCAACGTGAAACTCCGAGACGCCCATTCCGACTTGTTCAACGACACCAATGCCCTCGTGGCCGAGAATGCGGCCATCGGTCACCGACGGGAGATCTCCCTTCAGAATGTGAAGGTCGGTTCCGCAGATCGTCGAAGTGGTAATACGGATGATGGCGTCGCCCGGATCCTGAATGGTGGGGCGCGGCTTATCCTCCCAGGCGCGCTTGCCCGGGCCGTGATAGACCAGCGCTTTCATAGTCGCATCGGTGCTTACGGTACCGGCGCACGTAGTCGCCAGTTCTAGCTCAGCGGTTGTCATTAATAGTCCCTCGAAAACCCGTCAATAGTTCAACAATGTTGCGACTTCTCAATTCAAACCAGCAGGACATCGTCCACCCTTACGAAGCAATTTTCACAATCCTCAGTTCAAAAAGCTGTTCAAAAATGCTCAGACTCCAAGTCCCCCCAAGGGAGATTTCACGGGGGCCTTTTCCCGAGAATTGCACGTGGACAGAAAAAGCGACTGAATACGGGACTATTCCCCTTGGGTAGCACCTTCTGAAAACGCTCCACCGTAGAGTTGCCCCTGGCGCAGCTATCGAAAGCTTGGAAAACGCGCTCAGGCATTCATGAGCCGGCTGGTCGCGCTCTTCTCGGCAGATGGGAGGGGAAAAGCCACCCGGGCACCTTGTATGCGATTACCGTGGACCCGTACGAAAGCCCGCATATAAGACTGCGCCACACGGTTCCAGACCATGCGGCGAGCATAGAGGTAAGCCCGTTTGCGCATCGCCTGAAAGGCTGAATCGTTGTCCAAAAGTCCAACCACTGTATCTGCGATAGCGGCCGGGTCTGCGAATGGAACCAGCGCCCCACGTCCATCGGCCAGGAGTTCGGAGGCATGCCAGTACGGAGTCGAGATGATCGCCTTCCCGGCGCCCAAGGCGTACGCGAGTGTCCCGGATACGGCCTGCGCTTCGTGACGATACGGCGTGACGTAAATGTCGGCCGAACCAACCAGCGAAGCCATTTCTCGAGGGCTGACGAATCGGTTGTGGAAGACGACGTTCGCTTCAACTCCGAGCTCCTTGGCGAGCGCCTGCAACTGGAGTCGATATCGATCGCCCTCGCGTCGCCTGACATGGGGGTGAGTGGCGCCGGCGATCAGGTAAACAACGTTGTTGTGCCGGGACAGAATGTGCAGCAGAGCTTGAATCACGTCTTCGAATCCCTTGTTTGGAGACAACAAGCCGAACGTGAGTAATACAGTCTTTCCTGGGGCTGAAAGCGAATCTACGCGCACAACCGCTTCGGCAAAGGGCAAATCAGGAATGCCGTGAGGAATCCCGTCAATCTTTTCAACCGGAACGCTGAACACATCTTGCAAGAACTGAGAAGAATGCTCACTCATGACAATCAGACGGTCGGAGAGCGCGGCGATTTCCTGCAAGACGTTCAGTTGGTCGATGTCGGGCTCACGAAGAACAGTATGCAGAGTTGTCACCAATGGCATTCTTAGCTGCTGCAGCAGGCGCAATATATGGCTGCCACGCTTTCCCCCAAAAATCCCATACTCGTGCTGCAAACACACCAGATCGACATTGCTGGAATTGAGAAAGTCGGCGGCTGCCTGATAAGACGAGAGATCGTCCTCGGTTATCTCGAACTGGACACGCGCAGGGTAACTGTAGCGAGATTGTGGGTCATTGACGGCCACCACGAATACTCCGTCGGCTCCGTATTCAGCAGCAATGGCATCACACAAATCTGTCGTGAAGGTCGCAATTCCACACTGCCGAGGGAGGTGGTTCCCGATAACCGCTATCCGCATTGCATGCGACGGAATGGATATTCTCTGCACGGATGACACGGACTTCTTTTCAAACACGAGAGGACTCGCGTCATTGCGCATCAGGGCGTTGGGGTTCAAGCTCACGGAGCGGTCAGGCTCGGACATTGCAGCCTCCTTAGCGGTTTAGTCCCGTAGGAAGAGGACCGAACTCAAAGTAAAAGAAGCGCCAGGAGGCTACACCGGGGCCCTTCCTGGTGCCGGCAAATCGAGTGGCCTCTCTTCAAACCGCACTACGCCTTCCGCTCAGCAGGTTAATGACCAGAACCACCAGCCCCACAACCAGCAGTAAATGGATCAGGCCTCCGCCGATATGCAGACTAAAACCCAGCAGCCACAGAATCAGAAGAACAATGCAAATCGTCCAAAGCATACGAGCCTCCAATGCTCATTCCCGAGCACGCAAGTGTGAATATCATTCGAAACATCCGTGAGAGAACTGCTCCGGGGCAACATGTGGAGAGGGGGGCTGTGCCGCCGCTTGAACAGACCGAGTCAGCTGATTGACAAACAGCGGCAGTCCCGATACCGCATCTTCTCCTTCTACTCGTTGGCCCGGGCCTGAGATTTTGCCGCGCGAACTTCCGCAAGGAACGGCTCGCCTGCGGCAGTAGCTGGCACTTTGCCCAACAGCAACGCCCGAGTGGTGACCTTGTGTCCATAGATCGCGCGCCGGGAATCATTATCTTGGCGGAGCGACGCACCGGTCAGCGTGAGCCCAGCGAACGCACCCTTGGCACGGGAGTAGGTCAGGATTTCTGTATCCAACTTCCAATCCGTACCGGCCTCGGCATGCCGTCCAACTGGACCCGCTGCCGCGGAAGCGTCCCCTCCAACCTGGAAATTACTGGACAGCAGCCTTTGCATGGCTTTGTCATTCTGAAAGATCATTACCACGTCCACAGCTTCTACACCGATCTGCAGCCCCCAGCTCCCGCCCGAAATCGTGATGAACGCCGGCGCACTCCAGCCATTCGTCGTGCGGCAGGTGGCTACGCCCTTGCCTCCTTCAGCTCCGAAGACAAAACCGCCTTTGACCATGTGCGGTATGACGGCCACGCACTTTGCGTGCTCCAACACTTCTTCCGGGATTCCCTTGTCAGGCATCCCCATAATTTCGTGCATCACACTGGTGGCGTTCTCCAGTCGGTCGGTGGCATCTTCTCGAGCCGACCCCGCCCAGCACATCGTGCCGAGACTCAACATCGCAAGTACGAACATTACTTTTTTCATGGATATCCTCGTTTTCTATTTTCTTTGCGCCACATTTCCGGATTCACGCTGGGTACAATCGCGCATCATTCCGGTCGGAAATGCGGGCGTACCGGTCATTCCGACGTTAGCAAATGGGAGATTCGACAGGTCTGAGCAATAATGCTCACCTCCCCTTTCGCACGGCGGCTCGGCGCAAAAGCGGGCCGCTTTTCCGGATGAAGCGGAGGCCCATTTCACTGGAGGTCAGTTTTGCTCAGACGGGGAAAGCCTGAAGCTTTAAAAAAGTGCTGGCCCTCAAAAAGTCTCAGAGCCGCAATTTTTATGACGGCGAAGGAGAAATATGAAAAGCAGCACGAAAAACCAGCTCAAGGGCCGCTTCCACGAAGTAAAGGGAACCATTAAAGAGCAGGTCGGCAAGGTCACGAGCGACCCCGATTTGAAAGCCGAAGGAAAAGCGGAAAAGAAGGCGGGCAAAGTTCAACAGAGGATTGGGCATGCTAAAGAAGCCGTCGCAAACTTGAAACAGCAGCTGTCAGACTTAAAGAAGACTGGGTAAAGCCCATTCAGAAATGAATCGGCATTGCTGAAAAGGAAATGTTTTCATTGTCGAGCCAATGCGCTGTTTTTCTCCTGCTGCTTCATTTCTTGCACCACCCTCTCTAGCGCTTCTGAGATTGAGGGTGCCTCGGACAGGTGATAGAGTTTCTGGCCGTTGGGCTCGAGGACCTGCGCTGAGTAAATTTCCTTGTTGCCGCGGTATTCAGCAGAGATGGCTATTGTGAATAGCAACGTAGTCATGACTCCCTTATTCCTTCTTCCACATCGAAGCGGCCAAGAAGAAGACCGCCAGCGCTGATTTCAGCCCGTTACTTGTTAGCGCCGCTTCCGCGGCCGTCATCCATCGCCATAGCCCTTGAGACTTCTTTCTGCGGACTATCGCTTGGTCTACCCTTAGCCCGTCGAATGCCTGCTGAAGGTTTTTCTCTCTTGAACTTGCCGGCAACGATGGCGCTGCTGTGCCCATCCGGTCGCCCCGCACTCTGGGAATCGGCCCAGGTCGATTCCGGTCTGACCCCGAGTCCGGCTGCAGTACTGGTATCAACTTCGCCAGTGGCGGTTAAATTCTCAGCCTTCTGATACGCGCGAATACTGGCTCGCGTCCGCAGACCAAAGACACCATCGATCCTGCCTTGGTAGTGTCCCTTGTCGCGCAGAGTTTCCTGCATCTTGCTGATCTCGTCTTTGGTGACGAAGGCTGCAACCGCTTGTCGGTTGGAGTCAGATCCCTCCGCGCTCCGCAAGAAGCTTTGCCTCAACATCCCGGTCGTCAGAAGTGTAAGGGCAATTCCAGCCCACATGATCTTGCTCGCGAGAAACATGCCTTCTCCTTGTCCAGCCTAACCATCGCCGCTTATCCGAACGCAACCGGTTGGTGATTTGCAGTCTTGGTGAAGAAACCGGGGCGCCAGGGCAAATCGCATCGTGTCCGGGTCGGCGTTGTTCCGAGAGGGTCGGTCAGTCCGTCTGGTTCGGCGGGGCAGACTGCCCCTGGTTGAGACACAGACAGATTCGCCCAGTTGCCCCAGAAATACTGTGCAGAATGGCTCACGTCGCGATCTATCGAAACAATCTCCGCGTTGCTCCGGACATTTCGCAGGGTTCAGTAGAGCGGTAAAATAAATTCGGACGTTGTTAGGCAAAAAGGAGGTGTTTATGTCTCCTGATCGCCGCTCCAACGGTTCTTCACAAAACGTCAAGATCGCCCGCCAGACCCCAATCATCCCGATCCTCCAGACAGCGCGCAGTGACAGAGGGCCAGGTTTGGTGGCGAGGAAGAATCCGTAAATTCGATCCCCGCGCATTCCTCGCCACCATTGGCGAGGGCAGGAAATTTCTGCATGTAGAGAGAAAACACGGAGTCTTTGCCCAAGGGGATACCGCCGATGCGGTGTTTTATATCCAGACGGGCAAGATAAAACTCAGTGTGGTCTCTATAACGGCGGGCTGCGAGTCCATAGCTCGCTGGGCTCAACGTGGTGCTGCACGACTAGCTGTCTTTCCAGAGCAATTCCCATGGAAGCCAGATAGCAACGGATCGGATGTGAAGGGACGGATGTTCCACGGCAACTCAGCCGTCCCTGCCGGTTAGAGCGTGATCCGCAGTCCGTGCCGCAAAAAAAGCAGACTGAGCAAATTTGAACAGTTTCCTATGCCCAAGTATTGAAAATGGGGCTTTGAAGGTGAACCATGCCCCCATCGGCTTATCCGGCTCCCACACGAGCCGTTCTTCTTTGCATCGACGACAACGAGGACGTGCTGGAATGCGAGAAATTGTTCCTCGAAAGCTTCGGCTTTACCGTTCTGACCGCTCCCAGCGGCGGTAAGGGATTGGAACTGGCTTCCACCCATTCCGTCGACGTCGTAATCGTCGACTATGTCATGCCCGAAATGGACGGGCAAGAGCTCGCCATCGAAATGAAACGGCTTAGGCCGCAAGCGCCCATCATCCTGCTCACCGCGGCAGTGGATGTTCCTGAACAAGCCTTGAAGCTGGTAGATGCGTTCATACCGAAGGATCATTTGGCTAGCCAGTTGTTGCCCACGATTGCGCAATTGCACGGAACCGGATGCATGCCTCGCCATGCGTATGATTCATGACAGCGGGAAAGGCGTCATTTATGAGAGCTTTGCTGTTTGCAGTTACTTCTGGTTGTACTCGGCATCGCATCCCTCGTCGTGCCGATTGCTCACAGCGAGAATCACGGGATTAAGGCCGGGGACGTCAACATCGGCGTGCAAACCAGTCACAGCGAACGCGTGTCGCCAATCATTAGTGCGGTGCTGATCGCGGGTGGAGTCGCTTTGACCATCGCGGGCGCGCGCACCACGGCAATCGAAACTGACGCGCGACGCGGACTTCGTTGCGATGCGCTAGCGATTATCCGCGTCAAGGAATTGCCCATTGAGCAGGTCCGTCGCCTCGACGAGCCTCAGGTCATCCGGCACTCGATGGAAGTCGCTGTGCCTTTCGGTCTCTTGCACGCCGACTGTCTTGAAGAGAAGAGCTTTGCCTTTCATGTCCACATTCAGGGCAGTCATTTCCCAGTGGCCTGGTGCCACTTCTGTCTGCCTGACCTCAAACTTGCCTCCCTTATCCAGGTGTCCTAAGAGTCCGCCTCCGAATTTCACGTCTGCCATGAGATGGCCCTTGAGCGCCGTCAACCTCTCTTGTCTGGTATCGACCGTCATCTCCCCTTCCATGCCGTGGAAAACCCTGGCTTCGAGCGAAGGCGGCTGGTAATTGGGGTTGGGGCTGAAAGTCAGTGTTACGAGGTCTCCTTGCCGGCTGGCGTAGCTGAACACAAATACGTCAGGAAGAATCTTCAACAAGCGCGCGCCCTGCTCTGCCTTTTTATTGCTTGCCTGCTGTAATTTCCATTGTTCATCCGGATGACTGACGAGCCTTTGCATGCGCTGGTTCTCTTTTCGCTGCTGCTTGGCATCAAGGAGGCGGCCATCAATAGAGAGGAGTCGACTTAGAGAACCATGGTTCGTCTCGAGAATTTCCTGGACCTGTTTCCTCCCCAATTCTTCTTTTTCGAGCCGGTACATCCAGTGGCTCTGCTCCTCATTTTGGATTCTTAATTCGTTGGTGACTACCTTCCGAGCTAAATCGACCGCCGGCACTTCGAGCCTCACGGAGTCCGATTGGGGGAGTGCGTTCGAGCTCAGCAGAATGATCGTCACTATCACGGCGACGAGGCAGCTTACTAGTCGCGCAGCCAATGGCGACGCCTCTGTGCGGCACGTTCTGAACCTGGTGTGCATCTCGTCATTCCTCCCATGAGACGCACGCTGCGAACGGCTCAAAATGTTGTAAGTCCGCAGCGGTCGCTTCCTGCAATTTCCATCATGGAACGAAGACACCAGGAAAGCTGGTCAAAATCGCGCACTCTTTCTCCGCCTCTAATGTTCGGGATTCTCGCAAGTCCAGGGCTGCCCTTTGGTACTTGGGGATTGTGAATCGCTAGCTGGACAGCGGGGATGTCATCGACGCGTTACAGTTGATCCCTACTGTTGGGGCAGATTTGCCCGTATCAGAGACTCCGCTTGTGTCCACACACTTGGATCGCATTCAATTTGAGTGTGGGGCTTCACGAAGACGCGGTCGTACCAGGGATACTTGTCACATTTATACTGGCTCGCCTTGTAGTCGAATCGGAAGTTCCCGAGGATTTTTGTGCGCGCTGCATCGGCAGCGCGAATCCGTGGCTGGCCGTGGAGAATTCCATTGGGCTGGTAGAAATTGGCGGCCTGGGCTACGTTTGGGGGTATGACCGCATCATTTTGGTGAATCTTATGGATACTATCCACTTGAATGGTGAGCAGCACCGGGATGCCATCCTTCTCCAGGTTACGTGCCAGAGCGATAGCTTGCGAGCCGCCCCAGCTATGCCCGTATATGATGATGCGGCTATTCTGTTTCTCGTCGGGAGTTAGCGTTCCATCATGGTTGGTGTCGAGCAGGCTCAGGACTCTTTTTCTGGCTCTTTCCCCGTGATAACTCTCAAAGGTCTCCACATCGACGCCCTTGGGGTAAGCCTTGCGCAGGCGCGTCGCGAGCTGCACCTCGCTGTGGACGGGATTATCGTGCTTAATGAACCCGCCGACGAAGCCGATAACGATTACGGTCGGCGCGGTGCGGGCCGAGTTGCGAACCGATTGTGGAACGCCGGTTTGGGCAAGGGCAAAGGCGGCACCGATGGCAACAGTCGCAGCGCACAGCAACCTACCAAATCGACAAAGGGCGGTTCTGCAGATCACGAGGATGTGCCTTCCTGAAGGATTATGGTTGCTCCGGAATTTTATTCCGTTGGAATTGAAGTAGCCAACGACATGTTCGTCGTTGTGGCAGTTCTCTTCGATTAAGTGGGTCGAGATTATTGTGCCTGGCCGGTCGCCGCTACCGGAGCCGCTGCGGCCTTCAACTGATCCAACTCGGCCAGCACGCCTTGCCAACGAACGCCGTCCTTCTTCGTCTCAATCGGCAATGAGAGGTCGGAATAAAAGTCGAGAATGTTGGCTCGCAGTTCTGGCGAGATCTTATCGAACTTATGCTCTGACAACTGACCCAGCAACTTCGCATAGGTATCATCGGTCAGCGAATATTCCGCGGCTTTGGTTGCGTTGCCGGTATCCAAATCACAATTGGGAAGCACCAGCGAATCGGCGCCTACTTCTTTGAGGAAGGCCCGGTATTGATCGACGGTCAAATTGATACTCTTGAAATACATGTCCTCGGTTTGGGGAGTGGGATTCTTGAAGCCGAGCCCCTTAAAGGGGCCAATTCTCGGCATGTAGCGCAACAGGGTCGATAGGATCCGGGTTCCGACGCCAGGTTTGGTGTAGTCCTTTCCCCACTCCTTTTCATAGCCGGAGCGCGAAAGACGGTACAGGAACTTTTGTTTTGCAAAGTCGTGCTTCTCGTGCATCAACTCTTTCTTGTGGGTTTGCAGCGCGACTTGTGTCATCTGCGGAATCAGGCGGCTGACCGCGAAACGATACGAACCCACCGCCAGATCCTCGCGGCTAAGCACGTCTTTCACCTCCAGCCCGTAGACCACGGGAAAGACCCGTTCGAGCAGCGGCTTGGACACCTGGAATCCGATGAAGTCGTGGTACTGCTGCGACGCGTAACGGTTCTTCGCGACCTGCACGGTGTCGAAGCCGAACTCGATTTTCAGGTGAGCCGTCTTGTCCTGAGCATACCGAACCGACTGGCCAAACTTCGCCCGCAGTTTTGGGTACTCGAGGGCGACGGACTGGTTGACGGCCGGGTGGCCCGCTATATCCGACGCATAGTGCGAGAGGGCTCCCAGGGCGAAAGCGTACTCATTGACATCCTGGCTTTCAAGCAGCAGTTCGCGAACAAAGTCTCCGCTGCGGACATAATGCACCAGATCGCTGAATTCTCTACTACCGAAGGGGTAGTAGCCGAGATCCTGGATGACGGCGCCTCCGTAGGTGTAGGCGTGGGCTTCTTTAATCTGGTTTCCCGATAGTCCCGGATATCGCGTGAGGAGCAGGGGCCGAATCTCATCCGTCCATAGCAGATCCACGATTTCCTCGTGCGTCAGAACGGAGTATGCGTACGAATCACCCCTGCACATAAGCACGACGAGAACAAGTGCCAACGCGCGGATCGAGGGCAGGCGCCAGCCTTTGGCCATGGCGCCTGACGAGATGGCCGGGTAATACATGGCTCAAATCCGGCCGAGAACCAGAAGAATGACAACGATGAAAAGAATAAGTCCCAATCCTCCACTGGGGTAATAGCCCCAATTTCGGCTATGCGGCCAACTGGGCAGGGCGCCTAGCAGCGCCAAGATCAAAATCACGATCAGTATAGTTCCAAGCATATTGTGCTCCTTGTCATTTATTCATAAGGGTGCAGCCTGCCTCGAGGCTGCACAGGGGTACACCCTACCTCGAGATGTTGACCGCAATCCCGATGTTGGGATACCTGCGGTTGTACAGGTAGTAGCCGTTGTCAACGTAGGCGATATACACGTCGTCGTTGTCATACCAGTCATTCCCCCAGTATTCCGGCCAAGGGTCAACGAGACTGATCCAATAGCCCTCGTACTGGAAGCGTGGGTACCCACCTACAACCAGGAAGGGCAGGCCGTAGATGCGGAAGCCATGGTCCGGCCCGAAGTACCCACGGAACCGGTCGTCAGGGATGCGGTAGCCGTGGTAGCCACCACGTTGTTGCCAGTTGCGGTGATCGGAATCCCAGTTCTGCGATCGATGCTGCTGCCATGAAGCCTGCTGCACCCGCTGCTGTTCCGGAGTACGCTGCGGACGTTCGTTGACCCGCTGTCGCTGAGCGCGTTGCTCGGTTTGCTTATTCTGGTTTTTTTGCTGTTCGGCGCGCTGCTCAGTCTTCTTGCTCTCGTTCTTTTGCTGTTGCTGGGCACGCTGCTCGGTCTGCTTGTTCTGGTTCTTTTGCTGCTGTTGGGCGCGCTGCTCAGTCTGCTTGTTCTGGTTCTGCTGCGCGGCATGCTGTGATTGCTGCTGTTCAGCATGTTGCCGTGAGGGTTTCGCTTGCTCGTGCTTGCTCTCCTGCTGTTGAGCATGATCTTGCTTTTCGGCCTGCTCATGCTGCACGTAGCCAGGTGCAGCGATTCCGAGAAGCAAAGCCAAAGACGCTGTGCTGATGATTCCAACTGCTCTCATAGGTGTTCCCTCCGTTACTGCCGCTTAGTGCCCGTTCTGTAACCCAAGCTCCCGAAACCGCGACTCAAGCACTGTGGTCAAAAGCTTTCTCGATCAGCTCTTTTTATATGAGATCTGCTGATTTTTTAGTGGTCAAAACTGCTCAGTCAGAAAACTCGCAAGAACGCGAGACTCAATAATAGAGGAGCCGCAAGCACCAATCATCATGTTTGCGGCTCGTCATCCAACGGCTGATTGGGCGTGTCGCGCACGCCATCGAACCCGTTCTCGAGATCTGGATCGAGCGCGGCGAACAGGTCATCCAGGTTCTTCTGGGCTGGACCTTTGGTTGCAACGAGCTCGAAAGTCTTGCGCAAGGCTTGGTCTGAACTGAGGCTGTGGACGAGAACCTCGGCAATCTGGCTTCGTGCGATGACTCCTTCGCTGGAGTTGCCGGCCTGACGCGTGTCACCCTGTAAGAAGACAAGCTGATGTTCATTGGCTTTGTTGTAGTCGAACCAGCCCGGACGCACTATCGTGTAAGGCAGTCCGCTCGCACGCACCAGTCTCTCCGAACGTCGTTTCCAATCGTGAGATTCCGTGGAGCGATTGTATGAACCGGTGCGATTGGTGACTCCGATAGAAGTCATGAGCGCCATGCGCGCTGTTCGCGAACCAAGCGCACGCAGAACGTTGCGTACGCCGCCGTAGTCGACGCTCTCAGCTCCCAGCTTTCCGGCCCCGTCCGAGCCGAGTGTGAACACGATGGCATCGATACCGTCTACTGCAGCGGTCAGCGTTTCCGGGCTGGCCTCAAGCGCCGTTCTATATCAATGAACCATGAAGATGGTCCGCTATTTCGCACGCTTCACCGCGTCTACCAAGCCGGGATATGGGTTAACGGCCTTCCCCTTCCACCACAGCCTTTCCGGCCCCAACTCGAAGATCGCAAAATGCAAGTGGGGCGTGCGTGCATCCGCATTTCCCGTCGATCCCACAAAACCGATGACGTCCCCACGCTCGACCCGCATTCCCTCCCGCAGCCCTTTCGCGTAGCCCTCCAAGTGCGCGTAATAATAGCAATACGCCCCCATTTCATCGAACTGGTAGATTGTGCTGCCGCCCCGGTTGCTGAGGAACAGTTTGCGGATGGTTCCGGATACCACCGCATGCACGGGTGTCCCTCTCGGCTCCAGAATGTCGATCGCCTCATGCCGATGTCCGTTGTGAATTTCTTCGAAAGTATCCCGCAGATCCGCGAGGGCGAGTCTGCTGATGGGCGAAGTCATATCGAGAATCGAAGAGGTAGTGCCAGCCGCAAGAGACACCGGGAACAGCACGGCAATACAAACGCAGAGTCTCAGCCCTATTCCTCCAGACGTCATTCCTCCAGACATCGCTAGCTCCGCGTTCTCATTCCTCGAACACGACCGGCGTTCCATCTCGGACCAAATCGGCGACCCTGGTGGCGTCCCAGTTTGTCATTCGCACGCACCCGTGAGACGCGGAATGGCCGATCTCCCCCGCTTCAGGAGTGCCGTGTATGCCGTAATGCGGTACGTTGATCCCCATCCAGACCACACCCACCGGATTGTTTGGACCGGCTGCGATCTTCACTTTGGGGTTTGCTTGATCGCCGTCCCAGAACAAAGCGGGGTTGTAGTTGTAGGTTGGATTTCGCACCACATCAGTAATTACCCAATTCCCGAACGGGAGCGGGTCGTGCTCGCTGCCGCTCGTCACCGGGGCGTAAAAGATGACCTGACCTTCCCGGTCATACACCATCAGCACTGATGCCCTCTTCGAGACAACGATCTTGACGGCCCCAGTCTGGGCCCGCGTCGCTTGTTCAGCGCCCAACACATTTGGGACACGGATGTGCTCTCCCGCGATGAACCGGGCACGGGGGTTCAAGCGCTTGAGCAGGGCCTGGGCCGAATGGAATTTCCCGGCCAGCTCTTCCAGCGCGGATGTGTAGTAAAGTCCCGGCAGTTTTGACTGCTCCGTCGCGTCTTCCGGAATCGTCTTAAGAAACGGGCCGGCGGCGTCTTCCGCGGTGATCGTATAGGACACGATCGGTTTAACGGTGCCAGCGCCGAGCGCTTTGAGCACCGCCTTGCGGCTCCGCGCACCTGGAGCAAGGCTGCGCGCGGCCTGAAACGCTGCCAGAGCCTCGCGGCTGTTCTTTCCACCCTTGCCGTCGATCTCACCCGACGAGAAGTTGGCTCGATCAAGAAGGATCTGCATATCGAGTTCTGCGGGCCCGACTGACCGAACTGCGGGAGCCGACCGGTTGGCAGCGATCGAGGTGGACGTGCCAAGAAGAATCACCACGCTTGCGACGAAACACGACAGGGTCTTAAGTGTAAATGTCATGGAGCCTCCCGGAGCGACAATGTCACTTCTTCTGCCCATAACATTGAGAACCACGCAACGCAAAGTTATCAGGCCGCGATCTGACGCGTCTGTTCAACACCGCTCACATCCGGCAGGACGATGGAAGGTCGTCATTCTGCTCGACCGGACCGCCGGGTCTCATTTTCCCCGTGGCAACACGACGAGAAAGAGATGGAGTTCGAACTCCGCTAACTGAGGATGTTCTTCCCGAGTGACGGGCGTGATCGCGTGGGAGATCGGCCCGGCCCAGTGACGCAGTTTTTGCAACGCACGTTTAGGTGCGGGATAATCCGTTTGCGCAAAGCAGCGCCGTGGCCTCAAAGGCTGTTTATCGTTTGCCGCGCTTATTTTCTACGGCGTCGGCTGCGGAAAGCTTCCGATCTCTGTGTGGCTCGGTGCGAAGTTGACCCGTATTCAGTTCACACGCCTCCCCGATAGCCGCACCACAGGTAGTGCACCGAACGGATAATATCTGCTTCGGGGTGAGATCTTTGGTTTTCACGAACTGTACGATACAACGTTTCCGCAGCTGGAAAATGTTCAATACTGCTCATTGTCGAAACATTTTCACATCGGCTGACTTAGTTCAGGGAACCTGAAAGGGAAGAAGGTGGTAACCACATCAATCTCAAAAGCCTTCCACTACAACGTTGATAAATGTGTCGGATCAAGGCCGCTACCGCTTCCACTGCGGCGTCGGTTTGTCTTCTCGCTTTTTTGTTCCTCGCGGACTTTCTGAGCTTGGGTCAGAGGCGGATTTGGTGGTGCTCGGGCGTGGTTGTACCGGTTGCGCTCTTGGTTGTTGAATCGGTGTGCACCCACTGGCCGGTCGCGCCGCTGTTTAGAGGCTTGCCGTTCGCGAACCCTGCCCTCCTGCTGCCAGCGAGCGGAGGAACTTCGCCGGCGTCGGCATAGGCCACCATCAGGAATCCATCATGCTAAGATACGGTGTCCGTCTGACTCCCAAGCCAAAGGAACTTGATTCAGGAGTCTCGCTATGACCCCAGCCAGGCCAAAAGTCGCCCGCCGCTCGCTGGCCAAATCCCCCACAGGAATCCAAGGGCTGGATGAAGTCACAGGCGGAGGCTTGCCTAAAGGTCGGGTCACGCTACTCTGTGGCAGTGCGGGGTGCGGCAAGAGCTTACTGGCGATGGAATTTCTAGTGCACGGAGCGGTTCGCTACGGCGAGCCTGGCGTCTGCATGGACTTTGAAGAGACCGAGGAGAAGCTGAGGGACAACGTCGCATCGTTGGGCTTTGATTTGCGTGATCTCGCCAAGCGCAAGAAGCTGTTGGTGGATTACGTTGCCGTTGAACGGTACGAGATTGCCGAGACGGGAGAATACAACCTCGAGGGTTTGTTCATTCGTTTGGGCCACGCCGTCAAAGCGATCAAAGCAAAGCGCGTTGTCCTGGACAGCATCGAAGCACTTTTTTCAGGATTAACGGACTCAACGACACTGCGAGCGGAACTCCGCCGGCTGTTTCAGTGGCTGGAAGAACACAAGCTTACCGCTGTCGTTACCGGCGAAGCGGGAGAGCACACGCTGACACGCCACGGGTTGGAGGAATACATCGCCGACTGCGTGATCTCGCTGGACCACCGGGTAACGGAAGAGATTTCCACGCGCCGCTTGCGAATCGTCAAGTACCGTGGCACTTCTCACGGCACCGATGAATATCCGTTCCTGATCGACCGCGAGGGCATCTCCGTGGTGCCGCTCACCTCACTGGCACTTGACCACAAAGCACTGACCGACCGCGTGTCAACGGGAATTCCGGCCTTGGACGAGATGATGGAAGGTAAGGGGTTCTTTCGTGGAAGCAGTGTGCTGGTGTCGGGCACGGCGGGAACTGGGAAGTCCAGCCTGGCGGCGAACTTCGTCAGCGCCGCCTGCGCTCGCGGCGAAGATTGCCTGTATTTCGCTTTTGAAGAGTCTCCCAGCCAGATTCTCCGTAACATGCGCTCGGTTGGCCTTAATCTGGAGAGGTTGGTAAGAAAGGGCTTACTGCACTTCCACGCGATGCGGCCCACGAGCACCGGCCTGGAAGGACACTTGGCTGCGATTCACAAAATGATCGCCAAGCTTCGACCTAGGGTCGTCGTCATCGACCCGATTACGAACCTGGTTTCGGCCTCGGGCACGTATGACGTCAAATCGATGCTTATGCGCCTGGTCGATTTTCTGAAGGTGGAACAGATCACGTCGATGTTCACGAATTTGACATTTGCCGGAGATCCTCATGAGGGAACTGCGGCGGGCGTCTCCTCTCTCATGGACGCCTGGATTGTGTTGCGGGACAGCAAACCCAATGGACGTCCGAGACGTGAGCTTTACGTTCTGAAATCCCGCGGCATGGCGCATTCGCGCGAACCTCGTGAGCTAATCGTGAGTGAGAGAGGCATCGAATTGGGCGTCGTGCTGACTGATCATACGCTGGGCACGACCGTCGCGGGCCCAAGCGCAGTCAAATTCGTCAAGTAGGAAGTGCGGCCCATCCAGGCCAGAAACACCGAGCACCGACATGAAGAAGAGTACACCACGGAAGCGCCGCCCAGCCAAGACCGGCCGGAAAGACTTTTACCGGCTGCGGCTTTACATAGCGGGCCAAACCCCTAATTCGGTCGTTGCGATCGCCAACCTCAAGAAGATTTGTGAGGACAAGCTGCGGGGCAAGTACGTTATCGAAGTGGTCGATTTGCTGGAGAAGCCGCAACTGGCCAAGGGCGATCAGATCATCGCCGTTCCGACCCTGGTAAGAAGGCTCCCGCCGCCGGTCAAGAAAATCATCGGGAATCTCTCCAAGACCGAGAGTGTCATTGTGGGGTTGGATCTTCAGCCGTTACGCTGAAGAAAGGGCTTCAAATAGCAGATGTCTAACAGGCGAGCCCATTCTGATGGCCGAGTCCTCCAAGGACGTTTGCCCGGCAAAGTCGCGCCGAAAGCAGCTCGCAGAAGCCTCGGACCTTCTCCACGCAAACAGCCGTCATCAACGCCACCCGATCAGCAAGAAAAACTCCTCGCTCGGCTCGAAACTGCGGAGGAAACTCTACGTGCCATCCAGTCCGGCGAAGTGGATGCTTTGATGGTTTCCGGTCGTCGCGGAGAGCAGGTGGTGTCTCTGAGAGGCGGGGAACCGGCCTATCGCATGCTGGTGGAGGCCATGAGCGAAGGGGCGGCAACTCTGTCCCGGAACGGCTCTGTACTCTACTGCAATCGCAGGTTTGCAGAGCTGATTCGCAGGCCAGCTGGCAAACTTGTCGGAATGGCGGCTCAGTCGCTGGTTGTAGACGCAGAACGAGACAGATTTGAAACTCTGCTGGCCGAGGCTCAGAAGGCGGCGGCGAAAGACGAATTCAACTTGCGTTGCCCGGACGGAACTCTGGTTCCGGTCTATTTGTCTCTGAGCCAGTTTCGTGGATACAAGGGCCAGGCCCTAGGCATGGTAATAACCGATCTGAGCGAGCAAAAACGCAGGCAAGCCGAGGAAATCAAGCAGGCCGAAGCGATGCACCGGCTGCTTCTGGAACATGAGATTTCGGCGCAAGAGGAGGAACGGCGCCGGATTGCACGCGAATTGCATGACGAAGCCGGCCAATTGCTGACCTCTCTTCTGGTCGGGCTGCGTGCTCTGGAAGACGCTCGAAAGCTAGCAGACGTTAAGGCACAAGGACGTCGGCTACGGGAAATCACTGCCCAGGCCATCGACGAGGTCGGTCGTCTCGCCCGCGGGCTTCACCCAACGGTGCTGGACGATCATGGCTTAGGTGTTGCTCTCAGCAGATACGTTATCGAGTACACAAAGACCCACAACATCGCTGTGGACCTCAAACTTAATGAACTTGACTTCAGCACCCTGCCGTCAGCAGTCCAGATCGGGTTGTATCGCATTCTCCAGGAAGCCCTGACCAACGTAGCCAGACATTCGGGAGCCAAGGCGGTCAGCATTAGATTCGCCCGTTCGGCCACGGCTTTGGAGGTAGCAGTAATCGATGACGGATGTGGCTTTGACGCCAAGGCCGTGGCTGTTTCCTCGCACCGTCTAGGGATTCAGAGCATGCGAGAGAGAACGGCAATGTTAGGCGGAACGTTTAGTTTCGCAGCCCAGCGCAAGGGGACCAAGATTCTGGTGCACGTCCCACTTGCCAACCAGGACTTACAGCCCTTGGTGGGGCGGAGGAGCACCTGAAATGCCGGCGCGAACGCACAAGATCAGGGTCATGATCGTAGATGATCACGCCATCCTCCGCGCCGGACTGAAAATGCTGGTCAATGCTCAGGCCGATATGGAAGTTGTCTCGGAAGCTCCCGATGGAGAGAAGGCGGTTCAAGCGGCACGGGACACGAGTCCTGATGTGGCCTTGCTGGACCTCACCATGCCTCGGGTTGGGGGTATGCAGGCGCTGCAGGAGATGGCGCGAAGCTGCCGCGAAACCCGGGTGCTCGTCCTCACGATGCACGATGACCCTGCGTACTTACGATCGGCACTGGCTGCCGGGGCCTCCGGCTACCTCTTGAAAAGGGCGGTGGATGCGGAGCTGCTTGCCGCCATACGAGCGGTGCATCGCGGAGGGACCTACGTGGACCCGCGTTTGGCCAACGTTCTTGTCCAGGACGTGCTGGCGAAGAGAGGTACAAGAGCTGGGCCCAAACGGCCCGTAAACATCCTTAGCGACCGAGAGTTGCAGGTGCTCAGCCTCGTGGCGCGGGGTTACACCAGTGCACAAATAGCCAAACAGATTTTCGTGGGTGTGAAAACTGTCGAGACGTATCGTTCACGGTTTGCTGAGAAGCTCGGCCTTCGCTCGCGCAGAGATGTGATTCGTTTTGCCGTGCAAATAGGCATATTGACCCCAGAAGCACTGGAGAGTGAGCCGGGCCCCTCGGCTCGGTAGGAATCCGTGTTTCAGGCCTTTTCTGCCCGATATGTAGTAGACCTGCCCCCTCTTGTCAGGGTTTGTCCGGACAAAGCTCCTCATTATTAGCAGCATCCCCGATACCCCGCTTATTCCACTTGGAGCAGACTACGTGCAGGCTGCAAAAGTGTAGCTTCCCGTGGACCGCGGTTACAAACCGGTCAACGGCGATCGGAGAACAAAGCGATGAGAACGACATTAAATGCCTCCCGCCCACCACCGAATTCTGGAATTTCTCTGGTTGGGATCAAAAAGTTGAGCACGGGCTTTGACCCTGAGACCTTTCTCGGAAAAGCCGGCGTCGGCAAGACGGTTGTTAATCTGAAAAAGAAAGACGCCGCCTTTTCGCAAGGCGACCCAGCTGACGCTGTCTTCTTTATTAAGAAAGGCAAGGTTCAAGTCTCGGTCGTATCCAAGGCTGGCAAGGAAGCGACCCTGGGCATATTGAGCGACGGAGATTTTTTCGGAGAGGGTTGCCTGGCTCGACAGCTTCTACGCATGGGGTCTGCAACCGCAATGACGGACTGCGAAATTCTGCGCATTAACAAGAAGGAAATGATGCTTGCGCTTCACCGGGAACACGAATTTTCCGACCTGTTCGTGGCTTATTTGTTAGCAAGGAACATTCGGTACGAAGAAGATTTAGTTGACCAACTCTTCAATTCCAGCGAAAAGAGGCTGGCTCGAATTCTGCTCTTGCTTGCCCACTTCGGCAAGGAAGGCGTACACGAGACGATAATCCCCAAGATCAGTCAGGAGACTCTGGCAGAGATGATAGGCACAACGCGGTCGCGGGTCAGTTTTTTCATGAACCGGTTCAGAAAGCTCGGTTTCCTTGACTATGGCGGCGACGGGCTGCAAGTCCATAGTTCTCTTCTCAATGTCGTGCTGCACGACTAGCCTCCGACGGCAGCCCCACAAAAGCACGTACCCCTCTTCCCCAGCACCAGTGAACTACTTAGTTTGCCGGATCGAATTCTGGGAGAGGCGGCATTTTCGTTGCAACCAGCACCTCCAACAAAGTGGCGGCATTACGAACGCTTCCTGGTGATGAGTGCTTCCGCGACTACCGACTTTGTCACACGGGCACTTATGAATGCTACTCTATTTATCACGCTACTCTATATTGACTTGGAAGGTTAGAGAAGGGTTTCTTTTGAGAAGGTGGCCTTGCTGGTCAGCCTCCTTGCGCCATCATTTTCCTCGCTGGTACCTGATTGCTCCTTGCTAATCGTTCTTGATCCCTTCGACGTCCATTTGTGTCAAACCGGGCCGCAATTTCAAAAAATTTGTGCGGTTTTCGGCGGGGAGGCCGATATGATTTCAGAACTAGAAACGTCTTTTCCTTGGGCTCCGATTCAAGATGTGGGACCGCGTAACGAATCAGAGCTGTTTGATTTTCCTGACTGCCTCAATTCAGACGAGCTTATATGGACAGGGCAAGGACTGATCCAAATTGGCGGCGTCCAACCCGGACATTCTGTATTGGACAAGCATGGTCGATCGCAGCGCGTATATTGCAAGCGAGCCCAGCAGAAGCCTGTGTGGCAATTGTCGACGGGGAGCTTCCGATTTGGTTTGAGGGCAACTGAAGATCAGAGGTGTTTTGTGGTTCGGAAGTCCGAAGTCGACCAAGAGATTCCTTTCATTTCCTATACCGAAATACACAATTAAGAGCATCCGGCACGATCTTCGAAGCCGCCCACTTCATCGAAGGCAAGCCTCTGTCCGGCCACGGCTTTTTGATGGACACGGTTCCCTACCTGGCCCAGCAGTTTAACGTCGAGATTCCCCGGCTCGATCTTAACCCGGAAGATCTCTACGAGATGGAGACCTACCAGGCCTACCAGCATGCGGCTTACATTATTCGGAATTCCACTCCGTCAGAGCTGGTTCAGGCGAAGCTGGCCGAGCTGAGCTGGCCGAAGGAAGTCTTGAGCGCGATCGGCATTGGGTCGGTGTCTTCTTACGAAGACTATGTTCACCGGATGACGGTCAGTTATGGGCATAAGCGGGAGTTTTTGAAAGACGTCGATCTGGATCGGAAGTCTCTTTTTAATGAAAACAATCTGATCTATACCGTCAAAGACGAACATGGATCGCCGGTGGGTTTTGCGGCGCGCGACCTGCGCTATGAAGACAAGCAGGAAGACTACGAGAAGAAGCTGGAAGCGCTGAAGGCCAAGTTTGGGGCCGACGAGAAGGCCTTCAAGGCCGCGAAGGACAAGCTCTTCAAGCCGCGGAAGTATAACAACTCCGCCGAGAGCGGCGTCGACGAAGCGACGAACGAGACGCGGCCGAAGAACACGATCTTCAAGAAGGGCTCGCGCCTGTTTAACTTTGACCTGGCCAAGAAAGCGACGCCCCCGCTCGAAGTCTTTGAGGGCCAGCCGGACTGCGTCACGGCTTTTGCCTACGGCATGAAGAACTCCGTGGCGATCGGCTCGACGCACTTTACCGAAGAGCACCTGGATCTGATCCTGAACGCGGATCCGCCCATCAAGCACCTGGTCTTTACCCTGGACGCCGACGAGGCGGGAAAGAAAGGGACGGATAGTTTCGTTAACTTGCTGGAAGAGAAGCTGGGTGGGCACCCGGGATTGAAAGTTGAGATCCGGGTGATGCCGGAGGGGTCGGATGATCCGGACCGGTTTATCCGTACGCTCGGAGTTAAGGCCTTTCGGGAGCTTCCGAAGGAAGATCTGTTCAGCTGGAAGATGAAGATGGCCGGTGTGTAGTAAATTGAATGATATCTTGCGGGCCGCGGCGCGGCGTTTCCTAGGCTGCCATTCATGAACTCTCTATGGGATGGGGAGTGTTTTTTGTTTTGTTCTTTATCTTTATCTTTAGTTAGTTCCTTTTCCATCACAGAATTGAGAGTTTGAATGTGCGGCTCATGGATATCGTTTTACTTTTCCATGGCCGAATGCGCGTTCAAGATACTTTCGTATGTGAATGAGGTCCCCGCAATGGCGGGTTGCACTGAATGCGGGACCAAGTTCTTTGCGCCGAAGTACGCCTTTGGGGAGGACGGACTCCGAGCCGAAGAATATCTGCGAGACAAGTTCGTTCAACATCAATGCTCAAGGCCAGATGTCCACCGGGCAATCGGGTGGCATGAGCGACGAGAGTAAACTGAGTACGCTTCGACTTGGCTAAGAGATGTCCGAGGAGGCATAGCGATGACGGCTCCAGCCGGCATCATAAGAGACCAAGTACGCCAGCTTATTGAATCTCAAATTCTGTTGTTCGTACAGCGAGCACCTCTCACATCCTCCCAGCTTCATGAGCATCACTGCCGCTCTGAAGAGATCAGAATTCTCTGCCAAGAACTCGATCGAATCGGCACCAAGGACGTTATAGAGCGGTTGAGGGTGGCATCGTAATCTCCGGCACTTGTTCACGAATAATTCATCGTAAAGGACTTGTACCCGCGTGAGCCTCTTGGTAGGATGGCGCGCTGGGCGGGGACTTTAAGCTATGCGATCGCCCCACGTGGCTAGTGCAGCCTCCCATGGTTGCCCGTCCATTTTCATCGCGTCTCAATGCTGGTGCACCATGATTCTTTATCGGTTTTCGGAGCTTTTCGCTGGGATCGTAGGACTGATGTGGTTGGTGCTCTTCTCATTAGATAGGCTCGAAAGAAGACGCTCGAAACGAACGAAGTAGTGACATCACGGACAGCCTCCGACACGATTCTCCGATCTAAGACCCAGACGTGGGACCCATATTGCAGATGAGAGCTGGACTAAGCTCGGGGAATTGACTGAGACGGTTCATTGGTATGAGTATGGTCTCCGAGACGGCTGGCAACCCGAGCTTCTCCTTGAAGAACTATTGCTTCGATACGAAACGTGTCAGTAGATATACTTGGTTTGCTTTTTTTATCGAAGACTAAGCCCGCCGTAGGATAATCCCCCATCGCCTGGCCCACAGCCAAAAGCGCAAAGCAAGCCAGCGTTTGCACATCCAGTTGATCGCCCTTCTTCTGGCTCAAAATCGATTCTTTTGTTTCTATATGTCACCCGCGATGAGATCATTCGATCGTAAATGTCTCGGCGTCGCTGGTCCCGCCACCGGGGGTCGGGTTCGTCGCCGTTACTTTTGCCTTTCCCTTGTTCGCGATATCCTGTGCCGTGATCTGCGCCGTCAACTTTGTTGCACTCACGTAAGTGGTCGCGCGCGCTGACCCGTTCCAGTTCACCACCGTAGTCGGTAGGAAATTGCCGCCAGTCACTGTCAGTGTGAATCCCTGTCCCCCATGTTCCGCGCTCGACGGGCTGATCGACGTGAGCTTCGGCTTCGGATTGTCCACCGTAAAATTCACCGCATTCGAAGGCCCGGCTCCCGGGTTTGTTACCGTCACCGGGAAAATTCCCGCCGTCGCTACCTCCGCCGCCGTCACCGTCGCCGTCACCTCCGTGCTTTTCATGAACTTTGTCACCAGGTTCGAGCCATTGAACTGCACCACCGCGCCCGAGACAAAATCCGATCCCTTTACCGTCAACTTGAATGACGCCGACCCAGCTTCCTTGCTCGCCGGTGTAATGCTCGTGATCTGCGCTCCCGGGTTGTTGATTGTGAATGGCAACGTCCCCGAGGTCCCTCCGCCCGGCGCCGGATTGCTGACTGCCACCTGGGCCGTGCCCGCCTTGGCAATGTCCGATGCCGGCACCGTCGCTGTCACTTCCGTCGCGCTGACAAATGTGGTTGTCAGAGCCGATCCGTTCCACAGCACTTGCGCACCATTCACAAAATTGCTGCCGTTCACGGTCAGCGTAAAACTCGGACCGCCCGCTGTCGCGCTATTCGGTACCAGCGACAAAATCCCTGGCACCGGGTTCTCTACCGTGAACGTTACCGCGTTAGAATCCATGGCTCCCGGATTCGCCACCGTTACTGGAATGTACCCCGCACTCGTCAGATCGCCGGCCGGGACTGGTGCAGTCACTTCGGTCGCGCTTACGAAAGTGGTCGCGAGCGCCGTTCCGTTCCACTCCACCACTGACGACGAATTGAACCCATCCCCGTTTACCGTCAGCGTGAATGCTCCGCTACCCACCACCGCGCTGTTCGGCGAAATTGACGTGATCCCCGGCACTGCCAGCAGCCCAGTCAGCGTCGTCGACCACATGCTGCGCCCGTGCGTGCCCGCCCACAACACCTGGTTCGCGTGCTGATACGTGAGCCCGGTCACCGCCGCTCGCGGCAGGCTCTCCACCAGCGACCCCCAGCTGATGCCCTGGTTCGTCGTATAGAAGACTCCAATATCGGTCGCGACGAAAATCGTGTCACCCATGTCGGGATCGACAAATATGTCGTTCACCGGCGTGTTCGGCAGGTCGCCGCTGATGTCCGTCCAGCTTGCTCCGCTGTTCGTCGTCATGAAAATGTGTCCGACCGAATCTCCGTATCCCGTGAATCCCGAAAACCCCGCGTACGCCGTGCTCGCCGACACTGGATCCATCGAAATCACCGTCACCGTTCGGTTCGGAAATATACTTCCCGTCACATTCGTCCACGACGCGCCCGAAAGCGCATTCGTCGTCATGTAAACCAGGGGCCCACTGTTTCCATTCGCGCCCGCATACACGATATTCGAATTCACCGGCGACACCGCGATCGTGCTCAGGTTCCCCGTACCGTTCGTAAAGTCTGGCGAGATCGCGGTCCACGAGTTTGCCCCGTTGGTGGTCTGGTAAACGTAGTTCGTTCCGAAATAAAGGTTCTGGGTATTGCTCTGGTCGATCGTGAACGGAGCAACCCACGGCAGGCTGTCCGTTCCATTGGGATCGATCCCGTTCTGCATCTGGCTGAAGCTATCCGCGCTTCCGCCATCCGTCGACTTCCAGATGCCCAATTGCACGCAGCTTTCATAAACATTGTTCGGGTTTTGCGAATCGATGAGGTTTCGCGCGCCATCGCCGCACGCCCCCCCAAAGTTCCATGTCAGTGAGCCTGAGTACTGCATCGACCCGTTATCCTGCGTTCCCCCGAATCCATCGTTCACATTCGTCGGATGAATCGCCGGTCCCGGATAGAACTGTAGCGTCCCCAGTCCTGTTCCCGGCCCCGATCCTGCATTCAGCGATGTCACATTATTCAAGGTCGTGCTGATCTCGGTTGTGCTGTACATTCCGCCGTCAACGCCGATGTAGAGAATCGATCCGTCCGCGCTGAACGTCAGGGCATGAAGGTCGGGGTGCATCGTGCTATTCGCCGCCGGCCCCGTCAACGCCCACGTGTTCCCGCCATCCAGCGACTGGTACAGCTGGTTTCCCCATCCTGAGCCGCCCCCAAACACCGCATTCGAATTCCCCGGCGCGACCGCGATCACAAAGTCATACCAGCACTGGCCGCCGCACAGGTTCGGCGTATTTGTCAGCTGAATCCAGTTGTTCCCGCCGTCCGTCGTCTTCCACAGTCCCAGCATCCCGCCGTTCGAATTATTCGAAATTCCCGCATACAGCGTGGTTGACACGTTCGGATCCATTGCCAGCGCCACGCGCTCCGCGTTCCCGCCCGTCGGCAGCACATTCGCTCCCGTCCCATTCTGCGGCGCCCAAGTCTGTCCTCCGTTGGTCGACATCCACACACCGTCATAATCCACCGACGCATACGCCGTCGTCCCATTCGGCGCAAACACCACGTTGAACGCTTGATTGCCGTTGTAATTCAACACATTCGTCCATGTATTTCCGCCGTCCGCCGAACGGTAAACACCCCACGTGTTCGGCGCGCAGCACCCAATCGCCGCCAGCACCACGTTTGAATTCGTCGGCGAGACCGCCATCCCTCCAATCCGCGCGCCGCCGCCGCTGCCGCCGGCAAACGGCCCCGGTATATCTGTCCACGTATTACCGCCATCGGTCGACTTCAGAATCCCCGCGCCGTAATAGTTGTCGACCGCCTGGTTTTCCTCCCCCGTCCCGACATAAATCGTCAGGTGGTTCTCCGGGTCGATCGCGATTGATCCGGTCGCCAGGGAGGCTTGCTGGTCCGTCAGCGCCGTCCATGTACTTCCCCCATTCGTCGTCTTCCAGATGCCTCCATCCGCGGCGCCCGCATACACCACCTGGTTGTTCGTCGGATCGACTGCCACCGCCGAAACCCGTCCGGAATTCACCAGCCCGAATCCATCCACCGGCTGCGGCCCGATCGCCGTCCACACTGGCCCACCCTGCTGCGGCTTTCCATACCGAGGTCCCAGGGCTTTCGCTCTCTTCTCCGCGGCAATCTTCGCATCCAGTTGCTTCAGTGCCTGTAAACGTACGCCCGGCGGCGTGTGCTTATGCGGATAGGCTCTCTGCCCGTAAAACCACTCGTCGCGCAACTTTTGAAAATCCCCTCTTTCAGCTTTCTCAAAATCCTCAGGATGCTTACCGCCCTCGCGATCGTCATCCCGCGCTTGCGAACCAGCAGACGGTGTCGCTTTCTGCGCAGACTCCGCGAAGCTCACCGCTGTAAAAAGTCCAACCATCAGACACACATAGACGAGGGCAGACGCAGCTTTCCGCAGACTCATGGAGATCCCTTAGGGCAGATCGTTTCGTGGGGAGGTACGAACGAAAACTGACAGACAGACACTTTAAGTTTGACTACTATCGGCTGTCAATAGATCGAATGGGGCGCTTCCAAGCGTTGGCGCGGCGACCTCGCTTACAACAAGTGCGCCCCGGGTAGTGGTCTGGAGAGGTTTGGGGCTCGTTCGCACCGGTTCAAATCGGAGTACTACGGGATCCATTCCGGGCTAGAAGTCCGCTTGTGGGAATCGCCGACTGACGCATTATGAAAAGCCGCCCCTCCTTAGGTGCCGAGGAGTCTCGCCATTCCTTCGCGCGGGTATTCTTGCAGATCGCTCCTCGCCGTCAAGGGTTCGCTTCGCCGCAAAAAACTCGCCCTTGACCGCTGCGGGCCGCTCTGCGCACGTCTCCGCTAAGAAGGAATGGGGATCTCTGGATTGGTGGAAGCTGTGCGATGCGGACGAATGGGGCCTTTGACCTTTGGGAGAAAATCTGCAGTGTGGGGAGGACTTCCCTAAGGAGCCAAATCGATGAGTAGCCTAAAGTATATCGGCATGGACGTTCACAAAGAAACGATTTCCCTGGCGGTGATGAACAGCGCGGGAAAGCTGCTGATGGAATCCATCATCGAAACCAAGGCAAGCACCATCTTGCAGTTCTTTGCCGGCCTGCGAGGGGATCTGCACGTCACCTTCGAGGAAGGGACATGGGCAGCCTGGCTTTACGATCTGCTGCAAGCGCACGTCACAGAAATCGTGGTCTGCAATCCGCGGAAGAATGCGTTGTTGAAAGATGGGAACAAGAGCGACCGGGTCGACGCTCGAAAGTTAGCTGACTTGTTGCGGGGCAATTATCTCAAGCCGGTGTATCACGGAGAACACGGTTTGCGCATGCTCAAAGAGTTGTCGCGTACGTATCTGACCGTCAGCAAAGATCTGGTGCGGGTGATGAACCGTCTCAAAGCACTGTATCGAAGTTGGGGAATCGCCTACGCCGGGAAATCGGTGTACATCCCCAGCCAACGCAAGTCTGGTTGAACAAGATCAAAGAGGCCGGCGTCCGCCGGCGGGCGGAGTATCTCTACCAGCAGTTGGATACGCTATTGCCATTGCGCAAAGAAGTACGCCGCGAGTTGCTATCCGAGAGCCGAAAACACAGCGCGACGGAAATCCTGCGTGACATCCCGACCATTGGTTCCATCCGATCGGCTCACTTAGTCGCCCTCATCCAAACGCCGCATCGCTTCCGCAACAAAAGGCAGCTGTGGGCCTACAGTGGACTGGCACTGGAGACGCATGACAGTGCGCAATACCGCTACGTGGACGGACAGTTGCTCCATTCCCGAAAACCGCAGCAACTGCATGGACTGAATCAGGACCACAATCATGATCTCAAGGGCATTTTCAAAGGCGCCGCGCACAAGGCGGTCAGTAGTCCTGGACCATTCCATGAGTTCTATGAGCGTCTGCTGGCCAAAGGAACTAAACCTTCTCTGGCACGGCTGACTCTGGCGCGCAAGATTGCCACCACTACGCTGACAGTTTGGAAGAAAGGAGTGCGGTTCGATCCAGAACAACTGAAATCACAAGCAGCTTAGCGTCTCAGAGCATTGCTTACGCCGAGAAGTTCATCTGATCCGCCGGCGCACGGCTCTGCAGACGATCGGGTTCGAGGGAGAGTAACCAATCGGCCGTTCGGCTGCGCTGAAAAGCGCGAAGTCTCAGGACTAACCCTTTGCCCCCTCGGATAACCCAAGAAAGCACTAGGCCACGAGCCTCCGATAGGACCATGGTTGCCATTTAAAACCCGGTCTGCTTGTTCATCGTTTCAGAAAAGCCGAGCTGATCGCATGAGAAACCCAGGCTCATGGCAAAATGCTGCCGCGCTCAGCCGCGGCGAGACGGTTAGAACCTGCCAGGGAGGAGATCGTCGGGGCTGAATGCCGAGAACAGTCCCGGTCTCTCGCCGACGTTGAAGTGTTTTCTCTTGACATTCCTTTTAATAGGACGGCCGATAATGAGTCGTTAGCTTCTGGTTAGCCCGTCATCCGCCAGCAGCCGAAGAATAGCGTACGGCAGTTGCATCAGACGGCTGCAAATCTCCACAGGCCGGCGGCTGGCCGATGCGTTGTCGGGGCTATCCTGGTGAAATACTTCCCGGTTCGCACGTTCATCCACACACGATCGCAGGCAGCCAATAGTCCAGGTTGGTAGTCCAGAAGCGATACGGACCGCGAGCTAATGCGGGGCGGCCTTTATCTTCTCGCGCCACTCCTTGGCCTTCTCCGGTTTACCCCATGCCTGATAGAGTCGCACAATCCATCCGCCGAAGCTATCCAGTTGATGCTTGTCCGGGACATCAAATATCTGGTCTTTCCGCGCCTCCATCCCGTGATAGCCGCTGACCAGCAGCGGCTCTGCTTCGGCGTATTTCTTCTGTCCCGCCAGGCAGGCGCCCAGCAGGCTCTCGTCGTAGTACCGCTGCCAGTTATCCGGCTGATTCTTTCGGTTTGTTTCCAGGGCTTCACGTGCGAGAGGCTCGCCTTCGGCGAACTTACCCTGCGACAGATAAGCCAGAGCCAAGTCGGCTTCCGACACCACCGTGGACGGGCTGTCCGGGCCCAGGGTGCGGCGCCATCCGGCGAGAGCTTGCGCCGCATAGGTTTCCGCCGCGTCGTACTTGCTGAGGTGCTGGGAGACTTCCCCCAAATTGTTCATCGCCGTCAGCGTGTAAGAATGATCGGGACCCAGAACTCGTCGCATGATTTCCACAGTCTCTTTGAAAAGCGGCTCGGCCTGTGCGTACTTGCCCTGGTTGTCGTAGGCAGCGGCGAGACCGTTCATGCAGAGCAACGTTTCGGAGTGCTCGGGACCCAAAACTCGGCGCTGGATCTCCAGCAGTTGGCTAAAAAGAGCTTCGGCCTGTGCGTACTTGCCCTCGTCGAGGTAGATGTCGCCTAGCCTGACCATGGATTCTAGGGTGTCGGGATGCTCCGGGCCCAGAACCCGGCGTCTGCCCTCCACGGCCTGGTTCGAGAGGACATCGGCCTGCGCCTCCTTGCTCCGCAAGCTTAAGACGATACTCAGATTGTGCATCGCCCTCAACGTGTCTGGGTGCTCCGGCCCCAGCACCCGACGCTCAATCTCCAGGACTTGGCTAAAGACAGCTTCGGCCTGTGCGTACTTGCCTTGGAACCAGTAGACGGTACCCAGATTATTCATCGCCCTTAACGTCTCGGGGTGCTCGGGACCGAGTACCCGGCGCTCAATCTCCACTACCTGGCTATTGAGCGGTTCGGCCTGTGCTAGTTTCCTTTCAAAGATGTAGCTGACAGCGAGGCCTTTCATAATGAGCAACGTGTCCGGGTGCTCAGGGCCTAACACTCGGCGTGCGATCTCCAGCGCCTGGCTCTGGAGCGCCTCGGCTTCGGCGTACTTGTCTTCATCAGTGGCAACGCGGGAGAGGTAGTATGCGGTGACCAAGGTCTGCGGATTTTCATTTCCCAGCGCCCTCCGGCGTAATTCCAGCGCCCGCTCCAGTTGCTTGCGGGCCTCCGGATAAACGCCCAGGCTCTCGTAGCTTCTTCCGACGGTGGTGCGGATCGAGGCCTCGACCTCTGGCTGCTGGTTGAACTTCCCTTCGATTTTGGCCGCCGCCCGGTCCAACACGGTTCTCACTTTCAGGTCGGGATCGGGTTTTGTATCCGGCCCCAATTGCCTGGTATTGTCGGCCTGCGCCAGCAGGTCGTTCTCCAGGAAGTCGCTCGTGGCATTGGCCACCGCTGCCGCTGTCCGCGCCTGCCTTGCCTCCCAGGTGCTGGCGATGACACCGGCAACCAGCACGATAAACACTGCTGCCACTCCCGCCACCAGCCCCTTGTGCCGCTGGGCATACTTCCTCACACGGTAAGTAGCGGTGGCCGGCCGCGCCATGATCGGCTCGTTGCGTAGGTAGCGCTGGAGGTCGGCCGACAGTTCGAGCGGAGTGGCGTAGCGCCGCGAGCGGTCTTTTTCCACCGCCTTCAGGACAATCAAGTCTGGATCACCCTGCAGTTGCCGCGTCAGAGCTGGTGTATCCGCGCCGCGATTCTCGGCCGTCTTCGTGGACGTGTCGCTTCGAGTTCGCAGCATCGTGCTGGGCTTGGGCGGCTCCTCTTCGCGCAACAGCTTCAGTGCTTGATCGAACGGCAGCTTCTTGAAATCCAGCGGCAGCGCGCCAACCAGCAACTCATAAAGAATGACGCCGAGCGAGTACACATCGGTACGGGTGTCGATGTCTTGTCCGGCGGAGTCGGCCTGCTCGGGACTCATGTACTCCAACGTGCCGATGACGGTGCCGACCCGGGTGTACATCGTCTGCTCGGTAAGCCGTTGCGAGGTCGCCTTCGCCACGCCAAAGTCAATGATGCGCGGCATCGGTTTGCCGTTCACTTCGCTTACAAGGATGTTCGAGGGCTTGAGGTCGCGATGGATGATCGCCTTCTGATGCGCGTGCTGCACTCCTTCACAGACTTGGGTGAACAATTCCATCCGTTGTCGTGTCGTCAGCTTGTACTTGTCGCAATAGACCGTGATGGGCAACCCGGCGACATACTCCATCACGAAATAAGGACGCCCGTCGGCCGTCGAGCCCCCGTCAAACACCTTGGCGATGTTGGGGTGATCCATCAGCGCCAGCGCCTGGCGCTCGGACTCGAACCGCGCCACCACCTCGGCAGTGTCCGTGCTGGACCTTGTCAGTTTGACGGCGACCCTGCGCCGCACGGGCTCTTTCTGCTCCGCCAGCCAAACCTGGCCCATCCCGCCTACGCCGATCAGTTCGAGCAGGGTATAAGGCCCGATGAGCTCGGCGGCGGGGGACTTCCCCAGAAAATTCGCCCCGGTCGCCGTCTCAGCGGCACCCCGAACTTCTCTCGATGTTTCGCCGTCTTCGTGCATAGCGAACTCGTCCGGCGCTGATGGCCGAACACTGCGCGAGTGTACTTAAGAGTAGTAGGCATCCGCAACCGAAGGTCGGAACCGAAAGGAAGATTCGGATCGATCGCTTAGGGACCGGACGTACCCGCCGGGGGATCGTCGGCAATTGGGAAGTCAACTTCTGATTTGCCCGTCAACCAGACACAGACGAGCGGGTTTACAAAAAGTACTCATTCATTTTCTTAGCTGAGCCGTGAAGTTAGTGACGACTGTGATTGGCTGGCTGACCTGCTGCGAAACCCGTTCCATCAGGAGTTTTTGACCGTCTGGGAAAACGCTGTAAAAAGGTGTGCTCAAGACCGTCCACTGGCTAACGAGCGTCTGGCCGGCTCCGAATTCGAGGGTGTTTCCCAGATCCTTGACTGGAACGGCAACGATGGATTGCGTGCCATCCAAGTAGTAGAGTTCTTTGCCGTCCTTGCTCCATTGCGGCACTTGTCCACCATTGGGTGACACCTGCCACTTGCCTTGGCCGCCGCCATAGGCCACGACATAGACTTCTGCTGGTCCGGAGAACAAGGTATAAGCGAGCCATCGGCCATTTGGGGACAGCGTTGCATTGATTGCGTGTTCTGCTACCAGACGAGGTTTTCGGTCTCCGTCCAGCGGCAGGGCCCAAGTTGTTTGCTCCCCGGTTTGAAAGCCCTTCGAGTAGAACAGAGTTTTGCGATCGCGGGACCAATCACTGGGGATCAAGGTATTGCCATCCGCGTCGTTGACCAGCATCTCTTCGGCTCCACTGCCATCCGCAGGCTTGCGGTAGATGGTACTGGATCCGGCGCGCATGGAGGCGTAAGCGATCCACTTGCCATCCGGCGACCAGACCGGAAAAGTGTTTGCGGTCCGAAGGTGAGCCGGGTGCGGACGCCGCGCGCGAGATCCAATGTCCAAATGTCGTTGATACCGGAGTCGAGCATGAGGGCGACGCGGTCGCCTTGTGGTGAAAGGCGCGCAAACTGCAAGTTCTGGAAAATTAGTTGCAGGATTGGAGAGGATAACGCGATGAAGTGCAAGTTGAGTTGCGGATTGGTCATTGCAGTGTGCCTGCTGGTGTCGATCGCATCGGCCGATTCTTTGAAACTGAAAAACGGCAGCCTGATCAAGGGCAAGTTCACGGGCGGAACCGAGAGTGAAATCAGCTTCCAGGGGGGCTCCTCGATACAGGCATACAACATCGCCGACATCGCTTGGCTCAAGTTTGATTCCGAAACGGCGGCCAGCGACATGCCGACGCGGTCGGAGAGTTTGCTTGGCAACGAACCGGGGACGCTAGCTGCTCCGAATACACCCAGTTATGTCACTATCCCGGCAGGAACGCGCATTTCTGTGCGCACCATCGATCGCATCGACTCCACTGAAAACCACGTGGGAGATCACTTCGAGGCTACGCTGGCAGAACCGCTGGTGGTGGACGGAAATGTGGTAGTGGCCAAGGGGGCGGACGTCTATGGCCGGTTGGCGGAATCGAAGAAGTCAGGGACATTCACCGGCAGATCCGACCTTCAGTTGGAGCTAACGGGGATTGTGGTGAACGGGCAGACGGTGCCGTTAGTGACGGGAGAGTATGAATTGGTCGGCAGTTCGCGCGGGGCAAGCACTGCGAAGAGAACGATCGGCGGAGCGGCGGTGGGATCAATCATCGGAGCGCTGGCGGGCGGCGGCAAAGGTGCGGCCATCGGCGCCGGCGCAGGCGGTGGGGCTGGGGCAGGGTCGGAAATAATCACTAAGGGTGACCAGGTGAAGGTGCCCAGCGAATCCTTGCTCGACTTCACGCTGCAACAGGAAGTGTCGATCCCGACCTCCCGGAGCTGATTCCTGGTAGGTTAACGAGAGAAGCGGGAACTGCAACACGCAAGCCCTTTATCGCTTATCGTTGTCAGATGCAATTGGATTTGAGAAAGCGGCAAACTTCGTATGTCCGGTCGATCAGCCGTGCGAAAGCAACCCGCCGCCCCATCGCCCACGGAAGAAGTTCTCTCGTGGGGCCGCTATCCTCAGCTTGCGCGCTGTTACGTCCACAAGCCGGCATGGAACGACCAAATGCCCGGAATTCTCAAAGCTGCTGCGCCCGGCTCCCTGCTCCCCTATGGCCTTGGCCGTAGTTACGGCGATTCTTGTCTCAATGCTGGCCGCGAACTGATTGACTGCTGTCGTCTCAACCGTATTCTCGGTTTCGATGAATCGACGGGCATGCTGCGCTGCGAAAGCGGCGTCAGTCTCGCCAATATTCTCGACGTATTCCTTCCGAAGGGATGGTTCCTTCCCGTCACGCCTGGCACGAGCTTCGTTACCGTCGGCGGAGCGATTGCCAACGACGTTCACGGTAAGAACCATCACTGTGCTGGAACCTTCGGAGCTCACGTCCGTCAAATCGCACTGCATCGCTCGAACGACGGACTGGTGGTCTGCAATTCCGAAGAAAATTCCGACATGCTGCGCGCCACCATCGGTGGTCTCGGTCTGACCGGCGTAATTGCCTGGGCAGACATCCAACTCAAACGCGTCGCTGGACCCTGGATTGACGCCGAATTGCTGCCTTTCCACTCCCTGGGCTCGTTCCTCGATCTCAGCCGCGAAAGCGATGGCCGCTTCGAGTACACCGTGGCCTGGCTCGACTGTTTTGCCGGGAAGAACCCGCGCGGCATCTTCTTTCGCGGCAATCATGCCACCGATCACGGTAAGGAATTCCATCCCAAGCGCGGTCCGAAACTGCCCTTTGCGCTGACGGAATGGATGCTCAACCGTTACACTGTGAAAGCTTTTAACACCGTTTACTATGCGTTTTACGCGGCAAAGAAAGGCGCGAGCGTTGTGGCTTACAACCCGTTTTTCTACCCGCTCGATTCCATTCGGCAATGGAATCTGCTGTACGGCCAGCAAGGTTTCCTGCAATATCAGTGTGTTATTCCGCCGGAATCGAATCTTGCAGCCTTCGAAGAGCTACTCGATCGCATCGCGCACTCCGGCATGGGCTCTTTCTTGGGTGTGCTGAAGCAATTCGGCTCCGCGGCACCGGCCGGCATGCTCTCCTTCCCGCGTCCCGGCCTCACCATTGCACTCGACTTCGCCATGCGAGACGAACGGACGCTCAAACTCATGCAGTCGCTGGATGAAGTTGTCCACGAGAGTGGTGGTGCCATCTACCCCGCCAAAGACGCACGCATGAGTCCGGTGATGTTTGACGCCTCATTCCCACGCTGGCGCAGCTTTGTTCCCTACCTGGACCCAAAGATATCGTCCTCGTTTTGGAGACATGTGACGGGGGCGCAATGACGCTTACCGCACAACCCACAACGAGAATCCAACGTCCACGCCCGCAACCGCCAGGAATGGAGCTGCGATGAAGAAGATCCATTACCCTCGGCGCAACTTCCAGTATTGCGCTGGAAATCCAGCGGCAACTGGCTCACTAGGGCTGTGAGTTACTCCTCGTAGCTCGCTCGCCCCAGCGCCTCGCCGATATCCAGACCGACTTAACGGCCCGAGGCGCACAACGAGTCCTGACTTACTCAGCTAACTTAGCCTCTATTCAGCAGCACGCTGCCATCCTCGAATTTGCACGGCGCATGTTTCCCGACTTTGACACCGTGCTTCTCAGTTACGGTTCCATGCACAACCAGAAGGATTCCGAAACGTCGATCGACATTCTGCTGGAAGAATTGCAAGTCGACTTTGTCAGCGCCGCCGCCATCCTCACACTGTTCGCCGCCGATTTGGAACGCCGCGGCACCGGATGCCTGGCCGCCATCACCTCGGTCGCGGGAGATCGAGGACGCCGCTCCAACTATGTCTACGGCTCGGCCAAAGGCGGCCTTTCGCTCTTCCTTCAGGGACTGCGCAGCCGCCTCTATCCCTCTGGCGTCCGCGTCATCACCATCAAGCCTGGACCGGTGCAGACCCCCATGACCGCTCACATGCCCCATGCCGCTCGCTTTGCTGATCCTGAGCAGCTTGCGCACGACATAGTGCGCGCCCTGGAACGCCGCTCCCCTGACGTTCTCTACACTCCTAAAATCTGGCGCTACATCATGACTGCCGTCCGGCTGATTCCCGAAACTATGTTCAAACGCTTATCGTTCTGATAATTCCTAATCAATCCAATGCTGTCGCAATCGAGTGCTGACAGATCATGACCGCTGAGCTTTCTCGGCATAGATCCGAGATGCAAGCTTTTCGCACAACAACGGGCTGAGCGGCACACTGACCGAAACACTCCGCAAGCGGTTGCAGATGACCGGTTCGAAGGAATCGTGTGGACCCGGTGCCTGCGGTTGCTGCACCGTGATCGTAGACGGAGACGCGGTTGCCGCCTGCATGACTCTGACCGTCGAACTCGACGGCAAGAACTTCACCACAATCGAAGGATTGGAAGACGCCCAAGAAGGTCTCGAGCTGATCCAGCAGGCATTTATCGACGAATACGCATTTCAGGGCGGATACTGCACGGACTGCACGCCGGCAATTTCTCACAAGCTAACGATGCGAGATTTCACAGGATGTCGATCAGGGAGTACCGCTATGGAGGCCTATCCAATTCAACCGAAAACGGCGAACGCTGGATTGACCGAAGCTTGCGGATGGCAAGCGTATGAAGCTACGTACGATTGCCGCAAGCCGCCCGCACTCCGGCACCGCCCCCGGAAGGTCACGCCGGATAAAATCCACCGCAAGATCCGGTTGCTAAGTCTTTTGCCATCAAAGCACGGCATTCCTCCTCATTTGCCCTTCGCGTGCACACACAGGGGTGCCTGGAGAAGCGGCGTCAGCTGTTACTGGTCCGCAGCAAAGGAGGCGGGCATGTTCATTGTGTAGGTACTCTGATGTTCCTTCTTATATTGGCCATCACCTAACTTCGCGGGCACGAAGAGAGGCTGGCTAGCCAGAGTGTCCCGGCCAGCGCCTCATCCGCAGACCAAGGTTGAACTGGGATTGGAGATATCTATGAACTATTGCTTTTACCCCGCGCACAGCTGCGTGGCTACGCAGGAAGACCGAGACTCAGCACGAGGGGGCATTGATACTTTTGCGGGGGCCGTAAGGGTATTTGCGGGAATCGCCCTGTTGACATGCATCCTGGCGGCGCAAGAGAGAGTGAACGCAGCGGGCGTTCGCTCCCAGTTCAACATTCAAGCGCAGACCGCGTGCGAAACCGAGATGCTGCGTGAAATGGGCGCGCGGGAAGTCTTCTCTGGCAAGGGCTACGAGGTGCTGGCCGAGGTCGCGCAGGCGTATGGCCGGCCCATTCCGCACATGTATATTCTCCCCGGAAGTCTCAACATGGCCTATATCGCCGCCAGCACTGCCGTAGACGGGCGAGGCAAAATTGTCGTCGGGCAGCAGGCGATCGAGCTGTTTGATGCGTTTTCCCTCAAAGGCTTTCTGGGTCACGAGATGGCGCATCTTGTTAGCGACAGCGCGGCGCAGGGATGCAACGATTATATCCTCCGCGATCCGCAGATGGAAGCCGAAGCTGACGCATTGGCGGCGCGAACGCTCGGAACGGGACCGGTCAAGGCGTTCTTGCAGCGGGCGCTGGCACTCTCACAAGGCCAGAACTGGGATGCCAGACGGCGACTCGAAGCGCTGCAATGATTTCAATAAATCTAAAGAGCAGGCGCACCATAGCGCCGTTACCGCTCAGCCTACGCGCGATAATGAAAACCCGCCCATAACGTGGTCGGCACTACCGTAAAGATGTGCTCGGAGCGGATGGTCGGCAAAGCGGAAACTATCCAGAAACGGGCTTCGAGGAAATCAGCCGGATTGGTACTGAGAAGCGTGCAACTGGCGTTTGCCAGACAGGGTGCAAAGGAACAGGGGGAGAGCGATGATGATTGGCACCGGTCGGATGACAGCTACAGCCCGCGCCGACACTGGTGCTTCAGAAGCCCGACGATAAGCGTGGGTCCGAGGTTTGCGTACAGACGTGTGATGACGCTCGTCAGCTCTGACGACGATCTCGATTGGGAGTTTGCTTTTGATTCGCGCCTTGGGCATCCGGCCGGTCCTCCGGAGGAGCCAATGGCGAAGAGATCCAAGAAACGGTGCGAGCAATTGCCTATCTTGCACCCAGATGCAGCGGGCATCGACGTAAGTGCAAGCGAGTTGTTTGTCGCAGTCAGCGCTGATCGTGATCCCCAACCTGTCCGCAGTTTTCCAACCTTCACTCGCGATCTCAATGCGCTTGCGGACTGGCTTCAGCAATGCGGAATTCGCTCAGTAGCAATGGAATCAACCAGCGTGTACTGGATTCCCGTGTATCAGATCCTCGAGTCCCGCGGGCTAGAGGTGTGCCTCGTCAACGCGCAGCACGTAAAGAATGTTCCCGGTAGGAAGACCGATGTGTCCGACTGCCAGTGGCTTCAGTATCTCCATTCTGTGGGTCTGTTGCGAGCCAGCTTCCGTCCTCCTGGCTTCATCTGCGCTATTCGTTCTCTCTGGAGACACCGCAGCAGTCTCATCCAGATGGCGGCAGAGCATGTGCTGCACATGCAGAAGGCGCTTGATCAGATGAATCTCCAGATTCACCGCGTCCTGAACGACATCACCGGAGTGAGCGGCCTCCGTATACTGGATGCAATCCTCGCTGGCGAACGAGAACCCCTGACCTTAGCTCGCCTCTGTCACGGCGGCGTAAAGAGCAGTGAGGACACGATCGCGAAATCGCTTGAGGGTGACTATCGGCCAGAACACTTGTTCGCGCTCCGACAGTCGCTGGCAGCATTCCACTACTATCAACAGCTGGTGGTTGAGGCGGATCAAGAGATTCAACGTCAACTCGGCACTCTGGACACAGCGACGACTGCGGAGCCAACAGTACCCAAACGAACCAAGGCGTCCGCATATCAGCGACGCCGGTATGAGCCGAAGACGCTTATATCCACGTCTCTTGAACAGCGCCTTTTGATAACAGAGCATGCCGTCATCATCGTCGATGCACAAAATCGTTCTTTGTCCGGGGTAATTGAACATCCCTATCATCTCCCCACACACAGCCCAATGATCGACGATTTGCGCCGGCCAAGGCTGGTCAAATTTGCACACTTCGCGACAGTTGTTGAACATGTTGATGCGGAGCGCCCAAATAAGATGAGGGCACCTGTGGTTGCTCCTTCAGTTCTCGCCTTAGCGTTGGTGCCAGGTAGGAACTATTTCCCGCGGGGGCGCAGGTAAGGAATTGCACGTTCCAAAGCCGTATGCCATTGATTGTCCACAGGCTTGGCGGAGCGGGTTCGCGCACCGTATGGTCGGTCTGTGCGGTCGACAAGCATGGCCCGCCGAGTGCAGAACTCCGATCGCCAGGCTGACGCCCGTCGGTCTCCGGAGTACTGAGCGGAGAGCGACGGTACATCAGTTATATGAGCGCTCGAACCCGCTCCGGACAGACACCGCCAAATCTACTTCTCGAACACTTTCTCGATCTGTCCGACCTTCTTCTCGACTTTGCCGGTGTTTTTTTCGGCGCTGCCTTCGGCTTCCAAGTTAGGATTATTCGTGACTTTGCCGGCCGTCTCTTTGACTTTGCCTTTCACTTCATGAACAGTGCCTTTAATCTCATCTTTCGTACTCGTATTCATCTGTCTTCTCCTTGTCAGTGCATAACACTCCGCGCAGATCCCATGTTCAGGTTTCTTTCCCGTATCCGAAAGCGTGTTTGTCCCTACAGTTTCAGCAGTCTGTCAAAGAAAGAACGATAGCGCTGCAGGGCAAGCCGCAGGTCCTCGGTAGACACGTTGTCACCGCTGTCCCACTGCTTTTCCAAGCCCGATCGTTCGTTGGCGAAACCCTCCGCGAGTTTCTGCATCACCGCGGCTACCAACTTGTCTGCTTCTTCGACCGTCCTGCGCGGTTCGTCCACGAAACCAGCCTGTACCTTGCTCCACTGCGATCGAAAATCTCCCATCTCCGATTCAGAAAACAAGGGCATGGGCTTTGAGACTGCAGCTGCTTTATCCAGAGTTTCCGGCTCTTGGCCTTTCACCAGCTTCGGTCCTTCGGGCTGCTTTTGTACAACGGCGTAGCCCGCCAGTTCGGCCGTCTTAAGTTCTCCTTCTTTTCTCTTCAGTTCCGCCATTTACGCCACCTCTTTCCTTTCCACAATCGTCGGTACCTGCACCAGTTCCTCGAATAGAGAGCGGTAGTGGATCATCGCCGTTCTCAGGTCTTCCGTTGTTGCTTGGTCTTTCCCAACCCGAAGCGCAATCTCATGCGCAGACCGGTAGTTCTCAACCACCCTGGGGTGGTCGACAGAAATGTCGGCCGCACGTTGATCAAAATCGGATACGGGATAGCCGCGAGTTTTCATTAGTGAGGAGACCAGGTCATCAGCTTCTGTGACCGCCCCCTTGGGGGAATCGACAAAGCGAGACTGTACGGACGCCCACCGTTTCAAAAAGCGTTCGTGTTCCATCGGATCAAGATCGCGAATGTTGAGCTTTTCAACCCGCTTCTCGCGATCGGCTAATTTCGCTTCTGCTTTTCGCTCTGAACCATGCTTAAGCACCGCTCGGTCATACTCAGGGCCAAACTTCTTCCGCAGTTCTTGCGTCGTGCTCCTGCGTTTTCGCACGTACAGCCAAACAAGAACTGCGACGATCACAATCACCGCGGCGACGAGCGCAATCAGCTTCGGATCCAGCAAATTTAGATTCATTGAACCTCCCTGCATTAAGAATGTTCGTAAAACCAAAGTTATCCACGACGTTCCTCAAAACTGGCAGACCTTGCGAACCGCTAGTATCGAACTTCGTGCTTCGGAAAACTGTTCAGAATTGATCGTCTTGTAAATCAGTGCTTGGCATCTGGCCGAGCGTGTCCGAGCACTGAAAAAGCTTGCTTAACTGTGCCGAATTCTCCAGTCGGCTTTCCGAAGTTGCCCAGACCCTCGACGCGATCTCCGGGAATCAACTCCTGGCCAGTGGCGGCGGACTCGGAGTGCGGTGGTCTCTTGGCACGGCCTGAGTCAGGAATTTCTCCAGCGTGTGACAAGGGTGGTTCCCACCTTGCTGTCAGCCCCTTTCCACCGCGACTGTTGTATGGTGGAAGCCACTCCTGCTGCTCAAAACGCTTGCTCCGGCTCCTCGTGTCGGCCCATGAATTGTCACAAACTGGCCAAAAGTGGACAGCTTCGACGGGGATAGTTCTGCCACACTGCGACCATGACAACTAAGACGATTCCGGCATACCTTGAGGACGAGCGCCAAAAAGGTCGAGACACTCAGCTCCGGATAGAAGCAGAAGCTGCGCGCATCCAGCCGCTGCACCATGGCCACCATCGCACTGCCAGACAGCCCAAGCTGGAATTGCCATCTCCGGTTGGAGCCGCAGCCAAACGGAAAACAACTGCAGCAACTGCTCGGAAAAAACCAGGCGCCGCGCGAAAAACGTCGACGAAAGCCCGCAAGATGGCGCGACTCCCGTCCAAAGAATTGCCAAAAAGTTAGTCGAGGAGAGTGCGCGATTTTGACCGTCTTTTTGGGGCACTTCGTTCCATGATCGAAATTGCGAGGGCACGATATGCATGGCTGGCTCAAAACGTGCTGCGCCCGGATGCCGCCATTGGCTGTGAGACTGATGCACAGCCTCGTAACCCCCATAGTGACCATCATTCTGCTCGGGTCGGCCGCTTTTCCCCAATCGGATTCTGAGAGACTAGGAATGTCGGCTAACGAACTGGCACGGAGAGTGGTGACCAACGAACTGAAAGTCCAAAATGAGGATCTCGGCCACTGGATGTACCGACTCGAAAAAAAAGACGCCGGGAAGAAACAGGTCCAGGAAATCGTCGAGACGAAGGATGGTTCTCTCAGTCGCCTCCTCTCCACTGACGGTCGCCCCCTTGACGCCAAACAGCAGCAGAAAGAGAGCCGGCGCATTCAGAGGCTTGTGAGTAATCCAGGTGAGCAACGGAAATTACAGCAGGCGAGCAGCAAGAAGGCAGAACAAGGGGAGCGATTGTTCAAGATTCTGCCTGATGTATTTGTGTTCGGCTACGCTGGTTGCGAGGGGGACCTCATAAAGCTAAGCTTCAGACCAAACCCGAATTCCGGCCGCCTTCCATTGAAGCCCGCGTTTTCCAAAACATGGAAGGGGAGATGACGGTTGATAGTAAACAGGAGCGACTGGCAGCGATCAATGGCCATCTCATGGAAGACGTGAAATTCGGCGGCGGACTGTTAGGACACTTGGACAAGGGCAGCAAGTTTGAGGTCATCCAGACAGAAGTTGCACCCAGGCACTGGGAAATGACTGTCCTGGATGTGGACATGAAAGGGAAAGTTCTCCTCTTCAAGACAATCAACGTGCAGGAGACCGAAAACCACAGCGATTTCCACCGAGTACCCGATGACCTGACCGTTGCCCAGGCGGTGGACCTACTCGATAAACGGATGGTTTTTGACCCCGTTGTTCAATCGGCGATCAGTCCTTTCTAAAAGAGGACTCATGTATCCGTCCTTGTAGAGAAACCTTGACAAGCACACGCCAACAAAAAAGGCCCCAAGCCCCGGTTAGAGCCGCGCGGGACACTCGCTCCACAGCCCTTTCACGTGGTTCTCTCTATACCGCCAACGGCTGCTATTTGTGATCCCTAGCCTCTTTCACGATCCGAGCAACCATTTGCTGGGTTTGCTCATGGCAATCGTGCGCGTCGAAGTCGGCCTGCATTCTCAACAGAACGTCATCCACCCGTTCTCCGGGCTTGGACTCCCCGATGAACAGCCTATTACAGATGCTGCATATTCCCTTCATCGGCTTCCCTGGCTCCATTTTTTCAAAAAACTGAAAAGTTCGGCTATGTTCGCCCATGACGGCAGTTTCCCACAGGCGGGAACGGATTGCTACCGCTGGAAATTCAAATTGCGCCAGTACCGGAGCCGCATTCGAACTAGCGGCGTGCCGTTGCTTCCTTTACGATCCGGATAGCCGATTGATCGGCCTCCTCTTCGCAATTGTGTTCGTTGAAATCTCGCGTCAGCCGATGTATGGGATCTGCGCCTGGTTCTGGCGTGGATATGAAGCGCCGAATGCGTACAGACGCCCATCAATGGGGCATCTTGCCCTTTGTTTACTATGTGAAGAGATCGTTCCATAGCCACAGTTTCCAACTTTTGCTTAGGGTCGTAACAACGCGTTGTGCAAAATCTCGCCCAGGTTCAAGAGTCACAATCTTAGCGTTTCCAGACTGGTCAATTTTGAACAGATTCCGAATTGGCGTTGTTGTACTTTGCTTCGCTAACGAGCTATGCGGCCCCCCGTGGCCGTTTGCTCCAAGGAGCTACGCGGCTCCCACAGACCCGTTTGCTCCAATGAAATGGCGCAGCCAAGGTGAGTGCTGCGCCATTTTTCTCGAGAACGACCGATTTGACGCTGGATGACCGAGTGCCGGCCCGATTGCATCCGCCACGAGATCGGCTGAATCCCTCAATTTTAGAAATGCCATCGCTGCACAAAAGTGTGCAAAATTGAACATCTTTTGCGATTGTAACTATGCCAGGATTTTCATACGTGTACGTGTTTATCCGGGTATCTCTTGATGACTGAACCGACCAAGTTGGCCAAGAAGGGGCGCGACTTCAACCCCCAGGAGTTTCTTGCGACGATCGGCACGGGCAGGAGATCTGTAGCATTTCCCAAGAAACAAACAATCTTCGCGCAGGGAGATGATGCTGATTCGATCTTCTACCTGCAAGCAGGCAGGGTCGGACTCACTGTCGTATCGAAGACCGGCAAGGAAGCAACCTTGGGCATATTGAGCGAGGGCTCTTTTTTTGGAGAAGGCGCTCTCGCCGGACAGTCTTTACGCATGGGGTCTGCGACCGCAATGTCGGACTGCGACCTTCTGCGGATTGATAAGAAGGCAATGATGCTTGCCCTCCATCGGGAACACAAGTTCTCGGACCTGTTCGTAGAGTACCTGCTGGCTCGCAATATCCGATACGAAGAGGATCTGGTCGATCAACTGTTCAATTCCAGCGAGAAGAGACTGGCGCGGATTCTGCTCTTGCTTGCCCATTTCGGCAAGGAAGGAGTGCCCGAGACAGTGATCCCGAAGATCAGCCAGGAGACACTGGCCGAGATGATCGGAACTACTCGGTCGCGGGTTAGTTTTTTCATGAACCGGTTCCGAAAGCTGGGCTTCCTGGAATATGGCGTCGGCGGGCTGCAAGTTCATAGTGCTCTACTAAATGTGGTTCTGCACGACTAGCTGGTCGCAAGAACGAGCAGTGGCAACACTGAACAGTTTCTCCGGGCCAAGTGTTGAAAATCGACTTGCAGGAGGGCCTATGCCCCGCTCGCCTCGGAACGCCGTCAACAACGCTGTAGTCCTGTGCATCGACGATGACCCGGCAATATTGGAGTGCGAACAAAAGTTCCTCGAAACCTTTGGGTATAAGGTGCTGACCGCAACGAGCGGCCGCAAAGGACTGGAACTGGCCTCCGTTTATTCAGTGGATGTTGTAATCGTTGACTATTGCATGCCCGACATGAACGGACCGGAGGTTGCAACCGAGATCAAACGCCTGAGACCGGATGCTCCAATCATCATGCTTTCCGGGGCAGTTGATATTCCAAAGAAAGCCTTGAACATGGTAGACGCCTTTGTAGCCAAGGATCGTCTGGGTAGCCAGTTATTGCCCGTGATCGCGGAATTGCACAAAGGCGGAGGCTCTTTGCCGGCGATGCGGTCGCCCCTATACGACTAGTGGAATAGTGGAATCTGTTTGAACTTCCCGTCAATGACCGATAAGGACGAGAGCTTGAAGCAACTGGCAGAGTTGGCCGCGAATGAGCACGACTTGCCGCAACTCGACGCCATTGTTCGCGAAATTAATCTGATTCTAGAAGAGAAACAAGAGCGGCTCGCCAAATTGCGGATTCCCTCCAAGCCGTCCGAATAAATCACCGTCGATAAATTTGGCCGTCACGGTCTTCACGATTGCTGTTGCTCATTCGACTCAGCGACCTGTTGTGCACGACGCGAATGTGACCGGCGAGAAGGGTCTTTGACTCCTTAGCGGTAACGCTGATCGTTTCTCCTGAGGTATCAACGTCCCGCGCTCGGGACAGATCGTTATGCAATCCGGGCGCTGCAGTCGCGGAGGCAGTGCTTTCGGCCCGCGCAACACTAGACTGACTTTTCCCCGGTCGTCACAAACATGTCGAGGATGTGCTCGTTGAGCATCCCCGCGAGTTTCTTGGCTGCCTCGATCCGCGTTCCTCCAAGCAGGTCAAATCCAAACGATGCCCCCCGTAGCGCCGGAATCGTATCTTGAAAAAGTTGCACCACGAGGAGCGGCTTGGCGTCATTCCCCTGAACTCTGAAGCGGCAGTTGCTACGCGCGGTTTTCTTCTCTGCCATAGCGCGCAGTATAGAACAGAACGACTCCGCGGCGAAGTTCTAGCGTGTCAAAAGAACATTGCTCGCTGCGAGACAGCCCGTTCGCGGGTCCTTCTCTCGACACGCCCTTGATACCATTCCAAGAGCGCGCACGCTTCGCGGATGAGGGAGTCGTACACTTGCTCCGGGGTCACTTGGCTAGCTGGCACAGATAGGACGGTACCTATCGGAAGCTGGTGCGAAATTCTCGTGACTGCCAAGAATGCAATGAGTTCGGCGTCAGACTTCGGTTCCCTCTTTGCTAGATTCTCAAATGGATGCTCCACTTCGCTTCCTCCTAAATCCTGAAATCGGCTGAGGCAAAATGCCCTGGAAACAAAATGGCACAGCCGGGGAGCTGCGCCATTTATTTGGAGCAAACGACCTCTGGGGCCGCATAACTCGTCGGAAAGCGGCATCTTCCTCCGTTCCGTTCAGGACTCCCCAACCAAGCGAAGCTATACATCCGTCCCATGGTGAAGGATCGGGATGGCTTCCGACATTTGCCGGCATCAGCGCGTCGGGTAGCATCAGAAACGTGGCGAGGGCCGCGACTTCCTACTCGTTTGAACCCAGTGGCCATTCTGGGTTCGAGTTCGAGAAGCCCCGTCCGACGGTCAGATTGAGAGTCGCACCAGTGACGCGACGGACGAGAAATTGTTCTTCCCCGCGTACGCCGGGCCTGTTAGCAGGCGATCATCTCGGCAACGGCTGACCACGATAGGTGATACCAGTGATACCGTTTTCAGTGGAAATGAGGTTCATTAGAGAAACGGCAGGGCATCACATCGAACCGGCGAATGCCATTGCAAGCCGCATAAACAGAGGTTAGAATTGCTAGTAGCAATGATCACCATGATTTAGCGGAAAAGGGCGTTATCGAATCCCACCCTCTCCGCCAGATTTCCCATCCTGTAACCCGGCCATCCTCAGCTCGGTCTTCCCGATCATTTGCGGCCATAACGATTCCGGATCGGTATTAAAAATAGTTCCCGCATCCGCTGGAAAGATGTACCACGCGCCCAGTTCCACTTCTTTGCGCAACTGCTCCTCGGTCCATCCGGCATATCCCATGTAGACGTGAAAGACACCGGGGTCGGGCCGCGTCAAAATCGTTTGCTCGAACAGGTCTTTCGCGCGAATCAGGTAAGTCGCGCCGAAGATGTGCTCCGCCCCGTCAACCTTCCCCGGCGACTCGAACAGCGCAAACACTCCCTCCGGTTCCATCGGACCTCCCAGATAGACCGTGTCCGTGCGGCCTTTCGCTCCCTTCACATCCACCAGCACTTTGGATAACGCCACATCCGTGCGCCGGTTGAGGATCAGTCCAACCACGCCCCGGGCATCGTATTGAATCAGCAGAATGACAGTCTTGGCAAAATGCGGATCGCCCAGATCCCGGCTCGCCACCAGCACCTTCCCTAGTCCAAGATGCCGGGCATTTTTTATTTGAACTGGCAGAAGAAAGCCGGTCGGCATCTCGCCCCCGATTACACGAACATCTGGCCGCGCATTCGCCCGAAGGAAATTGAGATCATTGGCGCGAGAGCCTGCAGCTCCGGCGGCCGCAAAGGCGGCAATCATGCTCCCGATGGTCATGATCACGACAGTCATGATCACGACGGTCATGATGACGATCCTGAACCGGCACCGCTTGCGAAGAGACATGGTGCTCTCCTCCGGAGGAATAGCGTTTCGGAAAGAAATCACGCTCTTTCTTCCGCTTTCTTTTGCACGCCAGTGTATCCACATCGGGTTCGGCGCACCACTCCTCCCCAAGCTAGTCGCTAACCCATTGCATCCCGGTCACTTGAAACAATCTCGCCGCCGGACCAACACCAGCGCTTGTAACCCCTCGGACCACGGACTAGAATTGTCCCATCATCCGCGCCACCGCAAGTGGAGTCTTACGCTCCGCAATTTTCTGCAAGCAGGTTTCATTTGAGCTATCAACCGGAAACACCGTTCGACAGTCTGGAAAGCGCGCACGAGTACGTCAGTCTTCTGGTCGACACGATTCTCGAGGCCAAGCAGGATTTATCGGCCGACGTCGCCGCAGCTAACGGCAATCACAATCGCAGGCTCGAAGCCTTGCGCCTGGTGCAGTACAACCTGGAAAAGCTGGAAACTCACCTTCGCTCCAGCCGCCGCCTGCTCAACGACCTTCGCACTTTGCGGCGTTTGCTACTGGAAGAGCGAACCGCGATGGTCCGGCGCACCGGCACGAACGGCTAGTCTTCATCGCTCCGCTTCGCCGTTCATCCGGCGCGAGTCTCTTTCAATCTGCCCCAGCCCCGCCTTACGCCCGCAACTTTTCCCCAAACTTCTTTTCCAGCTTCGCCAGCTTCGGCGAGATCACAAACATGCAATAAGGTTGCCGCGAATTCTCGTTGTAATAGTTCTGGTGATATCCCTCGGCCTTGTAAAACGTGGTCGCCGGTTCCACCGCGGTCACAATCGGCTCGGGATAAACCTTCGCCGCAGTCATCTCCGCGATCACATCCTCCGCGATACGCTGCTGCTCCTCATCCTCATAGAAAATCACCGAGCGGTATTGCTCGCCCGCATCGTTTCCCTGCCGGTTCAGCGTGGTCGGATCGTGCATCGTGAAAAACACATCGAGCAGCTCCCGATAGTTGATCAGGTCAGGATCGAAATGCACCCGCACCACTTCGACGTGCCCGGTATCGCCCTCGCAGACCTGCCGATAGTTGGGATTATCGACGTGCCCGCCCATGTAGCCAGACTCAACTTGCGAAACGCCAGTCAGACGCTGAAAGACCGCCTCAATGCACCAGAAACATCCACCGCCGAAGGTCGCTACTTGCTCTTTTGCCATGAGGATTGGATGCCCTTACCCAAAGGAAGTTCCAGCGCCTTCTTACCACGGGGGCACGGAGCCGCGGAGAAAAGAAAAAACTCCTAATTTGCTTTCCTCTGTGCCTCCGTGTCTCCGTGGTGAAATGGCTTTTCGGCCTACACCGAAACCGTAAACGAAGTCTCCGTCCGCGTCACCGGCCGATAAAGCGTGTCGCGCTCCACCGGCTCCCGCCCTGCTTCTTTAATCAGCCGAATCAGATCCTGCCGCCGCAACCCCTGCGGAGTAGTCGCCCCCGCATCGTGATAAATCTTCTCCTCCACCACGGTCCCATCGATATCGTCCGCCCCAAAGCGCAGCGAAATCTGCGCGATCTTCGGCGTCATCATCTGCCAGTACGACTTGATGTGCGGAAAATTATCCAGCACCAGCCGGCTCACCGCGATCTGCTTAATATCGAGCATCCCGGTAGTCGTGGGCAAATGCTCCAGCGGCGTATTCGCCGGATGAAACGCCAGCGGAATAAAAGTCTGGAATCCGTGCGTCTCATCCTGGAGCGCACGCAGCTTCAGCAGATGATCAACACGGTCCTCATCATTCTCAATGTGCCCATACAGCATGGTCGCATTCGACTTCAACCCGATCTCATGCGCCGTCCGCGCCGTATTCAGCCAGTCGTCGCCGTCAATCTTGTGATCGCAAATGATATGCCGCACCCGATCGGAAAAAATCTCCGCCCCGCCGCCAGGCAGCGAATCGACGCCAGCCTCTTTCATCTTTTCCAGCGTCTCGCGAATCGTCAACTTAGAGCGTTTCGCCAGATACGCCACCTCGACCATGGTGAACGCCTTCATGTGTACCTGCGGAAACCGCTCCTTTAAGCCGGAAACAAGATCGAGAAAATACTGAAACGGCAAATCAGGATGCAGCCCGCCCACAATATGAAACTCGGTAATCGCCTCGCTATAGCCCGACGACGCAATCTGGAACGCCTCTTCCAGCGCCATCGTGTAAGCACCCGGCGCATCTTTTTTCCGTCCAAACGCGCACAACCGGCAAGCTGCCACGCAAACATTCGTCGGATTGATATGGCGATTAACGTTGAAGTAAGCGGTGTCGCCATGCATGCGCTCGCGCACCCAGTTCGCCATCCAGCCCACGGCCAGAACGTCGCCGGTGCCATAGAGAACCATGGCGTCGGCTTCGGTCAGCCGTTCGCCCGCCAGAACCTTATCTTTGATCGGCAGAAGTCGAGAATCGTCGGTTTGAAATGAGTGCGTGCTTGCCATCCGTCTAATGATAACCCAAATAGAATGCGTCTCCGGCGATCTACTTACCATGAATCCCTGATCGCCCCCTCTGCCACTTTCAGCATCGTAGAAAGGAAATATAGAACTCGAAACAGAAACAACGGCCGGCAGGATTCCGGTGCGATCAAGCGCTCTTCGCAGGAGATGGACATGAAAAGAATTCTTCCCGCACTGTGTGCGGCAGCATTGCTGACAATGCAGACCTATGCCCAGCAACCCTCCGCCAGCGAGCCCACGTCGCCATCGGCGCAGCCCGCCACTCCAGCGCAAACCTCCCCATCGCCCGCTCCCGGCACTCAAGCCGCAGCAAGTGCACCGCGCATCGCACCCGGCAGCATCATCCCCGTTCAGCTTGTCAAAACTGTCGACGCCAAGAAGGCCAAAACTGGCGACGCTGTAGTCGCCAAAGTCACGGAAGATTTGAAGAACACTTCTGGCGTTGTAATCGTCCCGAAAAATACGCAGGTCATGGGGCACGTCACCGAGGCGCAAGCCCGCCACAAAGAGCACAAAAAATCCGAACTGGCCATCGCTTTTGACAAAGCGGTGCTGACCAATGGCGAAACTATGCAGATGCCCATGTCGATCCAGGCCATCATCGCCTCGCCCAGTCAAACTGCGAATCAGAATGCCCAAAACTCGCCGTCAAATCCCGGCTATCCCGGTGGCTCCATGCCCGCTGGATCGCCCAGCCTCGGAATGCCCGGTCAGTCAGGCGGCGCGCAGCCATCGTCTCAAGCCAGCATGGGAGGCTATGGCAATGCCCAGATGCCTACCACCCCCGAGCCGACCGACAATAACTCCACGCCCAAACCTCAGCCGCAGATCACGGCCAACACAAAAGGCGTCATCGGAATTTCAAATCTGACCCTCGCCCCGCCCTCGAATGCGCAGCAAGGTTCGTTGGTCACGTCGGAGAAAAACAACGTCAAGCTCGAAGGCGGCACCTTCTTGCTGCTGCGCGTTAGCCCGTAGAACCGACGGCGCTTCAATGCCTTAATAGCCCAACGACGTAACCACCCCGAAGTGTGACAGGGGAATCAGGCCGCCGCACAGCTGACGCCCTTTGTCGTCCTGAGCGCAGCATGGACTTCACGAAGTGAAGTTCATGCGGGGTCGAAGGCCCCCCATTTTCAAGGGTGGGCGACGATTATCTTCAACTTAACTGGTTTAGGGGTAGGGGGTACCCCCCTACAAAACTCCGGAACTCATCTGGCGGTTGGCACGGATCGTTGAGATTGGAAACAAAATCGCGGGCAACGAAATAACAAATAAGCAGACGAATTAACTGGGGCCGCGCCGCAGCAGCAAATCGCCAGCCACGAACACAAAGAACACCACGGAAATCACGCCGTTCATGGTAAAGAAAGCGGCATTCAATTTGCTCAAGTCGTCGTGCCGCACCAGCGAGTGCTCATAAGCAAGCAGCACTGCCACCGCCATCACCCCAATCGCCGCCAGTTTGCCGAGCCCAAAAGCAAAGACGAGTGCGACCAGCAACCCAAGCATCACCAGATGAAAAATCCGCGCCACCCAAAGCGCGCGATGAATTCCGATATGCCGCGGAATCGAATGCAGGCCGTGGTTGATATCGAACTCGTGATCCTGACAGGCATAAATAACGTCGAATCCGCCGACCCAAAATGTCACCGCCGCGGTCAGCAACAAAATTCGCGGATCGAGCGACCCGCGCACCGCAATCCAGGCCGCCGCCGGAGCGATGCCCAACGCGAATCCCAGAAACAAATGCGACCACCGCGTAAAGCGTTTGGCATAGGAGTAACAAAGCAGCACCGCCAAGGCGACAGGAGATAGCCACAGCGTCAACCGATTCAACTGCGAGGCCGCCAAAACAAAAATGGCGCACGAAATCAAAACAAATGTCGTAACGAATCCCGGAGTCAAAACGCCCGCCGGCAACGCGCGAGTCGCTGTCCGAGGATTAGCGGCATCGATCGACGCATCCGCCAGCCGATTGAACGCCATCGCGGCCGAGCGCGCCGACACCATCGCGACCACGATCCACCCAATCTGACCCCACGCCGGCCAGCCGCCCGCCGCCAGCATCGCGCCGCAGAGCGCAAATGGAAGCGCAAAAATCGAATGCTCCCACTTGATCATCTCAAGGGTAAATTTCAGATTGCGCAGAAATCCCACGCGAATATTGTAAAGCAGCAAGGAACTTCGAGCTCCCTGCTCTCAGCTCCAAGCGATCAGCTCTCACCAAAATCCCATAACTAGCCGCAGCCGGTTTTGCTTCGAGCTTGGAGCTGAGAGCTTTCTTAAGAGCGTTAGAATTCGGGAGTTACTTCCCCACCCACCAGCGGCACAAACCTGCAACCTTCCAGCGACGTCACCTCGCTCCCGCCATTTACCTTGCGTATCAATTGCAACTCCTGGCTCGTCGACGAGCCGACAGGAATAATCATCCTTCCGCCGTCTTTCAATTGCTCAAGAAGCGCAGGCGGAACCGCAGCTGTCGCGGCCGAAACCAGTACCGCGTCGAATGGCGCGTGCTCGGCCCAGCCAAGGCTGCCATCGCCAACCTTGATCCGCACATTGCGATAGCCAAGCCGTTCCAGCGTAGCTTCCGCGGCGCGAGCCAGCGAAGCATGGCGCTCGACCGAAAAAACTTCGGCGCAGAGAATAGAGAGCAACGCCGTCACATAGCCCGAGCCCGCGCCAATTTCGAGCACTCCCTCCGAACCGCGAAGCGCAAGATGCTCCAGCATAGCTGCGACAATATACGGCTGCGAAATCGTCTGCTCCTCGCCAATCGGCAAAGGATGATCTTCGTAAGCCTGCGGCCACAAAGATTCCGGAACAAACTCATGCCGTGGAACAGCGCACATCGCATCCAGCACGCGCGCATCGCAAATGCCGCGCTCAGCGAGTTGCTCGCGCACCATCCGCTCACGCGCAGCCGCGAAAGAATTCCATGAGAAGGTCATGAGCCAGATCCCGTCATCCGCGATAGCCCGTCGCGATAGCCGCTCAAAGAAATCTCAAATGCAGACCGCGAACCCAAGATCGAAGAACGAGGGGGTTTAGCTCGAAGCTGTTTTAGTACGGCCCAATAATCCCGCCAATATTCCGCGAAGCCGGAGCATTCGCCCCACTTCTCTTTCCCTGAGCCTCCATCAGATCAAGATACTTATAAGCCGAACCAGTATTGAAGAGCACAACCGTGTCTTCCGCCCGAAGAAATCCGCTAGCCCGCAGCTTCCGATAAGCCACCAGCGAAGCCGCGCCTTCCGGCGCCGCAAACACGCCTTCGACGCTAGCCCAGTGGCGCGTAGCCGCCAGAATTTCTTCATCGGTCGCAGCCACTGCTGTCCCGCCGCTCTTCTTAATGATGTCAAGAATTAAGTAGTCTCCATAAGCCTTCGGCACGCGCAGCCCCGCGGCAAAGGTCGCAGCGTTCTCCCACATTTCCGACGCGCTCTTCCCTGCCTCCCAAGCCTTCACAATCGGCGCGCAGCCCGCAGCCTGCACCGTAATCATCTTTGGTCTTTTCGACTCGGACCTCTTTAACTCAGGCCTTATCGCCGCGGCACTCGCAGTCCCGCCACGGATCCATCCCAACTCTTCCGTCTCCTCAAACGCCTTCCACATTCCGATCATGCCCACGCCGCCGCCCGTCGGATAAATAATCGCGTCCGGCAACTTCCATCCCAGTTGCTCGGCGACCTCGTAGCCCATCGTCTTCTTGCCTTCGACGCGAAACGGTTCCTTCAGCGTCGAAACATCGAACCATCCGTCTTCGCTCTTTGGCCACCCATCTTTGTTGATGCGCTCGGCCACCATGCGCCCGCAGTCGCTGATCAGGCCGTCCACCAGCGTGAGGTGCGCGCCGAAATAATCGCACTCCATTCGATTCGCCAGCGGCACATCCTTTGGCATAAAGATGTGCGCTTCGATTCCAGCCGCAGCGGCATACGCTGCCAGCGCTCCACCGGCATTACCAGCGGAAGGCGCGGCCAGCTTCTTGAGCCCATAATGCCGCGCCATCGTGACCGCAGCCGACATACCCCGCGCCTTAAACGATCCCGTAGGATTCAGTCCCTCATCTTTAACGAAGACATTGGCGAACTCGCGGCTGGGCAGCATGGGCGTAAAGCCTTCGCCCAAAGTCACCGGCGCAGCGTCGGGCAAAACTTCCGCGTAGCGCCACATGGAAGCTACCCGCCCGCGCAGATCTTCCGGCCGCAACTTCCCTTTTAAGCTAGCGAGATCGTACCGGACATACAGCACACCGCCATCTTTCGGACAAATATTTTGCGGATGATCGGCGGAGATATGCTCGCCGCAACGAGTGCATTCAAGATAGGAAATTCGCATCGAGGGAAGGATAGCACTATGACAGCAATTCCCATCGTAGCCGAGTCTTTCCGCATATCCATGAGTGTATGGGGGTGACACCGAACTATAATCCGAAAAGTATGAATCAATGGTTTACACGATGGCGGCAGCGCGAGATTGATCTTCGGATGGGAACCGATGCCGATCTCGTGCACTCCAATCGACGCAGGTATAGACGGGGATTTGCCTCATGTGCACTTGGATTTATTTTGCTATATTTAGCCGGCTATGTACCGTCTTGCCACTTCGCCAGGGCAATAATCGGGACGCCGGTGGATGTTTGTCCCTAGCCGGCTTGATCCTTCTGCAGTGGTCTGCACGGGAATATTCTTACACAAGCCCGATCCACAAAAGCCGCCCGGCATTTTGAAGCAATAGTCAGACCCCGCGCTGGCTTACCCCGCCACCCTCTTCAAAAACTCCCCCGCTCGCCGGAACCACGCCCGCTCCCTTCGCCGCAGATATCCTGGCATCGTCGGCTTTTTCTCCAGCACCTTCTGGGCCCAGGCTCGCGCCTCAGCATTCTTACCTATCGACGCGAGCAGATCCGCAAAATTCAGATACGTCTCCGAGAGCGTCGACGTGACCGTGACCTGCCGAAACAACGCCTCCGCTTTTTCTTTCTGCCCGGTCAAAGCGTACGCGTGCGCCAGCAATCCTTCCGCGCGCTGAAAGTCATAGTCCCGTTCTTTATTCACCACGCGCTCAAGATCTGACACGGCCGCAACCGCATCGCCCAACTCAAGCGCACAAACTCCGCGGCGATAGAACGGATCGAGCGTGTCCGCCCGCGCCGCAATCGCGCGGTCAAATGCGGCTCGCGCCGGCGCAAACTTGCCGTCATCCATGTAAAGATCGCCGAGTTCTTCGTAATTTCCAGCCGATGGATTGTCGTGGATGGCCGCCTCCAGCTCCGCAATGCGCTTGCGCCGCGGAAAGACCTTAAAAGATTGTCCGAGCAGGCCGATGTCAGGGAGGGCTTCAACCGCCAGATAAATAATAGCCCCGAGCGGACCGAGAAACAAAATAATGAAGAGCCAGTAAGTGTCGGGACGCCGGCGGATAAAATGCCAGATCGCGAGTCCGATGAGGAGCAGACTAATTGGGGAGCGGAGATATGAGAGGAGAAACATTTTCGGCTTTGGGCTCTGGGCTTTGGGTTTCGGCGCTCGGCTTTGGGCTGCGGGGTACCAATTCTAAGCCTAGAGCCCAGCGCCTAGAGCCGAATTCCTACAAGTTCGTCCTGCTTGATTCGCTCATGCTCAGGCGATTCTGCCAGTGCGACCAAATGAACCACGCAATTCCCGTCAGCAAGATCACCCCAATGACCGCGTCCATCTTGTGAAAATATTGCCCCAACGTGCGCCAGTTTTCGCCGAGCTTCATGCCAAACCAGGCCAGCGCCAGGCACCACGGCCATGAACCGAGAAATGTGTAGATGTGAAATTTGCCCCGCGGCATCCGCGCCACGCCCGCCGGCAGCGCAATGAAGGTCCGGATCACAGGCAGCAAGCGCGCGATAAACACCGCCGCTTCGCCCCAGCGCTCAAAAAATCGGTCAGCCCAATCCAGTTCGCGCCGTCCCATCAGAATCCAGCGCCCATAGCGCTCCACCAGCGGCCGCCCACCATAACATCCGATCTCATAAGCCACCAGCGACCCGAGATTGCATCCGATGGCGCCAGCCGTCGCCACCCACAGCAGCTTCATCTTTCCCTGAAAAACCAGGTAGCCGGCAAACGGCATGATCAATTCCGACGGCAGCGGAATGCACGCCGACTCAATCGCCATCAGAATCGTCACCCCCGCATAGCCAGTCGCGGCCACAAGGTTTGAGATGAACACAAACAGGATGGCGAGAATTTTTTCAGTCATGGAATTGAGCTGGGCTATCGGCTTTGGGCTTTAGCTTTAGGCTCGAGAAATTCGGTCGGCCACCAGCTATATCCGAAAGCCCAAAGCCGAAGGCCCGGAGCCGATTCAGAACGCCCCTTCCTGCGTAAAGCTGAACCCGGGCAGCGCCACTCCGTCGGCCGACTTAGCGACCTTGACCTTGACGCCGGGCACGTTGGGCGCATTCACCTCGGCGGGACGCAGTACCGCGTATTGTGTGAAGACCTCGCTATACACCTTCGTGACAAGAAAATCCTTGCCGCTCGCGTCCTGGCGCCACACCTGTCCAAGTTTGATGTTCTTAACGGCCACAGTTTTGCCTTTCGATTCAGACTACTCAGCCGCCTGCGGCCCGTCAATTGCCGGGCAGTTACCTTTGTCTTAGGCGCAGTTCTGAGCGTCGGTGTCCCGCTTCGGCGGCAAATCCCCATCCGCCGTAGCTTTGATACTATAAATTTTCCCAGGAGACAAACATGCCTCGCGGAACCATGCCGCGCCAGCCCAGCCGCAGCGGACGCCAGGATGCGGTGCGTCCAACAAAGTTGTCGGCGAAACAAATGAACGTGACGCCCACGCGTCCCGCGCCGCAGCAAGCGAAACCACCGCTCACGGCTGCCATTCCTTCATCCAAGAATCTGTCGGCAAATAAATCGTTGACCAAGAGTTCTTCAACGAAGAAGAAGTCCGGCTACGATTCGCTCAATCCCGACCGCGTCCGCCATATCATTGCCGGACTCGACCAGATGTATCCCGGCGTAACCTGCGCGCTCACGCACCGCAACGCATGGGAACTCGTCGTCGCGACCATCCTTTCCGCCCAGTGTACTGACGTGCGCGTCAACATGGTCACGCCGATTCTCTTCGAAAAATATCCGACCGTGGAAGATTTCGCAGCGCTCGAACCTGAGCAGCTTGAACCAGACATTCGCTCGACCGGCTTCTTCCGCAACAAGGCAAAGTCTGTGGTCGGCGCGGCCCGCAAAATTGTCTCCGACTTCGGCGGCAAAGTGCCCGACACAATGGACGAGTTACTCACTCTTCCCGGCGTCGCCCGAAAAACTGCGAACGTCGTACTGGGCACGTGGTTCAAGAAGAACATCGGCGTCGTGGTCGATACGCACGTCACCCGCATCTCGCGCCGCCTCGAACTCACGCAGCACGAAGACGCGCCACGAATCGAGCAGGATCTCATGCAGATCGTGCCGCAAGATCGCCGGACCGATTTTTCGCATGAGGTGATCTGGCACGGCCGCAAGCTCTGTGTCGCCCGCAATCCCAAGTGCGCCGATTGTGCGATTGAAAAACTCTGCCATGCCGCCGACAAGACGTGGTCCACGGTTGAGATTCATAAGGACGCGAAGCCGTAGGTCGCCCCGAATCAGTCGCCCGTATACGCCAGCTCAACCACGGTGCAATCGTCATTCAGCGGAGTGCCGCCGCAAAAATCGGCCACGGCTGAGAAGATGTCTTCCATCGACTTGCTCTTCCCGGCCACCGTTTCCAGCCGCTCGCTGTCGAACATATCGCCGCGCGCATTCTCCGCTTCCGTGACGCCATCCGTGACCAGAATCAGCCGATCGCCCCGCTTCATATGGCAGCGATCGCTCGCGTACGTCGCGTCCGCCAGCAGTCCCACCGGAAGATTTCCATGCGCCGGACGCAGCACCTCATCCCCGCAAATCCACACCGGTGGCACGTGTCCGCAATTCACGTACTCCAGTTCGCCGTCATTCTTCAACAGCGTAATGATCATGGTCGCGTACTTTTCGCCAATGTGTTTATAGGTAAAAAAGCGGTTCACCGCCGCGACCACTTCCACCAGCGGCGTTCCTGAAATCAGCTGCGAATACACCATGCCTTGCAGAATCGAAGCCAGCAGCGCCGCTGAAACTCCCTTGCCACTAACGTCGGCCAGCACCACCGCCAATCCCTGCGGTGTATTCACCGCCTCAAAAAAGTCGCCGCCAATCTCCTTACAAGACATGTTGCGGCCGGCCACGCGAGCGAACGGAACCTCAGGCAGAGTTACCGCCAGCAAGCGTTGTTGAATTGACGCCGCGATCGACAATTCCTGCTGATAGCGCCGGCCCGCTTCTTCCGCCTGCACCAGCCGCGCATTCTCGATCAACTGCGCCGCTTCCGTCGCGATCGCCCGCAAAATGTCCTGACTCACGCTGCTGATATCGCGCGAGGCAAACCGAGAGTCCACGTAGAGCGCGCCCATCACCTCGCCGCCGCCCTTCTGCTCGCCGCGCGTGGTCTGCACCATCGGTTTGCGCAAAGGCATGCAGATCACGGTTCGCAAATCGAACGCGACCACGCTCTGCCGCTCCTTTACTTCGAGGTCCCGGCTCGTATCCGTCACCAGATATTCGGAGTTCGACGTTAACGCGCCTTCCAGCACCGACCGCGAAATCGTCTTGTCATCGAGCAGCGGCTCGCCCTTCGAATTCCGCCCCGCCGCCAGCGTCAAAAGTCCATTGGTCTCGCGCAGAAAAATATATCCGCGTTCCGCCCGCGTCAATTTGAGCGTCGCTTCCAGCAGAGTGACCAGAATTTCGTCGAGCACGCCGATGGTATTCAGTTTGCGCGCCGCTTCCATGAACAGTGTCAGCTTCTCGAGATCGGTCGCCTCGGGCGCAATCTGAATCCCGGAAATCTGGCTCAAGAACTCGCGCGCCGTGTTCGATGTCGAGTGCAGCGGATGAAAAATGAGGTACGCCACATCGCGCGCCCCAAACTCCAGCCGGTCGTTGCGCTGCAATTTGTGGCGATCGACGCGTTCGCCGTTGACGTAGGTTCCGTGCTTGCTGCCCTGGTCGACGACGAAAAACTCGCCGTTCTCCGCCATGATCGAGGCGTGCTCGCGCGATACACGCGGATCGGCAATCACCAGGTCGCGATCCACCTTGCGCCCCACCGTGAACGGCGTGTGGTTCAGCGACAGTGTCTGCTGCTCGCTCCCCTGCACAAAAATGGCAACGGGAAAGATGCTTGAGATTCCGGAATGTGACGATGCCGACATTTACAGTTATTCCCCAGTTAACCGTCTTGGGAGAGGTCCTCGCGTAAGAGCCCCGCGGGCAGCCGCAAGGTTCAAAGCATTCTACGACGCCGTCGTCTCCCGCGCCGCAGCAAATGTTCGCTGCCACCCCCACGACAACATCGCTCCCGCCACCACCAGCGGCGTTGCCAGGCTAGTCCACAGCGGAGCCTGATGCGCGCGCTCAACCATCTCCACCGGTAACACAAACGACAACACGGCCAACCCAGTACACCACACCCACGGCCACGTGAACACCGCGACCATCACCACACAGAGAATCCGGTTCGCCAGACTGCGACTCCAGATCGCGCGCCGCTCTTTCATCGTGAGCAGCAAGGCCGGCAGCAGCAGCGCCTGATTATAAAGCCCGTAGGTCGGTACGACGAAAACCGTGGTGGCCAGCACCAGACTCACGGCAAATCCAAAGGCCTCGCTGCCGGCGGCCTCGCGGCGCATTCGCCAGCAGATGACAATCGTAACCGCAAGCACGATAAACTCAACTATCCTGCTCCACGGATAGCCCATTTGCAGTTGGGTAACCGACATCTCTCCTGTGTACTTGTGATACTGGCGAATGGCATTCCAGAACCGCCAAATCCAGTCCGGCAAAAACCACGCCGCCGCCGCACACAGCACGATCATCGAAACCCCAAACGACGCAGCCCAGCGATAGCGCCTTCGCCAATCGGCAAGCGTCCACATCGCCAGCCAGAGAAGGACCAGCCACACCAGTTGCGGCTTGATCGTAGCCAGCGCCAGCAGAATCCCGGCCGCAACGGGACGCTCCGCCACCAATAGCGCCACCGCCCCCGCCAACAAAGGCACAACCAGTAGCGTCATCTGCTGAAGTTTCAATCCCTGCATGATCGGCAAGCTCGCCAGCGCTAGCCCAAAGATCGTAGCCTGCGACCAAAGCGGCAGCGGCCATCGCAGCACATACAGCCAACACGGAATCATGGCCGCGACCAGTACAGCCATCACGCAAACGAAGATCTTCTGCGCCGTCGAAAACGGCAAGTCGATCGTTGGCGCAAGCAGCAAGGCAACATATGCCGGATAGTAAAACCCTTGCTGAAACTCGTGTCCCTCGCCCGGATCATCCGGCCGGTCCAGCAGCCGCCCGTAAAATCCTCTCTGGATCTCCCCCGTAAACTCCATCGTGTAAGGATCGCGCCGGTGCAGCAAAAGCTCGCGCGATCCCAGCCATCGCGGGTAAAGGTCAGAGTGATTTCCGCGCCCCATGTCATGCGCCAGCACATAAGGCCTTTGACCCGGGATTAGCACTCTTTTGGCATAGATCCACGTGCCGGCCGCGCACAATGCCGCCAGCGTGACGCACAGCACCGGTCTCCAGCGGAACGACGAAGCTCGCATATTCACGCCGGTTCAACCGCCGGCTCGGGCGTAGCCAGCAGCCGCCCATACATCCACAGAATCACGAAGCCAAAGCAGAAGAACTCCCCAGTAGCAAAGTTCAGGTAGACGTACATCGGGGTCAGGAAGAGGATGAACAACAGAAGCGCCTTTGCCCACCCGATCTTCTTCTGCCCGTCCAGCGACGTGCCCAAAAAGAAAAAAATCACCGGGATCAGCAGCGTCAGATCGTAAGAAAGCGAGTGGAAACAGACAAGGATGGTCGTGAGCGTCGCGAGGCAAAAGCAGTAAACCAGCGAATCCTTTCCGCGCGCGATCCGTCGTGCCGCGACCGCGAAGATCACGATCGACAGCACCAGAATCGTCGCCCCAATCACCGGCTTCGGAAAATTCGCCAGCGCCATTCCGACGATCCCGCGTACATTCGGGATGACCTGCGGCCCAAAGTTCCCCACCTTGAGCCGCTCGACCAGAAACACGAACCGCACATAAGTCGCCGGCCCTCCCCATCCCATCATGACCACGGAAATCACAAACAGAACTAAGCCGACGGGTACAAATCCAAGCAAGACTCTCCACCGCCGCACGGCCAACAGCAGCATAAGCGGGATAGCAAAGTGCGGACGATAGAGTCCAGCCCCCAGCCACATGCCCGCCGCTACATCCGCGCGACGCTCTAGGCACACTAACGCCATAACCGCCGCGAGCAAAAAGAAGATGACATCCTGCCCTTGCAGCAGCGCATTGATCAGCGGGAAAAACGCCAGTAACGCCAGCGCGCTCAATAGCGGATGCACGCTACGGATCGCTGGATAACGCCGCAGCAGTATCACGACCGCAGCCAACATGGCGAGGTTCAGTCCCGTCCATACCAGATACGCCGGCCAAAAGCGCAGCAGAGTCAGCGGAACAAAGACGAGCGCCTCAAACGGCGGATGATTAAAAGGCAGCGCCCCGTGCCGGATGGGCGCATTTGCAAACGTGAGCTGAGTGCGAAATTGATCGGCGAGGTTATAAAGCAATTGCAGATGGCCCGCGCGAACGTTTTTTCCGGCCGCGTAATAAAGTACGAAATCCTGATAGCCATTACGCAGTTTGGGCACCGTCTGCACCACCAGCACAAGATTGCAGAAGGCAATGGCGACCAAATAGGTCGTCAACCCAACTTTCCACTTTCTCGCTGCCGCGCTCTCCGTCATGACTGTCAGGGCGGGACTGATTCTATAATCCCGGTGCGAGTTTATGTCCTTCTTTTCGCTCACCAACAAGCGGCTGCTCTACGGCGCGATCCTGCTCGCCGGACTGCTGGCTATGACCGCGCGCGCCGCTACCGACCCCGATCTCTGGTGGCATCTCCGCACCGGCCAGTGGATCGTCGAAACTGGCCACGTTCCGCACTCCGACCCGTTTTCCTTCACTCGCGGCGGAATGCCGTGGGTCTCGCACGAGTGGCTCTCGGAAATTCTCTTCTATGAACTCTGGTCTCACACCGGACCCGGTGGCCTCATCGTCTTTTCCTCGATCATCACCGCCGCCGGCTTCCTGCTCCTCTATTGGCGCACTTCCTCAGGAGGCGGAGCCCCGCATTGGGCCGCCGCCCTCACCGTTCTCGGCGCTCTCGCCTGCGCCCCCAGTTGGGGAGTCCGTCCCCAAATGTTTACCTTCGCCTTCGCCAGTCTGCTCCTCCTGCTGCTCGAGTGCGCCGAGCATCGCCCTCGCCTTCTGCTGTTTATTCCGCCGCTCTTTATTCTATGGCTGAACCTGCACGCCGGTTTCGCCCTCGGCCCCGCGCTCATGGTCCTCTATACGCTCGGCCTGATTTTTGAGAGCACCGCGGGAACTACTCCATGGCAGGAGTCCCGGCCCATCATCGCGCGCATCCTCGCGCTGACCGCTTTCTGCATGGCTCTTGTCCCGCTCAATCCGAGCGGCACCCAACTCTATCGCTATCCGCTTGACACGCTCCGCTCCAGCGGCATGCGCTCCTATATCGTCGAGTGGTTGTCTCCCGACTTTCACCGTTGGATCTACACGCCTCTGCTCCTGATCATTCTTCTGCTTATCGTCGCCTTCGCCCGCTCGCGTCGACCGATCAAAGGCCGCCAGCTTTTGCCTTTGATCTTCACCGCCGCCGCCGCACTCGACGCCGTCCGTCACATACCCATCTTCGTTCTGTTCGCTATTCCGGCCATCACCACGGCCCTGTCGTCCTCGCCCGATAGCGAATTCTCTACTACCGCGTTCTCCCGCCGCCACTCTTCGCACCGACCACGACACACGTGGAGCATCGCCGCGATCGCGCTGCTCACGATATTTGCCGTCGTCCGCTGGATTGCTCTAACTCGCGACCAGAACGCAACAGAGGCCGCACTCTTCCCCGCCAAGGCCGTTAAATTTCTCCAGACCTCCCGCCAGCCTGATCGCCTGTTCGCAAACTATGCCTGGGGAGGCTATGCCATCTGGAAACTTGGCCTTGAGTATCGCGTCTTCGCCGACGGCCGCGCCGACCTCTACGGAAACGAACTCCTGCGGGAATCCATGGAGACGATCTCTTTACAACGCAAGGGCTGGGCGGAAGTCCTCGATAACTGGAATGTCCAGACTATCCTTATCCCTCCAAACTCGGCCCTGGCGCAAGCCCTTCTCCTCGACCGCCATTGGCGGACCGCTTACCGCGACAAGCAGGCCATCGTCTTTGTCCGCCGCCCAGCCGGCTAGCTTTCTAAAGTACTCAGTCGCCTTCAAATCGCGGCTGGCAAAAAGTGGAAAAAATGTATACTACTCGCATTCTGAATCTGCGAAACTACTCGCCGCGCTGGAGTCGCGTCGTTGTGCGGGATCGTTTCATCGATCTTCGCGCTGTTGATGATGATTCCCGCGCCGGAGTTCGCGATTCGAGTTTGCGGTTTCGGCGTGCACGAGCCGAGCTGAATAACTTTCAACACAAGTCCGAGGAGAATTCGAATGTCGAACTTGCTGCTAAATTTATGGCGGAAGGAGCAAGGCCAGGACATTGCCGAATATGCGGTCATGCTCGCCGTCATTCTTGTCATCGTTATCGGCACCGTCCGTCTGATTGGCACGAATGCGAACAATGTCTTTTCGTCGGTCGCCAGCTCCATCCAGTAGCCGGCAGGCCTGAGTGGCTTGCCTGAACGCTCACGACGACTCATCCGCCGCCGGACAGTTCCGGCGCGGTTCGCTTAGGGAAGTGGAATGAATCGAAGCCGTCTTTTGATGATCGGGGCCTTGGCGCTCGCCATTGGCTTGCTCGCCAGCTATCAGGTCCTCAACATGCTGAAGGGCCAGACTCACCCCAGCGAGCAAATGGTGCAGGTCGTCGTCGCCGCCAACGACATTCCGATCGGCTCCAAACTCTCCGACCACGATCTCGCCCTCGCGCCGTTTCCCCGCCAGAGCGTACCTCCCGGCCACTTCGAGCGCATCTCGCAGGTGCGCCAACGCGGCGTAGTTCTTCCCATCAGCAAAGGCGATTTCATTCTCCCCGACAAACTGGCCGCCGAAGATGCCGGCGCGGGCCTGCCTTCTCTTATTCCCCAGGGTATGCGCGCCGTCTCCGTGCGCGTGAATGACGTCGTCTCCGTGGCTGGCTTTGTGCAGCCGGGAACGCGCGTCGACGTCCTCGCTACCGGCCTTCCGGGCGCGGGCAATGAAGCGGCTACCACCACCGTTCTTGAAAATGTCGCCGTCATCGCCGTCGGCCGAAGCCTTCTCGATCGCATGGCCTCCGGAGAGGCCGTCACTGCCGCCGTTATCACCCTGCTCGTCTCGCCCGAGGATGCGCAGCGCCTGACCCTCGCCTCGCAAGAATCGAGAATCCAGCTCGCCTTGCGCAATCCCCTCGATACTCGCAAGGAATCGATTGCTCCGACCAAAGCCAGTTCCCTTTCCCCCAAGGATCAGTCTGCGGCGGCGCTTGCTCCAAAACCCAAGCTTCATAAGGCGAGTGAGAAGGTCACGCCTCCACCTCCTCCTCAGCCGTTCCAGGTCGAGATGATTCGAGGAGGTAAACGCGAAGAGACCAAATTTAAACAGGATGAAACCCACTGAGCCGTCAAATCCGCACTCGTGCGCGCGGATTCGCGATCCTAAACAGACTGCGGTTTCCTCGCCGAAGTCCGGGCGGAGGTCCGCGTTCATGAAATCCTTTGTGATCGTTGCTGCATTTCTGCTCGCGGCCATGCCAATCCACGCCGGCCGCGCCTCCACCAGCGCTGCCCAAGCCGCGCCAAACCCTTCCGCCGAGACCGGGGGCCAGACGCCCGCAGCCACCACCAGCGCTCCCGAACCCTCCGGCGCAGCCCCGCTGCGCGTAATGGTTGGCAAGTCCCTGCTCATCAATACCACCGAGCGCCTCAAGCGCGTCTCCGTCACCGACCCATCCGTCGCCAACGCCACCCCCGTCACTCCCACCGAAGTTCTCGTCGACGGTCTCGCGCCCGGCGAAACCTCTCTGCTCATCTGGGACGAACTCGAGCGCTCCCGCAGCTTCGATCTCCGCGTTGACGTCGATATCACCGCTGCCTCCGAAGAGATTCACCGTCTTTTCCCCAACGAACAGATTCAGGTTTCTCCGTCCCGCTCCGCCATCGTCCTTTCCGGTCATGTCACCACCGAAGACGTTGCCAAGCACGCGGGCGCGCTTGCCAGCGCCTATTCCAAGAACGTGATCAACGTTCTTACTTTTGGTCCCGTGGGTGCCGACGAAGTTCTGCTCGAAGTCCGCTTCGCCGAAGTCGACCGCACGGCCATGACGCAGCTCGGCATCAACATGTTTTCCACCGGAGCCGGCAACACCATTGGCACAATCCAGACCGGGCAATTTGGCGGTGTAACGACAAGCCCCATTACGGGCACCTCCGGCGGCGGCACTATACCCACCTCCAGCGCCACCGTCAGCAACTTCCTTAACCTCTTCTTCTTTAATCCGCAGGTCAATCTCGGCGCCGTCATCCAGGCCTTGCAACAGAAAAGCCTCCTTCAAATTCTTGCCGAGCCCAACCTCGTCGCACTCAATGGCAAGGAAGCCAGCTTCCTCGCTGGCGGCGAATTTCCCTTCCCCGTAGTTCAGCCAAACGCTACCGGTCTTTCCACGGTTACGATCCAGTTTCGCGAATTCGGAGTCCGCCTCAAGTTCACGCCCGTCATTCAGCCCAACGGCAGCATCCACCTCCACGTCGCCCCGGAGGTTAGTACCCTCGACTTCTCCAATGCCGTCACCGTTTCGGGTACGACCGTCCCCGCTCTCAGCACGCGCAAAGCTGAAACCGAATTCGAACTCCAGGATGGCCAAAGCTTCGTCATCGCCGGCCTGATCGACAATCGCGTCACCGATATCGCCAACAAAATCCCCGGACTGGGCGACATCCCCATCCTCGGCGCTTTCTTCCGCAGCAAAAGCCTACAGAAAAGCAACTCTGAGCTCATGGTTCTATGCACCGCCCGCCGGATCTCTGCCACGGCCGAGATGCCAAAGGGGCCGGTCGCGCCCAAGCCCTACCTCGACATAAACCAGTTCGATAACCCCAAGAAGAAGTAGTAAGTCGGAATCCCTACTGTCTTTCGATAGCACGATTCCGAAGATCGATGTTTCTCGTCCGCCAACTCTTCCTTGGCCTTTTACCCACCGCTTCGCCTTCGCCTTCGCGTCTCAGCCGTTTCTCTGATAGCCTGTTACTCAATATCTATCGGCCCCGGTCGAGCACGCGGTTATGCCCGAACTCTCCGTTGCAATTTTCGCCACTGATGGCGACCAGCGCGCCATCCTTCAAGTGTTGGTTGACGGCACCAGCGTGGCGCGCACCGTCTGCACCAATTCGTCTCTGCCGCTTTCCGCCGCCGATCCCGTCATCCGCAAGACGCAGGCTTTCTCGCCGGACGTGGTTCTAATCGACCTGACCGCCGAAGGCATCGCCGGGACGCTGCGGGCCGTCGAGTTGATCCATCAGGAACTGCCGCAAACGTCCATCTTCATCGTCGGCCCCATGACACAGCCGCAGCTCATCGTGAGCGCGATGCGCGCCGGCGTTCACGAATACATCGAGCGCCCGCCCACCACCACCGATCTCCTCGAAGCCTTCGTCCGCCTCACCTCAACCCGCCGCAAGCCGGGTCGCGAATCCAACCGCGGCAAGGTCTTCACCATCGTTAACGCCAAGGGCGGCAGCGGCGCCACCACCACCGCCGTCAATCTCGCCATCGCCCTGCAAGCGATCCATCCCAGCACCGCACTCATCGATCTGGCGCCCCTTGGCCATTGCGCGCTGCACATGAACCTCAAGCCCGCTTTCACCATCGCCGACGCGCTCACCAACCTCCACCGTCTTGATACGTCGCTGCTCGAAAGTTTCATGGCGCGCCACGATCGCGGCCTCCGCGTGCTCGCCGGTCCGCCCACGCCCGTCGTCACCGAACCTTCCGCCTCCGACTACGCCCGCCTCTTCGAGATGATCGCCGGCATGTTCCACTTCGTCGTCGTCGACGCCTCCTCGCGCCTCGATAGCGCCACGCGCCTGGCGAGCAATCTATCGGAGAAGATCCTCCTCATCGCCCACGCTGACGTAGCTTCGCTCTGGAGCGCCGGACGCGTCGCGCAATTTCTCGGCGAAAGCGGCTCCCGCGATCGCTTCGCGCTGGTCTTAAACCGGTACCGCAAGGTGGGAGGCTTCAATGAATCTGAGACCGAAGCCGCCATCGGCGCTCCCGTTCTCTGGCGCATTCCCAACCAATATTTCGTCGTAGCCTCCGCCATCGACCGCGGCACTCCCCTGATGCAGGGTCCCAACACAGAGATCTCGCGCTCCATCGCCGGTTTAGCCAAAGCTTTAACAAAGGACGATATCGAAGTGAAAAGAAGCGCCTGGTCGCTCTTTAAGACCGTATAACCTTGTATCCGCTAGTGACCAAAGTCCTCTCTGCCCGCTTCGATTTTTCTTTCCTGAAACGCTGGTATGCTTATGATCATTAGAAGCCAATTATGAGGAGTCGCAAGCTCGAAGCTCGAAGCTCGCGGCTCGTAGCTCGCAGCTAAAAATGGCCAACCTTCAAACCTTCGAGCGCAGCGAATACCAGCAGGTCAAAGCCGACCTGCATCGCAAGATCCTCGATCGCCTCGACCTCGAAAAACTTGGCCGCACCACCGGCAACGCCGCTCGCGAAGAAGTTCTCGTCCTCATTCGCAACTCGGTCAACAGCGAGGCCGTGCCACTCAGCTTCGCCGAGCGCGAGCGCCTCTCCCGCGAAATTCTCGACGAGATCTTCGGCCTCGGCCCACTCGAACCGCTGCTCAAAGATCCGACCGTCTCCGACATCCTCGTCAACCGCTTTGACCGCGTCTATGTTGAGCGCGCCGGCAAGCTGGAAATGACCGGCCTGTCGTTCAAAGACAATCAGCACCTGATGCAGATCATCGACCGCATCGTCTCGCGCATCGGTCGCCGCGTCGATGAGTCTTCCCCCATGGTCGATGCCCGCCTCCAGGACGGCTCCCGCGTCAACGCTATCATTCCGCCGCTCGCCCTCGACGGCGCCTGCCTCTCCATCCGCCGTTTTGGCCGCGATCCCGTCACCTGGCGCAATATGCTCGACAATCGCACCCTGACCGAGCAGATGCTCGAACTGCTCTCGGCCATGGTGAAAGGCCGTCTCAACCTGCTGATCTCCGGCGGCACCGGCGCCGGCAAGACCACGCTGCTCAATGTGCTCTCCGGCTACATTCCGAATTCCGAGCGCATCGTCACCATCGAAGACGCCGCCGAACTTCAACTCAAGCAGGAGCACGTCGTCCGCCTCGAAACGCGTCCGCCCAACATCGAAGGTAAGGGCGCAGTGCGCATGCGCCAACTCGTCATCAACAGCCTTCGTATGCGACCCGACCGCATCGTGGTCGGCGAGGTCCGCGGCGAAGAGGCCTTCGACATGCTTCAGGCCATGAACACTGGCCACGAGGGTTCGCTCACCACCGTCCACGCCAACTCGCCGCGCGACGCCCTGAATCGCGTCGAGAACATGGTCTCCATGGCCAACCTCAATATTCCCGAGCGCGCCATCCGCCAGCAGGTCGCGAACGCCATCCACGCCGTCGTCCAGATCGCCCGTCTCTCCGACGGCTCGCGTAAAGTGATGACCGTCTCCGAAATCACCGGCATGGAAAACGACTCCGTCATCATGCAGGACGTCTTTGTCTTCGAACGCAGCGGCATCGACGAAACCGGACACGTCCGCGGCGTCTTCCGCGGAACCGGGCGCGCGCCCTTCTTCGCCGAGCGTCTGGCCACGGCCGGCTGCCGCCTGAGCCCAACCCTTTTCGAAGCCCGGCTAGAAGTTTAGCTGCCTATTCAAGAATCATCCGTAGGGACGGGGCCCCCCATCGAAGGGCGGCGAGCATAAACGGAAGTTTCTCGACTTCGCCCGCCTCCAAGCTATACTTGTTCCCAACCCACAAACCCATGACGCCGTATCTTGTCGCTTTCCTGATCTTCCTCGTCGTGACGGTCCTGGTCTTCGCCGTCATGTCGCTGCTCGATCAGCGCAAGGCGCAGGCCCGCATCCTGCGCGACCGCCTGACCAGCACCGAACAAGCCGCCGGCCCGCCCCTCGAACTTGCTCTTCTGCGCGACGAGATGCTCAGCCGCATCCCGGCCTTCGACACATTGCTGCGCCGCTCCGAGCGCGTCTCCGTCCTCCAGAAGATGCTCGCCCAGGGCTCAGTCAATATTCGCGCCGGCAATTTTCTAATGCTTTGCGGAGCCTGTTCCATCCTCCTCGCCATCATCGCCATCGTGGCTGGCCGCAATATCATGTTCGGATGGGCCGGCCTGCTCCTCGGCTTCTTCATCCCTTACGGCTATGCCTCGCACATGCGCACCAAGCGCTTTCAGAAATTTGAGGAGAAATTTCCCGAAGCCATCGACACGCTGTCCCGCGCCGTCCGCGCCGGCCACGCCTTCACCACCGCCCTTGAAATGATTGCCACCGAACTCGCCGAGCCCGTGGCCAGCGAATTTCGCCAGCTCTACGAAGAGCAAAAATTCGGGCTTCCCGTTCGCGATGCCCTCGTCAATCTCACCGAGCGAGTCCCTCTCGTCGACGTCAAGTTCTTCGTCACCGCCGTCATGCTGCAACGCGAAACCGGCGGCAATCTCGCCGAGATTCTCGACAATCTTTCCTACGTCATCCGCGAGCGCTTCAAAATTCTTCGCCAGGTGCGCGTGCACACCGCGCAAGGCCGGCTCACTATGGTTCTGCTCATGGCCCTTCCGCCCACCATCGTCGTCTTTATGCTGATTCTCAACCCCGGATTCATCCGGCCCTTATTCGCCGACCCGCTCGGCCACATACTGGTGGTCGGCGGCGTCACCCTGCAAACGCTGGGTTACTTTGTCATTCGCAAGATCATCAGGATTCAGGTCTGATTCATGCCCATTGTTCTCGCAGCGCTGGTTTTCCTCACGATCACAATCGTGGTGTTCGCCTTCGCGGCGGCCACGGTCGCGCCCTCATCCGTGCTCGGCGCGCGCCTGCGTGAAATCGGCTGGCAACGTCCCAAAGAGCAAGAGAGGGCGCCCATCCGCGAGCGCTTCCAGCAGGCCCTCGACCCGCTCAGCCGCGCGCTCCCCATCTCTCCGACCGATGTTTCCAAGACCCGCGCCTGGCTCATCCAGGCCGGATACCGCAGCCCTCAGCACATCACCATCTACCGCGGACTCCGCGTCCTCTTCGCCGCCATCGGCTTCATCATCGCCTTCTCCATCTCCGGATTCAATTCTCCGTTTCTGCTCGGCGGCCTCTTCGGTCTCGGCTTCTTCATTCCGCGCTTCCTGCTCAAGCGCCAGATGCAGGAGCGCCAGCGCCGCATTCGCATCGGCCTCCCCGACGCGCTTGACCTTACCGTCATCTGCGTCGAGGCCGGACTGCCTCTCGATCAGGCTATGACCCGCGTCGGCAACGACCTCAGCCACGCGCACCCGGAACTGGCGGACGAGCTTCATCTCTTCGATCTCGAAATCCGCGCCGGCAAACCGCGCGTCGAGGCGCTCCGCAATCTTGCCGCTCGCACCGGCGTCGAGGATGTCCGCTCGCTGGTTGGCACGCTGATTCAGACCGACCGCTTCGGCACCAGCATCGCGCAAGCCCTGCGCGTGCATTCCGACTCGCTGCGCACCGAGCGCCGCCAGCGCGCCGAAGAGCAAGCCGCCAAGACCACGGTCAAAATGATCATTCCGCTCGTTCTTTTCGTAATGCCTTCGCTGATTTTCGTCACCGTCGGTCCCGCCGTAATCCAGCTTCTCCGCCTGCTAGCCCCAGTATCCACCGGCCACCGATGATGAAAATACCGTCTCATCCAGTCATCGGATCGGCGCACAGTCGAAAACCAGAATCGCGTGTGTTAGCTTTTGATTTTCAAATGACCCGATGACCCGATCACCCGATGGCCCGATCTCCCGGGCTTACGCTCTCAATCGCACGCGTTCCACTTACCTCGCCACCGATCTCGTCATCGCGCGCACCCACTGGACCCGTTTTCGCGGACTCATGGCCAGCAACGCCTCCAGCTTTCCGCCCGGACGCGGACTCCTCATTAGCCCCTGCCACGGCATCCACACCTTCGCCATGCGTTTTCCGATCGATGCCGTCTACCTCGACCGCGACCGCAAAGTCATCCTTCTCGAAGAGGACCTCAAGCCCTGGCGCGTGGCCGCCGTCCGCATTCAAGCCACCTCAGTCCTCGAACTTCCCACTGGCATCATCGCCCAAACTTCTACTATGCTCGGCGATCAGATCGACATCCTCTTCGAGCACCCCATCCCCACCGCCGCCGCAGCCTGAAGGCAATAGTCGCGGGGAATTTGCGGTTGGAAGGCGAACTTCTACTTCGCGCGCTTCCCCCGCCCAAACTTAAACTCATGCCGCTTCATATCCACCCGCGCCCCGCGAAACGTCACGCCTTCCATCTGCAACCGAAATCTCTGCTCCGCCCCGCTCTCGCCCGGCAGCTTGATCGCTCCGCCCGAGCCCACTACGCGCTGCCACGGCAGTCCCGGAATCTGTCGCAAGATTCGCACCACCTGCCGTGCCCCTCCCGGCCATCCCGCCGCCCGCGCAATCGCGCCATAGCTCGCCACTTTCCCCACCGGCAGCGCCCGAATCGCCCGCACCACCCGCGCCTGCCGCTCCGCCGCCCGCCGTTTTCCCACTGTCTTCTTACCAGTTTTTCGCCGCCCTGCCATGCTTCACCCCGCGCGACCGCGCGCGCCTCATGGTAATCTGGTGTCGCTTAGACAAAACTTTACAGAAGCCTGCGGAACAACCAATTACCATACCGGCATCACACAAGTTGATCGCACTACATATTGTTTCGGAGAGAGTTTTTATGCCCCGTCTGTGGAGAGTTCTGTGCCTTTCGGCCGCACTTCTTGCGCTGGCCGTCTTCGCCATTAGTTGCGGTTCGGCCGGCACTTCTTATCGCATCATCAACGCCATCGCCAACTATCCCTACCAGTCCACCGGCGGCATGGACATCACCATGAACGGCTCGCTTGAATTCTCCGCCGTGCAATTCACCAACATCAATCCCCCGGGTAAGGATGCCTATCAGTCGGTCGCTTCTGGCAGTGACGCTCTCGACGTTTACGCAAAAGGCGACTCCATTAACGGTGGCCAGCCCTTTCTGTCGAGCGAGGTGAATTTCAATGGCCGCACCCAATACACCATCCTCTTAATGGGCAATAACCTGCAAAATCCATACGCGGCGCAGCCTTTCACCGACAACAATGCCGTTCCGACCACCGGCAATTTTGAGTTTCGCGTAATTGACGCCTCCAACAACCTCGGCACGCAACAGCTCGATATCTACATCGTCGGTTCCGTTCAACTCGTAACCAGCGGACAAGCCACAGCCAATGCGACCATCGTTTTCGGACAAGCCACTCCTTACATCGCGGAGGCCGGCAATGGCAGTACGCCCTGGTTTCTTGTGGTGACGCAACACTCCCTGCGCACGCCCATCCTGACCGCCTCGTATGAGCCGAACGCGCTCCAGATTCGTACCATCCTGCTCCTCGACGGTCCAAACGGCGCTGGCGTAGGCCAGCCCTTCATGTACAACGACCTCAACTAAAGCGAAACCCCAAGGAATCTCTGTTTAAGCTCGCGGTTGCATGGGTTGGGAAGGGCACGGCTTCAGCCGTGCCGCTAGATTCCGCCAAATATCCGGCTTTAGCCGCTGAGGGCCAACATCGCGCAACCCCCACCTGACTCACCCCGCGAACTTAATCAGACCTTCCCTAAGTCGAAACCTCGCTGGGTGAGGCGAACCGCAGCAGCCAACTCGGCTGCCGAGCAATCGATCTAGTTGAACGACCGCGCCGCCGCCTCTTCGTCGTCAAACACTTCAAAGATGGTCACCAGTTTCGTCAGGTGCAGCAGATCCCCTACGCGCTGGCTCAGGCTCGCCAGCTTGATCGCTCCGCCCGCATTTCGCGCCGTCGTATAGATCGAAACCAGCGTCCCCAGCCCGCCGCTATCGATGTAACTCACTTCGTGCAGGTTCAGAACAATCTTCGGCGATTGCGCCAGCACCTTCTTTACTGTCTCGCGCAGGCTGGCCGATTCTTCCCCAAACACCAGCCGCCCACTGCAATCCACAATCATCGCGCCATTTACCGTCCGCGTGCTCATTCGAAGTTGCATACCGATTCCTCTCCCCAGCCAAATTTCGCAGCACTCAAAATTTCTATTCACTCAATGATTCAATTGCTCAATGACCCAATCATTCAATAATCCACGAGCCTATCCCGCCAAACAAAACCGCGCAAGAAGTATGACCGCAGGCGACTCCTGAATCGGCCTTCCTTGCCGCGACTTACTTCGTCGTCCAACCGACCAAAACTTCCCTTCCGGTTTTTATTGCCACAAGGTTTCTCCGTGACTCCCTGTCTCCGTGTCTCCGTGGTAAGAAAGCGAGCCGACTACCGGCTCACCTTCTTCCGCTCGCACGCATCCACGATCTTCGTCGGATCGATCGCTTCCCGGTCGATCTGCTCTTCCAGAATCTTTCCATCTTTTCCAATCAGGAAATTCACCCGCCGCGCCGCTTTGTATTCATCCACGTAAATCCCATACTCGCGCGTAACCTCGCCACCCCAATCGCTCAGCAGCGGAAACGTCACTCCAATTTGATCGGCAAAGGCTTTATTGGCAAAGGGGCTGTCCATGCTCACACCCAGAACCTGGGTGTCGGCCGCTTCCAGCTTCTTTAGTTGTTGCTGGAAGGCCTTCATCTGCGCCGTTCAACCCCCGGTAAAAGCGAACACGTAAAAAGCCACCACCACGTTGCTCTTCCCGCGATACTGGCTGAGCGAAACATCCTTCAGATTCGAGCCATCAAAGTACTCCAGCTTGAAGTCCGGAGCCATATCGCCGACCTTCAATTTCATCGGCGCCGGCGCCGGCTTCTTGTCATCCGCAGTGGCCAGCGGGCTGAAGAGCGCAGCCCCAACCAAACACACTGCCGCAAAATTCAAAATCAACCTTCTTTTCATGGATACCCCTCCATGGAGACGCCCTCAAGAGTAACCCGCCAGGCCCACAACCTCAAATCCCTGGGTCATCGGTCGATTTCCTTCCCGCGTTCTTCCCTGCGAAACCCTGTGCACCCTGTGGTTCCAGCCTTTGACTTTCTTCGCCACTCCCATCCGCAAAACCGAGTCGGCAGACTAAAATGTGCAGGGGCCCAAGCCGATCGGATGAGCATCAAGACTCTGAACGATATTCTCTCGACCGTTTCCACTAGCCACCGCGACCGCGTCATGCTGCATCGTCAAGCGGCCGCCTGGCAAGCCATCTCCTCCGCCGACTTCTACCGCAACGTCGTCGGCCTCAGCCGCACTCTCGCCTCCTGGGGAATCAAAAAAGGTGACCGCGTCGCCATCCTCGCCGAAAATCGCCCGGAGTGGACCATCACCGACTTCGCCGCCCTCGCCCTCGGTGCCATCACCGTTCCCATCTACGCCACCCAAACCGCCGGGCAGTCTGCCTTCATCGTCAACGACTCCGGCGCCCGCATCATCGCCGTCTCCACCAAGGATCAGCTGGAAAAAATCCGCAGCGTCCAAAGTCAAACGCGGCTCGAACGCATCCTCTCCATGGATGACGTAGCCGCCGACGTAGACGCCGACGCCGGTCCCGCCCACGCCATCTCCATGCGCCCACTGATGGCGCAGGGCCCGTCCGCGCCCGATCCGCAATTCGACCAGCAATCTCGCGCCGTCCGCCCCGACGATCTCGCCACCATCATCTACACCTCCGGCACCACCGGCGTCTCCAAAGGCGTCATGCTCACCCACGGCAACCTGGCCTCCAACATTTCCTGCTCGCTCGACGGCTTCAATCTCCGCCCGACGGGCGAACTCAGCGTCTCCTTCCTCCCGCTCTCGCACGTCACCGCGCGCCACGTCGATTTCGCCCTCCTCAATCGCGGCGTCACTCTCGCCTACTGCCCCGACATCGCGCAAATGCCCGCCGTCCTCGCCGAGATGAAGCCGACCATCTTCGTGGCCGTCCCGCGCGTCTACGAAAAAATCCGCCAGCAGGTCATTCTCAGAGCCGCGACCTTCCCCAAGAAATCCATCTACGAGTGGGCATTAAAAGTCGGTGGTGCCCATCGCGACGAAATCCTCCGCGGCATTCAGCCCACCGCGCCAAGCTGGAAGCTGGCCAATCGCCTCGTCTTCTCCAAAGTCCGCGCCGCCATGGGCGGCCGCGCCGAAGAGTTCATCTCCGGCGGAGCCCCGCTTGGCCGCGAACTGGCCGAGTGGTTTGCCGACATCGGCATCCACATTCATGAAGGCTACGGCCTTACCGAAACCTCGCCGGTTATCGCCGTGAACACTCCCAAGGCGAGTAAGCTCGGCACAGTCGGCAATCTGCTCGCGAACGTCGAAATCCGCATCGCCGACGACGGCGAAGTCCTCGTCCGCGGCCCATCCGTTTTTCAGGGATACTGGAACCGTCCCGAAGAAACCGCTAACGCCTTCATCGATGGCTGGTTCAAAACCGGCGACATCGGCAACCTCGACGCCGACGGCTTCCTCTCCATCACCGATCGCAAAAAAGATCTGCTCAAAACTTCCGGCGGAAAGTTCATCGCTCCGCAGCCCATCGAAAACGCTCTGAAGCTCAGCCCACTCATCGGCACCGCCGTCGTTCTGGGCGACAAGCGCAAGTTCCCTTTCGTCCTCATCGCCCCGCACTTCGCCGTCTTAGAAGAGTGGGCCCGCACCAACAAAATCGTCTTCGGCACTCGCGAAGATCTCGTCTCCAATCCCAAAGTTCAGTCTCTCTACGAAAACATCGTCGAAGAAATCAACACAAATCTCGCCCGCTTCGAAAAGCTCAAGCGCGTTCTCGTAGTCCCCGACGAATTCTCCTGGACCGACGGCACCCTAACCCACACTTTCAAAGTCCGCCGCCGCGGCATCGAGACGCGCTACAAGGATCAGATCGACGAAATGTACGCCAAAGCCGAATCCGAGGCCCCCGCCTCCAAATCCTGACCCCACCCTGTCACATCGGAAGGTGAACTCCGTCACCGAATCTCCCAGAGGTTTTGCTTATAATTGCCCGGATTTAATTTCCCCCACATGGCTCGCCCGGCCGACTCTCGGGCCGCAAGCGCGAAGCTGCCGTCCGGCAACTCATACTGAGCATTCATTGCTATCTAACCAGGAGGATTCTTCCCCATGCGTTCGAAAACCTGCAGTCTGCTTGTGACCCTTGCGCTCATGAGCCTATGCTTGACCTTTCTTGCATCCACCCTCGCATACGCACAAATGCCGGCCGGACCGAACCGTCCTGCGAGTGTGCCCGCCGGGTACGCAATCACACCCTTCGGCTACTTCCATCCATCTTGCGTCCGCCGCTTGGCGGAAAGAGAGATTGTGCTCAACGACACTCACGCCATTCTCCATGCGGATGGAACCATCGAGAACGTTCCAGCCTGCGCCTATCCTCGTTATACGGCCCGCGGCGAAACAATCGCGCCCGGCGCCAGGGTAAAACCACCCGCTATCAGCCATAGCTGGATCGTGGATGGCGACGTCATCACCAGTTCGTCGTACGGTGAGATTGTGGCGACCTGGACGGTACCGCCGGCGCCAACCTCTTATGATCGCCAGACGGTATATTTTTTCCCCGGCTTGGAGGACGCCAATGACATCGTGAGCATTATTCAGCCGGTCCTCGGCTGGGATGCCGATTTTGCCAAGGCCTGGGGTATCGCCAGTTGGAACTGCTGCTCCGGCGATATCACCTATGAGAGCACGCCGGTGCGGGTCAACATTGGCGACAGTATTCTCGGCACCACCGTCTCCACCTGCGCCGCCGGGACCCTTTCCTGTCCCACCTGGAACATCGTCACCACCGATCAGACCACGGGTGGAACCACCGAACTCGACAACTCGTCCAGTGAAGGCCAAACCTTCAATTGGGCCTTTGCCGGCACATTGGAGGTTTACAGTATCGACCAATGTAGCGACTATCCTCCCAATGGCTCCATCACTTTCAACGTGGCCCTTTATGACTACAACTTCGTGCAGATCTCTAATCCAGGGTGGTCGATCACCGATTGGGCCAGGGGCCTTACCCCGCAATGCAACTACGGTGGGCAAGTGGAGCCCGCGCAAGTGACCCTTACCTACGGCTCTGGAGGCGGGGGCGGTCCGGTCGTCACTCTCGCGCCGACGTCCTTGCAATGGGGTAAGGTCCTGGTGGGCGCAACCACGGGCCCCAAGAAGGTCACGCTGACCAACACTGGAGGCGCGGCTCTGATAATCACCAGCATCGCCACCAGCGGCGACTTCGCCCTCGCCACCGTCAAAGCGACGAAGAAGATAATTCCCTGCGTGGGCGGGCTCTCTGTAGCTGCCGGAGCCAGTTGCGTCCTCAAAGTCACCTTCACTCCCCTCCAGATCGGGCCGCTCACCGGCGACGTCACCTTTACCGACAACGCCAGCAACAGCCCGCAGCAGTTACCACTGTCCGGCACCGGCAAGAATTAGCCGCGAGGCTGACCTAGCGGGCGGGACTTGTCCCACAGGACTTGTCCCGCCTTTTTTTTGCGGGAACTAAGCCTCAATTTTCGCCATAGTGCGAATACGGAGCCGACTGCTAAACCTTGAAGCCACGACAGCTCTGAGTGAAAGATTCCTTGACTTAACAAACCCATCGTCGACACACTGGATGTATCTCGACATCAAAATTACGGGTGAAGAGAACATCAGCCCCCAGGCGGCGACGCCAGTTATTTGAAATCAAGATTGTGAGCAGATCACCGGAAAAAGAAGTAGAAGTAGCGTATTCGAGACGAACAAAGCTCAATATCAAGAAGCAACTCATTTACTATCAATACTTTGACTCTAAGTACCACGGGCTCAATACTTTGCCGGGAAATTCTCCCTAAAGGCATGATTCTAATAGATAAGGGGGGTGGGGGGGGCGGCGTGCGGAGCGGGAGCATCCCTGACAGAATAGAATGGGGGCATTCCTGACACTGCCAACCGGGTTAAGTCGCAGGATCGCATTCCATAAACGGCCAGCGACCCCAACCTATTCCTGCAATTCCGTCGGCAGTCCGCTGTTGATCGCCGTCCGCACCTTCGCCATCAGGCCATCACGGTCGCCAAAATTTTCTGGCTCAATCGGATCGTGAAATTGCACCGTCACCATCTCCGGCTGAATGCTGAATCGCGCCTTCGGCATCGCCCGCTCGGTCCCGGAAATCGTCATCGGGACCACCGCAACCTGGCATTCCGTCGCCAGATAAAACGGGCCTTTTTTGAACGGCAGCAGGCGCCCGTCAAACGATCGTCCGCCTTCGACATAGATCATCATATTCACGCCCTCTCTGATGACCTTCGAAGCTTCGCGCACCGCCGAAATTCCCGCATCCCGGTTTCCGCGATCCACCGGCACCAGGCTTCCCAGGCGCATCACCTTGCCCAGAATCGGCATCTTGAAAAGTTCCTTTTTCACCATCACCGACGTGCGCCGCGGAATCAGCGGAATCTGGATCGGCGGATCAAGATTGGAGATGTGATTCGACATGAAAATATAGGCTCGCGCCGGATCGATCTTCTCCAGTCCCACAACGTGCACCTTCACGCCGGCAATGCGCACACCGTTCCACGCTCCCCACATGCAGGTGCGATAAATAAAAGTGATGTCTTTGGTGAGATAGGTCCACGGAAACCCGAGCAGCGCCGCGATTGGCAAGGTCACGGCCCAAAACGCCAGCATCAGGATGGTGCGAATCGGCGAAGCTGCCCGCGGCAGTTGCGTGCAGCTCTCCAACTCAACTGGACGCTCCCTCCGCTGGACGTTTGTTTCCGTCGTCATGCCTTGGCCGCCTGACTTCGCAACCGCTCCGGTAGCTTCTCATAAATGCCGCCGAATCCGCCATTCGAAAGGATCGCGACTACGTCCCCGGGTCGCAATTCTGGCGCAATCGCGGCGACAATGGCATCCGCATCAGCGAAAATTCGCGCACGTTTTCCCCGCGATTCAATCTCGTGAATTACCCGATCCAAATCCAGCCGCTCCGCCTCCGGAATCGCCTCCGACTTGAAAACCGCAGCCAGCACGATTTCATCCGCTAATGCCAGACTCGCGGCCAGCGCTTCCTGCAAGACATTTCTCCGCATCGTATTCGAGCGCGGTTCCAGCACCACCCAAAGTCGTCGTCCGCGATAGCGCGCGCGCAAGGCATGAATCGTCTGCTCGATCGCGGTCGGATGATGCGCGAAGTCGTCAATGATCGTGACGCCGTTGATCTCCGCCTTCACCTCGAGCCGACGCTTCACGCTGCGAAACGACCGAAGCGCCCGCACGATCGCCTCCTTCTCCACACCACAATCCGAGGCCAGCGCAGCCGCGGCGGTCGCATTCCACACGTTGTACTGGCCACCGAGCGCAAACGAGAAATCCGCCCAATTCTTGCCCTCGCGCACCACTGACCATAAAGTCTGCTCCGCCTCCAACTTCAAGTCAGTGATCTTCCATCCTGCCCTCTCCGAAGCTCCATAGCGTTCCACCGGACAAAACGCCCTCGCCAGACATCGCTCCAGGCTGGCGCTTCCAGTCGCTCCTCCATCAAAACCAACGATCCGCCCGCGCCGCGGAACCAGATTCACCAGTCGCTTGAATGCCGTCTCCACCGCCTCGAGATCTTTGTAGATATCCGCGTGATCGAACTCAACCGCCGTAAGAATCACCGCGTCAGGAAAGTAATGCAGGAACTTCGGCCCCTTATCGAAGAACGCGGTATCGTACTCATCGCCCTCAAGAATGAAGTGCTTGCCGCGGCCAATTCCAAAGCTGCTGCCAAAATTCTCCGCAATCCCGCCAATCAAGAATGAAGGCGCAAGCCCAGCCGTCTCAAAAATCCAGGCCAGCATGGAAGTCGTCGTCGTCTTCCCGTGCGTCCCCGCCACCACCAGCACTTCCTTCCCAACCAGAAATTCATCGTGCAAGATCTGCGGCAAAGAGCAGAACGCGATCCGCGTATCCAGCACGTGCTCCAACTCAACATTCCCGCGCGAGATTGCGTTTCCAATCACCACCAAATCCGGTCGCGGCTCAAGATTTTTCTCCGCAAAAGGCTGCGCCACCGGAATCCCCAGCGACTCCAGAAAAGTCGACATCGGCGGATAAGCCGCCGCATCCGACCCCGTCACCCGCTGACCTCGCTCGCGCAGCATCCCAGCCAGTGAAGCCATCGCCGTTCCGCAAATCCCGATCAAATGAATGTGTTTGTTGGTACTCATCGTTCGACTGCTGCCTCGAGGATGGTCAATTTTACGTCTGTGCCGACTTCGAGCCTCGCTCGCACGCCAATCGGCAACGTGATGTTGGCGCGCGAAACGTGTCCCGAGCGCAACCCGAACGCCACCGGAAGTCCCAAGTCGCCGACGACACGCATGACAACCTCCTCCAGCGAGTAATCCTGATCTGCGCTTTGCCTGCAATCCATCATTTCGCCGAATACAATCCCTTTCACTTCGGTGAAATTTCCGGCCAGTTTCAACTGCATCAGCATGCGGTCAATCTGGTAAGGCTTCGCCGCAACATCTTCGATGAAGAGAATTGTTCCAAGAGGATCCATCTCAAAAGGCGTGCCAGTCGCGGCCGCCAACAAAGATAGACAGCCCCCATAAAGCACCCCCTCTGCTTCGCCCGCAGAAAGTGGTTTGGCACCGGACTCACTGCCTATCTCCCACCCAACTTCCCCGCTCAGCGCGCTCTCCCACGAAGCAATATCCACTCCATCAGCCACAGCAAAATCCTTCGTCACCATCGGCCCGTGGAACGTCACAAAATTACATTCGTCGGCAAACCACGTCAGCAACGAAGTCACATCGCTGTAGCCCACAAAAATCTTCGGGTGCCTCGCGATCGTCTGCCAATTGACTGAACGCAGCAGATAATTCGCGCCGTAACCTCCCCGGGCGCATAGGATCGCGCGGACATCGTCCCGCGTGAACATCTCTTCGAGTTCGCGCGTCCGCCTCTCCACCGACCCGGCGAAATACAAATCCCTCTCCAGAATCGACTCCGAATAAACCGGCTCATACCCCAGCCCGCGCAGCCCGTCGCAGCCAGCCTCCAGCATCTCGCGCTTGATGTTCGACGCCGGCGCAACAATCCCTACCTTGTCGCCGCGCCGCAGCGCCGCCGGTTTCACTCGAGCAGGTGCTCGTCCCATCGCCATCAAAGTCCCACCTTAATTACGACCGTCGTAATCATGCCGCCTGCTTCTTCCGCACGTGCAAAATCTTCTCGACCTCAGCCACCACCTCGCCGCTCTCGTCCCGAACCTCCACGCGAAACGCCGGTTGCACACGTTCCTCGGTCTCCAGTTGCCGCCGCACCTCCTCCACCTGCTCCTCCGACAGCCGAAACCTCGCCGTCACCTTCCCTTTGCCCGGCTTCCGGAACCGTATCGTCGCCGCCTTGTCCCACACGATGTAGCCACGGCCCAGGTTCTCCATCAGCATCAGCATGTAGAACGGATCGGTCATCGAATACAGCGACCCTCCATAATGCGTGCCCACATAATTCACGTTCCAGAAGCGCAGCTTCATCTCGACATCCACTGCCTTCCAGTCCGCGTCCAGGCGCGTCACGCGAATCCCCGCGCCCAGAAACGGCAGCCACCAATTGATGAACCGCGGCAAGTTCCGCTTCCACACTCGGTTCATCGCCAACTCCGCGCCGCCATCGACATCAGACGAAAAATTCTCCGCGGCAAACCAGCGTCGCTGGCCCGCGTAGATAAACACGATTCCCGGCGCCATCACGCTCCCAGCGTGCCGTCTGCGTTCCGCCCGGTGCGACCACCGTCACCGGAGACGCAACCATCCCACGCGCAATTGCCGCCACCGCCGACGCGCACGATCCCGTCCCCGATGACAGCGTCTCCCCCGCCCCGCGCTCATACAGCCGTATCTCGATCTCATTCGGCCCGCGCACCACCACATACTCCACATTGGTTCCCTGCGGAAACTGCGGCTGCGCCTGGATCAGCGCCGCCTCTTTCTGCCAGCCATCATCAAACCGTTCGCCAACAATCACAAAGTGCGGATTACCCATCGACACCACCGTCCCAACCGTCTGCGTCCCAGCCGCTGCAATCGACAACTCTCCGCCCACCTCCGCGCTTCCCATCTCGCTCTCGAACTCGAACCTCGGCCCCTCGCTCGCAATCAGGTGGCAAGTCTTCACGCCCGCCTCTGTCCGCACCGTAATCTCCCGCTTGCCCGTCCGCGCGCAAATCTCCGCCGCCACGCAGCGCGTGCCGTTTCCTGAAATCTCTGCTTCCGATCCATCCGAGTTATATAGCCGCACCCGCACATCCGCCGCGTCGTCCGCGAACGTCCACTCCACGCCGTCCGCGCCGATCCCGTTGTGCCGGTCGCACATGCGCACACTCAATTCGCGCAGATCTTCTCGCAGATCTCCGCCCCCCTCGCCCGGGGCGATCAGAAAATCGTTTCCGCAAGCCGAGGCCTTGGTGAAAGCCACTGTCGAATTCTTCGATCCGTTCATGAGTTCTTCATCGTTAGCTCTTCATCGTCCGGGCGGATTCTATCACCCGCATCCGCTTAGTTCTGCGGTGCGCAACCGCCGGCCGTTAGCGCGCCTGATTCGCTCGTGTCGTCTGGTAAATCCGCGCCGCCGGCTGCGACATCGAGTGAATCACAGTCAGAAGGGTCAGGTTCGTTTTGTTCACGCCAACGTCCACGGGATCGCCATCAAACGAAATCACGTAATTGACATACTTTCCCGGGTCGGCCAGCGTCCGCTCCCAAATTCCCTCCGGGTCCCCGGGCCGCAACCATGGCCGGTGATTGTCCGCGTTCACCACCCGCCGCAACGGGATCCCCGCCCGCTCCATCACTCCCACATGCGCGCCGACGTCCATCAGGAACATCGAGTCCGGAGGCAGCGCCACCAGTATCCGCTCCAGCGACGTATCGATCCCCCGCCGCATATTCCAGCTCCGCTCCGCCTCGGTAAGGTCCAGCGGCTGAGCCTTCAAAACAAATCCATAGCTCAATGCAAGCAGCACGGCCGCCACGCCAACCGCGCTCCACAGAGTCCGCGAAGAAGTCCGCGCACCAAATCGCGCCGCAGCCATCGCCACCAAAATTCCTGCCAACACGGCAAACATCGGCAAGAGCTCCAACCCAAATCTCTGATTGAACACCGCGTGCGGCCACCAGTTCGGCACGTGCAACGGCACCCATCCATACGAAAGCGAATAGGCATAGAACGCCAGCGGAGACCAGAGAAGAATCAGAATCGGTAGCGCCCTCTTGCGCGCCCTCCAAAGCAAGCCCAGCGCCGCAGTCAAAGCCGCGCCCACCCAGAACCGTCCCCAATTTCCCACTGCCAGCGTCACCTGCGCCGACTTCAAAAAATACAATCCGCCCAGCCAATAATTGTGAAACGCAGGATTCGGCGCGCCCACCCGCAACTCAATCGCCTTCGCCGAGTAAGGTCCATTGGCAAATGCCAGCGCGTTGCCATAAACCAGCGCGTTATAAGTCAGCCAGCACGACGGCAAAATCGCCAGCCCCACCAGGAACGTCAATCCGCTCCATCGCAGCCAGCGATTCTCCCATCTCGAGATTGCAATAATAAAAACGATCAGCCCCAGCACGCCCGCCAGAAACCATCCGTCATATCGCGTCATCTCCGCGCAAGCTACGCAATAGCCGCAGCGCCGCAATGACCGAAACGCGGGCGCGCGGCCGCGATTCTCCTCGCGCAGATCGCGCCAGAACTCGGCAAAGTAAACAAGAGCCCAGATGAAGAATCCGAGATAGAGCGGCTCCGTCAGCGCGGTCGTCTGCGTGTAAATCAGATTCGGATTTGCTCCATAAGCAAACGCCGCCACCCAAGCGCCAGCCACGGCCGCAGTCTCCGAAAGTCCGCTCGATTCCAGCACCCCACCGGCCAGCCGGAAAATTCCCAGCACGCCGAGGATGTACGCCACCATCGACGGAATCGCCGCGCCCACGCCGCTCTGCCACAATTTGTCGGAATAGATAAAAGGAGCCATTAGAATGTGCGGCAGGGGCAGCCACACCGTGCCCAGTTGTAGCGGGCCGGGTGTCAGCGAGTCGAACAAGCGCCGTGCAATGTTAATGTGCGCGGTCGCGTCGCCATGCATCAGAATCTCGCCGCGCTGCGAGTAATAAAAAAGCGAACTCAGCGAAGCCAGCACCGCCAGCCCGCCCAGCCGGATCACACCCCGGTTCTGAACATTCTCCTCCCGCGAAGCCGCGGCGCGCTTAGTCATGAACTGAGAATAAATGAGAAGCGAGTGTCAGAGAATCAACCCGAAGGTTCGCATCCAGAACAAACGCGAAAAGCCATTGTGCCCCGGATTCACGCGCGAAGAGTATGCCACCGCGGAAGCCAAAAGCCGAAAGCCCAAAGCCCGCTCTATTCCAGATGCGTCAACTCTCGAAAAGTCTGGAACCGCGCATCGATCTCCTCGCGCGTCAATCCTTGCAATCGTTCCGTCCCAAATCGCTCCACGGCAAACGATCCCATCACGCCGCCATAAAATAGCGCCCGCTTCAGCACCTCGCGATTCAGCTCTTCCTGCGACGCGATGTATCCCATGAACCCGCCGGCAAAAGAATCGCCCGCGCCCGTCGGATCTTTCACCTCGTCGATCGGCAGTGCCGGCGCCCGAAACGGATGCGATCCCACGCCAAACGCGCCGTCGCGAAAGAAAATCGTAGCGCCATATTCTCCATGCTTCACCACCAGCGCCTTCGGTCCCATTGCGAGCACCTTCCGCGCCGCCACCGGCAGACTCTTCTCGCCCGCCAGCATCTTCGTCTCCGTGTCGTTGATCAGCAGCACGTTCACCAGCTTCAGCGTCTCCGCCAGTTCGTTCGGCGTGCGCGTGATCCAGTAATTCATCGTGTCGCCGCCCGTCAGCTGCACTCCGCTCATCGAGCGCTGCACATCGGCCTGCAACGCCGGATGAATATTCGCCAGAAACAAAAACTGCGTGTCCGCATACTCCTTTGGAATCCGCGGCTGAAATTTCTCGAACACGTTCAGCTCGGTGAAGTCGGTCTTCGCCTCATTTAAATTGTCGAGATACTGCCCGCCCCACCGGAAGGTCTTTCCCGTGGTGCGCTCGATCCCGCGCGTATCCACACCGCGCTTCGTAAGCACAGCCTCGTGCTCGGGCTTGAAATCCTCGCCCACCACGGCCACCACGCGCACCCTGCTAAAGTAGCTGGCAGCCAAAGAGAAATAAGTAGCCGCCCCGCCCAAAATGTCGGTCACGCTGCCCGACGGCGTAGCAATCGTGTCAAACGCAACCGATCCCACCACAAGAATGCTCATGAGGCTCCAAAATGACTGGTCATCAGTTATTAGGATCAAGTGGATGGTCGTCAGTCGTCAGTCGTTCGCGAACAGAAGCAAAACCCGCGCTATAGCGTTCGCACCAGCAACTCATTCCGGACGACCGGTGACAAACGACCAGCGACTAAAGACCGACGACTAAATGTACTTTCCCAATATCAACTTCAACTTCTCTTTCGTCTCCGCCGGAATCGTCGCCTTATCCGTCAAAATCGCGTGTCCCAGCGCCGACCCGCACTTGCACGACCGAGTCGTCGGCATCGCGCCCACCGCCGCCTTCACCACCCTCGCGGCGTTCTCCGCGTTCTTCGTCAGCACCGAAATAATCTGCGCCACCGTCACTTCGTCGTGATGCGGATGCCAGCAGTCATAATCCGTCACCATCGCGATGGTCACGTAGCAAATCTCGGCCTCACGCGCCAGTTTTGCCTCTTGCAGGTTCGTCATCCCAATCACGTCCGCGCCCCAACTGCGATAAACATTCGACTCCGCCTTCGTCGAAAACTGCGGCCCTTCCATGCACACATACGTCCCGCCCGGCTTCCCATTGACGCCCGCCGTCTCGCATGCCCGAACGGCAATCTGCGCCATCTCACCACACACCGGATCGCCAAATCCAATATGCGCGACAATTCCGTTGCCAAAAAATGTGTCGATGCGATGCCGCGTCCGGTCAAAAAACTGGTCCGGAATCACGAAGTCGAGCGGCGCGTGTTCTTCCTTCAGCGACCCCACCGCCGAGAGCGAGAGTATCCGTTCCACGCCCAGCGCCTTGAACCCATAAATATTCGCGCGAAAATTCAACTCGCTCGGCAAAAGCTTGTGTCCCCGAGCATGCCGCGCCAAGAATGCCACCTTCCGTCCCTCCAGCATCCCCAAAACATACGCATCCGAAGGATCGCCAAACGGCGTCTCCAAGCGAACCTCATGAACGTCGCTGAATCCGGGCATGTGGTACAAACCACTCCCGCCGATAATGCCAATCTCTGCCTGTTGCAAATGAGCTCCTGAATAGGATGGAAATGACAGCAGAACCTAAAATTATACAAGCTGCCCTCGAACCTCGCCCCGACCTACTTCTTCTCCGCGCCCGGCCCAAAGAAATCGCCCTCCACCATCCGGACCGTCCCGTCATCCAGGCTCTCGCAAACCAGCACCTCGTCTCCGCGAACCTCAATCACTACGGTTCCCTCTTCCGTCATCCACGCATGTTTCCCGCGCAAAGTCTTCCAAGCTCCTGCCGGAGGCGCGTCCTCCATCACCTTGCCATCGTCCCCGACGGCCGCGTGTTCCTGATACCGATTCGCCAGCGACTTCGCATAATCCCCGGCAAACTCCGCCGCCTTCTGTTCCGTCGCCCACCGCGACGCATACACCACACTCAGCGCCCCCGACTTCGTTGTTCCGCTGGAGCCGCCCTTCGCGCGTCCCGCAAAGTAATAGCCGCCGCGCCATGCCGGATACATCGCCTGCGCCTCTTCACGCCCCGCGTACTGCTCCACCAGCACGTCCACGTCGAACTCGCCAATCGCGCCGATATCGAACGTGTCGTACTTATCAAAATCTTTTTTGAAGTCGATCCTCTTTAGAGGCTTAATCACCTCGTGCCCGATATAGGTTTCCGGCTCCATGATCTGGCGCGTTGTCGTCGGGGGATCATTAAATGCCCCTTCAAACCCCAGCTTTTTCCCGCCCGCTTTCTCCAGCGCCAGCGTGAAGTCCATCCCAAAGCGATAAGGAAACGTCAGCTCTTCCTTAAGGAAAATCGGCGCCTTGCTGAACGTCGGCGAATCCGGCCCATCCAGCATCCCCTGCTTCATCGCCTCGCCAATCTGCGGCATATCGACCAGCGTCTTTCCCGTAGGCGCCAGCGTGTAGTCCAGCATCACCACCATCGCCTGCCCTTCCACCACCGCCTCGCGCGCCGACGATTCCTCGTCGTTATCGATATCCGCTGGCGTCGGATCGTTCTTCTTATCGCCTTCCGTCTCCGCCTCTTTCATCCACTTCTCCATCCCGAACGACTGATCCTGTAGCGCGTGCGTCAGTTCGTGCGCCAGCACCGGCTTTTGCTGCTCCGGATCGATCCAGTTCAAAATGTTGACCGTCTTTTTCTTCGGATCGTAATAGCCCGCCACCTGCTCTTTCAGCATCGACACCAGAAACGGCCCCAGCTGAAAATCCCGCGGCAGCAGCCCAAACTTCTTCAGCACCTCCGACGACCGCTCCAGCCGCTTCGCATCCTTGTCGTCCTTCATCCCTTTTTCCAGATACGACTGCACCTCTTCGCGGCTCGCTAACTTACGCTTCACCTCGTGCTTGATCGGCAGCCCGGTATCGTCGCTGGCAAACTTCATCAGTTCATCCACCGAGCGAAAAAGATCTTTGGCCTCCTGCGGCGAGATAACTTTCTCCGGAGCCGATTTGTCCGCGGCCGCTTTATCCGGAGCCGATTGTTCCGAAGTTATTGGATCGGCAGCCTGCCCGGTCTGCCCCTCGGGAGCCTGTTTTTTGGGAGCCGTTTGCTCGGAAGTCGGCGTATCCGTAGCCATTAGCCCCTGAGCCTGTGCAGTGAACGCAATCTGCTCCTCGCTCGGACCGAAGCGGGCGGCGCTCGAAATCGCCTGTGGCTGAGCCCAGGCGGCGCCGGTCGCCAGAAGCGCAAAAGTCGGTAGCGCAAGATTCAGCGCAACAAAACGAAGAAAAGAATTCCAACCTTTCATTTTCGATATCACCCAAAGCGCAGGCCGCAAATCCACACCTGCGAAGTTCATTCCATCCTACGGGAATTCGCGCAATCCCGCGCTCCTCGGCAGACCTGCCGCACGCTCTGGCCGCTCGACTCCCCGCCGTCGATATCCCGTAGATTTGCCGCACACCCATCATCCCGGATAGCCCCGCCTCTCACCCAAACGAGGTACGGGGCCTCCCGCCTCAGGAGGGAGCGAAAAAACACTCGAAGTCGTGATGCGGCCCGTACCCGCCTCATGCGATCTTTTACACACAGTGAGGCCAAATGCGTCAGGTCATTGCGATCTTCGATTTCATCTTCGGCTGTCATCATTCCCACCTTAGCCGCGTCTTCATCGTCGAAGGCGGAACCTACCGCGTCTGCTGTGACTGTGGCGCAAGGTTCCAATGCTCCCTCGACAGCATGTCCATGGAGCGGCTTTTTCCCTACCCCAAAGGTGTTAGTGCCTCGCAAGACTTCCGTGGTAGCAAAAATAACCTCAATGTCGGGATGCGTCCCGATCCCATTTTCGCCAGACTGTAGGGCACACAACCGCTGAGTTGAAATGGTGGAGCCCTGCAATCGTATGACGATCGGAAACTCCAAAAAGGGAGTCAGGTCATGAGCAAATCGAACGCGCTGAACTTCAAACCAATGAGTCCATGTCTGCGGCTCTTCATCCAATCTCTACTCGCCGAGAACGGCGCGGAACTCACCATTGAGGAATGCCTCCTGGCCGATGAAGCAATCGTGGGGAGCGCTGGGTTCGCGTCCAGCGTTCCCTTGGCGTCGGACGAAAACTACAACTGAAAAACTCCGATGAAATCCGAATCCATTGCGGGGAAAAAGCATCGAGAGACGAAGCAGCCGATCCAAACCTGCAGTCCACTGTCATCGATAAAGAAAGCGTCCTCGGACGTGGCACGATGAAGTTTTAAAGCCCAGTAAGAAAATCATTCAGGAGTCGTTATGCCATCCGCAGTCGCAGTCGCAACCATGAAAGTGGCGCAGGTTCCACGCCCAGGCGCCGCATTCGAGATCAAAGAGCGCGAAGTCCCCGAACCCGGCCCCGGCCACGTCCGCATCAAGGTCCAGGCCTGCGGCGTCTGCCACAGCGACGTTCTCACCAAGGAAGGTCTCTGGCCCGGCATCCAATATCCCCGCATCCCCGGCCACGAAGTCGCCGGCGTCGTCGACGCCATAGGCGATGGCGTCACGACATGGAAACGAGGTCAGCGCGTAGGAGTCGGGTGGCATGGTGGCCAGGACAATACCTGTCCCGAATGCCGCCGCGGCGATTTCCGCAATTGCCGCAACCTCAAAGTCTGCGGCATCAGCTACGACGGTGGCTATCAGCAATACATGATCGCTCCCATCGAAGCCCTCGCTGCCATCCCCGATACGCTCAGCGACGTCGACGCCGCCCCGCTTCTCTGTGCTGGCATCACCACCTATAACGCCCTCCGCCACAGCGGAGCTCTTCCCGGCGACCTCGTCGCTGTCCAGGGCATTGGAGGTCTTGGCCATCTTGGTGTCCAATTCGCCGCCAAATTCGGCTACAAGGTAGCGGCCATCGGTCGCGGCGCAGAGGACGCGGCTCTCGCCAAAAAGCTGGGTGCAAACCTATATATCGACAGCCAAGCAAGCAACGCGGCTGAAGAACTGCAAAAGCTCGGCGGAGCTAAAGCGATCCTCGCTACAGCTCCCAATTCGAAGGCGATGTCCGAGCTGATCGACGGCCTCGGCCCCAACGGCAGATTCCTGGTCGTTGGCGCGAGCTTCGATCCCATCGAGGTCACTCCCCTACAGCTAATCCGCGGCAGCAGGGCGATCCAAGGCTGGTCCTCCGGCACGCCAACCGATTCGGAAGACACGCTCCGTTTCGCCCAGCTCTCCGGCGTTCGCCCCATGATCGAAACTTATCCGCTGGAGCGAGCCGCCGAAGCCTATGACCGCATGATGAGCGGCCACGCCCAGTTTCGCGTGGTTCTCACCATGTAATTCGCCCTCGCAACGCGCGGGCCATTGAAGCACGCAACACGAAAAAACACTCAAGGAGAACAAAATGCCAATCATCACCACCAAAGACGGCGTGGAGATCTTTTATAAGGACTGGGGCAAGGGTCAACCAATCGTATTCAGCCACGGCTGGCCTCTCAGCGCCGACGACTGGGACGCCCAGATGCTTTTCTTCGGCCAGCAAGGCTTTCGCGTCATCGCTCTCGATCGTCGTGGCCACGGCCGATCCACCCATACCTGGGACGGCAATGACATGGACCACTATGCCGACGATCTCGCCGCGCTCACCGAAAAGCTCGACCTCAAGAACGCCATCCACATCGGCCACTCCACCGGCGGCGGCGAAGTCGCCCGCTACATCGGACGCCACGGCACCAAGCGTGTCGGCATGGCCGTTCTTATCAGCTCCGTGCCTCCCGTCATGATCAAGAAGGCCTCCAATCCCGGTGGTCTGCCCATCGAAGTCTTCGACCAACTCCGCAGCGCCCTCGCCGCAAATCGCGCCCAGTTCTACAAGGACATCACTCTTCCCTTTTACGGGTACAACCGTCCCGGCACGAAAATCTCCGAAGGCATCCGCGAACACTGGTGGCTGCAAGGCATGATGGGCGGCATAAAGTCCCATTACGATTCCATTAAGGCCTTTTCTGAAACGGATTTCACCGAGGACCTCAAGAAGTTCGACGTCCCCACGCTGGTCCTGCACGGCGACGACGACCAGATCGTGCCCTACCAGGATGCCAGCGTTCTCTCGGCCAAGCTCGTGAAGGGAGCTACCCTGAAAATTTATCCCGGCTTCCCGCACGGCATGTGTACAACCCACGCAGAAGTAATCAATGCCGACTTGCTGGCCTTCTTCCAGAAGGCCCGGCAGGCCGCTGCATGATGAATTTGGCTGGCACATCGCTTTAACGATGCGATAACAATCGCCGCAATAGATCTGCGGCGTTAGCCGACGAGGTCAAACGAACAATGCTTCACTCTCTCCACCGTGGGCTGCTGGCCCTCCTCCTCGCCACCATCGTGTCGGCGGCCCACGGCTCCCCCCAATCGCCCATTCTCGCCCGCGACGCCGAAGTTGCCGGCGTCAAGTTCCACTACCTCACCGCCGGACACGGCCCGGCCGTTATCCTCCTTCACGGCTACACGCAGACCTCGCGCATGTGGCGTCCCATTATTCCGAAGCTCGCCGAAAAATTTACCGTCGTCGCTCCCGATCTTCCCGGCATCGGCGATTCCTCCATCCCCGCCGATGGCCTCGACATGAAAACCGCCGCCATCCGAGTTCACGCTCTCGCAGTTTCGCTTCATATCGAAAAGGCGCGCGTCGTCGGCCACGATATCGGACTCATGGTTGCCTACGCCTACGCCGCGCAGTTCCCCGCCGAAACCGAAAAGCTCGTCGTCATGGACGCTTTTCTCCCCGGCGTCCCCGGCTGGGAGCCCTATTACAACAATCCCAATCTGTGGCACTTCCGTTTCCACGGTCCCACTCCCGAAGCACTTGTAGCTGGCCGCGAAAAAATCTACTTCGCCTATTTCTGGAACGATCTCGCCGCCGACAAGAACCACTCCGTCCCCGCCGCCGATCGCCAGGCCTACGTCGCCGCCTATTCGCGTCCCGGCAGGATGCGCGCGGGATGGGCATATTTCTCCGCCTGGCCGCAAACCGCCAGTGATTTCGCCGAGCTCTCAAAAAATAAGCTCACCATGCCCGTGCTCGCCATCGCTGGAGAAAAAGCCAGCACCTCCACGCTCATGCCCCAGATGAAACTCGTCGCCAATAACGTCACCGAACTCGCTCTCCCTAATACCGGACACTGGGTCCTCGAAGAGCGTCCCAGGGAAACTGCCGAAGCCATTTTGAACTTTCTCTAGTCAAGGAGCACCCATGCCCGCCTGTTCGCATCTCGATCAGATCCGCGTTACCAATACAAAAACCCACGTCTGCAAGGAGTGCGTCGCGCTGGGCGACACCTGGGTTCATCTCCGTCTCTGCCTCGAATGCGGAAACGTAGGCTGCTGCGATTCGTCCAAAAATAAGCACGCCACCAAACACTTCCATCACACCAAGCACCCGCTAATCCGCTCCATCGAGCCCGGCGAATCCTGGGTCTGGTGTTACGTCGACAATCTTTATCCCGGCGAACTGGACGGCGGCGTCTTAGTAGAAGCCGCCAGCTAGTCGAAGTCCGAAGCCCTAAGTCAAGAATCGGAGGTCCGAAATGCACACAACCACTTTGCTACTCGATATCGAAAATCTTCGTCACCGCTGGGGTTGGCTCCTCACCCTCGGCATCGTGATGGTCATTCTCGGCACCATTTCTTTAGTCGTCACTCCCGCCGCCACCATCGCGAGTTCGCTGATCCTCAGCTGGCTCCTGCTCTTCAGCGGCATCGCCGAAACCATCTACGCCTTCCGCATCCACAAATGGGGAGGATTGTTTCTCCACCTGATCGGCGGCCTTCTCGGCATCTTCACCGGCCTGCTCACGCTCACGCATCCCGTCGCCGGCGCGCTCGTCTGGACGCTTCTCTTCGCCTCCTTCTTCACCGTAATCGGAATCTTCCGTCTGGTCGCCGCCATCAGCCTTAAATATCCCAACTGGGGTTGGTCGGTCTTTGACAGCGCTATCACCATCTTTCTCGGCGCCATGCTTTGGGCCGAGTGGCCGTGGTCCGGCCTCTGGTTCCTCGGAGTAGCCCTCGGAATCTCCCTCATCCTCCGCGGCTGGTCTTACATTATGTTCGCCGTCGCCATCCACAAACTGCCCGTCGCAGCCGAATTGCGCCGGGCCGCATGAACCTCTTCATCAATTCCGGCATCTCAAGTTTGGAGTAAAATTCCAGAGGGACGGCCGATAATAGCCCGGCGCTAATAGCGGGTACGCCTTCCAGCGCCGGCAAATAGAACGGAGAAAATCATGGCTGAGAGAAAAAATCACAACGCATCCGCTACCGGCCCCGATTCCGCCGGCCAGTCCGGTGACACGCAGCAAATCTCCAACACTCCACTCGCCGATTCGGAAAGCGTTGAAGAATTGACCGAAGAAGGCAATGCCTGGGAAGCCAGCGTCGTCGAGGGTGTGGAAAATGCCAAGGATGCCGACGTGGCCGAAGTCACCACCCACCAGGTTTCCGAAGACGATGTCCCCGAAGAGTACCTGACCGACGAAGACGATCACGCCGCCTGACAAGACGCTGATATTTACACCGGCACCGCCGTCTTCCGCTTCGGATTAAAAAACGGCAATCCCACCACGCGCGCCGAAGTCTTCTTCCGCTGTGCTTCAATCGTCAATTCCATCTGCAACTCCGTGCCGACCGCCGCAAACTCGCTGCTCACGCTCGCCAGCGCAATCAACTTCTTCAGCAAAGGAGAAAACGCCGTCGTCGTGGCCTTTCCCACCTGCCGATCTCCCGCATACACCGGCACCGCTACCCGCGAAGCCTGCGAGGGCGCCGCCGGAGACAATCCGAACTTATCGAACTGCTCTTCCACCTCGACCCAATCCACTTCCAATCCCACCAACTGCCGCGCCACGCCGTCTCGCGCATCCCGCTCCAAAGCCCGCTTGCCAATAAAATTCTCTTTCTCCAGGTGCACCATCTTCCCGAATCCGAGCTCAAACGGCGAATACTTCTGCGACGGAATCAGCGCCTTCTTCGAACTGATATAGTCCACCTCAATCAGCAACAGCCCCGCCTCCACGCGCGCCACATCCAGCGCCAGCATCCCCGCCGCATGAATATCGAACTGCTTTCCCTTCTCCATCAACTCGTCCCAAACTCGCACCGCCGAGGCCTCTTTACCCTCCTTATTAAGTGGGATCCATATCTCGTACCCCAAATCTCCCGTATACCCGGTCCGCGAAATATCCACCGGCACGCCCGCTATCGTTCCGCTCGTCTTCCGAAAATATTTCAGGTTCGCAATATCCGCCTCCGCCACCGACTTCAGCAGTCGCCCTGAAGCCGGACCCTGCAGCGCCAAAGCCGCCGTCTGCTCCGAAATATCTTCGACCTGTACCTCCATATTCACGCCGCTCTGCCGAAACCACCGCAGGCTGGGATCCGCCGCCGTCCACCGATATTTGTTCTCCTCCAGCCGCGTAATCGTCCCGTCGTCAATCACCTTGCCCTCTTCATCGCACCAGCACGCATAAATCACCTGCCCCACCGCAACCTTATGAATGTCCCGCGTGATCACGCGATTGACCAGCTTGGTCGCGTCCTTGCCCGTGATCAAATATTTGTACAGCGGCGAAACATCGATCAGCGCGCAAGCGTTCCGGATCGCGTTGTACTCGTGCTCATGGTGCACCTCATACACGCTGACCGTGTAATACCCCGACCACTCCCGATAATTCAGGCTGTGGCAAAGCGCAAACGTTCTCTCGTGAAACGCGGTTCCAATCGGCAAAGCGTCCCCCGAAGCTAAGCGGGTTTCAAAGTCGGATTATTATAGCCGTATGCCGAGTACCGAACAGCGCGTCCATGCCTGTGCGAAGCCATCTCACCCAACAAAAACCTGCGGGACGTCGATGGTCTTCGCAGCCTTCTTGTGCCTGTTCTGCCTACTAATCTCTCCCCGATCTCTGGCCGACGCCGGAGTGTTTACCGGAAACGGGCAGGATCTTCACCAAATCACATCGAAGACAGTTCAGTTGGCAAGCATTGAAGTAACGATTGTTCTCGGCCGTGGCCCATTTCTTTTTGATGGCACTGTGCCCGGAATGGATCGCGCCGAGTACTTATGCAAGTTCGAACTTCGCAATCTGTCAGAACAAGATCAAGACATCGAGGTTGGCTTCCCCGTGGACTCCCAATTTGCACGTGGCCGTGAACCAGAAGCTGCCGAAGAATCTGGAAATTGGGTGCTCGAATACGCTTTCATCGCACGAGATGACAAAGCTACCTACCATGTGAACTTTGTTCACCGCAAACCGCAGGCAGGTACTGGCGAGTTTAGCTCCGTGTTCGTTTGGAGTATGCATTTCTCGCCCAGGGAGACTCGGAACCTAACGGTTGAATATCGGATACCGATGTCAATGGGCCTGGTGCCGATGCAGAAAGACGAAAACCTTCAACCCCTCTCGGGTGCTTTCGGCGCCGAATTCCTCAATATCGGACAAGTGGAAATGGCGGGATATATCACGTCAACCGGTTCATCATGGGCGGGAAATGTCGAGTCCGCCAGATTCACCGTACTTACCGAAGCGTTCGAACAATACTTCAACCGTCGCGGAGTAACAGAGGAGATTGAGGCAAAACAGAGCTCGAAGGATCTTGCCCAGTTCAACTCTTCATTTCCCGTCCACCATCCCTATTGGATCCGCCAAGTCAAACCAGGCGGCTGGGAATCCGTCAAGGGAGGGTTGCAGTGGAGCTATAAGGATTTCAAGCCCAATGATCCAATTGAGATCCGCTACTACACAACACCATTCCCTCGGCTTCCGGATGAAGTAGTGCCTTTCGTCAAGACATTCCTTCAAACGCTCGGGCCCAACCAGCCGCGCGCTGCCGAACTCGATCGCCTTAAGCAGGTAGTTGCAGCGACCGACGGCTGCGAACCAACGGACCCCCAGGCTAGAACGTTTGTGTCCCAGCAATTGTGGTTTTCTCCGAGTAGGGATTGCTCAGCCGGCCGACTTAGCTCCTCGCAAAAGGAAGTGCTGCATAAAATCGAAGTATACGAGGCAGCGGCAAAAAGCCACTGACCAACTCGCGACAAACCTTCTTTTTTCGGCTAGAATCACCCACTATGTCCCGCCTCATCCAATGGACGGTTCTCCCCAGCGGTCTCTGATCCCGCTACCTGATTTCTCTCTTCCCGCGTATCATTGCGTTTCAAAATCAACGGCAGCGGTCGCAAACAGGCACGCTCAAAGCTCACGGCTCATAGCTCATGGCTCAAAAATACGACGTAATCGTCATCGGCGGAGGGCACAACGGCCTCACCAACGCCGCCTATCTCGCCAAGGCCGGCAAAAAAGTTCTCGTCCTCGAACGCCGACACGTCCTCGGCGGCGCGGCTTGCACCGAAGAGGTTTTTCCCGGCTTCAAATTCTCGGTCTGCTCCTACGTCGTCTCGCTCCTTCGCCCCGAAATCATTCGCGACCTCGACCTCCCGCGCCACGGCCTCGAAATTCTTCCGCTCGACGGCACCTTCACGCCCATGCCGAACGGCGACTACCTCTGGCGCGTCAACGACCACGGCAAGACGCACCGCGAAATCGCCCGCCACTCTCGCGTCGACGCCGAGGCCTACGACGAATTCGGCAAAGCCATGCAAGCCATGTGCCGCTTCGTCAAACCTATCCTCAGCATGATCCCGCCCGATCCCTCCACCCTCAACCCGCGCGAACTCATGAAGCTGCTCTTCATCGGGCGCCGCTTCCAGGGCATGTCGAGCGAGGACAAGTACAACCAGGTCCAGCTCATGACCATGAGCGCCGTCGACTTCCTCGACCAGTGGTTCGAGACCGACATCCTCAAAGCCACCATGTCCGCCTCCGGCATCATCGGCACTTTCCTCGGCGTCCGCTCGCCCGGCACCGCCTACGTTCTCCTCCATCACTACATGGGAGAAATCGATGGCGCATTTAGGGCCTGGGGATTCGCCCGCGGTGGCACCGGCGCGATCTCAAACGCGATTGCCAGCGCCGCCCGCGAAGCCGGAGTGGAAATTCGCACCCAATCCCCCATCGCGCAGATCCTGATAAAAAATGGCAAGGCCCATGGCGTCGTCCTTCAGAACGGCGACGAGATCCACGCCGACGTAATCTCCTCCAGCGTCGATCCGCGCCTCACCTTCACTCGCATGATCGAGCCCGGCCATCTCCCCGCCGAATTTCTCGAAGACGTCAACCGCTACAAATTCCGCGGCTCCTCCGGCAAAGTCAACATGGCCCTCGACGCCCTGCCCGATTTCAAATGTCTTCCTGGTCCCGGCCTTCATCTCCGTGGCGCTATCTCCATCTCCCCGTCCGTCGACTACATGGAAAAAGCCTACGATGAGGCCAAGTACGGACACTGGTCCAGCCGCCCTTACATCGACATGGTTATCCCCACCCTCACTGACACGTCGCTGGCCCCACCGGGCAAGCACATCCTCTCCTGCTTCGTGCAATACGCGCCCTACAAGCTCGCCCCCGGCCTCAACTGGGACACGGAAAAAGAAAAATTCGGCGACAACGTCGTCAACACAATTTCCGAATACGCCCCCAATCTCAAAAACATCATCCTGCACCGCCAGGTAGTAACACCGCTGGATCTCGAGCGCGAGTGGGGACTAAGTGAAGGCAACATCTTCCAGGGCGAACTTTCGTTAGAACAACTATTCTTCCTCCGTCCGGTAGCCGGCTGGGCCCAATTCCGCTCGCCCATCAAAAATCTCTACATGTGCGGATCAGCCACCCATCCCGGCGGAGGCATCATGGGCGCCCCAGGCCGCCTCGCCGCGCTGGAAATTCTGAAAGATGGAGGCGCCTAAATCATGGCCGAAGCGCGCGACATCCTCATCATCGGCGCCGGCCACAACGGCTTGGTCACCGCCTTCTATCTCGCCAAAGCTGGCTTCAAGCCCCTCGTCCTCGAGCGCCGTCCGCAAGTAGGCGGTGCGGCCATCACCGAAGAATTCCATCCCGGCTTCCGCTGCTCCACGCTCTCGCACTCCGCCGGTCCCATCCACCCCACCATCCTCCGCGACATGCAACTGGCCCGTCACGGCCTGAAGTTAACCACGCCCGCCCTCAGCGCCGTCTCGCTTCTCCCCGACAACCGCGCCCTGATCCTCTCCGCCGACCAGAACCAAGCCGCGCAGGAAATCTCGACTAGGTCGCGGAAAGACGCGACCGCCTATGCGGACTTCGCCGCCGCGCTCAACAAGATTTCCAAAGTTATTGCCGAAGCCCTCGCGCTCACGCCCCCCAACATCGACAACCCAACCCGCTCCGACCTCTGGGGCATGCTCAAAACCGGCCGCTCCCTCCGCAAGCTCGGCAAAAAAGATCTCCACCGCGTCCTCCGCTGGGGACCGATGGCCGCCGCCGACCTCGTCGCCGAATTCTTTGAAACCGAGCCGCTCCGCGCCGCCATCGCCGCCCGCGGCATCTTCGGTACCGCCCTCGGCCCCTGGTCCGCCGGCAGCGCGCTCGTCCTTCTCCTTCGCGCCGCCACCGATCCCACTCCCGTCGGCACTCCGCAATTCGCCATCGGCGGCGCAGGCGCCATCACCCAGGCTATGGCCGCCGCCGCCCGCGAAGCCGGAGCCGAAATCCGCACCAACGCCGCCGTCGCCGAGATTCTCATCAAAGACGGCGCTGCCACCGGCGTCGTCCTCACCACCGGCGAAGAAATCCCCGCCCACGCCGTCATCTCCAACGCCGACCCCAAGCGCACTCTCATGCGCTTAGTCGACCCCATCCATCTCCCGCCCGACTTCGTGCAAAAAATAAAAAACTATCGCTGCCAGGGCACGCTAGCCAAAATCAATCTCGCTCTCTCAGAGCTCCCCGAATTCCCCGCCCTCAAATCGCGCAGTCAAACGAATCTCCTCGAAGGCCGCATCCTCATCGCTCCCGAAATTGACTATCTCGAGCACGCCTTCGATGAATCCAAGTACGGCAACTTCTCCCGCCACCCCTATCTGGAATTCGCCTTCCCCACGCTAACCGATCCCAGCCTCGCCCCCGCCGGCCAGCACGTCATGTCGATCTACATGCAATACGCCCCCTACAATCTAAAAGCCGCCGACGGAACTAAATCCTGCGCCAACTGGGAAGCCCAACGCAAATCTCTAGGCGAAACCGTCGTCAAGACGATCGCACAATACGCCCCCAACCTCCCGCAACTAATCCTGCGTCATCAAATCATCACGCCCAAAGATTTAGAAGAAACCTACGGCCTAACCGGAGGCCAAATTTTCCACGGCGAACTAGCCCTCGACCAGTTCTTCACCATGCGTCCGCTCCTCGATTGGTCGCGCTACAACACGCCCATCGACCGCCTCTTTCTCTGCGGAAGCGGCACCCATCCCGGCACCGGCCTGACCGGCCAATCCGGCTCTAACGCCGCCCGCGAAATCCTGAAGACGATAAAAAAATAATTCCTGATTGCATCTACCGAACTCGATCACCAACTTTGTCATGCGGAGCGAAGAGAGGTTAGCGCAGCGAGCCAAACGAAGTCGAAGCATTCCTACAATCTCGTGGGGTCCCAGCCGCACAAAGCCATTTCCCGTGGCTCCTCCGCGTCCGCCCTGGTAATCGGCTTTCGAGCTTTTGCTGCAAGACCCAGTGAACCCAGTGGTAATCCTTTTTGGGTAGCCATCAAATCGACCCCATGCGCAACTCCGCCATCCTCTGAGCATCCTGTCTCGACCGCAAAGGCATCGTCGCCTCCATCTCCGACCTCATCTCCGCGTACCAATTCTGACTAACTCTTACCGCTCCACCACCTGCTTCACCCTATTCGACGTGCTCCCCTCCAAGAGCTGGTCGCCGCCGTACACCGCCTTGATATGTGGCGTGCCCACGTGCAACGTCGAGCTCGTTAACGTCGCCGAACCACCCATCAACGTTGCCGTTCCCAGTACCTTCGAGAAATTTTCAAAAGTCACCGTTTCTCCATCCGGTGGCGTGGGCGTAACAACCGCCGTTAAGGTTACCGCTTCTCCAAAAGTAGACGGATTCGGCGAAGAAGTGAGCACAGTCGTTGTCACTCGAGCCGCTGGGCTAATTTTGAACGCGACGCCGCAACCCCCGGTGCCAGGACAGTAACTCGATGTTCCACCGCCGTAAGTCGTTCCGTAAAGATTGCCGGCGTTCAGAATCAAGGTGCCCATCGGGTTACCGCCGTCCGTACCATCGAAGGTCCAGAGAAACGTCCACTCATACTCGGAGCCGCCGTCCGCCAACTCGAAGACCGTGCCGCATCCGTCGTAGCACGGAGATTTGAAAATACCGAATGCTGTCGTGCTGTAAATATTCCCAGATGAGTCGAACACGAGCCCGCCCTTAGGATTGGATCCACTCCCCCAAATGAAGGAATGAAGAATCTCTTCCATATACTCTCCACTCGGACTGGCAGTCAGCTTCCAAACCGTTCCCATGCCTTTTCTGGCGCCGCCACTCATCGTCGTGCCATACACATTTCCGGCGTCGTCCAGCACAGGCGTTGCTTCCGGTTGAGATCCATCGTTCGGCCCAGCCCTGAAGGTGTGTAGGATGGTCGCACTCCAGCCCCCACCGTTTGGTGACAGCTTGAAGACATGGCCACTCTCCACGTCGTCGGCACCATACAGGTTGCCGGAACCGTCTATTGATACTCCGGCGTAGCCTCCCTTATCGTAGAGAACCTGCTCGTTCCAGCCGCCATTACCGTTCGGAGATAACTCGAAAACCGTTCCCGTACCGCTGCCTCCGCCATAAGTTGTGCCATAGGCGTTTCCGGACGCGTCCCAGGTGAGCCCCGAGAATGGGAACGCGCCGTCGGGAGCTGACGTGAAGTTATATAGGACGGTTTCGCACCAGCCATTACCGCCGTTACTGCCGCCTGGGCAACCACCCTCCGGCGCGGGGCTCAACTCGAACACGAGGCCATATCCAGAGTAAGGCCCCGATGCGTAAAGCCCTCCGTAGTAAGTTGTCCCGTAGAGATTTCCGCGGCCGTCGAAGGTCACATAGGAGTAGGGAGACGAACCATCTGCACAGTTCTGTAACGAACAAAAGCTGTATAAGACAGTTTCGCTGTAGCCACCGGACCCGTTTGGAGAAAGCTCATAAATGGTTCCATACATATTCGCGCCGCCCAGTTGTGTGGTCCCATAGAAGTTGCCTGCTCCGTCGGACGTCAGGCTGGACGCCGGGTTCTCTCCGTCGATACAGTTCGGCTGAGAGCAAAAGTTGTAGAGCACGGTCTCGGGTTGAGCGTGCGCCGCTGGAAGAGCGGCCAGCAACAGCATGAAAACTACAGCTAACTTCAGCGCGCCTTGCATTTCTCTCTCCTCGTCTCTACTTTGGGATGACTGGGTGTCCGCGTGATTTCCAGGCATCGTACATCCCACTAGTTAGAAATAATACGGTGGCCTTTTAGTAACCTCGCATAACTATGGAGCAAACTCGAATGCGACCCCGCAACCGTCAAGATATGGGCAAAAGTCGCCGAGGCCACCGTTGTAAGTCGTTCCGTAAAGATTGCCGCCCTCTGAAATCAGGCCGCTCACGGGATGAGCGCCATCCATCCAATCGAAGATCCAAAGAAGCTCATTCGTATATTTGCTCCCTTTGGGGCGCTTGGCGAGTTCGAAGATTGCACCGCAGCCTTGTTGATCGGTCTTCACTCCTTTTTCCTGGCAGTAGGAGGGGTTGCCGCCGTATGTTGTCATGCCATAAAGGTTTCCGGATGCATCCAGTACGACCCCGGACGACGGAAGGTCGGGCGCTTGAATCGAGAAGCAGCATCCGAAGAGTCCGGGGCCGGACATGAAGGAATGAAGAACCTGTTCCGTATACTCCCCACCGGAAGAAGTTAGCTTCCAAACTGTGCCACACCCTAGGTTTGCGTTGCACCTTCCTACGCCGCCATATACGGTCGTGCCATAAAGATTTCCTGCGCTATCGAGCATTGGAGAACCAGATGGGTAGTCGCCATCCTTCGGGTGTCCCGCGAAGGCATGAAGGATAGCCTCGCACCAATCGTTACCCGTATAGCTGCCACCGGGGCACCCGCCCAGCGGTTCGGCGCTGAGCCCGAACACTGTGCCGGCCCCGTGTGCGCCGCCACTTTCGGTCGTTCCGTAGAAGTATCCATTCGAGACTTGCAATTGCCCGTCGGGGTGGGTGCCATCAACGCAGCTCGGCTGGGCGCAAAAGCTGTAGAGTACAGACTCACTCCAGCCGTCACCGCCGTTCGGGGACAACTCGTAAACCGTCCCCATTCCGTTGCCTCCGGCATAAGTTGTTCCATAAAGGTTACCGGACAAGTCCCATGTAAGTCCGGCGAACGGGAGAGCGCCGTCAGGGGTTGACGTGAAACTGTAAAGCACGGTTTCGCACCATCCATTCCCGCTATTGCTGCCACTCGGGCAACTACCGCCTGGCTCGGGGCTCAGCTCGAACACGATGCCATATCCGTTAAATCCATCGCCGCAGGATGACGCAACGCCTTCCCCATTAGCGCCACCGGAGCAGGCCGTCCCGTAAAGGTTTCCGGCGCCGTCGAAAATCACGGTAGAAGTTGGGTCATTACCATCGGCGCAGTTCGCCACGGAACAAAAGCTGTACAACACACTCTCGTTGTAGCCGCCGGCCCCGTCCGGAGAAAGCTCAAAGACGGTCCCATTCATATTCGCGCCGCCCAGTGCCGTGGTCCCGTAGAAGTTGCCCGTGCCGTCAGGAGTAAGGCTTGACGCCGGACCCTCACCGTCCGCACAGTTCGGCTGAGAACAGAAGTTGTAGAGCAAAATTTCAGTTTGAGCGCGCGCGGGGCGAGCGGCAACCAGCAGCAGCGCGGAAAACACAATGAGTGTCAGGGTGCCACGGATAGCACTCATAACCACGTACCTCTTTGGAGGGATTTCGCCTCAACGGGCGTTGCGTCTCAACGAACGGGACCTGCTCTTTGGCGAGGCGCACTACTTTAATAAGAACAATCGCACCCTGTCAATGCCCAACGTCACATCTCGTGCCCTCGGACTAGCCCCTGCCTGGCAAAATGCCCCAATCAAAGTCAGACTGTAACTGAGACTTCAGTCCCAAACACACCATCTGCCAGACCGAGTCAATCTCTTAAACAGCGATATGCCTCAAAACGCATTTCCCAAACTCCTCCCCACCCCTCCGTGGTAAGCGCTTCTCAAACTCCCGCCTACGAAAGCCGTGGTAATTCTTCTTGAGTAGCCACCAAACGGCACCCCTCCCGGCACAGGCCTAACCGGCCAATCCCGCTCCAATGCCTCCCGCGAAATCGCAAAGATATTGAAAAAGCAATTCCCTTTCTTTAAAACAAACGAATGAGCAAAGCGATCGAGAACTTGCAGGCGGCCCAAGCGCGGGCCATGGCGGTCAGACCGAAAGTCGCCGACTTCCCCTATCTCGCGGGGACCCTGCGCCGCGCCGGTGTCACCTGCAACCTTTGGTACCTGCCAGCGTGTCAGAGCATATTTCTCACCGCGGACGGTCCGTCGCCATGCTAGGCACTCCGCTTTCCAAGGCATTGTCGATGTCCCTCCCTTCGACCGAGGCCCTGATTGCCGCATTGCGCACCGATCAGGCCGGCAAAAGCACGTTCCTGAATTTCTCGCAGCTTCCAGGCGCGCCGGCGTCGTGCGCTACGATGTCGATTTCCTGGCGCGCAAGGTCGCCTATTACGGCTGTAACGGCGAAGAGTCCATGGAAGACTATCCGCCGGCCGAGATCGACTAACATCAATCCAAACTCCAATTTCTTATGCGCAACTCCGCCATCCTCCTTGTCTCCTGTCCCGACCGCAAAGGCATCGTCGCCTCCATCTCCGACTTCATCTTCCGCCACAACGCCAACATCTACTCCACCGACGAGCACGCCGACGAGGCATCCAATCTCTTCCTCACCCGCGTCGAATTCGACCTCGACACCCTCTCCTTCCACTTCTCCGAATTCACCGAGCGTTTCTCGCCCATGGCCCGCGACTATCAAATGAATTGGCGCGTCGCCCGCTCCGCCGACCGCCATCGCCTCGCCATCTTCGTCTCCAAGTACGACCACTGCCTACAGGATCTCCTCTACCGCCATCAAAGCGGCGAACTCCCCTGCGACATCCCGCTCATCGTCTCCAACCATCCCGACAACCAGCGCATCGCCGATTTCTACAAGATCCCCTACGTACTCGTCCCCGTCACCAAAGACAACAAAGAAGAAGCCGAAGCCCGGCAGCTATCGCTGATCCGCGAACACAACTGCAACCTCGTCGTCCTCGCCCGCTACATGCAAGTCCTCTCCAAGGACTTCATCTCCACCATGGGCTCGCCCAACATCATCAACATCCATCATTCTTTTCTGCCCGCCTTCATCGGCTCCAAACCCTACCATCAAGCCTTCCACCGCGGAGTCAAACTCATCGGCGCGACTTCCCACTACGTCACCCACGTCCTCGATGACGGCCCCATCATCGAGCAGGACGTCGTCCGCATCTACCACCGCGACAGCATCGAAGACCTAATCCAAAAAGGCCGCGACATCGAAAAGGTCGTCCTCTCCCGCGCCGTCCGCTGGCACGTAGAAAACCGCATCCTCCTCTACGCCAACAAAACCGTCGTCTTCCAATAGGCATTCCTCACAAGTCGGGCCCATCTGAGTGGGTCATTCATCGAAATGAGCACGCTGTACGTGGAGCACTCACCTCACCTCCTAAACAGCTCTGTCATCCTGAGCGAAGTAAGGTGAGCAAAGCGAGCCGAGCGAAGTCGAAGGACCCCTACAATTTCATCCGGCCACAGCCCTCAAGGCATTCCCCGCCCTCGGCACTCCCATGTCCCATCTGTGTCCCCCGCGGTTAAAGGGTTTTCCTCCGGCGTCCGTCCGTAATCAAATGGTTTCCCCTGTGCAACCCAGTGAACCCAGTGGTCAGGCCTCTTCCCGCCATCTCCCCAAACTTCATGACCCCAAGCCGCCTCCAGTGACCTCCGTGACCTCCGTAACCGACTAAATAATTGCGGCTCTTCACACTTTCGGTTTTACTTGAATGAGCTACGACTCTCCGTGTCACCGCGTCTCTAAGGAGCTGAATTGGTCGAGGATTTCAACTGGGAACTCGCTCTGCTGGCCACCGTCCAGAGCTTTTACCAGCGCCTCATCGGCGACCATCTCCGCGGTGACCTTCCCGTCCCCGCCGAACTCGCCCCCGACGCCATCGCCCACTCCGACGACCCGCGCCCCACTCTCCAGAAAATGCACCGCTGGATCCAACTCCTCGACATGGCCATTACTCCCGCCATGCTCCGCATCGGCATGAAGCCCGAGCTCGACGCCGAAGTCGCCGAAGCCCTGCTCCGCTACTTCGCCCGCCATCGCGACGATACCGCCGCCAATCGCGACAAGACCGACTTAGTCGCCACATTTCTCTACCGTCACCCCCGCGTCCCCGGACAGTGGGAAAGCCACGGCTACGGCCTCGATGGCTCCATTCCGCTTTCGCCCTTTGAAATCGCGCTCATCGAAATCCTCTCCGAGTCCGACGTTCCCGCCCTTCCCGAAGAGCACGTCCAGCTCCTCCGCGAGTTCGGCCCGCTCCTCGACCAGGCCAGCCGTTTTCAGGATTTCAACTCGCTCATGGATTCCGGCATCATCCAGCGCGTCCGCGATCTCAAGGCGTCGCTCGGCGAATCCATCTATCATCCCGGAGTCCTCGCGACTCTCGCTCCCTACAATGCCGCTTTCGGCCAGCGCTTCGACGCGCTCTTCTCCACCGCCGCTCGCGAGATCCGCGAATTCGCCCGCCAGCTCGAAGATTTAGGCGGCACCATTCTCAGTACCGTCGATGGCGTCGAAGTTACCGTCGATCACGTCTCCGCCCTCGACGAAAAAGCGCTGCTGCAAACCGACTACGCCGCCGCTCTCGAAAGATTCCGCCGCTTCGCCCAACTCAAAAAAGAGATCGAGCGCCGTCCGCCCATTCGCCGCTCACAGCCGCTCTTCGCCCGAGCCGCGCACGCCACACATTCCGGCCACGGCTCTGCCTCCGCAGCCGCTCCCGCGCTCGCGCCCATTTACACACCCGCCGCCGTCACCGAACAGGCCGTCTCCGCCGAAGAGATCAAAGTCCGCCGCGTTGAAGAATCCATTCGCGTCTTCGTCCGCGTCGCCGACCCCAATTTCCGCCAAATAGTTCCCATGCGCTACTTCAACCTCATGCTCACCCCCGCCGAAATCGACGCCTGCACCGCCGACTTTCTCGAGCAGAACAGTCCCCGCGCCGACGTCGCCCGCGCCATCCTCCGCTTAGTCGCCATGTCCGCCCGCATCATGACCGAAATGGAAGAACTCAAGCGCGCCCCGCGCCTCAGCACTCTCTGGCGTCTCCACGCCGAGTCTCTCAACACTCTGCTCGACCTCACCCGCCGCGTCCCCGACGGCGTAGCTAGCCTCACCGCCACTCCCAACCGCTGGACCGCGACCACGGAAAAAGAAGGCTCCATCGCCATCACCCTCGACAAACTCCGAGCCCGCGCCGCCGAAGCCGAAAAAATCCTTTCCAACGTCACCAGCTAGAATATTGTAATATGTATTAACATAATGGTACTGTCATTTAACAAGTACAATATTGTATTTTCGAATATATACTACTCATTTGATACATACTGACTTGTACGTATCATAAAGTACGTATAGCGGGGGAGTGAGAGAGACAAAGACATCAAACAACCAGGCATTGCCAGCTTGTCTTGCTGAGCGAAGTAAGCTGTCATTGTTGTAATCTTTTGGCGATGACCCGCGACGAAGCTCAATTTGGCGATAAATCTCGGTTACACGTGCTGACGCTTAGTGCGGCTTCTTCGCCGAGGGAAGTCCTCCCAGAAAGACATTGAGTGCAGATGAGGGGTCCTTTGACGCTTCAAGTTCGCGGTACAGATCGCTGAATTTCAGGTGAACTCCAGCCATAATCTCTTTGTCTGTCAAAAGGTGGTCCAGCAGTTTCTGCCAGTTCGTAACCTGCCGATGTTCGAGTACCAGCTTCAGCGCGATATTTTCCAGAAACAGATATTCGGTCGCGCGCACGACGGCAGAGAGACGTTTCTTCTCTTCTCGGGTCATAGGACACAGACAGTCTAGCGCCTCGAGCCCAGTACGTCCTCCGACTCAAACTCACCGAAAAAGCTTCGCGGATTGTCCTCCCGCATTCGTGTTTTGAGCCTGGGTCGACTCAGCGAATTCACGATTGGGCCGAAAATAGATCGTTTTTTCGATTTGGTGGAACAACAGCCCAGAAAACTACCCGCATTGTGCATCGTCGAACCTGAATCTAGCCCCCCTCCAGGCCGGAAGTGGACAAATTAAACCACATCGCAAATCTCTGTTCTTTCAATCATCCTGAAAACGAACTAACCATATTGGCAACAATACGTTACCAAGATTTCGCCAAAACTTGACAACCCGTGCTATCGAAAATTCCCATTTTCCCTCCCGCAAGTCCTTACTCCTCAATACCGGAATCGAGACCTCGCTCGATTTCCGCCAAAAATCTCCAGCCAAATCCCGAACCGAAAATATATTTTGGCGAACAAAACAAGAACGCTGAGTCAAGCAAAAGGGCACGGCCGAAGCCGTGCCCGATTCGATCTCGCAACCGAAATCTAGTGAATGTCGAACTGCTCCTGATGCAGCGCCGGATCCGACTTAATGATGATGGTCTTCTTCGTCAATTCTTCCATCTCATTGAGTAACTTGGCGTTGTTGGTCTTCAGCACCTTCGCTACCTCCGGATTCACCCGCAGCATCACGTCGTTGTGCTCAAGATGCTGTGAGATCTTCCGCATTTCGACGTAAATCTCGTTGCACACGGTATTTACCGCCTTCACAAATCCGGTGGCCTGGCAGTACGGGCACGGCGACCCGATCGTCCGCTCCAGCGATTGCTTCACCCGTTTGCGGGTAATGGCAACCAGTCCAAAGTCGTTAAACTGCAATACCTTGGATGGTGCCCGATCCGACCGCAGCGCCTCTTCCAGTGCCTGCATTACTTTCTGCCGGTTGCGCCGCTCATCCATGTCAATGAAGTCAATGATGATGATCCCGCCCAGATCGCGCAGTCGTACCTGCCGCACAATCTCCCGGATCGCATCCACGTTCGTCTTCACGATCGTATCTTCCAGCCGGGACGTCTTACCAACGTATTTTCCAGTGTTTACATCGATCGCAACCAGCGCCTCCGTCTGGTTGATCACGATGTATCCGCCGCTCTTCAGCCACACCTTCGACTTCAACGCCTTGTTGATCTCTTCGTTCAACCCAAATTGTTCAAAGAGCGGAGTTTCTTTGGTATAGAGCTTCACCCGTTTCACCAGCCCCGGCTGGAACCGATTGGCAAAGCGAAGGATACGCTCGTATTCCGTCTCCGTATCTACCCAGATCACCGAGAAATCCGAGCTGACTTGATCGCGCAACACCCGTTCCACAACGTTTAAGTCGTGATAAATCAATGCTGGAGACTTGCTGTTCTCCGACCGTGTCTTGATCTCATTCCAAAGGTTCTTCAGGAACCGGATGTCCGCCCGGAGTTCATCATCCGAAGCCCCGGCCGCCGCCGTACGCACAATGAATCCGCCCGCGCCGTTCTCCCGCTCGCTCTGAATAATCCGCTTAAGTCGTTGCCGCTCTTCCTCTGACGAGATTTTCCGCGATACGCCGGTATGGTTCACCGTCGGCATAAAGACCAGAAAACGTCCTGGCAGGGCGATGTGGCTCGTGATCCGAGCCCCTTTCTTTCCAATGGGTTCCTTGGCAATCTGAACTAGGATCTCCTGCCCTTCTTTCAGCAGTTCCGAGATCTGCGGCACAACTGTATTCTCCCGGCTGCGAAAACGTCGCCGCGATCCTCCTCCCCGCCGTCCGCCACGCCGCGCCGGATCTCCACCACGCTCAAAGCGTCGCTGCGGCCGCTGCATCCGCGCCTCCGGTGCTGCGGCCCGAACCTCCGCGCTCGCGTCCACCGTGCCGTCGCCGATCGCCTCCGCTTCCAGCAAGGCCTCCGCTTCTGCTTGAGCCTCTTCGAGTTCCAGCTCTTCTGCCTCTCGCTCTTCCGCTTCCAAAGCCGCCTCGGAAGTCTCGGCGTGCTCCCCAAGTTCAGCGCCTTCAACCGGAGGAACCCCCGGTTCGCTCAAGGAACTCGCGATCACCTCGCCCCCAGCCGCCCGTGTCTCCTCCTCGATCTCCTCGAATCCATCATCGTCTCCGAGTTCTTCGCCGTAGGCGGCTAGTTCGGCTTCTTCCTCTTCGATCTCCTGCTCTTCGACGTTCTCGTCCGGAGAGACAACTCGCTTAACTTCATGTACTTCCATCGCCTCTTCTTCTGTCGTCTCTTCTTCCGTCGTTTCCTCGAATTCCTCAACCCGCCCGGTGTCGTGCGCCAGCGCACTCGCAAAATCCGACTCATGCGCCATCTCGTGCCCCCCGCGGACAACCGCCAGCCCAGCCTGGTCGTCAGACTGCGTCGTATCGAAATGCGATTCCGTCCGCATTTCCGCAGTCGCCGGCACGGCATTCAGCGACGCTGATGGCTCGTCCTGATGCCCGTCTTCTTCATGCGTTTCCTCGTAAGTCCCTGAATGTTCATAGGCTTCTGGCTGCGCTGCCGCATCGTGCTCTTCGTGCAAAGGCTCGGTCGCAGTCGAGGTAAACATAGGCTCGTCTTCCGGAAAACTTGTCGCAATGGCGACTTCAGACATCGCATCCGCCGCCTGCTCAGCCGCCGAAGCTGCTGCCGTCGGGGCCTGCCGATACTTTGAAATCGATTCTCCTGGCAGGATGATTGGCTGGTATCCAGGAGGCGGACCGTAGTCGTAGTCGCGACCTGTCCGTCCGGTGGGTGCCGGTCGTTGATAGCGGCCCGGAGTTCCACGCACCTCGAAGCCTCTAGGCCGTTCCATCCGTTCGCCTTCGCTGCGAGATTCGCCGCCGCGTGATTCGCGGCTTTCGCTACGATCTCCGCTCGAACGCTCTCCGCCCGATCTTCCACCGCGATCGCCATTCTCACGGCGTCCGCGACGCCGGCGCCGTCCGCGAAACTCGCGTCCCCCTTCGCGCGATTCGCCATTCGCAGGCTCAGCGGCCGCGGCCGCAATCGAACCCGCTTCTTCAAATCCCTGCTCCGCGGCGGGCGCTTCACTATTCGAGGGAACCGCTTCATCGCGCCGCGCCTGTCCTTCGCCGCGCCCATTCAGTATCGGACGATTCGCTGGAATTTCCTCATCCAGATCTTCGTCCTGCTGTTCAAGGTCCATGAAATCGGAGACGTAGAGGAAGGCGTCGCGTTCCAGTCCGATGTCGACAAAGGCCGATTGCATGCCGGGCAGCACGCGCGTGACGCGGCCTTTATAAATCGAGCCCGCTAAGGTGTATTCGTTTTCTCTTTCGAGGTAGATTTCCGCTAATTGATCGTCTTCCGTGATTCCCACTTTGGTTTCGTGGGGTGTTGCTGACACAAACAATTCTTTGTTCATTGATACTCCGGTTTTTGATCACCGGACGGAAGGCAGGCGGACGAATGGATCGATCGGCTTTCAGCCCCGCTCTTTTGTGCGCGCTCTCTCGACGAGACCGTTGAACACAAAGGACAAGGGAGTATATTCCCGGCGTCTACGCCGTGAACACGGTTGCAGCAAATCTAGCTTAGGTTTCTGCACTGATCGCGTTGCGCCGTCTGTCAGGCTTGTGGCCACTCACTCGCCTCGAGGGGGCCGTTCCCCGCCTGACCGGCATCAATCCTGTCCGGCTTGCACTTTGCCGCCGGGTAATCTGCCCTACTTTTCGCGAGGGCGGCTCGTTATCTTGTTTCTTGATCTTGTTTCTTGCTAAATCCTGCTCTGCGCGCCATTCCCACACGTGAGAGGCGCCCCAATCTCTGCCTTCCCCGGCTCACTCCCCGCATCAGTTCACGAACCGGCGCATCCTGACATTCATCACGATCCCCAGCGCCAAAAACATGAAAAGAACGGAAGACCCACCGTAACTCATGAGCGGCAGAGGTATTCCGGTAACGGGCATAAACCCGACTACCATGCCGACATTGACCAGGACGTGAAAGCTAAGCACAGCCACCACACCCATTACCAGAAATGCGCCGGCGCGGTCGGGCGCCGTCTGCGCATTCTGCGTCAAACGCATCAGCACAATAAAGTATAACAGCAGAACGCCCAGAGCGCCTACAAACCCGTGTTCTTCGGCGAAAGCGGCAAAAATAAAGTCCGTTTGTGGCACCGGCAGAAACGCCAAGTGCGTCTGCGAACCCTGGCTGCTACCCCAGATTCCGCCCGAACCTACCGCAATTAGCGATTGATTGACCTGATAACCCGAACCTTTGGCGTCCGCATTCGGGTCCTGAAAGCTGGTAAGCCGTTCTTTTTGATACGGCTTAAGGACCTTGACCCAGGCAACCGGCAGTAGCAGGGCAAGAATCAAGAGTATAACGGTAGCCTGTTTCCACCGCATTCCACCGAGGAACAGCCCCATAAGCGCAACCGGCAGATAAGTCAGCGCCGTTCCCAAGTCGGGCTGCTTGAGCACAAAAAGCATAGGAACGCACACAATTGCCCCCGCTTTCATAAAATCAGGCCAGGACAGCTCCCGTTGCTGCAAATCGGCAAAATATTTGGCCACCGCCAGGATCAAAATTAGTTTGACCCACTCTGAAGGCTGGAAGTGGGCGCCGCCCGGCATTTTGATCCACCGCTTCGCCCCCAAATACCGTTGCCCAAAGAGCAAAACCGCGATCAAGGAAGCGAGGGAAACTATATACATCCAATGGACTTGTTCGAGCAGAGCTTGATAATTGACGAGGCTGACGAGAAACATTGCGCCGAGCCCACCGAAGATCCAATAGATTTGTTTGATGTGCGAACCGGCAAACTTAGTGTGCTCGGTGGCGCTGCGAATCTCGAATACGCCGAGCGCGCAGATGGCCAGCACAAAGCTGAGCAGGATCCAGTCAAAATCGCGATAGGAAACGTAGCGGGACATTCATTTACTCGGGATTACTCGCCCACCACAGAATACATCGGCAAGGCTCGCAGGAACGCCCGGAAAGACACGGAAAGGTTCAACAGTAACCTACTGGCAGGGATTGGTCGGGCACGATGGACTTGCCGGCGGGCTATTTTGCAACAGGATCCAGGTGAGACCGCCGCCGATTACCGCAACTCCTCCCACCACGGCCCACTGCGAGCTCATTATGCCCCCCGTTCCCGCCGCCGCCGCACCCTTGCGCTTTTTCTTTTTCTTCTTGTCGGGATTCGCCGTGTCATCGCGAGTCGTCTGCTGGCCCTGCGAGACGGTGGTCGTTCCCTGATCGTCCTGCACAGTCACGTCACCTTTGTTGGCCGCGATCTGGACACGGCCATCGACATCGACCACTTGAAACTCCGTCCAGGAACTGCCAGCCGGCTTGATAGTCACGTCGCCTGCATGAGCCTCTAATGATTTCGAGGTCGTAACACGGACGCCTCCATGCTCAATCTCAACCGCCGGTCCCTGAAATTTGATCAATGAATCGGCCATCACCATCACACTCGATCCGTTGGCCTGGATGCTCGCCGTGGAATCGGAGCGGGTCTGCAGCAGATCGCCGGAGAATACGGCCGCTGATTTTGGGACTTGGGTTCCATTCAGCCACGCGGAGCCAGCCGTATACAGCATGGCCGAGGCAGTCTCCTCACCCATCATCTGCGCTGGAAACAGAAACGCCAGCAAGCTGCAAACGATCGATCGAAAGGCTGATGATGACATGACTCGAAACGGCTCCCGCATGTTGGAATTTAGCCCATCGTATGCAAGCGCGTGGCGGTGGTCAATGTGTATGTAGGTTCGGGGAACCTCCGAGTAACTAGGGTTTCACAGGAAGACAGGATTGTAGTGGTGCGACGAGAGAGCGACAGAATCCGGCTTCGCTTCTGCGACGAGCGCTGGCGACAGAGTTTGCCCGATTAGGAACTCACCATCCACATTTTCGACGAGGATGCGCACCCATTGGTTGGCGTCAACGTGGCCCAGAATCCGGGCCTTCAAATAATTGTGTGTGAGCGCCTCAGTAAATTCATCGTCACCAGTCTGGAGCGTAATCGCCTCCACTTCCCTACCGACGAGCGAACGCATGAACGAATTTTTCTTGGACGATGCGATCTCGCGGAGGATCGCATTACGTTCGCGCGCGAGTGCAACCGGAACCTGATGCCGCAACTGCGCGGCTGAGGTTCCTGGACGAGCAGAATATGTAAAGACATGCAGGTACGTGAAAGGAAGCTCTTCCACAAGGCGCTGGGTCTCGGTGAACTCTTGCTCGGTCTCGCCGGGAAAACCGACCATGACGTCCGCGCCGAGGGCGGCGTCAGGCATAGCTTGGCGAATCTTCGAAATTTTCTCCCGATAGTGCAAGGGACGATATTTGCGATGCATGCGCCGGAGAACGGCGTCGCTGCCAGACTGCATCGGAACATGCGCGTGCTTGGCAATACGCGGCGAAGAGGCGACGAGCGCGATTAGGTCATCCTGCCAATCCATGGGCTCGACGGAACTGATGCGGAGTTTCTCGAGAGAGGTTTCCGTGAGAATGGCGCGAATGAGATTGACCAGCGTGTGATCTTTTCTTGACTGAGAACCGATCGCTGAAGACGGGGGACTCGTGTCCAGGTCTCGTCCCCAGCGTCCGAGATTGATGCCGGAGATGACCACCTCGCGATAGCCGGCGCTAACGAGTGTCCGGACTTCGGCGAGCACGCGATCGGACGGCAGCGACCGGCTTTGTCCGCGAACATAGGGAATCACGCAGAACGAACAGCGGTTGTCGCAGCCATCCTGAATCTTCAGATTCGGACGGGTGCGCTCGTTCGCCGCTTCGAATACCGGAGCGGCCATCAACTCGGTGTGTGCGAAGATATCGCCGACAATGATTTCGGGACTCGAACCCGAACCTCGCGAGAGCTGAGCGATGGGAATGAATGCGTTCGATTGCGACGCGGTCGCAATCTGGGCGGCCTGATGCTTGTGCGAATTTCCAACGACCCACGTCACGCCGGGAAGCGCCGCGAGTTCCTCCGGGGCTCGTTGGGCATAGCAACCGGTCACCAGAATCCGACACTCGGGATTGGTGCGGCGCAACCGCCGGATCGATGCGCGTGCGTCCTTATCGGCCCCGGCGGTCACAGTGCAGGTATTCAGGACCACGATCTCGGCGTCTCGCGCGAGTTGTGCCCGCTCTAAACCGCGATCGAGAAACTGGCGCTCAAGGGCGGCGCCGTCGGCCTGGGTCGCACGGCATCCAAAATTCTCTATGTAGAAGCGGGCCACCTTCATATACTAAATGAGTGGGTCGGCTTAGGCCGCCACGTTCGGACAACTCATCGATCAGCACCGCATCTCGACCAGCCCTGAGGTGCACATGAAACGACGCATCCTTCTCGTCGACGACGACCTCGCCGTCCTGCTCACACTGAAAGCTGTGCTGGAACTTCACGGGTTTGAAGTCGAGATCGCGCGAGGCACGGCGGAGGCCTTCGCGCGCATGGAAGAGCATACCTATCACATGGTGATCAGCGACCTTCGAATGGAGACAGAGGAGGCGGGGATCGAAGTAATTCGGGCTGCGCGACGACAGAGTTACGCTCCCGCCACGGCTCTGCTCACCGCGTTTCCGCCGTCCGAAGAGCTTGCAAACGGAAGCCAGGAGAATGACCGGCCGGATTCGATGCTGGTCAAGCCGGTAGGAACACGAGACCTGGTGCGCCAGATCGAAGCGCTCCTGATCCGCCACGCCGACGAGCAAAGTCTCCGGCGCGAGGGCGGTTCGAACACACCGATACCCAAACGTTCCGCCCGCTAAGTGGCCAAGGGATACTTCTCATCTGGGCTGGATCAGGCGCTGGCCACTCGCCGCTGTTGCTGAAAACATTCGCGGCAAAGCACAGGCCGCCCTTGGGTGGGACGGAACGGAACCGTTGTCTCTTTCCCACACTGCGAACAGTTGGTGCGCGTTTCCGTTTTGGTGAACGAATGCCCTGGAGAGGCCATTCCCGACGCGGACACCCGCTTGCTCTTGCAGTTCTTGCAGCGTTTGGGTTCGTTCTTGAACTGCTTATCGTGGAAGAACAACTGCTCTCCCGCGGTGAAGACGAAGTCAGTACCACAATCGACACATTTCAGTATCTTGTCCTGGAATTCCATTGCAAGAGGCGCTCCCATACCCCGAACCTGCTCAACACGAGAGACCCGAACGGGAAGGATCCGGTTCACAACGTGGGCAGGAGACTGCCAACCTGTATTTCCCAATGGACTCGGCCCACCAGGCGGTGTACGCCGCATGGTTTACTCACGATCGACTATCGCTTGCAGCCCGTCAGACTTTCGGTGGATTTCGTTCTATGGAACCGGGCCGCCTTACCCCAAGGCAGCCCGTTGGTTAGTCGCTTAATCTTGCTCTTTCCGTGCTTTCTTGCGGCTGCGCTTGCGCGCCAGAGCTTCCTTCACCCGCTTCTGTTCACCCGGCTTCAGGTAGAACGAGTGACGTTTTACTTCTTTGATTATGTCCTCGGTTTGTACCTTCCGTTTGAAGCGGCGAAGAGCATTCTCGAGGGATTCTCCCTCTTGAAGCCGAACTTCCGCCAATCTGACTACACCCCCCTGCTCGTCCTGACGGGACCTTTAAGTTATGGCAAGCCTTGCAAAGTAAGTCAAGTGGAATGTGCAGAAAATTTCTTCTTCTTGACGGAGGTGGGAATCTTGGCCGGGATGGTCAGAGATCACTGGATGGGCGAGAAAACGTCTACTCCGCTTTCGACTAACGGGTGTTCGGAAAGCGGAACGCATGGCCAATCGCCGCGGTGTGTGCGGTACTTGGCAATATGCGCTAGAAATTCATGCGCATCGAAAGTTGCAATTGCCGCGGGGCAAAGGCGCTGTTCAATTTGAGAAAGCTCGTAGGCTGCTGATAATACGCTGGATAGTAAGTCCCTCCGGCCAACTGGCTGTACTTAATAAACTCTCCAGCCGAGTTATAAAATCCACTATCTGAAATGACATAAGTCTGGTTATCGCGGTTGAAGAGATTGAAAGACTCGGCGTTGAGCTCGAAGCGCAGATGCTGTCCCACCTTGAATCGCTTCCCCATGCGCAGGTCCATGGTGGCGTATTGAGGGCCGGTAAAGGCATTCCTCCCGTAGCCCGCCAGACGGTCATCGCTGTCATTGTCGTCCTGGTTGGGGTCGCCGGACACCGAGGCATTGGCCGGACGCCCGGACCCATAGGTCACCACCCCCGAGATTCTCCAGTGATTGAACAGCGCCGCAAGGATCTTCTGTCCGGAATCAAATGGATGAGGTTCCTCAATCGCCGCCACGGTCAGCCTGTTGCGCTGATCGGTCACACTTGGACCCCGTTCGCTATTTGCAGCGTATGAATTCTGCACCGTCGCAGGCTCCCCCGCTACCAGCGCATCTTGCCCATCATCGATGGCGTGGGCCCACGTGTATGCCAGCCGGAATGACAACCCGCGAGACATCCTCCTATTGAGCGATAGGGTCATGCCGTGGTACACGCTCGACGCCGCGCTCTGAAACTGGTCGATTGCCCCCAGTTGCGGTATCGGCCGCTGCAACGGATTGATGCACGGCGGATAAGGGCAACTGATGCTGTAACTCGTCTGCCATGTCGAAAACGACTCGACACCGTAATACGAATTCTGAAACACGCTTCCTGTCGGATCGAAGACCGGATAACTGTAGAACGTCGGCGCGGGCAGGTTCGCATCGAGCGCGCGAATCAGATCGACACCGTGCACGAATAAGTAAGAGATCTCGCCGGTGAATCCATCGGCCAGTTCGCGCTCCAGGCGCAGGCTGGCCTGTTGCACGCGCGGCGTCTTGAAGCCGGGCGCGAACGCCGACACTTCGTTGGTTGCATATTGCTGAAGTTGCGAAGGCAAGGTGCACGTGACTGGCCCGCGCGGGCAAGCCACGGCCACATCCGGATACGTCGGAAAAATCTGGTTCTGGTAATAGTCCGTGTTGTCGAGCGACAGGAACTGGTTCGTCACGCCATTGGCGTTGATGACCGCCGACTGATAGATCTGCGGAATGCGCGTATAGAAGATCCCGAATCCTGCTCGCAACATCACGGGACGGTTTTCTCCGATTGCATAAGCCAGCCCGATTCGAGGCGCGAAATTCTCGTTCGACTGCGGCATGCGTCCCGCCAACGGCCACAGAGGATTGCTCACCATTCCGGCGTGCGAAAAAGTCTGTAAGTCATAGCGCACGCCCAGGCTCGCTGAAACGTTCTTTGTCAGCCGCACCGTATCCTGCGCGAACGCCGCATAATCGTTGCTGTCCGGATGCGAAACTGGATTGCCAAAATTTTGCACGTAATAGCGCGGCAGATTCGCGACCGGTCCCGTCCATGCGCCGGCATCGAAGTCCCAACTCGGCATCACCGTATGCGCCCACGCTCGCAGCGGGCTTAAGTCCAAACCCTCCTGCATGGGCGCAAAAGTCCACGGGTTCACCGAGATGTAATCGAAGATATATTCGCCGCTATAGAGCGATGGGAAATAGTTGTAGTCCCACGTCCGCATTGCGTCGCCGCCGAACTTCCATTCATGGCGACCGTGTGTGAAGCTCATGGTTTCGGCGAGGTGGAGGCGGTGCTCGCGCGTCCGCCGCGGCAAAATTGACGACTCGCCCATGTCATCGATCCAGTCGTAGATCTGCGACATCGGCGCAGTCGAATTAGGGAATGACTGCTGGAGGTCCCGCGAGAACTGCATTCGCAGATGACTCGTCCAGCGCGGCGAAATCATACTGGTCAGCGTCAGCGCCGCGCTTTCGGTCCGCACCTGTTCTGTTCCGTTTCCGCTCAGCGCATCGTTGGTCACGGGGCTCGATGGATCTAGAAAGACGTTGTTCTGCCCGGAATACCGCGACGTACTCAGCCGCGCCGAGAGCAGATTGCGCGTCCCCAGCACTCGATCGATTTTGAAGAAGCCGGTATTGCCAAGCATCGTGGCTGGAAATGTGCCTCCCTGCTGCGAAAGCTGTGCCGCCGCACTAAACACTAACGCCTGATCACAAGCCGTCCCACCGATATGCGGATCGCAAACTTCGTAGTCGAGGGGAAACCCCGGCGTCCCCGGGACCGCCACTACCGTTGTCGCGCCATTGTCGAATTCGACCACCGTCGGCAAATGAAAGATGTGCTGGTCGTATCCGGCGAAAAAGAACGTCTTGTTCCGCTGAATCGGCCCGCCCACCGTTCCACCAAATTGATGCTGTGCGCCTCCGGGATTGAATCCAACGAAGGCCGGCGCGGCCGATCCGATTTCAGCGTCGCGCAAATAGTAGAACAGCCCGCCATGCCAACTGTTCGAGCCCGATTTCGTCACCACATTCACGACCGCGCCGCCCGATCGCCCCGACTCCGCGCCATAGCTATTAGACGAAACCCGAAACTCGGACACGACCTCATTGGAAAACTGATATGGCGCCCGATATCGCCCACGCGCCTGGGCAAAGAAACCGTTGTTGTCGTCGGTGCCGTCGATCATGTAGGTCGTGTTGTAGCCACGAATGCCACCGTAAGAAAGATCGCCGTTCGATCCCGACGTCAGCCCGCGGGGATCCTGCGTGACTCCCGGCGTCAGCAGTAAGAGATCGGTATACCGCCGCCCGGCCAAGGGAAGATTCGCGATTGCCATCTCATCGAGCAACGCGGAAGGCCCCGTCGGACTCGGGTCGATGAGGGGCGGCGCGCCAGAGACTGTGACGCTCTCCTTCGGCCCGGCCACGCTCAGGCGAAAGGTCAGGCGCTGCGCCTCCCCGAGCTCAACCTTTATTAAAGGCGAAACCTGGGGTGACATGCCTTCCGCCTCGGCACGCGCCGAATATTTTCCCGGGGGCAGCAGATCGACCACAAATTGTCCGGCCGAATCTGTTCCTGTGTGATAGCGCACACCAGTCTCGACGCATATGGCCACAATGTCCGCATCCGTCACTGCCGCGCCTTGTGCATCGACGACGATTCCACGCAAGGCACCGGTCGAGGCATCTTGCGCCCAGGCGAGCGAAGCCCCCAGAACGACCCTGAGAAAAACGAATATGAGGAAGAGCAACGCCAGAAATACGATTCGCGGAGGAACAACGAGCGAGGCGTGGTGATGAAGGTGGTTAGGAAAAAAAGAAAAACTCGGCTCAAAGCGGCGGCGCATGCCAATCCCCCCGTCTTCGCGACCTCGGAATCGGAGGGGATTCCAGAAGAGCCTTGAAGTCTATATACCAAAATGCGGCGCGCCAGAATGTGACGCGACGCACCTGAAAATTGTTTAGCTTTTTTCCCAATGCGAGAAATTGCGCCTGACGACTTACCAGATGAACTTCAACCCGAACTGCACCTGCCGAGAGTTTGTCGATGTGCTGGTGATGGCGCCGGCGGTGCCATTAACTCCCGACGGCGTAAATGCAATCAGGTTCGGCGTGTTGAAGTTCGCGCGATTTAACAGATTGAAGATCTCGGCGCGGAACTGCAACCCCAGCCGTTCGGTCAGCGCTGTTTGCTTGAAGGTAGAGAAATCCCATGTCGCGAGGCCGGGCCCGATGAAGGTGTCGCGCCCCAAGTTGCCATAGAAACCGGAGTTGGTGGCTGGACCTATGAAGGCGTCGGGATTGAACCACTGCGTCGGCGTACCCTCAATCACCTTGCCGGTAAAGGCCGGGTTCACAAATGGGCGCACCGGATTGCGCGAGTCACCGTTATTAGATGGGTTATAACTGAGCTGCGGCGTGAACGGAAACCCGGACTGTGCTGCCAAAATGCTGTTCACCGACCAACCGCTGGCAAGGGTATTTGCCCAGCCTTCCAGTTCGCTGCCGATGGCGTGGCCTCGTCCAAACGGTAGTTCATACATGGCATTGATCACGCCAATGTTGCGCACGTCATAAGTAGCGAGCCCGTAGTCTGCCTTCAGATTGAAGGGATTCGAAACCAGTCCCGGTGCATTGGCCGCCGCCGTAGCATTCAGCGAGTCACCGTCGTCCAGGGCTCGGGACCACGTGTACACCCCGCGCACGGAAAATCCATGGCTGAAGCGCCGGTTCGCATCGACCTCTAGTGCATTGTAGTTACTCGTGCCGAGCGAGAACCATGTCCAGGTGTTGTTAATCGTGGGATTGGCTTTGGGCGTCCCCGGCAAAATATAAAAGGAACCCGCCGGAACAGGGGTGCCCGACAATGCACCAAATCCCGCTGGATAGGTAGCCGGACATGGCGACGCCGGACAAACTACCGGGAACGGCTCATTGGCATCGAGGCCGATCAACTCGTGGTAGCCGTGACTTCCCACATAGCCGATAGTCAGCGAGGTGTTCGGCGAGATCTCCTGCTCCACGCGCAACGACCAGGAAATCAGCGTTGGCGTCTTCATGTCTGGCTGCACGCCTCCCGGTACTAGCAGCGATCCGGTCGGCGGCGGCAAAGTGGGGTCGACCGGCAGCGACGACACTGGCAGATTCTTAATGCTGTAAGTTGGATTGAAGGGCGCATTCTGATCGGCGCGATAGCCGAGCGCATCCTGCAAGTCGTTGTACATTCCGAAGCCGGCGCGGAACACGGTCTTGCTGGCAAAGGGACTGAACGCGACTCCGATGCGCGGCTGCGGCAGAAACTTTGCGTTGTTTGTGGTGAAGAACGCATGCCCGGTATTCGGCGTGTTCGAGATGACGCCGTCCGGGTACGTATAGTTTGCGGCCCGGTCATGCGCTTCGTTCCAACCGGTTGTAAACTCGTCGCGGAACCCAAGCGACACCGTCAGTCGCGGCGCGACGCGAATCACGTCCTCGGCGTACCAGGCGCCGAACAGCGAACGCCAGTTCATCTCTGTCGGAGCCGGGTCCCACAGGAATGTCGCGACCGTCCCGGACAAAAACGTCGACAAACTCGTAAAGGTCGCCTGCCCAAACTGGCTGAGCGCGATCGTTTCGTTCGACTGGAAGGGCTGGAACCATGCGCCAAAACTCAACTGGTGGCGGCCGCGCACCCAGGTCACGCGATCTTCAAAGGTATACAGGTTACGCGCGATCTTCAGATTGCTTCCATTGTTGCTGCCCGCAAGCCCGATCGAAGCCTGCGGATTCGACGCCGCGCTTCCGCCAACGACCGCCGCCCCCACCGGATGCCCGAGCAAAAATCCCGGCACGCCGGCCGCCGGAGTACCCGGGGTCGGCTCGCCGGTAAAAAAGTATCCCGCGCGTGAATAACCCACCCGCGCTACATTCACGACCGCCGAAGAGAAGGTGTGCGTCTCATCCAGGCTGAAGACCTGCTCGCGCAAGCGCAGGACATCCGCACTGTAAGGATCGGCGATAGTAGCGGTGAAATCATCGCCATCGTCCATGGTGTAAACCGCCGCCAAAGAATCCCGCTGCGAAAAATTGCGGTCAATTCGTAGCGTACCGAAGTCCTCGCGAATAGTTTGTAGCGGACTGCCGAACGCTTTGGCAATGCCGCAGGCGGGATTGCATGCCTCGATCGCCGATTCCGGCCACAGATTCAACAGCGGCTGCACGCTTGCCACCGCGCTTGCCCGTGAAGTGTCGTCCGGTACAAAGGCTACGGACGTCTGATGGAGCCGTAGCCTCAGTCCCTCGTAGTTCATAAAGAAGAAGGTTTCGTTGGGCCGAATAGCCCCGCCCAGCGTCGCGCCAAACTGGCTCCTCTGAAATGGCGGCGCCGACCCCTGATCGAAGTAGTTGGGCGCATCCAGCGCATTATTGCGCAGGAATTCATATATGCTCCCATGGAGCTGGTTGGTCCCCGATTGCGTCACAATGCTCACCTGCGCCCCCGGATGCTTACCATATTCCGCGCCATAAGAATCTCGCACCACATTGAACTCGCGCACCGCCTCCACACCCAGCAGTTCTCCGCTCGCTCCGCCGGGCTGCATGTTGTTCTCCGCAGCGCCGGTAAACTCGACGCCATTCAGCAAGAACAGATTCTGCTGCGGGCGGTTTCCGGAAACCGCAAAATCGTTGGCGGTGGTCGAATTCGAAACTCCGGTACCGCCGGTCTTCTCCCAAGTGAAGTTTGCGACCCCCGGATTCAAGCTCAGCAGCAGGTCATAGCTGCGACCGTTCAGCGGCAGGTCCTTCACCTGCTGGATCCCGACCAGACCGGTGACGTCCTGCGTGGTCACACTCACCATGGGCACGTCTTCGGTGACCTTGATTTGCTGCGTAATTTGGCCCACTTTCAGAGAAATATCGGCTTCCGCCTGCTGCCCCACGACGAGGTGAATTCCGGAGCGGACGCCCTCCGCAAATCCGCTCTTCGAAACTCGCACCTCGTACAATCCGACGGGCAGCGCGAAGAACTGGTACCTGCCCGCGGCGTCCGTGGGAGCCGAGTGCGCAATTCCCGTATCAAGATCGGTCACTGTAACATTCGCGGCCGCCAACGCGGCGCCCGACGAGTCGGTAACAACGCCCTCGATGTTCGCGGAAACCTGCGCGTGCAACGCATAAGAAAGACAAAATATGGCGGCGATTACAAAGGGAGCAAAAAATAAAGCCTGTCGGCGGGCTGTAAGAAGAAATCTGAAGGACCGCACAGAGTGAACTTCGGCCAGAATTGAAAATTGAAACATACTTTTTTTTCGCCTCACGGGAAGAACTTCCATGAAATCACAAAAGTGTATATGAGTGACGATTCCACTGTCGAATATAATGCATTATCCAATAGATGGAGGGTATCGACTGCGCGGAACCAATGCTTCCGCACTGCGGTCATGCGAAGGAACACGAACGCTTTTTGGTGGCGCAGCGCAAAAGACGTTTACGCCGAGGGTGACATTACTTGGAGCATCTACAGGCCGAAGCCTTCATGTTGACCGCCCTCGGCGATCAGGATAGGATTCCTTTTTTTATGCCGCGCAAGCAGCCATCCCGAAAGAACGGCGCCGACGAACCCCTGCTCAAGCCACGCGATGCCGCACTCGAACTCCGTGTCAGCTTCCCGACCATCAAGCAGTGGATTTATAAGAAGAAGATTCGCAGCGTGCAGACCGCCGGCGGCCATCACCGGATCCCGCAAAGCGAAGTCGACCGCTTTCTCTTCCGCACTCGAGCCAAGACGTCGCCCGAGCGCAACGTTCTTCTGCGTCACGTCAGCGGACGCAACCAACTCGTCGGCAGGATCGAGAGTGTCCGCATCAGCGGCCTCATGGCAGAAATCGTGCTTTCCATCGGCGAGCAGCGCATCACTTCGATCATCACTTCGCACTCCGCTCGCGAGATGAACCTCAAGGCCGGCCAGACCGCTGCCGCGCTCATCAAGGCCACCGAAGTAATGATCCTCCGTGTGTAACGCAGATCCTGAAACTTTGCCGGATACCAAACATCGGATTACACTGAGTTGTAACACCCGCAAGGCCAGGTCGAAGCGCCACGCGTGGTGAAGATTCGGTCGCGGCGCCCGCCTACATTCGCGGAATAAGCCCCCGGCTTATATGCAACTTAAGCTCATTCTCTGCCCCGTCGATTTCTCCGAATTTTCCGCTCGAGCCTATCGCTACGCCGCGTCGGTGGCCAGCCACTACGGCGCCAAACTGGTTGCTTTGCATGTGCTCGAACTTTTCCGCTATCCATCCATGGGCTTCGCGGTCTCCGCCGGACTCTATGATGAATCTCGTCGCGCCCTTCGCGAAGGCGCCGCTGAGCAACTCAGGAAGTTCGTCGCCGAGAACGCTCACGAAAAAGTCCACTCCACTTTGGAACTGGATGAGGGCATGGCTGCCGACGTGATCCTCGACTATGTAGAGACTCGACACGTCGACGGCATCGTGATGGGCACTCACGGACGCCGGGGCTACGATCGCCTCATGCTCGGCTCCGTGACCGATCGCGTCATGCGCCGCACCGCCTGTCCGGTTCTTGCCGTCTGCCAAACACCGCCGGAGATCGCGATACGCAATGCGCCGGCCCAGGCCCACCATCTCACCCGGATCATCTTTTGCACCGATTTTTCCGAGAACTCCGAGCGCGCGCTGCGCTGGGCTATCTCCGCTACCCAGGAATACGACGCCGAGCTTACCCTATTGCATGTGCTCGATCATGCCCCCAGTACGGCCAAGAAAGATGAAGTCATCGCCGGCGTCACCGCCGAACTCGAAAAGCTGATCCCGGCCGACGAGCGCAAGTCGCTTAAGGTCAAGATGTCGGTGCGCATTGGCAAGCCTTACCGCCAGATCATTCAAGCCGCCACCGAGATCCAGGCCAACATGGTCGCGATGGGCGTTCACGGCCGAGGCGCGCTCGACGTAGCCGTCTTCGGCTCGACCACCTACCGCGTCATGCAACTAGGGTGCTGCCCAGTGCTCGCCGTGCGCGTGTAAAGCGAAGAGACACCGCAAATTTTGGATTACCGGGTTACCCGCCCAGTTGCGCTGCACGGGCTTCCTCGTGCACGATATACTCACTCGTCAAACATTCGATCGCAGGAGCAGGTTCGCACATGAGCTTTTGGAGGGCGGCTCGCGCCGCACTGGTGTGGAAGAAACAAGTCCTGGGGATTTCCTCTTTGCTCGGCGTTGTGGTTTTCGCCGCACTTCTGGTTTCCTGCGCGGGAGACAAACAGGTTCCCGTCTTCGGGCAGCACCAGAATGCTTACGTTACCCTACCGGGGCAGAATTCTGTGCTCCTGATGCAGATCAACACCATCACCGGCGAGATGACCAGCGTTGGCCAAACACCGCAGATTCTCGGGACTGCGCCGCAAGGCTTGGCGCTGATGAACAAATTCCTTTATGTCGCGAACACCCAGGCCAACTCGATTTCGTTGTTCAATATTGCGACGGACGGCAGTTTGTCGCAGAGCGGCCCCGCCACTCCGACGGCAAGCGGTCCCTACGCGCTCGTGATCGATCCCACGGGAAAGTACCTCCTCGTTAGCAACAGCTTGTCCGGAAACGTGTCGGTATTTTCGATCGATTCCAGCAGCGGCGCCTTGACCGCAGTTGCAGGTTCGCCCTTCTTCACGGGAGGGCAAAACCCTGGTGAGATGCTCATGCCCGCCTCGGGCGATCTCCTTTATGTGAGCGATGCAGGAAGCGGTATAGTGACCGCGTTTACTTTCTCGAACACCACCGGCGTGCTGACGCGAGTGGGATCGCCGAACTACTCTGGAGCGGGAGCGGCGGGACTCGCGGTAGATAGCAGCGGTTCTTACCTATATGTGGCGAATGCCTCGGCGGTCAACAATCCGCCAAACAGCATCGGAAATATCTCGGGATTCAACATCAACCGGACGGCGGGACCAAGTTATGGAAGTCTCTCCGCCATTACGGGGTCGCCGTTCACGTCGATCGCGGGGAGTGGACCGACCCATCTCGTCTTGGCGTCGAATGGCAATTTTCTGTTTGCGACAACCTCGGGCGCAGCATACAGCGTTTGGGCCTTTTCGATCGGCGAGACAGGAGCCCTGACACCGACAATCAACTCGCCTTTCAGCGTGCAGTCGGGCAATCTGTTCGCGCTCATCGATTCCACGGGTGGCTTTCTTTATATCGGGAGCTCAACCGGCATTCAGGGATACACCTACGACCAGAACACTGGGCAACCCACTATTGTTACTGACTCACCATTTTCTACAAATGGAACCTCCCCGGGGAAAATGGTGATCTCGCCGTAGATCTCGCGCAACTCATCGATACCACGATTCTTCAACGGAAATAGGGTTGACGCCCTATGGCTGCCCATCCGCCCGCTGCGCACAATGGATCATCGGTTGTCGTCGGATCAGCGGACGATATCGACCAAGCCGAAGAGACATTGGAGGTACTTCCAAGATGAATACCAAGATCAAAATGAGGATCACGCTTTTCGCGGCAATGCTCACCTGTGGCATCTGGGCGGTCGCGCAAACTGGCGGCACGGGCAGCGCACCAGGACAAGGCAGCACGACCGGGCCCGCGACAGCCTCGAGCCCCCAATCCGGCGCTCCCCAAACCAGCACGCCGTCGACGCAGCCCGGTGCCACGCCAGGTGCGAATCCGGGTGGAACTCCGGGAACGGTAACACCGCCGCCGGCCACCACCCCAACGCCGAATACAACGCCGGGTACGGTCGCTCCGGACTCAACACCCGGAACGACGCCTCCGGATACGACGAGCCCGAATTCGGCGGCTCCAAATTCGACGACCCCGGGAACCTCGCCGAACACGACCGAACCGGGCACGACTTATCCGAATGAAACGTCGCCCAATAATACGAATCCTTCGAGTACGAATCAGAGTAACCCGAATTCCACTCCCCCTACGACCGCGCCGGGCAATGCGACGCCTCCGCCACAGAATTAATCGAAGTTGATATGACGGCTCCGGGCCGCAGAAAAGCCACTCTCGGGTGGCTTTTCTGTTAGGGACTCAGGGACTGCGCGCACTCGAACCCCCGGCGGTCACAGGTGAATGTGATGTGAATCACTGTGGTGGGCGCTCGGCGGCGCGATAAAGACGGTGAGGTCCGCAGCCCTATGTGCCTGGCAATCCCCGGAAAGATCCTGAGCGAAGACAACCTCGGATTCGCACGCACCGGTCGCGTGCAATTTGGCGGCATTGTGCGGCATGTGCGTCTCGACTTCGTGCCCGAAGCCGCTCCGGGAGACTACGTGCTCGTGCATGTGGGCTTTGCCATCAGCAAGATCGACGAGCAGGAAGCGCAGCGCACGTTTGAGGCGCTGGAAGAGCTAGGGAAGTTGCAGGAAGAGTTGCCGCCAGAAGAGCCGGTGGTTTAAGACCGTTCGTGCCCGCCTCGGACGATTCTCTATTTTCACAACTTGAGCATTTGGTTCTTACCGCAGCCACCGAGCATTGTTCTGTCAGGAATGTCCACCCTACCCGGCTTTCGCCGCCAGGAATGCCCGCGCCACACGGTCCGTGCCGCACAGTCACCCCTGCATGTGACGCCCATCACCGAGTGAATGGTCATACAGCCGTAGAGTAAACTCGCGGCGGGTTCCCCTCCCCGTTGCAATCGTTTTCCATGAAATTCTTGGACGAATACCGGAATGCCGGGATCGCGCAGCGCCTGCTGGCCGAGATCCGAAGCGAGGTCCGCGGCAAGTGGGTGCTGATGGAAATCTGCGGCGGCCAAACGCACACCATCATGCGCTATGGACTCGATGAGTTGCTGCCGCCGAACATCGAACTCGTCCATGGGCCTGGCTGCCCGGTGTGCGTCACGCCGCTGGAGACGATCGAGAAGTCGCTGGAACTCGCGGCGCGGCCGGACGTCACTTTGGTTTCCTATGGCGACATGCTGCGCGTCCCCGGATCGGCCACCGATCTGTTTACGGTGAAGGCGCGCGGCGGCGACGTGCGGATTGTGTATTCCCCCACAGAGGCGTTGAAGATCGCTCGCCAGAATCCTGAGCGCAAAGTCGTCTTTCTCGCGGTCGGATTCGAGACAACCGCGCCCGCAAACGCCATGGCCATCTGGCAGGCAAAGCAGGAGAAGATCGGAAATTTCTCCGTGCTGGCGTCCCACGTGCTAGTGCCGCCGGCGATCCGCGCTCTGATGACTTCGCCCGAATGTCGCGTCAATGGATTCATCGCGCCGGGGCATGTGTGTACCGTGATGGGATATGAGGAATATGAAGCGCTGGTGCGCGATTTCCGCATTCCGATTGTCGTGGGCGGCTTCGAGCCCGTAGATTTGCTGGAAGCGGTGCTGATGCTGGTGCGGCAACTGGAAAACGGCGCGGCGAGGGTGGAGAATCAGTATGTGCGGTCGGTGAATTACGCAGGCAACCTTCCCGCGCAGCGGATCGTGAAAGAGGTGTTTGAGATCGCTGACCAGAAATGGCGCGGTATTGGGACAATTCCGATGAGCGGTCTGCGCGTGCGCGAAGAGTATGGCGATTACGATGCGTCGCGGCTCTTCGGCCTGGCATCGATCTCGGTCGAAGAACCGGCGGAGTGCATCAGCGCCAAGGTGCTGCAAGGACTGAAGAAGCCGACGGATTGTGCCGCCTTCGGCCTACGCTGTACACCGCAGAACCCGTTGGGCGCGCCGATGGTGTCGTCGGAAGGAGCCTGCGCAGCCTATTACAACTATCGGCGGCATGAAATGCCGCTTGCAGTTGTAAGTTCTCAGTTGCCAGTAAAACCGTGAGATCGCCAGTCATGGAAGAAAAGACCAGTTCGCTCGCTCAACTCGTTTGCCCCGCGCCACATGCGGTAAAGGACACGATTCTGCTCGGGCATGGCAGCGGAGGCCGGCTGAGCGCAGAATTGACGCGGTCGGTGTTCTTGCCGGCATTCGCGAACCCGGTCCTCGACCGACTGGACGACCAGGCGATCGTCAATGTGAAAGGCGCACGGCTGGCATTTACGACCGATTCGTTCGTGGTAAAGCCGCTGTTTTTTCCCGGAGGCGACATCGGCTCGCTGGCGGTGCATGGCACGGTCAACGATCTCGCCATGGGCGGAGCAACGCCACTGTTCCTGAGCGTGGCATTCATCATCGAAGAAGGACTGTCGATGGATGTGCTGCGGCGCGTGGTGGATTCACTGCGGGCGGCTGCCGAGAGAACCGGCGTGCAGATCGTGACCGGCGACACGAAGGTCGTCGAGAAAGGCAGCGGCGATCAGCTCTTTATTAACACGACCGGAATTGGTCTCGTGCCGGACGGGTTGGAGATGTCGGCGAACCGGGCGAGTCCGGGAGACAAAGTGCTTTTGAGTGGATCGATCGGCGAACATGGGATCGCGATTCTGGCACAGCGCGAGGGACTGGAATTCGAGTGTCCGGTGGAGAGCGACAGCGCGGCGCTGAACGGATTGGTGGCGGCGATGCTGCGCGTGGATGGAGGACGCGGCATTCGGGTGTTGCGCGACCCGACGCGTGGTGGAGTTTCGAGCACGTTGAATGAGATCGCGGAGGCGTCGAGAGTGGGAATCCGCTTGGAGGAGAACACGATCCCGATCCGCGAAGAAGTTCGCGGAGCGTGCGAGATGCTGGGGCTTGATCCGTTGTATGTGGCGAATGAGGGCAAGCTGATTGCGATTGTGGCGCCCGACACCGCCGAAGCGGTGCTCGATGCCATGCGGAGAGATGAACTGGGACAGAATGCGCGGATGATTGGCACCGTCGTGGAATCGGCATCGCCGATCGTTACGATTCGGACGATGCTGGGAACGTCGCGCCGCGTGGATATGTTGGCGGGAGATCAGTTGCCGCGGATTTGTTGAGTGGGCTTTTGCCTTGGGGATTTTGGCTTTGGACTCTCGGTTTTCGTCGTCGCGGGATTTGTGATCGAGGTTGCAGGGGTGTAAGCCGAAAGCCCAGAGCCTAACGCCCAAAGCCCAGTGTCAAGTCGATTTGCTATGCACGAAATGGGTATTGCCAATTCGATTCTGGAAGGCGTCGCGAAGGAGTTACAGCGGCGTCCGGGCGTCCAGGCAATCAAGGTTGGGGTGCGAATCGGCCAACTGGCGGGCGTCGATCCCGATGCTTTAAACTTCGCGTTCGAGGCGTTGACCTTCGAGACCGATCTCGAGGGTTTGAAGCTTGAGGTGCAGTACGTTTCGCCGCGCTCCCGTTGCCGCGATTGCGGGCGCGAGTTTGAAGTCCATAATTACGAACTGCTCTGCCCTACTTGCGGAAGCCTCACGACCGAGCGCATCAGCGGAGACGAGATGGATTTCCTTTATCTGGAGATTGAAGAGCCGAATATTGGCGAAGCGAGAGTAAGCGGTCGCGAAGTGGGCGATCGAGAGTTAAGTTGCGAAAAGCGGAAGCCGCTGGAGGCCGAGAGACCATGACTCGCGTCGTGATGGAAGGAAAGGTTCTGAACGAGAACGCACGAGTCGCGGCGGAGTTGCGCGAACGGTTTCGCGAGCAGCGCGTGTTTGTAGTGAATCTGATCAGCTCTCCGGGATCAGGCAAGACGACGCTGCTGGAAAAGACGCTGGAGGGTTTTCCGGTGGGAACGCGCGTAGCCGTGCTGACCGGCGATCTGCAAACGGAAAACGATGCGAACCGGCTGAAGCGGTACGGTTATCCGGTGAAGCAGATTGTCACGGGCGGGACTTGCCATCTCGACGCGCGAATGATCGAGAAACACATTGTGGACTGGAATCTGGATGAGCTTGATCTGCTGATTATCGAGAACGTGGGGAACCTGGTTTGCCCTTCGAGTTATGACCTGGGCGAGTCGGCGAAGATCGTTCTGCTAAGCGTCACTGAGGGAGAAGACAAGCCTCTGAAGTATCCGTCGATCTTCTTCAAGTCGGCGTTGATGGTGTTGACTAAGACTGACCTGCTGCCTTATGTGCCGTTCGACGCGGCTTTGGCGATTGGGAACGCGCGGCGCGTGCATCCCGGGATGGAAGTCGTAAAGGTGGCAAGTCTTGCGGGAGATGGCCTGCGGGAATGGATGTCCTGGCTGGAAACGCGGAAGCAGGAGTTCCTGGCAGAGTTAGCGCTGACGGCTGGATAGCGATTGCATTGAATAGTGGACTTCCGATGAGTTGGGGCAGTTTGCCCGTTGGTTATGATGGCTCCAATTCTTGCGTATGCTTGGGCCTCGACTACGAAACGGCTGTTGGCCGCCGCGTCCGTCACGATTGGCTTTGCTTTGCTGGCGCGGGTTGTGCGCGGGGTGACGTGGTCGGGAGCGGTAGCGGGCGGGCTGGCTTGTTTGGCGCTTTTTGTGGGCGCTGGACCGGGAGCGTTTGCGTCGCTGGCGGCGCTGTTTTTGATGACATGGGTCGGGACTCGGCTCGGGTACCGGCGCAAGCAGGAATTAGGCGTAGCCGAAGGCAAGGAAGGACGGCGCGCGTGGCAGGTGTTGGCGAATCTGGCGGCCTCGGGAATGGGCGCGCTACTTCTTGGGGCTACAGGAAATCGCGCGTGGCTGGTGGCCGCGATGGCGGCTCTGGCCGAGGCCGCTACCGACACGGTTGCCAGCGAGGCTGGGCAGGCGGGGGCAAGTATCCCCACAGATCAAGTATAATGGAGGGCACCGTGACAGGGCAGTTAACAGAATTTCTTGCTGTTGATTATCGGAACACTACTGATCCCGACACCTCTAACCCCTACCGAGGGCTTTCAGAAGGCGTTTCACAACGTCATGATTTAACGCCATCTGATCCATCGAAACGGTCAAAACAGAGTGGCAGTACGGGCAAGAATAAGAAACTCCTTTGTAGTCCGCGCCGACTCCGTTGATTTGAATGTTTTCGACCTTCGCTCGTGAGAGTGTTTTTTCGCAATGCGGACACTTGCCAGAGTGGATCACGATCAGATCACCTCGGACGCGAATTATACGCTTATGAATTCCTGCCTAGTACATGAACCGCAGCAGGTTGCTTGCAACCTCTTTGACGCATCGAAGCGACTCTTTGAGAACGGTGATTACAACTTCTCCCACTGCGACCCCCGGCTCATTGAACGCTATCTCCAGGAACGGATATTCATTCAACTCCATTTTCGTGTTCGTGATGTTGAGGGTGAATTTGTCGCCTGTTTTAAGAGGGAAACTGTGCTTCAAGGGGAGGGTTACTCCAGGCAGAGGTTCAATGCCAGTAATCAGAAAATCACGGACCTTGTGCATAAATCTCGGATCGACGAGGCTGACACAGGCCCCAGCGGCCATCAACAGGCGATGCTTGTCGATGCGGTTGAGGTGATGGAGTCTCCAAAGGGTGTTATTTCCTCCCTTGTATGGCTTGATAGCCTTGATGGCATCTATAGCGTCCTGCCTCATGCCCTGTACTTTTCCCTGAAATCTGGCTTGCTGACGGTCGGAGAGCGGTTCACTCTCGCTGATTGGGAAGCCGACTTGATCAGAAGGTTCGACTTTGTTAACCGCGACAAGTCCGCACGCCAAGTAGTCCAGAGCGCTTCGCATGTTCTGAATCGCGTCTCCGGCAGCGAGTCTAACTTGCGGAGGGACGGGCGTCACTTTGATGAGTGTGTAGATTTTGTTTCCAATGTTCGGATCAACCTCTACAGCGAATTCGTAGGGATTGGTCTTGAAAAACTCAAGGATGGCAGCCCTGAAATTGTCGATGTGGTAATCGGCCCACTTGATCTTTGAAAGAACGTCTTCGTATGGATGTGGCACGGGAGTATGATTTACCCATGAAGTCTAAATCAGACGGCGGCGGTAGCAAGCACCGAACTGGGTATCTCACACCCCTTGCTAAAACGGAACCTCTGATGAAGCCGATTTCTCAGCAGCAGTTTGATCGACTCGTGGAGAAGGCCGCACCTCGGCTCTCTCAGAAACCTTCTCCAAAATCGAATGGAAAATAAGGTTTCCGGTGTGCCGGCGGTTGTAACGAAAACTGTATTCGTCTAAGTAGCTCTGCAAATATTTCTCGCTAACATTGTGATACACGCCTCCGATTCCACGCTTAATAAGCGACCAGAATCCTTCGATGGTATTGGTATGAACGTCTCCCATGACGTACACGCCCGCGCTGTGGTTGATGCGGCGGTGCTCGTATCCATTGCGATCTTTCAGGCCATCGTAGGACGGCCATTCGTCGGAGAAGATCACGCTCTCAGGCAGAACGTATTGCTTGATGATCGGGAGCAGCGTGTCTTTCTTGCGGTCCTTTGCTACGACAGCTTTAACGCGGCCCTTGCGCTCTACCATCCCAAACACGGTTTTCTTGGGCTTTGGAGATTGCCCGAGTCGCTTGGTGGTCCCTCCGATTCCAGTTTCGTCGATCTCAACGCCGTCTCCCTCCAATTGCACGTCCTCCGAGAGAAGCGTGCGAATCTGGCGAAACATCCGCCAAGCCGTCTTGTAGGTGACTCCGGTTTCCCGCTGAATCTGCTTTGCCGAAATTCCGCAGCGCGTCGATCCCATCAGGTACATGGCGTAGAACCACAGACGCAGAGGCGTGCTGGACTTCTCAAAGATCGTTCCGGCCATGGGCGAAATCATGCTTCCACAGTAGTCACAAGCGTAGGCTGGGCGTCCAGTGACGCGGTGATGCTTCCGTTCCTGTTGGCATTTCAGGCAATACGTGACGCCTCCCGGCATCCGCTTTTCCTTAAGGTGCTCAAGGCAGGCGTCGTCATCAGGGAACTTGTCGTTGAATTGCTGGACAGTAAACCGCAACTCCTTTGGAATGCTTTGTTTAACGCTCGATTGGCGGCTCATTGAGAATGCCTCTGAATCGGAATAACGTCATTGTGCCAGAATTACTACTTGATGTCAAGGGATACTTACCCAGGCGGGGAGCCATGAAGCGCGCCTGATTACGACGTGGAAACGAGTTCGGGCGGGAGTCGATGGTGGGATTACGTTGTCTGGCACGTTGGCCGGGCTGGCGGCGGGGATCGTGATAGCCGCGGTCGCGAGCGCGAGCGGGATTTTGACTCGACGCGAGATGCCCATCACGGTGGCTGCAGCCTTTATGGGAATGCTGGTCGATAGCGCGCTAGGCGCGACCCTCCAACGCCGGGGCTGGATCGGCAACGAGGCGGTGAATCTTGTCGCCACGCTGGGAGCGGCGGCGCTGGCCTACGCAATGCTCAGCTTGAATCTGTCTTGAACTTGAGTCCATCTAGTTTTTCGGTGGTTGTGTTCTCGGATCTGGATTTCCATCCTTCTTACGACACGGCGCGGTTTGAGAACGATCCGACGGCGTGCATGACGCTGGCGAATCTGGACGCGAGCCAGTGGGCGAGTTTCTTTCAGGCGTCGTCGATTACAACGGGTGTACCCTGGGGTAGCGATACCAACTATCCCTTGTTGACTTTGGCGTGGGGTAAACGGTGGCCAAATCATGTCGCCAGTAAGAAGCTGTTCAGCATCAAGCAGAACGTAGGAACAGGCAAGGTCATTCTACATTCTACATTTCGGGAGGCGAGGCACACCTTATGTTCGCTGCTTGACGCGATCGAGGAAGGCGTAGACGACAATACCTAATACAGCATTGGCAACGCCGGAGAAAATTTCGTGCGGCCAGCTCCAAGACACTTGCATGCTTACCAGAACGCGGGCGATGAAGAAGTAGACAATCTCGTGAACGACATAGAAGAGGATGGTAAGCAGGAAGCGTGCGCCGGCGTTTTCGACGTCGATCTTGATGCCAAGGGAAGAGGCACAGAATCCGACAACCGTTTTTGAGATGCCGTAGAGACCGATGGGCTGCTGCGTGAGCGCGTCCTGCGCAATGCCGATAAGGCCACCGGTGACGAGACCGGCGAGAGGATTGCGGCGCGCGGTGGAGAAGCCGATGGTGACGAGGAGCGGAAGATCGAAGATGGTGAAGAAGGGAAAATGGCGCGGCAGCCAGGCCTGAAGAAAGATGGCTATCAGGGGAATAAGGATAGTGGCGGGAAGACTGAACCGGTAGACCTCAACCTGCTCGCCCGATGTGTAAGTGATGGCCACGTTATTGGGGAGTGTCCTGCGGCTGGGGTTTGGGGGGAGCAGTCGCAGCATCGCGATTGGCCGGTTTGGGCCCCGGCTTTTTAGCGGCGCCGGTTGCGGGCGTCATCGTGGTGGCCGGCTTCGTAACACTGGACTTCGCGCCGCTGGCATTAGTTCCGGTTGGATTAGTTCCAGTTAGAGCTGGGGCTGTGGAGGGAACTGTTCTCTTCGCGGGAATCGGGGCAGCCGACGCCGTTCCTGCCGGGGAACTCGGTGTCGGATTTGAATTCTTTTTTGCGATGGTGGGCGGAGAGTTCGTATTCTGCGTTGATGGCGCGCCGTTCGCTCCAACCGAATTCGACTTAACGCCGCCGGTTGCGGCAGCCGCGCGTGCCGCACTTTGTGCCGACGTTACAGTCTCACTCCGTGGCAGCGACGTCGTACTGGAAGTTCCGGGTCCGACTGCGGCGTTCGCCGAAGGCTTAGTCAAAGCGGCGGAAGGCTGCGTGCCCGGAGCCGTTCCATTCGCTGCCAGGGTTCCTGATTTCTTAGCGGCGGCCGCCGGACCAGTTACGCCAGTCGTGCCCGGAGTTGCAGGCTCGGGCTTCGGAGGAACAGTGGGCAAGCGCTGCGCCAGAATATCGACCGCGCGGATGGGCGCGGTCTGATCGACATCCGGCTGCTTCTCGTCGACTTTGGTTACGACCAGAACTTCTTCGAGGCGATTGAGATCGGCCGACGGGCGCACGCGAATGCTTAGAAAGAGATCGTTGCCGGGTTTGACCTTAGTGACCGTGCCCACGGGCAGACCTTTGGGAAAAATTCCGTCGCCGCCGCTGGTAAGGACCTGTTCGCCCTCAGGAACGGTTTCGTCGCTCATGACTTTTTCGAGAACTACCTCGCCGGAAGAGGTGCCGCGGAGAATGCCTTGCAGGCGCGACTTTTCGAGGATGGAGCCGACGCCGCTGGTCTGATCGTCGATCAAAAGGACCAGCGACGAGGAACGGTAGACGCGCAGGACTTTGCCGACGATCCCATCTTTTGTGACCACAGCCATGTCAGGCTTGATGCCGTCGCGCTCGCCTTTATCGATGTAGATGGAACGCGAGAGTTCGCTGCCGGTACCGCCGATAACCTGCGCGGCCATGGTTTGCGCGATGAACTGTTCTTTGAAACCAAGGAGAGCCTGCAAGCGGCGGGCTTGCTCCGCGTCCTGCGCCATGCGGGATTGATCGAAACGCATCTGCTCGATCTGGCGCTTGAGCTCGCGATTTTCGGCGCGCACTCCGCGCAGATAAACATAATTGCTCCAGAGATTGCCAGTGGAATTCTGAACCCAGGAAAGACCTTTTTCGAGCGGCGAGACGGAGCCGACAGCCCAGATGCGGATAAGGCGCGTGGGCTCGGCGTCGCGCGTGCGCTTGACCTGCACGGCGAGGCCAAGGATTTGCGCGAAGAGCACAAACACCAGGACGACCAGGTTACGATAGCGGCCAAAAACGGATTCCATGAAGTCAGCTTCGAGCCATGAGCTTCGAGCTATGAGCAATCAAAATCGCGGATCAAACCCAGAGGCGCTTGCTCATGGCTCGCGGCTCATAGCTCAAAGCTTATTCGATTGAAATCTTGCGCAGCAGCTTGAAGTCGCTGAGCATCTTGCCCGTGCCTAGAACCACGCTGCAAAGCGGATCGTCGGCGATGGAGACGGGCAGGCCGGTTTCTTCGCGGATGCGCTTGTCGAGATTTTTCAGAAGCGCGCCACCGCCGGTTAGGACGATGCCGCGGTCGCTGATGTCGGCGGAGAGTTCGGGCGGCGTGCGTTCCAGAGCTACGCGGATGGCATTCATGATGGTCGAAACGCATTCGCTGAGTGACTCGCGAATTTCACTGTCGTCGACGGTGATCGTCTTGGGCACGCCCTCGATCAGGTTGCGGCCCTTGATTTCCATGGTGAGCGGCTTGTCGAGCGGATAGGCGGAGCCGATCTCCATTTTGATTTGTTCGGCGGTGCGCTCGCCGACGAGGAGGTTATATTTGCGCTTGAGGTAATTCATGATGGCCTCATCCATCTGGTTGCCAGCCATGCGAACGCTGCGCGAATAGACGATGCCGCTGAGAGAGATGACTGCGATGTCGGTGGTGCCGCCGCCGATGTCGACGACCATGTTGCCGCTCGGTTCGGTGATGGGAAGACCCGCGCCGATGGCCGCGACCATGGCCTGCTCGACGAGATGGACTTCGCTGGCTTTGGCGCGATAGGCGGAATCCATGACGGCGCGCTTTTCCACCTGCGTAATTTCCGAGGGCACGCCGATGACGATGCGCGGATGCACCAGCATCTTGCGGTTGTGCGCCTTCTGGATGAAATAGTTCAGCATCTTCTCGGTGACCTTGAAGTCGGCGATGACGCCATCTTTCATGGGCTTGATGGCGACGATGTTGCCGGGGGTGCGGCCCAGCATTTCTTTGGCTTCTTTGCCGACGGCCTCGACTTCGTTGGTGTTCTTGTTCAGCGCGACGATGGAGGGCTCATTGACGACGATGCCTTTGCCGCGGGCATAGACCAACGTGTTGGCGGTGCCGAGGTCGATGGCGAGGTCGCTGGAGAACATGCTGAAGAGCGAGCGCAGATTATGCGAGCGCGAGGATCCGTTGGAAAAACCGTTGTTTGACATGGCAAGAAACTTCTTTCTCTCTTGGGAAATCTCCCCGCCCCGAACCCGGGCACTTGTTGCGGAGATTTTCTCGATCTTTCTATTCTACTTGCTTCTGGCGAATCAGCGAGTTGACAACTGAGCACCCTTTATTTTTCGGGCCTGTTCCCTGATTTTCCGTCCAAAGGACTACTCGAATGCCCTATCTGGCCCACCGAACCGGTTCACCCGTCCCGCCACAGAATCCCATTGCAAACTACTGAATCACGATCTTTGCCTGGCGGGTGTTGACGCCGCCCTTTGAATTTTGCGCTGTTACCGTAATCGTGTTCTCGCCCGTGGGCAACGTGGGAGTGAAATAATGGAACGTGCCATCGTCGCCGACGAACGGCACCTCCATGCCGTTCACCATGACACGCGCTCCGTTCTCCGTCTTGCCCGTCACTTCGATGACGTGTCCATGCTGAATGAAAGGATCGAGATCGAGCGCGATGTCGATCTTTTCCCTGCCCTTCGCGATGACCGTAAAGCGATTCTTTTCGCTCTCGACCGACTCTTTCCCTGCGCCGTCGTAGGACTGAATCGACCAATAATAGGCGCCGATCGGCAGGCCGGTGACGACCACGCTCGCGGTGTCAACTTTGCGGTCAAGCAGCAAGGACGAGAAGTACGGATTATGCGAGATGCGCAAGCGGTAGCCGGTGGCGTTCGGCATCGGCGTCCAGGTGAACTCCACTTCTTTCGTCTTCTCGGAAGGATTGGTGAACACCGGCATCATGTTGCCGGGAGAAATCGGCGTGGGCGGACCGATCTCCGTTGCTCGATCCATCTTCTTCGAATCGCTTTGGAAACTGACCTTCTCCCAACTCGCCAGGCGAAGCGTTTCGCCGTTGCGTTCGACGTCGCCGCTGCCCTTCTTCACCAAAATTTCGTGCTGATCGACCTTGGGATCGTTGTGCACCATAGCCGAAGAATCGGGAGCCAGCGACGCCTTTGCGCCCGCAACAATCACCTGCGATTTCGATCCCTGGACATAGGTCGCGGTGGTCAGATCAACCGTGCCTGTCGTGACCGCGACGGCGACGTTTGTTTGCTGTTGATCGTTGGCGGAGTTCTCTTCGATCACGATCAGCGAATCCTGCTTGACCATGTAGTTGGTACCGTCGTTGAAGACAATTTTCGCCATGCCTTCAGCGGCGGTTTGCACTACGTCGCCCTTTTCGAGGGGGACACTGTAGTCGGCGTTGATCCAGGTCGTGCCATTGCCTTTGCGCACGCGTACGGTGCCATCGAGCGCGGTGAAGTGGGCCTGCTGCGCCACCGGAGCGGAGGGCGTTTTGAGTGGAGGCGCGAGTCCGGCGACTTTCTCGAGTAAGTCGCTGGAAAGACGCCCGGCGGCCCGGACAGTGGAATCCGTGAATTGCGGAAAGATGACGTGCAGAAGAATAACAAAAACGACAGCGACGGCCAGCACAGCGAGCACAACGCTGCGATACGTCACGGTCTTCCACGCGACGTAAACTCCCGGTCTCGATGCACGATTAGACAAAGGTTTACTAGCCTCGGTCAGAGCTGGCAGGAATCGGCGATTCCCGCGCTCTAGTCATCATATCGCCGCTGGAAGAGGGATCAGTAAAGGGTCACGGGGAGGATGGTTACGAAAGTGATCGGCAGGGACAGGGCCAAAGGGCGGGACGGCAACAAAGTCCACAGCGAAGTATATCCGACTTGTTTTTGCGGATGGAAAAGCAGGGCCGCTTGCGCAGCCCTGCTTTCATTACTCGAATTGGAAATTAGCGCAGGCCGCCGGAGGCGAATAGAGTTTCGCCGGTGAGCCATCCGGAGTCGGGCGAGGCGAGGAATACGGCGATGGGAGCGATGTCCTGGGGCTGGCCGATGCGGCCGAGCGGAGTGCGCGCCGCAAACTCCTTCGCCAGGTCGGTTCCGGGAATTCCAGCGGCGCGGAAGCCTTCGGTTTCCACCGGTCCGGGATTGATGGAATTGACGCGAATTTTCTTGCCGCCTAGCTCCAGGGCGAGAACGTGCGTGATCGTATCCACGGCCGCCTTGGTCGCCGAGTAAACGGAACTCCCGGGAACCGTTCCCTGGCTGGCCACGGAACTGATGTTGATGATGCTGCCGCCATCACCGTTGAAGATCTTGATCGCTTCCTGGGTGGCGAGCAGCAGACCCTTGACGTTGATATCGAACTGGTGGTCGAAGTGCTCTTCGGTGATCTGCTCGACCGGCGCGAATTGATAAACGGCGGCGTTGTTGACGAGAATGTCGAGGTGACCGAAGGCCTTTTTGGTTTCCGCGAAAATGCGCTTCACGTCTTCGAATTTGCTGACGTCTCCCTGCACAGCGATGGCCTTGCCACCGGACTTGACGACCTCGGCGACGACCCGATCCGCGCCTTTTTTGTCGGAGGCGTAATTGATGATGACCGACGCGCCCTCGGCGCCTAAAGCCTTGGCGATGCCGGCGCCGATACCCTTGGAAGCGCCCGTAACCACTGCGACTTTGTTGCTGAGCTTGCCCATGATGTCTCTCCTCACTCCTGTATGTCACTTGTATACTTCGACAACTGTCTAATTGATGCCGGAGGGCGAGAAAGGTTTCAGAAAGGCAGCGAGTGACTGCCGGCTGTTAGCCATTAGCTCCTGCCAATCCTGCATTTGGTGGTAGACACCGTCACGCAGATTTTTCGGGACGCTAAATCGACTGAAGATGACTCAAGTAGGCTTCCAGTACATCGCGTTGAAGCTGGAGGCGCATGCACTTGCCTTCGCGGGTGATTTCGACAAGGCCGGCATTTTCCAGTTCCTTGATGTGGTGGGAAAGTGTGGGTGCGGTGATCGGATGCCGCTCGCGCACATCGCCGCACAGGACGCCTCCGCTTTCCGAGCCAACCTGTTGCAGGATTTCGTGGCGGCGCGGATCGGCGAGAGCCTTGGCGATGAGGCGGAGCTGGCGCTCGGTGAGCCTGGACTTCGAGGACGGAGTTTTGCGCTGACGAGCGGTCAACATTTGTACTTTAGTTATTGATGCTCTAACCAACAATGCGACCAAGTGAGGCTAATTCGGCGATGGGAACCCGTCAAGCGGAGCCCGGAGAAGTTCTCGCTCGAGCTTTACGGGTAATCCAAGTCGCTTAAGAACAGATACGAAGAGAACGACCCTGCCCCATAGCGCCGCATGCACTGGTCATACTGGTCGCGCAGCCACTGGTAGCGCAGCGCATCGCCCGAACTTTGCATCCGGTCTTCCTCCGCTTGCAGCTGATACGCCAGCTGCTGGCAGCCGTTGAACCAGTAATACTGGTCGTATAGGGTGCCACAGTAAGAACTGCGCCATCCGAGACCCGTCTGGCAACCGGGAGGGGTGAAACACTTTTGCCCTGCGCGGCAATGGAATCGTGGAGCGATGAAGCTGGCGTGCTCCGGTTCCGGCTTCTTATGATGCAGGAATGAGAAGAATCCCTTCTTCGCCGGCGTCTCTTCAATCTTCTCATTGCTCGCAGGTCTCAGCAGATTCGGGCGGATGTTAAGGCCGGTGGGCGAAGGCTCGCTGAAGGTGCGCGCGGAAAACGAGGCTGCGTGCACCGGCGCGAGAGTATTGGAACCTCCACGGGCGGTCGAGTTCGACGAGTGCGAGTTCGACGAGGAGTTGTGCGAGGTCGAGATCGAAGAATGCGAGGGGCTCGAGGAAAACGAGCTACCGTGAGATGACGCGGTTGCGGAAGACCCGCCGCCGGAAAAGCCGCCGCCCGAGTGCCCCCCGCTCGAACTGGAACTGGCGCTGACGCTGCTGCCCGCGGCGCGCGGTGTAAAAATGGCGACTGAAAGCGATAGAACGCTGGCGATGACAAGAGAGGAGAGACGCATAACGCACCTCGAAACCGGCCGCGCTTGCCGGCTGCAATTCCTAGTCGTTCCTGTCGTTCGGGGAAGCGGACACCCCACGTTCGGACGGCCTACTCTAGGGCGGTCCGTTTCCGCCTCAAGATTAGCGCAGTGCCGCGCAAAAGAACATAAGGATCGAGTAAAGGTGCGTAAAATCCTTCGGGCTTAGGCTCGCCCGGTCTGTCTTTGTTCAGAGGCCTTTTTTCCCGATGCTCGTGCCCCGGCGGAAAAAGATCGATGCCGCGCCATCCAGCTAATTGAAATTCTCAAAGATCCCGGCCGCACCCATGCCCCCGCCGACGCACATGGTGACCATGCCATAGCGCGCCTTGCGGCGCTTGAGTTCGCGAATCACGGTCGCCGTCAGCTTCGCGCCTGTGCAGCCCAGCGGATGCCCCAAAGCAATCGCCCCGCCGTTGGGATTCACGCGCTCGGGATCGAGCCCAGCTTCCTGGATCACCGCCAGCGACTGCGCCGCAAAAGCCTCGTTCAGCTCGATCACCTCGATATCGGCCAGCTTCAGCCCGGCCAGCTTCAGCGCCTTCGGAATGGCGAAAACGGGCCCCAGTCCCATCTCTTCGGGCTTGTATCCGGCGGTGGCGAAGGAGACATACCGCGCCAGCGGCGTAATCCCAAGCGCCTTGGCACGCTCGGCCGACATGACCACAGCGGCCGCCGCGCCGTCGGACATCTGCGAAGAATTGCCCGCGGTCGTCACTCCCTTAAGGTGGAATGCGGCTTTGAGGGCGGCGAGGGCTTCGAGGGAAGTATCGGCGCGCGGGCCTTCATCGGCTTTGAAAACAATTTCCTGCCTTTTCGGCTTCGACCCATTCGGCACGGTAAAGCTCACCGGCACCGCTACCGTTTCATCTTCAAACTTTCCCGCCGCGAGAGCCGCGAGCGCCTTCTGGTGGCTGCGCAGGGAGAATTCGTCGCACTCGGCGCGCGTGATGCCAAAACGCTCGGCGAGCCGCTCTGCCGTCAGGCCCATCGAGAGATAGGAGTCCGGGTAGTGCTCGACCAGCCAGGGGTTCGGCGAGATCTTGTTGCCGCCCATAGGAATCATAGACATCGACTCGGTTCCGCCGGCGACCATCACTTCCGCACCGCCGCTCAGGATGCGCTCGGCCGCCATGGCAATCGCCTGCAATCCCGACGAGCAGAAGCGGTTGATGGTGACCGCGGACACCTCGACCGGCAAGCCCGCCCGCAAGGAGGCGATGCGAGCGACGTTCATGCCCTGTTCGGCCTCGGGCATGGCGCAGCCCATAATCACGTCTTCAATTTCTTTGGGATCGAGTTGCGGCACGCGATCGAGCGCGCCCTTGATGGCAATGGCGCCAAGTTCATCGGGACGGGTAGCCCGCAACGTTCCCTTGAAGGCGCGGCCGACTGGAGTGCGAACGGAAGAAGCAATGATGACTTCACGCATGGGGAGATTTTACTAGGAGCGAAGCGAATAAGCGTAGCGTCATTCAGGGAATCGCCGGAGTAAATCTAGCGGAGTGGAATTTAAAGGACAGCATTTGGCTTTGCTGCGCGGGGACCGAGAGGTTCTGCGCCTTCTTGAAACTCCGCTAGTTACTCAGTGTCCGCCGGCAACAATGGCAGGCGCTTCCTTAATGCCAAGCCTAAAAAGTCCCGCGCTGCGCTCTTTTTTGGCAGCAAGGGCTGGAAGCCCGCCGCCTCCGCCACCAGTTGGCCAATATTCGGGCTTTGGAATATCCCTTAACCCGGCATGTTTATTGGGCGGTCGCGGCGGGGGCCTGAGCAGCTACGCGCGACTTCTGCGCCTGGGTGCTTTCGTCGGAAGGGCGTAGGTTAAAGCGGGGGTTACGAAGGTAATCCCAGCCAAACGCCCTGGCAGGAACTACAAGCCTTCACTTCCCCTTCAACTGCTGTTTCCATCCGAGAACCCGAGCCTTGGCGGCCTCGGCTTCGGCCTCTGGGATCATCCCCTTCTTCTGGTAGAGGATGGACAGGCTGGTGTGAGCGAGCACGTCATCGGGATCGAGCGCCGAGATTTGGATGGCGACTGCGATCGCCTCGTCGAGAAGGTTTAGGTTCTGGAGCGCGCGGCTTAGGCCGTGGAGCGCGTCGGTAAAGGCGGGATCGGCCGCCAGCGCTTGCCGATACTCTGCGACTGCCTCCTCGTCGCGGCCTTCGCCCACATGGTCAAGCGCGGCGTAATAATGGTCTTCGGCTTGCGCTCGTGCCTGCACCTGCACGTCGCCTTGCTGCACCGCTTCACCGGCGGATTCCGCTGCGCCCAATTCCGCGGGTTTGGATTCCGCTCCGGAAATAGATTTCGGGGTATCGTCGGCCATGGCTGTTCTCGTGATTCTAGCAAGCCGGTGCCGGGCGTCGGCGCTACAATCGCATTGCAAAGGCCGAGAGCTTCGAAGATACAAGACATGCGCGGGCATCGAGAAATCATCCTCGTTCTAATCCTCTTCCTCATGCCGATCTTCCTCGCTGGCTGCGGACGCCGTCCGGACCTGCCCGAGTCTTCCTCCAGTAAAGAGCAAAAGCTGCCCTTCGATCGCGCCTCGCGAGCCGGTGGCATTTCACCCTCGCAATCGATTGTGCCTGCCGCAGCGCTACTGCCCGAAGGCAAGTCGATCGGCGTCCACCTCCGCGCCAATCTCTCCAGCGCCTCGGCTCGCGTCGGCGACACCTTTGACGGTGTGGTTGACGAGCCGGTCGTCAACGACGAACAAACGCTGGTTCCGCGTGGCGCTGCCGTAATTGTCCGCGTCCTTGCCGCCAGACGTTCGGATGCGCGGGAGAGCGGCTATCTGCGCATTGCGCTCGTCAGTGTCGAAGTTGGCGGGAAGACCGTTCTGCTCGACACATCAAGCATCTTCGCTAAGGGTGGATCGCGCGCCGGCGGCGCGCCCCGCGATGTCATCTTCACTCCCGAGCGCAGGCTGATCTTCCACGTTACTGAAAGCGTTGACTTACCCTAACTCCGGGGCCAACCTTCTCGCCTCAACTTCCCAAATTCGTTACTCTCTGGTGCTTCAAATTGGCACAAAGTTTCCCTTCGCGAGACGCGTGCTGCTTCGGATCGCTCACAAACGTTGCAATTCATCACAAAGTTGGGATTCATCACAAAAATGATGTGACGGCGGCACTTGGCTGAAATTAGATTCGAGTTACAGTTTCCCTAATCAGGTTAGTGCGAATCATTCGCGGAAAAAGCTCTCCCAGCTTGGAACGCGAAGCTCGGCTAACCTCGCGGCTCTCTTCGGCCGCGATGAAAGTCACGCCTCGGACTCGGGCTGGAACCAAACGGATACTTTCTGCATGGACGCTACTGCTCTGAAGTTGCGCGCCGCTCCACCGCGCCCTGATCCGGCTTCGGACGAGCCTGCCATGCCGTCCTTTCGCAACATATTCGATGCCTTACCTGTCGCCATCGCGCTCTGCGGGCTTGACGGGCGCATTCGCGAAGCCAGCGCGGCTTTTGCCGAACTCCTCGGCGTCGAACGCGACGAATTGCCAAGCATCGATCTACGAGAGTTTGCGGGTGGGATGCCGCTTCCCGGCAAATCGCCGCTCGCGAAATCGGTGCTGCCCGACTTAGCGGCGCTCGCGAAAATCGCCGGGTTGCCAGGATGCACATTTCAGCCCTTCGTGGTGGAGAGTGAGTGGCAGCGCCGCGATGGGTCGACCTTCTGGGGACAGCTAACCGCGACCTTCGCCCGAGACGATCAAGGCCGACGCGCAGGCCTGCTCATCGTCCTGGAGGATTTAAGCGCCACACGCCAGATCGAAGAGCGTCTTCATCAGGCAGAACGGATGGAGATCGTCGGGCGGCTGGCCAGCGGAGTCGCTCACGACTTCAACAATCTGCTGACCGGCATCTTTCTTTATTCCGATCTGCTGCTGGCGGATCTCACTCCGGACAGCCTGCCGCATCGTCGCGTGGAAGAGATTCGGCAGGCTTCAGAGCAAGGCAGGGCCCTGACCCAGCAATTGCTGTCGGTCGCGCGAAAGAACGGCGCGGAGCCGCAGATGCTCGGAATTAACCGGATCGTCGCGGGAACAGAAAACCTGCTGCGCTGCCTGGTAGGCGAGCGGATCGAACTGTCGGTCTTTCTCGACCCGGCCGCCGACGCAATCGCATTCGATGCTGCACCCGTCCGGCAGGTTCTTCTGAACCTGGCGCTGAATGCGCGCGACGCTCTTGGCGGCGGCAAAACGCCGGGCGGAAAGATTCGCGTTAGCACGGATTTTGTAACGGCTGCGCAAAACTTCTCCGCCGAACCTTACGGCGGCGAATCTTACTCCCACGATCTTCGTCCCACCGATCTTGGTCTTGGTAATGCTCGTCTCGCCTGCCGGCTCACAGTTGAGGACAGCGGCTGCGGCATGGATCACGCGACGCTGGGCCATATGTTTGAGCCGTTCTTCAGCACGAAGAAGCCCGGCGAAGGCACCGGTCTCGGGCTCGCGACTGTGCAACGCATCGTGGGCGAATCGGGCGGCGCAATCAACGTCGTCAGTTCCCCCGGCTTAGGCACGTGCATCGAGATATTGCTACCGAAGAACGAAGTTTCGTGCACCGGCGCTCCCAAACCGCCCGGGTCTGTCGCAAACGCCTACCCGATCGGCAACGAGGTTAGTTATAACGCTGTCAATTCTCAGTTCACTCATTCTCGGAGTGCTCACACTCCGAAATAAGGAGCCTTATTATGTCCAGCGCCACCAATGGAACCGCATTCGGCCAAGCCCTGGGGCATGCTTCCCAGCCTCTCGCCACGCGCCTTCCGCAATTGCAGCCCGCGAACTTCCTCAACCTTCTTATCCTCGATGCGGACCATGCGATTCGAGAAGCTTCGCGCGATGTGGCGCACTCACTCGGATTTACCGCGCAGGTCGCCGACTCGGCCGAGCACGCCTATCGCATGCTCGACTCTAGCGCTATCGACGTCGTTCTCCTCGATCTGCATTTGCCGGGCGCGAACGGCCTCGATACGCTCCGCGCCATTAAACGCAAGCGCGCGGACGTTGTTGTCCTTGTCGTCACCAGCTACGGGACCGTCCAGTCGGCCGTGCAGGCAATGAAGGATGGCGCCTACGACTTTGTGACCAAGCCGTTCAGCACAGAAGAACTTCGGCGCCTGCTGGGCGCTGTTGCCGAACATCTGCGGGTGAAGACCGAAGGACGCCTGCTCCATGAAACTATCAAATCGCGCCAGGGCTTCGGCAATCTGATCGGGCACGCGCCGGAGATGGAAAGGCTCTACCGGATCATCGCCAAAGCTGGACAAAGCACGCACCCGGTCCTAATCCTCGGCGAGAGCGGCACGGGCAAAGAGATGGTCGCCAAGGCCATTCACACCTCCGGGCCGCTGCGCAACAAACCTTTCATTCCCGTGGATTGCGGCTCGCTCGTTCCAACGCTGATCGAGAGCGAATTGTTTGGCCATGTGCGCGGCGCGTTCACCGGCGCCACCAATCCTAAGGATGGCCTGCTCGCCATCGCCGAAGGCGGCACCGTGTTCCTCGACGAGATCGGCGAACTCCCGGTCGACCTGCAAGCGAAGCTTTTGCGCGCCATTCAGGAAAAAGAGATCCGTCCGGTCGGCAGCGTAAAGCAGATCCCGATCAACGTTCGGATTCTCGGCGCAACGAATCGCGATCTGGAGCAGGCCGTGAACGAAGGCACATTCCGCCGCGATCTCTTCTTTCGGCTCAATGTTCTTACTCTTCGTATTCCGTCGCTGCGCGAGCGCCGGCAGGACGTCCCGCTTCTCGTCGCCCACATCCTGGAGCGCATCGGCAACGACTCCGGCATGGAGAAGACTATCTCCGATGAAGCGCTCAAACTGCTGATGAACTATGACTGGCCGGGCAATGTGCGCGAACTGGAAAATTCGCTCGAACGGGCGTGTGCTCTGACCAGCAACGCTGAAATCCAGATCCGCGACCTACCCACTCAACTGTCGAGTGCACCCTCGGGAATGTTGGAAAGAACCACTGCTGGGATCGTCCCCATGGCGGAACTGGAGCGCCGCACCATCATCGACGCGCTGGCGCACGTCAACGGAGACAAGATGGTAGCAGCTCGGCTGCTCGGGATCGGAAAGACTACGCTATACCGGAAGCTGAAGGAGTATGAAACTGCGATTTAATTTTGGGACCGGGGATGTCTCGCGGGAGCGAAAGTCCGGCGCGTTCCAAAATTGAATGGGGCGACAAGTCAAATTGCTGGAACGGGAAAATTGTGCGTCGGTCGCGTGGTAAGTCGTTGTAAATTCCACCGAAACACTCTGGCCAGATGCGTGCTACATCAGCGGCATGATTCTCCTCGTCACCGCGATCGAGCGGCGAGATGAATGCGCCCGGGCAATCGAACAGGCTTTGAATGAGCCGGTGGCAGTCGCCGAAACGCTCTTGCAGGCGGTCATCTTCCTTCGTGCAGGCGCTTACCGCGCCGCCGTCTTCGACGAGCAGATGACGCAATGTGAGCCAGACGAACTCGATACAACTCTTGCGCACCTTGGCATGGCCCTCCCCATTCCGGTCAACCTCGCTATCACTGGAGCCGATCGCCTGGTGCGCGACGTGCAATCCGCGCTGCGCTGGCGCACCCATCAGGAGGCTAGTGTTCGCGAAGTGGCCGCCGAATCCCTGCGCCGCGCGCTGAACAACAATCTGACGACGTTGCTATTGAATTGCGAACTAGCGCTTGAAACCTCAGGCCTGCCAACGCGCGTTACGGAGCGTCTTTCCTATCTCCACGACGCCGCCCAGGCGTTGCGCGCACAACTCGAGGCCGGCAAATTCACACAGCCTTAATCCGCCACGGTCCGATTCCCGTATCTTCACAAAACAATCCGGCAAGCGAATGCATCCTGTACCACCTAACAATCCCGCCCTTCTCGCCTAGCCTCCACCTCGCCGCCATGTGTTCTTCTCATTTACAAATCTCTACTCATAATTTCGCAACATCTTTCTTCGCGTTCGTTCATCCAACAAGAACTGAGTCGCGCTGCCACGAACTCCGTCAAACAATGGAGGCAGTAATGGATGAACGAACCACAGTGCTCTACGTCGACGACAATCCCAAATCCAGCCGTCTGCTCACCAGCGTTCTAGAAGAATGCGGCTTCCGCATGATCAGCAGGAACGATCCGCAGGAAGCTCTTACCCTCTGCCGCAGATTCTCTATCGATCTCGCGCTGCTCGACTATGAAATGCCGAAGATGTCCGGCGCGAACCTGGCGCGCGAAATTAAACATCTGATGCCCGAAGTGCCGGTCGTGCTTATCTCCGGGCGAACGAGTATTCCGGCTGCCGAACTTGAATTCGTAGACGCCCACTTTGGCTTTGGCACCTCGCTCGACGACCTGCTCTGGAGCATGCGTATTCTTTCTCCGAGGAAAGCGGTAGTGCGGCGCGAGATGGCGAGGCCGCATGTGCCTGGATTTCACTCCGGGCACGACTCTCCCGGGATATGGACGTCAATCGACTATTAGGGCAGGGGCAGGCATTTCGAAAATTGAGGGAAAGAGAATTGCAAAATACAAATTGCGCTTGGAAGGGCCGCGGCGCACGGCTTTTCAAGATCGCATACCGCTCACCAACTCGCCTATAACAAGAAAATCGGTCCTTCGAGGCCGAGCATCATACGCAAAACAAAACGGGGCTTCAGTGGCTGAGGCTCCTTTACTTTTTTCCCGAACCTGCCTCACGCAGCGAAATCACAAATCCCTGAATCTCTCCGCGCTCCTGTTCCACCTGCTCGGCAGCTTGCTTCGCCAGCTGCTCGTGCCGCTTCAATTCCTTCTCCGCTGCTGCATCGTCGCCCGTTTTCTTATAGGTAAGCGCCAGGCGGTAATGCGCCTCTTCCATCCCCGAGTCCACTTCGACCGCCTTTCGGTAGCTCGCGAGCGCGCGGCCATCGTCTCCGCGCTGGGCATAAAGAATTCCCAGTTGCAACCACGCTGCTCCCAGCTTCGGGTCAATTTGCGTCGCCTTCTGTAGCAGGCCTTCGAGCTCGGAGAATCGCGCGTCGTCCACCGTCCCCGGCGCTTGCTTGTCCAAAGCGAGTGCATAGTAGTATGGAGCCATCGCATTCTGCGGCGCCAGCTTGGCAAACCGCGCCAGCCTCTCCACCATCTCCGGAGAAGGCTGGGGCATCCCGCTCACCATCTTTCCCATAAACAGATAGGGAGAAGGATTGTCGGGTGCCAGATCCGACGCCTTGGCTAGCGCCTCCGCGGCGCGCTCGTACGATCCGCGCACATACCAGCTCACGCCCAAGCCGATAAGCATCCGCGCCGACTTCGGATAAAGCGTGTTTCCTTTCGTGAACACCAGTGTCGCCGGCTCCAGCGCGCGATGCGTCAGCAGTTCACTGGCCCAGTCAAAAACATTCGTTTCCGTCGGCTCAAGCTCGGCCGCACGCTGATATTCATGCACCGCCTCGAGCGGATTTCCCAGCTTCTCGTCGATCTGCGCCAGCCGGTGATAGAGCTTCGCTCGCTGGTGGCTTGCCGAGTTGTCCAGGTTGGTGTCATTCCGGGCTTTGTCGTCAGGATTCTCGGCACCTACGGTCGAACTAGCGCCCGTGTTTTCTTCCCGCAGAATCTCGGCCTGAATTTCAGCGCCCTCCTGCAGCAAAATTCCATCCTCCGCCGGATTCTTCACCGCCTCCTTCTTTTCGGCAGTCTCGTCTGTCCCCAGCGAGACTGTATCTCTTACCAGCGCCTCGCTGTTGCGCAGCACCGTATCCGATCCGTGCCCTCCGGCAGTTTCGGCCGAAGCCACGCCTGCCACTGTAAATTCCGGCTTATCAAAAAGCTGTGGCAGCTTTGCCGACGAAAGCGAACTATCTCCCGCGCTCGCAACATCCAGAACAAAATCGATATTCTTTGTCTGGTTCGCCGCGAGTTCCACCGCCTTCACCATGGAGACACTTGTTTCTCCGCCCTCCGGGCGCACCGCGTAACTCCCCGCAGACAGTCCATCAAAATGGAAGTTTCCCGCGGCATCGGTTCGCGTCTTCCAGGTCTCGGTCGCCGACCCCTTTGTTGCCTCCAGATAAACTGTGGTATCTCCCACAGGCCTGCCGTCAGAATCGTGAACCTTTCCGCGCACCGAGGATTTGCGAATCTGCGCCCCGGACTGTTCTTCCTTTTGTGCAGACGCCGAATTCGAGGTCAACGTGAGGGCAAAAACCAAGCAGAACATCGCGGCGTGTAGCGAGAATCGAGCGAATAAATTGGAATCCAAAAAAGGCTCCTGAGAGAAATTACCAGCGAAAACCAGAATTCAGCGATCCGAGTGACTGGCTCATTCTATTCGTCGGCATTCCAAGGCCGCAATCGACGCGTGCTCGTAGGAAAATCGAGCCTCCCTGTGTGAGAATCAGACCGCAGAAAACACAAACACGGGACTACCGTGCATCAACATTCCGTGAAGGGCATCGAGACCCACGCATGAAATTGAAATTTCAGATCCTCTGCCTACTTGCACTCACCCTTTCGGCCGCCGCGCAAGGCCGCCGCAAAATCATTATCGACCAGGATGCCCACGGCCCCGCCGGCAGCGACCAACAATCCATTCTGCTCCTCATTCAGTCTCCACAAACCGAGGTTCTCGGCATCACCGTGGTCACCGGAGACGGCTGGCTCACCGAAGAGGTCGCTCACACTCTCCGCACGCTTGAACTGATCGGCCGCACCGACATCCCGGTGGTGCCCGGCGCGGAGAACCCTCTGGTTCGCACGCGCGAAGAAACGCTCGAGGCAGAGCAACGCTACGGCTTTGTCGAGTGGCTGGGCGCCTGGACACCAAAGTATTATCACGCTCCTCGCGACCTAGGCTCGATGCCGGAAGGACTGCCAACAACGAAGCCTGCCACCGAAGATGCCGCCCATTTCCTGATCCGTATGGTGCGCAAATATCCGCACGAAATCACAATTTACGAAGGTGGACCCATGACGAATCTTGCGCTGGCCATCACCATCGATCCCGAATTCGCCAGCCTCGCGAAGGAGCTGGTTTTCATGGGCGGGAGTCTCAATCCGCGTACCAGCGATCCGGGGTTCCTCAACAATCCGCGTCACGAATTCAATCTTTGGTTCGATCCGGAAGCAGCGCACATCGTTCTCCGCGCCCCGTGGAAGAAAATCGTGTGCACTACCGTCGATATCTCGCTGAAGACCAGCATGACGCAAGAGCTTATCGACAAGGTCAAAACCGGCAAGACGCCGGCAGCCAATTATGTTGGAACATACGCGAAGCTGCGCGGTCCTTACAACTATCTCTGGGATGAGCTGACATCAGCGGCATGGCTCGACCCCGGCATCATCACTAAAACCGAGACGCGCTACATGGACGTCAACCTCGACCGCGGTGCCGGCTACGGCGATACGCTAACTTGGAGCGACAACGATAAGCCCAAACGCGACCTGCAAAAAGTGGAAATCCAGGTGGACCTGGATACCGAACGGTTTTACAAGACGTTCGTCGGGTTGCTGACCGCCGAGACGCCTAAGCCTTGAGTGCAAATCGCGCTAGTTGTTCAGCTCGGCCAGCATTTGCTTTGCACCCATTCTTTCGTGACAGAATCGAAGGGAGTTCCCACGCGAACACTCGCGTTCTCGAGCCACAACAGTCGCTATAATCTCCTCGTTTAGGAGCCCCACATTGAAACGTACTATTTTTTTTGTGTTTGCCATTGTCTTTCTTTCAATTTCCGCTGTTTCTCAGACTCGGCGGAAAGTGATTCTCGATCAGGATGGACGGGGGCCGGCAACGACCGATCAGCAGTCGATGCTTATGGTGTTGCAGGCGCCGGGGATCGAGACGCTGGGGATCACGATTGTCAGCGGCGATCAGTGGCGCGATGAAGAAGTGGCACACACATTACGGATGCTGGAATTGACCGGGCATTCGGATATCCGGGTCTATCCGGGTGCGGTTTTTCCGTTGATCAACAGCAAGGAGGAGATTGCGCGCTGGCAGAAACTCTATGGCGTCGTGAGCTACCAGGGGGCGTGGAACGAGCACAAGATCAAGGCGACGGTTGGCACAAATAATAGGGGCGCGTGGAACTCGGGCATTTATCACGGGCCATTTGAAGTGCCCGATCCTTTGCCCGAGGGGAACCCCACGCTGAAGGCGGAGACGGAGGATGCGGCGCACTTCATGATCCGGATGGTGCACCAATATCCACATGAGGTGACGATTTATGCGGGCGGCCCGCTGACGAATCTGGCGCAAGCGGTGAGCATCGATCCGCATTTTGCCGAACTGGCGCAGGAGCTGGTAGTGATGGGCGGCAGCATTCAGCCATCGGCACCGATGTCGTGGGTGCAGGCGAACCGGCGGGAATTTAATTTCTGGTGGGATCCGGAAGCGGTGCACATTGTGTTGCGTGCACCGTGGAAGAAAATTACCGTGACAACTGTGGACATCTCGGTGAAGACGCACATGACGCAGGCGCTGATTGACGAGATCGCGAAGGCGGGGACGGCGTCGGCGAAGTACATCGGGAAATGGGCGGATGAGGAATTCTTATGGGATGAACTGGCGGCGGCGGCGTGGATCGATCCGTCGATCATTACGAAAGAAGAAAAGCTGGCGATGGATATCGATATCTCACATGGGGCCGGGTACGGAAATACCCTGGTGTGGCTGCCGGAGAATGCGCCGGGACTGGGCGAGCGGGTGGTGCATGTGCAGACGGAGTTAAATGTCGAGATGTTTAACCGGATGGTGGTCGAGCTTTTATCGCACGGGCCAAAATAGATCGGCTTCGAGGATGCCGGGCTTCGTCGGACTGAACAGCCGGGGACACTGTTCACACGCGTGCGAAGCAGATCGTAGGCGTTGAACTCCCCGAATTTTGCTGCGCCGCTTGTCTCACGGTTTACAATTCGTCCCGTCTCTCTTTTTATCCAAGTATGGCTAAGACTAAGTTGACTGCGGGGGTCCGCGCGCGGCTCGAACGGGCCGCGCGCGCTGCGATGAAGAATGCTTATGCGCCGTTTTCGAACTTCAAAGTTGGAGCGGCGATCTTGACGTCGCGCGGAGATATCTTCGCCGGATGCAATGTCGAGAACTCTTCTTATGGGATGACGAACTGCGCTGAGCGGACGGCGATTTTTTCGGCCGTGGCCGCGTCCGGGCCCGGTCTTGAAATTGTTGCCGTCGCGGTGACGAATGCGCAGGGCATGGCATGCTCTCCGTGCGGAGCCTGCCGGCAGGTGATTTATGAGTTTGGGCCCGAGGCGGTGGTGTTTTACCAGGGCGGGGATGGCGACACATCAAGTTTGATTACCGAACTCTTGCCGGAGGGCTTTCGACTGCGGTGACTTCGCCTGGGAATGCGGCTCCGACATTTCGCGTGATTGATCTCATCCGCAGGAAGCGCGATGCTGGTGCGCTTTCTTCCGCGGAGATTGAATACATTGTTTCGGCGTATACGGCCGGGAACATTCCCGATTATCAGATCGCGGCTTGGCTGATGGCTGTGTTGCTGCGCGGGATGAATGGCGCGGAACTGGCTGCGCTCACGAATGCCATGCTGCATTCGGGCGAGGTGCTGGACCTTAGTTTTCTTCCGGCGGCGAAGGTTGATAAGCATTCGACTGGCGGCGTGGGCGATAAGACGTCGCTGGTGCTCGCGCCATTGGTGGCGGCGGGCGGGCTTTATGTGCCGATGATCAGCGGCCGCGGGCTCGGGCACACGGGTGGAACGCTGGACAAACTAGAGGCAATTCCGGGATTTCGCGTGGGATTGTCGGTGCCGGAATTTCATCGCGTGCTGAACGCTTGTGGCACGGCGATGATTGGGCAGACGGAGAAGATCGCCCCGGCGGATCGCAAGTTGTATGCGCTGCGCGATGTGACGGGAACGGTAGAGAGTCCGAACCTGATTTGCGCTTCGATCATGAGCAAGAAACTGGCGGAGGGGACGGACGCGCTGGTCCTCGACGTGAAGACGGGATCGGGCGCGTTTATGAAGAATGAGGCCGATGCGCTTCACCTCGCCGAGTTGATGGTCGAGACCGGCGAGCGCATGGGCAAGAAGATGGTGGCGCTGATTACGAATATGGATCAGCCGCTGGGGCACATGGTGGGGAACGCGATGGAGGTGGTGGAGTGCATCGAGGTGCTGCGCGGCGGCGGACCGGAGGATTTGCGCGAGCTGTGTTTGCATCTGGCGGCGTGGATGTTTTATCTGGGCGGCGCGGCGGCCACAGTGGCTGAGGGCAAGGCGCGGGCTTCCGAGATTATCTCGTCAGGCGCGGCATTTGAGCGGTTTCGACAGATGGTGGAGTTGCAGGGTGGGGATGTGCGCACGATCGACGATCCTTCTCGCCTGCCTTCGGCCGAATGTCGCGTTCAAGTGCGGAGCTCGGCGGCGGGATTCGTTTCCGCGATCGCTTGCGAAGATATCGGGACGGCCTGCGTGATTCTGGGCGGCGGACGCGAGAAGAAAGAGGACAGCGTGGACCCGGCGGTTGGAATTGTGGTGCACAAGAAGATCGGCGATCGCGTCGCAGCGGGCGAGGCGGTGTGCACAATTCATTGTCACGCGGAGGCTTCGGCCGAGCTCCCTCGGGCGATGATTGCTGAAAGTTATACGATTTCGGAATCCGCGCCCGCGCACCGCCCGGCTTTGATTCATCGCGTAATTTATCGAGGATAGGGAGTTGACATCTCCACCCTACGGCGCCTGGAGCGCGACGTAAGGATGGGGCAGCCACTTGAGTGGTCATAAGGAGCCTTGATGGGACGTTTCACCGGAATTCTTGGCCTGATTACGATGCTGGGGCTTGCCTACATTTTTTCGACGAATCGTCGCGCGATTCGGCTGAAGACTGTGGCCTGGGGGCTGGGATTGCAATTTGCGTTCGCTGTTTTTGTCTTGAAGATGGATGTCGGGCGGAGGCTTTTTCAGTCCGCCGGGGACGCGGTGAATAAGTTGTTGAGCTATGCATTTGTTGGGTCGCAGTTTGTATTTGGCGATCTTGGGAAGCAGGGTTCGCATTTTGGTTTTTATTTTGCGTTTCAGGTTTTGCCGACGGTGATTTTTATTTGCGCGTTGTTTGCGGTGCTTTATTACTTTGGCGTGATGCAGGTTGTTATTCGGATTGCGGCTTGGGTGATGACGCGATTGATGGGCGTGAGCGGGGCGGAGTCGCTGAATGTGGCGGCCAGCATTTTTATGGGGCAGACGGAGGCGCCGCAAACGATTCGTCCTTTCTTGCCGGACTTGACGCGGTCGGAGCTGATGACTGTGATGACCAGCGGGATGGCGCATGTGTCGGGCGGGATCATGGCGGCTTACATCGCGTTTGGGATTGAGCCGAAACACCTGCTGAGCGCTGTGATCATGACGGCGCCGGGGACGCTGTTGATGGCAAAGATGCTGGTGCCCGAGACGGAGACGCCGAAAACGGCGGGGCGCGTGGTGATGAGTGACGAGGAAACGGAGAAAGAGAAGAAGGAAAATTTGCTGGGAGCGATCGCGCGCGGGACAACGGACGGGCTGGGCATGGCTTTGAATATTGCGGCAATGCTGATTTCTTTTTTGGCGCTGATTGCGCTGCTGGATGGGTTGATGGGCGGGATTCACGCCCATGCCATGTGGTTCCCGGCCAGCCTGGAGTCGGTGCTGGGCAAGCTGTTTGCGCCGATTGCCTTCGTGATTGGGATTCCGTGGCACGACTGCACGGCGGTGGGCAATCTGCTGGGCGTGCGCATGGTGCTGAATGAATTGGTCGCTTACTCCATGCTGGGGGCGCAGAAATCTGGGCTCGATCCGCGCTCGGTGACAATTGCCACCTTTGCGTTGTGCGGGTTCGCCAATTTTAGTTCGATTGGAATTCAGATGGGCGGGATTGGAGCGCTGGCCCCGAATCAGAAATCGCAATTGGCTCGCCTGGGGTTGCGGGCGATGCTGGCGGGAACGATGGCGAATCTAATGTCGGCTTCCATTGCCGGTATGCTGCTTTGAGCGCCTAACTATGAGCCCCGAGCTATGAGCCCCGAGCAACGCCGCTGGAATTGAGTTCGCGCAACACTTCGGCAGTAGTTATCATGCGCGCGCCCAGCTTTTGAAATTCTGCTACACAACTCTTCCCTGCTTCCGCCGATAACGCTTCGATTGCGTCCTGAACGACCGCCACGTGGCGGTGGCGTTGCAGCAGGCCTTTTACCGCGCAACCCACGCAGTATTCCGTCACTACTCCGAAGACTATGAACCCGGCCTCCGGGCCCAGGCGCTCTACTAGTTCATCGGCCTGGCGGGTTTTGAACACGTCGAGCGTTTGTTTCTCCAGTACGACTTGCTGGTAGGCGTGGAGGTCGGCGGGAAGCTTGACTTCGGACACGTTTTCGATGTGGATTACTTTTTCGGCAAGAGCTTCGGGAAGAAGATCTGCTCCCGGCGTGCCTTTGATGCAATGCGGCGGGAACTGCTGGAATTCGGGATCGTTGGGGGAGTGGAAATCTCCGCTGGAGACTAGGAGGACTTGGTCGCGCCGGGCGGCGTCGGTGAGTTTGCGGATGTTGGGGAGAAGCTTTTCGGCGCCGGCCACATAGAGCGCTCCGCCTGGAAGCATGAAGTCGCGCTGAACGTCTACCTCCCAGAAAATGATGTTTGGATTGTGCATTCTTTATTGTATCGATGCCCGGAGTGGGCGGACGGATTCCCTTGCCCGATCTACTGCATCGCTAAAGACGCAGCTACTTTTTCGCCATATTCGTTCGCTTTCTTGATCGCCGCTTCTTCGTCGACCGTCAGGAGTTTGTGATCGCGCATTACCAGCCGGCCGCCGATTATCACGGTCTCTACGTCGCTGGCTTTCAGCGCGTAGGCTAGCTGGGCGTAGATGTCATACATCGGCACCGCGTTCGGTTCGTCGAGGCTGATTACGATGAGATCGGCTTTCTTGCCTTTTTCCAGCGAGCCAATTTCGTTCTCCATGTGCACGGCGCGGGCGCCGTCAATGGTCGCCATTTCTACTACCGCCTTCGCGTTCAGCGCCAGCGGACTCATCTTCGTGATCTTGGCTAGCTTTGCGGCGAGGTCCATTTCTTCCATCAGATCGAGATCGTTGTTGCTGCCGGCTGGCCCGTCGGTGCCGAGGCCTACGGCGATTCCAGCAGCGCGCTCTTCGGAGACGGGTGCGACGCCGCTGGCGAGCATCATGTTGCTTGAGGGATTGTGCACGCAGCCGACATGATGTTCGGCGAGAGTCTTGCGGTCGGCTTCATCTACAAAAATGCAGTGGGCCGCCACCACGTCGGGACCGAGGAAGCCGAGCCTGGCCAGATATTGCACCGGGGTGGCGCCGTTGTTTTTCAGGCTGTCGTCCAATTCTTTTTTCATCTCGGCGACGTGGATGAGAATCGGCGCGTGATACTTGCGGGCGAGGGCGGCTGAATCCTGAAGCGTCTTCTTCGAGCAAGTGTAGATCGAGTGCGGCGCAACCGAGGCATGAATCAGCGGATCGCCCTGCCACTTCTGGAGGAATTTCTCGGTGTAGGCCAACATCGCCGCGTGGTCTTTGTTATCGGGCGCGGGAAAATCGATGAGCGTTTCGCCCAGTAACCCGCGCATGCCCGCTTTCTTGGTCTCCTCAGCCACCGCGTCCTCGAAGTAGTACATATCGGCGAAGGTCGTGACGCCGGAGCGAATCTGCTCGGCGGCCGCGAGGCGCGTGCCCCAGCGCACGAAATCTTCGGTTACATTTCTTGCCTCGGCGGGAAAGATGTATTTGTAGAGCCAGTCATTCAGCGTGACATCGTCGTGCAGGCCGCGGAAGAGCGTCATCGGCACGTGCGTATGCCCGTTGATAAATCCAGGCAGGATGAGTTTCCCGCGAGCATCAATGGTCTGCCTTGCTTTGTATCGAGCTTCGATTTCGGTGCGCGGGCCGACGGCGAGGATCGTATCGCCGCTGATGGCGACGGCGCCGTCATTGAGAATGGAACGCGCGGCGTCCATGGTCACAACTCTGCCGGTGACGATGGTTGTCGGCGGGCCGGCGCTACTTTGTCCTGACAGATTTTGTCGAAACAATGACAAGGAGAATAAGAGACAAACGAAGACACTCGCCCTGATTTTCATTTTAGTTTCCGTAGATTCGTAGACATTAATTTGACCGAAACGCGCCGGATTTGTACAGGGCGCCCGATGGCACGAACCCACTCTTAATCAACAAACGGCCGTTTAACTCCGCCGTTTCTGGCGCCACAGGCGGCGCGGTCCCAAACATCGGTCGGTGATCCAGATCACAGCATGGGTGTGAGGTTTGACGTTAAAAGATACGAACGGTTAAGGGAAATTGATGGCATCGTTGCCCGGGGGTGTGGTGGTGTCGGCCAGAATGCGGGAAGAATTCATACGGCTCGCCACCCGCATTTCCCTGGAAGAGAAAGGCACCGTTCTGTTCCGCCGTGGCGACGACGTCCGAGGCCTTTATCTGATCTGCAGCGGAAGAGTCGGCGTCGAATTGGAGGGCGATGGCACGCTTTATCCACCTAAGATTCTCGGCTCGGGCTCCGTTCTAGGTTTGCCGGCCACCGTGGCTGGATCTCCTTACAGCCTGACCGCCGAGGTGATCGAGCAGGCGGAAATCGCATTCGTCCCGCGCGATTCGGTGGTGAGTTGCCTGGCCTCGAACCAGGAACTTTGCTTTGAAGTCATGCAACTGTTGAGCACTGAAATCTCAAGCACACGAGCGGCGCTCAAACAGGCTGCCTCGCGACGGCCGCCCAGAGCTTAAACTAGGGCGCGTCGCCGATCCAAGTAACCCCTCTGCCATCTTGCGCCCGCCGATTTTTGTTGGCTACGCGTCCGAAGCTATGTCATGCTGTTTCCGCGTTATACACCGTGCACCCTGAGGAGGCTCTTTAAATGCGCACCAAGCTCGTTCTCGGATTGCTTTTGCTGTTCCCGGCAGCGCTGCTGGCCGGCGACTTCTTCAACGCGAAAGAGGGACTCTGGGAGATGACCGTCACTACCGGCGGCAGCGGCATGCAGGGGATGAATATGGACCAACTCTCGAAGCTCCCGCCTGACCAGCGCGCCATGGTCGAACAGGCCATGAAGCAACGCGGCATCACCATGAACGGCAATTCGATCGCGACAAAAAGCTGTGTCACAAAAGACAAACTCGCCAAAGGCGAAGCTTTCGCCGACAGAAGCAAAGAGAGAGGCAACTGCACGCACACCATGGTGAAGCAGACGGCCAGCCACTATGAGGCTAAGTTTCACTGTGCCGGCAAGAATGGCGATGCGACCGACGGCACGATGAACGTCGACATCGCCGGCGACACGGTCAAGGGCGTGATGCACATGACCAGCACGACGAGCGACGGCAACACGCATTCCTTCGATACGAACTTCACTTCGAAGTATCTGGGCGCGGACTGTGGTGACGTGAAGTAGCGCTGCCGTGATATATCATCGGAATCTTCCGATGATGAGAGCCGGCTTCGTAATTAGATCGATCGCAAGAATATTTCTTCCCTTTTGGCTGGCTGCGTTCGCGGTGGCGCAGACCAGCCAACTTTCTTTAGAAAAACGCCAACAGCTCGAAGCGGCGATTGCCAGATTCATGGCCGCGAACCATATTCCGGCGGTTTCGGTTGCGGTGGTGGAGAACGGCGCGGAGAGTTGGTCGGCCGGCTTCGGCAACGCGGACCTGGAGAACTCAGTCCCCGCGACCGCGCACACGCTTTACCGGCTGGCGTCGATTTCAAAATCGATTACCGCGACCGCTGCAATGCTCCTCTGGCAGCAAGGCAAGCTTGATCTGGACGCGCCGGTGCAGAAATATTGCTCGGCGTTTCCGCAGAAAGACGCTACTGTCACGACGCGCGAATTGCTCGGTCACCTGGCCGGAATTCGAGCCTACAAATCATGGACGCAGGACGATCCCGAATATGGCAACACGCGCCATTTTGCGGATCCCATTCAGGGCGGGTTGGATTTTTTCAAGAGCGATCCGCTGATTTCGAAGCCTGGCGCGGAGTTTCACTACACGACCGAAGGCTTCACTTTAGTGGGCTGCGCGATTGAAGGCGCGTCTGGCAGGAAGTATGTCGACTACGTCCGCGAGCACCTGCTGCTGCCGGCGGGCATGACGCACACCGTTCCGGACGACCGCTTCGCCATCATTCCCGGCCGCGCCCGCTTTTACAGCCGGGACAAATCCGGCGCGATCGTCAACGCCGACTTTCTCGATTCGAGCTACAAGATTCCGGGCGGAGGCTGGCTCTCGTCAGCCGAGGACGTGGCGGCATTCGAAATCGCAATGCTCGACGACCGGATCCTGACGCAAGCGACGCGCAACCTGATGTGGACTCCGCCGAAGCTCGGCGACGGCAAGAAAAATGACTACGCACTCGGCTGGGGCACCGGTACGGAAGCGGGCTACCCCGACGTCGGCCACGCTGGCGGGCAGCAGGGCACCACCACTTTCTTTATGATCGTTCCCGCGAAGCGGGCGGGGATCGTGGTGCTCATGAACATCGATGAGGGCAACGCGATGGCCCTCGCCATCGAACTGATGAAGATTGTTCTTGCGCCGCCGGGCGGAAGTTCCTAATGACCATGCTCAGGTTGCTTTTCTGGCAGCGGCTAGTTAAGGATAGTAACGAATGATCATCAACTTCGCGGAGCGGGCCCACAACCACAACTGGGAACTGGACCCCATCATCCGTTCGCTGCTGGATACGGATTTCTACAAACTTTTAATGCTCCAGTTCATCTGGAAGAATTTTCCAAATACCCGGGTTTCGTTCGCAGTCCTCAATCGCAGTGGCGCGGCGCGGCTGGCCGACATGTTTTCGCGCGAGGAACTTTTCCACCAGATGGAACATGTGCGGCGGCTGCGGTTTCGACGATCGGAGCTGGTTTGGCTGGCGGGCAACACGTTTTATGGGCGGCGCGGAATTTTTGAGCCGGCATTTCTAGAGTGGCTCGAACATGACTTCCGGTTGTCGGACTATGAAATCTCGGTCCATGACGGCCAGTACCATCTGACCTTCGACGGACGGTGGACCGAGACGACGATGTGGGAGCTGTATGCGCTTCCCATCATGAGCGAGCTTAAGACTCGCGCCAGCCTGAAGACGCTGCGCGAGTTCGGCCTCGACATTTTATACGCGCGCGCCAAGACCAAACTGTGGAGCAAGATCGAGCGTCTGCGCGGCGTGCCCGATCTGAGCGTCGCCGACTTTGGCACGCGGCGGCGGCATAGCTTTTTGTGGCAGGAGTACGTGGTCGGCGCGATGGCGACGAACCTCGGCTCGGCATTCATCGGAACATCCAACGCGTTTCTTGCGCACAAGCATGACCTTGAAGCCATCGGCACTAATGCGCACGAATTGGCCATGGTGATGGCGGCGCTCGCTCCCGATGATGAGGCGCTTAAGGAATCGCAATATCACGTGCTGGAACTATGGCAGGAAACGTACGTAGGCGCGTTGCGCGTGATGCTGCCGGATACGTTTGGGACTACACAGTTCCTGAAAAATGCGCCGGAGTGGACGGCGGATTGGCGCGGCCAGCGTATTGACAGCAAAAATCCATATATTGCGGGCGACGAATACATCGAGTGGCTGGAGCGCCGGGGGCGGAATCCCCGCGAAAAGCTGATTATTCCATCCGATGCTCTCGATGTGGACGACATCCTTGGACTGCACGCTTATTTTGATGGGACGATTGCGGCGGGATCGAGACCGGCCGATTTTTCTTCGGCTGCGGATTTTCTCGATCGCGAGAAATGGGCTCCTGGACGCCGGATCCGCATCAGTCATGGTTGGGGTACGCTGCTAACGAATGATTTTCGAGATTGCGATCCGGCGGGCGGAAACGGATTCGACCCAGTCAGCTTGATCTGCAAGGTCTCGACCGCGGATGGACGCCCGGCGGTCAAGCTCTCCGACAATTACGCTAAAGCGGTGGGAACACCGGCGGAAATCGAGCGCTATCGCCGGGTGTTTGGAACCGCGGGAGTCAGTAATGTACCAGTGATCGCGTAGCTCTGCAGTTTAGCTCTCAGTCCAAGCTCTCGGCTCCATGCTCCGAGTTCAACTGTTTATTTTAGACCGCCAGGAATTCGATCTCGTGAGCCGCTTCTGGCGGGAGTTCCAGGCTTAGGCTGGCGAGGTCCTGCGTCATGTGGTCGGCGTTGGACGTGCCAGTGAGCGGCAACATGCCTACTGCGCGCGTGAAGGCGAAGATGATTTGCGGCGCCGTGGCGTTCAGAGCTTTCGCCAACGAGGCAACCATCGGATGCTGCACGATGTCGGCGTTGGCCGTCAGCAGCGAAAAGCCCTGGTAAATAATGCCGCGCTCCCGGCAGAAGTGGCGCACATCCCGGTCCCATCCCATGCTGGCGTAGCAGCGGTTCTGCACGAATGCCGGAAGTTCGCTTTTGGTCTGCGCCATCTGCTCGAGATGGCTCAACGAGACGTTGCTTACTCCCATCACGCGCGTGTGGCCCGCATCCCGCTCGCGTCGCATTGCGTCCCAGACTTCGGCATCGTATTCCGTCCAGTCGTAGCCAGAGGCTGGCCCGTGCAGGATGAAGCTATCGACCGAGTCGCAGTGCAGGTGCTCAAGCGAACTGGCCAGCGACTGCGCGACCTGCGTCGCAAGCCTCGCGGCAGGGTCGTATGGGAGGCGATGATCTTGTCCGCGCGCATAGGTAAATTTTGTCTGGAGGAAAAGGTCGGCGCGAGTAACGATACCGGCTTCATAGGCCGCGGCCAGGCCTTCGCCGACTCCCGCCTCGAAATAATGACGCCGCTGATTGGCCGTGTCGATGGCGCGAAAGCCGGCACGCAGGGCCAACTCGACCAGCGCGGCCGTGCGGCCCTCTTTCCAGGCGGTACCGTATAAGAAAGTTGGGTTCGGCTGCGACATCGGGTCTGGGTAGATTACCAGACCATACAATCCTCGCCGTTCCCGTCAGAAGCGAACGCTTGGGCCGCGGTCACACGCCGAGTCCAGCACCGTATTCAGTTTCTGGTGGTCCTGATCGCCGAGCGCCACAAAGCGAAACGGCTGCAGGCAGGCGCTCTGCGCTTTGGCGCGGCGAACCGGCTGCAACATTTCCGCCATGGCATGGATTGGGCCGGAGCTGGTCAGCAAGGCGATCTCCACGAAATCGCCCGTCGAGAGCTCACTTTGCATCTGCAGCAGCCCTCCGGTTACGGAGATCGATTGAAGTTTTGCGCGCGCTCGCTTGCCGCCTTCCACATGGATGGCAGCCGCGATGGAACCGTTGAGATGGACTCGGGGCGCACGCCGGGAGGCGTCGGGTTGGGGGAAGTGGGTCATAGCCAAAGGAACTATGGCACTGACGCGAGGGCTGCGCGAGATTACCAAAGCCGTAATCCAGTGCCGGCTCGGGAGCCTCCAATATTTGCCATTTGGACAACTTGCCGCTCCCACAGGCTCAGGGTTTGCGATAATAACGGCAGTAACTTTTCCTCAAGAATGCCCGGAGAGTAGCTTGTTTTAAGCGGGCACTGATAACAAGAACACGGTGGGCGAGAGGCTGGGAGCCATGCGGGCAGTCAACGGTCGTTTTAGGTTAGCGGTTGTAGCGGTGTGCGTGCTGGGAGTTCTGCTCACGGGATGCTCGCGCGATCCCAACGTGCGCAAGCAGAAGTACTTGGAGAGTGGCGAACGCTACTTCGACAAGGGCGAATACCGGGAAGCAGCGATCCAGTATCAAAACGCGATCCAGGTGGACCAGAACTTCGCTGAAGCACACTATCGGCTGGGCCTAACTGCCTCCAAATTGCAGCAATGGCCGGCCGCCGCGCAGGAATACTTGCGGGTGGTGCAGATCAACCCCGACCACGCCAGCGCGCGTTTGGCTCTCGCCGACCTGCTTCTCGATCACAGCACGCAGTACGCCGAGGCCAAAGAGCAACTCGATTGGTTGCAGCAAAAACAGCCCCATAGTCCGGATTACCTCCTCGCCCTGGCAAAGTACTGTGACGCCACCAAGGATGTCGCCGGTGCCCTTGCCGCTCTAAATAAAGCCCATGACCTTGCTCCCGACCGCGCCGACATTTTTCTCGCCCGGGGCGTCATCGAGGCCGAGGGCCAACAGTGGGAACAAGCGGGAGCCGACCTGGAACAAGCGACACGTAAAGATCCAAAATCGATGGAAGCCGCGATCAAGCTGGGCAATTTCTACCAGGTTCGTGGCCGCTTCTCCGAGGCGGAAGACACCTATAACAGGGCCATCCAGATCGCGCCTTCTGACCCCAATCCCCGCCTCGCCCTGGGCAACTTGTATCTTGCCGAGAATAAACCGCAGCAGGTCGAGGATTTTCTCCGCCAGTCCAAGAAGGACTTCCCCACCAATAACGCCGGTTATTGCATGCTGGGCAACTACTTTATTGCCACCAATCAGTTGGATAAGGCGCTTGCCGAATTTGGATCGCTGCTCCAGGAGCACGCCAAGGATCCGATCGTCAAGAAAAACTATATCCAGCTGCTCATCATGCACGATCGGCTCGACGAAGCTCGCAAGCTGAACGACGAGCTGATGAAGGCGCAGCCCACCGATATCGACGCCTCCATCTACAAGGGCGAGATCGAAATTCGCAGCGGCAAGGCGAGCGACGCCGTGGATACACTGCAAAATGTCCTGAAGACCGATTCCGATAATGCGGTCGCCCATTATCAGCTCGGCGTAGCCTTCGATGAGCTCGGAAATCTTGGCCGCGCCGAAACGGAATGGCGGGCCGCCGTGCAGTTGCGTCCTGATATCGTCGAAGCTCACGGAGCACTGGCGAGGGCCGCTCTCCATCGCAACGACTCGTCGGCTCTGGCCCAGGAAGCCGACCAGATCATGACTCTGCAACCGGCCGCGCCCGATGGCTACCTGTTGCGCGCCGTCGCCGACATCCAGCGCAAGCAATATGCGACGGCCGAGCGCTATTTGAACCAGGCCATCCAGAGGGCGCCCAACAATCCCGCGGCATATGTCCAGCTCGGAAATCTGAAGCTGGCGCAAAACCAGTTTGCGGACGCGCAGAGGGCCTTCGATCAGGCGCTCAATCTCGATCCGAATTCCGCCGACGCGCTTGGCGGCCTGATGAATGTCGAACTTATGCAAAAACAGCCGGATCGCGCGCTCGCGAGAATTCGTGACCAGATCGCGAAATACCCCGGCAACTCCGGCTTTCACGTGTTGCTCGGCGATCTGTTGCAGTCGGAGAAGAAAGACCTTCCCGCCGCCGAGGCCGAATATAAGAAAGCCGCCGACCTTAACAAAAACGATGCCAACGCGCTGATCAAACTGGGACTTGTCGAAAAGGCGCGTGGCCAGGACGACACCGCGCTGCAAACTTATCTTGACGGGGCCCAGAACAATCCTAAACAATTCACGTTCTACGTCCTGGCCGGCGGTATCTACATGAACAAGCAAGATTGGGAGCACGCCCGGCAGGTGTATCAGAAGGCGCTCGCGTTGCAGCCGGATGATCCAGTCGCATCGAACAATCTCGCCTACGTGATGCTCCAACAAGGCGGCAACGTCGACGTTGCATTCGCCATGGCGCAGACGGCCCGCCGGCAGTTGCCGGACAATCCGGGTCCGGCCGACACCTTGGGCTGGGCCTTCTATCAGAAGCACGTCTATAGCTCGGCGATTGGGCTGTTTCAGGAAGCGGTGAAAAAAGATCCGGAGAATGCGACCTACATCTATCACCTCGGCATGGCCTACGCGAAGAACGGTCAGGCCGCGTTGGCCCGGCAGCAATTGGATAAAGAGTCACGCATCAAGCCCAACAGTTCGGAAGTGGAAGACCTGCGTCAGGCTTTGGCGCAGATGAAGGGATAGCGCTCGAGACTATTGGGCCCGAGTCAGTGTTTGCTCAGCGCCACCGCAATTGCTTTCTCGGCCTGCGGCGCCATCACGGCATAGCCCGCCGGTGTCGGATGAACGCCATCGTCGGCCAGTCCTGCTTTCATGCCGGAATTCCGATCCGCCATCGCCGAATAGTAGTCCAAATATTCCGCTCCCGATTTCGCCGCATATTCTTTCAGCCACATGTTGAGCACGCGAATCTTCTCCACCGGCGCTATGTCGGGCCGCCAGGGATAGCGCGCGACCGGCAGCACGGATGCCAGCACAACATGAATGCCGTTTTTCTGCGCCAGTTCCATCATCGAGACAAAATTGTCTTCGATGCCTTCGATCGTGATTGGGCCGGTATTCTCCGCAATGTCGTTCGTACCCGCCAGAATCACGACCACCTTCGGCCGCAAGGCAATCACATCCTGACGAAACCGAAGCAGCATTTGCGGCGTGGTCTGGCCGCTGATGCCTCGGTTCACATAAGGCTTGCCCGGAAACGACTCGGATAGCTTCCAAAAATCCGTGATTGAATCTCCGAGAAATACCACGCGCGCCTCATCCTTCGCCGGCGCGCCGAGCTTTGCGTTGTCCTCGCGATAACGCGCCAGCTGTGGCCAGTCGCGTAGCTGAGCCTGGTCTTGTTGTAATTCGTCTTTCACGGATTGGCAGGGATCGACCGGCGGTTGGGCCGCGCTCGGCAGGGTGACAAGCATGAAAAGAAAAATGACGGTCAGGATCGGAATCGTCTTCACTGGCAACTCCCTCTGCTGCCCCATCAGGAACTACCGGCCAGTGTATCCCGCCGTCCTGCTCTACAAATGTGAGTTCATACAGGACCGTTAGACGGGTCTGCTAGCTATCTTTGCGGTACAGCAGATCGCGCATGGCCTGACGGCGGGCCGCGTTCATCTCGCTGTTCACGGCATCGTCTCCGCCCTTGCCTTGCTCGTTCGACTCCGGCTCGCTGCAGTCGGGACAGCGGTTGGCAAAGCCCGGTTTGCCCGGCTTCAGTTCAAACTCCTCTCCACAAACGGCGCAAACTTTGATGGGGAAAGCCATGGAAACTCCGTCGCGTTGTGCGTTCAACAATGGATGCGTTTCGAGCAGCCGGGGATTCATGCGGCGGCCGCGGAAATCTCTAGACCGGCAACTTTTCCTGCATCCACCCGCCCGCAGACTCTATTTTAGTTTCGCCGCCGGCGAGGTCAAGAATGAGTTTCTCGAGGATGAGCCGCTTGCCCGGAGGATTGGAACGCAGAGCGAGATCGGTCTTGGCGACCAATCGGATTGCCCGCGTCAGCTCCCGCTTCGATTTGTAGCGGCGAGCCTGCCGGATAATGTCGTCGGCCGCGAACGGCGGCACGCGAAAGCCTTGCCAAAGCGCCGCCCACAGCATTCGCTGGTCGCGCACGTTGCGCTCGAGAATCACTAGCATCTGGCGGAAGGTCTTCGCCAGCATGTAGAGATGGCCAATAGCAGCCTCTTCGCCGTCGCCGGTCGAGAGGAGCGCGTCGAGAATAGAGAGTGCGCGAACCCGATCCTTGGCGGAAATCGCGTCAGTCAATTCGTAGAGCGAGCGCTGCTTCGCCGCCAGCACCATGGTTTCCACATCGCCCAGCGTAATCTTTTTCTTTTCACCGACGTAGAGAATGAGCTTCTCGAGCTCGTTCGAAACCATCATCATGTCGCCGCCGAGGGCGTCGACCAGTTCGCGCGCGCCATCCGCATCGATCTTAACCTCGCGCGTCGTGCAATACTCGCCGATCCAGCGCACCGCTTCGCCTTCTTCCACGCGAGAGAGTTCCACGATGCCGCAGAAAGATCCGAGGTCCTCGCGAATTTTCTGGTACCGATCCTTGTCCGTCATCTCCATGCGGCGCGCGTCGGCCGGAATGCTGATGTGGTCGGCCACGAAGACGAGCAGCGCATCAGGATTGGGATTTTTGCAATACTCTTCGATCACACCGATTTTCTCTTCGTTCGATCCGCGGCCGAAAAGTGTTTTCACTCCACGAACGAAGAAGACCTGAAACGGCGCCATCAGCGAAGGCGTTCGCGCCCGGTCCAGAACCTCGCTCAGAGCCGTTTCGCCCAGATCGAATTCGAACACGCTGAAGTCGCGGAAGTCGGGCGCGACCATGTGCTCGAGAATCGCGTCGCGGCAGCGTTTGCGAAAGAAAGCTTCGTCGCCGACCAGCACGTAGGCCGGGCGCAGTTTGCGCGCCTGCAAATCGGCGAGAAAGCGGTCGGCTTGGTTGAAGGCGCGCATCCGGATCTTAGTTTATCCGACTCGACATCCGTTATTTCATCCTTATATTGCGGCCCTTATTGCTGCCGGGAGTTGCTCAATACGCTTCCACGATATTCGATACCAGGGTGCGAGCGAAGTCCCGCGAAAGACGATCGACCGCCGGCGAATCCTCTTCAAAAAATCTCGGCAGATCCGCCGAAATCTCGTACTGGTCGTGAAAAAGATAGGCCGGATTCTGGAAGATAACCTTGCCTTTGCTGTCCGTCAGCGTGACCTGCACGCTCATCGTCACCAGCGCGCTCACGGCGCGGCCAGTCTGGGCATCGTAGGCCAGCGGCGCGGCTGTCGCAGAAAGAACCGTTCCGGTCAGCGTTGCATCCGCTTCCTGGTGCGTATCGTGGATTACCTTGAACTGCGTCCGCGTATTGAACTCGCGAACCACCGCGTCCGTCAGGCGTTGCTCGATGCGGAACGTCTGGCTGTGGCTACCGAACGAAGGGATGGCGATGGTACGAATCGTCGGCGGCAAGGCGTTTGCGTGCCCAACTTCGTGATAGCCGCAGCTTGCACTCGACAGAAGTAGCGCGGCGCCGCATAGAACGCCGAAAAGAACAAGACCGAGTCGCAAGTGACCGCGGCTTGGGAGCGCGCGGCGACACCCGCCTATTCTGAGCGCCAACCGTGTTGCCCTTACCGGAGCCCGCCGTCCTCTCATCGCATCACCGTCATTGAATCTGTCCCTTCGGCCGCGACCCAGTCAGGCTCTCGGCGCATTCGACGGCCGCCATCGCCGAGACCCGCAAGTTATCGATCGCCGCCCAGATCCACACGCCATTCTTCCGCTGGCTATCGCCCTCAAGCGAAACCACAATATCCTCCTGTCCGGCGACGCTGACATTACTGGGCGAGTCGTCCCCGGTCGTAACCGTGACGTGCTCGCCGGCTAGGGCCTCCGAAAAACCCTTCAGCGAAACAGGCCCCTCGGTTTCCACATAAATCGAGAAAACATACCCGTGGAAAACCGGCGCCTGTACAACTCGCAACGATGGCTCGATGATTCCGGGCGCAAGCTGAGCATAATGCCGGAGGATGCGCTCGCCCGCTTTCCCAAGCGAGTGCTGCGAACCGCTCCCATATCGCGCCACCATGTTGAAGGCGATCTGAGCATCGAAAACTTTCTTTGGCAGTTCCTGAAACGAGAGCAGGTTTACAGTCTGTTCCTGCAATTCGTCGATGCCCCGCTGGCCACGCTCGGAAACAGGTTCAAACACCGTTGCGATAATGCGGTCGATCTTCGCGAATTTTTCAGCGCGCAACGCCAGCAATGCCAGCGCCGTTGCCGCCGGATTCGCCACCACGACCGGTCCCGGCTGCAATTGCGGCGGCACGGGACGGCCGCTTCCGCGCTCGATCAATTCCCGTTCGACCCAAGGTGACCGGATACTGGCGTCCGGAGCATCTTCAAGCGCGCTCGACAAATCGACGATCGTATTGCCGAAATCCCGCGCCGTTTCCCACTTGGCCCGCGTGGCGCGAGGGTCGGCGGCGAAAAACGTGAAATCGACGTTTTCAAATTGCTCAGGGCGAATGCTCTGAATAAATGTCATCTCGTCGCCCACAGCTTCCAGTTGGCCGAGAGACTCGTCGTCATCGAGCAGCCGGATATCCACTGCCGGAAAATGCCGGTCGCGCAGAACCTCCGCGACTTCTTTTCCCATCAGTGAGGCCGCGCCGACAATGGCAACGCGGTAAAGATTCACGCCGCGCAGATCGTTGGCGGGCGCAGCAGTTTTGGAAACAGGTGTCATGAGATAACAGATGCCTCGTGCGGCGGTGGAGGTGCAGGCGGCGATTTGCGGCGAAAGATCCATTGCAGCCGCCATAGGATGCCTGACGCCATGTAACAGATAGCGATCACGAACAGCGCCGGACGAGAAAAGAACCAGATTGAGCCGCCAATGATGGCCAGAATCACAATAAGACGGAACGGACGCCGGGACCGGAAATCGATGTCCTTGAAACTGTAAAAGCGCCACGTGCTGACCATTAGGTAGCCGACGACAACCACCATCAAAAGCCAACTCACGGATGTCCGCCAGGAGACGAGGGGCTCACCGCTGAGAAAGTGCACCACGGCGGCGAGTACCCCGGCGCCCGCTGGTATCGGCATGCCCACAAAATACTTCTTGCCGGGGCGTCCGGGATTTGAAGGTTGGGGATTACTTGTGATGTTGAAACGCGCCAGCCGACTGGCTCCCGCCACCAGAAACGCAAAGCAGGCGATGGTTCCCACCTGAATCACCTCGAGGCGCACTGTTGACGCCATGGTGAAGGGAAGCAGATGAAAGCCCCACATCCAGGCGAGCAGCGCGGGAGCGACGCCGAATGTGATCACGTCCGCCAGAGAATCCAGTTCCCGCCCAAAATCGCTCTCCGTGTGCGTCATTCGAGCAATACGTCCGTCCAGGCCGTCGAAGAACACGGCAAAGCCAATCGCCTTGGCGGCGAAATCGAGATGCCATGGTTCAGCGGGCGTGCCCCGAGTGGATTCCAGAATCGCGTAGAAACCAGCAGCAATGTTGGCGGTCGTGAAAAGCGATGGCAGAATGTACATGCCTTTTCGCATCCGCCCACGCGGACGATCCGCGTCACGGCGGCGCGGCGTCATCCCCTCCATGAAGGGACCTCCCGCGTTTCATCGCGCGCAACGCCGCGTTCCCCGCTACCCTGGCTTGCGGCCGGCTTCGCTGTTGGCAGCAAAGCAAGAATGGTAGAACCGCCTTTGACATGGTCACCGGGTTTGACCTGAATGGCGGCATCGTGATCGAAAATCACGTCCACCCGCGAGCCAAACTTAATCAGCCCCACGCGCTGGCCACGCGCGACCGAGTCTCCCGGTTTGAGGTTGAAGACGATGCGGCGCGCAATCAATCCCGCGATTTGCTTGAAGACAACGGTGCGCCCTTCGCCCTCGACCGTGATTATGTTCTGTTCGTTTTCCTCGGCCGAGTTCGGGCCCATGGCGTTCAGGAATTTGCCCCGCTGGTAGCGCACCTCGCGGATGATGCCCGTGATCGGCGACCGGTTCACATGCACATTGAAGACGTTAAGAAAAATACTGATCCGCGCCTGCGGCAAAACGCTGGGATTGATGATCGAGACATCGGTGACCTTGCCGTCGCCCGGCGAGACAATAGCCCCAGCCTGCGCGGGAATGACGCGCTCCGGATCGCGGAAAAACCACAGGCAGAATGCCCCCAGCAGCAGCACCGGCACGGCATAAGGCCACCACGCCAGCCAGAGAATCAAGCCCGCTGCGACGATGCTGCCAACGCCGTAGAAATATCCGTCACGCACCATGGGAGATTGTGATGATTATAGAGCAGTCGCCCGAATCAATTAACTGCAATAAAAAAAGGCGCTTACACGCGCCTTCCTGGCACACATACTACCGCTTGAATGTATGGGAAAAGGATCGACAAGCGATCCCTGGCGGAAGCTTACGCCGATGCCCGCTGAACCTGACGTTCCATCTCGAGCATTTGATCTTTGAGGCGCAGCTTCAATTTCTTCAGCCGCACTTCTTCTAATTTTTCATCGTCGGTGAGGTAGCGCTTCTGGGTGAGGGATTCCAGCCTTTGGGAGTATTGCGAGTGCTCCTGAACCAGCCGCTGGAACTCTTCATGACCGGTTAGGAGTTGATCTCTCGGAGTGAGCATCCTTGACGGACCTCCTGATTATTACAGTTCGATTAAAAAAGTAGCACAGGAGTATGCCCGTTTCAATCGGGAAATCAGGGCAGGGCTTAGCGGACGCGAGGCCTCTATTTGCACCTAAATATGTGCAACTTACGAAAAATACTGAGGTTACGGAAGCTTTGTGACCAGATACCTATCCGCTCGCGCTTCACGATTGCATCCACTCGGGCCGATCGGCTCGATTCGAACCGCCGCTTTGGTCGCGGCATTTCATCCCCCATCGGCGCGCGCTGATGAGCATTTCAAGACATAGAGGATTGCACTTTCCTCGGGATCACGATAGTACGCAGCGCGGCAGCCGACTTCCACAAAACCACAGCGCTCATAGAGCTCACGGGCGGCCGCGTTCGACTCGCGCACCTCGAGCAGGAGCGCGGCCGCGCCTGAGCCGTACCACCGCCTTATCAGCTCATGGATGAGTTGGCCTCCCAAACCCCTCCGCTGAAACACTGGATCCACCACGACGTTCTCGACCTCCCACTCACCCGCGACAATCCGCGCGCAGAGGAATCCGCAAAGCTGCGAATCGGGCTTAGCGTTCGGGCAGGCGGCAACGAGCAGGCACGCGGCCGTCGGCTGATCCGCGAAACGGCTCCGGTAATGATCAGCGGTCCAGTGCGCGGCTGAACTTGCAGCCTGCTCGATGCGGAGGATCTCTGGAAGGTCGGAGGGAGTCGCGCGACGAATCATAGCGGCAAGCGGAGATGCGTCGGAATTCGCGGGCATATCAATGCCGGGACTGCGAGAAAATTTCCGCATCGGACCGGCGAATGTAGTTGGCCTCGAGTTCATCGGGCGGCACGACGCGCCCGCCCAGTATGCGCCGCCAGCCAAGATTGGCGATGACCTCGCTGCCGGGATACGTTACTTGCTCGCAGAAAACACCCGCGGCGCGAATTAACTCCGCGAGCAGCCCGTCCGAAGTGACGATATGTGCGCCCGCGGCGCGCGCGTCGGAGAGGAACTCGTCCCGCGTCAGCAGGCGTTCACTCCACATTTGCGGCCAATCGCCTAACAGCGGATCGCTCAGTTCATATTCGCCGACGTAAACCTCAGCTCGGCCGGCATCAAAGGCAGCCAGAACTCGGCGCGACGGATTTCTGCTCAGAGAGGCCACGGCTTCCAGCAGCGACACGGCAGCGATCGGCTTTTGCAGAACTTCCCCCAGCGCCTTGACCGCCGCCAGCCCCACCCGCAATCCAGTAAACGACCCAGGCCCGTTGACGACGGCAAAGCCAGAGATATCGGACTTCGTGTGCCCGTGCTTGGCCAGCAGCTCCGAAATCTGCGGCACCAGCTGAGCCGAAAATGTTCCGCCTGCGAGCGCGACAGCTTCCACAACTTCGACTTCTGGCTTCGCCTCTGCGGCGCGAGCCAGCGCCACGCTGCCATTTCGACCGGAAGTGTCAATCGCGAGCAGAAGCATTTTGTAGTTTTGTGATCGGGTAATTTGGTAGTTTCAAAATCGAGTCGAGTTCAAATTACGAAATTACCCGATTACGAAATTAACAAATTACCGATCAGTGCCCGCCGTCCACCAATTCCAGCAGCACGCCGCCCGCGCTCTGCGGATGAATAAAGATGTACCGGTGCCCGCCCGCGCCGGTCTTAATCTCGTTGGAAACGAGCCTCACGCCATCGTTTTTCAGCTTCGCAACCGCAGCCTCGAGATCTGGAACGCGCATGCAGATATGGTGCAAACCCTCGCCGCGCTTGACGATGAATTTGGCGATGGTCGAGTCGTCCGAAGTCGCTTCCAACAATTCGATCCGGGTTTCTCCGACCGGCACCATCACCACCCGCACTTTTTCTTGCTCCACGATCTCTTCGCACGAAATCGGCAGGCCGAGTTTTTCATAAATGCCCTTGGCCGCGGCCAGCGACTTAACCGCGACCCCAAGATGATCGATGCTAAACTCCATACTTATCTCCGGTGACGATTCCGCGCATGGAACGGGGAAGGCCCCGATCTACTCGGCATTCACAATTTCTTCCACCAGCGAATATGGATCGCGCTTATGCTCGGCAATCTCCACCGCGTATCGCCCAAGCATGGCATCGTCGATCCGCGCCCGCGCCTTTTCCAACATGGCATCGCGCAGCATTTCCACTAGCCGCTCGCGCCAGTTTTCCACATTCTTTTGCAGCAGCAGATTCGCCTTCTTCAAATATGCTTCATACGCGGTGATTGCCTCGGCCAACTCTTGCGTGCCCGCGCCCTCGCTCGCGACCGTCTTCACGATCGGCGGCGTCCAGCCGTCCTTGCGCATGTCGAGCGACTGCATGGCACGGATTTCACGCTCCACCCGCTCGGCCCCTTCGCGATCGCTTTTGTTAATCACAAAAATGTCGGCGATCTCCATGATGCCGGCCTTGATCGTCTGCACATCGTCGCCCATGCCCGGAACTAGGATCACGATCGTGACATCGGCCAGCCGCACGATATCGACCTCATCCTGCCCCACCCCCACCGTCTCGATCATAATGCGGTCGCGCCCGGAAGCATCCAGGACGGTCGCAACGTCAGCGGTAGTCCGCGCCAGGCCGCCCAGCGACCCGCGCGTCGCCATGCTGCGAATAAAAATTCCGGGATCGGCGTGATGATCCTGCATGCGAATGCGGTCGCCGAGAATTGCTCCGCCTGTATATGGGCTCGTCGGATCGACTGCGATGATGCCGACCGTCTGATTTTCTTTGCGGTAGTGCTTAGCGAGCTGATCAACCAGCGTGCTCTTCCCTGCCCCCGGCGCACCCGTCAGGCCAATGACGCGCGCATGGCCGGTGTGGGCAAAGAGTTCCTTCAGCAGCTCGGCACAGCCAGCCCGCCGGTTCTCGACTGCCGAAATGGCGCGGGCCAGCGCGCGGGGATCGCCCGAGCGCAGCCTATCAACTACAGTTGTTGCGGTAAGAGTCAAACAACATAGTGTAGCAACGCAAGCGGAGCGATGTCAGAATAACCTTCTCAATCGAGTTGCCGAAGCGGCCCTCATGCGCTTCCGCTCTAATCCTTCAACAACTGCCGCGCAATCACCAACCGCTGAATTTCGCTCGTGCCCTCACCGATCGTGCACAGCTTTACGTCGCGATAAAACTTTTCCGCCGGATAATCTTTGATAAATCCGTAGCCGCCGTGAATCTGCACACCCTCATTAGCGCAACGGACCGCAACTTCGCTGGCGTAGAGCTTGGCCATCGATGATTCCTGCGTGGTCTTCATGCCGGCGTCCTTCATCGAGGCGGCACGCAGCGTGAGCAGTTTCGCGGCCTCGATCTCGGTCGCCATATCGGCCAGTTTCCACTGAATCGCCTGGAATTCGCTGATCGGCTTGCCAAACTGCTGCCGCTCTTTTGAATATTTGAGCGCCGCCTCGTAAGCACCTTCGGCCATGCCGAGCGAAAGCGCGGCAATCGAAATGCGCCCGCCATCGAGCACGCGCATCGCGTCGATGAAGCCATTGCCTTCTCCGCCCAACAGATTTTCGGCGGGCACGAAGCACTCTTCGAAAACCAATTCCGACGTGTCGCTCGCCCGCAGGCCCAGCTTGTTTTCTTTTTTTCCGGCGCGGAAACCCTTAGTGTCTTTCTCGACCACGAATGCCGAAAGTCCATGCGTGTGCGCGGCGCGATCCGTCACGGCCAGCACAACCGCGACGTCGGCGTAGCGGCCATTGGTGATAAAAGTCTTGGTGCCGTTGAGAATCCACCCGCCCCTGGCGCGCGTCGCAGTCATGCGCGCGCTGCCTGCGTCGGAACCGGCAGACGGCTCGGTCAATCCCCAGGCGCCGATGAACTCAGCGGCGGCGAGCTTCGAAACATACTTCTTTTTCTGCGCCTCATTCCCGGCAAGAAAAATATGATTCGAGCAGAGCGAAGTGTGCGCCGCCACAATGATGCCGACCGAGCCATCCACCCGCGAAAGCTCCTCGATCGCCGTGACGTATTCGACGTAGCCCATGCCCGCGCCGCCGTACTCCGGCGGAAAAATCGCACCCATCAGGCCGAGTTTGCCCAGCTCCTTGATCGTGGATAGAGGAAATTCACTGGACTCGTCCCACTGCATGACATGCGGCGCAATCTCCCGTTCCGCAAATTCGCGAACGCTCTTCTTCAGGTGAAGCTGCTCGTCGTTGAGTTGAAAATCCAATGATCCTCCGCTGGAGACGCCGCTCCCATTAAGTCGGCATGAACTCGCCACGAAAGCGATACGCTCTCGCTCATTCCTACGACTGCATTTGTAAATTGTGTCTTGGATGCCGCGCGCGGGGATGACGCAAATCGGGCGCCCAGCTTTTATTTAAGCACGCCAGGGCTGGAAAAAAGAAACGCTCTTACCGACCGGTTGGGCTGGGCAAACTGGCGAAGCTACCCCCACTGTCGCGCCCATCTGACGACAGGTATCCTTACTCCGCTAACTTCCCTCGATTAGGCCTCAACCACCACATTCACGTCCGCGCCTTTACCAATTCCCAGCAACTGATAGGCGGATCCGCGATTGGTCGCAATCTCTAGAAACCCCATGCTCCCCAGAATGCCGAACGCCTCACCCGGGCCGCCCTCGGCATAGTTCGAGCAAACCCTTGTCACTTGCCCTTTGCCGATCGCGATTTTGAATGGCGAAGGATTCTCCTGAAAAACCATGGGCAGGTCTTCCGGCGTTATGTTCGTAATAAGGTTGCCGAAGCGATCGACCTTCAGCACCACTCCGCGCAGCGTTCTCTCGTCCACCGGCTTCGGGCGCGGCGCGCCAAAGCGCACATAGTCGGTTATTTCTTCGCCGAATCGTGTCGGGTCGACGCCCTTCGCGAGATACGCCGCCACCGGAGAAAAGATATCGCGCCCATGGAAGGTGTTACTTTGCGGCTGCAAGAAGTAATGCTCGGCGGTAACGTGACGGACCGAGATCCGCTCCTGACGCGCGTAGACAAGAGAAAGAACGCCATTGTCGGGAGCCACGAATAGATGCCGGTCGCCGGTCAAGATTATGGGGCGCCGTGCCGTGCCCACTCCCGGATCGACGATGACCATGTGCACCGTGCCCGAGGGGAAGTATGAATACGCCTGCGAGATTGTCAGCGCGCCGTCGAGAATATCGAACGCCTGCACCGCGTGGCTGATGTCGATGATCTGCGCGTCCGGCGCAATTTCCAGGATGACTCCCTTCATGGCGCCGACAAAATGATCGTTAAGCCCGAAGTCGGTGGTAAGAGTGATGATCGCTGGCAATCGGATACCTCGTTTCGTCGGCGAAATTCCCTGGAGTCAACCGAAGTATCAGGCGTGACGCGACCGGGCGTCAAGATATCGGAAGACACCCCGCGCAGCACACGCGAAGAAAAATGCCTCAGTCCGAGCCATCCGGCTGAGGCGTTTTCCAAAAACGAAGCAGGTGAATCCGAAGTATTAGTCGACCTGGATATCCCCCGATCCCGTATGTACCGAAATCGTCGGCCCGCCGCCGCGCACTTTGCCGACAACGCTTTTACGCGATTCCTGCACCCGTCCCTGAATCGTCGCCGTCACCGGATGCCCCATCGTCACCGTGCCCGAACTCGACGAGACATCGACGTCGAAGGCTGCATCCTGCGGCACGCGCAGCGAAACGTTTCCCGAGCCCGTGCGAACGCTCCACAGATTCTTTGGCATTCCGTCGCCGTGAATGTCGCCGCTCCCCGCCTCGGCGTGGAACCCGCCGTTGATGCCCTTCACCGTAATATTCCCCGACCCGGTGCGGATATCGATGTCGCCCTCGCCCGTCTCTTCAATATCGATGTCGCCGCTGCCCGCTTTCATGCGCGCCGGTCCCGCGAGGTCATGGCCGCGCACATTTCCCGAGCCGGTAGAAAAATGCATGTCGCCGGTCAGTCGCCCCAGCTTCAAATCGCCCGAGCCGCTTTCGAGATCGACGCGTCCGCGCAGGCCTTCAACGTTCTGATCACCGCTGCCCGTATGCGAACGCAGCGAGGTATCTTCTGGAACGGTAATCTCGTAGTCGATCGAAATGTTGTTCGCATTGATGTAGTCGACGCGAATGCTGTTGCCGCTCTGCCGCACCGGAGGATTGTTCTGAATTTCCTGCACCTCGGCTCGCCGGTCGCCGCCGAACCATGAATTGCCAACATGAATCTTGCCGTGAATTGAAACCGTCCCCGAGGGTCCATTGTGGACCGTGATATCCCCCGACCGGCTCAACACTTCCAGATCCACCGGCCCATTCACCTGAAACGACCGGTCGAACGTTCCGGCAACGGAAGCGAAACCGGGCGCCGCGAACATCGCCGCCACCGCCATCGCGCCAATCGCTTGAACCATAGCTCGAACTACACAATGCCTATTCATAAAGAGAATTCCTCCCATGAATCTGTGCGAACCAACTCTTTCCACGAAGACGGAGGCAAATCCCGTCCACGCAACCTAGTAGCTAGCGGCTAATAGCCGCCCTACTGCAGCACCACCTGATCGCCTTCCTTCAAGCCCTTCAGCAATTCCGTCTTCGCGCCATTCGAGATGCCGATGTTGACGGCCACCTTGCGCTTGCCATCTTTCGCCTTCGGGTCCGGGACTTCAACCGACGCGTTCTTGTCCTTGTCGTAGATGATCGCGCCTTCCGGAATCTGCAACACGCCCTTGTGCTCGTCCAGAATGATCTCGGCATTGGCCGTCATCATCGCCTTCAACATGCCTTCCGGATTGTTGATCGAAACCCGCACTTCGAACGTCGTCACGTTATCTTTCTCGACGCCCATCGGCGAAATCTTCGTTACCTTACCGGTAAACGTCTTGTCCTTGAACGACTCCACTTTGATTCGCGCCGGCTGTCCCAGGTAAACTTTGCCAATATCGCTCTCGTCCACCTTGCCCTTCACGTAGACTTCGCTCGTATCGCCAAGCGTCATCACTAGCGTGGCCGTCGAACCCAACACCAGGATCGAGCTCACCGCGTCGCCAATCTCCACGTCACGCGAAAGTACAATTCCATCGATTGGCGACGTGATATCCGTATAGCTAAGCTGCTCTTCGAGCTGCTTCAGATTCGCCGCATCCTGCGCCACCACCGCCTGCGACTGCGCGATTTTTGCCTTCAATACCGTGACCTGCGCCTTGGCTACGTTCTGTTTATTCAATGCCAGCTCATAATTCTTCTGCGCATCATCCAGTGCCGATGCCGACACCACCCCTTCCTTCGCCATTCCAACCGCGCGCTCGTATTCACGTTTTAGCGGCGGCACATCCGGACCTTCCGCGTCCACTTTGGCCCGCTCATAGTCCGCTTGCGAACTCTTCAGGTTCGCCTCCGCCGCTTGCAGGGCTGCGCGCGACTGATCCACTCCCGCCTGAATCTCCACCTTGTCCAACTGCGCCAGCAGTTGTCCCTGCTTTACCCGATCGCCATAGTCAACCAGCAGCTTCTTCACAATGCCGCTCGCCTTGCACTTGACCTCGACTTTCGTGATCGGCTCAATCTTGCCGGTAGCAACTACGCTCTTCGCCAGATCTCCCTTCTCCACCTTCGCCAGCTTCGACGGATCGATTTTGGTTCCTCCGGCCGACGCGATCAGCACGCCGGTCACAACCAGAATCACCAGCACCACTCCAACCGTGCTCCAGATGATGATTCTTCTCCGGCGCTTCTTCGCTTTGCTGTTGCCGTTACCATTACCGTTCACGACTGCCTCCTGCCTCGATTGGAACTGTAAAACTGGCATTTCACTTCTTTACTACGCTGGAGATCGAAAATTAGTTCCTTGGAAAATTCGGCCTTTTCACTCGTTGCGTCCGAATCCGTTCGTGACGCCCGCAGCCCGATGCCGGGCAAGGCTCTCGCACACGACGATCTCGCTCACTACTTAGACCGTCCACATCCTAAAAGGATAGCGATCTCGAATGAAATGAATGCCAAACCTATATTTCAATTGTAACGTGCCCACGCGCCCAGGTCTGTGACGCCTCAGCCAATGGCTATGTAGCAGCCGGGTTCCCGCCAAACAATTCCCGGCGATGCTAGAATTAACCATCCATGATTGCATTGGTGCTCCTGCGGGTGTTTGTCATCCTGCTTCTGGTTGCGGCCAATGCCTTCTTTGCGGCCGCCGAATTCGCCCTCGTCAGCGTGCGCGAAACTCGCATCCTCCAGCTCATCGAAAACCGCCGCGTCGGCGCCCGCATCGTTCTCAAGCTCCACCAGCAGCTTCCCCGGGTCGTCAACGGAGTTCAACTCGGCATCACCGTCGCCAGCCTGGCCCTCGGTTGGCTCGGCGAGCCGGTCCTCGCCCGCCTCGTCGAAGGCTGGATTGGCCAGATCCCCCACGCCACTCTTTACTCGCACGCCGTTGCCGTTGCCGTCGCCTTCGTGCTCATCACCACCCTGCACGTCACCCTCGGCGAACTCGTCCCCAAGTCGCTCGCCCTCCAGCGCGCCGAAAGTGTGGCTCTCGCCGTCGCCGCTCCCATGGATTTCTTCCTCACCGTCACCGGCCCGCTCATCTCGCTCATGAGCCGCGCCGCCGGATTCGTCCTCCGCTCCTTCGGCACCCGCGAGATCCGCCACGGCTCCGTGCACTCGCCCGACGAGCTTCGCCTCATCGTCAGCGCCGCCCGCAGCTCCGGCCAGATCTCCACCGCCCAGGAAGAGATGCTGCTCAACTCGCTCGAACTCGACAACATCACCGCCCGCCAGGTCATGGTCCCGCGCACCCGCATCTTCTCGCTCCCCGCCGACCTCACGCTCGACGAGGCTCTCTCCCGCGTCGTCGACGAGCAGCACTCCCGCATCCCCATCTACGACCCGGCGCGCGGCCCCGAGCACATCATCGGCGTCCTTTACGCCAAAGATCTCATGCGCTGGATGCGCCTCCGTCTGACGCAGGCCTCCGTCCCAGCCGCCGCCGCCCGCATTTCCCAAATGAAGGTCCACCAGATCATGCACGATGTGCTGGTCGTCCCCGAAACCAAATCGCTCTTTGAACTGCTGGTCGAATTCCAGAGCCGCAAGCGTCACCTCGCCATGGTGGTCGACGAATTCGGTTCGACAGCGGGCGTAGTCAGCGTGGAAGACGTGCTCGAACAATTGGTCGGCGAGTTGGAAGACGAGTTCGACATCGCCATGCCGCAGCCCCAGGTCGACGCCAATGCCCCGATAGTTCTGGACGGAACCGTCAACATTCGCGATCTCGAAAGCCAGTACGAGATAATTCTTCCCCAAGACGAAGGCTTCGAAACTCTGGCCGGCTTCATCCTCTCGCGCCTGCAAAAGATGCCGACGGGCGGCGAGCATGTCGAATATCAAGGCCGCCGTTTCGTAGTAGAAAGAATGGAAGGCCATCGCGTAGCTACAGTAAGGATCGAACCGATAAAAGACGAGCCCGCCGCGGGAGCGGTAAGTCCAGAGCCAAGAGTAATCAGCCAGGAAATGGGGACAAACAGTAAATAACGAAATAGAGGCGAAAACGTCGAAGCGAACGACGAACGACGACTGACTACCGATGCCCCGTCAACTCCTCCAACGCGTCCTCTACACCCTCCCGGTAATCTGGCTGGTAGTCTCGACCGTCTTCCTGCTAATCCACTTCGTCCCCGGAGATCCCATCCAGCAAATGCTCGGCGAGGGCGCCGCTCCCGGAGACATCCAATCCATGCGCCACGCTTACGAGCTTGACCTGCCCATTCGCCAACAATACCTGCATTACTGGCGCGGCGTCTTACATGGCGACTTAGGCAAATCCCTCCGCTTCAACCAGCCAGTTACTCAACTCATCGCGCAGCGTTATCCATTCACTCTCCAACTAACGCTCGCGTCTTTATTCGTAGCCATCGCCCTCGCCATCCCCGCCGGAGTCCGCTCCGCCCAGCGCCGCAACCGCTGGGACGATCGCGCCCTCAGCGTCATCAGCCTCTTCGGCCTGTCGTTCCCGAACTTCGCTCTAGGTCCAATTCTGATTTTGTTCTTCGCGGTAAAGCTAGGATGGCTCCCTGTCTCGGGCTCCGGAACATTCGCCAATCTCATCCTCCCCGCCATCACCATGGGCAGCGCGCTAGCTGCGATCCTGACCCGCATGGTCCGCACCTCAATGTTAGAAGAGCTAGGCCAGGACTACATCCGCACCGCCCGCGCCAAAGGCCTTACCGAACGCGCAGTCGTCTACAGACACGCCCTGCGCAATGCCCTCATCCCGATCATCACCGTCCTCGGCCTCCAATTCGGAGCCCTGCTAGCCGGCGCGATAGTAACCGAAACCATCTTCTCTTGGCCCGGCATAGGACGACTTACTATTCAGGCCATCGGCAATCGCGACTACTATCTGGTGCAGGGATGCATTCTGGCGATTGGGCTGACGTATGTCGCAGTAAACGTTCTGACGGACTTACTCTATTCGGCGGTGAACCCCAGGATCAGACAGTAATCTCGTGTAGGGCGGACACTCCTGTCCGCCGCCTTTGGCTTTGGTGTTCGTCTGCTCGATCCGGTGCGGGAGTTTGGAGGCTGGCCGCCTATCTATAAACTATTTAACACAACGCCCTAAAGGCGATCCTTCCGGACGCTGAAAATCTGCGGAAACGAGCGGCCGGCGATGCGCTGAGTTAGCGAGATTTCGCCGCTGACCTTTCGGGCGGGGGTACAATGGACCCGTTATGGCCCTAACTCCATCGCAACGTGTAACGTTGATCAAAGAAATTGGCCAACGACTCGGTCCCGAAGGCTATTCCCTAATCGACATAACTCTCCAGCAATTTGGCATTCAAATAATGGACCAATGGAGCGGGAACTCAAAGGACTATGTCCTCAGATTAATCCAAGACGCCAAAGATCAAACGCTTGTTGATCTCGGACAGCACGTTGGCTATCGAGTCGAACAAGCCGGACCAGTGGGCATCGAACCTGCGTTCTGGCGGAAGAACATGCTCCGCCTTTTCCTAACACACCTTGCGATATACAAGAAGTTCGCGGGCGATTTGCAAGAGGCGCTCTTGAGCTACGGGATATCTGCCTTCGTCGCTCACAATGACATTGAGCCGACATTGGAGTGGCAGGTTCAGATTGAGACGGCTTTGGCGACATGCGAGGCGTTGGTGGCACAGCTACATGATAAGTTTCACATCAGCAATTGGACAGATCAAGAGATCGGCTTTGCGATGGGTCGCCGAGTTCCAACGTTCGCGGTTCGATTGGGAGAAACTCCCTACGGATTCATCGGTCGCTTTCAGGCCTTTAACGGAAATGGGAAAGACGTGCGCGTTCTAGCTCGGGAGCTTTTCGACTCGTTCCGCAAGAACAAGCAAACCCAACGGCGAATGAGTGAGATCTTACTCAGCTTGCTTGAAGAAAGCGAAAGCTTTGCGGAGTCCAAAGAGCGTATGGGATTCTTGGAGGAGTTAGAGGTATGGGACCCATCATTCTCAGCTCGCTTGCGCGCGTCGGTTCAATCCAACGGCCAAGTCGCCGATTCATGGGGTGTACCGCAACGCATAGAGAAACTGATAGCGAAGTGGGGTAAGGTTAGTCCCGTATCGACCAATCTAATTACAGACGAGGATATTCCGTTCTGACTAGCTGTTAATGTCGTTTCGCGATGCCCCCATCCTCGCGAATTGTGTGCGCAAGGGTGAGATTTCACGCCCTCAAGTCAGGTCTTGACCTGTATATACAAAGACAATATAATGTATATATCATGCCAACGCCTCTCACCTCCATCCGCCTCGACACCAGCCTTGCCGATGAAGCCGCCAGGATTCTTGGTGTAAAATCCCGAACCGAGGCCGTTCACGTCGCGCTACGCGAGATTGTCGCGCTCAAGCGCTTCAAGGCCCTCATGAAAAAGAACGAGGGCAAGCTCTCGTTCGCGAACCTCGGTGAGTGAACTCATCATCCTCGATACCTCCGTCTTCGTCGACGACCTGCGCACCGGCCGCCATCGGCAGCGGATCGAGAATTTGAGCGGCCTGCTCCGCAATTCCGCTGTGGTTCTGGCCGAACTCTGGCGCGGCGCCACCAACAATGCGGAACGAGAGTTTCTGCGAGTGCTTGGCAAGAACCATCCAATTCTGACTCCGACAGAAGGAAACTGGCTGGAATCGGGGCAAATTCTCGCCAAAACGCGCGCGGAGCACGGATATGGTTCCGATAAGCTTCGCGACTTGCACTTCGACGTGCTCATTGCCCTAACCGCGCGATCTCATGGGGCCCGCCTGATCACCTCAAACCGCAACGATTTTGAGGCCATCCATCGCCACTGCAAGTTCCAACTCGAAATCTGGTAGGCGATAAATCCTATTCGGTGAGCGGGGTACCACTGCCCCATCCTTGCGCGTCCTGTTCTACAGGCGCACCATCAAACCATCTCGATCAATACCTGCTGCCGACCAACGCCGCCGCGCGCTGTAAGCTGCCCAGGGTAATGTCCCGCTTCGGATCAAGTATCCGATCCACCTGCGAGCGGCTCGTCTTCAACAAAACAGCCACCTTCGCCTTGGAAATCTCTTTCTTCTTCATGGCCTGTGCCAGCTTCCAGGCAACAACTTCCTTAACCGCCTGCGCCTGCGTTTCTTCAAGAATGCCTTCCTCTTTTAGAAAATCGTCAATGCTCGATCCCATCTGTTTACGTGTCATGGCTTCAACTCCCTTTGCCGTTTGCGGGCCAACGCCAGTTCTCCGGCTAGGGCAACTGGCGTTTTTCTTGACCACACGCTCCCCACGTGCTACACGTAATATACGTGCTATGACTATCGCAAAGCAAAATATAACCCTTAGTCTCCCCCAGCAGACCATTCGCAAGGCCAAAATCCTGGCCGCGCGCCGAGGCTCCTCTGTCAGCGGCCTCCTCGCCGAGCAGATTGAGATTCTGGTCGGCGAGGAAGAAGCCTACGAACGCGCCCAGCGCCAGGCTGCTGCTCTTCTGCAACAGGGCTTTCACATGGGCGGCGTGATTACCGCGACCCGGGACGAATGGCATGAGCGCTAAGACATTCGTCGACACCAATATTCTGATTTATGCCCACGACGCGGATGCAATTTCAAAGTACGACACAGCCAAGGCCGTTCTGCTTGAACTTTGGAACCAGCGGACGGGCGTTCTCAGCATGCAGGTGCTCCAGGAATTTTATGTGAATGTGACCCGGAAGATTGCGTCTCCGCTCCCCAAGAACGTGGCACGCCAAGTAGTGAATACTTACTCTGTCTGGTGCATCGAAACCACGCCCTCGGAAATAGCAGCAGCCTTTCGTATTGAAGACGAAGCCCGCATCGGTTTCTGGGACGCCCTGATCGTCGCCGCCGCAGCCAAGTCAGGAGCTACGCAGATCCTATCCGAGGATCTGAATGCCGGGCAGACGATCGCCGGCATTCGTGTGGAGAATCCGTTCGCCCCAGTTCGATAAAGATCCGTTGTGTCTTGGGCGTATATTCGCCGCCAGGAACTGAGCCGCCCGCTGTGGAAAATAAGAGCCTGAGGGAGTCTTCCGAGAAAGACCTTGACTTGGAAATCCATCCGGGACCAAGCTGGAGTTTGACTAAAGATTGGGAAGCGGCTTCGAAGATCATGGGGCGCGTGCGGAGAGATTATCCCCAATTCGAAAAAGGATTGTGGCATAACTATATTATTTTCAATACTTTACCTCTAACCAATTGCGAATGAATACTTTGGCGGGAAAATCGCGGTAAAGTATTGATTCTAATAGACCGGGTATGGGGGGGGGTACCCCAGTCAGAATGGCAACAGCCGCGTTGGGTCATCGAGGTCTTACGAGCACTACTCGTCTGGCACGCCATAATCCGCTCGCCGCCATCGGCGTTGCGCTCGTTGTCATCTTCGTTATCTGCGCCGTCCTCGCCCCCTGGCTCTCGCCGCAGGATCCCGCCTATATCGACCTGCCCAGCCGTCTTCAGCCGCCTTCGGCGCATCATCTCTGTGGCACTGACGAGCTCGGCCGCGACATCCTCTCCCGCCTCATCTGGGGAGCGCGCATTTCGATGTTCGTCGGATCGAGCGTCGTCGCCTGCTCCCTGCTCCTCGGCCTCATCATCGGCTCGCTCGCTGGATATTACGGCGGGCGTATCGACCGCTTCGTCAACATCGTGCTGATGAATGCGTTTCTTTCCTTCCCAGGAATTCTGATCGCAATAGCTTTCGTAGCCTTCCGCGGTCCCGGAATTTTCAATCTCGTGCTGGCGCTCTCGCTCGGAGGCTGGGTGGGTTATGCGCGCCTGGTGCGAGGTCAGGTGCTAGCCGTTCGCGAAAGAGAATTTGTCGAAGCTGCGCGCGCGCTGGGCGCAAGCGATCTGCGCATCGTGCTCAGCCACATCCTGCCCAACATCATTCAGCCCGTCATCGTGCAGGCCGCCATCGGTATGGCCGGGGCCGTTCTTGCCGAAGCCACCATGAGTTTCCTCGGCCTCGGCGTTCCGCCGCCCACCGCAAGTTGGGGATCGATGCTGAATGACGCGCGCTCGCATCTTTTCGATGCGCCGCACCTCGTGCTCTTCCCCGCAGTTACGGTGATGCTCGCGGTTCTGGCGTTTAATTTTATCGGTGACGCGTTACGAGATTTCCTGGATCCGCGTTCCCGCATCGAGGCGGGACTTTGAGATTGCTCTGGGAAGGGTGTGCTTTTCGCGAGAGCACGTCTTCCCTGAAAAGCGCGCTACATCGCACCCCATGTCTGAGCTTCGGCATCTCTCACATGCGCATAAGGCAACATTACGCGCACCTGGCAGCCGCGGTCCTTTCGATTCTCGATCTCAATCGATCCGCCATGAGCTTCCGCAATCTGGCGAGAGAGTGCGAGTCCGATTCCGCTGCCTTGCGGCTTCGTCGTATAAAACGGCACAAATGCGTTGCTGGGATTCAGAAGTCCAGGACCGTTGTCGTCGATGTGCAGAACGAGATCGGAATCTTCGAGCTTCCAGCTCAGCGTAACTTGCGGCTTCGACGCGGCTGCGTCAGAGCCGTCCCCGTTTTGCCGCAAGCCAGTTTCGAGCGCCGCTTCGACCGCGTTCCGAACCAGGTTGATCAGCATCTGTTCGATCTGATCGGGATCGACCATCAAGCTAACTTCCGGACCTTGCGCCAGCGTGACCGGAAGACGAGTCTCGAGAAACACGACTCGCTCGACGATCGGCGCGAGCGCAACGCGCCGAATCGCTGGAGGAGGCATCTGCGCCAGCGCGCGATACGCCTGAATAAAGCGAGTCAACGACGCGGAACGCGACTCGATGATCTCAAGCCCTCGCTCGAAGTCTTGCCGCTGCTCGGCAGTCAGCGCAGAAGTGGCAAGCCGCGCGCTCAAGCTTCCGGCAATCGACTTGATCGGAGTCAGCGAGTTGTTGAGTTCGTGCCCGAGCACGCGAATCAGCTTCTTCCACGCGCTACGCTCCTCTTCGCGCAGCGCTCGACTCACGTCGAGCAGAACGATGAGCGTGTGCGGAACACCTTTCTCGCGGAACTCGCTTTGCCGCACCAGCCAGCGAGTTGTGGATGCACTCGCGGGAAGTTGAACCAGCGCTTCGTTGCCGGCATCGAGGCAATCGCCGAGTCCGATCTCGTCGGCGGTTCGGCCGAGGATGCGGACCGACGCCTGCTGCAACAGCCTCTCACCCGCAGGATTCACGAGACGAAGCATGCGATCGGGATCGAAGGTGAACAGCGGCGCATCGATCTCCTCGACCACGCGTCGCAGCAATGCAGTTGCCTCAATCGCGCGCGTGCGCTGATCGGCGAGCAGATCCGCGAGCGCATTGACCTCAAGCGAGAGTTCGCCAAGCGCATCCTCCTTCGCCGCTCCGCGCGCGCGAAACGAGTAGTCTTCCTCGCGGAGCGCCGCGACCACGTTCGCCAGCGTCTGCAATGGCCGTATGGTTTGTTCGTGCAGCGCCATCGCCAGCAGCCACCAGGCAAACAGCACCGCGGCCGAAAGCGCCCACTTCGACTCTCGCGTCCACGGTTGCTGCCAGATGAGAATTGCGCAGACGATGAATGCCGGCGAAGCGACGAGAAACGCATAGACATCGATGCGACGCTCGTAGAGAAGGCGAACTCGTTTTCGGGAACCCTTGCGCGCTTGTGCCTTGCCGCTCGATGGCGAGCTAGAGGCCATATTTCTCCATGCGCCGGTAAAGCGCGCCCCGGCTCAATCCGAGCGCTTCGGCAGCCTGGCTGATATTGCCCTGAAAGCGCTGAAGCGCCTTCTTGATGAGCAGCGTTTCCACGGCTTCGAGGCTGAGTTCCTCGAGATTCTGCGCCTGCGGACGCTGCATGTTCAAGCCAAGATCGGCCGGCTGAATCTCGCGGCCGCGCGACATCAGGACCGCGCGTTCCAGCGTGTGTTCGAGTTCGCGTACGTTGCCCGGCCAATTGTATTGCGCCATCGCCTGAAGCGCAGCGGGTTCGAAGCCATCGATCTCTCGACGGTAGCGCGTCGCATAACGCCGCAGGAAATGGATGGCAAGAGCGGGAATGTCTTCCCGCCGTTCGCGCAGTGGAGGAATGTGAATCTCAACTGTGTTAAGACGAAAGAGCAGATCCTCGCGGAACTGGCCCGAAGCGCAGGCGGTCTGCAAGTCGCAGTTGGTTGCGGAGATCACGCGCACGTCGACTTTGCGGGAGCGCGAAGCGCCCAACCGTTCGATCTCGCCCGATTCGAGCGCGCGAAGAAGCTTTGCCTGCTGCCGGACTGGCACATTGCCGATCTCGTCGAGGAAGATCGTGCCCTGATCGGCAAGTTCGAAGCGCCCGATACGATCCGCGCGCGCGTCGGTAAACGCGCCTTTCACATGCCCGAAGAGTTCGCTCTCAAACAATCCCTCGGCGAGTGCGCCGGTGTTCACCGCGACCAAAGGTCGCGACGCGCGGTCGGAAAGAGCATGCAAAGTCTGCGCGACCACTTCCTTACCGCTGCCATGCTCACCGGTGATAAGGACGTTGGCGTCGGAAGGGCCAACGCGAGCAAGCGCCTCGAGTACAGGCTGCATCGACGCAGCCTTCGCAATGAACTCGGGGCGTCCCTGCGCTTGCAACAGCCGATTCTCAGCGGCCAGACGCTCAGCCTGTTGCAGAGCGCGATGAAGTTCGACCTGGGTTCGCAAAATGGCAAGCAGGCGTTCGTTTTCCCACGGCTTCTGGATGAAGTCACGCGCGCCGCGGCGCATGGCTTCGACAGCGAGCTCGACGTTGCCCCAAGCGGTCATGACGATTACGGGCAAATTGCTATCGAGCGCGACGATCTCCGAGAGCAGACTCAACCCTTCCTGCCCCGACGTTGTATCCCGCGTGTAATTGAGATCGATCAGCAAGGCATCGTAGGAATCGAGGTTCAGCGCGTCGCGCACTTGTAAGGGCGAAGTTGCTTTGTCGACGCGATATGCATGGGGAGCAAGCAGCAGTTCGAGCGCCTCGAGAATGTGCGGTTGATCGTCGGCGGCAAGAATGTGCGGCGCGCCACTCGCGCGCGACCGTGACGGCGCGACAATTCCAGCGTCCTGCGGTTTGGCCGAAATGGGCATGAACTTACTGTGCGTCAGCGGTGACTTTCCCCGTGACCGCATCCTGAATCAGTATCCCATTATGTTCCAAAGTCTCGCCTGTGGAGCGATCGAGCTCAACTTTTGCCTTTTGATAGGTCGTCATCGCGGTGACCAGCGTGAGTTCCGCGATGGCCAAATCGCGTTGCGCGGTCATGGTTTGATAGGTAGAGCCCGCTCCGAGATCCTGTTCCTTCTTTGTGATCTCAAACGTGCGCTGCGCCAAATCGCGAGCCTTTCGCGCCGAGCCAACTCGCGCACGCGTTTGTTCCAGCGCATACTGCGCATTGCGGATCTCGATCCGAATCTGCTTGCGCAGTTGCTCTTTGCGCAGGCTTGCTTGCCGGTACTCCAACTCCGAACGATACTGATCCGCCTTGGCTACTCGGTTGCGGAAGGGTACGTTTAGATTCAGCCCCACAAAATAATCGGGCGCGGAATTATTAAATGTGTTCTGCCAAGTACCGTAAAGATCGGTCGGAGTTGTCGACGTGTTCCCTGGCGTCACGATCCCTCCCAGCCCGCTTCCGCCGTAAAAGCCAACCAGCGACAATGACGGCAACAGAGCGTTGCGCGCCGCCTGACGACTAATCTGCCGGTTCACCAGGTCAATATCCGTCTCCAGCAACTCCGGACGATTCTTGAGTCCGTCTGAGATCAAGTCTGCCAGCGCCTCGTTGACCGCCGATTCTGAGTTCCCATCCTGCATACGATCCGTCGGCACCACCGGTATCTCTTGCAGAGTTGGATCGTCGAGGCTTTTGGTCAGCGCGTTCTTCATCAGCGATTCCTGCAACTCCAAGGTCGTCCGTGCGACGGTCAAATCCTGATCGCGCTGCGAGACCTCGGCTTCCGCCTTCATCACGTCTATCTGCGGAATACTCTCCAGTTGGAGTTGTTTCTTTGCGTTGTCGAGTGTTTGGTTGGCAAAGTCGAGCGATTGTTCGTTCACGCGCGCTTGTTCGTGGGCGTTGACCAAGTCCCAGTAAATGTTCTCAATTTGCGTGATAGTGGCGATGACCTGATCTTTGAATGCAATGTCAGAAATCTTCTTGTTGTTATTGGCGATCCGGATGTAGCGTTGGTTCGGACCAAAACCAAAGCCCGCCAACAACTGCTGCTGGATAGTAAACCGATAGTAGGAATTCAACGCCGGAGAGAGCACAAAGTCCGGGCTATTGGTCGTCTGGCGGCTGTTCTGGAAGATGAACGAAATACTGGTGCCGCTCGAAAAAGTCTGGCTGAATGTGGCGTTCACCTGCGTAGTATTCAGTTGCAAAGGTGAAATTCCGTAAGTCGCCTTATTCGTTTCCGGCAGCGTCAGATGCTCGACGCCGGCATTCACGTTAAGCTGCGGATCGTAAGAGCTCACCGGCGTGCCCGCGCCGAGCGTCGACTCCACCAAGCCCGACGCGCCCGCGCCCGCGCCGCCTGCGCCGCTCGTCGTTCCGCCAGCGCCTGCTCCAGGAGCGCCCGCGCCGAACCCGCCCACTCCTCCGCCCGGAGTTCCTTGCACCACGCCGGTATTGATGCCGCGGAAACTCGCGCCAGCCTTTGTACGAAGAATATCGGCGTCCGCAATCGGCAGGTTATAGCGCGCGATCGCGAGATCGAGATTATTCTCAAGCGCAAGATCAATCGCATCTTTCAGCGAGAGGTAGAGCTTTCCATCGCGGATCAGCCGGTCGAGCCTCTGCGAGTTCGTTAGCACCGGCTCAGGCACTTCACTCGACATGTAAGGAGCAAGTGGATTGTGCGAATGCGGCATCTGTAGGTCCACGGGCGTGCGCACCTGAGGGGCGCAGAGCGCAACACAACAGGCCAGCGAGGCAACGCCTCGCAACATTTCCTGACTGGCGATTCGAACAGCGCTGCTCATCGCTTCACCGCCATGTCGCCGGCATCTTGAGTCGCGCTCATGCCAGGATTGGCCGTGTCGCTCACCAACCATCCATCGCGCAACTCGATGGTTCGGCTGCCATAGGCCGCGTTTGCCTCGGAGTGCGTCACCTGCACAATCGTCGTCTCCTGCTGATTCAGTTCGCGAAAGAGCTCCATAATTTCTTTTGCTTGGCTGGAGTGCAGATTCCCCGTGGGCTCATCGGCCAGGAGCAACGCGGGCTTGTGAATCACCGCGCGTGCAACCCCCACGAGTTGCTGCTGGCCGCCGGAAAGTTGACCCGGATACAGATCTTTCTTGGCGACGATCTGAAATCGATCGAGCGTATCCGCCACCAGGCTCTGCCGTTCGTGCCGCGGAATATCTTTATAGGAGAGCGGCAGCTCGATATTCTCCTGCACGGTGAGATCGTCGAGCAGGTGATAACTCTGAAAAACCATCCCCGTATTCTTCTTGGCCAGCTCGGCGCGTTCCTTGCGCTTCATCGCGTGCACGGCCTGATCGCGAAACCAATACTCGCCACGCCATTGGTCGTCGAGCAAGGCGAGTACATTCAGCAACGACGACTTCCCCGCCCCTGACGGCCCCATTACGGTGATGAACTCGCCCGGCTGAATTTGCAGATTGACGCGGCGAAGCACCCAGGTTTCGCCGGCGCCGGTCTTGTAGCTGCGTTCGATATTGTTAAGTCGGATCATTGTTCCGCTGTTTCCTTCTTCCTCTCTTGCACCAATCCCAGTCTTACGAATTATTCGTTTCGCAAAGTCACCATCGGATCGACCTGCGCCGCGCGGCGGGCCGGCAGGAGGCAGGCCGACAGGCCCGCCAGCATCACGAGGACAATCACAACCGCATAAGTGAGTGGATCGTGAGCGGAGACGCCGTGAAACAGTGCCGACAAGAAGTGTGTCGCTCCCACGCTTACGCCGAGTCCGATGAGAATACCAATCCCCGTGAGAACAAAGCCACGCGACAGCATCATGCTCAGAATTGTGGCTGGCGGCGCGCCCAGCGCCAGACGCACTCCAATGTCGTGCGTCTTGAGCGAGACAATATAGGTCATGAGGCTAAAGAGCCCGACGATAGCCAGCACGAACCCCAGCCCGGCGCATGCGCTGAAGGCGATAGCCATAAACTTGGGCTTGCCATAGACAAGTGTCTCCATCAGGTCATCGAGCGAAAAACCGCTATTCATCGCCAGAGCGGGCGCGGCCAGGACGATATCGTGATCGTAGTTCCACAAAGCCCTTCGCACGTCATTTACCAGCAAAGCGGGACGCACGCTGGTCTTCATCGCAATGCCCCGGTCCCCATACCCGGAAATCGAATACGGCAAGAAGCCCTGCGGCATCGCGTTCTCGGGCGACAGAAGCACCGCCTGATCCCCCTCCATGTCGTAATTGCGGGCGTCGCTGATGATCCCCACGATTTCGAAGTAGGCGTCATGCGGGGTCTCCGGAACCTCGTCGAGGATGTTGAACTTGATCGTTCGTCCGAGCGCGTCTTCGTCGCCGAAGTACTTCCGCGCTAATTTCTCGTTGACGACCACGACCTTGCGCGCCGAGAGTATATCGCTGGCGTTCAAGAGGCGGCCGCGCAGCAAGTGCAGGCCGAGCGTATTGAAGTAGTCCTCGCTGCACAGCTCGATTCTGGTCGTCCATTCGGCGGTATGCGGTTTCCCGGGGATTGTGACATCGCCGCGCGGCGCAAACAGCAGGGGCATACCGACCAATGCAGTCGCGCTCTTCACGCCGGGAATGGACTCCAGTTTCGGAAGAACTTCGGAGAAGAATGCGCGTTTGTCCTCTGCCTTCGTGTACTTATTCCTTGGAAAGTGAACTTGAGCATTGAACACTTGCTCCGGGCGGACCCCCAGGTCGGCACTGACTAAGGCGGTAAAACTCCGCGCCACGAGTCCCGCGCAAGTCAATAGAAGGATGGACAGTGCGACCTGGCCGATCACCAGGCCCGAGCGAAATCGGCTATGCTGAAATCCCGCGTTCACATTTACGCCCGTGCCGGCCAGGCTTGCCTGCAAATCTCTGCGCGAGGCGTGAAGAGCAGGCGCGAGACCGCAAAGTAACGCCGACAGCAGTGAAACACCCGCTACAAAGAAAAGCACAGGGCGATTCATAGAGAGCAGTGTTTCCATGGGCAGCAGGAGGCGAGTGATCTGCGTCAGCATCAGCCCCTTCAGGCCCGCATAAGCCAGGAGGCAGCCCAATCCGCAACCGGCCAGAGCCAGCACCATGCTTTCCGAAAGCAATTGCCGGATCAGCCTTCTCCGCGTGGCGCCCAAGGCCGCTCGCAATGCAATCTCTTTCGTGCGCGCGCTGGCATGAGCCAGCAGCAGGCCGGCTACATTGCTGCAACAGATAAAGAGCAGCAACCCCACGGCGGCAAAGAGCAAGAGTAGCGTCTGCTTCAGGTTCCCAAGCACCGTGTCGTTCAGCAGTTTCATGGTCACGCGGAATTTCTTGGGATAATCGTCCGGGTGAATCTTCGCCATCTCGCGGGCCATTACGTCGATGTCCGCCTCCGCCGTCTCGAAAGTCACGCCCGGCTTCAGAATTCCGGTAGCCCAGAAGTACAGCGGATCGTCCACGTCCCACTCGAACTGGGAATGAACCGGTTCGGGTCTCGTCCAGGAGACCGGCATATACATGTCGGCGCCCACGGCCTGAAAGCGCGGCGGCATCACGCCAATGACGGTTCTCGCTTTGCCATTGAGCATCATCGTTGTGCCGACAATGCTCTTGTCACCGTTGAACTCGCGCCTCCAATAGAGGTAGTTCAGGAGCACTACAGGCGGAGCGCCCGACTGCACATCGCGCTCGCCAAATCCACGTCCCAGCAGCGGCGCGACGCCCCAGAACTCCATGGCGTTCGTCGTCGCACCTACGGCCTTCACCATCTCCGGGCCGCTCGGCAGCGAGTACACCATGCTCGGATAAAGGCCATAGGCGAGTATGTCCTCAAAGCTGTGATTGCCCTGCCGGAACGCCGCGACTTCATCGAGGCGATACATGCCGCGATCGCCGCGGTGTTCCTGCAGGTCCTCCATGTTGATGGCGGTTAGGCGCTCCGCCGCGCGATACGGAAATGGATGCAGCACGCCGTTGTAGACCACGCTGAAGATGACCGCGGAGGCCCCAATGCCAAGCGCCAGCGTAAGAATCGCCACCGCCGCGAAGCCGCGATTCTTCCTCAGTCTTCGCAAAGCGAAGCGAACGTCCTGGACCAAACTGTTCACGGGGTGGACCTCCGTCCTTCTACTCGTAGCGCAGCGCCCGCATCGGCTCGACTTTTGCGGCTCGCCTCGCCGGTAACATCGCGGAGGCAAGCGCGACAACAATGACGAGCAGCGTCATCAGGAGCAAAGTCAGAGGATCGCTGCTCGAAATTCCGTAGAGCTGGCTGCGCACCGTGGTCATCAGCAAAAGCGATAAAGGCAGTGTCACCGCGATGCTGATGCCCGCCAGCCATGCGACCTCGTACATCACCATCTTCACCACCGACGCGCGCGTCGCTCCGAGCGCCATGCAAATGCCGATCTCGCTCGTCCGTTGCGCCGTCGAGTAGGCCAGCACTCCATACAATCCAACCGCCGCCATCGCCGCTGCGAGAATGCCAAAGCTCGTCGCCAGCAGGGCGATCACGCGTTCCGCTGTGAGGCTCTCATGGATCTGCTCATCCATCGTTCGAAAGTTGCCAAGCACAAGTTTGGAGTCGAGCACTTGCATGGCGTGACGAACCGAAGCTCCCGCACTCTCCGGTTCCTGCCACGTGCGAATGTAAAACCTCATCGACCGCGGCTCGGGCGATTGGAGATACGGAAAGAATACCGTCCGGGAAACCGGCTCTCGCAGCGAGGTATGCTTGGCGTCTTTCACCACGCCGACGATCTCGATGTCAGTCTTTGTGCCGTTTCCGCCGCCCATGCCGATCGCACGCCCGACTGCCTGGTGTGGATCGCCAAAGAAATGCCGGGCGAAGCTCTCATTCACAACAACCACTTTCTGGGAGGCAGCCGCATCCTGCTCAGTGAATCCGCGTCCCGCCAGCAACGGCATCCCAAGGGTCGAGAAATAGCCCGCGCTGACATGCGGCTCTTCGACGTGCATGTTCTCGTCGGGTTTCTCGGTGTATCCGGCGACGGTGATATTCGAGATCTCATTGTCATCCGACAGTTCAGGATCGTCCGTCGCCGCCACTGAACGAACGCCCGGCAGGGCGCGCAAGGCGTCAAAGATTCGCTGGTAAAGTGCAAAGGTTCCGGCTGGTTCGTATCCGGCCAGCCGAGGATCGACACCAAAGGTCAGCAGATGATCGGTTTGAAACCCGGCATCAAGCCGTTTGAGGTTGTGCAGGGTGCGCACAAAAAGCCCAGCCCCCACCAGCAAGAGCAGGCTCAGCCCGATCTGTACAGCCACTGAAATGCGCCGGAAGCGCAATGGGGTACTGCGCGCTGTCATCCCTTGCTGCTTGAGCGAAGGCGCCAGATCCGGCCGCCAGAACTGCATTGCCGGAGCCAGACTGAAGAGAAGACTGGCCAGCAGCGCCAACGCACAATTGAAAAGCAAAATGCGGAGATCGGGCGTCGCGGTAAATGGCAGATCGCCGGTTTCGCCGCCCCAGATCATTTTGATCAGAAATGCGGTGATGCGTGGCGCCAGCAACATCCCCAACAACCCTCCGCCGACACCAAGAAGAAGTCCCTCCACCAGCAGTTGCTGAATCACGCGATAGCGCTTCGCCCCGAGCGCATATCGCACCGACATCTCTCTGACTCGTCCTGCGCCGCGCACCAGCAAAAGGCTGCCGACGTTCGCACAGGCCATAAGCGCCACGAGCCCGACCATGCCCATGATGATCAGCAGTGGCATCTGAACATCGCCACGCAGCGGGGAGAACCCTCGCGCGCCATCGAGCAGCAGGAGATGCGATTTGGCGACAAAGTACTCGCGGAATTTGTTCGAGCCGCCCTTGATTTCCTTGAGTTCCTCCGTCCGAATTGCCGTCCACAGCGGGTTGATCCCGGCCTCCGCCTGCTCGCGGCTGACTCCCGGTTTCAATTTCCCGACAATATTCAGCCAGGACGAGCGCCGGTCGTCCAGATCTTTTGTGCCCGGAATGACCTCCGCCTTCATCATCATCGGCACGAAGACATTGGGCGTGTCACCCATGACCACACTGTGAAACTCCGGCGGCGCGATACCAACGACGGTGAAAGGATGGCCGTTTATTTCGATCGCGTCATTAACGATTCCAGGATCCATCCCAAACCGCCGGCGCCAGTAACTGAAGCTCAGAACCGCGACCGGATGCGCGTCCGGCGCAACATCATCCGAAGCCACAAACAAACGACCGGCCGCCGGCTCCACTCCCAAAACGTCGAAGTAATCTCCGGAAACAAGTTCGGCCGCCACCAGATCGGGCTGGTTGTGCCACTGCACTCCGACTTGAGTCCAGTCCGTTGCAATCAATCCGCTGAACACGGCATTGCGGTCGCGCAAGTCACGATACATCGGATAGGAAAAGTAAAACTTCCCTTCCGTCCGCGATTGCAGGCTTCCCGTATTGCTGCCCTCATATTTCAGAATGACAAGGCGGTCCACATCCTTGACCGGCAGACTGCGGAGCAGCGCCTGGTCGAGCAGACTGAAGATCGCGGTATTCGCGCCAATCCCGAGCGCCAGCGTGATAATCGCAACTGTGGCGAAGCCCGGCGACTTCCGCAATTGCCGGAGCGCGTAGCGCAGATCTTGTAGCAATCCGTTCATGCCGTTTCCTTATTCATAGCGCAGGGCCACTATCGGATCGACCGACGCCGCCCGCAGCGCCGGCAGGTAATTGGCGATGAAGGCGACCACCGCCAGGAGCGCCGCAACGCCGATAAAGGTCAAAGGATCCGCCGCCGTGATCCCAAACAGCATTCCGGCAATTAGCCGCGCTGACCCCAGCGACAGCACCACGCCACCCGCGATTCCAAGCAATACCAGCGTCATGCCCCGCCGCACGATCAGCGACAGAACATCGCCGCGTTGCGCTCCAAGCGCCATGCGCACGCCAATTTCCCGTGTGCGCTGCGCCACCGAATACGACATCACTCCATAGAGCCCGATCGCCGCCAGCAGCATCGCCGTCGCCGCGAAGATGCCCAGCAGGAGCATGCTGAACTTTCTTCTTTGCACGGAGTTTGCAATCAGATCCTGCATGGTGCGGATGTTGGCCAGTGGCACATCTTTATTAATGTCCCAAACCACCTTTTGGGCCTCGGGTACAAGACCCGTCGGGTCCGAGGTCGCGCTGCGAATGGCGAGGAACATTGACGGCCATTGCGCCTGGCCGAGCAATTGATAGATCTCGGGCCTCGGAGCTGTATCGAGCCCGACATGCCGGACGTTGCCGACGACGCCGATAATTTGAAGGCTGATTGAGTCCGGCCCGAAATTCGCGAGTTGCTTGCCGATTGGGTCCTGGCCCGGAAAAACTGCGCGTACCAAGGCCTCATTCACAATCGCAACATTCGGCGAGTGCTCGCGATCGCTGTCGGTAAATGTGCGCCCTTTAAGCAGCGGAATGCGCATGGCATGGAAATAATCCGGCGTCGCAATTCGAATGTCGGCATCGTGGGAGTTCGCGTCTCCGGGGACGTCATAGCTGCGCGTGCTATTCCCGCCTGCCAGCGGCAGCCGGCTCACTGCGCCAACCGACTCGACACCGGGCAGCGCCCGCAGCCCCTCCACCACCTGCTCATAGAACGCATTCTGATGAGCGGCGTCTGTCGTGGGAGGAAGACCGAGGTTAAAAGTCAGAAGCCGCTCGGCGTCGAAGCCCGGATTGACATCCATCAGGCGGGAGAAGCTCTTCAGCAAAAGTCCCGCCCCGACCAGCAAAACCAGGGACAGGCTAACCTCGGCGACGATCAGCGCAGATCGAGTGCGGCTCCGCCCTGCGGTGCTGCCACGTTCCCCCTCCTTAAGAAACTGATTCGGATTCGACCGCGACGCCTGGAGCGCGGGGATCAGACCAAAAATTATTCCGCAGACAACCGAAGTCAGAAAGCCGAAAGCCAGCACTTCCCGGTTGATGCCAATTTCTTTGAACTGTCGAATGTCCGGCGGGCTGAGCGCCAGGAGTGACGGCACCGCTATCACCGCGAGTCCTAAGCCGGAAATTCCCCCCAAGACTGCCAGGAGAACGCTTTCGGTGAGTAGCTGCCGAACCAGGCGCGCCCGGCTCGCCCCCATCGTGGTGCGGATTGAAATTTCCCGCGCCCTCACAGCGGCCCGCGCCAGCAGAAGATTGGCAAGGTTCGCGCACGCAATCAGGAGCACTACAACCACCGAGGCCAGCAGCACCAGCAACACCGGCCGGATATCGCCAACGACATATTCATGCAACGGCTGAAACGCGATCCCAGTCGACTCGTTATCGTTGGGATACTGCTGTTCCAGTCGCCGCCCAATCGTGTCGAGTTCCGCGCGCGCCTGTTGCACCGTCACGCCGGGTATCAGTCGCGCCCAGACTTCAAGATAGCTTCTGTCGCGAAACTGCCGGGGATCTTTATCTGGCGCGAGCGGATGGCTCGGCACTACCCAAGGCGAGGGCACCCAAAATTCTCCGTAGTCGTCCGGTGAAAAATTCGCAGGCATGACGCCAACGACTGCGTACTTCTCGCCATTCAGCTGGATTTGCCGCCCGACGATGCCGCGATTGCCGGCAAAAACCCGCTGCCACAGCCCGTACCCCAGCACCACAACATGATCGTTTCCAGGCTGCGCATCGCTCGCCACCAAACCGCGCCCAAGCATCGGACCAACTCCAAAGAGCGAGAAAAAACTTGGCGTGGCCATCGTTCCTCGAACCCGCTCCGGGCGGTCGCCCGCCGTCATACTTGCCTGCCAGCCGCGCGATGCCGCCATCTCCGCGAACACATGGTTCTGCGCCGCCCAATCCAGATAATTCGCCGGCGACGCATCGTCGTTCCACATCCCCTTGAACGTCTGCGAAACCTTCACGATCCGGTCCGAGTCCGGATAAGGCAGTGGATGTAGCAGCACCTGATCAACCACGCTGAAGATTGCCGTGGTGCTTCCAATTCCCAACGCCAGAGCAATGACGGCCACCACCGTGAACCCGGGGTTCTTGACAAGCTGCCGAATCGCGTAGCGAAAATCCTGCAGCAGGTTGCTCATACGCCCGTCTCCTGCAACAGTTTTTTCAATTCCTCTTCTGCCACTACCTTGCCGTCGAACAGATGCACTTCCCGCTGCGCATGTTTGGCAAACCGCGGATCGTGCGTGACCATGCAAATCGTCGCGCCTTCACGATGCAATTCCTGCAACAGCTCCATCACCGCTTCGCCATTGCGCGAATCGAGGTTCCCGGTAGGCTCGTCCGCCAGCAGAATCGAAGGCTTTCCGCCAAGAGCGCGAGCCACGGCAACGCGCTGCTGCTGACCTCCGGAAAGCTGCGACGGATAGTGGCGCACGCGATGCGCCATGCCCACGCGCTCGAGCGCCCCCATTACACGTTCTTTGCGCTCCACCGCCGGCATTTTCTGGCGATACGTCAGAGGCAACTCAACGTTCTCATAGACCGTCAGATCGCCAATCAGGTTAAAACTCTGAAAAATAAAACCTATCTCCTGATTGCGAATCCGCGAGCGCTCGGCAAAGGCAAGATTCTCCACCGTTTTTCCGTTCAGCGTGTAAGTGCCAGACGTCGGCGTATCCAGGAGCCCAATAATCGACAGTAAGGTCGACTTACCGCAGCCGGAAGGACCAGACATAGCGACGTACTCGCCCTTATCCACCGTCAAATGAATTCCGGAGAGCGCATGAGTCTCGATCTCGTCGGTATAGAAAACTTTAGTCAAATCCTGAATCTGAATAAGTGGCCGTCCCGCATCGCTCATGATCTGTTCCTATCTAGCTAGCCGTTGTAGTAACTACTCCAGCCGCACCCGGTCCGTGTTGTCCCATCGCGACATATCCGACAAAATCACCGTATCGCCTTCCTGCAATCCCTCCAGCACCTGAATCGAACTCACGGAGGCCCGGCCGACCTTCACCGGCACGCGCGAGGCTCCCTGTCCGTCTGGGCCAAGTTTGAAGAGGCTTATCGTGCTGTTCTCCTGCCCAAACGCCGGCCGGCCAACATAAAGCACGTTATCCAGGCGTTCCAGATCGATCGTTCCGTCGACGCTCAAATCCGGCCGGGCTCCTTTTGGCAGTTCGCCTGTCAGTTTCACGTCCACGGTCACCGTTCCGTTCTGCACCGCGGGATCGACGCGCATCACCGTCCCGGCAATCAGGCCATTGTGCGTGTCGATCGACGCCGGTTCTCCGATCTGAACGTCGCGAGCCTGTGTCTCCGCGATTTTCACGGTGGCCATCAGATGATCGGGCTCAACTACCTTCGCCAGCATCGTACCCGGCAAAACATGCTGCCCAACCTGGAGCGGAAGGTCGACCAGAACCCCTGCAATCCCCGCGCGCACCCTCAGGGCGTCGAGCTGCTTCTGCTTTAACTGAGCCAAGGTCCGCATCTGGTCGACCTTGGCTTGCTCTTGCGCCATCTGCGACTCAATAGCCCGCTCGTTTGCCGCCAGCATTTCGTTGGTAAGGTTGTTGCGGGTAGTAAGTTCGTCCGCCTTGTCCTTCGATGACTTATACGCCAGTCCAGAAATCACGCCCAGGTCAAACAACGCTTTGTCTGTCTGCGCCTGACGCTGAGCAGTGGCGTCATCCGCGTGCACCGTGGCGGCCGCCGCTTTCTGGCTCTTCAGGTCACTCTCGAGTTTCACGCGCAAGCTTTGGTATTCAGCCTCAGCCGCTTTCAACTGAAGATCGGCGTCCACCGCCGCCTGTTCCGTCTGCGGATTACTCATTTCCAGTAGAACGGTGTCTGCCTTGACCTGCGAACCCGGGAGCACAAAAATGCGCACCACCGTCGCTTCTGTCTCCGCGGGAATCTGGCGCACCGCCTCCTGGCTTGGGACGAGCGAGCCGGTACCCCGTACCTGCCGCAGCATGTTTCCACGCTTTACGGTATCCGTCCAGACCGTGCCGTGTTCAACCGTTGGTGCGGCCGGCTTCAGCCGCGAAACTCCAAACGAAACGGCGGCAATGCAGAGGACGATTACGACCGCAATCGCGACCTGACGGCGCCGTTTCTGGGCCTTGAATTCGGGGCGAGCTATATCCATTTCAAACCTGCGATGGCAAGCGGATTGCCATTTTCCAAGAGAGGCTAACTCACTGACGGCACACAGAGATAGCGCGGCACGCGTAGACAAACCAATCGGCAGAGAGACATTAAAGCGGACGGAACTGTCCGGAAGCGGACAAGACGAAACAAATCGCAGAAGTGATGAGTGAACCTCCTGACCGACAGGAAAGGACATGCCTCTTCAGCCAGTCCTTCGTACCGTCCTCAAACCTCCCTGAAGGTCACGTCTCATGCCTGTCCCGCCTCACCGCCACCACATTTGTTGCCGATGAACTAAACACGAGAGGAATTCGTTTCTTGTGCGCCGAAATATCCCTGCGTTAGTCATCTTCGCGGCTGGCACCATCCTCAGCGCCCTTCTCTTTACAACCCTGCATAGCCTCGAAATCAAGAACGCTCAAGCTTCTTTTAACGGCTCGGCACGGGAACGTCTGGACGCCCTCGAAACTGCGATCTCGCAAACTGTAAATAACCTAATCGCACTGGGAGCACTCTTCGACGCGGCGCCGGGCGTAAGCCGCCAGGACTTCGACCGATTCACTTCACCTTTGCTGGCGCGCAATCCCGCGATTCAGGCTCTCGAATGGATCCCGAGGGTCCCCCAGAACTCCCGCGCGAAGTATGAGGCTGACGCCCGATGTGCCGGGTTTCCGCTTTTCACTTTCACCGAGCGTACGCGCGACGGCCGTATGATCAAAGCCGCAACCAGCGCCGAGTATTTTCCCGTGTTTTACGTCGCTCCCTTTCGAAGCAACGAAAAAGCGCTGGGTTTCGATCTTGCGTCGGACCCGGTGCGTCGCTCCGCCCTCCTCAGCTCGGCCGATTCCGCCGAACTCGTCGCCACCAGCAGGATTCGTCTCGTTCAGGAGATTTCCGGTCAATACGGGTTCCTCGTCTACCGCCCTGTCTATCGCGGAGGCATCACTCCTCTCAGGGCCCCCGAACGGCGCGAGAAGCTCCTCGGCTTTGCCCTCGCCGTATTTCGCATTGCTGACATCGTCGAGAACACCGGCGTGCCGCCCACCTCTTCGTCAGGCATGCATCTCGCCATCTTCGATAGGGCTGCCAAACCGGGCGAGCGTCTCCTCTATCCCAAGGGCTCCGCCCTCGACGGCATTCAGAACCTCCCCGCTGGCTTCCTTGCCACGCGCGAAATCTCCGTCGGCGGACGCACCTGGGAATTAGCAGCCTATCCCGAAGGCGGCGCTTTCCAGCCCGTTCATTGGACCAGTTGGACCGGTCTAGCCGCCGGACTCTTTCTGACTCTTCTCCTCACCGCCCATCTCGCCGAGCGCCGGCATGCCGAAGACGCTCTCGAAGCCTCGGAAGAGCGCTTCCGCTCGCTGGTCTGCAATATTCCCGATGTCATCTGGACCGCCGACGCCGCCGGAAATTTCTCCTACATCAGCCCTAACATCGAGAACCTCACTGGCTTCGCTCAAGATCAGATCCGTTCCCTCGGCACACAGCTTTACCTCGCCTGCATTCACCCCGATGATGTCGACAGAGTAAGAGAGGGCTACAAGGATTTGTTTTCCCGCGGCAAGCCCTACGATGTCGAGTGTCGCGTCCGCCGCAAGAACGGCGAGTGGATATGGATCCGCGATCGCGCCCTCGTTACTTACGAACGCAACAGCATCCACTACGCCGACGGCATTCTCTCCAACGTTACCGGGCGCAAGCGCGTCGAAGAGAGCCTTATGGTGCAGTCGAAGACGGCGCATGCTCTTGCCGAATGCAAGTCGCTTAAGGAAGCCGCGCCCGCCATCCTCCGGGCCATTTGCGAGGTTCTAGGCTGGGACAGCGGCGTTCTCTGGGGCGTCGATCGCAAAAGCAATCTTCTTCGCTGGGTGGAGAGCTGGCATGACGATCCGCTCCACTTGATGGGATTGCAGGGGGCTCAACAAGAAATTACTTTCGCTCCCGGCTCCGGCATCGCGGGCAAGGTCTGGCAGAGCCACGAACCTGTCTGGATCTCGGACATTGCTTCCCTTGACGGCCCTATGAAGATCGCGGCCAACTGGGGCATGCGCACCGTTCTGACCTTTCCCATCATGTCTGGCGGTAGCGTTCTCAGCATCATGCAATTGTTCAGTCGCGAAATCGAAGAACCGGACGAGCAGTTGCTCCAAATGGTCCTCGCTACCGCTGGGCAGATCGGCCCTTTGCTCGACCGGCAGCGCGCCGAAGAGGCGCTTCACCGCAGCGAGGAGCGCGCCCGCCTGCTCTTTGCCACTATTCCACATCCCGCCTTCGTCTTCGACCGCACCACTCTCGACTTCCTCGAGATCAACCAGGCCACCGTTCAGCGATACGGATACACACGCGATGAGTTTCTGCGCATGAAGCTCACCGACATACGCCCGATCGAGGATGCCGTCAGGGTCGCACAAAGCGTACACCAGAATTCCCCATATAAAGGTTGCGCCGGACAATGGAAACATCGAACCAAGGACGGCAGCATTATCGATGCGGAGATCCATTTCCACCATCTCGACTACGACGGCCACAAAGCATGCCTTTCCATTGCCCAGGACGTTACCGAACGCAACCATCTCGAGATCGAACTGCGGCACGCTCAGAAACTCGAAGCGGTCGGGGCCCTCGCGGCCGGCATCGCTCACGAAATCAACACACCGATCCAATTCGTCGGCGACAACGTCCGCTTTCTCCGCGATGCCTTCGCCGACATCGATAAGCTGCTCGAAGCCTATCGCGCTTTCCGGCAGCGTGCTAGCGAGAGCAGTCTACTTCGCGGCATTGGCGAGGACCTTGCTCTTAAGGAAAACACCGTTGATCTTGACTACCTACTTGAGGAGATTCCCAAGGCTCTCGGTCAATCGCTCGACGGCGTAACGCGAGTCGCTACTCTCGTCCAGGCGATGAAGGTTTTTGCCCATCCTGATGGCGCGGAAAAAACGGCCACGAATATCAACGAGGCGCTGCTCAGCACGCTTACCGTCGCCCGCAACGAACTCAAATATGTCGCCAACGTGCAAACCGATCTGGGAGAACTCCCGCTGGTCTTTTGCAACGTGGGCGAAATCAACCAGGTTTTTCTCAACCTTCTGGTCAACGCAGCTCACGCCATCGGCGACGTAAAAGAGCGAACCGGCGAGAGGGGATTAATCCACGTCCGGTCATTCCTCGACGGCGAAGCCGTCGTGATTTCGATCTCTGATACTGGCGCTGGAATCCCGGAAGCCATCCGCAATAAAATCTTCGATCCCTTCTTCACCACAAAAAGAAGCGGCAAGGGCTCGGGCCAGGGACTCGCCATCGCCCGTTCCGTCATCGTCGAACGCCACGGAGGCTCTTTGACTTTCACCTCGGAAGTTGGCAAAGGAACAACCTTCGACATCCGCATTCCACTCGCACAAAAGGAAGAGGCACAAATTCCGGCCTCCGAAAGCAAGCCGGCGAACGCTTCAACATCATAGGGAGCCAGTTCTCGCGCGTGGAGCCCAGAAACCCATGGTCGCGCCCGTTTTGGCACCGTTTCGTTTGTCGCTAGTCCCGGTGGATTCAGTTAAGAGAGCTGGTCTCGGTCACAACTCCAGGGCAACTTGGTCCGCTGCTCTACGAATTCCCAGCGGTGGCGGTTTTTACGAAAGACAGCGTCGTCTTCGGCATCGACACCGTCACTTCTGCCCCAATCATTCGCCGAGCGTGGAAATTCTTCAGTTTGAGGATCAGCGGCGGCGACACTTCCTGGCCGTTAGAAACGATCAACACTCCGTCCATCGTGCGCACGTCGCTTTGGATGATCATTCCTACCGAGAGCAACTCGATCCGGCACTGCTTCACCTCGCCATCTTCCGCGTTGGGATCGAGCCCGACCAGCGCCTCGAAGAAGGCCGGGCTGAAGCCTTTGTTTTGCAGAGCGAGCGTATGTACCGCCTCATTCCGCGATCTTCCTTTCTGGATCAACTTCTCATAAGCCAGTGTGAGCCGCAGAATCTCCGCTCCCAGACGCAGGTCCTTCCCCGTCGCCTCGTCGTCGATTGTGACAGCGCGATTCTGGTGCTCGATCATCCACGCAATCGGCTCCAGTCGCGGAATCTTCGACAGCAAACCATATGCCACGCCCGGATGTGCGTCGTACTGTGCCTGCTCATTCGGCGAAAGTTCATCTCCGTTGTACACCGCCTGGATCGTCTCCGGCGCCAGCGTGACGCAGCCCAGTTGCGACATCATCGCCGCCACTTCGTACTGCCATGGATTTCCGAGTTTCATCGCCGTGACAATCTGATGAATGTATCGTCGCGCCCGCTCCGCCCGTCCAAACGCGGCCGGATTCACCAGGCTCAGTACCTCTGTCAGCACCTGGATGCATCCGCTCAACGTCTGCTCGAGCAGTTCGTCTTCCGCGGTCACCAGCCTGTACTGCACCAGGGCCGCCGTCAGAGTCTTCGCCATCATCTCTTTCCCGCACGGCTTATCGAGAAACCGGAAAATGTTTCCCTCGTTGATCGCGTCAACCGCCGTGTTCATGTCGGCATTGCCTGTCAACATCACCCGCACCGTGTTCGGGGCAATTACCTTCACTTTTCCCAGCAATTGCACGCCGTCCATCCCTGGCATCCGCATGTCGGAGACCACGACCGCGTAAGGTCCGTGGTTTTCGATCATGCGCAGCGCCTCTTCCGCGCCCAGCGCCGTTTCGAGGAGGAATTCCCGGCTTAGAATGCGTCGATAGCCATCGAGGACGTTTGTGTCGTCATCGACCAGGAGAATCTTTTCCGCCATGGCTTGCCTTTCCGGTTCGGTTCAAACCCCAGTTCTTCTGTTAACGATATCGGCCTGACTTGCTCTCCGCTTTACGCCGGTTTCGCCGCTTCCTGTTCTGCCCCAGCTCCGGCCGCCCGCACCAGCAGCTGTGCTTCGGGAAACGCCCGCCACGTATCCACGCGCTGCCAAAGCCCGAGGGCCTCCAAATATTTTCGGTCGAGTTCGCCATCGTGGTTCGCCGGACAAGGATCGATCGCGTTGGTTAGCGCATCGGCTGCGTGTACCGCTGTCAACGACGAGAACTTTTCTTCGCCCGCCTCGGACGGGTTATGGTGGAAGGCCACGGCCCGCACCAGCGGCACTGGCAGCCCCCAGATGCTCATCAGGTACGCGCCTACCTGAGAGTGCGTGCACCCCAATTGATCCTTCTCGTGCTCGCAAATATCTCCGCGGTCCTCGCGCAAAATGGAAAGATAATTCTCCGGCATCTCCGCCATCAGCACGATCTTGCCAACGTCGTGCAGCAGTCCGGCCGTAAAACTCTCTTCCACTACCGTTTTCGGAGCGTTCTCCGCTATGGAAATTTTCTGCGCGACCGCCGCGCTGCCCACGCTGTGCTCCCACAACGGTTGCAGGAAGGGTGCAATCTCCGAATTGTCGTCGAAGTGGGAAAACACGTGCACCGAAAGCACCAACGTCCGCACCGTTTCCGTGCCGATCATCGACACCGCTTGCAGCAGGTTCGATACCCGCCCGCGCGCTCCGATAAATGCTGAATTCGCCAGTTGTAGAATCTTCGCCGCCATGCCCACATCCTTGGCGATGATTTTCGCCAGCTGCGAGATAGGCGGATCCTCTTTGCGAAGCGCTTCCATCAGCTCGCCGTAAATCGATGGCAGGCTGGGTACCGACCTCAAGCGTGAAATCGTAGTTTTGAGGGCCTCGTTTGAGAGCAGGTCGCGCATCGCGAATGCCTGCCCCAGCCGCACCATCAGCTCCTGCGGATCGCAGGGCTTCGAGAGAAACTGATGCGCCGGCGCAATCGACCGCAGTACTGCGGCCCGGCTCGACTGTCCAGAGAGCACCACCCGAATCACGTCCGGATGCATCAGCTTGACCTTGTCCAGTAATTGCGCGCCATCCATCTTCGGCATCCGCATGTCCGACACCACGACGTCGAACGTTTTCTCGTCCAGCGCCTTCAGAGCCGTCTCGCCGCTGTCGACGAACTGCATCTCCCATTCGCCGCGCATGCCGTGCAGCGCCCGCCTCAGGCCATCGAGAATATTCGTTTCGTCATCGACAAACAGCAGACGTTTCGTCATTGGTTTTCCTTCGGCCGGTCTGCCGGCTCGATCGGCAGTTGAATGTAAAAGGTTGTGCCGCGTCCCATTTCCGTATCGAACCAGATTTTCCCGCCGTGCTTCTTCACCACCACCGCGTGCGCCAGCGACAACCCTTGTCCCGTGCCTTTCCCGACTTCTTTCGTGGTAAAGAATGGGTCGAAAATTCTCGTCCGGATATGTTCCGGTATCCCACTCCCCGTATCAGTGATGGCGATTTCCGCAAACTCTCCTCGTCGGCGCGAGCACACGGTAATCTTCCCCTTCTCGCCGTCTTTCATCTTTTCCTTAATCGCGTGCGCCGCGTTTACCAACAGGTTCAGGATCACCTGGTTCACGTCGCCCGGATAACAAACCACCCGCGGCAAAGTATCGTCCAGCCTCGTTTCTACGCCCGCCACGTATTTCCACTCGTTGCGCGCCACAGTGATCGTCGACGAGATTCCCTTGTTCAGGTCGGTTGCCGTCTTCTCCAGCGAGTCCGGATGCGAAAACTCCTTCATCGCGCGCACGATCTCCGCCACCCGGTGTGCCCCGTCCAGACTCTGCTCGATGGCATGCGGAACCTCCGTCACCACGAAATCTAGATCGCATGCCTTCTCTACCCTCTCCAGTTCTGACGCCATCTCCGCCGGCAAAGCCCCATTCCGCAGCGCCGCCCGGTAGGCCTGCAACAAATCGTTCGCCGACTTCCACGAGTCCCGCAGAAACGTCAAGTTGTCGGCCACAAACTGCGTTGGCGTGTTGATCTCATGCGCGATCCCTGACGCCAGCTGCCCAATTCCCTCCAGTTTTTGCGCCTGCCGCAGCTGGCTTTCCAGTTCCCTCCGCTCCGTGATGTCTCGCGCGAAGGCAAATAGATACTCCTGGCCGTCGAACTCCAGGAAATTGGCGGTTACTTCCACCGGGAAGATTCGTCCGGTCTTGCTTTTGTGCTGAGTTTCAAAGGTTTTGCAGCGCCGAAGTCTCAGCTCCTCCCAAAATGAGTTCCAAGTTTCGATCGGATAGAGGGGGTCGATATCCGGAATTAAGAGCGAGACCAGATCCGGGCTTGAGTATCCCAGCGTTCGGGACGCCCCTTCGTTCGCATAAACGATACGGGCTTGTGGATCGATCCACAGGACCGTGTCCGATGTAATGTCCAACGACGATTTCGTCAGTCGCAGTTCCCGCTCCGCCTGTTTTCTTGCCGTCACATCCTCGTATGTCCCAACCACTCCTGTAACTTCGCCATCCCGGTCGAAGAGCGGTAATTTGTTCGTTTGCAGCCACAGCAGGCTCCCGTCGGTCCGGGTTTGTATCTCCTGATAACCAAGCTTGGCCTGCCCACTCTCCATCACTTTCTCGTCATCGGCGCGATACGCGTCCGCCACCTCCTTCCACGCCAATTCTCGATCCGTTTTGCCTACGATGGCCTCCGGCGCACTCAGTCCCGCGTCCATCGCAAACGGCCGATTGCAGCCCTCATAGGTACAGTTCCGATCCTTCCAAAACACCCTCTGCGGAATCGCGTCGAGTATCGATTGCAACATCCGCCGCGACGATCGCAACTCTTCCTCCGCGCTCCGCCGCTCGCTGATATCTCGTACAAACGCAAAGCAGTATTCCTGACCGTCGAATTCCAGGTAATTCGCCCTCACCTCCACCGGAAATATCCGTCCCAGCTTGCTCTTTTCCGTGGCTTCCAGCGTCATCGATCCGCGGCTCTTCAAATCGGGCCAGAAGGTATCCCAGGTCTCCCAAGAAAAATTCGGGTCGATATCGGGAATCGAAAGCGCAACAAGTTCCTCGCGCGTATACCCGAGAGACCGGCATGCGGACCGATTCGCATACACAATTCGGCCCTTCGGGTTCACCCAGAAGACAGTGTCGGAAGCGTGCTCCAGCGAGAATTGCGTCAGCCTGTGCTCGCGCTCGGTCTGCCTCCGCTCCGTCACGTCTTCTGACAGCACCAGATAATGCGTGAGTTTGCCTGCGCCATCCACAATCGGCCGGATTGTCGCCGCCTCCCAGAACAGCTCCCCGTTCTTTTTCTTGCTGCAGAACTCGCCCCGCCACTCCCGTCCCGCGTTGAGCGCGGACCAGAGATCTCGGCAAGTTTCTGAGGCGGTCTTTCCCGACTTCAAAACTCCAGACGTCTTTCCCAGCATCTCTTGCGCCTCGTACCCCGTGATCTCCGTAAACCGCCGGTTAACGTAGCTGATTTTGAGCTCCGGGTCCGTGATCAATACCGTCGCGGGACTCTGTTCCACCGCCATAGAGAGCTGCAGCAGCGTGTCCGCATTCCGCTTGCGTTCCGTCACATCCTGCGAGAGCCCCAACATTTCCACGAACTCGCCGTTTTCGCTGAAAACCGGATGCCCGCTCGAGTGGATATCCCGGATCGTTCCGTCGGGCTGCACGATCCGAATGTCCGTCTCATAATCCTTCTTCTCCTTGATGGATTCCCGCACCACGCGCCGGAACTCTTCGATGTCCTCGAGATGAATCCGGTCCTGCGAATTCTCAAAAGGAACCCTTCCATCTCCCGGCTCCATCCCGAAGATCCGGTAGTGTTCCTCCGACCAGTACACGAAGTCCCCCTGGCTCTTCCACGCCCAGCTCCCGATATGGCTCAGTCGCTGCGACTCCGCCAGATACGCCTCGCTATGCCGCAGCTTCTGCTCGTCGCGCTTTTTCGCCGTAATGTCCCGCGCCGTCCATATTCTTCCGTAGTACTTTTTCTCTTCCTTGTTGAGCACCGGCGCCGAATAGACTTCCAGGATCATGCCATGCTCCAGTTCCAGTTCGCAGTAGCCCACCTCGTCTGGCTGGCGGTTCAATCGCTCCGCCAGCGTCCGGAACGATTCCCCATCCTTGGCCCGACTGAGAACGTGCTTCAGCATGCCGTGTTCGTGGTGTTCGGCAATGATCTCGGCCGTCTCCGGAAATAGCTTGACAAATTTGTCGTTGGCGAAAATCGGGTACCCATGCGGATCGATGAGCACCATCGCGTCGATCGTCGAGTCGGTTTGCGCCTCCAGAAACGCCGTCTTCCATCGCAACTCTTCCTCCGCCCGCTTCCGAGCTGAGATGTCGCTGAATACCCCATCCGCGTAGAGAGTCCCGTTCTCTTCGTGCGTTCCCGTAGCGTGGTCGTGAATCCAGATCCAGCTTCCATCCTTCCGCCGAATCCGGTATTCCTCGTCAAATCGCCGCCCTTCATTGAACAGCGCCAGATAGCCCTTCTTCACTCTTCCGAAATCGTGCGGGTGGATCAGCCCGAGCCGCAACTTGCTCCCGGCCGCCGAAATCTCCTCCTTGCTATACCCAAGCACCTCCTCCACTCTCGGGCTGATGTACAGCGTTTGCCCGTTTCGGTCCGATGTCCACGCCACATCGGCGACACTCAGCAGGATCCGGCGGAATTTTTCCTCGCTCCTGCGCAACTTCTCTCGCGCCTCGTGAATTTCGGTGACATCCTCCACCACGCCGGCAATCCCGGAGAAGTGCCCGTCCGAGCAACAAATTGGCCGGGCGTGCCTCAGGATCCACCGCGCCGACCCATCGCGGTGCTGGATCTTGTATTCGCTCTTGACCTCCTCTCCTTGCATGAGCCGCCGCGAATCCTCCAACATCCTCTCGCGATGTTCGGGCGACACGAGGTCGGGCCATGGCCACTGCTTTGCTCTGGCTTCCTGGCAAGGCAGTCCCGTGATCCTCTCAAACGCCGGACTGATGTAGGAAAGCAGACCCGTCGTATCCACCAGATAAAAAGCCTGGTCGATGTTCTCGCTGATCTGGCGGAAACGTTCCTCGCTGCTCCTCAGCGCATCAACCGACCTCTCGCGCTCGGTCATGTCCTGAACCGTTATGACCGACATTGTTGCTCCAGCCGGTCGCTGCATCGGATGAACCCAGTATTCCGCTGGAAACGAGCTACCATCTTTCCGCCACAGCAATTCCGCCGCGTTATGAACTTCCTCACCCGCGGCAACCGCCCTCCCCATTGGACATTCTTCCTTCGGGTATGGGCTGCCGTCCTCGCGCTTGTTGTGGACCGCTTCGTGGATACTCCGGCCAATAAGCTCCTCCCTGCGATAGCCCGTCATCGTTAGGAGCGCTTCGTTACAGAAGGTCACACTTCCGTTCTTATCCACGCCGCACAGGCCTTCCACAACTGCGTTGAGAATAAGCTGCAACTCCGCCTGCAGTTCCCTCGGCGAGCTTTTCAATAATTGAGTCAGAGACATAGAGGTCCGCACTGATTCCATCGACGAAATCGGCGGGACCCATGAATGACATTTCAGACAGGAAGGGAATTACTAAAGGTCATCGGAGGAGTTCAGGAAGAGCTTTAATTTCAGAGAAGAAACGACTTAAGAAACATGCTCAAAGGGACGCCGCGCTTTCGTTCTCCTACTGCTGCCACCCGGACGCCGCCAGATCCAGCCCGTGAAAGCGTCGAAAGCCGGCCAACCCCTCCCGTCCCATGTAGCGCTCGAGCATGGTAGGGTTTGTCTGCCGCAAATCCAAAACCACTAGCCCATCGACCACATTCGAAAATTTGCGATCCAGGTTGAAAGCCACCAGCTTTCCGCCCAGCTTCGCATATTGCTTGATCAGAATCGGAATACCCTTTCCATCTTCTTCCACATCCGAGATCGGCTCGGCCAGTTCGTCCAGGTCGCGTATCGCATGGCATAGCGCCGTGTCATCGCACCGCCGTATGCGCGGCACCCGAAACGGCGTTCGCGGCCGCACCAGATCGGCAAACTCCCGTCCATCGTTGCGGTGCTCGAAATACCGCACGATCATCTCCCGCGAGAACCTCGTGTAGTCATTGCTGATGCTGACCGCCCCAAACAATACCGGCGCCGCCGGATGCGATGCCACAAACCGCGCAATTCCCTTCCACAGCATCAGCAGCGGCGCGTAGTGCCGCTGATACTCTCGTCGCACAAACGACCGCCCTAATTCCAGTGCCGACCCGATCTTCAAAAACAGCCGTTCGTCATAGCGAAATACCGTGTGCGTGTATAGACCCTTCAGTCCATGGGCGCGAATGATCTCGTCCGTGTTTCCCGCCCGGTATGCGCCGGCCAGTTCCTGATTCGCCTTGCTCCACAGCAATAAGTGCCAGTAATAAGGATCGAACTGGTCAATGTCCGCACTCCGTCCCGTTCCCTCGCCTGATGCCCGGAACGTAATCTCCCGCACCCGCCCCAGTTCATCCAGCAGGTGCGGCAGTTCCACGCCCCGCGCCGCATAAACAGCAAACTCCAAATTTTCCATCAACAACCGATCAGCCGGAAGTGCCGAGAGGTCGCTCAGCACAAATCTCTGCGGAACCTCCACCGCAATTGGCTCCTGAGCTTTTCGCGGTAAAGCCGAGCGAAACTTCGCCGGCAAGGACATCGCCTGCTTTCCACGATGCGATAAGAGGTAAGTCCGCAGTCGCAGATATTCTGTTGCCTCTTCGTCGCCATCAAGGCTGGTGATCATCTCCGCAGGAATCGGCTTGCCGATGCGCACCCGAATACGTTTCTCCCGCTGTTGCAGGAACTCCTGTAACAAGAACAACGTCCGCAACCGCGCATGAATCATCCCCAGCAGATGAAATGTCACGCTGTTGCCGCCGCCAAAATAGATTGGCATTGCCGTCGCGCCCGTCTTCCGGATCAGCCGCGCCGCTACAGTGTTCCACAAAGGATCCGTCACCTGCCCTTGCCGGAAATCCAGATGTGAAACTTCGCCTGCGGGGAAGACTGCCAGCGCCCCGTCTCGATGCAGCCAGTCCAGCGCCTGCCGCAACCCCTTCACATTCTTCTCTGTCGAAGTCTGCGTTCCACATGGATCCACAAAAACGCAATACTGATGCAGTTCCGGAATTCCGGCCAACAGGGAATTCGTCATTACCCGCACATCCGGCCGCACCCTCGACAAAATCACCGACAATACCGCTCCATCCAGAACTCCGAACGGATGGTTCGCCACCGCTACCAGCGGCCCCTTCGCAGGGATGCGCTCAAGATTATTTGATTGGATTTCGAGGTCGATCTTCATCTCCGCCAGCAGCGTTTCCAACAGAAACCCCGGCGGCGCCGAGCGCACCCGCCGGTAAAGCGCGCGCGCCTGCTGCATGGGAATAAACCGTCCCGCCAAGGGCGACAATCCGGGAAGCTGCGGATTAGTGAAGAAACCTGCGGAGTCATCCGCATTCGTAAGAAACTCGAGCATAGACCAATTCTGGCCAGCCCGAGTTGCCCCTATGTAAACGGATGGTTAAGGGTTTGTGAATCGAATAACACAACAGTAACTAGGTGAGTAACCCATGCGCGATCCCGACGAAAAATAATACATCATGGGCAATGTTACTCCATATCGAACGCCAGCCACTGAAATCCGCCGCTACGCTCTACCTGCAACACCACCGCGTCCCGCGCCTTGATCTGCCGCAGCGCCTCCCGCAGCGTGGCCAGTGAATCGATCGGCGTCTGGTTCACGGCATGAATCACATCCCCCGTCTGTAAACTCGTATCGACGCGCGCAAAATCCGCTACCCGTGCCACTACTACAACTCCTGTTGGATTCCGCAGTGGCCCCAGCGTTCCGCGCAGTTGCTCCGTTAAGTCGATCGCCAAAATTCCCAGCCGTGACACCAAACTGTCTGGGGAACTCACCAGATCGGCCAGCGTATCCATCGAGTCCTTCTGCTCAAACACGGGAATGAACAAGGTCTTTCTCTCGTTTCCGCGCAGAACTTCCAACTTCAGTACCTCGTCCAGCGAATGGAAATAAAGTACGGTCGTGAACGCCGGCAATGTCGTAATCGCCCGGCCATCCGCACTCAAAATAATGTCTCCAATCTTTAGCCCAGCCGATTCCGCCGGCCCGCCTGGCGTCACGTCGTCGATCACCACTCCCCACGACCGCGCCAGCCCAAGGCCCCGCGCCAGCGTCGGCGTAATCGTCTGCGCCCCCGCCTTTACCGAAACCCGGTGCACGTGCCCATACTTCCGCAGGCTGGCATAAACAAAGCGCACGATCTGCGACGGAATCGCAAACCCCAGTCCCTCGCTCCCTCCGCCGGACGAGAGAATAAACGTGTTGATCCCGATCACATATCCGTCAATATCCACTAGCGGCCCACCGCTGTTCCCCGGATTGATGGGCGCATCCGTCTGTATGTACACAAACGGCTTGGTCGGATCCGCCTGCCGCCCCACCGAACTCACCACTCCCATCGTCACCGAATTCTGCAATCCTTCCGGGCTTCCCATGGCCAGCACCAGTTCTCCCTGATGCACCGGTCTGTGATTCGCCAGGGACAGCGTCGGAAAATTCGTCCCTTCCACCTTGAGCAGCGCCAGATCGCTCTCTTTATGAATCCCAATAATCCGCGCGTCCAGCATTCGCTGCTTGCCGATCGGCGCAATCGGGTCCTGCGAATTCATCGGCGATGCCAGTGCCACATGAATCCGCTGCGCCCCCTCCACCACGTGCGCATTGGTCATGATGTAACCATCCGAATCCACAATCACGCCTGACCCAATCGCATGTTCCCGCGCCACATAAGCCGTCTGTGTCTGATTGCTCTCCTCCAGCGTTCCATATCCGGTCACCGAAATCTGCACCACCGCGGGAGAAATCCGCGCCGCCAACTCTTCCACCGCCGAGTTCAACTGCTGCAAAATCGGTTTCTCTGCTCCCGGGCGTGTCAGACTATTCGGCTCAAGATTCCCCGGATTCGCCGCCTCCGCCTTGTCCGAAGCCACGTTCCCAGCCTGCGTGCCGGCTCCCGAAGCCGCATCCGCGCTCTTCTGCGCAAAACTCAATCCAGTGAAGAACGAAAAGTAAAAAGCTACCAAGCCAAAGATCGCAACCCGGTGCAATCGTTTCCCGCGAAAGGTCGGAAACATTCAGAAGGCCTCCTCAAAGACAAATCCTAAGATGCTCGCTCCATAGGATTGGAGGCAGATGAAGCGCTCAGAGATTCGAATAGATGCAAAGCGGATGTCGGTCTACGAACCGGTATAGAGCTGAAAAGGCGCCCAATAGAAAGGATTCCGAAACGCGCCATCGTGCAGCAGCGAGAGCTTCGCCGTTCGCAGCGCGGCATCCACACTCGCTCCCCGCTCCAGTTCGTCATAAAACTTATTCATCAGCTGATCGGTCGAGGCGTCGGTGACCTCCCACAACCCGGCAATCACGTTATGCGCTCCCGCCCGCAAAAACGCCCACGCCAGCCCCACTAACCCCTCACCTGAATAAGCCCGTTCCCCTGCACCATAGCAAGCCGAGATGGTCACCAGGTCCGCTCGAATCGGATGCCCGATAATCTCGCGCGCATAAAGCTTGAACGACTCCGGTTGCCCCGCATCCTTCGAAAGCAAGATCGCCGAATCCAGCGGACTCAGCCGGCTCGCCGTCCCATGCGCCACAAAATGGATATACGAAAACTTCTCCGGCCCCGCCGCCATATACGACTCCGGCGTCGCCCGCTCCCGCGTCAGCGTCCGCTGCGCCTCCGCCGAAAAATGACCCGCCACGTTCTTCATCTGGTCCGCCGCCCGCGGCAGTTCGGGATACTCCGCGCTCGGAGCCACGCTGTCCCCAATCAGCAAAATGTTTCCCCCGCGCCTTCCGCTATGCACCGTGCCCCGCGCCAGCGAAGCCTCCAGCACCCGCAGCGAACTGGCATTCACCACATCCGCATCTTCGATCCAGAAATGACGCTCCCCGCCCTCGACAATCAACGTCTCAAAATTAAGGTTGTTCAAACTGCCGTCTGGAATCACAAACACCTTCGTGTCGCGTCCGAGCATCTCTTGCGCCGGCGCCACCAGCGTGCGATAAAGCCAAGTCCCATCCCGATCCGCCTCCGCTCCCGCCCCGCCCAGCACGTCTTGCGGCCCGCCCAGCGACTTCCGATACCGCTCCACCGCCGCCTCGATCTCTGCCCGCGCAGGCAGCGTAAACAACCGCACCTCGCGTCCCGTAATCGCCCATAAATACGACTGCCCCTCGCCCAGCCAGTAAAAGAAGACCGCCCCATCCGCCCGCCGCGCAACCTGCGAAGCGTTCAGCGCCGCCGGTTCCATCAACGCTTTCTTCTCGAGTTCCGGGGCTTTCTTCTCCAGCTGTCTCGATCCTTTCTTCTTCAGCAGTCCCAACCCCTCCGCCAGCGTCCGCGCCCGGCTGTAATCCGCCCAGCGCAGAGCCTCGTTCGTCTTTTTCTGCGCCACCAGAAAATGCACATAGTCGTCATAGATACGCGACGCATTGGTCAAAAACGAAAGCTGCGAATCCTCATGCTTCACCGTATCCCGCGCCGCTTCAAACGTCCCCAGCGCGGCCCGGTATTCCCGCTCCGCCCGGTCCGCGCGATTCTCCCCCTCATAAAGCCGAGCCAGCGAATGCTCCGCCTCCCACTTAAGAAACACAGGACACGCCTTGTCGCCCTCGACCTGCAAAACCGTAGCTTCAGCGACGTCGTTCAATCCCCGCCGCGCCGCAATCTGACCCTGCACAAGCATGGGATAAAGTTCATCCAGGTGATTGTGATCCTGCCGCGCAATATCGAGCGCCTGTCGCGCATAGTTGTCCGCCCCAGCCAGATCGCCCGTTTGAAGCGAAAGCCGCGCGAGCACGCGCAATGCATTGTAGATAAACTCTCTGGCTTTGGTTGCCTCCGCCAGGGTAAGTGCTTTCCGAAAGGACTGCGAAGCAGCGTCGAACTTACCTTCGTCTAGGTAGACGTAGCCGATATTGTTGAGTTGGTTCCCTTGCGTCCAGGTATCTCCGACTTCCGACGCAAGTCCTTCCGACTCTGTGAGCAATTCCAGAGCTTTCTCATAGTCGCCAAGCTTGTAATAGGCCCAACCCGTATTACCCAGGGTGATGAGCTGAAGCCTTCGGGCACCGACAACTCTCGCCGCCTGATATCCAGCTTCCGATCTGTCCATCGCCTCATCGTAAAGCCCCTCGGCGAGCGCGACGTTCCCGAGGTTTAGGAGAGCCTGAGATTCGAGGGCTTTGTCGCCGTGGGAGCGCGCGAAGTCAAGGCTAAGCTGGTCGAGTCTCCCGGCAGATTCCCAGTCGTTTCTTTCTGCAGCCAATAGACCGCGGGCCTTGAGGAGGTACCCGCAGCTTCCCGACGCATAGCTCGCACAGATCGTCGTCGCCTGTCCAAGAAGACGATCTGCTCCCTCGAAGTTGTGTGTCGCGAGGTAGACCTCCCCTTCAAGTGAGAGGATCGGCACGGCTAAGTCAGGACGACCGATGGGCAATGGATCTGACTGCAAAAGCCTCAAGCCGTCCTCATAACGGCCTTCCTGAAGTACCGCTCTAGCCTCAAGTGTGCGAAATTTCCAGGCCCAATCCGAAGATCGTGGGAGTTCCTCGTAATTTCTGTGGGCTTCCTGCTCAGATTGCTTTAGATTGCCTTGAAGAAGGGTCTTATAAACTCGGTCATATACAAGTTGAGGGGCGTCGCTCTTGCGGCAGGACGCCCCCCCAATTAGAAGTGTAAATAGGCAGACGGCTAGCCAGGGCCGCTTCCCTGTCCATTCGAAGTAACCCCCGGCCCTTTCCCACTCCCGCCCACCGGGCATCCCAGCTTCATCTCCAGCATATTCAAAGTGAAATAATGACTGAACTGCGGCGCAGAGCCACTCTGCCCCCGCCCAAAGCCGTTGCCAGTGAGGCGCTCCATGCCAACTTCCAGCTCGCCCAAGGCCAGCCGCCCGAAGTTCGGAATGAAAATCACGTTCCCGAACGTCTTCACGCCCGGAATCGGAATCGGCCCAATCTTTTTCACGATGGAGCATTGCACCTTAGGGTAGTCGTTCTGTTTCCCTTTCGCACCCCCACCGCGCTTCTTCAGGCTGTCAATCGACGCCAGCTTCCCGCCAAACTCGCCCGCCAATCCCTTCGGAAATCCCTTCGTCGCCGTCGCCCCCTTCAGTTGCCGCTCCACCCGCCCCAGAAAACCCTTCTCCGTCAGATACGGGCTGTCCCCATCCGGCTTCTCGCCGCAAATACCAAGATCCAGCTCGACCTCAACCGGATATCCCGCGATCCGCAGATTCTCAAACTGCGTCCCCAGGAACGTCACCCTCGGCACCGTTCCCTTCTTCAGTGGATGCTCCGTCGAAACCTGCGCCACAATTCGGTCCGCAGTCAGAATGTCGAGCACATTGAATCCCTCCACCACGGCCGTCGCCAAGGTGACATAAGCCGCGTGATCGGCGCCAAAAATATCCTTCTTATTTTCAATCAGCGTCCCAATCACCCGCGTGTGCCCCGACCGGAACGAAATCAGCCCTTCAATGCTCGTCGCGTCGACTTGTTGCGCAATGTGGGTTTCAGCGGTCGTGTTCTCCAGCAGCACTTCTCCATAAGGTTCAATCGGCTGCTGGATTGGGCGTTCCAGTTGCCCGGTCAGAATATGCGCCTTGGCGTGATAAGTATGCGAGTGCGACCGGTTGGAATTCGATTCCATCGGCGATTTCGGGTTTGCGGCCATATCGTATGTCCTCCTAGGGACTCACTTCTGCACTTGCAACTCGAATGATGCCTTGCCCACTTCCTCACTCTCTCCGGCGGCATTGATTCCCCGGACCCGCAAAGTATAGCTCCCAGCCGCGCGATCGCCAGCCGGTATTTGCACCGGCCATTGGTCCTGCTGTAAGTTGGCCGGAATCGTGATCGTCGATTCCACTCGTCCATCCGGACGATATAACTCCGCAATGTAGCGGCTATAACTGCCATCTGACGGAATCCGCACAAACAATAAGAACCCCTGTCCCTGCCGCACGCTAATCGCCGGCCCGCCAGCGCCCCACGTTCCCACATTTATTGAAGCCCATGGCAAAACCTGGGGCTGCCGCAATTCGGATTGCAGCTTCGGCACCGTAACCAGATTCTGATATCCCACCACGACCAGAAGCGCCGCCATCACCGGAATGGCGAACGCCGGACGAAACCAGCGCAACCACTCCCATACTGGCTTGGGTCGCCTCGCGGCGGCAAACGCCGGTTCCGGCGTCTCCGCTAGAATGGCTCTGCTCTGTACCACCAGTTCCGCTCCCGCCCGCACATCCAGCGCGCACTCCTCGCAGACGAAGAAGTGTTCTTCAAACTGCTCCCGCTCCTGCGGATCAAGCTCATCCAGCAAATATCGTTCCGTCATTTTGTTTCGAACCACCAGGTTGTGGTCCATGGCTTCCTTTCTCCTTGCACTCAAAAGCAGTGCATCGCCTCATTCCATGGTTTCCGGCCCGCTGCCCGATCCGGAATCCCAGTATGCTTCAGATACGTCGCCTTGAACGCCTGCTTCGCGCGGTGCAGCAGCACCCGCAGATAGTTGCGATCCACGCCTAACTCGCGGCAAACTTCGTCCTTGTCCCGCTCTTCCAGAAATACTTCACGCAACAGGCGCCGGTCGCGCTCCGGAAGCTTCTCCAGAATTTCCCGGACTTTCTTCTCCGTCTCTTTTGCCCCCAGCACTGCCACTGCATCTGGATTCGTCGCTGGAAGCTCTCTCTCTTCTTCGTCCTCCAGCGGATCGTCGTGCGTACCCACACGATAGTGCTCATGCAACACATTGTTGCAGATCGAATTCATAAACGATCCGAGCGATTCCGGCCGCAAAATCTTTCCCTCCCGCAGCGCCACAAAAAAGCGCGCGAAGGTCTCCTGCCGCAAATCTTCGACCGCCTCCGACGACTTCAGCCGCGACCCTAGCTTGATCTTGATCAGCGCGCTGAAGTACGCCGAAAAATGTTCCTGTGTACGGAAGTCTCCAGAACGCAATCGGCTGACGTAGGCCTCGTCAAATGAGTGGAACTGCAAGAGCTTGCCCCGCGTCTGGAGTGGCACACAGTGTAGCACTGTAGCTCTCTCATCGGGAGCGTTTTCCGGACGCGGTACCAGGGCAAAAGGCCGTCTTACAAGCGGCAAGCTTCGCCGGCGACAAGGAGCAGCGGCAGTGGGGCGAGCCTCAGGCACGAAGGGTGCAAACTCCTCTCCATAACTCTTGCTAAATAAGGCGTCTATTCCGCAGTGGATATACATCTGAAAGCGCCGGAGCCGCTTCCCCTCGGCTCCGGCACTTATCAGAACCTCCCGAAACGGTTATCTGAGAGGTTGTGAACCGTGGTTATCGCCTGTCAGCGATTCCCTCGCTCATGGATATAGTGCAGCTCATGTCCGAATCGTTTCAGGGAAAATTCCATTGCGTAGGACCGAGGGTTCACCGATGAGGGGTTGATAACAATGAAGATGTGGATCGTGGGCGATGAAACCGCGGGCAAAAGATCGGAATCCCGGCAGCCCCAGCTCAGGCCTGTCGCTCTAATGCCGCACGATCCCACTTCCCCAGTCCCGCCGCCGCTCCATAAGTGCTCTCGCAAAATTCCAGCAGCGCCGCGCTCGGCGACTCCGCCCGCCGCACATCGTCATACATCAAAAGGAATTCGCCAAGCTTCGGTTGATAAAACGCGCCCTTCGGCCCGGTCCGTGCCTCTTTGAAGCCTTCCGGCTCTGGCGCCGCATAAGAATAAAACGCCGGCCCAGCGACGTCTCCACCACCTGGCCAGAATCCCACGCTGCTCACTTCGTGCGAGTACGCCTCGCGCGTCACCCGGTCCGCGCCCGGCCTCTCCGGCGCCCGCCGTCCCGAAAAGCGCGTCACTGCCAGGTCAAAGCTCCCCCAGAAAAAATGCACCGGGCTGCTCTTGCCGATGAATCCGCACCGGAACCTCTGCAACAACGAGTCCACCGAAAGCAAGATTCGCCAGAACCTCTCCACTGCCGCGCGATCGTAAGAAGCGCGCACCTGATCTTCATCAAATGGAATCGGATTCGGAATCTCCACCGGCATCCGCCAGATCTTCACCTCGATTCCCGCCGTCCGCAGCATCTTCATGAACTCGTCGTAAAAATCCGCCACCGCCCGTGGCGCAAGCGGCAGCCGTTCAACGATGCCATCGCTCGTCTCAATCACCAGCTCATGCGCGATGAAATCGAACCATATCTCGAATGACCGGTCGCCATAAGGGACCCGCGAAGTGGTCAGTCCCCGTGCCGTCACATACAGCGGCACATTCCACCAATGATTCACGAGTGGCGTAAGCGCCAGCCGCACCTTGCCGACAATCTGCGTCCACATGTGCAGCGTCGCGTACGTATCCTTCCACGCCTCGAACGGAAGGGCAGGCCAGCATTCAGCGAGATCGAGCGGGCCAGAAGTGTTCGCAACCCTCATGACTGCACCGCCCACGCCGCCACAAGCGCGGCGCGCAATCGAATCCCAATTTTCATCCCTTGAATGCAGCGCAAATCGTTCGCCATTGGATTCAGCCGCGAAGACTACTCCTGCCATCCACCACCGAGCGCCCGGTAAAGCTGCACCAGGCTTTGATACTCATTTCCCCGCGCCTGCGCCAAGGTCAACTCCGCGCTATAGAGTGCCCGCTGCCCATCCAGCACCTCAAGGTAGGTCGTCGTCCCTCCTTTATATCGGAGAGTCGAAAGGTGCACGGACTCCTGCAAATCCGCCACCGACTCTTCCTGTCGCACCCGCACCTGGTGCAGCTTCTCATATCCGATCAGCGCATCCGAAACGTCGCCAAAAGCCCGCTGTATCGTCTGCCGATACCCAATCAGCGCCAGTTGCTTTTGCGACTCTGCCAGTTTCAAATTTCCGCGCAGCGCTCCGCCGGTAAAAATCGGCTGGCTCACCTGCGCGCCGTACGACCAGATTCCTAGCTGCGTCGACATCAAACTCGAAAACGCGCTGCTGCGCCCGAACGCTCCGCCGCCGCCGCCTGTCAGCGAAATCTGCGGGAAAAATTGCGCCTTCGCCACGCCAACTTCCGCATTCGCCGCCACCAGATTCTGCTCCGCCTTCCGAATGTCGGGTCGCCGCTCAATAATCGATGACGGCAATCCGGGCGGGACCTCGGGCGGCAAGGTCTGCTCTACCAGAAGCCCGCGCGCTACATCCTGCGGATAATTCCCCAGCAAAATGCTGATCGCGTTTTCTTCCTGCGCAATCTGCCGCTCCAGATCGGGGATTTGCGCGTTCGCCGTGTCCAGCGTCTGCTGCGCTTCCAGCACATCAAGCCTTGTCGCCACGCCATGGTCCAGCCGCAACTGCGTCAGCTTTACCGAATCCGTTTGTGTGTTGATCGTTTCGCGCGTGATTCGTAATTGCAAATCCATTTGCATGAGCGCGAAGTAATCGCTGGCCACGTCGCTCACCAGCGTCAATACGACCACTTGCCGCGCATCTTCGGTCGCCAGCAACTCCGCCCGCGCTGCCTCATCCGCCCGCCGCAATCGCCCAAAGAAATCAAGTTGGAACGCCGCGTCCGCCGCCAGAATCAGAAAGTTGTATTTCGACTGAAAAGTCGACTCCTTGCCGCCGCTGAAGTCCGCATTCCCCGCCACCTGCGGGTACAAATTCGATTTTGTGATTGCCAGTTGCGCCCGCGCCGCGTTGATCCGCTCCGTCGCCAGTTGCAAATCGTAATTCTGCTTGATCGCGGTTCGAATCAACTCTTGCAGCTTCAGATCGTGAAACACCTCCCACCAATGCAAGTCCGCATAAGAAGCCGTCTGCGCCTGCACCTGCGGATTCGCGCCGCGATCGCGATATGTCGCCGGAGTCTGCACCGCCGGCCTCTTATAGTTCGGCCCCACCATACAGCCGCTCATGACAGCACACGCCACAAGCGCAAACCAAAATCGCGCCCAGCCGCGCCCAATTCTCACCGCCCTTGTCATCGTTCCGTTCATCTCAATCTCCCGGCATCGGCTCCGGCGTAGCTGGCAGCATCCCCGGCGCAGCCTCTTTCCCCGCGCCCGACCATTTCTCCACCATGTAGAAAATTGCCGGAACAAAAAAGATCCCCACCGCGCTCGCTGCCATCATCCCGCCGATCACTGTCGTCCCCATGATCTGTCGTGCTACCGCGCCCGCGCCCGAAGCTGTCCACAACGGCACGCACCCCAGAATGAAGGCGAACGACGTCATCAGAATCGGCCGCAACCGCAGCTTTGCGCCCTCCAGCGCCGATTCCTCCAGCGGCCTTCCCTGCTCATAGCGATCTTTCGCAAACTCGACGATCAGAATCGCATTTTTCGCCGCCAGTCCAATCAGCATGACCAGCCCAATCTGCGCATAAATATCGCTCTCGATCAGCACCATGTACGGGGGCAGCAGCCACTGCAGAATGATGCGCCGCAACCAAAGAATGAAGAACGCCCCAAACACCGCAACCGGTGTGCTCAAGAGCACACTGAACGGCAGCGACCAACTCTCATACAGCGCTGACAGAATCAAAAACACAAACAATAAGGACAAGCCAAAGATGACTCCCGGCGGTACGCCTTCCCGCGCCTTCTTCTCCTGGAAAGACATGCCCGAGTAATCAAATCCCATCTCGCGTGGCATCGTGTCCTTGAAGACTTCTTCCAGCGCCGCTGTCGCCTGGTCCGCGCTAAACCCCGGCGCTGCGCTGCCATTGATCTGCGCCGCCCGGTACTCGTTGAAGCGCATCGTGAACTCCGGCCCCAGCCGCGACTTGACCGTCGTTAGCGTCGAAAGCGGTACGTTCTCTCCTTTATTATTCCGAACGTAAAATTGGCCCACGTTGTCTGCCTGCGCCCGGTCCGCGCTTTCCGCCTCGATGTACACCTGCCATTGCCGTCCGAACCGGTTGAAGTAATTGATGAAATATCCGCCCATGAAAGCCTGAATCGTCTTGTAAACGTCACTAAGATTCACGCCCTGCTTCAGCACCTTGTCGCGATCCACATCGACAAACTGCTGCGGCACGCTCGGCAGGAAGGTCGTACTCAGCGATGCGATCTCTGGACGCTTTCGTGCCGCGTCCAGAAAAACGCCGAGATTCTTCGCCAGGAATTGCACATCCGCGCCCGACCGATCTTCGAGCAGGAATGTGAACCCTCCTGCGGTCCCTACGCCCGGAATCGCGGGCGGTGAAAATCCAAACACGATCGCTGCTGGCAACTGGCTGAACTGCCGGTTCAACCGCGCCTTTAGCGCCTGGAACTGCTCCTCGCGCTTCGTCCTGTCATCCCACGGCTTGAACGTGACAAAAAACGTCGCGTTGTAACTCGTCCGCACAAAACTCAGCAGGCTGAATCCGACAAAGCCGGTCGAGTACTGCACGCCCGGCGTGTCCATAATGATTTTCTCGACCTGCTTCGACACGGCTGTCGTCCGTTCCAGCGAAGCCCCATTCGGCAGCTCCACGTTCACATAGGCGTATCCCTGATCCTCGTCCGGCAAGAAACTCGAGGGCACCCGGTTCGCAAAAAACACCGCCGCAATCCCAAAAGCCAGCAACAGCACAACCACCACCGCCGTTTTCTTTACCAGCACCGCACTCCAGCTCACGTAGCCGTTAGTGGCACGCTCGAACATGCGATTGAACCAGTCGAAGAATTTTCGCAGCCATCCCTCGCTCGGCCCCTTCTTGCGCAGCAGCAATGCCGCGAGCGCTGGGCTCAACGTCAAAGCGTTGAAGGCGGAGAGCAAAACCGAAATCGCAATCGTGATAGCGAACTGCTGATAGAGCCGTCCTGTGATCCCTGGAATAAATGCCGTCGGCACAAATACCGCCGAGAGCACCAGCGCAATTCCCACCACCGGACCCGACAGCTCCTCCATCGCCCTCAACGCCGCATCCTTCGGCGTCATGCCTTCTTCAATGTGCCGCTCTACGCCTTCCACAACGACGATCGCATCGTCCACCACCAGTCCAATCGCCAGCACCAGCCCAAACAGCGAGAGCGTATTAATCGAAAATCCAAACAGCGGAAATAGTACAAACGTCCCCACCAGCGAAACCGGCACCGCCAGCAGCGGAATCAGCGTCGCCCGCCATCCTTGCAAAAATATGTAGACGACAAGAATCACCAGTACCAGCGCGATCACCAGCGTCTCCACGATTTCCTTCATACCCTGCGTGACTGACCGCGTCGTATCCAGCGCCACGACATAATCGAGGTCTTCCGGAAAACGCTGCTTTAACTGATCCATCAACTTCCGCACGCCCGCAGCGGCCGCCACCGCATTCGATCCCGGCAACTGATACGCCGCAATCACGGCGCTGGGCTTGCCATTGAACCGCCCCGCTACGCTGTAATCCTGCGAGCCAAGTTCGATCCGCGCCACATCCCGCAGCCGCACAATTCCGCCATCCGGCGTCTCCCGCAGCACGATCTGCCCAAACTGCTCCGGCGAAGTCAGCCGCCCCTGCGCCAGAACCGTATAGGTAAATTCCTGTCCTTTCGGTGCCGGTTCGCCGCCCGCCTTGCCCGCCGGATTGACCGTGTTCTGTGCCTGAATCGCGCTTACAATCTCCGGAACCGTGATTCCCAATTTCGCCAGTGTGTCCGGCTTCACCCACAACCGCATCGCATATTGGCCGGAGCCAAACACCTGCACGTTTCCGATTCCCGCCGAACGCAGCACCGGATCCGCCAGATTGATGTATGAGTAGTTGGCGAGGAAATTCGCGTCGTAAGTTCCATTTGGCGAGTACACCGCAATCAGCATCAAGGGAGCCGTCACCGACTTCCTCACGGTTACGCCGTAGTTATTCACGTCGATCGGCAGCTGCGATGCCGCTTGCGTCTCGCGCGACTGCGCCAGAATAAAGTCTGTATTCGGGTCAGTCTTCACATCGAAATCCACGATCAGGCTCGTCGAGGAGTTTCCCGTCGCATTCAGCGAGTACATGTAATTCATGTTGTCCACGCCGTTCATCTGCTGCTCAATCGGCGTAGCCACTGCCTGCTCCAGGGTCTGTGCGTCGGCGCCCACGTAGGTCGCAAGCACCTGAATCTCCGGCGGCGTGATATTGGGAAACTGCGCCACTGGCAAGGTCAGAATCGTCAGCGACCCGACCAGCACCATCACGATCGAGATCACCATCGCCACAATCGGCCGGTTGATGAAGAACTTTGACATGGCTTACCTGTCCTTCGTTTGCGTCGCAAACGGCTTCGGATTCACCGTCACGCCCGTGTGTACCTTCTGCACTCCCTCAGCCAGCACGGTCTCTCCGGGATTCAATCCCTGCGCGACAATCCACTCGTTCCCAACCTGCTGCCCCACCGTCACCGTCCGCACCGTCACCTTGTTTTTCGCGTCAACCACCGCAACCTGATATCCACCCTGAAGCTCTGTCACCGCGCGCTGCGGCACCAACAACGCTCCTGGCTGCGTCGAAATCACCGCCCGCACCTTCGCATACCCGCCCGGTCGCAGCACATTGTTCGGATTCGAAAATAATCCCGCGAGTCGAATCGCTCCGGTCCCAACATCCACCTGCCTGTCGGCAAAATAAAACGTCCCCTCATGGGCATATGTCGATCCGTCCGCCAAAATCAGTTGCAACCGCAAACTCTTGTCCGCCGCCAGCCGACTCGCCTCCGTCGGGAACCTCTTCCGCCAGCCAAGGTATTGCGACTCACTCACCGTGAAATAAACCTTGATCGGATCGACCGTCGAAACCGACGTTACGATTCCACTCGCCGGCGTCACCAGCGCTCCCACCTGCAATTGCGCTTGTCCCGCAATCCCGTCGATTGGCGCAATCAGCCGCGTAAATTCCAGGTTGATCTTCGCCGTCTCCACCGCCGCTTCGTACGTCTTGATCGCCGCCTTCGCCGTGTCCACCGCGGCAATCGCCGCAAGATTGTTCTGCACCGAATTATCAAGATCCTGCTGGCTCGCCGCCTGCTCTTTCGCTAGCGGCGTATAGCGCTTCACGTCAAGTTCGGTTCGTATCTGGATCGCCTGCGCGCTCGCCAGGTTCGCCTTGGCCTGTGCCAGTTGTCCCAGCGCCTGGTCGAGCGCCGCCTGAAATGGCCGCGGATCGATTTGAAACAGCAACTGTCCCTGCTTGACGAACGCGCCTTCCTGATACGCCTGCTTCTGCAAATACCCGGTCACCTGCGCCCGCACGTCCGCGTTCACCAGGCCGTCAAGCGTCCCGATCCACTCCCCGTAGATAGGCACATCTTCCTGCTTGACTGTCACCACTTGCACATTGGGAACCGCGGATGGCGCGCCCAAAGCCTGTTTGGACGGACGCACCGCGCCGATGATCAGCGCGATTACCACGATGCCAAACACTCCCCCGATAATGAGCTTGTATCTCCAAAGCGTACTCATGCTTCTCTCCGCCGGCCCCACTTAGGCCAGATGAACATCTCGCTCAATGGTCTTGGTCACCGCATCTCTTTCCGCGAGCATTCCCCGCATCGCGTCCGACACATTCTTCGCCATACCCAGGCTCTCTGTCAGAATGCCAGCGACTTTCTCACACGCCGCCCGCAGCGGCATCACGCGAAGCGGTATTTTTTTGCTACCTCGGAAGGCACCCATCCTCGCTACCTCGAAAGTGGTAGCGAAAGATCCCGGAAGCGTGGGATTGGTGTACTCGGAAAAACTGTTTAACCTTCCATTGAGACTTGCGTCAGGCGATCTCGGGCCCCGCTCCTCGGCTGCGAGAATTTCTTTTCCAGGCTCCGCATGCGCCTTCGTTCGTTCCTCTTGATCCTCATCGCGCTGTGTTGTGGGTCGGCAAGCGCTCGCCGGGAAATCGCCCCTCCCTCCGATTGGCTGCTCACCTGGAGCGACGAATTCAGTGCCCCCGACGGCTCCGCTCCCGATCCAAAAAAATGGATCGCCGACATCGGCGGCCAGGGCTGGGGCAACGGCGAACTCGAGTCCTACACTGCGCGTCCGCAAAACGTTCGTGTCGACCGTGGCAATCTCGTCATCGAAGCGCGCCAAGAGAATTTCCGCGGCTCCGACGGCATTCGTCGCGACTACACCTCCGCCCGTCTAAAAACCCAGAGCCTCTTCGCTCAGCGCTACGGCCTTTTTGAAGCTCGTATCCAAATCCCCGCCGGCCAGGGTCTCTGGCCCGCCTTCTGGCTACTCGGAGACAATTTCTCCACCACCGGCTGGCCCGCCTGCGGCGAAATCGACATTATGGAAAACGCTGGCGCTCACGAGCCTTCCACCATTCACGGCAGCCTCCACGGCCCCGGATACTCCGACGCCAATGCTCTCACCGCCTCATACACTCTTCCTCACGGCCGCTTCAGCGACGACTTTCATCTCTTTGCCATCTACTGGTCTCCCGACCGCGTGCAATTCTTTGTCGATGGCCATCTCTACCGCACCCGCAGTCCCAGCGATCTTCCCAAGGGCCGCCCATGGGTGTTCGATCGTCCTTTCTTTATTCTGTTAAACCTCGCCGTTGGCGGACGAATGCCAGGCGGTCCCGAGCGTTCTACCGTTTTTCCCGAGCGCATGCTCGTCGATTACGTCCGCGTCTACTCGCACAGGTAAAACGCTTGCGAGCGAATCTCCGCTCATCCGAACTCTCGTCGTCACGCCGGTCCCCCCGCTTGAAGGTGCATTTCCTCTCGGTTTCATGTACCTTTTTCCTACCGTCGAAAACGGTGTGGGACTCCTTCCAGTTGTCGTCGCAACCGGCTTTCCAGGCTAGGTTTGTGGGGGTTGGATGAAATTCAGCCGTGCCTTTCTGACGCTGCTGCTCTTCAGCGCTTGGGAGATACTCACCCAATCCTCCCTTTTGCTGCACGCTGCAGCCATTTTCTCTTCCGATCAAACGCTATCCGCTTCCGGTCCATCCATCGAATTCATTAATGTTCCCTTCGCCGGAGACGACAATCCCAAGAAAACCAGCACCATTTCCGGCCGCGTCATCGGCGGTAAGCCCGGCCAGCGCATCGTTCTCTACGCTCGCGGCCACACCCAATGGTGGATTCAGCCCTTCGCCGATACTCCCTTCACTACCATTGACGCCCGCGCCCATTGGTCGAACGATACTCATCCCGGCATGGAATATGCCGCTCTCCTCGTCGGCCCCGATTTCCATCCCCCGCCCACCACCGACGTCCTTCCCACCCAGGACGTCTTTGCCACCGCCGTCGTCAAAGGCGAACTCCCCCTCTGGGAGCGTTGGTGGTTCGGTCTCATCTGCCTGCTCGCCGCCGCGCCCATCGCCTTCGGCTTCTACCGCCTCCGGCTTCACCAGATGAGCAAGCACCTTCATTACGTTCTTGAAGAGCGCCTCGCCGAGCGCACTCGCGTCGCCCAGGAATTGCATGACACTCTCCTCCAGGGCGTCCTCAGCGCCTCCATGCAGCTTCATGTCGCCGTCGACCAGCTCCCCGAAAACTCGCCCACCCGCCCCGCTCTCAACCGCGTCCTCGAACTCATGACCCAGGTCGTCAATGAAGGCCGTAATACTCTTCGCGGTCTGCGCTCTTCCGTCGAAACCACGGAAGATCTCAAAAGCTGTTTCTCGCGCATTCCCCAGGAGATCGGTCAGCCCGACGACATCGCTTTTCGCCTCGTCGTCGAAGGCGAGCCCCTTCCCCTGCGCTCCGTCATCCGCGATGACGTCTACAGCATCGGGCGCGAAGCCGTTGTCAATGCGTTTCGTCATTCCCACGCTAGCAATATCGATCTCCAACTCGAATACGCTCCCACTCACCTGCGCATCCTCGTCCGTGATGATGGCGACGGCATCGACGCTCACGTCCTCGAAACCGGCCGCGACGGCCATTGGGGACTCTCCGGCATGAGAGAGCGCGCCGAGCACATCGGTGCCAAGCTCAAGCTCATGAGCCGTTCTGGAAACGGAACGGAGGTCGAACTCCGCGTCCCCAACGACATCGCTTTTGAATCCCGCCCACCCCACTCCGCGTCTAACCACTCAGTTCGGCGTCACCACCGGTCCGGCTCCGATCACATCCCAAAAACCAAGGCAGGATAGAAGCCCACATGGCGACCCTCGCTCCAATCCGCATCCTCAGCGTCGATGACCATCCGCTACTTCACGAAGGTCTTGCGACCATCATCCAGGCTCAACCCGATCTCGCCCTTGTTGCCGAAGCCTCCAACGGCCGCGAAGCGATTCAGCGCTTTCGCGTCCACACGCCGGACGTCACCCTCATGGATCTTCGCCTTCCAGACATGAGCGGCATCGAAACCACTATCGCCATTCGTGCCGAATTCCCAGAAGCCCGCGTCATCATCCTCACCACCTTCGCCGCCGATTTCGAAATCCAGCGCGCTCTCGAAGCTGGAGCCCGCGCTTATATCCTCAAAAGCATGCCACCCAAAGAACTCGTCGAGGTCATCCGCCAGGTCCATGCCGGCAAGAAAAGAATCCCCGCCGAAATCGCCGCCCACCTCGCTGAACACTACAGTGACGAAGCCCTCACCGCCCGCGAGGTCGAAGTCCTGCGTCAGATCGCAGGCGGCAATCGCAACCGCGACATTGCCACCAAGCTCTTCATCACCGAAGAAACCGTCAAAGTCCACATCAAGCACATCATGGAAAAGCTGGGCGCCAACGACCGCACTCAAGCCGTAGCCATAGGTGTCCGCCGTGGCATCATTCAACTCTAACCCCGGAAAGACTCATCCGAGGAATTGCTTCAACCGATTGAGACACTATAGAAACCCTGCATCCCTCAGAAGTGGTACCTAAAGATTCCAATCACTAGGGATTCGCCTGCCCTTTTAGAAGCTGTACTGTAACTGCAAATTCCACGGAGGTATTCTGCTCCGGATGTTCTCTACTTTCCCGGACGGCTGGCCGGGCACGGGTCTCTTGTTGCTTCGCGTCGCGAGCGGCGGTCTGCTCACCGCGCAAGGCGTGGTCTATCTCGGCAATTGGTACTCTCTTCCGACGTTCTCTTTGCCCGTCGCCGTCCTCACGCTCGCCAGCGGTGTCCTCATTATTCTCGGCTGCCTAACCCTCCCGGCCGCTCTGGTCGCCGCAGTCGCCTGTGTTAGCGGTCTCTTTTCCTGGCTTCCATCTCCCGGGCCCGACATCTTCGCAGCGCACACTTCATGTCTGCTGTTGGCCACCATCGCCGCTGCCCTGATTTGTCTCGGGCCTGGCGCATTTTCCCTCGACGCTGTCTTGTTTGGCCGCCGCGAAGTCGTAATCCCCAAGTAAGCGTTTTCCTTGAACCCAGACTTGCGCATGGATCTCACATGGACGACTCTCGCAGTCTCCCTTCGTCGCCCGGCAATAATCGCGGGCGGCTACAATACGAGGAGGCTGGGGACAACGGCAAACGGTCGTGCAAAAAAGTGGCCAACGCACATTCCAGGCGTAACGCATCGAACATCCCAACCCCATGCCTCAATTCCGCCCCGCCGAAAAAGATCCGCTCAAATGGCCCGCGCCAGAGAAGCCGCCGGCGCAAACCGCACGCCGCATCGGCATCCACACCTCCATCGCGGGAGGAGTCGAAAATGCCGCCGAGCGCGCCTACCGCCTTGGCTGCAACACCTTCCAGATATTCTCGACCAGTCCCCGCCAGTGGCAGCCCTACACGCTGGCTCGCCCCCAGTGCCAGGCCATGCTGCAATTGCGCGAAAAATACGATCTCAAGCCGCTCGTAATTCACGCCAACTATCTCATCAACCTAGCCGGAGTAAATCCCGGCTTCCACCGCAAATCCGTCGCCGCCTTTCGCGGTGAACTCGAACGCGGCATCGCCCTCCGCGCCAACTATCTCGTCCTGCACCCGGGTTCATTCCGCGGTGCAAGCCGCGAGCGAGGACTGGCATTAGTCGCTGAAGCCATTGGAGAAGCAGCCCAGGGTCTCGACCTCGGCCCGTTGACTTTACTAATCGAAAATACCGCCGGCGCTGAATTCTCCCTCGGAGGCACCTTCGAGCAAGTCGCCGAACTCCTCGACCGCCTTCGCCCACATCTCCCCGTAGGCGCCTGCATCGACACCTGTCACACTCACGTCGCCGGATACGACATCGTCAGCGAAGAAGGCCGCGCTCTGACTCTTCGCCATCTGAATGCCACGGTGGGCTTCAAGAATGTTCGCGTCTGGCACTGCAACGACGCCAAAGCCGAAAGAGGCTCAAAGCTCGACCGTCACCAGCATATAGGCCAAGGAAAGCTGGGCCTGGAAACCTTTCGCGCACTATTAAATGATCGCCGCCTGAAGCACGCCGCCTTCATAGCCGAAACCCCAATCGACAAGCCCGGCGACGATTGGCGAAATGTGCAAGCTCTGAAATCACTGGTGAAATAAGGGGCCCTTGACATGGGGGCGTCTTCAGAGAAGGATCGGCTCCTCCTATAGGAAACTGTTCGGTTGCGGACAGCGCAAAACCGTGTTATGTTAAACATGTTTAACAAACTTATGCTTGGAATTCGTCTCGAAGCCGAACTCGAACAAAAACTCGAATCGCTCGCGCGCGAAACTGGCCGCAGCAAAAGTTACTACGCCCGTGAGGCCATCCGCCAGTATCTCGAAGATCGCGAGGACTACCTGAAAGGTATCGCCGCGCTCGAACGCCGCGAGCCGACCATCACACTCGACGAACTGGAGCGGCGGATTGGTCTTGCCCAGTAATACTTGGCGCATCGAGATCTCGCGAACTGCCGAGAAGCGGATCCAAAAACTAGATCGCAAGTCTCAGCAGTCAATCGTCGACTTCCTCCGCGAACGCGTTATGTCCGCTGCAGATCCCCGTCAGTTCGGCAAGCCTCTCCATGGCGACAAAAAAGGGCTCTGGCGCTATCGCGTCGGAGACTATCGTTTAATCTGCGATATTCAGGACCAGCGGGTCACCGTTCTCCTGCTCGCGCTTGGCCATCGCAAGGAGATTTATCGATGAACGATAGCGTTGGATGTGATTCAAATCGACCGGTTGCGCAGCCAATCACTTTGCACCAGGCGATCACGCTTGTCGCACGTGCACTGTCTCTTTACCTCCTGGTCTGGCTTCTCTCTGATCTCAGCTATTTCCCCGCGGATCTGCACTCGCTTTTTTATTACACACGAGAAGCGGCGATTACCGGCGGTACGTATATGACCCATACCAGAGACCACGATATTGTCTTAATATCCCTTCGGCTGCTGAGGATGGTTGCCTTGTTCTTCGCCGTGCAGTGGTGTTATCGCGTTGGCCCCTCATTGCAACGATACTTCTTGTCCTCAACCGACGACGAATCCGCCTAGCTCCCGGGATGTTCCCCGGAGCATTGTAGAATAAAGGATTGCCTAACCATTCTTAATGTCATCTATGGCCGAAGACACCAAATCCGCCTCTCGCGATGAGCGTTACGACGCTCAATCTGTCGAACAAAAATGGTCTGAGCGCTGGCTCAGCGACCCCACTCTGTACGCCGCCGAGCCCAACTCCTCCAAGCCCAAGTACTACGTGCTCGAAATGCTTCCCTACCCCTCCGGCGCGCTGCATATGGGCCACGTCCGCAACTACTCCATCGGAGACGCGCTCGCCCGCTACATGTGGATGAACGGCTACAACGTTCTCCATCCCATGGGCTGGGACTCTTTCGGCCTGCCCGCCGAAAACGCCGCCATCAAAAACAACACGCCGCCGCGCGACTGGACCCTCCACAATATCGCCGCCATGAAGGCGCAGATGAACCGCCTCGGCTTCGCCTACGACTGGTCGCGCGAAGTCACCACCTGCCTCCCCGATTACTACCGCTGGAACCAGTGGTTCTTCCTCAAGCTCTACGAGCAGGGCCTCGCCTACCGCAAGAAAAGCAAGGTCAACTGGTGTCCGCAGTGCTGCACCGTCCTTGCCAATGAGCAGGTGGTCGGCGGCAATTGCTGGCGTCACGAAGACACGCCCGTCGAGCAGCGCGAACTCGAGCAGTGGTTCCTGCGCATCACCAAATACGCCGACGAGTTACTGCGCGATCTCGAACAGCTTCCCGGCTGGCCCGACAAGGTCAAGATTATGCAGAACAACTGGATCGGCCGCAGCGAAGGCACGCTCGTCGATTTCGATCTTGGCGGTACCATCGGCCCTGCCGGCTCGACCATCACCGTCTTTACCACGCGCGTCGACACCATCTACGGCGCCACTTCGATCCAACTCGCCCCCGAGCATCCCATCGTCGGCGACATCTCCGCCCGCAATCCCCAACTTCGCCAGCAAGTCGACCAGATGATCGCCGAGCAGCGCCGCGCCAAAGAATCCGGCAACATTGGCGAGATCGAAAAGCACGGCGTCTTCACCGGCCGCTTCGCCAAAAATCCCTACAACGGCGAAACCCTTCCCGTCTGGGTCGCCAACTACATCCTCATGGATTACGGCACCGGCGCCATCATGAGCGTGCCCGCGCACGACCAACGCGACTTCGAATTCGCCAACAAGTACGGCCTCGAAATCCGCCTCGTCATTCTCCCCGCCAGCAGCAATCCCGAAGAAACCATGGCCGAGCCGCTTCTTCCCTTCGTCAGTGAAGATGGCATCGTCGTCAATTCCGGCGAGTTCAGCGGCCTCACCTGTGCCGAAGCCATTAAGAGAATGTCCGCCATCGCCGAAGAAAAAGGATTCGGCAAAGCCACCGTTACTTTCCGCCTAAAAGACTGGGGTATCTCCCGCCAGCGTTATTGGGGCACGCCCATACCCATGGTGTATTGCGACAAGGACGGCGTAGTACCGGTGGCGGAAAGAGATCTGCCTGTGCTTTTGCCCGATAACGTGAAGGTGACTCTGGCCGGCGGATCGCCCCTCCTCAATGTCCCCGAATTTCTCAACACCACCTGCCCCAAATGTGGCGGCCCCGCCCGCCGCGAAACCGATACCATGGACACTTTCGTCGATTCGTCCTGGTATTTCTACCGCTACGCCGACGCGCAGAACGAGCGAGCGCCGTTCGACAGCAACATCACCGCCTACTGGTTCGGCAGCGACGGCATCGATCAATACATCGGCGGCGTCGAGCACGCCATCCTTCACCTCATCTATTCGCGCTTCTGGACCAAGTTCATGCGCGATATGGGCCTGGTCAAGAACGACGAACCGGTAAAGCGCCTCTTCACCCAGGGCATGGTCATTAAAGACGGCGCGAAGATGTCGAAGAACCTCGGCAACACCGTCTCCCCCGACGAAATGGTCGCCCGCTACGGCGCCGACGCCACCCGCATGTACACGCTCTTCGCCGCGCCTCCCGACCGCGATCTCGATTGGCAAGACACCGGCATCGACGGCATCCAGCGTTTCCTCGGCCGCGTCTACCGCTTTTATAAAGACTATAGTCTCCCCGAGGGCATACATTCGTTCGGTCCTGTCCCCGAACTGCCCGAAGGCTCAGCGCGTCGCCTACAGCGCAAGCTCCATCAAACTATAAGACGCGTAACTGACGACTTTAACGGGCGTTGGCATTTCAACACCTGTATCGCCGCGATCATGGAGCTGCTCAACGACGCGAATCGCCGCATGCTCGGCAGTGAAGATACGACTAATCCCAACACCGGAGAGCACGTCAAAGGCGATGAAATCCCTGATGTTCTTCTCGCTCACGTGGAGCGAACGATCGCTCTACTACTCGCCCCTATGGCCCCCTATCTCGCCCATGAACTCTGGGAGATGCTTGGCCAGCGGACCAACTTACTAAAAACCCCCTGGCCGAAGTACGACCCTGCTCTTGCTGCCGAGGACGAAATCGAAATCCCAGTCCAGATCAACGGCAAACTCCGCAGCAAAGTAGTAGTCCCGGCAACGGCCACCGACGACGAAGTCAAACAAGCGGCCCAAGCCGAAGAAAAAGTAAAAGCGGCCATCGCCGGTAAGCAGATAGCAAAAGTAATCGTCGTACCCATGAAGCTGGTCAATATCGTGGTGAAGTAAACACATCGGCTCGTCTCATCGTCGGGGGCATCGAGTGCGTGAGCCTTACTTCTGCGGGGCTTCAAATGACCCGATGACCCGGTCACCCGATGACCCGATCTCGGCATGGCCCGATTCTCCGATGGCCCGATCACCCGATTTTGTGAGAAACTCATCCGTGGAAACCCAATCCCCGCTTAACCAATCCATCGTCGTCCTCGACTTCGGCGCGCAATACTCGCAGCTCATCGCCCGCCGCATCCGCGAAAACAAGGTCTTCTCCGTCGTCCTCCCTTTCAACGCCAGCCTCGACGAGATACGCTCCTACAACCCTGCTGGCATCGTCCTCTCCGGCGGTCCGTCTTCCGTCTACGACAAGGGTGCGCCCCACGCCGACCCGCGCGTCTTCGACCTCAACCTCCCCGTCCTCGGCATCTGCTACGGCCTGCAATTCATGGTCTTTGCTCTCGGCGGCAAAGTCACGCCCTCAACCATGCGCGAGTATGGACACGCCAAAGCCGAGCTCCAGGTCGCCGACTCTCAGCTCTTCGCCGGTCTACCCAAAGTCCTCGCCGTCTGGATGTCGCACGGCGATGCCGCCGAAGAACTCCCCGCCGGATTCCGCCTCACCGCGCGCACTCCGCACGCCGTCGCCGCCATCGAAAACGCCGAGCGCCGCATGTTCGCCGTCCAGTTCCATCCCGAGGTCCATCACACTCCGCTCGGCGCCGACATCCTCCGCAACTTCGCCCTCAACATCTGCGGAGCCGCGCCCACCTGGACCGGCCAGCACTTCATCGATTCCACCATCGCGCAAGTCAAAGCGCAGGTCGGCAGCGGCAATGCCATCTGCGCCCTCAGCGGCGGAGTCGATTCCTCCGTAGCTGCCGTCTTAGTCGACCGCGCCATGCGCGACGCCAATGGCAACTCCCGTCTCACCTGCATCTTCGTCAACAACGGAGTCCTGCGCAAGAACGAATTCGAAAAGGTCCAGCAATACCTCCGCGACAAACTCGGTCTCCGTCTCGACGCCGTCGACGCTACCGACCGCTTCATGACAAAACTGGCGGGCGTTACCGATCCGGAAAAAAAGCGCAAAATCATCGGCAACGAATTCATCACCGTCTTCGAAGAAGAGGCCAAGCGTATCGAGCGGACCGAGGGCCACGTTGACTGGCTCGTTCAAGGAACGCTCTATCCCGACGTCATCGAATCCCGCTCTGTCCGCGGACCCTCGGACATCATCAAGTCGCATCACAACGTCGGTGGCCTGCCGGAAAAGATGAGGCTCAAGCTCATCGAGCCGCTTAAAGACCTATTCAAAGACGAAGTCCGCCGCATCGGCCGCGACCTCGCCATGCCCGAAGACATCCTCCAGCGCCAGCCTTTTCCCGGACCTGGCCTAGCGGTGCGCATCGTCGGCGAAGTCACCAAAGAGCGAGCCGATCTCCTGCGCGAGTGCGACGAAATCGTGGTCGCAGAAATTAAACGTGCAGGTCTCTACCTAAGAATCTGGCAGTCTTTCGCCGTCCTGCTGCCGGTGATGTCGGTTGGAGTCATGGGCGACCAGCGCACCTACGCCTACACTTGCGCCATTCGCGCGGTTCACAGCGAAGATGGCATGACCGCGGATTGGGTTCCCTTGCCTTACGAGGTGTTGAAGACGATCTCGAACCGGATCGTGAATGAAGTGCGTGGGGTAAATCGGGTGGTTTACGACATCACGTCGAAGCCGCCAGGAACAATTGAGTGGGAGTGAAAATCGCGCACGAGCAAGACCTTGGTGGCGCGCCTAGTCGGATTGCAAATAACTGAAACTAAAATGGTTATTGTTGCCGCTCGCCTTTTTTAGAACAACTATGTACCCCCCCACCCCCCCTATCTCCCAATATCTATTGGAATCATTGGTTTGGGGAGAATTTCCCGTCAAAATCTTGATTCCATTCTGGTTAGAGGCAAAATCTTGAAAGCATGGGAGTTACTCGGGCAATATGGCATTTTGCGCCGGGACTGACTTCACCATGGTTGCGCCTGACTCACCGATTCGCGGGCCGGGTTTTGAAAGAACTTGCTGGCTGCTTGCCTTGGCACTGTGATTAGTTTGGGAGTTTGTGGGCGGGTAAGTCAAGAGAATTTGGTTGGCCCGGAAGATCAGAATGGCGAGAGGCGTGGCGAAGGAAATACGAATCTGGCGGGCGGAAATAAAGTTGGTTTTTGCAGGGTTGTGAAAGCGGCGAAATTGGCGGTTTTACGTGGGCGCGATGTTTACTTTCTGGTACTGACGACGGTCGTTTCTGACTTATTAGGATCAGGGGCTTGGCGGGATGTTTTAATTTCGGGGTTGAAGGGGAAGGAGTTAGATCGAGATATTGCGAAATAAGGAGTTAGTTGTGGGTTGGGCGTTTTATGGGGGTGGGCGCGGGGTGATTCTTGTCAAGTTGACAGGGCGTGCATTGGGGTGGGATTTGGGGCGGATTTTGGGGCGCGGGGGAACGGCAAGGGCTTCGTGAGGATGCTCGCGGGGACGGATGACACTCCGCATGGTGAAGGTCCCGTCTGTCCCCTGTCGAAGCGCGGAGGGTATAGGGGTCCTTCGACTGCGCGGGGCGGCGCTTCGCTTACCCCGCTTCGCTCAGGATGACAATGGGAATGGAAACTCGAATGGAGCGAGGCATTGAACTTCCCGACGCATGTTTCGAACACGCGACAAGTGTGAACTTCCCCACTCAAACCAAAAGATGGCTGGAATGGGGCACTGTCGGCTTGAAATGGGGGACCGTCGCGAGGGCTTTCTGGTTAGGGGCCGGCGATCATGAAGACTGGATTTTGGGGCGGGTTCTCACTGGCTCCGCTCAGCGGCGGGCGGACGCTGTAGGGGGCGGGGAGATTGAAAGTGTAAGCGTCGGTGTCGGTGCGAATGATGTTGACGTTACCACCGTCGCAGGTGGAGAGATAAGCGCGGGTGCTGTCGCCGCCGGCGGCCATCATCATACGGAAGCCGTTGCCCATGGGGCCGACCTGATCGCGGGTGTTGGCACAGGTGGGGACGTAGTAAGTGGGGTTGGCGGGATTCGAGGCATCGGGAAATCCGGGGATCGCGATGCTGGTTTTGACGGTGAAGTTGGCGGCGTCGATTACCGTAACTTGCGGGCAAACATTGTCGGCGCTATCGATGTAGTAAGAGCCGATGTAGGCGCGGCTGGCATCGGGAAGACTGGTGGCGGCGATGATATTGAGCGGGCCGGGGACAGTGGACAGGCAGGGGTCAGAGGCAGAGCGCGTCGATGCTGGAACGGTCGTGATGGGGACGACGGAGAGGGTTGACGGCGCGGCTTGAGAGACGTCGACGATGGTGATGTTGCCGTTGCCGGGGATGTAGATACGGTTGAGGATGGTGTCGTACCAGAAGCTGGTGGCACCGGGAACTTGAATCGTGGCCGGGGCGTAGCTTTCGTAAAAGGGGTCAGGGCCGGCGGAGAGCGAGGTGTCGAGATAGGCGAGGGTGCCGTTCTGCTCGAGGACGTAGACGCGCTGACTGTCATTGCGGGCGGCGAGCCAGATGGGCGGAGAGCTGGGCTCGGCGGTGACTCCGCGGGAACTGCGATCCTGGGTATTTAAGGCGGTGATGGAGTTATCGCCGCTGTTGGCGACGTAGAGTTTTTTGGCGTCGGGCGTTTCGGCGATGGCAGCGGGATTGAGGCCGACGGGAACGATGTAGGCGACGGTATTCTCGAGCGTGTTAAGAACCGCGATCGAGGGGCCGTAAGTATAGGCGGGCAGGGAGACGTAGGCTTGGCCGGTCTCGGTAGTGGCGATGAAGTTGGCGGCGGAACTGGCGGGCAAGGAGATGCTGCTGACGGAGTTGATGGCGGTGCCGTTGAAGGTCACCTTGGAGATCGTAGGACAGACGTTGAAGTTGTAGGTGACGGGACCCTGGGGCGTCTCGACGGTGATCTGAGCGGTGCAGGGGCCGGCACCCGGCGTCGGCGCCAGGCTGATGGCCTGATTGACAACGAGCACCTGGCTCGCACTTTGCTGGACGGCGTGGACGGGGACGGTATCGAGATTGCGCTGGCTCTCGTCGGTGTCGCCGGAGACGTCGATGACCATGGCGGAGCCGGAAGACGGAGTCATGGGAGGCAGGCCGGAGATGGTGTTGACGAGGCCGTTATCGCTGATGGTGAGCACAGTGTGGGCGGCGGCCGGACTGGGGAATTGGGGCGGGTTGGGAATGATGATGGGACGGAAGACTTCGCCGCAGCTCAGACAAATAATGGATAAAGATAGAACTGCCGCCAGCCACAGGAACCGCTTCATTCAGACTCCAGAAAAAGTGGATTACACGGAACAGGTATTGTAATGGGAAGGTGGAGAAAGAGGAAATGGTTGTCGGGGGCGGTTCTTCGTCCTTCGTCCTTCGTCCTTTGTTCTTTGTTCTTCGCTGTTCGCTTTTTTGCGCAAACTTGCGATTTAGCCGCGGCGGCTCTTTTTGGCTGGGGCTTCGCGGGCTACTCGTTTTTCGGAGGCGGCTGGTTTCTTGGCGTTTTCGAGGCTTTCTTTTAGGGCGGCCATCAGGTCGACTACCGGAGCCAGCTTTTTCGGCTGCTCGACGGCCTGGATGGTGCCGCCTTCTAGTTTCGTCTCGATGAGCTTCTTGAGATTCTCCTGGAAATCGTCTTGATATTTTTCGGGGTCCCACTCGTCGGCCAGGGCTTCGATGAGCTGGTGGGCAACTTTTAGCTCGGCATCTTTGATTTCGACGTCGGGCGGGCCGAAGCCTTCGACCTCGCGGACTTCCTCTTTGTAGTACATGGTGTGGAGCATCATGCCGCCTTTGTGCGGGCGGAGGAAAACGGTGTACTCGCGATTGTGCATGGTGAGCTTGGCGATGGCGACATATTGGCTCTCTTCGAGAGCTTTGGTGAGGAGCGCGTAGGGCCGACGGCCGGCCTCCTCGGGCATCATGTAATAAGAGGACTCGAAATAGACGGGATCGACTTCGGCAGTCTTGACGAATTCGAGGATCTCCATGGTCTTGGCGGTTTTGGGCTCGATTTTTTTGATCTCGTCGGGCTCGACGATGACGTACTCGCCCTTGCGATACTCGAAGCCCTTGACGATGTCACTGCGGTCGAGGACCTGACCGTCGGCGGAGCAGATGAGCTGCTGCTTGACGCGCTGATGGTCGGTGCGGTGAAGCTGGTTGAAGGAGATGCCGGAGCTGCGCGCGCCGGAAAAGAGGCGGACGGGCATGGAGATCAATCCGAAGGTGAGGTAGCCGGACCAGACGGAAGCAGCCATAGATTCATCCTTGCAAAGAGAGCTTGTATAGAGACGAGGCGGGCCTCGTCGCGGTAGCAACATTCGCGCGATTGTTGAGATGCCCCAATCGTCCCAAGCGTACAGAAGTGTAGCGTAAATGGTGCAGATTAGGCGGGCCAGATTACCGGGAGAACCGAAAGGTCAAGCACTAGATGCTGGGGCCGAGTGACGGTGAGGGCTGAATGTTGTGTTGCTGGTTGGGGTGCGGCGGGGGTGCGAGCTGCGGGATTGTCCAAGGAGATGCCGGCTGATTCACCTCTTCATGACGTGGTGATGGAAAGCTTCAGCCCAAGCGCTTGCATGACGCGGACGACGGTGCCAAATTCCGGGTTGCCCTCTGGGCTCAGGGCTTTATAGAGGCTTTCACGGGATAGGCCGGCTTTCCTGGCGATCTGCGACATGCCACGGGCGCGAGCGATGGTACCAAGGGCCTTGGCAATAAAGGCTGGATCGTCTGTTTCCAGGGCTTCTTCCATGTAGGCATTGATGGCTTCGGCGCTGTCCAGATATTCAGCGGAGTCATAGGGAGAGGTTTTTATTTTCTTTTTTGCCAAGGCTCAATCCTCCAGGTTGGCGGCTAGCGCTTTTGCCGCCTTGATGTCTCTGGCTTGTGTGCTCTTGTCGCCGCCACACAACAGGATGATCAGCGTCCCGCGCCGTTTCACGAAATAGACACGATAACCGGGGCCATAATGTATTCGCAATTCGCTTACACCTTCGCCGACCGGGGCGACATCGCCGGGATTGCCAAACGCAAAGCGGTCAATCCGCGCCGCGATTTTGGCTCTGGCACGGTGGTCACGAAGTCCCGTTACCCAGTCCGAGAAAGTTGGGGTTTTGCGGACTTCAATCATGAGTGTAGCTTATGGGACACACACTGTCCAGCTTAGACTTTAAACCGGCAGCCTTTATAGATGCGGAATCCCGCGCTTGGGCAAAGGACGCTCGAGGACAGGCACCTGGCGGCTACTTCTGAACTGATCCTAGAACCCAAGCGGGATGCAGTCGTGGAATCCCACCCTTGCGCAAAGAACGCGCAAGGATGGGGCACCCCGGCTACTGGCTCACGAGTAATGGTAACCGATCGTTTGCGCAAGCTCGGTTGCCGCTTGGGGATTACCCATCCCTTTGAGAAACGACGAGTAAGTTGGCGAGGACGGGCTGATAGCATGTCCAAACGCTTCGAAGAGCCAAAGGACACCTTCAAACCGATAGAAGCTTATGTATGTCAGCAAGGCTGCGCACCAAGCAGCATCCTCAGAATCCTGAGCAGGAGATGCAATTTCCGCGATCCAATAACCGAGATACGGCCGCAGGGAGTCAACATGCACTAAGCCAGTTTTCACATAGCTAGCAAACTGCTCAAGGCCGTCCAGAAAAGCATCGTAGCAGTCTCGTATGGCCGCCTCCTCCACGGTAAAGCCCTTCAGTGCAACTGCACCGTCGACTACAAAAACTTCATCATCCGACGCGGCGGGTCCCAGCAATACATGTGGTCGCAGTCCCGAGGCCTGCATTTTCCTTGTGACGAGTGTTTCCGCTACATCTGCTGCTCCGGATTCAAGCAACTGGAACCTACGGCTACCCCAGTCGATAAGGACTAGCGCCTTTTGCACGCGCGGCGTCGCAAAAAAGTGCTTCATTTCGTTTGCGAGAAACTCAGCTTTCTTCCAACGTTGGGCCTTTCGATATTGGAATAGGCCGACCAAAAAACCGACAATTGCGCCAATTAGCGCCAGAACCTTAATCTTCCTGTCGAACTCCAGCGCGGCGAACCTATACCACGTTACGACTAGAAAGTCCCGCATAGTGAGTAATACCATCACGACCGGAGAATGTTAACCAATTCCCAGCTCCTTCGCCAGCGCCTTCCACTTGCTATCGACCAGCGCACGCGTATTGGCATCCATCACGATCTCATCCGGCCACGGCCTCGTGAAGCCTTCCGAACTCCACTTTCTGGTTGCGTCGATGCCCATCTTGGAGCCGTAATCTGGCAGGCGCGAGGCGTGGTCGAGCGAGTCTACCGGGCCTAGAGTGAATTGGATATCGCGCTCGGGGTCGATGTTATTGAGGGCTCGCAGAGTTACTTCGCCTATATCCTGGACGTCTACGTCTTCATCTACCACGATGATACATTTCGTGAACATGGCCTGGCCCAGCGACCAGATTGCGTTCATTACTTTGCGGGCTTGGCCGGGATAGGACTTACGGATGGAGACGATCATCAGGTTATGAAAGACGCCTTCGATGGGTAAGTTGATGTCGACTAACTCGGGGATGGTGAGCTTCATGAGCGGGAGGAAGATGCGCTCGACGGCCTTGCCCATCCAGGCGTCTTCTTGCGGGGGCTTGCCGACGATGGTGGCGGCGTAGATGGGGTCTTTGCGGTGGGTGATGCAGGTGACGTGGAAGACGGGATATTCGTCTTCGAGCGAGTAGAAGCCGGTGTGGTCGCCGAAGGGGCCTTCGGTACGGAGCTCGTCGAGATTGACGTAGCCTTCGAGGATGATTTCGGCGTGGGCGGGGACTTCGAGGTCTACCGTTTCGCACTTGACGAGCTCGACGGGCTTCTGGCGGAGGAAGCCGGCGATCATGAATTCTTCGACGTCGGGCGGGGCGGGGACGATGGAGCAGAAGGTGAGGGCGGGCTCGGTGCCGATGGCGACGGCGACTTCCATGCGGCCTTGGGGGCGATCGCCGTCGGCCAAGCGTGCTCCACCTGAAGATCTGGCCATGATGTCTACGGCGGCGGAGGGCCCACTCAAGCCAAAAGAGGGCTTGAGTGGGGCACCCTCGGCACCCCCGGCACCCTCGGGATTCGCGGTGGCCATCCGCATTCGTTCGCGGTAGTGCTCGGCGGCTACTTTTTGACGCTGCCAGTGCATGCCGGCGGTGCGGGCGTCGTAGACCTGCATGCGATACATGCCGACGTTGCGCTTGCCGGTTTTCGGGTCGCGCGTGATGACGCAGGGGAGGGTGATGAAGCGGCCTCCATCTTTGGGCCAGCATTGGAGGATGGGGAAGTCTAAGAGCGAAAAATTGTCGCGCTTGATGACCTCTTTGCAGGGACCGGTCGAGACCGTCTTGGGGAAGAACCGGCCCATCTCGGCAAGCATGGGGAGCATTCTTACTTTGTCGAGGAGGCCTTGCGGGGACTTGACGTCCATGAAGGCACGGATGCGGTCGGCGACTTCATCGAGGGAGTCGACATCGAGGGCGCGCGTCATGCGGGTGGCAGAACCGAACTGGTTAATCAGAAGTTTTTGGCCGGGATAGCCTTTGAGATTTTCGAAGAGGAGAGCTTTGCCCCCGACAGTTCCCTGCTGATCGCGACTCTTCGAGACGCGGTCGGTGATCTCGGTAATTTCCAGGATGGGGTCGGCTTCGGTGCGAATGCGCTTTAATTCTCCGGCGCGATCGAGGGCTTTGATCCAGTCGCGCAGATCGTCGTAGGGCAACATGGCCTCCTGAATGACAGACGATTATATGACGCATCTGGACAGTGCTTGCAGAGGCCAAAACTGCAGATCCCTCACTCCACCACCCCATCACGCAGGAACCGCGCGTGATGGGGACCCCGGCCGCGTTCGGGATGACAGGTTGGGTTAGCGAGTAAAGCGTTGCTCTTCCACATTTTGTGGAGTGCGAATAGGATAGGAAATCAAATCCGCAAGCTTTCAATAGTGCGCGTGATGTTTCGCGGGAGGGGTGCATGATTCGGCTGAAGGTGAATGGCACGGAGCGGTCGTTTGACGGCGATCCGGAGATGCCCTTGCTGTGGTATTTGCGCGACGTGGCGGGGCTGACGGGAACGAAGTTTGGCTGCGGCGTGTCGCTGTGTGGAGCGTGCACGGTGCACCAAAACGGTGAGGCGATCCGGTCGTGCTCGACGGCAATGAAGGACGTGGCGGGGAGCGAGATCACGACAATCGAGGGCATCGCGCCGTTGCATCCGGTGCAGAAGGCGTGGATGGAGATTCGCGTGCCGCAGTGCGGCTATTGCCAGACGGGGCAGATCATGCAGGCGATCGCGATGCTGAAGGAGAACAAGAATCCGACGGATGACGATGTCGATATGGTGATGTCGGGGAATTTGTGCCGGTGCGGGACGTATCAGAGGATTCGGGCGGCGGTTCATGTGGCGGCGAAAGAGCTGGCGGCGAAGGAGCGGGCATGAGCGTGATTGAGAACGTGAGCCGGCGAAGATTTTTGCAGGGAGGACTGGCGGCGGGCGCGCTGGTTTTGAGTGCGCGGCTGGTTTCAAAGCACTTGATGGTCGCGCACGGCGAGGAAGCGGCGGGGTTCGATCCGACGGTGTGGATGTCGATTGCGCCGGATGGGACGGTGACGATTGTGGCGCACCGGTCGGAGATGGGGTGCGGGAGCCGCACGGCATTGCCGCTGATCGTGGCGGACGAATTGGATGGCGACTGGGCACGGGTGAAGATTGAGCAGGCGATTGGCGATCCGAAATATGGCGAGCAGGATACGGATGGGTCACACTCGGTGCGGAGCAATTTTGAGTTGATGCGGCAGGTGGGAGCGACCGGACGGGCGATGCTGATCTCGGCGGCGGCGGCGCAGTGGAAAGTTGCGGCGAATGAATGCTCGACGGAGCCGCACTTGGTGGTGCATCGGGCGAGCGGACGGAAGCTCGGTTACGGAGAGCTGGCGGTGGCTGCGGCGAAGCTGCCGGTTCCAAAAAAAGAGGAGTTGAAGTTCAAGTCGCGCGAAGAGTGGAGGTACATCGGAAAAGAGACGAACGCGCTGTTCGATCTTGAGGACATCGTTACGGGCAAGGCTGTTTTTGGCATGGATGCGACGATGCCGGGGATGGTGTACGCGTCGATTGAGCATCCGCCGGTGTTGGGGCAGAAGATCAAATCGTATGACGATGCAGCTGCGTTGAAGGTGGCGGGCGTGCAGAAGACGGTGCCGATCGATACGTTCAAGCCTCCGCATCAGTTTCAGCCGCTCGGCGGTGTGGCGGTGATCGCGGACAACACGTGGGCGACTTTCAAGGGACGGAGAAGTCTGAAGATCGAGTGGGAGGCGAGTCCGCACTCGGTTTATAACTCGGGGCCTTATAGAAAAACGCTGGAAGAGACGTCGCGGAAGCCGGGAAAAGTGGTGCGGAACGTGGGCGACGTGGATGCGGAGTTTGCCAAGAGCGGGCATGCCGGAACCCAATCCGGCATAAAGATTATTGAGGCCGAGTACTACACGCCGCATCTGGCGCACGTTTCGATGGAGCCGCCGGTGGCGGTGGCCGAATATCGCGAGGGCAAGGTGCTGGCGTGGGCGCCGACGCAAAATCCGCAGGCCGTGCAGGAGACGATTGCGGGCGTGCTCGGGATCAAGAAAGAAGATGTGACCTGCCATGTGACGCTGCTCGGCGGAGGGTTTGGACGGAAGTCGAAACCGGACCAGGTGGCCGAGGCGGCGGTGCTCTCGAAAAAGCTGGGCAAGCCGGTGAAAGTGGTGTGGTCGCGCGAGGATGATGTTCGATTCGACTTCTTTCACTCGGTTGCGGCGATGTACTTCAAAGCCGCGGTGGGCGCGGATGGCAAGCCGACGGCGTGGCTGCAACGGACGGTGTATCCGCCGATTGGGTCGACGTTTGACGCGTCGGCGGTGTATGCGGACGACGAGATGGGACTGGGCTGGAATAATCTGCCGTTCGATATTCCGAATCATCGGGCGGAGAATGGGCCGGCGGATTTTCATGTGCGGATCGGGTGGTTGCGGAGCGTGGCGAATATTTATCACGCGTTCGCGATTCATTCGTTTGCGGATGAACTCGCGCACCAGGCGAAGAAAGATCCGGTGGAGTATCTGCTGGGATTGATCGGGCGGGATCGAATTGTGAAACTCGACTTGAAGGGAGATGAGGCGGAGGACGACAAGGCTTATCCGCTGGATACGGCACGGTTGCGGCGCGTGGTGGAGATCGTGGCGAAGAATTCGGGCTGGGGAAAGCGGTCGATGAGCAAAGGACGCGGGCTGGGGATCGCGGCGCATCGCAGCTTCCTTACTTATGTCGCGACTGTGGTGGAGGTCGAGGTTGACGCGAAGGGCCAGGTGCATATTCCGAATGTGTGGACGGCGGTGGATACGGGAACGATTGTGAGTCCGGATAATATTCGAAATCAGTTTGAGGGCGCGGCGGTGTTTGGCACGAGCCTGACGCTGTTTGGAGAGATTACGGCGACGAACGGGAAGATAGACCAGAGCAATTTTAACAACTTTCAAATCACGCGGATGAATCGCGCTCCGCGGCATGTGGATGTGGAGATTGTGAAGAGCGATGCGCCGCCGGCGGGGGTTGGAGAACCGGGGGTTCCGCCGTTTGCGCCGGCGTTGTGTAATGCCGTGTTTGCGGCAACTGGAAAACGGGCTCGGGAGTTGCCGCTGGCGAAGATGAAATTCGTTTAGTTTGGGCTTTCGGCTTTCGGCTCTGGGCTTTCGGCTCTCGGCTCTGATGTGAACGATATGAAAATCTCTTTTATGATTCGACGGTTGGTACTCCTTATTTTGTTTTGTGCTTCGGGGTTCGCGCAGGAAATTACTGTGGCGGCGGCGGCGGATATGAGCGCAGTGTTGCCGGAGATCGTGGCGGCTTATTCGAAAAAGACTGGGCGTAGCGTGAAGCTGTCGTTTGGGGCGTCGGGAAATTTGACGAACCAGATTCGCAACGGCGCTCCGTTCGATGTTTTCTTCTCGGCCGACGAAGAATTTCCGCAGCAGTTGATCGATGAAGGACTGGCTTCGGGGACCAGTCTTTACCGCTACGCGGTGGGGCGACTGGTGCTTTGGGTGCCGAATGACTCGCCGCTTGATTTGACGAAGCTTGGCATCCAGGCGCTGCTCGATACTGGGGTGAAGAAAATTTCGATTGCGAATCCGATGACGGCGCCTTACGGAAGGGCGGCGGCTGGGGCTTTGCGGCATTTTGGAATTTACAACCAGGTCTCGGGCAAACTGGTGATTGGCGAAAATGTTGCACAGGCGGCGCAGTTTGTGGAGTCGGGAAATGCGCAGGCGGGATTGATCGCGCTTTCGCACGCGCTGGCGCCGGGCATGAAGAACAAGGGACGGTATTGGACTGTGCCGCTGGATTCGTATCCGAAGCTGAACCAGGCGGCGGTGGTTTTGTCGAAGTCGAAGGAGGCAGGCGCGGCGCGCGATTTTCTGGATTTCGTGCGCGAGCCTGAAGCGACTTCCCTGCTGGCGAATTATGGGTTCGCTCTGCCCGAGAGCCGTCCGGTGGGAGCGCGGCCGAAATGAACTGGGAGGCGTTCTGGCTGACGGTACGCCTCGCCACGATTGTCTCGTTTGCGTTGCTGGCGATTGGAATCCCTATCGCTTACTGGCTGACCTATTCGCGCTGGCGGTGGAAGTTTCTGGTCGAAGCCGCGGTCGCGCTCCCCATCATTCTGCCGCCGACTGTGCTGGGCTTTTATGTATTGGTAGCGCTGGGCTCGCGCAGTCCGATTGGACGGTGGTGGGAGGCGCTGACCGGACACACCTTGGCCTTCACATTTGAAGGCTTGGTGATTGGGTCGCTGCTTTACAGCCTGCCGTTTGCGGTGCAGCCATTTGCGGCGTCGTTCGGCGCGGTGGACACGAAGCTGCTTCAGGCCTCGGCTACGCTGGGGCATTCGCCTTTGCAAACATTCCGGAGGGTGGTCATTCCTTTGTCGAAGGCCGGGCTGATGACCGGCTTTACGCTGAGCTTCGCGCATACGCTCGGGGAATTTGGCGTAGTGCTGATGGTGGGCGGGAATATTCCCGGCGTGACGCGCACGATCTCCATCGATATTTACGATCGCGTGCAGGAGGCGCAGTATGCCAGCGCGAACGCGACGGCGCTGGGACTGCTGGCGATTTCTTTCGTGCTGCTGTCGATTGTCTACGGAATTAACCGGCGGGCGTGGGTGGTGGGTCCGTGGAAATGACCGGCGGCGCGGTGGCGACTCCTGCGATTTCCTGCGAACTTGAAGTGCGCATCCGCAAGCGCTTTGCGAATCCGGCGGGGAGCTTTCGGCTGAATGTTCACCTGCGGGCGCTGGCGGGGTTCACCATTCTTTTTGGAGCTTCGGGAGCGGGCAAGACTACACTGCTCGACTGCATTGCGGGGCTGACGACTCCAGATGAGGGACGAATTGCGCTGGGCGGCGAGGCGGTGTACGACTCGGAGCTCAAGCAGAACCTTCCGAGTTGGAAGCGGCGGATTGGATATGTGTTGCAGGATCTGGCGCTGTTTCCGCATCTCACAGCGGAAGAGAATGTCGAATACGGGCTGCGGGATCTCGCGGCGACGGAGCGGCGGGCGCGCAGTGGCGGAATACTGAGCACGTTTCGAGTCGAGCATTTGCGGGAGCGCAGGCCGTCGCGAATTTCCGGAGGCGAACGGCAGCGGGTGGCGCTAGCGCGGGCACTCGTGACTGAGCCGCGCGTGCTGCTGCTGGATGAGCCGTTGGCGGCGTTGGACCGGCCGACGCGGTCGCTGATCATTTCGGACCTGCGGCGATGGAACCAGGACCACAGAATTCCCATTCTGTTTGTCACGCACAGCATTGAAGAGGCGTTCGCGCTGGGGGCGGAGGTCATCGTGCTCGATGCGGGGAAAATTGCCGCGCAGGGATTGCCGAAAGATGTGCTGTATGCTCCGCAGCTTGAGACGGTGGCGCAACTGGCAGGATTTGAGAATGTGTTCGACGTGACCGTGACCGGATCTCATGCCGAGCGTGGAACGATGACTTGCCGGGTCGGAGCGGGACCGGTTGAACTTGAAACTCCGGTGGTGCGGGCCGAGGTGGGTACGCGCTTGCGAATCGGAATTCGGGCGGGAGATATTTTGCTGGCTACGGAAGCTCCGCACGGGCTTAGCGCGCGGAATATTTTGCCGGGGGAGATTCTGCGGATCGAGGAGATTGGTGGGATGGTTTCGGCGCTGGTCGATTGCGGCGGGACGCGATTTGAGACACACCTTACTCTGGCGGCGCGCGCGGGGCTGGGGTTAGAGGTGGGGAAAAAGGTTTGGGTGGTGATTAAGACTCATTCCTGCCATTTGCTGCGGACGTAGTTGTGGAGGAGGTCAGGAAGATCTTTAACCGCCGAGTGCGCAGAGAACGCCGAGAACGCTTTGCAAGTTGCTCTTACGGGTTTTGATTTTCGGTGTTGCCGAGCAGGGCGTTCTGGTCGGCGTCCTGATCGAAGGCGATGACCGCGATCCATTGGCCGTCAGCCTTTTTCTGAAAAGCGATTCGTCCTCCGAGACGCTGAGCAATCTGCTCCGGCAACATGTCCTGGTGATATCCGAAGAATCGTTCTTTGATGTGCTGCCAGGCGGGCCAATTTGCCAGCATCGGATGCGGCGGCTGATATTTCGTCGAGAAAACCAGCGCTGCGCTGTATTGGCCGCGGGCTAAGGAGGCAAGTTCGATTTGCGCCGTGGTGAAGTCCTCGATACGAACGACCGGGATCGGACGAGAGACATAGCCAAGCTGAGGCCGCGTCAATTCGTCCGATGCGGGCCACGCGGTAAGCACGCGCGCATTGGGATAGCGCATCGAGAGGAAGCGCTCGGCTTCGACATGCAGGACGATGTAGTCACGGTAGGCGAGATTATCTTCAAGCGAAAATCCGTAGGGCGGATTGAGGAAGAGGCCGATGACGAACGCGACGGCAACGGCCGCAACAATTAGAGCCCAAAACCGCAGGCGGCGCCAGAGAGTCGACACCCAGGCGAGGATCACGAGTGGAAGCACGGGCAAGAGATAGCGGGTGAGCAGCGCGCCTCCGACCGCGGACATGAACACCAAATAGGCCAACAGGACTGCGGCGAAGGCGGCTTGCATCCAGGGCGCGATGCGCGGGCGCGGAACTCCATTTTCAATTTGCGGCGGGCGGGAGAGCGCGAGCGATCCGGCTAATGTGAGCAGATACAGACCCAAGTATCCGACGATTTGCCAGACACGCATGGCGAGAGCGAACGGAAAACGGAGCACGTCGAGGGTGGCGGCGACGTTGTAGCGGAAAAATTCAGGATTACCGAGGAAGAATCCGGTTTTTGCGTGATGGTAAGTGAACCAGAGGGCGAGCGGAATCGCCAGGAGCGGGAAGTGATAGGCGCGGGTGCGGCGGCCTGGCGGAGGGGTGAGGCTGGGACTGTGTTTGCGGACTGCGGGCGCGATCGACTGCCAGGCAAAGAGCGCGAAGGGAGCGAGAATTGCGGTTTCTTTGGCCAGCGCAGCGAGTGAAAACCAGATCACCTGCTTCCATGGGCGGTCTTCTATAAAAGCGAGCAGACCCCAGAACGTGAGGCCGGCAGCGGGGAGATCGACCTGACCGAGCGAGCTTTGAGTAAAGAAGACAGGATAGATGGCGACGAGAACGGTTGTGGCCCAGGCGACGTGGATATTGGCGGCGGCGCGCGACAGGCGAAAGAGGCCGAGGAGCGAGAAGGCGGCGACGGCTAACATCGCGGTGCGCGTGACTAGCGTGGAATATCCGAAGATGCGCCAGGCGAGCGCGAGCCACGCCAGAACCAGCGGGGGATGCGCATTGGAGACGGTCGAATACGGAATGAGCGAGCCGGTCTGATAAAGATCGTGGGCGGCGGGAACGTAGTAGCCGGCTTCGTCCCAGAAATACGGAAGACGCAGAAGCGGGGCGTGGATGAGCATCAGCGCCGCGAAGAAAAGCGCGAAGAGCAGAAATTGCTGCGGCGCCGCGATGGAAGGAGCGCGGGTGGCGGAATCGGAGGGCGACGGCGCGTTCTCAATCGCGGAATGCGCGGGGATGAAGCGCACCATCCAACTTGCGGCTGTCCACCTTGCGGGCGTCCAACTTACGTCCATCCACCTTGCAGGCATCAATGAACGGGACCGCCGGGAGCGCGCGGATCGAGTTTGATCTCACCGAAGGCGGCTTCGTAGTTGACGACATTTTGCTGGAGAAGCGACATGAGCGCTTTGGCTTGCTGCGGGCTCAGATAAATTCCCTGAAAATTGTGAAGTTCGACCTGAGACTCAGAAGTTTGCTGCATGGTGCCGAAGACGAGGAAGAAGTCCCAGACGTTGACGCGAATCTGGACACTGTTGGAGTAAGACTCGCGATAGTCGGGGGTTTGGACGAATTTCACGTTGGGCTGATTCGGCGTATTCATGAGAGGAAGTTTACCTTGCTGGACGCGGCTTGGGCAAAATGAGGGCTAGAGCTGGCGCGCGGGACTAGGGGAAGACCGGACAGGCTCCGTCTCTGCGGCTTGGTTTATTTTCGTTGCTCTAGTTTTACCGTTGCGGTGATTGTTTGGCCGTTGCGGAGGACTTTTACTTCAACTACGTCGCCAACTTTGCTGTTGCGGAGGGCGTCGGTGAAGTCGTAGAGATTCTTGATGGGCTTGCTGCCGAACTGAATGAGGATATCTCCGGCTTTGAGGCCGGCCTTAGCGGCGGGCGAGGCGGGCTTGACGTCGGAGAAGCGCACGCCGGTTTCGACCTGGCCGAAGTCGGGGATGGATCCGAAGTAGGGGCCGTAGCCGCTGCCGGAGCCGCCCGGGGGCTTCTCGTCGGCGACGACCTGGAAGGTTGGGCGGCCATCGGCTTGGGCGAGATTTTCGGCGGTGGCTCCGACCACATCGACGAGGCGCGCGGCGGAGTCGGGATTGATTTTGTCCCAGGTGTCGGAGGGCTTGTGATAGTCGGAGTGGAGGCCGGAGAAGAAGAAAAGCACGGGAATTTTCTTGCTGACAAAAGAAGTGTGATCGCTGGAGGAGTAGCCGCCGGGGGAGTATTCGATTTTGAATCCGGAGTTGGCGGCGGCTTGCTCGACGGCGGCTTTGAGCGTGGAGCCGGTGCCGACGCCGCCGATGTAAACCTTCTGATCCTTGATGCGGCCGATCATGTCCATGTTGAGCATGGCGACGGCCTTGTCGAGCGGGCGGGTGGGATTCTTGACCCATTCAGCGGAGCCGAGGAGGCCGAGTTCTTCTCCGGCGAAGGACATGAAGAGGATGCCGCGGCGGAGTTGGCCTTTTTGCGGGGCAGATTGCTGCGAAAAGATGCGCGCGAGTTCGAGGACGCCGGCGGTGCCGGAGCCGTTGTCGTCGGCGCCGGGATGAATTTGACCGATCTGCGAGGGCGCGAGCGAATCGAAATTGCCGCGGCCGAGATGATCGTAGTGCGCGCCGATGACGACGTATTCATCCGTTTGGCCGGGCAGATAGGCGAGGACATTGCTGACGGTAGCGCGCGTGGTTTTGATGCTGACGCTCAGCTCGGCGCTTTGATTGGCTGGGAGTTCGAAAGATGCAGGCTTGGAGGATGAGTTGATTTGACCCTGGAGGTCGGCGAGGGACTTGCCTGCGGCGTTTAGCCACTCGTCGGCCACGGCATTCTTCACCTGCGTGAAGATGATGCCGACATCTTCGGGGCCGCTGACGCTGCCGAAACGAGTGAGCAGATCTTCTTCGCCATCGCCAAGTTTTCCATTGACCATGACCAGAGCTTTTGCGCCGTGATTGCGGGCGTTGATGGCTTTGGTGATGAGTTGGGCGTGGCGCGTCATGCCCTGCTTGCCGGATCTTTCCGCGAAGGATGACGGCTCAAAGCGCAGGGCGACAACGATTTTGTCTTTGACGTCGACACCGGCGTAATCGTCGTAGTGGAATTCGTCGGCAGTAACTCCGTAGCCGACGAAAACCAGTTGGCCATGCGCGGAGCCGGAGGAGGAGAAGCTGAAGGGGACGAAATCCTGCTTGGACTTGAGCTCGCGCTTCTGGCCGCCGGTGGTGATGACGAATTCGTTTTTACCTTTGAGCTGCGCGCCGGTGATGACGGTGAAGGGTTGAAGATAACCGTTGGTGCCGGCGGGCTCGAGGCCGAGACTTTTGTAGCGCTTTTCGAGCATGTGTTGAGCGCGGGTCAGGCCTTTGGTGCCGGCGCCACGGCCCTCCATTTGCGGGGTGGTGAGGGCTTTGATGTCGTCGAGGTAGCGGTGCGGGTCGGCGGGCTGAAGGGTGGGAGCGGTTGTCGAGGCAAATACCGCCGCGAGGAGGAAGAGAAAGGCGAAATTTCGGAGACGAACGATAGGGCGTGCGGGAATGCTTCGATCTTGCGGATGAATGCGCATGGTCCCGCAAATCGTAAGGGGAGGTTAGAGTGGTGTCAATGGTTTACCGCTGCTGGCGGCTCTTGGCTTTCGGCTTTCGGCTCTTAGCTCCAAGCTCTCGGCTCTCGCTTTCGGCTCTAGATTCTCCGCTTTCAGGGACTCATTCAATACCAGAAAAACCCGCTTCATCTCGATGACAAAGGGGAAACATTTTGCATCGAGATGAAGCGGGTTTTGGTTGACGGCAGGCTATGGAGTTTTATCTTCTTCCGCCGCCACCGCGGGCTGGGGGTGGGGAATATCTCTGCTGCAATTGTTGGCGCTGCTGGGTATGGCGTTGGACCATATCCTGCGTCTGCTGTTGATGTTTTTGCTCGAGTTGTTGCTGTTTGGCGGTATCGGCATGCTGCTTGGCAATCTTTGCGTGCTCTTTGTCTTGCTGCTGTTGGAGCTTTTGGCGTTCCTTGTTCTGCTTGGCGATCAGCTTGTCTTGCTCCTTCTCGAATTTCTTATCTTGCTTGGCGTTGCCGGTGTTGGGCGTGGCACGCTCGATGGGAGGAAGATCGTTGGGATGAGTGGCATGAGCACCACCCGCGGTTGCAGCGCCGCCGCGGCTGGGATGAGGCGTGTAAGTACCGCCAGCTTCGCGGGCGGCCACCACGCCGCTACGGAAATCTCCGGGGCGTGCGGTGGCGGCAATGGCAGGCTTGCCGTGGTTGGCCGAGGCGCGCATCTCCGGATTTCCGCGGGCCGCATTCATGTGCTCGGTTTGGGCAGCGACTGGGCCTATGTGGCGCTGACGAGCCGCTGCTTCTTCTTGCGGAGTGGGACGCGCGTTGATTCCGCCTTCGCCACCGTTATAGCTGACGTGATTGACGACGGAATGGTTAACATTTTCGTTGTAGACATTGTGAATATTCTCGACATTCACGTTCATGACGGCGCGATTGTAGAAAAAGTGAGAACCTTCCCAGCGTCCGCCGACAAAACCGACGCCAAAGTAGCCGAAGCCGTAATCGATGCCGCCGTAGAAGCCGACCTCGGGTCCCCAGTAGCCATCATAAAAAACGTAAGCGCCATCGGCCCAGCCCCAGTAAGGAGGAGTCCAGAAGAAACCTGCTTCGGGCGCGAGCACCCAGGTTCCGGGGATCCAATAGTAATCGTCGAAATCGGCGTCCCAGCCCCAATAGCCGGGGGTCCAGAGATAACCGTCGCCGGGGCAGAGGGGTTGCTCGTAAATCGGAAGCGGAGGCGGAGCGAAACCGACGGAGATACGGATTTCGGCAGACGATGGAATAGCCATCGCCATAGACATGACTAGCACCACGAGTGCAAATAGCATCGTGCGGAGGGAGAAAATTTTGCGCATGGTTCCTCTTGCCGATTTCCTACGCGGGCCCGGTACTGATTTTGACGCTGCGAGCTGCGTGGAGCAAAACGGCAGAACTATACAAAGACGCTAAACAACTGATTAAGGTTGGATATCCTACTCGATTTGGAGACTCTAATTCTTGCTATGACTTTTCTTTGGACTTGGTTTGATCCCTTCTGGCCTGGCCAGAAAAATATTTTCCGGCCACTCAACAAGTTACCTGAAAACCCTCCGAACTAAGGATTGACAGGCTTTTGCCGAAGGACTACTGTAGCAGAGCTTAGCGAAGAAAAGGCGAAACTAAAAGATAGCCATGGGGTCAAAAGCGCAAATTTTGAAAGCGCAGATCAGGGCGCAGATTGAAGAAAAACTGCCCTCGGCTTTTACCGTGTACGAGCGCCAGGAGCGGGGCAGCATTGCCACTGGAATTGCGGCAATTGACGAGGCCGTACGGGGAGTTCCGCTACATGCCTTGACGGAAATTTGCGGCAGCGACATGGCTTCATCGGGGAAGACGTCGGTGCTCACTTCCCTGCTGGCACAGGCGACGCGCGAGCATTTTTGCGCGCTGGTGGATGCGCGGGATTCGTTTGATCCGGCGTCAGGCCAGGCGGCAGGAATTCATTTTTCGCGACTGCTTTGGGTGCGCTGCGGAACGAGCCGCGTGAAATTGCCTCCACTGGAACAGGCATTCAAGGTCACAGACATTCTGTTGCAGAGCGGCGGCTTTGGATTGATTGCCGTGAATTTAAGCGGGATACCGGAGCGCGTGGTGCGCCGGATTCCCTTGAGTACGTGGTTCCGGTTCAGCCGCGTGATTGAAAAATTTCCTGCCGCGCTGGTTTTTGTGGGAGAAGAGCCCCATGCCACGAGTTGTGCGGGACTGGTGTTGCGGGTGGCGAGCGAGCCGGCTGTTTTCTCAGGCAAGTTGATGACCGAGCTCAAGCTACGTGTGGAAGTGGTGCGCGGACGGGACAAAAAGCCGGCTGGCTCGGAGAGATATTTTGAGCTGGGGAAAAAATCGCCGGAGGGAGCTGGCATTTCGCTTTCGGCGCAATGGGCCTGAACCAAATCGCGTTCGCAATCGATGCCAGGAACTCCGCAGGGATGATTTGTGTTTGCGTGCTTTTACATTCCGGATTTTGCCGTGCAGGCTGCATTGTTGCCGGAGCCGCCGGAGACACGGGCAGCGCTGCGAGTTGCGCCTCTTGCCATTCTGGATGGGCCGGCCAGTTTGCCGCGCGTGTTTGCTACTAATTTTGCCGCACGGCGCGCGGGCATTCAGACCGGCATGACCAAGCTCCAGGTTGAAACTTATGGCGGCGTGCGGCTGCGCAAGCGCTCGATGGCGCAAGAAGATGCGGCGCAGGCAGCGCTGGTGAATTTTGCGGGAACGTTTTCTCCCCGGGTGGAATCGACTTGTCCGGGGGCGGCGATTCTGGATTTGGCCGGGATGGAGAAGCTGCTCGGGCCATGGCCAGAGGCCATTCGCGAAATGATGACGCGGGCGCGCGAGATGGGATTCGATTTGCATATCGCCGTCGCCGCCAATCCGGACACAGCATTTCTTGCCGCCCGTGGATTTTCTGCGAATGGGTCTTCGCGGATCCCCCGTCCAAGCTCGATTTGGGCGGGGGTTTTTATTCCGCCGGGAGAAGAGGCTGCGCAGCTCGCTTCTTTGCGGGTCGATGCGCTGCCGATTTCACCGGCAATGCTGGAGATTCTGAACAACTGGGGGATCCGTACATTTCAAGCGCTGGCGGCGCTGCCGGCGGTGGCGATCGTCGAGCGGCTGGGGCAGGAAGGTTTGTATCTGCAAAAGCTGGCGCGTGGCGAGGTGTCGCGTCCGCTGTTGACCGCGGAAGAAAAAGCTGAGTTCACGGCAAGCTTCGAGTTTGATGATCCCGTGGAAACTCTGGAGTCGATCTTTTTTATCTTGAACCGGATGCTTGAGGAGCTTTGCCTGAAGCTGCTAAATGCGGCGCTGGCGGCGCAGGAACTGCGGCTGACGATTGCGCTGGAAGTGCGGCAGATTCGGCGCGGCGAAAAAGAAGAAGAACAGTACCGGCATGAGTGGAAGCTGCCAGTTCCGACGCAGGATCGAAGTCTGCTGTTCGGCCTGATCCGGCTGCAACTGGAGAAGATAACGTTTTCGGCGCCGGTGCGGCGGCTGATGGCTGAAGTCATTCCGGTGAAGCCGCGCGTGGCGCAGGAAGATTTTTTCACGCCTCCGGCGCCTGAAGCGGAGAAACTTGAGATCACGTTGGGGCGGCTGCGCGGCGTGGTTGGCAGCAGCGATGCGGCGGGAGTCGCTTGTGTTGGATCGCCGGAGTTGGTGGATTCGCATAAACCCGGGAGCTTCGCGGTGCGGCATTTTTCGAGCATCGCCGAGGCGCCTCCTCATCGGTCCCGCCCGCAAAATCATTCTGAGCGCGGTGAGCCAATGTGTAAGGCGCATGGGTCGGCGGAGTCAAAGGATTCTTCTCCTTCGCTGAATTCGAATTTATTGACGCCAGTGACTACACTGCGCATCTTCCGTCCGGCGCTCGAAACCTCAGTCGAACTCACTGGGGCAAAACCGCATTTTGTGCGGCTGTGGAGCCGGCATCGGCGTGTGCTGGCGGCTTCGGGTCCGTGGGCGAGTTCGGGCGATTGGTGGAATGCGTCGGTGTGGTGGCGCGAGGAGTGGGATGTGGCTTTGAAAATGCCCGCCGGGCTTGGCTTTTACCGTATTTATCAGGACCGGCTGCGAGAGCAGTGGTATGTGGAAGGAGCGTTTGATTAATGGCAAGAACGACGCGGCATTGCCGCGCGATTTGGTAATTGGGTAATCGGGTAATTTTGTAATTTAAAATCGCCGATTTGAATCGATCTTCCAATTACACAATTACCAAATACACTCCCAACTTTTTCTACCTCCTCCGTGGTGTTTCTCATGCTTTATGTCGAACTCCATGCTCGCTCGGCCTTCAGTTTTCTGGAAGGCGCTTCCCTGCCCGAATCGCTGATTGCGGCGGGCGCGGAGCGTGGCATGGGGGCGATGGCATTGCTGGACCGGCATGGCGTCTATGGCGCGCCGCGCTTTCATATGGCGGCCGAAAAACGCAAGATCAGGGCGCACATTGGAGCGGAGGTTTGCATCGCCGAGAGCGGATACTACCCGCTACTGGCTGCGACTCGGGCCGGTTATCAGAATCTTTGCCGCCTGATTACCACTGCGAAACTTCGCATCCCAAAGATGCGCGCATCGAAGAAAACTGTTGCGACCTGCTCGCTCGCCGAGTTGCAGGGACAGGCGGAGGGATTGATTTGCCTGACGGGGGATGAAAACGGGCCGCTGGCGCTGGCTTTCAATGAAGATGGTGCGGAGGGCGGGCGGAAATTGGTGCAGCGGCTGACTGCGATTTTTGGGCGTGAAAATATTTATGTGGAATTGCAGCGGCATGGCAATCGTGTTCAAGAGGCGCGCAATCAAGCTGCGATCGAACTGGCACGCGAGCTTCATCTGCCCTTGCTCGCGACCAATGGCGTTTGCTATGCCACTCCCGCTGAACGCGAAATTGCCGACGCACTGACCTGCATCAAGAACAAACGCCGGCTCGATACCGCGGGCAAACTTCTGGCGCAGAATTCCGAGCGGCATGTTCGCAGCGTCGAGGAGATGACCGCGCTTTTTGCCGATCTGCCTGAGGCTATCGCCAACACGGTTGAACTTTCTTCGCGGTTCGAATTCACACTCAAAAATCTGGGCTATGAATTCCCGCGCTATCCCGTGCCGGACGGCGAGACGATGGATTCTTTTTTGCACAAGCGCACGTGGGATGGGGCGCGCTGCCGCTATCGTCCGGTGAGCGCGCGGGTGCGGACGCAGTTGGAAAAAGAATTGGTATTGATTGAAAAGCTCAAGCTCTCCGGATATTTCCTGATCGTGTGGGACCTGGTTTGTTTTTGCGAGCGCAATGGAATTCTTGTGCAAGGGCGGGGATCGGCCGCCAATAGCGCGGTTTGCTACTCGCTTGGCATCACGGCCATCGATCCCATTGGGATGGACTTGCTTTTCGAGCGTTTTTTGTCGGAGGAGCGCGGCGAGTGGCCGGATATCGATCTTGATCTGCCGAGCGGCGACGAACGCGAAAAAGTTATTCAGTACGTTTACCAGCGTTATGGCAAGCGCGGCGCGGCGATGACGGCGAATGTGTGCACCTATCGCGGGCGCTCGGCGGCGCGCGAGATGGGCAAGGTGCTCGGCTTCGATGAAGACACACTGGCGCGGCTTTCGGCGATTGTCGGGACGTGGGAATGGCGCGATCCGAATGACACGATGGAGCGGCAGTTCACGAATACAGGCCTCGATCTTCGCAATCCGCAGATTGCCACGTATCTCGACCTGTGCCAGCGCGTACAGGACCTGCCGCGGCATTTGAGCCAGCATTCGGGCGGGATGGTCATTTGCCAGGGGCAACTGGATTCAGTCGTGCCGCTCGAGCCGGCGACCATGCCGGGGCGCGTAGTGGTGCAGTGGGACAAAGATGATTGCGCCGACCTTGGATTGATCAAAGTCGATTTGCTCGGGCTCGGCATGATGGCGGTGCTCAAGGATTCGATCGGGCTGATTCAAGATCACTATGGCGAAGAGGTTGACTTGGCGCATCTGCCGCAGGATTGCCCGGACGTGTACGACACGATTCGCAAGGCGGACACGATTGGCATGTTCCAGATCGAGAGCTGCGCGCAGATGGCGTCGCTGCCGCGAAATAATCCGACGAAGTTTTATGACCTGGTTACGCAGGTGGCGCTGATTCGGCCGGGGCCGATTACGGGCGAGATGACGAGCCCTTATTTGAAGCGGCGGCAGGGGAAAGAGCCGGTAACGTATCCGCACGAGTCGCTGATTCCGGTGCTGAAGCGGACGCTGGGCGTGCCGCTTTTTCAGGAGCAACTGCTCAAGCTGGCGATGATCGCGGCGAACTTCAGCGGCGGCGAGGCGGAAGAGTTGCGGCGGGCGCTGGGCAGCAAACGCTCGAAGCAACGCATGCGTGAGATCGATGCCAAGTTACGCGCGGGCATGACGGCCAATGGAATTCCGCCGCAGACGCAGGATCAACTGGCCAGATTTATTAGTTCATTTGCGCTGTATGGGTTTCCGGAGTCTCATGCCGCGAGTTTTGCGTTGATTGCTTATGCGAGTGCGTTTTTGAAAGTTCGTTATCTGGCGGCGTTCACGGCTGCGCTGCTTAATAACTGGCCGATGGGGTTTTATCATCCGGCAACGATAGTGAAAGATGCGCAGCGGCATGGATTGCGGGTGCTGCCCGTGGATGTGAGTTGCTCGGAGTGGAATTGCACGCTGGAGAGTCAGCGGACCGCAGCGGCTAAAGCCGCCGATGAAGATGGGGATATGATCGCAGCGCTAAAGCGCTGCGCCACCCAAAAGCAGCCCACAGTGGGCATGGGGCCTTCAGTTAGCCGGGTTTCTTCAGTTGAGAAAAATGCTGACCGAGGTCCTTCTGCAACGTGCAATCACGACTGCTCATTTGCGCTGCGGGTTGGACTTCGCTATTTGCGCGGAATGCAGCAGGCTGCGGCGGAGGCGCTGGTGCGGCAGCGGGCTTGCGCTCCGTTTGCTTCGATTGAGGACCTGGCGTACCGCGTGCCTCAGCTCAGCCGTGACAATCTGGCGATTCTAGCGAGCGTCGGCGCATTAAATAATCTTTCGGCGGATGCGAAGCTGCACCGCCGCGATGCGCTTTGGCAAGTGGAGAAAGCTGTCCGGCGAAGCGGGCCGCTGCTGAAAGGAATTGTCGCGCTGGATGAGGCCTCACCTTTGCGGCAAATGAATGTCGAGGAGCGATTGGTCGCCGATTATCACGGCACGGGAATGACGACCGGCCATCATCCCATGGCCTATCGGCGCGAGATTCTGCGGGCGCGCGGCGTGAAGTCTGCGATTGAGTTACGCCAGCTTCCTCATGGCGTTCAAGCCACTACTGCCGGTTGCGTCATCACGCGACAGCGGCCGGGGACGGCAAAGGGACTGATCTTTATGACGCTGGAAGATGAGACGGGAACTTCGCGGGTGATTATCAGCCCCGACTTTTACGATCAGAACCGCATGGTGGTGCTCAAGGAGCGGTTCGTGCTGGTTTCGGGCATCGTGCAGAACCAGGACAACATTGTGCATTTGAAGGCGCGCAGCATTCAGCCTTTATCGATCAGCGCGGCGACGACGCCGTCGCACGATTTTCACTAGAGCGCGTTTCATAAATGCTTTTCAGCCGGAAAGGACGTTCCTCAAGGGCCAAAGCCCGGTCTGATTTCGCATGACTTACGTGGCCCTGAAGGGCCGCTCTTCCACGGTAGTCCATAAATTTGTGACTCTTTCCGCAGCCTGTGAAGCCGTGCCCTACCCAAAACCGATTTAGGGAACGCTCTAGCCAGAACCCTCAATCCCCAGACTGACAATTGTCAGCCAGACAATTCTGAAACACTTTGCGCGAATTGTTCACTATTCAGCATCGCCGACTCCCACGGCGATCTAGGCCCATTGCGAATCGATTCATCGGCCAATGAAATTGCACGTCTTCAATATGCACGTCTAAGGAGACTCCTATGACAGAGATGAAAAGAACGTTCAGGCTCGGCCGCACGCCGCGCAGCTTCGATCCGCGGGTGCCGCACATGAGCGCGCTGCTGGCGGGGAAAACGCTGACGCCGCCGCCCGCATCCGTCGACTACACAAAAGGCATGCCAACCAACCTGGGAATGATGCTCAACGACACGCTTGGCGACTGTACCTGCGCCGCGGTGTATCACGCGTTGCAGGTATGGACCTTCAACGTCAGCCAAGGGAAATCAATGGACACGGAGCCCGACGCCGACGTCGAGAAGTTGTACGAACTGGCCTGCGGCTACAAGCCGAATACTCCCGGCGAAGGGCCGGGCGGAAACGAACAGACCGTGCTCAAGTACTTGTTGCGCAAAGGAGCGCCGACCGGCGCCGCAGGCAAGACGACGAACAAGATCGCGGCCTTTGTGGAGGTCGACCCGCGCAACGTTGACGATGTCAAGCGCACGATCGACTACTGCGGCGTGGCCTACATCGGTTTTAATGTGCCGGCGAACATCATGCCGCAGGACGCAAACCCACCCGCGGTGTGGAACGTGGCGCCGGGCAATCCGAAAATTGTCGGCGGCCATGCGGTTGTGCTGCCGGGCTACGACGCGAATGGCGCGAAGGTGATTTCGTGGGGATCGTATTACACGATGACCTGGAGCTTCTTCGCGAAGTACGTGGATGAGGTATACGCCATCGCGGATCAGGACTGGGTCCAGAGTACGGGTAAGACGCCGGGCGGAATCACGATGGCGGAACTCGTACAGCAGATGCAGGCGCTGGAGACGGCTCCTCCCGCGGCGCAGGAAGCTGTGGCATAAGAAGGACGGGATATGGGGGCGGCTGCGGTCGCCCTTTCTTATCTCCACACATTTTTCGTTCGTCGGGTGCGAGTTCTTCGCATCCTGAATCGCCGTACAATAGAGGCATGGTAACCTTGCGCGACATTCTTGATTCGCGCGTGCGCGAGGGCGACCGCGCGCTCTGGGAGCCGATCGAGGCGGGGTCGAGCACATCGAGAGCGGGCGAACCGGGCGCGGGTGGCCGAGTTCGCTGCTATGCCTGCGGGCATCGCTGCCCCATTCCTGAAGGACAAGCTGGAGTCTGCAAGGTTCGCTTCAATCGCGGCGGCGTTTTGTATGTTCCTTACGGTTACGTTGCCGGCGTGCAGTGCGATCCCATCGAGAAGAAGCCATTCTTCCACGCGATGCCTGGAGCACTCGCCTATAGCTTCGGAATGCTGGGCTGCGACCTGCACTGCTCGTATTGCCAGAACTGGGTGACGTCGCAGGCGCTGCGCGATCGGGATGCGATCTCTGCGCCGCTGGAGGCCGACCCGGACGAGTTGGTGAAAGATGCGCTGGCTCAGGGCGCGAAAGTGATGGTCTCGACCTACAACGAGCCGCTGATTACGAGCGAGTGGGGCATCGCTGTGTTCAAGCGGGCGCGCGCGGCGGGGTTGCGGACAGCCTACGTTTCAAATGGCAACGGGACGCCGCAGGTGCTGGAATATCTTCGACCGTGGATCGATTTCTACAAGGTCGATCTCAAGAGCTTTGATGACCGCCATTATCGCGAGCTCGGCGGACGAATTGAACCGATTCTTGAGACGATTCACGCGCTGTACCAGATGGGAATCTGGCTCGAGCTGGTCACGCTGCTGATTCCGGGATTCAACGACAGCGATAGCGAACTGCGGCGGCTGACCGAATTTGTTGCCGGCGTTTCGGTGGATATTCCGTGGCATGTGACGGCGTTTCATCAGGACTACAAGATGACTTCGCCGGAGGACACCCGGCCGGAGGATTTGCTGCGAGCGGCGGCGATCGGACGCGAGGCGGGGCTGCGCTACATCTATTGCGGCAATTTGCCGGGACGGATCGGCGAGTTCGAAAACACGCGCTGCCATGGATGCGGAGAGACTTTGATCCGGCGATCTGGATATTGGATCGAAGAGTATAGGCTGACTGCGGCGGGCGCTTGTGCGAAATGCGGCACGCGGGTTCCGGGACGATGGTCGAAGAAGTTCGATGGCCAGATTGCGGCCACTCCTTTTCTGCCCCACCGCAAGCGGCAATTCGTTAGAATCTCGTGAGCTACGAGTTCTGAGTCGCGAGCCACGATCTAGAATCGCAACTCAAGTGAATTCGCCTCAAGCTCACGGCTCGAAACTCGGAACTCGCAGCTCCCCTTTCATGGGCATCGTAAAAATTACGCTCGTTTCATTTTTGTTATGCCTGCTTTCCAGTTGCTCGCCGCGCGACTTTCTAACGCGGCGGCTGGCGGCGGATTTGATCTCGGCCTCCGATGCTTTTAAGACGCCGCAGACTTTTTGGCTGACCACCGGCATCGTTTCGAATAAAGACTTCACCCTGCCGGAATCGATGGTGCTGCAACGGCGCGGATGGATCGTGGGTAACGAGGCGAAATGTCCGGTGGGCGTCGAGCCTCCACCGTGCTGGGACGTGGTGCTTTCGCCGCTTGGCGTGGATACGATTCGGCCGCTCATCACGGGCGGCTCGGCGGAGGCTGGACCGCTGGCGATTCAGGTGGCACGCCGGGAGGTGGTTGCGATTACCGGCATCAGCAAGGCGGGCAACTTCGCCGATGTTGAATTCACCTGGCATTGGGTTTCGCTGAACAAAATCGGCGACGCGCTCTACGATAGCGGCGTCCGGTACCGCTCGACGGTTGCTTTTCGCGGCTATGACGACGGCTGGCGCGTGGTGACGTCGTCGGTGCGCAGCAATCAGCCGCTCGACGAGGCGTTGCGGAATGCCGAGCCGACGGCGCCGTAGGGTTGCGACGCTAAGCATCTCTCATATTTCAAGTTCCGATTTACGAAGCGGGGCCATTCTCATGGGTCGATCTAGACTGCTTTATGTGATATTGCTGTTCCCTTTTTTCTTTTCCAGTTCGCAATTCCTCCGCGCGCAGGCCAAGCCCAAGCTCACACTCGACGAGTTTTTCAATTGGGTGGAGATCAAAGACATCGAGTTTTCCGCCGACGGAAACTCGCTGCTGATCACCACCGATCGCGCCGATTGGGAGCAGCAGATTTATCGCGACGAAATCTGGATGTATCGCATTGCGGGCGACACCGGCTCGGCGGCTGGAGATCTGATCCCGCTGACGCAGTCGGGGCGCGACAAGGACCCGCAATGGTCGCCAGACGGAAAGTGGATTGCGTTTCTTTCCGAGCGAAAGCCAGCCGACGCCAAGAGCGGATCCTCGGACGACGATGACAGCGACAAAGATGACAAGGACAAAGCGCAGCTCTACCTGATCTCGCCAAACGGTGGTGAGGCGTTTGCAGTCAGTGCGGGGAGCGAGGAGGTGCACTCTTTCGCCTGGGCGGCGGATTCGAAGGCAATTTATTTCGCGACGCGCGAACCATGGTCAAAGCAGCAGACGGATGATCACAAGAAGGATTGGAAGGATGTAGTGCGCTATCGCGGCGACGAACGCGGGGATGTAATTTTTCGCCTACCTGTGGAAGATGCGGTGGCACGACATGCAGCGGCCGGATCGCGTGAAATTCCGGATGCGGAGAAGGACTCGAATGCCACCCCGGGGGCCGTAGCCATTGCGCGCACAGCATTGCGCATCGAGCAGATGCGCGTTGCGCCAGATGGAAACCGCCTGGTATTCGCCAGCAATTCAGTTTCGCAGCGCCAGGAAAAAATCGAAGACAACGAACTCTATCTGGTCAGCTTGACGAGCGGCGGCGCTGAACCTGCTTCTACGCGGCTGACTCACAATGAAGCCGTTGAACTCAATCTCTCATGGGCTCGGGATGGCCGGCACATTTTTTTCATGGTCAATGAGGGTTCGGTCGAAAAGAAATATGAAGACCCGCAGCCAAGACTGTATTGGGTCGATGCGGACACGGGAGCGACGGAGCGCTGGTTCGGCAAACTGGACGGCGAAGTGGTGAAATATGCGGCGATGCCAGATGGGTCGGCATTGTGCGCCTGCCGGCTCGGAACGGAGGTGCAAGTTTATTCGCAGGCGAATCCGGCGGCGACGATCGTCAAGCGCGAAGGCTGGCCGGGGACATATTCCGAACTCGCAGCGTTGCCGACGATGCAGAAGTCGTCGAGTGAGCGACAGCGGGTGGCGTTTGTACATTCGGCGATCGAGCGACCGAACGAGGTCTACCTCGCGGATGGGCCGGACAAACTCGCGTTGGCGAGGCCTATTACGAGCTTCAACAAACTTTTCACCGAGCGCGACCTACCGAAAGCGAAGCCGTATCGTTGGACGTCGGACGGAATCCCAATGGAGGGTATGCTGATGTATCCGCCGGGAAAGTTCGAGGCGAAAAATCTGCCAGTGTTTGTGCTGATCCACGGCGGGCCCGCCGATGCCGATGGCAATCACTTTGAAGCCGACTGGTATGTTTGGGACCGTCTTGCGGCGACACAAGGCTGGCTGGTGTTCGAACCGAATTATCGCGGCTCGACCGGCTATGGAGATAAATTTGCGCTGTCGATTATTCCCGCGCTGATTTCGAGTCCGGCGCGCGACATTCTCGCCGGCGTGGATGCGCTGGTGAAAAACGGGATCGCCGATCCCAGCCATCTCGCGGTGGGCGGGTACAGCTATGGCGGATATCTGACGAATTGGCTGATTACGCAGACGACGCGCTTCCGCGCAGCGGTTACCGGCGCGGGCGGCGTGGAGAATGTCGCCGACTGGGGTAATGACGATTCGACCGTCGACGATACGTGGTTTATGAGCGGAACACCGTGGACGGCGCACAAACTCTATGACAGCGAATCCGCGATCTTTTACATCGACAAAGTGCGGACGCCCACACATATGGTTGCGGGCGCGGAAGATGTTCGCGTACCGACGCTCGAAAGTTATCTGCTGGACCGCGCGCTACACTACCTGAACGTGCCGAGCAATCTCCTGCTCTTCCCCGGCGAGGGACACGAACTGGATAAGAATCCGTGGCACGGGAAGATCAAAGTGCGCGAAGAGTTGAAGTGGCTCGAGAAGTATGGAGGGGTGGGGAGTACGCAGTAGGATGCCGCGCGTCGCTAACGCCGCACCGTAGTTGGTTGTAACTGCGCCACGCGCCCCCGCGGCGAGGATTGCTGATAGCGCGCTATGCCCTGGTACAGCGCTTCGGCAATTTGCTGGCGGTAGGCGGCGGAGAGCAGATTGTGCTCGTCGGTCGGGCTGCTGACGAAGGAGATCTCGGTCAAGATCGACGGCATCGTGGTGCCGGTGAGCACGACGAACGCAGCGTCCTTGGTGCCGCGATCGCGAATATCCGAGCTCTTCGCGGAGAGCGTCGCATAGAGCGAACGCTGCACGCTGGCGGCAAGACGACGCGACTCTTCCGTTTTTTCGTGAAGTGCGGACGCGGACAAAGATGCGGGCGTCAGCTGGGCTCCGGCTAGCGCCTGTTTGTCCATCTCTTTCGATCCGGGAGCGGCGAAGAGGTTGGTGTAATAGGTTTCCACTCCGCGGGCGTTCGCCGACGAGCTGTAATTCGCGTGCACCGAGATAAACACGTCAGCCTGGGCATGGTTGGCAAAATCGGCGCGCTGTTCGAGCGGAAGATAGTCGTCGCCGGTGCGAGTGAACATCACGTCCGAGCCCAGGCGGTCGTGCAGCAGCTTGCCCAGGCGTTGCGTCACGTCGAGCACAAGATCTTTTTCCACCAGGCCCTGACGGCCAACTGTGCCGAGATCCCAGCCACCGTGCCCTGGGTCAAGCACAATGCGGAACTTGCCGGTCTTGATCGGAGTCGGCTCGATCTCGGCCGGGGTGCGCGTACCTTTGTCGGCGACAACGGCCGGCGCGCTGGTTGCCGGTTTGGCGGCGAGTAGCGATTTGGGCATTTCGCGCAGTTCGACGATCAGGCGATAGGGATCGGATTCGAGGCTGACGGAAAAATTTGTGTCGCCCTTGGTATCGAGGACAACTCGGGTCACGCCGGCCACGGGCTGGGCAATGCGCATGCGGGAAAGCGCCGGATCGCCGACGTCGAACGTCTTGCCTTCGAGATCGGCGGCCAGAGCCGTATCGTGCAGGTCGAAATAAATTCTTTCGGGAGACATCAGACGATGCACTTCGTAGGGCACCTGGTCTTCCATGTCGATCACGACAGTGGTGCCCATGGCCGACGACCAATGCCGGAGAGCCGTGATTTTCGGGAGCGCGGCGAGCTTGTTCGAGGGTACTGGACTGAGAGCGGACTGCTCTTCGCCTTGGACTCCGGACTGAACCTCGGACTGCGCTTGACCGGGACGCATCAGATCGTCGGAGGCGTCGGGAGCGATCGCCGCTGGCGCCGTAGAACCGTTCGGAGGAGCGGATACAGAGAGCAGGCCTGACGCGGTGTTGCCAGACTGTGTTGCGGCCATCGGCGCTGCCTCGCGAATGGCCGGCGCCTTGCCGCGAAACTGCATGCCCCACCACACGCCGGCTGAAAATAATGCGGCCACGGCGACCAGGCCGATGACAACGCTGAGACCGGGATGAGCGGCGAGAACATTGCCATCCGACTCGGCGCCATCCGACTCGGCCTCCGGCGATTGCAGACGGAACGTGGGCGCCGGAAAGGCGAAAGTGCGGGGATTGCGATCTTCAACCGTCGCTTTCGGGCTCGCGCTGGCGAGCGGCGCTTCGCATTCAATCTCGGCCGTCGCGCTCTCGTCCTCAGGCGCTGAAAAGCTTGGCGATACAGAAGATGCGATCGATGGGCTGACTGCCGAATCGCCTTTCTCCTGGCGCCCGTCGTCCAGGCGCGCTCCGGGCTCGCTGGGAAGAGGGCGGAGCGCGGGATCGCCTTCGAGAACGCTCCCGGCAACATCGGCCAGCCAATGAAACCTGCGATCCTGATCCTCGGGCCGCAGCGCCGCCAGAATCAGCTCGGCGAAGAGATCGAGGCTGCGAACATCGTCGTCGGTAAACGACCATGCCTTGCGGGAAAAGGCCTGGAGAACGCCGATGTACTGGCTGCGGCCGCGGAGAGGCACGATTACCGAAGACCGCGCTTCCATCGCATGCGTCAGATCGAACTCGACGCGCTCATCGGAGCGGGCGTCGTCGCAACGAAGCGTTCTTCCCGAGGCCAGACATTCCAGGAGAAACTCCGAACCGCTGTTCAGACGAATACCGCGGGGAATGGGAAGCTCTCCCGCGGAGGCGCGGCAGACGAGTTCCCCGCGCGGCGGCTGGCTGAGAGCCAACATCACCGAGTCCGCTTGCGTCAACGTGTGCGCGCGGTTGCAGATCAGTTGCAGCACTTCTTCGAGAAAAAAGCGCTCGGTCTGGGAGAGGTCCGAGTCAGAGGCTGCGCCCGCGGCGAGTTGGCGCTGGCGAATCTGCTCGTGCAACTCGGAGAAAGCGAGCAGCGCACCCACGCCTTCCTGCCGCGCGATCGATTCGAGGACACGGTTGCCCGCCACCAGAGGCAGGCTCATGTCCTGCGACGGTCCGGGTTCAACGCGAATTGAAGTGGCGCTCACTTAGTTCGGACCCTTAGTATCGGCCCCGCTCGCGGCATAGATGCTGAGCAGCGCAGTCAAAAGCGGGGATTGCAAAAACGCCTGATTTTATCGTAGTTCGGGCCGCGCCGATCGCTCATTATCGGTCTTGGTTCATGGCGCAGGCCGCGAATCTTCAGCGTAATAGTCTTAAGGGCCGAGTCGCAATGTCCTTTGGTACACGTCCGGCTAGGCCTAGATGACTGCTATGGACGAGTTGATTTGCGTGGGAGAACTCCGAATTCTGACGCATGTCCCTTCAGAGTTTGCTAAGCGCCGCGATTCGGCCTAGTCTGAGTATGGCTTTGGGGAGTGCGATGAGACCCGGTATGAGTTTGGCTGGGAAGCAGGAAGTTTTGCAGCGGCCGCGATTAGCGAAAGTGGTGGAAAAGCCGCGTAAGTCCAATTGGCTGTGGCCCTTGGGCGTGGCGACGACGACTGTGGCAGGAGCTTTTTTGCTGGCTCTGAGGGGCTGCTGGCATCGGCGAATGAGCTGGCCGGTACGGGCGCAAGGACACTCCTACCAGGTATGCCTGGGATGCGGCGTCAAGCGATTGTTCGATGAAAAACAGTTCTGTTCGTATGGTCCGTTTCGCTACGACTTGAATGAGCTGATTGCATGGGCCAGCGCGCGCAAACGGCAGGCGAGTGAGGACTCGCATGTGCATCGGCCCGCTTCGTAGAAGTTGAACCAGAGGGGGTCTGCTGCTTAAAGCACTGCTCGGTGGCTAACGAAAATATGATTACGCGTCCGCTGACGACTCGTGTGTTTGGGCGACTTTCCCTCAGTGGCTAAAGCCGCCTGTCTGGCGGGGTCTAACGGCACGGCTTCAGCCGTGCCCCACCCAAGACAACCCGAAACCGGCTTAATCAGAGTTTTTCTTAAATCATACGACGGTCAGGTGCCCACCGACTGCATCTCGGTCTTGTACCACTCCACCGTGCGGCGCAGGCCGTCTTCGAAATTCACCAGCACTTTATATCCCAGATGCTTTTGCGCCAGCGAAATATCGGCGAGCGAGTGCTTGATATCTCCGCTGCGCTCCGGCGCATACTTGGCCGAGCCCGCGTAGCCAGAGAGCTTCTTCATCGCGGCGAAGACTTCATTCAAGGTGACACGGCGTCCCGTCGCGCAATTCAATACCTTCCCGGCGCACGCGGCAGCCGACGCTGAACATGCGAGTAAATTTGCCGAGACCGCATTATCGATGAAGGTGAAGTCGCGGCTGGTCTCGCCGTCGCCAAAAATCGTAGGCTGTTCGCCGCGCAGCATCTGGAGGCTGAACTTTGCCAGGACGCCGGAATACTGGGAGGACGGATCCTGGCGTGGACCGAAAATATTGAAGTAACGCAGGCAGACGGTTTCGAGTCCATAGCAGCGGTAGAAGGATGTCATGTAGAGTTCGCCCGCGAGCTTGGCCACCGCATACGGCGAGATCGGGCTGGGCGTCATGGCCTCGTGCTTGGGGAGTGTCGGCGTGTCGCCGTAAGCCGACGATGAAGCGGCATAGACGACGCGCTTGACCTTGGCATCGCGCGCGGCCACGAGGACGTTTACGGTTCCGTCAACATTGGCGCGATTGCTGCCGACCGGGTCGATGACCGACTTCGGCACGGAAGGAATCGCCGCCTGGTGGAGCACATATTCGATGCCTTGGCAGGCGCTATGCATGGCCTCAAGATCGAGGATATCGGCTTCGCGAAAGTCGATGCGACCGAGAACTTTAGAAAGATTCTCGCGACGGCCGGTGGCAAAGTTGTCAACGCCGCGAACTTCGTCGCCACGATCAAGCAGCGCACGCACCAAGGACGAGCCGATGAACCCCGCGGCTCCAGTGATCAGGAATTTCGCCATAGAGTTTTATGATAACCCGGTGACGCGGGAGTGAATGGGGAGAAGTGACGGCGATAACGGTAGATTTAAAGATCGGCGGAGCGAATCGCCGAAACGGGCCCGCCGACTCCTCTAGCCAGGCGGGATATTAGTGCCGGTGAGCCCATTTGGCGACTTGGTACAACCCCAGTGCGCCACAACTTGAAGGGTGGCGCCTCAAGTAGTGCTATCGGGAGGATGTGACGGAAACTTTAAGGAAGTTCTTAGGATCGAGAAAAGCATTAGAAACCGGCGGAGGCGGGGGATTTAGCGGCGAAGGCACGAATCTGATCCCACAATTCGTCCAGCCCAGCACCGGTTTTGGCAGAGAACGGGAGAAGCGTAACTCCGGGGTAATCGAGGGCGAACTGGCGCATGGCCCGCGTCAACTCATTGCCTGACATGCGATCGCACTTGGTGGCGACGACAAGATGCGGGCGACCGCGCAAGTCGAGGAAGTCGAGGAGTTCGCGGTCACTCTCTTGCGCGGGAATATTGGCATCGATGAGTGCGAGGCAGAGCGCGAGGCTGGGACGTTCGAGGAGGTAGGGGTCGACAAACCTTGCCCACTCCGCCGAGGTCTCGTGCGAAATCTTGGCATAGCCGTAGCCGGGCAGATCGGTGAAGAGCATCTCCGGTTTGGGCTGGCCGGCGCGGCGAATCTCGAAAAAATTAATGCTGCGCGTGCGTCCAGGAGTCGAACTGGTGCGAGCGAGTTTCTTGCCGACAAGCGAATTGATGACGCTCGACTTGCCTACGTTCGAGCGGCCAAGAAACGCAATCTCGGGCAGATCGGGCCGCGGGAAGTGCGCAGCGTCGCTGGCCGAGAGCAGGTAGCGCGACAGAATCCGCATAGTTCAGAGTGTCCGGTGCTTAGATGGTAAATGAAAACGAATCGGCGAAGGAACCGGCATGGCTCGATGTTACAAAAATCGAAAACCTACAAGCCGAGCGGACGTTTATTTTGTTCTTCCGCTTCCTTGACGGGATGATGCCGGTACCAGAGGGCGAGGCCTCCGGCGATCACGAGGCCAATCAGCACGCTGATGCCGAAGAAGAGCCTATAGCCGGGCAAAGTGATGAGCAGGATAGCAACGACCGCGACGGCCACGATCAGGGCTGCGGAGCCGCGAAGTCCGAAGCTCAGGCGGGGGCTGGACGCGGGTGACATCTTGGAAATATTTTAGCGCGACGGCTGGCCGGTGGCATCGGCGTCGGCGGAAAGCTCTGGCTCGCTGGGGAACACTTAGCGGCCTATTGATGGGCGGTTGGGATGTCTCGGGCACCGGGAGCAGGAGGCGCGATGGGCCCAAGCCCGTCATCCTCGGCGGACATGGGGGGCAGGGGCGATTCGAGCGCGACAGCCAGCACCTGATCCATGTTGTCAACAAAATGCAGCTTCATCGCACTGCGCAGGTTTTCCGGAACCTCGGCCAAGTCTTTTTCGTTGTCCTTGGGCAGAATGACTTCGAAGAGGCCGGCTCGGTGGGCGGCGAGGAGCTTTTCTTTCAGTCCGCCGATGGGAAGAACTTTTCCGCGGAGCGTAATCTCTCCGGTCATCGCGATGTCGCGGCGGACCGGAATGCGGCTGAGGGCGCTGGCGATCGCGGTGGCAATTGTGATGCCCGCGGATGGACCATCCTTTGGAATGGCGCCCTCGGGCACATGTACATGAATGTCGACGCTGCGGTAAAAATCGCGTGGGAGGCCGAGACGGTGCCAGCGCGAGCGGATATAGGTGATGGCAGCCTGCGCCGACTCCTGCATGACGTCGCCGAGTTTGCCGGTCAGAATCGGCTTGCCGCCCTTGCCTTCGACGGCCGTGACTTCGGTGGAGAGAATTGAGCCGCCGACCTCAGTCCAGGCCAATCCCGTAACCAGGCCGATCTCGCTTTTCTCGTGGGCGAGCGTATCGCGGAACTTGATGACGCCGAGAAGCTCTTCTATCTTCTCCGGTTCGACGGAAATCGAAAACTCCAGGCCTTCCTTGACGACCTTGCGCGCAACCTTGCGGCAGACGTTGCCGATTTCGCGCTCGAGGTTGCGCACGCCAGCCTCGCGCGTATAACCGCGAATGATCTGGCGGATCGCCTCGTCGGAGAACTGAACGTTCTTGTCGGTCAGGCCAGCAGCGAGCATCTGCTTCTTGACCAGGAACTGTTTGGCGATCTCGACTTTTTCGGGCTCGGTGTAGCCGTGCAGGCGCAGCACTTCCATGCGGTCTTGCAGGGCGGGCGGAATGGTGTGCATCACATTCGCCGTGGCCACGAAGAAGACCTGCGACAGGTCATACTCGACGTCGAGGTAGTGATCGATGAACATGAAGTTCTGCTCGGGATCGAGCACTTCAAGGAGTGCAGCGGACGGATCGCCGCGGAAGTCCATCGACATTTTGTCGACTTCGTCGAGCATGAAGACCGGATTCTTGGTGCCGGCCTTCTTCATCATCTGGATGATCTGGCCGGGCAGTGCGCCGATGTAGGTGCGGCGATGGCCGCGGATTTCAGCCTCATCGCGCACGCCGCCGAGCGACATGCGAACAAACTTGCGGCCAGTGGCCTTGGCAATTGACATGCCGAGCGAAGTCTTGCCGACACCCGGAGGGCCGACAAAGCAGAGGATCGAACCCTTGGGATTCTTAACCAGCTGGCGGACGGCGAGAAATTCAAGGATGCGCTCCTTGATCTTCTCGAGGCCATAGTGATCCTCGTTCAGCACCTTCTCGGCACGCGAGATGTTGCGGATCTCCTTCGAACGCTTCTTCCACGGGACGGCGAGCAGCCAGTCGAGATAGTTGCGCGATACGGTTGATTCGGCCGACATCGGCGGCATAGCTTCGAGCTTTTTCAGCTCCTGCATCGCCTTGTCGCGAACTTCCTTCGGCATGCCGGCAGCTTCAACCTTCTTTTTCAGTTCGTCGAACTCGCTCTTCTCACCGCGGCCCAGCTCTTTCTGGATCGCTTTAATCTTTTCGTTTAAGTAATACTCTTTTTGAGCCTTCTCCATCTGCCGCTTGACGCGCGACTGGATGGTGCGATCCATGTTCAGCTTCTCGATTTCGACGTCCAGCACGTCGCCAATGCGGCTGAGGCGTTCGGCAGGATCGAAAATCTCGAGCAGGTTCTGCTTCTCTTCAATAGAGAGCTGAAGGTTCGCGGCAATGGTGTCGGTGAGTTTGGCCGGGTCTTCCATGCGCACGGCCGCGATCATGGTTTCATAGTTCAGCGACTGGCACAGCTTCACGTACTGCTCGAAGAGCGTGGTCACGCGTTGCATGCCGGCTTCGATCTGCGGCGTCGTGTCGGTGGCATAACGCGCCACGCGCACCGTCGCCTGCATGAAGCCTTCGGTCTCCGTTACCTGGAGGATTTTGCCGCGCTCAATACCTTCAACCAGAACTTTAATGTTTCCATCGGGCAGTTTGAGGCTCTGGACGATATTGACAATGGTGCCGACCTGGAAAATATCGTTGGGCTTGGGTTCGTCGATGGAGGCGTCGTGCTGGGTGGCGAGAAAAATCTTCTTGTCGCTGGCCAGAGCTTCTTCGAGAGCGTGGACGCTGGATTCGCGGCCCACCACAAACGGCGTCATCATGTATGGAAAAATGACGACGTCCCGGATGGGCATCATCGGCAGTTTCTTGCTTTCGAATTTCTCCCGCGGATTCGACAAACCAGGGTCTCCGTTCCTGAGGTCCCACCGAGTGGGTGCCCATCCTTAAACATCGCACAGTTTGCAATGTTTAGGGCGGGAGTTTCAACTTGCCGCTTTCTCTATCATAGCCAGTGAGACGCTTTTCTTCTCCACCATCTCGCGGGTTACTTCAAATTCCTTGACCTTCTTCTGGCTGGGCAAACTATACATCAATTCGAGCATGAGCTCTTCAAGAATCATGCGCAAGCCGCGCGCCCCGACCTTGCGGATCATGGCCTGGCGGGCAATGGCGCGATTGGCATCGTCGCTGAACTTCAGCCTTACGTTTTCGAATTCAAACAGACGCTGGTACTGCTTGACGATAGCGTTCTTGGGTCGCGTCAAAATTTCGACCAGCGCATTCTCATCGAGGCTCTGAAGGACGCCCATAACGGGAAGACGTCCGACAAATTCCGGGATCAAACCGAACTTGATCAGGTCCTCAGGCTGCGCCTCGGAGACAAGTTCGAAGCTGCGCCGGGAGGATTGCAGCGTCGCCTCTTCCTGCTCGAGGTCAGCCCCGGTGCGGAAACCCAGTGCCTTCTTGCCGACGCGGCGCGCGATGATCTTTTCGAGGCCGACGAATGCCCCGCCGCAGATGAAGAGAATGTTCGTGGTATCGACGGGCGTGAATTCCTGGTGGGGATGCTTGCGCCCGCCCTGCGGGGGGACGTTGGCGATGGTGCCTTCCAGAATCTTGAGCAAAGCCTGCTGTACGCCTTCGCCGGAAACATCGCGGGTAATCGACGGGTTCTCGTCCTTGCGGCCGATCTTATCGATCTCATCGATATAGATGATGCCAGTCTGAGTTCGACTCACGTCGCCTTCGGCGGCTTGTAGCAGCTTGAGGATGATGTTCTCGACATCCTCGCCGACGTATCCGGCTTCGGTGAGCGTGGTCGCGTCAACGATGGCGAACGGCACGTCCAACATGCGGGCCAGCGTCTGCGCCAACAGCGTCTTCCCTGTTCCGGTCGGCCCGATCAGCAGGATGTTCGACTTGGTCAGTTCGACGCCGTCACTGGTGCGCTGGCGGTTCATGTAGATCCGCTTGTAGTGGTTATAGACGGCAACGGCGAGCTTCTTCTTGGTCTGCTCCTGGCCGATAACGTACTCGTCGAGGAAGGACTTTACGTCCTGTGGCTTGGGCAACTGGTTGGGAACCGCCGACTGCGGCGTTGCGGTGCGGTCGTCTTCGAGAATCGAGTTGCAGACGGCCACGCACTCGTCGCAAATGTACGCACGGGGATAGTCGCTTGGCGATGAGATCAGCTTCGCTACCGCGTCCTGGGACTTATGACAGAACGAACAGCGCAGCATCTCTTCCGAGCCTGATCTTGTTTTCACTCGGCACTACTCCTTTTCTACCTACCGCCCACGCCCGTTGCGGTTTCCGACCGGCGTTAAACGCCGATCATACCCGCTCTCTTGTCGTATAGATGATATCGTCGATGATTCCGTATTCCTTTGCCTGTTGCGAGTTCATAATGAAATCGCGCTCGACGTCTTTTTCCACTTTGTCGAGTTTTTGCCCGGTATGTTTTGCAAGTAATTGATTCGTAATCTCGCGCATCCGCAAGATTTCACGGGCATGAATGTCGATGTCGGTGGCCTGCCCGCTAAGCCCGCCCATGGAGGGCTGGTGGATCAGGATGCGCGAATTGGGCAATCCCAAACGTTTTTTGGGATGTCCCGCCGAAAGCAATAGTGCCGCCATCGACGCCGCCTGCCCGATGCATATAGTCGTCACATCGTTCTTTACATATTGCATGGTGTCGTAAATTGCCATACCCGCGGTAATGGAGCCGCCCGGCGAGTTGATGTAGAGCTGGATGTCCTTTTCCGGGTCTTCCTGGGCCAGGAAGAGCATCTGGGCGATCACGAGGTTGGCGATGTTGTCGTCGATCGGCGTTCCAATAAAGATGATGTTGTCGCGCAGCAGCCGGGAGTAAATATCGTAGGCGCGTTCTCCGCGCCCCGTCTGTTCGATCACCATCGGTACCAGCATCATTTTCTCCGTCAAGGTCTCCACACCGCCGCCGGTGTCCTATGCGCAATCGGGGGAGAATCGAAATGTCCGCGGGCTCTTCATGCGGACTGGTGATACAAAAATTCGAGGGTTTTCTCGTTGCGGATTCTGGTCCGTATCCTATCGAGGCCCCCATCGCGTGTCAAACGTGTGCGGATCGTCTCCGCCGTCTGTTTTGTTTGTTTTGCCAGCGAATCGACCTCGGCGTCCATCTCCTCATCGCTGACCTGCACATTCTCCGCGTCGGCCACTTTTTCCAGCAGTAGCGCGGCCTTCACGTCGTGGATCGCCTGGTCGCGCTGACCGGCGCGAAGCCGCGGTAGATCCATCTGCTTCATATGCTCCGCGGTCAATCCCTGCGCCGCCAGCGCGCGCAGTCCGCGCTCGAGGCGAATATCGATCTGTTGTTCGATTAGCGCCTCCGGCACTTCGAAGTCGTTGCGCTTAATCAGGTCTTCGACCAGTTTGTCTTTGGCTTTGTGCTCGGCTTCGTGCCGGCGCTCGGCTTCCATCTGCTCGCGCACGCGCGTTCTCAGTTCGTCGACGTTCGCGAACTCGCCGAGCTGCTTGGCGAACTCTTCATTCAGCTCGGGCAGGATCTTCTTCTTGATGGCATTGACTTTCACTGTATAGCTGAAGGTCTTCCCTGCCAGGCGCTTATCCTGCGCGTCGTCCGGATAATGCACGTCGAAGGTGCGCTCGTCGCCGACATTGGCGCCGCGCAAGTGCTCGGTAAACTCCGGCATCGTATTCTTGCCGCCGATCTCGACCAAGACTTCATCCATGTGCACCGGCTTGGCCTCTCCAGTCGCGTCCCCAGAATCCTTGGGATGGCCATCGAGCGAGGCCTGGGCGAAGTCGCCATCGGCGAGGACGCGGCCTTCAATTGGGTCGAACTTCGCATGTTGCTCGCGCAGATCATTGAGCGCCTGCTCCACATCGTCGGCGCTCACTGCGATCTCCGGTTTGTCTGCCCGCAGTTCCTTGTAGCCTTCGAGCTTAACCTCGGGCAGTACCTCGAACGCCGCCTTGAAGCGCAGCGGCTCGCCATCATGCACGTGCAGGTCGGTAACGCGTGGCTGCGACACAGGATGCATGCCCAACCGCTCGGTCTCCTGCCGGAAATAACGGGGGATGAGGGCCTCGACAACGTCCGTCTTGATCTCTTCGGAAAAACGCTGGCGAATAATGGATGCCGGAACATGCCCGCGCCGGAATCCGGCGATGCGGGCCACCTTCTGGTACTTCTGAATGAGCGCTTCGGTCTCGCGTCCAACCTCGGACGCGGGTATCTCGACTTCGATCTCGCGCTTCGTGTTGTCTTTTGTTTCCTTTGTTTCCGTGGGGCTCACAGTCTACCTTTCAACGGTCTCCGCCAACCGATTGTTGCGGAGCCTGGGAGGGAATGGCTCTATGAAAAAGCCTTCACCGCAAAGATGAGTTTAAAGACAGGCGGAGAACATCGTCAAACGCACGGACCATAGTTCTTACCCACCAAAGTAACCGCTGAGCGCCTGAGTGTGCAGATGACTGCAGATTTTGTAATTTGGTAATCGGGTAATTTGGTAATTTCAACCCAAGGCTATTTCAAATTACGGAATTACCCGATTACAAAACTACAAAATGTCTCTTCCTACGTGGCTAAAGGTTTTGAACGCTGAGGTGGTCGCCTGCACACGCTGCCCGCGGCTGGTCGCCTATCGGGAGCAGGTTGCGCGCGAGAAGCGCCGTGCCTACCGCGATCATGACTACTGGGGGAAGCCCGTGCCCGGCTTCGGCGATCCGAAAGCCGCCGTGCTCGTACTCGGCCTCGCGCCCGGCGCGCATGGCTCGAACCGCACCGGCCGTCCGTTTACCGGAGACGCGTCGGGCAACTTCATGTATCCGGTCCTGTACGAAACGGGGTTTGCCAGTCAGCCGACCGCAACATCCCGCGAAGACGGCCTTGTGCTCACCAATCTCTACATCACGGCCGCGGCCCGCTGCGCTCCGCCGGACAATAAGCCGCTGCCGCAGGAACTGGCCAACTGCTCGGCCTATTTGGACCAGGAACTGGAGGGGTTGAAGAATCTGCGCGTGATTGTCGCCTTGGGAAAGATCGGCTTTGACAGCTACCTGCTCTACCTGAAACGCCGCGGCTTGATCACCACTCGCGCATCTTATTTGTTCGCCCACGGGGCGAGCTACGAGATGCCGGATGGCAAGACGCTGCTGGCGTCCTACCATCCGTCGAACCAGAATACGCAGACGGGCAAGCTGACGCGGGCAATGTTCATGGAGATTTTCGAGAAGGCGAGAGCGCTGGCGAAGTGACGATAGCAAAGCAATGATGGCGAAGTAGTATTGGCGATTGCGCCGCAATTCGTTCAGAAGGCTCATGAATTCTGGTCTGAATTCGCTTCCCTGCCGATATCGCTAAAGGGCGGATCCTGGGGTAGCGGTCGCAACTCTGGGCCGGCCAGAATCATGCGGACCGCTTCGGGATGAGCCGCCCTCTTTACTCGTACCTCCCACTCGCACCTCCCACTCGCGCCTCACTGCCGCTAACGCGCCTTTGTGCCATCGCGATCACTCTCTGGTCTTTCCCGCCGTGCTATAACCTGACGGAAGCCAGGGAGGTCGTGCATGAATCTCGGGGACTCTGATCGGCGCTTTGGCATCCTTTGGCTGTTCTTTGGCTACAGCCTCGCGCTCCACGCTCTGGACGAGGCCGGCAATAACTTCCTCTTCTTTTACAACGCCAATGTGATTGCCATGCGCCGAACGTGGCCTTCATTCTTCATGCCTGTGCTCAGCTTGCAGTCGTTCATTGGAATCATGCTGTGCGGCCTCGCAGTGTGGCTTGCGTTGGTGCCTCTCGCATTTCGCAGGCGGACCTGGATGCGCGTCCTCGCTGTGCCAGTAGCGTTGCTCGGCGGCATCGCCAATGGTTGCGTGCACATGATCGCGTCTATCGTTTACCGGCGCTTCATGCCCGGCGTTTATACTGCGCCGCTGATCTTGCTCGCTGGAATCCTGCTGCTCAGGGAAGCCGTGAAGGCACGCGACGCGCTTTCTGAGGCGCGTTCTTAGATTGTCGTGGAATGCGCTGGTTAGAAGCCAACGAACACCGGCTCTGGCTCGAGGCGGATTCCCCAGGTATCTTCGACGCCTCGCTGAATTGTATCCTTCAGGGCCAGGATGTCCGCGGCTTGCGCGTTGCCCGGATTGATCAGCGCCAGCGCGTGCTTGGAAGAGATCGCCGCGTGGCCGAGAAGGAATCCTTTGCCGAAGCCGGAATGCTCCACCAGCCAGGCGGCCGAGACCTTTTGCTGCGCATGGAGAGCGGGATAACTGGGAATTGTCAGGCCGCGCGATGCGGTTCGGGTTGCGAGGTCACGAAACTGGGCTTCGCTGAGGATGGGATTCTTGAAGAAGGAGCCGACGCTGCGAGAGTCAGCATCGCCCGGGACGATCAGCATTCCCTTGCGGCGGCGAATCTCCAAGACGGCGTCGCGGACTTGGGCCAGCGAAGGCTGGGCGGGCGCGTCGGCGAAGTGGCTGCGCAGATCGGCGTACTTCAGGTTTGCAGTGCCGCCGCGGCGCAGCCTGTATTCGACCTGCAAGATGATGTAGCGGCCGCGCTCGCCTCCGTCTGGGGACTGCGGCTCCCGATTGAAGATGCTGGAGCGATAGCGGAAACGGCACTCAGTACGCGAGAGTGTAACGATGCGGTCTTCATTATTTAGATCAGTACCGAGTTTATTCAGATCAGAGGCGAACTTTGTATCGAAGGCGCGCACGGATTCGATTGTCTCGGCGACCTCTTGTCCGTAGGCGCCGACGTTCTGCACCGGCGTACCGCCGACGCTTCCCGGAATGCCGCTGAGGCACTCGACGCCGGCGCAGTTTTGGGAGATAGCGAAGGCGACGAAGTCGTCCCAATTCGCACCGGCTCCGGCGCTGAAGATCATGGAGTTCGCGCCGGCTTCACGCATGTGCGGACGAGAACCCTCGCCGATGGCGATCTTGACGACGAGTCCCGGCCAGCCGGAATCGGCGACTACCAGATTGCTACCTCCGCCGAGCACGAAGAGCGGCAACTGGCGGGTGCGCGCGAACGCCAGCGATTCGCGAACGTCGTCTTCGCTTTGGGCCGCGGCAAAGTAGCGCGCTGCGCCTCCTACCTGCAGCGTGGTCAGGGGCGCGAGCGCGACATTCTCCTGAATCGTCATCGACTCGAAGATACCGCGTTGGGGAGGATTTGTGCTTTTGCCGACGGAAGGAAGGTTAGTGGGATGGAGATCGGTGTGGCGATCGATGCGTGAGCGCAGATCACAGGGAGCGATTACTTGGACTTCTTACTTCGACTTCGAACCGGCGGCGTCTTTCTCTACGAGGGAGAGGACCGTGGCATCTTTGTGCTTCTTCTTCGACTTCCCTGCCTTGCCTGCTTTGGCGCGACTGATAAGATCGGCGACCGAGGTACTCTCCAGAATCTTTGCGGCGGAGTCACGCACCTTGAGAAAGACCTCGTAGAGGGCGCGATGATCGTCGTCGGAGGCGATGAGGCTGCGCAACTGGTCGGCGTCGCCGAAAGGCGCGAGCGGCCCGTCGACGAGGCGGATGATCTCGCTGAGGTAAATGTCGGAGGGAGCGCGGCGCAACTGGTATCCGCCCTTGGCGCCGCGAACGCTCTCGACGATGCGCGCGTTCTTCATCTCGAGGAGGATCAGTTCGAGAAACTTCTCGGGCAGATCGTTCTCCATCGCAATGTCACGGATCTTGACGGTCCCCATTCCATAATGGTGACCGAGCGTCAAAATCGCCTCGAGCGCGTAGAGACCTTTTTGCGAGATCTTCAAGCTAGAATCCTTCCCCAGTCATGGAGATTACTAAGTTAGTGGAATAGGTTGCCTTGGAGGTACTGTAACGAGGCCGAAGCGGCTTTGCAACGACGATCTTTTGCGGCTGGAGATTACGCCGGTTCACCGCGGCTGGGCGTCCTTGACCGTCTTCGGGCATTCCACTACATTCGAATCCGAGCCTGAGCGAACTGGTTGGAAGCTTTGCTCGCGGCTCATAACTTGAAACCGGCTCAAAACTCATAGCTCGAAGCTCATTTTTGCACTCCATGACCGTTAAAAAGAACTCACTACGCAAAACCACTCCGCTTCGTCAAAAAGCACAACTGATGTCTTCATCCGAGATCGAGCGCACACTGGTGCGTCTGGCGCACGAGATCCTCGAAAAGAATGGGGGCGTGGAAGGGCTTGGGCTGGTTGGAATCCGGCGGCGCGGTGTTCCTATTGCCGAACGGCTGGGCAAGATGATCCAGAAGGTCGAGAAGAAGTCGGTTCCGGTGGGGACGCTCGACATCACGTTTTACCGGGACGACCTTTCGACGGTGGGGCCGAAGCCCGTGGTGCAGGAGCAAGCGATCGGCTTTCCGATTGAAGGCAAGCGGATTGTGCTGGTCGACGATGTGCTTTATACGGGACGGACGACGCGAGCGGCGTTAGATGCGCTCTTCTCGCATGGACGTCCGAGCCGGGTGCAGTTGCTGGTGCTGATCGATCGCGGACACCGCGAGATTCCGGTGGAAGCGACGTTTATCGGCCGGAATGTGCAGACCACTGACAACGAAGTGATCGAAGTGAAGTTGAGCGAGATTGACGAGGCGGAGAAAGTCCTGCTGATGGAGAGGACTTAGGCTGCGGTTGTTGCTGGGCTGGTTTGGACTGGGTTAGAACGTCATTCGTAGCTCCATTCATTCACTGAAATTTGTCGAAATTTGGCTGCGGATTTCCGCGGCTTTTCTTGCCTATTTTTTACCCTCCCCCTCTAAACTGGTCTTTGATGGCAAAGGAGTTAGGTGGTGATGGGGGCTGAGTCTTTGGATACAAAGGAGTTACGTGATTGTAGGTTAAGTGATTTAGATGCTTTGAGTTGCGTGGAACTTTTTGAGATTTGTTTACTGATTAGTTAATACATTGAGGGTCTCACGTAAGGTATTTATTCTTCAATGAGTTAAGGGGTTCTTGAGTAAGGGCGGATTACTCCCCCGCGGTCAGCGTCATTATTACTCTTCTTCCGCCCTCCTTCCACCCTCCGGGACTGCATCGTATTGACCTTCCACCCGCGGCTTGCGCCGTGGGCTTTATTCTTGTGCCGCTCTGCGGCTGGTAATCCCGCCTCACGAGGGGTGCCTGCTCTGTTGGCCGTTACGCCTTGGTTATGGAGGCCCACTCGAGTTCGAAGCGGTCGCGAGGGTAGAAGGACTTTTGGGTTCCGACGCCCAGGGTGGAAAGGCCGGCGTAGAGATTGGCCTTCATGACCGCTTCTTTTTCCGGGAGGCCTTCGCCGAGGAAGGTGGCGAAGCTGCCGATGAAGGCGTCGCCGGCGCCGGTGCTGTCGACGCTCTTCATGAAGTAGGCGGGGACGTGGGCGATGCCCTCTTTGCCGGCGAGGAGCGAACCGTTGGCGCCGAGGGTGATGAGGACGCGGCGGATGCCGCTGGAGAGAAGCTTTTCGGCGCAGCGTTTGGCGTCGTCGACATTGCGCACGGGCAGGCCGGAGATGGTTTCGGCTTCGCTCTCGTTGGGGACAAAGTAGTCGAGTTCGGAGACGTGCTTGATGTCGATGGGCTGGGCCGGGGCGGGATTCAGGATGCAGCGGATGCCATTCTTGCGGGCGAAGTGGATGGTGTAGTAGACGGTCTCGAGCGGAATTTCGAACTGGAGAACGATGCAGTCGACGTGCTGGAGGAGGTCGGCGGCGGCATCGACGTCGGCGGGGGTGAGTTTGTCGTTGGCGCCTTTGACGACGATGATGCGGTTCTGGCCGGAGGAGTCGACGAAGATGGGCGCGACGCCGCTGGAAACGCCGGGGACAATTTTTACGTGGGAGGCGTCGATGCCGAGCTTTTCGAAATTGGAGATGGTGGCGGGACCGAAGAGGTCGTCACCGACGCGGGCGACCATGGAGACTTCCGCGCCGCAGAGGCGGGCGGCTACGGCCTGATTGGCGCCCTTGCCGCCGAATCCGAGATTGAATTTATCGCCGAAGATGGTTTCGCCGGGCTTGGGGAAGCGGTCGGAGAAGGTGGTGAGATCGACATTCGCACTGCCTACGATTGCAATTCGAGGACGCTTGGGCATATCCGTTGGCTCGTTTATGAGAATGATGACTGCGGGGCGTGGCGGGGCAAATGCGCGGCACGCGAAGGGTGAGTCTAGTTGGATGGGGAGGGAGTGTCAAACGAGAGGGGGATAGCTATACGGACGGGAAAACTGCCACACGGGGCCTAGGAACGGCGCTCGGCTCCGAAGGGCGTGAAATCGGCGTCGTAACAGAGCGTGCCATTCGACTGCACGACCACGCGCGAGCTGCCCAGTAGGTCTTCGGCATAAGTACAACGGGCTGCCCGAGACGGGCACCATCGCAACGCGCTTGCCGCCGAAGAAAATGTATTCGTTTTGCAGGTTGCCGGAGGCGTCGGTCTCGGCCAGAATCTCACCGCCCGAGCCGTACCAGTGCAGCGTGCTGCCGACTTTGGAGGCGCGGCGGCCGTCGCCGTTGTAGGGTTTTCCCCACTCAAGCCAAAGGAAGGCTTGAATGGGCCACCGGCCCGTCTGTCCCCCCGCATTGTCCCCCAGACCTTCAGTTCGCTTCATCCTGGAGCCATATGTGAAACTTTCCGAAAACCGCATCGTTTGGGTTATCCATCGCCGTCACCCGCATCTCCGAGAGCTCTTCGGAGTAGTCGAGTGAATCGATCCTCTCTTCGAACGGCTGGACGTCGTCGAAATCAACCAGCGAGCAATCTAGCTCTTCAGCAGCTCGCCTCACGCGCTCTTCGAACGCGCCACGGGAGTCTGCCCACGCTGCGATGTGAACATATGCCCCTTTCCCGTTGCCGAATCGCTTACATTTCCGCGTCGGCTTCAACCCCGCTAAGCAAATCCATAACTCCATTCAGCCTTACTCCGGGAGAAATGAGGGGACAGACGGGATATTCCCCAATTCTCAAGCCACAAATGTAAGTCCGGCCTGTGAGCTATCGCCGACAGGCTTCTTGTGTCGGCCCGCTTTTCGCGCCGCCAGAGGACGCCGTGTCGATTCCTCCAACGCCGCCACGAACTCCTCTGTCCCCAGCGAACAGTCCAGCACGACGACGCGCGGGAATCGAGCCATTCTTGAAAGTTAGCAGAAATGGCCAAAAGAATTGGGGAATATCCCGTCTGTCCCCGCATTGTCCCCCATCACTTCTCCTCATGGCCGGGAAAGGCGGTAATCATGTTATCGGAACGCTCGGTTATCACTGTATAGATGGATGTTCGGGCGCGAGTGCCGAGTTTAGTTTCATCCTCTTGGATACGGCCCTATCGCAGCGCTGAAGCGCTGCGCCACCCAAAATCACTTGCTACATCGAGTCCTCACTCGACCTTGACCGGAGCGGCTACGGAGCCGATTCTGCCGGTTAGGCCGTCGCGGACTACTATGCGGACGCTGTATTCGCCGGGAGCGAGGTCGAGGGCACCCTGGTAGCTGATGCCTTTCTGCTTGATGGTGGAGGCCTGGTCGGCGGTGGCGTGGACGTCGATCTTTTTTCCGGAGGGGTGATCGACCTGCTGGCCGGTGGCGGTGCGGGCCATGGCGACGAAGTCGACGACGAGATGATTGTTGTCGGCGGCGTCGACCAGGGTCGAGTCTGGGGCGAGGCTTAAAAGGAAGCGGACACTCTTTTTGCCGGGCTGCTGGCTGGGAGCGGTCGGCTGCCAGCGCGCGACGAGGGGAATCGCGGTGTAATCGAGTGGAGAGCGGAGGGCGGCGGAGATATCGTTGTCGCGCGTGAGGTCGGGGTTTTCGGTGGTGTTGGTGACGAAGAAGCCGGAGCGGGCGCGGATCTCGATGTGCTCGCGCTTGACCTTGACGGAGAGCTTACGCCAGCCGGGCTTGGGGTTGGAGCGATCGAGATAGTAGCCGAGCATGTAGTACTGGGCGGAGTCGTCGACGGCCTGGCGAAATCCTCTGGCGAGGTCGTTGGAGTTGAAGTAGGGGCGGCCTCCGGTGGCGGCGGCGAAGGTTTGGAAGGTGGCCTCGGTATCCATACGACGCCAGTCCGCGCTTCGCGTGAATGCGCCCGGGTGACGCGGGTTATTGGGCACGGCGATGGAAGCGCCTGGCGTGTTAGAGGTGAGGCCTTTGACGTCGACCGGATAGAGGGAAATTTCGGCGGAATTGAGGAGTTGCCAAGTGCGCTCGTAGAGCGGAAGAACGTCGGTGAGTGAATCGCGTCCGGCGGGGGCGAGTTGCATGGTGTTGTCGCTGACGCTGAAAGGAAATCCGCCGCCGGCCCAGACGAGCGACTTACGACCGGGAAAACCGCCGAGAGCTTGCGCCAGCTGCTGCATGGCTTCGAGGGTGTAGGTGATAGCGAGGCGCTGCTGAAACGACTGGAAGTTGAGCTCGGCATCTTCCATCATGGCCTGAAGGCGATCGGCCTCCTGCTGCGTGGGACTTTCAGAACCGATATTTGGGCTAAGGCCGGCGGCGCCCTCGGGGGTGGCAGTGCCGGTGATGGCTTCCATGTCTTCGGGCGTGTCGACGGTTTGGGTGGTGTCGCCGCGGACTTTGTGGAGGGCGGCGATGAGGACGCCGGGATCGGTGGTGAAGTCGTGCACGACGTGGATGCCGCTTCGGGTGAGGGTATAGAGGCCGGTGGGCTCGCGGCGGTCGACGGTTTGGGAAAGATACTTGAGCAGCTCTGTGCGGGCGTAGGCCTGGTCGGCGAATCCGGTATTGAGCAGGTCGAGGACGATGAGGGTGACGCGGCGGGTTGAGGCTGCGGTGGGGCTTCCGCCTGCGACGGTGATGGTGTTGCTGAACTCGCCGGGCTTGAGGGTGCGCGACATGCGATGCGGATCGGTGGCGATCTCTTCGAAGGTGGCGATCTGGCGCTCGCCGCCGTTTTCGAAGACGGAGAAGTCTTCCTTCTTGAGTCCGGTGATGTGATTGCCGGACTTATCGGTGACGAGAGTGGGAATGAGGACGAGTTCGGTGCGGGAGGTGAATTTGACCTCGGCGTTGTCTTTCTCTTTATCTTTATCTTTGGCGAGGGTCGAGAGAGGACATACAAGGATGAGAAATAAGATGAGATAAGTCTGTGTGCGGAGACGATGGCTGTAACGAGAGCTGGAAGAGCGGATGACGGCACGCATAGACAACCTCGCTTCAGTTACGAAGAGGGGAGACTAAATTGTTGATACGTGGTTAAGAGAGTAACAAGGTCGCGCTTGATTATAGTGCAGGCGGGGGCGGGAGCGATTGAATTGTCCGCCATTTTGGCTCGCTTTCGAACAGGCGGGAGTCTCGACGGCTAAACAGTCTGCTTGAAAACGCGTATTTTCGCCGATCAAGATTCCCCCAGCGGCTGGAAGCCGCAGTCGATTGGGCGCGATTTACAGCACGAGTTGAAACTCGTGCCCTTCCCGTCCTTGCCGGATCGCAGAATTTTTTGGCCATCAAGAAGTCGTGATTCATGAGGGCGGTTTTCGCAACGCTGAAGCGTTGCGCCACTCAAAAGCGCCGTCCAGAAGCATTTGGCTCGGCATCAAGTGTGGCGGCAACCTGGTTCGCGGAATCGGACTCCAAGGTTTGCGACTACAATCACACGATGAATTTTGCTGACCTGATCTTTGGCCGCCCGCTGGCGATAGAGGACGAAAAGTCGGAACGCATTGGACCGGCCAAGGGGATTCCGATCTTCGGGCTGGACGCGCTGAGTTCGGCGGCGTACGGGCCGGAAGCCGCGCTGACGCTGCTGATTCCGCTGGGTATGGCGGGGGCGGCGTACATCTGGCCGATCAGCATCAGCATTGTGGTGCTGCTGGGCATCGTTTATTTCTCGTATAGCCAGACGATCGAAGCGTATCCGCAGGGCGGCGGATCGTATACGGTGGCCAGCGAAAATTTGGGAGTATGGCCGGGGCTGCTGGCGGCAGCATCACTGATGGTGGATTACATTCTGACGGCGGCGGTGGGAATTTCCGCCGGAGTGGGGGCGCTGGTTTCTGCCGTGCCTTCGTTACAGAAATATACGCTGTCGATGTGCCTCGGGATTTTGATCGTGCTGACGGTCGTCAATTTGAGGGGCGTGCGCGAAACGGGCGGGATTTTTCTGGTGCCGACCTATGTCTTCATCGCATGCCTGCTGGCGATGATCGCGGTCGGAGTTGTGAAGGCGATTGCGGCGGGAGGACATCCGGTGCCGGTGATTGCGCCGCCAAAGTTGAGCGCGGCGACGGCGAGCATGGGGGCGTGGCTGCTGCTACGGACGTTTGCGAGCGGATGCACGGCGATGACCGGAGTGGAAGCGGTGAGCAACGGAGTGATGGCGTTTAAAGATCCGACGGCGAAATATGCGCGGCTGACGCTGACGATCATCATCGGGATCCTGATGATCATGCTGATCGGGATTGCGTGGCTGGTGCCGCATTACGGAGTAGCGGCGACCGCTCCGGGCATAGCCGGCTACCAGAGCGTGCTTTCGCAGCTGCTGGCGGCGATCACAGGGAAGGGATGGTTCTACTGGACGAGCATTGTGTCGATTCTGGTGGTGCTGTCGCTGTCGGCGAATACGGCGTTCGCGGATTTTCCGCGGCTGTCGCGGGCGATTGCGCTCAATGGATATCTGCCGTTTGCGCTGGCGCTGCGGGGACGGCGGCTGGTGTTTACGGAAGGTGTGTATGCGCTGGCACTCTTGACCGGGATTTTGCTGGCGATTTTTGGCGGCGTTACCGACCGGCTCATTCCGCTTTACGCGGTGGGCGCATTTCTGGCGTTCACGCTGTCGCAAGCGGGGATGGTGGTGCACTGGCGGCGCACGGGCGGACCGGGCGCGCGAAAGAGCATGGTGGTGAACGGGCTGGGCGCGGTGGCGACGGCGATCACGGTATCGGTTGTGCTTCTGGCGAAATTTGCCGATGGCGCGTGGATCACGATTGTATTGATACCCGCGCTGATGCTGATGATGCGGGGTATCCGGCATCATTATGACCGGGTATGGAGGGAGACGAAGGCGGATCGTCCGGTGACGACGAGCGACCTTTGCACACCGATTGTGCTGGTGCCCGTCGATCGCTGGAGCGTGATTTCCGAAAAAGCGCTGCGCTTTGCATGGAATCTGTCGGATCAGATTTGCGTGATTCATGTCGACTGCGGCGAGGAGACCGATAGCCTGTGCAACACGTGGCCGCGGCTGGTGGAAAAGCCGGCGAAGGAAGCGGGGTTGCCGATTCCGGAACTGGTGGTGCTGAAGTCACCTTATCGATTTATTGTGAAGCCGATCGTTAATTACGCGCTTGAACTTGAACAGAAGCATCCCGAGACGCACATCGCGGTGATTGTGGCGGAGTTAGTCGAGGCGCGTTGGTATTACTTATTTCTGCATAACAACCGGTCAGCGTTGCTGAAGGCGATGCTGCTGATGAATGGCAGCCAGCGCATCAGCATTGTTAATGTGCCGTGGTATTTGAAGGAGTAGGCCGGGACAAATTTTGCGGGGGCGGCCAACCCCGACGGTGGGACACGCTGCGCGGGTTGCGGGTGCCGCGGTGGTATGAGCGGTGAGAAGCTAGCAGGCTTGGGAAGGGACTTGTGACGGTCGCACCGCAGCGGCTAAAGCCGGGTTTGAGAGTAAGCGCGTTATCGCAGCGCTGAAAAGCGCTGCGCCACCCAAAAGCGCGGGGTTGAGGGCGCACCAAAAAACACGCGCGAGGCGGAATGGCGGGGTGCATCAAAGACACTTGCGACCCGAGTTTTTACTCTGACTGCTGAGTTCGGTTTCAGGCGTGGCTTTCGGTATTGGCGTTGCGGATGAACTCGGTGAGTTTCTGGGGATCGAGCTTGCCGTTGGTGCGGACGCTGGAACAGACATCCAGACCAAATGGGCCGACCTCGCGGATGGCGCGGCTTACATTTTCTGAAGTAAGTCCTCCGGCCAGAAACATGGGAACCTGGATGCGGTCGCGGATGGCACGGCTCAGGCTCCAATCGTGGGTTCGGCCGGTGCCGCCGAGTTCTTTTACTTTGAGCTTCTGATTTCCGGAGTCGAGGAGGATGGCGTCGACGCCGGTGAGCGCGGCGGCCTCCTCGACTGACTCGGGTCCGGCGACATGCACGACCTGCACAATGGAGATGCCGGGGAGCGCTTGCTTGAGTTCGCGGTGCGTGCCGTGCAGGAGGTGGTCGCAGATCTGGATGGTGTTGGTGCGGCAGAAATGCTGCTGCTCGACGATTTCGGCGACGCTCTGGCACGAGGTGAGAAGAAAAGTGCCGATCGCGGGAGGGACGGTGGCGGCGATCTCGGCAATGCGTTCATCGCTGATGACGCCGGGGCCGCTGGGCATGCGGGAGACGAGACCGAGGGCTGCGGCGCCGGCCTCGACGGCCATGGCTGCTTCTTCAATGCTGGAGATGCAGCAGATTTTTACGCGGGATGTGGTGGTGGCTTGCATGATTTCCAGCAGGCACTGTTCGCTTTGTGGTCCCGGGCTTTGCTGACCACAGGGTACACGGGGTTACACGACGTAATCACTCGCCATAGGGCACCCAGATATTTTTGACCTGCACGGCGTGCTGGAGGAACCAGCGTCCTTCGGCGATTTTGGAATCGAACCAGTCGATCTGGCGGCCTTCGTTGGTGAATACCTGCTTGAGATTTCCTACCGACATGGCTTTGGCGGCCGCGGCTGCGGCCTCGTCGCCGAAGGACCAGATGGCGTCGATGTCGTCATGCTCGGCGAGAGTTTTCAAGAGTTGGGAGACGTAGCCGGTGACGATGTTGACGGCGCCGCCGGGTAGATCGCTGGTGTCGAAGACCTGATAGAGATCGCCGGCGATGAGCGGATAGGCCTCGGAGGGCACGGCGATTACCGTGTTGCCCATGGCGAGGAGCGGCATGACAGTGGAGATGAATCCGAGAAGCGGGGCTTCGCGGGGACAGATCACGCCGACGGTTCCGATGGGCTCGTTCATGGCAATGGCAATGTCGCGGAAGGGCGGATTGTGGACGGCGCCATCGAACTTGTCAGCCCAGGCGGCATAAGAGAAGATGCGGCGCACAGAATAGTCAACCTCGGCCGCAGCCTGCTTGTGGCCGACGATGTCGGCGAGGCGAGAGGCGATTTCGGCGCTGCGCTGGGAGAGATTTTCGGCGCAGTAGTAGAGGACCTGGGCGCGATTGTGGGCGGTTGCCTTGGACCAGGCGGATGCCTTGCGCGCGGCTTCGACGGCATTGCGGATGTCTTTGCGGCTGCCGAGAGGAGCTTCGCCGAGAAGCGTTCCGTTGGCGGCGCGGACTTCGATGCTGTAGCCGGAATCGGGGCGCGCCTGCTTGCCGCCGATGTAGAGCTTGACGGTGCGGTCGATGTCGGAGTGGGTGTTGCCCTCAGCGGCTAAAGCCGCGCTGCTAGTGGGTGCTGATGGCACGACTGAAGCCGTGCCCTTCCCAAAACCTGAAGCATGCTCCGAATCAGGCGCGCGCTCGGAACTCGGAGCATGCGCGTCGTCGCGCGTGGGAGTTGAGACTGGTGACCGGTCACCGGTCTCCGCCTCTGGCACCGACAGCTTCTTGAACCATGCGGGTTCCAGATATTCGAGCAAGCCTTCGCGGCCACCTTCGCGGCCGTAGCCGCTTTCGCGATAGCCTCCGAATCCGCAGGCGGCGTCGAACATGTTGGTGCAGTTGACCCAGACCACTCCGGCTTTGATCTGGGCGGCGACGTGGAGCGCGACGTTGACGCTCTCGCTCCAGACGCAGGCGGCGAGACCATAGGCGGTGTTATTGGCGAGTTCGACGGCTTCGCTTGGGGTGCGGAAGGTCATGGCCGCGAGCACGGGGCCGAAGATCTCCTGCTGCGCGACGATGGAAGTTGGCTGGACATTACTCAGCAAGGTAGGAGGATAAAAGAAACCGCGGGCGGGGAGCGCGGTTTGGGGCTGCCAGCAGGTTGCGCCTTCGGCGACGCCCTGATCGACGAGCTTGCGGATGCGATCGAGTTGAACGCGGGCGACGATGGCGCCGATGTCGATGGCCTTGTCGAGCGGCGGGCCGATGCGCAGTGTGCTCATGCGCTCCTGCACTTTGGCGATGAGCGCCTCGGCGATGCTCTCCTGCATGAGCAGGCGCGAACCGGCGCAGCAGACCTGGCCCTGGTTGAACCAGATGCCATCGACCAAACCTTCAACGGTGGAGTTGAGGTCGGCATCTTCGAAGACGATGAAGGGAGACTTGCCGCCGAGTTCGAGCGACAGTTTTTTGTGGCTGTTGGCGGTGGCGGCGCGGATGGCGCGGCCCACTTCGGTCGAGCCTGTAAATGCAATTTTGTCAATACCGGAATGCCTGACGAGGGCTTCGCCGGTACGGCCGTCGCCGGTGATGATGTTGACGACGCCTGGCGGAAGTTCGGCCTCCTGGCAAATTTCAGCGAAAGCGAGCGCGGTGAGCGGCGTGAATTCGGCGGGCTTGAGCACGACCGTGTTGCCGGTTGCGAGCGCGGGAGCGATCTTCCACGCGAGCATGAGCAGGGGAAAATTCCAGGGAATGATCTGGCCAACGACGCCGCAGGGAACGTAGCCGGGGAACTCGGAGTCGAGAATCTGCGCCCAACCGGCGTGATGATAGAAATGACGGGAGACGAGGGGGATATCGATGTCGCGGCTCTCGCGGATGGGCTTGCCATTGTCCATGGTCTCGAGAACCGCGAGGCGGCGCGAATGTTTCTGGACGAGACGCGCGAGCGCGTAGAGATAGCGAGCGCGCGAATAGCCGGTGAGAGCGCGCCATTCGGGCAAAGCGGCGCGGGCGGCTTTCACGGCGGCGTCGATGTCGGAGGGCGATCCCTGGGCAACCGTGGCCAGGGCTTTGCCGTTCGAAGGATCGATAGTGTCGAAATATTCGTCGTCGTGTGGCGCGAGCCACTCGCCGTTGACGAAGTGCGCGAACTTGCGCGCGTGGCGATCGAGCCAGAGAGAAACTTCCTTTGGATCTTCCGGCGCAGGGCCGTATTCCATGCTTACGAATTTTTCAGCGATGGTCATGAAGTCAGCTCCGAGCTATGAGCCTTGAGCTACGAGCGAACAATGGATTCGTTGCGCTCGTCGCCGCCGTGCGTGTCCATTCTCAACATTGGCTAAGCTCATGCTAACGGGTGGCGATAGTCAGCCGAATACCTTCCGGTTGCAAAGTGTTCCAGTTGCCGCTCGATATCGCCGAGGAGGCCGCTGGCGCCGAAGCGGAACATCTCCGCTCGCAGCCACGAGTCGCCTAGCTCTTCTTTGATCATCGCCAGCCAATCAAGCGACTGCTTGGCCGTGCGAATGCCACCGGCGGGCTTGAAGCCGACGGCCATGCCGGTCTCTTGCGCGTATTCGCGAATGGCGCGGGTCATCACGAGGCCAACTGGCAGCGTGGCATTGGTCGGCTCTTTTCCGGTTGACGTCTTGATGAAATCGGCGCCTGCCATCATGGCGACGACGCTGGCGCGGGCGACGTTGCGGAGAGTCAGCAGATCACCGGTTCCGAGAATGACCTTCATGTGTCGCGATCCGCAGGCTTGCTTGAAGGCAGCGATCTCGTCGTAGAGCGCCTGCCAGCGTCCGCCGAAAACGTGAGCGCGAGTGATGACGATGTCGATCTCGTCGGCGCCGGCTTCGACGGAGCGGCGAATCTCGGCGACGCGCTCGGCGAGCGGTGAGAGGCCGGCGGGGAATCCGGTTGAGACTGCGGCGACGTGAATGCCGCTGCCTTCAAGGGCAGAAAGCGCGGTTTCGACGAAGGTGTGATAGACACAAATGGCGGCAACCTTGATGCCGAGATGCTCAATGCCGAGCTTCTGCAAAATCTCATGCTGAACCGGATGGCGACCCTTGGCGCAGAGGCGGCGCACGCGCTCGTCGGTATCGTCGCCGGAGAGCGTGGTTAGATCCATGCAGGAGATGGCGCGCAGCAGCCAGGCCGCCTGCCACCCTTTTTTTACGGTGCGACGGGCCACCTGGGTTTGTGCGCGACGCTCGACTGCGCTGGTATTAACGCGAACGTCGCGGACCCAATCGAGGTTGAGAGGGATTCCGGTGTTGCGGAGGAGCGGGCGGCCGGCCAGGGTCGCGATGGTTTCGGCGCTGAGATCGGCGGATCGGACTGAGGGTTGGTCGGACATCGGTCTACGACGGAATGTGCGCTGGTCGCAGTGAGCCCGCGCAACCGAATTATTGTACGGCAGCGCCGAGCAATTCCCTACTCGCGCACGAGAGCGCCGGTCCCATCGGCAGGGGCTCAATTTCGAAGGGTTGGGACCTCAGCGGCTGAAAGCCGCACTCAGGACGAGGGCAGTTTCCACAGCGCTGAAAGCGCTGCGCCACCCAAAAGCACGGCGATCATTTCGGTCGGGTCACCACTGCCTCATAAATGGGTGACGGATCGGCGCAGGCGCGGGCGCAATTCTTCTACGGCGCGCACGCATGGCGGTGACTGCCCGACTTCATCCTTGACACGCTTCTAGCGAGGAACTAGGCTACGCCCGAATCAGAAAAAATCAGGAGGCATAGTCTGAAAACATTGGGCCCGTTGTCTAAGAACGCCAGCATTTCTTTACTGGTTCTTTCATTCGCAATTCTTCTTTCCCTTCCCGCATACGGCAGTCCGAAAAAGATCATCATCGATACCGACCCCGGAACGGACGATGCGCTGGCCATCATGCTGGCGCTGAACTCGCCGGAGCTAGACGTGCGCGCGCTGACGGTTGTGCCCGGCAATGTGACGGCGGCGCAGGGACTGGACAATGCGCTGCGCATGGTGTCGCTGGCGAACCGCTGCGATATTCCCGTGGCGGCGGGCGCGCAACATCCGCTGTTTCAGAAATTGATTACGGCCGAGTTCTGGCACGGGAAGAACGGGCTGGCGAATGTCGAATTGCCGGCGAGCAAGTGCAGAGTCGATGCGCGCTTTGGCCCCGACCTGATTATTGCGATGGTGCACGCGGCGCCGCACGAGATTACGCTGGTGCCGGTGGGGCCGCTGACCAATATCGCGCTGGCGGTGGAGAAAGATCCTTCGATCGTGCCGTTGGTCAAAGAAGTGATTCTCATGGGCGGCTCGATCTCAGGCGGCAATGTAAATGCGGCGGCCGAGGCCAATATCTATAACGATCCGGAGGCGGCACAGATCGTGTTTCAGGCAGGATGGCCGCTGACCATGGTGGGACTGGACGTGGGCAACAAAACGCTGTTCACGAAAAAGCAGCTCGACGAGATCGGCGCGGAGCACGGGCCGATGAGCGACTTCGTCTACAAGGTGGCGAAGTTCCTGGTCGAACTGTCGGCGAAATACGATTCGCCGGGCACGCCGATGTACGATCCTCTGGCGGTGGGTGTTGCCGTCGACGCAAGCATCGTGACTGCGCCGGCGATGCACGTTGATGTCGAGACGCGGGGAGAATTCACCCGCGGAGAAACCGTGGCGAACCGGCAGGGCTACATCGAGAAGAATGTACTGCATGGCGACCGCTACATCATCGAGGGGCTGGAGAAGATCGAGCCGAACGCAAACGTGTGCACTGAGGTGCAGGCCGACCGTTTTCTGCAAATGTTTGTCTCGCGGATCAAAGGCAAGTAGGATGCGCGCGGTGAAGCTGTGTACCGTGTGATAAACACGGATTGACCGGGCTGATTCTTGATCACATTGATTAATGATGGACTCGCAGGAATAGGAAAGGACTTTCATGTACACGCCGAGTTCGCTGGATATCGCACTTTTTATGATGATCACGAGCGCCATCTGCTGGGGGTCGTGGGCCAATACCTATAAGGGCGTTAAGAATTACCGGTTCGAGCTTTTTTACTGGGACTACGCGGTTGGAATCTTCGCGATCTCGCTGGTACTGGCGTTGACCATGGGGAGCACGGGGCATGACGCGTCAAGCTTCCTGAACAATATTCGTTCGGCGGACACGACCAACATTGTTTCGACGATGGTGGGTGGGGCGATTTTCAATCTCGCAAACCTGCTGCTGGTGGCGGCGATTGACATGGCCGGACTGGCCATCGCCTTTCCGGTTTCGATCGGTATTGCGCTGGTGGTGGGCACGGTTTTGAGTTTCGCGCTGCAGCCCAAGGGCAATGCGATGTTTCTCGGCATCGGCGTGCTGTGCGCGCTGATCGCGGTCATTCTGGACGGCAAAGCCTATGGCAGCCGGGGCGGCGAGGGCCGGGCGGTTTCGAGAAAGAGCATCGTTGTCTGCATCGTCTCCGGAGTGCTGATGGGCTTGTGGAATCCGTTTGTCGCTTACGGCGCGACGCGCGGCAATGTGCTGACGCCGTATAGCTCCGTGGTTTGCCTGACGCTGGGCGCGCTGATTTCGTGTTTGATCTGGAATCTGTATTTCATGAAGCATCCGCTGGTCGGCGAACCAGTGAGCTTCGGGCGGTTCTTCGGCGGACCGATTTCGGGGCACGCGCTGGGACTGTTTGGCGGCTGCATCTGGGGCGTAGGAACTGTGTTCAACGTCGTAGCTGGAAAAGCGACTGGGTTTGCCATCTCCTATGCCATCGGGCAGTCAGCGCCGATGGTAGCCGCGCTGTGGGGGATTTTCGCGTGGAAGGAATTTGCGGGAGCTCCAGGAAAGGCGAAGACGTATCTTTTTATGATGTTTGTGTTTTATTGCGTGGCGATCGCGCTGGTGGCGAAGGCGAACGGGTGAGGAGTGATTGGGGAGAGGTCTTCAAAGAAACATATTCAGATTCAGGATTTCATAACCATCAAATTTTGCAAGCGCGAGGAGGTGGGGGGAAGAGCGGTTCAACAGCATGTCCAAGGCTACAAAACTCTTGACTTTGCACAGGTAATCCATTTATATGACCGCATCGTAAAGAAGCCTCCTCGGGCTCGGGTGTTGAATTGCTCGCATTTTTTTATGACGAGCCGAACCCAAGCGGCGAGTTCAACCCGCCACAGGAAATGTGGCCAGAAGGAAAAAAATGTTCATAAAAAGAGTCGTGCTGCTTGCTGCCGTAAGCGCCATTCTTTCTTCTCTGGTATTCGCTCAAGCTAATGGAAGCCTCTCCGGGACAGTCGCGGACAAAACGGGCGGCGTCATCACCGGAGCAAGTGTAAAAATCACGTCGCAAGCCACGGGTCTCGAGCGTGACGCGAAGACCGACGGCTCCGGCCATTATCTCGCTCCTCTACTGCCCGTATCTGTCTATACCATCCATGTGGAAGCACAGGGTTTCCAGACCACCGAACAAAGAGATATCCGGCTGCAAGTCAACGAACAGCTCGAAATCGACTTCAGTTTGAATCCTGCCTCTGTCAGCCAATCCGTCGAAGTGAGCGCCACCGAAGTGGCGGTCGAAACTACGAACCCGACACTTGGACAGGTCATCAACTCCGAAGAAGTCGCTGATCTCCCGCTCAACGGCCGCGATTTCGTGCAACTCGCAACGCTGACACCCGGCACCACGCAGCAAACCAGCCCGAATAGCTTCTTTACGCAGGCGGCCAGCAGCGAGGTGGCAGCGCGCGGTTCTTTCTCACTCTCCGTCGGCGGGTCACGTGAGCAGAGTACGTCCTGGCTGATCGACGACAACGACAATTCCGAGCTTACCTCGGGCGGCATCTCGATTTTGCCAACCATCGACTCAATTCAGGAATTCAAGGTTCTGACCTATAACTACTCAGCGGAATACGGAACGCGTGCGGGTCCGACGGTTCTCATCACCACCAAGTCGGGCACGAACAAGTGGCACGGCGCTCTCTACGAATACCTCCGCAACACTAAATTCGACGCCAAGAGTTATTTCGCCGCCTTTAAAGAGCAGTTCAATCTCAACCAGTTCGGCGGATCGCTCGGCGGTCCGATCCAAAAAGATAAGACGTTCTTCTTCGTCAACTACGAGGGGAAGCGGCAGCGGCATGGAATTCCGTTCACCGGAACCGTACCGACGCAGGCGGAGATGGGCCTGGGACCGACGGGCCAGCTTATGCCATATGCGGACTATACAAACGATCCATTCATCCCGACTACTTACCCAACCTATCCTTTCCTTGCAAATCCTTACGCGAACCTCAACGGAGTTACAGGTGAACCGGCCACATTCCAATGCGACGGGTCGGGAAATCCCACTGCCATCAATGCCGATGGCTCACAGGTTGCAGGCGCCCCGTGCAACAAGATTCCCATCACCGGCGGCCCGACGGGCCTCGGCTTGGCTGACCCCGTCGGCCTTGCGATGATCAATCTCTATCCCGTAGGCAGCGACACCTACGTTAATGGAATCAACTACGCAAACGTTCCCGTCCGGCGACTGAACGAGGGCAATGCAACCGTCCGCGTGGACCACAACTTCTCGAGCCAGGACTCAGCGTTCGCCCGTTTCATGTACGACCAGGCAAATTCTTATGTGCCTGGCGGTTCGCCCACGTGGTCTGAGCAGAATCCGTTCGGCAGCAATCAGCTGATCGCCAACCACGCGCGCAATGCGGTCATTTCGGAAACGCACGTTTTTTCTTCGAAAAATATTAATCAGGCGTTTGTCGGGTTTAACCGGATCTTTGATTACATCACGTCTTATGGCGAGTTTGGCCCCCAGTCCTGCTATGCCGCTACCCTGGGCATCGTCGGGGCCGACCTCAACGCCGCTTGCCCCAACGCGCCTCCTGGATTAACGCAGTACTCGAAGGCCTGCTTGAGTTGCGGTTTAAGCTCAACTCAGCTGAGTACCTATTGGTCGCTTGGCGACCGCGGTTTCGCGCCCTTCATAGGTGGTTCGAACGTCTGGACGTTCAGCGATACGTTCGACATGATTCGTGGAAGCCACGACATTCGCTTTGGCGTCGGCATTCGTTTCAATCAAATGAACGTGATGACCAATGGTTTTCAGGATGGCTATTTCCTGATCGACGGAGCGGCGACCGGAGACAACGCTTCCGATCTGCTCGTCGGGCAGCCCTATGGAGCCATCCACGACCAGACGTTTGACGGCGCGATGACCGGCCGACGATGGAAAATGTATCGGCCGTTCGTGCAGGATGATTGGCGTATAACTAGAGACCTGACATTGAACTTGGGCGTCGCCTGGGCCTTAGTAACCCCCATCACCGAAGCCCAAAATCGACAGGCAAATTTTGACTGGGCGACGCAACAATACCTCATTGCTGGAAATATCCCCTTTAGCGGTTGCACAAACTGCATCCGCACCGATGGGAGTGTTGGGGTCAAGTTTGACAAAACGGCGATTGAGCCGCGCATTGGACTGGCGTGGAAGCCTTTCGACAGCCAGACGACGGTGATTCGTGCTGGATACTCGATCTACCATGACTCCGGCTGGAGCCAGGGCGCTCAGGGACTTTGGCAAAATCCGCCATACTATGCCGAGACCGATCAGTTCAATTACGGCTACCCAGGCGGCCCGTGCCCGTTCGGCAACGCGATGGCACTGCTGGGACCAACGGCGAACTGCGGGTTGGCATACGGCCTCACGCAGCCAAACCTCCAACCCTTTACCGCTCCGCCGAATCCTGACACCTTCACGGGAACATCACTATCCCAGGACTCCAACTTCAAGCAAGGAATGGTGCAGCAGTTCAATTTGAACGTTGAACGCGAACTGCCGGGCAACATTGTGCTCACCGCTGGTTATGCCGGTACGCGCAGCACACACATCCTGTTTTACGGCTTGAATCTCAACGTCTCTTCTCCGCAGGCTTGTTTCCCGCAATACATTCCAAATTGGCCGTTCGCGACATCGCCTGCTCCAAATCCTGAGTATGATCCGAACTATCACTTGGGATGCACGTCTGCCTCAAGTTCTCAGATCTATCCTGTCTACCCTTATCCTCCGCCGGCATTCTCGTACTCTTCTACGATTGACAACATTACCGATGGTGCCCGCGCCCGTTACGACGGTCTTCTCATCAAGGCGGAAACCAAGAGCGTCCGTCACGGTCTCTACGCCCTGCTGAGCTATACCTGGTCGCGGACCTTCGATTCGGGTATGGCCGACGGTGACGGCACCACCCCGGGAGCGACATTCTGGCCACTGCCGGGCACGTCGCGGTCCGACTGGGGTCTCTCGCAGCTGAACCTCAACGACCAGTTCTCCGCCAGCGTCCTCTATGATCTGCCCTTTGGCAAGGGTAAGGCTTGGGGTTCTGACTGGAATGGAGTCGAGGATGGAATTCTCGGTGGCTGGCAAGTGAATGTGATTGAAAAAGCAACCTCCGGATTCCCGTTGTTCATGGTCGACAGTCTCAACGAATCCGGAGTGGATTTCCAATGGAACGGAACCCCCCTGAATCGCCCCATGCAGGTGGGCAATCCGAATGTAGGTGGACCGGTGGCAGGAAATCCAGGCTGCGTTGCTCCGACGGCGGTTCACAATAAACAATACTGGTTCAATCCATGCGCCTATACCCATGCGATTGACCCAGTGACCGGACAAGCTGGCGTGCTTGGCGACATTTCGCGCGCTCCCCTTTCCGGTCCACGCTTCGTGAATACGGATTTCTCTGCCTTCAAGAACTTCCGTCTCACCGAGGGGTTCAGTCTCCAGTTCCGGGCGGAATTCTTCAACCTTTGGAATCACGCCCAGTTAGGCTTGACTGGTAACGGAGTCTTTATGCAGGACGTCAACAGTCCGTCCACGTTTGGCGCCATCAACCAAACCCTCAACAACCCGCGCGTCATTCAGTTCGCCCTGCGCCTCGATTTCTAAGGGACCGGATACGCGTTCAAGACAGGGAATCCCGCTCATCTCAACGATGGGCGGGATTTCCCGGACTCTCCCTTCGTGCCTTGGTTCCTCCCCGCACCTCCGTGTACTCTGTGGTTTGCTCTTTTTTCAACCTCCAAATCGACTTTGTCCGAATCGAGTAGTTCCGAGCCAGCTATGATCCGAAGGAACGTCCTGTGTCTGCCTATTTTTTTCTGCGCTTGTTTCCTGTTCTCCTCACCTCTCTTAGGGGATGAGTGGCAGGCTCGGCATGATCTTGTGTCTCATACCGGCGTGATGACGCTTACTGAGCCGCCGCCGCCGAGCGAAGTTTTTTTCTCCGGGCCAGCCAGCCCTGCCGATGCGCCTGCGTGGCTTGAGGGATTGCGCGCCTGGCGCAATGCGCGCCGTACGCTGCTGCGCTATAACGATGCCGAGTACACACGCCCTGATCTTGAGTGGACGCAGCGTATCTTCTCGCAGGTGCAGCTGCTGGTTTGGGATCGTAGCCTTTACGATCCTGAAAAGCACGAGTACACCGTATCCCGATTTCTCGATGAAACCGAGGCGCGGCTTGGACCGATTGACGCCGTGTTGATCTGGCACGTTTATCCCAACATTGGCGCCGACGATCGCAACCAATTTGATTTGCTCCGCGATCTGCCTGGGGGAGTTGTGGGGCTCAAGCGGATGGTTGACGAGTTTCACCAGCGCGGGGTGCGAGTTTTCTTTCCGATTCTTGCCTGGGACACGGGGACGCGGGCCGAGCCGAATGGGGCGTCGGCTGCCGAAACCATGGCGCAACTCCTGAAGGAGATCGGCGCCGACGGCATTAACTTCGATACGCTGGAAAGCGTTCCTGTGCAATTTCGCCAGGCTTCTGACGCCATCGGACACCCGTTGGCGCTGGAACCGCAATTCCAGCCGCGCGACGAATCGCTGGCCTGGACCAACCTTAGTTGGAATGACTGGGTCACGTGGGAGGGCACGCGCTACCCGTTCGTTCCGATGGTCAGCAAAGATAAGTGGATGGAGTCGCGGCACACGGTGAATGTTACTGACCGGTTCACGCGGAATAAGACCGACAGCCTGCAACACGCGTTCTTCAACGGGCAGGGTTATGCTTCTCTCGAAAATCTTTGGGGCTTCTGGTACGCGAGCACGCCGCGCGACTCGGAGTCGATTTTGCGCTTTACGCGCATCGAGCGTGCCATGAGCGATTACCTGCGCAGCCCGGATTGGGAGCCGCACACGCCGGTGCTGCAATCAGGGGTATTTGCGAGCCGCTTCCCTACCGCACATGGGACACTGTGGACCATGGTCAACCGAAACGAGTACGAAGTAAGCGGCGCGCAACTGGCGGTGCCGGCGCAGACGCAAGTGCGCTATTACGATCTGTGGCATGGGAAGGAATTGAAGGCTACGACGGTGAGCGGCAACGCGACTTTAGACTTTTCCATCGAAGGATTAGGTTACGGTGCGATCCTGGCTACAGCGGAACATCCGGCGCAACTTGATGAGCTGATGAAAGTCATGGCTGGCCGCTCGGTGCGTCCGCTTAGCGACTACTCGCGGGAGTGGAAGGCCGTGCCTCAGACCATGGTTGAGATCGCGCCGACAAAACCCGCGGCCTCCGCGCCGGAAGGGATGGTGCGGATTCCCGAGGCGGACTACGATTTTCAGGTGAGCGGAATCGAGATTGAAGGTGGGAACGATCCCGGCGTCGATGTTCAGTATCCGTGGGAGGACTTACCCCGCCGGTATCACCACCATGGCGTTCACATGCGCTCCTTCTACATTGACCGGACTTTAGTTACTAACTCAGAGTTCAAGAAGTTTCTCGATGCGACTCACTATCGACCGCAGGACGATCATAACTTTTTGCGTGATTGGAAGAATGGTAACTATCCGCAAGGATGGGACAAGAAGCCAGTAACATGGGTATCGATTGAAGATGCTCGCGCCTATGCCGCGTGGGCCGGCAAGCGTCTGCCGCACGAATGGGAGTGGCAGTATGCCGCGCAATCCACCGACGGCCGGGCGTATCCGTGGGGCAACGACTGGAATTCTCTGGCGCTACCGCCGGTTGATAACGGGCCGGCGATGCATCCCTTGGCCGATGTGGCGAACTATCCGGGCGGGGCGAGCCAGTTCGGGGTGCTCGACCTGATCGGCAACGTCTCGCAATGGACGGATGAGTTCCGCGACCCGCACACGCGCGCCGCGATTGTGCGTGGAGGCGCGGCTTATCAGCCTCATGGCTCGGTGTGGTACTTTCCGCAGACTTACCGGCTGGATGAACACGAGAAGTATCTTTTGATGTCGCCGGGGCGGGACCGCGCGGGCACGATCGGGTTCCGCTGCGTGGTGGACGCCGAATGAGTTGTCTGACCATAGCTGGAGATGCCGGTGCTGGCGGGTGTTTCGCTGGCCAATGAGGGGAAAGACCGGCAAAATGACCGCAAATTAGCTTCAAAAAAGGGCTTTTCACCGGCTCTTTTCGCCTCTACACTAGGGATACCTGGCCTGTGGTTGAGGCGGTTGTCCCGGGGGTTCTGTGCGGGTTTTGGTTACGGCGGACACGTTCAGCGGAGTATGGACCTACGCCCGCGAACTGGTAACGGGGCTGGTCACACAGGGCGCGCAGGTGATGCTCGTCAGCTTCGGCGAGATACCGCTGCCCGACCAGATCGCGTGGATGCAGAGCCTGCACGGGCTGGAATATCATCCCACCGCGTTTCGGCTGGACTGGATGCAGGAAGGCGAGCAGGACTTTTTCGCGGCGCAGGAATACCTGTGCCAGGTGGTGCGCGACACCCGTCCCGACATTCTTCACCTCAATCAGTTGAGTTTTGGCGCGCTGCCGGTGGCGCAGCCAAGGGTGGTAACGGCGCACGGCGACGTGATCACATGGTGGCTGACGATACACGGCAAAGAGCCGGCACATTCGGAATGGCTCGACTGGTATCGGGCGACCGTGGTGGCAGGGCTCAAGCGGGCGGATGCGGTGGTAACGACCACGAACTGGATGGCGCAGATACTGCGCGTGGCCTACGGCGATGAATTTGCGGGCCAGATTATTTCGGCGGGACGGAATCCGATCTATTTCAATCCGTTTGTGGCCAAGGAAGAATTGGTGCTGGCGATTGGCCGGCCGTGGGATCCGGGCAAGCAGGTGTCTCTGCTGACGCAGCACTCGCACAAACTGCCGGTGTGCATTGTGGGCGCGGATAATCCGATTCCTCCGCCATCATTGCCGATTCGTGCGGATGTAAAGGTGTCGACGGGCACGACGGAAATTTCGGTAAAGGGGGCGCAGACCGAGTCGCAACTGCGAAACCTGTATAGCAAGTCCACGGTGTTTGCCGCGACTCCACGGTACGATCCGACGGGACTGGCTTCGATTGAGGCGGCGTTTTCGCGCTGCGCATTGGTGGTGAACGACATTCCCGTGTATCGAGAGCTGTGGAGCGATGCGGCGCTTTACTTTGAGCGCGACAATGCGGGAAGCCTGGCGGATGTGCTGGTACAGTTCGACCAGGATCGGGATCTGGTGCGGTTCTACGGAACTCGCGCTTACAACCGGGCGCGGGAGCGCTTTACGGCGCGGCGCATGGTGGACGAATTTATGCAGCTCTACCGCAGGTTGCGGTCGCCGAGAACCGCGGTGGCGTGAGACCGTTTTCGAGCTTCCAAGACGACTTTTCTCGTGAGCCCATGTGGTGAGCGATGTCCTGTTTTTGAGCGGACTTCTGACGTTTGCCGGTAAGAATTCCTTTCAACTTTACATTTCCTTAACATTCAGGCTGGTTTTCCTTAGTTTTGTCGATTGATTTACGTTCTATTAATATTTCCTTCATACGCCCTCAACATCTTTTCCCTACTCTTCTTCGCAATCCTCTCGGGTGAGGACTTCGGCCGCTGCGCCGGACAATTCAAGAAAAAAAGAACTGGAGAACAAGCATGTTTGAAATAGACCATGCCTCTGCCTACCTCAGGAAGACGATGGCGTCGCTGTTGACGCTGGCGATCACCCTGGGACCGAGCGTCACTCCCGCTTTCGCATCTGCCAATAAAGTCCAATCCAAAGCGCCGGCAAGCAAGCACGCGGCGGCTACCGCGACTCCCATTCAGTATCTGGTGGTAATTTTCAACGAGAACGTTTCGTTCGATCACTACTTCGGAACCTACCCCGTTGCGTTGAATCCGCCGGGGGAGAATAAGTTCATAGCAAAAGCAAACACACCGACGGTCGATGGATTATCGGCCGCTCTACTCACAAGCAATCCAAATCTGAACCCGGCGAACGGCATGGGCGCGACCAACCCTTACCGACTCGACATATCGCAGGCTGCTACGGCGGATCAGAATCACGACTATATGCCGGAGCAACAAGCGTCGGATTCGGGTCTGATGGACCTGTTTCCGTTGTACACGGGCACGGCTGGACCGCCGCCGGGTGGTGGAGGAATCAACAGCACCACTGGGTTGGTCATGGGTTACTTCGACGGAAATACCGTGACCGGCATGTGGAACTACGCCCAGAATTTTGCTCTGAGCGACAACTCGCACGGAACCACTTTCGGGCCTTCGTCCGTCGGCCTGATGAATCTGATGGCGGGCCAAACGAATGGAGTTGTGTCGTACCTGAACGGAACGGGAAGCTTTGTGCCGGACGGAAACGGCGGGTACACGAACATCGACGATCCCGATCCGGTCGGCGACGTTTGCTCCAACCCGAGCCGCAATCAGGCGCAGATGGGCGGGCTAACCATCGGCGATCTGTTGAACAGCGCGGGCGTAACCTGGGGAGCGTTCATGGGCGGGTTCAATCTGTCGCTCGTGAATCAGAACGGGACCACCGGTTGCAGCCGGTCGACTCATTCCTATGTCACGGGAGAGAGCGAGGTTGACTACATTCCCCACCACTCGCTCACTTCGTATTGGCCTTCGATCGCCAACCTAACGCACGCGCGGCCCTGCGGTGAAGCATTCGGAACCGCGGGATGCGCCAACCACAACTATGACATCCAGGATTTCTATACTGCCGTTCAATCCGGCCAGCAGCCGGCGGTGAGCTTCATCAAGGCGCCGGGATATCAGGATGCCCATCCTGGTTACTCGGACCCGCTCGATGAGGAGACGTTCGTGGTGGGACTCATTAACTTCCTGGAGAATCCGGCAAACAACCCGAACTGGAATAGCACTGCCGTGGTCATCGCATACGACGACTCCGACGGATGGTACGACCATGCCATGCCTCCGATCGTAAACACTTCCCAGGGACCAGGCGATGCTCTGACCGCGCCGGGCTATTGCGGAACCGTTCCCCCGGTTCTGGCGGGGATTTCGGGCCCGCACGCTCTCGGACGTTGCGGTTATGGTCCGAGACTGCCAATGCTGGTGATTTCGCCGTGGGCGAGGGAGAACTTCGTGGACCACACGGTGACGGACCAGAGTTCGATCATCCACTTCATCGAAGACAACTGGCTGGGCGGACAACGGATCGGCGGCGGTTCGTTCGATGCCATCGCCAACTCAATCGTGCAGGATTTTGACTTCGCCAAGATCAGGAAGAACGGAACCCTGTGCTTAAATCCGGTGACCGGCGAAAAAGAAAAACCATCGTTCTGCGGGCTGTAAAGCGGAGGTGGGTTCGCTGTAATCTGGGCGGGCATGCGAACATACATCGCATGCCCGTCCTTGTTTTTGGCTGAAGTCTCTGCGAGCATCATCTTTGCGTTAAGGGGGGAGTGCAGCTTGGGAATTACTCGTCGTGGATTTCTGGCGCGGAGTGGATTGGCGACAATGGCGGTGGCCATGCGGCGCGGCATGAGTTATGCGATGTCGCATCAGGAGCCGCCCAAGTTTCGCACTCAACTGAACGCCAGCACTCTGGCGCAATTCGTAGACCCGCTGCCTCTGCCCGAGATCATCCAGCCCAGCGGCCGGCGTGCCAGCCCGGAGAATCCCGGAGTTCAAATTCCTTACTACCGCATCGCAATGCGGCAGTTCGAAACGAAAGTACACCGCGACGTGAAACCAACCCGCCAGTGGGGATACGCAGGCGCCTCGCCGGGACCGACGTTTGAAACAAGGAGCGGTGAAGGGTTGCTGGTGGAGTGGGTGAATGAACTGCCCGCGACTCACTTCCTGCCCATCGACCACAGCATTCACGGAGCCGAAGCGGACAAGCCGGACGTGCGCGCGGTGGTCCACCTGCATGGCGCCAAGGCTCGGCCCGAAAGTGATGGCTATCCCGAGAACTGGTATGTGCCGGGCAAGTCGGCGATCTACCACTATCCCAATCATCAGGAAGCGGCGATGTTGTGGTATCACGACCATGCTCTTGGGATTAACCGGCTTAACGTCTTTGCGGGACTTATGGGAGCATTTTTCGTGCGCGACGAGGTTGAGGATTCCCTGCAACTGCCTCGCGGCAAGTACGAGATTCCACTCGTGATCTACGATCGGATTTTCGACCTGGAGGGACAACTCAACTATCCGGTATCACCCGACCCGAACAAGCCCTGGACGCCGGAGGTTTTCGGCGACGCCATCCTGGTGAATGGCAAGATCTTTCCCTATCTGCAAGTCGAAGCGCGTAAGTATCGTTTCCGTGTGCTCAATGGCGCGAACGCACGGTTCTTTCATCTGTCATTGTCGAACGGGCAGAACTTCCAGCAGATCGGAACGGACCAGGGATTATTGCCGGCGCCAGTACCGCAGAAAACTGTGTATCTTGCGCCCGCCGAGCGAGCGGACCTGGTCATCGATTTTTCGGAAGCGCGTGGCGCAAACATCACTCTGAAGAACGACACCTTTGCGGTCATGCAGTTTCGCGTAGCGAAGGATGGAGCGCGTGAAACTTTCGCGCTGCCCCAGACTTTGAGGCCGGTACCCAAGATTGCGGAGTCCGCTGCCGTGAAAACGCGCACGCTGAGCTTGGTGGAGATCGATGATCTGAAGGGACGTCCGTACCAGATGCTGCTCAACAACGCGCACTGGAGCATGCCGGTAACGGAAAATCCGACACTCGATTCGACCGAGATATGGGAACTGGTCAACACGAGCGATGACGCGCATCCCATTCATCTGCATCTGGTGCGATTTCAGATTCTGGACCGGAGAAGCTTTGATGTAGCGACTTACTGGATGTCGGGGAAAGGCGAGGTCAAATATAAGGGTCCGGCGATTCCACCCGAACCGGGCGAGGCAGGATGGAAAGACACGGTGCGAGCGGACCCAAGGATGGTGACGAGGATCATCGTTCGATTCGAGGGCTACCCCGGGCGCTATGTGTGGCACTGCCATCTGCTGGAGCATGAAGACAACGAGATGATGCGGCCGTTTGACGTGATTGCGGCGAAGTAGCGACGCGTTGCAGAAAGCCACGCCGCCGGGATGCCCATCCAAATGTGGCCGTCGGGCGTCAAGGCATTGAGCATTCAGCGTTTGTGGACGCGGGCCGGGAGGCTGCATGTTATACTTTTTGAGCATCTCCCCCGCATCCGGCGAAACGGAGGATTGGTATCGACAAGCGTTTTATCCGCATGAATGAGCGTATCCGCGCCCGTGAAGTGCGCGTGATCGGCGACGAAGGCGAGCAGATTGGAATTATGCCGCCGTTTGAAGCCCTCAAGATGGCCCGCGAAAAGAACCTCGACCTGGTGGAAATTTCCCCGACGGCGCAACCTCCGGTATGCCGCATCATGGATTATGGGAAGTTTCTTTATCAGAATGAAAAGCGCGAGCGCGAAGCGAAGAAGAAGCAGAAGGTTATCACCGTAAAAGAAGTGAAGTTTCGTATCAATGTCGACGACCACGACTACGATACGAAAAAGAATCATGTGCTGCGCTTCCTCGATGAGGGAGACAAGGTGAAGGCAACCATCTTCTTCCGCGGGCGCGAAATGACGCGGCAGAGTTTGGGGCGGCAGATTCTGGAACGTCTGATCAAGGATGTGGAGAACAGGGGCATCGTGGAGTTCCGGCCGCGGCAGGAAGGCAACACGCTGCACTTGATTTTGGCTCCAAAGAAGGAGGCGGGCGTGAAGGAGAAAGAGAAAACTCCGAAGCCGGTAGTAGCCAAGCCCACACCTCCGCCGCCCGCGCAGGGCGGGGCGCAGACAGCGTAAGAAAAGCTGTCAGCTCTCAGCTATCAGCTCTCAGGAAAATCTTTCCGGTGCGATCGCTTGAGATGAGGTTGTTCTGCGCGCAGAAGGTTGATTGAAACTGAATACTGAAAGCTGAGAACCGAGTTATGCCAAAACTGAAAACACACAAAGGCGCCGCCAAGCGCTTCAAAAAAACCGGGACGGGAAAGATACTGCGTCACAAGGCGGGATTGCGGCACATCCTGTCATCCAAGGCGAAGAAGCGCAAGAAGCAATTGGGCCAACCCACCTTGGTAAGTGACGGAGATTACAAAAAAGCGGCACGAATGATCCCGTACATGTGATGGAGCGACGGGCGTGCGCGCCTGTCTTAACCAAGTCTGCGAATCTTTATATCGATAGATCGAAGCGAGATCCGCAGCGGCGCGTGAAGAGGCCGGACTTCAGAAATCCCGTTTCCTTCGGTAAACGTGGTAGAAGTCTCCTTACCTCCAGCCGCCAGACGAAATAAAAAAGGAGAACAGCAATGCCTCGTGTAAAACGCGGAACCAAACGCCGCGCCAAGCGCAAAAAAATATTAGAGCGCGCCAGTGGATATTTCCTAACTAAGTCAAAACTTTACCGCTCGGCGAAAGAAGCCGTCGACCGCGGTTTGAAGTTTGCCTACTCGGGCCGCAAGCAGAAAAAGCGCCAGTACCGCTCGATCTGGATCGTGCGCATCGGTGCGGCCGCGCGTCTGAACGGACTGAACTACAACCAGTTCATCAGCGGGCTGAAAAAGGCCGGCGTCGAACTGGACCGCAAGATCCTGGCGGATTTGGCCGTGAACGACGCGGCCGGCTTTGCGAATCTGGCGGAGCAGGCCAAGCAGGCGAACGCAGCGGCGTAGAATCAGCCATCAGTTCTCAGTCGTTAGCTTTCAGCCGTAGATTTAGCTTGTCATCCTGAGCGAAGTGGATGCTTCGCGAATGCGAGGCATCTGCGGAGTCGAAGGATCCCTGCCTTCACACGACTCTTGCATCGATAGGGATCCTTCGACTCCGCATGACGAGCGCATCGCGCTCGTCATGCTACGCTCAGGACGACAAGCTGTTAGCAGAGTCCGATAGATGCCCTACAACGTTCCCAAATTAATTGACTTCTCGTCGGCGGCGCTGGATTCCGCGACAAGCGAAGCTCTAGCTGCGCTGGAGCAGGAGTCATCGGCGGTCGGGTCGGAGAGCGATTGGAAGGCCTATCGGGATCGCTGGATGGCGCGCAAGAATGGCGTGCTGACGCAGCTCAATGAGCTTTGGCTGAAGGCTGCGCCAGGGCCGAATAAGCGCGAGGTTGGACAGCGCGTCAACGAACTCAAGAAAAAAGTCGAGGAGACGATTGCGGCGACACTTTCTCGCATCGAGAGCGGAGCTTCGTCGTCGCGGCTGGCGTCGGAACGGGTTGACATCACCTTGCCCGGAATTCGGCGCACGCTTGGCGCGGAGCATCCGGTCATCAAGACGATGAACGAGATGATTGGCGTTTTTCGCAATCTTGGTTATTCGGTCGAGGAAGGGCCGGAGATTGAGACCGACTTTTACAACTTTGAAGCGCTGAATTTTCCGCCCAATCATCCGGCGCGTGACACGCAGGACACGCTTTTTATTGCCGGGCAGGACGCGAAGCCAGCACGCGAGCGGCTGCTGCTGCGCACGCACACTTCGCCGGTGCAGATTCGCACGATGCAGAAGATGAAGCCGCCGGTGCGCGTGGTGTGTCCGGGCAAAGTGCACCGTAACGACGCGCTTGATGCGACACACTCGCCGATCTTTCATCAGATTGAGGGCCTGGCGGTCGATACCAACATTACGTTTTGCGATCTGAAGGGCACGCTCGACCACGCCATGAAGGCAATGTTTGGGTCGAGCGTGAAGACGCGATTTTACCCGTCGTTCTTTCCGTTCACGGAGCCGAGCGCGGATGTGCAGATCAGCTGCATTTTCTGCGACGGCAAAGGTGTGCGCGACGGCGCTCCCTGCCGCAACTGCAAGTCGAGCGGATGGATTGAACTGCTGGGCTGCGGCATGGTCGATCCGAATGTGTACGGATTTGTGGATTACGATGCGGCGAAGGTTTCGGGATTTGCGTTCGGCATGGGCGTGGAGCGGATCGCCATGCTGAAGTACGGCGTGGATGATATTCAGTTGTTTTTTAGCGGTGATGTCAGGTTCCTGGAGCAGTTTGGATGACGGCGAGCTGCGAGCCACGAGCTTCGAGCTATGAGCAGTCTCGCTACGCCATCGATTTGCGCGATGCTCGCGGCTCGAAGATCGAAGCTGATTCCCAACAATGAAAATCTCTCCACATTGGGTACGCGACTTCGTTGACCTTCCGGTCGACTACCGGCGTCTGGCGGACGAACTGACCCTTTCCGGGGTTGCCGTCGAAGGCATCACCGGCGAAGGCGAAGACACCGTTTACGAAATGGAGATTACTACCAACCGTCCTGACGCTATGAATCACTATGGCGTGGCGCGTGAGGCTTCCGCGCTTTACGATTTGCCGCTGCGGCCGATAGAGCCGAAACTGCCCGCTGCGCAGGGCAAGTCAGAGGTCACGATTGACGTTCAGGAGCCGGAACTGTGTCCGCGCTTTACGGCGCGGGAGATTCGCGGCGTGCAAGTGAAGGCGTCGCCGGCGAAGATTGCGTCGCGTTTGGAACTGCTCGATCAGCGGCCGATTTCAAACGTTGTCGATGCGACTAATTATGTGTTGTGGGAGAGCGGGAAGCCTACACACGTTTACGATCTTGATTTGCTTGAGGGGCGCCGGCTGGTGATTCGCAAGGCTCGGGCGGGCGAAACTTTGAAGACGCTGGATGGCGTCGAGCGGAAACTGACGACCGAAGATCTTGTCATCGCCGATGCAGTGAAGCCGGTTGGGCTCGCCGGAGTGATGGGCGGGTTCGACACAATGATCCACGAAAAGACGAAGAACGTTCTGATCGAATCAGCGTGGTTTGACCCGGCGACGGTGCGGCGGATGTCGAAACGACATGGCATTCACACGGATGCGTCGCACCGCTTTGAGCGCGGCGCGGATTTTGAATCGACCGTCGTTTCGGCCAATCGCGTGGCGGAGCTGATTCTTGAATCTGGCGGTGGGACGCTGGTCGGCGACGTGATTGACGTGATCGCGCGCCAACTTGACCTCGCTCCGGTGGAACTTGATCTCGGCGAGGTACAGCGGATTTTGGGAGAGAAGCTGCCGGCACACGAGATCAGCCGCATTCTGACTCATCTTGGTTTTGTTCTGACTACGGGAATGGAAGACCGCTATCTGGTGCAGATTCCGAGCTGGCGGCTGGATGTAGAGCGCGAGATCGACATTATCGAAGAGATTGCGCGGTTGCACGGCTATGACAAATTTGCCAATACACTTCCCGCTTACAGCGGCGAGGTGCGCGACTTGCCTGATGCCCAGAAAGACGCGCGGCTGAGGTCGTCGCTGCTGGCGCTTGGATATGACGAGACGATTTCGCTGACGTTTATTTCGAAGGACGAGGCGCGCGAGTTCTCGAAGGCGGCGGAGCTTGATCTGGCAAATCCGCTCAGCGATGAAGCGTCGGTGATGCGCACGTCGCTCGTGCCTGGAATGCTGAACATGCTGGCGTATAACCTCAATCGCGGCAGCGAAAATGTGCGGCTGTTTGAGGCGGGAAACATTTTCGAAGCAGAGGGCGATCGAGCCGCTCAACGCAAGCGGCTTGTTCTGGGTGCGACGGGGAGCGTGAATGCCGGCGTAGTGCGCGGTCTGGCGCCGGGAGCGGAAGCGCGGCCGCTGTCATTTTTTGACTTGAAGGGCGACGTCGAGGATCTGCTCGGGCAGTTTGGCCACTGGGAGCTGGGATACGATGCGCAAACTTCCGAGTACTACCATCCGGGGCGCTCGGCGCGTGCGTTGATGGATGGCGCGGTCGTGGCGCAGTTTGGGGAGATTCATCCGGATATGGCGGCGGCGCGCAGGCTGAAGCAGGATGTTTTTATCGGCGAGATTTATCTGGACCGGCTTTACAAGCATGACTTGCGGCAGGCTCGATATGAGGCCTTACCGCGCTTCCCTGCTGTGGAACGGGATTTCTCGTTTGTTTTTGCCGACGCGGTGGAGTTTGAGAAGATTCGGCAGAGCGTGCTTGGGTTGGGAGTTTCTGAACTCCGCGAATTTGTGCCAGCCGAAGTTTTCCGCGGGGAAAAAGTTGGCGCTGGGAAATTTTCGATTCTGATGCGGGCGAGGTTTCAATCGGGCGAGCGGACGCTGCGGGATGACGAAGTGGCGGCTTGGTCGGCCGAGATTGTCAGGACGCTTGAAGCACTCGGAGGAGTATTGAGGGCGTAGGTTCGATCGGCGACTTGCCAGTGCGAATCGTCCCCGATGAACGGGCTTCCTCGACGCGCTTCGCCCCACCGATTGCCTTCGATTTACTCCGGTTCGGAAAATGCGATTGTCGTGAGCAGCGCATTGGCGTTTTGCCGGGAATCCAAACGAGTGTGCTGAACGACGATCGGCACATCCGATTCAATCACGCTGGCGTAGTCCGTTCCTCTGGGGATAGGTTCCGGATCCTCCAGATCATTGAAACGCAGGTGGGTGGTACGATTCGCAGGCACCGTGATTCGGTATGGACCGGCAGGCTGCCTGTCAGAGAAGTAGACCGTTATCTGAACCTGAGCATCCTGATCGGAAGCGTTTAGCAGACATGCCGTTTCATGGCTGGTCATCTCGGGTTCGGGCCCGTGGCTCGATTTCGGAATGTAGCCTTCCGCGATAGCCCAGCGTTTTCGCCCAATTGGATGTTTCACTTTCCCCTCCCGCCGTTGCTGGCACGCCAAGTTCGTGATTTCCAGAAATTCAAGAACCTAAGGTGCCCAACTTTTCGTCACCTTTCCGATTGATTCCTTTAAGTCCAGACTCCGTTATCGCGATTCAAGGTAATTACTCATGACCGCCTTCGGCTCAACCACACCATGCCCAAGGCCGTCAGCGCCAGGCTACTCACAATCGCGGCGCGGATCATGGACTTTTTCTGGGCTTCCAGGCGACCCTGCACAAAGTGGGTTTCGGGGTACATGGTTGGAGTTTGTCGCTCTTTCTCTTTGATACCCAAGCTTAAGACTTCCGCCAGATGGAGAGCGCGACGATTTGTCTCCTGCGTGATTTGTTCTTTGCAACTAAATCCGTCCGCCATGATGACCGTCGACACCGGAGCCTTCCTTATCTCGGGCAAGAGCGACCTCTCGCCACAAGCGATCGAGACCTTATATTTGCCTTTTTCATAGCCGAATGCCCCTGCCATGCCACAACAGCCAGAATCCAGCACGTGATAGTCGAGTTGCATTTTGTCCATCAAGGCTTTTTCGTCCTTCATCCGCATGATCGCTTTGTGATGGCAGTGGCCTTGAACAATGGCTTGGCGATTTACTTTTGGCGGCTGGTAATCGGGCAGTTTCTTCTCCAGAAATTCCGAGAGTGTAAAAGCATTGTTGGCGAGATCGCGGGCGGAAGGCGATTCCGGAAATAAGTTGTGTAACTCGTCGCGGAACACGGAACAGCAACTTGGCTCCAGGACCACCATCGGTATGCCGGAGGCAACGTAGGGACGAAGAACGGCAAGATTCCGGCGAAGATATGACTTAGCCATGTCGAGGAAACCGTAATCGTAGAGCGGTCTGCCACAACAAAGATGACGATCCAGAACTTCTACCTGGCAGCCCGCGTGCTCCAGTGCTTCGACAGCGGCTTGCGCGGTTTCCGGCGTGAAGTAGTTGTTGAAGGTATCTGCCCACAGAAGCACCTTATTGGTCCGCCCGGGCTTAGGCTTTCGATTGCGGAACCACGAGCGGAACGTCTGCGCGGCAAAGGCAGGAATCTCTCGTTGTTGCGGAACACCGACTGCCATCTTGGCGAAATTGCGGAGGAGGGGCAATTGTGTAACCAGATTGGCGAAGCCAGGTGCAACCGAGGCCAGACGGGCCCACTTGTCGATCCATCCGAAAGCATAGGCATGAACTGGGCGGACGCGACCTTCCCAATAATGAGCGAGAAATTCGGCCTTGTATGTGGCCATGTCAACATTGACCGGGCAGTCGCCTTTGCAGCCCTTGCAGGCAAGGCAAAGGTCGAGCGCTTCCTTTACATGCTCGTCTCGCCAGCCGTCGCGGATAACATCGCCGTGCATCATCTCCCAGAGCAAATGGGTTCGCCCGCGAGTTGAGTGCATCTCTTCTTGGGTAACCATGTAACTCGGACACATCGTGTCCTGGTCACCTTCGCCGTTTTCGCGCCGGCACTTGCCGACACCTACACATCGCAAAGCCGCGTGCGCAAAACTGCCATTGTCGTCGGGGAATTTGAAATGCGTGGGAGGATCCCACGGCCGGTAGTCGGGACCCAACCGCAGATTTTCGTCGATACGATAAGGGTCGACGATTTTGCCGGGATTCATCTTCCAATCCGGGTCCCAGATCGATTTGAATTCGCGGAAGGCTTCGATTAATTCGCTGCCAAACATCTTGTAGAGAAACTCGGCCTTGGATTGTCCATCGCCATGTTCGCCGGAGATCGATCCTCCATAACTGGTTACTAAGTCGGTCGCTTCCTCCATGAAGGAGCGCCATTTGCGAATTCCCGACGCGCTGATAAGGTCGAAGTTCAGGCGGCAGTGAATGCATCCCTGCCCGAAATGGCCGTAAAGCGCAGCTTTGTATTCATATTTTTCATAGAGCCGGCATAAGTCACGCAGATAACTCCCGACCTTTTCGGGAGAGACGGCCGAGTCCTCCCATCCGGGCCAAGTCAAAGCTTCGCCGGGGACGAATGCGGTTGCGCCAAGGCCGGCTTCGCGAAGGTCCCACATCTTCTTCTGCTCGTCCTTCTCGATCAAGAGCTTCATTGACGGCGCGTTCGAGCCTTCAAGAGCCGCCATCGCGGCACGCGCCTGTTGCTCCGCCTCTTCGACCGAGCCGGCGCCAAACTCCACCATCAACCATCCTTTGCCCTCGGGAAGCACAGACAAATCGTCGAGTTGCGGCATGTGTTTCTTCTGGACGTTCTTGACGAGGAATTCGTCGATGCCCTCGAAGCCGATCGGCTTGAATTCGAGGATTTTGGGCACATGGTCGCCGGCTTCGTAGATGCTGGGGTAACCAAGGACCAGAAGCACACGCTTGGGATAGCTGTAGATGAGCTGAACCTGAGCTTCCAGGATTGTAACCAGCGTGCTCTCGCTGCCTACGAGGGCGCGGGCGAGATTGAAGCGCCCGTCTTCCTCCGGAAGTAAGCAGTCGAGGTTGTAGCCGGAGACTCTGCGCGGGATGCGCGGGTATCTTTGCTTGATGAGCTCGCCATATTTTTCGCGCAGCGATTTTAACTGTGAGTAAATCCGGCCTTCGCGGCCGCCATTGACGATCTTTGCGTTGAGTTTCTTATCGTCCATCCAGCCGACCGTCATCTGGGTGCCGTCGTAGAGAAGGATATCCATCGCCAGAACATTCTCCGCGGCCTTGCCGGCCATCTGGGCGTGAGCGCCGCAAGAGTTGTTGCCCAGCATGCCGCCGAAGGTGCAATGGTCGTGGGTTGCTGGATCCGGTCCCCAGGTAAGTGTGTACGGCTCGGCGGCATCGCGCAGCGTGTCGCAGATCGTTCCGGGCTGAACGCGAGCGTATTTCTGATCGATGTTTAGTTCGACAATATGGTGCAGATATTTGGACCAATCGATGACGACGGCGACGTTGCAGCACTGTCCCGCCAAACTTGTGCCGCCGCCGCGCGACAGGATCGGAGCGCCGAATTGCCGTGAAATTTTGACCGCTTCAATCACGTCTTGTTTCGACTTCGGAATTACGACACCGATCGGGACTTGCCGATAGTTAGAGGCGTCGGCCGCGTATAAAGCTTTACTGCCGGCATCGAATCGAACTTCGCCGGTTACGGCTTCTCGCAGGGATTTTTCCAACGCCACGGCGTCAACGTTCTGTTGGCGGTTCCGCCAAGAGTGCTGCAATTCCAGGGGTGCGACCAGTGGGACTCGACTCGCTGACATCATTCCTCCTCACGCCGCAAAACGCCGAGCATCGGCTTTCTTCAATTCAATTCCCATGCCCGGACGCGAAAGGTCGGGCGAGAGTTCTCCATTTACGGGTAAGCGGACGCCATCAAAGAACATGCTTTCGATGCGGACATGGTCGTGGAAGTATTCGACATGACGCAACGGTGTGGCGGCACATCCGACATGCAGGTGAACCGCCGGCGCCGTGTGCGCGGACAGAGGCAGATGAAATGCCTGGCACAAGGCCGAGGCTTGCAGAAAGCCGGTGATGCCGCCACATCGCGTCGCATCGGCTTGCAAGACGTCGACCGCACCCGCGGCCAACATGCGACGAAAATACTGCGCTTCATAACCGTATTCGCCGGCCGCAATATCCATTCCGGCCGGAGCGCGATCGCGCAACAACCGCAAGCCTTTCAAGTCATCCGAAGAAACCGGCTCCTCAAACCAGGCAACGTCCATCTTTGCGAAAGTCTCAGCCTGCGCTAACGCTTGCTTTCTGCTGTAAGCACCATTGGCATCGACGAACAGTTCAGCCGTTGGGCCAATCGCTTTTCTCGCCACGTGGACTCGATGCGCATCAGCTTGGGGATCGCGGCCGATTTTCATCTTCACGCGGGAAATGCCTTGCTCGACCCAATCTGACAGTTGGTGTGTGAGTTGTTGGTCGGAATAAGAGGTGAACCCGCCGCTGCCGTAGACCGGTACCGAGGTCCGAACCGCGCCTAGCAGGGACGCTAAAGAAACGTTCAGCAACCTGGCTTTCAAATCCCAGAGAGCAATATCGACCGCGGAGATGGCCATGGCGACGACGCCTGGATGTCCCAGGTTTCGGGTGCGCGAACGCATCGCATTCCAACTTGCCTGGGGAGCGCAGGTGTCTCCGCCCCTCACCGATTCCGCTAACAGATTTTGTATGAGCGCGGCGGTGGCAAAATCCGCGTAGGTGTAGCCGAGGCCAACCTTGTTTGCCGCATGGGCTTGTACCACCACGATGGTCGTGGAATTCCATGCCAGGGTGCCATCGGATTCGGGAAAGTCAGTAGGAACCGTGAAGGGTGAAACTTCGACGCGGTCGATTCTTACATCGGATAACGTGACAACTTCCATTCTGCGATCTTTCTTTTCGGACTCCGTCTTCGAACTCCGTGAAGTGAACACGGTATTGCTTCGCCGTGGCTCGCGGCGGAATCTATTGATGTAGAGATGACTTTCTGGTGCCGGGGGTGGGCTGGTAACGCGTTTATTTCCGATTCACCGCTGCGGCAACGCCTGTCCAGCCGGCGGCCACTAACAGATGGGTTAGGACATAAGTGGGAAATATTGCGGGCAAATTATTCCGCATTCGTGTGGTTGCCATGACGGCTCGAGATTGCATCTGACCTGCGATGGCCAAGTTATTCTGAGGAGTATTTTTTTATGACGGCAGCGGATGTATTAGTGGAAACACTATTGGACTGGGGCGTGGAAGTCGTGTTCGGGCTCCCTGGCGATGGAATCAACGGAATTATGGAGTCGCTGCGCACGCGGCAAGACAAAATCCGATTTGTTCAAGTGCGGCATGAAGAGGCCGCGGCCTTCATGGCGTGCGGATATGCAAAGTCCACGGGCAGACTCGGCGTGTGTCTTGCCACTTCCGGTCCGGGCGGAATCCATCTTTTGAATGGACTGTACGATGCCAAACTCGACGGCCAGCCGGTGCTGGCAATCACTGGTTTGCAGTTTCATGATCTTATCGGCACGTTTACCCAACAGGATGTGGCGCTCGACAAGCTTTATATGGATGTCGCTGTCTACAACGAGCGGATCATGGGGCCGACGCATGTGGAGAACCTGACGGAACTGGCCTGCCGCACGGCTCTCGCGTATCGAGGAGTGGCGCACATAACGTTTCCGGTCGACCTGCAAGAAAAGGAAGTCAAGAAAAAGCAAGCATCGAGCCGCAATATCGCTCATCACACCTCCGACGTTTATGCGCGCAGCGCCCGCCTTCCGGATAGGGCCGACTTGCAACGGGCGGCCGAAATTCTCAACCGGGGGGAAAAAGTTGCAATCCTCGCGGGCCGCGGCGCCCTCGATGCCACGGAAGAATTGGAGAAGACGGCGGAACTTCTCGGCGCCCCCATCGTAAAGGCACTGCTCGGAAAAGCTGCCGTGCCCGATGACAGTCCCTACACGACCGGCGGCATCGGCCTGCTGGGCACGAAACCTTCACAGGAGGCTTTGGAAGACTGCGACACGCTGCTGATCGTGGGATCGTCGTTTCCTTACATCGAATTCATGCCCAAGCCAGGCCAGGCAAAAGGGGTGCAAATCGAACTTGATCCGAAACGAATTGGCCTTCGCTATCCGGTCGAAGTCGGATTGGTGGGAGACAGCCGGAACACACTGCGCGAACTGATTCCTCTTCTGACGCATAAAGAGAATCGTAAGTTCTTGCAGGCGGCGCAAGCGGGAATGAAGGACTGGTGGGAGCTGATGGAGAAACGCGCAACTCGGGCCGACAAGCCGATGAAGCCGCAAGTTGTGGCGCGCGAACTCGGCAAGAGGTTGAAGAACGACGCGATCGTCAGTTGCGACAGCGGCACCATTACGACCTGGTGGGCCCGCCACATTCTTGCGCGCAGTGGACAAATGCACATGGTTTCCGGAAACCTGGCAACGATGGCCTGCGGGCTTTCTTACACGCTCGCGGCCCAGGTCGCTTTTCCGGATCGCCAGTGCGTGGCCTTTGTCGGAGATGGCGGCTTCTCGATGCTAATGGCGGATTTCGTGACCGCCGTGAAGTATAAGTTGCCAATCAAAGTCGTGATTATCAAGAACAACACGTTGGGACAGATCAAGTGGGAGCAGATGGTGTTTCTGGGTAATCCCGAGTATGGGGTCGATCTCCAGCCCATCGATTTCGCGGCTCACGCGCATGCTTGCGGGGCCGTGGGATTCAGCGTGGAAGACCCGGCCGATTGCGGACGAACGATCGACGAATTTCTCGCGGCTCCCGGTCCGGCCATTCTGCAAGCCTCGGTAGATCCGTTCGAGCCGCCGATGCCCGCAAAGGTCAAGACGGAACAAGCATTGCACTTCGCCGAATCGCTGGCTCGCGGAGAGCCAAACCGGAAAAAAATTGCCTTGACTACGATTTCCGATCAAGTTCGCGAACTGATCTAAATATTTCAAGGAAGGTCCGAAGTGGAAAACGAAGCAGTGAAAAGCGAAGTAGTCGTCATCACGGGGGCGTCAGCCGGACTCGGAAGAGCTACGGCGAGAGAGTTCGGAAAGCGAGGCGCCAAGGTCGGCTTGATCGCTCGCGGCATCGATGGGTTGCAAGCGGCGAAACGTGAAATCGAAGCGGCCGGCGGACAGGCACTCATTCTTACACTCGACGTGGCCGATGCGAAGGCAATGCAGAACGCCGCCGCATCCGTCGAGCAAGAGTTCGGGCCAATCGACATTTGGGTCAACAATGCAATGGCCTCTGTATTTTCCCCGGTAAAGGAAATGCAGCCCGAGGAATACAAACGAGTCACGGAAGTGACTTACCTGGGAGTTGTTTACGGCACTCTTGCGGCCCTGAAAGGCATGCTGCCGCGGAATCGTGGAATGATCGTGCAGGTCGGTTCGGCGCTGGCTTATCGGAGCATCCCACTGCAATCGGCATATTGCGCGGCCAAACATGCAATTGCAGGTTTCACGGATTCCTTACGTTGCGAACTGATCCACGACAAGAGCAAAGTTCGCATAACCATGGTGCAAATGCCGGCGTTGAATACTCCGCAATTTGGCTGGGTGAAGAGCCGTTTGAAGCACAAGGCGCAGCCCGTGCCTCCCATATTTCAGCCGGAGGTGGGGGCGAGAGCGATTTATTGGGCCGCGCACCATTCGCGGCGAGAGGTTTATGCCGGCTGGCCTACGGTAGAGGCAATCGTCGGCAACAAACTCGCGCCCGGCTGGCTCGATCTCTATCTCGGCAAGACTGGATTCGCCTCCCAGCAAACCCATGTACCAGAAGACCCAAATCGGCCGGACAATTTATGGGAACCGGTAGCGGGCGATCACGGCGCCCATGGCACGTTCGACAGCAGGGCGCACGCCCACAGTTGGGAAGTGCAAATGAGCCTGAAGCGACGCTGGATCGGCGCGGGCTTGGCGGTTACCGCAGCCTCGTTGTTGCTCGCTTCGATGCGCTCGTGAGAAGAATCCGAGTTGAGCTTGCAAGCCGATGACTCGCAGGGCTGGGTTCCCCGATTTGCCGGACGCAACGGTTTGCGTCACGATTGAAATCTCCCTCGGCCATTTGAAAAACGGTATAGCCCGCAGCGAAGGTCAGGGCCGAAGTGCTGTCACCTTTGCCCAGCAAGCACTGACGGTGTCATCGCGGGTGTTGCCGTAACCACATCGAGTTTGCCGTCGAGGTTAAAGTCGGCAACGACTTTCGCTACCGCGTACAACCCACGACGTAATTGACGTGAGATGAAAATCCGCCGTTGCCGAGCGCCACCGAAACAGTGGCGACATCATCGTTGGTTGTGACAAGATCAAGGTTAGCCTGATTAATGTCGAAGCCATTGGCGAGGCATCCAATCGACGGTTTGGACGAATGCGCTTGGAGGTCGCATAAATATGCCTGCGGGTGCCGGCAGCGAACGCTTCCAAAGCGGCGCAAACAAATACGCTGCCTACCTCGAGACGCCCGGGGGACGGTTGCGCTCGGACTTGGCCTTCGCCAACCTGCACGATTTTCTCCCCCAACAGGCCGAACAGCCGTTGCGCGCACTAGATCTCGGTTGTGGCACGGGAGCGACAGCCGTTCGCCTGGCGCGACTTGGCATTCATGTCACGGCTGTGGATTGTTCTGCGTCGATGCTGGATATCGCGCAACGCGCCGCCCTCGAAGGCGGGGTCGCGGAGAAGATCGTCGTCAAGCACGGTGAGGCAACACAGCTTGCCAGCTTGTTTCCCGCGCGTTCGTTCGATGTAATTGTCTGCCATAACATTCTGGAATATGTCGATGACCCGCGAGCTGTGTTGTGTGATGTGGCTCGCGCCTTGCGCGGTTCATCCGCGATAGTCTCATTGCTCGTGCGAACCCAGGCAGGCGAGGTATTAAAAGCCGCAATCCAAGCGGGCGATTTGGATGAGGCGGAAAATGGTCTTATGGCTGAGTGGGGAGAAGAATCTCTCTACGGAGGGAGAGTGCGACTCTTCAGTAACGACTACATGCAACGTATGCTGAAAGCGGCATCGCTGACGTTAGTTGTAGAGCGGGGAGTGCGCGTGGTTGCAGATTATTTGCCGCCCGCGGTATCTCGCGACGCCGAGTATCCGCGCATTCTCGAACTGGAACGTAAGCTGGGTATGCGGCCAGAGTTTGCCGCAGTCGCGCGCTATAGGCAATGCCTGGCTCGCCTCGATCCGGTGAAGGAGACGTGCGAGTGACCGACGTGCGGGCGGAATCTCCATTCTCCACAACCGGCGCGAAGACGCTTGACGCCGGCATTTCGCTGGGGCTCGGGCTCACCAACGAGTGCAACCTTTCATGCGCCTTTTGTTACCGGGATCCAGCCCGCACCGATCGCCTCTCTCTGGATCAAGTGAAATCGGTCATGGAACGACTGCCGATCCGTTCAGTGAATCTCGGCACCGGCGAGAACGGCATGCATCCAGAGTTCAAAGCGATATTGGATTACCTGCGAACGCAACCCGTCAAACTCACCATCACTTCTAATGGCCACAGCGTTGCAGTTTTGGAAGACAAGGAGCTGCTCGCTTTTCACGATATTGAATTTTCTCTCGATTACCCCACCCAAGCCGAACAGGACGCGCAGCGCGGAAACGGCAATTGGGAACTGATCCACGATCAGGCGGAACGCTGCGTGAGGCTCGGTGTGCCGGTCACCATCATCGCGGTCATGATGAAAGCGAACTACTTGCGCATGGCGGACGTGGCTCGAGTGGCCAAACGCTTCGACGCGCCTTTGCGAGTGAATGTGTATCAGGCGGTGCGATCCGACATCTATGCGCTCTCCTACGAAGAATACTGGGAGGGTTTCCGGCGCCTCTTTGCGGAGACCGATGTGATCGCCATTGGTGAGCCGCTGGTGCGCGCGATGGCGGGGCTCCCGCCGCTCCGTGGAGGATGTGGTGTTAGCACCGTGAGGGTTACTCCACGCGCTACGACACAGCCCTGTGTCTACTGGCCGGGATCGGGCGAGCCGCTGGCGAATTTGATCTCGGCGGGCGTCGAGATTCTAGACTCCGCGCCCTTCAGTCAGGCACGCACGCTTCCCGACGCGTGCCAGCCATGCGAATTCCGTGACGCATGCCACGGCGGCTGTGCCGGGCGACGACGCTTGCAGGGTGCTCTGCTGGAGCCTGACTATTACTGCCCGATCATTCGCGGAGAACGGGTGAAGCTTGAGACTCATATGGCCGCCGCCCGCGATCTGCCTAAGCTGAACAGTTCCTGCACAACGGTAGTCATCGCCCGATAAGCCTCGACGCTTATTTCGCATCCATCCAGATGTCGGAACCCGTCAGCTTCACTGCTACATTCGTAATGGAGATGTGCAGAGGCTTCCCGTCGGCGGTGCCACGGTGCTCAGTTGAGAAGAGCAGAGGACCGGCCTTTTTGTAGCCTACCCACGATGCGTTGACTTGGCTCGGTTTTTTGTCTCCACCGTGGTGGAAGACGAGGTACTCGACGCGGTCGTCTTTGCCGACGTAGAGTTCCCAGGTGTCACCGGGCGTGTAACCGCCGAGTTCCGCGGGATATTTCACTACGACATGCTCGGCCGAACCGGCTCCCACCGGGAGTTTTTTCATGTCCTCATCGGTGACGGTGGCGCTGGTGTCCCAGTAAGCGTGGAAGGGGAACAGTAGCCAATAGTTATCGTTGACGAAAGCCGGTTCGACCATCGTCTTTACATTCTCCGGCTGGCTGCTCAGCTCAGAGCGCATATAGGTGACCTTGACTGGCTTGCCGTCTTTATCTGTGGTCTCGAAAGAGACCTTGCCGGTCTTCGGCTCCCACTCCCAGACGTGAGAGGCCTTGAAGAGTCCGGTGATTTCCCCGTTCCACGTGTAGCGGACGGCCTGAATTTGGTCCCAGGAATCGACTCCGTACGTTTTTGCAATCTTTTCTAGAATCGGAGCGCGTTGTTGCGCGCCGGAATTTTGAACAAGGGCCAGCACTCCGCAAAGCAGAAGACCCATCATGGCTAAATGGCGGGCATTTTTCATAGAGTTTGCTCCTCGGTGAATTCAACGGATTTGTGTTGGATGACAGGGCAGGCGTCTGGATACAGAATTCGCGAATTGGCACAGCGCTCTTCGACCGCCCCACGCAGTCACAGCGATTGCCGCGAATTATACAACGCGGGTCTGGTTCTTAGCATTGGGCGAACCCATTGGCATCGATTCCGTGGAACGTCCTTCCGACCACTATTCCGTAGATCGTCATTCTGTAGACCGCTGCGGCACCGTTGGTCGTCGCAATCGCCGGAACCCCATAATCGCGACAGCCAGCGCGACAGATCCATATTCAAGAGCCATGATCCATCCCGGAACCAGCCACGGACGGCCAAGCGTGCGCAAATGCCAGACGTAGTAAGTTGGGAGGATGCTCACTGTCCAGATGATGATCGGGACCGATGAAGCCGAGCGGACAAACGGAAGCAGCCAGAGAAGGTACCACGGGTATATAACAGGCGCACAGAGAAGCGATGTTGCCATCGGCCACGCGAAGGCGTCGGGGGACGACGCTTCGGACTTGCTTCTCAGCCAGATTGCGACAAGAAACCCGGCAATCACGGCCAGCCCAACTGCAAACTGCGGAGCGACAACCCGCTCGATCGCGGCGAACACCGGATCATTGAAGCGGAAACTCCGCAGGTAGGTGCCGAGCGAACCGATAGGAATTCGTCCATGGTTCAAGAACGGGACATAGAGGAGTCCAACGACGGCGGCCGCCAGTATGCCGTCGCGGATACGAACACGTTTCCAGTAGAGCGGCAGAAGTAGGATCGGGAGAAACTTCACGGCGACCGCCAACCCAAATGCGACTGCCGCCACCGCACGCCACCGCCGCCCGAGTGCGGCGGCGGAAACCAGCAGCAGCAACACGCCGACAATATCGATGTGACCGCTGCCGGCCACGTCAGTTGCCAGCAGCGGATGCCAGGCATAGGCCAGCACCCAGTGCGCTCCTTGCCCGGTGCTACGCAAGATTTCGAGCAAAACGAGAACGATTGCCAAATCGCAAAATACAAACGCTACTTTCAGTGAAAAAAGAGACTCATGAATTGCTATAACGGCGCGAAAGAACATCTGCGCGCCCGGCGGATAGGGGCTCGGTAAATCCGGATTGTTCAGCGTGCGCGTATCCGGTGTATGCAGGCTGGCGAGTGAAGGGTCGCTGGGGATGACGAGATATGGATTGTAGCCGAGCCGCTGCAAACGGCCATCCCAAAGGTAGCGATGAATGTCATCATCAGGCCCCGGCGGCGAGAGAAGAAACGGAATACGCCAGAGTGCAGCCAACACCAGCCCGATCACGATGACCCGGCGCGGAAACTTTGGAGTCGCCAATAACTCGCGGATTCCTAGGAGATACGCAATGCCGGCAATGCCCAGCGGAATAATGAAGGACGGCCCGCCCATGCTGCTGAAGTTGCGTGCGCAGATCGTAAGCGCCACAAGTAGGATGGCGCCGAGCCCGTACAATCTGCCGGCTGGCTTGAGCTTCACAGGTCTACCGTGCCTCTCCGCAACTGTGCTATCGCCGGTGCCCACAGTTTCAACCAGACCGCAGTTCGTGGCGCCCGAGCGGGAGCGAGTTCCAGTTCCGCAGCGAGCCGGGTCAAGTCTACAGCCACGTCGATGTCATAGAACGGATCGGTGAAGGCAACCGAGAGTCGCAGCGCGCGAGCGCGTGCCAATAAAGCCTCAAGCGCGCTCTTGGTTCCCATGCTGTCCCTGTCGAAAAGCCCAGGGTGAGAAGCCTTCGCCCCTACGAGGTAATAACCGCCATCGTGCGTCGGTCCCACAACCACGTCATGGCTGGCGAGCGCCCCGAACGCGTTTTCAAGGATCAACGCCGGCAGATGCGGACTGTCGCTGTTGAAGGCAACGACGCGTTGGTGGCCAATGGCTGCAAAGTGCGCAAATGCCGAGTGGAGGCCTGCCGCAAGCCCTTGTCCTTTCTGGCCCACTACGCTCGACACACTTGGCGCCAGCTTCATCAGTTCTTCGACATCGGAAGCCGGGCACATAATGGCGACGTCCACCATTTCCAACGAGTGCGCCAGCGCGATGGTGTCGTTTAACAGGCAGCGATAGAGTTCAGTGATCGCTTCAACCGGAAGGCTCGGAGATAAACGAGTCTTGACCATCCCCGGCTTGGGTGCTTTTGCCATGACGACCAGTGTTTGCCCACCGTTTGACGAACGTGCGGTATTTTCGCGGGAGGATTCCATAGGAGTGCGGAGCCAACATTTACGCTGGCCGCGGATTTCTGGCTCTTCGGTGCCGAAAATAATAGCGTACTATCAGCGAGAGGATGAACCACGCCGCTCCGGCTGTGCCTCGCAGCGTACCGCTAATCTTGGACTTCCCAATGCGCGGATGATAGCTCACCGGCACCTCAACGATGCGGAATCCCGCAAGCGTACCCTTGAGAATCATTTCAACCGCCCAGCCATAAGTGGTTTCTTCGAGCGCCAGCGCGCGTAGTACATCTGCGCGGCCCGCGCGAAACGGACCGAGATCGCTTATTTTCACACCATACAAAAACCGGATCAGGAAAGCCGCCAGACGATTCCCAAACGCCTGATGCCAAGGCAACGCCCCAGGAATGCTCTGCTCTCCGAGCCGCGAACCGAGCGTGATATCCGCGCGTCCGTCAAGGATTGGAGCCACCAGAAGCGGCAGCTCAGCCGGCCGATCGCTGTAATCGCCGTCGAGGAACACCACAATGTCAGGGCTGCTTGCTTCAGCCAGTCCGGTCAAGCAGGCGCGCCCGTATCCGCGCCGAGGTTCGCGTACGATCCGGGCACCCATCTTTGAGGCGATTTCGGGAGTCCCGTCGGTTGAGTTGCTGTCTACGACCAGGACCTCCGTGACCATGCTGGCTGGAAGATCAGCTAAGACGCGGCCGATGGACTGCGCTTCGTTATGCGTAGGAATGATGACCGAGACTCGTACCTGGCCGGGACTCAACTCACCACCATGGAGAGGATGGCCAGCGCCGCGCGAGCAAGGCGTCGACACCCCACGCACGACCGGCCCTCCCCACGACGAGCGAAAGCGATGCGAGTACTGGAACCAGCAGTTCCCAGATCCACGATGTGCCCCATTCAGAAACCCAGAGGCTGCCCAAATACAGAAAAGCCACAAAGGCGGCGGGGCGGGTCAGCAGACCGATGACCAGCAGGATTCCGAGACCGATCTCAGTCACGGCCTGCATCGGAGCGGCCATTGCGGCGTGACTCGCCGCCAGACCCATCACTGCCTTCCAGGCGGCCGGCGAGTGACTGGCCTTTATGTAGTAGTTGATCAGGCCTGCATAGCCCGCTGGCGTGTAGAGACCCTTCCCCAGATTCTCGAAGAAGACCCACACCAGCATGGCGCCGATCGTGACACGAACAATTGCCAGCCCATTTGCTGCGGGCGCTTGGTTCGCTGAACTTTGCGTCGGCCCCGTGTTCGTCATCGTCGTGAACCTCGTACCCAGTAGATGCCGCAAGTTGGCGGCGGGAAGCAGAAAGGAGTCGATATTTTAAACGGTTCCGGCCTGTTCCTGCTAATGGATGCTCGATATGATCACCGTCGTCAGTAGTACTTTTTGCGCCCCGCGTTCAATCGAGAGCGGGATTTGACAGGACGCTTTCGCAACATGCAGACTGCGAACGTGTGCTTCGGGTTATTAGACGCGCATACCCCGACCGTGCGGCTGCGGTTTCGCTTCACGACAGCCCCGCCTGAGACGTCCGCTGGCCGTTCCGGTCACAGAGCGCTTAAACAAAAGCGACCCTCGTCGAAAGGATACGTCATGCTGCGTAGACCCCTGCTCTTCCTGGTCCTTGTGTTCTCGTCATTGCTGTCTTTCGCGCAGAACGAGCGCCATTTCACCTTTCACTACGCATTCACGGTGAAGAATGTCAGCCACGGCCAGCGCATGCGCGTCTGGATTCCTCTGGCCCACTCGGATTCGTTCCAGGAAGTGAAAGTTACTTCCAAGGGTGGAGACTTACCGCTGAAGCTGGTTCGGCAGCCGGAATACGGGAACGAGGTGCTATACGCAGAAGCTTTGAAGGCCGATAAGGATGAGTACAAGTTCTCGGTGGACTATGACGTTGTTCGAAAAGAGCATGTCGTGCTGGTCAACGGCAAGCCTGCGGGTCTGACGCCATCCGCGAAGGTGCCTCAAATCGAGCTGGCGCGATTTCTGCAACCGGACCGCTTGGTGCCCATCACCGGAGTTCCCGCGCAACTTGCCGAACAGGAAACCAAAGGCGCGACCACGCCCCTGGAAAAAGCGAAGGACATTTACGAATACGTTTTTCGCACCATGAAATATGACAAGAGTGGCACCGGCTGGGGACACGGCGACACGCTTTGGGCCTGCGATGCGAAGCACGGCAATTGCACGGATTTCCACTCCGTGTTTATCTCGATGGCACGCGCGGAGAAGATTCCAGCCCGTTTTCAGATCGGTTTCCCGCTTCCAGGGGACAAGCATTCTGCTGAGATTCCCGGGTACCACTGCTGGGCCGAGTTTTATCTTGATTCAGTGGGATGGGTGCCGGTCGATATTTCGGAGGCGTGGAAGCACCCGGAGAAACACGATTATTTTTTTGGCGCACATGACGTGAACCGGGTGCAGTTCACCCAAGGGCGTGATCTCAAACTCGCCCCCGCTCAAGAAGGCCCCCCGCTAAACTATTTTGTCTATCCGTACGTGGAGATTGGGGGGAAGGAGCATGCCAATGTCGCGATCGCGTTTTCTTTCGACGATACCGGCTCGACGCTCGCTAAGGTGAGCACTTTACGTTAGAGATTTGTACCTCATCGTTAGAAATTTCGCTCTAATGGGCCATCCCGAATCGAGCAGGAAGTCCTTGACACCGGCCGCGTCGTTCCAAGAAAACAGATTTTCTTGACATCGGATTCCTCGTCGCTGCGGGAGATCAAGGTATAGTCCACCGGGGCGGCATGCGGCATTATCCCACGATTGCAATTATCGGCCGGCAGTGGTGGTGTGAAGTTCAATACCTTGGCGCTGCCGCGCAGCGCTTTACCACAGCCAACGAGATCCACATTCCTGTCGGCCAGCCCGTCGATATCGATTTGCGTTCGCTCGACGTGATCCATTCTTTCTGGGTCCCGACACTCCACGGAAAGGTAAATCAATCTCGCCGTAGTGAGCGATGCGGTTGCGCTTTTCGAAGAACTCGTCTTGAAAGTAGTCTCTGATCGAGGCAGAGGGAACGAACCTATCGAGAGTAGGCATCAGCAATTCCTTATTCTGCTGTGCAAAATGATCGAAACACATCTTAGTCAAGAGACGACTCAGTTCATCCAACCGCTTCGTAATTGACCGGATTTCTGCCCACTCGTTTTCCCACTGTTCCCTGTTTCCTCGCGTCCGCTCGGGGACGGACCAAACAGAGTCAACGGTCCTCCACTTGAAGAACAGGTAAGCCATTTCTGATTCCATGGCCATCGCGCTCAGTAGTATCGCCATGGTGACGTCGTGGTTTGACAGTTCACGGCGAGCACGCTCGATCAAGATGCCGGTCACGATGTTGCCCAGTGGCGCGACTAAGTGGATCGTCGCACCGCAGGAGATGCACTTAGCATCCTTTGGCAACTTGCTGCCGGTGAACTCTAGAGGCACTTGGCTGCCGCAGCCGCACGGAATTGTTACTCATGACTTCATTCAGTGCTCACGCAAACAAAAATTCCTTGGTGCGCAGTCCTTTTATTGTGTCGCGGAGCTTGGCGGCTTTTTCGAACTCGAAGCGCTTGGCGGCTTCGCGCATGTCGCTTTCCAGCTTTGCGATATACGCGTCCAGCTCTTCCTGCGATTTGAAATCGGGGATGCCGTCGGCTTCGGGGCTGGTCAGGTCGGTGTAGTCGGCGCCCACGATCGCGGCTAGCGTCATATCGAGCGGGCGCACGATCGACTCAGGCGTGATTCCGTTGGCTTCGTTATAGGCTTGCTGGATGGCGCGCCGGCGGTTGGTTTCGTCGAGCGCTTTCTTCATCGAATCGGTCATGCGGTCGGCATAGAGGATGGCGCGACCGTTTAAATTTCTGGCGCAGCGGCCGATGGTCTGGATTAGCGAACCGCTGGAACGCAGGAAGCCTTCTTTGTCGGCATCCAGAATAGCGACGCGCGAGACCTCAGGCAGATCGAGTCCTTCGCGCAAAAGATTGATGCCGATCAATACGTCGAACTCGCCCTTGCGCAGGTCGCGCAGAATTTTCACGCGCTCGAGGGTTTCGATCTCGGAGTGCATGTAGCGGCATTTTACGCCGACTTCGCCGTAATACTCGGCCAGGTCTTCGGCCATGCGCTTGGTCAGCGTTGTCACGAGCACACGCTCGCCGACGGCGGAACGCTCGCGAATTTCGTGCAGCAGGTCGTCGATCTGGCCTTTCACCGGGCGAATCTCGACCGGCGGATCGATGAGCCCGGTGGGACGGATAATCTGCTCGACGACCACGCCAGCCGATTTCGTCAGCTCGTACGGGCCGGGCGTGGCCGAAACATAGACCAGCTGATTGGTGCGGTGCTCGAACTCTTCGAAGGTTAGCGGGCGGTTGTCGAGCGCCGAGGGCAGGCGAAATCCGTACTCGACTAAGACCTGCTTGCGCGAGCGGTCGCCGTGATACATGGCGTGGAGCTGCGGGACGGTCTGGTGGGACTCGTCGATGAACATTAAGAAGTCGCGCGGAAAATAATCCAGCAGAGTGGGCGGCGGCTCGCCGGGCAGGCGTCCGGTGAAATGGCGCGAATAATTCTCAATGCCATGGCAATAGCCCATGGCCTTGATCATTTCGAGGTCGTACATGACGCGCTGGTGAACGCGCTGGGCCTCGACCGTTCTTCCCTGCTTCTCGAGTTCCGGCTCCCACCAGGCGAGTTCTTCTTTGATGGACTGGACGGCGTTGGCACGTGTCTCATCTTTCATTACGTAGTGCGTCTTGGGATAGATCGGGAGACGGACGTAGCGCTGCTTGACGGTGCCGAAGAGCGGATCGATCTGCGAAAGCGACTCGATCTCGTCGCCGAACATCTCGATGCGATACGCCATGTCATCGTAGGTGGGATAGATTTCGATGACGTCGCCGCGCACGCGGAAGGTGCCGCGGCGGAAGTCGGTTTCGCTACGCTCGTAGAGGATATCGACCAGCTTGCGGGTGATCTCCTGGCGCTTGATCTTCTGGCCTTTTTCGACGAAGAGCATCATGCCGTAGTAGGCCTCGGGCGAGCCGAGTCCGTAGATGGCGCTGACCGAGGCGACGATCAGGCAATCGCGGCGTTCGAAGAGCGAGCGGGTGGCAGAGAGGCGTAGTTTGTCGAGCTCGTCGTTGATGGTCGACTCTTTTTCAATGTAGAGGTCGGCGGCGGGGACGTAGGCTTCGGGCTGATAGAAGTCGTAATAGGAGACGAAGTACTCGACCGCATTCTGCGGAAAGAAATTCTTGAACTCGTGGTAGAGCTGGGCGGCGAGGGTCTTGTTGTGCGCCATGACGATGGTGGGGCGGTTGGCAGCCTCGATGACCTTGGCCATGGTGAAGGTCTTGCCCGAGCCGGTGACGCCGAGCAGGACCTGGTGCTGCTCGCGGTCGAAGATGCCACGGGTGAGCGCGTCGATGGCCGAGCGCTGATCTCCCTGGGGCTTGTAGCTGCTGACAAGGCGGAAGTCCACTGTGATTTTTATTATAGGGGACGCGGCGCTGCCGGAATGGTTGGACGACGAACCCGGAGTAGTTGGACGACCAACAAAGATGACTGAATCCGCGAGGATCACGTGATCCAAGATTCACCGGGCGCAGGTTCACCAATGTAGGTTCACCGACGTATGGGCCAAATGGCGCGCCTGTTGCGTCACTCGGATTCCCGATTCGGTGCGATGAGAGGGACAGCGCTGTGGAACTCGACCCGGCACTAGTGTGTAATTTCGCCCGGGACCATGTAGCTTCAACAACTTTGTACTAGGGGTTTTCCCTTAGAGTCTCTGCAAAACCAGCGCCGATCATAGGGGGAAAGCTGTACCGTTTGATGGTGAGTAACACAAGTTTTGCCCGTTTTCGCGCAAAAAATCATAGAGGTATCTGGAATTTCACATTTAGTTAATGATTTTGCCGCTAATTGGCCGCGCGCATGCTAACCAACAGTACAACGAAGTGAAAAATCCCGACGTGCCGTGCCGGTTCGGGTTGGATTTCCTACTTTCGGCTGGCGCATACGTCTGAGGTGCTGTCGATGGATGAGAAATTCGAGCAGATGGGAACTAGGGAGCGCCAGATCGTCGACCTGCTGCTGCAAGGCTGCGACAATTCAGAAATTGCGCGCGACCTGAACATGGCCGAGCGCACGGTGAAAGCTTATTTTAATCGCCTCTTTGTACGATTTGGAATTAAAGGTGGCATCAAGCGGGTGAAGCTCGCAACTTTACTTTATAGGAGACAGTTATGGCAGGAGAAACGGGCGTCCTCCGTGGGCCCAGTGAACGCGAACACATCATCATTCAACGCGTAGCCGAAGGCTGCAAAAATAGCGAAATTGCCCACGCACTGGGGACTACCGAGCACGTCGTGAAGAATGACCTGCGACTGATCTATGACAAACTCGGGCTCTGGAACCGGGTCGAACTGGCGCTGTGGTATGAAGCCCGGCACTTCGAGCAATCTTACAACTAGCTTTGGACGCCGGCGGGCGTTAGTCTTCCTCCTGGGCCCGCCGGCGTCGAATTTCTCTTCCCTCGTTTTCCCACCTGAATCAGACTTCAGGCAGCGCGTCTTCGCTCCTTGCGCCTAAGTTCTTCACCACACAGACACCGAGTCACGGAGAAACCAGCCGGGTTGGTCGAGTCTCGCAAGTACGTTTTTTGCCGGTTCAAGGTTTGCTCCGTGCCTCTGTGACTCTGTGGTGAAAGAATCTTTGTTGCGACCGAAGAACACTCACACCATCTCAGTTCCCCACAAATCGTGCAGATGAACGATGCCACGCAGATGTTGGTGATTCTCTCGGCCGACCTCGACGACCATCAACGACGTGATCTTCATTTCTTCCATGCGAGCCAGCGCGGTGGCGGCGAACTCGCGCGGACCGATGGTCTTCGGGGCGCGGGTCATGCAATCTTGGGCCGTGAGATCGAGCGCGTCTTTGCCACGCTGCTCGAGCAATCGGCGCAGATCGCCATCGCTGATGACGCCGAGCAGGCGATCTCCGTCCACAACCGCGGTGACGCCGAGCTTTTTGCGCGACATCTCGTAGATCACGTCCGGCATTTTCGTCTGAGGGCCGACGCAGGGCAGGGCTTCTCCGGTATGCATCAATGATTCGACGCGCGCCAGGCGTTTGCCCAGTTTGCCGCCGGGATGCAGGCTGGCAAAATCTTCTTCTTTGAATCCGCGTTTCACCGACAGTGCGACGGCAAGCGCATCGCCGAGCGCAAGCATGGTCGTTGTGGAAGCGGTGGGCGCGAGCCCGAGCGAGCAGGCCTCTTGCGAAATCGAACAGTCGAGCGCGACCTCCGCAGCGGCGGCGAGAGTTGAAGGATGTCCGGCGCGCGCGCCTTCGCGCTGATCGCACGTCATGGTGATCATCGGAACTTGTAGGCGCTTGATGGTTGCGAGCAACTGCAAAATCTCTTCTGTTTCTCCGCTGGCCGAAAGCACGAGCGCGACATCGCCCCGGACAATCGCTCCCAGGTCGCCATGCAAGGCCTCGACGGGATGGAGATAGAGTGCAGGCGAGCCGGTCGAACTGAGCGTGGCGGCAATTTTGCGAGCAATGATCCCGCTCTTGCCCAGCCCCGACACGACGATCCGTCCCCGGCAATGGAACAGGAGATTGACAGCGCGGTCGAAGTCGGCGGACATTGGCCCAGCCAAGCGGTCGGCAAGCGCGCGCAAGGCTTCCGCTTCGATGCGCACAACGTTCTCACCCGTGTGCTTCATGAAGGAGGAATGTTAGCAGAAGGATGGGAACATCGAACAATCTCCGGCCGAGGATCAGAACCGAGTCCTTGGGGAATTGGGGCGTGATTCGCGGCGGCTTCGGGGCACAACAGCCGGAATTCCTCAAGAGGAACGGTTGGCTGAACAAGCAGTCCTGAAAGGAATGCCCGCCGGGACGAGAGAGAAAATCGCGTCACAAAACTGCGTGATCGCAGGCATTGCTCCAAGGAGCGGCGACCTTGAGAATAAAAGAGGGATCGTGCTGGAACTTAAGCTGATTCCGTGTTCGGTCGTTTTTCGCAGCGCGGCGCGGGCGGACCGTCACGAAATGCTGCGGACAACCTATCCCCGTAATGCAACTGGGTCCTTGCCCGGTTCTTGCGAAACAGATTTGAACCGCTAGAACCGGACTCTTGCGATCACCCGCGACGCCATCCAATACCTTGTCATCGACAGTTCGACGTTTGCTATGACTTAGTTCCATGGCGTCGCTAATGCACTTTCGTATCGAAGGAGGAGGGCTATGCAATTCCGTCTGGAAAAAGACGAACTGGATTTCCTCGCTAATGTTCTGTTGGAACAGGATCCGGGACCGTACGAGAGTTTGCTTGATAAGATTCTGGCACGCGACTTGCGATTGGACGCCGGCGAACTCGAACAGGCCGCCGAACTGCTCACCAGCAAGAAGAGCAGCCTGAAAAATCAAATCGCGCGGGAGCCGGCCGTTCCCGTCATGGCGGAGTTACAGCGGCAGTTGGCGCTGCTCGAACGCGTACTGGAGATGGTCAAGGAAGCGTGCGTTATGTTCTGAGGCCTGCCCGGCGCGGCGCTCGCGCCGGCCATTAGAACCGATTATAGCGGAATTCCGTTTGCCCAAAAGTCGGCGCGCCGACGAGACGCGTCCCGCTCCGCGATTATAGGGAGCGTTGTTCTTTCTTCCGGCGGTCAATGAAGAGTTGCACAAAGATTCCGGCAACCAGCGCACAGACAAATCCGATCCACATCCACAACATATTCCTGCGTTCAAATCCCAGGCCGAATACCAGGATGCTGAGAAGAGCCATGACGGTGGTGAGGAACGCTTTGAGTTTCATTCGGGACTGCTGCGGGGGCGCGGCGAGATCGGGGAGATGGCGGGAAAAATCAGTTTGCCGAGAGCGGCTAGCCATGGGAGAGCGCTCCTTCCCAGTGACTCCAGCAAAATCGTAGACCGGCGCGGGAAAGCAGTCAATGGTAGCGCTCGCCGGTTAATGCCGCTTGAGGAGTAGGCCCACCGCGATGCACAGCGTCACCCCCTCGATGAGGAGCGCATACGAGGTCAGCTTTTTTGCGAGCGCGAATCTGGCCACAAGTCTACTGACGATGATTGCCACCAGAATAAAAGGCGACCATATTAACCGATACAAACAGAGGAAGCCCAGGCTCTGCGGCATCCGGTCTGGGTCCAAATGGATCAACGCCAGACAAACCGGCGCGCTCAGGCTGAAGATCAACAGCAGCTGCGAATACGTGGTGTAAAAGGCCTCCAACTTCGCAATCGTCCGCAGCAGAAAGCAGGTTGGAACCATGAAGAGAAAGGCGATGAAGAAGACGAGCATCATGTCGCCGGCGGCATACATCCCACTGGCGGCTGACACGTCGGCGGGATGGCTGACTTCCTGAAGGTACCTTGCAAGGAGCAAGATCGCCGCAATCACGATAACGGCGGCGTACCCTGCGGCAACCAGCCAGAGCTGCGCCCGCGAAGAGACAGGTTTCACGCGAGCATTCTATCGTGCCGGCGGTCAGGCGAAGCGTGTCTTGACGGCAGGTACCGAGGTCGGAAACAGGAAGGTACGAAGAGCCACCGAGTATCAGAAGTGATCCTCGACCTTGCGGCCGGGATGCTCGAGCGCCTGCGCCTGGATCGCGCGATCCCACGGGCCGCCCTGCCAGTTGTCTTTCACGCGGCCTTGATGAATCCAGGGTGGCAGCGTCATATGCAACCGGCGGCTAAGGCCGTGGAGATAGGGCTCGTAAACTTCGCGAAGCTGCCCCAGTTTTTCCGCTGCGCCCGGATCGTCATTGATGGTCACGCCGCGCATAGCGAGTTCGATGCGAACGCGGTTTCGGTCTTCCGCGCTGAGCCGATTAGGATCCTGCGCACTATATTTGGAATTCACGACCTGCGCCAGATCGACAGCGGCGTGGCGCGCCATGGCAAAGGTGAGCTTGGCCTGGTCGGCATGGATGCCGTCGACGCCTGTCATCACGAGAGACATGACGTCGAGCATCACGGTCAGGGCCGCCAGCCATGATTGATTGCTGTGCTGCGAACGAAAGTAAGAGAGCACCGGGTAAGAAATCTGGCTGGAGAGTAGATCGGCGCACCAGCGCTCCCAGCCGCGGAAGATGTCATCCAGCACGTTCTGGTCGGGGCAGCAACCAAGCCGGCCGAGGAATTCGACAGCCGTCGGCGGCGAACCGGCGCGCGCATCGAGCAGTGAGATTTCAATTTCGCGACTGGCAAACGAGTTGTAAATCACCGGCAAGTATCCGACGACCACACCGAGAAAGGCGAAGCCCATGCCCGCTTCCATCACGGCCAGGATGCGTGCGCTGGTGTTGGTGGGCACAATGTCGCCGTAGCCGAGCGTGAAGAACGTTTGGCCGCTGTGATAGAGAACCTTGCCAAACGTGATCTTCTCGCCGCTGAGTATCAAATGCTCGCCCAGACCGTACTGCACGCAAGAGAAGCCGAAGATCAGTCCGATGGCCCAGAAGCCGAGCAGAAAGATGAGCGAGAGTGGTCCGTAGTAGGCAAGAAAGCCTTCGCGTCGCGACGGAGACTTAATGTGGCTGGCGATACCCGTCCAGCGCGGCCATGTCGATCTGAAAAATATGGCGGTAAAGCGGAAATGGCGTTGAATGCGCCGCGGCAGCACGATGGTTTCAAAAGCGTCGAGCAGAATGGCAAAGACGAGAAAAGCGCCGGCGATTGAGGCCCACACATGCATACGCAACGAGAATGAGATGTGGCGGGAATGGTAACAGATTTGGCTGGATTGAATATTCTTGATGCCGTCGTCGGTCGTTAGTTGTCTGTCGTAGTCGTTAGGCTCTAAGCGTTTGGCGTTAGGCGCTAGGCGCTAGGCAGTCGGGAACTTGTTCGACGGAGCGGCAATTTGCTTCACGTCAAGGAGACTTCTTATGGAGAAACCGGACATCGATATCTCATATGTTTTCCGAACGACCAACGACAGACGACCAACGACCGCGTTCCGAAATCTGACTTCTCGCTTCGGTCTCCTACGGCGTTGCGTGGGCAACGGTCATTGCCTTAGACACCGCTTGCAGTTCTTTCAGTACGCCGCGCAGATTACGCGTATCGAGCGCGTTTGCGCCGTCGCTCTTAGCCTCTTTGGGATTGTCGTGCACTTCCATAAAAACGCCGTCCACGCCCGCCGCGACCGCGGCGCGAGAGAGCACCGGAATAAATTCGGGCTGGCCTCCGCTGACCGCGGGCGTGTCGTCATCTCCGTGCGAAGCGGATGGCAGTTGCACCGAGTGCGTGGCATCGAAGACGACCGGCGCGAACTTCCGCATGATGGCCAGCGAGCGCATATCGACCACGAGATTGTTGTAGCCAAACGAAGAGCCGCGCTCGGTGACAAAAACCTGTGAGTTGCCGGCGTCGCGGCACTTTTCGACCGCGTGCTTCATGTCCCAGGGTGAAACGAACTGGCCTTTCTTGATGTTCACCGGGCGGCCACTCAGCGCAGCTGCAACAATCAGATCGGTTTGCCGGCATAGAAAGGCGGGAATCTGGAGAACATCAACCACCTCGGCCACAGCCGCCACGTCGGCAACCTGGTGCACGTCGGTAAGGACCGGGATGTGGACCTCATCCTTTACTTTTTTCAGAATGCGCAGGCCATCTTTCACTCCGGGCCCGCGAAAGCTGCGGATAGAAGTGCGGTTCGCCTTGTCGTACGAAGCTTTGAAGATGAATGGAAAGTTGAGGGAGCGCGTCACGCCCTTGATGATCTCGGCCATGCGCAGGGCATGATCTTCGCTTTCGATGACGCAGGGGCCGGCGATCAGGAAGAGGTCGCCGGAGCCGATGCGGACGTTGTCGATTTGGAAAGAGCTAGTCAAGAGCTTTCACCGAAGAGACGCAGAGTGCGCCGAGAATTCTATTTCAATCCATAAGCACCCGGAAAGAGACCGTCGCAAATCTCGATCCTTGCAGTTAGTCATATTCCCAAATGTCCTCTTGAGTCATCGGGGCCATAGTCTCATCTGGATATTTGTAGAATCCGTCCAGGGCAAAGGTGGACACGAAACTTCCGAACCACCGGCTTTTCAGATATCCCTGAATAACAACCAGAACTCCCCCGCTTGCGAGTGGATGCGCACCCATTGAAATTGTCCCCTCCCGTCGGTCCAGGGCCAAATGCTCCACTTCACTTAGGCTCTTGAGCTCTTGAAAGGGTAGCTTTCGCAAGTTCGCGCCGCGCTCCCTCACCATCTGCCGAAAAATGCGGGATCCTTTACTCACGGTGCCTGTTCGTGAACTTCATCTGCTCGCAATCTTCGCCGGACGCAAAAACATTTCCACTTCCGTCGCTTCCCTGTGCTCCTTGCGCCTCTGCCCGTGCGCGTACGACGCGCCGATGAACGACTTAAACAATGGATGGGGCTCCAGGGGCTTCGACTTGAACTCGGGATGGAACTGGCAGCCGATGAAATACGGATGATCAGGAATCTCGACGATCTCGACGTAGGTTCCGTCCGGACTCGATCCCGAAATCCTCAGGCCCCCTGCGACCATCGTCTCTTCATACTCGCGGTTGAATTCGTAACGATGCCGGTGCCGCTCGCTGATCTCGGTCTGCTCATAGATCTTTTCCGCCAGCGTGCCCGTCTCGATCTTGCATGGCCACGCCCCGAGGCGCATCGTCCCGCCCAGCTCTTCGACGCCGCGCAACTCGCGCAGTTTGTAGATCACGCGATGCGGCGTAGCCGGATCGAACTCGCTCGAGTTGGCTCCCGCCAGCCCGCACACATTGCGCGCAAACTCGATGCAGGCCGTCTGCATGCCGAGGCAAATGCCAAAGTAAGGCACATGCTTTTCGCGCGCATACTGGATCGCCTTCAACATTCCTTCGATGCCGCGCTTGCCGAAGCCTCCGGGCACGAGCAGGCCGTCATAGTCTTCCAGCTGCGCTTCGTAGCTTTTGTCGTTCGGGTCCGCCGTCTCCAGGCCCTCGGCTTCAATCCAGTTCACTTCGAGCTTCAGATTGTGCGCGAGCGCGCCATGCACCAGCGCTTCTTTCAGCGATTTGTAGGAATCCTCGTATTCCACATACTTGCCGACGATGCCAATCCGGACAATATCTTTTGGGTTGTAGACGCGATGTACCAGATCCTGCCACTTCGAAAGATCGCGATCCCTGGCCTCAAGGTGCAAATACTTCATCGCCAACGTATCGACTTCTTCGTGGGCGAATGTAATGGGACACTCATAAATCGAGGCCACGTCTTTGGCAGTAATCACAGCTTCTTCCGCCACGTTGCAGAAGAGTGCAATCTTCGACTTGATGTCTTTGGAGAGGAAACGATCGGTGCGGCAGAGCAGGATGTCGGGCTGAATTCCCACGCTCAGCAGTTCTTTCACCGAGTGCTGGGTCGGCTTGGTTTTCAGTTCCTGTGCGGCAGCGATAAACGGGACCAGCGTCACATGTACAAACAATGTCCGCTCGCGCCCCAATTCCTGGCGCATTTGGCGGATGGCCTCGATGAAGGGCAACGACTCGATGTCGCCGACCGTACCGCCGATTTCGACCAGCAGCACGTCCACGTCCTGCGCGCACTTCTTAGCGGCGGCCTTGATCTCATTGGTGACGTGCGGAATCACCTGCACGGTTTTGCCGAGGTAATCGCCGCGCCGCTCCTTGGCGATGATCTGCTCGTAAATTTTTCCCGTAGTCCAGTTGTTGTCGCGAGTAAGCTTGGAATGGGTGAAGCGTTCATAGTGGCCGAGGTCGAGGTCGGTCTCGGCGCCGTCGTCGGTGACGAAGACCTCCCCGTGCTGAAACGGCGACATCGTGCCCGGATCGACGTTCAAGTAAGGGTCAAACTTCATGATGTTGACGCGCAGGCCGCGGCTCTCCAGCAGGCATCCGATGGAGGCCGCGGCCAGTCCCTTGCCCAAAGAAGACACAACTCCGCCCGTCACAAAGATGTACTTTGCCGACATCGCTTCCTCGCTTGAATTGTTTTTGAAAGATTGTGCAGGTTGGCGTGCACGATCAATTATGCCAGAAGTTTTTCGGGATTGGAATGTGGAAATTTCGGACATCAGCCGGCGACCAATTCCGGCGTCCCCTTGGCATTCCTTCCTGCAACTTCGATAATCCTTCCCAGGAACAACCTTGTCTCCGACTCTCGCCCCCGACCTCGTCCGACGCTACCTCGCCGCCCTCGGCGTCCCGCAACGCCAGCCCTCGCTCAACGCCCTTCGCGAACTCGTCGCCGCCCATCTGACGCGTATTCCGTTCGAAAACATCTCCAAGCTCCACAACCGCAAGCATCACGGCCTCGCCGGCCTGCCGCCCATCGAACTCTATATCGACGGAATCGAACGTCACCACTTCGGCGGCACTTGCTACTCCAACAATTTCCACTTCTACGCGCTGCTGACATCGTTAGGATATGACGTCAAACTGTGCGGAGCCGACATGACCAATCCCGACGTGCATCTGGTCATTCTCGCCACCGTGGACGGCCACGAGTATCTCGTTGATGCCGGCTATGGCGCGCCGTTTCTCGAGCCCCTTCCCCGCGATCTCAACGCGGACCACGTCGTCACACTGGGACGCGATTGTTTCGTCCTCAAGCCCCAGGATGCCGGTAGCCGTTCGCGCCTGGACATGTACCGCGACGGTCAACTCAGGCACGGCTACATGGTCAAGCCAGCGCCGCGGAGAATTGAGGAATTCGCCGAGGTAATCGCAAATTCCTTCCGGCCCGACGCCACTTTCCTGAATGGCCTGCTGCTGGTGCGTTTCTACCCCGGCCGCAGCCTCCTGATCCACAACCTGTCGCTGGTCGAGTCCCAAGGCAGTCAATCGACGGTCCAATCGCTCGCCACCCGCGACCAACTGATCGCCAAGATAGAAGAGTACTTCGCCATGCCGCAGTCCATCGTAGCCGAGGCGATCAACCAGCTCGGAGAACTTCGGGATGTGTGGACCTGACCTCAGGCCTCAGAACCATCCTTTGTATGTCCCACAGACGGCCAAACCCGCATCTAACTTTTACGGGCACTCGATACAGATGATAATAGTGCCGGGCATGAAGTCCGTAATCGGCAAAGCCGGCGTTCTCGCCATGGCATCACTTGTGGTGTTGTGCTTCTTTCTCTCCTCGCATCTCTCCGCCCAAACCCTGGCCAGCCGCCTCATCCTCAAAGACGGCACCTACCAGTCCGTCACCAAGTACGAAATCAACGGCGACCGTGTGCGCTACTTCAGCGCCGAGCGCGGCGAATGGGAAGAGGTTCCCAAGGATCTTATCGACTGGGATGCCACCAAGAAATACGAAGAAGGGCGCTCGATCGGCGCTCCCATCCCTGAGGCCGCCGAACTCGACAAGGAGATTGAAGCCGAGCGCAAAGCCGCGCTCGTTCGCACGCCAGAAGTTGCGCCCGGTCTGCGCCTGTCGGACGAAGGCGGGATCTACCTCCTCGACAGCTATCAGAACGGTCCTGAACTGACCGAAATTCAGCAGTCGGGGAGCGATTTGAATCGCAGCAAGGGCGCGAATATTTTGCGGGCGGCGATCAATCCCTTTTCCGGGTCAAAGCAGAACATCGAACTCCCCGAGGCCCACGCCAAGGTGCAGGCCCATACCGCTGTTCCGTCGATCTACATCAATGTGGGAGCCGAGACTGCCGCGGGCGCTCCGGCCGTAGCCAGCGGCGCCGAAGAGATGGGCCGCGTCCCGGAGGAAAGCCAGCCGGTGCGAACGGCCGATCGCTTCAAAATCATCCGCGTCGAAACCAAGGGCAACAAGCGGGTAGCAGGCGCGGTCAAGGTCGCGGTAACCGGCAAGGCCAAAACCGACGAACGCTTTATCGCCGCAACCGTCACCGAAATCACCGGCGGCTGGATCAAAGTGACGCCCGTCGATCCTCTTCCCCCCGGCGAGTACGCCGTAGCCGAGATGCTAGGCAAGGACTCAATGAACCTCTACGTGTGGGATTTCGGCGTGAATCCGAACGCCCCGCCGAATCCGTTTGCGGTGAAGCCGGAGCCGCCGGAAGCGCAGACGGATAAGGATCCGAAGCCGCTGGAGAAGCGGGAGAGACAATAATGGCCGATTGCCGTCCCCAGATTCTCTTTGCCCGGCATTCCCTTGTCCTACATGCAACTAGTTGGTAGACTAGTTGTCAGGAGTTGAGTTCATGACCACCGTTGGAGCCTTCGACGCCAAGACCCACCTTCCCGCTCTGCTCGAGAGGGTTTCTAAGGGAGAAGTGATCCAAATCACGCGACGAGGCGTGCCGGTCGCGAAGCTTGTGCCAGTCGGCCCTGCCGAGGGTGCGGATCCACGGGAACTTATACGCGATATTCGCGCGGCTCGCAAAGGCGCAAAGCTGGGTGGAATCTCCATCAAAGAGCTGATCAATGAAGGCCGGCGGTAAGCGGTTCGTCCTCGACGCCTCGGTGACAGTGGCATGGTGCTTCCCAGAGGAAGCCACTCCTTTCACCGAGGGCGTGCTGGAGTTATTTTCGCAGGGAGCGCAAGCGATTACGTCGTGCATTTGGCCTCTTGAGGTCGCGAATGCCTTACTGGCCGCCGAACGCCGCAAGCGTATTTCAAGGGCACAAATAGCAGTACTGGTATCTCGGATTGCGCGTCTTGCGATCTCGGTTGAAGGGAGCGACCCGGATCGATCATTCGGCGAAATCCTCTCAATTGCCCGGCAGGAACAGCTGACCGCATATGACGCTGCATACGCCGAACTGGCATTGCGGCTGGCACTTCCGCTCGCCACGCTGGACGACGAATTGCGACGAACCGCTCAGCGGGCTGGCATCCCGCTAGTTTCTGTCTGAGTTGAGGCAGGAACCTCTACCTAGGTTTCCACCATGCCACGCGAGGCGACTCCGATATTGTCGCGGGTCGTGTTCTTGACGACATACATCATCTCGTCGGCCTGGCGGATAATGTCGTGCGGAGTCTGGGCGTCATGCGGAAAGGTCGCGAGGCCCATACTGGCCCGCACTGGCAAATTTAATCCCTGCTCGGCGCAGAAATTCCCGTTGCGCAGCGACTCCTGCAAGCGCCGCGCCACCACTACCGCCTGATCTTTCCCGGTCTGCGGTAGCAGCACTACGAACTCGTCGCCGCCATAGCGAAAGGCAAAATCGATGAGCCGTAGCTGCGCCTTGATCAGGTAACCAATCTCGGCCAGCAGTCGGCTTCCCACCAAGTGGCCGTGCGTGTCATTCACGGCCTTGAAATGATCAAGGTCGATGAAGATGACGCTGAACTGGTAACCAAAGCGCGCCGAGCGGTAGACCTCGGTTTCGAGCGTCTTATAAAGATGACGCGCGTTGAAGAGCCCGGTGCAATCGTCGGTGATGGTCAGTTCCTGAATCTTTTCGACCGAGCGCGCGTTCTCGATGGCGATGGCAGCGTAGTCGCAGAGCGCTTGCAGGAAGAACATCTCCTGCTCGCTCAGGCTCACATCGGCGTTAATCAGCTGAATGACGCCCAGGACACGATGTTTCGAGCGCAGCGGCACGCAGATCACGGAGTGCGTCTGCAGCCGCGTTATCTCATCGAGACGCGACGAAAAGCGCTGGTCGGCAGCAACATCCGGCACAATCAGTGGCTGCCCGTGGCGCGCCACCCAGCCCGCAATTCCCTCCCCTACCTTGAGCCGCGCCTTCGATAAAACCTCCGCCGCCGAGCCCACGGCAATCGCGAAATAAAGTTCTTCTTTTTCTTCGTCCACCATCAGCAACGACCACGTATCCGGACGGAAGTACTCCGCCATCTTCTCCATGATGGTTTGCAGGATGGAATCAAGATTGAGCGATGAGGTCAGCGCCTTCGCGACATCGTGGAAGATCGTCAGCTCGCGCGACTGGCGAATTGGGGATGTACCCGCGGCCTCCGACATCAACTCCTCGCCTGGTGAGAGATAAAACTAAGAGATAAAAAATTATAGGTTTGGCGGCGCCGTGCGGGCAACGAACTATGGTAATAGGTACCGGAGGCGGCAACCCTGGCCGCTGCACGGCCCATTTCGCCCCTTAGAGGGGCCAGGAGCAAGCCATGCAGCCCGCTTAGTTCACGGATTTAACCGTGGCCGGGTCCAAAAGTACGAAAGAGCAGCCCGTGTATTGATAACAGCCGAGAATTCCCCGCCGCACAAACCGCGATGGCACGTCGCCCGGAGCGGGAACCTTGAAATCGATGCCCCTAAGTTGTTTGCCCTGCAGCTTCATCTTGTCCGAGCCACTCACGAACTTGACGTCTTCGACCTTGAATCTCTTGCTCTTTCCGTCCGATGCGAGCAGCACAAAAAATTCGGCACTCGCCGTATCTGGCAGAAACCGCGGCAGCTTAAATGTCCGTTCGCGATTCAAGATGTCGGCGGCTTCGCTTGTCTTCGGCTCCGGCGATCTTTCGCCAGTCAGGAACTTGAGGTTTTCCTTGGCCGCATCGATCTCCGTCGCGTATTGATCCAGATCGATATTCGCAGCCAGCGGAATCCTGTAGATTGCCAGCCGGCACATGCGAATCGCGCTGGCGGTTTGATGGGTGCGGCGGTATAGATGGCACAGATGGCCCGCCACAACTCCGTCCTGCATAACATCCCACGACGCCCTTAAATACTGTTCGGCCAACTCGAGGTTTGACATGCGCTCATAAACCCAGCCGATCGTGTCCCAGTAGGCCGCCAGCGTTGCGACCGCCCGCAAGTTGGCGGGCTTCAGGTCGGCCAGCGTCGTCTTCTGCGACTCTTCTTCCGCCCTTCGCACTGCTTTCTTGGCATACTCCAGCGCGAGGGGAAGTTGCAGATCAGCATCAGCCATATAGTAAGCGGCACTGTTGAAGTATTCGTGGTCCTTGGGGTCCAGTTCCCCGAGTTTGGTGAACGCCCCAACCGCTTTCTCCTTGTTTCCCGCGTGGAGGTAGGCTGAGCCAAGCGCCATCTGGATTCGAGCCGCATCGCCTCCGAGTTTTGCTGCCGCCTCCAGGGCCTCCGTCTCCTCTGCATACTTCTTCAACCCGAGAAACGAACGCGCCAGATTTAGTTGTCCGTCGAGATCGTCGGGATGCGTCTTCAAATAGTCTTTCCACTCACTGATCGCATCGCCGAATTGACGGCTCGCCAAGAGACTCATCCCAAGAACCCTCTGGATGGCCGGCTCGTCGGGCTTGGCGGCCATTCCCTTGTGGAAAGCATCGATCGCCGCGTCATATTCCTTCGTCGCGAACAGCGCTTCTCCCAGCATCACCCAGCCGCGTACAAACTTCGGGTCGGCTTGTACGGCGCGGTACATCGAGGAAACCGCGCCATGCATGTCGTTCTTTCCCATCGCTTCCCGGGCATCGTTCTCGAGCCGGGTCGCCTCTGGGTTCGAGCTGTCAGGTAGGTTGCGGATGGCAGCGATGGTGGGAGGAACTGTCACCGGGACTGCATTGGCCGCCTCCGTGCCTGTCTCCCCACCAAAAGGAATGAACTGGCCATAGTCGTTCTGGAGCGTCTTGACCAGCTCTTTGTAGGCCTCGCGTTCACCGCTGGGCGCTTCGCGCATGAGCGTCTTCAAATGGCGCTTGGTGATCAACTTGCGATCTTTGAATTCATAGGTCGCATCGTATTCGGCAAAGTCGCGCTTCCAATGAATTGGCACGGGAATCAGCGGACGATAGCCTTCCGGTAATTCCATTACGCTGTCGAACTCCATGTCTTCCGGATCGCCGAGCCAGGTTGGACCAAGCGGCAACTCCTCCTCCTCGCCGGGGCCGGGCAGCAGGAAGAAAGGAGACGGTGCAAAGGTCCGGTGATTGCCCCAGTCGCCATAGTTCTTGCGCGTGTATTTATACGAATAGTGGAATGGTTCGTCAGTTTTCTCGGCCGCACTGGCGCTCACCTCGCTAACCTCGCCGCCAAATCCCATCGCCGACGAGATACTTTGGCCGAGTTCTTTCCATTGCTGAACCGCAACCATCCGAAATGCCGCTCGCATACGATACTCAGTATCCCCGCGAGCTGAAATATTGACGTTTCCCTCCAACACTCCGGAATCGTTCAGCTTGGCCTCCATGTCGAATTTCTGGAAGGTTGGAAACGGCAGGTCTTGCGGGGTTGTGACCAGTTCGGCTTTGTCTTTCCAGATCGCGAGCGCGCGCTTATTCCGCAGCTGCGGAAGCAGGTATCGATAGGGCCCCACTTCGGCCGTCGTGTCGAGCCAGATCAGATCGGATCCTCGCGGCACCACCGTGATGACGTGATCGAATTGCCCCGGCGACGGCAGGTCCGCATCCACCTCGCGGCTGCTGCCGATCAGCGCGGGATAGGCGGGGATACCGGCCGCGCTCAGCAGCGAGGCAAGCAGCGTGTGCTTATCCTTGCAATCCCCGTACTGGTTCTCCAGCACGGTTTCCGCCGCGTGCGGCTGATAGCGTCCGATACCGAAAGCTACCCCAATGTAATGGAGTTGCGTGCTCACATAGTCGTATAGCGCGCGTATCTTCTCGTCATCGCTCTTCGCACCTTTGGTCAGCTCCGCGGCCTTCGCTGTCACTTCCGGCGTCGGTTTCACTCGCTCTTCCTGCAACCCGCCGTACCATCGGCCCACCTCCGCCCAATTCGCGAAACTGCTGACCTGCACATCCGGAGGCGGAAGGCGGCCCGCCGCCTGCTCCCACAGATGCTTAGTGGCTTCTCTCTTTTCGTTCGTTTCGTCCTTGCGTTTGAGATTCTGGCTATGCCAGAGGTAGAGCCGGTAGCCACTCGCTTCGCTAACCTGAGGTTGGACGCCTTCGCTCTTCACCTTCACCGCCCGATCGCGCGGGACCTTGACCTCCAGTTGCTCGTCCAGCACAATCTGGTCGTGCGTGAAGAGATAACTCCCCCAGAACTGGCCGGGCGCCAGCGGCTTGGTGGTGTGTTCGAGGACTTGATATTCGAGAACATCCCCGACGCCCAGCCCTTTCACGGCTATATGCTTCTCGTGAAGGTCGCTATAAAAGGGCGCCTGACGTGTGATCTGCGCCGCCATGTCCTGCACGCTCTCCGGCGGGGTCTCAATCACCGTCCCGTCCGGCTTGCGTACGCGCACATATCCGACCTCGAACGTTCCGGTTCCGCTGGCATAGGAAAACGTCAGCACGCCGTAAGTCTGAACTCCCGCCTCGGATTGAATCCGTACTTTTGCGGTGTCCTCGCGCTCGGAGGTTCCATTGTTCTCAAAGTTTTCTTTCCGCGTGAACTTCTCGATGACAAACGCTTCCTTCGAGTGGTCGCCCTCCGCTGCTAGGGGCCTTGATGTGGCGGATTGCGCAAAGCTCGCAGCAGTAAGAAAAGAGAGCTGACCAACACCGAGAAACATGAGCAGTAATAAGTTGCCAAGTGGCCGCGTCATAACTTGGGAAACATTTATGCAGCTTCCGATGAAAAAGGCAAGAAGATATCGCACTGCCTCAAAGGCCAGCAAGGCGGCGATTCGACAGTCTAGCGGAGGATAAACGGCGCCGCTCGCCGGCCTAGCCTGCGACCTTATAGGGCCGCATCATTTCGTTGTCTTCGTGCTCGAACGAAGCCACATCCATTCGTGCTCTATGCCTGCCGCGCACAGCCGTCGGCACCGGTGGGCTTCGCGCGACCCCGCGATCCTCTATCCTCGCGCCCCTTCTGAGAGTAAAATTTCGTTTTCCGTCCAACGAAAGCGAGAAACTCATTGCCCTCCTTTGGCGAAAAACTCAGGCTCGAGCGTGAGAAACGCAAAATCTCCCTCGATCAGATTTCGTCCACCACCAAAATCGGCACGCGCATGTTGCAAGCGCTCGAAGAGGAAAAATTCAACCAGCTCCCGGGCGGCATCTTCAATAAAGGATTCGTCCGCGCCTACGCCCGCGCCGTCGGCCTCGACGAGGACCAGGCCGTTCTCGATTATCTGCAGGCCTCGGGTGAGACGCCGCCGCCCGACGCCTTCCGCGACAGCGGCACGCACGAGGCAAAGCATGAAGCCGCCCGCGCTGCCTCCGCCCGCGACATCGTCGCCCGCCACGAAGAGAATCGCATCCGCCTGCTCGAAGCCGCGGCCGAGGAATCGAGGCCCTCGCCGCCCTGGGGAATCTTCGCCGTCGTTCTTCTCGTCATCGCGCTCGCGCTATCGTTCTGGAACCATCGCCGCCGCGAGCAGGAGCGCCAGGTAATCCACCCCGCCAGAACCGAGGTTCAGAGCGTCGAGCCATCTCCGCAATACACGGCGCCCGCAGCATCCGGGCTCACTACCGAACCTCACAATCAATCTGCCGCTACGGCAGCAAACTCGCCGTCGGCGAGCTCGCCCGGTTCAACTACAGCCGGCGCTGGCGCATCCACGACCTCACCTACCCAGCCGCCAGAAAAGCCGGCCGCGTCTCCTCAGCCGACTTCTCCCCCACAGGCTCCGCCCCCTCAAAGTTCCACACATCAAGTCTCGTCCGCGCCCTCAACCCCCGCCTCCGGCGAATTTCAAGTTCGCCTTCACGCCCGCGGGCAAAGCTGGATCTCGGTTAGCATCGACGGCAAATTCTCCGGCACCGAAACCCTCCAGCCCGGCTCCGACCGCACCTACCCGGCCCATAGTCGCGTCTTTATTAAGGCCGGAAACTCCGGCGCCATCGACCTCGAACTCGACGGCCGCAAGCTCGACTTCGCCGGTGCCGACGGCGAAGTCCGATCCGTTACGATTGGCCCTACCGGCATTATTCCGCCGGTCACCCCGCCTCCCTCGAATCCATAGCTTCCCTCTTTCTTTTCTTTTGCTTACCGGCCGTTCCGCCTCCTCCCACCCCGTTCAATGCACCACTTGCCCGCTCAATGGCCACTGCCCTCCCTTCGCCCAATTTCGTTGCGCCTCACCGCCCTTCTCTGATAACTTTTTCAGGATAGGTTGATACCGACCGATCACGAGCCTGTGGCGTAATCATCCTTCCCTTATCGGACCCGTTGAGCCGGCCACAGACCGGCCCCAGAGGCTCAAAGTCACTTGAGGAGATAATCCAGTTGCCATCCAAAAACCGTTTCTTGTTCACCTCCGAGTCCGTGACCGAAGGCCACCCGGACAAAATTGCTGACCAGATTTCCGACGCCATCCTTGACGCCTGCCTCGCCGAAGACCCGACCAGCCGCGTCGCCTGTGAAACCCTGACCTGCACCGGCCTCGTCGTTATCGCCGGCGAAATCACCACCAAAGCCTACGTCGATTTTCAGCAGACCGTCCGCGGCGTCGTCCAATCGATCGGCTATGACAATGCCGTCTACGGTTTCGACTCCAATACCTGTGCCGTCATCTCCAGCATCAACAAGCAGTCCGGCGACATCGCCATGGGCGTTGATACCGGCGGCGCTGGCGACCAGGGCATGATGTTCGGCTTCGCCTGCGACGAGACTCCAGAGCTGATGCCGATGCCAATTTCGCTGGCGCACAAGCTCACCGCCAAGCTTTCCGAAATCCGCCGCAACGGCACTTGCCCTTACCTCCGGCCCGATGGAAAATCCCAAGTCACTGTCGAATATTCCGCACCCGGAAAAGTAAAGCGCGTGGATGCGGTCGTCATCTCGTCGCAGCACTCGGAGACCGTGGGCAATGATCAGCTGCGGGCGGACATTCTGAAGCACGTGATTCAGGCCGTCATTCCGGCCAACCTGCTCGACGAGGACACCAAGTATCACATCAATCCAACCGGCCGCTTCGTAATTGGCGGGCCGATGGGCGACTCCGGCCTCACCGGCCGCAAGATTATCGTCGACACTTATGGTGGTATGGGGCGGCATGGAGGTGGCGCATTCAGCGGAAAAGATCCGACCAAGGTCGATCGCTCTGCCGCTTACATGGCGCGCTACATTGCCAAGAACATCGTGGCCGCCGGTCTGGCCGAGCGCTGCGAAGTGCAGCTCGCCTATGCCATTGGCGTGGCCGAGCCGGTCAGCGTGCTCGTCGAAACTTTCGGAACGGAGAAGGTTGATCCGGCGATCATTCCCGATCTCGTTCGCGCCAACTTCAAGCTGACGCCACGCGCCATCATCGAGTCGCTCGACCTGCGCCGTCCCATCTATCGCAAGACGGCCGCGCACGGCCACTTCGGCCGCAACGATCCAGACTTCACGTGGGAGAAAACCGACAAGGCCGACAAATTGGCTCACGACGCTGGTCTGAAGAAGGGTGAGCCAGTCGGAGCAAGAAAATAAATAGCTTTGAGCTATGAGCTCTGAGCTATGAGCAACCAAATCGGAATGGACCCAAAGGATTGTCATTCCGAGCCCGAGCGGAGCGAGTGGGCGAAGCGAGTGGACGAGGAATCCGCAGTTGCTTGCTCACAGCTCATGGCTCATAGCTCATAGCTAACCTCAGGGGTCAGAGATAAAACTAGCGTCATCATCCGGGGACAGGAGAATATGGCAACCACACCAGTAAACTGCGACGTTAAGAATTTCGAGCTCGCCGATCTCGGCAAAAAACGCATCGAGTGGGCCAACCAGTCGATGAAGGTCCTGCAAATCATCCGCAAGGAATTCATCAAGAACCAGCCGCTCAAGGGCGTGCGCATCTCGGCTTGCCTGCACGTCACCGCCGAGACCGCGAACCTGATGATCTGCCTGCGCGATGGCGGCGCCGACGTGGCCCTCTGTGCCTCAAACCCGCTCTCCACACAGGATGATGTTGCCGCCAGTCTCGTCCGCGACTACAACATTCCCACCTTCGCCATCAAGGGCGAGGACAACGATTCTTACTACGCGCACATCATGGCCGCGCTCGATCACAAGCCGCAGATCACCATGGACGACGGCGCCGACTTAGTGGGCGTGTTACACACCAAGCGTAAGGCCGAGTTAGCCGGAGTAATTGGCGGCACCGAAGAAACCACCACCGGCGTCATCCGCCTGCGCGCCATGGCGAAAGAAGGCGTGCTGCAATATCCCATCGTCGCCGTCAACGACGCTGACACCAAACACCTCTTCGACAACCGCTACGGCACAGGGCAATCGACCATCGACGGCATCATCCGCGCCACGAATTTCCTGTTAGCCGGATCGAAGTTCGTAGTCGCCGGCTATGGCTGGTGCGGCCGCGGTCTCGCCAGTCGCGCGCGCGGCGCCGGAGCCGAAGTCATCGTCACCGAAGTCGATCCGACGAAGGCGCTCGAAGCCGTAATGGACGGCTTCCGCGTCATGAGCATGGATGAAGCTGCCAAGCTGGGCGACGTCTTCTGCACCGTGACCGGCAATAAAAACGTTCTCGCCAAGCAGCACTTCGAGGCCATGAAAGATGGCGCGATCATCTCGAACTCCGGACACTTCAACGTAGAGATCGACATCCCCAGCCTGGAAAAGCTGTCCGGCTCGAAACGCACCACTCGCACCTTCGTCGAGGAGTACACGATGAAGGACGGCCGCCGCATCAACCTCCTCGGCGAAGGCCGCTTAATCAACTTAGCCGCCGCCGAAGGCCATCCCGCCAGCGTAATGGATATGAGCTTCGCCGACCAGGCCCTCTGCTGCGAGTACATGGTCAAGAACGCGAAGACGCTGGAGAAAAAGGTCTACACCGTTCCAGCCGACCTGGACAAGCGAGTCGCCAAGCTGAAACTCGAATCGATGGGCATCAAAATCGATCGGCTAACGCCCGAGCAGGAAGAGTATCTGGCGAGCTGGAACGAAGGAACATAATCCGTTATTGAAAGAAGGGGCTTGAGCACTGCGGTAAGGCCGAAGCGTAATAACCGCCACCCCCATGTCTTGCCGACGAGACGTGGGGTTTTTCCTTAAGACGGCTCTCCAGGTGCGCGCCGCGTTCGACACTTTTGAACGACTGGTCTCTGTTTGCTGCTAAGATGTCCGGTGGAAATGCCAATCCTCAACCCCAAAATCTTTGAATGGGCACGGTCGACTGCTGGGCTCTCCCTAGAAGAGGCGGCGCACGCAATCGGACTGGCTGACGCACGCGGAATACCCGGTCCAGACCGGCTGCAGCTCCTCGAAGTTGGAAAGGAAGAGCCCTCGCGCCCCCTGTTACTGAAAATGGCGAAGGCGTATCGTCGTCCTCTGTTGGTTTTCTACCTCGACGAACCTCCAAAAAAGGGCGATCGCGGCAGAGATTTTCGTACGCTCCCCGGTGGTGAGGAACCCCTTTATAATCCTCTCCTTGATGCCTTGATCCGGGACATTCGAGGACGACAAAGCATCCTCAAGTCCATATTGGAGGATTCCGATGCCGGGAAGCTTCCATTTGTCGGCTCGGCGACTCTTAATACGCCGCCTAGGGTGCTCTCTGAGCACATCAAGAAGCAGCTCGGCTTTGCACTCAAAGTCTTTCGCGATCAGAAAACCATTGAGGGTGCATTTAGCTATCTTCGCTTCACAGCCGAATCAAGCGGAATTTTCGTGCTCCTTGTTGGTAATCTGGGAAGCTATCACAGCAATATCGATGTTGACACCTTTCGTGGTTTCGCTTTGGCCGATGAGATCGCTCCGCTAGTTGTAGTCAATGACAACGATGCGCTCTCCGCTTGGTCCTTTACCGCGCTGCACGAGATGGCTCACCTCTGGCTTGGGGCCACTGGAGTGAGCGGATGGGTGACTGGCCAGCCAATCGAACAATACTGCAGCGACGTCGCGTCAGAGATACTTCTACCCCCACAAGAGCTCGAACAATTTAACAACATAGGCAGACCAACTCTGGATGAGTTAGCAGTCCGGGCCTCTCGATTCGCCGATCAGCGCAACATTAGCCGCGCTATGGTTGCATATAGACTTTTTCGAAGCGGCGTGATCACGGAAAAGACATGGAAGGATCTAAGGGATCGATTCTATAAGGACTGGCTCGCTCAACAGGAGCGCGATGTCGTTAGACAGAAGGCTCGTGATGGTGGACCTAGCTACTACGTCGTCAAAAGACACCGTCTCGGCAAGGCGCTCCTTGACGTCGCAAATCGTTCGATAAGGGAAGGTCTCCTAACCTATACAAGAGCGGCAAGGTTGCTTGGTGTCAAAGCTCGAAACGTAGAGCCACTTCTCTCCCCGGAAACACTCGGCGGAGGGAGTGAATAATGCTCTACCTTCTCGACGCCAATATCCTCATTACGGCAGCCAACACATACTATGACCTAGGTCGTGTCCCAGAGTTTTGGAGCTGGATGCAACATCAAGGCGCGTCCGGAAAGATAAAAATTCCTCTGGAAATGTATGAAGAGGTCTTGGAAGGTCGGAAGGAAGACGACCCTCTATTGGACTGGGTGAAAAACGATATAAATCGTACCTCACTACTCTTCGACGAGAAATGCGACCCTGACCGTGTGCGCCGAGTTGTTCGCGACGGATATGCCAAAGACCTTACCGACGACGAGGTGGAGAAATTGGGGCGCGATCCGTTCCTCATCTCCTATGGGTTGGATGACGGAAACCGCTGTATCGTGACCACTGAAGTCTCAAAGCCCTCCAAAATTCGCCACAATCGCCACGTACCGGACGTTTGCGTGACGTTAAAGGTAAATTGCTTTGGACCATGGGACCTAAATAAGCACCTCGGCTTCAAAACTGGCTGGAAGACGTGACCCGACTCGACGCGCGGAGACTAACCGCTTTCGAACCGCAGGTGCCCTGTTTCGTGATTTTTCGAGACCCGGACTCCACGCTCTAAGTACCCATCATCTGGCCTAAACCGTAGCCACCAACTCATACCTCGCCGCGCGCGGTTCCGCGATCCGCCGTTTGCCATGTCCGGGATTTGTTTCGTAGCCCGAGCGAACCAATCCGAAGCATCCAGCAAATCAACGTCGCTACTCACCGCCCGCAGATCGCGATTCAAGGGAAACACGCGAACAGACGTGACACTCACAGTTTTACTACACCAACCGAAACCCCGGCAGCCGCGCCGCTTTTCGGTCGAACGTCAGCGTGCGACTACAACCAGCGCGCGTGCCAAGCTCTCCTATGAGCGCGTCGGCAAATGAGCCGTGCCCCTTTTTTAACGCAACCATGGCACTGAAAACTTCCTGCTCACTTTCAATCACCAAAACCTCGATTTGCAGCATGCGTTCGATGGCCGTGGCGATCTCCCGGGCTGCGAAACCGTAGGCGCGGTCCAGCACCCAAACGGTTTCGACCATGGCGACGACGCTGACAAACCCCGGATTCCGAGCCGATAAACGCTGTTCAAAAACTTCCCGCGCCTTCGCCGACTGGATCGGGTCATCGCCGGTCAGATACCGCACCAGGATGTTGGTATCGAGGCCAATCATCGCTGCCTGCGGCGCCGATCGCCACGCACGGCGCCTTCCGCGGCTGCGCTATTCATTTTCTCGATCGTCACCGGTCGCCGTCTTCTCGACTTCAACATGCCGCGCAGCGCCGCCGCCGGCAATTTCCGCAATAAAGCCACGCTGCCATCCGGATGCACAAAGAACTTGATCCGGTCCCCGGGATTCAGTCCAAGATGCTCACGGATTGCCTTTGGTATGGTCGCTTGTCCTTTGACGGTGAGTGCTGACTCCATGCGGTCTCCATTACTTTCTACTAAATGTAATACCATACGGGCCCGTCAAACTCAACCGGATTCACTCCTCAATCGCAGGGTACCCCACATTCGCGTCTTTTGCGAATGGGTGGGCTCCCTCCCCTACAGCGGCACCGCGTCCACCGGCACAATAAAGTGAATGCCGTTCACATGCTTTCCCTGCAAGTGATTGTCATTCGTGACAAACAGATCAACTCCAACGCTGGCCGCGCACGCCAGCTGCACAGCATCCGGCGCGCGAAGTGACCGATCCTGCCGCAGCGACGCATATATCTTGGCGGCCTTAAGGTCGAAAGGGATCACCAGCGCAGTCGACGTGATTGCTTTCTCGTACTGCACACATACGTCGGTCGCCCCCTGCTCAATCGGCTTCACGAGCACTTCCCCGACCGTCAGAGCTGAGGTCAGGAGTTGGTCTCCCCGCGCTAACATTTTCTTGCGCAGCTCCTCCGTCATCTTCGACAGCGCCTTGTAGTCCTCAAACAAATAGACAAACAGGTTGGTGTCCCAGAAGATGCGGCTCATTCCCAGCCCTCACGCAGGCGCCGCACGTAGTCGTCCGCGTGTTCATCGGCCCAGAGATGTTTGCCGGAGCCGCGCAACGCCAGCAGCGGATCCTCCTTGATTGAAGTGCTTGTCTTGTTTGCGCTCCAGTCGCGATACCACCCCAGCAGCTCGGTGTAGCCGTGCGGCAGATCTTCGGGTTCGGGAGTGATCTTTGCCCCTTCTCGCTGCGGATCATAAGAATCCCCAAGCCGGAACAGGCGGCGACGACCAGGCCCCGTTTCGACCAACATCCGGTATCGGCCAGGATTGGGTGGCCGATTCGCCACGCAATGCTGAATTACGTGTACGTACACGCCAGGTCGAAAAGGCTGGTGCAAACTTTCTTTCTTTGCACGTTCAACAATCTCATCCACCGTGAAGTCCGCGCATTCCGGGTGCTCACAGTGAAGAAGAGCAGCAGCAATCCAGACTTCGTCCGCCACCTTGAGTGCCATTTCAACAGCTGTCTTTGTCATAGGTGCTTTCCCCATTCTAATATACCATGTATTTTAGAATTATCACAATAATCACAACAAATCCTTGCAGCCATCCGAAATTCCTTGACTTAGCCGACGAACCGGTCAACATAGATATAGAGCGCAAGAAGCGCTCAAGTCACGAAACGGTCTTTGAAAAAGGAATAGCCGAGCGGGGGGACGGGAGGTGCAAATCTCGGGACGTAACTCCCACGCGCTCAAGACTTTGCCTCTAACCCCTTATTCCCGAATACTTTGGCGGGGGCTAAAGCGGAAACATAGCAAAAAACGGTCCTAAAGATAAGCCATCAAAATACTTATAGGAACTAAGTCCAACTCTAATAGTTTGAATACTTTGGCGTCCAACTTACTCTAACTGATTGATTCTAAGAGACCGAGGTGAATAGGGAGGCAGGGGGGAGGGGGGTACCAGATCGCGGCAAGAGAACGGCCCCGACATCTCGAAATCCTGGATTTTCATCTCATTGCCCGCGCACATTGCTCACCCCATGAGCAGCTGCAGGCCAGGAGATTTCGATGACGAATAAACCGGCGTCCGCGAGCGACGATACGACGCACGACGATCAAAAACGAGCAGTCGGCCAAAAGGAAAACAACCCCTTCAGCGAACAGGAAAAACACGGAGAGCATTCGCAACGCCGAGGTCCGCACACTGAGCAGGAGAAAAAAGGCGCGTCCGTGCAGCCGCACTCTTCCGAGCAAACTGTAAACCAGCGCGAGGAGCGCGAGAAATCGGCCTGGCAGCCGAGATCACGCCATAGGTAATTAAGACCAAGGCAATTCGGACCGAAAGGTCCGGCAAAGAAGTTGGTGCGAAAGGGGGGACTCGAACCCCCACGGTTTTACCCGCCAGATCCTAAGTCTGGTGCGTCTGCCAATTCCGCCACTTTCGCACGACTCGAAAACCGCGCCGCGAAGACGCAAATAACGCCACTGGTAGCATACCAAAATCTTGCGCTCGCACTTCGGACCGGATAGTCGCGGCGGGAGTTGGAAGGACAAAATGGCCCAACTCCTGTGTCTGCCACTCATTCGTACCTGAGCGCTTCAATCGGATCAAGCCTCGACGCCTTGATTGCCGGCAACATGCCGCTCACTACTCCGACGAATCCCAGGATTGTGGTGGAGGCGATCAACGTCGCGGAATTGATGGTAAGCCGAATGTCGCCATCTTTGCCGTTCTCTATGAAAGCGCTCCAGAGGGTGAGCGATCCGACGGACCAGGAGACAATGTAGGCGAGGATAACGCCGGCGACTCCGCCGAGCGCGGTAATCACGAGGGCTTCGGCGAGGAATTGCACGAGAATGTGCCAGCTGCGGGCGCCGAGCGCCTTTTCGACGCCGATCTCACGAGTACGTTGCGTGACGGAGACGAGCATGATGTTCATTAGGCCGACGCCGCCGATGCCAAGCGTAAGCAGGCCGATGAAGCCGAGAAGAATTTTGATGCCGGTGGTGATGACACGCAGGTCGAGCAGGTCGGCGAAGACGTCGAAGATGAAGATGGCGCGCTTATCTTTGGGATCGAATTCGTGGTGGAAGGCCATGGAACGGCGGACAGCGTCGGCGACCTTCTGGTGGTCGCCTTCGTATTCGATGGCGATGGCGTTGAGATAGTAAGTGTTCATCAGGTCGCTCATGGCGCTGTAAGGCACATAGACCTTGCCGTTCATGTTGTCGTCGCCATTCTGGATGGTGTATTTGAGGACGCCAATGACCTGATAGGCTATGCCATCGAGACGAACCTTTTCGCCGATGGCGTTCTGGCCGGAGAAGAGTTTCTTTTTGACGTCGGCGCCGAGGATGGCGACATGGCTGCGGGTGTTCTCGTCGAGTTCGGTGAAAAAAGTGCCGTCCTGAACATCCATGCGGCGCATGTGCGAGTAATACGGGTAGACGCCGCTGACGCCGTAGTTATCGCTGCGAATGCCGTAGGCGACGACGCATTGCTTGGCAGCTTCGGGCGAGATGCGCTTGAGGAGCGGGACCTCGTTCTGAATGTAGTCGAGGTCGTTGACGGTGAGCTTGACCTCAGTGCCAGCCTTGGTGCCGCCGGCCTGAAGCGACGTGCGGCCCGGGAAAACGAAGACGAGATTGGTACCCCAGGAGCGGAAGGCGAGCCAGAGAGCATTCTCGAATCCGGTGCCGTAGGCAAGGAGAAGCACAACCGTGGCAATGCCCCAAGCCATGCCGAGCATAGTGAGAAAGCTGCGGCGGCGATTGTGCTTCAGCGCGTTGTAGGCCTGGCGGGCGAGTTCGAAGAACATAAGAACAAATTTAGTAATTGTGTAACTTAGCAATTGTGTAATTTGAAAACCTTCAACCAGCTTAATTTTCAATTACGCAATTGCTCAATTTCGCGATTACTCAATCCTCCTCATTCCTGTCTGAGCGCCTCGACTGGCTGGAGCAAAGCAGCCTGGCGGGCGGGATACAGTCCCGCGGCGATTCCCGCTACTGCGAGCGACAAAATCGCAATCAACGCTGAGGCGGGTACGATGCGTGGCGTGTCGAAGCCTTCGGGGGACGGCAGTGCGGCCAGCAGCGTCACGAAGGCGGTCGTGATTCCGAGGCCAATGCCTCCACTTAGGGCAGTTAGAAATGCGCCTTCCACAAAAAATTGCGTCAGGATAGCGCGATGAGTTGCGCCTAAGGCTTTGCGCAGACCGATCTCGCGCGTGCGCTCGGTGACCGACACCAGCATGATGTTGATGATGCCGATGGCGCCGAGGCCGAGAGTTACGACGCCGACTACTCCCAGGAACCAATCCATGGCGCTGAAGATTTTGCCGACGCGCTTGTTGTCTTCGATGGTGTCCCAGTCTTCGAAAGAGTCTTCGAGTTTGGGGTCGAAGCCGTGGCGGCGGGCGAGAATTTCATGCACTTCATTCTTGGCTTCGATATCTTGCGATGGCGTCAGGGGGCGATAGTTTAAGAAAGAAATTGCGTCTTCGGAGTTCTGATCTTTTATGCGAAAGAGATTCCGCATGGTTTCAATGGGAATGAAGATGCGCGCGTTGGTACCGTTGTTGCCGTCCTGGCCAACCTTAGTGACGACGCCGATAATTTCAAAACTAATGTCGTTGAGGAGGATGGTGGAGCCGACGGCGGGACGTCCAGGAAACATATTCTTTAGCAATTCCCAGCCGACGACAGCAACACGACGGGTTTCGCGGTCGTCTTCGTCATTAAACCAGCGGCCGGGATCGACGGGAACGTGGCGAATCTGGTTGTAATCGGGCGCGACGCCGAAGACCTGTCCGTTGGTCGAGCCGTAATCGCTGACGGCGCGAATGTCCTCGCGATTGAGGACCGGCGAAACAAACTTCAGCGAGCGGGCTTCATTCTTGATGGCGACGTAATCGCCGTAGGTGAAGTGATACGTGCGGCCGGACTGCGTGCTGCCCTCGACGGCGGGAATGCGTCCGGGAAAAGTGAACATGATGTCCTGACCGAGATTGGAGAGCTGCTTGTTCTGGCCGCTACGGAAGCCCTCGCCGAGGCCGACGAGAAGAAGCAGCGAGCCGACGCCCCAGGCGATGCCGAACATGGTGAGGAACGAGCGGAGTTTGTGCGCCCACAGGGTGGCGAGCGACTGGCGCACGATTTCGAGGAGCATCCGCATAATAGGCCGCCGGGCGTGGGCCAGCAATTGCCCGCCCGCGTCCTGAAAGTAGATACGCAGACCTACGGCACAGAGTTCCGCAGAAAATAGACGGGTCGTCTGGTTAGACGACGGTATTCAGAATTCGGTAGCCCCGAGCGGGGAATTTTTGTCATCTGCGGCGGTGCTCACTCCTGCGACTGGCACACGTCTAAGCGGTGACTCGGGTGCGGCCACGCTCGGCGGCCTTTTCATAAAGCTCAAATTCAACACTCTTCAAGGAGGCAATCCCCTATGTCGCAACTGGGTTTTAGGAAGGCGTTCGCGGTCTCTCTGGTTGTTGCAACTCTCTCGGGTCTCAGCCTGGCACAGTCGTTTGTACTGGATTTGCCGCGGCAGAGCCAGCATGCGGTGGTTATGCAGCGTATCGGAATCACCGACATCACCATCAACTATCATCGTCCGCTGGTGAATGACCGCAAGGTGTGGGGCGGCCTTGTGCCTTATGGAGAGGTCTGGCGCGCGGGTGCGAATGAGAACACGACAATCACTTTCAGCGATCCCGTGACCATCGAAGGAAAACAACTCGATCGGGGAACTTATGGCCTGCACATGATTCCGACGGCCGACGAGTGGACGATCATTTTTTCGAAGAATTCGACCTCGTGGGGCGCGTTCACTTACAAGCAAGATGAGGATGCGCTGCGCGTGAACGTGAAGCCGCGCGCCGCTGAAATGCACAATGCGCTGACCTACGACTTCGATGACGTGAAACCCGATTCGGCCGTGGTAACGCTGGAGTGGGAGAAAATTGCGGTGCCGTTCAAGGTTGCGGTCGATGTGCATCCCCTGGTCGAGGCGAGCCTGAAGAATCAGTTGCGGAACTTGTCTCAGTACACCTGGATCAGTTGGGACGATGCGGCGAATTATCTTCTGACAGAGAAGATCGACTATGACGTCGCTCTGAACTATGCGAACAAGTCGATCGAGAATGAAGACCGCTACGACAACGAGATCACGAAGTCGAAGGTGCTGCTGGCGCTGAACCGCAATGATGATGCGATGGCGGCGCAGAAACGGGCGCTCGATCTGGCGACGCCGCTGCAAGTCCATTTCTTTGCGCGCGGATTGCAGGGCGAAAAGAAGAATGACGAGGCGTTCGCCATCTTCCGCGAAAACGCGAAGAAGCATCCCGACATGTGGTTCACACACACGGGCATGGCGCGCATTTATTCTTCTCAGGGCAAGTATGACGACGCGGCGCGGGAGATGAAGCTGGCGCTGGCGGCGGCTCCGGAGAATCAGAAGACGTATGTGGATGGACTGGTAAAGAAGCTGGAAGCACGGCAGGACATCAACTAATCGCAGGACATTAGCTACCAGATACGCGAGGCGGCCGGGTTCGAGTTCGGGCGGGTCGGGCTGCTTCTATGCTCACCGACTAAGTTTTCGACGCACCAGCTCACTTGCTGCTGTCAAAGATGAGAGCGAATCTGTTGCCGTGCCAGGGCAAGTGCGCCCATCACGGGATCGACGCCATCGTGCGGCGGCGCGATTTCTGGAAAGCTGCCGCGCAACTCGTCGCAAAATCCGCGGCGCACCTCTTCTGACTGCCGGAACACGCTTCCCGTGGTGGCTACCTGTATGTATGGAGGAGTGGGCGCGATCCGGCGAATAACGATCCCCGCGAGAGCGGCCAGCTCCCTGCCCGCGCGAGCGAGAAGAGTGCGCGCGATTTCGTCGCCCTCGCTCGCAGCGCGCGCGACGGTGCGAAACAATCGCGGAAACTCGGGCGGGGGAGTCGAGTTGGCGCATTGAATGAGGGCGTCGACGCCGTTGATGTGCCATGCCTCGAGAACGAGCGCTGTCAGCGCCGTTTCGTGTCCCTGGTCGCGGGCCCGCAGCACGGCGGAAACGGCGTGTCGCCCGATCCAGTGACCGGAGCCTTCATCGGAGATAGCAAAGCCCCAGCCGCCGGCGCGTGCAATTTGGCCAGCTGGGTCGCGGCCATAGACGATGGAACCGGTACCGGCGATAGCAATGACGCCAGGATCGCAGCCGAATGCCGCCTCCAGCGCGATGGAGGCGTCTCCGGTAACTTCTATGCGGGCGTCAGACTTAAGGCCAAGTTCCGCCAGGATGACGCGCAGCTTCCCGCTGATCTCAGGCCGGGCGGCGCCGGCGGCGCCGAGGCAAACGGAATCGATTTCGCGAGCCGAAACCTTGCCCGCCTCGCAAACCTGCCGCACAACGCCATGCAGCGATGCCCGCGCCGCGGCTTCGCCGAGGCGAACGATGTTGCATCCGCCCGCGAAGGCGCTGGCCAAAACCACGTTCTCGTTTCCCAGAACGCAGCGCGTCTTTGTGCCGCCGCCATCAATGCCGAGGAAGAGGGCCATCGCGCTAGTTCTAACACAGGTTCGCGCCGACTTTCGCTGTGGAACATGCTTCGGCAATGCTCGACAATTTGAGCGGGAATGTGATGGCTGGCCTGGCGATCAGAACAAAATCTAAAAACGCTGAGTTCGCCGAGGCTTCGCAGAGAAGAGGCTGAGTTGCTGAGGAAGTCGGATTGGGATTGAACCGAATCGATCTGTTCATTATCGCGGCGTATCTGGCCGGGATCACGCTGTTTGGCTTGCGCTTCCGCAAGCGGCAGCGGACCATGCGCGATTATTTTCTGGCGGATCGCGAGATTCCGTGGTGGGCGATTTCGCTGTCGATTGTCGCCGCCGAGACGAGCACGCTGACCATCATCAGCATCCCGGGGCTGGCCTACGATTCGAATCTGACGTTCTTGCAGGTGGTGATGGGCTATGTGGTGGGCCGCGTCATCATCAGCTTTGTGCTGCTGCCCCAGTATTTTCGCGGCGATCTTTATACGGCTTACCAGTTGATCGAGCGGCGCTTTGGGCCGGCGCTACGCTCGGTAACGGCTGGACTCTTTCTGATTACGCGTGCGGCGGCGGAGGGTGTGCGCGTGTATGCGGTCTCTATTGTCGTCTCGATCGCGCTTGGCACCGGCGAGATTACTTCGATTGCCATCATCACGCTGCTGACGTTGATTTATACATTCGAGGGCGGATTGGCAGCGGTGATCTGGACGGATGTAGTGCAGACATTTATTTATATCGGCGGCACGGTGGCGGGGCTGTTGACGATTCTGCACCTGATTCCGGGCGGGTGGGCGTCGGCACACGCGATTGCGGCGGGGTTGCACAAATTTCAGATATTCGATTTCAAGCTCCTTGGCCGCACACCCTTCCACGGTCTGGGCCCAAAGTGGTGGGATTGGCAGTACGCCTATCTTGCGAAGCCCTATACGATCTGGGCCGGAATTATTGGCGGAGCATTTCTCACCACGGCGAGCCACGGCACGGACCAACTGATCGTGCAGAGGCTATTGGCGGCACGCAACCAGCGGCAATCGGTTCTGGCGTTGCTGTCGAGCGGCATCGCAATATTCGTGCAGTTCGGGTTGTTTCTTTTTGTCGGCGTGATGCTGTTTGCGTACTATCGAGTGCCGTCTTCGGTGTTTGGGCGCGCGGACAGAATCTATCCGACATTCATCGTCAGCCGTATGCCGCATGGGATATCGGGTTTGCTGATCGCTGCGATCCTGGCGGCGGCTATGTCGAACCTGAGCGCCGCACTTAATTCGCTGTCGTCCAGTTCGATGATGGACTTCTATCTTCGTTTTCGACCTGAGCCGAGCGAGACAAGAAAGCTGCGGCTGGCGCGAATCGCCACTGTGGTTTGGGCAGCGATGCTGTTCGGGCTGGCGGTTCTGGCGCTGCACCGCGCGGGGCGCGTGATAGAAGTTGGGTTGCAGATCGCGTCGATCGCGTATGGCGCGTTGCTGGGGGTGTTTCTGCTGGGGGTACTGACGCGGAGGGCAACCCAGACCGGAGCGATCGTGGGCATGATCTGCGGATTGGCGACGGAACTTTATCTTTGGCGGATGACGCAGGTCGCGTTTACGTGGTGGGTACTTATTGGGACTAGCGTGACGTTTTCGGTGGGATATGGCGCCAGCCTTATTACGGCGGTTGAATGAAAGCGGAAACCACAGGGTGCCCAGGGTTGCACGGGGGAGAGCCGGAACTCGCGCGCGATTTGAAACTCTCTCACGCTGGAGCGATTGTTGTTGGCACCATCATTGGCAGCGGCATATTTCTTGTTCCGCAGGAGATGATGCAGGCTGTCGGGTCGGCGCGCATCGTTTATCTGGCGTGGCTGGTGGGTGGAGTACTTTCTTTTTTCGGCGCGCTGACGTATGCCGAACTGGGGGCAATGAAGCCGCAGGCTGGCGGCGAAATGTCTATGTGCGCGACGCCTACGGACCGCTGGGGGCATTTCTTTATGGCTGGACGTGGTTTCTGATCGCCAAGCCCGCTTCGATTGCAACGGTCACTACCGGCCTCGTGCGCACACTCGCCACGTTCCCAGTCTTCCACTTCTTTACGCAGCCGTGCTTTTCTACGCAACCCGAAACTTCCTCCGGGTTCGCCGTCACTTACGGACAGCTTGTCGCCATCGCCGCGGCCATCTTCATCACCTGGCTAAACTACATTGGCGTGCGGCGGGCGGGCGAATTCCAATTTCTGTTTACGTTGCTCAAGGTCGCGATCATCCTCGGAATTGTGGCCGTGGGTTTCAGCTACAAAGGCGGCGCCTGGGCGAACTTCTCTACGGAATTCGTGGGCGCCAAGGGCGGCATCGCCGGATTCTTCGCCGCGTTGGTCGCCGCGCTCTGGGCATACGACGGATGGAATGACCTCAACATGGTGGCGGGGGAGATCCAGAATCCGCAACGCAACATTCCTCTTTCGCTGATTTGGGGAGTGGCGACGGTCGGGCTGCTTTATGTGCTGGTCAACGCGGCGGTGCAGTATGCGATGCCGGCGGCCGCGATTGCGGGCTCAGCTCGGCCGGCGGCAGACACGGTCACACTCGCCCTCGGACACATCGGAGGCAGCCTAGTTTCGGTCGGCATTGCCATCTCGATGCTCGTGACTTTGAATGGCACGACCATGAGTGGCGCGCGGGTGCCGTTTGCCATGTCGCGCGACGGCTATTTCTTCCAAAGCCTTGCTACGGTGCATCCACGCTTTCACACGCCGACTATTTCGCTGATAGTGCAGTGCGCAATTTCGATTATTTTGCTGCTAGGCGGAGGCAATTTCCGGCAATTCTTCTCGCTGGCCATCTTCGCCGAGTGGCTCTTCTATATGATCGCGGGCAGCACGATTTTCGTGTTCCGCCGCCGCGAACCGAACGCGGAGCGTCCCTACCGGGTCCTCGGCTACCCGGTCATCCCTGCGGTATTCGTGCTGGTTTCCGCCGTCCTCCTTTATTACACCTTCACCGACAACCTTCGCTATTCGGCCGAGGGATGTGTCGCGATTCTGGCCGGGGTCCCGATCTTCTACATTTTCAAAAGGAAACGGCGCTCCACGCGGGCGTAACCGGTAACCCCCACGGGGGCTATAGTTGGTTACCAAAGGACAGGCGCAGGCGACACGTTTACCCCCTTCTGAAACTCCCCTAAGGTGAAGACTCCAAGTCCTGCGCCTACTCCCCGGTGCAGGCTCCTCCATTGGGGTCAAGGGATGCCAACGGTTAATCGCGAGTTCCAACTCGGAATACTGCCGGAAAAAAAGTGGGATTGGCGCACCTTTGCCGCCAGTTACGGGTTTGTGACGGCGTGCGCTGCGTTGCTCTGTTTTTTCGGAATTCTCATGCCAGACACGATTAAGGTCGCGATGAATTATCACGTGACCGAACTGGTGCCGCGTCCCGCTCTGCGACCGGAGCCGATTCGCAAGATGCCGCTCAAGGTGCAGGCAAAGCTATTGCCGGCGGACCCAGCGTTCAAAGCTCCGAAGATCATTGTTCCGCGCGAGGCGATCACGCCCAAGACCAAGCCGCAGGAGATTGAGCCGCCGAAAGTTGTAATGAACAACTTCATGCCGGCCGCGCTCAAAACCACTGTGGGCGGCGCGCGCCCCGTGCTGATTCATACGGGCGATTTCCAGGGCAGCTCAGTCGCGCCCACGGTCAATGCTCCAATCCAAAGAGTGCAGACCGGAGGCTTCGGCGATCCCAATGGACTGAAGCCGAGCGAGAACGGAAAGCCGGGAGCGAAGCTGGTGGCCTCGGCAGCCGGCTCGTTCGACATGCCCGTCGGACCGGGGCAAGGTAACGGCTCCGGCGGTGCAAAAGGAATCAAGGGCACGGTGGCGAGCGCGAACTTTGGCGATGGCGTGGCCAGTCCGGGGCGCGGGGACGGCCGCAGCGGCGGTCAGGGCCATGCGGTGCAGACCTCGGGATTCGGGACCCAGGAAGTGGCGCAGAACACCGGGCACGCTCAGCGTATGGATAGCGGCCCGGCATCGACTGCGGTCGAGATCACCGACAAGCCGAATCCGGCCTACACGGCAGAAGCGCGAGAGTTGAAGATCGAAGGTGAAGTCCTGCTGGAGGTTTTGTTTTCGGCCAGCGGTCATCTCCAGGTGAACCGCGTGGTTCGCGGTCTGGGACATGGGCTCGATGAGGCCGCGATCGCGGCCGCCAACAAGATGCGTTATAAGCCGGCCACCCGGAGCGGGCAGGCCGTGGATTCAACCGCAATTGTGCACGTGGTATTTCAACTGGCGTACTGAATGGAGAGATAGGTTATGCGCACCAGAAACATGATGGTTCTTGCTCTGCTGGCGATGGCGATGACGGCAGCGGCTCAAACGGCGTCCGCGCCACAGACCTCGCCCGCAGCGACAACAAGCGCGCCGCAAGCCACCATGGCGACGCCCACCACCATGGATCAGGTCGTCGACCGCGCCATCATGCGGGAGAAAGACCTCATCAAGTTCCTCTCTCCGCGCACGCCGGTGGTCGAGACCTACTTGCAAAACCTGCAGCAGGATCCGCAGCTTGGCCCGATTCCACAGGATGACCGATACTTTCTCGGCCGCATGGACCTCAGTGATTCGATTGACCGGTCGGACTATTTGAAGGACAAGGATAAGGACAAAGACGAGAGCATGGAGAAGCGGCTGCTCGGCGGTTTGACCAACAAGTTTAAATTCCAGTACCAACCGCTTGGCTTTTCGTGGATGATTTATGCCGACCGCAACGACTTCGATCGCCAGCACTACGACTTTCACTATGCGCGGCGCGAATTTCTAGGAGACGTGCGCTGCCTGGTGTTTGACGTCACACCCAAGAAAGATGCGGGCCGAGGCCGCTTTGTCGGACGCATCTGGGTTGAGGACCAGGACTTTAACATCGTGCGCCTCAACGGCACCTATAGTCATCCTTCGCGCAACGAGTATTACTTCCACATGGACAGCTGGCGCCTGAACCTGATTCCGGGGTACTGGCTGCCTTCTTACATCTACAGCGAAGAGGGAAACTTTACGGCCGGGGCGAAGAACAAACTTGCCTTCAAAGCGCAAACCCGCCTGTGGGGTTACAACCTGAAATCGACCAAAGCGGACGACGAGTTGACCCAGATCCGTGTCGACAGCGTGAAAGACGATTCGCCGGACGCGCAGGATGCGACGCCGCTGGCGGCCGAACGAGAATGGCAGCAGCAGGCCGAAGATAACGTCATCGAGCGCCTCGAGCGGAGTGGACTCCTCGCTCCGGAAGGCGACGTGGACAAAGTTCTCCAGACGGTCGTCAACAACCTGCTGATCACGAACAATATCGAACTTCCGCGTCCGGTTCGCACGCGCGTGCTGACCACGTCTCCGCTCGAGACGTTCAGCGTGGGCAACACGATCGTGGTAAGCCGCGGGCTGATCGATGTGCTGCCCGACGAAGGCAGCCTTGCCATGGTGCTCTCGCATGAGCTTGCTCACATCGTGCTCGGACATAACCTGGGCAGCCAGTACGCCTTCAACGACCGCATGTTGTTCTCCGACGAGGGGACCTTCCACAATCTCGGCTTCAAGCACATTCCGGAAGAAGAGGCTGCTGCCGACAAGAAAGCAGTCGATATGCTAAAGGCTTCGCCCTACGCGCAGAAACTTGAGACTGCCGGACTGTTCCTGAAAGCCTTGCAGGCGCGCGCGCCGCAATTGTCGGCGCTGTTGCAAGCCCACCTCGGCAATGACATCGTCGAAAACGGCAACGTAACCCGCATGGCTGCGCTCGAAACGGGCGCGCCCGCGCTCGACTGGAACAAGCTCGACCAGATCGCCGCGCTTCCGCTCGGCGGACGCGTTCGGCTGAATCCGTGGGACAACAAAGTTGAAATGGTGAAAGCGCAGCCGGTGGCTATCACCTCGGCGCGCGACAAAATGCCGTTTGAAGTCACGCCGTTCTTCCCACGCCTGACGCGCTATAACCCAAATGTTCCGGCGGGAAACACGGCCCCGGCAAAGGAAGCGGTGAACCAACAACCAAGTCAGGGAACGACCACCGCCGCCGACGCCGCAGCGGGCTCGTCTCACTAAGCGGCACTCACGGATAGAAGGCGCGCGTGAACAGCGAGCTCCGCCGCCAACCAAGTTGATGGAAGCGCAGGCTGAAGCTGGAAGCGATTCCGGCCTTCAGCCTGTGTCTGTTTAGCCTCCGGCCTCAACTAGCGGCATGGTTGCAAACGGCCAGCGAAGTCTGGTGGAACCCGCCAGCCGCGGTTGTTTCGCTTCTATCCATTCCAGCGAAACTCTGATAGCATTACTCACCCCGCGTTCTTCGCGCAGCAGTAATTCCCAGGGAGGGTGAGGATGATCCAAACTTCAACGCAAGAGGATATTTGTGTGCCTTACGCACGAAACCAATCCACTAATAAAATGTGCAGTGTGCTAGCTGTCATGGCATTACTCACTACGTTCGCTTTTGCGCAATCGGTACAAACCCTAAAGCATCAGCCGCCGGACGGCGCGCAGTTGACGTTCCAGTTGACGGATGGCACCGTGCTGGCACAGGGGTACGGCGATTCCGATTGGTGGAAGCTCACACCTGACAACACGGGAAGTTATGTCAATGGAACCTGGACTCAGGTAGCCAGTCTGCCTTCGGGCTATTCACCGGAGGCATTTGCGTCGGCCGTGCTGGCGGACGGGCGCCTGATCATAACCGGCGGCGAATACAACTACGGGAACTTCACGCTAACGAACCTTGGAGCCATTTACGATCCCGTCCAGAACACGTGGACCAATCTCGCTCCGCCCAAGAACTGGCTCTACATCGGCGATTCACCGTCCACCATTTTGCCCAACGGATCCTTTCTGGTGGGCAACAAGCTAACCAAGCAGATGCGGGAATACAATCCCGTCAATGCGAAATGGACTTCCACGCCCTCGAAGGGAAAGAAGGACTTTGATGCGGAGGAAGGCTGGACTCTGCTGGCGAATGGCACGATTCTGACTGCCGACGTAAAGTCGGCGCCGAACTCGGAAATCTACTCAACTACAGCGAAGGAATGGACTACTGCGGGCAGCACCATCGTTGACCTGCACTCGCCGTCGCCCTTTGGCTGCATCAACTATGGCCCGAACGACAAACTTTGCTACTACCCGCCTGGAGAGATTGGCCCGCAGATCCTGCGTCCGGACGGTACTGTGTTCGTTGCCGGGTCGTACAGCAGCACAGGGAACCAGGCCGGACATACCGCGTACTACAACAGCCTTGGCGGCGGTTGGACGGTTGGCCCGGACTTTCCCAATGGCGACAATGCGGGCGACTCATTCGCCGCTTTGCTGCCGAACGGTGACGTCCTGGTAGAGGGCGATAGCGGGATCGGCTATCTGTGGGACGGCAACACACTCACTGCCACGAACGATGTGCCGGGTTCTTTGATGGTTCTTCCTACCGGCCAGGTGCTCGTCGCAGGCTCGGAGGTCTATAACGGTCCCGGCACTTACCAGACTTCATGGCAGCCAGCGATCACGACTTGCCCGACGACAGTAACTCGCGGCTCGACTTACTCCATCTCCGGAACCCAGTTCAACGGATTGTCGCAGGCAAATGCCTTCGGCGACGAGTATCAGACCGCGACCAACTATCCGCTGGTTCGAATCACCAATAACGGCACCGGCCACGTCTTCTATGCGAAGACTCACGGCCATAGCACGATGGGCGTCGCCACTGGATCGACGACCGTTTCGACAAACTTCGACGTCTCGACGGCTACTGAAACCGGTGCCAGCACATTGGTCGTTGTCGCCAACGGCATTCCGTCAGCGCCGTTTTCGATCACGGTCCAATAAGACCCTGCATCTTGAATCAATGCCTTTGTATCTCAATAGCTTCATGAGATACAAGGGCATTTTTATTTAGCGCTATTTTGCTAATGACAGTTAGAAGTGCTTTCTGAGGTCCGAAAAATGCTCCAGGACGAGTAACTCCTGCTCCGCTGGCGCAGCGCCCAGTTCCTCATGCTCCAGTATCCACGTATTATCGTGCGGCACGAACACCGCATTCAGTCCCGCCGCCAGCGCCGGATTGATATCGGACTTCGGACTGTTTCCTATCATCCAAGTCGCATCCGGAGCCAGCGCATATTTCGCAATTGCCGCGCGATAAACCGCCTCGTCTTTCTCCGCGACAATCTCCACTGCGGCAAAATATTCTTTGAGGCCCGAGCGTTCGACTTTTCCAGCCTGCTCGGTGGGATGCCCCTTCGTCATAAGAATCAGGTGATGACGCGCGCTCAGGTAATCGAGCGTCTCCGCCACGCCGGCGATAATCTCTACCGGATGTTCGGCGATCTGGTGGGCGAAGTCGCGAATGCGTTCGTGCATTTCGGGCGTCACCGGATCGACGGATAGCTTCTCGAATGTTGTGACCAGCGAGTGGGCGAAGCTGTGCAAACCGTAGCCGTGGGTGAGAATCGAATCGCGCTCCACATCATTCAGGACCTGGCGTACCTGGTCGGCCGTATATTCGCGATGATTGAGGAACGAGATGAACTTCCCGATCGCCCGCTCGAAATAGATATTGTTTTCCCAAAGCGTATCATCCGCGTCGATCAGAAGTGTCTGAGAGTCATTGCCGTCGAGCATAACTACCATGATACCGCCTGCGAGTTAGTGGCAAGGCGTTTGATAGAATTCGTCGTGCCCATGATCGGTCGTCTCGCGCTCGTCGCCGTTTTACTCCTGTCGGGCTCGCAAGCTCAGACCAGCAAGGGTCGTGTCATGACGGGCTCGGCGGCCAAGAGCGGGGTGCCGGCGAATATCAAAGTGGTTCCAGACATCGCCGAGCGCGTGGCAAGGTTTCGCCGCGTGCAAATGCCATTTCGTCCGGCGGGTCTTAGCGTCCGCGAGCAGCGGACGATAGGCAAGTTAGTCGAAGCCTGCAGCTATCTCGAAAGCATCTACTGGCGCCAAAGCGATCCCGACGCGCTCACGCTATATCAATCGCTCGAATCAAGCCGCAATGCGCGGGACATCCAATTGCGCCGCTACCTTTGGATCAATGCCTCGCGCTTCGATCTCATTCACGAGAACAAGCCTTTCGTTGGGACAGGAACCTTGCCGCCCGGCCACGCGTTCTACCCCACCAATCTGACGCGTGCGCAAATTGAGGCGTACGTCGAAAAACATCCGGATCAAAAGGCGGCAATCTACAACCAGCTCACCATCGTGCGTTGGCACGGCGGGGAACTGGAGACAGTGCCCTACAACATTGCGTACCGCACATTCCTCGATCCAGCGGCGCGAGCGCTGCGGGCCGCGGCCGACCTAAGCGCCGATCCGGCGTTCGCCAATTTCCTGCGTCTGCGAGCCGACGCGCTGCTCAGCGACGACTACTTCGCCAGTGACATTGCCTGGCTACAGTTGAAGAATCCCAAAGTCGACGTCATCTTCGCTCCCTACGAGACGTACATGGACGATCTCCTCGGCGTCAAAGGTTCTTACGGTGCGGGCGTGATGGTGCGCAACGAGAAAGACAGCAAGAAGCTCGATCTCTTTACGCAGTACGTTCCGGAGATTCAGGACGCGCTTCCACTAGCGCCCGAGGATCGGCCTTCGAAGCGCGGGCTGGCTGCGCCAATGGAAGTGGTCGATTCCATTTTTCGCTCCGGCGATCTGGCGCATGGCTACCAGGCGGTTGCCGATAATCTGCCCAATGATCCACGAGTGCACGAGCAGGCGGGCAGCAAGCGAATTTTCTTTCGCAACTTTATGGACGCGCGCGTGAACTACGTAATCGTGCCGCTGGTGCGCAAGCTGATGGTGCCCGAGCAGGCCGCAAAAGTTTCGGGCGACGGTTATCTGGTGGGCACGATCCTGCACGAGATCTGCCATGGCCTCGGCCCGGCCTATGCGCGGACGGCCACCGGCAAGGTCGATATCTCGCAAGCGCTGGGGCCGCTCCACAGCGGCCTGGAAGAGGCCAAAGCCGATGTGACGGGCATGTTTGCAGTGCGGTGGCTCGTCGACCACGAGGTTCTTCCACGCAAGGATCTCGACGGCTACTACGCCTCTTATGTTGGTGACCTGTTCCGGAGCGTGCGATTCGGGACGGCGGAGGCGCATTCCCAGGCTGAGGCGATGGAGCTGAACTATCTGCTGGAGAGAGGCGCGCTGGTGCGAGATCACAAGGGACGCTATGCGATCGACTTCGAAAAACTGCCGGTAGCGATCGCGGATGTTTCCAAAGAGCTGCTGGAGATCGAAGCGACCGGCGACCGAGCGCGCGGGGAAGAGTGGTTTGCGAAGTATGGACAGTTGCCCGACGATCTCTCGCGCAGTCTCAAAGAGGCCAATGAGATTCCCATCGATATCGATCCCGTGTTTTCGTTCCCCTACCGCGTAAAATAAAATCTCTGGCCCGGAATGCCCTTTACACCCGCTCATGCTGCCGCCGCGTACCCGTTCCGCAACACGCGGCTCATCTGGTCCGCTGTGATTGTGGGCACCATGGCGCCCGATTTCGAGTACTTCCTGCGTCTCGCGCCCGGCCAACCCTATGGACACACCTTGCCTGGGGTATTTGTGATAACGCTGCCGCTCGCCCTCATCGCGCTCTGGCTTTTTCACGGCCTCGTGAAGGCACCGTTTGTCGAGTTGCTGCCAAGAGGCTTTGAGCGCCGATTGGCGCCTTACATGGGCACTTTTCGTTTTGGCGGCGCTGCGCGGTTTGGGCTGATTGTCGCCTCCGTGCTCATTGGAGTGTTCACGCACCTGCTGTGGGACTCGTTTACTCATGGGAACACATGGCTCGTCCGTAACTGGCCTGTGCTACGGCACCCCATACATCTTAAGGTCATCGCACCGCAGCCTCTATACAAGCTTTTGCAGCATGGAAGCACTCTGTTAGGACTGTCGGTTCTGCTGTTGTGGATTGCTGCGTGGTATCGCGAGGCCGAGCCTGTTGGGGAGCAGTCATGTGATCAGAGCTGCTGGCCAGTCAGAAGGATCGTGACGCTACTAACGATCCTGATCATCTCGGCGGCTACAGGAACTCTTTACGCCGTTTGGAGAGTGGGAATGCCGACATGGCACTCTTCGATCGGGGCTTTTCTCGGGCCGCTAGTGGTTACGGCAATCGCGGCGGCATGGTGGCAACTCATGTTGCTGGGAACGTGGCGGATGCGGCGATCCCAATAAGAGGAAAATTGCCGGCTTCCCACCGACGTCGCCGCCGGTTACGACGCTCTAAATCCAATCCACACGCGGCTCAGCCGGAATGATCCCAGCCTTGTGTCCCATGTCGAGCAAGCGGCGAACCGCTTCGCGGCCATCATCGCCGTAGTCGAGGGTGCGGTCGTTGACGTACATGCCGACAAATTTATCGGCGAGTTGCGTGTCCAGATCGCGCGCGAACTGCATGGCATAAGAAAGAGCCTCGTCGCGATGGTCGATGGCATACTGAATGCTCTCGCGCAGCGCCTGCGTCACGCTTGCCATCATTTCCGGACCAAGCGAGCGCCGGATCACGTTGCCGCCGAGCGGCAACGGAAGGCCAGTCACTTTTTGCCACCACTTGCCGAGATCGACAATGCGGTGAAGACCCGATTTGTCATAGGTCAGCTGGCCTTCGTGAATGATCAGCCCCGCCTCGTACTTGCCTTCCAGAATCTGCGGGATGATCTGATCGAAGGGCACGACTTCAACCTCAATGCCGGGCGCGAAAAGTTGCAGCGCGAGATAGGCGGTTGTCAGTTTGCCGGGGACGGCGATCTTTTTGCTTTTAATCTCGGTCGTCGAGAACGAGCGGGTCGAAACCACCATGGGCCCGTAGCCGTCGCCGACGCTGCCTCCGCAGGACATCAGAGCATAGTCGTTTTGAATGTAGGGATAGGCGTGGAACGAGATGGCGGTCACATCGTAAACGCCCTGCTGCGCGTCGCGATTCAGCGTCTCGATATCGCAGAGCTTGTGCGTGAAGCGCAGCCCCGGCACGCGAACCTTGTTCGTGGCCAGACCGTAAAACATAAATGCGTCATCGGAATCCGGGCTGTGCGCCACAGCAATTTCACGAACCGGAGAAGAAACTGTACTCATAATTCAGTTGCCTAACTTTCTAAACCTGCGGCTCCAAGCGCTTGCTGTGCCCGCCGCGAGTATGACCTTAATTATTTCGGCGAAGACAAACCAGTAGAGGCCCCACCGCACGGCTTGCGCGAAGGAGTGGGTAAGAATAAACAACCAGCCAAGCCCGCCGGCAAAGAGAACCAGTTCTCCCGCGATGCTCGCCAGAGCGGCCCACGCGAAGTGGGGTAAAGTCCGGGACGATTTCCAGTACAAAGACCGTTCGTAAACCCATCCGGTGACGAACGCTACGAACGGGTACGCCATCAGGAATCCGCCAGTAGCGCCCATCAACTGCGCGAAGCCGCCAGGTCCCGCCGGATTAAACACGGGCATACCCGCCGCTCCCTCGGCGAGATAGAGCGCCAACGCCGCAAAGCCGCGGCGCGGACCGAGCACCAGCGCAACTGCCAGCACACCGAAATTCTGTAGCGTCAGGGGTATGGGCGTGAAGGGCAAAGGCAGTGTCACCCGCGCACAGAGGGCCACGAACAGGCTGGCGCCGATTACAATCGCCACCTGCCTGGCCCACTCGAGCGAGCGCGACGGATGCGGCAAAGCGCCGGCCAGTTGAGGAGACGACGAAGCTTTCATCGCAATCGTTAGCATAGATTCTGGCATGGATTCCTCTCGCGGAAATAGATCAGGTCCTCGGGCAGCGCGTCCTTTTTACAAGACGTCCGGGTCAGAGCCCGGGCCGCCGCTGAGTCTGTCTGCCTCCGCTTTAAGCGCGGCGGCGGAACTCATTTGCCTCCGCACGCGCATGTAAAGCGACATGGCGACCGACACAACCACCACCAGACTGACTCCCAAGATTAAAAACCACCAGATCATCCGCACAACGCATTAGGATAGCAGACCGGTGTCAAACGTCTGTGACGTGTGCCGCTTACTTTTTCGCCTTGGACAACCCGGCGCGGCGCTTTTCCACAGCGACAGCGGTGCGTTCGAGCCGTTTGCGCGCGGTCTTCGATCCGGTCGCCACCCGTTCCACGTTCCCCCAGGCGTCGGGAATGTTCATCTTCTGCCGCAACTCCTTCAGGAACGGCTGAACCTTGGCAAAAAAGAAGAACATTTCGCCGCTGCACCCCGGCTGCACAAACAGTTCTTCGTTCAGCGCGCCCTGTAACACCAGCGAGGCCGCCATGTCCCAGTAGCTGCCAACCTGCCGCAACCAGTTGTTTTCCTGAGTGGCAAATGCATTCGCGACTTTCAGGAAGTCATCGGCATTCTGCGGCCAGAAATCGACCAGGAACCACTGCCGCGCCTTGCGCATTTCCGCCTCGCGCCGCAGATCGTAGAGTTGCAACATCAACTGCCCATCCTGTGCAGTCGCTTTTTTTGCCATGGATTCGCCCTCGTTAATCAGAAGTTAGAAATCAAAAACAGTGGAGCCGCGTTTCCGCGCGGTCTTTTTGCGCGATCTCTGCGGGTTTTCTTTGCGGTCCGCAGCAAAAAGCTTTTAAACGCAGAGTTCACAAAGAAAATCCGCAGAGGTCGCTGAGTAGAAATTCTAAATGGCGTTCGCCGTATTCAACTCGACTCCGCCCTCTCTCAGCTTGACGTTGTCGCGTTCGCGCCCGAAGTAACTGCGGCCTCGCGCTCGAAATCGCACTCCTTATTCGGACACGCGATCACTATCCCGTCCTTTCGCATGCGCTCGACCAAATAATCGTGCCCGCACTTCGGGCACTTCTCGGCAATCGGCTTGGCCGCCGAAGTGAACTTGCACTTCGGGTACTTCGAGCATCCATAAAACGTGTTGCCCTTGCGCGCGCGCTTCTCGACCAGTTCGCCTTCGCCGCAAAGTGGACATTTCACGCCAATAAAATTCTGCTTCACATATTTGCAGTCGGGATAGCCGCTGCACGAGGTAAACTCACCATAGCGCCCGTGGCGAATAATAAGGTTGCGGGTCTTGCACTCCGGACAGATCTCGTCCAGCGGAATATCTGGCACGCGCTTGCCCTGATCGAGCCGGCGCGTTGTTTTGCAATCGGGATAGCCGGTGCAGGCCATGAACTGCCCAAAGCGCCCGCGCTTGAGCACCATCACGCGGCCGCAATTCTCGCAATACTCTTCCTGCGCGGTCTCCTGCACGTCGGCTGAATCGAGATCGGGCAGGTTGATCGGATTCTCTTTCGTGAAGGTGCAGGAGTTCGCATCGTCCTTATCGTAGGTGCTGCACGCGTAAAACGACCCGTGCTTGCCCCACTTGATGACCAGCGGCGCACCGCAGCGTTCGCACTTCTCGTCCGTCGGCTTCTCCATACGCTTGATGTTTTCCATGTGCTTCTCAGCGTATTTGAGATCCTTGGCGAACTTTTTGTAGAACTCACCGAGCGCGTCAGTCCACTTCTCTTTGCCTTCTTCAATCTCGTCGAGTTCTTCTTCCAGACGCGCCGTGTACTGGAAATCGAAAATGTCCTTGAAGTTATCGACCAGCAGGTCGGTTACGACTAGGCCAATTTCGGTGGGCGTGAATTTGCCGCCAACTTTCTGTGCGTACTGCCGCTCCTGAATCGTGCTCAGGATGGTTGCGTAGGTGGAAGGCCGGCCAATGCCGCGCTCCTCAAGCTCTTTCACCAGCGAGGCTTCGTTGTATCGCGGCGGCGGCTCGGTGAAATGCTGCTCCGGTTTGAGGGCCTTGAGCGTAAGCTTCTGTCCCGCTTCGAGCGCCGGCAGCTTGTGTTTCAGCTCTTCATCTTCCTCGTCCTTCGAGTCCTTCGATTCTTCGTAGACTTTGAGAAAGCCGTCGAACTTCATCACCGACCCGGTCACACGGAACCAGAAAATCTCGTTCGCGGTCTTGGCATCGATGTCAACGGTGGTCTGGTCAAACACGGCGGGATTCATCTGCGACGCCACGAAGCGCTGCCAGATCAGCTTGTAAACCTTGAACTCGTCTTCCTGCAAATACTGCTTGACCTGATCCGGATGCCGCTTCGCCGAAGTCGGACGAATCGCTTCGTGCGCGCCCTGCGCATCCTTCTTTTCCTTATATGCATTGGGAGACTCAGGCAGATACTGCGCACCAAATTCGTCGCCGATATACTCGCGCACCTCGGCAATTGCCTCGGGAGAAACGCGCGTCGAATCGGTACGCATGTAGGTGATTAGTCCAACCAAACCCTCTTCGCCCAGTTCGATGCCTTCATACAGCCGCTGCGCGATCATCATGGCGCGCTTCACGCTGAAGCGCAGCTTGCGCGAAGCATCCTGCTGGAGCTTGCTGGTGGTGAAGGGCGGGGTCGCATTGCGGCGGCGCTCTTTCTTCTCAACTGAACGAACCAGCCAATCGGCCTTCTCGAGAGCGAGTCGGATCTTTTCCGCGTCCTCGCCGTTCGTGACCTCAATTTTCTCTTCGCCCTTGCCGAGAAAACGGGCGTCGAACGCCGGGGGCTTTGGCCCCGCCAGGTTCGCGTCAATCGTCCAATACTCTTTCTTCTCGAAGGCCTTTATCTCGCGTTCGCGATCGACAATCAGGCGCAGCGCGACGGTCTGCACACGTCCAGCGGAAAGCCCGCGGCGGACTTTATCCCACAAAAGCGGCGACACCTGATATCCGACGAGCCGATCGAGCACGCGGCGGGCCTGCTGCGCGTCGACCAGGTTCTGATCGATATCGCGCGGATGCTCGAAGGCCGCCTTCACGGCACGTTGCGTGATCTCGTTAAACGTGACGCGGCGGATGCGCTGATCGTCGCCATCTTCCTTCTTCCTGGCGGACTTGCCTTTTTTCTTTTTCTTCCCGTCGTCGCTGAGCTCGTCAGCAAGGTGCGCCGCAATCGCCTCGCCTTCGCGATCGGGATCAGGCGCGAGGTAGATCTTGTCCGCGGAAAGGGCCAGCTTTTTCAGCTTGGCCAGAACTTTTTCTTTGCCAGGGATAACGACGTACTCGGTATCGAAACTATCGTCGACATCGACGCCCAGACTGCTTTTGGGGAGGTCTTTCACGTGTCCAAACGAGGCATCCACGGTGAAACCCTTCCCCAGATATTTCTGAATCGTTTTCGCCTTAGCCGGCGATTCGACAATGACTAGACCTTTGGACAATGGTTCCTCGAAGGAATGTTATTTACTCGAAACTAGCATGATTTGGCAAATTTCGCGAAGACGAGACGCAAGTCGCGAGTCACGGGCCTCGAGTCGCGAGCAATCAAACCCCTGCAAGCTATACCTTTAAGTCTTTGAAGTCATGCACAATGCCTCCTTACTTTTAATTCAAAGTCCCAACGCCTCCCTGCTATCGAGGTTCGCTCGAGGCTCGAGGCTCGAGACGCGCGGCTCGTGACTGTTCTAGAACGCCTTTACAAAATTCTTTCCGGGCAACTGCCGCACCTTGCCGTTCAGTTCCAGCTCGAATAGCGCGGTAAAGATTTCGGAGGAAGACATTTCGTTCTCTAGCATCTCCACCAGTTCGTCGATATGCGTCGACAGATCCGGTTTCAGCAGCCTGAGGAGCTTCTGTTCGTGAGGCGATGGCCCGTCATCGGGGAATAGAGATGCGTTATCCGGCGCCGGAGATTCATTGGCGGTCCGGCGCAGTACGTCCTGAATGTCCGTAGGTAGCTCTTCCCAAACGTCTTCCCACGTCGCCACGAGCTTTGCGCCCTGCTTGATCAACGTGTTCGGACCCCAGGAATTCTTGTTCGTCACGTTCCCCGGCACGGCGTAGACGTCGCGGTTCTGTTCGAGCGCGCAGCGCGAGGTGATGCGCGTGCCGGAATACTCCGCCGCTTCCACTACGAGCACGCCCGCCGACATGCCGCTGATGATGCGATTGCGAATCGGAAAATTCTGCGGCTGCGGCGAAGTCCCGATCGGAAATTCGGAGATGATCGTCCCGCCCAAAGAGAGAATCTGCTCCGCCAGCCGCGTGTTCTCTTTCGGATACAAAATGTCGATCCCCGTGCCCAGCACCGCAACGGTCTTGCCTTTGGCTGTGATGGCCCCGCGATGCGACGCGGTATCGATTCCGCGCGCCATCCCGCTGATAATGACCAACCCCCGCGAGGCGAGGTCGGTCGCCAGGCGCTCCGCCATACCCGTGCCATACGGCGTCGGATGCCGCGTTCCGACCATAGCAATCCCCGGCTTCGAAAGCAGTTCCACGCTTCCCTTCACAAACAAAATCACGGGAGGATCGTAGATCTCGCGCAAGCGCGCCGGATAGTCGGGAGCGCTTAACGAGATGATCGCCGCGCCAGCCTGCGCTGCACGCGCCGTCTCGTCCTGGGCCAGTTCCAGCGACTTCCCAATTGCCAGCGACTGGGCCGAGACCGCGCGCATTCCGGTAGCCTCAAGCTCGGTCAAACTCGCCTGAAGCACGCGATCAGCAGTACCAAAATGCTCGATGAGTTTTCGCGCGCGCGAAGGCCCAAGGCCCTCCGTCAGAGCCAGTGCGAGCCAGCAGAGCGTCTCATGCGAAAGCGGCGAGCGCGCGGCAACTGAAGCAGCCGCAGCAGTGGGCGCAGTTCCGGGAGAAGTAGTAAGCGGTGTGTCGGCCATCGAAGCCTGACGCTAGCCATCAGTGTGCCGCTTGTCAATGATGGCGCACACATCGGTTCTGGTCGGTTTTGGTAGAATTCGCAAAGTGATGAGCCGCCTAAAGATCTCAGCGATTTCCTTTCTCAATACGGCTCCTCTCATGTGGGATTTCGAGCACGGCAGCGCTCCCATGGGCAAATCTGCGCCCTCCGGCCGAGGCCCCGCGATGGCCGCCACCAGCCCCGCGCGCGAGCCAGCCAGAGAGGGAGAAACCGCAGCCGACTTCGATATTTCCTACACGGTTCCGTCCGCCTGCGCTCGCTCGCTCGCCGAAGGAACGGCCGACATTGGCATCATCCCGGCGGCCGCCTACACCACAATCCCCGGCCTCGTCATCGTTCCCGACATCGCCATCGCTGCCCGCAACGCCGTACGTTCGATCCTGTTGGTCAGCAAGAAGCCCCTCGACGAGGCGAAGACCGTAGCCCTCGACACCTCGTCGATGACCTCCGTCGCCCTGACAAAAATTCTCTTCGCAAAATGGCTTGGCGGAGCCCGCGCCTACCAGCCGATGGCGCCCAATCTCGATGCCATGCTGGCCGCCTGCGACGTAGCCTTGCTGATCGGAGATACCGCGCTGCAAGTCAATCGCGATCGCTACGTCGCAATGGACCTCGCCGAAGAGTGGCACAAGCAAACCGGCAAATCGTTCGTCTTCGCCTTCTGGGCAATCCGCAGCGCCGCGCTCGAAGGCCACAACCGGGCCGCCATCGCCAAAGTTTTCCGGGAGTCGCGCGACCACGGCCTCGAGCCCGAGCATCTCGAAGCCATCGCGCAAGAATGGGCGCCGCGCCTCGGCCTGACGCTCGACGTGGTGCGCACCTACTTCGCGCACAACATCCACTACTATCTCGACCCGCCCAGCATCGAGGGCCTGCAACTCTTCTATCGTCTGGCCGCCGAAAGCGGCGCGCTGCCAGCCGCCCCAGCCTTGGAGTTCCTGTAAAACGACTTCGCAGATAGCCGCCGGAACTATGGTGACACCAACACCTGCACCACTACTCCCGAAGCCTCGCCCTTTTCGTGATACACCCGCTCGGTGGCCTTCACAAAATCCGACTGCTTGGCATTCGGTATATCCACAAAGGTCTGCGGATTCCGATCCGTCAGCGGAAACCACGAACTCTGCACCTGCACCATGATGCGGTGTCCGCGGCGGAAAGTATGGTTCACATCCTGCATGGTGAAGTCGACCTCCTCGACCTTCCCCGGAGTCAACGGCTCTGGCTTCTCAAAGCTGTGGCGGAACTTTCCGCGGAAGGGCTCGCCTCGCACCAGTTGCTGATATCCGCCAATCACAAACTTTGGCCCGCCCACATCGGTGTGCGGTTTGCGGTCCGCGCCGTCATCCTTGGCTTCGGGATAATCCGGCGGATAGACATCGATCAGCTTGACGTCGAAATCCGAATCCGTGGCAGTGGTCGAAACAAACAGCCGGGGTGAAACCGGCCCAGCCACGGTTACGTCTTCTTTCAGCACATCCGTCTCATAGGTCAAAACGTCCGTCCGGCTGTCGGCGAAGCGCTGATCCGACACCATGTATTCCTGCGGCACATCCTGCGCCGGATAATTCACATAGGGCACTGGCTTGGCCGGATCGCTCACATACTCGTCAAACTTCGTCGTCTCCGCATCCGGGGCATCAAACGACAATCCCCCGTTCGCGTGAAAGTAAAGCTCGCGAGGCCGGGCCTGCTCCGGCGGCCACGCCGGATACTGCCTCCACACATTCGTCCCCGTCTCGAAGACGTAAGCCCCCGGCAGCTTCGCATCGCCGGCGTCCTTAAGATGCTGCTCGAAAAAGGGAAACAGAATGTTTTTCCTGTAGTAGTCGCCCGTGTCGGCAAAGAACTCGGCATGGCCCAAACGTTCTCCGTCCAGACGAGCCCAGCCGCCATGCACCCACGGCCCCATCACTAGAGTGTTCGCAATCTCTGGATTATTCTTCCCGACCTCACGAAACGTCGTCAGCGGGCCCTGCAAATCCTCGGCGTCAAACCATCCGCCAACGGTCAATACAGCGCAATGCACGTTCTTAAAATGCGGACCTAGATTGCGCACCTTCCAGTAATCGTCGTAGGTGTCGTGCTTGACCTGGTCGTCCCAGAGCCAGGTCTCGCCGCCGATGTACTTCTGCAAATTCGAAAGCGAACCAGCCTTCAGATAAAAGTCATAGGCATCGGTCGAGCCGAAATCGAACTCGCGATCATTCTTCGGCGGAAGCTGCGGGTTCTTCTGCGGCTTGAAAAACAGGTAGAAACCAAAATTCGCGGCCAACATGAACGCCCCGCCGTGATAAGCGTCGTCTCCCATAAACAGGTCGACCATCGGCGCCTGCGGCGAAGCCGCCTTCAGCGCCGGATGCGTATCGATCATGCTCGCGGCGGTGTAGAAGCCGTCATAGGAGATGCCCCATATCCCGGCCTTCCCGTTGTTGCCGGCAATATTCTTCAGCAGCCAGTCGATCGTGTCATAGAGATCGCTCGAATCGTCCACATCCTGCTTCGTCTTCTTCGCGTCGATATGCGGAGTCATCTCGGCGAACGTTCCCTCCGACATGTAGCGCCCGCGCACGTCCTGAAAAACGAAAATGTAACCCGCCCTGTCGAAATCAGGCGAGGGGCCAAGGCGATTGCGATACTTGTCGACACCGTACGGAGCCACGCTATATGGAGTGCGCTCGATCAGGAAGGGATAGGAGCGCGAAGCGTCCTTCGGGACGTAGATAGAGGTGAACAGATGCACGCCGTCACGCATGGGGATGCGATATTCGTACTTCGTATAGTGCGCCTTGACGTCATATTCCTGACCGTCCGCCTTCGTCTGCCCAAACAGATTTGCCGTCAACACCAGCAGGAAAACAACCAACCTCGTCATGCCCCGTCGAGCCACCTGGACCTCCCAGAAGAATGTCGCTGAAGACAAAAACTCTTAAGCACCCTACAGTCCGGCCAAATTCGCGTCAAGCGAGCCTCGCGTCGCGCACCCGAAATTACATAGGTTTACACGTGCTTTAGCATCTGCGGGCTCAGATTTCGCCTCTAACGTATATGACGCCTCTGCCCGCGCTCGTGCTCGTTGCCTCGCACGCCAGGAAGCACGCTCACAAGAGCGGCGTCTTGCATTGGCTGGCTACTCTTGGGGGGCCGGGGCTTATACTGCTCGGCATTCTCGACAACTCCGTCATTCCCCTCCCCGGCAGTATGGACGTAGCTACCATCGTGCTGGCGGCGCACCATCACGAGCCCTGGATTTACTATGCCTTCATGGCCACCCTTGGCTCGATCGTCGGCGGATTCCTGACGTATCGCATGGCACGCAGAGGTGGAAAGGAAGCGGTGGAAAAACGCTTCTCAAAGAAAAAAGCCACCAAGATTTATGGCGTCTTCGAGCGCTGGGGATTCGCCGCCGTCGCGATTCCGGCGCTTCTACCCCCGCCGTTCCCCATCGTTCCTATGCTGATTGCGGCCGGAGCGCTGCAGTATCCGACGAAGAAGTTCGTAGGCGCGCTCGCGGTAGGACGCGGTATTCGCTATACGATCATCGCCTATCTCGGAGCGCGATATGGGCATGGCATCATCGGATTTTTCTCGCAGTACTACATGCCGACGCTCATCATCCTGATCGCCGCCTCGGTGACCGCGGGACTCTACGGGCTTTACGAATACAAGCGAAGACAGAAGCCGAATGGCGGAAGCAGGGTTTCGCCTACGAGCGCACCCGCCCATCGCGCTGCGTGAAGAAACTCGCACCGGAGTTCGAGCCCAGCTAAAATACAGTTTTGGGGTGAAAATGTCCCTGACCAAAGAGCAAGCCATCGATCTGTTCCGCTCCGACGACCTCATTGGCATCGGCATGGAGGCCGACTCCGTCCGCCGCCGCCTGCATCCCGAAGGCGTTGTCACCTACATCATCGACCGCAATATTAACTACACCAATTTCTGCACCGAATACTGCACCTTCTGTGCTTTCTATCGCCCGCTGAAAGGCGATCCAGCCCGGGTCAGCGAAGGCTACATCCTCGACTTTGACACCATCTACGAAAAGATCCGCGAGACGGTCGAACTCGGCGGCACCGGTGTCCTCATGCAGGGCGGTTTGCATCCCGACCTCAAAATCGACTGGCACGAGAAGATGCTCACCGGCATCAAGCAGCGCTTTCCAAAGGTTCACCTGCATTGCTACTCCGCGTCCGAAATTCTCGCCATCGCCGAATACAGCGACCTGAACGTGCGCGACACCATCGCGCGCCTCCGCGATGCCGGCCTCGATTCGATTCCCGGAGGCGGGGCAGAAATCCTCGACGACGAGGTTCGCCACAAAATTGCGCGCCTGAAGTGCCTCACCGAAGACTGGCTGCTGGTACACCGCACCGCCCACCAACTCGGCATGAGAACCACCGCGACCATGATGTTCGGCGTTGGTGAGAGCTTCGAGCATCGCGTCAACCACTTCGACGCCGTCTACCGCTTGCAGGAAGAGACCGGAGGATTCACCGCCTTCATCCCATGGAGCTTCCAGCCCGCGCACACGGCTCTCGGTGGCCGCAAGTGGGATGAGGCTACGGCCGTTGAATACCTGAAAGTCCTCGCCATCTCACGCATGTATCTCTCGAACATTCTCAACGTGCAATCGAGCTGGGTGACGCAAGGGTTGAAGGTCTGCCAGATGGGCTTGCGCTTCGGCGGCAATGATGTCGGGTCGGTGATGATCGAGGAGAACGTCGTCCGCGCCGCCGGCGTGACCAATTGCACCACGGAGGAAGAGCTGCGCCGCATCATCCGCGACGCCGGTTTCCGGCCCGCGCAGCGCGACACCCTGTACCGTCAATATTTCTTAAATTGATGTAATAGCAGTCACAGGCCCTCGCTCGATCCGATCAGGTAGAATGACAACGGACCGCAAGGGTTCCCTCTGAGAAACCCTGTACCTCCGTGGTCAGTGCTCTTTGCAGACATCTGTTAAGGACTCGCCCTTAACTCCAGGCATTAAACGTAAATGGCCTTATTCGCGTTAATCCATCTTCGTCTCAGTCCGCTGGCCGTCCTGCTTGCTTCCAAGGGGCTTGGCTCTTATCTCCGCCAGCACTTTCTGGATAAGACCTTCCAAGGTCTCTACCAGGTCAATGCCTTCGACCTGGCGCTTCTCATCCCGTACTTCATCGTCCTGATTATCCTGGCTGCCTACGGCGGGCACCGTTACTGGCTCGTATATCTTTATTACAAGCACAAAAAAAACAAAACCACCGAGCCTGCCGCGCGCTTCACTGACCTGCCGCTCATCACGGTGCAGTTGCCGATCTTCAACGAGCAATACGTGGTTGACCGGCTGCTCGACGCCGTCTGCCGCCTTGATTACCCGCGGAAAAAGCTCGACATCCAACTCCTCGACGACTCGACCGACGAAACCGTCAACGTCGCCCGCGACCTGGTCGAGCAATATAGGAAGCTGGGCAATCCGGTCACCTACATTCACCGCGAAAATCGCCACGGCTTCAAGGCCGGAGCGCTCGCCGCCGGTCTGCAATCCTCGAAAGGCGAGTTCGTCGCTATCTTTGACGCCGACTTCGTTCCGCCTCCCGATTTCCTGCTCAAGTGCATCCACCACTTCACCGACCCGAAAATCGGCATGGTGCAAACCCGCTGGACGCACATCAACCGCAACTACTCTCTGCTGACGCAGGTCGAAGCCATCCTGCTCGATGGCCATTTCGTGCTCGAGCACTCCGGACGCGCCCGCAGCGGAGTCTTTTTCAACTTTAATGGCACCGCCGGCATGTGGCGCCGCAAGGCGATCGACGAAGCCGGCGGCTGGGAGCACGACACGCTCACGGAAGATACCGATCTCTCCTACCGCGCCCAATTAAAAGGATGGAAATTCCTCTACTTGCAGGATGTCGAGTGCCCCGCCGAGCTGCCGGTCGAGATGACCGCTTTCAAGACGCAGCAGGCGCGCTGGGCTAAAGGGCTGATTCAGGTCTCAAAAAAGATTCTGCCGAAGATATTTTCCAGCGACGTCTCGCGTCATCAGAAGATCGAAGCGTGGTATCACCTCACGGCCAATCTCAGCTATCCGCTGATGATCGTCCTCTCCGTCCTGCTGCTGCCCGCCATGGTCATTCGCTTCTACCAGGGATGGTTCCAGATGCTGTATATCGACCTCCCGCTTTTCATGGCGTCGACCTTCTCGATCTCGAGCTTCTACTTAGTCTCGCAAAAAGAGCTCTTTCCTAAGAGTTGGTTCAAATGCCTGCTCTACCTGCCGCTGCTGATGGCGCTGGGCATCGGCCTGACCATCACCAACACGCGAGCCGTGCTCGAAGCGCTGGTGGGCAAGCAAAGTTCTTTCGTGCGCACGCCAAAATACCGGGTGGAGACGAAGAAGGACAAAGTTGGCTCCAACAAATACCGCAAGCGCCTGGGATGGGTTCCGTGGCTGGAGATCGCCATCGGCTGCTATTTCGCCCTGACGGTGTATTACGCCATCGACAACGAGAACTACTTTACCGTCCCGTTCCTGCTGCTCTTTGTGATCGGTTATTGGTGTACAGGGCTGATGTCGCTATTGCAGGGACGCCTGGCAGGTTTGCAGGTGGGTTCAGAGGCGCACACCAAGCCGTTCCCTGTGGGAGTGTAAAAGAATTGAATCCTTGAGGTATTGAATCACTGAACTGCCCCTGGCATACGCCGCTGATCGCTCTTCCAATCGCTCAATACTTCCATGACTCCATGATTAGATGATTCAATCGCTCATCTGGGCAACTTAAAGTCCAAGGTAATCGTCATCGGACTCTTCACCGCTTTCCCATCCAGCACGAACGGCTTATATCGCCATCTCTTCACCGCATCCATGGCCGACGCGACAAATACCGGATCGCCCTGGACCAACTTTAAGTCGCCGACCCGCCCGTTCTCGAGCACCACTGCGTTCAGCACCACCTTGCCCTCCATCCGCAGCGACTTCGCCTGCGACGGATACTCGGGCGGAACCCGGTGAATCAACTGTCCGCCGGAAATCCCCTTCGACACTCTCTGCTGCGAGAGCGTCGGCATCAAAGGCTGCTGTGAGGAGAGCACTCCTGTAATCGCCGGCGCGGCTTGACCAGCCCCAAGCACAGGCGGTTCCAAAACCGCAGGCTCTTCTTTGCTAGCGGCTGCCGAGCCCGCAGCTCCGGACCGAGTCGCGCCATGCGAGGAACCATTCAGATTGCCGGCTGCGGCAGAACCGCCGCCCGCAGGTGTAACACCCACTCCCGCGCCCGGAACCTCATTCGCCGTGATTCGTAAGCTGGTCCGCGCGTCCCCGGCCCGCACGTCCCGGGGTTGCACATCTTTAGTAGTCCGTTGCGCCTCCGCCGCATACAGCTTCACCGTCCGCGCCGCCGAAGGCTTGCCGCTCGCCGCCACCAACTGTCCCCCAGGATTCGGCTTCCACACCGCGTCGTTGTCCGGCACATGCTGCCCTGCAATCCACGAATCCGCTGCCTTGGTAGCCACGCTCGCGCTCGCAGCATTACTCTTCTCAGCCGCAACCGGAGCCGCCGCCTGCGCCTTCCGCTCATTTCCGTCACTCCCGCGCCAGCCCAGCCAGATCATCAACCCAAGCAGGAAAGCCAGGGCCAGCCCTGCCACACCCAATAACAACCGCCGCTGTCCAACGACCGCCCGAACAAAATCTGCAACTCTGTCCGAGGCCGGCAGCAATCCCGTCCGTCCCGGCGTCCGCTCGGGAGCCCTCACTACCGTAGGCGCAGCCACGGGTGACGCCCCTACCGGCTTCGCCGACCGCGCTCGCTCCGCCAGCAAGGCTAGCTGTTCGAGAACCGCCAGATGATGCGAGGTAAACGCGCCCGGTTCCGTGGAAAACGCCTCCAGAATCCCGTTGTTGCCGCGCTCCCCGTGAATCGGCGACACGGCAATCGAGCGCAGCGCCAGGGTGCGGCACACCTCCACATCCACGAGCTTGTTTTTTTCAGTGTCGACACAATGCTGGCTCTTGCCCGTGCGCAGGCACTCGCCTGATATGCCGGTATCCGCCCTCAGTTGAGCGCCGAGCAGAGGAGCCGTCTCTCCGCTACGCGCCCGGCAAACCATGGCGCCTTCTTTCCACATGGCAAGCGCGACGCCGGTCGCGCCCGTCAACCTCAAGGCCGCATCCGAAATCGCCGCTAGCATCGGATCCAGCCGGTGTTCTCCCGCCGCCACCAATTCGCGCAACGTCGAAAGCACTTGTGATTCGTCGGGATCGCCGTCTCGTTGTAGCGCGGTCGCAACCGACGCGCCGCGGCCCCTGCTGCCTGTAGATTTTTCGGGAGGGCTAGACCTTGCCTGAAGTGCCGCCACAGATTTTTCTCTCAATTCTTAAGAGTTGGCCGGAGCAAACCAAACCGCAAGCGGCGACTAAACCCAGTGGCGAGGGCCAATAATTACGTCGGAGTATGAGCCAACTCCCCGCCACTGTCAAGGAAAGTCATCGCCCGTTAGTGTCTTGAATTGCCCGGGTAAACGAGCCTAACACGCTTGCCTATGGCACCAAGGTTCGGCACCAAACTAACCAATCATTTCGTTTCCGCTCGCGTGCTACGCTGTTCACGCTCTGGTTTCTAGCAAGAGTTCGCGCTACGACATTGCTGGGATCCAATATAAAAAAGCTCTTGCGCACAGTCGAGGCTCTGGCCGATCTCGGTCCACAACTTACGGCCGACCGCGACTTCCGCCAAACCACGCGCACCATCCTCGCCGCCATCATGGAGGCGGCTGGAGCGCGCGAGGCCGTTCTGTTCTCCTACGGCGAGCGCCCGTCCATGCTCACGTCCCTTGACGCGCAGGGCTTCGCTCTCATGCCCGAACCAGCCATCATTCCGCTGCTGCCGCGCCAGACCCACATGCTCACCGCCGCCGACGGCCCGGTCATCCTCAACAGCGCCACCACCGGCGTCTATCTCAGTTCGAATGGCAACGTCGCTCCCGAACTCTTCCGCTGCGTCTGCGCTTTAAAGGTTCGGGGCAAGCTGGTGGGAGCCATCACCTTAGGCCGCCGCCCTGGCGAGGCTCTCTACGAGGAAGATTCCCTTAATGCCCTGGAGATGATCGCGAGCTACGTGGCCCTCGCCATCCAGAATCACACGCTCACCCAAACTCTCTCCCAGCGCATCGGCGAGAATCTCCGCCTCCTCGCCTCGCTGCACGGCTTTTACGACAACACTCTCGAAGCCTTCGCCGCCGCCATCGACGTCAAGCACGTCAACATTCACGGCCATTCCCTCCGCGTCGGCCGCTACGCCCAAGCCATCGGCGAAGCGCTCGGCATGGAACCCGGCGAGGCCGCGCCGCTTCGTTCCGCCGGCTACCTGCATGACATCGGCAAAGTCGCCGTCGATACGCGCATCTTCGCCAAGCCAGCCCTGCTTGACGCCGAAGAATCGCAAGCCATGCGCGACCACACCACCGTCGGCCACCAGATCGTCAGCCAAGTCCAATTCCCGTGGCCGCAGATTCCCGAGATCGTCCGCTGGCACCACGAGCGCGCCGACGGCTCCGGGTATCCCGACGGCCTCCACGGAGACGAGATGCCTCGTGCCGTCCGCATCATCGCCCTGGCCGACGCCTTCGACGCTATGACCACTGACCGTCCCTACCGGCCGCGCATGTCGGTTGGGACGGCGCTTCAGGAACTAGTTCGCCTGACGCCGCAAAAGTATGACCCACAAGCATTGCAGGCGCTGCTGATCCAAGTCAGGCGGGACGCCGTGGGCAGCAACCGCGTCCCGATCCTCGAAGCCGGCACCGTCAACGTCTCCCCCACCGACATCGACGCACTCGCTTCGACCCTGCAACACCGAACCACCCAGGGTCGGCTCTACCTGACATAGCCTGCTCGCAATTTTTAACTCCCCCTCAAATAGAAAACCCTCTCCCCGCTAATCGGAGAGAGGGTTGTTTACTCTAAACGTCTTTTAGTCGTCGTCGTCAACCTTGGTTGGTGCCGGACGATTAAACTCGCTCGCTGGGCGAACGGTTGCCTCTCCGGGATAGGGCCGCGTAAAGCCGGTCGATTCGTACCAGTTCAGGTGGTTCACGGTGTCCGGGTCTTCGGAGTCTGGCTTTTGGTACTTGCCAGCGAAGAGCTCGGTCTTCTTTGCCATCCAGCCAGCCCGCAGAGCCTGAACCGCAGGGCTCTCTTTCCTGGTCGACTGAGCCTTGGTGAATTGACCTTTCTTGACCGCGTCAGAACATGAGGGAGGCAAGGTCTGAGTTGGAGTCTGGTTAACACCGTAGGTCAGCGGTACTCCCGCTGCCACAGGCGTCCACGGCAGGAAGTTATCCGCCGGTGGATTATCGAGGAAGAGCGTACTCATCGGCGAGGCGACGAGGTCGTTCTGGTTCATCGGCGGAATGCCGAGAATCTGCTCAATCGTGCGAGTCATGTTGACCTGCGTGTAGAAAGTGCTGTCAACGTAGGTCGAACCACCCGTGCTCTGGATGACGTAGGGGCTGATCACATATCCAGGGCTGCGGTGACCGTCGACGTGGTCGACGCCGGTCTGCGCGTCGTCTTCGGTGACGAAGATCGCCGACGAAGACCAAATCGGGCTGTTGGTGATCGCCGCGACAAAGCGGCCCAGCGCCAGGTCGTTGTCGGCCTGCATGGCTACCGCATTCGGCGGACCGCCGGTGTGGTCGGAGCTGATCCACATCATCTCCAACTGGGGCACGGTACCTTTCGCAACGTCGTTCTGGAAGTCTTCATTCCAGATATCGAAGCGGAACTGGTCGGGGATGCCCAGGTCGAATTGTGGGTAGATCTGGTACGTGTTGTTAATCAGGTTGGGGAGTGGGGAGTAAGAGGAGACTGTGTTGTAGTTGTAGAGCTGGGGCTCGTTGCCAGCCTCGTAACAGGTTATGTCGTTGTAGAAGTCGATCCACAGCGGCTCGGCGTTCGAGCCGTTCGGCTGGTTGAACAAGTTGTACTCGATGTACTCGCCGTAGTTCTTGAATGAGACTTTGTACTTGGCAGCCTGATCCCACAGGTGGCCGGCCTTCTGGTAAGCAAGCGCCTCGCCGCCGTTCGAGGGATAGTCGCGCAGCCAGTCCGGCGACTGGACGTCGTCGGAGTAAGGAGCCATAGCTTGCGTGATCCAGTTATGACCGTCCGCCGACTGGCGGCTCGGGTTGTAGTAGTTGTCCAGCAGCGGGAAGCGCTGCACGATTGCGTGCGCGTTGGGTGTTACGACAGGATAAGGTGAGTAGCTCGAGTCGATGCCGAACGTTGCCAGGGAGGCGTCGCCGTTTCCGGCAGCCACGTCGCCCAGGATCTGATCGTAGGTGCGGTTTTCACGGATGATCAGGAACACATGCTTGATCAGCGATGGTGAACCGATGTTAGCCGGGATCGCGACCGGGGACGCCTTGGGGCTGCCACCGGAAGCCGACTTGATGTTTTCTGTGAGATCCCAGTGGTTGTTATATAGAACCTGCGTCGTCATCGCCGGGAGATTCAGACCGGCCAGCGGAATGATGCTCACCGTTCCGAGGTCCTGGTGGGTGTTAAAGTAGACCGCGCCGAATTCTTTAGCGTAGGAATTTTCGAAGGTGTTCTGCGGAGGAGGTTCTACTCCGTAGCCGTCGGTGCCGAGACCCTTGTCGTTCGCGACCAGCAGCTCACCATCCGTCGAGTCGAACACGACCGAACTCGGGGCATAGCCGGTCGGGATCAGGCCCGAAACAACTTCGGTGTTCAGGTCAATTACCGCAACCGCATTGGCATTGTAAAGCGCCACGTAGGCGTTGTTTGAATTATCGACGGCAATCGCGTTTGGTCCAACACCAGTGACGAGCCCGCCGGGCACCTTAACCCCGAGCCCACCGAGGAAGGCATCAAGCGTAATCGTCGACGACACCGTATTGGTGTTCGTGTTGATCACCGAGATCGTGTCGTCATAGGCATTGGTCACCAACAGGTAGGTGGTCGACCCGCTGGTCCAGAAGGCCATACCCGTCGGGTGCAGACCAACCGTGATGGTCTTCGCGACTTTGAAGGTGGAGAGGTTTACCACCGAAATGGTGCCTTCGCTCGTCGCGCCAGTCGGATAGACAGCGACGACCGGCGTGCCGTTCGAGTATTCCTGGAAGCTGTTCGCGGTAGGAACCTTTCCAGCCTCGTTGGCAACGTAGGCGTAAGTGCCCGCGCTGTTGATCACGATGTTGTTCGGAACCTGACCGACGCGGAGTTCCGGACCTTCCACCGGGGTTCCGGTCAGATTGATGCGCGTGATCGTGTCGTTGTTATCCAGCACCACGTAGGCAGTATTGCCATTGGGCGTGACTGCGATGCCCATCGGATAGGAAGTCGGCGCACCATCGGACACAAGCGAGACGGTCTGGCCGCAGGGGATTTCAGCGCTTCCGGTGGTCCCCGGAGGGCTGCCGGACGGAGGTGCCTTGGCCGTGTTGTACGGAGAGACCCATGGATAGCAGGTAACGTTGGTCAGATAGCCGCCGCCGTTGACGTCGAGCGGAACACTGACCTCAGCGTAATTCGAGAGCAAGCCGGTCGAGTTCACGCTCGCGATAGCAACGTAGGCTGGACCGTAGTCGCCGTCTTGGCTGAAGAGGAGGTACTGGCCATTGGGCGTATAGGTGATACCCATGGAGCTGCCGCTGTTGGTAGCAGACGGAATGTAGTTCTGCATGACTTGGCCTTGCGTGTAGGCTCCGCCAGCGCAGCCGGCGGTGGCGACGCAGAAGATCGAGACAGACTGCGGGGCGCCCATTTGAAGGACAGCGGCAGTTCCGTTGCCCGTAGGATTGAGAGCGACGGCCTTGGCTCGGGTCCTAATGCTCAGGTAGACCTGGGTGCCGGCAGGGGTAATGATCGTGCCATCGCTGACGACCCACGGATCAGACAAGGGTGCGGTAAAGGTCGGGCCGGTGGTCGCGTTCTGGTTCTCGCCGGGCGTGTAGGTCGGGAACTCTTGTGACTGCGCGAGCGCCAGGACGCTCAGCGCAGCTACCATTGCCAGAACGACAAGCGCCCAAAGACAATTGATAGGCCTGCTGAGAGAAAGATGTCGAGCCGTTTTTCGTGACATGTATATGTTTCTCCTCACTGAATTTTTTTCCGTGGAACCGTGATTCGTGATACGACGTTGAGGTGGGAAGACCTTGGCATAAAAACTACGCGTGCTGAACAACAAGTGACAAAACGTCCGACCGGAGATAAAACCTCCGAGCGGCGATAATAGGTGCCGATCATTACCGGCTTATTACCGAACCGTGAAGATAAGGTGAAAGTTCTGTTACAAGAGTGGAAATCTTCTTGCGGATTGTGACGTGACCTGCTCCACATCAAGAAGAAGAGTCTGTTTCAAGGACGTTGTCTTCGTCGCCCCTCTGCACGATCACTCGAATTGACGACGAGGGAGATTGACGAATCGGACAATTCGCTGCTTAGAGTCTTGGGGAGTTGGAGAACTCTGGCCGTTTTTTGTCAGACAACGCCACCGCCGCCCTGTGTAACCCTGCGGTAGTCTTTGTTTTGCCCACGTCCCCAAGCCAAAGCGAGCCCCACGCCGAAAAGTGTAAAATCAACCCTTGACCCCTGGGGAAAACATCTTCATCCAACCGCCGCATCAAATCGGCGCGGACTTCATCTAAACACGGCAAGTCTCACCGACTTGCAAGGAGAGCCTGAATGGCTGTGAGTGACCAGGCAATCGCGACTGGAAAGCAACTCGACCAACTCTGCATCAACACCATCCGCACGCTCTCGATGGACGCCGTGCAAAAAGCCAACTCCGGCCATCCCGGCACGCCCATGGCCCTGGCGCCCGCCGCCTACTGCCTCTGGCAGAATTTCCTGCGCTACGATCCGCAGGACCCGCACTGGTCGAATCGTGACCGCTTCGTCCTCTCCAACGGCCACGCCTCCATGCTGCTTTATTCTTTGCTCCATCTCTCGGGCGTGCGCGAGGTCGATAAGCAGGGCAATATTCTTTCCAGCCCAGCCGTTTCGCTCGACGACATCAAGAACTTCCGCCAGATCGATAGCAAGACTCCGGGCCATCCCGAGTCCGCTCTCACCACCGGAGTTGAAACCACCACCGGTCCGCTGGGCCAAGGCGTGGCCAACAGTGTCGGCATGGCCATCGCGGAGCGCTGGCTGGCGGCACACTTCAATCAGCCCGGCTTTGAGCTTTTCAACTACAACATCTGGGCCTTCTGCGGTGATGGCGACATGATGGAAGGCATCTCTGGCGAAGCCGCCTCGGTCGCCGGACATCTGCGCCTCTCGAATCTCTGTTGGATTTACGACAATAATCACATCACCATCGAGGGCAACACCGACCTGGCCTTCGACGAAGACGTGGCTGCCCGTTTCAAAGCCTACGGATGGGCGGTGAACCATATTCACGACGCCAACGACCTCGACGCCATTTCTGCCGCCTATCGCTGGGCCCTTGGCATCACGGACCGGCCGAAGCTCATCATCCTCGACAGCCACATCGCCTACGGCGCTCCCCATAAGCACGACACCAAAGAAGCTCACGGCGAGCCGCTGGGCGAAGAAGAAATCAAACTAACTAAGCGCTTCTACGGCTGGCCTGAAGATGCCAAGTTCCTCGTGCCCGACGGCGTCCGCGAAAATTTCGACCAGGTCATGGGCAACCGCGGACACCAACTGAGTTCGGCCTGGAAGACCCTCTTCGACAGATATTCGCAGCAACATTCCGATCTAGCCGGCCAATACTTGCACATGACCAAGCGCGAACTGCCCGACGGCTGGGACAAAGAGCTGCCCACCTTCCCTGCCGATGCCAAGGGCCTTGCCACCCGCGACTCGTCCGCCAAGGTTCTCAACGCCATTGCCAAGAACGATCCGTGGCTGATGGGCGGTTCCGCCGATCTTTATCCCTCGACCAAAACACGCCTCACGTTCGAAGGTGTGGGAGACTTCGAAGCCTACAATTACAACGCCCGCAACTTCCACTTCGGCATCCGCGAACACACCATGGGCGCCATCGTCAACGGAATGACGCTGTCGTTCCTGCGCAGCTATGGTTCCACCTTTCTCATCTTCTCCGACTACATGAAGGCGCCCATCCGTCTCTCCGCGATCATGGAGATCCCTTCAATCTGGATTTACACGCACGATTCGATCGGCGTCGGCGAAGACGGTCCTACGCATCAGCCGATTGAGCAGTTGCCGACATTGCGAGCCGTTCCTGGACTGCTGACCATCCGGCCGGCTGACGCGAACGAGGTTGTCGAAGCGTGGAAGATAATCATGAGGTTGAAGAGCGAGCCGGTCGCTCTCATCCTGACGCGCCAGGCTGTACCAACGCTGGATCGCACGAAATACGCGTCTGCCGCGGGCACTGCGCGCGGCGGCTACATCCTCGCCGATGCCGAAGGCGGCAAACCTGAAGTCATCCTGATCTCGACCGGCAGCGAAGTCAGCCTCTGCATCAACGCCTTCGAGACGCTGAAGCAGCAAGGCATCCGCGCCCGCGTCGTCAGCCTGCCCTGCTGGGAACTCTTTCGGCAGCAGGATGAAAGTTATCGCAACCAGGTTCTGCCTCCAGACATCGAAGCTCGGGTAGCCGTCGAACAGGCGGCAAGCCTCGGCTGGGCGCACTTCGTCGGCACCAAAGGCTGCACCATTGCCATGTCGAGCTTTGGAGCCTCGGCGCCATTGAAGGACCTGCAAAAGAAATTCGGCTTCACGGTAGAGGCGGTCGTAAGAAAGGCCCGCGAACTTGTAGGCAAGTAAATTGCGGACGTTGTCCGTCTGTGACAGAGCCGTAACAATATTGTCATAGAAAGACGCAACCAACTTCTTAGGATTGCTAGTAGCTCAAAGCTATCTAGATTTACTCGTGGCTCGCGAATCGCAAGTCGCGGCTGCATGGAGAAAGCCAATGAATCCCGTCGACACCCTCGAAACCGCCAAGGCCGCGAATCCTCTCAAGCACCTTCTCACCTTCGGCCAATCCATCTGGCTCGACTACATCCGCCGCGACCTCCTCAAGGGCGGCGAACTCCAGCGCCTCATCGACGAAGACGGCCTGCGCGGCATGACCTCGAATCCGGCCATCTTCGAAAAGGCCATCGGCGACTCGAACCTCTATCAGGATTTTCTCGACACCTTCGCCAGCCGCACCGATCTGGACGCCAAAGGCCGCTACGAACTCCTCGCCATCCGCGACATTCAGGACGCGGCCGACCTGCTCCTGCCCGTCTACAAAAGCACCAAGCGCCGCGACGGGTATGTCAGCCTCGAAGTCTCGCCATACCTCGCCAATGACACCGACGGCACGTTGGCCGAGGCGCGCCGACTCTGGACCTCCGTCGCGCGCGAGAACCTCATGATCAAGGTTCCGGGCACGCCCGCGGGCATTCCCGCATTCCGCCAGCTCATCAGCGAAGGCATCAACGTGAATGTCACGCTGCTCTTTGCGCAGGATGTCTACGAAGAAGTAGCCGCCGCTTACATCGACGGCGTGGAGCGTTTTGCCGCCACCGGCGGAGATGTTGGCCGCATCGCCAGCGTGGCCAGCTTCTTTATCAGCCGCATCGATTCGCTGGTCGATTCCATCGCCACCGACAAACTGAAGACTGAATCCGATCCCGTCCGCAAAGCGAAGCTGCAAAGTATTCAGGGAAAAGTCGCCATCGCCAACGGCAAACTCACCTACGAAGCCTACGAAAAGATCTTCTCCACGCCCCGCTGGGAGGCTCTCGCCGCCAAAGGCGCGCAGACGCAGCGCGTTCTCTGGGCCAGCACCAGCACCAAGAACAAAGCCTATCGCGACGTGATTTACGTCGAAGAACTCATCGGGCCTGACACGGTCAATACCGTGCCGCCCGCCACGCTCGACGCCTTCCGCGATCACGGCAAAGGCCGCCAAAGCCTCACCGAGGATCTCGACGGCGCCCGCAAAGTTATGTCCGACCTCGCCGCCGCGGGCATCTCCATGAAAGAGGTCACCGACAAGCTCACCACCGACGGCGTCAAGCTCTTCGCCGATGCCTTCGATAAGCTGCTCGAAGCGGTCGAGAAGAACACCCATCGCGCCAACATTCCACAGGTCAACCAGCAATCGGCCAAGCTGCCCGCCGGGCTTAATGATGCCGTAAAAAAAAACCTTAACGACTGGCGCGCGCAGGGAAAAGTAAGGCGCCTCTGGCAGCACGACGCTTCGCTCTGGACCAACGAAGACGAGTGCTCGTGGCTCGGCTGGTTGAACATTGTCGACGATCAACTCTCGAGCGTCGCCAAGCTGACCGAGCTCGCTGCCGAAATAAAAGCCGGCAACTATTCCGACATCCTCTTGCTCGGCATGGGCGGATCGAGCCTTTGCCCGGAAGTTTTCTCGCTGACCTTCCCGCAAACCTCCGGTTTCCCGCGCCTGCATATTCTCGACTCCACCGACCCGGCGCAGATCAAGCACATCGAGAGCAAACTCAACCTCGCCAAGACGCTCTTCATCGTCTCCAGCAAGTCCGGCAGCACGCTCGAGCCGAACATCTACAAGCAATATTTCTTCGAGCGCATGAAGCAGACGGTCGGCGACAAAGCCGGCGACCACTTCATCGCCATCACCGATCCCGGCTCCAAGATGCAGGGCGTCGCCGAGCGCGACCGCTTCCGCCACATCTTCTATGGACTGCCCACCATCGGAGGCCGCTACTCCGCACTTTCAAATTTCGGCATGGTTCCGGCCGCAGCCATGGGCATGGACGTCAAGAAATTCCTCGACCGCACCAAGCAGATGGTCGAGGCCTGTGCGCCCATCACTCCCGTCGCCGAGAATCCCGGCGCCATGCTCGGTATCGTTCTCGGCTCCGCCGCCAATCAAGGGCGCGACAAAATCACGCTCGTCACCTCGCCCGGCATTCACGATCTCGGCGCATGGCTTGAGCAACTCATCGCCGAATCCACCGGCAAAATCGGCAAGGGCATCATCCCGGTCGATCGCGAAACCCTCGGCTCCCCTGACCTCTACGGCAACGACCGCATCTTCGCCTACATCCGTCTCGACTCCGAAGCCGACTCTGACCAAGACGCCAAAGTCGCCGCGATCGAAGAAGCGGGCCAGCCGGTTGTCCGCATCGTTCTCCCCGATACCTACAACCTCGGCCAGGAATTCTTCCGCTGGGAAATTGCCACCGCCGTCGCCGGCTCGATCATCGGCATCAACGCCTTCAACCAGCCCGACGTCGAAGCCAGCAAAATCGAAACGAGGAAGCTCACAAGTGAATACGAAAGCAAAGGCTTTCTTCCCGCCGAGCAGCCCATTTTCGAAGGTGAAGGTTTCAAGCTCTTCACCGACGAAAAGAACGCAACCGACCTCACGAAGGCCGTCGGCAACGACCGCACGCTAAAAAGCTATCTCCGCGCGCATCTCGCGCGCCTTTGCGCCAACGATTATTTCGCCGTCCTCGGCTATTTCGAAATGAACGCCGAGCACGAAGCGCTGCTGCAAGCCATCCGCATGAACGTCCGCGACAAAAAGCATGTCGCTACCTGCCTCGGCTTCGGCCCGCGCTTCCTGCACTCCACCGGACAGGCCTACAAAGGCGGCCCCAACAGCGGAGTCTTCCTGCAAATCACTTGCGACGACGCCAATGATCTCCAAGTCCCGCAGCAGAAATACACCTTCGGAGTGGTAAAAGCAGCCCAAGCCAGAGGCGACTTCGCAGTGCTGGCCGAGCGCAACCGCCGAGCCCTGCGAGTCCACATCGGGAGCGACGTCAGTACGGGATTGAAGAAGCTGGCAGAACTCATGCAGCAGTCGTAGGTTGAGTCTCGAGTCCCGAGCCACGAGAAAGACCAGGTTATTCGAGGCTCGCGGCTCGTAGCTCTCGGGTCGAAGTCGCGATTTCGCATTGGTGACAAAATCAAGAAGCGGGCACCAGCGTTGAAGGAGAGTCAATGCAACTTGCAATGGTAGGCCTAGGCCGCATGGGCGCGAACATGACGCGCCGTCTCATGCGCGGCGGACATCAACTGGTCGTCTCCGACCTCAGCTCCGACGCCGTCAAGCAACTCGCCGGCGAAGGCGCCACCGGCTCTACGTCCCTCGACGACCTCGTCTCGAAACTCACGCCGCCGCGAGCCGCCTGGGTCATGGTTCCCTCCGGCGACGCCACCGAAAAAACCGTGCAAACCCTCCTCGCCCGCATGGAAAAAGGCGACATCATCATCGACGGCGGCAACAGCTTTTTCAAAGATGACGTCCGCCGTTCCGAAATGTGCGCCGCCAAGGGCGTCCACTACGTCGATGTCGGCACCAGCGGCGGCGTCTGGGGTATCGACCGCGGCTACTGCATGATGATCGGCGGCCCCAAAGAGGCCGTCCAGCGCCTCGACCCAATCTTTAAAACGCTTGCTCCCGGCCGCGGAGACATTCCACGCACACCCGGTTTTGATAAACGCACCACCGCCGGCTCGACCGCTGAAGATGGCTATATTCACTGCGGCCCCAGCGGCTCCGGCCACTTCGTAAAAATGGTTCACAACGGCATCGAATACGGCATCATGCAGGCCTACGCCGAGGGCTTCGACATCTTCAAGAACGCCACCAGCAAAGATCTCCCGGCCAATATCCGCTACGATCTCAACCTGCCCGATATCGCCGAAGTCTGGCGCCGCGGCAGCGTCATCAGTTCATGGCTCCTCGATCTCACCGCCATGGCGCTGGTGGAAAATCCGGCGCTCTCCGAGTACAGCGGCTTCGTACAGGATTCCGGCGAAGGCCGCTGGACTATCCAGGCCGCCATTGAAGAAGCGGTCCCGGCCGAAGTCCTGACGGCCGCGCTCTTTGCCCGCTTCCGCTCGCGCCAGGAACACACCTTTGCGGATAAGATGCTCTCGGCCATGCGCCAGAAGTTCGGCGGTCACGTAGAGCTGAAGCCCGAGGGAAAATAGTGACTACGTCGTATCCATAAATTCGTAATGAGCGTTATTTAGGGGTTGAACAACTGTCTTCGGGCAAATAGCCTCGCGCCGCGAATCACGAGCTTCGAGCAAGCAGAATCGAATGTGGAGTGCCACATCGTAATGGTTTGCTCGCAACTCGCGTCTCGCAACTCGTGGCTGTCTATCACGAAGTCGGGCTGTCGTAATTCTTATCCATCTCAGAGAGGAACAGGATCCAATGTCCCACCTCGAAACACTCCCCGCTCCCCCGAAGAACCGCACCGCGCGCGTCGCCGACCCCTGCATCATGGTCATCTTCGGCGCCTCCGGAGACCTCACGCGCCGCAAGCTCATCCCCGCCCTCTACAACCTCGCGAGCCAGCAACTTCTCTCGCCCGACTTTGCCATCATCGGGCTCGCCCGCAGTCCCATGAGCGATGAAGACGCGCGCAACAAAGCGACCGAGGACATGAAGAAGTTTGCCAGCGGCCCTGTCGACCAGAAAATCTGGGATGATTTCATCAAGCGTGTCCACTTCATCTCCGGCGATTTCGACGACCCCAACACTTACAACAATCTTAAAGAAGTTCTCTCCAAGGTCGACAGCGAACACGGCAACCATGGCAACTATTTCTTTTACCTGGCCACCGCGCCAAACTTTTTCGGCGACATCGTCGAGCGCCTTTCCAGCGTCGGTCTGATGCACGAAGAAAACGGGCACTGGCGCCGTGTCATCATCGAGAAGCCCTTCGGCCACGATCTCGACTCCGCCAAGGCTCTCAACAAGCAGCTCCTAAAAGTCGCCTCCGAATGCCAGATCTACCGCATCGATCATTACCTCGGTAAAGAAACCGTCCAGAATATTTTGGCCCTCCGCTTCGCCAACGGCATCTTCGAGCCCATTTGGAACCGCCGCTATATCGACCACGTGCAAATTTCCGTCGTCGAAACCGTCGGCGTCGAGAGCCGCGGCGGCTATTACGACAACGCCGGCGCCCTCCGCGACATGGTCCCCAACCACATCATGCAGCTCATCACCCTCACCGCGATGGAGCCGCCGATTTCATTCGAGGCCAACGCCGTGCGCGACGAGCAAGCCAAAATTCTGCACGCCATTCAGCCTTTCAGCAACGAAGACGTGCTCAGCAAAACCGTGCGCGGCCAGTATGGCGAGGGCACCATCGGGGGCGAGCATGTCCCCGCCTACCGCGCCGAAGATGGCGTGCCGCCCGACTCGCGCACCGAAACCTTCGTCGCCATGCGTCTTCTCATCGACAACTGGCGCTGGGCCGGAGTCCCCTTTTATCTCCGCACCGGCAAGCGTCTTGGCGGACGCAACACGCACGTCGTCATTCAATTCCGCCGCGCGCCCTTTATGCTCTTCCGCGAAACTCACATCCAGAACATGATGCCGAACCAGCTTGTGCTGCACATCCAGCCCGAAGAAGGCATCTCGCTGCGCTTCGCGGCAAAAACTCCCGGCCCCGCCATGCAACTGGGCGAGGTCAACATGGATTTCGAATACTCCGACTACTTCGGCCAGACGCCTTCGACCGGCTACGAGCGCCTGCTGCACGACTGCATGATCGGCGACGCCACGCTCTTCCAGCGCGCCGACATGGTCGAAGCTGGCTGGAGCATCGTCAACCCAGTCCTCGATGTCTGGAAAGCCCTGCCGCCAAGAAATTTCCCCAACTACCCATCCGGCAGCTGGGGCCCAAAAGAATCGGAAGACCTCATGGAGCGCGACGGCCGCCGCTGGCGCAACTTTGAAAAATGATCGAGAAAATTGAGTAATTTTGAACTGGGCAATTGAGTAATTTGAAATCACTCGATCCGAACCGAGGGAAAGCAAGAGCGGCAAAGATGGTACCCGTGAAACTCCGCGTACTCTGTAGTTAGGCCTTTGGCCGCTCGCAGACATGAAGCGTCTTTTCAAAAGGACGCTCGCGCCAAACTCAATTACGAAATTACCCAATTATTCAATTTAGAATTGGCCTATGCCCCCGACCCGCACCATCGCCGTCCTCCCCACCGCCGCTGACCTCTTCCACGCCGCCGCCGAAGAATTCACCAAGCTCGGGCGCCAGGCCATCGCCGCCCAGGGCCGCTTTACCGTCGCCCTCTCCGGAGGCTCAACTCCCCGCAGCCTCTATTCCCTGCTCGCATCGAGCTACCAGGATTTTTCCTGGGCCGGCACCTATCTCTTCTTCGGCGACGAGCGCAACGTTCCGCCCACCGACGCCGAAAGCAATTACCGCATGGTCAACGAATCTCTTCTGACCAAAATCGCCATCCCCGCGCAAAATGTCTTCCGCATCAAAGCCGAAAATCCGAACGCCGCCCAAGCTGCCGTCGACTACGAATTGCAAATCAAAAACTTCTTTCACCTCAAGCCCGGCGAATTCCCCCGCTTCGATCTCATCTTCTTAGGCATGGGTCCCGACGGCCACACCGCCTCGCTCTTCCCCGATTCCGAAGGCCTCAAAGAAACCTCAAAGCTGGTCATCGCCAACTGGGTGGAGAAATTCAAAACCCACCGCCTGAGCTTCACCTTCCCGGTCCTGAACAACGCCGCCGAAGTTATCTTTCTCGCCAGCGGTCCTGACAAAGCTCCGATGGTGCACGATGTCCTCGAAGTGCAGCACACGCCGCCATACCCGGCCCAGCAAATCCAACCCACCAACGGCCGCCTGCTCTGGATGCTCGACGAAGCCGCCGCCGCAAAACTCAAGCACTGAGCGCTGTGGAATGGCAGCATTACGTCGGGAGTTTGCAACTGTGGTAACGTCTCCGCTACACTCGCCCACCTTATCCCAGCAAGCGATCATAGACCGCAATTACTTCAACCCTTCCACCAGATAAAGATCCCCCAGCGTCCGGTGGAATCCATAAACATAAGTCTTCCCGTCCGGCGTCATCAGGATCGGTCCAATCGTCGACACGCCGGTCGGATCAAGCGGCGCAATCTGCTTCCACACTGTCCTCTTTCCCGTCGCCAATTCCAGTCGATACACCTTCGCCGGCACCTCGCCACTCCGATAGAGATAAATCGACCGCCCATCCTGGCTCCACGTGATCGGAATGTCTCCCGCCTCGATGCCATTCACCGGCCGCGCATCGCCTCCGGTCGCCGAAAACAAATAGCCCTTCTGATCCGGTCCAATCCCCACCACAAACTGTCCGTCCGGCGAAACGGCAAAAGCCTGGGCATCGACACCCTCAGGCGAAATCGCCTTAGGCTTCCCGCCCGCGATATCCTGCGTGTAAAGTCGCACTCCTCGCTCTTTTTCGTTCCCGGCAAACGCAAAGCGTTTGCCATCCGGAAACCATCGCACCCACTGATGGTTGATCGAATCGTTCGTAAGAGATTGCGTTTCGCCCGCACCCGTGGGCAACAGCCGGAGTTGTTCTGGCGAGCTCGGCGTCGCAATAATCACCCACTTCTGGTCCGGCGAAAGCGCCGTCGCGCTTCCTTCGCCAAGTCGAATCGCCGGAGAGCCATCGGTGTTGCGCACATATACCGCATAAGTCAGGTCCTGCACATCTCCGTATTGCACGCCTCCGCCGATTCCCTCTTCATCGAACAAAAGCATTTTGCCGTCGGTCGAAAGATCCGCCGGATACGAATAATCGAGCCATGAAAGGTCGCGTTCCTTGGTCTGACCCGCCTCCATCGCCATGACCTCGCGCCGCCGGTCAGCCCGCGCCAAAAGCACGCGCCCATCTTTCCAGATATCGAACACCACCAGCGACCCCGGCACGCGCGTCACTAGCCGCTGCTTACCCGTCAGCGTCACCGCCGTGATGTAGTGGAACAGTCCTAGCTCACTCGCCGTGAACCAAACTTCCTGCCCGTCCGGCGACCACGCCAAACCCTGCGTCCCATACCACTCGCGCGTCAAATCCGTCTTCTTGCCCGCTTCATCCACCACCGCGATCAGTCCGCCATCATCTCCCTGGTTCGGATGATCCATGAACGCCACATAATCGCCGTTCGGCGAAACGCGCGGATAACTGATCCATCCTCCGGTCGTCTCATACAGCACCTTGCCAATCGGATACTCCAGCCGGTCGCGTCCGCCCACGTTACGCACTACCGCCAGATTATTTCCATCGGGAGACCAGTCCGCCCACTCCACATCCTCCAGCACCGGACGCGGCGCACCGCCCGCCAGCGGCGCCCGTGCCAGCGTGCCTACGTTGATCCACGTTCCCACCGGATGGCTGCCAAGCGAAAGCGCCATCTCCCCCTTCGACGAAATGGCCAGCAACTCTGTTCGTCCGAGACCGAGCGAGCGCGACTCCACCATTCCCTGCCGCGCAGAAAAGGTTTCCACCGGATTGCCCTGCCACGCCGCGCTGTAAAGAATCGTCTGCCCATCCGGCGCAAATCGCGCCGAGCGAATCTCGCCGCGCCGGAACGTGATCTCGTGATACAGCGGCGCGCTGATGGTTCCTAATGGCCAGAACGAAGACAGCCACAGCCGACGGCCAGCCACAAATCCCAGCGCCAGCGCCACCAGCACCGCACATGCAACGAGAACCGCCGCCAGCCCGCTCTTCCGCGCGTCCTCTCTGGGTGCAGTTTCCGAAGCATCCTTCGCAACCGCCGCAACCGATCTCGACGAACCCGCATTTGCCGCCGCTGCGACACCCGGAACCGCAACCGCCGGGCTCACAGCCAACTCGCTCGTTCGCCCAGCCCGGGAAGAATCCGCATCCCGCTTCAACCGCTTCAAATCGGCGCGCAATTCCGCCGCGCTCTGGCAGCGCAGGTCGCGGTCCTTTTCCAAAGCCTTGTTGAGAATGCTTTCAATCTGCGCCGGCAATCCCGGATTCAACTGCACCGGGGGAAGCGGCACTTTATTCAAGATCGCGTCAAACACCACCGCCGAAGTCGCTCCCGAAAACGGCTGCCTGCCCGTCGCCATCTCGTACAGCACCACGCCAAACGAAAACAGATCGCTCCGCGCATCCAGTTGTTCCCCGCGCGCCTGCTCCGGCGACATATACCCAATCGTCCCCATCGCCGTCCCAGGCGTCGTCAGCTGATCCGCACTCACCGGCGATCCCACCGTCGCCGCCGATCCATCCACCAAAGGTGAATGCAGCGTCAGCTTCGCCAAACCAAAATCCAGAACTTTCGCCTGTCCGCGCAACGTGACAAAGATATTTGCCGGCTTGATGTCGCGGTGTACGATCCCGCCCGTGTGTGCCGCATCCAGCGCGTCGGATATCTGGATCCCCAAATCCAGCAGCTGCGCCGTCTTCAGCGGACGCCCCTCGATCATGTGCTTCAGCGTCGTGCCTTCCAGATACTCCATGGCAATAAACGCCTGCCCATTTTCGTTTCCGATGTCGTAGATCGTGCAGATACTCGGATGGTTCAGCGCCGACGCCGCCTGCGCCTCGCGCTGAAATCGGCTCAAAGCCTGCGGATCGCGCGCCACATCGTCCGGCAAAAACTTCAGCGCCACAAAGCGTTTCAGCCGCGTGTCCTCGGCCTTAAACACCACGCCCATGCCGCCGCCGCCGAGTTTTTCCAGAATGCGGTAATGCGAGATGATTTGATCGCTCATTCCAGGTTGGTACTTCCGAACCCGTCAATCTTGACCGTCATTTTTCTGCTCGATCCGCCAGTTCTTGTCGATCCGTGACGATTCGACCCCGCCCACGCCGCCAGACCGGCCCCACAATGGTCGCCCCATATTAAGGATGCCAGCCCCGCGAGTCAACGAATCAGCGCCGTAGGTTTTGGAAAGGAGTTTTGAGAAGCGCCTTTTGAAAGGCATCACGTTGCGGGCTCTATTGTCACGCGGCACCCAAACCCAAATCCCTCATCGAACAGGTTGATAGCCACCGCTAACCGGCGGCCGGTTTGGCTTGGAGCCTGGAGCTGAGAAGTTGGAGCTATCAGTAGAAACTAAAGGAAAAGTCGAGGCGCCACCCTACGCCGCGCTGCGCCAGTCCGCAATCTCGCGTAACCCATCCCCGCGAGAATGCTCGAACAATCTCACCTTGTGCCGCGTGTGCTCGAACTCATGGATGTCCGCCCAAACCTCCGCCTGCCACCCCATCTCATGTGTCGCTGACTCGCCGCACGACGCGCATCGCGTATGAAAAGTAACTCCGGGCTTCTTTCCATGGCAGTCCTGCAGTTCGACAAACACGCACCGCACCTCTTGGATCTCCTCTTCCTCGTCCAAGATATGCTCGTAGCGCAGCAGGTATCCAAACCCCAGCTTCCGAGCTTCGCGCTCCGCCTCCTCGCGCGTATGGAACGGGCCATATTCGGCCCGAAGCTGCTCCGTCGAATCGCAAGCCATCCAGAAAACGTCTTTATTCTCCATTCCAGCCCAGCCCCGGAAGCCCATTACATCCGAAACAAACGCACGGTCCCGTACACAATAGAGCAATTCAATGACCGGGCTCGCGCCTCGATAAGCCCCTCATTCCAGCTTCATGCCGCAACAGAATGACTACACATATCCCCATGAAAAACTGCGCTTTAGTCGTCACGCTCGCAATTGTCCTCCGCTGATCCATCCAGACAAAGTCCGGCGTACCAGTGTGAAATCACTTACTCTACTCTGGGCCAAATGAAGAAATCTGCGCCCCATCAGCACTCCATCCGCCGCGCACCCAATCTTCATCCCCAGCGGAGCTGATCCCCTCATGTCGAATCGCCCACTCGTTGACCGCAACCCCAGACCGGAGACGACTGAGTTCCCACACTTCGCACTCCGAGCATCCCGATATTCGGACCTTTCATTAACTTCTTTTTTCTCTTCTGCGAAGCCCACACACCGACGACGGCGACCACAATCGCGATATCTCGGCTAAGTTGCTCATCGCAGAAGAAGATCGTCAAGGTCAACATGAAGCAAATCAAGTCGGAGCTCGGTGCCGACGAACGATAACCGTCTTTGACACATTGTGACAGGCACGCGTCACCCCTTCCGCGGTTTTATCTCACTCACCCCTGTGATACCTCTCACTGCATGAAAATCGATCGTAAGTTAAAGATGCACAAGGAGGTTGTGTGTCTTCCGCACCTCCATCCTCACAAGGGGGAACCAACATGAGCCTCAGCCAGCTTGCCCGCACCATCCGGGAATCTGCGACCCTCAAGCTGAACGAAACCGCTGCCCTACTCCGCGAAAAAGGAGAGCCGGTGATTCACCTGGGAGGCGGCGAACCAAAGAGCAAAGCGCCCATCGACGCCATCATTAACTGCTCCTCCGTATTGAATACAGGAGAGATACGGTACACGCCGCCCGACGGAATTCCAGCCCTAAAGAAGGCAATTGTCCGCTATACCGAGGAGCACTATCAGAAGCAGGTAGCGGCAAAGAACATCATCGTCTCCGGCGGCGCCAAACAAGCCCTGATGGTGTTACTGCACGCCATCCTCGATCCCAAAGAAGAGGTCATCTTTCCCGCGCCCTACTGGGTGAGCTACCCGGAGATGATCAAGCTCGCCGGTGGTGTTCCGGTGCCCGTAACTGCCGAAGATGGAACGTTTTGCCCATCCTTTGATGAGGTGGTAGCCGCCGTCGGTTCCTATACGAAAGCCATCATTCTGAACAGCCCCAACAATCCCTCAGGCGCGATGTACTCAGGAGATTTCATCCACGAGATCGTCGAATTCTGTGAAAAGAAGAACCTTTATCTCATCATGGACGACATCTACAACCGCCTGTCCTTCGACGGCAAGACAGCGCCGATCTGCTACGAGTTCGCTAGGGAGCCGCTCGAAGAGTCGAAGCTGGTTGTGATCAACGGTGTCTCTAAGTCGTACGCCATGACTGGTTTCCGCATTGGCTGGGCCATCGCCAACAAGCCGCTGGTCGAGGCCATGACAACCATCCAATCGCAGCAGACCTCCGGTCCGGCTTCGCCGTCGCAGTGGGCCGCGGTGGGAGCGCTGAATGGCGTGCAGTCCTGCATCGAGAGCCTCCGCGTAACCCTTGAAAACAATCGCAATGTGATGATGGACCGGCTCAATGCCTTCACCGGCGTGAAGGTAACGAAGCCTGCGGGCACGTTCTACTGCTTCCCGGATTTCAGCGCGTATATGAAGGACTCGCAAAAGCTGGCGCACTTCCTGCTCGAAAAGGTGCGCGTCGTCACCGTGCCCGGCAAAGAATTCGGCTTCGAAGGGCATCTACGGCTCAGCTATTGCGGAACAATTCGCGACATCACCGAAGGCCTGGATCGCATTAAATGGGCGCTCGATCCCAATTCAGCAAATGAACTATATCTTGGTGAGCGCAAGCTGGTTAGGGAGTGGCTATGAACATCTATCTCGACGTTCAATCCCCCGCTGTCAAAGAGGCTGGCAAACTAGCCAGCTGCTACGGCCTTGAGAATCACGGGCTCGTGAACCTGCGCCGCGTTTATTGGAACCTACCGACGCCCGCCCTTTACGAAGAGAGCATCTTCCGCTCCGAAGGCAGCATTTCTCACCTAGGGCCCTTTGTTGTCAACACCGGCAAGCACACGGCGCGGGCCGCGGCGGACAAGTTCGTGGTCTACGAGCAATCGACCGAAGACAAAATCTGGTGGGGCCAATACAACCGGCCCTTCACGGGAGAAAGCTTCAGCGCGCTTCTCACCCGTTTGCAAGGCTATTTGCAGGGTCGCGATGTCTTTGTCCAGGATGTATTTGCGGGTGCCGATCCAGAACACAGCCTGCCCGTCCGCATCATTACGCAGAAGGCTTGGCATAGTCTTTTTGCACGCACTATGTTCCTGAAAACAAGGAATCAGGATGCCCTACGCCGCCACGTGCCCGAGTTCACCGTAATCGCAGCACCGTCGTTCCAAGCCTCGCCGATGGTTGATAGCACACGCTCGGAGACCTTTATTATCATCAATTTCCGCGAGCGGCTCGCCATCATAGGCGGCACCAGCTACGCCGGTGAAATTAAAAAAACGATCTTCACGGTGCTGAATTATCTGCTGCCGCTCGAAGGCATTCTTTCGATGCATTGCTCGGCCAACGTCGGCACCGATGGCGACGTAGCGATATTCTTCGGCCTCTCCGGAACCGGCAAGACAACGCTCTCCGCCGACCCCAAACGCTACCTCATCGGCGATGACGAGCACGGCTGGAGCGATACCGGCGTCTTCAACTTCGAAGACGGCTGCTACGCCAAGGTCATCCGGCTCTCACCCGAGGCGGAGCCGCAAATCTACGCTTGCACGCAGAGGTTCGGCACGGTGCTGGAAAACGTAACGTTCGACAACGTCTCGCGCCACCTCGACCTCAACGACTACGCGGTTACGGAGAACACGCGAGCGGCGTACCCGCTCTCCTACATCAAAAACCATCTGCCGGAAAAGCACGCAGGACACCCGAAGAACGTCGTCTTCCTCACCTGCGACGCTTCAGGCGTGATGCCGCCGATTGCCCGGCTGACGCCCGACCAGGCGATCTATCACTTCATCTCCGGCTATACGAGCAAGATCGCCGGCACTGAGATCGGCCTTGGAGTCGAACCCGAAATCACCTTCAGTACCTGCTTCGGCGGACCGTTCATGGTGCACAATCCGCTGACCTATGCCGAGCTCTTGAAGAAGAAAATCCAGAAGCACGACGCTAACGTATGGCTAGTGAACACGGGTTGGACCGGCGGACCGTTTGGAGTTGGCAAGCGGATCAGCATTCACCACACGCGGGCGCTGCTGAATGCGGCTCTCAGCGGCTCACTGCTCAAGGTGAGATACAAGAAGGATCCGGTTTTTGGCTTTGATGTGCCGGAGCAGTGCGAAGGCGTCTCGCCGCAGATTCTCGATCCGGCTAATACCTGGCCGAGCCGGGAGCAGTATTTCCAGAAGTATGACGCGCTCGCGGCTCGCTTCATTGAGAACTTCAAGCTGATGATGTCAGAGTGTCCAGAGCACATTCTGGAAGCTGGACCGAAGCGGTTGACGACGATGTCGCTCGCATAAAGATTTGCGGAAGCAGCTGTCCGCCCAGATACGCACGATCGACCGACGCATGGGACTTATCGCGTCAATTCCACGGAGATTGCTGTCATCGCGCTTCCCTTTCCACTCTACCTTCCAGCCATAAACCCTGTGAAAGGTTGGCAATTTCCCAACCGAGATAGTGGGCTCTTTCACTGAGAGGCCGCTCCGGCTAAGGACAAAAGGAGACATTGCCGGGTATCACTGCTGGGCTGAATTTTATGCGCAGAAAACTGGCTGGATTCCCGTCGATATTTCTGAGGCGTGGAAGGCGAAAGAGAAGCAGAACTATTTCTTCGGCAGCGTCGATGCCAATCGCGTGCAGTTCTCAACCGGTCGCGATATCACGCTTTCTCCGAAGCAGGATGGCCCAGCGCTGAATTACTTCGTCTATCCCTATGTCGAAATCGACGGTAAACCTTACGAGAGGCTTGACCAGCAGTTCGGCTTCGAGGAAGTGAAGAGATTCGAAGTAGACCGCATTGCGGATTCTCGAAGCGGATTCTCGAAGCCGATTCTATCCGTCATTTTCTTCGGAGAGGTCTTTGATGGATTGAGCGCCGGCGGCCGCGTTCCTTACGACCACGCCGCCGGACTCGATGGTGCTTAGCCGGCGCTGAGCGTCAGCGTCGCTACTGTTACGTGGGGCCAGCGGACTTTGTTGAATACCAGAATCACAACCTGAGAGTACTGGAGTTGGAGGTAACTTCCCTCCGGCCAGAACGGCTCGAGTTCCTTAACCGCCGGACCTGGATCGGTTTTGAGCAGCGGATACCTCGGGATGCCTACCCACTCGATCCAGAAGGTAGCTCGCGCCGACTCCACGAAGGCGTTGGCGGAGAACGGCGTTTTGAAAGCGTTGGCCATGTCGCCGAGAAACGGAATATTCGCAATCTCGTGATGCGCGGCCTTGGAATCAAGATTGATCGTAATGTGCCCAAGAATGTGCTGATGAGCGAGGACATCCGTCAACAAGACATTAGGGTTGTCGACATATCTCTGCGGGATCGTGGCTGGCGGATACGGACCGTTGCTCTGCGAGCCGGCGGTGTCGTTGGGTAAGGTCACCTCCGGAACGAGATGCTCGACAGGCGGCGGCGCCGCAGGAATCTCGACCGGCTGAATACCATTGCCGTCGGTCGCCTTCGGCGCGACGACGGTGGGAAGAGGTGGCGCAGGATCGGGCGGAATCCCCGGAGTGAATGCAGGAAATTCCGGCAGCGGGAACATGTTGGGTATCGCCGGTGGGCCGGGAACCGGCGTGGTGCTTGGCGTTTTCCCCTCCATCATCACCGTGACACCATGGGGAATGCTGGCCATGCGCACGATGGTGGCATAGTGCTCGGGGATAACGCTCGCGGGCACATTCATAAATAGGCCCGGCTCAATATGCAGGGCCTGCCCTGCGGTGGAGAAGGGCGGCGCGTCCGCGTCGCTAACCCGCTGGAGGTAGTGCAGGCCATATAGGCTGAGATCGGTCTGCGGGTTCAGACCTCGGTTGGGCACTACGCCCGGGATAACGTGGAAGTCGAAGGAGTCGTTGGTCAGGTTAAGTTCAAGAAAGCGTTTGGTTGTGCCACCAATTGGTTCCGATTCCGGATTGTCCGGCCGCCAGATGGCGTTGAAGCCATATCCTCTCCAGCTGCCGGGCAGCGACGCCAGTGGACCGAGATTCATGGCGGTCGTGACCGGCCCCTGCTGGAAACGCGGAGGCACGTATGGGCCGGTGACTTTAAATGGGCAGGTTTGACGTGACGTTTGCTCGCTCATTTTGAGTTCTCCTGGGTGGAATTCAGACGGATGGCCCCGCCAATTGGAGTGAATATGGGAAGCGTCTTCTTAGCGGAGCAACTGCCTTGTGCAGATAGTGTCGTCAGACGCGGAGACGTTTCGCGGTGCGGAATGGAAATCAGGGCTTTCTTGCCGCACGGAGATTACTTTGGGACAAGTCCTACCGGTGTCGCATGGAGTATTCAAAGACTGCGGGACAATTATCCGCTTTGGATTTACTGACTTAGTTAGTCTTACCTTACGAATATTCGAGAATAGAATCGCTCTGCCGATAGATAACGAGAAGGTCGATAGGAAAGTAAACAGAGAGTCTGTTGTCGAAAGACTGTCCGTTTTCCAGATTCAGAACAGCGATTTGCCGGCCTGTTGGCGTCAAATGCTTGGTGGGAAGATGGCGGCGACGATGGTGCATGGATTGCTGGGAATGCAGGGTATGCGAAATCCTCTGGCATTTCTTGAAGGAACGGACGGTGGAGCGATGGACGCTCTGCAACTGCCACTGCAAGGCGCCGCGAGTGTGGAGAGGCTTAGGAATAGGGGAATTTTCGTTCGCGCTTCAACCCGCCTGGGGCGTTCCAGTCCGAGGGGCAGCGCTCCGGGTGACGCTCATCCGAGTGAAAGTACAAACGAGAGATAGACGATGTCATCACTTAGATTATTGATTGTGGAAGACGATTTGGCGAACCTTGAGTTGATGGATGAGGTTTTCTCTTCGCTGAAAGCCGAGGTCCATCCGGTAGACGACGGGCGAATGGCAGCAGCATTGGTCTGCCAGGAAAAGTTCGATGGGATATTCATGGACCTGGAAATGCCGACGATGCACGGATTTGAGCTGGCGCGACTGGTTCGGGAATCGTCCTGGAACAGGCACACGCCGATCGTGATTGTGACGGGCCGCGATGACAAGGCGACGATGCAACAGGCGTTTGAGGTGGGTGGGACATTCTTTCTTCCGAAGCCGGTGGACCGGCAGCGGCTGAATGGCTTATTTCGCGCGGTTCGAGGCGCGTTCTTGCAAAACCGGAGACGAACGCTGCGAGTCTCGCTACAGACGGAACTGGTATGCACGGTTAATGGACGCGCGCTTAAGGGAACAAGCTTCAATCTTAGCCAGGGTGGAATGCAAATTTCGGCCGAGGGGCTGTTGGCGCAAGATCAAGTGCATATAACATTCGCGGCACCGTTCGTGCACGCGCCGATCGAGATCGACGGAGTTGTCGCATGGGTGACCAAGGGACGGCAGGGGATCCAATTCACGCGAATGAATAAAGAGAGCGAAGCTGCGATCCTTGAATATATCGCCCATGTCGAAGAAATCGATTGATCGGCAACCGCCGATAACACAATTGGCCCAAGGAGTAACTTCGAGGCGGGCCATGCTTAGTTCGCTTGTGTGACGATGGTCGCCGCTTTTTGTTAGAGTCATTTGATCTCTGGATGGTTTATTCGGCCCGGAAATTATTAAAGTTACTTGCTTTGCAATTCTCCCACACGCTAGATTGCTTTTACTAAGGGATTACCACCTCACGACTCTCGCCACTTCGCTTGGAAAGCATGGTTGCACAGGATGATCCGGCATGACTAAGAAGCGTGTCGTCGTGGGCGAGGACGATCCCGCTATCCGCAGCGTGCTCGTGGAGTTCCTTGAGTCTCTGAATTATGAAGTGACCCCAGCGGGCACCTGCGCGACATTCAGAGAGGCATTCCGATCCTCGGCTCCGACGCAGCGATTCTTGCCAGCGCACTTAGCAAGGCTTGCCAGTGCGCCCTCGGGCTTTGGAAAAAGCTCACCCGCTTCTTGAGTATCCCGAATTAGAGCTAAGTACCAACCTGGCGGAGAATTCCATGCGTCCGGTAGCTCTTGGTCGAAAGAACTGGTTGCACATCGACAGCCCACAAGCGGGACCGAAGGTTGCGACGATGAACCATCCTTTCGGAAGACATACATCGAGAACATCGGCGAGGCTGACCCCGCTTTCGCAGCGGAGCGCGCCCGTCGATTCGCGAAAGCGAGGATGCGGTTGAGAGGGCGGCAATCGATCAGTTCGCGGCCGGCGTTGAGACAAGAATCGCCGTAGCTCCTTCCAAGGCCATAGAGGAGGAGAGCACCGGACGCGGCAGCCTTGAGAATTTCCGGAACCTGATCGCTCCACGCCGGCTTGTGGACGTAATGGTGTGCGGCCTGCGGGTAACGACCCCACGAGAGAATTTCTTCAGTGGGCTTTGGGGCTCCGGGTTGTTTCCGTATGGCTGATTGACCGGACATGCGAAGTTTGCCGATATACTCCGCGCTGCGCCCTTGGGATGCAAAAGAGGCTGCGAGCTTCATCGCGAAAACCCTCGCCGGCCGCCACGTTGACCACGACGCGGTCTGCGAACGATTGAACTCGTTCTCAAATCGCAAGGGCCAAGCATCAGCTCCGGTGGGTCGGCATCGACACTTCCTGTTGCAGCGTGAAGTCGAGTAAGGTTTCGCTGGGTACCTTCACCTGGTCACCCTTGGTGATTATTTCCGACCCTGCTCCAGCCCCACCGCCTGCGCCCGCGCCGATTGCCGCTCCTCTGCCCCCGCCGGCGATGGCCCCGATGATTGATCCTACTGCCGCGCCGCCGACCGTTCTCTTCGCCGTGCTCGCCCCGCGCGAACTGCCGGCCAATTCATACTCTCCCGTCACCAACGGCACTGTCTGCCCATTCACCACGATCCCCGTCAGCTCCAGCTGTAGTTCCGATCTGCCGGTGAACGTCCCTGACTTCTTCGATTCCGCCAACCGGCCATAGACGTCCGCCCCCTTGGCCACTACCACATTTCCGTCCACCACCAGCGGTTCTGCCAGTGAAGCCTCGAAGCGATCCCCCGCGTGGTTCTTAGTGGAATCGATGCGATCGATGGTACGCACAGAAATACGCGTTCCGGCCGGGATGGTGACATACACCGGTGTTTTCACCGCGGCTACCGTCCCCGGTTCGGGGGGAAGCAAACTCTCCGGCCGCGTTGGCATTTCGCTTGTTGCCGTTTCGGAATCAAACTTGATCCAAGCGATGTCAGAAATGTTGTACTTCTGCACCAACGAGCCGACCAGGAAGCTGATCTCGCTCTCCGTGCCACCCATGAACTTGCCCTTGATCAGGCCGCCATTCTTCATCTCCAAAGAATCGGCCCACGCGACCGCCCCGGCTAGGCACGCTGCAATTACCAATCCACAACTCAGCTTATACCTCATAAAAGACATCTCCGCTGCAATGTTGTTGCTGGCTTTTATCCGTTTTTGTAAATAACCAGCCAGTTCTGCGTTCGCTCCTTGAAATGGAAAGAACCAAAGAGGGCGGCCGTGAAGTGGCCGCCCAGCTTTGAGTTTTCCGTTGCCTGCTAATTTCCGGTCCTTTCCTGCTCTGCTGCCGGCTCCACACCGTTTCCTTTTTTCGGGCCATTGCGATCGACCAGCCTCGCGAAATCATCCGTGTTAAACGGATAGACGCGGGCCGACTCTTGCCCGGTGGAGCTCAGTGTGAGGTCCACACGGCGGTTGTAGGCCAGCACAATGTTGCCCACCCTCTTGATAACCTTTTGCCGTTCTTCGGCGCTCAGGTTAGTGTCCTGGTCCAACAGTTGTTTGACTTGATCTTCGGTCAGGTTGTTTTCCTTGCCAAATGCTTGCGTGTCTATGTTCGCCTCGGGAACCCCTTGCTCGACGAGGAAGCGTTTGGCGAGTTCCGCGCGCCGCTCCGAAAGCGGCTTGTTGTAGGCTTGCGGTCCACGCCGATCGGCGTGACCCGAGAGCACCAGGTGCGCGTCCGGCTTGAAAGCAAGATACTTCTTGAACTCTTCGGCAATGGTCTTGAGCGTATCCTGCTCGCTCGGGAGAAGAGCCGCTTCAGACTTGAGGTTTCTTGGCCGATCGGTCGGGAAGTAAACGCTGCGCATTACGAGCGCGCCTGGCTCGATCGTGCCCACAATATGCAGGGCAACGGTTCGAGTCTCGACTCCGCCGCATTCATTGCTTGCTTTCAGGGTGTAGGTGACCGTCTCGTCCACAGATCCGGGATCGCTCTTTTGCGGAGTGATCGTCAGAGTCCGGCTGCCGCTGGGATCGACCGCACCCACAGGGTCAATCGACACCGCGGAAGCGTTCGATGCCGTCCAATTCAGTGCCGTACTGTCTTCCTCGACAACTTTGTCGCCCACGCGCTTGTAATGGATCTCAGCCGGTGAAAGCGTCAGATCTGCCTGGACCGCGGTGTTCACGTTGACCGTTGCGCTGGAAGTCGCCATTCCACCAGGCCCCATAGCTGTGAGCTGGTAGGTAGTTGTCTGTTTAGGCTGGACTGCTTGATCTCCGGCGACGGCGACTCCCCCGATCGGAGTGATTTCCACGTGAGGAGCGTCGGTGGAGGTCCACTTAAGTTCCGAGGCGTCCCCGCAGTTGAGTTGCGCCGTCGTTGCCGACAGCTCCGCCGTAGGTTTGGCGACAGCGACGGTCGCACTCGCCTCGCCTACTTTGAATCGAGGTATTGTGTCCAGCTTTTTGCCACGTTTCCAGTCAGCAGTCTTACGGACGCCCTTCGGGACATCCACGACCACGCGCTGGTTGGCCGTCACGATGACCGAGCCTGACCAGATCTCTTTGTCTCCGCCCAGGATCGTCACTTGGTACGTGCCGGGTGGGACAACCAGTTCTTGCTTCCACCACAAAAAGTCGGTATCAAACTCGTCGCCATGGCCAACGAAAAAATCGGGCGTCTTACCATTCAGCAACACCGCATCCCGGTCAGCGCCCTTGATCGCGATCGCGCCGAAAGGCCCGGAGACGGTTTTGCCCACGGCTTCCAGGTCCACCTTGAGATCGGTGGTCTTACCGGCAGTGATCGTAACCGTGCGGGTGACTGGTTGATAGCCATAATTGGCCAGTTCAATCTTGTGTTCGCCAGCGCTAACGGTGAAGGAGTGGTGTTTGCTCGCTTCACTAATCGCGCGGCCGTCCAAGAAGACATAACCCTGTTTGGGCGTGACGTGAATGTTAAGTTTGCCATTCTGCGCAAATGTTGATATCCCGACAACCACCACGAACATCACAGTGGAGGCTATCAGGCGTGACATCTGGCCCTTATTTCTCACGAGTACTCTCCATTCTTTTCGCGGCATAGCGCTCCTTTGCGAGAGGGATTCAGCTAGCCATTCGGCGAGGTGCAGCCATGTACCAGATGCGACCGTAACTTGCCGCGAGCGTCAGAGTTCGCATTGCTATCTGTACTGGCAGACACTTGGCCAATACCGAAAGAAGCAACCGTTATGCCAAAAACCTGGCGCGAAGCAAAGTTATCGAGCGGACGCGGTTTCAGTGGATGTACGCCATGTGGGAGTAAGTCAACAGCAGGGTGCAACATGACTTGCATCCCTGCTCGCAGAATGGTTATCGGGATGCTTCTTCTTCGGCGACATGAACTGGCCATGCCCTGATTTGGGCAGTGCCCACAAAAAGGCAGGAGCAGCGACCACTTCTCGATTGGCATGCCTGCCGCGGTAAAGCCATCGAAGGAGCCTCAGCCTGTCGCAATCGATCAAGTCAGAATGGCCACCTGAACTGTGAACATGTATCAACTGCCAGACAAGTGTGCGGCATAGCGGCGAGCATTCGCCAAGGCACGCGCAAGTGATACATGCGAACGCGACGGTTTTTCTAGCCTTGCCGGCGTTGGCGAGCTGTGTAGGCCGCGACTTTGAAACGGTTTCCGCACATTTGCATGCTGCACCAGCGGCGCGTTCCTTTCTTGCTGGTGTCATAGAAATGCAGGACGCAATTCGCGCACTTGCGAATTCTCGACCGGTCAGCGGTCGTCAGAAGGGCAACGATATCATCCAGGAGAGGTCCAAATGCATCTTCTGCACACCGCAGATCGAAGCGCCGAACTCGTTTCAATCCCGAACTGGACCGAACAATGTGATCGACAAAGGGGCTTTGCAACAATAAACGATTCAGCTCGCTGATGAAGGATGGCGCAGGCCTCCGACCCGCCTCAAGCTGAAGCACGACTCGCCGCCACATCTCGCGGAAGTCCCGTAGCTTCTGCAACGCCGGGTCCGACGTGGACAGCGCAGCCCGACCGGCCTGCTGCTTCGTCAGCAGTCCGGCCGAGACCAACCACCGTTGTAGCGACGCGGGATCAGGCAACAGTTCGACCGGTTTGCCGTCGATTACAGGCCGGGTGTTCAGGAAATCTAAACTCAACTGATTTCCCACGAACAGAAATCCGTCCCGCCAGTCCTTGCTCTTGGTTCTTGGGTATATTCGTCTCAGATCTTGTTCCCTCGATTTATGCGCAAGTCAGCCGTCCCTTCGAAGGTTAGCACCTTAGACGACTCACAAGGAGAACTCACAGACCAAGATCACTCAACCCTGGATGATCGTCAGGGCGACGGCCAAGCGGCCAATGATATTTGCAGTCCGCTTCTTTAATGGGGAGATCATTGATGGATGCGAACCTTAATTTCATCAGGCCGTCATCGTCAAATTCCCAATTCTCATTGCCATATGAACGGAACCAATTTCCCGAATCGTCGCGCCATTCGTAGGCAAAGCGCACGGCAATGCGATTGTTGGTGAAAGCCCACAGTTCTTTGATCAGCCGGTAATCCAGTTCTTTCGTCCACTTGCGCGTCAGAAAGGCGACGATCTCTTGCCTGCCAGTCACGAATTCCGAGCGGTTTCGCCAGCGAGAATCAAGAGAGTAGGCAAGCGCCACTTTCTCCGGATCACGGGAGTTCCACCCGTCTTCGGCTAAACGGACCTTCTGGATCGCGGTCTCATGGGTGAAGGGCGGCAATGGAGGACGTGTCATCATTAAAGTCTCCTTCCTCTCCAGAGTCTGGCTTTTCGTGGGCGGAAACCACGCCAGCTGTCACTATGTCACGACTTTTTCATGCGTCAAGACGTCCACGATTGCGACCGGATCGCCCACCCGCAGCGTGCCACCCTGCACAACAGAACAATCCAGGGCCATGGTGCCGTCGAGCTCCTGCACAATACGCCTTAGTATATTGCGATCCTGCTTCAAGGTGTCGGGATCGTAGGTGGTCATCACGCAGCGTCCACGCAGTTGAGCGGCGTGAATGATCGCATCACCGATGCGCAAGTTGTGGCCTTCCCAAGTACGTTCTTCCAGGTCTTTGACTCCGCCAACGACCACATTGGGACGTAGCCGCCGGCCATCGAAGCCCATATGCTCGATTGCGCCATCGGTTGCGACCAGCAGCGGCAGGACGTCAAAGCGCTCCACGCCTTCGTAGGAGATGAGTTGCGCGCCAGGTCCGACGGCCTGAACGACCAACTCCAATGCTCCTGATGAGTCCCACCGGTGACCGGAGATGTAAGCAACACCGTCATTGCCCAATGTGCCTTTCAATCCGAGCAAGCGGTAATGCGTTCGCGAAGTGATGACGTGGCCGCTGGGGCCCAGCACCATAATTTTCCGGTCATCTGCAAACCCGTCACGCGTGAGCTGAATTTCTGAAACCCGCTCTCCCGCCATCGACTTTACCGGATAGCGCCACAGATCCTTTATGAACATGAGTTCCTCCCACCCCAGCACACCGAAATGAGTTGGGGCGGACTAGACCCCAACTAGTCTGTGGCGTCGATGTTCGCCCCCGAATAACCACTGTCGTTACGAGCCCCGCTATGACTCTTCTCGAACAACGCATCAATGGGCATCTCGGCCAGATTGTTGGTATAGTTCTGCAGGCTCTTGACAGTCAGGAGCAGAATGACTTCCAGAGACCGTTCGAAGTTGTAATACTTGTGAAAAATTGGCTTTGGTCGCGGCGTCCGGCCTTCCGGAGGTCTTTACCATCTCGACCGCAAAGTTTCGCAGCGACTCCAACTTAGGATCGGCGATGGACCGGCCTGATCCGACCGCTTCAATTGGGTTCTGGGGCAGAGATCGAGACAGGAACGTGTGAGCCGCCACGCAATAGTCACAGGTGTTCTGGTGGCTCACCGCCAAGTCCACGATCCGTTTCTCAACCTCCGAGAGCGAGATGTGTGACAGTTGTTGCATAGTGGCCATGTTCGCCGCCAAGAGCGCCGGGCTTCCGGCCAGAACAGCGAACAGGTTGGGCAGAGCTCCACCAAACATCTTCTGAATACTCTTCAAAGTGTCCCGGGATGCCTCCGGAGCATTCTCTGCCGTATAAAGAGTGAATCCAGCCGGCGTTTTCTGTTGTGTGGAAGGTTGTACGATTTGTGTTGCCATATGATCTCCTTTGGTTCTTGGTCTGGTACTGTGGTTTCCTACGCGGTGCTGCCGATCAGAAGCGGAGCCGCCAGCCTCGCATCAAAAACGCCCGAATCAACCGCCTCCACGATCAACCGAACTACTTTCTCCGGCGCAGAGCTGAGTGGGGTATGGTCCACATCCTGTGCATCGATGCGGGCCTTCATCCGCTCGGCCATGAAGCGTTGCGTCACCGGAGAAATCATGCGGTCCCGTTCGGCGATGAGGAACCATGATTGCTTCTCTTTCCAGCCCGGTTTGGGCATCGGCTCGGTGATGCACTTTACCGACAACGGCCGCTGCACTACTTGCATAAGGGCACACTCCTCGGCCGACGAGTCCGGAGCCACCGCGTTGGCGAACGCTCCTTCCGGCAGGCGCAGAAAACCACGCTCATCCGGTACTGGTTGTGCAATCTGCGGATGCGGTGGATCCCGGTGCAGGAGTGCGGCAACTGTCTCGCCCTCCTCAGGTGCCATGCCTGCGATAATCGCCAAAGCTTCTACTTTCTCTTCTCCCGCAGCGGCAGCGCTGACGACCGCGCCGCCATATGAGTGACCTGCCAGTACCACTGGGTCCTGTAGTCTTGCTAGTTCGCGGCGGACGGCGTCGACGTCGTCCAAAAGCGATGTCAGCGGGATCTGCGCCGAGACCACTTGCAGCCCCCGCTTCTGAAGTCGGGGGATCACCTTGTTCCAGCTTGATGCATCCGCCCACGCTGCATGAACCAGAACGACCGTGATGCTTTTCTTGGCGCCGTTCATTCTGCCCTCCTGGAAAACAGGGCAGTCGGCAGCCCAACGAACAAGGCATGACCGATCACACCGTTTAGGAACAGGCTAAGGTCAAACGGGCTGGGACCGATCGCGGAGCGGGGCAGTACCAGGTAAGTCATGAACAGGTAAACCGCCGCTCCATAAATTAGGCCGAACACCACCGCCTGGCTCTTCAGCACCGGAACGGCGCCGCTGGCGAGAATGTAGATCGCAGCCACTACAAACGCGATGAAGAAGTGCAGCAGCGTGCCCAGCCCAGCGGTCGCCATGCCGCCCCTGTACGATGCCGGGCCAAGTAGTCCGCTTGCTATGTACTGCAACACCTGGATCGGATTGAATCCCCGCAAGCCGTAGGCAATAACGCCGTCTGTGGCGTCCAACACGCCGACCACCAGCGCGCTCCAAAGTATCGCTCGGGAAGCAGTCATGGAACGAAATTGTGTGGGAAATGCTGCTCTTGTAACGTTCATCAGGCTTCCACCTTTCCTGTTTCTTGACCAAAGAATTCGCGGATTCTAGCCGCGATAAAGCCGCTGTGTTCTTCCAGCGCAAAGTGGCCAGCGTTCAGCAGATGGAGTTCGGCCTTGGGCAGGTCCTTCAGGAAGGCCTTAGCGCCTTGCACGGTGAAGAAGGGATCATTCTCGCCCCAAACGATCAGTGTCCGCGGCTGCTTTTCGCGGAAGTACTGGTGCCACTTGTCATAGAGCGCAACGTTCGAGGGATAGTTGTGGAACAGATCGAGTTGGATGGCATCGTTGCCCGGCCGATCCAAAAAGTGCTGGTCGAAGGTGTAGGAATCTGGACTGACAGCTTCGCGATTAGCAGCACCATGGGTGTACTGAAAAACCGTCGTGCTGGCTGCCAAAAGTCCGCGTACAGGCTTCTCGGTTTCGGCCGTGCGGTGAGCCCAGAAGGGCTTCAGCGGTTCAAACGCCGCACCGATACCCTCTACATAGGCATTGCCGTTCTGAACGACAATGCCTTCGATCGCATCAGGATTTTGCGAGGCAATGCGGAAACCAACCGGCGCGCCGTAGTCCTGCACGTAAATGCTGAACTTCTTGAGGCCAAGCGTGCCGAATAATAGTTTTTCCACATACGAAGTGAGGTTCTCAAAGGTGTACTTGAATTCGCTCGTCGACGGAGCGGCGCTGTAGCCAAAGCCGATATAGTCCGGGGCGATTACGTGGAAGCGATCCTCCAATTGCGGAATCAGGTCACGGAACATGTGCGAGGATGAGGGGAACCCGTGCAAAAGCACGATAGTTGGCGCATCCTCGCGGCCAGCCTCGCGGTAGAAAACATTCAATCCATCGATGGTTGTGTTGCGGTATAAGATCATAATTTCTCTCCTGGTCGACGGCTCTGAGGCCTGCCAGCTTTCCGTCGCTTCAGTCCATCAGATCACCTAACCGATAAAAAGATTCATGATCGGTGTGCTTTTATTACGAGAAGAATGCCCGCGGACTGTTCGCGAAAACAGAACTTTTCGTGACCCAGGTGGATATGTGAAGCTGCGGGCCCATCATGCATCTTCCGGGGACGCACGTTACCATTAAAATTGGTCGAGTCTGGCGACGCCGAATACCGCATGGAATCGCTCGCAGTAGATAACGGCCGTGTTGTATTTCTGCAAGTCGACAGATGTAGGGAGATCGTAATTCTGATCTCCTTGGTTGCCTTTCAGGGGCCAAGTTCAACGCTATCAAGTTGACCTTTCACAATCTCTTGTGTGAGATTCGCGTCATCACTCTGCGCTAGGACAACGTGCACATCCGGCCCATTCGAGGTCGTGAAATCCGTCAGCCGAAGATCCTCCTTGCCATCAGAGGTCTTATAGATGGTTCCGCGACCACTCGTTTGGTGAGCCCTCCCTTCCAGTCGGCCCGTATAGAGCGGCTGAGGATCGGCGCTCGAAGCGAAGGGCGCCGGCTCATTAACCTTCTGATTGATCCAGAGTTTCTCAGGACGGAAAGCCCACCAAGCCGCGGCGAGAACCGGGAGAACAACTACCGCCAAGATCCACTTCCTATACGACACCCAGGAACCTACTCGTGCATTCATGACTATCTCCTTCGAGTGATGGATCGGGCAGGTTCACCTGCCCGATCCCAAAGTGGAACGTGAGTGTTAGAAGTTCTCAAGAGGCGCGGCGCCGAAGTTCGCGTTGAACCGCTCGCAATAGATCGAGACTGTCTGGAACTTGCTGAGGTCCGTGTCGCTGGGTATTTCGAAATTCTGATCGCCCTCATTTCCATGAGAATCACGTGTACATCGGGCCCGTTGGACGTCTTGAAGTTTGTCATGCATCGACAGAGCATGATTCTGGAAAGGGACCTCGGCTTGGAAATCGGCCGCGCAACGCTGGACGGCTGGGTCCTCAAAGTCGGCGAGTTGTTGCTCCCGATGGTCGCGGCAATGAGGCGAGAATTGATCAGCGGAAGTTATATTCAGGCGGATGAAACCCCAGTCGATGTGCCGGCACGCGCGGGCCGAGGAAAGAATCACCAAGCGTACCTCTGGCAATACAGTCGGCCAGGAGGAACCGGGGTGTTCGACTTTCGTCTAGGCCGTGGCCGCGATGGCCGAAGCGGTTCCTCGAACAGTTCGAAGGCATTCTCCAAACCGACGGCTATGCAGCCTACGACCAAATCGGCGGGCCAAGAATGGTACATGCCGCTTGTTGGGCTCATGCCAGAAGACAGTTTTTTGAGGCGGTGCAGCTAAATCCACGAGATCCGGTTGCAACTCCGATTGTCGCGTGGATGGACGAACTGTTTGCCGTCGATGGGGAAACTCGCCGCAAAGCGCTGACTACTGCGGCGCGCCAGACTCCAGGAACCTGGGTATTAGCGTGAGGTGATTTTGCGAGTTCCAGCATTACAATGGTGGGGCGCAGTTGGCTGCCTCGTACTGAGAAGGCGTTGGCTCGGAATCGGAGGTGGTGCAGATGAACCCGTCAGGTATCGACACGAATGAGTCCGTAGCCTATCGATCATCTGCGCCTTTGCCCCTGAATAATCTCCAACGCTACGGTCTTGTGGTTGTTTCCGTCGGTGTCGCACTCGGGATTTCGCTACTCCTACAGCATTTCGGCTTTCGCGCCCCCTCGGCGCTTTTGCTGTTTGCGGTGGCCATAAGTTCCTGGTATGCGGGAACGGGACCTGCGTTGTTGGCGACGATCATGGCTACCATCGGCTTCTACTGGTACTTCGTGGAGCCGGTTCGCACCATCTACATCAACTGGTCCGAGATCCCGTATTTCATCATTTTTGCAGCCTTTGCTGCGCTCCTGTCCTGGTTTGCCACAATTCGGCGGCGTGTCGAGGCAGATCTGCGCGAGCAAGCCGCGCTCCTTAATCTAACGCACGACACCGTTTTTGTGATGGATATGGATGGGGTGATCAAGTATTGGAATCGTGGTGCCGAGGAGCGGTACGGCTGGACCGCGGACCAAGCGGTGGGCAGAGTCGTTCACGACTTGCTGAAGACCGCCTTCCCGACGCCGTTTGAAGAGATCAAAGCGGAAGTGACGCGTACCGGTCGCTGGGAAGGCGAGCTTCTGCACACTAAAAAGGATGGAAGCCAGTTGGTGGCGGCGAGCCGTTGGTCGCTGCAGCGAGGCAAACGGGGTGAGCCGGTTGCAATCCTGGAGACCAATAACGACATCACCGAGCGCAAGCGTGCCGAGGAGGCCTTGCGCCGTTTGAATCGCGAACTGCGAGCGATCAGCGATTGCAACCAGACCCTCCTGCGCGCCACCGACGAGCAGACCTTGCTCGAAAGAATCTGCCGGATCGTTTGCGAGGAGGCGGGTTACCGCATGGCATGGGTGGGCTATGCTGAACACGACGAGGCCAAAAGCGTGCGCCCGGTCGCGTGGACCGGGGCCGAGGCGGGATATCTTGCATCCGCCGGCATAACCTGGGCCGACACAGATCGTGGACGCGGCCCCACCGGAGAGGCCATCCGCAGCGGGAAAAGTTGCTGCGTTCAGGATTTCGCAACGGATAGTCGACTCGCCCCCTGGCGGGAGAGCCTTTTGCAGCGCGGTTTTCGTTCCGGCATCGCCCTGCCCCTCAAGGACGAAAACAACAACGCCTTCGGCAGCCTCACCATTCATTCCGCACAGCCGAACAGTTTTACGCCGGAAGAGATTCGGCTCCTTGAGGAACTGGCTGGCGATATGGCGTTCGGCATCGTCACCCTGCGTTCTCGCGCCGCACGCCAACGCGCAGAGCAGGAAGTCGCCCTTCTCAGTTTCGCCTTGGACAAAGTACGCGAAGGCGCCTTTCTGGTAGACGAGACGGGGCGCTATCACTACGCGAACGATGAGGGGTGCCGAGTTCTGGGTTACACCCGTGCGGAGCTGCTCCGCATGACCGTAGCGGATATTGACCCTGAGTTCCCGGCGGGGCGCTGGTCGGACCACTGGCGCGAACTTAAAGCGCGACGGTCGCTGAGTTTCGAAAGCCGCCACCGAACCCGGGATGGCCGCATTTTCCCGGTCGAGATCAGCGCGAATTATTTCGAATATGGAGGCCGGGCGTACAACTTAGGCCTCGTGCGGGATATCACCGAGCGCAAGCAGGCCGAGGAAGCGCTGCGGCAGAGTGAGGCATATCTGGCGGAAGGGCAACGGCTGAGCCACACGGGCAGTTGGGCGCTGGACGTTGCCGGTGACAAATGGACTTACTGGTCCACGGAGATGTTCCGAATCTTTGGATTCGATCCGCAGGAAGGCATACCGGCCAGGAAAGCACTTTTTGGACAGATCCTCCCCGAGGATCGGACCAGGGTAGAAGGCAACTTTCAAAAGTCGCTGCGCGAAAGCGTCGACACGTCCGACCAGTACAGGATCGCGCTGCCAGACGGAACGCTCAAACATATTCACGTCACTCGGCATCCTGTCCTGAATGAGGCGGGAGAGATGGTTCAATTGGTGGGCACCGCGATGGACATCACTGACCGCAAGCGGGCCGAGGAAAAGCTCCGGCAGAGCGAAGCGGAACTTCGACAAATCGTAGACGCTGTTCCGCAGCACGTCGTCGTTTTGGAACCAGACGGTGAATTCCGTTATGTGAATCGGGGCGATCTCGAGTACACAGGCCTGACTCTGGAAGAAGTTCATGCGGCGGATTATCCTGCCAGAATCTTTCATGCCAGCGATTGGGAGAGACTACGCGACGATCGCCAACACGCTCTTGCACAAGGAATTCCATGGGAGGCGGAAGCGCGACTGCTCGGAAAAGACGGGCAGTATCGTTGGTTTCTAATTCGTCTCAATCCGCTGCGGAATGAACAGGGTCACATCATCCGCTGGTACGGCACGCGCACCAATATCGAGGAGCGCAAACGGGCCGAGGAAGCTTTAAGACGCAGTGAGGCCTATTTGTCCGAAGCGCAGAGGCTGACCCGCACGGGGAGTTGGGCTTTGGACGCGGTTAGCCGCGAATACACCCATTGGTCCGATGAGATGTTCCGGATTTTTGGCGTGGATCCCCACGGCGGCATACCGATCAGGGAAACAATGGGCCGGCGAATTCATCCCGAAGATGCCAGCAGGGCGACCGCCGGGTTCGAGAAATCCCTCCGCGAAAAAGTAGATACATCCGATGAGTATAGATTCGTGCTGCGCGACGGAACGGTCAAACATATTCACAGCATTCGACACCCTGTCTTGAACGATGCTGGAAACGTCGTCCAACTGGTGGGCACGTTTGTCGACATTACGGAGCGGAAGGCGACCGAGGAAGCGCTGCGCGAGAGCGAGACGCGCTTTCGCACGTTTGTGGACCACGCGGGCGACGCCCTATTCGTCCAAGATCTCGAGCAAGGGACCATTGTTGATGTGAACCGGACGGCCTGCGAGAGTCTTGGTTACACTCGGCAGGAACTCATCGGGAACACGGCAGCCGCCTTCCACGTGGATTCGGAGCAAGCGCAGATGGAGTCAGTCGCGGAGCGAGCGGCGGCGGGTGAAACCGTCGTCGACGCACACTACCATCGGCGAAAGGACGGCTCGATGTTTCCTGCCGAAGCAAACACGAGTTCTTTTCGGTATGGCGGACGTCGCTTCCTACTGAATGTCTCCCGGGACATCAGTGACCGCGTGCGGGCGGAAGAACAGCGTGAGAGGCTGCGGCAACTCGAGGCCGATCTGGCGCACATCGGCCGGGTAAGCATACTCGGGGAACTGACCGCTTCGATCGCGCATGAAATCAACCAGCCGCTTTCGGGCATTGTGAGTAGCGGTAGCGCGTGTCTGCGCTGGCTGGCTCGAGACGTGCCTGATCTGGAGGAAGCCCGGGAATCCGCCCGCCGGATCGTCCGCGACGGGAAGCGAGCGGGTGAAATCATCGCCCGGATTCGCGCCCTGACAAAGAAGGCTTCGGCGCCTAAAGAAAAGCTGGACGTGAATAAAACCATCCGGGAAGTCCTTGCCCTCGTCGGCGACGAAGCGAACAGAAATACCGTGGTGATCCGAACGCAGTTTGGGGATGACGTTTTTCCTGTTCTCGGCGATCAGGTACAGTTGCAGCAGGTGGTCTTGAATCTGGTCATGAATGCCATCGAAGCGATGAGCAAAGTAGGTGACCGGGCACGAGAACTGGTGATCACCACCCGGAACATTGACCCCGACCAGGTGCAGGTAACGGTCGAAGACTCGGGCACGGGTATTGACCCTCAGATGATCGATAGAATCTTTGACTCTTTCTACACCACCAAGCCCGGCGGCATGGGCATGGGACTTTCCGTTAGCCGTTCCATTCTTCAGGCCCACGGTGGCCGGCTATGGGCTACAGCCAAGGACGGCACAGGCACAATCTTTTACTTCACTCTTCCGAAGTACCACGAAGAAGAATCAAATGCAGGAGTCACGGCAGTCTAACGCAGTGATCGCGATTGTGGACGACGACCCCTCGGTTCGGGAGGGACTGAGTAGTCTGATTCGGTCTGCCGGCTTGCAGGTCGAAACCTTTGCGTCTGCGCAGGAATTCCTGACCCGCCCCGGCGCCGAGGCGCCAAGTTGTCTGGTGTTGGACTTGCAAATGCCGGGTCTGAGCGGGCTCGACCTGCAGAAGCGCATGGCCGACGTCGGATTGCAGATCCCCATCGTTTTCCTTACTGGCCACGGCAATATCCCAGCCTCCGTGCAGGCCATGAAAGCGGGAGCAGTTGAGTTTCTGACCAAGCCGTTCGATGACGAGGAACTCTTACGGGCAATTCAGGAGGCCCTCGAACGGGACCGGCGAACCCGCCAGCAGCACGCCGACGTCCGTGAGTTGCAAAATCGGTATCAGTCGCTGACGGCGCGCGAGCAGGAAGTCATGCAGCAAGTGGTTTCCGGGCTGCTAAACAAACAAGTTGCGGCCGAACTGAACATAACCGAGTACACAGTCAAGATTCATCGTGGTCGCGTGATGCGCAAGATGCATGCCGAGTCTCTGGCGGATCTGGTGAGGATGGCGGAGAACCTCGGGATCCACCCGCCTAAGCGGTCTGCCCGAACTTGAAATTAACAACTTACAAGCTCTAACTCGGCCGGAAGAGAACTTCGGGCGATCTCCCTGTAGATGTACCACTAAGATGTAATAGATTTCTCTTCCTCTTCTCTGTTATCCAATCAATGGAAGCCCCAACATGGAGCCATTTATTGCAGTAGTCGACGATGATATCTCGGTGCGGGAATCGCTTGAAAGCCTGATCCGGTCGGTCGGCATGGAAGTGAAAGTGTTCGGTTCAGCAGAGGAGTTCTTGAACTCAGCCCATCCTCGCAAGGCGGACTGTCTCATCCTAGACGTACGCCTGCCCGGGATGAGTGGCTTCGAACTCCAGCGTCACCTGGTAGCTCGTAGCTATGGCGTACCGGTTATTTTCATGACGGCCCATGGATATGATGACCGGGCGAGGTCAGAAGCATCTTCGGATTGGACCGTTGCTTACTTGACCAAACCATTCAGCGAAGATGAATTGCTCGAGGCTGTCCACACGGCCTCGAAATGGAAACCCAGCAACTGAAGGAACACAGTTAGAACCAAGGAGGCCCCCATGAGTAACCCAGGAGCTTTGGTTTACGTCGTGGATGACGATCCGTCGGCGCGCGAAGGAGTGGCAGGTTTGATTCGCTCCGCTGGACTGATGGCAGAGACCTTTGCATCAGGGGAGGAGTTCCTGGCTGCGCCAAGGCCTAAACTGCCAGGTTGTTTAGTGCTGGATGTGAATCTTCCCGGGGTAAACGGACTCGATTTGCAACAGGAGCTTGCCAAATCGAATGTTCAGGTCCCTATCATATTCCTCACCGGCCACGGCGACATCCCAATGACAGTACGCGCGGTTAAGGCAGGCGCCGCAAACTTCCTGACGAAGCCTGTCGACGATGAAGAACTGTTGAAAGCTATCCGGCGATGTATCACGTCCGGTCAAGAGGCAGGGCAGCACTTCGAATCGGACGTACGGTCGGACTACAGCTTTGAGGACATTGTCGGTAAGAGCGCGGCGCTGCACAAAGTGCTGGAACAGGTCGCCATTGTTGCGCCGACCGATTCGACGGTGCTTCTGCACGGTGAGACTGGAACAGGCAAAGAAGTGATAGCCCGCGCCATTCATAACGTGAGCTCCAGGCGAGATCGCACGTTTGTGCGAATGAACTGTGCTGCGATTCCCGCGGGATTGCTGGAAAGTGAACTGTTTGGACACGAAAAAGGGGCTTTCACTGGGGCCCTGATGCAAAAGAAAGGCAGATTCGAGCTCGCCGATCATGGCTCGCTTTTTCTCGACGAAATCGGCGACATCAGCCTGGAATTGCAACCAAAGCTCTTGCGTGCCGTTCAAGAGCAGGAGTTCGAGCGTTTGGGGAGTGCCAGAACGATCCATGTCGACGTGCGAATCATCGCCGCCACCCATCGCGATCTTGAGGCGATGATTCGAGAGGAGAAGTTCCGAGAGGATCTTTTTTATCGGTTTAACGTCTTCCCCATTGAAATCCCCCCGCTTCGTGAGCGGCGAGAGGACATTCCGCTGCTGGTGAACTATTTCGTGTCCAAACTGTCACGACGGATGGGGAAGAAGATCGAATCGATCCCCAGGCAAACCATGGAAGCGTTGGCAAATGCGTCGTGGCCCGGCAATGTGCGCGAACTGCAAAACCTCATCGAGCGCGCCGTCATTCTTACCCGCGGCGAGCAGTTAGAGGTGCCGATTGCGGAACTTCGCCCCACTGTGGAGGTGAGTTCTGCCGGCTGTTCGACCTCTAGTTTTCGGCAAGCGGAATCTAGTGTGATCATCGAGGCATTGAGAGCTGCTTCGGGGCGGATTGCAGGCAAGGGCGGAGCCGCCGATCGCCTGGGATTGAAGCGTACGACTCTGCAGAACAAAATTCGCCGCCTCGGCATTGCAAGGACAAGTTACCAAGGCTAGACGTCTTCCATACTCTCATTGTGGTTGGCCTGCGCGATTAGAAAGGTCACAGTCAACGCAGGGACCCTAACATGTCTCGAAAAGTGCTAAGAAGGATTTGCGGTTATCACTTCTTAGACCCGTGGGATGAAAGCGAATGACTGAGAAGAGAAACCGAGAACGAGTGATCGCTGAAATCACACTGTCCCATCTGATTCGACTATGTAGCGAACGGGGATGCGCTGTGAGCCGGGAGCAGGCTCTCGCATTTCTCAATCAGGAGGGGCGTGCGTATGAGATGTGGAAACACATGATGCGGGCAGCGGAAGATTTCATCGGGTGCAGTTTATCGCAGCTGTATATCAGCCAGGAAGAACCCGGCCGACAGCAGCGTCGGTAAGTTCTGTCGCGTTCGCGGTGGGAACTCGAACTAAGGTCGAGGATCAGAGACTCAGTCTTTAGCCACCGCGAGCACGGGCATGTAACCCACCCTCAGCCTTGGCCCGCGAGGAGCAGGAGCCGCGCGTGAACGAGACGCTCCGGGATTACGAGTGACGTTTATGTTCACTTGCAGTCCGCTTCCGAAGTTGAGTCCAGAAGAAGCTGGAGCAGACGTTTTTCAGCGAATTGTGCTCAAAACGGGGGTTGAACGCAAGCAGGTAGTAGTCAACTAGAAAGCTGGTTGAAAATGAAATGCTCAAAACTCCAATCAATTCAGAGCTTTCTAATTGTGGTGGAGAGCTTGAGTTGGTTGCGGGGGGTGGATTTGAACCGCCGACCTTTGGGTTATGCGATCTGACTCACCTTTCGATGAGAGTCGGACTGTACCTTCATCCACGAGGGATGCTCGCCATCCAGTCTCTACGCCTTCCCCCACCATTCCGGGGGCTTGGTTCGGTATTGCCTTATCGCTCGCGCGACGTAGGTTCCACCGACTTTGACGAGTGATCTTCCGGTACATTGCTGCGCCGGACGCCCAATTTGCAACGCTCGATTAGGAACTCCAAGATTCCAAAGGAACTCTTGGGACTCCTAAGGAGCGGGAGGTTATGAGCCCACGGATAATAGGAATTACAACAACTTACAAGACGCGGGTGGCCCTCGAAAAGCCTTGTAAGAAGCATTAGGGAATCGTTATTGGACAGTGAAAGGACAGGCGCCCTTCAATACTTTTTTCGTTCGGGTTCGGCTGGTGATTGTGAGAGAGAAGACAACTAATTAAGAGTTATGGTTCTCAATTCGGCTGCGGCGTTACCAACTGCAGTCACCACAATAACTTAACGAGCACAAGACCCGCATGGACGGCTTTTGAAAAGCGTTGAAAAAGTTGGCGAAATCGAACGGCATCTAATTGCGAAGGACACAAAAAGGACACAGCGGGATCCAGCACCGACCGCAGTGAGGATCATGGGCAGATGCCTTGGTTTCGATCATTTGCCATGCACATTGTCGACCGTCACTCTGCCCAAACGATCAATGACTCGCCAGAGAGTCGGATTCGAATCCGCCGCGAAACGTATATTCAACAAGATGGAGGTCAGCGGATGACACCTAAGGCCCTGAAAAGCGGTGCTCATCCAACAGACAGAGCGCGGGTAGAGCGCAATGGAAGCGAACTCAGCCGGGATATTTTGCAGTAGTTGGATTTGGCGGCTTTCCAAAAACGCTTCCGCCACCTTCAGCTTGGAAATTTCGATTATCGAATAGCTCGCCGACCCTTAATCCGGCCAATTGCTCGTATTCTGCTACCGCGGCTTTGTAACCCGGAATAGCTTCTTTGATTGATTGTTCGTGTTTTTCAACCCGCTTGCGAGCCGGGAGGCATTGTTCTCGGGTCGTGGAATCCCGACAAACTAGTAAAACGCCTGTTCCTCTATCTCGACTGCGAACCACTAGGGGATCCTCGCAACCGAATAGTAGAGCGCATTGGTGACAAGTCCGCTGCTTGTCCAGGTCCCGATAGCGTAGTTTCCGTTTGTCGCCACCGCGGGATAGATGGAGCCACCCTCGTTGCTGATGTCAACGGAAGTGGACCAAGAAATCCGCTCTGGATATGCGAGGCTCAGCGTTCCCGTCATGGCATACGCTCTCCGGTTGGGATCGTTGCGATGTATTTCCACCGCCATTCCACCGTCGGAAAGCGCTACTGAAGGTTCGTATCCCCAGTTGTCATACCGCTGCGATGCCTGGAAGTCAATAACAGCATTCTTGAGGACGACTCCGCGATGGTAGTGCAGAAGGTGCTGACCTGTTACTTGATGCACTTCCACCACCTGGTTCTGGTTGTTGAAGGCGATGTGCGGATTGATCCCGTCATCATAATTGACTCCCCATTCGCCAGAGTTCCACACGATCGTAAAGTCACCGGCCTTGGGGTTCTTGAACTGCCCGACTCTGTAATAAAGACCTGTGCCATTGCTGCCCGATTCGTGCACTTCAGCGATAATCCCGTTGTCATTCATGGCAATGGAACTGTGAAATCCTGCGTCAACCCGCGTCGGCTGAGTCAACCAGGATATGGATTGGTTGGCCTCCCCATTGGGATCGATCTTCCCAGTCATGTAATACAAGGCGGAACTCCTCTTGGCGAGCCCGGTGGACCAGACGAAGAGCACATACCCTTCCTTGCTGATCGCGACATTAGGCCAAGTACCTTCAGCAGGCACGCGCTGGCTTCCTCCCCAAGTCACGTTGGTTCCGATCACCTTCCCCACGTGATAGAAGAGCTCAGTCCCTGCAAGGATGTGGGTTCGATGAAACTCCAGGATCAACCCTGATGCATGCATGGCGACGGCTGTATCTTGTCCGGTGTCGTATTTCTGACTGGAGCTCCATTGCAGCTGCGCCGCGGCTGATTTCGCGGCAAGAGTCAAACAAATAATTGTCAGGCTAAATCTTAAGCACAATCTCGCTCTCACGACTGTCTCCCTCTGGCTGATCTCTGAACTCTACTTCAGCCCTACCCTTGGCATTTAGCAAGCTTCGCGCCAACTTCCAAATTATTGAAAAGGAGGGCCTTTGCTCAAGCCGAGCATCGCAATTCAATCACGAACTCCCGATAGTTCGTGAGGCGCTCGAAATCATTAACGTTCGCAAAAAGGCGCTCGCCGGAAGAGTGTAATTGTTGACTACAACAGTTAATCTCCTGCTGGTCGCGAACTTGCCTCGGATTCAGCGAATGAACGATGATCCGCCGTCCGTCGTAGAAGGCACCCAATGTTCAAGTCACCCGGTCCAAGCTATTTTCGCGACATTTGGCGAGGGCTCCGGGAGGGGTAGAATGACCTTCGCCGCGATCACGCCCAGCACTCCGCCGATCAACGTTTCCCAGGCACGCGCGGCCAAGACGGATGTTGAAGTTTCTCCGCTTATCGCCAACGTTACCATTAGCGTGAATGCATAGGCTGCGCAAGCGATGTCGTAGCGGTCCGGCAAGGCCACAGCGTAAATGATCATGGCAATAGCAGCGAGTATCCAAGCCAGCGGCGGTGCGTGCTGTGCGATTGGCAGGCAAGCGATGCCGAGCGGAACGCCGATCAACGTCCCCACGATACGCCGGCGAACGCGATCTGCAGTCCCTGAGGTTGACCCGGCGATCACATAGGTACTGGCTGTGATGGCCCATGCGGATTCTTGAAGATGGATCACGCTGCCTATGAGAACGATCACAAGTGCAGAAACCGCCGATTGCATCCCCATCCGCAGTTCTCGTGATCCATGCCCGTTCGCAGGAGAAGGTTCCGGTGCCGATGGAGGCGTTGGATGTTCCGCCGGTCCGCTGAGCAAGCGAGGAAGGATCGAGGCTACTGTAGCTATTAATCCAGCCAGCGCTACCATTGCCAGATCGGCCCGGGTAATCCCGGTTCCATAAGCGAGGAGCTGGCCGATATAGATCTGGGAGCCAATGCCCGCGCCGAGCATTCCGAATCGCTTGAGATATCCCACGAGGAACGCGCCGGTGATGAGAATCCACTCGGGTCCCAGCCGACTAGTGCCGATCGAAATCGGCGACAAGTTCATAAAAACCAATGCGCCGGCTACCGCGGCAGCATTCAAGATGACAAGGTCGCGAGTCGACAGCCAACGAGTTGCTTGACCTTCGGAAACACTGGCCCAGAGGCCGAAACCGGCAGCGAGGTAGATGAGCGCCGAGCCACCCGATATCTGATGCGAGCTGACGACCAACGCCCCCAGCATCGCCGCAATACCGTAAGCGGTTACGAGCCGCAGGCCCTTCACGCGGCGATGGACACCTGGATCGATTCTTTCAAACCAACAACAGATTCTTTCGACCATATGGAGGACCTTTTGTTAGCTGGTTTGCGGCGTTTCTGGTGGCGCTTCGGGTTTTGGTTGCAGAGCCGGCTTGCGATTCTGAGGTCGGCTCATCGGCATCGACTTCGGCTGGCTTGGCGCTCCGGGCTTGCCAAACTGGGGAGCGGGCGGCTGCTTTGGCGCCGGTTGGTTTTGACCTTGGGCCGTGGGTTGGCCAGTTCGCGGCTGACCTTGATCCGGGCGGCTTGGCGTTCCGGGCTTGGCGGGTGGTCCGGACGGTCGATTGGGACGGTCCGGATCGGTTCCGTTAGGCGGAATCGGTTGGCCCTGTCGCGGCTGACCTTGATCGGGCCGGCTTGGCGTTCCAGGTTTGCCGGAAGGTCTGGACGGTCGATCCGGTATGGGCTTCGTCGGGTTCGGCCATACCGGTTTCTCAGGCGTGGTCGGCTTGGCCGGCGGTGGGCGGCGGCCAATCGGTCGATTTCCTGGATGACCAGGTTTCACGACCGGTGGACTTGGAGGGCGGTAGTGAGGTGGACGATAGCCCCAATTGCCGCGGTAGCCGGGGCGATTGGCCCAGACGATTGGTCGCGCACGGTACCAGCGATGTAGCGGACGATAGGGATTCCGCCAACCGCTCCAGTATCCATGATTGTAGTAAGCGCGGCGTGCTCCCCAATTCCATCCCCATCCGCCCCATCCCCAGGGTTGGTCATCGACCAGTAGCGCCCCAATCCCGATTCCGACGCTGAAACTGATCCGCGGTGTCGCGACGATCACGCCGGAAGCGGGGCGAACATAAACCACGGTTGGGTCATACTGCGGCACGTAGACAACCTGCGGGTTCGCCGGCTGTATCACATAGATTGTCTGACCTGCCGGTTGCTGCTGCACTTCTACCCGTTGTTGCCCGCTGCTGCGCAACGCTCCAGAGTCATAAGCTTGAGCCCGCAACCGTTGAATCGACGCGGTGACTGCGTCCTGATCAGCCGAGAATGCCTGCCCGATCGCAGCATAATCATCGATGTGATCGGCCATCATGGACACCACTGTGGGAAAATTCACCAACGCGATGAACGCGGGATCGAACCCTTGTTTCTCTGCGGCGTCGGTGACCGCGGCGCCCGTCAAGCCGGGATTCGCTTGCAACCAGGCATTGACATCCAGGATTTCCTGCGGATTCGTCGACGCTGTGGTGATCTGGGACAGCAGCGCATCTGGGTAGAGCGCAACCGGCGCCAGCAGTTGATCCAGTTGTTCCGGCGCTGGCGCTGCCGCCTGCGCCCAGACCAAAGGACTGGGCCCCTGCAACAACATCAGCACGATCAACGGGGAAATCAGTATCGAACGTATTTTGCTCAGCATAATTGCAATCCCTTCCCTAGCCATTCGACTTATTCGTTGGTGATTTCTTGTTCAGTTCGGAAAGCAGTATCTTCGCCGGCTCCGGCGCCGTGACCTCGTTGTTGAACACGATGTCGTGCGCGCTGACATTTCTTCCGTACAACTTCTTGTTGGCTCCATTGTCCGGGCGCAGGGTCGAGCCCGACAGAGAGATTCCGGCAAAAAGTCCGCGAGACCGCGAGTACGAAAGAATTTCGGCGCGCAGGGTCACGTCGGTTTCAGCCGACGCATTGCGCCCGACCGGGCCCGCCGCCGCCGAAATATCCGCGCCCAGTTTTACTTTGCTGTCAAGAATGCTGCGGGCCGATCGGGGACTCATCAGCAACAGCACGAAGTCGGTCGCCTGTCCGCCGATCTGAAGTCCGAAGCTTCCGCCTTCGAGCGCCATCATCGTCGGTGCGCCCCAGGGACCTTTGAAGTCTTCGCCACCGCGGCAGGTCATGACACCCCTTCCATAACTTCCGCCGAATCCGAAGGCGAACTTGATCACGGAAGGCAGGACGACGATACAATCCGCCTTGTCGATAACGCTCTGCGGAATGTCATCCGGGATATTCAGAATTTCCTTCATGACATTGCCCGCATTTGCTACGCGGTCCTGTTCCTTCTTTTGCGCGAGAACAGGTGCCGCTGCGATAATCAGGAGCACGAATACAGCACAAACTCTTTTCATAAAGTTATCCTCTCTAACAGAATTAGTTTTTTCCTCTTAGCAAATCTGGCGGATGCGGTCATTCGCATTGCTCGCCGATGTTTCCTCGTTGATTGCACGCGGTGAAGTGTTGTGTGCCAGCAAAGCCTTGATCTGATCCAGTTGTCGCTCCATCCGCTCTTCGGATGCCGCGTTCTTTCCTGCCATCAGAATCAGTTTCACGGATACGAGAAACACACCTGCGTCAAGAAAAAGTTCGTGCGTGAATCCCTTGACAGCTAACGACAGACTGAACAATCCAACAGTCAGCAGAATCACGACGTTGGCCCACGGATCACTCGACTTGAACAATTTCATGGCAAATCACTCCTTCATCGAACTTGCTCTTTCACTGGTCACCAGGAACGAAATCTCATGCTTGATGAGCTGAAATCGTTGGTGTTAACACGGCTGTCGATTGGCGAGGGCCCCGCTGAATGCGAAGGCCCTCCACCGTGAAGTGCCCTCTGTTACTTCGCAACTGGCACCCACACCGCATCTGCAGAGGCGAGTTCTACCCCGGCAACTTCGGTGTTGATCGACACATTTTGAAGCTGCGCCTTTTTCCCGGGCTGTGCCGAAAAGCTCAACAGATACTGGTTGTTGAGGATGTTCTGCAGTTGGTCGAGATACGGCGCGAAACTCACCGGTTGCTGCAGCCCCAGAAAAAAGGACTCGCCACCGGTTACATCGGACAGCTTCGCAATGCCCGACTGTCCATTCGTGGCTTCCCAGTAGTTGCGGCCTCGGCGGCCCGCACCGGGGGCATAGATCGTATGGATGATGGTGCCAGTCCGCATGGCGACATCGCTTGCCGAATCTACGTCGGGATTGATATACAAGCCGCGCCAAGGTATGGAGCGACGGGCGCGGTCGATTCCGTCCGTAACCATCAAAACCTCACGCCGGTTCTGGCTTGCTGGCCAGCGCTTCATCAGATCGATCACCGAGAGGTAAGGACTTCCGTAAGCGCCGACTGACGCCAAGGGTAACCGCAGGGCCTTGGCAGCTGCGGCGTGGTCCGTGGTGAAATTCTGTGCGATCTGAACTGTGGCGTTTCGCATGTATCCGACGCCGATCGCAGTCGTCGACGGCTGAGTGTTGATAAACGTCTTCAGGTCGTCGAGGTGCATTCCCAATGTCAGGTTTGAGGCGTCATCGATCAGGATGAACAGATCGAGACCCGCTCGATCGCCCTTAGCTGGAACCCACTCCGTCACTTTCAGGCGTTCTTTGCCCTGGGTGACGGCGATGTCCTGTTGGCTGAGTTCAGGCATGCGTTTGTCGTTTGGCACGCTTGCCGTGACAGTCACTCTTACCGGCACGCTAGCGGCCGCTTCTTGTGCGTTCGATGGAGCGACGGTCATAATCGCGGCTGCTATCGTTACTGCTGCGCAAAACATACTCATTCTGGATTTCATAGTGCTTCCTCTTTTCATTTCGTTTTTCGAGTCCGGATCGAGTCTCACCTGTTGGTAATGCACCCTCTGTTCCAAACGTCAACTGATTGCAAATATGAGCGGTGTTACGAATTTGGCTTTCCGAAACTCTCGGAAATTTCCGAGAGTTCGCGAAGGCCGCAGAGAGTCAGAGGGAAAGAGAGTCAGAGATTGGTTTCAGGAGAGAACACCTTTGCCCGTTCGACGCAGGCGGTCGTACGAAAGCGCGGGAGCGCCGCCATTCTTATTCAATAATCTCGATGGCGACGCCCGCTCTACGGCTACGTTATATAAAGATGAATCGCTAGTTCTGAGAGTGAATGGGCGCGTTCAGGCGAACGACTTGGCCGCTCTCGAGCTCGTATTCCGCCTCGATCACGGTGAGCTTGCCCGACTTCACCGCATTGCGAATGATCTCGCTGTTGGCCACAAGATCCATCGCGCTGCGATGAACGTTTTCCTTGATCGCCGCCTCGACAAGATCATCGGCCTTGGCGTAAGTTTTCGCTTGAGTTACGGCAGGACTAATCTTTTCTACGATAGCGTCCAGGTTCGGGCTCGGCATCTTTTCATCGGAACAGGCTGCATTCACCGCGCCACATTTCTGATGTCCGAGCACGACCAGCAGAGGGCTATGCAAGTGATCCACCGCGTACTCGATGCTTCCGAGCGCCACAGCGTCAGCGACATTCCCGGCAGTCCGCACCACGAAGATGTCTCCCAGGCTCTGGTCGAAAATCAGTTCTGGACCAACCCGACTGTCGGAACACGAGAGGATGATCGCTTTCGGAGATTGTCCGGAAGCCAGCTTATGGCGCAGGGAAACCAGGTTGCGCGTCTGGGGCTTGCCAGCGACAAATCGGCGATTGCCGGCCATCAGACTATCCCAGACTTCAGCCGCGGACGGTGCAGCGTGACTGGGAGCATGCGATGAGTGTTGCGCGGGAGCGGTAGGCGGGGTTTGTGCGATTCCCGAACCTGCGAGCGTTAACACAAGACTAAGGCACAAAGTGCGAATCATGAATCTTTCCTCCAGATTGAATCTCTATCTGCATCTCCGGTCGGCTTTAGGATGGTTAGCATCACGGTATCGCTCTCCGGGAGTATCTGATACTCGACGAAGCGCGGAATCTCAAGCCATTTGCCGCTGTATTCCACCAGGGCGCCGTTGATCGCAATTTTGCCGGTCCCACGAATGAAGCACAGCGTGGCGGCAGAGGTCTCGTAACGGTACTCTACGCCCTTCTCGTTGGGTTTGATGTAGGTCAGAGCGCCCAACGCAAAATCGTCCTTATGCACATGGATTCTTCGATTTCCAGACAGCTGTTGGACGCTGAACTTGGTGCCAGATTCAGTCATTGTGATTTCTCCTTCGTAACTGCCGAACGCGTTGCGAACTTCTCGCGTTTGATATTGCACCCCTTGGGCCAACTTGCGAGTCATTGCAGGCACTGGGTTTACGCAGGTCGGACGGTCACGGCTCAGTTGGAAATTCCTGAAAGTTCGTGAGTGGAGGGGCGAGGCGGAATAGAGGGAGACTCCTCTTTGACCATGGTTTGATTCAGCGGTCGATTTCTAAGCACGAGCGGCTAGGCAAATCTAAAGGGGCGCACGGTTACTGTGGCAGTGGCGGATCTAGCATCCCCTGAAACGAAGTTCCGAGAAACTTCCCGGTCGCGTCGAAATCCCAGTTGAAAATGGCCTGCCCAGCGCTTGCGCAGGCATGACAGCCGTTGCGCAGCGGGTAGGCTACGGTGAACTGTATCCCGCCATCGGGGCCGACCTGGGAGTTCGGCCATATCTTTCCGTCACGATCTCCAGGCCAGACATCGATGTTGGGAAATTGCAGCTTGGCGTCCTGGAACTGGGAACTCATTTTCATGGTTTTGACGTCGAGCAGCTTTAGATCTTCAACATTGACGATTTGCGGCTGTCCATTCAGCAGAAGTAGCCCGTAGTTCGTATTAGCGCGCAATGGGTACGTGACCCAGGCGAATGCTACCGGGCCTTCGTCCTGGAACCCCGTCATAATGGCAAACTCGCCATGACTTTCCTTGTAGAGTTCTCGCGTAAAACTTAGGGCGGCAGCTGGCGCACCGGCCGGCGCCATCTGGCCGATCATGCATTCTGGTATTGAGGTAAGAATCTGGTCGCAGACAGAATGTGCCGTATTCATGAACTGGGGCGGTATCTGCCAGACGGCCGAAGCCCCGATCTTGGTCGGCGGCTGCTCCGACTGTGCAGTCAACCATACAGCCAAGGAAAGAAGAACAGCTAGCAATTGATAGGAGTAACGCATGTCTGTCCTCAGAATTCCGAATGGTACTTCCTCTTATGTCGAACCTTATCAGCGTTGCCGAAGCGCCTGTGCGGCAGGCGCTTCGATACGCTCGTTGTAATTAGGCTGCGTCGCTGGCAACAGCGCTGCGAAGCGTGAATCCGGCTCCCAGAGCCAGCAGACCGAGCATCCTAACAAGGGTAGGGGGCTGGTCGTCGTAGGTAGCGCTTCCGCAGTCATTACAGTGTCATGCACTTCGGCGACTTCGACCTCCTCTCCGCTAGGCTCCACTGCCTTCACCGGGGCCTGCGGCAGAAGAGGAGCCGGAGCTTTCGCTTTGGACTTCATGGATTTTGGCTGCTGCAGAGAATCCAGGAGTCCGAGTCCCACGAATAGCCAAGAAGCGTTATAGATCTTTGGTCAGTTTCATAAGACGATTTAAGCATTACCAAGACGTTATCCAGAGCACCTAGTTGGCATAGAACCGGCGTTTGTCGATTTTGAGTGCGCGAATCTTGGAATCCAGCGTCGAAGGCGGCATGCCTAGCTTTGCCGCGGCGCCAGATGAGCCGGACACTCGGCCTTTGCATTCCGCCAGCGCAGCTTCGATGAGTTCCTTTTCTTGTAAAACCATCTCTTGTGAAAGCGGCCGAGCCGGGCTGGCCGCGGTCGACAACCAGCTTTCATCCACCGAGAAGTTCTCGGAGTCGCACAGGATCGCGGAGCGTTCGATGACATTCTGCAGCTCGCGAATATTGCCGGGCCAGGAATAGGACTGCAACCGATCCAGACTTTTCTTGTCGATACTCTTTACATCCTTGCCCGCTTTGCTGCAGTAACGGTGGATGAAGTACTTGACGAGAAGCCGAATGTCTTCTTTCCTCTCTCGCAGCGCAGGAATTTCCAGCGGAAACACGTTGATGCGGTAGTACAAGTCGCTGCGGAAGGTGCCGGCTTCGATGGCAGCGGGCAAGTCACGATGCGTGGCGGCGATGACACGGACGTTGGCGCGAATGGTCTGGTTGCTGCCAACGCGCTGAAATTCCCTCTCCTGCAAAACGCGCAAGAGGGCGACCTGTGTCTCGGCCGGAAGCTCGCCGATTTCATCGAGGAAGAGAGTACCTCCTTCGGCCAGTTCAAAGCGGCCAATGCGACGCTGCAGCGCTCCAGTGAAGGCGCCTTTTTCATGTCCAAACAATTCCGATGCGATCAGGTCTCGTGGAATGGCGGCGCAGTTTACGCTCACAAAAGGACGATCCGCACGATCGGAACGCTTGTGAATTGCGCGGGCGATCAATTCTTTGCCGGTGCCAGTTTCACCCGTGATCAGGACTGTAGAGTCGGTTCGCGCGACTTTGGTGACGCGCGCCAGTACCGCCTGGAGACGCGATGAGGAGCCGACAATTTCTTCGAACATCGACATCGCATCGATTTCTTCCCGCAAAGCAAGATTCTCGCGCTGAGCCTCTTCTTTAGATCGCTTATGCTCATCGATATCGATCCGGGTGCCGCACCAGCGGACAACCCGGCCTTGTTCGTCGCATAAGGGAAAAAGTTGGTGCAGGAACCAGCGGTACTGGCCATTCTTGCTCCGAACGCGCGCTTCGGCTTCGACAGGTATTCCGTGCGCTATGGCATCCCGGTATGCTCCCAGAAGCGCTTCGAGATCCTCAGGATGAATAATTGCGCCGAGCCGCTCTGTTGGAGTGATCGCGTCAATCCGCCCGAGATATTCCCGCGCTGCGCGATTAACAAAAGACAGGGTTGCATCCGGCTCGAGGATGAACATGTGTTGTGGTACAGCGTCCATGACCTGCTCAATGTGGCGAGCGCTGACGGCGACAGCCGAATCCGCGGCGATCAGATTCTCGAAAACATGGAGATCCACGGGCGGAGCCATAGGATAGGCAGAGTGGGTCAGACCAAATGACTGCAGTTCCCCACCGGGAATCGAAGCCGCCTCAATGTCCGGAACCAAATAGCTCATTGCAATTCTCCGCAAGCCTCAAATCTTCGTGCTTGATGGAGGTACTATGCAGGCTATCGAGCTTAGACCGCATCTGGCGATATGCAGTTTTTTCAATCCGACCGCGGTCTACTCGTCCAATACTACTTTTCGGATATTTCGGATGTAAGGTTGGGGGAAAGAGTAAGAGTGTAGCGCCACTGGAACAGAGAAAGAAGGAGGGGAGGTTTATGAACTGACTGCGCCAGGGATGATGATCTTGCGCCGGCCGAAGAGGTAGGCATCCAGGGAGATTGCCCCGGGCCCCAACAGGAGAATCGCGATCGCCACCGCAATCGTGTTGACATTCAGACAGCTCAAGGAAGAAACCCACGCTGGATGCCACAGCCAGACTGCTATGCCCGCCAGTGCTGAAACGCCAGCCACGAGCGGGGTCAGGAAACCAAGCACAAGAGAAGTTCCAGCGACAAGAGCGAGCACGCCGATGGCTAACCCCTCCAAGTGCACCTGAGAGGCCTGCACGCAGGCGAGACCGTCGACAAGCAGCCTTACGCCGATGGCGCTTCGCAACAATAGCAATCCTATGGCGGGCAAGCCAGCCGGGAATTTTGTGTACCGCCGCTTCAAGCTCTCTTTCCCCTCAGTCGCGAGTGAAGCCACTCGCACAAAGACTACCGGTTAACAGGCTGACGAGAATCTGCCGAATTTTAGATTTTCGGATACTACTAAAGTGGTACTTTCTTGAATCTCGAAGGGCTGAGCCCGGCACGGTGTGATTGGCTTACAGGTGGATGATGCCGCGGCGGACTGCAATGGTAATCGCTTGGGTGCGATCGCTGGCGCCCAGCTTCTCCATAATATGTTGGATGTGAACCTTGACCGTGCCTTCGGAGATGAAGAGGCGGTCAGCGATGTCGCGATTGCGATTGCCCTCGGCAACATGCTGTAAAATCTCGATCTCGCGGGCGGTGAGTGCTTCATCGCTCATATGGTTTGCCAGGCGCGCGGCGATCTCCGCGGGAATTGCTTTCTTGCCTGCATGCACTTTCCTGATCGCCTCGATTACGTCATTCGGGGGCATGCTCTTGAGCATGTAGCCTCTCGCTCCACCGCTCAGCGCCCGCTGCATTTCAACATCGCCTTCGGACGAGGTAACCATGATGATTCGAGCTTCAGGGAACTCGCTTCGGATCGTGACCATGGCATCGATTCCGCTCATATCGGGGAGCCGCACATCCATGAGAACGACATCCGGTTGACACTCCCGAAAGCGCTGGATTGCCTCATGGCCCGTCGAGCCCTGGCCCACCACCTGCATGTCGACCTGGTAGTTGATCAAGGCAGCTAGTCCCTCGCGCACCAAGGGATGGTCATCAATGCTGAGAACACGAATTTTCGTCTCGTCGTTCACTTGTGTTGTTCCTCACCAGGTTCCTTGACGTTCTTACTGAGCCTCTGAGGATACAACCTGGTCAACCAATTCCATGATCGGCCTGTGGAGGCGTCTTGAAATGTCACAGCGCCAACCACCGAGAGCAGGACCTCGGTTCCGGCGTTGGCACGGCTTAACACCTCGAGTTTTGCACCGATTTTTTCCGCTCGTTCTCGCATGCCGGTCAGGCCCCAATGTCCTTCGCGACCCACTCTCAACAGGCCAGATTCCATGCCGCACCCATTGTCTCGCACCAGGATGCGCAAGTGACTCGGGGCATAGTCGATTTCCACTTCAATCTTAGTGGCGCGGGCATGGCGGAATGCGTTAAGGACCGCTTCGCGCGCGATGAGGTAGGCCTCATCTCGGACCAACGGGCGCAAGAGTCGCGGCTGGCCCTCCGTAGCCACCTGAAAATCAATGCTTGGCGGCAGCGAAAACTCTTTGGGCAAGCGGGACAGAGCGTGTTCCAGGCCGTCGGACGTGGCCTCGGAAGCGCGCAGAGAGCGAAGGGCATTGCGGCCCTCCTGGCTCACCTGGATTAGCAGCTCCGAGCCACGTTTTACCGCGCTCTTCGCCGGCGAATCTTCCGGTAAGCGAGCGTCTGCCAAATTAAAGTGGAGCGAAGCGCTGTAAATTCCCTGCAGCAGCGTGTCATGGAGGTCTCGAGCGATTCTCTCGCGCTCCTCGAGCCGTTCCTCGAAACGCGTTTGCATCCGTGCAGCCAAGTGACGCAGGCGAAGCACATAAATCAGCCCGAGGATACCGGCAGCAGCGAAGACACTTAAGATTCGAAACCACGCCGTCTGGTAGAACGCCGGAAGCACTTCAAAACCGACCTCTGCACCCACCTCGTTCCACACACCGTCATTGTTGCTGGCGATAACATGAAATCGGTAATTTCCCGGTGGCAGATCGGTGTAAAAAGCCTGGCGGCGATTTTGGGGGTCCTGCCAATCTGAATCGTGTCCCTCAAGTTTGTAGCGGAAACGAACTTTCTCGGGAACAACGAAACTGAGCGCCGTATAATCGATCTCAACATCTTTGGTCCGCACCGGCAGATGAACGTTCTCACGCGTTGAATATTTCTTTCGATCGGCAACAATCTGTTCCACACGCACCGGTGGCGGAATACCATTCCGATCCAGATGTTCCGGATCAACCATCTGCAGGATGTTTTCGTTCGCAAACCATAGCTTGCCGTCTGGCGAAGCAGAAATCTCCGGGCGAAAGTTGGTCAGGCTAGGCTGGGCCCCGTCAAACACGTCCAAAGTCTTGACGTTCAACTGGACATCCGGATGCTCGCGCCACCGATTGAGTTCTGCCGCAGCGATCACGACGAAGCCACAACGCGTATCCAGCCAGAGAGATCCGTGATTGTCCTTTGCGAGTGCGTACACGTCATCGCAGGGCAAGCCATTGCGCGAACTTAAGGTTTGTTCCTTTTCTTTGTCCCACAGAAACGTTTCGTCCGAACTGGCACCCCAGATCGCATCTTCGCCGTCCACGAGCAGGTTGCGAATGGGCTGTTTCCTCGACCGACTGCTGGACAAAATCTCCAACTTGCCTTGCTGGTATCGAGCCAAGTCTCCAGAGGACAAGCCCAACCAAATGCCGCCCTTGGGATCTGCCGCGATCGACGCCACGCGCGGAATACGTGGCGGAGGAATCTCTTCTAGCACGCGAAGATCCCGGATGCGAAAGAGAGCTGGCTGAGTCGTGACGGCCCAGATATTGTGATCACTATCCTCTGTAAGTGCGACGACGACTCCAATGGGCTTGCCGTCTGGCTTGCTCACTCCATGAAATTGACCGTGCTCATAAGCGGTCAACGTGTCGTCAACTCCAACCCAGAGGCGCCCCGCGTGATCTTCGAAGAGCGAGGTGATTAGTCTCCCGGGGAGCCCGTTCTTTGTCCCTATGGCAGATAGCTTTCCCTCGCGAAGGACATTCAATGCTTGCGTATTCCCGATGAATATTGTGCCGTCTCGAGTAGCGAGGACCGAATCGGCGTCCTCGGCGGTCAGCCCCTCGCGGATCGAAAAGCTGATCACGCTCGTCTCGTGAAAGCGATCGATACCCCTAGAGGTCGCCACCCAGAGATCGCCTTCTCTGTCTTCATACATTCCCTGCACCGAATTGCTCGACAAACCGTCCGCGCTGTCAAAATGATCCGCTCGACCACCATAAATCCGATAAATCCCCCGGTTTCCTGTACCAACCCATATTCCGCCATTCCGATCCGTCAGCAGGGCCGATACTTCAACTGCGGTACTGTCCATTCCCGCGACGACGTAATCCTTCCACGTCCCATCTTGCAGGAGCCGCTGAAGGCCCAATCCCTTCCCCGAACGCTTCATCCCAACTAACAGGGATGCATCGTCGCCACCAGCGATCGCGCCGACTCCGGCAAGCCCTTGGAACTTGCTCAAGGCGCTGTCGATATAAGTCTTCGTGTCGCTTCCGGATTTCCAACGACATAACCCAAGTGAACTGCCAACCCACAAGTGATCTGAAGCATCGCTATAAAGTGGCTGCGCATAGGCAAACGGGATCCCATCCGAGGAACCGTGGCAGCGAAGGGTGTTCCCGGTTACTTCGCAGAGGGGACCAGTATCATCGCGGACCTGGCTGCGCGTAATCCAAATCGCGCCTTTGCTGTCTTGCACAATGGTCTCTATGAATGCAGGTGACTGCGAAACATTGTGAAGATCAACTTCATCCCAATTCGCCAATCCTCGCGTGGTTCCGATCCACAAACTTCCATCGTTTGCGCCGAGAAGCGAATGAATGCGCGAACTCGGAAGCTGCTTGCCGTCTGGCGCAGTCCACGGCACGAAGCGCACGCCGTCAAAACGAACCAATCCTCCTTCAGTGCCGATCCAGAGATAGCCATCCTTTGTTTGCGTGATCGCTTGTGGCGTTCCCGTGAAGAAACCATCTTGAATCCGCCATGCCGTATGCGCATATTGGGAGATTTGCCGGTCCGGGTCGAGAGCGGCAGCCGAGATCGTGAGGTGAGCGAGCGAAATCCAGACTAACAGCGTTCGCGAATAAAGCCGCATCATCATTGTCGAACAAAAATCAAGTGTGGTGGGACCATGCGCGGTCAAGCGCCGCAACCTCAAGCTCTTTTTCTCGGTCCTGGGGCCGATCTCAAACACAGCTTCAGTTAAAAGCGCGTCGCTACGTCTGGCTGGAGCGTCCTTGATTATAAGCGCTCGGCAGCAACAACGATGGCAAAGCCTTTGTTGAACTGAAGGTCAAATCCGTAGCTCGTATTGTCTCTGACAGCTTCGATCAATGAACATGTCCTCGTCACGAACTTTCGTGATTTTCTGGCCGGTCAAGATCTTTCGATTCCTGCAAACACACTGCTTTTAATGAGTTGCAACTTGGCGCGAAAGTTGCATTCGCAGAACTGAGATCGACTACTCACGAAAAGGAGGAGATCAACGAAAACAATGGTGGGGCCAGGCAAGAATGAAGTTAAGAAGGCGGGTTAAGCCCGGCCCCTGCTAATCCTCTCTAACCGCTTAGTAACGGGAGACAAACCGAGCTCGAACGCTTATTACTCATAGGAGTCATGAAAAATGAAAAATGAAATGTGGGTTGCTCTCATAATTCTTGCGACACTTCCGCTCTCCGCCCAAAACGTGGGTCCGAATGGCTCCCCAAATGGTGAAGAAGTCACTGCGCTGGCCCAGGACTATGCTGCTCGCGTTGACGGATTACTACGAGAGGTTCATGCGAGCTTGCAGGGAATTTCCGAAGGTATGGAAGCCGGTCGCTTGACGCCAGAACAGGGGCGCGAACTGAAGTTGGCGGCAACGCGGGACATGATCTCACGCCTGGATACGCTTTCGGCCGTGTACGATGTGCGGCTCGAAAGAAAAGACAAGGTTCACGGCGAGTCCGGACCGGTTTTTCGTGATGTCTCTGCCGAAGATAAACCCGGCGCCGCACCGAGCACAAGTCGAACGGTTAGCGTGAAAGAACTCCGGCGGGAAAGGGCGATCGCGATGCCGAAGCGGTCCGTCGTGGAGGTTACGCGATGACGGTTATTGAGCACGTGCTTTCTCGGCTAAACGCCATCGGAATAACTGGTGTTTTTGGCGTTCCGGGCGATTTCGCCTTTCCACTGAACGATGCCATCAGCATGGATCCCAAGATGCGGTGGATTGGCTGCTGCAATGAACTCAATGCCGCTTATGCCGCCGATGGGTACGCACGGGTTAAAGGAGTTGGCGCGATTTGTACTACCTATGGGGTAGGGGAACTGAGCGCGCTTGCCGGAATCGCTGGATCCTATGCAGAACACCTGCCGGTATTTCATCTGGTCGGCGCACCCAGCATGACAGTGCAGGGAGCGCGAGCACTGATGCATCACACGCTCGGCAATGGGGAGTATGACTTATTTCATACAATGGCAAAGCCCGCCGTTTGCGCCAGTGCCATTCTTACTCCGCAGAACGCGGCCTACGAAACCGAACGGTTGATCGCGGAGGCGCTCTACCATCGGCGCCCGGTTTACATGGCTTTCCCCACCGATCTTGCCAATCAGCCGATACTCGGCGGCGCCCAGCCGATTTGTATACCGCGTAGCGAACCGAGATCGCTCGCGGCAGCTACAGATGCGATTGTTTCAGCCCTTTCCAAATCCGACTCTGCCTGTATTCTCCCCGGAATTTTGGTGGCCCGGACAGGACTGCGATCCCGATTACTTGATCTCGTGAATGCCTCGGGGCTGCCGTTCGCGACGATGTTCATGGCGAAATCCGTGCTTGATGAACAGCATCCCTCCTACGTCGGGATGTACGACGGCAAACTGATGAATCACGGCGTCCGGGAGTTCGTTGAGGGGTGCGACCGTGTGCTTGCCATTGGCACGCTGTTCACCGATTTCAACACTGGCGCCTTCACGGCGAATATCAATCCGGACAAACTCATTAACATCGCGCATCATCGGGTGCACGTTGGGTCAAAGGTCTATCCGAACGTTGAGATCGGGGACCTCCTCGTGGCACTGGCTGAGCGGATGCCGAAGCGCAACAACTGGGGTGCGAATGTTGCTCCCGTTTCGCTTGGCTCACCGGCCGGCACCGGTGGAGATCCAATTACGGCCGATGCGCTTTACCCACGCTGGGCGAATTTTCTCGAGCCGGGCGACGTTCTGGTCGCTGAGACCGGGACTGCCTCAATGGGACTTGGATTCGCTCGAATGCCCAGCAGAGCTTCGTTTCACAATCAGACGCTATGGGGATCCATCGGCTGGGCTACGCCCGCCGCTTTCGGAGCTGCAGTGGCAGCTCCCGACCGGCGCGTGGTACTGGTAACGGGAGACGGAGCGCATCAGGTCACGGCACAAGAAATCTCGCAGTTCGGGCGCCGAGGTCTTCAGCCGATCATCTTTGTTCTCAATAACTCGGGGTATCTGATCGAAAGACTCCTTTGCAAGGACCCCGCCATCGCATACAACGACATTGCGCCATGGAATTACTCTGAACTGCCTAACGTCTTGGGATGCAGCGGCTGGTTCACTGCCCGTGTAGACACATGCGGAAAGCTAGACGAGGCTCTGAACAAGGCATCTCGTGCGAAAAACGGCGCCTACATCGAAGTAGTAACCGATCCTTACGCTGCCTCGCCACTTGCGCTCAAGCTTCACGAGAGCCTGCAGTCGCTCTGCGAATCCTGATCCTTCCCCCGCGGAGGTTGGGAAGCTTGAATCCTCGCTGCCAGCCCTCCTCCCCTTTCCTTACCACCTCGTTATGAGTGCGTCCAGAACGAACAAAAGGGTCGCTACTTCGCGTCAAGGTAGTCAGGAATCTCCAGAGTCTCTCTCCGCTTGCTCTCACGCAGCATAAGACGACATGCACGCACTTTAGAATCCGCGAACTTCTCTGCCTATGAGTAAGGCACACTGTGTCTGTTCGTCATCAAGAATCAAGCGGTGTGAAAGCGACGCTTATCGATTCTCAGACTCCGGATCTTGGAATCGAGCGTGGAAGGAGGCATGCCAAGTTTGGCGGCCGCACCCGTAGGACCGGCAACGCGGCCCCTGCAGTCTGCAAGTGCGGATTCGATGGACTCCTTCTCCTGCGCGACTAGCTCATGCGCCAACTGCCGAGCGGGGCGAGGCTGGGCGGAAAGCCAACTCTCATCGACCGAGAGATTCTCCGAGTCACAGAGAATCACCGAACGCTCAATGACATTCTGCAACTCGCGAATGTTGCCGGGCCAGGAATAGGACTGCAATCCGTCCATGCTCTTCTTTTCGATGTGTCGAAAATGTTTCCCCGTTCTTGTGGCATAGCGATCGATAAAATACTCAACCAGCAGACGGATATCTTCGCGTCGTTCCCGCAAAGGGGGCAGCTCCAGCGGAAACACATTGATGCGGTAGTACAGATCGTTACGAAATGTACCGGCCGCAATCTCCGCAGGCAGGTCTCGATGGGTAGCGGCAATGACACGCACATCAGCGCGAATCGACAGATTGCTGCCAACTCGCTGAAACTCCCGTTCCTGCAACACACGTAGCAGAGCGATTTGCGTCTCCGCCGGAAGCTCTCCGATCTCGTCCAGAAAAATCGTTCCTCCCTCGGCCAACTCAAAGCGTCCGAGGCGTTTCTGCAGAGCGCCTGTGAATGCGCCTTTTTCATGCCCAAACAATTCAGAGGCGATCAGATCACGCGGGATAGCCGCACAGTTCACGCTCACGAAAACTCTGTCAGATCGTGGAGAGCGCTTGTGAATGGCGCGCGCGACGAGCTCCTTTCCGGTCCCAGTTTCCCCAGTGATCAAGACCGTAGAGTCCGTCCCCGCGACTTTGGCTGCTCGAGCGAGGACGTGTCGCAGTGCTGACGAGGTTCCAACGATCGATTCGAACATCGAGGACTGGTCAATCTCTTCACGCAGGGCCAAATTCTCGCGTTCCGCGCGTTCTTGGTCTTGCTTTCGATCTTCAATATCCGTTCGCGTTAAGCACCAGCGGGTAACTACGCCACCGTCCCTCAGCGGTGTCAACTGATGAAGAAACCAACGATATAGACCATCATGCCTTCGGATGCGCACTTCGATCTCGCTGGGTTGCCCGCCCTTCATCGAACCCAACAGCCACGATAGGAATCCTTCCAGGTCCTCAGAATGAGTGGTTTTCTTAACGAAATCAGTCAGAGAAGTGAACTCCACGTCCCCGAAATACTGGCGTGCTGTCTGATTCCCATAGAAGCGGCTGAAATCCGTCTCCAGAAGAACCATGTGTTGGGGGACCATGTCGACGACCTGTTGGAGCTGGCGCTCGCGTCTGCGCAGTTCTTCTTCGGACTGATGAATTTTCTCAAAAGCACGGGCATTCGTAATCGCCACCGCAACCTGGTCGGCAAAGATTCGCAGCCACGCAAAATCTTGTTCGCACAGCGCTTCACGGCTGAATAAGGCTAAGACTCCAAGAACTTGCCCACGGCTGACGAGGGGATAGCCCGCAAAACTCCGGATGCCCTCACGTTCCGCCCACTCCTTCCGGCGAATCCACTCACTCTCGACTGCAGAATCGGGAATCAGGATCGATTTCCCGGTCGCTCCGATTTCTCCAACCTTGCGATGTCCGAGTGGAATCCTGCGGAATTGCCCCTGCAAATAAGACCAGTCTTCTCCAGAAGAACTCTTGGGTGAGCCGGCACTGGCGACCAAATGAAGACATCGAGTTTGATCAGCGCAATCGGCCTTGCGAAAACATGTGTCGCACAAGTCACCGGGCGAAAGTAGCCAGATGCGTGCCAGAGCCACGTCTGGCTGCACAGCCAGGCCATCGACAGTAGATTTCAGAACTTCATGAGTGGCATGCTCGCCAGCGACGGTCGCAGCAAGGGAGAGTAACGGTTCGGCCTGCACGGTCTTTGCCCCCTAAATGGTACGAATTCTAGCATCGAAAAATCAGCACAGATAGAGGTCAAGTAAGCCTTCGCTGTGGTCTCCCCGTATACATCGTCCCCTTCGGAGAATGACGATCCATCCTGTTCAGTGCGGCACCTCACGAAGTCTCGTGAATTTCCGAGCAATTAGTCAGCTCCAAATTGCCTAACTTGCCCGCTTTCAGCCAATTGGCTTTGGCTGGCAGCTTGCGATAACAGAAGCCTGAGTGATGACGGATGTACCGAGGGAATCAAAATGATGCACCGCATTTCAGAGAAGATGCTGACCAAGCGAGCGCTCCGCCGCTCGATTCTCCTGTTCCTTATTAACGCCCTGATTAATGTCTTTGCTCTTCCCGCTTGCGCGCAGACTGCCGCAAACGGGGGATGGCCTCTCTTGGAAGGCGGACTGGGACAGAAAAGCCCCGGACAGAGGCTAGCCGCAGTCCGAGTCTTGGGCCTCATCCCCGACGATCCTCATGCCACTGAACTAGCCGAGAAGGCGTTGACCGACAAGAACAGTTCAGTCCGGGCCGCGGCTGCTACATCGCTGGGCCAGATGCGCGCGTCCGGAGCGGAAGCGAGCTTGAAGCAGGCGCTTAACGATAAAAACTTGTCCGTCGTGATGGCCGCTGCGCATGCCTTGGGTTTGCTAAATGATCCGGCTTGCTACGACGCTTACTATGAGATCTACACTGGCGAGCGCAAGAACGATTCCGGCATGATCGCCCAAGAGATGAAAGCGCTCCATGACCCGAAGCAGGTGGCGAAGATGGGATTCAGCGAAGGAGTCGGCTATGTCCCGTTCGCCGGCATCGGATGGGAAGCTCTGCAGACGATCATGAGAGACAGAAAGAGTGGCGCGGCCGCGAAGGCCGCCTTAATCTCCGCTCTCGCCACAGATCCGGACGCCCGCACGCGTCCAGTTCTGCTGACGGCAAGCCAGAACCAAAACTGGGTGCTGCGGGTGGCCGCGTTGGACGCCATCGCCAAGCGCGGAGACTCAACCCTCCTGCCGGGAATTGAGCCCAGACTCTCCGACCACAAACGTGAAGTGAGATACACCGCGGCAGCCACGGTCATTCGTTTGAGCGACCTCGCGAGGGCACAGGCAGAAGATCCGAAGATTGCCCAAACAGCGATGTCTGCAAAAGCGGGAGAACCGCAGGCAACGAGCGCTGCCATGCAAACCGCAAAGTGAGCACGCTTGTATGTTGAGCCTGATTCGCCAAATTATCCGACCCTTTCGCGGGGCGTTCTTCATCGTAGCTTTGATGGCCATGATGTTGGCGACGGCGATGAGCCTGGGGGCCCCGTGGGCACTGTCGATCATTATCGACAACATTTGCCGGCGGACACCAGCAAGCTCACTTGGCGAAGTCACGTAGCGGTTCGCCCGCCGCCATTCTCATCAGCATCTTCAAGCCTGGCAGTTCTCCCCGAGTCCCACTCCCTCGTCACGTGTGCACGCTCTGAATACGGTCGCGACCCGTTCCCGACTTTTCTCCAAGCAAGGGACGCGCATCCTTGACGACGGCGTCCCCGGTCGCGCTGGGAACCAGTCAGTCCCGAAATCTCGAAAATCCGCGAACGAATCGAGGCGAAGAAAGTCGGTAACCCATTGGTTTTACGAAAGAAAGGATTGGTCACGGCGATGCATTACCAGTTGACGCAGGGCTGGTTGACGAGGCCCATGACATCTGAAGAAAAGGATCACGAAAATGAAATTACGCAAGATCGCTCTCGCATTATTCCTCGGAGCGGCTTCGATGGCCGCCTCCGCCGCCGATAACTCTACTTCAAAAAGTCCCGATGCCTCGGGCAGCTTATTTTTCGCCAACGGCACAAATACGGATCACAACAATTACGATGCATTTCGCATCGCGCGGCCCAAGCTGGGCGAAGCGGTTAGCGGCACCACGATGGTGAAAGCCGTTTTGCGCGTAGGCGACGGGATCAAGCCCGAATCGCTGCGTGTTAAGTTGAACGGGAAAAATGTCACCTCGCACTTCCAGCGCGGAGAATGCGAGAAAAATGCCTGTAAATGGACTGCCGAACTCACGAAAGCCAACCGGCTGCTGACCGGCCAGAATCAGCTCATCGCACTTGCCCGTAACTCGCGCCGCAATATTGAACTGGCGCGCGTGACGTTCAGTTATTTCCCAGGTGTGACCTCGGGTGCTACTTATTACACGCCCGCCGCCGTCGGGATCTCCCTCAACGCAGGTGGCGCTCAGCCGTGGGTTTCTCTGACAACGGGCACTCCCGCCAATCTGCAAGACAACCTTAATGGGGACGGCGTTCAATTCCCGTACCGCGACGCTACGTTTCCCGCGGCCACCGACACACCATGCACCTCGCGCTATCAGGTCGTGGTCCTGAATCGCCAGGCTCCGACCCAGGAAGATGGCTATATGTGTCCTGCAGACGCAGCTACACTCAAGAATGATCTCGCTGGCCTGACGAAAGGGACCGAGATCGTGCTGGTCGGCACCACGGAGTATCACAGCGCCGACGCCGGTCTGGATACGACGGCCATTGGAGGAACCAACTATTCCAGCTATCCCGCGAGTTGGCAGCCGCAGGGATATGCGGCGATTGGCGTTCCGGGAGCCGCACCGGGCAGTGCATACGAAAGCTACTTCCTTGCGTCCGACGTGGGCAAGTCTTACCAGCAAAACCCGTTCGCCCAGGGTCTCCTGTCACTGGATAGTAATTCCAACTACAACTTCCATGCCGGCAACAATCTTCAGTTCGAGGCCTACCCGAATAATCCAAATCTCGGTACGTCTACGTTTACTGTGGATTATTACGGCGCGTCGACCTTGCAAATGTTGCCACCGGTCGGCTCTACGAATGGCATTTGGCTTCTGGTGCTCGATCGGGTGACGTTGCAACCGATCGATTACTCCGGCCAGGGGCCTTGTAGCGGCGTCAGTTTCTTTTGCGGGCAGTTTTTCCCCACGGGCAGCAGCGACTCGACCGTTGCTTCACAAGCAATGGCTAGTCTGTACGAAGCGCTCAACCAACCTACGTCCCGTCAACTGGTCGTGTTGATGACGGCAGGACAGCCTTTCCAGAGTGCATCGATCGCAAGTGACATGATCGAACCAATGGACTGGTATGGTGGAGCTGGCTATCGCATGGAAGCGCTTACGAGCCCCACCTCGACCTATACTCTGGTGTCTCCCGGGCGCCATGACTGGACGGGCATCTGGCCGCCGCCGCCGAAGTCACCCTACTCTACGGGCGTAGTCAATTCATCGTCGGTGTTTAGCCTTGGCCAAGGGAATGAGAACCGGCAGACTGGTATTGTGCGAGGCGTTATGGCTCGCGACAATAACAGCCTCTATTTTCCCACGGTCGTATCGCAGGAAGACGGGAAAGCCAACGGAAGCGGTGCCACGAGCCTTAGCATCGACTACGACTTCTACTCGATCAGCACGCAAGTGCCGATTGACTGGCCGTTGACCGACTCCCCTGGACACATCGCCGCCTATCACTATGTAAGCCAGAAATTCCTGGCCAACCATAACAACGAGACAGGGCCGAATGTTTACGATGTGCGCTACTTTTATCCGGGAAGTCCCTGGCTGGGGAGTTACAACACGGACTTTCTGTGTGCTCAATTCCCGAACGTTGCAAATTGCGTGTATCCCAGCGGTGATAACCCCGGTTTCACCCAGCAGGATCTGGCGGACGCCAATGCCGAACTCTATCTCGAGTTGACGGCCCTCAACACGAGCAACTCCTATCTGGGCAACAGCAGAGACAGAAATGGGCTTTACGGGCTGATGCTTGAAGGCAGTACTCCCGGTACTTCGGTATCCGATCTGGTCATCGACGCGAGTTACGAGGTGCTCAATGGACAGGTGGGGGCATTACCCAGCACCAACGTGGGAGTCAACGCGTTCGATTGGATGAACCTGATGGCTGGAGTTACATCGATCGGTGCCGCCGCCCTGGGCCCTGCAGACGTGCCTTTGGCAGCGGCCGCAGTCGGAGTCACGAGTGGGGCTCTTTGGACCGGATCTGCCGCGGACCCATGGTGGGCTGGAGGCGACTACACGCCCCCGAGTTACGAAAATACGTTTGATACGACCCTCGGGAGCCTGGAGCAGAGCGCGGCTGTATATGCTGGCAACATGGCAATTGGGTATGGCACAGCACTGAACAATATTTACAGCGATTGGGGAAGGCTACAGGCGACGGGAGCCAAAACGTCGAATACGGCCACTGGATGGTATTTCTCCAATCAATTGTCAGCGGAGGGCATAGCTACGCCCATGGCGGCGGGCGTTCGGCGCTCGATGTATCTCCAGCTCGTGCCGCGGTTTTTCTGGGCGGACACGTACCTCCAGCAGCCAGTGTCAGATCTCGACCAAATGGGCATGTTCGAATCAATTCCGTTTGGCCAATACAAAAAACTCTTTACCAACACTTGCTACAACTCCTACCCGACGGGTACGATCTCCAACCCGTTTGCGTTCAGCGTCTTTGGTTCCGATGGCGGCGCGACCGAGTCTGATTTCTTTGTGCTCGGTGGCACGCTCAACAATCAGGGCACGCCGAACGTAAGCGAAACCATGCCGTCAGATCTTTTGCTGAATACACTGTTCGCGGCGCCTAATGGAACGGAGACTCCGGGCACGGGTCCTCTGGATATTCCGCAGGAACTCGTGTACGGTACCGCCCTTTTGATCGAAAGAGCGGGGCCGAACTTGGGCAACTACGACGGCATTACTCAGTGCTACAAGCCGGGTTGCTCAGACCAGACGACCGACCCGACGCAAAGCAGTTGCATCAACCCGTAGTCTGAAAACCGGCTTCGGTGCTTGACTTCGGCGCTGTGCCATCACCCTCCGGCGAACCTGCCGGAGGGATTTTTCTTGTGACAAGGCTCTTCTTCGCGACTTATTGCTGCGTACTGATCCGTAATCTCGCTTCTTGGCCACGATCCCTCGGATTGATCCCGATCTTTTTCGCGAGCGGCCGTGCGTCGGATTCGGTCTTGAAAATTACGTCATGTAACGCATTTCGTTTATGCACGCTTTAGTTGTGGCAGTACGGTTGCAGGTCATCCATCGCGCCAGAAGGTCGAGACATTGCGTACGGAAGGTGAGGGAGCATTCATGTGGAAAGTAAGACGAACGGAAGATGAAGATGGAGTTGTCCTGAGCCTCAGCGGCCGTCTGCAACGGGAAAACCTGAACGAGTTGCGGCGAGTGTTCGCATCGGAAACTGCAAGTCACAACCTGATCCTCGATCTCAAAGACTTGCGATTGGTGGACGACGCCGTCGTCGCTTTCCTCGCGGATTTCGAAGCAAGTGGCGCTAGTATGCGGAATTGTCCTGCCTATATTCGGGAATGGATCGGCGCCGAACAGGCAGCCACAGAATCCGTACGGGAGTGAATCCCCACACATCCGTCCTTCTCCCGGCCTCTCCTCTCTAGATTTCGTGAATCCCCGAGCCTTCGTGAGCCGACCATCGTAGCAAATCAAATCAGATCAGCAAGTTGGCTTTGGCTCGTGGGTTGCATTCTCCCGATCAAGCGACGACGAAGTGAGACAGGTCGCCCAACTAATTTAGGAGGATGTCATGAAAAAGAAACTAAATGCGGCGCTGAGCCTGGCTCTGATCACTCTGCTCTCGCTGACCCTTAACTACGGAGCTTTTGCAGATCAGCCGCCCGACAACGTGCAGGGCAACTGGACGATTTACTCGACCAGCATCAAGAACGGCGAGACGGTGGTGAAACACGTCCAAATCGCACAGTACGGCAACAGCCTCACCGGATACTTTGAAGGTCCTGACCAGTCGGGGCCGATTCAAGGTGAGGTCAACGGACACAACATCAGATTTAATACGGTGACTCGCACTGTTCTCCATTTTCGGGGACAGGTCTTTGGCGACACCATGTCGGGCGAGTACGGGATTCGCGGCAAGCATGCGCAGTGGCAAGCGACACGTCCCGCCACGGTTCCACCGCCAGCTCCGCCAAGTAACGGAGCGGTCTACCAGACTCAGCCGATCTTAGCGCCGCCGGTGACGACAGCCGCCTATCAATCTCCGGCTCCCGCGCCCGCGCCGCAGTATGCCGCGCAGCAGGCGACGAACTACGGCACGCAAGGCAGCTCAACTGGTTATACCCAGCAGAGCAGCTCCGAGCCGTCGGCGCAAGGCAGCTCCGCGCCAGCGCCGGCTCCTCTTTCCGCCGATCAGCTTGACTCTTTGGTTGCCCCCATCGCGCTCTACCCCGATGCGCTGGTGGCACAGGTGCTGGCAGCCGCAACGAACCCAGATCAGTTGACCTACGCCGACGACTGGCTCGCGCAGAATAGAAACCTGACGGGCTCAGCGCTCGCGCAGGCTGTTGATCAGCAATCCTGGGATCCCAGCATCAAGGCCTTGACACAGTTTCCTTCTGTGATGGACAACCTTGCGCATAACCTTTCGTGGACATCGAGCCTCGGGCAGGCATTCGCGAATCAGCAGTCCGATGTGATGGCAGCTGTGCAGGTGATGCGCGCGAAAGCGCAAGCGGCAGGGACGCTGCAATCGAACTCGCAGATCACGGTCACTCAGCCAACGTCCAACACGATCGTGATTCAACCGGCGAGCCCGCAGGTTGTGTACGTTCCGCAGTACAACCCGGCCGTGGTATTTGGCGCGCCCGTCGTAGTGCCGTATTACGTCGCCCCGCCATTGCCCGTCGCTTCCTTCGGTCTCTACTTTGGGACTGGTATCACGATCGGAGCGTCGTTCGGCGGCGGATGGGTTGGTGGTGGAATCGGCTGGGGCTGGCATGCCTGGGGTGTGAACTGGGGCTGCTGCGGTGGCGGTGGTTCAACCACGATCATCTACAACCACAACACCTATATCAACACACACGTTTGGAACAGCAGGAATTACAACGGCTATCACCCTTGGGCAAACGGAGCGGCCGGATCACAAAATCATGCCTGGTATGGCAACAACGGCACCTTTCACCCCGATGGCAACTACAAGCCGGGCGAAGACACGCACTATGGCCCCAACGGCGCCTATCACCCGAACGGGTATTTCGGCCCTGACGGCGGATGGCACCAGGATAAGAACGCCGGTCAGCAACTGCCCAACGGCGGCAACAACGGAAATCACGGCCTGATCGGCGGTAACGGCGGCGTGGAGCACGCGAATGTCGCGCCCAACGGCGGCGCGGTCGGGTCGCAGAATCATGCCTGGTACGGCAACAATGGCACCTTTCACCCCGATGGCAACTATAAGCCGGGCGAAGACACGCACTATGGCCCCAACGGCGCCTATCACCCAAATGAGTATTACGGTCCTGACGGTGGGTTGCACCAGGACAAGAACGCCGGCCAGCAAATGCCCAACGGCGGCAACAACGGAAATCATGGCCTGATCGGCGGCAATGGCGGAGAACAGCACGCTACCAACAATGGCGGCGGCCAAATGCTCGGTCAGAACCGCGACAACCACGTTGCCGGTGCCGAGCAGAACCGCTCCCGTTTCAGCGGAGACGGCGCGGCCAATCGCACGGAAAGCAATCGTGGGCGCGGAAGCATGGCGGGACGTCGCCCAGAGCAGCATACGGCAAGGCAGCATGCACCCGCTCAGCACCGCTCAGGTGGAGGCGGCGGCCACCGTCGGTAATGGGCCAGCAAGTTACGTTCATTCAACAACAGAAAACGAAGATCAAGTCTTTCAAAGGAGATTAAAAATGGAATCGAATGTGAACAAGACAACGAAGAAGTGGAAGCAGGTTGGGATCGGGTTGCTGGCCCTCGCACTCGTCGCCGTCCTGATTCTAAAGCTGAAAACTGAAATCACCGCGAAGGCCGGGGACGTCCAAGTCACGTTTCAGACCCCGGCCGAGGCCGGTGCCGTGCTGGCCGAGACAGCAAGGAACGGCGATGAAGCTGCGCTTGAAAAGATTCTGGGAGTTAACACCAAGGCCCTCCTCAGTACGGGAGACAAAGACGCGGACAAGGCTGCGATGGACGCTTTTGCCACCAAGTACGCGAAGATGAACCGCTGGGTAGATATGACTGACGGAAGTCGTGTCCTCTACATCGGAGCGGACAATTTTGCTTTCCCGGTGCCGCTCGCGAAGAATTCGGCGGGTCAGTGGTACTTCGATGGAATCGCCGGCGCGGAAGAGGTTCGTAGCCGTAACATCGGGCGAAATGAATTGCTGACGATCGACGCTTGCTCCGCCCTGGCAGCCGCGCAACAGATGTATTTTAGCAATGGTGGTGAATCAGGCGAATACGCGCAGCACATCGTCAGCACTTCAGGCGAACAGGACGGGCTGTATTGGCCCGCTTCAAAGAATCAAGCTTTGAGCCCGCTCGCGAGCCTGAACGAATTCCCCAAGTCTTCGCTCGCTTCGCTTTCCCCGGGCCAACCGCTGGTCATCGATGGATATACCCTGCGCATCCTGACTGCTCAGGGCGACGAGGCTCCCGGTGGCGCGATGAGCTACATCGTGAATGGAAAGATGACCGGCGGCTTCGCCGTCCTGGCAACGCCTGTTAACTACACAGAAACCGGCATCATGACTTTCATGACTGGTAGCGACGGCGCGGTCTACGAGCGGGATCTAGGTCCCGATACGGCCAAGATCGCGGCGTCCATTCAACAATTTAACCCGACCGACGATTGGTCGGAGGTGGAGTAGATAAAGAACCCCGACGTTCAAAACAGGACAAGGAGATTAAAAGATGAACTGCAAATGGCTACGCTCGGGGTTCTTATCGCAGTACCGAATAGAAATCATCATGTGGGTACTCATCGTCGAGATGCTTGCCTCGCCGCTCGCAGATACTCATCCTCGCGCCGGTGCTTTGCTGGGACTCGCGGTGTTATCTATCGTGGTTTCCGGCATCCGATATGTGGCAGGCCCAGCCATCGTTCGCCGTATCGTGCTTCCCTTGGCGGGGATCTGGATGGTCACACGAATCGGGGAGGCTTTCGGAAACCGCCGCGAACTGTACGCGAATCTCTCTCCGTTTGTGGGCTTGATGTTTTCGTGTTCGATCCTGTGGGCTATCTTCGAGCATTTTCATTCCCGGTCGCACAATCCGCGGAGTGCGATTGCCGAAGCGTTTATCGGCTACCTTGTGATAGCCACAGCTTACTCACAGGTCTATTGGATTCTGGATCGCTTCGTCGACCATGCCTTCAACGAGGCGATTCCAGCCACGCAGAATGGAACGCTGTTGTATTTCAGTATGGTGACCCTGACGAGCGTAGGCTACGGAGGAATTGTGCCGATCAATCCTTACGTGCGAATGATTGCAGCGCTCGAAAGCATGTCGGGAATTTTTTTCGTGGCGGTGGTGGTGGCGCGTCTCGTCTCGAGCTATGGCCCAAGGCCAGCGCAGGAAGATCGTGCGCTCGCTGATGAGGTCAGATAGTTCCAGGCGGGGTCCGCTGTGGAGAGTAGACGTGAGAGTCGCGTGTTCGTTGGACCGATCGCGTCCCGTGACGGTTCTGCAAGGGGCATGGGCTTCAAATGATCACAATTGTCGACTTAGTGCAGTACCGATTGAACCACAATTACGAAGGATTACTAGGACGAGGAGCGATAGAAGGGGCAAATTTGTTCCGCTAAGGAAGCGGTCAGATCTGAGTGCAATTAGGGCGGCGCAGCAAGACTTCACCACTGCGAGAGGACTTGGGGTTATTCGCGTTTTCTACTGAGCCTCGTATTTCTCGGTAACCTTGGCATCCCTGCCGAGGAACGTCCCTGGGTTGAAACCGCCTTCCCTCTTCATCATGAGAACTTTTTCTTGCTGACCGCCGTGCGGGACAGTGGTTCTACTTATCGCGGAGATGTCTTGGCTGACGGGCAGGCGTTCTAACCAAGTGAACTACGACGGCTTTGTTTACTGCTCTTGTGGCGGACTGTTCCGTCCATCCAACAATCTGCGGTATTCCTCTTTGCGCTCTGATAACAACTGATTCTGAATCAGTTGCTCGGTTACACTTGGCATCAAGTCAGTTAACCCGTGAAACCACGATCATCTCTTCCCTGCCCTGATGCGCTGCATTCTGAGCGCTTGTCCTCATGCTTTGCGGCGGCAGAAACATTATTTTCATCCGGTCTCAGATTTCCTGATCCGCGGCCATGATCGAGATGCGGATCTTTACGCGAGTCGAGTTTGGCCGCTGTTTCTATCCTCAATATGTCGCGAGCAAGTTGTGCGCCACGCCCAAAGAGCCCTTTCGGAACCACTGCAGAATCAGGCTCATAGATTCGGTTCAGTTCCCCGAGAATGCCCCTCCACTCGGCTGTACGCGACGATTTCAAGCCAGCTCTCTTCCCTTCCCTTGTCGTGTCAACTCAGACTGGAGGAGAACCATGAAGCGGCGCAGGTATCAATATGGATCTTTGACCAAGAAAAACAACAGACTCTCTGAAGACGTTTGGCAGTTTCGTTTTTATGAAACCACGCCCGAAGGACATCGATACCGGAGGTCAACAACTGTAGGAACAGTAGTCCAATACCCAACCAAGACGGACGCCTTGCGAATCATCGAGCCACTCCGTCTCCGTTTAAATCTACATCATCGATTCGGACGACCCATTTCAATCGCTGCTCTGATCGATCACTTTATTGAACGCGAATTGCCGGGACGGCGGTACTCAACACAGCAATCTCATTCGTCGACATTGAACCGCTGGATTCTCCCGCGTTGGGGTGACCGGTCGCTGGAGGACGTTAAACCGGTTGCGGTCGAAGAGTGGCTGCGGTCCCTAACCCTGGCGCCGAAAACCAAGGTCAACCTCCGTAGCCTGTTTCACCTCGTCTATGAGCACGCACGTAGGTGGGAACTGACCGACCGAAATCCCATCGACTTGGTGCGACAGCGGGGCGGCCGCCGATGTATACCGCGCGTGCTGACGCCTGGCGAGATTCGTCTTCTTCTGGCGCAACTGGTCGAGCCCTACCACACCATGGTTTTGGTCGCGGCGTGTTTAGGTCTTCGCGCCAGTGAAATCATGGGCCTGCAATGGCAGGACTTCAACTGGGAGGACCTGACCGTATTCATCAGGCGGGGAGTTGTGAACGGAAGGTCGGGCGATACCAAAACTGAGGCCTCGCAAAAGTCGCTGCCGATCGATCTTCGGCTCGCCCGTTCTCTGCAAGAACTACGGAAACGTACGTTGCACCAAGGCCCTCAAGACTGGGTCTTCGCGAACAAAGCGGGCCGACCGCGGGGACAACAAGACATCCTGCACCGCCATGTAAGGCCCGCCGCATCAAGAGCTGGAATCGGAAAGATTGGTTGGCATACGTTTCGACACTCGTACTCGACCATGCTGAGAGGCGCAGGCACAGACATCAAAGTGCAGCAAGAATTGCTGCGGCACTCGACGATTCACAGCACCCTGAATACTTACACGCAAGCGATTTCCGAGCAGAAACGCGCCGCTAACTCGATTGTGGTGGGGAGTTTGTTCAATGAAAATGCCTCTACAGACCAGTCCTCCGCTAATGGGAGCTAAAAGGCACTCGGCGCGCGGCGTTTGGGACGCGTGCAATCATATTCAAGCGACTGTTTTTGTGGAGGTTAGGTTTGGTTGCGGGGGGTGGATTTGAACCACCGACCTTTGGGTTATGAGCCCAACGAGCTACCAGACTGCTCCACCCCGCAGAAAAATCATAACAGCGCCTGACGACCCGGTCAAACTGCAAAGGTCCGTGCAAGTCCATCCGCGAACCCCGCGAGCAGCGCTCCGTTCTCTCGCAGCTTGAGACTGTATAATCGATATCTCCCATGAGCTATCAGGTCCTGGCACGCAAGTATCGTCCCCAGAAGTTTTCCGACGTTATCGGCCAGGAGCACGTCACGCGTACCTTGCAAAATGCGATTGAGCAGGAGCGCATCGCTCACGGTTACATCTTCAGCGGGCATCGTGGCATCGGCAAAACTACGGTGGCACGCATTCTGGCGATGGCACTGAATTGCCGGTCAAAGGATAGGCCGGTGCCGGAGCCATGCGGAATCTGCGAGTCGTGCACGGAGATTCGCGCTGGCAACTCGGTGGATGTGATCGAAATCGACGCCGCTACCAATCGTGGCATCGATGAGATTCGTGAACTACGCGATGCGGCGCGTTACCGGCCCGCGCGCGATCGTTTCAAAATCTACATCCTCGACGAAGCTCACCAGATCACCGATGCGGCGTTCAATGCGCTATTGAAGACGCTTGAGGAACCACCCAGCCATATCATCTTTATGATGGCGACGACGCAGCCTGAGGATATTCCGCAAACCATCCGCTCGCGTTGCCAGCATTTCAGTTTTCGCGCGGTGAAGTTCGAGGACATTCTGCAGCAGTTACACGACATCGCCGGACGCGAGAAGATCGCGGCCGATCAAGATGCACTCGCGGTGCTGGCCGAGGCTGGCGACGGTTCGATGCGCGATGCGCTTTCGATCCTCGACCAGGCGATCGCATCAACGGCCGGACATTTGACGATCGATGCCGTTCGGGGCCTGATCGGCGCGGCTCCGGCGAGCGCGATTGAAACCGTGATGCAGGCAGTATCGGAAAGCGCCAGCGACAAGGTTCTGGTTCTTGTCGACGAACTATTGAATGACGGGCATAGCCCAGTGCACTTTGCCCGGCAACTGGTACGCTTTCTCCGCAACGTGACGGTCGCCAAAATCGCGGGGAAGGATTCGGCGCTTCTCCAAGTTTCTTCCGACGAGCGGGCGCGTGTGGCGCGCACGGCCGAGCTCTTCAGCGAAGAGGAACTGGCGCGGCATTTGCAAATCATGCTGCGCACGCACGGCGAACTCGGATATCGCCAGGAACAACGCTTTCATTTGGAACTCGGCCTATTGAAGATGGCGCATGCGCAGCGTCTCTTGCCGATCGAGCAATTGCTGAGCGAAGCGGCCTTGTCCGCCGTTGCCCCGCAGGCGAGGACCGCTGGGCGCCCTATGTTGGCCCAGCCTTTGCCTGGAAGTTCTGAAATTCGGCGAACGGAGCCTGCTGCACGCTCTACTTCGGTTTCGCCGTTTGCAGCGGATAGCGCTCGCAAAAGCGTGCCCAAGGCTGAGTCGTCCACGGAGGCGATGCCTGCGATGCGCTCGGGAGCGGTCGCCGCGACAAATGTTGTTGTGATGGGGTCGGCAGCGCCTGCCATTGCCGAATTGGATAAAGAACCGTCGCCCGCAGCCGCCGTTGCCGCATCTTCGGCTACGCCCGATTCCCTGCGCGACACCGTTTTGAATGCGCTTGGCAATCAACCAATGCTCGTTTCCCTGCTCGAGACGGCAAACTGGACCTTGGTAGGAAATTCGCTGGTCGCGCGGGTCGCGGCTTCGAGCACCATGACCGAAATGTCGTTCACGGCCGAGGCCCGCCGGATTGCGACTGCCGCAGCCAGCGGCGCAGCGGGGCGACCCATCAAGATGCAGGTGCTTTCCGGAGGAACGGGATCTAGCGCCTCTTCTGAAACAGTAAACCGGAATGGTGGCATTGCCAATGGCGCGCGCAGCGGAAGCGCGCGGAGCCGTGCGGAGCATGATCCGGTCGTGCGCCGTATGCAGGAAAAGTTTGGTGCCCAAATCCGCACCGTGATCGACTACCGCGAGAAAGGAAGAGGCTGATTTCGTAATTTTGCAAGCGGATAATTTGGTAATTTAGAACCTACGATGCGGCAGCTCTGCACGGCTTGAGCTTTTGAATTACCAAATTACTCATTTACCCGATTACCAAATTCCTTTATGGCTGGATTCAATCTCCAAGAAATGATGCAGCAGGCCAAGCAACAGGCCGAGATTCTGCAAAAGAAAATGGAACAGACGGTCGTTGAGTCGTCCTCCGGCGGCGGCTCTGTGCTCGTTAAAATGGATGGCCGTAAACAGGTGCTTTCGATCACGATCGATCCAGAGGCTGTGAAGAGCGGTGACGTCGAGATGCTGCAAGATTTAGTCCTCGCGGCGGTAAATGAAGCGGCGCGCAAGGTCGACGAGACGATGAAATCGAGCCTTGGAGGAATGTTGGGCGGCCTTGGAGGACTGTTGTAGTCTGGCAGAGTTCTGCACTCGTGTAATCCCGACGCTCAGCCGCTTTTGGCCTACGTCGGGTCTAATTACTCCAACAAGACAATTACCGAATCACTTAATAGCCAATCATCATGTCCAAGTTTGCCGAGCCGATGACCCGGCTCATCGATCAACTCAAGAAATTGCCCGGGGTGGGCAGCAAGAGCGCACAGCGCCTGGCCTTTCACATCCTGCGATCGAGCGACGACGACGCCGCGTCGCTGGCGGCCGCGATCCGCGACGTGAAGGCCAGTCTGCGGCTTTGTTCGGTCTGCAATAACATCACCGATGTCGATCCGTGCGTCTACTGTACCAGCGCGACGAGGAATCAAAAATTGGTGTGCGTGGTGGAGGAGCCGACCAATATCGCGGCGGTCGAGAAGACCCGGCATTTCAACGGCGTTTATCACGTGCTGCACGGGTCGCTGTCTCCGCTCCACGGCATTGGGCCGGAGCAATTGCGCATCGCCAATCTCCTCACCCGCGTCTCGCGCGACGAGATCGAGGAGGTCATCCTCGCTACCAACCCGACCGTCGAAGGCGAAGCGACCGCGACCTATTTGGCGCAGCAACTCAAGCGACAAGGTTTGCGCGTCACCCGCATTGCGATGGGCATCCCAGTGGGCAGCGACATTGAATACACCGACGAAGTGACGATGCTCAAGGCGATGGAAGGACGGCGCGATATCTGACGGGTGTCTTCCCCAATTTACAAAGCGCGCATTCGTAGAATGCGCGACAACGAATTCGCGCTGCGAGCCTTGTTCTTCCGCGGCGAATGAACGACGTACCGCTGACGCCAACACAAGCGGACTTGACCCCTTTGCACCACCCCCTTAACATTTTAGTAAGCATCCTTGATGACAGCGAAGGAACAAGGCGAGGGATGTGCAATCCGGAGCGGACCAGGTAGCGCATGAGTTTGAACGAGGGCGAAGGTGGAGACGTGCGTCACAAGGGCACAGATAATGAATCTCCGCCTGTGCGCCGTGTTAAACCCTACGAGCGTCCCACTTTCCGCTTCGAACGTGTCTTTGAGACAATGGCCTTAGCCTGCGGAAAGATCAGCCCTACCCAGTCCCATTGCCGCTTTAACCGCAAGAGTTCCTGAGAGCGTCTAACCCACTTTCCAGCCCAAGGCACGTTACCAATGTTATTCAGCTAAAGCAAACACCGCAAAATCCCGCGGTTGGTCTGAAATATCATCTTCTAATCTATGGATTTTGATCCATGGATGTTGGCCGCATTCGTGTCGTTGTCCGCCGCGTTTGCAGGAGGGCCGATGAATCTCTTGCGCAATCTGCGTACTGTTCTTCTTATTCTTGTCATCCTTCGCGCCGCGAGTGCCCAGTCAACCCCGAAGCATGTCGGACGGGTCTCCGACTGGACTTCTCATCACCTCGTGATCAGCGGAGGAACGACATCCGCAAATCTTAAAGCTGCGGAGACGGAACCGCGCATTCTGTTTCAATTGGCCGACCGCAACCTCGCAGATCCCGAAAACGGCAGTTGGCAGCGCGCTTTCGGAACTGAATTGCCGGCGCAGCCGACCCTTTCACAGAATCCGGGGCTCGAAATCGGCGGGACAACTGCCGCTTCACTCGTTCGGCGCGACTGGAGCGTCAGTCTCGGCAACGGTGGAATTTCGCTGTCAAAGTTTCCTGCGAAATACAGTTTCAACGTGAACGGTACACCCAACTGCGCCTCGGACTTCGCAATCTTCGCCTTAAACGTTGCGGGAGCAACCAACGGTCAGGCGAATATCGTTGGCATCAATAAGCTCTACAGCGGCACAGGCCCGACCGGGCTCTGCGGGAACGCGCCTGCGGTAACGTGGGCATACAACGGAAGCACGGCTGGTGGATCGGTCGTCACTTCTCCCACTATATCGCTGGACGGCACCAAGATCGCTTATGTCGAGAGCGCTAGCGGATCTTCCATATTCCACGTGCTGACTGTTAAGGCGGGACAAGGCACGGTGACCAAAGCCGTCGCGCCGACAGCAAACGGGAGTTGCACGAACTCGACTTCGTGCCTGGTTTCCACTACATACTCCGCTTCGGTTACGACAACGCTCGCCGATCCCTGGGTGGATTACACGACTGATAAGGCGTTTGTGGCTAGCGATGACGGCAAGGTCTCGCGGATCAGTTGCGTCTTCGCTTGCGCGCTCAACGCGCAGCCGACGATCGACTGGACCTTCACGCTTCCGGTTGCGGGAACCGGCGGAGCGCAACCCGTGCCAAATAGTCCTGTATACGATTATCCAAGCGGGAGGTTGTTCGTCGGCGATCAACTCGGCGAGGTCTGGGTGATCAACGCGGGCGGAAGCACGCCTTCGCTGAACGCTGGTCCCGTTATGGTTGGAGGAGGAGGTTGCAGCGTCGCTCATCCTCCGGGACGAACCGGAACTGGCGGAGATTGCACCGCGACCGGAACGGCTTACGGAATTCCCGATGGAATCATGCTGGACGCGTCCGCAGGCAGCCAGAAGATATTCGCGCTCTCCGGGAACAATGGCAGCAATGCGGTGCTGACGCAGTTCTCCATGAATCTGACGGGGCGCGTGAACCTTGCGATCGGGCAAGGCGGAGTCAACCTTTATAGTGGGGCGTTCAACAACGGATATTGGGGAGGTTCGCCGCAGACGCAAGGCGATCTGTTCATGTGCGGAACGGGCGCGACGGATACGACTCCGTGGATTTACTGGGTTGGATTCAGCAACTATCCGACAATGGATTCGACCTATTCGGGCGATGTTACGCGCAGCAGTCCCGCTGGTTCTCCGTGCGTTCCATTCACTGAGTTCTACAATCCCAGCATCAACCTTGGTGGAGTTACGGGAGATCACGACGAGCTCATGGGAGGCGTTGTCGCTGCCGGAACGAGCGGGCTGATGATCACCGATGACATCAGCACTTTGCCGCTGGTCAAGGGACTGAACGACGTCAACGAACCTGGTGGAGTGAGCGGCGTTGTAGTCGACAATGTGAGCATGAGTGCGCAAGCCTCGAGCATGTACTTCGGGACGTTAACCGGGCACACAGCAATCAAACTGACGCAGTTAAACTCGAATTAGCGGACTTAGGAGTGCTGAAGTCGGCTGCGGTAAAATGTGCAAGGGTTTGTACCAGATGGCTGGAGTGCATCTAGAAGGGATCGTGCCGCTTTCGCATGCGTCGATATAAGTCATTAATATTATTGTGTTTACGAGACAATTAGAATCCGGCGCATGAAGACCGGGCTGGCCCGTTATTTGCTCGATCCAGAGACGATCTGCATCCTCGCTCCTTCGCTCCTTGACTTTGGCTGGCGCGGGATTGGCGGAATCAACCAGGGCCGCAATCTTTGCACGCCAGCCGCGCCGGGTGCGATGTAACCGCATCCCAACCGACGCTGAGAAACCGGGCACAACTGCCCGGTTTTCTTTTTTGCAGTCATACCTTCCTGCCGAACCTTCGAGAGCCGAACCTTCTACGAAAATCAGCCGATGGGTCGTGGAGAAAGAGACGCGGCAGGCCGCGACTCCAAGCACTCCGGTCAATCTCCGCTGACAGATTCGAGGAACTCGTTCGCTTCTTCCCTGACTTCGGTTAATCCCGCAGGCAGGGCACCGCGGTTGTACTCAGCCATGCGGTTCTTCCACTTCAGGAAGTCAGTGATGCTCTGCGGTTCGATGCGCAGTTCGACGCGGCGCAGGCTGGCGAGAAGGAGATTCATCTCGCACTCGAAGCCGGCGGGCGATCGCAGTTTTTTTGCAGAGCGCTTCGTCATTTCAATGCTCCGACCGCAAACTTCGAGCAGTCCCCAGCCGGGAGGAAGTTCGTCGATACCGATCATGCGTTGCGGGGCGAGATAGTAGCGCTCCGCCCCTACCCCGATTTCGGGCTGGCGACGCCACGGCTTGGCGCGGTCGACGAGAAAGTCGGCGCGCGTCACCTTGCACTCGACCAAGACAGAGTGGCAGGCTTTTTTCCAACCGATGGCGTCGGGCATCTCGCCACTGGCACAAGCCTGTTCGGAGAGGACGACTCCACAGCGGTAGCGGCGCAACCATGCCACCGCCATCCGAACTAATTTGGAATGGTTCACAATTCTAGATTGGGGTGGAAGCGCAGTATCTGCAAAGTGCCTGACTGGCTACTGTGTGAAGATGCGCCCGGTCTAGGTTTCAGGCATCTGCCCGGTCTGTACCCACTCAGGGTACCCCCCCTATCATCCCTCTATAGCGGATATAATGGAATCATGATGTTAGGATAAGTTGGACCGCAAAGTATTCAAAAATATAGACTTGAACTTACTTCTTGCAAATCTTTTGTTAAGTTATAGTTAGGTGCGTTTTTTGGCAATTTTGCGGTTTGTTTCCTGCCAAAGTATTCATAAATATATACTTATATGTAAAGTATTGATTCCATTCGCTTTATTTGTTGGAATTGGCCGTAGCCCTTAGACCTGACGTAAGAGAATGTCAAAGATCGGTTTCCATATAGGCCTCCTGGGAGGCTTTATCCAAGCGATTCCGTGCCAAAAGGCAATTCGCAGTACAGCTCATGTTGCCGGGCCGGGCTCGCAAGAAATCCTGACGACCTACATCTATCTTGTGTATCCAGCGCTCCCTAAGTCAAGCAACTTCTCATGCCGAGGCAAGGATGCGGCTTTCCTGGGAACCTTCCCGGCATGGGATGATGGACACATAGCTCTGAAGCGCCGAGAGCACGGCGCCGAGAACACAGAGAAAACGCCATCTCGCGCTTGCGTCCTGCCTCAGTTGGAAATGGAGAGAAAGCGTTCGTCCGTTAAGATCGGGCATGACTCACGTCCGAACCTCCCCTTACTATCCACAGTCGAACGGCAAGATCGAGCGCTGGCACAAGTCGCTGAAAAGCGAGTGCATTCGGCCGGGAACGCCGCTGTCGCTGGAAGATGCGCGGCGTCTGGTCGAGGGCTACGTGGAGCATTACAACAACGTCCGCCTGAACAGTGCCACCGGCTACATCACGCCGAAGGACGTGCTGGCGGGGCGTCAGCAGGAGATCCATGCAGAACGCGACCGCAAGCTGGAAGCCGCCAGACAGCAGCGCCAGAGCCGCCGCCAGCAAGCCGCGCTTCAGTCTGGATCAGAGGTGGGAGGTGCCTGCGTACATCCCCATCCGCGCGTCGTGTAATCGAAAAGGTAAATGCCGCCATAAACGTCATAGCTGACGCAGACGTGGACACTCTTGAAGTCCGAAAACCGGAACCTCGCTGCCTGCAGTGGCTTCCCAGCACAGCGCGCGGTTACTAAATGCGATTGATCAAGGGCGAGGTCTTTTACTTCTACTCGCTGTTTTCGAGGCCATTGAACGGTGTTCCCCTTGTCAATGCGGATGGACAGCTTACCCGGTTCACAATACAGGCCTGGCCCGACATATTTCGACCAAGTATCGGGTACGGTGAAGATTGTGAGAGAACCATTTTGCTGCCCCAGAATTTGTCGCGGCAGGAAGAGTGAACAAAGGACCACCGCAACTACAATGTAAGCCACCGGCTGCTCCTTTGAGTCTCCGTTGTCGAACGCTGGCCTTCCGTGTGACATGTATTCGATTTTACGCTGGTAATCAAGATGGCTGTTGAGAAACGGCAGGTCGTTGCGGAGCTACAATGATCTTGCCCGGGCGAAACGGAAGCGGGCACTGCGGGGACGCAACCATGCCGAGGGACAGCTTGGCGGGCTCATCGAGACGATGATCGGCAGCGCAGGCAAAGAGCGTCTTGCGGCTGCTTGTCCATCATCGGATCGATAGACCCCATGCCTTGAAAATCCCCCGCCCGAGGGGCGGAACACTCACTAACGGAGAACGTCGCTTCTCCATTTCACGCCGAACCAAGACACTTGCGGTCCGGTGTCGCTACATTTGAATTGATGTCCAATTGTCGACATGAGGGCGTGCGCCGAAAGCTGCTGCGAGTTCATCGAAGAGTGATGCACAATGGAAGAAAGCGCTGACGCGCCAATCTCAAAGCTAATATCAAGTCAGGAGAGAGAATGAGCGAACACTATCATGATGTGGGGGACCTGCGGTTATTGAAGGAGATGGGGAAACTTGCGCCTACCGAGTTCAACGCGTGGCTAAACCTGGACAAGATTGTGGGGCGGGAGGATGGAGCGATTCCGCGGAAGTACCGCGAGCTGATCGCGTTGGGGGTGGCACTGACGACGCAATGTCCTTATTGCATTGAGGTGCACGTGAAGAATGCGAAGGCGGCGGGAGCGTCGAAGGAGGAAGTGACTGAGGCGACGTTTATTGCCGCGGCATTACGGGCGGGCGGCGCGGCGACACATGGGGCGATGGCGCTGAAGCTGTACGATCTGTGAGGGCGGTTGGATGGCAGAGGTGAAGGACTGGTACGATCCACACATCGGATTGATGCCGATGTGTGGGATTTCTTGTTGCACTCATCTTCATTGAGGATTGGCAGATCTACCGGCCTGTCGCGGTGAGTTCGTTACCGGTATGGGGAACCACCTCGGGGGCTAAAGCCCCAATCGAAACAACCGACTTATCGCAGCGGTGAACCGCTGCGCCACCCAAAATCACGTGCGACGCCGAGTTTTTCCGCAGCCTGTAAAGCCGTGCCCTTCCCAGAACAACCAAGCCGATAACCCGTTCTGGTAATGATTGTTCCGCGACAGTCCACTAGTGATGGTTAGTGGGGCGCGGGTGCGGATGGGCTAGCGGCAGGGGCTTTACGATCACGGGAAGGCGGAGGACGGTTTCGAGGAGATGGCGGGCGGCGGCTATATTTTCGGCGGTGCGGTCGAGCGGGGAATATCCAGCGCAGTGGATGCGGAGGACATGATCGCTGAGTTCGACTGTCAGTTTTGATGGAGCGGCGTTGGGCATGTCGAGGGCCTTAGCGAGGCGCAGCACACCGGCAAGGCGCATGGCGAGCTGGCGGTCAGGGAGATCGAGACTCTGCATGGCTTTGCCGCGAGGGCGCGGGAGGGCTCCACGATGATAGCGGGCGACAACGGCGGCGAGTTCGAGTTCGCGCGGGCTCCAGCCGAGAGGGCGCGGGAGTGCGCGGATCATGCGGTAGGAGCGTTTGTGATGGTTATTGTGGGCTTTGGCTTTGCCGACGTCGTGCATGAAGGCGGCAGCTTGCAGAATCTCGCGGGCATCGGTTGCCGGAGCGTGGCTGACGGAGCCATGGCCGGCGGGCGCTTCGACATGATTCATGATTCCGGCGCGAGAGAGACCGTCATATAAATGAAGGGCGAGCTGGGCTACACGCTGGGAGTGGGCGAAGCCGGGATCGAGATAGGAGGCCCAGACGCGGAGTCGGATGAGGGCAGCGGCGCGGAGCTGCGGACCTTGCGGGAGTTCGGCTCGCCAGACTCTCCAGAGAGAACCCTTGCCCAGCATCATTTCGCGGTAGCGTTCGACGCGACGGCTGCGCTCGTACGTGATTTTCTCGCGCCAGCGGCGGCGGCTTTCGAGATCAGGGAAAGCCTGGATGGATTGCGCGGTGTTCCAGAGGACATCGAGGTCATGGACTTCGCCGAGGAGGTCCTGAAGTTCTTTGAGGTCGTTGCCCCAGCGGGCGTGTTGCTCGGGGAGAAAATTTTCGACGGTGTAGCGGAAGCGCTTGATGCCGATGCGGAGCTCGTGAAGCGCGACCTGGGAGCGGTTGCGAATGGCGCGCTTGTGGAGTTCGTAGGCGTCAGTCCATTTTTCGAGGGCGAGGTGAAGGTAGACGAGGCTGCCGGGACGGACGCGAGCGGCGCGGCGGGGCAGAGTGCGGCTCCATTGACGCCAGCGCTTGCGATCAAATTGATCGAGATCTTTGCGGGCTAGATCTTTGCATTCATGCTCGCGAGAGTGGACGTAGTCGAGCAACTTGGCGACGACGGGATCGTTCCTGGCGTCGTCTTTTTCATTTTCAGGCTTGTTTTCGGCGAGCTTTTCGATCCACTCTTCGAGGACCTGCATGTCGCGGAGTTCGCCGAGGGCGCGGAAGAGCTTGCGTCCGGCCTTTTTCATTTCTTTCCAGGAGGGATCGGAGTCGAGGGCGATGAGGCCATCGGCGAGGGAGCGGCAGCGACGGATGGCGACGCGGAGATCGTGAACGGGATCGGCCTCGAAGCCGGCGGCGGCGCGGTCACACTCGACGAGGACACGCTCCATCCAGGCGCGGAGGCCGACTTTGGGCTTGGGGTTGGAAGGCCTCGCGGGAGGCGCGGGCGCTGGCTTGGGGACGACGGCTAGGGTTGAGGCGCGGGCGGCCAATCGGGCTCCTTGATAGGACCGGAATAGTTTACAGCTTGAGCGACGGGGCGGTGAGGTGGATCGATGCGCAGAGACGATGCACAGGGGGAGTGCCTGGCTTCTGAGGGCAGTGGAGCCCGTAGGGGTCCTTCGACTCCGCAGGACTCGCGCTATGCGCGAGCCCCACTGCGCTCAGGATGACAATTTGGTGATAGGGGCACGCGCTCATGCCCCTTTCCCAGCAGGATCACGCCTTAGGACGACCGCGAATCGTGGCTTAGGTGCTGAGAACTTTTTCGCGTTCTTCGGCGTCCTGACGTTCCTCGCGCGGATTGGAGGGCAAGGCGAATTCCAGCACTTCTTCGATGGTCTTGACATAGTGCGGGGTCAAGCCCTGCAATTGCTCGGGCGTCAAATCCTCTTCGACGTTGGTGCGATTGTCGGCGGGGAGGATTACGTCGTGCACGCCGGCGCGCTTGGCGGCCAGAACTTTTTCTTTGATGCCGCCGACTGGCAGCACATTGCCGCTGAGCGTGATCTCACCGGTCATGGCTGTGAGCGGGCGGACCTGCTTGCCCGTGAGCAGCGAGACTAATGCGGTGACAATGGTGACGCCCGCCGAAGGACCATCTTTCGGGATGGCGCCAGCGGGGACGTGGATGTGGATGTCATGACTGGCGAAAAATTCTTCGTCAACGCCGAGTTCGCGCGCGTTGGAGCGGACCCAGCTTAGACCGGCCTGCATGGACTCGCGCATCACGTCCTGAATCTGGCCGGTGATGGTAAGACCACCTTTGCCTTTCATCTGGTTGGCTTCGACGAAAAGCACGTCGCCGCCGGACGGAGTCCAAGCGAGACCGACGACCACACCGGCGCGTTTGGTGCGCTCGGCGATTTCGCCTTCGCTGCGAATCTTGATGCCGCCAAGAAATTCGTTGATGGTTTCTTTGGTGACGACGAGCTTTTCGGTCTTCCCTTCCGCGAGCCGGCGCGCTTGCTTGCGACAGATGGTGCCGATGGTGCGTTCGAGGTTGCGAACGCCAGCCTCGCGCGTGTAGTGGCGAATGACGTAACTGACGGACTCTTCGGGAAACTCAATCTGATCTTTGGTGATTCCGTTTTCTTCGATCTGTCGCGGAATCAGGTACTGAAAGGCGATGTGAATCTTCTCTTCTTCGGTGTATCCCTGGAGCTCGATGATCTCCATGCGGTCGCGGAGCGGCTCGGCGATGGGGTCGAGCATGTTGGCGGTGGTGATGAAGAGGACCTTGGAGAGGTCGAAGGTGACGTCGAGATAGTTGTCGCGGAAGGTGGAGTTCTGTTCGGGATCTAGCGCCTCGAGCAGAGCGGAGGCGGGATCGCCGCGGAAATCGCGGCCGACTTTGTCGATTTCGTCGAGCATAAAGACCGGATCCTTGGTCTCGGCGCGACGAATGCCCTGAATGATCTGGCCGGGGAGAGCGCCGATATAAGTGCGACGATGGCCACGGATTTCAGCCTCGTCGTGGACGCCGCCGAGCGAGAGGCGGACGAACTTGCGGCCGAGGGCGCGGGCGATTGATTTACCGAGCGAAGTTTTGCCTACGCCGGGAGGTCCGACAAAACAGAGGATGGGACCTTTCATGTTGGGCTTCAGACGGCGAACGGAGAGATAGTCGAGAATGCGATCTTTGACTTTCTGCAAATCGTAGTGATCGGTGTCGAGAATCTCTTTGGCCTTGGGAATTTCGATTTCCTGGCCGGAGGTTTTTTGCCATGGCAGAACGGCCAGCCATTCGATGTAATTACGGGTGACGGAGTAGTCGGCGGCCATGGGCGACATGCGGGAAAGACGGCCGAGCTCTTTGAGGGCTTCTTTTCTTACGTCGTCGGGCATGCCGGCGGATTCGATTTTCTGCTTGAGATCTTCGGTGTCGCGCGCGCCTTCGTCCTGCTCGCCAAGTTCTTTCTGGATGGCCTTCATCTGCTCGCGCAGGTAGTACTCGCGCTGCGTTTGCTGGACGCGATCCTGAACCTCGGACTGAATCTTGTTGCGGAGTTGCTGGACTTCGAGTTCTTTGGCGAGATGCTGGTTGATTTTTTCGAGGCGGACGCGGACGTCGGTGGTTTCGAGTGTGTCCTGTTTGTCGGCGGTGGAGAGCGAGGGCAGCGAAGAGGCGATGAAATCGACCAGGCGGCCGGGCTCTTCGATGTTCATGGCGACGGTGGAAAGCTCGTCGGAAAGCGTGGGCGAGCCAGAGACGATCTGCTGGAAGATGCTCAGCACATTGCGCTGAAGAGCCTCGATCTCGGAGTCTTTTGGCGGAATGGTCTCAGGAACAGAAACGACCTGTGCGCGCATGAAAGGCGAGAGCTGGGCGAAGTCGGTAAGGCGGACACGCTCCAAGCCTTCGGCAAAGACAAAGAGGCTCTGGTTGGGCATCTTGACGACTTTGTGGACGACCGCCAGCGTGCCAATGGAATAAAGGTCGGTGGGCTGGGGCGCATCGACGCGGGCCTCACGCTGGGCCACTACCACGATGGTTTTGTCGTCGCCGAGGGAGTTGATGAGTTGCACCGAACTCTCGCGGCCGACGGTCAAGGGCAGAACGGCGTGGGGAAAAAGTACCGTGTCGCGCACGGGCAAGATGGGCAGCGAGCGGCCGGCAGATTCATAAGAAGTGACAGTAGTATCGGTCATGAGTGTCTCTTGAGTCAGTTGTACTCAACTTTGATGAAGGAGGCCCCCAAAAAGATGCAGGTCAGATGGTAGGCTGTTGAATTCTAGACCTTTTTGAGCTTTTTGCAAGACACGGAAAGGCGCATGACCCTTGCTGGTAACGAAATAGGAGACGACGGAGGGAGGCATTGAGAGATGAATCGGCTCTTCCCTGAAATCGACGGATGACGTCCGGGGCGGGCCCGGGTGGGCCCGCCCGAAAAGATCTAGAAGACGTGCTTGGCGTGGTCGCCTTTGAACAGAAGGGCTTTGAGAACCCGCTCGTTAGATCCATTGAGTTCAAAGACTTTCTGGCTCTGGGCGACGGGTTCGTTAAGCGCAACCAGCGTACATTTTGCCCGGACTTCGACGGGATTCTTCACGCCAACCTGGCGGAACACCATGATGTGGTCCTGGCCTTCCATAACGTGCAGGATTTTGTAGTCGCCAGCTGGGAGCATGGTGTCCGCAACGCGAACATTCTCGAAGAATGTGATGCGGTAGGAATCAGAGATCCCCATCGCATTCCTTCCCGCAAAGGCGCAAACGCCGAGCAACAACAGGCAAATCGAGATTACAAACGTAGACTTTACGAAATGCATAAACATCCTCGCTTTCAATTTCACGCTACGCCCGGGGCGCCAATGCTCGCTGTGTACTGGCTCACATCGATTGGTGACGGCAAGCAGAAGGCCGCAATCTTCGGTAACATCATTTGGGCCGTGGTTCGCGAGAGAAAGCGGGACGAAGCGATGCCAGACGCCATGACACACGCCATGGAGATAGTGATTAGGTGCCGAACGTCTTTCCCGCGGATAGACCGGATTTCCGGGGATTTTTTCATGGCTTTGCGAAGTTGGACCTTAGCTTTATCGCGCTTGGCGATAAAAGCCTAGCACCTTCACGAGATCCGTGATTTCAGCGAGATGGCGAAGGGCGTTGCGGGAATCTTGATCGTCGCCGCGGAGCAGATCGACGAAAAAAACGTACTCCCAGGGGCGTCCGCGCAAGGGGCGGGATTCGATCTTGCTCAGGCTGATGTCGCGAAGGGCGAAAACGCTTAGAGACTTGAAAAGCGAGCCGGGAATATTTTTGGTGCTGAAGGCGAGCGAGGTTTTGCCGGCGCCAGTGGAAGCGCGGGCCTTGCCGCGACGAATGAGAAAGAAGCGGGTAAAGTTGCGCTTGTCGTCCTCAATGCCGGCTTTCAGGATCTTTCCACCGTAGACCTGGGCGGCACGGCGACTGGCAATGGCGGCGGCATCGGTGAGGTCTTCGGCGATGACGTGCTTGACGCTGCCAGCGGTGTCGTAAAAAGGCTCGAGCTGAAGTCTTGGATTGTGGGCAAACAGATCGCGGCACTGATCGAGCGCAACCGGATGAGAGAAGACGCGGCGGACATCGCGAAGCTTTGTGCCGGGGAGCGCGATCAGGTTGTGGATAATGCGCAGGCGGAACTCACGCACGATGTGGACGTCGCGGCTGAGGAGAAGATCGAAGTGCTCGGCCACGGAACCGGCGAGGGAATTTTCGATGGGGATGACGGCGCCGTCAACACTGCCGCGCTGGACGCGATCGAAGACCTCAATCGAGCGGGCGCAGGGTACGAGCCTGGCGTTGGGGAGCATGGCCTGGGCCGCTTCATGACTGAAGGATCCGAGTTCACCTTGAATGGCGATTTTCATTGGGCCTCTTCTTCACACGCCGGTTGCGCCAGTTCTTTTACCATTTCGAGGGCATCAAGCTGGCCGGAGTAGTAGCCGCGGATGGTTCTTTCGACGAAATAACTCTTTCCTTTGTAAAAGCGAATTGCGGCTTCGTTGTTGACCGCAGTTTCGAGAGCAATGGACTCGACGCCGGCGGCGCGCAATTGCTCTTCAACCGCTGTGAGCAAGGCCGATCCGACGCCGAGGCGGCGCGCCCCGGCGACCACGTCAATAGTAATGATGTGTCCGCTGCGGCGGCGCGCCTCGGCGACAATGAAGCCAATGATCGCAGACTTTCCGGAGTCCATTTGTTCTTCGGCAACGAGGGTGAAGGCGCCGGGACGACGAATATAAAAGGCCAGCTCAGGGCGGGAATACGCCATTTGCGGGTCGAAGCAGGCCTGGTCGATCCGCCAGAGGGTTTCAAAATCTGCTTTTTGGAATTTGCGGATGCGAAACGGCACGCCGCCATTGTAACGGGAGAAGAGCCTCGGACAGATTTGGGAGGCCGCCGAATTTTTTTCGTTTCCTCCCCTTGCGCTGTCGCATCTGAGAGACGTACGATTTTCCCAGAGAGGCAGCACGTGGGGCGCTGGATTGTGATCGATCTCAGCTTGGCGGCAATGCTGGTCCTTGTCTGGTACAGCTGGTTTGTCCGCTATAACCGGCGGCGGGCTGTCAGCGTGCTCGAATGGGTGCAGGCGGCTTGCCTGGGCAAGGGACGCCTGGAAGGTCTGGAGTGGCGCGCTTGCAGCTCGCGCCTGAAAGCTACGCTGCATCTGTCTTCCCGCTGGTTTGACGAAATCCACCTCACGATCAAGTTGCTGCCGCGGCCTTTTCCGGTGCAGTGGGCGATGAGCCGATGGAAAGAGCAGCAAGAGACATTGACTTTTGAAGCCGACATGGGCTTCCCGCCCGGGTTCCATCTGGACATTATTCGGCATCGGTGGTCGGGACAGACGGGCACGAAGAGTCTCAACCGCAAATGGACGATCACGCGCCCCGGCCCGGTGGTTTTGACCACTAAAGATGATTGGCCGGTTGAGCTCACACCGGTGGTAAATGCTTTGGCTACCTGGCGGGACAAAGATTTTATGAGCGTCCGCTTTAACCAGCAATCGCCGCATTTTACGGCTACGGTGGCGCTGGCGAATTTGTCCGATCAGCAATCGGCGGCATCGCTGTTGGGATTGTTTCGGGAGCTGGCGGCTAGTTCATCGGCGCGGCAGCATTAGGGAAAGCTCCAAGCTCTCAGCTGCAAGCAAAGCTCTCGTCTCCAATCGAAATCCACCTTGATCCCTCTGAGGCCCTTCTTCACGACGCGGATTTGTGATTTTCCTTGGAGCTTGGAGCTTGTTTTGAAGCTTGTCTACTCCGGCTCGGCTATGAAGCGGTAGCCTACGCCGCGGACGGTTAGTAAATGACGGGGCCGCGCCGGATCTTCCTCAATGTAGCGGCGGAGGCGGACGACGAAATTATCGATGGCGCGCGTGTCGGTGTCTTCATGCAATCCCCAGACATCTTCGAGGAGAGCTTTGCGCGAGACGACACGGCCGGCGCTTTGGGCGAGATAGCGCAGGAGATCAGCTTCCATGACGGTGAGGTGGATGGTATTGCCGAGCGAACGCAATTCGAGTTCGGCGAAGTCGATGGACTTGCCGGCAAAGGTGAAACGGTCGGCATCGGGTGAGAAGGCGGGAGCGAGCGCGTCGGAGCGTTGCGCACTGGTAACCCTACCATCTGAGCTGTTGTCGTCGCTGACTGAGGTGCCGTTTTCTGAGGTGTTTGGACGGCTACTGCGAGAAGCCGGGCGCGCGCGACTGGCGTCGGCGGCGAGGCTTTGACGCATCCAGGCGCTGCGGCGGAGTAGGCCATCGAGACGCGCGATCAGAATTGACAACTCGAACGGTTTGGGCAGGTAATCGTCGGCGCCCGAGGCGAAGCCCTTGAGGACATCTTCGGCGCGGCCGCGCGCGGTCAGCATTAGGATCGGGACGTAGTTCTTTTTTTCGCGAAGGAATGATGCGACCTCAAAGCCGCTCTTGCCGGGAAGCATCACGTCGAGGATCATGACATCGAAATGGGCGCCGGAATCGAGACGCGCGAGAGCTTCCTCACCGTCGCCGGCAACTTCTGCTTCGTGACCTTCTTCCTGAAGATTGAAACGGAGGCCCTGGGCGAGATGGGCTTCGTCTTCGACGATGAGGATGCGGCTCATGCGGTCCTCGAACCAGCTTGATGCGACTCGGATCTGTGCGATTCAGATGGTTGCGATTGGGCGTGGAGGCCGGAGGAAGATTGGGCGCGAGCTTCGCCGCGGAGGCGCGGAAGTTCGAGCGTGACGGTGGTTCCCTTCCCCGGTCCCTCGCTTTCGGCGAAGACGCGGCCGCCGTGGTTGCGGGCGATCGAGCGCACGATGAATAGACCGAGGCCGGTTCCCTTGACGCGGGCGCGGCCACGCTGGCGGACGCGGTAGAAGCGCTTGAAGATCCGCTTGAGCTCGTTCTGTTCAATGCCGACGCCGCGATCGCGAACGCGAAGCACGAGGCGCTCGTCGTCAGCGATGGAGAGATCGACCGCGATGTGGACGCCATCGGGGGAGTACTTGACGGCGTTGTCGAGGAGGTTGGTGACGGCGGTGTGAAGATCCTCGGGATCGCCAAGGACCTGCAATCTGCTTTCTGTCGCGGCCCCAGCGCGGCTGTAGGAGAGATTCTCCTCGGTGAGGTGATGACGGGAGCGGGCTAGTTGGACGCATTCAGTTACGACGGCGTTCATGTCTACAGGAACACGCTGGGCCTTAGCTTTCTTTTGCGCTAGCGCGCCGGCTTTGAGCACCTGTTCGACGGTGGCCATGAGGCGCTCGGTATCGAGGAGCATGAGCTGATAGAACTCGCGGCGGCGGGGTTCATCGACCTCGCGGCGCTGAAGGGTTTCGAGATAAAGGCGGATGGAGGCGATGGGAGTCTTTAGTTCGTGAGTGACGGCGTTGATGAAGCTGTCGTGCTGCTCATTGCGGCGAATTTCGCGGACCAGGAAGATGGTGTTGAGAACGAATCCGGTGACGATGGCGCCGAAGAAGATGATGCCGAGAAAGACTTTGACGCCTTCGCGCCAGTTGAGGATGATCCAGCCGCTGCCGACGGCGAAGGCGATGGCAGCCAGAATGACGCCGAAGCTGAGGAAGAAAGCAATCGCCTTGCGACGGCTGGAGATGCGCACAGAAAGATTGTAGCGGGACGCGGGGACGGTGTCAGGTTCGAAGAGAGTTTGGCGAGTGTCTCAGGTCGGAGTCTGGCACACGCGGAAGCACGGGCACCGATTCATTGCATTTCCACGGGAGAAGGGGGCGTTCCGCGCGGCGGCTGATGGATGGTTTTGCGTGCTAGTTTCGGCTGCGGCTGCTTTGGATGCGCCGCAAAGAAGGCCCAACGCTGGGCGTTGTATTGCTGCTGCCAGGAGTGCTCGACATCCGGCATCCAGATGAATTGCACTTCGACGTTATTCGCGCATCCGGTGGCATCGTTACCGGTCAGGCCGGGTATGCCCAGCATGGGCGCGTCGTTCGCGTTGTTGGGCTGGCCGTTCAGGCAAAGAGGCTGCGCGGTCGCAAAGGTCGTGCAGGAGTTAGTCAGGGACCCGGTCCAGAAGTTAAAAGTGTCGTCGACCGTGTCCAAATAGAAAGTGACGCCGTTGTACTTGGTAGTACCGTAGCTGCAGGGCCACAGATTGGTATCCTCCGTGCCGTGCCATTCCTGAGCGGAAATGGGCTGGAACCCGTAGAGAGCGGGTGTCGGGGTGAAGAGCGGCGGCGGGGCAGACTGCTGGCCCTCAAGCTGACCTGAACCGGGAATAATGGCCGCCACCAGATTGGAGAGTTCCACTCCGACGCGCTCGGCCATTTGGCCTCCCGATGAGAAGCCGGCAACGTACACCTGGTTCGGGTTCACGGTGTACTGTGAAGTGAGATTCTGAATCAGCGCTCCCAGGAAGCCCACATCGTCGGGGCATTCGTTATCATCCGACCCACATCCTTCAGCATAGGAAAATGCTCCTCCGTTCCATCCGAAGGAAGCGCAGATTTCAGGCGATCCGTCCATGCAATAGGCATTCCAGTTCCAGGCATTGTTCGTCGGGTCGTAAGTAGAGGCTGGTTTAACCAGGAGGAAACAATTTTCGTCCGCGATCGGCTGCCAGCCCCAATCCAGCGTGATGATGGGCGTTGGATCCGAGCCGGTGGCGGGGGTGGTGCGCGTGCCATGCAGCATTAGAAGCATGGGCGAATTCGGGGGAAGGTTTGCGGGCGAGTAAACTTCGTAATAACGCAAGGTGCTGGTCCCAAGTGGCCAAATCATCGAGAAATCGGTGGGCGTTCCGACGCCGCAGCCGCCCGTCACCGTCTCGCTCACCGTGTTCGATGTGCTGCTGGCGAATAAGCTGTTGCCTTTATAGAGCGCGGTAATCGAATCCGTGCCCGCGGGCAGTTTGGTCGTCGAAAAGTTCGCGACACCGCCGGAAAGCGTGGCCGTTCCCAGTTTGCCAGTTCCGTTGTAGAACGCGATGTTGCCGGTGGGTGTGCCGGAATCGGCGGAGACAGTCGCGGTGAAAGTTACGCGCTGTCCAAAATTGATAGGATTCTGCGAGGAAACGAGAGCGGTGGTTGTCGGAATCTCGTTGACCGTCTGTTGCAGAGTTCTTGACGAGGCGCCGTAGGTTCCGTCTCCCGGATAGAGCGCCTCAATCCTGTACGAACCGGGCAATAGCTGCGACGTCATATAGGTGGCCGTGCCGCCGCTCAGCGTGCCTGTTCCTAAAGCATTCTTTCCCTGCGAGAACGTAATGGTCTCACCGTCAGGCGGGGCGGGAGTGACCGTCGCGGTGAAGGTGACGGCGGCGCCATAAGGGGAGGGATTGAGCGAAGAACTGAGCGCGGTCGTAGTCTTGATGAGCTTGGCGCTGCGTACTTGGCCACTCGATACTGCTGCCCCAAGCAGCGATAAAACAAGCAGGATAGTGGCGTTGATTTTCACTTCCAGCCTCACCATGGCAAAGTCAGGTCGGTCGAAGCTTTGGGGGGAGCCGATAGTGTGATGGGCAGAATACCACGCCAGAAAAGCTTGTCAACGCTCGAACAGGCGCGCCTTTTGGGCCAATCCAGCAGTAACAAAAAAGCTCTCAACCCAAGCACGCGGCCTGGTTTGAGAGCCCGTTTCGAGAGCTTCCCGAGAACTGAGATTCCTTCTTTTAGTCGTTCCCGGCGGCGGTTGCCAAAACTCCGGCAGCCCGTACATCGCGGGTAAGCGCGGGTTTTGGCGGAAGATTATGCACCGTGAGGCGATAGACATGGCGCGCCAGACCGAGTTTTTTGAGGAGCCAGATTCCGTACCAGTTCAGGTCGATCTCGTACCAGGCCATGCCGTGGCGGGCGGAAACCGGATGGGCGTGATGGTTGTTGTGCCAGCCTTCGCCGAAGGTGAGGAGGGCGACGAGGAGATTGTTGGTCGAGAGATCTTTGGTCACGAAGCGGCGCGAGCCCCAAACATGCGTGACCGAGTTCACCATCCAGGTCGCGTGCAGACCAACAACGACGCGTGCAAACACTCCCCAGAGCAGCCATGGCAGGCCGCCGATAGCGTAGAGGATGACGCCGACGATGACGTTGCTGGTCCAATGCCACTTCGTGAGCCAGACGTGAAATTTGTCTTTGGTCAGGTCAGGGACGTAGCGGGCGAGCGTGGTGGTGTCGTGGTGCATGGACTTGCCGACAAGAATCCAGCCCATATGCGCCCACCATTTGCCGTCGATGGGCGAATGCGGATCGCCCTCTTCATCGGAATATTGATGATGAATGCGGTGCGTGGCTACCCAGAAAATCGGGCCGCCCTCGAGGGCGAGGGTGGCACACCAGGTGAGGAAATATTCCACCCACTTCGGAGTCTTGTATCCGCGATGCGTCAGCAGACGGTGATAGGCCATGCCGATGCCGAGACTGCCGGAAACCCACCACAAGAAACAGGCTACGAAAAATGCCTTCCATGTAAAAAAGAAAAGAGCGGCGAGGGCGCCGAGGTGAAACAGAATCATGGCCGAGGCGGTGACCCAGTTGATGCCGTCGTTGTGGGTGCGTCCGTATTCGGCGCGGTTTTTGGCGATGACTGTGCGCAGGCTGGCGCCGTCAATTTCGGGCTGCTGCAATTCAGCAGTTTCGTTCATTTCGTTTTTCTCCCCACATCGACCGTGAACACGGTTATTCGATGTGCCCATGAGACTGTACCAAGGGAACGGGCGGAGCTTTGTAATACTTCTGTAATGCTTGACTGGAGAAGAAGTTACGGGAGTACACGTACGGTGAGTTGCCGATGGCGGGGATGATAACGAGGGTGATTCCGCGTACGTGCGGGCGTGATATCTGACCTTTGCGTAAAGGGCGGGCGGACGTAAAATCGCGTGTTGTTCAAGAGACCGTGACCGGAACGAACGAGGAGGTCCCGTGTTCAAGACGTTTTGGCTGTATCAAGTTGTATTGATTGCTTTGGTTGTTTTCGCCTGCGCGCTGGGAGCGCAGCAGAACGAGCCACCCGCAAAAGCGCCCGCTGCGCCTGAGTACAAGATTCCGCCGGAGGATGCGCAGAAGCCAAACCCGGTGAAGCCGACGGCAGAGTCGCTGGCCAAAGGCAAGAAAATGTATGCCATCGACTGCGCCATGTGTCATGGCGATAACGGCGACGGCAAAGGCGACATGGCGTCTGACATCAAGAACATTACGGACTTTACCAATCCGGATGTGCAGAAGAGCGCGACGGACGGCGAATGGTTTTACGTTATCCGCAAAGGCAAGGGCGATATGCCGCCAGAGGGGCCGCGGGCAAAGGACGAAGAGGTCTGGAACATCGTGAACTATATTCGGGCGTTCGGGAAGAAGTAGAGCGATAGCGCGGAGCGATGTGATCCGCGCTATCGCGAGTCTTAGGCGAATCTAGCTGGGCACGATGTTCGTCGCGACAATTGCGCCCGCCATTCTCAAGTGTGTTGTTCTGTCCCTTTCACTTCTACCCCCGCCCATTTTTCAAGCAGCGTGAGGGTGGCGGCGTAATCGAGATCGCGGTGACCTTCTTCGGCGGCGACGTCGTAAACCTCTTCAACCGCTTCGAGTCCGGGCAGGCGCACTCGTTTTTCGCGCGCGGCCTCGAGGGCGAGGTGGATGTCCTTCCACATCAGGCGCAGCGGGAAATTTGGCGAGAAGTCGCGCTTCAAAATAAATGGAGCTTTGTACTCGACGACACCCGAGCGCACCATCGAGGCCTGCACCAGCGGAATCAATTTGTCGACATCGACGCCGAGCTTGGTGGCGAGGGTGAGAGCTTCGGCGAAGCCTTCAAAGATCATTGCGATCTGTAGATTCATGACGAGCTTGGTCGCCTGGCCTTTGCCGGTTTCACCCATGCGGAAGACCTGTTTGCCCATGGCGTCGAAAAGCGGCTGCAAGCGCGCGACGACAGCCTCTTCGCCTCCGACCATGAAGATGAGGCTGCCACTGGCGGCGGCAATCTTTGAGCCGGTCATGGGCGCGTCGACATAATCGACGCCGCGGGCCTTCACGCGCTCGGCGAATTTCTGAGTGGCCGACGGAGAGATGGTGCTGGAATCGGCAATGATCATGCCGGAGGCAAGAGCCGACTCCGCGCCGCCTTCGCCGAAGAGAACGCTTTCGACGGCCTTCGTGTCGGAGACGCACATCCAGATGACTTCCGCGTTGTGAGCGGCATCCGCGGGAGATGCGGCGCTGCGCGCGCCCTCTACCGTTTTGCCGGCGCTGCGATTCCAAACCGCAACTTCATGCCCCGCTTTAACAAGATTGGTGGCCATCGAGTGGCCCATAATCCCAAGACCAAGAAACGCTACGCGCATTTGAACCATTCCCTTCTTTCCCGACTTCAGGAACTGCGTTAGGAACTTTGATTAGATACGACCACGAAAGTAACGGTCAAGAAGAACACGGATTGTCATACACTGAAATTCAAAGCACGACCGCTAAGCCTAAGGAATTGGTTGCAAGCGGGCCAGACGCGAGTCGACGCTTTCGAGCGTCCGCATGGCCATTTGCGGCATCGAAAGGAGTAACGCCCACTTCTGAATACGTACCTGGTATTGAGATGTCGAGTTGTGTTTCCAGTTGCGTAAAGGTTGTTCAGGCTCGTAGCTAGTCATTATGCTTAAAACGTCGTTGAAGAATCCGGCCCTCCGCAAGCGCGCCAGCAGTTTCACCCGCCTGATCCGGCACTCGGCGATGACGCCTCGCACGGGATCCACGCACAAGCCGCAGCTGGTTACGAACGGCGAGTTGGGCGTCACTTTTATTGGCCACGCCAGTTTCTTTTTGCAAATGGGCGGGATGAATATTATTGTCGATCCGAATTTTGCGCGCTGGCTTTTTATACTGAAGCGGCTGCGGCAGCCGGGGCTACGTTTGCGCGAACTGCCGCCGATGGATGTGGTGCTGGTCACACATGCTCATTTCGATCATCTGCACCGGCAATCGCTGCGCACGATTGCGCGACAGACGAGACGCGAAACCGGCAGCGCGCCGACTTTGATCGTGCCACACCACGTTTTCGATCTTGTGTCTGACCTGGGCTTTAAGAAGATTATCGAGATGGAGTGGTGGAACACCCACCGCGAAGGCCAGCTTGAAATCACGCATGTGCCGTCGCGCCACTGGGGAGCGCGGGTGTTGAAGGATTCGCATCGCGGCTACGGAGGATACGTGCTGCGAGCGGGAAAACATTCGGTTTACCATGCGGGCGACACGGCGTACTTCAACGGCTTCCGGGAGATTGGGCGACGTTTGTCTCCGGAACTGGCGCTGCTGCCGATCGGGGCATACAACCCGCCGCAATTTCGGAATGTGCACACCAACCCGGCCGATGCCATGCAAGCTTTTCTTGACCTGAAATCGCGCTGGATGGTTCCAATGCATTACGGGACTTTCCGGCTATCCCACGAGCCGATTGAGGAGCCGCTGCAATTGCTGGCGCGCGAGGCGGTCGCGGCTGGGGTGAAAGACAAAGTGGTGGTGATGGAAGAGGGTGTAACGCGGCGGTTTTGAAGAGCTTCAAGATTTGTAAAATCCGGCCCGAAAGTGCCTCCCTAATGTAACTATGGAGCGGTAACGGCATCCAATTTATTAGCGGAGGCCCATGCTATACTGCGCTAAATGGGGAGGGCTGTCCCCTCACGCGCCCGCCCGAGGATTTCGAAAAATGGCTGGTAGTTCGCGACGATCTCTCTTCCTGGTAATTTTCGTCCTTACGCTCTTCGGAGTGCTCGGCATGCTCTTCGCGCAGAAGATCAGCCCGTCGGGCTCACCCAGCACCGACTCCGACGTGCGCGACAGCTTCAAGCAGTTCACCGAGGTTTACCAGACGGTCGAGGAGAACTATGCCGATCCGGTGAATCCGGATAAGGCCATTTACGACGGCGCGATTCCGAGCATGTTGCACCAGCTCGATCCGCACTCGAATTTCTTCGATCCGAAATCGTATTCGCAGCTTCGCGAAGAGCAGCGCGGCAAATATTACGGCGTCGGCATGACCGTCGGGCCGCGGAATAATAAGGTCATCGTCATTGCTCCCTTCGTTGGTACTCCGGCCTACCGAGCTGGCATCCGCCCCGGCGACATTATCGCCGCAATCGACGGCAAATCGACGGACAACATGAGCACTACGGATGTGGCGGATCTGCTGAAGGGGCCGAAGGGCACGACGGTGCGGATCACGATGCTGCGCGAAGGTTCGGAAAAGCCGCTGGAGTTCAGCGTGGTGCGCGACGAGATTCCACGGTATAGCGTCGACCTGCACTTCATGATCCGGCCCGGCATTGGCTACATGCACATCTCCGGATTCCAGGAGACGACCGAGCATGAAGTCAGCGAGGCGCTCGATCAGATGGGCGACTTGAAGGGCTTGATTCTCGATTTGCGGCAGAATCCCGGCGGGTTGCTCAGCGAAGGCGTTGGAGTGGCCGACAAGTTTTTGAAGAAGGGACAGCTGATCGTCTCGCATCATGGCCGATCGTCACCGGAAAAGCGGTACGTTGCTTCGCACGGCAATGGCGGGAAGGATTATCCGCTGGTCGTGTTGGTGAATCGGGGCACGGCGTCGGCGGCGGAGATTGTTTCTGGAGCGATCCAGGATCATGATCGCGGCCTGATCGTGGGCGAAACGACCTTCGGCAAGGGGCTGGTGCAGACCGTCTATCCGCTGGCGGAGAATACGGGACTGGCTCTGACAACGGCCAAGTACTACACGCCGAGCGGACGCCTGATCCAGCGCGACTACAGTAACATCTCGCTTTACGACTATTATTACGAGCGCGAGAACGACGACAATACGGCGAACAAAGAGGTCAAGCTGACCGATAGCGGGCGGACCGTGTATGGCGGCGGCGGAATTACCCCGGACGTGAAGCTTGCGCCTTACAAATCCAACAAGTTTCAGGACACGCTGCTGCAACACTACGCACTGTTTAATTTCGCGAAGAATTACGCAAACGCGCACAAGATCACGCAAAGCTTCGAGATCGACGATGCGATCCTCCAGGAGTTTCGCAAGTTCCTCGATTCGGAGAAGATTACATATACCGAGGGCGAGCTGATCGAGAACAACGAGTGGCTGCGCTCGAACCTGAAAAGCGAAATCTTTATTGACGCCTTCGGCCAGGAAGAAGGAATGAAGGTGCGGGCGGAAACGGATCCTGACGTGGTCAAGGCGCTGGAACTGTTGCCGCAGGCGCGCGCATTGGCCGACAACGCAAGAAAGATCGTGGCGGAGCGAAATTCGGCGTCTCCGGTTCAGCGATAGTCGTTCAATCACGAATTCGTTTTGAGTGAGGCCCGGGCTTCCGGGCCTTTTACTTTGCTCGGATTCCGCAAGGCGAGGGTTCGAGTCGGGTGCTGCCGCCGAAATCCGCTTGAGTGTGGCTGGCGGAGGCCCTAAAGTACATAGCAATGCGTGAGACAGCCTTTCCGATCGCGGTCTTGTTTGCGGCAGGTGTTCACTTCGTGCCTTGGATTCCGGCGATCGCGCTGGCGCTCTGGGCCGGGGTATGGGACTGGCGCATGCGCAAAATTCCGAACCGGCTTACTGTTCCCGCAGCGGCATTGGGAATCGCCGTAAACACGGCTTTGTTTCGCTGGCCCGGTTTGAAGGCGGCGATGCTTGGCCTGTTGCTGGGACTGGGTCTACTGCTACCTTTCGTGCTGCTGCGCAGCCTCGGGGCGGGCGACTGGAAGCTCGTGGGCGCGCTGGGCGCTTGCCTAGGGCCGCGTTCCTTACTGGGAGTGCTGTTTGGCGCGATTCTGATTGCCGGGGCGATGGCCCTTGGCTTGATTGTCTGGAAAGGCCGATTGCGGCAGACTTTTCTCAATATTTCCGGCATGTTGGGCGCGATGATTAGTCTGCGAATGCCAGGAGCAGAGGTCTCGCTGGATAATCCGGAGTCAACTAAAATTCCGTTTGGGGTTGCGGTGGCGGTGGCGGTGGTGTTGTATAGCGTTGCGGCGGCGATGGGAAAAGCGTAATAGATTGAGTAATTTTGTAATTGAGTAATTGGGAAATTGAAAAGCGGGGGCTTCCCGCTGTCCTAAAGATTTTCAATTTCTCGATTACTAAATTACCCAATCACCCAATCCACTAGATGCGAGCAGGCTTAAACAAACTGCGAAATTCGGAGGCGTCCGAGATTGCCGAAGCGGCGCTGGTGATGCCGGTGGTGTTTATCTTTCTACTTGGGATCATCTGGTTTGGCCGCGCGTTCAATATTTATTCGACGATAACGCAGGCGGCGCAGCAGGGCGCAATCGCGGCGGCGAGGCCGACTTGCGCGACTTGTCTCGCGCCGGGAAACCCATGGGGCGGCAATTTTCAGGGCGACCAAAACGTCGTCAACACGGTATACGGGGTAATGCAAGCGTCGAGCCTGGATACTTCGCAAATTATCAGCAGCGCAACCACATTGCCTCCGGTGTTCTGCCAACTGCCGTCTCCTCTTTCCGGATCATGCTCAACCGGCTCCAGCAATATCACAGTGTGCCGCGAGGTGCTATTAAACCCGGGAAGCACTTCGCCGCTCCCGGTCTGCGGGAGCACGGTGAGCTTCCGATATCCGATTCCCTTGTACGTGCCTTTCACCTCGCTCACCACGGGATCGTTCACCGTGAGCGCAGATGCGCAAAGCAGGATGGAGAACTAGGATGTTTCGGCTGGGACCATGCAGCGTGCGCGGGCCTTTGCAGTATGTGACAGAATGGCTGCGCCAGACCGACGGCTCGGCCATACTTGAGTTTGCCATCAGCCTTCCGCTGCTGGTTGTGTTCGTTGTCGGCATTTTCGACTTTAGTGGCGCTTTCAACCAGAAACAGAAGATCGAGCAGGCGGCGCAGGAAGGCGCGATTGTGGCGGGCGCGCAGCAAACTACCGACATCTATGTTGGCAACCCCAATGCGAATGGTCCTGACTCCGTGCAAGCGGTGGTTACAGCGGTATTCAATTCACTTGTCGGCAGCAATGTGATCCCCAACGGAACCTGCACTGCGCCGGGCACGGTGACAACCTCGGGATTAACGTGGACGTACACCATCTACAATTGTTCGCCGAGTTATGCCAGCGATACCTTAGTCATCACCGTTAACCGAGGATTGGTTCTGCCTGGCTCGCCCGCCACCACCCCACCCATCCCGGCAGTGGTTGAAAGCGTCGTGACTGTAAGCTATCCCTATCACTGGCGCTTTAACAGCGTGATCCAATTGCTCGTTCCCGGCGCAAGCTATGCGGCGACTTCTTCGCTGACCGAGTCCGCTTCAGTGCACAACCAGATGTAGATTTGCTTCGCGGTCATTGTGCGCGGCTTATGGTTACATCTTTGGCGCGTTACGTCCTCGGCGGCTGCCATCTACATTTTCCGCTGTACTGACGCGCCAGGCTTCGTCACGTAATCTCGACTCGAAATCTGAAATTCAAATTCACGAATGGGGAGATGGGCATGGCTTGGAAAAAGTATGGATTGGTTTTGGCGTTGCTGGCAGGCACGGCATTGGCGCTACCGCGGCAGGATGACCATAGCGCGAAACAGGACATGAAAGACGCCGGCCACGACACGAAGCAGGCGGCAAAAAAGACCGGACACGCGGCGAAGAAGACCACGCACAAGGCCGCAAAGAAGACCGATCAGGGCGCGAAGAAAGTGGAAAAGAAGACTGACTCCAAGCCGCCGCAGAACGAGTAAGGATTCGTTTTGTAGTCGAGATCGAAGGGAAAACAGATCGGGCGAAAAATCGCGCGAGCCAAGGTCCTTTTTGCGGATCATCGGCTCGCGCTTCTGTTAGCGGATTGTAGTATTACGTTTTCAGCTCCTTTCAAACTGCGGCATTAGGCTGCGGCAGTGTTACCCACGAGCCACTTCTTCGTGGATGTCGTCTTCGGAAGAATGTCCAAATAGAGGACGGCGTAATGAAAGGCGACCGCGGCTGCCGTTACCGTGGCCATCGTCAAAGCCAGTTCCGTCCACTTGGGAACATAGTGGAAGCCGGAGGTGCGCTCGAACGCGGTGCAGGAGACATTCAGGCGGTTGGCGATGAAGCCCATCACCACCAGCGAGCAGGTGAAGTAGAGCGATTGCGGATTGGTGCGAATCTTCTCCTGACTGAGGAGAATGATAGGCGCGACGACGAGAAGTCCGATCTCCAGCCAGAAGAGGCCTGCTTCCTGTGTCCACTTGAAGATGTAGGCCGACCCTCCGTGCGTGAAAAGATCGATGCCGCGGAATAGCGCGTAAACGTAGAGCAGGGGCGCGATGACCTGGCTCATCTCGGTGAGAATCATCGGGTCGACGCGGGCGTTCAAGGAGCGGGTGGAGAGATAGACGGCCATGATGGTTGCGGCCAGTCCAGCGGGGACGGCGGAGAGGTAAAACAGAGTCGGCAGATACTGGCTGTACCAGATGGGATCCAGTTTACCTTTGGTCAGCAGGTAGAGGCCGCCGAGGAACGACTGATGCAGCGAGGAGAGCACGGCGCCAACCATGACCAGGCCGATGAGAAGCTCGTGGTGGAATTTGAGATAGAGGTCGCGCAGCCGCTTCCACGGAATCTTTTCGACCAGTGCCGGTGAGAACTCGAAGGTCAGTACCGTGGTGTAGAGCATGACGCACCACGAGACTTCGAAGAGAACCGAATGCCGGTTCCACATCACGATCGGGTGCCAGATCCTCCAAGGCAGGCCGAGTTCATACATCATGCCGGTGCAGACGGTCAGATAGCCAAGGAACGAGAGCAGGACAGCGGCGCGCACGATGGGACGGTAACGTTCAAAACCGAGCAGGTAGACCGCCGCCGCGATGGCAAAGCCTCCAGCTGAAATGCCGACGCCGCAGAGCGTGCCGAGACCAACCCACAAGCCCCAGGGTTGAGCGTCGACCAGGTTTGTTGATTGATGCAAGCCGAGGGCAAAGCGCGCGTATGCGCCATAGCAACCGGCGGCGAAGATGATGGCTACGATTACCCGCCACAGTGTGATTTTCGGAAACGAAAAGTTCGGAGTTTCGGCGGACATATTAGTTCCTTTCCTGGTTGCTATCGGTTGCAACGCTGTTCTCTTCCGCAGCGCTCTGGCGGACTTCGGCAAAAGCGACCTGCTTGCGGCGGTTGGTGATCCAGTAGAGGCCGGCGAGCAAACTTCCGCCGACGAGCACGACTGTAGGCACGTCGCCGAGCGCATTCGCGGTCAGCACCGGCATCGGTTGCTGCGGTGCTGCGATGAAGCCGAGATCCTCAAATGGCACATCAGAGACGAAGAAGACCGACGTTCCGCCCGCTTCAGTGAGACCATAGATTTTCTTTACGTACTTCGGGTCAAGGAGAATGCGTTTCTGCGCTTCTTCGATGATGTCGTCGCGCCAGCCGACAATTGAAGCCTGCACGGGGCACGCCTCGACGCAAGCCGGCGGCTGGCCTTTGACCTGTCGCACGTAGCACATGTCGCACTTCTTGACGAAGGGCACCAGCTTGTTCCATTCGTATTTCGGCACATTGAACGGGCAAGCCACGATGCAGTAGCGGCATCCGATGCACTTCGATCCGTCGTAGGTGACCGGGCCGAGTTCGGTTTTCTTCAGAGCTCCCACCAGGCAGGCCGAGGCGCAGGCCGGATCTTCGCAGTTCATGCACATGCGGCGAACGTAGCGGTCTCCGTGATCCTCGACGATGGTGAAGGCCGTGGGTGAGAGCTTGGTTTCGCTCTCCATCGGGAAGCCGTGAATCTGCTTGCAGGCCTGTTCGCAGCTTCGGCACCCGATGCACTTGGTGATGTCGATCAGGATTGCTTTTGTCCTTGCCATTTTCTTTCTCCTCGTCCTTACCTCTTACTGGGCCGCCAAGTACTGCAAGGGCCGGGCGCTCAGTTCAGGAAGAACTCTTTAATCAGCTTCTGGCGAGCTGAGGTTTCAATTTGCGACAGAACTTCACTCGCCGGGGCGCCGCCATCCTGGGCAAATTTCGGATTCGCAGCCGAGAGCGCCGCATTCAAGCGGGAGACGCTATAGTGCATCCAGGGCGCGACCATCGGCCCTTTGAGCAGATTTTTTTCGTTGGTCATTAGATCGGGCGACTTCAGCACCGCGAGCCAGCCATCCTTGTAAGGATCGGTGGCGGCGAGAGCTGGATTCTTGACCACGTCGTCGTTGACGGCCATAACCACGCCTTCGACCGGTGAGAGCAGTTCGAACGACGTTCCACCCGCGTGGACCGTCGCCAAACGCTGCCCCTGGCGAATCCAACGGCTGGGCTCGGAAACTTCGATGCGATCGATTTTGCCCAGGAGGTCGGCTCCGAACTGATCCATGCCGATGCGTGCGTTGTCTCCCGCTTCGTGCAGCACCCAGGTGTGTCCGGGATGGAAAGCGTAGTCTTGAGGGATGGAAAAGCCTGCCTGCTTCGCCATGACCGGAATTCTGGGAGTGACGACGACATCGTTCTGAGGGCGCGCCGGTTGGGGCAGACGGAAATAGAAGTAGTTGATCGAGATGACAACTAGAAATGTCAGCAGCACGAATAGAATCGACATAACACTCTCCCGGCGGGGCGCATACCGCTCTTTTTCTGGCACCGCTCGCCGCTAGTGTTAGTGCACGCGCATGGCAAATCGCGTGGAAAATCCCAGTCGTTTGCTTGTAATGAGTTGGAAGTAACTCTAACCGGCGGTTAGATTTTCGGACCACTGCAATTTGCAGGCTGCTGCTGCGTTTTGCAGGAGTGCGCTTTGCAAAACGAATATTGCTGGTTACGGCAGGACAGGGTCCTTCTTCAGTTTGCGCAAGAGAGAGGTGGGATGAATGCCGAGGATCCTTGCCGCCCTCGTCTTATTGTTACCCGTGGCGGCGAGCACCTTCTGAATGTAGTCCTCTTCGAGCTCACGCAGCGTGACCAGCGGTTCATCCGCCGAGTGCTCGGTAAATGGAAACTGCATGACCTCCGGCGACAGGGGCTCGGGCGGCAGAATCTCCGAGGGCAGCGATGAGGCATCGATGTTGCCCTCATGGGCCAGGATCATAGTGCGCTCGATGACGTTCTTCAACTCACGGATATTGCCCGGCCATGCATAGGCTTCGAGCAGGTCGGCCGCATCCGGCGTGAAGCCGGTGAAGTTCTTGTTCAGCTCCTGGTTGAAGTGCTGGACCATATCGAGCGCGAGGGGCAGGATGTCCTCCGTTCTTTCGCGCAGTGGTGGAATAAACAGCGGCACGACGTTGAGGCGGTAAAAGAGGTCTTCACGAAAGCGGCCTTGGGCCACGGCTTCTTTCAGATTTGTATTCGTAGCCGCGATCATTCGCACATTGACCTTGATCGACTTGGCACCGCCAAGCCGGATGAAAGTGCCTTCTTCGAGGACGCGCAGCAGCTTGGCCTGCACGCTGGCAGACATGTTGCCGATCTCGTCAAGGAAAAGCGTCCCGCCATGCGCGCGCTCGAGAAGGCCCTCCTTACGGCGGCGCGCATCGGTGAAGGCGCCGGGCTCGAATCCGAACAACTCGCTCTCCAGCAGCGCATCGGGGAGCGTGGCGCAGTTCAATTCCAGCAGGAGCTGGCTGGCGCGAGGGCTCGCGTAGTGAACGGCTCGCGCCAGCACGCCCTTGCCGGTACCGCTCTCGCCCTGAATCAGGATGGTGGTGTGGTCGCTCTCGGCGGCTTTGCGGGCCATCTCGAGCATGCCGCGCATGGCCGCGTTCTGGGTGACGATTTTGCCGAAGTCGTACTGGCCCTTGGCGGTCTCAACCGTATCCCGAAGCCGAACGCGCAAAGACAGCATCTCCGACGCGCGGCGCAGCGTCGCGGTCAGGTCGGCGAGGTGGAAGGGCTTAATCAGATAGTCATAAGCGCCGAGCTTCATCGCCTCCACGGCACGGTCCACCATGTGATAAGCGCTCATCATGACGACGATGGTCGCCGGGGACGAACTCTTGATCTGCCGCAACACTTCGACGCCGTCGATTCCGGGCAGCACGATGTCGAGCAGCACCATCTGCGGATGCTCCTCGCCGAACGTCTTCAACGCATCTTCGCCGGATGCAGCGGTGAACACTTCGAAGCCTTCCCCGGTCAGCCCGCGGCTTACTGTGCGCAGCGTCAAACTCTCATCGTCGACTACCAGCACCGAATACGGCATGGCTACTGAATGATTACCTCCTGGCTCTCCGCGCCACCGGTTTCGGCCAGCGCGGCAATTTGCCGGAAGGGCAGCGTCACCTTCACCGTGGTGCCATGTTGGGACGTACTCTCGATTTCGATCTCTCCTTCATGGCTGCGGACGTAGGCCTGGCTGATGCTGAGGCCGAGCCCAGTCCCCTTCCCGCGCTTGGTGGTAAAAAACGGTTCGAAGACGTGGGGCAAAACATCCGCCGGAATGCCCGATCCGGTATCGATCACACGAATCTCGACCTTCTCGCAGTCCGGGAGGCGCTCGGCGAAAACCGTGATCTTGCCGCCCTCCGCGGTCGCCTGGGCTGCATTCAGCAGCAGGTTCATGAGGACCTGCGAGAGTTGATTGGCGTCCACGCAGATGAGGGGCAGATCGGTCGTCACAAGATTCTGCAGAACTCTGCCATGCAGCATGGGCTGGTGCTCGAGGAAAGCCAGCGTGTCGGAGACGAGCCGGTGCAGGTTGACCTTGCTGAGAACCAGCGGAGCCGGGCGGGCGTAATTCATCAGGCTGCGCAGAGTCATCGAAATTCGTTTCGCGCACTCGATGCACTGCTCGATCTCGGCGCGATCTTCTTCCTGTGCGGTTTTCAGTTCGAGTTCGAGATGCGAGAGAATGCCGAGCAGAGGATTGTTGATCTCGTGGGCCGCACCCAAGGCCAGTTGCGCCAGCGCCGCATACTTTTCATATTCCGCCAGCTGCGCCTGGAACTGGCTCTTCTCTTTGTTCAGCTTGCCCTCTTCCGAAAAGCGCCGGAAGAGCTCTTCCATGGCCGAGTCGCGTTCACGCTCCAGTTGTCGGATGGCGAGCTTGGCCTGCTCGAGTTCGGGCGCCAAATCCTTGCGATGGCGGCGGTCCACCGTCCAGAAGGCGATCATCAGCGCCAGCGCCACGGCCAGAAACGGAAATACGTAGAAGATCACGGGCGCAGCTCCTCCGCTTCGGAGTCGTCACAACTTAACCTATTCATCCACCTCAACATTGCTCCAAAAGCTCTCTAAAATCCGTGATTCGAGTCACTGGCAGAGCGTAGGAACGTCACGCGGAAACACGCTGGTAATACTACCCTTGGGAGGACGGCGACGGAGGATGGGCGGCCCGGTGTGACCTCAATCACCGATTGCAAACGGAATTGCGGCCTATAGGTAAGTAGAAGTGGACGGTCAGGAATATCTTCGGATCAACCCATGGGTAGTCGCGCTTTCAGTAATGCTGGCAACCTTCATGGAGGTCCTCGACACGACGGTCGTCAACGTCTCGATCCCGCACATTTCGGGCAACCTCGCCGCCACGAACGAAGAAGGAACATGGGTGGTGACGTCGTATCTGGTCTCAAACGCGATCGTGCTACCGATGTCAGGCTGGCTGGCCAATCGCTTCGGAAGGAAGAAACTTCTTCTGACGTGCGTAGCCGGATTCACGGTGACTTCGCTGTTCTGTGGACTGGCTAATAGCCTCTCGTCTCTAATCTTCTTCCGCGTACTCCAAGGCTTGACCGGAGGCGGGCTGCAGCCGCTGGCGCAGGCGATCCTTCTGGAAACCTTTCCCCAGCGCAAACACGGGCAGGCCATGGCGGCGTTCGGGATCGGCGTGCTGCTGGCTCCGATCCTCGGTCCAACTCTGGGCGGCTGGATTACCGACAACTACAGTTGGCGGTGGATTTTCTATCTCAATCTGCCGGTGGGAATTTTTTCGCTCCTCATGATGACTCGCTTCGTCCACGATCCGCCTTACATCAGGCGGCGCGTGGGTGGAATCGATCTTTGGGGCATTGGCTTCCTCGCGATCGGACTTGGGTGCCTGCAAGTGACGCTCGATACGGGTCAGCGTAAAGACTGGTTCGAGTCCAATTACATTCGCTTCTTCGCCACCGTTTGTGTAATCGGCCTGATCGGGATGGTTATTCGTGAACTAATGACCGAGCACCCCGTTGTCGATCTGCGCGCACTCTCCAATCGTTCCTTCAGCGCCGGAGTTCTCCTGATCAGCCTCCTCGGCTTCGTGCTCTACGCCAGCCTTGTACTTCTCCCGATCTACTTGCAAACGTTACTTGGCTATCCCGCCTACATTGCGGGACTCGCGCTCTCTCCGCGTGGAATCGGCGCTCTCCTTACCACTCCCGTTGCCGGCTATTTGACAAGCAAAACTAATCCCCGCAAGCTGATCCTCTTCGGATTAGTCTCCGGCGCGCTCACCATGCTCTCTCTCTCCCACCTGAACCTGAACGCAGGTTATTGGGACATCTTCTGGGCCCAGGTCTTTCAGGGCTTCTCGATGAGCTTTCTGTTCATCCCCATCATGGCGATGACTATGGCTGGAATCCCGAAGGAGAGGCTGGGCAACGCTACCAGCATCTTCAACCTGATGCGCAATATCGGCGGCAGCTTCGGCATTTCGATCATGACCACGTTCCTGTCGCGCCGCAGCCAGTTTCACCAGGAACGGCTGGTGCAGAATCTTACGCCGGGCAATCTGAAAGCGCTGGGCATGATGCGCGAAATGCAGGGTGCGTTTCACGCCCGAGGCGCAAGCAACTCTCTGGCCGCTCGCCGCTCGCTGGGCGCGCTCTACGGCATGGTGCAGCAACATGCCAACATGCTGTCTTTCGTGGAAGCCTTCTGGGTGATGGCCATCGTGTTCGTCGTCATGATCCCCTTCGCCTTCCTGTTGCGCAATCCCCGGGAAAGACAATCCATGTCGATCCCGGCCAGTTCCAGTTCACTGCCAAACCTGGCGGATCACCGGGACGTATCTATTGCCGCTCGCAAGAACGTACCCACTGAGGCCCACGAAGAAGAACTCGTTCTGACGCACTGAGCAAAACATCCAGCATGTCGCCCGTAGGCGATTCCAGTTCAAACCGTGTATAACGCTAGATTGGGGAGGACCCATTGATGCGCAAGTTGGTCGCTGGAGCCGTTCTTTTCTTCTGCTTTCTTCAATTCCCCTCGGGCCAAAATCGTAATGCGGTTACATCAGCAAAAGATGCCGATGCCCGCGCCGAAGCGATGCTGAAGCAACTCACGCTTGAAGAAAAAATTGACCTGATCGGCGGGCTTGATGACTTCTATATTCGCGCAATACTACATATTGGTTTGCCTTTGTTGAAGATGTCCGACGGCCCTTTTGGCGTACGGAACTATGGGCCCTCGACGACGCTTGGCGGCATTGGTCTAGCCGCCACATGGGATACGGACTTAGCCGAACGTGTAGGCAAAACAATTGGGAAAGACGCTCGCGCCCGGGGAGTGCACTTCATGCTCGGGCCCGGCGTCAACATCCAGCGCGCTCCGATGTGCGGCAGAAACTTCGAGTACTTCGGAGAAGATCCTTTCCTCGCCTCGCGTACCGCGGTCGCATATATCGAAGGCATGCAGAGCTTGCGAGTCAGCGCGACGATCAAGCATTTCATGGGCAACAACCAGGAATTTTTGCGGCATGACGGCGACTCGGAGATCGACGAGCGCGCCATGCACGAGATTTATATGCCGACGTTCGAAGCCGCGGTCAGAGAGGCTCACGTCGGCGCCATCATGGACTCCTATAACCTGGTCAACGGTCTGCACATGACGCAAAACGGCGCGCTCAATACGGATGTGGTGAAAAAAGAATGGGGCTTTGACGGAATCATCATGTCTGACTGGGACGCGACTTACGATGGCGTCGCCGCAGCCAACGGCGGACTTGACCTGGAAATGCCTTCGGGAAAGTTCATGAATCGCGCGACTCTGCTGCCGGCAATCAAAGCCGGCACAGTCAGCGAAGCGACTCTCGACGATAAGGTTCGCCGCATTCTGCGGACTGCCATCCGCTTCCGCTGGCTCGACCGCGAACAGACCGACGCCTCGATCTCGCAGCTAAATCTGCAGGGTAACGAGGTGGCGCTCGAGGTGGCGCGCGCCGGCATGGTGCTGCTTAAGAATGACGGCCATGTGTTGCCGCTGGACAAAACGAAAATTAAATCCATCGCCGTGATCGGCCCTGACGCGTATCCGGCTCAAACTGTCGGAGGAGGGAGCGCCGGCGTGCGCCCGTTTACCGCAGTCAGCTATTTGGAAGGCCTGGCCGCATATCTTGGAACGAAAGCGACCGTTTATTACGACCGGGGAATTCCAACTTTTGGCGAGATGGCGGACACCACTGCGTTCAGCACCGATCCGGCGGGGCAGCACGCGGGCCTCAATGCCGAGATCTTTAACAACCCCAACCTGACCGGCCAGCCCGCCATTCAGCGCGTCGATCAGCATGTGAACGCCTATCAATCTTTCGGCGACGGCATCAATCAGAATGAAGTCTCCGCGCGCTGGACGGGATACTTCACTCCACCTTCGCCCGGCAACTATTTGCTATTTGTTCTGGGGCCGGGTGAGGAGGGCGGCTCGCGACTTTATGTCGACGATAAACCGATCTTCGATAACTGGCATCTGGTAAAAGCGCGCGTCAGCCAGTTACGGTTGCAGCTCAGTGCCGGTCCGCACAAGGTTCGGCTCGAGTACTTTGCACACGACAATTGGGGTGGGCCGAGCGTGCAGTTCGGAATCATTCGTCCGGAAACGATGATCAGCTCCGCCGCGAAAAATCTCGCTGCGCGCTCCGATGCCGTCGTCATCGCGGCCGGTTTCGACGCGGGCATTGAGGGTGAAGGCGGCGATCGCAGCTTTGAACTTCCGCCGGCGCAAGATGAGCTCATCAATCAAATCGCAGCCGCAAACAAGAATGCCATCGTCGTCATCACTTCCGGTGGCGCGGTCGACATGACTCGCTGGGTCGACCACGTGCCCGCCATCTTCGAAGCCTGGTATGCCGGCCAGCAAGGAGGAACGGCGCTAGCGCAACTGATATTTGGCGACTACAGCCCATCTGGAAAACTCCCCATTTCGATTGAGCGCCGCTGGGAAGACAACGCGGTTCACGATAGCTATTACCCACAGGGCTCGACAAACAAGACCGTTTACAGCGAGAGCATTTTCCTCGGGTATCGTCATTTCGATAAGGAAGGCATCAGACCGCTCTTCCCTTTCGGATATGGCCTTTCTTACACAAGCTTCGCCTACAAGAATCTCTCAATCACGCCAGACCACGCGGGCGGCAATCAAATGGTGACAGTGCGCTTCGACGTCACCAACAGCGGGAACCGGCCTGGAGCGGAGGTCGCCGAGGTGTACGTGGGAGAGCCGCATCCGAAACTCCCGCGTCCGGTAAAAGAACTTAAGGGCTTTGCGAAGGTCGCGTTGGCGCCCGGAGAGATGCGGCATGTCTCCGTCGCGCTGAATACACGAGCCTTCTCATACTACGACCCGGCACAACACGCGTGGACTTCCGATGCCGGAACATTTCAAATTTACGTCACGCAATCATCGGCGCAAATCGAGTTGACTGGAACGGTCAAACGGTCGAATCCGTAGTCCTGGCCGCGTCTCTGGGGGGCGATAGGGGAGCAGTTGGTCTTGCCCGTCAACGTCGGGTGCTCCCCGGCGGTAGGATTTTTCGTCCTAGTCGGTAATCGCCTGGTATGCCAGTTCATGAACCTGGTGGTCGAGCGTCAGATATCCAGTCGGATGCAGCTGTGCCATGAAGATCACGATCATCTGCTCTTTCGGATCAATCGAGAACCCGGTATAAAAAAATCCGCCCCAGTTGTAGGCGCCCACCGAGCCCAGCTCCGGCAACGGTCCCTTGGCGCCGTCGATTCCAAAACCAAGGCCAAACGCCATATCCGAACTGATTGTTCCCAGCTGATCGTGTGTCATCAGTTCGATGGACTTTCTGCTTAACAGGCGCGCGTTTCCCACTTTGCCTTCGTCCAGCATCATCTGGCAAAACCGGAGGTAGTCTGCGGCCGTCGAGACCAATCCCGCCCCTCCGGAGAAAAGTTTGCGCGGTCCCCGCGAGGGATAGTCGGCGGAGTAAGTGAACGGGCCCTCGCTGATTGGCGTGTCGGGAAAGCGGTTCAATCCTCTGTCGGCGTAATACGTGTAGGCAGCGGCGAGGCGGTCGAGTTTGTTCTCGGGAGGATAGAAGTATGTGTCTTTCATCCCGAGCGGCTCGAAGATGCGCGTCCGGAAAAACTCGTCCAGCGGCTTGCCCGAAACCACCTCCACCAGCCGCCCCAGCACATCGTCGCTCAGGCCATATTCCCATTTCTCGCCCGGGTTGAACAAGAGCGGTTGCGCCGCCAGCCGTTTCACACTGTCCTCGATCGTGCCATCGTAAGGCAGCATGCCATGCGCGACGTTCGCTGTCTTGTACAGCGGGCCCAGCTCTTCATTCCAGTGATACGTAATGCCGGAGGTGTGCCGCAGGAGGTCGCGAATCGTAATTTGGTTCTTGGCGGGAATCGTATAGGGCTCACCCGTCGCAGGTTTGACCAGCACCTTCGGATTTTTGAACTCCGGCAAATAGTCGGAGATCGAATCCTCCAGCAGGAACTTGCCCTCTTCGTACAGCATCATGACCGCCACGGTTGTGATTGGTTTCGTCATCGAGCAGATACGGAACATACTGTCGGGACGCATTGCCTTGCCGGCCTCGCGATCGGCCATGCCCTGCGCTTTGAACCAGGCAATTCGACCGTGCCGCGAAACCAGCGTGACCGCGCCCGCGACTCTCTTCTCATCGATGCTGTGCTGAACGGCCGCGCCAATTCTCTCCAGTCTTTGGGAGGAGAGGCCGACTGTCTCAGGTTTTGTGACTGTCAGTTCTTGTGCAACCGCGAAAATGCTAACGAGGGAAATGCAGAGAACAGAAAATCGCAGGATCTTTTTCATGGCATCCGGAACCTCTCGATATAGAACAGCGCTTTGAATTTAACGCGGATCGCCATCTATTCGCGAGGCCTGCGGTCGGATTTGTAAAGCGATGGATTGGTGGAGCTAGTCGGGATCGAACCGACGACCTCATCGTTGCGAACGATGCGCTCTCCCAGCTGAGCTATAGCCCCTTGGCTTTGGCGGGTCGCTATTGATTTTAGCAGCCCGCTTTATTTTCGCCTACCTCACGACGAATTGACGCCGAACGTTTCCTGGTTTTCCGCTGACCCGCGGTCTGGTCGGGGTCTGGTGCCGTCTCGCCTGATCTCATATTCGTTGGACGGACCACGATGCTCATTTCCTCCACCACAGTTTGGTCTGCACCCTTACCCAGCCCGGTGATGTAGGTCACATTGCCGGGGTCGCCAGTTTCGCTAGGCTATTTCACAGGTATGGGGGAATTCACGATACTCACGAACCGCAAGCGCGCAATCGTCGCGCTAGTGCATTCGCTTGTCTTTCTGGCCATCGCTTTCCGCCAGATGGTGGCTCCAAGTCCCTCCGCCGGCATCTGGATTCCGAGCACGGTGTCGACCGGAACCTGGATTCTCTGTTCGATTTTCGTGGTTGTTTCGGCGATCCTGCTCTGGCTCTTCGCCATTTCACGGGCCTTCACCGAGAAACTCTATTTCGGCTTGTGCACCGTGAGCGCCACCTCGGGCTTGTTGCGAACTGCGGCCGGCGATCAGGCCTTCCATGCCGGTATCTACATCCGCGCCGCCATGCTGTTGAGCGCCGTGCTGGTCGGATTTCTCATCCTCCGCGCCCACTCCAACACTCTCCCGGTTGCCGCACCTGAACCGCGCTCCAGTTCTTCCACTCCCTCCGTAGCCAGCGAGATCGAGCCTATATAATTTCAGTGTGGATACATTGCGTGTGAAACAAGTCGCCTCCGCAGACTTCCCTACGCGCTGGGGACATTTTCTAATTCATGGCTTCACGGCGCGCGTTGCCGACGGCACCCAGTTGAAAACCGAGGAGGCGGTCGCGTTGGTTATGGGCGAAGTCCAAGAAGGCTCTCCGCTCGTCCGGATACACTCGCAGTGCTTGACCGGCGATGTCTTCGGGTCACTGCGCTGCGATTGCCGCCAGCAGCTCGAAATGGCGCTCTCCATGATTGCCGGCGCGGGCGCGGGCGTGCTGATTTACGAGCAGCAGGAGGGGCGCGGCATCGGCCTTATGCCCAAGCTCCAGGCCTATGCTCTGCAAGATAGCGGGCTTGATACGGTGGAGGCCAACCAGCGCCTCGGGTTCAAAGCCGATCAGCGCGAGTACCTCATGCCGGCAGAGATTCTGAAGGCCCTTGGCATCAAACAGGTGCGGCTGCTCTCCAATAATCCCGACAAAGTCGCCTCGCTCGAAAGGGCCGGAATTCGCGTGACCGAGCGTGTGCCCTGCGAAGTCCCTCCGACGGAATACACGCAGGAATATCTGCGCACCAAGCAGGAGAAGATGGGACACCTATTCTCGCACCGCAACACGCGGCACTGACCCCGCCAACTGCAATTGCGTCCGAAGACCGTCGCGCGCCAACCCCGCGGCCGGTCAATTCTTCAGCAGTTCTTTCAGCGCTTCGCGATTCGCCGCCGGGAGGCGCTCAACCGCTACGCGGGCCAGATCGACGTACACAGCCTGCGTCTTAGGATCCGCTTTGAGCAGCGCCAGATGTTTGGCCACGGTGTCCACATCTCCCCGAATGATGGGCCCGCTGAACGACTTGGCGGCGCCGCGCCGGGCGTAATTCGACAACGTCTGCGTGACGATGGGCAAACTCATTCGCCGCGCCTGCTCTCGGGATAGCCCTGCGGCCTGCGCCGCCTTTTCCAGCGTGACCAGATAGGCCACCAGCAGCGGCGAGGTCATGGTTGCCCAGGCGTGATAAGCCGGTTTGCGCTCTGCCGCCAGCGTGAAGCCTTGACTTCCGAGGTTGCGGACGATTCCGCGGGCCAGTCGGGTTGCCGATGCGTCTCCCTCGAGCGCGAACGGCACACCGGCGAGCGACGGCCGCACCGCTTCCACGAACGTCATGAGCGGATGCACGGAGGCCACCGCGATTCCGCCATCCCGCAACGCCTGCAACTCGCCGCTCAGCAGAGCTCCGCTCGAGTGAAATGCAAACCGCACGCTGGCCCCCTCGGGGCGAATCGGCGAGACACACAGCCGTGGCACCAGCGCGTCGGCGGCCGATGCAATTGCCCGGTCCGGAACGCAAAACCAGAGCAAAGCGGCATCCAGCGAGGCATTCTCAGCTCTCACCGCCCGCGCGCCCACCTTTCGGGCGAGCGCGCTCGCACGCCGCATTGACTCCGCACCCGCCCCCTCTCGCGCAATGATTTCCGTAATCTGGTAGCCAGCGTCGCGCAGCGAAGGAGCCAGAAAAGCGGCCAACCGGCCCGCACCCACCAGCGCTACAGGGCATTTCGCGCGGACCGCTTTTCGCTTCGACACTTCCCTTTTCCCGGCCATTCGCTTCACTCGCGCAGCATACCTTAATATGGCTGCATGGCGAAATCGAACCCGTCGCGGGAGACCAAACGTCCCTCGTCAAAACCGAAATCACAATCCAAGTTCGGGCGCACCATCTCCTCCCAGGTCGCTTATAAAGGTCCGGTGTTTAGCGTCACCACCGACTTCGTCGAAGAGCCCGGCGGTATCCGTGCCCGCCGCGATGTGATCCGCCACTCCGGCTCGATCGTCATTCTCGCGGTCGAAAGCTCGCACTCGGAACCGCACATTCTCCTCGAACGGCAGTATCGCCATGCCGCTGGAGCCATGATGTGGGAGTTACCCGCCGGCCGTATCGACGAAGGCGAAGCGCCGCTCGCCGCCGCTCGTCGTGAGTTACTGGAAGAGACCGGTTATACGGCTGGTCAATGGAAACAAATCCTCCATTTTTATGTAAGTCCCGGTTTCCTCGATGAAACCATGACCATCTATCTCGCCCAAGGACTGGAAGCGGGAGAGGCGCAGCCCGAGGCCGACGAGAAGATCGCGGTCCGCTTCTTTCCCCTGTCAATCGCGCGAAAGATGGTGCTGGACGGGCGAATTCGCGACGCCAAGACCATGTGCGGCATCTTCTGGCTCGCGCAGAACTAACCGTCTCGGGCAATCGCTTTCGGCTATGTTTCTCGCGGGAAGGTTGTACCCGGCCTGACTTACAGCTACAAGTCAGTTCTTTCGTTTCTCGATGCCCCGATGTTCACACACCTCCCTGTGATGTATACCCTTGACACGCCCATTCTCTCGCCTCAGAATTGCCGCACATTTCACGAAGGTTAAGGATTTCAAACAATGCGGATCGTGGAATAGGAGAGAGCACGTGGAAAGGCTAAAGGGCACAGTCAAGTGGTTCAATAACGCAAAGGGGTACGGTTTCCTTGGGCGCGACGATGGAGCGGATGTATTTATCCATTATAGCGCCATCACCAGTGAAGGTTACAAAAGCTTGCAGGAGGGCGATCAGGTCGAATTTGAGATCGTCCAGGGGCAGAAAGGCCCGCAAGCCGCCAATGTTGTCAAGCTTGCGTAAGGTCTTTTTCACGACCAGTCGTTAACGATTAGCCCCATCAACAAACTTCCAAGGGGATACTCGAGCCCCCAAAGTATCCCTGTTAGGATTTCCCCGCCACAACGAACCGACCTCAGCCTCTCTCCGCGCATTCCCAGTTCTTGTACTATGTTGGACAAAGCAGCTTCGTCGGTTTCGTCCGAGAATCCGGCAGAATGCACCGAGCTTTTTGGGAGATCGCATTGAGTCTCGAAATCGTCTCGAGTTCGAAATCGAGCGAACACAACATGGCAGGCCATCTCAAGACAATGCGCCAGCGCGGCGAGAACGGCGTGATCATTACTCTGGTCGCGGTCTTTCTACTCTTTGTGGTGGGCGCGATGGCGGCACTCTCCATCGATATCGTTACTTTCTATACTGCCCGCAGCGAAGCTCAACTGGCGGCGGACTCAGCCGCGTTGGCGGGCGCGCGCGTGCTGGCCAACTCGGGCATGACCTCCGACTTGAATTCTGCCAGCGACAATGTCGTGACCAATGCGGAGCAGATGGCCGGCGCCGTCGCGGTGCAGGTTGCCGCCAGCAATCAGGTGGGAGGACGGACGCTGGTTGCGCCGGTGTCCCCGTCCTATTGCGGACAGGAAATCTGTGTCAGTTTCAACGACAAAACTTCGCCGTCCTTCCTGAACAATCCGCATGTTACGGTTCGGGTCAATCGGTCGGACATTCCCGTCTTTTTTGCGCGCATCTGGGGAAACACACAGGTCTCGATCTCAGCCACGGCTACCGCAGAGGCCTACAACCCCTCAGGGCTGGCTAATATATCGAGCAACTCGTCGTCGGCTCCAGTCGCCCTTACCTGCGTGAAACCGTTAGTGATTGCGAATCTCGATCCGTTAGGCGGCTCTATCTTCGATCAATACGGCAATGTTTTGGATGCCGGGCTGCTGGGCGCGCAATTTCCATTGCATGCTCGCTGCAATGGCGGGTGCTCCCCCCCGACGCCCCAAGCCTGGCAATACTTCGTGGGCAACGACCAAACCAGCTTCCCCCCTCCGACTCAGGCATTACCCGCCTGCACCGGAAGCAACTTTCAGTTGGGCATTGCCGGTTGCGTGCCGGTTCCGATTACCTGCGGCAACCAGGTGGACATCCTCCTTACTTACGACTCGAATCTCGATCAGGATGCCGCCGATGCCGTCAACTGCTTGACGCATTCGACGAACGGCAACGGGGATACCGCAAGTCTTCCTCCGCCGCCTTTCCAATTCACCATGGGTGCGGAGAATCCCATCGTGCAGGCTGGTTTCAACCCTGGAACTCCGACACAGACAATGCTGAGCGATTCTCTTGTTACCATCCCCGTTTCTGCGAATTCACCCATTATGGGCACCTCGGTGACTATCGTCGGATTCGTACAGTTATTTCTCCAGCCGGCGGGGACAGCCGCCGTTGCTAGTTCGCCACAATACATCTCGTCTGAAATCATCAATCTGATAGGTTGCAGTTCGGGCCCGGCGGGCGCGCCTGTCTATGGCAATGGCCCCACGGCCGTTCCTGTGCGCCTCATCACTCCCCCATGAGGGCATGGCTTTCCTGCGCACGGCGCGATGCCGCAGTGGCAGATCATTTCGGTGAGCGGCTTTGAATTAGTAGCTTGGAATTAGGCGATATGACTTAGTTGCCGTCTTGCTTGGGCGTCAGGATGACGCGCTGCAACGATCCTTCATCGCCTACGAAGATGAAGTTGTAGGCCGACCCGTTCAATAACTGCGCCAACACGTCGCACGCCGGTCCGGGGCCTAAGTCGGCAATGACCTGCTCCTGCTCCGCTCCTGCTGGGATGGCGATGTCAGCCTGGGTTCGAAGATGGACTTCGTATAACACCTGGGACAGGGTTGCCTTGTCCGCGTGAATGGTCAGCATCCCATTTTCATAGGCCACGCTGACAGCGGGCGTTTGAGGTGGCGCCTGCGGTTCTGGCTGCACCGGCGCCGGCGGAACAGTGGCCGGTGCGGGCACGGCGGGAACCGCATCCACCTTTGCAATTTGAGGCCGTGAGAATGTCCCGTCGCCACTTACGGTCGCGTTGGCGGTAGATAGATGCGGCCCTCGCGACGCTAGCGATGCGTCCTTTAATCGGGCTCCGCGTCCGACGACCGGCACCTGAACTGCTGCCGCGCCGCCAGCCAACTTGACCATCGTCGCGTTCCCTACGTTCGAAATTTGGTAGGCTTGCGCTTCAGTCAGGTCGAGCACAATTCGGGTGATCGGAGGGTCGCTAAAGAACAAGCCCGAGCGCACGCCTTTCAGCGCTCCCCGGTTCACCTTCAAGGCCCGCAACTGTGCGGATGGCACGGCTCCTGGAAAATCAATGACGATCCGGTCCGGCCCGGCAATCGCTTGAGTGTCGGGCGCGAGCGGCGCGGAGGTTTGAATCTCTACCTCCATCGCTCCACCAACTTCGCGCACCAGCACCTGCTTTACCGTCGCCTGCGGAAGCGATCCGCGGCTCTGCGCCTGAACCGGCGCAGCTGTTGCAACCAGTGTAACCAGCCAGACCATCGGGGCCAGAAACCGCGAAATTGGCGCACTACCCATTGAGACTTTGAACGGAAGCTCTGGTCAAAGTCTAGCAGTTGCTCAAGGCGCGGAATTACTCGGAAGTTGTAGGACCATTGCAAGCCAGATACGTCCGGCGGGCCATGCTTAAACGCCCGCAGGCAGCACGCAGCGAGCCCAGCGGCAACGATCGAGGAAGAGAAAAACGACAACGTTCCGCGATCTCAGAACAACTCTTAGAACAACGCATACATCACCGGCCCCGTTTCTGCGTGACCCGGTTGGAACATCACGCTGAGATAGAGAGCGGCAATGACCACGATGGGCGTGATCCAAACCCAGCGTTCGGTGGCGATCAGGCCGGAGAAGCTTGTTATCCAGCCGGCAGCCCCTTGCTCCGATTTTTCCCTGGCCCGCTCGGCGATCCGATCCAACAAAACCGTGCCTCCAATGACCGCGAAATAGCCGATGGCGGCAACCAGCGTCATCAGGACGAAGCTGCGGTCGAGCGTGATGTGGCGATAGGCGCGGGGCGAAGCGATCGCTTTCAGCATGTGCAACGCTTGCGCCAGCGTTTTAGCGTTGAAGAAGATGTAGCCGACGAGGACGGCGCAGAACGTAATCGCCCACGAAATCAGAGTCTGGATCACTCCGGCCCATTCAAAGCCGGCGCGCTTGCGGAACTCCTGCCACTGGCGGTGAAGCACCATGAGCAGGCCGTGGTAGGTGCCCCACATCATGTAAAGTATCGTGCCGCCGTGCCAGAGTCCGAAGACAAACATCGAGATCACCAGCGACAGATTGCGCCACCACACCGAACGGCGCGCGGTCGCTAGCGGCAGGAAGAGGAAGTCGCGAATCCAAAAGGAGAGCGACATGTGCCAGCGCGTCCAGAAAATGGATGGCGTGGTCGAGAGATAAGGCCGGTCGAAGTTTTCCTGAAGCTGGATACCGAAAAGGCGGGCGGCGCCGATCATGAGGTGCGTCCAGCCGCAAAAACTGAAGTAGAGCTGGAAGGCATAGCCGAGGACCATGAGCCAGACATCAAGCGCGGTGAAGCGCGCGGCAGTGTTCTCAAAGACGGCGTCGACGCCGGCGGCGGAATGGAGTCCTCCAGCCATGAGCAGCCCGAGCGCAGCCATGAGAATGCCGATGGCCACGCGGCGAATGCCGGTGTTGAGGTCCTCTTCATTCACCGACCACGGTTGCCGGAACTGCGGCAGCAGGCTCGACATGCGGCAGATTGGACCTTGAATCACGGTCGGCCAGAACGACATGAAGAGGCAGAACTCGACCAGCGTGGGATCGAGATCTTCTTCGCGGTAGATTTCGAGCAGGTAGCTCAACGCTTCGAAGGTCCAGAAAGAAACGCCAATCGGGAAGATGATGCGCTTCAAGGCTCCAAGCGGCGAGCCGGAAGCGGCGTCCGCACCGAGCAGCGGGAGATATTTAAACGTGCAGAGAAGTGCTAGGTTCGCCAGCAGGCCAACCCACAGCCGCCCGGCGGTGATTTTTTTCTTCAGCCATTCGCCGAGACCGTAGTTCATCAGCGAGCTGAAAAGGAGAATGCCAATCAGCCAGCCGCCCCACGAGTAATAGAAAATCCAACTGGCAAGGAGGTACAGGATCTGGCGGGTCTTGACCGAGCGGAGGCGCATGGCGATGAGCCACACGATGAGCACGGCGAGAGAATAGAGCAGGAATTCTTTGACCATTTGTATGCGACGTATAGGGCGACTGGCCTTGAGGTAGTTTCATGCTCTCGCGCTATGAAGAGGGTTGTCAACTGCCCATGCGGCATAGGGCAGTTCGGTTCGGCGGAAGCGGCGTTGAAAAGTGCAACAAGCATTCGGAACTGTTGCTGGGCGGCAAACCCCGTGGTCTATGTGTGCAATAAATTGCGTCCCACCCATTTGTGCGATTGATTTAGCCTTGGACTTCGAGATATAAAGCCCGTAGAATCCGTAACATCGTTTTTCTGCCAGATTCGCTGCACGGCTCCAGACGTGCATTTTCCCAGGGGACAAAGAGGGGTAATAGCAGATGTGGAGGTACACGGGAATGCAGGACTTTTCTCCCGAGTTGAAGGATACGAGCGCAATCCACCCAAGACCAAACAGCAGCTACCGGCGCCGCTGTGCACTCGCCGCCATCTTACTGCTGCTCGCGGCGATCGCAACCTCTCCCGCATACGCGCAGGCGAAGCTTCTGACTAGCCGCGGAGACAACATGCGCTCTGCCTCCAATACCAGCGAAACTTTGCTGACGCCGCAGAACGTAAACAAGAATAACTTCGGGCACTTATTTAGCGCGTCCGTCGACTATGTCGTGATGACGCAGCCCTTATATATGCCCAACGTTACCATTAACTCGGGCCCATATCTCGGCACGGTCCACAATGTTGTCTATGTGGCGACGCAGATGGATTCGCTGTATGCCTTCGACGCCGACGATGGCACAGAGCTCTGGTATCAGAGTGAGGTCGTCCCCGGGGGCACGCCGGCAAGCGGGCAGTACTTGCCCTGCGGCAAGGGCGGCGGCTTCACTTATGAAGGCATCATTGGTACGCCCGTGATCGACCCGAACGCCGGGCCCGGAACACTTTATCTGGTGGCCAAGAGCGTCTTCAATGGAACCGTCTATCACTACGTGCACGCGGTGGACATTACCACCGGGCAGGATCTGGTTCCTCCCGTGCAACTGGCCGCAAGCAGCATCAGCATCAAGGGAACGAAGACCACCTTCTGGAGCCTGCACCAGAAAAACCGCCCGGGACTGCTGCTCTTGAACGGCACCCTCTATATGGGATTCGGTTCGAACGGATGCAACGACAGCAACACGGGTTGGGTGCTGGCTTACGATGCGAATCCCGGCGACCCAAACTATCTGCAACAACTTGGCGCCTTTAATACCTCGCCGGACATCGGTCTGACTTCCATCTGGCAATCGGGAAATGGACTGGCAGCCGATGAAGCGGGAAACCTGTTTGTCTCAACCGCGGAGAGCACGAATTACGACGTGGCCAGTGGTGGACAGAGCTACTCCGACAGCGTCCTGAAGCTGACCCCTCCACCGTGGTCGCCCCAGGATCAAAGCGGGGCGAACCCGCAACCCAATCAGTATTTCAGTCCTGCGGCGGTGGCTTATCTGAACGAGCACGATCAAGATGTGAGTTCGGTGGGACCGCTCATTCTGCCGGACCAAACTCCGAAGCCGGCATCCTGCTCTCAGGATCCCTGCCACATGGTGGTGGCGGGCGGCAAGAGCAAGCAGGTCTACGTGCTCGATCGCGACAATATGGGAGGGTACTGGTCGAATCCGGGCTGCGTGCCGCCCCAAGTTTGCGACCCGCAGATTTTGCAGGAGTTCGATCTGACCGGTGGCAGCGGAGAATTGATGGCTTCGCCCGCCTACTGGAACGGGATCGTTTACTTCGCGCCCGATGGCGCACCCATCCAAGCCTTCCAGGTCACCAGCGGCTCGTCGCCAATCGTACCTCTGATGCAGACCGCGAAAAAGTACGTCGGAGCCCACGCGCCATCGGTTTCCTCGAATGGCAATACCAATGGAATTTTGTGGATTTTGAGCGGCAATAATCTTGACGCCTTTGACGCCGTCACTCTCAACCTCATCTACAGCACGAGCCAATCGGGAACACGCGACAAGTTCCCCCAGCTCGGTCACTTTGCCACGCAGACAGTGGCCAATGGAAAGGTATATGTAGCGACGCAGAGTTCGCTCGAGGCTTTCGGCCTTTTCCACATCATGAGCGTAACGGGCGGCAACAACCAAACAGCGCAGGTATTGAATCCGCTGCCCGCCCCGCTCCAGGTTGCGACGACCGATCCCTACACCGGCCAACCGATCGCTGGGGTTTCCGTGACCTTCAACGATGGCAACAAGGGTGGAACATTTAATCCGGCCACGGCGGTAACCGATGCCAACGGCAACGCCAGCACCATCTACACGTTCCCCAAGAAATCCGGCGCCTATACCCTGACTGCGACCGCTACGAACTTCGGCACCGCGACCGCAACCGAAACGGCGCTGCCGGCTGCGGCCCAAACCCTGATCTCGTATTCGGGTGCCAGGCAAACCGGCGCCGCAGGCACGGTTCTGCCCAAGCCCTTGACCGTCGAAGCAGAAGATGCCTACGACAACCCGGTGCCCGGGATCAGCATTACATTTTCCTCCAATCAGGCAGGGACATTGACGCCGACTTCGACTACGACCAATGCCAGCGGCTTGGCGTCCGCAACCTTGCAGTTGCCGACCATCGTCGTCAAGACTACGGTGACCGCGAGTTCTTCGGGATTGAAGAACGCTACCTTCGCAGAATTTTCGGTTGCGGGCCCGCCCGCATCGATCGTGGCAACCGACGGGAACAACCAAACGGGCCTTGCTGGAACCACGCTCTCCGACCCTCTGGTCGTGCTGGTGAGCGATCAATACGGCAATCCGGTCTCGGGAGCCAGCGTTACATTTAGCGATGGCGGGGCGGGCGGAACGTTCCTCGGCGCCAATCCCGGCACCACCGGAAACGACGGCACGTGCAGTCAGACATATACGCTGCCTCCGGTCGCAGGCATGGTGACGATCACTGCGGCCGTGGCGGGCGTGCAGACTCCGGCGGTGTTCACCGAAACCGCGGAGTAGCAATATTCAAATCCGACTTCTCGACTCCGAATCATCGGCGAGCCCGACATCGCGCGCGCCGGCGCGGTTACCTTCGATAGACCTACCCGGTTCGGGCCATTGGATTCGCTGCGAACGGAGCAATAGACTGAAGATAAGCAGACCCTCCCAGGAAAGCCTTGCGGTCGACGAAGCGCCGGGCTGCGTTCTACTTTGGGAAGGCTAGAGCCCTTCGTACGCTTGTTTGCCTGATTCTGAGCGCGCGGATGTAGTAGGATTCAACAGTTCACTTCGTCAACTAACTGACTTTCCGATTACTAGCATGGTCCGTTGCGGACGGCTTCTGTCTTTTCCCGTCCATTGCGAGGCCGCGCTACGGTTGAGCTGCGCAGGAGCACTCATTGAAAGACCGTGCGATCTGTAACGCCCCGGGTAGAAGAAGACGAACGTGGTACCGCCGCAAGCTAAGACGCCGCCGCATGATGGGGGCGGCCATTCTGGTAATCGCCCTCGCCACCGTGTGCGGGCTCAAGTTGGTCCGTGTACTTTCGCATTCGGCAAGCGGCTCGTATGCGATGTCCGATGTATGGGGCGCGCGCAACTTCCTCCATCAGCAACTCGGCTTTACTTCGCCGCACGGCGCAAAGCATCCGCGGTACATCTCTCGCATTCCAAATGTTTATCCCTATTCGGTCGTGCCGGGCGGAATCAAGGACCCGAATTCGCTGCGGGAGATCGCGGCGCGCGACCGAGCAGTAGCCCGCCATTATTCCAATTTCGATTTCAAGAACGCGCGCCTGGAACGCATCCATGAGCCGCGCGAAGTATACGTCTCCTATCGGATTCGCGATACCATTTTCTGGACCCGCAAGCGGATCCGCCTCGCCGCCGGCGAACTCCTGTTAACCGATGGCAAGATTACGGCGCGCGCCAAATGCGGCAACCAGATTTCGGATGAGGCCAAGCCCGAGGTTTCCGACGAAGAACCCGCCGAGGATGTGCTGGACCAGCCCGTCGCGATGGAAGAACCTTTCGCTCCTCCTCCATTTCCCATGCGGCCCAGTGTGGAACAGAGCCTGCCCATTGGCATCCCCGCTCCGAACACATGGTCGGGAGGATTTGGTTTTCCTTACGTGCCAATTGCGGCGGGTCCGCCGATCACCATATGTGTGGATAAACACGGAAAAATCGACCCGAAATGCGGGAAGAGTCATAAGCCGCCCGTGATTCCCGAGCCCGGGACGTTGGTGCTGCTTGGCACCGGGCTGGTCGTAGTGGCGTGGAAGTATCGCGCTCGCTTCGCGTGAGTCTCCTCTCGATTTCAGTCGCCTGCCGATTGCGAATAGCGTTGCAAAGGCCCGGGGCTAGGCGGATCGCAAGACTGAATCGCGATTTCCGCTAAATTAGAGCGAGCGTCGCCCCATTCCCAAGTCACGAATCGGCTGTGCTAGCATTTCAATAACCGGCAAATAGCGAGGCTCAGAGCGTGCCCGTAACTGAAACCCCTCCACAGGCAAGCGCTACAGGCGCGTCCGTAGCCTATTGGCTGCTTGTTAAACGTTTCGTCGTCCGCCTCTGCGTCGCCTTTACGATTGCAGTCCTCATCCTGGTTGTCGTCGAGTTCTATTCCTATCTCCGAGTTCACCCCAACGTGAACGCGCTCGAACTTGCCGCCAAACTCGAAATTCAGCAAAACGAAAGTCCCTCCGAGCGCCAGTACTGGAAGGAATTCAAGCAGGCCAACAAAGTCACCTATCATCCGTGGGTCCTCTGGCGCCGCAAGCCCTACGACGGCCAGTTTATTTCCATCGACCAGGACGGCATTCGCCGCACCCTGCACAATCACTGCGACGATCCCGCCGCCACAACTATCTGGATGTTCGGCGACTCCGTCATGTGGGGAGCCGGCGCGCCCGACTCCGGCACGATTCCCTCCTACATTGCCGCCGACTACGAAAACGCGGGTCATCCGGCCTGCGTCGTCAATTATGCCGAGAAGGGTTACGCCAACACGCAGGAAGTCATCGGGCTGATCGAAGAACTCAAGCACACCAAGCGCAAGCCGGATGAAGTGCTTTTCTACGACGGAGGCACCGAGGCTTTCATTGCTTATCAGAGCGGCCTCGTCGACGTGCACAGTAATTACCTCTCGTTCAAGAATTTTCTCGACAACTGGGGAGCTTACGAAAGAGCGGGCTTCGGCTACTTCAAGCAGACAAATACGGCGCGCTTCCTGACCATGATGGGAGGAAAAGTCGAGCCGAAACCAAAAGAGAAGAAGAAAGCGAGCCCGATCCTCGACGTCGATGCCGCCTCAAGAGCCATCGTAGAAAACTATTCGCAGAACATGGACATCGTGAACCTGCTGGCCAAACAATACAATTTCCGTCCGGTCTTCGCGTGGTATCCCAACATGGCGGTCGGCCACAAAGAGCTGACATCGTATGAGCAGCAGGTGCTGGCGTCCGAGTATCACCAGTTCCCGGATTTAGGTGTAATCTACAAAGCCACCTACGACCGTGCCAAAGAAATGCACCGCCCCGACCTGATCGATCTAAGCAACCTCCTCGACAACGAGAAAGATTCCATGTATGTAGGCATCTCGCACCTGAAGCCGGAAGGCAACCAGATCGTGGCCGAGCATCTGTTTGGGATTTTGCAGAAGGCGGCGAAGAAGTAGCGCGACTGAAAAAAGCCCAGATCAGAGGCAAGAAATTTCTGGAGATCCATGTCCCGTCAGAATCAACGTAGCTTAGTCAGCGGCTTCCTGAAGTTCGTCCGCGCCACGCCGGCTCGCCCCGCCCTCGAACTCGGCGACGACGTCTTCACCTACGAACAACTCTGGAATTACGCCGGCAAAATCACCGTCTGCCTCAACCAAACTCTCGCTCCCGAAGAGGGCGTAGTAGCCATCCTCGCCAGCCGCAGCGTAGCCGCCTATGGCGGCATCCTCGGAATCCTCGCCAGCGGCCGCGGCTATTGCCCCCTCAATCCCAAGTTCCCGCTCGACCGCACGTTAGTTATGCTGAAAGCCTCCGGTTGCCGCACGCTGATCGTCGGCCAGGAATGCGCCGCGACAATCGACCAGCTTCTTCCCCTCAACGACAAAGCCGAAATAAAGCCGCTGACCATCATCACCCCCGACCCCGACTGGTCCCCAAGTAACGCGAATAAACATCGCGTAATCACCGCCGCCGGCCTGAAGAAAACAGCCGATCCCAACGAACCAAATCCCAGCCCCAACGCCACCGCCTACCTTCTCTTCACCTCCGGCAGCACCGGAGTTCCCAAGGGCGTAGCTGTCAGCCAATCGAACGCGTGCGCCTACATGGAGTACGCGAAGAAGCGTTTTGGTTTTCATGCAAACGACCGCTGCTCGCAAAATTTCGACCTCACCTTCGACCTCAGCGTGCACGATCTTTTCGTCTGTTGGGACGCCGGCGCCACGCTAGTTCCCTACTCCGAGCAGACCCTCACGCCCGCAACGCTGGTCGACGAAAAAGAACTCACCTGCTGGTTCTCCGTCCCATCTGTAGCCATGTTCGCCTCGAAGGTCGGCCTGCTCACGCCCGGCGCATTTCCGACTCTTCGCTGGAGCCTCTTCTGCGGCGAGGCACTTTCCGCCAGCCTAGCCGAAGCCTGGCAACAAGCGGCCAACAATTCCATCGTCGAAAATCTCTACGGCCCCACCGAAGCGACCATAGCCATCACCTGGTATCGCTGGAACTCGGAAACCTCGCCCGCCGAGTGCGTCAGCGGCCTCGTCCCCATCGGCTGGCCCTTCGACGGCCAACAAATCTGCGCCGTCAACGACAATCGTGAAGTAGTGCCCACCGGCGAAAGCGGCGAACTCTGCCTCGGCGGTTCTCAAGTCACAAGCGGCTATCTCAACGATCCCGAAAAGACCGCCAAAAGTTTCGTGAAGCTCCCGCACACCGGAGACCAAATCTGGTATCGCACCGGCGACCTTGTCCGCATGGACGAGCGCGGCTGCGCCTATTATTTGGGCCGCCGCGACTTCCAGGTAAAAATCAGCGGATATCGCGTGGAGTTGCAGGAGATCGACCTCGTCCTCCGCGAAGCCTCGAAAACCGAACTGGCCGTAGCCATCCCCTGGCCGCTCAACGAAGGTTCTGCCTCAGGCATTGTAGGAGTAGTCTCCGGGTCCGATCCGGCGCGCGATGCTGAAATCATCAAAGCCTGCCAGTCGCGACTGCCGCGCTACATGGTTCCCACGCGCATCTATCATTTCGAGCAGATGCCGCTCAACGTGAACGGCAAAATCGACCGGGGAAAAATCACCAAAATACTCGGAGATTGGAGAGATTAGAAAAATTTGCAGAGCTCAGAGGTCAGATTGCAGAGCAAAAACCATTGTGATAGCTTTCGTCACCGCCCCGGAGCCTCGCTCGACACCGCCGCCACAGTCATTCCCTTCCTATCCTCGAGGCGCGCCAATGGCGTATTCCACTTCAGCCAATACCGCGCCTTCAAATAAAACGGATAATAAATGTCCATCAGGCGCGCATCGATCCCCGCCCCAAGTTCCGCCCGCGGCGTCTCCAACTCATATCCCGTCTCTTCCAGGAGGTCGGCGATCGACCACTCCACCTCGCGCGCCTGTTGCGGGGTGAAAACCCGCTTCCACCGCCCCATCTTGCTCGCGCCCGCTTCGCTGCTGTCGCTCTTGAACGACGAATTCGGATTCGTCACCGACCCCAGCCCGGCCCGCTGAATGTGGTCGTAATCGAGTTCCTGGTCGATGAACTTGCCCACCACCGCCAGCGTCCCCCGCGGATCGTTCACCATATCCTCAAAATGCACTTCGAGATAATCCGGACCCATCGTCCGCCCATACTCGCGTCCCTTGCCCACCAGCAACCGCCAGAACATCGCGCACGCCAGATGCGCACGCTTCTTATCGAACGGCAGCGGCCGATACCGGTTCGACTTATACAGCGAAGCCGTCGCGTCCCGCCCATCGCGAATAATATGCACCACCAGCGCGTTCGGAATCTCACGCTTGATCATCGGCAGGGACAACAAATGTTTGGGAGTCGACTCCGCCCATCGCTCCACACCCTGCTTCTCCGCCATCATCTCCATCTGAATGCGCAGCAGGTCGCCGGGATTGTGGCATTCCGCCATGATCCGCTCGCCAAATTTTTTCGGATCAAGCCCGGTCACCAGAAACATCGCGCTGTTGGTGTAGGCGTCGAGCATCTTGCGGCGATTCGCGGCTACAGCCAGATCACCAAAATGCCGGCCCAGTACCGTGTAGATCGCGCTCTCTTCTGGAAAAACGGCGAACCCGCCCGCCGAGAGCAGCGAGTAATAAAGCAGTTTTGTGCCGGAGCGATGCGATCCAAGAACAAACACAGGAGCTTTCGAACGAGGAGAGCGAGCGGAGCGAACAGCGCGGTCAATGACTGAATCCGTTGACGGGGCCTGAGTCATAAGGGGTTTTTACTTCTGCAATCTTACCTCTGAAATCTGCACTCGCGCCTCAGACCCAACCCTTTAAGTTCCAGCCTAGCTTTTCGCCGGCTTGCCAAATCTCTCCGCCATGGCGAACATCGACCGCACCGTATCCATGTCCTTCGCCTGCACCTTGCTGGCCGGCACTTTCTTGCCCGCGATTTTCTGTAGCTCCAAAAAAATCTCGATCATGGCGAACGAATCGATCAGCCCCGACGATACCAGCGGCGTGTCTTCGTCGATCGCCGCACCCTTGCCCTTCATCACTTTTTCGGAAATATACGCCGTGAGCTGTTTCATCAGTTCGGCGGAGTCCGCTACCTGTTCAACACCCATAAAAATGATTCCAACTCCCCACTTCAATTCTTAGGTTCAGAGGGCCAACCGTCAAGCCCTATGCGGAAAACCGGCATTACCGCCGACAAACCTCATATTTCGAGGATTCTCGAATCCCGAGGGTGCGCCATTCCGAGGTTGCCCCGTTCCAAACGTCGCGTATTTTGCGACGTTTAGAGTGGGAGTTTCCTCAAGCTCTGGGAATCGCCGGCAGCGGAGGCCTTCCTCCACTAGTGCGGCTGCTTCGGATGCGTCGACAAAAACTGCCACCGCGCCGCGTCCTGCGAGGTTACCCAAAGATGCCCGACTCCCGCTTCCCAAATAAACTGCACCTCGGTATTGTTCGCGCACGAGGTCGCGTCATTCCCGGTCGTTCCCTGGTTCGGCTCTTCGTTCACGCACAGCGGGATATTGTTCTGGACCGAAGTGCACGCATTTTGCTGCGTCCAGTAATTAAACGAGTCATCCACCGTAGCCAGATAAAACTTGACTCCGGAATACCCCGTCGTTCCATTGTTGCACGGCGGAATCGTCTCATCCTCCGTTCCATGCCACTCCTGGATCGAAACCGGCGCAACCGGTGCCCCAGGCAACGTAATCGGAGGCGGATTGACCTGCCCCACAATCACTCCCGAGCCGATCACCACCGCCGCCACCAGGTCCGAATCTTCCACCGCCACTCGATGCGCCATCTGCGCGCCCGACGAGAATCCCGCCACATACACCTGGTTCGGATTCACGTTGTACTGCGCCATCAAATTCGTAATCAGCTGCCGCAAGAATCCCGCGTCATCCGGACAGCCCGTTGCCGGCGGTTCTGCACACGTGCCGACGTCGTCCGACGTGAACGCCGAGTCCATGTAATAAGCGTTCCAGTTCCACTGCCCCGATTTCGAGTTGTAGGTCGAGGCCGGCTTCACCAGGATGAATCCATTCGCGTCCGCAATGCTTTGCCATCCCCACATCAGCGAGATCACCGACTCGGGATCCGGCTTGTTCTGCGTTCCATGCAGCATCAACAGCATTGCCGGATTCGCCGGCGCCGTGATCGGCACATACACTTCGTAGTAGCGCGTCACTCCGTCAAACGTCATCGTCGAATCGATCGTCTGCCCCGATCCAACCAGTTCGCTCACCACGTTCGACGTGCTGCTCGCGTAGGTTTTGCTTCCCGTATAGACCGCGGTAATTTGGTCCGTTCCCGCCGGCAGCTTCGAGGTCTTGTAAGTCGCGACTCCATTCACGAGAGATTGGCCGCTGAGTTTGGTGCTGCCGTTGTAGAAACTGACATTGCCGGTGATCGGCGAATTTCCGACCTGTCCCGTCACAGTAGCGGTAAGGGTGACTGTCTGCCCAACGTTCGCGGGATTCGGCGTCGAAGTCAGCACAGTTGTAGTTGGCGCCAACTGCACCACCTGCGCTACCGGCATTGATGTGCTGGGTTTGAAATTGGAATCGCCCGCATACTCTGCCTTGATGTTGTCCGTCCCGCCCGCCAGCGACGAGGTCGTAAACTGCGCCGAGCCCCCACTCGTCATACCTGTGCCAAGTTCTGTCGCTCCCTGTAGAAACGTCACTGTCTCGCCGTCCGGTGGCGCACCCTGGTTCGAGGTCACTGTCGCCGTAAAGGTTACCGATTGGCCATAGGCTGACGGGTTCTGTGAAGAGGAAATCGTAGTCGTCGTCACAGTCAGCGCTGCGCTCAGGCTGCTCGCGAGGCCCACCACCATCACCATAAATGCAATCTTTTTCATACGTACGCTTTCCTCAAGTCGAAAAGTGTTCGCCAACGCTGCCCAAACGACCCCGCATGCAGCCCGGATTTGCCCATCTATCTATCACTTGCGGGAAGCCGCCGCGGTATTGCCATCATGAAACCGCTGCTTTGAATTGTTCCAGAGCAAATCCCCTTCCAAGTCCGGGAATTCAGCCGCCCTGTTGCACCTTACACAGAGTTCATCGGTACGATTGAGTCGTACGTAATCGATGTTTATTCCCGACGTAACAGCCCGGGAGTATCTCACCATTGGGTGGCACGAACTCCAACCCACAAAAATGCAATTTGCTCCCTCATCTCCGTACCTACGAAAACAGCTTACCAGGGGAAGGACGGCAGTCAACCCAACCGCCAGATTCAAGAGATACCGCGGGGCTTCATCAAAGAATAGCGACACCCACCCGTTTGTCAATCCCCCAAACCAGCCATCTGTGAAGATCTCAGGAGTTGCTACAGAGAGAGCTCTTTTGCTAAACCGCTGCTCCGTACGCTGTTAGTTGGGAACGATGATGCGAGATTCCGGGACACGGCAGGATTCCAGCCCGTCCAGAGTTTGCCAAAGGATGCACGTCGGATGCGCAAATAGGTTCTCACGCGCGCGCCTCAGCACCACCAAATCGTGCCTTCACCCTCCGAGTTTTAATCGTTATCCGGCGGGAGTATCGGTCCCGTCCGCTTCAGGAAATACTGCTTGTCATAATCCGTCTCAATCTGTGTAAACGTCAGCGGCGTCTGGCTGAAGTTGAAGAAATCCGATAGATCTCCCAGCGCATACGTATCCGCATACGGCACCGATGGGTCGATCTCCGGCAGCGAGAACTCCTCTTCGATAAATTTCAAAATGCTGCCGAAATCATTGTACTGGTGCGAAATGTATGCCGGTTTTGCGTATGGCGAAATCACGATGATCGGCACCCGGAATCCATACTCGTACGAGTTGTTGTAGACGCCCGTGTTCCGGATCGGCGGCGCCACGTGGTCGTACCATCCGCCCCAGTCATCCCAGGTCACAATGATCGCCGTGTCGCTCCAGTAGCTCTCTCCTGTTCCGGCGCAGGCGGGGTTTGTCCCGATCTGGTTCACGATCGACGCCACCCATGACGGCCCCAGCCCCGTATTCGTTCCGGCGTGGTCCGAGGCTCCGCCATCCGGAATAATCCAGGTCACCGCCGGCAAGTTGCAGTTCTGAATATCAGTGAGCACCTGTCCACTTACGCCTTCCAGATACACCTTGGGATCCGGCCCCGTCCAGTCCGCGCCATTACACGTCAGATCGTCGGGAGGCCCCGCCGTTGGCAAGCACATATGCTGAATTGCATTGGGCGCGGTCCAAATCGAGCCGTCCTGCGCCGCATAGTACCTCCAGGACAGTCCGGCCGCGTCCAGCAAATCCGTCAGCGTCGGATGCTCGAAGCACTCCGGCTGCGTAAAGTTAATCTCGCTACCGTTCGGGAAAGGCTGGCTCGTATCGAGCAGGTTGACCTGTGCGCCAGGGGGATTCAAACACCCCGCACCGGGAGTTTGATTCTGATCCCCCCGCCTATCATCTGCGGGATTCCCCGAAACAAAATAGTTGCTCGTCGTCCCGCTTGGGCAGCTTGCGCCCGGGACGCACACCGCCGACGTTCCCGAGAGTATGTACTGATGCGCCGGAAAGCTCGGACCCTGGTTGGTCTGGAACATCCGGTCGCCAAACGCGTACGTCTCCGCCATCGTAAAATATGGCTGCACATCGGAAGCCTGCACATACTGGTATTGCGGGTTTGCAGGACAATTCGCGGGAGGCGCACAGCTCACTAGGTACTCGCCATCCATCAAGCAGTCCGATCCATTCCAGTCGCAGGCATTCAGAAACGCGTTGTGTCCGTGATCCAGGTCGTAGTTCGTCACCAGCGGTACCGGAGTCAGAGTGATCTGTGTATTGCCGGCGTAGCCGGCACTAGCAATGTCCGCGCCGCGCTGAATCAGCGTGGGATCGTGAAATAGGTTATCCGGCGTCCGGTTTTCCTGGAAGATGATGACGACATGCTGAACGCCGCCGGCATTGTTCGATCCAATCCGCGTCTGCAGCGACGATGTTCCGCTTCCCGGCCCGCCGCCCGAAACCGCCGCCTGGTTGGTCACCGTCCCGGAAGCATTTTGCGCCACCTTCACGATCACCGTGATCGCCGGGTAACTGCCTCCCGCCGCCAGCGCGTCTGACCGCGTGCAGGAGAGTGGACTCACCGTGCAACTCCACCCGCTCCCGGACACGTTCGAAGCCGTAAATACACTCGGCAGCGTATCCGTCAAGGTCACCGTGCCGCTAGTCGCCACCGATGACCCGTTGGTCGCCGTGATCGAGTACTCCCCGTTTCCGCCGGGCGAGAAGCTGCCCGTCTGCGTCGTGGCAAGGCTCCAGTTCCCACCGCCGCCACCGCCATTTCCGCTGACTCCGCCGCAACCGCTAAAGACTCCCACCATCAAAACCAACATCAAAGCACTACACCAAACTGGGGGACTGACTTTCGCCCGAATCATCGGAGATCTCCAGATTCTTAAAAGTCGAAAAATTTAGAACTGTATTGCCGTCGATCGCGAATTCAGACCTGGCTTGGAACCCAAATCTCTTGGCGGGCGCTATTCGCAAACCCGCGAAAGAATTGTACTTACTGGATAACATGTTGGATGCAATCACAATCGGGAAACGTGGCCTGCAAACTCGGACCGGAACAAGACTTAGATGAAACAGAGAAACAATCCGCCGCAGGCAAGTTGTATGTCATTGCATGCAAAGCAGTTATAGCTCGACCGCAAAGCTGCGCCGGAACCCGGAAGAAAAACAAACGCGGGGGAACGCTCCACAAGAAAATCGAGAGCAAACCAGAATCAGATCGTCGACAAGAATGCCGCTAAACCGCTCCCCGCACAGAACTTAACGGGATATAAATACATTTTCGTACATACTGCTATGTCAACATTGCTCCACGTGGAGCATTTCTCCCGAATGCTCCCGGAAGGTCCTTCAGCGCCCCGTCCGGCTTTGGCCGGAGGCGATAGGGGTGAAGGCGAGAGGAGTCTGGCTCAGGTCATAGAAATCCGAGAGGTCGCCGAGGGCGTAGGTATCGGCGTACCCGACCTTGGGGTTGACTTGGGGAAGGACGAACATCTCCTCGGTGAACCTGAGGATGCTGCCGAAGTCGTTGTACTGGTGCGAGACGAACTGAGGCTTGGCGTAGGGCGAGATGAAGATCAGAGGGACGCGGAGGCCGTAGGTGTTCGAGTTGGCATAGGGGGCAGAGGTGCGGATGAGCGGCGCGACGTGGTCGTACCAGCCCCCCCAGTTGTCCCAGGTGACGAGGATGGCGGTGCTTGACCAGAACTGGCTTTCGCCGACGGCATTGACGATCGACGCGACCCATGCAGGTCCGCCGTCGCCGGTACCCGGTTGATCGGAGTTTTCGTCCGATGGGATGACCCAAGTGACGGCGGCGAGATTTCCGTTTTGAATGTCCGTGAGGACCTGCGTGCCGCTGCCTTCGATCACGACCTTGGGATTCGCCGCGGTCCAGTCGGCGCCGCCGCAGGTGCTGCTGCTGGGATCGCCGGTGGGCTGGCACATGTGCGCGATGGCATTGGGCGCGGTCGCGGGTGAGCCTGCGTCGGCGGCATAGTAGCGCCAGGAGAGGCCGTAGGCATCGAGGTCATCGGTCAAGGTTGGATGCTCGAAGCACTCTGGCCCGAGAAGCTGCGAGTAGCTTGAGTTCGGAAAGGCCTGGCTGGTGTCGATGAGATTGAGGAAGGAACTCGCTGGCGCGAGACATCCGGACCAAAACGAGCCGTCGCCGCGGGCGTTCGAGGTCGGGTCGTCGGAGACGAAGTAGTTGCTGGTCGAGGTGGCGAGGTTGGCGAGGATGGGACACTGCGCGCCGGCGACGCAGACTGCCGAGGTTCCAGAGATCAGGTATTGATGCGAGGGAAAGCTCGATCCCTCATTGGTCTGGAAGACGCGATCGCCAAAGGCATAGCTCTCGGCCATGGTGTAGTAGGGCGCGACGGCCGCGTCCTGTACGTACTGATAGGCAGCGTTGTCGGAGGGACAGCCGGTGCCGGAGCATTGGACGTTGTTCGCGCCGTTCATGGCACACGCGGTGCCGCCCCAGGCGCAGGCTCCCAGAAAGGTCGTGTGGGTATTGGCTAGAGAGTAATCAGTGGCGAGCGAGGTTGCGGTCAACGAAACTTTGGCTCCGCTGCTGGTATAGCCATAGTTCTGGATGTCGGCGCCGCGGGTTACGAGGGTTGAGTCTTGAAAGAGATTGTCAGGGGTGCGATTTTCCTGAACGACGATGACGACGTGCTGAATCTTGCCGGTCTGGATGGAACCAATCGGAGTCTGGAGAGATGCAGAGACGCTGTCGGCACCGCCGCCAGAGACGGTCGCGTTATTGCTCAGGGTGCCGCTGGCGAGCGGCGCGATGTTCACGCTGAGGTAGATTGCGGGATAGGTCGTGCCGGGGGCGAGCGTATCCGAGCGCGTGCAGGTGACTCGGCCGGAGATGCTGCACGTCCAGCCCGAGCCTCCGATGCTGGAGATGGCGAAGAGGCTGGGCAGAGTCTCGGTGACGCCGGCGGGGCCGATGCTGGTGGCGGTTCCGGTATTCGAGACGGTGAGGGAATATTGGCCGACGCCGTTCGGGGCGAAGTTGCCGGTCTGCGACATGGCGAGGTTCCACACGACGGCGGGGGAATGGGCGCTGTTGCCGCTGCTGCCGCAGGCGGTGAGGGTGATGGCGGCAAGCAAAAATGTGAGGCCGAGCTTCAGCCGAATCATGCAGAGTCTCCTAAGTTATGTGCACACAGAATTGTGCGTACACATATGTGCACACCACAGGCTTCCAGTGGGAACCAGATATTTTACGGGGCTCCGATGAACGTACGGTTAAAAATCACAGCCGGATGCAACGCAAGGGCCAGTTTGGTTTGGTTGCAAGGGTAAGTGAATATCACAGGCGGTAGGGTTGCGCAAGGTATGAGCAAAGCGCCAAGGGACGGCTTGAATGGGACACCGTCGGATTTCTCTCGATTTGTAAAACCCAGGATGTTGGCGGTTGGAACCCATGTCTCGAAAACCACGAGACATGGGGCACGCTGCTGAAAATCTTAGACGTCTTCCTGGTAGGCTTCTACGGCGGTTCTGGGGGGTTCTCCCATGCCGTCGATTTCGGGAGTTTGTTTTTCTTTTGAGGCTAGCTCGCCCACTTTGAAGGCTCGTTTGGTCAGGAAAATCCAGAGGACTCCTGCGCCGTAGACTACGCCGGCAATGGCCATCTGCACGGCGAGTTGCTTGTAGTTATGGGCGCGGAACCAGTGCCGGACGAGGAGCAGTGCGGCGGCTAGCGGAGCGGTAATTAGGACGGGGAGCGTGTAGGCTTCGCGGAGATAGGTGGTCATGCGGATGCCTAGCTGGCGGCAGAGATGCCAGGGCATGAACATGGTCATGGTGCAGAAGAGTGGGATGGCGGTGCCGAGCGCATCTCCGTAGATGCCGTAGAAGGGGCCGTGACCGGCGCGCTGGAAGTAGTGCACGAGGGTGATGCTGAGGAGAAGATTGACGATGCCTTCGCCGAGGGTGACGAAGGCCCAGGTGCGGTGCTTGCTGATGCCGAAGAGGACGCGGCCGGAGGCAGCCTGGCACCACATTAGAGTTGCGGAGCAAAGAAGAATAGCCAGGATAGGGTAGCTGATGGGAACGTACTTTTTGCCGACCCAGACTTCGATGATGGACTTGCCGAGGATGATGAGGACGGTGGAGATGGGAAGCGCGGTGAAGGCGCAAAAGCGATTGCCGGCGACGAAGACTTTGCGGAGGCGGTCCATGTTGCCGGTGGCTTCGGACTGGCTGGCGATGGGGAGGAAATTCTGGGCGAGGGCCATGACGACCTGCTGGGCATAGGCGACGATGCGGGCGCCGATGCTGAAGTAGGTGACGGCGGAAGCCGAGATCATGGTGGCGATGACTACGTTGTCGCTTTTGAACTTGAGCTGCGTCGCAATCATGATGAGGAGAGTGACGCTGCTGTAGTTGACGATGGTGCGGAGGGATTTGCGGCTGACGTATTTGAAGCCGAGCGGGACGGGCTTGATGTGGTAGGCGACGAAGGAGCGCATGAGCGAGGTGAAGAGCGGCGCGCCTACGGTGATGGCGGCGATGGTGAGAAGTCCGCGGCCGTGGTGGATGGCGATGAGGATGAAGACAAGGCGGAGAAGGTCTCCGACGATGTTGGCCCAGTTGTTGACGTAGAAGCGCTGGAGGCCGTCGAGGTAGCCGCCGACGACGCCCATGGGGAAGCCGATGCCGACGGCGATGCCGACGATGATGAGAAGCCAGTGGGCTTCTGAGCCCATGCCCGGCGGAATTTTGAAAATGCGGTTGATGTAGAAAGAGAGGATTCCGGTGAGAATGAGGCTGGCCGCGCCGAGGCAACTGTAGGTGAAAAGGGCGGTGTTGACGATCTTGGCCAGGTCTTCGACGTTGTCGGTGGCGCTGAATTTGGAGACGTAGCGGACGACGGAGGAACGGATGCCGAGGTCGAAGAGGCCGTAGTATCCGGTGATGGAGAAGATGAGAACCCAGATGCCGAAGGCGGCGTCGCCGAGCCAGTGGAGGATGATGGGCGATAAGAAGAGGCCGACGAGAACGTCGCAGCCTAAGGAGAACCAGGTGGAACCGACGTTTTTTAGGATCTGACGCTTATTGATGGCGGCGGTCATGCGGCTTATCGATGGCCCTTGCAAAACGGGGCAGGCCCCGTCTCTACGTATATATCAATCGTCTGCCTTAGAAGCATGGCAAAGAATGTGCGCCTGCGTCCAAGAATGTTTGGTGAAAAATTATGTCGGCTCTCCGGCCTTGGCCCAGATTGGCAGGGCTTTCGGGTCGAGCTCGCGGCTTTGGAGTTCGTAGCCGAGAAAATTCATGAGCGGATGCCAAGCGACTTCGATCTGCTCGACGCAGGCGGGCGGGAGACTCTCTTTCCAGCCTCCGGATTTGGCAGAGCGGACGAAGGGAATGTCTTGCACCGTGTTCTTGGTGCCAGTCCATTTATCGGCATCCTGCTTTTCGAGTTTGCGCATTTTGTCGGCGGAGCTGCGTTCGACTGCGGCTTTGAAGCGGGCCTCGTCGGCCTGGATGCCCAGGAACTCGGCGATTTTTGCGGTCTCGGGAATCGGGTTGGAGAGCAGGTCTTCGTAGCGCATGAGCAGGAACGCGGGATTGCTGTGGCGAGCGCCGATCCAGCTGGCAACGTGCTCCCACCAGGAGCCGTAGGACGAGGTGTGGCCGGCGAGGAATGGGGCGATGAACTGGTCGAGCGTGGTGGCGGGGTCGATGTAGCGCTTTTTGCGGTCGAAGAAAAATTCGGAGACGGCGACATCGCGGGGATCGCGAACCAGGTAGATGACTTTTTTGAAGCGGGCGTCGAAGGGCTCGTGGCTCTTGAGAATGCGGGGACGCGGCACGGTTTTGAGGAAACGGCGAGTGATCACGCCGGGGGCGGGGAGCAGGTGGTTGATGTTGGCGAATGTCACGGTTTCGTTGGGATGGATGAGATTAGCGAGCAAGAAACGGACCCAGGTGTTGCCGGATTTGGGGTAGGAGACGAGGAAAGTGTCGTCGGGGTAGACGGTGTAGTGGCGTCCGGCGAGGTCGAGGCCGGCGGCACGCTTGAGGACGAGTTTTAGGCGGCGGAGCATAGAACTTTCTCCGAATTCGGTGCTGTGCAGGCAAACTGCAGATCCCTCGCTGCGCTCGGGATGACAAGCGAGTGAGAATGACGAAGCGATCGCCCGCTGAGAAATGAACCGTTCATCGCGGGATATTGGTGGCTGAGCCGAAGGCGGCGAATTCGCCGGCTTCTTGCGGCGTAATAGTTGCCAATTCGTAGCCTAGGTGGTGCATAAGCGGTCCCCAGGCGGACTCGATTCTTGCCACCTGGTCCATGGGCAGGTCTTTGTGCCAGCCTCCGGAGCCGGCGGCGCGGACGAAAGTCATGTCCTGGCGCGAGCCGCGGTAGAGGCCATGATCCTGCTGCTTTTCCATTTTGCGCATTTTGTCGGCGGAGCTGCGCTCGACCGCCTGCGCGAGAAGTGCGGGGCTGGTGGCGAGGTTCAGAAACTTCGCGACCTTTTCGAGTTCGCGGGGCGTGTCGGCGATGAGGTCTTCATAGCGGAGCTGGAGGTAACGCGGGCTGCCCTCGCTGGTATAGAGCCAGGTGGCGACGTTTTGTCCCCAGGAACCGTGGGGGCAGGTTTCGCCGTTGAGGAAGCGGGTGACGAACTTTTCGATGGGAGAGTCGACTTCGATCTTGCGAATTTTCTGATGATACTTGTACTGCGAGACGACAACATCGCGCGGGTCGCGAACGACGTTGATGACGCGGGGATAGCGCGGCTCGAAACACTCGTGGCTCTTGATGATGCGCGGACGCGGCATGGAGTCGAAAACGCGCTTGGGCGTGGCGGTTGTGTCGGGCAGGAGGCGGTTGATGTTATCGAAGGTCGCGGGCTCGTTGGGAAAACGGAGATTGGCGATGAGGAAGCGGGTCCAGGTGTTGCCGGATTTGGGGAATGAGACGAGGAAGACGTCGTCGGGGAAGATGACGAGGCTCTTGCCGGGACGCTGAAGGCCGACGGCTCGGCGGTAAGCGGCTTTGAGGTGCTTGTAGAAGCGCGCCATTTTGGTTACCTCCTTCCCGCGAGTTGTGCGCCAGCGGGGTCCTGTTGGACGCCGGTCTGGAATTCCGCGCGCATGGGCGGAGCGTCTGCGGCCCCATTTGCGGCCGCGGGTCCACTGGCTAGTTCGTAGCCTAGCTCCTGCATCAGACGGCCCCAGTGGGATTCGATCTCGTGGATGCTGTCTGGGGAGAGCTCTTTTTTCCAGCCACCGGCTTTGGCGGCACGGACGAAGGGCTTGTCTTGACGGGTGCGCTTGGTGGACGACCAAAGATGGCCCTGCTTTTTTTCGAGCTCGCGCATGCGGTCAGCAGAGCTTTGTTCGATGGCGAAGGCGATGCGCTCGGGCGTAGTCGGAATGCCGAGGAAGTCGGCGATGCGGGCCATCTGGCGCGGAGCGTCGGACTGCAAAGATTCGTAGGTGACGAGCAGCAGGCGCGGCGTGTTGGCACGCGTGTAGAACCATGTGGCCGTATTTTCTGCCCAAGTGCCGTAGGGATGGCTGAGCTCGCCCTTCACGAAGCGAGAGACAAATTGATCGACCGGAAAACCCTCGGGGATCGCGTTCCGCTTGATGTCGAAATAGTATTCGGAGAGTACGACGTCGCGGGGATCGCGAACGATGTGCAGGACCTTGGGATAGCGGTGGTCGAAGTAGGCGTGGCTCTTGAGATAGCGCGGGCGCGGGAGACGCTCGAGGTCGCGGCGCGTTACGCCCTCGGGATCGGGGACGAGAAGGTTGATGTTGGCGAAGTCGGGATGCTTTTCGGGATAGACGAGGTTGGCGATGAGGAAACGTGTCCAGGTGTTGCCCGATTTCGGGTAGGAGACGATGAAGACGTCGTCGGGAAAGACTTTAAGAAGACGGCCGGGTTTATTGAGGCCGAAGGCCTTTTTGTAGCCAGCGACGAGACGCTTAATCATTTCCTGGCTCCGAAGCGAAGGCGGTTGGCGAATTCGACGAGCCTGGCAGTAAAGCCCGGAGCGATGCCCAAGCCGAGTACCGTGAGGCTCAGACCGGGCTTGTGAAAGTATTCGTTCGCGAGACCGAGGAACTTGCGAGCATCGGCGAAGTCGCGCTGATCGAGTTTGCTCTTCCCTTCTTCCAAATGATAACGCGCGCGGATGTAAGCGGCGCGCTGGTTGAGGATTTCGCGGTCGGCAGGCTGGAGGGGAAGGCTGGTTTTGTATTTCTCGAGAATCTTGGAATAGCCTTCGGCCATGCGGGCATGCGACTGGCTGAGGGAGCCGGGACGTCCGACGGGCATGCGCGCCTGAACCTTGGTGGAGTAGGCAATCTTTGCACCGTGGAATGCTGTGCGGACCCACATGTCGTAGTCGTCGCAGCGGAGGAGCGTTTCGTCGAAGAGGCCGGCTTTGACGATGGCGTCGCGGCGGGCGACGACGGTGGAGATGGGAATCTGACAGCGCTCGATGAGCAGCGTGGCGAAGGTGGCTTCACCGTGCGAGGGGCAGCGCTGCATGAACTCGCGCTCCTTGCCGGGTATGCCGACAAGGCCGTTGGAGTAGGTGAGGCCGAGCGCCGGGTCGGCAGCGAAGAGCTGCATCTGGTTGGCGAGGTGGTCGGGCATCCAGGTATCGTCGGAGTCGAGGAAGGCGACGTACTCGCCGCGGGCATTGCGGATGGCGTTATTGCGGGCTCCGGCGGCGCGCTTGTTCTCCTGCTTGATGTAGACGAGGCGATCGGGATGGCGCTCGATATAGGGGGCCAGAACCCTTTCGAGTTCGGGTGTGTCGGGCGAGCCGTCGTTGACGACGATGGCTTCGAGGTCCGGGAAGGTCTGAGCGAAGACTGAGTCAAGGCAATTAGAGATGAAGTGGGCGGTTTTGTAGGCGGGGATGATGACGCTGACCTTCGGGGTTGAGGTGGGCGTCGTTGCGGCGGGGACCGGGTTGGCTTGCGTGGTCGACATCGAGTCTACGGGGCTAAAGCCCCAAATCAATTTCACCTTGACGGCGCGGCTAAAGCCACGCCCTTTCAAAACAAAAATCAACGTGGGCTTGATCGCAGCGCTGAAGCGCTGCGCCACCCAAGAACTTAGCCGGCACTTTCGAAGACTTCTTCTTTTGCGCCGTTGATTATGTTGTTGACGGCTTCTACGCCCATCATTACTGAATGATCCATGTTGCCGATTTCGTAGCGCCAGGCTCCAAAACGTCCGCGGGAATAGATGCCTTGCTTGAGCAGCGCCGGTTGCAGCACGGCTAGCGCGGCGTCGCGGCCGAGCGTCGGAATCGGATACGAGTAGCCGACGAAGCGATGATAGCGCGAGACGATCTTGTCTCGATCTTCTTCTTCGAGCATTTTTGCCTTGATCAGGCCGGCAATGACCTGGTCGAGAACCCGCTCGGGGTCGGGATTTTCGCCAACGCGGAAAGAAATTTCGCACATGAAAGAGCTGTAATGCTCGGTATCGCCATTGGGAACGTTGTTGGGCGAGTAGTGCGAGAAATATGTGGCCCGATAGCAGGGCATGTCGGAATCGGCGAAGTAAATCCAACAGCGCCCGGTTTCGATTTTCTTTTTCAGACCGATGCCAACGACCAGCAGGTTGTTGTGAACGAGGCCGTGGGAGGCTTCGATCAGGCGGCTGTCGGCAGGTTTGAGCATGTTCTGGACTACGAGGTCGAGCGGAGCGGTGGAGATGAGGCAGTCGTAGGTGTCGCCGGTACCGTCCTCGAAGGCGATGCGCTTTTGGGCAGGCTCGATTTCGACGAGCTTTTTGTGGAGCTTGATCTTATCCGGAAAGTAGCCGGCGATTTTGCGGTAGATCTCGCCGGTGCCACCGTAGAGCGGGAATTTGAACTTGCTGTTCGGGCCCCAACTGACGTCGTCGCGCTGGTAGAGGACGTTTTCGAGGAGGCGCTTGAAGTCCATGACGGCGACGCGGTCGGCGATCCAGGACTTGGACATTTGCTCGAGCGGGGTGGTCCAGACCTTGGAGTTGTAAGGAAACATGAAGGCGTCGGCGATGCCCTCGCCGAAGGTGGCGAGGATCCAGTCGCGGAAGTTGGCGGCGGCTTTGGCGCTGCCATTGGAGGCGGCCTTGGCGGCTCCGACGAGGCAGCTTACCTGAACGTCTTTTGGCAGGTAGCGGAGGTTGCTCTGGAACGGGTACGGAACCCAGTGCTCGCCCTTGACGATCCAGCTCTCGCGGATGCGCTCGTGGACTTCCTTGCCGAGGGCGTTGTCGATGAGGTCGTCGAAGTATTTGTAGTGGGAGAAGATGACGTGGCCACCCTCGTCCCAGACGAAGCCGTGCTGGTCGACGTGGGAGGTGGCATGGCCACCAACATCGGCGCCTTTTTCGTAGACAACCCAGTTGTCGTAGCCGAGTTTGTGCAGGCGATAGGCGGCGCCCAGACCAGTCGGACCCCCGCCGATGATGACGACTTTCTTGCTCATGATTTCGATTGCCGCACGATGTTTCCGAGTCCGAGAATCTTGCTGAAAGGGATGAAACGGGCCGCGTTACGAGCTCGACTTCATTCGACTGGAATCAGCAACCTCCGAACTAGAACTTGGGAATATGAAATTGTACCATTCGGTTTTTTCGCGCCTGTGATGCCGGAAGTAACTGGGAGTCGGCTCCAAAAAGGCAGCTCCAAGTTCTTATCTCCAAGCTCCAAGCAGGGGGTGACCGGTGACCGGTCATCGGACAGCTCCGCACGTTCTCGCGATTGTTCGACCGCGTGCCTGAAGCTTGCAGCTGAGAGCTTGGGGCTTTGTTCCCGCTCGCTCTTCTGGGGCTAAAATATCCTCTGCTCATGGACAACAAAGCCATTGCTGGAATTTTGTACGAGACTGCCGATCTGCTGGAGATCGATGGGCAGGATTCGTTTCGCATACGGTCTTACCGGAATGCGGCGGAGGCGATTGAGGCAATGCCGCAGCAGGTCTCTTCGCTAATCGAAGAGCCGAAGAAGCTACTGGCAGTGCCGGGGATCGGGAAGGGGATGCTGGCGAATCTGCAACATCTTTTTGCCGACGGGACGGTAGAGATTCATGCGGAGTTGCTGAAGAAATACCGGCCCTCGATGCTGGAGCTTTTGAAGATTCAGGGGCTGGGGCCGAAGACGATTGCTCTGCTTTGGAGCGCATATCAGGTTTCGGATGTCGATGGTGTGGAGAAGCTGGCGCGCGAGGGGAAGATCCGCGAATTGCCGCGCATGGGTGAGAAGCAGGAACAGAAGCTGCTTAAGGCGATTGAAGACTACCGGCGGATCGGCGGACGGTTTTTGCTGGATACGGCGGAGCAGCTGGCGGAGAAGCTGATTGCTCATTTGGAACATGCGCCGGGGGTGGAGAAGATTACGCCGGCTGGTTCCTTGCGGCGGGGCCGCGACACGGTGGGCGATCTCGACATTTTGGTGACCGGCAAGGGCTGCTGCGCGGACGAGACGCGCGAGGAGATTGCGCAGCACCTGATTCGGTTTCCTGGGCTGATGGAGATCATTGCGAAGGGCGAGAACAAGGTCAGCTTCCGGCACCGGACTGGGATGCAGGTGGATGTGCGACTGCTGCCGCCCGAGTCGTTCGGAGCGGCGATGCAGTACTTCACTGGGTCGAAGGCGCACAACGTGGCGCTGCGGCAGCGGGCGCTGAAGATGGGCTACACACTGAACGAATATAGTCTGGCGGAGTTGGAGACAGAAAAGCCTGTGGCCGGCGCGACTGAGCAGGATATCTACGCAAAGTTAAAGCTCGACTTTATTCCTCCGGAGATGCGCGAGAATCTGGGCGAAATTGAACTGGCGGCAAAGCATGAGCTGCCAAAGTTGATCGAGGTTGGGGACATTCGCGGCGATGTGCACATGCACACGGTGGAGACCGACGGGCGCAACACGATTGAAGAGATGGCCGAGGCGGCGCGGGATCGCGGATATGCGTATATGGCGATCACGGATCACTCGAAGAATCTGGCGTTCGCAAATGGACTGACCGATGAACGGGCAGTTGAACATATTGCCCGCATCCGGGCGGCGGATAAGAAGATAGAGGGCATTCGCATTTTTGCCGGAGTGGAGGTGGACATTCTGGCGGATGGGACGCTGGATTTGTCAGATGAGGTGCTGGCGCAGATGGATATTGTGATTGCCAGCGTGCACTCGCACTTCAATCAGGATCGGGCGACGATGACGGAGCGGCTGATCAAGGCGATTGCGAATCCGAATACGTCGATTATTGGGCATCCGACGGGACGGCAGTTGCTGCGCAGGGATGCGTATCCGTTTGACGTAGATGCGGTGCTGGAGGCGGCGGCGAAGCATCGGGTGGCGATGGAGTTGAATGCGTATCCGGACCGACTGGACTTGTGCGATGTGCATCTGCGGATGGCGAAGAAGCACGGTGTGAAGATTGTGGTGAACACGGATTCGCACCATACGTCACACATGGAGAAGATCCGGTATGGCGTGACGCAGGCGCGGCGAGCCTGGCTGACGAAAGAGGACGTGCTGAATACGCTGCCGGCGGGGGAGTTTGCCGGGACGATGAAGCATGGGTGGTAGGGGTTGTTTTCTAAGCGTCGAGAAAACCCCGTCTCTCTTGACGCGCGTAACCGACGGTAATCTTGACTGCGATTGCGGACCCATCCTTAACTGGCAGGGTGGGGGAGGGTCTGGGTTGCGGCCTTTTGCTGCGGCCTGTGAAAATCCTGGCGTAGTGGCACTTGTGAGTCGGCAAAGGCGTGCCGCGGCGGGGCAAAATGTTACAATTCGTTTCATACAGGCCGTCCAGCCGCCTTCGTTCTTCGAAAAGATTCGAGAACCTTCCTGTTTGCAATCAGTTAAAGTGCGGCGCGCCACGCTTGACGGAATGGGAATTGCACGTTGCTTTTAGTAACCGCACTTCGTAATAAAGCCGTATTAATTGCCGTATAAATTCAGATTGACTCTGCCATTCCGCCTTTTCTCGCCTCCCCGCGAGTATCCGGAGCGAGTCCGAGGAGCTTAGATTGACCGATTCAAATATTTCCAAAAAGACAGACGTGCGCGTTGGGAGGATCGAACACTTGACATCTGCAACCAGCCATTTGATTGCCCCGCATGGGGGCGAACTTGTCCAACTGCAAGTGCCAACCGAGTATGCGGCCGAACTGAAGAGCCACTCGAAGGAGTGGGCGTCGTGGGACTTGACAGCGCGCCAGCTCTGCGACCTTGAGCTGTTGATGAACGGCGGGTTTTCGCCGCTGCGCGGATTCATGAACCGCAAGGACTATGAAGGAGTCTGCCAGAACATGCGGCTGGCGGATGGGACGCTGTGGCCGATGCCGATCACACTGGACGTGACGGAAGAGTTTGCCAAGAAGCTGACGCCGGGATCGAGCAAGATTGCGCTGCGCGATGGCGAGGGCGTGATGCTGGCGGTGCTGAACGTCGGCGATGTGTGGCAACCGGACCGCACCGAAGAGGCGAAGCAGGTATTCAATTCGACGAGCGTGGCGCATCCGGGGGCAGATTATGCGATCAACAAGTCGAATCCATGGTATGTAGGCGGAACGATCCAGGGGGTGCAGTCGCCGTCGCACTATGACTTCCGCGCGCTGCGTCTGACGCCGGCGGAGTTGCGGGCGGAATTCAGCCGCGTGGGCTGGACGCGCATTGTGGCTTTCCAGACGCGCAATCCTATGCACCGGGCGCACGTCGAATTGACGATGCGGGCGGCGAAGCAGGTTGAGGCGAATTTGCTGATTCATCCGTCGGTGGGTATGACGAAACCGGGCGACGTGGATTACTTCATCCGCACACGCTGCTACCAGCTGCTGCTGGCGAAGTATCCGCATGGCACGGTGAAGCTCTCAATGCTGAACCTGGCAATGCGGCTGGGCGGTCCGCGTGAGGCGATCTGGCACGGGCTGATCCGCAAGAACCATGGCTGCAGCCACTTCATTGTGGGACGCGACCACGCGGGTCCGGGCAAAGACAAGGACGGGAAGCCGTTTTATGGTCCGTACGACGCGCAGGAGCTGTTCAAGAAACACCAGGCGGAGATGGGCGTCGCGATGGTGCCGTTCCAGATGATGGTGTATCTGGAGAACGAAGACCGATATGTGCCGGCGGACGAAGTGCCGCAGGGCGCGAAGGTGCTGGACATTTCGGGAACCGAACTGCGGGCACGGCTGAATGAGGGCCGTGACATTCCGGCGTGGTTCACTTACCCGGAAGTAGTGAAAGAACTGCGGCGCAGCTATCCGCCTCGTGACAAGCAGGGCGTAACCATCTTCTTTACGGGGCTCTCGGGCTCGGGCAAGTCGACGATCGCGAATGCACTGATCACGAAGTTCCTGGAAATGGGCGGGCGGCCGGTGACGCTGCTCGACGGCGACCTGGTGCGCAAGCATCTGTCGTCGGAACTCGGGTTTTCGAAGGAGCACCGCGACATCAACATCCGGCGCATTGGATATGTGGCGTCGGAGATCACGAAGAATGGCGGCATCGCGATCTGCGCGCCGATCGCTCCGTACGAAGCGACGCGCAAGCATGTGCGGCAGATGATCGAGCCGGTGGGCGGATTCATCCTGGTGCATGTGGCGACCTCGATTGATGTGTGCGAACAGCGCGACCGCAAGGGACTGTACGCCAAGGCGCGGGCGGGCATCGTGAAGGAGTTCACGGGGATTTCCGACCCCTACGAGGCTCCGACCGACGCCGAAGTGGTGATCGACACCGCGCAGTTGAGCCCGGAAGAAGCGGCGCAGCACATTATTCTGCACCTGGAGCGTGAGGGCTTCATCGGGGCCAACGGTAACTAAACGAAACCGGCCACTGCGGAGGACACGGGGAGACACGAGGGTTTAACCTTCGGTTACTTGGTGGGCTCCGCGGTGGTTTCTTTTTGTGGATAGGTTTGAGGTGGAAGCCGATCAAGTCGATTAGCGCAATCGGCTTCATGTGATAATGCTGGCGACGGTCACTTTTTACGCCGGCGGGCGCGGATTCGTTGGCAGGCCGTCAACCGTAACGATGGATGCTTTTTGGGGTGAGAACCCGCCTCGGGTTAGGGCATGGAGCTTTTGCTGGCAAAAATCCTGATTGGCTTTGTGGTCGGGACGCTGATCGGATTGACGGGATTGGGCGGCGGCGTGCTGCTGCTGCCGATGCTCATCTTTGGCTTAAAGATTCCAGCCATCATTGCCGTCGGGTCGGACGCGCTGTTCAATTTCTTTACGAAAATACCGGCAACGATTCTGCACCTGAACAAGGGTACGGTGCGGAGAAAAGTTGTGGTCGCCCTGGCGATTGGCAGCGCGCCGGGCTCGTATATGGGCGTTACGCTGCTGGTACACCTGCGGCACGTCTATGGCGCGGGCGTGAATGACTTCATCAAGTCGGCGGTGGGTTTGCTGCTGGTAATTATTCCGACCCTGCTCTTGTTTCAGGGGCGGATCGAAGATCACCTGGCAAAGCGGCAGCCGACGATGAAAAATTTCGCGTGGATGAGCCTGATTGGATTGATCGGCGGATTTCTGGTGGGCATCACGTCGGTGGGATCAGGCAGCATCATTATGATGTTGCTGCTGCTATTTTATTCGTTCGCGCCGAAGATCATGGTGGGGACGGACATTGCACACGCCGTGATTTTGACTGGCGTCACGAGCTTGCTGCACTGGAAGGCCGGGAACGTCGATTCGCACCTGGTGATGTCGTTACTGATCGGGTCAATTCCGGGTGGGATATTGGGATCGCACCTGAGTACGCGGGTTCCGGTGCTTTGGCTGCGACGGATATTGTGCGCGGTGCTTTTGATGACCGGGGCGCGGATGCTGTGGGCGTGAAGAGCGGGCTTTTAGTTCTGGGCTTTTGGCTTTTGGAAAATCCATTGTGCCTCTGAATTTTCCCAGGTCCTCTAAAAATCTAGGACCTCGCAATTTTATTGGAGCATACATTGACTTCTGCCTATACCAAAGAAACTCTGGAACGCATTCATGCCGCGCTGGAAGAGGCGCGGTCGGTTTTGAACACATTTACGCCGGGCGCGATTGAGGCGAAGTTCAAGTCCGGCGACGATCCAGTGACGGCGGCGGATCGCGCGGTGGACGCGGTGTTGAAGAAGAATCTCTTGCGCGAGGGCGAGGGCTGGCTTTCGGAGGAGACGGTCGACGATTTCTCGCGGCTCGACAAGCGGCGGGTGTGGGTTGTTGATCCGCTGGATGGGACGCGGGAGTTCGTGCAGGGGATTCCGGAATTCTGCGTTTCGATCGCAATGGTGGAGGACGGAATTCCGGTGGCGGGAGGGATTTGTAATCCGGCGACGGATGAGTTGATTTTGGGTTCGCGCGAAACGGGTGTGACTTACAACGGGCAGCAGGCGCAGCCTAGCCAGCGGAAAGACCTGCACGGAGCGCTGGTGCTGGCGAGCCGCAGCGAGGTAAAGCGGGGCGAATGGAAACAGTTCGAGTCGGCGGAATTCAACATCAAGCCGATGGGGTCGGTGGCTTACAAACTGGGACTGGTTTCGGCAGGCAAGGCGGATCTAACGTTCACGCTGGTTCCGAAGAACGAATGGGACGTGGCGGCGGGGGCTGCGCTGGTAGAAAGCGCGGGCGGGTGGACGCTGAAGCTCGATCACGCGCCGCTGCGATGCAATCAGAAGGATCCGTTGATTTCAGGGTTGCTAGCGGGACCACCGTATCTGAAGGAACCGTTATTGGCGATGCTCGAACGGCACGCGCAAGCGGTGGGTGACAGAGGGACAAAGTAGATTGTGGAAGGCGTCCCGCCGTTCGAACATTCCCTCAGTGGCTAAAGGCTGGGAGCCTTTTTAGAACCTGCGGTGCGGCTGAAGCTGTGCGCTTTTAAATCAAATCATCATGGCTCAATCCCGCATTGTTTTTCTGATGTACCACGAGCTGGAACTGGCGGGCAGGGCGATTTGCCAGCCGGAGATCGGTTATGCGCGCTACGTTCTGCCGCTGGCAAGTTTTCGCGCGGAGATGGAGTGGCTCAAGCGATCCGGGATGCGCGGGCTAAATGTGACTCAGACGCTCGCCTTCCCAGCCGAGCGCGCGGTGTGCATTACCTTCGACGACGGATGCGAGACGGACCTGATCGCGGCCGCGCCGGTGCTTCGGGAATTCGGATTCGAGGGCACGTTCTATGTGACGGCGGGGCGGCTCGGAACGCCCGGATATCTCGGCAAGGAGCAACTGCGCGAGCTCGATTCCGAAGGTTTCGAGGTTGGCTGCCACTCCATGACGCATGCCTACCTTTCCGATCTCGGCGAGACGAAACTAAAGCGCGAGATCGTCGAGGCAAAAGACCGCATCGAGCAAATCCTGAATCATCCAATTAAACATTTTTCCTGTCCCGGAGGCCGCTACAACTCGCGAGCGATCGAGGTGGCGCGCGGGGCGGGGTTCGAAACGGTCGCGAACAGCGAGTTTCGCGCGAACACGGCGGCGACTGACCGCTACGCGCTCGGCCGCATCGCGATGCTGCGGGATCAGAGCATGCGCGAGTTCGGGGAAATTTGCCGGGGACGCGGATTGTGGAAAAAACGGCTTTCGAACAGCGTCCGGCAAGGCGTGCGGCGAGTGTTGGGCAACGAGAACTACGACCGCCTTCGCGCCCGGCTGTTGCGCGAGTCGCAGCGTTAACGTGACGGAAGTCACATTGCGTTGTGAACACATCACGGGTTACCTTTTCTAACCACTTTTTAATCGCCACTTGATTCGCGAAAATTTCGGCGCTCGCGAGAACACGCTTCCAGAGCGTGTTTCCAGCGGTTACCCCGCCACGCCCAATGGATCACCAGACAGTCGGGAATCGGTACAACCCATTTTTACATGTACCGCCGGGTTTCCTGCTGCACTAGTGGTATCTGTGCAGTTAGGCCCCGCCCAGATATGTTCAGCGTGTGGACTCGCTCGACAAGTCCCCCACTTTGTTCGTCGAGGTTGTGTAATGGCAGTTTCAGAGTTCGTCTTCATTGGTGCGTGCCGAGAGTCTTCGCAGAAAGTCGAGCGGGCTTTCGCGCTATTCTTCGTCTTTCTTACAGCCCTGTTGACGGTTTCCTGCGGGACGACGGCGCAGGGAGCCAACAATTCCCAACAATCGCTGGCGCTCTCGGGAAATCTTCCGGGCGGGGCCGTTCATCAAGCCTATAATGCAGTCCTTTCCGTAAGCGGCGGATCTTCACCCTACCAATTTTCGATTTCAACCGGCTCGTTGCCACCCGGCATTAGTTTGAATCCAACAACCGGATCATTTACGGGCGAACCAACGACGGCTGGGCTGTATGACTTCCAGGTGATGGTCAAGGACCCGCGCTCCGACTTTGGCACGCAGACGTTTGCGGTGCAGATCGGCGGAGGAGGCGGTGGAATCAGCGTAAGTGTTTCGCCAACGAGCGCCACCCTCATTTCGGGCGGGACGCAGCAGTTTTCTGCGACGGTGACGGGGACCGCCAATACGGCGGTGACATGGACTGCATCGACGGGTTCGGTAAGCGGAAACGGACTTTATACAGCACCGACGGTGCAATCGACGACGCAGGTAACGGTCACGGCCACCAGCCAGGCGGATTCGACAAAGTCGGCTTCGGCAATGGTCACGGTCAATCCGAATCAAGGTGGACAACCGCTACAGATCGCAACCCCGGGGCTTCCGCAAGGACAGCAGGGCGAAACTTACAGCGCGGCATTCTCGGCGACAGGCGGAACACAGCCTTATAGCTGGAGCGTGACGGGTGGGAGCCTGCCGGCGGGACTAGCTCTCAACACGAACGGCGATTTGAGCGGCACGCCAACGGCAGTGGGAACTTCGACCTTCACGGTTACGGTAAAGGATGCGGCGACGAACTCGGCGAGTGGAAGCTTTAGCCTGATGGTGGCAAGCGCGAGCGGCTATGACGGACCGGCGCAGCTTCCGATCGCGACGGTGGATGTAGCAATGTCCGATACGCCAGCTCCAGGCAGCGTGATCACGGTGAAGTCGGGCGGTGATTTCCAGGCGGCTTTAAACAGCGCGCAGTGCGGACAGACGATCCAGTTGCAGGCGGGTGCCACGTTCAGTGGCACGTTCAATTTTCCGGCGAAGGGATGCAACGACCAGAACTGGATTATTGTTCGAACCAGTTCTCCGGATAGTTCGCTACCGGCGGAGGGACAGCGGTTGACACCTTGCTATGCGGGCGTCGCGTCGCTGGAGGGCCGGCCGGCTTATCCGTGCTCGAATCCGACGAACGTGCTGGCCAAGATCCAGAACTCGGGGATCGGGCCGGTATCGTTCAACGCTGGAGCGAATTACTATCGTTTGATCGGGCTGGAGATCACGCGTCCGACGGGGGCGAAGGTCAGCGCGATACTAGTGTCGTTCGCCGGTACTGCGGACCATATCATCCTCGACCGCTCGTGGCTGCACGGACAGCCGCAAGATGAAACTCGCACCGGAATCGGATTGTCCGGCGGGACCTACATCGCGGTCATTAACTCATACTTCAACGATTTCAAGTGCATCTCGGGCAGCGGAAGCTGCACGGACTCGCACGCCGTGGGCGGAGGCGTCACGCAGACGCAGGACGGTCCATACCTAATCCAGAACAACTTCCTCGAAGCGGCGGGCGAAGCGGTGATGATGGGAGGCGGAGCAGCGAGTTACACGCCGACCGATATCACGGTTGTGGGCAACCACTTCTTCAAGCCGTGGCAGTGGATGAAGGGCAACAATCCTTATGTCGGCGGACCGGACGGCAATCCGTTCGTGGTGAAGAATCACCTGGAGTTGAAGAATGCTGTCCGCGTGCTGGTCGACGGCAACCTCATGGAAAATTCGTGGGGAGGCTTTACGCAGAAGGGCCATGGCATTCTGCTGACGCCGAAGAACCAGGGCACCAGGGCAGGAGAGAATGTCTGCCCGCTCTGCCAGGTCACAGATGTGACGATCCGCTATACGCAGATTTCACATGCGGGGGGAGGCATGGTGCTGGCGACAGTTCTTTCCACGCCGAAGGATGGAAACCAAGGGCAGCCGGCGATGGCGGGAGCCCGATTTAGCATCCATGACGTGGTCATGGACGATCTCAACAAGAAGTACCTGGGCGGCGGCGACGGATTTATGATCGCCAACAGCTGGGCGAAGAACCCGCTCAACAACGTAACGATTAACCACGTCACGGTATTTCCCGACGATGCGAGCCACATCATGTCGGTGGGCGATGTGACGGGAAATCCCTTGATGTACGCGTTCAATTTCACTAACAATCTGGTGGTGACGGGCAAGTATCCCGTGTGGGATGTTTACGGTGGCGGAACGCAAAGCTGCTCGGAGGGTGACGTTCCGATCACCAGCATTCAGAATTGCTTCACGACGTATACGTTCCAGACCAACGGGCTGATTGCCAGCCCAGCGCACTTTGGGCCCCCGAAGTGGCCATCGAACAATATGTTCCCGGCTACGCCCCAGGACGTGCAATTCGTAAACTACAACAACGGGAACGGCGGGAACTATCAGCTGCTACCGAGCAGTCCTTACAAAAATGCGGGGTCCGATGGTAAAGATCTGGGCGCCGACATTGTGGGACTCGAGGCCGAGCTGGCAAATGTAGAATAGCCCTAGAATCCAATGTTGGAGCAAAAGAGGTCCGCGGCCTAGCTGCGGACCCTTTTTGTTGCGGCTTTGTTGCCGCGTGGGCGTTTCGTTTCCCGGCGATTCATGCGGCCAGCTTCAGAAGGCGCAGAGTTGCCACGTTCTCACGTTCGACCTGTTTGAAAGTGCATTCGCGCGGAGCTTTGTCAGGACGCCAGCGCAGCAACCTGGTGCCGTGGCGAAAGCGGCCGCCGGTGAAGTGATCGAACTGCACTTCCACAACCAGCCTGGGCGCCAGGGGCTGCCATTCGGCGGAACGTCTGGTGCTCCATCGGCTTGGACCTCCGGGGGAGTTGCCGGTGAAGCCGGGAGGCTTGACCAGCCGCTCCAGTTTTTTCGTGAGGGCGGGACGATCCTCGGCGTGGATTGAGGATGTGAAACCAACGTGGTCGAGCTTGCCTTCGTTGTCATATAAACCGAGCAGCAGCGATCCCACGAACGGCTGTTTTTCCAAATAGCGAAATCCGCCGACGACACATTCCGCAGTGCGGTGGTTCTTGATCTTTTGCATTCCGGTGCGCTTGCCGGTTTGATAGGGCAGATCGCGGCGCTTGGCGACCACACCGTCGAGGCCGACGCCAGCGCGAAACCAGGTGCGTGCCGTGGCTACGTTCAAAGTGGCGGGCGATAAATGCAGAGTTTGGTTGGCGGGAAAGTAGCGGCGGACGAAGGCATCGAGTTTTTCCCGTCGGCTGGAGAGCGGCAGGTTGACGAGCGAATGGCCGCGTTCATCGACGAGAAAATCGAAAACGATGAACAGACAGGGCGTCTCTCGGCTCAGTTTTTGCACCCGGCTGGCGGCCGGATGGATGCGCATCAAGAGATTGTCGAATGACAGCGCCCCATTCAGGGGAATGACGATCTCGCCGTCGAGTACGAACTGGGGTGCGGAGAGCCGATCGAGGGCGGCAAGGAGATCAGGAAAATAGCGTGTAAGCGGCTTGCCGGCCTTAGAGAAGAGATCGATCCGATTCTTGTCGCGGAAGGCGAGACAGCGAAAGCCATCCCACTTGGGCTCATATTGCCATTCGGTACTGGAGGGCAATTCGGCTGCCGGTTGAGCTTCCATCGGACGGTATTGTTTGCTTATCGGTAATGACATGTATTCCGCCAGTGCCTTTCCGCCGATAAGATGCTCATAGGAGTCCGTCAGAACTGAAAATTCATGGGCCAAAGATCTTCGTCTGATTCTGTATCCGCAAAACCCACGGTGGTGATCGTCGGAGCCGGAATCTCCGGGCTGGCGGCGGCCGCCAAGTTAGCTCAGTCCGGCATGTCCGTTACGATCCTTGAGGCGCGGGACCGGATCGGCGGACGCATTCTAACGCGTCGCGATCCTCATTTGTCCGTGCCCGTGGAACTCGGCGCTGAGTTCATTCATGGCATGGCGTCGGAGATTATTGGACCGCTCGAGGAGATGAAGGCTTCGATCATGGAGGTTGAGGGCGACAACTGGTGTGTAAGCCATGGCCGGCTGTCGATATGCAGTTTTTTTGCGCAGGTCGATAAGATACTGGAAAAGATGGACTCGAGCGAGCCTGATGAACCTTTCCTGAAGTTTCTGGAACGCCGCTTTCCCAATAAAGAGAACGATGCCGAAGTGGAGGAGGTTAAGCGCCATGCGGTTGGATATATAACGGGTTTCAATGCTGCCGATCCGGCCAAGGTGAGCGTGCACTGGCTGATCAAGGGGATGGAGGCGGAGGAACGTATTCAGGGACAGCGCGCATTTCGGGCCGTCGATGGCTATGCACCGCTGGCGGAGTTCTTTCGGCAACAGGCGGAAAAGGCGGGAGCAACGATTCGCACATCGACGATCGTTGAGCGAGTGGAATGGCTCGCACGTGGAGGCGAAGTCAGCATTCGATCCACGGACGGCAGAGGTTCTTCGAAGATTGCTGCGGGGAAAATTCTGGTCACGGTACCGGTGGGCGTGCTGAAAGCAAAAACGTCGGAAAACGGCGCATTGGCGTTCAATCCTGCCCTTCCCCGGCCGAAGGTCGAAGCTCTTCAACACCTCGCGATGGGAAAGGTAATGCGGGTCGTGTTGCGCTTCCGGCATCGCTTCTGGGACGAGTTGACGCCGTCGCGCGGCGAGGAGAAAACCTTAAGCGGGCTGAGCTTCCTGTTTTCAGAGGATGAGTGGTTTCCGACTTGGTGGACGGCGGCGCCGCGGAAGTCACCAATCATTACGGGCTGGGCACCGTTTCGAGCCGGCGAGCGGTTATCGGGAAAGAGTGAGTCGTTCGTCGTCGATCAGTGCCTGAGTTCGCTGAGCCGCACGCTGCGCATCGGTCCGGTGCAATTGCAAAAGGAGTTCGCGGCGGCGTACTTTCATGACTGGCAGAGCGATCCGTTCGCGCGCGGAGCATACAGTTGGGCCAAGGTGGGCGCGGATGGGGCGCAGGAGGCGCTGGCGGCGCCGGTCGAAAACACCCTGTTTTTCGCGGGCGAGGCTACGGACACGACGGGCCACAACGGCACGGTCCATGGGGCGATTGCAAGCGGACAGCGGGCGGCGGCAGAGATTCTGCGGTCAGTGCAGCCGTAGTTACTGCCAGTTTTTGTCCAAAAGTAAAGAACCTAACTTCAGTGACACGAAAGGTTATGACCACTGGGCGCGCGCGAGCGGACATGGACAACTTTGCTCGGGAAATGCGATTCCAATAGAATAGGATTAGTTTATAAGTGCGGTTAGACCTCTCGGGCCCGACCGTTTGTAAAAGGGGGAAACTGCAATGAAACCACGCAGTCTTCTGAAAGCACTTCTCACCGGCGTCGCTTCCCTTGCCCTCACAATTTATGTGCCACAGGCCTTCGCACAGCATGGTGGAGGCGGAGGAGGTCACGCGGGCGGCGGTGGAGGCGGCTACCACGGTGGTGGGGGCGGCTTTAGCGGGGGCGGCTACGGCGGCGCTCGCGGTGGATTCGGCGGGGGCGGCTACGGCGGTTACCACGGCGGATATGGCAGCGCTCGCGGAGGGGCACCCTACGGGGGATCGCGCGGACCGAGTATGGGCCGCGAAGGAGGCTCCGAGCGCGGATCTCAATATGGGCGCGCCAACAGCGGTCCGGGATGGCATTCACTGGGATCGGGCGGCAGGGCGGGTACTGACGGCGGGCGCGGCCTCAACATGTCTCACGGCGTTGAAATGCGCGCTGCGCTGGCGGACGGACAGTGGCATTCCTTCGGCGGGACGCACGCCGCGATGGGCAGTGGCCTGAACGGTGATACTCGTTTTGGCGGACATAGCCAGTTTGCCCACGGTGGTTGGGGAGGCTGGGGCGGCGGCGGATGGCATGGTGGATGGGGATGGCACGGAGGATGGGGATGGCACGGAGGATGGGGCTATCCCGGGTATGGCTTCGGGTGGGGATGCTGGGGTTGCGGATGGGGATATGGCTTTGGCTGGGGAATTGGATGGAATCCATGGTGGGCGTTCTATCCCTATCCTTACTGGGATAGCCTGTGGTGGGGCGATCCTAACGGATACTTTTATCCGGAGGGATACATTTATCCGTATTCGTACTAGCCCGTATTTGTAACAGTTAGAACCGACGATGAGTTGGCGGTAAAAGGCCCGCGGATTTATGCCGCGGGCTTTCGTTTGTTATTTCGCGTCGGAATGCTTCTCGCGCGCGCAACTGGGTGTTTGTGCAGATCAGCCTTTTATTCCAATCATCAATCCGCTGGGGCCGGGCAGATGAACGCGCTTCACATTGGCAAATCCTGCCTCTTTCAACCATTGGGCATATTCCGGTTCGCTGTAGCTGGAGCCGGACTCTGTTCCGACCAGCATATTCAAAGAGAATAGTGCGGCGAAGCTGGGAGCGGTTTTGTTGGGTTCGAGAATGAAGTCCTGTACAACGCACTGGCCGCCGCGCGCCAGCGCGTTGTAGGCCCGCTTTAAGAGTTCGCGATTCTGGTCGGGAGAAAACATGTGACAGATGGCCGAGATGAGAACGAGGTCGTAGGCCTCGCCGAGCGGATCGTGCAGCATGTCTCCGGCTTTTACGCGAATACGGTCGGTCAGTTCGGCTCGACGAATGTAGTCTTCGGCAAGAGGCACAACTTCCGGGCGGTCGAGGATATCGGATTTCAATCCATCGACGGCATGAGCGAACGCGATGGAGTAGGCGCCGGAACCGCCGCCGAGGTCGAGCATGCGTTTGGCGGATGTCGATCCCACCGCTTTGACCACGGCCGCAGCCCTCTCGCGGGCGTTGCGGTCCATGGCGGCGATGAAATCTTTTGTGGCGGCGGGGCCGCCTGCTCCGTTGGCAACGGGCCTTCCGGTGCGAACGCAATCGGTCAACCTCGACCAGCGGTCCCAGAGATGGGCGGTGTGCAGGAGACCGTTGCGCGCGTTGTCACGGGAGCCCTGGGCAAAGAATCTGGCAGTCGCGGGAGTGTCGAAATAGAGGTCATTTTTCTTTTCGAGCAGCCTGAGGCTGACCAGAGCGTTCAGCAGCATTTCGACGGCCCGTCGATCGGCTTGAACACGGCGGGCGATGCCTTCAACGGAAGCCCCGTCGGTAGTGGCGGAGAAAATATCGAGTTCCAGAGCGGTCAGCAAAACGCGGCTGGGCATGAAAGCGCGAGCCATGCCGTGGAGATTGTCGGGCAGCGTGCCCTCTTCATCTTTGGCGCGAACCATGGCACGATAGCGGTCGCGATGCTCGGTGGACGCGGCTTTCATCGCGGGCGCGTCCTTCCATTCCAGGCGCTGCACTACCTTGCCCGAGTGCAGATGAGACGCAACAATCTCACCCACATCTTCGACCTTCAGTTTGCGATACCAGACGCCCTCGGGGTAGACAATCATGATCGGGCCCTCGTCGCAGAGGCCGAGGCATCCGCAAGTGCTTACCTGGACATCATCGTCGAGGCCGCAAGAGCGCAGTTCACGCTCCAGTGCCGACAGAACGCCCCACGATCCACTGGCGGGACAAGAGACCGCTCCCTCCTGCTTTTCTTGCGTGCAGACGAAGATGTGATGACGAAACGGCTCCATGAATGTTCTCCTTTAGCTCCTGGCGCGGGCGGCCACACGTTGGACCAACAGGCAGACCATAAACGCAGAGAGATAACTTTTGATTCTTTCTGACGGGCGCTTCCGTTGCCGTGACTCCGGTCACAGGCGGCTGCGACGAAGTCAGGGCGAGAGAGAGGCGTAGCTCGTCGCGACGCGACAAGATCCTTGCATACTTCGGATACGGTGTTGCCGGCGCAACCGAAGAAGGTTGCGCTCAACGCTTACAAAGATATTCTGGAACGTTGAGCGGGAGGGGTTCGCTTATTAGCGCTGAGGAAGCGGCCCTTAAGCTGGGCCTTGCGTCCGTCCCATCCGCGCCACTCGCGGCACCAGTATTAGGGTCACCGCATACAGAAAGATCGAAATCGCAATGGCTCCTGAGTGCCCGTGGGGCAGATCCTCGAATAGCAACTTGGCACCGACTACGGCGAGCATTCCATAAGCGGTCCAAGCCAACTCGATCCGCCTCCAGCGCGAGCCAGCCGCCGCCAAGCCTAAGGCGAGACCACAGGTGATGAGCGTGCGGATCACCGCGACATGCGCCGCACCCAGAGTCATTCCGATCGTAGCAAGCCAGACCAGGCAAGAAACCAGGAAGGTAGCAACGGCGCTGGTCGCCAGAACTGCCGCGAGCAAACGCAGGAGCCTCTCGTTCCAGAATTCTCCTGGAAATCGACCGCCGATCGCAAAACAAGCGAGCGCAGCCACAGCCACGACCCATACCATCCAGCCGGGGGCGGTGGGAAAGGTTCCAGCCAAGGCTTGGGCAGCGTATCGTAGCAGTCCCGAGGCATAGGCGGCCGCAGTCAGGTAGACGAGGCCGTGAAACTCCGGCGTCAGGCGCGCCACCCGCACCCCGATTACGGTCGCGATCACCGCCGCAACGCTGAGCAGGAGAGCCGCGAGCAGAGGCGGCATCATCAGGAAACATCCGGCCAGCACCAGCGCGACACCCCAAGTTGCGTACAGGTGATAGTTACGCTGTTCGTCGATGCGGTCAAAGCTGACGAAGGCCGCTGCGTAACAGGCCACGGCAAAGAGCCAGCAGCAAATCCCCACCACCGTCGGCCCTGCGGCCGGAGCAAACCAGAGCCACGCGCGAGCCGCGAGCACAAACAGCACAGCGGACTGCACGATCTCAAGAACACTCGCGCGGCAGCGTTGGCCTACGGTCCGCCAGAGGATTCCAGCGCCATAAACGGCAAACATAAGGGACGGAAGGGCAAGCAGCGAGGCGATCGAGACCGGAGTGTAGCCGGGACGTGAGCTTTCAGGGAGCGAATTAATATAGACAAGAATCAGGAGTGCGGCATCCGCGACTGGCGCAACCAAGAATCGCAATCCGAGCCAGCGGCCTGCTCCGGCGGCGAGTTCACTCGCTAGGGCCGCCACCAAAAGCGTCGCAATGTACGGCACCAAGTCATGGGAAGCGACGAGCAAGCCGAATGAGGTCAGAACCGCGGCGCCCTCCGCCACCCAGACCAGCGGCGTGAGCTTACGTCTCCACGCCAGCGCGACGGCCCCCACCACGAATGCGGCCAGCAATCCGGCTGTCGCGCCGGCTGAGAGTACCTGAAAGCGCAGCGCAAGTTCCACCAGCATCGGAGCAAGAATCAGCGCCGAGGTTGCCGCGTAAGCAGTGCCGGCGAAGTCCGCGCCAACGGGAACCCGCGACGCCCACACCATCCACGCTGCCGCATATCCAAGGGCGAGCGCAACCACAGCCAGCTTCGGGAACGAGCCCGACTCCGCCACGGCGCGCAGCAGGTATGCGCCCGCAATGCCGAGCATCGATTTTCCGACGACGGGAAAGACCCCGCTGGCCAGCGGAAGAGTAAGTTCCGCGGACGCCTGAGCAGAGGCGACTTGGATTCCTGCCAGGGCAGATCTGGCTCGTGGCGTATCGCCTTCCAGGACCTGCACTCGCCGTTCCAGCGTTTGCAGACGTGCATCGAGCCGCGCTAAAGCAATCTGAAGCTCGTCCATGGTCATGATCCCAGTTGAAAGGTCGCAATTTCCTGACGCTAACCAGTAAGAACCTCACACACGGCCGGTCAGAGCGCGACGTGGACCGTGCCGGTATCCTTGCTCGGCCATGGCGGGAGCAACTTCACGAGCACCCACAAGAACACAAAGGGCAATATCGTCAAGACAATCGCGGTCAGGAGCCCTTCACGAGTCACCAGAGCCATCTTGTAAGTCGTGTATCCCAGGAAGCTCTTGGAAAAGAGCTGGCCTCCGATCACCACGTTCCAGCGCATGGCAAAGATGCCGATCAGGGTCAGGCTGCCCGCCACGGCATAGATGCGCTTGCGCACCGCCTCGGACAGCTTGAGTACCTGGGTCAGTGCCAAGAGCGCAATTGGGGTGATCGTGCCCAGAACAATCTGGATGACGATATGGGACAGGTACAGCTTGGTGTGCACCATGAAGTCGAGACTGCGGAACGACTCGTCCGATTCGTAAACGCGATGAACCAGGTCGAGCATCTCGAGGCTGAAGTCGATGATGAAGGTATAGAAGAGATAGCGGGCGATCGTATCCACGCAGGGCATGTCGATGGGCTCGCCGCGTGCCGCCGTGAGCACCATGTAGAGGAGCAGGACCACCGCGATGCCAGAGACCATAGCCGAGAAAAGAAAAACGACGGGCATCATGGGAGAGGACCACCAAGGATTGGCCTTGACCGATCCAAAGATGAATCCGACATATCCATGCAGCAGGAAGGCGGAGGGAATTCCAATCAGCGTAATCAACCAGCCAGCGCGCTCATCGATGTGCAAGGCGTGTTCGCTGATGTTCTCAGAACCGAGCGTCAATATCTTGTAGACGATGCGCTTGAGACCTGTGGTGGACTGAGACAACAGGACTATGTCACGACGGTAGTCGAGCCAGATCTCCAAAACCAGAACGGCCATCAGGTACCAGAGATAGACAAAGCCGAACATGGCCATCGCCGAGCTGCGGTGGGGCGTCAGGTACATTTCAAAGGAACGCTCGGGGTGGCCGAGGTGCAACTGCAAAGGCATAGGGGCGACCAGCAGAAAAGCAAGCGCGGTGAGGAGGGCAAGGCGGTAGGTCGGCTTGACGGCCTGCACGTTGAAGACCCGCTCCAGCGATGCCAAAATGAAAGCGCCCGCCACGAGTCCAGTAATAAACGGATAGAGCACGATGAGGACGCTCCACTGCAACTCGACCTCGTTGGGATACATGAAGCCTTCAACACCTTGCATCGTCGCTCCTATCGCACCGACCCATCCAGGCCGTTGTAGAAGACCTTGGAGTGTGTCGCCATGTATGGCTTGAGCACTTGCACGGGGTGCGTCTTCAAAAACTCATGGATGGGATCGTTCGGGTTCTTCAAATCCGCCAACTGGCGCGCCCCGGTTGGACAGTTCTCGCAACAGGCCGTCGTCAGCCCCTTGGTAATACGGTGATAGCAGAGCGTGCACTTTTCCGCCGTGTTGGTTTTGGGATTGATAAAGCGACAACCGTAGGGGCATGCCTGCACACAGTAACGGCATCCCAGGCAATACGTCTTGTCGATCAAAACGACTCCGTCAGGACTGATAAACGTTGCGCCTACCGGGCAGACCTGCGTGCACGGCGAATCGGCGCAGTGATTGCACAGCTTGGGAACGAAGAAATTCTTGCCCGAGGGATCTTTGGCGGGCGGGAATCCGTGTTTGCTTCCGTCGGGCGAATCCACCTGCGGATTCTCGATGTCGTAGTCGGAGACGTGGTAGCGCTCGACCCAAGTCCGAAAGTATCCGTCGGGCACATCGTTTTCGGTCTGGCAGGCGCGGACACAGTTACCGCACCCGATGCACTTGGTGAGGTCGATGAGCATTCCCCACCAGTGTTCGCTCCTGTTGTAATTGGGCGCGGCCTCGGGGGTTCCGGCGAGCACAAACTTCCATGCCGTTCCCGCAGCGGGCAGCAAAAGCAAAAGATGCCGACGTGTCAGTTTCATTTCGCGCCTCCTGCTGTAATTGCCGGACTATGCGGCTGATGGCAGGTTTCACAGGGGAGGCCGCCGGCGTGGTCAGCCGAAACGATCTGCGGAAAGCTCTTTGGTTTGGCGGCATTGGCCTCGTGACAGCGCACGCACAGCACTGCCGTATCGAGCTTGGGGGGCGTCAGCGCGGCGGGGTCATCGGCGTGTTTGGCAAGGGCACCGTGGCATGCTTCGCAATTCACATGCGCATGTTTGCCGTCTTTCTTCTTATCGAGGACATCGGTATGGCAGCCCTCACAGGTGTCGTGTCCGGCGTAATTCACGGGCCGGGCCGCGATTTCACCGAGAGCGTTGCCGCGGTAGTGCCCGTACTCGCCGAAACTGCGGGGAACGAGGAATTCGCGAAGAACGAGGAACAGGAGGATGCCGGCGGCGAATACCCCCAGCAGGCGAAAGAGATGCTCCGAATCTTTGAAAGCGTTCATGGCAGTGAGCAGTCTCCCTTTCTTCATCTGCCAACCAGCGGGAAGCTGCCGCCCATTGAACCCGAACATGTTACAAGAGGGCTGTGCTTTGCATCACTTCTGATACGTGCACAGGTCACGTGCCGATGTGATGTTGGGGAAACGGCGCGAAGAGAAAACGGATGGAGGGTTTCGCAGCTTTAGACAACACTCGCCAGCACGCGGCCAGCACAACTCCCCAGGCCGATCCTCCGATATCCCCCGCGCTCACAGAAGCCCCGCAGGATAACTTCATCTCCATCTTCAAGAAATTTTCTTTGCTCGCCGGAGGGTAGCGTAATTGGATTGGCGCTGCGCGAGGTGAGTTCGAGCAAGCATGCCCGGGCGCTTATGGTTGCATCTGGAAGGTCTGGGCCTGAAACGGTTCCACTGGCCAGAAGATCGCCAGGGCGCAGATTGCAGCCGTTGCTGGTATGGTGGGCGATCATCTGCGCCATTGTCCAGTAGAGATCGCGGAAGTTGCTGCGGCTGAGGAGCGCTGGCGACTGGCCCGCTTCGCGCATTTTGGCTGAACGCAGTAAGACTTCTAGCTTGAGGTCGACGCTGCCGTGGGCCTGGTCGTCAGCGTCGAGAAGATGGGGCAGCGGCTGCGGGTCGCCTTCCGGGCGGGCAAATGCCGGGGCACGAAATGGCGCAAGCGCTTCCATAGTGACGATCCAGGGCGAGAGCGATGTTGCGAAGCTCTTCGCTAGAAATGGACCGAGTGGTTGATACTCCCAAGCTTGCACGTCGCGGGCAGACCAGTCGTTGACGAGGCAGAGGCCGAAGATGTGATCTTCTGCGTCGGCGATGGGAATGCGCTCGGCAAGAGCGTTGCCGGAGCCAATCAAAACTCCGACCTCCAATTCGTAATCGAGCGCCTTTGTCGGACCGAACTTCGGATCGGCGTTGCCGTCTCGCGTCTGGCCATAGGGACGGCGCACCGCGGTTTCGCTGGCGACGAGCGATGATGCGCGTCCGTTATAGCCAATGGGAATGTATTTGTAATTGGGCAGCAGAGGGTTGTCGGGACGGAACAGCTTGCCGACGTTGGTGGCGTGAAAAATGGAGGCGTAGAAATCGGTGTAGTCGCCGATCTGCGCAGGCAGGAGCATCTCGACCGCAGACTGCGGGATGAGGTGCGGCGACACGGCCTGACGATCGGCGGAAGGTGCCTCGACGTGCAAAAGGCCGAAGATGCGATGCCGCAATGCTCTGCGCGGCTTGGCGCCGAGAGCCATGAGTTCGTTAAGAGTCGAGCTCCCACAAGCTTCGGCTGCGCGAGCAACATCGGAGTCGGCGGCAAGTTGGCCTTCACTTGCGATGCCTGCGACATCAAGGATTTGGTTGCCGATCGCGACGCCGATTTTGGCTGCGGACTCGGTGTTCCGCTTCTGGAACACTCCGTACGGGAGATTCTGTATGGGAAAATCTGCGTCGGCGGTATTCGCTGACTCGACCCAACTTTGCGCGGAGGGATCGTGCGTTTCGTCCAGGGTTGGTTTCATGCTGGAGAAATTTTACAGGAGGTGCAGAGAACGCAGATCATTGACGGGCTCGCTCAATGAACACGAACCGAAGGAGATCGCGAGGTTCTGTCGCGTCGCGGAGAGGTCGTCGGCACTAATTTGATGATCGCGCCATTCAACACCTTCCGAAGCAAGCTCAAACGCCGCAGGCGATTGCTCATTGACCAACTCGACCGCGACTCTTGGGTCCATGCCAGCGCGCAAAAACGCAGCCGCGAGAAAGACATTGAGAAATCCGTGCATAATTCCAGAAGGGCTGTCAGGCTGATAAGTGAGGCGATGGCTGGAACGGATCGGGTGATGGAGGCCTGCTGTCGCTTTGAAAGGCAAGCCCGACGCGGCACACAGGCGAATGAAATTGACGATTTGCTCCGGGGCCGGAAACTTGTCGGCGGTCTCGCCGCCGGTACGGATTTTTGCGCGACGACCGGAGCGGGCTACTGCCGCGATGCAAGTCTCCACATTGCCGCTTAATGGGATTTCGAAGTAGGCTTCGATTTCGTCGGGAACAATATTTGACAGCCGCTCGATCTCTTCCACATTTGCGATCTTCACTTCGATGGATTCGATCTTGGCTGCCGCTGTCGAACGGACGGCGGGCCGATTGTTGAATTCCAAGATTCTCTTCAGATCGCTTGCGATATCCGAACCGGGCAGCGCGGAAAGGCCCCAACGTGTCTGCGACGCTTGTGGCAGTTGAGCCACCGCTTGTTCGAAGTCGCCGAGTCGCGCGACAGGAACGATGAAGCGGCCTAACATCCATCGCTCTTCGGAAGTTGCGTATGCGGCGCAATTCGCGACAGCCGCTGGCATGGAGAGAGCTGCCGGAGGAAATAATCCTGCGTAGTCGATCAAGCCGGTCAGCAAAGCGCGCACGGATTCGGCTACGGGAGCCGACTTTGCGGCCTTGGCTGACGGTGGGATTTGAGCTGCTGCATCCATCGAACATTCTTGTCAGGCGAACTTGAAGTTCCCCGGTCTATGACTCATCAAATTTTTTCTTTAATCCCTGCCAGCACTCGAAGTATTGATGATCGAGTTGCGCGGTTTCGAGCGCGAAGCGCGTCGGCAGACAGGCAAAGCGAGTCTCGAACATGAAGGCGAGCGTGTCTTTTATATAGACCGGCTTCAGGTCAGCCTTGCTTGCCTTCTCGAAAGTCTCGCTGTCGGGGCCGTGGCCAGCCATGCAGTTGTGCAGGCTGGCGCCGCCGGGGACGAAGCCCTCGGCTTTGGCGTCGTACTCGCCCTGAATCAGACCCATGAATTCATTCATGAAGTTGCGATGAAACCACGGCGGTCGGAAGGTGTGCTCGGCCACCATCCAGCGCGGCGGAAAGATGACGAAATCGAAATTCGAGGTGCCGGGAATTTCCGAGGGCGAGGTCAGAACGGTGTAGATCGACGGATCGGGGTGATCAAAGCTCACTGTGTTGATACAGTTGAAATTCGCCAGGTCGTATTTGTAGGGAACGTAATTGCCATGCCACGCGACTACGTTGAGAGGCGAATGATCGATGGAGGCCTCCCACAGGCGGCCCTGGAATTTTGTGGTGAGACGAAAAATGCCTTCGCGATCTTCGAAGGCCGCGACCGGGGCGAGGAAGTCGCGCGGATTGGCCAGGCCGTTTGCGCCGATGGGGCCGAGATCGGGCAGGCGCAGCAGCGCTCCGTAGTTTTCGCAGATGTACCCGCGGGCCGTTTTGTCGACGAGTTCGACGCGGAAGCGGATGCCGCGCTGCATCACGGCGATTTCGCCGGGAGCCGCTTCGAGAATACCCATCTCCGTGCGCAGCAGCAGGCGTCCGCTCTGCGGCACGATGAGCATTTCGCCGTCGGCATTGTAGAAAAAGCGGTCCGTCATGGACGCGTTAGCCACGTAGATGTGAATGCCAACGCCCGCGTGTGTATGCGTGTGGCCATTGCCAGCCATGGTGATGAGGCCGTCGATAAAGTCGGTGCGCTCGGTGGGAATAGGAATCGGCTTCCAGCGCAATTGATTGGGTGGCGCGGGCACTTCGTCAAAGGGTGCGCTGCGCAGCCGTTTTTGTTCGATCGGCTCGAACGGCCTATGCGCAACGGACGGACGGATGCGATAGAGCCAAGTGCGACGGTTTGCGACGCGCGGTGCGGTGAAGGCTGTGCCACTTAGCTGCTCGGTGTAGAGTCCGTGAGCCACACGCTGTGGAGCGTTCTGGCCTCGCGGCAACGTGCCGGGGACGGCCTCGCTCTTGAATTCATTGCCGAAGCCGGATTGGTAGTGAATATCCGAGATCGTCTTATGGCCATTTTTTGCGCTGCGCTGGTTCGCGGCTTTCGAGCGCGTTTCTGTTGTTGGCATCGTTATCTTCCTTGCGAAGGAAATCGAAACAACCCCGAGAGACTTTGGTTCGGACTGCCCGCGTTGACCTTTAAGTTACAAATTGCCGCGGCGAGCTTGTTCGAGTTCGATCGATTCGAAGAGCGCCTTGAAATTTCCTTTGCCGAAGCCGCGGCTGCCTTTGCGCTGAATGATTTCGAAAAATACCGTGGGCCGATCTTCCACCGGCTTCGAGAAAATCTGAAGCAGATAGCCTTCCTGATCGCGGTCGACAAGAATGCCTAGGGATTTCAGCGAACCGATCGGTTCTTCTACCGGGCCAACACGACCGGGCAGAGCTTCATAATAAGTATCCGGCACGCGCAGGAAGTCGAGGCCATTTTTTTGCAGCTTGTTCACGGTGTAGAGCACGTCTTTACACTGCAGCGCGATGTGCTGCGCGCCCGGGCCACCGTAGGCTTCGAGATACTCCTGAATCTGGCTCTTGTTGCGAGCGTTCGCTGGCTCGTTGATCGGAAACTTCACCGAGTGTGAGTCGTCGGACATGACGATGCTCATCAGCGCGCTGTATTCGGTGGAAATATCTTTATCGTCGAAGGTGATGTAGCGATGGAAGCCGAAGACGTTCGTGTAGTAATCGGCCCACTGCTGCATCTTCCCGAGTTCGACGTTGCCGACGATGTGGTCGATGCGCAGGATGCCGCAATCGTCGCCATCGATAGGGGCGGCGGCGAAGCCGGGAAGGAACGGTCCCTTGTAATCCTTATAGGAAATCAGAGAGTGGATCGTGTCGCCGTAGGTATGCACGGCCGCGCGACGGACGGCACCGCACTCGTCGCCGAGGTCGTGTGGCTCTTCGGCCGGAGTCGCGCCGCGACGCACCGCTTCAGCGAAGGCCTCGTCGGCGTCGGCCACTTCGAGCGCGATGTCGCGGACGCCATCGCCGTGTTTCTTGATGTGTTCGGCGGCATAGTCATCCGGCGTGAGCGGAGTGGTCAGAATAAAGTTGGCTTTGCCCTGACTCATTGCGTAGGAAGTGCGCTCGCGGTTGCCGGTCTCGAGGCCGCTGTAGGCGACCTGAGAGAATCCGAAGCCCTTGCGATAGAAAAAGGCGGCCTGCCGGGCGTTGCCGACGAAAAATTCGACGTGATGAATGCGCTTCAGCTTAAGTGGGTTTTCCATCCTTGCCCCCAAAACCATCTTCGCACATTTTGATGCCGCCAAACCCCGAGTGGAATGTGGAGAGACACGGGGGAATACCGGCGCCGCAGCAGGGTATCCGACGGGCGGGATCGTTCTAGCATGGCTGCCCAATCAGGCCATGGTTCGTCCGGCCAATTTCTCCAGCACGCGAATCGGTGATACGTCCGGGGCGACCAGCGCCTCGACCGGAATGATGAAGGTCTGCTCCATGGCGAACTGCCCGGAAAGCGCGGCATGCGGCACGCCATCGGTGTAGACGAGCCAGGTGGCGAGCGGCGGAAACGCTACCCGTTCCTTCCCTTCCTGTGAGCTCTGAAATTCCGGGTTCTCCTTCAGCCAATCGTGAAAGTGCAGCATGAACTCGTCATAGGGAGCGCGGTCGGGCGTGGGCAACATGCGGCTCAAGCCGCGCTTCAGGCCGGACCAGGTCGAGTTTCCGGCATATCTCGACAGACCGGCGTCGCGGGCGAAGCGCTGCGCGAGCTCGGGAAAGCGCTCTCCTACGACCCAGACACGATCGTTTGCCGGATTGATATTGGTAAACACGCGAAGAATGCGCGCCCCGCGCGTGGGCCGACTAGGGAAGGCATCGACATGCAGGAGATCGTTTCGCTTGTGCAATGAAAGATCTCGGCCTTCTTCTTCGATCGGGCGAAAGCTGGCATAGTCCACCTGGAAGCGGCCGGCGTACGGCGCCAGCAAATCGGAGACGAAACGGCGTACGGCGCTGGCGTAATTGCGCATGATCTCATGGACGCGCGCCTTGTTGCGTTCGTCGGATAATCCGCGCAGCACATCGCTCTCGGGACGATAGGAAATATTTTTGTGCAGGCGCGAGTCGGCGGGTTCGAGCGAGAGCAGAAAATCGACATCGCTTTGCGGGAGGTTAAAGGGAGGAGCGGAAAAGTACAGAATCGCGCCGGCTTCGAGCTGGGCACAATACTCGCGCGAACGCGCGCCGGGATCGCCACCGCCGCCCAGCCAACCGCCCGCTCGATAATCATGAATCGTCAGCCAAGCCATGTCTTAATGCGCGTCGGTTTGAGCGCGGGATCGGAGGTCCAAATGCATCTTAATTCACATATGGCGCTGCCCGGCCTCAGCGCAGCTCAATCGATACGACTTCCCCGCTTTGCTTGCCCGTTGCACGATAATTTACCGAGACGGGACGATTTGTCCACTCGCAGGAAAATTCATCGGCCCCCACCACAACCAGCGACTTGTAATCCGAGGCATGCATTTTGTAGGTCGTCATGCCGCTCAGCACGGTGATGGCAGCTTCCGGCGACTTGGCACAGTCGCTGCTTACGATTTTTCCCTTCAGGAAGAGCACCGGTCCGGTGCTGCCGGGCTTGGGCTGCGGGGCCTTCGGAGGGGTGTCGGCATCTTCATCGTCGGAGCTGCTTACGGTGCCTGCAGCCGTTTTCACGGCGGGCGCAACCACCGCGCTGCCAGCTCCGGGCGTGCTCGCCGCTCCCGCGGGAGCTTCCGGTTGGCCCGGATGCTCGGGACGAATTCCATACTTCTGCAAAGTCGCAATATCTTCGAGCTGCTTTTTGGCCGCGGAAGCTGCCTGCTTGTCGGTGCCTTCCTTCAGACGCGTAAATACATCGCGCGCCTGGTCCCACTTTTTTCCTGCCAGATAAATCTGTCCGAGATTGAATTGGTACTCCGGATTGCGCGGCGAGAGCGCAACTGCCTGCTTTTGCGCCTCAAGCGCCGAGGCCCAACCTCCGCCCTCAACGCGAGCCATCCCAAGCATGTTGTAGGCATCGGCTAGATCGGGATACCAATCGATTACTGCGCGCAGATCCTGCATCATGTTGGCGATTCCGTCCATCTGCTGCCGCGTCGCCTGCGCCTTGCGATATTTGAGTACGGAGCGGTAATACCAGATCCAGGGATCGCGCGGATTCAGATCCGCGGCCTTTTCAAGCTCCTGCTCCGCCAGATCGAACTTGCCGGTTTCGATGTCATCGCGCCCCAAGGCCCGTTCGGCGCCCTCATTACCTTTAGGATCGGCTTCCAACCCGTGCAGATCGCTGAGGGCCTGTTTGCGGCGGTCGGGAATACGGGCCATCATATCGCCGAGAATCGCTTTGGCCTCGGGTTCCGCTACAGCCGTGACAGAGGCGCCCAGTTCGTCGGAATCGACCGCGACCGGAAAATGATCAGGCTGCATGATCGTGCCCATGTTTCCGTTCGGCTTCTTCGACTGATCAAGGGCAATGCCGAGCACGAACTTGGAGTCGAAATACTTTTTTATGGCGTCTTCGAGCTGGTCGGGCGTCATATCGAACGCCTGAATGATTGCCTTATCGACTGGCACCTTCTTGTTCTGGACGAGATCGAAATAAGTTCCAACCTCCGGCATCTTATGCTGATCGATCATGTAATGCATGACCAGCCAGGCTTGCGCGTAATACATGGTGTTGTGCGAGCCTTCGTTGCGGCCAGAGCTATCGTGCTTCATGGTGAAGAGGTCGGTCATCGCGATCCAAATGGGAGAGCTCGCCATTTGCGTGAGCGACTGCGGCACGTTCGGATCGCGCACCATGTTGAAGAAAATGTCCTCGTGCCACTCCGGCGCGAGTTCCGGATCGCCGCCGATGTTCACTTCCTTGTCAATCTGGACCGCGCCAAAGTATTCCGCGAGGCCCTCGTCAAACCAGCCCTGCGTTGGCGGGTAGTTAGCGTTCAGGAAGTAGTGTGCGAGCGAATGCGCGATGCCGCGCCAGGGCTCGATTTCAAACAGATTGAGCGCAATGTAAACCCGGTCATATCCGGGAACGTAGAACCCTTTTGAGAAATTCAGCTTGTCGGGAGCGATAGCGCCGTACTGGTTATCGCTCTTGAACGCGATCACCGTGATGGGAATCGGCATGTTGAGCTTGGGCTTGGAGACGAGCTGCGAGAAAACTCCGTACATCTGTTCCATGCGCAGGGCAACTTCCCTGCCCCGCTTGTCGCCGCCGTCGGTGATGATGGAGAAATGCCGGGTGTGGACCTCGATCCACTTCGGCTCGTCTTTGGCGAAGGCCGCTCCGCTCAGGCAAAGGGCGCCCGTCAATGCCAGGAAGAGGGATCGAATGTGCCGAGAAGATTTCACTGAAATGAATGCGAAAACGCTCCACGAAAATGCTAGCATGTCCCGACTCCATGTAGAACAACTGACGCTTGGGGGCAAGGCAGCATCCAAGTTGTTTGATGCCGAGAGGCAACTATCCTCGGAGATAACTTGAAGAACATTATTCTGTTTGGCGTGACTCTGCTTACTTTTTGCTTGGTTGCAGCCGCCGAAGACGCCCCGGCGAACAGCCTGGCGCTGACGTCCGATCCCGTCTATCAAAAGAGCTGCGCCAAGTGCCACGGCAAGACCGCCGAGGGCCGCCACTTCGGCGGTCCATCACTGCGCTCGGAGAAAGCCTCTTCCGCTTCTGTCAACGACCTGCGCACTATCATCACGAACGGCAAAGGCCATATGCCGAAGTTTGGTGGCAAGATTGAGACGGCCGACATCGACCGCCTCGTTATGGAGGTCAAAGGCGCGAATCAAAAGTAGAGGCTGTACCGCGTAGGTTTGGCGTTGTATCTGGCCGGCGCCGCCACCCCGGGATCGCATACCTCTTGGCCTCCAGCCGGGCCGCACGTTACACTTCTACGCGGTGAGTTCGGCTCAATCACGCCTCAATTGGATCGACTGGATGCGGGGTCTGGCCTGCGTCCTCATGTTCCAGACGCATTGTTACGACTCCTGGCTGGGCGGGGAAGCCCGCAGCGGCAAATTCCTGCACTGGTCGCAACGTCTGGGCACGTTTCCCGCGCCACTCTTCCTGTTTCTCGCCGGAATCTCCTTTGCACTGGTCACCACCAAGCTCATTCGCAAGAATCAAACTCCCGGCCAGATCACCCGTGCCATGGTTCGGCGCGGCGCGGAAGTTTATGCCTTTGGCCTTCTCTTCCGCCTACAGGAATACATCATCGCATGGGGCTGGGCCCCGTGGAGCGACCTCTTCCGCGTCGACATCCTGAATGTCATCGGCCTCTCGATGATTTTTATGGCGCTGATGTGCGGAGCGGTGCTGGGCATCACCCGCAAGAATGCTCCGTCCGGGATTGCGCGTCTCGAGGGCGCGTCGGCCACGCTCGGTTCGGGCGGGAGCTTGCCGCCCCAGTTCGCACTCGGACCGCTCGTCGCAACCTCCACCGCCATTACCGCGCTCATCGCCCTACTGACTCCGCTGCTCTATACAACTTGGGCGCCGAACTGGCTGCCGTGGGAGCTTGAGTCATACATCAACGGATGCCACAACCTGGGCGCACCGCAGCCCTGGCTCTTTTCCATTTTTCCCTGGACTGCGTTCGCGTTCGCGGGACTAGCGGCAGGGTTCATTCTTTTTAGTGAGCGCGCGAAAGAGCATACCGCTCGCGTGGTTGGCGCATTCGCAGCCACCGGAGCCTTTGCGATCGCAGCCGCCTACGGATTTGATCATTCACCGATTCGTCTTTATTCCACCTACGACTACTGGCACACGAGCCCGAACTTCCTGATGATGCGCATCGGCATGATGCTGATGATCTGCTTGCTGGCCTATGGCTGGACGACTTGGGTTTTGCCGAGCCTCGGGTCGTCAAGTTCGGGTCCATGGGCGGCGCGCTTCAGCCCGCTCATTCAGCTTGGCAAGACTTCACTGCTTGTGTATTGGGTCCACATCGAATTCGTGTACGGGCGCTTCTCGCTTCTGCCAAAGCGCGCAGTAGGCATTGGAACCGCAACCCGCGGCCTGATCGAGATTTGTATTTTTATGCTGATTCTGTCGATTGCGCGGACGCAGTTCGATTGGAAGAAGATTGACTGGAGCCGACTCCGCTGGAAGGTGGCGGGAAGCCCGCAAGCGGCACGGATTGATTAGCGTTCAGAGCCGCTTTCGCCCCCTGCTGCGCTTTGATCCGCACGAACCGCCAGCCCTCGCGATACACTCTCTCAATGACTGGCCAGCTCAACTCCCTCGCCCGCGCCTCATCTTCCTACCTGCGCTCAGCCATGCACCAGCCGATTCAGTGGCATGAGTGGGGCGACGAAGCTTTTGCCGCCGCGCGGCGCGAAAACAAACCCATGCTGCTCGATGTTGGCGCGGTTTGGTGCCACTGGTGCCACGTGATGGACCGCGAATCGTACGACGATCCGGAGATCGCGGGAGTTATCAATGAACATTTCATCGCCGTGAAGGTCGACCGCGACGAGCGGCCGGATATCGACAGCCGCTACCAGATCGCCGTGAACGCGCTAACTGGACAGGGCGGCTGGCCGCTGACCGCTTTCCTTACGCCGGATGGCAAGCCATTTTATGGCGGCACTTATTTCCCGCCGCAGGATCACTACGGGCGGCCGAGCTTTCGGCGTGTGCTGCTCTCGATTGCGCAAGCCTATCGCGAGAAGCACAGCGATGTGCTGGAGCAGGCCGGCATGGTCGAGAGCGCCATCGCGCGCGCGGAATCCTATGCCAAAGGCGGAGGACGAATCTCTTCCGCTGCGATCGACGCCATTATCGAGTCCGCACAAAAAATGTTCGACCCCGAGAACGGCGGCTTCGGCAGCGCGCCGAAATTTCCGCATCCCTCCGCCCTCGATCTTGTGATGCACCAGCACGCGCGCGCACAAAAAACGAAAGACCAGGGAGACCTTCGTCACATCTTTGTCCACACGCTTGAGAAGATGGCGCGTGGCGGCGTCTACGATCAACTCGCCGGAGGCTTTCATCGTTATTCGGTGGACGAGAGATGGATCGTGCCCCACTTCGAGAAAATGAGTTACGACAACTCCGAACTGCTGAAGAATTACATTCACGCCTATCAGGCGACAGGCGACAAATTCTTCGCGGAGGTCGCGCGAGACATGATTCGCTGGATCGATGAGTGGCTCAGCGACCGCGCCCGTGGCGGCTTCCACGCTTCGCAGGATGCCGACTACTCCTTGGAGGATGACGGAGACTACTTTACATGGACTCTCGACGAGACCCGCGCTGTGCTCGATGAGGACGAAGCCCGTGTCGCCGAGCTTCGCTTTGACATCCGCGAAATTGGCGACATGCACCACAATCCGGCCAAGAATGTTCTGCACATTGTCGCGAGCGTAGAAGACATTGGGCGGCGGCTCAATCTTGGCACATCCCAGGTCGAAAATCTGATCGATTCGGCCAGGAAGAAAATGTATGCGGCGCGGCTGAAGCGGCCGACGCCTTACGTCGATAAGACCGTTTATACGGGATGGAATGCGATGTTCGTCTCGGCTTATTTGGCGGCGGCGGACGCACTCGATATGCCGGCTGCTCGTGCCTTCGCCTTGCGCTCGCTCGATCGTCTGTTATCGGAGGGATGGACTGGCGGGCGCGATGCCGCCACCGAGGCGAATACGACAGCGATCGGCGCCCCAGAGCTACGCCACGTTATTGCTTACTCCGATCCGGAATCCGAACGGCGCGAGACCGCGGGCGGGCTCGACGATTATGTATTCACCGTCATCGCCTGCCTTGACGCTTACGAAGCTACGGCCGATCTCACTTACTTCCGCTTTGCCCGTGCCATCGCCGACGCCATGATCGCGGGCTTCTTCGATCGGAAAGAAGGCGGGTTCTTCGACACGAGAGCAATCTCGGACGATGCACCGTCCGCACTCGACATGGGCGGGAACTCTGGCGGGCAAGGCATTCTCGGTACAATGCGGAAGCCCTTTCAGGATTCGCCGACGCCCGCCGGCAATCCGGCTGCGGCCATCGCGCTGCTTCGGCTGTATAGTTACACGAACGACGCGTCGTATCGCGAAAAAGCCGAAAGCACGCTCGAGCTCTATGCCGGAGCAGCCGCGCAGCATGGCATCTTCGCTGCGACCTACGGCATTGCCGTTGCCCGCTTTACGGAACCGCACACGCAAGTCGTAATCGTTGGCAGCGACGATGCGGCGGCAAAGCTGGCGAAGACGTGCCGAAGCCTGTTCTTGTTGAATACGGCTGTCCTGCATCTGAATCGCGATCAGGCTGTCACGCTGAACTTGCCACCCGCGCTTGCCGAAACCATCCCTCATTTGCCGGCGTTACATGAAGCCAAGTCGTTTGCTGTGGTCTGCTCCGAGTTCGCCTGTCAGCCACCGGTCTTCGATTCAGAGGATCTGGCGCGCATGCTGGAGACGAGAGTACGTCCTGCGGCGTAGAGTTACACATCAGCCCGCGTTCATGCCAGCGCGAACTCGGACGCGCGCTTCTGAGCATTTCTGGCTGTCAGCTTCAGCTTCGCAACATAACTAAGCCGGGCATCGTTCGCTTGTGAAGTTTCCCTCCCGTTTGCCGATGAGCCAATTAGCGGCGCTCGCGCATGTCAGCCAATATTTTCGAAGATCCCGGCTTTCTCCGGGTCGCGCTCGAACAGTTGCCGGTCGGGGTTTATCTTGTCGACCGCGATTGCCGCATTCGGTTCTGGAATCGCGGTGCGGAGAACATCATCGGGCACTTGGCGCATGAGGTCGTCGGTCGGCGCTGCACGGGTCACACGGTTGAACCCTGCGACACCAGTGGGCAGCCCATGGATGTCGACGAATGCCCCGTCAGCGCCACGCTCCGCGATGGAAAGACGCGGCACCTGAAGGGCACATTCCTCCACAAAGAAGGCCACCGTGTGCCAGTCATCATCAGAAGCCAGCCTCTGGTGCAGCATGGCGACACGATTGACGGCGCCGTTGTTCTTTTCGAAGAGCATGCCGATACCCAGCACGATCCAGGCGAATTGGCGTTCTTCGGTTTTATCGATCCAACCACAGGCATTCCCTCACAGCATCTGACTCGGGCAGTCCTGGCCGAATCCATGGCCGTCATGGAACAGTCCCAACACAAGTTCGGTCTCTTGCGCATTCGCCTTCTCGGGCTCGATGAATTCCGCTCCAAGCACGGACCGCATTCCATCGCGCCATTTCTGCGGACGGCGGCACATACCTTGCAGCACGGCATGGATCCGGCAAACTTTCTTGGCCGTTGGGGGGAAGATGAATTCATCGCCGTACTTCCGCTGTCGAATCCCGTTGCGACAGCGGCCGCGGCTCTGACGGCATGGACGCTGGTGACCCGCTCTGAAGTTCGCTGGTGGGGCGACCGTTTCCCGGTGGAAGCGGTCGTTATGCATACCGTGGCACAGCCGGGCGACAAACTCGAAAAACTCTTGAACGGGCTCGAGCCAACGCACGCGGCCGCCACCGGACACGCCGTTGGTATGCCTGCAGAAGACGTGCCCCGCGCTCGCGCCGCGGAGCAGGGATAAGGGACTATGTTTTCGATCGTCGGCATCGTGGTGGTTTTCGGCTGCATCGTCGCCGGGTACCTCATGGAGCACGGCAACCTGCGCGTGCTCGTCCAGCCGGCCGAACTGATCATCATCGGCGGCGCCGCCGCGGGTACCGTCCTGATCGCCAACCCCATGCACATTCTGAAAGCCATCGCTGGAGGTCTGGGTGGCGTCTTCGGTTCATCGAAGTTTTCCAAGGAGTACTACATCCAATCGCTGAAGATGATGTACGAACTGTTGCAAAAGGCGCGCAAGGAAGGGTTGGTCGCTCTCGAAAACGACATCGAGGACCCGGGCAAGAGCCCGCTGTTTTCTAAGTACAAGGATTTCACCGGTAATCATCACCTGCGCGACTTTGTCTGCGACACGATGCGCATGGCCGTAAGCGGAGGCGTGGAAGTCTTCGACCTCGATCAGATGCTGGATTCCGATATGGAAGTTCACCACCATGGCGCGGGCCAACCGATCGCCGCCCTTAGCACCATGGCGGATTCGCTCCCCGGTCTTGGGATTGTCGCCGCGGTGCTCGGAGTCGTGATCACCATGGGCGCGATTGGCGGGCCCCCCGAAGAGGTCGGACACAAAGTGGCATCGGCCCTGGTGGGGACTTTTCTCGGCATTCTGCTTTGCTACGGATTTGTGGGTCCGCTGGCCAGCCGTATGGGCAAGGCTTCAGAGGAGGAGCACGAATTCATGCTCGTCATGCGGGTTGTTATGGTCTCGTTTCTCAAAGGCGTGGCGCCCATCATGGCCGTCGAAATGGGACGCCGCGTCGCTCCCGGCCATGTTCGGCCATCGTTTAAAGAAGTGGAAGCCGCCTGTCGTAACAAAGGCGCTGAAACCGATGCCGCCGCCGCGGCGAGCGCGTAAGGATCGCGCGGAGTTCTATGGCAGCGCAACCAATCATCATCAAGAAAAAAGGCGGCCACGGCGGGCATCATGGCGGCGCCTGGAAAGTCGCATACGCGGATTTTGTTACCGCCATGATGGCGCTCTTTATTGTTCTCTGGCTGCTCAACTCCAGCAAAAAGGTCCAGGAAGCGGTGGGCGGCTACTTCAAAGATCCTACCGGCAGTTCCGCGAAAGTCGGTTCCAATCAGAATGGATCGGGCAACAACTTCCAACTGACCAAAGAAAACATGGGGGAACTTAAGGAACAATTGCAAAAGAGCATCCACAACATCAACGATCTCGAAAAGCTGCGCAAGAACATTGAGATGACGGTCACTTCCGAGGGACTCCGCATCGAACTGCTCGAATCCGACAAGGGAATGTTTTTTGACAGCGGCAGTTCCGAGGTCAACCAAAGCGGTAAGGAGATGCTCGTCCTACTGGCAAAGGAACTGGGTGCTCTTCCGAATCACGTTTCGATCGAAGGACACACGGATGCCAAGCCCTATGGCGGGAGTGCCAACTACAGCAATTGGGAGTTGTCAGCTGACCGTTCCAATGCCGCCCGGCGCGTGATGCAACAAGCGGGACTGCGCGGCGACCAGGTCTCTCAGGTGCGCGGATTTGCCGATCAGCGATTGCGCAACAAAGACAATCCGCTGGATCCTTCCAACCGTCGCATTTCGATCATTGTGCAGTACATCGCGGCCCCGGACGAGGCCGGGGGAAAAACGGAAGAGCCGACAGGCGAAAGCGGAGGAGAAAAGCCGCCACCCGCAAAGGAAGGAACGAAAGAGGCGACTGTGCCTTCAGAAAAAAAATAAGGCTGACTCAAGAGCCAGCCTAAGAATTTGATTTTGTAAATCTCTGACTTTCTGAGTTAACGGACTTGGGGGCAATCCGGCCCCTTGTGACCTGGATAGCACACCGGCATGGGGCCATCCGGAGCCGGAGCTTTCGGAATAGCAGCATACGCGAATGTACCTACCAAACCCACCAACAGCAGTAACGCCCTGAGTGAACGTTTCATTGTGGACTTCTCCTTAGGGTCTGTCGAACACGCGACACAAAGCCGAGAGTTCGACCCGGCATTATACATAGAACCTAAGAGGTTGATTTACCAGATTTTAATACTTAGGCGGCACCTAGATCAGATGACAGGAAGGCGGAGCGAGACAGGATATCAATGCGAACACGCATTTTTACTGGCCTCTCCGTCTTTTATTTAAAGTATTGGTTTTACATTATAGGGACAAGATTTGAAGAGCTCTGATGGATAGCAGAGGCGCAAAATCCCTCTTGACACGATTTCTCGCCGCTACCATTTTCCGTGTAGGACGAGCTTTGCCGTCTTTTGTGCAAAATAATTACTTCTGGGCCTTCGACCCAGCCGCGGCAGACTTGGTGCGCACCGGGGCGGGTGGCTTGGCCAAACCCAAGCGCCGATCGATGTCTTCAAGATTCGAGCTTCGCGAGAACGCCCGCTCCACCATGCCTTCGAACATAGGGATGAGCGAATCGTCTTCAGTGCCGGCCTGAAGATCGGCCAGGCCACGCTCCCAACGTTGCGTCTGTAGATAATTTGCCGGCGCGTCTCGCACCACGGTGCGAGAGAACGAATAGCCCAGCCAGGTCAGGATGGCAAAGTCGCAAGATGTCATGTTAATCAGGTTCATGTTGGCGACTCCGATAAACCCGCCTGTGCGGAGTGCCAGCGTCATCAATTCCACAGCGGCCCAAAATCCTAATCCGAGCGCAATTCCAAAACTTACTTGTTTACGCGATACTCCAAGAAAGCGCGAGAACAGCAGCAAGAAAAGGATCAAACCTACTTGTACCAGCCGCACTGACCGTTGCAAAGTAAGGACGGCATGTGCGATAGGATCCTGGTCGAGCGAATTGGAAGCCGCTACCACCACTGAAACGAGCAGCATGACCAATCCCGCCCATTTGAAGACAGGAGTTCCAAGATCTTTCAACGCATGATAAGGACGGAACACATCAAGAAAAATCTCATGAATGATCTTGAAACCGAGAACGGCATTGAGAGCCTGCGACAGCCAAAAAATCCAGAAATATCCCAGTGTCGAGTATCCAGAAAGCACATATATCGGATAGGTAACGGCGAACACGCCGATCTGTGCAAGGAGAAATGCCAGGAAAACCGGGAACTGTTTGTAAAGCCGGCGCCGCCAGAACACAACCGCCACCGCAAGCTGAAAGACGGGCTGTGCAAACCACAGCACGTTCGTCGTCAAGTGACTGTGCAGAGACATTCGTTCCCTGGGGACTAGAGCATCGGCTCTGAGAGCCTTAACCTGGTGCTCTTAATCCTGCCCTATCGTCGGGCACATGACCATAGACGGTCAATTACCTTAGGTAACCTTAGTAACCATTACCCTTTTGGTATGCAGCCAGACGTCCGCAGCGTGGCCGCTTCGAAGGTGTCCGATTCCCGAGGAAACCGTGCCAGATTCACGGTTCAGGCACGGCGGTCGGCTGACTGAACGAGATCACATAAGCCGCAGCCGCGAAAGCCGGTGGGATTTCAGCCCGATTCCGCGCCGTCACCACCACGTTGTAGTCTCCGCTGGCGCCGAGGCGCGCATATACCGGTGTCTCTTCCCGAGGCTCGACGAGCGCCAGATAGCGCAGGAAGTCGAAAACGTCCGCCGTGGGATCGAGTCCTGGGGCGACAAATGAGACCTCCACATCCTCATGGTGAAAATGCCAAGCTAGCGATGCCGCTAGCCGCACCGCCCGCTCGTAGGCCTCGGGCGAAACCGCCCCCGGGGCCGGATTGTCGAATACAATCCGCAGTTTGCGCTCGTCCTCACGGCTGAATTCGCGGACCTTTAAACTTCCGGTGCGGGCTGTCGCCTTCCAGTCGACGTGGCGCGCTGAATCCTCGGGCATGTACTCCCGAATGCGGTAGAGGTCGTATCCGCGCCCGCGCACGAAGGTCTCGAACTCGCCCGTGACCATCGGCAATACCTCCAGAAAATGGTCCGCTGGATCGACCACCGGATACACGACGATCTCGCGCTCCAGATTCACCCGTCGTGTCTTGGTGAGGAACGCAAATGGAAAGCGGGTAGCAAGCCCGAAATTCTTCTCCCGGTACCGTCCGCGCTCGGGGAACGTGAGTTCGAGATCGGCGCGCAATTCCTGTTCCGGCGCGAGAAATGGAAAATAGACGGTCTGCTCGAGAATTGGCTTTTCCAATGGTTCGCTCACCCGCCGCAGCCGCCGGTCGGGGAGGCGCAGCCACTGCTCGTCCGGCTTGCGTCCCCGCGGCCATCCGAAGGTATGGGCTTCCCATCGCCATTTTCTCGGCGGTTTGCGCTTCGCCGGAACCACGCGCACGGAAAACGATGGCATCCATGAACTCCGATTGCGCAGAAGGAACCGCGCCATCATCGGCCGCGCTGCAAACACGTGTTCCGGCAGCAACACTTGTAACGACAAGCTGCGCAACACGATCGCCGATGCTACGCCCGAAACCGCGATGGCCGCCAGCAACGCCGAGACGATCACATAAAGAAGGTTGTTTCCCGTGTTGATCGCGGCAATTCCAATCACCACCGTGATCAGAATGTAGATCATGCCCGCGCGGGTGACGTCGTAATCCATGGCCTCGCGCAGGCGCGTGGCCACCACTCGCCGCGCAAGATACGGAACCGTCGTCAGACCAACCAGAGTTGCCAGCAAGAGCGCGGCCGACGCAAGGACGATCGTTCCCCAGACGCTTCCTGATTCGCTCGACACAGTCGAAAATAAGGCAGCGCCGAAGGCGAGAACCAGGCCGAAGATTGCAACCAGAAAGCGGACCCAGACCTCGGAGAGTCCCAATCGGAGGGCGCGGGCTGATTCAGACTTGAGCATTTCTTCTCAGGATAAAGGCGAGGTTGCATTTGGAGAAGTGACGTTGGATTGCCAAGCCGACTCGACCATCGGCACATGTCGCCTGCGTGCCACCAACGGAGATTATGCTCGCATCCGCAGCATCGTCCTTATTCGCTTTCAGAAACTGGGCTAAATCCTCTTGAATGCCTTCTGAATCTCCGTCATCGTGTAGCGCAAAACCACCGGTCGTCCATGCGGACACGACATCGGATGTTGCGTTTTCGCCAGTTCCGCCAGCAGCCAATCCATTTTGTTTTGCTCAAGCGGCATGTTGACCTTGATTGCGGCATGGCATGCAATCGACGCCGCAATCCGCGCGCGCACTGCCTCGAGATTGATCGCCCGATCTTCGCGCGTGAGCTGCTCCAGAATTTCGTTCAGCATATGCTCGATCTGCGCCGCGTCCACTCCGGCAGGCGCAACTTTGACCGCAATGCTGCGCGCTCCGAACGGCTCGGCTTCGAATCCATTGTTTGCCAGTTCGCTTGCAATTTCACTGAATACCGCTTGCTGCGCCGGCGTCAGTTCGACCACCAGCGGCATCAGCAGTCGCTGGCTCTCCACCTGTTCCGTGGCCCGCTGCCGCAACACGCGCTCGAACAACACGCGCTCATGCGCCACATGCTGATCGATGATCCAGAGTCCTTCATCATTCACGGCGAGAATGAAGGAATTCTTAATCTGCCCGAGTGCCTTCAGGGTGCGCAACGACTCGAGCGTCGGAGCCGATTGCGAAGCCGCTTCGATCGGCGGAGCGCAGCCATGATCTGGGACACTGAGTTCCGGCGCACGAGCCAACGAAACCGCGGCATTCGCCTCGACTGCAATTCCGCCCTCAAACTCAAGTCGAGCGGTCACGGGAGGAATTGCAGGGCCGCGCAAGGCAAAACCTGCATCGCCTTCGCTATTTCCGGTCACGGATGCGCCCGCCGCAGCCTCGTACAGGTTTGTCCACGGCGCGCGCGTGCCATCGCTTGATCGCGCGCCAGGGGTCAATCCCGGGCTCGCGGTTGGCTGCGCGTTGATTTCGCTGAGGAATTGCGGTACAGGTCGCGCTTTCATCAGCGCATCTCGCACTGCGTCGCGGACAAAGTCGTGCACAACGGTTTGCTGCCGAAAGCGAACCTCGGTTTTCGACGGGTGTACGTTGACGTCAACTTCCGCAGCCGGCATCTCGAGAAATAGCAGCACGACCGGATACACCGTTGGCGGAAGAATATTGCGATACCCCTCCGTCAGCGCATGCTGAATGAGACGGTCGCGAATCAGCCGTCCGTTAACGAAAATGTAGATCGAATTGCGGTTGAGCTTCTGAATCTCAGGCTTGGAAACGAAGCCGTGCAAACGCAGATCCCCGGGCTCAGCCTTCGCGAGTTCTTGGGCGGGATCGCGCCGCCAGGGCGGAGGCTGCGGCAATCCGGTGTGCTCCAGCGGTTGCACCGCGGCCAGTGGAATTAACTGATCGAGCGTCTCTTTCCCAAAGACTTGAAAGACGCGCTCGCGATGCCCCTCCACGGGAGGCGCGACCAACAATGCGTTGGTAGCCGAGTGCAACTCGAAATGCTTCCCGGGATGCGCGAGGGCGTAGTGCGTCACCAGCGATGCGATGTGTGAGAGCTCGGTCGATTCCGAGCGCAGGAACTTCTTGCGCGCGGGAGTATTAAAAAAGAGATCGCGGATCGTGATCGCCGTTCCGAGCGGCAATCCGGCTTCCTCGACGCGAATGATCTTGCCACCGTTGATCTCGATCACCGTTCCAGATTCTTCTTCGGCCGCACACGTCTCGAGATGCAGCCGTGAAACCGACGCGATGGAAGGTAATGCCTCGCCGCGAAACCCAAGGGTCGCGATGGTGAGCAGGTCGTCCGTATCCTTGATCTTGGAGGTGGCATGGCGCTCGAAGGCCAGCATGGCGTCGTCGCGCACCATGCCGCAGCCATTGTCGACGATCTGGATCAGATTCTTCCCACCCGCTTCAACATTGACGCGAATGCGCGTCGAACCGGCATCGAGAGCGTTTTCGAGCAGTTCCTTGACCACCGAGGCAGGCCGCTCGACCACTTCGCCAGCGGCGATCTGGTTGGCAACGCGCTCCGGTAATACCTGAATCTTGCCCATTCGGCTCGCTTCTCTAAGGATGGCAATCGGCTGATTGTTTAGTTTGACAGAAGCGCGAGCCGCATGGAAAGAGCAATGGCAAGCGCAATGTTTTGCATTAGCGAAGAGACTCGATTAGTCTTTCCATGATGACCTGTTACGAAATCGGAACAGCCTCTTCATCGACGGGGAAACAGCCGCGTTGTTGCGATATAAAGTACGCATGGTTCGCGGAGATATGAAAACCAGGAAAGACGGAAAACAGCTCAAGGGAAAGAAGCCTTACGTCAGTCCACACGTCATAGTTTTCCAGCAGGAGGACGGTAAAAGCGGGAATCCTCCAGATGCTCTTGCCTCTTCTCCTCCGAACTGTCAGGAGATTGCGGAAGAGAAGACGTCGAAAGCCAAGAAGCGAAAGTTGCCGCGTTCCGCTTAGAAAGCTATTCGACGGCTCTTTCGTGGATGGCTTCTCGACTCTGGCTGTGCTTTTCGGTCCATCTCGCGATCGCGGGTTAGCGCTTCGCGGTCACTCGATCTGCGATCTTGTCATATTCGCTCTTCGAGAGAATGTGTCTCCTCACGAGTTCATCGGGCGCTGAATAAGGACGCGCTGCGATGACGCGATCAGTGGTCGTCGCATTCATTCCCGGCAAGTTCTCCAGTTGTTCCCTGCTTGCGGAGTTGAGATCGACGGTTTGATTGCGGTTCCAGCCTTCGCGGATTCCCTCGGCAACGGCTTTGGCGTCGCTTTTGGCCTGCGATGTTGCTTCGGCGGTCTGCTCGCGCAGCTGTTGCGGGCTTTCTTTCTGCTGGCAGGATGCGAGAGCGATCAATAACGACAGAGTGGCTAGCTTCAGTTCCGGGCGAAGATTCATCGGTCAGTTTTCCTCTGCCTTGGATGCAGAGTGAGCGCTTCGCGTTCGCTTTGTAAAACTAATCGCTGCAACAGGTTTCTGCTCTCGATCAGCCTTGAGAGGAAGCTTCGCGGGTTGCGGATGCGTTGGCGCTCGCGTTACTTCGGCCGTCGATCACTTCTAGATTGGGAAGTCCTTCCCATTCGTTCTCCTTCGTGGAACCGGAACGCACAACGATGTAGACGCGAGCATTGGCGCTGGTGCACGCATGGTTCCAGAGACGGCGGCGTTGGACGGCTTGCGGATTGCGCCAGACGATTGCTGGGGACGACATGAAAAAGCTCCTTGCTATTGGTGCGATTCTTGCTTAACAGCAGTATCGATGGGAATGGCACGAAGGCGCGTAGGAGCGATCACTGATCGAAGTGACGACGATCACGTGGGTGGAAATTTTATCCGCGATGCGCGCGCGCCGGAAAAGTCGCGGGCGCGCGCCGCGGAGATGGCAGATTGACTAGGCTGCTTTGGATTGCAGGCCTTTGATATCGTCGAGCAATACCTGCTCGTGGCCGTTGGGATCGACTTTTTCGTAGACCTTCTCGATCACGCCCTTGGGATCAACCACGAATGTTGTACGCTCCCAGAACTTCATTCCCTTCCATTCCGCCTCGCCGAGGCCGAGCGTTTTCATCAGCTTCGAATCGGTATCGGAGAGGAGATCGATCTTGAAGGCAAATTTGTGATGGAAATTTTTGTGCGAAGTGACATCGTCGGCGCTCACGCCGACGACTTTGATTCCGGCGTTGTCGAAGTCGGCTTTGGTCGCCGTGAAAGATTTGCCCTGGATGGTACAGCCGGGGGTGTCGTCTTTGGGATAGAAGTAGACGACGAGCCAGTGGCCGGCGAAGTCGCCGAGCGTGGTGATCTTGCCGTCCTGGTTGGGAAGTGAAAAGTCGGGGAAGCGATTGCCGGCGGAGAGCATGGAGGAGTCCTTTCTTTTAGGTTTCTCGTTTCGATCTGCGTCTGATTAGAGATTACATCAGGCTGCTGGCTTCATCTTCTTCATACGTTCTTGCATCTCTTGCGGCGAGACATCTTCCTTGTGCGTTGCTACGCCCCAGAGATGGCCGAACGGATCCTGAATAAATCCGGAACGGTCGCCATAGAACTGGTCCTGAACCGGCTTGAGAATTTTTGCGCCGGCAGCCACGGCGCGATCCACGATGGCGTCCACGTCTTCGACGTAAACGAGGATGCTCACGGGCGAACTGCCGAGCGAAAGCGGACTGCGGTGGTCCATTTCGGGGAATTCGTCGGCGAGCATGATGTGCGAATTCCCGATCTTGAGTTCAGCATGGCCGATGCGTCCGTCCGGCTGAGCCATGCGCATAATCTCGGTGGCTCCGAACACGTTTTTGTAATAGTCGATCGCGTCGGCCGCTCCCTTGACGATCAGGTAAGGAGTGATGGAGTTGTAGCCCTCGGGAATGTGGTGGACTGGCATGGTGATCTCCTGGGGTGCCCCGGATTGGGGCGGGGAATTCGTTGTCCTATGAGAACACAAGTTGGAGGGCGACTCAATGGCGGCGGGGCGCATAGCGGCTGGGGGGGTACCCCCCCTCCCCCGGTCTAGTGAAATCAATACTTTAGGGAGAATTTCCCGCCAAAGTATTGAGCGGACGGGGGTTGGGGGTAAAGTATTGAACGCATAAGAGTTAGCTGCGGATGCGGTCTATTATTCCCATTTTGGTTCACTCGGCGTGGAAAATCTGAGCGCTGGCGTGCGCATTGCTGGCGCCGGCCCCCTCTTTTTTTCCCCGGTCTTGGCCTGGTCTTAGCCTGGTCCTGGTCAGACGCGAATCGAGTTTGTCAAAGAGCTGATCGGACTGAGCACTTTGTGTGCCTGCTTTTATCCTTGAGTCTTTCGGCGGCTAAGTCAAGAGATTCTCGTGGGGCTGCGCGAGCAAGGCGAGAGTGGCGGGACCTATTTGGTCTTGGCGTAGTCGCTTTCTATTTGTGTCTGTAACTACAAAAAGCACTACAATCGCATTTGCGAGGAACGAAATACGAGATCGACGTGAGCAAAAAATCTATCAAAAGCGACTTGGGACGGATTGGCCGTATGAAGGATTCCGAGATTGACTACTCGGACATTCCGCCGCTCGACAGGACCTTTCTAAAGAGAGCGACGATGCCCTGGCCCCCGGCGAAGAAGCAATTGACGATTCGTCTGGATGAGGACGTGCTCGATTGGCTCAAGCGTCATGGCAAAGGCTACCAGACGCGGATTAACCGCATTTTGCGGGTGGTGATGGAGAGTCAACCGCCGCGGACGGGGCAGGTGTGAACCTTTCTCTGCCGTCTTCATTCGGGGTTCTCCAGGGCCCACATACGTGCTCAGGCTTGGATCATCCCCGGCTGATACTTAGTTGCGACTACCGTTATTGCGATAATTGCGGCAATTGCAACCACCGAAACCGCGATGATCGCTAGTTCTTCTGACGAGAGGCCGAAGGCGCAAGGCCCAACGTTCACAGCCTCTAGTTGCTGAGTTTTTTCTGCGAGCTGACCCTGCAAATCCTTTATCTCGGCTTTGCCCGTGAACTTGTCTCTAACCTCCTTCAGCGTTCCTAGCAGTCCCACTCCCTCGCTCATGGTCTTTAGGTCCATTTGCCATCTCCTTACTGAGTGCATATTTTACGACTGGCCTGCCCACACCGGCAGAGATATTAAAATACATCAGCGAATGAAAGGCGAATCTGTTAGAATCATATCACCCGTTTATCGGTGTGGTGTGTTCAGATGGCAGATGAGCATAATCGCCTCGATTCACAATTCAATGTTGTAGGAGCGTTCTGGGCACCCGAAACAATCGACGCCGTGCGGACGGGTACGCTCACTTCGAACGAAGGGGATATCACTTTTACTACAGCGCCCGAATACACGCGCGCAAAACCTGGGGTCCCTCTCCCTCTTGTGCTTCCGGGTGGCACACAGCATGAAAAGATGCTCGCATTACATGGTTTTACCGAGGATGGTCTCTGCACTCTATGCGACCTCATGGAGCTTGACCATCCAGGCGTGACGCATCACGGGTTAGGGCAATCTGTTGTCGCTGTTTCCTATCGAGTCTCAGCATGCGTTACGGGTCTGCACATTGGGGGCTCTCACGACAAATGCCTGAAGTCAGCTCGTTACACGTTCTCAGGATTGAGCGATTGGCTTCCGAAAGGCACACACGAAAAGTGGGAAGCAGATTACATAACACTCAAGATACCGTTTCGACCCAAAGACATTCTCGAGTTCTGCGTGTTAAAGAGCCGTGTCCACGTCGACGTTAAGGTGTTTTCTCAGTTCACGAGCAGTTTGACCAGTGGTGCGCGGATCACCAAGTCTGTAGCCTACGTCGACATAGAATGTCCACAGCCAGAATCCCTCATCTGGTACTACGAGATTGGGAACCGCCTGGAAAACTTGTTCTCTTTGCTGACAGGCGCGTCATTAGCACTAGAAACGTTTTTCGTCTATCGGGGCGAGGAAAATGGCTACGTCAATTCGAAGCGGAACAGCCACATAGAGGATTTCGATCCTCGCGAATGCATTTGGTGTACCTCAGATCAACTCGCAAACTGCATAGCGATTTGGCTCGACGAGTCTCGGGAGTTTAGAAGAGTCGAGTCGCTTGCGCTGGGTACTCTAAGAAAGGGCAAGCTATTTGTCGATACAGAGTTTCTTTCCCTCTCTCAAGCCTTAGAAGGATTTCATCGCGTGACAGAGCACACCCCTGTTGTTGGCAGAGCTATTTTTAGACAGATACGCAAGAAGATGGTCGCACTGCTCAAAGTTGAAAATGTGGCGCAAGCTCTAGTGGATCGAATTTGCGACTCCATGTCGCATGTAAATGATCCGAAGTTTACTTCTCGGCTGACATCCCTGTGCCAACGGCTCACTGCCCCGCTATTGAAGCGAATGGAGATTGATCCGCCGATGTTTGTGAGAGACGTGGTAGCTACGCGAAACTTCTACACCCACACGGGCAGCAAACCTCGCAAGCAACAGAGCACTCCGATTTCTGGGAAGGACCTATTCCTGCTGAGCCAGAAAATGCGGGCACTCCTTCGAGGGGTGCTCCTGCTTCACATGGGTCTCCCTGAAGCACAGTTTTCGGACGTGCTGGTAAGGGAGGCCACTCGTTGGCATTAAGGCCCTGAGGCCCGGGAACCCGGGGGATCAGACGCGACGTTCCTCAGTTAAACCTCCGCGCCGCAACTTCGTCCAGCCGTGCAGGGTGTCCGGATAGCGGCGCACCAGCAGCACAAGAGCCGCCGCCTGTGGATTCGGCTTGGCGCGTCCCTGTTCCCATTTCTCCAGCGTTTCTTCCGTTGATGCGCAGCCGGCGTGCGAAAACCGCGCGCGAGCAGCGGAGTGTGGGTCGAGTCCGTCAATTTCAGCCTAAAGTATTTATTCTTCAATAACATGCCCATGAAAATCCCGAGAAAATGACCCGCGAAACCAAGCTAAGGCATTGATTATAAATATCTTACAAGTAAGTCCTTATTCCTCAAAGACCTGGCGTTATTTGGAACGCCAAGTCTCTGATTCCAAAAGACCGCTTAGGAGGGGGATACATTACCAACTGATAAACTCACGCAAGGTAGAACCCGAAAATCCGGAGTAGAAAACCGCCCCGAAAACCCCAGAGCAAACGGGAAGATCCACCCATAAACTAGACAGCGGTAAGAACATCGTCCGGAGCAAAATCACTCAATGACTCAATGATTCAATGATTCAAGATTCAATGCTCCGATAAAACTCATGCCCGAATTGCCCGACATTGTCGTCTACATCGCAGCGCTGGAGAAGCGCATTCTCGCCAGGCAACTTGAGCGCGTGCGCATCGCGAGCCCGTTTCTGCTGCGCACGGCCAGTCCTCCGCTGGCGAGCGCCGAGGGGAAGACGGTTGGAGAGTTGCGACGGGTCGGTAAGCGCATCTGCATTGGCCTTCGCGATGAGCGCGAGAAAAGTGCCAGCCTCTGGCTCGTGTTGCACCTGATGATTGCGGGGCGTCTGCATTGGAAGAAGCGCGACGCGAAGCTCTCTCCACCGCGCGGGCTGGCAGCATTTGATTTTGAAAATGGCACACTGGTGTGGACTGAAGCAGGCTCGAAGAAGCGGGCGTCGCTGCATGTGGTGGCAGGCGAGGCGGGATTGGCGGCGCTCGATCCGGGAGGGATCGAGGTGCTGGAAGCCGACCTGGAGGAGTTTTCGCGGCGGCTGACGTCGGCGAATCATACGTTGAAACGGGCGCTCAGCGATCCGCGGCTGTTTAGCGGGATTGGGAATGCGTATTCGGATGAAATTTTGTTTGAGGCGAAACTTTCGCCGCTGGCGCTGACGCAGAAGCTCAAGCCGGAAGAGATTGCGCGGTTGTTTGCGGCGACGCAGGCTAGTTTGACGGCGTGGACGGGGCGTTTGCGGGCGGAGGCGGGCGAGGAGTTTCCGGAGAAGGTGACGGCGTTTCGTGCGGGGATGGCGGTGCATGGACGGTATAAGGAGGCGTGTCCGCGATGCGGGGCGAAGGTGCAGCGGATTCGATACGCGGCGAATGAGACGAATTACTGTCCGAGTTGCCAGACGGGAGGAAAGCTGCTGGCGGACCGGTCGCTGTCGCGGCTGCTGAAGGACGATTGGCCGCGGAGTCCGGAGGAGTTGGAGATGATGGTGCGGGAGCGGAAGTGAGGTTGAGTACCGTCGGCGTCTAAACTTTTCCAGAAACTTTTCGTGGATTCCCATAGCGCGTTTCTCTTCCGCGGAAATTGTTTGAGCCACTGGCTCCGCGTTTAACCATCGGGTTCACGGGGCTATGCAGAGTAACCAACGCAGGGATGACGCTAGTTTCCGAAGGGACATCCCCGAAGGTGTATCAACTCACTACCACCCTGTGAGCGGTGTCACAGTTTTTCACAAACGGGGCTTCTACACTTTTTGCGTTGGCCAAATTTGCGAAGACGATACGCAGATCGCCGACGAGAAAAGAAGGAAGAGTGCCAGCCGCAATTGATCCGACCCGCCCCGTACCGCCAAACGCGGATAAACGTTGGAAATTAGTGGAAGCGACGATGCGCCGCATGGGCGGCAGCCCGCGCGGATTGATCGAGTCTCTGCACACGGTGCAGGAGGTGTTTGGGTATCTCGATCCGGATGCGCTGCGCTTTGTGGCGCGGACGTTGCGGGTGCCGTTGAGCCGCGCGTATGGGGTCGCAACCTTCTATCACTTCTTTTCTTTGCGGCCGCCGGGTGAGCATACCTGCGTGGTGTGCATCGGAACGGCGTGCTACATCAAGGGCGCGCCGCAACTGCTGGCGGCGATCAAGCATGAACTGGGCGTGGTGCCGGGGCAAACAACGGCGGACGGAAAAGTTTCGGTGCTGGGAGCGCGGTGCTTGGGATCGTGCGGGCTGGCGCCGGCGGTGGTTTACGATCACGACGTTGCCGGCAAGGTGACGCCGCAAGGGCTGCGCGAACGGCTGGCCCAATGGAAGTCGCATGTCTCCTGAAGAACTTGAGCAGATAGCGGACGCCGAGCGCGAGCGCCAGGCGAAGTTCAAACACACGATCAAGGTGTGCATGGCGGCGGGATGCGTGAGCTGCCAGAGCGAGGGCGTGAAAACGGCGCTCGAAAAAGAGCTCGCGGCGCGCAAGGAAAAGCAGGGCGGCGAGTGCGAGTGCGAGGTGAAGGGCGTCGGGTGCATGGGGCTGTGCGCGAATGGGCCACTGGTTGCGGTGGGCGATCACACCTTGTACCAGAGCGTGAAGGGGGAAGACGCGGCCGCGATCGTGGACAGCATTGAAGGCGAACGAGTAGAGCGGCTGGTTTGTCCGACCGATGTGCCGTTTTTCCAGAAGCAGAAGAAAGTGGTGCTGGAGAATTCCGGGAACATCGATCCGGAGCGGATTGAGGATTACATTGCGGCAGGCGGATATACGGCGCTGATGCAGGTGCTCGGCGATATGACTCCGCCGCAGGTGGTGACAGAGATCACGCGGAGCGGGTTGCGCGGGCGCGGCGGCGCGGGATATCCGACGGGACTGAAGTGGAGCACGGTTTCGAAGGCGCCGGGCGAGAAGAAATATGTCGTCTGTAATGCGGATGAGGGCGATCCGGGCGCGTTCATGGATCGCAGCGTGCTGGAGAGCGATCCGCATCGAGTGATCGAGGGCATGCTGATTGCGGCGTTCGCGGTGGGCGCGTCGGAGGGATTCCTCTACGTGCGGGCGGAATACCCGCTGGCGGTAAAGCGGCTGAGAAACGCAATCAAACAAGCGGAGCGGCTGGGGTTGCTGGGGAACAACATTTGCGGCAGCCGACTGAGTTTTCATCTGGAGGTGCGGCTGGGTGCGGGCGCATTTGTGTGCGGTGAAGAGACAGCGCTGATCGCGTCAATTGAAGGGCGGAGAGGGATTCCGCGGCCGAGGCCGCCGTATCCGGCGATGGAAGGGCTGTTTGGCCAGCCCACGCTGATCAATAACGTGGAGACGTTCGCGAGCGTGGCGCCGATTATCCGCAATGGCGGCGACTGGTACGCGCAGATCGGCACGGAGAAGAGCAAGGGAACCAAGGTTTTCGCGCTGGCCGGGAGCATCAACAACACGGGGCTGGTGGAAGTACCGATGGGCACGACGCTGCGCGAGATGGTGTTTGAAATCGGTGGCGGGATGGCTGAAGGGCGGAAATTTAAGGCGGTGCAGACGGGCGGGCCTTCGGGCGGATGCCTGCCGGAGCAGTTTCTCGACATGCCGGTGGATTACGAGAACCTGGCCAAGGCGGGATCGATCATGGGGTCGGGCGGAATGATCGTGATGGATGACGCCTCGTGCATGGTGGACGTGGCGCGATTCTTCATGGATTTCTGCGCCAGTGAATCCTGCGGGAAGTGCGTGCCGTGCCGCGCGGGGACGTATCACATGCACGGTCTTCTGACGAAGATCACGCAGCAGCGCGGCGCGGCGGGAGACATTGTGCAACTCGAGGAACTGGCCGATCTGCTGAAGAACACGAGCTTGTGCGGGCTGGGGCAATCGGCGCCAAATCCAGTGCTCAGCACGCTGCGATATTTTGCCGAAGAATACAAAGCGCACGTGGAAGAGCATCGCTGCCCGGCGGGTGTGTGCAAGGCGGAGGAGGAATCTATCCCCGAGAATGCGGTTGCCGGTGCGGATAGCAAAGGAGGCACGGAATGATTCGCGCCTCGACCATTAAGACGCTCAAGATCGACGAGCGGGACTTCAGCGCGCGGCAGGACGAAACGATTCTCGACGTGGCGCGGCAGAACGGCATTTTCATTCCCAAGATTTGCGACCTGAAAGGCCTTTCGCCGGTGGGCGCGTGCCGGCTGTGCCTGGTGGAGGTGAAAGGGTCGAATCGGCTGCTGCCGGCGTGCTCAACGCTGGTGGAAGAGGGCATGGAGGTCAAGACCGACTCGGAACGGCTGCGGAAATACCGCAAGAATATTCTGGAGCTTCTGTTTACCGAGCGCAATCACGTGTGCTCGGTGTGCGTGTCAAATGGACATTGTGAGTTGCAAACGCTGGCGCAGAAGCTCGATATCACGCATGTGCACTTCCGCTACCGCTATCCGAATTTGAGCGTGGACGCTTCGCACGAACGGTTCTCGGTCGACCACAACCGCTGCATTTTGTGTACGCGCTGCGTGCGTGTGTGTGAAGAGATCGAGGGCGCGCACACCTGGGACGTGATGGGGCGCGGGATTAATTCGCTGGTGATTACGGATCTGGCTGAACCGTGGGGTTCGTCGGAAACCTGCACTGGTTGCGGCAAGTGCGTGCATGTGTGCCCAACGGGGGCGCTGTTCGAGAAAGGCAAGTCGGTGGCGGAGATGCTGAAGCGGCGGCAATTCCTGCCTTACCTGACGCAGATGCGCGAGGAGTACGAATGAGCAAGCTTCGCCTGGCGACGGTATGGCTGGATGGGTGTTCGGGATGCCACATGTCGTTTTTGGATCTTGACGAGCGACTGCTGGCGGTGGCGGAAAAGGCGGAGCTGGTTTATTCGCCGCTAGTGGATCGCAAGGAGTTTCCGGCGGAGGTGGACATCGCGCTGGTGGAAGGCGCGGTCTCGTCGGAAGAGGACGTGCACAAGATTCGGACAATCCGCGAGCGGACCAAGACCCTGGTGTCGCTGGGCGATTGCGCAGTAACGGCGAACGTGCCGTCGATGCGGAACGAGTTTCCACTGCAGGCAAGCCTGGACCGGGCGTATCGGGAGACGGTGACGCTGGATCCTGGAACACCGACGGAAGTGGTGCCGGCGCTACTGGAAAAAGTGCGGCCGGTGCACGAGGTTGTGCCGGTGGACGTATTCATTCCGGGATGTCCGCCATCGGCCGATACGATTTTCTATGCGTTATCGGAGCTGATCGAGGGGCGGAGCCCGAACTTGAGCTTGAAGACGCGGTTTGGGGCATAGCGAGTTTGAAGTCGAAGAAAGGTTTGTGGGACGTGGCGCAGAGCGAAACGACGAAGGCCGCCAAGAGCGCGAGCGGGAAAAAACGCAAAACGATCCGCATCGATCCGGTGACACGGATCGAAGGGCACGCGAAGATCACGCTCTTCATGGACGATCACGGACGGGTAGAGGACGCGCAGTTTCATGTGACGCAGTTCCGGGGCTTCGAGAAATTCTGCGAGGGGCGTCCGTTTACGGAAATGCCGTCGCTGATGGCACGGACGTGCGGCATTTGCCCGGTCAGCCATCTGATCGCATCGGCCAAGGCGTGCGACGCGCTGCTGGCGGTGAAGATTCCGCGGCCGGCGGAAAAGCTGAGGCGCATCTTTGGATTAGCGCAGGTTCTGCAGTCGCACGCGCTGAGCTTCTTTCATTTATCGTCGCCTGACTTTATTTTCGGCTTCGACTCGGACCCGGAGAAGCGGCACATCTTTGGCGTAGCGTCGGAATATCCGGAAATCGCGCGCAACGGCATCCGGCTGCGGCAATTCGGACAGCGAATCATCGAGCGGCTGGGCGGAAAGCGCATTCATCCCGCTTGGATCGTGCCCGGCGGAGTGAGCGAGCCGCTCTCGATTCAGAACCGCGACGCCATCCTAGTCGATTTGCCGGAGATGCTCACGATCGCCCAGCTGACGTTGGAGTGGTTCAAGGGCATCACGGAAAAATTCCGGGAAGAAATCACGTCGTTTGGAACTTTTCCGACGCTCTTCCTGGGCATCGTGAAGGAGGACGGCGGGCTCACGTTCTACGACGGAAAGATCCGGATCGTCGACGCGCGCGGATACGTCGTAGCCAGCGGACTGGATCCCGCGACCTATCTGGATTTCATCGGCGAGAAGGTCGAACCTTTTTCTTACTGCAAATCGACTTATTACAAGCCGAAGGGATATCCAGACGGCATTTATCGGGTGGGGCCGCTGGCGCGGTTGAACATTGCCGACCGCTTCGGCACGCGGCGGGCGGACCAGGAGATGGCGGAGTTCCACGAGATTCAGCGGACAGCGGTGCTGAGCTCGTTCCACTATCACCACGCGCGGCTGATCGAAGTTCTCTACTGCGTCGAGCGATTGCAGCAACTGCTTGACGATCCGGAGATTCTGTCGAAGCACGTGCGGGCCATCGCGCGGCCGAACAGCGAAGAGGGGATCGGAGTAGCCGAGGCGCCGCGCGGCACGCTGATTCATCATTACAAGATCGACGGCGACGGGCTGATGCGGTGGGCCAACTTGATCATCGCCACCGGGCACAATAACCTGGCGATGAACCGCAGCATTCTTCAGGTCGCGCGCCACTTCGTGCATGCGGATCGGCTGGAAGAAGGCATGCTGAACCGCGTCGAAGCGGTCATCCGGGCGTTCGATCCCTGCCTGAGTTGCTCAACTCATGCGAATGGGCGACTGGCGCTGGCGGTGGAGTTGGTGACCGGCGACGGGAACGTGGTGGATACGCTTTATAGCCGGTAGGCTCGACGCAGGGGTGATCGTCTTTCTTCATAGTCCTGCAGTTTGTTTGTCCTCTTCGAATCTGCTCAGCCGCTGAAACTACTCTAGCGGCACAAGAACAAAATCCTAAAACGCGGAGAGCGCCGAGTTTGGCGCAGAGACCGGGGAGCGAAATGCCCCTCACAAATGCATAGCGAGCGGTTGGCATGACTTCACCCCTTTGAGCACGCCGGCAGGAATGCCCGCGCCACGCCTGTCATTGGCCTACGCGCTGCCATTTCGTCTCATAGACTGTTTTGCCGCCGACTACTGTGCGGAGAACTTTTATCTCCAGAATCTTTGGCGGAGCTGCGGCGGTGAGGTCGCGATCAAGGACTATGAGGTCGGCGAGCATGCCGGGCTCCAACTTCCCTTTTTGTTTTTCGGCGAACTCGGCAAAGGCTGCGCCGGTGGTGTAGGCGGCGATGGCTTGTTCGATGGTCAGCCTCTGACCGACGTAGGTTTTCTTGCCATCTTCGCTCATGCGGGTAACGGCGGAGTAGAGGCCGCGGAAGGGCGTGACGGGCTCGACGGGATAGTCGGTGCCAAAAGCGAGCACGACACCGTGCTTGAGAAATTCGGCCCAGGCGTAGGAAGTCGCGGCGCGTTTGGGACCGAGGCGCGACTCGGCCCAATACATGTCGGTGAGCAGGTGGCTGGGCTGCATCGAGGCAATCACCTTCAGCTCTTTGAAGCGAGCGATCTGTTGCGGGGTGGTGACCTGGGCGTGCTCGACGCGGAGGCGGTAATCGGAACTCCCATCGGCGGCTTTGACCTTGGCATCTTTCGCGGCCTTCTCCGCTTCGGCGAAAGCATCAAGCGCCATCTGCACGCCGCGGTCGCCGATGGCGTGGAAGCCGATCTGGTATCCGGCGAGAACGCGCTCGCGGGTCATGGCGTTGAGCTTGGCGGGATCGTACTGCGGGATACCAGTGTTGCCGGGATCGTCGCTGTAAGGTTCGAGCATGGCAGCGGTTTTCGAGCCGAGGGAGCCGTCCATGAAACCCTTAAGCATTCCGGTGTGGAGCATCAGATCGGATTGCGGATGCGAGTCGCGCTTGCGCTTGATTTCTTCGAGGGAATCGTTGAAGGGCAGCCACTCGGAGATGCGAGCGGTGAGCCTGCCTTCTTTTTCGAGCTCTTCGTAGACCTGGAAATCCTCCCAGGAAGAAAAATCCTGCGCCGAAGTGACGCCGTGACTGGCGAGGTCGGCGAGCGCGGTCTCGATTGCCTCGCGGCGGACATCGAGCGTGGGTTGCGGGATCGCGGACCGGATCAGGCCTTGGGCGCTCTCGCGAAGAATGCCGGTCGGCGTGCCGCCTTCATCGCGATCGATCTTGCCGCCCTCGGGATCTTTGGTCGCGACGGTAACTTCTGCCAGTTGCAGGGCGCGCGTGTTGGCGACCCCGATGTGGCCGTCGACGCGGACGAGAAAGACGGGATGATCTCCGCTGACCTCGTCGAGATCCCAGCGGGTGGGCGTAGTTTTCACAGGCCAGAGAGTTTCGTCCCAGCCTTCGCCGACGATCCATTCGCCGGGGGCGGCGGATTCGGCTTTGGCGCGGAGACGGTCGCGGAATTCGTCGAGCGTTTTTGCGCCGACGAGATTGAGGGTTAGTTTTTCGAGGCCGGCGCTGGCGAGGTGCATGTGGGCGTCGTTGAATCCGGGCATGACGAAATGGCCGGCGAGATCGATGACCTGCGTTTGCGGACCTTTGAGCCTGGTGATTTCGTCGCGCGTGCCGACGGCAAGAATGCGGTCGCCGCGGATGGCAATGGCTTCGGCACGTTTGGTCGAGCCGAGCGCACCCGTTCCGATCGCGCCGGTATAGATGTTGGCGTGGGTGAAGATGAGGTCGGCTTTAATGGAAGAGGATGCGGATTGCGCCGTGAGAGTTTGTGCGATCGCAATGACGCCGGTCGCGCAGAGCAGGAGCGTAGGTTTCATTTTCGGGTCACTCGCCGATGACGGACAATGCAAGCATTGTAAGCAGGATGCGGCGCAGACCGAGATCGCGTCCATTGCAGTCGAACCATTCTTGCAACGTGTGGGCGCCGCCGCCCGAGCCGCCGCCGCCGACCGCAATGGCTTCGCGGCCAAGGGAGAGTGGGATGTTGGCGTCGGTGGAGGCGCGCTGGATTTGCGCGGTGTTGCCGAGTTGATTATCGACGGCGCGGATGACTTTGAGCAATGCGGACTCGGGCAGAAGCTCACCGGCGGGACGGTTGCCGATTTCGACGACCTCGCATTGCACCGTATTGGTGCGGCGGGGATTGCGCAGAGCGGCCGGATGATTTTCGGCGTCGACGGCATGGTCGAGAGCGATGCGGAGCGCGCGCTCCAGGCGGTCAATTTCGGCGGTCGAGGTGGAACGCAGGTCGACGCGCATGCTGGCGGATTCGGGAATGGAATTGACCGAAGTACCGCCGCGAACGACACCAACATTAAAGGTCGTTTTTGGCGAGGCGGGAACGGGTGTCTCGCTGAGCGATTGAATGGCGCGGGCGAGGACGAAGATTGGATTGGGCGTGCCGAAATCGCTCCAGGAATGGCCGCCGGGGCCACGGGCGATGACTTCGAAGCGGCGGCTGCCGAGGGCTTCGGCGACGATGGTGTCGGAACCCGCGCCGTCGACGATGACGCTATAGGCGATGCGGTCGGCCCACTGCGGGGTCTGAAAGACATGACGCATGCCGCGCAAGTCGCCTTCGCCCTCTTCGCCGACGTTGCCAATAAAAACGAAGGGCAAAGTGTGAACGATCTGCGAGCTGCGGATGATGCTGGCGATGGCAAGCATGGCTGCGATGCCGGCGCCGTTGTCGGATACTCCCGGGCCGTAGAGGCGGCTTCCCTGCTGGCGGATATTGAGCGGCGTGGTGGCGGGAAAAACGGTATCAATGTGCGCGCTGAGGGAGATGAAGCGCTGGCCGTAGCCGGGGCTGACGCCGAAGACGTTGCCGACGTCATCGATTTGGACACAGCCCAGACCGAGTTCGTGGAAGCGATCGGCGAGCCATTCGGAGCGCGCGCTTTCGCCGAAGGGAGGGGCGGCGACGCGCGAGACTTCCATCTGCCACTGCGCGATTTGCGGCTCCTCGTAGCGGAAGCGACTGAAGGCGGAGCGAACCTCGGGCATGCCGGCGAGGCGGGCGACTTCCTGCTGGATTGAGGGCGACAGGTCTGGGGCGGACACCGGCGGAGCACTCCTTATTACTCTTGCTTCTTATCTTATAACGAGTTACGGCGCGGCACTCCATTGGCGTGCCGGGGGGAACTTAGGTTGTAGCACGGTCATGCTCTTGACCGGTTTGGCGGGGCGGATTTCAATGGAGACTCCCCAAACACCGTGTTGCCAAGCCCAATTTGGAGGCCGAATGTCAAACAAGAAGCCCGCAGGTCGAGTGGTGGAAGCCAGCCCGCAGGAGTTGCAGCGCGTTCTGGGGACGGCGCCTCCGGGGTCGTGGGTGGCGCTGTCGCGTGACAGGACGAAGGTTGTGGGAACGGGTGTCTCGGCGCAGGCGGCGGTCTATCAGGCCCAGTTGCAGGGAGAGTCGACGCCCGTGCTGGTGCAAATGCCGATGGACGGCGAGGAGATGGCGGCCGGGGCAGTGTAGCAAGGAAAGGTCCAAGCTCTCAGCTCTCAGCTCTCAGCTCTCAGCTCCAAGCAAAACCCGTGTCTGTTGCGGTCCAAAGAGCTCTGTGCTTCGGCTCTAAGCTCCAAGCAAGACCTGGGCCATCTTCATATTGCCGTCTCGCCGAACCATGGCTACGTTCATCTTCTTTTTTCGTGAGTCGATTTCCACTCTTCTGTTACTTCGCGGCTGACTTTCCTTTGATAAACTTGTCTTGACTTTCCAGGTTTCTTCTCCCGCCACTTCCTAGCTGTGGAGGCATGCCGTGAATAAGAACATTCTCAAAATCGTGGGCATCGTTATTGCGGCGTTGATCGTGATTGCGATCGCGCTTCCCTTCTTCATCGATGTGAACCGGTTCCGGCCAGAGATCGAATCGAATGTGAGCACGGCGCTGGGACGCAGCGTAACCCTGGGGAATTTGAGCCTGAGCATTTTGTCGGGGAGCGTGGAGGCGAACCAGCTTTCCATTGCCGACGACCCGAAGTTCAGCAACACGCCATTCATCCAGGCGAAGTCGCTGAAGGTGGGAGTGGAGTTACTGCCGCTGATTTTCAGCAAGAGGATCGACGTGACGCATCTCGCTATCGAGCATCCTCAAATTGTGCTGCTGCGGAATCGCGCGGGAGTGTGGAATTACTCGTCGCTGGGAAATCAGGCGGCTGCGGCGCCGAAAACGGCGTCGAACAACGGAGCTTCCTCGCCGCAGAATCTGAGTGTCGGCAAGCTGGAGATCAGCGATGGCACGATTTCGTTGGGGTCAGTTCCGGCGCGGCGGGCGCCGGTTGCGTATGACAAGGTGAATGTGTCGGTGAAGGATTTTTCTTTTACGAGTTCGTTTCCGGTGAAGGTTTCGGCGGAGTTGCCGGGAGGCGGTTCGCTCAAGGTGGAAGCGACGGCGGGGCCGATCAATGCGAGCGACACGTCGCTGACACCGCTCGACGGCACGGTGAAGGTCACGAAGCTTGACCTGTCTCGGTCGGCGCTGGTGGATCCGGCAACGGGGATTGCGGGAACGGCGGATTTTGACGGCAAGGTGAATTCGGATGGCCACGTCGCTAAGGCGAGCGGCACGGTGAAGGCGAGCGGATTGAAGCTGGTGCCGAAGGGATCACCCTCGTCGCAAACGGTGCAGGTCGTGTTCGCGGTCAATCATGATTTGCAGAAAGAGAGCGGCGAGGTAACGCAGGGCACTGTAACGATTGGCAAAGCGACAATGATGCTCTCGGGCACTTACGACATGCAGGGCGACGAGACGTCGGTGCACTTAAAGCTCACCGGGCAGGGCATGCCGGTGGACGATCTGGAAGCTCTGCTGCCGGCTGTGGGCGTGACTTTGCCGAGTGGATCGAAGCTGAAGGATGGGACGCTGAATTTGGACTTCGACGCGGTCGGGCCGGTGGCGAAGATCGTGGCGACGGGAACGGTTCGCATGACGAATGCGAAACTAGAGGGCTTCAACCTGACGTCGAAGTTGTCGGCGATTCCGGGACTGGGCGGCAAAGGTGGCGGGAACGATACCGAGATTCAGAATTTGAGTTCGGACGTGCGCTACTCGCCAGAGGGAATCAAGCTCGACAAGCTGGATGTGGTGGTGCCGTCGATTGGGACGGTGACGGGCGCGGGCACGGTGAGCCCAAGCAACGAACTGGACTTCAAGCTGGTGGCGAATCTTAGCGGCGCGGTCGGCGGCGGCCTGACGAAAGTTGTAGGCGGAGGGTCAGGCGGCATTCCTGTAAAAGTGGGCGGCACTACATCGAGTCCCACGTTTACGCCGGACATGAAGGCGCTGGCCGGGAACGAGATTAAGAATCTGGGAAACGCCGGGAAGTCGCTGGGCAAGGTAGGGGGGCTGTTCGGGAAGAAAAAGAACTAGCCCCCTTTATGCTGGTTAGTCGGAATCCGGAGGATCTACCTCCTGCTCCTTGTTCTTGGTGAAGAAGTCCGCTGTCAGCGGAGCGGGAATCGTTTTGTAGGCTGTCGCGGGCTGCTTGAAATTGAAGAAGTCGTGGAGATCGTTGGCCGCTCGCGCGTCGGCAAAGCCCAGGCTGCCGAGGCCGAAAATTTCCTCGGTCGCTTTGACGATACTGCCGAAATCGTATTGCTGGTTGCTGATGTAGCCGGGCGCGGCCGAGTAAGCGGAAACGACTACGAGCGGCACGCGGAAACCAAGTTGATAATCGTTCTGGTCGGTGCCCGTCTGGAAGATAGGACGCACGTGGTCGTACCAGCCTCCCCAATCGTCCCAGGTAATGAAGATGGCTGTGTCCTTCCAGTAGCCTGCGCCACCGTCGCAACTGCTGCTATTGCCGATTGCGTTGACAATGGACGCGACCCACGACGGGCCTTGGCCACTATTGATAGGATGGTCCGAATACTGGCCGGCTGGAGTTATCCAAGTTACTTGCGACAGCGCGCAGTTAGCGATGTCATCGAGGACATCCGGCGGCGCGGTGTCGATGTAACCATTGGAAGCACCTTTTGTCCAGTCTGGTCCCGTGCATATGCCGGCCTGGACGATGCAGATGTTCGAGAGCGAGTTGGGCGCGACCCATAGACTGCTCTGGCCTTCGGCATAATAAGTCCAGCTAATCTTGGGATTAGGCTGGCTGAGCAGGTAATCCATGGCATTGCGGGTGAAGCACTCCGGAACTACGTCGCCGGAAGTTTCCGTGCCAAAAGGCGGTTGCGAGTTGCCATTCGGGCGGATGAGTTGTACCGAATTGCCGAAGGCGCAACCGTAGCCAGTTCCGGCGTTCTCCGCGACGAAGACACCCATGGCGTCGTCGGCCGCGGTGGGCGCCGAAGTCGCGCCAAAGATAAACTGGTGCGCCGGATAACTCGGACCCTGGTTAGTCTGGAACATTCGATTCGCCCAGCCATAAGTCGTCGCTAAGGTGATATAGGGATCGAGCAGGCCGCCTTTACTCCCATCGCTATTAGTAACCGGTGTGTTATACACATACATGAACTGGGAATAGTTCATGGCGGGGACCACGCATCCATAGACGTTGCCGCCGCAACCTGTGGGAGCATTAGCCGCGGGCTTCCCCTTGATTCCCTGGTTCTGGTACTCGAAATCCCATCCGCTTACCGTGCCATTGAGATTCGGGCCGCCATGGCTATGGTCGATATCGAAGTTGGTGGCTAGTCCGACTGGAGTTAGAGGCACGGTCTGGCCGTCGGCATTCACGTAGGTCGAAGCGATCTCGTATGTTTTACCGGAACCTGACGTGGTGCAGCCCGGGACTCCGCCGTTCGCGGTGCATAATCCTTGAAAGAGATTGTCGGGCGTGCGGTTTTCCTGAAAGATCACGACAACATGTTTGATGGGAGTGTTGCCGTATTGCGATTGGGCTGAGGTAGCTACGAGCAGGGCGACAAGAAGAGATAGAACCCAGGGGACGGATTTCATAAACGGCTCTCCTTCGTGCGGATTGGGGGATGGACAAGGTGATCAGCTGACGCGGGTGGAATGCACCCGCGAGGCCTTCCAGTGGTGGTAACCCGTGGTCGCGGAGAATGACTCGCGTCGTTCATATTTATTTTTCTTTTGGTTCTTCTCTGGTCTTGGCTGGAGTGGCGTATCGCGAGGGTGAACCAACCATAACATCAACCAGAGCCATAATAGTTGTGGCAAGCTATAGAAATGGCAAAGGCTTACAGAACCGACGTGCTCGGCAAAAAGAAGTTTCTGGAGGAAATCCAGCAGCGGAGCAAAGCGCACAAGCCGGAGCGCGTGCCGTGCCCATCGCCTGGTTGCGCGTGTACATATGAAATGTTTGGCTCCGGCCCGGCGAATCTGGTCGAGTACACAGCGATTCTCCAGGACCGGGTCCAGCGAGAGCATCCTGATCACACCAGCGAGGTGCTATCGGTGAATGAATTTCGCAAGCCGAAAAGATGAAGGAAGCGGCGAACCTCGCTGGCTTAGGACCGATGTCGAAGAAATGCCGCTGTGCCGATTGACTTGAACTTACCCGCGCAGGACCGGCTCAACCGGATGCCCGGCCAGCGCTTCCATCGCATGTAGGATCTGTGAGATCACGATCTCATCGCCAACCGCCGTATTGACCATCATGTGATAGAGGCTGCGAGTGGGCCACTCGGCATTGAAATAGTGCCGGATGTAGGCGACGCGATCCTTATCGACGTTGTCGACGAGTTCTTCGCTGTCTGCCCGGGTTTTGCCGAGGGCGACAAGGCGGCGGATTTTCTCGTCGCGGGGCGCGTAACAGAAGACGCGGAAGGTGTCCTCGCGGTCGCGGAGGAAAAACGGAGCGCCGCGGCCGACGATGACGGCGTTGCCTTCTGCGGCAATACTCTGCGATATCTCCTCCATCATGGTCATCATGCGATCGGTATCGAAGGCCGTCGAATCGGCGATGGGGAGGCTGCGCTCGTAACTGCCGCGCCAGAAGGCTTTGGCGAGGCGGTAGAGGCGGCTATCGACGCGCTCGTCGCAGAGGGCGACAGCGTGCTCGGAGACCTGGGCGCGGCGGGCGATCTCGGAGGTGAGTTGCTGGTCCCAGAGCTTCCAGCCGAGACGGCCAGCGATCTGGGCGGCGATACCGCCGCCGCCACAGCCGAATTCGCGTTCCAGTGCGATGATGCGGAACATTCCTCGGTCCTTCGTCTTTCGTCCCTAGTCCTTCGTCCTTCGCACAACTTCGACCGGCCTAGTGGACGGCCATGCCGCCTACCGGCTTGGACTTTTTAATCAGAAACACGAAAGGAATCAAGCAAAAAATTACGACGCCCAGCAGCCAGAAATTGTCGATGTAGGCCAGCATGGTGGACTGGCGGATGACATTCGACTGCAACAAGGCGTAGGCGTGCTGGGAAGCGGTACCGGGCCCCGATCCGCTGCCCATACCTCCATTGCTGAAAACGCCGGTCAGTCCGCGCAGGGTCGAACGGAACGCCGGGTTGGCCGCACTCAGGTTCTGCGAAAGGCGGTCCTGATGGAACTGGGCGCGACGGGCCAGCATGGTGGTCACGAATGAGATGCCCACGCTGCCGCCGATGTTGCGTGCCAGGTTCATAAGGCCGGAGGCGGCGTTGTTTTTATCGCGCGGCAGACCGGAATAGGCGGCGGTGTTGATGGGCACGAAAAGGAAGGCAAGGCCCATCGCTTGAAAGACGCGCGCCATGGTAACGGTGTGAAAGTCCACATTCAGATCGAAAGTCGTCATGTGGAAGAGGGAGAACGAAAGCATGGAGAGCCCGAACAACATCAGCCAACGCGGGCTGTATCGCGAGAGGAGAAAGCCGACGACCGGCATGCACACCATGATGGTGAAACCGCCGGGCATGAGCGCGAGGCCGGAGCGCTCCGCCGTGTAGCCGAGCAGGGTCTGCATAAAGAGCGGCAGCATCAGGGTGCTGCCAAGCAGAGCGAAACCCAGCATGAACATGAGGAAGTTGGAGGTGGCAAAGCTGGCCTGCTTGAACAGGTGCAGGTCGATGATCGGATCCTTGTGGTACCACTCCCAGATGACGACCCAAATGAGCGCGGCCGCAGCGACGGCGGTGAGGACGACGATGAAGTTGGATTCGAACCAGTCGTCGCGCTGGCCTTTATCGAGAACGATCTGAAGCGCGCCGAGGCCGAGAGCGACGAGGCCGAGGCCGATGTAATCGATGTGCGTCTCGCTAAGCTTGCGGCGGCGGAAGTAGGGCGGATCTTGAATGAGGCGCTGCGTGAGCGTGAGCGAGAGAATGCCAACGGGAATGTTGACGAAGAAAATCCAGCGCCAACTGAAGTTGTCGGTGATCCAGCCACCAAGCGTGGGCCCGATGGCGGGGGCCATGACGACGGCGATACCATAGACGGCAAAGGCCATGCCGCGCTTGGCGGGAGGAAAGGTATCGGCGAGGATGGCCTGCTCGCTGGGCTGGAGTCCGCCTCCACCGGCGCCCTGCAGAATGCGGAAGAAAATGAGCATAGGCAGGTTGGGGGCGAATCCGCAGAGAAATGAACTGACAGTGAAGAGCGCAACGCAGCCCATGTAGAAATGCTTGCGGCCGATGATGGACGAGAGCCATCCGCTGAGCGGGAGGACGATGGCGTTGGAGACCAGGTAAGAAGTGAGAATCCATGTGCTCTCGTCGGTCCCGGCAGAGAGACTGCCGGCGATGTGCGGAAGGGCGACGTTGGCGATGCTGGTGTCGAGCACCTCCATGAAGGTCGCGAGCGTGACGGCGAGCGCGATGATCCAGGGATTGACTGCCGGACGCCAGGCGTCGGCTTCGTTCATCGTGATGGAGGCGGCGGACATAAAAGCAGCTCTTAGCTCTTAGCTCTCAGCTCCAAGCTCTTGGCTTTTGGCTCTTAGCTAAGAAAATGGCTCTTCGCTAAGAAAATTCTCCTGGCACAAAATCGTTGCATGACACGAATCGATCACCCCTGCAACTTGCTGGAACGTTTGCCGATCGCGAGTTCCCCACCGCTCGCTTAACGCGAAAAAGCTAAAGGCCAATGGCCAAGAGCTTATTTAATCCACACCTTGGGCTCGACTGACATTCCTGGGCGGAGCTCGTGGCCTTTCAGTTCGTCCTTCTCGAAGACAATTTTTACGGGGATGCGCTGCACGACCTTCACGTAGTTGCCGGTAGCGTTTTCGGGAGGCAGCAGGCTGAAGAGCGCGCCGCTGGCGCCGGAGATGGAATCGACGTGACCCTTGTAGGTCTTGCCATTGGCATCAACCTCGATGTCGGCGCGCTGGCCGGCCTGCATGTGCTTGAGTTGCGTCTCCTTGAAATTAGCGGTGACCCAGAGATCCTCGAGCGGGACAACCTTCATCATCTCCTGGCCGATACTGACGTTCTGGCCGACTTCAACGGTGCGGTTGCTGACGACGCCGGTAACGGGCGCGGTAATCTTGGTGTATTGCAGATTGAGCAACGCCTGGTCGAGTTGCGCTTTCTTCTGCTGCGCGTTGGCTTCGGACGCCTCTGCGCGGGAGCGCGATACCTGCAACAACTGAGGGCCGGTCTGCGCGTTGCGCAGGTCGGCATCGGCCTGCAACAACCGCCCCTGAGCCTGGTCGATTTGCGCCTGGGCGGCGTCGGCGCTGGCTCTGGCCGCGTCGACGGTGGCGGCGGCAGCCTTAGCGGCGGCGACAGCCTGATCGTATTGCTGGGCGGAAATCTCCTGTTTGTCGATCAATTGCTTGTAGCGGACGAGATCGTCTTGCGCCTTGACGTTGTTGGCCTCGGCCTGCGCCACTTGGGCCTTGGCCGCACTGAATTGCTGGCGCGCGCCGGCGATAGCGGCCTTCGCGTTAATGACCCCGGCCTCGGCGCTGCTTACCTGGCTGGTTGTATTGATGTTGGTCACGGGCACGTTGATGCCGGCGGCGGCGGCCTGGGCTACGGCATCTTCGTACTGCGCCTTCGCCTGATTGACTGCGATCTGATAGTCGGCGGGATCGATCTCGACCAGAACGGTTCCCTGCTGAACGTATTGATTGTCTTCGACGTTGAGCTTGATAACGTGGCCGCTGACACGGGCGCTGACCGAGTTGATGTGGCCGTCGATCTGCGCGTCGTCGGTCGATTCGTAGCTGGTGAAATAGCGCCAGGCAAAGAGGGCGACCACGATGAGCACGAGGACGATGAAAGCGACAACGAGCTTGGCGCGCTTCGACCCGAGAAGAGCCTTGCGGCGATAGCGAGCCTCGACATCGGCAGAAATGGGTTGCGCCGCAGGCGCAGGGGCAGTGGGCTTGGGCTCGGCAACAGCAGTGCTGGGCTCGTCCATATTATTTTTTCCCTTTCAAATATTCGAGAACGCCCTGTTCAGCACGGCCCAGGGCGCGGGCATAAGAAACTTTGGCGAGATTATTAAGATAAAGACTGGAAATCAGGCTCTCGTGGGCGGCGGCCACGGACTCCTGCGCCTGCACGACCTCCAGATTGTCGGTGACGCCAGCGGTGAACCGGTCGCGGGACTGTATGAGCTCCTGCTCGGCAAGCTCGACGGAACTTTGCGCGACCTGAACCTGGTCGGCGGAGGATTTGAGATCGAAGATTGCATTGCGGATGTCCTGATCGATCTGGCCTTTGACGTCGGCGAACTGGGCTTCGGCCTGGCGCAGACTCGCTTCGGCCTTGAGGACGTCGCCGTGAACTTTGCCGCCCTGGAAGATGGGGATGTTGAGGGTTCCGACAATCATGTAAGTGGGCAGAACGCTGGCGGGCGCGGGACCGATCTCGCCGTAGTTGCCGGAGATATCCAGCGTAGGGTAATAGCCCGCGAACGCGGCGCTGTGCTGAAGTTGCGCGGCCGCCAGACGGTCGCGCGCGGCCTTGTAATCGGAGCGCATGGAATACGCGCGTTGGATGCTGGTTTCAACATCGGGGACGGGAAGCGGATCATAGGGCGCTTTTTCGGCGAGGGTGAATACCTGGCCTGGAGCGAGTCCGATAACGCGCGCGAGCGAGAGCTTCTGCTTGGCGAAATCATTAGTGGCGGCAATCAACTGCTGCCTACGGGCCTGATATTCGACCTGGGCTCGCAGCGTATCGATGGCGGCGGCAACCCCGGCCTGCTGTTGCGCGACGGCTTTGTCGTAAAGTGCTTTGGCGGCGTCGACCTGGGCCTGCGCGGTTTCGACGCGGGCGGCTCCGGCGATAGCTTGCAGATATGCGGCGCCGGTGGCGAGTACGACGAGGTCGCGGGCATCCTGCAAGCTGAAGTGAGCGATGTGCTCGCCGAGCGCGGCGGCGCGGTAATTCTGAATGGCCTTCCAGTCAAAGACTTTTTGCGTGCCGGAAGCGCGGACATCGAAATAAGAGAACGGACCGATGGTGGGAGGGATATTTCCGAAGGCGCCGCCCTTGGGAAATTTGCCGAAACCCTCGGCCTCGAGGCTGGTCTTTTGCTCGATGGACTGGACATCGCCGTTGACGTTGGGAAGCAGGTTACTCAGCTCGTTCCATTTTTGTCCGCGGGCCTGAATGGTGTTGTATTCGGAGAGGAGGCCGGCAAGGTTCTGGCGCAAAGCACGCTCGATTGCGTCGGTGAAAGTCAGTGAGAGTACGCCGGGAACGGGCTTGTCGGGGACGCTGCCATAAATGGGATTCTGCGCCGAGGTCGGGACCTGATTGGGGAGCGACGGGACACTCTGGGCGAATGCCGACACTGCGAACAAAAAGAGCATCGTGAATGGCAACGCGGAGTTGGGGGCAATGCGTTTTGCCAGAGGAAGATAAGAATCGAAAGCTGGCGGCAGCCGATTGCTAACGTTTCGCGGGGGGCGATTCGCAGCTTTAGCAAAATGAAATGAAGCCATGGACCGTGGGTCTACTCCTCGCACAATAAAAACAAACCAAGATAGACACAAGAATGATAAGTCTTTTGGATTCAGTTTGCCGGAGAAGCGATGCAAAGAGTTGAGAATTCTTGTGATAGGACTGCGACCTCGAGTCTTGTCCGGGAAGATCGGCAAGATTAGTGCAGAAATGGAATCCGCCGGTTTATGACCTTGGTCATCTTGTCGAATTACGCCCCAAAGCCGAAGCTAGGAATGGACTTTTGAGCGACTTCCCCGCGTTGGACGGCGAGGGAAGTACTGCGTATGGACAATCCCACGAAAGCAACGCCCGAAGGGTCGGACTGGACGCGCCTGCTTACGGATCCCGACCTCGTCAGCCATCTATCAATCCTGCTGCAAACCTACCGCGAAGTTGCTCCCGAAAAACGCGCTCAAGCTCTGCTCGATACCATGCGGGAGATCAAGGAAAAGGCGGGACGGGAGCGCGAAGGCAAGGGCAAAGATAAGGACCGTAAGGGTTCGCAGGAAACGGTGCGGACAGCGCAGTTACCGAAGCCGGAGCCGATTGCGGAAACGCCGCCGTTTGAACCGGATCTGTTCGCCACGACGACGGGGTTGGATCGCCGCCGGTTCACGCGCATGAAATGCCACGTCGCCGTCGAGATTCGCGTCGAAGGCACCTACACGCCGGTGTGGGGCAATCTGCTGAACATCGGACGCGGCGGCTGTATGGTGGAAACCGTGCGCGGTGTGCCCGCCGACAAGGCGCTCGAGATCGGGTTGTGGATCGCGAGCGGCAAGATCTGGGTAAAGGGCGTGGTGCTAAGCGGGGTCTCCACGCGGGCAACGACCTCGCCGGGGGTGCGCGTGCAATTCTCGCGAGCCGAGCTTTCAGAGAAAGAACACTTGCGCGAATTCCTCAAGTTTGTCGAGGGGGAAGCGCGTAAGTCACAGAGCGAGAACAGTTACGTAGCCAAGCTTAAGGCCTAGCCGCGCTGCTCGCCGGGACGGCTTCCTGCAACTTTCCTGCAACTTTTCCGGCCTTTGGGGTTCATTCTGGGAGAGACGAAACTGGATGGCACTGCCTGCTCGCGCCCGATTGTCTTTGGTAATTGTTGCCGCACTGGCCGCCGCATTTGCCAGCACGCAGGTTGCCTCGGGAAAGAAAAAAGCCGCTGTGGGCGGAATGGATGAGCAGAAGCGGGCGCTTCATGCGCTGAACCGGCTGGCCTTTGGACCGCGCCCGGGCGATCTTGAACGCGTCACTCAGATGGGCGTTGATAAGTGGATCGACCAGCAACTCCACCCGGAAAAAATTGACGACTCGCGGCTCGATGCGCGGCTGGCCTCATTCCGCACGCTGCGCATGGACACGCGCCAGATCGTAGAGAACTTTCCGAACAATCAGATCATCAAGGAAGTGGCCGAAGGCAAAGCGCCGATGCCGACCGATCCGGAGCGCCGTGCGGTTTACGAGGCTCAGGTCGAGAAGTATGAGGGCAAGCTGGATCGCAAGGAAGCGGCGAAGAATTCCGCAGGCGGAAATGCGGCGAGCGGCAATGCGGCGAACGAGCAGGATGGCGCCGCGGATGCGAACGCGATGTCGATGCAGGCGGACGCGGCCTATGGACGTCGCCGCGAAGAGGCGCAGGCATCGACGATCAAGCTGCGCGAACTGCTCGACCTGCCTCCGGAGCAGCGTTACCGCGAGATTCTCGCCATGTCGCCGGAGCAGCAGCACGTGATCGCGAACCGCGCCAAGGGCGCGAAAGCCGACCAATTGATGGAAGGCCTGAACGGCGAGCAGAAAGAGACTGTGCTGGCGCTGAATAATCCCGAGCAGGTGGTGGTCGACGAACTGATGCAGGCGAAGCTGCTGCGGGCGGCTTACAGCGATCGCCAGCTCGAAGAGGTGATGGCCGATTTCTGGTTCAACCACTTCAACGTATTTATCAACAAGGGCGCGGACCGGTTTTTGCTGACGAGTTACGAGCGCGATACGATTCGTCCGCACGTAATGGGAAAATTCGAAGACTTGCTGGTGGCCACGGCGAAGAGCCCGGCAATGCTTTTCTATCTCGATAACTGGCTGAGCATTGGGCCGCACTCGGAGGCGGCGATTGGCCCACCGCCACCGGATCGCGACAGGCCCCGCCGTGGACGGGCGATTCCGAGGCATCCGCCGCAGGCAAGAAGGCCCAAGCCCGGCAGGGCCAGCGGCTTGAATGAGAACTATGGCCGCGAGTTAATGGAGCTGCACACGCTCAGCGTGAATGGCGGATACTCGCAGCAGGATGTGACCGAGGTGGCGAAGGTCTTCACCGGCTGGACCATCGATCAGCCGAACAAAGGCGGAGGATTTAAGTTTGACGCAAAGATGCACGAACCGGGCGAGAAGATGGTGCTCGGTCATCGTATCAAGCCGAACGGCGAAAAAGAGGGATTGCAGGTGCTGCGCCTGCTGGCGCGGAGTCCGCAGACGGCACATTTTATTTCGTTGAAGCTGGCCACACGATTCGTGGCGGACGATCCGCCGCCGGCGCTGGTCGATCGCATGACGAAAACTTTCCTAAAGAAGAACGGCGACATTCGAGAAGTGCTCAAGACAATGTTTGCGTCGCCGGAATTCTGGGCGCCGGAAGCGTATCGCGCCAAGGTGAAAACGCCCTTCGAGTTTGTCGTGTCGGCGGTGCGCGCGAGTGGCGCGCAGGTTGACGACGCGCGGCAACTGGTGGGCACGCTCAACAATATGGGCATGCCGCTCTACGCCATGATGCCGCCTACCGGCTATTCGATGAGGGCTGAGACATGGGTAAACTCGTCGGCGCTGCTGGCGCGTATGAATTTTTCGCTGGCGCTGGCGGGAGGAAAAGTGCGCGGCGTTTCCATTGACAACGCGCAACTTGTGCCGAAAACGGCCGACGCGGGCGAGGCCGTGGCACGACTGGAGGCGTCGCTGCTCGGCGGAGATGTCTCGCGCCAGACGCACGAAACGATTACGAAACAACTGGAAGATCCGAAAATCAGCCAGAGGCGGCTGGACGATCCCGCGCGGCCGCCAAATGTGGGGGTGATTGCGGGGCTGATTTTGGGGTCACCGGAGTTTCAGAAAAGATAGCTGTGAGCTTTGAGCTCTGAGCTAATGAGCAACCTATTCAGGAATGCCTGGCGCGGCTTTGCTTGCTCATAGCTCAGAGCTCATAGCTTCCTGGAGTATCTATATGTCCTTAACTCGTCGCATCTTCGTTCGCAATGGCGCTCTTGCCGCGATCGGCACGGCGGCACTGCCAACTTTTCTCACACGCGCGGCCTTTGGTGCAGCCGATCCGGGCGCGCGGCCGAAGCGCCTGGTCGTAATCTTCCAGCGGGGCGCTGCGGACGGTCTCAACATCGTCGTGCCTCACGGCGAGGCGGCTTACTACGCGATGCGGCCGACCATCAATATTCCGAAAAGAGTGGTGCTTGATCTCGACGGCTTCTTCGGCCTTCATCCGGCGATGTCGTCGTTCGAGCCGCTGTGGAAGCAGAAGCACCTCGCCATCGTCCACGCCTCGGGCTCGCCCGATCCCACGCGGTCACATTTTGACGCACAGGATTTTATGGAGTCAGGCACGCCGGGCATCAAGGCGACCGACGATGGCTGGCTGAACCGCTGCCTCCACGATCTGCCACGCGCTAATGGCGCCGATCAGGCTGCGACCGATCACAGTAACGCAGATCTCTCCGCCTTTCGCGCCATCGCGCTTGGGCCGTCTCTGCCGCGTATTCTTTCCGGCAAAGAGCCGGCGGTGGCGATCAACAACCTGAACGATTTTTCGATTGGCGGAAAAAATCCGAAAGCCGCGCCCATCGCCAACAGCTTTGAAGCGATGTACGAACACTCCGTCGACGCGGTCATGCACGGCACGGGGCAGGAGACGTTTGACGCGGTGAAGATGCTGCAATCTGCCGACCCAGCGAAGTACACGCCGGCCGCGGGCGTCAATTATCCCAAGGGCCGATTTGGCGACAGCCTGCGACAACTGGCGCAGTTGATCAAAGCGAATGTCGGCGTGCAGGTGGCTTTTGCTGACATCGGTGGATGGGACCATCACGTGAACGAAGGCAGCACGCAGGGACAGATTGCCAATGTGCTCGGCGAATTCTCGCAGTCGATTGCGGCATTCTGGAACGACCTTGGCGATCTGGGCGAAGACACGGTCGTGGTAACCATGTCCGAGTTCGGACGCACCGCTCGCGAGAACGGCAACCGTGGGACGGACCACGGCCACGCAAACGTAATGTTCGTGCTCGGAGGCCCGGTGCGCGGCGGCAAAGTCTATGGACGTTGGCCGGGGCTCGACCAATCGCAGTTGTATGAAGGACGCGACCTGGCGGTGACCACCGATTTCCGGCTCGTGCTCAGCGAAATGGTCTCGCGCTATTTGGGGAATCGGGATTTGAAGAGCGTATTTCCGGGGTTTGAGAGCGGAGCGCGGCAATCCTTGGGGCTGTTGGGCTAGTTTAAGCGAACGCCCACATTCTGGACGTCGGGTGCTGCCGGGGCGCCGCATTCTTCGCAGAACTTGGCCAGCGGCGAGATCGCGTGCCCGTTGATGCATCGGCGTGTCAAATCATATTTCTCCGCATTTAGTACCGAGTAGGTTATGCAGAATGATGCTGCATAGAAACACGCGGGAAAGAGCACAAAAACATCCGGATAGGGTCTTCGCACCTTTAGGACAAGAGGCAAATATGCAAGGGCGGCGACGATTCCTACCATCGCCCACATCGACTTTCGCATCCATGGCGGACATCCGCGTAAAGCCGCTTTCCACATATCTTTCTGTTTGAAGTCTTGGGTGAGTTTGTTCATTAGGAATATCGTTGGGAACCACACAATGAATATCCCAAAAAACAACAGCGGTGGGCGGTGCTGAGGAGGAGTGTAGATTCCCGAAAACTCGAAGAGATAAGCGCCGAGACAAAGAAACAGTCCTAGTAATGCAAACATCATGACCGAATAAGCAACAAGTTTCGCCATTAGTTATTTCTCTCGGTCTTGATTCAACCGATTTCGATCATCACGTCGTCACCTTCAATCCGCACCGGATACACCGCGATCTTCGCCGCAGGCCCCGGGCCTTGGCCCGTGATCGGGTCCCAGGCCCAACCGTGCCACGGGCAGATGACTTTTCCCTTCTCAATTACGCCTTCGCCGAGCGGTCCGCCCATGTGAAGACAGGTGTTCTCCATGGCGTGGAGTTCGCCGTTGAGGTTGACGACGCAAATTTGCTTGCCGTTGCAGGGGAGTTCTTTGACTTCATTGACGGGGGGGAGGTCGGATTTGGGGGCGAGTTTGGTGAACATGGCTTTCAGCTGTCAGCTATCAGCCGTCAGTGTAAACCACTGCACGCAGGCAGTCTCGAATATTGCGGAAAACTGCAGATCCCTCGCTGCGCTCGGGATGACAAAACTAAATAGGAGTGGTTTAAACCGAGGGCTGATAGCTGATGGCTGACGGCTACGCTTTCGGTTGCATCGTTTGCGCCACCATCACTTGCCTCTTGAAATGCTCCATCATGCTTTCGTCGAGGCGAACTTCAGTCGGCTTCTTGGCCAGGGTCATGGTGTCGATCTTGTCCTGTAATCGCAGCAGCGCGTAAAACAGATTCTCCGGACGCGGCGGGCAGCCGATTACGTAAACATCGACCGGCACGATGCGGTCGACGCCTTGCAGAACGGCATAAGTATTGAACGGGCCGCCGACGGATGAACAGGCTCCCATGGAGATGACCCACTTCGGCTCCGGCATCTGATCGTAAATGCGCTTCACGATCGGCGCCATCTTCAGCGTGACCGTGCCGGAGACGATCATGAGATCGGACTGGCGCGGGCTGGGACGGAAGACCTCCGAACCGAAGCGCGCGATGTCGAAGCGCGCGGTCGAAGACGCGATCATCTCGATGGCGCAGCACGCCAGACCAAACGTCATCGGCCAGAGCGCGGATTTACGCGCCCAGTTGAAGACGTAGTCCACCGTCGAGATCATGAAGTTCTTTTCGAATTTGTTCTGGAGCCAGCTCATGGGGCCTCTTGCGAACCGTAGTTCTGCCCAACAGGATATAGCGAACATCATACGCCTGGGGGTGATTTAGATCACAGAAGCTAAAACCGGCTTGAAAACCGGCTTTGGGCTCTGGGGCATTGGGCATTGGGCATTGGGCATTGGGCTTTGGGCTCTGGGCTAGCAACCGCAAGATCTTTTTCGGAGTTCGCGACTCGTAGCTCAATAAATCGTATAGCCCGGGGCGGGATTGCGGATGTCTGGCTTGGACGCCATCAGCAACAGCGCCCCAATTTTCTTGAATGCCTTCATATCATCGAGCGAGTGGAACGATGTGGTCTGGTAATTCTCCGGCGTTGGCGTATCGTCGGGAATCAGGGCGTACTCGACCTTGTCGAATGTGTGCGCCTTCAGTAGCGTCACATACTCTTCCGCCGAGCGGACGTGGACGGGCACCTTCAGTTTCGGCACCCACTGTAGCGAATACGGATTGTCTTTAAAGAGATTGATGAGGATGAAGAGGCGGCCGTGGGGCGCCATCACGCGGAACAGTTCCGCCAGGGCACGCTCCTGATCGGGATAGTAATAAAAGGACTCGACCGAAAGCACCTTGTCGAAAAAGTTTTCCTCCCACGGAATCTGCGTGGCCGAGCCCTGCACGAACATCACGTTCTCGAAATCTTTGGAGGTCGCGCGCGCCTGCCGAATCATCTCGTCGGATATGTCGACGCCGACGACCTGGCCGAATCCCTGCGGGCCATCGCCGACGAGGCGGGCAAGCAAACGCGTGGCCCAGCCCGATCCGCAGCCGAGGTCGAGGACGCGCTCGCCGGGGCGCAGGTCCATGCGGCGAAGCGTCTTCTCGGTGATATCGAGGTGATGGTTCTCCATCTTCGGGCCTTCGCCGCGCTCGGCCCACTGGTTGAATTCCTGTTGCAGGCGCTCGTCGGAAGATTGCTTTTCGTTCGGCATATTCGGCTCTTGACTCTTTGGCTCTTGGCTCTTGGCTCTTGGCTCTCGGCTCTCGGCTCTGGGCTCTGGGCTCTGGGCTCTGGGCTCTGGGAGAACAACTGAATTCAGGATATCAGTCCACACCAATCTTTCGTGTCGTCGGCGTTGGGCTGGTTGACGCACTCGGAGGGCTCAACTTATGATCGCGCGGTCTTTAGAATGCCGGAGGTTTCTGTGAAATTCTGCTTACCTGCGTTAGTCCTCGCACTTCTGCTAAACGCTTTTGCCGCCGACTCGCCCGAAACGCGCGAGATTACCGATCCGAAAACGGTTACGTCGACTGCGGCGGTGGGAGCGGTTCCCGTTCCCATTGACGATCTGTTCTTCACGCGCTCGGTCGGCGGCGGCGCGTGGTCTCCGGATGGAAAGCAGATCGTGTTCACCTCCAACTTCACGGGCCGCAACAATCTCTGGAAGGTGAATGCCGATGGTGGATGGCCGATTCAGTTGAGTCAGTCGGATGATCGGCAGTCGGGCGCGGTCTGGTCGCCGGACGGAAAGTGGATTGTCTTTCAGTCCGACAAGGGCGGCGGCGAGATTTACGATCTTTTCGCGATTCCGAGCGATGGCGGCGAAGTGGTGAACCTGACGAATACGGCGGAGGTATCGGAGACGGGAGCGGTCTGGTCGCACGACGGCAGGTTTCTGGCAATCAACTACAAACCGAAGACCGCATCGGCGACCGATATCGCGATTCTGGATTGGACGACGCGGACTGTCAGAAACCTGACGCAGGAAAAAACGCCAAACCATCTCTGGAACGGACCGTTCTGGTCTCGCGACGACAAATTCATTTACGCAACGCGGACAAACGTCTCGTTTACCGATGCCGATGTGTATCGCGTGGAGGTGGCCAGCGGGGCGCAGGAAAATCTCACCAAGCACGATGGTGAAGCCCGCAACGAGCTGAGTTCGATCTCACCCGATGGGCGACGTTTGCTTCTCAGCTCCGATAAGCCCGGCGGTTATCCCAACGTCGCGTTGCTCGACGTGGCCACGAAGAAGCTGACCTGGGTGACCGATGTCAAGTGGGAGGCTGGTTCGGGCAACTTCTCGCCGGATGGGAAGCAGTTCACCTACGAGATCAACGCGGATGGACGCCTCGACGACTATCTGGTTGAGACGGCAACGCTTAAGGCGGCGAAGCTGAATCTTCCCGCGGGTCTGAATAGCTATGCAGGAAATCCGAGCTCGTTTTCTCCGGATGGACGGCGGCTGCTGGTCAACCACCAGAGTTCCACTCAGCCGGGCGATTATTGGGTGTATGACATTGCGAAGCGTGAACCGCATCGCCTGACCTACTCCGCGATTGCCAGCCTCACCGCGGCGAAGATTCCGGCTTCGCAACTGGTGCACTATCGCAGCTTCGACGGAAAGATCATCAGCGCGTTTGCGTGGGTGCCATTCAACCTGAAGCGCGACGGATCGAATCCTGCGATTGTGCTGCCGCACGGCGGACCGACGGGGCAGACGACCGATTATTTCAATCGGACGGTGATCGCTCTGGTGACGCGCGGATACATTTGCATCGCGCCGAATGTGCGCGGCTCAACCGGATTCGGCATGGAGTTTCAGAAGGCCAACTTTCAGGACCTCGGCGGCGGCGATTTGCAGGACGAGGTCTATGCGGCGAAGTTTCTCGAAGCGACTGGCTATGTGAACGCCAGGAAGATCGGCATCACGGGCGGGTCTTATGGCGGGTACATGACGCTGATGGCGATCGGCAAGACGCCCGATGTTTGGGCGGCCGCGGTTGAGGAATACGGCATCATCAACTGGTTGACTATGTTGCAACATGAAGACCCGATGCTCCAGCAGTATGAGAAGACGCTGATGGGCGATCCGGAAAAGGACCGCAAGATTTACGAGGCCGACTCGCCGCTGGCCTATATCAAGGACGAGAAGGCGCCGCTGCTGGTGTTGCAGGGCGATAACGATATTCGCGTACCCAAGGAAGAAGCCGAACAGGTGGTGAAGATATTGCAGGATGCGGGCAAGACGGTTGATGCTCATTACTATCCAAATGAGGGACACGGATTCGCCAAGCGGGAGAATCAGGTAGACGCGATCCGGCGGACGGTTGAGTGGTTTGACCGGTACTTGAAGGGGGCGAAGTAGAGCTCAGTACGAGCTCCAAGCTCTCAGCGCAAGCTGCAAGCTCTCAGCTCCAAGCTCCAAGCAAACCGGGAGCGAAAAGGCACAGTCCTCCGGGTTTCCTCTACAGATTATGCGGCGCAAGTTCTTGCTTGGAGCTTGGAGCTGAGAGCTTGGAGCTTTCTTTCACTCCGGCGTGTCAAGCTTGAATAGCTTCTGGCCCGCGAGCGCGGTGTAGAAGCCCCAGATCGCGAGCCCCAGCACGAAGAGCGGAACGGCCAAGGCGTAGGGAGCGTACCAACGGGAGAAGTCGAAGGTGACGGGGACGTTCAGCATGGTGTTGGCGACAAAGACGGCGACGGTGAGGGTGATGAGCCCGAAGCGGACGAGGGCGAAGGCCGCGATCGCGTAGACGAGAGCGCCGCTGGTCGCGGCAAGCCACGGATGCGTACTGCCGAGGGCATTGAGGATGGTGAAGATCACGACGAAGCCAGCCGCCGCGGCCCAGCGATTCCGGAGAAGATAACGCAGGACGACCAGAATGACGAAGAAGAACAGCGTCCCTTGGATACCTCCGGGCGCCTGCACGATGGCAGCACCGAGAGTACTGCGCAAGCCCAGCAGATAGTCGGTGGTGAACAGTTGCGGCGCCGAGTTCAACCGCATAATTCCGATTAGGAAACGGACCTCGATAATCACAAGCCAGGTCAGGCCGAGGATCACTCCGAAGAGGACGTCACGTCCAACCAGTGGATCGCGAATGCGTCCGCTCACCAGACGACTCCAGGAAATGATGGTTTGCGGCCAGAGCTTGCGCACAAAGGGTTCGAGCGCGAGATAGAGGATCCAGGAGAGGGACGCCATAAACATGGCGCCGCTAACTGCGAGCACGAAGAAGCCGACAATACCCGAGTCCAGAACCATGTGCCCGAAGCACAGCCAGATGGCGATCTGCATGGCGAAGACAAAAGCGGCGAGTCGGAAGGCTCCCTGGCGATCGCTCTTGCCGCGTTTGTATTGGTAGCGGGCGAGAAACGCGGCTCCGACCAGCACGAGGAAGAACAGTATGAGGCTGACGATCTGCCTGGTCTTTGTGCCCGAGGTGTCCTCGAAAGGACGCATGCGCTCGGGCCGCGTCCACGGGCCGATCAAGCGGAAGAAGACAGGCTTGCCGCGCCAGGCGCCTGCTTCGACGCGCAGCGGAAGTCCGCTGCCGGGCCACTTCCCTGTCCAGGCGGCGCGTGTGTCGGTACTGGCGAGAGAGGTCCATTGCGGAGTAGCTGATTGGAATTGGGCGGAATCGAGGCCTGCGAGCGCGAACAGTGGATTCCAATCCACGGGCTTGGCCGGAGCGGCATTCTCTTCAACCTGTGGCGGCAACGCTTCGAAGTAGCCGAGCTTGCCTTGCGTGTCGAGCATGAGGTTGATCATGCCGGATTGCGTTAGCGGTGGATCGGTGAAGGTGACGTTTCCGGGCGTGAGCGAACGTTGCAGGTCGAGAGGAATGAGATAGCGGGGACTCTGACGGTAGGTGAATCGCAGGACTGGCGGCTGTTCGGCGAGCGTTTTGTTCCAGTCAGGACGCTTGTCGTTGTTCTCGACCCAGCGTTCGTAATCGAAATCGTAATCGAAGTCGATGAAGGAATCGATGGGCTTGGCGTCGTAACCGAGTTGGGCAACGATCTCGTGGGCGCGATGGGTGAGCACATCGGGAGGCTGATCGAGCGACATGTGCGAGAGCCCGTCGATGCGCGTGACGAGGTAAACGCCGGCGATCAGTACAAGGAGACAAGCGGCCATGCAAATAACGGCTCGGCTTGGCTTCCTGCCTTCGTTTGCGCCGGCGGCGGCGACCATTTGCGGGGAGGGCGTTTCACCGGCGGCGAGCGCGGCGGCGAGCGGGTCGCCTCCGGGAAGCGCGGCTGCCACGGAGAGCGCGTTGGCTGGGCGATTCAACGGCTCGGGTTCGAGGCAACGGAGGATGACGCGCTCGACTAACGGATCGAGGTCTTTGACGAAGCTGGAGGGACGACTGATATCGCCCGCGGCGCGCGAGCGGACGAGATCGGCGAGATTGTCGGCGCTGAAGGCGCGCTTGCCGGTGAAGAGTTCGTAGAGCACGAGGCCGAGCGCGTAGATGTCGCTCTTTTCGGTCACTTCCCTTCCCGAGAGTTGTTCGGGCGCCATGTAGGCTGGCGTTCCGCTGCGAACCTCCGCGCCATGAGCTTGATCGGCGAGAGCGGCCAGTCCGAAGTCGGTGATGACCGCTTGTCCGCGGCCATCGAGCATGATGTTGGCGGGCTTGAGGTCGCGATGGAGAACGCCTTTGGCGTGCGCAGCGGCGAGACCGGCGCAGAGCTGACGCGCGATGTCGAGAGCCTTGTCGTTGGGCAGGCGTCCGATGCGGCGCAGGAGCGAGGCCAGGTCTTCGCCGTCGACATACTCCATGGTGAAGTAAGTCTGGCCATCGACTTCGCCGACGTCGTAGACGCGGCAGACGTTGGGATGCGAGACCTTGCGGGCAATGCGGACTTCGGCGCGGAAACGATCGAGGAGCGCAGGATCCTCGGCGGCTTCATCGGGGAGAAACTTGAGCGCTACAGGCTGTCCGAGCGTGAGATCGTCGGCACGATAAACCTCGCCCATTCCGCCGCGGCCAAGCAGCGCAACAACACGATAGCGGTCGACGAGCAAAGTTCCGGGAAGAAAGCGTCCGTAGTTCAGGAGCTCGTTGGAGGAAGAACTAGCATGGCTCGACTTTGGCGTGGGACGCGGCGAGCGCGGCGGGTTTGGCTTGGCTGCCATTGGCTCGGAGGAGATGAGGGTGGGAATTTCGTCGGGGCTGAGGTTGGCAGCGTCGCTGATGGGGAGAGTTTCGTCGGAGAGTTCAGAAGAAGGTTCGGGAATTAGTTCGGAGGCGAGTTGCGTGGAGAGGTCGTCGGTGGATTGCGTCTGGCCGCAAGAGGGACAGAACCGGGCGAGCGGCGGAACTTGTTTGCCACATGAAGTGCAGCGAGACATTCGGGAGCGGCCTCGAAAGCGGAAGTCTACGTGAAGGGCGCGGAAATGTGAAATTCGGGGCGAGGTTTACTAGTTGGTACTGAATGCCCCCCGCGCGCAGTCTATTGGAATCAGAGACTTGGGGGGTGAAAATCGCCAGGTCTTTGAGAAATAAGGAGTTAACTACAAAAACCTTATTATTCAATGAGTTAGGAGAGGTCTAAGCGGAGATCTGGGCTGATTTTGCGGCTAATTGTCTCTGTATATTATTGAAGAACAAATACTTTAGCGGAACTTGACCGCCGTTGTTGTCATGCAACGGGGACTCGAGGGGCGTTCCTGGGGGCATTCCGGGGAGCGTTTCGGGCGAAGGTTTCGGGTCTTATTGACGCCTTACTTTGGGGATTGGCTGGGGGCCTGACGAACGTACGTCATCACCGACTGCACCGGCTTGCCGGACTTTTGCGAGGTCCTATCTACTTGCAGAGTGTTGCCATCCGCCGATAGGGTCCAGACGGTTTTTTGGGGAATGTCTTTTCCGTTTTCGCGCTCCATCGTATCGAAGACCAGAGTGCTACCGTCCCAATGGACGGTTGTGTGGAACTCGTCGCCGTCGAGGCCGGTGTAGGAGGTTTCCGGGCCTCCGATCTGATACTTCACCTCCAGATGGCGAGTGCCTTCGGAGTTCGTGAGGATGGTTCGGACGAGCAGGTTCTGGCCGTTTTGCTCGATCTCGAGTTGGCGCTGGAGGGCGGAGGATGGGTTCTGTCGCCAATGGCCGGAGAAATCGACGGAGGATTGGGCGTTGGCGCAGATGGCTACGAGTAGAACGATGGCGGCGAAGGCAGTTTTGGCGAGGGTTGGCATGGGCGAGACTCTGGTGAGGATTTTATATAGCGGCGATGTTGTGGGGAGATGAATGGGATTTTGAGAGATGGGCTCGTGACATGAGTTGAAGAGGCTTGTGAGAGAGTCGTGGCGGCGCGCAACCTTCCACCGGGGCTAAAGCCCAGGACTCGGATAAGACTAACGCGGCCCTAAAGGGCCGCTCTTCCACGGTAGACTCGGGCTTTTCGAGCTCTTCAAGCCTCTCATGTGTTAAACACTCAGCTCAGGGTCAATGGCCGGCGGCAGTTGTGCGAATCACGAGCTTGCCGCTCAGGCCACCGACGATCGCTCCGACGGCGATAGCGGCGACCAGGGTGTAGCCGGTCTCGATAAAGAGAACATCTCGCGATAGGGATGCAAACATGGGCACAGCGATGAGTTCCAACGCGGCCCAGAGGATGATCGCGCAAATAATTCCCTTCCACAGTCCTTTGCGCGAAGCCCAGCTCAGGAGCGCGGCGACTCCGTAGGCGAAGAGCAGGCAGGCGAGAATGCTGAGCAGGTGCGGCGAATACCAATGAACGACCTGTTTTAGTTGGGCTGGCGTGAGGTGGAGAGCCGACATCCAGCGGGCGCGGAAGAGAAACTGCGAGTGCCACCAGGCACCGATATACCAGGCGGCGAATCCGGCGAGAAACACGGGCAGGTGATAGATCGGGCGGCGAGCTTTGTTGGGACGCACTTCGCCTTGGGTGTAGGGCTGCGCGCGCAATGCGTCAGGGAGGCAATCCTGGCCGCAATCGCCGCGCTCGGGCCAGCGGGTGCAATCGGCGAGGCGGAAGTTGGGAGTTCCATGCAGCCAGGAGGCAGCGGCGTGGCGGGCGTCGAGGGTGACGCCGACCTGTTGATGCGTCTCCGGGCAAACGACAGCGCGAGGCGCGGAATAGTTGGCGTAGGACTCTCGTCCCCAGAGCACGGGAATAAGAAGGATGAAAATAACGGCGACAACAAAGATAAGCGAGGCGAACAGCAGCATGACACACCTCCTCGGCCAGGAGGGCCGCGAGAGAGCGATGTGTTCTTGGTTGCAGGATAGCGCGAGACGGCGGCGCGGTCTGTGAGCGGCGTCACGTGGGGCGCGCGATTGTAGCGGTGAGCTTCCAGCAGGGTGCGGAGAAGTTGTTTCTCGCGCGGCGGTCGCTCTGCGGGCTGGCACACTGCGGATGAGATTGTAGGGATCCCCTCGGCTTCGCTCGGGGCAGGCTCTTCGACTCGTTCGGCTCGCTTCGCTTACCTCTCTTCGCTCAGGACGACAATGCTCAGGACGACAATCTTGAAAAGCTTAGCGACGCTTGTGCTCGGCCTTTTAGTGCTCGGCGAGAGCACGATGGACGAGATAGATGGCGATGGCGCCCTCGCCGACGGCGGAGGCTACGCGCTTGACGTTCCCGGAGCGGACGTCGCCGACGGCGAAGACTGACGGAAGACTGGTTTCGAAGATTTGGGGATGGCGGGTGAGGGTCCAGGTTTGGGCTGGGTTGGCGGTGGTGGCGTTGGAAGTGGCGATGGCGTTGGCGGAGGTGGTGGTGATGGCGTCGCCATTATCCGCGTTGAGAATGTCGCGACCGGTTAGGATGAAACCTTTTTCGTCGAGGGCGACGCAGCCCTTGAGCCAGGCGGTGCGGGGCGAGGCTCCGGTCATGAGGAAGACGTGGCCGAGCTCGTGGGTGGCGGTCTGGCCGGTTTTCTTGTTGCGCCAGGTGACGCATTTGAGATGGCCATTGCCGCCGAGGCCGACGATCTCGGTGTTGTAGTGGAGTTCGATGTTGGGATTTTCGGTGATGCGCTGAATGAGGTAGCGCGACATGGTTTCGGCGAGGCCGTCGCGGCGCACCAGCATGTGCACCTTGCGCGAAGTTTGCGCGAGATAGATGGCAGCCTGTCCGGCGGAGTTGGCGCCACCGACGACGGCAACCTCGTCTCCTACGCACAACTGTGACTCGATGTAAGTTGCGCCGTAGTAGATGCCGCGGCCTTCGAAATCGGGGAGGTTGGCGATCTCCGGCTTGTTGTATTGTGCCCCGGTGGAGATGACGATGGAGCGGGCGGCGAGAGCGTCGCCGTTATCGAGGACGATTTTGTAGGGACGGGAGTTGCAGTCCAGGCGGACGACGCTGTGGCCGATCATCATTTTGGCGCCGAATTTTTGCGCTTGCGCGAGGGCGCGGTTGGCGAGTTCCTGACCGGAGACGCCGGTGGGAAATCCGAGATAGTTTTCGATTTTGGAACTGGAGCCGGCCTGGCCTCCGGGAGATTCGGCTTCGACAACGAGGGCGTCGAGACCTTCGGAGGCGGCATAAACAGCGGCGGCGAGGCCGGATGGTCCGGCGCCGACGATGATGACGTCGCGCACCTGCGAGCCGTCAATGGCGACGTTGAAGCCAAGGCAGTCAGCCAATTGCTGGACGCTAGGATTGCGCAGCACGGTCTTGGCATTGCAGATGACGACGGGGATTTCAGCGGGCTGAACGTGGAAGCGATCGAGGAGGGTTTGCGAAGTTTTGTCGGAATCGAGATCGATGTAGGTGTAAGGGTAGGCGTTGCGGCCGAGGAACTCGCGCAGGCGAAGCGTATTGGGACAATAGCGGGAGCCGAGAAGGACGACATTGCCGAGGCCGTTGGTGATGAGCGCGAGGCGGCGGAGGATGAAGGCGCGCATGAAAATTTCGCCGAGTTCGGCGTCTTTGGCTACGAGGGAGCGCAGGCCGTCAGGAGTGACTTCGAGGACTTCGCCGGCTTCGGTGATGCGGCCGCGGACGAGGCAGCGCGCGCCGGTGAGCATCACCATCTCTCCGGTGAACTCATGAGCGGCGTGAGCGACGACGAACCGCTCGCCGTCGAGGGTGGGCTGAACGATTTCCATCGCGCCGGAGAGAAGGACGAAGAAGGGGACGTTGGTGTCGTTGGGCTCGAAGAGAATTTCGCCGGGCTGGACCTGGCGGACTTTGCCGACCGGACGGATGCGGTTGATCTGCGCGTCGGTGAGAGTGGGGAAGGTCTGGGTGCGAGGATCGGGCAGACTAGGTACGGGCCAAGTGGACATTTGTTTTTCCCCGGGAGACGGCGGCGTTGATCCTGAGTATAGATGTTACGCGGGCGGATTTGGGTTCGACTTACCAAAGCGCGCATCGAGAGAATGCCTTGCGGCGGCGCAAGCGGTGTTAAAGGAGTAGGGGGCCTTCGACTCGTTCGGCTCGCTTCGCTCACCTCACTTCGCTCAGGATGACACCGCAAACAATTTTCGGATCTCCTCAGATGCCCACGATAGAGCGGAGATCGTCGAAGAAGGTTGGATAGGAAACGCCGGCGGCGTCGGAGTTGTGGATGAGCGTTTCGCCTTGGGCGCGGAGGGCGGCGACGGCGAAAGCCATGGCGATGCGGTGGTCGCCGAAGGAATCGAGCTCGGCGCCGTGAAGAGTTTGGCGGCCGGGGATGCGGAGGCCGTCGGGACGCTCTTCGACCTCGGCGCCCATCTTGCGGAGGTTGGCGGCGACGGCGGCGATGCGGTCGGATTCTTTGACGCGGAGCTCGCGGGCGTCGCGGACCTCGAGGCCGCTTTCGGTGTAAGGAGCGGCGGCGGCGAGGACAGGAATCTCGTCGATGAGCGCGGCGGTGTCGGCTCCGGCAATGGTGCCGCCGGTCCAGGCTGCGCCGCTGGCTTCAATGCCGCCGACTAGCTCGCCGTGGTGCTGCTCGATTTGGCCGACCGCGATTTTGAGGCCCATCTGAATGAGGATGTCGAGCAGGCGGGCTCGGGTGGGATTCATGAGAATGCCGGGCAGCGAAATGTGCGAGCCGGGAAAGAGCGCGGCAGCGCAGAGAAAAAAGGCGGCGCTGGAAAGATCGCCGGGAACGCGGGCTTCGATGGCGATGAGGGGCTGGTGTCTGCGAATGCTCGATCGGTTTCCTTGACGCTCGATTTCGGCGCCGAAGGCTTGGAGCGCCAGCTCGCCGTGGTCGCGGGTGCGGATAGGCTCTTCGACGGTGGTTTCGCCGTCGGCAAAAAGGCCCGCGAAGAGGACGCAGGATTTTACCTGGGCGCTGGCGACTTCGGGCTTGTAGTGGATGGCCTTGAGCGCGCCGCCGTGGATTTTTAGCGGAGGGCGGCCGGCGTCGGAGGAGGTGATGGCTGCGCCCATTTCGGTGAGCGGCTTGATGATGCGAGCCATGGGACGGCGGGAGAGAGATTCGTCGCCGAAGAGCTCGCTGACGAAAGGCTGACCGGCGAGGATGCCGCTCAACATGCGCATGGTTGAGCCGGAGTTGCCGCAGTCAAGCGGGGCGGATGGCGGTTGGAGTTGGGACACGCCCGACGCGGAGCCCAGGCCGGTGACTTCGATGGCGGCGTCTTTTTCACCTTCGGTGCGGCGATGCCGGGCGCCAAGTTGCTCCATGCAGGCTAGAGTGCTGGCGCAGTCGCGGGCGGCGGAAAAATTGTGGAAGCGGCTGGTGCCGCGGGCAAGAGCCGCGAGCATGGCGTAGCGGTGGGAGATGGATTTATCTCCGGGAATGCGGATGACGCCTTGGATGGAGCGGGCGGGTTGGATGGTGGTGGATGGCATGGACAGTACATAGTAAAACAGGCTTTCGGCTTTGGGCTTTCGGCTTTGGGCTTTGGGCTTTCGGCTTTCGGCTTTCGGCGTCCGTCCTCCCGTCCTTCGTCCTTCGGCTTCTCGCTGCTCGCTTTTTGCCGTTCGCTATTCGCGACTCACGGCCGCATTTTCTTGTAAACTTCATCGCTCCCACAAATTATTGTTGGGCTGATAGAGTAAGCATCAAAGTTCTCAAGGCCATTGTTTTGTTCTGCCGGCATTCGGCTTGGCGTCCGTTGGCGCGGGTTGGATATGACTTTTGTGTCTTGGTTTGGTTGATTGGATAGATTCGAGTTATTCATGGTGGTTTCGTTGAAATCGGCGGCACTTCTTCTCCTTTCAGTTTTGCTTGGCTGTTTGCCTGCTTTGGGGCAGGATTCGACTGCGTCTATGCCGGGGAGCATTACTGGAACCATCGTCGATCAGAGTGGCGCGGTGGTTGGCGGCGCGCAGATCAAGCTCACCTATTTTGACGCGAAGCTGAATGCACAGGTGCGGTCGGCGGTTTCAGACAGCGATGGGCAGTTCTTTTTTTTCAAGGTGAGTCCCGGCGACTTTAAGTTGGAGATTGCTGCGGCGGGGTTTGAGCCGAAGACTTACTCCGGAACTCTCCATGGGGGCGAGGTTGAAACTTTACCGCAGATCGCGATGAACGTGGCTGAAGCTCATACCGAGGTGCAGGTTGGACTGAACCAGGTGGAGATTGCGACGGAAGAGATCAAGATTGAAGAGAAGCAGCGGGTGCTGGGGGTAGTTCCGAATTTCTATGTCAGCTATGTTCCCAATGCGGCGCCGCTGGATGTGAAGCAGAAATTTCAGCTGGCATTACGCTACACTGTCGATCCTTTCACGTTCTTTGTGGTGGCGGCGACGGCGGCGATCGAGCAGGGGCAGAATCATTTTGCCGAGTATGGGCAGGGCGCGCAGGGTTACGGCAAGCGCTTCGGCGCGACTTATGCCGACACGGTGACGGGCACGCTGATCGGGGGCGCCATTCTGCCCTCGCTGCTGCACCAGGATCCGCGCTATTTTTACAAGGGGACGGGGTCGGTGCCGTCGCGCGCCTTGTATGCGATGGCGGCCACTCTCATTTGCAAGGGCGACAACGGGCACTGGCAGCCGAATTACTCAAATGTGCTCGGAAGCCTGGCGGCGGGGGGCATTTCGAACCTCTATTATCCGAATCAGGACCGGAACGGCGCGGGCTTGACGGTGGAAAACGGCGCTATCGGGATTGGGGCGTCGGCGATCGAGAATTTGTTTCAGGAATTTATTGTGAAGAAGCTGACACCGAAGCGGGCGGGGAAGAACGGGCAGCCGTGAGGGGGAGGGTAGATTACAAATTGGCGGTTCGCCGGGTCACGCTGTACCCTATCTCCGACTCGGATGATCGACTTATCGCGAAATGCTGACTTCGGGCGTTTCATCAGCCCTCTTTCCGCGTTTCTATTTACGGTGTTAGTCCCGATCTCGCTCGCGGCAATCTTCTCGTTTGGCGCCCCGTATTCCTTTGCGCTTGGAAGGTCCCGCTGGATGGACCTGCGTAGACGAATTCATATCTTTTTCTTAATCGAGATAGCAGCGTTGTGGGCGTTATGTGATTCGCACCGGCCGAGGAGTCGACTCGGGATGTGGAGCGCCTTGGTTGTTGGAGTCGTGATCGTGTTGTTGGCTTGCTACGCTTTGGACAGAATCTTCCTGGAACACAAATGGGCGCTTGGTGATGTCGTGCGATTAGCTTTCTGGCGCACGCTCTCGCCTACAGTTGCTCTCGTGCTCGTCGCGATTGGATTTGACGCGCTTTATGACCACAGTCTCGCGGCCGTTTTGTGTCTGATTGCCGCAGCGATACTTGCGAGAACCGGCGACATAGGATTGCGCTTTGCGGAGGGCATGAAGTTACAGGTTGTAAAATCGGGAGCCGCCTACAAAAGGGCATTTGTTCTGGCGAAGGGCATGGGGATCCCCCTGAAGCGCGTTTACGTCGTCCCAACCGGTCGAGGACACCTCACGAATGCTTATGGGCTGAGCAACAGCATTGCTTTGACTGACAACTACGGGAAGTTTCTTCATGGACCACTTCTTGACTTTGTTATCGGGCATGAGCTTGGTCACGTAAAAGCGCGGCACGGACACCGGAGACTTGTCATCGTGGGAACTATCTATGCTTTCGTCGGCATTCTGGCGATTGTCGTCTCATATGGGTTAACAGCTCTACGCCCGCTCTTTGACATAGTGGCAATACTTGGGCCGGTTCTTGCTATCCGTTACGTCTCGCGGCGCGATGAATATGAGGCAGACAGGGTTGCCGCGGAGCTGACGCAGGACCCGGAGGCTGGGATCAAGGCGCTCGCGAGTCTGTATCGTATTACCGAGACGCCTGCCAATTTTAGCTGGGCGGAAGAGTTATTCATGACGCATCCGTCGCTTGAACACAGAGCACGGGCAATCGGCGAGATTGGGAATCTGGCAGGCGAGCGAATCACGAATGCCGTGGCGGAAGCAGCGACCGGCGAGGTCATTCCCCACTGAGTGGGCGCCAAGTCTATGCCGCGCTTACTGACTCCATCGACGGCACGTCATTTTAGTTCAATACTCGGCAAAAACTTTGGCGCTTGCCTTGCCTTTGTGGCCTGCTCGAAGGCATAGGCGAGCTTGATCAGAACCGGCTCGCTCCAGGCGCGGCCGAAGAAGGAAATTCCTACCGGCAATCCGGAGATGAACCCGGCGGTGACGTTGAGGTTAGGATAGCCGGCGACGGCGGCGGCGTTGGAACTGCCTCCGGCGACGTGGTCTCCGTTGATGAGGTCGGTGAGCCAGGCGGGACTGCCGGTGGGGGCGACGATGGCGTCGAGTTGGTGCTTGTCCATAAGCGCGTCGATGCCCTCGGTGCGCGCGAGTTGATGATTCTTCGCGAGCGCGTCGAGATACTCCTTCTCAGTAAGTGGGCCCTTGGCTTCGGCTTTGATGAACAGGTCCTGGCCGAACCAGGGCATTTCTTTTTCGCGATTGCGCTGGTTGAAGTCGATGATGTCTTTGAGGGTCCGTACCTGCAGAGTTCGAACCTGGACCGCGCCGCCGGGCGCGCTCGCGAGGCGCGCGAGATAGGCGTTGAGGTCAGATTTAAGTTCGTAAAGCATGACGAGCATTTCGGTGTCGTCGAATTTGCCGAAGGAATCGAGGTCGGCGGGATCGACTAGGGTTGCGCCTTGCTTTTTCAGGACGTCGAGAGAGCGCTCCATGAGGGCGTCGACGGCGTCGTTGAAGCCGAAATATTTTCGGGCGACGCCGATGCGCGCGCCTTTGAGGCCATTGGGATCGCAGAAGCGGGTATAGTCCGGTTGCGATTTGCCGGCGCTGGCGCTGGTGGCCTCGTCGTCGGGATCGACGCCGGCGAGCGCGCCGAGAAGGATGGCGGCATCGCGCACGGTGCGGCACATGGGCCCGGCAGTATCTTGCGAGTGCGAGATGGGAATGATGCCGGCGCGGCTGATGAGGCCGACGGTAGGCTTGATGCCGGCGATGCCGTTGGCCGACGACGGGCAGACGATGGAGCCGTCGGTTTCAGTGCCGATACCGGCGGCGGCGAAATTGGCGGAGACGGCTGCGCCCGTGCCGGAACTGGAGCCGCAGGGATTGCGGTCAAGGGCGTAGGGATTTTTGGTCAGGCCGCCGCGGCCGCTCCATCCGCTGGTGGAGTGGCTGGAGCGGATGTTGGCCCACTCGCTGAGATTGGTTTTGCCGAGAATGACGGCGCCGGCAGCGCGCAGCTTTTGCGCGACAAAAGAATCTTTGGGGACTTTTGCGCCGACGAGCGCGAGCGATCCGGCGGTGGTCATCATGCGGTCGTCGGTGGCGATGTTGTCTTTAATGACGATGGGAATGCCGTGCAGCGGGCCGCGGAGGTTGCCGGCCTTGCGCTCCTGGTCGAGCTTTTCGGCGATGGCGAGCGCGTCGGGATTCATTTCGATGATGCTGTTGACGGCGGGGCGTCTACCTTCTTCGCGCATGTCGAGGTCGGTGATGCGATCCCAGTATTTTTCGGCGAGGGAGTGGGCGGTGAATTTGCCGGATTTGAGGCCGTCCTGGAGATCGGAGATGGTGAGCTCTTCGAGTTCGAAGGGCTTGGGCTGGTAGGGAACGGCTTTGGTGGCTGCGCTTACAGAGGGAGTCAGGCTAGCGGTTGCGGTGATGGCGGCGGACTGTAGGAATGCACGGCGGGTGAAGGGAAGTTTGCGGGGCATGAGCAGTAACTATACAGCTTTGAGCTATGAGCTTCGAGCTATGAGCTTAAACCTGGAGCCGTGACGGTTCCTGGCCGTGCTTTGTGCAGAGGAGATTGTAGGGGTCCCCTCGGCTTCGCTCGGGGCAGGCTCTTCGACTGCGCTGGCTCGCTTTGCTCACTGCGCTCCGCTCAGGAAGACATATGGAGGAGGGTTCGGCGCTTTCGGCACAAGGCACGAGGCGCAAGGTGGTGGTTTTAGTTTGTGGCTCGAATCTAGCTTTGGCTCGGGTCTAGCTTTGGCTCGGGTCTAGCTTGTGGCTCTGGTCTAGCTCGTGGCTCGGGCTTGGCCCGTCGCTCGCGGCTCGTCGCTCGAAGCTATTTTCTGGCGGCGGCTTCGGCCAGGATTTCTTGCGGGACTTCGCGGAGGGTTACGCAGAACCCGAACATCGGAGTTTCTGTGCCGCGGCCCCAGCGGTTGACCTCCCAGTGAGCGCGAATCGCGGTGATCTCGGGCTTGGCGGAGAGATCGACGAGGAGCGGGTTTTCGCCGCGATAAAACTTCTGATCGAAAGAAGCGATGGGCTTGGCATCGAAGGTGGTGCCATCGGCAGAGCCCTGGACGCTGACGTCGATAGATTCCTGCTCGATGATGTCGGCGATGATGAGGTTGAGCAGGAAGATGCGCGTGGCGCCGGCGCTGACGTCGACGGCGGGACCATCGCCCTTGGCGGTTGCGATGGTCTTTTCGGGGACGAGGAAGGCTTCGATCATGACAAGTGAGTTTAGCAGAATGGCTGTGGGAGGAATGTGACGAGCTTCACTGAGGGGGGCACCTGAAAGCGGTCACCGGTGACCGGTCACCGGGACTTGGCGTCACAACAGCGGGACGAAGTCGAGGAACTGGCGGAGGAGCGGCGCTACGGATTCCGGGCGCTCCCAGGGGGCGTAGTGTCCGGCTTTTGGGATCATCTTGAGGCGGCTGCCGGGGATGTTTTGGCGCATGAGTTCGCCGTCGGCGGCAGTGGTGAGGACGTCTTCTTCGCCGATGACGATCAGTGTCGGCAGGTTGATGTGCTTGAGGTCGGAAACGGAGTCGGGGCGATCGGCCATGCCGCGCAACACCTGGCTGATGTTTTGTGGCGACATTTTGCGCATCATGGCGAGAGCGTTTTGGACGAGGTCGGGGCGCGAAGAGACGGTGGTTGCGCCGAGGAGCTTTGGGATCTGGGCTTCGAGGAATTTCTCGGTTCCCTGCTCGATTACGAGGTCGGCATTTTTGAGGCGGGCGGAGCGGGCTTCGGCGGTATCGGCCTGGGGACGCGTGTCGCAGAGAGCGAGCGCGGAAACTCGCGAACGGTAGCGGCGGAGAAACTCAAAGACGATATAGCCGCCGATGGAACAGACGATGAAAGCGGCTTTTCCGACGCCCGTGGAATCCATGATGCGGGCGATGTCGGCGGCGTGTTTGGCCATGACGGCGGGACCGTGACCGGCTTCGGAGTCGCCGTGTCCGCGAAGGTCGGGGAGGATGAGGCGGTATCGCGACAGCAGCGCGGGGATGATGGGAAGCCAGAATTCGTGATGGACGGGAAACGGGTGCAGAAGAACGACGGCGGGGCCGTCGCCCTGGATGTCAAAGAAGATTTCGGCGTCATCGCTGCGCAGCGAGTGCATGGCGGAATCGTAACAGATTGGGCTTTGGGCTTTCGGCTTTGGGCTTAGCCCGCTACCGGTTGCTGCGGGTGGATGGTTACTGGCATCGGCGGGAGGGCAGGCTCCTCGGGGATGATGATCCAAGCCAGGATGTAGGCGATGATTCCGGGGAAGCATCCGGCGGCGAAGGTCAGAAAGACCCACAGAATGCGGACGAGCGAAGTGTCGAGGCCGAGATGCTCGGAGAGCGCCGCACAGACACCGGCAATTTTGCGGTCGGTGCGGGAGCGCAGGAGTTTGGGGGGATGGTGCGGATAGGCGACGGCGCGTCCGCAGTTGGAGCAGAAGCGGGATTGGTCGTTGATGATTGTGCCGCAGGCGTTGCAGTAGAGCGTGCCGGTCATGGTCCACCCCCTGATTAATTATACGAGGGCCGGGGTCGGAATGTTCCTGGGCAGGGTTCACTTGACGGCTGTGGCTCCAGTCGTTCTCATCGTTGAGTGGTGTCCTAAATCTGAATTTCCACCACAGAGACACGGAGACACAGAGGAACCCCAACCATTCGGTAAAGACCTTTCATTGCCGGTTTCTGCGGGTTCAAGGCGTTCTCTGTGACTCTGTGGCTCCGTGGAAAAGGCAAGTTAGGACACCGCGAATCGTTGCGATTCCTGTCGGCGGATTGATGAAGGCGGATGTGATAGCGCGATGGGCGTAGTCGAAGATGTCCGGAGATTGTTGCAGGATCTGGTCACGCCGGAGATGCGCTCATTAGGGGGTGAGGTCAAGGCCAACAGCGAGAAGATTGTCGATCTGCGCGCGGAAATGAATCGCCGATTCGACTACCTTGAACGATCCTTCCGGCTTGATGAGAGAATCAGCGCCGTGGAAGATCAGATTCGAAAGCGCCCGCCGGCTATTTCGCGTCGCGCAACCGCGGCTGCGCCGAGGCTACCGGCTCTGGTATCGGTCCAAGCAGTCGCTTGGCCATCGTCCACATTTCACGGCGGAATTTGCGCATAAACCACCGGAACCTTCGGAATCGCAAGTTGTAAATGTAATACCAGATGTAGGTCACCGATTGCAGGAACGCCAACTGCCGCAGCGTGAGTCCCTCAACCTTGAGCGCTCCGCCGAAGTACTTGTCATACGCGCGCCAATCTTCGGTCAGCAGCTCGTAGCCGAATTTGCCCTCACGCGCCATGTTCCAGATCTCGGTCCCCGGATACGGCACCATCACTCCCACGGCAATCGAATCGGCGCGCGAGCGCGCAGCCAGACGCACCGTCTTCAGCGCAGTCTGCCAGGTTTCGCCGGGGTGTCCAAGAATGAAAAAAGCCGCGGCTTTCAGTCCCGCCTGCTGGGCGGAACGAATCGCCTTCAGCGCCATTTGCGGTGTGATGTCTTTGCAGATGCGCTTCAGAATCGCCTCGTCTCCCGACTCCACTCCAAAACTCACCCGGAAGCACCCCGTTTCCTTCATCTTCCGGTATCGCTCCAGTTCGGCGACGTTCACCCGCGAATTGCAGCCCCAAGGGAGAACGCGCCCCTGGCGCTGATTTCTGGCGTGCAGCTTCTCCAGGAATTCGTCGAGCCAGTGCTTGTTCAGGCCAAAAGTCTCATCGCGAAACCAGATGTCGTGCTGCCGCAGCTTCTCTTCGATGGCGTCGATCTCGGCCAGCACGTTATCCACGCTGCGCAAGCGCATGCGCCGCCCCAGCATCCTCTGGCAAAACAGGCAGCCATACGGGCACCCGCGCGCCGTCATCATTCCCCAGGAGAGCTTGGGGAAAAGATGCCACGCCGGAAACGGGATTTCGTCCAGATTCTCCAGCCACGGACGAACTCCAGTACGCACAATATGGCCATCTTTGCGGAAGGCGATTCCCAGCACGTCGCCAAGTTCCGTCAGCTTCCCGCCACTAGCCTTCGCCTGAGCCATCTCCGCCAGGGTCAATTCGCCTTCACCCACCACTGCGACGTCAATCGGCGCAAACTCTTCCAGCGTTCGCTCCGGCAGCGCCGAACTGTGCGCTCCACCCACAACTGTCCAGATCTGCGGCTGCTCGCGCTTCACCACCTCACAAACCGCGGCCGCCGCGTGAATCTCGTGCGTCATCGAGGTCACGCCGAAAATCTCCGGCTTAAACTCCACCAGATGCTGCCGCAGCATCTCGTCGGTCAGCCTCTGGTTCTTGGCGTCGAGCACGCGCACGCTGTGCCCCTGCTGCATGAGATAGGCCGCGAGGTAACCAAGCCCCAGATGCCCCTGCCCCTTACGGTGCGTCTGCGAATAGTTCTTGATTTCGGGGTGCAACAACGTGATATTCATCGCGCACCATCACCAATCTACCGGTCGGGGGGTTGATCGGCGAATCCTAGGCAGTAACCTACTTGGTAAGAGATCGAAGAAACTCGAACGATCGAGCCATCGGGATGAAGCGCTGAATTCCCGACAGTTTATGACTATATACCTGGGACTGATCGTAAACCGATTTTTAATCGCACATTGTGGAGTAATTGAATCCGATTCGCAGCGCCAAAAGGGGCACCTTGCTAGGTATATCGCTCCCACCTATCGCGTATCCACTCCGAACCCCAGAATCGCCGTCACTTCTACTGGTTCATCCCCCCGAAATGCCGGACGAAATTTCCAGCTCTGCAAAGCTACCAGTATTTTGCTCGTCGTCTCAGCCGCTCCCGGCTCCAGTACTTTGATGTTCTTCAGCATTCCCGAACGATCCAGGGTGCACGCCAGAATCACTCGCGTCGAGCGCAGTCCCGCCGGCAGTTCCTTGCGCATCGCCTCCGGCGCACTCAATGACTCCCCCGTAGGATGCGCGGCTGAGCCCGGATCCGAATACTGCATCACTGCCGTCCCCAACGCCGTATCGATGTAGATCGAGTAGTTCTTGCCCTTGAGAAATCCGTAGTAGCCGGTGCCAAAAACTCCTCCCGACCGTGGCCCCGCCTCAACCGTCGCTTCAAATCCCCGATGCGACCCGGTCGACGAACGAGCCGGTCCATTGCCCGGCGCATTCCCGCCCGCAGGCCCGAAGCTTGGTAGCGTGATCGTCGTCGTTCCTCCTTGTACGGAAACTCCCGGTACAGCCGGCGACCCGCTCGTTCCGCTTCCGGTTCCGCCGCTCCCTGGGTAAGGCGAGATTCCCCCGCGCGCGCTCGCGTCCGATCCTCGTCCCGCGCCCTCGCGGCCCGCGCCCGAGCCTCCGCCTGAAAGTCCGCTGCCCGGCCCATTGCCGCGCCCAATCCCCGATCCGCCTCCGCTCCCTCCGAGGCCGCTCTTCGCATTACCTTCGGGAGACATCGCAATCGCTCCGCCGCTACCCCCGTTCGGCAGCCCAACTTTCGACCCCGGCTGGCTCGAAACCACTACGCCGTTTCCCGGCGCGTTTCCATTGTTGCCCGGAGGCGCAACCGACGAGCCCAAATCGAACGCGCCGCCGCTTCCGTTGCCTTTGTTCCCTCGCCCGTTCCCGCTCGCCGATTTCCCTCCGCCAACCGAGCTGCCGATTGTCGGAGGCGGAGGCACCACCGCGTTCGCGTCGAGTCCCGTTCCTCCACGCCCATTGCGCGCATGTCCGCCCGAGACTCCGCTCCCCGCTCCACCGAGGCTCACCGGTGGAGGCACGACTTCGGCAGCCAGCGTTCCGCCGCCTGATCGTCCCCGCCCCTGCACTCCTCCCGCCGCGGCGGAAGGCGGTGGTGGAACCGGCTGCGTGCGCAGGTCTCCGCTGCGTGCGCTTCCCCAACTGTTGATCTCGTGCGCCACCGAAGGCGGCGGAGCAACCACCGTTTGCTGCGGCAACGAGAGCTTCGCGGCGGAAGACAGTTCGCGTGCCGGCGCCGACACCGGTGGCGCGACCACGTCCACCGTCTCTGACATCCGTGCTCGCGAGCTGGCGATATCGCGCGCCGCCGCCGAAGGCGCGGGCGCCACCACGGTCGAAGCAATCGAGTTCGAAGCGCGCAGCTTATCGGCGGAGACATTCGGCGCTGGCGCAATCACCGTCGCGCTATTCATCGCCAGTGATCGCCGCGCGTCGCGCGTAACGTCATGCGCAACGTCCGGAGCGGGAGCGATCGCACTAACCCCCAGCGCCGGCCGGTTGCGGTTCGCCGAACCCACTTCCGGTGCCGGCGCAACAACCGCAACATTCGGCACCACCGGCGCCACCAGCCTCGCCTGCATGCCCTCCGCCGGAGGCGGTCCCGGGATCGGTTTGAACGCCAGCAGGTTCGCCACCGCCGAATCGCTCTTCGGCAAATTCACCTTCGGCGCGTCCACAATCGTCTCGCCCGCTTTCGTTCCCCGCGCGACCTTAATCGTCTGTGTGCGGTGGTACGCCTGCTGTCCGCCCGCCCGTCCCGACTTCCCCATCTCCGCTCCGCCTCGATCGGCGGTCTGCGGCAGTTCGTCGCCGGTGTAGTAAATCACATCCCATTTCGGCCGCTGCGGCGGCACAAACGGCTGCAACGTCGCGATGCGCGCCGGCAGTACGATCATCGCAATCAGCAGCAAACACTCGAGCGCCCACGCCGCCACCATCCCGCGATAAGGAAAAATTCCAACCGGAGCCTCGCCCGCCAGCGCCAGAGGCGCCCGCCGCAGCGCCGGCCGCAGCGCCGTCTTGAACTCCAGCCACGGCGACGGCCACTCCACCAGCAGATGAGGCGGCTCTAGTCCTTCGGTAGCTTCGTGCGCACTTTCGGGAATGGCTTCAATTTCAGGCACAGCGCTCAGTTCGGGCCTTTTTGGGGGATTGGTCTGAGTTTACCGTGAGAACGGTCCCGTCGCGGGAATTTGTTGCCCTTCGCTTCCGAAGAAAATCCCGCTGTGAACCTCAACCAAGGCCCCCCTTGCGACCCGAACCGAACCGCCAAGGCTTCCCAAAATGGCGCGTACGAATCTGGTACGAAATTCGAGCTATGTAATGTATCGAACCGTCTTTGACGATACAAGAGCGTATGAAGTTCGTTTGCGCGGATCGCCTCACTCCCTCCCGCAAACATCAGTTTAGGTGGAAAGTCCTGGGCCCGAACGGATAAGGAAAGACAGAACGGAAAAACTTACGGAAAGATTGATCTCCTCTTTTGCTTTTGCAATCCCGGCGGGAACGCTCCGTTTTTTCGGCGGGGTCGCCGGCGTCATCCTGCTGTTCTGGCTGATTCGAGTATTGTTTGATCGCCTCGACGGAAAGCGCTAACGGCAAACCCCACATCCTCTGTTCAAGTATCCCTTGCTCCGCTCTCGCCGGGTGCTTCTTCTCCCGCGTCGCGCCCCCCCCATGAATGCCGCTATGATCTTCCCTGCGGCTTATTCGGCCGCCGCTCCATGTTCCGGCAGCCTGCCTTCCAGCAGTTCGTGCAGCCGATTCGCCGGACACCGCAGTCCCACAAAAAAGCTGCCGAATAGCGCATACACCGCGCTCACCTGATCGAAGCGCATCTCGTAAATCAGTTTCTTGAATACCAGCGGATCGTCGGCAAACAAATCCACGCCCCACTCCCAGTCGTCAAAGCCGATCGAGCCGGTAATGATCTGCTTCACCTCACCCGCATAGCGCCGTCCTACCAGGCCATGCTCGTTCATCTGTCGCTGCCGCTCTTCCATGGGTAGCGTATACCAGTTCTTGTCCTCGCCGCGCAGCCGGTTCATCGGATAAAAGCAGACGTACCGATTCGGCGGCATCCCCGGAAACAGCCGCGGGCTCATCGCCTCCTTCTGCCGCGCCACCGTTTCGGCGATCGCTTTCTTCCATTTTTCCGAGTGCGGCTCGACCCCACGCTCCGCCAGTTGCTTGTAAGTCTTCAGGCTCGATTCGTACAGTCCCAGCTCGATCACGGAGAGATACGAAGTCGTCGGTTCGAGAAAATCGCTCAGCCGTATCCGCGCCAGTTCGAGTTCCGCCTGATTCAAATCCGCAAAACTTTCGCGGAAGTGGATCAACATCAGGTCGCCCTTATGCCCGATAAGGGAAAACAACGCCGACTGGCCGTTCTGGCTCGCCTCCATTTTGCCCAGCAGCGCCGACGCCTCGGCCGCAATCTCGCGCCGATGGCCTTCGTTGATCTCGCGCCACGCCGTCCACCGGAACCGCATCATCTGGTGCAGCGTGGCATAGCCTTCCACGGTAAGTGGAACGGCAGGAAGTTGCGCTTCGGCGGTGGGCGCCGGCGCGGAATGGGTTGGAGTCATGCAAGCATTGTAATCGGGCCCTGTCATCGGGTCACGCCATCGGGCCGACCCATCGGGTGATCGGGCCATTGAATCATTGGGCCATTGAAAGTCGAAGGCCTTTGAACTCAAATGACCCCATGGCCAGATGACCCGATCACCCGATGGTTGTGCCCGGTATCCGCCGCGCTAAGGGGTGAGATTGCCGCCGCACAGCCCCTTGTGCTACAAGCGCTATATGAGGAAATGGATCAACGATAGGATGAAACGCCGCAAGAAGACTGGCGGCGCACCCAAGGAGCAGGCCAACGCGCCCGAACCCCTCCAGCCGAAATATTTCGAGAGCGACGTAGCCGAACCGCCGGCAGCGCGGAGCCAAGAGACTCCAGCGGAATCGGCTCCATCTCCCGAGCCTCCAAAGCAGCCCTCAACCCTGCGCCCACAGCGCCCGCCTCAGCCCCGCACGCCTCAGCCACGTCCCGCGGAACCGCGTGCCACCGAAGACGACAGCGACGGCCGCGAGACACAAGCCGACTTCGAACTGGGCATTCGCGGAGTGCCCGAACTACCGCTGGCCGCTGCCGTTTCAGGCGAAGGCCGGGTTCGTCCCTCGCGAAGGCACAAGAAACGAGGTGGGCGAGGCGGCGACCGTCGGCAGAACACCGGCTCGCGGGGTCCGGCGCGCAACCAGCCGCCAGCCGCGCGGGTTGCGCCGAGCAATATTCCAACCGGCCATGCTCCAGCCAGTAACGTTGCGGCCGGCAAGCTTGCGGCTGATAACGACGACACTGCTTCCGCCGAAACCATAGCCGTGGAGATGCCGCCCCTCACCCCCGAATCGGCCAGCGAGCTCACACCTACCTTGCCCTTGCCGTTGTTGCCAACACCACCCGCGGAAGCCCCGGCCTCTACCGAAGCGGTCACAGCGCAGGCGATTCAAAGCGCCGCCGTCACCCCTCCAGCGGCGGTCACTCCCCGCCCCAGCAAAGGCACGGTCGTACTTGCGATCGGCCTGCCCGGCTCGGGCAAAAGTTCATGGTTCAAGCGCCATAATATTCGTCCGCTGTCCAGCGACCTGCTCCGCGAACTTTTGTTTGACAACGAACTGGAGCAGCGCTTCCAGGATTTGGTCTTCTCCAATTTGCGTTCGATGTTGAAGGCGCGCCTCATCGCCCGCCGCCCCATGAGCTACGTCGACGCCACCAATCTCACTCCTCACGATCGCCATAGCTGGATCAAGCTCGCGAAGGACTACGGCTACGACGTCCAAGGCTTGTTCTTCGATGTCCCGCTCGACGTCTGCCTCGAGCGCCACCAGCGTCGAGGCCGCGTCGTCCCCGAAGAGATCATGCGCAAGATGGCCGGCAAGCTCCGTCCGCCCACCTTCGAGGAAGGCTTCTCCAAGATCACAGTAGTGCGGGTAAAACAGAAAGATGCCGCAAGCGCCGAGCTATAAGCGAACGTAATCGTGTGGAATTTCTCGGCTGCCGCAATCTCTAGTTGCTCTGGGTTGCTCGTAGCTCAAAGCTCATAGCGATAGCTTGTAGCTCCCCGCTATCCTTTCAGATGCGGCAGCAGTTCCTTGAACGCCGGTGCGCCCGATGACCGCAGCAGCTCGTAAATCATCATTTCGGTGGAAGACAATATCGCGCCGGCGGCCCGCATGCGCTCCAGCCCAATCTGCCAATTAAGTTCCGTGCGCGAACTCACAGCGTCGGCTGCAACGTGCACCAGGTACCCCTCGCGAAGCGCGCCCAGCGCGCTCTGCATCACGCAGATATGCGTCTCCATTCCGCAGAGAAGCACCGTCGTGCGCTGGCCGGGCAGCCGCTTCAGCATGCTGCAAAACGCGTCGCTGCCAAAGCAGGAAAACATCAGCTTATCGATCGCCACCGCGTCCGGCAGTAGCTCAACGACTTCGGAAACGGTGTTGCCCAGGCCCTTACTGTATTGCGTGGTGACGAGCGCCGGAATATTGAGAATGCTGGCCAGACGGATCAGCAGCTTCGCATTCCGCACCAGCCGCTCTTTTTGCCAGATCGGAGGCAGCAGTTTTTCCTGAATGTCGACCACAATCAGCGCGCACTGTTCGGGCTCAAGCGCGCGCCGCGCCAGTTCGGCTGACTCCGCCGTGACGTTCGGATGATCGAAGGTAGTATGCATGGCGGGCTCTCCTCGTATCTTCCTGAAGATTCTATCGCGCTCAACATCGCGGCGAATCACAAGCCAGTCAATATCGCGCACACTTCCGTACCCGCCACGGCGTCCCGATTCCGTGTTGACCACCCTTCGGTCCGGACCATAGAATCTACTTACGCCGTGCCAGTTGCTGCCCCCTCGTTCAACGGCTAGGACACCTGCCTCTGGAGCAGGTTATCGGGGTTCGAATCCCTGGGGGGCAGCCAATCAATAAGTGGTTCCCCGGCAAATTTCCTTTTTCCAGTTCCTTAGAATCTAGCGGCCAGTCGGCATCGGAGTCCGGCTTCTCTCTATCGCTCTCGATTTTATACGCCGGAATGCATCGATCTGCGTTTCGCGAAGAGATTACACACTCGTTCCAAGGTGGCGGGAGTCTCCAGTTCCTCGATCGAGAGTTCCAGGTCTGCTGGCGAAAAAATCAGCATCTTTTCCGCCGCTCTTTTTCTCGCGCCGCCTCCGGTAATGTGAAGGAGAACGGCTTCTGCGGACCTGACCCGGCCGGTCTTCGCTGCCTTTATCAACGCCGCGACGGCGACCCCGGCCGCGGGATCCAGGTCGATGCCCTCGTATCTCTCAAACATTTCCCCCGCTCGCAGAATTTCCTCGTTGTCCACGGCGAACATCTCTCCCCGGCTTTCGCGGATCACGTCATACGTTCCGCCGCGTATCGCATAAGGTGGCTGACGGTTCGAAAGCACTTTCGCGACGATCTTATCCGCCAAAATTCGTGCTCTCGCAGGATCGACTTCAACCAGTTCTCGATTTCCTCTTTGCCAGGAATCGTAAATAGGGGTAAAGGGAGCATTTTGGGCGAGCATAAGGCGCGGCGGAACCAGCCCAAACCTGGAATCCCGGACAAGCCTCATTGCACCTTCGTGGGCGGCAATCGCTCCCGCGCCACTTCCGATCCCTTGAAAGTAATAATCCGGAAGTTTGCCCATCGCTTCCACTGCGCTGTAGATCACGGTCGCCATACCGTCGCGCCGTCCAACGTTCTTGACTCCACCCTCGCCGACAAAGCCCGGCTGTTGCGCAACTCTCTCCGCTAGAGCGATGGCGTCGGAGTAGCCGGCGTGTCCCGTGAGGCGAACGACTTTTACGCAGGCACGCAAAGGCGCGGCAAACCGCAGCTTCTCCATCCCAGAAGAGGGAACGACGATCAAACATGCAAGCTCATTCTCCGAGCACGCTCTGCCGAATGCGGCGGCTGTATTTCCCGCCGACGCTACAACCAGCACTCGAGCGTCGGGTCTCGGAATTCGAGAAAGCACTCCTCCAACTTCAAGTTCTTTGAACGAGGCCGTCTCCAGCTTTGCCCCGCGTTCCGGCCAATATCCGCTAAACGCGATCCAAAGATTCTTCAGTCCCAAGGCCGAACCCAGCTGTTCGCTCCGGTAGGGTACAGATCGAGGAGCATCTTTCAGCCGATTGGCCCGCGGAAGCCAACATTGATAGCGATAAATCCCTTCCGCGTCCGGATCGACTTCAAGCGTCCGTGAGGAGTAGCAGCTTCTGAGTAGTGCGGGAGGATGCGGACTGGGACAGCTCAGCAGAGTTCCGTCGTCGTCGCAGCGACAATCGCAGATTGGACATAGAAGCTGATAATGCACGCGCTTATCTCCCGCCAAAGCCGTCACTTCAGTAAAAACGGGCACGCGCGCCGTATTAGCGACTCTAACTACACTCTTCGGCCCTTGAGCCTTCAACTCACGAATCTCTAACATTCGCCGCCCTAAATTGTGCCGAATCCGTCCCGCTCAAACGAATGACTGCCCGCTGCCGCGTGCGCCTACAACGCGGAAGCAATTCAAATTCCTCTGGAACCTGATAGTTCCGGTTTTTTCGTTCTCAACTATGAAGAGACGATCTTAATTACAACAAGTCATGCTGCTGGGCCGCGAATTGCTGGCGGGCTTGTGAAGCACCAGCGCTCCGGCATTGCGGGGCTTCCGGATGAGATTCTGCTTTACTCCGAAGGCTTACGAAAGCGGCATGGCTTTGAATACTTCCATTTCACAAAACCAATTGCACCAGCACCACACTGGCTTGTTGAAAGTGGTTCAGACGCAGCTCGCCTCTAATCCGGGGTCGATTGACCTGCTCCTCCAGCGCGCTCTCCTCTTCTCGAATTTGGGTCAACTCACGGACGCCAGCAACGATTACATCAAAATCCTCCAATGCAACCCGCACCATCTCGTAGCCTTGAATAATCTGGGCTGCGTGCTGATTGCGACTGGGCATCGCGCCGCCGCCGGTATTGCCTTCCACGAGGCGGTCTTGCGTCATCCCGGCGATGTCATGAGCCGCGTCAACTTAGGTTACTTTCTGCTGGAAGAGGTCGAAAAAGTGACCGTCACTGGACAAACCCAGCGCGCCCGAGAACTACAGTGCGAAGCCCGTGACCACTTCCAACAGGTTCTTCGACTGAAACCCGACAACGAAAAAGCCCACGAAGGCTTGTCTCACCTGCTGGAAGATTTGGGAGAGCCCGAAAAGGCCGACTTTCACCGCCGTGCCGCTTTTCAAAAGCGCTGGATTTTCCCCTTGCCCTATCGCGGCGAAGCCGCTCCGATCTCCGTCTTGCACCTGGTCTCCACAACCGGAGGCAATGTCCGCCTGCAACGATTTCTCGACAACCGTATCTTCAAGACGTTCGTATTGTGCCCGGAATTCTATGATCCGCAAACCGAGTTGCCCGCTCACCAACTGGTCGTCAATGGCATCGGCGATGCGGAGCTATCGTCTCGCGCCCTCGCCGCGGCTCGCTCTCTATTGGCTAGTACCCAGGCGCCGGTAGTGAATCCTCCAGCCGCAGTCATGGCTACGGACAGAGCTACGAACGCCCGGCGCTTGTCCGAGATCCCCGGCGTGGTTACTCCAATCACCGTCATTCTGTCACGCGAGCAACTCTGTGACCCGCATGTCGCCTCCCGGCTCGCCGCGCTTGGCCTCGCCTTCCCCCTCCTCGTCCGCGCCCCCGGATTTCATACCGGTCTGCATTTTCTGCGGGTCGAATCCTTCGACGCGCTCGCACCCGCAATCGCGGAGATTCCGGGCGATGAAATCATCGTCATGCAATATCTGGATACGCGCGCACGCGATGGCAAAAGCCGCAAGTACCGGGTAATGATGATTGGCGGCCGGCTCTATCCCTTGCATTGCGCCATCTCGAGTCACTGGAAAATCCATTACTTTACCGCCGAGATGGCCGAAAGTTCCGAGCATCGGGCGGAAGATGCGGCATTCCTCGAGAACATGCCGCGCGTTCTCGGCCCACTCGCCATGAACGCTCTCCACAAAATTCACTCCACGTTGGCGCTGGATTACGGCGGAATTGATTTCGGTTTAAATGCGCAAGGAGAGATCCTCGTCTTCGAAGCTAACGCCACGATGGTAGTCAATCCACCAGAACCGGACGAGCGCTGGAACTACCGCTTGCCGGCTTATACGAAGATCCACTCTGCCATTCAGAACATGCTGATCGAGAGAGCTGGCGTCGTTCCCGCGCCGCAATCTGCACCGCCCGCGCATTGAAATACGACCCTTCCGCCTGCCCAGGAGACTCGATATAGCCTACCTCCGCCAACTCAAACACTCTCCAGCACCAGCCTCAGGTACTTCCAGAAATCCTCCACCGACGAAATCTCCACCCGCTCGTTCGGACTGTGCGGCCCTACAATCGTCGGCCCAAACGAGATCATTTCCATCCCAGGATATTTCTCCCCAATCACTCCGCACTCCAGCCCCGCGTGCATCGCAATCAGCTCGGCCGGTTCGCCAAAAAGCTTCTTATGCACCTCCTGGCACTTGCGCACGATTTCGCTATTGGGTTCCGGCTTCCATCCCGGATATTTCCCGCTATGCTCAACCTCAAATCCCGCCAGCCGGCAAACCGTCGCCACCATCCTCGCCGCCGCCGTCATGCTGCTCTCGATCGCGCTCCGCTGGCTGGTGACAATCTCCACCATGTCGCCCTTGCTCGTGACCGTCGCGAGATTCGTCGAAGTCTGCACCAGCCCGGAAACATCCGGACTCATCGCCAGCACGCCGTGATGCAGGCTCGCTAGCAGCGCCACCGTCTGTTTCGCATCCGCAGCCTCGAATACTTTTTCCGGACGCTCCGCTTTTTCCACCGTAATCTGAAGGCCCGAATCGAATCCCCCCAGATCCGTTTTGTAGCCTGCTTCCGCGCTCGCAACCAGCCCTTTCAGTTCGCTTTCTTTCGAAGCATCCGCCACCACCACCGCCGAAGCCTCCCGCGGTATCGCATTCTGCGCGCTTCCGCCGTTGATCGCCGCAATCTCCACCGGAATGCGATCAAGCAGCGCCTGCAGCACTCCGCCAAGAATCCGCAGAGCATTGCCGCGTCCCTGATGGATGTCGACTCCCGAGTGGCCGCCCTTCAGACCTGAAACCTTGATGCGCCAAGCCGATCCAGTTCCCGCCGCCCGCAGCGCCACCTTTCGCCGCGCCGTAGTCTTCACCCCGCCCGAGCACCCGATACACAGCGTGCCCTTATCCTCATTGTCCAGGTTAAGAAAATACTTCGACTTCAACACGCCACCCGGGAACTCGGCGGCGCCAGTGAGCCCGCTCTCCTCGTCGATGGTAAAGGCAAACTCCAGCGGCCCGTGCGCGATGTCTGTACTCTCCATCACCGCCAGCGACGCCGCCACGCCCACCCCGTTGTCGGCCCCGAGAGTCGTGCCATCGGCCTTCAGCCAATCACCGTCCCTGACCACCTTGATCGGATCGGTATCGAAGTTGTGCGCCGTGCCCTCGTTCTTTTCGCAAACCATGTCGAGATGACCTTGAAGCAGCGCCATCGGCGCGCCCTCGCGTCCCGGCCGCGCCGGCTTGCGCACCACCAGATTTCCGGCCGCATCCTGCTCCGACGCTAGCCCCAACTTCGTCGCCACCCCGCGCACATACTCGCGCACAGCCGCTTCCTTGGTCGACGCGCGCGGCGTCGCCGCCAATTTGTCAAAGTGCTTCCATACCGCCTTCGGTTCCAGATTTTCCAGTGCAGGCATCATGACAGTCTCCATAAAATTCGAATTAGAAAGTACCAGCTATCCTACCGCGTCAACGCGGATGGTGGCACGCGCGGCAGCGCTCTGGTTTTTCCATAACATTGCTGCGCAGGAAGTCCCGCAACATCCCGCCCGGGCGCTCACTTCCCCACGTGAGTGAAGTCACTGATTCGCCTCGCATCCACATGTAAACATCCCGGCATTCACATCGTTTGAGGAGCGAATGCCGAACCTCAGGATCTTGCGGGCCTCTGCCTGTCTCCTGCTTTTCTTCACCATGTTTAGCCGCGCCAAGGCAACCGAAAATGGCGGCAGCGTCTACCCCGTTGGAGTCGAGACAGTACTAACAGGTGTGCAGCCCCGCCCCGGCGAGACCCGCCTTTACGAGTACACCCTCTTTTATGCCGCCAACGAGTTTGACGGTGCTAACGGCAAAAGCGCCGTCCCGGATTTCCGCCTTCGACTGTTCGCCAACGCCATCAAAGTGACGCACAACTGGGGACTCCGCTTCCTTGGCGGCACAGTCGAAAGCGAGATCGGCGTCCCCTTCGTCTACGAGCATCTGCACACGCAAGCGGGTAGCTCCAGCCAATTCGGGCTCACCAATGTCAATATCATCCCGTTCAGTGTCGCCTGCCAACATGGCGATCTGCACTGGTATTACGAAGCCGACATGTTCCCTGCGGGAGCCGGGTATTCGGCCACGCAAGCCGTCAACATTGGGCAGCACAATCTGGCGATTGCGCCCGTCGCCGGTTTCACTTATCTTCCCCGGCACGCTAAGGGGGAAATCAGTTCGCGCTTCATGTACATCTTCAACGGCTATAACAAAGCCACCGACTATCACAGCGGCAACGAATTTATGTGGGAATACAACGCCGCTTTTGAGATCTCAAAAAAAGTGGCGGCCGGCTTCAACGGATTCTTCTACCGGCAAACCACAGACGACTACCAACACGGAGCCGTTTTCGCGGATGGCTTTCGCGGCCGCGATCTGGCGCTCGGCCCGCAATTGCGCTTTCCGCTTGGCAAACACGGAGGCCTGGCCGTCAAGTACTACCGCGACACTCTGGTTCAAAACAAGCCCTGCGGCAATGCCTTTTGGTTCCAGTTTTCCGTGCCGCTCGGAAAAAGTACACCCTAGCCTCGGTTCCACTTAGGCTCGGCTACATAAGCTCCGGCCGTACGTAAGCTTCGGCACGGTAGCAGTCTCTGAGAACTCCGCGGCCGTTCTCCCCGCCCTTCGCGGTTCAAGCTTTTCGCGGCACGCGCAAATCCGCCCCAGTCATCTCCCCCGGCTCGGCCACGCCCAGCATCCCAAGAATCGTCGGCGAAATATCCCGCAGCGATCCGTTCGGCTTCAGGGTGTACTTGCTCGCATCTTCCGCGATCACGATAAACGGCACCGGATTCGTCGTATGCGCCGTATGCGGCCCGCCGGTGGCCGGATCGATCATCATCTCGGCATTCCCATGATCGGCCGTAATCAGCATCGCGCCGCCCTTGGCCCGCACCGCCTTCTCAATCTCGCCCAGACACGCGTCCACCGTCTCCACCGCCTTGATCGTCGGCTCAATCTTCCCCGAATGCCCCACCATATCGGCGTTCGCAAAGTTGACGATGATCACGTCAAACGTCCCGTCATTCGTCGCTTTCACCACCGCGTCCGCGATTCCCTGCGCGCTCATCTCCGGCTTCAAATCGTAAGTCGCCACCTTCGGCGATGGCACCATTACCCGATCCTCTCCCGGAAACGGTTGCTCCACTCCTCCATTGAAAAAGTAGGTGACGTGCGCATACTTCTCCGTCTCCGCCACCCGCAAGTTGCGCATGTGTTGAGCGCCCATCACGTTCGCCAGAATGTTCGCCATCGACTCCGGCGGAATCACCACCGGCAACGCAAAATTCTTGTCGTACTGCGTCATGCACACATACTTCAAATTCTTCGGCACCCGGTCCCGCGGAATCGCCGCATCCAACTCCGCCGCTCCCGGCAAATCGCTGCCGCCCTTCTCATTCAGATGGCTGTTGCGGCAAAGCGCCCGCGTAATCTCCCGCACCCGGTCCGCTCGAAAATTAAAACAGATGCACGAGTCATCTTCCGAAATCTTACCCAGCGGCTCGCCCCGCGAATCCGTACACACAAACGGCACCACAAACTCGTCCGTCACGCCTTTGTTGTACGACTCCTTCATTCCCTGCACCGCGTCCGTCTGCGTTCCGCCCTCGCCCTTGCCGAAAACCATTGCCTCATAAGCCTTCGAAACCCGCTCCCAGCGCCGGTCTCGATCCATCGCATAATACCGGCCATTCACCGTCGCAATCTTGCCGCAGTTATATTCGCGCATCTTCTGCTGTAACTGTTCCAGATATCCCGCCCCATTGGTCGGCAAAGTATCGCGCCCATCCATGAAGGCATGCACAAACACGCGCTCTAATCCCTGTTGTTTCGCCATCTCGATCAGCGCATAAAGATGCTCCTGCCGAGAGTGCACGCCGCCGTCCGAAACCAGCCCGAACAAATGCAGCCCACGCCCGCCCGTCTTCGCATGTTTCATCGCCTCCACTAGCACCGGATGCGAAAAGAACTCGCCATTCTGCACCATCAAATCGATGCGGGTAATGTCCATGTGCACAATGCGCCCCGCGCCAATGTTGAGGTGGCCGACCTCGCTGTTGCCCATCTGCCCCTCCGGCAACCCAACGAACGGGCCGCTGGTGTGAATGAGCGTATTCGGATACTCCCGCAGCAGTCGGTCATAAGTAGGCTTCCGTGCCAGCGCAATAGCGTTAGCCTTGGTTTCAGCGCGATATCCCCAGCCATCGAGGATGATAAGAATAAGAGGTTTGGGACGAGACAAAGGCAGCTCCTGGCTATTAGCTATTAGCTAAGTCAAATTCGTTGGCCGCGGATTTACGCGGATGTGCGCGGATTACTTATAGAACAGGTCCTCGATTTCCTTGGGCAAAGGATCGTTGAAGTCGTCGGGGACGGTAAATTCGCCCTTGGCTGAGCCAAAGCGACGCCCGTTGGGTGGAGCCTCCACCAAAAGAATCTCGGGCAACACCGTTCCCTCATCAAAATGGCAGCGCACCGCGTCCTGCGCGTTCAGTTTTAGCTGATCTATGGTGTCCGCTTGCGTGAAGATGTTATAGCCGACAGCGCAGGCTACATAGCCGCCTTCGGGCGATTTTCGGATTGAAAAAACAATCTCCATTTCCACAAACTCATTTCCGAGCGCCAGTGGCCCTTAACTTTGCGTGGCATGGCTGCTCAACTCCTCGGTAATTCGTGCGCTTATCAGTTTGCTTGGTTCACCCACGCCGATGCGCTTGTCGCGAACGATTGCGTCATCCGGCCCGATCACCTGAAGTTGGAGAACTGCCCCACCAAAATGCAAAAACGGGGCGCTTCCACTGAAATTCAATACGGCAAGGTCCTTGCGCTTATCCCTCGTCCTAATGATCAGCTGCAAGCGGCCATCCTTGTCGTCTACTTCGGACAGGTAAAGCGCGTTCCTTTGACGGCTATTTTCGATGTCCCTTATTACGGCAGAAGATAGAGTGCGGTAGAAGGCAACTTCGTTACTCACTGTGTCCATATTATTAGTCTAACCCCGATAGTTCAGCGCCCCCAATCCCAAAAACCGCGCCGCATCCCCCAATTCCTCCTCAATCCGCAGCAACTGGTTGTACTTCGAAATCCGGTCCGTCCGCGACGCCGATCCCGTCTTAATCTGTCCCGCTCCGGTCGCCACCGCGAAGTCCGCAATAAACGCGTCCTCGGTCTCGCCCGACCGATGCGAAATCACCGACGTATAGCCATTCCGCCGCGCCAAATCAATCGCGTCCAGCGTCTCGCTCACTGTCCCAATCTGGTTCAGCTTGATCAGAATCGAATTCGCAATTCCCTGATCAATCCCGCGCCCAAAAATCTCAATGTTCGTCACAAAAATATCGTCGCCCACCAGCTGAATCTTCCCCCCCAGCTCCTTCGTCAGATTCTGCCACCCCTCCCAATCGTTCTCGGCCAGCCCATCTTCGAGCGACACAATCGGATAATCGTTCACCCACTTCGCATAAAACCGCACCATGTCATCCGAGCTCTTTGCCGACTTGTCCGATTTCTTGAACACATACTTCCCATCCTGATAAAACTCGCTCGCCGCCGGATCCAGCGCGATGGCAATCTCCTCGCCCGGCTTATACCCAGCCTGCGTGATCGCCTCTAGCACCACCTCAATCGCCTCCACGTTCGACTTTACCGACGGCGCAAATCCGCCTTCATCGCCCACCGCCGTGTTATACCCGCGCTTCTTCAGCACGCCCTTCAATGTATGAAAGACTTCCACTCCCCAGCGCAGCGCCTCCGAAAACGACGGCGCGCCCACCGGCATCACCATAAATTCCTGGAAGTCGACGTTATTATCCGCGTGCGCCCCGCCATTCAAAATGTTCATCATCGGCGTTGGCAACACATTCGCGCCCGCCCCGCCCAGATACCGGTACAGCGGCAACTCGAACGCATTCGCCGCCGCCCGCGCCGCCGCCATCGACACCGCCAGAATCGCGTTCGCGCCCAGCCGGCCTTTATTGTCCGTCCCGTCCAGTTCGATCATCTTCGCATCCAGCCCGCGCTGGTTGGCCGCGTCCAGTCCCGCAACTGCCTCGGCAATCTCGCCGTTCACGTTCTCGACCGCCTTCAGCACGCCTTTTCCTTTGTAAACCTGCTCATCGCCGTCGCGCAGTTCCACGGCCTCGTGCTCGCCAGTCGAGGCACCGCTCGGCACAATGGCGCGCGCCGTAGCTCCGCCATCCAGAAATACTTCGGCTTCAACAGTGGGGTTGCCGCGAGAGTCCAATACCTGCCGTCCGCGAATGTCAGCAATCGATGTTAATGGCATAAGTGCATCCTCTTTCATGATCGATCATCGCCCGCTCGGGCCATCGTGCTCTCAAGCCCGCACCGGGATGAAAGGATCGGTTTTAACAACTTTATGGATCGCGCGAGCATCTCGCGCCGAAAAGGCAAATTATATCGGAGCAACCAGCCACTGGCCTGTGAGCTGTGAACATCGATTTTGGTTAAATCGTTCGCTGTTGGCCTCAGCTGAAATGGACTGTTTCAGGAAATCAGCGAGCCTCTGCCCTCGAGTGATACTCGACAAGCTTCAACTGTTCGTGTTCGACCGTTCCATGGTGCATGTATTCATAGGATGTTATTCCGATTCCCGGAGCGAAATTTAGAATTATCTGGTCTGGCAGCGTGCGAAAGGCAATCTGATAGACACGATACTCGCCATTACCTGAAATGCCTTCGACCGTTTTGAATCGCTGCCTCCATTGTCTCTCGACGACGTTGCAATAATAGCCATCCAGGCGAGTCATCTCTTCGGCTTCGCAAAAGCGTTTTCCTTTCATCAAAGGGAGAGAAAGCTCAATCTGGTCTTCCTGTACGAGTCCGATAAGCAAGTCATTCTTGTCCCTCAGGCGGCTAAGAACTGAGTCACTGGCTGGCAGTAGATAAAACTCCAGTCCATCAACCACGATTAAGACCTCCTTTTCCTGCGGAGCGCTGGTTGGGTAGCCACGAACCACCGCAGCAACAATCGCTCCTCGTTCAATGACCTCCTCCACCTCCATTCGCTGCGTAATTTTCTTCTTATGCACCGTGGGTCCGCGTTCTTGCCACTCACGGTGTCCCTCGTAAAGCCAATACGCCCCCTTCGCAAGCGGAAAAGACTCTTTCCGGAATTCCGTCTGTCCGCTCATAGGGCGAACTAGGAAAAACATCAACGCTATCGCACCAATACTAGAAAGACGAGAGCAGCACATAGGCCTAGGGTAATCCCGCCATACCAGAGCGGCAATTCCCGCCCATCCACGCCCAAAAATAATTTTGCGTTCCGCCCCAATCCGTGTACTCTGCCGAAACGGAGAAAACGCGCCGTGTGTTTTTCTGCGACCGTCAACTTTGTGGGCAGCGGGGTTCTGGCCTCCGCCGGCGTGGTCACCCTCACGCGCGTCAAGCACCGCCGCGAATTGCTGTTCGCCGCCCTGCCCGCGCTCTTCGCGATCCATCAATTTATCGAGGGCTTCGTCTGGCTCGGCCTCGATGGAACTTTCTCCCCCGCCGTCACCCATGACATGGGCGCGGCCTTCATGCTTTACGCCCAGGGACTGCTTCCACTCCTGTTGCCTCTCAGTGTGTTTCTGTTCGAGTCCGACCGCAAAAGCCGTCAGCGCATGCTGGCATTCGTCATACTCGGTGGCGCCACCACGCTGTATATCCTCTGGGCTTTAACGGCGTTCCCGACCGAGGTGTATGTCCAGGGCAAGAGCATCGTCTACATCAATCAAGCCACCAACAACACGGCGGTGGCAGTGCTCTATGTAATTGCAACCTGTGGCTCGCTCTTCTTCTCCAAAATCAGAATGATGGTCCTCTTCGGCGCCGCCAATCTCATCATCTTGTTAGTCGTCATGGTCGTCCGCCGCTACGCCTTCACCTCCTTGTGGTGCGCCTACGCCGCCGTCGCCAGCGTTATCATCCTCGCCTATTTCTGGAAGAGCATGGAAGATCGTCCCTTCAACTACGCCTGACAACCGCCGGTAATTTCCCTCGCTGACTTCCCAGTCCGCCCCGTACCAAGCCCGTTATTGTCCCCAAATTTCGCCTGACTTAAAGTCGATCTCAAGTTGATTACTGATGAACGACCGCACCGACACTCTTGAGATCGGCTCCAAAGCGCCCGACTTTTCGCTCCCCGCGGCCAACCGCGAAGGCACGTTCAGTCTCGCCGGGTTACTCGCGCAAGAACAAGGACAAAGCCCGCTGATCCTCGAGTTTCTGCGCGGCACCTGGTGACCAAATTGCGTCAAGCGCATGGCTCAGTTCGAGTCGCTCAAATCGGAGATCGATTCAGCCGGCGCGCAACTGGCCTTCATCGCCGCCGAAAAACGCGACGGCGTCTGGAAGCCGCAAACGTTTTTGCACAAGCATCCGGCCTCGTGGCCGTTCTTGCTCGATGAGGATCGCGTCGTGATCAAGTCCTACGGACTCCACAATCCGCTGGCCCTCGATGCTTTCAACATTGCGCACCCGGCAACGCTGGTGATCGATTCCACAGGCACGGTGCGCTATATCTATCGCGGCGCTAATCAGCACGACCGCGCTCCGATAAACGACGTGCTCGCCGCCGCACGCAAGATTAAGTCTTAAGAAAATCGGGCTCGGATTTGCAAGAAACACGCCGTGAAAATCGGCTCAAGATTTAGGAGGTTCCATGAAAAGACTTTTCGCTCTCACTTGCTTCTGGCTTCTGGCCTCTCTCGCCGCCGCGCAGACTTCCCTGCCCACCGGCACGGCCGTCAAAATGAAACTCGACACCACTCTCGCCACCTTTAGCTCCAAAGCCGGCGACCCGTTCTCCGCCCGCGTCACTGAAGCGGTCGTCATGGACGGCAAAACCGTCATCCCCGTCGGCGCCACCATCGAAGGCCGCGTCACCAAATCCACCGAGCCTCGCCGCATCGCCGGCAAGCCCACCATCGCCATCTTTCCCGAGAATCTCATCCTCCCCGATGGCCAGCGCTTCATGCTCAACGCTACGCTCGTCGACACCGACCGCGGACACGGCACCGACGTCAACACCGAGGGCCAATACAAAGGCACCGGCCACGACGGCAAGGACCTCACCGAAATCGGCATGGGCACCGGCGGCGGCATGTTGATCGGCGGCCTCATCGGCGGCGCCAAAGGCGTCTTCATCGGCGGCGCCGTCGCCGCCACAGTCACCGTCAGCCACTGGCTAGGCAAGCATCGCTCAACCACGCTCCCCGCCGGCACAGAGCTGGTCATGGAACTCAATCGCCCAATGGTGATGACAACAGCGGCGGCGGGCCAATAGAAAAGCGCTCTTCCCCGCAAATCGAGCGTCCTTATTTATAGTCCTTAGTCCTTCGCAATAGCACTCGTCGTAAGAACTAAGAGGGTTGCGAAGGACCAAGGACGAAGGACGACGGACAAAGGCCGCTTCTCATCCCCCCACCGCCATCAGATCTTCCTCCGCCAAAAGCTCTAACTCAATCCATCCTTCCAGCGGCAAAGCATCCACCGGCAGCCGGTTCTTCCACAAACTGAACCGCAACCGCAGCCGCGTGGTCAGCGATTCCATGCTCTTCGCGCCGCGAATCTTCTCCAGCCCCAGCGGCGCTGCCAGCAGCCACGTCAGCGGCAGACGGAATTCAAATATCCGCACCAGCGCCACCCGCGCCCCGTTCTCCGCCGACTCCCGCCCCGCTTTCTCCGAACTCGCTATCTCTCCTTCAAACGTCTGTGTCACCTTCCACGACTGAATCTTCCGTTCGCTCACGCTCACATCCAGCCGCAACTCCCGCCGCGGGCTCGTCCCATGATTCCCCCACGACTCCACATTCACCACCAGCTCAAACGTATCCTCGGGAATCGCGCCCGCAAAATCCAGCCGCCCATAAACAAATTTTTCGTCGATCCCCGCATACACGCCGTCCATCAAAAACTGCTTCCCGTGCATCGACCCTGACCGCTTATCCGCCGTGTGTCCCGCCGCCCCCATCCACTCGAAGTACCGCACCATGTCCCCCGTAATTCGCGGATGGATGTACGCGCTCTGCGGTGTGAACTCCGGCCGCGACACCTGCCCCGTAATCGGCTGCGCCAGATAATCCGGCGGCACGCCGCCCAGCGCCTGATAAACGTTCGACAGATGCTTTCGATAAAGCTCGTCAAAATCGCGGTCGTTCGCCGAGTGATGCTCCGGCCCGTACCACCAGTTCCAGTCGCTGCCCTCGGCAATCAGAATCTCTTCCCACGCCAGCTTCCGCTGCTCCTCACCTGCACGCGGCGCCGCCTGCGCGAAAAATTCCCGCGCTTCGTACAAGTAATCCCACGCCTTGTTGTCCTCCGGCGCTCCGATCCATACATTGAAATTCGCGTTGATCCACGATCCCGGCACCAGCGACTTCAGCTCCGCTTTATTCTTATGCCGCGCGATTGCCTCGCTCACCGTCACCGCTTCAATCTGCGGATCGTGTTGCAGCGCCTCATAGAACCGCCGCAAAAATTCCCGCCCCGACCGCGGGTAATACTCCCACGCATTCTCGCCATCCAGAATGATCGGCACCATCGCATCGTGTCCGCCATCCACAATGGGTTTCGCCGACTCCTTAATCTTGTGAATCAGATTATTCGCGGCATCCTGTGGCGGCATCCCCGAATAAACAAATCCGATCAGATCGCTCAGCGTGTGGTCGCGGAAGATCATGTTCATCTCCGCGCCCGCATTCTCATAGCGATAAATCGTGTACAGCTTGTGCGCCAGGTCGGAATTCAGATACCCATATCCATCGCGCGAGAAAAATAATCCCAGGCTCCGTCCCAGCACGCCTTCGTCGGTCGCCATCCACTTCACACCCAGCTTGTGCGCAATGCCCAGCACTTCCTCCGAGACGCTGCCCTCCGAAGGCCACACCCCCTGCGGCCGTAAGCCAAATGCTTTTTCGTGCAGCGCAAGCCCGCGCTGCAACTGCTCCCGCGCGTCCTCCGGATGCCGGTAGCGATTCCGCGGCAATGGCAGCCCCGGCGTCGATGCCGCGCCCATGTTCGTATCGCACACCAGCGGCAGAATCGGATGATAAAAAGGTGAAGTCGAAATCTCAATCGATCCCCTGCGTGCCGCCTCCGCATGCGCCGGCAATACCCGCTCCAGCAGCTCCCGCTCCCGCGCAATCACAAACCGCTGTTCGTCCAGCGAAAAATTCCGCCCCTTCCGGATCAGCCCCGCAACATCTTTCTCTTCCAGAAAAAATTCGTCGAACCACCCGATCTGCGACAGCACCTGCAAATCGGTGAAATCCTGCGGCAGAAAATATTTTTCCGCCTTCTCCGCCACCGCGCCCGCGCTGCGAAACTTCTCATACAGCTCCGCGTACCGCGGATATCGCCCGATCACGTTCCCGGGATTCGCCTGAAACAGATATTGCAGCGCAAACCGCCGCTCTTCCGGCGTCAAGTCCTTTGCCGGACGCGCCGCCACCTGCAGGAAAGGATCCTGCGCCTCGCCCGATACATACTCCTGAATCTGCTGAATCAGCGAAGGCACCAGGTTGAACGTCTGGTGAACCTGCGGAAATTCATCCAGCAGCTTCACCATCCCGTAGTAGTCCTTCAACGCATGCAAGCGCGTCCAGGGCAGACGGTACTGCCCCGTAACCAGGTCCTTATAAAACGGCTGGTGCTGGTGCCATAAAACGACGACGCGAACTTTGGCCATGAGTACGGATTTCCACCTACTCTATCGGTAAAAAAGCAGTATGGCATAAGGTACGAGCGTCATCCTGTGACAATTCGGCTACACTTGTCTCAGCTATGACACCCCATACTACCGCCGAAGACGCTACCCTCGTCCGCTACGACGTCTCTCTTCTCTCGCCCGAAGACTTCTACCTCTTCAATGAGGGCAGCCACTATCGTATCTACGAAAAAATGGGCGCGCATCTTTACGATGCCAACGGCGTTCAGGGCACAATCTTCAGCGTCTGGGCTCCCAACGCCCACCACGTCTCCATCATCGGCAACTTCAACAACTGGAATCCCGACTCCCACCAGCTGCGCGCCCGCGGTTCTTCCGGCATCTGGGAAGGCTTCATCCCCGGTGTCACCAAAGGTTCTCTTTACAAATTCCACATCGTTTCCACTCAGCTCGCCTACGAAACCGAGCGCGCCGATCCCATCGCCATCCTCGACGAAAAACCTCCGCTCACCGCCTCCGTCGTCTGGGACCTCAACTACAACTGGAACGACAACGACTACCTGCAAAAGCGCGCCGCCGAAAACTCCTCCCACGCCCCCATCTCCATCTACGAAGTCCATCTCGGCTCGTGGATGCGTGTTCCCGAAGAAGATAATCGCTCGCTCACCTATCGCGAAATCGCGCCCCGCCTTGCCGACCACATCAACAAAATGGGCTTCACCCACGTCGAATTTCTTCCCCTCATGGAGCACCCCTTCTATGGCTCCTGGGGCTACCAGACCACCGGCTACTTCGCACCCACCGCGCGCTACGGCACGCCCCAGGATTTGATGTATCTCATCGACTACCTCCACCAGCGCAATATCGGCGTCATCCTCGATTGGGTTCCGTCCCACTTCCCCTCCGACGGCCACGGCCTCGCCTTCTTCGACGGCACGCACCTCTTCGAGCATTCCGATTCGCGCCAGGGCTTCCATCCCGATTGGAAAACTTTCATCTTCAATTACGGCCGCACCGAAGTCCGCAGCTTCCTCATGTCGAGTGCCATGTTCTGGCTCGAGAAATATCATGCCGACGGCCTCCGCGTTGACGCCGTCGCCTCCATGCTCTATCTCGACTACTCCCGAAAAGAAGGTGAGTGGATTCCCAACCGCTACGGCGGCCGCGAAAATCTCGAAGCCATCGACTTCCTCCGCCGCTTCAATCTCGAAGCCTACGGCGAGCATCCCGGTATTCAAACCTACGCCGAAGAATCCACCTCCTACGCCATGGTCTCCCGCCCCACCCATCTCGGCGGCCTCGGCTTCGGCTTCAAGTGGGATATGGGCTGGATGCACGACACCCTGCAATACTTCCAACAGGACCCCATCCACCGCCAGTACCACCACAACAAGCTCACCTTTCGTATGCTGTATTCCTTCCACGAAAACTTCGTCCTGCCCCTCAGTCATGACGAGGTCGTTCACGGCAAAGGCTCCCTTATCGGCAAAATGCCCGGCGACGAGTGGCAGCGCTTCGCCAACCTCCGTCTGCTCTACGCCTACATGTTTGCCCAGCCCGGAAAAAAGCTTTTATTCATGGGAGACGAATTCGGTCAGGTCAGCGAGTGGTCGCACGATCGCAGCCTCGATTGGGACGTCCTGCAATATCCCGTCCACAGCGGTCTGATGGCTTGGGTCGAGCAGCTCAATAAGCTCTACTCGCGTGAGCAGTGCATGCACTGGTTCGACAACGACGCCCGCGGCTTCGAATGGGTCGACTGCAACGACGCTCCCCTCAGCATCGTCTCGCTCCTGCGCAAAGGTCAGCACAAGGAAGATTGCATTCTGATCGTCTGCAACTTCACGCCAGTTCCACGCCTCGGCTATATGGTCGGCGCCCCCTACGGCGGATATTGGCGCGAACTCCTCAACAGCGACGGCAAGGAATACGGCGGCACCGGCATCGGCAACATGGGCGGCACCGAAGCCATCCCAGAATCAACTCACGGCCGTCCGTTCACTCTGCGCCTGACGCTGCCACCATTAGCGGCACTGTTCTTAAAGCGAAGTTAGTTCGACTTGGGTGGCTCGCCACCTACGAGATATAGAGCTTTTTCGTACTCTCCACCGAAATCAACCCGCGTAATTTCCTGCTGGCGATAGGTCCTCGGTGTCTTTTCCCAACGAGCATCCGGACCAATTTCAAGCAAAGTTACATGCTCCCTGCCGATACCGAAAACCCGGCCGATGTAACAAACCTTTGGATCGACTCTCTCCCGATGAATTGTCACTAATGGGAATTGGCGAGCCGCCGACCCGATAAGGTCCACTAGGCTGCCGAGCGAAATCGATGGCTTTCTTGGTCGGCGTTCGCCAAGTTTTTTCTGCGCAGCCTCATGGAATGAGGCATACGGGTGCGGCACTTCCAAACCTCGAACATCCTCCACCCGCAGACAGCTATAGCCATTAAACCTCTCTCCATCATTGCCTTTTACCGACAGCAAGAAGAACTTGGGGCCCACGTCCAGCACATACCCCGTGAAAGACCCTGGTTCGAAGGGCCGACTGAACTTCACTAGCAACTTCTCGCGACGGGCGCGCAAGAGTTCGGAGGACCGCCGCCCCTTCAATGTTTTCTTCATAGGCTTCAAGACCAGCATCTGAGTCTGTCGCCAATCATTTCCCCGCAGCGCTGAATTCCTGCCCCGACACTGGCGCCAGCAACGGAATCACATACCCACTCACATCGACCCTGCCGCTTTTCCTGGCATCCACCCGCAGATCGTACTTGAACGGCCCCCGCCCGAAGGCCTCATCGCCCAAACAAAAGTAGATCGTTTCACCGCCCGCGCCATGCAGTGAGTTCTGCTCAGCCGACCGGTTCTTCACCACTAGAACAATCTTCCCTTCCGCCTTGGCCTCTTCTTTTCCCTCGCGCGCGTGTTCCGCGCCGCGATCCTTCCGAGCTTCCGTCTCCGCTTTTCCTTTGTCTTTGTCTTTGTCCCTGTCTGCGTCCGCCTCACCTTCCCTGTTCGCGTCCGCCTCGCGTTCTTTCCTTGCTTCGGTCTCTTCCTGCTCCGCGCACCGCCCGCCCGTCGCTGAAAACCCCGGAATCAACTGCCGCGCCCGCTCCAAACTCGCCTCCGGCAAATCCCCTATCTCCCACGCCGAGTCAGGAATATCCTCCGGGCCCTCCAGCGTCGGAAAAGTAATCAGACTCTCGCCGGGCTGCATCTCTTGCCCGTTGTTGCGCACGAAAAAATTTCCCACCACCGCCGGCAGCGCAATCACCTTCGAACCCTCCGCCACAAACAGCGCATGCGCCCCCGGCCCAACCGACTCCGGAACCCGAATGTAAGCAGCCCTCGAACTCTCCGCGATCACCACTCCCGGGCTATCTTCAAATGCCGCGAACGTTTTGCCATCGCCCAAAAACGGCCCGCTAACCTCGCAAAGCCCATCCTTCATACAAAGCGCCGCGACACGAAATGAATCCGCCGGATGCACCGGCTGCGCCGGCTGCGAAAATTTCACTGTCTGCTCTACAACCTGATCAGGATTCGCCGTCTTGCGGAGAACGATTTTCATCTCGGAACCGCCGCGCGGCGCCACCATCGTGATCGGCCCATCGGCCCGCTGCGCCTCTTCCCCCGGCGCGTCAAACATCCAGCCTGACATCCCCGATACCTTTTCACCGGGCTCGATCGGCAACCGGATCCGCACCACTCTCACGCCAGTCGATTCCACGTAATGATCCGGGGCTTCCACCAGCGTCCCCGAAATGCGCTCGCCCGGATAAACCTCCGCCGGCAAAACGAGCCCAATCTCATTCGATGTCGCCGCCCCGGTCGGATAGCCGTGCAAGCGGCCAAACTCCTTTTCAGCGCTCGCGTTCTTCCGCGCCGCCTCCAAATGCCGCATCACTTCCTCGACGCTGAATCTCCTCGCCTCGTGCGCTCCGCCTCCACCACCCTCTTCTTCCCCCGACGGGCACGCAACGCTGCGATAATCCTTCACAGCCGCATTCCACTCCGCGCACCGATATGTTCCCGCCCATGGATCGTGCGTCAGCTTATGCCCGCCAATCTGTTTTCCCGATTCGTCGAACGTCTGAATAAACTCGCCGGTATAATTCGCGCTCTCGTCATAATTCTTGCCCACCACTTTGCGAATCTTCCCGTTCGGCCAATAGGTGGTATCCCTTTGTTGCGGACCGTAGTACCCCGGCAGGTATTCGTACTCGACTTTCTGCTGCACCTTCCCATCCGGACCGATCGTGCGCATCTCCACCGCTTTTCCGGCGGCGTTGTAGTCGGTCTCAATCTTTCCATTGACTCCGTTCTTCTTCACCTCCGTGTGTTGCGCCAGGGCGCTCAAAGCAACCAGCCCCACCACCCCCAACGCCCCAGAAACACGAATACTCCGCCAAAAATTCCGCACTCCCCAAGAGTTTTTCAGCCCGCACCTCGCATCTCAAAAAGAACTTCGGAGTGTATCACGACGATGCCCAATCGTAGACTTCGCCCAGTCCCCACAGCCCCAAGCTTTCTACTAGGACAAAGTTTACTACTAAGTTAACAGTAGACAACTAAACACATCCAACACCCGAGCGAAATACCCCTTCGCAAAAGGTGAAAACTCTTGCAGTTAACTACGAAGCTAATAGTTGTAATCCTTCCCCAACTGTGTTTTACTTCCCCAAGTTTGCTCCCCCGTTAGCTCAAAACGAAAGAAAAGGACCTACGAAAATCATGAACAAAAAGCTGGCGCTCGTGTGCCTCGCCTTCGCCGCCCTCCTCCTTGCCAGTCTGCCCCTCGCCGCGCAAGACGCCGTTAATCATCCTCAAGCTTTCGGAATTTCCGCCCCGCTTGGCGAACTCGCCAAGATGCCCCATGCTCCCTCTTACGGCTTTCACGAAGCCAACCCCGTCCGCCGCGTTCCCAAGCACGCCACTGGAGGCTCGGTCGACGCGGCTGAGCAGAATTTTCCCAACGGTCCCGAAGGCGGCTATTCCATTGGCGCCAATTTCCTCGGCGTCGGCAACGGATTCCCCAACTACAGCGTCCCTGATGCTCCCCCCGACACCAACATGGCCGTCGGCGACACCCAGGTCGTCGAGTGGGTCAACACCTCCTACACCGTCTGCTCCAAGACCGCTCCCTACACCTGCGGCCCCGCCGTTGAGGGCAATATGCTTTGGTCTAGCCTCAAGGGGACATTGTGCGCGAACAATAATAGCGGCGACATCATCTCCCAGTGGGATGTTAATGCCCACCGCTGGCTCCTGACCCAGAACGTCTTCTCCTCTCCCTACGCCGTCTGCGTTGCCATCTCCACCACCAATGATGCCAACGGCACTTACTACCTCTATCAGTTCGGCATCCCTGGAAACGGTTTCCCGGACTATCCCAAGTGGGGTATCTGGCCAACCAATTACGGCCAGTCGCAGAATAACTTCGGCACTGGCAACTTCGTAGGCCCGCTCGCCTGCGTCTATAACCGCACCAAAATGTTGGCCGGCGATTCCTCCGCCGAGCAGATCTGCCACCAGTACACCGCCAGCGAAGACAGCTTGCTGCCCGCCGATCAGGACACCGCCACCAATCCGCCCTCCGGCCAGGATCAGTTCTTCATCGGCAGCGTGGGCGATGTGGACACCTCACACCTCTCGCTCTATTCGGCGCACATCAACGACCCCTCCGACTGGTCGCAGGGCGCGACCTGGACCGGCGACGGCAACTCCCAGCTCATCGCGATCGCCAGCTTTAACCCGGCCTGCAACGGCCAGTATGGCGGCGACTGCGTCCCCCAAAAAGGCATCACCGACAAAGTCGATTCTCTCGGCGATCGCCTCATGTACCGCTTTGCCTACTCCAATGACAGCGCCGGCGTGCAGCACTGGCTGGTCAACTTTGACGTTACCGCCTCCGGCAATCAGGGTGGCGTCCGCTGGATGGAAATCACCGCTCCTCAGTCCGTTGTCACTACCAGCGCCCTCAGCGTCTATCAGCAAGGCACTTGGGCTCCCGATGGCAACTGGCGCTGGATGGGTTCCCTCACTCGCGATAAGTCGGGTGACATCCTCCTCGGCTACAGCGAGTCCTGCGGCAACACTTGCCCGGGTGGCACAGCGATGTATCCGTCGATCTATGTCGCCGGTCGCCTCCCCGGCGACACCCTCGGCACCCTCGAGCCCGAACTTCAACTCGTAGCCGGTGCGGGTTCTCAGCCTGGCACCGCCAACCGCTGGGGCGACTATAGCTCCATGCGTATCGACCAGGACGGCTGCACCTTCTGGTACACCACCGAGTACTACCTCACGACCGCGGAATTCGACTGGAGCACTCAGGTCGGATCCTTCACCTTCGCCGGTTGCGGCGGCGGTGGCGGTGGTCCGGTAGTCTCGCTCGCTCCCACCTCGCTGAAGTGGGGTAAGATTGCGGTTGGCGTAACCGCCGCCGGCAAAAAGAAGGTCATCCTCACCAACACTGGCACGGCCAACCTGAACATCAGCACCATCGTTCCTTCCGGCGATTTTGCCCTCTACCCAGTCAAGCAGACCAAGAAGATTACGCCCTGCGTTAACGGCACTGTCGTCGCCGCCGGCGCAACTTGCGAAATCGAGGTCAGTTTCACTCCCACTCAAACCGGCCCCCGCACCGGCAGCATAACCTTCAACGACAATGCTTCCGACAGCCCGCAGAGCGTCTCTCTGACCGGCACCGGCAAGTAACAAGGCTAGCGGCGAGATTCATCTCCATAAGATTCGTCTCGCCTCCACTCAAAGGGCATCCCGCAAGGGATGCTCTTTTTCTGTGCCTCCCCATGAGAGAAGGCTTTTTCTGTCCTTCCCGTAAGAGACGCCCTTTTCTGTCCTTCCCTGTCGCGGCAATCAAGCCGTTGATCTCCTAATCGTCCTCGCAAGCTTCTCCGCGCACGATGCGTTGCAACATAGCGCCAGCGAATGCCGGATCCAACCCTCCGCCATCGCAGGCATCCGCCCAGAGCCCATAGCTGCCTTCGTGCTATCCTCGCAACAGCTAGAGCTTCGCGGATGCGCATCCTCACCCGCTACATTTTGGGAGAAGTCGTTTCCCACGCCCTGATCGGCGCGGCCGTCTTCACTTTCATCCTCTTCACCCGCGATTTAGGCCGCATCCTCGAACTCGTCGTCCGCAACAGCGCCCCCCTGCCCAGCGTCGCCGAAATCTTTTTCTACACTGTCCCCGTCGCCCTCACTTACACCATCCCCATGGGCGTCCTCGTCGGCATCCTCATCGGACTCAGCCGCCTCTCCGCCGATAGCGAAGTCACCGCCATGCGCGCCAGCGGACTCAGCGTCTGGTCCTTCCTGCGCATCTGCTCCATCTTCGTCGTCATCGCCTGGCTTCTGGCGCTCGCCAACAGCGTCTATCTCGCGCCCCGCTCACTCGCCTCGCTCGACGAACTGCAAAGCAAACTCCGCTCCTCGCAAGCCTCTTTCGAGGTTCAGCCGCGCGTTTTCTATGAAGGTTTTCCCAAAATTGTTCTCTACGTCGAAGATGTGAAAGCCATGTCCGGCGGCGCCATCTGGAAAGGCGTCTTCCTCGCCGACCTATCCGATCCCGCCGCGCCCCGCATCACCCTCGCCCGTGAAGGCCTGCTCGTCAGCCAGGGCGAGGATTCCCTTGATCTTCATCTCACCGACGGTTCCACCCACGAGACCGATCCCACCAATCCCGACCACTACCAGATTTCAACTTTCGACACCACAGATATCCCGCTTCAAATTCCGCCCTCATCCAACCCGCAGCAAACCGAGCCCGCCTCGCTCAGCGCCATGAAAGTCTCCGAACTCCTTCGCGTCGCCCGCACCTCCGACCCCAGCACCCGCCGCTGGACCCTCATCGAATTCCACCGTCGTCTCGCCCTGCCCACCGCCTGCCTCGTCCTCGGCCTCGTCGGCATTCCTCTCGGCCTCTCCTCAAAAAAAGGTGGTAAGTCCAGCGGATTCGTCCTCACCATCCTTCTCGTCTTTCTTTATTATTCGCTCTCGCTGATCGGCGTCTCGCTCGCTCGCCAGGCCCGTCTCTCGCCGCCCGCCGGAGTTTGGCTTGCAGATTTCCTCTTCCTTCTCGGCGGTGCGTTTCTCCTCTGGCAGTCCGAGCGCCGTCCCATCAGCCTCGCCTGGCTGCGCTTTTCGAAAGAAAAGCCGCCAGAAGATGCGCCCCTGGCCATTCCCGGCAATGGCAACTCCACCGCCGCCTCAAGCGATCTTTCGAAAACCTCCGCCCGCGCCGCGCACCGCGACACCTCCCGCCTTCGCCCTCGAAGCTGGCGCCTCTTCAATTTCCGCTTCCCCACCATCCTCGACGACTACGTCATGCGCGACTTCCTTCTCTATCTCGCCATGATCGGCGGCGCCTTCATCCTGCTGCTCCTCGTCTTTACCCTCTTCGAGTTGCTCGGCGACATCCTCCGCAACGGCATCTCCGTCCTTACCGTCGGCGAGTATCTCCTCAACGTCACCCCCTACTTCCTCTACTATCCCATCGCGCCCATGAGCATGCTCCTCGCCGTCCTCGTCACCTTCGGCTTGCTCCAGCGCACCAACGAAATCACCGCCATCAAGGCCACCGGCATCAGCCTCTACCGCATCGTCATTCCCGTTCTTCTCGCTTCCGCCGTCGTCGCCGGCGTCCTCTTTCTCTCTGACCAGTTCTATCTTCCTTACACCAACAAGCGTCAGGACGAGCTCCGCAGCCGCATTAAAGGCAAGCCCGCGCAAACCTACCTGCGCCCCGATCGCAAGTGGATCTTCGGCCAGCATTCCGACATTTACTACTACCAGCTCTTCGATCCCGACCGCGACACCTTCGGCGGCATCTCCGTCTTCCAGTTCGATCCGCACACGCTCCAGATCACCGAGCGTGTCTCCGCCACTCGCGCCAGTTGGTCCTCGCAACTCAATCGTTGGGTCTACGAACAAGGTTGGGAACGCCGCCTCAACGGCTCCGCCATTGAGAACTACCACCGCTTCGAGGCCACCACCTTCCCCCAATTCAGCGAGCCGCCTCCCTACTTCAAGAAGGAAGTCAAACAATCGTCCGAGATGAATTACGAGGAGCTCCGCCGCTACATCCACGACCTCGAAGAGAGTGGCTTCGACGTCGTCCGCCTCCGCGTCCAGCTGCAAAAAAAGATCGCCTACCCGCTCATCACCCTCGTAATGGCGGTTCTGGCGATCCCCTTCGCGGTCTCGGCCGGCAAGCGCAGCGCCCTCACCGGCGTCGCCACCGCTATCGGCATCGGTGTTGTCTACTGGACGATTTCGGGCCTCTTCGAAGCCATGGGTAACCTAAGCCAGCTCCCGCCAACAGTAGCTGCCTGGTCGCCCAATCTGGTTTTCGGTTTTATCGGAGGCTACCTGATCCTGCGAATGCCCACCTGACAGGGCAGAAGAAATTGGGTAATTGGGTAATTGAGTAATTAGGAAATTGAGTAATTGGGAAATTGAGTAAGTTAGTAATTGAAAATCGCCGTCGACCCCGGCTATCAGTCGATTTTGGTTTTCAATTACTCAATTACAAAATTACCCAATTACTCAATTTTACTCATCTTCCAGCAATCCCATAAGGGTTCCCCGGCGTAAAGATAACCGGCGCCATCGGACTGCCCAAATCCCCCGTTGTCAGATTCAGGTCGTAGCCGATCAGCGAGTTCCCCGTGTTATTCGACACATAGAGAAATTCGTTGCTGTTGTTGCTGCTCGGGTGGATCGCCAGCGACACCGGCCCCGCTCCCGTCGGCACTAGCGCCGGAGACAACGCCGTCAGCGCTCCGTTCGTCGAGTTCATCCTGAAGGCGTAAATATTGCTCCCCGCGTAGCACGCGATATACAAAAACGTGTTCGTCGGATCCGCCAGCATCGTGATCGGATTCTGCCCTATGGTCGTCGGCTTCACCGCGATCGCCAGGTTCCCATTCTGGACATCGGCTTGCGTACAGTTCGAGTCCTCTACCGTGCAAACCTCCCATCCGCTCACCGATCCCGTCACTGCCGCCTGGCTTCCTTCATAGACAAACAGCCCGCCCAGCGCCGGTCCCGGTGGATTCGTATTCACCGCATACACCGACAGCGGATTCGGAGCCTGCGCCAGATACGGCGACGCCGCTTGCTCCGTCAAATTCCCCGACGAATCCACCGAAAACACACTCAGCTCGCTGTCGTTGTGGCTTTGCGTCAGATCGTGATTGCTGCTCACAAACAGCATCGTCTGCGCCGATCCCCCCGATGGCGTGAAGGTCATCACCGACACCCCCGTCGGCACCCGGCTCAGCGAATATGGACACGTAGGCTGAGAAACCATATTGATCAGACACGCATTCCCCGTCGGCGTGACCGTCGTCGATCCCGGCGTCGTGCTGAACACCGAAATCGCCGGACAATCCGCCGTATACCCGCCATCCACATTGCAGTCCGTGGGATTTGACCCGCCATTGCTGATCACAAACATCATGTCGCCCGCCGCCGTCACCGCCCATCCCTGCGCCGTCTGTCCGCTCGCCAGCGTCGCTGCCGCCGTCGGCTGCGACAGGCTGCCGTCGTCGTTCACCGTGTATGCCGATATCGCGTTCTGGCTCAATACAAATGCCGTCGCCCCTGTCGGGTCGGTCGTAATCGATGTCGGCAGCCCGCAGCTCGATGCCGGCGACGCCGCGCAAGTCGATGGCATGTCATTCGTGATCAGTGTCAGATCGCCGCTCGCCAGATCCAGGGAATACGAGCTCAAGTTAAACAGCGACTGGCTCACTACATACAAAAGCGCGCTCCGCCGTCCATGTCCGCTGCCGCAGCTCATCAGCAGCGAACTCCCCGCCACCAGCGCCACCAGCGCCCCCACCACTCCCATTTTCTTTAACATCCACTCTCCTCAATTAGATCGGATCATCGGGCCATCGGGTCATTTAAAGTCAAAACCCGGCTCAGCACAATTCCGCCTCTCAGATCACCCGATGGCGTAAACCGGGAACCGGTCACCGATTCCCGATTTCTATCACCTGATGGCTAATGTTCCCATTTTCGGTGAAATATATTTGTATTAGGAATGGGCGGGAAGAGCAACTATAGGATCACAATATCGGCCCATCAAGCATCGGGCCATCGGACCATCGGACCATCGAAACATCAAAACCCACATCGCGCGATTTTGGTTTTCAAATGACCCGATGACCCGATCACCCAATGACCCGATTTCATGACCCGATGGCCCGATTTCTAGCCGGTCTCAGTCGCTGTCCCGTCCGCCGGTATCCGTATCTCTACCTCCAACCCACCCTCTTTCCGGTTGGATGCGCTGATCCGTCCGCCATGCAGACGAATCGCCCGATCCGCAATCGACAATCCCAACCCCGCCCCCCCCGTCTGCCGGTTGCGGGCATCGTCCAGCCGATAGAACGGCTGAAAAATCTTCTCCAGTGACGCCGCCGGCACTCCCGGCCCCGAATCCGAAACGCGCACAATCATCTCCTCCGCGCCGTTCCCATTCTTCCTCCGTTCCAGCTTCGCCTCCACCGTCGTTCCAGGTGCCGTATACCGCGTCGCATTCCGAATCACGTTTTCCACCGCGCTCCGCAAAAGATCCGGATCGCCCTCCACCAAAAACTCGTCATCCTCCGGATCGGACGTCACCCGGCATTCCTTGCCCGTGCTCTCAAACTCCGCATCGTGCGCCACCTGCTCCACCAGTTCGTGCAGCGACAGCCTCGTCTTTCTTAATCCATCCGCGCCCGATTCCAGCCGCGCAATCGTCAGCAATCTTTGAATCAACTGATTCAGCCGGTCCGCCTCCAGCTCGATCCGGTCCAGCTGCCCTTCGATCTCCGGCGTCTGCCGCTGCCGCGCCAGTCCCAGCGCCACGCTCAACCGCGCCAGCGGAGATCGCAATTCGTGCGAAACATCTTTCAGCAGCCTCGCCTGCGAATCGACCAGCGTCTCCAGCCGCTCCGCCATGCGATCGAAATCCCGCATCAGTTCGCCAATCTCGTCCGTCGACTGCCCATCCGGCGCTCCCGCCCGCGCCGTCAAATCTCCCGCCGCCAGGCTCTGCGCCGCCCGCCTCAACTGCGTCACCGGACTCGTTACCGACCGCGCCAGCAGATAACACACCAGCCCCGACGAAACAACAAAAATCAGAATGCCTAACCCCGGTATCTCGTGCGGACCAAAAAATACCCGTGGCCCCGGCGGTAGCTCAATCACCAGTGTGTAGCGCTTCCCGTCCAGCGTCAGCCCTTGCCGCTTGATCCGGTCCGGCATCACGCTGTCCAGCCACCCATGATGAAACGAAATATTCCGGCGCGAGTCTTCGATCCACGGCGGAACATGCCTTCCACCCAACTCATGCCCATGCTCGTCGAAAACATACGCCCGTGCCCGGTCGTTGTCCCGAACCCCGTCCAGATATTTGCGCGCCGCCGTCTCCCCGCCCGTCTGATACGCATTGACCGTCTCGGCAATCACCTCCTGCCCCCGGCTCTCAATGCCCCGCGGCGAGTGATTGAAGGCGATCGTAATCAGGATGGCAAGAATAATGAAGAGCGCCTGCGCCGCCCAGAACGAAATAAATATCCGTAAGAAAAGGCTCTTCATAGACTCAATACCGCGTCACCACATCCACGATGTCATCCTGAGCGCGGCAGAAAGTTCGCGAAGCGAACTTTCCGCGGAGTCGAAGGACCCCTACATTCTCATCCGCCTTAGCAATCTCCGCCAGGAACCGCACTCGCCCCGCTCCCGGCTCGCAACTCGCAGCTACCTATTTCTTCGCCTTCACCGCCTCCGCCGTTTTCCCATGCGGCCGCGCAAACATATACCCCACCCCGCGGATTGTCTTGATATGATCCCCGTTCTCTTCCGAATCCCCCAGTTTCCGCCGAACTTTGCTCACATGCATATCGATGCTGCGATCGAACGGCATAAACTTCCGGCTCAACACCGCATTCACCAGCCGTTCCCGCGTCACCACCCGCCCCGCCTCGCGTAAAAGCACTTCCAGCAAATTGAATTCAACCGAAGTCAGATCGACAGGTTGTCCCGCCCGCGTCACCGCGCGTGTCGCCGGATCAAGCTCCACATCCCCCACCGTCAAAATCTCGGGCGCCGCATCCGCCGCCCTCACCGGCTTCGTCCGCCGCAGAATCGCCCGTATCCGCGCCACCAGTTCCCGCGGATTAAACGGCTTCGGCAAATAATCATCCGCCCCAATCTCCAGCCCGACGATCCGGTCCACATCCTCGCCGCGCGCCGTCAACAGCAGCACCGGAATCTTCGACACGCTCCGAATTCGCCGCAGCACCTCAAATCCATTGATCCCCGGCAGCATCACGTCCAGCACCACCAGCGCGAACTCGTTCGTCTGCGCCGCCTGCAAGCCGCGCTCGCCGTCATGCACCGCCTCGAGGCTGAACCCCTCCGCCGTCAAATACTCCTCGACCAGCGTGCACAGCTCCACGTCGTCATCCACCACCAATATGCGTTCCATTCTTCTACTCATCTAACACCTCGCCAGCCAAAACAGCGGTAAAGATTTGTAAGAACAAGCTCCAAGCTCTCAGCTCCAAGCTCCAAGGCTCAAGGTCCAAGCGGTCCGCCTTCATCTCCCAGCGTTCAAGGTTTTGCTGAGAGCTGAGAGCTTGGAGTCGAGTGCTTCCTTTACAAACTTTTACAGCCCTTGACCGTCTCTTTACCATCTCTCAGCCCAAAAAATGTTTTCATCTCACTATCGCTCCGGCTGCCTCCGGACAAACAGGAGATCATTTCATGAAGTCAGCCAGATTTGTTGCCCTCGCCGTCGCCGCCATTCTCTGCCTCGGTGCCACGGTCGTGCTCGCCCAGCACATGCACGGCGGCGGGCCCGACGGCCAGTTCGATCACATGCTCGGCTTCTACGCCGATAAGCTCGACCTCTCCAGCGCCCAGCAGGATCAGATCAAGGCCATCTGGACCAAAGAAAAAGCGACTCTCCAACCCCTCATGCAGCAAATGCGCCAGAACCATCAGGCCATGGAAACGCTTCAGGCCAGCGGCCCCTTCGACGAAGCTAAGACCCGCGCTCTGGCCACCCAAAATGCCCAGACCATGATCGAACTCGAGGTCCAGCACGCCCGCATCAAGTCCGAGATGCTCCAGGTCCTCACCGCCGATCAGAAAGCACAATATCAGCAACTCCAGGCCGAGCACGAGGCCCGCATGAAAGACCACATGCCGCCTCCGCCGCCCGAAGATTAACCGATTTTCTCTGTAAGGCTCTCTCCTAGCACCGGGCGGGAAAAAGTTAGGCTCCAATCCCGCCCGGTATTTTTGAGAGCGACAGGTTAAGTTTTTTGCTGTACGAACTCGAAGTTTCTTGACGTTTTTTTGAGCGGTGCCCCACGTCTCGTGCCGTTCGAGACGTGGGATTGCTGATTAAAGTCGTCGATGAATCATCGGCCCTTGATCAATCCGCGCCCAAGTCGTATAGTTCGGAGTCCCCTATGGAGCAAGCCGATCTGCTCTTTTCCGGAATCATCGTCACCGCCCTCATTCTCTCCGTCTGGGCCGGAGCCCTACTGACCGCCACCTGCATCTTCTTCGCCCCCTCCCGATTCTCCGCATCCTCAACCAAATCCCCAGCCCGCAAGCCCTAAAGCCCAAAGCCGTTCCCCCGCACCCCGCGCTGCTACAATCTCATCTACTCACTCATGTTCCCCGCTCGTCTCCGCCCGCTCGTTCCTTATCTCAAGCGATACTGGCGCCTCCTCGCGATCGGCGCCGTCTGCGTCGTTCTCACTCAGGGCATCGCCGTCCAGGCCCCACGCGTCACCCAGTCGGCCGTCGACGGCCTCACCAAGAATGTCAGCGCCAGCCTCCTCATCGGATACGCTCTCCTCTTCGTCGCCATCTACGCCGTCAAAGGCATCTTCCAGTTCCTCACCCGCTACATCCTCATCGGCCTCTCCCGCGACATCGAATTCGATCTCCGCAACGACCTCTTCGCCCATCTCGAGCGTCTACCTTACTCCTACTATCAGCGCAACCGCACCGGCGACATCATGGCCCGCGCCACCAATGACCTCAACGCCGTCCGCAATCTCCTCGGCCCCGCCGTCATGTACTCCGCCAATACCGTCCTCATCACCGTCTTCGCTCTCTACTACATGATGCGGCTCAGCCCGCGCCTCACTCTCTTCGCCTTCCTCCCGCTGCCCGTCGCCAGCATCATCATCCAGTACTTCGGACGCCGCATCCACGAGCGTTTCGAGCGCATTCAAGCTATGTTCTCCGACATCTCCGCCCGCGCTCAGGAAAACTTCTCCGGCGCCCGCGTCATCCGCGCCTACGTCCAGGAGCAGGCCGAGATCGCCGCCTTCGAAGGCGCCAACCAGGAATACATCCGCCGCAGCCTCGGCCTCGTCCGCATCATGGGAATGCTCTGGCCCTCCCTCGAACTGATGCTCGGCTCCGCCGTCGTCATCGTCCTCTGGCTCGGCGGCCGCGAAGTCCTCCAGCATAAAATCACCGTCGGCCAATTCGTCGCCTTCACACAATACATGGCGCTGCTAACCTGGCCGGTAATCGCCCTCGGCTGGGTCATCAACATCTTCCAAAGAGGCACAGCCTCCCTGGCAAGAATCAACGAAATCCTGAACGCCACTCCAGAGATCGCGGATGACCCCGCCCTGGTAAACGAAGCTATGAGCTCTGAGCTTCGAGCTATGAGCAATCCCAAGCTCGCCACCGCCGAACCGCCCGCCCAAAGCCCGGAGCCCGCCCAAAGCCCGCTCGCTCCAAGCTCAGAGCTCATAGCTCATAGCTCGCCCGCTCCAAGCTCAGAGCTCATAGCTCAGAGCTTTCGCGGCGCCATCGAATTCCGCCACCTAACCTTCGCCTACCAGGACAGCGCCCCGCCCGTCCTCAAAGACATCTCGCTCACCATCCCCGCCGGCACCAGCCTGGCCATAGTCGGACCCACCGGCTCCGGCAAAACCACCCTCGTCAGCCTCATCCCCCGCATCTACGACGCCGCTCCCGGCCAAGTCCTCATCGACGGCCTCCCCATCCGCCGCTTCCCCCTCGCCGACCTCCGCCGCCACATCGGATTCGTCCCGCAAGAAACTTTCCTCTTCTCCGACACCATCCGCGAGAACATCGCCTTCGGCGCGCCCCACGCCACCCTCGACCAGATCCAATCCGCCGCCGAAGCCGCCTCGATCGCCCGCGACATCGAAGACTTCCCCGACTCCTACTCCACCACCGTCGGCGAGCGCGGCATCACCCTCTCCGGAGGCCAGAAGCAGCGCACCGCCATCGCCCGCGCTCTCCTCCGCAGCCCCCGCATCCTCATCCTCGACGACGCCCTCTCCAGCGTCGACACCCACACCGAAGACAAGATCCTCAACCACCTTCGCGACCTCATGCACGGACGCACCACCATCTTCATCTCCCACCGCGTCTCCACCGTCCGCAACGCCGACCGCATCGCCGTCCTCCACCAGGGCCAGATCGTCGAATTAGGCACCCACGACGAACTAATCGCCCGCAACGGCTACTACACCGACCTCTACAACAAGCAGCTACTGGAAGAAGAACTAGCCGAAGTGTGAGGGCGGAAGTCTAAGAAAGATCGTGCTATCGGATCATCGGGTGATCGGCTTATCGGGTCATCGGATCATCAGGTTAGGTTGATCGCCATCGGGTCATCGGCTCCTCGGGCCATCCAAAAGTTTTGTCATCCTGAGCGGAGCGCAGTGAGCGAAGCGAGCAAGCGCAGTCGAAGGACCCCTACCTTACCACTGACGATTTTGTAACTTTCTTCCCCCAGTACAACCATTTTCATAAAAAATTGTTCCCATTATGGGCAAGTCCCCCGTAAAATTAGCAGTCCAAAAAATCAGTTCAGGTCAAGGAGTCACCATGGCACGCTTCCGTGTGTTGGCGATGTCTCTCTCTATCCTGTCGATCCTCACCCTCTCCACCCCCGCCTCCGCCGCCCCACCCGACCGTATCACCGGCCCCATCGTCGCGGGCCAAAGCATCCGCCTTGCGCACGGCGTTCCCGCGCAAACTCGCCTCGCATCCGACGAAGGCCCTGTCGAATCGTCAATGAAATTGAACGGGCTTACCCTGCTCACCGTTCCATCGCCCGCACAGCAGCGAGCGCTGACGAAACTCCTCGCTGACCAGCAGAACCCCCACTCCGCCTCTTATCACAAGTGGCTGAAGCCCATTCAATATGCCGATCGTTTCGGCCTCAGCTCAAACGATCTCAATAAAATCGCTGCCTGGCTCCAGTCACAGGGATTCACCGTCACCGGCACCGCCCGCGCCCGAAACTGGATTCGCTTCTCCGGCACGGCTGCTCAGGTTGAGCGCACATTTGCAACAGAAATACACAACTTCACGGCCAACGGCGAATCGCACTTCGCCAACACCACTCCCATTTCGATCCCCTCGGCGCTCTCCGGCATCGTCACCGGCATTCGCGGATTGAATAATTTCCCACTCAAATCCAACCTCGCGCGCCGCAGCCCGGCATATACGACATCCAACGGCAACCTCTTTCTCGCACCCGGCGACATCGCCACCATCTACGACTTCAGCACGCTCATCCAAAATGGCACCGACGGCTCCGGCGTTACCCTCGCAGTCATCGGCGAAACCGATATCTACCTCAACGACCTCAATGACTTCCGTAACGGCTTTAGCCTGAATAACGCGATCAGTAACTGCAGCGTCAACTCGAACAACACAATCAAGTCCTGCACCGCCGGCAATTTCCAATACGTCTATGCCGATTCCGATTCTGGCACCGATCCCGGTTCAGTCGATTCTCTCGGAGACGACCTCCCGGAAGCCGACCTCGACCTCGAATGGTCGAACGCCGCGGCGCGCAACGCCACCCTCGCATACGTCAATGCGCCTTTGACCGGAATCTATACCTCTCTTTACACCGCCATCGACAACGCCGACATCATCGGCGAGTCGGTGATCACCCTGAGCTATACTGCGCCATGCGAACTGGCCGAGATCGGCTACTTCGATTCTGATGAAGCGGAGCTTCAACTCGCCGCCTCCGAGGGCGTTACCTTCATCAACTCAGCCGGCGACACCGGCGCTGCCGAATGCGATTTTGGCAACAACTTGGCCGTCTACGGCTACGCTGCCGGTTATCCCGCCAGCAGCCAGTGGACCACCGGCGTCGGCGGAACATCCGTTCCCGTCATCGATCCCAATGAGTACACAGACACATACTGGAATCCCTCGAATGGCTCGTACGGCGGCTCGGCCACCGGATATATTCCTGAGCAGGCTTGGAACGATTCCGAGGAATTCGGCCTGTACTGCCCCTCGACTAGCGGGCATTCCTGCGATATAGAAGGAGTCACCGTCACCAACTGGTCGACCGCGCAAACCGCAATCGGCATCTCCGCCGGCGGAGGTGGCGAGAGTAACTGTGTTACCACGGACGACAATGGCGTTTGCAATAGCGGATTTCCCCGCCCCTCCTGGCAGTCCGGGATCAGCGAAACCTCAATCAATCCCAGCGCCTTCGGCGTCACCACCACCCCCGCTCGCCTTACTCCCGACGTCTCGCTCTTGGCCTCTCCGAATTTTCCCGGCTACATCGTCTGTACCGCGGACAATGAAATCGGCGGCAGTGGCTCTACAAGCAGTTGCTCGGGCGGCATCGCCGACGCGCTCACCGGATGCGCCACCGGCAACTTCCCCTGTTCTGTCTTCGGGGGAACCTCCGTCGCCAGCCCCGTCTTTGCCGGCATCGTGACTCTTTTGAATCAGTACTTAGTCGCGAAAGGGGTTCAATCGACGCCTGGCCTCGGACCCATCAACTCGACCTTATATACGCTGGCCGCGTCGAATTCCACCAACCACGCGTTCAACTCCGTCACTACACCAAACACCGGCGCTTATTCCAATGGCGCCTACTGCGAGGAAGGCACACCCTCTTCGGGCATCGAAGGCGATCCATGGCCTACCGCTCTGGTATGCCCCAGCTCGGGAGCGAACGCCGGATTCCTCGGCTTCGACTCCTACAACGCCGACACCACCACCAGTTACAATCTCGTAACCGGCCTCGGCTCCGTCGATGTCGGCAACCTCTTCGCAGCGTGGGCCGGCACCGCTGTCGCCACCACCACCACCGCCCTCCAATCCAGCGAAAACCCCTCCAACTACGGTGACTCCGTCACCTTCACCGCCACCGTCACCACTTCCGGTTCGAGTACACCAACCGGCTCCGTGACCTTTATGGATGGCACCACCACCCTCGGCACAGGCACACTGGTTGCCGACCCCGGTGTGGTAAATTCCGCCACCGCAACCTATCCCACCTCGACCCTCTCATCATCGGGGTCGCCGCATTCCATCACTGCCGTTTACGGTGGAGACTCCAACAATGCCGGCAGCACCTCCGCGGTTCTAAGTCAGGTCGTCAACCCAGCCACCTTCACCTTCGTTAGCACCGGCCCTGCAACACACAGCGAGTTGGCAGGCCAGCATAGCCTCATGTACGCGTTCACGGCCACGCCCACTTCGGGGTCTACCTTCGCCGGCGCACTGACGATCGGCTGTTCTTTCTTGCCAACCGACCCGACGCTGACGAACGCCAGCTGCTCCTATAGCGTCAATGGCGGTGCACCCCAGACCGGCCCCATCACCATCCCTGCCGGAAGCGGAATCACCACCGTCGCGCTGAGCGTCACGTCCGCAGGTCCAAACACCGGCACCGGCACCGAAGTCCGCCACCGCGCCGACAACCGCACCCCGTGGCTCCCCATGACCCTTCCTTTAGCCGGAGTCGTACTTGCGGGTTTCGCGGGACGTAAGCGCTCCAAATACGCCATGGCTGGCAGTCTGTGCTTGGCGCTCGCCCTGGCCGGATTCCTGATAGCATGCGGCAGCAGCAGCAATCCTCCCGTGGGAATCAGCGTTAGCCCATCCGGGTCTACCCTCTATCCAAACAACACGAACTGGCCGCCCCAGACCGCCTCCTTCACCGCCACCGTCAGCAACAGCACCAACACTGGCGTGAACTGGGTCCTCAGCACCTCCGCCAGTGGCGTCTCCTGCACTGCGGAATCCAGCCCTTGCGGTACTATCGCCGTTGGGATAGGCGACTCCGTTAACTACAACGCACCGACCATCCAAACCGGCTTGCCATCGACGGTGACCATAACGGCCACCGCACAGGCGGACACCACAAAAACCTCAGCCTCCACCGTCACGCTGACGCCGACAACCGTCCCGGTAAACGGCGGCTACACCGTCACCGTCACGGCAACCGAAACGGGGGCCGCAGCCTCCGCAACCCCGACCGTCAACCTCATGGTGAACTAACAGTCGGCACGTTGAAACTGAGAAAGGCGCGGACACCGTCCGCGCCTTCTTTTTAGGCTCGCTAACTTACTGATTTATATATATCTTACGCGTAAGTCCTTATTTTTCAAGATCAATTCCGAAGTCCCCCTAACTCACTGATTCCAAATGATAGACTAAGTCCTTATTCCTCAAAGATCTAGAGGAAATTCATCTCTAAGCCACTCATTCTAATAGATCACTGCAAGGGGGGATCCGTAACTAGCTGGTAAACGGGTCAATCGCGCCGCCGAACCACTTCACCGCCCCTTCGATTCCGTCTGAGCCGAGTCCTTTTGGCTCCCCGAAGCAGGCTGCAACGCCGATCCCAATACCTCGCCCGAATCGCCTTTCTGCACGAACGCAATCACCCGCAAATTCCCTGCCTCAACCGCGCTCGGCAGCTTCACCGTGACATCGCGGCTGAAGCCTCCACGTTCTCCGCCAGTTCCGTGAACCTGGTCCACGCTTCCGACCTTGCTCAGGCTCAAAACCACCGCAACATGCTTCAGATCCCGCCCTTTGTTCTCTCCCCGAAGAACCTGCGACTCGGCCTGGTCCAGCGCCGCCACCACGAACACATCCGCCTTCCGCGCTCCCAGCGACGCCGGCAAGCCATCCGCTTCGACGTGCGCCCGCAACGTCTTTCCCTCCACCGAAACCGCCGAGATCCGCACTCCAACCTTCGTTTTTCCCCGCGCCTCTTCAATGGCATGAACCGCCGCCTTCGGATCGCTGCCATTGAACTGGGTCTCGCCATCGACCACCATCTGCGGCGTGTAATCGTCGTTGAGCTTGAACCGTTCTTTGTATGCGGTCTGCCGCTCCGTCAGCCCGCTCGAAGAATACTTGTCCACCCATCCATCGTGATTCCAGTAATCGACATGTTCCTCGATCACAATGATCCGCGCCCCCGCAACTGGCTGCAGCCGATCCAGGTTCGCCAGCATCTTGTCCGCCGGAGGACAACTCGAGCATCCCTCCGAGGTAAACAACTCCACCAGCACAGGAGTCGCCGGCTGCGCAGCATCGGTTCCGCCGAAAGCAATCCCGCAAGCCGCCAGCAACAACACGATCAGCCCTATCGTATGTCTCATAACTCACCCCACATCAGGGTTGGACGCGCCAGCCAGGAAAATGGTAGATCTCCAAGGGGTTGCTGAGAGCTTGCAGCCGAGAGCTTGGAGCTTGGAGCTTGGAGCTAAGAGCTGACCGCTTGGCGCTCGTTATCTCTCCACAAACCTGGCAAACATCTTCTGCGGATCGATGGCGATAAACAGGCCCTTCCCGCGAGCCAGCACCTCGCCCTTCTCATTGAGGATCTCGGCCACATTCACGTGCTCCCGCCCTTTCACCCGCTCCTCACGCGACTCGACGCGCAGCGGCTTATACAGCGGAACCGGCTTAAGGTAGTTCACGGTAATCTCCGACGTCAGCGCCACCACCTGATGCAGCTTGTTCACCTTCCCCATCGCCTCATCCAGAATGGTCGCGATAATCCCGCCATGGCAATGCCCCGGAGGCCCGGTATACCGCTTCCCCAGCCGGAAGCGGCAGACAAAGCGGTTGCGATCCTCGTCATAGGTGAAACGCAGCAGCATGCCCTCGGGATTGTTCTTGCCGCAGGCAAAGCAGTAGTTCTTCTGTAGCCGCACGTACTGCGTGCCATGTCCCGCTCCCTTGCGCTGTTTACCCGTGTCCTTACCCCTATGCTTATCCTTGGCAGTCATCGCACGATTCTACCGCGACGCTCAACCGCCAGGACAACCCCAGAGCCGGACATCGGCAACGACCTAAAGAGCGCAGGTTTATGGTCATCCCGATATGACCATGTCTGTTATAATGTGTCCATGAAGAAGATAGCAGCGGGAGAGTTCAAGGCGCGTTGCCTTACCCTGATGGACGACGTCAAGGCCACCCGGGTGCCCATCCTCATCACCAAGAGGGGCAAGCCAGTCGCTAAGCTCGTGCCGGTTGTAGACAAGAAAAAAGACGATTGGATCGGAAGGCTGAACGGCAAGTTCAAGGTGACCGGGGATATCGTGGCGCCCGCTGTACCGCTTGAAGATTGGGAAGCGCTGCGGTGATCCTGCTCGACACGCACGTGGCGTTCTGGGCTGCGGGCGATTCGCTGATGCTATCCAAAGATGCGGCGTCGGCGATTCGCCGGGCGCGGCGCAGTGACGGCCTTGCCATTTCCGCGATCAGTATTTGGGAACTGGCTTTGCTCTTTTCTCGCGGGAAAATTCAAGGGTCAGGAACGATCGAAGCGTCGATCCATGACCTCTTGGAAGGCGTCACTGTTCGGTCGATTACCCCGGAAATCGCAGCCCTCGCTGCACAATTCCCTCAAGATTATCCCGCCGACCCGTCCGACCGGCTCATTGGCGCAACCGCGCGCGCCGAGGGCATGACGCTCGTGACGCGGGATGAACGCATAAGGAAGTGTCCACTGATCCGAACTCTTTGGTGAGGCATTATTTCAGAGGCCACCTTTGGCCCTCTCGTTGTCTTTGGTGGTGAGGACGGGCAAGTGCCCGTCCCTCCATCCCTAATCCTCAGTCGTAATACTCCAACCCCAAGTGCGTAATCAGTTCCTCGCCCTTCAGGTGTCGAAGCGTGTTCTTCAGTTTCATCAGCTGAATAAACAAGTCGTGCTCCGGATACAAGCCCGGCGCGGTCATTGGCGACTTGAAGTAGAAGCTCAGCCACTCCTGAATGCCAAGACGTGCCAGTTCCGGCGTGCGCTGTGCCAAGTCGAGGAACAGCACCAGGTCGAGCACGATCGGCGCGGCCAGGATCGAGTCGCGGCAGAGGAAGTCGACCTTGATCTGCATCGGATAACCGAGCCAGCCAAAGATGTCGATGTTGTCCCAGCCCTCTTTGTTGTCGCCACGCGGCGGGTAATAGTTGATGCGCACCTTGTGGAAGATGTTTCCATACAACTCCGGATACAAAGCCGGCTGGAGAATATGCTCCAGCGCGCCCAGCTTCGACTCTTCCTTAGTCTTAAACGACCCCGGATCGTCAAGCACTTCTCCGTCGCGGTTGCCGAGAATGTTGGTCGAGTACCAGCCGCTCAGGCCGAGCAGGCGGGCCTTGAAGGCTGGCGCGAGCACGGTCTTCATCAGCGTCTGGCCGGTCTTGAAGTCCTTGCCGCAAATCGGCGTTTCGCGCTGATGCGCCAATTCGTGCATGGCGGGAATGTCGACGGTCAGGTTCGGCGCGCCATTGGCGAACGGCACGCCTTCCATCAGCGAGGCGTAGGCATAGATCATCGAGGGCGCGATGTTTTCGTCGTTCTCCTTCATCGCCTTCTCGAAGGCCTTCAAACTCTGGTGCGCCGCAGTTGGCTCGATGAAGGTTTCGGTCGAGGCGCACCAGATGGTGACGAGGCGCTCGACTTCGCTCGATTTGCGGAAGTCACGGATATCCTGCCGCAACTGCTCGGCGAGATCGAGCTTGTTCTTGCCCTTCTTCACGTTCGGTCCGTCGATCTTCTTCACGTAGTTGTGGTCGAAGACGGCTTTCATTGGCTCGATCGAACTGAGGCGGCCTTTGACCTTATCGAGCAAGTCGCGATCGAGCACGCCAGCCTTACGGGCGGCCGAGTCCATGTCGTCTTCGAAGATGTCCCAGCCGGCGAAGACGAGATCGTCGAGGCCGGTGAGAGGAACAAACTCCTTAATCTTGGGAGAGCGGCCCTCGGTGCGCTTGCCCAGCCGAACCGTCCCCATCTGGGTAAGCGAACCGATGGGAGTGGCAAAGCCTTTGCGCACCGCCTCCACGCCGGCGACGAAGGTGGTGGCAACGGCGCCCATGCCAGGAATCATGACTCCGAGCTTCCCTTTGGCCGGTTCAATGGTGACGCTATCAGCCTTTCTCGATTTCACTGTTGCGCCCCCTTTGCGCGCTAATTTCATTTCGCGGCTCGCGCGCTCGGCGTGGGCGAGAGCGGTTTCGCGATGCTCGTGTTCGCGTGCCGATTGCGCACTTGAGAACTGTTTGCGATGACGACGGCCGTCTGCGTCCCACCAGTCGGCCATAAAGACTCCAGGTTGCTTTTGATACATTATTTGCCTTTCGTGGTGACGGTGGCTGGTCACCAATTAAACTAACAATGGTCTCCTAATTCTTCGAATTTGGCAAACGCGACGGGATCGAACTGTACGAAAATGCCCGTGAGTGGACGTTTAGCACGGTTGAAACGCCGCCCGCAGCCGCGAAATGGGCGGGAGTGGCACTGCCATTTTTCCCGCGAGACTCCACGCTTCCCGATGGCGGTTGTACAGAACAGGCCTTCTGGCATGAGAGATCGCTCGGGCAGCCGCGCCAATGGAATCTATTGCGCCGCGCCGAATGCTAAAATCGCTTGTGTCCGCTAATTCCCTTCGCCTGATTGCCATTGACATCGATGGCACGCTGCTGAATCCGCAGTTTGAGATTTCCGCAACCGATCTCGCCACGCTGCGGCGCGCACACGCCCAGGGGGTCGAGGTGATCCTCGTCACGGGCCGGCGGCACACTTTTGCCCTTCCAATTGCGCAGCAGTTGGGGTTCGATCTCTGGCTGATCAGTTCAAACGGAGCGATCACGCGCTCGCTGGCCGGAGAGACCTTTCATCGCGACCTGCTGCCGCAGCCGACCTGCCGCAATCTCGTACGCGTGATGCAAGAATTTCGCGGGCAAACCGTTCTTACCTTCGACAACGACAGCGCCGGCACGATTGTGATCGAGCGACTACAGGAGCTCGAAGGCAGCATCCAGCGCTGGTTGCAGAAGAATATGGAGTACATCAAGTTCGTGGTGCCGATCGAGGATGCGCTAACAACCGATCCGGTGCAGGCGATGTTTTGCGGGCCGGTCGGACTCATGCAGCAGGCGCTGGCGGTGCTGGGCGAGTGCGGGTTGCCTATTACGGTGCTGCGCACCGAGTATCCGGGGCGCGACCTCTCGATCGTGGATGTGCTTAACTCGGGCTGCTCCAAGGGGCACGCGTTAGAGCGATGGGCCGCCCATCGCGGCATTCGGCGCGAACAGGTCATGGCCGTTGGTGATAATTACAACGACATTGAGATGCTGGCATTTGCCGGGCATCCTTTTATCATGGGGAATGCCTCCCAGGAGCTGCGCGGCCGGGGCTGGAGGCTGACCCGGTCGAATGCTGAAAGCGGCGTCGCCGCCGCTATCGAGTTTGTGCTCGAGGGGAAAGAAATTCGAGCGGACGGCGTCGGCTTGGGTTCACATGCGCAGGTTGGGATTAGTTTGTAGCCGTCGAGCGAACTTCCGTCCGCCAAGAGCGGAGATCTGACCAAGGAGAACAAAGAGTTGCACCGGAGAATTCACAAGTCGATCGCGCCGGCGTCGTGCATTGGCACGGCGGTCTTTTGCCTCGCGCTGCTTATCGGCTGCGCATCCTCCGCAGCGGCTGGTGAAATTGCCGTCCTCAACAATGGCTTCAGCATCCGGCACGATCACCATGTTGTGATGGGCGAGACGACGCGGCTTTTTCTGTCGGTGGACAATTCGAGTTTCACCGATGTGGCGACGGCAGACATCAGTGGGTTCGAAAAAGATCTAACCCCGCCCGCGGCGAATGCCGCTTCTGATGCTGCGATGGCTTCGACTCTCGAAAAGCGCCAGGCATGGAATACGGCGTCGAATTCGAAAGTTGATTTGAGTAAGGTTGTCGACTCCGCCAGCGCTGCCTATCATCTCGATCCCGATCTTGTGAACAGCGTCATTCACGCGGAAAGCGGATTCAACGCTCACGCCATTTCGCCGAAGGGAGCTCGCGGCTTAATGCAGTTGATGCCTTCGACCGCCAGCCAGTTGGGCGTGAAAAACGCGTTCGACTCCGAGGACAATGTCGGTGGCGGCAGCCGCTATCTGCGCGAACTGCTGGAGAGGTATGACTTCGATCTGGTAAAAGCGCTCGCGGCCTACAATGCGGGTCCACAACGGGTTGACCACTACAACGGCGTTCCACCTTTTTATGAGACGCGCGCCTATGTGGCGCGCATCGTCCGCGATTACAACCGCAAAAAGATTGCGCAGGAAAAAGCCGCGCTTGCGCAGAAGAAGCAAGCGTCCGCTGCAGGCAGGGCGGTCCATTCCGGCGCCAAACAAAAATCCGCGTCTGCCAAGCGTCCCCCGGGCGCAGCACAACCTTCCAAACGCTCGGCCAACTCTGCAGCGCCCGCCGCGGGAGACGGTGCGTTTGCGTCAGCGCGCTGAACCCGCGCGTTGACCGTGTCTCCTGTCTCATTTACCTTCATGAAGGGCCTGTTCACCGCGGTTCCGCCTCTCGAAGCTCGCACCGGATGATTCAGAGAAAATACATCGCTTATGTGGCCGTTTTTCTTGTCCTGGCGGGGTTGGTCTATCTCCAGTTTCGGACGTGGCGCAATTTCGATTGGAGACTGCTCTTGCAGTTTCATCTGAAGTGGAAGCACATTCTGCATGGCGTATTGCTGATTTATTTCGCCTATTTCTTGCGAGCGGTGCGGTGGAAGATTTTCCTTCGGCCGGTGCGGCCGGAAACGTCGATCCTGGGCTTGACTCCGCCGACTGTGATCGGGTTCACGGGGCTTGCGCTGCTTGGACGCCCCGGAGAACTGATTCGTCCTTACCTGATCGCCCGGCACACAAATCTGAGTTTTGCCTCGCAGGTCGCGGTGTGGGCGGTCGAGCGCATCTTCGACGTGGGCGGCTTCACGGTTCTGCTGGTTGGCGGAATTTTCCTGCCCACCAAGCTTCACGCCTTCGCGCAGGCCGCGCCGTACGAGGTACGCCACTGGATTTACCTGACGGGTTACTTCTTGATCTGCCTGGTGTGTGCGCTCCTCAGCGGAGCGGTACTTATGTCTTATCGCGGAAACGGGATGGCGCAATGGGTTGAAAAGCGCTTCTCGCACCTGGCGGAAAATCTCGGGCACCGCATCGCCCAGAAAATCCGCGAGTTCACCGCCGGGCTCGACACCATTCACGGCCCATTTGCATTTTTTCAGTTGGCCGCGGTCTCAGTTCTGATGTGGTGGGTGATCGCGCTGTCTTATAAGGAAGTGACCACCGCGTATGGCGCGGCCATGGGCGGGCTGAGCACCACTAAAGTTTTGCTGCTGATGGGATCGAGCATGATTGGCTCCATGGTGCAGTTACCCGGAGTGGGCGGCGGCTCGCAACTGGCGACGATCAGCGCCATGGATCATGTCTTCCACATTGTGCCTAAGGAATTGGCGGTAAGCTGCGGAATCATGCTCTGGTTGGTGACGTTTGTCGCGGTCGTGCCAGCCGGGTTGTTGCTCGCGCACCGCGAGCGGCTGTCATTGCGCAAGCTTTCCGCGGAGAGCGCTGAGGCCGAGGAAGCGGAAACGGCCGGGAGAGCGGTCTGATGGAACAGGTTCGCGAGACGCTGAATGCGATCAACGGAGCGTGGCGGCAGAAAAATTTTTCCGCCATGGAACCGTACCTCGACGAGAATGTCGTCATGCGAGGGCCAGGATTCAAGGAGTACGCCAAGGGTCGGCTGGCGTTTATCGAGAGCTATGCGCAGTTCATGGCGCAGTCCCACGTGCTCGAATACGCGGAGTCGAACCATGCCATCGACACCTGGGGCAACGTCGCGGCGGCCAGCTACGACTGGGCAATGACCTACGAGCAAAAAGGCGCCGCAAAAAGCGAAAAGGGACACGACATGTTCGTTTTTCATCGCGTGCCCAGCGGCTGGGCGGCAACCTTGCGCGTGATTTTGTTCTAACCTCCGGCATTCTCCGGATGTTCTCCGCGCCCCCGGGCGTTCTTCAGCGCGCAAAAACCAGATACAATAATTATTGATCCCAGCACAGCAGAGTTTTGACCGCGGCATCAGCGCATGAAATGTCCTTTTTGCGGCTTTGAAAATGACAAGGTAGTCGACTCGCGTGAGAGCAAGGAAGCCGATTCGATCCGGCGCCGCCGCGAGTGCCTGAAGTGCGAGAAGCGCTTCACCACCTACGAGCGTATCGACGAAATTCCCTACATGGTGGTGAAAAAAGACGGCCGCCGCGAGCGCTTCGACCGTCAAAAAGTTCTCAATGGGCTGATGCGAGCCTGTGAAAAGCGCCCCGTGCCGATCAGCAAACTGGAACAGATCGTGAACGAGGCCGAGACCTTCGTGATCGAATCGCCAGAGCGCGAGCGCAAGACAAGCGAGATCGGCGAACTGATCATGAACCGGCTCCGCCGCCACGACAAAGTCGCCTACGTCCGCTTCGCCTCGGTCTATCTCGATTTCAAAGACGTGCAGGAGTTCATGACCGAGCTCAAGGACCTGCTGAAGACGAAAGATGCGGCAGAGTCGAAGAGCAAGAGCGCGCCAGGCAGGACTTAGAGGGCAGCCTTTCACTGTTCGTTCTTCGTCCTTCGCTATTCGCGCTTTCCAGAGTTTGGGTTTCGCGAACGGCGAATAGCGAAGGACGAAGGACTAAGGACCAACGACTTTTTATGCCTCATAAAGTAACTCTCATCCCCGGCGACGGTATTGGCCCGGAAGTGATTCAGGCCACCGTTCGCATCCTCGAAGCAACCGGCGTCAAATTTGAGTGGGAGAGCTTCGCCGCCGGCAGCGAAGCCTTCGAAAAATACAAAGAGTACATTCCCAAAGAACTCACCGAATCGATCGAGCGCACGCGTGTTGGATTGAAAGGCCCGGTCACAACGCCGATTGGTGGTGGCTTTTCCAGCATCAACGTCGAACTGCGGAAGCGCTTCGAGCTCTTTGCCAATTTCCGCCCGATCCGCAATCTTCCGCACATTCCCACGCGCTATCCCGACGTCGATCTCATCATCGTGCGCGAAAATACCGAAGGCCTCTACTCGGGCATCGAGCACGAGGTCATACCGGGCGTCGTCGAGAGCCTGAAGATTATTACCGAAAAGGCCTCCACGCGCATCTCGAAATTCGCCTTCGAACACGCCCGCAAAACCAAGCGCAAGAAAGTCCATTGCATTCACAAGGCCAATATCATGAAGTTGTCCGACGGCCTCTTCCTGAAATGCGCGCGCAAGGTTTCGAAGGAATATCCCGAGATCACCTACGGCGAGCACATCGTCGACAACACCTGCATGCAGTTGGTGATGAATCCCTACCAGTACGACATGCTGCTGCTCGAAAACCTTTACGGCGACATCGTCTCCGATCTCTGTGCAGGGCTGGTCGGCGGTCTGGGCCTTGTACCGGGCGCAAACTTCGGCCATGAGTGCGCCATCTTCGAAGCCGTACACGGTTCGGCTCCCGACATCGCGGGCAAGAACATCGCCAATCCGACCGCGGTTCTGCGTTCCGCGCTGCTGATGCTGCGCCACATCGGTGAGGCCGAAGCCGCCTGGAAAATTCGCAACGCAATTGACGACGTTTATCGCGATCGCGCCAAGCTCACGCGTGACGTCGGTGGCAACGCTGGCACCTCCGAGTTTGCCGACGCCATCATTGCGGCCATCGAATCACCGCGGGAACCCGTAGCGCCCATGCCGGCATAGGAACAGCCGCAGGCCACGTGGGGACAGCCGCCCTCGGCTGTCCCCAAGCGAGCCCAGATCGCTTCTCTATTTCGCCAGGTGCTAAACTATTGCGTTCCGGGCGCGCTCAACCAAGCTGGCTGCGCTCGTTCTCAGGGGATGCATGCTAAAGGAACTCGAACTTCCTTATAACCAGGGTCTGCACCGCTTCGCCATCTTCGTTGCCTGCGTCACCCTTCTCCTGATCGTCGCCGGTGCGCTCGTCACCAGCAACGACGCGGGGCTCTCGGTTCCCGACTGGCCCACCACCTTCGGCTCGTTCTACAAGATGCCGCACATGGTCGGCGGAGTGAAATACGAGCATGGGCATCGCATGGTTGCCGAGTTCGTCGGGCTGCTGACCATCATTCTCGCCGTCTGGACGTGGCGGGCCGAGAAGCGGCGCTGGTTGCGGATTCTGGCTTTGGCGGCCCTCGGAACGGTCATCATCCAGGGCATTCTCGGTGGGCTCACGGTGCTGTTCTTTCTACCCGCTCCCATCTCCAGCGCGCACGCCGCGGTGGCGCAAACCTTCTTCTGTATTGCAGTCTCAATCGCCGTATTCACCGGCCGCCGCTGGGTGCAGGAGCAGCCGCGCACCGAGTTCGATACGCGCTGGCCCTCTCTCTTTACGCTGACTCTTCTCTCCATCTTTGTTCTCTACGTGCAACTCGTGCTCGGCGCCATGTTCCGCCATCACGGCATGAGTTGGTGGCCGCACGTAGTTCACGCAGGTGTCGTCGCCGTCGTACTTTCCTGGACCGCAATTCGCGCCATTTCCGTTTACTCGCACGTCGACGCCGTCAAGCGTCCCGCCGTCCTGATGTTGGGCCTGATGGTCACGCAACTCTGCCTCGGCTTCCTCGCTTTCATCACCCGCGTCATGTGGGGAAAGGACGCGGCTCAGCCGGAATTGCCCATGGTCATCGCCACCGTTGTGCACGTTGCCGTTGGAGCATTGTTGCTCGCGACCACGGTCGTGCTCGCAATTCAGGTCTGGCGTCATGTTCCGATTTCTTTTGCCGAGCGCGTTCCCGGCGGACAGCGGAAACCGGTCGCAGCCTGAAACCGGGCATCCATCGCTCGGATAGTCTCCCATTCCACTGCCGCACATCGTAGAATGTGGATGTGGGTTTACACACAACCGCCATTGAGTTCCCATCGACCGGCGAGGCCGCCATATCGGTTCCTGCCATCATCCAGGTTCGCGAGGTCATCCATCGCTACGCGAACCGCACCGCTCTAAACCGCGTTTCGTTCGATGTCCAGCCCGCTGAGCTTTTCGGCTTGCTCGGCCCCAACGGCAGCGGCAAGACGACGCTCTTCCGGATTCTTTCCACCCTGATGGTGCCGACCTCTGGCACAGCCATCATCGCCGGCCTCGATGCAGTGAAGGCGCCTGCCGCTCTACGGCGCCACATTGGCGTCGTCTTCCAGGCTCAGAGCGTCGATCCCAAACTAACGGCGCGCGAAAATCTTTGGCATCAAGGACATCTTTACGGACTGCGGGGGCGCGAACTCAAGGCGAGGATTGACGAAATTCTGATCCGAGTCGGCTTGTTAGACCGCGCCAGCGAGCGCGTCGAAACATTCTCCGGCGGCATGCAGCGACGTATAGAACTGGCGAAGGGCCTGTTGCATCATCCCGAAGTTCTGCTGCTTGACGAGCCCACCACCGGCCTCGATCCCGGAGCACGGCGCGATCTCTGGCAATATCTTTCAATCCTGCGCGATCAGGAGCGCGTCTCCATCATCGTCACCACCCATCTGATGGAAGAAGCCGAGCGCTGCGATCGCTTGGCAATCATGAACGAAGGCAATCTGGTCGCGCTGGGCACACCGCAGGCCCTCACGCGCGAGATCGGTGGCGACGTGATTCTGCTGGAAGTTCGCGATCCGCAAACGCTGGCGACCGCGATTGCCAATAAGTTTCACGTGAACGCGAGCGTCATGGACGAGCATGTTCGCATCGAGATTGAGAACGGCCATCGTTTCGTGCCCGATGTTGTCGAAGCCTTTCCGGGCGAGATTCAATCTCTAAGCGTGAGCAAGCCCACGCTGGAAGACGTGTTCATTCACCGCACCGGACACCGCTTCTGGAACGAAGACCCCGAAGCACCCGCCAAACCAGGCAAGAAGGCCGCAAAGAAAAAGTCTCAGCGAGACTGAGCCCCGATCATTGCACGGAAACGGAAACCTCCGAGTCCGGCACTGAGGCGAATCGCCGATCGGGTTGAATCACCGCTCCATTCATAATCTTCAACGGGAAACTGCCGCTCTTGTTGGCCTGGAAGGTCACCGTCGTGACCAGGCCATTGCCAGATACTCCGCCCGATCCGGCGGGTCTTGAAGCTGAAATCTCCGTGACACCGGCGGATAGATCGTCTCGCCGAACCAGCGCCACCACTTCCTTCCCCTGGGATAGAAAAGTGCCGTTCGAAACATTGACGATTTCTAATCCTGCCTTGTCATATGCGAGTTGGAGCGAGACTGAAGATGCATCCTGCGCTCCCGCCAGCAGCACATTGACCGCGAACGTCGTCCCTTTCGCAACCGGCTTGACCGGCGAATCAAATACTAACGTGGGCGGCGTCTCACTCATCGGTCTTGACGAGGGCGTGGCACTCGATCCTTCGCCAAGATCGGCCGACCCTACATCGCTACCCGTTGTCACTCTGGACACATGGCGCAGATGAATCGAATTGGCGTTACCCACGTCCAAAGTTCTGCGGCTCAACTCGCCGCGTTCACGTTGCCTGACAATATGGGGCACGAGCACAAACACAACTTCGTTGTCTTTCACCTCCGTGCTCTTTTCCGCAAACAGGTACTTCAAGATCGGAATTTGCGCGAGGCCGGGAATCCCGCTGATGGATTTCGTGTCTTCCTGCTCCAGCATTCCTCCCAGAAGATTCGTTTCACCGTCCTTGAGCCGAATCTCGTGCTCCACTTTCCGCTGGCCGATCACCGGTTCACTGATGCTCCCAATCGTGACGTAAGAAGTAACCGATGACACATCGAGAACGATTTTCAGAGTGATGTCTCCATCCGCATGAATGCGCGGCGTGATGTCCAGATTGACCCCAACATCCAGATACTGGAACTGCGTGCCCACCAGACTGCTCACGGATACGCCGCTAATGCCGGAGGTGTAGGAGCCAGTCGCAGTCGGCACCCGGTCTCCAATCTTCAGGCTTGCCTTTTGCCCATTTAACGAGCGCAACTGAGGGTTCTGAATAATTTTGGTGTTGCTGTCGCTCATCAGCGCGTTGGCGCTGGCGGCCGAGATCGTCGCCGTAAAATCGGTGGCGTTCAAGTCGGCCAGCGTGTTCAGGTTGATGGTATTAGTCGTGCTCGTGGTCGTGGTCGACGTTGTGCTGCTCGTCGTGCTGGTGGTGGTGTTGGGTTGCAATTGCAGCGAAGCGCTGGTCGGTGGGGTAATGCCCAGGTTATGCAGCTTGTCACGGCTCACCTGCATGATCGCCACGTCGACCACTACTTCCGGAGGGACCGAATCAAAATCGTCGACCATCTTTTCCGCCAGGAGCACCTGATCGGGCGTTCCTCGAATCACGATCGCTTCCTGCGACGGTAGTTGCTGAATGCGGCTTACGTCGAGCACCGTGCGCAGTGTGTTTACGATGTCCTGTAGCTCCGTCGGAGTGGACGTGTTGGAGAGATAAAACGTCTTGACGACACTTTGTTCCAGGTCTTTGCGCTTGGCGGGATTGTCGGCAGCCACAAAAATCGTGTTCGGCGTCATCGGATGCCAAAAAGTTCGCGATTCCGCCGCAACTATGTCCAGCGCCTCCTGGAGCGTCACTCCATTCAGCTCAATGCTCATCTTCCGCGAAGTGTAGTCGGGATCGAAGAGCACGTTTAACCCCGCCAGTTTCCCAACGGTTTCGTACACCACTTTGGCATCCTCCGACAACTTCAGCGTGACCGGACGTGGCGAAACAGGAGCTAGCTTGACCGGACCCTGCGCGTCCATGATGTCGGGATTGGGCGCCTCGGCGTGGCTGGGCTGCCGCGCGCCCTGCGTCTTTCCATACTGCATCAGGCTGCGTGTGCTCTCTACCTCCTGCACGGCAATGGGGCTCGATGGATCGATGGCCGCAGCCTCCGCAAAAAGTTTCAGAGCCTCCTCCAGCTTTCCAGATTCACGGAGCAATTGCGCACGATGCACCTTCGAGGCCGCCGCCAGGAAACGGGTGCGCGTAACGGCCGCCCGGTACTGCGTGTTAGTCGGCTCCTTTTCGTATGCGAGGAGATAGTCGTCGTAGGCCGCTTCATAATTCTGGCGGCCTTCCTGATCTCTGCCTTTCTGGTAGGAAGACTGGGTTTTCCCATCGGCTGGCGAGGTGATTAGCAGGACGAGCGACAACGCCGCCCAAGTTGCGAACCGGGTTACAAACAAAGTTGCGCACCGGATTACGAACAACGAGTTGCCGCAACGCACGATAATAAGAGGGCTTCGAAAAAGGTCAAGCGCTGCACGTCGCGACTTCACCAGCAATCTCCTGCGCGCGAGATAGATCGAATGTTGGCATTCGAACAGATAGGAATGCGCCAGCCTTCAACTCTTGCGGGACCGACTCTCCGAATCGGCGGGAAATACACAATCGATACAATTCTTTACGTGCGCTTACAGAATCGCCCGAAAATGCTGACTGAAAATCACGCTCGGCGCTTGATCTCGCCCGTCCCATACCGACGCTGCTAAACTAGAAGCCGATGGCGACTCAGACCGCAACCTTGCCGCGCACTTCCACCTCTCCCGCCTCCGCCGGCGTAATGCTCCCCGCCTTCACACTCTGGTGGCGCGAGGTGGTGCGCTTTTACCGTCAGAAGGCGCGGGTCGTCGGCGTGATTCTGTCACCGCTTCTATTTTGGGTTGTTCTCGGCTCCGGTTTCGGAACGTCATTCCGCTCTGGCGAATCCGCCGGACAACAGAATTATCTCGACTATTTCTATCCCGGCACCCTCGTCATGATCATTCTCTTCACCGCCATTTTCACTATGATGTCGGTGATCGAAGATCGCAACGAAGGCTTCCTGTTATCGGTGCTCGTCGCGCCTGTGCCGCGGGCCGCAATCGTTCTCGGCAAGGTGCTTGGCGGCACCACGCTCGCCGCCATTCAAGGAATCGTCTTTCTAGTCTTCGCCCCGCTCGTCGGCGTGCATTTCACACCCGCATCGTTCATTCTCATCGCGCTGACCATTTTCCTGGTTTCGTTCGCGCTCACCGCACTCGGTTTTGCCATCGCCTGGCCCATGGATTCTACCCAGGCTTTTCACGCCATCATCAATTTGTTTCTGATCCCGCTCTGGCTTTTGTCGGGTGCTCTCTTCCCCATCTCAAAAGCTTCGGTGTGGATTCGCTGGCTGATGTACGCCAATCCGCTCACCTACGGTGTCGAAGCGTTGCGCACGCTGATGTATCCGGAGGCTCCCAGTTCGTTCTCCTTCGAATTCTCACTGACGGCTTCGATCCTGACTCTAGTGCTCTTTGCACTATTCATGTTCGGCCTAGCCTTCGTGCTGGTGAATCGCCGCTCGACGAAGCCGGCAGCGTAGAAGAGTAATTGTGTAATTTCGCAATTGAGTAATTTAGTAATTTGAATACTCCGCTCGCAGCATGGGATTTTCAAATTGCAAAATTACTCAATTACAAAATTACCCAATGACCCTCGACCTTCTTGCCCTCGCCGCGCATCGTGACGACGTAGAACAAACCTGCGGCGGCACTCTCCTCAAGATGGCCGAGCGCGGATACCGCACCGGCATTCTCGACCTGACGCAAGGCGAGATGGGTACGCGAGGTTCGGCGGAAGATCGCGCCCGCGAGGCCGCGGACGCCGCGCGCATCCTCAAGGTCTCGTGGCGCGAGGCACTCGACCTTCCCGACGGCCGCGTCGAAAATACCTGGGAGAATCGGCTCAAAGTCGTGCGCGTTCTCCGCCAGCTGCGTCCGCGCGTCCTCATCCTTCCCTACTGGGAAGGCCGTCATCCGGATCACTACACTGCTTCTGTCCTTGGATATGAAGCCGCGTTCCTTTCTGGATTGGCGAAGTTGGACCCGATCCGCGCTTCGCAGGAAACGTCCCCAGTCTCGAAGGGGCGCGCCCTCAGCCGCGCCGATGACCCGCCCCAGCAAGTCGGGGCTTTAGCCCCCGAGAACCTCGCTCCCCATCGGCCTTTCAAGATCATCTACGCCAGCCTCTACCGCGATGTTCGGCCCAGCTTCGTCGTCGATATCACCGGCCAGTTCGAAGCGCGCTTCGCTTCGTTGATGGCCTACAAAACGCAATTTACCGATCAACAGGCAGGCAGCGGAATCTTCCCCGCGCAGGCCGAAATTCGCGCCCGCATCGAGTCCATGGCGCGATTCTATGGCGCATTGGGCGGCGTCACCTATGCCGAACCATTCGTACAGAAGGAAGTCGGAATGGTTGATGATGTGATGGCCATTCCGGTGAAGTCGGTCTGATCGGCCGTCGACGGCTCGCCGACACTCATTTCACATGATCTGATTCTCCAGCACTAATTCTCCGGCGGATTCTGCAATGCCGATGCGGCCTGAACGCCCTTGGCTATCTCCGGAATGATTCCAGCTTGCACGTAGATCGGGCGGATCAATCGCCGTATGGTCGGCAATTGCAAGGCAAATAGCGACGCGCCGCAGATGCAGATTGCGCCACCGATGGTCAGCGTGAGAGGCGCGCCGATCCGGCTCGCGACCATGCCCGCGATCAGGCTGCCGAAAGGCGCGACGCCCTGAAAGGCCATCGAGTAAAAGCTCATCGTGCGCCCGCGTTTCTTGTCCTCCACAATGGTCTGAAGAATGGTATTGCTCGAAGCCAGGTTCTGCATGAAGCAGAATCCGGTAATCACCAGCAACAGCAGCGAGAGCCAAAGCAGGCGCGAGTTCGAAAAGGCAATCAGCGTCGCGCCAAATCCAGCGGCTGTCATGGGAACGACGCGGCCCAATCCCCGAACGCTCGGACGGGCGGCAAGCGTGACCGCTCCGCAAAGTGCGCCGACTCCGACCGCAGCCATCAGGAAGCCGAGCGTGTGCGCTCCGCCGCGCAGCACTCGGCCGGCAAAGATCGGCATCAACGTCGTGTAAGGCATCCCCACGAGGCTGATGCAGGAAAGCAAGAGCAGGATCGACCAGATCGGCTGAAAGCCGGTTACGTAATTCCACCCTTCGCGGAACTCGGCGAAGACGCTGGCCTTCGCGCTCTCCACGGCGCGCGGAGGCACGGCCATCATCAGCAATGACGCGATGACCGCCATGTAGCTGAATCCGTCGATCAGGAAGCAATAGCCTTCGCCAATCCCCGCAATAATCAGGCCGGCGATGGATGGACCGATTAGCCGGGCCGCATTCACCAGCGACGAGTTCAGCGCAATGGCATTTCCAAGGTCCTCGGGACTTTCCACCATCTCGATGACAAAGGCCTGCCGCGCTGGCATATCGAAGGCATTGACCGCGCCCTGAAACAAGTTGAGAAAAATGACTTCGTGGACGGTAATCACTTTGCCGAGCGCAAGTGCCGCGAGCGCGAACGACTCCATCATCGAAAGCGCCTGCGTGACCACCAGCACTCGATGCCGGTGCCATCGATCGACCCAAACTCCCGCAAACGGTCCGAGAAGGAGAATGGGAATCTGTGCCGCGAAGCTGACGAGGCCAAGCAGAAATGCGGAGCCGGTCAGCCGATAGACGAGCCAACCCGTAGCCACCCGTGTCATCCAAGTGCCGATCAGCGAAATGCCTTGTCCGCCGAAGAACAGGCGATAGTTCCGGTGGCGTAAGGCGCGAACCACGAGGCTCCAGTTCATTCGGCGTTCGCGCTGCGGGGGCGTTGTTTCAGGCATGTCTGGGCGGCTTGCGCACGCAAGCGGATGCAATTCTCTGATGCAAATTCCCGCCGAGTGTGAAGAAGCAAATGAGAAAATGCTCCTGCGATTGTAAATGTTGTTCGAACCAGTCTCAGATATCAGATAGAGGAGAATTTGAGGCAGTCGCGGATGGAGGAAGAAGACAAGTTATGGCTTCGCAACAAAATTCGGCGCGCCCCGCGGTGAGGATCGACAAGTGGCTGTGGGCGGCGCGGTTCTTTAAGACGCGGGCGCTGGCGGCGCGGGCGTGCGGTCTGGGCCGGATCCAATCGAATGGCCAACCTGCGAAGCCAGCCCGCGAAGTTCACTCCGGAGACATGCTTCGCGTCAACAACGAGGGCGGCGACTTCGAAATCGAAGTCCTGGGCGTGAGCGAAGAGCGCGGACCCGCACCGGTGGCGCAAACCCTCTATCGCGAAACCGAAGCCAGCCGCGAGGCGCGCCTTAAAGCCGCCGCCGAGCGCAAAGCCGCCAGAGAATTCGAACAGCTTCCCGCGGCCCGTCCTTCAAAACGGGACCGCCGCAGGATCATCCAATTTCGCGGCCGAAGCTAGAAGCGCAGGCGCTCCGGGCATTGGGCTTCGAAATCGACTTTCATCTAAGCCGCGAACCCCATCCTCCACGCTTCAAGCGCGCGGAGGATGGGGAACCCGCAGCGTGGTTCAAGGATTACATCCACCCGAGTAAGCGCAGTTTTCGTCCGATAACCAGATGCTATAGCGGCCCTGGTTACCTGCCGTCCCGTAAAATACGGGGTACGAAATCTGCGTGCTGCCATCATCCGCCAGCATCGTGATGATGGCTGTGCTGGACCCGGTATTGCCCGGATAGAACAGCGTCCCGGCAACGTCATAGGCGAAGCTGTCGTCGAAGAACTCCCAGACATAGTTGGCGAGCGGATAGTAATTGCTCCCGTTACAGCAAGGCCGCTCCACTATATACTCGGCGCTGCTGCCCACCACTCCAGGCCCCGAAACGTAATTAAGTCCAAACGTTCCGGACCACTGCTGGGTAACATCTTCGACAAACACAAATTGTTCGGAGGTTCCCTGCGCCGCGAAGGTGACGACTTCGAAGTCGTCCCCGGGACCCACCGTGCACGGGTTATTGCCGCAGTAGATCGCGAGAATGGAATAGCTGGGATACCATTCCACCCATCCATAGTATTCGACGGGGCCGCCGCAGCCGCCGTCGTCCCAATATTCCGCGCTGCCACCCTGCACCACATCGCCGTTGTTGAAGCCGTCGATGCCATTCCAAGTCACCTCAAACCACGGACCTTCGGAACAAGGCAGGTTGCCGAACGGATGATTGGAAACCGGGACATTCCAGATCGAGACGACCTCGTCGAAAGATGTCTTGTTATTCCATGACTTGAGCTTGTTAGTGTTTGCAATGCCGCTCCAGTTATACGAATTATAAGCGGTGGTGCCATCGGCATTCTGAGCGATCGCACCCGGACCCGGTACCATCTCGCGGCTGGTGTAAGGCTTGGCCTTTACATCGGAGCCGTGGCAGGCCTGGGATCCGCCCGCTCGCGAGGTCGAAGGACCCTGAACCTGCGCGCGCTGATAACAGGACTGTAGCGCCTGCATTGCCTTTTCCCACTGTTGATAAGCATGCGAGGTCGTCGTGTCGTCGGGTCGTTGCGGCAATCCATACATGAGTAGGTCATGATTGGTGGCCGTCAGCGGATTGAAGTTGCTGGGCGGAGCCGGAAACGCTTCCACTCCGGCAACGCTGGTGGTAGTTTTTGGAGCCGCTGCCAAGATGGCGTGCGCGTCTTCGCGCTGCCCCGCTGCCAAAGTTGTCAGGCTTACGAGGGATACAGACACAGCCATGGCTGCTGTAAGTGTGATGCGGCTTATGAAACGCCAATTCGGATTCAACATACGTGTATTTCTCCTTCTCCCCAATGAGGGTGGGCAATGCCAGACAAAGATTTCCCTTTGCCGCCCCAGACAATAATCCGGGGAGCGCACGGCTGGTCCGCGGGAAATCAATCCCGGCGGTTTCGGTTTTTTGTTGTCCTCGGGTACTCCCACTGCGGGAAGTGCAGTGGTGCCACTTTAGGGAAGGCGTGGTGGCCTATGTGCGCTACTCTAGCCCATTTTTAAAACATGTCAAGAGCAAAACGCACGCAAAAAAATAAAGTCGAAAACATGAAACGCAAAGGGGAAAAGATACACGGAGGGATGGATTTAGAATTCCAGCGGCTCCGCTCCTGCTGCGTTTTCCGCGACGGGGCGGGGATGTTGATTTTCTCAATCGTGGGAGCGGTGCAGTTTGAAATTGGCGGCAAATAAAACACACACCAGATTGGGGCATTTCTCTGCCGCCTCGATCAGCCATGAGTGAATTGCGGAGCCTTCTCGTTCTTCTCGAAGGAAAATCTCCGCAACCCAAACTACACAAAGAACAAAACATGAAATCCTAAGACATGTTTTGTTACGCGGTTGGTCTTTACCTCGTGACTCCGGGGTGAAACCTGAATTTAGGAACCGCGACGACCGAGCGCAACACGGGCTTTACCATTCACGCCGCCGTATAATAGTTGGTTCTCATAAAGAGGAGACTCCCTCATGGCCGCTCTGACCGAAGTCCCGTCCCAAGTGAAGACCCGCACCGAATCCGACAGCATGGGCAAGATCGAAGTCCCAGCTAATGTTTACTGGGGAGCGCAAACCGAGCGCTCGCTCCTGCACTTCAACATCGGACGCGACACCATGCCTCCCGAGCTGATTCGCTCCTTCGGCATTCTGAAAAAAGCGTGCGCGCTGGTGAATCAGGATCTCGGCAAGCTTCCGGCGGATAAGGCCAAGCTCATCGTGCAGGCCGCCGACGAGGTAATTGCGGGCAAGTTAAACGACCAGTTTCCGCTGCGCATCTGGCAGACAGGTTCAGGCACGCAGACCAATATGAACGTGAACGAGGTCATCTCGAACCGCGCCATCGAGATTGCCGGCGGCGAAATGGGATCGAAGAAGCCGGTCCATCCGAACGATCACGTGAATATGTCGCAGTCGTCGAACGATACCTTTCCCGCGGCAATGCACATCGCCGCAGCGTGGCGTGTGAAGAACGATCTGATTCCGGCGATCAAAACCGTACGCGACGCAATTGCAGCCAAGGCAAAAGAATTTGACAGCATCGTAAAAATCGGACGCACGCACTTGCAGGACGCCGTGCCGCTAACCATCGGCCAGGAATTCGGCGGCTGGGCCAGTCTCCTCGATCGCGACATCAAGCGGCTGGAACAGGCTCTGGACGGGCTGTACGACCTGGCAATCGGAGGCACTGCCGTGGGCACGGGCCTGAATACCCATCCCGAATTTGCCGAGCGCGCGTCCAAGAAGATCGCTGAACTGACGGGACTTCCCTTCCGCTCCCATCCCAATAAGTTTGCCGCGCTCTCGGCGCACGATGAAATCGTATTCGCGCAGGGCGCAATGGAAACTCTCGCCGCCTCATTCATGAAAATTTCGAATGACATTCGCTGGCTGGCTTCGGGCCCGCGTTGCGGCCTGGGAGAACTCTCCATTCCCGAGAACGAGCCCGGATCGTCGATCATGCCAGGCAAAGTAAATCCCACCCAGTGCGAGGCCATGACCATGGTCTGCGTCCAGGTGCATGGCGCTACAGCCGCGGTAGGATTTGCGGGCTCGCAAGGTAACTTCGAACTCAACGTCTATAAACCAGTCATCATTTATAACTTCCTGCACTCGGTTACTTTGATTACCGATGCCTGTCACGGCTACGTCGAATACATGATCAAAGGCATCGAAGTCGATAAGGCGAAGGTCGACTGGTACGTGAAGAATTCTTTGATGCTGGTCACGGCGCTCGCTCCAAAAGTGGGATATGACAACGCGGCGAAGATCGCGCATACCGCCCACGTCGAACACTCCAGCTTGCGCGAGGCTGCGATAAAACTCGGACATCTTACAGGCGAAGAGTTTGATGCGCTGGTGAAGCCGGAGAAGATGACGCGACCCTAGCATCAGGCGTTTGGCTCCTCGGGCGATCAAGAACCGGCTTCTACTTTTGCTTGCTGCTTTCGCTTGTAGCTTTTGGCTTCGATGGCCCGCTCACCCGATGACACGACCCAGGAATCGGTCATCCTTCCTTGGGTACTTCGGTAACGGTCGGCTGTACCTTAAGCACATGAGGTAACGAATCGGACCAACCTTAGAATAGGGCTGAACGGACCAGCGTTCCCCGCGCATGGACCGACGGGACTGCCCTTTTGACGCTGAAACTGCCGATTCCCGCGCGTATACCTTTGCTCTACGTCATCCTTGGCGTGCTGCTCGCCATCAGCGTTCTGCCCATGTATTTCTATTCGGCGCAGATCGAAGAGATGAATCGCGAGCGCCTCAAGACCAATGAGATGCTGCTCCAGAATACGGTGACGCGTTCGCTGGCCGACGATATCTCGCATCATCAGGAAACGTTGCGCATGATGCTCGCGAACCTGTCGTCATCGGTGCAAGTCGAGAGCGGCAACGATCTGGGAGATCAGCATATTCAGACGCCGGAACTGCGTGCGCTGTTGGAGAATTTTGTTTCGACGTCGAACGACATTGCCTATGCCAGTTTGCTGAACGCCGATGCCAAGGGGGTTTCGGCCGGGCGAATCGATCCGGATGCGTTCCTGCAACGCGAACTGGAGCGGGCTTATCAGGCCGCGCGCGAAGGCCGCATCTATAGTGGACAACCACTCATGGTCGGCGCCGGCAAATCCGCGAAGACCGTGATGCTGGTAAGCTCGCCGATCATGTACGGTGGCCGTTTTCTCGGCATGGTCGGATCGGTGGTCGATCTCGAATACCTAATCCGGCGCTTGCAGACTGTAAGCCAAAGCGGGCTGATGCCCTACGTTGTCGACAGCCAGGGACGATTGGTCGCCGCCGCAACGCCGCAATACGCCACCGGGCAAGACATGACGCAGTTTGAAATCGTGCGCAGTTTTGTGGACGTAGGCACAAAGGCGCAACTGGCGGCGACGCGCGAATTCACGGTTGGCAACAAGAATCCGCAGATGATGCTCGGCACCTACAGTCCGGTGACAGCACTGGATTGGGCCGTCGTGGTGCAGAAACCGCGCGACGAAGCCTATCGCGGAATCTACGAAATGCAGCGCACCGGTCGTCTGTTGGCATGGCTGGCGGTCTTTGTCAGCGTCTTCCTAAGCATCGTTTCGGCCAAGCGCATTACCAGTCCCTTGCAGACACTGGCGCAGTCGAGCCGCGCCATTGCACGCGGAGACTTCTCGCAGCGCGTACATGTGAAGACGCGCACGGAGATCGGCGAACTGGCCACGACCTTTAACACGATGTCGGAGGAACTGGAACAGTTCGTTGAAGATCTGAAGCGGGCAGCCGACGAGAATAAGGCCCTGTTCATGGGCTCGATCCAGATGTTGGCTGGCGCGGTCGACGAAAAGGATCCGTATACGCGCGGTCACTCCGACCGCGTCACGCGCTACTCGCTGATGATCGCCACCGAGATGGGACTGGATCCCGGCTTCCTCGAGATTCTGCGCGTCTCGGCGCAACTGCACGATGTGGGCAAGATCGGAATCGAAGACCGAATTCTAAAAAAGCCGGGCGCGCTGACCCCCGAAGAGTTCGAGATCATGAAAACGCATACCACCAAGGGCGCGAATATTCTGCGCCCCGTGCCTCAACTGCGCGAAATGCTGCCTGGAATCGAGCTTCACCACGAGGCTTTGAATGGCCGCGGTTATCCCTATGGGCTGAAGGGTGACGACATTCCGCTGCTGCCGCGCGTGATCGCCGTGGCGGACACGTTTGACGCTCTGACGACGAACCGCCCGTACCAGAAGGCGTCCGATTCGGCCGAGGCTCTGAGGATTATCAGAAACCTCTCCGGCCAGCGGCTGGATCCAACGGCTGTAAATGCGCTCCTAGCGTTATTTCAGAGGGGAGAAATCCGGCTACAGAAACAGCTTCCGGAGCCAGGCATAGCGCAGGCAGGTGTAGCGGAGCTGATGGTCATGCCTCCGCCGGTTGTGGCCCCTGCGCCGGTCGATTCGCTGACCGTGGAGACAACGCGAACCTAAGAAGATTCTGTAATTGGTAATCGGATATATTTCTTAGCCTCAGACCTGCGGCCCGTGCGACTGGCATCACGGTTTCAACTTACAAAATTGCTCGACTATGCAGTTTCCCGATTGCCCAATCCCACCCTCGCTTCTCTCATATAATCGTTGAGTAATGATTCAGACATTATTTGGCAGCCTTAACGAAGAGAAGAAGCCGAGTTTTATCGAGCGGATGAAGGAGGCGGTCTCGCGCACGCGCGAGAATCTTGCCGAGCGCATCGAGGAAGTAGTTTCGATCGGTAAAGAGATCGACCGCTCCACGCTGGACGATCTCGAAGCGACACTGATTGGCGCGGACCTGGGAACGACGACCACGCAGGAAGTACTCGGCAAACTGCGCGACAAGGCCGACCGCAAACAGATCAAAGATGTCGAGGAGTTGAAGCGGCTGTTGAAGGAAGAACTGTTAGCAATCCTGACCTCGACGCCAGCGCGGGATGTTGCAGGCGTCGACGGCATGCCAGAGGTCATTCTCGTGGTCGGCGTAAACGGGACAGGCAAGACGACCACGATTGGAAAGCTCTCGCAGGTCTTTCGCAATGAGGGAAAGACGGTGTTGCTGTGCGCGGCCGACACTTTTCGCGCCGCCGCGATCGAGCAGCTTGAGGTTTGGGGACAGCGGACCGGAACGGAAGTGATCAAGACGAAAGCCGGTGGCGATCCATCGGCGGTGCTTTTCGATGCGCTGCAAAAAGCAGCGAGCCGAAAGACCGATTACGTCATCGTCGATACCGCCGGGCGGCTGCACACGAAGCAGAATCTGATGCAGGAACTCGAAAAAATGAAGCGCACGGCGCAACGTATCATACCGGGCGCGCCGCACGAGACGCTGCTGGTAATGGATGCGACGACGGGGCAAAACGGGTTGCAGCAGGCGCGGCAGTTCACACAATCGGCGGGGGTGACGGGAATTGTGCTCACCAAGCTCGACGGCACGGCGAAGGGCGGGGTGGTGGTCGCGATCTCGCGCGAACTCGGCTTGCCAGTACGCTTTGTCGGCGTGGGAGAGAAAGCGGGTGATTTACTGCCCTTCGATGCGAAAGATTTCGTGGATTCGCTGTTCAATTAGTGGCAAACTCGAATTGAGGCCGGTATGAACGAACGTCCTTCGCTTCTCAAGCGGTTGCTGAATCGTATTGCACGCCTTTTGTGGCGCAAGCCGGAACCCGAAGATCCCTATGCATATCGAACCGCCCCATTGCGACGCCCGCCCCTCGGACGCAGCGGTGCGGCAGTGGCGGAACTCGACGGAGAGTAAATCGGGATTCGGGCCGCATATTGCTTCCGGGCATCGGTCTTTCTTCCACGTCCTAGCCTTGTTCTGCCCACTGCGATAGTCTTGAAAGTCCAATGACAGACGAACAGGTGATGCAAATCGCTTTGCAACTGGCGCGCGCCGGCGTGGGACTGGTTTCGCCAAATCCGGCGGTGGGCGCCGTGGTGCTCGATGCGGCGGGAAACGATGTCGGCTCGGGAACGCACACCTACGATGGAATCAAGCACGCCGAGATTCTCGCCCTGGAGCGGGCGGGAGCGCGTGCGCGAAATGGAACGCTGTATCTGAACCTGGAGCCGTGCTCCCATGAGGGGCGCACCGGGCCGTGCGCGGATGCGGTGATCGCCGCAGGAATCAGACGCGTGGTTTGCTCGATGCAGGATCCGAACCCGCAGGTTTCGGGACAGGGATTCGCCAAGTTACGCATGGCCGGAATTCAGGTCGACGTCGGCTTGCTTGAGGCCGAAGCGCGGCGGCTGAATGAAGCGTTCGCGAAATTTATTCGACATCGCGCTCCGCTTGTGACGCTAAAAGCGGCGATGACGCTGGATGGAAAGATTGCGCCTCCGCCCGCTAGTTCGCAGGCTGGCGCCCCCGGTTCGCGCGTACCCACGGAAATTGCGGCCGGCGGATCGACCGGAGGATGGATCACCGGCGAGATTGCGCGCCAGCACGTTCATGTGTTGCGGCACGAAAATGACGCCATTATGGCGGGAGTCGGGACGGTCATTGCCGACGATCCGCTGCTCACGGACCGCAGCGATCGGACGCGGCGCCGGCCGCTGCTGCGAGTGATTCTGGATTCCTGGCTGCGCATGCCTGAGAGTTCGCGGCTGGTGAAATTGGCGCAAGGCGACGTGCTGGTATTTTATTCCCAAGCCGAAGAGACGCGAGTCCGCGAGCTTGAAAAGCTCGGACTGCGCGTAGAGAGAGTGGCTAGCCATGAAGATGGGCGGCCAGATCTAGCGGACGTGATGCGGCATCTCGGGAAGCATGACATCACAAGCGTGCTCATCGAGGGCGGAGCAACCGTGAACTGGAGCGCGCTGTCGTCGGGTGTGGTCGACAAGCTGTTCTTCTTCTACGCGCCGAAGATCATGGGAGAAGGGTCGGTGCCGTTTGTGGCGACTCCGGCGCTGGGACACAAGCATGTTTCGGTGGCGGCGCGAAAATTAAAACTGCACCAGTTCGGAGAGGATTTCGCTGTCGAAGGATATCTGCGAGACGTGTACCTGGAATAAGGGTGGGGCAGAACGCATCTCTTTTAATGAGTAAGTTTAGGAAGTAAGTGGCGTAAAGAAGTACTGCCGTTTTTTTATCTTTATTTATAGGAGGGATTCATGTTTACGGGAATCGTCGAAGAAGTGGGAACGATTTCGAAGATCGAAGCGCGCGGAGAGAACCGGCGCATCACCATTACGGCCAAGAACGCCCCGAAGGAACTGGGCACCGGGCACAGCGTTGCCGTGAGCGGAGTTTGCCTGACGGCGCTCGACATCCGGCCGACCTCATTTTGCGCGGACCTAGCGCCGGAGACATGGGAGCGGACATCATTTTCACGTATCCATGAAGGGGCGGTGGTGAATCTTGAGCTGCCGATGAAAGCGGACGGGCGATTCGGCGGGCATATTGTGCAGGGACATGTGGATGGTGTCGGCAAGTTGATTGGTCTCGAACGTATCGCCGACTCGGACAACTTTTGGTTGCACATTGAGATCCCTTCAGATGTGGAAAAGTACACAGTATTTAAAGGATCGATCTGTATTGAGGGCATCAGCCTGACGGTCGCGAAGCTGGAAAAGAACCGGTGCACGATCGCCATTATTCCTCACACCGTGGAACTGACAAATCTTGGGTCTCTGAAGCCGGGCGATCCGGTGAACCTTGAAGCCGATGTCATCGCGAAGTATGTGGAAAAGATGATGACGCGAGAAGAGGGACAGAGTGCACTTAACGTCGAAGAACTCGTCAAGCAGGGATTCTAAGCAGGAAGCAAGAGAAAAGATCGAATGAGGGCTGGCCGTGCGCCGGCCCCTACTTTTTTGTGAATTGCTTCGACAGACACTATGCTTCGAGCTTCAACTCATCGAGTTCCAGAAATTCCTGGATGATCGGATGCTTGGACCGTTCCATTTCCTTGTACGTCCCGAAGAAAATGGCTTCGGCTTCGTGCAGGAAGACGAGGCGGTCAGCAAGCTTTTTGGCCAGGCGCATGTCGTGCGTGACCACGACCGAGGTCAGGTGCAGTTGCAGCTTGAGGCGTGCGATCAGGTCGCCGAGCAGATTGCCCATCAGCGGATCGACCATGGTTGTGGGTTCGTCGTAGAGGACACACTCAGGCTGGGCAGCGAGCGCGCGCGCAATGGCCACCGACCGCTTCATGCCAGTTGAGAGATCGGACGGCAGCATCTCGCGCATCTCTTTTACTCCGACCATCTCGAGCAGGCCGTCAACTACCTGAAAGATCTGGTCCTCGGAAAGCTCTCCTTTTTCGCGCAACGGAAAGGCGACGTTTTCGCCGACGGTCAGCGAGTCGAAGAGCGCGCCGTTCTGAAAGACCATCGTGACTTTCTTGTGGATCTCTTCGAGCTGCGGCTCGGTGTAGTCCGTAATGTCCTGTCCGGCGACGATGACGCGGCCGGAGTCGGGCTTGAGAAAACCCATGATGTTGTGGAGTGCAACCGACTTGCCGACGCCACTGCGGCCGAGGATGCAAACCATCTCGCCGGGAAGGACGTCGAAGCTAACGTTTTTCAGCACTTCGACCGAGCCAAAAGCTTTCGAAACGTTCTTGAATTCAATGTAGGGGGCGAGTTCGCCGGGCGTGGTCGTATTCGCGGCCATGGGCAACAGAATGGCACGAAACGCGCGGCGCACTCAAGGCTTAAGATTCGCGGCGATGCGGCGGTCTTCGGGGGTGTTGACGTTGAAGAAACTCTGTTCGGAAAAGCCGGCGGCGGCGAGTTCCGGCCCAGTGACGACGTGGATCGGGATGCCCGCGAAGGCAAGGTCGATTTTGAATTTGCGGGCACGAAGCGACTGCTCGGCGATCCGGGCGAAATCCGGACGATAGACGGCACAAAGCGGCTGCAAGCCGCGGCTGGTGCGGGGAACGGTGACGAGTGAGTGAGTTTCGGAGGCTCGCTCGCAAAGGAAGCGGAGCAGACCGGCGGTCACGAACGGCATATCGACGGCGAGCATCACGTTGAGTGCGGCCGAGCTGCTCGCTAGAGCCGCGTGAATGCCGCCGAGCGGGCCGCAATTGGGATAGATATCGGAGACTACTTTCCCGTAGCCCGCAAAGACTTCAGACTCGCCGACAATCGTGACCTCAGCGCAGACTTCAGCGAGCGTCTGAAGAGCGCGCGACAAGAGAGTCTGGCCGCTGAACTGGATGAACGCCTTGTTCTCGCCCATGCGCGTGCTCTTGCCTCCGGCCTGGAGGAAGGCGACGCGAGAAAGATGCGAGAGGGGTTCCATTGAGCTCAAGAAAAGGATAACCGCATCGGGCCGCTCGTTGGGAGTGAGATTTGGTGTTTCGGGAGAGGCGCCGCGGAACCGGAGCAACGAAAAAGCCCCACCCAAGCTGAGCCTGGATGGGGTGACTGTCCTTGCCAGCGCGGCTAGAATATCTTGCGGAAGGTCCAGAACAAGAACCCGGCCAGCACCATCGACGCGGGCAAGGTGAGGACCCACGCCATCGCGAGATTGCGAACGGTGCTCCACTGCAAGCCAGAGTGGTTCGCAGCCATCGTACCGGCTACGCCCGAGGACAGCACGTGTGTCGTGCTGACCGGCATGCCATACCAATCGGCGAGGCCGATCGTGAACATCGCCGTAATCTCGGCGGCCGCGCCCTGGCCGTAGGTCAAATGTTCCTTGCCAATTTTTTCGCCGACCGTAACCACAATCCGCTTCCATCCGATCATCGTGCCGAGTCCGAGCGCGAGCGCAACCGCAACCTTCACCCAGGTCGGAATGAAGCGCGTCGCCCCATCAACGTGTTTCTTGTAGTTGTCAAGCGCGGCCCAGTCCGCGGTGTTGATCAGCGTCGGCTGGTTTTTCTTCATCAGGCGCAAAGTCTCACTGACCACGTACATGTCATTGCGGAAGTTTCGCACTTTGTCATTTGGAACCTTAGAAAGCTCCCCGAACAGGGCCGTTTCATTGCCGATGTCGGTAACCAGCTGGCGAAGACCGAGCATCGTGTTCGGGGTAAAGGTCTTGGTGCGGATGTAATCGGTAAGTTCCTCGCGATCGTCGCCTATGACGGCATTCGGGGTTACATACTTATTGACGATATTGGCGGCCTGCTGTGAGACGGCGATGAAGTCGTCGGAGTCCTTGCGGGTAATGGCGTGATTGAGCGCATAGGCCGTCGGCACGGTGCCGACGAGGATGAGCATGATCAGTCCCATGCCTTTTTGGCCGTCATTCGAGCCGTGCGCGAAACTGACGCCGGTGCAGGTGAGGACTAGAAGGCAGCGAATCCAGAACGGGGGCGGTTCGGTGCCGACCGGAGCTTCGTAAAGAGCGCGGTTCTTAAGGACAGCTTTCATCAGCCACAACAACAAAAAGGCGCAGACGAATCCGATGACGGGCGATAGGAGTAGCGACTTGCCTATATTGGTCGCTTGCGCCCAATCGACGCCGCTAGTGCCCGTGCGGGCCGCCATCAACTGGTTGGCGATGCCGACGCCGATGATGGAGCCGATCAGCGTATGCGAACTTGAAGCAGGAAGGCCGAAATACCAGGTGCCGAGATTCCAGATTATAGCGGCGACGAGGAGCGCGAAGACCATCGCAAATCCGGCTTTGCTACCGACCTGAAGAATCAGTTCAACCGGCAACAGCGAGATGATGCCGAAGGCGACCAGACCGCTCGAGGTGAGCACGCCTAGAAAATTCCAGAAGCCAGACCAGACCACGGCAATGTGCGGCTCCATGGAATGGGTATAGATCACGGTGGCCACAGCATTGGCGGTATCGTGGAATCCGTTTACGAATTCAAATCCAAGCGCGACCAGCAGCGCGATTCCCAGCAAAACGTAGGGCATGATCGGCCCGGACCCGACAGCCGACAAATCGGAGAGGAGGTGATAGCCCGCGTAAATGAATCCGACCAGCACTACGATTCCGAACCCGATCATGCCGATCTTGCCGGCCTTGCCGGGGCTCTGGTTGAGTTTTGCGTCGAGAACGGATGTCGCGGTACTTGCCATAGGGATCCCTCGTTCCTGAGTCAATGAGACATTGCAATAAAGATTCAGAGGCCCACCCCCGAGCCTCCAAGAAAGGAGGAAATATACGAAAGAATTGTTACGGCAATGTGAACGGTTGGTGAAGATTGTCACCCATTTTTTGGCGCTGCTCCTGACAGAAAGTCAGGAGGATAATTGCTCTCCCAGTTGCATCATCCGCTTTAATTATGAGATGACTGAAGTGTGGCGCGGACAACAGTGACCGCCCCCATCCCCAATTGGATATGCCCACGTTCGCGGCCATCGATATCGGGTCAAACTCGGTCCGGCTGAAGATTGCGCGTCTCCATGCCGGATACCTGAAAGAGATCCATGAAGACCGCGAGGTCACGCGGCTTGGCGAAGGCGTGTTTTCCGGCGGACTGCTGGCGCCCGAGGCGATGTCGGAAACGGTGCGCGTGCTGCGGCGCTTCAATCGCGCCATCCAGGAGTGCGGGACGGATGCCGTCCGTGTCGTGGCTACGGCCGCCCTTCGCGACGCGCGCAACTCGCATGCTTTTCTGGAGTGGGTGCGGTCGACCACCGGCTGGACGATTGAGATCATCTCCGGTCTCGAAGAGGCTCGGCTGATTCACCTCGGAATTATTTCTCATGTCCGGCTGGGGGCTTCGAGCGTTCTTCTGGTCGATCTCGGCGGCGGCAGTTGTGAACTGACGCTTTCGCGGGAGGGCCAGATTCGTGACACGGTAAGCCTTCCGCTGGGCGCGGTCCGATTGACCGGTGAATTCCTCAAGCACGATCCTCCGCGCAAGAGTGAATTGAAACAGCTACAGAGTCTCGTGACGCGCGAAGTCGGGCGCATTCAGAACCGGATCCGCAAGGCGCGCGTAGGCGCGGTCCTCGCGACCTCGGGCACGGCGGACGCGCTGGCCGGGATCGCGATCCACCTGGCACGAACGCAACAGCGGCGGACATCGATCCGCGTCACTCGCGAGATGATGCGACGCATCGTGAAGCAGATCACGCGCTTGCCAATTGAGCAGCGGCGCAAGGTCCCGGGCATCGGGCCGCGGCGGGCGGAGATCATTTGCGCCGGTGCCGTCGTCTATGCCGAACTGCTGGAGCGCTGCCATCTCTCGGCCTTCCGCTATTCTCCGTTGGGATTGCGCGACGGCATTCTCGCGCAGATGGCGGCCGAGCACGACCGCAGCACGCGGTCCGGCAGGGTTATCGAGTCCGAGCGGTGGGAGTCAATCAAGCGCGCAGTTCAACACTACGGCGTCGACCTGCACCATGCGCTGCATGTGCGCGACACTACCCTGGAGCTTTTTTCGGGCCTGAAATCTGTGCACCAACTCCCGCCTGAGTATCGCGAATGGCTCTCCGCGGCGGCCATGCTGTATGAAGTCGGCGACTACGTGAACCGCAACGGGCATCACCGGCACACGTACTACATCATCGCCAACTCTGAGATTCTCGGATACACACCGATTCAGCGCCGCATCATCGGCGCCATTGCCCGCTATCTCGGGAAATCCCGGCCCACACCCGGAGATGGACCGATGAGCGGCTTAAGCCCCGAGGACCAGGAGTCGGTCAAGAAGGCCGCGATGCTGTTACGTATGGCGCGGGCAGTGAACATCGGCCGCAGCCAATCGGTCGCCCAGGTGCATGTATCGGCGCGCAATGGCCGCGTTTCCATGAAACTGGCGGCGCGTGGCAATGCCAGCGTGGATCTGGAAGTTTGGGCGATCGAGAAAGACAGCGCCTACTTTCGAGAAATCTTTGGGCGAGAGTTTTCTGTCGCAGCCGTATAAAGCGTGCGCAAGATTCGCGGCGTGATGCACCAACTGAGCGAGCCGGCGTTGCGGCGCATCTCTACTTTTGCAATAGCGCCTTTCTTTAGTTCGATTGCCGCCTCGCAGCCGCCGTCGCAAATTACCCGACTGAGAAATTCGCTCAGGTTAGGATTGTGGCCAACCACCATGATGGCTTCCCGGCGGGCATACTTCTTTGTCATCTCTTGAAAATCTTCGAAGCCTGCTTCCGGGCGCAGCGCATCTTCGGTGACCAGTTGGCCCGTGTGACCGAGTTCGCTTCCAACAAGCGCCGCGGTCTGCTCGGCACGCTTCAGCGGACTTGTGATGATGACATCGAGTTCCACGCCGAGCGCGGCGAGAGCGCGGCCAAGGTATCTACATTGTTCAAGGCCATCCTTGTCGAGGGCCCGTTTTTCGTCTTCTCTTGCGCTGGCCCCGAGACGGCGCTGTCCGGCGCTGGCGTGACGCAGAAAATAGACAAACATTTTAGAAATCTATTCCTCTCCGCTTAGAAATCATACAACCTTCCGTTGGATGGCCCGGCTGAGATAGAGGATGAATGCCGTTGCTCGAACTCGCGAGTATATCGCCAAACAAAAAAGGCGCCGGATGTGGCCGGCGCCAGAGTTTGAACGAAAGGGCAGCGTATCTTAAGGGAAGAAGTCCGCAGCGCTGCCAGCGCGGACCAATCTCGACTTACGGCAGGTAGTAACGGAACGAGCTGAACACCATCGAGTCCAGGCCGCCCGGCTGCAGACCGGCGCTCCCGGCTGGCAGGCCACCCGTACCCGACCACGTGTTACGCGACACGTAGGAGAACTGGTTGCCGTACTGGAAGGTGCCGCGCGGTCCGGAGTAGAACTTGTACCAGAAGCCGAGCGTTCCCTCGATGAGAGCGCGGGTGTCGCCGATGCAGTTGGCCAATGCCCCCGGGCTGAAGCCGCCCGAGCCGGGCGCAACCTCACTGCGACAGCCTGTGTTGTTGAAGGTTGGCGCGCCATAACCGACATTCTTGTTCTGAATCGTGTCGAGAGCATAGCTGCGCCCCGCATACTCGACGCCGCCATAGCTGTAGATGGTGAGTTTCTTGGTTTTGAACTCCAGGGTGCCGAGACCATGGAGGTTCTTGATCAGGTGGATGGTGCCGTCGGGATTGATCGAGGCATCGGCCAGTCCGCCCGGAGCGTAGCGGCCAACACCACTGCCACCAAAGCCCTTTAGCCCAAACACAACATGCTTGGCAAAGAGGAAGCGGGCGCTCGCGCCGACGCCACCGCCTTCCTTGGAGGCGTTATACGCGCCAGTCGCCGCAGGCTGCCCAGTGCAGAGGGTACTGCCCGAGACAAACTCCACGCAGGGGAAGACGCGGCCGGTAAACCGCGAGGCGAGTCCGTAGAGTTCGTAGTGTCCAAAACCCGGATCGAATGCGATCTTGGCGATGATATCGGGAGCGGGATTGAACGGGTAGGTGGTGGCACTGTTATAGCTCTTGCCGTCGCCGTTGGCGCCGAGCAAGTAGTTGCTGACGTTGGTATGAGTGGTGACCGTGGCTTGCGGGTTTTCGACCGAGAAGGCCACCGCAACGGCATCGCCTAGGCTCTTGGTTATGCGCAGGCCCCACTGGCGGGCAAAATCGAAACCAACGCTATACGATGGATCGATCGTTTTGGGCCGGACATCGTTTGTCTTGCCCATGTCATCGTCAGGAGCAATTCCCTTAGCGTTTTCGGTCACAAGACTCCAGCTCTGGCCGCCCAGAAAGCTGAAACCGTTGTTGAATTTTGCTTGCGCCCATGCCTGCCGCAGACGCAGCGTGTAACCGTTGGTTGAGGTCGAGGTCGAGGTCGTTCCAGCCGACAGGAAATCGCCCGATACATAACTGGAAAGATCGACTGTGCCCAACCGGCCATCGACGAACGTGGTGATCTTGGACTGACGGCCAGACCCGAAGAATTCCGGGAGATGGCTTTGCGAAGCGCCCGGCATCGTTAAATTGTTAAATGGAGTGGCGACGTCGGCCGACAGCGCTCTCGTCCGATAGACAGATTCGCCTGCGGCGTATCCGCCGGGCGTGATGTTGATACCGCGGAAGCGAATGGTGATCGGGCTCTCCATCTGCTTGTTGTAAACCTCGATCTCCGGTTGCTGGCCCGCGACCATCGAGTCCTGATAATTGAGAACCGCGTTATCCAATGACACTCGGGAGGACGAAAAGTTAACCGACTTCAGACCGGCAACATCGTCCCGCAGCGTACTCACGCTTTGCCATTCTTTTACAGCTTGCACCTCGGCGGCGTCAGCTTTGGCGGACGCTGCTTCGGCGGTGCTCTGCGCCTGTTTCACCTCCTGATCGCGGCGGTATAACTCGTCTTTTAGAGCCTGTATCTCCTGTTGAGCGGCGCTCAGGCCATCCTTCAAGGCCTGAAAGTCGGCAGCACTGATGGCGGCCGGAGGCGCCGAGGTGGGCGTCTGGGATGGAGTTGGCGTCGGGAGGGCGCTCTGCGCCCAGCTATTGCTGAGCAGCGCCACCAGCGCCAGCATGATGACAAACAAATGTTTGGGTTGTTTCATACGAATGCAGTCCTCTCCTTGTTGGGTTGTCATTTCTCCACCGGCGGTAAAAAGGGGAAAGATCCGGGGCAAGGAAACCGCTTGGTTTCCATAATGTCTATCATACTACTAGAGTACATCGACAATATAGCACTTGTTTCACCATCCCGCCCTTCTTTACCTTGTGAATAATTGCTTGTATTCGTGCAAGTTACGGACTCGCTCGGTTGGCGCCTTCACGGCCCGCGTGCAACTCTTTTCGCATTTTGAGTGGCTGGGTTCCGAAATGGCTGAGGTTCTGCGCACAACGGCCCTCCCGATTCAAAAGGGGCCAACTCTACTTCTTCGGCGCTCCCTGCTGAAACTTCATGTAAAACAAAAAAGCCGGGCTTCGAAATGAAGTCCGGCTCTGCACCTTGGTCTAAGTCCAATCGGTAGGGATTGGATTTCTAGCTTAGTGAACTTGCTTAATCGTTTCTTTCACCTTTTCCGCCACGTTCGCCGGCAAAGGCGCGTAGCTGAGTTGCTCAACCATCTTTTGGCCATCGTTCACCATCCAGTTGAGGAAGTCGGATAGGATCTTTCCCTTCGCCGGATCTTTCGACTGAGCTGGAATCAGCAGCCAGGTGAAGCTGGAAATCGGATATGCCGTCTTTCCTGGCGCATTGGTGATGGAGACGCGGAAGTCCGCCGGCATGGTCTTTACCGACGCGGCCGCCTCGGTCACTCCTTCCAGCGATCCTTTGACAAAGTTCCCGGCCGCATTCTTCACCGAGCCGTAAGGAATCTTATTCTGAAGCGCGTAGATCAACTCGATGTAGCCAATCGATCCTTGCAGTTGCCGAATTTGCCCGGCGACGCCCTCGTTCCCTTTTCCGCCGAGACCGACCGGCCATTTCACCGAGGTTCCTTTACCCACGGTCGACTCCCAGTCCTTACTGACCTTCGACAGATAGTCGGTGAAGATGAAGGTAGTTCCGCTGCCGTCAGAGCGGTGCACGACGATGATGGTCTGATTAGGGAGGTTGACGCCCGGATTCGCCTTGGCAATCGCAGCATCGTTCCAGTTGGTGATCTTGCCCAGGAAGATTCCCGCCAGCGCTTCCGGCGTAAACTTCAGCTCTCCGCTGATGCCGGGCACGTTATAGGCGGGCACTACCGCTCCAAGGACAGTCGGAATATGGAGGATCTTGAACTTCGCTTCCTTGAGTTGCTCATCACTCATCGGTCCGTCGCTGGCGCCGAAGTCTACGGTGCCGTTGATGACCTGGCGAATGCCGCCGCCGCTGCCGATCGACTGATAGTTGATCTGCACGTTCGAATGAATCTTGTTGTATTCGCTGAACCACTTGGAATAGATCGGATAGGGGAAGGTTGCGCCCGCTCCGTTCAGGGTAATGGTCTGGCCGAATAGCGGCAGGGACAGCGCAAGGCCCGCAAGCAGCAGCGCAAGGCGTCGGATCACTGGGTGATTCCTCCTCAAATTGTTTTGTAAATATCCAGTTTCGGTTCTATCGGCGAAGTATTAAAGAACTGTTACAAGACGGTGAATTTCTCATGAACGGCCCTGGAATGCTTTGAGTTTGTTATTTAAATAGAAAGACTACCGCGTGGAATTCTTGTCCAGCCGGGCCAACTCTTTTCCGAAGAGAGGATTTTCCGGAAACTCCTGCTGAAGCCCTGCAAGCGTTTCCCGCGCCTGCACGGCGTTCTTATCTCGGACGTAAGCGATCGCAAGCAGTATCCGAGCAAAAGGCGCCAGCAGCTTGCCATGTTCGGCCGTCGTCTTCAGTTCGGCGATGCCTCCCTGCTTGTCACCCTGTACGCCCCCCATGCGCAGGATCCAGCGCACAGGAGCCGACATCGACCCGATGATGTAACGGCTCACGCCGCTTGCCAGATGAGCGTCGTAGCAGGTGGGATCGGCAGCAAGGAGTTGGTTGGCCCAGGCGGTCGCCTCCTTGGTGTAGTGGAGCGATGCCAGATTCTTCTTTTCGATCAGCGCGGCAAAATCCGAGCGCAGCCCCGCCGACATGGTCATTGCGAGCAAAGCGTCGCGGTCGTGTGGATCATGACTCAGACGGGCTTTGGCCAAGGCCTCGGCGCGATCGAGTTCCTGCTCGAAGCGTGCGCGCTGGGCGGGATCGGCTTCATATTTCTTGCGCGCGGCAAAGATTGAATCGTCCTCGTAGAACTGCGCTTCGAGCACGCCGAGCCGGTTGAACTCGGAAAACAGAATACCCGCCGCCTCGCTGACCGGTCCCATGGGATTTTCGGGATTCGTTTTTTCCCACGCCTCAAAATGTTTTTGTGCACCGGCGAAGTCGAGATCGTAGAGCCGCCGGTAGCCGTCGTTCAGAGCGAGAGATGGCACGTCGGCCCGCGCGGGCAAGGCGATTAACAGGGCCGTGCATAAACATATCGCACCGAGAATCGCGCGGAGCCCCAAGCCTAGCCGCCGCCTCAATTGGCCTTCACCCCGCATATCGGAAATTAGATGCATTGTTGCTTTGTTGTGCATCGAATGCAAGCAGGATTTCTGTTCTTCTGGCAGACTGCTTAACGGTAACCTCTCTGTGACCGACGAAATTCGCTATGCGCCGGGCTGGCCCGGCATCGAGCCGCGCTGGACCTCGAGCGCCAAGACGGGCATTGGCACCGCGCTCAACGCACACAGCCGCGTCTGGTTCACGCTGAGCCACGGCATTTTGAACGAGATCTACTTTCCGCGTGTCGACCAGGCGTGCACGCGCGACTTCGGCCTGCTTGTCACCGACGGCCACGGGTACTTCTCGGAAGAGAAACGCCATTGCACCTTCGAGAATCTGCCGGTTGAGCCGGGCGTTCCCGTGTATGAGCTGAAGAACAGCTCTAGCGACGGCCGCTACCGTATCGAAAAGGAAGTCCTGTCCGATCCCTGGCGCAACGTGGTGCTGCAAAAAGTTCGCTTTGTACCCCTGCAAGGGAGCCTGCGCGACTACAAACTATATGCGCTGCTCTCGCCGCACCTGAGCAACTTCGGCAATGGCAACACCGGCTGGTTCGATAGCTACAAAGGCAAGGCTATGCTTTTCGCACAGCGCGAATTCTCCGCGCTGGCGCTGGCCTGCTCGACCCCGTGGCTGAGGCGGTCGGTGGGGTTCGTCGGTTACTCGGACGGCTGGCAGGATCTGTCGCGAAACTTCCAGATGGCTTGGGAATACGAGCGCGCGGAAAACGGCAACATCGCGCTCACCGGCGAAATCGATCTTCAGGCGTGTAACGGCGAATTCATTCTTGCGCTCGGCTTCGGGGGGATCTGGGCGGAAGCGGGACAACAGGCGATCTCTTCCCTGCTTACGCCGTACGAAAGAACGCGTGAGGATTACGTATTCCACTGGCGGCACTGGCAGAAAGGCCTCAAGAAGCTCGATGCGCAGCCGCGACAGAAGGATCTTTATCGCGCCAGCACGGCTGTGCTGCGCTCGCACGAGTCCAAGGACTTTCTCGGCGGCATCATCGCCAGCCTCTCGATTCCCTGGGGCTTCAACAAAGGCGACGAGGATCTTGGTGGATATCACCTGGTGTGGCCGCGCGATCTAGTGGAGAATGCGGGCGGCTTGCTCGCCGCGGGCGCGCATGACGACGCTCTCCGCGTGCTGCTCTATCTGGAAACGACGCAGGAAGCCGATGGCCACTGGGCGCAGAACATGTGGCTCGACGGGCGCCCTTACTGGAACGGGCTTCAGATGGACGAGACCGCCTTTCCGATTCTGCTTGTCGATCTGCTGCGGCGAGAGGCGCCTCGCTGCTTCGAGAACGCGCGCCGCTGGTGGCCGATGGTCCGCAAGGCCGCATCGTTCATCGCTGTCAACGGTCCAGTTACGCAGCAAGATCGATGGGAAGAAGATGGCGGCTACTCGCCTTTCACGATAGCGGCCGAGATAGCGGCGCTGTTGATCGCGGGCGACTTCGCCGAGGAGATGGGCGAAGCGAGCGCCGCTGACTTCCTGCGCGCCATGGCCGATAGCTGGAACTTCACCCTCGAGCGCCGCACCTATGCGATGGACAGCGATCTGGCGCGCCAGGTTGGCGTCGAGGGCTACTATGTGCGCATCACTCCGCCGCCAACCGCGGATGGAGCTTCGCCGCTGCAAGGCTTTGTCCCGATCAAGAATCGTCCGCCTGGTCCGCACGCGCGGGCGGTGGAAATCGTCAGCCCGGATGCGCTGGCGCTGGTGCGTTTCGGCTTGCGGGCTGCCGACGATCCGCGAATTCTGAACACGATTAAGGTGATCGACGCTTTACTCCGCGCCAAGCTGCCTTCGGGGCCAAACTGGTATCGCTACAACGGTGATGGATATGGCGAGCATGAAGACGGCTCACCCTTCGATGGAACCGGTATTGGCCGTCCGTGGCCGCTTCTGGCGGGAGAGCGGGCGCATTACGAGCTTGCGGCCGGAAATGGCTTGACCGCGGAAGCCCTGCTTGCGGTCATGGAGAACTCTACCGGTGATGCGCGGCTGATTCCGGAACAGATCTGGGACGCGCAGGATATTCCGAACCGCGAGCTGTTTGTCGGCAAAGCATCGGGTTCCGCGTGTCCGCTGGTGTGGGCGCATTCGGAGTACATCAAGCTGCGGCGCTCGCTGGTTGATGGACGGGTCTTCGATCAGCCACCGCAAACCGTGAAGCGCTATCTGGTTGAGGGGAAATCGGCTGAATACTTCAACTGGCGCTTCAATAACAAACCGCGCACGATGCCCTGCGGGAAGAAGCTGCGCATTCTCACCATGGAACCGGCGCTGGTGCACTGGACGTTCGACGGGTGGCAAAGCAGCCACGACGGGAACACGGAAGAGAGCGGCTGGAACTTGCAGTATCTCGATCTGCCGTCGGAAAAACTGATCACCGGACAGCAGATCATCCTGACGTTCTACTGGAAGAATGCAGCGCAGTGGGAACATCGCGAGTTCACGGTCACAGTCGAATAGTTTGGCGTCAGAATCCGTCGGGTTGCCTGCTGCAAATTTGGCGCCTCGATCATTCTTTCAGTATTGACTTACTGGTAACAGACACCCCTCGACGTGGTCTCTGAAAACAAACGAGTTAATCTGTAATTCCTTTCAAGTCTTTGAATAATAAGGACTTATTAGTGTTACCGCAATAGTAAATAAGTCTATTATTTACATACAGTTACAATGGGCCGCAGACCGAATCTGGGGTAGTCTTCGCTAAAGTATTGATTTTAAATGATAGATTTTATCAAAGTATTCATAATAAACAAGTTAGAGTTAACAAGTGACACTTCGGGCGCGGTTCTTGGCCTTATCAGTTCTGCTGCCCCCGCCTAGGCGTCCAGGGCTCGAGAAGAGAGATTCTTGTAAAGGGCGAAGCCGCACGCGGCGGCGATTACCATGCACCATGCCCCCTGGCCGCGCGGACCGAGAATCAGCCAGCCTCCACCGAAGAGGGCGGCGTAGACCATGGCACAGCCGAGAACCCAACACACCAGATTGCGGGCAAGGTCGCGGGTTGGTTTGACTTCGGGGGCGAGGCTGGCGACAGGTCCCCAGCCTCCAACGTGGGGACGGACATGGCGGTAGAAACTTAGCAATACGCTTTCGGGCTCGGGCGAGGTCAACATGGTGACCGCGATCCAGACCAGCGTTGTTATGGCAGTGGTGGCAAGAGCAGTTTTGGCAAACAGGACCGGTGCATTCCCTGAAAAGGGCTGCCACCAGCGCAGCGCCAGGGTAGAAGCGAGGGCGGTTGCCATGGCGGAGATCTCGCTCCAGGCATTGATGCGCCACCAGTACCAGCGCAGCAGATAAACGCCGCCGGTGCCTGCGCCGACTTCGAGGACGAACTCCCAGCCGGAGCGGATTGAGGCGAGCTGGGCGGAGACGTAAGCGGAGACGATGACGAGCAGCACGGTGGCGAGCCGCGAAATCATCACATAATGCGAATCGGTCGCACCCTTCTTGAGGAATCGGCGGTAAAAATCGGAGACGAGATAGGACGCGCCCCAATTCAGTTGCGTGGCGAAGGTAGACATGAAGGCGGCCATGAATCCCGCGACCACAATTCCACGAAGAGCGGGAGGAACGTGCTGGGTGACCACCATCATGTAACCGGCTTCAGGATGCTGGAGGTGCGGATAAAGCACGATCACCGAAAGAGCGGTCAGAATCCAGGGCCAGGGACGGACGGCATAATGCGCGATGTTGAACCAGAGCACGGAGAGCACGCCGTTCCGCTCATCTTTGGCGCTGAAGATGCGCTGCGCAATGTAGCCGCCGCCGCCAGGCTCCGCGCCCGGATACCAGAAGGCCCACCACTGCAAGCCGAGGTTCACGAGAAACGTGAGGGCGGGCAGAGTCCACAAGGCTTCAGAACTCAAAGGCCGAGAAAAATCCGGAAAGAATGAAGTAGCATCGCCGGCATTCGGAGTTGAGGCACGCAGAGCGGCCAGCCGGGACAGCATCGCGTTCATACCTCCGCAAGCGCGGACACCGTAATAGGCGACGCCGATGACGATGGCCATCTTGAGGGCAAACTGGAAGAGGTCGGTCCAGAGCACGCCCCACAGGCCGCCGAGAGCGACGTAGAGGCCGGTAAACGGAATCAGAAAAAAGACGCAGACCATGAGCGCGCCGCGATCGCTGAGGCCGAGCGTGGTAGCGACGATGGTGGTCATGGCCTTGGTGACCCAGCCGAGGATGAGGCAATTCATGAGCAGGCCGAGGTAGAGGGCGCGAAAGCCGCGCAGGAACGCCGCGGGCTTGCCGGAATAGCGCATCTCGGCAAACTGCACGTCGGTGAGCAGGCCGGAACGGCGCCAGAGGCGGGCGAAGAGGAAGACGGTCATCATGCCCGAAAGCAGGAATGACCACCAGAGCCAGTTGCCCGCGACTCCCTGGGAGTAGACGAGGCCGGTGACGACGAGTGGCGTATCGGCGGCGAAGGTGGTCGCGACCATCGACGTGCCCGCGAGCCACCAACTGACGCTGCGCCCGGAGACGAAGTAGTCGTCGACACTTTTGCCGGAACGGCGGCGGAAGTAAAGCCCCAGAAATAATGTGATGAGGAGATATGCGGCGATGGCCGACCAGTCGAGGATTGAGAAGTTCATTGGCGCAAACAGGATACTGCAAGGGCTGGGCGACGAGAAGTTTCGGCGTCGATTCGCGTCTTTACTAGAGTCTTTTTTTTGTTAAATTCGGTCTTCGCTACAATCGGTCTTCGCTAGACTGGTTTCTTCGCTAAACTCGTTGTTCATTCGACTTGTTCTTCGTTCAACTCGTTTTTCGTTCAACTCGTCTTCGTTCAACTCGACTTCGCCCGAGGAGTGTATGCGCATCGTTCATTCGTTTGCTATCGTCGTTCTAATGACCGCATTCATCTTTGTTCACGCCGAAACGCTGCCAGGGCCGCAAGTTGTCACCGATCCGAAACAGATCGCATCGAAGCCGGATGCGCGGGTGGAAAAAAATCTCACCATCGAAAAGCTCTACATGACGCGCCAGACTGGAGGAGCGACGTGGTCGCCGGATGGCAAGACGGTGGCCTTCGTCAGCAACATGAGCGGGCGCAATAATATTTGGACGGTGGCGGCTGAAGGTGGATGGCCGATGCAACTTACAGTCAGCGATCAGCGACAGACATCTCCGACATGGTCACCGGATGGCAAGTGGATCGCGTACATGTCCGACTATGACGGCGACGAGCAGTGGGATATTTTTCTGGTCTCGCCGAAGACGGGGCAAGTTGTAAACGTGACGAACACGCGCGAGATCGCGGAGGAGAACCCGGCGTGGTCTCCGGACGGGCGGTATGTCGCCTACATGGTCAAGCCGAAAACGTCGTCGGTGTTCGAGATTGACGTTTACGATACGGTGCTGCGCGATGTGAAGCACATCACCACGGGAACAGCAAAAGACCGCATGAATGTTGGGCCGATGTGGACGGCGGACGGCAAGTCGATCGTCTACACGCAAGAACAGGCGAAGGGGACGGACTCGAATATCTTTGTCGCCGATGTGGCCAGGGGCGAGAGTAGGCTGCTGACGCCGCACGAGGGCGAAAAGCTGCACAGCGCGAACGACGTTTCGCCGGATGGGAAGCACGTCCTCATAACTTCGAATGCGGGCAACGGATACGACAACGCCGGTCTGCTCGAGATCGCGACAAGAAAGATTCACTGGCTGACGCAGGACAAATGGGAGATCGCGGGCGAAAGCTTCTCGCCCGACGGCAAGTTGGCTCTGTATACGGCGAACATTGACGGCAATACCGACATTTACTCGTACGAACTTGCTTCGGGAAAATCGCGGGCGCTGCCGCTGCCGAAGGGGTTGAACTGGCCGAATGGGCGCAGTTCACCGTTTACGCGTGACGGTTCGCGGCTGCTCTACACGCATACGGGAGCAGCTGCGCCGGGGGATCTGTGGGTCTATGCCGTTGTGGATGGAAAATCGCATCAGCTTACGCATTCGCTGGTGGGAGGCGTGCGCGCCGAAGACATGGTCGAGCCCACGCTGGTTCACTATCCGAGCAAGGACGGCAAGTGGACGATCTCGGCGCTGGTGTATGTTCCCTATAATTTGCCGCGCAACGGGCAGCATCCGGCAATTGTGTATGTACACGGCGGGCCGACGGCGCAAACCGTCAACAGCTTTAACCGGTTCGTGCAGTACATGGTGAATCAGGGCTATCTGGTGATTGCGCCGAATTATCGCGGGTCGACCGGATACGGAAAAGAATTTCAGCAGGCGAATCTGTTTGATATGGGCGGAGGGGATTTGCAGGATGTGCTCGCGGCGGCAGATTGGATCAAGCAGAGCGGCTATGTGGATCCGAAGAAATTGATTTTGATGGGCGGGAGCTATGGCGGTTATCTGACGATGATGGGAGTCACGAAGGCGCCCGAGCTTTGGGCGGCGGGCATTCCGATTGTGCCATTTGTGAACTGGTTCACCCAGATTCAACACGAAGACCCGATTCTGCAGCAGTTTGACCTCGCCACCATGGGCGACCCCGAAACGAATAAAGCCCGGTACGAAGAGCGGTCGCCGATTAACTTTGTGGATCGAATTAAGGCGCCGCTGTATTTGCTGGCCGGAGGGAACGATCCGCGCTGCCCGAAGGAAGAGACGCAGCAGGTGGTCGATGCGGTGCATAAACGCGGCGGGGTGGCGGAGGTCAAAATCTACGAGAACGAAGGGCACGGATTTTCGCGCGTGGAGAATCAGATTGACGCGTACAAGCGAGTGGCGGATTTTCTGATTGCGCACGTGCCGCCGGCGGATTGCGGATGCGTGCTGAACGAGTGAGGCGCTACTAGGCAAAAACCGAAGGAAAAACGAGAAGGCACTGAGAACGCGGCGCTCCGTGCCTGAGTTTTTGTCGAACGCACGGGTTGTTTTTAATGGGAGGTCGCGTGATGCCGGGCGGCATGTCTTTTCTTTTCCGCCTCGAAGCGCAGATAAAGCATGTAGAGCACGATGAGCACGTTGATGAGAAGGATGAGCAAGCGAAACCAGGAAACATGGCGGACAAGATCGTTGGCCTCGAAGGGGACATAGATGCCGCCGGTGATCGCGGCCATCCACTCCGCCCACGGCAGCGCATACCACAGGCCGTAAGATTCGATGAAGCGCAGGATCACATAGACGCCCGCCAAGACGGCGATTTTCCACATGTGCACGTCGCTGACGCGATAGACCAAGTCGACGAAAACTCCGACCAGGTGGTGATTGGGATTGGCGTGCAGAAGTTCGAGCAGGCTCTCGGCGATGCCCCAGATGTTTTTGTGGCGCATGGTGAGGAGGCCAACGCCGGCAGCGAGGACGAGCAGACCCTTGGTCAGTTCGACGGTGGCGACCGTGCGCAGGCCCTTAATGTGCTGGGGGTCGCGGACAACGCGGTGCATCGTGGCATGGATGATCGGCGGGGGCTTCACGCTTCACGGCGCACGCTGGCGCGCAACTCCTCTACGATCTCCTGGGCGGCCTTGTGGGCGGCGTCGCTTTGGCTGACCTCGAACGAGATAGCACCGACGCGGGCATGGCCGCCTCCGCCATAGCGCTCGCATACTTTGGCAAGATTCACAGTCGGCTCGCGCTTGGCCCAGGGATTGGAACCGACCGACACCTTGACGCGAAACGAACTCTTGCTCACACCCACACTGTAGATCGAATCGGGATGCAGGTAGTAGGGAATGAACTTGTTGTAGCCTTCGAGATCGTAATCGGTGATGTTGAAGAAGATCGTGCCATCGCGCATTTCGGTGCGCTGGCGCAAAATCTCGATGGAACGGTGGTGGCGCTCGAGGAGCGGCGGGAGCACCGAGGCCACGAACGGCTCTTCCAGAATCTCTTCGAGCGACTTGTAGGCGAGCAGCGGAATCACATGCTTCACAAAATCGCGCTCGGTTGAAGCCTCGATGGCCATGGTCAGCTTCATGGCGGGCGCCTTCATTTCGACGGCGGACTTGGCATCGTCGTACATCGCGCCATCCACGATGTCGGCCCAGCGCACCAGTTCGGCGATGGGATGGGCGTCGAAGCCGAAGCGTTGTTCGGCGACCATGGCGATGAAGCCGGTACAGGATTTAAAGGCGGGATCGTAGAACTTGCGGTTGCTCTGCTCCTGCTCGAAGTGAGCGGCGTCGGCGGGAGAAAGGAACGCGCTCTCGTGATGGTCGAACCACCAGACGATGCGGGGCGAACTGGAATACTTGAAGTCGACGATGGCATTCTCGTCGCCGTCAAACTGGGTTTCGTCAAAAAGCGCGCCGGCGCGGTGAAGCAGCCCCGAATAGACAAATTCGACGTCGCCGCGGACGCGTTCGCGGTAGAAGCGGCTGAACAGGGCGGCAGAGCAGGCGCCGTCAAAACACTTGTCGTGATAAAAAACCCGAACTCGCAAAATATCTTCCTCGGCCCGCTCGCGAGAGCGAAAGTGAAAAACAACTAGGGTTGCTGGTTTGGCGAGTTATGTCAAGACGGAACTTTAGTGGACATGGGCAAAAGTTTGGCAGTAGACCGGTAATGGGAGGTCCGACGGTTGTGGAGGAAGCGCATGTCACTTTTTGCGGCGGCGAATTTTCAGATCGAAACTGACGACGCCGTTCTGATCGCGCAGCGCCACGATAGAAATATTACGAGTGATATTGTATTCGACCTGAATGATCTGCTGGTTGGAGACGGAGACGTTGGTACTGTAAGTGAGGGTCAGATTGCTCACTACCTGCTGTTCGACCGTCACCTGCGGACCCTGATTACCGCGATAGGCGGTGGTTTCGCCGCTCAGGCCCTGGGGGTCGATTTTGACGCGGCTTACGCCAAACAATCGTTGCACGCGGCTGCTGATGCTGGTGTTGAGGGCTTCGTTGAGAAGGAGGTTGGAGGCCTCGCCGCCAAACCCGAACGACCCGCCGCCGGTCTGCTGCGCGTAGGCCGCTTCTTCCTGGGTGCGGCCCAGAGCCAGGAGCGCGATGACGTCGGCTTCCGGAAGTTGCGGTTCGGACTGCCAGCTGATTTTGAGGCCATTAGGAGAACTGGCGTCACCGCGGAAGCGCACCGTGATGTCATAGTCACGCACGCGAGTGGTGGCTTGCAGGTCGATGACGGGCTGCGTTTTCGCGGGATTGGCGAAGGTCACGTCGCCGCGCTCCAACTGGTATTTGTTTCCATTGAAGGAAATCTCGCCTTCGAGGACTTCGGCCCGGCCGATGACGACTGGGCGATCCGCGGTGCCGCGCAAACGAAGGTCGGCGTCGCCGGAGAGGCGCGCGATCGCCGTCTGCATTTGCAGCTCCGGCGTCGTGGTTACGTGAACATCGAGGCGCAGACGGCTCGCCAGGCTGTCGGTCTGGGTGAAGGTGATCGTCTGCCGGGTGTTCGCGATGTAGGCGGCGAAGTCGAAGCCCGGAGTGATGGCGAGTTTGGTGACCACCACATCGCCGCTTAATACGGCGGCGCTGGTAGAGCCGGTGAGGCGGAGCTTGGCGTTGGCCGTGGAACTGACTCCGGGAGGATAGCGCAGGCGAACCCCTTGCGCCGTGGCTCCAACGTCGAGCTGGGCGACGCCGTTTTCGTAAGTCGCCGATCCGTTGAGCGCAATCGTTCCCCCGCCGGTCGTGCCGCTCAGGTTCTGAATCTGGACGTGATTGCGATCGAAGATCAGGACACCGTTCAGGTCGCTTAAACCGCTGGGAAAATCATTGTGGCTCAAGAACGTGTTCTTCACATCCAACTGGCCCTGCAAAACGGGTTGTTGCATGGTGCCGGTGGCAGTCAGGGTCACACCCAGCGTGCCCCGAGCCAGAAGCTTTGGATTCAGGGTTTGCAGGAGCGTCATGTTGATGGTGCCGTTAAGGCCGAGATCCATCTCCTGCGCCCCGGACAATTGGGCCCGGCCGTGGGCGGTAAAATCCGTGCCGCTTCCGCCAAGATGAAAACTCTCGATCAGAAGAGTGCGGTCCACTACCTCGAAGCGAACCGGCTCAAGGCTCTGCACCCGAACTTTCTCGACTTCTAATCCAAAAGACTTTATCTCCGCGGACGCATTCAATTGCTGGGGCAGGCGGAGGGGGCCGCGCAACTGCATCGATCCATCCATGGGAGAACGGCCGGTGATCTTGCCGGGCAGATAGATGCTGAGGAGCGAGACCACGTCCAGATCATGAAATTCGAGTTTCAGATCGGCGGGAAAATCCTTTTCGAGACCCACGGTGCCTGCGACATTCAAGCCGGAGGCGCCGAAATCGGAATGCGCCTTGATATCGAGCCGGCGGCCGGCAGTTACAGCGTCAATATAAAAATCGCCGGCACGCTGCCGATCGAGCGCCAGGTCTTTCATGCGCACATGCGCTTCGATCGTGGGTAACTCGGGTGTGCCGCTCACGTGCGCGGTAAAGTCGGCGACGCCGTCCATGGCGAAGCGCGTGGATTGGAGGCGCGGAACGTGGATGAGGTTGATGTTTTGTCCCGCGAAATCCACATGGAACCGATCGCTCGTAAGACTGATGCCGCCGCTGCCGGAAACGACCGCTTCGTAGGCTCGGGCTTCGACATTGCTGAATTGGAGTTCGTCATCGGCGAGGCGCAAATATCCTTTGGCGGAAGGCACCGCGACGCCATAGACGGTTCCATTCTTCACCTCGAAATGGCCGTCACCGTGCGGATTGACGCGAGTTCCGGAGAAATTGGCCGTCAGCCTAAAAGTGCCGCCGATCGGACGATCAATACCAGCCAGTTGCGCAAATTCAGCCAGATCGCCGTTGGCAACATCCACATGGCCGCTGACAGGCGAATTCGCTTCCAGTTCGCCACTTGTCAGACCGGCGCTCAGGTCGAAGTGGGCGATCGCGTGTCCATGAATGAGCGAGCCGTTGTGCGCGGCGAGGTTGTTGGGCGAGAACTGAAGCGCTGCCGACAAGGCGTCCCAGTGGACGGTTTGCGCCGGAGTGCGGCGGGTCGCAGGCAGGAGCGTTTCGAAATCGTAGACCTCGAGATTTCCGTTGAAGGCAATCGCGGAAAGGCGGCCGGTCGCGTTGCCGGAGAGCGTCGCAAAGCCGTGAACCGAGAAAGGCAGCAGCGGCGAACCGTAACCCGCTTCAAGCAATGCCGTCCACTCGTGAACGTTATGCGTGTTTAACGAGAAGTGCAGAGCCGAGCTCGAAGACAGACTCCCGGAGGCTTGGATCTCGGAGCTTGGCGTATTCAGGTGGAGAGCGGTGAGTTCCAGTTCGTCGCGTGCCCCGTAATAGGTGCCTTCGATTCGCCCGGTCAAGGGAACTTCGTTCGCGCCGCGACGAGCGGGAGCCGACAAATCGAGCCGCGCCTTCGTATCGGCATCGCGGATCGTGCCAATCCAGGCGAGTTCGACAGCACCGCTCGCGTTGCCGGCGAAATTCAGGCGATCGAGTGGAAGCTTGGCGGTGCTTAGGAAATTAAGCGCGGGTGAAATCGGAAGGCCTGCCAGTTGGAGATGAGCCGAGCCGCGCTGCAACTCTCCCACGAGAACTTTGCGGGGCCTGTGCCGATTGGCGACTGGAGGCGGCGGCAGCGGCTCAAGAGGACTTTGCCAGTTGGTTACATCCAGATCGCCGGAAACGCTGCCGCCGAGCAGGCTTGCCTTGATCGTGGGAAGGTGCAAGTGCAGGGGATCGATAGAGAATGCCGCCTGCACCCGCCCATTCCGCACGGATAGCTTCTTCCCGTCCGACCAATCCAGATCCTTCGCGTCGAGGCTACCTTCGGCGGAGAAGGTGCGTAAATTCCACGAGCCTTTACCGGCAAACTGGGTCGTTCCCTGGCGCACCCGGCGTTCCCGCAACACGGTTGCAAGTGCGGCGAGATCCAGAGTGCCGTGATATTCGCCGGTGACTTGCGGGTCCTGATAATTCTCCAGCCTTCCCTCGAAATTCAGCTGGGAGTTTCCCGACTTCAATTTCAGATCCTGAATGTCGGCGTGGTGCCGCGCCAATATCACCGACGCACTGGCGCTCCAGGAAAACTCTCCGTAATCCCCCCATTTGGTCTGCACGCTTCCGGCGCTGGCGCGGGCCACATAATGCTGGCGGAGGAAGGAATAATCGAGGAGCAGCGAGAGGTCATCCGCCGCGAGATTGAACGGGACACTCTGGTTCTGCCACAATAACCGGCCGTTTGCCGCCTCGATGCGCACCACCGAGAGCGAGATCAGATGCTCGATCGCGCTCCGGTCCGCTGACATTTTCACGGCGGGCTCGGGCATATTCGTGGTCCCATCCGGATAGGAAATCAAATGAATGACCGGATGATCGAGAATCAGAGAATGAAGGCCGATTGACTTTTCGAAGAGCGAGATGATCTTCAACTCAGCCTGGACGCGCTCGATCTGGACAAAGGGAGCCTGATCGGCGGGCTCGCGACCGTGAATCGTAAGATTGCGGGCGTCAACGCGGAGGCGGAAAGGAATGGTGTGCAACTCGCCGAGTTCGACGCGTCCGCCAGAGGCCTCTTCCAGTGCGGCAATCACGCGGCGCCGCACGCGCTGTTGAAAGGAATCGGTGGTCACCCACCAGCCGAGAAGAGCGAATCCGACGAGGCAAAAGGCAAGGAATGACAGGAGAAGATTTCGCAGGATGCGCCGTCGCGCGGGAGGAGCAGGAGGCTCAGTCAACGGTTCCGCTCCGCGGATTTCGGGTCGGGGGTCAGGATGTGGCCTTCGGAGCGCAGAGTGGCGATCCAGCCGGTCAAGAGCTCATTCAATTTCTTCTCGGCGAGGACCGTTCTGATTTTTCCGTAGACTTCGGTGAGCGGCTTGGCTTGCGCGCCGGCCTTTTTCAGTTCGGGCAGAAATTGATCATGATAGTAGCTTTCGACCGCCTTCTGGTCGACCTGGACGGAAGGCCGGAGCCTGTCTTCTACCAGCTTCATGAGCTGAATCTGACTGCTCAGCCGAGCCTCAAGAGATTGCTGGGTCAGGCCATAGCGTTGCAGAGCCGCATGCCAGCCCGCATCGGTGGCGGCGTTTGGCTGTAGCTTGCGCACCTCAGCGACCCGGGCGGCTACCTGATCCGGCGGGGCGGGCTGCGATGGGCGCACCTGCTCACGCAACAATTCCTGATCGATCAGGCGATTGAGCGCCTCTTTTCGTTCGTCGCCGGTAAACGAGGCGGGATCCTTGCCGTCCTCGAATGCCTCGAAGGCCACTTCTTCTTCCCAGTCGCTCTGCAACACAACATGGCCGTTTACGTTGGCCACCACGCGATCGACAATGGGCCCGGCAAAAGCCGACGACACAAAGCCCGGCAGGGCAGCGAGCGCGGCCCACAGCAACGCCAGCGTGCAGCAATGGTTGATATGCCGGAAATTGATTTGCCAGCGGCTCATCAGAAAGACTGCCCTACGTTAAAGGAGAAATTGAAATGTGGGGCCCGTTGAACGCCCCAGATTCCGGTCTCGTTTCCGTTCACCTTATTAATGGTGATATTAGTGTAGCTCGGAAAGGCCGGCGGGTTGAGATTGTACCCGAAATCGAAGGTTAATGGACCGATAGGAGTCTGGTACCGGAAGCCGACGCCAATGGCATGAGTGACATAATTGTAACTGCATCCAGAGATCAAGTTCTGCGGCACCGGCTGGTAGCAAAGATCGCGGTCAGGCTGGTGGAAGCGGCCGATGCTCGAGAGCATTTCCTGCGGGCGGGCGAAAACGTTCCCCATGTCATGAAAGACGGTAAAGCCGACGCTATCATGCAGGTAAGGCAAAGTGACGTTCGGCATGCGCAGTTCCAGGTTATTCAGAAAAACAGCGCTGCCTCCCACCGGAAATCCCGTGATCGGGTCGCGCGGCCCCGCTTGGTTTAACCCGAATCCGCGGTTGGAGTTGCCACCCCCGTTGTAAAAACGTTCCGGCAGGGGAATCAGCGCATGCGTCGTGGTCGCTTTCTGGTCCGGGTCCTGCACGGTTGTGTTGCCAAATGGGTTTTCGATACCAATCGTCGTCGAACGCGCGAGAACGAAACGTCGGCCGGTGATGGGATTGCGGCCGAAAGAGTAGTAGGTTGAGTTCTTGATTAGCATGCGGCTGAAGTCGGCCTCCGAACCGAAATAACTTCCAGCAACTCCCCCTTCGACGGAGGTATAGCTGCCGCGAGTTGTCTCCAGATCGTTGTCCCGACGGTTGCGCACGTAAAGAAAATTGGGTGTCCCCACGCGCGTCGGTTTTGAAAGCAACGGAACCAGCGCTGCTTCGATCTCCAGATCGGATGCCTCGACCCGGCGGTAGCTGAAGCCGTAGGAGATCGTGGTCAGGTCGCGGTCATTTCTGCGGAAGAGCACCTGAATGTTCCGCAAGCTCGCCTCCAGGCGCCTTGAAGTGAAAGTCACAACGTCGACCGTGTTGTCATAAAAAGTCGTGAAGGAGAGGTGCAAGTTTTCGCTGTTGAAGAGCTTCGGAATGTCGTAGTTGAGGAGCGCCCGCTGTTGCAGGCGGCCGACGTTGCCTTTGAAGGTGAGGGTTTGGTCGCGGCCACCCACATCGGTGCGGCTGAGGGCGAATAAAGCTCGCGGACTTACGCCCGTCTGTCCGAGCGGCTGGTTGGTTCCGACCGCCGGCTGCCCGGTTTGAAACTCAAATCCGCCGCCGTAATCGAAGGTATAGCGCTTGCCTTCGCGGACCGTGACGAGAACGTTCTTGCGTGGCTCGGTGCCGTCCGGATTCTGAATCGCGGTATCGACCTGGCTGAAGAGTCCGAGGTCGTACAACCGTCGCTGCGTCTCGAGCATGTCACTCTGGCTTAACGGTTCGCCCGGCTGCACGCGCAGCTCGCGCCGGGCAACGCCAGGACGCGTATTTTCGAGCCCGTCGAGAAAAACCTGGCTGGTAAAAAACTGTTCGCCCTCGTGGATGGTGAAGGTCACCCCCACTCGCGGCAGGCCATCCGGTCCGGCGGGCGCGTTCGTGTAGGCGACATCCACGGTGGCAGTGGAGAACCCGCTGTTGAAGTATTTTCCGAGGATCAGATCGCGGTCGGCCGCCAGTGTGGATTCGTCAAATCCCTGGCCCTCGGCGGTCGAGATCTCCGGCAGCTGATCTTCCGGCAGCGCGTAATTGCCTTCGACACGCACCCATGCCACCCTCGTCTGCGGGCCTTCTTTGATTTTGATATCGATCGCCAGGAGCGAAGGGTCGTGCTGATAATTCGTCAGCAGTTTGCCCGTGACCTCTGCCTGCCGAAATCCGCTGGCCCGGTACAGACCCTGAATATTGTCGACATCCTGGTCGAGCAGCGCCTGGCTGTAGTGGCCGTGGCGGAAAAAATGTCCGGCCGCCTCATCCTGTAAACGCGTGCGAATCATCTCCTCGGGAAAATACTGATTGCCGCTGATCCGGATCGCCGCCAGTTTGTGCCGATCGCCAGGGTTGATCGTATAAATAATATGCAGGCTCTTGCCATCGCTCGAGGTTTGCTGTTTTACGGAAACAGTCGCTTCAAAATATCCGAGCGCTTGCATGTGATTCTGGATTGCCCGCGAGCCTTCGTTGAGCAGATCTTCGTCGACCGCGCCCTCCTGGTAGATCGGTACCAGCCGCCGCAGGGTTCGCTGGCTCAGCTTGTAGCCCTGCGACTCGATCTCGACTACCGGCCCGCGGTCGATTTGAAACGTGTAGTCCACCGCGTTCCGCTCGGGCCTGTAATCGGATTTGGCGAGCGACACTTGGGCGAGCAGGCGGTCTTGGTTTTGGTATCGGGAGCGAATCCGCTGCAGTGCGCGCGTCACACGCGACGAAACCACCCGATCACCCGAGTGCAGCTTGGCGATATCGCTGAGCTCAGTCTTGGAATAACTGGTATCGCCCTGGATGATCAGATCGCCAACGACCGCGCGCGCGCCAAGTGCGATGCGGAACGTGAGGTTGACCTGGTGCTGCGCCTCATCGCGCTGTTCGGTGCTACCGATAGTCGACTGGTGGAATCCATTCTCCACGAGGACGCGCGCCATCCCGGCTTTCGCGGTGTCAAGCTTTTCGGGGGTGTAGAGCTCGCCCAGTTGCAGGCGGGTGGCGCTGGCGAGCTGATTCGCGGAAGGATTGACGTTGACGCCCTCGACCGTAATGATTCCGACAAAATAATTGGCGACGGTGAGGAAGCGGATCCGGATTCCGGCGGTCTCGGTGCGGTTTACCTCGGCCTGAATGTCAGCGAAGCGCCCCGTGGCAAATAGAGCTTTGATGGCATCGCGGAGATTGTCGCGGGTTAAGGCTTCGCCGACTTTGAGCGGGGTTAAGGCGATCAGGGAGTTCGCGTCCTCTGGCGAAACTCCCGGCAGGTCGATTTCGTCGATGGTCAGCCCGAGATAAGGATTGATGGCGCCGAATTGGGAGGCCGTTTCCTCGGTCTGTTGGCTGGCATGGGGCGAGCCGGACGCCGAAGCCGTGCTGCCGCTCGCCAGCGAGAACGCTAAAATCAGCGGGAGAAGAGCGAGCCAAACGGGACCGACTTTACGCAAAATTCGCCTTCCCGCCGCCCGCCCATCGAATAAGAGACCCATCGGATTCGATGAACGGATCATCGCGACGCGTTGCTCGCAAGAAGTTTGAGGACCGCAACCTATAATAAAGGCTTAAAGGCTTACCGAAGGTAATCGCTGGGGAACAAGCGTCGCGTGAGAATAAGCCTTTAGCAAACCTTTATGCGGTTGGACGATCGTTACTCTCGCCAGGTTTTATTTAAAGAAATTGGCGCCGAAGGGCAGGCCCGGCTTGCAGACGCTCGCATTGTGATCGTCGGATGCGGGGCCACGGGTTCCGTCCTCGCATCTCTTCTGGCGCGCGCCGGCGTCGGCACGATCCGCGTTGTCGATCGCGACTATGTGGAGCCGAGCAATCTGCAACGCCAGTCGCTCTTCGACGAGAACGATGCCCGCGAATCCGTGCCCAAGGCTATCGCCGCCGCCCGGCAGATCGCCCGCTTCAATTCCGAAATCGTGGTGGAACCGCACGTCGCCGACCTCATCCCGCGGAACACCGACGAATTCCTCGCCGGAGTTCATCTCGTTTTGGACGGCACCGATAACTTCGAAACACGCTACCTGATCAACGATTACGCGGTGAAGAATTCCCTGCCCTGGATTTATGCGGCTGCGGTCGGCAGCTACGCCGTAACCATGAACGTCCTCCCCGGCGAAACGGCGTGCCTGGCTTGCATCTTCCCTGACTCGCCGCGGGGCACGATTGAAACCTGCGAGACTGCCGGAATATTGAATACGGCAGTCAACCTGGTCACCTCGCTGGCGGCGACCGAGGCTCTCAAATTTCTAACCGGAGCGCGTGCCAAGATGCGGCGCACTCTTCTCTCATGGGACGTCTGGCGCAACGAGCAAGCCGAAGTCGCCGCAGCGTCTCCGCGGGCGGGCTGTCGCGCCTGCGGCGAGCGCGACTTCATTCATCTTGCCGGCGAAGGGCGGCCACATATCACTCTTTGCGGACGCAATTCGGTCCAAATTCACGAGCGCGAGCGGCCGGTTGATTTTGCCGAAATCACAGCGCGCTTGAATCAGCTGGGCAGCGTTCGCCACAACGACTTCGTGCTGAAATTCTTCCGCGATCCCTACGAGATCACGCTGTTTCCGGATGGACGGGCCATCGTCAAAGGCACAACGGACGCCGCCATAGCGCGCAGCCTCTACGCGCGCTACATTGGCAGCTAGCATTTTCACGAATCTATGTGAACGACGGGCCGGGCTCGTCTCAGCGAGCCAGGAAACAGATTTCGTCACTGGCTGAAGTCCGCGGTCGCTGCATTCCGCTGCAAGATGTGCGCATGTCTTTGCACCGGCCCGCGGCCGGAGCGGCCGTCCAATTGACGGAGTTCACCCGTTTTCACCCTATATCGCCTGAAATGGCCATCCCGCGCGGCATTTGGGTCCTCTGCACCCAACTGGCAGTCAAACTGCATCTCACAGAGTAGAGCAGTTTCTGTCTGTGGAGGCAGTATGCGACCCTACCTGGTTCTGTCTGTATTCATTTTCGTTGCTGTTGCCGTTTTTGCCCAGCAACCGGTTCCTCATCCGGGCATCCCCGGTCTGTACAGCCCGTTCGTACCGCTGGTGACGACGCCGATGATTTCTCTGGAGAGCGTCTCGCCCAATCCCGTTGGTGCGTCCAATGCGACGACGGGCCTGACGGCGGGCGCAACCAACGCGACCGTCTCCGAACTTTCCGGATCGACCAGTTCGACCTACACCGTTCCGGTCTGGTATCAGGGCGGCAACGCTCCACTGACGACCCCGGAGGTCAACATATTCCCGGAGCCGCTCGACCACCACGGCCGCATTATGCATGGTCCGGTGGAAGAGCCGGGCATGGAGCGCGGACCGCGCCATGAGAAGCGCGCGGAGTGGACGTACATCGCCGGGCCGGAATACACCACCAGCGTCGCGAGCGAAGCCAAGACCACGCCCAGCAAGCACAGCTACACCAACGACGACGTGACCCGCCAGAACGACAACAACGGCAACGTCAAGTACGACGGCAAGACGGAGAAAATCCAGTAGTCGCAGTCGCTTTTCCTTCAGTAGTGGGGAACGTTGGCTCCCAGCTGCTTCGCAGCTGGGAGCCCTTCGTTTTTTGCGGATGTACAATCCTGGCTTGGTTCCGGAGGTCGTCCATGCGCAAGCTGTTTATTCTTCCCTTCGCCATAGCGGCAATGCTACCGAGTCTCTTCGCGCAAACTCTCTCGCCGCAGGTGCGGAACTTCGTCAAGGTCGACGCTCCAGTCGTCGCGCTGACGCACGTGCGGGTGATTGACGGCACCGGCGCTCCGGCGCGTGAAGACCAGACCATCGTCATCTCGCACGGCAAGATCGAGTCAGTAGGCGACGCCGCGACGGCGAGCGTCCCGAAAGACGCGCAGATTCTCGACCTCCATGGCTACACTGTGATCCCCGGCCTCGTGGGCATGCACGACCATCTCTTCTATCCGATGGGCAACGCCATCTTCGGCGAGATGGGCTACAGTTTTCCGCGTCTCTACCTCGCCGGAGGCGTCACGACCATCCGCACGACTGGCGGCCTCGAGCCCTACACCGACATTGAACTCAAGAAGCTCATCGACTTAGGCCGCATGCCCGGCCCTAAGATTCACGTTACCGGACCGTACCTCGAAGGCCACGGCTCCTTCGCCGTGCAGATGCATGCCCTCACGAGTCCCGACGACGCCACCAAGACCGTCAACTTCTGGCTCGATGAAGGTGTCGACAATTTCAAGGCTTACATGAACATCACGCCGGACGAACTCTCGGCTGCCGTCGTCGCTGCGCACAAGCGCGGAGCCAAGGTTACCGGCCATCTCTGCTCAGTCGGATTCCGCGAAGCCGCCGCCATCGGCATCGACGATCTCGAGCACGGCCTCCTCGTCGACACCGAATTTTTTCCCTGGAAAAAACCCGGCGAGTGCCCGCAAAATCTTGACTACGATTTCATCTCCAAGCTCGACATACAGTCCGGTCCCGTGCACGACATGATCCTCGATCTCGTCCAGCATCACGTCGCCGTCACGTCGACGCTTCCTGTTTTCGAGATGTCCGTTCCCGGCCGCCCGCCCATTCAACAACGCGTGCTCGACGCCCTCACCACCGACTCGCGCAGCTATGTGCTCGCCAACAAGGTCCGCTCTTCCGATACCGCCGCCATTCACGATCGCTACCACTCCGACACCTCGCCCTGGCCTGCCGCCTTCAAAAAAGAAATGGAATTCGAATACGCATTCTCTAAAGCCGGAGGTCTGCTTCTCGCCGGGCTCGATCCCACCGGCATGGGCGGAGTCATCGCCGGCTTCGGCGATCAGCGCGAGGTCGAGTTGCTGGTGGAGGCGGGCTTTACGCCGCTGGAGGCGATCCACATTGCGACTTACAACGGCGCGCAGTTCATGGGAGACCTCGACCGCATCGGCACGATCGCGGTGGGCAAGCAAGCGGACCTGGTCGTGATCAAGGGCGATCCGTCGAAACAAATCGAGGACATCGAAAAAGTAGAAACAGTCTTCAAAGACGGAATAGGCTACGACTCAGCCAAGCTGATCGAGTCAGTGAGAGGGATGGTAGGAAGCCGCTGATGCCAGATCAGAATGGGGTAACATCTGGAGCGCTTACGACCTGCGGAAAATGGCGAATAGAAGGGGCAAACTTGCGAGAACGCCTAGTTTCGTAAATCATCGTGGAAATTACCCCCGACAAATTGCACCGGATTCCTTAACTGTCTAGGTTCCCTCGCTGCGACACGAAGTCTATCGCACTCCTAGACTGCTGCGTGAGCAATCGCGCGTTACAAACGAGGTGAATTGTGATAAAGCCTTTGATCCTTGCCCTTTGTGTAGTCTCTGGATTTGCCGTTCTCCGAGCGCAAACGCCCGTCTGGCAGCCATCGCAGGGACATACGCAGATATCGATATGGCCCGGAGCAGTTCCTAGTGCTCAACCCGTTCCGGGGCCGGAGGACGCAAAGACCACTGGCAAGGACGAACTGGTTGCGGGCAAGCCCTACCTCTGGGTGAAGAACGTGACGCGGCCAACGATAACGGTATATTCGCCACCAGGGAGAAATACGGGCGTCGCGGTAGTGGTGTTTCCTGGCGGTGGCTTTGAGGGATTGGCCATCGACCTGGAAGGCACGGAAGTCTGCGACTGGCTCACGTCCAAGGGGATCACATGCGTGCTCCTCAAGTATCGCGCGCCAAGCCTGCCGTATGACTGGCACTGCGACTGCCGGCACAAAAATGGTTTAGCGAAGTCAACACTCCCGCTGGAGGATGCGCAGAGAACGATGGGGCTGTTGCGATTGCACGCTGCGGAGTGGCACATCGATCCGCACAAGATTGGAGTGCTCGGTTTTTCGGCGGGCGGGTATCTGGTGGCGGAAATCAGCACGGACTTCTCGCGCCGTTTGTATAAGCCTGTCGATGCGGCAGACGCGGAAAGCTGCCATCCGGATTTCGCGGTTGCTGTTTATCCCGGCCATTTGTGGGCTGGCGGCGAGACTTACGCATTGAATCCAAATGTTCCGGTTACGCGGCAGACGCCCCCAACGTTTTTGGTGCAAGCAGAGGATGACAACGTGGACGGCGTAAACCAGTCAGTGGCGTACTACATCGCGCTGAAAAAGGCTGGCGTTCCCGTAGAGATGCATTTGTATGCGCGGGGCGGGCATGCGTTTGGGCTGCGTCGCAGCGAGCTCCCGATAACGGGATGGCCTCAGTTGATGGAGACGTGGCTAGAGACAATCGGGATAAACTCGGAATAGTGGCTCGACGGACGTACTTACGCACGACGGTCGGCGATGCAAAAACCCTCTCAGCCCTCAACGTCCTCCATCTAGCCAGTCCCAACCAAAAAACCGAACCTCAGCAACCGTCCGCAAGGGCAAGCCCAATCCATTCAACCCAGTGACTCGTTGCCTAGATGATTTCAATGCCTCAATGGCCCGATCGCCCAATGACCCCACGCCCCCAATCTGCTATCTTCATCCGGTCGCACTTTCACCCAAATTAAAATGCCATTCTTCCATCCGTCCGGACGTCCCTACCGCTTCACCATCCTCGCGTTCATCAGCCTGATTGTGATGGGAAGCTATTTTGCCTACGACAGCATCGGAGCCCTCGCGCCTACGCTCATTGCGGATCTGCATCTGGACCGCAGCGACATCGGCAATCTCTACACGGCCTATTCCGTGGCCGCCGTCCTCATCGTTTTCTTCGGGGGCATGCTCTACGACAAACTCGGCCCGCGCCGTTCGAGCTTCCTGTTCTGCATGCTGGTCCTGGTGGGCGCCACCATCGTCGCCCTCGCCCATTCGCGCTGGGAACTCTTCGCAGGGCGGTTAATCTTCGGCGGCGGATCGGAAGCGCTGATCGTGGTGCAAAGCGCGATCATCAGCCGCTGGTTCAAGGGTAAAGAGATGGCGCTTGCCTTCGGCATCGCGCTCACCATCAGCCGTATTGGAACTCTTTTCAGCTTCAACACCGAAGAACTCATCGCCCGCTATTTCGGAAGCTACCGCACCGCACTTTGGGCAGCCGCGGGCTTTTGCCTGTTCTCCGTGCTCTGCAACCTCGTCTACAACCTCATGGACCTTCATGGCGAGAAGGTGCTCTCGCTTCCGACGCCGCAGGGTGGCGACAAAATCGTTTTCTCCGACATTCGGAAGTTCAACTCTTCCTACTGGTACGTTGTCTTTCTCTGCGTCACCTTCTATAGCGCCATCTTCCCCTTCACGGCCCTGGCCACCGACATGTTCCATGACAAGTGGGGCATCCCGCTGGTGAGCGAGTCCACGGGCGGCTTCCTCTCCCAGATATTTGACAACTTCCTGCACATGTTCTCCACGGCGCCGGGAGTGACTAGCATCGTCATCTTCGCCTCCATGATCTTCGCGCCCTTCGCCGGCAACCTGGTGGACCGCATCGGCAAGCGTGCCACATTGATGGTTGTCGGTTCCCTCATGCTGATTCCCGCCCACCTCGTCATGGGCCTCACCCATTGGAACCCGCTCCCAAGCATGATCGTGCTGGGCGCGGCATTCGTCCTGGTTCCGGCCGCCATGTGGCCGTCGGTGCCGCTGGTGGTCGAGGAGAAGCGTGTGGGCACCGCCTTCGGCCTGATGACAGCCATCCAGAACATCGGCCTCGGACTCTTCCCGCTCCTCAACGGCAAGCTGCGCGACGCGACCGGAACCTACACGGCAACGCAGATCATGTTCGCGTGCCTCGGCGTGGCCGGACTCATCTTCGCCTTCCTTCTGCTAGCGTCGGACCGGCGGCATGGCGGCAAACTGGAGCAGGGCAAACTGGAACAGGAAAAGAACAAACAGTCAGCTTGAATAGCCCCCACGGCCACCGCCTTGGGATGTAGATCTTCCTTGGCTTCCTTTGTCTAGCGCACCCGAAATCGTAGGCCGTATTACCAAAGTGCTCTCTCTGTCTTATCAGTGTCCGTTTCCCGTAAAATCATCTCCTTAGAACCCAGCTTTTGCTACGGTTTTTGGTATTCTTAGCGAACCAAAATAGGCTTTACCGCCCGAACAACACCGTTGGCAAATTAGTACAACGGAACGAGTAAGCAGCCGCATCTGACACAGTAGCGGCCGGAATAGGCGACTTGACCGACCCGAAGCAGCGAATCACCGAATTAGAAGCTATTGAGCGGGCGAAGCAGGGCGACGAGAAAGCTTTCGAAACCCTGTATCAACTGCACAAGCGCCGTGTCTACTCTCTATGTTTGCGCATGGTGTCCAATCCTTCGCAGGCGGAAGACTTCGCGCAAGAGGCGTTTCTTCAGCTATTCCGCAAGATCGGCACCTTTCGCGGCGAATCCGCCTTTTCCACCTGGCTGCACCGCATGACGGTCAATGTCGTGCTCATGCAACTGCGCAAGAAGAATCTTCCCTCGGTTTCACTCGAAGAGACACTGGAGACCGACGAAGAGGCGCCGCGCAAGGAATTCGGGGCGGACGATGTGAAGCTGGAGGGCTCGGTCGATCGTTTACAGTTGCAGCGGGCCATTGATCGGCTGCCGCCGGGCTATAGAACGATTTTTGTGCTCCACGATGTGGAGGGATTCGAGCACAACGAAATTGCCCAGATGGTGGGGTGTTCGATTGGCAACAGCAAGTCGCAGCTGCATAAGGCGCGTTTGAAGCTGCGGGATTATCTGAAGTTCATGAGAGCCGAAAAGGCCAAGACTGGATAGCAATCGCAAGGTTTCGGGGAGAGAGTGATCATGAAGTGTTCCGACGTAGATCGAATTCTGCCTGACATCGTCGATGGAGTGCTCATCGAGGAAGGTCGGGATGTTGAAGTTCAGTCGCATCTCCGGACGTGCCGCGAGTGCTCCGAACTGGTGTCGGATCTCAAGCTGATCGCGAGCGAGGCGCGGCAACTGGCGGATTCCGAGGAGCCGTCGGCCCGGGTATGGGTAAATATCGCGAACGAACTGCGGGCCGAAGGCCTGATCCGCGAAACGGAATTCGAGATGGCGCGGCCCGTGCTCGTCCCCGGCCGTCAGCGCCGATGGAATCCTTTTTGGCTTGCCCCCGTTGCCGCGGCGGTGCTGGTGGCTGGTTCTTACCTAGTGGTTCACCATCCGTCCCACCACGCCACGGCGCAAGTCGTCAACTCGCCGGCCGTGCAGCAGACGGTCGTCCGGCAGGCTGAACCGCAGGTCGCGCAACAGGCTCCGCTACAGCAGCGGTTAACTCCTGGCAAGACTACGGAAGTGGCACAGTCAGCAATAGCAGCTCCCCCGAATTTGGCAGCTAAGACCCGGACGGACGCCGCCCCCGGGTTGCAAGCGGATCAAACTTCCCCCGACGATACGACCGAGGCCGAGCTTTCTCCGCAGGCCAGCGATAATGAGTTTTTATCGGAAGTCTCGGAGCGCGCGCCGTCCATGCGCTCGACTTACGAGGATCAGCTCAAAGCGGTGAATAACGAAATCCGGGAAACCAAGGCATATATCAGCCGGAACCCCGGTGATATTGACGCGCGCCAGCACTTATTGGAAGTCTATCAACAGAAGGCATTGCTTTATCAGATGGCTCTCGATCGTATCCAGTAAGGTTGCACTTATCGGTTAAGGGAGGACCGGCTGCGCCGGCAAAGGGGCTTGATTATGGAGAGGGTTCAGCGAACCACGATTGTGGGATTGATGGTGGCGGCCTGTCTGGTCTCGGCGGCAATTGCGGAGTCGCGCAAGGAGTATCACTTCAACGTCGGTCCCAAAGCCAATATTTCGGTCGATACGCAATTTGGCGCCATAGCGGTGAAGCCCGGGGCGGGCGACCAAGTAGTGGTCATGGCGATTTCTCAATCGGATAAAACGGAAGTTGACAGCCAGCAGCGTGGCAACCGTATTGAAATCGCTTCTCATCTTCTTCCCGGCGCTGACGCCCAAACCGGACGCGTCGACTACGAACTCCAGATCCCTGCCGACGCTACGTTGAGTCTGCGCTCGTCGACTGGGCCGCTCTCGGCCGAAAGCCTTCGTGGCGATCTCAGCTTTGAAGGGACCGATGCGGTGGTCAACGTTCATGACGTCAGCGACGGGCATGTTCACGTCACCACCATGCGCGGACCGATCACTCTGACTAACATCAGCAATGGCCACATTGAAATCTCGTCCATCAGCGGCGCGGTGGCCATGAGGTCGGTCACCGGACCTTTTGTGCGGGCCAACTCTGGCAGCGGCAAAATCCTTTACGAGGGCGACTTTGGCTCTGGCGGCGATTACAAGTTCACCACGCATAGCGGCGACATTGAAGCGATCGTTCCCAGGAACACTTCTGCCGACTTCAGCGTTCACTCCATGCTAGGCAGGGTCCATGACGATCTTGACCTCATTCCGCAACACTCTCGCTACCCTGTCGAGCAAGGGCGTTCGTTCTTCGGCACGGTGGGGCAAGCGGCATCGAAAGTGGTGTTGCACTCATTCCGGGGGAAAATCCGTTTGAAACAGCGGTAAACACTTTTCGTCCACGTCCGTTTTCGTCCGCGACGTACAATAACCGCTGCAAAGAAACCAATCATGTCCCGTGCCATCTTCCTGGTCGGCTTTATGGGTTCCGGTAAAAACACCGTTGGCCAGGAACTCGCGCGCCGCCTCGCCTGGGATTTTGTCGATCTCGACTCCTGCATTGAGACTCTCGAAGGCCAGAGCATCCCTGAAGTCTTCCGCAGCAAAGGCGAATCTTATTTTCGGGCAGCGGAAAGAGCCGCTCTGCGGCAGCTTCTCGATTCGCTCGCCCGCGATAGCGTGGTTGCCCTGGGCGGCGGCGCCTTCATGGACGCCTCCAACCGGCAAATGCTGCGCGTCTGGCCAACCGTCTTCCTGGACGCCGCGATTTCCGAGCTCTGGCAGCGATGCCTCGACCAGGAATCCGCGGAGGACACTCCCCGTCCGCTGCGCCGCGATCTCGACCAGTTCGCCCGCCTTTACGAAGACCGTCTTCCCTTCTACCGCCAAGCGTCGCTTACCATTCAGACCTCCGGCAAAATGCCAGCCGTCATCTGCGCCGAAATCCTGCTTGCGCTCCCACAAAGCTGATTCCAACACCCCATTACTGAAGACATTCGGGCTAGTTCTTTTGCCCGCCTCGATAAGGGCTTTCTAGTTAAGATGTTGCCTAGCGTTCCGCGCCAAATCGAAGCGTAGGAGATTCCCCGTGAAGTGGTCGTCCCGGCTGATCGCAATCGTGTCCATTCTTAGCGTGGCGTGCAGCCTTACCGCCTCCGCATCCAAGGATAAGGACAAAGACAAACCGAAAGAAAAAGAGTCCGGCAAACAAGTCATCGACTCTGGTTCCTTCGGCGTGTTCATGAGCGGCCACCGCGTCGGGACTGAGAAGTTCTCCATCGAGCAGACCAACTTCGGCAGCGTGATTCATTCCGAGTTCAAAACCGAGAACGATCCCAACACGGCGCAGCAGCAGTCAACCCTCGAACTGACCGCTGGCGGCGATATCCGGCGCTATGAATGGCATGAGATCAGCCCAGGGCAGGGCCAATCTGTCATCATCCCCAATAACGAGTTCCTCAACCAGAAGTGGAGTTCCGGCCCCGGGGACAAGGATCACGAGCAGCCCTATCTGCTGCCGCACTCGACCAGCATTCTCGACGACTACTTCTTTATTCATCGCGAGGTGCTCGTTTGGCGGTTCCTCGCCATGACGTGCAAGCAAGACAAAGGGCAAGTCCAGTGCCCCATCAAGCAGCGTGCGCAATTCGGCACACTCGATCCGCGCCAGCACGCCTCCTCGCCCTTAGCCGCCGAATACCTTGGCCGCGAAAAGATTCTCTACAAAGGCAACCAGCAGGAGTTCAATAAAGTCGAACTGAAGACGGAAAACGGCTCCTGGTTTTTATGGCTCGACGACGGATTTAAGGTGATGCGCATCTTTATAGAAGGCGATAATACTGAGGTAGTGCGCGACTGACGGCCTGGGGGCCGCGGCTGACGCGGCGATGGTTTTGCGGAGGGGCGACTTTAGCCGCTGCCGTTTGGCCGATAAAGATATTGTTGGGGCTTTAACCGCTCAAAGGAATCAAAGGACAGAGGAAGCGCAGTTCGCCAAGGCTGACAAATTGCCATTGACCCTTCTCGATTCTCGAACTTCGCGCGTCGTCTTTACGCTCTTCCTTTTCGCGCTCGGCCTTGGCTTTCTCTATGCCGCCCGCCGCACACTTCTGCTGTTCCTTTTTGCCATTTTCTTCGCGTACCTGATCAATCCGGCGGTTACAAAACTGGATAAAGTTGTCCGCGGACGCAGCCGTGCCATTGCCGTTATCTATTTACTGCTGCTCCTGGGCGTCGGCCTTTTCTTCGTTCTCGCCGGGCCCCGCATCAGCCGCCAGAGCGCGCGTCTTGCGGCCTCGCTGCCCGGTCTTATGGACAAGGCGAGCAGCGGCGAACTGACGGCCCCCCTCGGCGATCTCGCCGCCCGCTTCAGCGCCGAACACGGCTGGAGCGAGGCTACGCAGGCGCGCATTCAAAGTTTTGTCTACGGCCACCGCGAAGACCTGGCGCATTTTGCGCAGCACGTCGGTGTTCGTGTCGCGGAGGCCGCGCAGGAAGTTTGGGTGCTCTTCCTGGTGCCCATTCTCGCGATCTTTTTTCTCCGCGATGGCGACACCTTCAATAACGTGGCGCTCTCGCTCGTGCAATCACGCACGCAGCGCGAGTTTCTCGAAAACGTCTTCAGCGATCTGAACGAAATGCTGGCGCAATTCATCCGCGCCCAGTTGACGCTGGCTGCGTTTTCTTTCGTCGTCTACTCCTCCGTCCTCGGAGCCCTGCGCTTCCCCTACGCCCTCATGCTCGGCACCGCCGGAGGCGCGCTGGAATTCGTCCCCGTCGTCGGGCCGCTGGTTGCCGGCCTCACCATGGTCCTCGTCGCCCTCCTCACCGGCTACCACCCCCTTCTTGTTCTCATCTTCCTGATCGTCTGGCGGATGGTGCAGGACTACGTCATTGCCCCGCGCATCATGGGCAGCAGCCTCGAACTTCATCCCCTCGCGGCGCTCTTCGGAGTTCTCGCGGGCGGCGAGATCGCCGGCGTCCTCGGCGTCTATCTCTCGATTCCGGTCATGGCCAGCCTTCGTATTTTCTGGCGCCGCTGGCGGATTTACGCTGAAAAGCGCAAGTTCGGCCCCTTGAACGAATACTTCCCTCACGAAATCAGCAACGAGCGCAGCTAGAAAATCCTCCAGTGGGCGCTGGCGAATCGTCGCGCGACCTCTTTCCTCTTTCGCCATTGCCTCCAAAGTTCAGGCTTTTCGAAACCACGGTCATAAACTCGGGAGACATTTCCAGAATTTCGCGATACACCATTCGGCGAAAATTTTCGATGGTATAAAATCAAAATTTACCCATGCCTAACAAATTACCTGTAGGAATTCTCGGTGCCACGGGCATCGTCGGGCAGCGATTTATCCAAATGCTCGAGTACCATCCCTGGTTTGAAGTCGCGTGGCTGGCCGCCTCCGACCGCTCTGAAGGCAAGCCCTACGCCGAAGCCGCCCGGTGGCGCCTAAAGACGGCCATTCCGGAACGCGTCGCGAACATGACCGTCTCTCCGGCCGTGCCAGCGGGTGCGCCGAAGATTATCTTTGCCGCGCTCGACGCCGCCATCGCGCGCGAGCTTGAACCTCAATTCGCCGACGCCGGCTGCGCCGTCGTTTCGAACTCCAGCGCCTTGCGCATGCAATCCGACGTGCCGCTCGTCATCCCGGAGGTCAATGGCGACCACATCGCGCTTATCGACTCGCAGGCTTGGCGTAAGAAATCCAGGGGCTTCGCCGTCACGAATCCCAACTGCTCCGCCATTGGACTTGTCATCGCCCTTGCTCCGCTCCACCGCCGCTTCGAACTCGAATCCGTCATGGCAGTGACCATGCAAGCAGTCAGCGGCGCAGGATACCCGGGCGTAGCCTCGCTCGACATCCTCGGCAACGTCATTCCCTACATCAAGAACGAAGAAGAAAAAATGGAAGAGGAAACGCAAAAACTCCTCGGCACGCTGAACAGCAACAGCGTCACTCCCGCGCCATTCGCTATGAGCGCGCAATGCAATCGGGTAGCGGTGGAAGATGGACACACCGAATCGGTGTCGGTTCGACTGAAAAAGAAAGCGAAGCCCGAAGAAATCATTGCCGCCTGGAACGAATTTACCGCCGAACCGCAAGCGCTGGAGCTGCCCAGCGCCCCTAAAAAACCGATCGTCTATATGACCGCGCCCGACCGTCCGCAGCCGCGCTTCGACGTCCATCTAGGCGGAGGCATGACGACCGCGATTGGCCGCCTGCGACCCTGCAATGTGCTCGAATGGAAATTCACCGTGTTGTCGCACAACACCATTCGAGGCGCAGCCGGAGCGGCGTTGCTCAATGCCGAACTCCTTAAAGCGAAAGGCTACCTGGGATGAAAAGCGTTTTCACCACGGAGACACGGAGACGCAGAGGACAAACAATGGTTTGGATTTTCTCCGTGCCTCCGTGTCTCCATGGTGAGTTGAGGGTTTCGCACCGAGAGGACTCCCGCCGATGATCGTAATGAAATTCGGCGGCACCTCCGTCCAGGACGCCAAGGCCATCGACCGCGTAGCCCAGATCGTCCAGGGCCGCCTCGCCGATCGTCCCGTAGTCGTCGTCAGCGCCATGGCCAAAGTCACCGACTCCCTCCTGGCCATGGGCAAAGCCGCCGGCAGCGGCGATCGCAAAACGGCCCTGAAAATGGCCCGCGCCCTACGTGAGCGCCACTACGATACCGCCGGCGAACTCCTCGGCACCGCTCTCTTCACCGAATTTCACAGCGACCTCGGCGCCGACTTCGAAGACCTCGACGAACTCCTCCGCGGCATCGGCGCGGTCGGAGAAATCACTCCCCGTACCTACGACTACGTCGCTTCTTTCGGCGAAGTTCTCTCCAGTAAAATCGTAGCCGCCGCCTTCGTCGCCCGCGGACTGCCCGGCGCGCACGTAGATTCGCGCCAGTGTCTCCTCACCGACAGCGCCTTCACCAAAGCCGTTCCGCAATTCGAAGAAACCAACGAACGCTTGAATAAAAAGGTAGCGCCGCTGATCGAAGCGGGCCAGGTCCCGGTCATGGGCGGATTCATCGGCTCGAACCGGGCCGGCATCACCACCACCATCGGCCGCGGCGGCTCCGATTTTTCCGCCGCCATCTTCGGCGCGGGCCTTGGCGCCCAGCGCATCGAAATCTGGACCGATGTCGACGGCATGATGACCACCGACCCGCGGCTTTGTCCCGACGCCCGCCGCATCAAGGTAATCAGTTTCGACGAAGCCGCCGAGCTCGCTTACTTCGGCGCAAAAGTTCTGCACCCGGCCACGGTCCTGCCCGCCATCCAGCAGAACATTCCTGTCTACGTTCTTAACTCGCAGAACCCGACCTGCGAAGGAACGAAAGTTACGGCGCGAGCGCCGCGTTGTACAAATATCTTCAAAGCCATCGCGCTCAAGAAAAAGATCACTCTAGTAGAAGTCGCCGCGCCGCGCCGCCTTCTCGTCCACGGATATCTGAAATCGATCTTCGATCTGTTCGATCAGCACAAAGTAGCGATCGACGTGGTCTCCACCTCTGAAGTTAGCGTCTCGGTTACCGCCGAAACCGACGAGTCGATCCCAGCCCTCGCCGCCGACCTGGCCAAGATCGCCGACGTAAAATATGAAGGCCGCAAAGCGATCGTCTGCCTCGTTGGAGTCAATCTCCGCGAAACTCCCGGCATCGCGGCCAAAGTCTTCAGCCTGCTCGAAAACACGAAGATCCGCATGATCTCCCAAGGCGCGTCGGAAATTAACCTGACCTTTGTTATCGAAGAAGACGACGCCGCGGAAGTAATCCGCAAACTGCACCGCGCCTTCTTTGCGGAAGCCGATCCCGAAGTCTTTGCCTAGAACTCCGTCCGCCGACAGTAGCTTCGAGTCTTACTCATGTGAACTCTACTTGGGCAAGGTGGTTCCTTGGGAAGCTCAGGTAGGATAAGGGGGCAGCTATGCCGACTCTTTCCTAGGATGCGCGGGCCTACGATGCGCGGGTCAACAACTCCGGCCGGCCGATCTCTTTTTCCCGGGGCCGGCGCACGATGAGCGGCAAAATGAGCGACACGACCATAAGACCGGCGATAATGTGAATGGATGTTGCATAGGATCCGGTGGCCTCGCGGACGCGGGCGATCATGATGGGAGAAACGACTCCACCTACTCCCCAGGCTAATAGGATCCAGCCATAGATACCGCCCATGTGCTTCGCGCCAAAATAGTCGGCGGTAAACGATGGCATGGTGCCGAAACCGCCTCCGTAACATAGATAGATGGTGGCAAAGGCAAGGAACAGAGCAGTCTCGGTTGCGATCCGCGGCAGATAGAAGAAAATTCCCGCCTGAATCAGATAGAGCAAAAAGTAGACGCGAGCGCGGCCAAGATAGTCAGAAAGCCAAGCCCAAAAAAATCGTCCGACAGCATTAAAGATGCCAAGGAGGCCTACCATGGTCCCGGCAGCGACCGCTGTCAAGTGCACTTGCTGCTGGGCGATAGGAGATGCCTGGCTGATAATCATGATGCCCGCGGAAACGTTGAGGAAAAGCATCAACCAAAGAATCCAAGCCTGCCACGTGCCAAACGCTTGCTTCACCGTGTAGTCGTAGGAACCGGCGGCTTTAGCGACGGCGGTCTTGGGCACCCAACCGGCGGGCTTCCAATCTGCGGGCGGGTTGGCATAGAACTGAGCGGTGGCAACTACTGCGATGAGATAGGCGATTCCGAAGATAAGAAAGGTGGTGGCCACACCGGCGGAAACTATCTCGCGAGCGGCGATTGGGCCCATCAGCAGAGCGCCAGCGCCATAACCGGTCACGGCGAGGCCAGTCATCACGCCGCGAAGATCTGGAAACCACTTAGCAATGGTAGCTACCGGGCAAATGTAACCCATGCCTCCGCCCGTTCCCGCCAGCACACCGTAGCAAAGATAAAGAAGCGGAAGGGAGTGTTGCGCAGCGGCAAACGACGATAAGGTGTAGCCGAGGCCGTAGATGATACCCCCAACCGTGGCTACCTTTCGTGGACCCGCGCTCTCCATCCACAAGCCGCCAATGACTGTGCCTACCCCAATGAAGAAGACGTTGATGGTAAAGGACAGGGACACCTGGGTGAGCGACCAGTGCTGGGTGTTGACCAGCGGCTTAACAAAAACACTCCAGGCATAGACGGCGCCCAGGCAGATCTGCATGATTACAGCGGCGACTGCAATCCCCCACCGATTCGGAAGATGTTGCTCTGCCATCGTCCCTCCAAGGCGTCAAGAATGTGCCACACAGCCTAATCCGCTTGACCAGATGCTGGCAACCCCTTAATGTGTGACGCGATACATATAATCTGGGCTCTTAGCGGTGTCAAGCATAAGCAATATTTTTGAGCCGTTATCGATATGTCGCATCGAATAGAGGGCATGGCGGGAGTTTCCAATGATTAGAGAGATGGCGCTCCGGTGGCCGTTGATTCGCCAAATTTTGCATGGGGGAGACGGTACGGGCCCCGAAGCCATGAGCGACGGGACGCGGGATATGCTTCCCAAGAATCATGGGGCGAAGGTGGCGCGTTCGATTTGTCCTTACTGCGCGGTGGGCTGCGGCCAGCTTGCTTTTCATAAGGACGGAAAGTTGATATCGATCGAGGGCGATCCGGAGTCTCCTGTCTCGCGCGGTCGGCTGTGCCCAAAGGGTTCGGCCAGCTATGAGTTGCTTACGCACTCGCAGCGCCTGACCAAAGTGAAATACCGGAGGCCTTTTTCGAAAGTCTGGGAAGATCTGGAAATGGGCAAGGCGATGGAGATGATCGCCGACCGGTTGTGGGCGAGCCGCGAGCGCACATTCGTAGAAACCAGGGACGGCCAGACGCTGATGCAAACCACCGCCATCGGGCACCTCGGCGGAGCCACGCTCGACAACGAAGAAAACTACCTGATCAAGAAATTGTTCACCGCCGGGCTGGGCATGGTCTGCATCAGCAACCAGGCCCGTATATGACATAGCTCGACTGTGCCCGGTCTGGGCACAACCTACGGACGAGGCGGAGCCACAACCGCGCCCAAGGACATGCTGAACTCCGACGCGATCCTCATTATGGGATCGAACATGGCGGAGAATCACCCCGTAGCTTTTCAGTGGGTCATGGATGCGAAGGAAAAAGGAACCACCGTCATCCACGTGGATCCGCGCTTCAATCGAACTTCGGCCGTGGCCAACATGTGGCTGCCGCTTCGCGCTGGGTCGGACATCATCTTCCTTGGTGCGCTAATCCGGTACGCGATCGAGAATGAGCTTTTCTTTCGCGAGTACCTCCTGCATTACACGAACGCTCCCGTCATCATTCAGGATGAATTCGGAGACACCGAGGACTTAGGAGGAGTGTTCTCGGGTTGGAATAACGAGAAGAAATCGTACGATCCGGCGAGTTGGATGTATGACGGGGTGAGCCAGAATGGTCAGAAAGCTAGCGCGCCCAAGGAAAGCGGTTCGGAAGGTGGTCACACGCAGCATGGGCCCGCCGCTGCGCCTGATTTAAGCCAATACAGGAAAGACGAGACGCTTCAACATCCGCGTTGTGTGTTTCAGCTCATGAAGCGCCATTTCGCGCGCTACACTCCCGAAATGGTGGAGCGATACTGCGGCGTCTCAAGGGAATCGTTTCTGCGCGTCGCGGACACTTACTGTAGGGCGTCAGGGCCCGAAAAAACCGGCGGAATTTGTTACGCCGTGGGCTGGACGCAGCATTCTTCGGGTGTGCAGATCATCCGCTGCGCCGCGATTTTGCAGTTGCTGCTGGGCAATATGGGGCGGCCGGGGGGTGGAATTATGGCGCTGCGCGGCCATGCTTCGATCCAGGGTTCGACGGACATCCCGACTTTGTATGACACTCTCCCCGGCTACCTCAGCATGCCCAAGTTCGGCGAAGAGTCCAAAACATTCCAGAACTTCGTTGCGAAATACAAGCCGCGGACGGGGTGGTGGAACAATTTCGACAAATACATAGTTAGCCTACTGAAGGCTTACTACGGCGACGCGGCGCAACCGGAGAACGACTTCGGTTTTAATTGGCTGCCGCGAGTTACCGGGGATCATTCTCATCAAGGTTATTGGCTCGACATGATGGATGGCAAGATGGACGGCATGTTCATCATGGGCGAAAATCCGGCCGTGGCCGGCCCTAATTCCGGCATGGAACGCCGCGCATTGGCCAAGCTGAAGTGGCTGGTGGTGCGCGATATGGTGGACACCGAAACATCTTCGTTCTGGTGCTCCGCGCCCGAGGTGCAGAGTGGGCAGGTGCGGCCCGAAGACATTCAAACGGAAGTTTTCCTGATGCCGGCGGCGGGCCACGCGGAAAAAGACGGCACCTTTACGAATACGCAGAGACTGTTGCAGTGGCATGAAAAAGCCGTGGAACCGCCGGGCGATAGCCGGAGCGAAAACTGGTTCATGTTCCACCTGGGAAATCTGCTGCGGGAAAAAGCCAGAAAAGATCCGCAGCCGAAGAACGCCGGATTGCTGGCGCTGACTTGGAATTACACGACCGAGGGGCCGCATCAGGAGCCTTCCGCCGAGGAGGTTCTACAGGAAATGAACGGCTACACCGTGGCGGATCGGCAACTGGTACCGGGATTCAGCGCTCTCAAAGCGGATGGGTCAACCGCATGCGGCGCGTGGATTTACTCCGGCGTCTTTCCAAAACCCGGCGAGAACCGCGCCGATGAGCGGGCCTCGAATGATTTTTACGGGCACGGGTGGGGGTTCGCGTGGCCCTCGGACCGGCGCATTCTTTATAACCGGGCCTCGGCTCGGCCCGATGGTAAGCCCTGGAGCGAACGCAAGAAACTGGTGTGGTGGGACGAAGCCAGCAAGAAATGGACTGGCAACGACGTGCCTGATTTTGTGGCCACCAAGCCGCCCGATCACGCGCCGAAAGATAACGCGCAAGGCGACGACGCGCTGGCGGGAGACAAGCCATTCATCCTGCACGCCGACGGGCTCGGCTGGATTTGGGTGCCTACCGGTTTGGCCGATGGACCGTTGCCCGCCCACTACGAACCGTTTGAGTCCCCGATCAGGAATCCGATCTATCCCGAGCGGCAGGTGAATCCAGTTGCGAGCAGCAAGGATCGTCCTGGCAATCAATACGCCTCGTCACCCGATGCGCGCTTTCCGTATGTGATGACCACCTATCGCCTGACTGAACACCACACAGCCGGAGGCATGTCACGAACCTTGTCGCACCTGGCCGAACTTCAGCCCGAAATGTTTTGCGAGATTTCTGTCGAGATGGCCCGGGAACTCGCGATAACGCCGGGCGAATGGGTCACGGTGGTAACACAGCGCGCAGCCATTGAAGCGCATGCGCTGGTTACCCCGCGAGTGCAGACGCTGAAGATCGAAGGTAAACTCGTGTACCAAGTGGGGCTTCCGTTTCACTGGGGTTATACGGGATTGGCAAAGGGCGATATCGGCAACGATCTGATCGCGATCTCGGAAGAGCCAAACGTCCGCATCATGGAATCGAAAGGCCTGCTGTGCAATGTTCTGCGCGGGAGACGATCGCAGAATGAGCAAGCTGTAAAGGAACTGCGCGAAGTACGGGAGGACTCCTGATGAGTGTCTCGGCATTTCTGACGGATGCGACCTTATGCATCGGCTGCAAGGCGTGCGAAGTGGCCTGCAAGGAATGGAATGAAGTGCCGGCCGATGGCATGGTGTGGAGCGGCCTTTCCTACGACAACACCCAGAGTTTGGGGGCGTCCACTTGGCGGCATGTGATGTTTCTGGAGCAGCCGCAAACCGCCGGGCAGCAGCTGGCGGAGACTACAGACCCGTTCCGCTGGGTTTTTCTTTCGGACGTGTGCAAGCACTGCGCGAATGCGGGATGCCTGGAGGCTTGTCCAACCGGCTCGATCATGCGCACGGACGTGGGGTCGGTTCTGGTGCAGGAGGACGTATGCAACGGTTGCGGGTATTGCGTAGTCACGTGTCCGTTTGGCGTTATCGATCGGCGTCCGACGGACGGGCGCGCCTTCAAATGCACCTTTTGTTACGACCGGCAAAAGGCTGGACTCATTCCCGCATGTGCGAAGGCATGTCCCACAGAATCGATACAGTTTGGCGAAATCGAAGAACTTCAAGAACGTGCCAAGAATCGAGTGCACGAACTGCGCGAACGAGGCTATCAGGATGCGCGGCTCTACGACCCTACGGAGACGAGCGTGGGCGGCGTTCACGCTTTTTTTGTGATTCTGGGCGAGCCGGAGAACTACAATTTTCCGCCGGCTCCGGAAGCGCCGTCGGCGTACCTGAAGAGCGCATGGACCTCGGCGCTGATTTCCGCCGCTGTCGTTTTTGGGATTGTCTGCCTGGCGTTTGCACTTTGAGGAATCGAACCCGTGCCTCAGCCATTATCGTATTCTTCGAATCCGAAGAAGGCCACTGAAGAGCGCCTCGACGAGATCCGCAAAGTGGCGGCGGATGCGGCGCCACCGGTCGGCCCGGGCATGGGAGCGGCAATGCACCCGCCGCAGATTCGCGGGCGAGAGAGTTACTACGGGCTCCCCGTACTGAAGGCGCCGCTTTGGACCTGGGAGGTGCCACTCTATTTTTTCATTGGCGGCGTGGCCGGCATCTCTGCCGTCATGGCGTTCGCAGCGCACCTGTTTGGCGGTGACCCGGCATTCACTCGAGCCGCTCTTTGGGTCGCCATCATCGGAGCGGTGATTTGTCCAGCTCTGCTGATCGCCGACTTGGGAAGGCCGACGCGCTTCCTGGCTATGCTCCGGGTAGCGAAAATTCAGTCTCCGATGTCGGTAGGCGCGTGGACTCTGGTCGCTTTTTCGGGCTGCGTGTTTGTCGCTCTCTTCGAAAACGAACTTATCTTTCGAGGCTACGCGAGCCCGGTTACGATTGGAATAAGTTGGGCCGGTGAGTTCACGGGAGCACTGACCGGCCTGATCTTGGCCGCTTATACGGCAGTGCTGATCGGCGCCACGGCGAATCCAGTCTGGTCTTATAATCGCCGCGCCCTTCCGCCACATTTTTTGGCCTCTGCGGTGGGGGGAGCGGGCGGGACTCTCGAGTTAATCGGCTTTCTTATTCCCGCAACACAATATCTCGGACTGGCAGCTTCCGCGGTCGAGACGCTGCTGGGAGTTCATTTCGAACTGAGCCGGCTCCCGGTCAACGCGCCGCTGCATCGCGGCAAAAGTGCATGGGCTTTTCGCATAGCGGGCGGGCTGGCCGGGCCGGGAGCTTTACTGCTGCGCCTCCTGGCAGACTCGACTACAGGACGGCGAGCGGCAGCCATCTGTTTTCTGACCGGCGCCTTACTCAGCCGGTATGCCTGGATTTGGGCGGGCGTAGCTTCGGCACAGGATCCGGAAGCGCTGTTTCAGATACAACGGAAGGCATAAGCTCACTTTTTCGGCCTGTGCGGGGGCGTTGTAATCTATCCGTCATGGAGAAATCGGAAGAAGTGCTGGTGGCCGGGTTGTTAGAGGCGCAGGAGAAAGCCCAGGCCCTTTTCGCCGCGGTCGAAACGCAAGAGCTCATTCGGCCGGGAGCTACAGAGAGCGAAATCAATGAAGGCATCTATGCTCTTGCGGGAAGCATGTTCGGGATTACGCGCTATTGGCACAAGCGCATCGTGCGCGCCGGAAGCAACACTTTGGCTCCTTACGACGAGAATCCTCCAGACTTGACGGTTGCCGAGGATGACATCGTCTTTCTCGACTTTGGTCCAGTCTTCGAGGAGTGGGAAGCAGATTTCGGACGTACCTACGTTGTCGGCAACGATCCGCTGAAACAAAAGCTCTGTCGCGATATTGAAGAGGCATTTGCGCGTGGCAAGCGGTATTTTCACGAGCACCCAGAGATTACCGCATCTGAGTTATATGCGTATGCGCAGCAATTGGCGGAGCAAGCGGGCTGGGAGTATGGAGGTCCGATCGCTGGTCATCTGATTGGCGTTTTTCCGCACGAGAAGATCGCGGGGGACAAGATCACTCTCTATGTTCATCCCAACAATCACAACCGGATGCAGATAGCGGACGAGTCAGGCCGAAAGAGGCATTGGATCCTGGAGATTCACTTCGTTGATCGAGCGCGGCAGATCGGCGGATTCTACGAAGAACTGCTGACCATCGGTTAGATCTTCCGTTTCTTACGCAATGTTACCGACTCTTCCGAAGGTGTGGGGCGTCAATCTCGATCCGCAGACCCGTTGCCAGCACTATCACGGGCCGGCAGACATTGTTGCCATCAAGATGAAGTGTTGCGGCGATTATTATGCGTGCAAGGATTGCCACTCTGCGCTCGCCGATCACCAGATCGAGGTCTGGCCGGAGAGCGAATGGACCCAGCCGGCAATACTGTGCGGAGCCTGTGGTATAGAGCTAACCATTCTTCGGTATATGCAGAGCGATCATCGCTGCCCCGCCTGTGGCGCGCCGTTCAATCCTGGATGTCGAAACCACTACCATCATTATTTTGAAGTCAAGCCTTGAACGGGGCGCGCCCGAACGGTCGATAGCGATAGCGCAAAAGGACAGAATCGAAGCTGTAACTTTTCCGACGCATGGGAATCAAATTTACCGTCCAAGCATAGTGGGGTGGCGTCATGAGTCTTGCAGCACAGAATCCTCCCGTTAGGGGCCGGGCCGCCATGCTGATCGCGGTCCTTGGCCTTGCGGCAATTGTGAGTTACCGGGTTTACGCCGCTTCGGCCAGCGTCAATCTGCCTAATCCGGCCCTCGATACGCCGCTGGCGGCGAAGTCGGGAAAACAAACCGCGGTTTTTGCGGGTGGCTGTTTTTGGGGCATCCAGGCCGTTTTCCAGCATGTCAAAGGCGTCAAAGAGGCCATGTCGGGATATTCGGGCGGGTCGGTTGCCGCGCCCGGGTATGAAGAGGTCAGCACGGGCAGAACGGGCCATGCGGAATCCGTGAAGGTGGTCTTCGATCCATCACGGGTTTCCTACGGCCAGCTACTCAAGATTTTCTTCTCGGTGGCTCACGATCCCACAGAGCTCAATCGCCAGGGACCGGATTCCGGCACCCAATATCGCTCGGTGATTTTCTATACCACGGACGAGCAAAAACACATTGCCGAGTCCTACATCTTGCAACTCGAGCGGAACAAATCGTTTTCCAATCCGATCGTGACGCAGGTGGTTCCTCTAAAAGCTTTCTACGAAGCCGAGGCTTATCACCAGGACTACGCCACGCTGCATCCCGACAATCCATACATCGCGATCAACGACGCTCCCAAGATCGAGCACCTTCGCCAGCAATTTCCAGAGCTTTATAAGAAGTAGGGATAAGGCCGGCGAATACCGGAAAGACAAAAGGCCGGAGAACGGATCCGACAGATACCATGCTGATTTTCTTATTAGCTTTCGTGGGCGGGGTGCTTACGATCCTGAGTCCATGCATACTGCCAGTGCTGCCGTTCGTGTTTGCGCGCTCGGACCAGCCATTTCGCCGCTCTGGACTACCGCTTCTTACCGGTATGGCAGTTACGTTTTCGCTGGTCGCGGTCGCAGCCGCCTTCGGCGGACACTGGGTGGTGCGACTCAACCAGGGCGGGCGCTATGTGGCCATGATCGTGTTCCTGGTCCTGGGAGTCAGCCTGCTGTTCCCGTCTCTCGCCGAAACCTTGACTCGACCTTTGGTGCGTGCCGGTGGCCGTCTTCAGAGCGGCCCTTCAAGTGAGAGCAGTGTCGGCAAGTCGTTTGTGCTGGGAATTTCGACAGGACTGCTCTGGGCGCCTTGCGCCGGGCCAATTCTGGGGCTGATCCTTACGGGAGCGGCGATTCAGGGGCCGGGCGCCCGCTCTTCCTTGTTACTGCTGTCGTTTGCCCTGGGTGCCGCGACATCTCTTGGAATTGCGCTCTTCGCGGGTAACAGAGCTTTTGCTGCCTTGAAACGTTCCCTGTCTTTTGAAGTGTGGATACGCCGCGCTCTGGGCGTCGCCGTGATCATGGGAGTGGTTGCGATTGCGCTCGGCTGGGACACAAACTTGCTTACGAAGTTCTCATTCGTCAATACGGCCAAAGCCGAAACCCATTTGATTAACGCGCTGGGTCCGATGAAACCGACGCTTCTTCCCGTGAGCGCGGCTGCGTCTCAGCCGGCCCCGGCTCTGTCCGATGAAGGGGCCATGCCGGATCTTAGTGGCGCCGTCGCCTGGCTCAACTCGCCGCCCCTGACCGGCAATTCCCTCCGCGGCAAAGTCGTACTGATCGATTTCTGGACCTATTCCTGTATCAATTGCTTGCGCGCGTTGCCTTATGTCGAAGGCTGGGCGGAAAAATATAAGTCCGCCGGCTTGGTCGTCATCGGCGTGCACACTCCGGAGTTCGCCTTTGAAAAAGAGCGCAGCAACGTGGAAAAGGCGGTTCGCGATCTGAAGATCACTTATCCCGTCGCAATCGATAGTGACTACAAAATCTGGCAGGCCTTCGACAATCAATACTGGCCGGCACATTACTTTATCGATGGCAAGGGGCGAATTCGATATCACCACTTTGGCGAAGGCGAATATGGGGAATCCGAACGTGTGATTCAAGAGCTTCTCAAGGAAAATGGCGCGCCGTCGGTCTCGGACACGGTCCTGAACGTCTCGGCAAACGGTGTGGAAGCCGCGCCCGGAAAAGGCGGCCCCGCTTCCCCCGAGACGTATATCGGATATAGCCGTGCCGAGCATTTTTCGTCCGCCGAACCGATAGCCCGCGACTCGCGCAAGGTCTACACTCCGCGTCCCCGGCTCTCCCTGAATCAGTGGGGCCTGGCGGGCGCCTGGAAAGTAGGAGCGGAGAGCGCAGTGCTGGAGACCGCTCCCGGGAAGATTGTGTTTCGATTTCACGCGCGCGACCTGCACCTGGTGTTGGGTCCGGCGGCCAATGACAAGCCGGTTCGGTTTCGCGTGATGCTCGACGGAACTCCGCCGGGCGACGACCACGGCAGCGATACTGACGCAGATGGCATGGGCACGGTTCAGGGGCATCGCCTGTATCAGCTCATTCGGCAAAAAGGGCCGGTGGAAGACCGGACCTTCGAGATCGAATTTCTCGATCCGGGTGTGCAGGCGTTCGCTTTTACTTTTGGCTGATTTTTAACAGCTTTCGTAGAGTTGGAGGCAGCATGAATCGTAGAAGTTTTCTAACCAGTTCCGCTATGGCGGTCGGCGCCACCAGTCTGGCGGCGTGGCTCGGAAGTCCTATCCCAAGTCTGGCAAAAGCTCGGGGCTCGGACGACAAAGACACGGTGACAATCATCCGATTCAGCGACTCCGGGCAAAACCTCGGCCCAGTTACGGTCAAGAAGGTTCATAAGACAGATGCCGAGTGGAAGCGGCAACTTACTCCGTTGCAGTTCGAAGTCACTCGCCGGCAGGGGACGGAAAGAGCTTTTACCGGAGACACCTACAACCTGCATGCAAAAGGTCTCTACCGCTGCATCTGCTGCGACAATGCCTTATACAGTTCCGATACAAAGTTTGAGTCGGGAACAGGCTGGCCCAGTTTTTGGGCTCCAATCGCAAAGGAAAATATTCGAAAATCGCTCGACACGAGCCTCGGGATGACACGCGATGAGATTTCCTGCGCCGAATGTGAGGCGCATCTGGGCCATGTTTTTGACGATGGACCAAAACCGACCTACCTGCGCTACTGCATGAACTCCGCCTCACTGAGGTTCGTTGCGCGCAGCTAATTCGCGGGCGGACAGCCGAATACCGCAGGCTGACCCACAACAATGACGCCACCATCTCGCCGACACGAGGGTTCGAGCACCCTCGTCCGCTCCGGAGTTGACCGGCAACGTGTCAACCCCTTGGACGGTGTCCAGTAATCGTCAGCATCGCGGCCGAAGCAGTGCCCTTCAGTTTGTCCAACGATCCGGCGTTCCACTAATTCAGCAAGCATTTTGGTCCGCACCTGAAGTCCATCTTCGAACTGAACTGCGCTAAAGCCATGCCATGCTGATTCAGTTCGCCTTCTTTTCCGCCTGCTCGCCCGAAATCGATGGTCTGGTGCCGAAAGTTGCCGCGGGATACGATAGGAACCATGCAACGCGTCCGAGTCGCAAAAATCATTGGACTGATTGGTTTAGTCTCCGCGTTCCTGTTGCTCTGCTCCGCTCAGTCTTTTGAGCCGGCGCCGAAGCTCTATCGCGCCAGGCCGGAGGACTTGCCGCGATGGGCGGAGCAAGGGAATTTTCGTTTTATCCGGCTGGACGGCGGACAAATCGAGAACTGGAAGGCCGAGAGGACTTGGTGGGGCAAAAAGTTCAGCGCCGAAGAGAAGGACGTGCTGACCCACATCTATGACCGCGATTTCGAGCAAATGCTCGCCTTGCTCAAGCAGGCGGACTTCAACTGGATCTGGGTCACCTGGAGCAACGGCTGGTCACTTAAGGACGAAGAGGAGAACCGGGAGAACCTGAAAAAGGTGATCGCGCTCTGCCATGCGAACGGCATCCATGTCTCGGCTTACCTGTCGGCTTCCAACATGTTCTGGAAGAGCGCCTACCGCGACGACCCGGAGACGAAGAAATACGGCTTGTGGAAGCACGGCATCCCCATGTTCTACGCCGGCCCGACCATGACCGACCTGCAGATCTCGTGGAAGCGCCGGCTCGCCGACACGCGCGAGCCGGGCTGGCGGGCCTATCTCTTGAAGAAGGCGGAGATGGCCGTGGACGCAGGAGTCGACGCGATCGCCTGGGACAACATGATCGGTCACAACTCCGGCTTGGCTCAGTTGCTCGATGACACCCAGCGGATGGCGGAGCGGAAGGCGCGGGAGACCGGCCGGCCCAAGGTGATGGTTGAAGCAAATATCCATATTGCGCCGGAACGGTTTGCAATGAACGACATGAACGAAGCGATCTGGGAGGAGGACGGTAAGGACACTCCGGGTGTGTGGAATGGTCATTGGCAGGTGGCCAACGCGCGCAAGATCAAGTTCCTGAGCGGCGAGAAACAGCTTTGGCAGCCTCTGAAGTATGAGAATGACCTTTACCACTGCGGCCCCCGCGAGCGTTGCATCCCCAGCCCGGCCGAGCAGAAGCTTTCCATCGCCGAGGCCTATGCGTTCGGCGCAGCCACCTCGCGCAACATCGAGGGCCGTTTCCTCGGCGCACTGATTAAGGGCAAGCCGGAAGCCCAAGAGGCCTGGACGGCCATCGCTCAATACAACCATTTCCTGGTCGAGCATCAGGATCTATATCACCAGGCGGAGCCCGTGGCGCGCATCGCCCTGCTCTCTGTGGAGCCGCACAACTCGCTGGCCAACGAATTCCTCAAGCAGAGCGTCTTTTTCGAGACTAAAGTGCTCGCGCACTTGGACAAGGGAGTTCCCCTGGACCGGTTCAAGGTGCTGGTCGTGCCGGATGATCTGCCTAAGCTCAGCGCCGGGCAAAAGGCCTGCTTCGATGCCTTCATCGCTGGCGGCGGCGTCATCCTCAGCGCTGGAAAGTCGGACCCGCGAATTGTGGCGCGTGCCCAAGCCGCGGCCGGAGGGCCTCGCCTCACCCTGGAGCCACGCGGTTACGTGCTGGGCCAGTTGACCCGGAAACCCGACGGTCGGACTTTGATTCTTCACTTGCTCAACTACGATCACAAAGCCGCGGCAGTGAACGTGAAAGTCCGGCTAGACCTGAGCGAGCTTGTCTGTAATAACTGCATCAACGACCTCAGCCGCTGGGAGGTGAAAGTCCTTTCACCAGATACGGCCGAGCTTCAGTTCGCCCGACCCTCTCTGCACGGGAACGTCTGCGAGTTCAACCTGGGCCGAATCGAGCACTATACTGTGGTGACTCTCTCGGCTGCGCCGGGACCATAGTTTTGTCGAACAACCTGGGGCTTCCTGTCTGACTGCCTGCGCCACAATCGCTGACATCCCGCCGACACCTCGCCAAGTTCTCGCACCTTGTCTTGGCCTGACCCAGCCGAGCTGACAAAACCAGCTCATGCATCCCCCAGCCTTTTCTTCTTTTGATTCCCCGCGCCAGAAACCCTGGCTCGCCGCGTTAGTTGCGTCAGATCGAGTTGCAGTTGCGATACTGGACTGGCCGCGCAGCTTGCCGCTACCAGCCTCGGACTTCAATTTCCGGTGTGGGGTAATCTCAGCTTCGTACCGCAATACACATCCTTCCTTTACGAGAATCAGACCGGGATCGCGTTTGCCTTCCACCGAATTCCCCATTAGAAAGCATTCCGGGGAAGTGCTTGAAGAATGGAGTAGAATAGAAAACTTTCAGAACGCGTTGGAACGCTTCGCTTGCTGGAAGAGTGTTCCGGGGATTCGACCGTTCGCGGGGCAGCGACTGTGGACGCAGTTAAGCGATCTACTTCGTGCGTTCGGCCAGCTGAGCGCATGGCCCCGGGCGATTTCGGGGAAAATACTCGTGCGTCAACCATTCGGCGGCATAAGGTAACGCTGCCTCGATGGCTGGCGACAAGCCCAGGAAGATTTCCTCCGGTAGCGGCCCGGTCTGGCAGGCCAGAACCCGCACTTCGACATCGCAGCTTTCCTGCAATTCGCGGAGCAGGTTGGACGTGGGCAATTGGTGGACGGAAAAATCATCGAGTTTGGCCACGGGGATGTCAGCCGGGTCAATCTCGAATACTTCGCCCGGACTGCGTCCGGCGTCGAACGCGTCGAGGATCAGCAAGCGCTGTGGTCGAACATGACTCAGGCAAAGAGTGAAGAGCAGTTTGCGCACGCTGGTACCAACGTCGAGCAGGCAGACGGCTTCGGGTATAGCGTGATGCTTTTCTACGTAGTCCACCACAGCGCAACCGAAGCCGTCATCGCCGAACAAAATATTCCCGCAGCCGAGCACGAGGGTCGGCTTCTGGCAAAAGTCGGGAAGACCGTATTGTTCGTCGTCCTGCATTTTCTTCTTCTTTCTTACTAGCATTCAGTTCGTTAGCGTGTCCATCAGCTTGCCTTCCACGTCGAAAATATCAAGCTTGACCGAGACCTTCCCGTCCAACCGGTGAGTCGCGCAGGACAAGCATGGGTCGTAGGCGCGGATCGACATTTCTACAGTGTTCAGCACTCCCTGGTCGTACTTGCCATTCTTGATCAGACTCTTGGCGGCTTGCGTGACCGACATATTGATGGGAGCGTTATTGTGGGTGGTGCCCACGATCAAATTGACGTTGGTGATTAAGCCGTCAGCGTCGGTCGTATAGTCATGAATGAGCGTGCCACGCGGCGCTTCGGTGCAACCCACACCGCGAGCCGCCCGGGCTTTCACCTTCACGCGTGTTTCGGTGCTGGTGATCTCTGGATCATCGAGCAGGCGAATCGCGTTTTCGGCGTTGTAAAGGAGTTCGATCAAACGCGCCCAGTGATAGAGCAGGGTGAGCTGAGCGGGTCGCCCAAATTTCTCTCGGAACTCCAATAGCTCAGCCTGGGCGAGAGGCGTGTCGATGAAATCGCAGACGTTGATTCGAGCAAGTGTGTTCGCACGATAGACGCCCTTTCCGCTTTCGCCATCCATGGAGAAACCGTCGCCCCACTGTTTGGCGTAGGGGAACTTCAGGTAGCTCCACGACTCGATGTGCTCGGAAATGAAATCCGTGTAGCGGTCATACGGGAAATCTTCGAACGTGCCATTCGTCTTCATCAGGCGAAGCTTGCCGTCGTAGAGATTGAGCGCACCATCCTCTTTGACCGTGCCGAGGAAGCCGGTGGTGATTACACCGAGCGACTTCACCACGTCGAGGTATTTTGGGAAGACGTTCTCTTTGGCAAACGCGATGGAGAATTTGGCCAGTTCCAAGGCCTCATCCGCCATCTTGCGAAGCTGATCGCGATCGGCAGCGGCCAGCGGTTTGCTGAATCCGCCGGGAACGGCCGCCTGCGGATGGATGGCTTTGCCTGCCAGAATTTCCAGCATCTGGGCGCACATGTGCCGGACCCGGACAACGCGGGCCGCAACATCTGGCGCCGCTTTGAGGATGCCCATTACGTTGCGGACTGAGTAATCTGCATCGGGGCCAAGCAGGAAGTCGGCTCCCGCCAGGAAGTAGAAATGCAGGATGTGTTCTTCCATGTACGCGACGCTGTTGCAGAGCTCGCGCAGCTTCTTGCCCGCGGGCGGCGGCTCCACTCCGAAGACGGCGTCGCAGGCCTTGGCTGCTGCCAGGTGGTGCGACCACGGGCACACTCCACAAATACGCGGCGTGATGCGCGGCAGGTCTTCCACCGGGCGGCCCAGGCAGAACTTCTCAAAACCGCGCAACTCGATGACATTCACCCGCGCGGTATCGACGTTCCCCTCGTCGTTGAGCTGAATCGTGATCTTGGCATGGCCCTCGATGCGAGTGACCGGCTGAATTACGAGTGTTTTTCCCATGACTACCTCCGGGGCATCGGCCGGAGACGGCCAGCGCCAGCAAAACGGTTGAAGGTTGCGGCTCGATCCGGAATCTGCTTGGGATCGAGGCCGATGCTAGAAAGCGCGCCCATCATGTCCACCATGGGGTTCGCTTTTTCATTCAGCGGGCCAAAGCAGCCCTCGCATGGCATGTACGCGCGGATGCAGCGCGGCGTGCCGTCGTGACCGCTGCAGCCAGCACGAGTTGCCGGACCCAAACACAGGAAACCCTGTTCCATGAGGCAACGCATCTCGGTCAAGGGCGCGCCGGGAGTGAATTCCGGATCTTCGAAGCGACGATTCAAGGTCGAGACGGATTTTTTCTCTCGCTTGGTCGGACACTCGTCACACACGCTCTTCGCAGGCAGCGTGGGCAGAGGCTCGCCCTTCAGCAGAGCGAGGAGTGCTCCGGCTACCATCTCCGGCGTGGTTGGACATCCCGGCAGATAGGCATCCACCTTCACGACCTCGTGCAGGGCATATACCCGGTCGGTCATTGGCGGGATCTGTTCATTCGGGAGTCCGTTTGATTCCGTGCTCACGCTATCGCGATAGACCTTCTGCATTATTTCGTCGGTCGTATAAAGGTTATTGAGCGCGGGGATGCCACCGAAGCAGGCGCATGATCCGAGGGAGATGAGAACCTTGCACTTCTTGCGCATCTCCTGCGCCAACTGCTTGTGCTCCTCACTGCGGATTCCTCCGGAAATGAGTCCAACATCTGCGGCGGGGATTTCCATCTCCGCGTTCTCGCCAGTCTGACCGAAAAGCTTGTGGTCCATCAGCACGGGCATGTGTACGATTTCCACTTGTTTGAGTACGTCAATGAGCGGTTCTCCGATGTCGAGGATTGTTACTTCACAGCCTCCACAGATCGAGAACCACTCGGCGGCAATTCGAGCTGCCATGCTGCACCTCCGTGTCAGACTTTGGCTTTCTTCTCACTTCATTGCTTGTACGGACTCGGTCCCAGTTTTTGGACCTGCTCGGTGAAACCCTGGACTACTTGCGCAAATCTTGGGCCCTCTGCGGCCGAAACCCACTCCAGGCGAAACCGTTCTTCTTCCACTCCGAAGTCGGCGAGCATCAGGCGGATCGCCTCGGCCCTCTGTTCTGCCCTCAGGTTGCCTTCTTGGTAGTGGCAGTCGCCTTTATGGCAGCCACACATCAGAACACCATCCGCGCCCTTGGTGAGCGCCTCGATTACCAGATTGGGGTGGACCATGCCGGAGCACATCACGCGCACCATGCGGATGCTGGGCGGATACTGAATGCGCGAAACTCCGGCCAGGTCGGCGCCGGCGTAGGAACACCAGTTACAACAGAGCGCGATAATCACGGGCTGAAAAGCTTCTCCCATCAGGCTTCTCCGTCACACAACCTCGAGGGCCGCTTCGATTTGGGCCCTGATTTGTTCGAGCGTGAATCCTTGAATAAACACGCCGTCTTTCGGGCAGGTTGCCTGGCAGCAGCCGCAACCCTTACAGGTGCTTTCATTGGTCTCCACCACCTTCTTGACCGAGCCCTGCCACATGTACTCGATCAGAGTGATGGATTTGTAAGGACAGGTGTCCACGCAATAAGCGCATCCATCGCACTTCTCGTCGACCACGCGAGAGACGTTGGCCTCAAGCTCGATGGTGTCCTGCGCGAGAATAGTGGCGGCTCGCGCCGAGGCCGCCTGCGCCTGCAGGATCGATTCCTGCAACGTCTTCGGCGAATGTGCAAGCCCGCAGAGAAAGACGCCATCCGTCATGAAGTCCACCGGACGCAGCTTCATGTGGGCTTCGAGGAAGAAGCCTTCACTGTTCAGCGGCACCTTGAGGAATTGCGCAATCTGCCGATTGTCATCGTTCGGATGGATGCCGGCGGATAAAACGACGAAGTCAGCGGAGATCAGAATCGGCATGCCGAGGGTCTGGTCGGTGACAACCACCTCAAGCCCGTGGGAATTCTTTGAAACCTCGGGTTTGCTCTGGTCGTCATAGCGCACGAACGCAACACCTTGTTCGCGCGCCTTCGTGTAGTAACTCTCTTTGAAGCCATATGTCCGGATGTCGCGATAGAGGACATAGATGTGGGTTTCGGGAGAGAGCGACTTGATTCGCAGCGCATTCTTGATGGCGTCGGCGCAACACACGCGCGAGCAGTACGGGTGCTCGGCATCGCGCGAGCCCACACACTGGATCATGACAACAGTTTTGTCATGGCCATTCCCGTTCTTTGCCAGGAATCCGCCTCCTGAGGCGGCAAGTCCGGCTTCGAGTTCTCGTTGCGTAATTACTCTGTCGTCCTGGCCGTATAAGAACTCATTCGGCTTGTGTTGCTTTGCGCCGGTGGCGACCACGACCACGCCGTGCGCGATGTCCTTCGCCTCCCCTTGGCTTGTGACGCGAGTCTTGAAGTTGCCGATGGAGCCTTCCATGTGTTCAATGGTGGCGTTGGTGAGTACGTGAACTTTGCTGTTCCCAGCAACCGCGCTCTTCAGACGCGCCAGCTCTTCCTGTGGCTTTTCTCCGCTGAGAAGGTAGTGAACATGCTGGAGATGGCCGCCAAGCTCATGTTCTTTTTCGACCAGATACGCGTCGTATCCCTGCCCAGCCAAAGACAAGGCCGCAGTCATCCCGGATGGCCCGCCGCCAATGACAAGCGCGGATTTGTCGATTGTCAGACGATGCCGCTGCAGGGGCTTCAATAGACGCGATTTGGCAATGGCCATCCTGACCAGGTCTTTGGATTTTCGCGTTGCTTCTTCGGGCTCATGCATGTGGACCCATGAGCACTGATCGCGGATGTTCGCCATCTCAAACAGGTAGGGATTGAGTCCCACCTCGGCCAGCGTATTGCGGAACAGAGGCTCGTGCGTGCGCGGCGTGCAGGAAGCCACTACCACCCGGTTTAGATTGTGTTCCGTGATCTTTTCCTTGATCCGATCCTGGGTATCGTTGGAGCAAGTGTAGAGATTGTTCTCTGCGTACACCACATTGGGCAGCGTCTTTGCGTATTCGAGCACGTCCGGAATTTTGACGACCCCGGCAATATTAGTTCCGCAGTGACAGACAAAGACGCCGATGCGAGGCTCTTCTCCCGCCACGTCCTTCTCGGGCGGATATATTTTCGGGTCGATCAGCGTGCCCCGGGAGTCCTTCAGAAGCGCGAGCACCTGCGAGGCGGCCGCCGAGGATTGCATGACCGTTTCCGGAATATCCTTCGGCTCGACGAATGGGCCGGCAACGAAAATTCCTTCCCGTGAGGACTGCGTCGGCTTGAATTCCGAGGTGCTGCAGAAATTGAAGTTGTTGAGCGCAATCCCGAACCGGTCGGCCAGCGCCTTCACTTCTTTCGGCGGCTGCATTCCGACCGACAACACCACCAAGTCGTATTCGGCGGACAGCTTTTTGTCGCCCTCGCCGAGATACCTAACGATCAGGTTCCGCGAGTTCGGTTCTTCCTCGATGATCGGTATTCGGGAGCGGATATACCGCACGCCCAGCTCTTGCGCGCGGTGATAGTACTGCTCGAAGCCTTTGCTGAAGGCGCGCATGTCCATGAAGAAGACATCGCACTTGAGCCCTTCGCCGAGATGCTCCTTGGCAATGATCGCCTCCTTGGTGGCGTACATACAACAGACCGAGGAGCAGTAATCGCGTTCGGAATCGCGCGAGCCGACGCACTGCAGGAAGGCGATGCGCTTCGGTTCCTTGCGGTCAAAGGGCCGCAACACATGGCCGGAGTAGGGGCCGGATGCGGATAGAATCCGCTCGAACTCCAGCGACGTGATCACATTGGGGAAGCGTCCGTAGCCGAGATCCTTCTTCAAACGCGCATCGTAGATCTCATATCCAGGGGCAAGAACGACGGCGCCGACGTTCAGTTCGACTTTCTCCTGGCGCTGCGAGTAGTCGATCGCGTGCGCCTCGCAGGCCGTCTCGCAGAGATGACAATCACAGCAGATCCCGCAGGCGAGGCAACGCTTGGCCTCCGCAACGGCTTCTTCCGCGGTGTAGCCGACGTGGACCTCGGCAAAAGTCCGGCCACGCGTTGCGGGATCGAGAGCTTGCATGTGGATCTGGCGTTGCATCAGCACGCCCGTGGTGTCGACCTCGTATTCGGTGCGATACGGGCCTTCCCACTCACGACCGATACGCATGTCCTCATGGTTGAGCCAGCGATCGATGGATCTCGCAGCTTTCTTGCCGGCGAGTTTGGCGTTCACCACCACGTCGGGGCCGGTGACGCAATCGCCACCCGCAAATACTCCGGGCAGCCCGGTTTCGAGTGTCAGTGGATCGGCTTTGAGCGTTCCCCACTTGGTGGTTTCAACGCCAAGGCGTTCGCCTAAAGCGCCCACGTCAGGAGACTGGCCGATCGAGATGATGGCGGCATCACAGGGCAGGACAAAACCGGTTCCGGGAATGGGTTCGGGAGCGGGGCGCCCGCTGGAGTCAGGCTTGCCGAGCTTCATCCTCTGGCACTCCATGCCCTTCACGCGCCCATCTGGCCCAGCTTGAAACGACGTAGGAGCCGCAAGAACAATCAGCTTGATGCCTTCGCGCTCGGCGTCTTCGATCTCGCGCGGGTCGGCAGGCATCTCTGCGCGGGTGCGGCGATACACGATGGTGACGTCGGTTGCTCCGCAACGAAGAGCGGTACGCGCGGCATCCAGAGCAGAGTTTCCGCCGCCAACTACGAGCACGCGTTTTCCCGGAATTACCGGCTTCTCGAGATTGACCCGGCGCAGGAACTCCACTCCCCCCGACACACCGGGCAGAGTTTCGCCGGGAACGGCGAGCTTGCGTTCAACGTGGGCTCCGATGGCGAGGAAGACGGCGGCAAAGCTTTTTCGCAGTTCCTCGAAGGCAATACTTTTGCCGACCGGCGTGCCCAGGAGGATTTCGATCCCGATGGCACGCATTCTGTCCACCTCCGCGTTCAGCAAACGGCGCGGCAGGCGAAACGATGGGATGCCGACGCTCAGCATTCCGCCGGCGGTCGGGAGCGCCTCGAAGATTGTCGGACGATATCCTTTTTGGCGTAGCTGGTACGCGCAGACTAGACCGGCCGGGCCAGAACCGACAATGGCAATTCTCTCCGGACGATCGGGAACGGTGGGCTGCGGCAGTTTGTAGTCTGGAATCTGGTCGGTGATGAAACGCTTCAATGCGGGAAGATTGACAGGATCGTCCACGGCCGTGCGAGTGCACACGGCGGTGCAGGGGTGGGTACAGACTCGACCGCAGATCGAAGGGAGCGGGTTATCGCGCAAGATGACTTGGAGCGCTTCGTCGAAACGATGCTGTGCGATCAGCGTCACGTAGCCCTGTCCGTCCTGATGAACGGGGCAAGCGGCCTGGCAGGGAGAGGTGCCGCGGCGCGAAATCGTGAAGACATTGGGAACGGCTTGTGGGTACGGCCGGAAGATCGCCTTTCGCTCGGCCAGTCCCTGGTCAAATTCGGACGCGAGCGTTACCGGGCACTCGGTCGTGCACGCGCCACAGCCAGTGCATTTGGTTTCGTCAATGTAACGCGGCTGTTTCTTGATCGTGACCGTGAAATTTCCTGGCCGGCCCTCAATGCGTTCCACTTCGCTGAGGGTGAGAATCTTGATGTCTTTGTGACGGCCGATTTCCACCAGACGGGGCGCCATCGTACACATGGCGCAGTCGTTCGTGGGGAAGGTTTTGTCGAGCTGCGCCATCACACCGCCAATGGCGGAGCCGCGCTCGACCAGGTAGACCTTAATGCCCCCTGCCGCTAAGTCGAGAGCGGCCTGCATGCCACCGATACCGCCGCCGACGACCAGAGCAGTTCCGGTCGTGCGCGTTCTTGATTCCTCAGATGGCATTGGGAACAGCCTCCGTCCCGGGAACTTGCCGATCGGCTCTTTCCCGGACCGCCAGGAAGTACAAGGCCAACGGGCGATAGACCATGTGAGACCATTTACCGAACGACATCTCGATCACCAGCATCGGCGTGGCAACAACAATATGCAGGGCATAGGCATAGTGACAAGCAAGAGCAAAACCGGCATAGCGCAGCGTATGCGCCGCCAGGCCGGTGATGGCCGTCGACAGGATCAGAAGGGGAAAGACCAAGTCATTAAAATGCGTGTCTTTGTAGATTTCCTTCTTAGCCCGCCACCGCCCGAGGAGAATGTCTCCAATTCCATAGAGGATGCAGCCAACGGCGAGGTAGCCAATCCAGCGTTGGGGGTTGTAAATGGGATAGATATTGTCCGTCTGAAACCAGCGCAGGCCCAATACCTTGATCGCCAGCATGGTCACGGTACCGACAGCGAGAAGTGCATGCCCAAGCCATCGGCTATGCTCTTTGCATTTGCGCATCAGCGGCTGGGCCACGGACTCGTACGCATAGACCCATGCTTCGACCACATAAGTGGACCAAGGGATGCGCGGTTGCCCCGACCCCGCCATAGTGAGCCGCCAGATATGCACGATGCGCGACAACAACAGCGCCAACGGAAAAAGGATGACGGTGAGCGTGTAGTAAATCATCATGGGGAACATGTGATCGAGGCCGAAGGGCGTGGTGGCAAAGTCGCGGACGGGCATCGCAACATACCAGAGGTGATAACCGATAATCAGCAGCAGCGTGAAAGCCGCCACGGAGATCAATGATCCGAGATACCAAGCTTTGGACTGGAGGAGCCTGGAGCCGATGCCGCTCCACTCATACTGCGCACTGAGGAAACGCCGCAGTGTGATCATGGAAATTCTGGGTTCGGCCTGGCGCGGGCACACGATCGAACAATCTCCGCAGTCATGGCAGACCCATGCTTCGAGATTCGCCACCAGAGGTGCCCTTAACCCAAGCAGCGCGTAGCGAATGCTCCGGCGTGGAAAGGTGACAGAGTTCTCGACGAGATCACAGGAGAGTGTGCAGCTTCCGCACTGGTAGCAACCTGCGGTGTCGAATCTCCCGTATCGCCGGATCTCGGCGAGCAGGGTCGGGTCGCTATGTACGGGGAAGGCCTGAACTGCCATGGCGCATCCCTTTCTGAGGCGGTCGTTACGGTTTGGCCGCTGCGGACTCCTTGGGGATTCTCCTGGCGTAAACAAGAAACTTCCCCTCTTGCTCCACCATGCGGACCTCAAAGTTTTCGCTTGTGTACTTTTCCGCCTCGCGTAGTCCCTCTTCTTGAGCGTCGTAGAACCGGCCATCCCACATAAACTTCTTCCCTTCGCAGATCATCGTGAGGTCGGGGCCCAAGGAAGCCTCCAGACTCCAAGAGGAAGGACGAACGGCACCTCCCGGAATTAAGAGCTGGAACTGACTATCGCCGTTCAGGGTGTCATCGGGCGCGATACTCCGAACGTGGGTGTACTTATGCCTCCATTTTTACTAATTGTCTGTGAGAGGAATCACTTAGCGTTGTGAGGTGCAACAGCAAGAGTTGCGAACTTCAACAACAGAAGTGCCGTTTAGCAGCTTCGTCCCTCAATTGCCTGTCACTCGTTCGGAGGACTGAGGGGAAGACAGTAGGGGGAGAGGAAGGGTAAGCGATGGGGAACGGGATGGGCGAGGGAGGATGGGCGTGGGAGGATGGGCGTGCGACGGTGGGCGTGGTGAGTGGTCGTAGAGCGCGCACCTGGAGGAACCGATTCGCTCGATGGCGCTGTTGTGTGTCTCATTTGGGTTGCGGATTTCCGAATGTTTGGCTCTGAAGTGGAGCGATGTTGATTGGCTCGACAACACGATCGAGATCACAAGGGGGGATAGTGCGTCAGCGAGTGGGGCCAGTCAAAACAAGTGAGTCGGAGCGGAGGATGTCCGTAGACGCGGAACTGCTGGCGATGCTCAGGAGCTGGAAGCAGATCATGCAGTTCGGCGCTGCGAATGGTTGGGTTTTTGTCAGTCCCGTCAAACTCGGTCGACAACCCCTAAGTTACCCGCACGTGTGGCTGTGCTTCCGAGATGCAGCGCGTAGAGCCGGACTCCCCCACTTCGGGACCCATTCCCTGCGTCACACGTACCGGAGTTGGCTCGATGCAGTCGGGACCGGTATTGTAGTCCAGCAAAAACTCATGCGTCACGCAGACATCAGGACGACTATGAATCTATATGGCGACGTGGTCACTGACGAGATGCGTGAGGCTCACTCTAAAGTCGTTCGCATCGCCCTAGCGCGGGCCTGACTGATTTCGGGTGATTTCGCAGTGTGCAAGTGATTGAAAACTGGCGGAGAGAGTGGGATTCGAACCCACGTTAGAGTTTCCCCTAAACACGCTTTCCAAGCGTGCGCCTTCAGCCACTCGGCCATCTCTCCGGCGCTCTGCGGAGCGGTTGCTTTCGATTCTATCAGCCCGTGCAGGCGAGAGTGCGCGGCTCTCCTTACTCCACTAATGTCCTTTCAACTGGGAATCCGCTAACGCCGAATGGCAGGCGGGAACTTGCGAACTAGCTCTCTTCCCCTTCGCCAATCTGCTGCGCCAGATAGTTCTCGTAGGTCATTTCCTTGATCATGTACAGCTGGCCTTCGAGCCAGTCGATGTGGTGCTCTTCGTCAACCAGAATTTTCTCCAGCAGCTCGCGCGAACCGTTGTCGCCGGTGGCCACGCACTGCTTGATGCCGTCATTCAGCCGCTTCACTGCGTTGTATTCGAGATCCAGATCATTTTGCAGTTGCTGCTTCAGGTTCTGCCCGATGTTGATCTTGAAATAATCGGACATATTGGGCGTGCCGTCGAGGTAGAGAATGCGCTCCATCAGGATTTCGGCGTGCTGCATTTCTTCGATCGACTCTTTGCGCGTGTGCTTGGCCATTTTTTCGTAGCCCCAGTTTTCGCACATTTCCGCGTGCAGAAAATACTGGTTGATGGCCGTCAATTCGGCCTTCAACACCTCATTCAAAATGGCAATGATCTTGGTATCGCCTTTCATCGTCTAACCTCGCGAAAGTTCCCGCGCAGGACCGCGGAAGCCTGAATTTTAATTCGATAGCACACCGCGCAGCGCACGCGATCCCAACAGATGGCAACCAGGCGCGCGATCAGTCGCGACCAAGAATTGTACTAGAAGTATCGGGTTACGGGCGTGATCCGGATGCGGCCGCGGCATTGGCCAAAGGAGATGTCGCTTCGGACGCCTGTTGCGCCGAAGCATCCGTCTGCATGGCTTTGCCCGCGGAATCGTGATCGGTGTGACTCTGAATGGCGTCGCTGCCATCCTTTTGCGTCACGCGATGATTCAGGCAATAGAGTGCGAGCTCCAGGCGATCGGCGACTCCCAGCTTGTCATAGACCTTGCGCAAGTAGTTCTTGACTACTTGCTCGGTCGTGCCCACGCGCACGGCAATCTCTTTGTTCTTCATGCCCTGCGTCACACAGGAAACGATGAGAGACTCTTTCGGAGTAAGCTGAACTTTTGGGCGCGACCCGGCGGGGCGGATCCCCTGCGTGCGATACGCGTCGAGCACCCAACCAATCGCGCGCGCTTCGAGCCAGGGCTGGCCTTGCGCGACCTTGCGCAGGCAATCGACCAGCATTTCAGGCTCAACCTCGCGCGAGACGACGGCGTGAGCGCCGCGGCGGAAGAGTTCGAGCGTCATCTCCTGATCCGGCTCCTGTAGCACCACGACCAAGCGGCAGCTTCCGCATTGCCGCAGAAGTTCTGAGATCGTGTCCGGCGGATTGGGCGCGAGCGCGGCTTCGAAAACCAGAATGTCGGAACTGAATTTCTGAATGGAAGAGAGCGTCTGGGAAAGGCTCTCGGCCTGGCCGACGACGCGAATATCGTCTTCGAGGGCAAATATCTTGCGCAGGCCCGCGCGGAAAATGGCTTGCGTATCCGCGAGAATCAGACGAATCGTGCCTTTGCTCTCAGGCTGAACGCCTTCAGCGGTCGCAACGCTCATCGGAGTGCTCGCCATCCGTCTCTACCCTTTCAGCCTCTGCCGTCTCTCTGGCGCGCCTGCACTACAGGCCGCTCATAGCGCGTGCTACGCGCGCTCGAATCTGTATTCGTCAATCACGACGCCGACCCCGCGCCGGCCGCCATCTTCCTCAAAACTGCGCACCACCCGGCCGTGGCAATCGACCCGCACGTCGACGCTTCCTCCCACGACATCGGCGGGAAGTGAAATCGTAAAATCCACCACCGAACCGACCGGGACATCGGCGTCCATGCGGAAAAGCACACCGTTGGCGGAAATGTTTTCCGTCTCGATAGCTTTCTCATTGCCGCCCGTCTTCAACGCCACTGGCAGCTTGATAGGAAAACGCGCGGCGCCCTGCACGTCCGTATAGCCCTTCGGGGGTTTGCTGGCTTCAATCACGGAATTTTTGCCCGCTTCCGACACAGAACAACCTTCCTTGAAATCAGGCGTGCACTCTTCACGCGGCAAAGCGCACTGTTTCAGGCCCGAGATTACACCCCGGTATCGAGCAAGCAAAGGTTACGTAGGTCATGAAACAAGTAGATGGAAGTCTCGGTAGTACAGGGGCTTAGGGACGTACGCACCCGGAGAATCGCACACCAGGAGAAGTGGAAGTTATTCGCAAACGATACGGAGATTTTTGGGCAACACCGTATCAAAACTAGTTGAGACCCGGAGACGAGTCGAGCACCGGGAGATTAGTTGAGACCGGGAGCGGCCGTCGCAAGTGGCGCTCGCTTGCGCGCGATGTCGAGAACGAAACGTCCGCCCTGAAGACGATCGCTATCCCCGTCGCCAGCCGGTTCGCTCCACACGGCACCAATATCGACCTTGCCATCGCTTGCCCCGGCCACCTTAGTCGGCTGCTTGCGCTGTTTTTCGACGTAGGCTTTTATGACCTGCGCGGCAGTACGGGCGGCGAGGTAGCCGTGCTCGCCTTCCTCCAGCAGCGTGCACACTACAATCTCAGGACTGCGCCGCGGCTCGACGCCCACAAACCAGCCGTTATCTTTGAAGTTCTTTTTCCCCGCGCCCAGTTTGGCCTTCAGTGCGTTGCTGATCGTCTGCGCGCTTCCGGTTTTTCCCGCGAAGTCGATGCCCTGCAAATGCGCGCTCGGCGCCGTTCCGCCCGGCGAAACCACATTCGCCATGGCGTCGGTGATGATCTGCCAGTTTTCGGGATCGAGCGGCACATGCGTCTCCGCCGGAACATCCGAAGCCGGAATTACGTTTGGCGGCAAATCCGTGGGATTAATGACGTGCGGCCGAACCAGCAGCCCCTCACTCGCGATGCCGCCGATGGCCCGCGCCATCTGGATCGGCGTCGCCGCCACCGCACCCTGGCCGATGCCGACCGAGATCGTCTCTCCCGCGTACCACTTCTGTTTGAAGTTCCTGATCTTCCATTCTTCCGAAGGCATCACGCCGCTGACTTCCTGCGGCAGGTCAATGCCGGTCTTCTGCCCCAGCCCGAGCATGGTGGCCCACTTGGCGATCTTGTCGATGCCGAGCTTTTCCGCCAGCGTATAAAAGAAGACGTCGCACGACTGGTAAATACCCTTGCTGATATCGACGGCGCCATGCACGCGATGCTCCGCCGTTACCCAGCACTTGAAGTAACGTCCATAGAAGACCGCGCCGCCGCTGCAATTGACATGCAAGGTCTGCGCGATTCCTTCCTGCAATCCTGCCGTTGCCATGATGATCTTGAAGGTCGAACCCGGCGCCAGTTGCGCTTGAATGGCCTTGTTGAGCAGCGGGTGATCTTCGTCGTTGACCAGCTGGTTCCACTGGTTCTTAGAAATCTTGACCGCAAAATCGTTGGGATCAAATGTCGGCCGGCTGACCATGGCGAGAATCTCGCCGGTGCGTGGGTCCATGGCGACGATGGCGCCGTTGTGGCCTTCGAGCGCCTCTTCAGCTGCAATTTGCAAATCGAGATCGATCGTGAGTTTGAGCTGCTTGCCCGGCACCGCGGGAGTTTCATCGAGCCGCCCTACTTCCCTGCCGCGGCTGTTGACAATGGCCCGCCGCGAGCCATTTTTGCCCATGAGCACGGTGTTGTATTCTTTTTCGACTCCGCTGATGCCAACCACATCGCCCGCGTTATACAGCTCGAACTGCGGTTGGTTGAGCATGTCCTCGCTAACCTCGCCCACATAGCCGATCAGGTGAGCCATGAAACCGTTGCGCGGATAGAGGCGCCGGTGCGCCATAATCGTATCGAGTTCCGGCAGCTCGTTTTTATGCGCCTCGATAAAGGCGAGTTCGTCGGGAGTAATGTCTTCCTTAAGAAAGAGCGGTTCGTATTGCGGCATGTAGGCGGCGCGCCGGATGCGCTGGCGCACCTCGTCCGCATTCAGGTGCAGGCCTTTGGCGATCTCATCCGCGTCGGCATTCAAGTCCCGGGTGGAGTCGCGCAGCAACAACGCCGAGAACGAAGGATAGTTATCGACGATAATGCGCCCTTCACGGTCAAGAATCTTGCCTCGCGGCGCCAGGATGGGCACGTTGCGAATGCGGTTCTGCTCGGCCTTCAGCGAGTACTCGTCGCTGTGCATCACCTGTAGCCGCCATAGGCCATACGCCAGCACAAGAAAGATGGCCAGCACGGCATACTGCACCGCGGTCAGGCGGAAAGGAGAAACTTTTTCTTCGCGGCCGAACATGGACTTGAGGAGGTTGTTTTCATTCTACTCCGCTTGGCGTGGGCCAACGGCAGAGGGGGGACACGAAAGTTTTGGGGCGTTTCCGTTTCTCAGTTTTGCGTAGCGGCAGCCGCAGCCTACTCCAGTACGCACTCGAGGCCCCTTATGAACGAAACAACCACTGCCGGCTTACACATGGCTGGACCCAGTGGACCCGCCTTTGGGCCATGTACGACCGTTGATTGAAGCAATGCCGCCTTCAGGGAACAATAGCATCTAATCCTTACGTATCAGCATCCAGAACGTAAGCGCTAGCGCCGCTCATGCGATAGCTCAATAGCTCGTAGCTCCAAGCTGATTTCCTATGCGATTTCGTAGTTTCATCATCGCCTATGCTCTGGTCCTAGCGATTTTGCTCTTTGCCGACCGGCGTCCTCATCCCTCATCCGAGGACCGTTATTCGCACATCGTCGACCTGACTTCCACCACGATTGCGGGAAACGAAACCAAGACGCCGCAGACGGAAATCGTCGCTCCCGGCGCGCTAATTCCCGGAACCTGGGGCGCAGGAGAAATTCCAGCCGAGCGCCTGATCGCGCCCCTGGTCGTCATGGACCTGAATGTCGCGCCTCCAGCTCAGATTTCTCTCGACGACATCGCCGCCTGGGAATCGAAAAATGGCGCTATCCCGCAGGGATCCGTCGTGGCCATTCGCCGTCGCGCCTCTGGCCATGCCTCGGCGGAATTGCCCATCGCCTCCGACGCAGCCAAATTTCTGATGGATGCGCGCTACACCACCGGCTTCGCCATGGAAAATCGTCCCGACTTAGCCTCCGACCGCACGCTCGCGCGCCAGATCGCTCTCCATGGCAATTACGTAATTGAAAGCACGGCGCAACTGACTACCCTTCCGGCAAGCGGCTCGCTGATCATCGTCGCGCCCGCTAAAGGAAAAAGCGGTTCCGCGAGTCAAGTTCGCGTCCTCGCGATGGTGAAGTAGCTCTCAGTCCTCGGCTCGCGGCTCTGAAACGCTAATCCCGATTCACGGTGCAATTGGTCAAGTTGATCGTGGCCCTCGTCGCACCCCGCTTGCGCTATGATCAAGCTGTCATGAGCGACCTTCGTTATCCCGTCGGCAAGTTCTCTTATGCCGGCCCACTCAGTGCCGAGCAGAAAAAACAATCTCTTGACGACATCGAGCAGACTCCCGCCTACTTGCGTGCGGCTGTCCGCGTCCTCTCGGAGGCGCAACTCGACACGCCCTACCGCGACGGTGGATGGACGGTGCGGCAAGTGGTACATCACGTCCCTGACAGCCACCTCAATGCCTATGTCAGGTTCAAGCTCGCGTTGACCGAAGACGATCCGACCATCAAGCCCTACAGGGAAGACCGGTGGGCGGAGTTGCCCGATTCGCGCCAGCCCATCGAGAATTCGCTGGTCCTGCTCGAGTCGTTGCACCGGCGCTGGATGGTTCTGCTGCGGAGCCTGACGGAAGAAGAGTGGAAAAAACCCTTCCGCCATCCCGAACTCGGCCTGATGACGCTGGAAAAAACTCTGGCGCTCTATGCCTGGCACGGCAAGCACCACGTAGCCCACATCACAAGCCTTCGGGAACGCATGGGTTGGTAGTTAAGCCGCGAGCTCTGAGCCACAAGCTTCGAGCTTCGAAGCGATCAGCTCGGATAAGGATTCGAAGGTGCTCTGGGTTCTAGCTCATAGCTCATAGCTCGAAGCTCATAGCTGCTTCTACCCCAGCCCCGCCTTCCACGCCAGATAACTCATCGCCTCACGCATAACAGTGCGAAAGCGCTCCCAACGCGAGAGTGGCCGCGACTCCGGGCGCGGTGCGACCTCCACTTCAACCCCCTCGCGCTCCAGCAAGGCGCGGATGCGGAAAACGTGATAGGCGTCGCTGACCGCAATGCAGCGATGCATGCCATTCGTACGCATGATATTGGCCACGCGTGCAGCCGACTGTGCGGTGTCCGACCCCTGCGTCTCGGCAATCAGATCCTGTTCAGGTACGCCGCGGTGCAGAAGGTAGTCGCGGCCCACGCCGCCCTCGCTGAACTCCGGGTCCTGGCCCGCCCCGCCGGTAGTAATCACGACCGGTGCCAAGCCTTTTTCAAAAAGCTCAAAGCCGTGATCGAGCCGCGCGCGGTAAACCGGCGAAGGATGTCCCGCATATTGCGCCGCGCCGAAAATCACCAGCACGTCCGCCTTCTGCGATGGCGACTCAGCCGCCGCGCGCACGATGCGCGAGCCGGTGATTCCCAGAAATAAGAGCAGCGCTCCCACCGCGGCGAGCAAGAGCAGAAACGCGCGTCGCAACCAGCCAGATTGGTGGGGAGCTAAAGGATGAGCGGCTGCTGCCATCTCAAATCATGATCTCAGAGCGTACTTCCAGTCGCCAGTTTACGACAGGGCCTCCACGATCTCTTTCGCTTCGATCGCGCCCTCGCGCAGGATGGCCCAAGTTCCATCTTCCTTGAAGAAGACGATGGTCGATGCCGTTTTACGTGGCGACGGCCCGCCGTCGACAATCAGCGTAATGCGTTCCTGGAGTTGATCGCGCACCTGCTCGGCCGTCGTGCATTCGACTGCGCCGCTCAGGTTAGCGGAGGTCGCCGTAATCGGAATCCTCGCCGCACGAACTACCGCCAACGGAATCTCCGCGGAAGGCACGCGCAGAGCCACATTGCCCGTATTCGCCGTGACCTTCAGCGGCAGATGCGAAGCCGCCGGCACGATCATCGTCAACGGTCCCGGCCAGAAACGCCGCGCCAGCAACTTAAAGTCATCGGGGAGCGGGCGGGCAAACTCCTCGGCCTGATCGACGTTCTCAATGAGCAACGACAGCGGTTTGTGCCGCAGCCGCGACTTGATCTCATACACGCGCTCAACCGCGCGCAGATTAAACGGATCGGCCGCCAAGCCATAGAACGTGTCGGTGGGCATGCCGAGAACATGGCCGGCCTGAATCTGTTCGGCGGCGTACTTGATCAGCGAAGCCTCCGGCGTTTCGGCATGAATCTTCAGGATTTCAGCGCGCAATGGGATCCCTTCCTGATGGCAACTTGAAAAACGCCTTAACCTGACCCGTCCAGAGACGAGCCGGGAAGCTCTATCGGCTAGACTTTGCCAGCTTCGGCATCATTTGATTTAAACACTGAAATGTACCATACATCGGCCTCACGCCGAAGTGGGCAAGCATGCTCCGGGCTCGTATGATGTTGCAGTCGCATTTTTCCGGATGCGAAGCCAGGCCGGAACGCCGAGTCTCGGTAAATCATGAAAAACCATGACCATACCGCGCGTGGTCGATCCACTGCGAGCCGCCTCCGAGCAGTCGCCAGCACGCACAATGCGCGCCTCAAAGATCTGCGCACCGCCTTCCGCCGCGCCGAACTGACCGCGCACGGCGAATGCGCCATTGAAGGCATAAAGCTGGTTGAGGAAGCGCTTCGCCACGCCCCGCACATCCAAACGATTTTCTTCAGCGAGTCGGCACGCCCCCTGGCGGAGAAATTTTTGCCCCAGATCAGCCGGCGCACAGAGACGCTTGTCCTACCGAATCCGCTCTTCAACTCGATTGTTCCCAGCGATGCCCCGCAAGGCGTCGCGGCACTGGTAAAGATGCAGTCATTTTCGGCCCGACAAATACTCGAGCGCGCCGAACACGGTCCTCTCGTGGTGGTCGCCGGCCTGCAAGATCCCGGAAACCTTGGCACGATTTTCCGTTCGGCTGAAGCCTTCGGAGCAGCGGGCGTCTTCCTCACCGAAGGAACGGTCAGCGCATACAACTCAAAAGCAGTGCGCGGTTCGGCAGGCTCGATCTTCCGGCTGCCCGTCACCCATGTTTCCACAGTCGAACTGATCCCGCTCCTGCGCGCCCAAAAAGTTCGTATGCTGGCGACGTCTTCGCATAAGGGCACGCCGCTCGCCCAGGCGAATTGGACGCTGCCCGTCACCATCTTCATCGGCAACGAGGGTGCAGGTCTTCCGCGCGAAATCCTGCATCAGATGGATGAAACAGTCGTGATCCCGCAGGCCGAACCGGTCGAGTCACTCAACGCCGGAGTAGCGGCCAGCATCGTGCTGTACGAAGCGGCAAGGAACCGAAAGCAAATTGAGTAATTGTGTAATTTAGTAATTGGGAAATTGGGTAATTCGGTAATCGACAATCTTCTCGGAACCTCGGGTTTCAATTACCCAATTATAAAATTACGAAATTACCCAATCTTTTTATGGGCCTCTTCGCCTCCATCCCGAATGCCGAGCCCTCAGCGGCAGGCGCTCGTCCGCTGGCCGACCGCATGCGGCCGCGCACGCTCGAAGAATTCGTCGGGCAAGAGCACCTCGTCGGCCCCGGCAAGCCGCTGCGCGTGCAGATCGAGCGCGACGATCCTGCCTCGATGATCTTTTGGGGCCCTCCTGGCACCGGCAAAACCACCCTGGCGAAAATCATCGCGGGCATCACCAAGGCCGAGTTCATCGAATTCTCCGCCGTCCTCGCGGGCATCAAGGAAATCAAGCAGGTCATGTCTGACGCCGAGCGCGCCCGCCAATATGGCACGCGCACCATCGTCTTCGTCGACGAAATCCATCGCTTCAACAAGGCGCAGCAGGATGCGTTTCTCCCGCATGTCGAAAAGGGCAACATCCGCCTGATCGGCGCGACCACAGAAAATCCGTCGTTCGAAATTAACGGCGCGCTGCTCTCCCGCTGCCGCGTCTACGTCCTCAAGCAACTGACCGAAGAGCAAATTGTCACCCTGCTCAACCGCGCCCTCGCCGACAACGAACGTGGCCTCGGCCAACTCCACCTGAGTGCATCTAACGAGGTCCTGGCTAAGATCGCCGCCTACTCCAGCGGCGACGCCCGCAGCGCCTATAACGCGCTTGAAGTCGCAGCCTCGCTGGCCGCCGGCGGCACGTCCTCATCCGCTACCATCACCGACGAGATCGTCCACGAAGCCCTGCAAAAGCGCGTCCTCCTCTACGACAAGTCCGGCGAAGAGCACTACAACCTGATTTCGGCACTGCACAAATCCGTGCGCAACAGCGACCCCGACGCCGCGCTCTACTGGCTCGGACGCATGCTCGAAGCCGGAGAAGATCCGCTCTACATTGCGCGCCGCGTCGTGCGCATGGCGGTGGAAGACATCGGCCTCGCCGAACCCAACGCCCTCGCGCTTTGCATGGCCGCTCGCGACGCCGTGGATTTCATAGGCATGCCCGAGGGCAACCTCGCGCTCGCGCAAGCGATCGTCTATCTCTGCGCCGCGCCCAAATCCAACGCGCTCTACACCGCCTATGGTTCGGTGCTGCGCGATGTCGAGGAAACTGCCGCCGAACCCGTTCCGCTCCACCTTCGCAACGCCCCCACCAACCTGATGAAAGGTCTCGGCTATGGCAAGGGGTACGAGTACGCTCACGACGTCGAGGAGAAAGTCGCCGACATGCAATGCCTGCCTGACAGCATGAGAAATCACGTTTACTATCGCCCCACAAACGAGGGTGTGGAAAAACGGATCGCCGAGCGATTCGAGGAAATAAAACGCCTCAAACGAAGCGTTTCCAATCGAACAAAAAGAGAATCCAAGCCCGCATCTCCCGAATCCTAAGTAAAGGATCAGAGGTCGACTTTCCGCGAGGAGCCCTGCCATGGCTACCATGCCCCGCCCGGAACTTGAGAACGTCAGCCAGCCCATGATCGATCCGGCGGTCAACCGTATCGATGAACTGGTTCGCCTGCAAAAATCCGCCCAGCGCATCACCTCGACTCTTAATCTCGATGAGATCATCGACCGCATCGTCGCCGAAGTTTCCGATTCGCTCGGCTGTGTCGAGATCAATCTGTACCTGCACGAGCGCGACAAAAGCGAACTCCGTCTCGCCGGAGTCCGCGGATGCACCACCCACGGCAAGGGTCATCACTTCAAGATCGGCCCGCAGGTCGCTCGCCAGGGCATGTCGGGCTATGCCGCCACCACCCGATCCATGCATTATGCGCCGGACGTGCGCCTCGACCCTTACTATGTGGCTTGCGAGCCAAGCACACGCTCCGAGGTTGCCATTCCACTCGAGATCGATGGTGAACTCATCGGCGTGTTCACCGCTTCGCATCCTGAACTTGACGCCTTTTGCTCCACGCAACTCCGCCTGCTCCAGGGCTTGTGTTCGCACGTCGCGGTCGCCGTACAAAACTCGCGCCGCTTTCACGATGAATCCAAACTTCGCCAACAACTGACGCGCGAGGCCGAAGAAGCCCGCGTCATCCAGCAGGCTCTACTGCCGCGTTCGTCGCCGCTCATTCCCGGTTTTCGAGTTTCGGGCCTGTCGATTCCTGTGGGCGCGGTTGGCGGAGATTGGTACGACTACATCCCGCTTCCCGACGGCCGTTGGGGATTGGTGCTTGCGGATGTCTCCGGCAAAGGCACTGCCGCGGCTCTGCTCATGTCGGCAACTCGCGGCATGGTGCGCTCGCTAGCGCCTATCAGCACCGGTCCCGGGGAGGTGCTCACCCGCATCAACACCATGCTGCTTCAGGATTTTCCCGACGGCCGCTTCGTTACCATGGTTTACGGCGAACTCGATCCGCAAAGCGGTACGCTGCGCATCGCAAACGCCGGCCACCTTCAGCCGTTGCTGGTCGATTCGAAAGGAACGCGCTGGATTGAGAGTGAACACGGCCTGCCGCTCGGAGTCGCGGCGTCACAGTTTTCCGAGACTCGAATCACAATTGAGCCAGATGCGAAAGTCGCCTTCTATTCCGACGGCATCACCGAAACAGAAAATGATTCTGGCGAAGAATATGGCCAGGAGCGGCTCGCAGCGCAACTGCAACGTCAATGCTCCACACCCGAGGCTGTGATTGCGGATGTAAGAGAATTCGCCAATGGCGCGGGCCTTCGCGACGACGCCACCATCATCCTGCTCACTTCGCTCCGGGAGAAAAAGCGGGGTGAAATAACGGCGGGAGATTCATTGCGAGCCGAAGTGGCTCCAGAACTGATAGGTGAGTCGCAGAAAGACAATTAGCTACAGGAATCTTGCCTGATGCTCTTTGAGGATGCACCGGTCCATCACGACAAACATTCCAGCCCGCCTGGCCTTCTCGGCCGCGCCTTTATTGACTACGTCTTCTTGCAGCCAGATCGCCGGAATCTTCAGCCGAATCGCCTGATCCACTATGTCATCCACAAATTCCGGCCGCCGGAATACATCGACCAGATCGATTTTCTCCGGCACATCGAATAGTGTCGGATATGCCTTCTCTCCCAGCGCCTCAGAAATCTGCGGATTCACCGGAATGATGCGGTATCCCTGCGCCTGCATGTAAGCCGAAACGCCATGGCTTGGGCGCATCGGACTATCAGACAAACCGACAACCGCAATCGTCTTGACCCGCGACAGCAGTTCGTGGATCGGATCCATTTTCGTCCCGCGGAATTCCCGCCCGCGGCCTCAACTCTTGTGTCTTTCCATCTTCTGCCGGAACATCCGCATGGCCGTCTTCCGAATCGTCTCCGGCACTTCCTTGTTCTCGGCGAGATTCTTCAGATCGTGCGGGAGCAAATTCTTGATGAGCCCAAGCGAGGCATCGGTTGGCGTGCGCGGATTAGCAACCAGGTTCCGCTGCACCGTATAGTTCTTGGCAAACCGCCGCTTCATCGGGATGGTCCGTAAAACCGAGTCCAGCACATTCTTCTGCTGCGCGAAGCCTTCCACCTCGGCATCCGTGAGTTTGGGAGACTCGAGCACGGCGAGGCAAACCACCTTGGTCATATCCCGGATCAGAATCGAGCGCTCTTCCTTGTTGCCGCGAACCGCGAGGGAAATCCGTCCCTTCACGTCCAGCTTCGCGATCTTCTGCACCGCGCTGTCGCGCTTCTCATCGTCATGCGCGACTTTGGCGTGAGCCACTGCCGCCGCGTGCCCAGGCTTCCCCACGGCCGCTACCGGCCCACTCTTGGCGGCCGCGCTTACTCGCGCTGGCGTCGCAATGGGTACCGCAACCGTCGGCGCCACAGCCGTGGGTGCCGCAACCATCGATGGCGCAGGAATTTCCGCGCTCTCGTCGCCATGCGCGTGAAACGGCTTCTCCTTCAGCGTTTCGATCTCGTGCGCGTTTTCTTTCAAGTATTGGCCCAGCACCTCTTCCGCTGCCTCATCGTGCTCAGAGGCCTCAGGTTCGGTCGTGGCTCCAGAGTGTGCGGGCGCGCTCGGCGCAAGTTTCTTTTCGATTTCGGCCATTTCCGCCGGACGAACATTCGGGTTGGTTCGCAGTGCCTTCAACAACTCCGGAGAATGTTTCACTCGCGAACTGCCGAGGAACGCCTCAACCATCGGCCGACCTCCAGCGATAGCCAATCGGCACAGCGCATCCTCCGCTACCGATGGATTCTCAACAAGCATCGCGAAAATTGTCGGCCGGAAATTCTCCGCCGAGGTCCAGTATCCGAGCACCTCGGCGCTGGTCATCGGATTTTGCGCCGCCGCCAGGCAAGCCTTCTCGTCCCATGCCGCCAAGGTCAGCCGCGCCTGCTGCCCGAATATCTTGTTGTGAAGCGCCAGATGAACCAGAATTTCGATCATCTCCGTCGGGGGCACGGAGAGCGATCCTCGCGCCGCCGACTGCATCAGATTCGACGGCACCTGCGACGTCCGAATCAATTCAATCATTCGAGGCATGAGTCATCTCCTCACAGCCCGTTGCGACCTATGGCTTCCGGGCGTCCGTTCAATCTCTGCTTCGCCGGATAAGTCCTCACAACGAAGCTTGTCCAACTTCCTTTTCCAGTTGCGCAACCGCAATCGCAAGTTCGCGCGTAATGCGGTTCGGCGTGCGCGAATACTCGTCGCTCAGCGCTCGGTAATACCAAAGCGTTCCTTCTTTTTTGCCGTTGAAGCGCACCCAGATTGCTTCACCGTCCTTACGATAATCGGCCAGAATGGTGCGGACGTTATGCAGCTTGTCCGATGCCGAAACCAGCCGCGTCTCCGCATCGGCATGCTTCGCTTCCTCGAGATAACCCCTCTTCCGCTCGACCCAGTCCGGCTTCGGCTCGACGAAGCAATCCGTGCAGCCCTCGACAATTCGCGCCACGCGCCGCCCAAACATTTTACGGACTTCCCGCAGCCGCGGCATCCCGCCGCAATCTTCAACTACGTCGTGGAGCAGAGCGGCAATGGCCATCTCTTCGTCGCCGCCCGCCTCGAGCACCAGAGAACTCACCGCCATCAGATGCGACAAATAGGGAACGGCAGTTCCCTTCCGCGCCTGTCCAGCGTGCCATTTGGCCGCATATCGAAACGCGCGTTGCAGCTTCGGGCCAAGTTTCGTCGGCCGCGGTTTTGCCACTCCAGGTTTTCCTGCCGACGCTCGTTTAGCCGTCATTCTTGTTTTTCTCCGCGCCGCATGCGCAAATACGCCTGCATGAACGGCGTCAAATCGCCATCGATCACGCGGTCCACATCTCCCATCTCGAACTTCGTTCGATGATCTTTAATCAGCCGGTAAGGTTGCAGCACATACGACCGAATCTGCGATCCGAAATCGATGTCGAGCTTCGAGTCCTCGATCTGCTTCGTAACCTCGCGCTTCTTCTCCATCTCGAACTCGTAGAGCTTGGAGCGCAGCATCGACATCGCCTTGTCTTTGTTTTTGTGCTGCGAGCGTTCGTTCTGGCAACTGGCGACGAGACCCGTCGGAATGTGCGTAATTCGCACCGCCGAGTCAGTCGTATTGACGTGCTGCCCGCCCTTTCCGCTCGAGCGATACGTATCGATCCGAATATCGTCCGGCTTGATATTGACCTCGATGCTGTCGTCAATTTCCGGAGAGACAAACACGCTGGCGAACGATGTATGCCGCCGCTTGGCCTGATCGAACGGCGAAATACGCACCAGTCGGTGCACGCCGATCTCGCTCGTCAAGTAGCCAAACGCATATTCGCCGATCACCGCGAACGTCGCCGACTTGATCCCCGCCTCTTCGCCGGGCTGATAGTCATACATCTCCGTCTTGAATCCTTGCCGCTCTGCCCATCGCAGATACATTCGTAGCAGCATGTCGGCCCAGTCCTGCGACTCGGTGCCGCCCGCGCCCGGATGAATGGTGACGATCGCATTGCGCGCGTCGTTTTCACCGGAGAGCAGCGTCTCGGTCTCGACGCGATCCACTAACTGCCGCAGCGATTCAAGCTCGTGCGCGAGGTCGGCGCTTACGTCCTCGCCTTCTTTGCCTAAGTCGAAGTATGCGGCGATATCGTCAGAGCGGCGCACGAGATCGCCTTCGAGCGCCAGCACGGTTTCAAGCCGCTTGCGCTCGCGCATCACCACCTGAGATTTTTCCTGATTCGACCACAGATTCGGATCGGCGGCCTGCTTTTCGATTTCCGCTAATTGCTGCCGCAGCTTGCCTGCGTCAAAGATACTCCCGCAGGTCGTGCACCTTGGTCTTCAGAGAGGAATACTGTTGTTCGAGTTCTTCCAGCATTTTTCAGTTATTCGGTTCGGCGCTTGATTTCGGCGCGAAATACAAAGCGCGCGCCAATCGCCAACACAGAAATTATCGCACACAGCGTGGCGAACCAATCGCCATGCCGCGTGTAGAACGTGGTACTCGAGATCAACGCATAATTCGCCACCAGCGCCGTCCGCTCTTCCCGCGGAACCGCGGCCGCGATCCTTCCCGCGGGATCGATCGCCGCCGTCAGCCCGGTGTTCGTCGCGCTCAGCAGCCAGCGGTCGTTCTCGATGGCGCGCATCCGCGTTTGTTGCAGGTGCTGCGACCAGGCCCCGCTGTCGCCGTACCATCCGTCGTTCGAGACATTCACCAATACGTCCGCACCCTGCTCAGCAAATTTCCGCACTTCGTTGGGAAAAATCGACTCGTAACAGATAAAAATTCCCAAGCGCTCGTTACCAGCTGCCAGCGGAGCGCGCGAAGTGCCCCTCTGAAACTCGCCGACCTCCTTGGTGAGACCTCCCGCAAAAGCGAACACCTGCGGAAACGGCAAATATTCGCCGAAGGGCACAAGGTGAACCTTGTCGTAACGCGCCGTCCAGTCTCCTTGTGGACTGACGAGAGCCGCCGAATTGAATATCTGCGAACTCCCGCCTCCAGCCTGTACCGCAGGATTGATTCCGATCGCGCCGGCAATCACCCAGCTGCCTGACTGTTTCGCCAAGTCGCTGACCGGCTCCCGAAACCGCGGGTCGTTGGTGAAAAATGGCGCCGGCGACTCCGGCCAGATGATCAGACCGCCATGCCCCGCCTTGTCCACCGCGGTAACCGACAGGCTCAGCTTACTCAAATCGTTGAGCGTGCCCTGAAAATAATCCTCGGTCCATGAGCTCGCAATCGGAATATTCGGCTGCACCAGAACGGCGATATGATCCGGAACCGGCTGCGCCGGTTCCTTGAGCCAGGCTCCAGCCTGCAACACCACGACCGCTCCAAACGCCGCAATCAGCAGATTCCTCCGCCGCGCCTTCTCTACCAGAAACGCGGCGGCAAAGGCGCTGTTGACCAGCATAATTTCGAACGACAGACCGTAAACTCCGGTCAGAGTCGTAATCCGCGTCAGCGCAATGTTTGCGGTCTGCGCATATCCCAAAAGTTCCCACGGAAACGCCGTGATGCGCGTGCGCGCCAGCTCAACCGCGACCCACAAGAATGGCGCCGCCACCAGCGCCCGCCGCACCAAATTTTGTTGCCCGTGCGTCCGCCCCGCCACCAGCGCCACCAGCAGCCCAAAGAATCCGTGGTACAGCCCGATATACATGCAAAACAAAATGAGCACGAGCGCCGCCATTGGCACGGGCAGACCGCCATAGCGATGCATCGTGTCGAACACCCAATAGCAGGTCCCGCCGCACCACAAGATCCCGCATAGATAGCCCAACAGAAAACCTTGCCACGGCGACGCTGGAGCCAACTTCACTGTCGCGTCCACCTGCAACGCCCCCCCTGGACGCGCCCGCAGCAATGCAATCAGCAGCGGCGCAACCGCAATCCAAGCCAGCCAGTAGATCCCGGGCAGCGGAAAAATCACAACCTGAAATCCCGCTGACACCACCGCCAGCAACCATGCGCTCGAGTGGATTTTTCTCACCGCGCCAGCATAACAAACCCAAATCCCCGCTGCCGTGATCGATAACAATCGCGACCGATAACAGTCATTGTTCTCCCTCGCTCCCATCGGATACCATGGACAGTCATGATTTCGCTGTTAGGCGTACTTCTCGTGCGCATCCTCGAAGGCATGTTTGTCGTGGGCCTGGTCGGTTCAACGGTGGTCCTCCTCATCACGTTCGTCGAAGACGCTGAACTTCTCCTGGGACGGGAGGATTCGAACCACCCATAAGATCGGGTTAAGCTCGTCCCTCGCCAAGCATGTCATCCCCCCTCCAGCCCGCGGCTAATCTCGGTAAACGCGTCCGCATCGTGGTCGCGACGTCAGTCATGCTGACGTTTATCTCATTCTGGCGCGCCGCCGCCATCGTCCTCAACGATCTCGCCTCTTCTGCCTTTTACGCTTGCGGCATCGCCGAGCAGGCGGTCGGCAAATCGGCGCCCTGGTTCATCGTCGGCGTCATGCTGTTCTCGTTCACGGTGCGGGCCGTCTACGTCGAAAGCTGTTCGATGTTTGTCCGCGGCGGCGTCTATCGGGTGGTCAAGGAGGCCCTCGGCGGCACTCTCGCCAAACTCAGCGTCTCCGCCCTGATGTTCGACTACGTCCTCACCGGCCCCATCTCCGGTGTATCCGCCGGCCAATATATCGTCGGCCTGCTCAACGAAGTAATGGTCACCGCCGACGCCCACGGCTGGATCCCTCGCGCCATCCACAACATCTTTCACGGCACGCCGCAATTCGACGTCAACTGGACTTCGGTCGTCTTCGCCCTCGCGGTCACCATCTATTACTGGTGGGAGAACATTAAGGGCATTCACGAGTCGAGCGAAAAGGCGCTCTGGGTCATGCAGGTCACGACCGTCATGGTCGTGCTGCTTCTTGGCTGGTCAGCTTTCACGCTCTTTAAGGTTGGCTGGCAGCACGTCCCGCTGCCCACCCCCGGCAACCTGCATTTCTCCAAGGAATCTCTCGGATTCCTCCATCACAGCTTCCCCGACCAGAGCCTGGCGCAAAAGTTCGGCATTCTCGGCATCATGATCGCCTTCGGCCACTCGGTGCTCGCCATGAGTGGCGAAGAATCCCTGGCCCAGGTCAATCGCGAACTCGCCCATCCCAAGCTTCAAAATCTGAAGAAGGCCGCCATCGTCATCGCGCTCTACAGCTTCATCTTCACCGGATTGACTGCACTTCTCGCGGTCATGCTGATTCCGGATGCGGTGCGCGTTTCCGTCTACAAAGACAATCTGATCGCCGGCCTTGCCATGTACATGTATGGCCCGGAGATCCTGCGTCTGCTCTTCCGCGGTTTCGTCGTCGTCGTCGGTTTCCTCATTCTTTCCGGCGCCGTGAACACGGCCATCATCGGCTCCAACGGCGTACTTAACCGCGTCTCCGAAGATGGCGTCCTCTCCGACTGGTTCCGCTTTCCGCACCGCAAGTACGGCACCAGCTACCGCATCATCAACATGATCGTCGGCTTCCAGATCTTCACCATCCTGGCCAGCCGCGGCGACGTCTACGCCCTCGGTGAAGCCTATGCCTTCGGCGTGATCTGGAGTTTCGCCTTCAAGGGCCTGGCCATGTTGGTGTTGCGCTTCAAATATAAAGGTGAGCGCGGCTGGAAGGTCCCGGCCAACTTTCATATTGGCAAGTACGAGATTCCCTTCGGCATGGCCTCGATCACCATGGTGCTGCTGGCCACAGCCGTCATCAACTTATTCACGAAATCTGTCGCCACCATCAGTGGCATCGCCTTCTCGCTCGTCTTTTTTGCCATCTTCACCGCTTCCGAACTGATCAACCGAAAAAAACACGCGCTTTCGCAGCAACACATGAACGACCAGTTCCAGTTGCTCCAGCGGGACACGGTCGAACGCGAAAGTCTGCGCATTCGCGCCGGCAACGTACTCGTTCCCGTGCGCGACTACAACACGCTGGTCCATCTTCGCTGGGCGCTCGAGAAATTCGATATCCACGATCAGGACATCGTCGTCATGTCCGCTCGCGTCAGCCGCTTCGGCGCGGCCGCCTATGACCTCGCGCCCGAACAGATATTCAGCGATTATGAGCAGACTCTCTTCACTCGGGCTGTCTCGGTCGCGGAGAGTTTCGGCAAGAAAGTTTCGCTCTTGGTCGTCCCCGCCAGCGATGTTTGGACCGCCATCGTGCAGACTGCGCAAAATCTGGAATCCTCATCCGTCGTCATCGGCGTATCCAGCAAGATGTCTCCGGAGGAGCAGGCCTTCGCCCTCGGCCAGGCGTGGGAGGCATTGTCAGAACCCAAGCGCCAGTTCGTGCTGCAAGTGGTTCATCCCGAAGATCATCTCGATACTTTCCGCATCGGCCCCCACACGCCCACCATGAAGGACGAGGACGTGCTCCTGCTCCATCGCCTGTGGCTGAGCATTACTCGCGAACCTGGCCTCGAGAACGTGCATCACCACGAGATCCTGACCGAAGCTCTTACTCGCTTCGCCCGCGAATACGGAGCTCGCGAGCGCGAAGAAATTTTGAAGGAGTTAAAGCGAACCGGAAACGCCACGCGTCTGGCCGGAGGGCCCCAGCCTCCTACGGCGCCGCTCGTGCGAAAAGAAGGCGGCGACGGTTCGTTCCCCGATCGCGGCCCTTAGAAGGAGAGCCGTTTGGAAAGCGACATCCAGCCCGAAGGTCTTAGGGGATCAGGTTTGCTGAGAACTTAGAGCTTGGAGCCGAGAGCTAAGCGAAGAGCTCTTTCTTACCGCACCTTGGGCGACTCCCCATCCGCCGCCTTCTGATCGTCTCCGCGAATCACTCCATCCTCTTCCGCGTAAAACGAGCGGTGATCGGCGTCCATGTGCTTGGGAGTCATGGTTAGCACAAAGCCCTCTTCGTCTTTGTCTTTTTCCCTATGCGGCCGAAACGACGCGGTGTAATCTCCCCGGTCCATCGAAAGCGACATCCGCTTGGTAAACGATCCCGTGCCCGCGAGCTGCGAGAGCGACAGCGCATACTTCCCATGGCGCTGCTTGTAGGTGTGTTCGGCCCGCAGAACGACGCGCATATAGCCCAGCGCTTCCGCCTCCGACTCCGACCGCGCCGGGTCCCCGGCAAACTTCGGCTTGTATCCCGCACTCGACGCGGCATTCGGATTTGAAACCTGACTTTGGTCCTGAGCCACCAGTAACGGAGCCGAGCCAAAAACCAACAAAAGCCCGAAATAAGGCCACCAACGCGGCTTTTCACGCATTTCAAAACCCTCCGCCAGCCTCTTTTCTTCAGTTACCCACGTAATTGGACTCGGTGAGCAATCATTTCAATTCACATCCGATTCAGGCAATCTTAAACAGGATGCAATCCTAACAGGGAAACCTTGATGAAAGCAGCTGTTGCGAGAAAACCGATTATTCGTGTCGCCGTGGTTGAAAGCGATCCACTGCGCTTTGTAGGCTTCCGCGCCCTCTTCGATTCGGAACCGGATTTGGAACTGGTTTCCGCGTCCCTCGCCGATGTCGGCCAACTCACCGGCATCGACCTCGTTCTCCTCGGCAACCGCAACGGCCAAAACCTTTACGACATCATGGCCAGCCTGAAGGCGATTCGTCCCGACCTGCGTATCATTGTCACCGGCGCCGGCATGGACGACGAAAGCGTTCTCAAAGCCATTGCCGCAGGCGCCAAGGGCTACGTTGACGAAGCGGCATCCCCAACCGAATTCATCCAGGCTCTCCGCATCGTTCATCAAGGCTCCGTCTGGGCTCCGCGACGCGTTCTATCCACCTTCATCGAGCGCGTCAGTTCATCTCCGGGCCGCATCTTTCCAGCAGGTCGTGTCACCTTTACCGACCGCGAAAAAGAAGTTCTTGAGATGCTGGTAGCGGGCCGCTCGAACAAAGAAATCGGTTCCGCCCTAGGCATCGAGGAGCGTACCGTGAAAGCGCACGTTGCCAAGTTGATGCGCAAAGTCGGAGTGCAAAATCGCATTGCTCTCTCCGTCCATGCCATCACGCATTCGCTGGTCTCGGCAAAATAGTTCCTAAGGCTTCCGCAGATCTCACCACCGACCGCATCCCGACCCGACTCGGGGTGCGCCCATCCCGCAAGGTCACATTCCCGCACAGCCACGTTCGGCTCTACGAGCCGAGCGCATCTCCACTAACGAACTATTTCTGCCCCGTCTCATGTATCCTTTGTCGCAGTTCCCCGTCTATCGCATGAGGAGACAAACTGTGCCCATTCTCAAACGCTGTTGTCTTATCCTAGCCGCATTCCTGCTCTCGCCATTGCTACGCGCTCAATCAAACTCCGCCGCACCGCCGCCTCAGCCCGATCACTTCAGCCTCGATGCCGTCGACAGCAGCATCGATCCCTGCACGAATTTCTATCAGTACTCCTGCAAGAAGTGGATGGCCGCCAATCCCATTCCTCCCGATCAGCCAGCATGGGGACACGGCGGCAAACTCGCGCTCTGGAATCAATACGTGCTCAAGGATGTTCTGGAGAAAGCATCGGCCGACAGTCCCAGCCGCAGTGCCATTGACCAGAAGATAGGAGACTATTACTCCTCCTGCATGAATGAATCCGCCATCGACGCCAAAGGCTTGGCAGCCATCCAGGCGGAGCTTGATCTCATCGCGTCTTTGCGCAGTACTGCCGATCTAGGCCGCGAACTGGCGCACATCCACGCCATCACCTTTCAACTCGTTCCCCCCAGTGATTCCGGCTTCGCCACAGCGCTGTTTGGATTCACATCAAGCCAGGATCTCGACGACTCCAGCAAGGTCGTCGCAGCGCTCGATCAAGGTGGCCTCGGCCTTCCCGACCGCGACTATTACCTGAAGGATGACGCCAAATCGGTTGAGCTTCGCAAGCAATATGTCGATCACATTACAAAGACGTTTGTCTTGCTCGGCGAATCCCCCACAGCAGCCGCGGTCGACGCCAAAACCGACATGGACATGGAAACCGCTCTGGCCAAGGCCTCCATGGACATTGTCATGCGCCGCGATCCCGCCAACCTCAACCACAAGCTTTCCGCGCAGCAACTGCGCGCCTTGATGCCCGCCTTCTCCTGGGACGATTACCTCAAGGCCCTCAACCCGCCCTCAACCATCCACTACCTGGTGACTTCCCCCGATTTCTTCAAGGAAGTGAACCAGCTCATCACCGCCGAGTCTCTCGACCACTGGAAGATCTATCTCCGCTACCAACTCGTTAATGTCTCTTCTCCTCTGTTGAGCGCACCCTTTGCCGACGAACGCTTCGATTTCTACGGCCTCAAGTTGGTCGGCCAAAAGCAACAACGTCCGCGCTGGCGTCGCTGCACCCAATATGTAGATCGCGACCTCGGTGAGGCGCTGGGCCAAGCTTACGTCGACCGCACCTTCGGAGCCGATGGCAAGGCTCGCATGTTGAAGCTGGTTCATGCTCTGGAGGCGTCATTGCAGAATGACATCCAGCAGCTCGATTGGATGACTCCCGCCACCAAACAACAGGCTCTGGTCAAACTCCACGGATTCGAGGACAAGATCGGATACCCGGACAAGTGGCGCGACTATTCCAGCCTGAAGATTGTCCGCGGCGATGCCATGGGCAACGCCTTCCGCAGCAGCGAATTTGAACTCCACCGCCAGCTTGCCAAGATCGGTAAGCCCGTCGACCGCGAAGAGTGGGGCATGACACCGCCCACGGTGAATGCCTACTATGACTCGCAGCTCAATACCATCAACTTCCCCGCGGGAATTCTCCAGCCTCCGTTCTTTGACAAGCAGGCCGATGACGCGGCGAACTTCGGCTCCATCGGCGCCATCATCGGCCACGAAATGACCCACGGCTTCGACGATGAAGGCCGCAAGTTCGACGCCACCGGCAATCTCCGTGACTGGTGGACCGCCGAAGACGGGAAGGAATTCGAGCACCGCGTGGAGTGCGTTGCCGACGAATATTCGGCCTTCGAAGCCACTCCGGGAACCAAGGTCAACGGCCATCTCACGCTCGGCGAGAACACCGCCGACAATGGCGGCGCACGCATCGCGCTCATGGCGCTGAAGGACACTCTGAAAGCCGAGGGGAAAAGCGATTTGAAAGAAGACGGATTCACTCCCGAGCAGCGCTTCTTCATTGCCTACGGCCAAAGCTGGTGTTCCAACATGACTCCCGAGCTCCTGCGCGTGCTGGCGCAATCGAATCCGCACTCCCCGCCGGAATTCCGCGTCAACGGCGTGGTCTCGAATATGCCGGAGTTCCAGCAGGCCTTCGGCTGCAAAAAAGGTCAGCCCATGGTGCGCGACAACGCCTGCCACGTCTGGTAAGCACCCGGGTGCGCAGTGGGGATGGGCCGCCGTCGCCCGTCCCCTGTGTTCCCGGTTACCATCGGCCAGTGACCTCGGTAATCTTGTCGCTTTCCAGCCCCTGCCGCATACTCGCCTCACCTACCACAGAACCTGGGAGACGGGGTTGGAAGCGGAGATTAGGGTCGCCGCATTCAACCCCGCATTTTTTTGCTTACCAGACTCACCGCGATCACTACCTTACCAGAACTCACACGCGTCTATATCGATTAGAATCAATCAACGGATTTGCCCTGATTCCCCAAAACTAATTGCGGGACTGAGGGTTAGTCTTCTCAAGTGAGGCATTCATGCGCAAGCTTCTCATGGTTCTGTTGCTGGTTGGACTAGCTGCTCCATTTCTCTCCGCGGAAGATGACGCCCATGCCGAGATCAAGGGTAAGGCGGCATCCCGCACCGAGGATGCCGGTACCGTGCTCGACGAAATTCAGAGCGCGCCCGACAACCGCATTCCTGAGGAAATTCTGGGCTCAGCCGAATGCGTCGCCGTCGTGCCGTCGCTCCTGAATGGCGGCTTCGTCTTCGGAGGCCGCTACGGCCGCGGCGTCGCCAGTTGCCGCACCGAAAAAGGCTGGAGCGCGCCCGCGTTCTTCATGATCGGCGGTGGCAGTTTCGGCCTCCAGATCGGCGGCCAGGCCTCCGACGTCATCATGCTCATCATGAACAAGAACGGCATGGACAATCTGCTCTCCAGCAAGTTCAAACTAGGTGGCGATGCCAGCGCAGCCGCCGGCCCAGTGGGTCGCCACGCCGCAGCCGACACCGATTGGAAGATGCGCGCCCAGGTCCTCACCTATTCGCGCTCGCGCGGCCTCTTCGCCGGACTCGAACTGAGCGGCGCGGTGATCAAGCAGGACAAAGACAGCACCCGCGAATTCTACGGCCGCATGGTCCCGTTCAAAACGTCGCTCACAGGTGAGATCGACGCTCCCAAAACCGCCTATCCATTCCTCAGCACTCTAGCTAAATGGGCGCAGATCGCGTCAAAGTAAGCGGAAGCAAACGAAGCGGCGGACGAACTCGCCCGCCGCAATCTATTCTCGCGCGGCTGGCAGGCGGAGACCGCCGATCGATCGGCGAAGCCGATCAGGTCGCGGCCATCGTCTCGCGTGAGCCCACCTTGTTTCCCGAACTCATGGCGGCCCTATGGTCCGAAGATCTTCTAGTGCGCATGCGTGCGGCGGACGCCGCCGAAAAGGTCTCGCGAAAGAATCCTGAGTTGTTAGCGTCTCACAAGGCCGAGTTGCTCGGTCTGATGTCCGCGACCGATCAGCAGGAACTGCGCTGGCATTTGGCTGCGATGGTTCCGCGTCTCGCCCTCAATGCAAAAGACCGGCAGCGCGCGGTCGCCTGCCTGAAGGACTATCTGAACGACCGCAGCTCCATCGTGAAAACTTTTGCGCTTAATGGATTGGCCGACCTGGCGCGGAGCGACAGTGCCCTGCTCTCTCCGGTCATCGAACTCCTTCGCCAAGCCGAGCGTACCGGCACGCCTGCGATGAAGGCTCGCAGCCGCAGGCTGCTGCTAAACCTCGAACGCGGATAGTTAGCGTCAGCGCCTGAAGCCGACCAGCCTCCATTTAGGTTCCAATTGTTTTTGCCGGTTCAAGGTTTTCTCCGTGACTCCGTGTCTCCGTGGTGAAAGAAGCAACGTAGATACTCCACACCGCACGCTTCCTTGCGCCGAGACCCCTCCAACCCCTACACTCCGGCCAGTGCGTGAACATCTCGAATATGCGCTCGTCTGGCCCGCCATCAAGCTCATGGGTGCGCTTCCCCGGCCCATCGCCCGCGCCATCGGCATCGCCGTCGGACTAGCCGTCTTCCACCTGCATCGCCGCCTGCGCGACGTCGGCATGCGCAATCTCGAGATGGCCTTTCCCGGCATGTCCGAGGCCGAGCGCCGCCGCATCCTGCGCGGCGAGTACGTCTCCCTCGGCCGCCAACTAGCCGAGGTCTGCCTCTTTCCCCGCTACACGCACGAGAATGTCTCACAAGTGGTCGTCTACGATGGCCTCGAAAACTACAAGAAGGCCGTGGCGCGCGGCAAGGGCGTTCTCTTCCTGACCGGACATCTCGGCGCCTGGGAGATCTCCGCCTTCGCGCACTCTCTCAACGGCCATCCCCTCTCCATCGTGATGCGTCCCCTCGACAATCCCCACATCGATCGGCTCGTTCATCGCTACCGCACCATGCACGGCAATAAAACGGTCAGCAAAGACGATTTCGTCCGCGGCCTTCTCGCCGCCATGCGCGCCGGTGAAAGCGTCGGCATTCTCATGGATACCAACATGACTCCGCCGCAGGGCGTCTTCGTGAACTTCTTCGGTGTTCCCGCCTACACGGCGAGCGGCCTCGCGCGCATAGCCCTCCGCACCGACGCAGCCGTAATTCCCGGCTTTACCGTATGGGAGGAGAAGCTCGGCAAATACGTTTTACGCTTCGATCCTGCGCTGGACCTCGTTCGCACCGGCAATGACGACGCCGACATCGTCGCCAACACCGCCATGTTCACCAGCGTGATCGAAGAGCACATTCGCCGCTATCCCGATCAGTGGCTCTGGCTGCATCGCAGATGGAAAACCCGCCCCGAAGGCGAAGCGCCGCTGTACTAACTCAGGTTGCAGCACAAACAGGTCTGAGTACACATGTTTGACTACTCACGTCTGACTGTTCACATTTAAAACAGCGGGAGATTTGAAGCAGCGGAGATTTGCGGTTGTGGAGGTTTGAAGCAGCGGAGCTTTGGGGTGGCGCAGAGCTTCAGCGCTGCGATAAGAGATTGCATTTTGAGGGCGGCTTTAGCCGCTGAGGTACGGCCCACAACTTTACGTTAGTCAAGCCCCAAACCGACCAGGACCCGACCCGTTTACAGCGCCACTCTCCGGAGGCGACAATGACGAGGCATGAAACAATCCCTCGCCACCCTTGCCGAACGACTCGGCTGCCGCCTGATCGGTGACGGTGCCGTCACAGTCGAGCATCTCTCCAGCCTTAAGTCGGCCGACGCCGCAAGCCTCGTCTTCGTCGATAATGCCAAGCACTTCGAAGCCGCGATCGCCTCCGCTGCCGCAGCTGTGATCGCAGGAAGCTTCGCGGAACAATCCGGACCCGCAACGAAGAGCGGCAAGCCAATCCTGATTTCCCCGCAGCCGCGCCTGGCCTTCGCGCGCGCCGCCCATCTCCTTTGCGATGCCTCCGCCTACGGCCGCAGCATTCATCCCTCCGCCATCGTCGCCGCATCCATCATCGGCGGCAATGTCGACATCGGCCCCCTCGCCGTCATCGGCGAGCAGGTAAAGATTGGCGAAGGCACCACGATCGGCGCAGCTTGTGTCATCGCCGACAGCGTCGAAATCGGCACCGATTGCCGCATCGACCCGAACGTCACCATCTACGCCGGCACCACCATCGGCAACCGCGTCGTCGTCCAGTCGGGAGCGGTCCTCGGCAGCGACGGCTTCGGCTACGTCCGCGATAACGAGACTGGGCGCTACGAACTATTTCCCCAGGTCGGACGCCTCGTCATCGAAGACGATGTCGAGATCGGCGCCAACTCCACCGTCGATCGCGGCGCGCTTGACGAGACTCGCATTCGCCGCGGCACGAAAATCGACAACCTGGTTCACGTCGGCCACAACGTCCAGATCGGTCAAGACGTCGTAATTGCCGCCCAAACCGGCATCTCCGGCAGCTCCATCATCGAAGACAATGTAATCGTCGGCGGCCAGGTCGGAATCGCCGACCACGTCCGCATCGAGGAAGGTGCGATCCTCGGCGCTCAAAGCGGCATCCCAACCAAGAAGGTAATTCGCGGCAAGGGCGTCGTCTTCTGGGGAACGCCAGCTCGTCCCATCGCGGACTATCTTAAGGAATTGGCCTTTCTGTCGAGGGCAGCGAGAAGAAAGTAGCTTCGAGCCGTGAGCTGTGAGCTTGCACCAAGATTGCAAATGCCGCGAGCACCGTCGCACTGATTGCTCGAAGCTCAAAGCTCGTAGCTCAAAGTAAAGATTCAGTACCCTAAACGTATGTCGATAGTAATCATCGGCGGCCACACTCGCAGTGTCGGCAAAACCAGCGTCGTCGCGGGCCTCATCGCTGCCCTGCCCGAGATGCGCTGGACCGCCCTCAAGATCACGCAATACGGACACGGCGTTTGCTCCGCCAACGGCGAGGCTTGCGACTGCGCCAATGGAGATCACTCGTGGGCGGTAACGGAAGAGCGCGATCGCAGCGGGGAGTCGGACACGTCGCGCTTTCTCACCGCGGGAGCCGAACATTCCTGGTGGGTGCGGACCGAGCAGGGACGGCTCGCCGAAGCCATGCCGCGCGTGCGGCAGATCCTGGGCTCGGCGCGCAACGTGATCGTCGAGTCCAACAGCATTCTCCGCTTCGTTAAGCCCGACCTTTATCTCACGGTCCTCGATCCCGCGACGGCCGATTTCAAGTCGTCCGCGCAGGAGTTTCTCGACCGCGCCGACGCGGTTCTATTGCATGGCCATTCCAGCGCGCACGCTGCCTCAAACACAATTGCGCCCGCCTGGAAGCAGGTTTCGCTCAAGCCGGTCGCCCATCGGCCGTCGTTCGCGGTCGATCCTCCCAATTACCTCACCGCTGAAGTTGTGGAGTTCGTCCGCTCGCGGCTGAAAATCGAATAATTCGGCTCGGGTCGCGCCAGGAGCGCATCGTCAATACCGGTCGGCGGTTACCGCAACAATCGCAGCTCCGCCAGAAATTGCGGATCGATATTGCCGCCGCTGATCACCGCAACATTCTTCCGCGTCGCCGGCAGCTCGGTCGAATGAAACATAAACGCCGCCACGCTCACCGCCCCGCTCGGTTCGGCAATCGTCTTTGAGTTCGCGCTCAGCGCCCGCGCCGCCTCGCGAATCTCGTTCTCCTTCACATACACAATGTCATCCACATAAGCGCGAATGTGCGCGAAGTTGATCTCGCCCACGCTCTGCGTCCGCAACCCGTCGGCCAACGTCCGCGACACTTGTTCCGCGGGAAAAGAAACAACGTGCCCCGCCAGAAAACTCGCCCGCGCATCGCCCGCCAGTTCCGGTTCCGCGCCGATCACTTTGACGGCAGGGTTCGTCAGCTTGATCGCCGTCGCAATTCCGCTGATCAACCCGCCGCCGCCCACCGGAGCAATCACCGTCTCGACCTCCGGCATGTCCTCGAGAATCTCCAGCCCCACTGTTCCCTGTCCGGCAATGATCTTTTCGTCGTTATAAGGAGGAACGATCGCGTATCCATGCTCGGCCGCAAGTTGCTCTGCCCGCAGACGCCGCTCCTCGCTGCCCGGTCCGACCGTGACAATCTCCGCGCCCAGCGCCGCCGTCGCCTCCACCTTGTTCTTCGGCGCATTATTCGGCATCACAATTACTGCCTTCACGCCCAGCGCCCGTGCCGCATAAGCCACGCCCTGCGCATGATTGCCACTGGAATACGAAATCACGCCGCGTCCACGCTCGTCGGCACTCAACGATGCAACCTTGTTGTAAGCCCCGCGCAGCTTGAAAGCCCCGATGGGCTGCAAGTTCTCAAGCTTGAGGAAAAGTTTGCGCTTCGCAGGCGCGCCTGTCCACTCCAGCAGCGGAGTGCGGACAGCGACGCCATTCAGAAGAGATTGTGCCGCCCGAATATCTTGCAGGGAGACCATTCTCAGATCTCCAGTATCACCGGCATAATCAGCGGCCTCCGCTGCGTCTGCCGCGAGATATACCTCTTCAAATCCGTGCGGATCTTCTCTTTGATCACACCGTAATCCGCCTTCTCTTCCGCGCTCGAGGCGTCCAGCGTCTCCATCACAATCTCTCGCGCCCGCTCCATCACACCGTTCTCGCCCGGCGCAAACCCGCGCGTTACAATCTCCGCCGCCGATTCCACCCGTCCCGTTAGCTTGTTAATCGCTATGATCGGCATCACAAATCCGTCTTCGCTCAAATGCCGCCGGTCTTTAATCACCAGGTCTTCCACCACATCCGTACGCGAGCCCGAGTCGATGCACACGCGGCCCACATTCACGCGCCCAGCCTTCCGCGCCCCCAGTTCATCGATCTCCAGCACGTCGCCGCTCTCGATCAGCATCACGTTCCCGACCGCGCCCCGCATCGTTCCCGCCAGCTCCGCGTGTAGCTTCAGCTGCCGGTACTCGCCGTGAATCGGAATAAAATACTTCGGCCGCACCAGATTGATGATCAGCTTCAGCTCTTCCTGGCTGGCGTGTCCGCTGACATGCACCGGCGGATACGATCCGTCGTCATAAACCACAAATGCCTCGCGCCGGAAGAGATGATCCACCACCCGGTAAATCGCCTTCTCGTTCCCCGGAATGATGCGCGACGACAGCACCACCGTGTCGCCCTTTTCGATCTTCGCGTGCTTGTGGCTGTCCACCGCCGCGCGCGACAGCGCCGACAGCGGCTCGCCCTGCGTCCCGCTGATCAGCACGCACACCTTCTCCGGCGGATAATTTTTCATCTCGCCCGGATGAATCAGCGTGCCTTCCGGAATCTGAATGTATCCAAGATCCTCGGCAATTTCCGCCGAACTGTTCATCGATCGCCCGATGAAGCAAATCTTCCGCCCATGCTCCCACGCCATCTCGACCGCCAGCTTCATGCGATGAATCGACGACGAGAAACACGAGATAAACAGCCGCCGCTGCGTGCGAACGAAAATTTCCTCGAACTTCCGGTGCACCGCGCGTTCGCTCGGCGTGTATCCCTTGCGCTCAACGTTGGTCGAGTCTTGCAGCAGCGCGAGCACGCCTTGTTTTCCGTACTCGGCAAAGCTGTGCAGATCGAACAGCCGGTTGTCGGTCGGCGTCGGGTCGACCTTGAAATCGCCCGTGTGGATCACCACCCCTAGCGGCGTATGAATCGCCAGGGCCACGCAATCCACCAAACTGTGCGTCACCTGCAGCGGATGGATCGTGAACGGCCCAATCTTGAACCGCTCTCCCGCGCGAATCTCCCGCAAATCCGCATCGTCCAGAAGTTGGTGCTCGTCCAGCTTGTCCTCGACATATGACAGCGTGAACTCCGTCCCCCACACCGGCACATTCAGTTCGCTGAGCACCCACGGCAGTCCGCCAATATGGTCCTCATGTCCATGCGTCAAAATAATCCCGCGCACCCGCGAGCGATTTTCCAGTAGGTAGGAAATGTCGGGGACGACAATGTCGACTCCCAGCAGTTCAGTCTCGGGAAACATCAGGCCGGCATCGACAACAATGATGTCGTCACCCCAGCGGAGGGCCATGCAGTTCATGCCGAATTCGCCCATCCCGCCAAGCGGAACGATATGCAATTTTCCAGTGGGCATCGAAGAAATGATGCTAGCACAGAGTCGACGCCCCGCTCGCCACCGTGTCCCCAGCCCAAACGCCAAAGTCACCGGCTGGTAAACTTAAGCAAACTTGGGGAAGCTGCGAAGACGTTCTAAAAAGCAAGCCGACGAACAAGCAACGGACCAAGGATGAATCCCGAGAGCCCAGAGCCCAGAGCCGACCATGCCCAACGAAGAAAAATCCTGGCTTCGCCGCCGCGCCGAAAGCGCCATCCGCTCCGGCCTCACGCGCGCCTACGAAACCGTCAAGGTCGACCCCGAGCGTTTCCTCTTCCAACTCCGCGGAGCCTATGGCCTGCCCATTCTCACCTTCCACGGCGTCTATTCCGTCGAAATGTCTCGCCTCGATGACGTCGCCGACTCCGTCATCCGCGGCGGCATGAAGCTCGCGGCCGCCGAAGGCGCCGGCCTCGGCCTCGGCGGCATCCTCACCATCATGCCCGACCTCGGCATCCTCAGCGCCATTACCATGCGCACCATTCAAAAGCTCAGCCTCATCTATGGATTCGAAATGAATACCGACGATGAGATCGCCGAACTCTGGATCGCCGCCGCCAGCGCCGCCGGCGTCGACATCAGCCGCGAGCTCCTCGAAAAAGAGGTCGTCAATAAGTTCGTCCCGCAAGTGATTCAGCGCATCGCCGCCCGCGCCAGCACTGAGGTCGTCGAAAAATGGGCCGGACGCCTCATCCCGCTCACCAGCTCCGCCATCGGCAGCGTCCTCAACTACTACTTCGTCCGCGCCTGGGGACGGCGCGCCATGGCCCACTTCCGCAAAAAGCACTGGGAAAAGCGCCAACGGCTGCTGCAAGAACAATCCCGCCTGCCAGCGCCGTCCACAACAAGATTGCCCTAAAGACAACTCTGCAAACTCCGCGCCCAGCTCTGCGTTCTCTGCGGTTAAAGAATTCTGGCGCCGCATAAGTAGAGCGTGTTTCATAAATCGGTTTTGGGTGGGGCACTTCAGCCGTGCCGTTCAGGGCCGATAGAATGTGCGCGCTGAAGCCCGCGCGCTGAGTGTGGGATGCGGGAGGTTCTCGGCTGCAGGGCGCGACTCACCGGAACGGCAAGCCTAGTGATGCAATTGGATGTTATGGCGCACGGCGTCATCGGCAACTACGGTTGCCGAAATGGACGCGTTAACACTTATTGACCACGTTCCATGGGTGCTATGTTTTTCGCCTAGCATACAAACCAAGTGACTTCTCTGAACGGTTATGGCCTCGACGAACCACCTAGCGCCGTAGAGAACCGGAAAGCCGTGCCGTCACCGCTGGCGCCGCCGGTGACGGTTGTCCCGTAGAAGCTTCCATCCGCTCCCTGGACCAGCCCCGCTAAAGGGAAGGAGCCGTCAGCACAGCCCGCTTTTGAGCAGAATGAGTAAAGAGTCGTCAGCGCGGCGGCTGGAGTGATTTCGAAAATGGTGCCATAGCTGGCGAACTCGTTGGTGCCGGTGAAGGTTGTGCCATAGAAGTTTCCGTCGGTGGCCTGGATAAGCCCACCCGTCGGCAGTTCGCCGTCCGCGCAGCCACTCAGAGAGCAGAAACTGTAGAGAGTTGTCAGCTTCCCTTTCGTGGTTATCTTGAAGACGGTCCCGCAGCCAACCTCGTCTCCCAGGTCTTCGCAGAAGTCATTGGCTCCGCCGTATTCAGTGGCACCGTAGAAATTCCCATCTGTTGCCTGAATAAGCCCGGCATGAGGGGCAGCGCCGTCCACGCAGCCGCTCTTGGAACAAAAATTATAGAGTGTACTCAGCTTGCCAGCGCCAGTGATTTTGAAGATGGTCCCAAAGCTGCCGATCGCGTCGGTACCAGTGAAGGTGGTGCCGTAGAACTTCTTATCCTTTCCCTGGATAAGCGCGCCGGTTGGCAGTTCGCCATCCGAGCAGTCACTCTTGGAACAAAAGCTGTAAAGAGTCGTCAGCTTGCCTTTCTTGGTTATTTTGAAAACGGTCCCACATCCAGCCGCTCCGCACATGTCGTTAGCACCGCCATATTCCGTCGTGCCATAGAAGTTCCCGTTGGCGGCTTGTATCAATCCCGCGACCGGGTTGGCCCCGTCCGTACAGCCCGATTTGGCGCAGAAGTTGTAGAGCGTGGTCAAACCTACCCCTGGGACGTACTTGAATATCGTCCCGTAGCCGTTGGCTCCGCCCGATTGGGTTGTCCCGTAGAAGTTGCCGTCGGTGCCCAACACGAGGCCACCGTAAGGGGACTTACCATCCGCGCAGTTCGCTTTGGCGCAGAAGCTGTAGACCAAAGTCAGGGTGCCCGGGGCGGCCATGAAGATGGCACCACCACCATTGGCCCCGCCCGCGGAGGTCGTACCATAGAAGTTTCCGTCGTGGCCCTGGATGAGAGCTCCATATTCCGGATTTGCGCCGTCCGCGCCGTTGAAGCTCGCGGTAGACAGGGTCTGACCATGTAAGGAAACCGCCGCTGCGGTAAAGAGCAAAAAGACGATGCCACAAGTGCGCAAAGCGGCAAACAGCCTGCGGGCCATTGGTATCTTCATTTGGACCTCCCCGGGGAAGCGAGGATCAGTGACTGCCGGAGTCCCGGGAAAGAGAACTGCTGGAGCTGAAACAGACACAACGCGCTCCATGCAATCACGTCCTGCTCCTCGATGCTGCCAATGGGCCGCCCGCGTGTCAACGGGACGGGAGAAATATCATATGAAGTTGATATGAAATTGCATCGGTCCTCGAGGATGGTCCGCAGCTCAGTTGTGCGCAGGGTTAGAAACCTGATCACCCACGGGTACGAATTCCGTCTTGCATCCCACTAAGCAACGCACTTTTTGAAACGCGAGCTGCTCTTCATCGGTAAAAGCATGCGCATTTCTCCCATTTTGGAAGAAACGAGCGTGGGCGCTGCGAAACTCCTCGCCGGCGTAAGCATTAATCAGCTGGAGGTCCTTGTCAAATTCATACCACACGGGGCAGCCCATTGGGACCATGCATTCCCGCACCGTAAGCCGGATGCTGCCGTGTTCGACCGACGGATTCGTGGCTTGGTTATAGGGAAACATCGCCTGGTTCAAATCGCTGCGCGGAAACAATAGGCGCAATCTTTCGTGAGCAGCCTTCATTCCGTGGATCTGAAACTCGGGCCGTACCTCCGTGGAAGCGCCGGACACATGGTCAGGATCAAGTACGACCAAGGTAGCTTGATGATATCCATTGTTGATTCCGGCGGCGACAATCTCCTCCTTGCCATCGCCGTCCAGGTCCGCCAGGAACAGCGAGTCGAGTCGTCCGGAATGCCAGTATTCGGCGCTCGTTCGGCCGCTCGAATCAAGCACGGCAATCTGATTTTGCCACCACGTGTCGTGCCCACTGGAAACGACGATTCTTGGAGGGCGCTCGCTCGAGGGCTTTAGAATGCCAAGCGCAAAAGTCTTGAATGTCGCCGGACTCCCACTCAGCTCCGGCAACTCTCGGCCGGGAGTCCAGCGCCATTTCTCCTCGCCGCGATCGGAGTAGCAGATCAGCGTCGAGGAGTGTTGTGGGTTCGCCGCCGAGGAATAAGCAAAGAGAACACTGGTATGGCCTTTTCCCTCCAGATCTCCGAACCAGATACGCGAGGCCAACCCCTGCGCGTAGTACCAATCGGGCCCGAATCCGTCAGGAAAGCTCTTGCTCCAAAGCTCCTTTCCATCCGAACCGATAACGCGAAGGAGCGTGCCATCGAGCCGCCCGAACTGAGGCCGAGCCGGCGCGGCGAGTGCGCGGAAGGAGAGATAAGCGGCGATGGCAAACGCAGCGCAGAGCGCCACCATTACTGCGGCGGTCTTCATGCTTCTGAGTGGCCGCCCTCGCGAAGCAGTTGAGTAGTCCTGAGCCCCTGTGCGATGCTCCGCCACGATCCAACGTTTTTCCTGGTTGCTATCGGCGGTGGTCGCCGAACGATCCGGAAGGCTAATTATGATGGGATCAGTCTTGCCTTCCTTATCATAGTAAGAGTCGAGCGCGTGCCGTAGCCGATTCATCTCAGTGGCTACGTCAGAAGCTCGTTTTGTCCTGGTTTCCCCTGGCCAGAGTTCCCCGATCACCAGTTCGGGCGTCAGGGCGGCTTGCGAATCCATGCTTCTAAACAGAACTTCCAGCAGCTTACGAAGTTGGATTTTGCGCGCGAAGGTCTGGCTGTGCACGATTCTGTCGATTTGGTTGCTGAGGTCGGTCGGCTCCATGTGGCTCAGCGTTGAAGAAACAGTGCGATGGCAGGGATGATAGCACACGCCGCGCGATACTGCGGATCTTCAGCGCAACCACTCCTCCAACTCCACCCGGCGCTCCGTCTTCTCATCGCGATACTTCACAATCACCGGCGTATACAGTGACAAACTCCATTCCACTCCCTTGCCCTTAGTAACTGCTCGCGACCCCGGCACGACCACGGCGTCCTCCGGAACCTCAAGCGGACGGTCGGCATTCGCGCGATAAACCTCGCCGCGCACCAGATCATAAAGCGGAGTCGAGCGCGTAAGAATCGTTCCCGACCCCAGCACCGCTCGCGCCCGCACCAGAGTGCCTTCGTAGATGCCGCAATTGCCGCCCACCAGCACATCGTCTTCAATCACCACCGGCGCAGCATTCACCGGTTCCAGAACGCCGCCCACCTGCGCCGCCGCGCTCAGGTGAACACGCTTCCCAATCTGCGCGCACGAGCCGACCAGCGCATGGGAGTCGATCATCGTGCCCTCGTCAACATAAGCCCCGACATTGATAAACATCGGCGGCATGCAGATCACCGAACGCGCAACATAGGCCCCTTCGCGAATCGACGACCCGCCCGGCACCAGCCGCACCCGATCCGCCAGCCCAATCCGCCGAGCCGGGAACGTATCCTTGTCGACAAAATTAAAAACCTCCCCGTCCGACATCTCCTTCAACTCACCCAGCCGAAAGCCAAGCAGGATGCCTTGTTTCACCCATGCATTCGCCACCCAGTAAGACGAGCCGTCAGGGTCGGCAACTTTTTCAGCCGCCCGAATCTCGCCGCAAGTAAGCCGCTCGCGAAAGTCAGCGAACACGCGCCTCGCTGCTGCCGCATCGCCAACATGAGAGGCCGCGTACAGTCCTTCAACAGCCGACTTCAATTGCAGGATTGCATTGGACATAAAAGAATTAGAGCAGGCCCAACTGGATCGATCGCGGCTCGTCCACACCGTATCACCCTTGTCATCCCGAGCGAAGAGAGGGATCTGTAGTCAGACGCCCGCGCCGCGAAGCAAGGGTGGTCCAAACACATTTGCACCGAATCGGAAAAGCTAGTAGCTAGTAGCTCGCAGCTCGCAGCTGCCTCACGCCACGCACTTACACTCGCTGCGAATCAAAACTCCCGGCAGCGAATGCGTCGCCTCCCGAGCCTCCGCCGGGTTCGTAAACGGCCCATGCCACTTCGAGTGATTCGGATCGTGTCCCGACGGCCGCCCCTTACCCGAACTGCATTGCCCGCAGGACGCGCGATGCAAAATGACTTTATGCGGCCCCGCCGCCCAGCTTTCGTAAACATAAAATTCGCTCGGTCCGGCAGCCTTCGCCGCGGGCGCAAGCAGTCCAACGTCGGTCGCGATCTTCTGCAACTTCGAGCGCGTGTCCCGCCGCATGGGAAGCATCGGGAGACGATATATCTCCTGAATCTTTCCCATCATCGCCAGCACTGCCTTCACCGGCATCGGATTCGACTCGATAAAATTCGCCTGCATCAGCGGCAGATATTTCCGGTGCAGCGCCCGCGCCGTCGGCCAATCGCCGTTGAGCGCAGCCCGTGTCATCTCCGCCATCTCCCGCGGAATTTCGTTCGACGCCACCGAAATAACACCGACGCCGCCCAGCGCAATCAGCGGCAGCATGATCGCATCGTCACCCGAGAAGACAAGAAAACTTTCCGGCACGAGGTTCAAGACCTCGGAGATCTGCGTGATATTGCCGCTCGCTTCCTTCACGCCCGCAATGTTCGGGACCTCGCTCAACCGGGCCAAAGTTGCCGGCTCAAGGTTCGCGGCAGTTCGTCCCGGCACGTTGTAAAGGATCAGCGGCTTGTCGACCGCCTCGGCGATCGCGCGGAAGTGGCGATACTGCCCTTCCTGCGTCGGCTTGTTGTAATAAGGCGAAGCCGTGAGAATGCCATTGACGCCCGGCCGCGAAGCCACTTCTTTCGCTTTCGCGACCGCGTCGCTGGTAGAGTTCGACGTCGCTCCCGCCACAATCGGCACGCGCCCCGCCACGACCTCAATCGTCGTGTCGATCACGCGCAGCCACTCGTCGTGCCCGAGCGTCGGCGTTTCGCCCGTCGTGCCGCAAGGAATTAAGAAATCGATGCCCGACTCGACCTGCCACTCGACCAGGCTGCGCAGCGCAGACTCATCCACTGCGCCGTCGGGGGTGAACGGCGTAACCAGTGCAGTACCACAACCTCGGAGTTGCATGATCCTAAGGATAACGCGAACTCTGAAAGGTGTCAGGTGCGATGGGTAGCAAGCAAGGTATCAGACATAACAATCGCGTTGCCCGGCAAACTTTTGTCCGCAGCCAAGCGAAATTCATCGGCCGCTCGAGGACTGCTGCCCTCCAGTCGGGCGCGCCATGTCGCGCTTCATCTGATGGAGCGCGGTGTTCTCGGCTTGCGTCCGGCTGTAGCCGAGAGCCATCAGAGTAGCGACGCGCCGCTCGAACTTGTCCAGCACCGAGTGCCGGGCCCTCGCCGGCACAGCCTCGCCAAAGCCGCGCCGCTCGCCGCGTTCCATGCGGCGGGCACGTTCCTCCATCTGGTCGCGAATGCCAACGTAGAGCATCGTGGCCGGCACGATGAGCAGGACCGCGGCGCCGAAGGCCACGACCGTGTCAAACCAGTGGTCCACGGCAACCGCGAAGAGGTCGCGAAGGAGGTGAAGCAGGTGAACATCGATGGCAAGCCAGGTCAAGGCGGCGATGAGTAGGGCGGCGCTGAGGGTGCAGTCGCGGCTCGGCTGGCGCCGGCAGAGCAGGAGGGCGATCGCGACGAGGAGGAAGACGGCTAGCATGCGACCTGCTTCAGCTAATCCTTTAATTATCTTAGCACTGGCCGAATCGGGGCCCGCACCGGAAACATTTTGGAGAAATGTTCCCTAGGGAACATTGTTGACACTATCGTACGTATCGATATGTACGTAACATCGCGCTAGGTACCGGAGAATAAGAGGGTTGCCGGGATTTGCTTCGCTCGAGAAAATCCCGTTTCCCCGACTCTCAAAGCCTCCACGCCCCAACAGCGCTTTCGCGCTCCCTACAGTTCGCGCCAGACCTTGCGGAAGTCGTAGACGCCCGTTTTGCCTACCAGCCACTCGGCGGCACGGATGGCGCCTTCGGCGAAGCCACGGCGGGATTTAGCATCGTGGCAGAGATAGATGCGGTCGGCGGGAGAATTGAAGACGAGTTCGTGCATGCCGACGGCGTCGCCCTCGCGGAAAGAGACGATTTCGAGTTCGTGCGTAGTAGCCTCGCGGATAACCTTCTGCATGGTCATGGCGGTGCCGGAGGGGGCGTCTTTTTTGTGGACGTGATGGCGCTCGAAAATCTGACCGGAGTAGTCGAAGTTCATGGCAGCCGCGGCGGTCTGGACGATCTCAAAGAAGAGGTTGACGCCGATAGAAAAATTCGAGCCGTAGAGGAGTCCGGAGCCGGCAGCCTGTGCCTGTTCGCGGAGGCGCGGAAGGTGGTCATACCAGCCGGTGGTGCCGATGACGATACACTTGCGGGCGCGAATGCAGGCCTCGGCGTTGGCGACGACCGCGCTCGGGTTCGTGAAGTCGATGACGGCGCTGAAGGGGGCGAGAAAATCCGGGGTCAGCGCCTGGCAGTTCGCGTTTTCGGTGGCGCCCAGAGTCTGAACGTGGTGACGGCGCTCGCGGGCTACGTCGGCGACCTGGGAGCCGGTTTTGCCTCGGCCTAGAATCAGCAGTTGCATAACGAATTTTAGCTTAGGCGGCCGGCGCTTAGGTGTACATGGCGATGATGCGTTCGATGGCGCGACGGCAAACAGCACAGAACTTGTCGTAGCGCGTAAACATGATGCAATCGACTTCGGGACGGTAATAGCCTTTGGCCTCGTAGTTGGCGCCTTCGAAGGCTCCGACCTTGCCGTAGTATTTTTCGCCGCGGAACATGGCTTCTTCGTGATCGCGCTCTTTGCGGAAGAGCTCCTCCATCTCCGACTCGGGACGGCCTTCGGCGCGCAACTGGCGGCGCTGTTTTTGAATCTCGGACTCGTAGTTTTCAAAGTCTGCTTTGTTCCACGGAGTGGGTAGAGGCGTGCCCGGCTCGACCAGGTCTTTCCACTTCAAAGTTGCAGGATCGAGGAGCGCGGTGACGTTCGGCTCCCAGGGCTCGGTGCGCTTCTGGTCGGATAGATAGGAGACGTCGGAGGTGTAGTACTCGTCGGCGAGTCCAGCGAAGTGGTGGCCGAACTCGTGCACGCCGACGTAGCCGGACCAGGCGTTGTCGATGGCAACGGTGGCGTATTGGTTGAAGATTCCGCCGCCGCCATAGGTTTTGCCGTTGACGAGAATCTCAACGAATTCATAGGGCGCGAAGGAAGCGACATCGCGCAGCGTGCGATTCTCCATGGTGAGAACGTAGCGCTCGCTGTCGAACGAGTCGTAGGCGGCACCGAGCGGCGAGCGATGGTAAATGCCGCTGGATGGGCGCGAGACACCAGACTCTTCCGCGGCGGGGCAGAGCCCCCAGACGTTGAAGTCACTCTTGTGGTCTTTGAAGGGCGAGGTATCGAAGAGCTTATCCATGAAACGGCGCGCGTCTTTCTCGAACTTGGCGCGCTCCGCGGCGGTGTAGCCGTCGCCGAGGACGAGCAGATCGACCTTATTCGCGGGGTCACCCATCTTTTGGAAGGCGATTAACGCGCCTGGAGATGGCGGGCGCGAGCGATCGACGAATTTGTCTTTCGGATCGACCGTGGTCTTCCAGACTTCGTGAAAGCCACCAACCATCGGGTCTTTCTGGTTGCGCTCTTTGATGACAACTTCGACCCGAGCGCTGGGCGCGGGGAAGCGGAGCGACTCAGAGAAGCTGCGGTTGGCGTGCTGGGCCTCGTCGGTATCGCGCCACTCTCCGAAGACGGAGTTGAAGCCGCGGGAGTAGAGGAGCTTGCCGGTGGATAGCTCGCGGACTTCGAAGATGAAATTGCCGAGCTGGCTCTCGTCGATGGCCTTGGCGGGATTGCCGGGCCACTCCAGCGGCTCGAGCACGGTGCGGTCGAGGGTAAACCACTCTTCGTGAGAGTTGCCGGCGTGGTAGTAGTCGATACGCATGGTGCGCGGCGCGGCGACGGCGAAGGCAGAGAGAAGCAGGAAAGAAAGCAGCGCGGTAAGAGTTCGTTGCATGCCCGAAATTGTACGCCAGCGGGGGCGACCGGCAACGCAATCAGGACCGTTAGCCTTTCTTCGCTCGCGCCGCCTTGATGATCCCGTCAATCTGGCGCATGGTAAGGCGGTTCGTTCCATTGCGCTTCGACTCTTCTCCAATGGCGTCGAGCGCCGCGAGCAAGCCCGAGTCGGCGCGGCCTGTGGTAAGCGTCAATTTTGCTTTGCCGGAAAGTTTTTTCTTACGAACCTTGTTCAACGTTGACCGCCTTGTCATTCTCGAAGGTTACCGTCACAGGCTTGCCGGCATTTGGGTATTGCAGCGTGCGCGAACCGTAGTCGCCGGAGGTTTGCGGAACGCCCATGCCTAACGCGAAGCTGGTCTGGAGCTCGTTCATACCCTTCTCGACGCGATGATCGTCGATCGCCTTCCAGACTTCGGCGGGCCAATGTTTGTAGAGCTGGCGCGGGTCTTCGATGAAGAAGACGTCGCTGGCGTAGAACTTGAAGTCGCCATCTTTTTCGGCGCCGACGGGCACAGCGTAGGTTTTGCCGTCGAGGCGAAACACGGCCATGATCTGCTTTGTTCCGGGCGTGCGCGGGGTGGCTTCAGTAACTACGTCGCTGATGTCGAGTTTCTGGAGCGGAGCGAGCGTGCCCGAGTCGTGCGCGAAATCGGCCTTGTGTGTCGCCATGTTATAGGGATAGTAAGTATTCGAGTAACCGATCTTGACCCAGACGGGCTGCTGGGTAAGCTCTTTGGCCGACTTCAAATCGTAGGCGTGAAGTTTTTTGGGAGTGACGTAGTAGTCGGCCTTGAGCGGAGCGTCGACATTTGGCTTGGATGCTTCCTGGCGCGACTGGTGGCGATCGTAGACGACGTAGGCGGCGCGGCCGCCGGCAATGACGATGGCGAGGAGTAGAACGATCTGGAGCTTTTGCCGCGCGTCGGCATCCATCTCTGAGTAAGTCCTTTCCGCAGTCTTAATCTGTCTCTAGTTCTCGGGTTCTCTGGTTTTCTGGTTTGGCTATCCCCGCTCGCGCCCTTCACGCACCGCCGCAATCAGGTCGTCCGTGGAGATTCCAACTTTGACGCCTTTCACGTCGAGAGGCGAGGCCTTGGACTTTCGGGCGGGCAGGATTCGGAAGACGGCACCATCGCGGCGACGAATCTCAACCGCTCCATCGCGCTCCGCTTCCTCGAGCACGGTGGCAAAGTTTCCCCGCGCTTGCGAGTAGGTATAGGATTTCATCGCTCATGCACCTCCAGTACATTCAGTTTCAGTTCGCGCGCACGCGCTTTTAAACCCGCGTCCAGAGTGAGGAGCATTTCGACCCCGTGATCCGATAAACTACCTTAGTATGCCATTAACCGAAGACGATGTTCGCAACGCCTTGCGGCAGTGTTACGACCCGGAGATTCCGGTCAACATTGTCGATCTTGGATTGATTTATGACATTCGCTTTGCCGCCGCGCCCGACGATATGCAGGACGTGACTGTAGATATGACGCTGACCGCCCAAGGTTGCCCGGAGCATGTGAATATCAGCGCGCAGGTGAAAGCGCGGGTGGAGCAGTTGCCGGGCGTGCGCAACACGCAGGTCAATGTGGTGTGGAGTCCGCCATGGACGCCGGAACGGCTGAGTCCGGATGCGCGAAAGCAGTTGGGGATCGATGGCTAGTTGCCAGCGGCTCGTTGCTAATACTCGCCCAATTCTTCGAAGGCGTGGGACGCGCCTTTTTCCGCCAGTTCACCGATTTTGTTGCCGACGCGGATACTGAGGTCAAGGAAGCGGGTTCCCTTTTCCACATAGCTGGGCAGCTCTTCGCGGATGCGTTCGAACTTGTCGGGATACTCGGAGGCGAGCACGGCCAGGCTGACGCCTCCCGCCAGCAACGCCGCCGGACGGCGCCCTTTCAACAGCAGGATTGCCGCCGCTCCAACCGAGATTGCGATTGCAGCCTGTTTCCAGTTCGTCATGTTGTCTCCTCCGCAGCAGCATTCGGACATGCGGGGTCCCGCATCGGCCCGAGTGGATTGTAAATCACCCGGCTTTGATGCTTTATACTGCCGCGTTCGCTGTCTGCGCTTTCCAGAAAACACGCCCATCCAGAAAAGAGGCTTCATGCTCCGACTCCGCCGAACCCACTCGTTGGTTGCCTTCATCGTCATTGCCATCGCTGCGGCCATTGCGCCCGCGCAAACTAAGCCACGGGCGCGGGACCTGGGCGTGCCGTTCGATGGCACTCCGGGAGCGAATAACGCCATCACCGACGTGAAGGGCGTCGAGGTCGGGCACACCACGCTGATTCGCGGCGAGGGCAAGCTCAAGGTTGGCGAGGGTCCCGTGCGCACCGGGGTGACGGCGGTTTTGCCGCGCGGCCGGAGTTCGACCGACGCGGTGTTCGGAGCGTGGTTCACGCTCAACGGCAATGGCGAGATGACGGGTACGACATGGCTGGAGGACTCCGGGATTCTCGACGGCCCTGTGATGATCACGAACACGCACAGCGTGGGCGTGGTGCGCGACGCGGTCATTGCGTGGAAGGTGAAGCGCGGCGGCCCGGATATGGAGGGCTACTGGTGGTCGCTGCCGGTGGTGGCGGAGACCTGGGACGGCTGGCTGAATGACATCAACGGATTTCATGTGAAGCCGGAAGACGCTTTTCACGCGCTCGATTCGGCGCACGCGGGGCCGGTCGAAGAAGGCAACGTGGGCGGCGGGACGGGCATGGTGTGCAACGAATTCAAGGGCGGGATCGGGACATCGTCGCGCGTGCTGGACGCGAAAGACGGCGGCTACACAGTGGGCGTGCTGGTGCAGTGCAATTACGGACGGCGACCGGAGCTGCGCATTGCGGGCGTACCGGTCGGAAAAGAAATTCCAGAGCATCCCGCATATGAGGACGAGACGAGTTCGCTGCGGCCGGCGCCGGGGCTGGATACGGGATCGATCATCATTGTGATCGCCACCGATGCGCCGCTGATTCCGACGCAGTTAAAGCGCGTGGCGCGGCGGGCAGCGCTTGGACTCGGGCGCGACGGCAGTTATTCGGGGGATGGATCGGGAGATATTTTTGTGGCGTTCTCAACGGCGAATACCGGCGTGGCTAGTCCGAAAGGAATTCACGAGGTGAAGATGCTGCCGAATGACAGCCTCGATCCGATTTTCCTGGCCACGGTGCGGGCGACGGAAGAGGCGGTGGTCAATGCCATGGTCGCGGCCGATACGATGACGGGAATTGACGGGCATACGGCGATTGGGCTGCCGCATGAGCGGTTGCGCGAGGTGCTTCGAAAATACAATCGTCTGACGAAGTGATCGCCTTCGAGATCGGTAACGCAAAGGTGATGGGCGTCACTGCCATTTGCCACTAATATGGAAGAATCGAGCAGGGATGGCAGACTCATGCGGACTTATAAAGCGGTAATTGCGGGCGCCGGACCGGCTGGACTGACTGCGGCCTATCAACTGGCGAAGCAGGGAGCGCCGGTGGTGGTGCTCGAGGCCGACCCGGAATACGTCGGCGGAATTTCCCGGACGGTCCAATACAAGGGCTTTCGCTTCGACATCGGCGGGCATCGTTTTTTCTCGAAGGCGCGCGAGGTTGAAGATCTTTGGACTGAAATTGGCGGGCGCGATCTGCTTGATCGCCCGCGCTCGTCGCGCATTTATTATCGGGGGCAGTTCTACACCTATCCGCTGAAGCCGTTTGAGGCGCTGTCGAAGCTGGGAATCTTCGAGTCAATCCGCTGCATGAGCTCGTTCGCCAAGGCGAAGCTCAGTCCGACCGAGAATCCGAAAACGTTTCAGGATTGGGTGGTGAACCAGTTCGGGCAGCGGCTCTTTTCGATCTTCTTCAAGACCTACACCGAAAAGGTTTGGGGGATGAAGTGTACGGAAATTTCCGCTGATTGGGCGGCGCAGCGCATCAAGGGCCTCTCGCTGGGCTCGGCGGTGAAGCACGCGATTCTGCCGCAGCGGAAGCCGAAAGATCGCGCGCAGGTAGTAAAGACTCTGATTGACACGTTCCGCTATCCGCGGCTCGGGCCGGGCATGATGTGGGAATCGTGTGCGGAAAAAACGCGCGCACTCGGCGGCGAGGTTCTGCTCGGCCGCGCCGTGGTTGGATGCCGTTTCGATTCGGCGCGCGCTGCCTGGGTGGTAACGACTCGCGATAAGGATGGCCGGACGGAGGAATTCCGCGGGGAGCACCTGATCTCGTCGATGCCCATGCGCGAACTGGTGGAGCAGATCTCACCGGAGCTTTCCCACGACGTTCAGCGCGCGGGCGCTGCCCTGCGCTATCGCGACTTCCTGACCGTGGGCCTGATCGTGCACGATCAGGGCCGCTTCAACGACAACTGGATTTACATTCACGATCCGGCGGTGCAGGTTGGGCGGGTGCAGAATTATAAGTCGTGGTCGCCGGAGATGGTGCCCGATCCCGCTTACTCTTCCTACGGCCTGGAATATTTTTGCTTTGAGGGCGACGGCCTGTGGAATTCGCCGGATGAGACGCTGATCGCGTTGGCGAAAAAAGAAATTGAGCAGATCAATCTGGCCAGCGCGGCGAGCATCGTCGACGGCGTTGTCATCCGGCAGAAGAAGGCGTATCCGGTCTACGACGACACTTACCAGCAGCATGTCGATAGGATTCGGACCGCGCTTGAGGCGCAGTTTCCTACGTTGCACCTGGTCGGCCGCAACGGCATGCACAAGTACAACAATCAGGACCATGCGATGATGACGGCCATGCTGACGGCGAAGAATATTCTCGCGGGCAATCGCGAGTACGATGTGTGGGCCGTAAACCAGGACGCCGAGTATCACGAATCGGGAGAGGCGGGCGCCGAGCGAGGCAAAGAGCTGCACGCCGAGCGCGTGCCGGCGGCGGTGTAAGCCGGCAATCCGAGCGTAAGGCGGCGGGCGCCGCCGGAACACTGCCAACCGGCATCTGCGACGCCGCCGCGTGAATTACCGAATCGCGCGGCCTTCCTGTATTCTCAAGAGAATGCCACAGGACTTTAAAGAGCGGCTGCAACACGCGCCTGTGCTCTGTGATGGAGCCATGGGGACGCTGCTCTATGCCAAGGGAATCTTCATCAATCGCTGTTATGACGAGCTGAACGTCTCGCAGCCGGACTTGATTCGCGGCATTCACCACGACTATCTCCATGCCGGCGCGGAGATCATTGAGACCAACACCTTCGGCGGAAACAGCTTCCGGCTGGGGCGGCACAGCCTGGCGGACCGCGTGCACTTGATCAATTACGCCGGCGCGCGGCTGGCGCGCGAGGCGGCAAAGAGCTTTGACGCGTGGGTAGCGGGCTCGGTCGGCCCGCTCGGCATTCGCATCGAGCCGCTGGGCAAGACTTCATTCGAAGAGGCACGAGCTTCGTTTCGCGAGCAGATTGCGGCGCTGGTCGAGGGTGGCGTCGACCTGATCATGCTCGAGACCTTCGGCTATCTGGAGGAAATCCATCAGGCGATTCAAGCCTGCCGTGATGTGGACAAGAATATTCCGATCGTTGCCCACGTCACGATCGACGAAGACGGCAACTGCCTGGACGGTTCGGATCCGGAGACGTTTGGCGCGCGGTTGACCGAGTGGAACGTGGACGTGGCCGGACTCAATTGCAGCGTTGGACCCGTCGCCATGCTGGACGCGATTGAGCGGCTCCGCGCCGTCACTTCCCTGCCCCTGGCGGCGCAACCCAATGCCGGCATGCCGCGGTCGGTGGAGGGACGCAACATCTACCTCTGCTCGCCCGAGTACATGGCGAGCTACGCCCGCAAATTTATTACCGCTGGAGTGCAATTAGTTGGCGGATGCTGCGGTACCACCCCGGATCATATCCGCGCCATGAAGTCGTCTTTGCGCGCGGGCGCGGCGCGGGAGAACAAGCCGGTTTCCGAGAGTGTGCATTCCTCCGTCCCCGGTCACACGACGGCCAGCGTGCCTTTGGCCCAGCGTTCAACGCTGGGAGCCAAGATCGCCTCGGGCGAATTCGTCACCATGGTTGAGATTGTGCCGCCCAAGGGCATCGACATCCGGAAAGAAATTGAAGGCGCAAAGTTCGTCAAGTCGGTTGGCGTCGATGCCATTAACATTCCCGATAGCCCACGCGCCTCGGCGCGCATGAGCAACCAGGCGCTGTCGCTCTTGATGCAGCAGACGGTGGGAATCGAGGCGGTGCTGCATTACACCTGCCGCGACCGCAACGTGCTCGGCATTCAGTCAGACCTGCTGGGCGCGGCGGCAACCGGCATCAACAACCTGCTGTGTATTACGGGCGATCCGCCGAAGATGGGAAATTATCCCGACGCAACGGCGGTCTTCGATGTCGATTCGATCGGCCTGGTGAACATCGTTCACGCTCTGAATCGCGGACTTGACCTCGGCGGCAATTCGCTGGGCGCGGGCACGAGCTTCGTCATCGGCGTGGGCGCAAACCCGGGGCTCTCCGATCTCGATGAAGAGGTTCGGCGCTTTGAATACAAGGTGCAGGCTGGCGCGGAGTATGCCATCACGCAGCCGGTTTTCGACCTGCGGCTGCTGGAGACTTTCCTTCAGCGCATCGAGCATTGCCGGATTCCGGTGATTGCCGGCATCTGGCCGCTGACCAGCGTGCGCAATGCCGAATTCATGAAGAATGAGCTGCGGGTTTCGGTGCCTGATGAAATTCTCAACCGGATGGCAAAGGCCAGCACCCCCGACGCCGCCCGCGAAGAGGGTGTGGCCATCGCGCGCGAGATGTTGCACGCAGTTCGCGACCGCGTGCAGGGAGCCCAAATCAGCGCGCCGCTGGGCCGCTATGCCTCGGCGATTGACGTTTTAGAGGCTCTGGGATCAAATCGGCCCGCTTCGGTGTAGTCTTTTGCAACACGGAAGATTGTCCAGTTTGTTTTGGCATCGACGGTGCCCGATTTATTACAAATTTCACAATATTGTCTGGACATCCTCCGCGGAAAACGGCATTACAATAGAGACAGGAGCAATTGGATTGGCGAAGTTTGAAGAGTGCCTTGAACGGTTAGAGAAGATCGTCCTGGAACTGGAAAAAGGTGAAGTTCCACTGGAGAAATCTCTGACTCTCTTCGAAGAGGGCATGCAGCTTTCCGCGTCCTGCCGGAAACAACTGGAGGAAGCGGAAGGAAAAGTTGAGATTCTGCTCAAGCAGAACGGAAAACTCCAAACGGAACCTTTCGAGCCCCCGACCGAGAAGGCGTTGCGCAGGTAACGCTGTTCGCGCTCGGAATCAGTAACGCCCGCCGCGATTGTCGTGACGGGCACGGACCACCGCAAAACAGCGGTCAAGTCAGGGGGACCCTATGGAAACGAGCAGCTTGGTTATCTACCACAGTGACCCCAGAAAAGCGCAAGCCCTGGCGGTCAGTCTTTCCAAACATTTTGAACCTGTAAAACTGGTGAGGAAGTACGAGGAGGTGTCGCCAGCCATCCTCCGGCTGCATGCCGAGGTGCTGGTGCTGGATCTGGAGACCTCGCAGGCGGACGCGGTTCGGCGTCTGCATCGCGAGTTCCCGTCGCTCTGCATCGTGGCCACGCATCGACTGGCCGATGACGGCGTGTGGACGGAAGCAATGACGCAAGGCGCGTCCGATGTCTGCGAGCCGCGCAACGAGCAGGTTGTCGAGTCGGTTATGCGCGAGCGGCGGAATTTCGCCGCAGCCGCGGCCTGAAGTTGGATTTTTCTTAGGGGGACGTCCGTGCGGGCGTCCCTCTTTTGCTGCGCGCGAATTGTTATACTTCGGGCGATGCTGAAACAGATTCTCGACCAGGGACGCGCCACGGCAGATGCCGCGCTGGAACAGCTTTTGCCTCCGGCCACCCAACATCCAACCTCCATTCATCAGGCGATGCGGCACAGCGTTTTTGCCGGCGGCAAGCGCCTGCGCCCGATCCTCTGCATGGAAGCGGGCCGGATGATCACCGTTGCGTGCCTGGCGCGCGAATCGGCTGCCGCATCCGTCGCCAGCAGTCCTTGCTATGCCTCGGAAGCCTTCGCCGATATCGCTCCCCTGCCCGCGGGTATTGAAAATCTGGGCGCCGCGCTGGAAATGCTGCACACCTATTCGCTCATCCACGACGATCTGCCCGCCCTCGATAATGACGACCTGCGCCGCGGACGCCCTACCTGCCACAAAGCTTTCGGCGAGGCCATCGCCATTCTCGCAGGCGACGCTCTCCAAACGCAGGCCTATGAAGTGCTCGCACAACTGCGTTGTCCGGCCGAAGCCCGCGTCTCCATCATCCGCGAGATCGCCCACGGCACGGGCACGATCGATGGCATGATCGGTGGGCAAGTCGTCGACCTCGAAGCCGAGCATAAGAAGCCGGATCTGGCCACGCTCGAATACATTCACCGCTCCAAAACTGCGGCGCTGATCACGGCTAGCGTCGTCAGCGGAGGAATCTACGCCGGGGCCGATCTCGCCGACACCGAACGGCTGCGCATCTACGGGCAGTCGATTGGACTGGCGTTTCAGATCGTCGACGACGTACTCGACGTCACCCAAACCTCCGAGCAACTTGGCAAGACCGCGGGCAAAGACACGGCAGCGGAAAAGGCGACTTATCCCGCGCTGTTTGGGATTGAAGAGTCGCTGCGCCGGGCCGATGCGCTGGTCGAGCGCGCTTGCCAGCAGCTGGCGAAATTTGGCGAGCGGGCTGACACACTGAAGGAACTGGCGCGCTATCTCGTGGCGCGCAAGAACTGAGCCCGGACTGTCTGCGGCGATTGCGGCATCCATTCCCATCGGCGCTATAATGTTCGCGAATTTCGGGCCCTCCTATGAGCGACAACAATTCCAAGAAAACCGACTGCAACAAAACCGACAAAGACCTCGGGATGCACTGCCCCATCTCGCGCCGCGACTTCCTCAATGGAGTGGCGCTCACCATCGGCAGCACCATGCTGCCGCATTCGGCGCTCGCGCTCGACGGCGCCCCCTTCGCTCCCGAAAAAGCGGCCAGTTACTATCCGCCCGCCCTCATGGGCATGCGCGGCAACCACGATGGCAGCTACACCTATGCCCACGGACTCCGCGACGGCGATTCCTGGGATTCCCCCGGCAAGCCCGAATCGACCGGTGAAACCTACGACCTCGTCATCGTCGGCGCCGGCATCAGCGGTCTCGCCGCCGCCTACTTCTATCGCCAGCGCGCCGGCAAAAAGGCCCGCATCCTCCTCCTCGACAATCACGACGACTTCGGCGGCCACGCCAAGCGCAACGAGTTTCGCGTCGGTGATCGCACCCTGCTCGCTCACGGCGGCACTATGTCCATCGAGCATCCCGCCCTCTACAGCAATGTGGCCAAGGGCCTCCTCGTCGATCTCGGCATCGACGTGCAGCGCTTCTACAAGGACTTCGACCGCAAGCTCTACAGCAATCTCGGCACCGCAATGTTCTACGACAAGGCGACCTTCGGCGAGGATCGCATCGTTCCCGGCATGGGCAAAACGCCTTGGCCCGAGTTCCTGAAAAACTCGCCCCTGCCGCCCGCCGTCCGCGACGATATCATCCGCGTCTACACCGAGAAAAAAGACTACCTCCCCGGCCTCACTCGCAAACAGAAACTCGAGCGCCTGCGCAAAATCAGCTACGCCGATTTCCTCACCAAGATCTGCGGCCTCAATCCCGCCGCGCTTCCCTTCTTCCAGTCCTATACCAATGACCTCTTCGCCATCGGCATCGACGCCGTCTCCGCGCTCGATTGCTACCAGATGGGCGACGACTACGGCGCCATGACCTACGCCGGCTTCGACGGCCTGAAACTGGAAGAGCCGTCGACCGACTCGGCAAAAATTAAGCACCGCCAGACCGAGCCGTACATCTTTCATTTCCCCGACGGCAATGCCTCGGTCGCGCGCCTGCTGGTGCGCACGCTCGTGCCCGGCTCCATTCCCGGCCACACCATGGACGACGTCGTAACCGCGCGCGCCGACTACAGCCGCCTCGACGATCCCGCCTCGCCCGTGCGCATTCGCCTCAACAGCACCGCCGTTCACGTCAGTCACGTCGGCCCCGCGCACACCGCGAAGCAGGTCGAAATCGCCTACGACCGCGGCGGCAAGCTGCAAACTGTCCGCGCCGCCCACTGCATTCTCGCCTGCTACAACGTCATGATCCCCTACATCTGCCCCGACCTTCCCGAGAAGCAGCGCCAGGCGCTCTCCTATCTCGTGAAGTCGCCGCTGGTGTACACGCACGTGGCCATCGCCAACTGGACCAGCTTCCACAAACTCGACGTGCACCAGATCGTCTCGCCCGGCAGCTATCACTGCTTCACTGCCCTCGATTTCCCGGTCAGCATGGGCACCTACCATTTCCCCAGCAATCCTGAAGAGCCCATGGTCCTCTTTATGCTGCGCACGCCCTGCCAGCCCGGCATGACGGCTCGCGAGCAGAATCGCGCCGGTCGCCAGGAATTAATGGAAACTCCGTTCACTACATTCGAGCGCAACATCCGCGCCCAACTCGGCGCCATGCTCGGCTCTTCAGGCTTCGACCCCGCGCGCGACATCGTCGGCATCACCGTTAATCGCTGGGCACACGGCTACTCGTTCATGCCGAACTCTCTCTTCGATCCCGATTGGAAAGAGGGGGAAGAACCGTGGGTCATCGGCCGCCAACCTTTCGGTCGCATCACCATCGCCAATTGCGATTCCGCAGCCATCGCCGAAACCGAAGCCGCCATCGATCAGGCCCGTCGCGCCGTGGATGAGATGGTAATGATAGAGGTGACAAATCATGCGGGTTGATTCCGCGAGTAGATTATTGCCGATGAGATTCTGAAGCGCGGCTTGACATGGCACTGCAACGCCGCGCGATGCACATTCAGCCATTGCATCCGCCGCCGCCCGGCGCAGGTGCCCCATTCAAGCCCTCTTTTGGCTTGAGTGGGGTAGTTCGACTGCTGGGCAGAGTGTTCCTGCCGCTCGCTCGCGCCTTCGTGCCGTCCATTCGCATTCGATTTGCACTCGGCCTTCGCCGCCGGTTGCGTACTGAAGGAAGCTGCTCCACGGCCAATCCTCCGCACGTTTGCACAAGCCGCGTCGCACCGGATTCTGGTGGGTGTAGTTGATTCTCTCCAGGAACTGGCCGCAGTTGCGGACGTTGAAATCGTAATAACGCTTTTGCCAGAAATGATGGGGAGAGGTCTGAGTCGGCAAGGCCCTAACGGTCCCGTCGGTGCCCCATTCAAGCCTTCTTTTGGCTTGAATGTGACCCTTCGTCTCGGTATCCGCGGATTCGACAGTTGCGATTGCGCGCCTCGACACGCCTTGCTTCAGGGACTTGATGGCGTCGGCCAGCAGACTGCGTTGCGGTTCGCTGAGCAGTAAGTGAACGTGCTCGGGCATGATCACATAGGCATAGACACGAAGTTTGAAAGTGTGGCGCACCCGCTCCAATGCAAGTTCGAAGCCTCGCTTGATAGGATCGGGATTGAAAAACAGCTGGCGATGATAACAGGAGAATGTAACGAAGTGGGTTTGCCCGGATTGCTGGAATCTTTCGAATGCCCATGGCATGAGGCCAGATTAGGCGTCGAGGGATGCCCCACTCAAGCCAAAAGAAGGCTTGAATGGGGCACCGTCGAAAGTTGAGTTTCAGATTGGGAAAATGGAAACCCTGCCTCACGTGCCAGGCGTCCGGCCCATTGCATCCCCGCTCGCCCGGCGCTACAGTGGTAGAAGCTCTGTAGTTCTCCCACCTCGCGGTTCGCAACTCTTTCCTCACACCCAATTTGCGTGTCATAGCTGCAGTATGTGTGCAACTAAAAGCGGCAGTGGAAAAGTAGGCCCTATATATGGTGTTTTCATGCTTGACCCTTGCCGCCGTTCGCCGTTAAAGTTGGTGAAACATTGGTTCGAAACCGGGGTGCGAAACTCGACCGCGCGTCAATTTCGAGCCAGCATCCTGATCTCGGAATCAACGGAACCTTGATGGTTAACACTGATAGTTGACACTCTCAAGAGTTCCAGCAAGTTGCAGGTCACCAGCCAGCGCAGACGGGCGCGGATCCGCCGAGCCCCAGTGCAGAGCGTGGGTATCCGCGCCCGGCATTTCGGCGTCACATATAGACACGTATTGCCGTCATAGGCATTGCCGTCGCGTTTCGCACGTTGTTTTAGGCTCGTTTTCTTAGGCACGGTTTTAGGGTCGTTTTTCTTGGGCTCGTGGTTTTAGGCTTTTCGTTTTTATGCTTTTCGCTTTAAGGAGTGACCTTGCTCAAACTGAAGAAGCTGCAAATCCTCGGATTCAAGTCCTTCTGTGATCGCACCGAGCTGAAGTTTCACGGCGAAGGCATCGCGGCCATCATCGGACCGAACGGCTGCGGCAAGTCGAATATCGCCGATGCGATTTCGTGGGTGCTGGGCGAGCAGTCGGCCAAGACGCTGCGCGGCTCGCGCATGGAAGACGTCATCTTCGCCGGCACGCGCGACCGCAATCCTACCGGCATGGCTGAGGTCAGCCTGACGCTCATCGATCCCGAGGTTTACAGCGGTGCCGATTCCAACGCGCCAACTGAGATTGAAATCCAGGACGATTTGAGCGAAGAGAATTGGGACGAAGCCGAACTGCGCACGCAGGCTGCGGCGGAGACTGAGCGCGCTGTAGAAGAGGCGCAGCCGGGAAAAACCGAAGAAGTAGAGGCGGGCGCGAATGCCGCCGCTGCGGGCGAGAGTGCCACCGCTCCGACCGTAGAGGGTGCGAATGCATCCGCTGGCGAGGCGGCGAGCATTTCTGCGGCAAGCGCTTCTTCGGATGCGTCGTCTTCAGATACAGGCGCCGAGAGCGGCCATTCCAGCGGCATCGCGATCGTCGCCGGAGTGCAGGTGGTGCAGCCACAGGTTGTGCTCAAGATTCGCCGCCGCAAATTTAATCAAACGCCCTCGCATGCCGGCGAAATCGCCGTCACGCGCCGCCTGTTCCGCAGCGGCGACAGCGAATACCTGCTCAACGGAAAACTCTGCCGCCTGCGCGACATTCAGGAACTCTTCATGGGCACCGGCCTCGGGCCGGAATCGTACGCGCTCATCGAGCAGGGACGCATCGGCCAGATCCTCAGCAGCCGTCCGACTGATCGCCGCAACATTATTGAAGAGGCTGCCGGCATCACGAAGTTCAAGACCAAGAAGCGCCTGGCCGAAGCGCGGCTCGAAGAATCCAAGCTAAATCTCAATCGCGTCAATGACATCTTCGAAGAAGTCACGCGCCAGATGAATTCGCTGAAACGCCAGGCTAGCAAGGCCGAGCGCTATGGCCGCCTGCGCGACGAGATGCGCGCCAAGCTGCGCGTGGTGCTTGCCAGCAAATTTACCGTGATGGATCGTGAGAGCGCGGCGCTCGATAGCGAGATCGCCCAATTGGGTGAGCAGATTCGCGAACTCACCGACGGCGTACAACAATCCGAAGCCGAGCACTCCGAGCGCACCCAGCGCGGCTACGCGATCGAAACGGAAGCCCGGCAGAATCGCGACCGGTTGAGCCAGATCGCGATGGAGACCGACCGCAGCAAGGCACGGATCAAGACGAACGAAGAGCGCGCGGCGGAACTCGTCGCGCGAACGGCGTCGTCGGAAGCGGACCTCACGCAGGCAAACGAGCGCCTGCAATCGCTCGAGGAAGAGCGCGCGGAACATATTCGGGTGCTCGATTCCGCAGCCGCCGATCTCGCAGCGGCGCAGGAGGAACTGGAACTCAGCCAGAAGGACGCAACCAGCGCGGCGGCCGAACTGGCGGCGCTCGAACAGGGACAGGAATCGTGTCGCTCGGCGATTCTTGAAGCGGTTGGCCAGGCATCAAATTTGCGCAATCAGCTGACGCAGTCACAAGAGCGGCTGGCGGGCATGGATCGTGAAGAGCAGCGGCTGCGAGCTGAGAACGAGAACGCGGCCACGCAGTCAGAGGCCTTTGGCGGGCAGCGTGGGCAGCTCGCACTGGAGTTCGAGACAGTCTCGCAGCGCGCGTGCAACCTGGCTTCTGAATTGGCGAACCTTCGCTCGACGCTCGAAACGAAGCGTATTCAGGAGAACGAAACCAAGCGGCATCTGGATTCGATCCGCGCGGAATATGCGACGGCGCTCGGCAAAAAGGGATCGCTTGAGGCGGTCATCGCCGAGCATGGTTATTCGACCGAGTCGGTGCGGCGGCTGTTTCAATCGGGTGCCATGCAGGGCGGCCACACTCCGGCTGGCGTGCTCGCCGATTTTCTTGAGGTCGAGCCACGCTATGAGCGAGTGGTCGAAGACTTCCTGCGCGATGAACTGAACTACGTCGTCGTCAAGAGCTGGGACGCCGCCGATGAAGGCTTGCGCCTGTTGCGCTCCAACGTCGATGGCCGGGCCACGTTCCTTGTGCACCCGGAAGATTCGCAGGCGAAGTTTTCGTTTGTCGCCGACGAGAGTTCGCACTACGCGCCCACCGACGACACGGTTCTTCCGCTGAAGAAATCGATTCGCGTTCTCAACGGATTCGGCAAGTCGCTGGAAGTGATTCTGCCCAAGCTCGGCAATGGCTACATCGTTCCCGACGCCGCCGTGGGACGCACTCTGGCGCTCTCGAGCCCCGACGCATTTTTCCTGTCCCAGTCGGGCGAATGCTTCCACAATGTGACCGTCACCGGCGGCAAGCAGCGCAGCGAGGGTCCGCTTTCGATGAAGCGCGAGCTGCGCGACGTGATGCAGTTGCTGGAAAATCTGGAGCGCGCTCTGCGCGAAAACGAAATTCTGGCGCTCACACTGGGCCGCGAAATTCGCGAGCATACTTCCCTGCTCGACCGGCTCGAAGAAGAAAAGCGCGAGGCCGAAAAGCAGGTGATGACATCGGGCCATCTTCTGAAGCAGCTTGATGGCGAGATGTCGCGCGTACGGGAGCGCATTGAAGTTATTGGTCGCGAACTACAGCGACTGGCGGCGGAACGGCAGGAGCAGGATTCTTTTATCGCCGCAAAGCAATCGGCACTCGCGGCGATTGACGAAGCGCGAGCGCAATTCGAAGCCCAACTCGCCGCCGGACAGGACCAACTCGCCGCCCTGCGCAGCCGGCGCGACCTGGCTGCCGAAACGACTTCGCAGCGCGCGGCGCGCGTGGCGACGCTTGCAGAACGCCATCGATCGGCGGCAGCCATGCTGCAACGGATCGAGACCGTGGTAGCGGAAATGCGCGAGCGGGCAACCGCGCTGCAATCGCAAATGCAGTCAGCCACGGAAGAAATTGCCCGGCGCCAGGAAGAAAATGTTCGACTGATCGAACAACTCACCGAATTCGAAGCCGAGCGCAATGCCTCCGAAACTCGCGGCGAACTGCTGCAATGCGAATCCGAACAAGTGCGCACGCGCATGGCCGAGATCGAAGAACTGCTCCGAACCACGCGCCAGCAGCTCGATGCCGCACGCGACCGCCGCGGCGAACTTCAGGCGCAGGCCGCCAAGCTCGCCTCCGATCTGCAACACCTGGCCGATACCTGTCTTAACGAACTCAGCGTAGAACGCGGCACGTTGCTGGCGGATACGGCCATCGCTCCGCTCGTCGGAGAAGAACTGGCCGCCGCCGACCAGGCCTATCGCGAGATGCGCACGCGCCTCGACGCCATGGGCCCGGTCAATATGATGGCGCTCGAAGAATACAAGGAGACGGCGGAACGGCACGAGTTCCTGCAAACACAGCGCAAGGACCTGATCGACGCGATCGAGAACACGGCTGCGACGATCAAAGAGATCGATCAGATTTCACGGCAGAAATTCGAAGAAGCGTTCCATAAGATCAACGCGAACTTCCAGATGACCTTCCGCAAGCTGTTTGGCGGCGGCGACGCGTTCATGCGCCTCACCGACATCGAAAACAGCGCCGAGAGCGGCATCGACGTGGTCGTCTCGCCTCCGGGCAAGAAGCTTCAGAACGTGCTGCTGCTCTCCGGCGGCGAAAAAGCGCTGACGGCGCTCGCGCTGCTGGTCGGAATTTTCCAGTACACGCCCAGCCCGTTCTGCATCCTCGACGAAGTTGACGCCCCGCTCGACGAGGCCAACATCGGCCGCTTCACAGAGCTGGTGCGCGAGATGAGCCTCGAAACGCAGTTCATTTTGATCACCCACAGTAAGAAGACGATGAGCATCGCGCCCGTGCTTTATGGTGTGACCATGCAGGAGCCGGGGATTTCCAAACTCGTGTCGGTAAGGTTCGGGGCGGCGTAGGGATTGGGGTACGGATTTTTGCCGCTTCGTGTACACATCCTGTATATAATGTATACATTATGGCTGAATCCGCCGTTCTCACCCTCCGCCTGGATGCGAAACTCAAGAAGGACCTCGACCGTTTGTCCAAGTCGATGAACCGCAGCCGGTCCTTCGTGGCCGCACAGGCGATCCAGGAATATGTCTCGGTGAATGAATGGCAGATCGCCGAAATCAAGAAGGGCCTGGCCGAGGCCGACGCCGGGGACTTTGCCACCGACGAGGAGATGCAGCAGACCATCCGGCGTCTGACGCGACGTGCGCGTTAAATGGCTGCAAGCGGCGCGCGCGAACCTGATCGCCGTGTCCGAATACATAAGTCAGGACAATCCCGACGCCGCAGCCAAAACCGTGGCCGCGATTGTAAAAGCCGTTGAAACTCTGGAGAACTTCCCTGCGCTCGGTCGGCCCGGGCGAATATCCGGAACCCGCGAGTTCGTAGTCTCGGGAACACCTTACATTGTCCCCTATCGGATACGCGGCGAGGTTGTGCAGTTGATTCGTGTGTTTCACGCCGCGCGCAAATGGCCTCTCAAGTTTTAAGCAATTCGCTTCGTGGCTCCGCGCGACCAGAAAAATCCCAAACACTCTTGACGCGTCCGCCATTTTTCTGCTTGCTCGCCGCCAAAAATCGCCGTCCTTTTTTCCAGAGTCTTCCTCAACTTTTCCACACGGCCGATCCGCCGAACCGAGCCACCCGCGCCCGTTCTCGCATACACTGAAAGAGTCAACTTTTTTCCGTCCGGCGGCGGCAACCCCAACCCATCGCCAGTGATCGAAGGCGTTGACAAATTCGCTGATGCGGCTAGAATACGCGTCAGTTTTCTCCCGGTTAGAAGCGCACATGAGCCCTGAAATTCTCGATCCCGTATTACTCGAAACTGACTACAAAGATCTCGAACTTTTTGCCAGCGGAAAGGTCCGCGACGTCTACAACCTTGACGCCGACCACCTGCTCTTCGTCGCGACCGACCGTATCTCGGCGTTCGACTATGTGCTGGCCACTGGCATTCCGCACAAGGGCCGCGTGCTCACGCAGATGTCGCTGTTCTGGTTTGACTTCCTCAAGGACATCGTGCCCAACCATCTCGTGACTGCCGACGTAAGCCGCTACCCGCAGGCGGTTCGCGCCCATGCCGACGAACTGCGCGGCCGCTCCATGATGGTCATGCGCGCCGAAATGTTTCCCGTCGAGTGCGTCGCCCGCGGCTATCTCTCCGGCTCCGGCTGGAAGGAATACAAGGCCAGCGGCACGGTCTGCGGCATCAAGCTGCCCGCGGGACTCAGAGAATCCGACAAGTTGCCCGAGCCCATCTTCACTCCCGCGACCAAGGCGACCACCGGTCACGACATCAACATTTCTTTTGAGGAGATGTGCAAGCTGGTCGATCCGAAGGTCAGCGCGCAACTCCGCGATCTCACGCTGGGCGTCTACTCCAAGGCCGCCGACTATGCCCGCGAACGCGGGATACTGATCGCCGACACGAAGTTTGAGTTTGGCATGACCGCCCAGGGCATTACCCTGGCGGACGAGGTTCTAACACCAGATTCGTCGCGCTTCTGGCCGGCCGACACCTACTCACCGGGCAAAGCGCAGGATTCGTACGACAAACAGTATGTAAGGGACTACCTCGAAGAAATTCGTTGGAACAAGCAGCCTCCCGCTCCTGCCCTCCCCCAAGAGGTCGCGCGCCGGACCAGCGAAAAGTATCTCGGGGCGTATCGGCAGTTGACGGGACGCGAGTTGGAAATCTAGTCCTCACGCGCTCCTCTTTCATTGCTATGAGCGTTGCGGACTGGGTCATCCTGGCAATCCTGGTATTTTCGGTGGTCGGAGCGGCCATGGAGGGCTTCTTTCATGAGGCCTTTCATTTGGGCGGTCTGGTCCTCGGCTATTTGCTGGCCGCGTGGCAGTATCAGCGGCTGGCGAACTGGTTCGCGCCCTATTTGAAGACTCCATGGGTTGGTGAGATTGCCGGTTTTTTCATCATCTTTTTCGCGGTTCTGATCCTGGCAGGGCTGGCCGGACGAATCGCGCGCTGGGCGATGAAGAAAGCCGGGCTCAGTTCGATTGACAGGTTTCTTGGAGCACTGCTTGGACTCGTGAAAGGCGCGCTGGTGGTGGCGATTGTGCTCACTGCCATGACGGCCTTTGAGCCTGCCGCGCGTTGGCTGGCCGAGTCTGAGTTGGCTCCGTATTTCCTGGTAGGCGGCAGGGCGGCAATCTGGCTCGCACCGTCGGATTTGCGCCATCGCTTTTACCAGGGACTGGATTACTTGCGGCACGCCGAGTCGCCTTCGGAGAGTAAGCCGAATCCGGCCGAGCCGGCGAAGTAGCCAGCTGAGGGAAGATAGTTTTTGCGTTCGATGGTGCGGAAACGAGGCGTCAGTGAAGGACCAGTTGGAAGCACTCATCCTGCAAATGTACAAAAGCAATATTCTTTATTCGGAAGCAGTCCGTGAATTCAAGAAGCGCTTTATCGTAACCGTGCTCGAGGAGAACCGCGGCAACCAGTGCAAAGCCGCTCGCGAGCTGGGCATGCACCGCAACACGCTCAGTCGCACCATGCAGGAGTTGAAGATCGATGTCCGTCCGCTCCGCGTCGGAGCCAAGCGTCCACCGCGCAGCGCGCGCCCGGCGGCGCTGCTCGACCGGAAACAGATCCGCTAGCATCCGCGAAAATCGAATCGGGAATGCAAATAAAACAAGGGCGACCCAAACGGGCCGCCCTGATTTTTGAACCGAACGAAAACTGCCGAAACGCGATTTACTGCGCAGGTTTTCTGTGTACCGGCGACGCCTTCTTCGGAGCCGCCTTCACCAGCATGGCTCCGTCGTCCATGGTCATGACGAACGGTTTCGGGGTGTAGGAGGTCGGCGTTCCCTGGAACTGGAAGTCCGTGTCTTCCTTCGGCATGTCCTTCTTCGGAATCGCAGCCGTCATGGTCAAGTCGATGTCAGCCTTCTTGGCCTCGATGTCGTCTTCGCTGCCCGCAAGCATCAACCTGGTGGCCTTGCCGGTGGTATCAATTGAGATGATGTGCGCGACCATCTGGAGCGGCTTGCCTTTCAGCGCGGTCCACACTTTCTCAGCGTCCGGTGGATTGCCTTCTGATAAGCAGAGCTGCCATTCGGCAAAGTTCATTTCCGTGTCAATCTTCTTCTGCTTCAAAATATCCGAGCATTGCTGCGCCGGAGTGGGAGGCACGTACTGCGTGATTGCGATGCCGGCAGGAGTCGTCGCCGTCGTCGCCTTTGCCATCAGATCGTCCCAGCCATCCGTCGAGCCATGGAACTTGTTGTACTTACTCTCTCCGAACTTCGCGATCTGAGTCTTGCCGGCGCCCTGTGCCAGATCGGCCGCGCGCGCGATGTAGAAGAGTCCGTCGACTTCTTTGTCGGCGCTTTCGCATCCGGCCGGTGGAGGAGTGGCAGCCTGGGAGGCATCGGCTGGCGGCGGAGGACAGACTGGCGGCGTCAGATAGGCTAATGCCAAGGGATAAACGTCGCGCAGGCTCGTGGCATCCGGAGCATCGGCTTGCACTGCGGCGCTTAATTCCTCCTGCGCCTTCCCGTAATCCTTCGCCTGAAATGCCGCCATGCCGGCCGCGCCGTTGAAAATACCCGCCGTCTGCGACTTCAGCTTCTGGAAATCGGCGTCTGTCGTGCCTTCCGGCTTGGGCGCCGTTTGCAGGCATTGCAGACCTTTCTCGCTGTACTGGCCCGCTTCCGTCAAACTCTGCGCCGCTCCCGCACCACCTGCCTCGGCAGTCGCACGCTTGGTATAGGCCAGCAGGGCGAGTGCGCGCAGATTGCAGGGATTCGCCAACAGAACTTTCGTGGCTGTTTCCTGCGCCTTCGCGGCATTGCCGGTCTGGCCATAGGCGCTCATCAATAACTCGAGCGCATCTTCCTTCATCACGCTGTTGGGGTACTGGGTCAGAAATGCTTCGAGCCCGCTTACCTTGGCGGCTGCATCCTGTTGCTGGATCGCTCCAACGTACGCGTTATATTCGGCGGGATCCTTGATCTCTTTTTTCTGGGTGGGCGGAGTGGACGCTGCTGCTCCTTTTGCAGGCGCTGGAGCGGTTTGCGCGACGGCGGTAATGGCGGCTACCAGCAACATCGCAAAAACAATTTTCTTCATTCCTGTGGCTCCTTCATCATTTAGGAAGCGGATTCACGTACAGCCCGGCAAGTGCTGCGCCGGCTTCGCCACGGAAAACGATTCCGTGAGAGTACCCCCGTAAATCCTTGGCCGCACGCACGAACGGACAGCGGCATAAGAATTATTCCGGTGAGCCGGATTATAAGGATGTCTTTTCGCTTAGGCAAGCAACTTGCGGGCCGATGCCCTCCCTCGCCTCTTGGATGCACAAAACTTCTGGCCCGTCCAAAGCTCGGCCTTCGCATTGCAGTCACCGTTCCGCAAGCAGCCTAGAATAAGTGATTGACACCGCAGCACAGACTTTTGTTCCACAGTAAGGCAAAGGAGCTAATTTGAGCCAGATTCAACCTACTTCCCTCGACGGACAAATCGCCGTCGTAACCGGCGCGGGACGCGGCATTGGCGCCGCTATCGCCGTTAAACTCGCGCAACTGGGAGCGCAATCCGTTCTCTGTGGACGAACGCGCGCCCCGCTCGAAGAGACTGCGGCGGCCATTCAGAGTGCCGGCGGCCGCAGCGCCATCGTCGAGTGCGACGTGGCTGACTGGCGCTCGGTTGAGTCGATGGCGGAGCGCGTTGAACGCACATTTGGACATCTGGACATTCTCGTCAACAACGCCGGAATTATGGGACCATCCGGGCCGCTTCACGAACTCACGCCCCAAGCCTGGGACCAGGTCTTTAATACTAATCTCCGCGGCGTCTTCTACACGGTGCGTGCGCTCGCGCCGCTCTTGATTCGCTCCCGCGGCGGGCACATCATCAACATCTCGTCGCTCGCGGGCAAAAACGCATTGCCGAATGGCGCCGCCTACTCTGCCTCAAAATGGGGACTGAACGGATTAAGCTACTCGCTCGCCGAAGAGCTACGCGCCCACAACATCCGCGTCTCCGTGATCTGCCCCGGGTCGGTCAATACCGCCTTCAGCAGCCACGCCGGAAAGAAAGCCGAAAGAATGCTGCAAGCCGGCGATGTAGCTCATGCGGTGGCAATGATCGTGACGCAGACGCCACAATCGTTTGCCAGCGAAATCCTGCTGCGGCCGACACAGAAACCGTGACAAGTTTCGAGCAAGGATCTGTCGTCCCTATGAGGTCGTCTCGCCGTCCTTAGCTCATCGTCCTTCGTCCTTGGCAAACAAACGCGTGCGCAGTAGCCGTTGCGAAGGACCAAGGACTAAAGACGTTTCTCAGAATGATCCGCAACCGCCGTAGCTTAATTCATTTTTTGAACAAATTCTCGAACGCCTGCCGCGCATCGTTGGGCTTCTGCGCCTGCTTGCTTGACGTCTCTTTCTCCAGCCGCACGCGCATCGAAAACAACGTGCAATTATTGCGCTTGTCCTTCGGTGAAATCCGGGCCTGGATCGGCTCATTGCATTCGAACCGGCTCGAGGGATCGAAGTGTTCGCATTGTTTGCAGGAGTGCAAATCGTAGCCGCACTTGGGACATTGCCCCAGCGTCGCGCTCAAATTCTCCAGAATCGCTCCGCACTCGGCGCAACGCGAAACCGTCCGCGTTCCCGGCATGTTGAGCGGGCGCGGGCCAAAGGTATTGTCGCGCCGGGCCGCCGGCGATTGCTTCTCGGTCTTTTCAAAATTCTTTCGCGGCTCGCTTCCCGAATCCTGATATCCCCGCTGCCGGTACTTACGATCGGACAAACATGCCTCCTGAAACGCCTCATTCTGCGCTTTCGCCGCCGCTTTCACAAGGCCTTCTTTTCCTCAAGAAACCGGCAACCCGCCCGCCAACCGCGCCATCTATTCTGCGCTTGGCGCGGGTGAATTGTGTTTCACATATTGCGGTGCTACCATCCGAAAAGGATCGCTAGGAGGCATTTATGTCGGATCGTGACAGCAGCAGTTTTCTGTGGTTTCTCGCCGGGTTGGGAGTGGGCGCCGTAGTCGGCGTGCTTTATGCGCCGAAGGCCGGCGACGAGATGCGCGAGACCATTCGCAATCGCGCCCAGGAAAGCGCCGACCTCGCCCGCCAGCAGGCTCGCCGCGCTCGCGAACAGGCTTCGGATTGGATCGACCGTGGACGCGACGCGATCCATCAACAGAAAGAGCAATTCCGCACCGCCTACGAAGCGGGACGCCAGGCTTACAACGAGACCACTACGCCTGCCGCAACCGCTGAGCCGCCCAAGAATATCTAGCGTCAGCCGAGGAGCAGCCGATGAACGACAACCTCTTAATGATCTTCATTGCCGTCACGGCGGGCGCCGTGGTCATCCAGGCCGGAATTCTGGTCGCCCTTTATCTCTCCGTGCGCAAGAGCGCTGCCAAGATGGATGCCCTCTCGACCGAGATCAAGGAAAAGGTGCTTCCCACGGTCGAGTCCGTACAGAGCTTCATCGCCGAAGTGCGTCCAAGGATCGATACCATCAGCGCCAACGTCGCCGAGTCAAGCACGCTGATCAAGAATCAGTTGCAGCGCCTTGATGCCACGCTCACCGACGTCCTCGACCGCACGCGCCTCCAGGTCATTCGCGCCGATGAATTGCTGAACCGCACCATGGACAAAGTCGAAGAGACCAGCGAGATCGTGCACAAGACCGTGGTTTCGCCGCTGCGGCAAGTAAGCGGCGTGATGAACGCCATCTATACCGGCGTCGAAGTCTTCCTCGGCACCAAGCGCCGCGGCGGCAAAAACGGCATGGGCGTGCCGCAGGACGAGATGTTTATCTAAACATTGAGTAATTGTGTAATTTGGTAATTGTGTAATTTGAACCCGTCGTAGCGAAGGGTTTTAAATTACCCAATTACTAAATTACACAATTACGAAATCTCATTTCTCGTCCCCGCTCTCTTCCTCGCCCGCCACCCGCGGGCTCCTTGGATCCGGAACAAAGATCGACGGCACTCTCTGCTCGGCTGCCAGTTTCTGAAAATTCCCGATGTCCACGTTCCGCACCGCATCCCACTGCGCCAGCAACTCGTCGGTCCGTTTCTTCAGCTTGTCGTATTCCTCGTATTCACCCGCGGTCGGCGCGGCGTCGGCCCCGCCGGATACCGCCATCGAGAGAAACGCCAGCTTAGCATCGATTCCCGGCGCATACGCCAATGAATCCTCGCTGGCGCTGATCTTGAAATTGATGAGCGGCTCGCGCACCGATATCAGCCTCGCATCCAGTCCGCTCACCCCGTCCAGCAATGTCTTCGCCGCATCCGGTCCCACCCGCCGCTTCAGTCCGTCAAGCTGTTCGCGAACGTCCTGAATCTCATTGACCGCATCGTAGACGCGGTTCAACTGCCCGCGCAGATCCATCTCCAGCTTGAACTGTTTTTCGAGATCGGCCTGCGACACCGTCACCCGCGGATCGATCTTCAACTCGAACGGCTGCGTCTCGCTCTTGCCCGCGACTGTCACCCGAACCCGATACTTGCCCGGCACAGCCAGCGGCCCACGCGCTCCATCGCCATACTCCCACAGGTAATAATCCGGCACGCGATGCGCGTCCTCGTAATGCAGATCCCAGACGAAGCGATTCAGCCCATCTTCCACTTTGATCTGCTTCTCCGGCTTCTTGGCGTCCGGATCGAGCGGCTCGTCCAGCGGTTCCTTGCGCTTGCTCGAATAACTGCGAATCACGCTGCCGCTGGCATCGAGGATATCCACCTTCACCTCGTCCTTCGGCGCTTTTTTCACGTAGTAATAAATGACCGCGCCATTCGGCGGATTCTTTCCGTTGAAAGCCGCTCGCGAGCCCGGTCCGTCTTCGCCGCCTCCCGAGTGTTCGCGATAAGCCACCGCCGGCGCATAAAGATGTAGATCTTCATTTGCCATCGAATCGGCGTACTGCCGCAGCGGGCTCACGTCGTCGAGAATCCAGAACGAGCGCCCATGCGTCGCCACCACCAAGTCGTCATTCTTGACGACGAGATCATGCACGGGCACGTTCGGCAAATTCAACTGCATGCTGCGCCAGTGCTCGCCATCGTCGAACGATACATAAATGCCGTGCTCGGTCCCCGCATACAGCAGACCCTCGCGCTTCGGGTCCTCGCGCACCGCGCGTACGAACGCGCCCTCCGGAATGCCGTTGCCCAGCCGCTTCCAGCTCGCGCCGAAATCCGTGGTTTTATAAATGTAGATTCCGACATCGTCATTCTGATGCCGGTCGATCGCCACATACGCCTTCCCTGCCTCAAAGGGCGACGCCTCAATCAGGCTCACCCGGCTCCATTCCGGCAGATCCTTCGGCGTCACGTTCGCCCAGTTCTTTCCTTCGTCGCGCGTAAGTTGAATCAGACCGTCGTCCGTTCCCGCCCAAATCAATCCCTTCGCCACCGCCGACGGCGCGATCGCAAAAACCGTGTCGTAATACTCCGTGCCCGTGTCGTCGATCGTCACCGGCCCGCCTGACGGCTGCTGCTTCGACTTATCGTTTCGCGTCAGGTCCCCGCTGATCGCCTCCCAGGTCACGCCCCCGTCCGTCGTTTTGAAAATCCGCTCGCCCCCGTAGTAAAGCGTATTGGGATCGAGCGGAGAGGTCACCAGCGGCGCCGTCCACTGAAAGCGATGTTGCAGTTTCGCCGCGCCGCCGCCGTCTCCAAGTTCCGGCAACACCGCGATGTTCTGCACCTGATTTGTGCGCCGGTCAAAGCGCGTAAGGTTTCCCTGATAATCACCGGCATAAACGATATTCGGGTCGGTCGGATACGGCGCGATATATCCCGCCTCGCCGCCGCCCACCGGGTACCAGTTGTCGCGCCCGATGGCGCCATCGTCGCTGCGGCTGGCAATGGCCACGCTCGAGTTATCCTGCTGCGACCCATACACATAATACGGCGAGCGCGTGTCGGTGATGACATGGTAAAACTGCGCCGTCGGCTGATTATCCTCGCGCGTCCATGACTTTCCGCCATCCACGCTCACCGAAACGCCGCCGTCGCTCGAGGCGATCATGCGCTTCGTATTTTTCGGATCGATCCACAACCCGTGATTGTCGCCGTGCGGCACATGCACTTTATTAAAATTCCGCCCGCCGTCGCTCGACTTGAAAAATTCCACATCCGCCACATACACCGTGTCCGCATCCTGCGGATCGGCGAAGACGTGCATGTAATACCACGCCCGCTGCGTCAGGCTATGATTGCCGTTCACCTGCTCCCAGGTTTCTCCGCCGTCATCCGAGCGATACAGCCCGCCATCGTTCTTGGCTTCGATGATGGCGTACACGCGGTCGGAGTTCGCCGCGACCGCTACGCCAACCCGCCCATACGGCCCCTTCGGCAAGCCGTGTTCTTCAAGATGCTTCCACGTTGTTCCGCCATCCTGCGAACGGTAAAGCCCGCTGCCCGGGCCGCCGCTATCCAGCGTCCACGGCGCGCGCCGCACCTGCCACAGCGCGGCAAAAAGAATATTCGGATTGTGCGGATCGAACGCCACATCGACCGCCCCCGTGTTCTCGTCCTTATAAAGAACCTTGTCCCACGTCTTGCCGCCGTCCATCGTGCGGAAAATTCCGCGCTCAATATTCGGGCCGTACGGATGTCCGAGCGCCGCTACAAACACAACATCCGGATTGCGCGGATTGATGATTACCTTACCGATGGCACGTGAGTCTTTCAGCCCGACATTCTTCCACGTCCTGCCTGCGTCAATCGACTTCCACACGCCGTCGCCCTGTGCGATGTTGCCGCGCAAGCAAGCTTCGCCGGTTCCCACGTACACCACATTCGGATCCGAAGCTGCCACGGCCACACTCCCGATTGCCGGCGAGCCATCGTGATCGAAAATCGGGGACCATGTGTTGGCCCCATCGGTCGACTTCCAAACTCCGCCACCCGTCGCGCCAAAGTAGTAAGTCGTGGGATCGCCGGCAATGCCCGCCGCCGTCAGCGAGCGCCCGCCGCGAAACGGCCCGATGTTGCGGTATTTCATGCCGCGAAATTGCGGGTCGCCCTCATTCTTTTCTTTCTCCTCGCTCTCGGTCTTCGCGGCTGGCTGATCCGAGGCTGGAGACTCCTTCTGCGCCGTGTCAAGCTTGCGGTTTCGTTCCTTCTGCTGGGCAAACGTAGTGGGAACCAAAAAGAAGACGAGCAGCGCAAGCGAGGCGCCGCCAATAAGCAGTCGCTGATTCATTGATTGTGTATCCCCAAAAAACAAGATTCTCGTAGTTACAACATGGTACTGCCATCGGCGGAAAAGGTAAACGCCGCGACTGTGGCGCGGCGCAACGTGGGTAAGGGTACTTCTTGCCGTCTTCCAATCGCCGTTCCTGCTCGCACGCGCTCGGCGCCCGTGCCTCCCGATGTCACTTTATAGTCAACAGGATCGCCCACGAAAGCGCGATGGAATCCACATCCTTTCAGCCTAAAATGTTTGAAACATTTTTCCAAACTTCTGTTTGAAACAGATTGGGCCTCAAATGAAACGGCAGTTCACCACCACCGAGGTCATCGCGCTCACCGGCATCACCGCGCGGCAACTGCAATGGTGGGACGAGCGCGGCCTGGTTACGCCCAACCGCCAGGGCCATCGCCGCATCTATTCCTGGGATCAGCTTGTGACCGCCGCCGTCATCTCTCAGCTCCGGCGCCGCGGTTTTTCGCTTCAGCGCATGCGCAAGGTGATTGTTTTTCTCGAACGCGAATTCGGCGCCAGCCTCGCCGCCACCGTCCGCGCCGCCTCCGAGTATCACCTGCTCACCGACGGAACCCATCTCTACCTGCGGACTTCCGCGCGCCAGATCGTCGATCTCCTCAAGAATTCTTCGCAGCCCATGTTCGATATCTGCCTGAGTGACGAAGTTCGCCGCGTGCGCGGCCAGATCTTATCGCGTAAAGCTCCATCGCAAAACCCGGCAATGCACGCCGGAGCTTCTAAAAAAAATTCAGCGTCCGAGCGGACGCGGCCTCTAAGCCGCACCCGCAGAGCCTGATCGGAGACCGGAGGCATGATGATCGGTGAACTCAGCATCATCAACGAGTGGATCCCCGAACAAATGGAGCCGGGCACCGTCTTCGTGCTCGAAAATGCGGGCGAGGTTGGCGAGAAGGAAGATCCCTACTGGGCTGTGCTTTCCTGCCCGGTGTGCGGCACCCTCGGCCTCATCACGCGCAAACAAATGGCGGGCCTGTTGCCCACCATCTGCGGTTCCTCGCAATGCTCGGCGCAATTCTTCATTAAGGACGAAGTCATCACGCCCCGAAAACCGTTTTAGATCAGGTGTCCCATCGTTCGACGGGAGACGCGGCCTGCCGCGGGGCGCACAATCTCAAAACCGCACCTTTCAAGCAAGCGCACCACTTCCTTTCCCTTCAATCGGGGAAGGCGGCTCATATCGATATTTGCTGAATGCCAACCAGTTCAAGCGATGGGCTCGCTTGATTGTCTTCCAGGCAAAGCTGAATCACTTCCCGCACGCGCTTCATCAGCGTGTCAAGGTTCTTCGCCTGCGTGTGGCAACCTCGGAGCGCGGGAACGGTCGCGACGTAATAGTCATCTTCGTCCCGCTCGATGACGACCGTAAATTTGCGCTGACCTTTCACCATCCGATCCTAGCACGGCCCAAAATCATCCTTGCTCTACTTCCGATACTTCCGCATCAGCGCCGTATAACGCGCATCCCCGCGCAGTGAAGCAAGGTAAGGACCGCCATCGAGCGCAGGAAAATCGCTGAATTCCTAGCGGCCGCTACCGCACTTCCCGCGCTGCCAACCGCACCGGAATCTGCTCCACAATCTCAATATCGAATCCTTCCAGCGCCGCTACTCTCCGCGGATGGTTCGTCATCAGCCGGATCCGCTTCAGATTCAAATCCGACAGAATCTGCGCCCCGAGCCCGATCTCGCGCTGAATCTTTCGTTCGCTGTCCGGCAAGGTCGGCAGGCTGCGTTCGCGATGGAAGGTCAGGAACGATTGCTCGCCAACCTTCTCCGCCGAAAATCCGCGCGACGACTGGTGCAGGTAAATCAGCGCCCCCCGATTCTCGGCCGCAATCCTTTCCAGCGACGCCTCCAGCGTGCGATGGCACTCGCATCCGGTCGCCCCAAACACGTCGCCCAGCAGGCAATGCGCGTGCATCCGCACCAGCACCGGATCGTTCGCATCGCTGATGTCGCCGCGAACCAGCGCAATATGCGAATCCCCGCCATCCACTTCGCTCTCGTACGCAATCAGCCGAAACTCGCCATGCTTGGTTTCGACGATTGCCTCGCCCACCCGATGCACGTACCGCTCATGCTGCATACGGTAGCGGATCAGTTCCGCCACCGTCAGCATCGTCATGTTGTGCACGCGGCAAAATTCGATCAGGTCGGGTATCCGCGCCATCGTGCCATCGTCCTTCATGATCTCGCAGATGATTCCCGCCGGCACCAGTCCGGCCAGCCGCGCCAAATCGACCGAAGCCTCGGTCTGCCCCGCCCGCACCAGCACTCCACCTTTGCGCGCCCGCAGCGGAAACACGTGTCCCGGCCGCGCCAAATCCGCCGGCCGCGTCGCCGGATCGATCGCCACCTGAATCGTGTGACATCGGTCATACGCCGAAATCCCGGTTGTCACGCCCTCGCGCGCGTCGATCGCCTCGCAAAACGCCGTCCCATATTGCGAGGTATTCTCGGCCGTCATATTGCCGATCCGCAGATGGTCCAGCCTCTCCTCAGTCATGGCCAGGCAAACCAGCCCGCGCCCGAACTTGGCCATGAAGTTGATCGCCTCCGGCGAAACCTTTTCAGCCGCTAGCGTAAGGTCGCCTTCGTTCTCGCGATCCTCGTCGTCGACGACCACGACCATCCGCCCCTCGCGAATCTCGCGAATGGCGGTTTCAACATCGGTAAATGGGGGGTGAGTCATATATCCATAAACATCCTAACTCTAAAGTTGCGCCGAGGCTGAGGTTGCTCCCTGTTTGCTCAGAGCCCAAGGCTCACAAGCTCATAGCTCAAGCCAAAAAGAAAGGGCCGCCCAAGGCGACCCTTGATTCCAAATCTCATAACTTACAGCGTCGATTCAATCTCAAAACCCCAAGCCTCAAGCAAAGGCTCCGGGATGTACTTCGAGTTCTTGTTCCGGCGCGCCCACTCGCGCAGCCGCGTCGACCGCAAATACTGGTCGGGAGACAGCTTATACTCGTGCACCACCTGTTCGAACTCTGTGATCGTTGGGGTGACGGGCCCGATGGGCTCTGGCTTCCCCCAGTTAGGGTTTCCGCGTCGCTTTGCCATGAAAAATATACCCTCTTATCAGTGAGATGACTACTTTTTAACTTTTCCCTATTGAGTTTGATTCCAAAAAAGCTGGAGAAGATTCACCCAGGCAAGGAAATCCGAACCCCGCCCCTGCGCCTTCGCCGCCTTTGGAAGCTATTGATAATATTGGGTTTTTCGCCGTTCGTCAACAGAAAAGTGAACCCCTCTTCTGACCCTCTCACCATCCCCTTTATAAACAGCCACTTGCGAGCCAAAATTTATGGCACGAAAGTGTGTCGTACATCCGGCGAAAATCGCCCTCCACCCCTTTATCGGCAAGAACGGCGAAACCTCGTTATCGTGCGCATAAAAATTCATCACCAGCGTCATTCATCCAACCGAAACTCATCCGCTCCAAGAGTACGCCAGTAACCTAGCCTACGACCAATCGTGTTGACCCTGTCCGCTCAGCGACATACAGTCAACTTTGGGAGTGCTCCGCTCACTGCGGCCATCGGTTCGTCAAGCAAGCCTGCCGGCTGCCGTTAACCATCGTAAGCGCTCTCCCACTGCAACCGGGCCCCGGCGGTATTCGACAAGAGCGTCTGGGAAATGAACCTGAAGACTTTATTGCTGAGTTCGGATGACACAACCGTGCGCGTCCTGCGCCGCGTCCTCAGCGACCTTGAAATTGGCATCGAGCACTGCCTCAACTCCGACGCCGCCATTCGCCGCATCACCCGCCAGCGCTTCGAGGCCATCATTGTCGATGCCGTTAATTGCAGCGACGCCGGCGGAGTCTTGCGCGCCACCAAGGCCGCTCCCGTCAACAAGCGCGCTCTCGCCATCGTTTTGGTCGAGAGCTCCATTGGCCTCAAAGGCGGCTTCGAACTGGGAGCCCATTTCGTTCTCCATAAGCCGTTGGCTGTCGAGCGCGCCAAGGCCAGCTTCCGCGCCGTCCGCGCCCTCATGAAAAGCGAACGCCGCCTTCAGCTTCGCGTTCCCATCGATCTTCCCATCACCTGCATCGGCAACTCGCGCTATCCCGCCCGCACCATCGATCTTTGCGAGGGCGGCATGGCCATCAGATTCACCGGCCGCAAGTCCCGCGAAAACCAGCTCCGCTTCGCCCTCGAACTGCCCAGCCTCGAAAAAGGCGTCTACGAAAAACTCGAGATCCCCGGCGAACTCGCCTGGCAAGGCGGAGAAGATCGCGTCGGCGTCCGCTTCAAGGATCTTACTGACGGCCAGCGCAGCGCCCTGCGAAAGTGGATCGGCGCCCATCTTCCCGAGCCGGAAGCCGATGATCCACCGATTGTCTGCCGCGTCAAGAACCTCAGCGATGGCGCCTGCTACCTCACCACCAGTTCGCCTTTCCCCAAGCAGAGCCGTGTCATTCTCTCGTTGAGCACCTCCGACCACGAAACACGCGCCTGTGGCGTCGTCCGCGTCACCCATCCCGAGTTCGGCATGGGCATCGAATTCAAGCGCACCACACCCGAGCAGAAGAAGGAAGCGCACCTCTTAGTCGACGCGATCCGCGCCGCCATCGAGTCGGCCGAATTGCAGGTTCATCCCGACGGCCTCGATTCCTCTCACGACGAAAAGCCTCCGGCCGCCTCGGCGAACCCCGACGACGCTCTCGTTCATCTCTTCCAGGACCAGGCCCAAGTCTCCATCGAGGTTTTCCTCGAGCAGATGCAGCAGAGCCGCCAGCCCCAAGAGTCCCGCTAAGCCCGCTATTCCCTCTTATCTTCGTTTACCGCGGCTGCGGCGCACGCGAGCGCTTATCTCGCCCGTCCGCTCCAAATCCCCTCCGTTCGCGGACCAAAAACGAGCCCTTGCTGTACCCCGCTTCCGTACATCCATCACCGGGTTTTTGTGATGCCGCTCACAGTGCGCAGTGATAGCCTCCCCCGAACTCCTTCTTCTCCTTCATTATTCTTTATAATCATTTTCAATCTTCACCATCTTCGGAGGCAGTCCGCATGACGCAGTTCAACGGAGTTCCAGTACCCTCCAACGGGCAAAAGATCGAGTACGGCAACGGCAAGTATCGTGTGCCCGACCGGCCCATCATTCCTTTCATTGAGGGCGATGGCACCGGGCGCGACATCTGGAAGGCCTCCGTTCGCGTCTTCGACGCCGCCGTCGAAAAAGCTTATGACGGCAAACGCTCCGTCGCTTGGTATGAAGTCTTCGCCGGTGAAAAAGCCAAGGCGAAATTCCAGACCTGGCTGCCCGACGACACCATCGCCGCCATCCGCGAATTTCGCGTCGCCATCAAAGGCCCGCTCACAACCCCCGTCGGCGGCGGCATTCGCTCCCTCAACGTCGCTCTGCGCCAGATCCTCGACCTCTACGCCTGCGTCCGCCCGGTGAAGTACTACCATGGCGTGCCTTCGCCCGTGAAACATCCCGAGCGCATGGACCTCATCATCTTCCGCGAGAACACCGAAGACGTTTACGCCGGCATCGAGTGGGAAGAGGGCACGCCGGAAGTCGCGCGCCTAATCGACTTCCTCAACAAAGACATGCTCAAGGGCGGCAAGAAACAGATCCGCCTCGACTCCGGCGTTGGCATCAAGCCGATCTCCGTCACCGGCACGAAGCGGCTGGTGCGCATGGCCATCGAGCACGCCCTCGAAAATAATCTCAAGTCGGTCACGCTCGTACACAAGGGCAACATTCAGAAGTTCACCGAAGGCGCCTTCCGCAAGTGGGGATACGAGCTGGCCACCGCTGAATTCCGCGACAAAGTCGTCACCGAGCGCGAGAGCTGGATCATCGACAACAAAGACAAGAATCCGAACCTCACCGTCGCGCAGAATGCGGAAATGGTCGAGCCGGGGATGGAATTCGCGCCGCCGGAGTTCCGCCAGTCCGTCGAGAAAGAAGTGAAAGAGGTTCTCGACTCGATCTATCCCACCCATGGCAAAGGCGCATGGAAGAAGAAACTGCTGATCAACGACCGCATTGCCGACTCGATCTTCCAGCAAGTCGTGACGCGAGCCGACGAATACACCGTGCTCGCCACTCCCAACCTCAACGGCGACTACATCTCTGACGCTTGCGCCGCGCAGGTGGGCGGGCTCGGCATCGCTCCCGGCGCCAATATCGGCGATGGTTATGCGATCTTCGAGGCCACGCACGGCACCGCGCCGAAGTATGCCGACAAGGACGTCATCAATCCCGGCTCGGTCATTCTTTCGGGCGTGATGATGTTCCGCTTCCTCGGCTGGACCGAAGCGGCCGACCTCATTGAGCAGGGCATTGAGCGCACCATCCAGCAGAAGAAAGTGACCTATGATTTCGAGCGCATGCTGGAAGGCGCGACCAAAGTCAAGACCAGCGAATTCGCGACCTGCATGATCGAAAACATGACCGCGCCGGTCGCAGCGGATTAGCTGCTGCGGGTCGCAAAAGTTCTGTATTTCATTTGAGCAAGTCGTTGGTCGTCCATCGCTAGTCGCTCGGGACTCTCCGAACGACCGACGACGAACGACCGACGACAGATTTCCGAAAGGACCCTTCATGCGCAATAAAGTCACGATCGTCGGCTCCGGCAACGTTGGAGCCACCGCCGCCCACTGGATCGCCTCGAAAGAACTCGCCGACGTCGTTCTCATCGACATCGTCGAAGGCGTTCCGCAAGGCAAAGGCCTCGACCTGCTCGAAGCCATGCCCATTGAAAAACGCGACTCCTACATTAAAGGCACCAACGACTACGCCGACACCGCGAACTCCAACATCGTCGTCATCACCGCCGGCATTCCCCGCAAGCCGGGCATGAGCCGCGACGACCTGCTCAACACCAACTACAAGATCATGAGCGACGTGGTCGGCAAGGTCGTGCAGCACTCGCCGAACAGCATCCTCATCATCGTTTCGAATCCGCTCGACGCCATGGCGCAGGCCGCCTACAAGCTCAGCAAGTTCCCGCGCGAGCGCGTCATCGGCATGGCTGGCGTGCTCGATTCAGCCCGCTTCCGTGCCTTCATCGCCGATGAACTCAAAGTCAGCGTCGAGAATGTCAACGCCTTCGTCCTCGGCGGCCATGGCGACACCATGGTCCCGCTTCCCCGCTACTCGACCGTCGCTGGCATTCCCATCACCGAACTGATCGCGAAAGACCGCCTCGACGCGCTCGTCCAGCGCACCCGCGACGGTGGCGCCGAGATCGTTAAATATCTGAAGACCGGCTCCGCTTACTATGCCCCATCGGCCGCAGCCACCGAAATGGTCGAAGCCATTCTCAAGGACAAGAAGAAGATTCTCCCCTGCGCCGCCTACCTCACCGGCGAATATGGCATCAACGGCCTGTACGTCGGCGTGCCGGTGAAGCTCGGCTCAAAAGGCATCGAACAGATCATCGAGATCAAACTGAGCGCCGAAGAAAAGGCTGGCTTGGACAAGAGCGCCGCGGCAGTGAAAGAGCTCTGCGCGGTGATCAACGTCTAGCCGTCGAAATTTTGATCTTTCAGTCAACCGCCCGGTCCAGCCTGTTAGCTGTGCCGGGTTTTATTTTACCGGTTAAGATTTGACCATGGTCTTTGACCATAGTACGATCTACTCCATGAAAGAAATTGCCATTTCCAAGTTCAAGGCGCAGTGCCTGGGCATTCTGGAAGAAGTCCGCAAGACGCGCCGCCCGATTCGCGTTACGCGCTTCGGCAAACCGGTCGCCGAGGTCGTGCCGCCGACTCCAGAGAAAGCTTCGAAGATTGTGCTCGGCGGCATGGCTGGAACCGCCAGAATTCTTGGCGATATTGTCGGATCGATCAGCCCCGAGAGCGATTGGGATGCTGCCCGCAAATGAATCTGCTTCTGGATACTCATATCTGGATTTGGAGCACTCTCGAACCGGGGCGTCTATCGCGGCGGGTTTCCCGCGTTCTGACCGATCACCATAATGAGCTATGGCTTTCCCCCATCAGCGTATGGGAATTGGTCATGCTCACGGAAAAGGGCAGAATCGAATTGGATGAAGATGTATTGCCTTGGACACAACGTACAAGGGAACAACTCCGGCTGCAAGAGGCTCCGCTAACGACTGAAGTGGCGCTCGCAACGTCGGCTTTGCATCTTCCTCATAGCGATCCCTCCGACCGCCTGATCGCGGCGACCGCCAAGGTTTTCGATCTCACCCTGGTCACGGCGGACAAAAACCTGATCGGGGCGCGTGACTTCAAAGTTCTTCCTAATCGTTAATCACCGGCAAACAAAACGCCCTCGAGCCGGCGTGATTTCTCTCGCGCGGCCCGAGGCCTTTGGTTGTCTTTAGCGATTTACTTCAGCTCTTACTTCCCTGCCGTTCCTTTATCCGTCCCCACGCCGGTGCACGCGTCCCATCCTGCAACCGCCGTGTACCCTCCGTAAGGACCGCAATAACCCGATGCAACATCGTTGAAGTCGGCGGTCGCGTGCATGTTGGTGTAAATCGACTGAAGCTCCGCGCTCGACGACGTGTAGAACTTCCCGGCTAGATTGATAATTCCAGCCAGCGCCGGCGAAGCCACGCTCGTTCCGCCCACGATGTTCCAGCCTCCAACGCTCGAGTCGTAGATCCAAACGCCCGTCACCGGATTCGCGTCAAACGACAGATCCGGCACTCCGCGATACGCTCCCACCGTGCTCGAAATCGCGCTCTGATAAGTCGGCCGCAACTCTACCGTGCTGATCCCTCCGCCCGCCGAATCCCATGGCGCCTCGGCAAGAAACGCGTCCGTCGCCGGATTGCGCCGCACCGTCGTACCGCCCGCCGCCACTACGTTCGGCGACGTGCCCGGCCAGATCGTGCCCGGATTGTCGCCGCTCGACGCCAGAAAAACCACGCCCGCTTTCACAAAGTGCGGGTCGTAACTGGTCTCGCCGCTGAACTCGCTGCCTCCCCAACTGTTCGAGACCTCACCTCCGCCCGCGGCCGCCACCAGTTTGCTTGCCATATCCTCCGCCGTCATCAAATCGGCGAAGCTGTTCGACGCCGCTTCCACCAGCACGATCTTTGCGCTCGGCGCCATCGCATGTGCCCACTGCACATCGAGCGACTCTTCGAACTCCCAGCCCATGTCATACGCTGGCTTGCTGCCGCTCGCGTAGACAACCTGGAAATTCGCCGCCGGCAATCCAAACTGCGCCGAGAACACAGCCAGATCGCTCGCCGCATGAGGAGCGTCATAGGCATCGACAAGCGCGATCATCCGCCCGCCACCCGATGGCACAGCCGTCACCTGATTCGGGTTACATCCGGTCACCACTTTCACCAGCCCATACACGCAGGCCAGCGAGGCTGGCGTCTCATAGGCATAGCCGGAGTAAGGAGGACCGATCGTCTGCTCGTTTCGCAGCGTCTCCGCCGGCAAAAAAACTCGAATATTGGTATGCGCGGAGAGCCCTATCTGATCCCAGCGTTCCATGCTGGAATCGGGCACATATACTTTGCCGCCCGCGCGCGGCATCTGCGCCACCGCCAAACTGCTACACGCCAGTAATACAGATAGGGTTACAACCAGGAATAACTTGAACTTCATGAATGAGTCCTCGCCATGAGTCCGTCTTCGACGAGCTGAAGACCGGACTGCGCTCATTCTCGCGGCAGCACTCGACTCCGGCAAGATCACCGGCGAGCGAGTTGGCAGTTACTCTTGACCTGACTCAAAGGGAGGTTTACTAAAGAAGGCTGAGATCGAGTAACCTGGCGGGATCTGAACTGACCGCAAGCTTGAGAAGTTGGCACGAATGTGCCATGGCGGCAATTGATTCGCGAACTTCTCTCCACGGGATCTCGCTTCGGACGAGAGCGCCACTCCGCAATGTTACTGACCCGGTCCGGCGGCCTGCCCGATCGAGCCTCCACTCACGACCAGCTCGACGCGCCGATTCTGCTGCCGCCCCGCCGCCGTGTCATTCGACGCAATCGGATCGTTAGGACCAAAACCCTGCGTCGTGATCGTCGCGGAGTTCACTCCCTGGCTCACCAGATAGGTCTGCACCGCAGCGGCTCGCTCTTGCGAGAGTTTCTCGTTAAATTCCAGGCTACCCGTGCTGTCCGTGTAGCCATCGATTTCAACGCGAATATCCGGATACGCAATCAGGATTCCCGCAACCTTGGCCAGCCGCTCCCGCGCCCCTGACTTAAGATCCGCCTTCGCCGTATCGAATAGCACGTCGGGCATGCTGACAATCAGCCCTCGTGCCGTGTCTCGCGTCTCCAGCACCTGATTGAGTTGCTGGAGCATGCGCGCTCGCATCCGCTCTTTCTCATTTTCCGCCTGCTGACGCGCCTGCTCGGCCTGTTGCTGAGCCTGCTCCGCTTGTTGTTGCGCTAGTTCTGCCTGCTGACGTGCCTGATCCGCCTGTTGCGCCTGCAACACCGCTTGCTGCGCCTGCTGGGCGGCCTGTTGTTGTGCCAGTTGCGCTTGCTGTCGTGCCTGATCGGCGGCCTGCCGCTGCTGCGCCTCAGCTTCAGCCTGTGCCTGTGCCGCCTGCGCTTCCGCCTGGCGTTTTTCCGCCTCGGCCTGCGCTTGCGCCGTGCGTTCTTCCTGAGCTCTGCGCTCCGCCGCCGCTTGCTCGTCCTGCTCGCGCTTAATGGTGATTACTCGAGCCGCTTCGGCCGTCTGCACCGCCTCACGCGCCGCTGTTCCAATCTTCCCTTTTCCCTCATCCCTGCGGTAGGCGTCGTTCGCCCGCTCCAACTGATCTTTCGCTTTCAGAAACGTGTCGGGCGCATACTGCTCCGCCTGCGCATCCCGTGCGATTCGCACCGCATTACGTGCCTCCAGCAAGTCAAGCGGCATCTTCGGATCGATGCCAAACATAGGCTCATCGACCGGCTGAACCTGGGCCTTGTACGTGTCCCGCGGAATTAACTCAAATTTCACGTCAATGGGCTCGACTCCGCTCCCGGTATGCCGATGGACAATATTCTGCGCGACAACCAGGTCGCTCGGTTGCGCCACGGCAAAGTCAGGCTCGGCCGTCACGATCAGCGCAAACGCCTGCAAATCGGATGTTGTCTGCAACGCACTCTTACCGTCGTGCACCACGAGCTCGCCAAGATTATGCACGTGGCCCTCGGGAGTAACCGCCCACAGTACGTATGTCAGATAAGCCAGGCCAAAATCGCGCGGCGTTCCAAGATGCTCGAGATGTAAATCGATTTTGACGCCGTTGACTTTGCCTTCTACCTTCGCCTCGCCGCGAATGGCTGGCATCAGATCGGTGCCGTCGACCTTCACGTGCGTCGTTGCATGCTGCCGGTAATCGACCGCTTGCGTGCTGCGCGAAACCACTCGCATGTGGAAGCCTGTAGATTCGCTTCCCGTGACTCCAGTATTTTCCTGAGCCCGCGCTGACAGCGCGCCCAGAACAACCGCCATTCCGTAGATCACCACACTGAAAAAGCGAGCAAAAGTCTTTCCCCACATCGTCATCTCCATCCTGTGAAGCCGCGGTATTGAGATGACCTACTCCCAAGCACAGTTGTTTATCGGCCGCACCTCGCTCTTGAATCGAGAATTCCCGCCGGATGCCAAACCCTCATGCCGAGTTTTGCCTTACCATGCTCACTCGCGGCCGGCACGGAGATTCTCCGGCGACGGGAAGGAACCAAACCAAACCCCGGAAAGGACCGCGATTGAATCATCCCCCCGACCTCGCTATAGTGTGAGGGATCAATCCCCATGGATTTCGACCAGCTCGAAATTTTTCTGGAAGTAGCTCGGCTCTCCAGTTTTTCCCGAGCGGCCGAGAAGCGCTTCCGCACGCAGCCCGCCATTTCCTCGCAGATTCGCGCCCTCGAAGAAGAAGTCGGCGCTCGCCTGCTCGACCGTTCCGGCGGACGCGTCTCTATCACCGCCGCCGGCAAATTGTTTTTTAAGTACGCCGAGGAGACTATCGAGCGGCGCAAGACGATCCTCACCGAAATCGCCGACACCGAGCGCGTGCCGCGCGGCGAGATCGTCGTCGGCGCCAACGAGGGCACCTGCCTCCACATCCTGCCCGACGTATTCGCGCAATTTAAGCGCGACTATCCCAACGTCTCTGTCAGCATCAAGCGCTCCGACTACGCCAAGATCCTCGAATCTATCATCGAGAACGCCGTCGACTTCGGCGTCGTCTCACTTCCCGTCAATGACAACCGGCTCGAAGCACAAATGATTCATCGCGATCATCTCGTCGCCATCACCGCGCCCAAGCATCCGCTGGCGGCCAGGAAGACAATCACCGTCGCCGAGCTTGCCGCCTTCCCGCTCGTCGTTCCTAAGCTCGGCCACACCCGCGACGCGCTCGACGCGCTCTTCTACGACAATCACGTCAAGCCGCACCTCGCCATGGAACTCGATTCCAGCGAACTGCTCAAACGCTTCGTCGCCGCCGGGGTTGGCATTGGCTTTATCGCGCGCTCCAATATTGAAGAGGACATTCGCGCCAAAGCGCTCGTCGCTCTCACGCTGGCGGATGTCCACATCCGCCGCGATCTCGCCCTCGTATTTCGCAAAGACAAATCGCTAAGTCGTGCGGCCCGCGCCTTTATGGATATCGCTCTGCATCGAAATAACCTGGCCGCAGCCGTAACCGCTCCTAAACGTTCGCGATGATTCGGTAGATGCACGATCGGCAGATACATGGCTGGCAGATGTATGGCTTGCAGATGGATGCCTGGCAGATGAACCGTAAACGACAAATCAGAAGACTGGCCGACATTGCCATCATCCTGTGCGTCGCATTCGCGCTACTCGCCACCATCGCCGCCGCACAGAAACACGCCGCCAGGAAAGCTCCGCCTATCGCAACCCCGAACAAACTCATCTCCTTCAAGGTTTCTGGCACCAAGCGCTACTCAGATAAGGAAGTCCTCGGCGCAAGCGGCCTCACCCTCGGCCAGGACGCCGCCGACGGCGACTTCAAGGAAGCGGCCGAGCGCCTCGGAAAATCCGGCCTCTTTTCCAGCGTCGCCTATTCCTTCTCCTATTCGGACGCCGGCGTCAAGGTCGAATTCCAAGTCACCGACAACGACAAGGTAAAACTCCTTCCTGCCCGCTTTGAAAACTTCGTCTGGTTCAGCGACGCCGAGTTGCGCACCATCCTCGAGCGGCAGGTTCCGCTCTACAAAGATTCGCTCCTGCCTGACTCGGGTCGGCTCGCCGACCGCGTCACCGAGGCGCTCCAGGCATTGCTTTCGCAACACGGACTTCCCGGCCGGGTCGAATACCTGCGCGGCGCCTCACAAGAAGGCGGCAGCCTGCTCGAGATTGTTTACCGCGTCGAGGACCTCACCATCCGCATCCGCAACGTCGCCTTTCCCGGCGCCTCGCCCGACCAATCCGTTCTCCTCGAAAGAGCGGCGCACCAGCTCCTCGACGCCGAGTACTTCCGCTCAAAAGTCGCGGCTGTCGCCAAGTTCGATCTCCTCCCCGTCTACCTGCAACGAGGTTACCTCAAAGCCGAATTCGCCCCCGCCCAGACCCGCGTCGTCAGCGGCCCCGGCGCAAAAACAGATTCAGCCGGAAACAGCGCCGCAAGCGGTTCTTCCCAAACACAAGATACTAACAAGACCGAAGATACTAATCAGACGGTAGATACCAATAAGACCGCAGATACTAACTCCGGCGAAGTCGAAGTCGACGTTCTCGTTCCTGTCACCCCCGGCAAGCTCTACACGGTCTCGGCCGTCACGTGGAAGGGCAACTCCGCCGTCACCAGCGACGAGGCATCGAAACTCTTTCATCTCGCCGTCGGCCGGCCAGCCGACGCTGTGCGCCTCGAAACCGACACCGAAAATCTGACCCGCCTTTATCACAGCCGCGGCTACATGACCGCGGAACTCCATCCCGAGCCGCACTTCGACGACGCCAAAAGCACCGTCGCCTACAACATCACTATCCAGGAGGGCGATCTCTACCGCATGGGAGAGCTCGAGATTCTCGGCGTCGACACGCCCTCCAAAGACCGGCTCCGCGACGCCTGGACGCTCCGCGAAGGCTCCCCCTACAACGCCGACTATGCCAAGAAATTTCTGGACGACGCCGCGCGGTTGCTGCCGCGAGGCCTGCGCTACTCGGTCGACATCAACGAAGAGTTGAACAAGAAAGAAAAAGTCGTCGATCTTACCATCCGTTTCAAAGTGCAATAACCGAGGTGCAATAGCAAAGCGCAATAGCGATAAGCGGCCTCCTATAAGCAAGCCCGCCACCCTCTAACAGTTTGCTGAAAAACTCTGGAATCCGGCATGGACGGGAAGGGCACGAGTCCCACTCGTGCCGTAAATCTTGCCCAATCAATAGCGGCTTCCAGCCGCTGGGGGAATCTGAACGGAGAAAACACTTCTTCCGCAGCCAGCCCCGCCACCCCCTACTTGTACCCGGCTTCATATCTTGGCATCATGGATGACAAGATCCTCTCACGATCCTCCAAGGAGCAAGACCCGATGAAACTCACCCGCATCACTGCCCTTCTCGTTCTCTTGATCGTCACCCTTCCCGCATTCGCCGCCAAAAATCAGACCCTGACCGGCGAAGTCAGCGACGCCATGTGCGGAGCCAAGCACCAGATGCCCGGCGCGGCCGCCGAGTGCACCAGAGCCTGCGTCAAGCATGGCTCGAACTACGCTCTCGTCGTCGGCGATAAGGTCTACACCCTGGAGACCTCCGACCTGACCGCGCTCGACAAGCTTGATAAACTTGCCGGCGCCAAGGCCAAGGTGACCGGCGAGGTCAACGGCACCACCATCACGGTCAAGTCGGTCGCCGCCGGATCGTAATCGGCGAGCTCATCTTCCGGCCATAAGAAAACCGGCGGATCATTCGATCCGCCGGTTCGCTTTTTCAAACTTTTTAACCCCGGTTAGTTCGATAGTTAGTTCGATCCCCCGTCGCTATCCGGACGCCGCTTTAGCGTCGGACGATCGTCGTCGCCGCTCGTATCCGTTCCCGTCTTATCCGTGTTCGAAGTCCGCCGCAGCGTCGGCTTATTCTGTTCTTTCTGATCCAGCACCTTGTGTCGGTTCTCGATCGACGCCAGCCGCGCCTTTACCTCGTCAAACTCCGACGTCGAAACGATGTACTGCGCCTTCGCCGGCAGAATCGTGGCAATTTCCTTTTGTGTCGCTTCAATGCGGTCAGGCGTCTGCGGATGCGAAGCGAATGCCTTCGCGATCGTGCCCGGTTTCTTCTTTTCCTTCGCCTGAATCTTTTCGAAGAAGCTCACGAACGCCTGTGGGTCGTACCCCGTCTTGTACATATACTGCACACCCAGATAGTCGGCTTCCGCCTCGAAGTTGCGCTGGAACTTCATGAAGGTCAGCGGCAGTCCCAAACCCGCCGCCTCATAAGCCGCATATCCGATTCCCCCACCGACAAAGATCAGCGGAATGGTCCCAATCTGCGCCCAGTTCGCGCGCGTCATCTGCCGCATCGCGTGCCGCGCGCAAACGTGCGAAATCTCATGCGCCATCACGCCCGCCAGTTCTGCCTCTTCATCCGCCGCCAGAATCAATCCCGAGTTCACATAAAAGAACCCGCCCGGCAGCGCGAACGCATTCACCTCGTCCGAGTCGATTACTTTAATCGTGAACGGCACCTTCGCATCCGAATTGCGGACCAGGTTCTGTCCAATCCGGTTCACGTACTCATTGACGACCGGGTCCTGCACCATCTTCACGCTGTTGTCGACCTGCATCGCATATTGCTTGCCGATCTTGATCTCCGTATCCAGCGAGTACCAGTCGCCCAGACCGCGCCCGCCAATCTTGCGGTTGCCAATCGCGTCCACGTCATCTTCACCGCCCGTGTGTTTGACTTTGCTGGGATCGGCCTCCTGCGTCACCGGCGGATTCGTCGGCCCTTTCGCATCCGACGCTTTTGCATCTGAAGAGTCCTGCGAGTCCTGTCCATTCGACTGATCCGTCGAGTCCGGAGCCGTCTGAGCCGGCGTGCTCGTCGGCTGCGGAGCAGGGGTCTGCGCCGTCGGCTGGCTCGCGCTCGTTTGGCCATTGGTCGTTGCCGGCGTCTGATTGCCCGTCTGATTCGGTGTCGAAGCGGCTGGCGCCGACGTCGATGGTGTCTGGGAGTTGGGCGAACTCTGATCCTGGGCCGCCGCGAACGCTGCCATCAGGAGCACTAAACTTAGGGAGATCAGCGATTTACGATACGACATTGCACACCCCGCAGGGAACACGTCCGTTGCGACGAAGCTTGTAGCGATTATACCCCCGATGGCAATTCGGGCCTACACCGGAATTTCCCACCTAGTTGGACGCATCTCGCAAGCTTAGAGTTACCTGTTATTTGCCATATGCAATAGACGATAGATGACGCCTGGACAAAATAGACGACGCCTAAGGGACGCCCCGTCCGTGCCAGGCAAGCTCGAACTCGCAGCGGGAAGCCATGAGCTCCAAGCTCATAGCTCATAGCTCGAAGCTCGTAGCTCGAAGCTCCAACCTGGTGTACCATTGCCCGTTTCACGAACCAGTTCGAAAAGGTGCCCCATGCTCAACCGCCGCAACTTTCTCTCGACCTCACTCGCCTCATCCCTGACCGCCACCGTCCTCGGAAGCCGCTCTCATCTCTGGGCGCAACTCGCCTCTTCGCCATCGCAGCTCCCCGACCGTTCGCTCTACGACAAAGATGAAGACGCCTACTGGCGGGAACTCCGCAACCAGTTCCTCATTCCCGTCGACGAGGTCTACCTCAACAACGGCACGGTCGGATCCAGCCCTGCTCCGGTCCTGCGCGCCATCTTCGAAGGCTACGAGACCACCGAAAAGATGAACCAGCAGGATCCCGAAGACTATCCCATCTGGGGCTACGCCGCCTGGAACGAATTCCGCGATCCGCTCGCCGCCTTCGTCGGCTGCCATCGCGACGAGATCGCTCTCCTCCGTAACGCCACCGAGGCCAACAGCTACATCGCCAACGGCGTCGACCTCAAAGCCGGCGACGAGGTCCTAATCACCGACCAGGAGCATCCCGGAGGCGAGCATCCCTGGGACCTCCGCGCCAAGCGCTACGGCATCGCCATCAAAAAAATCACCCTCCCCAAGCCTCCGCAGAATCCCGCCCAAATTACCCAGCTTTTCGCCGACGCCATCACTCCCCGCACCCGCGTCATCTTCTTCAGCCACATCACGACGGTCACAGGCGTAGTCCTCCCCGCCAAGGAAATCTGCGCCCTCGCCCGCAGCAAAGGCATTCTCTCCGCCGTCGACGGCGCCCATGTTCCCGGCATGATGCGCCTCAACCTCCACGACCTCGGCTGCGACATGTACTCCTCCAGCCCGCACAAATGGCTGCAAGCCACCAAGGGTTCCGGATTCCTCTACGTGCGCGACGAGGTCATCGACCGCCTCTGGAACACCATCGCCACCGAAGGTTGGGACGAACCCAAACTCCGCGCCGAGCGTTTCCAGCGCATCGGCAGCTCCAACGTCCCCGCCCTCTGGGGCCTGCGCGCCTCCCTCAAACTAGCCAACGACATCGGCATGGACCGCATCGAGCGCCGCCATCGCCAGCTCTGCAACTACATCCTCGACGCCATGATCAAGCGCGGCGCCGAATCCTGGACCTCGCCCGACCCAACCATGCGCTGCGCCATCGCAACAGTAAACGTCCCCCCAATCAAGCGCGCAGATTTGGAAACATGGCTCTGGAAAGAGAAGAAAATCCGCATAAGAGGCGGCGACCCAAACAAACTCCGCCTCTCGACGCCCTATTACTTATCGAAGCAGGATATCGATCGCTTCCTTGAAGGCTTCGATGAATTCAAGAAAGCAAGAGCGTGAGCCCTAAGAAATTGGAATATTTCCTCGCATCGCCGTGGTGCAAAGAAATGTCATCCTGAGCGGAGCAATTTCGTTCGCGAAGCGAGCGAGATCGCGGAGTCGAAGGACCCCTAACAGGCTGCGGAAAAACTCGATGTTGCACGTGATTTTGGGTGGCGCAGCGATTTATCGCTGCGGTAACTGTCCTGTTTTCAATGCGGCTTTAGCCGCTGCGGTCGCACTTTCTATGCGGGAACGAGTTTCTCCGCGGCCTGCTAAGCGGAAAAACTCGATGCTGCACTTGATTTTGGGTGGCGCAGCGATTTATCGCTGCGGTAACTGTCCTGTTTTCAATGCGGCTTTAGCCGCTGCGGTCGCACTTTCTATGCGGGAACGAGTTTCTCCGCGGCCTGCTAAAGCGCAAACGCCGTTTGGGCTATAAAATTCACTCCGCGTTAGGGTGTTGGGCGCACGCCTCGCCGAACGGTAGGGGTTCTTCTTCGGAATGCGACAGTCAACTGGAAGGAAGACTGAAAACAATTCCTGGGGTTCTGAGTGTAATCGCCTCTTACTGCATGTAGACGGCGGAGACAACATCGTAGGATGAATCGCATGACGCAAGGATTGGAATTAGACTGCCTCGACCAGTTGGAAGCGACCCCCGCTATCCTGCGCGGATTGATCTGCGACCTGTCGCTCGAAGATACCGAATGGAAGCCTGCGCCCGACCGCTTTTCGGTAGCGGAAGTTCTCGCCCATCTTTCCCATTCCGAGGGCCACTGCTATCGCACCCGCGTGGACCGGTTCGTGAGTGAGGAACTGCCGGAGTTCGAGCCGGATGATGCGCAGATGTACCTGGAGTTGTACCGCAATGCCAATGCGGAAGATGCCTTCGACCATTTTGCAGAGCAGCGCGCGACCAACGTGGAGTATCTGCGGACCTTGCCGCGAAGCGCCGGTGAACGCCGCGCGAGGCACCAGGAGGCCGGCGAAATCACCCTGCAACAAATGCTGCATGAGTGGACCATGCACGATCTGGGACATATCCGGCAAATCGCCGAACTGGTGAGAGCGCGAAAACACTTATCGGCAGCGGGAAAACTGGGCGATAGCTACCGCCTGAAACCATAGAGCCCGCCGGCGCCGCATGAAACCTCACGTTAGAGCCATGAGTGCCCTGAGCATGCATGCGCACTCTTACCGCCTGGATTGTCAGTAAACCGGAAGCAATCGCGCAGTTGGTGAAAAATCCTGATTTCACTCGTAACCGAATGGTTACAAGTGTAAACGCCTGGTTGCAACAGTTACCGTCTGAACCGAGTGTATAGTCTCCTTGTGAGAGGCGTCCTACTTCAAATCGCGTGTCTAGCTGTTTTCAGCCTAGGCCTTCCCGCGCAGAATACGATAGTCGAATACGAAGAACCGCAGCTCGCGCAGACTGCTGCGGGCGTTGTGACGGACCCAATGGGTGCGGTGATACCCCACGTCACTGTCGAAGAGCGCTCAGAGGATTGGAAAACGGTGTTGCGTTCGTCTGAGACCGACAACCATGGGCGGTTTCGCCTCTCTCCTAGGCCGAACACAACCATCTATTACCTCGAATTTTCGCGTGATGGGTTCAATCGGGTTCGGATCAAACTCCAACTAGAAAAGAAGGCAGCTTCTGGCGTTGTGGTCAAGTTGCCGGTTGCGACCTAGCGCCTTGCCGGATAGATGAGTGTAAACGCCTGTGGCTGTTGAAAAAGTCCCTCCCACATAAAAACGGCCTCAGATTTAGGGTTAGAAAATGCCTACCCGTATCGAGAAAGTCGCTTATAAGTCATCCTGACGCGATGCGTTTTTCGTGAATTCTAAGAAAATGAGTTTTTCAACAGCCACGCCTGTTTACAACACCCAAGTCGTAGAATGCTAACCTATGCTCGCCTTCAACGTTTCATTAAACGGAAAGAAGCTATGCCTAGCGGGAGTTGGCGAAGTTGGAGTTCTGTCAGCGATCACGAGCTGGGTGGCTGGAGATCGTGGAGAAGACTTGTTTTTGCATGTCGGAGGCCTCGCCAACGAGGAACACATTGATTGGGTCAAACGAAAGAGGTTGCACGTCGGGGACGAGATTCGTGTCGAGATAGTGGCGACGGAGTCAGCGGCCAAACCTGTCAGGAAGCGGCGGATTCATCCAGCGGAAACGCTCAAAGCAAAAAAGCGTTACGTCCGTATGATGGCGAAAGAGCTTGGTTGGACAATAGAGACTAGTCGTGCGCGGTCCTGAGTTCTGGTTCTGAGTGAAATCGCCTGGTTTCAACAGAAGTCAACACTCAGGGCGTCTGGGCTCCTTCGGTGTTGACGTAGAGGGAGTAGAGAGAGTGGCTGGCAGCCATGAAGAGGCGGTTCTTCTTGGCGCCGCCAAAACAAAGGTTCGCACAAACTTCCGGCAGATGAATTTTTCCGATGCGCTTGCCGTCGGGCGCAAAGACGTGCACGCCGTTAAAGCCGTCCGGTCCCCAACCTGCCGCGCTCCACACGTTCCCGTCAACGTCGCAGCGGATGCCGTCGGACGATCCCGGCGACATATCGACAAACAGGCGGCCGTTCTTCAGCCGTTTGCCGTCTTCAACATCATAGACACGAATGGGATGGGGAATACCCGGTTCGGTTGGTCCGGTATCCACGATATAAAGCCTTTTCTCGGCGGGAGAGAAGCAGATGCCGTTGGGCTTCATCATGTCGCTGGCCACGACGGCGGCTTCGCGGGTTTCCGGGTCGAGGCGATACACGTTGGCGGGCAATTCAAACGCAGCTTTGTGTCCTTCGTAGTTCGACATGATTCCGTACCCGGGATCGGTGAACCAGATGGCACCGTCGGAATGAACGACGAGATCGTTGGGCGCGTTCAGAGGCTTGCCTTGGAAGCGATCCATAAGCACCGTCACAGTGCCGTCGTGTTCGGTTCGCGTGAGACGGCGCGAGTCATGTTCGCAGGTCAGCAGGCGGCCCTGACGATCACGAAAGTTGCCGTTGCTGTAGTTTGACGGGCTGCGGAACACACTCACCTCGCCGGTATCTTCCAGCCAGCGCAGCATTCGATTGTTGGGGATGTCGCTGAATAGCAAGAAACGTCCGTCGCCAAACCACACCGGGCCCTCGGCCCAGCGCGCCCCCGTGTACAGGCGCTCGACGGCGGCGTTGAATACCACGTATTCGCCAAAACGCGGGTCGACGATTTCGATAGCGGAGTCGGGATATAGAGTGGGGGCCATGCGCTCCTGCGCTTGGGCACGCGCCCAAGATGGCAAGGCTAACGCTGTCGTCGCGGCACCCATCGTCAGCTTCATGAATCTGCGTCGATGCATGATTTCTCCGTCTTATCCCCAGCTATTGCGGGAATCCGATCTGCTTCGCCAACTCAATGTATCGCGCAACCACACCCATCCCCCCAACTTCTCGATGACGCGGTAGTGAGATCGCCTGCCCCGACCATTTGGCAGGAATCTTATGGCTACACGTGGGGCAAGTCAATCAGCGAAAAGGACTTGAAGGACTCCTTGAAAATCAGTTGTTGATAAATCGCGATAGCACTCATCAACGGGGCAATGAGGCTCTTCCCGGTACCTAGCCCGCATGCTCTTTGAGACCGGGGACTCCACACCGCGCCGATCTCGGTATTTCACCGAACGCACCCCAATCCCATCCCAAATCCCGCCTCCAATGCACGCCCTGTCAACTTGACAAAATCCAGCCGCAGAAACCCTCTTAAACCCGCCAAGCGAAGCCAACCAGAACAAGTAACTCCTTTATCGCCCCATACTTCGGTGTAACTCCTTCATTCCACAACCGCCAACCAACCACCCGCGCTAACCCCAGCATTCTCACAGGTCTAATAAGGCTCAAACCAGCCAAACCCATAACCAGACAGTAAACATCCCATCCAACGAAAATCGCCAATTCGACCCATTTCACGACGCCCCAAGAATCAACTTTATTTTGTTCGCAGTCCGTTCGCCCGCAGCCAGAGACTCTATATTTACGTAGTTGTACGTACATAAAAAAACGAGGGTGCCCCACTCAAGCCTTCTTTTGGCTTGAGTGGGGACCGCCCCAGAACCCTCCCCAAAAAACAAGCCCGTCCCCAACAAATCCCTTGACTTAACCAACCCACTATCCAAAGAATTGAAATTGAAAAAGCACGGCAGTTTTCTCTGTGACCCCGTGCCTCCGTGGCGAAGGTTAATCTCGGCTTCCAAAGGGGGATAACGCACCAAATCAAGCCCATAACTATCATGCAATCAATACTTTGCCTTTAAGTCGCTTTTTATCAATACTTTGAGAGGATGGAAAACGAAAAATTGCCGAAAACCGATCTCAACTCCAACTCAGCAAAAGAGTTGCAAAAACTAAGTTCAAGTCTATAGTTCTGAATACTTTGCGGGTGAACTTACTCTAAGTGTATGATTCTATTAAACCGGGGTAGGCGGGGGGAGGGGGGTACTCCAGCCTAGCTTCCTTCGGGCAAATTTCTACGGTTCGGAATGTGAATGCGACGCGAGTTTCGGCGCGCTGCCTTTCGCATCCTGCCAAAGGATCGCGTTGAGTTTATCGGCATCCGCCGCGTCGGGACGCGAGAAGTCCATGCGCGACGATTCTTTCGCGCCCGGAGCTTTCTTCGGATTCACCCGATAGATCAGTCCACTTCGAAGATTGCGGTCATCCACCTGATAAGGCGCTTGCGTTCCCGGACCCGCGAGCAAAGGCGCCATCAGCGGCGCATGGGCGTCAAATAAATTCATCGGCGGAAGTCCGAGCAAAGCCTCCATCGTGTGCATCATGTTCACCGTCGTGTAGAAGTGGTGATCGATGACAGGTTTTTCTGCGCGCGGCGCATATTTGCTGATCTCCAGCGCAATCGACCGATGCGCATCGACGTGGTCCGCGCCATTCTGCGCGTCATCTTCGATGACGAAGATCGCAGTGTCGTCCCAGTAAGCGCTGTGCGAAACCGCATCGACGACGCGCCCAACTGCCAGATCGTTATCCGCAACCGACGCTTGCGGCGTCGCTTTCCCCGGACGCGTTCCTCCCGTGTGATCGTCCGGCAAATACAGCAGCACGAACTGCGGCAACTCTTTCTCCGTTCCTCGACCTTTCACAAACTCGTCGAACTCGCGCAGGAATTCGTCAGCCCGAAGCTGATCGGGATAGTCAATCTCGAAATCCGGATAGAGCGGATCGAAGTGCCCGCGCTGCGCCGCTTTCGTCGCCCGCACACTCTTCAGTCGCGGCACAGCCCAAGGCCAAGGACTCGCGCTGCCGCGCGGATTGCCCACATTCGACGGCAAAGGTTCGCCCTGCCTGATCTCCTCCGACTCGCACTTGCCCGCTGCGGCCGACGGAGTTCCCTCCATCGGCGAACTCACGCGCTCGCTCTTGCACCACGTCAGCGCCATCATCTCGCCATAGATGCGATATGTGAACCCATTCTTTGCCAGGTTGTCCCACAAATAACCAGTCGCAGGATCATCCACGTCCGGAATTCCCTGCTCCAGCGGATACTCTTCCGCCACCTGACCGCTGAAGTCGTAGCTTCGTTCCTTGCCGCGATACGCGATCGGCCAAGTCTTCTCGTTGTAGTCGGAAGTGGCAGAAGCATCCGACCAGAGATGTCCATCGCCCGAAACCTCACCACTGTCATAGAAGTTATCGAGCACGCCGAATTGCCGCGCCAGTTTGTGTTCGTTGGGTGTGATGTCGGCTCCATACATAGTCAGCGACGGATCGCCATCGCCAATCCCGAGATCGCCGAGTATCTGATCGTAAGTACGATTCTCCTTGAGGATGTAGATGACGTGCTTGATCGGATTCTTGCCGCCGGTGAAGGCAAACTTGCCGGCATCGGCGTGCAGAAGGTTGTCGTCCTCCACCTGTTTCGTATAAGCCGGCAGATTGCGTTCGATCTCCGCGAAGGTAAGTCGCTGGAGCGATCCGCCGATCAGAGTCGCAATATACGGATGCGCGTTCGGGTGCAGCTCGGTCTTAAGCGTAGACGCCATATTATTCGGCGTGCTTCCAGTTCCCTTCGCGGTCGCGATCAGCAAGTTGTCTCCGGCAATTGCCAGCGCGCTCGGATACCACTCGGTCGGGATAAAACCGGGCTCGGGAAGATCCACAATGCCGCCGGGAGCCGCCATAGGAGGCAATTTTCGAAGGTCGATGACCGCAACCGCATCGAGCGATCCCGCCGCGGCAAAGAGATATTTTCCGTCCGGCGACAGCGCGATTGCCTGCAGCACCGATCCGGGATTCTTAAGACTCGCCTGATACAGACGATAGCTGGTTCCAGAATCAAGATCGACCGACTCGATAGCGTCTCCATTGGCCAGAGTCATATAGAGGAATTTCTCGTTCGGGCTGAGAAGGATCGATGTCGCATGTGCACTGGGCCCGCTTGCATTGGGCCTGTCACCATAAAGCCACTTGACCACAGTCCCGTTTTCCAGGTTCAACTCCGCCACCGCGGACGTGTTCCACATACTCACCCAGGCGCGCGTCGCGGCTTTGTTCGCAATCACGGTATACGGATACTCGGCCGGAACGTAACGGCTCTTGCTCAGGTCGAACGATTGCAGAATCTGTCCCGAAGCAACGTCGAGCAGCACCACATTGTCCGAGAGATTGTCGGCGATCAACAGCCGATCGCCGCTCGCACTTGGCAAGACCGCGAATCCAGCGGGATAAGGTGGAGCGGTTCCTGCTGGCGTCTTTCTTATTCCGTAAGCAACGACCTTGCCTTCCGCAACCGGCTGCGGAGGAATCTTAACGAATCGCTCGGGTGTGACTTGACTATCGGCGAACTTGTAAACCGCAATTCCATTCCCCGTGCTCTTTGCCTCCTTGCCCTCGGGATCGCTGATCGATCCCATCGAAGCATAAAGATGCTTACCATCACTCGAGAACGCGATGCCGATAAAATAGCTCTGCCGCGTCGAGCTCGTATCGGCGATGAGGCGATCGTCGGGAAAATCGCGCAGTTGGTTGGTATTGAGATCGAGAATGCCGATCGACTGCCGCGCACCGCTCTCGATCGTGCCATATCCCTGATTCAGCAACGCCGCATAGCGGCCATCGGGACTCATCGCAATGGTCGACGGAAAGCTATTGGTGCCCGCGATGAAGCCGGGAACCGGCAGGGTGAGATTTTTGCTCGTGGGCAGATGAATGACGCGCGAGCGCTCATCCGCGGCGCGCGCCGTAACGATCACGATAACCGCGGCTGAAATTGCGATCAGTAGGACAGCGGAGAGTTTCTTCACGAGCGAGGCCTCGGATGGTTTGTACCATCTGCCGCTGCCTTCGGGCAAACTGGTGGGAAGTATTCGGAAACTCGTCAGCGAAGACCGAGAAGAACTGCGATGTATTGGCGAACGTTTGTCAGCAGAGCCGCCGGAGCCCTGGAGTGGAACTTGGCGTTGCGACCGCTCCAATCCATGCTCTTTAGCTGATCCACTAGAACAGCACCTTCAATTCGGTCGAGGGTGATGGGGAACGCAAAAGGGTATGGCTTCCGCTTGCTGGTTAAGGGGCAAACGACCGCGAGTCCACTGGCGCGATTGTAGCGTTGGTCGGTGATCACCAGAGCAGGACGGCGCTTCGCCTGTTCGCGCCCTACCTGCGGATCGAAGTCCATCATCACGATATCGCCGGTTTCAGGAATGTAGGGACTCGTCATCTCACCACTCGACGACTTCTTTTCCCACTTCGACGGTAGTCGCGATCTCGGCATAGCGGTTCTCGGGCGTGATTTTGGCGACTAACTGGGCCAGGGTGGGTATGCGAGAGGGACGGCGCAATTCGACATGACCCTCCGCCGCGGCTTCGATTTCCAAAGAATCGCCTTCCTTTAGTTTCGCGCCCTCGGCGATCGGTTTGGGGATTCGTACAGCGAGGCTATTGCCCCATTTCACCATCTGAGCCTTCATATTATCCTTCCCCGGTTATGGATATACATAGTATATACCAAGGCGGACACTTAGCACGAAGGCCAGAGAAAGGCTCGTCCGACGCCGATTATTTCTCTAACAATTGCGCTTCCGGAGAAACGGCCTCGCGAGTCTTCTTCACCGCCATCAGTTCAATCGCCTTGGCGGCAATGTGTTCGGCGGAAACTTCGAACTCCTTGATCAGTTCCCACGGCGCTCCGGAATCGCCGAATCGGTCCTTCACTCCAATTGCTCCCGTAATCACCGGCGATCCGTACAGTTCCACGGACTCCGTAATCACGTTCGAAACCGGCCATGCCAGCGCGCCAATCTGGTGTTCTTCGGCCGTGAGCACAACGCCCGTCTCGCGCGCCGCGCGCACGATCGCGTCCTTATCGAGCGGCTTCAGCGTGTGCATGTTCAGGACGCGCGTCTCGTAGCCGAAATCCTGCTTCAGGATCCACGCCGCCCGCATCGCCTCCGGAACCATCGGCCCGCACGCGATGATCGTCAGGTCTTCATGCTCGTCGCGATAGTCGGATTCAAGCTTCGTCTCAAACGCCTCAATGAAATTCGCCGACTCCTGGCGCAGCCGAATCACATTAGCTTTGCCGAAGACGAACGGCGTCTTGTCGTCGCTGACGATCGGCGTCGCCTCGCGGGCAAACCGTATGTACTTCGGTCCAACGTGTTTCAGCAACAAATAGTCTGTCGCCTTGCGCGTTTCGACCATGTCGCATGGCACCACAACATTCATATTCGGCAACCCGCACATGGCAAAACAATCTTCGAGCGCCTGATGCGTCGCGCCATCCGGACCGACGCTCACACCGCCATGTGCACCCGCGATCAGCACATTGAAGTTGCCATAGCAAATCGAGGTTCGGATCTGGTCCAGATTCCGCGCCGCCGCAAACGTGGCATACGTCCCAAAAACCGGCAGCTTCCCTTCCCTTGCCAGCCCGGCCGCCGCCGACGTCGCCGACTGCTCCGCGATGCCCATGCTGATCCAGCGCGACTTCCGCTCCGGCTTGCCGTTGTAGAACTCGCTGATCGTGATCGATCCGGAAATATCGAGCCCAAAGCAAATCACGCGCGGGTCGTCGCCATTTGCGGCCAGCGACTGGCCAAAGCCAAGCCGCGTCGGTTTCATCTGCACTTTCATATTCTCGGCCGCGTTCCACCAGTAGTTGCGGTGGAACTTCGGCATCTTCGCTTCGAGTCTTTGTTCGACTCCTGCCTGATACTCCTTGGCGTGGGCTAACAGCTTCTCGACCGGCACCTTTCCGTCGAGTCCAAGTTCTTTCAGGCCTTTGTTCATCTCCTCGACGTTCGGCGTCTTGCCATGCCATCCGGCAATGTTCTCCATGAAGCTGACGCCTTTGCCTTTCACCGTGTCGGCGATGATCACCGTCGGCCGTCCGTGCCCGATCTTCGCCTTCTCCAGCGCCTCCACCACCTGCCGCATATCGTGGCCGTTGATGCTGACGACATCCCAGCCGAAGCTCGCATACTTCTCTTCCAGCGGCTCGACGTTCATCACGTCCTTCACCCATCCATCGATCTGAAGCCGGTTGCGGTCGACGATCGCGACCAGGTTGTCGAGATTGAAATGTCCCGCTTCCATCGCCGCTTCCCAGACTTGGCCCTCTTGCTGCTCGCCGTCCCCCATGATGCAGAAGATGTGGTGATTCTTCTTGTCGAGCTTGGCCGCCAGCGCAAGTCCAACCGCGATGCTCAATCCTTGTCCCAGCGACCCTGTCGAAGCTTCAACTCCCGGCAGCTTCAGCCAGTGCGGGTGTCCCTGAAACGGCGATGACAGCTTGCGCAGCAACGCGACATCTTCTTTCGGAAAGAATCCCGCAAACGCAAGCCCCAGATACAGACTCGGCGCCTTGTGACCCGTCGACCAGATGATGCGGTCGCGATCCGGCCAGTTCGGATTCCGCGGATCGTGATTCGCCACTCGCAGATAGAGCGCGGCGGCAATATCCATGATGGACATCGTTCCACCAGCGTGGCCCGAGCCCGCGGCGCACAGGCACACGAGGTTGTAGCCGCGCATCAGGTTGGCCTGTTCTTTTAACTCGTCGATATCGTATTTATGCAGAACTTCGCCGGTGGATGAATTCAGGATAGACATGGAGCTGCTCCTTGGAAGGCGCCGGTCATGAGCCACGAATGTGGGCAATGCGAAAAGCGGCGCATAGCTTGCAAATCGAGGCTAAGCCGCCATGTCGCAAGGGTCTGTGAGTGAGATCACAGGCGGGGGTGATGCAGTAACGGCGGTGATGCGGAACAGCGGTGTGACGCGTACTATCCCTTAACCGCGGAGACCACAAAGAGAATGCGGTAATGGGCCTACGGCCGGTGATCAGCGGGTGAGGGATAGTCGCGGAATCGCCGACGCTCTGCTTTAGCTCGCGGCTCGAAACTCGCGACTCTATTTGCTACCGTGCCGACTTGAAAATTGCGAACACCGCTCCCTGTGGGTCGGCAATGATCGACAGTCGCCCGACGTCTTCCATGCTGGTCGGCGGAAAGAAGAGCTTTGCGCCCATCTCTTTCGCCTTGTTCGCGGTCACATCCACATCGTCGACCAGGAAGTACGCCAGCCAGTGCGAAGGCACACCTGGCGGAAGATGTTCTGCCGGAGGCATTCCGCCAATAAAATGCTCGCCATTCTTGATGTGCAGATATCCGGAGTCGTCCTTGTCACCCTTTTCAAATTTCCATCCCAGCAGTCCCGAATAAAACTTGGACGCGCGATCCCGTTCATTCGTGCATAGATCGCCCCAGCACAACGTGCCATGCACCGAATGAATTCCGATGCCCGCGTTCTTCTTCGGCTGCCACAGGCAAGAATACGCCCCCGTCGGATCCTGAATTACGGCCATACGACCGGCGTCCATGACGTCGAAGGGCGGCAGGATTACTTTGCCGCCGAGTTCCGTGACCTTCGCGGCGGAGGCATCGACGTTGTCGACCTGGATATAGAGAATCCAGTTCGGCGGGACGTGCTGCGCCACCTGCTCGGGCCGCAGCGTGTAGGCGGCAGCCGCGTCGCGGTTCTCCAGCCGGAAGATGGTGTAGACATCCGATGGACCCATCGGCATGTCGTTCGGCGTCCACCCAAAAAGCGTGCTGTAGAAATTCTTGGCGGCGGACTGGTCTGACGTAGCAAGTTCGATCCAGCAAAACGATCCGGCAGGGTGACGATCGATGTTGGCCATAGCGAGGAGAGTGTACAACAACTTGGCAGAACGATTGTCAAAGAACGGTGAATGCCCGGCGGGAAGCGATCGCCTGAAGCGTTCGGCAACGATTCGCCGGCGAAAACTCTTAGGCCGCACAAGCAAACGGCGCGAGCAAAGCGCCCGCGCCGCACAACTCCGTCTTCAATCTATAAATCTATCGGCTCTATCCCTCTACAGATTCTTCGCCGTCCAGGCTTCAATTCTGCTCAACGCCTTGTTCAGGTTCTCCAGCGAATTCGCCACGCTGAACCGCAAATAGCCTTCGCCAAACGCCCCAAACGCCGTGCCCGACAAGCACGCCACTCCCGCTTGTTCCAGCAGCGCGTCCGCCAGCTTTTTCGAAGGCCAGCCTGTCTTTGTGACGTTCGGATAGGTGTAAAACGCGCCCTTCGGCAGCCGGCAGGAGAAGCCCTTAATCTTATTCAAGCCGGCCACAAACACATCGCGGCGCCGCTTGAATTCGGCGTTCATCTTGTCGACCGAACTCTGGTCTCCGGTGAGCGCCTCGATTCCCGCCACCTGCGTAAAGCTCGCCGTGCAGGAATTCGAGTTCGTCATCAGCCGCGCTACCAGCGCAGCCAGGTCCGCGCGCATCACGCCGTAGCCCATCCGCCAGCCCGTCATGGCGTACGTCTTCGAAAATCCGTCGAGGATAATCGTGCGCTCTTTGAAGCCCGGCACGCTCGCAATCGAGAACTCTTCGCCCTCGAAAATCAGCCGGCTGTAGATCTCGTCCGAGAGCACCATGATGTTCCGGTCTCCGATGGCCTCGGCGATTTCCAGGATGTCGCGTTTCGTGAGCGTGCCGCCCGTCGGATTGTGCGGCGAATTCAGAATGATCAGCTTCGTGCGGTCCGAAATCAGCGACGCCAGTTCTTTCACGTCGAGCGAAAAGTCGCGCTCCTCGCGCAACTGGATCGGCACCGCCCGTCCGCCCACATAGTTGATCATCGACTCGTAGATCGGGAAACCCGGATTTGGATAGATGACCTCGTCTCCATCGTCGACCAGCGACAAGATCGAGAAGAAGATGATCGGTTTGCCGCCCGGTACAACCACCACTTCGTCGCTCGTCACCGGTATGTTGCGCGTGCGGCTGACATAGTCCGCAATCGTCTGCCGGAGGTCCGGCAAGCCCGCTGCCGGCCCGTAGTGTGTCCATCCCTTGCGCAGCGCATTCACTCCCGCCTCGACCACGTTGGCTGGAGTATCGAAATCCGGTTCGCCGATTTCAAGATGCACAATATCTTTGCCCTGCTTTTCCAGGGCGCGCGCGCGATTCAAAACTTCAAACGCGGTTTCGGTGCCAAGCCGCGACATGCGGCGGGCAAGCTGCAATTCATACTGTGTTGTTGGCATAACGGCTGGCATTATATATCGCCTCGTTGGGCCTGCTTGGCCTATGATATTTTATCGCCGATTGCAAAGCGAGTCGCTCCGTCGCATCACGTCGGAGTGTGATCGCGCGTAGAGAGCGACGCCACGAGGACGCGGGTCCCGGGTTCGAGTTGCCTAAAAGCCGGCGGAAAGTTGCACAATCGCGTTGCCCGTGAGACCCAGTCCGATATTCCAATTCTTCCGCGCCACGAACTCGTCTTCTCCGTAGCCATTCACATAAAGCGTGAAGTAAAAACCGTCGGTCGTCTCAGCAGGCCCAACGGAAAAGCATCGGCGCAGGCACAGTTCAGCGGAAGCAGAAATTTCCGGCACGCGCCGCATCAACTCCTTCCACTTGCCCGCGAACTGTCTGTGCAGTTTATATGTCCCACGAGCCTCCAGACTTGACGCGACGAGATCGACATAGCTGGCGCACTTGTGCGAAGCGTTGAAGATATTTTCTTCGTCGCTGAGTTCCGTCGTCACCCATGCGTCACATTTCGCGCTTTCGAAGGCACTGCGCCCGGAATTGATCACGCGCAAAAATTCTGCCAGCTCGGGAAACTCCCGCACTTCCTCGATTTTTTCCATCAATTCCGGATGGCGCTTCAAATCGAAATACCTGAGCTTGCCAGAGGGATCGGTCCAGGGAAAATCCAACACCGGATCGTCCTTTCCCAGTTCGATCGAATAGTCGGCTTCCATTATTAGCCAATCCCTCACGCGCGCCCTTCCCGCTTCAGAAGCGGCTGAGGCATTTCACAATCTCCGTCTCGGCCCAGTAGCCATCATCTTGACTTTCGGCTTCGTCCGTATCGGCCCCGCCTTTGCCATTAGGCACGCCAATAAACGCGCAATGGCCTCCGTCTTCAACTTCAACGAATGTGATATTCGGATTGGTATGAATTTTCTGGCGTGTCGAAGGGGTGATACGCACGAAAGGATCGTTCGCGGCGCACAGAATCAGGGTCGGCACGGAAATTTCGCCCACTACATGAGAGGCTGAGGCACGGTCGTAATAATCGTCCACGTCGGCAAATCCGCAATAGTGAGCCGTAACCTTGTCGTCGAACTCGCGCAGGCTGCGAATACCCTTGAGACGGCGATTATCAAAATGCCCCGGAAACAACAGCGCCTTCTGGCGCATCCGGCGGCGCAGCGCCAGCAGGAAATATGTTTCATAAATCCGGTTGGAAGGCGTATGCAGTGCATCAGCGGACGCCGCAAGGTCGAGCGCCGGACAACACGCCGCCACCGCTTTCAGTTGCGTCGGCGGTTGACGTCCCCATTCTCCGGCCAGCTTCAAAACCAGATTACCGCCCATGGAGAACCCAACCAGCGCCAGCCGCTCGACGCCATCCTGGGCGATGACTTCGCGCGCGACAGCCGCGATATCGCTGGAAAGACCCGAATGGTAGAGCACGGGCGCGACCCCCTCGGTGCCGCCGCAATTACGCTGGTTGTAGCGAATAACGTTCATTCCCGCTCGCAGCGCCTTGGCGGCCGTGCCCAGCATGTATTGCGACTCGCTGGAGCCCTCTAATCCATGAACCACGATCAAGGTCAGTGCGCCGGCCCGATCCGCTTGCCAATGGCAGTGACACAGAACCCGGACCCCGGGAGCTACCTCAATCATGCGGGCTTCGGGCTCGGGCAGTTGGAGGCTGCGGCGAAACAGAAAACTGGCGACCGTCTGGACGTGTCCTCCCCGCAGCCATCGCCGCGGCACAAAAGTATTTGTCTCGTCTGGAGTTTGCGGAACGTCCACACTTTGATTTTAAATAGAACTCAGCATTTTTTCCGGGGAGCCTGCCTACGCCAATTTTTGAGTACGTTTGCAAAGAATGTGACCATCAGTTTGAAGCCCTCGTTTACGGCCACCAGAAAGCAGTCTGCCCGAAATGCGAGAGCAAGAGATTGCAGCCAAAGTTGTCCGTGTTTTCGGTCTCGGCCAAGAGCGCCGCCGCCGCGCCCATGGCTTCCGGCCCTTGCGGATCTTGCGGCAATCCCGATGGCCCCGGCTCGTGCGCCTGGAAGAACTGATCTGGAAAAACTGAGAGGCCCCCATTTATCCGATTCCCGCTTGCAGCTCCGGCCAATGAGTCGCCACGTCTTTAGGTAACCTTCCCCGAAATAACCAACGCTATCTATCCAACAAAAATAGTCAGGCTTATGATCCGGTTTGGATTCAGCAAACATAGACCGGCGCAAAGAGCCGCGGCTCAGAGTTGAATTTCCTGTGCGCATCTGGGGAATGGACCGGATGGCACGCCCGTTCGCGGAGGTCGTGCGGGTCAAAAACGTGAGCTACAGCGGCGCCGTGTTGCTGGGAGTGCGCGCTAGGATTTGCGCCGGCCAACTCCTGGACGTGCAACACGGAGCACAAAAAGCGCAGTTCCGGATTGCTTGGGCTAGTTCCGGGGAAGCGGGAATCGAGGCCCTCTCCTCCGAACCCTGCATCTGGGAAATCGCGCTTCGTACCAAGTCGAAGACAGCGGGAACCGAATAGGCCTATCGCCGACCGGCATATCGCGGCCAACTGACGTGTGCTCCACGTCGCCGGCTCCCGCTTTCACACCCGTTAATCTTTCTTAGTCAGCGGCCCGAACTTCCCTTCCATCCAACAGGAAACGTTCGAAAACTTCGTTCGAAAACAGCCTTCCTCGCGCCGTCAGCTTTACCTTTCCCGCCTGCGCTTCCAAGAGACCCTCCTGGCGGCACTCGTCAATCACCGACTCGTACGGCGAGAAATCGATGTCGAATTCGCCACGAAGAGCCTCGGGATCGATACCTCGATTCAGCCGAAGCCCCAGAAAAAAACTCTCTTCGAGCCCCGCTCTTGGTGAGACGCGAGTGATGCTCGGAGCGGCGCGATTCATATAGGAGTCAAGCGAATCGGCAGTCGCGAAACGGACTGCATTCCAACCCGAGTCGTCCGGCATAGCGCGAAGCATGGAATGGGCATCCACGCCAAAACCGAGATAAGGCTGCCGCGTCCAATACTTGAGATTGTGGCGCGATTCCCATCCTCGCGCTCGGGAACACGGCGGCTCGCTAGTAACAACGGGCCCGCCCGCTCTGGCGAAATTTGAGATCTCGTATTGCTCTACGCCCGCCGCATTCAGCCTCTCGCACGCTTCTGTATAGAAATCCGCCATTGCGGCATCGTCCGGTACAAAATGCGCGTGATAGCGCGCGCCCCCGGCAATCAGTTCCCTGCCCAGCCGCGAGTCATCATCCACCTCCAGCATGTAAACACTGGCATGAGGCACGCCCAGAGAGATCAACTCACCCAGCGAGAATGACCAGCTTTCCGAAGTCTGGTGGGGCAATCCTGCGATCAAGTCAATATTGATATTTTGAATACCATTTTTCCGCAGGCGCGCCACTTCCTCAATCACTGTGGAGCGCTTGTGCAGACGCCCCACCGACTGCGCCTCCCGATCCACAAACGACTGCACGCCCAGGCTCACGCGGTTTACGCCGATCTGCAACAAGGTTTCAATCAGCGAATCTGTCAGCGTCCCTGGCGCGCACTCCACCGTAATCTCGGCATCCGGTGTCACCGAAAACCGCTCGCGGAGAGCCCGGAAGATCCGCACCAGTTGTGAAGACTCCAAAATCGACGGCGTTCCTCCGCCGAGATAAATCGAATCAGCCTGTTCCTCAAATCGGCCTCCAGCTGCGTCCGAGGTTGCTCGAGAACCTGCAATATCCTCAATAACTCTCCGCACGTAATTCTCGTAAGCCGACTTCGAAAAGACATCGGAGGCAAAATTGCAGTAGCTGCACTTGGTCCGGCAAAAAGGAACCGAGATGTAAAGTCCTGGCGGCACGCTGCCGTTATTGTATGCGTGACGCGCAACCAACAGCGGGAGTGGACCTTCGCATAAAATGACTGTGATGGCAAAAGACCGGAAGTCAAAAGACGAGACAAAGATCGATCAACTCTGCGACAACTGCGGGCAGGTATTTTCTGCCTTTCTTAACCAAATGGAGGAGCAGAATGCCAAGGTAGTCTGTCCGGCCTGTGGGACAGAACACAGTGCGGGACACGCCCATATTCCGGCGAAAGCCGGCCGGGCCAAAAAACGCTAAACTCGCCGCAACCCAGCTCTTTCAAGATAGGGCGGCGCTGCTGCGCTCTTCACGCTGCCGCGCGCTGCCGTAGGGCCTCGATCGTGCGGGCGCAGATTTCGTCCGGCGCCCCCGCGGCTTCGATCGAAATCAAAAGTCCCAGGCCTTTGTAGAATTCGATCAGCGGCGCTGTACTCCGTTCGTAGGCCGCCATGCGCACGGTAATCGACTCCGGCAGATCGTCTTCACGTTGATAGAGCTTCCCCTGGCAGCGGTCGCACACTCCCTCGACCTTCGGCGGGTTGCCGGTTATGTGGTAAACCGCCTTGCATTTCTCGCAGGTGCGCCGTCCGCTCAGGCGCGCGACAATCTCGGCGAGCGGGAGTTCATAATTCACCACCGCTGTCAGCGGAATCCGCTCTGTCTCCATCAGCAGTCTTAGCGATTCCGCCTGGCCCAGCGTTCGCGGAAAACCATCCAGCACAAATCCCGCACCGCAGCGAATGCAGCTCGCGCGTTCCCGGACCATTTCCCAGACTGTGTTGTCGGGAACAAGTTCGCCACGGCGCATATATTCCGTGGCCGCCCTCATGGCGGGACTTTGATCGCATTCCTTCTGTTTCGACGCGGCTCGGAATAGATCCCCAGTCGAGAGGTGACATGCGTCAAGACGCTGATTGAGCAGGTCCGCTTGCGTGCCCTTACCCACACCCGGTGCCCCCAACAGCACCAATCTCCATGCCGAGCCGTTCCCTTGGCGGGCATCGACGCACGGCCCTCCCGCCGGCTGAAACCATCCGCACCGCTCCTGCCTGCAGTGACTGCTGGTTTCGCCAGCATTGTTCAGCGGAATCGAATCATTAGCGATCATGGGAGCCTCCTGCCGCGGCGGATATCGCAAAATCGTAGAAAAGTACCGCACCTTGGGCGGTGACGGCAATCACACGATAGTGGTTGCAAGACACCTGCCAAAGCTCCCAGACGCAGCTTTCGGCATAACGAAACCGCCGGATCGCCGCGATCCACCGCAGTTCTTTGCAGGTTTACCTTTTACGGCAAACCTTTTCCATCCTCTTCCCCGCTCCGCCATCTATTTAAGGTAATCTTGAGCTTTTGGCACGGTCTTCAGGCGAATGCCTTCGAATCAGGAAGAAGAAATAATAGGTAAGGCGTACGACGGCCGCCTGATGCGCCGCCTGCTGGGCTATCTCCGTCCCTACAAATGGCACGTCGCCATCGCCCTCGTCTCGATTATCCTGAAGTCCGTCGCCGATGTTCTGGGCCCGCTTCTCACCAAAATCGCAGTCGACAAGTACCTTACCAAGTCTGCCTCCAATTCCTGGCTCGCCAACCACCTCAGCAGCGCTCCGCTCACCGGAATTGGCCAGATCGGCGCCCTCTACATTGGACTGCTGCTCTTCACCTTCGCCCTTGAATTCGTCCAGACCTACCTGATGCAGTGGACCGGTCAGCAAGTAATGTTCGACCTCCGCAAGCAGATCTTCCGCCATCTCCAATACATGCACGTCGGCTTTTTTGACAGGAATCCCGTCGGCCGCCTGGTCACACGCGTCACCACCGACGTCGATGCCCTGAACGAAATGTTTACCGCCGGCGTGGTTTCGATTTTCGAGGATGTCTTCGTCCTGACCTTCATCCTCGCCATCATGCTCAACATGAACTGGAAGCTTGCCCTGCTCACTTTTGTAGTGCTTCCGGTCATCATTTACGCGACCAGCATCTTCCGCGACAAGGTGCGCGACTCCTACCGCCGCATCCGCACCGCCATTGCCCGGATCAATTCGTTCTTGCAGGAAGCTGTTTCCGGTATGTTGGTCTTGCAGCTCTTCAATCGCGAAAAACGCGCCTACGACCGCTTCTCTGAGATCAACGCCTCCCACATGGAGGCCTACAAAGACGCCATCCTCGCCTATGCCGTCTATTACCCGGTCGTTGAAATCCTGGCGTCGATCGCGGTCGCCAGCATCATCTGGTTCGGCGGCAGCGGCGTGCTCCGCCACCTCTCGGTGTCGTCCGTAGCCATAAGCTTTTCGCGCTCAGGGCTCGTGGCTTTCCATGTCACCGAGAGCGTCATGACCATCGGCATCCTCGTCGCCTTCATGCAGTACGCGCAGCGCTTCTTCCGTCCCATTCAGGATCTGAGCGAGAAATACAACATCCTCCAGGGCGCCATGGCGGCGGGCGAACGCGTCTTCAAATTGCTCGATACGAAAGTCGAAGTCACTTCGCCGCTCCACCCAAAGAAAGTCGAGGGGCCCGGCCGTATCGAATTCGATCATGTCTGGTTCGCATATCGCACCGTTCCTCAGGATGAAAAGCCGACGGACGAAAAGCCGAATGGCGAAAAACCGAAAAACGAAAAGCCGGAATCAGCCGCAGCCGCCGCCAACGGCAGCGAGGGCATTCCCGACTGGGTGCTCCGCGACGTCACCTTCACCATCGAACCCGGTCAGACCATCGCCGTCGTCGGCCACACCGGCGCCGGTAAAACCACTCTCATCTCGCTCCTCATGCGTTTCTACGACGTGCAGAAAGGCTCCATCAAAATCGATGGCGTCGACATTCGCGAAATGGACCTCGACGATCTGCGCGGCCGCTTTGGTGTCGTCCTTCAGGATCCGTTCTTATTTACCGGTACGGTCGCGGGTAACATCCGCCTCGGTACCAGCCGCATTATGGACGAAGACGTCGAACAGGCCGCCGAAGACGTGAATCTCGCCGACTTCATTCGCACTCTGCCCGGCGGGTTCCAGGAAGAGGTTCGCGAGCGCGGCTCGACGCTCTCCACCGGCCAGAAGCAGTTAATCTCCTTTGCCCGCGCATTGGCGCATGACCCGAAGATTCTCATTCTCGATGAGGCCACATCCAGCGTTGACACCGAGACCGAGTTTCGTGTCCGCGACGCCCTCAGCCGCATGGTCGAAGGCCGCACCTCGCTGGTCATCGCCCATCGCCTTTCGACCATCCAGCGCGCCGATAACATCATCGTCATGCACAAGGGCCAAGTACGTGAGATGGGCACTCACCAGCAACTCCTCGCGCGCCACGAAATCTACTACAAGCTGTACCAGTTGCAGTACAAAGATCAGGAAGTTACAGCAGTTGGATCTCCGGCCCAGTCCACCGTCAGCGCCGACGATTAAACTCGGCATCGATTTTTCTGACGCCTTCCTTTTTCACCATCCGATTTGTGTTGCCGGAACCATCGTCCCGCCTCTAAATTTGCCTATAGAAAAGTACACCGAAATCAGAGTCGAATCATCGCTCAACGAGTCGACTTTGCGGGTTCCAATCACATCAGGGGCACGGGAATATTGATGAAATTCCTCGAAATGATCAGCAAACCGGGCGCGTTAGTCAGCGGTTGGACGAGCGCAATTCTCTGCTTTAGCGCGGCAAGTGGATTCTGGCTGGCGGGCGCGCGCGGCAAAGCGGCTTGTTGGCTCGTCATTGGCATTGTCGAAGTGATCGCCATTGCATGGAAGTGAGCGTTCATCCGCGCCGCTGAAATCGATCTCCCCGTCTCTCCCTTACAATTGCACCGTGCAGCTACTGATCTCCGCGGGAGAAGCTTCGGGCGAAATGTACGGCGCCGGACTGATCGAGGCGCTCCGCGCGCAGGTTGAAGCCGCGGGCGCCGCGCTCGCGCATGCACCGCTGCCGAATGCCTCCACTCTCTCGCCACTCACATTTTTCGGTGCAGGCGGCGAGCGCATGCGCGCCGCCGGCTGCGACATCATCGTCGATGCCAGGGATCTCGCCGTCGTCGGCATCACCGAAATCTTCAGCCATCTTCCCAAAATCCTCGACCTCTACAAAAAGCTGATTCGCGCCGCCGACGAGCGCCGTCCCCGCCTCGCTGTCGTCATCGACTCGCCCGCCTTCAACTGGCGCGTGGCGCGGCAAATGCGCAAGCGCGGCATTCCAGTCGTCTATTACGTCTGTCCGCAATTCTGGGCATGGCGTCAGGGCCGCGTAAAGCTCCTTCGCAAGTATGTGAACAAGGCGCTGGTGATTTTTCCCTTCGAAGAGAAGTTCTATCGCGATCGCGGCGTTGACGCGACCTTTGTCGGCCATCCCCTAGCCGACCTCGCGCCTCCCGCAATCACCCGCGACGCCTATGCCGCCGAACAGGTTCTCGATCCCGCCAAACCATGGATTACGCTCATGCCCGGCAGCCGCAGAAAAGAAGTCCGCATGAATCTGCCCGAGATGATCGAGGCCGCGAATCGGCTCGGCTCCGCATTCGAGTTCCTGCTGCCCGTGGCGCGGACTTTAGAGCGGGAGTCACTTGCAGCACTGATCGATGGGCTTCAGTCGGAAAGGCTCGAGAGGGCATCACATCGCGATGGAGGCCCGCAAGAAAGCCCAAGCAGGATTTCGCGCATTCACCTCGTCCCCGAGGCTCTGCCCGCGCTCTATCACTCCCGTGCAGCCATCGTAGCCAGCGGTACCGCAACGGTCGAGGCGGCCATCATGGGCACGCCCTTTGTGATGGTCTATCGCGTCTCGCCGCTGACCTACGCCCTCGGCAAGCCGCGGGTGAAGATCGCGCATTACGCCATGGTCAACCTGATTGCGGAACGCGAAGTCGTGCCCGAACTCGTGCAAGCCAAATTCACCGCCGCCAACATCGTCGCCGAACTCAACCAGATCATCCCGGACGGCGAACCCAGAGCCCGCATGATTCAAGGCCTGGCCGGCGTCAAAGAAAAGCTCCGCCGCGGCCAGACAGGGGCGCGACCGGCGGACCTCGCCGCCGCCACGATCCTGAAAATGCTTCAAAATCCGGGCCCCCCCGCCCGCGCCTAGTCCCTGTCCCTTACTGCCCGCCACAGTATTCCGCATATTCCGGAGGGCAATCCGAGGCCTGCGTCCGAATGCTGCGTATCCCATTCTTCAGATGGATCGTCGTCATCGTGGCCGGAGCGGCCAGCCAGAATTTCCGGATGTACTTATCCCCCGGCAGCCAGGAGTGCCGCTTCTTCAACTCATAAGCCGCTAGCACCTCCGCCGCAAACAATCCTCCATACTTCCCCACCAGGTGCGAATTCTTGGGGACGCTGGTCACCCACGGTGCGCCTGCCGCATATTCGTTATCGAGCACCAGTTTGTGGCTGGTGTAACGCAAAGTCTCCGAACCCGCCAGAGTGGCTATGGCGGCGATGAACTTCTTGTCGATTACTTTTTCCTTCGGCGGCATCGGTTTGTTTGGCAGCGTCAACGGCGTCATCACCGAAGGAGCTACCGCGAGCGAATCGCTAGTCAGGCTCACTTCGTTTACGTTTGGCCCCCGCTCTTGACTTTGAGCATTGGCGGAGAAGACGATGGTCAGGATCGCCATCAGGACGAAGATCGATATACGGGTGATAAGCAACAAGGGCTCCTTCAGCCTTGATCGCGAGTCCGATGCCGGAGGATGCCCCCAAAAGGCTTGCTGGCCGCGCGATTCGAGATGGTTTCAAGCTCAGTAGAGCATCCCGTACGCCATCCCTTTGCCTGTTTTGGGAACCCTGTTTTGAACGCGCTGCGCCGACTTTCCCGCACTGGAACCCATCCCAGCCCTGCCCGGGTGCAGACTTTTACGATCCGGTCTTGGAGTTTTCCACGTTTCCCATGCCAGGCTTCAGCCCTCGAATCCCGCAGACTGTAGGATTCAAATCCGATCTTCTCCCCCTTGTCCCCTCAGCATCTTTTGCGGGAAAATTGACATCATACTTAACACGGTAATCCCAGGAGACTTACTTGATGCTCTTCGAGCCTCGGCTGCTGCGCCGGGCGCGTTCCGCCTCTTTGCTTGTAGCCCTCGTTCTTCTCACCGTTGCCGCCCACGCCGCCGAGAAGCAGCGCATGCACGTCGACGATTACCAGATCTCCGTCGAACTATTGCCGGAAACGCACCACCTCACCGCCCATGCCGTCGTAAAAGTCACCGCCCTCGAGCAACTTAGCAGCGTCTCCTTTCAGCTCAATAACGCTCTTCGCGTCACCAAACTGGTCGACGCCAACAACAAGCCGCTTTCTCCCGAACGCATCACCCAGGACTCCAGCATAAGGTTCACACTCAACTCTGACCTGCCCAAAAACACCAGCACTACATTTTCCTTTGACTATGAGGGCACGCTCGAAAACGCCGATGACAGCCCGGTTTCGGGCGTAAAACTGGCCTACGTTGGCCCCGATACCAGCTACCTTCTTTATTCCGGACTGTGGTTCCCCGTCTCCGGATACGGCGCCAACCGCTTCACCTCCACCGTCAGCGTCACCGTGCCCGCCCACATGGTCGTGATTGGCAGCGGCAAGGAAACTGCCTCGCAGGAAGCGACCGCCAAATCGTCCGAGAAGAAAGGCCCAGCGCCCCTCCCCACCACTCTCGCCAACTCAAAAACATTCCTTTTCCGCTGGACCAAACCGAGTTTCCCCGGCACTATCATCGCCGGCGCTTTCAAGGAATATAAGAGCGACGAAGCCGGCATCGACCTGCACGTCTTTTTTAAGCCGAACCACGAGAGCTTCGAATCCGAATACGCCTCAACCGCCGTCAAGGAATTCACCTACTTCATCACACAATACGGAATTCCTCCCTCGCCCCGCTTGCAGATCGTCGAAATTCCCGACGATACGGTGCCCTCCGCCTACGCCCCCGAAATTGCCGCCATCGCCAGCCGCGCCGTCTCCGAGAAGGTCCAGTATCGCCTCCTCGCCAACACCATCGCGCATCAGTGGTGGGGAGTCTCGGTCAGTCCCGCCACCAAGGACGATTGGTGGATCAGCGATGGCTTTGCCCGCTACTCTGAGGCTCGCTACGTCGAGAGCGCGGCCGGCGCCGCCGGCCTCGAAGAAATGGTCAAGGACATGTCGGTGGGCGCGCTCGCCTATGACAGCGTGCCGCTCTCCAGTTCCGACAAGCTCGACTATTTTTCGCCCGAATTTCAATCCCTCGTCACCGACAAGGGCGCCATGATCCTGCACATGCTTCGCTACGTCGTCGGCGACACGAAGTACCTCAAGATCATGCGCGATTTTGCCACTCAATACGCCGGTAAGCCCGCTACCACTGACGATTTCCGCAAGCTCGTCGAAAAAGATTACGGCGAGCGCCTCACCTGGTTCTTCTCCCAATGGATGGACTCCACCAGCGCTCCCGAGTTTAAGACCAAGTACACCATCTACCGCCTGGGCAACAATAAAGGCTTCCGTATCGTGGGCGCCATTCAGCAGGACTTGGATCTCTTCCGCATGCCGGTGAGATTGCGGATCGATACCGACGGCAAGACGGAAGAAAAACGTATCGAAGTCGTCGGCACCGACTCACCCTTTTCCGTCGAAACTTTCGGCCGCCCGCGCCGCATCTCCGTCGATCCCGACAACCATGTCCTCACCAACTCCAAGGACATCAAGCTCCGTTCCTCCATCGTCCGCGGACAAGGATTAATTCAACAGGGAGACTTGGCTGGCGCTCTGAGCGAATTCAATAAAGCGCTCGACGTCAATAAAAACAGCTCCCTCGCCCATTACCGCATCGCCGAGGTCTTCTTCATGCAGCACAACTACCAATCCTCCGCCAATGCCTATCGCGAGTCGCTCAACGGCGACGGCGATCCGCGCTGGACCGAGGTTTGGAGCCATCTCCAACTCGGCAAGATCTTCGACATCACTGGCCAGCGCGAGCGCGCCGTCAACGAATACCGCCAGGCGATTCAAACCAACGACAATACCCAGGGCGCCCTCGACGAAGCGCGCCGCTACATGCAGAAGGCATACGAACTCCCCGCCAGCTAGCAAAATTCAGGTTTTTCCACCCCGAGACGTTGTCTCGCATCTGCGGCCTGGCAGGCTGCGCAAGAACTCGGCGTCATAAGTGTTTTGGGTGGCGCATTCGTGTTTTGGGTGGCACCTTCGTGTTTTGGGTGGCGCCTTCGTGTTTTGGTTGCGCCTTCGTGTTTTGGGTGGCGCCTTTGTGTTTTGGGTTGCGCCTTTGTGTTTTGGGTTGCGCCTTCGTGTTTTGGGTGGCGCACACACTTCAGCGCTGCGATAGCGGGCTTATTTTCAACGCCGGCTTTAGCCGCTGCGGTACGTCGCCGCGCAAGAAACGGTTTTTCGCAGCTGCTAGGGGATCGTCTTTGCCGCCAGATTGTCTTTCACGCAAAAAGTTGACCCGCACGCGGGGGCGATCCGCAATACGGGTCGGGAGGAAACATGAACTACTTTACCCACCTTCCTCTTCAATGTCAACTATTATTATCGACTTTATCGAATAAAGCAACCCCGCGCATCCGCCCCGCTCCCACGCCCTAAATTACCCCTTCCCATGAAATCCCTTCCGCCGCTGTTCGCTATACCGATGCAGCGCGTCCTCCAGAATCGGATAGGCCTTCCCAGCCGGCTCAATGTCGTCGACCTCCACCGACTTCCCTTCCAGTTGCTTGTAATCCTGGAAAAAACGCCGCAGCATCAGCAACCGGTGCGCCGGCATCTCCGCCGCCTCGCGATACGCATTGAACTCCGGATCTTCGGTCGCAATGGCAATGATCTTGTGGTCTTTTTTCCCCGAATCGATCATCGTCATCAGCCCGATGGCGCGCGCATGGATGATCGTCAACGGCACAACCGGTTCCTGGCACAGCACCAGCACGTCCAGCGGGTCATCGTCCTCCGCCAACGTTTGCGGCACGAAGCCATAGTTCGCCGGATAATAGACCGCCGAATACAAAATCCGGTCCAGCTTGATCAACCCGCTCGCTTTGTCGAGTTCATACTTCACGCTCGATCCAAACGGAATCTCAATGACGGTATTGAACTCCTGCGGAAGCTTGCTCCCGGGAGTCACATCATGCCAGGGATGAATCATGCCTTATGCCCACCTTTTATCTGTCGCGGACACCCCACCCGCGCGCTCGAATTAAGAAGTAAAGAGACTCGAAGTAAAAGAGACTAGAAATAAATACAATCGTCTGCGGAACAAGAACAGCCGCGGTTCCAAACTACCAGCAGATCCCCTCATACGTCTTCGCGCCCTCAGGACGCTTCGCTCGATCAAGATGAATCAGGTCGATGACAATTTGCTCCGGCCGCAAATAGGGCGCCAGCCGCTCTTTGCTCGCCGACTTGTTTCCCAGAATCACCACCTCGGCCGCCTGCATCACGCTCGCAAGATCGGCGGTCAGCACCGACCCGATATGCGGAATCACTTCCTCAATGTACTGCCGGTTCGCGCCCGCCAGCCGTCCCAGCGAAACATCTTCGTCCCACACCCGAACATCGAGTCCCTCGCCCATCAGCCGCTTGATCACCTGCACCTGCGGGCTCTCCCGCAAATCGTCCGTCCCGGCTTTGAAGCTGAGTCCGAGCTGCGCAATTTTCTTTTTGCCCGTGCTCAGCACCATGTCGACCGCCCGGTCGATATGCTCCGCATTGCTCGGCATCAGCGATTCCAGCACCGGCAGCTTCAGGTCAAGCTCTTTCGCCTTATAAGTGATTGCCCGCAAATCTTTAGGCAGGCACGAGCCGCCAAACGCGAATCCCGGCGAGAGGTAAGTCGGCGCAATATTCAGCTTCGTGTCCGAAACAAAAATCTTCGTGACCGCGTGCGCATCCACCCCAAGATGCTTGCACATCGTTCCCATCTCATTCGCAAAGCCCACCTTCAGCGCGTGATAGCAGTTCGAAAAGTACTTCACCATCTCGGCGACTGGAATCGTCGTCTCATATAAAGTCGCGGGCACATCCTTATAAAGCTCACGCAGCGGTGCCAGATGGTTAAGGTCGCTCGCGCCGAGAATCGTATACGGCGGATTCAGAAAATCCGCCACCGCGCTGCCCTCCCGCATGAACTCCGGGTTATAGCAAACCGTGAAGTCGCGCCCGCATTTCTTGCCGCTCGCCTGCTCCAGAACCGGCAGCGCCGTCGTTTCCGTCGTTCCCGGCAACACCGTGCTCCGCAGCACAAATACATGCGGAGATTTCTTCTGCTTGATCGCCGCCCCAATCTGCCGCGCCACATCTTCAATGTGGCTCAGGTCCAGCTTCCCGTTCTTCAGGCTCGGCGTGCCGACGCACACAAATGACACATCCGAATTCAGCACAGCTTCGGTGGCATCGGTGGTCGCATGAAGGCGGCCATTCTTGTTCGCATCGGCCACCATCTCCGCCATCCGCGCCTCAACGATCGGCGTCCGCCCGGACCCGAGCATCTCGACCTTGGCGCGGCTCACATCGACGCCAATCACCTTATGTCCCATCGAGGCAAAGCATGCCGCCGACACCGACCCCACATATCCCAATCCAAAAATGCTGACAGACAATCCCACGGCAGAAGTTCTCCTGGAAATTCGGGGCGACGCGCACCCTCTTCGAAACTATATCAACTCAGTTTGAATACTCGGCAAAACTCAGCTCGCAGCCGGCGATCCGCAACCTCGAATCAAACAAATGATCTCTATTTTCAATAACTTAGACGGCGAACATTTCATCCTAATTGAAAAGCGAGCCGACGACAGACAAAAACTCAAACCCTGCAACTCATCGGTAATCGGAGCCCGTCTCTCGGCATAGGGAGCCTCCATTTCCGCATGTAAGATAACTATCTGTGGCTTCGGGATGGCACAACAAGCTGGCGCGCCTCTTCCACGCGGACTGGAACGAAATCCGCACTCGTGGCGGCCAGGAGTTCCACAAGCGCAGCGAACTCCTGTTCTATCGTCTCGGTGGAAGCCCTGCCCAGATTCACCTTCCCGCCGAGACCTCAGCCGCCGCGGCATCCACAGGATCGCCGGCCTCGCGCCAGCCAAAATTCTTCTTCGCTCCCGGCGAAGCCGCCGCCTGCGCCGAATTGCTGCGAACCCATCTACCCGATCAATCCGCCGCCATCATTAAGGAGGCCGACGAAATCTGTCAGCATCGTTTTCGTCTTCTCGGCTACGAGGATCTCGACTACGGCCCCGAAATCGACTGGCACCTCGACCGCGTCCACAACCAGCGCGCCCCGCTCGATCCCTGGTTCAAAATCCCGTTCCTTGATTTCGCGGTCGTCGGGGATCACAAAGTCACATGGGAGCTCAACCGCCACCAGCATCTGGTAACTCTCGCGAAAGCGTGGCTCCTGACCGGCGACCAAAAATACCCTCGCGAATTAATGGCCCAATGGCGAAGCTGGCTTAAAGCCAACCCCTACCCCCTCGGCATCAACTGGGGCAGCACGCTCGAAGTCGCTTTCCGCAGCCTCTCCTGGATCTGGATCGATCATCTGCTCATCGACGCTCCCAGCTACGCGGAATTCCGCGCCGAACTTCTACCCGCGCTCGCCTTCCACGGCCAATACATCGAGCGTTATCTCTCGACCTACTTTTCTCCCAACACGCATCTCCTCGGCGAGGCGCTGGCCATGTTTTTCATCGGCGCGCTCTATCCGCAGTTTCCCCGCGCCCAGCGCTGGCGCGATAACGGATGGAAAATTCTGCTGCATGAAGCCGGCCGTCAGGTTCGCCCCGATGGCGTCTATTTCGAGCAATCGCTCTACTATCACGTCTACGCCCTCGACTTTTTCCTCCATGCGCGGTTGCTGGCCAAGCTAAATAACATCGAAATTCCCAATGCTTATGACGAGGTCATAAGCCGCATGATTGACGTAGTCGAGGCCCTCGCCCATGCCGGTCCCGCCGAAGGTTTCGGCGACGACGACGGCGGTCGTCTCTTCAATCCTCGCCGCAACCGCACCGAGCACATGACCGACCCGCTCGCTCTCGGCGCGCTTGCCTTCGACCGTGACTCACCCGCCGCGCAACTCACGGAAGAATCCATCTGGCTCTTCGGCCCGCGCGCCGTTTCAAAGTTACCGTCGGATCGACCGCAGAAGGCTCTCAGCTCACGCGCTTTCCCCGACGGCGGAATCTACGTCATCGCCGGCACAGATCCCCGGAGCACTATGGCGATCGACGCCGGCCCCTTCGGCGTGGGCCGCTGCGGTCACGGCCATGCCGATGCTCTCAGCCTCCGCCTGACCATCAACGGCGCACGCTGGCTCGTCGATTCCGGCAGCGGCGTCTACATCTCGAAAGATCCTTCTGAGCGCAACGGGTTCCGCGGAACCGCCGCCCACAATGCATTGCGCGTCGACGGCGTCGATCAGGCCATCCCCGACGAGCCCTTTTCATGGCAGCAAATTCCGACCACTCGCGTCGAAACCTGGATCGCCGGAAAAACATTCAGCTATTTCTGCGGCGTTCATAACGGCTACGAGCGCCTCGCCGATCCCGTCACTCACCGCCGCTCCGTTCTGCGCCTCGACACCGGTTCCGGCAGCCTCTGGCTCGTTCGCGATGTTGCCCTCGGCCATGGCGAGCATGATCTTGAATTGAACTGGCATTTCGCAGCCGATGTGAAACTGCGCGAATTGGGCAATTCAGACTTCGTCGCGTCGCGCCCTGAAGACCCAACTTCCGCGCTGCGCCTTGTCATCCCCGATCAAACTGAGTGGACCAGCCGCATCGTAGAAGGCACGATCTCACCCGCCTATGGAAGTTTCGAACCCGCTCCAATCTTGCAATCTAACGCGCATCTCAAGTTGCCAGCTGAAGTCGCCACCGCCATCATCGCCACCGTGCCCGCGACCATGCCGCACCATCTCGGCCAGCCCGCAACCTTAACCAGCACCCAACAACCAGACGCGCATATCTACGAACTGCACGAAGCAGGCGTCGTCCACTCTTTCTATTTCGCGGGCGACCAGCAGCCCAAGCAGCCTTGGACCGCCGGCCCATGGTTCTCCGACGCGGAGGTTTTGGTCGTCTCCGTCAGCCCCGAAAGACTTGAACACCTGCTCGTCATCGACGGCAGTTCGCTGGCCTGGCGCGGCGAGCCGCTCTTCAACCCCAGCGCCCCGTTCCACTTTTTCGAGTGGCATCGCAAGGACAGCCTCATCCATTCCGTGCCCGAAAACTTGTCCACCACTCCGGTCTTCGAAGAATTAACATCGAGTTTGCGCAACTCCTCCTCTGTTTCGCATCCAACTTCTGCATTCGTGGAGAAGCACTGATGTGTGGCATCGCGGGCATTCTTGAATTCGGACGCGAGGCGCGCGCCAGTGCCGCCGCCCTCCGCGAAATGTGCCACGTCATGGCGCATCGTGGTCCCGATGACGACGGCTTCTACACTGACGGCTGCGCCGCCATCGGCATGCGCCGCCTCAGCATCGTCGACCTCAAAACCGGCCACCAGCCCATCTCCAACGAAGATGGCTCTCTCTGGATCGTCTTCAACGGCGAAATCTACAACCACCGCGCCCTGCGCGAGACCCTGATCGCCAAAGGCCATCAATACCGCACCAACAGCGACACGGAAACGATCGTCCACCTCTTCGAAGAGTATGGCGAAGCTTGCGTCGAGCATCTCCGCGGCATGTTCGCCTTTGCCATCTGGAACCGCAACACGCGCACGCTTTTCGTCGCCCGCGACCGTCTCGGCATCAAGCCGCTCTATTACCAGCTCACGCCTGAGCGCCTCCTCTTCGGTTCCGAAATCAAAGTTCTCCTCGCGCACGGCACCACCAAGTCGGAATTCAATCGCGCCGTGCTGCCCGAATATCTGGCGTTCGGCTACCTTTCGGCCGAAGACACTTTTTTCTCCGGCATCCGCAAGCTGCCGCCCGGCCATACCATGACGATCGGTCCAGCCGGCCAGCCCGACATCCGTCAGTATTGGGACCTCGACGCCTCCCATCCGCACCAGTCACGCGACGAAAACTACTACGTCCGCGCCTATCGCGAACTCCTCGAAGGTGCAGTCGAAAGCCATCTCATGAGCGACGTTCCGCTCGGCGTCTTCCTCAGCGGAGGCGTCGATTCCAGCGCGGTCGCCGCCCTGATGACAAAAATCCGCAGCGAACCCGTCGAAACTTTTTCCGTCGGCTACCGCGAGCAGAGCTACAGCGAGCTGCCATTCGCTCGCACCGTTGCGCAGCACATTCAATCGAAGCATCACGAAGTCCTCGTCAGCGAAGACGATTTCTTCGGCGCGCTGCCGCACCTCATCTGGCACGAAGATGAGCCGATCGTCTGGCCGTCGAGCGTCTCGCTCTATTTCGTCGCCCGCCTCGCCCGCGAGCGCGTGGTCGTCGTCCTCACCGGCGAAGGCGCCGACGAAACTCTGGCGGGCTACACGCGCTACGCCTTCACCCTCAAAAACGCCGCCCTGGATCGCGCCTATCGCAGCGTGACCCCGAGCCCACTGCGTCGCGCGCTGCGAAATTCCGTGGCCACGTCTTCCCTGCTCGGCGCAACCGTCCGCCGCAAACTCGAGCACACCTTCCTCGGCAAAGACGGCGAGGCCTGGGACTCGTTCTACTTCGATAATTTCTTCTCCGCCTTCAGCGGCGGCGAGCAAAGCGGTCTTCTGACCGCCGAATTCGCCCAGCAATTCGCTCCCAGCACCGCCTACAAGAATGTACTTACATTCTGGGAGCGTTCCGCTCAGCAGGCCGGCGGCGACATGCTCCAGCGTCTGCTCTATACCGACATCAAAACCTATCTCGTCGAGCTGCTCATGAAGCAGGACAACATGAGCATGGCCGCCTCCATCGAAAGCCGCGTCCCCTTCCTCGATCACGTCCTCGTCGAATTCGCCACCCGCATCCCGCGCGAAATCCAAATTCAAGGCTTAGCTGGAAAAAGAACTCTGAAAAAAGGCATGGAAGACCTCCTGCCCCACGAAATTCTCTACCGCCCCAAACTCGGCTTCCCTACGCCCTGGAGCGGCTATCTCGCCGGCCCGCGCCTCGAAAAAATTCGCGCCCTCCTGCTCGAGCCCCGCAGCATCGACCGCGGATACTTCCGCCGCGAAGCCATCGCGAAACTCTTCGACGATCACCGCGCCAAACGCCGTGACAACTACGACCGCATCTGGCGTCTGCTGAATTTAGAAATTTGGCATCGCGTCTGCCTGGAAGGCGAATCCCACGAAGAAGTGGGCACGCCGGAAATGAAGATGGTCACAGCGCATTAGCCCGTGTAGGGCGCGGAAACTCTTGTCCCTGCGGCCTGTGCGTATTTATCCAGCCTGCCCTGGCCCCGCCGCCCCGCCCTTGCGCAAAAACGCCGACTGCAAATTCAAAGTCAACTGATCCAGATCCGCCGGGGTCGACATCCTCTTCAGCGTCAGCGGATCGTCTCCCACCCGCACCGATCCATAAGTCGTCAGCACCGCCGACTTGAATCCCGCCTCGCGCGTAATCCCCAGCGTCTCGCTCGACCAGTGCGGATTCAGCGCCGGATGCGGATAAGAAAAATGCTCCACCGCCGCACCCACCTTCTCCGCAATCTTCTCCTTGCATCCCGCAATCTCGCCCCGCGCCGCACTCGCGCTCACCTGCGCCACATTCGGATGCGAAATCGTGTGCCCGCCAATCGTATGCCCGGCCTTCTTCAACCCGCGCACCTGTTCCCAATCCATCATCAATCCGTGCTGCGCCCGCGCGTGCGCCGGGTCGATCTCTAGCGCTCGCTCTACCTCTTCCACAAACGCCCGCTGCTCATCTCCTGCCAGCGCCGCCCCGCGATCCCACGCCGGTGGCATCGCCGCCCGCCGCTCTTCCGGCGAGCCCAATTTGTAGGTCCGTCCCGCATATATCCACTCCGCCCGCTTCGCTGTGTTGAATGCAAAACGGATCCGGCAGTACCACGGTAATGTTCCGTTTTCCACCGCGTCGAACATAATGTAAAAGGTCGCGGGGACGCCGTAGCGGTTCAGAATCGGCAGCGCAATTTCGTAGTTGTCGGCAAATCCGTCGTCGAAGGTGACGGCCACGGAGCGAGGCGGCAGCTTTCGTCCCGCCTTGACGAAGTCGACCACGTCGTCCATCGTCACCGGCGAAAACTTCCGCGCCACGGTCTCGATGTGGCGTTCAAAGTGAGCCCGTGACCGCGACGAGCCCAAAATGTAGTCGGTAAGTTGCGGCTCTTCGACAACCGAGTGGTAGGCCAGGATGGCGGCGGCAGGGGCAAAGAATCGGCCGGCAACCGGCAGAATCGTGCTGCGCACAAGCGCTTTTTTCAGCCAGCGCTTGGATTTTGTTGCCAGCACTCGTGAATTCTCCCGCTCCAGCCAACGCGCAGCGACGCTATGATAACATACGAGTTACGAGGTTCCAGCCGGCCTTTCAGGGGCGATCAAAGAGCCATTCAAACGAACTCGCAAGGCAGCGGCGACTTCTGCGCGCGGTGCCGTGCGATTAGCAAAATGGGGGCGATGTGAGCACGAAAGAACAGGTAACCGATCTCTTTACAAAGACCGTCGACGACTGGGCCCGCTTTTACGACGATCCCAAACCCCGCACTCTGACCGCGCAAAATTTCGTCTCGCGCCGCCGCTTCGCCATCCAGATGATCGAAGCCCGGCTCCCCAAAGGCGCCAAAATTCTCGACGTCGGTTGCGGCACTGGCCACCTCGCCGCCGAGCTCGCCCGCCGCGGCTATGAAACCTGCGGCACCGACCTCTCCGAAGGCATGATCCAGTACGCCCGCACTCACTACAATCCTGATTCCTTCCAGGTCGCCGACATCGAAAAGCTTCCGTTCCCAGACAACACCTTCGACGGCATCGTCTGCCTCGGCGTAGTCGAGTACCTCGCCGCCGACGATAAAGCCCTCACCGAAATGCACCGCGTCCTCAAGCCCGGTGGCTACGCCGTCATCACCACCCCCAGCAGCATCTGCCCATTCTTTTACATGGACCGCGCTCTCATCCGTTTTCGCTTCGCCGTTCGTCCCGCTCTCGGCGCCATCCGCGGCCTGTTCGGCGGCAAGCTGCGCGACTCGCAGCCTTATCCCAAAGTTCAGCACCGCCGCTATCGCAAGGGCAGTTGGGATAAGCTGCTCCGCTCCCACGGCCTTCACATGGATGATTGGGTTTGCCACGCCTGGGGCATGTACGGCATCGAGCGCTTCTGGGCCCAGGGCGGATTCTGCCGCGCCAGCGACGGCTTCGCCCGTAACGGCGCCATCAACTGGCTCGCCTCCGACCAGCTCGTCCGCGCCAAAGCCGTGAAGTAAAACCGCCGCGTGCGTTATCCTTTCGTTCTCTGCTCCCGGAGGACGAAATGAAACGCTGGGCCATCCCGTTCGTGTTCTGCCTTGCAGTCGCAGCTATCGCGCAGAATCCTCGCAGCGATCGCTGGGCCGCATGGCAGCCATTTCTCGGTACGTGGCAAGGTGCGGGAAGCGGCCAGCCCGGCCAGGGCTCGGGCGAATTTTGCTTTCAGCCCGATCTTCAGGGAGCCGTCCTCCTCCGTCACAACTTCGCCGAATATCCCGCCACGAAAGACAACCCGGCTTCTCGCCACGACGACCTCATGGTGATTTATCAGGAGAACGACAAGACCCGCGCCGATTACTGGGACAGCGAAGGCCACATCATCCACTACCTCGTTGATCTCTCGGCACCAAAGCTCGTCTTCACAAGTGACCCATCCCAACCCGGGCCTAGATATCGGCTGACCTACATAAAAAGCGCAAAGACCGCGTTAACCCTTACCTTCGAAATTGCCTCGCCCAACGACCCGACTGCCTTCAAAACCTACATAACGGCCACCGCCCAAAGAATCTCGCGCCCCTAGCGCAACGCCCTTCAGAGCTATTCTCCTGAAAAAAAGAAAACCCATATCCAAGACCGGATATGGGTTCACCTTATGTAATCTCCGCGCAACGCGCTTCGCTCTAGTTCTGTTTTCCTTTTCCCTTCTGCTTCAGCCGGCCCTTCAGTGAGCCGCCACCATGTGCGTTCAATCCCGTACCCTTGCCGCCCCGGCCATTAAAGTTAATCGCTCCACCGCCGCTGTGGGATTCTTTGTTCGCCCTTACCGTCCGCACGTGTGTCTTTCGGCTGTGCTGGCCCTTGCCGATCTTTTCGTTCTCCACCTTCTGCAATTGTTTGCTGGACGATCCGCCCGCCTTCGGACCCGCAACTTTCATGGGAACCGTGCTCTTCGGCTGGCTCTTCGCCGCAGCTCGCGCGGAAGCGCCCGACCCCCCGGACCCATAGCCCTTGCCACCTTGTCCTTTGCCACCTTGCGCCACACCGAGCGCCCCAAGCGCGAGTACTACCGTCGCCACCGCTATAGAAAATCGCATTGCTCTCCCTTGCCCAATCGCCCTTCGCCTTTTCGTTTGAAAACGTCCAGCGTTGGGGATGCTCGACCGCACCCGCTCCATCTCCAACCGCTCCCCTATGTTAACCCATCCCCAAGCCAAAGTACTCGCCAAAAAGCCCGGAAATCCCCCTCGGTCATGGCACCACCCACACTCCGAAAAACCATACCAGACAACCATCAACTGCTTATATTTTAATGGTTTACAGGATAAATATCAGTCAAAGCGTTAAAGCGGCGTGATCTATTCGCGTATGACTTGCACCCTGTCAACTTGAAGTCGGGTGGAAGACCGTTTGCCCGACGGGCCCTTCGCTTCGCTCAGCCTCAGTACTGCCCGCGCAGATATTGTTTCGGCCACTCTGTCTTTTCCTTCAGAACATGCGCGGCACGCAGCGGCCAATAAGGATCGCGGAGTAACTCGCGAGCGAGCAGCACCACGTCGGCTTGTCCCGTGCCGATGATGTGCTGTGCTTGTTCGGGCGCGAGAATCATGCCCACTGCTCCGCTCAAAATCTTCGCCTCCTGCCGGATGCGCTGGGCAAAGATGGTTTGATAGCCGGGGCCAAGAGGAATTTTTGCCCCCGGCACAATTCCGCCTGACGATGCGTCAATGAGATCGACCCCGAGCGGCTTCACTTGTCGAGCGAGCGCGATGGAATCCTCAATCGTCCAGCCCCCCTCGGTCCAGTCCGAGGCGGAGATGCGCAGCCACAAAGGCAAGCGTTCGGGCCACACCTTACGAACCGCTTCGATCACCTCGCGCAGGATTCGCGTGCGGTTCTCAAAGCTGCCGCCGTATTCGTCAGTGCGCGTGTTGACCAGCGGCGAGAGGAACTGGTGGATGAGGTAGCCGTGCGCGGCGTGGATTTCAACCAGCTCGAATCCCGCTTCCAGGCTGCGCCGCGCGGCTTGGGCAAACGCCTGCGCAACGCGCGCGATGCCTTCGTGCGAGAGCGCTTCGGGCTGAATGGACTCGGGGGTGAATCCTTTGGTGGTCGATGAGTAGATGGGACGCCAGCCGCCTTCGGAGACAGGAACGGGACCGCGTTCGTTGAGCCACGGGACGGGTGTGGAAGCCTTGAAGCCGGCGTGAGCGAGCTGAGTCCCGGCAACGCTGCCGTGCTGCCGTACAAACCGGACCACGCGCGCGAGGTTTTCAATATGTGCGTCCTTCCAGATGCCGAGGTCGGAGGGACTGATGCGGCCCTCGGGCAGCACGGCGTTGGCTTCGGTAAGGACGGCGCCGGCCCCGCCAACGGCGCGAGAGCCCAGGTGAACCAGATGCCAGTCATTGGCGAAACCGTCTTCACTGGAGTATTCGCACATGGGAGAGACGGCGATGCGGTTGCGGAAGGTAATATCGCGGATTTGAAATGATTCAAACAGTTTCATAGGTAATGGATGGTAGCAGGTGGCGAAGAGGCGCAGAGGGTGAGGTGCTGCGGGCTCGGCAAAAACACCAGACTTCTACCAGTTAAGTCGCTTCGAGAGCGCTTAATATCCCTGCCGTGGGTCGAACGCACCTTTTGCCTTTGTTATAATCCCCTTTCTCGCATCCAAGAGATTATTCCCCAGGAACTGGAGTTGCAGGTTTGGCCAAAACCAGTTTGGAAAGACTCCGTTTGAAGAAAATCGTTACTCCACTCTTCTGTTTGCTGGCCTTGAGCCTGATTATTGCCGGCTGTGGCAGCTCGGGAAATCCCGGCACACACACCAGCGGCCTGCATACTCGCGCTTTCGTTTCCAACAGCGTCACCAGCACCAACGCCGCCGGCCTTTACATCGTCAACGCCCAGACTGACGTGTATCCTCTCGGGCTGGCGCCGATCTCCGCCGGCAACACGCCGGGGATGATGGTGGTTGCGCCCAACCGCTCGCTGACGCTGGTTTACAGCGGGACGAACACGCAGTCGTCCGACAACCAGTTCAGCGTTATCAACAATCAGAGCGAATCAAATGCGTTGCACTTTACCCTGCCCGGCTATACCGAGAGCTTTGTCGTCTCCCCGGACAGCGCCACCGCTTATATTGCGGTTCCCAGCGCGCCCGTTGTAGGCCAAAATCCCGGCTACATACAAATTCTCAGTCTTAGCAGCGGCACGCTTTCCGGACAAATCAACATTCCCTCGGTGCACTTCCTTGCCATGACCAACGGCGGCAGCCGGCTGCTGGCTTTCACCGATGTGCCCGCGACTTTGTATGGGCAGGGCTGCGGCAATGCCCCGGCTGTGTACGCATTTCTGATTACACCGAGCGAGGTGGGAATCAGCCCGTGTCCGGCGATTCCCGTCACCGGATTCGATCGTCCCGTACAGGCTTACTTCACGTCGGATGACAGCACGGCGTATGTGGTAAATTGCGGCGCCGAATGCGGCGGCACGCAGGCGAGCGTGCAGACTTTTGACGTGGGTTCCTGTACGCCGAGTTTGACGACTTGCAGCGCCGGGACGGCGGTGAATGTTCCCGCTGCAACCGAGGCTCTGGTCGATGGCTCGACGATGTATCTCGCCGGCACGCCTTATGTGGATGGTGTACCCTCCCAGCCCTGCACCGGCCAGACCACGCAAGCCACCACGTGTGGAGTGCTTACGATTTTCGACCTGGACACGATGAGCATCGTCAACCCCGCTCCCATTGTGATCACGGACGGTTACCACAATCGTATGGCGATGGCCGCCAACGGCCAGCTCTTTATCGGCGCGCACACTTGCACTGAGATCATTCCGCCGCAGCCGCCGCCTCAGGGAGCGGAAATCCGCGGCTGCCTTTCGATCTACAACACGCTCACGACCCAGGTCGGCAGCGTGCCCGCCGGTGGCGTGCTCATTCCGCCCGAAAATGGCGACGCCACCGGACTCCAACCGATCGCGCAGCGCTCCGTCGCCTATGTGGTGCAGGGCGGAGTGCTCCTCGTCTACGACGTAACTTTCGACGGATTGGCCTACATCGGCACCAATCCCGATCATCCCGGTGTGATCTTCGGCCTGAACGGCTACTTTGAGGATGTGAAGACGGTGGACTTCTAGGAGCCGGTCTGATGACCTCAGACCCTGGAATTCTTCAACCCGCGCCCGTCACCGCTCCGTCTGCCGCGCCCGCTAGCCGAGAATTCTCGCGCAAGCTCCAGTGCGTTGCGGTCTTGCTGGTCGCTTTCGGCTTGCCCATCGCCAGTTCCCTGCTCGTCTTCTTCCGCCATCGCCCCATGCACGCCGCCACCCCCGGCCGCACGATGGCCGCAGTCGTCTTTCAGTTGATCGGACTCTCCTGCCTCTATCTCGCGCTGCATTATCAAAAACGCGGCTGGAAGAGTATTGGCCTGCGCCTGCCCATGCGCATCGCCGAAGTCGGCCATTCTTTTGTCTTGTTCTTCAGCGCCTTTCCTGTGGGCTTTGTGGCCGCCATTTTCATCTTCGCGGTCTACGCTGCTTTCGGGCAGGAGTGGCGTCAGAATTTCAACGTCTCCGCTTTGTTCGGCAGTCGCATCTCGATCTTCACCGTCATCTTCGTGCTCCTCAATCCGCTCCATGAAGAGCTCATCGTCCGCGGCTTCCTGATCACCGAGATGGAGCACTTCTACAAGAACACGGCGCTGGCCATCTTTGTCAGCGTGTTCATCCAGAGTTCCTACCACCTCTACCAGGGCCTCGCTCCCGCGCTCCTGCACGCGTCCACCTTCCTGTTATTTTCGCTTTATTTCGTGCGTGCCCGCCGCATCCTGCCCGTAGTGATGGCGCACCTGTTTCTGGATGTGAGCGCATTGGCCGTCTACGCCCGCCACATAGCGAAGTAGAAATCACCGGAAAAACTGAAACCACGGGCACTCTTTGGAAGTTCGACCCGAAAGCCCAAAGCCGAAAGCCCAGAGCAGCTATCTCGGCCCCAGCGTCATCTCATGCGCCCGATGCTTCTCCACCGCCGCATCGGAGAACGGCAACGTAAACGTCGATCCCTCATACCACGCGCGCCACTGATCGAGATAATTCGGGCTGGGAAAGACGCCGCTTTCGCCGGTCACAACGTTCAGTGTGCTTTCGTCGAGGTTGGCAAAATTCCACGTCGCGCGTTCGGACGGGCCAAAGTGCCGCCCCACCGCCCGCACCGTATAGTTATCCCCACTCAGCGGATGCCGCCCCGGCCCGGTGAACCGCCCAAGCACCGGCAACTGGCTGAGCACCGGATGCTCGATCTCAACCGGATAATTCTCTCCCCACTTCCATTTCCCCAGGTCCGACGGCACGCCTTTTTGCGCCAGCGCGCTCTCCATCGCGGCCGTCAGCAGGGCGGTGTAATCGGCATAGTCCGCCGGCAGCCAGCGCGCCGGCTGCCTGTTCAGCACATTTTCCAGCCACACCGTCGACATGCCCCAGCGGTAGCTCTTCCAGGTCAATTCGCCCGTCTCTTTCACGTCGGCTGCGCTCGGCGGAGCCCCGGCCGTCGCGCCTTTTGAAGCCGCATCCGCCGATTTTCCCAGCTTCGGCTCGAGCAACATGCGCATCAGTTCCATCCGCGCTTTCACTTCAATCGTCGGCGCCGCAGAATCCGCCGACATCCGCCCATCCCAGTCGCGCAAAATATCCGCCGCGCGCCGCGCGCGGCCCGAGGCCTTCGTCGCGTGATCGAGCGCATAAACAAATTTGTCCCCAATCATGCGGTCGAAGGTCGACGAGACATCCATCTGCAACGCCAGCATATCCGCCGGCGCAAATTTCTTGCCCGACTCCAGCACGCGATAAATCCGATCCGTCCGCCACGGCGCATCCCACTCCGTGCTGATCGAAAACTTGTAAGCGTCGGGCGCGATCCGTCCATTCGCCGTCGCAATAATTCCATTCGGCGGATCGTAGACATGCGGCATCTCGTCGTACGGAATGTAGCCCTTCCATTCGTGCGCATCGTCGGCGCCGCTCACCGGCAGGCTGCCGTCGCCCGCGGCGCGAATCGGCACATGCCCCGTCGCCTGATAACCGATGTTGCCGTCCACATCCGCATACACGACGTTCTGTCCGGGCGCGCCGAGCTCCGAAAATGCGGCGCGAAAACTGTCCCAATTGTCGGCCGAGTTGACGTCGAAAAATGGCAGGCCAATTCCGTCATACAGCGTCCAGCGCAGCGCGATCTGCCGCGTCTCGCCCGGAATGATGTCGCTGATGATGGGCCCGTGCCGCGTCGTCACCACGTCGAGCGTCACGTCCGGCCCGCCTTTGATGTGGATCGTTTCCTGCCGGTGCTGCGGCGTCGCCCAGCCCGATGGCGTCTTGTACTGCCCCTGCGCGTTGAACTCTTCGATGTAATCGTCTTCCACCGTCGGTCCGACGTTGGTAAATCCCCAGCCGATGCGCGCATTGTGTCCGACGATGACAAACGGCACACCGGGTAAAGCAACTCCAGCCACATCAAATTTTCCGCTCTTCAAATGCACCTCGAACCACAGGTTCGGCATTTCATGATCGAGGTGCATATCGTTCGAAAGCAGCGGCTTGCCCGTAACCGTGTGCTGCCCGGAAACCACCCAATCGTTCGAGCCCGGCCGAAATACATCGTCCTCAACCGTCTCGCGTGGGGACAGCCGCCCCCGGCTGTCCAGAGCGGCAAAGCCGCTCAACCTTTCCAACGGCGACAGACTGAGCAAAGCAGCAGCCAGAACGCCCGATCCTCGCTCAACCGACGTAATATTCGTCGGCGCTCCTTCGGGATCGATGTCATCATCGTCATCGTCGTCATCCGCGTCGCCCGAGGCCGCCGGCTGCTCGTCCATGGCGCGCATCTCGGTTGGCGGACGATCCCGCCATGACGAATTCACATACAAATCGCCGGTCAGTTCCGGCCCGATTTTCGCCAGAATTTTTTCCCGCGTCAGCGCCCGCGAGTAGCTGTAATGATTCAGGTCCTGCACCATGCTGGCGCCAATCACAAACGAATCGGCAATCGTCCATGGCCGTACCTCATAGCGCGCTGCCTCCGCCGCCGGACAATGCAGAAGATAAAGCGCATTCGACGAAGCACACATCAACCGGAATTCCAGCATCATGCGGTCGCGATGCGAGGCGATGAAAGCGTTCACTCCGCGGGCGTAAGCCTCCAGATATTCGCGGTCGCGTCCGCTCACCTTCTTAGCCGCCTCTTCCGCGATAGCGCGCAGTCCCAAAATGCGCTGCCGGCGGTCGATCTTCAGGGTCGCCGGCCCGACCACTTCCGAAAGCTCGCCCGCCGCCGCCCGCCGCATCACATCCATCTGCCAGAGCCGGTCCTGCGCCGTCACATAGCCCTGCGCAAAAAACAAATCATCGAGCGTTTCGGCGTCGATGGCAGGCACGCCCTGCTCGTCCCGCACCACACGCACCTTCGCCGATAGTCCCGGTACCGCGACCGCGCCATCCAACTGAGGCAAATTCCCGCGCGCAATCCACCACGCCCACGCCGCAACCAAAACCACGGCGGCAAGCAACAAAACCACCACAATCAGGAGAGCCCGCGCCACCCGGTTTCGCCGCGTGACTTCAGGCAAGGAAGCCGTGACTGACATTATTCAAGATTGTAGCGTAGGACCCGCCCCGTCCTCTGCCCCGCATCCTTCCGCCGATTGCCGCGAATTTCTCCGCGCCTCAGCCGCCTTTCTCCTCGGGCTCTCCGCTCTAGGATTTGCCTTCCCGTCATAAGTTGGCGTAACTCAATTCCGCCCAGTATCATGTTTCCAGCGCAAAACGGCTCACATGCCCCAAAACCGCATCGACGATCAGCCGACCATCTCGCGTGAGAGCATCCGCGAGGCCGAAGCGATCTTCTTGCAGCACCTGCGCCGCGTCGGCCTCAAGCAGACTGAGCAGCGCAGCACCATCCTGCGCACCTTCCTCGAAACCCGCGAGCATCTCTCCACCGACGAACTCCACCGCCTGGTCAAAAAGAAAGACGCCGGCATCGGCTTCACTACCGTCTACCGCACCCTCAAACTGCTCGCCGGATGCGGCCTGGCCAGCGAGGTCGCCTTCCACGACGGCATCGCCCGCTACGAGCACCAATACAATCGCCGCAGCCATCACCACATGGTCTGCACCGAGTGCGGCGCGTCGGTTGAATTCTTTTCACCCGAGGTAGGCGAGATCGAAAAAGAAATCGGCCGTGAGCACAATTACTTGACCACGCGCCACACCTTCCAGGTCTACGGAATTTGCGCCGACTGCCGCGAAGCCGACGCGGCCAAGGACGAACCCCGGAAACGAACTCATGAGCGGCGAATCGTATAGCGTGTCTAATCCGCCCCCAGCCATGAATCCGGGAGCAACGAATCCCGGAGCAGAGACGATCGTCTGCCCGCACTGCGGCACCGAAATGCCCGCCACCGCCGCATTCTGTCCCGCCTGCGGATGGTCCATGCGCCCGCTGCCCGCCGAAGATCGCGCGCTCGGGGCCTTGGCCTATTTCACATTTATTCCGGCGATCGTTCTTCTATTGCTGCCCGCCTTCCGCACCCACCGCTTCCTGCGTTTTCATGCCTGGCAAAGCATGATGATCTGGGTGGTATTCGCGGTGCTTACCGTGATTGCATTGGTTCTCTCGAACGTTGCCGCTGCCGTCGTTTTTCTGTTGTTCGGAATCCTCGCCACGCTCGGAATGCTTTTCTGCTGGATCGTGCTCTCCATCAAAGCCTGGCAAGGCGAGCGCTTCGAACTCCCATGGCTTGGCGAGTTCGCGGCACGGATGCGGTAGACATCAGTGAGAATTTCTGTGAGATGCTTACTAGCCGCTCACAGGAAAGAGTGTCTTGGCGAGTTCCTGAATACCGCAAGCTTTGTGATTAGCCTTCCGAGTAAACACTTTCCTATAACCTGACCGCTGGGATGACTCTGGAAAGCTCTCCCGTGGACATTGCGGGCATTCCAGCAGGTAATAATTTATTGGTTCAAGACTTGCTGGATCGTAGATCATCCAAAGCACACATGCATCTGCGCTGTCCCAAAGAGCGTCTGAGATGTTGTAAGGTTTTGCAAGCGGAGCCTTGGAACGGGTCTTCATCTGGATGTTTCTGATGCGCCCCCCGGCCGTCAGGGTGAGGTCGACCCCGTCCATATCCACTTGAGCCTTCAATATGCCAAGCAACTGAGGCGGACGCCTTAGTACAAGTTCGCGTCCGAGATCGAACAAGAACTTGTGTTCGAGGAGGTTTTCGAAAAATCCCGAGTGTTCTTGAATGAATTTTGGGTCGGGCATGATTATCTTTAGTTCTCTGCCCGCACCCGCATGTCCCCGGTCCGCAGATAACGGTTGTGCCAGCCCAGCGATTCCGTCAACAGATGCGGCGTGTGCTTGCCGTACGACAACCGCTCCGCCCGATTGAGGTAATCGAGCAACTCTGCCTTGTAGTCGCCGTTCGCGCACTTCTCAATAATCAAATGCGCCCGCTGCCGCGGCGAAAGCCCGCGCAGGTCGGCCAGCCCCCGTTCGGTTACCACCACCTGCACATCATGCTCCGTGTGATCCACGTGCGAAACCATGGGCACGATCGTCGAGATCGTTCCCTTCTGCGCAATCGACGGTGCCATGAAGATCGACAAATACCCGTTGCGCGCAAAGTCGCCCGAGCCGCCAATGCCGTTCTGGATGCGCGATCCCATCACGTGCGTCGAGTTCACGTTGCCGTAAATGTCGGCCTCGATCATGCCGTTCATCGCGATCACGCCCAGCCGGCGAATGATTCCCGGGTTATTTGAAATCTCCTGCGGCCGCAGCACGATGCGCTCGCGATAGCTCGCCATGTCCGCATTCACCTCGTCCAGCATGTCGGGGCTCAGCGAGAACGCCGTCGCCGACGCCGAGATCAGCTTGCCCGACTTCAGCAGCCGGATCATCCCGTCCTGAATCACCTCGGTATAAGAAGTCAGCCCTTCGAACTTCCCTTCCTCCAGGCCAAACAGCACCGCGTTCGCAATATTGCCCACTCCTGATTGCAGTGGCAACAGGTTCGCCGGCATCCGTCCCTTCTGCACCTCCCAGTTCAAAAATTCCAAAATGTGTCCGGCAATTTGCTTGGAAGCCGCGTCCGGAGCCTTGAAGGCGCTGTTGCGGTCGGGCGAATCCGTCAGCACAATCGCCGCCACTTTCTCTGGTGCAACTTCAAGGTATGGCGATCCGATGCGCTGCCCCGTGCTCACCAGCGGAATCGGTTTGCGATTCGGCGGCTTTTCCAGTCCGTAATAAATGTCGTGCATGCCCTCCAGCGCCCACGGCTGCCACGAATTCACTTCCAGAATCACGCGCTCCGCCTGGTCGATCCACGTCTTGTTGTTGCCAATCGACGAACTCGGAATCAGCCGCCCGTCTTCGAGCACGGCCGTCACTTCGATCAGCGCCACATCCAGCTTGCCCAAAAATCCGTATTCCACAAACTGCGCCACGTGGCTCAGGTGGATGTCCATGTACTCCATCTCGCCGGCATTGATGCGCTTGCGCGTCTCCGGGTCCGACTGATACGGCAGCCGCAGATTGATTCCGCCCGCCATCGCCAACGCGCCATCCAGTTCCGGCCCCGTCGACGCTCCGGTAAACACGCTCACGCGAAACTTCTCTCCCCGGAAGTTCGCGTCCGCGATGCGCCGCGCCAACTGGATCGGTACCAGCTTCGGATAGCCCGAGCCGGTAAAGCCGCTCATGCCAATCTGGTCTCCGGACTGAATCAGTGCCGCCGCTTCCTCGGCGCTCATGACCTTCTGCGCCAGGCCGGCGTGCAATATACGGTTGGTAGTGGTGGGCTGGAGAGTCGTCGTCATGGGAACAAACCTTTCCGAAGCTTCGTAAGAAGCAACAGGTAACCATAGCCGGGGGCCGAAAACCAGTCTGTGAGCGCCATCACTACGATTTTCCGTCGCTCCATTCGCACCCAGCCCGCCCGCCTGCGCTTCGGCCCATGGGACTGCTATGGCTGGCGTACAATGAAACCTTCGCGCAAATTGGGAGCAAACCCGCCACGGTCAAATTCAAGGAGATCATTCATGGTGAAGAAATCTTGTCTGTCGCTCGTCGCTGTTGCGCTTCTCATTCCCGGCCTCTATGCCCAGACGGTCGACGAAATCATCGCGAAAAACATCCAGGCACGCGGCGGCCTGGACAAAATTAAGGCCGTCAAGTCGATCAAAACCACCGTCACCATGAGTATGGGTCCCGGCATGGAAGCTCCCGGCACCATGGTCCAAAAACGCCCCGAGATGGCCCGCCTCGAATTCACCATTCAGGGCCTGACCGCGGTCCAGGCCTTCGACGGCTCCAAAGCCTGGCAGATCATGCCTTTTACCGGCAAAAAGGATCCCGAATTGATGTCGGCCGACGACACCAAAGAGATGGAAGAGATGGCCGATCTCGAGGGCCCCCTCGTCGACTACAAAGCCAAAGGCCATACCGTTGAACTGCTCGGCAAAGAAAAGATCGAAGGCACCGACGCCTACAAGCTCAAGGTCACCCTCAAAAACGGCGACGTGCAAACCGAATACATCGACGCCGACTCGTTTCTCGAAATCCAGGAAGACAGCACTCGCACCGTGCGCGGTTCTGAGCGTAACTTCGTGTCGTCCATCGGCGATTACAAAGAGGTCGATGGACTGATCTTCCCCTTCGCCATCGAAAGTGGCATGAAGGGCAGCGACCAGAAACAGAAAATCACGATTTCGAAGATTGAGTTGAATGTTCCGGTGGATGACTCGGAATTCAAGATGCCTCCGCCTCCGCCGGCTCCAGCCGCGCCAGCCGCCGCCCCAGCCGCAGCGCCCGCCGCAGCCGAACCGCCAAAGGCAGCAACGCCCGCCAGCCCGGACGCGCCCAAGACGCCGCCGGTGCCTCCGACGCCGCCGAATAAGTAACCTGGCTTTTATAACAAGCCATCTCATAAATGGTTTTTGGGAAGGGCACGGCTTTCAACCGTGCCGCTAGGATCCGCTAAAGATCGCTTTACAGTTTGCCAAGAAACTCTGGAATCGGGCACGGACGGGAAGGGCCCGAGTTTCACTCGGGCCGAAAATCGTGCCCAATCAACCGCGGCTTCCAGCCGCTGGGGGAATCTGAACGGAGAAAACACTTTTTCAGGAAACCTTTAGCCCCTGAGGGCCTCGGCAATTTACGGTTATAGTTCATTATTCGATAGCTTCCAGCGTCGCTGCTCTAGATTTTCGATTGCGACTGTATTTCAGTTGATCGTTGAGCCGCTAGCAATCCCAGATTTCTACGGCTTGCTCATAGCTCGAAGCTCGCGGCTCGTAGCTCATTCGAGGTGATCATGTTCCTACGCTTCCGTTATTTCTGTCTTGCGCTCTTCGTCTCCGCCCTCACCATCTCCGTCACCGCCCAGGACGTCGCGCTCGATTCCGACGTCATCAGTGGCCTCCCCATCCGCTCCATCGGCCCCGCCGTCATGGGCGGGCGCATCGCCGACATCGCCGCCGTTCGTGAAAACAACCGGCTCACCATCTACATCGGCTCCGCCAGTGGAGGCGTCTGGCGCTCGCGCGATGGCGGCGTCACCTTCAAGCCCGTTTTCGATAAAGAGCCCACGCAATCGATCGGCTCCATCGCCATCGATCCCTCCGACCCGAAAACGGTCTGGGTCGGCACCGGCGAATCCTGGGCCCGCAACAGTGTCTCCGTCGGCGCCGGCATCTTTCGCTCGCATGACGGCGGCGAGAACTGGGACTTCATGGGCCTCCCAGATTCTGAACACGTCAGCCGCATCCTGATCAATCCCAAGGATGGCAAGACCGTCTACGCCTGCGCTCTCGGCCATCTCTGGAATTCCAACACCGAGCGCGGCGTCTACAAAACCACTGACGGCGGCAAAACCTGGTCCAACATTCTCAAGCGCAATGGCAATGACAGCACCGGCTGCGCCGAAATGGCCATGGATCCGCAAGACCCGAGCGTGATCTACGCTTCGCTGTGGGACGTGCGCCGCGAGCCATGGAATTTCCGCTCCGGCGGTCCGGGCGGCGGACTCTTCAAGTCGACCGACGCCGGCGCCACCTGGCATGAACTCCGCAAAGGCCTGCCCGCCGGCGATCTTGGCCGCATCGGCATGGCCGTTGCTCCCAGCGATTCCAAGCGTCTCTACGCCGTCGTCGAAGCCCGAAATCATACCGCGCTCTTCCGCTCTGACGATGCCGGCGATAGCTGGGCTGAGGTCAACAACTCATACAACATCAGCGGGCGCGCCTTCTACTTTGCCCGCATCATCGTCGATCCCAAAAATCCCGACCGCGTCTACAAGCCCGGCTTTTTCTTCACCGTCAGCGAGGACGGCGGCAAGAGCTTCAGTTCCGCCATTAGCACCGAGGGCCCCGATTCCGGCGTCCACGGCGACTTCCACGCCCTCTGGATCGATCCCGCCAATCCCAACCAGATGCTCGTCGGCACCGATGGTGGCGTCTACCAGTCGCTCGATCTCGCCAACCACTGGCGCTTCCTCAACAACATTCCAGTCGCGCAGTTCTATCACGTCAGCGCCGACAATGCCGATCCCTACAATGTCTACGGCGGTTTGCAGGATAACGGCACCTGGATGGGCGCTTCCCGCGGCGTCGATGGCATTCCGAATCGCGCCTGGCGCGTCATCGGAATGGGCGACGGCTTCTGGTCGTTCCCCGATCCCTCCGATCCCGATTGCGCCTACGCCGAATATCAAGGCGGCCGCATCTCGCGCTTCCGCAAGTCCACCGGCGAATCCCGCGACATCAAGCCGCTGCCCCGCGCCAATGAGCCCGACTTCCGCTTCAACTGGAATACGCCCATCGCCGTCAGCCCCAATACAAAGGGCACCATTTATCTCGGCGGACAGTTCCTTTTCCGCTCCCGCGATCACGGCGAATCCTGGGAGCGCATCTCGCCCGACCTCACCACCAACAATCCCGACCGCCAGCATCAGGAACTTTCCGGCGGCCTCACCATCGACAATTCCGACGCTGAGAAGTACGAGACCATTTACACCATCGCCGAGTCGCCCAAGAACGGCCTCGTCATCTGGGTCGGCACCGACGATGGCAACGTGCAGGTCACGCGCGATGGCGGCAGGCATTGGTCCAACGTCGTCTCCAACATCTCCGGTGTGCCGAAGGACACCTGGGTCTCAACCGTCGAGGCCAGCCACTTCGACGCAGCCACCGCCTATGCCACCTTCGACGGCCACGCCATGGGCGATATGAAGACGTACGTCTATCGCACTAAGGATTACGGCAAGACCTGGACCGCCATCTCCACCTCCGACATTCGCGGCTACGCGCACGTGGTTCGCGAGGATCTCGTCAATCCCAACCTCCTCTTCGTCGGCACCGAATTCGGCCTCTTCATCTCCATCGATGCCGGCGCGCACTGGGCGCAATTCAAGGGCGATCTGCCCAACGTTGCCGTCCGCGATATCTTCATTCAGCCGCGCGAATCCGATCTCATCCTTGGGACCCACGGCCGCGGCATCTGGATCCTCGACGACCTCACTCCCCTGCGCGCACTCACGCCCGAAGCGCTCGCCAAAGATCTCGTTATGCTGCCCGCGCGTCCCTCCGTGCTCGAACTTCCCGCCGAGGAGCAGCGCTTTGACGGCGACTCCGAATACATGGGTCGCACCCTGCCGGAAACCGCTTCGATTTTCTACTACCAGAAAAAGCGCCATATCTTCGGCGACCTCAAAGCCGATATCTACGACGATAAAGGCAAGCTGATCACATCTCTCCAGGGCGAAAAGCGCCGCGGCCTCAACCGCCTCGAGTGGCCCGAGCGCGCCAAGCCGCCCAAGGTTCCACCCGCCGCCGGACTCGTCGAAAACGAATTCCTCTTCTTCGGCCCGCAGGCCCAGGAAGGCACTTACACCGTCAAGCTGACCAAGGGCAAGGAGACTTACTCCTCCACCGTAAAGCTCGTGCCCGATCCGCGCAGCAAGAGCACCGCCGCCGATCGCGTGCTCCAGCACGATCTCGTCACCCGGCTCTATGACGACCTCGCACAGCTCACCTACGTCGTCGATGCCACCAACGACTTGCGCGACCAGACCAAGGCCCGCATCGCCGCCGCGACCGATGCGCAATTAAAAGACCAGCTCAACCAGTTGCTCACCCAGCTCAACGACTTCCGCGAGACGCTCGTAGCGGTAAAAGAAGGTGGAGCGATCACCGGCGAAGAAAAACTGCGCGAGCATCTCGGCGACCTCTACGGCGCGGTTAACGGCTATTCCGGCCGCCCGACCGAATCCGAAGTCGAGCGCGCCACCGTCGTCGAAAAACAATTGTCCGACGCCGGTGCCAAGCTCAAATCGATTGCCGCAACCTCGCTGCCACCGCTGAACACCGCCCTGCAAGGCAAAAACCAGCAGCCGATTCAAGCCATGTCACGCGAGGACTGGGACAAAAAACAAAAATAACTCCATCCCATCACCGGAATCGCGACGGCCATCGGGCGGGCGTCCTCGCCTGCCTGTTGTCCATGGCAATGTGCCGCAGTTTCGCGCACCCTTGCGCACGCCAACCAAAGACACTTTGCCCCGCAAGCAACTCATTCCCTCCCCCGCGGCTCCAATACGCGGAGGACAAATGTCCACAACCTCAATCGCACTTCCCCGCTCCGTCCAGCGTCCTTCCACCCTCGGCCTCTGCTGGATCCTCTACGGCATCGTCCGCATCGCCGGCGGAATCTGGCTCATCTTCTTCACTCCTACCGCCACCGTCATGTTCGGCGCGCTTCTCAACCGCGTCCCCAATCCCTTCCCGCTCATGTTCGCCTTCCACTTCTTCTATACCGCCTGCATCGTGCTCGCGGCCATTGCCGGCGTCTTCTCTCTCGTCGCCGGACTCATGCTCGTCGGCGGCCGGTCCTCCGCGCGCCGTCTAACCATCGTCGCCGCTGTCCTCTCCGTTTCCGACATTCCATTAGGCACAACCCTCGGCGCTTTCACCCTCGCCCTCCTTCTTCCCTGAGCGCGACATTTAAATGCTTCAATGTCTAAATATTCAATGTCTAAATATTCAATGTCTAAATGCTTCCCTGACTCAATGACTCAATCGTGTTAGACTTTCCCGCCGCCATCGTTCAAAATAATTAGTTTCCAATCATCTCAGCTCTCGCACTAGGAGACTTCTTTGTCCCAACTTCAGCGCGTCAAGATCAGCGCTCTCGGCACCTACGTTCCGCCTCGCCTTCTCACCAACGCCGACCTCGAAAAAATGGTCGAGACCACCAACGACTGGATCATGTCCCGCGTCGGCATCAAAGAACGCCACATTGTCGATAAAGGTGTCGGCACCAGCGATCTCGCCGCCGAGGCCGCCAAAGTTGCCCTTGCCAAGCGCGGCATCGGCCCCAATGACATCGACGCCATCATCGTCGCCACCGTCACCCCCGATATGATGTTCCCCGCCACTGCCTGTCTCGTTCAGGACAAAATCGGCGCCAAACATTGCTGGGGCTTCGATCTCCAGGCCGGATGCTCGCAGTTCGTCTATGCCCTGCAAGTCGGCGCGCAGTTCGTGCGCACCGGTGCCCACAAGAAAGTTATGGTCATCGGCGCCGACGTCATGTCTTCCATCATCGACTACACCGACCGCGCCACCTGCGTCCTCTTCGGCGACGGCGCCGGTGCCGTCATCCTCGAACCCGCCACCGATGCCGATGGCGACAACGGCCTCATCGACTTCATGCACGAGGTCGATGGCTCGGGCGGCGTTTCACTCTACATGCCCGGCGGCGGAAGCCTGCATCCCTCTTCGCATGAAACCGTCGACAAAAAGATGCACTACGTTCACCAGGATGGCGCCGCGGTCTTCAAGTTCGCCGTGCGCAAAATGTCCGAAGCCTGCCTCGGCATTCTCGAGCGCAACCATCTCACCGGCAACAATATCGACCTGATGATTCCTCATCAGGCCAACCTCCGCATCATCAGCGCCACCGCCGACCGCCTCAAACTTCCGCCCGACAAAGTTGTCGTCAACATCGAGCGCTATGGCAACACCACCGGCGCCACCATCCCGCTCGCCATGCAGACCGCCATCGACGACGGCCGCCTGAAAAAAGGCAGCCTGGTACTGCTTGCCGCAGTCGGCGCGGGATTCACGGTCGGCACCACGCTGCTCCGCTGGGCCTACTAGCTGCGGAAAAACTCGGCGTCGCGCATGTTTTTGGGCGGCGCAGCGCTCCGGTTTTTGGGTGGCGTAGCGCTCCGGTTTTTGGGTGGCGCAGCGCTTCGGTTTTTGGGCGGCGTAGCGCTCCGGTTTTTGGGTGGCGCAGCGCTCCGGTTTTTGGGCGGCGCAGCGCTCCGGTTTTTGGGTGGCGCAGCGCTCCGGCTTTTGGGTGGCGCAGCGGTTCACCGCTGCGATAAGTCGGTTGTTTTGATTGGGGCTTTAGCCCCTGAGGTTCCCGCCGCCGACTTTTCAGCAAGCTGTTCAGCCCATCCCGCTAGGTTTTAGGAAGGGCACAGCTTCAGCCCGCTCCCTAAGGTTCTGGGGAGCGCACGGCTTTAGCCGTGCCGCTAGGCGTCCTCGAAAGATGCGGGCTTTAGCCCCTGAGGGCCTCGGCAATTTACAGTTATGCTTCATAATGAGATAGCTTCTAATAACGAGCAACACTAATCCATTTTCATTCTCCCTATTCAATCTCTCCCGCGTCTAGGACCGCCGACACATCGAAATTGTGATGAATCCGCGAGCACTTGGCTTTCTCTGTGTCTCTGTGGTGGAAATTCAGACCCGGACACTACCACTTAGATCCGTAACTACGAGAGTGAAACGTACTATGCATGGCAGTAGATGCCGTCCCGAGCTCTTCGCCTTTTGCAACGAAAAAGCCGGTTCTCGGAGTACAATTCGGCCATTGTCATCGCTTCCGTAAGCCCACTTTAGCCATTAACCTCCCGGCCCTGCCGGGATTCTCAACTGCAACCTATTTTCAGAGGGGGAGAACCATGAAACCAAGCATTCATCTATCTCGCATCGCCACCATCGCAATCGCGGCCGTCATTCTTAGCGCGGCCCTTTCCATAGCCAATGCTCAAGCCGTCAATCACTCCGAAGCCGCCAATCAGGAGATCTGGCGCGAAGCCATCGCGCAAACGCCGGTGCCCGCCGAGGGATGCTTCCAAGCCTCCTATCCCAGCCTCACCTGGTCCAGGGTCGAATGCACCCTCGCCCCCAACGTTCCTTACCGCCCGCGCACCGGCCGCATCAGTCAAACCGTTGGCGACGGCAACGATTACGCCGCCGAAGTCACCTCCGGCCTAATCGCCAAAACCATCGGCTCCTTCCCCAAGGTCAAGGGCGTTACCACGGAAACGGGGTTGCTTGGCCCCAATGATTACTCCCTCCAGCTCAATTCAAACTTCATGAGCACCGCCGCCTGCAATGGCGCCAAAAATCCCGCGCAGTGCCTGAGCTGGGAGCAATTCGTTTATTCCTCCGGTTATGAGGAAGCCTTCATGCAGTATTGGCTGATCAATTACAACAACCACTGCCCCAACGGATGGTTCAGCTATGGCGGCGATTGCTACACCAACAGCAATGCCGTCAATACTCCGGAAGCGGCCATCACCGAACTCAAGACCCTCAAGCTGTCGGGCTCGGCCGAGCCCGGCACGGCGAAAAAGACGGGCATTGATACCCTCGTCTTCACCGCGGAAAAACACGCTTACAGCACCACGGGACCCGATACCGTCGTCGATCTCGCCACCGCCTGGACCGAGTCCGAGTTCAATATAGTCGGCGACGGCGACGGTTCCGAGGCCACTTTCAATTCCGGCTCCTCCGTCACCGTGAAAGTCGCAGTCTCCAACGGGACCAGGAATGCCCCAACCTGCGCCTCCAATGCTGGCACCACCGCCGAAACCAATAACTTGAATCTGGGCGGTTGCACCGGCACCGGCGCAGCCACGCCTTATATCGAGTTTGTCGAATCGAATTAGGGTAGCTCGAGCAGAGGCTGACGATTGTTTTGTGGAGACCGAGGATTCTCCTCCTCGGTCTCCAGAGTTCGCGGCGAGTCTGATCCGCCTCGCGAACCTAAGCATGAGCCGTAATCCATTCCGACAGTTTCTTTTTTCCCTTGACCTGACTTTCATCCCGAGTCACCATCAAGTATCGACCCAAAACTCCAGATTCGAAGTCGCGAAGCGAAATGCCGAATTCCGGCATCTAAGTCAAACGCGCTCAATACTTTGCCTATAACCACCGGCCCCTCAATACTTTGCCCGGAAATTCTTCGTAAAGTATTGATTCCAATAAGAGGGGTGCTGGGGGGTGGGGCTTAAGCTGAGAGCTGAGAGCTGAGAGCTAAGAACTAAGAGCTGATCTTATGAAATTTGGCGTCATCACCTTCCCCGGTTCCAACTGCGATCACGATGCCCTCTGGACCGCCGCCGAAGTCCTGCATGAAACCGCGGTGCCGCTGTGGCACGATTCGTCCGACCTGCAAAACTGCGACGTCATCGTCGTCCCCGGAGGCTTCGCCTATGGCGACTATCTCCGCACCGGCGCCATCGCCAAGTTTTCGCCAGTCATGGAATCGGTGCGCACGTTCGCCGCCGCCGGCGGCCTCGTCATCGGCATCTGCAACGGCTTTCAGATTTTGTGTGAGTCAGGCCTGCTGCCCGGAGCGCTCATGCGTAACGTCGGCCTGAAGTATGTTTGCAAGCCGGTCCAGGTTCGCGTCGAAAACAACGAGACGCCTTTCACCGCCGCCTGCAAAAAAGGCGAAGTCCTGACCATCCCCATCGGCCACATGGAAGGAAATTATTTTTGCGACGACGCCACGCTCGCCGAACTCAAGCGCGACAACCGCATCGTCTTCCGCTATTCGACTCCGCAAGGCGAGATCACGCCCGCAGCCAATCCCAACGGCTCCATCGAAAACATCGCCGGCATCTGTAGCCCGGGACGCAACGTCCTCGGCATGATGCCCCATCCCGAGCGCTCCGCCGAACCCGAACTCGGTGGCACCGACGGCTACAAAATTTTCGCTTCGCTCGTAAGCGCAATGGCCGCGAAGTAAGAAGTAATGAGGTTAAGAATAATGAAGAGCCGGACGCGGCCGGGATAAGCTACACCGTGCTTTGCGATTTCATGTAGGCGCGAAGGATCGCATTGATCCGCGTTTGATAGCGCGGCTGTTGCCGGAACCAACGCAGCAAGTCGGCATCGAGCCGCATGGTCACGATCTCTTTCCGCGCGGGCATCACGACTTCCGCGTTCTCCCAGAAAGTGTCGTCGGTTGCGCAAATGTCCCGATCGGCAGCGATGCCTCGACCAATGCTCGCTGCCGTCGCGCCCCGCAACCGGCTCCAGTCGCTGACCGGCCGATCACTGACCGGCTGATCGTCGACCGGCAGATTGTCCGCGCGTTGAGCTTTCGTTCTTGGAGATTTGCGTTTCAATGGTTCAGCTACGGACATTTCCGGTAGAGGCAGCCTCAGTACTTCACGATCTTGCTGAACGAACTCGGATCCAGCGATGCTCCGCCGACCAGCGCGCCATCAATGCCTTCGGTCGTCATCAGTGCATGCGCGTTGTCCGGCTTCACAGAACCGCCATAAAGAATGCGCAGGTTCTCGGCGAATTCACTGCCAAACGATTGTTCGACCTCGCCGCGAATGCTGGCATGAGCGTCAGCCGCGATTTCGGGCGTCGCGGTTTTGCCCGTGCCAATTGCCCAGACCGGTTCGTACGCAACCACCATGTGAGCCGCTTTCTTCGCCGAGACTTTGTTGAAGGCGCGCAAACACTGGCGCCGCAGCACGTCGTCCGTAAGTCCGGCTTCGCGCTCTTCCAGCACTTCGCCGACGCAGACGATCGGAACAAGTCCCGCTTCGAGAGCGGCCTTGAGCTTGAGGTTAACCGTGTCGTCTGTCTCGCCGAAATATTGCCGGCGCTCGGAGTGCCCGATGATGACGTGCGTGACCCCGACCGCGCACAACATGCTGGCGCAGATCTCGCCAGTGTAAGCGCCTTCGCTTTGCCAGTTCATGTTCTGCGCGCCGATGGCGACATTCGAGCCTTTGGCCGCATGAACGGCAACGTCGAGCGCGAGATAAGTCGGGCAGACCACGATTTCGTCGCGGTCATGGCCGGCAACGAGCGGGAGAAAGTCGCGGAAGAAGTCGCGAGCCTGGTCGGGAGTTTTATACATCTTCCAGTTGGCGGCGATGAGTTTTTTGCGCATTTTTAATGAAGGCCTTTCTTACCATGGCAAGATTATGATCCTTGCTCAAACATAACGGAATTCGCCGGCATCTCGCCGGAAATCTTTTCGGCGGCGCGAATGTAGACTTGGCAATCGGCGGCGCTAAAGAGCACAAGACGCACAAGCTTAACGTGCGTACTCGCGGGCAAATACTCGACGATGGTTTTGACGGCAATTGCCGCGGCCTCGACGATGGGATATCCGTAAGCGCCAGTCGATATCGAGGGAAATGCAACCGAGGCAATACCGTGATCGTCGGCAAGCCGGATCGACTCGCGATAGCAATTAGCCAGCGTCTCGGCCTCGCCCGACTTGCCGCCACGATAAATTGGCCCGACGGTGTGAATCACATATTTCGCGGACATGCGGCCAGCCGTCGTAACCACGGCTTTGCCGGCGGGAAGGCGTCCGATCTTGGCGGCAATGCGCTTGCACTCTTCGAGGATCGAAGGCCCTCCAGAGCGATGAATCGCGCCATCGACACCGCCTCCGCCAAGCAGCGAAGAGTTAGCGGCATTGACGATGGCTTCGGTAGTCTCTTTGGTGATGTCGGCTGGGCCAGCGAATTCCAGCGTCTTGCCATTAGTGAAGATTAGGCGGGCTTGGAAGTCAGGCATGAGTGATTGGACCACAGCGGCTAAACCGCCCCTGCGGTATGCGTGGCAACATTTTCAACAAACTGTAAAGCCCCAATTCGCCACTATTGCTAGACCGCACACGCTGAAGCGATGCGCCACCATCAACTCAGCGGACGAAGAAATCAATGAGCCAAACACAAAGACCCCCGCTTCCCAGGATTGAAACCGAAGGCCCAAAGTCCAGAGCCGAAAGCCCAAAAGCCGAAAGCCCATAGCCGAAGGCCGAAGGCCCCAAGCCTACTTCTTATCTGTCAGCGCTTCCACTCCCGGCAGTTTCACGCCTTCGAGAAATTCCAGCGACGCGCCGCCTCCGGTCGAGATGTGCGTGATCTTGTCGGCGACGCCCGCAGCTTTCACCGCAGCCACCGAATCCCCTCCGCCAACAATGCTCACCGCTCCCGGATTTTCTGCAACCGCATTGGCGATCTTCTTCGTGCCCTTCGCGAACGGCGGCATTTCGAAGACGCCCATCGGTCCGTTCCACACGATCGTGCGCGCCTTGGCGATTTCCTCAGCAAACGTCTCGATCGTTTCCGGGCCGATGTCGAGCGCCATCATGTTGTCCGGAATCGACTGGCCGGCCCCGACGATCTTGGTCAACGCATTCGCGTCGACGCGATCGGCGATGACGTGATCGGTCGGCAGCAGGAATTTAATCTTCTGTGCCTTCGCCTTCTCCAGAAGTTCCTTGGCGAGCTGAATCTTATCTTCCTCGACCAGCGATTTTCCGACAGCCAGCCCTTGCGCTTTCAGGAAGGTGTAAGCCATCCCTCCTCCGATGATGAGCACGTCGACTTTGCCAATCAGGTTCTGAATGACGCCGATCTTATCGCTCACTTTCGCGCCGCCAAGGATGGCTACGAACGGCCGCTCTGGATTTTGCAGCGCCCGCCCCAGATATTGCAGCTCTTTTTCCATCAACAGGCCGGCCGCGGATTTCTGCACGAACTTCGTGATGCCCACGGTCGACGCGTGCGCGCGATGCGCCGTGCCAAACGCGTCATTGACGTAGAAGTCCGCCAGCTTCGCCAGTTGCTTGGAGAAGTTCTCGTCGTTCGCTTCTTCCTCGGCGTGGAAGCGCAGGTTCTCCAGCAGCAGCGCCTGCCCCTTCTCGAGCTTCAGCGCCACCTCTTCAGCCTCCGGCCCGACACACTCCGGGCAGAAACCAACATTTTCTCCGCGTGACAGTTCGCGGTCGAGCAGCATTCGCAGCCGCTCGGCGACCGGCTTGAGGCTCATCTTCGGATTCGGTTTGCCCTTCGGCCGCCCGAGGTGCGAAGCGAGAATGAGCCGCGCGCCGTGGCGCAGCGCGTACTCGATGGTGGGCAAGGTTTCGCGGATGCGCGTGTCATCCATTACACGGCCGTCGTCGAGCGGCACGTTGAAGTCGACGCGCATGAAAACGCGGTGGTCGTTAAGAGGGAGATCGCGAATGGATAATTTGGTCATGAGAGCAGTCCTCGTCGCTACTGGATAAGCCTTACTAAGAACGTCCTTCGCTGGTCGTCCTTCGGCATTCGCTCCAGCTCATAATGCCAGGAGCGCCAGGCCTGAGCGAAGGACTAAGGACTAGGGACGGCGGACGCGGGGCGGCCAAGACCGTCCGCCCCACGCCGGCTACAGCCCTTTACCCGCCATGTAGTTAATCAGGTCGCGCACGCGACAGGAATATCCCCATTCATTGTCGTACCAGGAGATCACCTTCACCAGGTTGCCGCCGACCACCAGCGTCATTTTCGCATCCACGATCGAAGAGCGCGAGTCGCCCTTGAAGTCGCAGGAGACCAGTTCCTCTTCCTCGTATCCCAAGTAGCCCTTCAGCGGCCCGGACGTGGCTGCCGCTTTCAGCGCGGCGTTCACCTCTTCCTTAGTCGTCTTCTTTTCCACCAAGGCGACGAGGTCAACCACCGAAACGTTCGGCGTCGGCACGCGCATGGCAAAACCATCGAGTTTGCCGGCCAGTTCCGGAATGACGAGTTTCACGGCCTTGGCCGCCCCGGTCGTAGTCGGAATCATATTGAGCGCAGCCGCCCGGGCGCGCCGCAGATCCTTGTGCGGGAAGTCGAGAATGACCTGATCGTTGGTGTAGGAGTGAATCGTGGTCATCGTCCCGCTGATGATTTTGAAATGATCCTGAATCACCTTGGCCACCGGCGCCAGGCAGTTCGTCGTGCAGGAAGCGTTCGACACGATGTGATGCTTGGCATGATCGTACTTGTCTTCGTTCACCCCCAGCACGACCGTGAGGTCTTCGTTCTTTGCCGGCGCCGAAATAATGACCTTCTTCACCGAACCGTGCAGGTGCTTTTTGGCGTCGTCGGCGTTCGTGAACTTACCGGTCGACTCGATCACCACCTGCGCCCCCACGCTCTCCCACGGCAGCGCCGCCGGATCCTTTTCCTTGAAGACCTTGATCGTCTTGCCGTCGATGGAAATGCTGTCCGCACCGGCGGTAATGGTGTTCGGCAGGTTGCCGAGGATGGAATCGTATTTCAGAAGATGCGCGAGAGTCTTGGGGTCGGTGAGATCGTTCACGGCAACGAACTCGAGATTCTTGTCGTTGAGCGCCGTGCGCAGCACGTTACGCCCGATTCGTCCAAAACCATTAATGCCGACTTTTACTGGCATGATGCCTCCGATAAGAAATTTGAATAAGCTTCAGATGAGCCTGGGACAATAAGACAACCTTTGATGGTAACAAAGCGAAGGAGACGGCGTAAATGACAGGGGCATGACAAAAGGCAGATTACGAAGGAACGTCCTTGGTCCCGCGTCCGGCGTCCGTCGTCCATGCTTCGTCGTGCTTGGTTCGTCGTCCGTCGCTTGGTCCTTGTTGTTCCGCTATTTTTCCGCCCTCGGATCGTGCCTTTCGTCCGACGGCTTTCCATGCGATGAAGCGCAAAGGACCAAGGACGTGGGACGTAGGACGACGGACGAAGGACGTTCCCCTACGCCCCCATCGCAATCTCCACATACGTATCCGTATTCCGCCATAGGAACGGCACGCGCGCCAGCCAGTACTTCGCCTTGATCCCGCGCCGCACATGCTCAGCCTCGCTCGGCGGCAGAATCCGCGCCGTCGCCGCAAATTCCGGCCCGGTGATCTTGCCCCGAATCGTGCAGGGCGCAACTTTCACCTGAGGATTATTGCGAATGCGCTTCACTTTCCCCAGCTTGCTGTTGGTCATGAAGTAAAGCTTGTCGCTCTCTTCCGCAAACCACACCGGCGTATAGATCGCCACTCCGGTCTTGCGAAATGTCGCGAGCGTAATGTACTTTTGCCCGTGGATCTCCGCTGGAATCGCCATCCCGAGTAGATGCCTCGCCTTCACGCGCCGATTCGAACCGTTCCCTGTGATCGATTTCATTCCCTGTGATCGATTTCACCGCCGCCCCACCCCCGCTGTGGCACAATCTCCTGTCGCCCTACTACTCGCTCGGGAGCGGTCATGATTCGCCAACTCACGATTCGCAAAAATATGAGTCGCCAAACCATCATTCGCGGAGCGATGATTTGCCGAGCCATGATTCGCAGAGCCATGATTCGCAGAACGAACACCTGCCGAGCAAAATTTCGCCAAGTGACGTTCGCCCTGCTCGCCGCCCTGCTCGCCGCCCTCCCGCTCCACGCCACCGAACTCGCCGGCGTCACCATGCCTGACTCGCTCCAGGTCGGTAACAACGCCCTCGTGCTCAATGGCATGGGCGTACGCACCAAACTCATGGTGAAGGTCTACGTCGCCGGCCTCTATCTTCCCCGCAAATGGGACGACGGCGAAGGCATTTCCAAGGCGGACGCGCCCAAGCGTCTGGTCATGCACTTCATGCGCGGCGAAAACAGAAAGCAGTTGGTCGAGGCCTTCACCGATTCCCTCCACGACAATGTGCCCGAGGCCAGGAAAACCATCGGCGTCGATCTCCAGCATTTTCTCGACGCCCTCGAGCCCCTCAATGCCGGAGACGAGATGACCTTCACCTACGTGCCCGACGCCGGCACCACTTTCGCCATCAACGGCAAAGACAGACTGACCACCGCCGGCCTCGAATTCAGCCAGGCATTATTTTCGGTATGGCTCGGCCCCAGGCCGCCAACCGCCGCCCTCAAGAAGGGCCTCTTAGGCAAATAAAAACTGCGGGGGCGCACTAAACGTCGCTCCGAGGATAGCGAACAGATGGCGCAAGCTTGTGCTAAGGCCTGATTGCTACAACCAAGCCTGCAAAGGATACAATCTGGGCTATGAACCTGCGGAGGTTGTTATTTCCGGTGGGGGCTGCCCTGACGCTGGGAGGCGTTTTGCTCTACGCCGCCTTGGAACATCACAGCTTCAATGACACGCAGGATTGGCTTGTGGCCAAGTTGCCGGTGGCGACCTAGTGCCTTGCTGGATAGATGAGTGTAATCGCCTGGTTCTCGACAGTTATCGACCCGAACCAGCATGTGGTGTTGGAGTCTCGCGGATGAAACAGCACGCGTTCCTAACCATCCTGTTGATAGCGATTGCGACGACCGTCGTCGCACAACAATCAAAGAATCCGTCGCCCGTTGTCGTTCCTGACGAGGCGACTGCGGTGAGGATCGCTGAAAGGGCGCTTGCGAAGGTGTACGGTCAGAAAAAAATCGAAGCAGAGCGACCATTCAAGGCCGCGCTGCGAGACGGCATTTGGCACGTCGGAGGAACGCTCTATTGTAGGGACGAGAAAGGCAACATGGACACCCGGCCGTGTGCCGGTGGAGTAGCGATGGCGGAGATCAGGCAAAGAGACGGTCGTGTACTGAAGACAACACACACGAAATAGTCTGCTTGATTGGCGAAAAATCGCGATAACGCTCATCAACCTTCAAAAAAGCGAAACAAAAGCGCACACTTGCGCTAACGCCTGTTTACAGCAATCATGGACAAATTAAGCGTAAAATGCTTACCGTTAGGGAACGAACCGATGCCAAACGTGCGTTGGCTTGAGCTTCGTCAAAAGGCGCAAAATCTGGGTCGGCCCCTCAAGTGCCCGTTGTGTTCTTTTCGTTTTTCGTTCCGCCACCTGCAACGTGCTGGCAGAGCATGCCCTCATTGCAAAGTCCCGTTGGGTTATCCCTACTGGTATCGCGCCTTATTGGTCGCCGTATATGTGTGTGCTGCTGGGTACGTGATGTACTCAGGATGCAAAGGCGGCGGCCCGGATGCTAATGGATGGCTTCTCGCGGGGCTGCCTTTTGCCTTTGTTGCGGGGATTCTTAGTCAGGCTTTCGTTTTGCGCGTATTTCCGCCTAAATTGGCCCCACACGCTGAGGGCAGTACTTGGCTGAAACTCACGTAAGAAACTCGACCTCGCATAGCTGCTGCTAAATCCCCCTAACGCTCATCAACCTTCAAAAAGGCGAAACAAGCGTGCGAGCTTGTGCATCCGCCTGGTTGCGCCAGCTATCCCGCTAACCTGCAACTCCATTCTCTTCGAAACGCTTAGATCCTGAAATTCACTACTACATCAAGTGGATAGTGCCGGGTGAGGAGAGCGGATTTTTCAGACAAATTCAGACAATCTTCAGATGCTCTCCATTGCCTGGAAGTCAGGTCTTGCGCACTATAGCCGCAATAACGGGAGCGGCCGGGTCCTGACAAAACGCCGCCCGTGGGGTACTAGAAGAAAAAGTTGCGGATTGATGAGTCTTTTTACCTGCATTTTGCGCTTTATACAGGTAGAAGGGCGCGCGCCGAGGCTGCTCGCCTCAGAAAGTAGGAGGGCATTATGTCCGTTGTCGTGATGCTGATGATTGGAGGATGGATCGCTACACTATCGATGATCGGGGTTTGCGCTCTTCACGAATGCGGCAAATTACTCAGGATTCGCAGACGCATCGCCTTGTGGCTTCTGGATGCCTCGGCTGCACAAATCCTCATCCTCGAACAAGACATCCAGCCCGAGCGCGAAAACGCGCTCTGAGGCTCACCCACATGCCAATGATTAACGATTCCATGCGAAAAATTGTGCGCTTCCCGATATCACCAATATGTCCAAGATGTAGGCGAGCCGTCAGCGAGGGCACCCGCATGACCGATGCGCGAGGGAGAATCGTGCACGAAAAACACTATCTGATCGAACTAAAGGAACGAGCCTCCATGTCGACGCTCCTTGACGATAGCTGTCAAAAACTCCCTTCGCGTTCATTGACCTTCGCCGGACGCTGAAAACGAAGCAAACCCTCGGTCCAGTTCCCTCGAAAGTCCTTGACTTAGGCTCGCCAACTGAACTCCACTGATAGCAGCACAAACGGTGCAGCGCGCCCGAGGCCGCCAGCGATCTTTGACAATAAGGCAAGGTAACCTCAACCATGGGCCGTTTTAGCAGCACAAGTCTCATGTTATCAATACTTTGACGATAAGTCCTTATATTTGAATACTTTGGCAGGGAAAAAACAGAAAATAACCGAAATTAAGGTCTAACCAAATGGCAGCAAAAGACTTGCACGAACTAAGTTCAAGTCCATATTCCTGAATACTTTGCCGTCCAACTTATTCCAAGTCATTGATTCCATGAAACCGAGGTAAAGGGGGGGGAGGGGTACCCTACAAAGAAAGATCCCAACGCTAGCAAAGACGCATCGCACGGGACGAAAGACGAAGGACCAAGGACGACCAACGACTACTCCACCACCGCTCGATCCGTAATCTCCAGTCCTTTGTCGATAATCCCAAACGCCTCGCGCAACTGCTCCTCGTTAATGCACAGCGGAGGATTCGTATAGAACGTGTTCCAGCGCACCAGGGTATAGAGTCCGTTCTCGCGGAAGAACTTTCCGAGCGCGGCCATCTCCTCCGACGTGCCGTTAAACGGCGCCATCGGCTGTCTCGTTTTTTGGCTGCGGACGAGTTCGAAAATTCCGAAAAGTCCGATGGAGCGAACCGCACCGACCGAGCGATGTTTTTTCTGCATCTCGGCGCCCAGGTCTTTCATGATCGCCCCCATCTTGCGCGCGTTCTCAATGAGTCTGTCTTCTTCGTAAACGCGAATGGTAGCAAGCGCAGCGGCGCAGCCCATGGGATGCGAGTTGTACGTCAATCCGCCAAAGAAAACTTTTTCCTGAAAGTGCTGCGCAATGTGATGGCGCATGCCGACTGCTCCAAGCGCGATGTAACTCGAAGTAAGTCCCTTCGCCATGCAGATAAGGTCGGGAACAACTTTCCAGTGGTCGACGGCAAACCACTCGCCGGTCCGGCCAAAGCCGGCCATGACTTCGTCGGCGATCATCAAGATTCCGTATTTGTCGCAAAGTTTGCGCACGCCCTGCATGTAGCCATCGGGAGGAACGAGAATGCCGTTGGTTCCGGTGACGGTTTCGAGAATGAATGCGGCAATGGTTTGCGGGCCTTCCAGTTGAATAGTCTCTTCGATCGTCGCCAGCGACGACTCGGCCGATTCCCATCCACGCTCGATGCCATGATAAGGATCGAGTACGCGCACGATGCCCGGAATGCCGGGCTCCGCGGCCCATCTGCGCGGATCGCCGGTAAGAGAAATCGCACCCGCAGTCGCGCCATGATACGAGCGGTAACGCGCGATGATCTTGTGGCGTCCGGTAAAAAAGCGCGCGAGCTTGATGGCGTTTTCGGTGGCCTCGGCTCCGCCATTCGTGAAGAAGAAAGTGTCGATGTCGCCGGGAGTAATTTCGGCAAGCTTCGCGCCCAGACGAGCGCGCGGCTCATGCGCCATGAAGGGATTCGCGTAGCAAAGCGTCTCGGCCTGATCCTTGATCGCCTGAATCACACGCTCGTCGCCATGTCCGATGTTGACCGACATCAGCTGGCTATTAAAGTCGATAAAGCGCTTCCCTTCCGGCGTCCAGAAGTAAATGCCCTTGGCGCGCGCGACGGGAATCGGATCCACTTTCGACTGCGCCGACCACTCGTACAGAGTGTGCTTCTTGGTCAGGTCGATCATTTCTTTGCCAGTCATCGTCGGAGTCTCAGTCGCAGTCGTCATCGCATCCTCGCTTTCGTTTCCTTCCATCTTCTAAATATGAATTGTCATCCTACATATGAATTGTCATCCCGAGCGCAGCGAGGGATCCGCAGTTTGCTCGCAGCTCCAGTACCGCATCGCGCTAAACCGGCTGCACGCTCAGTACCTGCTTCCGTTCGCTCACCTGCGCCAGCGCTGCTTCCAGCACGTCCATCGCTTCATCCATCTGCGCATCGGTCACAACCAGCGGCATCAACAGCCGAATCACGTTGCTATACGAACCCGCGGTAATCAGCACAAGACCATGCTCATAGCAATATTGTGCCACCTGCTTGGTCTCTTCGTCCGCGGGCTCGCGCGTTGTCTTCGAGCGTACGAGTTCAAGCGCCTGCATCGCGCCCAATCCTCGGATCTCGCCCACAAGTTCCCACTGAGCCTGCCATTTCGCAGCACGCTTGCGGAATCGCTCCCCAAGCACATTCGCGCGCGCACAGAGGTTCTCCTGCTCGATCGTCTCGAACACCGCAAGCGCCGTTTCGCACGCCGCAGGATTTCCGCCGAAGGTTCCGCCAAGTTGTCCAGGTGCGGAGAAGTCCATGATGTCAGCGCGGCCAGTAACCGCGGCCATCGGCAAACCGCCAGTCAGCGACTTCGCCATCGTGACCAGATCGGGATCGAGCCCCAGTCGTTCACAGGCAAACATCGCGCCCGTCCGCGCAAAGCCAGTTTGCACTTCGTCGGCGATCACGAGAATGCCATGCTTGCGGCAGATCTCGGTGAGCGTTGGGAAGAACTCAGTCGGAGGAGTGACGAATCCACCTTCGCCAAGAATCGGCTCGACAATCACCGCTGCAACATTCTCCGCCGCGACGACGCGCTTAAACGTGTCCTCAATGTGCTTGGCGCAGAAGACCGCGCATGACGGATACTTCAACGAGTACGAGCAGCGATAGCAATACGCATATGGAATGCGATAAACGTCGCTGGGAAAAGGCTCGAATCCGGTCTTGTAAGGATGCGTCTTGCTGGTCATTGCCATCGCCATGTAAGTGCGTCCGTGAAACGCATCTTCGAAGGCAATGATCGCGGGACGCCTCGTGTAGGCGCGCGCGATCTTGACCGCATTCTCCGTGGCTTCGGCGCCGGTCGTGACCAGCAGCGTCTTCTTCGGGCCTTTGCCCGGAGCGATGGCATTGAGCTTCTCGCAGACCGCAACGTAACTCTCGTATGGCAACACGTTGAAGCTGGTATGCAGAAAGCGGTCTAGTTGACGGCGAAGCGCGTCAATGACGCGCGGAGCGCGGTGTCCGGTGTTGACGCAGCCGATGCCTCCGGCGAAGTCAATGAGGCAATTGCCGTCGACGTCCTCGATGACCGCGCCTTCCGCCTTGGCAACAAAGACAGGCGTCGCGTGATACGCAGCGCGCACGACGGCCGCGTCTCGCCGCTTCATCAATGCTTGCGAGCGCGGGCCCGGAATTGGAGTGCGAAGTTGAATAGACGACATAGATTAGTTCCTAGTTTCCAGCTCTCAGCTCGTAGCTCGCAGCATCGGATCGGTTCTTGCCACGATATGGTTGCCTTCACTGGCAACTGATCACTGGCAACCGGCAACTGCCTTTCAGTACCAGCCGATCGGCGCTTCGTTCAGGTTGATGTAGACCTGCTTGGTTTCGAGATACTCCTCGATTCCCCACGGTCCGAGTTCGCGTCCGAAACCGGATTGCTTGTAGCCTCCCCAGGGCGCTTCGACGTAGGTTGGCTGCATATGGTTGACCCAGACAATGCCGGCGCGTAGCGACTTCACCGTGCGCATCGCCTTGAAGATGTCGCGCGTCCAGACAGCGGCCGCAAGACCGTAGGGAGAATCGTTGGCGATCTTCAGTGCGTCTTTCTCGTCGTCGAACGAAATCACCGCGGCGACGGGACCGAAAATTTCTTCGCGCGCGATGCGGGCGCTGTTGTCGACGTCGTAAAAGATGGTCGGCTGGACGTAATAGCCTTTGGCAAATTTCTCGGCGCGTGCGCCACCGGACGCAATCTTTGCCTCGTTCTTGCCGATGTCGATATAAGAAAGCACGCGGTCGTACTGCTCCTTACTGACAAGTGCGCCCATCTTGGTTGCGCGATCCAGCGGCGGCCCGAGCTTGATATTTTTTGCCTTCTCGGTCATAGCCTCGACGAACTTCTTGTAGATTGATTTCTGCACCAGAATGCGGCTACCGGCGGAGCAGACTTCACCCTGGTTGATGAACACGCCGAAGAGAGCGCCATCGATAGCGGCTTCAAAATCGGCGTCAGCGAAAAAGATGTTGGGCGACTTGCCGCCGAGTTCCAGAGTGACGCGCTTCACCGTGTCGGCGGCTTCTTTCACGATGATCTTACCGACTGAAGCTGATCCGGTAAACGCGATCTTATTCACGTCGGGATGCTTCACCAGCGGAGATCCGCAGGTCTCGCCGAAGCCGGTGATGACGTTGACGACGCCCTTGGGCAAGCCAACTTCGTCGAACCACTTCGCGAGTTCGAGCGCGGTGAGCGGCGTTTGCTCGGCAGGTTTCAGAACGCAAGTACATCCTGCGGCGAGCGCGGGAGCCAATTTCCATGCACTCATCAACAGCGGATAGTTCCACGGAATGATCTGTCCGGCGACTCCGACCGGTTCTTTCAGGGACAGACTCATGGCATTGTCGGGCACGGGATTTACGTAGCCGACAACTTTTGTCGCCAAGCCGCCATAGTATTCGAAACAGGTCGCCACATCGTTGATGTCGTATTCGGCTTCAACGATCGGCTTGCCCGTATTGCGGCATTCGAGTTCGGCGAGCAACACGGCATTCTGGCGAACTTTTTCGGCGAGACGAAAGAGAACACGCCCCCGCTCCTGCGCCGTCGACGTTCCCCATGGACCCTCGTCAAATGCCGCGCGGGCCGCGGCAACGGCGCGGTTCACGTCTTCGACATTGGAGTCGGGAACCTGAGCGATTACTTCTTCTGTGGAGGGATCATAGACGGGGAACGTCTTGTTCGATTTGCTCGAAACCCATTCGCCGTTGATATACATCTGGTAGGTCTTGACGTCGGCCTGAACTCCGCTCGGCATAAATCTCTCCTACACACTGCTTGCGCTGCTAGTTTTGATGGCCGACCCGTCGAACACAGCCGCGCGACTTGGATCGGCACTCTAAGTTTTCGCCGCGGCGATTGCCACCTGATCCGTCTTCAGTCTGCCATATACAAAAAAGAAGAACGCGGCCAGCGCCAGGAAAAACAAAGTGAACCCGAACATCTTGGCTTCGTATTTCCACACTGACGTAATCTGCTTGGCCGGGAAAAATGCCAGACCAATTCCTAGCGTAGTAGTCAGAAGGCCGCTTGCGCCCGCGAACGTCAACATCCCTCGGCCGTATCGGCCGGCCGTCAAATCGCCCTTCCTTGCGAATTTCAGCAACGCCGCAAAGACATAAAGAAAAGGCACAAGTTGCAACACGACCGCCAGCGATAGCATGGTTTGGAACGCTTCCTGCACGCCGCCAGACGCATAAAAATTGATGACGATCAATATTAGTGAAACGACCGCCTGCACGATGAGCGCGGCATACGGCGTCGCATATGTAGGGTGCACGCGTCCCAGCCATGAGGGCATGTATGAATCGAGTCCGGCGACGAAGGGAATGCGCGCCGAGCCGCCCATCCAGGCGGAACCGATACCTGCGATCGACAGGCTCAACATCAATGCGAACGGGGCGATGATCCAGGCCACGCCGACTTTGCCGGCCATGTGGCTGACGGCCTGCACGATTCCCTGGAGCACACTAATGTCATTCTTGGCGATGGCGAGCAGCAGTGTGAGGGTTGCGCCGATGTACAGCACACCCGAAACGACTCCGCCCCACGCCACCGCGGGAGGCAGCGTCTTCTGCGGATCCTTAATTTCATCTCCCATCACCGACGCGAGTTCGAGCCCGACAAGTCCGAAGCAGATCACACCGAAAGAATTCAGCACAAAGCGCGGATCGGCCGGAACACGAAAATCAGCGGCGGTGACCGTCGTCCCAAAGCGCGACCAGACAGTAATTCCAAGGCCGATGAGAACTGCGGCCGCTACGAACGTTCCAATCGCGCCGAGATTGTTGAGCCATTTCCCCACGCCAAGCCCAACAATGTTCAGCACAGTCAGCAGAATCAGAAGCGCGAGCGACGCCAGCATCGCAAACGTCTTATTGTCCGCCAGCGCCGCATGCCCCGGACCCATGACGAACACCGACACGCCGACAAAGTAAAGCATCACCGTCGGCACGTAGAGCATGTTGTTCGTCCAGTAGCACCAGCCGGAGAGGAAACCGTGGAAGTCACCGAATACTTCTTTCGCCCAAAGATAGACGCCGCCTTCGCCGGGATAGCGATGCGCCAGTTCGATGACCGCTATCCCCTGCGGCCAGAAAAAAAGCAGCAGCGAGATAAGCCAGAGCCAGACGGTTACGCCGCCGTTGGCCGCGATGCTTGGGACTACATTGAGATTAAAGACTGCGACAACAAACAGCAGCACTAAGTCGAAGCGTCCGAGAACGCGCTTCAAGTGTGGCTGCTTGTCGTCTGTTTGGGTCATCGGGATGATCGAGTGATCGGGCCATCTGATTTCAGCGCAATCGGGACTTCAAATCGCCCGATGATCCGATGGTCAGATGACCCGATCAGAAATTAGTGTGTTGCCACGGCGCCTAGCCGCTCGTGCTGCGCTGCGGCGAGCGAGTCGGCGATGTCGGCAAAGGCTGCCAAGTGCTCGTCAATGTCGGCTTGAGTGTGCTGAACCGAGATCGTCCACTGCTCGTCCCACCAGTAAGGCTGCGCCATCACGCCACGATTGACCATGCCGAACCAGTAGTGGCGCCACAGGTCGATGTCGATGGCCAGCCAGTCGCGATAATTCTTGATCTCCTTCGGATAGAGCATCAGCGCGCCGTTCACGCCCGCACTCGCGATGTAGGCTTGCAGCCCGGATTTGGCGACGATCCGCCGATAGCCTTCCGTCAGCTTCGCGCTAAGCTTGTCGGTGTGAGCATAGTTTTCGCGCGTCAGCACCTCGCGGAACACTGCGAGCCCGGCGGCCATCGAAACCGGATTCGTGTTGTAGGTGCCGCCATGGAAAACCTTGTGATCGGAAATGAGTTGCATGACTCGCTGGTGCGTGCCGAATGCGGCGAGCGGCAATCCGCCGCCGATCGATTTCGCCAGGCAGATCATATCAGGCGTAACGCCGAAATATTCCGAAGCTCCGGCCCATCCGAGCTTCGCGCCGGTTTTAACCTCATCGAAAATGAGCAACGCGCCATGCTTGTCGCAGAGCTCGCGCAGGCCTTCGAGAAAACCCTTCTGCGGCAGGCAAAGGCCGACGTTCATCATGATCGGCTCGAGAATGATCGCCGCGATCTGATTAGGATTCTCGCCGAAGCGGCGCTCGACGGTTTCAAGGTCGTTGAAGGTCGCGATCTTGACATTGTCGATGCTCGCGGCCGGCACGCCCTTGCCACCCGAAACCGGCTTGGGATTCTTGATGTCGCCGAAATCGTCATCCGGCGGATGCGGCTTGACGCTGACGAGCGCGGCGTCGTGCAGGCCGTGGTACCCGCCTTCAAACTTGATGATCTTGTCTCGGCCCGTAGCCGCGCGCGCCAGACGGATGCTGTGCATGGTCACTTCGGTGCCGCTATTGCCGAAGCGGCACATCTCCACCGGAAAGCGCGTGCAGATTTCTTCGGCGAGTTCCCATTCCATGTTGTGCGGCATGCCAAACATCGTGCCGGTGGAAAGACGCTTTCCGACCGCGCTCATGACTGCGGGATGGCAGTGGCCGGCCATCAGCGCGCCGAAACATAGATTGTGATCGATGTATTCGTTGCCATCGAGATCGCGAAAGCGGCTTCCCTTCGCGTCCTGCACAAAGATTGGGTAAGGATCGTAGGCGCGGTAGTTGCTGGCGACGCCGAGGGGAATACGCTTCAGGTTTTTCTTGTGGGCTTCGGCGGACTTGGGCGTGCGGCGCTCGAAAGTTTCGAGCTCCTTCTGCAATGCGGGATACATCGTGATCTCCAAAATTGCTCAGGCCAGCTCCGGTGGAGAACAGGCCATTAGATTGGGCCGGGGCAGCCGAAGCCGCCCGGTTTCGGACAAATGCGTTTCAGACAAACTCAGAAGTAAAACTTCAGAGCAAATTGTACCAGCCGAGGATCTTTCACCTGAGTGATCTGGCCAAACTGAGAACCGTCGCTACTGTTGCCATCGGGGTTATAGAACTGGGTGTGATTGAAGATGTTGAAGATCTCGCCTCGGAATTCGAGATGAGTCCGTTCGTTCACTGGAATGTTCTTCATAACAACGAAATCGGTCTCGCTGATTCCGGGCCCGCAGCAGATCGTGCGCGGCGCCGTGCCGATGCGGCCGAGCAGGCTGGCATCGTAGCAGCCATAAACAATGCCCGCGGAGCAGGGAGCTACCCCTTGATCGGGACCGATGGTTGCGTTCTCCGTAAAGCTGTTCTGATTGAAGTAGTAGTTTTCATTGCTTTGCGGATGCAGCCGTTGGAACGGAGCAAGCTGATCGGGTTCTCCCGGATATTCAAAATCATCGCTGTTCATCAGCTCGTTGTCGGCATCTGACGTCAAGTGAATCGGAAACCCAGTCTGGTAGGTCGTAATCCCCGAGACTGCCCAGTCATTAAGGACCTTCCCGGCAAGTCCGCTGTACTTCCTTATCGGAAGCTCCCAGTAGTAACTGAGTACAAAACGATGACGAGCATCAAAGAGCGACAGTGCATTGTTGTCGGCGCCGGGCAAGGGATTCAGAATCCCCTCGAAGCTGGACGCCTCATCGATTGACTTGCTGAACGTGTAAGCGGCGGTAAATTGCAAGCCGTGGGCAAAGCGCTTTTCGAGCGATGCTTGCAGCGAATTGTAGGAAGAGCCTGCAATCGTGTCCTGAGCGAAAATTCCGGTAAAGACTGGAATCCCATTAGCTGGACACCCATTGCCCGTTGTGGGATCACATTGAGGCGACGAATACGGACGTAGGCCGGTAAAACTTAGCGTTTGACCCGTTCCGGTGGCGATCGACCCGTTGGGCATATGAAACGGAAACCCGCTCGGCACGGTCACCGTATAAACACTGTCTTCGATAAACGGTGCACAGGTGAGTGGGCCCTCGATCGTGTTGATATCGAGGCAGGTTTGCGGATTTGAATAATTGATGTCGTGCGTAGCGAGCAAACGATGGCCTTGCGAGCCCACATATCCCACCGAAAGCTTCATGTCTGTCGTCAACTGGCGCTCAATACCAAGGTTGTATTGGGCGGAGTATTGGGCGCGCATGTGTGGCTGAAAGTCTCCGTACAAATCGATGGGTTCGAACGCCGCCCAATCCTGAGGAGTGCCGCGAGCGGGGCTGAGAATCCCATTAAAGGGATTCAGATAAGTGGTGACGCCATCCTGGCCGAGGAAAGGCAGGTTGAACTGCGTCTCCGAGACGGTAGTGCTGCCTCCGAACGGAGGTTCGGCGCCGAACTGTGCGAGTACCAGTTGCTCAATTGGGTTATAGAAGAGCCCCCAGCCGGCGCGGATGCTGGTCTTGCCCGAGGTACCGGGACTCCAGGCAATTCCGATTCGCGGAGCAAAAGCCTTGTAATAAGTCTGCGTCATTCCCGGCGGAACGCCGGGATCACCTGGAACGACCAAGCCGATTGCATCCTGCGACGTGCAATCTGTGTTCGGACCACCGCATGGATAGACCGTGGACGACTGGCCGGGCCGAAAAGTCTCGACGTGACGAGACTTGTCGGCAAGCGGCGTGTTCAACTCCCATCGCAACCCATAGTTCAATGTGAGATTCGGCCTGATTTTCCAACTATCCTGCGCAAACAGATAAAGACCCGTGTTACGCACCTCTTCGCTTTGGGCCGACCCTTGGCCGTAGGTATCAGGCAGACCGAGGAGGTAGTTCGGATACAGGTTCTGGCTGCCATTCACGTTGATGAGGCCGGGGTCATCCGTTCCACCCCCGTAATAATTAAACTCACCGTTTACGTTGTAGTAATAAACCTGATTGAACTGCTGGCGACGAACATCCACGCCAAATTTCATAGTGTGGTTGCCAGAGACTTTGGATAAGCTATCTGACCACTGAAAAGAATTTCCCGCCTGAGGGAGTTCTCCTTCCCAATCGTTGCCGATTTGAAATCCGCCTGAAATGGCAATGAACGGCAGACCTTCCCGACCGGGTCCAAGATTCGGATGGATGCCGAGATCCGAGGCACCATCAGCGTAAAAACAAGGAACGGCAGCGGTCAGCCAGGAGGGAGGCGGAGGACAGGAACTCTGCACTAACTCTGTGTTCTCTGGATGTTGAAATGTCTCCTGGCCCTCGCGGTTATAGGTGAAATGGAATTCGTTAACAGTATTGCTATTGATCGTCCAGTTATGAGTAATATTCCACTGCTGGAAGCGCTCCGCCACAATATCCCCAAAGCCGGGCAGGTTCCCGCCTGCGTTTTCAAAGAGCGCAAAAGGATTCAGTGTGCGGTCATCATTGAAATAGTAATAGATACTGAGATTCTGTTTGTCGTTCAACCGATGGTCGATCTTCACGGTGAACTGGTCGCCGCGTATCGACTTGGTTGGTGCCGTGCTGATCAAATTGCCGCCGCCGGCCGGAATCGGCACAAATTGAAGAAGATCGACAGCAGTGGGATCCATGCAAGCAAGCGGGATTTGCTCATTCGGAAACAGCGTAGCGTAGGGGGTCCCGCTGGGTATGCCGCCCGGATAACCGACGGCCGCGTCGCACCCGGATCGGCTGTCCAAAAGTTGGTTATCCACGAGCGATCCGGTAAATGTTCCGCCGAGCACCGGATCGGAAAAATCCGCGTACGGTTGCGACTGGCTCGGACGCTCGGCGGCACTTGGAACCGTGACAGCCGGAGAAACGATACCCTGACGGATGCGCCGTCCCTCATAACTCGAAAAGAAGAACGTCCGGTTTTTTACGATCGGACCGCCCAGAGTGCCGCCAAACTGATTCTGATTGAACTGTGGTTTGTCGCACGGAAGACCTTGTGCGCCGATAAGACAGTAGTCATTGGCATTGAGCACCTTGTTGCGGAAGAATTCATAGACGCTTCCGTGCAGTTCATTGGTGCCCGACTTAGTGACAACATTCACCACGGAGCCTGAGTTGCGGCCATACTCGGCATCGAAAGTGTTGGTGAGAACCCGAAACTCCTGAATGCTATCCGGCGACGGCTGAACGGTGGGCAGATTAGCGAAGAGATCGTTGGCGTCGCCACCGTTGACGCTGAAATTATTGGAACGCCCACGGCCTCCGTTGACCGACACGGCACCTGCTTGATCGCTGCCATAAACCAGCGAGTTGGTGGCGCCGACCGTCGACATTACACCGGGCTGTAATTGCAGGAGTTGATAAGTGTCGCGCGAATTGAGGGGAAGATTAGCAACCTGACGGCTCTCCATAACCGCGCCGAGTTGCGTGCTTGTCGTATCTACGAGCGGTGCTTCCGAACTCACCTCCACTGTCTCTTTGGTCTCGCCGATCTGGAGAGTCGAGTTAAAAGTAACAACCTGGTTGAGTTCGACCGTGACTCCCTTCCCGACGCTGGTTTTGAAGCCTTGTAAATCGAAGGTCAGGGTGTACGTCCCGACGGGAACTTGCGGAAACCCGTAGTCGCCGCTGCCGTTGGTTTGCGCCTCGCGGCTGACTCCGGTTGCTTCGTTGGTGAGCGTCACTTTGACGTTGGCCAGCACCGCTCCGCTGGGATCGGCCACCCGGCCGATGATGCGGCCTCCGGTGCCCTGCCCTAGCGCGAGAGTGGAATAGATGAAACACAGGCACGATGCAACTAGCCAACGACTCAACCGGGAAGGCTTCGACATGAAATTCCTCCAGATCTCGGGGTCAGATCCGAATGCTTTTGGTTTTGATTTTTTCGCCCTTGTAGGGAACACGAACCTTGCTATAATCGCGCAAGGTTAGAGACTCTTCGGGTTTCTGTCAAGCGGAAAAGTTCGGCTCCCGGACGCGATCAGCAGGCACAAGCGAAACTCATGGCGAGTGAGGAGAAGGTTTACCTCAAAATCGGCGATGTGGCGCGCATTGTCGGCATCTCGGCATCGGCGATTCGCGACTGGGAGAGGCTGGGGCTGACGCGTCCCGTGCGCAGCCGCGGCCAGTACCGCCTGTACACGCACGACGACGTGCAACTGCTGAAGAAGGCGCGCTACCTGCGCAAAGTGCGCGGCATGAACCCGCCCGCCATTGTCGAAACGCTCAAACGCGAAGGCGCCATCCGGCCCGCCCATGTCGGGCCGACGGCCGGGGTCGGGCCGCGACTGCGCCAATTGCGCTTACAGCGCGGATTGAATCTGTCCGAGGTAGCAACGGCCGCCGGGGTCTCCATCGGCTTTCTTAGCGCGCTCGAACGCTCGCAGATGAGCGCCTCGATCGGCACGCTGCGCCGTCTGGCGCGTTTTTATCGTACGAACATTCTCGAATTTTTCGATCCCGCCGAGGCCAATCCACGGTTGGTGCGGCCGAAAGGACGCAAGGTACTCGAGACCGGTCCGGGCGTGCGCATGGAACTGCTGGCGTGGGGAAAAACGGCGATGGAGCCGCACCTGTTTCGCATTCAGCCGCGAGCCGGCAGCGGCGAAGCCTATGTGCACGAGGGCGAGGAATTTCTTTTTGTACTGCGCGGAGGACTGAAGATTGCACTCGATGGCCAGGAGTACGATCTTAAGCGCGGCGACAGCTTCTACTTCGAGAGCGCTACGCCGCATCGCTGGACGAATCCAGGACCTGGCGAGGCCTGGCTTTTGTGGATAAATACGCCGCCGACGTTCTGAGGCGCGTCTGTCAGTACGAAATTGCAGTCAAAGAAAGCGGGCTGGAGAACAACTTATGACATTGCGCAAAATCGCGCTCGCTCTGCTTGTGTTTTTGGTCACGCTCTTTTGCGGCTCGTGCACAAAGAAGACGGCGACCCTGAACCTGCTGGTGTGGGAGGGCTATGCCGATCCATCTTATGTGAAGGCCTTCGAAGAGGCCAACCATTGCAAGGTCTCCGCTTCCTATATGGGATCGAGCGACGAACTGGTCGCGAAGTTGCGCGGCGGCAGCGCAGGAACCTACGACATCATTTCTCCTTCGAGCGATGTTGCGACGATGCTTGCGACTTCGGGTCTGGCCGAGCCGCTCGATCTCGGCAAACTGCCCACCTATGGCCAACTCTCGCCGCAGCTCACTTCGCTCGCTCTGGTGCGCGTGCAGGGCGGGGTTTACGGAGTGCCATTCATGTGGGGACCGGACCCGATGATTTATGACACAACCGCATTTCCGCAGGCTCCCGACAGCTGGAATGTGATGTGGGATCCGAAGCTCAAACAAAAGATTTCCGTGTGGGACGACCTCTCCACGGTTTACATGGCGGCGCAGGTTCTCGGCTACGACAAGCCCGACCCTGGACGTCTTTATAACTTGAGCGATGAAGAGTTGGAGGCAGTGAAGAAGAAGCTGATTGAGCTCAAGCCGAATATTCGCAAGATGTGGTCGACGGGCGGGGAGCTGACAAATCTTTTTCAGAACCACGAAGTGGTAATTGCCATGGGCTGGCCGCTGATGACGAATCAACTGCGGAAGGCAAGCTTTCCAGTGGGCGAGACGATTCCTAAAGAGAACACAACGGGCTGGATCGATCACCTGATGATTACCGCCGGCAGCGAGAACAAGGACCTCGCGTACAAATTTCTCGAGTTCATGATCCAGGCGCAGACGCAAAAGAGAGTCACCGACGTGACCGGCTATACACCGGCGAATCCGCACGCGGCGCAGTTCATGACGGCAGATGAGGTAAAGAGTCTTCATCTTGACGACGTCGACAGTTATCAGAGGCGGCTGTACTTCTGGCAGAATGTGCCGCGACGCGCCAAGTACAACGAGATTTGGAACGAAGTGAAAGCAAGTCAGTGAGTGTGGCAGGAAGTGTGTGACAAAAAATCCGTCGGTCATGGCAACGAGCACAGATCAGGCGATCGCAAACCCGGAGAAGAACTGCGCGCTGCCGCTGCTTTCCCTGCGCGCCATCGCCAAGCATTTCGGCAAGCACGTCGTGTTGCGCGACATCAGCCTAGACATTATTGAAGGAGAGTTTCTCACCATTCTTGGCGAAAGCGGGTCCGGCAAGACTACGCTGCTGCGCATTCTTGCGGGCTTTGAGCAGGCGACATCTGGCGAAGTGTGGATGGCGGGCGAGCGCCTCGATCAGCTCCCTCCCTACCGTCGCCCAGTCAACACCGTCTTTCAGAGCTATGCCCTCTTCCCGCACATGACGGTCGAAGAGAACGTCGGCTACGGTCTGAGGATAGCAAAGCGTCCGGCGGCGGAGATCCAGGCTCGCGTGAGCGATGCGCTCGCCAAAGTGAAGATGTCCGCTTACGCAAAGGCCAAGCCTTCGAAGATCAGCGGCGGCCAGCAGCAGCGTATCGCGCTGGCTCGCGCCCTCGTCAATCGACCGCGCCTTCTGCTCCTCGATGAACCGCTCTCGGCGCTCGACGCGAACCTACGGCGTCAGATGCAAGTCGAACTGAAAGCTTTGCAGCGCGAGGTTGGCATCACCTTTGTTTTCGTCACGCACGATCAAGAAGAAGCGATGGTCATGTCGGACCGGATCGCGCTGCTGCGCTCCGGAGAACTCGAACAGGTCGCAAGCCCGCGCGAAATCTATTCGCGGCCCGCGACTTCGTACACCGCGCAGTTCATCGGGCACACAAATTTGCTGAAGGGCGAGGTGCGCGCAGGGAAAGCTATAACCGGAGTTTTCTCCTGGCCTACTTCTTTGTCCGATGGACCTGTTCTCTTTTCTCTTCGCCCGGAGTGCATCCGCTTGGCAGGAAGCAATACACCACCGAGCCTGGCAAGCTCAGTCGTGGGCTTCGCGGCCGGACTGCGTGATCGAGTTTTCCACGGCGCCAACGAACTCTGGCGGATTGAATGCGCCGATGGCCAAGTGCTCACGCTTCGGACTTCGCCTCAATTGCCTGGCGGCGGCAACGATCTGCATTTCGAATTCGACGCCGCCGACGCCGTCCCGGTCCGTCCCTCCGAGGAGCGCCTCTGATGTTCTCGCGCGCTTATCGCATCGCCATTGCCGTACCGCCGCTGGTGTGGGTCGCCATCTTCCTACTTGTGCCCTATTTGCTGATGTTCGGTTACAGCTTCTGGTCGGTCAGCGAGTCGCAGGCCATCGTTCATTCCTGGAATTTTCAAAATTATCGCGACCTGCTCACCAAACCTGTCTATTGGGAGACGCTGTTGCGTTCGATGTGGATTGCGGCGCGCGTGATGGTCTTCTCTTTGTTACTCGGCTATCCGCTCGCCTACTTTCTGTCGTTTCATGCGGGCCGTAGAAAAGACCTCTTCTATCAGCTCGCCATCATTCCGCTGTGGGTGAGCTATCTGGTGCGCGCCTATGCCTGGAAGACGATTCTGGGCACCGACGGCGTCCTCAATACGCTGTTGCAATATGCACACCTTACCAAGCACCCGCTCGACTTCTTGCTTTACAGCCCGTTTGCGGTCGTGCTCACGCTGACGCACATCTACACACCGTTTACACTGCTGCCAATCTATGCGTCACTCGAACATATTCCTCGCAACCTGGTCGAAGCTTCGCACGACCTCGGAGCCTCACCCACGCAAACTTTCTGGCGCGTGATTTTTCCGCTTTCGATTCCCGGCATGGTTGCTGGCGCGACTTTCGCATTCGTACTTAGCCTGGGAGATTTCCTTGCGCCACTGTTGCTGGGCGGTCCAAGCGGCATCATGATCTCGAATATCGTCGTCAGCCTTTTTGGCGCCGCTTATAACTGGCCACTGGGCGCGGCGATTTCATTTTGCATGCTGTTGCTCGTGGTTGGGCTGCTATTTTTTTCCGAACGTATAGAGAAGAAATGGAGCTTTTCATGAGCGGCATTGCGACGACAAAGAAGCTGCTCTGGCTCCCGCTCCACGCCTTCGCCGTCTTCGGCTTTCTTTATCTGCCGATCGCCGTCCTCATTATTTATTCCTTCAACGGCCAGGGCATTGGCGGATTTCCGCCGCGCAATCTCACATTTAATTGGTATCGAATTCTTTTTCAGGATGGGCCGATCTGGGATTCGGTCGTGAATTCCCTGCTGGTCGCGGCCGCGGCGATGTTCATTGCTCTCGCCTTCGGCATCCCCGCAGCGCTCGCGCTCGATCGCGCGCACTTTCCCGGCAAAGCGCTCTTCCGCCGCCTCGTTCTTCTGCCGCTGATTCTCCCAGGCATCATCACCGGCCTGTCACTGCTCATGCTCTTCCGCGAGGCTCAGGTCAACCTGAGCCTCGTGACCATCATCCTCGGCCACGGCACTGCTCTGATCTCGGTCGCTACCACCGAAGTCTTCGCCGGATTGCAGAAGCTCAATCGCGCACAGGAAGAGGCTTCGCTCGATCTCGGCGCCAACTACTGGCAAACCTTCTGGCGCATCACGGCCCCGAATCTCAGGCTCTCCATTATCGGCGCGGCGTTGCTTATCTTCACGCTCTCCATGGACGAGATCGCCGTCAGCTTTTTCCTCATTGGCCGCGACAACACACTGCCGCTGGAAATCTGGGGACGCCTCCGCCGTGGCATCACCCCGGAGATCAACGCCATCTCCACCATCATCTTTGTGTTTTCGCTGACAGCGATTGTGCTTTGGTACCGTCTACGGATGAGGGGCGAGGGAACGGCAGAGGTGGGCGCGGAGTTAATGGAAGGAAACGTCGGCGAAAGTTAATTTCTGAAAAAATAGAGACGGGGCAAACCCGTCTCTATTTTGCATCTAGCGGGTACGCTAATTCCGAATCAGTGTGCTTTCGTCTCCGCCGCGCTGTCCTCCGGCAGCAATCCCCGATCCCGCAGCATGGGCTCGACTGGCGGCTCCCCGCCATACCACGCCGCGTACATCTTGCCCAGTTCTTCGGTGTTGCCGCGAGACAGGATCATCTGCCGGAATCGGTCTCCGTTTTCGCGCGTCAGGCCGCCATGATGTGTGAACCAGTCATAAGCGGCGTCATCCAGCATCTCGCTCCATAGATAAGCGTAGTAGCCAGCGGCATAGCCCGAACCCCAGATATGCGCGAAATAACTCGAGCGGTAGCGCGGCGGCACGTAGCCGATCCAAAGATGCTTTTTCTCCAGCGCCTGCTTTTCGAAGGTGTCCGGATTCTCCAGCGGAGCACTCGCGGGCAGCGTGTGCCACTGCATGTCGAGTTCCGCCGCCGCGACCACTTCGGTCAGCGCGTAGCCCTGGTTGAACTTCTCCGACTTCTTGATCTTCGCGGCCAGTTCCGCCGGCATGGCTTCGCCCGTTTTGTAATGCTTCGCGTAGTGCTCAAACACCGCCGGATACGTCGCCCAGTGCTCGTTGAATTGCGACGGGAATTCCACAAAGTCTCGCGCCACCTGTGTTCCGGAGAGCGATGGATACACGGTATTCGCGAACATGCCGTGCAAAGCGTGTCCGAATTCGTGGAACATTGTCGTCACGTCGCCGAAGGTGAGGAGCGCGGGTTGGCCCGGCGCCGGCTTGCTGAAGTTCGCAACGTTGAAGACCACCGGCAGCGTGCCCAGCAGCTTCGACTGGTTAACGAAGATGTCCATCCAGGCGCCGCCGTTCTTGTTGTCCCGCTTAAAGTAGTCGCAATACCACAGCGCCATCGGCTTACCATCGGTGTCGAATACTTCGAAAACGCGCACGTCCGGATGGTAGACCGGAATGTCCTTGCGCTCTTTGAAGGTGACGCCGTAGAGCTGATTCGCGGCATAGAACACGCCGTTTTGCAGGACGTTATCAAGCTCGAAGTACGGCTTGATCTGCGATTCGTCAAGATCGTACTTTGCCTTGCGCACTTGCTCCGAATAAAACTCCCAGTCCCAAGGCTCAACCGTGAAGCCACCTTTCTGCGTGTCGATCACGTTCTGGATGTCCTTCGCTTCTTCGGCCGCTTTCGCGGTGGTACCTGGTACGAGCGCATCCATGAACTTGACGGCGGCTTCGGGGGTCTTGGCCATCTGGTCTTCGAGCTTCCACGCGGCATAGGTGTCAAAGCCGAGCAGTTTCGCTTTCTGCGCGCGCAGTTGAGCAAGACGCGCGATCGTTGCTCGCGTGTCGCTGTCTCCGCCATGTTCGGCGCGGTTCCACGAATTCTCGAAAATCGTCTTGCGTGTCACGCGGTCGCTGAGAGTGTTGAGATCGGGCTGTTGCGTCGTGTTTTGCAGAGGGATCACGAAGCCTGTTGCCTTGCGGTCTTTCGCGGCCTGCTCCGCGCCTTGGATCTGAGTGGCGCTGAGTCCTGCCAGCGCGTTCTTGTCGGTAGTGACGAAAGCGCCATTTTTCGTGGCCGCCAGCAGCTTGGTGATAAACGCGTTCGAGAGCGTCGATTCTTCCTCGTTCAGCTTTTTCAGCTTCGCCTTGTCGGCGTCGGAGAGCTTCGCGCCCGCGTGCACAAACTGCTGGTAGTCATACTCCACCAGGCGCAGCGCCTCGGCATCGAGCTTCAGCGAAGCCCGCTTCTCATAGATCGTCGAGATGCGCTGGAAGAGTTTCGAGTTCAAGTAGATTGCATCCTGGTGCGCCGCCAGTTTCGGCGCTTCAATATCCTGCACCTTTTGCAACTCGGGGCTGAGGTTCGCGCCCGTCACACCGTTGAAGACGAGCATGACGCGAGTAAAGAGCTGCCCCGTTTTTTCCAGAGCCACAACCGTATTTTCGAACGTCGGTGGCTCTGAATTATTTGCGATCTGCTCGACTTCCTTGATCTGCTGCGCCATGCCCGCCTCGATGGCCGGCTGGTAGTCGCTGTCTTTGATTTTGTCGAACGGCGGCGCTTGAAACGGCAGCGTGCTCGCCGCATAAAAAGGATTGCTCGGGCCAAACTCCGCCGGAGCCGCGATTGCTACTTCGTTTGTAATTAACATTCCCATAAGCAAAAATGCAGAGCCCAACAGACCTCGAATCATGGTCATATTCAATTGTTTCCTCGGTGTTTCATTGTAAAAGAAGGCATGAGTTGCGCGCACGCCCCGGCAAAGACCCGAAGCGCCCGCCCATTCTATTCCCCGCATAGTAAAGTAGTAAGAGACGGCAATTTCCGAAGGATCCCTTTTTGAATTCAAGCATTCGCAACATCGCTATCATCGCTCACGTCGACCACGGTAAGACTACTCTGGTCGATGCCATGCTCCAGCAGAGCGGCACCTTCCGCGCCAACGAGCACCATGTCGAGCGCGTCATGGACTCGAACGAACTCGAGCGCGAGCGCGGCATTACGATTCTCGCCAAGAACACCGCCATCTTCTATCACCACATCAAAATCAACATTGTCGATACCCCCGGCCACAGCGACTTCGGCGGCGAGGTCGAGCGCGCGCTCAAGATGGTCGATGGCGTCATGCTGCTCGTCGATGCCAGCGAAGGTCCGCTGCCGCAGACGCGCTACGTGCTCGGCAAGGCCCTCGAAGCGCACCTGCCGCCCATCGTCGTCATCAATAAGATCGACCGCGCCGATGCTCGCCCCCAGGAAGTGCTCAACGAAATCTACGACCTCTTTATCGATCTCGACGCCAAGGAAGAGCAGCTCGATTTTCCGGTTCTATACACCAATGCCAAAATTGGCACGGCCACCACGGACATCAAAGGCGGTGGCGAAAATCTGCGGCCGCTCTTCGACGCCATATTAAAGACGATTCCCGAGCCCAAAGGCGATCCGGCGGGTCCGCTGCAGATTCTGGTCGCCAACCTCGATTACAGCGACTATCTCGGACGCCTCGCCATTGCGCGCGTCTTCAACGGCAAGATGTTTACCGGCGAAGATGTCTCGATCGCCAAACTCGACGGCACGTTTCACAAGACCAAGATCACGAAGCTCTTTTCATTTTCGGGCCTCAAACGTGTCGACATTACCGAGACCGAACTCGGCGACATCGTCGCCGTCGCAGGAGTCGAGGGCATCACGATTGGCGAGACCATTACTAACGTCGAGAATCCCGCGCCGCTGCCACACATCGCCATCGACGAGCCTACAATCGCGATGCTCTTCACCGTCAACACCTCGCCCTTCGCCGGCAAAGATGGCACCTACGTCACTTCGCGCAACCTCCGCGAGCGCCTGGAAAAAGAGCTGCTCACTAATGTTTCCCTGCGGGTCGAGAGCACCGGCACCACTGACTCTTTCAAAGTCCTTGGCCGCGGTGAGCTTCAACTTTCCATCCTCATCGAGATGATGCGCCGCGAAGGTTACGAGCTGATGGTCGGCAAGCCCGAGATCGTCACCAGGCGCAACAAGGAAGATGGCAAGCTCATGGAACCGGTCGAATACCTCACCATCGACATACCCGAGGAATTCGTCGGCGTGGTCATGGAGCAGCTCGGTTCACGCAAGGGTGAAGTTGCCAACATGCATAACCACGGCTATGGGCGGGTTCGTATCGAATTCCGCGTGCCCAGCCGCGGACTGATCGGATTGCGCAGCCAGCTCCTTACCGCCACGCGCGGCACCATCGTGATGAATTCGCTTTTCGACGGTTACACCGAATGGCAAGGCGAGATTCCGCATCGGTTGACGGGCGCGCTGGTCGCCGACCGGTCGGGAATTTCGACCGCGTACGCGCTTTGGGGATTGCAGGAGCGTGGCGAGCTTTTCGTTGGGCCGGGCGTCGAACTTTACGAAGGCATGATCATCGGCGAAAACGCCAAGGACACCGACCTCGACGTCAATGCTGTCCGCGAAAAAAAGCTGACCAACATGCGCGCCTCCACCGCGGACGAAGCCATCCGCCTCGTTCCATTCCGCCAGCTCAATCTCGAACAGGCCATCGAATTTATCGCCGACGACGAGTTCGTCGAGATCACACCCAAGTCGCTGCGCCTGCGCAAGAAGGTTCTGCAATCCAACAAGCGCAAGAAGAACTCGTTCGCCACGGTCGAGGAAGCCTAGTGAAGAGAGGGTCCGACACTCCACATCCGACCCGCATCGCCATTGTGGGCGCCGGCAACGTCGGCGCCACCTATGCTTACTCGCTCCTGCTGAGCCGTCTCTCCTCTGAGATTGTCTTGATCGACGCGAACCGCGCTCGCGCCGAAGGCGAAGCCATGGATCTGAACCACGCCATCCCTTTCGCTCACGCCACCCGCATATGGGCCGGAGATTATAGCGACTGCGCCGGCGCAGCGGTTACCGTGATCACAGCGGGCGCCGGTCAGCGGCCCGGCGAAACCCGACTCGACATGATCCTGCGCAACGGCGAAATCTGGAAGCAGATTATTCCCCGGGTCGTCGAGCACAATCCAGAAGGCATCCTTCTCATCGCCACCAACCCCGTCGATGCACTCACCTACGCCGCGCTAAAACTCTCCGGGCTTCCTACCGGCCGCGTCATCGGCTCCGGCACCGTACTCGACACGGCGCGCTTTCGCTATCTTCTCAGCGAGCATTTTCAGGTCGATTCGCGCAGCGTTCACGCCTTCATCATCGGCGAGCACGGAGACAGCGAAGTTCCAGTGTGGTCGCTTGCCAATATTGCCGGGATGAAACTTGACGATTTCTGTCGCGCGCAAGGCATGGAACTCACCGCCGCCGACCGGCAGCGCATCTACGAGCAGACCCGTGACGCCGCTTATCGCATCATTGAGCGCAAAGGGGCGACCTACTATGCCGTCGCGGCTGGGCTCATCCGCATTACGGCCGCTCTTCTGCGCGATCAGAACACGGTCTTCTCCATCTCAACGCTCATTGAGAATTACAGCGGCATCGGCGACGTCTGTCTCAGCCTGCCCGCGATTGTCAACCGCAACGGCGTTCGCAATGTCCTGCATCTGGAACTGAATGCTGATGAGCGGAAGAAGCTGCGAAATTCGGCCGACATCCTGAAGTCGACCCTGCGCAAGCTCGATCTCTAGGTACAATTCTCAATCTCTTTCCGGAGCATCCCCATGATTGCTCACTCCCGCCTCGCCTGGCCCGCTGTGATCAGTTCCGCGCGCACTGCGATCGCCGCCACCGCATCGTTCCTCATTGCTCGCCTCGCCGGACTTCCCGAAGCCTACTGGGCGCCGCTTATCACGCTGGTTATCATGCAATCCACGCTTGGCGCCACGCTAGAAATTTCCGGCGAACGCTTCATCGGTACCGTGCTTGGAGCCGTCGCTGGGTCACTGCTGGGACACTCTTTCCCGCAAGCATGGTGGCTCTTTGCCGTCGGCGTCTTTGTGCTCGGCCTGTTGTGCGCCTTACTCCATTTGCAAAACTCTTATCGCTTTGCCGGGATCACCTTGGCGATCGTGATTCTCATTCCGCACCAGGCGGCTCCCTGGATCGTCGCCCTCCACCGCTCTATCGAAGTCACCGTCGGGATTGTTGTGGGGTTGGTGATGGCGGCCCTGTGGCGCGAGCCGGAAGGAGAGATCCTGTAATCCACTGGCAACACCTGAGCAATCGATTGCGGTCTGCGGCTGCGCCATGCAGCCTATCGTCAGAACACTGGCAACTGCTCTACCGCCTCGCTCTGACAGGCATACAGTGAGTCTGCCGCCGCACATTCATCCTGCAATTCATATCCGACATCGTGCAATTCATATCCGAGAAATCTCATCAGTGGAAGCCATGCGGCCTCAATGTCCGCGGCCAAAGTTTGGGGCAGATTCTGTTCCCAACCGCCGGATTTTGCCTCCCGAACAAAGGGAATGTCCTGCCGTGTATTTCTTGTGCCCGTATAAAACTTGAACTGCTGCCTCTCGAGTTTCCGCATTTCATCGGCTGAACTTCGCTCGATGGCCCGCCGGATTCTCCCCATATCCGCCGGAATGCCCAAAAACAATGCGATCTTCGTCGTCTCTCTGAAGGGGTCGGAAATCAAATCTTCATATCGAACCAGATGGAACGAAGGGTGCCGATATCGCGCTCCGATCCAGCTGCCCACGTGCTCGCCCCAGGATCCGTAAGACGCGGTTTGCCCCGCGATGAACCGCCGGACAAATTGTTTCAGCGGAAACCCCGGCTCGATATACCTCTTTTTGAGATTGAAGTAGTACTCGGAAAGCGCCACGTCACGGGGATCGCGTACCAGGTAGACCACTCGCTGGATGCGATGGTCGAAGGGTTCGTGGCTCTTTAGCAGACGGGGCCGAGGAAGCTGGGTTAGATAACGATTCGTGGCAACGGCGGGATCGGCAAACAGCCGGTTGATGTTGGCAAAGCCAACCTCCCTCTCTGGATAAAGCAGATTGGCGAGCAGGAAGCGTGTCCAAGTATTGCCAGATCGCGGATAAGAGACGAGGAAGCGGTCATCGGGAAAGACCGTGCAACGTCTCCCGGCAGTTTTGAGCCCGAGAATGTGCTTCAAGAGTTTGCCAAACTTTGCCATGCCGAAGAGCCCTCGCCAGCGCCCGGATTAAGCCTTAAGCCTTCGCCGCCAGTGGCGGACACAACAGCCGCCACCAAGCGGGGAACTCCTATATCGGCCAATCGGGCATTTTTCGGAAGAGACGTAATCGATTTTGCCGGTAGTATTTCGACTCTCGGAAGCAAACCAAAGGCATTGTCCGGTCAGGTGAGGGAAAGTCGTTGCTATGACAACTCTTCTTGGCCGGGGCTATCGGACGACTGCGTCGGCCCATCATTTGACTGGTGCGCGCCCCGGGCAAGACTCACGGACATCAACGACCCGCTTCGCGCTCAGTGCTAATCTGCACTGTCATGCCCGGCGTCCAGCACAGCACCGCCGAGTCCGATCCGGCCGGATCGCTCGCCTCTGACTGCCTCAACGGTTGGCCGGCGCGGCGCTACCTCGTGCCCACGCTCGTGGCTTTCTTTTTCCGTATTGAGTGGATGCTGATCGCAGGAGGCTACGCTCTTTACCGTGGCGATCCCTTCGACCCGTGGCTTTATGGCTTTGAGATGGGGGCAGTCGCGCGTTCACTGACCCATGGTTTGGGCTATTCGTCTCCTTTTTCCATCTTCGTCGGAGCAACCGGGCCAACCGCATGGGTCACACCGCTATATCCGCTCATCATCGGTGCGGTCGTCAGACTGTTTGGGGATTTCAGCACCACCGGTGTTCTTGTACTCATGGGGATGAACTGTGCGTTTTCCGCACTGACCTGTATCCCGATTTACCTAGCCGCCGAGGCAACGGTGGGCAGACGAGTGGCCTGGCTCTCCGCGTGGATCTGGGCGCTGATCCCTTACTTCAATCGCTGGCACGCTTGGATCTGGGACGTAAACCTCTCGGCGCTGCTTGTGGCGACCATGTTCTGGCTGACGCTTCGCGCCGCGGAAAATCGTTTCTGGCGTCCGGAACTTCAACTCGGCTTCGTCGCCGGACTCGCCATGCTGAGTAATCCCACACTGCTGATTTTTCTACCCGTTTCCCTGCTGTGGATTGTCGAGCGTCGCCACAACCTGAACACCACAGCGCCAGATTCCAAGTCGCGCACGCGCAATCGTCAGGCATTGCGTCCCGTTGCCGTCGTCGGCGTGATGATCGTGATCATGGCGTTGCCGTGGGTTGTCCGCAATCGCCTCGCTTTTGGGCAATGGGTCTTTCTGCGTACCAACTTTGGCGCCGAGTTGTACCTGACCAATCAGCACGCCCTCACGCCCGCGCAATGGATCACCCGCCATCCCTCTCTCAACTGGGATGAGGGCCATGAGTATCGAGTCCTGGGAGAACTGGCCTACAACCACGACCGGATGAATCGAGCCATGCGCTATATCCGGAATTATCCCGCGGAGTTCGCCTCGGTAACCGCGCGTCGCGCCCTCGCTTTCTGGTCCGGTTCGATCCCCACCGTTTTCAGCGACGATGCTTTCTGGCGTTTCCGCCTCTATGTTCCGCTCTCGGTGCTGGGCATCGCCGGGCTGGTGCTCATGCTGGCGCGCAAAAAATCAGCAGCTATGTTGTACTGCGGTTTGCTTCTGCTTTATCCGGCCGTGTTCTACGTCACCTATCCGATGCCGCGGCAGAGGCACGCCATCGAACCGGTCTTGCTGATGCTGGCCTGCTTCACCGTGGTCGAACTCTTCCTCTGGGTCTCCCGGCGGATCACGAGTCTCGGAAGCCTCAACCTGAACTCGCGATTCGCAGCGCGTGCGGGGTGGGGCGCCGTTGCCCTCGTGCTTGCCGTTTGCGGAGTTCTTGCCTTCCAGCGCGCACGGGCTCGCCGGATCGAGACTTTTGTGCCCCAAGCGGTACTCACCACGGAACGCTTCACGGCAGCCTGCGGTTTGCCCGAGCAACATTCAACCTCGGGCGACGTGGTCGAGTTGGATTACCAGAAAGCGCAATTCCGCGTCCGGATCATTGGCCAGACCTACGGCTGGGTCTTCGACCGCAAAACAGGAAGTTTGATCGCGGCCGCCGAATCGCTCCGGTGCTGGCAACGTCGCTAGCCGGGCGACCTGTTTGATGGTTGATCTCCCGAGGTTGTAAACTCGAAGAGTCGCGCGCCCGTAGCTCAGCTGGATAGAGCGGCAGCCTCCGGAGCTGTAGGTCGGGAGTTCGAATCTCTCCGGGCGCGCCAGTTTCTTCCGATATTCTCCCCTCCTAGGATGCCCATCCCAGGAACACCGCTAGTACACCAAACGTGTCGATGAATCCGTGCGCCAACACACACACCCACAAATTCCCCTCGGACAAAACGTAAGCCGCCGCCAAAATCAACCCGGCCATGCCGGAATCGAGAATGCCCGCCGGCCCTTTGTAATAGTGTCCATAGCCGAAGAGCACGGCCGAAACCAGAACTCCCGCCCACCATGCCGCCTTCGAGCGCCCGCCCGCTTGCACCGCCCGCCTCAACAGGTAACCGCGATAGCTGATCTCTTCGCCAAACGCGGCGAATGTCCAGACCAGAAAAAGCCAGTGCAGTGCCACCTTCCAGTGACCAGTAATTTCGTTCATGCCGCTGGGCGCAATGGCCGGCGGCCAGAAATGCGCCGTCACCGGATCGATCACCAGGGCGCTCAAGAGGATTCGCAACCCCGCCGCGGCCAGCGCAAACAAAATTGTCTTTCGCCACGACCGCGGCCAGTGCAGTCCCACAGCCTTCCACGACCCGTCCCGCAGTTGCGCCGAAAGGAGTCCCAGCACAAACAGAATCGGCACTTCATTGGGAATTACCCGATAGACGTTATGGCCAATCACGATGCCCGCTCCCACGATGAGTTCAGCCAGTGACAGCCACCTCTGCGCGGGCGAAAGCGGTTTGCCGGGAAAGCACTCGGAGTGCGAATGCAGCGCCGGCATCGCTCTCTCTTCCCTCGATACATTCATCTCCATCTCCATTCCGCATCCGCGCGCAATCACCCGCGCCGGAGTGCCTGCGATTTTCGAAATTGCTGTACGCACCAGAGCGCAATCTGTGTAGTCAGAAAGCACAACCCGCCTCCCGCCAGTAGACCCACAGGCACCATCCACCAGCCCAATACCTCTTGGCCGCCCGCCGGCACAGATCCGAAACCCAGCCGCAGAGAATAAGAGTCAGGCGGATCAGCCAGCCTCCACAGACCGGCCGTGTGCGGATGCAATGGCTTCAACCAAGCGCACAGCATCAAACAACCGCCCACAAAATAGCCGATCGTGCATCCCAGCAAAACGAACGCGCCGACCGCACTCAGGCTCGCCCAGCGCAGCAGACCGCGCAACAAAAGCCATGGCGACCGCCGTGCCGCAGCCCGCTCCAGCAGATCGTCCGCCATGTATTGCGCCGCAAGATCCTCGGGACGACCCAGTGCCGCCAGCGCTTCTTCGACCGCGGCTGAACCAGTCTCGCCGTTCGCGCTGGCTCGCTCCAGAATGTGGCTCCGCAATTCCTCTACAATCTCCGACGCCGCTTCCCCGCTCAGTTCAGCCAGCCCTTTGCGCAGCCGCGCAAGATACTCCTCAACGCGAGCATTGATCGTCGAATCGTGTCTTGCCCCGGAACTGTGCGCCGGTCCCATATCACTTCTCCCTCGCCGGTTTTTCTTTTGCCAGCGGCTCAAGTAGCTTTGTCAGACTCGACGAGAATTCCCGCCACACTCGCGCCATCTCCTGCGCACGCTGCCTGCCGGCCGCCGTTATCCGGTAATATTTTCGCGGGTGCCCGCCATCTGACTCGACCCACTCCGAGTCGACCAACGCCAGCGACTTCAACCGGCTCAGCAGCGGATAAACCGTTCCCTCGGAAACGACCAGATCCGATCCGCTCTCCAGCCGCCGCAGGATCTCCAGCCCGTATAGCCTTCCGCCCCACAGCGACGCGAGGATGGCCAGTTCGAGGCATCCTTTGCGAAGCTGCACTTCCCATTTCTCGGCTCCCTCGCGCGCGGCACCGCTGGCTTTCGACACATCACGAGTTGCGCCGCTTCGGCCCAGCCCCCCGATCATGCACGTACTATGTATTGCAAGGTATTATGTTGTCAACGACTATTTGCACAGAACCACGCGGGATAGATTCCGTGCAGAATTAGAGGATGGGGTCAGAATGGTGAGGCCGGAAAGAATGGCGCTGCGGAACAAGCAATCGGGTAATTCGAGAATTACCGGCCCGAAAGGGTTTTCAAATTACCCGATTACTGCATTACAAAATTACTCAATCGCGTTCTCACCACCGCAGTCCAACCGTGATTGGCCAGGCGCCCATCGAAGAGTCGCTGAAGTACGGGTGGTGAATGCGGAATTCCGCATACACCTTGGCGTGATGGAAATGGTTCAGGTTGTAGGTCAGGCCGCCGCCGATGTTGTAGCCGCCTGCGATTTTGGTGTATGTACCGAGCGTTTGATCGTAGGGAACAGTCTGTGGCTGTCCCGAACAATAGATGTCCCACCAGCGATAGGCAGGTTGGCACAAAGTTCCCGCTCCCAAGGGCTCGCTCGCATAGGTGTTGCGCCAATAAAATCCAGCTCCGAGAATCCCGTAGGCCCCGTAGGGACCAAGGTGATAAGGCACCCGGACAATCCCATTCAGAGAGGCGGAATTCAGCGATCCACTTACCGTTCCCAATTGCTGATGCAGCGCCACGCTTGGCCGAAACGACAAGTCGTAGTACATATACTCCGCGCTCACTCCGAACAGCTTGCTGAAGTTCCAACCTGCCCCTGCCACCCCGGCGAACGAATTGCCCACAAAAGAGGCCGTATCGCCTCGCCCGACGCCAAAAGCTCCGCCGACATTAAAATTAAAACGTGGGAAGTTCCGTTCCTCCGTTTGCGCCGCCGCCGACGCCGCCAATAATCCAAGAAAAATCACGCAACACAACGTACGATTCCAGCGATTCTGCAATCTGCATCTCCTATTTTTTCGAATCGGGTATATAGGCAATCTTCGATATTATGATGCGCAGCGCATCGACATCAACCACACTTTTCCTGTGTCTGTCCTTGCGCGGCTTCGACAGGCGACTCCAGCGGGCTTACTTTGGGCTTTGCGGCGCCGACGAATGCGTAAGCTTGCGGTAAAAGACCGGCCAATATTCGCGCAGCATGTTGCCGCCGGCACGCGTGGCGAGATCGAGGCCATAGCGGTAGAAGGTGTCACCGACCGTGCGATTCCTGTCCGGCCAATAAGCGTTCGCCAATCCCTCGCCGAGCAGCGGTCCGACCAGGCCCGGCACATTCACCACCCGCACGCCCGCATCATTCCTCGTGACAAAGACGTGCGAAACCGAGTACTTGATGGCGCGTCCAAAGGTGGGATCCCTGTCCGGAAAGAAGCGAGGATCGTAATGCATCGCTGACGCTAGTATGAACGTGCCGAAGAACTCACCCGATGCCCCCCGCGCCATCGACGATCCAAATCGCTTGCCGTAAGCGTCCCAGCCCTGCCCAAAGCCGGTCGGCGAGTTGTCCGCCTGGCCTACGGCGGACCCGAGCGCCGACCAGAGCACAGTGTGAACGGAGATGCTATTATCCACGAACAACTGGAATTTCTCGTTGGGCGTGAGCGGCGTCGTGCTCGCCGCAATGTCGGGAAATACGATCGATTTCTCATCGAGGAGATTGAAAGCCTCGACCGGCTTTTTGACGACCATCGCAGCTGGGTTTTGATTCTCTGGGGGTGCCTGCGGCTTGGGCCCGTCCGGCGGAGGCGTTTGCGCAAATGCCATAGCGGAGATCAAGAGCATAATCGCGAATGTCGCGACAAATAGGAGCGTCGAAGAAAATATCGCGCTCTTGGCGGTGGAGAATCTTCCAGTTGCTCTGTCGAGCAAAGCCCGGCGATTTGGCATCGGTAGAGATTACCGAATCCGGCGCAAGACGGCAATCGAATTACCTGCCCAGGCCTGGGCTCGCTATTTCGCCTGAATCGATTCGATGTATTTCACCAGACTGTTGATGCGAACCTGGGCACTGTCGCGGCGTCCATGCGCCATGGAACGAAAGACTGGTCCCCAGATTGGCATTTCGGCCGAGCCATGCGAGGGCTTGCCGAATTCGCCGTCAACCGATTCTCTGACTCGCATCTCCGGATACGTTCCGTGATTCTCTTTCAGCAATTGCGTGAGGTCGGGCGGCGCGACTTTCAACTGCGGAGAAAACGGCCCCCCGCCTTTGCCGTCCGCACCGTGGCAAAGCGCACAATAGGCGGTATAAAGCTCCTTTCCTGAGTTCGGGTCGACTGCCTTCGACGTGTCCGGAGATGGAATCGTTGCCCCGGTCTGGCCGGCCATGCGAAACCCGATCGTCATAATAAGGAGTACGACGAAGATCCCAGCCGCTCTTCGATGCATGGCAACCCCTTTCCTGTGCGATCCCGAATTTCTCGAAGCCGGGTGCAGTCGCTCGTGAAGTCGGACAATTTCCGGGCCCAGGACCACCCCAGCGATTCTTCCATCCGGATCGTCGAATCCGCCTCAAATTATCCGCCGCAGCCGGCCAAACTCGCTGTGATAGCACATACCCGCCCCTGTGACGAATGAATTGCCTTGATGTCCGTTCGAATAAAACATCCGCACTGTTCATGATGAGCAAAACGCATGGTAAATCAGCTTTTCGCCGGCGCCCGGTCCTTCAGATCGTTCGCCGCTCGCTCCAGCTCTTCCGGTCTTCCCAGATCGCGCCAGTACGCCTCGTCCGCACGAAATGCGACAATCTTCTCTCCCGCCCCAGCCAATCGCAGATAGGCGTTGATGATCGAGAAAGCTCCTTCTTCCGTAAGCATTGGGAAAAGTCGCGGCGAAATAACATGAATTCCGGCAAATGCCAATGGGCTCAGCCGATGCGTCTTGCGAACCATCTCGGCTGTGGCCATTTCACCGATGCGCCGCCCGCAGAGCTGCCTGTGTTCATCGAAGAGCAGATACCGGGACGTCTTCCGCCGCTGGACCGCCAGCGTCGCCAACGCCTGATTGGCGGCGTGGAATTTCACCATGTCCGCGAGGTCGATAGTGCTGAGGACATCGACGTTATGCACCAAAATCGGCTCACCGGCCTTGGCGGATTGCGAATCGTCGAGAAAAAAGTGAGAGGCTTTTTTCAGCCCGCCTCCGGTATCGAGCAGAATCTCCTCGCGCGAAATGGTTATGCGCATGCCAAAGTCATCGTGCGTTTTAAGATATTCGGCGAGTTTGTCGGCGAAGTGGTGGGCGTTGATCACCACCTCGCGAATTCCAAATTCGCCGAGACGGGCCAGCGTAATCTCCAGCAGCGTGCGCCCGTCGATCTCGACCAGCGCTTTCGGCCGGTTGTTCGTCAGCGGGCGCAGCCGCGTGCCCAGACCGGCGGCGAGGACCATCGCCTTCATCAACTTTCCCTCTCCAATTCACGATGATGAACAGTCGCTTCAACGCCGTCGCTTGCTCCCAAATGCTTAACCAGTTGCTCGGCCAGATAGACGGACCGGTGCTGTCCGCCCGTGCAGCCGAACCCCACCATCAGCTCGTTGAAACCGCGGCTGCGGTAATTGTTCACGCTCTGGTCGACCAGCGCGGTTGCGTTGGCCAGGAATTGCCTCACGCCATCTTGTTGCTCGAGATATTCGATCACTGGCGCGTCTCTTCCTGTCAATTGCTTGAATCGCTCCTCGCGGCCGGGATTCGGCAAACTGCGAGCGTCAAAAATGAACCCTCCGCCGTTCCCAGTCTCGTCCGAAGGCAGCCCGCGGTGAAACGAAAAACTCATAACCCGCACCGTGAGTTTGCCCGCCGCCGAGGCCACACCTTGCAATTTCTCCGACGCGACCATCGCCTTAAATGCCTCCGTCAACGTCGGCAGGCCTATCGGCAGTTCAACATTGTGCAGCAGCCACCGGATATTTCTTAGCGCGTAAGGCACGCTTTGCAGAAAGTGCGTCTTACGCTCGTAGAACCCGCGGAACCCATACGCTCCCAGCGCCTGCATGATACGTACATAAACGTACGCATAATAATGCTGCATGAACGCCGGGCGCACTCCGTTCGAGCCGCGCCCCGGGGCAATCAGCTCCGCCAGTTTGTCGAGATACAAATCGAGAAGGTGCTGCCGCAGTTCTGGCGGCAGGTCGGCTTTGGCGTCGAAGAGCAGAGAGGCGATGTCATACTGCAACGCGCCCTTGCGGCCGCCCTGGTAGTCGAGGAAAAACGGTTCGCCTTCACACAACATAATGTTGCGCGACTGAAAATCGCGGTACAAAAAATAGTCGCGATTGGCGGTCAAAATGAATTTCGTCAGCCGTCCGAAATCGTCCTCCAGCGCCTGTTCATTAAACGGAACGCCCGCCAGCCGCAAAAAGTAATACTTGAAGTAGTTCAGGTCCCAGGCAATCGATTGCCGGTCGAAGCTCGCCCGCGGGTAGCAAACCTTGTAATTCACATCCCGTCCCGCCTCGACCTGGAACCGCGGCAGCCATGCCACCGCTTTTCGATAAGCTTCGACTGCCGGCTCCGCAATCGTCGCGCCCGAGCGATGCTCAGACAAAAACTCGAACAGAGTTGTGTCGCCGAGGTCCTGTTCCAGATAGGCGCCCTTACTTAAATCTTCGCCGTAGATCTCCGGAACGGGCAGGCCATGCCGTCTAAAATGCCGTGAAAATTCCAGGAAGGCGACGTTTTCTTCCCGCACGTCATAGACAATCCCAATCGCGCGCAGCGGCTTCCCGCCGCTCTCGGCCGATAAGCGCACGATCTTCCGTCCCGAGCCGCTGAGTTGCCCTTGCAAAGGCCGCATCTGCGCCGCTGGCACGCCAAAACGCCGTTCAAACAGTTCTTGGAGAACTTCCATCGATGATGGAAGGAGACTACGGAACCAGTAGCTCCGTCAAGCGATGCGTCAGCGCCAGGGTGGCGTCATAGTGAGTGGCAATCGCAACGCCTGCACACACGAACAATAACAGTATCCACGGCCATGTGCGCCGCAGCCGCCGTCCCGCGCCTTGCCAATGCAGCAAGCGCTCGACGCGGAGTTTCACGGCCGATGTCGCGCACACTAACCCGCTCGCCAGCGCCGGCTCCGCCGTCATCTTCGAAGAGCGCGACAGCTTTATCAACGCCGCCGCCAGATCCAACGCTTCCTGATGATTCCCCACCGCCGCGTCATCCGCCGCCAGTTCCGCCGCTTCACGCCACGCTTTTTCGAGCCCGGACACCGCGGGAAACGGCGTCGCACTGATCAAAACCTTTTTCAGATTGTCCCAGGATCGCCGGTGGCCCAATTCGTGGCGGATTCCCGCTTGCAACTCTTCCTCACTAAGCACCCTCGCCGCCGCATCCGAGAACATCACCCGCGGCCGGAAAACGCCGACCAGCACCAGTGCCGGCGCGCCATTTGCGGCCCCCAGAGCCGGTTTCACAGGTGCGCTTTCGGCGCTCCACGTCCGCAGCAGCCATTCCCTCAAAGCTCGCGTCGTTCGCGACTGGTCCCGCAAAACGCGAAACAGTCCCGCCCCAACAATCAGAACTGCGCACGCCGCCAGCAGGAAAGTTCCGCCATCCTCATCCAGCGAGTGCCGCTCCATCTCCCAAAATGATGGGAACGTGAAAAATACCGTGACCACCGCGGAACTAACAAAAGAGAAGATACGCAGCCCAAAGAGCACATTGGCGCTGCGCAAAAAACTCGATTCACGCCGATCGCGCGACCACCACTCCGCGACCCGCCACGCCAACGCGATCGCCACGGAGAGCACCGAATACAGCACCGCGAAAAACGCCAGAGAAACAAGCAGCCCTCGCGCTACGAATGTCACTGCGGCTCCCCCTTCTTTATTCGCAGTTCCGTCCGCTGACGTTCCACCAGATCCTGCAATTCGTCCAGCAGTTTTTCATCGTGCTCGCCCACCGCTTCGACAAAATAAGAAAGGTGTAGCGACGCCTTTTCGCAGTTCACCAGATCCCGGATGCCCCGCATCGCCGACATGCGCTCCAGTTCTTCCGGGCTATAGCGTGCCCAATAGCGAAACGCCTTGCCTTCCTGCGTGCGTTCGAACAGTCCCTTCCGAAAGAGCCGGTCCATCGTCGTCAGAATCGTGCTATACGTTTGCCAGATCTTCCGGTCCTGAATCACCTCGCGAACCGTAGCGGTTCCAAGCATCCACACCGCCTTGTGCACCTGCCGCTCCAGTGGCCCAAGGGGCGCCGCGAGGAGGTCGTCGATATTGAAATCGCGCGTATCCATAGAAGCTGAAGAATGAATCCGTCTTCCGATCACAAAACTTTAAGCTCCGCTGTCCAGCCAGTCAATCGGCACCTCAAATTTTCATCGCCGCGCAACATTTCGATTTCTTCTCGGTTCCAGGAGCGGGAGAACAGAGGTTGCAGACCGTCCGGTTGCGGTTTTCTACACGAAAATGTTCTATCGCCGATAGGAGGCTTTTCACCGCCTGTTCACACCAGTGTTACGTACTATTAGCAATCAGACGCGAGTATGTCATTTCTATTCGCGTGCCACTTGTAGCTCCGCACGCCCAGGACAAGTTATGAAATCAAATGATTGTTTCTCCCTGCTGTCTCTCGGTCCTTATTTGTCCACCAAGAGATTCTCCATCGCTATCCTGCTTTTCTGCCTCGTCTCCAGCCTCTCGGCGCAAGTTGATCGCAGCGGTCTCAGCGGCACGGTGACCGATCCCTCCGGCCGCGTCCTGCCGCAGGTCCATGTCGTCGCCGTCCAGAATGATTCGGGCCTGCGCCGCGAATCCACCACCTCGGATAGCGGCACCTACGACATCCCTCAACTCCCCGTCGGCGTCTACACCGTCACCTTCGATCATGACGGCTTCAAGTCCCTCACCTTCGTCGATGTCGTGCAGGTCATCGGCCGCACGCGAACCCTCGATGCGACTCTGCCGGTATCTGGCCGCGACGAACGCATCGAAGTGCCCGCCAGTTCGGCGCTGATCGACCGCAACACCAGTGCGGTAACCGGTTTGATCGAGAGAGAGCAGGCCAATGAATTGCCCCTGAACGGCCGCGACTGGTCGCAGTTGACGGCATACATCCCCGGTGCTGTCGACACCGGTGGCAGTAACCAGCGCTCCGTCCGGTTTGCCGGACGCGGCCTCGACGACAGCAACTTCACCTATGACGGCGTGGATGCAACCAACGTCGTGAATCAGACACAGCGCACCTGGGTGCGGCTCGCCATTCCGCTCGACGCGATCTCGGAGTTCCGCGTCGATTCGCTCACCGCATCTGCCGAGGAAGGCGCGACCGGCGGCGCTCAACTGGATGTTAGCTCCCCTTCAGGCACAAACCGCTTCCACGGGCGCCTCTTCGAGTACTTGCGCAATAACGTTCTTGACGCGAACGAGCCTGGGTGGGTCTCCAACGGCGAAACGCAGCAACCGCTTCGTCTCAATCAGTTCGGGGGATCGCTGGGCGGCCCCATCAAGCGTGAAAAGACGTTCTTCTTCTTCGATGCGGAATCCTACCGCCAACGCTGGGGTTATCCGGTGAGCGGCGACGTGCCGAGCGCATCGCTCATTGCAACCGTTCCAACCTCCTCGCCGATCTACCCCATCATCACCGCCTACCCGGGAGCAGGTCCAAACGCTATTCTGACGCCCTGGACGCCGGTCACCGACCCGGGCGACCCATACTACATGGATTATGACCTGCTCACCTGCGACTGCCGTCAGGTGGTCAACGAGAATTCGGCGATGCTGCGCCTCGACCAGCATTTCACGGCAGCCACCACCGGCTTCATGCGATTCAACTACGACCGCTCAGTCAATACGCAGCCGCTTTCGGCTGCCGCTACGGACGTGCAGCAGCGGGTGTCCACGCCCGTCAATGGCGTGCTCGAATTGCTCCACATCTTCAGTCCCACCCTGCTGAATGAGGCCAAGTTTGGATTCAATCGCGCCACCTCTAACAGTTACAACGAGAGCAATAACGGCACCATCTATCAGATCGCGGTATCCACCGGTCCCGGTCCGGGATTCATCACTCAGAACTACAATTACGACAGCATTTACGTGGGCAACTCGTTTTCCTGGCTCGACAACCTGACTTGGATCCATGGCCGGCATACCTTCAAATTTGGAGGGGAGATCCGCCGCATTCAATTGAATCAGAGCTACGGTGAACACGGAAAAATTACCTTTTCCACCATAGAAGACATGGCGGCGAACGAGGTGAAAAAAGCCACCTTGACAGGCGACTTGCCCGTCAACCACTTGCGCAAAAACGACTATGTCGCCTACGCGCAGGACGAGTACAAGTTGCGGCCCAACCTCACCCTGAACCTGGGCCTGCGCTATACCATCTTCAAGCTCTTCAACGAGGCGAACGGGCTGGCCAACCCGTTCGATTTCGAAACCTGCGGGGCGCAAGGATTCTGCGGTATCGGAGCCAGCTTCGGCCAGCAGAACTACGGTGACGTCGATCCCCGTGTGGGCTTTGCCTGGACGCCGCGCAAGGGCGGTGACACGGTCATTCGAGGCGGATTCGGCATCTACCACGAAGACGGACAGTTGGACGATCAGAATTTGCCCGCCAAGAACGAAGTGCCTTCCTATTCGGAGAAAGGCGGTTCGTATCCGGTAGTGTTTACCGGCACCGGAACCCTCTCGCCGAACGCCGAGCAACGCAACCGCAAGGATACATATGTCGAGCAGTGGAGCCTCTCGCTTCAACACCAACTGCCTGCCAACTTCGTAAGCACGTTCTCCTACCTCGGAAGCCACGGCGTGCATCTGCTGGAAACCAGCGTGGTCAACCTGCTCGATCCCGCCACGGAAATCGCGCAATACCCGGCCTTTGCTCCCGCCATTGGCTGGCGCGGCTCCATCGGCATGAGCACGTACAATGGTCTCTCGGTGGGAATGCGGCGTCCGTTCTCCCATGGCTTCCTCGTCGCGGCCAATTACACCTGGTCACACGAGATCGACAACGGCTCCAACGGCAGCGGCGATGGCGATGAAGTCAATCCGCAGAACGCGTCGTGCCAAGCTTGTGATACTGCAAGCGGCGCATGGGACGCCCGCCATGTGTTCAATGTCAATGCGGTCTACCAGTTGCCCTTCGGCAAGGGCAAGCCGCTGCTCAATAACGGCGGGATTGCAGGCGCTATCGCAGGCAACTGGGAGGTCACCACGACTGCATTGGCTCGCACCGGCTTTCCCGTGAATGTGGTATTGCCCAGCAGTTACACCGCGGTCGATGGATCCTCAGGAACGCTGCGTCCCAATCTGGTTTCAGGCGTCTCTCTCACTCCGCCAGGAGGCAAAACGATCTCTGACTGGATCAACCCAGCCGCTTTTGTTGCCCCTCCAAGCGTAGTTGTATCTGGCGCCACTTATTACGAATTCGGCACCGCGCCGCGCAACCTCGTCCGCGGCCCGGGCACCTGGCAGATGGACATGGGTATGGCGAAACGCATTCCGCTCACTGAGCGCGTGGGGATGCAGTTCCGTGCTGAATTCTTCAACATCTTCAATCACCCGCAGTTAGGTCCGCCGCAGTCCACTTTCAACCCGGCGAACACCAACGGGTTTGGCAGCATCGTCACTCCAGTGAACCTGAACACGGCTATCGTGAGCCCGATAACTCCGGTAGGATCGGGGACTCCTCGCGAAATTCAGTTCGCATTGCGCTTATCTTTCTAACCAGAGTAATAAAGCGGGGAACCAGTCAGAGCGCAGAAATGCAAACGGCTTCGTCGTAGCGTAACCCGCCGCTACGCGAAGCCTTTTCCGTCCTGATCCGCTGTGGAAAGTCCGCCGGTGGATAATCCGCCACGAAAAGTCTGCGACTTGGAAAGTATGCGGCGAAATTGCTTAGGCTACTTTGTGCCCCTTGGCGCTCTGCACAACCGTCGATGGCAGTCGCAAAACTCTCACTTTCGGGTTCTTGCTGCTCTTCGCATGGACAGCAATTCCATCCGCGTCGGCAAACGGCTCAGAAACAACCTCAAACTCTTCGCCATAAAGCCGCACATGCCCGGAAGTGGTGTACCCCAAATTTTTCACTCGTGCGCAAATATCAACTACGACCTGCGATTTCAGATTGGATTCAATAAGACTCATAATGAGCTTAATTATACGCCAGTGAAGCACTCCGCAAGCCTAGCGCATCTACCTCATTACACAAGAGATAGAATGAATGTAAATGAGAACGGGAGCAACTCGACAAAGTCACGCCAGGAAGGCGAATGTGAATGCAGCGAACCACAAGCCCGATGGACAACGCAGCCACGCCGACAGCGTCATCCGTTGCCGCTGGGCATCGAACCCGCTTTCGATCTCGTATCACGATTCGGAGTGGGGCGTGCCTGTGCATGACGACCGCATTCTGTTTGAATTCCTGATTCTTGAAGGGGCGCAAGCGGGACTGAGTTGGGACACGATTCTTCGCAAGCGCGAGAATTACCGCGCCGCCTTCGACGGCTTCGATCCGATGAAAATTGCGCGCTACGGCCAGCGCAAGATTCGCTCTCTCCTGGCGGACGAAGGCATCATTCGCAACCGATTGAAAATCGAATCGGCGATTTCGAACGCGCAGGCATTCCTGGCGCTGCAAAAAGAATTCGGCACTTTCGACCGCTACATCTGGCAGTTTGTCGGCGGCAAACCGCGAGTCAATGCGCGGACGCTGGACGGAAAAATCCCGGCCCGCACCGCCGCGTCCGACGTTATGAGCAAGGACCTCAAGAAACGCGGCTTCCGCTTTGTCGGCTCGACCATCTGCTACGCGTTTATGCAAGCAACTGGTATGGTCAACGATCACACCGTGGAGTGCTTTCGATACAAGAACAGCTTCTAGCTTCTTAGCTCTTCTTGATTACGCTCGGCATCTTGTCCGCCTGGTGTTCGCCCTCTCATACTGAAGTGTCCTGCGCCGACAAGCCGGCGTCGTCCGGGAGGCCACTTTGGTAAAACAATTTTCAAATTGGTTAAGTCTGGCGTTTGGTATTGTGTTGCTGTCCTTCGGAGTTTTCTGCTTCCATGAACTAGCCAGCAATGGCAGAGCATGGTGGCGGCAGCATAGATTCACGACTCGGCCAAAAGCCAATTCCGGCGTGAATGTGCGGACAGGCTCAAACCCTCTGCTTTACGAACTGCTCGGCGATCAAGCTGCTTTATCTCCCAAATCCGCGACTGAGAAAAAAATCCCAACTTCTGTCGTGGATCGCGTCGCTTCTGCAGGGGACGGCCGGCCAAATCACATTCTTCATAAACGAATTTCATTAGAGACTTACAAGGCCTTCGCGTTCGATGTTCCTCCCCATAGCGCCCATCCGCGACTGGAGGGGACATTCCGCACCGCGCAGGCAGGACAGCGCGCGGGCATGGGAGTTTCGGTGGAAGTGCTGCTCATGACTGAAACACAGTTCGAGGAGTTCAGCCAGAACTATCTCGAAGTGAGCACGCAAGCCGAAAGGCCCGCGAATCACGGAGATATCGAGTGGGATCTGACGCCGACCTTCGGCAACCGCGAATGCTATTACCTCGTCTTCCGGAACTCATCTAAGCGCACGACACCCACGCTGGTGGATGCGGATTTTACCGCGACATTCGAGTAACCAGGGTGCTCGGGCGGTCGCACATTCTTGAAAAAATACCCACCTGAAATGGCGGGCTTCGTGTAACTGAAGCCAGCGCCCGCTGCCTCCATTTTGGCACATATATGCCTTGACACGTATATGACGTTTGGAGTATATACAGAGGCATGGAATCCGCCTTCGAAATTATCGCCGAGCCTAACCGGCGGGCTATTTTGAACCTGTTGGTCTTGTCGGAACAGTCGGTGGGAGAGATTGAGCGGCAGCTTCGGATGACGCAGCCGGCTGTATCCAAGCATCTGCGGGTTTTGCGCGATGCGGGTTTTGTGGAGGCTACGGTGGACGCGCAGCGGCGTCTTTACCGGTTGAAACCCGGGCCTCTGCGGGAGGTGGACGACTGGCTGGCTCAGTTTCGGAGGTTCTGGTCGGCTCATGTGGATGCGCTGGAACGGCACCTTGACCGCATGGAGCAGGACCGTCTGGAGCGGGACGGCAGGGATCGCGACCAATCAACAACAACGAAAAGAAAGACAAAGCAAAAGACGGCGCGGCCCAAACCGCGAGCGTGACAAAGGAGAAACAAAATGAAAATCAAAGTGACGAGCATATACGTGGACGACCAGGACAAGGCCTTGCGCTTCTATACAGAGGTACTGGGTTTTGCCAAGAAGACCGACTTCAGTCAGGGGCCGTATCGTTGGCTAACAGTGGCCTCGCCCGAGGAGCCGGAGGGCACGGAACTGCAACTGGCGCTGAACAATAATCCGGCGGGCAAAGCGTATCAGCAGGCGCTGTTTCAGCAGAACCAGCCCGCGATCATGTTTTTCACCGATGACATCAAGGGCGAGCACGAGCGAATCAAGGGGCGCGGCGCGGAGTTCACGATGCCTCCGACGGACGTGACCGGCTCGACGATTGCGATGCTGAAGGATACATGCGGCAACCTCATTCAGATTACGCAGCTGATGCGGTATTCAGGCTAAGGAGAAGAAGGTGACAGCTCGCGAAGAGTACACGCCGGGTCCCGCCAATGTGGCGCGAATACAGAAAGACCGGGGACAAAACGGTGAGGAGAAGTGGACGCTGGTTCTGGCGCGCGAGCTGCGGCACTCGCGGGAGAAGGTGTGGGAGGCGCTGACCGATCCGGCGCAGCTGCGCGAGTGGGCTCCGTTTGACGCGGATGGGAACATGGGCGCGGCTGGAACCACGGTGAAGCTGACCACGGTGGGAGCACCCGCGCCGCGCGTGACCGAGACGACCGTGACGAGAGCCGAGGCTCCCGAGTTGCTGGAGTACACGTGGGGCAATTTTGATATGCGGTGGAAACTGGAAGACCTCGGTGTGGAAGATCTGGGTGAGGGCACGCGGCTGACGCTGTGGATCAATATTGGGAAGCGGTTCATCGCGATGGGGGCAGCGGGGTGGCAGATTTGTTTCGATGTCCTGGATCGGCTGCTAAGCGGTGATCCGATTGGGAGGATCGCGGGGCCGGAGGCGATGACGTTTGGCTGGCAGCGGCTGCATGCGGAGTACGCCAAGCAGTTCGGCATTGAGACGATTGACTGGCGGCCTGGGGCGGGTCGGAAGTCATGAACGTGAATAACATCTGCGCTGGCTTGGGGAAAACGGAAGCCGGCTAGCAGTTCGGTTAATCCAAGTAGTCGCCACGGAGGATACCCAGCTTTTGTATTTTGTGTTGCAGCGTGGTGCGCTTGAGGCCGAGGCGGGATGCGGCTCCTTTTGTTCCCGACAGTACGCCCCGGGTTTGGCGCAGGATGTCGATGATGTGATCGCGCTCGCGGTCGCGGAGGGTGCGCTCGACGTCGGGCGGATGCTTTTCGAGTTCGTCGCGCAGTTCGGCCAAGGGCGGCCGGAGGCGCTCGCCTTCGGAGAGGATGACGGAGCGCTCGATGAAATTTTCGAGTTCGCGAATGTTTCCTGGCCAGCGCCAGTTGATCATGACTTCGACGGCCTCATCGGAGATGAGGGTGATGCGTTTGTTCATGCGCTCGGCGCACTTCTGGACGAAATAGCGGATGAGGAGTGGAATGTCTTCGCGGCGTTCGCGGAGCGGAGGCAGGTGAATGGGAAAAACGTTGAGGCGGTAGTAAAGATCGCTGCGGAATTCCTTGTCCTTGACGGCGCGGACGAGATCGCGATTGCTGGCGGCGAGGATGCGGGCGTCGACGCGGATAGTTCTGGTTCCACCGAGGCGCTCGAACTCCTGATCCTGGAGCACGCGCAGCAGCTTGGGTTGGAGCTCGAGGGGAATTTCTCCAATTTCATCAAGGAGAAGAGTGCCACGGTCGGCGAGTTCGAGGCGTCCCACTTTTTGGGTGACGGCGCCGGTGAAGGCTCCCTTTTCATGGCCGAAAAGTTCGCTCTCGAGGAGGCCGGTGGGAATGGCGGCGCAGTTGAGCTTTATGAAGGGACGGTCGCGGCGCGAACTCATCATGTGAATGGCGCGGGCGACGCGCTCTTTGCCGGTTCCGGTCTCGCCGGAGATAAGGACGGTGGCGTCGGTGTTGGCGACGATGGCGGCGTTGTCGAGCACACATTTGAGAGCACGGCTGTTGCCGACGATGTGCTCGAGGCGGTCGCCGCCAATTTCATTTTCTAGATAACGCTTTTCCCGAGTGAGGCGGTCCTTGGCCCGGGCAACCTCGCTGTATACGTTCGCGTTGTGGATGGCCGAAGCGACCTGAGTGGTGACCTGCTGGAGATAATCGCCATCTTCGCGGCTGAACGCGTGCGCGCGCGTCGCTCCGAGGAGCAGGGCGCCGAGCGAGCGGCCGCCCATGAGCAGCGGCACGCAACAGAGCGACTGGACGCCCGCATCCATCGCATCCTGGGTGGTCGCATAGTTGAACCTGGTCAAGTCGGGCGCATCGAAAAAGGCAATCTTCCGTGACTCGATCACGCTCTCCGAGACGGCGCCGGCGAGTGGCAGGCTGCGCCAAACGACCTCATCGTTTTGCGAGGCGTCAAAGGACCGGGTGCGCAGGGTCTTCGAATCCTCGTCAAGCAGGGCCAGGCGGGCGAAATCGCAAGTGGTGACCTGGCGGAGTTTGGCGAAGACGATTCCAAGGATGGCGTCGAAATCCAAGGTGGAGGCGAGGTCGCGGCCGATTTCGAGCAGGCTTTGAAGATGGCTCTGTTGCTTCTCCCACCGGGCGTGAATCTCGTGGTTCTCGACGGCAAGGGCAACAAGGCGGGCGGCGCGTTCGAGAAGGACCAGGGTTTCCGAATCGGCAGGTTCCGGTTCCGTGCCGGAGATGGCCAGAGTTCCGTAACGGCGCCGCTTGCTGCTCATAGGGACGACGATGTGGGAACGCATGCCATGATTGCGGAGTTCCTTGAGAGCGGCGGGGAAACGGGTTTCGTGTTGCAAATCCGGAACGAGCAGTGGTTCCTGGCGCTTCCATGTCCAGCCATTGGGAGTTTCCTCGGCATCGACGGAAAATGCGTCCCACGGACGGACTTCCCTGTCCGCGCCCCAGAAATAGGTAGTCGCGCATTCGCGGCCATACGAGCAGATGGAGAACTCGACGAGCTTGCAATTGGTCAACTGGCGGAGGAGGGGTGTGAGTTCGTCGAGAAGGCCGGGGAGTGGCGCGCCCCCGACGATAAGGTCGGTAATAGCGAGGAGGATATCGGAGCTGGAGCGCTCGACTCTTAGTGGTTTTCCCGGCTCCGTGGTTGGCGGATCGTTGGGACGAAAACCTCCGTTTGGTTCGCGCGCAAATCCCGGCATGCGAAGCGAGCCTCTCCCTTCGCGGGTCCTCTCTCCTAAAATGAAGCAGTTCTGGCGAAGTGAATGCGGCTTGCCAAGCCGCGCCGTGGTTCACTTTTCGCGATCACGGCCGCCGGTTCCATGACATGGGAACCGATCTGATTTCTCCCAGAAGAGGAGTGCCCCTAACCCGTGTCGCTCGGTCCTCGGGCAGCCAACTCGCCCGGGCCATTAACATCTTATTCATCTTCTATCGGCAAGCAAGTATTTTCTTTGGTAATTTACGATAATGGAACAGCAGGTAACCGAGTAACATGGCGAGGGGATGGGAAAGTAAGTCGATTGAGCAGCAACAGGAGGAGGTTGCCGAAGAGGCGACGCGGCGCAAGGGTCGCATGCGCCTGTCACTTGTCGAACAGAGGCGGAACCGCGAACGCGAAAACCTGGAGTTGGCGCGCAAACGGCTTGTCGACCAACTGGAGAAAGCACGGCGAGCGGAGCATCAGCAGATGTTGCAACAATCGCTGGCCGAAGTTGAGCGGCAACTCGCCTCTTTTGACGACATTACGGGCGGCGACGCACGGAAGTAATCAATTGGTGAATCCGCGCTATAAAGAAAACCGGGGACGGGTATCCGGCGGCCTGACGTATAATTTCATCTGCCAATGAAAGCTCAAGTCTACGTCTCGCTCAAGAAAAGCGTTCTCGACCCGCAAGGGAAAACCATTCACGGCGCTCTCAGCAAGATCGGCTATAAGGGGCTGGAGGAAGTGCGCCAGGGGAAATATTTCGAGATCACGCTGAATGCCGGCATCTCCAAGAGCGATGCGGCAGCGGAAGTGGAAAAGATGGCGCGAGAAGTGCTGACGAACCCGGTAATTGAAGAGTTCCATTACTCCCTCGAAGAATAAGGCTGTGGCCCGGTTGATGGGCGCCACCGTTCGCTTTCCTCCCCGCATCAACATCAAGGAGACTCATCCATGTGCGGCATAGTCGGGTACGTAGGGAAAAAACCGGTCGTTGAGGTCATCATCGAAGGCCTGCGCAAACTCGAGTACCGCGGTTACGACTCGGCGGGGATCGCGGTCGCGGGCAATGGAGAGGGACTGCAGGTCCGGCGCGCCTCGGGAAAGCTGCGCAACCTGGAAGAGGTCATTCACCAGAAGCCTCTGACTGGGACCTACGGAATCGGACACACGCGCTGGGCGACCCATGGGCGGCCCACGGAAGAGAATGCGCATCCGCATCGTGACTGCACCGGCAAGATCGTTGTCGTGCATAACGGCATTGTCGAAAACTATCTCTCGCTGAAAAAGAAGCTGATTGCCGAGGGGCATAAGTTCACGACCGAGACCGATACCGAGATCATCGCGCATCTGATCGAGAAGTATCACTTCAACCGCGGGAATGGGCAGAAGCCGTCGCTGGAAGAGTCGGTGCGCAAGGCGGTAAAAGAGCTGACGGGCGTGTTTGCGCTGGTGGTGATCTCGACCGACGAGGCGCGGAAGATTGTAGCAGCGCGGCTGGGGCCGCCGGTAGTGATCGGGCTGGGCAAGGACGAATATTTTGTCGCCAGCGACGTGCCGGCACTACTGGACCACACACGCGACCTGTTCTTTCTGGCGGACGGCGATGTCGCGGTGATCACGGAGCATGGCGTTCGGGTGACTGACTTCGACGGCAATCCGCTGGAGCGGAAGGCGCAGCGGATTACGTGGGATCCGATCATGGCGGAGAAGGGCGGGTTCAAGCACTTCATGCTCAAGGAAATTTATGAGCAGCCGCGCACCGTGCAGGAGACCACGCTAGGCCGCATCTCCCAGGACACGGGGAGAATTTTTTTGGAGGAGATGCAGGTTACAGACGCGGAGTTCCGCGCGCTGAAGAAGATCAACATCGCAGCTTGCGGAACGAGCTGGCATGCGGGGCTGGCGGGCAAGTTCATGATCGAGACGCTGGCGCGCGTTCCGGTAGAAGTGGACTATGCGAGCGAGTGGCGGTACCGCGACCCGATTTTGGATTCGGAGACGATTACGCTGCTGATTTCGCAATCGGGCGAGACGGCGGACACGATTGCAGCGCAGCGAGAGGCAAAGGGCAAAGGATCGAAGACGCTAGCGATTTGCAATGTGGTTGGATCGATGATCACGCGCGAGGCGGCGGGAACGATTTACACGCATGCCGGGCCGGAGATTGGCGTGGCATCAACCAAGGCTTTTACGGGACAACTGACCGCACTATATTTGTTCGCGCTGTATCTGGCGCAGGTGCGGGAAACGATGAACGAAGAGCAATCGAGAAAGGCCGTGCAGGAGCTCACCCAGATTCCCAAGAAACTTGAGGAGATACTGACTCACGACGAATCGTGCGACGAGTTAGCCAAGACGTATGTGCGGGCGCAGGATTTTCTGTTCCTGGGACGAGGCGTACATTATCCGATCGCGCTGGAGGGCGCGCTGAAGCTGAAGGAAATCTCCTACATTCACGCGGAGGGCTACCCGGCGGGCGAGATGAAGCATGGGCCAAATGCGCTGATCGACGAAAACCTGCCGGTGGTGATCATCGCGACGCGGGATGAAAATAGTCCGCAGTCGATGCTGCGCTACGAAAAAACGATGTCGAATCTGAAGGAAGTGAAGGCGCGGTCGGGCATCGTGATTGCGCTGGCCACGGTGGGGGACAAGGAAATCGCGGAAGAGGCGGATCATGTGCTCTATGTACCGCCGGCGCCGGAGGACCTGTCCGCGATTCTCGAGATTGTGCCGCTGCAACTGCTCGCCTATCACATCGCGGTAAGACGCGGGTGCGACGTTGACCAGCCGAGGAATCTGGCAAAGTCGGTGACGGTGGAATAACGGTTTAGCTCGGCGCGGCTTGGCGTGTAGTAGTTACAGTCCGATCCACCCGGCGCGAATTGCCAGGAGGGAAACGGTCGCAATGATCGCCCATAGCATTACGCCCTGAAGAAATGGCCGCACTCCGACGCGTCGCAGCGTCTCTCGCGACAGGCCTGTGCCAATGAGAAAGAGGACGACGGTCAGGCCGACGCGTCCGAGGTTGCTAAACACGCCGAACAGCTTCGCTCCGAAAACGATGTATGTGTTCGCGACCGCGGCCACGCAGAAGAGCAGAATGAACCACGGCCACTGCACGCGCGCCTTGGTCTTGGTGGCGTATGCCGTCAACATGGCGACGGGAACGATCCAGAGGGCTCTGGCGAGTTTTACAGTGGTGCCGATCTGGAGCGCCTGGGTGCCGTACTTCGCCGCCGCGCCCACTACCGAACTTGTATCGTGAATGGCGAGCGCAGCCCAAAGACCGAACTGTGTCTGCGTCATATGAAACGCCATGCCGATCGCGGGAAACAGGAGCAGTGCGACGGAATTCAGGGTGAAGACGGTGCCCAGCGACATTGCCATCTCTTCATCGGTCGGTTTGGTGATGGGAGCGATGGCGGCGATGGCGCTACCGCCGCAAATGGCGGTTCCGGCGGTAATCAGGAAAGACGCCTTTTTAGAAACCTGCAACACGCGTCCTAGTCCCCAGCCGAGCAGCAAGGCAAACGAGATCCCGACCGCCGTATAGACGAATCCGGTACGGCCGGCACGCACCACCTGGCGGAGATTCATGCCGAAACCGAGAGCGACAATTGATGCTTGCAACAAAAACCGCGACAGATTTTTGCTATCCAGGTGATAGGGATGGGCGAAAGAAAATCCATAGACGATGCCCGCCAGCAGAGCTATAGGCGGGGACACCAGCCCACTCGCGGTCAAAATAACTCCTACGAAGAATACGTTTTTCGAACTCAATGGCCTTCCCTTCCCCGGGACCACGCTTATGCCATGCTTATGACGCGAGCTACTCGAAGCGTGATCCGCTAACTATGGCCGCCGCCCTGGTTCACAGTCCAAGCAGAAGTTTTAATCTCCGATTGCCTTTTCTTATGGGCCACCATGAAAGCGTGATGCGAACACAACTTACGCGCTAAGGCCGCTGCATCCTTTACAATCGCCATCCGTGGAGAACTTCCGCCTCAAGGTGTTTCGCGTGGTAGCGCGGCATTTGAATTTCAGCCGCGCGGCCGAGGAACTTTTTCTAACGCAGCCTGCCGTTACGCAGCAAATCAAGGCGCTCGAAGACGAATACGGCGTCCCACTCTTTGACCGGGCCGGCGGACACATCGCTCTGACGCCCGCGGGAAAAGCGCTTCTTCCCTATGCCGAGGAGCTTAAGGCTCTCTCCGACAAAGCCTACGAAGCGGTCAGCCTCGCCGCCGGAAGCCGGGCGGGACAGCTCGAACTGGGCGCCTCGCAGACTATCGCTCAGTATCTTCTTCCGAATTTGGTTGCCGCATTCCTGCGGCAGAATCCGCGTGTGGCCATCACCGCCATCAGCGGCAACACCGACGAAATGCTCGAAGCCCTCGCCGCGCGTCGAATTCAGTTGGCGATGATCGAAGGGCCCGGCCTGCGCAAGGACATTCATCTCGAGCACTTCATGGAAGACGAGATGGTGCTGGTCGTTCCAGCCAGCCACGAATGGGCTGACCGCGAGATCGAAGCGGGTAGCCTCGCCGAGCAGCCCTTCCTGATTCGGGAATTCGGCTCAGGCTCGCGGCGAGTGGTGGAAGCGGCGCTCGCCAAAGCGGGAGTGAAGGCCAAGACCCTGAAGACGACCATGGAGCTGGATTCCACCGAAGGGCTGCTCAACGCCGTCGAAGCGGGCCTGGGAATCACCTTCGTCTCGCGCTGGGCAGCGCGCAATCAGCTGGCTCTCGGGACCGTCCGCCTCGCGCGGGTAAAAGGGCTCCGCATCACACGGCTATTCTCGATTGCGTCGCTGACGGGCCCGGAGCCCGCGGGCAACGCCGACGCCTTCCGACGCTTTCTTCGGGCTGTTTCTCCGGAGATGCTGCCGCGGGCTCGAGGCAAAACGCAGGGTGGGGCAAAAAGGAAGTAGAGGCCGCAAGAGGCTGCGGACTTCGAAGCGGTGGGTTGAGGTTTCGTCGGCCGGCATTCATCGGCCGGCCTTCGTCGGGCCGTGCGTCTGCCCATCTTTCGTCAGGCGCGCCCAATGCACGGCACTAACTCCGACCAACCGGAGAGTAACTGGTGGAGTAAGTTACGAAGAAACAAGAGCTTGTGCACTTTGACAAACGTGGCCATTGGAGTGCGAGAGCAACCCGCTAGCACTTCGCAGTCCCCCGCACCCAGGCGTCGCGGGTAATCGTTTCTCGAAAATCCAGGAGTTATTGATGGGCGTGCCTCGACGCTTCTATGCGCCACGAGACTGTGCCAACTGTGCGCTGCGCCAATATGGCGACTTTTGCCAGCTCCCCGATCCACCAATGCAGATGTTCGACGTGGTAGGACACATTACTTTGTATCCCGCCAACGCCGCTGTCGTCAGTGAGGGACAAATTCCGCGCGGCATCCACATCGTGTGCTCGGGTAGGGCAAAACTATCGGTGGAGGCACGGGAGGGGAAGACAGTGATTTTGAAGATAGCCGGGGAACGGGATCTGATCGGGCTGAGCGCGATGTTCTCGGGAAGACCATCTCCGATCACGGTAACGACGATTGGGCTGTGCCAGGTCAAGTTCGTAGAGCATGCCGATTTCATGCGATTGTTGGAGAGCGACAACCGGACCGCGGTGGCGTGCGCAACCATGCTGGCGCGAGAAGTAAGCAATGCTTTTGGCGACGTGCACGACTTGCTGATGGCGCGCAGTTCGACGGAGAAACTGGTGCGGCTGTTGCTCTCTTGGGTGGAACGGGAGCCGCGTAACCGCGATTTGCGGGTGGAATCGGAGTTTACTCACGAGGAGATCGCGCAGATGATAGGGTCGTCGCGGGAGACGGTGACCCGGCTGCTGAGCGAGATGAAGCGCAAAGAATTGATACGGATGGAGGGCTCGATGCTGGTTATTCCGAACCGGATTGCGTTGCAAGCGATTGCGTAACACCAGAGTGAGTGTCCCTCCCCTGGGCGGCCGGTTATGTCTCGCGGCCGCCCTTTCTTAATTGCGAGCTATGAGCTTCGCGCTACGAGCTAAACCTTGAGTTCGCGGAGAATTTCCTGCGGCGGCCCCAAGGCACCTACCGTGCTGGGGTCTTTCGACTTTGGCCGGGTACTTCACTTTGTGAAGGTCCCGCTTCGCTCCAGATGACAGCTTTGATTAGAAGGAAAGAACAACCTCAAGGAAAGCCCCAAGCACAATCTACAGATTGAAGAGCTCGCGGAGACGGCGGGTTTGGGCCCGGCTGACCGGGATTTCGGTTTGCTTTTTGTCATCCATGCGGAGTTGGTAGGAGCTTTTGAACCAGGGCACTACTTCGCGAATGTGATTTTTGTTCACGAGATAGGAACGGTGGGCGCGCCAGAAGAGGTGGGGGTCGAGAGTTTCGAGAAGCTCTTCGAGGGTGCGGCAGTTGGATTGGCCTTCCATGCCCATGTGGCCGCTGGTGGTAACGCTGATGACACCGTCTTCGATGGTTGCGAAACAGATGTCTTTGGGATCGGCGAGGAAGAGGCGGCCGGCGGCTTTGATGAGAATTTTGGAGGCCGCGGGCTTTTGCGATTCGAGCATACGCACGAGAGTCTCGAGCTTTTCTGCGGAGCCGGTGCCGGACTCGATCTTGGCACGGGCCTTGTCGAGGGATTGCGCGATCCGCTTCTTGTCGAAGGGCTTGAGGATGTAATCGACCGCGTTTACTTCGAAAGCCTTGACGGCATATTGGTCGAAGGCGGTGGCGAAGACGATTTTGGGTAGCGGAACTTTGCGGTCGAGGAGCTTCTTGATGACGCCGAAGCCATCGAGGCCGGGCATCTGCACGTCGAGGAAGACAAGGTCGGGATTGTGCTCGCGGATGAGGTTGACGGCTTCGAGGCCGTTCTTGCCTTGGGCGACGACGTTGACGTCAGAGTGGTCGAGCAGGTAGGCGAGTTCGTCGCGTGCCAGTTGTTCGTCGTCGACGATGATTGCGGAAAGGGACATAGAGCATGGCGCGATCTAAAGAGCGCCAAATCGTAGGAGAGCCTGTATTGAGTATAACGATGCCGAGAAAGCGCACGCAAGGCAAGATGTGGGCCGGTAGCCGACAGCTACCGGTCCGATTGATACAGTGGATACCGCGTCTGCATTTCAGGACTGAATTGGCTTGCAACTGAGCACCTTGCATACGATATTGGCGTATGCGAAACGCGCAGGCTAGCGGCGCATCCGCCAATCTGGACCTGCTGCGCTCAGTTGCGGTCTTGCTGGTTCTGCTCGATCATCTCACCCGGCACTATCATCATGACCGTTTTGGAGACCTTGGCTACTTTGGCGTCCTTCTTTTCTTCGTACACACTTCGCTGGTACTGATGTACTCGATGCAACGGAGCCGTCTTACCGGCGCCGCGCTAGTCAAAGACTTTTACATTCGGCGGCTGTTCCGAATTTATCCTCTCAGCATTCTGGCAGTACTTGCCGCGCTGGCGTTGCATTTACACGCCGATGGCCGCGGACTTGCGATTGGGTCGTGGCCCGGGACGTCCGAGGTCCTCTCCAATCTGTTCCTGGTTCAGAACCTCACATACGCAAAGTCCATCATCGGGCCGCTCTGGTCGCTTCCGCTTGAAGTTCAGATGTATGTGCTGCTTCCGCTCCTGTTTCTCTGGCGGAAAAGATCGGTGTGGCTGCTGCTTTTGTTATGGCTGGCGAGTGGGCTGCTTGGACACTTTCCGGAAACTGTTCCGGCTCTTGGCTGGTTTACGCTGTTGCTTTATATTCCGAATTTCTTGCCGGGAGCTATGGCATTTACGCTTCCCAGAAGGCAGTTTGTGCCGTCATACTGCTGGCCGCTTTTCCTGGTGCTTTTAGCGGCGATGTTTTTCGCAGTCCCATCCCGGCGAATGGGAGCGAGCGAATGTCTGCTGCTCGGCTTCGCTATACCACTTTTCAAGGAGATTACATTCCGGCCGCTGACATGGCTCGCGAACCAGATCGCGACTTATTCTTATGGCATCTATCTTGGCCACTCATTCTTCATCTGGTACGCTCTGACGCGGCACCATAGCTGGGTACTCTTCTGCGTGATGTGGATGGTAATTCCGGCGGTGCTTTTCCATGCCATTGAACGGCCCGCGATCGAAACGGGCAAGAGACTAGCCGAGCGATTGGCGCGGCGGCGAACACCCGCGCGTGAGTTTGAGCCACAGGATCTCGAGGTCGCTTCTCTTCCTACTCTTTAGTTCTTGCTTGTGCGATCAGGCAACGCTTTCGACGGCCAAGGCCATACCCATGCCTCCGCTAACGCAGAGAGTGGCCAGGCCTCGTGCCGCTTTGCGGCGGAGCATTTCATGGATTAGCGTCACTGTGATGCGCGTGCCGGTGCAGCCGATGGGATGGCCAAGAGCGATGGCGCCGCCGTTGACGTTGAGGCGGTCGCGGTCGAAATGGAGTTCGCGATCGCAGGCGAGGACTTGGGCGGCGAAGGCTTCGTTGAGCTCGACGAGATCGAAGTCGGCGAGCTTGAGAGCGTGCTTTTGTTCGAGCTTGCGGATGGCTGGAACCGGACCGATGCCCATGATGCGAGGATCGACTCCGGCGGAAGTAACGGCGAGGACACGTGCCAGTGGCTGGAGATTATTTTGCGTGGCGAATTTTTCGCTGCCGAGGACAACTGCGGCGGCGCCGTCGGTGATTCCGGAGGAATTGGCGGCGGTGATGGTTCCAGCTTTTGAGAAGACGGGCGCTAGCTTGGCCATTTTTTCTGGCGTGGCATCGGGAAAGAGATGCTCGTCGCGGGCGAAGATGGTTTGACCTTTCTTTCCTTCTATCGTGACGGGGACGATTTCCGGGTCGAAACGGCCGGCGCATTGAGCGGCGGCGGCTCGCTGCTGCGAGGTGAGTGCGAATTGATCCTGCTCTCCGCGGGAAATCTTGTATTGCCCGGCTAAAATCTCGGCGGTCTCGCCCATCACCATTTTGGCCATGGGACAGAAGAAGCCGTCGCGGTACATGCCGTCGACTAGATCCTGATTGCCTAGGCGGTACCCCCAGCGCGCGTCATCGAGATAATAGGGGACGCGCGACATGGACTCAGCGCCTCCGGCGAGAACGCATTCGAGATTGCCGGTGGCGATTTCGTTGAAGCCGAGCGCGATAGATTTGATGCCGGAGGCGCAGGCCTGGTTGACGGTGTAGGCGGGAACTTCCTGGGGGACGCCGCTGCGAATGGAAATCTGGCGAGCGGGATTGGGGCCTCCACCGGCCTGGCGGGCGTTGCCAAAGATTGTTTCTTCTACTTGCTGCGACTGGATGTGGGCGCGGGCGATAGCGGCTTTGGCGGCGACTGTGCCCATGTCGGCGGCGGTTTGCGAGGCTAGCGAGCCTCCGAATTTGCCGATGGGGGTGCGGACGGCGGAGAGGATGTAGACGGAGTTCACGGCGTTTTGATGACTTGAGTCTAGCATTCGTCGGATTCTGTAAGCCGACGACGAAGAGCGCTCACCGCAGGATACACGGATAAACACGGAGGGACCTGCTGCACGCTTGGGCGCGATACACTGATGGTTCGCGTGCGGAGTTGAATCGTCCGCGAGAAGACGGGGCAAGCCCCCTCTGTACTGCGCCGCAAATTAGACCATGAATATTCTTTACGGAATTAATACTGTTACCGAGGCCCTGAAGGCGCGCGGGCGGGCTTTCACCTGGATCGCCGTTGCCAAGGAGCGCAAGGACATTCGGCTTCAGCGGGTGATCGATGAATGCCGCAAGATGGGCATTCCGGTGCGCTTTGTGTCGCGCATGGAACTGGACGAGTTAGCCGGGAATGCGGCGCATCAGGGATTGGTGGCTGAGACATCCGCGAAGCAGTACACCGAGGTCGACGATCTGGTGGCGGCGCGGCGCGGCGAGCATTCGCTGATTGTGGTTCTCGACGGCGTTGAGGATCCGCACAACCTGGGTGCGATTTTGCGGACGGCGGACGCGGCGGGCGCGGATGGGGTGATCATTCCGGAGCGGCGGTCGGCATCCGTGACAGCGACGGTGGCGAAGGTTTCGGCGGGCGCAAGCGAGCATTTGCCGATCGCCAAGGTCACGAATATTTCGCGCACATTGGAAGAATTGAAAGAGAAAGATCTGTGGATTGTGGGGCTCGACGAGCGCGGCGAGAAGACTTACGACGGGATCGACTACAAGATGCACTGCGCGGTGGTGCTCGGCGCGGAGGGCAAGGGTGTGCACGAACTGGTGCGGCGACACTGTGACTTTTTGGTGTCGATTCCGATGCTTGGGCAGGTGCCGTCGTTGAATGTATCGGTGGCGGCTGGGATTGTTTTGTATGAGGTTGTGCGGCAGAGAGGACTCGGCAATCGAGGCTCATTATGAGATGGGGTATGACGGCGCGTACGGATCAACACCCTCAACCCTAACGCCGCAAAATGCGCGGCGTTAAGGATGGGCATCTGTTGAGATCGCCCTGGAATGCATCGAAACAATTATGAGACTCGCGGCCGGCAAGAAATTTCTCTGTGTTCTCTGTGTCCTCTGTGGTTCAAGCTATTTGTCGCTCGCGCTGGATCGCGAGGCGTTTACCGTCACGAAATATGATTTGCAGGTGACAATTGAGCCGCGGCAGCAACGGTTGGGCGCGCGCGGGAAGATTGTATTGCGTAACGACTCGACGACGCCGCAGAAAGTTGTGGCGCTGCAAATTTCTTCTTCGCTCAACTGGCGGGCGATTCGCGCGGCGGGAAACGCGCTACAGTTTCTCTCCCAGCCATTCACTTCGGACATCGATCACACCGGGGCGCTTTCAGAGGCGATTGTCACGCTGCCGGTTGAGGTAAAGCCCAAGGATTCGGTGGAACTCGAAATCGGCTATGAGGGCGTGATTCCACTGGATGCAACTCGACTGCTGCGCGTAGGAGTGCCCGACTCGATTGCTAAACATACGAGTTGGGATCACATTGGCGCGTCGTTTACGGCGGTGCGCGGGGCGGGCTATGTCACGTGGTATCCGATTACAACCGAGTCGGCAGATTTTTCCGAGGGCAACAGTTTGTTTGAAGTCACTGACCGCTTGCGGGCGCGGGAGGCGGGGAGCGAATTTCATGTGAGCCTTCAGTCGGCGAAGGAGAGCAAAGAAGCTCCGCCTACGATATTGTGCGGTGGCGAGGATATTGCTTATTCCGCCGAATCCGGAACAAAGCAGGCTGCGCTCGCGAACTGCTCTTGGAAAGCGCTCGGCGCGATCACTCCCGTTCTTGTAATCGCGAATTATCGCGCGGAGTCGAAGCCCCCTCTCAATCTTCTGAGTCTGCCGGATCATGAGGCGGGCGCAAAGACCTATGCGGAGGCGCTCGATCCGGCGGCGAAGTTTGTAACCGAGTGGTTTGGCAAGCCGACAGTTCCAATTGCGATTGCCGATTTTGCCGATCCACATGCGGCGCCGTTTGAGAGTGGGACATTGCTGATGGCTTCGATGGAAGATGCGGATGCGAAGCTTGCGGGCATCAATCTCGTCCATGAACTCGTACATTCGGCGCTGCCGTCGGGGCGTCCGTGGGTGTATGAGGGGCTGGCGCATTTTGCGGAGGCCGCTTACCGCGAGCAGGAGGGGGGGCGCTCGGCGGCGCTTGATTTGCTGGCCAGTCATCAGGCCGCACTTCTGGATAGTGAAAAAGATGTCCCGGGCGGATCGGGAAAAGATATCGGTCCGCCGCTCGCGACCACATTCGATGAAGTGTATTACCGCACCAAGGCGGCTTATGTGTGGTGGATGCTGCGTGACATGATCGGCGACGATGCACTGAAGGCAGCGATTGCCAAGTATCGGGCGGCGGACGATCACGATGCGAAATATGTGGAGGGATTGGTGGAGACGGCGGCGAAACGCGACCTGGGATGGTTTTTCGAAGATTGGGTATATCACGATCGCGGGCTGCCGGACGTGCGGGTGCAGTCGGCGCATGCGTGGGCGGACGACAAACCCGGCGGCGGAAAGCGCGTGCAGATGATTACTGTCACGCTGGAGAACAAGAGCGCGGTGGGAGCGGAGGTCCCGTTTACGATTCATTGCGGGGGCGACGAGGTTTCGCGGCGTTTGGAAGTGCGGGCGAAGAGCATGGCGACTTTGCGGGTAGAACTTCCCGGAACGCCAAGCGAGGTTGTGCTTAACGACGGAAGCGTGCCGGAAGCGGAGGTGTCGAACAACGTGTTTAAAGTCAGTCAGGGCGGATCGGACTGACGCGGAAAATCTTCAACCACAGCTTGGCGAAGTGCGCAGGGTAATACCGTGGTGCACTCGCCGGTTACTTCTGCAATTTGACTTCTGAGTTTTGACTTTTGACAATCGAGTTGGGAGCTGCCACTTCGGAGGATTCTTGTCCTACATCCAGTTTCTTGGCGCGGCCGGCACTGTGACCGGTTCGAAACACCTTATCAGCACAACTTATGATGCGAACGACAAGAAGGGATTTCGCGTCCTGATCGATTGCGGACTTTTCCAGGGACAGAAGGAATGGCGGGAGCGCAACTGGCAGGACACGCCGGTTCCGGCACGCGAGATCAATGCGGTCATTCTGACACATGCGCACCTCGACCATTGCGGATGGATTCCGCGGTTGGTGAAGGAGGGCTTTCGCGGGCCGATTTATGCAACGCAGGCGACGATTGATTTGTGCTCAGTGGTGTTGCCGGATTCGGGGCATCTACAGGAAGAAGACGCGGCGTTTTATAACAAGCGCGGCGCGTCGAAACACACTCCGGCGTTGCCGCTCTACACGCTCGAAGAGGCGTTGGATTGTATGCAGTATTTCAAGGCGGTGACGGTTGGGCAGACGGTGCAACTGAGCCCGCAGCTTTCGTTTCGGTTTGTACGTGCGGCGCACATTCTGGGGTCGTGCATGGCGGAGATTGCGCTCAGCACGAACGGGCAGACGCGACGGTTGCTCTTTACTGGCGACATTGGGCGCGTACGGAACAGCCAGATTGCACCGGGCAAGGTCGTGCACTCGGGGCCGCAGGAGGGCGAGACGGCCGACATGCTGGTGATGGAATCGACGTATGGGAACCGCGTACATCCGGACACCGATCCGCGGCCGCAGCTTGCCGGGCTGATTGGCGATACCGTGCAGCGCGGCGGCAGCGTTATTGTTCCGGCGTTCGCGGTGGAGCGCACGCAGAAATTTGTTTTTATGCTGAAGGAGATGATGGAATCAGGCGACGCTCCGCACGTCCCCGTCTATTGCGACAGCCCGATGGCCATCAAGGCGGTCGAAATTTTCATGAAGCACTCGGAGGAGTACACCGAGCAGGCAGCGGAACTGATCAAGAAATACGGGTCGCCGTTGACATGGCCGGGCTTCACATTTGCGCAAACTTCCGAAGAGTCGAAGAAGATCAACGACAGCAAATTTCCGTCGATCATTATTTCTTCCAGCGGGATGGTGACGGGCGGGAGAATTCTGCACCATCTGGCGCAGCGGCTGCCTGATCCGCGGAACCTCGTCATCTTCATTGGATTTCAGGCGCCGGGCACGCGGGGCGGGCTGATTAAGGGCGGAGCGAAGGAGATCAAGATTTTTGGTGAGTTCATTCCGATTCGCGCGCAGATCGCGGCGCTGGAGCAGTTCAGCGATCATGCCGATCCGCCGGAGTTGCTGGAATGGCTGCATACCTTCAAGAACCAGCCGGGCCTGACTTATTTAGTGCATGGCGAGCCGGCGGCTTCTTCGCAACTTCGCGATCTGATGAAAAAAGAGTTGGCTTGGAATGTACAGATCGCGGAGTATATGGAGCGGGTCGAGGTGAAATAATTTGTAATTTGTAATTTTGGGATTGAGTAATTGAGGAATTTTTTGATTGCGTATTTCGGGCCTCACGACACCGAAAACCTGACTAGCGATTCCAGCTTTGCAACGGCGGCGCCCGAGTCGATGGCATCTGCCGCTTGCGGAATTGCATCACTCAGATGATCGGCTTTGCCAGCCGCTACCAGGGCGGCGGCGGCGTTCAGCAGGACCACGTCTCGCCGGGGAGACTTCTTCCCTTCTAATATCTCCCGAATCAATTCGGCATTGAAGATGGCGTCGCCGCCGGAAATTTCTTCCAGCGGCGCTCGCTTCAGGCCAAATTCTTCCGGCTCTACTTCGTAGGTGTGGACCTGGCCTTCGCGCACTTCGCCAATTCTGGTTGGCCCACTGATAGTGATTTCGTCGAGGCCGTCGTGGCCGTGGACTACCAACGCGCGATGAAGGCCCAACATGCTGAGCGCTTCGGCTAGCTTTTCGACGAGGTCGGCGGCGTAGACTCCGACGACCTGGCAGCTGGCATGCGCGGGATTTGTGAGCGGGCCGAGCAGATTGAAAACCGTGCGCAGACGCAGGTCGCGGCGGACGATTTGCACGTACTTCATCGCCGAGTGCATGGCGGGCGCGAAGAGAAAGGCTATGCCGACCTCTTCGAGGCAGGCGACTACGCGCGCGGGGGGGAGATCGATCTTTACGCCAAGGGCTTCCATCACGTCAGCCGAACCGCATTTTGATGTCACGCTGCGATTGCCGTGCTTGGCTACGCGCACGCCGGCTCCGGCGACGACGAACGCGGTCGCGGTTGAGATATTGAAGGTGCCGCTAGTGTCGCCGCCGGTGCCGCAGGTATCGACGAGGGCGTCGCGGCCGGTGCCGCTGGCGTCGAGCACTTCTTCAGCCTGAGGCTGATGGGCGTGAAGTTCGAAAGGAGTAGCGGCGGCGCGAATGGCCTCTGCGAAGCCGACGATTTCTTCAACCGTCTCGCTTTTCATGTGTAGCGCGACCAGCAGCCCGGCGATCTGGGCGTCGGTGCACTGGCCGGTTAGGACCTCGGTCATGACCGCGCGCGCTTCGTCGCGGGAGAGCGACTGACGGTGATTGGCTATGCGATGGAGGGCGTCGAGGATCATGGCAAATGTCCGGCTCCGCCTTCGGCGAATGCTCACTTAGCGCTCTCGCTGGGACCGGGAACTCCAAGCTACCGCACCGCGGAGTTCCTTTCAATTGCGGCTTTTTGAATGGCGTGGGCGCAGGGTTGGAAGCGCTCGCCGCAGCTTTCAGAAAGAGAAGTGACTTCCGCGGCTCGTTGCAGCAGATCGAGGTCGAGCGGAACAGGCGGCGAAGGTGTCAAAACAGCTAACTCTCCAAGCATTGAATATTGCACAAAGAGTCAAAATGATTGAATATTTTAGGGGGAAATCGGGGAGGGCGGATACGCCTGACAATGCGTCTCCGAGCCCAAAAACAGGCTCATGACGGCCCTCATTTCATCCCTGAGCAGCCTCGTTCACTCTGACTTCTCCGTATCTCTGTGACTCTTGGGTGAAGCCGATTTTTGCGGATGTTTCTCCGGCATCTTTCCCGGCAGCCCCACCGGATTTTCGTGCGTTCGCTCACGGAAGCCGCCTTTCATTCCGGTCGCGAGGCCGATCGTTGATTCGCCAAATTTATCGCGGATGTGGTCGGCGGCAGCCAGCAGCTTTTGGCGCCGGTCATCCACCGACACCGTCGGCCCTTCGCGCGCAGGTTCGAGCAGATCAAGTTGCTCGCCCGCCGCGTCGGATTCAGCCTCGTCTTCAAAGTTTGAAGCCTGCACTCCCAGCAATCGCACCGGCTCCCCTTTCTTCCAGTTGCGCAGAAACAACGCACGAATCTGCGCGAAAATTTCGTGATCGATTTGCGTCGGCCGCTCCAGGGACTGCGCGCGGGTAATTGTGGTGAAGTCCTTGTAGCGCAGCTTGAGCTGGAGGGTGCGCGCCAAGAATCCGCTCTCGCGCAATCGCCGGCCGACCATCTCGCTTAACCGCATCAGCGTCGAATGCAAGCGATCGGCGTCGCCGGTATCTTCGTTGAAAGTGTGCTCGTGGCTGATGGACTTTGCGTCGGTGTGCTCGCCAACCGCGGCGTCAAACCATCCGCCCGCATCCTCGCCGCGCGCCTTGCCCGCCAGCGCCAGTCCCCACTTGCCGAAGCGCTCTTCAAGTTCGCTCTCGTCAAGCCTGGCAAGATCGCCGATCTGGCGAATGCCAAGGTCGTGCAGATTTTTCTCCATCACCTTGCCGACACCCGGAATATCGCCGACGTCGAGCGGCGCGAGAAATTTTGCTTCGTGCCCAGGCAGCGCCCAAAGCACGCCATTGGGCTTGGCCTTGGCCGAAGAGATTTTGGCAATAAGCCGCGAGGCGCCGATACCGATCGAGCAATTGAGCTGCGTCTTCGCCTTCATCTCGTCATGCAGACGATGCGCGCACCGCAACGGCGGTCCGTGCAGGCGCTCGGTTCCGGTCATGTCGAGGTAAGCCTCGTCAACTGATGCCATCTCGACCAGCGGAGAAAAATGGCCAAGCACCTCATGCACCCGTCCGGAGTATTCGCGATAGCGCTGGGGATGTCCATCGACGAAGATCGCCTGCGGGCAAAGCTTAGCCGCGGTACGCAATGGCATGGCGGAATGCACGCCGAACTTTCGCGCCGCATAAGAGGCCGCCGAAACTACGCCGCGTTCATCGCGCTGTCCGCCAACGACGACAGGCTTATCCTTCAGCGACGGATCGTAAAGCTCCTCGACGGAAACAAAGAACGCATCCATGTCAACGTGAAAGATGGTGCGCCGGATCGTGGCATCGGATGATGGAGACATCGGACGATCTCGCCTGGTATTCGCTTTAGTTTCGCCGCGATTATTGTAAATGAGATGGGTGTGGCTAGTGCGATTGGATGACCGCCGCAGCGTCGTCCTTCGTCCTTCGTCCTTTGTCCTTGGTCCTTCGTCCTTCGTCCTTCGCAATGCACTTGCCGTGGAGTTGGATTTACCCTCAGCGAAGGACCAAGGACGGCGGACGAAGGACGCTCTTACGGCCTTGAACTTTGCAGAGCGGCCGCTTTCCCGTTCGCCACAGGTTTCTCCGCAGCCGCTGCCGTGCGCAATTGGCGCACTCTGTCATACACTTTACCGTACTCGCGCGCCGAAGCTCCCCAGGAAAAGTCACGCGTCATGCCGTTCCGCATCAGCGCCTGCCACGAGCTTTGGTCGCGGAAAGCCGCGAGCGCATGCTTAATCGTCAGCAGCAGAGACTCGCCGGAATAGTCGGAAAACTTGAATCCCGTTCCCTTCCCCGTGCGTGCATCCCACGGTTCAATCGTGTCGTCGAGTCCGCCCGTAGCGCGGACGATCGGCACTGTCCCGTACTTGAGGCTGTAAATCTGGTTCAGGCCGCAGGGCTCGTAGCGCGAGGGCATCAGGAACATATCCGCGCCCGCCTCAATTTTGTGCGCGATCGCGTTGTCATACGCGACCTTTACCGCGATTTTGTTGGGGAACTGCTTGTTCAGCCGCTGGAACATCTCTTCGTAGGGTTTGTCGCCGGTGCCGAGCGCGACCACGATCATGTCTTCAAGCGCGAGCCGGTCCATAATCTGCGCGATCAGGTCGAAGCCTTTCTGCGCTGCGAAGCGCGAGACGATGCCAATGACGGGCACTTTGGGGTCGGCGACCGTGATGCCATACGCGTTCAGCAAATCTTTCTTGCACTTCTGCTTGCCGCTCAAATCCTGCGGAGAATACTTTGCTGCAATGAACTTGTCCGTCTGCGGGCTCCACTCGTCGTAGTCGACGCCATTCAGGATCCCGCTGACTGTAGCGGCGCGGTTGCGCAGCACGCCTTCCAGGCCAAAGCCGTACTCGGTCGTCTGAATTTCCTGACTGTATTTCTTGCTGACCGTGGTGACAAAGTCGGAATAAACGAGCGCGCCCTTCAGGAAATTGACCTGCCCGAAAAATTCCGCCTTCGTGATCGTGAACAGGTCCCATGGCAACATCAGCAGAGGCAGTGTCTCCGGCGGAAACAGGCCCTGATAGCCCATGTTGTGGATGGTAAAAACCGTCCCGACCTCGCGCAATGCCGGATCTTCCGCGTACAGCGTGCGCAGCAGGATGGGCACCAGCGCCGACTGCCAGTCGTGACAATGAAACACCTGAGGCACGCCCAGAACCTTCGACGCCTCGAGCACGGCGCGCGAGAAGAGAGCGAAGCGCTCGGCGTTGTCGGGATAGTCGCCGGCGGCGGTGCCATAAAGCGCGTCACGATCAAAGTAGGGAGGATATTCCACGAAATAAAATTTGACGCCCGCGGATGCGCCCGCGGTCACGACGGATGCAAAGCGATACTTGTCGTCGAAGGGAACGGTAATGCTCGCGACCACCGTTTCCGGATCCGCCAGCTTGGTCTGCCGATAGCGCGGCAAGTAGACACTGACCTCGTGGCCGAGATTGGCCAGCGCGCGCGGCAACGCGCCCACTACGTCAGCAAGCCCGCCAGTTTTCGAAAAAGGAACACACTCCGAGGCGACAAACGCGATATGCATAGGAATGAAAAACTCCACACTCAGAACTTTTCGGCCCGCTCAGGCTATCATTGTCGGGCAATTCTGATTTGCAATTGGTAATTTCTAATTGGTAATTGAGGGACGCCTGCCGGGCTCTTCCATTACAAATAGAAATTAGAAATTACAAATCACCAATTCCGACTCAATTTCAGTCTAGAACCGGAGTGAGCGAGGGTCAACGTGCCGAAGGTCGTCGCCGAAAAGAAGACGCGCAAGCCAAAACTTGGTCAGCATTTCCTCGCAGATGACGGAGCCGCATCGCGGATCGTCGCGGCACTCGGCGAACTCGACCGCGCCACAGTGCTGGAGATCGGCCCCGGCCGCGGCGCCATCACTTCTTTGCTGGCGCGGCGCGCGCAGCGTCTCATCGCCATCGAACTGGATCGCGTCCTCTCCGCCCAACTGCGTCTGAAGTTCGGGCTTCATCCCAACGTCGAGATCATCGAAGGCGACATCCTGAAGATCGAACTCGATACGGTCTTCGGTCCAAAGCCGGGAATGCTGCGCCCCGGCATCGAGTATCGGCCCGAACCGGCGCGCGTGGTCGGCAATCTGCCGTACTACATCACGTCCGACATACTGCTGCGGCTCTTCGAATACCACCGCTATTTTTCAACCATCGTCATCATGGTGCAGGAAGAGGTCGCGGACCGACTGGCCGCCTCGCCGGGAAGGCGCGACTATGGCCTGCTTTCGGCGACCGCGCAACTTTACGGGCGGGTGGAAAAACTGTTCACGCTGCCGCCCGGAGCCTTTGCGCCCCCGCCAAAAGTGCATTCGAGCGTCGTGCGCATAACGATCGACCCCAAGCTTGAAAGCTTGCAGGTCGATGACGCGGAATTCATCGCCTATCTGAAGCTGACGTTCGGACAAAAGCGCAAGACTCTCTGGAACAATCTAAAAACCCATTACAACGAACCGGCGCTGCGTGCCGCTTTCGCCAAAACAGGCATCAAACCGGCAGTTCGGGCGGAGGCATTACCTCTGGAAAAAAGTGCGGCGCTGTTTCGGGCGCTGCAAGACGGAAAAGCGGGATAATACTTTTGTGGCCTGCCGCGTGTTTGAAGATGCGGTAACGGCAACCGCGCCACAGCAACGTCCCCGCAAGGGGCTGCTCATGAACTCCGCCGCGCACACATCGGCTGCTCGAACTCCCGCCGTCGCCGGCAGGTTTTATCCCGAGCACGCCGACCGCCTGCTGAGCGAGATTCACCAATACATGTCGGCCGCCTCGTCCCGCGTTTCCGCGATCGGCTGCGTCGCGCCGCACGCGGGCTACATGTATTCGGGGCACGTCGCCGGCGCGGTCTATTCGCAGCTCGAGGTTCCCGAGCACTGCATCATCCTCTGCCCCAACCACACGGGACGCGGAGTGCCGCTCTCCATCATGGCCGCGACCGCGTGGCAGACTCCGCTCGGCGAGGTCGCGCCTAGCAGCGAACTCGCATTGCGCCTCATGGCGCAATTCCCCGGCCTCGAGGAAGACAGCGCGGCGCACCGCTCCGAACACGCGATTGAGGTGCAGCTGCCGTTCCTGCAAGCACGGCAAGAGAATCTGCATATCGTTCCGATCGCGGTGGGCACAAGCGATTTTCGTGCGTTGCACGGGCTGGGCGAGGCGATGGCTGCGGCGATCGGCGACCGCGACGACGTTCTCATCGTCGCCTCCAGCGACATGAACCATTACGAGTCCGACGCCATCACTCGCGTCAAAGATCACAAAGCCATCGACCGCATCCTCGCGCTCGACGCACGCGGCCTGTGGGAGGCCGTCATGCGCGAAGCCATCAGTATGTGCGGCTTCGGGCCGGCGGCGGCCATGCTGACGGCGGCGAAGATTCTAGGCGCCTCCAAGGCGACGCTGGTGCGCTACGCCACGTCGGGCGACATTTCCGGCGACCGCGACGCCGTGGTGGGATACGCGGGAATTATGGTGGAGTAAGAATCAACGCGCGCTTCCGAGTAACTGCTGTGCGCGCGCGCGTGCCACGTTGACCACGGAATGGTCGGCCACAATCTTCTCCAGGATCGGCTGAATCGCCGCAACTTCCACCAGTGTCTTATCCTGCGCCGCCTGCTGCATAAGCTTGAGTTCCTCGTCGAGCGCGAGCTTCTGATAGCGATGGTCGTAAACCAGCCGCCGGCCAAACTCCAGCGTCGTCGAAAGATTCTGGAACATCTCGGTCAGTTCGCGCGCGGCAGCATCGCCGGCGTAATTGAAGCTGGCCTCGGCGGAAACGCGGTCGTCCTTATAGGCGAGCGTTTTCTTGCCGGTAAAAGCCAGATTTTTCCGATGCGAATCGAGATCGCGTTGGAAGTGACCCGCGTCAGCCGCCAGGCGAAAGATTTTGTCCCGCGCCCCGCCTGACAGCGCAAAATCAAATTCGAAGGTATCGATGTCGTCGGAGGCGCGGGAGATGCGGCCGGTGGACCGATAATGTGCGGCTCCTCCGGCAGGTACGCGGATCGAATAGTGCTCGGGTTGCGACTGCGGGAAGTCGAGAGTAAAGGTGACGACCGGCAAAGCGGAATCGCCAGCCTGCGCCTCAACGCCAGCGTCAGCGCCCAGCACGGCCGGCTGCGTTTGCGCGCAAACGAGTGAGCCTACCAGGAGGAAAAGAACAGCGCGAACAGAACCAAACATAAGCCGCCGTAATCATTCAAGAGAAGCCCGAGTAGTGTCAAGTTCGGAGAAGAGTCCGGCGGAAAAGAAAAAGTTCGTGCCAAAAGTAAAGCCGCCTTTTTCGAGGCGGCTACATTGTCGAGACGGGTTTCAGAGCAAAATTCCAAACGCCGTTTACTTGCACGTAGCAGTAAATCCCTCCGTATTGGTCTGCGTAAAGAAGATCTGGCCCGAAACTACGCCGTTGTTGTTGATCCCACCGACCGTCTCGAACTTGGCGCCGTCATAGACGATGCTCTCGAAAGTTCCGTTGATGTAAAGGAACGCGAAGGCGTTGTCAGCCGAGATGCGGTTGCCGACGATCGTTCCTGCGTTGTTGATGCCGGTCAGCGCCGTGCCGTACTTCGACTTCGGATAGTTAATCGTCGTGAAGTTTCCGTTCTGCCAGAGGAAGCCCGAGCTTACCGCGCCGGTCACGGACGATCCCACAATCGCGTTATTGTCGTTCACTGCCATTGGATAGGTCACAGCGCCTTTCGGATAGGCGACATTCGTGTAATTGCCGTTGACCAGCAAAAATCCATTAACCGAGCCAGCGCCGCCGTAGCTTCCGGTCAGCGAGCCCACGTGATTCACACCGAAAATCCAGGTGTTAGCGGCGCCGGGATAATCGACCTCGACAAAGTTTTCGTTAACCAGCGTGAAGCCGTGCAGCTTCGACTTCGTATCCATGTAGGAGCCCGAACTGGTCCCGGTGGCATTCTGCTGGTAAAGCCAAGTCATGTTCGACTTGGGCGCGGTGTAGATAGTAAAGTTGCCATTCTGGTCCCGCATGAAGCCAACGAGGGCCTGAGTCTGGTTGTTGACCAACTGGCCAACCACAGTGCCGTCATCGGCGATGCCCTCAACGTCGTTGAAGGTGTAGCCCGAAGGCGCGTCGAAAGTGTCGAAGGTGCAGGATGCCTTGGTCCCTGCGTGAACCGCGGGCGCGAGCGCGAGCGGCAGGCAGACGAGAGCGACCAGCATGAATGGGCGGAGGGCCATGAAAGCTCCTAACCGATAAAGATTGTTAGAGGGCCCGCGAATTTTGCAGGCTCAAACAGCATAGCCCGAGAGTAAGCGAAAAGACGTGAGCGATGAACTAACGAGTGTCCGATAAGGAACGGGGAGTCTGGACCAACGGTATTGTGCGAACGGGACAGGGCCAAAGGTAACGGGGAGGCGGTCGTCGGTCCTTCGTCGTTAGTCGCTAGTCGTTAACCTGAGGCTGCCTCATCCTAACGCCGCGCTCTTTGCGCCGTTAGCATTGGGATTTCTCCAGATTGTATTTCCAGCGTCCGAGCCGTGTGCAGATGGCAGATGGCAATGGCCAGGGCGTCTGCCGCATCGGCTGGTTCGGGAACTTCGTCAAGATCGAGCAGGCGCGTCACCATCTGCTGCACCTGGTGTTTTTCCGCCTTGCCGTAGCCCACCACCGCTGACTTGATCGAGAGCGGAGAATATTCGGCCACATCAAGCCCGGCCATCGCCGCCATGAGCATGGCCACGCCCCGCACCTGCCCCAGTTTGAGCGCGGACTTGACGTTGACGGCATAGAACACATCTTCAATGGCGACCCGGTCGGGATGGTGGAGCGCGATCAATTCTTCAAGCCCACGCGCGATCAATGAGAGGCGCACCGGCATGGGCTGGCGTGGTGAGACCTTAATTGCGCCACAGGTGACGCAGACGAGCCGCTCGCGCCCGGAAGATCCGCAACGCACGGTGGGTTCGTCGCCGAGCAGGTCGACGATGCCGTACCCCGTGTACTCCGTGCCGCAATCGATGCCCAAAACCCGCATGGCTGGATTGAGTGTAAACCGCGCGGAGGGTTTTGCGATTGGGTTACTGTATTCGCATCCCGTCCCGCCCGCAAAACCTGCGTGGTAACCTAAAATACGAACTCATTTTCCCCAGGAGCAGGCAATGAAGATCGGTATGCTAACCGGTGGAGGAGATTGTCCCGGCCTGAATGCAGTCATCCGCGCCGTGGTTCGCAAAGGCACGTTTCATTACGGCGACGAATTCGTAGGTTTCATGGAAGGCTGGCGCGGCCTCATCGAAGATAAAACCACGGCCCTCGACCTGTCGACGGTCGGCGGTATTCTCCCCCGCGGCGGAACCATCCTGCGCACCTCGCGCACCAATCCGGGCAAGCATCCCGATGGCCTCGATCACTGCCAGCAGAACCTCAAAAAACATTCCTGCGACGCACTCATCGCCATCGGCGGAGACGACACGCTCTCGGTCGCGCAGAAGCTCTTCGCCAATGGGGTGAAGGTCATTGGAGTTCCGAAGACGATCGACAACGATCTCTCCGGCACCGATTTCACTTTCGGCTTCGACACTGCGGTAAACATCGCCGTCGGCGCGATCGACCGCGTCCATACCACTGCCGAGGCCCACAACCGCGTCATCGTCGTCGAAGTCATGGGACGCGACTCGGGCTGGATCGCCGCCTACAGCGGCATTGGCGGAGGCGCCGACGTCATTCTCGTCCCCGAAGTTCCCTTCGATATCGAAGAAGTCGCCGAACTCATTCGCCAGCGCCACGCGCGCGGACGTTACTTCAGCATCGTGGTTGCAGCGGAAGGCGCGAAGTTTGCCAGCGGCGGCACGCCCCAGGATGGCACGCCCGTGATGCAAGACGTGAGCCGCGACGAGTTCGGCCATCTTCGCCTCGGCGGCATCGGCGAAGTCCTCGCACGCGAAATCGAAAAGCGCACCGGCTTCGAGACGCGCTCCGTCGTTCTCGGACACATCCAGCGCGGCGGCTCGCCCAGCGCTTTTGATCGCGTCCTCGCCACCCGCTATGGCCTCGGCGCCATCGACATGGTGCACCGCGGCGAATTCGGCCACATGGCCGCGCTCCGCGGCAACAGGATCGTTTCCATTCCCCTGGCCGAAGCCATCGCCTCAAATCGCAAACTCGATCAGGAGATCCTCGATGCGACGTTCGGCATTCTCGACAAGCTGGAAGAAAAAACAGAAAAGTCAGCGTAACTGCGGCCTCACTCTTTCGCCAGCCAAGCCAGCGCCGCGCCGCGCTCCTTGAACACCGGAAACTCGCGCCGCGCATACTTGCTCATCTCCTCGAGGTGCGACTCCGGCAAACTCTCGACTCCGATCCAAGCCGTCTTCTTAATGTATGGCTTGTTGAAGATCGCTGTCTCCTTCATGGTGCGCAGGCCCTCGCCATCGAACGACGCGCCGGAAAAATCCACCAACAGGCGCACCGACTCGCGCGGTTCGGCCGTCACAACGTCCGGCAGCGCGCGCATCAGCTTCTCTGTTTCAACCGCCAGACACCCGGAACAATCGACCTCCAGAATCCTCCATCCCGCATGACTAATAAATCGAATGCGTTCCATTCCAGAGAAGCTCTCCTTTCCCGGAATCGATTTCACAAAAAGTGGTGCACGAAATTCGCGGCGCTAAAGCGCAACCGCACCGGAGCAGCCCCACAAAATTGCCGCCGAATCCCCGACACCCTCACCAAGCATAAGCGCGCTGTCAATCCCCGAGGCGTTTCGATCCGCGCTCACGAACATCGCCGACACCTCGCCTGCGCCTTCGTCCGCTCCCAATGCCACACACCCTCATATTCCCTCCGTGTCCGCTGGCCATATCCGCTATACTAGTCGGACTATCCACCGGCTCACTCGTCGCCGCGTGGGGCGCAACCACAGCCATGAAGCCGTCTTTCACCCTCGGCATTGAAGAGGAATATCAGACCGTCGATCCGGAAACCCGCGATCTGCGCTCGCACATTCACGCCGAAATCATCGAAAAGGGCAAGCTGGTGATGCAGGAGCGCGTGAAGGCCGAGATGCACCAATCGGTCGTCGAGGTCGGCACTTCGGTCTGCGCCAACATCAAAGACGCCAAGTCCGAGCTGAGAAAACTGCGCCGCCACATGATTCGCCTCTCGCGCGAAAACGGCCTGCGCCTCGCCTCCGCCGCCACGCATCCCTTCGCCGACTGGCGCGTGCAGGAGGTTTATCCCGACGATCGCTACAAGAATATCGTTGAAGATATGCAGCTCGTCGCTCGTGCCAACCTGATCTTCGGCCTCCATGTGCACGTCGGCATCGAAGACCGCGAGACCGCGATTCACATGATGAATCACGCGCGCTATTTCGTGCCGCACCTGCTCGCGCTCTCCACCAATTCGCCCTTCTGGCTGGGCATGAACACCGGGCTCAAATCCTATCGCTGCAAGGTATTCGACAAATTTCCGCGCACCAACATGCCCGACTTTTTTCCCAGCTGGGGCGAGTACGACAATTACGTCAAACTGCTGATCAAAACGAATTCGATCGACAACGCGAAAAAAATCTGGTGGGACATTCGCCCGCATCCCTTCTTCAGTACGATCGAATTTCGCGTGTGCGACATCCCGATGCGTGTCGACGAGACCATCGCGCTCGCCGCGCTGATCCAGGCCACGGTGGCCAAGCTTTACAAGCTGCACGAGTCGAATCAGGGATTCCGCCTTTACCGTCGTTCGCTGCTAATGGAGAACAAGTGGCGCGCCGCGCGCTATGGGCTCGAAGGCAAGCTCATCGATTTCGGCAAGCAGATGGAGGTGCCGGAGCGTGAACTGCTCGAAGAATACCTCGCCTTCGTCGATGACGTGGTCGACGAATTGGGCTCACGCGAAGAAGTCGAATATATTCGTAAGATCATGAACGAAGGCACTGGCGCCGACCGCCAGTTGCAAGTCTACAAAGAAACCGGCGACATGAAAGCGGTGATGGATTACATCATCGAAGAAACACAAGTCGGAGTCGGCGAAGAAGAAGACGAAGATGTGCCCGAAGCCAAGGCAGTATGAGAAAAGCACAACTGTGGGTAGTGCGGAATTTAGATCTCTGCTCTCAACTCCATGCTTGAACGGTTAAGATCGTAACGGTTTCCTTGGAGCTTGGAGCTGAGAGCTTGGAGCTGTCGAAACCCGCGGCGAGGGCATATTTTTCTTGCCGGGGACTTAGCCGCGGCAATCTCTCATAACATCTAAACTAGCGAGACGAACGCATTTGGCAAACACGAACGGAAATTCCAACGGACATCGCCACCTGAACCGTATCCCCTTCGACCCGCAGCTCACCCCGGGCGCGCGCAACGCCGTCCAGGTCTGTCTTCGCATCCAGCCGACCGAGCGCGTCACCGTCATCACCGACGAGGCCAGCCTCGAAATCGCTGCCTCCATCGCGCGCGAACTCGAAGCCATCGGCGCTGAATACCATCCCTTTGTCCTCGAAGACCTGGCCGAGCGCCCGCTCCAGGACCTGCCGCCCGTCATCGGCGACGACCTTGAAAAGAGTCAGGTCAGCATCTTCGCCGTGCACGCGCAGCGCAATGAGCTCAAATCGCGCATGACCATGACCGCCATCGTCAACCGGCAAAAAATCCGGCACGCGCACATGGTCAATATCAACAAGCGGATCATGCTCGAAGGCATGCGCGCCGATTTTCAAAAAGTCGACCGGCTCAGCACAAAAGTAGTCGAGCGCGTCCGCACCGCCAAAAAAATTCGCGCCACCACCGCCTCCGGCACCGACCTCACCGCCGACATGAATCCGAATTACAAGTGGATCAAAACCAGCGGCATCATCAGCCGCGAAAAGTGGGGCAACCTTCCGGGCGGCGAGATTTTCACCACGCCGGGCGAGGTCAATGGCACATTAGTCATCGACGGCGTAGTCGGCGACTATCTCTGCGCCAAATTCGGCGACTTGAAGTCGACGCCGCTTACTATCCAGATCAAAAAGAATCGCCTGGTAGCCGCGCACTCCTCCAACAAAGAATTGAAAGATGACTTCTGGGCCTACACCCACACCGACGAAAATAGCGACCGCGTCGGCGAGTTCGCCATCGGCACCAACATCGAACTGAAAGACGTCATCGGCGAGATTCTCCAGGACGAAAAGTTCCCCGGCATCCACATCGCCTTCGGCAACCCCTATGGCGAGCACACCGGCGCCGACTGGTATTCATCGACGCACATCGACGTCGTAGGCCGTAAGTTCGACATCTGGGCTGATGACGAGCAAATCATGTCCAATGGTAAGTTTTTGATTGAAGCGTAGATTTTTTGGACAGGTTGCAACTCCAGCCGGCTTCCGAGAAAATCCGGAGTTTCTCAACGATAGGGAGCGCGCGCCGCGCAGTCCCGGCCTGCTTTTCTGGACACCAGGCGGGACGGGTGGCCCGGGCTTTTGACTTTCGTTGCCGACCACCACCACAGTGGGTGCCCCGTTGCTTCGCGCACTTTGCGAAGCGGCGGGTACCACAAACGCTTGCACCTGCGAAGCTACGCCACCCGATCCCGGAACGAAATCTTCCCCCATCCTTCATTCACCCTCACCGCTCCGGCCTCTCCGAATAGATAGAACCGGGGTCGGGCACCCGGCTCGTCCGGTCTTGGAAGGCGGAAGCGCGCCTGATCGCGGTGGCTTAGTATTCTAAGAAACTGGTGAACGTCCCGTCTGTCCCCATGTTTCCCCCACGTTTCCACGCAAGAGCGGGGCACCCAGAGTTCCGGAACGGGAAAAGAGGGCGAGACAAAAGGATAACTGCTCCAGCGCCATTGCTCGGGCAACTTCACCGTTTCCGTCCCCACGTTTCCCCCACGTTTCCCTGCACCATAGGGAGATAGAAGTCTATACGTCTACAGACTATAAGTGGAGGGAACAGGGTATTGATTAACTGTGGGCAAAGGTGTCTAGCCTTCCATCATCGGTTGCTCGGGGTCGTCCCGGAGGCTCAGATGCTCCAGTCGCCATTCCTTCAGGACAAGCGATTGTCCGTACGACAGCGCCTCGTCGGATATGACAGTACAGTCCTGCAATTCGATTTCTGTCCAGCGATTCTTCTTCTTAAAGAAAAGGTCCTCAAATCCTGATTCAATCTCCTCCTTCGCTTTGAGGGCAACGGCCTCTGACTCATCGCCGTTAGGCTGACTCGTATGCAGCAAAACGATGGAGAGCGTATAGGTGTCATCCGGACCGTTTCTTTGGACTTCCTCGCCTTGGTCAACGTCGAAGAAGATTGCGCGAATGTGCTCGCCAGCAGGCTTCAAAATCTTGCTCAGACGGCCACTGGCTCCCGATTCATTCAGCCGTTTCTCGAATTCATCCGGAAAAGCCGAACGCCGATACCTCGCCGCAAGCCACCGTTGAAGAATTGATCGGTTGCCTGGATCAAGTTCAAATTCTGGATTTGGGATCTCGTCAGCAAGGGCAGTTTTTAAGACGCGAATTTTGTTCCTTGCCGCGAGCTCAACAAACACAGGCCCTTCCGAAGTCCTGAATTCGAGATGGAGTGCTCGCGGAGTTTTGGCGTGTGTGTAGTTTCCATCTGGCTTTTCGACTTGTCGTCCTACAATGAGCTCGACCTCTGGCTCCTTGTTGGGCAGAGCGGCGAGATCGCAATCATGGGATATGATCACGACAACGCCGCCCTCATCGAGGCCAAGTTTCTTGCCCGCTTCTTGACTGACGATATGCCCTTGCCGCCAAGGTGTCTCTCTGCTCCATTCAGCCATCGCGCATTATCCAAGATCCTCGTCGAGCATTGGTACGCCGACATCCGACAACTCGCGAGGAGCGGTGCGCTTCCCAAGGCGGAGTTGCAGAGCCTCACGCTGCCTCATCTCTTTCTCAGCCAGCCGTACAAGCGACCTTGCAGCCTCCTCTGCGCCCCCCCCATCGCGCACTGTTTCCATCAATGTCTTGCCATTGCCGAGCTTTCGTCGGACCAGATAAGAGGATCGGATTCCGTGAGCAAACAAAAGGTCCGCGGCCTTCCCGAGGTCCTCTAGCTTTTCGATGCTTTCTTCTGAAGGCGTCTCCCCTGAGATCCAGTTGTAAATAGTTTGACGTGAGACATTGAACGTCCCAGCAATGTCTGCGATCGATGGCCTGAAGACTGACCGGATCCGAGCGATGTCCTCCTGTGGGGTTCGCAACTGGCCTAATGAAGGGCCCGCGGTCGGCTGAACTTGAGCAAAACCATATCCGCGTTCCTGGCGTTCTGCGAAATAAGAAGGACTTGTGATACCCCCCGTTCCAGCTAGAAATGCAAAGGTTAGTACCGCTGCCACTCCCGCCGATCCTGGACCGTTCAGAGCGGGGCGGCTACTTCCCGTACCATCGATATCTTGTGTACGGACGGTGCATTCCAACGCCGTTCCCTCCATATTCTCCTCCTTTCCTTTCAGTTCCAGACTGCAAGCGCATGGGGACTCACCAAAGCGCGAAATGCCTCATTGATCCGTTCATGAAGAGCACCCAACCGCTTCTCTATTTCGGTAGCACCGTATGGTATCCGTTCGGCAACAAACGCGTCCGTGTCGAGTATTGCGTGAATCCCAGTGAAATTCGCGAACTTCTGGGCGATGTTCAGCTGATTGAGTAATAGGTCCGGCGGGAAGCCGATCCGGCCTTCCTGAATCACAACACGAGAGACCATCGACGCTCCGGGGTTCTCTGCTAACGTTTCGGAGAACGTGTGTTTGGTTTGTCCTTTCAACCGACCGTATAAACCCATCGCCTCTGGGATTAAATACTGGCTCAGGTTTTCTCCTTGTCTCGGCATTACGGCATCGAGGTAGCGCAAGCCAACTCTTTCGACAAACGTTAGTCCCCCTACCCGGTCGTTCACCACATGAAGGCCTTTCATCAACTCGGCAGTAAAAGTCTCGAACACCTCGTACTTTGTCGATTGAAACGAGATTGCATTCTGCTCTAGTACGAAGTTCTGAGTGTTTGCGATATCCGAAAATATGAATCGTTCCAAAGGCGTAGGAGTTGGCGCCTGACTCGCCGAGTCCTTATTCACGGTTACGGCCAGGGTCATCGTTAGGGCCTTCTTGAAGTCAGCAAAGCCGTGCTTGCGGAAGCTCTCTTGTATGCCGGGAACGAAGCTCTGAAGGCTCAGAATCGGGTTGAACCGAATCTGGGCAATTGTGAAATATACCGGTGCGTTCTTCATACGAGAGGACATATCGGCTCCTCAGCTTTACACTTCAGTTGACACTTTACACTTCGGTTTACAAGTAGTCAAGACGCTTGGATTTATAGAAAAACAAAGCAGTTACGTAGGTACCCACCAAGAAAACCATTTGAAACCGACCAAAACTGTTGTGACTCGGATCCTTGCAACGACAGCTGCGGCTCGCGAAACTCCCGACAAGGCCCGTGGTGCAACGGCAGCACAGCTCTCTGTCAAAGTTGAGGCGCTTTGCAGGCGTGAGCGAAGCGAGAGCCTGCAGCCGAAATCCCGAGCGAGGCGAGAGACCAGCGGGTTCGAATCCCGCCGGGTCCATTCTCCGTTCTGTGGAGAAGATCTATACCGGGGAGAGAACGCAGAGATAATCTCCCCAAGTAACTTGACATTGTTTCCACCACCGCCAATACTGAAGTTGACAGAGAGCTGCACCACGTTCTTAATGACCCCGGATACCCGGGGTCATTTGCGTTATTACCAGGCGGGTGGCTCACCCTCGAAGTTGATTCCAGTTTGCACCATTCCCACCGAGGGTGCCCCATCCTTCGCGGTTTTCGAAGGGTGGGCAGCACGGATGCCGACACCAGGAGCTTTCAATCAAATCGCCGATACGGTCGAAAAACCTATCACGCGTGAAACAGCGAATGGACGTTTCCGGCTTCGACCACTTTCGCGGCGGCTCGCCAGTCAAATTCATCTTCGCCTCGCAAAAGTCCTTGACTTAGCCGCCCGAAAAGCCCAACCATAAAAACAGAGCGCACAAATCGCCCAGCGCGATTGGTTCTTTGAAACGCGGGTTGGTTCTTTGAAACACGATTTTGGTTCTTTGAAACCCGATTTTGGTTCTTTGAAACCCGATTTTGGTTCTTTGAAAAAAGATAAAAAAGATAAAGACTCGAGACACAGGCACCCCCTTTTCAGGCCCACGCCGTGCAGCCATCACGCGCGCAGAGCGGGCAATGAGCGCGAAATCTGTACCATAACTCCTTATTCCGGAATACTTTACATATAAGTCTTTATTCCTGAATACTTTGCGGTGGGAAAATCCACAAAATAGGCCGTTTTTGTCACCTAACCATATTGCAATCAAGACTTTACCTCTAACCCTCATGCGCTCAAGACTTTGAGAGGAATTTTTCGCTAACTCGATGATTCCAATAGACCACGGTAAGGGGGGGAGGGGGGTACCCCTAATGGCTCGACTGGGACCGCCAGACGAACGAACTGCTGTGGGATATTCTTCATACTCGCTTCCTGACCGGGCTCTGGGTGCAGGTTAACAAAATGATTTCCTCTTACCGCCACCACTTCAACGCAAACTTCACCGACGAAAAATACGACCGTCTCCGCCGCGAAATGACCGCCCGCTGCGGCATGGAAGTTCCCTTCGCCCTGTGTGAGAGTCCGTGCTTTTTCCCGCACGCTTTGGTCGAGCGCATGGGCGAAGACAGCAAGGCGCTGATCCATCAACTAGTCGACAACCCCGAATATCTGAAGCGCTCCGAGGCCTCCATCCCAGCCAACTTCCGCGTGCCGAACGAAGCATCGCATCCCATGTTCATACAGGTGGACTTCGGCCTCGTGCGCGACGACGCTGGAGAACTGCAACCAAGGCTCGTCGAGTTACAAGCCTTCCCTTCCCTCTATGCTTACCAACCGGTTCTCTCGCAGGCCTACATCGACGTCTTCGGCCTCGATTCGAACCTCAAATATTTCCTGGATGGCCTCGACGCAGCGTCTTATAAAAAGCTCCTCGGCAATGCCATCGTCGCCGGACACGACCCGGCGAATGTCGTGCTCATGGAAATCCATCCCGACGAACAAAAAACAAAGCCGGATTTCGTATTAACCGAGCAGTTACTAGGCATCCGTACCGTCTGCATCACAAAAATTCGCAAACAAGGCCGCCGCCTCTTTTATGAAGAGAACGGTAAGCAGGTCCAAATCGAGCGCATCTATAACCGCACCATCGTCGATGAACTCGAACGCAAAGGCATCGCGCTTCCTTTTGACTTCCGCGACGATCTCGACGTCGAGTGGGCCGGCCATCCCAACTGGTATTTCCGCATCAGCAAGTACTCGATACCGTACCTCAAGCATCCATCGGTCCCGCGCACCTCATTTCTCGATCGACTGGCCGATGCGCCCGCCGACCTAGAAAACTTCGTCCTCAAGCCCCTTTACTCATTCGCCGGACTTGGCGTGAAAATCGCGCCGAGCCGCGCCGACCTTGACGCGATCCCGGCTGGCAAGCGCAGCGAGTACATTCTGCAAGAACGCGTCAATTTTGTTCCCTTAGTCGAAACTCCATACGGTCCAACCAAGGTCGAGCTGCGCCTCATGTACGTCTGGCTCGACGAACTGCGACCGGCGCTCACCATCGTACGCATGGGCCGCGGCCTCCAAATGGGCGTCGATCACAACAAGAATATGAAGTGGGTCGGTTCGTCAGCAGCACTGATTGCCTAAAGCTGTTTCTTAATGTGCAAACCATTGCGCAACTACGCATGAATAGTAGGTTTCCGCCTTGCTTTTGCCCGCTCCACCCGTCATCATTAGCGACGGCCTGATTCGGCCTGAAGACACGCATCAAGGTACTTCCAGGAGCGAGAATGAAACGGTTCACAAAAATTTGCAGGTTCGTGGGGGTTGCAACCGTGGGAGTGACTGTATTTGCGGCAATGGCCGCCTCCCCGGCAGCCGCGCAGCAACGCGTCGAAGGGGTATTCAACGGACACAGAATTATTTATCCGGCGTCGAGTATTCCGCAGGCAGGTCATCATCACACCAATTACTTTTTTGTCGATTCCGATAAGCCGCAGGGCGGCCCGGGCTCAGGCGTGGAAACTCCCGGATCGGTTGCTTGTGTTTACCAGTTAGTAACGCAGACTCCGGGGTGCAATCCCGCCACCGCCACCGCCATCCCAACCGGGGGCTGGGGCGCAATCGCCATTGTCGATGCCGGCTACTATCCCACGGCCGCCACCGACTTGGCTCAGTTCTCCACCTATTACGGAATTCCCCAAGCCGACTTCACACAAGTCTGGCCGGGAACGAAGCAGCCCGAGGTCGAGTCTGGCTGGGAGGTTGAGGAAGCGCTCGACATCGAGTGGGCGCACGCCATGGCTCCGCAGGCCAAGCTCTACCTCGTAGTCTCGACGCTTTGCAACATTGGAACCTGCGCCACCGATCCCACCTGGCAGGCCGTTCAACTCGCCACCAAACTCGTCAAAGAAGCGGGCGGCGGCGTGGTCAGCATGAGTTGGGGCGATCCCGAGTGGAGCACGGAGACGGCGCAGGACAAGCTTTTCAAGAACAAGCACGTGGTGTACTTCGCGGCGGCTGGCGACGGAGGCCTAGGCGTGAGCATTTATCCAGGCTCGTCGCCCAACGTGGTATCGGTCGGCGGAACGTATTTCAACCGCGACCAGAACGGCAACTTCGTCAGCGAGCAGTGGTACACCGGCGGCGGCGGAGGCGACAGCAGCCCGTATGAGCCGCGTCCTACTTACCAGAACGGAGTGCAGAGCATCGTGGGCAGTCAACGCGGCTATCCCGACGTGGCGTCGGATTTCTGCTGTGCGGGCATCGTGGTCGAGGGCGGCTGGTACTCGGTGGGCGGAACAAGCTGGGCATCGCCAACTATGGCCGGCATGGTGAACGCGGCCGGGAACAAGGCGAAGGGCAGCGTCGCCGAACTGACCATGATCTATGACGAGTTGGCCAACCCGACGGAGTATGCCGACTACTTCAACGATATTACGCTGGGCGGTCCGGAGTGCGTCGTCGGCTTCGACAAATGCACCGGCATCGGGTCCGTTAAGACATACGCCGGCAAGTAGACCTCCCCTTTACCCCGGGTCCCGCGTACAAACGGGGCCCGGGCCTCATCCTCCCGGATTCGACGAAATGCTCCACGTGGAGCAATTTTTACATTTTTGTACGTACATTCCGCTTCATTGGCTTATCTTTTCAGGGGGTTGGTGAGAACTCCGACGACGCCCGCCGCTTTCCGTCATTTGTACATGCATTTTGATATGTACATGATCGCTTCTTTTTCTTTCGTTGCAAGGGGTTAGCGAAATCGAACTCGGCTAGTCTACCGACCTGACCTCGCCCGGGAGCACGAGAAGCAAGGTGCAATCGGCGTCGGGCTGGCAGGAGAGCTTGCCGCGACGGACAATTTCCACGGGCGTATCGTCGGGGAATGCCTGGGTGAATTTGGCGGCGCGCAGGGCGTCGGCGAGCGGCTTCAGCTTGTCACTGCCGCTCACGAAGAGCACGTTTTGAACCGAGGCCTCCGCGCCTTTTCCGGGACTTAGCAGGATGAAGAACTCAGCCTTGCCGTCGAGCTTGGCAGGATTGTGCACGGAGAGGGTGCGGTCGCGCTGGAGATCGTCGCGATGTTTTTCGACGAGCGCGGCGACTTTGGCGTCGCCGCCGGCTAGCGCGGCCAAACGCTCACGCGTTTCCGGTTGCGGGCGCAGAGTGGTCATGGCTAGAGCGTAGATGCGCTCGGCGTCGTCTTTCTTGCCCTGCTTTTCGTAGATCTGGCCGAGATGGTCTCCGATCTCGCCGCTGGCATCGAGCTGCCAGGCCGGGGCGACATACTTCTCGGCGAGATCATACTTTTCTTCCGCGAATGCGACCCAGCCGAGCGTATCCCAATAACCGCCGAGAGCGGGTACGAGGCTGAGGTCGCGCTGCTTGAGCTGATCGAGCGAGAGATTGCGCAGGCGAGCGGCGGTGCTGGTGACGGCGGATTCGGCGTAGCGGCGGGCGAGATCGAGATGAACGCCCTTGAGAGCGAACTGGTAGGCGATGCCGTTCCAGACCTGGGGCGTAGCAGAGATTTTGATGGCGTCATCGAAGGCCGCCATAGCTTTGTCGTCCTGGCCCAAATTCAGGTAGACCTGGCCGACGCGGATCTTAGCTTCGGCGTCGTCGGGTGCGAGCGCGGCAGCTTTCTCGAGCGGCGGCAGGGCCTCCTGATACTTGTGGGTTTCGAGGTAGGCGATGCCCAGATTGGTGAGCGCGTGCTGGTGAAGGGGCTGGATTTCAAGCTGCTTTTGAAACCACTTTTCGGCTTCGTCATAATTGCGCTGGCGGAGATAGACACGGCCGAGATTGTCGTAGGCGTTGGCGTGGTAGGGATTGATGGCGATCTGCTTCTGATAGGCGTTGATAGCCAATCCATCCTGCCGATCGGCCATGTAGACAAGGCCGAGATCGTTCCAGGCAACTTTGCTTTTGGGATCAGCTTCGGTGGCGCGATTGAGAAGATCGATGGCGAGTTGATATTTGCCGTTCTGTCGGGCCTCGTTACCGCTCTTGACGAGGTCATCGGCTTTCATTCCGGATGGAATGGTAGCGGAATCAGCAAGCGTGGATTCGATGGTGAGATGCTGGCCGGAGTCCGCGACAACGGCCTGGCGAAAGGCGCGATAGTCATCGGCGCGGGCGGGCAGGAGTTCGCTTTTGCGGATCGTCAGCCTGCGTTCCGCGGTGAAGACGTTGCCCTCGAGCTTGTAGGTTGACTGAAAGGCGGCGTAGTCGCGATCGAGCGCGGTTGCGACTGGAACTGTGGCGGAGTATCTCGGGGCGAACTCCAGCTTGATGCGGTAGGTGTATTCGTGAGGCGGGCCGAGGCTGAAAGTGTCGGCGGTTCCGGGCTCACTTCCGTGCTCAGTGCCGGGCTCGGCTTCGGCGTCTTCATCCTGGCCTTCCTCGCCGACATCAGAGGCGACCTGAGCGAGGCTAAGAGCGACGAGGGGCAGCTTGAGCTGGAGTTTTTTCTTGGACCAGTCGAAATAGTTACTCTTGCTAATTGTGTAGGAAAGGGTAAAGGGATCGTGCGTGGCCGCCGGATCGCTGACCTTGACGTTGCTGACGTCGCCGCCAAGGGATTTATTCAGCGATTCGACCTGCTTTTGCCATTGTGCCTGGGCAAGATGGCGGAAGATGATGCGTTGGAGAAGTTCGGTATCGCCGCGCAGGGTGTAGCGGACGGTGGCGTCGAGGCGTCCGGTGTCATCGACTTTGCCGGTGATTTCCTCGGTTTCGCGGTCGGGGACGAGCGGGTCGGCGGGAGTCTCTTCGAGGTGGGCGGCGCCGCTTTGCGGGATGACCAGCGCCTGCTTTTTCCGCAGGTTTGAGGCGAGAAGCTGAAACGGGGCAACCTCGGTAGTCGTGTCCATCCAGATTTCGTCTTTGCCGAGCGGCAGCATAGTTATGACGTGATTGAACGGCGCGGGCGAAGGAACGTCGGGATCGAGCTTATGGAGGGAGCCGATGAGCACGGAGGAAGAGTGCAGGCCTTCGGCTTCGAGCAAGGCGGCGAGGAGCGTGTTTTTATCCTTGCAGTCGCCGTATTGGTTGCGAAGAACATCGGCGGCGGCCTGAGGCTGGTAGCGAGCAAGGCCGAGCGAGAGGCTTACGTAACGGAAATCCCTGGCGACGAAGTCGTAGAGAGCCTCGGTTTTTTCTCGATCCGAGGCTAGACCCTTGGTTAGCTCGTCGGCTTTGGCGCGGACTTCTTTTGAGGGCGCGCGGCGATCCTTTTCGAGCGCGGCATACCAGCGGCCAACCTCCTCCCAACTAGAAAATGTGGTGAGCTGGATGTCAGGTGCTTTTTCCGCAGGCTTCTTTTTCTTTTTATTCTTGTCGCTGCTTTTGGCGTCTTCGCGCACCAGATGCGAGGTGGTCCAGCGGTAGATGCGACGCCCGTTTTCTTCGGTGACTTGCGGATCGGTCTTGCTTTTGAGTTTGACGGTGCGGGCAGCCGGGACATCGATTTCGATCTGCTGATCGAGCACGATGCTCGACTGATTGAAATCTTCCTGCATCCAGAACTGGCCGGGCGTTGCGGCAGTATGGAATACGGTGGTGACTTCGCACTCGAGGGTGTCACCGGGGCGAAGGCCAGGGACCGTGACGTGTTTCTCGCGGTAATCGGTGTAGACGGGGGCGATCTGCTGGACGGCGGCACTGAGGTCCTGAACGGCGTCGGAGCCAGCGGTGACGACGGAGCCGTCGGGCTTGATGACGCGGACGTAGCCGATTTCCATGCGATCGTTGGCGGCGTTATAGCCGAAGCGGAGTTGGCCGAATCCTTTGACGCCAGCCTCGCTTTGGACGCGGACGCGAATAGTGGAAACCTTTTGGCCGGTTCCATCGTTCTCGAAGCGGTAGCGCTCGTGAAGCTTTTCGACGACGAAGGCCTCGGTGGAGTAGTCGGAAGTAGAGGCAGGTTTAGCGGATTCGGTCGATGGGGGATCGGCGGCGTATACCAGAGTTAGGGCGCAAAGTAAGAGGATAGGAACGTAGTAGCGCGGAGTCATATATAGGGCCTTAGGGCTTTGTATCTCAAGTCAGATGGGTACGCAAGGACAAGCGTGAAGCAGCATTCAAGCGCGCAGTCTCTGTAACTCTTCGCCGCGAAGTTTGTGTACGCCGTAGGGTGCGAGAACCCGGCCGCCCACAGGTGGATGCGGAGAACCTCTGGTTTGAGCGCCGCCATCACCGAAGCCCGAAAAGTATTTTTCACCGGATTCCATATCGCGCCACGGGAGACGAGCAGCAAGACCCTTCGACTGCCGGTGACAATCCTGAGAGTCGCTCGTCTAGAATGAAGGGGCGATAAAATCCTCGATCGTTTCCCATCCCTGAATGGCTTGTGCGATGGGTCCGGAAAAGAGCCTGATGCGAATCGTTAGAACGTTGTGCTTGATGCTGCTGTGCGCTCCCTTGCTTTTCTCCCAGTCGACCCAGGCCACCAAGCTGCATGGCGTGGATTTGAACGATATCAACCGGAAAATCGATCCGTGCACGGACTTTTATGAGTATGCCAACGGGACATGGCGGGCGAACAATCCTATTCCGGCTTCGATGACGCGGTGGAGCAAACGCTGGCAGGCGGGGGAGACGAGCAAAGACAAGCTGCGCGACATCCTGGAAGACGCGGAGCAGATGAAGAATGCGCCGAAGGGGAGTTCGGAGCAATTGATTGGCGATTTCTATGCCGCTTGCACTAACCAGGCTGGCATTGACGCGCGCGGACTGGAGCCGTTGAAACCGTGGCTGGCGAAGATTGAAGCGCCGCACGACGTGGCGGCGCTGCAACCGGTTATTTTTGAACTGCACGATATTGGCGTAGCCGCGCCCTTCTATCTGGGCAGCCGGCAGGATCCACACCACCCGACGATGGTGCTGGTGGATGTGGCCGCAACCGGGCTTTCGCTTCCGGAAAAAGATTATTACGTGGGGAAAGAGGCACGATTTGTGGAGGCGCGCGAGAAGTACAAGGAATATATCGCCAGCATGTTCAAGCTGTCGGGCTGGGATGCGGCGAAGGCAGCGAACGCGGCGCAGACCGTCCTGCGTTTGGAAGTGACATTGGCGGAGTCTTCGCTCGGCACGGCGGAGATGCGCGATCCGAAGGCGACGGATCACAGGATCACGCTGGCGGAATTGCAGGCGATGTCTCCGCACATCGATTGGGATGGATATTTGGCGCACAGCCGTCTGGCTAGGGATGTGGCGATCAATGTAGATCAACCGAAGTACATGCAGGAGCTCGACCGGCAGTTGCAGGATACTTCGCTGGCCGATTGGAAGATTTACCTGGAGTGGCACTTGCTGGACGCGTCGGCGCCCGCGCTGCCGACGGCATTCGTCAATGCGAATTTCGAGTTCTATGGAAAGTATCTGGGCGGGGCGAGCGAGATCAAGCCGCGCTGGAAACAATGCGTGGAAGCGACCGATCAGCAACTGGGCGAGGCATTAGGACAGAAGTATGTGGAGAAGTATTTTCCTCCCGAGGCCAAAGCACGGATGCAGGAGATGGTGAAAAACCTGCTGGCCGCGATGAAGGATGACATTGAAACGCGGCCGTGGATGAGCGACGAGACCAAGCAGAAGGCGCTCGCCAAAATTGCGACGTTCAATCCGAAGATTGGCTATCCGGATAAGTGGAAGGACTATAGCAAGCTCGACATCCGGCGCGACAACTATTTCGAGGATGTGGTGGTGACGAACCGGTTTGCGGTAGACGACGACCGGCAGCAAATCGGCAAGGCGGTGGATCGCGGGCGATGGGGGCTGACGCCGCCGACCTCGGACGCTTATTACAATCCGCAACTGAATGAGATTGTGTTTCCGGCGGGGATTTTGCAGCCACCGGCGTTTTATCTGGATGCGGTGGATGCGGTGAACTACGGGGCGATCGGAGTGGTGATTGGGCACGAAATTTCGCACGGCTTCGACGATCAGGGAGCGCAGTTTGCGGCCGATGGCAGCCTTACGAACTGGTGGACGCCGGAGGATCTGAAGAAATTCCAGGAGCGCGGGGCATGCGTGGCCGATCAGTTTGAGAATTACTACATCGAGAAAGATATCCATCACAACGGGAAACTGGTGCTGGGCGAGAGTATTGGCGACCTGGGCGGGGCGAAGATCGCGTACCTGGCATTTGAGAGATCGCTGCGCGGGAAGCCACGGCCGGCGGATCTGGATGGATTTACGCCGGAGCAGCAGTTTTTTATTGCATGGGGCCAGTTTCGCGGGGATGCCATGCGGCCGGAGGCAATGCGGTTGCTGGTGCAAAGCGATCCGCATCCGGTGGCAAAATATCGGGTGAATGGACCGCTGTCGAACTTGCCGGAATTTCAGCAGGCCTTTCAGTGCAAAGCGGACGCGCCCATGGTGCGTCCCGCGGGCAAGAGATGCGAGGTTTGGTAGGGGTCTGGGATCGGCCGTTATGCATCAGATTGAGCACAGGGCCTGGTGGAGCGGGAGGCGGTTTATGGCGGGGCATGACGATCTGAAGGAATGGCTTTCTCGGTATCGAGAGATCAAGATTACCGTTACTGGGAGAAAGTCGGGACGGAAGATTTCGATTCCGGTGTGGTTCGTGTATGAGGAGGGCAAGCTTTATCTGGTGCCAGTACAGGGGTCGGAGACACAGTGGTTCAAGAATGTGGAGAAGACTCCAACGATGAAGATCGAAGCGCGGGACGCGGAGGGAGAATTTCGGGTGTCGGCGATTCGCGATAAGAAGCGGGTAGCCGAGGTGGTGGAGAAGTTTCGGGAGAAGTATGGGCCTGGAGACGTGAAGAAGTACTACTCGGAATTTGATGTGGCCGTGGTTATTGAAGTGAAGTGATGGGATCGGAGAGCGGGACGATGGCTGGGGCGGTCGCACTGGGGATACCGCAAGCGCAGCCGCTAGCTGTCGCTACCTAAGAACGCTCCGCGTGCATTTCCTGAACTGCTTTCTGATTGACGTTCTTTTTATTCCGTTTGACCTTCTTTGTTGACCCGGCATCGGGGAAAAACTAACATTCAGAATTCGCGGGTGGGAGCGCGGAGAAGTGTGTCCGCGCCGCGTGAGCTTTTGCGGGCAGGAATGCCCGCGCCACACAAACTTTGCCGCAACACGGGAATGTAGTCACTCTTCTATGGATCTGGTTGGACAGACCGTTTCTCATTACCGCGTGCTGGGGAAGCTTGGCGGCGGAGGGATGGGTATTGTCTACGAGGCGGAGGATACGCGGCTGGGGCGGCATGTTGCGCTGAAGTTTATTCCCGATCATCTCATCAAAGACAAGCGGTCGCTGGACCGGTTTACGCGCGAGGCGCGGGCGGCTTCGCTGCTGAATCACGCGAATATCTGCACGATTCACGATATCGACGATAACAACGGACATCCGTTCATCGTGATGGAAAAGCTGGAGGGCGAGAGCCTGAAGCAACGGATTCGCGCGGCGACGGGGCCATCGCATGTGGGGCCGGATCACGCGATTCCGGCTGGCGAACTTCTGGAGATTGCGGTGCAGGTGGCGGATGCGCTCGGGGCGTCTCATGCGAAGGGGATCGTGCATCGCGACATCAAGCCGGCCAATATTTTTCTGACGCCGAGCGGGCAGGTGAAGATTCTCGACTTTGGGCTGGCGAAGCTGACCAAAGATGGGAAGGTGGGGACGTCGACGGATACGGGACTGGAGGAGTCGCTGACGCAGGTGGGGGTGATTCCGGGGACGGCGGTGTATATGTCGCCGGAGCAGGCGCGGTCGGAGGATTTGGATGTCCGGACGGATATTTTTTCCTTTGGCGTGGTGCTGTACGAGATGGCGACGGGGAAAAAGCCGTTTACCGGAACGAATGTCGTTACGACGCTCCATGCGGTGATCAATGCGAAGCCGGCGCCGCCGCGGGCGGTGAATCCGGCGGTGCCGAAGGAACTGGAAGCGATCATCGGGAAAGCGATGGAGAAGGATCGCGAACTGCGCTACAAGAATGCGGCGGAGATGAAGGTGGATCTGGCGCGTCTGCGGGACGAGCGCGAGAAAGAGGCGCGCGGAGAGAGCGATTCGACGCTGCGGAGCGGACTGCGGCGGATGGCGGGGCCGCGGATTGCGACATCGACGTTTGACCGTCCGGGGAAAAAGAAGTGGCTGGTGGCAAGCGTGGCATGCCTGGCGGCGGTGGTGGCGATAATGGCGGCGGGGATCTGGTGGATGCGGCATCGGGCGGAGTCGTCGACGGTGGCGAACGGGCGGACGATTGCGGTGCTGCCTTTGCAGAATATTAACAACGACGCGGAGAGCGAGTTTCTGCGATATGCGCTGGCGGACGAGATTGCGAACGCGCTGACGCATTCGCATGCGCTGGAGATTCGGCCATCGTCGTCGACGCAGAGGTATCAGAATGCGGAGGCGGACTCGGCAAAGATCGGACGCGAACTGGGCGTGGCAACGGTGGTGGCGGGGCATTTCTTGCGCGATGGCAAGAATGTGATGGTCACGCTGGAGGCGGTGGCAGTGGCGAACAATCGGCTGATCTGGACGGGAACGATGCGGGCACGGGCGGACGATTTGATCGCGCTGCGGAATCAGATGTCGAAGAAGGTGAAGCAGGAACTGCTGCCGGCGCTAGGCGTGGGAGGCGGCGCGACGGCGGATGCGGGGAACGCTCCGGCGAATCCGGAGGCGTATGAGCTTTATATGCGGAGCACGCAGATTCCGCATGACGCGGGGCCGAACAAGGATGCGATCGCGATGCTGGAGAAGGCGGTAGGCATCGATCCGAATTACGGGCCGGCGTGGGAGGCGCTGGGCCGGCGGTATTACTACGACGCGGTATATGCGGGCGGAGGAGACGCGGATTATGCGAAGTCGAATGCGGCGTATCAGAAGGCAATTGGGATCGATCCGGGATTGATGAATGCGGCGGGATCGCTGGCAACAAATCTGGCGGAGACGGGAGAGTTGGAGAAGGCGTATGAGGATGCGCGGTCGCTGGTGAAGCGGACGCCGGACAGCGCGTATGCGCATTTTTCGCTGGCGTACGTCTTGCGCTACGCGGGATTGCTCGATCAGGCGGAGAGCGAATGCGACCGGGCGCTGAGCCTTGATCCGAAGAATTACAACTGGCGTTCGTGCTCGTTTGCGTTTTTTGAGGCGGGTCGCGAAGGGCGGGCGATGGAGTATTTAAAGCTCGATGCCGGGTCGGAATACGCGAACGCGGTGCGGGTGACAGTGCTGATGCGCGAGGGCAAGATGAACGAGGCGCGGCAGGCGGCACAGCAGATGACGGAGAGTCCGATGTGGATGCGCGGCGTGCTACAGCCGTGTCTGAACAAGGCTCCAGCGGCGGAGGTGCATGCGCAGGCGGAAACGGCGGAGAAGGCGCTGATGGGGCAGCATAATTCGGCGCTGAAATACTACGAGGGCGCGGTGCTGGCGGCTTGCGGAGAAAAGCAGGTGGCATTTGAGTTTCTGCGGAAAGCAGTGGGAGACCGGTATTGCGCACATGAGGCGCTGGAGGAGGATCCGCTGCTCGCGGGAGTGCGGGGAGACGCGGAGTTTCGCGAGATAGTGAACTCTTCGGCTGAGTGCGAGGGAAAGTTTCGGGCGGGGACAGGAGTGGGGCGGTAGGGCGTTGTGTTTCTGGGGATGCTTTCTCGGAGATTAGCGTTGACCTGGATGCACGCGAACTTGGGGCGCGCTGACTTCACGGGCTACAATCTTGATTCTTTCTTCGTGTACATTCCATCTTATGAAAATGCTTGCAAGTTTGAAGGCCTGGGTGAGATTTGTGTCATTTCTTCGGGGGTTGGTACTGGTTGTATTCGTTCTCTCTTCTCTATCCGCGGGGGCGCAGCACGCGGCTACCGCTCCGGCCGACGACAGGCCTGCCACAGACCATGGCGCGGGGCAGAGGGGAAGCGGCTCTGAGCAAGCTGCGAAGGATCGCGCCGCTCAAAATCAGAAAGGCAATCAGAAAAAAGATCAGAGCGCGGCGGATTATGCTGACGATCATTATTATGAGCCGCTGCCGCAGGAGACGGGCGAGGCCGGGCTCAAGCTGGAGTTGCGGAAGCTGGCGACTACCGGGCGGTTGATGCAGGTGGTGGCGCATCCGGATGATGAAGATGGGGGGATGCTGACGCTGGAGGCGCGCGGCAAGGGTGTGGACACGCTATTGATGACGCTGACGCGCGGCGAGGGCGGGCAGAACAAGCTGGGCAGCAATTTGTTTGACGAACTGGGAGTGCTGCGGACTTTGGAGTTGCTGGCGGCGGACCGGTATTACGGCGTGGAGCAGCGGTTTTCGCGGGTGGCGGATTTTGGATATTCGAAGACGCCGGAGGAGACTTTCCAGAAATGGGGCGGGCATGACGTGGCGCTTGGCGACATTGTGCGGGTGATTCGCGAGTTTAAGCCGGACGTGCTGGTGGGGCGGTTTTCGGGGACGGATCGGGATGGGCACGGGCATCATCAGGCATCGGCGATTTTGACGCGGGAGGCGTTCCGGGCGGCGGCCGATCCGACGAAATTTCCCGAGCAAATTGCGGCTGGATTGCAGCCCTGGCAGGCGAAGAAGCTGTACATCGGAAATGTGTGCAGCTTTGGGGCGCAGACCTGCGACGCCGAAAAATACACGCTGAAATTGAATACGGGGAAGGTCGATCCGGTGCTGGGGATGTCGTACGTACAGTTTGCGCTGAAGGGGTTGCGGCATCAGCAGTCGCAGGGGCTGGCGGCGGTTTCGGTTCCGGATGGGGACCGGTTTACGTTTTATAAGCTGGTCGATTCTGTGGTGGATTCGCCTAAGGATAAGGACGGGCACGAGGCGGATTTTTTTGACGGGATCGATACGACTTTGCCCGGATTGGCGGCGCGGTTGGGGGATGAGGAGAAGAAAGTTCCGTGGCTGCGCGGGAAGCTGGGAGAGATTCAGGGGAAAATTGAGGCGGCGCGAAGGGGCGATGCTGCGGCGGCGAGAGATGCTCTCGCTCAGGCTGGCGCGCTGACGGTGCCACTTTTTCATGAAGTCAATTTCGACCTTTCGGAGCGGGAGAGGAAAACATTTCCGTGGCATATATTGCGGCAGACTTTAGCTGAAATCTCGGAAGCTCGCGCGCTGGCTTCGGGCGCAAAAGTCAGCGCTGAGGTTGATGCGCCGATGGGGGCGACTCCGGCAGATGCATTTATGGCTGTGCCGGGAGAGTCGTTTGAAGTTACCGTCAAACTTACGGCTCCGGGAGGAATCGACAAGAAGTCGGATGTTGGCCTCATGCTGCTGAAGGGATGGAAGTCTGAAGAATTGAAGAGAGAGCAATCGGACAAGGGGTTGACCGTACGCTTTCGAGTTCAAGTCCCCGTGAATGCGCGCATCACGCGGCCCTATTGGCATCGGAACGACCCGGAGCGGGATTCTCTCAACACTGTCGACGAGCCGGAATTTCAGGGGCTGCCTTTTCCGCCGGCGCCCATAAAAGCGTACGGTACTTTCGCGAAAATGCAAATCCCGAATGTTCCGTGCATGGTGCGTTATAAGGATTCGTCGGGCGAAGTCTCGGAGCGGCCGTTGGCGGTGGCTCCGGCCTTCTCCATCTTGCTTGATCCAAGTGAGCAGGTGATTGCTACCTCGGATGGGCCTCCACTGGCGGGCAAGGCTGACATTTTCAGCAATCTCCAATCCAAGGCTGATGCCCCGCTCAAGGGCAGGTTCAAACTCGCGGCGCCGGAAGGCTGGCAGCCCGAACCTCCGATCACGTGGGTAAGTTTTGATCCGCTAAAGCCACAGCGTGACGTGGATTTCAAGGTCGTGCCCGGCGAGAGGAAAGAAGGTCACGCGGAGGTTTCGAGCGCGTTCATTCACGATGAGCACAGCTATAAAGAAGGCTATTCGGTGGTGACGCGCGACGATCTGGGAACATTTTATTACTACCAGCCGGCGGTGCAACGGGTCGCAATTGTTGATGTGAAGGTGCCGCACGATTTGCGGGTTGGATATGTGATGGGCGCGGGCGATGAGATTCCGACAGTGCTGAAGCAGATCGGAATGAATGTGGAGATGATTCCGGCGGAAAAGCTTGCGTCGGAGGATTTGGCGAAGTATCAGACGATTGTGCTGGGCATCCGAGCGTATGACACGCAGAAGGATGTGATCGCAAATAATAAAAGGCTGCTCGATTATGTGCAGGGCGGCGGGCGGCTGGTGGTGCAGTACAACACTCTGGGATTCGGGCCGACGGCGGGCGATTTTAATTCCGGCAAGTACACGCCATATCCCGCGACGCTGAGCCGGGCGCGCGTTTCGGTGGAAGAAGCGCCGGTGAAGATTCTCGATCCCGCGAATGACATCTTTCATTATCCGAACGAGATTACGCAGAAGGATTTTGATGGATGGGTGCAGGAGCGCGGACTTTATTTCATGTCGTCGTGGGGACCGGAGTTTACGCCGCTGCTGGAGTCGCACGATCCGGGCGAACCGGAGCAGAAGGGCGGGTTGCTGGTGGCGAAGTATGGCAAGGGTACGTATATTTACTGCGCCTATGATTTCTTCCGGCAGCTGCCGGCGGGGGTGCCGGGGGCGGTAAGGCTGTTTGTGAATCTAACGTCCGGCCATTAAGGCTCATGCATGGGTCGGCCGATCTTTAAGCCGCCCTCTGAAACCACTGAAAGGCGAACGTCCAGGATTGCCTTCGAATTCTCGCATCCTTGCCATTCTACAAAGTAAGGAATACTATTATCGTAATTATATAACGATTTGGCAAGGAGTAGGTGATGCTGCATTCCACTGTAACAAGTAAAGGGCAAACGACGATTCCCGAGAAGATTCGAAAGGCATTGGGAATTAAGCCCGGTGCCCGACTGGAGTACGCCCTGGAAGGGGAGCAGGCGACCATTCGCGTCCATCCTGGCATTCGATCGCTCAAGGGCGCGCTCGCCAGCAATAAGGGCAAGGGGATGACGTTGGATGAAATCCGCGAAGCCGCCGCTGAATCTGAGCGCCGCAAGGACGGCCGGTGAGCAGGCGACGACTGGCCGACACGAACCTGATCGTCCGCTATCTAGTACAGGATCATGAGCGGCATGCCCGGGCCGCCGGCAAGGTGTTCGATGCCTGCGATCGCGGCGAAGTGGTTATCGTGATATTGCCGGTCGTCCTCGCGGAGTGCGTGTTTGTGCTCGAGTCATTCTACGGTCATCAGCGTCCGAATATCGCCTCCGCGCTCGGGCGCTTGATCTCCAGTCCCGGTGTCGAGATCGACGACGTAACGGTTCATCTCGACGCGCTAGATCGCTACAAACGATGCAAGGCTCATTTCGTCGATTGTGAGGTTGCCGCAAGCGCCGTAGCTAAGAATTTGCCCGTCTCCACCTTCGATCAGGACTTTCGGAAATTCGTAGACGTGCGTGTGGAGCTATGAAGTAGCTTTGAACTGTGAGCTATGAGCAAGCCCTTTTCACCCCAGAGGCGTGGAGACACGGAGTGACCATCTCCGAAACGAGCAACAAGCCTCATCTTGTGCGCGGCCTGAGCCTTTCTTCCGCGACCGCGCTGAATATGATCGACATGATCGGGGTGGGGCCGTTTATTACCATCCCACTGATCGTGTCGGCGATGGGCGGGCCGCAGGCGATGCTGGGATGGGTGCTGGGCGCATTCCTGGCGATGTGCGATGGGCTGGTGTGGGCGGAGTTGGGCGCGGCCATGCCGGGATCGGGTGGGTCGTATCGATATCTGAAAGAGATTTATGGGCCGCAAAAACTGGGCCGGCTCATTTCTTTTTTGTTTATCTGGCAGCTTTCGTTCAGCGCGCCGCTATCGATTGCGTCGGGCGCGATCGGGCTCTCGCAGTATGCAGCATTTTTCTTTCCCGGCCTGGAGCGGGTTTGGTCTTCACGGACCGGCGCTCTGAACTTGCCCTTGATCGGGTCGCTGCAATTAACCTGGGTTCTGATGCCGGCGACTTTGCTGGCGATTGGAATTTGCGGGCTGACTGCGTTTCTGCTTTACCGGCGGATTACCGCGATTTCGCGGCTGACGAATGTGCTGTGGGTCGGCGTGATGGGCACGATTGGGTGGATCATCTTTACCGGACTCACTCACTTCAATGCGCATCAGGCGTTTGATGTGCCTCCGGGGGCGTTTTCATTTTCGGGCGATTTTTTTCACGGGCTTGGCGGAGCGATGCTGATTGCCGCTTATGACATTGGCGGGTATTACAACGTTTGTTTTCTGGGCGACGAGGTGAAGGAGCCGGAGAAAAATATTCCTCGGGCTCTGCTGCTTTCGATTCTGGCGGTGGCCGCGCTTTACATCGTGATGAATGTCAGCATTCTGGGCGTGATTCCGTGGCGCGAACTGGCGCAGGCGGGCGCGGCCAACAGCAAGCTGTATGTGGTTTCGACGATGATGCAGCGCGTGTATGGGCAGGGCGCGGCTTCGGTGATTTCGGTGCTCGTGATGTGGACGGCGTTTGCATCGGTATTTTCGCTGACGCTCGGTTATTCTCGGGTGCCGTATGCGGCGGCGCTGGATGGGAATTATTTTCGGGCGTTCGCACGGGTACATCCGAAGCACCATATCCCCTACGTGTCGGTGCTGGCGCTGGCGGGCGTGGCGGCGTTGTTTTGTTTTTTGCGGCTGGCGGATTTGATTGCTTCGCTGATCGTGATTCGCATTGTGCTGCAATTTCTGGTGCAGAGCATTGGCGTGATCGTGCTGCGCGTGCGGCGGCCCGATTTGCCGCGGCCATTCCGGATGTGGCTGTATCCTTTGCCGGCTTTGATTGCGGCGGTTAGCTTCCTCTTTATTCTTTTCTCGCGACCGAATTTTATGCGCGAGGTGCGGTATGCGGCGGTGATTCTGGTAGTGGGATTGGCGATTTATCTGTTGCGGGCCTGGCGGCACGGGGAGTGGCCCTGGAGAGCGGCTTTGGGCTCTGGGCTTTAGACTTTCGGCTTTCGGCTTTCGGCTTTGGGCTCTCGGCTTCGGAAATTCGGATTTCACATGTGCTCGGATTTTCTATTACCATCTGGACATCTCTTATTTAAGGGGAATGATTGATGAAAGGAAGAATTGCAATCGTGCGCGCAATTTGTCTGGCAGCGGTGATGGCTGGCTGCGTGCCGGGAATGGGCTGTGTGCACCGGGCGCCACGCTATCACGACGAGTATTACAACGACTGGCATAAGTGGAACGATAAAGAGATGGAGTACTATGCCCGTTGGTGCAAGGAGACGCATCGCGATCCGAACGTGGATTTTGCGCGGCTCCCTCCGAACGATCAGGAAGAATATTTCAAGTGGCGGCACGATCAGGAGAAGGCGCATTACAAGACGCCGCATTGATCGGTATCGGAAATTCTGGAAATAACCGGGCGCGGCTTGAGCCGCGCCCTTCCACTGTTGTAAGAAAATCGGGGCGATTCCGGCTTTTTAATCTCCAGGAGGAAACATGAAAACGATGTTTGGGGCGGCAGTTTTGTTGGCGTTTTCCGGGTTATGTTTTGGTCAGGCTAAGGATTCGCCAAAGACAATCACGCAGGTTTTAGATGGCGGAGTGAAGATCATCGAGAGCGAATTTGTTCCAGCGGTCGAGGCGATGCCGGAAGAGAAATTCGGATTCGCGCCGACGGCGGGCGAGTTCAAGGGCGTGCGCACGTTTGCGCAGCAGGCAAAGCACGTCGCCGCGGTGAATTACCTGGTGGCGGCTGCGATTCTCCAGGAGAAACCTCCGGTAGATACGGGCGGAGAGAATGGGCCGGAGACCGTCAAGACGAAGGCTGACATCGTGAAGTTCGTGAAGGACTCGTACGCCTACGCGCACAAGGCGGTGGCCACGATCAATGCGGAAAATTTGATGGGCGAGGTGCCGAGCCCGTTTGGCGAGGGGAAATCGACGCGCGTAGGACTGGCCGGCGTATTCGCGTGGCATGGCTTCGATCATTATGGGCAGATGGTGGAGTATCTGCGGATGAACGGGATTGTGCCGCCCGCTAGCCGGGGACGATAGGTCTTCCAGGGAATTTGTTTTTTTCTAAACAAGAATCTCCCATTCTAAACGGCGCAACAAACGGGCCGTTTAGGATGGGTACCATCTTGTTTTTCTACTTGCCGTGCTGCTTGCGCCAGTCTGGCGTGTCGCGGCCGCCGTGCATGGCGATCTCGGTGAGGATCAATTCGGCTTGCAGGCGGCGCTTGGTCAGGTGTGAGGCGATTTTCTGTTTGGTCTTTTTTGTCTGAACTTTGGGATCCAGAAAAACCAGCACGCTGGGGCCGGCTCCGCTGAGGGCCGCGCCGAAGATGCCAGTCTCGCCAGTCAATTCTTTTAGCGCGGGGAGGAGCGGCGCGAAGGGCGAACGGTAGGGCTGGTGGATACGGTCTTCGAGCGCGGAGGGTAGAAGATCGGGACGCCCGTCGATGAAGGCGGAGAGCAGTAGCATGGAGTTCTGAATGTTGGTGACGGCATCGGCGCGCGAGTATTGGAAAGGCAGCGCGCGGCGGGCCTGCTCAGTGGAAAACGGATTCTCGGGGACGGCGAGGAGCAGCGGCCACTTCCCTTTCGGCTTGACCTCGACGACCTGCGCTTGCACCTGGTTCGCCATGCGGGCGACGGTGAGCGCGCCCATCCAGCAAGCGGAGGCGTTGTCGGGATGGTGCTCACGCATGGAGGCTTCGCCGACAATGCGGTCGTCCTTCCAGCGGAGGTGGCCGAAGTGGACGGCGAGGGCGATACCGGCGAGACGAGCGGCGGCGGACGATCCACACCCTTTGCCGATGGGAATTTCGTTTTCGATATGGATGCGGAGAGGCGCAATCTTGCGGTTCTCGGACTCGAGGACCTCGCAATAGGTGGTAACGATGAGATGGTTCTCCATGCGTCCACAGATTTGGGCGTCGCGACCCTCGGCGGTGACGAAGAAGTCGGGAGCGCGCTCGGCGCGAAGGCGGAGATGAAAGTTGAGAGCGACGGCAGCGGCGTCGAAGGCCGGGCCGAGATTGGCGGAGGTCGCAGGCAGCGCCAGGCGCAGGGAGCGGTCGGCAGAGATGGGACGCGAAGGCATAAGTTGACTGCGGGACAATTTGCCCCGTTTTATAGCCGAAATTGTGTCTTATACACGAATGTGGGGCGGAGTGCTACGAATTTCTGCGAAATGGGCTGGGCTGGCGGAATTTAAAAGTGGGCTGGGTCGAGCAGTCCGGGCGCGTCTGGCGGATTGACAATCCGTTGCTTGAAGCAGGCCGCATGGCAAACCCAAGTCTGCCATTTCTCGGTTGCGGTCGTAACCACAATTCTGCACGGATCTATGACTGTGGGCTGGATATCAAATCCGCAGAAACAGCATGGACCCCATTCAACTTTAGACATTTTGATTTCTTTCTTCCGCGTCCAGGGCGGCAATTACGGCGCGCAGGTCGGCGTCGAGGACGATCGGGGCACGTTGCAAGGATTTCGTCTGCACGGCGGCACGCTCCTCGGAAGTTCCCTCGAACAAATCGCCGCGATGGAACTTGATGGTGAAGTCGGGGTCTTTGAGCAAATGGCCCGTGAGGATAAGGGCGACAAATTCGTCCGGGTTGACGAAGCCCGCGGCTCGCAGCTTTTTCAATCCCGCTAGAGTGACGGCGGAGGCGGGTTCGCAGCCTACGCCATCGGCTCCGATTTCGGCTTTGGCCTCAGCGATCTCTATTTCGCTCACTTGTTCGACCTGGCCTCCCGTCGCGCGCAGGACTTTCAGTGCTTTCTTCCATGAGGCGGGATTGCCGATGCGGATGGCAGTGGCCATGGTGTCCGCTTGCATGGGCTCAAGGCGGGCCTCGGTGAGGTCGCCATTGCCAAGCGTGCGAACGCACCTGTAGAACGGATTCGCGCCTTCGGCCTGGATGATCGAGAGCTTGGGCAGGCGCGGGATCAGCTTGAGGGCGTGCATTTCGAGAAGCGCTTTGCCGATGGCCGAGCTGTTGCCGAGGTTGCCCCCAGGAACGATGATGTGGTCGGGCGGCTGCCAGTTGAGTTGCTCCAACAGTTCGATGGCGACAGTTTTTTGGCCCTCGATGCGATACGGGTTGACGGAGTTGAGCAAGTACACCGGCATCTGACGGACCAGTTCGGTGAGCAGGCGCAGGCAACCGTCGAAATCGGTGCGAAGCTGGCAGGTGAGGGCTCCGTAATCGAGCGCCTGGGAGAGCTTGCCCCAGGAAGTTTTCCCTTCTGGAATCAATACAAGGCTGCGCATGTTGCCGCGAGCGGCATAGGCGGCCATCGAGGCCGATGTGTTGCCAGTGGAAGCACACGCGACCCACCGAAATCCAGCGGCGTGCGCGGCGCTGGCGGCAACGGTCATGCCGGTATCTTTGAACGAGGCGGTGGGGTTCATGCCCTGGTGCTTGGCGTAGAGGTTTTCGATGCCAAGGGCGCGGGCGCTGCGCGGCAGATGGTAGATAGGCGTGTTGCCTTCGGCTAAGGTGATGATCGGATCGGGATTTTTGCCAGCGATTGCGGGAAGGAGTTCGCGGTAGCGCCAGACTCCGCTTTGGTCTTGCGGATTAAGTGACATTCGGCGCGACTGCCAAAGCGACTTCAGGGCCTGCGGGTTGAAGTGCGGGTCCGGGAAGAAGAATTCGAGAAGGTCCCCGCAAGCGTGGCAGCGGAAATCCTGCCCGGCGGAGATAGGCGTGGCGTTGCAGGAGATGCAGCGCAGCCGGGACGAAGAGGCAGACTTGTTGGTCACAGTGGCGTGGAATTTACAGACTTCATGATAAGGCTTAACCGCGGAGGACGCGGAGAGCGCAGAGATTTTCTGTTTACGTTAGCGCAGATATTGGTCCGTGCCGGCGATCCAATCGGCCCTTGGCGGGGTAAAGACATCGAGGTCGTCGGTGTCTTCGACCGCTTCGGCTTTGTGCGGCATGTGGGGCGGGATGGTGAGGACTTCGCCCGCATGGACCGTGATTTCTTTATTATCGATCCAGAATTTGAGCGCGCCTTCGAGGATGTAAGTGACCTGCTCGTTGGGATGCGAATGCTCCGGGACGATGCAGCCCTTCTTGAGGAAGACGCGGGCGAGCATGATTTCCTTGCCGACGATCGACTTCCGGCCGAGTTGAGGGTTCAGCGCTTCGAGAGGAATCGAGCCCCACGGGACGTGGCGAAGTTCGCCTTTACGGCGCGATTTGGAGATGGTGCCTTTGAGGGCGACTTTGGAAGCAGTGGTTTTCCGGGAACGGCGGGAGCTTGATTTTTTCATCATGGCGAGTCGGACGCTGTGTCGCAACTTGGCTCGGAGATAGTCTACATCCGGCGGAGCGTTCGTTCATCTTGATGCGCAGCGGGGCAGCGCGTAGTCTGAGGTTCAGCGAGGTTTGACATTATGGCGAAGCATTCGTTTCGGCGTGAGACGCAGGTGGTGCGAGGCGGGACGGAGTTGCACAAGAAGAACGGACCAGTGACGCCGCCGATCTATCAGACTTCGACCTTTGAGGTGACCGACAACGCCGAGCAGTTGCGCGTGACGCCGACCGACCATTTTTATACGCGATACGGAAATCCTACGAACACTGCCGCCGAGACCGCGATCGCCGAACTTGAGGGCACCGAGGCGGCACTGCTTTTTTCTTCCGGAATGGCGGCGATTACGACCTCGATGCTGGCACTGGTGAAAGCTGGCGATCATATCGTGGCGCAGCGCGATATTTATGGCGGCGTAACCAAGTTCCTGTCGCAGTGGTTGCCGCTGATGGGCGTCGAGACTACGTTTGTCGACACGAACGATATCGAGCAGCACGAGCGGGCGATCCGGCCGAATACGAAGATTATGCATGTGGAGTCGCCAACGAACCCTTCAGTGCGCGTAGTCGACCTCGAAAAGATAGCGGCGCTGGCGCGGAAACATAAATTGATTTCCACGATCGACGCCACCTTTGGCACGCCCATCAATTGCCGGCCGGCGGAGTGGGGCATCGATCTGGTGCTGCACTCGGGAACAAAATACTTTGGCGGCCATGCGGACATCATTTGCGGAATCGCGGCTGGACGGCGGGACCTGATCGACCAGATTCATCATCTGCGGACGACGCTAGGGTGCTGCATGGATCCACATGCGGCGTTCTTACTGCTGCGCGGGATCAAGACGCTGGCGGTGCGGGTGGAGCGGCAGAACGCGAGCACGCTGCGGATTGCGGAATTTTTGAGCAAGCATCCCAAGGTGGCGCGGGTGCACTACCCGATGCTGGCGGGGCATCCGGATCATGCGCTGGCGAAGAAATATCTGGCGGGCGCAAGCGGCGTTTTGACATTCGAGGTCGCAGGCGGCGGAGAAGACGCCTGCCGCGTGGCAGAGGCGTTGACTCTGTTCACGCTGGCACCGAGCCTGGGAGGGGTCGAGTCGCTGGTGTCGATTCCGGTGCTGACGTCGCACGCAATGATCGATCCTGAGTTGCGGCGGAAGATGGGCGTGACGGAGCAGATGATCCGGCTGTCGGTGGGAATTGAGAACGTGGAGGATCTGATCGCGGATCTGGAAGGCGGGCTGGCGGTGCTGGGAAGGAAAGATGGGGCTCGGGCGGCGGACTGATAAAGTTGTCAGCTGTCAGCTTTCAGTTCTCGGTAAAACCTGGCAGCGCCTGGACCGTGACCGAAACCTTTGCGCCCTACCACTGAGAACTCCAAAATCTCTTAGAAGCCCGCCGAGGCCGCCGCCAGACTTGGGTGCAGGCCGACCACTTTGTCGACGTTGGTCATCTTCAGGATTTCTTCGATTCGTCCCTGGGCGCAGACGTGCAGCGTGCCACCCGACTGTTTGAGCTGGCCAGCGGACATGACGAGGATGCCGACGCCGGTGCTGTCGATGTGCGTGACGCCGGTGAGGTCGAAAACCACTTTCTTTTTTTGCTCGCGAATGAGGTTGTCGGTCGACCATTCGAGTTGCTTGGAGTCGCGGCCCATGGTGATGCGGCCGGTGAGTTCCAGAACGACGATGTCGGGATCGATATTCTTGGTCTGAATCTCCAGCATGGTTATGCTCCTAACCGCAAAATCAGAATGTACGGATACCCCTTACCGAGCTTGCTCGAAGCACTGCATAATTTCAATTTCCGTCAGAGTATGGTCGCTTGCCTTGGCGCGCTTGAAGATGCGCTCGACTACGTCCTCAGCTGGCGGAAGACCGTGGCGTTCCAGCCAAAAGAGGACATTGGATTTCCCGCTCATGGGGCCAATCTCGATGACTTGTTCAAGCCCAAAGAAGTGCGAAGGAACGCCGGAATAAACCGTATTGGCGAGTTCGACGTTGTTTTTCCTATAGGCCTTGATGACGGCCGCGGCGTGCACACCGGTTGCGGTGCGGAATGCGTCATCGCCTACAACGGGATAATTCGCGGGAATCGGAACGCCGGTCGCTTTCGAGACCGCTTCGCAATAATGCTTGAGCTTGGTGAGGTCCTGCTGGTCCCACGGAGCGACGCCCATGAGCTTGAGGTTGACGAGCATCTGATCCATTTGCGTGTTGCCGACGCGCTCGCCGAGGCCAAGCGCAGTGGCGTGAACACAGTTGGCTCCGGCGACGAGGGCGGCCATGGCGTTAGCGGTCGCGAGTCCGCGGTCGCAATGGCCATGCCAATCGAGACGAATGGTTTCGCCGGAGGGCTTGATGACCTCTTCAAGCACAAATTTCACCAGCGCAACCGTACCCATGGGAGTGGCGTGTCCGGCGGTATCGCAAAGCACGATAGCGCGGGCGCCATTGCGGATGGCCGTCAGGTTTAGCTGCTTGACGGTTTCTGGATCGCAGCGGGTGGTGTCCTCGGTGACGTACATTACGTCGAGGCCATGCGAAACTGCATATTTGACGGCCTTTTCAGTCGTCTCCAGCAGGAAGTCGATAGACCAGCCTTCGGTGAAGCGGCGAATCGGACTCGATCCCAGGAACGATGCGACTTCGATAGGCAGGCCGGTTTTCTGCGTGATTTCGGCGATAGGCCGGATGTCGTTTTCGTGCGTGCGCGCGGCGCAGTAGGGGCGAATCTTCATCTTGTGCGCGACAATCTCGCGCGCCAGCGCGGTGACATGCTCGACCGCGCGTGGCCCAGCTCCAGGCAGGCCGAGGTCGAGAGAGTTGATGCCGAGCGACTCCATCAGGTGGAGGATTTCGATTTTCTGCTCGATGCTGGGATCGCGAACCGAGGGCGATTGCAGGCCGTCGCGGAGAGTTTCATCGGTGAGAAGAACCGGGCCCGGAGGGTGCAGCGACCTCGGATAAAGCGCGTTCCAGTCGTAGATCAGTTCGGAGATGTTCATGAAGAGAAGTTGCTAGTTCCTAGTTGTCAGTTGCCAGGTTCATCCTCGCCCTCGCAGTGCGATATCCGCGCCACGGCAAAGCACAAAAGTCTGTCTTGGCTTTCATTTAGAATCTCGCAGTTTGCCTGCACCCCGCCGGCAAACTGAGACGCTTATCGCGGCCCTGAATTTGACCGCCCCACGTTTTTTCCCGTTCTGCCGCTTTGCCGCCTAGGCTTTCTTTTCTTCCTTGGGCACGATGGTTATACCGAAGACCGAGAACTGGCCTACGCCGCCGACGTTGACGCCATGTGCGTCGTCGGGATTCGGCAAATAGAGCACCTGACAACATTCGCAGCGGTAAACCTCGGCCTTCTCCCCCCAAGCTTTTTCGATGCAGCCGCACTCGCGCTCAATTACGTCGGTCGTATAGAACCAGCGCTTCAGATGCCCGCCGCAGAGTTTTCCCTTGTCGTCTCTTTCGTTGCAGGCGCGCTGGCCGATCTTCTTGATTTTGACCTTGTGATTGGGAAGCGGCGGAACGCTGGTCGGTTGCGAGATTGTGGCCACTAGTGTCTCCGTAGAACAATGAATAACGGCTGCCACTATTCTACCTAGACGGGAGACGGACACCAAGAGTTCCTGAAGTGGCAGTGAAGTTTCTACTTGTCCTTGGGCCATTCATAGGGGAAGAGTTTTCCCGCATCTTCAGGACTAATCTTCACGCCAGCAAGGCCGGCGGCGTGTGCCAAAACCGCGTCGCTCCCAGCGGCCAAGTCCGCCGACGACGGAAGAACCACCTCATCCGGAGTGACGCCTACATGTTCGAGGGTCTGCCCATCAGACATGATGAGGTTTGCATCGGTTATGGAAGCCCCGTAAAACATCACCATGTCGGCGCCAGAGCTGTAGCTGTATTCCCGGGCTTCCATCACGCTTCCAGAACTCCGGTCACCGATTACCGTGCCACGCTTCTCGAGTTGAACCACGCGGGCCATCAGTTCCGAGGCAGAAGCCGACTTACTATCGATTAACACGATGAGCCTGCCGTCGAAACCATTTCGCTTTGACTTGGCAACAATGGGTTTATTGGAATTCCTACCCACCCGGTCGCAGATCTTTACATCATGATCAAAGAGATTGCCGACGAGGGTCTTCAGAGCCTCAATGCTGCCTCCGGGATTCTCGCGAAGATCAAAGATCACGGCCTTCCGTTTGCGGGCTGACGACATCACTTTATTGATTGCATTCTCGTCGATCATGAACGACGGAAGCTTGGCGATCATCAGTTCATCGCCATATTCCACGGTCCGTATGCGTTGCTGGTAAGCCCACTCCTCCCAGTCAAGGTTCATTCTCTGGATGGTCTCCCCGTCGAGATCCTGCACATGACCGCGTTGCCGGAAGAGAGCCTGTAAGCCAGCCTTTCGATCTCCCTGGGAGTTGCGCAGGGTAACAGTAAGTTGCGGCAGGGGGCGGAGGACATTAAAGGCAAACTCGATTTTCCACAGGTTATCGCGCCCGAGGCGATAGCCATTAATCGCGAGCAGTTGGTCGCCGGCCTTAACACCATGACTTTCTGCATCTCCACCTGGGCGCACACGAGTCACAATGCATTTGTCCCCGACCATTTGCAGCGTCCAGCCATGATCGAGGATGTATGGACGACTCGGAGGTATTAGAAAAGTGTGGGAATCATTCAGGCTATCCAATGCCGCCGCGATATGAGCCATCGCCATGTTCAGCGACTTTTCCTGCTTGATCTTCTCCCGCGCCTCGCTCACCTTGGCGGGCCAATCGACGCCATGAAGCTGGGGATCGTAATAGTGGTGGGTGAGATCGTTAGAGATCTGCAAGAGCATGCTCTCGACCTGACCGCGTTCAATGTTAGTCATGTCTTTCGCCTGCGGCGCGGCGAGAAACGACAGCAGAGCCAAAATGAGTACAGCAGTTACAGCACGGCGCATGGAGTGGCTCTCCCTTGGAGAGGGATGTTGATTACTTATACCATTACTGTCAAGTTGTTTAGCTGTTAGGAACGTAGTAAGGATCAAAGAGCGGAATGGGATTGGACATAGGAGCCGATTTCGACCGATTCAGCTCAGCAGCGTAAGCACCTTGCACGTGCGCTCGATCACTTCCTGCTGATCGGGGGATGGATCGGCGAACTCGATGCCGTGATTAAAGCCGCTTCGCGTTCGCACGATGCCGCGCAGTGTTAGAGGCGTCGACGAGTACGGCAGAAGAAAATCGAGTTGCACGCTGACACCGACGGCTATTTCGCGCGTCATAAAAATTGACAGCCCGCCCCGGCTTACGTCGGTGGCTTCGCAATGAAATTTCGCGCGCTTTCCATCCACCAGCAGGGAGACGGTGACGGGTACTGTGATGGTGTGGCGCGCCCATCGTCGCGCGGCATGATCGTGCGACATCTACAATCTTCCCCCAATGAAGAAGGTAGGTTGGAAACTGAGCATGGTGCAGAAAGAACGACGGTCAATTGTAACGGTTGCGCGACCAAGTCGCTCGTGACGTAGATCACAATGCGAATTCCTAGGCAAACGGCTTCCTCGGTGGCGCCTGATCGGCACCGACTCGTCCCATGGTGATCTCGGCAACGAAATAATTTTCGCCCACGATCGGGCAGCCGGCCATGCGCCGCAGCATCGCGAGTTGGCCAACGTGGGTGAGCGCGTCGGCAACCGGGCCCTGAAACAGCTTTTCGACGGGCGCTTGCAGCGGTTGGCCGGAAGCTAAATAGTCGTCAAACTTCTTGATCGAGGCGTGGAATCGCTCGCCTTCTCTGTCCCACGGCAGTGGGGACGAGTCGTGCCACTTGCGGCTGCCATCGGCCATGGAAAGCGCCCAGTCCATGAGGTCACCGATATGCGCGAGGATTTTTCCGGGCGTCTGCGCAGATTCCGGCGCGCCATAGTTGGCGAACCCGGGAGTGGTGCCGCGAACCGTTTTGCCTCCGCGATAGGCGAGTGTGGCGAGCGCATGGCGAAGAAGACTGCGGTCAGTAGACATGGATTTTCTCTCTTTCTGAATTTGTGGTGAGCTCTAAGCTTCGAGCTGTGAGCTATGAGCCCTGAGCTAAGAAATTAAGGTCTCGCCTTGTAATTCGTTACTAGCTTCTCGCCACTCGCAGCCTAGAGCTTTCTCCGTAACAATGCCCCGGCGGAGCGCACCGCGGCTTTTGCTTTTTCGCGCAACGGACGGCTGTAGAGCACATCGAGAAAGCCCTCCATCTCGGCGGTGAAGCCGCGGCCGTAGTCGAACCACCACGGTTTCTTGCGCCGCGGCACGCGATCCGAATCTACATACTTCACACGCACCATCTCCTCGAGCCCCCAACGTCCATGGGTGCGGCCGATCCCGCTCGACTTCACGCCGCCATGAGGCGCCTCACTGATGCTAAAGCAAGAGACGACATCATTGACCATCACCGTGCCAGCGTTGATGTAGCGGGCGAGGCGCTCGCCGCGCGCGCGGTCTGCGGTCCAGATGCTGGCGGCCAACCCATAGTCGGAATCGTTGGCCAGACGCACAGCCTCGGCGTCATCGTCAAAAGGTGCGATCGGCAGCACGGGTCCAAACGTCTCGTCGTGCATGAGGCGCATGCTGCGATCGACGTCGGCGAGCACCGTGGGCGCGTAAAAATTAGGACCAAGATCGCGCAGGCGTGTTCCGCCGGCAAGCACTCGAGCGCCGCGCTCCCTCGCGTCTTCGACATGTGACTCGACAATGCGCACCTGGCGCTCATGGATCATCGGCCCAATGTCGGTCGAAGGATCGAGGCCGTTGCCGACCCGCAGCTTGCGCGTCTTGGCCGAGCAGGCTTCGAGAAACGCCGGATACAAACTGCGGTGCACATAACAATGCTCGACCGAGAGGCAGGTCTGCCCGGCGTTGACAAAAGCTCCCCATACTGCGCCGCTCGATGCAACATCGATGTCGGCGTCGTCGAGAACCAGCATGGGATCTTTGCCGCCAAGTTCAAGCACGACCGGCAGCAGCCGCTGGGCGGCCGCTTCGGCAATGCGCTTGCCGGTAGCAACGCTTCCCGTGAATACGATTTTGTCAATCCCGCTTTGTATTAACGCCGCGCCAGTCGGGCCTTCGCCGGGCACCACCTGGAAAATGTCTCTTGGCACGCCGGCCTCGCGCAGCAGCTTCTCGAGTTCGAGCGCGATCAGCGGCGTAAGCTCGGATGGCTTGAGCACCACCGCGTTCCCCGCAAGCAATGCCGCCATCGTCTCGGTCGCCGGAATCGAGAATGGATAATTCCACGGCGAGATGATGCCGATGACTCCGTAGGGGTCGTGCAGGATGCGGCCGGATTTCGTCTTCAGCACGATATTGCCGTGCGGAAGAACTTCGTCGCACAGGAGCGCGAACCCATTTTCGATGAGGAAGCGCGCGGCATCGAGAACGACGAGGACCTCGGTTGTAAGCGCCTCCGCCAGCGGCTTGCCAGCCTCCTGCGAGATGCGGCGGGCAATTTCGGATTTGCGCCCAAGTAGCAATTGCTGGAAGCGAACGAGGGCATGGATGCGTTTGCGAACTCCCCATGCGTGCCAGTCGGGTTGGGCGGCGCGGGCGCGGGTGACCGCGGCGCGAACTTCGGCGGGTCCGGCGCTGTCGAGTTCGCCGAGAACTTCTCCGGTGGCGGGATTGACCGAAACGATGCGCGAGATCGCCGGCTGCAAATTTGCCGACTGAACATCGGGCTGGACCGGGGTCGCCATCTCCGAAGCAGTTTACCCCGAGACTGGAGGCTTGCGAAGGCGTTTTGGAGGCGCGAAATCGTATTTGCCGCGGGGAGTCTGTCGCCGACTGTTCTCCGTTGGCAATCAGTCGGCAGTCGTGGCGCTACGGTCTAATACTCGACACTAACCAAAAACAGTCCGCTGGCTGGCGCGGTGGGGCCGGCGGCGGAGCGGTTGCGGGCCGCGAGGATGCGCTCGAAATCTCCCTGGTTCAGGGTTCCCTTCCCGAGCAGGATGAACGTGCCGACCAGATTGCGGACCATGTGATGAAGGAATCCGTTGCCGCCCACGGTATAGATGAGTTCATCCCCATCGCGGCGCCACGCGGATGAAAGAATCGTTCGGACGTTCGAGGGAGGATCCGACGGGAAAATCGAGGGAAGGTTCGACGAAACATGCGATGGAGCATTCCGCTTCGCCCCATCCGACGTGCCCGCCATGCGCTCCACTCGCTCCGGATCGACTGCGGTAAAGGAAGTAAAGTCGTGCTCTCCCGCGACCGCCTCGGCAGCCACGATCATCGCCGTCTCGTCCAGCTGATAGGGAAAGTGCCACACATAGCGCGCGTCAAACGGAGAACAAACCGTTCCACGATGAATTCGATAGCGATAAGTCTTGGCGCGCGCCGACTTTCGCGGGTGAAAATCGTCCGCGACCTCGGCAACCTCGAGCACGCGGATCGCCGCGGGCAAAATGTGGTTCAGCGCCAGCGCCCAATTTTCTGTGGGAATAACCGATGCCGTGCGAAAGCTCGCCACCTGCGCCAGGGCGTGCACACCGGAGTCAGTACGCCCCGACCCCTGGGGCAGTACATTTTCGCCGGTCAGCCGTCCAATAGCCGAGGCCAGTGCGCCCTGAATGGTCGCGCGGCCCGGCTGCACCTGCCATCCGGCGAAGTCGGTGCCGTCGTAAGCGAGAATCAGTTTGAGATTGCGCACAGGTTTTTCCGGTTCTCGGACCGGTTTATTGTCTCCGGTGGTTTGGCTCGATTTTCCGAGTCCATAGGCCGCGCCTCACGGAAGGCGCGCGCACGCGTCAGATATACTATTGCACTTACGAGCCATTTTTCTTAGGAGCAAGTTCTTACTCCGGCAAGAGCCTGCCTGCGCGCTGGCAAAAGCTAAGGAACTCTTGCGCGGCGTTCTACGTAACACCCGGGTGTGGACGATTTCTGGTGTAGACAGCTTCTGGACCACCTAAAGAAACGCTACTTCACTGTTCTCAGGCCTGATCAATGGAGATGAAGAGAATGCAACGTTCTAATTCTGCTGGGAGAGAGTGCGGCGCAAACTTCGGAACAAAATTTAGGGCATTTCGGGCGGCCGCGGCGCTGGTGATGGCGGCGGCGATGGTGCCCGCCGGATGGGCACAGGAGGCATCGTCGATGCCGGCGGCGCCGGCGGCGCAAAAGGCAACCGCGACCGCGCCGTTCGATGTGAATCAATACTCTCAACCCCGGTCACATTTTCCAAATCTGTTCGCTCCCTACTCGATGCGCCACGTCAGCCCTCCGAATCTGGCCAATACATCGAGGATCGACCAGTTAATGCGCGACGGCAAGCTCTACATCTCAATGAATGACGCAGTGGCCCTTGCCCTCGAGAACAACCTCGACATCGGAATCGCGCGCTACAACCTGAATATCGCCGACACCGATGTGTGGCGGGCGAAGGCCGGTTCTGTGACGCTTGGTGTCAATACCGGAATTGTTCAAAATACACCGGGCGGTAACGGAATCGGCGTCGGCAGCACGTCGTCCGGTGGAGGCGCAGGAGGAACCAGCGCCGGAATTGGCGGGGCGGGCGCGGGCACAGGCGGCATCGTGAGCGCAACCACCGGCGTTGGCGCGGCGGTTCCATCGTTCGACCCCATCTTGACGGGCACGCTACAGCTCGATCAATCGGTGGTCGAATACTACAATCCGTTTTCAGAGCCCTTCACCTACGAACATACGAACACTTGGAACTTCGCCTATCAGCAGGGATTCCATTGGGGGAGCAACCTGACGGTCGCCTTCAACAACAATCGAGTGTCGGCAAGCCCGCTCTCCCCATACCAGGATCTGAGCACCCAGTACAGTTCAAGTTTTCGCGCCACGCTGACCCAGCCGCTCCTCTCCGGATTCGGATTTCTACCCAACACCCGTTTCATCATGATTGCGAAGAACAATCGGGAGATTTCCGATGTGGCGTTCCGGCTTCAAGTGATCACCACGGTTGATCAGATTCAGAACATCTATTGGGACCTGGTGAGCGCTTACGAGAACGTGAAGGTACAACAGGACGCCCTAGCCTTCGCGCAAAGGACACTGTCCGACACGCAAAAACAGGTTCAGATAGGGACGCTCGCTCCCATCGAAGTGGTTCGCGCCCAAAGCACGGTGGCGACAAACCAGCAGCAGTTGATCGTGGCGCAGACCACGCTGCAACTCCAGCAACTGTTAATGAAGAACGCGTTGAGCCGCACGCTTGTCGATCCTTCGCTGGCCGATGCGGAAGTAATTCCCACGGACACGATGGCCATGCCTGAAAAAGAGGCGATCGTGCCGACGGAGGAGTTGGTCTCCGAGGCTCTTTCTCACCGCGCTGAATTGGCGGAATCCCGGATCGATCTTACCAACCGCGGCATTAACAGCCGGTCGGCGAAGAATGCACTGCGTCCCGCTCTGAATCTGTTCGCCTACTACCAGGGAAGCGGCCAGGGCGGTACCGTCAACCCGAGTTATGTCTGTATAACGGATCCGACCTTCTGCTCAGGTGTCTCCGCCGCACCACCGGATTCCTACGGGGGCGGCCTCCATCAATTGATCGACTCCACCGCGCCCGACAAGGGTGTCGGATTACAAATGACGATCCCGATCCGCAATCGCACTGCGCAGGCCAACCAGGTGCGTGCCGACCTGGAATTGCGCCAGGCCCAGATGGCGCTGCAACAGCAGGAGAACAGAGTTCGGATCGAGGTGCGTAACGCGCAATTCCAAGTGCAACAGAACCGCGCGGCAGTCGAGTCCGCAAAGGCCGCGGCAGAACTGGCGAAGCAATCTCTGGATGCCGAGCAAAAGAAGTATAACCTTGGGGCCTCGACCTCTACCCTGGTTTTGCAGTATCAGGCGGCCCTGACGCAGGCGGAATCTAATCTAGTCCTGGCGATGTCGAACTATGAAAAATCGCGAGTCGAGATGGATCGTTCAATTGGAGCGACATTAACAACGTTGGGAATTTTGATGAACGATGCTGAGCGCGGCGAGGTCACGCATATGCCCGACGTCCCGCACGTCGTGGCCAGGCCCGCGGATCAACCGTTGCCTGCCCACCAGCCGCAACAATAACGTAGATTCGAAAGATTATGGCCCCGAACTTTCGGGGCCTTTTGTTTTACCTTTTGTTTTACCTTTTCTTTTACCTTGTCTTTGCCTTGTTGGCCGCGTACCGCTAAGATGCAGTTAGCGGAGGCCGTATGTACGAGCAGAAGAAAACGCAGAACGCGCTGGTTATCGGCTGGGGCATCGGGATCGCGCTCGTGGCGGTGATGATCGTCGCCAAGCTGGTGCTGAAGTTCTAGGTTGCGAATTTTGAGCCGAGAATATGGAGGCGCGTGCGCCGCGCCCATGCGTGCAGAGTTCCCTGGACCACTGCCCTTCATCCCGAGACAAGCGTTTCTCCGGTAATCCTCCTGGCGACTAGCAAGCTTCGGCCCATGATGAGTATCCTTTCCCCGTGATCCTTTCGGTCGTCATCATCACTCATAACGAAGAAGCGAATATTGGGCGGACGCTGGCCAGCCTGCAATCGCTGGTGAAGGAAGGGCACGGCGAGATTATCGTCGTCGATTCGGGCTCGACCGATCGCACGGTGGAGATTGCCAAGTCGCATGGCGCGAAGGTTTTTGTTGAGGCTTGGAAGGGGTACGCGGCGCAGAAGAATTCGGCAATTGAGAAGGCTGCGGGAGATTGGATTTTGAGTCTGGATGCGGATGAGGAAGTGGGGAAAGCCCTCATTGATGAGATCGCATGGCTCTTTCGCGCAATTCCGATCTGGCAAAAGCAGGGAATGCCCGTAGACGATGACGATGAGTCGAAAGAATTGCGAGATCGCGGTTTACAGTTGGGGCTCGACGAACCTGATCTAAAGGGTTTCTTTATCAGTCGCAAAAACGAATTTCTCGGGCGATGGATCCGGCACGGCGGCTTCTGGCCGGACCCAAAGATGCGATTGTTCAGAAAAGGCGCTGCACGCTTTGAAGACCGCGCCGTCCACGAAGACGCTCACTTAATAAACGGTGTGTCCGGCGAGCTAAATGGTGCTCTCGTTCACCACTCATACCCCACTCTCGCCGACTACATCGACCACATGAACCGCTACTCGTCGCTCGGTGCAGCGATGGTCACAGCCAAAGGCCGCGTGCGCTTCAGCGCGTTCAACATCGTGGTACGGCCGGTGGCTACTTTCGTTTACAACTATTTTTTCCGGCTGGGATTTCTCGACGGACGCGAGGGGCTGCTGCTGCATCTCTATCACGCGGTGTACGTGTCGTGGAAGTACTCGAAGGCGTGGGAATTGGGGCGCGCGCGGCGAACAGCAGATTCCTCGTCCACTCGCTTCCGCTCGGGCTCGGAATGACCACCCTGAAAGGCTGCAATCAGAAAGGCAGCAACTCCGATGACTAGCTTGCGAACGTCACCCGCATGATGTCGTATTCGACCCGTACTTGCCGCCTGGGAAATTTCCCTTCCACGTAATTTTTCACGTCCGCGACCGACGGGACGCCGTCGCGCCCGGTCAGCCCCCGGGCGTCGTCGAGCAAAATAATATGCGGATAGGGATGACTTAAGATCATCTCCAGTTCCGCCGAAAGGCGCTGCTGGTCGCCGACTTTGCCGATCCAGCCATAGTAACCGGCGTCCAACCAGAACAGCGCGGGCGCAGTGAGCAGCGCAAGTACCTGCGGCATGACGACGCGACTGTCTCCGCAGAAGATTTTGATGTGCGGCTCGGCGGCGAATTTGCGCTGCGCCCGCTCGGCAAGTTCGGGCACAAATTCGATGGAATAAATGCGCTCAAACCGCCTCTTCATCGCCGCCACCATCTCGCCGTAATAAGTCCCGGTCTCGACGAGAGTCTTGAGCCCAAAATTTTCTCCGTACTCACGCACCACTTTCTGCTTTAGCAAATGCGGAGAGCGCTCCGGCCTTCCGCGCAGGATCCAGTACCAGTAGTCGGGATAATGGCCAATCGCCTTGTAGACACCATAGAACGGCGTGCGCTGGAGCATGCGGCGAAATGCTTTCAGAGGCTGCCTCCAATCAGGAATGAAAAGCATAGGGGCGAGTGCGAGCACGGTCAAGAGAAGATAGCTTTGAGCTTTGAGCCACGAGCTTCGAGCTAACCCAGAGCTCGTCGCTGCTTTCTCCCAACCGCACGGTCGGGCCGTAATCTTGTCGCGCGCCCACGCCTCCTCTATCATCGAGAGCAGCGTGGGGAGCCGAATGCCTGAGAACAAATCGAAGACCGATCTAGGCAAGCCAACCGTCGCCGAGAGCCCGATCTCGGACGTATTTCAAGGCCGTCATCCAGCGCCCTCCGAAAAAGATTGGGCCGAAAAAACGCTGGCGCCGACGATTGAGAAGTCTCCGGAGCGCGCCATTGGCGCGCCCACCGGCACCAACGTCGACGAGCATGGCCATGCCCGCTTCAGCACGATTTCCAATGTTCCGATCCGCCGCCTCTACACCCAGGCCGATCTGCCCGCCGACTGGAACTACGAACAATATCTTGGCTACCCCGGCCAACCACCCTACACGCGCGGCATTCACGCCACCGGATACCGCGGCAAGCTTTGGACGATGCGCATGTTCTCCGGCTTCGCCTCGCCCGAAGAGACCAACCAGCGCTACAAGTATCTACTCGAGCACGGAGGCGGCGGCCTTTCTGTAGCTTTCGACTTACCCACCCTGATGGGCTACGACTCCGACCACCCGGCGAGCGAAGGCGAAGTGGGCAAGTGTGGCGTGGCCATCGATTCGCTCGAAGACATGGAGATTTTGTTCGACGGCATCGATCTGGAAAAAATCACCACCTCGATGACCATCAATTCTCCGGCCAGTGTGCTTTGGGCCATGTATCTGGTCGTCGCCGAAAAGCAGGGCGCGGACTGGAAGAAAATCTCCGGCACTATCCAGAACGACATCCTGAAGGAATACATCGCGCAGAAGGAATACATCTACCCACCGGCGCCGAGCATGCGGCTGGTGGTGGATACATTTGAGTTCGGGTCGAAATTCACGCCGCGCTTCAACACGATTTCGATCAGCGGCTATCACATTCGCGAAGCCGGCTCAACCGCGCTGCAAGAACTAGCTTTTACTATTTACGATGGCGTCGAGTATGTGGAATGGGCGCGCCGCCGAGGCCTCGAGATCGACGAATTCGGCCCGCGGCTGAGTTTCTTCTTCAACGCCCACAACGATTTCTTCGAGGAGATTGCAAAGTATCGCGCGGCGCGAAAGATCTGGTACCGGCTGATGAAGGATCGCTTTGGCGCGAAGAACGATCGCACGCGCCTGATGCGCTTCCATACGCAGACGGCCGGCGTTTCCCTGCCCGCGCAACAACCGATGAACAACATCGCGCGCGTGGCGCTACAAGCACTCGCGGCAGTTCTCGGCGGTACGCAGTCTCTGCACACTGATGCCTACGACGAGGCGCTTGCCCTGCCGACGGAAGAAGCCGCGCGCATCGCGCTGCGCACACAGCAGATCATCGCCTACGAATCCGGCGTAGCCCAAACCGTCGATCCTCTCGGCGGTTCATACTTTGTCGAGCGCCAGACACTCGATATGGAGCGGGGCGCATTCGATTACTTCGAGAAACTCGACCAAATGGGCGGCATGGTCAAGGCGATCGAACGCGGATATCCGCAAAAAGAAATTGCCGAGGCCAGCTACCAATTTCAGCGCGCCGTCGAGGCAAACGAGAAGATCACGGTCGGCGTGAATGATTTCGTAATCGAAGAAGAATCGCCGAATATTCTCTATATCGGCGAATCGGTAGCTAAAGCGCAGACGGCAAAGCTAAAAGCCCTGCGCGCACGACGCTCGAACGAAGAAGTAACGCGCCGCCTCGAAGCCCTGAAGCGCGCCGCCGCAAAGACACCGGGCGCTGGAGCGAACGGCAACATCTCCGACGCGAACACTATGCCCTATATTGTGGATGCCGTTCGCGCTTACGCGACGGTGGGTGAGATTTGCGAGGCCCTGCGCCAGGTGTACGGAACGTACACGGAGGTAAGCGTCACCTAGGCAGGTAAGCGCCTGAATTTACGTCGGAGCCGAGAGCTTGGAACTGGAAGCTTGCAGCTGTTTCGTTACTTCATCCGATTCCGATACAAGCTTCCATCTACCTGCCCGACCATGGCCTTCACGTCCAGCGGAACGCCCACAAATGCTGCTACTTCTTCCGCCACAACTTGCGGCTCACGCAGGACGCGGTGATAGTGAATGCGGTAGACCGACGTGTTCGGCTTGGACGACAAAAACCTATTTACCTCGATCAGATGCCTCTGGAACAATTCTCCCACCGCCGCCGGAGTCGCCCCCTCATAGGTTCCGCGCCGCTTCAGCATCTCGTCCTGCGACTTGAGCACCTCCGGCATCGGGCGCTGCATAAATACAATTTTGTACTCATACCCATCCGGCAGCGACAAAATCAGTTGCGAGATCACCTTCACCACCTTGCCTTCGGCTTCGGCGATCAGGCCCGGCTCCTTGGGAAGCTGCTTGATACGCTCCCATTCAAGATAACCCTTGGGATTGTCGGTATCGGCTTTGCGTTCGCCGTCGGACACTGCGGACATCCCGCCCGCGGTCAGCATCTGCATCATCAGCGACGTGCCGGACCGCGGCAGCCCGGAAACGATTGTGATCATCAGGACCTTTCCAACAATGAGTGCCCGGGGACAGCTATCCGGTTGCAGAGATCATAGAGGCAAAGAGGCGATGGAGGCAAAGATGCCAGAGAGCCAAGCCGTGATCGATCAAAGCGCCACGATTCTCCGCTTTCTGCACCAAGGCCTGTACGCTACCGCACACCAGACAGTTCCGCTAAACCAGGCTTTGGCCAGGCCCGATGACCCCCTCAGCGTTGCATTGACAACGCCGGTCGAGTTCGCTATTTTGCTTGCTACGGAGGATAAGTGCGCCGGAGCTTCTTCACATTTGTCCTGCTCTTGCTGGCGAGCGTGGTGTGCTCGGCGGCAATCCCTCCGGTCGACGTTCCTGAAACCAATTACAACGAGAGCGACACGCCGGTCAATCAGACTCCTCCAGTCGAAATCGGCGTCCACTTCGAGCGTCCGGCACAAGTCGCAACCACCGTGCCGAAATGCATACTCGAGGCCCGCCGGCATATCCAGGCTCCTGTTAGGGAAGTGCTTCCCCTGCTTCTGCCTTCCCAGCACCATTCTCATGCGTTGCAAGCCCTTTTTTGCACTTTGTTGATCTGATCTTCGCAGCTTAACTCCACCTTAGAAACTGGGTTCGCGAAGTCGGCTTCGATGCCGCTCTTTCGTTGCGTATCTTCATCGCACACTCACTGGAGCGCGTCGAACAACGAGGCAAGTCAATCATGAAAGATATGCGGCACAAGTTCCGCGAGGACACAGGCATGGCCCCGACCTACGATCAGATGCCTGGAAGTGCAGCGCACGACGGGAGTGCTCGCATTAGGGACAATCGCGTGGCTCAGCTTCTGCTCGTGCTCAGCGAGATCGATGAGAGCGTCGCCAGCCTTGGCGGCTTGCCAGAAAGCCAAATCTCCAGTCTGGTTGCAGGCGCCATCCAGTCCTGCGGATTTACCAACCCTACGGAGGTGCGCTCAGTAGTCGCCTGCGTCCTCGAGGCAATTGGCGTCCGGCCGTTGCCGCGGCGCTATGAGCTTTGAACAGAGGTAAGGCTCTGCGCCTTCGGGCGCGTGGCGAAGTCAGGTTTGCAGAGACGGGCCTGCCTCGTCTCTCTAGGTTCGTTCGGCGTCCGTCTGCATGGCAGCGCCGGGCGTGGCGATGTGTCCGGCGCTGGCTGGTGGCCATGCACTGAGGGGAGACCACTCCAGCGGCCGGACACTTCGACTCTCTGATGGTCCACTTTTTGGCCTCGCGCGTCTTTTATTGCGCGGGGCTTGGGCTTTCTGATACGTTGCCTGCTGCTGTTGAGTGTCTAGTTTGCGGTGCGAGGAGGAATTGTGCCCTTTTGTCCAAAATGCGGTGCGCAGATTGCCGACGGCGCCGCCTGCCCGAGTTGTGCCGTCCAACCCAACACTTCCAATACTATGGTTGCGCCCACGAGTGCCACCGGCGGACTGACGGATAATGTCGCCGGCGCTCTGGCCTACGTGACCATCATCCCAGCCATCGTCTTTCTGGTGATGGAACCCTATAACCGCAAACGGTTTATTCGATTTCACGCTTTTCAGTGCCTGTTTTTCGCCGTGGCCTGGACCGTCCTGTGGATCGGGCTTTCCATCATTGCGCACATTCCCTTCCTGGGCTGGATGACCATTCTGATTTGGCCTCTGGTTAGCCTGGTCGGCTTCATCATCTGGCTGGTCCTGGTGCTCAAGGCGTATCAGGGGCAGATGTTTAAGCTGCCGGTGATTGGCGACATCGCGGAGAAGCAGGCGGGAGCATAGGGCCTGGCTGAGAGGGCCTGATTGATGAGGCGCACTCCGCGCTCTCTGGAGACCCGGCGCGGCGAAGCCACTCTTTTTCCCTTTTGCCGCGTCCTAAAACAGTAGTAGCCTAGAAGCACTGTGTTTGGCGGGGTGCAGCCGACGGGATCGTGGATTCGCCGCAATCGATCGGTGGGAGTGTCTGTGGCGGCGCATGTGGCGATCCTTGCCATAATCGTCTTTCATCGTCCCAAGGCCATTGATGTCACTTCGACGTGGCTTGCCTGGGGCAATGCCGAACACTCCTACAGGATCACCTACCTGCCGATGGGGGACACGCCGCTGGAGGAGGCAAAGCTTGCGCTTCCGGTCGCGTCCCGCCAGCCGACTCTAAGAAGGGCGGCGCAAAAAAAGAAGCCCAAGGCTACGCTTGAGCACCACCAACTCGACGCCAGCGCCGAGGAGGGCAGCGTCAACAGCAAAGCTGGCTCGCTGCTGGGGCGGGTGGTTGACGGGCCGATCTCGGGACATGAGGTGCACATTGCGCTGCCGCAGTACCCCGAGCCTCAGGTTGATCGGGCGGGCCTTCCCCACGGGCTTACCGGCGACATCGTCATTGAAGTGACGATTGATTCCGAGGGCAATGTCGTCTCTACTCGCGTTGTGCAATCCATTGGGCCGGACATTGACGCGAGAATCGAAGCCACTCTGCGCATGAGGCATTATCAGCCGGCCACACTGGATGGCGCGCCGGTGGCTTCACATCAGGATGTGCATTTTCACTTTCCATCGTAGGGAGCTATGAGCTATAAGCTTTGAGCTTTGAGCTATGAGCTAAAAGCTCATGGCTTTGGGCTCTCGGCTCTTCGCTTTTCGCTATTGGCTATTCGCTCTTCGCTTTTCCCTCTTCTTGCGATGCCGCAACGGCTTGTTGAAAGCAGCTTGCGAACGGCGACTAGCTAACAGCGAAGAGCGCTCATCGCGGCATTCGCGCTCATTTCTGCATAGTTGGGTTCGCCATATATTCGCCTTTGTGATAGACTTACCATCCATTCTGTGGAGGCACGATTGACTGCTTGCAAGAAATCAGTCACGAAGCCGAAAACTGGGCGCCACGATAAAGCCGTCTTGCATCTTCGGGCGGCGGATCCCGTGCTTGCCGCGATTATTGAGCGCGTGGGCCCGTGCAAGATGGAGTTCGGCGAGCCTACGTTTCATAGCCTGGCGGAGTCGATTCTCTACCAGCAGTTGAACGGGAAGGCGGCCGCGACCATCTTTGACCGATTTACGGCGCTGGCTGGCGACCCATTGACGCCCGAGGGCATTCTCAAACTCAGCGACGGGCAGATGCGCGAGGTTGGGCTTTCACGGCAGAAGACTGCCTATCTGCGTGATCTGGCGGAAAAGACGAAAGGTGGGTTGCTGGAGTTTGAGCGCATGGCCGAGATGTCGGAGGAAGAGGTGATCGCGCATCTTACGCAGGTCAAAGGGGTGGGGGTTTGGACGGCGCACATGTTCCTGATATTTACCTTGCGCCGGCCCGACATACTGCCTACGGGCGACTACGGCGTGCAGGCCGCGATTAAGAAGCACTACAGGAAGCGCAAATGGCCGAAGCCGGACGTGATGCAGAAGATCGCTAAATCATGGGCGCCCTATCGCTCAGTAGCGTGCTGGTATCTGTGGCGGAGTTTGGACATCAAGACGCTGTGATGAACGGCTGCGAAAGTGGGCCAAAGGAAGCACGACTCTCCCGCAAATTACAGTTTGTTCTCTGTTTATTCGCTAAAAATAAATTTTCTGATATTGGAAATTGGAGCTAAAAACGGCGAATTCTCGTGGATTCAGGCGCTGATTGCAAATGAGTTAGTGGGGCAGCGCGCGAAGGGCATGGGTTGTCAAGTGGCGAGATAGTTAGTGCTTCCGCAGTGGGAGATAACCCGAGGGTTAGCCTCCGTCAGCATTCGGGCATGAGACCAAGTTGCCTATTTCCTATGCGATACGGTGGTTCGTCGTTACTGAGGGCCTTAAACACCGCGAGAAAATAGGCGAAAATGCTAAATTCACAATCGGTTTTCGTGATCGAAAATCGGTCGAGACAAGGGGTCTTCCTTGTGTCTGGTTCGCTCCTCTCACCTCGTTTGTCGCCGTAGCAATTTGTCTTTCGCCTCCGGCCATTCCGCGGCGATGATCGAATAGCGGGCGGAATCTCGCGCGATGAAATCGGCGGCCATGCGGTGGGCGCGGAGAATGCCTTCGAATTGTCCGCCGATGCGCTCGATGGCGGCGCGGGAGCGCTGGTTGCGGACGTCGGTGTGCAGGCAGACGCGCAAGACCTTCCAGGTTTCGAAGGCATGGGTGAGCAGAAGCAGCTTGGACTCGGTGTTGGCGGCCGTTCTTATTGCGCTGGCGGCATACCAAGTGTAGCCGATCTCACAGGCGTCGGGCGTGGTGCGGCGGTGGTGCGGATGATGCGGCGGCCACGGCCAGTATTCGAGATTGAAAAGGCGGGTTGAGCCGATTACCGCGTTATCGCTTAAGCGCACAACTGCAAATGGGGCGGCCGTTCCGGCTTCTTGCCATGCGATGGCGGTCTCGACATATTTTTCGGCTTCGGCTTGGCCTTGAGGAACGGGGCTCCATTGGTAGAGAGAGGGATCGGCGGCGGAGGCGGCGGCTAGTCCGTCGATGTGTTGGCGGGAGAGGGGCTCGAGGCGGACGTATTGGCCTTGGAGGATTGGCGGGTGGAGTTGGGCGGGCATGGGGAGAGTTTAAATGGATGGCGAGTTGGATGGGGAATTCTGGCGCGCGGAGCTCAGGGCTGAGGCCCAGATCAAAAGCTCGGCTTATCGCAACGGTGAACCGCTGCGCCACGCAAGAAACTGCATCGCCGGTCCGGACGACGGTGAATCTGCGCCCCCAAAAGAAATGCGGTGAAGATAAAAAACCCTCTCATGGGCTGAGAGGGTTGGGAACTGGTTTGGGAGGAATTTTACGCGGCTCGTATTACGTTGCCCGCCTGGAAGCCCTTGGGACCTTTCAGGAGGTCGAACTCGACCGTCTCGCCTTCGTTCAGTGTGCGGTAGCCGTTCTCCTGAATGGCGGAGAAGTGCACGAAAACGTCTTCACCGGTGGAGCGCTGGATGAACCCGTAACCCTTCGCCCCGTTGAACCACTTCACAGTACCCTTCTCTCTCACAAAAAATACTCCTTTCGCCTCGATCGAAAAAATTATTCCGGCGCCTCTTTACGATGGTCCCGAGCGTATCGCGGAACAGCGGTCGCGAGACAGGAACGGAACGCCCCCTCAAAGGGCACTAGAATTTACCGGCATCACGGGGGGAAACGGAACGCGCCAACGGAAACGGCTCCCTGCGTTTCGCTGGGGGAGAGCCCGTGACGAAACACTGAGGAGCCGCGAGGACGAAGGCGCGATATCGACTACCCACACAGAAGCTGTAACCGTGCTGCTCTATCGCCAGCGTGAAGCGCCAGCGAAGCACCAGATAATAGCAGGAAGATGGTAATTGGCAAGAAGGAAATTTAGAGAATCGGAGATGGATGCGCTTGGCGCGCGGCGGAGAAGCGGCGTGACCCAAGGACGGGATTTAGGTGTACGTACGAAAAGGCATGGGCGGGGCGCCCAGCGGGAAGGCGTAAGTATTTGATAAGATTTGAGAAATCGTGACATCAATCGCACCGATTCAGGCCTCGGATAAGCAGGGCGCCGCGGAATATCACGCGGCGCCGCGGCACGGACTGGTGAGATCGACTGCCGGGTATCTGCTGCGGACCGATGTACATACATTCGCGTTTTCGGTGGCGGCGAACGCGATCCTGTCGCTCTTTCCTTTTCTGCTGCTGCTGATGACGCTGATCCGGCGGGTGCTGCATTCGCAGGTGATGGCGGACGTGGTGGAGAATCTACTGCGCGATTCGCTGCCGACGGGACAGGAATTTGTGATCCGGAACTTGAACGCGCTGGTGGCGTCGCATCATCGGGCGCAGATATTTTCGCTGGCCATGTTGCTGGTGAGTTCGACGGGAATTTTTATGCCGCTGGAGGTGGCGCTGAACCGGGTGTGGGGATTCCGCAACAACCGGTCTTATCTGGGAAACCAGCTGATCGCGCTGGGGCTGGCGTTTGCGTGCGGATCGCTGACGCTGCTGTCGATTGGATTGACGGCGGGGAACGTGCATGTGCTAAAGACCGTGCTGCATGGCTATGCCAACTGGTATGTGCAGTGGGTGGGATTCCTGACGATGAAGATGTTTTCGATTGGCGCAAGTATTGCGATCTTCTTTTTGATCTACTGGCTGCTGCCGAACGGCAAGGTGCGGCCGCAGGCGGTGCTGCCGGCGGCGGTGATTATGGGATTGCTCTCGGAGGCGCTGAAGTACGTTTATATTTTTGCGCTGCCTTTTTTGAATTTTGGCGAGGTGTACGGGCCGTTCGCAATTTCGGTGAGCCTGATGTTTTGGGCGTTTCTGTCGGGAATGCTGCTGCTGGCGGGAGCCCATTTGTCGGCGGAGAAGAGTCTGCGGAAGTTGTAGCTATGCGGAATCGGAGAGTTATTTTTGTGATCTTTGCGGCGGCGATGCTCTTCTCGATGATGCGGGAATGGAGCGGGTCGGTGGGGTGCCCGCGGGTGATGGTGCACGCGCATAAGGGGATTGCCGGGCGCTGAGCCTAGGGCCGTACCTCGGCGGCTAAAGCCGACATTGAAAACGAGTCCAGTTATCGCAGCGCTGAAGCGCTGCGCCACCCAAAACTATTGTGTTTACAAAGCGTGGGCTTAACAGAAGTAGGCCTGAGACTGGGGCTGGTTAGCGAACAGCGTTTGGGTACAGAACCGTGGTCTGTACATACATGTGGTGCGGTACATATTCGTACGTACGGTGAGATTTTCCCCGTAGCCCAGTGGAGCGCCATCGGAAATCAGTGCTGCTTGTGGATCTTGCGGCGGATGTCGGGCCAGAATTCCTTGATCACGAAGGTGATGGTGTCGTAGCCGACCTGCGATCCCCAGACGCTGGCTGTGTTGCTTAGGGTGCGGTCGCTGGCGATATAGGGAGTGGTCTGGCCGGGATGATATCCGGGATGCGGGTGATAGCTGTAGGTGGAGATGGCGGAGGCGACGGCGGCGCCGAAGATTTCGGAATAGTTGAACTGGCTGTGGCCGGAGTCGGTGCGGGTGACGAAGGCGCGGCTAACGGCGTAGCCGGTGCGGTGCATGAAGCTTCCATGGCCGGACTGGAAGAAGCGCGGGTCCTGGCGCAGCATGGATGGGAAGATTGCGCCGACGAAAAAATTCTCGATGGTGCCATCGGCGAAATAGGCGCCGTAGCGTTTGCCGTAGCCTTCGGCGCCCTGGCCGTATCCTTTTTCGCTATCCTCGGCCTGGCTGAGGCCGGCGAGCGCACCATACCAGACGAATTGGACGGGATCGAAGGCGCTGCGTCCGACAAGTTTGAATTTACCGCCCGCAGTCAGCGGGGGGACGTTGGCGGCGTTCTCGACGGTGAGGAAGTTGGGCAGAGCGAAAAAAAGGCGGTCGTTAGAATTGGGTGCACTGGCATTCTTGGACGCCTGCGGGTCTTTGTTGTTGTCTTGGGTTTGATCTTTCGGCGCCTGCGCAGCGGGTGGCGCAGTGGAGTTGGAAGCCTGACCCGCCGGCGGGTTCTGGGTTGATTGGCTTGGGGCCGGCTGAGAAGAAGCAGGCGACTGGGAATCGGGGGCGCTTTGTGCATAGCCAAGAACAGCAGCCAGCACCAAACATGCGACCGCAAGATGGCGGTACGGGCGAGGGGCCCGACGGTTGATTTCAGGTTGAGTGCGTTTCAATTCTTGCTGGCTCCAATTTGGTGAATTAAACACTTCTTCTCCGGCGCGAATTCAACGGGTCGTCCGTTGGATACGGCGACTGCTTTCCCCCACTCTTTCCAGTGTAATTTCGAGGTCGCGATCGCGCGCAAGGCGCGGGAACTTCTCTCCCCACTCTACCAGCAAGATGCTGTCGGGGGCGAGCAGGTCGTCGAGGGCAATGGTTTCGAGTTCGCGTTCGGTGTCGATGCGGTAGAGATCGATGTGGTAAAGATTGGCGCGGGGCGAGCGATATTCGTGGATGAGGGTGAAGGTGGGACTGGTGACGTCGTCGGCGCGGGCGGCGGCGAAACCCTCGGCGATGCCCTTGACCAGCGTGGTTTTGCCGGCGCCGAGATCGCCGCGCAGAAGGATGAGGAGGGGCGGCGAGAGTTCGGCGGCGAGAGAGCGGCCGTAGGCGATGGTTTCCTCGGCGGAGTGGGTTTCGGTGGCTGCAGTTGTTGGCATCGAAGAGGTCAGTATAGCGGTTTAGTGTGCGCCACAGTCCTACCCAAGCGGCTAAAGCGGTTGGGGAAAATGTGGTTTTAATCGCAGCGCTGAAGTGTGTGCCACCCAAAATCCGCACTACTCAAAATGGGAGCTACCCAAATCCGCACTACCCAAAATCAAAGTGTCCCGGGTCTCCGAGGTTGTGCCCCTCCCGGTTCAGCGAGGCCACCTGGACTTCTCCAACCGCGATCTCTTTTATGGGTTGAGGACGATCTTGCCGAACATCTGGCTTTTCTCCATGTACTCGTGGGCGGCGCGGATTTCGGAGAGCGGAAAGACACGATCGATGACGGGCTTGAGGCGTCCGGCAAAGACGTGGGCGAGAACTTCGTTGAGTTCGCTCATAGTGCCCATGTAGGAGCCGAGGAGCGAGAGCTGGCGTGAGAAGAGGAAGCGGAGGTCGATGTCAACTTTGGGGCCGGTGGTGGCGCCGCAGGTAACGAGTTTGCCCGCAGGCTTGAGGGAACGAACGCTCTCGGCCCAGGTGGCGGGGCCGACGTGTTCGATGACGATGTCGACGCCTTCGCCCTTGGTGATGGCGCGAACCTCCTGCGAGATTTTCTGCCGATAGTGGTTAATGACGTGGTCGGCGCCGAGTTCGCGGGCACGCTCCATTTTGCGCTGGTCACCGGCGGTGGTGATGATGCGGGCGTGGAAGAGCTTGGCGATCTGAATGGCGGCGATTCCGACGCCGGAGTTGGCGCCGAGGATGAGAACGGTTTGGCCGGGGCGGATGGCGGCGAGTCCGGTGAGCATGTGCCAAGCGGTAACGAAGACAAGTGGAACGCTGGCGGCTTGGTTGAAGTCGAGCGAGTCGGGAATAGGGATGGCATTAACGGCGGGAATGGCAAAGAGTTCGCAGTTGCCGCCATCGACGGCATTGCCGAAGACGGTGAAGTGGCGGCATTGATTTTGCAGTCCAGCAACGCACTTGGCGCAGTGATTGCAGAAGCTCATGGGCGCGACGAGAACGCGCTGGCCGACTTTGAGGTCGGTGACGTATTCGCCAACTTCGACGATCTCTCCGGCGGTGTCGGTGCCGAGGATGTGGGGGAGATTGACGCCCGGGAGGCCCTGACGAACGAAGATGTCGAGATGATTGAGAGCGCAGGCACGGACGCGGATGAGAACCTGATCTTTGCGGGGCGTGGGGTCGGGGACGGATTCGTAGGTGAGGACTTCCGGGCCACCGAACTGGTGAATGCGGACGGCTTTCATGAGGGCTCCAAAACTTGCGGGTTCAATTCGGGACTAGATACTAAATCGAAATGTACCAAAAATGTTGTGACCGGCGACAGGGTCACGCTTCTTGTTCACGCCTTTCCCATCATTTGACCCGCGCTTGCGTGCCCACCCATAATCATCTGCATGGATCTTTATGAAGAGATCGTGCGGCTGCGCAAGGATGGGCGGCGCGGGGCGGTGGCGACGATCGTGAATGTGCGGGGTTCGATTCCTTCGTTCAAGACGGCGAAGATGCTGGTGCGCGACGATGGATCGATTGTGGGGACGATTGGCGGGGGATGCGTGGAGGCCGATGTTTGGCAGGCGGCGCGCGAGGTGATGGAGTCGGAGCGGCCGCGCACGTTGAATTTCGATTTGAATAAAGACCCGAAAAACGACACGGGGCTGGTGTGCGGCGGGACGCTGGAGATTTTTATTGAGCCGATTCTGCCGCCGGCCGAGCTTTTCATTTTCGGCGCAGGGCACGTGGCGACGAGCGTTTATCGGGTGGCGCGAATTGCCGGGTTCGATGTGACGGTCGTGGACGATCGGGAGAGCTTTGCGAATCGCGAGCGGTTTCCCGAGGCAGAGAAAGTTTTGGCGGGGGATTTTGATGCAGTCATGGCGCAACTTACGCCCAGCGAGTCGTCGTATATTGTGATCGCGACGCGCGGGCATCGCGACGATATGCGGGTGCTGCGATGGGCGGTGCAGACTCCGGCGCGGTATGTGGGGATGATCGGGTCGAAACGGAAGACGATGACGATTTTCCGCGAGTTGCAGGAGGAGGGAGTAGCGCCGTCGCTGTTTGAGCGCGTGAATGCGCCGATTGGGCTGGATATTGGTGCGCTGACGCCGGAGGAGATTGCGGTTTCGATCATGGCCGAGTTGATTGCCAAGCGGCGGAACGTGGGGCGCGAATTGCCGCATCTAAAGTTGGCGGCGCGGGTTGGGACCGAGTCCGAAAAAAGTGCCGTAACGGCAGAGGACACTGAGAAAAGCTGAGTTGGGCTTTCGGCTTTGGGCTTTGGGCTTTGGGCTTTGGGTCGTGGGTTCTCGGTCCGTATTTCACTTTAGACCTCCGAACGACTTACAACTTACGACAAAAGATTTTTTCCTCTCGAGATTTCATTTATGCCAAACGAAGTCGAAATTAAGTTTCGAATAAGCGATGCGAAGGCTCTGTCTCGCGCACTCCGGGGCGCCGGATTCAAGCAGGTCACGCGGTCTACTCACGAGATGAATTCGCTTTACGATTTGCCGGGACAAAAGTTGCGTAAGCGCGGCGAGTTACTACGACTGCGGAAGTATGGCGACGGGTTTGTCCTGACCCACAAGGCGAAGGGGAAGGCTGGCCGGCATAAGGTGCGGATGGAGCTTGAAACGCGGGTGGAGAACGGCGATCAGATGGACGCCGTGTTGCGAGCGCTGGGATATGCGCCGACGTTTCGCTATGAAAAATACCGGGCGGAGTGGAGCGATGGCACCGGACATGCGGTGGTCGATGAGACGCCGATTGGAATGTTTGGCGAACTGGAAGGTCCGTCGCGGTGGATCGATCGGACGGCGCGGATGCTCGGGATCGAATCGAAAGATTACATGACGCAGACTTATGCCGAACTCTTCTTCGGTTGGAAGCGAGCGACTGGGAGCGCGGCCACGGAGATGACGTTCAAAGCGATTGGACGCAGGCGGACTGCGTCTTGATTGCGATGGCTTGAACTCGATCTTGCGGATGACTTACTAAGGAAGGTCTGATTAAGTTCGAGGGTGAGTTGGGTGGGGGTCGGGATGTTGGCCCTCAGCGGCTAAAGCCGCATATTTGGCGGAGTCTTGTGGCATGTAGGCTTGCATCCGGTCGGGAGCCAACTGGGTTCCCGGGCAGCGATTGCTCGCGCAGACCGGCTCAATCATTATCGGGGTCCTCCAGCGGGACGACGCTGAAAACGCGAGGCACAGACTGAATCGGAGCGAAATGCCGGGGCTCTCCTTGAAAAAAGCCGGAGAGATCATCGGCGTAGGCGTCGGCGTACATCCCAGTGCCGATCAGGTCGAGATTCCAGTTATTCTCGACAAAGCGCAAGATACTTCCGAAATCGTGAACCGAGTTATCGACATAGCCCTGAGGCGTGTAAGTGGAAACGACAAGAAGGGGAACGCGGAAGCCGTAGCAGTAAGATATGCACCAGGCGTTGGGCGGCGGCGGTGGAGGGACGACATGGTCATACCAGCCTCCCCAATCGTCCCAAGTAATCAGGATAGCGGTGTTGGCCCAGTAGGGACTACTACCAATGGCATCGACGATCGACGCCACCCACGCGGGCCCTGAGCCGTTGTTGAAGAGTGAGTGATCGGAGTATGGACCCGAGGGAATAACCCAGGAAACGTTGGCGAGATTGCCGGAAGCAATATCGTTCAGTATTTGAGGCGGGTTGAGGATGACGTTCTGCCAATCGGTCCCGAGGCAGGCAGGCTTATCCTTCTCTGTGCCGGGAAGGCACATATGCTGAATGGCATTCGGAGCCGTCCACATACTGGTGGCAGTCGGCGTGTAATAGCGCCATGTCAACCCGGCGGCATTCAACAGATCGGTAAGCGTGCCATGCTCGAAACAGGGATAGGCTCGCGTATTTTCATCGCCCTGTGGGTCAATCAGCAAGACGGTGACAGAGGGGGCCGCGAGGCAGCCGTAATTCACGGTCTCGGCGGCAAACAAATCGGAATCGGCGGTGGGCGCCGAGGTGCCTCCGAGCAGGAACTGATGGGCGGGAAAACTCGGTCCCTGATTGGTCTGAAACATGCGGTTGGCAAAGCCATACTGCGCGGCGATATCGAAGTAGGGCTGGACGTCAGTTTGATTGACGTAACGGATCGCCGCATAACCGCCGCATCCATGGGAGTTAGGGACGCCATTTCGGTCAGCTCGATCCAGCTTCCCGCCGTCGTACATTGATTCAAATGTTGCATGGCCGTGGCCGATATCGTAGCCGCCAGCCAACGCCACACAGGTCAATGGCACGGTATCGCCGGTTGAGATGGTGGCTTGTGTGGCGATGTCCGCACCGGGAATACAAGATGGGCAACCGCCAAAGAGATTGTCCGGCGTACGGTTCTCCTGAACCACAATAACTATGTGCTGAAACTGCTGGGCGGACGCAGTAGCAGCGCAGATCAACAGAAGCGCGAGGAGACTGCCGGCGAAAAAGCGAGGAGTGTGCCGCGGGGAAAAAAGGAACAAGGTGAGCGGGAAGCTTGTACTCATAAGGGCCCCCTAGGCTCAATATTCCGTCCGTACAACAAAATTGGGGCGATTCTGCCACCTCAATCCGCTCTTGTCAAGGACAAATAAGACTGGCCAAGTAACACTGGCAAAGCTGCGATCTGCGTCTCACACGAAGGCCAGATAGGTCAACTTGGCTTACGCGCTAACTAGCCTACACGGTCCTGTACTGCCTAACCGCAAGTAATAGAACGAGCGTTTGAAGTAAATCCAAGTCTATCGTCTTGAATACTTTGAGGGAGCTTACTCTAACTATGGCTCTTGGAACCGGGTAAGCAAGGGTTATTCAGGAATTCCTTGCCGCGACTCGGTCGGCGAATGGTTAACAACCGAGAACTGAACCTACCCTTCAAACCTGCGGACTCAAGCGATGCGTGGTACGCGTGTTTCTCCAACTCTCTCCGCTTGCCAGTAGCTTTCGTACCCCAGCGTCGCAAAGTAGATGGCCTGATCGAAAAAGGAATCCATCAGGCGCAAGAGTTCAAAGCTCCCAAGAATTTCCAGCGGCCTTTCGCGCATGCCTTCGAGTTCGAGAAAGTCCCAGAGATTTTCTTCGGTCATCATGAGCGCCCAACACATCGCGCTCAGAGTGACGCCTTGCTCGGCGCGGTGACGACCGAGCGGCGTGTAGACGCGCTCGATATCATCCTCGGTTTTGGTGAGGAGCCAGTCGCTGAGGTTGCGGTAGACTTCGCGGGCCCGCTCGCGGAGTTCCTCTTCCGGGGCTTTTCGCAGATCAGCGGCGCGGCTGGAGCGTTCCAGTTTATGGATCAGACTTTCGGTGAGTTGTTCGGAGTGGGACTCAATCAGACGAACCAGGCGAAGAGCGATCATGATGAACCTCCTCGACGTTCTGCTCTTATTTTAGCCCCATAACGCAAGGGCGGCGTTGAAATCGCCTAGGCGCCGTGGCACTTTTTGAATTTCTTGCCGCTGCCGCAGGGACAAGGATCGTTGCGGCCCACTTTTTCGCCGGAGCGGACGACCTGCTGGACTTGGCGGTCGCCGGAACCGGCCATGCGGGCCTGTTCGAGTTCGCGCTTCTTTTTGCGCTGAAAAGCTTCTTCGATTTCGTCGACTGAAGTTGCGACATGACGCGGGGGATGGCCATTGCCGCCATGGCCTCCCGTGATCAGCGAAGGCGAGGTTGCGTTGGGAATTTCCGGAACGTTCTGAATTCCGCTTGGGGCGAGGGAAACCGCCTCCCGGGGGCGCTCGAGAACCTGCATCAGGTAGAGATAACGGACCGTCTCTTCCTGGAAGCGGCGCATCATGTCCTCAAACATCTCGAAGGACTCGCGCTTGTACTCGACGAGCGGATCGTGCTGGCCATAGCCGCGCAGGCCAATGCCCTCTTTCAGGTGATCCATCGAAAGCAGGTGATCTTTCCACTGCGCGTCGATGACGCTGAGCATAATCATGCGCTCGTGATAGCGCATGGCGTCGGCGCCGATGAGCTTTTCTTTTGCGTCGTAGCGCTCTTTGAGCTTGTCGAAGATGGCGTCGCCGAGTTCGGCGCGGTTGAGCGTGTCAGGCTTAACGCCCTCGGCGTAGATATCGACGCCGAAGCGGGTGAAGATGGCGTCCTTGAGGCCTTTGAGGTTCCAGTCATCGACGTGGGCCTTGATGGGGCAGAATTGCTCGAGGATTTCGCCAAGGATACTGGAGACGTAATCTTCGACGATGAGATCTTTTTGATCGAGCCCTTCAAGCAACTGGCGGCGCAGGCCATAGACGGCCTCGCGCTGCTTGTTCATGACGTCGTCGTATTCGAGGAGGTGTTTGCGGGCCTCGAAGTTCTGGGCTTCGACGGCCTTTTGCGCAGCTTCGATGCGGCGCGAAATCATGCGCGACTCGATGGGCACGCCTTCTTCCATGCCGAGACGCTGGAGAAGATTGGAGACCCATTCTTTCGCGAAGATGCGCATGAGATCGTCTTCGAGAGAGAGATAAAAGCGGGAGGAGCCGGGATCGCCCTGGCGGCCGGCGCGACCGCGAAGTTGATTGTCGATGCGGCGCGCCTCGTGGCGCTCGGTGCCGAAAATGTGCAGGCCGCCGGCGGCGATGACGTCTTTGTGTTCCTGATCGGTCTCGGCTTTATAGCGAGCGAGGACCTCGTTCCACTGATCGGTGGGGACCTCGAATTCGTTGCCGGCGTAATACCACGTGGTGCGGTTGGGGTTGTCGACGACGGTCTCGATTTTACCCTGAGCGGCGCGGACGGGCTGTGCGATTCCCTTCTTTACGCACTCCTGCTTGGCCATGAACTCGGGATTGCCGCCGAGCAGGATATCGGTGCCGCGGCCGGCCATGTTGGTGGCGATGGTGACCATGCCTTTGCGGCCGGCCTGGGCGACGATTTCGGCCTCGCGCTCGTGATATTTGGCGTTGAGGACGACGTGGCGAATACCTTTCTTTTTGAGCAACTCGGACAGGCGTTCGGACTTTTCGATCGAAGTGGTGCCAACGAGGACCGGCTGATCGCTTTCGTGAAGACGCTGGATTTCGTCGGCGGCGGCGAAGTATTTTTCTTTTTCGGTGCGGTAGACAATATCGGGATTCTCGATGCGAACCAGCGTGCGGTTGGTCGGAATGACGAGGACTTCGAGGCGATAAATACTTTCGAATTCGGGCGCTTCAGTTTCCGCGGTACCGGTCATGCCGGCGAGTTTTTTGTACATGCGGAAATAATTCTGGAAGGTGATGGTGGCGAGCGTCTGATTCTCGCGCTCGATCTTGACGTTTTCTTTGGCTTCGATGGCCTGATGCAGGCCGTCAGACCAGCGGCGTCCGGGCATGAGACGGCCGGTAAATTCGTCGACGATGATGACTTCGCCGTCCTTAACCACGTACTCAACATCTTTTTTGTAGAGCGCGTGCGCTTTGACGGCGGTTTCGACGTGATGCTTGAGGGCCCAGTTTTCGGGATCGGCGACGTTGCCGATGCCGAGAAGCTTTTCGACTTTTTCCCAGCCATCGTCGGTGACGGTGATGCTGCGGTGCTTTTCGTCGACGACAAAATCTTTCGTGTAAATCTTGGGCTCACCGGGGGCGGTATCGATTTCTTCTCCCTCTTCGAGCTTGGGGATAATGCGATTGACTTTGTAGTACTTGTCGGTGGATTCTTCGCTGGCGCCGGAGATGATGAGCGGAGTGCGGGCCTCGTCGATGAGGATGGAATCGACTTCGTCGACGATAGCGAAGTTGTGTACGCGCTGGACGCAATCGCGGAGATCGAATTTCATGTTGTCGCGCAGGTAGTCGAAACCGAATTCGTTGTTGGTGCCGTAAGTGACATCGGCGGCGTAGGCGGCGCGGCGCTCTTCATCGTCGAGATCGTGGACGATGACGCCGACGCTGAGGCCGAGAAAGCTGTAGAGCTTGCCCATCCATTCGGAGTCGCGCTTGGCAAGATAGTCGTTGACGGTAACGACGTGAACGCCGCGACCGCTGAGCGCGTTGAGGTAAACGGGGAGAGTGGCGACGAGGGTTTTGCCTTCGCCGGTTTTCATCTCGGCGATCTTGCCTTCATGAAGAGCCATGCCGCCGACGAGTTGGACGTCGAAGTGCCGCATGTTGAGGACGCGGCGGCTGGCTTCGCGGCAAACGGCAAAGGCTTCGTCGAGGATCTCGTTCAGTACTTCCTGGAGCGCATCGTATTCCTCTTTTGCGCGGCGTTTCTGCTGATCGGCATCGTTCTGATCGTCGGCATCAGTCGGGGAGTCGCCAGCGGGCGGCTCATTGCCGTTGCCGCCGCTGAAACGGCTCATGCGCTCTTGAATGCGGGCGCGGAATTCCTCGGTCTTAGCGCGAAGCTCGTCGTCAGAGAGCTTTTGAATCTCCGGTTCGAGGGCGTTGATGGCGGCGACGCGCGGCATCATGCGCTTGATTTCGCGTTCATTCCTGGTGCCAAAAATCTTGCCAAACAGTTCGTTGATCAAATGCGGAATCCTTGGGCGGACACACGTCCAGACGTACTAAAAGCCTAGCATATTAGATGCGGGAGGCGATGAGCCGGCACTTGCAGTCGCACTCCAGTTGCGGTCGCTCTTCCTAGTTTTCCTTGCTTGCCTCTAGTATATTCACTCCGACCAATGGCCACTTTTTATCAGCGATTCCAGGAATCAGCACGGAAGTTCCCTAACAATATTGCCCTTGAAATTCAGCGGGCTGAGACGGTTGAGCGCGTCACGTTCGCCGAATTGACGCACATGGCGGAGAGCGTAGGAGCATGGCTCTCGGGGCGGGTAGCGGCGGATGCGCGGCTAGCGATTCTGGCGGCGAATCATCCGCGGTGGGTGGCGGCTTATCTGGGGATTATTGCCTCGGGCCGCGTGGCCGTCCCGCTGGACACCGCTTTTCACGCGGATCAGGTAAAGAAGCTGCTGCTGGATAGTGGGTCTGCGTTGCTGTTTTGCGACGCCAAGCACCTGGCGGTGGCGGCGGAGGCGGTTGCAGGGATAGACGTCCCGCTGGTGATGACGTCGGCGGCGGCGGAGGTGATCGCAACACTCGACCGCGGTGAAGCGGCAGGCGGACCGGGTGCTCATGGCAACGAGACGATTCGCTTTGCTGGGGACTTGGATTCCATCTTCGTGGCGGGAAGCAATAGCTTGGTTCCGGTTGTTCCGGGCGAGGACGACCTTGCGGCCTTGCTTTACACGTCGGGAACCACCGCCGATCCGAAGGGCGTAATGCTGACGCACGCCAATCTCGTCGGCGAAGGAAATTCGGTCTTCGGCGTATTCACGATTGGCCCGAACGACGCGCTCCTCGGCATTCTCCCCATGTTTCACGTGCTGGCTCAGATGGCGAATCTGTTCCTGCCGCTTTTCAATGGCTCGCGCGTCGTCTATCTGGAGACCTTGAACACGACCGAATTGCTGCGGGCGTTGCAGGAGCGCGACATCACGGCGTTTGCGGTGGTGCCGCAATTCTTCTACCTGATTCACGACAAGATCTTCAAGGAACTCGGCAAGCGCGGGAAGTTCACCATGCGTCTCGTCCGCACTCTGATGGCGGTCAATCGCGGGCTGCGCCGCATTGGGATTAATGCGGGCAAAGTTTTGTTTGGCAAGATCCATGCCACGTTTGGCCCGCGCATGCGCTATCTCGTTACCGGCGGCTCGCGCTTCGATCCTGCGATTCAGCGCGACTTCTATTCCTTCGGCATCGACGTGCTGAACGCTTACGGGCTGACTGAGACGAGCGGCGGCGCGTTTGCCAACCCACCGAACCGAATTGCCTTTGGATCGGTTGGGCCGCCGTTCCCCGGTGTCGAGGCGCGAATCGTGAATGAAGAAGTGGTCGAGGAGGGCAGGCCGCGCGTCGGCGAGATTGCGATTCGTGGCGCGATCGTCATGAAGGGCTATTGGAATCGCCCGGACGCAACCGCCGAGGTGTTGCGCAACGGCTGGCTCTACACCGGCGATCTCGGATATTTCGATGCGGGCGGGAACCTTTTTATCACCGGGCGCCGCAAGGAAGTGATCGTGCTCGCGAATGGGAAGAACATTTATCCCGAGGAGATTGAGACGCACTATTTGCAGTCGCCGCTGGTGAAAGAGATTTGCGTGATGGCGGTGGAAGAGCGGGCGGGCGATCCGACTTCGGAGCGGCTGTATGGCATTGTCGTTCCGAATTTTGAGCTGCTGCGGGAGAAGAAGATCGTCAATACAAAAGAGGCGATACGGTTCGACATTGAGGCGCTGTCGCATAAGATCGCATCGACGAAGCGACTGGGAAGCTATGACGTCTGGCAGGAAGATTTGCCGCGAACGACAACACGGAAGCTCAAGCGGTTCGAGATCGAAAAGCGGGTGCGGGAACTTCAGAAGAAGAAGAGCGGGCTCGAAGCGGAGGATGGCCGTGGTATCGGCGTCGAAAAGCCGCTGACCGAGGAAGAACAGGCATGGCTGGCGCGGGAGGATGTGGGGCGGGCGCTGGTGGTGGTGAAAGAAGCGGCGCGGAATAGGATGGAAGCGATTCATCCTGGGCACAATCTTGAACTGGATCTGGGCCTCGATTCGATGCAGCGGGTGGAGTTGCTGACGGCGCTCGAGCAGGAGATGGGCGGAGACGTGCCGGAATCGCGACTGGCTGAGATTTATGCGGTGCGCGATCTGGTGGACGCGGTGCTGGAGAGCGCTGGGCGCGGCGAAGGTGGTGTGAAGGCGGGCGCGGCTGCTTGGGCGACGATCTTTGACGAAGCGGTGACGGACCCGGAAGTTTTGGCGCTGGGAAAGCACGATGCGCTAGCGGAGATTTTCTTCTTCACGCTCTCGCGCTTTATCTACATGTTCTCGCTGGATCGATTTCGGTTCAAGGTGAGTGGTCTGGAGAATCTGCCGGACGCTGGGCCTTATCTGCTTTGCTCGAATCATCAGAGCTATCTCGATCCGCTGCTGCTGGCGTCGGCGATGCCGTGGAAGGTTTTTCGTGAGCTGTTTGCGGTGGGGACGAGCGAGATATTTGGCGCGGGCTTTTTGCGCTGGCTGGCGCGGAAGTTGCGGGTGGTCGTGCTCGATCCTGACGCGAATCTGGTGCCAGCGATGCGGGCTGGAACGTTCGGGTTGAAACAGGGACGCATTCTGATTCTGTACCCCGAGGGCGAGCGGACGAATGACGGGAAGCTGCGAATCTTCCGCAAGGGAGCGGCGATTCTATCCATTCACGCGCAGGCGCCGATTGTGCCGATCGCGATCGAAGGCTTTTACGAGGTGTGGCCGCGGCATCAGAAGCTGCCGAAATTTGGGCCGGTCGAGATGACAATTGGGAAGCCGATGATGCCTCCAGCGGAGAGTGAGGCGAATGAGGCGACGTACGAGCGGTATACGGCGGAAGTAAAAGCGCGAGTGGCAGTGATGGGGGAAGAGTTGCGGCGGAAGCGGCCGGGCTTAGCCATGAACCTCAGCGGCTAAAGAAGTTGGTCTTGCAACGCTTATCGTAACGCTGAAGCGTTGCGCCATCCCAATACAGTACAAGGACTGCTTAGGCGTTGGCGCTGCGGGCGCGGTCGTTGAAAGCTTTGGCGAAAGCGTCGACCACTCCGCGATCATACTTGCTGCCGGCTCCGGCCATGATCTCTTCTTCGGCCTTCTGGGGTGAGAGCGGTTTGCCATAGGAGCTGTTGGTCATCTTCTGATAGGCGTCGGCGACGGCGAGGATGTGGGCCTCGATGGGAATGTTGCTGGCGCGGGCTCCCTGATCCTGGAGAATCTGCTCGGCGACGATGATGGGCACGACACGGCGCACGGCGTTGCCGACGGATTCGGTACGCGGATCGGGCTTGCCTTTGTTTTTGCGGAAGCTGGCGACAACCTCGTCGTGCGTCACGTCGGCGGCTTTGTACAGTGTGTCATTGCTGATACCCAGCTCGCTGAGGTCGCGCAAGAGAACCGCAGAGCGGAGCAGATCCATGCGATCGGCGCCGAGATCTAGTGTTTCGGCAATTTTGACGGCAATGTCGATGACGCGCTGGCTTTCGTTGTCGGTGCGCTTCTCGCTCACAATCACGTGCTGCAAGACGAGGAGCAGACTGGAGAAGCTGTTGCGAAGATCGTTGGTCATGCCTTGCGCGCGCTCGTAGAGAGTGCCCATGGCATAGCCGGTGACGGCGAGAATGCCGGCCCAGATGGCGAAGTTGAAGAGGCGTTCCTGGGGAAGGATTACGAGATGGCGCTGAGGAAATAGGTTGTTCAGATAGTCGAGGGCCATCACGAGCAGGACGCAGGTGAAGGCGGTGAGCGTGGCGTGGCGGCGGCCGAAAAAGTAGGCGGAGTACATTGTCGGCAGGAAGTAGAAGCAGAGCGCCATGGGCAGCGACTGGGCGAAAGACTGAAGCGCGCCTGCGATCAGGAAGAGCGAGAGGAGCAGCGCGAGTTCTTTGGTTAGCTTGGTCATTTCTTACCCTTTCGCGTTCCTTAGCCTTTCGCGTGACGGCGACAGGGCACACGAGCGCTCTCTTTATGGTGAGACCAAGGTTGGTGTCAGGGAAAGGTAACTTGGGTAATAGGGTGGAAATGAGATCTGGCAATTGGGAGGCTGTTTACCACAGGGTACACAGAGTTCACGGGGTGAACACCGCTATTTGGCGCGGGGGTGGGTCTGGTCGTAGACCTCCATCATGTGTTTGACGGAGAGTTGGGTGTAGCGCTGGGTGGTGGCGAGACGCTCGTGGCCGAGGAGTTCCTGGATGGCGCGGAGGTCGGCGCCTTCCTCTAGCATGTGGGTGCCGAAGGCGTGACGGAGTGTGTGCGGATGCACGTCTGGAGAGAGACCTTTGGCAATGGCGATGCGCTTCACGATGCGGCCCACGCTGCGGGTGGTGAGGCGTCCTCCACGCTGGTTGATGAGGAGCGCGGGCGTCGACTTCTTGATGGTGGCGAGGAGTTGCTGACGCCACGGGAGATAGGTGGTAAGGGCGGCGCGGACGGACTCGCCGAACGGGACGTAACGCTCTTTCTTCCCTTTGCCGCGAATGAGGATGGCTTCGTTGCTGAGGCGGATGTCGTCGAGATTGATACCGACGAGTTCGGAGTTGCGAATGCCGCATCCGTAGAGGAGTTCGAGGAGAAGGCGGTCGCGCTCGGGGAACGAGGCGACTTCGGGCATTTTGCCGTCGAGGACGGAGTTGACCTCTTCGATGGTGGGAACGCGCGGAAGCTTCTTTGGGAGTCGCGGAGTGGAGACGAGCTTGGCGGGATTCTGCTCGACGACGCCTTCCTGCGCGAGCCAGCGATAGAGCGAGCGAATGGCGGCCAGCGATCGGGCAACCGAAGTCTTGCTGAGTCCCTTGTCGTAGAGATGCGAGAGGAAGCCACGGATGGCGATGTGGTCGACGGCTTTGAGATCGCGGGTGCCGATGTAGGCTGAGAAGGCGTCGAGATCGAAGGAATAGGCTTTGATGGTGTGCGCAGAGGCATTGCGCTCGCGCAGATGACGCAGGAAGTCGTCTGTGGCGCGCTCGACAGCCGTCCGGATTTGAGGCGCTGTTGACATGTGGTGGATTGAGTAATTGGGTAATTTCGTAATTGGGTAATTGAAACCCATAGGTGTTTGCAGTGGTTTGGCTGCGCACACCGAACCTTTGCATTCGGCAAAGTCCTAAATTAGTCAATTACTCAATTGCTCAATTACCAAATTACTCAATTTCCCAATTACTCAATTGCTCCTCTTGGCTCTTGGATGATGCTTGGCGTAGACGCTCTTGAGGCGGTCCAACGCTACGTGCGTATAAATCTGCGTGGTCGAGATGTCGGAATGGCCGAGGATGGTTTGGACGGTGCGGAGATCGGCTCCGTTTTCGACCATGTGTGTGGCGCAGGAATGGCGCAGCATGTGCGGACTGGAATGTCGTCCTGCGGCTTCGCTGGCTTTGCCCACCAATTGCCAGACTCGCTGACGAGTCAGGCGATTTGCGCCTATTCCTAGAAAGAGCAGAGCGCTGGTTCGCTGGTTGGCCAGGATGCTTCTGCCACTCTTCAGATAGTGCTGCAAGGCTTTTTGCGCGGGCGCTCCGAGCGGAACCATGCGCTCTTTGTCGCCTTTGCCTTTGACCAGGATGTATCCGAGATCGAGCTTGAGGTCTTCGAGGCGGGCGTTGGCGACTTCGGAGACGCGGAGACCTCCGGCGTAAAGGAGCTCGAGCATGGCGTGATCGCGCAGGGCGATGGCTTTGGCGCGGGCAGATTGCTGGTGCGACGGTGTGAGCGGTGCCGCGCCGTGGACCTGTGATGCAGAGATTTCGCTCGGTGCGTTCGACTTCAGCATCGATTCGACTTCGTCGCGGGTCAGCGACTTGGGCAGGACCTTCCATTGCTTGGGGGAGTCGATGTTGAGCGTCGGGTCCTTATCGATCTTGCCGTCGAGCAGGAGATAGCGGTAGAGATGGCGAATGGCGGAGAGCTTCCGTCCGACGGAGCGGCCGTCGAGCTGGTTGGAAAAGAGCTCCTGAATGAAGTCGCGGACATCTTCGCGGCGGGCGCTGGTGAGGAGCGTTTTGCGGGCTGCGAGGAATTCGGCGAATTGGGCGAGGTCGCTGGCGTAGGCGGCGATGGTGAGGCGCGCCGATCCGCGCTCGACTCGGAGGTAGTCGAGGAAGCCCTGGAGGATGGTTTCATTGACGGGCACTGAATCAGTATCGGACTTTGGCAATTTGGGCGGTGTTTACTAGTTGGTATCGGATACCCCCTCCGATCGATCCATTAGAATGAGCAACTTACGTGGTTGACTCCCGCTAGATCTATGAATAATAAAGACTTATCTGCTTGATCTTTATAAATCAATGACTTACGAAAAATCTGCGGTTTTGGCGCTGTTGAGGAGGTCTACGGCGTAGAGCGCGCCCTCGGGGGTTTCTTCGTGCTTGAAGTAGGCGAAGACGTCGCCCTTGGCTAGATGCTCGCGGAGGCGGGCGACCATCTTCTGGCGCTCTTCGGGAGTGTAGCTGGGCTTGCGGTAGCGGTAGTAGGCGAAGTCGGCGGTGAGGACGTCGGGGGTGTCGCGGTCTTCGGTTTCGGCGACGCAAAGGGCGGCGTTGCGGGCGCGGAGGGTCTGCCAGGTGGCTCCGTCTTCTTCGACAGCCCCGGCCTTACTCTCTCCAAACCATGTCGCGTTGCGGAATTCGAAGGCGGCGCGGACTCCTCGGGGAATGATGGCGAGGAATTCGGCGAGGACGGACTGGTCAGCTTTGAAGTTGGGCGGGAGTTGGAAGAGGATCGGGCCGAGGCGCTTGGCGCGCTCCAGCGGCTCGAGAGTGGCGAGGAAGCGCTTGAGGAATTCTTCTGAGCTTTTGAGGCGCTTGATGTGGGTCAGGACCTGATGGGCTTTGATGGTGAAGCGGAAGTGGTCGGGAGTGTCTGCCAGCCAGTTTTGGATGGTCGATTCTTTGACCAGCTGACGAAATGTGAAGTTGACTTCAACCGTGTTGAGTTTGGTGGCGTAGAAGTTGAGGAATTTTTTCTGCGCGAGTTTTTCGGGATAGAAGGCGGGCTTCCAGGTTGGATACGCCCATCCGGAGGTGCCGACGTAGAGAGGCATGGCAGAAGTTAGAAGTCAGATTGCAGAAGTAAAGGCAAATTTTTTCCCGCGGATGAACGCAGATCGGCGGTCATTGGAATTGTAATTGGTGGAGGGCGGGCGGGCGTGAGTGACCTGCCCAGTTAGGACTAATGGTATCCTTCAGCCGACTGAAGGTAACCCGATATGCCCGGATATGACTCGGCGCAAAGGCTGAAAAAGGACGACGACCTCGGTAGATGGCGATTTGCTGCCGAGATTGCCCAAGTGATTCGCTCCACTCCTCCCGAATGGTCTGCTCGCATCGGAATTTTCGGCAAGTGGGGAGAGGGCAAAAGCACCGTCCTTCACTTCTTGGAAGAAATGTTGAAGCCGGAAGGCAACATTGTCTTCTACTTCACCCCTTGGGCAGTGCAGGAACTCGATGAACTTTGGGAGGAGTTCGGAAACGCACTACTGGAGGCACTCGAGACGAAGAAACTTGAGGTCGAGCTTCCTGTGAAAGGGTCGCTGCGTAAACTCAAAGCCGCGGTGGAATCCACCGGGATTCCAGATCTTGCGCAAGGCGCAATGGAGCTGTGGGGCAAAGAGAAACTCTACAAGGGGGCATTGGGGTTCGTCGGCAAATGGCTCAAGCCTGACGGCGCACAGGTTAGGAAGATCCGCGAGAAACTCGGAGACAAGCGGGTCATCGTCTTTATTGACGATTTAGATCGCGCGACCCCGGAGCTGTTACCGAAGCTCTTGCTATCCCTGCGAGAGATTCTCGACCTGCCGGGATTCACGTTTGTATTGGCTTTCGATAACGAGATCGTGGCCGACGGACTTATCACGGCGAACAAGGCTTGGGGCGACGGTGACAACTTCCTCGACAAGATTCTCGATTTTCAGTACTACTTGCCACCTGTCACAAAGGCCGCGAAAGGCCACTTGCTGAGAAGCATGCTCGACCAATACGCTGAGTTCGTCCCGCACGATTCGATTGATCCCATAGAGCACCTGCTTCCGGATAACCCGCGCAAACTAAAGAGACTGATTCGCGGCTTGGTGTCTTTACGGCCCCAACTTGTAAGGCACGGCGCAGACGAGCTGAATTGGGTCGAGATTTGGCTGGCCGAAATGATACGCCAAGAGTCTCATCAGTTTTTCATGCGTCTCCTCGATGGAGACGCCTTGGAATCGCTGGTAGGTATAGGCTTCCGGATACGGCAGCACGAGCGAAGAAGGAAGTCCAACGATAGCGAGACAACCGACAATGCGGACATCAGAAAGGTCATCCAGGAGGTCGGAGGAATAAACGAAAAGCAAACAGCTCGGCTGATCGAACTTGTGAACGCGGTGCGGGCGCTTGGAGGGCTCCATCTACAGTACAACTTCAAGTTTGCTTTTCGACCGGAAGCGATTACCTGGAAAGAATTCAATGAACTGGTGGCGGAGTGGAAAAAAACACCAATTGCGGGGAGGATCTCGGCATGGATTGCCAATCAAGCCGCCGAAATCTCGATTGATCCGACGGATGTTGAGACAGACCTCTTCGAGGCGCTTCTGAACGCAAAACACAACGCCGCTTCCATGGCGGCAGAAGCACCTACGGTCGAGGAGAACGAGGCCCACTGCGCGGAAGGAACGTCGTTACTCACGATGACTGAACAATTTCTGAGCATACCGGAGATGTTTACCGCAGAACGGTTCGGCAAACTCTACCAAAAGTCGCTGTATTGGATAGCCTTTCGAGTGAACCCCGCGGATGGCGAACTGCGGGATGCCGAGCGATCCTTAATCTACGCATTGTCGGACCGTGCTTCCGATGACCAAGCCCCCGCAATGCTGGAGACTCTCACACCTTGGAGCTCTCGGCTTTTTCCGCCGGAAGATCCTCAGACCGCAAAACTGAAGAAGGAGCTTCGAGACGCGTGTGTCACGCGCCTGGTGCCCAAGGTCGAGCGCGCGCTTGTCGCCGAGATGGGCCGTCCAGAAAGCTTGCGAGTGCTTTCTACACCCGAGGGTTCATCATCGTTTCGATATGTGCTGTTTTCACTAGATCGCCTTCCATGGGGGCCAGTCGTTAGGAACGCTCTACTGGAAACAATGCAAAGTGCCAAGAGCGACGCAAATGCTCATGAGAAGGCAGACGAATTCCTGCAGCTTCTTGTTGAAGCTGCCGAAAATCGCTCAAACTACATATCCCGCAAAAGCGCAGAAGCCATCGTCGCAGATCGGGAATTCATCGCTACCCTCTGGCAGGGCGTGGCTTCCCACCACATTCAGTTTCGCATGTTGAAGTTCTATCTCTCCCAGCGGGAGGCGCTGGTACGGCTCGGGGCCCATGAGGCCGATCTTGCTTTATCTCCAGAACTCGAGAAGGCGAAGGAGACGGTCGGTCTACGCGAATCGGAGTCAAGGAACGGCGACGAGCGCGCTAAACTGGACTCGGAACTCTCTTCCCTAGACGACGTCGAGAGCACGGAGTGAGGTTCTAGTGGTGCGTCACATCTGTGTCGCGCGGTGATCACTGTCACCATTTTTCCCGCGAGGCCTCAGCGGCGGCTCTTTGCTTTTCGCGCGGGCTTGACGCTTGCTTTCTTAGGTCTTGCCCTTTCACTCCTTGGGGCTGGCTTCACTTCGCTAGTTCCCGCCTCCAGCCCCGACAACTTCGGCAGCTTCTGCTTCAGCATCTGAACTTCGATGAAGAGGTCGCCCATCTTCTCCACTCTGGCCAGGACATCTTTCGATTCGAAGACCAGTAAGTTTGCGTCCTTCTTCTTTAGTGCTTGCTCTACTTCTTCCCATTTGATGGGAGTTGAGACCGTCGGGTGCTCGCGGGCTCTTAGGGAATAGACCGAGATTGTGGTTTTGTGCTGGTCGTTCTGGCTCCAGTCGACGAAAACCTTGTTGGTGCGGACGGCTTTTTTCATGTCGGAGACTACGAGGTCGGGATGCTCGTGCTCGAGGAGGCGGGCAATGGCGTTGGCGAAGGGCTTGGTTTCTTTGTAGCTCGTCTTTTCTTTGGAGGGAGTGTTGAGCGGGACGTAGATTTGCATGCCCTTTGAGCCTGACGTTTTTGGAAAGCTTTGCAGGCCGAAGTGGTCGAAGATTTCTTTGACCCAGAGGCCTACCTGGCAGCATTGGACTATGTTCGCGGGCGGGCCGGGGTCGAGGTCGAAGACGATCATGGTGGGAGTTTCGATGTCGGCGCCGAGCGAGAGGGACGGGTGGAGTTCGATGGAGGCCAGGTTGGCGATCCAGACCAGCGTTGGGAGATCGTTGGCCATTAAGTAGTGCATGGTGCGGTGGTTGCCCTCGCTCCAGACGGGAGTGGTCTGGACCCAGTCGGGACGATGCTTGGGAGCGTTCTTTTCGAAGAAAAATTCCTGGTTGACGCCGCCGGGATAGCGCTTCATGGTGAGCGGACGTCCTTTGAGGTGCGGGATGAGGACGGGCGCGATGCGGATGGCGTAGTCGATGACCTGTCCTTTGGTGAAGCCGGTGGCGGGGTAGAGGACTTTGTCCAGGTTGGTGAGGGTGAGTTGGCGGCCGGCTACTTCTACTGGGGTGGGAGCGGGCATGGTAGTTGGGCTTTCGGCTTTGGGCTTTGGGCTTTCGGCTTTCGGCTTTCGGCTTTCGGCGATCAGTATAGTGGGTTGCATTTCGATTCGCATTCGGCGGACTTAGTTGGATTTTTCGAACGGTTCCCGGCTGGATTTGCCGTCGAAGATTTTGCAGGAGCAGATGGCGTACGCGTCTTATCTGCATCGCGATTCCGGCGCCTCCGACGGGAGTGGTGACGCAGCAGGAGCCGGGGCAGTAGCGGCGGGGATTTGCGGGCGGCGGGAAGCGGACGATCAGACTCCGAAGCGAGCAGCCGATTGCGTGCCGGGCTCGGACTGGATGCGGCGGACTTCGGGGATGAGCTCACGACTCGCGGCATCCTTGGTGACGAAGCCGTCGGCGCCAGCGGCGGAGGCCTCTTTCATAAAGCTGCGGGAACGATGCTGGGTGAGGAAGATGATTTTCGTCTCCGGCAGGTCATGCTTGATAAGGCGGGTGGCCTCGAAGCCGCTGACGACGGGCATGGAGATATCCATGAGGACGAGATCGGGCCGGAGCTCTTTAGCGAGGTGGATGGCGTCGCGACCGTTGGAGGCCTCGGAAACGACCTCGATGTCCACGTGGGACTGGAGGAGTTTGACGATGGCTTTTCTGACGACCTCGCTGTCGTCCACGACGAGAACGCGCAGCGGAGACCTATTAGTCTTAATTTCGGCCGAACCGATATCCAAAAGCATGAATGAGCGCGCCCATGGGCCAGAAGTTTCCTTAGCCTATTAAGTACCGAATGTACCGTGTCGAACAATCGGGGAATCGCTGTAGATAAGATTACGCAGTGTGGCTCTCCCTCTTGCCAAAGGCCGGTTGACAGGGACGATTTCCGGGGCTACTCTAGGGCGAACATATGGCGAACATCGCTCGATCGCCGGTGGGATTGCTTCCGTTCGTTCCGTTGAGACCGCCCGACGCGGCAGGCCGCGTCTCTGCGGAGAATTTATCGCTTGACCATGAAGTTGCGGCTCCGGAAGATTCGGGACTTTCTGACGCGCCGTGGATGCTGGATGATATTGCCGACTGCGAAAGTTCTTCCCCCAAATTGATTGGCATTGCGCGCTTGGCGGCGGAAGGGGAGTCGCTGCGCGAGGGACATAATGTCGAGTATTTTTCCTTGGAGTCGCGGTCGCTGATCAGCCGCGTGGTGAGCGGGCGGAACCTTCCTTTTACGTGGGCGATCAATCCTTATCGTGGATGCGAGTTTGCATGCAAGTACTGCTATGCGCGGTACACGCACGAGTTCATGGAGTTGCGCGATGGAGTGGACTTTGAGCGGAAGATTTTCGTGAAGCGGCGGGCGGCGGAGTTGTTGCGACACGATCTGAAAAAAGTGAAGCGCGGGGAGCAGATTGCGATTGGGACGGCGACCGATCCTTATCAGCCGGCGGAGCGTCGGTATGAGATGACGCGGGCGATTCTGGAGGAGTTCTCGCGGCACGCGGGGCTGGAGATCGGGATTGTGACGAAGTCGAATCTGGTGACGCGGGATGCGGAAGTCTTGCGGCGGGTGGCGGAGCGGAATGAAGTATTTGTGAATGTGACGGTGACGACGGTGGATGTGGAACTGGCGAGGAAGTTGGAGCCGCGGGCTCCGCGTCCGGATCTGCGGTTGGAGGCGGTGCGGCAGTTGAATCTGGCGGGCGTACATGCGGGGGTGATCTGTGCGCCGGTGTTGCCGGAGATTACGGATAAGCCGCGGGATCTGGAAGCCTTGGTGAAGGCGGCGCGGGAGGCTGGCGCAAAATACATTTATGCGAATCCCTTGTTTTTGAAACCCTGCTCGGCGGCGGTGTTTCTGCCATTTTTGGAGCGCGAGTTTCCGGCATTGGTGGAGGTTTATCGGAAACGATACTGGGAGCGTGCGTTTTTGCCGCGCGGGTATGGGGAGAGATTGTCGGCGCTGATGCGGGCTTTGCGGCAGAAGTATGGATTCAGCGCGCGGCATGGGCGAATGAGTTTGCGGACGCATGTGGCGAATGACGAGCAGATGGGGTTGTTTGGGTAGGCGTTTTCCGTCCTTCGTCCGTGGTCCTTCGTCCTTGGTCCTTCGCTTTCCGCTGTTCGCTGTTCGCTTGCCATGCGCACCTTGCCTCCCCCGGCTAGGAACGAAGGACGAAGCAGTCAGCGCGGCGTTCCTACCAAAGACCCGGGATTACGGCTGGGACTTTTTGTTTGTAGGCTGCGAACTTCTCGCCGAAGGTTTCGCGGAGCAGACGTTCTTCTATGTGGACGCGGATGTAGGTGCCGATCAGGAAAATGGCGCAGGCGAGCGCCAACGGAGGCCATGGGGCGACGACCAGACCGGTGGCTATAAGCATTCCCAACATTCCGGTGTAGATGGGATTGCGGACATAGCGATAGGGGCCATCCTGAATGAGGTCGTGATCTTCGACAATGCGGGCGGCTAGCGACCATTGCTTGCCTAACTGGCGGGCGGCGACGTTTACGAGTGCTGCGGAGAAGATGGCGATGCCGAGGGCGACGATAGCGAGAGTCCATGCGTGCGAGGGCGGTTGAGTCACGATGGGAAACTCGCGATGGGAACGAAAGGGAAAAAACCAGACTGCGCAGTAGCCAACCGATTGAAGGGCCATGCCGAGATAGGAGCTGAGATCCCGCTTCTCGGCACGAACGCGGTCATGGGGGCGGCGGCGGAGCCAGAAGGTGAGACCGAACCACCACCAGCAGAGGACGAGGCCGTAAAAGGCGACCTTGGCGGCGATGGATGAGCTGGGCAAATTGGGCTCGTCGGATGCGGGCTGTAGAACTTTCGTAACTCTACACCTATCGGGCGTATTTCCTATACTTGGGCAGGATGCGGACGATGCGTTCACGGATATTTATCGCTATTTTCATGCTGGTTGGCGGGCTGGGATGGGCCCAGAGCAGTTCGCCGGATGCGCTTTATGAGCGCGGGATGAACGCCATTACTGGCGTCGCGGAAACGCGTGACGATGCGGCGGCGATCGAGGATTTCAGGCGGTCGGCCGAGCTGGGATATGGGCCCGCGCAGGTCGCGCTGGGATACTACTACGAGATGGGAATTGTGCCGGGGAAGCCGGCGCAGGAGTCGATCGACCTTTATAAGAAGGCGGCACAGCGCGGCGATCCGCTGGCGGCGTGGATGCTGGGACGACGGTATTACCTCGCGCTGGGAGTGGCGCAAGATGCGGACGTGGCGAAGAAATGGTTCAAGATGGCGGCGGACCAGAAGAGCGTGTATGGCTCGTATTATCTGGCACGGCTGATGGCGGAGAAGGATCCGGCAAAGGCGGTGCCGCTGTTCAAGGTCGCGGCGGATCAGGGCTTGCCGCAGGCGCAGTACTTCTATGGAAAGGCGCTGAAGGATGGCGCGGGCGTGGCCGCGGACAAGGTGAATGCGTATGTGTGGCTGATGATCGCGGCGAACGCGGGATATGAACCGGCGTTGGACGCACTAAATCAGCTGCGCGGCGCAAGCGGGCTGAATGTCGATGAGATTAACTTTGCCGAAGCGAAGGTGAAAGAACTGCAACAGACGGTGATTCGGGCGGTGACGGCACGCGGGTGCTCGGGATGGAATGGAGAGTTTGCGGAGTTTCCTACACCGCCGCCGCCGAGTTTGCAGAGGTTCTGCCGGTAGGAGCTCTCAGTTCTCAGTTCTCAGCTCTCAGCGTCGCGCAAAATCGCTAAACTCTTGTTGTGGACAATTCCCAGCCCCGAATTGTCGAGGCCTATCGCGACTACAGACCGCCGTTTGACGCCACCCGAATGGCTCGGACGCTCCTGCGTACTGTCCCTGAAAAATACCTCAGAGGACTCGACTGCGTGGTTCTTCTCAACGAGGCGTTTCTTCCGCACCGGAAAAGAGGGAGCAGGGTTCGATCTCGCAAAGACGCGTTCGGCAAATCGTGGGTCTTGGGCCGTTATCACCACGCTGGGCGTGGAAAACCACCGTGGATTGAGCTCTTTGTCGACAGGATAAGCGACATCCACCCCAGAATCCTTATCTGGATTCCTCCTGTCCGCGCGGTCTGCTTGGCACGTGTCCTGTATCACGAACTTGGTCACCACATCCATGACTTCATTCGACCGGAGTACAACGAAAAAGAAGAGGTGGCGGACCGGTGGGGCACCAAGTTGTTGGCCAACTTCCTGCAGAAAAGATACTGGTATGTGCTGTGGCCCCTGGTCTTGGTGGGAAGAATACGGAGATGGAAGGCGCAACGACGAACTGATGGCTGAGAACTGAGAGATGAGCCGGTTCTCGCGCACATCCTCCTGTGCCGCGTGTCACTGACCGGCCGCGCGGTTGCAGCGTAGCCATAAGGTATGAACGCGGTTCTTTATTCCACGCGTGGAGGATTCATGGCTACTCTTACGGAAGAGAAGTTGGATAAGCAATCCCAGGCAAAGCAGGCCGATCTGGCCGGCCCTGGGATTGGCAATTACACGGAATTGGAAAAGGCGTTGCCGCCCGATTACCGCTCGCTGCTGGACCGGCGCGAGACTCAGAAAGCGACTCACCAGGTGAAGCGGTATATCGCCGACAATCTATGCGAGGCGCTGAACCTGATGATGGTGGAAGTGCCGCTGATTGTCGATGTCGAGAGCGGCGTGAACGACATGCTGGACCGCGACGGGTCGCGGACGCCGATCGGGTTCCATATTTCGAATGACCACAACGCGCATCCAATCGACGCGCAAGTGGTACAAGCGGCGACAAAATGGAAAAGAGTTGCGCTGAAAGAGTTCGACTGCAAGCCGGGCGAAGGCATCTGCACGGACATGCGCGCGGTGCGCAAGGACTATTTCCTGGATCACGATCATTCGGCATATGTGGATCAGTGGGACTGGGAGCGGTCGATTCATGCCGGCGACCGGAACCTGGCGTTCCTGAAAGATGTGGTGCGGAAGATATGGAAGGTGATCGTGGGAGCGGAAAAATTTGCGCAGGATCTGTTCCCTGCCCTGCGCGATCCGCGCTTTCCGAACCTGCCGGAAGAGCTGACGTTCCTGCATGCGGAAGAGATTCTGGACATGTATCCAAATCTGCCGCGCAAGCAGCGGGAGACGGCGATTCTGCAAAAGCATCCGGCAGTCTTCATTATTGGGATTGGATGGCCGTTGAAGGATGGGTACCCGCATGAGAACCGCGCGGCCGATTACGACGATTGGATTACCGACACGAAGAAAGAGACACACAAGGAGACACACGGACTGAATGGCGACATTCTGGTGTGGAACCATGTGACGAAGCGGCGGCATGAACTCTCATCGATGGGCATTCGCGTGAATGCGGAGACGCTGAAGCGGCAACTGGAGATGTCGAATCTGCTGGGGAATTTGCAGTTTCCGTATCACAAGGCGATTGTGAACGACGAGCTGCCGCTCTCGATTGGCGGCGGGATCGGACAGTCGAGGACGCTGATGCTGTTACTGCGGAAAGCACACCTGGGCGAGGTCAGCGTGACGGTATGGCCGAAGATCTTGAAGGAGATCTGCGGCAAGAAGAACATTTTTGTGCTGGAGTAATCGCGACAGAGCTAAGAGTGAGTTGGGGACGGGACTTGCCCGTCCCCTTTTTTTGTCTTTCTTTTAAACACATATCCGCACCAATGGGCTTGTTGGGGCATCCAATGCGGCATGTATCACTACAATCCATCGACCGCTTTGGAAGAACTGAATGAAGAGGCTATGCTGCCGAATCCGGTGCATGTGCGCGACATGATGCTGCGGCACAAACTGAACGCGGATGAGGCGCTGGAGTTGAACCGGATTTTTCTGGAATATCAGAAATTTTTCGGCGAGACGCAGAAGCTGGGCAGGGAGATTCTGAAGCGGCTGGCGGCGTGAGATGGAAAAAGAAACCGGGAGAGCTTCTCCCGGTTCGGCCTCAAGAATTTGCTGTCCTATCCTGATCTTCGATTCCACTCCGGTTCGCCGAACGATGCTTCGCTCCATCGCTCAATGCCTATCATTTACAATCAACAATTCCATTATTCACAGGAAGCACAACTATGCATCGGTGGTCTGAACTTTTTATTCCTACTTTGCGCGAGGCTCCGGCGGACGCCGAGGTTGCCAGCCATAAATTGCTGGTCCGGGCCGGGTATATACGGCAGCTGGGCGCGGGCATTTACTCGTTTTTGTTTCTGGGCAACCGCTCGACACAGAAGATCATGGGGATCGTGCGCGAGGAGATGAACAAGATCGGGCAGGAGTTTTACCTGCCGGCCTTAAATCCGCGCGACATCTGGGAAGAGAGCGGGCGCTGGACGATTATGGGCGAAAACATGTTTCGCCTGAAGGACCGCAAGGGTGCGGACTTGTGCCTGGGCATGACGCATGAAGAGATCATGACCGACATCGCGCGCAAAGAACTGCGCAGCTACAAGCAACTGCCGCAAATCTGGTACCAGATTCAGACGAAATTTCGCGACGAGCCGCGGCCGAAGTCGGGCTTGTTGCGGGTGCGGCAGTTCATCATGAAGGACGCGTATTCGTTCGACATCGATGCGGCGGGGCTGGATGTTTCGTACCAAAAGCACCATGACACCTATTGCAGGATTTTTGACCGGTGCGGATTGAAGTATGTGGTGATCGATGCGCACTCGGGGGCGATGGGCGGATCGCAGTCGCAGGAGTTCATGGTACGGACGCCGGCGGGTGAAGATATGGTGGTGAGCTGCGAGGCTTGCGGGTACGCAGCGAACCTGGAGAAAGCGACGTCGAAGCTCGCTCCGATTGCGGATTTGGCCGCCGAGGCCGATGGAAAGCCGCTGCCGATTCATACGCCAGGAAAAGGCGCGATTGCGGATGTAGCGGAATTCTTGGGGATTGCGGCCGAGCAAGATATCAAGACGGTCGCGTACATGGCGCAGAATCCTGGCGCGAAGGGAGAAACCGTAGAGCAACCGGTGATCGTTTTTTTGCGCGGGGATCACAGCGTGAACGAGACGAAGCTGTTGACGCTGGTGAAAGCAGCCAATGTGCGCCCAATGCAGGCGGAAGAGCTGGAGAAATACTTTCAGGGTCCGGGGGGATTCATTGGACCGATTGGGTTGGTGGTGCGGGCCAAGGAGTTGCTGGGCGAGTGGGACGCGAAAAAATGGCCGAAGGATGAGCGGGCGGCGACGGTGGTACTGGACAGCGCACTGGTTGGACGCGTCAACATGATCTGCGGCGCGAACCGGCTCGACTATCACTTGAAGAACGTGACGCCGGGGAGAGATTTCGAGTACACAGTCGCGGCCGATGTTCGCAACGTGACGGCGGGTGAGGGGTGTCCGAATTGTGGGTCGGCGCTGCGCATCGATACGGCGGTGGAAATTGGGCACATCTTCAAGCTGGGCTATAAGTATTCGCACTCGATGGGCGCGACGGTGCTGGATCAGAACGGAAAACAGGTTGAGCCGATCATGGGGAGTTACGGGATCGGGATCGAGCGAATCTTGACGGCAGCGATTGAACAATCGAATGATGCGAATGGATTTTGGCTGGCGCCGTCGATTGCGCCGTTTGATGTGGTGGTAGTGGCGACGAACACCGGGGACGAGAAGGTTCGGACGGCTTCGGAAAACATTGCGAAAGCACTGGAGCAGTCCGGATTCGATGTTTTGCTGGATGACCGGGACGAACGGCCGGGGGTGAAGTTCAAGGATGCCGACCTAGTTGGTATCCCTTTTAGAATCAATGTGGGAAAGAAGGTTACCGAAGATTTGGTGGAAGTGGTTCGCCGCTCGACTCTGGCGCGGGAGGACGTTAAGATTCCAGCCATAAGCGAGCATCTGCGCGGATTGGTGCGCGGATAGGCCGGTCTCCACGAAAATGGCCGGTTGGGCGAACTGCATTTATGGACACACTCAAACTGGTATTTACTTTCGGGGTGCTGATTGCGATGGGAGTGGTGGGCCTGAAGGTCATCCCGCCGTACTATGCGAACTACGAGTTCGAGGATGCGATCAAGAACGATGCGCTGCAAGCGACCTACAGTTCGCGTTCGGTGGACGACATCCGGACAACCGTGATCAAGCATGCGCAGGAATATGACATTGCGCTAACACCACAACAGGTGCATGTTGCGCGTACTGGCGGGCCCGCAACCGGGATGCTGGAGATTGATGCGCAGTACAGCGTGCCGCTGGAGTTCCCCGGCTATACCACCTCGATTGATTTCCATCCTTCGACTTCGAATAGGGGCGTGTTTTAAGAGCAGCTTTGAGCTTTAAGCTTTGAGCTTCGCGCTTAAGGCTCATGGCCTCGGTCGCTATTATCTCCCCTTTTGTATTCCCTTCTGTTTTATAAGAAAGCGACTGTTACGGTTGTTCATCTGCGCTACCGTCCTGATTCTTGCAGGCTGCTGCCACACGATGTATCCCTCCTGACACGCATCTAAATGGAATGAAGCGGTTCAATGTGATTTAGAATTTATTCGAGACCCACAAATTATTGGGCACGCGCCGGTTGGGAGATTGGGATTGCATTTTGCCGATTTCGGACCGGGGATTGCTCTTGAATCTGGGAAGGATCATTCATCTTTAGTCGCTAAGCTGTCGAAGATGTTAGGGCTGTCTAGAACTTTGGCTATCTGAATCTTTGGGCGATCAGAATCTTTGGCTATCCGAGTGAAAATTCCGAATACGCGGGCGGGTTCCGGCGGCAAGGGACGCAAGGGGAAAGACCCGGTCGTTCATTACGCGTTTATTGGATTCGTGGCGATGGCGCTGATCGTCAGCGGCGTTTTTGCGTACTGGTATGTAAAGTACGACAAGATCATCGAACTGCGATTCCGGGGCCCGGTGTTTGCGACGTCGGCGAAGATATATGCCAGTCCGATGGTGGTGCGGGTGGGATCGCAATATTCGATCTCCGAGATTGCGTCGGAACTGCGGCGGGCGGGATACAGCGAGAAGGATAACGAATCGCCGCTGGGCACTTTTCACACGCGCGGCGGCAAGATCGAAGTGATGCCGGGGCCGGAGTCGTATCACAGTCCGGAGCCAGCGACGATCACGGTAAGCGATGGCGCGGTGAGCGAGATCAACAGCCGGTCGGCGGGGGATCTTGAAGCTTATGAACTGGAACCGGAGCCGGTGAGTTCGCTGTTCGACGCGGAGCAACGATCGAAGCGCGAACTGGTGAAGTACGACGACATTCCAAAGATCCTGGTAGAGGCGGTGACGTCGATCGAAGACCGGCGATTCTTCCAGCACAACGGGGTGAATTTCATCCGTCTCGGGGAGGCGGCGTGGATCGACTTCACGCACCAGCGGCACCAGCAGGGCGGATCGACGATTACGATGCAGCTTTCGCGCGCGTTTTTTCTGACGCCGGAGAAAACAATGAAGCGGAAGGCGATCGAGATGCTGATCGCGATGGAACTGGAACAGAAGTTCACCAAGCAGCAGATTTTTGAGTTCTATGCCAACCGCGTGGATCTGGGGCAGCGCGGGTCGTTCACGATCTCGGGCCTGGCGGAAGGGGCACACTCTTATTTCAACAAGGACCTGAAAGATATTACGCTGCCGGAAGCGGCGCTGCTGGCGGGATTGATTCAGGCGCCGAGTTATCTGTCGCCGTACCGGCATCCGGAGCGGGCGCTGGAGCGTCGCAATACCGTGCTCGAAGCGATGGTCGAGACAGGCGCGATCACGCGGGCGCAGGCGGACAAAGCGAAGGCGACGCCGCTGAAGCTTGCGCCGCCGAATGTGGAGGCGAGTGACGCTCCATACTTTGTCGATATGGTGCGCGACACAGTGATGTCGAAGCTCAACGAGCGCGAGGTGAACGAGCAGCAGTTCCGCATCTATACGACGCTCGACCCGGATTTGCAGCGTGAAGCGGCGCAGGCGGTGGAGACGGGGATTAAGTTCGTCGACGATCAGGTTACAAAAATGCGGACACGGAAGACGAAGGTCGCCAAGGGCAAGTATGAGACGACCGTGGCGCCCGGGCCGCAGGCGCAGGTGGCACTGGTGGCGATGGATCCGCATACGGGAGAGATCAGGGCGCTGGTGGGCGGCCGGAATTATGGAACGAGCCAACTGAACCACGCGCTGGCAAAGCGGCCGACGGGATCGATTTTCAAGCCATTTGTTTATGCGGCAGCGATGAATACGGCGATCGATGGAACGACGCCGGTGATTACGCCAGCTTCAATTGTGGCGGATCAGCCTTCGACGTTTGCCTATGGCGACCAGATCTACGAGCCGCGCAATTACAAAGAGGAATATCACGGCGACGTGACGCTGCGTTATGCGCTGGCGCTGTCGCTGAACAATGCGACGGTGAAGCTGGCGGAGGAGGTCGGCTACGACAAGGTGGCGGATCTGGCGAAGGCGGCGGGGATCACGTCGGTGAAGGCGACGCCAGCCATGGCTTTGGGGGCATATGACGCGACGCCGGTCGATATGGCGGCGGCGTATACGACGTTTGCTAATGGCGGAATGCGGCTCTCACCGCTGATTGTGGATTCGGTGCGCAACGCCAAGGGCGATGTGGTGGTGAACTTTGACAGTGAGAAAAAGCAGGTGCTCGATCCGCGCGTGGCATTCGTGATGACGAACATGCTGGAAGGGGTGGTGAATTTCGGGACGGCGTATGGAGTTCGGCAGCGCGGCTTCACGGCACCCGCAGCGGGAAAGACCGGGACCTCGCATGATGGATGGTTCGCCGGATATACGAGTAATTTGCTGTGCATCGTCTGGGTGGGGTACGACGATTACAGCGACATCCGGCTGAGCGGAGCGCAGACGGCCGCGCCGATCTGGGCTGAGTTCATGAAGAAGGCGGTGACTCTGCCGCAGTATTCGGATGTGAAGGCGTTCCATCAGCCGGACGGGGTTGTGGATGTGCAGCTGGATAAGGCAACGAACCGGCTGGCGACTCCGACCTGCCCGGACGATTACACGATCGCATTTGTGGCTGGGACCGAGCCGCACGATACCTGCGATCAACCAAGCGGGATGCAGGGATTCTTTTCGCGGGTGTTTGGTGGAAGCCCGGAGAAGGCGCTGCCGCCTCCGACGACGAATGGGCCGGTGAACGGTTCGGCAACAAACGGGAACCCGCAGCAGGCGGGCGGTGTCCAAGATCAGCAAGAGGCCAAGAAAAAGAAGGGCTTTTTTGGCAAGATTGCGGATGCCTTCCGGGGTGATAAGAAGGATGATGACAAAAACACGCCGCCGGCGTCTAAACCTGCGGCCAATGGGACGAGTCCTCCGCCGTAACTTGGAACGCCACAATTTGGGGTAAGATATCTCGCAGTCTGGAGGTCGCTATGCGGTCTTCACGTCAAGCAACGCTGTGGGGCGTTAGACTTTCCACCCTGCCAATTTTCGCTTCGCTGATTTTCCTGTTCACCTTCGCTTGGCCTGCGCTGGGGCAAGATTCCGAACAAGTTGAGGTTGGGCCTCCGCCCGTACACAGGGTCGAGCCACCTCCTGTCGGGTCAAGCGCGAGGGAGCTTGAAGCGGTGGGCGACCAGCTGGAGTCGGACAAAGATTACCTGGATGCCATCGACTACTATCTTGCGGCGCTGAGAAAGAGCCCGCGCAGCGCGGTATTGATGAATAAAGTCGGCATGTCGCAATTGCTTTTGCGGCGCTATAAGGATGCGCTCAAGAGCTTCGATCACGCGATCAAGGTGGATAAGACATACGCGAACGCGTATGCAAACACGGCGGTCGTTTATTACCAGCAAGGGAGCTACCCGAAGTCGATCAAATACTACGACAAGGCAATTCAACTCGACGACACGCAGGCGGTTTTCTATAACAACCGCGCGGCTTCTGAATTCGCACGGAAGCAATTCGAGAAAGCAATGAGCGATTACAATAAAGCGCTGCAACTCGACCCGGACATATTCGAGCGCGCCGCGCGCAGGGCGGGAGTTCAAGCTAAGCTGCCATCGCCGGCGGACGTGGCCCACTATGATTATGTCCTGGCAAAGTTGTTTGCGGAGAACGGATCGGCCGACCGATCGCTGCACTACCTGAAAAAAGCGATGGAAGAGGGCTATCCGAGAATCAAGGACGTTTATAAAGACGCGGAGTTCGGCGAACTGCGCAAAGATCCGCGGTTTGCCGAGCTGATGGCATCGAAGCCGGTGGTGGTGCAGGAATAGTCGAGGAATTGACGAGATCAGAGGCGTGCCGCGGGCTAAGCGACACTCGTTCAATCTGGAATGCCGGTGGGGGGCGGATTTAGGACCCACGCGCAAGACGAAGATTTTTGAAAGCGCGGCGAAACTTTGATCTAACGGTTGTGTTTGTTACGAGTACTACTCCTGAAAACAAAACGTGAGTAGGGAGAAGAACCCACCGGTCGCGAACCCGAGCACGCCCCAAGCAAGCTACCGGTGGGTTCACATGATGGCCGGCCGGATCGGCGACGCAGTCGAACCCTTTAGCACTGCGGGAGCCGCAGCCAGATTCACAGCCTCCCACGATCACGGCCCACTTGGCCGAGCGGACGGTGCGAAGCCGTTTGGTGGTCGCAGTGATGTCATCTCGAATGAAGGCTAAGACTCGGGCGCTGGCAGAGAGAATCAATTCTTCGCTTCTCAGCATCACAGGCGAACAATTTACGAAACCATCGCTTGCGGGTAGAATAATTTCAATGTCTTCCCTTCCCTCCTCTCTTGCCTGGGCTCATCCACTTGTCCGGGAGTGGTTTGTCTCGCGGTTTGGAACCCCAACCGAACCACAGGAGATGGGCTGGCCGCATATTCTGGCTGGACACACGACGCTGATCGCGGCACCCACGGGATCGGGAAAAACCCTGGCGGCGTTCCTGGCTTGCATCGACCGGCTGGTGCGCAAGGCGCTGGCGGGAGAGCTGAGCGATCGAACTGAGGTGCTTTATATTTCGCCGCTCAAGGCGCTGGGCAACGACATTCAGAAAAATCTGGAGATTCCGCTGGGCGAGATCTTGCAGATGGCGTCCGATCGCGGGCTGCTGATGCCGGAGATCCGGACGGCGGTGCGCACGGGCGACACGCTGGCCAAGGACCGCAGGCTGATGCTGAAGCGGCCTCCGCACATTCTGGTGACCACGCCGGAGTCACTCTACATCTTGCTGACGGCAGAAAAGAGCCGGGTTGTTTTGCGCGATGTGGAGACGGTGATTGTCGACGAGATTCACGCCGTGGCGGACGACAAGCGCGGGGTGCATCTTTCGCTGTCGCTGGAGCGATTGGAGGCGCTGACTGAGCGCGATTTGGTGCGCATCGGGCTTTCGGCCACGCAGAAACCGATTGAGGAAGTGGCGCGGTTTTTGGCGGGCAATTCTGACGAGGCTCATCCGCGACCCGCGCCGGTGATTGTCGATGTCGGGCACAAGCGGAAGATGGATTTAGCAGTCGAGGTTCCGGCGTCGGAGCTGGGGCCGGTAGCTTCGAACGAGATGTGGGATGAGATCTACAGCCGCATGGTCGAACTGGTAAATGCGCACCGCTCGACATTGGTATTCGTGAATACGCGGCGGCTGGCAGAGCGCATGGCGCATCAGCTGGGCGAGAGACTAGGAGAGGAAAATGTTGCGGCGCACCATGGCAGCTTGTCGCGCAAGCTGCGGCTGGAGGCGGAGCGGAAGCTTAAGGAAGGCCAGATCAAGGTGCTGGTGGCGACGGCTTCGCTGGAGCTCGGCATCGACGTGGGCACGGTGGATCTGGTTTGCCACATCAGTTCTCCGCGGTCGATTGCGGTTGCGCTGCAACGCGTGGGGCGCAGCGGACACTGGCGTGGAGCAATTCCGAAGGGACGATTCTTTGTTACTACGCGCGACGATCTGGCGGAATGCGCGGTGTTGGTGCGGGCGATTCACTCAGGCGATCTGGACCGGCTGATTTTTCCGGAGGGATCGCTGGACGTTCTGGCGCAGCAGATTGTGGCGTGCTGCGCGGTGGCGAGCGGGCCGGATCGCGGAAAGGTAAATAACGCGAATGGCGCCGTGCAGAGTGACTCGGCCGACAACGGCTGGGATGAAGATGCGCTGTTTGCTCTGGTCAAGCGCGCTTATCCGTATCGTAATCTTTCGCGCGCTGCTTTTGACTCGGTTGTCGACATGCTGTCAGAGGGCATTGCGGCGCAGCGCGGGCGGTATGGGGCGTATCTGCATCATGACAGCATCAATCGCAAGCTGCGGGCGAGGCGTGGAGCGAGACTGGCGGCGATTACGAGCGGCGGCGCGATTCCCGACAATGCGCTGTTCACGGTGGTGGCTGAACCCGATGGCGCAGTAGTGGGAACCGTGGATGAAGATTTCGCGGTCGAGAGCATGGCGGGCGAGGTCATGCTGCTCGGAAATACTTCGTGGCGGATCCGGCGGATTGAGGGTAAGTCGTCGCGGATTTTGGTTGAGGATGCGCATGGGCAACCACCGGGAATTCCGTTCTGGCGTGGTGAGGCTCCGTCGAGGACGGAAGAACTTTCGAAGCAGCTTGGGCAGTTGAGGCAGGACATCTGCGACAGGCTGAAGGGTGTGGCGCCGGTGGAGGGATGGCGGCATTCGCCGGCTGTGGCGGAGACGGTGACATGGCTCGGGACTGAGTGCGGGCTTGATCAATCGGGCGCGGAACAATTCATTCAATACGTGATCGAGGGCCGCGCGGTGCTGGGCGAGGTGCCGACGCAGGCCACGATTATTGCCGAAAGATTTTTTGACGAGGGCGGAGGGATGCAACTCGTCATTCACGCGCCGTTTGGCGGGCGGATTAACAAGGCGTGGGGACTGGCGCTGAGGAAGCGGTTCTGCCGCGGATTCAATTTTGAATTGCAGGCGGCGGCGACAGACAACGGGTTGAACATTGCCCTTGCCGAGCAGCACAGTTTTCCGCTGGCGGATGTTTTTCAGTTTCTGCATTCGGAGACGATGGCGCCGATTCTGGAGCAGGCGGCGCTAGCATCGCCGATTTTTGGAACGCGCTGGCGCTGGGATGCAACGCGGGCACTCGCGCTGCTGCGGTTTCAGGGTGGGAAGAAAGTTCCTCCGCAGATTCAGCGCATCCGGTCCGACGATTTGCTGGCCTCGGTGTTCCCCGATGTGGCGGCGTGCTTCGAGAACATCGAAGGCGACATCAAGATTCCGGATCATCCGCTGGTATCCGAGGTGATGAAGGATGTGCTCACGGAGGCGCTGGATATCGATGGTCTGCGCGAGGTGTTGCGCGGGATCGAGGAGGGACGGATTCGGTGCGTGGCGGTGGATACGCCGGTGCCGTCGCAGTTTTCGCATGAGATCCTGAATGCGAACCCGTACGCGTATCTTGACGATGCTCCGCTGGAGGAGCGGCGTGCGCGGGCGGTCGAGATGCGGCGGGTGCTGCCGGCGTCAGTGCTGGAGGAGGTGGGGGCGCTCGATCCAGCGGCAATTGCGCAGGTGCAGCGCGAGGCTTGGCCCGATGTGCGCGATGCGGATGAGTTGCATGATGTGCTGCATACATTGGTGGCGGTGCCGGAGGGCAGGTCTCGGGGATACGGGTCGCCGGTCACCGGTCACCGGTTACCGGAAGATTTGCTTGCGGATGATTGGAAACCTTTCTTTGAGCGGCTGGTTGATGAGCGGCGGGCGTTTATTGCGGAGGATTCGGGAAGACGATATTGGGTTGCGGCTGAGCGGGCGGAAATGTTTTCGGCTTTGCATCCGTCGGCGTCTGGAGCGGGTGAGATACCGGCGCTCGCAGATGCGGCTTCGGTATCTCTTGCTGACGCCGTGCTTGCCTCGGTGCAGGGATGGATGACTCATCTTGGGCCGACTACCGCGTCGGAGATTGGGGAGATGATTGGGGTCTCGGCTGCCGAAGTTGAGAAGGCACTGTTGCGAATTGAGGCTAGTGGCGCGATATTGCGCGGGAAGTTCCGGGCTGCTACTTCGCGGGAGCAGGAGATTGAATGGTGCGAGCGGCGGCTACTGGCGCGGATTCACCGGCTCACGGTCGCGACTTTGCGAAAGCAGATCGAACCGGTCACGGCGTCGCAGTTCATGAACTGGCTGCTGCGCTGGCAGCATGTGGCACCGGGCACACAGGTGCGCGGCGAGCATGGAACGCTTGAGGTGATTCGGCAACTGCAAGGGTTTGAAGTACCCGCGAATACGTGGGAGCGGTTCGTGCTGGGTCGGCGCGTTTCGGATTATGAGCCTGCATATCTTGACCAACTTTGCCTGGCCGGAGTAGTGGGATGGGGACGGTTGTCGCCGCATCCGGTGATGCTGGAGGCTGCGAATGGCGCGCTCCCTCCCGCATCGGCGGATGAGCATGGGACGGCGCGGAGTGAGGGAGTGCGGGTGCGGCGTGTGATCCCCACGCGGGTTGCGCCGATTGCATTTTTTGTGCGCGAGGAATCGGATTGGATGATGGCGCATCCAGCGCATTCGGAAGATTCCGAGATGTCATTTCTCAGCCCGGTGGCGCGGGAGTTGTATGAGTTGATGAGGCAGCGGGGCGCACTGTTCTTTCCGGACATGGTGCGAGCGACGGGACGACTAAAGGCTGAGGTCGAGACCGGACTCTGGGAGTTGGTTGCGGTTGGGCTAGTGACGGCGGATGGATTTGAGAATTTGCGAACGCTGGTTGCGCCGAAGAGTTCGGCGGGCGCGGGCGGTTCGGTGGGCTCAGTCCGATTGAAGATCGCGGGAATGGGAAAGATGCGGCGTCCGCGCCATGCGGCTGGGCGATGGTCGTTGCTGCATGAAGAGGCTGCGGAACACTTCACGCGGCCGAAGACCGGGTCGGAACGGGATCGCAGTGTGGAATCGTGCTGCTGGATGTTGCTGCGGCGGTATGGCGTGGTGTTTCGCGATGTGCTGGCGCGGGAGACAAATTTGCCGCGATGGCGGGAATTGCAAATTGCGTACCGGCGGCTGGAGGATCGCGGCGAGGTGCGCGGCGGGCGGTTTGTCGACGGATTTCAGGGCGAGCAGTTTGCGCTGCCGGTAGCGGTCGAGTCGCTGCGTGCGAACCGCAGGAAGGCAGTTGCCAGTTCCCAGTTGTCGGTTCCCGGTTCTTCGATGCAGACCGCGGATGAGAAGGCCTTGGCTCCGCAAGAGGGCGAACGCATTGTGATCTCCGCCGCCGACCCTTTGAATCTCGTCGGCATTATTGTGCCGGGAGAGCGGATTCCCGCAATTTCAGGACGTAGCGTAACGTTCCGCGATGGGGTATGGGAGCCGGAGGGTGAGACGCTGATTGCCGCCGGCGTTTCATGAAGTGAGCTCCAAGCTCTCAGCTCCAAGCTCCAAGGAAAACGTAAAACAAATTCTTCTCCACGGATTACGCGGATTTACGCGGATCATTGGAAGGAATTTTCATCCGCGAAAACCCGCGTGATCCACGGCGTTGAATTTAACTTGCCTTCCTTGGAGCTTGGAGCTGAGAGCTTGGAGCTTCACTCACGGCAAATGCAACGCCAGCAGGGTCTGCGGATTCAGATACTCGCCTTGCCATCGGACAGCGAGATGAAGATGCGGGCCGGTAGCGCGGCCAGTGCCTCCGCTAAGTGCGATTTCCTGCCCTTTTTTCACTTCGTCGCCCTCCTGTACCAGAAATTTTGAGAGATGCAGATAGAGAGTAAGAAGGCCCTGACCGTGGTCGATGACGATGCAGTTTCCTTCGAAAAAGAGCGGCCTGGCGAGAATCACTTTGCCGCGATTTGCCGCGACGATGGGAGTTCCGGTGTGGGCGCGGAAGTCGAGGCCCTGGTGCGTGGCCTGAACCGAACCGTTGAAGACGCGTTGGACTCCGAAAAGTTCGGTGACTTGTCCCTGGAGCGGCGCGATGAAAGAGCCTTGCCATTCGCGATCTGGGCTTAGGGATTTGAAAGCCTCTTCTTTGATTTTCTTGTCGGCTTCGATTTCGCGCTGTTCTTCGGGGCTCGGAGCAGTGTAGCGTTCCGGAACTTTCAGAACGACTCGTGGGTAGCGGCGATGTCCGACCGGGATTTTCTTTTCGAACAAAATGGATTTTCCGGCGGCGGTTTCGGCGTGCAGCTCGAGCGCATAAGTGCCGGGCTTGGTTTCGAGACTGGCGCCGGCGATGGCGATCCAGGTTCCTGTGGGCCGGCCGTTTTTGGGCAGATCGGGTGTGAATGCGATGCGATGACCGAGCCAGTCAGCGGAGAGAGTTGTGACGGACGATGGTGTGGTTACACGGATTAGAATTGGCGAGCCGTTGACGATTCTCCCGGGCAGATAGCGAACGGTCCAGCCGGCGGGCGGCGCCGCTACGGCGAGAGACGCGACAAGTAACAGAATAGGGAAGATGAAGTAACGCCATTTCATTCAAACCAGCCGCTGCGATAGGCGACCCACCAGGAAACGAACACGATGGGAATGGTTGAAAACAGCGCCCACCAGATGGGGAGAACGAAATCGGCGATCAAGCCGAGGACGACGAATACGGCCCAGAAAATTTTCCGCTCCATTTGTGAATTGTAGCCTCTGCCAGGAAATCCTAAACCGCGGCGGGTGCCGAGGGAGTCACCGAGTTCGCCGAGAACCGTTCCTGGCATCAATCTTTCTTCTGTAGCGTTTCCATCACGCTTTGGATCAGCTCTTTGGCGTCGGTGAGATTCTTCATGATGAGTTGGATGTCCATGACGGGCTTGCCGGGCCAGCGCTGGCTCTGGCAATAAACGCCGTGCTGGCCGACGAGAGCCATGGCGTCGGTAAGAAGATCCATGGTGACAGCGAGCCTGCCGCGCGGAATGCCCATGCGGGTTTCGAAGTGTTCGAGCTCTTCCTGCTTTTCGTTGAAGACAGCCATCCACAGATTGTAGCGGCGATTGTGGATGAAGATCGATGGCGGCGACGGATGGGAGCGAAGAAGTGCGTATAATTCGTAGGCACATAGGTGTGCATATTCACGGAGGAGCATTATGAAAAGGGCGATTCTGGTTCCCGGAGTACTTTTGGCGATTTCGCTATGCGCGTCGGCGCAGCAGATGAGCATGTCGCAGGACAAATCGAAACGGCCGAGCCCGCCAGCGAGCGCGGAGTGCAAGCTCGCGGGTGGAAAGACAGTGAAGATCGATTACTCAAGCCCTCGGGCGAAAGGGCGGAAAATTTTCGGCGGTCTTGTACCTTATGGCGAAGTCTGGCGCACCGGCGCAAACGAAGCGACGACGTTTGTGGCCAGCGCGAATGTGAATGTGGGCGGCAAGGAAGTGCCGGCGGGCAGCTATACGATCTTCACGGTTCCGAAAGAAGACGCATGGACGCTGGTGATCAGCAAGAAGACGGGGGAGTGGGGCACGGACTATCCCGGAGAGAAAGAAGATCTGGCGCGCGTGCCGATGAAGGTCTCGAAGACTTCAGGGCCGGTGGAGAATCTTACGATTGGCTTTGAGCAGGGCGGAAAGAAGTGCTCGCTACACATGGAATGGGAAAATACGCGGGCGAGTGTGGAAGTTAGCGAGAAGTAGAGGGCGGCTCTCAGCTCTCAGCTGCAAGCTCTCAGCGAGGTCCGGCTTGATCGTGGCAATTTGCTGGAACTTCGGCTGAGAGCTTGGGGCTGAGTTTCGAATCCGGGGTTGAGAACTTCGATGTGGCGGATGGTGCGGTTTTTGTGGAATTCGACTCGGGGACATCGGATTGCGCCGTGGCGCAGTCCGTATCTGCTGTGGCGCATCGAGACCTACACGGGCGTGAAGATGACGCAGATCGGGTTCCTCGAGTTCTGGGAATTTTTGTGGACTGAGCGCGCCAACCTCTGGCGCTTTCTAAAGTGGACGGGCGAGATGGACCGCTATATCCATCCCAAAGTGAAGAATCCTTAGCAGAACTGAGCCCTACCAGACCAAAGACAACCCCGCGAAGACATGATTAGGCAGGCTTTTTCTCGCCCGAGCCGAAGACTTTGCGCGCGAGCCACAGAGGCGCGACGAAGACATGGACCGGGTTAGTGAGAAAGGCGGGCTTGTTGCCTTCGATAAAGTGGCCGATCCAGGCGAGCGCGAATGCGGCCGGGATCAACAAAAGCGCGATGACCCAATGCCACCAAACGACGATAATCGAAGAGAACCCAACGGGGATGGCAATCATGTGCAGGGCGCGGTTCACGGGATGATTGTGCGCACCGTCGTAACGCGAATAGAGTCCCATTATTCCTCCTGATCGAAGCCCCCAATCGAAGCCGGAAATTGCGGACGATTATAGCGCTCGGATGAAATCGTCCGATACGAAAATTGCTCTTACATCACTATTTAGATATCTACTGCCGTCGGGCAGGAGGTATGGCGTCAGGGGCGTGCTTTGGCGGTTTTTGGAGACGCGAGGGCACGGCGCCAGGGCCTTGCATCACGCGCAAAAGCGGATTCGCTCGCCCCAAAATTCCAAGGCAAAATCATGGTTCTTCTCCTCGTGTTTGGAACAGTTTGCGCGTCGCCATGCAGGGCGCCAAATGTTTGCGGGCGCAGGTATAATCCGGGGTATACTCACAACTACCTGGAGTGCTGGGGTTTCGAACTCCCAATCGATAACCTGAGGCGAAGCGTGCTTGGGCATGGGAGTGAAATGTACTCCCGCGTCGGCGCTCCGGTTCCGGGCAACTCGAATGGATGAGCGCGATTATAAGGGCAGCGATCCGGATAGCCCGACCGTTTATAACCCTCGTCCGTCCAAAGACAAGGATTGGGCCGCGACCGCGGCACAAACACCTCCGCCACCTTCCAAATGGCCGAAGTTCGATCCTCCGCTGCCGGGAGGGCCGAGCCAGGATTCCGATAGCCCAACATTGCCACATGGCTCTCCGTTACCAGGGATGCCGTCGGCGGTGCCATACGTTCGGAAAGAGCCGCCTCCGCCTACGAGTTTTTCCGGAATCTCCGCGTTCCAAACCTTGCAGCCGGGAGTGGTGTTTGGCGGGCGCTATGAAATTCTTGGAGTGCTCGGCCAGGGTGGCATGGGGGCGGTATATAAGGCACGAGACCGCGAACTTGACCGGCTGATTGCGCTGAAGGTAATCCGGCCGGAGCTGGCGACGGACCCTGCGATTCTGCAACGCTTCAAACAAGAACTGATCCTGGCGCGCAACATTACGCACAAGAATGTGGTGCGCATTTATGACCTGGGCGAGGCCGACGGGATCCGGTTCATCAGCATGGAGTACGTGGACGGCGAGGACCTGCGGACTCTTTTGCGGCGGCAGGGAAAGCTGGCGCCGAAAGAAACGATCCCCGTAATCGAGCAAGTGTGCCGCGCACTGGATGCGGCGCACGCGGAAGGCGTGATTCATCGCGATTTAAAGCCGCAAAACATCATGCGCGACAAGAGCGGGCGCATCGTGGTGATGGACTTTGGCCTGGCGCGCTCGCTGGGCGAATCGGGCATGACCCAGACGGGCGCGATCGTGGGCACGATCGAGTACATGTCGCCGGAGCAGGCGCTGGGATCGCCGCTCGATCAGCGGTCTGACATCTTCAGCGTCGGACTGATCTTCTACGAATTGCTGACGGGCAAAGCGCCCTACGAGGCCGATACTGCGATTGCGAGCCTGATGAAGCGCACGCGCGAGGAAGCGCGCTCGGCAACCGATGTGGACGCCTCGGTACCGCGATCGCTGAGCGCGATTGTGGCACGCTGCCTGGAGCGCGAACCCGCGAACCGGTATCACTCGGTGGTGGAACTGCTGCAACAGCTGACGACGTGGGAGGCGAATCCGACGATCACGCCGGAGGCGCTTTCGAAGATGATTGCGCATCCCATCATCCGGCCGGCGCGGATTCTTCTGGACCTTCCGGGAAAGCGATGGATGTGGATTGCGGGAGCGGTGACGGTGATTGCGCTGGCGATCTTTGCAGGACGCGAACTGGTGAATCGCGGCGCGGGGACAATTGCGCAGGGCATTCCGTCACTGCAAAAGGGGAAATACGTCGCCATTCTGCCTCTGAAGCTGGTTGGGGATCAGAAGGCGCTTGGCTATGTGGCCGACGGAATCGAGGAAGCACTGGCGGCGAAGCTGTTTCAGTTGAAGGAAATACACGTCGCTTCCGCGGATGCGGTGGAGCGGGAAGCGGCGAAAGATGAGCCACTGGCCAAGCTGGCTCGGGCCGTGGGCGCGAATTTGGTTTTGCAGGGCATGGTACAAGGCAACAGCGATCGATTCCGCGTCACTTTAAGTCTGGACGATCCTGCGACCGGCCAGCGCAAGTGGAGCCAGGACTTCGAGGGCACGCCGGGCGATGTGCTCACGCTGGAAGATCAGATGTATGGCCCCGTGAGTACAGCGTTGGAGTTGAAGCCGACGGATGAAGAACAGGCGCGAATCGGGTCGCACCCGACAGAGAATGTGAAGGCTTACGATCTTTACCTGCAGGGGCGCAACACCCTGCGCAACGGACACAACCAGGATGCCTTTAAGCAGGCGGTAGGACTGTTCGAACAGGCGATCGATAAAGACCCGAATTTTGCGCTGGCGTATACGGGACTTGCGGATTCCAGCGTGCGCATGTGGAACGAGACGAAAGAGAGCATCTGGGCGCAGAAGGCGGGGCTGGCGGCGCAGCAGGCGGAGAGGCTCTCGAGCAATCTGCCGGAAGTTCATATGTCGCTGGGCATGGTTTATTCGAACACGGGGAAAAATTCGCAGGCGATAGCCGAGTTGAAGAAGGCTTTGGAACTGGCGCCGAATTCGGACGAGGCGTATCGCGATCTGGGCGACGCTTACGGGCGCAATGGGCAGACGGAAGAAAGCATTGCGGCATACCAAAAAGCGGTTTCGGCAAACGCCTACAACTGGCAGAACCACGTCGCGCTTGGCAAGGCGTACTTCGATCTCGGAGATTCCGCCAAGGCGCTTCCCGAGTTTCAAAAGGTTGCCGAAATCGCTCCCGATAATCCCACGGGCTACATGGATATCGGCTCGCTGTTTTTCCGGGAGGGCAAATGGAGCGAGTCGATTCCGCAGTTTCAAAAAGCTCTCGCCATCGCGCCGGATGCGGACACATACTCCAACCTTGGCACGGCGTACTTTTTCCTGAGAGACTACGATCAGGCTACGAAGATGTACGAAAAAGCGGTCGAGATGAGGCCGAACGACGAGGTTCTGCTCGGCAATCTGGGTGACGCATACCGGTGGTCGGGACATTCCGATCAAGCTGGCGCGGCCTATGGAAAGGCTATTTCGCTTGCTTTCCAGGAACTTGTGGTCAATCCCCGATCGGCATCGAACATGAGCGATCTGGGCCTTCTCTATGCAAAGAAGGGCGATGCGGCGAATGCCGTGCAGTATACCAACCAGGCGCGCGCGATCAAGCCCGATGACGTGCAGCTAATCTATTCGGAAGTTCAAGTGAAGACGCTGATCGGGAAACCGGAAGAGGCCTTGAAGGCGTTGAAGCAGGCGCTGGAAAAAGGGTACTCGGCGCAGGAGGCCTGGAACGATCCAGAACTTCAGAAGCTCCAGGCTCTACCGCAATTCACACAACTGGTGAAGCAATATTCTAAGCAAAACCACTAAGCGTTGAAGCGGGTCCTGTGCACCTTGCGGCGCGAAATGATCGCTCCGAGTCCGGTGACCATCAACGCAAGGGTCGCAGGTTCGGGAATCGTTCCGGCCGAGCCCCGCCCGGTCACGGTGATACCACCGGGCCAGCAACTCCCTCTCACACACGAGAAGTCAATCTGGAAGTTGCCGCCATTTGCGATTCCATGATCCTTCCAGTTGGCGTGACCACTGCCGTTGGTCAGCAGAATCTCGACCGAGCCATTCTTCAGAGTGGTGACCGTGCAACTGGCGAACAGAGACGAGTGGCAGCTGACATCAGCCGCGGCCACGCCGGTTTCGATGAGCTTCAGCGTGTTCCAGGCTTTTCCGCTGTCATTGGTAAAGAACAGATCACCGGAACCGCTTGGCGGAATGGTGAAACTGAAATTGAAGCCGACCGCTACACATTGTGGGCACTTGCCCTGAGCGACGTTCTGACCACCCGCGCCCTTAACGATGATTTTGGGGTCCTGAATTCCGTCGGCGAAGGCTAAGGTGGTCGTGACAACAACGAGCAGAACAAGCGCACAGATCCTGGAGGTTTTCATTCGATTATCTCCACATCGAAAAGCCGCATTGGGCGCGCTCTTCCACATGCTTTGTGCAGTCGCCAGAGGTTAGCCCGTTCAATTAGGCTGGTCAAGCGGAAATAAGAGGTTTCCACAGGATTTTGTGCAGACATGCAAAGTGTTGCCTAGAGAAGGATCCAGCCTGTGCAGTTTATTGCACAAGATGTGCGTTTGCGTGCAGCGGGGATCAATGCGACGAGTTTGGTGAAATGGGGGCGAAGTAAAAAAGCCGGAGCCACATCGGGCTCCGGCTATCCAGTTGGTGTGTGCCCGGATAAACTCTCTGCCAGACCGAAAGCGCGGCTCGCGCGGCCGCGCATTCAGGCTAGGCAGTGCGGCGAGGCCGCACCGTCAAATCTCGCACTTGCGCGAGGATACTTGACATCTGCATTCCGTTGAGCTGCGCAACGAATGGCAGCACCTCGGCGACAAATTGATCCTCCAACAGTTCGCGCACCTCCTCCTGACGGCTGCGTTCTCCGCCGGAAAGAAGGCTTGGAACGCTGACTTCCAGCGCACGCGCAAGACGTTCCAGCGAGGACAAAGTTGGAGTCGCTTTTTCGTTTTCGATCTTGGAGACGTAGGTTCGCGGGACCGACATCCGCAAAGCCAGCTGACGCTGGCTCAGGCCATTGCGCAAACGAAGGGCACGAATCGATTGCGCCAGATGCAGGTGGCCACGTCCATGCGAATTGATGTTGATCGGAGCAATAACCGGCTCCGGGGACATGGACGCCAAGTCGGACTCATCCTCGTCCAAGGATAAGTGGCATCGGCGGCAAAGACTGTTGGTTGTGCGGAATTGCACCAGGAGACAGTGATCGCAACGTACAACCTCCCGTGAATCGACGGGAGCGAGTGTGGTGGCCATTTGGGTTTTGGGAGTGCCAGAGCGGGGGCTACTCTCAAAGCCGAACTGGAAAGTAATCTGCGCGATGAAGGCTGTGGAAGTCAAGGAAAAATACAGAGAACGCGGTATATGGTCGGATAAAATTGGGAGGGATTGATGCAAATTCCAAGAAAACGGGCGCAAAACCATGACTCAGCACGAGGCGGCATGGTGTTTACTAATTGAATTCACCCAATCGGAAAGTCTTCGCAAACATGCACTTGCGGTCGAGGCGTGCATGCGCGCGTATGCTCGAAAAGGGGGCGAGGACGCGGAGCTTTGGGGCGTGGTTGGGTTGCTCCATGACTTCGACTATGAGAGATATCCGAGCACGGAGGATCACCCGTATCGCGGCAACGAGATTCTGAAGGAGCGCGGCTATTCCGAAGAAGTACGACGCGCAATTATGTCTCATGCGGAGTACACGGGCGTGCCGAGGGTTACGGCGATGGAAAAAACTCTATTTGCGTGCGATGAATTAGCGGGATTTATTACCGCATGCGCGCTCGTCAAGCCGGGAAAGTCGCTGGCCGAGGTCGAGGCCAAATCGGTTCGGAAGAAGATGAAGGACAAAGCCTTTGCGCGCAGCGTCAGCCGCGACGACATCATTAGCGGCGCCGCAGGCCTTGGAATAGATTTGGAAGAGCACATTGCGTTTTGCATCGAGGCGATGAAGGGAATCGCGGTGGAACTGGGACTGGACGGCTCGGCCGCGAAGTCCGCTTGAGAATATTCGCGCGATGAATGGAGTTCGATGAGAAAAGAAAACCTCCGCCGAGGAAGGCGGAGGTCTCGTTCTTGGGGGCGGGCGCGAAAGTCCCGCGTCGCCGATTCCTATTTCTTTTTCGCTTGCGTCTTGGCGTTTCCACCCAGCAATCCAAAGATATCAAGCAACTTGTTGCTGGCGACGAAAACTTGTCCGTTGGCGACCGTCGGAACCAGATTCGAGTTGCCGCCCTTATTCGGCCAGAAACCTGCCTTGGCACGGTAGAGGCGCTTTAGTGTGGTCTTCCCAAAGTTCGGATTGAAGGCATACAGGAACAATGGGTACTCGCCTACGGTCTGCGGACGAGAAATAGCCCAGACAACCTGGTTGCTGTTCCCATTCGACGAGACACTGGTAAAGAACCCCGGATCCTGTAGACCATTGATGTAGGCCGAAGTCTTGAGTGTTTTCAGCGCTGGGCTCGGTGAGGTCTGCACCTGCCAGACTTTGACATTGTAGCCACCGCTCGAGACCACATGACCTCCGCTGGCATCGAGATAATAAGACTCGCCGCACCAGCAGCCTCCAACGCTATAAGTTCCGAGCACGTTGTTCTGGTTGGGAGAATATCCACCGAGATTGTCTTCATTCATGAAATACATATTGCCGTCTTTGCCGGCGGCAACAGCCAAGTGTGGCAGCGACCCTGGCTGATCGGGAAGAATCATGACGCCACCGGAGCCGAAATCGACATCGCCCTGATCCAGCGAAACCTGGTTGCTCGGTGTAAACAGATCCAAAACGGTCGTGAGCGTGGGAGAGATCTTAACCACGCTTTCCTGAATGTTGGTCACGCCGTCATAGGTATTTGCGTCCGAGTTTCCGGTTACGAAAAGGATGTTGCCCGCGTCGTCGGCGGCCAATCCATATCCAGACATCCAGATGGAAGAGAGGAAGAAGGTGTCTGGATCGGAGACCTGCACGTCGAGCAGTTGATTTGATGGAAAGGGAGCCAGTGTGCCCGCCGTCCAGCCGAGCAACCAGCCGCGGGAAAGATTAGCCGACAAATCGCAGAAGCTGCCAAAGCCCGCATAGATACTGCCGTTGGCGAGCAGGAGACCGGGACGCTGGCGCTGATATTTGGCATTGAACGTGAACGTGCTCCCATCCGACAGGGCATGGGAAGCGGTCACGAGCTGCGGAGAAACCTTGTCGGTCAGGCTCCCGAGATCGAGAGCATGCAGGCGATAGTTCGGGCCGCTCTTGTCCTGGGTATAAATCATGACGTAAAGAGTATTGGCGCCGGGATCGATGACCGGGGTAGAGTTGATTCCCACGTTCGGGCCATTGTTATTACATCCGAGGGGATAGTGCACGGGCGTACCGAAGTTCGGATTTAACAGCACGGTGCCGCTGTGCACGTCGATGGCATAAACGGTGTTGCCTTCCGTAGCCACGTAGGCGACATCGTGGACGGTTCCTTGATATTGGCCCGCGGTAATCATCACGCCGGGAATCACGAGAGGCTGCGCGTCGACCTGGTCGTCAAGCGCGACCGAGTGCTGGAGGCCGAACGTCGCTTTGATCACGTTCGAGGGCGTGAGGATCGTTTCGTTGGAATTCCATCCGGTGCGGTAGTTGTCGTTGTGATAGGTGGTGACGGAGGTTTGTCCCAAAGCTACGGGGGAGGCGGTGACCAATAGCAAAGCAGCGGCGGTGGCGAGTACGAACTTGTTAATGCTGGGTCCGGGCATTTCGGGTCCTCGATTCTGGAAACTCGACTTGACAGTTCTTCTCTGCGGAAATTGCATTCCGTGAATGTAGCTTCAAAATCAGTTGGGGAAAAACGATTGAACCTGTCGACGCTCGGTGCCTCTGGGGGAAGAGACAACAAAGCGCATTGAGTTTAAAGCAAGGAGAGAGGGCTGTAAATAGAGAATTCCTCTCGTTAGATTATCGGGAAAAGCAAACGCCGGGCTCAGAGTGGGCTCTGGGTGGCGTTATTGCGGGGATGTGAATTTTCTTGCGCTAAAGCTTGACACTCCTAGCGAAGGACGGCGGCGAGTTCTCCCGCGGCGATGAGATTAGCGATGCGCGCGAAATCCCGATACATGACCCGGTCTTTCTGCATAACCGCACAGACGGACCGGATCGCGGCATGGGCGCGTTGCAGTGGCTTTGAAGCCTTAAGGGGAGCGAGGAAATCGATAGCCTGAGCAGCCGCCATGGCTTCAATGGCCAGCGTGTTGCGAGTATTCTCGACGACTCTCTTCAATTTGTTAGCTGCGGCCATCCCCATCGAAACGAAATCTTCTTTGTTGCCTGAAGTGGTGATGGAATCAACCGAAGCGGGATGAGCGAGAATTTTATTTTCGCTGACGAGCGCGGCGGCGGTGACCTGCGGCATCATGAACCCGGAGTTTAGGCCGGCTCCGGGCGCGAGGAATGGCGGCAGACCTTCGCTGAGCGCGGGGTTCACGAGACGTTCGAGGCGGCGCTCGCTGATGCCGGCGAGCGCGCTGAGTGCGATGGCGAGAAAATCGAGCGCGAATGCGATGGGCTCGCCGTGGAAATTTCCGCCGGAGAGGACGTCGCCCTCGCCGTCCGCGACTTTTGCATTTCTAACGAAGACGAGCGGATTGTCAACCGCGGAATTAATTTCGCGTTCGAAAATGGCGCGAGTGTGGGCAAGCGTGTCCCGAATTGCGCCGTGCACCTGCGGTATGCAGCGCAGCGAGTAGGCATCCTGCACGCGCCCGCAATCGCGGTGGGACGCGCGAATTTCGCTGTCTTCGAGCAGGCGGCGGAGGTTGGCGGCGGTTTTGATTTGGCCGGGATGTGGACGGGCTTGCTGGATGCGTTCGTCGTAGGCGACGTTGGTTCCCTTAAGCGCGTCGCAAGACATGGCGCCGATCACATCGGCGGAATCGATGAGCGTCTCGGCTGCTAACTGCATCAGTGTGCCAACCGCGAGCATGGCTTGCGTGCCATTGATGAGCGAAACAGCTTCCTTGGCTTCGAGGACGATTGGTTTGATCTGCGCCTGACGCAATATTTCGGCGCTTGGAATGCGCCCGCCTTTTTCATCGAAGCATTCGCCTTCGCCGATGAGGGCGAGCGCGAGATGCGCGAGGGGAGCGAGATCGCCGCTGGCGCCGACACTTCCCTGCGACGGCACGACCGGCGTCACTCCGCGATTGAGCATCTCGCAGATGGTGTCGATAGTGGCTGCGCGAACGCCGGAGTTGCCCTTGGAGAGAGAGTTAGCGCGAAGCAGCATCATGGCGCGGGTTTCGGCGATGGCCAACGGCTCGCCGACACCGACCGCATGGGAGCGGATGAGATTAACCTGCAACTCGCGAATCTGATCGCCGGCGATGCGCACATCGCTCAACCTGCCGACACCGGTGGTGATCGCGTATGAAACTTTATCGTTCGCGACAAGCCTATCGACGACAGCGCGAGCGCGATCGACGGCCTGGCGGGCCTCAGCGAGAAGAAGCACTGGACGCTTTTCGGCGGCGACTTCGCGGACTGCTTCAGGAGTGAGATCGTTTCCGTTGATGTGTAGGGCTTGCACTGTGGGAATTTCCTTATGTAACTTCTGAACGTACTCTTCCAATGTCGTCTATGTTACTTACTTTCCCTGTAATACCACTTTGAAAGGATAGAGAGTTGCAGTCATCGTACCTTTTTTCACGCACGGGTCGGAATTCATAATCTGGAGCGCGGCTTCCTCCGATTCGGCGCGGAAGATCGCGATGCCCATTGTGTGCTCGTCGGTCGTTTGCGTACGCCCGACCAGAATGATCGTGCCCTTCGCGGTCAAGTCCTGGAGATAGGCAAAGTACTCGCCGACGACCGCTTGCTCGGCCGCAGTCGGGCCCGTAAGCAACATGTCTTTACGGACGAGGTGCAATATGTACATGAACTCCTGCATGAAAGCTAGCTCCCTCCGCCACTGCAAATCTGGACTTTCTCAAACTTGACCTATGACGGCGTCGCGAAAAACGCGCATGTATTTCTCCGGCAGCCGGCGCGTTTTCATCTCCGCGTCGGCGACGATGTGCGTGGTCTCACCCTCGGCCAGCAGGAGGCTTCCGTCTGCGCTTCGCAGCTCATACCCGAAGTGGATCACCTTCTCGCGGACATGTTTCAAGAAAGTGCGCACGACAACCTCGTCATCATAATGCACTGGAGCCTTGTAGCGGCAGCGCGCGTCGACGACCGCGATGAAGCAACCGTCTTCGGTCTCCATCGTCTTATAGCAGAAGCCGAGTTGGCGCAACAGTTCGACGCGCCCGACTTCGAACCAGATGAAATGGTTCGCGTGGTAGACCACTCCCATCTGATCGGTCTCGGCATAGCGGACTCGGATGCGAGTTTCGTTAATTGTCGCGGACTTGCTCATTGGACGTTTCTCATTCGGCGTCTCCCCTTGAGCTTCCTCACTGGCCCGTCCAGTTGGGCTTACGCTTTTCGAGGAAAGAAGAAATGCCCTCGCGAAAATCGTGCGTGGCGCGGATACCGGCGTTTTCGCGGATAGCAGCTTCTATCTGCTCGTCGAGTTCGGCGCGCGCGTGATCGGTGAGCAGGCGCTTGGTGTAGGCGAGCGAGAGCGGACTGTTCTCCATCAACTGGGCGGCGAGTTCGCGGGCGCGATTCATCAACTGCTCTGGTGGGACGACCTGCGTGATAAGACCGAGGCGCATGGCTTCTTCGGCGTCGAAGATGCGACCGGTAAGGAGAAGATCGCGGGCGATTTTCTCGCCGACTTGGCGGAGGAGAAAAGTGGAGACGATGGCGGGCACGAATCCGATGCGAACTTCGGTGTAGCCGAATTTTGCTTCCGGCACGGCGAGCGTGAAATCGCAGAGTAGCGCGAGGCCGGTGCCGCCTGCGATGGCAGGGCCGTTTACCGCGGCGATGGTCGGCTTGGGAAATTCGTAGAGCGAGCGGAAGAGGCTGACCATGGTGCGGGAATCTTCGAGGTTCTGCTCAGGCGTGCGGCCGATCAGCCCTTTTAGATTTTCCAGGTCCATACCTGAGGAAAAGGCTTTGCCGGCCCCGGTTAGGATTAGGACGCGAGCAGGGGAGTCTTTTACTTCGTCGAGGGCTTGGAGGAGATCGGCGATGAGGTCGTAACTGATGGCATTGCGCTTGTCGGGACGGTTGAAAGTGATGGTGGCAATGCCGGCATCGAAAGAAAGTTGAAGACTGTTGTAGCTCATTCGCAAACCTGGGATCACCAATCGATTATCATCTCTAAATTTCTCGTTCACCATCACCTCCACTGGCTTGTCATCCTGAGCGCAGCGAAGGACCTGCTTTTCGTTGAACCACGACTCACTCAGGTCTTCCCATGTAGGATTTTTCGCTTCGATCAGGGCGATCTTTTTCCGGCGCAGCCAACCCTTGATCGTCTCTTCACGCCTTATCGCGTTATTTACATACTTGAATGTTTCATAATAAACGAGTCGATGAACCTTGTAATCGCGCGTGAAGCCAGGATTGATGTCGTTCTTGTGTTCCCATGTGCGGCGGTCGATATTATCCGTGATGCCTGTATACAGTACGCGTGACTTGCTGCACAGGATGTAGACGTAGTAGTGGCGCATCTGGAAGTCTTTAATCCTTCGACTCAAGTGAACATGGCAGCATTTCGTGCTGAACGGCGGTGCCAGCAGTCACAATGGACCTGTGAGATTTTCCTCGCTATCCGGGAAAGCAGGTCCTTCGCTGCGCTCAGGATGACAAGGCCGATAAGAAGGAAGGAATCTAAAAAGCTATTCCACCAGCGGGGCGGTATATCGAAGACCGATTTCGGCGCTGGCTTTTAGGAGCGCATCCAACGGCTTGAGTTGTGGTAACCGGGCGTTGCTGGCGGATAGGACCTCGATTACTTTTTCGGTGGCGATATTGCCTACAAGCGCGTCTTGCGCAAAGGGGCATCCGCCGAGACCGCCAATGGCGGAGTCGAAGCGGCGGCAACCGGTGTCGTAGGCTGCTTGGATTTTTGCTTCGGCTTCGTCGGGACGGCTGTGGAGGTGGACGCCGATGTCGAGATAGTCGAACTTCGACATTACTGCGGAGACAACTTCGCGGATGTGCGCTGGTGAGGCTACGCCCACCGTGTCGGCTAACGAAATTGTGTGAATGTTCTGGACCTCGAGCAGGTCGATGGCATCGACTACCTCGTCGATGTTCCAGGGATCGTTGTAGGGATTGCCGAAGGCCATCGAGATGTAGACGACCGTGTCGAGGCCGGCTTCGTCGGCGATTTTCTCGATCTTCTCTAATTCCTCGATTGCGTCTTCCAGCGACTGGCGCTGATTGTTTTGCAGGAAAGTCGGCGAGATGGAATATGGGAAACCGAGCGTGCGAACTGCATCGGTCTTGACCGCGCGCTGCGCGCCTTTTTCATTGACGACGATGCCGATGATTTCTACGTCGTCGGGCGGATCGAGTTCCTTGAGAACGTCCTCGGAGTCGGCCATTTGCGGGACCGCGTTGGGCGAGACGAAGCTGACCGCGTCGATGTGCTTGAAACCGGCTGAGATTAGAGCTTGCAGATAGCTCACTTTCAGATCAGTCGGAATCTGGCCTTTTAGGCCTTGCCAGGCGTCGCGGGGACATTCGATGAGTTTGATCTCTTCAGACATGTTCACCACGGAGACACGGAGACACGGAGAAAACCAAACCTTTTCATAAAACCTTTCTTACTATGCCTCCTCTTACCAGCGTTGGCACATTGAAATTTATGATCAGTCCCACACGCTTGCCGGTCAGCTTGAGATAAGTGAGAAGTTGGGCTTCGGGTCCCAGTGCACGATGCACTTCGATGGCAGCGCCAATGATCTGCTCGGTGAGGATCCCGTGAAGAAGTTTGCTCCGTGTCTCCATGGCTCCGTGGTGAATCATGTTTGGAGCACCCCTACTTTGAACTCGGCAACTTCCGGATTCAGCGCCGCGGCCTCGAGGGCTTGCGTGATTGCCTGCCTGGTTTCCATGGGATCGATGATCTTGTCGATCCACAATCTCGCTGCGCCGTAACGCGGGTCGGTCTGTTCTTCGTACGTTTTCTTGGTTGCGTCGAAGAGCTCTTTTCTTTCTTCTTCGCTTAATTTTTTTCCGCTGCGTTCCAGTTGCTTGATTTTGATTTCTACCAGCGTTCCGGCGGCGGAGTCCCCGCTCATGACTGCATATTTTGCAGTAGGCCAGGCGAAGACGAACCGCGGATCGTAGGCTTTGCCGCACATCGCGTAATGGCCTGCACCGAACGATCCACCGACGATCACGGCAATCTTGGGTACGACTGAATTCGAGACGGCATTTACCATCTTCGCGCCCGCTTTGATGATGCCGCTCCACTCGGCGTCGCGTCCGACCATGAATCCGTTGACATCGTGGAAAAAAACCAGGGGAATCAGTTCCTGGTTGCAGTCCATGATGAAGCGGGCGGCTTTTTCGGCGGATTCGGTGTAGATCACGCCGCCGAATTCGACTCGCTTGTGGCCTTCGTGATCGACTTGCTGAGCGTGCAGTTTCTGGTTGGCGACGATGCCGACCGCGAAGCCTCCGATGCGGGCGTAGCCGCAGAGCAGGGTTTTGCCGTATTCGGGTTTGTATTCGTCGAAGCGGCTCTCGTCAACGATGCGGGCGAGGATTTCGCGCATATCGTAGGGACGCGCGGGCGAGGCATCGTAGACTCCGTAGATTTCTTCCTGGCTCAGCGCGGGATCGGCCGGCTTCTTGCGATCCCAGAGAGACTGGCGACGATATCCCCACTTCTCGATCAGCGAGCGAATGCGGGCGATGCAAGCTTCGTCGGTTGGCTCGCGGAAGTCGACTGTGCCGCTGATAGCCGCGTGCATTGCGGCTCCGCCGAGTTCTTCGGCGGAGACTTTCTGGCCGATTGCGGCTTGCACGAGGGCAGGACCAGCGAGGAAGAGACCACTTCCGTCAGTCATGAGAATGTGATCGCACATGACGGGCAGATAACCGCCGCCGGCGACGCACATTCCCATGATGGCGGCGATCTGCGGAATGCCCATTGCGGACATGACCGCGTTATTGCGGAAGACGCGGCCGAAATCGTCGGTATCGGGAAAGACATCTTCCTGGAGGGGGAGGAAGACGCCGGCGGAATCGACGAGATAGATGGTGGGAATGCGATTTTCGATGGCGATGTTCTGGGCGCGAATGACCTTCTTGGCAGTCATGGGGAAGAACGCGCCAGCTTTTACGGTCGCGTCGTTGACGATGAGCATGACAAGACGGCTGTGAACGCGCGCGAGGCCAGTGATTACTCCCGCTGCTGGAGCTCCTCCCCATTCTTCGTACATGTTGTGCGCGGCGTAAAGGCCGAGTTCGAAGAAGGTGCCTTCGTCGGCAAGGAGCTTAATGCGCTCGCGGGCGGCGAGACGCTTCTTGGCGTGCTGATTGTCGATAGCCTTCGCGCCTCCGCCTTCGCGGATCTTCTCCTCTTCATTGCGGACCTGGGCGACGAGTTCAGCGAGCGAGCGCATGTTGGACTCGAAGCGAAGAGAGGAGGGATCGACCTTGGAAGTCAGGACGTTGTTGATGGCGATAGCCGTCGATTCGATGCGGTCTGGCATGAGAGCTTGGGCGTGACTTTCTACTATAACAGCGGATGCGTGTGGAATGGATTGCGCGGATGAAAGCGGGCTCGGAAGGCGCAGGGAGCTAGGTTGGAGGTTCAGCCATTGCACGCAGTTGGCGAAGCGCTTCAGAAACGGGGTGGCTGGAAACCGCATTGACCAGGCCGATTTCGAGGGCGCGATGCGCAGTGAGTTTCTCGGCGGCGACGAGAAGTTCGAGAGCTCTTCCCTTCCCGATGAGGCGCGGTAAACGCTGCGTTCCTCCCCAACCTGTGATGAGGCCGAGAGCTGCGCCGCGATGACCAAAGACCGCGCTGGGCGCGGCGATGCGCCGATGACAGGCGAGAGCGAGATCAAGTCCTCCTCCCATGCAATGGCCTTCGATGGCCGCGATGACTGGGGCGGGAAAGTTGGTGATTGCGTTCATCAGGGATTGTCCGAGCGCGGCAAATTCGTAGGCTTCGGGTCCGGTAAGACAGGCGATTTGGTTCAGATCGGCTCCGACGGAGAAGTTAACTTCGCCGCGAATGATCAGAGGCTTAGGGCGCGATTGCGCCCGCGAAATGGCTAGAGTAGTGATTTCATCGATAAGTCCACTTACTTTGTCCTTAGTAAGTCGATTCATTCCATCCTGCGAGACCAGAGTAAGAATAAAAGAATCGGGATCGCGAGTTAACAGGAAGTCATGTTCATCGGGAATCAAAAGACTTTGATAGGGCGGAAGCACGATTGGGCTGCGAGATCGGGCGCGATTTTGATTTTCTCTTTATCCGGCGGTTGGAATGCCTTGCGGTTTTACGTTCTGGCGGATGAATTTTACGATGTCATCCATGGGAGTGCCGGGCTGGAAGATGCCGGAGACGCCGGCTTTTTTCAAGCCATCGATGTCCTGGTCGGGAATGATGCCGCCGACTAAGAGGAGCACGTCGTCCATCTTGTTTTGCTTGAGCAGATCGGTGACACGAGGGACGATGGCGTTGTGGGCGCCGGAGAGGATGGAGAGGCCGATGACCTGGACGTCTTCCTGAAGGGCGGCGTTGACGACCATTTCGGGCGTCTGGCGAAGACCGGTGTAGATGACTTCCATGCCGGCGTCGCGAAGAGCGCGGGCGATGACTTTGGCGCCGCGGTCGTGGCCATCGAGACCGGGTTTAGCCACCAGAACACGAATTTTTTGATCGGGCATTGGGTTTAGTCGTTAGTTTCTTAATCGTCGGGCTTGTCCCAAACGGGTCTTGAGGCTTTCTTCTAACGGCTCAACTCAAGGGGGTCCCCCTCCCCTACCCACTACTGTTAGAATCAATAGCTTGGGGAGAATTCCCCGGCAAAATCTTGAGCCGTATCGGTTTGGGCGTAAAATCTTCAGCGCCTAGGAGTTAACTGACCTGACACTCTTGAACCGGGACTGCCCGCATTCATCACACGGTTGCGAGGATGACTCTCTTAAGACGCGGGACAAGTCTTCCGCTTCCTTCTTTGATTGTAATCCTATATGTCAAGGAATGGTTAGTGCGATCCAAGCCGTTCGGCCCCGCGTAGCGAGTAGGCCGCGGATGGCGCCCGGAGCATGGCGCCCCCGGAGGGGGCGCCATCCGGTTTTCGGACAAACACCATTAGAAGTTGATCCGAATGCCCATTTCCATGGCTCGAGGCAAAGTTCCCTCGCGGGCGAACGCCCCGAAACTTGCAGCCCCTGCTGGGTTCGTAATCGGGTTTGCCATCGAGAGAATCGGATCCAGCATTTGGTTGTGGTTCAAGAAGTTGTTGACATTGACGGAGCCCTCAAGATTGAACCGTTCCGTAATTCGGACATTCTTCTTTACGGCGAAGTTCAAATTCCAGTAGGGCAGCCCGCGGAACTGTCCGTACCCACCGCTCCTACTATCAACGCCCAAGATTAGAGGACGAAGCCTGGCGTTTACCGCCGCTGGATCTGCGAAGGCGAGCCCACTACTGTGAAACGACATCGACGGGACTGATCCCGTCAGCACACAATTCGCGTCTGTGTTGATGTAGATGCCATCGGCGGAGCCAAAATCCCCTCCGCCGCTGTAACCCTCTTCAGCATAACCTGTACTTGTCGTGCAAAACAGTGGAGCGCCGCTGCCGGCAGCAAACACAAACGAGGGGGTCCAGCCGCCTAAAACGTGCCCCATGAGACCGTGCTGGTCCCGATAGAAGGGTGAGTCATAAACCAGGAGCATCGTTTCCACGAGCTTGCGATCCGATGGCTGCACGCCATACTGCTCATCCGGGTTGAAGGGGTCCACCGACACTTGACCGCTCGTGGCCTGAACGACGTCGCCCGTACCGAGCGCTTTGCTCCAGGTCAAATTGTTCTGGAAGGTAATGCCTTTCCAGTTATCGATTTTTAGCGTCGCAAAAGCACCGTTGTAATTGCCATGTCCCAGACTGGTGGCCATGGCGACGTTGCTGACCATTTGTCCTGCGCTGCTCATGGTGCTGAGGGGGAAGTTGAATCCCGGCTTTGCACCACCGTTGTCCAGGTAAGACCAGAGCGCCCAGACGGACTGGCCTTGGAGGAGTCCGAACGCGGTGGGATCGTTGATCAACGCCGCTGTGCAATTGCCGCTCGTGCAACCAAAATAGTTGGTTCCCGCGAGCGCAGCTTCAAAAAAAGGCTGCGCGCCGCCGAGAGCGGTCAATGTGGAAGACGGCGTTGCCGCCGCGCATGCACCGATGGAGGTCGCACAACCCATGGCCTTTTCGATGTTGGCGTAGGCAGTTTTGAATTGCTGCCCACCAAGGGTCATCATGTACGGCACGGAGTTGAGGTTATCCGAGAGAAGAGTTTTGTGGATCCAACGGCTGATGCCGCCCACTTCCAGTGAAATCTTATTTGTAAATTGACGCTGAATGGTGAGATCGAACGAGTCAACGGAATTCGGACGGGTACGCGGGTCCTGGGGCGAGGCCGTGGCAGCTTCAACCCCATTGACCCCCGGAAACAGCGGCTGCGCCAAAGTCGGGGTCGCCGCTGGAAGCGGAGCCATTGTGCCATCGGTTCCAATCCGGAACGCGCTGGTGGCGTCAATGGGCCCGGAAGTACCACAGGTTCCGTTAGAAAAAGCATACGAGCAGCTTACCGCTTCGATCAGGCCGGGGCTGAGTAACGGGACCAGCACCAAGCCCACGCCATTCAAACGTCCATAGATCCGCCCATAACCGCCGCGGATCACCGTGTTCTTGGCGAAGCCCGGATTCCAAGCTGCGGCAACGCGCGGGCTAAAGGCATGGTAGAAGGGATCGAAAAAGTGACTCGGGTGTCCGACGACATTCCCGATCAGGGCAAAACCGATGGTCGGGTTGTAGACCTGGCCGTCCAGTGCAGCAGCCTTGCGGTCTGCCAAGTACGTCTGAGTGTCGAGTTCTCGGCCATCGGGGCCGGTGAACATGATCTGCCTGCCATTCTGCTCACTTGGCGGCATCTCTAGCGCCCAGCCCAAGCCGTACGTTACGGTGAGGGAAGGCTTCAGATGCCATGTGTCATTGAAATACAGGTTGTAGTAGGGAATGGTGCTTTTATCGGATGCCGGCGTAAGGGGCGGATTCAGGGTTAGATTTCCGCCGGAGCCGGAATAGGTATAGGCCTGCTGGCTGTCGGTGACGATGCCCAGAACTGCAGCCGCCTCGCGAGCAAGGGTAGCGCCGCTGAAAGCGGGAGTGAAGCAGGTGCCGCCGCAGGTCATGTCTACGTTGCCGGCGCCCGAAGGATCCCCAAGCAGGTACACCGGATAATAATTGATGCCCGCACCGTTGTCAGTCCGCTGGTGGTAATTCCAGTTGTGCTGGTACTGACCGCCAAATTGCATCAGGTGGCCGCCTTTCAGCCAGGAGACGTCGTCGCGGAGGAACTGATCCTTCCCATCCCAGAAGCGCGTACGGGTCTGCTGGGTGTTGACATTGTAAGGAGCGGCTACATCGTATCGTTCCTCGCCAAACGGCTCGAGGGCTGCACCTAAAGCAGAAAACTGGGCTGGGTCGCCGTTCGATCCCCATTGCCACCAGTTGCGGAGGAAGCTGTAGCGGAAATCATTGGTCAGGTGCGAGTTGATGTTCGTGGTCATGCCGAGGACGAGATACCAGGGCACTTGCGGACGGTTGGTAAGGGATTTGGGGGTGCCCAATGTATCGCCAGAGAAAAATCCTCCGATGTCAACCTGATCGTCGGTGGCGCGTGTCAGATGGTAATAGCGATAGCTCGACTGGAAGTGCCATTTCTGTCCAAAGTCGTGGTCAAGACGCACCACCGCGAAATTGTCGTTCTGTGGGAGGACGAGGTTCGCGCTGAATGCGAGTGTGTTGACCCCGTCGCAAAAGCCATCGCCGGTAAGCGCACCACAGGGAGATGTCGAACCGGTATTGGAAAGGGGCATGTACTGATTCCACATCTGCTGTATGTAGGAATTGATCCCAATACCCCGTGGATCAAGCGCTGTCATGTCACAGGTGCCGCCGGGGCAGGATGAATCATGCAAGATCCCGTTGCGCATGTCAGCACTGGGGACAAGCCTGGTGAGTGTCTCTGAATTGCCTGGCCAGCGCATGCCCTGGTAATTGAAAAAGAAGTAGGTTTTGCTCCCAAGAATTTCTTTAGGAATAATAGGGCCCCCAACCGCAACTCCGAACCAGCTTCTATGCCAGTCCGGCACCGGTGTTCCGGTTAGATTATTCTCCCAGGTATTGCCGGAAAAGTTGTTGTCCCAGTAATACTCGTAAACCGTACCATGCCAGGTGTTGGTGCCGCGTTTGGTGACGATCGCCACTTGCATGCCGGAGGAATTGTTGAAGTCGGCGGTCTGGTTCGTCGTCGAAACTTTGAACTCTTCTACGCTGTCGACCGGGGTTGGTATTACGCCCGAGGGCTGGCCGCCGTTGATGCCGAGATTCGATCCGCTGATCTGATTATATTTGTTGGAGAACAACCCACCGGCAGGATCGTCTCCAAAATTCGGGTTGTAGACGCCCGAACTGCCGTCCATGTCGTTGCTGTTGTTGCCACCGTCGAGAGTGAAAACGGTTTGGTCCACCACCGTGCCAGCAGCGCTGCCGTCAGGACTGACGCCAGCCTGCATGGTGACGAACGAACTGGTGTCGCGACCGAGCGTCGGCAAGTTTTCCAAGGCTCTGGCAGTCACGGTATTGCCAATCGTGGAATTCAGTGTCTGGAGTTCAGTGCCGGCGGCTGTCACTTCCACCACCGTGCTGCCGCCTCCAACCTTCATGGTGAGGTTGACAGTGACTCCGAGTCCGACCTGGACCGTAACTTGAGTTTTGGTAGTAGAAAATCCCTGCTTACTGACAGTGAGATCATAATTGCCGGGAGCAATATCGACGAAGATATACCGTCCAGTCGAGTTGGAAGTCGTGGTGCGCGAGGTCCGCGTGGCCGTGTCGGTGAGGGTTACGGTGGCTGCATCGACGACAGCATTACTGACGTCGCTTACAACGCCCACGACGGTGCCAGTGTTAGAGGCCTGTGCCCAGAGTGACGGAGCACCACCTACGCAGATGAACAGGAGCAGGGACAGAGCTAGCATTGCGCGTTTTAGAGCGAGGGGACAAAACTTATTCATGACCTACCTCCATTAGAGATGAATACGTGCGGCCCATCAGCGAATCGCGACATTCGTGCCGAAACCCATATGTGCGAATAGCGCCTTCTTTGGAGGCGCTGACTGTTGTCACATAACTGCGTTTCGATCAAGCTGTCTTTAGTTGGCTTTCACCGGTTGTCGAGTGCGCCGACTAACCGGCTGACTGGAACAAGGAAGCGAACCAGTCGAAGAGACTCGATCAGACGAGAACCACATCAGACGAGCATGTAGATGTGGCCGGGATCGATAGAGCAGATAGGCACAGCAATCAAATCTCCACCCGGTTTCTCAGAAACTGACTGCTTGTTATCAGTCGGTTAGGAGATCGAAGAAGACATGGATGCTGACGAGGCGACAACTTGTCTTCCAATATTTGGATTTGAGTGCTGCGTGAGATGTGAAATATGGAAGGCAGCCGCTATCAGTCGGACCCAGCTATCTAAGAAGATGCCCTAGGAAGAAGGCCTCTCTCAGCAGAGCTAAGGGCTCACCCCGAGTTGCCAAAACAGGAATGAGTACATATCCGTGCTGTCTTCGACTTGCTTCGCTACCGGCTTTCCTTGGCCGTGTCCGGCTTTGGTGTCGATGCGGAGCAGGATGGGACGGTCTTTGCTGTCCCCATTCTTGGCTTCGGCTTGCATGAGCGCGGTCATTTTTTTGGCATGCATGGGATCGACGCGGGTGTCGGTGTCGGCGGTCATAAAGAGGATGGCGGGATACTCGGCGCCGGGTTTTACGTGGTGATAGGGCGAGTAGGCATAGATGAAATCGAATTGTTTGGGATCTTCGGCGGTGCCGTACTCGGGAATCCAGAGTTTGGCGATCTGGAAGTTCTGGTAACGGAGCATGTCGAGCAGTGGAACCTGGCAGATGACGGCGCGGAATAAGTCGGGACGCTGCGTGATCATGGCGCCCATGAGCAGGCCGCCATTGGAGCCACCGTAGATGGCGAGGTGGTCTTTGTCGGTGTACTTGGCTGAGATGAGGTATTCGGCAGCGGCGATGAAGTCGTCGAAGACGTTCTGCTTTTTCTCGAGCATGCCGGCGCGATGCCAGTCCTCGCCGAATTCGCTGCCGCCGCGGAGATTGGCGACGGCGTAGACGCCGCCGTGCTCCATCCATAGAAACGCGCTGCGGTTGAAGCCCGGACTCATGGAGATGTTGAAGCCGCCGTAGCCGGTGAGGAGCGTTGGATTCTGGCCATTCTTGACCAGTCCTTTCTTGCTGACGACGAACATCGGGATTTTGGTGCCGTCTTTGGAGTGGTACCACTCCTGGCGAACATCGTAATCCGCGGGATCGATGGAGGGCGCGTCGACCTTGGCCCAGAGTTCAGTTTTGTTGGTGACGAGATCATAGCGGTAGATGGAGGGCGGCACGGTGAAGGACTGGAAGGAATAGAAGATCTCGTTGAGGTTGTAGCGTCCACTGGCTGATGGAACGCTGCCAATGGCGGGCTGTGGGATATCGGCGACGTGCTTACCGTCAAGCGAGAAGAGCTTAAGTTCGGCCGAGACGTTGTGCTCGTATTGCAGGAAGAGCTTGCCACCGGTAACGCTGGCGTTTTGGAGAACGGCGTCGGTTTCGGGGATGAGTTCTTTCCAGTTGGCGCGCTGGGGATGCGCGGCCTCGGCAACAAAGACGCGGTAGTGGGGAGCATCTTCGTTGGTGGTGATGTAAATCTTGCCCTTGAAGAAGTCGCCGCCGTAGAGAAATTCTTTGCCGGTGGTCATCTCGACGGGAGTGGCATTGGGGCCGGCGTGGCGATCCTGCAAAAACATTTCGGTTTTCGACCAGCCTTGTTCAACATTGATCAGGAGCCAGCGATCGTCGTCGGAGATGGTGACGGTCGGAATGTTCTGCGGATTGCGTTTGTCCTCATAGATGAGAGGATCCTTGGCAGGGTCGGAACCGAGTTGATGGAAGAAGAGCTTGACGTGATAGACCTCTTCGCCCGCCGGAACATCGCCTTTGCGCGGATGGCGCGTGTAGTAGAAACCGGAATCGTCTTTGAGCCAGGCGAGGCTGGCGAAGCGGGTGCGATCGATGACGTCGGGGAGAATGCGGCCAGTGGCGGTTTCGAGAATGTGGAGCGTGCTCTCTTCGGAGCCGCTGAGCGAGGTGCCGTAGGCGACATACTTGCCGTCGTCGGAGGTAAACCACCAGTCGAGGGCGACGGTGGCGTCGGCGGAAAGCTTGTTGACGTCGATGAGGACGCGGTCCTCGCCGTGGAGGCCTTCGCGGACATAAAGAAGAGGCTGATTCTGGCCGGCATCGCGGCGGGTGTGGAAGTAGTATTTGCCGCCCATTTGCGGCGCCCCGACGACGCCGATGGCGAGGAGCTGCTCGAGGCGGGCGTTGATTTTGTCGCGGCCGGGGAGCGGGTCGAGCATAGAGCGGGTGTAGGCAAGTTCTTCTTCGACGAAACGCTCGGTGTCGGGATTGGTTGGATTTTCGAGATAGCGATAGGGATCGACGATCTTGTGGCCGTTGATCGTGTCTTCGACGGGCGCGATTTTGGCTTTCGGCGGAACGGAGGATGAGGGCGCATCGGCGGCGATGGCCATGGCAGCGAGGCCGGTGAAAAGAAGGAAGAAGGCAATCAACAAACGGGGACCTCCGAGCATAAACACCTCACGAGTCGTGTGGACCATGGTTGTGGACGGGACACTGAGAAATAGGTTAGCAGACTGGCCGGAGGGAGATGGCCCAGGGATGAAGCCATTTAACGTTGGTAATCTTCGCGGGACGGGCGAGCGGGAATATGGTAAGTGGGTCGAACGATGACAAGCGCGAGGCCGCGGGTTTGCAACTGTGTCGAGCCAGTTGCGCATGCGCGGCCTCGTGAAGTTTGGCGGGAAGACGGCGATGGCACGGAAAGAACGTGGCGGAAAGAACGCGGCGGGAGGAACGGGCGGCAGACTGGGGAGAAAGAGCGGGAGCGGTGGAGAATGTGCGGACTGGCCGCATGCGCGGGCGACGGGGCGGCGGTTAGAGTGGGATTAGGTTTTGGGCTTTGCTGAGGCGGGAATTCGAATGGAAGGCCAGAATCAGCTCGACACCGAAGATTTGTCGAGGAGCGAGACGTTGTTTCCAATCGGATGCACGCTCTGATATGATTTTCAGAGCGCTCAAGTTGGTGAACGGTGCGCATCACTCCTCAGTAGCTCAATGGCAGAGCATCCGGCTGTTAACCGGAGGGTTGTAGGTTCGAGTCCTACCTGAGGAGCCATTTCTTTCTTGGGCTTACTGTACCGCTGCATTTTGCACATCCTCCGACTTTGGGGACTTTTTAGGGACCCCGCTGGAATTTTCAGTCCTCCCAATACATCAGCGGCATCGCGCAGGGCTTAGTTCCCAATATGTCCGCACCGTTTCGCCATCCGGATTGCTGTCGCATCTGTTTGTGGGCAGTAGAGCGACGGGCCTCATGACCTCTTGGATTCACGTGCTTGTAAAGCTGAAAGAGAGCAGGAATTTTGGGCAGACTTAGCGACGCGCCCGCGATTCCCCGTGATCATTGCACCAACGCACGAAAACAAGAACGCCCCAAGACTCTTCCGAGTCATGGGGACGTCAAGTGAGTAGCCCTCCGGCGGAGTCTACTCAAGTCGGAGGGTAGCCTGTATCCAACTGTTGCCCGCAGGTGGTCCATTGAAGGACCGGGGTTGAAGTCTATTTCTTCGCTGCCCTGATCTTGGCCCATCGCGCCTTCTGAGCGGCTGCAATGCGCGCCCTACCAGCCGCTGATAGTTTCCTTCTCGGCCTCGGTGCCTGACCTCTCGCCTTTGCCCACCGTGCTTTCTGGGCTGCTCCGATACGTGCGCGTGCCGCAGCGGACATCCTTCGTCCCGGTGCTGCTGCAGCCGTTGTTGCTCCGCCCTCAAGCAGTTGAAGCACTTGATTCAGTTTTGAAATTTCTTCTTTGATTGCCTCTCTTATCGACTCCAGACTCATTGGTACCCCCTCGTTTTTCGTTGGATGCGAACGGAGAGGATAGCATACCTGTATGGTCACGCTTCCGCTCTGGGAGGATGACAGTCGGTTTTTGGCTCCTTGCCAGGCCAATGAGTGTAATCTCGCGGATGTTGGTTGGCCGGAGAATTGAAATCGAGATTCTTCACCAGCTGACACAACGTTCGTCCAAAATGGCGCAGTTGCCAAGAAACAAGCCTTGTTGGTGAACCATCGAGGAGCTTGGGAAGAATGCACCGACGGGGAAGAGAAAGCCAGAAAGGAACCTGAGGCTCCGAGACTGAGAGAAGAAAGGTGCAAAATTCCTACACATTTGTGCAAACTGGTGACACGGGAAACCAAGAAAAGTGGCTCAAGATCTTGTGAATGGGCCATAGGGGATTACACTAGGCGTGCTTCTCACCCCAGAAGCCGGTTGCGGTCGGACTGGACATTCGCACCATTGTCGACATGATGTCCGCCGTCATGCTGCCATCGTGAAACTCTTCAAGCGTATTCCCAGGAGGAATTATGGTTCGGAAGTTAGGTGGATCCCTGCTCGTGTTCGTTGCGCTCGTGGCGCTCGCCAGTATCGTTTGCCAGGCGCAATCCAAAACGTTCCTATCCAGTCATGTGCCTGGCCCAGTTCTCAATGGGGAGGCAAAACTTGTCGGCCAGCTCCCCGCAACTCAAACCCTGCACTTCGACATCGTGCTGGCCATGCGCCATCGCGCAGCCTTAGAAGAATTTCTGCACGAAGTTTATGATCCCACCAGCCCCGCCTACCGGCACTTCGTGACGCCGAAAGAATTCACCGCCCGGTTTGGGCCCAGCCAGAACGATTACGACTCCCTGATCGCTTTCGCGAAAGCGAGCGGTTTTACCGTGACCGGCGGCTCCCGCGATTCCATGGACGTTCAGTTCACGGCATCGGTTGCAAGCATTGAGCAGGCTTTCCATGTGAGCATCGGCCTTTACCAAGACCCCACCGAGAACCGCACCTTCTTCTCGCCCGATCGCGAGCCCACCGCCGATCTCCCCATGCAGCTCTGGCACGTTTCGGGTTTGGACAACTATCTGATCCCGAAGCGCGCGCTGGTTCGCAGAGATCCCAAGCTGGACGGCAACGTCGCCCAGGCCACTACCGGCTCCTGCCCGGGGCAGTCCTTCTGCGGCAGCGACATGAGGGCGGCCTATTATGGCGGAACGGCTCTTACTGGCGCCGGCCAGAACATCGGGTTGTTCGAGGAACTCGGATTTGATATCCAGGACGTCAACACCTACTACCAGGGCGCAGGCCAAACCTACACCTTCAATGTCGTCGGTGTTTCCACGGATGGCTCAAGCGTCAATTGCTACGCTAACCAGAACTGTGACGATACGGAACAAACCCTCGACATCACGCAGGCTGGCGGTATGGCTCCTGGCGTAAACAACATATTTGTCTTCGTGGGCAGCTCTGGGACCGCGATTTTGTCCGGCATGTCTAGCTATTCGCCGTTGCCTTTGGCCCTCGGCTGTTCGTGGTACGACTTTGGCAACGCTAATGAGGATGATCCCTACTTCGAGAAGATGGCGGCGCAAGGCCAGTCCTTTTTTGTAGCGGCTGGCGACAGCGGCGGCTATACGAGACAGTCTCCGTGGCCGGAAAATTCTCAATATATCATCGGCGTCGGTGGCACCAGTTTGACCACAACCGGTCCGGGCGGCGCCTGGGCTTCGGAAACCTACTGGTCTTATGACGGTGTCGCCTACGGTGGCGGCGGCTGGGGAACCTCGGTTGATCTCCCGTCCTGGCAACTGGAGGCAGCCACCGTGTGTGCCAGTGAGGGTGGAGAATGCTCCACAACCTATCGCGACGTTCCCGACGTTGCCGCCAACTCGCAGTTCAGCTTCTACGTCTGCGCCGACCAAACGGGGTTGAGTGGTTGCACCGAAAACGCATACGGTGGGACGAGTTTTGCCGCTCCCATGTGGGCTGGATACACTGCTCTGGCCAATGAACAAGCGGCAGCCCATAACGATCCGCCGGCCGGGTTCTTTGCTCCATTCATTTATGCGCTGAGTGAGAGCGACAACAACGTCAATTTCCACGACATCACCGACAACGGCGGCGCCAGTACATTTCCTTGCGTAGCCGGTTACAACATGTGCGCCGGCTGGGGCAGCCCGAATGGCGCCGCTGTGATCAATGCACTGGCGCCGACCAGCGCGGATTTCACCTTGTCGGCGAGTCCGAGCACCGTTTCAGTTACGCAGGGCAGCCAGGGAACGACCACCGTAACCATCACTCCGCAGGACGGCTTCACGGGCAGTGTGACGTTTTCAGCGCTCAATCTGCCCAGCGGCGTGACCGCTGCGTTCAGTCCGAATCCTGCCAACACCAGCAGCACGCTGACTCTTACGGTCAGCGACAGCACGACCCCCGGCAACTACCAGGTCATGATTCAGGGCACGTCGGGAGGTCTCACCAATACCACGCTGATCGAACTTACTGTGAATCAGTTGGCGCAGAGCTTCTCCCTCTCGGCCTCGCCGAGTTCGGTGACCATTGCCAGGGGCGGAGCTTCCGGTACGAGCACCATCACAGTTACTCCCGTCAACGGATTTGACAGCAACGTAACCTTCACCACCTCGGCCTTGCCGAAGGGCGTGACAGCTAACTTCAATCCGAATCCGGCATTCCCGACCAGCGTCGTGACTTTCACGGCAAGCAAAACGGCCAAGGAGGGAACGTCCACCATCACCATTACCGGGACCTCGGGCAGCCTTAAAGCAACCACCACGATCACGCTGACGGTGAATGCGATCGGCAGCTTTACCCTGACCGCTTCGCCCAGCAGCTTGACGATTGCCCAAGGCAGCAGTGGAACCAGCACAATCACGGTTGTGGCAACGGGTGGCTTCGATCAGGCGGTCACGCTAAGCGCAACCGGAGCGCCGAGCGGAGTAACGGCGGCGTTCAACCCCAACCCAACCACATCCACCAGCACTTTGACGTTGACGGTGGGCGCCGGGGCAGCTACCGGGAAGTCGACTATCACCATAACCGGCTCCGCTGGAACGCTGACTAAGAAGACAAAGGTGAAGCTCACAGTTACCCCGTGAGCTAACATCTGACCGAAAGCAGATAAAAACGGGAAAGGGCCGAGAAATCGAAATCGGCCCTTTTTCAGCGCTCGGCGCTACCGTGTTTACAAGGGGGACCCCACTATCAGGCCACTTTGCGCTCTTTGTGTGCCTCTTCTCGGGGGATTTGAGCGTTATGGGGATGTTACGCCAATCATCGCGAAGGTCCGACTTGAATCCAAGAAGTTGGCGTGGATTTAATGTTTCGTACTGTCATTAGCGTATCTTGTCTGGCACTCTCTCCCGGAACTCAGTCCACGACCTCGTTGTGTTCGCAGAACTGGATGTGCATTGTGAAGTAATGGTAGCCGCGCCAACGATAGAGGAACGTATCGATCTCTTGTCCCAGGTTGCCTCTGCGTATTTCGGTGATAACCTCGAAAGTGCTGGGGGACAGTCGCCGTTGCCGCCGATCATTAACGCACAAAATATTTCAAAAGCGTTTGGAGCGAAGCCGCTTTTTGAAAAAGTCTCTTTCACGGTTTCAGAGTCCGATCGGATTGGGCTGATCGGCCCGAACGGCTCCGGAAAATCCACACTCATGCGGATTCTGGCGGGAACGGAACAGCCAGACAGCGGTGCAGTGGCCATACGAAGGCGCTTGCAACTCAGTTACGTAGAACAGGACTCGAGGTTTGCCGCTGGAGCGCGGGTTCGGACAGTTGTCGAGAGAGCGATCGAACGGTCGGCAACAGCAGCAGCCGAGCGCGCCACTCACTTTGCGGAGACGTTGGGCCGGGCGGGTTTTGAGGACCTCGAGCTGGAGGTCGCCTCATTATCCGGAGGCTGGCAGAAGCGTCTGGCAATCGTGGAGGCTCTGGTTCAGGAGCCCGATGTTCTTTTGCTCGATGAGCCTACGAATCATCTGGACCTCGCCGGAATTGAGTGGCTCGAGGATCTCCTGCGGCAGGCGCCATTTGCCAGCGTGATCGTGAGCCACGACCGGTACTTTCTCGAAAATGTCGCAACCAGCATGGCCGAGCTTAGCCGGGTCTATCCCGAGGGTTTGCTGGGAGTGCAGGGCAGTTACAGCACCTTCCTGGAGAGGAAAGAAGAATTCCTGCACGCGCAGTCAAAACGTCAGGAAGCTCTGGAAAACCTGGTTCATTCCGAAATTGAGTGGCTCCGGCGCGGAGCCAAAGCGCGTACGCGAAAATCCAAAGCCCGTATCGATAAAGCGGGTGAGCTGATGACCGAACTTGCCGACTTGACTGGCAGAACTCGTAGCGCTAGCGCACAAATTGATTTCTCGGCAACGGAACGCAGGACCAAGCGGTTGATTGAACTGGAGGATGTCACTTGCGAGATTGGAAACCGCAAACTATTCGAAGGGCTGAACTTTATCGTCTCCTCTGGGATGCGGGTTGGCATGGTAGGGCCGAATGGGAGCGGGAAGACAACGCTATTGCGCATGATGTTTGGCGAAGTTGCTCCCGCGCGCGGCGAAATTCGGCGTGCTGACTGGCTGCGCATCGTATATTTCGACCAAAGCCGTCGACTCGATCTGAGCTTGACCCTGCGCCGCGCCCTCGCTCCGGACGGGGATTCCGTCGTCTATCAGGATCGCGTCATTCATGTCGCCTCCTGGGCCGCGAGATTCCTGTTCAGCGCCGAACAACTCGACCAGCCCGTCGAGCGGCTTTCCGGAGGCGAACGCGCGCGCGTGCTGATTGCTCAGCTGATGTTGCAGCCGGCGGACGTTCTTCTACTGGATGAGCCCACTAACGATCTCGACATCCCTACCTTAGAGATCCTCGAACAAAGCCTGCTCGAATTCCGCGGCTCTCTCGTTCTGGTCACCCATGACCGCTATCTTTTGGATCGCGTGTCTACCGTGGTACTTGGATTGGATGGTCAAGGTAAGGCAGAAAGCTTTGCCGACTACTGGCAATGGGAAACCGCGCAGGCCGAACGCTGGCGCTCCGGAAACGAGAGCGAGTCCAAAGTGGCGGCCGGTTCCTCGGCTCCGCCGGTACAACCGCAAAAGAAACTCTCATATCTCGAAGCACGCGAATATGCGAGCATTGAGCAACGTATTACGGATGCCGAGCAGAATCTGCAAAACAAACGGACTGCGTTGGAAGATCCGGCGATTGCCAGCGATGGACCCAAGCTTCTAGCCGCTCAGGCCGAGATGGAAGCGGCACACCAGGAACTGGACGCGCTCTATGCTCGCTGGGCGGAACTGCAAGAGAAGGCCGAGAGTATGTCGCCTCGCTGATGAAAATCTGGACCCCGATCTGTTCCGCACCTCTCTTACCCCACTTGTAACTTGGACCAATTCGCGAGTAACTCCTGAGTGGTGGAAGCGAGGTGTTGCTCCTATGTTCGGTTGTTATCGGGAGCAGATCGGGTATTCACGCTGCGGCAGACCAATTGCCGCCGCCTACGGCATTTCCCCGATCGGTCTCTAGAGGGCGCTTCGCCACGGGCCACTCAGGATTATGCCAAGTATTGCCAAGGCCACGACCGGCACATCCCATCGCATAGCCGCGCAATCCACTCGATAAAAACGAAATTGCATCCGCGGCAACTACCGCCTTACCGCGTTCCGACTTCTTCCTTTTCTCGCGCGGCGTAGTGCGAGTCCACATACTCATCCAGAATCTTCATGAACTCGGCCACAATATGGTCGCCCTTTAGCGTAGTAAACAATCGTCCATCCACATACACCGGCGCTTTCGGCTCTTCAAAAGTTCCCGGCAGTGAGATGCCTAGATTCGCGTGCTTCGATTCGCCTGGCCCGTTCACGATGCAGCCCATCACCGCCACCTTCATCTCTTCCACGCCCGTGTAGCGGCCTTTCCACACCGGCATCTGCTCGCGCAGATAAGTTTGGATCTGCTGTGCCATCTCCTGGAAGAAGGTGCTGGTCGTCCGCCCGCATCCGGGGCATGCCGTAACTTGCGGGGTAAAACTGCGAATGCCGAGCGACTGCAAAATCTGCTGCGCCACGCGAACTTCTTCCGTCCGGTCGCCGCCCGGAGCCGGCGTCAGCGAGACGCGAATCGTGTCCCCGATGCCTTCCTGCAACAGCACGCCCATGGCCGCGCTCGACGCCACTATGCCCTTCGCGCCCATGCCCGCCTCGGTCAACCCAAGGTGCAGCGGATACTGGCACCGCGCCGCCAGTTGCCGGTAGACATCGATCAAATCCTGCACGCCGCTGACTTTCGCGCTCAAAATAATCTGGTCCGGCCGCAGCCCGTACTGCTCGGCCAGTTTCGCCGAATTCAGCGCGCTCACTACCATCGCTTCCATCGTCACTTCGCGCGCATCTTTCGGCTCGGCCAGCCGCGAGTTCTCGTCCATCATCTTCGTCAGCAGCGACTGGTCCAGCGAGCCCCAGTTCACCCCGATCCGCACCGGCCTCTGATACTTCACCGCCACTTCAATCATCGTCCGGAAGTTGTCGTCATTCTTCCGCCCCACGCTCACGTTCCCCGGATTGATCCGATACTTCGCCAGCCCTTCCGCGCACTCGGGATATTTCGTCAGCAGCAGATGCCCGTTGTAGTGGAAGTCGCCCACGATCGGTACCCGCACGCCCATCCGCGCCAGCCCCTCGACGATATACGGAATCGCCTTCGCCGCCTCGTCATTGTTCACGGTCACGCGCACAACTTCACTGCCCGCCCGCGCCAGCGCCGCCGTCTGCTGAATCGTTCCCGCAATATCCGCCGTATCGGTGTTCGTCATCGACTGCACCATAACCGGTGCATCGCTCCCCACCCGAACCCGATTCCCCAGTCCGGCTCCAATCGTAGCGGTAAACGTCTTCCTGCGAACAATTTCAGCCATAAGTGTTTCTATTTTAGCAGTTGACCCGTGAATACATCCCGCTTTGCCGGTCATTTCCTTCGCGTACCTCCGCGTCCTTCGTGGTTAACGCTCTTGCTTTGGCCAGTGGATCGGAGTTCCCTTCGTGTGCCCCGTGGCCCCGGTCCGGGCTTGGGTCACACATCCTTGACAATCGCGAAAAATCGGAACTAGCATCCGAAATAGCCCTATTAAAAGCTTTCAATAAATCGCGAGGCAATTCACCATGGTGTGTTCTTCGAGGTCATTTTCCCGTTATCTTCTTGCCCTGGTTGTTCTGGGAATTCTTATCGCCCCTCCCGCCGCCGCCCAGTACAGCAGCGGATTCGAAGCGACCGTCACTGATCCCACCGGCGCCGCCATCCAGGGCGCCACCGTCACCATCACCAATCAGGACACGCAGGTCCAGCAATCCGCCGTATCGAATGGCGAGGGATATGTTCACATACGAAATTTACCCTTGGGTGTGTACCGCGCTGAGGTGAAGGCGGAGGGTTTCAAGACCTGGGTGCAATCGGACATCAAGCTCGAAGGCGGTCAGGTGCGCACCCTCTATCCCAAGCTGGCCATCGGCGAACAGGTCACCAGCCTCGTAGTCACCGCCGACGCCGAAACCGTCGATACCACCCGCGGCAACGTCGGCCGCACCCTCGAGCAGAAGACGGTGGAGGATTCTCCCATGATCGGCGAGAACATCTATGCCGCCGTCGCGACCCTTGCCCCCGGCGTCACCGGCTTGGGCGATGCCTCCGGCAGCATCGGCGCCGCCGGCTCCATTGGCGTCACCCCCTTCGCCTCCGAAGCCGGCTTTCAGATCAATGCCGCTGGACAGCGTCAGGAGATGAATGAGTACCAGGTCGATGGAACTACCGTGAATGGCAACTCCCGCGATGGCGTCGTCAATATCACGCCGGAACCCGACACGGTTGCCGAAATGAAGGTTACCGCTTCCACATTTTCCGCCGATAAGGGCGTCCAAAGCGGCGCTCTCATCGAGATTTTTACAAAATCAGGCACCAACAAATTTCACGGCAGCCTCTCCGAGATGCACTTTGACAATGTTCTTTCCGCTCGCAACGAATGGCAAACCTACATCCCCAAAACCATTCGCAACGATTTCGGCGGCACCATTGGCGGCCCGATTTTCAAGGACAAGACCTTCTTCTTCGGTTCACTGTTCTGGATGAGAAGTATTCTCGGTGGCGTCACCAACGACATGCTGGAGACCCAGGACTTCGAAAACTACGTCATCCAGAATTATCCGAATTCCATGGCTACTCGCTTTTTCCAGGCAGCGCCGCCCGCCCTGTTCGTCAATCCAAATACCTCACCCTACACAATGACGGTTGGATATATCGAACAAAACTACCCCACCCCCTACACCCCGCCCAACATTCCCACCGACATGATTGCCGAAGCCTACGAGTCGATTCCGACGGATGCAACCAACAATGGTTTCCAGGGACATCTGCGTATCGACCACAATCTCCGCGGCGACACCGACAAGCTCTTTTACAGCATGTTCCGAAATACTACGCACGGCGAGAATGTCGATGCTCGCCCCACCTATTCCTACATCAACCCGAACTCCACTCTTTACAATAAGGTTGATTACCTGCACACTTTTTCCCCGACCGTACTCAATGAATTCGGCTTTGCCTACAACCGCTTGACCGGAAGCCAACCGGCCAAAGTACCGCTTCTGCCCAACGCCGGCGTCGAAGGCTTAGACGATGGCTTCTGGCAATGGGGACCCTCCGGTTGGATCCAGAACAACTTCCTCGTGCGCGACACCATTACCTGGACGCATGGTCCTCACAGCTTCCATTTCGGCCTTGATGTTCACCGCCTTCAGGATATGGATAACTTCACCAACGGCGAGGATCGTCCCTTCTTCTGGTTTAACAATCTCGTCGACTTTGCCGCCGATCAGCCCGCATCCCAAAGCGGACCCATCGTCGATGTCCAAACCACTGGCGTGGCCCACAACCTCTATCAGCGCGTCCTGATGCTTTACGTCGCACCTTATGCCCAGGACGATTGGAAACTGACCCGCCGCCTGACCTTGAACCTCGGCGTCCGCCTGGATTACTACGGACATCTTTCCACCGTCGAGAACGGCCACCAGCCGATCGCTTTTTTCACTCCCGGCACGGGAGCGTCCTTCGCCGAGCAGGTTACCAATGGCAGCATGCAGGTTCGCGGCAGTAATGGAATCGCTACCAAATCCGCGCAATACCGCCTCGCTCCACGCATCGGCTTCGCCTGGGATGTCTTTGGCAACGGCAATACCGCCCTTCGCGGTGGCTATGCTCAGTTCAGCGACAAAGTCGGCGAATACTCCTATGTCAACAATATGCGCACTAACCCGCCGGACTACGCCGATCCCTATGTCAGCATTTATACTTCGGGCGTCACCTTAAGCAGCTTCTCTTATGGCATTAGCAGCACGACGGATCAGGGTGGCGCACAGGGATTTGCGCCCCCTCCGGGACTAACTTATATAGTTACTCCCAATGGCGGCTTGGAAGGATCTCAGATCAGCGTCGGCGGAATCGATCCTAAACTAGAACCTCCCTTGGTCCATAGCTGGGCCCTCGGTCTTCAGCACCGGCTTGCCGGCTTCGTTCTCGAAGCGACGTACATGGGCACAGCCAGCCGCCACCTCTTCATTCAGACGGACGTCAACCGCTTCGCTGGCGATTTGATTCTGAATCAAGGCAATCAGGACCGGCTCAACCCCACTTTTGCGGCGGTCACCTATGGCCGCTCCAACGGCGTTGCCAATTCCAATCTGGCCGCATTCTCTGTCTCCAAGCATTTCACCAGGAGATGGACAGCTCACGGAATTTACACCTGGGGCAAGTCGCTCGATTACACCAGCAGCAACGATAACGACAACGGAAACGGCGGCGCCGAAAATATTTTCGACGCGCAACATGTCAGCGCCCAGTACGGCCGCGCCAACTTCGATTCCCGGCAACGCTTCTCGGGTGACCTGGCCTGGGACGTCCCCGGCGTCGGCAACGGTCTTGCCCGTAAATTCACTAGCGGATGGACGCTCGCTCCCGTGATTATTCTGCAGTCCGGCCAGCCCTTTAGCGTCTATACCAGCGCCGCATTCGGCCCGGTGTGGAACGATCCCTCCTGCTCCACCACCATTACTCCGAGTTGCCAGGTCGTCGGTAACAGCGGCGGCGATTACAATGCCGACGGCTTCGACTACGACAAGCCCAACACTCCCGCCTTCGGCAACCACATCAGCGGCGCCAGCCGCTCCCGTTTCCTCACCGGTCTATTTCCCGGCACGCCCGGCGCGCAGGAAGCAGCCGATTTCCCTGTTCCGGCGCTCGGGCAAGAAGGAAATTTGGGCAGGAACACCTACGACGGGCCGGGCTTCGCCGTCGTCAATATGACCGTCGAGCGCAGCTTCAAACTGCCTAAATTGGGAGAAGGGGGAGTGTTCGAGTTACGTGGAGAATTTTTCAACCTCTTCAACCGCGTCAACCTCACGGCTCCAATCAGCGATATGAGTTCGGGCGACTTCGGTACTTCTCAGGGCCAGTCGACGCCGCGCCAGATCCAGGTTGTGGCCCATATCCGTTTCTAAATTTAAATTCGGGGACAGACGGGACATTCCCTAATTCTCAAGCCACAAACGTAAGCCCCGCCTGTGCGCTATCGCCCGCAGCCTTCTTGGGTCGGCCCGCCTTTCGCGCCGCCAGGGGACGTTGCGTCGATTCCTCCAACGCCGACACGAACTCCTCTGTCCCCAGCGGACGTCCCGTGTACGTCGACCTGCGTATTTCGCTTATCTCGGTGGGCGTCTCCGCCACCCCAAGAAACGCAGCCCACTCGGCCGCCGTCCAACGTTTCCGCCATCGCTCCATCTCCAGCATCGCGTCCGGACCCGCCGCCCCACAGTGGGTTCCCGCGCTCGACCATCTCCACCTTTCCGCCGTCGCCACCATCCCCGCGCGCACCGGGTTCAACTCCACGTAGCGCAGCGCCCTCCACAGATGCACCTCATCCAGCGGACAGGAATAGAATCGCCCTTGCCAGACGTGGCCGCTCGACGACTGCCGCGCATTCCAGTATGCGGCATAGCGCCCATGCGCCTCTTTGAGCGCTTGTGCAAGGGCCTCCGGACGGCGCGGAACCGCGATCAAATGCACGTGATTCGGCATCAGACAATACCCCAGCAGCGCCAGACCATGAAGTTGCGAATACCGTCGCAGTAACCCCAGATAGGTCGCGCGATCCGCTTCGCTCGCCAGAATCACTTGTCGGGCATTGCCCCGCTGCGTAACATGATGAGGGACGTCGAGCACGACGACGCGCGGGAATCGAGCCATTCCTGAAAGTTAGCAGAAACGTCCCGCTCTGCCGACAGGGTTTCTGGATTTTCTGGCCGGGCTCAGGGACTCAACATTCCCAGATTGGGCCAAAAAATTGAAGCATATCCCGTCTGTCCCCGCATTATCCCCAACGCCGCGAGCGCCACCAGCGCCCAACCAGCTTGGCGTCGCTTCGTGAATCGTCTAGCAATCGGTACAACCTGTTCTTCCCTGTGCTGCCGGGTTTCCCTCCGCACTAGTGGTATCTCTCCACTTGGAAATGCGGGGAAATGCGGGGACAGACGGGAAATTCCCCAATTCCAAGCCGGGTCTGTTTTCACATTACCCGATGACCCGATCACCCGAACCGGCCCACGCACAATAAGAAAGGCGCGGCATCCAAGCCGCGCTTATTTCACTTGCCACAACACCAGACTCCGTGAAGCGACATACATTCACTCCAACGATCACCGGATCGACACTCACGTGGAATTATCAGTTTTTCGATATCCCCGCATTATCCACGAGGATCTCTAGGGCAAGATTTCAAACACTGTTCCGCCATTATAGGCACCGCCAACAATCGTTGTACCGTAAAGATTTCCTGCGGAGTCGAAGATCAATCCCGAAGAAGGGTCGTTCCCATCCCCATCGTTGAAGGAGAAGTTATGCAGAATTTCCTCGGTCCACGCGCCACCCTGCCCGGGAGTTAATTCGAACACTATTCCGCCATCGGCAGTTCCGCCCAGGTTGGTCGTCCCGTAAAGATTGCCCGCAGCGTCGATAATCAAGCTGGGGCCGTGCGGCTCATATCCGTCTACCCCGTTGTAGTTCAACCTATGGATCACATTTTCGATCCATCCCCTGCCGGACACCTTCGGTGACAATTCGAACACCGTGCCGTAACTATTTGCGCCGCCCGCGTACGTCATGCCGTAGATGTTGCCGTTCGCATCGAAGACAAGGTTGCCTTGGGGGTAGGTGCCATCTTTTTTGTGGCCAAAGCTGTGCAGGATTTTCTCGGACCAACGGCCTTTTTTCTTTGGCGATAGTTCGAATACTGTACCTCCGAACCCGGTCTTTGTTTGGTATGAGCCGCCTGCTGAGGTAGTCCCATAAAGATTGCCGATGGCATCGAAAACCAAACCGGCAGACCAGGGGTTATACCCATCGTGCCGTGCGTTAGAGAAGCTGTGCAGGATCTCTTCCTTCCATGATCCGTCGGGCTGGGGCATCAATTCAAAAACGATCCCGCAACTGAAAGGAAATGTAGGACACGTTGGGTTGCCACCAAACGCGGTCATGCCATAAAGATTGCCGGCGGCGTCGAAAATCACTCCGCTTTCGGGTTCGCAGCCATCGGGGGAACCGGTGAAGCTGTAGAGCACCTTCTGCGTCCACGTTTCGCCGGCTTGGGGAGATAACTCGAAGACCACGCCGCAATCGTTAGCACCGCCCACATAAGTTGTGCCGTAAAGATTGCCGGATTTATCAAACGCCACGCCCGCTGCCGGTACATAGCCATCGGGGGGCTAAATTCATAAAGAACCTGCTGCGCCCACCCGCCACCTACAGAAGGTGATAGCTCGAAGATCGTTCCACAGTTTTGCCCGCAACCTTCCTCCCTGCCGCCGCTGGATGTCGTGCCGTAGAGATTTCCCGCTGCATCGAAAACCAAAGCCCCCTCCGGGCTCATACCATTCGAGCCGTCGTTGGCAAAGCTGAAAAGCACAGCCTCCGTCTGCGCACCCGCGATGACCGCGAACAGAATAAGAAGAGAAACGGAAACAGCTATGGGCGCCAGCGGCGACTTTGCTAAATGCATCGTTTGAGCCCTCTCGGCTTCGCGCCTAACCTGCCTCGCTCGGGCGCGGGTGTTAGACGAATACATAATACCGCGGAGGCAAGAAGTAACTCGCCGAAGGAAATGCGGGGACAGACGGGAAATTCCCCAATTCCAAGCCGGGGCCTGTTTTCGCATTACCCGATGACCCGATCACCCGAACCGGTCCATGCACAATAAGAAAGGCGCGGCATCCAAGCCGCGCCTTTTCACTTGCCGCAATACCTCGAGATCACATTTCCGGGAATAACCAGACACGTTTTGCGGGATTATATTTCCTTCGTAGTCATCGACTTACCCGCAATCGAGTAATTCCTGCCTATTGACAGCTCATTTGGAGCGAAATTCCAGGTAATAAGATGATTGCAAAGGAGTTAATTAAAACAAGCGACCAGGAAAACCATTAACCACTTGGTGATCTCGAAAAAATCTTGTTTACTTCTTACGAAACACAGATTTTGTTGACCACAAAGTATACATTTACTAGTCAGTACACAACTCCGCCCGCTCTCCTAGAAGTGCGTCCCCGGCAACTGCTTTACGATGTCGTTATAGATCACCATCACCGCAAACAGCACCAGGAACACAAACGCCGCCTGATAAATCCGCTCTTTGATCGCCAGGCTGATGTCTTTCTTCATCAGGCTCTCGATGATCAGCAGCAGAATCACGCCGCCGTCCAGGATCGGAATTGGTAGCAGGTTCATGATCCCAAGATTCAAGCTGATGGCGGCCGTAATCTCCAGCAGCGGAGACCAGCCCTTCTCGCGCGCCGCCGCCCCTACCGCGCTCCCAATGCCGATCGGCCCATCCACCTGCCGCAGTGAAACTTTGCGCTCCACCATCTTGCGCAGCAACTCGAGAATCAGGAATGAGCTCTTCTTGTTGTCGTCGAGCGAACGGCTGAAGGCCTGCGGAAAGTCGAGCTTTACCACTTTCATCGGCGGCTCGCTCGCCACCCCAATGCGATATCGCGGTTCCGCCGACGGCCCCGCCGGCGCCAGCACCGGTTGCAGATTGAACGTCATCGGCTTGCCGTCGCGCAGTGCCACGATCTGTAACGGGCGATCGTTGGTCTGGCTCAGCAATTCAACCAGCGCCTCAATTTCAGGAATCGGCTTTCCGTTGGCTGTTTCAATTACATCGCCAACCTTCATGCCGGCCTTCTCCGCAGGCATGCCATGCTCCACCGTCGTCACCACCGCCGCGTCCGCCTCTTTCGGCAGCCAGCCAATGTCGCCGTACTCGTGCGATCCCGTCGGCTTCGGCGTAATTTCCTCGCTAAACGCCTTGCCCTCGCGCTCGATCGTGAAATGCAGCGGCAGGTTTGGGCTCAGCGCTTCCTTGCGATAAATGTCGTCCCAGGTCGGATTCGCGATGTCCTCAACCCGCGCGATCTTGTCGCCGATCTGGATTCCAGCCTTCTCGGCAGGCGTGTCGTGGCTGACCCAGCCGATCACAGCCGGTCCATCCATATACGCCGGGTACGAAAAATGCACCATGTAGACGCCGGTCAAAATCGCGATTGCCAGCAGGATATTCATCGCCGGCCCAGCGGCCGCAATCACAAACCGTTGCCAGCGCGGGTGCGACAGAAACTCGCCCGGATCGCCCGTGCGGTCATCCATCGGGTTCTCACCCGACATCTTCACATAGCCGCCCAGCGGCAGAATATTGATGCGGTAGTCCGTCTCGCCCTTGCGGAAGCCAATCAGGCGCTTGCCAAAGCCGATGGCAAACTGCTCCACCCGCACACCAAAAAACTTGGCGGCCGCGTAGTGGCCAAATTCATGCAGCAGAATCATGAAGCCCAGTACAAGCCCCATGATGTAAACCGTGTGCAAGAAGGACAGAAGCTGGGACATATTGACCAGAATACCCCGTTACAAAAACCTTAGGAAATAGCCCTGATGGGCGATGCTTGCCCGCTCCGCTGCTTTACTTTGTCGTTTGCCAAACGACGCGCCTCAGCATCGGCCAGAAGCACCTCTTTAATAGACGCTAAACTTGCTGTTGGCGTTGCAGTTATTACGTCCTCGATGATCCGAGGGATATCCTCGAAGCCAATCTGCTCCTCCAAAAACGCTGCCACCGCCACTTCATCCGCCGCATTCAGGGCAATTGTCTTAGTGCCTCCGCCGCCAGCCGCCTCATAAGCCAGGCTTTTATAAGCCAAGCCCAGACAAGGAAATTTGATCATGTCCGGGGGGCAGAAATCGAGGTGACGCAGGTCCATGACCGGGAAACGAAGGTCAGAGGTAATCCGGTCCGGGTACGTCAGGGCATACAGAATCGGCAGCCTCATATCCGTCACCGAAACCTGGGCCAGGATGCTCCCGTCGATGAATTCCACCATGGAGTGAATGGTCGACTGCGGGTGCACGATCACCTTCACCTGCTCCGGCGGCAGGTTAAATAAGCGGCACGCCTCGATCACCTCAAAGCCCTTGTTCATCAATGTCGCCGAGTCAATCGTGATCCGCTTTCCCATCTTCCACGTGGGATGGTTCAGCGCCTGCGCCACCGTAATATTCGCGAACGCCTCCCGCGGAGTATGCAGAAACGGTCCGCCCGATGCCGTCAGCCATACGCGCTCCACTTCATGCATGCGTCCTCCGCGCAGGCATTGGTGCACCGCATTATGCTCGGAATCGATCGGCAACAGCGGCTTGCCCTGTCGCCGGGCTTCGGCAGTAATCAGTTCGCCAGCCACCACCAGGCATTCCTTGTTCGCCAGGCCAACAGACTTCCCCGCCTTCACTGCCTCATAGGTAGCCTCAAGCCCCGCAACACCCACAATGGCGCTGACCACGAAATCAACCTCAGGATGAGTGGCCGCCCGAACCGTCCCAGCCACCCCGTGAAGCACATCAATATGCGCCAGCCCATCGGAACGCAGCTTCGCGCCGAGTGCCTCCGCATCCGCTTCCTGCGCCACCGAAACAACCTTTGGCTTATAGCGAAGCGCCTGCTCGTAGATGGCGTCAAGGTTCGAGCCGGCCGCAAGTGTTGCCACTTCAAAGCGGTCAGGATAGCTATCGACGATGCTAAGAGTGCTGCGTCCGATCGAACCGGTGGAACCGAGGATGGCGATGCGTTTCATGCGAGGTGATGAATATCTATTCTACGGGAATTCGACGCCAATCCGTGTTCCAGCTCATTGCTTTCCGCAGTCACGCCTCGGACCCAGCCAACTCAGCCGGTATAGCGGCGCATAAACAGGATGGGCGAGCGGCAATTCGCGTATTTAAGGGAACGAAAAGGTAGAGGTTGTTTCCATTGCAAGCCCTCTCTCTGAAGCCAACTTCCGGCGTGGCGTTCGGCGTTTCAAAGCCTGCCTCGCGAATGCCCATGGAGAGCAACTCGATATTCTTAGGCTAGCGGTATATGAGGCTATATCCGCATCCTGCGCCACGACCGCAGATTGATCGCGCTCATCGCGATGCAGAAGATGTTAGCGGGAATAAATCCAAGTTGCGACGTACGAAGCCCAATAACGCAGATGATGACGCTGTTGACCGTCGCCAGCGCCCAGCCTTCCCAGCAGCGCCGGCCCACCAGAATGGTGGATGCGATGGTCAAAATACAAGAAACATAGTCAAGCCTTAACAACACAGAAAGCCTCCACAGACATTCTGCGCAAGATCCGGCGATTGCAATGTGATCTCGTTACTAGACAATGTGACGGAAGTCATGCGCTCTAACTTTCCGCGGCATGACGCCCCGTTCGGCGTAGCTGCGACACGCTTCCGTGTGACGCCCATCACAAAAGGCTGAAGTTTCCGACTCCGAGTCCCGATCAGGCCGCCGCTTGGAGATTCCCTGGGGTTTGGGTGATGCCGGGGTGCCGACAGCGTGGGCGCGTTGCGTTTGTCGAGAACTCGATGCCGCCGCCGCTTAGGCACGACATCACCAGGCCTCAGGGGCTCCGAGATTGCTGACTGGTATGGGGTAAGACATTGTAGAAGCGCGCGAAGCTGGCCGAACTTTGAAGATTGCGCTGGCTCTCGACTAGGACTCTGGACTAAAACGGGCAGGACTTTGCGCCCCCGCTTTGTTTTGGCGGTTCTTTTCGTCGTCGCGCGGCAAAAAATTCGGGACACCCATGCGGTGTCCCGTTCCCTACCAGCAATTTGGAGACGAGGCGCTCGGGGCTTGAGCCCCGAGTCTCTTTATTTGTTTTCGATAGCTCCGAACTCACGCTTCGCAATCACCGGACGCGCCGCTCGCGCAGCCGCCGCAGCCGGCATCGCCGTTGCCGCTCCGTAACGCTCAAGTAGCACCGGCACCATGGCGCCTTCCGCTTCTTTCACAAATGTCAACTTGCTCTCGCCCAGCATGTCGACGCGCACAAAATCGCCCAACTTGACCTGTCCGGTTGCGACCAGGTTCGCCAGCGGGAACACCAGATGCCGTTCGATCGCCCGCTTCAGGTGGCGCGCCCCATACTTCGGGTCGGTCCCTTCGCGCAGCAGGAATTCCTTTACCGCCGCCGTGCAGTTAAACACAAACTGGTGCGCACCTGAGGCCATCAGCACCCGCTGCTGCACGAAGCCAAGCTCGATGTCGAGGATCTGCTTCAGGTGCTCCTCGCGCAGGGTCTTGAACACGACCACCTTGTCGATGCGGTTCATGAACTCGGGCGCGAACTTACGCCGCGCCGCGTCTACCGCCGAGCGCGTGATCTTCTCGTCGAGAGAGTTGTCGACCTGCACCGCTTTCGGGGCAAATCCTAGCCCGCCGTCGACCAACCCGTTCATCTCGGACGCGCCGAGGTTCGACGTCATAATGATGATGCAGCTCGAAAGATCGACCCGGCGGTTGTCGCCCAGGGTTAGCGTCGCCTTGTCGAGAATTCCGAGGAGCAACTGCCAGAGCGAGTCGCTGGCTTTTTCGATCTCGTCAAAGAGCAGGATCGAGAGCTTCAGCTTCTCCGTGTGCCATTGGTTGACCGCTTCCTGCGTCAGCAGAGGATGCGTTTCGCGGTGGCCAAGGTATCCCGGAGGCGAGCCGATGAGCTTGGCAATTTCATGCGAGTGCTGGAACTCGGCGCAGTCGATCTTGATGCAAGCCTTCGCGTCTCCGAATAGTGACTCGGCGACAGCCTCAACCACACGAGTCTTGCCGGAGCCGGTCGGCCCCAGGAACAGGAGATTGCCCACCGGCCGGCCCGGAGCGTTCAACCCAGCCAGAAACATCTGGTAAATTTCGGCAATCTTCTCGATCGCCTGATCCTGCCCTACAATTTTGCGGCGGAGGTTGGTTTCAAAGTCGCGGGCATCGTTGCTGCGGCGGCTGGGATCGAGCACGGTTGCAAGGTTCGTTCTCATTCGCTCAGGTCCTGATTTCCTTTCCGGAAAGTGCAAGTTTTCTGGGAAGCTGCTCATTTTTCGTCCCCGGGTGTTTGGCTATGCCTCGCCATCACCCGTTACCCTCTTGTGCAAGCCACTCGCCAACCTGCCGGTGTTCCATAAATCCCCGGTTGTTGCTCGGTTTAGATGCGTCTAGCTCAATCCTTATAAACCCGAGATCCCGTCAATAAACTCCCTAGGAGCAAATCTTTGCAGTCCACTGGAGTTCCCTGTACCCTGTTGTTTCCGTCTTTGTCCGCCTGCCAATCGCCTTGGCCCGTTCGTAACTGGCACGAGCTATTACCCATGCTCCACAATCGGATAGCAAGTTTCTCACTCGGAGAAAACATTTGTCCCTGCCTTACTTCCTCCGCCGCTCGTCTTGTCCGCAATCCACCGCCTTGCGCTCTTTCATCTTGACGCGACTTGTCATCCTGTCGACAACCTTGGCCGCGGTGCAGAATCCCCACGCCCTGCACCTGATCCAGGTCAACTCTGCCGCCGTCAAGAATGCTTCCGTCCAGACCACAACCGCCAGGCAGGCGCAAGTTCCGGCGACCATCGCCGTGCCTCCCGGCACCGAACTCTACATCGCGCAGCGCGGAGACAGCATTCCCTCCGTAGCGCGCAAGTATCTTAAGCGGACCAAATATCTCACTTCGGGTGAACTAGGGGAGGCGATACGTTCAGCGAATAACAACCGTCCGGGCTCGTCTCTCAAACCCGGGGAGCAGATTCTCATCCCTGGGATTCTCGAATCGCCGATTATAGAGAAGTCTGTGCCGGTTGCAAGAGATTTCGAAGTGCGCGCGGTTTATTTGACCGGGGTCATGGCGGGCAGCGATCACGGCCTGCGTATTATCCGACATTGGCGCGAGGTTGGCGGCAACTCCGTCGTCTTCGATATCAAGGATAGCGACGGCATCGTCAACATCGCCTTCGACCATCCCTTCGCTACTGGGCAAAAACATTACATTTCCGATTTGCCGAAGTTTGTGCGCTTTTTGCATTCGCAAAACATGCACGCCATCGCACGCGTGGCAATTTTCCGAGACGAGCATCTTGTAACCGTTCATCCGGAACTTGCGGTCCATTCGCATCGCACCGGCGGACCTTGGCGCGAGAACGGCAAGCTGGTCTGGACCGATCCCTCCAACAAAAAAGTCCAGGACTATGACATCGCGTTGGCAAAGTTCGTGGCGCAAGCCGGCGTCGACGAAGTGCAGTTCGATTACGTCCGCTTCCCTGCCGAGGGCGACCAGAAAGACGCGAGCTTCAATTTCCAGATGGAGCATCCCGACTGGCAGCGCTCCACCGTCATTGCCGAATTTCTCAAGCGCGCCTATGCCGAAATCCATCCCACCGGCGTGCTGCTCTCGCTCGACGTCTTCGGCGTAATGGCCTGGCAGCGGCAGGTCGACCTTTCCCACACCGGCCAGGACATCGTCGCCATGGCCAAGCATTGCGACGTGCTCTCGCCCATGATCTATCCTTCGCACTTCTTCGGCATGGACGGCTATGCCAAGCCGGGCGACGCGCCCGAGCACTTCATCGGCGAGTCCATGGACCGCTTCAAACTGATTACAAAAGATAGCGGCGTCGTGATTCGCCCATGGCTGCAAGCCTTTGCCTGGCGCACCAAAACCTACTCGCCAAAGTACGTCGAGGTACAAGTCTCGACCGCCAAACAAAAGGGCGGCATCGGCTTTCTCTTCTGGAACGCGAATAACGATTACTCCAAGCCGTACACCGCCATGCCTGAGATGCGCGCCGCCAAGGGAGAGTACTTCCGCGGCGACGAGGTCGGCGTAAAGACTGAGGCCGCGGTAACTACCCATGCGGCGACCATGCCAGCCGCCACTGCCCCAGCACTGCCCGCCAAGCCCACTTCCGGCAACCCGGCCGAAAGTGTTCCTGCCGAGAACCACAAATCCCCAACCATCTTCCGCCACTAATCGTCAGCCAACAAAATTCCCGCGCCGCCGCATTTCGTCTTCGTGCCCGCCCGCTCATGGTTTAAACTGCGGATTGCTGAGTTCTCCGCCATCCAGCTTGGCGCGCAAGCCTCGGCACGACTAAGTTCCAACGATTCGGTTAGCCTTCGCGCCTACAACGTTCGGGCCGCGAAGTTTCGGAAACCCCCAGCCGGGTCCGCGCATCTTGATGCACACAAGGAGTTTTCATGGCCATTCAGAAGACTGACAAAGTCTGGCACAACGGGAAGTTCATCAACTGGGACGACGCCACGATCCATGTGATGTCGCACGTCGTGCACTACGGCTCTTCGGTCTTCGAAGGCATCCGCTGTTACGCTCCGCCGACCGGCCCGGCCATCTTCCGCGCCAAGGAGCACATGGAGCGCCTTATCAACTCAGCCCGCATCTACCGCATCGAAGTTCCCTTCACCGCCGATGAGATCCTCAACGGCATGCTCGAACTGGTGGGCAAGAATGGCGTCTGGCCTTGCTACGTCCGTCCCGTCATTCTGCGCGGCTACGGCGAAGCGGGCGTCAATCCCTTCAACTCCCCGACCGAGGTCTATATCTGCAATTATCCGTGGGGAAAGTACCTCGGCTCCGACGCCAGCCAGGGCGTCGATGTCTGCGTCTCTTCCTGGACCCGCATCGCTCCCAACACGCTGCCGACGATGGCGAAGGCGGGCGCCAATTACATGAACTCGCAGCTCATCAAGATGGAAGCCATCGTCAACGGCTATGCTGAAGGCATCGCCCTCGATGCGAACGGCTATGTCAGCGAGGGCTCCGGTGAGAATCTTTTCATCGTCCGCAATGGCGTGCTTCAGACCGCGCCCCTCGGCAACTCCGTGCTGCCGGGCATTACGCGCGATTCGGTCCTTCAGATCGCTCGCGACCTCGGCATCCCCGTCGTCGAGCAGGGCATTCCGCGCGAGATGCTCTATATCTCCGACGAGGTCTTCTTTACCGGCACCGCCGCCGAGATTACTCCGGTCCGCTCCGTCGACAAAATCCAGGTCGGCAAAGGAGTGGCTGGCGAGATCACCCGATCGATTCAGCAGGAATTCTACGGCGTCGTGCGCGGAGAGAAGAAAGACACGCACAATTGGCTCACGCCCGTCCCGGTGGGAACAAAACAGCCGGTCGCGGTTTAGTCGACTGCACGGGTCGTGCGGTCCTGCTCCTAAAGGGGCGGCCTTTTATCGCCCGGCCCACAAGATTTCCACCGGATACTTCCTCAGTTCACGATCCGCCGTGATCAGAGCCAAGCCTTCGCATCGGGCCTGAGCAACAAGCAGACGGTCGAAGGGATCGCCGTGGTGTAGAGGAAGGTCATGGACGGCCAACGCGTGCGCGTAGGTCACAGGAAGCGGTCTTAATCCCTGTCTGTCCGTCTCTCTTGGAATTACAACCCGGGGTGGCCCCTTAAGGTCCATTCTGCCGATGCTGGTCTTAATCGCAATCTCCCAGACGCTGGCGGCGGAGAAGTACAGATCATGCTCCGGACTGGCGAGCACGTTTCGAGCTGCCTGGTTAAGGCGTCCCACCTCGCCAACACTCCACAGCCAGACCACGGTGTCGATCAGGTATCTCATCGCCGGGCGCGTTTCTTCGTTCGTCCCTCTGCCTTCGCGCGCGCTGACGGCTTCCGCTTCGGTTCTTCACCATAGAATGACGCCAAAAGATCGGCTGGGAGCGGCGCGTCGAAATCGTCGGAGATATATATTTGGCCTTCCATCGCACCAAGAGGCCGCACACGATTGGCAGGCGGCGCCGCCACCAACTTCGCCACCGGCACCCCAGCCCGCGAAATCGTCACTTCCTCTCCCTCCGCCACCCGCCGCAGCAAGCGCGAGAGCTGCGTCTTAGCCTCGTGTACATTGACTTCCATATAGAAAATGACATTAGCTAAGTCATCGGACTAAGTCAAGCAATTCTCGCAAGAGAAGAGCTGCGAATCTCCGTCCGCTCCTCCCATCGGGCAAGGCGGCAGGACGCCAAATTAGCCTACGTCCACCTCGAGTCGGTTTGCTCCTAGCTCATAGCTCGTAGCTCATGGCTCGTAGCAGTCCTATTCCAAAGGTCCCGTTACCTCCGTCATCTCGTCGCCACCTCCCGCGTCGGTCATCATACCTACAGTCTTCGGAATCTCGCCCACATGAATATTGACGACCTGCTCCGTATTGCCATGGAACGCCGCGCCTCCGATTTGCACCTCAAGGTGGGTAATTATCCCCACCTACGCATCGACGGCGAACTGTTCCCTCTGACCGATCAGCCGCGCGTCTCCGCCGAAGACATGCTGAATATGGCCTTCAGCATGATGTCGGCCCGCCAGAAGCAGAAGTTCAAAGAGACCACCGAAATCGATATGGCCTATGGCGTCGCCGGCCTCGGACGCTTCCGTGTCAACGTCTTCCAGCAGCGCGGCAACGTCGGCCTCGTGCTCCGCGTCATTCCCACCAAAATTCGCGCCCTCGATGAACTCTTTCTGCCCAAGGTCGTCGAACAGATTTGCGACATGCCCCGCGGCCTCGTGCTTGTTACCGGCGTCACCGGCTCCGGTAAATCCACCACGCTCGCCGCCATGGTCGACCGCATCAACTCCACCCGCGCCGAGCACATCATCACCATCGAAGACCCAATCGAATTTCTCCATCGCGACAAGAAGGGCTATGTCAACCAGCGCGAGGTCGAAGTCGATACGCCTTCCTTCTCCGCCGCCCTCCGCGCCAGCTTGCGTCAGGATCCCGACGTCATCCTCGTCGGCGAAATGCGCGACCTGGAAACCATTGGCACCGCTCTGCACGCCGCCGAAACCGGCCACATGGTTTTCTCCACCCTGCACACGCTCGACGCCGTCGAAAGTATCAACCGCATCATCGCCATCTTCCCGCCGCCCGAGCAGAAACAGATTCGTCTTCAGCTCGCGGCCGTGCTTCGCGCCATCGTCAGCCAGCGCCTCGTGCGCCGCTCCGACGCCGACGGCCGGGTGCCGGCGGTCGAAGTCATGATCAACACGCCTTACATTCGTGAGTGCATCCTTGTGCCCGAAAAAACGCGCGCCATCCGCGACGCCATCTCCTCCGGCACTTCGCAATATGGCATGCAGACCTTCGATCAGTCGCTCTGGGATCTCTTCCAAGCCGATCTCGTCAATTACGACACTGCGCTCGATAACGCCTCGAACGCCGACGAATTCAAGCTCCGTATGCAGGGCATTGCGTCGACGGCCGACATCTCGCGCCAGTCAATGCAGTCGGCCGGCTTCGGAAAGTAGGCTGAGTTTTGCTGTGGTGAATTTCCTCCTGGCTTGGGGCGCGCTTCGGCGCGCTCCTTTTTTATGCGATGGCGTCTCGGGCGAGCTGATCCACGATTACAACGCCTTCGACATCCGCACCAGGTGCACCGGCCGATTCGGCGTTGTCTGCTCCTTCGGGAAAGGCAGCGTGCCATTCTCTTCATAGCCGAAGCGCCGGTAATAGCCGGGTAGCGGCGTCCGCAAGTTGACGAAGGTGAGATCCATAAAGCGGCAGCCCTCCTCGCGGCAGTACTCTTCGGCAGCGGCAATCAACAGCGTGCCAATCCCGCTCCGCTGCCGCCCCGGATCCACCGACAGCAGTCCGAAATACCCGCGCTCGGCCCGCACTTCGACATACACGCAGCCCGCCAGTCGTTCCTGCTCAAGAAAGAGAACGAACTTCCCCTTCTCGAGCAGCGCCGCCACTTTTTGAGGATTGGTTCGGTCTCCGGAAATGAAGAAACGTTCCGGATTGAAGGCCGCATTGACCAGAGCCGCGATGGCTTCGACGTCGGCGGCCTCCGCAAAACGCATCGCGGGATTCATGAGACAAGATTTTACAGTCTGGAAATGCCGGCGGCGCGGCGACTAGTTCGGCTTGCGTCCGCGGTTATCGGCCAGGTAGCGCAGCATGATCGCATCCGTCGCGCTCTGGAATTGCTGGTCGACCTCCGGCGCGCGCGCCACCGGCGTTTCCAGCCGGAACGTCTGCCGAAACTTTTCTCCCATCTCCGAGTCGCTGGTCACGACCTGCATATAGAACCAGAGAAAATGCCGCATCTGGTCGAGCACGGATTTCAGCACATTCAAAGATTCCATGTGCGCCGGTTCGGAGAGCGCCTCTAAGAGTTCGGGGTCGGTCGGAGCTTGCATGGCAGCGCAGTTGAGTTCGCTCTGGATGATGCGCAGGTCGTCGGTCACGCGCAAAATTCGCAGCTGAATCTCTTCCATGCTTTCCTGGTTCTCGCGGTCCATGAGGTCCTTTCTGCCGCCCGGCTCGATCCGCACTTGTGTTGGATCGCACTCTCAATTTCGCACCTGCCAGCGCAAGCGCAAAGATTCCCCGTGTGCATGAGCTTCGGTAATTCAGGTTACCTTCGGTGAAATAAGGCTCTGGACAAGGCTTTTCACTAGTTCAACACACTGGCGTGTGAGGCCAAACCTGCGTAATGCGTTACTTCCCTTACTTACTTATTTGTTCCCGGGTTACTTCCGGCAAGATTAACTGCGCCTCGCGGATCTCCGGAACGCCCACAATTCGCTCCCCCTGCATCGGCGATTCGATTGCCGCAGCCAATGCCAGCACCATTTGACGCAGGGTCACCAGGCCCAGCCGGCGCGCGGGCTCGCGTGTAAAAGGCAGCATCTCCGCCAGTTTGTAAAAGGGCAGCAGCAAATAGGGCCAGCGATGCTCCGGGCCCAGCACATACCACGGCCGCAGAATGGTAGCGTTCAGCTGCCGCTCGCGAATCAGCGCCTCGCATTCGCAGCGCACTGCGATGTAATCCTTCATCATCGGCGCGGGATGCGCAACGCTCAGGTAGACAAAATGCGGAATGCCAACTTCCGCAGCGGCCGAAATCGCCTCCCGCCCCGAAACCAGATCAACCTTGCGAAATTCAGCTCCTTTAAATGGCGAGGGATCCGCCACCCCTACGAGGTGCACGAAAGTGTCCGCCGGCCGGATCAGATGCTTATACGTCCCCGCATCCAGCGCGCTGCCCGAAACCACCTCGCATCCCGGCGGCAGCACGCCCTTTGACTCCGGACGAATCAGCGCCCGCACTCGATGCCCGCGCTCCACCAGCACCGGAATCAAGCTTCCCCCGAGGTAACCTGTTCCCCCGGTTACGAACACACTCCTGGCATTCGCCGCCCGAGGCAGCGAATTCACTTTCAGCAGTAGTCGAATGTCAGAGATCGATCCCGGCACGCCTCGCCACGCTCCCTGGAAGCGGGTTTTCGCCCCTCCGCTTCCAAGGCAAGAAGTTTAATTCATCCGAGACGAGTGGCGTGACAACCGCAAAACGATTTCACCATGGAAGATCACGATCGCGCAGAGTGATCGGGAGACATGATCGCGCAGACATGATCGCTGGGGCCGGCCTCAACGATTCATCGCACCCGCCGCAACCGGCCGAGGCGCGACCTCTTTATAATCGCCTTCCCACCGCGCCACCACCACCGTCGCCAGGCAGTTGCCCAATACGTTCAGTGCCGTCCGCGCCATGTCCATCAAAGGATCGATGCCGAGCAGGATAAAAACCGGCTCCGTCGGCAGGCCGAACGATCCCACCGTTCCCAGCAGGATGACAATGGCCGCGCGCGAAACTCCCGCCACGCCCTTGCTCGTCAACATGAGTGTAACCAGCAGCAATAGCTGCCGCCCCAGGCTGAGAGGCACGCCCGCCGCCTGTGCCACAAAGATCGCCGCCAGCGACAGATATAGGGTGCTGCCATCCAAGTTGAAGCTGTAGCCCGTCGGCATGACAAACGCCACCACCTCGCGCGGCACGCCGATTCCTTCCATCGCCTCCATTGCGCTCGGCAATGCCGCCTCGGAACTTGAAGTTCCAAATGCAATCGAAACCGGTTCCGCAACCGCGGCAATAAACTTCTTCAAAGGCACACGCGCCAGCAACGCCACCGGCAGTAGCACGCAGCCAATAAAAACCGCGAGCGCCGCATACAGGGTCAGCAGCAGCTTTGCCAGATTCAGCAGGACGCCGATGCCCGTACTGCCGACTGTGTAGGCAATGGCCGCTCCCACACCGAACGGCGCGAAATACATCACGATCTTCGTGAACTTAAACATCGTCTCCGCCAGGCTCTCGACCAGCTTCAGCATCGGCTGGCGGCGCGCCTCGGGCACCATCGCCAGCGCCATGCCAAACAGAATGCTGAAGACGACCACTTGCAGCACCTGTCCTTCGGCCACCGACTTCGCAATGTTTTCCGGAAAAATATGAAGAATGGTTTCCGACGCGGTCAGCTTCTGTGCCGGAAGCGCTTGCCCGCTCGTCGGTGGCAGGTGAACTCCCACTCCCGCCTTGCTCAGGTTGATCGCCGCCAGCCCAATCACCAGCGCCAGTGTGGTGATGACCTCAAAGTAGACGATCGCCTTGATTCCCATGCGCCCGATCTTCTTAAGGTCCGCATGGGCCGCGATCCCACCTACCAGCGTGGCAAAGAGCAAGGGCGCAATGATGGTCTTGATCAGCCGCAGGAAAATCGCGCCGACCGGCTGAAGATTGAGCGCGGTGCGCGGCCAGTCGTATCCAATGGCCGCCCCCGCCACCATCGCCACAAGAATCCAAAACGACAGCGAGCGTCGGTATAAAGCGCAGACCGCAAGTAAAGCGATGGCGAGCCAGCGCGCGGCGAATAGCAACCCCGCTGGCAGCGGAGTCAGCAGGATGTTCACTGCGCTAAGGCTGGCGCTCAGCAGGATGGCGCCGGCAGCGACCCAAGGAATCTTGTCTTTCATCTCCGGCTAAGAAGTTATCGCAAGCTATCGTGCATGGAAAGCCCGGAATATTCTCCGGCAACATGGCGGAAGAATTACGGCTCGCTGAAGCTAGCCCGGTTAGATAAACCATGGGTAAACCGTAAGCGACGCGGCAGGAATTTTCCCTGCTACTGCAACTTCGCGTACTCCGCTTTGGCTTCTTTCAGGATAGGGATGTCGGGGTCCGCGTCTTTCCAGAGGGTGAGGAGATTTTTGTAGGCGGCAAGCGCACGGGCGCGGGCGGCCTCGGCATCCGCTCCCTGCGACGTTTTCGCCTGCAAGGCATTGGCACGAGCCACGCCGAGATGCGCCAACGCTCCCGTCCAGCAGTTCCAGACGATGCCGCTATGGTCGAGAATTCTTTGGAACTCTGCGGCGGCAGCACTTCCTTGTCCAGTTGCTAAGTAAGCTTCTCCGCGCACATACACCGGATAGAGACAGGAAATATTGTTGACGAACGGGATTTGCCCTAACTCGATGGCCGAAGCTGCTTGCAGAAATGTTAAGGCATGAGACGGATCTTTCTTGTCGAGTGCCAATTGTGCCTGAATTGCCGGCAACCAAAGCGACTGCATCTGCGTGTCCAGCGGGAACCGTCTCCCTAGGTCATGGGCAAGAGATTCACCTCGCGCGGTATCGCCTGCCATGGCAAAAGCGAATGCTGCTTCGGCGGCCACTCCCATACTTCGGGGCGCCGGCTTTAAGGCCACAAGCGCCGACTGCCGCGCCAGCGCAACATTGCCATAGGCCGCCTCCCACTGCGCATTGATCGCCTGCCATATTGCCCCGTTTTCCTTGCTGTCGGCCCGAACAGCGGAATTTACTGCCCGCTTCGTCAGTTCCCGCGCTCTGCGCAAATGTCCCGAATACGCTTCGGAGTCGGATGCGAGAGCCAGTCCATAGTGCTCGTACTGCGAGTTATCCGCAAACCACTGCTGCTGTACCGCCATCGACCCGGAGTTCGACTCGAGAAAGCCAAGCCCATAAAGCACGCTGTGAAGTTGGGCATCGTCCATCTTTCGCGCCAGCGCCTCGTGGATGACCTGCCGCGTTTCGTCAACCCGCTGCAAGGCAAGAGTGTGGTTGGCAAGATTCTCGTAAAACTCTACTCGGTCCGGTGCCAGACGCAAGGCTTGCCGTGCGACCTCCGCGGCTCTCTCATGCTGTCCTTGTGCGGCGAGCACCAAACCTAGATTGGAGTACGATCCGGGCTGCCGCGAGTAGTTCTCCATCTCCTCCTGATATGTCTGCGCCGCTTTATCAAGCTCACCGGTTACATTGAAATAATAACTGGCGTTGATCTTTAGCTTTTCCCACTCGCTGGCATGATCCCGCAACTCAAACGCTTTGGTGTAGTACTCATTCGCCGATGCGAGTTGGCCCAGCGCCCAGTAATCGTTGCCCGCCGCCAGGTAGACAATCGCAAAATTCGGGTCTAGCTCAATGGCACGTTTACGATAAGGCAGCGCTGCCGCGATACCTTTCTCCCTTATCGCTGTTACACTCAGGCTGTATGCTCTCAGAGCTTCGAGCGAAGACGTAGTGGCTTTTTCGAGTGGAACATCGAACTTCTGCACCGTAGCCAACGACTCGCCCAGTTCGCCGCGCATCTTGGATGCCGCCTTGCCCAATGCGTCGAGCACTTTCTCCTTCGACGCCACCGTCACCTGCTCCTCGGCCAGCGTGTTTCCACTCTGGCAATTCACCGCCTTCAACCCCAGCACGTATTCGCTGCCCAGACTACCTATCGCTCCCGCTAGGTAAGCCTTGCTGCCCACTCGCTGGCAGAGCTCACCGGCAACCTCTGGCGTGAGTTTCGTGCTCGATGGAAGAGTCATCAGTTGCAAGGTCTTCGCAACTTCCCCGTCAGGCAGTACATTCAAGAAGGGCGACTGCCGCAGGGAAATGTTGAGTGCTGTCTTCAGTGTGTCGTCGAATATCGCATCGCCCGTGCTGTTGGCAAAATCGCCGAGCACGATGGTGTCTTTTTCCGTGAGCTTGCGGGCAAGTCGAACCTGCCAATACCACACACCGGCGCCCACCACAAGAATCACCACTGCGGCGACCAGTGTCTTCCAGGAATAAACGTGGCGCGCGGCGGGCTTGATTTCCTGTGCGACCTTCACCCCCGTTACCAGTACGGGACCAAGTTGTGCCGTCGCGTTCCCTGGCACGCTCTCGCTCAATGCAGCGATGAAACGATAACCGCGCTTGGGCACGGTCTCGATGTAGCTCGGGAAATTAGGCTCGTCTCCCAGCGCCTCGCGCAGCTTCTTGATCGCGTTATATAGACCCTTATCAAAGTCCACGAAGGTATCGGCAGACCAGATCCTGTTCCGCAGCTCTTCCCGAGTCACAATTTCGCCCGGGTGTTCCACCAGAATCTGAAGGATCTGGAAAGGTTGGTCTTGCAGCTTTACCTTGACGCCGCGCTTGCGCAGTTCTCCCCGCACCGCGTCCAGTTCGAACGGGCCGAAGCGGATGGGTCGTCTCAATGGGAGGGCTTCGGGCAAGGCTTGCCTCGCTCCAATGTCCACGGAGTCTACCACAAGTAACCCGCCGGGATAGATGGCCCTTTAACTAACGTGCTGAGAAGCACTTAGCAGGAGAGAAAGAGAATGGACGCAGAACAGTCGCAGATGGTTGCTCGCCCATTGGTTCGATGCGATAAGTGCCCCCAGAGCCGAGCAGTTTTGCCGGCCTCGCCAACTCGGGACCAAGGCGCTACGGGGCAGGTCAGGACTCAGCAAAAATTGTCAGGGAGGCCGAAAAGCCACCAAAAGGAGGATTTTATGAAAAGCAACGAAAACTACAGAGAAGGTATGAAATCGCTGACAGCGAATCGCCGGTTCGCACCGCCGCTGTCATTTCTGAGATGGGCGGTTTGCTCTCTCGTGTTGGCGCTGGCGGCGATGCCGCTTCACGCCCAGTTCACCTTCACTGACTGGTACGACTTCGACTCCGCAACCGGGTCCATGCCCTTCAATTACGGCACACTCGCCGTCGGCAGCGATGCGAGACTTTACGGCACGACTTACTATGGCGGGACACACAATCAGGGTGTGCTGTTTGCCACGACCACGCTCGGAGTGTATGCGCCACTGTTTGACTTTGGCGGCCTGAATGGCGGTGCACCATTGGGTGGTTTGACTGTTTTCCATGATTTGTCCACGAACCCCCCGCAGGACTATTTCTATGGCGTGACCACGGCGGGAGGAAAGAATGATCTTGGCACAGTATTCCGCTACAACGCGACCACCGGCATATACAAGGTGTTGCACAGTTTCACCGCCACGGAAAACGACGCCGACGACGGGGCTTTCGCGGAGGCGCCCCCGGTGTTCGCGGCGGACGGGAATCTTTACGGGGTGACCGGACTGGGCAGGATTTTCAGCATCAAGCGCCCTAACGACTCGTACCACCTGCTGTCCGGAAGTGCGGGCGGCACGGTCACGGCCCCCCTGTCTCCGGTTACTGAGTATTCGCCCACTGACACAGACCTTTGGGGGGTTTCGATCGACGGGGGCCAGAACGGCTACGGCTCGGTCTTCAAGGTGACGATCCTCCCGGCCGGGATGGCCGGGACGGTCACGACAGTGTACAGCTTTACTGGGGGTAACGACGGCGCTTACCCGGGTGGACCGCTCACAATAGACGCTGGCGGCACTCTCTATGGGACCGCATCTGCGGCCGGGCTCAATGGCAACGGCGTAATCTTTACGATCGGCGTTAATTCGCCATACACGTTCAGCAATCCTCCTTTGTACACCTTCGATGCTGGCTTCCATAACACCGACGGCAGCTGGCCCGTGGCGGGTCTGACGCCGGCGGGAGGGAATTTATACCTGGGAGCCAACGAAGGCGGGGGCACGTATGGCAACGGAACGCTCTTTGACGTCACTTCGACGGGAACGTTCACGCCGCTGTTCGAACTCCAAGAGGGCCTGCCCCCATCGGGGGATCCTACGACCACTTTGATCCAGTTTGGGGACGGGAACTTCTACGGCCTGATGAGCGGCGGGCCCGGCACGCCCGGCGCCGGAACGTTCTATAGCCTGAATCCGCCGAATCCCTACCGGAACATTACCTGGTGCTGCAACACCAATCTGATTCTGGATCAGCCCGTGATGATACTGGGGCTCGGCTTGGAAGGCGCGGTGCAAGTTACGTTTGGCGGAGCGCAGGCGCAGTTCCAGCCGGGCTCGGACACTTACCTCATCGCGGACGTGCCGAGTGAGGCGCTGGACGGGCCGCTGGCGGTGGTCTTGGCGACCGGTGAGCAGGTTCAGAGCGTGCAGAGTGCGCACATCCTGCCGACCATTTTGAACCTCGATCCCTCTAGCGGACCGGTGGGCACGACCGTGGTTATTGCGGGCGGAGGTTTCGCCGGAACGACGATGGTGAAGTTCGGTAGCACGCAAGCCACCAACTTCACGGTGCTTTCCCCAGCCTTGATTCAGGTGGTTGTTCCTGAGGGAGCAAAGACGGGCAAGGTGGAGGTGACGACTCCAAATGGAACGGCGCTCAGTCCGGAGAACTTCAAGGTGATTAAGTAAAGTTTGACTTCTGCGGGGCTGGCAGTCAGCGGGTCGCCAGCCCCTATTTTTGAAGGGGGGGAAGTTACCCGCTCAGGCCAACGGCGGACACCAGCGGGCGCAGATGAAGAACTCCATCTTGGGGCGAGGGGGCGCCAAGATTCACGTTTCAGAATAATGGATAGAACGAATTTCTAGTGGCAGAAAGCGAGTTTCATCTCCCGGCTGCTACCCCGGGTCTGCCGTTCCAGGCCAATCGCCGTAACTTCCCAATTACTCTCACCCCGCACCGCGCTCTATCCCCCTACCCGCTCCATCGCCAGCAACCGTTCTTTCCGCTCCATGCCCCACCGGTATCCGCCCAGCCCTCCATCCTCGCGCACCACGCGATGGCACGGAATCGCCACCGCCACCGGATTCGTCGCGCACGCCCGCGCCACGGCCCGCGTCGCCTTCGGCATCCCGATCTCCTTCGCCACCGTGCTATACGACTGCGTCTCGCCGCGCGGAATGCGCCGCAAATGCTCCCACACCCGCCGTTGAAACGCCGTCGCCCGAATATCGAGCGGCAATAATGACGCCGGACGCTTTTCCTGCCCCTTCATCAACTGCACCAAACTCACCCGCCACTCTGCCAGCGCGGCATCATCTCGCTTGCGCGCCGCGAACGGAAATTCCCGCATCAGGCCCTGGTGCAACTCGCCATCGCTATCCGCAAACTGAATCGCGCAAATTCCCTTGTCCGTCGCCGCAATCAGCATCCGTCCGAGAGGCGAAGAGGTGATGGTAAAGCGCACGATTGCTGCCACCGCCCCCCGCCGGTACTTCTCCGGCGTCATCCCCAATTGCGATGACGTCCGCTCATAAAGCCGGCTGCTCGAGCCATATCCCGCCGCATACAGCGAGGTCGTCACATCATGTCCTGCCTGCAAATTCCGCTTCACCAGCCGCAAACGGCAGGCGTCGATATAAGCCTTCGGCGAAACTCCCAGCACCGCCTTGAACATGCGCTGCAAGTGAAATGGGCTGCGCCCGAACGCCCGCGCCAGTCCGCCCAGCGTCAGCCGGTCTTCAATGTGCTGCTCAATGTACCGGCAAATCTCGCGCACCAGCGCCGACCGCGGATTGCCATCCACCGCCTTGGGCCGGCAGCGCAGGCACGCCCGGAATCCAGCCCGCTCCGCCGCCGCCGCATGAGCGAAGAACCGCACATTCTCTCGCCGCGGACGCCGCGCCGGACACGACGGCCGGCAGAAAACGCCCGTACTCGCAACCGCAAAGACGAACGTCCCGTCCTGCGCGCCGTCGCGCTCAAGCACAGCCTGCCAGCGCCGCTCTTCATTCCGTGCCGCGCTCCGGTCAGCGCTCCGAGTTGTGCCTCGGCCTGCGCTCGACTGGTCCAAAACGTCCTTGATAGAAGCATTCTTCACGGTTGATTCGCTCGTGCTTGATTCGCTCACGGCTGCTTCACTCGTGGCTGATTCAGTTGTGTCCTGCTCGGAAAGTATCGCATTCGTTGCCATGCCTCTAACATAGGACAGCCGCGCCCCGCGCACTATCCGAATCTTGCGGTCAAATTAGTTCTTTGCTGCCAGTTCTCGGTTCTCGGTCCGCGGTTCTGGGCGTTGGACGTTGGGCGTTAGGCGTTGGGCCATGGGGATTGGGATGCCCAGACCCGAAAGCCCAGAGCCTATTCTCGGTCCGCGGCTCTCCGTTCTCGGTTCTCGATCCGCGGTTCTCAGCAGTCGGTTTTCATTCACACAAAGTGCGTTGTCATCTTGAGCGCAGCGGCGGCTTCACGCAGTGAAGTCGCCGCGCAGTCGAAAGACCCTTCTCACCACCACTCTCGACCGCGCCGCCAGGCATCCTCTCCGCCAGACAAGCCACCATCGCCATGGCGCCACCCGCTCCTCTTCGCCGATACTGAATCGGAGCCCCACCCCTATGCGATTGCTCACGATTGCGATACTTTCATTCTCACCAGCGCTTATGTCCCAAACCGTGCCCTGCTCCCCGCCAACCGCGACCGTCACCGCCATCCGCCTCACCCACGAAATCCCGCTCGACGCGCGCCATCCCGCACCCGAATGGAGCAAGGCAACTCCAGCCATCTTCTGCGCCGACTGGCAGGGCCGCAACTCCGATCCTGCCCGCCAGACCGAAGTTCGCCTGCTGTGGACTCCTACCACCATCTACCTGCGCTTCATCTGCCGCTACCGCGAACTCTTCCTCTTCGAAAACGCGCCCCCCAGCGGCCGCCGTGACCACCTGTGGGAGCGCGACGTCGCCGAGGCATTCCTCCAACCGGATCCCTCCCAGCCGCACTATTACAAGGAATTTGAAGTCAGTCCAAATGGAATGTGGATCGACCTCGATATCGGGCCGAAGAATATTTCCCGCGAGAAGCCGCCCGCCGATCTCAAAAGCGGCCTCACCCGTTCCGTCTGGCGCGATGAAGCGCACCAAACCTGGGCAGCCGAATTGGCCATCCCCACAACGGCACTCACCGCCAACTTCAATTCAGCGGCAACCTGGCGGGTAAATTTCTTTCGTGTCGAGGGCAAGCGCGAGCCCCGCTTCTATTCGGCCTGGCAACCAACCAATACACCCCAGCCAGATTTCCATGTGCCGGAAGCGTTCGGAACGCTGCAATTCAAATAAGAATGAGGAACTAGGCTTTAGGCTTTGTACTCAGACGTCAGTGGAGAAGCCGAAAGCCCAGAGCCGAAAGCCCAAAGCCGTTTTAAAGGCCTACTCCGCGATTCCCGCCCGCTTCCTGATCTCCCGAAGCAGGGCGACAGCCGCATTGTAATAGGTCTTTTCAGGATCCGACGTATCCGCCCACACCGCCTCGTAAACAATCCGCGCCCCGTCCTTCGGATCCATGCGCAGCGCCGATTCCACGCGACTGGCGTGCTGTCGCGCCTCGCCATAGCACGAGTGGCAGACGGCCGCGGGTTCGGCCACGCCATCATGATTTTGGTCGAGCGCGCAGCGAAATGTCGTCGCCGGCACCGCCGGCTGCGACGCATAAATCTGCGACTTCAGTTCGCGCAACCGTTCGCGCTCCTCGGCCAGCAACTTCGCCGCCTCCGAGTTCATCTCCGCCGCTTTTGCGGGAGCCTTCGCCGCCGCCACGCTCGGCTTCCCCGGCCTCAGCCGTTCCTTCGATTTGCAAATCGGACACGCCGGCATGTCGGCGGGATAGTAGGCGCGGCAATTTGAGCACGGCATGCCATAGCCCACACCCTGGCTCACCACCTGCGCCGCGGTCGTCGGCATCACTGCGGGCGCGGGGAAAGATGCGGTCTGCACCGCGTTGCCGTTAATTACATTCGCGCGAACTTGCTTCACTCCAGTGCTTTCCATGGATTCCATCCGGCGGCGGGTGGCGTCCGCCTGACGCTATTCTAGGGTCGTTTCACTTCCCGAAGCGATGCACTATAGTGCACCTCTGCCGCGTGTCCCCTCGTACATCTTTCGGTCGTCCATCCTGCCGTCACAAGCAGAGCACAGTTACTTCGTGTTCGTAATCATCCGCGCCGCTTCCTGCATGCGGCTCCGGTACAGACTCTCTTTCGGATCGAGCCGCGACGCAATCTCCAGTTCGCCCAGCGCCTCTTCATACCGGTTCAGAGCCATCAGACACGCGGCCAGCGAATAATGATTCTGTCCACTCGGCTGCAAGCGCACCGCCTCGCGAAATTCTTTTTCCGCGCCAGCCATGTCCTGCGTGTTCACCAGCGCCGTTCCCAAATAATGGTGCCCCAGCGCCGATTCCGGATTGAGCTCAACCGCTTTCCGTAGCACCGTCACCGCCTCCTCATCCTGTCCCGTCAGCAGCAAGGCTTGCCCCAGCACTCGATACTCGGCCGCGCCCGCCGGATTCTGCTCGATCGCAGCCCGCAGTTCGTGAATCGCCGCCGGATAATCGCGCTTCGCCATGTAAGCGCGCGCCAGGCAATTATGTCCGCCTTCCCAGTCCGGCATCTGCTGATAGAGCGTCTTAAACTCGGCAATCGCCTTGTCGAAGTCTTCTTTGTCACAAAGCGTGTTGCCCAGATTGCTGCGCACGCTCGGCTCGTCCGGCTTCAGTTTCAGCGCCGTGCGATATTCGGCCACCGCCTCGTCGAGTTTGCCCTCATCGCGCAGCACCACCCCGAGATTGGTATGCGCTTCCCAAAAGTCAGGTCTCAACGCGAGCGCGTGACGATACGCGATTGCCGCCTGCGGCATGTCTCCCTTGTCGCGCTGTGTGATTCCCATGTCGAAATAAACGTCGGCATTGTCCGGTGCGCGCTCAAGAGACTTTTCGAAGGCATTCAGCGCGGCCTCGTAGCGTCCGTCCGCATAATGAGCCAGCCCGAGAAACCGGTAGCCCGCGGCGTTTCCGGGATCGATGCTAAGCGCCGTCCGGGCTTCGGCCAGTGCGTTATCGGAATCGTTGGTGCGATAAAAATTGTAGGAAAGTTCGGCGTGTGTCTCTGCGAATTCGGGCATCAGGTGCGCCGAGTCCGCCAGCGCATCATACGACTCGTCAAAGCGCTCTTCCCGGCGCAGCACCGTGCCCAGCACAAACAGCGCCATGGCATTGCTCGGATCGTTCTTCGCCAGAGCGTGAAGTTTCTCCTCTGCCCCGCTCAGATTCTTCCGATGAATCAGTATGGCGACCTCCGCCGCCGCGCCCGCACAAGCGCAAGTTCGGCTCGCCGATTTTGCGGTTGAAGCCAAAAGTAGCTTTCTTGCAGCCCCGGAATTCCCCAGAAAATGAATCAGCGTAGCATCGGCTCCAGCCTTCTCCAAGGTGTGCGCGCATGTCGGAGTAACACGGCACGCGATTCCCGCCCCACTCGCCAGCCGTTGAATGCGCGGGCTCGAGATCCCGCCCGCCAGCCAGAAAAAGACATTCTCCAGATCTTCGCAACCGGCCGCGGACTTTTTAGAAGACGGCCCATTTCCCGAATGCGGTTCCGACAATGCGGATCCAGACGACGATTCAGAAGCCGATTCCGCCGAAGGGCCGGCGTCAGGCGTCGCAGCCACCTCCGACAAAACCGCGGCGGGCGGGCGCACCGTCGCCGTTAAAGCAGCCTGCTCCGCGTGCGTCGATCCCGCCCCGAAAAACGCGAAGAAAAAGACAGCGACACAGACAGGCAAAAGCCGTCTCACCCAACCCAATTTCACAGGGACCTCCAGCGGCCAGAGCGGCGTTTGCCGCGACTTCTCTTTGCTCAAAATAGCCCGCTGGGGTCACACTCGATAGGTCACGGAAGTAATTGTCGAGATATGGCCAAACGGCCAAACTCGCGTGCCCGAACGATTCCCGCTCTCGCCTCGCCCCGCGCCAACTTGCTACACTCAATAAAGCAAGCGCGACACACGTTCCCGCGCCTGCCCGCTTTGGAGGAATTATGGGTGAAGGTCTATTTCAGCCGATGCACTTGCTGCTCATTCTCGCCATCGCTCTGCTTTTGTTCGGCCCAAAAAGATTGCCCGAGATCGGCAAGGGCATTGGCGACGGCATCCGCGCGCTCAAGGACGGCATGAAGGAGCAGAACGCCAAGGCCGATACCAAGCCCGAAGACAAGCCAATCGAAAAGACCGACACGAAGCCTGAAACCAAGGCCTGAGCCGTCTCGGACCGCGCCCCGGTCGTAAACATCCGCGTCACTTTTTGCTGTTACACCCGAAAGACTTTCCGCATCCAACCGTGTTCAGCAGATCGAACAGCCGGAAATTTGCGCCCACGTCCCCGACTTCGGGATTTTTATTCCCCGGCCGTTGAGAGCCAAGAATATTGCGTTTCCAAAATCTTCAGGAGGAGTTCTGTGCGCAGGCAATTTGCGGTAAGTCTTTTTTTACTTTTTGTAATCCCGGCATTCGCCGATCAGGTCGTCATGAAAAACGGCGACAAGCTCACCGGTTCGATCACCAAGTCCGACGGCAAGACGCTGGTGCTCAAAACCGATTATGCCGGCGATTTGACGATCAAGATGGATGCCATCCAGTCCTTCAATTCGACCACCGAGCTGCACGTGACAGCCGCAGGCAAAACTGTAGTCGGCCCCGTCACCACCAGCGGAACCAATGTCGTCGTCACCGCCAGGACTGGAGGTCCGGTTGAAGCCCCGCTCTCCTCCGTCACCGTCATGCGCAACGATGCCGAAGAAACTGCCTGGCAGAAGAGCCAGCATCCGGGATTGTTCGAAGGCTGGACCGGAGGTCTGAACCTTGGCTTCGCCGTGACCACGGGCAACAGCGAGACCAAAAACTTTAACTTCGCCTTCAATGCCATCCGCACGGCAGCCCACGACAAACTCACGCTCTACGAAAACTCCATCTACTCCGTCAACGACAAAGTGGTGGCTCCCGCCACTGGACCGCAGACCATTGCCAATTCCAACGGCGGCGGCGCCCGCTATGATCGCGATTTCGTCCCCCGCGTCTTCGGCTACGGCAGCGGCGACTTCTTCTCCAATTCTCTTCAGGATCTCGATCTTCGCGCTATCCTCGGCGGTGGACTCGGCTGGCACGCGGTCAAGAACGCCAGGACCACGCTCGACATTCTCCTCGGCGGCAACTACACCCACGAAAGTTATTCCGACGTGGCCAGTCCCGCCCCACCCCCGGCCACCTACTCCTATTCGCAGAGCCTGGGAGCCCTCACCATCGCCGATGCCCTCACTTACAAGCTCGGCAAGAGCACCGTTGTCACTCAGGCTTTCTCCCTCTATCCCGATATCAGCGACACCTCGCAGTACCGCTTCACCTTCAATCTTGGAACTGTGACCAAATTCAATAAGTGGCTGGGATGGCAGAATTCGGTGACGGATGTCTTCGTCAGTAATCCCCCCATCGCCGTCCCCCGGATCGAAAGAAATGACCTGCAAATCTCCACTGGCTTGAATATCTCGTTTAAGCACTGACGAAAAGGTCGCAGCCGCCAAGCGGCGAAAGAACGCAGCCCACGGCACGAGCCATGGGTCATGGATCAGAACACGCCAGCTCCGAAGGGACGAAAGAACGGTTTCCAGGGCTCGCTCAACTCTGCCGATTTCGAGCTAAAGTATTTATTCTTCATAAACTTACGCGGAATAAATGACCTCCAAGAAGCGCCAAGAAATAGCTAACTCATTGAATATAAATACTTTACAAGCAACTCCTTATTTCCCAAAGACTTGGCGATCTTGATTCGCTAAGTCTCTTGTTTTCAAAGACCCCACGGAGGGGCGGCTGTTACCAACTAGTAAACTTCCGCCTCGAAACCGCCTTTCCCACTGACACCAGACTCTCCTCTTCGCTACAATTCCATCTCGCGTGTCCCGAACATTCCTCATCGATACTGACACCGCTTCCGACGACGCTGTCGCGCTCATCATGGCTCTCCGCGCGCCAGACGTTCGCGTCGCCGCCATCACCACCGTTGCCGGAAACGTCCCCGTAGAGCAGGCCACGCGCAACGCCCTCTACACGGTAGAACTTTGCGGCGCAAATGTTCCCGTCTTTCCCGGAGCGGCCAGACCGCTGCTTCGCGCCTACCAGAACGCCACTTGGTTTCATGGCCGCGATGGTCTTGGCGATCACAATTATCCCGCTGCTCGTCAGCCCGCCGAGAAGACTCACGCCGTCGATGCCATCATCGCCGCCCTCGATGCCAATCCCGGAATCGTGCTGGTCACGCTCGGTCCGTTGACCAACGTCGCCATCGCGCTGTCCAAGAAGCCGGAGATCGCGAGCAATGTCAGCCGCTGCGTCATCATGGGCGGAGCGCCCTGCTGCGAAGGCAACATCACTCCCGCAGCCGAGTACAACATCTATGTCGACCCCGACGCCGCCCGCATGGTGATGCGCAGCGCGCTTCCCATTGAACTCGTCGGCTGGCACTTGTGCCGCGGAGCGGCCGTTCTCGACGACAGGGACATCGCGCGCATCCTCGCCTTCAACACGCCACGAGCAACCTTCGCCATCGAGTGCAACAGTCACGCTCGCCAGGCCTTGAAGGTCCAAACCGGCGAGGACGGCATCTGCCTCCCCGATCCCGTAACTATGGCCCTCGCGCTCGACCCCTCGATCGCCATCGACGTCAGCGACCACTATGTCGACGTCGAATCCGAGAGCGAACTCACTCGCGGCATGACGGTGGTCGACCGCCTCAACGTAGCCGACGACGAGCGCAATAAAGCACTGTGGGCTCCAGTAATCGCGCGCGGCAAATCCCGCGTCTACTGGACCATCGATAATGAGCGCTGGAAGCGTTCCCTCGAATCGGCTTTGCGTTAACCCGCTGGCAAGGCGTTGTCCTCGCCGCCTGCATCATCGTTCTTCGCGGCTTCGGCGTGGCGACTGCATCGCCAGGGGAATCACAAACATCAGAGATTAAGATGGAAACAAGGTCAACGAGCAGGAGTCGGCTCCAGTGGAATTGTGGAGCCCACCCGCGCTAGGTTTCCCCTATGGCAGAGACGCACACGGTTCCGAGTATCGACGACTATTTACGGGAGCGGTTAATGCCGGTGGAAGGCGCGATTCCGCACATTCCCGGCATTGAAATGTTCGGAAATTCGATTCCGGCGGGAACTGTTGGAGGCGACCTCTATGAGTACATTAATTTTCAACAGCGCTACGACATTGAGGCGCGCATTCAGAGGGCTCAACGGTTAGAAAAGGAGTTTCTTGAACCGCTGGCTCCAGACGCGGCGCTTCGCAATTCGGTCGACGATCATGTGCAGTGGCTGAGAGGAACACATGAGTTCCGTTCCGAGATGGAAAACGCATATCGATTTGCAAAGAGCTCCGAACAGGCTAGAGTTGCCGAATGTTTGCAGGATCTTCGGTCGACAGCGGGTGTTCTGCTGGTAGATGCACAAGGACACGGGGTCATTTCGGCCAAGATTGCGTCCACAGTGCACGACACATTTCATGCCTTGATGCTTACTGAGTTAGATCGTTATGGAAGAGTAACGCCGGAACTTCTCGAGAACCTCAATCTTCGGCTGGCGCAATCGGTCACTGCGCGAAATGCGCTGGGAATCGTCGAAAAAGAGAGTGCGCGCGAAATTGCGACCATGTTGTATGGCGAAGTTCGCCCCGGAGGCCACTTTCGTTTCGCGAATTTCGGGCATCCTCCGCCCCTGGTTTACTCGGCGGAGTATCGCAAGTTCGTGAACATCGACGAAAGCCGGATGGCACAATTCCTTGCGCTCGGACTTGAGATTCCGGCGGATCATCCAGATCGGAAGAAATACTATTCCCTGAACTTTCGTCAGAAGGAATTCAACTCCGCTGATGTTGCCGAACTCACGCTAATGAGCCCGGGAGACGTTCTTGTCCTGTATACCGACGGAGTCTACGATGGCAGCGATGAGCACACTCGCGGATCGTTGGAATCTGTTTTGGGCCAGCACAGCGAACAGCCGGCGCGGGAGATTTGCAATGCCTTGCTCGCCCACGCGGTGCAACAAGACGATCGTCTCAGGGAGAACGGCGAGGAAGACTTGATCGACGACAAGACTGTGTTGATTGTCAAGCGAACTTGAGGAATGCCTGGAGCAATCGATTACGATTTGCGAAAAACAACGGCGAGGTCACGATAGCCCGTCGCCGAATTGACTTCCATCCTCAAGTCTCCCTAAGATGTCTTCTCTACCGATTCGACCTCTTGGAACGATGACTAATCACAGGGAATCACTTCTCCGAGTGTTCGTCCTTTTTTTGCTATTGCCAGTTTTGGCGAGTGCGCTGGTCGCGCAAGCTGTGCCTTCGGTCACGGTGAACTGGAACAAGAAGTTTCCCGTCCGCACGACCCCCACTTTGCAGGCCGTGATCAATCCCATGCTGCGGCGGGGATCGCCGATTCATGATGCCGCGTTCGACGCGTTGGCGAAGATAGGGTGCGACTATGCGCGATATGCATTCTGGTTTCCGTATCCGAAGATGGCAGTCGCCGAGTTACGGCCTCCGGAGAAGGACCAGACGTTTTGGGATTTCCAGTACATGGATCCGCTGGTCGAGGATTTTGCGAAGGCAAGCGACGGGCGGCCCGTGGTTTGGAGCTTCAGCACGATTCCGCAGTGGATGTTTACGACGGCGCAGCCTGTGGTGTATCCGGAAAATCCGAATCAAGTGGACTGGGACTACACGCAGGGTAACCAATTGCGGGACGTGAAAGAACTCGCCGACTACTACGGGCGGCTGGCGAGCTGGTATATGCAGGGCGGGTTCACCGATGAATTAGGGAAGTATCATCCGTCGGGCCATCACTATGACATGCGTTACTGGGAGATCTTCAACGAGATCGACTCGGAGCATGAGCCTACTCCGGAGCAGTATGTTGAGCGATACGATGCGATTGTGGAAGCTGTACGCAAAGTTGCGCCGGAGATGAAGTTTGTTGGGCTATCGCTGTCGTATCCGGCGGGCGGACAAAAGATGTTTGAGTATTTCATGAATCCGAAGAATCACAAGCCGGGAATTCCGCTGGACTACATTTCGTTTCACGTCTATGCGGCCCCGGGGGCGGACCAGACGCTCGATCACTGGCAGTTCACGTTTCCGGACCGCGTCAGCGAGTTTGTGGGAGAAGCGCGGTACATCGCGCAGATTCGCGATCGGCTCTCTCCGACGACCAAGATCATGGTGAACGAGGCGGGCTCGATTCTCTCGGGGGACATGGTGCAGGGCGAGCCGAACCATGTGGAGAAGGCAATCCCGCCCGAGTATTGGAACCTGAGTGGTGCTTTCTATGCGAGTCTCTATGTAGAGATGGCTCGATTGGGAGTGGACGTGATTGGCGAGTCGCAACTAGTTGGGTTTCCGAGCCAGTTTCCGAGCGTGACCATGGTGGATTGGACGACCGGTGCGCCGAATGCCCGCTACACCGTGCTGGAGTTAGTGAAAAACAACCTCGGACCTGGCGACGAATTTGCCGATACGGAGGTCGCAGCAAATGGCGTGCCCGCGGACGCGGATGCGGTGAATGTGCAGGGATTTATCGCTGGCGCGAAGAAAAAGCTAATTATGATTAACCCGCGAAATCGCGAGGTTTCGATCGATCTGCCAAAGGAGTGGGCAGGCGCTTCGGCACAGACGATTGGAGGCGGATCGCCGGAGGTAGTAAAGCGGGACGTTCCGGCAGTTCGGTTCCGAATGCCGCCCTTCTCGGTTTCGCTTGTTACTCTGAAAGACTAAGTTTATGCCGCAGAGTTTAGTTAGATCCAACTAAACAGTGGAGATCTTGCTGCGCATTCACTTACTGCGCGTCCATCGCGCAGCGGAAGCCGATGGTTCCAGAACGATCGATGCTCGGAGCCATCAGCAAGTACTTACCGTGCTCCGATAACTTGTAGGCCTGCGGAAAATACCATCGCGAACCTTGCGGCTGATAATGGCTGCCTCCGCGTAGTGCGGCTGCTCGCGTGTGATCGTCGCTGAATTCGTCCGTCCACTGCCAGACGTTTCCGACGAGATCCATCACACCGAACGGGCTCGCGCCTTTCGGATGCGTACCAACATCACTTGCGGGCCCGAGTTCCCGGCCACGGTCCGGGAACGGGACGGCCTGGGTATTCCAGTCGTTGCCCCACGGATAAATACGGCTATCAGTGCCTTGCGCGGCATATTGCCACTCCCACTCATGTGGCAGACGCTTCCCGACCCATTGAGCGTAAGCGCGCGCGTCTTCGAGCGACACCCAGGTAACCGGCTTATCTGCCCACCCTGAGGGGAAGCTTCCGCCGCTCCAGTCCTTGAGAAAACTGTGATCGTCGGCTGGATGGTAGTGTGTGGCGTCGAGAAACTTCTTGAAGTCGGCGTTGGTAACGGGATACTTGTCGATCCAAAACGACTTGATGTGGACGGTCTGCTCGTGGAAGCGACGCGCGGACGGCTCCCACGGATATTGGAAGTCGACGCCTTCATCGTTCATGCCCTCGATTTCGATTCCGTTGACGCGAAAAGTGAAATTTGCTTCCGGGATGCGGGCCATACCTGGCGGCGTAGAAGCGGCGGGCTTGGTTGTGGGAATCTCAACGATATGCTGCGGGAGAGAGTGCCATTCGCTGGAAAAGCTGCTTAGGGGCTTTTGCGCAAGAGCGCGCATTGTTTGCAGAAGGTTCCTCAGCTTGGCGTCGGCCACGGTGGTTTCAAGGATCGCGCCGTAGCCGCTCGGCTCCAGGTCGAAGCTTAGGACCGAAGCGCCATTCTCTTTCGCCGGAGCAATCTCGACGCCGTGCCATAGGTCGAAATAGCGCGCTCCTTCTTTATAAGTGACCGCAAGTTGTGGACCTAAGACAGGATAATGGTTACGATTCACAACTGTCCAAAGAGTTGATTGCTCGGAGGGCCAGCGGCTGGCAAAGATGCCAAACTGCTGGGTGTAGACATTTGGTTCCCAGCCGGGACTAATAAGCAGCGATTGGTAGGCGCGCTCAATGGCTGCAATGCGGCGCAGCGCTTCGGCATCCCGCGGAGTCATCTGGTTCCAGATGCCCCAGATGTTTTCCCAGCTTTCAAAACCAGTGCCATTGAAGAATGCGTATTGCAGATCGTCGAGATGGTCATGCGCCCAGCGATCACAGACATGCACCATGTGGCGCGACTCTAGCCATTTGTAAGTGCTGACGGTAGGCGCGAAATCATATTTCCAGTAGCCCCACGACATGTTGTTGTAGGCGAGCATTTCGTTGGAGCCCAAACCTAGCTCGGGTTCAAGCGCCAGGGGATGACCGATGCTGTCCGACGCTGTGCGAAAAGCGCGCACCATTCCTTCGAGCGTATCTCCGTTAATCCCATCGGCGCCGATCGCGGCGAGATAGCGCGAAGTAGCCACCCAGTTCGGAGCGCCTTCGTCGCGCGTACCTTGGTCCCACATCATGACTGGAAAGAGGACTCGCACGCTGCGGTGATGAAATTGCTCGACGACTTTTTTCATCTCGGATATGCCGCCAGGAAGATCACGGAATAAATCATATTCGTTACGGCTATCGACACCTAAGTTGGGATAAGTTGGCCAGAGCAGCACGCTATCGATGCCACCGTAGCGTTTATCGAGATCGGCGAGATAGCGATCGACGGTGTATTGGCGGGCGACGGGATCGTAGAAAAAACGCTCATGCGTCATCATCTGCGGCTGAATGAAGCTGCTTTGAGTCCATAGAAGTTCAGGCCGCGCATATTGCGATCCGTCATATCCGATGCGAAGCAGATGCTCGGCGCGCCAGTGCTCGATGTCGCTTAGCCAGTCTGCAATGTCGGACTTGGTGCAGGCAGCGGCACGCGCGCTATCCCAGTCAGGAATCGATTGGCAGGCGGGAGCGGGAATCTGCTCGGAGTGGGGAGCGTTGGCTGCATCCTGCGCAAAAGTCGCGCGGGCAAACAAAGACAGCAAGACCACGAAAACAATAGACAGAACGCGTTTCATAGACGAACCTATGTTTCACTGACCTTTTCGGATACTGGAAATTTCTTAATGGCGCAGCGCTACGGAATCGCATGGATAGGGCCCGCCGGTTCTTCATGTCTCCCCAAGCTGACGGAGATCGCTTTCAGCAGCTTTCCGTCGGCCGAGTCGCCGCTCAACTCCCAGATCATGATGCCCAGCAAACCGTGATCTTTTGCATATTTCACTTTAGTGGCGACGGATAGCTCATCGTCGTAAGTCCAGAATGTTGTGCCATCGAAGAGCCAGGGCGCCTGCGATTTCGGGTCGCGATAGACGGTGAACTTATTGGCAAAAGATGCAATGAGGTTATAAGTCGCGTCGGCTCGCACCGGCTCACCGAGTTGAAAGAGCCCGTGGGCATCGGCCGCAACCTGGCTCCATGAGTAACCATAAAAAGGCATACCCATCAACATACGCGAGAGCGGCACGCCTGCCTGCTTATAACTTTGGAGGGTCGAATCGACATCGCCGTCTGGTTCAGGATCGCCGGCTACGTGATAGAGAGGCGCAACTAGCCCGGTCTTCTTGCTCCAGGGGCCTGCATAGTCGTAGTTCATGATGCCGACCTCGTCGGCATAAAGCGCCACCTGCACCATATCGAGATGCTGAAACGTATTACGCGCCGTACCCATGGCCACCGTTAAAAGATAATTCGGACCGATGGCATTGAGCTGGCGGCGGAATTCGGCAAGGAGCGCGACGAAGTTGAGTTTGTCCGCCTCTTCCGGATACTCCCAATCGATATCGAAGCCGTCGAAAAGGCCGGCCGCAGTGACGCTGTCGGCGATCTTACCCTGAATGAATTGCTGGACGCAGGAGGTAACGAAAGCAATGCGATTGTCTGGTTGGGCCGCTTTCACAAAGACGTCCGGCGTACCTTCGAGAGAGATCAACACCTTCAGGCGCGGGTAGAACTTCTTGAGCTCTTGCAGTTGGCGGAAATTTCCGCGCAGCGGCATGGCGGGCGTGTCGGCGGTGCCATCGACGCTGTTCTCCGCGGAGAATGTGAAATTGAGATCGGCGTCGGGATCGGCAATAATGCAACGGCCATCTTTGACATTGGCCTGCGAATAGTTGATCTGATCGAGAACGGAGATGGTGCCGCGCGAGATAAGATCTTTCAGAAAAAACTGACGGCGCATGCTGTCGCCACGGAAATAGCCGACGACGATGGGCCGAGAAGTGGCAGGCGCAACCGCTGGTACAGGAACACTTGTGGCAGACTCGGACGTAGCGGAGCCGGCCCCCGGCGTCGACGCTGGTTTCGATTGAGAAGACAAAGATAAAGGGATAAGGCAGAGAATTAGACCTACTAAGATGGATACGAGTTTAATTCCATGTGCGCACTCGAACTTACTTTGGGGCATTTCCCGGACCTCCCACGGGGTAGATGCGCGGAATGCGCTGTTCAACTTTTGGCAGCGGCGGAAATGGGACGTGCGGTTCCTTTTGATACCAGTAAGCGACGGAAAAGAAGTTATCGGAGCGATGATTGGCATGCCCATGCTCAATGGTTGCCTTCAGACTTTTCGTGAATGGAATCGGCGAATCGAGATGAAAGCGGTAGACCGAGGAACGGCTACCGGCGAGTTCAGGCCCTTTTAGGGGCGCGCCATAGAGACCATACGAGAAAGCGTGGTCGCCAAAGTCCCATGCGCCAAGAAAATAGTCTTCCGACCCAGTACCGTTAATGGACGGTAGCTTCTCGCCATCGACAAAGAACATGTCGTCGCCCTCGCCCCACCAGCCGTCTTGATTCTGAAGTATGGACATCGTCACACCAACGAAATGGCCTTCCCCGGCCGCCTCCATCCAAATGTAATTGCCGGCGCCGTCGAGATTCTTTCTCGCCGTGATTGCGGGGTCGTCGTTAGAATCCCAGTCGCCGATCCAGCCGTTAGCCGGCGCCGCCTGGCGATATTGGGCATGAAAGTAAAGCGTATCCGCGGGCAGCTCTCTGTCGAGCGCCTGGTAGTCGATGTTGAAATAGAACGCATCCACGTTCTCGCGGCCCTCATTACTAACCGTAATTCGCGCTCGTTTGTGAAAAGGCATGGGGAAAAAACAGTTTAATGCCTTATCGGATGCGACGGATAACGGAACGGACTCAAACTGGAAGTAGTCGCCCAATCCCAGGCCGAAAAAATCGCCGATCGGAGCCTCCACGCTGGGCCAAGTCTCATCGTCCCAAAACGCGCGGAGAACAAGCTTTTTGAGGTGGTACCTCTCTGGCGATGATATTGTGAACCAGATGTGGGTGATCTTTCCGGGGCCAGTGGTGTCGAGCAGTGTGATTGTTTGGCCAGGAGCGATTTTCACAAAGTCGTCGTTACCGCCGGTGCGGTCGTAGCTCGATGAGCGCTTCTGAACGTAATCGCGCTTTGCGCAGAGAGTGGAGAGTTGTGAGCCCCAGTTGCCGCGATCCTGCGCGGAAGATGAAACAGAGATCAGCAGAACGATGAACCCGATTCGCAACTTCTGACAAGTGACCATGCTCATCGGATCACCGGGAGAGTCGCGCAATATAAACTGCGAAGGGGTCGAGATCGATTCTGTCTATGCCGTGAACGGTCGACGCATCCTGTGTGGTCAATAGAGTTGTTACCTTGGCCGCAGGAAAACCTTGAACCTCGAGGTCAAAGCCGATCCGCTGCTTCTCAGCCGACATATTAAGGACCACCAGCACCGCCTCATTGTTATAACGGCGGAGATAGGAAAGCACGTTGGAGTTGTCCCGATCGAGAGCGACGTAGTCCCCATCGAGTAAGGCAGGCTCGTGGTGCCGTAGCGCCAGAAGATGTTTATAGAACTGGAGCACCGAACCGGGATCCTTCAGTTCGCTCTGGACATTATGAGTCTTATAACTTGCGGAAACCGGCAACCATGGCTTGACCTGGCTGAATCCTGCATTGGCTGTGTCGTTCCACTGCATTGGCGTGCGCTCACCGTCACGGCCCTTTTCTTTCGGCCATCCGGCAATGCCGATCGGGTCCTTCACATCTTCTTTGCGGATAGGATCGTTGTTCTCCATTCCTAGCTCTTCGCCATAGTACATGATGGGTGTGCCGCGAAGGGTCAGATACATTCCGGCCATGACCTTCGCAATCTGATCGTTGTGGACGCCGTCGCCATAGCGGTCATAGGAGCGCGTCATGTCGTGATTGCCAATGACATAGACTGGCCAACCGCCTGTCGACTCGACATTTGCGATCTGCTCGCGGAACTCCCTCGGCGATAGCTTATTAACTTCGCAAAACATGAAGTCCATGGGCATCTCGATCTCGTCGTTCCGGTCGCCATAATACTCCTTAAGTTCATCACGATTATCTGTGTAAGTCTCTCCGACCAAAACCGCATCGTACTCATCGGCTACCTTGCGTAGCCGCTTTAGCTCGGTGTGGACCTCGGGCAACTTATCGTTGTACTTATTATCCATGTTAGGATCGCCGAGATTGTTTTTGCCATCATGAATTGGATTGTCGTGGAGTTGCGGATCTTCGAACAGTAAGTCCACCGCATCGAGCCGAAATCCCGAGACGCCGCGTTTGTACCAGAAGCGCGTGACGTCGAACATGGCATTCTCGACAGCGGGGTTGCGCCAATTGAGGTCTGGCTGGCCGACAGCAAAGAAATGGTAATAGTACTGATCTGTTTTCGGATCGAATTGCCATGCCGAGCCGCCGAAGCCGGAGATCCAGTTATTCGGTGGAACGCCGGGCGCCTTGCCGTCACGCCAGATATACCAATCGCGATGCGCGGAATTACGAGACGAGGCCGAATCCAGGAACCACTTGTGCTGTCGAGAAGTGTGATTGAGAACAAAATCCATAATAATGCGGACGTTGTGCGTTTTGGCGTCCATCGAGAGATGCTCGAAGTCGCTCAATGTTCCATACATTGGATCGATGTTTTCGTAGTCGGAAACGTCGTAACCAAAGTCGACCTGAGGCGAAGGATAACAGGGGGTTATCCAGATTGCGTCAACCCCGAGATCTTTCAGGTAATCGAGGTGAGCGTCGATGCCCTTGAGGTCGCCGATGCCGTCGTTGTTACTATCGGCAAAGCTGCGCGGGTAAATTTCATAAAGGACGGCGTGCTTCCACCACTCGTGGCCATCAGTGGTGGAAGGCAACTTTTGTGCGGAAGAAAGCGCAACCGGTAAAATGACAGCGATAAAGAGGAAGCCCAATTTTTTGATAGTTTCAAGCATTCGCACATCCCGATGTTCTTACGAATATAAACCTCTGGCAGGTCAACGTCGTTTTGCTGCGAAATGAAACACGATCGTATCCTGTGGATCTGCTCCAGACGAGGCGGCGGGAAGCTTCACCCATACTTTCGCGGTGCGCTCGCCAGTTTTTTCGAGTTGAGCGCCATCGACGGAAGAAAGCTGACGCGAGTCCCACGCGGATAGTTCATACTTTTCTCCGGGTTTTCCGGAAAGAACTAACGTTAACTTATCGCGCGATGCCGACCATGATTCACTCACCGCGCGCAGGCCGTGGCTTGTGCTTCCGAGAGCTGGAAGGGTCGGCTCCCAGCTTAAGTCGAAATTGTTGTCCACTCCGATTTCAAGCTCGGATTTGGCGGTCGAGATCGGAATAGTAATGGTTACATGTTGGTCTGTTATGCCCGCAGCCAAGTTGAACGGCACACTTCGGCCATTCAGACGGACTTGCCTGACCCGGGCGCGGGGACTAAGCGCCGGAGAAAAGTTTACGACGCATTGCCTTGCACCGGGTTTTGCGCCAGCCGAACTAATTTCGAGGATGATGCGGTCCGGTATCCGCCGATAGTGCACATTGACGCTGTCGTCTCCTAGCCGGAGATGATCGATTGAAAATTCATTCCAATCCGCGGGGATATGCGGCGCGAAGGTAAGACGGCAATCGATTGCGTCGGTTTCCAATCCCATAAGTCCGCGGAGCAACGGGCTGACGACCATCGCGGCCGACCAAATCTGGTGCGGCGAACCGGTCGAGAGCGTTTGGTAATAGTCGCCGGAAAGAACCTCGGTGACGTGGCCAAGAGAGCCGTCGAGCGCCAGGAGAGCATTCGCACGCAGATTGCTGTAAGCGGGTAACGAGCGATGATAACGATATTCGGCGACGGACGCCCAGCCCGTGAAGAGCGGCCAGACCGTTCCGAAGTGATAGCCGCCCGGGTCGTACTTCGGGTTTTGTGAGGAGATGATGCGCATGCCCCAATCTGTCTGATGCGTCGGCCGGGCCAACTCGCCAATCATTGCCTGCGTGTGATCCTCGTTCAGGAGACGAAACCACATGGGCACGGCGGCAAGTACGCTCGGTGTATCGATGCGGTTGTTGTTAGAGTCGAGAGCATAGGCGTAGACCTGTTTATCCGGAGACCAGAAGGCGTTGTCGAGCAGAGAACGCTGGCGATCGAAAATCGCGGATAACTCGTTCGCGACGTCTTGTTTTCCGATGACGCGTGCCAGATTCGAAAGCGCGCGCACTGCTTCAACTCCGAGGCCCGCCTGATATAGCTCAGTCTGCAACGGACGGAGCGGCCCACCCTCGATCCAGCCATGGCCAAAGGTGGCATTCTGGGCAAAACCCTGGGCATCGTAAGTCGATTGCAAGAAGGTGTAGGCTTTCCACAAGCTATCCCATTTTTCGCGGGCGAATTCGACATCGCCGCTTTCCGTCACATAATCGCCGATTGCGATAATGAACAGCGGCGTTGCATCGACGGATGCATAAGCGAACGGCATCTTGAACCAGTCCATCAGGCCGGTGCTTTGGGAAATTTCATGTGGGATCTTGCCATCGGCCCGCTGGTACTTGCCGAGGAACTCCAGAGCAGTGCGAACATGGGCAAAGTCGCCTTCGGCGTTTAGCGCGAAAGAGGTCCACTCGGCATCGCGGCCGAAGAACCAGGCAAATCCCGGACGGAAGTCGTTCTGGGCGGTATTGAACCCAGCGACGAGCCCTTCGCCCAGGAACGGATTTTGCACTACTCCCTGCAACATGCTGACGCGAGCCCAGTCGTAGGCGCTTTCAAGCTGGGCATCGGGGAGATGAACGCCTACTGTCCGCGACAGATAGTCACTGTAATAACTCGCCGATTCCTGTAACAAAGCGGGGTAATCGTTCAGGAGACGCCGATAAAGTCGAACGGCTTCCGGCCGTCCGGTAAACGAGGCAGCGATAGCAACGAGTTTTGTCTCTCTGCCCTTGTTGACCGGACCGAGGAGAAGCGAGTCTTCGCTCGAGGAGAAATAATTGGTGGCATATTCCTCAGCATTCTTAGTTGCAGAAGCCGAGCCGACGAAGGCCTCGAATTTTCCGGTGTCGTCGGCGAAATGGAAGGCATGTAACGCGGGATCCCATTCCGCCATCGAGTCGCCGATGTGGCCTGGCCACTCTAGTTGAAAGTCGCGGCGGAAGACGGCTTCGACTTCTAGCGGGCTGCGCGTTTCGATCTCGAATGCGATGACGGCACCCGGCTCGTGAACGGGAACGAACAGCGTTTCACGAACCGAGAAATCGTCGCCAGCATAGACGATCGTGGTTGACTCAGGATGGACGATCAGCGTCCGAGCCAGTGTTTCCGCAGGGATAACAACGCCATCGACATGAAATAGCAGATGAAAATCAGTGAGAATCTTGAGCGGATAGGCCCAGGTTTCGAGCGTTCCCTGTTCATGGCCGAAAATGGCGGCGCGGGTGCCGAGCGCCGAGATGAACTCCCACGGACGCACCGGCCGCGAGAGTTCGAGAGGCTTGGCGGACTCAACCGCAAAAGCGAAGCCGCAAAATAGAAAAAGCAGGCAGGCGAGCAGGGCCGGCATTCCCGCGCGCAATCGTTCCCCAAAAGGGCGGCAAGAAAAAGTCATATTCCGATTTCACCAACCATGCCGGACCCACTCCACATATCAGTTCGCGGGCGGGAGGCTTGCCGCGTACATCTGATCCAGAAGGTCCTGTGATTGCCCATCATAGTCGGCATCGAGGGACCACATAAATGTGCCGCCGAGATTCTGCTGCCAATCGGAATACCAGACACGATAGTAAGTCGAGTAAGGGTCATCGTAGGTGATGAAGCCCGGCTTACCGCCTTTTCTCAACATATAGGGCACAAGCGCGACGTCATCGTAGAAGGTTTCCCATCCCTTCAGGTTGACGCGCTGCTTGATGAAGGTGCCATAGTTTACGGAGCGCACCGAGGCGTCGCAGTTGCCATCTTTGGTCCGATTGGCGTTCGAGCATTCTCCCCACAAGGCACTTACGTTGGTATAGAAGTATCCGTAGAATGGCGTGCCCATGTTCAACTGTTGAGGCGCAACCCCCTCCTGAAGAAAGATGGCGATCGCCTCGTCGGCCGACCCGCCGGGCTGACACTCCCACGGATCGGGGTCGCTCGGATCCCAGAAGATTTCGGAATTCAGTTGCCCGTCTTCGGTCCACGGGCCGGCGCAGTCATACATCATAATGTTGAAGTAATCGACGAAAGGATCGACCTGGGGAATCGCATATCCCGGCTGACCACCCCACGGCGGCACGTCGGCGGAGATCACATAAGTCGGCGAAGTAAGGGTGTTACGCAGGTCCTGCATCAGGCCATAGAACGTATCGGCCTCGTCGGAGGTGGGATACTCCCAGTCGATATCGATGCCATCGTATCCGTTCTGAGCGATGAAGTCCCATAAGTTGCCAACGAGAGTAGCTGTAAGATTCGGATTGCCGTCGAGCGCGGGGAAATCCCCGCCAATTCCGAGCAGCACCTTCACGCCCGCCTTGTGCGCTTTGCGGATTAGTTCGGGTTCGAGGAATCCGTCGGGAACGGACAGGCTCCCATCGGAACCGAAACCAACGCCAAAGTGATTGATGTGGGTCAGCTTCTTGTAGGGAATCTGCTTCGCGCCATAAGGCGGATTCTGATATTGGCTCCAGTATCCGTAATCGCCGACGACGCGTTTGGTTAATTTAGACTGTGACTTTGTCGAGGAACGCTGCGCCTGAGCCGCGGTGGGGAGTATGCCGGTTAGAACCAAAATTGTCGCTGCCACCAAAATTGTTACGTTGCGGTATCCCCGGTAACTTCTCATACCAATTCCTTTTCGCGCAAAAGTCTTGAATTCTTAGTTCTAAGTCGTCCCCTATAAGGTTAAAAGTTAATTTTCAGCGCCAACTGAACTTGCCGAGGTCCGATCGCTGTCATATAGAACAGTTGGCCAAAATCGCCATATCCGACATTCAGAGTGTCGTCGCCGTAGGGACCGGGCGTACCCATGCTGAAGGTCGGATGGTTGAAGGCATTCTGAGCTTCCAGGCGAATCTCGGCGTTCAATCCTTCATGGACCTTCGCCATCGAAATCTCTTTCTCGATCGATAAATCGCTGCTGAAGATCATGGGGCTGCGAATATCGCTCAAGGCACGAGGAGTATCCCCCAGCGTGTATGGGTCGGGCGACTGGAACACTTCAGGGTTCGCAAAGTATTGGTTCACCCAGTTGACGTGGCTACCGCCGTTGCGTCGCGGCGTACCGGTAATATTGGGCCGCTGACAGCCGTAGGTGGGAAGCGGCGTGCCACATCCGCCGACGGTAACCACGAGTGGGCGCCCGGCGGAGATTCGCCAGATGCCGTTGGTCTTCCATCCGCCGATGATCGCGTCGAGCGCCTTGGGCATATCGCCGAGGAACATGCGCCCATGACCGAACGGCAGATCGTAGGTGTAAGTGAATTGGACGACTTGGGGAATATCGAATGTGGAAAGGCTTCTTTCCAGCCACGGTTTATTGGGATCTTGAAGGCTGGTAAGACTGCCTTCCCATGTTACGTTATCGTCGTAGGTCGAGGCATCGTCGATCGACTTGGACCAGGTATAAGTAACCAGAAACTGCAAGCCGTTGGAATAGCGCTTTTCCGCCTTGACCTGTAATCCGTGATAGATGGAGTTCGCGATGGGCTGGACATCGGTTGTCACGCCGGTGAATTCAGGATAGGGCAGCAGGAGTTGGAAGCCTTGTACGGTCGGCGCAGAAAGTGTGCTATTTGGGTCGCTGATCGGGCCGCCGTTCTGCGAGGAAAATGGATTCGTGACGTAGTTCAGAAGAGCATTGAGCTGATTCTGCGAATATTGCTCGATTTGTGGTCCGAGGATTTGCGGATTGTTGGCGCCGCTGAAATACAGGTGCGTACCTTTCTTCCCGATGTACTCCACATCGAGGACGATGTTGCCAGGAAGCTCGCGTTCGAAGCCGAAGCTCCAGCTTTGTTCGTAAGGAGTTTTAATGGCATAGCCGCTGCGAATCGGGCCTATGGCGTTGAAACCGACGTCGTTCAGGAGGCCGAGCGAACTGCCCTCGGGCTGCACGAAGCCGTTGGGAAAGGGATTACTCAAATGAAGATAGGGCGTTGCGCCGTCATTGTTATAGGTCGTAATGACGCTGGTGCCAACGTTGTAGCCCTGTGTGCCATAACTGCCGACGCCATTTGCGCCTGAACGACTCTGGCCAAAATAGATGCCGTAACCACCGCGAACCACAGACTTGCTGTCTAACTGGTAGGAGAAGCCAAAACGAGGCGCGATATTGTGGTAGTCGGTATCCCAGTTGGTGCGATTGTTCGCGTTCGTGAAGCGCTCGCCGCCATAGAGGGTGCGGGTCACCGTATCCTGTGTGAGTGGATCGGTGTAGGTGATCGAGCCTCCATTTAATGGATTGATGGCATTCGGATCCCACCAATTCTGACGGTTATGACGTTCTGTCCGGGGCAAAGAAAGCTCATAGCGCAGTCCAAAGTTGAGGGTAAGGTTGGGTCTAGCTTTCCAGTTGTCCTGGGCGAACCATGCATACTGGAAGTTCTCCATCGCCGGCCGGAACTGGATTTCGTAACCGCTGTTGCCGTTACCGAGCATCTGGCCCATGAGGAAACTCGCTAGCGGATCGCCGCCATTGGGGTTGTCTTCCGAATTGTTCTGTGAGCTGCCAGTGGCGTCGAACGAAAAATTTCCCAGCGGGGCGTTAGTCTGGATGTAATTGATCTGGTGCAGGCGGCCGTCAAAGCCGAACTTCAATTCATGCGCGCCATGCACTTTGGAGACCGTCACCGCGAGCTGGCCGGTGTTTTCTCCCTGACGGTAGTTGCCATAGGGGTTATCGCCGACGCTGGTGAATCCGGCCGATTGATAACCGTGGATGAAAATAGCAGGCACACCGTTGAACCCGTTGTAACGGAGATTGTCCGGACCTGTCTCCGGGAAACCGAGTGCTTTCAAGGGGTCAGGTTGACTGCTCGCGTAAGCATATTGATCCTGGTGGAAGGCGGCGCGTGTGAAGCCGAGGGTTGTGATCAGCAGGGTGGAAGGACTGAAGGTGTGTGAGAGGTTAAGCGCGAGAGTGTGGGCCGTAGAGGTATTTGGGCCGGTGGCGCAAGGATCGACGAAATTATTAAAGCAGCTCCAACCGGTGTAATGACTGTCCCATTCTTGAGCATACTTGCCGGTTAAAGTGTTCTTTTCGTTGAAGCGCTGGTCGATCTTGATCTCCATCTTGGCATCGGTGCTGTGGTTGGGTCCCGAATTTGCCCAATTGTTGTAGGGGTTGCCCGAATCGAGGTTGGAGGCGGGAAACATGTTCAACATGGTTTGCGCCACGGGATCGATCAGATTGCCGGCAACACCCGGGGCCGGCTCGAGATTGGCGGGCAGATTGGGGTTGCCGGGGCTGATGTAGTTGGCGATGTTGTTGAATGGAATCGGCGTATTTCGGACGGCGAAACCCTGATTCTGATCAAAATAACCGCTATAGGGATCGTAGATTTGACCAGCAGGATCTGAACATATGCCAGTGGTAGGATCAAACGATCCGTCAGGCGCGGGACCATTCGGACCGTCGCCTCCGCACAGTTCGCCGAAATCGCCGGCCTGCTCCGGGCCAGAAGGTACGCCCGCCGAAGCAGTGCTCGCCGAAATCGCTCTTGTCCCTTCAAAATCGAAAAAGAAGAACGTCTTGTTCTTGAAGATTGGTCCGCCGAACGTTCCTCCATATTCGTTTCGCTGCTGCTTGGGCCGGGGGTTGCCATAGTAATTGGCAAACCAGTCATTGGCATCGGTGATGGCGTTACGTAGGAAATCGTAGGCGCTGCCGTGAAACTGATTCGATCCGGAGCGCGTGACCATATTGATCACCGAAGCTCCGGTGAAACCGTATTCCGCGCTGAAATTCGTTTGTTGGACTTTGAATTCCTCAACCGCCTCAACCGGCGGGTTGTAAGCCATCTGCGTGATTCCGCCGTTCGGTTCGAAGTTCGTGACGGACGCGCCATCGAGCAAAATGTCGGCGGAGGCGCCGCGGCTGCCGTTTGACACAAAGCCGGTGCTGCCACAGTTGGGGCACTGGTCATCCATGTCGGTGACACCCGGCGCCAGATAGGTGAGTGCGGTGACATCGCGGTTGATGAGCGGGAGATCGTTGATGAATTTGCGGTTGATCACCTGGCCGGTCGTGGCATCCTGGGTGGCGACCGCTTCGGCCTGGGCGGAAACCTGAACGGTCTCCTTGGCGGCAACCATGCGCAGACTAAGATTGGCGGTCGCGTTGTCATTGACATCGACTTTGATATTGGTCACCACGACCTTGTCAAAACCCTTCATTTCCGCCGTGACGGAATAATGTCCAGGCGAGACCGCCCGGAAGAGGTAACGGCCCGCACTGTCCGAAGTGGTCGTGAACGTGTAACCCTTCTGTTGATCCGTGAGGGTGACCTTCGCATTCTGGACAACCGCGCCGCTGGGGTCGGTCAGCAATCCACTGACAGTTCCGAAATAGCCCTGGGCGAATAAAAGCGCGGGAATCAGAAGGGCTAGGACGATGACGGCAATTCGGACAGACCGAGGAAACAATGAACACGGCTTTAAGACGGATGTAATCATGCTGATCTCCATAGACCGAGTGCAAGTAGTAGCGACCATAGGCAGAACGCTTGCGGACGTGTAGCAGCGGTTCGGAATGCCGAGGCAGTAGCCTTTCCTGAACCCTCTCGACCCAGCATTTTTCCCAACATTAAATCGTTTCATTGGACAAGCGATTATGAGAACGTCGCGTTAAAAAAGCAAGGACGATTATCACGAAAGCGTAAAGAAACGTAAAACCTTTTGGGGCATGACCGGCACAGGGGAGAAGAGTGCTCCAGAGACTTGCCGCCCCCTCAAATTCGTCTATTTTCGGGAGAAAGTGAAATCTCGCCGCCCTCAATACGTGACCGGCAGTTTAAGACGGAAAACTTTTCCAAGCAAGAGGGGATTGTGGGGATTACACTGGATGGCGCTGAAATCCAGAGTTAAATCGTTTTATGACAGCCGGGGCGTTTTCGATCGACAATCGTGCCCGGCCATGGGAGTTCCGGTGAATCGAACAAAAGCAATTCTCAATTTGCTGCTGGCCCTCGCGGTAGGTCCGGGAGTTCTGCATGCACAAACCATTCACGTCGATATCAATCCCAATAGCGCGACCAATCATTTTCGACCGAACCAGACGTTGGGCGCGGGCGTCGACCGCATTCCCGCGGATGCGATCGATCACGATCTGATTCAGCCAAATCTGGATCGCGCCCTGGCCTCGGGCTGGCAGCCTGTGACCTACCGCCAGAACACCGAACTCAGCATTGAGGCATGGCATTGGAATCCGCAGGGAACGTGGAGCGAAGCGGGAGAAAAAGGATACTTTGTCGGCTCGGCGACACCCGGAGACCCGATCCGCTACTCTTACGGCTTTCCGTTGTCGCATCGCGGATTCACACGCAACGATGGCACTCCCGACGCTGGCTACTCGCGCCTGACCGACGGCGACGAAAACACATATTGGAAGAGCAATCCATACCTGACCGAACGATTCACGGGAGAGAGTGACGCTCTTCATCCGCAGTGGGTGATTCTGGATCTCTCGCAACTACAATCGATCGACACAATGAAAATCGTATGGGGCGAGCCTTATGCGACCGAGTTTGTCGTGCAACGTTGGGAGAGCGATCGCGATCCGTTGCACGAACCGACGCATGGCGTCTGGCAAGCTTTCCCGTTCGGCGCGGTTGAACGCGGCCAGGGCGGAACGGCTACGCTCCATCTTAGCGCGAGCCCCATGCCGGTGCGTTATCTGCGCATCCTGATGAGTGCGTCATCGAACACTTGCCCGTCTGGCAAATCGTCGGATCGCCGCGCCTGCGTGGGCTATGCCATCCGCGAAATCTATCTGGGGACAACTTCGGCGGACGGGCTCTTTCACGACATCCTTCGCCATGTGCCGGATCAGGAGCAGACGACCACATACTGCTCGTCGGTCGACCCTTGGCACGAAGCTTCAAACCTGATTACGACCAAACAAGCGCAAGTAGGCTTCGATATTTTCTTTACCAGCGGCGTGACGCGCGGCCTGCCGGCAATGATCCCGGTGGCGATGATCTATGACACGCCGGAGAATGCCGTGGCTGAAATTGCGTATTTGAAGAATCGAAAATATCCGGTCTCGTATATCGAGATGGGGGAGGAATCGGACGGCCAATTCTTCACTCCCGAAGACTACGGCACGCTCTATATCCAATGGGCAACGGCGCTGCACAAACTCGATCCGTCACTCAAACTCGGCGGCCCGTCGTTCGAAGGCGTGAATTCCGACATCCTGACATGGCCCGATGCCCAGGGCAATGTTTCGTGGACGAACCGGTTTATTGAATATTTGCGGCGGCACGGGCGCCTGAAAGACCTGTCATTTTTTTCGTTTGAACATTACCCCTATGATCCCTGCCGGATTCCGTGGGGCAGCCTTTATGACGAGCCTCAACTCGTTAGCCACATTATGCAGATTTGGCGGGAAGATGGCGTGCCCAAAGATGTTCCTCTCTTTATTACGGAGTCGAATCTGTCCTCGAGCGCGAGCGAAACCTACATGGATATTTTCTCCGCCCTCTGGCTGGCCGATTACATCGGCTCGTTCCTGACGGCGGGCGGCAACGGGGTTTACTACTTCCATTATTTGCCGCTGCCCATCGAGCACGGATGCAACGATTCGCCCGGGACGTTCGCTATGCTGACCGTCGACCGAAACTACAATATCCAGCAGCCGCTGGCGCAGTTCTTTGCCTCACAGCTCATCAATCTGGAATGGGTGGTTCCGGGCGACCAAGCGCACGATGTGTTTCCGGCGCGGAGCGACATCTCCGACGGCGCAGGGCACGCCCTGGTTACGGCGTATGCGCTGAAGCGGCCGGATGGGCAATGGTCGCTGCTCATCGTCAATCGTGATCAGGACAACGCGCACAGCGTGAAAATCGCTTTCGATCGCGGGTCGGGCGAGAGCAGCACCTGGTTCGAGGGGCCAGCTGAAATCTCGGTCTTCGGCCGCCAACAGTATCGCTGGCATCCGGCGATCACGCGTCCAGTAGGACATGCGGAATATCCAGCCCAGCCATCCGTCGTCACGGAGACGGCGGGCATGGCCGATCCCGATGGTCCGATCTTGCATTCGAAGCAGTCCGTGGATGCGGCGACATCGTACGAACTGCCGGCCGCTTCGGTGGTTGTGATTCACGGAAGCGTGCGCGAGCGGTGAGTAACTGGGCTAACTTCCCAGTAACTGGACTTGGGCATAATCCCCCGGAAATGCGCGGCGACCTAACTGCGTCTTACTGCTGATCGACAAGGGATGAATAGGGCGCGGCAAGATTTGCACGGGCGGATTCGGCAAATTGTGCCTTCTTCCGGAGCCGTTGCGAGCGGCATACATGTAAACCGCACAAAATGCGCGGATGTGTATGGCTGTTTCCGTGGAAGCAGGCGTGCTTCCTTTCCAGAGCGATCCTCTACAGCAGAAGCGAGGAATTAACATGTCCATCTCGGCACTGAGTAACAATCTCTACAGTTTCACGAGCGGTTCGTCTTCCCAGCTTCAGAACTCGCAATTCCGCCAGCTCGGGCAGGACCTTACCAGCGGCGACCTTTCCGCGGCTCAATCCGATTTCTCCAGCTTGCAGCAGATGTTCGCGCAGAACTCGGGCGCCACTTCCAGGTCATCCTCCAATCCGATTGCACAGGCCTTCCAGCAGCTCTCCAGCGACATCGACACGGGTAATCTGAGCGCGGCCAAGCAGGATTATTCGACGATTCAGCAGCAACTGAACAGCGGCAAGAGCGCGAGCCACGTCCACAAAGCGGCGAGCGGCACGGAACAGACGACATTGTTGCAGGAATTGAATCAGCTCAGCCAGACTCTGTCGTCATCCAGCTTTCTGTCGGGAAATGCGAGCGCGGCGCAACAGGCTTATGCAATGCCGATGCAGCTCCTGGGCAGCGATACCAGCGGTTCGGGCGCGCCAGCGTCCTCGACAGGGTCCGCTTCCGATACGGCGATCTCTTGTCTGGCGTGAGGTTCGACCGCGCTCATTCGATCTCGCTTACACGACAAAAGGCGCGGAAGTTGGCCCGCGCCTTTCGATCGAATGCTGTTCGCTTATCTCGCTGAGCGGGCGGCCTCAATGGACTGGCTCAATTCATGCTCGGCAGCGCGCAGATGCTCTTCGGCTTTTGCGCCATGTCCGGCCATATCGTAATGATTGGCGGCGCGGGCGCGATCCATTTCCTTCATCGCTTCAAGCACATGGTTGTGAGCCCTTTCGAGATCGGCCCAATCGTGCACTTTCTCGGCCACTGCGACTCCAGCTGCGAAGGATAAACACACAGATAGAACGGTTAGCATCATCGTCTTTTTCATGCAGTTGTTCCTTTCAAGGAGCGGGATTTTCCCGATCACGCAGATGCCATTTTCATAGACGATGTTTTTGAAGTCAAAGAAAAGGCGGGACAGGGTCACTCGGAAGTGCAGTACCTTTCGAGGTCCTTATTACTGTAAGTTCCCTTGAATTTTCCTGCAAGTCTCGAAGCTTTTGTCTTCCATTGTAAGGGCCCTTGAGTCTCGGAACCGGCGAGTGGAGCTGCCGGCGGGCTCCAGCCTGGAAGGCCTAGCCAGCGCGGCTTCTGGATTGCCGCCACAGTTCGATTTCCTACACAGGAAAGTAAATCTTTATGTGCTCTTCCCTTTCGTCCTTGCTATGATGAACCCAATCGCAAATACAACCTGCACTTCGCGCAGAATCTGAGGACACATGCCCGAGAAGCCCACAATCACGCTGCCTGCGACCGTCGAAAAGATTATCAAGCCACCCCATCCGCAGATGCCCGAGAAGGCACAGATCAGTATCGAGCGCGGAGCCGATCCGCTGTACCAGGAGATCCGGATCGAGAATTCGCTGAAGGATTCGAACGGCCGCGACGTTAAGCTGAAGGAAGGCGCGAAGGTCGAAGTGACGGTCGAGGCTTCGGATTCGGGCGTGATCGTCAAAGATCGATGATCTAAGGATCGATGAATCTCGGGATCGATGAACTTGCTGAGTTGACATTTGCCGGGTAGTGACAATCGTAATTTTCCCCCGAAGGTCCACATCGCGTTTAATAAACCTGCTGTTCTATTGAACCGCCATGAATCTTTTGGGTATTTGTGTGCTCGTGCAGATCTCGCTTGCCTTCGGTGTTGCTGGACTTTTATGGCCGGAAAAACTCAGGCCGATCTTCGATGTGCTGATGTTTCCATGGGCTGCGAGCTATCGACTGGTTCGCGCGCATTGCATCGTGGCGATTGCCGTCTCTGTGCTGATCATCGCCAAACTTTTCGCCATCGGATTTTGATTCCTCGCTCAGAAAACCCGCCAAGGCATCGGCTTGAATTCCGTCTGATTTGGAATTCGGCATAACTTAGAGTTTCCGCCAGAACGATTGCGGTTGCCACGCTTCCCTGCCCTTCCGCGCTTCCCTGGCCTTTTTGGGAGCCGCGCTTTCGCGATTCCCGCGCTTCGTTCAAAACGGCGAACTGGATTAGAATTCCAGCAGCAGCATCCATAACGAGGCCCCATGCCGACGCAGGAAAATCCGAAACCCGCACCGCCTAGCGCGGCCGAGCACGTGGCCGCCGCCAGCCAGTTACTTAAGAACTTGCAGACTAAACTCGGCGACCATCCGGAGATTCGCGAAGCCGTCGACAAACTCGAGATGGCGCTGGCGATCCTCGGCGTGCAGACTGGCGGATTACTCTAAAATCGGGCTCTGGGCTTTCGGCTTTGGGCTTTCGGTTTTGGGCTTTCGGCTTTGGGCCCTTCTCTTACTCCTTTCTTATTCTGCGGTTAGCCAGTTGTATTGCGCATCGCTTAGCGGAACTACGCTCAGTCTTCCCTGCCTGACTAGCGGAGAATCTGCGAATAGCTTTTGCGTTTTGATTTCTGACAGCGTCTTCGGTTCGGTGATCAGCTTGCCTGCTTTGATTTTTACTTGCGGCGTTTTGGGATCGGTGGGATCGACTGACACTACCGTCGCAGTGCCGACTGCCGTTTTCTCGTCGCCGGTGTGGTAGATCACGAGGCGGTCGTTGGCTTTCATCTCTCGTAAGTGCTTAACTGCCACGGGGTTGGTGACACCATCCCAAATGGTGGATTTTTCGCGATCGAGATTCTCGAAGGAATAAACCGTTGGCTCGGTTTTGAGTAGGTAGTTCATGGGGTGAGATTGTATCGAAATCGCGTGGGGCGGTGGTGGCGCGGTTTGGATCTTTCAACTTCTACCCGGTGGTCCCCCTAACTTCCCTTTCCACCACGGAGACACAGAGAAAACCAAATTCCTGGCCTACCCCCCTCCCCCCCCTCCTACCTCGGTCTAATGGAATCTTGTACTTAGAGTAAGTTCGCTCGCAAAGTATTCAAACATATAGACTTGAACTTATTTCTTACAACTCTTTTGTTTAGTTATGGTTAAGCTCGATTTTCAGCAATTTTTCGTTTTTCTTCCCCTCAAAGTATTGATAAATATAGACTTATATGCAAAGTATTGATTGCATGGTAGTTATTGGTCGATTTTGCTGCTTTTGATTGAGTTTTCAAAGAAGTTCGCCTTGCTTCCGGCTGGGCGGAGCGCGTATCGTTCGGCCGTTTGCGGAGCCTGCTTTCTTCTTCCTGCAATCTCAATTCTTGGAGGGAGTGCTGGCTAAGTCAAGGGATTTGTGAGTTCGGGCTTTCGGCTTTCGGCTCTTGGCTCTCTGGTTGCTTCTTCCGAGGCTTAATTCGGGAGGTTCGTTTCGCTTCACAGCGCTCCGCTCAGGATGACATGGTTTGAGAGGGAGATCAGGGATGCGGATTTCTTGTCTTCGGTCCGGAGTGCCCGAGGCTGCGGATGCGGATCTTGAATATCTTTGATTGATCGTGGGTAGGCCCTCAGGGGCTGAAGCCCGGGATTACTGCCGATTCAAACTGGCACGACTGAAGTCGTGCCCTTCCCGGAAGTTTGCCTTCCGTCTCCACCGCAGCGCTGAAGCGCTGCGCCACCCAAAAGCACTACAAATCCGGCGGTGGTCCTTAGGCACAGCGTTGTGCTGGTGGCGGCGAACTGCGGATCCCTCGTCCACTCACTTCGTTCGGGCTCGGGATGACAAGACTAGAGAGAGTTGGAGTGGGGATGCGTTTGGGGTGGTGGATTAGTCTCGGGTGGTGGATTAGTCTGGGGTGGTGGGATGGGCCTGATTGAATCGCGGCATGAGTCCGATTGATGATTTTGCCTCTTGCGGACTACCATATTTTTATGCCTGTCGAAACTGAAGTTTCTGGATCTGCCGTGAATCATTCCGCTGCTTCTGGCTCTGCCAACTCCAGCTCCGCTAATTCGAACGCGTCCAAACCTAACATTCGCGCGCCGCGCGGTACTGCGCTTTCCTGCAAGGGTTGGCAGCAGGAGGCGGCCATGCGCATGCTTATGAACAATCTGGATGAGGAAGTTGCCGAGCGGCCTCAGGACCTGGTGATTTATGGAGGGACTGGGAAGGCGGCGCGGAATTGGGATTGTTATCACGCGATTGTGCGGGCTTTAAAAGCGCTTGATAACGACGAGACTTTGCTGGTGCAATCGGGAAAGCCGGTGGGCGTGTTTAAGACGCATGAGTATGCTCCGCGGGTGCTGATTGCGAATTCGAACCTGGTGGGACACTGGTCAAACTGGGAGAAGTTCAACGAACTGGAGCGGGCCGGCCTGATGATGTATGGGCAGATGACGGCGGGCTCGTGGATTTATATCGGGTCGCAGGGGATTATTCAGGGCACGTATGAGACGTTTAATGCGGCGGGGGACAAACATTTTGGTGGAGATCTTTCCGGCAAGCTGATCGTTTCGGGCGGCATGGGCGGCATGGGTGGAGCGCAGCCTTTGGCGGCTACGATGACGGGCGCGGCGTTTCTGGGGATCGATGTCGATCCGGAACGTATAAAGAAGAGGCTGAAGACGGGGTATTGCGATTTTCTGGTGACGACGCTGGATGAGGCGCTGCGCATTTTGAAGAATGCGGTGCGGAAGAAAGAAAATGTTTCGGTCGGACTGGTAGGAAATTGCGCGGACATTATTCCGGAACTGGCGGAGCGCGGCGTGGTGCCGGATATTTTGACGGATCAGACATCGGCGCACGATCCGCTGAATGGATATGTGCCGAATGGGATGACGCTCGGGGAAGCGCTAGAGCTGCGGGCGCGGGATCCGCAGGAGTATCAGGAGCGGTCGCTGGATGCGATGGCGCGGCATGTTGAGGGAATGCTGCGGCTGCAGAAGATGGGGTCGGTGACATTCGATTATGGAAATAATATTCGGACGTTTGCGTTTCAGCGTGGAGTGAAGAACGCGTACGATTTTCCGGGATTTGTGCCGGCATATATTCGGCCATTGTTTTGCGAGGGTCGCGGGCCGTTCCGGTGGGCGGCGCTATCGGGCGAGGCGTCGGATATTGCGGTGACGGATGAGTTGGTGCTGGAGCTGTTTCCGGAGAATCGCAGCTTGCGGCGGTGGATTGAGCTGGCGCGGAAGCGGATCAAGTTTCAGGGATTGCCGGCGCGGATTTGCTGGCTGGGATATGGCGAGCGGGCGCGGTTTGGGCTGGCGATTAACGATCTGGTGAAGTCGGGGAAGATCAAGGCGCCGATTGTGATTGGACGCGATCATCTGGATTGCGGGTCGGTGGCGTCGCCGTTTCGCGAGACGGAGAGCATGATGGATGGCTCGGATGCGGTGGCGGATTGGCCTCTGCTGAATGCGATGCTGAATACGGCGGCAGGGGCGTCGTGGGTGTCGATTCATAATGGCGGCGGGGTGGGGATTGGATACTCGCAACACTCGGGGCAGGTGACGGTGGCGGACGGGACGGAGATGATGGCTCGGCGGATTGAGCGGGTGCTGACGACGGATCCGGGGATGGGCGTGATTCGGCATGTGGACGCGGGGTATGAGGAGGCGCGGGAGTTTGCGGCGCGCGAGAAGGTGCGCATTCCGATGGCGGAGAAATAGGCTTTGGGCTTTGGGCTTTGGGCTTTGGGCTTTGGGCTTGCTCGTTACGGGCGAATTAGCGTGAAAGAAGATAGAGATTCCTCGCTGCGCTCGGAATGACAATCCTGCTATTGTGATGGCGTGAAATCGAAACCATTGTTGCTGGTGAACATCGGCCAGCTTCTGACCTTGCAGTCGGCGTGCGCTGGTCCGCGGCGCGGCGCTTCCCTTTCCGAACTTGGCATTATTAATGATGCAGCCGTGCTCTGCGTTGGCGGCAGGATAGTGTCGGTCGGCAGGACGAAAGATGCGGTGCGCGATCCCTGGCTGAAGAAGAATCGCAAGGGAGTGGTGGAGATCGATTGCTGCGGCGGCGTGGTTCTGCCGGGGTTTATTGATTCGCATACGCATCCTGTGTTCGCGGGGCCACGGCTGATTGATTTTGAGAAGCGGATAGCGGGCGCTAGTTACGAGGAGATTGCGGAGGCTGGAGGAGGGATTCGGGACAGCATCTCGGGAGTGCGAAACGCGAGTAAGAACGCACTGATTGAAAAGCTGATCGCGAGGTTTGGCGAGATGGCGGCGCATGGCACAACCACGGTGGAGGCGAAGTCGGGTTACGGACTTGATTTTGACTCGGAGATGAAGTCGCTGGAGGCGATCCGGGGCGCGGCGCGACGGTGGGCTGGGACGGTGGTGCCGACTTTTTTGGGTGCGCACACGGTGCCGGCGGAGTTCGGCGAGCGGCGGCGTGAGTACGTTGATCTCATTTGCAACGAGATGATGCCTGCGGTCGCTGCGCGAAAACTGGCGCGGTTTGCCGATGTGTTTTGTGATCGCGGAGCGTTCAGCGCCGCGGAGACGGAGCAGATCTTTCGTGCCGCGCGGGAAAATGGACTTGCTCTCCGCGCGCACATGGGACAACTGAGCGAGACTCGGCTGGAGCCGTTTCTGCGCTTCAAGCCCGCGTCGCTCGATCACATGGACTACGTAAATGAGGCCGACCTCGGGGCTTTGGCCGCGAGCGATACGGTGGCGACGTTCGTTCCAGGAGCAAACTACTTCCTTGGGCTCTCGCGCTATCCGGATGCGCGCAGGTTTATTGAGGCGGGAGTCGCGGTCGCTTTGGCGACAGACTATAACCCCGGGTCGTCGCCGACGCTCAGCATGCCGATGGCGATGTCGCTGGTGTGCACGCACATGAAGATGACTCCGGCAGAAGCGATTTCAGGGGCGACCATCAATGGCGCATGGGCGCTGCGCATGGCTGAACGGAAGGGGACGATTGAGGCGGGGAAAGACGCGGACCTGGCGGCGTTCGAGGTTAGAGACTATCGCGAGATCGCGTATTGGTTTGGAAGCGATCAGTGTGCATTCACGATTGCGAGCGGAATCATGGTTGGCCGCGGCTGAAGCGTGAATCACAACTTGCTTCTCGCATTTGGATACAAGCAGCAGAGGTTGTTATAATTCACAAGTTCCGCAGGCTGCGAGCGAATGGGCCGATCGGCCTCCCGCCGAAAAGCAGCGCGCAGACGGCGATTTGAAAGAACGGATTCTCTGCGATGCGGAAAAAGAAGTGGCCAGGTAGCTCAGGTGGTAGAGCGCAGCCCTGAAAAGGCTGGCGTCGGCGGTTCAACTCCGTCCCTGGCCACCATATTTAAAAGAACTTAGCAGAATCGCGTCTTGCCCCGGTCGTCGACAGTCGGGAAGTGGCTGATCGTAAGATCGATCGCAGCGTCGAGGGATCGAAGAATTCGGTCCGAATCAGAACTTTTTGCTCACGACCAAGTTCACGCAATCGTAAGCGCAAGATCCTCAGGTAGCGCAGCTTAGAGAAGGCGGTCACTCAAAATTCCGTGGTTCTTCTCTCCGAATCTATTTTCAGCCGCGCGCGGACTTCAGAGTTCAACGAATACCTCCGAAGCACAGGTATTTGATCTCAAGGTATTCGTCGATGCCGTATTTCGAGCCTTCACGTCCGAGCCCTGATTCCTTTACTCCGCCGAAGGGCGCCACTTCGGTCGAAATCAGGCCGGTATTGATGCCGACCATGCCATACTCCAGCGCCTCCGCCACGCGCCACACGCGCGCAATGTCACGGCCATAGAAGTACGCGGCGAGTCCATACTGCGTATCGTTGGCCAGTGCGATGGCATCTGCCTCCGACTTGAAGCGGAACAGAGGCGCCACTGGACCGAACGTCTCTTCTCGAGCAATCGCCATTCCGGGCGTGACCTCGGTCAGAATGGTTGGTTCAAAAAAACGTCCTCCGAGTGCATGATGGCGCCCGCCAAGCAGTACCGTGGCCCCTTTGGAGGTAGCATCGAGAATATGTTCTTCGACTTTCCTGACAGCATTGTTGTCAATCAGCGGACCTTGCGTCGCACCGGGTTCGCTTCCGGGTGCAACTTTAAGCGCTTTTACCGCGGTGGCAAGCTTCCCGGCAAATGCATCGTAAACTGAGTCCTGAACGAGGAAGCGGTTGGTGCAAACGCAAGTCTGACCGGAGTTGCGGTACTTTGAAGCCACCGCGCCTTCCACCGCGGCGTCGAGGTCGGCATCGTCGAACACGATAAAGGGTGCATTTCCCCCAAGTTCCAGCGAAATCTTTTTCACCGTGCTCGAGCACTGCGACATGAGCAGCTTGCCGATCTCAGTCGATCCTGTAAATGAGAGCTTGCGCACGGTCGGGTTGGCGGCCAACTCGGCGCCGATCTCGCTGGCTTTGCCCGTGATCACATTCAACACGCCCTTTGGCAAACCGGCGCGCTCCGCCAGTTCGGCCAGCGCCAGAGCCGAGAACGGCGTCTGGGAGGCCGGCTTAATTACGGCCGTACAACCGGCGGCGAGGGCTGGCCCCGCCTTTCGGGTGATCATCGCCAGGGGGAAATTCCACGGAGTAATGAGCGCCACTACTCCGACAGGCTCCTTGGTGACCACAATTCGCTTGTCGGCCTGGTGCGGCGGGATGGTGTCGCCGTACGCACGCTTGGCTTCTTCACCGAACCACTCGATAAATGATGCGGCGTAGGCGACCTCGCCTCGGGACTCCGCCAGCGGTTTTCCCTGCTCGAGCGTCATCAAATGCGCGAGGTCTTCCTGATTTGCCATGATCAGGTCGAACCATCGCCTCAGCACGGCGGCTCGCTCTTTGGCCGTTCGTTTTCGCCATGCCGGAAAGGCACGGGCAGCAGCATTGATGGCTTCGCGCACTTGAGCCGTGACCAATTTCGGGACGTGCCCGATGATTTCGCCCGTGGCAGGATTGTCCACGTCGATCACGTCGTTCGATTGAGGTCCAACCCAGTTGCCATCGATATAGCAGGCCTGCCGAAACAGGGAGATATCCTTGAGTGGAACTTCTGCCGCAAGGGTCGACATCTTAGTTACTCCTGACAATAAGTGCCTGCGGGTTGACTGCGCCACAGCACGGCTTCAGTAGAGCACGAGGCGCGGACTGCCACCGAAGATTTATTGGACTTTTCTGGCTCCGCCTCGTAGGCCCAAGTTCAAAACTTGATCTTCAGGCCCAACTGCAGCACGCGTGGCCCAAATGCGGCCGTAGAAATTCCAAATTGCGGGCTGCTCAAATCGCCAACCGGGTTGAAGAGATTCACGCGATTGAAAAGGTTAAAGGCATCGGCGTGGAACTCGAAGCTTAGCCGCTCGGAAATGGCCGTGGTCTTAACCAGGGACAGATCCACGTCCTTGAACGATGGCCCGCGAAACGCGTTCCGGCTCAGATTGCCATCCTCTCCCACGGGTACACACTGCGAACCGGGGCCCGAGTTAATGGGGCCGTAGTCGAGAATCGAATTCAGCCCATTCGGGCAGAAGGTCTCGAGCGCCTGAGATGTCCTGCTGTAGAAACCGTAGAAAGTGAGCGTGGGATCGCCGAACAGACCATTCTCGAACTGCGAGTTGCTGAAGCCTGAGGTCTTAATGCCTGAGGGCCGATCCGGACGATCATAGGCTAGACCGTCCATATTGAAGTCGCACCCGTTGTACCAGGCCTGGCCGCAGTAAACGTCGAAGGGGCGCCCGGACTGGAGAGAGACAATAGTATTGACCGCCCATCCGCCGGCGATTTTGTTCAATGCGCCCGATGCTTTAGGGCCGGGTATATTCCAATGGCCGGTTAGAGTGAAGCGGTGGCGGACGTCAAACTCCGAAGGGCCGTAATCCAGATGCGGGTGTTCGATGTCGGAAACGCCGGCATAGAGAATCCCGTAACCGTTGGTATTGGAGTAGTCGCCCAAGCCGCCTTCGGTGACCTGATCGAGCACCTTACCAAAGGTGTAGTTAGCGGTGAACATCAGGTTGTGAGCGTAGGTCTTACGGAACTGAGCGTTGAGCCCTTCGTAGTTAGCCTGGCTCTCGTTGGAGATGTATGTGATCTGCCCCCAACCGTAATTGAGGCGGGTGCTGAAATAATTGCACTCGGTTTGATTGCAGACGTCGCCGTCGAAGCGGTTGAAGTCTTCGCGGGTATAACCTCCGACGCCACGGGTGCCGACATAGTTGAAGGTGAATCCGTAATCGCGGGCAAAGGAGTGCTGCACGCCCAGGAACCACTGCATGGCGTAAGCGGAGCGCAAATGGGGGTCGACGCCATTCGGCACAATATCGAGGCCCGGTATCCCGCCGTTGGCGGTCGGCGGTCCGGCGGCGAAATCGGGATCGGGCGTGAAGGGGAAGGTGTAGGGGATGGGGTAGGTGGAACCGATTCCGATGATAGGTTCGACGAAGGCCGTATTCGCCTCCGGCGGATCGAGCCGTGATGCGTTGGTGTAGAGATTCGAATAAGGCTCGTTGTAAGCGATGCTGAAGCCGCTGCGGATCGCGGTTGTGCCCTTGCCAAAGGGATCCCAGGAGAGGCCGATGCGCGGGGCAAAGTTATGATAGTTGGTGTTCCAAAGTTTGCTGACACGTCCGACCGTGGCAGTTGAGATCTGTTGGAAGATGTCGCTGCCCGGGCCCAGAATAATATTGCTAAGCCTCCCGTTGGCCTCGGTTGGATTCGCGAACACATCCCATCGGAGTCCGAGATTTACCGAGAAACGCGAGTTCACCTTCCAGTCATCCTGGACAAAGGCCGCCCAGCGGTTCCAGCGGAAGTTGCGCGGGGTGTCGGTGAACTGCCCGTAATTCGGGCTGCCGTAATCGGCGTTGACCGTGGCTTGTTCGAGGTAGGGACCGTCGCCGACAGCGAATGAACCGATGTCACTGAACTCCAGGAATGGGGAACTGTAAAGACGGTAGTTGCTGTTTTCCTGAATGCGGTTGAACTCGAATCCGAACTTGAATGCATGGCGGCCGGCGGTGTGTAGGACGGTGTCGTTCACCTTGAAGGTATTGAAGACGAAATCTCGTGGAACGAAAAGCTCGCCGCCGAAGGGGAGGGTGCCGTCGTCAAAGTAGAGCCACGCGAAGTCGCTTACGGGCAAGCCGGCTCCATTAAGAATCTGAGCGGTTTCCGTGCTGGCAGGCATGCCGAAGCCAATATGACTGCTGTTTCTGCTGAAGGAGAAGCGGAAGTCGTTCAGTGTGTTGGAGGAGAACTGGTGGGTGTAGCCGGTAGCTAAGTCGCCGAACTGACCGTGGAAGGGAGCGGTAAAGCCACGGATGCCAGCACCGAACAACTCGGCGCGTGCGACGTCACCCGAGGCGATGTTCGAGTCCCAGCGTGCAAACAGTTGATCGTTGGAGCCGAGGCGATGGTCGACGCGCACGAGATAGTGGTCGGAGCGATTGGGCTCGATCTGCGACGCCTCAGCCAAACATGTCAGGTCCGTGGGACCAGGGGGTGCAAGACACGCCGGCCCGGGGAAGTCCTGGAAGAGCATGGCGGCAATGCTGCCCGTCGGTGCAAGACTGCGAGTAAAAGGAGTCTCTGTAACCACAACAGCGGGCCCGCTATCAGTCAAACGGGAACCCTCGTAGTCCAGGAAGAAGAAGGTGCTGTCTTTCTTGACAGGACCGCCGAAGGAGAAGCCGAACTGGTTCAGACGCAAAGGGGCCTTCTCGCTTGCAGTATTGTAGAAATTGCGGGCGTCAAGGGAAGTATTGCGGCCGGAATAAAAGACATCGCCGTGGAAATCGTTAGTGCCGGACTTGGTGATGACGTTGACGATGGCGCCGTTGTTGCGGCCATATTCCGCGGAGAAATTCAGCGTCTGAACCTGCACCTCCTGAATGGCGTCGAGGGCAGGATAGATGAGGGGCGTTCCACCCAGCCACTCGTTGTTATTCGAGGTGCCATCGAGCACGAAGTTGTTGCCGCGCGGCGTGGAACCATTGGCGATGAATCCAAAGTCGAAGGTCACCGAATTGGTTGGTGAAGGTACGCTCGAGACCACGGGGGCGTTGGTCGCCGTAACGCCCGGTTCTTCCGTCACCAGTTGATAGACCTGCCTGCCATTCAGCGGAAGATCCTCGACTTCGCGAGTTGAAATTGTGTTATCGAGGCGGCCTTCCTCGGTCTGCACCAACGCAGCGACGCCGCTGACCTCCACGATTTCACCTGCTGTGCCCACCGTCAATCTGGCATTTGCCGGAGTTATTTCGCTCGGGTGGACCATGACCTCATCAAGCTCCAGAACCTTGAAGCCTGACATCTCGATGCGCAGTTGGTAGGTGCCGGGAGGAAGGTGAGCGACGTGGTAGTAGCCAATCTTGTCCGTTTGCGCTTTGCCCACCTGCCCGGTCTGCAGATTCTTGACGGTGACGTTGGCGCCCGCGATGGAGGCGCCGGTGGGATCGGTGACCGTTCCCGCGATGTCTCCGTCGGTAAACTGCCCGAGAACGTTGGCGCAACAGAGAAGCAGAAAGAGGCCAGCGAGCGCTGGCCAATGAGCCAACAGCCGAATGCTTTTCATTTGTGCCCCCTCGTCGATCCCCTGTGTCCGGCATCTGAAGCCATCGATCCTGCCCGCCTCCACTGGGATAGGCGTACGAACCATTGGACGGCTTCCGATTTTCAGGTACCTTAGTATCATTCCTGCAAGGTTTGTCAAGAAAAAAGTTGCGGAAGACCTCAAAATTTGACAATCTGCACGAGCGACAACCGGATGATCGGGTTCAGTGGTCCGCTAGGCTCCGCGCTCAAGCTGCAAGCATGAGTCGACGAAGAAAATCCGCGACCAAGTCAGCCATGTGGCGGGACACGGCTGTCTATTTTCGCATCGGCGAGGCAGCGAGCATGCTGGGCGTGAGCGCATCTTCCCTGAGGAATTGGGAGAAGATGGGCCTGATCACCGCGGCTCGGAGCGATGGCCGCTACCGCCTCTACTCTCGAGAGGCGCTGCAAAAGCTGCGGGAGATCAAGTACCTGCGGACGATTCAACACGTCAACCCCGCAGGCATCGCCGCCATCCTGCAAAACGATGGAAGGAAAAAGCGCGCGCCTTCCCCGCCGATGAACAAGCCGAAGACGATAGGGCTGGAGCTTTTGCAATTGCGGAGGAAACACGGTTTTACGCTCGCCGCGGTGGCTCAGAAAACCGGAGCGAGCGTCAGCCTCCTGAGTTCTCTGGAACGCGGCTATGCCAAGCCCTCTATCGCTACCCTGCAAAAGCTGGCGAAGCTCTACCGGACGAATGTGCTGTCCTTCTTCGGCGACAAGGGCGATTCGCGCCGGCAGGTGCGCCCGCGAGACCGCAAGGTGCTCGTCCCCAATCCCGGCGTGCAGATGGAACTGCTCGCTTTCGGCAAGAAAGTAATGGAGCCACATCTGTTCCGGATTGCCCCCGGCGCAGACAGCGGGGGCTCGTACAGTCACGAAGGCGAGGAGTTCATCTACGTTCTGCAGGGGAAATTCGAGATGTGGCTCGACGAGATTGAACACTTTGTGCTGGAAGCTGGAGACAGCTTGTACTTCGACAGCACCGAAGTTCACCGCTGGCAAAGCCTGGGCGAAGAAGAGGCGATTCTGCTGTGGGTCAACACACCGCCGACTTTCTGACGATTTCACTCCGTGGGGTAAGGGAAGCTAATGAAACGAGCATTCAGCATCGCAAAGTGGATTCTAGTCGTGATCGCCTTGTCCGGTTCAGCGATCGGTCAGACCTGCAAGGACGCGGACCTGGTTCTGGAACATGGACACATTGTCACGATGAATGGAGCGCGGGGAATTGCGGATGCGATGGCGGTCCGCGACGGCAAAATTCTGGCTGTGGGCGCCGGGCTCGCAGATTGTGTGAGTTCCCGCACGCAGGTGGTGGACTTGCACGGACGCACCGTTTTGCCCGGGCTGATCGATGTCCACACCCATGCCATGGAGTGGGTCAAAAGTATTTTGCGGGGCGAGATCGATGCCGGATATCCGGCTGTTCATTCAATCGCGGAGATTACTCAGGCGGTGGGACGGCGCGTCGCTTCGATTCCACAAGGCCAGTGGATTATTGGCTCCAATTGGGATGATGCCAAGCTGGCCGAACGGCGCTACATTACGCGGCAGGATCTCGATGCCGTTGCACCGAGCAATCCCGTCTATCTCAAGCACATCAGCGGGCATTTGAGCGTCGCGAACAGCACCGCGCTGAAGCTTGCGCACATCACGAGGGAAACTCACGATCCGGAAGGCGGGGTAATCGAGCGCGACGCTTCGGGCGAACCGACCGGCATTCTCAAAGACACGGCGATGGGACTGGTGGGAACTTTGGTGCCCGGCGATCCGCCCGACATCAACGTGCGCGCGGCCAAAGTCGTCTCCGAAAAAGCCACCGAAGTCGGGTTGACAACCATCCATGACATTTACATTTCATCCGATGAGATGCGCGGATATCAGCAGGCCCATGATCGAGGCTGGCTGAAGGTGCGCGTGCAGATGTCACCCAGGATCGGAAGCATCGCCGACGCGGAAAAACTCGCTCAGATGGGGGTGCATACGGGGTTTGGCGATGATGTGCTCAAGCTCGGGGCGGCGAAGATGTTCGCCGATGGCGGCATGGGCGCGCGGACAATTGCGATTTATCCTCCGGGAGTGATCGGCGAACCGAATAACCTGGGCGTGCTGCGGTGGACGCCTGCCGATATGCAGAAGGCGCACCGCATCGCGGCCGAGGCGGGATGGCAACTGGAGACGCATGCCATCGGAGACCGCGCGATTGACGAAGTGCTCGATTCTTATGCGGCTGTGATTCAACAACTCGGGCTGAAAGACCACCGCTTCCGCATCGTGCACGCTGGGATTTCGACACCGTCGGTGCAGAGACGGCTGCGCGAACTCAATATTGTGGTCGACGGCAATCCGCCTTTTGTGTACTGGATTGGCAGCTGGTTTTTGAAATATGGAGCGGAGCGTGTACGTTGGGCGTATCCCGCGAAGTCATACATCGAAAATGGGATCGTGGAGGCGGCGGGCTCCGATGTTCCGGTAACGCCAATTAGCCCGTGGTGGGGAATCTGGGCAGCGGTGGCGCGCCGGGAAATGCAGAGCGGCAATGTGCTGGCGCCGGAAGAGCGCATCTCGATCGAACAGGCGCTCACGCTCTACACTCGCAACGGAGCTTATGCCGGCTTCGAAGAGAACAGTAAGGGTTCGCTCGAACCCGGAAAACTGGCGGACTTCATCGTGATCGATCGTGACGTGCTCACCGTGCCCACCGACGAGATCAAAGATGTGAAAGTGTTGCAGACATTCGTTGGCGGGCGGCTGGTCTATGGCAAGGATTCTGTCGGCCGGACTCAGTGACAGAGCGGCACAATTTTGTTGATTTCGTTCACCGCCGCGTACCAGACAAATTCATTTCCGTCGCTGAACACGTAATAGACGGCCCCGTTCGGCAGCAGCAACACGATGTTCCCTCCATATCCGCTCATGAACGGCACCCAGAAGTCGCATTTGTACTGCGGGAATTCTGCGGGTGTCATGTGTTTGCCCCAGAAGAAATTGTGATAGCGAAATGTGTGGGGCACCGTGGGCTTTCCCACATCGGGCACAGGTACGCCGATGGCAGACGGATCTGCTGTGCGGAATAACGATTCGGTCAGTCGCCCGCGCTCGAGCACCTGTTTGCCGGCAATCGAGCCATGGCCGTCGTTCAACAGACGGCCCAGCTTCGCGATGTCGTCCGGAATAAGAAACAAGCCGTAGCCGCCAAAAGGCTTGCCGGACGGACTGTTGTCCGTGCGCAGTGTGGTCAGGCTCCCCCGACTGAAGTGGATCGGCTTGTACACATCGTCGCGAATCGCATTGAAAATGTCGGCGCCGCTTCCCCGCCGCTGCTGCAAGTAGGCATTCATGGCCTGCGTCAAAAGGAACGCGGCGTGGGTCTGGTAAACAAACGTGGTTCCGGGAGCGGCCTTGTGCGGAAATGCTCGGAATGCGTCCGTAATTTTCCCGCTGTATTTTTCTGCGGTAAGAAAAGCCAGTTCCTGCGGGCTGCTCTCATCTCCCTCAAACTCCGTGTGGTTGTAATTGCCAGTCGCCATGTCCGAAGCGTTGGCAAAGGTCACACTTTTCCAATCGCCGCCCAGGACGTGTTCCGGTACATAGTTTCGAATAAGCTGCTGGTAGACTTGGCTGCCATATTGCTGGCCCAACCACATCATCGCCACTCCTGCCAGCGACGACTTCGCCAGGGAGTACGAAGGCACTCGCATGTTGTCGCAGAAAGCGTAGAGTCCATAGCGCGTCTGGCAGTCGGCAACGTAGTTGATGCCGTTGATGAACAATCCGTAAGTCGTGATGTTGGCCGGCACACGGAACGGCTTTGTGAAGTTGGCCAGATCGATTCTCGAGTCTGGATAGTCCGTCAACAACGCGCTGAAAGGCTTGGTGGGCAGACGGTCTGCCACCTCTGCGGCCGCCGCATCCTTCAGTGCCTGGGAATTTGCGATCTTGCCGGGAACGTAGGTGGCCTTCAACTGCCCCCAAAGGTCGAACTTAAGATAGAGACAGGTCTCCTGCGTCACCTGATAACGGACTCTGGAAACATTCGGTGACTTGGTATTGCTGAAGACGAAAGTCATCTCTCCGTTGTGAACGCAGTTTTGATTTCTCTCCACCAGGGCAAATGGGAGCGAGGCGCGCATATAGCCGCGGTCGCCGGACTCCTGCCACACGCGTCCGGGTCCGACAATGTAGTTCCATGCCGGGCTGCCGGTGATGACCAACGCTTGTTTCACCGGGATGAGGTAGCTTCCGTTCTGTACGAACTGGAAACTGAAAGGGGCAAGGTGCATCCAAGGCGAGTCGTTGCCGCTCTCATATCCTTCGACGTTCCGTAGGACCTGGGAACCTCCACTGGTAGCCGGATTTGAAAGGGTCAGAGTGCCCTCGAAATTCTGCGATGGACGGGCGGCATTGGCGGGTAGGCCGAAACCGGCGGTATCATCGACGGGCGCGGCAGGCGCAGCGTCAGCGAATAGCTGGTCGAACGTGAGAATGGCTCGGGATACCTCGCCATTGCCTTTCAGAGGATCGCCGGGTACGGCGGTGGCGGACGACCCAGCCGCGAACCCCGCGAAAGCAAAAGCAAGAAACAGCCATCGGATCAGGAGTTGGGGTTTCATGGAACGTCGGGCTCCTTCGTGGATGCGGTCGCGCGCGCGATTCAAGTATCGCGCACAGCATATGAACCGTGAGCCGCGCTGTTCAAGAGAAAACTGCAGCCCACCCTTGCCGGACTGGACACGGCTGCCATACTCCAAGGCGCAATGCGGGTGTCGTCGATTCAAGAAAGCGTGACATCTTCACTCCGAGCGCGTACAACAATCAGGAACAGTCGTGTCGAGGAGATCGACCACGGAATTTTCCCGGTTGCCAAAGGTTCCTCCGAACAGCATGGTGGCTCGCGTCCTGCTGGCATTTCTGGCCACTGCCGGTTTCTTTTACGTCAATATCATGCCAGCGCTGGTCGATGGGCTGAAGGTGGGACTCGGCTTCAGCAACAAGCAGGCGGGATTGGTCGGTTCCTGCAACGTGTATGGCGCGGCCGGCGGCGCGTTTGTTGTCGCCTTCCTGGTTCGCCGGATTAATTGGAGAACATCGGCCCATCTGTTTCTCTTCGGTCTGATCATTATGGATATTGCCTCGATGTTTCTGAGGCAGCCGTTCGCCCTCATGGGAGCGCGCTTTCTGCATGGATTCATTGGTGGGATGCTGGTCGGGATGAGTTATTCGATCTTTGCGCGCACCGTCGCGCCTGACCGCACCTTTGGCGTCTTGCTGCTGGTGCAGGTTTTCGCCGGCGGCCTCGGGGTCATGAGTTTGCCCCTGCTCGTCCAGAAATTCGGCACGGGTGTTCTGTTCGCGACCTTGATCCTCTTCAGTTCGATCACGCTGGTAATGCTGCAATTCCTGCCCGATTATCCTATGAAGACACGGTCCTCAAATGAATCTGGGAACAGCGCAGATCGAATCCTGCTAAAACCCTTACTGCTAACCCTGTTTGCAGTCTTCTTCTTTCAGGCTGCGAACATGGGCCTGTTTGCTTTTATCATCGGACTGGGAAAGAGTCACGGCCTTGCGGTGGCGTTTGTTAGCGAGACGCTGGGCATCGCCAACTGGCTAGCCACGCTTGGCGCACTCTCGGTGGTGATTCTCTCTACACGCTTTGGACTTTTCAAGCCAATTCTCGGGGCCATGATCCTGACAATCGCTGGAACCTACGTCTTCAACTTCAGCGATGTGAAATGGATTTGGATTGCCGCCAATGTCGGCACGGGCATTACGTGGAACTTTGTGATCTCGCATCTGCTGGGCATGTGTGCGCGTTTCGATCAGACCGGCCAGACCGCGGTCTGGGGCGGCTTTGCTTCCAAGATGGGACTCGCGTCCGGGCCGATGCTTTTTTCATTCATCGTGGGAGCGGGCAATTATGCGCTGCTGATTGCGACGGCGATGGCGTTGCTTGCCCTTGCAACCGTGGCGTCGGCAATTCCTGCCTGGGTATTAGATCATGGCGCCATTGCAGGATCGCCAGAGACGCAACCCACGTAAGTGGCATCACGAGCGTTCGTCGTGAATATGTTCGCTCATGAATTGAATCTGGACAATCTAACTCCCGGAGTGTCCCATGTTCTTATTCTCGATTGCAGCTCTACAGCTCGCATTGCCTTACGGAGATAATCGCGACCGTCTCGAGAAAGAAACGGCCCGCGTGATGGCACGATTCCCGTGGGTGCGCATGGTTCTCTTTCCAGAGCTGTGCTCATTCGGCTCCGCCTTGAGCTTTGCAGAACCCCTGCCCGGACCAACAGAGAACCGCTACCAAGCATTGGCCAGGAAGCACAACATCTGGCTGATTCCGGGTTCGATCTACGAGCGTGCGGGCGACGACATATTCAACACCGCCTCCGTTATTAATCCGCAAGGTGAAGTCGTCACGCGTTACCGCAAGATCTACCCTTTCCTGCCTTATGAAAAAGGAGTTAAGGCGGGCAACGAAATTGTCGTTTTTGACGTGCCGGAAGTGGGCCGCTTCGGCATCTCGATCTGTTATGACGGGTGGATCCCAGAAACGACGCGCGCCATGGTCTGGAAGGGTGCCGAGGTGGTTCTCCATCCCACCATGACGGGAACCATCGATCGGGCGCAGGAGTTAATTCTCGCGCAAGCAAATGCGATCGCAAATCAATGTTATTTCGTCGATGTAAACAACGTCGGCCCCTTAGGGAACGGCCGATCGATCGTCGTCGGACCCGAAGGCGAGATTCTTCACCAGTCAGGCGAAGTCGAGGAACACATCCCGTTCACGATCGATTTTGCCCGGGTTCACGAGATAAGAAAGAATGGCACACTTCGGCTCGGCCAGATTCTCAAGTCGTTCCGGGATACAGCCATCGAATTTCCTTCTTATCGAGGCAAGTTCGAAGATTCACCCGCGATGCAGGCATTAGGCCCTTTGAAAATGCCTGAGAGATGAAGGCAAAGGCCATGGTGCACTAATTATCCTTCCGCAGAATCCGTGGAAAGAATCTCGCACGTCACACCGACAACTGCGGCTCCCACGTGCGCTCCGCATATTTGTCTGGAGTTGCCGCGTCCGGGCATCGCCGGGACGATGGTTGATCTTGCTACGAGGCTTTTTCTACGGCATTAAGGGGGATACCGAGGAAGATGGATCGAAGCCCGGACATCGAGTTCTATAGTCGGGCCGCGGGCGGCCAGCGACTCAAAGCCGAGGGACTTTTTGGTGATGTTGATGAGTGAGAGAGATGAGAGGCCGAGGAGTTTCTACCGGTAACCCACAAGCTCTGTCTTAATCCCGATCGCTTCTGTCTTATCTCTGACGATGTTGCCAGGAAAAGTTTTGAGACTCGGTTTCAGTGAGAGCTTTCGATTCGCGCCCTTCCAACTCGGCCTGGCGATGTTCAGTAGCTTCGGCGGGATCGGTTCCAGCCCTGAGCACCGTTTTTTCGATGAAGTAGCGCCAGCCTTCGAGGCGGTCGGAGGAGTCCTGGGAATCCTCGAACATCTTCAATTGCGATTCCGCGTTGTGTTTGCCCCTGATTACAGCGATTACTCCAGCGGAGCGGTAGGTGCGGACGTTATGCCGGATGATGGCGTAAGAAGCGGAGGCGTCGTCGCGCGTCACAAGGAGTCCCTTCTTGGCTCGCTCGGGAAAAATCGAGCGGCAGGTTGCCGTGCGCAGAGTTCATGTCCGGTGTCGGCGATGATCTCTGCCTCCAGAGCCGCTTGCCGGTTCGCGATTAAGCTTGGGACGAGCCTCGTTCACTCGCATGGGACGCCCGTTGAGGGTATTTCCATCGAGAGCGGCAATCGCGGCCTGAGCTTCAGTCGCCAGCTTCATCTCGACAAAAGCGATACCGCGAGGCTCACCCGTGTCCCTGTCCAGGACGATGGTGACGCTTTCGACGGCGCCGTGGAGCAAAAAATTTCCAGCAGCTGTTGTTTCGTAACCGTGATGTCGAGGTTCCCAACAAAGACGTTGGTCACGAGTCCGATCCGGCCGCTGACCTTCACGAATGTCCGCCGCGGAACCAGGAGCGGAGTTTTCAAAAGGCGATCCGTGAGAGATCGCCTTTCGCAAGACGTGCGTCTTTACAGAGGCTGTACGTTCTCAGCCTGCCAACCCTTGGGGCCTTTGGTGACGTCGAACTGTACCGTCTGACCCTCCTGAAGGCTCTTAAAGCCGCCAGCTTGGATCGCCGAGAAGTGCACAAAAACGTCTTCGCCAGTCTGACGGCTGATGAAGCCGTAGCCCTTGGCGTCGTTGAACCACTTTACTGTTCCTTGTTCTGCCATGTTGTTACAAGTTTCCTTTTCAATTAATTTACGCTGGAGAGATTCGGAGGTACCGCAGGCAGGTACTAGCTGTTAAGGCGAGGGCTGCTCACGACCGTATCGGTCTAACGCACAAAGGCAATCGTACGCGAAGGCCGCGCAATTAGCAAGGCGAATCGGGCATAGGCGGGCTGAATGCGCCTAACTGCCTTCACCATCGGAAAGCGTTTGCGGCCGTATCGGATTGGTGGCACACGCACCGCGGAAGGATGCGAGGTGTCGGCATGATTGTGACAAAGAGGGTATACTGGGACTACTTAACCTCGAAGATACGCCGCCAAAAGTACCTGCGCCTTCGCGATTGAGAGATCGAGAGGCGCATGTTCGCGCAAGCGTCCATCCCTGAAAAAGCCACTTTACTCGATGATCGGATGCAATCGAAAGCGACTCTGGCGCTCTTAACAGCTTCGCCGACCATCTTTGGAAAATCTACCCGTCCCGTTGGTGCTTAATCGACCTACAGGAAAGTTGTGATCAGCCGGAACTAGCCGTCGAGATGACAGGAGTTCATGATGTCAGCACGGAATGGAGACAGGTCGAGATTTCACCGGGAGCGCAAACAGAAGATTGCTCGGCGGAAGCGCACGCAGGAACTACTGGAACGCGCGGCAAAGCCGCGTAAGCCCGAGGGCACTTCAACTCGCGCGCAGGCTGGGCCGGTGTCAGAATGACCAGCATACTGCCCCCGGCGTCACTGCTCTCCGCGCCGTTCTTTGGAGAGATCAAAAAGAAGCGAGTGCTACTCGTCGACACCTCACAGGCCAAACGCGAGTTGCGCGCCGAGGTGATGAGAAAGCTCGGAATGGATGTCGATTGCGCGGCCGATATTGACGAAGCTCGTTCATGGTGGAAAGCCGCGCTGTACGACCTCGTCTTGATTAATATGGACAAGGGACCGGGCTATCGGGATAAGTTTTGCGACGAGGTTCGCGGCGCGACGCCACCGCAGCGGTTGGCGTTCCTGGTTGGCGGGCCCGCCTATCTTGCGAATTCGCCCACTATGAATGAAGAGTTGCCGGCGCCGAGCGCCGATGATCGCGTGATGACTGACTTTAAAGTCGCCATCGCCGCCGAGCGCGACGATCCGACGCAGCGTTGGGGCATCCTGGAGGCGTCGCGGCAAATCTCCGAAGCTCGCTCCAAGGCACTGGCCCGTACCCAGGCGATGCGCGCCATGCCCGCTCCGCCGCGAGATTCGGAAGGACGCGCGTCGAAGCGAGGCTCGACAGCGATCAACCTGGATGACTTACTGAGAGAGGGATTGCAATGAAGAATCTGTACGTTGGAAACCTGCCGCACAACACGACAGAAGCGGAGTTGCGAGGTTTATTCGAAGCCCACGGCGCGGTGGAGAAGATTACTCTCGTGACCGATCGGGATACGGGCCGCTCGCGCGGATTCGGGTTTGTCGAAATGACGAACGCCAGTGAAGCGGACAAGGCTATCGCGGCGCTCAATGGGACCGATCTGGGGGGACGGGCGTTGACGATCAACGAGGCCAAACCTAAGACGGATCGTCCGCGGAGTGGCGGCGGTCAGCGTTTTGGCGGCGGAGGCAGCGGGGGCGGCGGTCGCGGTCGAGACGACTATCGCGGCCATCCACGGCAGCCGCGCGAACCGCGCTGGTAGTCTTTCGAAGGCGCAAGTTGCGTCCCAGGCTTTCAAGGGCCTGCCGGCGACGAACAAAAAAGATATCAGGGGATATGTATGCCTAGAGGCAGATCGACATTTACAAAACGCCAAAAAGAACACACACGGCAACAGCGACAAAAGGACAAGGAAGAGCGCAGGAATCAGCGCAAGCAGGAGAAGCCGGCGGAAATCTCCAGCGCGGATGAGATGGCCGAACTGCGGGAACATGCCGCGGAACAGGCAGCGTTGTTTAATATTGGTGTGGAAGAAAATGATACCGTTGAAGAGTCCACGCCCAGTGGGCGAATTGGCGAGTAAGGCGGGACGGTAAGTCTGCCGGGACGTGATGCCCTGGCAACGGTGGTCATACGCATCGCACAATAATCTATTTTGGGAGGAAGAGCGTGGCAGAAATTCGATTACAAGAGGGCGAATCCTTAGAGAATGCGCTCCGTCGCTTCAAGCGCAAGGTGCAGACGGAAGACATCATCAAGGAAGTAAAACGTCACTCGTATTACTTGAAGCCCGGCGAACGGAAGCGAGTGAAACAGGCTTTGGCGCGAAAGCGCGCGCGGAAAAAGAACCGCAAAGAGGGTTCATTCGCGAAGGACGTCCGCCGGGATTAGTGGCGGAATGTAACCGTAGCGGCTAGCCGCCGGGGCGCAGCGCCCCGGCAACCGGCTTCGCGATCCTACACAAATACCTCGCCCGGCAAGGCAGTCAGAGTGCGCGAGGCGAGCGTGTTTTGAATCATTCGCCTCGGCGGCGCGTCTGCCGCCATCCCGCTTTGCGTGCGCTCTATCTTTAACTTGAGAGTGCGCTCGATCTGGCGCAGTTCCAGCACCTCAGCCCCAGCGACCAAGGTCGAGGCGCGCCCTTGCAGGCCTGCCCTGCCGGTGCGGCCAACTCGATGGATGAAATCTTCCGCCATTTTGGGCACATCGTAGTTAATGACGTGGGCAACGTCATCCACGTGCAGACCACGGGATGCGATATCGGTGGCCACCAGCACCTGGAAACGGCCGTCCTGGAAGCCGCTCAGAGCGCCATTGCGCTGCGACTGTGAGCGATCGCCATGAATCATGGCAGCCGCAAAACCATCCCGCATAAGTTCCTTGGCCAGACGCTCAGTGCCGCGCTTAGTGCGCGTGAAGATCAGGGTCTGGCCCTTTTCCGCGTAGAGCAATTGGCGGAGAACCTCGATTTTTTCTCCCGGTCGCACTTCGTAGGCCTTGAGCTCGACGCTTTCGGCGGGCTTGAGCACCGAGCCTAAAGCGACCCGGACCGGATCGCGCATGTATTCATTCACCAAGCCGGCGACGGATTGCTCCATCGTGGCCGAGAAACAAAGCGTCTGGCGCTGGACGGGCACGGCCGACAAAATACGGCGGATCGCGGGCAAGAATCCCATGTCCAACATGCGGTCGGCTTCGTCAAGCACGAGGATTTTTACGTTCTGGAGACTGGCGAGCTTGCGATTCATCAGATCCTGCAAGCGTCCGGGAGTGGCGATGATCAGTTTCGATCCGGCGCGTAGGCTCTGAATCTGGGCCTTCTCGGATACTCCGCCGATGACGAGCGCTGCCTTGGGCATGGCCTTCGTACGCAATTGCTCGTATTGGTCTTCCACCTGGATCGCGAGCTCACGCGTCGGCAGCAACACCAGAGCGGCCGTATGGCGCTCCGTTTCCTGCTGCAAGGTCTCGATAAGCGGGATGAGAAATGCCAATGTTTTTCCGGTGCCGGTTTGAGCTGTGCCAATGACATCCCGGCCTTCAAGTGCCGGAGGAATTGCGCGTTCCTGGATGGGGGTGAGATTGGTGAATTGAGCTGCCCCCAGCCTCCGCAGCAAGGCGGAGGATAGGGGTAGTTCTGAAAATGTGGTCATTCGAATTTGTTTCTTTCTGGAGGGGCAAGCTGTCACGCACACTCTGACACACGTCAAGAGGCGCGCTGCCGCTCACAATTGAATCTTAGATTTCGCGTAAATGAACGGCGGGCAGGAAATGCGGAGATGAATCTAGTCTTGAAAGGCGGACTACCGCGTGACGAGCAAACCGTAAATAGTTAGCGTGAATTTAGTATAGCAGAAGAGACGGCGGGCCGGGGTTACGAGGGTTACTTATGAGCTTCAGGGAATATCTACCCTCAAGGCCTTGGCGGGCAGCCCGAGACCTTCGCATTTGGCGACAACACGAGTGCGCGAATAGTGCCATTGCCATTCCCATCCTCATTTAGCGGCCGGAACGGACAAGAACCTGATCTCTGCCTCTGTCGATTCCGGGAAATAACGGCGTCGAAAATAGAGTGCGACATTGACCAGTCCGATCATTACCGGTACCTCTACAAGTGGTCCGATGACCGCAGCAAAAGCCGCTCCAGAATTAATCCCGAATACTGAGACAGCCACGGCAATGGCTAGTTCGAAATTGTTCGACGCGGCTGTAAATGAAAGCGTAGTGGTCTTCGAGTAGTCCGCTCCCAACTTCCTGCCCATGTAGAACGAGACGAGAAACATCAAAACAAAATAGACCAGAAGCGGAACTGCGATGCGCAGGACATCCAGCGGAAGGCGGACGATGTATGCCCCCTTCAAGGAAAACATCACCACAATGGTGAAAAGTAGAGCGATCAGAGTCAAGGGACTTATATGAGGAATGAATGTCCGCTCGTACCACTCGCGACCGCGGACACGGACGAGACTTGCTCGTGTTGCAAACCCGGCCAGGCAGGGAATGCCAAGATAGACAAAAACGCTTTTCGCAATTTCCCCGATAGAAACATCAACCACCGCCCCTCGCAATCCGAGTTTGGCGGGAAGTACGGTTATGAAGACCCAGGCGTAAAGGGAATAGAAGAGCACCTGAAACAGCGAGTTGAACGCTACCAAGCCGGCAGCGTACTCCGTGTTGCCCTTCGCTAATTCGTTCCAGACAATCACCATCGCGATACATCGGGCGAGGCCGATCATGATCAAGCCTGCCATGTACTCGGGATAGTCCCGCAGAAATGCGATCGCGAGAACGAACATCAGAACCGGTCCGACCACCCAGTTCTGTAGAAGAGACAGGCCGAGCACTTTCCGATCGCGAAATACTTGGGGAAGCTCTTCGTACCGAACCTTGGTGAACGGCGGATACATCATCACGATCAGGCCGACAGCGATCGGAATGGAAGTCGTCCCGAGGCTGAAGCGGTTTAGAAACGGCACGACTCCAGGAATCCAGTAGCCGAGCGCAACGCCGATCGCCATCGCCGCGAAAATCCAAAACGTCAGATAACGATCGAGGAATTTGAGGCGGGCAGTCTTATTCATTCGGCAGTCCTAATTCACTTCCCTTGAGAAACCGGCAATGTGGTTTGCGCGATCCGGTCGAGCTCTTTTTTGAGCGCCAGGTTGTCGAGAGCCTTAAATGGGAGACATAGGAACAGACTGATTCTCCGATCGAGCAGGAAGAATGCATCTCGAAAAGCCCGTGTAATATCCGCTTCGCCGCCTTGCGCTGCCGCAGGATCGGGAATACCCCAATGGGCGGTCATCGGTTGGCCCGGCCATACTGGGCAGACTTCATTCGCGGCGTTATCGCAAACGGTGAACACGAAATCCAGTTTGGGCGCTTCCGGTCGAGAAAACTCTTCCCAGCTTTTGCTGCGGAGGCCTTCCGTCGGAATGTGGGCTTGCTCGAGTTGTAGCAAGGCTTCCGGCCGAACTGCGCCGGTGGGATGACTGCCTGCGCTGTATGCCGTGAATCTGGGTTTGCCCTTGAAGTTCAAAATGGCCTCAGCCAGAATCGAGCGCGCCGAATTGCCGGTACACAGAAACAGGACGTTGTAGTGTGGCTCCATAGTCGTTCTCCGATTTTCTAATTGCAGCAAGCGGGCCCAGAGCACACCTTGCCGGGAGCCCAACTTGGGCCGAGTTTAGTTAGACCGAGGGAGGCTTGACGGCGCGAATGAAAGCGCTCATGAACTTCCCGTCGACTTGGGAGGCGATCTCGTCGACGTCGATTCCCGACGAAGCCAGGAACTCGCGTGCGTCCGCGACACGGTACACGCGAGTGGGTTCCAATGCGATCTGCTCGAATCCGGCAGCGGTTAGCTTGGAACGGTATTCATTTTCCTCAAGGGCGCCCGCGATGCAGCCGACCCAGAGTAAGACTTTTTGGCGGATTTCATCGGGAATGGCGCCATGCGTGACTACGTCGGAAACTGCTATGCGGCCGCCGGGCTTCAACACACGGAAGGCCTCGCGGAACACGCGATCCTTGTCGGCGGAAAGATTGATCACGCAGTTCGAGATGATTACGTCGACGGAATTGTCGGGCAGCGGGATATTCTCAATCTCGCCTTTCAGGAATTCCACATTTTCCGCGCCGGCTTTTCGCTTGTTCTCGTTCGCGAGAGCCAGCATTTCGTCTGTCATATCTAACCCAAACGCCTTGCCGGTTGGTCCCACTCGCTTTGCGGAAAGCAGAACGTCGATTCCGCCGCCGGCCCCGAGATCGAGCACAATCTCGCCGGCATTGAGTTGTGCCAATGCAGTCGGATTACCGCACCCCAGTGACGCCAGCACGGCATCCTCGGGAATAGCCGCAGTTTGAGAGGTTTCGTACAGATTGGAAGTAATTGGATCGCACTGTCCAATTCCGCCTGGAGCTGCCCCACAGCAACTGCTTCCACCCGTCGTTATGCGTAACGCTGCTTGTCCGTACTTTTCCCTGACGATCTCCTTAATGTCGGTCGAACCGTCCGTATTAGTCATGAAGTTACTCCTATCTGCAAAGCTGAATGATGTCTCGTGGCTTAAGCGCCTTGTTGCGGGTACAGCACTCCGAGTAGAGAAACTGGAGGATCTCTTGCAGCGCTTCGGTATTGGCGGTGTAGCGAAGGAAGGTGCTTTCGCGGCGAACCTGGACCAGCCCTTCGCTCCTTAGTTTGTCGAGATGATGAGAGAGCGTTGAATTTGGGATGTCGAGTTCTTCCTGAATCTCACCCACGACCATGCCCTCCGGGTGAGCCGAAAGGAGCAATTGCATGATGCGGAGTCTGGCCTCCGTTCCCATGGCGGAAAACATGTCGGCATATTTGGCGATCCGCGCAGAGGTCTTTGTCGCTTCAGCTTTAACCATATTTCCATGTTTGCAGAAACATAGTAAGACTGTCAAGCGAAACCGGACTTTAAACCACCAGCCAGATTTCCGATCCCGTGTCGTGATTATTTGGCCGGCCGGGAACCTGTGATGAGAATGTCCACGAGCCTCTTCGCACTTTGTTGCCAGTCTGGGCTTGAGGCCACGTTGGAGACTCCAATCAGCGCACGCAGCAGATCGAACGGATCGAGATCTTTGCGGATGTCGCCACTCTGAATGGCGCGTTCACCAGCGAATTGATCCCTCTTCTCTTATCACCTTCTGCGCCGCCTGCCTCCGCAGAGAAACACTCAGTCCCATGATCAGCAGTGGCTCTTCCACGACTTCGAATGCGGCCAACCGCGGATTCATCGACGTGACCGCATCCTGAAAGACCATCCGCACGCGATTGCGCAAAAGCAAGGACTCGTGCGAACGCCGCTCTGTCGCGGGATGCCCCATCACGTCCTCCCCGTCAATCCAGATTTCGCCCCGGTCCGGTTTTTCCAGATTCGCTACGTAGCGCGCCACCGTCGACTTTCCCGAGCCCGATTCACCGACCAGCGCCAGGGTCGCACCCTCGGGAATTTCAAAATCAACTCCGTCGACAGCCGCAATCTCCGACCGATTGCGCCACAGCCCGCCACGCATGTAGCGTTTTGCAAGGCCGCTCACGCGCAGCATCGGACTCGCATGTGCACTCGGCAACTTACTCTCCATACTTGAAGCAGTTCACGGGCCGGGACGGCTCGGGCAAAAGCGTCTGCGGATAGCTCTGGATGCAAACATCCATTCGCTCCGAGCAACGCGGATGAAATCTACAGCCCGCGGGGAAGTTAGAAGGATCGGGGGACTCGCCGTCGATGGCCGTCAGGCAGCGGCGCGGTGGTCCGGAACTGGCGGGGGCGAGCGACGGGCGTTGCGCAGGGCGTGCAATGCGTACATCGCATCGTCGAGCGCTTCTTCCTCTTCGATGTTGTCGCCCGGAGCGTTGAACAACTCGCGGGCCCGTACGACCAAAGCGGCTTCCGCTTCCGCGATCCGCTGAGGCAACTTGGCGTGATCGGACTCAAACAGAGCTGCGGTGTAGAGATTTCTCCAGATACGGGCTTCGGATTGCGAAACAGCTCGCACAGCATTTCCCCACGTTACGGCGTTAGTGTTTTTATACTCGAAACCGGTATGCCGAGGTCAATCGGGTCTTCGCTGTATTGGGTCTAGTTTGAGGACCCAGGTGACGTAATTGCGCAGAGACCGCGATTTGCGGTTTAGAAAAATCCGCAGAGATCTCGCCCAATTCCCCATTTGCGCCGCTTGGGCGCAGCGTTTACAATCGTGCAGTACCACCACCCGCGCGTATTGCAGCAACTGCAATCGAAATTCCGCGTATCGTCGTAGCCAAATGTTGGCGGTGTAGCTCAGGTGGTTAGAGCGACGGTCTCATAATCCGTAGGTCGCTGGTTCGAGTCCAGCCGCCGCCACCAGTCCCTTGCCATCTCGAATTGTGGAGTGAGATGGGCAGCAACGGTTTCCCTTTCTGGATTCTGAGGACTTGCCAAAGCTGCGAAATCGAGGATTCACAGCTTGCATGGCCCAACATTTTCTGCTAAATATTTCTCTAAGTTTTTCTGTTGGTTCGGTTTTGGTATGTGGGGGAATTGTTGCAACTTGGGCCCGTGCGCCCGCATCCCATAAGCATCCTGTCGTAAGTCCGGCGCCCGTACGACGTCGTTGGGCCCTTGTCGCACAGGCGTAAAATCGAAACTCCTAGCCACGTATCGGAGTTCGAATGCAGTGGAGTAGATTTCTTTTCGCGACACCGGGAGGGCTTTCTCGCCCCTTCCTCAAGAACGCTCAGTTGCTGATCCCACTACTCCCGAAACACTGGCGCGTCACCCAATCCGTTACGGCACCCAATCCACACAACGTCGGAGGAAAGTATGGCGACGAATCTCGTCCAGATTGAAAACGACTCGGAAATCAAGCAGCGGCTGGCCGCCGAGCGCGCACGCCTGCGCAAGATTGCGGGGCTCGATGAGCCCACGCATTTCCATCGCCCCATCGAGCGTACCTTTACCGCCGAGCAGCGGCCGCACACGACGATTCTCTTTGGCGGCTTTACGTGGAAGCACGAGGACCTGATTCGCGCCGTCTTTCAGGGCTGCGGATATAGCTGCGAGAAATTGCCGGTGCCGAACGTCGCCGCCTTCCAGACGGGAAAAGAATTTGGCAACAATGGCCAGTGCAATCCGACTTACTTCACCGTCGGCAACCTGGTTCAGTACTTGCAGTTTCTGGAGAAGGAAGGTATTCCTCGGCAGCAGATTCTCGACAACTACGTTTTCTTCACTGCCGGCTCCTGCGGTCCGTGCCGCTTCGGCATGTATGAGGCTGAGTATCGCTTCGCGCTGAAGAACGCCGGCTTCGATGGCTTTCGCGTGCTGCTCTTCAAGGATAGCGACGGAATCAAGGCGGCCTCCGGCGAGCCCGGCCTGAAGTTCACCATCGACTTCGGTTTCGGCATGTTGAATGCCATGCACCTGGGCGACGTGATCAATGACCTGATCTATCAGATTCGCCCTTACGAAGCGAACCAGGGAGAAACCGACCGCGTCTTCCGGGAGGCGGTCGACGGCCTCTGTGAGGACTTGAAGAATCGCGATTCGTTCGAAATCGAACAACGTGCCCCCAACTGGGCAAAGCCGAAATTCAAGAGCAACAAGATTCTCCGCAACACTGCCAACGTCTTCGGCAAGTGGCATGAGCACATGTGGGGCAAGGATTATCTGAATGCGCTGAAAACGGCTCGCGACCGCATGGATTCCATTGAAGTCGACCGCACCCGAGTCAAGCCGCTGGTCAAAATCACAGGCGAGTTCTGGGCGCAGATCACGGAAGGCGACGGCAACTTCCACATGTTCGATTTCCTCGAGCGCGAAGGCGCGCAGGTTCTGGTCGAGCCGATCGCAACATGGGTCGCATACCTGATGTATCAGGCGAAGGCGCACGCCATTGCGAAGTGGCCGGTGAATCGTCCGCATCGCAATCCCGAGTGGTACGAAGTCAAAAAGAATTTCGCCAACTACATCGGCCTGCGCAAGAAGCTGTGGGGCATTGGTGCTGGCGAACGCATGTGGAACTTCTTCTATCACCGAACGATCAAGAATCTAGGCGGCATCACGCATCACCTCGCACCGCAAAAGGAACTCGCCGATCTCGCGAATCCCTTCTACAACCAGTTTGCGCGCGGCGGCGAGGGCCACCTCGAAGTCGGCAAAAACGTCTATTACACCGTGCACAAGATGTGCCACATGGTGCTGGCGCTCAAGCCATTCGGCTGCATGCCCTCCTCGCAATCGGATGGAGTGCAATCGGCCGTGATCAACAAGTTCAAAGACATGATCTTCCTGCCGATCGAAACTTCAGGCGAAGGCGAAGTCAACGCCCACAGCCGCGTGCAGATGGCACTTGGCGAAGCCAAGGTGAAAGCAAAGACTGAGTTCGAACAATGCCTGAAGCAGACGGGCAAGAGTATGACCGAAATTCGCTCCTACATCGACGAGCATCCCGAGCTGAAGCGTCCGTTCTATCACGTGCCGCATCGCGAAGGAGTGGCGGGCACAGCAGCGCAGTTCATCCTGCACGTCAATGATCGCATCAACAAAGACACGCGCTTCTGGAAGAAATCGCGCGTGCGAGTCGAGACAGCCCCGGCGATGTCAGGTGACTAGAATCACAGAGCTCGCAGAGGTCCCTCACATAGAATTGCTCTCAGCGATCTCTGCGGTTTTGCTCCGCGTCCTCTGCGGTTAGAGATTTTGACTTTGATTTTCCCGACGAGCCAGAAAGGAACCCATGCACGACCATAAGGGTCCGCAGCTAGTTCAGATCGCGCCGCTCGAACCCGAAGTTCATCCCGTTCACCATCCCCGGCCCAAGAGTGGCCCCGTGCACGGCCACGATCGCGCAATCAAGTTTTTGGTAGGCCTCGATGTTGGCTCGACCACGGTGAAAGCCGTCGTCGTCGACGCCGCCGGCGATCAAACCCTCTGGCAGGATTATCAGCGCCACGAAACCAAGCAACCGGAAAAGACGCTCGAATTCCTGAAGCGCATGGAAGCCGATACCGGCATTAATTCGCACAACACGCGCATGTTTATGACCGGCTCCGGTGGCGCCGCGATCGCCGACCAGATCGGCGCGAAGTTCGTGCAGGAGGTCACCGCGGTCTCGCTCGCGGTCGAGAAGTTGCACCCAGAGGTCTATTCGGTGATCGAACTCGGCGGACAAGACGCCAAGATCATCGTCTTCAAGGACGACGAAGAGACGGGCCGCAAAAAGAAAATTCCATCGATGAATGACAAGTGTGCCGGGGGAACGGGCGCCGTCATCGACAAGATCAACGCCAAATTGAAGATTCCCACCGAACTGCTCGCCGAGCAGAAATATCACGGCATAAAGCTGCACAAAGTCGCAGGCAAGTGCGGCGTCTTTGCCGAGACCGACATCAACGGTCTGCAAAAAGTCGGCACGCCTCCCGACGAATTGATGGCCTCACTCTTCGAAGCAATCGTCCTGCAGAACCTGAGCGTCCTCACGCGTGGCCATACACTGCGCCCTCACGTGCTGCTCCTCGGCGGACCAAATAGCTTCATCAAAGGCATGCGCGAGGCCTGGCAGGCCAACATTCCGCGCATGTGGAAGGAACGGAAAGTTCAGGTTCCTGACGGCGCAAAGCCGGAAGACCTGATCAAAGTTCCGCAGAACGCGCAGTACTTTGCGGCGCTCGGCGCCGTTGAATTTGGACGAACTGAGGAGGACTGCGTCGGCTGCTATCGCGGCTACGAAAATCTGATTCACTACATTGACTTCGGCCGCCAGGAAGAAAAAGCCAAGTCCGGCGGCAAAGGCCTGATCGAAGATCGCAGCAAATTCGACGTTTTCAAAGATACGTATCGCCGCAAAAAATTCACGCCCGCAGTCTTCCAGAAGAACTCAACCGTTGCCGGCTTCATTGGCATCGACGGCGGCTCGACCTCGACCAAAGCAGTCCTTCTCAACGAAAGTGGCGACATCCTCTGCAAGTCTTATCAACTCTCAAACGGCAATCCGATCCAGGACACGATCGAAATGTTCGAGAACCTGCGTGGCCAGGTCGAAGCACAGAATGCGAAGCTCGAAGTATTAGGCGTCGCGACCACCGGCTACGCAAAAGATATTTTGAAAGACGTGCTGAACGCCGATGTGGCGCTGGTCGAAACCGTGGCGCACACAGAATCGGCGCTGAAGTTTTATGAAGATCCGCATGTAATCGTCGACGTCGGCGGCCAGGACATCAAGATCATCATCCTGCATAACGGCCGCGTAAAAGACTTCAAGCTCAACACGCAATGTTCCGCCGGCAACGGATACTTCCTGCAATCGACGGTCGAAGGCTTTGGCCTCGACGTGACGCAGTATGCCGATCTCGCTTTCTCTGCACAGGCGATGCCTGTTTTCGGTTACGGGTGCGCGGTCTTCATGCAGTCGGACATCGTGAACTTTCAGCGCCAGGGATGGCGCGCAGAAGAGATTCTCGCCGGCCTCGCTGCGGTCCTTCCGAAGAACGTATTCCTCTACGTCGCCAGCATTCCAAATCTCGCCGCGCTTGGCACGCGTTTCGTGCTGCAAGGCGGAACACAAAATAATCTCGCCGTCGTCAAAGCCGAAGTCGATTTCATCCGTAATAGCTTCCGTGCCACAGGCAAGCAGCCGGAAATCATCGTGCACGAGCACTGCGGTGAATCAGGCGCGATCGGAGCCGCGCAGGAATCGTTACGCCTGTGGCGGAAGGGACGCCAGACGTCATTTGTTGGCCTCGACGCCGTCCGCAAAATCGAATACCGCACCACTCGCAACGAAGATACGCGTTGCCACTTCTGCAAGAACGATTGCCTGCGCACCTTCATTGACATTCGCACCAAGCCGAAAGACGACCTGAGTTTCGTGCCGATTCAGAAAGTCACTAAAGTCCCACTCATGCACGGCGAGCAGCGCCTCATCATCGCCACCTGCGAAAAGGGCACGGTCGAAGACGTCAATGACATGAAGGACATCAAGTCCGGCCTCGACGCGATTCGAGCCAAGCATCCCAACTTCGTCGACATGGCGTCGAAAGAGGTTTTCCGCCCGACCAATGCCAAGTCAGTCGCCGATCCGCTGCCGACCAAAAGCTGGGTGGGCTGGCCGAAAGGCGCGAAAGAGCGTCGGGCGCTCATGGAGAATCGAAAGAACCTCCGCATCGGCATTCCGCGCGTGCTCAACATTTACACCTACGCGCCACTCTTCAACGCGTATTTCGAGAGCCTGGGCGTGCAGCCGGAAAACATCATCTACTCCGACTACACCAGTTCCGAACTCTACCGCGCCGGCGCAAGCCGCGGTGCCATCGATCCCTGCTTCCCAGCTAAGATCGGCATCTCGCACGTCTACAACCTGATTCAGGAGAAACACCGCAAGAAGCCGCTCGATGCCATTTTCTTCCCGATGTATGACGTCCTGCACTCGCCGCTCGTGAAGATCGTCGCCGCAAACGCCTGCCCGACCGTGACCGCAACGCCGGAAACGGTGAAAGCTGCGTTCACCAAAGAAAATGACGTTTTCGCCGAGAACAACGTGAAGTACATCGATCCGGTCCTCAACTTCTCCGACCGAAAGCTCTTCGCGCACCAGATGCTGCAAGCCTTCAATCCCGTCCTCGGCCTTTCGTTCGAAGAAAATGACCGCGCCGTCGAATCCGGTTTCGCTGCGCTGAAAGATTATGAAACCAGCATCCGACGCCGCGCCCGCCAGACGCTCGATCAACTGGAGCGCGAGGACCGCATCGGCATCGTGATGCTCGGCCGCCCGTATCACCACGATCCCGGCCTCAATCACGAAATCCTTGACGAGTTCCAGAAGCTCGGCTACCCGATCTTTTCGCAGAACACGCTCCCGCTCGACGATGACATGCTCGAACGACTCTTCGGCGAAGAGGTCCGTGCCGGCATCGTGAGCCATCCGCTTGACATCACCGATGCATGGAAAAACTCCTACTCGTGCAGCACGAATCACAAAGTCTGGGCGGCGAAGTTTACGGCGCGCCATCCGAACCTGGTGGCGCTCGAAATGTCGAGCTTTAAGTGCGGACACGACGCGCCCATCTACGGCGTGATCGAAGGCATCATCGAGCAATCCGGCACGCCGTATTTCTGCTTCAAGGATCTCGACGAAAACAAGCCCTCGGGCTCGATCAAGATTCGCGTGGAGACGATCGATTACTTCCTGCAGCGTTACCGCGACGAGGTAATCCGCAAGCGCCAGGCCAATGAAGCCATCGAACGTCAGCTAGCCGCGCTCGAGACCCAACTGCGCAATCAAACGATCGGGGAGCCAGAAATGCCGCCAGTCGGTCAGGAGACGTGGCAAGGCGCGGAGGAGATGGCGGCCGGAGACTGATTCCTGGCCGCAAGGCCGACGACAAGCGTCAGTTTCCGCCAGGTCCCGCAGGCCGGAGAACTGCCGTGTTGCGCTCATCGGTGGCGATGATCCGGTAGAGCTTCTTTAACTGATCCATCTTCTCGACGGGCACGCTCAGTTCCTTGATCTCGAGGCTGCGTTCGTAGTGGAGCACGTTTCCGCTTGTTTGAGTCTTGCTGTGATAGCTGGCAAAGCTGTAATCGGCGTTCATCGGCGGCGGCAGGTCGTCCACCACATACCCTGGCGGCAGAGTGATGTCGAAGCTGTCGGTATCTTGCAGAGGTCCGTCAAACTCCACGGGGAACTTGCGGGGCTCTTTCGTCTCGAGGATTCCCGACGATTTATTCCCCAGTACACGTGGCCGCACCAAGAGCAGATTGCCCGCCATTTTTGCGTAATTGCTGGATTGAAAACTGTAGTCAAAACCAAAAGGTTGGTCGGTCTGTTCGATGTTGATCAGACTGGCCTTCACGATCTGAAAATTGCCCAGCGACCCGCTGAGCAGATCCTCGATGGGCTTGATGCGGTCGGTGTCTTTGGTGACGGTCCGCAACCGCCAGCGCTCTGATGAAGCGCTGTCGCCGATCCTTCTCTCGTTGATTTCGCCTCTTAGACCGCCAGTCAGTTCCAGGGTCAACTTCCCCACCCGCCGAATACCGTTCATGGAGGGAGGCTCTTGCGGCAACTGCACCAGTTCTCCTCCATCGGCGGTGACAAGCAATCCGTAATTCCCCTGGAGATTGCCCCTGAGTTGCCCAAAAGGAATCATGATGTCATAGGTGGGATCGTAGTAAAGTAATCTTCCCAGCTTGGGATGCTGGACGACTGCGGTCAGCGAAGCATCTTTCACATCATCCGGCAAGCGAATCGCGACGATGACGTGGTCGAATGCATTATGAGGAGGCGTGTCGCGAGTGACCGTGCCACGCGCGGCGTTAATAATGACATCGTAAGAATCCACCCCAATCTCACGGAGCATCGTACGCATGAGCGTTGCCTTATCCTTGCAATCGCCGTATTTGTGCGCAAAAACCTCAGCGGAGGGGTGAGGTTGAATGCCGCCAATGCCCAGAGAGATCGCGACATACCGGATGTCATGCTGCACGAACTGTGCGATCGCCTGCATCTTCTGCAACTGGCTGGTCTTCCCCGCAGTGAGAGTGGCCACTTTCTGTTTGATCGCGTCCGAGGTCGTCATCCGGTCGCTATAGAGGTGGCCTATCCAATTCCCAATCCCATCCCAGCTTGCGAATTCATCTTTCGCCGGAGTTCCGGAAGGAAAAAATGTAACGACCATCTGGCCGGCCACGCCTTTCCACGGTGGCATTTCCGGTTCGCTGCGAATACCGGGAACGTCGGTGATTGCCCAATTCAGCGCACCGCCTGTCTCATCCGGCTTTATCTCAGCGTGCGAAATCCATGCGGTTTTGAAGACCCAGCCCGGCGGAAGTTGCAATGAAAAATGGCTTTCGCGCACCGGATCCGGTCTTTGGAAGTACCAGGCGTCCTGCAACCAAAACGGCTCTTCCTCGACCTCATATTCGTAGCCGATGATGTTGCCCGGGTCAGGCGCGGGAATCTGCAGGATTTTGCGTTTCGTATCGTCGATCAAATAGCCGCCCTCCGCCGGATCGGCCACATCGATCGCATCCTTCTCTTTCACTTCATAATCTCTGCCTTGAGCGGGGATGCACCATGCCCGAAAGTCCTTCACCTTCCGCTCGGGATTAAATTCAACCCAAATCAAGCCGTGTTCGCGGCCTTCCGGACGTAGAATTTTGTACGCCTCACGTACGTGCGTGCGAATTTTGTCGGTGCCAAGCACAGTCACATTCACGTCGGAGAGCAGCACGACCGCGTCCGTTTTTTCATCATGCGCCGGAAGCGGTACCGAGACGAGCGCATGCATCCATTGCGGAGCATCGCCGGCTGCCGCCCGGCCCGAAATGGCCATCAGACAAAAAGCCGCCCAGACAATCACGCGAGGTCGAATAGGATTGATTCCGGTCATATGCGCTTCCTCAGTTGGCTCCGGCCGCGCTGGCGGTCTGCACTATGGCCTGCGCTTCATCGGCCGTCCTCACAACCTGGAAAAAGCTCCGTAACGTCGAATAGTACTTGGCCTCGAGGAGGACTATATCTACGTTCAAAACCCGTTTGAGGTGCATGGTTCCCTTCGCGTTTTCGGCTTGCAGATCGTAACTGACGGCCTGCAAATCGACCTTGCGGGGATTCGGCAAGGTAGAAATCTGCCAGCCCAGGGGCAGAACGAGGCTTATGTCGTCGACCCGCTGGAAGGGAAACGTAAAGTAAATCGGATGGACCCGGTCGGCATGGTCAAATAGGTGTTTTTCGGTGCCTCCGAAAAACCCGACCGGAATCAGCGCACGGCGCCCCGCTCCCGCTGCCCAACCCGGGATCTTCACGGAGAATTCCGCCACTAACGTTGGCTCGGAACTTTCCCACGCCGGGTGGTTGGTCAGTTCGACTTCAGCGGCGACGGGAATCGCGCCCTTGAGTTCGTCCTCCAGATACTTCTTGCGCTCTGCCGCATCCGCATGACGCTCTTCGACGCGGCGCACGCTGGACTCCAAGCCCGTGAACGTCGTGGTCACGGTCCCTTCAACATCTCCAGTTTCCGTGATCCGGAGTTCGGCCTTGCGTTCCGTACGAGATTCGGAACTCGGCGGAATCGTAGTCTTCAGCCACGAACCGCCCTCCCTGTCGAGGACAAGCCCAACGACCGCGGTCTCACTCCACGGAAGGAGAGCGTACGGCACATAAAGCGCCCCGGGATCGAAAAACACGTCTTTGCCGTCGAGTTTCACCACGACTACGTTCGTGTCGAGCCGGTGAGCATCCATGATCTTGGGATCGAAGAAGTAGTTGTAACGGTCGGAAACCCACATGCCCCGGGCTTCGAAACCGGCCGCGCGCGCCAGTCCGAGAAAGAGCCAAGTCAACTCCCAGCCCGCTCCATATTGCCTTTTCCAGACATCTTCAACGTTGCCCGCGGCTTTCTGGTTTTCCCGCTTCAATTCTTCCTCAGTCTTCTCGACTTCATAGGAAGTGTTGCGGATCTGCTGCACCCGTGCATAAATCTTTCGCAGCTTGGTGTCCGGCGAGTCGGCAGGCGCCACGATCTGCGCCACCGCCTGCTCCATGGCGCCCCGTTTTCCGACAAAGCTCTCCAATTGGTCGTTTTTCTTCTTGCCGAACTTCTTCCAGAACTTATTGGGATCGCTCTCGAACCCTTCATCGCTGTATTCGAAGTTGACCCTGGCTTTGAGCTCGTTTTCGGGAGGCATGAAGTCTTCGGTCGGAAATGCCGGGATATTCTTTACCTCAAGCCTGACAATCCGGTCTCCTCCCTCCTTTGGCGGTTCCGTGCCTTGGGGCAGTCCCTGCCATGTCCATTGCACTCGGAAGGGGTTATCTGCACTCGGCATATAAGGCTTCAATGAAAATCTCGCTGCCTTGGTAAACAGTTCCTGGCTGAGGATCCAGCGCGAATCGTAAAGGGCGAGTTCCCGGTAATCGTAAGTGTAGTAATACTCAATGATTGCGCCTGGCTGCACATCGGGAAGGGTAAACGTCTTGGCTAGATACTTAATGTTCTTGCCTTTTACCAGGGTCTTTTCGTATGCCTTGCCGTCAAATTCCACAATCGAACCATCCGGCCGGATGGTTCGCGCATGGATTCCGACCACATTGCTGCCTCCTTTGTCGAAGGGAATCTCGACATCGGCATACTTCCGCCCTTCTTCGGTCAGGATCTTGATCCGAATGTAATTGTCTTCGTGGGAGGTGCGGCCGTTGTCGTCGCGAAAAACCTCGCGAAACAGGATGATAGCCGGAGCGCCCGGCACCAGCGGTTCGCTCGTCATCTTCAACTCATCCTGCGAAACTGGCTGGAACCCCGTCCCTTGCGCTTGCCCTGTCGCAATTGCCAACACCAACGCTAACGCCGCCGCCCACACACTGAACCGGAACATACTGGACTCTCCATGGGTCTTCCGCTTCATTATTTGTTGAACATGGTGCAACGGGCGAGAATTACAGACTCCGAGGGAACGAAGAAGACTCCGGGGCACGCAATTCCGCCTCTCCGTACTCCGCGCCCCCTCAAAACGCAGAATCCGGAAGTTGAGTAATCGCATGAAGTATCAACTGGAGGAGTTTATTCGTCAAGGAAAAGCGTCACGCTGCCTCACATTACGATGACTGCGGCGCCATCGACCGCGTCATTCTTCACCGCGGCCAGCGCTTCGTTTGCCTGATCGAGTGCGAATGTCGTAACTCGCGGCCGCATCCGAATCTCTGCGGCGAGTTTCAGGAAGTCCCGCGCGTCGTCGCGCGTCATGTTGGCTACGCTGCGGATCTGGCGCTCTCCCCACAGTAGCTTGTCATAGTTAAACTCGGGCATGCGGTCGAGATGAATCGCATTGATCGCGACCACCCCGCCTTTGCGCAGGCTGGAAAGCGCCGCGACAACGACGTCACCGGCAGGAGCAAACGTCACTGCGCGATCGAGTTCCACCGGAGGCTTGTCCGTCTCCGCTCCCACCCACTTTGCACCGAGCGACTCGGCCAGCTTGCGATGCGAGGCGCCGCGGGTGGAGACATAGACGTCGCAATCCCATGCCCGGAGCACGTCGATGGCAAGATGGGCCGAGGCGCCGAAGCCAAACAGGCCGACCTTTTCTCCCCGCGAAACACCGGCGACGCGCAAGGCTCGAAAGCCGATGATTCCCGCACACAGCAGCGGCGCGGCATAAAGTGGCTCAAGACCGGCGGGCAGAGGAAAGACGAAGTCCGCCCGCGCGGCGGCGAACTCGGCGTAGCCTCCATTGACGCTGTAGCCGGTGAAGGCGGGAGCATCACAGAGATTCTCCATCTTGTTCCGGCAATACCAGCAGGAACCGTCGGTGCCGCCGATCCATGAGACACCAACGTGCATTCCAGCAGCGAGTCCACGAGTAACGCCATCGCCCACGCCGATTACCTCGCCGACAATCTGATGACCGGGAATCAGCGGCGAGCGCACGGGCGGGAGTTCGCCTTCGACGATGTGTAGATCGGTCCGGCAAACGCCGCAAGCCAGCACGCGCAGGAGAACCCGTCCCGGCGAAGCTTCCGGCTGCGCAACCTCTTCAATGCGCAACGGCCGGTCGGCAATCTTTCCGGTGGAATGAAGCACCGCAGCCTTCATGCTTAAAGGATACCTCGGGTAATCGGTCACTGGTCACCGCTCACCAGTCATTGGTCAATCCTCACCTTGACTTCTGCAATCTACTCTCACTTCCGCGGTCTTCGTCTGACTCTCGCGTGCTACTCTCAACTTTCCCGTGCCTGCTACTTCTTATCTTCCAGCGATCCTGAGCCTGACTGCGGTAGGAGTCTGGGGGACAAGCGACTTCCTCGGAGGTCTCGGCGCGCGCCGTGCCAATGTGTTTCTCTTCACTTCATTCGTTCATCTGGCGGGAATGATTGCGGCTGGTTCGCTGGCGCTGGCGCTGCAACTGCCCATGGTCGATGTGCGGGCCATGCTTTGGTCATTTGCCGCGGGAGGGCTGGGAGGCATCGGAGTCGCTCTGTTCTATCGGGCACTGGCCATTGGAAAGATGGGACTGATCGCGCCCGTCTCCGCCGTTCTGGCCGCGGGAATTACAACCGTGATCACGAGCCTGAGTGAAGGAGTTCCGAGCACGCGGCACATCGCCGGATTTGTGCTCGCTGGAATCGGAGTCTGGCTGATCTCGCGCACGGAAGAAGCCGCGCCTGAAAGGGCAAGCATCACTTCAACGCTGGCAACATCGGATGAGCACGGCGATCGCCCTCGAGGCTTGGGTTTGGCGGTTCTCGCCGGACTGGGCTTCGCCGCATTCTTCCTATGCATCCATCGCGCCGGCAATGGCTCTGCGCTGTGGATCGCAGTCTGCTCGCGCATGGCTTCCCTGTTCGTAACGCTGGTGGCGGTTATTGGCAGCCGCGAATTCCGGACGATAGCGCGGCAGACACTTGGAATCGCGGTAGGAGCGGGCATTCTCGACGTTACCGGAACGGTTGTCTTCGTGCGTGCCGAGCAACTCGGACGCCTCGATTCGGCCGCAGTGCTCAGTTCGCTTTATCCCGCGGTCACCGTGATTCTTGCCCGCGTGTTTCTCCATGAGCATTTCAGCCGCGCGCGCACGCTCGGGATGCTGGCTGCAATCGCGGCTGTGCCTTTGATTGCGGGATGAACAGCGGCGCGCACCTGCACAAAGACTGAACAAATGTCCGGGCTTCGACGTATCATTTGGAGTCGGGACGAACGCGGGTCAGAAACAAAGGAAGGACTATGCGGACACTGAAGATCACACTGATTGCCACCGCGATCGCCACGGCGGTGGGCTTCTGGTCAAGCCAACTTGGCATCCTGCACAGAATCTGGCCCGAACATCCTCAGCTCGCGGGATTCTTCCTGACGCTTGTCACCTGCATCGTGGTGCAATTGTGCTGGCCCGAAGAATGGCTTGGCGGACAGCGGAAGAAGAGCTAGGCCCGTTAATGTAAGCTCGCGGTCGCATTCGCGTGAATCAAGATTCACCTGGCACCTCGTTCGCCATATCACGCCTCGCTTAGATCTCCGGTTCATCCGCACACAAGTTTGCATCCGCTGGTAATCTCTTGTCGTGGCTCTTGTCGAGATCCGCAATCTGGTCAAGGTATTCGGGGCGGCTGAATCCGGCTTTGACCTCACGTTGAGACGAGCGCGCTCCGCTGACGTTCGCGCGGTCGACGATGTGTCTTTCGACATTCAACAAGGCGAAACACTGGGCCTCGTGGGCGAATCCGGGTCGGGCAAGAGCACACTCGGACGGCTGATTCTTCGCCTTATCGAACCCACTTCCGGCAGCGTCTGCTTTCAGGGTGATGATGTGTTAAAGGCGAGCGGCGCGGAATTGCGGCGGTTGCGGCGCGACATGCAGATCATCTTTCAGGATCCCTTTGGGTCGCTCGATCCGCGCTTTCGGGTGGAAGATGTGCTCGCCGAGCCGCTGATTATTCATGACGCCAAAATTCACGAGACGACGATTCATAAGGCGAGCCGCGCGACGCGACGGCAGCGCGTGGCGGAACTGCTGCGCGCGGTCGGGATGGATGAATCGGCGATGCCTCGTTTTCCGCACGAGTTCTCGGGAGGACAGCGGCAGCGCATCGGCATTGCGCGCGCGCTGGCGCTGCGGCCGAAGTTCATCGTGGCCGACGAGCCGGTTTCGGCGCTCGACGTCAGCGTGGGCGCGCAAATCGTGAACCTGCTGCAATCGCTGCAACGCGAATTTGGACTGACCTATTTATTCATCTCGCACTCGATGCCGGTTGTGCGGTATCTCGCGACGCGAATTGCGGTGATGTATCGCGGGAAGCTGGTGGAAGTTGGAACGACGGCTGAGATCACGGAACGCCCGCGGAGCGACTACACGAAAAGTCTGCTCGCGGCTACGCCAGAAATCGCGGTTTAAATCGCGATTGGGCTTCGGGCTGGCGAAATCTCATGGCTCGCGCGGGAGGCGCAAACGCGGGGTTCAGGTCCAAAACCCACCGATTAGCTGTTAACTTACTGGTAATCTATCCCCCTCTCTTTCGATCTATTAGAATCAGTAGCTTAGCGTAAAATTTCCTCTAGATCTTTGAAGAATAAGGACTTATGCGATATAGGGGAAAATTGGATAAGTTGTTTATTTATAAAGACTTAACTAAATACAACAAGCGCGACCGCACATGACTCGCAAGATCTTGATTCTAAATATGTTACAGGTAAGATATCCCGGATAAAGGAGTTAGCGAAGGTCACAATAACGCCGACGATCCGAAGGGATGGGAGCAGAGAGGGGCCATCTCGGATGGCGTGACCAATGAAGATGAAGATTAAGTGCGGCACCATAGAAGAGGTGAACGTGCCCCGGGCGGTATTCGAAGCGAGGGTATTCGAAACGAGGTCCGGACCGATCACTGAATGGCCGCGCGACATCTCTCGCGCCATGCACCCTTGACTCCAACGCTGTGCCTCTGGCGCCGGAAGAATGTGGGAACAATCCGCGCGGGTTTCTCGTTGTTCACCGAGGGGAGGCCCGCGTACAATTCGCGTGTTCGCCTCCAACAAAAACCAAAGGAGCATTCATGGCCAGCGCCGCAGTTCTGCCTCCCCAAGATCCGCAACAACCTGCCGCGCTCTCGGAAGTACAGCGGCTTGTCGACACGTTTGTGGCGCCCACGAAGACGTTCACCGACCTGCGGCGGAGCGCGCTTTGGATCGCGCCGTACATTCTGGTCATCCTTGTGAGCACGCTATTCGTGTACGTGATCGACCAGAAGGTGGGGTTCCAGAAAGTGGTCGACAACCAACTGCAAATGCAGCCGAAGGCGAGCGAGCGTATCGAGAGCCTGCCGGCGGATCAACGGGAGAAAGCGATCGCGCGCCAGGTGGCGGTCACCAAGTACATCACTTATTCGGTGCCGGTGATTGCGCTGATCGTGTATCTAGTTTTCGCGAGCGTGATGTTCGCTTCGGTGAAGTTCGCGGCGAACGCCGAGGTGAAGTTCAAGACGATGTTCGCGCTCATTGTGTATACGAGGCTGCCAGAGTTACTGCGCGCGGTTCTGGCCAGCGTTGCAATCCTGGCGGGCGTGAGCACGGATTCGTTTGACATTCAGAATCCGCTGGCGACCAACGGCGCGTATTTCATGGATCCGAGTGGCTCGCCGATTCTGCGGGCGCTGCTTGGCTCGTTCGACATCATCACGATCTGGACTTTAGTTCTAGTTGCGATCGGCATCCCGTGCATTGCGCCAAAGGTCAAGCGGGGCACCGCGTTCGGGATTGTGTTCGGATGGTTCCTGTTCACGGTTCTGCTCAAGGTCGGGATGGCAGCGCTTACGGCCTAGGCGTGACAAAAGTCATAGCTCTTTGATTCGGGCCAATTTATTCTCCGGGTTTCCGTGTGCAATTTTCCAGGAGGATTCATGCGCTCTTACCTTGTTGTTTTTGTTCTCGCCCTGGTTACGAATCCATTTTTGCAGGCGCAGCCGGCTAATTCGGCAGCGGCGTGTATTGACTGCCACTCCAAACAAACTCCCAACATTGTTTCCGACTGGAAGCTGAGCAAGCATAGCGGCATGGACGTGACATGCGTGACCTGCCATGGCGACCAGCACCAGTCAGCGACGGACGTTGCGAAGGTGAAGATTCCGACGCCCGACACCTGCGCGCAGTGCCACGAAACGCAGGTCGAGCAATACCGTCACGGCAAGCATTCGAAAGCCTGGGCGGCGATGATGGCGATGCCGACGATTCACTGGCAGCCGATGGCGATGATCGAAGGGCAGAAGGGCTGCGGCGCGTGCCACAAGGTTGGCGAGAAACCGGTTGAGGAGATTGCCAAGCTGCGCGCGCAGGGAAACGAGTTTGGGTCGGCGTCTTGTGATTCGTGCCACACCCGCCATACGTTCTCCGTCGAGGAGGCGAAGTCGCCGCAGGCGTGCGAAACCTGCCATATGGGCTTCGATCATCCGCAGTGGGAGATGTATTCGTCGTCGAAGCATGGGGTGCGCGAAGACCTGAAGCAGCGCGGCATTTTGCAGAAAGATGCAGCGGCTCCGACTTGCCAGACTTGCCACATGCAGGATGGCGACCACGGCGTGCGGACGGCGTGGGGATTTCTTGCGGTGCGATTGCCATTGCCGGAAGACAAGCAGTGGGCCGCGGATCGCGCGACGATTCTTGAGGCGCTCGGGGTGCTCGATCCAAACGGCAAGCCGACCGATCTGGTGAAGACGGTGCAGGCCGCCGACCTGGCGCGGCTGACGCAGGAAGACTGGCAAAAAGAGCGCGACAAGATGCTAAAGACGTGCCACCAGTGCCACTCGGGCAATTTCGCGAAGCAGCAACTGGAGGCGGGCGATGACATGATCCGCAACGCCGACCACCTGATGGCGGAGGCGATTAACATCGTTGCCGGTCTATATAAGGATGGGGTTGTGCCGCAGCCGAAGAATTACAACTATGCGTTCCCGAACCTGCTGACGTTCCACGATGCGCCGACGGTGGTCGAGCAGAAACTTTTTGTGATGTATCTGGAGCACCGGATGAGGACCTTCCAAGGCACGTTCCACGCCAGCCCGGATTACGCGCTGTGGTATGGCTGGAGCGAGATGCAGCGCGATTTGACGGAGATCCGGGAACTGGCGGAGCAGATGCGGCGAGAGAAGAAAGGGGTGGGGTTGAAACCGGCGAGCCTCAAGTAGAAACGGCCGGTGTCCCACGTTTCGCGCTTTTCGAAACGTGGGATTTCCGCCCGCACATGATGAGTGCTATGGGGCTCTATCGCCAGTTCACTGCAACGAAACCGGGCAGCTTTGCTCTGACACTTGTGGCGGCGGTCCCTCGTGATCGGTAGCCTCGGTGGAGGCGCAACGGATGACCCGGTAATGATCACCGTCGAAACTCCACATGACGAGAGCCACACGGTGATTACCCGCTGCCATTACTACATCAAAGTAGTGATGCTCATGAGATGGCAAGATGAAGTAGCCCCATCCGAAATCCTCAATTAGAACCTTGCCCGAGGTCTGGATAACCCAAATCGGGCATCCGGCGGTACCGCAATCAATACTTGGGCCTTGCAAAATGACCGCGGTGCGCCCATCCGTGGTGATCTTCACCTTTGCGAGAAACACGCTCTCTGGAGCATCGCAGCTTTGGACGTTTGCCCCCTGACAACCCTTTCCGTTTGGTAGTTTATTGAGGGCGGCACGCACTCGTTTCAGCTCAACTGGTGACAGTCCTGCGTTTTCAAGTGGTTCGCCCGAGCCAGACCTAATATCTCCTAAGCTTGGCCATCTCACCGCGGGGTTTGCCTGCAGTGCGCTACCGCGTAGTATCGCGACCCCGAGAATGGCCAGCGCTATGGTTACTGGTCTCATACGCCTCGCGCTTCGATACTTGGAATCATAGTTGATGAAGGCGGGCGATTTCACAAGCTTGCGCTTTTATTCGCCTTTTTGAAAGTCGATGAGTGAAATTGGGATGCTTCATCAAATGCGCCAGTGCCTACTATAATCTCCGCCAGAACGAACAAAGCAATCAACTAGCGATCATGGCTGATCCCCTGAAACCGCCGTATGTTTTTCTGCTACTGGGCGACATTTCAATTTCTGCGGCTGCGATATTTACGGTCTACGGGAAAGTGTGGGTTCGTTTTAACGGCTGGGTCTACCGCAAAAAAGAACCGAGAGTGTTTTGGGGCGAGGTCGCGATCTATTTTCTCGCCGGTGTATGGTTCGTCGGATACTTCTTGTATCAGTACAGACTCCTAAGGTAGTGGGTTTGTCAAAGGCATATTCCGCCTTTTTAAAGGTCAATGAGTGAAATCGCGATGTTACGCCAACTGACAGATCAGTCGTGCGTCTCTCTTATTGGATTAGCTCGTCCTTCTTGACTTGAAGTTGCGTGTCTACCATGCGCATGTTAATGGGCAAACCACCTACCGTGGGGGCGACCTCACGCACTATGGATTCGAGACTGCTCACCTTGGTGGGATTGTTCCACGCCTCGCCCACTACGACGAACGCGAGGGTCGTGCCGTCCTCGTGCCTGCTCAAGAACAAGTTAGCTCCGTTACCCCGGAAGAAACCCATCGATTCGAGCCGTTGGCCGAGTGCCCGCGCCTCGTCCTTGGTTGCCGAACCCTCATAGTAGATTCCGTTGCTGCCGCCGAACCCTACCTCGCCCACTGTCGATGTCGCTTCTACGTTCCCACTGGTGTCGATTAGTTGGACCTGGATCGGGAGCCCACCCACTGCCGGAGCTACTTCTCGCGCAAGCTCTTCGAATGAGGAGAGCATTCCCTCCTGGTTCCAGATGCCGTTCTGGACTGCGAATGAGATGGTTGTGCTGCCGATTCCCTTATTGAGTAAAACAGATGATCCGCGATCCGAGAAGTATTCATCGCTCTTGAGCAAGTTGCCGAGCGACGTGGCCTCGGCCTTAGTGGCTAGGCCGGAGTAGATAACCTGATCCTTGTTTCCAATGACTATGATCTTGCGATATTGATACGCATAAACGACAGCGCCAATCACTACAAGCAAGCTCGCCAGGGTCGCAATCCCGACCCCAAAGGCTGTTGATCTGGCACCGAGCCTGCCGCCACGAGCAATGTGCTCTTCAACAGCCTTGCCCTGCACCTCCTTTGCGATCTGCCATATGCAGATCCATAGACAGGTCAAGAGCAAAATTTGAAAAGCGTCATATTCCAAGCGGCCCAATGAGCCCGATGACGTCTTCCAATTCAACTTGATTAGGATTTGGAGCGTGGTAGCAATCAGCCCGAGGATGACGGCGAGAACACCTCTGCCGGTTTTTCCCAGCCTAACGTAGTTGACCGCCATGACAATGGTGCCCGCCAGGATGCAAACGAGGGCCGCCAGTCCCACGGCACCGGCATCGAACAGCCGGTATTCTGGTCCGCGTGTAATTGTTCCTGGCGGGGATTCGACCATACCATCACAGTGTAGCGCCACAGCTAGAAAGGTCAATTTCTGTAACCAGGCCATAGCGCTCAAAACCCCCTGCCACGGGGATTTTGAGTGCAATGGGGAGTGGCTGTTGAAAAACTCTCTTTCCTGAAATCTGCAAAAACTAGATTGCGTCAGGATGACTTACAAGCGACTTTCTCGATGCGAGTAGACATTTTCTATCCCAAAATTTGAGACCGCTTTTCGGAGAAAGAGACTTTTTCAACAGCCACGGGATATTACGTCAACTGTTTATGTTGTCGCAGACAATTGATGAATCTGCTGTTGCTGGTCATCGGTTAGGTATTTCTTGCCGAATATGAACATGCTGCCCTTTCCAGTGAACATGAAAACGGATTTGTCCTCAGCCTTCCGCTCGACCTCAGTCCATGGCACTAGCCACGTACAGCCGTTGCCACTAACAGAGAAACCATTTTCATCCACTTCAGCATGAAAGCTCTTGCCAGCCAATCCTGAATCTTTATAGAACTTGCGATAGAGCTTGCCGTAGTGGCGGGTGGGAAACAGCGGCGCGATCCCTCCATAAATGAAACCTGAACCTGCTAGGAAAAGCAGGATTGGTGCCCAGTCGGAAGTACGATGGAAAACAGCGACCAGAATGCAAAGTAATCCGAACAAAGCCGCGATAACAGCATTCTTGACACCCCGTCCCTTAATGGACGCTTTGTAGTAAAGCACTTGCCCCGCGGCGTACTCCTCCACGGGAATCTCGTAGATGAATTGCATACCGAAAAAAGTTGCTCCAATCCTAATGGTGTTCGCACATTTTACAGGATGGCTGTCGAAATCAGGCCGTTTCACTCAGAACCCGAGCGGGACCGGTCGTGAGTGTAAAGGCGATTTTTCAACAATCATCATGGTTAGTGGTAGGCTGCTACGCAATGAAATCCCTGATTTTGTTGGCGTCTCTGAGTGCTCTAGGCTTGCTGTTCGGCCAATCTGGTAAGGACGCCACACCTGAACCTAAGTTCTCTGAGCTTTCACATCAGGATAGCGAACGACTGAATCAGCAGAGGGCCGTTATTGCCGCCGTTGCGAAACAGCGATATGGAATCGCAACGCTAAGCAGGACAAAGCGAGATATGCCGATCTTACAGCGGCTAATCGACGACAAGGTCTTCAAGAAGTCGCAGACCTACGAATGGCAGAGTCTAGGCATAGTGTTCGGAGACGTGTTGGCCAGCGAGCTGCCATTGCGGTGGGTAACGATTACAGATGAGTACGGCACCGACCCGACCCTGCGCTTCAGGAATACGAGCATAAACATCAACGCGCTTACGATGATCTCCAAACGGGTGGAGAGAGATGAACCAGTTGATCTTTCCCGCCTGCTACAACAAAGCCGTGAAGCGCTCTCCGAGGCTGAAAAGAGGTTCCACTAGTCGCCTAAGAGCAAAACACTAATTGCCGCGGAACTCTGAAATGATTTCGATGGGCCCCACGATGTTTTCATTTAGTTTCTGCACGTCCTCCGCAGGTATCCAGTATTCCCGGTGCTCTGAACTCCCGACGATATGAGTCTCGTAATGAGTCAGGAACTCAGTTCGTACGCTGAACCGCAAGACATATCCTACGAAGCCCGATGCTTCGTCTCTCGTATTCCAGTCACGGGCAATCTGTGTTGCGTACTGCTCGCTGAGTACGGGATAGAAAATCGGTTGGTGCCGCAAACGAGGTGGAAAACTCCGAAACCCTGATGCACGAACAAGCTCAAATTCGGCCTGCCCAACGGGTCGATACAAAGTCGAGAGTTCTGTCATCCACTTCCAGAATATAACGTCAACTGACGAGAACAGGCGATTACACTCAGAACCCCGGGCGGGCCGGATGGTGAGTGTAAAGGGGATGTTACGCCAACGGTGTCCCGCCGTAGTAGATTTTCTTGTGTGATCGCTTCGAAAGCACTTCTTGGATCTGGCTGGACCCCGCATGACACGGGGTATGGTCGATTGTTGCCTCTTTGTCCACCACTGTCGTCGTTCCGTGCTCGTGTGTGACGGCCAGGACGTCCTCAAAACGTATGCTCCTCTTCAACCCCAATCGGGTCCTTTGCCAGACGCCAGTTTCATCAACGTGGATAGTGCGCGGCCAACCGAAGAATGCGATCAACACGAATACGAGTGGAGTCAACTGTATCCACATTGGGTCGCCTTCTCGATGAGTGCCTATTACCGTCGCCGCTGAGAGAACCAGAGTGAGGCCGTACATCCCAGTCCAAAACGCACTTGCTGGGAAGCTTTGCCGAGGCGTCCGACCACGAATCGCGTCGCGGCGCATATCAACAAATGTGGACACGCAAACCCCGAGGTACCACAACGTGGCAATGGAGCAGCCAGCTATCAGGCTGGTCCTCCAATCGACGCTTACATCCCGGCTGAAAATCCTCTCGATAAGTACGCGAACGGGAATCGCGGCCACCGCGACGAACAGAATCTGCAGCGTGGATTGTATGCCGCTGATTGCACTCACGCGTACTTGGGAGCCGAGGCGGTTCACGTCTGCATTTCACCGCAGAACCCGAACGATGTCCATAGGCTCTGAGAAAGAACAGTCTGGGTACACGCTGGCTGCTGAGGACAAATGGCGCAAACGGGATATTACGCCAACTACGAAACGGACCCTTCCCCTATCGCTTACACTATTGCGCCGAGGCGGCGTAGTAGCCCCGCGGAGCGTGGACCTTAACCTTCTTATCAGATGTGATCTTTAATTCGACGGAGCGGAATTGTCCGGCTTTGCTGGCTTCCGGCGGGACATACGTCACGCTATACATTTGTTCGATTTTCGTTTTGATTTTGGCGAAAACCTTGGGCATTTCCGTCTCCCACAGGCCCGAGTATGCGTCGCCTCCAGTCTCAGATGCCATCAATTCCAGCACCTTGTCGCCTTTTCGATACGAACCTGTGCTGACGGTGTAAATAACAGTGTCTGCATTCTGCGCTGCTGCAATGGCCTCGGATCGAGTCGCGTGGCTCATGTTATCGTCCCCGTCACTCAATAGGACGAGAACGCGCCGGGGTACTTGTAGCGAGTCAGTCCTCATGCGTTCTGTGCAGGCCAGATTGACGGCATCGTAAATAGCACTGGCTCCGCCGGGACGAAGGTTGACCTTAGCCTTCATGAGTTCGTCTCTATTCATGAAGCCGGTTCCATGCGGCACGGTCTCAAAGGGCATGATGAAAGCCTTGTCGTCAGCACCGCTTAGCAGTTGGTTCAAGAAGTCGAATGCCGCCTTTACTCCCGGCACATAAAGTCGACTGCTTCCCTGCGAGTTGCTGGTATCAATCAGAAGTCCCATCCTTAGTGGCATCTCCTTCGCGCCGCGCAAGGCGACGATACGCTGGACTGGCTGTTTGTCATCCAACACCGAAAGGTCAGATGAAGAGATCCCTGTTATCGGTTTGCCATGGCCGTCGTCCGCAACAAACGGCACTGTCACGCTAGGCATCTGCCTGTCCTCGAGCGAAGGGGACGGATTGGCTTGCGCGGGCAAAATTCCGACGAAGACTAGTACAAAGGTAGAAACCGCTAGTGCCTTCTTCATTGCAAAATTCTAGTCGATCTACCCCGCTTCGGGCGTAGCTGTTGTTAGCAGGCAATTTCACTCGTAGCCTTTGGGTTACAAGTGTAAAGGCGATTTTTCAACAACTGACCCGCAACCAAGGTTAGAGACCCCCTTCCGCCGTACAATCGCCCCTATGAGATACGCGGCTTGGTTGGTAATCATCGTCATGCTCCTGTTGTCGTTCTGTAGCTTTATCACGGCACAGCTTAAGCCTTCAGAAATTGGCCGTGGGGATGAGTGGCTATCGTGGCATCCAGAGCGGCGACAGGGTTATGTGTTTGGCTACATTGATGGCTACTTGGGCGGCACTCTAAGCTCATGCAATTTGGCCGATGAACTGTTCGAGACTGGTAAGCCTCATACCCTCGGCGATGGCCATCATCCAAGTGATCAGCCATCCGCCCGCTGCCTTGCCCATCGAGGGGAGTTTTCCAAATTCTTTTCAGATAGGAACGTTGTGAAAGACGGTCATCTGGACGTGAGCATATACACAGATGTCATTACGGAGTTCTACGAGAAGCATGGCAATTGCAGGGAGTATCCGTTTTCGTTCCTGATGGAAAATCTAAGCTTGAAATATTCAACGGCAGACGAGTTGTATGAAGCGGCTTCGCGTGGCGAACTGAAAGGGCGCAGTCGTCAATGGTGCGCGTCGGGATCTGCTCCGTCAAAATGATAGCTGCCGTAATCAGGCCTTCTCACAACTTTGCGCCGTTTGTTCGCCTTTTTCAAAGTCGGTAAGTGAAATGGCGATATAGCGCCAACCAAGTCTTAGCGGAGGCGACGCTTTCCGAAAAATAGACGTACCACTGCGGCCGACGGAATGGCCCCAGCCAGAAACCACACAACAATGAACAGGGGTGCCCACATGCGGTAGTCAGACCATACGAGCGCCTTGTTGTAATCAGACCCGACGGCCTCAAACGAAGCCGCAGACCAGTAAAGACAATTCGCGAGAGCGAAGGGCACGAGCACTGCCCAAAGTTTGCGCAATGATTCTGGGAAGACCGAGCATAGTAGCCAAACGATGACAGACGAAAGGACGGCTATCAGAACGGCCCCTGAGCTAAAGGAGAATGATTCGACGAATGCCTTCATTGCCTAGTCACATCTTGAACTGCAAAACTAACATACAGTTGAATGTCGAGAACAGGCATTCTCGCAAGTGTGCGCCTTTGTTTCGCTTTCTTGAAGGTTGATGAGCGTTATGGGGATGTTACGTAAAAGAATCAGGCGATTGCACGCAAGTTCCCAAGCGACCGGAGTATTGAAGGAAGCGGCCGGCGCCGCCCCACGTTTCGCGCCTTTCGAGACGTGGGGATTTCCACCCCTGACCTCACATCGCCGCCCTCCCCATCCGATTTACAATGTCCCCGCCATGCAGACTGCGGATGTAGTTCTTATCGGCGGAGGGATTGTCGGATCGAGCATCGCCTATCACCTGGTCGCCGCCGGATGTAAGAACGTGCTCGTGTTGGAGCGGGAATCGGCGCAGGGCAAGGGTTCTACGGGGAAGAGTATGGGCGGCGTGCGGGCGCAGTTTTCGACGCCGGTCAACATCCAGATGTCGCTGTACTCGATTCCCTTCTATGCGAGCTTTGAAGAACGGCTCGGATATCCGTGCGACTATCGGGCGCAGGGGTATCTTTTTTGCGCGACCAGCGAAAAGCATCTGGCCTACCTGCGCGCGAATTACGAAAAACAAATTGCGATGGGATTGAGGGACGTCCGGCTGGTGACGGGCGGCGAGATTCGCGCGATGTTTCCGGAGATGCGCGGCGATGACATTGTGGGGGGAAGTTTCTGCTCGACTGACGGGTTCGTCGATCCCTACAGCGCAGCGGTCGGGTTCATGACCTGGGCAACCGATCACGGGGCGACGTTTTGGAAGCACGCGACGGTGGAGTCGATTGCGCGGGGTTCGTCAGGGGCGGATCGAAGTTTCACGGTCTCGACGACGCGCGGAGATGTCTCGACACGGACGGTGGTGAACTGCGCCGGACCGTGGGCGGCGGAAATTGCCGCGATGGTTGGCATCACGCTGCCAGTCGAACCGCTACGGCGCATGCTGGTTCCGACGGAGCCGTTCGACCAGTTTCCGCACACGGCGCCGATGATCATTGACATGTCGACCGGATTCCATTTTCGCCCGGAGAGCCGCGGATTCCTGCTGGCGTGGAACGACCCGGAAGAAACGCCGGGTTATAAAACCGATTTCGAGCCGAGCTTCATCGAGAAAATTCTGACGCGCGCGGCGGATCGCGTGCCGGTGTTTGAAAACGTGGCGGTCAATCCGAAGCGCGCGTGGGCGGGGCTTTATGAAATGACGCCGGACCATCATCCGATCCTTGGCGAGTCGCCGGAGGTGCCGGGATTTTTCTTTGCCAACGGCTTCAGCGGGCATGGCGTGATGCACGCGCCGGCGACGGGGAAGATTCTTAGCGATTTGATACTGGCGGGAAAGACCGAGCTGATTGATGCCTCGTTGCTGGATTTTTCGCGCTTTGCGGAGGGTCGGACGATTCACGAGACGGCAGTGTTGTAAGGACAGTCGTCAGTTGTCAGTCGTCGGGAAAACCGCGCGCGGAGGTGAACTGAGGACTGATAACCGACAACTGAGGACTATTCCCGGAGTTTCTCGGTTTTATTTTCAGCGGCTATATATTCGGTTATATATAAGGAGCAAACCGTGGCTCTCTTCGGCCTTATCGAATATGCTGACGCGTCGCCTGATGTGCGCGCCGTCTACGACGACATTATGGCGACGCGCGGAACCGACTGGATCAATAATTTCTGGAAGGCGCTGGCGCAGGATCCGGCTACGCTGGAGCGGACGTGGGAGAGCATCAAGCAGATTATGGCGCCGGGGGCGCTCGATCCGCTGACTAAGGAGCTGATCTATATTGCGGTGTCAGTCACGAATCAGTGCGAATACTGCATCGCGTCGCACACGGCCTCGGCCAAGGCAAAAGGCATGACCGACGCGCAATTCAAAGAGTTGATGGCGGTGGTGGGTATGGCGAATGAAACGAACCGACTGGCGGCCGGCTACCAGGTTGAAGTTGATGAGCGCTTCAAGCCGCCGCTCAAGTGAGCGAACCAGCCATTCAGAGTGAGCAAAACCCTACGCATTCGCAGCGCATCCCAAGCGCGGCGCAGGATGGCGGAACAGACCGGCACCTGGCCCTCCTGTTCTTGTGCGTGGTTCTATAATCCTTAAAAGTGGTTGGTGAGGTGAGGCATGGCGCAGATGACGATGGTCCCCGTGGCAACCCATGGCTTTTATGTCGATGGGAAATGGATTGACGAAGGGGATATCGTCGAGGTTTGCTCTCCCTATGACGGATCGGTAATCGGCAGCGTCCACCAGGGAGGGCGCGAACACGCCGAGGCTGCAATTGCGGCATCGGTCAAGGCTTTTGGGACGACGCGACGGCTGCCGGCGTTTGAACGGCAGCGGGTGCTTCGGCGCATCGCCGGCGGCATTCACGAACGCAAAGAAGAATTCGCGCGGACGATCTCGCAGGAGGCGGGCAAGCCGATCAAGAGCGCGCGCCTCGAAGTCGATCGCTCGGTCTTTACTTTTACGGTTGCGTCGGAAGAAACGGTGCGCGGCTACGGCGAATATCTGCCGCTGGACTGGCAGCAATCGACGGCCGGGCGCTGGGGAATCGTGAAGCGCTTCCCTCTGGGGCCGATCGCGGGGATTACGCCGTTTAACTTTCCGCTGAATCTGGTGGCGCACAAAGTGGCGCCGGCGATCGCCGCGGGCTGCCCGATCGTCATCAAGCCGGCGCCGCAAACGCCGCTCTCCGCACTGCTTTTGGCCGAAGTGATTCAGCAGGCGGGCTGGCCGGATGGAGGCTTCAACGTCCTGCCGCTCTCAAATGAGGATGCGGGGCTGCTGGTAACGGACGAACGAATCAAGCTCATCAGCTTTACTGGGAGCGCCGCCGTGGGGTGGGCGATCAAGAATAATGCGGGCAAGAAAAAAGTTGCGCTCGAACTGGGCGGCAACAGCGGAGTGATCGTGCACAGTGACGCCGACCTTGCCTACGCCGCGGGACGCTGCGTCACGGGCGGATTTTCGTATGCCGGACAGACCTGCATCTCGGTGCAGCGCATTCTGGTGGAGCAATCGGTGTGCGGAAAATTTATTGAACTGCTGATTGGCGGCGTCAGCAAGTTAAAGGCGGGCGATCCGCTGGACGAGGCGACCGACGTCGGGCCGCTGATTCGCGAGAGCGACGCTGTTCGCGCGCATGACTGGGTGCAGGAAGCGGTGCGCGGCGGGGCGCGCCTGCTCTGTGGCGGACATCGCAACGGAGCCATGCTGGAGCCTGCGGTGCTCACGGGCACGAAGCCCGGCATGAAGGTGAACTGCCAGGAAATTTTTGCGCCCGTGGTTACGGTCGAGCCGTACACGGATTTTGAATCGGCGCTGAAGCAGATCAACAGTTCGCCGTATGGGCTGCAGGCGGGATTGTTCACGCACGATTCGAAGCTCATCTTCGACGCTTACAACGAACTTGAAGTCGGCGGACTGATCGCCGGCGACGTGCCGACGTTCCGCATCGACAACATGCCGTATGGAGGCGTGAAGGATTCGGGCCTGGGTCGCGAGGGGCTGCGGGATGCGATTCAGGAAATGACCGAGCCCAAACTTCTGGTCATGAATCTGCGTTAACCTGGGATTAATTTTCAGGGAATGAAGCGGGAATGTGACCGGATTCCGTTAAAGAATTCAACAGGACAGCGCGGTTCCCAAAAAGAATTTCAAACTTGAAAAGAAAACTTGCACTCACCTATTCCCAGAATGTACGTACCTGATATACTCACATGTTTCAGTAACGTGAGTCACGCAATCATGTGACGGGTTTCACATAGGCAAGTTCACAACAAACTGCTGAGGCGGGAATGGGGAAAAAGGTTCCCGCAACAATCGACCGTCATTCAATGCAGATTTTTCCGCGCAGTTCCAATGCGATCTCGAAGGCCTCGATCGTTACCGTGGTCTTCCTCGTGGCTGTCCTCTTTGGCGCGCTGATGGAGTTCCAGCGCTCTCCTTATATTACGTGGCAGGGCGTGCGCAAGGCGCAACCGGTGCCGTTCAGCCACCAGCATCACGTGGCGGGGCTGGGCATCGACTGCCGTTACTGCCATACGTCAGTGGAGACGTCGAGTTTTGCGGGCATCCCGCCGACGAAGACGTGCATGAACTGCCATTCGCAGATCTGGACGAACGCGGCGCTGCTGGAGCCGGTGCGCGTCAGCTTCCGCAGCGGCGAGTCGATTCAGTGGGCGCGCGTCAATCAGTTGCCGGACTTCGTTTATTTCAATCACAGCATTCATGTGACCAAGGGCGTCGGCTGCAACGAATGCCATGGCCAGGTTGACCAGATGCCGCTGATGTATCAGGAAGGGTCGCTGCAAATGGAGTGGTGCCTGGATTGCCATCGCGATCCGCAAGAGCACCTGCGGCCGCGTGATCAGGTCTTTAATATGCGGTACGAGAAGCCGACCTCTTCGGTGCCGGTCAAGTTTGAAGGCACGAGCTATACGGATCAGGAATCGTTGGGGAATGCGCTGGTGAAGAAATATCAATTGCGCACGGTGCAGGACATTACCAGCTGCAACACTTGTCATCGGTAGTTGCTTTCGGCTCTGGGCTTTCGGCTATCGGCTCTGGGCTTTGGGCTAACAGTTTTTTGAGACTTATAAAAAAAGATGGACGAAGCGAAAACAAATTCGAAGCGCGAAGACGTTTGTCCCGGCAAGAAGCTGGACCGGGCATCCGTCGAGCAGAAGCTCGCCGAAACCAAGGGCCCGGAATACTGGCGCAGCCTGGAAGAGCTGGCCGGCTCGGACGAATTCCGCGAGATGATGCACCGCGAATTTCCCAAGGGTGCGTCGGAGTGGGTGGACAGCTTTTCGCGGCGCGGCTTTCTGCAACTGATGGGCGCATCGCTCGCCATGGCGGGCATGACGGGTTGCACGCGGATGCCGGTCGAAGAGATCGTGCCTTATGTGCGGCAGCCGGAACAGCTCGTGCCGGGGCGGCCGCAATTTTATTCGACAGCATTTACGCTGAGCGGATACGCGAACCCGCTGCTGGTCGAAAGCCACACCGGACGGCCGACGAAGATTGAAGGCAATCCGCTGCATCCGGCGAGCCTTGGCGGCACCGACATTTTTGCGCAGGCATCGATTCTCGGGATGTATGACCCGGATCGGGCGCAGTCGATTACGCATCTTGGCGAGGTGCAGTCGTGGGCGGCATTTGTGAGCGCGCTGGGCGGGCCGCTGGCGATTCAGAAGGCGATGCAGGGTTCTGGGACGCGCATCCTGACGCCGACGATTTCGTCGCCGACATTTAAAGATCAGATGCAGGCGTTTCTCGCCGAGAATCCGCAGGCGAAGTGGCATGTTTATGAGCCGGTCAATCGCGACAACGTGCTTGAGGGCGCGAAGTTAGCGTTCGGCGAGCCGGTGGAGACGCGCTACGACTTTTCGAAGGCCGACGTCATCGTCTCGCTCGACGCGGACTTCTTATACGCGGGCTATCCGGGGAATGCGCGCTACATCCGCGATTTCGCCAGCCGACGTAACCCCGATGCGCCAATGACGCGGCTGTATGTCATCGAGAGTTCGCCGAGTTCAACGGGGATGAAGGCGGATCATCGGCTGCCGGTGCGGGCGAGTGAAGTCTTCGAAGTTGCCAAGATGATTGGCGAGCGACGCCAAGGGCAGAACGGTCCCGCGCACAGCGCGAGTGACTTCGCAGTCGCAATTTATCAGGAACTGGTGAACCATCGCGGTGCATCGATCATAGTTGCCGGGGATCATCAGTCTCCCGAAGTTCATGCGCTCGCTCACGAACTAAACGAATCTTTCGGCAATGTCGGCAAGACGGTGTTCTACACCGATCCGGTCAACGCGAATCCGGTGAATCAGGCCGACTCGATCAAAGAGCTGGTTGCGGACATGAATGCGGGCAAGGTTGACCTGCTCGTCATCATGGGCGGCAATCCGGTTTATGACGCGCCCGCCGATCTCAAGTTCGCGGAGGCGCTCAAGAGTTCGAAGGTCGCGATGCGCGTCTATCTCGGGCTCTACCAGAATGAGACCGCCGAGTTCTGCCATTGGAATATCAACGAGGCGCACTATCTGGAATCGTGGAGCGACAGCCGCGCTTATGACGGGACGGCGAGCATTGTGCAGCCGTTGATCGCTCCTCTTTATGGCGGCAAGAGCGCGCACGAGGTGCTGGCCGCGCTCGACGGCAACGGCGGCGCGAGTGGCTACGACATCGTGCGCGAATACTGGCAGAAGCAGCACACGGGCACGGACTTCGAAGCCTGGTGGCGCAAGTCGCTGAATGACGGGTTCGTGGAGGGCTCAGCCTTCGCGCCGAAGACCGTCGCGCTAAAAACAGGTGGCATTTCGGCGCCGAGCGCAGCTGCCACGAATGCTGCCGACGCCAGTGCGCTCGAAGTCAATTTCCGCCGCGATCCTTCGATCTATGACGGCCAGTTCTCAAACAACGGCTGGCTGCAAGAGTTGCCGAAGCCGCTCTCGAAGCTGACGTGGGACAACTCGATTCAGATGGGCCCGAAGATGGCGCAGCGCGAGGGCATCCAGAGCATGGATGTGGTCATGCTGGAACTGAACGGCCAAAAAGTGAGCGGGCCGGTGTGGATTCAGGCTGGACATCCCGACCACTCGATCACGGTGCATCTGGGCTACGGGCGGCGCGCCGCTGGACGCACGGGCACTGGAGCTGGGTTCGACGTTTATCCGCTGCGCACTACGAGCGCGCTCTGGGTAGCTACCGGCGCGAAGCTGACCAAGACCGGAGACCGTTACGAGCTCGCGTCGACGCAGGGCTACCAGACGATGGACACGGACGACGGCTCGGTTCGGCCCGCTGTCCGCGAAACGACGCTGGAGGAGTATCGCAAGGAACCGAAGTTCGCAAAGGAAGATGAGCCACCGGCGGCGCTTACGCTGTATCCCGGATTCGACTACAAGAGTTCGCCGAACGCGTGGGGGATGGCGATCGACCTGAATGCGTGCGTGGGCTGCAACAACTGCATCGTCGCCTGCCAGTCGGAGAACAACATTGCCGTCGTCGGCAAAGAGCAGACGCAGAGCGGCCGCCACATGCACTGGCTGCGCGTCGATGCCTACTATGAGGGGGATCGCGACGATCCGAAGGCTTATTTCCAGCCGGTGCCGTGCCAGCAGTGCGAGAACGCTCCGTGCGAACTGGTTTGCCCGGTAGGCGCGACGACGCACAGCACGGAAGGCCTGAACGACATGGTCTACAACCGCTGCATCGGGACGCGGTATTGCTCGAACAACTGCCCGTACAAGGTGCGCCGGTTCAACTTCCTGCTCTTCCAGGATTGGGATACACCCCAGTACAAGATCATGCGCAATCCGGACGTGACGGTGCGCAGCCGCGGCGTGATGGAAAAGTGCACATACTGCGTGCAGCGCATCAGCGAGCACCGTATCGACGCGGAAACGGCGGCAGTGCGCGAGAACGGCGAATTCAAGATTGCGGATGGCACGCTGCAAACGGCCTGCCAGCAATCATGCCCGGCGAACGCAATCGTCTTCGGCAATATCAACGATCCGAACAGCCGCGTCTCCAAGCTGAAGGCGCTCGATCGCAACTATGGATTGCTGGCCGACCTGAATACCCGGCCGCGCACGACGTATCTGGCGGAAGTTCGCAACCCGAACCCGGAACTCGAAGGATAAGAGACTCGAAGGACAAACGGCGCAAGAGCAGGCTCATTTAAGACATGGCAGATCATCTGGAAGAATCGACAATGGTGGAGGAAGCGCCGGTCATCGAACCGGGGCATACCCTGGCCACGGTAACCGACAAGATCAGCTCCATTGTGCTGGAGCGGCCAACCAGCAACGGCTGGATCGTCGGTTTCGCCGGCTGCTTCATGCTCACCATGATGATGCTGTACGCGCTCGGCTATCTGTTTTTGCGCGGCGTCGGCATCTGGGGCATCAACATCCCGATCGGGTGGGGCTTCGCCATCATCAACTTTGTGTGGTGGATCGGTATCGGTCATGCCGGGACGCTGATTTCCGCCATCCTTTTATTGCTGCGGCAATCGTGGCGTAATTCGATCAACCGCTTCGCGGAGGCGATGACGCTGTTTGCGGTAGCCTGCGCCGGCGTCTTTCCGGGCGTGCACACCGGCCGTCCCTGGCTCGATTACTGGATGTTCCCTTACCCGAACACGATGAACTACTGGCCGCAGTTCCGCAGCCCGCTCATCTGGGACGTGTTCGCGGTTTCGACTTACTTCACGGTTTCGCTGATGTTCTGGTTCATCGGACTGATCCCGGATTTGGGCACGTTGCGCGACCGCGCGGAAAATAAATATGCGCGCATGATCTACGGACTGCTGGCCATGGGATGGCGCGGTTCGGCGAGGCACTGGGCACGCTATGAGATGGCGTACCTGCTGCTCGCGGGCCTGGCGACGCCGCTGGTGCTCTCGGTGCACACGGTGGTCAGCTTCGACTTCGCGGTTGGCATCGTGCCGGGATGGCACACTACGATCTTTCCGCCGTACTTTGTGGCGGGCGCGATTTATTCCGGCTTCGCGATGGTGCTGATGCTGGCCATCCCCATCCGCAAGCTTTACGGACTTGAAGATTTCATCACCGACCGGCATTTGCAAAATTCGGCGAAGGTGATGCTCGCGACGGGCTGGATCGTGGCTTACGGCTATGCCATCGAAGCATTCATGGGGTGGTATGGCGGCAATCGCTACGACCAAACTCTGCTTTGGAACCGGCTGCACGGGCCTTATCAGTTCTGGTATTACTCGCTGCTGATCTGCAACCTTCTGGTGCCGCAATTGCTGTGGTTCCGGAAGATGCGGACGCATCCGGTCTATCTCTTCTTTATTTCGCTGGTCATTCTGGTGGGCATGTGGCTGGAGCGTTTCGTCATCATCGTGATCAGCCTGACGCGCGACTTTCTGCCCTCGTCGTGGGGCATGTACTATCCGACGCGCTGGGACTGGATGACTTACATCGGGACGATCGGCATGTTCCTGACGGCGATGTTCCTGTTCGTGCGCATCCTGCCGATGATCTCGATCTTTGAAATTCGCACGCTGCTGCCTGAAGCGGAGGTGAAACACAAGTGAGCACGCCTTCGGTCTCCAGCACGATCTACGGCACTATGGCTGAGTTCAACTCGGCGCAGGAATTGCTGACCGCCGCGCGCCGCGCGAACGACGCGGGCTATCGCGAGATGGACGCCTACAGCCCGTTCCCGGTCGAGGAACTCGCCGAGGCGATCGGCTTCCGCAAAAATTATGTTCCGCTGGTCACGCTGATTGGCGCGATCACCGGCGGCGTGCTTGGCTACATGATGCAGTACTACATCGCCGTCATCAGCTATCCAACGAACATTGGCGGGCGCCCGTTCCACTCCTGGCCGTCATTCATTATCGTGACGTTTGAAATGACGATTCTCTTCGGAGCTATTTCGGCGGTGCTCGGCATGCTGGCGCTCAACGGATTGCCCATGCCCTATCACCCGGTGTTCAACGTGCCGCGATTCAACTTCGTCACCAAAGACAAGTTCTTTCTCGTGATTTTCGCGACCGACCCGAAGTATGACACGCAAAGCGCGCACCAGTTTTTGGAGAGCCTGAACCCGCAATCCGTTTCGGAGGTGCCGTGCTAATGAGGCTCGCACTCCGAAATTCAAGAGCGGCGAGGGGCGCGATGCTGGCGCTGATCGCTGCGGGCGTGGTGGCCACGAGCGCCTGCCGGCTCGACATGCACATTCAGCCACGCTACAACCCGTTGGCCAAGAGCGACTTCTTCGCTGACCAGCGCGCCGCGCGTCCACTGGTCGACGGCACTGTGGCCCGCGGCGAGGAACGCGCCGACACCTATTTCTATACCGGCAAAATTGGCAGCACGCCCGGCGACTACATGCCCTTCCCAGTCACCAAAGAGGTGATGGACCGCGGCCGCGAGCGCTTCAATATTTACTGCTCGCCCTGCCACTCGCGTCTGGGCGACGGCAACGGATTCATTCCGAGCCGCGGGTTTAAGAAAAAACCACCGTCCTATCACATCGACCGCCTGATGAAGGCGCCCATTGGCTATTTCTTCGACGTGATGACGAACGGCTACGGCATCATGCAGGACTACTCCGCGCAAGTTACACCCCACGACCGCTGGTGCATCGCCGCCTACATTCGGGCGCTGCAATTGAGCCAGAACGCGACCATGGCCGATGTTCCGCAGGGCCAGGCGATTCCCTCGAAGGCTCCTGAGTTCGTCGAGCCGGGCAGCGGCGCGACGTTGCCACGGACTTTACCGACAGAAGCGGCGCCGGAAAAATCCTGGAAAGGGGAAACGGAATGAGCCACTCACCCCGCATCCCGAACCAGCGTGCCCTCGACCTGACGACGCCGCCGGTCATTAAGACCATCGGCCAGCGTTCGCTGATCATTGGCGTAATCGCGACCGTCCTGGCGCTGCTGCTGGCCTTCCGGAATCCGACCGAGTTCTTCCGCGGCTACCTCGTCTCCTACATGGCTTGGCTGGGCATCGCGCTCGGGTCGATGGCGATTCTGATGGTCCGGCATATGACGGGCGGCGGATGGGGTTCAATTATTCGGCGGGTGCTGGGCGCTGCGATGCGCACGCTGCCGCTGCTGTTTCTTCTTTTCATTCCGTATGCGATCTTCGCGGTGAAGCGGATTTATCCCTGGGCCATACCGGTCGATTCCGTCTCCAATCCCCTGATCCGCGAACATCTGGAGAAGCACGGTTTCATCCAGGGCTATCTGAACTATCGCGGTTTCGTGATTCGCGCCGTCATCTACTTCGCCATCTGGTTTGTGCTGCAATACATGCTCACGAAGCTTTCCTTCGAGCACAACCGGCCGCCGATGTCGAACAACAGCGCGCTCGCGAAAAAAATCAGCGCGCCCGGCATCATCCTGTACGCGTTCACGATTTCGTTCGCGGTGATTGACTGGGTGATGTCGCTCGACCCGAGCTGGATTTCGACCATCTACGGCCTGATCTTCCTGGCTGGCGAGTTGATTTCGGCGCTCGCCTTCGCGATCGTTATCGAGCGCATCCTCTTCAAGTACGAGCCGATGAAGACGCTGCTCAAGCGCAACTACGTGCACGACCACGGCAACTTCATGCTGGCCTTCATCATGGTATGGGCCTACTTCTCGTTCTCGCAGTGGCTCATCATGTGGTCGGGCAATCTTCCCGACGAAATCACGTGGTACTTCCGCCGGCTGCATGGTGGCTGGCAGTACGTCGGACTGTTCCTGGCGCTCTTCCATTTTTTCGTACCGTTCTTCATCCTGCTCTTCCGGCCCATCAAGCGCGACGTGACGAAACTGGTGTGGATTGGCGCGTGGATGCTGATCGTGCGCTACATCGACTTGTTCTGGCACATCGAGCCGAGCTTTGGGCAGAACTTTACCGTGACTCTCTCCGATCTCGTGATTCCTTTTGCGATGGGCGGGATCTGGATTTGGTACTACTGCCGCAACCTGAGTTCAGTTCCGCTGCTGCCGGTGTATGACGCGACGGCGCAGGACGTCCTGGAGCCCGCCCATGAGTAACGAACAGATTCGCAATCACGGCGTGGACGCGCACGGCTCCTTCGAACACCAGGACCTGAGCCCGAAGGGAGTGTTGTATTTTTTCCTCGGCCTCGGCGTTTTCATGGTGGTGATTTATTTCATCGCCTTCGGCATCTATCATGTGCTGAACGCGGCCGACCAGGCCAACCAGAAGACGATGAGCCCGATGGTTGCGCCCAAGGCCGATACGCGCGCCGTCACGCCGTCGGACATTCACGCATTCCCTGACCCGCGGCTGGAAGAGCATGAACGCACGCAACTGCGCTCATTTATCGAAGACGAGGATGGCAAGCTCGCGACCTATAACTGGGTCGATAAAGATAAGGGTGTGGTGCAGATTCCGATCGAGAGGGCGATGGAACTGATCGTGCAGCGCGGCCTGCCGGTGCGTTCTCAAGTTCAAGAGGCGCAGGGACGAGGCGCACAAGGGCAGCAGGCGGAGACGCACGCCGAGGCAAGTGAGCAAGCGCAGCCACAGACACAAATGAAAGATCAGCGGTAGCGACAATCAGAGTTAGTAACAGGCAGCAAGCGGCAGAAAGAAGGCGGCAGTGAGCGGTAAGCGACAAAATTCGGATCGGTCGAAGAGCGGGTGTGGCTTTTCCCCGTGCAACTCTGTGTACCCTGTGGTTCAAGCGATTGGACGCGACGCGATTAAACTCTCGCTGGCGACACTTCTCCTCGCCGGCTCCGTCTTTGGACAAGCCATGACGCGGGGCATCATGTCGCCGCCGGCGAGCGTGCGGCCGCCGGGATTGCAGCACGTCGGCATCACTCAGAATCTCAATCAGCAGATCCCGGCCGACCTCGCCTTCACCGACGATCAGGGCCGCGCCGTGCATCTCAGCGATTACTTCGGCAAGAAGCCGATGATCCTGAACCTCGTCTACTTCACCTGCCCCATGCTGTGCGGCGAGGAACTGAACGGTCTCGAAAGCGCGCTGCGGGTGATGAAATTCAACGTCGGTGACGAATTTGACGTGCTCACGGTGAGCTTCGATCCGAAAGACACTCCGGACGCCGCCGCGAAAAAGAAGGCCGAAATTCTCAGCCGCTACAAGCGCCCGGGCGCTGAGCAGGGCTGGCATTTTCTTGTCGGCAATCAGGATTCGATCGACCGCATCGCCAAGGCCGCCGGTTTTGAATACGAATACGACAAGCAGACGAATCAGTTCGCGCACACCACCGCGATCATGGTGCTGACGCCGCAAGGCAAGATCGCGCAGTACTACTACGGAATCGACTATCCGCCGAAGGATCTTCGGCTGGCGCTGGTGGACGCTTCGCAGGAAAAGATCGGCAATCTGGTCGACGAACTGCTGCTCTACTGCTATCACTACGACCCGACAAAAGGTAAGTACAGCGCGACGATTATGCGGATCCTGCGGCTGGCGGGAGTCGCCACGCTGCTTTGTCTCGGCGCTATTTTCTTTGTGATGATTCGCCGCGGCTCCGGCCACGGTCCTCAAGGAGCGTTAAGGGCATAACGACTCGCCCAGCGGATTATGTTTTCAAATATGCCATTCTGGCCCGAAAGCGCCTCGACCACCGCCGGTCACGTGGACGCTCTCTACATTTTTCTTGTGCTGGTCTCCGTCACCATGACGGTGCTGATCTTCACGACCCTCGCCGTCTTTGCCGTTAAATTCCGTAAGCGTCAGGGCGTGGAAGCGCATCAGATCGACGGTTCCGGCCTGCTCGAAATCGCGTGGTCTGTAATTCCCTTCGCCGTCTTTCTTTCGTTTTTTGTCTGGGGCGCAATCATTTACTTCGAGGAGCGCACGCCGCCGCAGGACGCCACCGAGGTCTACACGGTCGCCAAACAATGGATGTGGAAGTTTGAACATGCCGAGGGCCAGCGCGAGATCAACGAACTGCACGTGCCGGTTGGCCGCGACGTCAAGATGATCATGACCTCGCAGGACGTGATCCACAGCTTTTATGTGCCCGCGTTCCGCATCAAGCAGGACGTGCTGCCGGGCCGCTATACGACAGCGTGGTTCCATGCCACCAAGCCCGGCACCTATCATCTGTTCTGCGCGGAATATTGCGGCACCGAGCACTCGGGCATGATCGGCTGGATCGTGGTGATGGAACCGCGCGCATATGAGGCGTGGATGAGCACGGGCGGCGGCAATCAGCCCATGACAGAAACCGGAGCCAAGCTGTTCACCGATCGCGGCTGTGTCATGTGCCATCGCGGCGACAGTTCGGCGCGCGGACCGAACCTGGCCGGCATCTATAACAAGCCGGTTCAACTGGAAGACGGGCGCACCGTCATAGCCGACGAAAATTACATTCGCGAGTCGATCATGGATCCCGGAGCGAAGATCGTGAGGGGTTTCCGTCCCATTATGCCGACGCTGCAAGGGCAAATCAGCGACGAAGAATTGAACGCGCTGATCGCCTATGTGAAATCGATTGGCCAAACGCAATCGGAAGCTCAGCCCGCAACGGCCACTGGCACGGGCTCGGCTCCGCAATAGATCCCCGATTTATAGGTGACGAACATGGCAACCGCAGTACCGGTAAATCAGGCCGCACACGAAAGCTACCTGGACGACGGCCACAGCATCAAGTCGTGGCTGCTCACGCGTGACCATAAACGGATCGCGCTGCTCTACCTGCTGTCGATCACGTTCTTCTTCTTTATCGGCGGCATCTTCGCGCTATTGATCCGCCTCGAGCTGCTCACGCCGGCGGGCGATCTGGTCCAATCCGACACCTACAACAAGCTTTTCACCATGCACGGCATGGTGATGATATTTTTCTTCCTCATTCCCGCCGTGCCCGCCGTCCTCGGAAACTTTCTCATTCCGATCATGATCGGCGCCAAGGATCTCGCCTTCCCACGTATTAACCTGTTGAGCTGGTATCTCTACATCATCGGCGGCGCGCTGATGCTGTGGACGATTCTCGCGGGCGGCGTCGACACCGGCTGGACCTTCTATACTCCGCTGAGCACCGAATTTCTTCAGACCAACGTCATCAGCGCGGCACTCGGTATTTTCATCTCCGGCTTCTCGTCGATTCTTACCGGACTTAATTTCATCGTCACCATTCACCGCATGCGCGCTCCGGGCATGACGTGGAACCGTCTTCCGCTGTTTGTGTGGTCGCACTACGCCACCAGCATTATTCAGGTTCTGGGCACGCCGGTCGTCGCCATCACCATCGTGCTGGTCGCGCTCGAGCGCCTCTTCCACCTCGGGATTTTCAATCCCGCGCTGGGCGGCGATCCGCTGCTCTTCCAGCACCTGTTCTGGTTCTACTCGCACCCGGCTGTTTACATCATGATTCTGCCCGGCATGGGCATCGTCAGCGAGATCGTGTGCTGCTTCTCGCGCAAGCGCATCTTCGGCTATCAGGCGATGGCGCTGGCAGTTCTCGGCATCGCCGTGCTTGGCTTCCTGGTCTGGGCGCATCACATGTTCGTCGCCGGAATCTCGCTTTATTCGGCGCTGATCTTCTCGCTGCTGACCTATTTCGTCGCGGTACCTTCGGCGGTCAAAGTCTTCAACTGGACCGCGACCATGTATAAAGGCTCGATCACCTACCAGACGCCGATGCTCTACGCCTTCGGCTTCATCGGCTTGTTCACCATCGGCGGCCTCACTGGCCTGTTCCTCGGCTGCCTCGGCATCGACGTGCACGTCACGGACACCTACTTCGTGGTCGCGCACTTTCATTATGTAATGGTCGGCGGCATGGTGGTCGCCTACCTCGGCGGCCTGCATTTCTGGTGGCCAAAGATTACCGGACGCATGTATCCCGAGGGCTGGGGCAAACTCGCGGCACTCATCGTGTTCATCGGATTCAACCTGACCTTCTTCCCACAGTTCCTGCTTGGCTATATGGGGATGCCGCGGCGCTATCACGCGTATCCTCCGGAATTCCAGATTCTCAACGTGCTCTCGACCGCCGGCGCCACGATTCTCGCCGTCGGCTATTTGTTGCCGATGGTGTATTTCGTGTGGTCGCTGCGCTACGGCCCGATCGCTCCGGCCAACCCGTGGAACGCCGCCGGCCTGGAATGGCAGATTCCGTCGCCGCCGCCGACCGTCAATTTCGAAGAGGAGCCGGTTGTGACCTGGGAAGCCTACAACTACGAAGAACTGGGCGCGATTCCAGAAGAGCAGGAGGCCCACGTTGGCCACTAATGAAGCCGCCATCATCGACCGCCATGACGAGCAGAATCCTGCGCTGCTGCACCACTTCGCGACCAAGGAGCAGCAAAAAAATTCCGCCAGCCTGGGCATGTGGCTTTTTCTGGCGCAGGAAATCATGTTCTTCGGCGGCATGTTCTGCGCCTACCTCGTCTATCGCTACAAATATTTTGGCGACTTCGCTTCCGCCAGCCAGACGCTCAACATCTGGTACGGCGCCATCAACACCGCCGTGCTCATTTGCTCCAGCCTTACGGTGGTGCTGGCGGTGCGCGCCGCCCAACTGGGGAAGCGCAAGGCGCTGACCATGTGGCTGGTGCTGACGATTCTGTTGGGCTTGGTCTTCCTCGGAATCAAGGGCATGGAGTACAAAGAAAAGTTCGAGGACCATCACGTACCTGGGCCGTCTTTTGCGTATGAGGGGACCGTGCCCGGACATCCCGGGATGGCCGTTAACCCGCATCATGCCGAGATGTATTTCTCGCTCTACTTCGCCATGACCGGAATGCACGCCCTGCACATGATCGTCGGCGTGGTCCTGTTTTCGTTGCTGGCCTGGTGGGCATGGCACGGCAAATACAATTCGAACTATTACACGCCGATCGAGAACGCCGGCCTGTACTGGCATTTCGTCGATATTGTGTGGATCTATCTGTTCCCGTTGTTGTATCTGATCGACCGAAAGAAGTGAGATTTGAAGCGCCGAGGTACCGAGTACAGGTGATGCATGACTGAGCCCACTATTCCCCAAGCCGCCACAACCCAGGACGACTCGCCGCACGAACACGTCTCGAGCATCGGCCAGTCCGTCGCCATCTGGATCACCCTGCTGGTGTGCACGGCCCTCACGGCCGCGGTGGCCTTCGTCGACCTCGGCCCCGCCAACACGGTGGTCGCGCTCGGCATCGCTACCTTCAAGGCAATCCTCGTCGTGCTCTTCTTCATGCACGTAAAGTACACGCACGAGAAGCTGACCGGCCTGGTTATCGCCAGCGCCATCTTCTTCTTCATGATCCTGCTGGCGCTGAGCATGGCGGATTACGCGACGCGGCTCTGGCAGTAAACGGAAACCGAATCCGCCTCCGAACGAGGTCGAAAACCTTTAGCCGCGCCCGCAATGCGGGTGGGCTCTTCCCTGCCCTCGAAGAACATTTTCCGCCTGGGCCCACGGACCTTCCAAGAAGAGACTAAGATGGACGCGCCGGATGGTTGTGCAATCCTTGCGACCGGCAGCAATTCGGAGGTTTCCATGAAGAAGCGTTGTTGCGTTTTATACCTGGCGATTTTGGTGGGAGTTTTGCCCGCAATGGCGCAACAGGATGATGCGGCAGCCGCGCGAACGGCGGCGGGATGCGGCCTGAGCACGGAGATGTTTAACGTACAAACAACGGACCAGCAGCATCCCGTCGGGCAAGCCGAGCCTGGCAAAGCACTGGTCTACTTTTTTGTGGATTTCGTTACCGCGCCGACGATGCGCGTCGGAGTCGACGGTACCTGGGTGGGAGCGAACAACGGGAAATCGTATTTCTTTTTTCCGGTGGCTCCGGGAGAACATAATATCTGCGCGGAGTGGCAGTCGGGAACATTCAAGAAGTCATCCGAGCGCGTGGGCGAGGCGATGCATCTTACGGCCGAGGCTGGAAAAACATATTACCTGCGCCTGAACTTCAGCTACCAGCGCATGCATCTGGAGCTGTCGGATGAGGCGGAGGGCCATTTCCTGATCGGGTCGTCGTTGTTCGCGAAATCGCAGCCGAAAAAGAAATAATAAAAGAATCGCGCTTCGTAAAATCGGATGACGAGGCGAAGCTCGCCCATCGGAGGGCGCAGCCGGCAGCTACTCCACCTTGAAATTCACGTCGACCGTCGCGTTCTCTTTAGCCCGCAGCGAAATCTTCACCTCGCGCATGCCTAGCCGCTCCTGGACGAAACCCAGCGTGTAGTCTCCGGGCGGCAGCCCCGCAATCTCGAACCTCCCATCCGCGCCGGTTACCGCAAAAAAAGGCGAGTTCACCACATTCAAATACATCGTCATCCACGGATGCTGGTTACACTTCACCTGCATCATGGTCTCCGGATGTGCGAACGTCTTTTCCACCGGAGGCCCCTGCGGCATCTGCGACTCGTTCCACTCGCGGTTGTTCTTCGGGTTGGGATGAATGTTGTGCGTGGTCGAGTCGCTGTTCACGAACCGGACCATCTGCCCCACCATCGCGCCGGCCACATGCGGCCGATACCGGCAGCCGCTCTGCTCAATCGTTATCGGGCTGGGAATCGCGAATGCTCGCGCCTCCAGCCCGCTTTTGACATAAACGAAAACATTCGCGAGCTTGTCGCCGTCGACCACCACGCCCTCGGCCTGGTTGGCGCCCTTGCACCCAGGATCCATGGTCATATCGACGAGCGGACGCCGAGGCGCCGGGCCGTCAAACCGAGCCGTCCCACTGACGGAAGCGGCCGTAGCCGGGTCGACGGTCATCACTGCGGCAGCCGTCTGCGAGCCCGGCGTGGTTTCCTGCCGGCTCTCTTTCCTGCTGCATCCAAGCGGCAGAGCGGCTACTACGCAGATTATGAACAATGCGGGAAAACCATGAGCTCGGGTCACGGTTCCATGCACCTCTTGGAATAACGCATGCGGAAATCAGGGATAGCCGACGCCGAATCTTTTTTGCCGGCGACCGCGCGGCTGCCGCGGAAGAACGACTCGAAGCCGCGTCCACTTCGGTTGCACCAAAGAAGATTGGTGGGCGCTACAGGATTCGAACCTGTGACTTCCACCGTGTGAAGATGGCACTCTACCGCTGAGTTAAGCGCCCACTATGCGGTAAATTCTATCGTAGCACAGCCCGATTCCGCCGCAGCCCGCTTCGAATTTCGGATGGGCGCGCTACTCTGGAAACGAAAATAGTCCTACCGAATTTCGGATGCGCGTGCAACCTCGGCTCGCGTAATCTGATCCCATCCCAGTCCCGGCAACAATAATGATGAGGCGCACCATGAATGTTCTGGTAGTGAATTCCGGAAGTTCCAGCCTGAAGTTCCAGGTCATCGCCACCGATCTCGACCGCATCAAGCAGCACCAAGATGAGCGCCTCTGTTCCGGCGAGATCGAAGACATCGGCGGCGCCGCTGTCATCAAGTTTCACCCGCGCAACGCCGAGCCGCAGACCTTCACGCAATCTCTCCGCGACGTCGCCGCGGCCCTCGACTTCATCGTCCGCTACCTCGCCTCCGACCGCTCCGGCGTTCCTGAAATCAAGAATTCTGGCGACATTAACGCCGTCGGCCATCGCGTCGTCCATGGCGGCGAGCGCTTCAGCGAGTCGGCGCTCATCAACGACGACGTGCTCAAAGGTATCGAGGACTGTATCGACCTCGCGCCGCTGCACAATCCCAACAATATTCAGGCGATTCAGGCCGCGCGTGATCTCTTCGGCAAAGACGTTCCGCAGGTCGCCGTCTTCGACACGGCGTTTCATCACACCATTCCCGAGGAAGCCTATCTCTACGCCGTCCCTTATCATCTCTATCGCCGCCATCGCATCCGGCGCTACGGATTCCACGGTACCTCGCATCGCTATGTAGCCTTCCGATACCGTGCCCTGCGCGGGCTTACGCGTACCCAGACCAATATCATCACGCTGCACCTCGGCAACGGCTGCTCGGCGGCCGCGATCAAGGCGGGAGTCTCCATCGACACCTCCATGGGTATGACGCCGTTAGAGGGCCTGGTCATGGGCACGCGCTCCGGCGATCTCGATCCCGCCATCGTCAACGTAATCGGCCGCAAGGAGGGCCTGTCTCCGCACGAGGTCGATGCCCTGCTCAACACGCAGTCCGGCCTGCTGGGAATTTCAGGCCTCACCAACGACATGCGGGAACTGCTCGCGGAACTGAAAGAGCACGACGACCGCCGTGTCCGCCTGGCGATTGAAATCTTCTGCTATCGCGCCCGCAAGTATATTGGGGCATTCCTGGCCTCGATGAATGGAGCCGACGCGGTCGTTTTCACGGGAGGCATCGGAGAAAACTCTCCCGACGTGCGAGCCAAAATCTGCGAAGGCATGGAGTGGGCCGGCCTCAAGCTCGACGCAGAGAAAAACAAGCAGACGGTCGGCAAGGAAGCAGAGATCAGCACGACAGATTCAATGCTCAAAGCTTATGCCATCCCAACCGACGAAGAACTGCTGATCGCGAGAGACACGGTGCGCGTGATCTTGGGCGAGCCGCACCCATCGTAGTATTTGCTTTAGCCGTCCGATTCTGGTATAGAACAACAAATCGGTTTGTGGGGTGGGTGGGTTGCGCTCAAAGTCGAAGCCGATCGCGTGTCTGTTGCTGTTGCTGACCTTCTGGTCGGCAATCGCAGCCGTCGTGCATCAACACGCCAGCGCCGAGGAATCGATACGGTGCACGGTCTGCGTCGCCGCCCACTCGGCGGCTCCGCGGGCTCAATCCTCACTGACCCTCACCAGCTTTCTCGTTGTATCCACGGTTCGGACGCAAGCGGTTTCCGCGAAGCAGCGCCTGATTGCCTTCGCCCTTTCTGTCCGGCCTCCTCCCGCCGTCTAAAGATCGAATCCCAATTTTGCGTGGACAGGGTTGAAGTTCTTATTCCTTCGGCCGTGTCTCGATCTTTTTCCGCGTCAATTTTCTTCGGGAGGAATTCATGCAGGCTTCTTACAGGAAGTCGCTTTTGGCGGCTTTTATGCTGGTTTTTTGTCTTTCGCTGCCCTTTCACGCTTACGCTCAGTCGGGCGGAGGCTCGGGATCGCTGAATGGCACCGTACTAGACCCATCGGGCGCCGTGGTTGCGAACGCAACCGTCGAGATTCATCAACCGGTCAGCGGTTATGACCGCACAACCACCACCGACAGCAAAGGGAATTTCAGCTTTTCGAACGTGCCCTTCAATCCCTATCACATGACGGTGACGGCAACGGGGTTTGCCGGGAATGTGCGGGAGGTGGAATTACGGTCGGTCGTCCCGGTTAGCGTCAAGATCAACCTCCAGGTAACAGGTTCTTCCACCACTGTTACCGTCGAGGCTACGGGTGGAGACTTGATCGAAAACGATCCGACTTTCCACTCCGACATCGACAAGAATTTGTTCGATAAGCTTCCGCTGGAAAGCGCGTCGTCCTCGTTGAGTTCGCTGGTGACCCTTTCGACGCCGGGGATCGCGGCCGATTCGAATGGTCTTTTTCACGGGATCGGCGACCATGCGGAGAATTCATTCTCCGTCGACGGCCAGCCCATTACCGACCAGCAAAGCAAAGTCTTCTCCAACCAACTTCCAGTCGATTCCATTCAGTCCATGGAGGTCATCTCCGGCGCGCCTCCGGCGGAATACGGAGGCAAGACCAGCGTTGTGATCGTTGCAACCACCCGCTCGGGCCAAGGGGTGACCACGCCACATGGCAGCGTGACCACTTCCTATGGCTCGTTTGGAACCGCCAGTGTCAATGCTGACCTCGCCTATGGCGGCAAGAGCTGGGGAAACTATTTCTCCGCCGGCGGTTTGAACACCGGCCGATTTCTCGATCCGCCTGAATTCGCGGTCATCCACGACCGCGGCAACGAAGAAAACCTTTTCGACCGCATCGACTATCAGATTTCAACCGCCGATTCGATTCACCTTGATTTCGGCTACAGCCGGAGCTGGTTCCAAACGCCCAATTCGATCGATTCCCAGAATGCCACGCCCTGGAGCGGACTGGACGGAGTTCTTCCGATGGAAGAAAGCTATGGGGGTGTCGTTCCGATTGGCAATCCCACCGGCTTTACCCCAGGACCCACCGTCGGACCGAACGACCAGCGCTCCAAGATAGGAACTTTCAATATCGCGCCTTCGTGGACGCATCTTGCGGGTACGCATTCGGTATTCACTTTAGGCGCGTTCGTGCGCCGCGACGATTACAATTACTACCCCAGCAACGATCCTTTCGCGGATCTCGGGCCGCCAAGTCTGCAGAGACAGTCCGTGGGGCAGAACCGCACGTTGACCAATGCGGGACTTCGATCGGATATCTCCTACGTCAGAGGGATCAATCAAATCAAGGCCGGAGTCACCTACGAACAAACATTTCTTAATGAAAACGACACGGTGGGCATCGTCGATCCAGCTTACAACGCGCCCTGCTTAACTCTGTCTACAGCTACCGACGCGAATGTTCCTGTGCCGGGTTTCACCGATCCCTCACAATGTGCCGGCTTCGGGTTGGCGCCGAATGTAGCCGATTCTTCGAGCCCGTACTTTAATCCCAATGCGCCCAACAGCCCTTTTTACCCGGCTTTCAATCCGACTCTGTCCCCGTATGACCTGACCCGCGGCGGAGGCCTCTACACCTTCAATGGCCACACCGACGTGAAGGAGCTTGCTCTCTATATTCGCGACGTGATCACAAAGGGAAACTGGTCTCTCAACCTTGGCATCCGTGGCGATCTCTACAACGGACTCTCCATCGCGCGCCAGGCCGAGCCCCGTCTCGGAGTCTCTTACAACGTCAAGCGGACCAACACGATTCTTCGAGTTTCTTATGCCAGAACTTTGGAATCTCCCTTCAACGAAAATCTGGTACTTTCCAGCACCGGATGCGGCAATGCCGTACTGTCGCCGCTTCTTCTCTGTTCCCCGGGAGTAAGTGGAATCCTGAGTCCCGGTTTTCGCAACGAATTTCATGCGGGAATCGAGCAGGCTTTCGGACGGTATCTGGTCTTTTCCGGCGAGTGGATCACGAAGTACACGCACAATGGCTACGATTTCAGCGTGCTCGGCGATACGCCGATTACGTTCCCGATCGAGTGGCACAACTCGAAAATTCCTGGATATGCGGGGCGCGTGAGCGTGCCCAATTATCGCGGATTTTCGGCGTTGTTTGTGTTTTCGAGCGTGGCGGCACGCTTCTTCCCGCCGCAGATTGGCGGCGCCGGCGCGACTGTGGGCGCTCCCGGGGCACCTTTCCGTATTGACCACGATGAAAGGTTTAATCAAACCACTCACTTTCAATATCAACCCTGGAAGCTTGGGCCCTGGGTGGGCTTCAACTGGCGCTATGACAGCGGACTGGTGGCCGGCAACGCACCGTGCTATGGGGTGACCGGATATAACGATTGCCCGCAGTCGACCACGCTCGGCGGGCAACCGGCTGTTCTCTTGCAGGACATTTTCGGAAACCCTTTGAGCGCGGATCAGGAATACGAGGCGGGATTTGCCTGCAATGGCGTGCGCGCAACCCCGACTATTCCAATTCCTTCAGGGGTATGCCAGGCGTCGCAGTTCACTTCCAATCTGGTCCGAATTCCGGGGATCAACGCCGAGAACGACGACCACAACCCGCCGCGCATCGCCTCGCGTAATCTGTTCGATGTTTCCGTGGGTCACGACAACTTATTCAAAGGCGAACGTTACAAGTGGAGCCTCGCTCTTACTGCGATCAACGTAGCTAACAAAACGGCCCTATACAACTTCCTCTCAACCTTCAGCGGGACGCACTATGTAACACCCCGCAGTCTGACGGCCCAACTCGGATTTCACTTTTAGTCGGGGCGTGTGAAAGGGGCTGCGGCCGATTCGAAGCCGCCGCCCCCACGCACACGATACGGAAGTGTGCCGCCAACTGCATGGGCGGCTCGTTCGAGGCGCAGAGTTATGGGGAAGTATTGCTACGGTAAAGGCCGGCGCAGAATCATAGAGCAATTTACGAACTGGCATGGCCTTTGGATTTTGGCGGTGCTCGGCGCGTTCGCCACAGCGACCCTGCTGCTCTACATTCTCGGCTACCTGCATTTCGACGGCGACTGAGCGGAGGAATTCGGATTCCCATAAGAATGGCGGGTGGCCCATCCTTGAAGTTGATACAAGCTTGCACCATTCCGACCAAGGGTGCCCCATCCTTCGCGGTTTTCGAAGGGTGGGTGACACGGATGCCGATGCCAAGGGCATTCACCACACCGCCGCCCGCCCCACACCTGTATAGTGACTCAAACACCGGAGGGCCAATGCGTCACCGAATCCCGCACCTGCTATGCCTCGTAACGTGCGTCGTAGTCCTCATCACCGCCGCCACCGCCCAGCCCAGCCATTGGGCCGCGCCCGGCGACAAAACCGCGAAGTTCATGATCGACATGGAGCGCAAGTGGGCCGAAGGCGTTTGCACCAACAATGGAGTTATCTCTGAGTTGTTGGCCGACGACTTCCAGGGCACCACCACTGGCGGCGAGCGCTACCACAAAGAGGATGAACTGCGTGATGAAAAAGGCCCGCACTCGGCGCGCGGCTGCGGCCTCGACGATGCCCGGGTACGCTTCTTCGGGCAAGACGTGGCCATCATTTACGGCAGCGAGCACGCCATCGGCAAAGACAAGGCGCATCCCGACGCGAAAGTGTGCCAGGTCTGGACCGATACCTGGTTGAAGCGCAATGGTAAGTGGCAGATCGCCGCCGCGCAGGACAACAAGGTTGACTGTAAGTAGTTGGGTGCTGGCCCGCTGAAGCGGTATCCGTCATCCCCGCCGAGCTGCTTCGATCTTGGCGATGTCGATGTTCTTCATCGTCATCATCGCCTCGAAGGCACGCTTCGCCTCACCGCCGCCGGCCGCCAGCGCCTCCATTAGCGCGCGTGGCGTGATCTGCCAGGAGATGCCCCAGCGGTCCTTGCACCAGCCGCACGCGCTTTCCTGTCCCCCATTGCCGACGATCGCGTTCCAATAGCGGTCCGTCTCTTCCTGATTGTCGGTCGCGACCTGGAAGGAAAACGCCTCGCTGTGTTTGAACATCGGGCCGCCGTTGAGACCGAGACAGGGAATGCCCAGAACCGTGAACTCCACCGTCAGCTCATCGCCCTTTTTGCCGCCCGGATAATCGCCCGGCGCTTTGTGCACAGCGGTCACTTCACTATTCGGAAAGGTCGCGGCATAGAAGCGCGCGGCATCATGTGCGTCCTTGTCGAACCAGAGGCAAATCGTGTTTTTCGGCTTTGAGGCCATGACGTCTCCTTGAGTGCGATGAGTTGGTCTAACGAGCCCGTGTGATAAGTCGGTGCGATCAATAAGGCGTAAACAGTTCAGATGACGCAGGGCGGCGCCGGAGTTGCGCGCCACAGCGCCCCGCTGACCGGTAAACGGTCACCCGGTCTAGTACGGCCAAGTCCAGTCCGCCGCCTTCGGCATATCGATGCCGTGCTCGTGCGCATAATTGCGGCACGCGATCTGCTCGTTCAGAAATCGTTCTTTCGCGTGTCCGCCAATCTTCAGCAACCGGGGCACGCGGTTTACCACATCCATCGCCAGGCTGAAGCGGTCGATGTTGTTATCGATGGCCAGTTCGAGCGGCGTATTGATGCTGCCCTTCTCCTTATATCCACGGACATGAATGTTATCGTGATTGTGCCGCCGGTAAGCGAGGCGGTGAATCAACTGCGGATAACCGTGGAAATTGAAGATCACCGGCTTGTCCAGGGTAAACAGCGAATCGAAATCCCAATCCGAGAGCCCGTGCGGATGTTCGCTGCTTGGCTGGAGTTTAAAAAGATCGACCACATTAACAAATCGAATCTTCAGATCGGGAAACTCCGCGCGCAGCAACGCCGTTGCCGCCAGAGCCTCCTGCGTAGGAATATCGCCGGCGCAGGCCATCACCACATCCGGCTCGCCCGATTCGTCATTGCTCGCCCAATCCCAGATGCCGATGCCCTTGGTGCAGTGAGTAATCGCCTGCTCCATATCCAGATACTGTAGATGCTTTTGCTTGTCACAAACAATCACATTGATATAGTTCTGGCTGCGCAGGCAGTGGTCCGCTACCGACAAGAGACAATTCACATCCGGCGGCAGATAGATGCGCGTCACGTTCGCGCTCTTGTTCACCACCACATCCAGGAATCCCGGATCCTGATGGGTGAAGCCGTTGTGATCCTGCCGCCATACCGTCGAAGTGATCAGAAGATTCAGCGAAGCGATCGCCTGCCGCCACGAAAGATGGCTCGCCATCTCCAGCCATTTGGCGTGCTGGTTAAACATCGAGTCGATGATGTGCACGAACGATTCGTACGTCGACAAAAATCCGTGCCGCCCCGTTAAGAGATAGCCTTCGAGCATTCCCTCCATGGTGTGCTCGCTCAGCATTTCCATCACGCGGCCGTCGTTCGCAAGGTCGCCGCCGTCCGCATCCTCCGGAAAATATTCTTCGATCCAGAATTTCTTGGTCACGGCAAAGAGCGCGTCCAGCTTGTTCGAGCGCGTCTCGTCCGGCCCAAGCACGCGGAAGTTATTTCGATTTTCCTTCATCACATCGCCAAGAAAAACGCCGAGCGGATGGGTGTTCGACTCCTGGCTGCGCGCCGGCTTCTCGAACTTGTACGCGTAATCGCGAAAGTCCGGCAGCCTCAGGTCCTTCTTCAACCATCCGCCGTTAGCGTGCGGATTCGCACTCATCCGCCGGTTGCCCGCCGGCGTGAGCTCGCTGAAGTCCGCGACCAGCTTGCCATCCGCGCCGAAGAATCGCTCCGGCTTCAAGGACTTCATCCACTTCTCCAGAATCTCCAGTTGCTTCGGATCGCTCTTAACGTTCGGCAGTGGCACCTGATGCGCCCGCCAGAAGCCTTCGAGATAATGTCCCTCAACCTCGCGCGGCGCAGTCCATCCTTTCGGCGAGCGCAACACGATCATCGGCCATCGCGGCCGCGTAGTCACGCCATGCTCACGCGCCGCCCGCTGATGTTCCCGAATCTCTTGAACGCAATGCTCCACCGTGGCGGCCATGGCCTGATGCATGGAATCGGGCTCCGAGCCTTCGACAAAACAAGGAGACCATCCATAGCCGCGCAGCAGGCTCTCCAGCTCCTCATGCGAGATGCGCGCCAGCAGCGTAGGATTGTCGATCTTGTATCCATTGAGGTGAAGGATAGGCAGCACCGCGCCGTCGCGCACCGGATTCAGAAATTTGTTGATGTGCCACGAAGTCGCAAGTGGCCCGGTCTCCGATTCGCCATCACCCACCGCCGCGGCGACGATCAGCTCAGGATTGTCAAACGCCGCGCCGCAGGCATGTGACAGCACATAGCCGAGCTCGCCGCCCTCATGAATCGAACCGGGTGTCTCCGGCGTGCAGTGGCTGCCGATGCCACCGGGAAAGGAAAACTCCCGCAGGAATAGGCGCAGGCCTTCGACATCCTGACTCTTCTCCGGATAGATCTCCGAGTAGGTGCCTTCGAGATAGGCCGGCCCAAGCACGCCCGGAGCGCCATGTCCGGGGCCGGCGAGGAAGATCATGTCGAGGTCATACTTCCGGATCATGCGGCTGAGGTGGACATACATAAAGGATAGGCCGGGGCTCGATCCCCAATGGCCGAGCTGGCGGTTCTTGATGTGCTCGGCCCGCAAAGGCTCGGCCAGGAGCGGGTTCTCGCGCAGGTAGATCATGCCGAGGCTGAGGTAGTTGCAGGCGCGCCACCAGGTCTCGACGCGGCGGAGTTCATCGCCGCTGAGGGGCTTGCCGGCGATGGTGGAGCGGGTGGGGGCGTAGGGGGTCAGTTCAAGGACTTCGGAAGGGAGGCTGGCATCGACGACACTCACGGCAAACTCCTTTGGAGCAAGGCTTTCTCGATAGGCTATGCCCAGAGGTTGTTGGATGACAATGGCTTGGCGGAGGATTTTAACTCTGCGTTAAAGGTTGTTGGGGCGGCTTGGGGAACATTTCGGAGAAATGTTCCACGTGGAGCAATAGTTGACAATATTGTACGTATCATTTTGTATTTAAACTCGCTGTAAGTAATTGCGAGCTAGAGAGTTGTTGCGTTTTTGGATTTTGCCGGGAGCGGGTGCGAAGGCTCTCCAGGAGCATTTTTTGGTGCTCCCGGAACTCACGGCTCGAAGCTCGCGGCTCGTGGCCGGTTTTCAGTCGTGGTAGCGCTTTTCTCCGGCGGGGATGGCTACGCTTAGGCGGTTCTGCATGGGCGGTAGTGGGCAGGTGGCATAGGGGGTAAAGGAGCAGGGGGGATTGATGGCTCGGTTGAAGTCGAGGACCAACTCGCCGGGCTGGTTGAGGCCGTGGTCGGGGAATCCGGTGTAGAGGAAGCGGCCGGCGCCGTAAGTTGTGGTTTTGCTGGTGGCGTCGCGGAGGATGAAGAAGAGATCGGTCGACCTTGGGTCTTCGAGAACGGGCTCGAGGCGGACGGTTTGGCCGTCGATGGTGAACTCGGCTACGCCGGGCGCGGGCATGTGGGTGGTGGTGCCGAGGACGGTGGGGATGTCGAGCGTCTTGGGAGTGGAGTAGGGAATCCACTTGGCGTGGATGCGATAGACGGGATCGGGCGCGTACCACTTGAGTCCGTGAAAGCCGGTTCGGGTGGGGGCTTGCGGGTCTTTGATGCGCAGGGCAAAGCGGCCATCGCGATTGATGACGATGATGCTGATGGTGCCGATGGTGAGTTTCGAGGGATGCTCGGAATCATCGGCGAGGAGGTCTTGCTCTTTGGCGGGATGGCCGTCGAGCTGCAAGTCTTTGGGGAATCCGGAGGCCGGGGCTGCGAGGTGAACTGTGGTCTTGGTGAGGCGGATGAAGGCTACGTGCTCCGGAATTTTGGCATTGATTTGAATGCGGTTATCGGCGGCGGAGCCGAAGGAGTTGTCGCCATCCTGTAGCCAGTCGAGGCCGATCAGGGAGAGCCAGCCTTCGGGGGCCTGGAGGGCGGTGGCGCGCTGGGCTCGCCACTTTTCGAGGTCGGCCTGCCAGGCGGCGTCGCTCTTCGCATCGGGGGAGGCGGCGTAGAGGCTGGGGCAGAGGATCGCGATGGCGAAGAGGATGGCAATTCGTTTCATGGGCTTTACCTTGTGTTTCAACCGACCGGTTTTCGGCCGCGCGTTGAAATAGTTTACTCGTTCAGTAGGGATTGGGCGATGGATAAACCCGCCCAAGGGCAAAAGACAGGCGCCCGTCCTTCCGGGAGGGCCTGAAGGCCGGCTTTTTTTGTCTCCGAGTTTGGGCGGGGAATTGGGGAGTGGTTGTTAGTGAGTAATTGGTTATATCGGAAGGAATCACGCGGCTCGTCGCTGAAGCATTTTTCCGATTTACTTCGAGGGACGACAGAGCGCTCCGAATAGATTGCGGCTGAGGCGGCGGAGGAATTGGTGGGGCGGATGGGACGATGGCGGCGCTGGCGGTTGCACTGGCGAGGATGGCCTCGTTGATGACGATGATACTGTTCCGGTTGATCTCGATGATGTTGGCGAGGCGAGTTGGATGGGCCTGCCACAACTTGGGCAATGGGCATCACCTTCAATCAGTTCGACGCCACAATTTCCGCAGAGCATGGCAAATACCTCCCGGTTAAAAGGCGGCCGCTTTGAGGCGCGCGCTGGTGCGTGGTGCGCGAAGCAAGAGAGCCGAGATTCGAGAGCTGGTATTCGAGAGCTTAGATTCGAAAAACCGGGTTGAGAAATCCTCAACCCGGTGATGAGGATGCCCGGACTGTCCGAAACCGGATTCCGGCGCGCCGGGCATGCCCGTTGAAGCCATCCCTCTAGAAGCCGTTCCCTCAGAAGCCACTCCCTTAGAACTTGAGGGTGGACGTTGTGCCCGGAGTTACGCTGAAGCTGCACGACGGGCCGCCGTAGTTCCAGTACGAGGCTGCCCACGTTGGCTTGATCGCTTTGAAGCTGGGATACCCGTGGTCGAGGACGGTCTTCGAGAAGACTGCGTCGCCGCTCTTGGGGAAGTCGGAGCAAGAAGTGATGCCGTAGGACTCGAGGACGCCGGCGAGAGCCCAGGTCCACTGGAGTCCGGTGCTGTTGGCATCGAGCCAGGAATAAGCGCCGGTAGTGGAGTCGGAGGCCTGCACTTTGAAGTCGAGAGTGCCGCCGGAATCGCCGGTCATCTTGGTATAGCCGACGAGCGAGTCACCGGGGTTCACACCTTCCAAGGGACTGTAGTAGGCGCTGGAGCCGACCAGCCAGCTGGCGATGACCCAGTAGTTGCCGCCGCCGGCGTAGCCGACGCCGTATTGAAGAACGGGCTGCAGGATCCAAGCAAAGGTGGAATCTTCCATGCCGTTGAAGAGATAGATCAGGCTGCCATTCACTTTGGGATTCTTCGGAACCTTCCAGTCGCCCTGGATAAGGTCGATATTGTCGCCGGAGCCGAGGGACAGGAGCACGTTGGAGGCTTCGACCCAGCCGTTACCGGTGCCGGGATCATTGAAAAAGCTGTCGCCCGCGCCGGTGGGACGGGTTACGACGGGAGATTCGGGGCAGGGATCGTAGTGGGCGATAAGTTCGCCATTGACGCTAACGTCGCCGCTCATGCCATCGGCGCCGATGGTGACCTTGGCGCCGCTGGGAACGGCATGGATGCAATCGGGACGGATCAACTCGCCGGGGATCTGAACCCAACCGGGGTGCTGGGCGACAGCCTCGGAATAGGTGGTGTGGGGCTGAGCGCCGCGTTCCTGGGCGACAGTGAATTGAGAAAGAGTGAGTGAGGCTGTAACCGCCAGAGCCATTGCAGTGAATCGAGTGTGCTTCATGCCATCCTCCTGAAATTGCGGGGTTGAATCTCGACCGCGAGCGAGAAAATAAGTGGTTCGGGCGGCGCAAGCAACAGAGTTGTGGCTGAAGCCGATCTGAGGGCGTATGTCCCTGATTTCTAGAGAGTTGTGGGGTGATATGAGGAGCATTATTTTCTCGGGCACGATATAATCCTGATCTTCTCAGACACGAGGATTGTTGCTATGGATTCGTCCCCGCGTCCGCGCAAGGTGCTTCGCTTCGGCGCCTTCGAACTGGATCGCGAAGCACAACAGCTGCGCAGGGCTGGAGTATTGCTACGCATCCAGCCGCAACCTTTCAAGATGCTGGCGGTACTGGCTTCGCGCGCGGGGCAAGTCGTCACCCGCGAGGAGGTGCGGTATGAACTTTGGGGCGATGAAACTTTTGTCGATTTCGAGCAAGGACTAAATTATTGCGTGCGGCAAATCCGGTCGGTGCTGGGGGACGAGGCGCAAACGCCGCGTTACTTGGAGACCGTCCCGCGGCGCGGCTATCGTTTCATCGCGCCGGTGGATGGACTGGAAAAGGATGGGGAGGACGATCTCAAGACCAAAGCCGGGGCGACAAAGAGGAAAATGCCGCGCTTGTGGATTATGCTCGGAGCGGGAGCATTCGCGGTGATGATTCTGGGGGTTGGGGCATACATCGGGCGAGTCCGGTCGCAGCGCCGACTGAGTGCGAGCGACACGATTGTTCTGGCCGACTTTGCCAACAGCACGGGAGATGCGGTATTCGACGACACGCTAAAAACGGCGCTCAACGTTGCGCTCGGCGAGTCGCCGTTCCTGCATGTGCTCTCACCGAATAAGGTAGGGGCGGCGTTGAAGCGGATGACGCGTCCGGAGGACGCGAAACTTACGCCCGAGGTGGCGCGGGAAGTGTGTCAGCGGGCGGGCAGCAAGGCATACATCGCAGGCTCGATTGCGCGTCTCGGAAGCCAATACGTGGTGTCGGTGGAAGCGGTGAATTGCGAGACAGGAGACACACTGGCGGAAGAGCAGGTTGCCGCAAGCAGCAAGGAAAAGGTCCTGGATGCTCTGGGCCATGCGGCGTCGAAGCTGCGCGGGAAACTTGGCGAGTCGCTGGCTACAGTGCAAAAGTATGACGTGAAGCTGCGGGAGGCGACAACGCCTTCGCTGGAAGCGTTAAAAGCTGACACTCTGGGCGAGAAGTTCCTGTATCAGGGAGATCCGGCCTCGGCACCGCCCTACTTTGAGCGGGCATTGGAACTGGACCCGAATTTCGCGATGGCCGACATGCAATTAGGAATCGCATATCTCAGCATGAACAAACCGACGCGGGCGCGTGAGTACATCTCCAAGGCTTTCGCGTTGCGGGAGCAGACGGGGGCAAGGGAAAAGCTTCAGATTGAAGCCGCATATTACGGACATGTGACGGGGGAACTGGATAAAGCGATCCAAGCGCTGCAAGAAGTGGTCGAGGTTTACAAGCACAGTTCGTCCTATAACGGACTGGCCTTTCTGTACGCGAGCACAGGACAATACGAAAAGTCGGCGGAGGCGGCGCGGATGGTTCTGGCGCTGGATGCGGACCGGAACTTCGGCTACCTGAATCTGGTGTCTGATGAGATAGCGCTCGGGAATTTCAGCGAAGCGCGAAAAGTGATCGAGGACGCTCAAAGGCACGGGCTGGACCGATCCGGGCCGCACAGTTGGCTTTATGTGCTTGCCTTCCTGAAGAGGGACGCCGCGGGGATGGCAGAGCAGGAAAAATGGTTCGCGAGCCAGCGCAGCGAAGAGAACTACGGTCTTGCGCTCGAGGCTGATAGCGAAGCCTATGCCGGGCACCTGAGCAGAGCGCGCGAGCTGACGAGAGCGGCGGGTGACTCGGCCATGCGAGCGAAGAACAAAGAGATCGCGGCAGGGTATCAAGCCAACGGAGCTTTGCAGGAAGCGGCGTTTGGCAACTCGGCGATGGCGCGGCGGGCGGCAGCCGAGGCATTGCGGCTGGCTCCGGGAGACCCGGGTGTCACGGTACAGGCAGCCCTGGCATTGGCCATGACCGGGGAAAGCGGACAGGCGGAAACTCTGGCTCGGGAACTCAACAAGGGCTTTCCTCTGGATACGCAGATGCAATTACTGGGAGTGCCGGTGATTGAAGCAGAATTGGAGCTCGGGCGGCGGCAGCCGGAGGCCGCGGTGAAGACGCTGCAGAGCGGATTAACCATCGAGTATGCCAATACATCGTTCAGCACGATGAACATATCATGTCTCTATCCGACATATATCAGGGGCGAAGCATACCTGGCAGCCGGCCGGGGAGCCGCAGCGGCCGGTGAATTTCAGAAAATCATCGACCACAGTGGCGTGGTTGGGAACTGCTGGACGGGGGCGCTGGCGCGTCTGGGTGTCGCGCGCGCGAATGCCCTGGAGGCGAAGTCCGCGCAAGGCTCCGATGCCGAGGCCGCGCGTGGGCGAGGACGCGCCGCGTACCAAGATTTCTTCACGCTCTGGAAAGACGCCGATCCCGGCATACCGCTCCTCAGGGAGGCCAAGGCGGAGTACGGGAAGCTGCAATAGCCGCTGGATTGGCGGCATTGATGCTGGCTGGTCCGATCATCGAGAGCCTGATACCTGACTGTCCACACTCTCGCCTCTTGACCCTCATGGGCTGGGCTTATAGCCTCTTGGTTAACACTCGTTTATGACCGCCTCGGACATGCCCTCGCGAAAGACTGTATCTGGTTCAGGGGAAAGGAGTTCTGCGCCCCTTCCAGATACGGCGGAGGCGCAACTTTCTGATCCGACTGGGGTTTCCAATGATGTGAGCAGCGTCGCCATTGATCGCGGGTTGCTAGGGTTTGGCGGGACGGGGCCGGCGGTGCCGCTGGTTGCGGCGTCTTCTGGCGCCGCCGCTCCGACGACCATCGACGCCGATGCCGAGCAGATGCTGCGGGTTAAGGCCGGGGACGACGCGGCGTTTGGGTATCTGGTACAGAAGTATCGGCGGCCTTTGGTTGGATTTATGTACCGGCTATGCCGAAATCCCGCGACCGCGGAAGAGTTAGCGCAGGAAGTTTTTTTGCGCGTCTACCGGTCGCGCGAGAGTTACGAGGCGAGCGCCAAGTTCAGCACCTGGCTTTATCGAATTGCTACGAACCTGGCGGTGAATCATGCGCGGGACACGCGACATGAGCGGCCGGAAAATACGGTGCGTCTGGATGAGCCGGATGCGGAGACGGGAACGACACCGGATCTGGCGGATGAGACGCTTTCCGCAGAAGAACAGCTTTTGAAACGGGAGCGGCTGGCTGCGATCAAGGCGAAGGTAAGTGCCTTGCCGGAGCGGCAGCGCCTGGCTGTAATGATGCACAAGTATCAGCAGATGGACTATCGACAGATTGCCGCCGTGATGAAACTGAGCGAGTCGGCAACAAAGTCGCTGCTGTTTCGCGCCTACGAAACGCTGCGCGAACAGCTGAAAGAATTTGTTTCGGGAAAGCCTGCCGCGAAGCCTGCGACGGGTAGATAAGAGAGACGCGGTATGGATTGCAAACAATTTCAAGAGATTTTGCCGGAGCTTTTGCTGGGCAGTTCGCCGGATTCGGCCGCTGGGATGGAAGGGGCGACGCCGGAGACGGAGGAGCATCTGGCATCGTGCGCCGCTTGTTCGAGTCAGCTGGCGGAGTTAAAGAAGACGATGGCACTGCTGGATGAGTGGCAGGCGCCGGAGCCTTCGGCGTATTTCGATACGCGGTTGACGGCGCGATTTCGCGAGGAGATGGCGCGTCCGCGGGTGGCTTGGTATGAGCGGATATTGCCTCGGCTGTCGGCGCATCCGGTGTGGCTGACTTCGGTGGCGGCGGTGATATTTGTGGCGGCGCTGGCGATCGGGAACAAGAGTTACATCGTGCAGATGGATGAGATCGCGACGAATCCTCCGGCGCTGACGGCTCCGGTGCAGCCGGGAACGGCGGTGGGGGACTTACAGGCGCTGGAGAAGAATGACGATCTGTATGCCGACTTTGACATGCTGGACGATTTGCAGGTGCAGGACAACGATGTGACGGCGACTCCGTAAACGCCGCGACTGACCGAGGGAGACCGGACAGGCAGGGTCGACCGGGCCGGGACCGAGAGTTCGGAAGAAGTTCGGAAAGAGAGACGGGAAATGCCGGGGAGGAAGGACATCGCAGGCGGTGTGCTGGCGGCGGTTGCGCTACTGACGCCGGCATTTTGTCAGAGCTACCGGCCGCCGCAGAATCAGTCGTCGTCCCAGTCGTCTTCTCAGTATTCGAGCCAAGCGCAATCCCGGTATTCAAGCCAGCCTTCGCAGAACGGCAACTCACGGACAGGTTCTCAGCCCGGATATCAGCAGCCGAACGTGCCGGCGAACCGGGCTCCGAATCAGCCGGGACATGCCGGGGCGTGGCTGCGGAAATATAAAGACATGCCCGCGGCGGAACAGCGGCGGGCGCTGGAGAGCGATCCGCAGTTCCGGCGATTGCCGCCTCCGCGGCAGAGACAGTTATTGCTGCGCTTGCAGCGGTTTTCGGCGCTGCCTCCACAGAAGCAGGAGCGCGTGCTGGAGCGGATGGAGACCTGGGAGCATTTATCACCGGGACAGAAGGCGCAGGCGCGGACATTGTTCCGGCAGTTTCAAGAGCTGCGGCCGGAGCGGCGGCGGGCGTTGAACGATGCGATCCGCGGAATGCGGGGGATGACGCCGGAGCAGCGGAGTCGTCTGATAAATTCGGGCGACTTCGCCCGGCGGTTTACGCCTTATGAGCGGAATTTGTTGTCGAGCGCTTCGCGGTTGCCGCTGGCGGGCGGGATCGAGTGAGGCGGCGCGCGGTTTGGCGAGTTGATCGGCGTTAGCAAGCGCCGGGGCTGGTGGCGCATAGGTTGGTGATTTCTCGGACGCGGGGGTTTCGCTTTGTACTCTTATGCGGTTCCCCGGGGCCGGGAGAGCATAAATGTCCCAGCCGGATTCGCTCCTTCCCTGTTGCTTCTGTCTCAAATCCCTCTTGTTACTTCCGCAAAAGATTCTTGGCAATAAAGAAGACGTTGGCGGGGCGCTCGGCGAGGCGGCGCATGAAGTATGGGTACCACTCGGTGCCGAAGGGGATGTAGACGCGGACGCGCCAGCCTTCCTTGACGAGCGATTGTTGGAGGTCGCGGCGGATGCCGTGGAGCATCTGGAATTCGAAAGAATCTGGGGAGACGCCGTCGCGGCGGGCGAAATTCTTTGCCTCATTGATGATGGCTTCGTCATGGGTGGCGAGGCCGTGATAGACGCCGCTTTTGAGCAGGATCTTTAGCAGCTTGACGTAGTTGGCGTCGACCTCGGATTTTTTCTGGAAGGCGATCTCCGGCGGCTCTTTGTAGGCGCCTTTGCAGAGGCGGATGCGGATGCGGTCGGCGAGGAGCTTTTCGACGTCGGACTCGGAACGGCGCATGTAGGACTGAATGACGGTGCCGACATTGTTGGCGTTGCCGGGAACGCGATGGAGTTCGTGGACGAAGTCGAGGGTGCGCTGGGTGTAGGGAGAGCCCTCCATGTCGACGCGGACGAAGTTGGTGGGCGTCATGGCGGCGGCTTTGGCGACGAGGCCGCGAACGATGTCGAAGGCGAGTTTTTCGTCGACGTCGAGACCCATGTGGGTGAGCTTGACGCTGATGTTGGCGTTGAGCCTGGCGATGGCGATCTCGTCGAGGAGATGGTGATAGAGCTGGGCGCTGGCGCGGGCCTCTTCGGCGTTGGTGACGTTTTCGCCGAGGTTGTCGATGGAGACGCCGGCGCCGAAAGAGTTGACGGCGGCGGCGGCGCGGATGGCGTCGGAGACTTGAGTTCCAGCGACGAAGCGGGAGGAGGTGCGCTGGCCGAAGCTGGAACGCTCGGCGACGGCGCGCAGGGACTTGCTCTCGGAGAGAGCGATGAATAGTGCTCTCAGCATGATGCACCTGATTGTGACGGATTGAGACTGCCAGGGGCTTTCATTGGCATTACAGTAATTTTTACCACAAACGGCGCGGCGCGCACGTGACCGGAATCACCCCAACTGTGTGAGCCGGGACGAGCGCAGTACGGTCTGAAATCCTATTGAACCGTTTGAACGAGCACCGTCGACTGATTCTTGTTGAATTTCCCGTTGCCGCCGTAGTTTGCGGTGATGTTGTGCACGCCAGTTTTTAGCGCCGAGGTGGTGAGCGATGCCTGCCCATCGCTGAGAGAGACATGCCCGAGGGCCTTTGTTCCGTCCTTGAAGATTATTTTCCCGGTGGGGAGGGACGACTTGTTTACGCTGCCTTGCACACTGGCCGTGAATGTTACGGGTTGGCCGGCATGGGAAGGGTTGCTGGAAGTTGTGAGTTCAATAAAGGTTCCTTCCATGTTCAGGAGAACGCTCACGCTGTCATTGCCGTTATTTACTACGACCAAGTCCGGCGATCCATCGCCATTGAGGTCCACGGCGGCGACGTCGGAGGATCCTGACGCGGTGAGAAGGCTAAAATATTTCGGGAAAGTACCGTCGCCCTTTCCCGGCAGGATGGTGACGCCGCCACCGCCGTAATCGCTCACGGCGAGGTCAGGTTTTCCATCGGCATTGAAATCCGCTACCGCAACCGCGCTGGGGGAAAACCCGGCAAACCATTCGGTTCCCGGGGTGAAGGTGCCGTCGCCATTGCCTTGCAGAATCGCAATCGTATCGGATTCATACCCGGTGACTGCCAGATCAAGCTTTTTGTCGCGATTAAAGTCGCCGCTGGCGATTGCATTGGGCTCACCAGTCTCCGAGTAAAACTGCGGCGATTGGAAAGTGCCGTCGTCGTTGCCGAGGGCGATGTTAATTCCTCCATGGCCGAATGTCTGGGCCAGCGCAGCGTCGAGGTATCCGTCCCCATTGAAGTCCGCCACGGCCAGGCCCATGCCACACGCGTCCACGATTGCCCCGTCGGAAAAGTTGCCCTTACCATCTCCCACAATCAGTTCACTGCCACAATTCCCACCCGTAAAAACGTCAAGGTTGCCGTCACGATTGAAGTCGGCGGCTACGGCCGTAATCTCGGACTGAGCTAGTATGGTAGGGAAATATTGAGGAACATCGAAGGTTCCATCACCTTTGCCGGCGAAAAAAGCTAGTCCGTTTCCCGCCTCATCCCCTCCTACGACCGCCATATCGAGGCGGCCATCTTTGTTGAAATCACCCACGGCGACCTGGCCCGTGACATAGTAGGTCAGGGTGTAGACGGTCGGTCCGCTGAAAGTCCCATCGCCGTCGTTCAAAAAAACGGCGACCCAGTTGTAAGTGCTGGAAATGGCTAGATCGGGAAACCCGTCGCCGTTGAAATCCCCGACCGCAACGCTAGCGGTATGGGCGATTCCGCTTGGAAATGTCTGCGCGGCTGAGAATCGAATCGGACGTGCGACGGCTGGGGACGCGGCCCCTGCGAAGAGCAAGGCCAAGGTCAGCAATCGGCGGTACATTAAGTGCCTCCTGAAAGTACGGGCGGGAACAGGGTAGCGCGCCGAGTCCGGCGGTGCAATCCTCAAATCGCTCTTTCGGTACAGGCGAATTTTTGTACTGACTAGTCAGATGACTAGTCATGGTAAAATGAACCTGGGAGTGGCGGATATGGCTTCATGGGCTGTGCAGGATGCGAAGGCGAGATTCAGCGAGTTTCTAGATGCAACGATCAAGAAGGGTCCGCAGGTGGTGACGCGGCGGGGAGTGGAGACCGCGGTGCTGGTGCCGATTGAGGAGTGGAATCGTCTAAGAGCGGCGGCCCGGCCGGGACTAAAAGAGTGGCTATTAAGTCCGATGGCCCGCTATGACAATCTAGTGCCCGAGAGACGGCGATATCGGCGCCGTCCCGTGCCCGAATTCGAATGAACAGATTCCTTCTCGATACGAATGTTGTCTCCGAACTCCGGAAGGTTCGGCCTCATGGCGGGGTCCTGGCGTGGCTCGATGCTCATGAGAATGAACAATTATTTCTCTCTTCAGTTACAGTCGGGGAAATCCAGGCGGGCATCGAGCGAACCAGGCGACAAAATCCATCGAAGGCCAGAGAACTCGAGATGTGGCTGGGCGAACTGCCCGCAGTTTTTCAATTCCTGTTGATGGACGTTGAATGCTTTCGTGAATGGGGACGCCTTATGGACGGTAAATCAGACGATCTACTGGTGGATGCGATGATCGCGGCCACGGCGCGGGTGCATCGACTGGTTGTGGCCACCCGTAATGAGCGGGACTTTGCGCAGTTCGATGTTCGAGTGGTCAACCCGTTCAAGAGCTAGAGTGTGATTCGCCAGGCGCTCGCAGCCTCGGCCGGGCTGGTCATGTAAAATAGCGTCTTATCTATGGATCTCAAGGTGGATCTCAAGGCCATTCAGAACGCTCTGGCCGAGCGCAATATCGACGGCTGGCTATTCTACGATCATCATCATCGCGATCCCATTGCGTACCGGGTGCTGGGCTTGCCGGACATGATGGCAACGCGGCGGTGGTATTACCTGATTCCGGCGAAGGGCGAGCCGGCGAAGCTGGTGCACAAGATTGAGTCGGGACATCTGGATTCGCTGCCGGGAACGAAGGCGAAATATGCGGGATGGCAGGAGTTGTTTGACGGACTGAAGCACATGCTATCCGCGCAGCGCAATATTGCAATGCAGTATTCGCCCAACAATATTGTATTTACGGTTTCGATGATCGATGCCGGGACGGCGGACCTGATTCGCGGGCTGGGAAAAAACATTGTGAGCTCGGCGGATCTGGTGGCGCAGTTTGAGGCGACCTGGACGGAGGAGCAGGTCAAGACGCACTTTGAGGCGCGCGACTCGATCGATGCGATTACGGCCGAAGCGTTCAAGGAAATTGGGCGGCGGGTGCGGAATGGCGGGACGACGGAATACGAGATTCAGCAGTTTTTTATGGAAGGATTCGCGCGCGAGAATCTGGTGACGGACGATCCGCCGATTGTCGCGGTAAATGCGAACAGCGGGAACCCGCATTATGAGCCACGGGCGGAGCGGTCGTCGCCGATTCGCGAGGGCGATTTTGTTTTGCTCGATGTGTGGGGCAAGAAGAACAAGCCGGGCGCGGTGTATTACGACATTACGTGGGTCGGAGTGGTGGGTAAAAGGCCGAGCGAGCGGCAGCAGGAAGTTTTCAAAGTTGTGCGTGAGGCGCGCGACCTGGGCGTGAAGACGGTGCAGGAGGCAATGGCGGCGCAGAGGCCGATTGCCGGGTGGGAAGTGGATCACGCGGTGCGCGGGCATATTGCGAAGGCGAAGTTTGGCGACTACTTTATTCACCGCACCGGGCACTCGATTGGGACCGAGGTGCACTCGAACGGCGCGAACATGGACGATCTGGAGATCCATGATGAGCGGCGGATTCTGCCGAACTCGTGCTTCTCGATCGAACCGGGAATTTATCTGCCGGAGTTTGGCGTGCGACTGGAGGTGGATGTGCTGGTGCGGGCCGCGAGCGCCGAAGTGACTGGTAGAATTCAAAAAGAGATTGTGACCATCTGAAAGTAATCTTGAATGACTAAAGCGACATCGGAAAAAACAGCAGCGCCGGAATATCCGCTGACCACGAGTGCGGTGATTGCGCCGATTGTGGGATGGATTATCCCCGGCGCGGGACACATTTACCTGAAACGCTACGTGCGCGGCATTCTGCTGCTTGTTTCCGTGTTCGCCATGTTCTTTATTGGGCTGGGCATGAACGGGCGGATTTACAAGCCGAATGGCGGGGACATTCTCGACATACTTGGCTTTGTCGGCGACGTGGGCGCGGGCGGACTGTACTTTCTGGCGCGGATTATGGATTGGGGGAATGCCATGGCGGCCAACGCAGCGGCCGATTACGGCAAGACCTTTATTATTGTGGCGGGGCTGCTGAACTTTATCGCGGCCGCCGACGCACATCACATTGCGCTGGGGAAAAAGCCGTGACCTTCACACTCAGTCATTTTTCAGCCGCGGTGGTGTTTGCGCTGTTTACCTCGATTGTCTTCGGGATCACGCAGAAGAACTCGACACGGGAACAGATTCGCTATGGGGCGTACTGCTTTGCCATGTTTGTGGGCGGCGTGTTTGTGGCGGGGTGGGCGATGTGGTTGATACGACGGTAGCTTTGAGCTTCGAGCTATGAGCTACGAGCTTCGAGCTTCTCAACACTAACCATCTGCATTTGTCTCTTTTGACTGTTTCTTTTTTTATCAGTTATCTCTAATCGCTTACTACGACGGCTTTGCTCCTAACGCCGCTGCTACGTTTGCGCCGATCGGCGAGCCTAATCCGGTGCAGGCGTCCCATCCCGTTCCTGCCTTGTAGGCGCCATTGTTGCCTGTCGTCACATCATTAAAATCTTTTGCTGTGGCGGCGTTCTGATAGAGCAGCGGATTGATCAGGCCAGCTGGCTTGTTATTGCTTTGATTGATTAACGCGATCAGGGCGGCCCAGAGCGGAGCTACGGCGCTGGTGCCTCCGATCACTCCAGACTGGCCGTCGACTAGAGTGTTGTAGCCGGTGTTGGGGTCGGCATCTCCGGAAACGTCCGGGACTCCACGGCCGACGTCGGCGCCGGGATTCGCCGAGGGCGGAACTCCGGCGTTGTTTTGGTAGGCGGGGAGCGGGAAGACATCGCTGACGCCGCCGCCGGTTGCGCCTTCGTTGCTGGCGAGTTCGTTCCAGACTACTTCGCTGGAGATGGCATTGGCGGAGGCGACGAGTTTGGTGCCTCCGCAGGCCAGAACGTTAGGACTCGAGGCGGGGAAGTCGACGTGATTGAGGCCGTCGCTGACGCCGTCAGTTGAGCCATCGTCTCCGGCGGCGACGCAGACGGTGACACCCATGGCTGCGGCGGACTGAAAGGCTTCGTTCATAGAGGTCATGGCCTGGGCGGTCCAGGTCGATTCTGGACCTCCCCAACTGATGGAAATGATGGAGGGACTGTGGGTGGAGTCGTGGGCGGCGGTGGTGATGGCGTTGAGAAAACCAGCGTCGGTGTTATCGGCGAAGTAGACGACGATTTTTGCGCCGTTGGCGATGGAACCAGCGACTTCGATGTCGAGCATAACTTCGCCGTCGGGACCGTCGGCGTCTCCGCTGGGACTATTGGAGGCGCTGCCGACCGAGACGGCGGAAACACTGGGCGTGGTGGTAAGACCGAGTTGTTTCCAGTAGGTGGCGAGGTCAGAAGCCTTGTAGCCGCCGCCGAGTTCGACGAGGGCGATACATTCGCCGGATCCGTTCACGCCGCTGGGGAAACTGTAGAGCGATGCGACTTGAAGGGGCGTGAAGGATGCGCTGGCTGCTGCGGCGTGAGCGCCGGCTCGCGCACGCCGTCTACGAAAATGCGGTTTGGCCTGGGGACGATTGTCGAGACCGAAGACGCCTTCGATGACGGCGTGGAGTTCTTCGGGAAGATGGATGGGGCCGGTGCGGCCGCGGTATCGGCAGGTGGGATGCTGGTATTGCTTGAGTTGGACGCCGAAGGCCTGGTTCATGACCGCGACAGTGCCGGTGAGAATTACGGTGCGGCGGGCGGCGCTCGTTTCTTTCACCGTGAGATTGTGGGCGCGGGCGAAAGATTCGACTTGGACAATGCTGGCGGGGTCGGCCCCGTGGCGCGTTTCGAATTCTGAACGGCTGAGGAAGTTGCGGTCTTTGATGGGCTTGTTGAGCTCCGTTTCGGAGAGGAGCGCGCGGCTGCCAGCACGCGGGCGTAGACGGATAGTGACTTCAACTTGTTCGTTGGGATTGGCGGGACCGACTTCCTGCGCGCCCGGCATCGGAGCGCGTTCGCTCCCGGCGAGTGGAATGCGCTTGGGAGGAGTGGACATGACTTTACCTCGATTTTTTCTTTCGAACTTTTTTGAACATCGTTCGATCTTGGCCAGAAGATTACTAGTCGCGGGCGCCGCGTGATGAAGAGTGCAGTGTGGAGTTAGTGTAGCGCGAACCGGTGTTGCGGAAAAATCTTGAATCAGTTGTCTGGGCCGCGCGGGGTCTGGCCGGATTCGATTTCTCCACTTTGCTGGAAGTCGCCGCAGCGGCAGTGATCGACGAAGCGGACGCTGACGTCCTGGCCGATGCCGGGAATCGATTTGTAATACCAGAGCTCGTAGGGATCGGTTGCCGCCTTGACGCCGCTGGCGAGCTGGTAGCCACCGCCGCCGTGGTTGTCGATGGAGTCGGGTTGTCCGTAGAGGATGTAGATGCGGCCGCGGTCGGTCTTCCATCCGGGAGTGGACTTGTCTTTTTTATCGGTGAAGGCGAAGTGAATATTGGCGTAGGCGAGGCGGCGGTAGTGCTCTTCCTTGAATTTGTTTTCGGGCGTGCCGGGATTGGGATTGCGCCGCTCCCAGAAGTCGATGATGAATTTCTCGCGCTGGTCGTCGGATGAGAGATTCTGGAAGTCGGCGCGCTCCGGGGGAGTGATAATTAAGGAGACATCTTCGTCGAGCCATTTTTTGTAGCGACTGGAGAGTTGCGTCTGGGCGGACGCAATAAGGCAACAGGCCGCGAGAATCAGGGCGATGAAAAGGGCGGATTGGGTGCGGAGCGAGAATATGCGGAGCGAAGACATGCGAGCCTCCGGGAGTGTTGCGCGGGCTTGATGACGAACGCTTAGTATTGTTACGCCAAAGCTATTGTGCCGCCAATCGGGGTGCACTCCAAATCTGGCTCCTGGTTGGAACTCGGACCCAAGTTCACGAAGTTGATTCCTATAGTTAAAGAAGGCTTTGCGCGGCCCTTGCGGGTGTGCGAGGCTTTGCCATGAAAATTTGCGGAATTTTTTTGCTTATGGCCATTACAGTGTTGCCATTGCAGGCACAGAACGAGACGAACGGCGCGGTGGTAACCAAGATTACCGCGCTGGAAAAAGCCTGGAATCAGGCGTTCAAATTTCGGGACACGAAGGCGGTGGACGCGTTGCTGGATGACGGGATCGTGCTGGTGAACGACGATGGCAGCCTGCTATCGAAGGGCGCGTTTTTGGCCAGCATACGGCAGTCGAAGACGTCGGATGAGGAGCAGGTAACGCCGGAATCGATTACTGTGCACGTGATTGGCGGAGTGGCCGTAGCGACGGGCGTGTTTCGCACCAAAGGAGTGGAGAACGGAAAACCGTTTGTGCGGCGAAACCGGTTCGCGGATACGTGGGTGCAGAAGGGCGGAGGTTGGGTATGCGTGTCGGCTTCAGCTACGCCGATATTGCACTGAGGTTGGCTTGCCCCGGGGCTAAAGCCCCAGATTTAGAGGACGCTTACGCGGCCCTGAAGAGCCGCTCTTCCACGGTACACGCGAGTTCCTGGAATTCCTTAGTTCCGCTTTGTTCTTATCTTTAATCCGAATTCTTCATCTTTGATCATCCTTCCCAGACAAAGGCGTCGAAGATGCGCTTGGATTCGAAGCCGATGCGGTGGTAGAGAGCGATGGCGCGGTCGTTGGCTTGGGTGACGGTCAGGGAAATCGCTTTGAATTGGCGGTCGCGCAGGCTTTTGGTGGTGGCGGCGAGCAGGACGATGCCTAATCCGGCGGAACGGAATTCGGGGAGAACGCAGACTTGGGTGACGTGGCCGACGTCGGCGCGCACTTGCGAGCAGAGGATGATGCCGGCGAGCGAGCGGGTGCGGCGGCTGAAGACGACGAAGGAGGCGTACGGGTCGAAGACACCGCAACCGGGGAAGCGGACGATGTTATTGAGAAAGCGCAGCGAGCCGGCGAGGGTGCGGTACTGGTCGTTGATGTCGGAATCGACGTGGCCGCGATAGGCGGCGGTGATGAGGGCAGCGGCGGATTGATAGTGCTCCTCGGACCAGGGACGGAGTTCGAATTCGGGCGGGAGCTGCGGCGCGGTCTGCGGATGCTCGGACATTTCGAAATTCATGAAGACGCGGGGATGGCGGCTGAAACCCTGCGCGAGGAACGGGCGTGAGACTTCTCCGGTTTCGTGCGGAAGAAGTTGGGCTTCGACGCGATGGATGCCGGGCGATTGCTGAAGAGTTTCGATGACGTGGGTGAGAAGACGTTCTTCGACCTCGTGGCGATTGTTGGTGCGTCCACCGTCGCGCACGAAGAGATCGCCGATGACGCCCTTGCTTTGCTCGTAGACAAAGAACGAATAGCCGAAGATGCTGCCGCGCTCGATGGCGGCATAGCCGGGAAGAATTTTCGCCTCCATGTAGCGAAGGATCATCTCGGCGGATTGAGCGTAGTCCCAGGAGAGGAGATTTCCCCAGAGCGCGATTTCTTCCTCGAGCAGGGGACGAAGGTCGGCGGAGGAGAAATGGCGAAGGTCGAGAATTTCCATGAAAACAGCTCTCAGCTGTCAGCTCTTAGCAAAACCTCGACGCCGCAAGCGAGAAAGTACTGATTTGCTTGCCTCCTTTGACGAATCGGATCGAGCGAAGCGAGTGACACCTCACAACCGCCGTCTGACAGCCCAGGATGGCACGAGACATCATTTCTTCCCTATCCAATATAGTTCGAGCTTCCGCGCGGGAAGGCTGGTTAAGTATGACACTTTGCGGCCAGCGAGCAGGGTGCCGAAGTCGGTGCTGGCGTTGGATGCGGCGACGAGGAGGTGAGGCTCGGTGGGAATTTCGCCGGAGTCATAGGTTTGGGTTGGGCGATTGAGATAGAAGTCGAGGCCGTATTGGGTGGTGCGGCCTACGTGGTAGAGAGCGACGGGCACTGGATTGCGCGAAAAATTCTGGATCGCTTGCGCGATGGGACGCGAGGATTGGGTGGCATCGATGGCGGGGGCGGCGAAGCGGATGACGATGGCGACGCTGAGGATGAGCGCGAGGATGGTGACCTGGCGCAGCATTTGCCGGCCTGCGCGCATGACAAGCGTGGCGGCGATGCCAAGGGCGAGGAGGGCGGAAACGGCGGCGGCGAAGCGGATTTCAGGACCGAAGGTCAGGTGACGGGAGTAGGCGACGGCGGGAGCCGCGAAGGCGGCGAAGATCAGGGCTCCGCAGAAGATGGCGTGGACGACGGCTTGCGCCATGGAGATGCGGGATTGCTGGTCTTCTTCTCTTTCTCTGCGTTCAGCCAGGTATTCGGCGATGAGGAGCGCGGCGGCGGGAACGGCGGGGAGAATGTAGCCCGGGAGCTTCGATTGCGAGGCGCTGAAGAAGAGGATGGGAACGACGATCCAGAAAAGAAGGAAAAGGACCCAATGATCATCGGGCGAGGAAAAGGCTTCGCCGCGCTCGCGCCCGATGAGGCGCAGGCGTTCGACGAGGGCGAGGATGAGCCAGAGCGTCCAGGGCATGACGGCGAGCAGGACGACTGGTAGATAGAACCAGAAGGGCTGCGGATGGTGATAGACGTTGGTGGAGAAGCGGGCGAGGTTGTGCTCGAGGATGAAGATGCGGAAGAAGCTGGGATTGCGGAGTTGAACTGCGATATACCAGGGGAGTGAGATAGCGAAGAAGAGTGCGATGCCAGGAAGCCAGAGAGTACGGGGGATGAGGCGCCAGTCGCGCTTGATGGCGGCGAAGAGGATGACGATGATGGCGGCGAGCGCGGGCGCGATTGGGCCTTTGGCTAACATGCCGAGCGCGAGACCGAAATAAAAGATGGCGAGATTGGTTTTGCGCTCGTTTTCATACCACGCGTACCAGGCGAGGAGCGCAATGGTGAAGGATGCGGTGAGCGGCATGTCGGTGGAGGCGGCATGGGCGAATCCGATGATGCCTGCGCTGCTGGCGGCGATGAGCGCGGCGTCGATTTCTGTTCCGGGGCGAAAACGGCGCAGGAAAAAATAGATGGCGGCGATCATCAGCGCGGCGTCGATGGCTCCGGGGAGTCGGGCGGTTTGCTCGGTGACGCCGGTGAGGGAGTTTTCGTCTGGACCGGCGGAGAGGAATGCCCGCCCCACACGGTATGACAGCATCGCCTGCCAGTAGTAAAGAGGTGGTTTTTCGAGCCAGGGCTTGCCGTTGAGCGTGGGCGTGATCACGTCTCCGCGGTCGAGCATTTCGCGCGCGACCTGGGCGTAGCGAGGCTCATCGGCCCCGAGGAGGCCGAAGGCGCCGAGCCCGTAGAAGAGCAGGAAGATGCAGCAGGCGATGAGGAGCAAGAGTTCGGTGCGGGATCGCATGATTTTAAGCTGCACGCGGCCTGGCGAGCGCCCAGAGACTGACGATGGTCCAAACGCCTTCGAGAACGAGGAAGCCGATCTGGAAAGGATGGAGAGCGATCCAGAAGAGAATGGCCGAGCCGGCGGCGTTGAGAATGTTGTAAGCGGGACGGCGGGAGTTGATCCAGGCCATCTGGTGGCCGACATAGGCGACGAGGATGAGGAGCGCTCCGAGAAATGAGATAAGTTGGCGGGTCAGGTCCATAGCTGGCTGCGTCCTTGGTCCTTCGTTCTTGGTCCTTCGTCCTTCGTCCTTCGTTCTTCGGCGTTCGCTGCCGGCTGTTCGCTTTTCACCAACGACTTGTTGCGTTTGCGGTCTGCGGCTGTTCAACCTGATGCCGGGTTTGCTTCGACAGGTTCGGCGCGCAAGCGATCGACCACCTTGGAGACAGCGATTGCGAGCGGGCCCTCGACGGAAAAGCCGCTGGCGCACTTGTGGCCTCCGCCGCCGAAGTGCTCGGCTACTTTTGAAACATTGATCTCGCCTTTGCTGCGCAGGCTGACGCGATAGCGCTTGTCGGGTTGTTCGCGGAAGAAGATGGCGACTTGCACGTCGGCCATGGAGAGGGCGTAGTTGACGAGGCCTTCGCAATCTTCCTCGCGGGCACCGAGGCGCTCCATCTGCTCGCGCGTGACCCAGATCCAGGCGAGCGGGCCTTCGCGATGAAGATGGCTGAGGGCGGCGCCGAGCAGACGCATTTTGGCTGTCGAATGTCCGAAATAAATCGGGCGCGCGCATTGCGCGGGATTGGCTCCGGCCATGACGAGCTCGCGCGCGACGGTGAAGGTGTGTTCGTTGGTGCCTTCGAACATGAAGGAGCCGGTGTCGGTCATGAGCGCGGTGTAGAGGCAGGTGGCGATGTCGCGATCGATGGGAACGCAGGCGAGGCGTGCGAGACGATAAACAAGTTCGGCCGTGGCCATGACTGTGGAATCGATCCAGTTGATGTGGCCAAAATTGCGTCCGCTGACGTGATGGTCGATGTTGATGAGGAAGCACTGGTCGAGTCCCTGGAGGGCTGCGCGGCGAGTGCTGTCGCATTCGAGCAGGATGACGGCGTCATTGGGCGGGACAGACTCAGCCTGAATGGCGCGGTTGGCAAAAGGGAGATTTTGATAGATGCGCGGGACGCCATCGTAGGTGACAACCTCGGCGTCTTTGCCCATCAGACGCAGGATTTGCGCGCAGGCGAGGGCGGAACCGATGCCGTCGCCGTCGGGACGGGCGTGCGAGGTCACGACGAAGCGGTGACGCTCGCGGATCGCCTTGAGGACGTTATCCAACATGCCCAGTTGTCAGTCGTCAGTCGTCAGTCATCAGTCGTCAGTTATCATTCGATCGTCGGGTGCGAGCGATCTGTTGGCAGATCTTCCTGACGACCGGCGACTGGCGACCAGCGACATCAAGCTACTGCTTACTACGTTTCTTGGCGCGGCCGAGCAATTCTTCCACGCGACTTTCTAACTTCTGCGAACGGTCGATCTGAAAAAAAAGTTCTGGGGCGCGGCGCAAGTGCAGGCGCTCCACCAGTTCGTGGCGGACAAAATTCTTCGCGGCATTGAGACCTTCGAGGGTGCGGTCGGCTTCGTCGTCGTCGCCATCGACGGATACCATGACGTGGGCGGACCGGCTGTCGTCCGACAAGTGCATGGCCGTAACGCTGGCGAGGCCGATACGCGGGTCGCCGAGTTCGCCTTCGAGGATAGTGTCGAGTTCTTCGCGCAGAGCTTCGGCAAGACGCTCACGGTGATATTTTTGGCCGCGTTTTTCCATGGGGAAAACCATTAAGAATAGCAGAAAGTCAGCTCTCAGCTCTCAGCTTTGGGCTCTCGGCCTTGGGGTCTTAGATTTGGACTTTGGGCTTTGGGAAGCAGAGATCAGCGGGGAACAGCCTAGAGCCGAACGCCTAAAGCCCAGATTTAGAGGAATTCTACGAAGGCGTCGGCTACGTCTGCGCCGTGGTTGTTGGCGATGCGAGTGGCGGCGCGCTCTACGTTTTTCAGCAGACCATCGAGATAGTCGCGGGAGTGAGAGATGGCGACTACGCCGATGGTGGCCTGGTTCCAGAGATTGCTCGGATCGATTTCGGCTACGGAGATGTTGAACGAGGCGCGAAGCCGGTCTTTGATGCTGCGCACGACCTGGCGCTTGTCCTTGAGGGACTGCGCGGCTTCGATGCGGAGTTCGATCATGAGACTGGCGATCACAGGGTTAGCGTAATCGAGAGGGCGGGAGCGATCCAAGGGAATTTCATTTTAACGAACGGCTAGGTCCGGTGTTTGAGGGGCCGCGGCGCTGCGAGCAAGCGGTACACTGCGGAGGCAGAATTGTCGAGCGCGGTTTGGCGCGGATAGGAGCGGCCGCGCCACACGCGCATCGAGGCAGAGGAGCGACTACATGAAACGCAGGGAGTTTCTTCAGAGCGCCGCGGCGGCGGCGGGGATGCTTGTATGCAAGTCGGCGCGGGGCTTTGCTCAAACCTCGTCCCCAACCTCGGCGCAAGCCTCGGGACCGACGTCGGCGCCGCAGATTGACGTGCTTCTTGAGGAGCCGTTAGGCACGATTTCGCCCGCGATCTATAGCCACTTTGCCGAGAACCTCAGCGGCGTGATTTATGACGGCGTTTGGGTGGGAGAGAAGTCGAAGATTCCGAATATTGGCGGGATTCGCAAGGAACTGGTGGAGGAGATGCGGAAGATTCGGCCTGCGCTGGTGCGGTTTCCGGGCGGCTGTTTTGCGGATAGCTACGATTGGAGAGATGGAATCGGGCCGGCCGACAAGCGGCCGCGGCGGACGAACTTTTGGAGCAGCAGCGAGCCGGCTGCGGCTCCCGAGACTCACCACTACGATCCGAATCAGTTTGGGACGAACGAGTTCATGCAGTTTTGCCGGTTGATCGGCGCGCAGCCTTATTTGGCGGCGAATTTGCGCAGTCTTCCGGCGGAAGAGTTCAGCCGCTGGGTGGAATATTGCAACTCTCCGGCGGGGAGCACGACGCTGGCCGACACACGGGCGGCGGCGGGATTCAGAGAGCCATTCAATGTGCGTTATTGGGGCGTGGGGAACGAGTCGTGGGGGTGCGGGGGGAATTTTACTCCGCAGGAGTATGCGGAAGAGTATCGGCGATATACGGCGTGGGTGCCTTCGTATGGCGGCGCGCGGCTTTCGTTTGTTGCTTCGGGACCGACCGATGACGAGTATGAGTGGACGCGCGGATTTCTGGAGGCGATTGCGCGCAAGGACAAGGACCTGATCGAGGAAATCTATGGCTTCGCTTTGCATCACTACACCTGGAATCTGAGCCGGGGCAAGAGCACGGATTGGGATAAAGCGAAGGGCGATGCGGTGAAGTTCGAGGTGGTGGACTGGTACGAGCTACTGCGGCTGAGCGATGCGATGGACACGCTGATTGACGGGCATTGGAAGGCGATGGCGGAGTTCGATCCGGCGCACCACATCAAGCTGGTGGTGGACGAGTGGGGGCCCTGGTATCGTCCGGGGAGCGAACTGACGGCGGGCGACCAGATCGAGCAATTGCCGACTTTGCGGGATGCGCTGTTCAGCGGCGCGACGCTCGACATCTTCAACCGGCATCCGGAGAAGGTTGATATCAGTTGCACGGCGCAGCTGATCAACTGCCTGAACAGCCTGTACCTGGCGCATGAAGACCGGTTCTGTGTGACTCCGGTTGGACATGTGTTTGCGATGTATGCGGACCATCAGGGCGGCACGAGTTTGCGCACGCACTTCTCGGTGCCGGAAATTGGCTACGATCGCGACGGGCAGAGCGCGAATATCTGGGGGCTGGAAGGCTCGGCGTCACTGCACGGCAAGGAACTGGTGCTGACGGCGGTGAATCCGAATGTTCGCGAGGCGGTGGAGGCGCAGATTAGCGTGCGCGGAGCGCGCGTGAAGAGTGGGGCGGCGACTGTGCTTAGCGCAGCGGATATTCACGCGCGGAACACGTTTCAGGAGCGGCAGGCGGTGGTGCCGGTGACGATGGCGATGGAGATTAAGGGAGATGCGCCTGTGTTTCGGTTTCCGGCGAGGAGCGTGGTGAGGATGAAGATGCAGTTGGGATAGGGTTTGGCCGCTGTTGGCAATCTTTGCCAATCGTGTTATTCTGATATCTAGTTTTCTAAGCTAACTACCATGCCTACCCGTAACGTTAATCTAACTCGTGAACTCGACCGTTTCGTGGCCACCAAGGTTAAGACTGGACGCTACGAAAACGCCAGCGAGGTCGTGCGCGCCGGCCTGCGAACCTTGGAGCGCGAAGAGCGCGAGCACGAAGCGAAACTCGCCGCGCTTCGGGCGGCGATTGACGCAGGCGATGCCAGCGGTATTGTCGAGGGGAACGTCTTTGGACGCGTCCGTAAGGCCCTCAAGCTCCCGGTTTCCCGATAATTTTGTACGGCCGTCCCTCTAAATGGCCAATTTTCGATTCTCGCGTCGTGCCGAGGCCGACCTGCTGAGTATCGGCGATTATACGTTGCGCAGATGGGGTTCGGTCCAAGCTGCCGATTACCTTGAGGGGCTTGAGGCCTGTTGCCAGGCTCTAGCTGACAATCCCGGCATGGGCCGGCTCTGCGATGACATCCGTCCCGCCTTGCACCGGCATGAGCATGGCAGGCACGTCGTGTTCTACCGCCAGGAGCGTGGCGGAATCCTAGTCTCCCGAATCCTCCATCAGCGGATGCTGCCTGATCGTCATGCCATTAACGAATCAGAAGACGATCTGACTGAAATCTGACACCAGCCACACCTAAATCCGCAGCGATCCTTTGAAGAGCCAGAAGAGTTCGATGATGAGGATGATGACGACGAGGAACTCGAGGACGAAGGCTCGGCTTTGGTGAAACTGATCGACCATGAAGCGATAGAGCTCTTCGGCGGTGTGGACTTTCTGGTTGACGAGGTCTTTGTAGTCGGTGACGCCGATTTTTGAGGCGGCGACTTTGTAGAGGCGGGCGGAGAACATGTCGCTCAGAAATTTGATGGCGTTGTCGGCGCGCTCGGTGAGTTCGTCGACGTCGAGCAGGACGGTGTGGAGACGGTTGGCGCGTTTGGCGGTGCGCCAGCGGGCCCAGATGCCGGTCGAGCCGTGGTCCATGAAGTCGTAGACGCTTTGCAGCTCGCGGGTGAGGAGCTCGTCGTAGTGGCGGAACTCGAGGAGCTGCGAGTTGGCATATTCGAGGAGCTGGATGGCGGGCTCGGCTCCGGCAGCGTTGTCGTAGATAAAGGCGCCGTTCCAGCCGATGACAACGAGGTCGTTCGGGTAGTAGGAGATCTTTGACTGGAGAATTTCCTGGCGCTCGCCGTCGGAGAGTGCCTGACTTTCACCGCGAATAATCTGGGCGATGCGTCCGCCCTGCGCGGCGAGGAGGTCGGAGGCGGAAGGATTGCCGGCGCATTCGCGCACGTGGAAGACGTAATAGTCTTCGGTGAGCCACTCCGCGTAAATGTGAGAGCCGCCGACCTTGAGATTAGCCTGAGTCTTCGGGCCCTCGGCGTCATCGGAGGGCTGTTTCCGGCGCTTGATCTCGTAGGGTTTGACCAGGGCAGGATAGGCGCGGTCGATTTTTTGCTCGACAATTTTCTTGGCGAAGCTGGTGAAGTCGGTGTCCCAGACCCAGCGGCCGGCGAGGCGGACGAGTTTGTCCCAGTCGCCGACGAATGGCAGCTCGAAGACGACGCTAAGGACGCCGTAGTCGTAATACTTGATTTGGGCGTCGAGGCGCTCGCCGCTTTCGAGGACTAGCGGCTCAACGCGCTCGACCACCGGAGGACGCTGGTAGCGGACGTATCCGGGAGACGGATGCTTGAATGCGACTTCCTGACGGCGCGCGCCGAAGATGGTGCGGAGCAGGTCGAGCCGGATTTCTTCGGAGACGTCGAACTGGATGAGGACGAGGACGGAACCCTGGAGTGTTTTGTCTTGGTCTTTGGTGGCGAGCGGAGTGGAGGCTGGCGTGGCCGAAGAGATTGCGGCCGGGGCGCAGAAAGCCTGCGGCGCTACGGGCGCCGGTGACTTCAAGTCCGGAATCAGGAGCGTGGTTTTTTCGGATTCCATGATGCTTCTCTATTGTATGGCGGCCTGTCCTGCTGCGGCTTGTTTGGTCCTCTGAATTGCGAGGCCGCCTTTCGCGCGGAACGCAAAATGGGGGTACCCTACCCCCCCATACCACCCTCTCTTAGAATCAATACTTTACGAAGGAATTCCGTGCAAAGTATTCAAAAGAATACGGTTATAGTCAAAGTATTGAAAATAGGATTGTTACGTCCATTTTCAGCGCTATTTTTCGCTTTGACTACGCTAAAGTATTGATTCTAAACGACAACTATCGCAAAGTATTCAAAAATAATGAGTTGTCTGTATTCTCCTATTGGGCTCCTGATCTATAATTTTCAAAGAAGCGATTGCTTGGCCGGCTCCTGGGAGGCCGGGGTGTCCGCCATTGCGAGACTACCTACAACCATTGTAGCTCGGGGAGTCAAGGGAGCTGCGCGGCTGAGCTGACGACCGTGCACCGACATTTGCGCGGGACTTCCTTCCGAACTATGCCAACTGCAAGAACTTCGTCAATGCGGATTTGATCGCGCAGGGGATGGCACCGTTTTCTCCGGAAACCGCTGCGGTACGGGCCGGAAGGATGATGCTTGACGGAATCCGGGCGTTTGCGCGGAAGCGAGTATCGTTTGCGTTTGAAACGACGCTCTCGGGGCGAGGCTATGTGAAGCTGTTCGGGGAGTTGAATAAGAAGGGCTATGAGATTCATATTTTCTTCCTCTGGGTTAGCACAGTTGACCTTGCGCTTTCGCGCGTGCGAGAGCGAGTGTTGCGCGGCGGGCACGATGTGCCGGAAGCTGTAGTGCGGCGACGGTTTGAGCGGTTGATGCGGAACTTTCTGGCTTATTATCGGCCGCTGGCGGACAGCTGGACGCTTTTTGACAACTCGGGCGAAGCGCCCTCCGTGATTGCCGTGGAGGACAACAGAAGTGTTCGTATAATCAACAAGGATGTTTATGGCGCGGTCGTTGAGCGCTTTGGTGTTCTATGAACAAGCCATCAAAAGCTGTACTCAGATTGCCTCTTCACCAGCGTGCGGAAATTGCCTTCAAAGTTGCTGTCGCGAAAGCAATTGATGAGCATACGCGGCTCGGATTACCGGTCTATGTGGAAAGCGGGGGACGGGTTATTGAGTTATCGCCAGACGATGTGAAGCTTCGCGCTCGCAATGGTCGACGGAATGGCCCCAAGTCTCGTCGACAGTGAAAGAGTTTGAACCGGACATGGACTCTCCAGGGAACCTACGCGAATCAACCTTCGACTCGTGGGTTGCGACGATCTTCAATCGCGAAATGTCCAAGCCCGAGTGGTACTGGGGTAGCGATTTCGACGATTGTTGGGACCGCCTCGGAATTAACGCCGCGCGTTATTCAATACGCTTATGATGCGCGCTCCGGCGCGGCGCAGTAAGCCCCCAAGAAGGCGCCAAGTGAATGGCAGCCGAGGGCGGCTGTCGCTACGCCCTTCGAGAAGTTATCTTTTCCTTGCTAGCGCCCAGAGCAGCGCCGCGCCTGCTGCCATTCCGGCTACTGTCAGGCCGGTGCGCTTCATTGATTTCTGAATGGCGGATTGGTGGGGCTGGACCCAGGCATCTTCAGGGAAGTGGCGGGGCGCGGCGTCGAAGAGGGGCAGGCCTTCGGGAGTTTCGGTGGATTCGCGGAGGGCCATTTGCAGGACCTCGGCCAAATGCAGGGCGTGGCGGTCGGTTTCCTGGGCGATCTGCTCGCGGCAACTGAAGCCGTCGGCGACGATGAGCCAGTCGGTGGGGGCGTGGCGGACGGCGGGGAGGAGTTCAAGTTCTCCGATGGCGCGCGAGATTTCGTACTTTTCTTTTTCGAAGCCGAAGGCGCCGGCCATGCCGCAGCATCCGGCAGCGGGGGCGGTGAAGTCAATGCCCATGCGGCGGAGGATGGATTCTTCGGCAGTCATCTTCATTAAAGCCTTGTGATGGCAATGGCCGTGGATTAGGGCTTTGCGGGCGAGTTTCGGAATGGGGAAGTTTTTGGCGAATTTTTCCAGGAATTCGCTGAGGAGGAAGACTTGTTTTGAGAGGGCGTGGGCGCGGTCGTCTTTGGGAAAGAGATTGACTAGCTCGTCGCGGAAGACGGCCGCGCAACTGGGCTCTAGAACGACGATGGGCGTGCGGTTTTCTATTTCCGGGAGGAGCTCGTCCATGACTCTTAGCAAGAGCGATTTGGCGCGGTCGAGCTGGCCGACGTCGTAGAGGGGGCGTCCGCAGCAGAGATGGGCGGTGGGGACGAGGACTTCGAAGCCAGCGGCTTCGAGGACTTCGGCGGCGGCCTGGGGGGTGGAGGGTTGGAAATAGTTGTTGAAGGTATCGGCCCAGAGGAGGACCGGGGCTAAAGCCCCTTCTTTTTTGTTGTGCCCTGAACGCGGCCCTGAAGGGCCGCTCTTCCACGGCGACTTCTGGCTTTCTGGAGATGCAGGGTTTCGATTTCCGACTGCCGGCGAGACGCCAGTGCGACGGCGCTTCTCCCACCAGGCTTGGAAGCTTTCCGGCGCGAAGGCGGGGATGCGGCGGTTGGCGGCTACTCCTCCCACTAACTTTGCGAGATCGCGAAGGCCGGGGAGTTGCGTTGTGAGATTTACCAAGCCGGGGATGTGCGAGGCGGCTCTGGCGGCGATATCGAAATTGGCTAAGACGGCAGCAGTGAGGGGGCGGCGATTGGCTTCGTAATAATGAGATAGAAATTCGGCTTTGTAGGTGGCTACATCCACGCCGACCGGGCAATCGCTTTTGCAACCTTTGCAGGAGAGGCAGAGATCGAGCGAGGATTTGACTTCTTCGCTCTGCCAGCCATCTTGAATGGGTTTGTCTGGACGGGCGGTCGTCGCGCCGTGGCCATTTGTCATTTCCCAGAGGAGATGGGCGCGGCCGCGGGTAGAGTGTTCTTCTTCGCGAGTGACGCGATAGCTGGGACACATGACGCCGCCTTCTTCGCGGCGGCATTTGCCTACTCCTACGCAACGCAGAGTGGCGCGGGCTAGGCTGCCATGGTCTTCGGGAAACTTGAAGTGGGTTGCGGGTTGCCAGGGATCGTAGTCGGCGCCCAGGCGGAGATTTTCGTCTAATTTGTTCGGGTCGATCAGCTTGCCCGGGTTCATCTTCCAGGCGGGATCCCAGAGCTCTTTGAAGTCGCGGAAGGCCTGCATGAGTTCGGGGCTGAACATTTTGGGGAGAAGTTCGGCGCGGGCCTGGCCGTCTCCGTGCTCGCCGGAGAGCGAGCCACCGTAGCGGACGACGAGGTCGGCAGCCTCTTCCATGAACTGGCGAAATTTGCGGATGCCTTCGACGGATTGGAGATCGTAGTCCATGCGGGTATGGACGCAGGCGTGGCCGAAGTGGCCGTAGAACGCGCCGTCGTAGTGGAAATCCTGCATGAGGCGGCGGAGTTCGCGGAGATAGGCGCCGAGTTTTTCGGGCGGAACGGCGGAGTCTTCGAAACCTTCCCAGCGGATGGGCTCGCCGGGGACGTGCGAGGTGACGCCGAGGCTGGATTCGCGGACGTCCCAGATGCGGCGGGCCTGGCGCGGGTCGGTGAAGAGGCGCATGTCGGGCGGGATGACATCGCGGTCGAGCGCGGCCATAAGATGATGAGCTTTGGCTTCGGCTTCGGCGAGCGTGTTGGCGCCGAACTCGACGAGGAGCCATCCGCAACCCTCGGGGAGCAGCGCGAGGCCTTCGAGGTTGACGCCTTTGCGGCGGCTGGCGTTGACGATGATGTCGTCAATACCTTCGAGGCCGATGGGACCGTGCTCCATTATTTGCGGAACGCGGTCGGCGCAGATAAAGACGTCGGGCCAGCCGATGACGAGGAGGACGCGATGGGGCGGGCTCTCGACGAGGCGGCAGGTGGCTTCGAGGGTGGTGGCGCAGGTGCCTTCGGAGCCGACTAAGGCGCGGGCGACGTGGAAACCATTTTCCGGCAGCAGGTGGTTGAGGTTGTAGCCGGAGACGCGGCGCGGGATGTTGGGAAACTGGCGGCGAACGTGGTCGCCGTAGCGGTCGGCTAGCAGCTTGAGGCCGGAATAGATTTGGGCGCGGCGGCCGCCTTCGTTTTGGATGCGGTTGAAATCTTCGTCGCTGGTGGCTCCGACGTGGAGGCGCTGGCCATCGTAAGTGAGGACTTCGAGCGACTCGATGTTGTCGTCGGTCTTGCCAGCCATGATGGAATGGACGCCGCAGGAGTTGTTGCCGATCATGCCGCCGAGGGTGCAGCGGTCGTGGGTGGCGGGATCGGGGGCAAAGGTGAGGTGATGTTTTTCGGCGGCGGCGCGGAGACGATCGAGAACGACACCGGGCTGGACGCGGGCGATGCGGCGCTCGGGGTCGATCTCGAGGATGTTGGCCATGTACCTGGAGAAGTCGAGGATGACGGCGACGTTGCAGCACTGGCCGGCGAGGGATGTGCCACCTCCGCGTGCGAGGAGCGGGGCTTGATGGTCGCGGCAGAGGGCGACGGTGGCGATGACATCTTCTTTATCGCGTGGGATGACTACGCCGATCGGGACTTGGCGATAGTTGGAACCGTCGGTGGCATAGAGGGCGCGAGTGCTGGAGTCGAAACGGACATCGCCGCGGAGATGGCGGCGGAGGGCAGCTTCGAGGGCGTGAGCGTCGAGTTGGGCGGGCGCGGCTTTGGTTTCGAGCATTGGGGTACAGAGCATTATTCGAGGTGGTGCGGATTAGCGCAAGGAGAATGCGGGACGTGGAGGTCGGAGGTAAGAGGTCGGAGGTGAAACCTTAGAACCGTGAAATCGGATTTGAAACAAACCGAGGGAGCGAAAAGCGCATACGTGCAAAAACTGATTGGACAGGAACGCGGATGGGAGTACCATGCTTTCCTGCCGTTGGATGATCGACAGGGTTTGCGGATTTTGAGTTTATTCTGAGCGCGGTAACGGTCTGCCTATGAAAATTACTGACACGATTGAAGCGCTGCTGCGGTCGAAGGGAAACAACCGAGTGGTCTCGGTCACGCCGGAGCAATCCGTGTATGAGGCCATTGAGAAGATGGCGGCGGAGGGGATTGGGGCGGTGCTGGTGATGTCGGAGGGGCGGCTGGTCGGCATCCTGTCGGAGCGCGACTATGCGCGGAAGGTGATATTGAAAGGACACTCGTCGAAAGACACGCCGGTGAGCGCGATCATGACGACGCCGGTGGTGTTTGTGACGCCGGAGAATACGGTGGACGAGTGCATGGCGATTATGACGAACCGGCGGTTCCGGCATTTGCCGGTGGTGCAAAATGACCAGCCGGTGGGGATTGTCTCGATTGGCGATCTGGTGCGGTGGACGATCTCCGGACAGGCACAGACGATTGAGGAGTTGGAAGGGTATATTTCGGGGCAGTATCCGCGGTAGGGATTGCGCGAGGTTAGGAGTTCCGCTCGGGGTCGAGTTTCCTCGCTATAGTACATACAGTTGTGGTTCCCAGGTCTCGAACTACACGAGACCTGGGGCACCCGCTTTTGTTTCCAGCTCTTCTTCCCAGCCTTTGTTTTCCCGTCTTAGCGCGTGAGTTCAAGCAGCGCGAGGATGTAAATCCATAATAGAGCCATGAAGTGCCAGTACCAGGCGGTGACGTCGACGGCGATGTAGCGCGATTCGAGGCTGCGGCGCAGGACGACGGTGGTTCCGGCGAATGCCAGCACCAGTACGCCGCCAAGAAGATGGATGGCGTGGGCGCCGGTCATCAGATAGACGAAGGAACTGCTGGGCTGGGTGGCGACGAAGAAGCCGCGTGCGGCCAGAGTTCTCCAAGCAAAGAATTGGCCGGTTAGAAAGGTCAGGCCGAGAAGGATGGTCACGCCGAGCCAGGGGAACTCTTCTTCGCGGCCGAGCGAGACGCCGGGAATGGCGGCGGCCGGGGCGAGGACGACGCGGCGGGCGAGCTTGCGGCGGGCGAGATCGACGCTGAGGCTGCTGGCGATCAAGACAAGCGTATTGACGAGAAAGAGCAGGTTGGGCAGAGGGACTGGCCTCCAACTGCGCAACATAGTGTTACCGCTGGAATCGAAGCTGGGCAATTTTTCGCCGAAGAAATAGGCGGTGGTGAAGGAGACGAATAGAAGAAGAATTGGGGTGAGAGCGATGGCGAGGCCGATGCGGGCGCGACGCAGGCGCAGAGAATGATCGTTGGGACCGGAATCGGGGCGGCCATCGTCTCCGCCGCCCCGGATTGGGGGCAGATTCGGGCCCTTGCCGCGAGAAGTTTCCCGACGTGCAGGCAGAGTTGGAGTCAAAGCGGGCATTGCCATCTGGATGCGGAATGCTTCCCCACTGTTGCCGAACCGATTCACCGGCGGGAAGGGACCGTGGAACTGGCACGCGGCAACGCGCAGACCGACGAGGCTAGAATTTTATCCGAAATCGGCTGTTCTTGTAGCTACGTTTTGCCGCGGGCTTGCGCCGCCAGCGAAGCCGGGACGCGGGAGGGGGGAATGCAGATCGCGATTGAGTTACTCGTTGCCGAGAGCGAGCCGCATATCCTTGCTGTGCTTGTCGAAAGTGACTGAAAGACTGAGGCCGCCGCCGGTGAGGAATTCGCCGTCGACGGTCTTAGTTTCGTCGTACTGCTCGGCCGCCGAGCGCACTTCAATGCGCAGGGCATGTTTGCCCGCGGAAACTGGAATGGTGACCGCATCCTTGGCCCCGCCTCCAAGCAGGATCAGACGCTTTTTGTGACCGTCATGAAGGGGGTGGGCGTAAGCCAAAGTTTCGTCCACCCAAACTTTTAACGAGGCATCGGCGAAGCGGTTGTCGATACGAATTTCGAGGTTGGAATCCGCGACCGCCGCGCTCGCGGAAATAGCAGGTTGCGAAACCTGGAGTTGTTTCGGCGGCTGCTTACTCGCGGCTACAGTCGTGGGGCCTTTCGGAGCAGACTTTGGAGCGGCAGTCGCGGCCACGCTCTTCGATTTTGCTTTTGTGCTCGCGGGCCGATTGCCGACCTCCGTGGAGCGATTGGCGGCACTTGATTCGTCAGCGCTCGACTCTTTCGGAGCCGTGGCTGAGTTCGTCGATGCGTACAGGTGAGAGACTCGGCTCTTTGGAGCCGAATCGTCGAACGCGGCGGTTGGCTCGGCATCGATGTCCGGAATCCGATCCGTTTGCGAATTTGCCGGAGTTTGAAGTGCGACGACCGAGTCAGCGGCCGAGCCCGTGGCGGGGACAGGGGTTTGAACTTGCAGCGCCGCGCCCATTTGATTTCCGCCCTGGGCTGAAGTTTTCGGAGACGTGCGCTGGTCTCGAATCTCGTGCCAGGCAAACAGGCTGACGATCATGGCGGCGGCAAAGAGCGGAATGCCGATGGCGGTTTGCGCCTGCCACGAGGAGAACACAAAGCCGAAGGTGGAACTTTTTTGCGGAGGGGTGGCCGGCAGCTTCACTCCTTGCATGGATTTTTTTTGCGGAGGAACTGGCGGCGACTTCATCCGCGAGGATGAAATCGCCTGGAGCGGGGCTTCGGCGGGCGGCTTTCCATCGAGCCACGCGCGGCGGCCGGCAGGCGGCGAAAACCACATCTGGCTCTTATGCGCAGGACGCTTCTCGCGAAGCTTGCGCAGATCATCGGCAAAGTCCTGGCCGCGCTGATAGCGCTCGGCGGGAGTTTTCGCCAGGGCACGCTCGATGATCGCATCAAGTTCATGGGGCGTCTCCGGAGCGAGCGCGGTCGCGGGCAGGGGGTCGCGGTTAGCCACTTTAAAGCAGACGGTAGTGGCGCTGTTCCCCTGAAAAGGCCGATAGCCCGTAACGCACGTGTAGAGGATGGCGCCCAGCGAAAACAGATCGGAGCGGCCATCGACGCGTTCGCCCTCGAGTTGCTCGGGAGACATATAGGCGGGAGTCCCGAGCACGCGGCCGGGCAAGGTCATCTGCGTCAGATCGAGCTGCGCGATGCCGAAATCGGAAATCTTGGCCTGACCTTGTTTGGTGATGAGGATATTTGCCGGCTTGATGTCGCGATGAACGACGCCCTGGCTGTGGGCGTAATCGAGCGCCTCGGCCACTTCCTGCGCAATTCGCAGAGCTTCCTCGAGCGGCAGCTTCTTGCCGTTGCTGGCGAGCAACTCGCGCAGCGTGTGACCCTCGATGTACTCCATCACGATATAAGGATCGGAGGTTTGAGGATCTTCGCCGACATCGAATACCGTAACGATGCCGGGATGGAGCAGGCGGCCGGCAGCTTGTGCCTCGACGAAAAAGCGGCGGCGAAATTCCTGCTGCTCCTGAACCACGCTTTGGTGAAGCAGAATTGTTTTGATGGCGACGAAACGGTCGATCTTAGGATCACGCGCCTTATAGACAGCACCCATGGCACCGCGGCCCACTTCCGCCACGATCTCGTATCTTCCGAGGAGCTTGCCGTGAAGGCTTTCCATGAAGTCGAGAGACCCTGATGCGCGGGGATTTTCCTGGGTTCAGGGTACCCCGATCGAACGCAGTGGAAAGTGCATTTTCGGACGAATGCTATTACGCTCGTAATCGGGAAAACGTGTAGGAGTAACGGGAAAAGCGGAGACTGGCAGTCAGAAATGCGGCTGGAGAGTGAGCGTAGAAGGATCAGGTAGAACCGGATTCTTGTCCGCCGTTTTGGCCGGTGCCTGGGATCCGGCGCTGACCTGGTAATCCGAATAACTGATATTGAGCACTGCCCTGCCGCCCAGGCGGACGCTGGTCACCGAGTAATTGTGCACGGGCAACCAGAAGCCGCTAATTTTCGCCCACTGATACTGCACTTGGATATTCTTCACCCAGAATGACGGATTGCTTGCCGGCGAGCCCTCCATACGCGCGATGGCATAGTCGCGCGCATCGACCCATATTCTGCCGTTGTAGACGTATTTGCTCTTGCTGCGCGGCTTCACACTCAGCACGTAGAAGTCGCCATCGACGGAATGTTCGGTGTTCTCCAGCTTGAAGATATAGTTTGCCGGGCTGATTTCGAGCGCTTTCCGGTTTCGCTCTTCCTGGGCTTCGCTTTCGGATTGCAGCAGCTTCTGCAACACCTGCCGGATAAGAAGTTTGGAGCCGCTCTCGGAGATTACTTTGAATTCTTTGTTGTTGGGAGCGCGGTAGGTAGCTTCCACCTGCATTTCGGCATGCCCGCCGAACAGACCAGAGTACTCAAGGTTATAGACGCGCTTGCTCCGATAGCCGCGGAGAGCGGCCGCGCGACGGGCGTTTGCGGCCATGAGGTTTTGCACGACAAGATCGGTGGAAGGCGCAGGCTGGGCGGACACTCCATCGCCGGCATGGCCTAAAGATAGAACCGCGAGAAGCAGCGCGATCGACACCGCAACGGCGGCAATTCCCTTCCCGATGCTGCCGCAAAACTTTCGCATTCGAATCCGACGACTAATGCATCCTTTAGATGCAAGGAAACAGGTTTCGTGTTCCGGCGCGAATGAGACAATCGCGCAGCGATGGCGATGATCGTCACTACAGAAGAATGCCAGCGATGCCCATCCGGGAACGGCGGTGAAGGGCATCCGTAAGAATTGGTAGAGTGTAGAAGAAGCCAGCGTGGAAGCCAAATCCAATCCGCCGAAGTGGCAAACGTTGGTCGCGTTCGCGATGATCTATTTCGTGTGGGGATCGACCTACCTTGCGATCCGCATAGGAGTGGCGGAGGTTCCGCCGTTTTTGTTCGCGGCAATGCGTTTTCTGGCGGCGGGAGTCGTCCTTTATCTATGGACTTTGGCCCAGGGCGAAAAGTCTCCGAGTTCGCGCGAATGGATATCGGCGTTGCTACTTGCCTTTCTGATTTTTGTGCTCGATTACGGCCTGCTCTTCTGGGCGGAACGGCGGGTGCCTTCGGGAGTTGCCGCAGTGATGCTGGCAACGATTCCGGCGTTCATGGCGCTTGCGGAGATCGTCTTTCTAAGAACGCAACGGCTGACGGGGCGACTGGCAGCGGCGCTCCTCACAGGACTTGCCGGGGTGGCAGTGCTGGTGAGCAAGTCCATGAACGTGGGCGGGCCGGCAATCGACCGGTCCGGAGCGCTGGCGCTGATTGTCGCCGCAATCAGCTGGTCGATTGCCGCAGCGATTTCCCGCAAGCTACCCCTGCCGGCGTCGAAGGTGATGAGTTCCGGAGCGCAAATGTTTGCCGGCGGTGTGTTACTGGCTCTGACCGCGGCGATGCTCGGAGAGTTTCGGGACTTTCATCCATTCAGCGTTTCGCGCGGCGCGTGGTTCGCGTTGCTGTATCTGATTGTTGCCGGCTCCATCGGAGCCTTTACCGCGTACGTGTGGCTGATTCACCATGAGTCGCCCACGAAGGTGGGAACGTATGCGTACGTCAATCCGGTGGTAGCCGTGATCGTCGGATACTTTCTTGGCGGAGAAGCGCTGGGCTTGCGCACGATCCTTGGGACGCTGTTTGTTCTGGTCAGCGTGGTGGTCATTACGACGACGCCGAAGAAATCGACGCTGGTCGCAGCCACGGTGGAGAGCGAGCCTTAGCGCTTTTATTCGGCTCATAAACTGGTAACTCGTGGACAAGATGCTAAGATGCGACACATGGCACTTGGTGCTCAACACAAGCGGGCGCTGACTTTGAGCGGGCGCGGGCAAGTTGCGAAGAAGGCGCGCCGCGAATCCGAACTTAGGCCGGGCAAGCATCGCGAAGGCTCCGAGTTAGTCATCATCACGGGCATGAGCGGATCGGGGAAGGCGTCGGCGCTCAAGGCCTTCGAGGATCTTGGCTTCTACTGCGTCGACAACCTGCCGGTAGAGCTCATTCCGCGTTTTGCCGAGATCGCGTTGCAGTCCGGCGAGATTCCGCGCACCGCGCTGGTCGTCGATGTGCGCGAGGGAACACAACTCGAAAAGCTGCCGGCGATTTTAAAGTCAGTGAAACGGCTGATTCCGACGCGCGTCATTTATCTCGAAGCGAGCGATCCGGTTCTGCTGAGGCGGTTCAGCGAGACGCGGCGGCCGCATCCGCTCGGAACCAGCACGACGGTGCGAGCTTCGCTGGCGGCGGAACGGCGCCATCTGCGCGCCATCCGCGCCCTGGCCGACCTCGTCATCGATACTTCGAAGTTCAACGTCCACGAATTAAGGTCGCACCTCACGGACCAGTTCCAGCAAGCTTCCAGCACGCAGCAGAAGATGCTTGTTTCCTGCGTCAGCTTTGGATTCAAGCACGGCGTGCCCGACGACGCCGACCTGATGTTCGACGTGCGCTTCCTGCCGAACCCGCATTTCGTGCCGGAGTTCCGGCCCCTGACCGGCAAGCATCCGCGCGTGGCCAAATATATTCGATCGTTCCCGCAGACCAAGGAGTTCATCAACCGGATATCTGAAATGCTCGTCTATCTGCTGCCGCACTACATTCACGAGGGCAAGAGCTACCTGACAATCAGCTTCGGGTGCACGGGCGGACAGCATCGCTCGGTAATGATTGCCGAAGACGTGGGCAAGCGCTTGCGCAAGGCGGGCTACAAAGTGAAGATTGAGCATCGGGACTCGCCGAGATAAGCTCCGTCCGCGGGTCGTCGTTCACTGCCGCGACCACCGTGCGATCAAACTGAACGGCCGGCAACGCCAAGCCCAGCGCGAACACTGTAGAATTGAGCCTTACAGGCATGGGAACGAGCACACTGGCGGGCGCGCACATCTCGGAAGCCGGAGCCCGGCCCCGTCAACTGGGCCGCGTACTGCGGTATCTGCTGCCTTATTCCCTTCCGTTTATCGCTTCCGTTTTGTTGATGGCGCTGGTCGGATTGCTGGAAGCATTCCGGCTTCTGCTGATTGGCCCGATCTTCGACAGCGTGCTGAATCCCCTGTCGCAGGAAAAGGGCTTGCAATTGTTTCCGACCCCAGGGACTGGCCGCGCTTTTGACTTGAAGCAGGTCATTCCATCGCATTTTCAGAATCCATGGACGGCCGTAGCTTTTGCACTGGTGGCGGCAACGGTGCTCAAAGGAATTTTCGATTACGCCGGAACCTACCTGGTGAATTATGCCGGCTATGGCATGATCACCGACCTGCGCGACGATTTGTACAACGCGTTTCTGCGGCGGTCGGCAGCCTTCTTTTCCAGGCACACCACTGGCACACTGCTTTCGACCATCATCAACGACATCGAGCGCGTGCAGTTCGCCATGTCAACGGTGCTCGCCGAATTCCTGCAACAGTTTTTCAGCTTCATTTTTATTGCCGTCGTGGTCGTCCTGCTCGGAGGAAAACTCGCCTGGGTGTTGCTGCTGTTCTTGCCGGTTATCCTGTACTCTTCCCGCAAAATCGGCCGCCAGGTTCGCAGTAAAACGCGGGGCGGCCAGGACAAACTTGCCGAGATCCAGAACATCCTGCACGAAACCATCACCGGCAACCGCATCGTAAAAGCGTTCAGCATGGAGCACTGGGAGATGCAGCGCTTCCAGGCGGCGGCGCGGCGGCTGTTTCGCGCGAACCTGCGACTGGTAGCGGCTTTTGCTATCAGCTCTCCGTTGATGGATATCCTGGGTGCAATCGCGATTGCGCTGCTGCTGCTGCTAGGCCGCAATCAAATCAATCACCACATCGTGAAGGAAGGGCAGTTTCTCGCCTTCATCGTCGCGGTCTTCAAGCTCTACGAGCCGGTGCGGAAATTCGCGCTCTTCAACAACAATTTTCAGCAGGCGGTGGGAGCTTCGTCCGAAATCTTCAGGTTCATGGACATGGAAGATGAAGTCCGCGAAAAGGCGGGCGCCAAACAACTGGGCAAATTTTCGCGTGATATCCGCTTCGACGATGTCGCATTCTCCTACAGCAGCGGCGAAGATTCGCGTGACGTGCTGCACGGTATCAATCTTGAGGTGAAAGCGGGCGAAGTGCTGGCGGTGGTGGGATCGAGCGGCGCGGGCAAAAGCACGCTGGTGCATCTCATCCCGCGATTCTTCGACGTCACGAGCGGAAGCATTCTGATCGACGAGAACGACGTTCGCGATGTGACACTCGCTTCGCTGCGCTCGCAGATCGGCATCGTCACGCAGGAGACGGTGCTCTTCAATGACACACTACGCAACAACATTGCCTATGGCCAGCCTCATGTTTCCGCCAAGCAGGTGGAGGCGGCGGCGGAGGCGGCTCACGCGCACGAGTTCATTTCGGCGCTGCCCGAGGGTTACGATACGATGATTGGCGAGCGCGGTGTACGTTTGTCAGGCGGCGAACGGCAGCGCATTGCGATTGCGCGCGCGATCCTCAAGAACGCTCCCATCCTGATTCTTGACGAAGCGACCTCGGCGCTCGACAGCGAATCGGAAGCGCTGGTGCAGGCGGCACTGCAAAATCTGATGATGGGGCGTACTGTGTTTGTAATCGCGCATCGGCTTTCTACGGTTCGCCGCGCCGACCGCATCGTGGTGATCGAAAATGGCACGATCAACGAGAGCGGCAGCCACGAGGAACTGATCGAGAAGGCGGGAACGTACCGGCGCTTATACGAACTCCAGTTTGCGGAGCGGCCGCTCAGCGATGTAACAAGAATTGACGCCTCGCGCGCCGGCGCCGCTTCCAAGTAAGGGATCTGGGGTTTGGCTTTGCAAAAGATTTGCGGTGGCAGTAGAGACAGGAACTAACTGAGAGCCGCCTTTATGCCCCTTCGCTCCATGACGGGATACGCGCAGGTACGAGGACAGGCAAGCCCGCGCCTCGCCTTTGCCCTCGCGCTCAAGTCGGTCAACCATCGTTTTCTCGATCTGCACTTCCGCCTTCCCTCTGATACTGATGCGCTCGAAATGAAGCTGCGGCGGCTGCTAAAAGAAAAACTGGTCCGCGGCCACGTCGAGGTGACGCTGACCCTCGATTACACGACCAGCAACGGCGTCACGCTGAACCGGCAACTCGTTTCCAGCTACGTGCAGGCGTTTCGCTCGGCGTCGGAGGAATTCGGCGTAAGCGGAGAGCCCGATCTCAACGTCGTGCTGCGCATGCCGGGCGCGATGGACTCCGGCAGCGAACGCACGGATGAAGAACTCGACGATGCGGTGATGGGAAGCGTCGAAGAAGCGCTGTCGCGGCTGAACCAGATGCGGGAAGATGAAGGCCGCGGAATCGAGCGCGAGTTGCGCGAACGCATGAAGCACCTGCGCGAGGCTGCGGAGGGCATCGAGGTCCATCGCAGCGCGGTGCTGCGAACCTATGCCGATCGTCTGCAATCACGCATGCGCGAGATGTTCGGGGCGCAGATCGATAAGGACCGGATTCTGCAGGAGGCAGCGGTGCTGGTCGATCGCAGCGACATTCAGGAAGAGTTGGTGCGGCTCAACACGCACGTGCAGCATTTTGAGGCGCTGCTCGGCGCGGATGGCGAGGTCGGCAAGAAAATGGACTTCCTCTTGCAGGAGATGAATCGCGAGGCCAATACGTTACTCTCGAAGACGTCGGGCTTGGCCGGCGAAGCTTTGAAAATTACGGAGGCGGGACTGCTGATGAAGTCGGAGATCGAAAAATCGCGCGAGCAGGTGCAGAACCTCGAATGAGCATTGTCTTTATCGTTTCGGCGCCGTCGGGCTCGGGAAAGTCGACCCTTGTGAACGAACTGTTCAAGATGGTGCGCGGGCTCGACTTTTCGATTTCGTATACGACGCGACCGCCGCGCGGCAGCGAGCAGGACGGCAAAGAATACTACTTCGTGGCGAAGGAGGAGTTCGAGTCAATGATTGCAGCCGGCGAATTCCTCGAGCACGCCTGCGTTTTCGGCTATTACTATGGAACGGCGCGGCGCTTTCTCCGCGAGAGCGAACAGCGCGGCACCGACCTGCTGCTCGATATCGACGTGCAGGGCGCGGCGCAGGTGCAGGAGAAACTGCCGGATGCGATCAGCATCTTCATTCTTCCCCCGGACCGCGAAAAGCTGGAGTGGAGGCTGCGTTCGCGCGGCACCGATCCGGAACAAACGATTCGGCGACGGCTGGACACGGCGCGCCGGGAGATTGAGAATTATTCGAAATACGACTACATTCTTGTGAACAACCTGCTCGAGGAATCGGCCGATGAGTTGAAGGCAATCGTGCTCGCCGAGCGGATCAAGAGAAGCGGGAAGGCGCCAACACTTCAAGAGAGACAATGGCTGGACACCGCGCGCGAGTGTCAACTGGAGCAGGCACGCGAGCGGGTGCAACCGATTCTGGCTTCTTTTGGAGCAGTACCCACTGGTAACTAGGGCGTAACTTTCAATCAAGGTAAGATGTTTGTCAGGGGAGAGTCTATGAAGCTGATCGAAGGATTTGACAGCAACTACCGCTACATTCTGGTGGCGGCACGGCGGGCTCGGCAACTGCAAGGTGGCGCTCCACCGGCGATCGAAACCATCTCGCGCAAACCATGCCGCATCGCCCAGGATGAAATCAAGGCCGGGAAAGTGAAATGGGTTATTCCCGAGCTTCCCGCGCTCGCTCCCGAACCGACCGTCCCGGCCAAAGCATTTGCTGAAGACGCGTAGACCTTTGCCGCATCTATATAAACGATGAAAATCGCGTTGGGCGTCAGTGGCGGAATTGCGGCCTACAAAGCGGCGGAAATCGTCCGTTTGCTGGAGGATCGCGGGATTCGCGTGCAAGTTGTGATGACGCGCGCCGCGCAGGAATTTGTTCGGCCGCTCACGTTCGCGGCGCTCTCCGGCGAAAAGGTGATCACGGATCTTTTCGGATCGAGTTCTTCGGGCAACGACACGCAAGCGAACGTCGAGTCGGCCATCGAACACATCGCTATTGCGCAGTCGATTGACGCACTGCTGGTTGCGCCCGCGACCGCCAACGTGATCGCCAGCTTTGCGCAAGGCATCGCCAACGATTTCCTCTCCACACTTTATCTGGCGACAACTGCTCCTGTGGTCGTCGCTCCGGCGATGAACGTCAACATGTGGAACCACGCGGCAACGCAGGCGAATCTTGAGATCCTGCGCAAGCGCGGAGTTCGCATCGTCGATCCGGGAAGCGGCTATCTGGCGTGTGGAATGACTGGTGCGGGACGCCTGGCTGAGAATGAGACGATTGTGGCGGCAGTGCTCGAAGCGCTGGGCGCGTCGCAGGATTTGTCGGGAGAAACTATTCTCGTCACCGCGGGGCCGACGCGAGAGAAGATCGATCCGGTTCGCTACCTGACCAATCGTTCGAGCGGACGGATGGGATTTGCGATCGCGGAGGCGGCGTTGCGGCGCGGAGCACGGGTTCTGCTGGTGAGCGGTCCGACCGCGATCATTCCTCCTGGAGCGGCAGAACTTACTCGCGTCGAGACTGCGGAAGAGATGCGGGCTGCGGTGTTGAAGCTGTTGCCGGAAAGTTCGGTGGTGATCAAGACTGCGGCGGTCGCGGATTTCAGGATGGCCACTTCAGCCGACAAGAAGATCAAGCGCAAGGGCGCGATGACGCTCGAACTCGAGCCAACGGCCGACATTCTGGCGGAGATTGCCCGTCATAGAAAACCTGCGCAGATCGTAATCGGCTTTGCTGCCGAGACGGACAACGTGCTCGAGAATGCGCGCAAAAAGCTGGTGACGAAATCGCTGGATGCGATCGTGGCCAACGACGTTTCGCGCGAGGGCGTTGGCTTTGATTCGGATCGCAACGCGGTGACGATCATCTTGCAGGATGAAGTTGTCGAGGTTCCCGAAACCTCGAAGTGGGAAGTGGCGCAGCGCGTGCTCGATACGGTCGTGAAAATTCGCAAGCGTAGCGCAGTTTCCACTTGCTGACCTTCCGCTTCCAAACCCTTTTTCACCACGGAGACACAGAGTCACGGAGAAGGCACTTTTCCTCTGGTCTACTCGCGCACGCTCGATGAGGTCGCAGCAAACTGCAGATCCCTCGTCCACTCGCGGTGCCCGGGCTCGGGATGACAAGAAATGGTTCTTCTCTGTTTCTGTGACTTCGTGGTGAGAAAGCTTTCGCCGGAATGTTATCCTTGTCCGCGATGCCTCGTACGCTCGATCCTGAACTTCGGAGCGCGCTGGCCGCGCGCATTCGCTTCTACCACGATCTTGGCATTTACGATTTCTACCGGCAGCCTTTGAGCGAAACGGCCCTTGCGCCAATGGCCGCGCGGGTCGCGGAAATTCAAACGGAAACAACTTTCGGAGATGAGATGAGTCCACGCAAGTCTGGTGCGGCGCGCGCGACCACGGTCGAGGAGAATATTCTTGAAGTGCTCGAGGCGAAGCCCGAGTATTCGGCCGGCAATCCTGTAGAGGCGCTGAAGATTATTCGCGAGGACCTTGGCGACTGCACGCGCTGTCCACTGCACAAGCAGGGACGAAAGCAGATTGTTTTTGGCGTGGGCAATCCAACAGCGGAGCTGATGTTCGTCGGTGAAGGCCCGGGTGCCGACGAAGACGAGCAGGGCGAGCCCTTCGTGGGGCGCGCCGGGCAACTGCTCAACAACATGATCAAGGCGATGGGCATCACGCGCGACCAGGTTTACATCGCGAACATCGTTAAGTGCCGTCCACCCGGAAATCGTACACCGGAGCGAGAAGAGTGCGAGACCTGTTCGCCATTCTTGATGCGGCAGATTGCGGTCATCAAACCGAAAGTGGTCGTTGCGCTCGGCGCGACGGCGGCGAAAACTTTGCTGGCGATGAATTCGTCGATGGCCCAGTTGCGTGGGCGCTTTTATGATTTCAAGCCGGCCGGAGTGAAGAGCAACGATCCGGACTGGAGTGGCTGCCAATTGGCGGTGACTTATCATCCGGCATTTTTGCTGCGCGACCCGCGACAGAAGGGCGAGGCCTGGAAGGATTTGCAGATGGTGATGAAGGAGCTGGGGTTGAAGGCGCCGGCGGTTCGGTAATGCGCTCTTAACCTCTTCTCACCGCCGAGACACGGAGAAAAAACCATTTTCCTGTTTTGCCGACTCGCCTTCATCGCGGTCGGGAGGGGATGCCGCCGCATTTTGCCTCCCCTCCCCCCTTGCGCCGTCTATTAAAATCAATACTTTACGAGAAAATTCCTCGCAAAGTATTCGGGAATAAGGAGTTACAGGCAAAGTATTGAAAAAAAATCAGTTAGCGTGCGAGCCGACTGATGCGATTCTTTATATTCAATAACTTAGCTATTTACCCTTCAGTTATCATCCCATCAAAGTCTTCATTTCAAAGATCTTAGCTTGCATTGCCGCCTGGGCGGCTGGTTTCGCGCTGGGCTCTTGCATGAGCGCTGCCTATTTGATGGTCAGGAGGACTATTGGCCAAGTCAAGGAATTTTTTTCCGGATGTCTCTGAAATTGTAGCGAAGCATTCCAAGTTCGGGAATTCGTTGGCCAATGCAGATGCCCCACTACTGACGTCGCAATCGCCGATAGGCCCAGCGATCAATCACGGCGCCGATTAGGTAATACCATGCTGCGATTAATAGCGGCATCAGGACAAGGAAAGTCGACACGTCGCTGACACCGAGTCGCCCAAGAATGCGAACGCACGGTATCCCAATAAAGAACGCAGGGAACGCCGACACGAGCATCAGCCTCGTCAGTACCGCGATCCTCGATAACACGCGGATCCCAACTGGCCCGCCCTTCGCCGATCTGAGTGCGGCGGTCCACAGTATTTTGCTTGGGGTCGATGCGATGGGTGTCAAGAGGGATGGAGGCCCACCAGAAGTACTGCCCGTGGACTTTCTCCATCTGACGCCCTTCAAGTGCGGCGCGAGTTATACCTCCAAAGAGCGACAACCCGAGGACTGGTAAAACGATTTGCCACAGTCGACGCATACACAATTAGACACCACGCAGCGCGCAAAACGACGTGGCGGTTGAATCGGTAGAATTGATCTGCGTGTCCATGCCTCTCTTCTGCGACGTCGCGCTCGCCGTACCTCTCGACATGGCGTTCACTTATGCCATTCCTCCCGGCATGGAGCCGGTGGTGGGCGGACGCGTGCTGGTGCCTTTCCGGCAGCAGCGCATGGTGGGGGTGGTGGTGGAATTGCATGATCGTGCGCCGGGGGTGAGTACGGGCTCTGCGGATGTGCTCAACACGATCCGTGTGGACCCCCAGGGGCTAAAGCCCCCCGCTTCTTCAGCGCCGCTAGCCGGCACGGCTGAAGCCGTGCCCTTCCCGGTGTTGCAGATTCACGATGTTTCTAATGCGGCGCTGGCGGAACTGGGGACTGCCGAAGTCCCTAAGTCCGAATCGCCGGCACGAGTTTCAAAGGAGGCGCAGCGCGGAAAAGGCCTCAAGCTCAAGAACGTCATTGAGGCGCTCGATGCTTCGCCGGTTCTCGATAAGCAACTGCTGAAACTTGGGAAGTGGATTGCCGGTTATTACCTCGCGCCGATTGGCGAAGTGTTGCGCACGATGCTGCCGCTTTCGGCGGAGTTCAAGCGCGCGATCGCGTATCGGATAACCGAAAAAGGACAACTGGCGCTGCATCTGGCGGCGATGCAGGGCTCGCCGGGGCGTTCGCAGCGGTCATCGGAAGAGCAAATGGTGGAGTTTCGCGTGTTGGATTATCTGGCCGAGCGCGAGGGCGAGCGCGTGGTGGAGGCGCGGTTGCGGAGCGCGACGCGGGTTTCGAAGGGATTGCTGGCGGGGATGGCGCGCAAGAAGTGGATCGCGCGCGAAGATGTTTCGGCAACGCGGGACGCAGCGCGGATGGTGAAGGTGGCGGTGCTGGTGGGGGCGGAAGGCGTCGCGACGGATACGACCCAGGATCCCACTCAATCGCAAAGTGCGCGATTGAATGGGGAACCCTCGGGATCTGTCCTTGAATGCGAGATTCTGGGCGGCAAGGGCGGGGCGCCCCTTCGGCAAGCTCAGGGCGAGCTCTCGCGACGGCCGGCGGGACGCCGGCGCTACGGCCTTAATGACAACCAGCGGACGTTGATCGAAGCCCTGGCCGCGTCAGGCGGACGCGTGCCGGTCGACACGTTGAACGGACTCAATGTCCCCCGGACAACTTTGGGGACGCTGGTGCGGCGCGGGATGGTTGAAATTGTGGAAGAGCCGCAGGAGTTCATGGCTTCGACGATGAAACCCCGGCGGTCGCCGTTTGAATTTGAGTTCAGCCCGGCGCAGAAGACGGCGCTGGCGAAAATTCTGGAGGGGGTTTCGGCGCGCGCGTTTACCGGGATGCTGCTGTACGGGGTGACCGGCTCGGGCAAGACTGCGGTTTATCTGGCAGCGATGCGCTCGGTGCTGGAGCAGGGACGATCTTCGATTCTGCTGGTGCCGGAGATTGGGCTGACTCCGGCGATGGCAGCGGATCTGATTCAGGTTTTCGGAGATGAGGTTGCCATCCTGCACTCGGGCCTCACCGACGATGAACGCGCGGAACAATGGCATCGCATTAAACGTGGCAATGCACGTGTTGTGGTGGGGACGCGTTCGGCGGTATTTGCTCCGGTTGGCGATCTTGCGCTTTTGATTGTCGACGAGGAGCAGGATGGGTCATACAAGCAGGAGGAGACGCCGCGGTATCATGCACGCGATGTGGCGGTGATGCGGGCGAAAATGGCGGGCGCGGCGGTCGTGCTGGGGTCGGCTACGCCGTCGCTGGAGTCTTATTACAACGCTAAGAAACACAAGTATGCGCTGCTGGAATTGCCGGATCGCGTGGAGCAGAGGCCGCTGCCCGAAGTGGAAATTCTCGACATGCGGCAGGAGTTTCAGCAAACCGGCAAGGAGCCGGTGATCTCGCGCAAGCTGGCCGAGGAGATCCGCGAGCGGTTGGAAAAGAAAGAGCAGGTAATGGTGCTGCTCAACCGGCGTGGATATTCTCCGGTCGCACTCTGCCGGGCCTGCGGACAAGCATTGCAGTGCAGAAACTGCGCGGTTTCCATGACGCACCACAAGCGCGAGCACAAGATGGAGTGCCACTACTGCGGCTCGATCGTGCCCGTGCCGAAGAAGTGCGGCGAGTGCGGCAGCGAGTATGTGTATTTTGTCGGGACCGGCTCGGAGAAGCTGGAAGAGTTGCTGCATGGGATGTTTCCGCAGGCGCGCATAGGACGTCTCGATCGCGATACGGTGCGCGGGCGCGAGGATTTTGAACGTGCGCTCAATGCGCTGAACGAAGGCGAACTCGACATGCTGGTTGGCACGCAGATGATCGCCAAAGGGCACGACGTGCATGGCGTGACGCTGGTGGGAGTCGTAGGCGCCGACACGGCTCTGGGCTTGCCGGATTTTCGCGCGGCCGAGAGAACGTTTCAGCTGCTGACGCAGGTGGCGGGGCGGGCGGGACGCGGGTCGTCGCCGGGGAAGGTTATTTTACAGACATATTTCCCCGATCATTATGCGGTACAGTTTGCGGCGCGGCACGACTTTGCCGGCTTCTACGACAAAGAATTACAGTTCCGCAGCTGGATGCACTATCCGCCGTACAGCGCGATTGCCAATGTGATTGTGCGCAGCGAGAAGCTGGACGAGGCGCTGGCCTGGTCGGGCGAACTGGGGCGATGGTTCGAGAAGACGCGCCATGAAGGGATTCGCGTCCTGGGGCCGGCGCCGTCGCCGATCACGCGATTGAAGCGCGATTATCGTTATCACTTTATTTTGAAGTCGCCGAGCCGCGAGAAGATGAATGCGCTGCTGCGGGCGATGCTGGCGGAGGCGGGAGCGCGGAAGATTCCGCGGACGCAGATTGTGGTGGATGTGGATGCGTTGTGGTTGATGTGAAAACAGCTATGAGCTGTGAGCTATGAGCTATGAGCAAGCCCTAGAAATGACACTTCAGTTGCGATGCATTCGGTGCTTTACTTCGTCGCTAAGGTCGTGGAAGGCGTCGCGAGTATCGTCGCGGAATTCGGGCCAGACTTCTTTACCTGAGCTGTGCGTAAACGGGGCTGGCGTGAAGCTTAGGATCAGGATTATTAAGCCGCAGATGGCGACACCGATGCGGCGTCCGGCGACGGAGGGATAGCGCGGAACTGGCGGATGATTTCGCGTGATGCCGAGAAGGATGGCCCAGACGAACCAGCCAGTCCAGAAATATTTTCCCAGGGGAACAAGCGAGAGGACGGTCAGGATTGTCACGACGCGATGCAGCGGCGGCGAAATGGAGTTCAGGATGTGGCCGCCATCAAGTTGTCCACCGGGGAGCAGGTTAAGAGCGGTGGCGAAGAGGCCGACCCAGGCGGCGGCGGCGATGGGATGCAGCGAGAGCGCGGATAAAGGCTGGCGCATTCCGAGGAGGCTGTGGGCGAGTTTGAATGCCAGAGGAAATCCGAGTTCGAATTGCGGGGAAGGATGGCCGACGATGGGATGCGACATCCGGAGGCCGACGAAGAGCGCGATGCAGGCGGGGATGAATCCGGCGATGGGGCCGGCGATGCCGATATCAAAGAGGGCGGCGCGCGAGGGGATGCGGCTCTTGAGGCGGATGAAGGCGCCGAGTGTTCCGATCAGGCTGGGAAATGGCACGAAGAAGGGCGGCGTAGCGTAAACGCGGTAATAGCGCGCATAGAGATAGTGGCCCATCTCATGCGCGAAGAGGATGAACATCAGCGTGAGCGAGAACGGGAGGCCGGCGAGAAGGGTGGCGGGATCCTTGAGCGCAGTGCCGATGGGAAACCATTGGGAGGCGTCGTCGTCGATGGAGATGATCGGCTGATGGCGGAGATAGTTCGACTCCATGCGCGCACCGACGACGGTGGTGCTGAACATGGTAAGCAAGAGAAATAAAATGTAGAGCCACCAGCGCGTGCGGGGACGGTCGATTACCCAGACCTCTTGCGAGCGGGCGCCAGGGGGCCGGTCGGCGGCGAGGACGGGAAAGGTCGGCGTGGGATCAGACATCGAAAATCAGGTCAGAGGTTTCGGGTCAGAGGGCAGAGGTTAAAGCACAAGCGTTCGACATTCGTGATGAACTTCTGCAATCGGAGAACTCGGGAGCCGCGGTCGGCCGCCAATCTCTCGGCAACACTTTTCTGACAGCACTTCTTTCACACAACAGATTTCTTGGACAAAACCAATCTTAGACAAAACCAGTCTTAGACAATAGCAGTCTTGGACAATAGCAGTCATAGTCGACCGCGGCCCGCCTAGTCGATCGACTGCAACTCCTTGCCAGGCTTGAAGCGCACAGCCTTTCCGGGCGGGATCGAGACTTCAGCGCCGGTGCGCGGATTGCGGCCGATGCCGGTTTTGCGCGGGCGCACGTTGAACACGCCAAAGCCGCGCAGTTCAATGCGGTCGCCGGTGGAGAGCGCCTTCTTCATGCTCTCAAAGACGGTTTCGACGGCGAGTTCCGCTTTTGTTTTGGTGATGCCAGTGCGGTTGACCACTTCGTTGATGATATCGAGCTTGATCAAGGGATGCCTCTCTCGCGAGAAATAGCGTGCCTCAAGTTATTGATGCTATGGGAGATAGGTTGGATTGTCAACGGGGGGACCATTCTCGTAATATGGCAGCACCAGCCAAAAGAGATTGAGTAATTGGGAAATTGAGAGATTTTGAAATTGCAGTCCTTCTGGCCTTCATTCGCCGGTTTGAAATTACCCAATTACTCAATTACAAAATTACCCAATTACGAAATTTCCCAAGGAGTTCCATGAGCATCAAGAGTGACCGCTGGATTCGGCGCATGGCGCAAGAGCAGGACATGATTAACCCCTACTCGGAGAAGCAGGTAAGCCAGGGTGTGATTTCCTACGGCGTGTCGAGCTATGGATACGACCTGCGCGTGGCCGACGAATTCAAGATTTTTACCAACGTCAACAGCACGATCGTTGATCCGAAACATTTTGACGAGCGGTCATTTGTGACCGTGAATGCCGATGTGGCGATCGTGCCGCCGAATTCATTTGCGCTGGCGCGGTCGGTGGAGTATTTCAAGATTCCGCGCGATGTGCTGACGGTATGCGTCGGCAAGTCGACCTATGCGCGCTGCGGGATCATCGTGAACGTCACGCCCTTTGAGCCCGAGTGGGAGGGATTTGTCACGCTGGAGATTTCGAACACCACTCCCCTGCCGGCAAAGATTTATGCCAACGAGGGGCTGTGTCAGATTCTCTTTTTCCAGTCGGATGAGGTTTGCGAGACCAGTTATAAGGATCGCAAAGGGAAATATCAGGCGCAGAAGGGGATTGTGCTACCGAAGCTGTAGTGGGCGTCCTTCGTCGTTCGGCCTTCGTCCTTCGGTGGTCGCTTTTTGGCTGTTCGGTATTGGCTTATCGGCGTTCGGTCTTGTGACCCGAGGTGAGGCGTGATCGCTGTAACCGATGAGAAGATGCAGGAATTCCTCGCAGACCTCGCAGGATACGGAGACTTGCGATGCGAAGGGCACAACCTGCGTTTCGAAAATCCTGAGGCCATGGCGATCTCGGTGTCCCTCAACGTGCAGGAACCTCATCAGCTCATTCATCTCGCGCGACTAGTCGCGCATTTGACTTACGACGAGTCTCACTTCCGATCCGCGTCACTTTGGATTACGCAGTGGGGTGTCTGGAATGACCACGATGAGGCAGTCATCTTGACGACGATGGAGCGATTTCGACAGGGCTATGGTGAGAACCGATCGATTCAGGTGGCACCGGGACATTTTTTTAGGCACGACGAATTCGTTGAGTCTGTTGCCTGCATGCTGCAGCCCATGCTCGTCGGCTGGGACGCGTATTACGTTCCACAGTGGTCGTGGGGAACCCTGGACTACTTTGTTTTTGTCAGCCACGATGGGTTTCTGCGTATCGAAACACGAACGACGGAAGTGCATGCAAAGGTTCTCGATTGTCTGAGGACACGCGGCTGGATAAGAATTGAAGGAAAGAAACCCAGCGCGACCTCAGAGCCTACCTAGCCGAAAACGCCGAGACCTGCTGATTGTGATTTCCAAACCATTGCAGCACTCGCCGTTTGAACTCTTCCGGCGCCACTTTCGAGGCTCCGCAGTGGGCTGCGCCGGGAACCTTCCACACTACGATCGACAGTGGATTCATCGATTGAATCAGGTCTGAGTGGTAGGGGAGGACGTTGCGGTCTTCCTCGCCATGGATCAGAAGAATCGGAACCCTGCTTCCGACCACGGCCTGCGCTGGGTTCACGTCGTCAAGGTCGACGCCATAGCGGAGACGCACGAAAAGGATTCCGGCGTCGAGCGTCGGCCGGAAGAATGTCCGGCCCAGCCAAGGGCCGATGTGGAGCGAGCGGCCGAAGTGGCCGTAGGCTTCCTCGCGAAAGCTGGCAGAGGGCGACTCTGCAACGATAGCGCAGAATCGGGGCTCGCGCGGCAAGGCTTCGAGCAGTTCCATTCCGCCCATGGATTCGCCAAGGCCATAGATGCAGCGGACCGGATCTTTTTTCTCCAGCCCGTCTTTTTCGATCCAGTCGATCCAGCGGCGAATGTCCTCGACTTCGCGGATGCCGTAGGTGGTCAGGCCTCCGCTGGCGCCGTGATGGCGCGCGTCGGGCATCAGCACGGTATAGCCGCGGTCAAGCAACCACTTGCTGAATGGATAGACGCCGAGCCGGTTGTCGACTACACCATGAAGGAGAAGGACGGCATCGCCGTTTGGATTCTGCGGCCGCTCATACCGAGCTTTGAGAACGGCGCCGTCGGGCGCGGTGAGCGCGACATCCTGAAATTCGATCGAGTGTGCGGCCGCGTAGGCCCGGGCGTTGCGCTCTTCATAGTCACGGATGGGCGGACTTTTGGGATGGAGGGCAATCCACCCGAGAAAGGCACCGCCGAAGAGGCTGGCGGAGAAGTAGAAGGCGAGAAGGAAGTAGAAAATGCGGCGAGAAACTGGCGTTGATTTTGGGGGAGTTGTCTGCGCGGAAGATGAAGCGCTAGACTCGGGCTCCCTACGCTGAGCGCACATTACGAGAATTGAAACGCATTGACGGGCCGTCTACCGCCGAATTTCGCCTTCCTTGAACATGTACTTGATGGCGGGCTTATAGATCATGAGATTGGGCGCGCCGGTGCGGCTCAACTTGATGCAGGCTTTGTCGTACCACTCGATGGTGCCGTGAACCTCTTCGCCGTCGCGCAAGACGATGACCATGGGCGTCTTGCTCTGCATCTGCTTCTGGTAATAAAAATTTTCGGCGTTGGTCTGCTCGGAGGGAGCGGTTTTCTTGGCGGAAGCCGCAGGCCGCCGTTCGCCATTGGTGTGATTCGAGCCGTGATTATGGCCGTGATTGGTGTGATTGTGCTCGTTATTGCGGCTCAGGGAAGGGCGAATCAGCTTGCGATTGGCGTAGCCTTCCTGGTCGGCAGTTTGGTCGGTGGTCCGCTCAGCTGGTATGGGGTCCAGGGTTTCTTTCATATGTCACCACCTGCGCACGGGGGCGGCAGAAATACCACAACACTTGCGACTGTGACTGTGGGTGTTGGGGGAAACTTTATGAGGTACGGTACCACAGAGGGGTAAGTCTGACAATGATTTGTGTCACGAGGTTTCGGAATTCGTAACTTACCGAGAGGTCATACCTGCGGCTCGAGCGCAGCCGCAAAAGCGTCGAGCGAAAGCGAGCGCAGAAGGTTGCGGCGGAGGCCGCGCTCAACCTCGGCGAGCCCATCGGCGGCGCGCTGGAGCCAGGCAAAATCGGCGTTTTCGGAGAGTTTCTTGAGCTCGCCCTGGATGTCAGTGTTGCGCACTAACTGGGGCGCGCCGGACTGCAGAAACATGAGGTCTTCGAGTAGCAGGTAGAGGGCGCGAAGGAGGCTATCCATTTTGTGGCGGCCTTCGGCGCCCGGACGGTAACTCTCGGTCGTCTTGAAGAGTTCGCTGTGGTCGCCGGTTCCGAGGGCAGACTTCAACATGATAAGGGCGTGACTGCGGGATGCAATGTAGGCGTCGATATCGAAAGAAAGAGCACGGCCGATCGCGCCTTCGCTGAGACGCGCGACCAAGGCGCGCTGGCGAGGGTTCCAGTCGGGGCGGAGGCTGGCGAGGCGAGATTCGAGTTCGGCTACGCTGAGCGGGGCGAGCGTGAACAGCGCCGAGCGCGAGCGAATCGTGGGAAGAAGTTCGCCGGCATTTTCGGTCAGGAGAAAGATGGTGGCAAAGTCGGGCGGCTCTTCCAGGATTTTGAGGAGCGAGTTGGCGGCCTCTTTCATGAAGGCGGAACTGGTAAAGATGTAGACGCTTTCGCGGGCCTCCGCAGGGCGGTAGTAAATCCGCTGGATAACATGCCGGACCTGGTCGACCTTGATCATCAACTGCGGCGGGTCAGGCGGGATAACGAGCAGGTCGGGATGGGGCTGGACGAGGATGCGTGTTTCTTTTTTGTCGGTCTCGCGGAGATTTTCGCGAGCCTCGACGGCTTCGGCAAAGCGGGCGTCGAGATCGAGAGCGAGGCCGATGCGAGTGCAGTTGGAACAGCGGCCACAGAAGTCGGGCAAGCCGTCGGTGATTGTGGGCTCGAGGCAATTCATGGTGCGGGCGAGCATCAGCGCGAGCGTGTATTTGCCCGAGCCTTGGGCGCCGGCGAGAATGACCGCCTGCGGAAAGTGGTCGCAGGCCAGCATCTCGCGGAGGCGATGGACGGTTTCGGCGTTGCCAATGAAATCGGAGAAGGGCATAAGAGCAGCTGCGAGCTATGAGCTTCGAGCTATGAGCAATCGGTGCGAACTTGAGCTTCAGATTTGCAGCTCGAAGCTCAAAGCTATATCTTCAACCTCTTCTTCACCAACTCCATGATAGCCGCATGGGTTTGTTGCGGCGTGCCTCTGGCGTTCACTACATGGACTCTTTGCGGCTCGCGATCGGCGATTGCCAGATACGCGCTTCTGACTCGGCCGAAAAAGGCGCGGTTTTCCTGCTCGAAACGGTTCTCGTCTCTTTCCGGGCGGGCCGCTTTGTGCTTACGGTTGCGGCGGCGGGCTCGCTCCACGCTGAAGGCTACTTCGTTGTCGAGAAGGATAGTCAGGTCGGGCTGGAGTCCTCCGCAGAGAATTTCGTGGAGGGCGAGCACGGGCTTGGTTCCAAGTTTGCGTCCGCCGCCTTGATAGGCCTCGGTGGAATCGGTGAAGCGGTCGCAGAGAACGATGCGGCCTTCGGCAAGCGCGGGCAGAATGATCTGGTGAATGTGCTGCGCGCGGGAGGCGAACATGAGCGCCATCTCGGTCATTGGAGACAGGCCGGTGGTGGTGGAGTGAAGCAGCACCTCGCGAATTTTTTCGCCGGTGGATGTGCCGCCGGGCTCGCGAGTTACCGTTACCGCGATGCCGTGACCGCGGAGGGCGCGGGCGAGTTTTTCGATTTGCGTGCTTTTGCCGCTGCCGTCGAGACCTTCAAAGGTGATAAATTTTCCGCGCGACGCCACCTCGGGATGATAGCAGGAGGCGGTGACCGGTCACCGGTGACCGGCGATCTAAGAGGCGATGATTTCTTCGTCGGCGAGAACTTCTGTCGCCGCCGCGACCGCCTCCTCGTCCACGCCCGCATCCTCCTGCATAAAGCTCAAAACTTCCTGCGGAACGGGCGCGCTCCAAACCGGTGCGAAGGACTGGCGATGCAGCGGCGACGGACCGTGTTCGCGCAGAGCGGCGAGGTGGCGCGGCGTGCTATATCCCTTGTTGGAGGCAAGGCCGTAAATGGGGTAGACCGGATCCCATGCTGTAATCATGCGGTCGCGCTCGACTTTCGCGATGATGGATGCCGCGGCGATGGAGGCGGAGAGCGCGTCGCCATGAATGATGGCGCGCTGCGGGATGGCGCAATTAAGCTTCATCGCGTCGATGAGCAGATAGCCCGCTGCGGGCGTCAACTGGTCAACCGCTCGCTGCATAGCCAGGCGGGACGCGTGATAAATGTTGATCTGGTCGATGCGCGCGGAGTCCACGGCGGCAATGGCCCAGGCGATGGCACGCTCGCGAATGCGGGCGGAGAGTTGCTCGCGGCGCTCGGCCGGCAACAGCTTGGAGTCGCGCAGGCCGCGGATGCGATCCTTCGGATCGAGAATGACGGCAGCGGCGACGACCGGACCGAAGAGCGAGCCGCGGCCGACCTCGTCGACTCCTGCGACGAGCGCGGCTCCGGTGGCCCAGGCCAGTTTTTCGAATTTCAGCGTGCAGTGGAGTTTTTTCAGCAGGCGCAGTTTTGCCGAGGCGAGCGAGATGCCTTCGGCTTCCGCGATTTGGGAGATGCGGACGGCTTTGCGCTTGGATTTCGGCACTGGTGCTACTCAGCATCTTCGCCGAGGACGGGGCAAGAAACAAGAGCGGATGGATGTGGAAAAGACTGCTAACCATTGGTATCGCGAAGAAGAGGCGGCGGAACGCCAAGCCGGCTGAGTTCGACGGGCGACGCCCCGCTCTGGCGGGTATAGGTTCCCCGCCCAAGCCAGGCTTGAACGGGGAACTTAAGACTATCGACTACTGCTCGACTTCTTTCAGGCGGGCAGCTTTGCCGCGGAGGCCGCGCAGATAGTAGAGCTTGGCGCGGCGGACTTTGCCGGAGCGGACCACATCGATTTTATCGATGACTTTGGAATCGACCGGGAAGATGCGCTCGACACCCTGGCCGAAGCTCATTTTGCGCACGGTGAAGCTGGGTTGGGCGCCGCGGCTGCGGGCGATGACGACGCCTTCGAAGGCTTGCAGGCGCTCTTTTTCACCTTCGCGGATTTTGACCTGCACGCGAATGGTGTCTCCGGGGCCGAACTTCGGCAGATCCGTTCGCCGCGTTTTGGCCAGCAGTTTTTCAATAATCGCATTACGCATAGTGTTTCCTTTTTCAGTTTCGAGTCGCTAGCTGCCAGTTCTTATTGGCTCCGGCTTTTCCGGGAACGGCAAGTTCGGAGCCTGAAACCTAAAACTCACTTCTAATCTCATCGAGCAGCGCCTTATCTTCCTGGCTCAGCTCTACCCGTTCGAGCAGGTCTGGCCGATTGCGCAGCGTCTTCGCCAGCGCGCTCTTACGACGCCACCGCCTGATCTCTTCGTGGTTCCCGTTCACGAGCACTTCGGGAACCGCCATGCCGCGATAATCCGCGGGCCGGGTGTAGTGCGGATAGTCCAGCAATCCGCCGGAATCGCAGGTCGAAGTTGGCGGCTCGTGTCCGTTGCCTTCGTTTGCATCGCTTTCGTTTGCCGCACCTTCGTTCCCGCTTCCGCGCGCCAGTTCAGCTATATCTCTGCCGACGCCCTTCGTAAACGACTCCTGCCGCGTCGACGCTGCATTGCCGACCGCGCCGGGAATGAGACGCGTGACCGTATCCACAATTACCGCCGCGCCCAGTTCGCCGCCGCTCAGCACATAGTCGCCGACAGAAACTTCGCGATCCGCCAGATGCCGGCTGATGCGCTCGTCCACGCCTTCATAACGGCCGCAGATCAGAACAATTCGCTCCAGCGAAGACAACTCCGCGGCCAGCGCCTGATCGAGCCTTTGCCCCTGCGCCGAAAGCAAAATTACCGACTGCTTCGTACGGCCAGCGTTCGAGCCCGCGGCCACGCGGTCCTCGCGCGAGGCCACATCGCCCAGCGACTCCAAACATTCAAAGATCGGTTCCGGCTTAAGGACCATGCCCTCGCCGCCGCCAAATGGGCGGTCATCCACGGTGCGGTGCTTGTCTTTCGTAAAATTCCGCAGATCGTGAATGCTGATCTCCACCAGGCCCGTTTCGCGGGCACGGCGGACAATTCCATAATCGAGCGGACCGCGAAAAAAATCGGGAAAGATCGTCAAAATATCGATCTTCATCGCGGACAAACCCTTTTACCGCCGAGACGCTGAGTACGCCGAGTACTAAACAACCAAACCCTCGCTCCGCGCACGACAACAATCAACGAACGATGACTAAGAACCTTTCTCTTCCTTCTTCAGCGGCGCGTTCACATCCAGTAAACCTTCCGGCAACCGCATTCTTATTTCTTTTCGCTTGATGTCTACCTTTTCCAGGTAGGCTTCCGCGAAGGGAATCTCGTATGGAGGCTTCTTCGCCTGTTCCACTTCCCTCTTCTGCTGCCCCGCTTCTACAACCAGCAACGGCGCTTCGCCTGCTCCGAACTCTACATCCACGACCTTGCCGATCTCGCGGCCGTTGTCGAACACCGTGCAGCCAACCAGGTCGCTCAGGTACATCCAGCCGGACTCTAACTGGCCCCGCTCGGCTTGCGGAACCTGAAGCTCGGCGCCTTTTAACGTCTCGGCATCGTCGATCGTCTCAATGCCTTCGAACTTCAGGACCAGCCAGCTCTTGTGCGGCCAGAGCGCTTCGAGTTTCAGATCTCGGCGCTCGTTATTCTTCAGCAGCGCCGAGAGTTGCATGCCCACCCGGAAGCGATCCGGAACGTCGGTGTGCAACTCGGCGGCAACTTCTCCGTGGCGTCCCTGCGTCTTGACCACCAACGCCAGCGTAATCCAATCGCCGCTCGCCTCAAGTGCCGCTATTCGAGAATCTCCAGCGCGTAACGCGTATCGTCCTTCGTGCCCGCCGCCGACAACACCGTGCGTAATGCGCGCGCGATGCGCCCGGAGCGGCCGATCACCTTGCCCACTTCCTGCTCCGCGACTTCGAGTTCAATGACCGTTTCGTCACCGTCTTCGTACTCATCGACAAAGACCGCGTCTTTTTCATCGACAAGCGATTTTGCGATGTGCTCGATTAAAGCGCGCGCGTTGACAGATTGGTCGGTCATGCGATCTCCAAAATTCGGACTCCAAAAGAGACGCGGCAAGCCTCGTCTCTAGCAAAAACCTGCTGTCGTTCCGGCCTTGAGCAATGCTGAAGGGGGAATCCGCGACTGGCGGCGGAGAAATGGATCAGACGGTGGCGGCAGGCGCCGGGGCGGCCGCCGCGGGCGCAGGCATGGCCAGCAACTTGGTCATGCGGTCGGAGCACTGCGCGCCCTTCGAAACCCAATACTCGATACGCTCGCGCTTCAAATCGACACTGGCCGGATTGGTGCGCGGATTGTACGTGCCCACCACTTCCACCGGACGCCCATTACGCGCCCGCTCCTTCTCAATCACCACTACGCGATAATACGGTTGTTTGCGCGCACCAAAGCGCGCCAGACGGATCATTAACACTCGCTTCGTTTCCTTTGTTCCGGATGAGTCCGGCAGGGTTAAGACAAACTATTATTATGCCGAAGCTTACGGGTTTAGGCAAGGATAACGGCCGCACGCTGTCGTGTGTTTCGGGAAAACTGAGTCTCGCATTTATTTGCAGCGGAAGTGGGCCTTGGATCACGATTGGCGTTTGGAGGAATTGGTGGGATTATTGCAGCAGAACAAGTTAGGAGTAGTGGCTTGAAACGTATTTTTTTGGCTTTGTTATTGCTCTCTGGAGCCTCGTTCGGGGTGGACTGCAAGGATGACCCTAACATTGTCGCTGCCTGCTTTGTTGTTCATGGCAGGATGTACAACTCCAGCGGTGGCTCTTTGGCACGCATCTGGCAGATTGGCACGAAGCGCATCTTACATGTTGTCGGGCCGCACGGTCTCCCTGCGAACGTCGCACCGCTTCTACCCGACTTTGACCATGAGGTAGTTGCTGATTTTTTGGTCTGCCCCTATACGAAGGACAGGCCGGGCGAGGCACGCATGGTATGCGTACAGTCGGCAACCCACATCGTCCAAAAGCCAGCTTGGTTTAACAATCGAGACTAAAACCAAACCGCCGACTACTGCTGCTCCTTGCGAACCCTTGAAAATCATGGATGAGTACCCATATCGGTGAATCTCGTGCGCTCTGTGCGCAATCTAGATACGAGAAGACGAAAGGAAGTGTATTCAATTCTATGAGTCAAGCAACTCTTACTCCTCCTGCACAAAAGATATCCTCAACTTCGAAATCCACCACAGCCAAGGCATTCGGCGCTGCGAGCCCGACCTCGCCCCTGGCGGCGACGACCCTTCGCCGGCGGACGCCGGGGCCGACCGACATCAAGATTGACATTCTTTATTGTGGCGTCTGCCACTCCGATCTGCACCAGGTTCGCAATGAATGGGAAAGCATGCTGCCCACGGTCTACCCGTGCGTGCCGGGACACGAAATCGTCGGCCGCGTGGTTGCGGTTGGCAGCGCCGTCAAGAAATTCAAGGAGGGCGACATTGCAGCGGTCGGCTGCATGGTCGACTCCGACCGCACTTGCCCGAACTGCCTCGCCGGCAACGAGCAGTTCTGCAATGGCCCGGCCACCTTCACTTACAACTCGGAAGACAAGCATCTGGGCGGCGTGACCTATGGCGGCTACTCGGACAACATCGTGGTGGACGAGGCCTTTTCGCTGAAGGTTTCCGATAAGCTGAATCTGGCGGCTGCGGCGCCGCTCCTGTGCGCCGGGATTACGACCTATTCCCCGCTGCGCCATTGGAAGGTTGGCAAGGGACAGAAGGTTGGAATCGTCGGGCTCGGCGGCCTCGGACATATGGGCGTGAAGTTTGCTCATGCCTTCGGAGCGCGTGTTGTGCTGTTTACCACCTCGCCGAACAAGAAAGCGGACGCGTTGAGACTGGGCGCGGATGAAGTGGTGATCTCGAAGAACGCCGACGAGATGCTGAAACACGCTGGCACCTTCGACTTCATTCTCGATTGCGTTTCCGCTGAACACAATGTGGGCGCGTATCTTGATCTGCTGAAACTGGATGGAACGCTCACCATGGTTGGAGCGTCGCCGACTCCGTTGCCGGTTCCGGTGGGGAGTCTGCTCTTCCGCCGCCGCGCACTGGCGGGATCGATCATTGGCGGAATCCGCGAGACGCAGGAGATGCTCGATTTCTGCGCCGAGCACGGCATTACCTGCGACATCGAAATGATTCCGATCCAGAAAATCAACGAAGCCTACGAACGCCTGCTGAAGAGCGACGTGAAGTACCGCTTCGTGATCGATATGGCGTCGTTGAAGTAGCGTTCGATTTGTCGTATTCGAAAAACAAAGTGCAGTCAGCGCCGGTTTCCTTCCCGGCGTTTTTTCTTGCGCTTAAGCGGAATGTTCGAGAATGCTCAGAAGATCCAACGGCTCGGGACGCTCGGTATAATCTTCGTCCGCCGAAGCGAAGAGGATTGAGCCGTCGCGGTCGACGATGTAAGTCGCGGGGATGGGCAGCTCCCAGCTATCGTTTTCGTGAGCGTCACGGCCATTGATAAAGGGGAGATTGACGAACGTGCTGCGGTAGAGCTTTTGTTGCTCTTCGGGAACTTTATAGACCAATCCAAATTGGCGGGCGAGCGCGTTGTGCGCGTCGACGAGCAGCGGGAAGGTGAGCTTGTGCTGATCGTGCATGAAGAAGGCCTGCTTTTCGGTCTGGGGAGAAATCGCGACGATCGAGGCATTAGCCGCAACAATCTGCGCGGCAATGTAATTCATCGCCTCCATCTGGCCGACACAGAACGGACACCAGCGTCCACGAATAAAGCACAGCACGAGACGGCCCTTACTAAGGAGAGCAGCCGAAGAGACACGCTCGCCGTTGTGGTCCGGGAGTTCGAACGGCGGAAGCGTCGTGTGCATGGCCAACGCCATGGTCGCAAAGCTTTCAGCCTTTAGCGTGGTGATTGTGCGCTGGTGAACGGCCTGGATATCGGGCGGCACGTAGTCGGAGATGGCTTTCTTGCGCTCGGCGAAGATTTCGCGGAGAGGCCGCAGGTCATGATAGGGACCCGACTCGGGGATAGATCGCCATTTCATGTTCGTCCTTGGTCCTTGGTCCTTGGTCCTTCGCTGTTCGCCAGGCCCGAAGGACTAAGGACCAAGAACGAAGGACGTTTTCTACATCCCCGGCAGCTTCATGCTCGCCATGCGCCGCATGAAGCTCGGTTTCCCCATCTGCTTGAACATCTTTCTCATCTGCGCGTACTGGCGGAGCAGGTTGTTGACTTCCTGCACGGTCGTGCCCGAGCCGCGGGCGATGCGTTTACGCCGGCTGCCATTGATCGATTCGTGGTGATTGCGCTCGTAGTTGGTCATCGAGTTGATGATGGCCTCAACGCGATTGATCTGCTTCTCGTCGACTTTGTCTGCCGCTTTTTGCAGTCCCTGAAACGCGCCAATCGACGGCAGCATCCCGATCAGGCTCTGCATCGATCCCATCTTCTTGACCGAGCGCAGCTGCTCGCGGAAATCTTCCAGCGAGAAGCCGTCGCCAGAGAAAGCTTTGGTCGCCAGCTCTTGCGCCTTCTTCTTGTCGATCTGCGATTCGGCCTTCTCGATCAGCGAGAGGATGTCGCCCATGCCGAGAATGCGCGAGACGATGCGGTCGGGGTGAAACGGTTCGAGCGCATCGTATTTTTCGCCGATGCCGATGAACTTGATCGGCTGGCCGGTAACCTGGCGAATCGAGAGCGCCGCGCCACCGCGCGCATCACCGTCCATTTTGGTGAGCACTACGCCCGTTAGCGTGAGCTTCTTGTGGAACTCGTCGGCGGATTTAACCGCGTCCTGTCCGGTCATGGAGTCGGCGACGAAGAGAATCTCCTGCGGATTGAGCAGCCGCTTCAACGACTGCATCTCATCCATGAGCTGGTCGTCGATGTGGAGACGGCCGGCGGTATCGACGATAAGCACATCGCTGCCCGTGTTGATGGCCTCGCGCCGCGCCTCTTTTGCGAGCCGCTCGACGGTTGCAGTATTCGCTTCGCCGACCTCGCCCTCATAGAGATTGGCCTTGATCGCAGCCGCCACTACCTTCAACTGTTCGCGCGCCGCCGGACGATACACGTCGACGGAAACCAGCAAGGGCCGGTGTCCGCCATTCTTCAGCCAGTTGGCGAGTTTGCCCGATGTCGTCGTCTTGCCGGAACCCTGCAATCCCGCCATCAGCACGACGGTCGGCGGCTGCGAAGCAAACTTCAGCTTGGCTGTATCTTTGCCCAGCGTTTCGACGAGTTCGTCACGGACGATTTTGATGACCTGCTCGCCCGGCGACAGCGCGGTCAACACTTCCTGACCGACGGCCTTCGCCTGAATACGGTCGATCAGGTCTTTGACGACCTTGAAGTTGACGTCGGCTTCGAGCAGCGCAAGGCGAATCTGCTTGAGCGCATCCGCGATGTTCTCTTCGGTGAGAACAGCCTGCCCGCGCAGGCTCTTGAATGCGCGTTGGAGTTTTTCCTGTAAATTCTCGAACATAAGTCAACGACTATTCTAACAGTGGGCGCTGGGAGTTCCCGATTGGTGCGTGGCCTAACCTTCGATTCCCAGATAGCGCAGGATCATCTCCGGCAGTTCGCGTTCAAGACGTTTCTCGATGTCTGGGATGAGTCGGGAAAAGTGCTTTGGGTCACGAGGCAGGATCAGCAAGGTATGTGCCGCCGCGCCGACCATCAACATAGCGAAAGACACAGCGAAGTCGGGGTCGGGATGTCGAATTTCTTTCCTCCGGGTGAGCAGCAAATCGCCGACAGCGCGAATAACTTTCCACTCCAGATCATCGCACTTGCGTACGAACGCGACATCGGGGTGCTGCAATGTGAAGAACATATAGGCGCGCACCAGCCCGCGAAAAACAGAATGTCCCTTCAGAGTAATCTCAATCACGTAACGGCATATTTCGGCCAGGGGCTTATCCTTCCACCGCTCGGGCGTCAGCAGTTCCTTGCTGTGCCGGTAATTTTCGTCGAGCATGCGCAGGCAGACCTCGCGCAGCAGAGCATCTTTATCAGGGAAGCGGCGATAGATTGCGCCCGGGGTCAGACCGGCGCGTGCGGCAATGCGCGGGATGGTGGCGGCCTCAAGACCATCTTTATTCAGGACTTCGGCGGTGGTCTTGAGCAAGAGAGCGAGTGTTTTGCGGCTGCGCTCCTGACGGGCGGGAAGGACGGTTTTCGGCATTTGCTGAAGATTCTACAGGAAGTTCTTGACATAATGTAAATGTAAATATACATTTACATTTGTTATGAATACACCTTTGCTCGTCACCCTTCTCGCTCACTTGCTGGCGGCTTACGCCATTCTGGCTAGTCCCTGGCTTGGGCTCTTCTGGTACCAGAAAGCGCAAAAGCGAATTCAGGCGGGCGATCCGCGTGCCAGGATCCGTCTCTACCGCGAAGTGATCACGGAGCAGACGATGACTGCTTCCCTGGTTTGCGGGTTGTGCCTGTTCGGTGGAATTCCCGGGAAGAGTCTGGGGATATGTGCGCCCCGCTCGTGGATCGTCACCGCTGCCCTGGCGGCCGTGGTCGTCGCTTTGTTTCTGCGAAGCGCGATCAAGCTCCGAGCAAAAGCTCAGAAAGTCCGCGCGAAAATAGGCGGGCACCTGGCGGCACTGCTTCCGGACTCGCTCAAGGAACAGCGCTGGTTCGTCGTGCTCAGCGTTGGTGCGGGGATCTCCGAGGAATTGGTCTTTCGCGGATTTCTCTTCTACTACCTCAGCCTCTACATTCCACACGTTAACAACCTGGAGAAGGTTCTGCTTACTTCCGTGTTCTTCGGCATGGCCCATCGATATCAGGGATGGCCGGCGGTGGCCAAAACCGGCCTTGCCAGCGTTGTTCTGGCTGGATTCTATCTGCTGACTGGCAGTCTGCTTTTGCCGATGGTCGTGCATGCCATGAACGATATGCAGGTACCGCTGATCTTCTGGCCCGAAGCAACGCAAGATGCCGTGTTCGAGGCGGGAACGTAGAACTCTGACTCTGACGAAACACGTCTTTCCGGCGCCATCAACAAGATGCCTGGTAGTCCGTTGCCCCGACGTTAGAATTCGGTTAAGCTCCGGAACATCCGAGGACCCTTGTGATCGCGCGACTCTATACGGCTCTCGCTTGCGCCTTGATGTGCGGCTCTGCCGGGCAGACGGCCGCCCAGCAAATGGGAAAACCGCAGGCTGCCGCCACCCTTTCTACAACTACAGCAAGCGTTGGAAACATCGACGTTCGTCCGCGCGCCGGCGGCATCGCGATCATGGTGACGGCTCCGGTCGCTCCCGCTTCCAGCCGCGCCTCGAATCCCGACCGCCTGATCTTCGATTTTGCCGGATGCGAACTGAAAGGCGGCAACCGGCACATCGCGGTGAACCGCGGGCCGGTGAAGGAACTGCGCGCATCGCTGTTCAGCGCGCATCCGGCGACGGCGCGAATTGTAGTGGATGCGACGGAGACACTGAATTTCGAAGTGAAACAACAAGGAAATGGAATCGTGGTGATCGACATTCCATTCCGCAAAGCGGGCGCGGAGTCTGCCGGAACGCCGACGAATGCAGCGACAGAGAACCAGCCGAGCATTGCGTCAGCAACGCCACCGAAGAAACCTGATATCTCGGAGCAACGATCGCAGCCAACGAAGATCAGCACCGATGAGAACAGAAAGACCGCGCTTCCAAAACGCGCCAATTCCTCGCCAGGGGCGTACGCCATGATGGAAAAGGCGAAAGCGCTGCGGGTTGACGATCTGCAACAGCTCGAAGATAAGTCCGGCGCCGGTGATCCTGAGGCGCAAACGATGCTGGCGCTGGCCTATCACGCAGGTGTGCTTCTTAAGAAAGATGACGTGGAGGCGGCGCGCCTTTTGCATAAGGCCGCAGATCGCCAATACATGGCAGCGGAGGAATCGCTGGGCATATTTGCGGAAACCGGAATCGGCCTTGAACATCCCGCGCCGGGAGAGGCGCTGAACTGGTACAAGAAAGCGGCGGAACAGGGGTCGGTCGACGCGGAGACTGACATGGCGTTGCTGTATGCCAATGGCAAGGGCGTGGCACGGGATCCCGCGCAAGCCGCGGCGTGGTTTCGCCGGGCAGCGGAGGGCGGCGACGCTTCGGCGCAATATAACCTGGCGCTGATGTATGAACGCGGTGAAGGCGTAGGTCGGGATTACAAAGAAGCGATTCGCTGGTTTTCCGCGGCGGGCGACCATAACCTGATTCCGCCGCTGCTGGCGCTGGGCGAGACCTACCTGCAACCACCGAGTCCGGAAATCACGACGGACGTGAATAAGGCGATCGAATACTACCAGCGCGCAGCAAACCTGGGAAGCGCGGTCGCCGAGGTAACGCTAGGGACAATCTACAGCAAAGGATTGACCGGCAAGGTGGACTACAGCCAGGCGTTCGGCTGGTACCAGAAATCCGCCAGCAAAGGCTGGCCCGACGGTGAGTTCGCCGTGGGGGTCAGTTACGCGATGGGGCATGGAGTTCCGGTGGATTACGGGCAGGCGCGAAGATGGCTGACGGCGGCGGCGAATCAGGGGCAGATCGAGGCGCAGTATGACCTGGCGATCATCTGCGAGCAAGGGAATGGCGCACCGCCGGATCGCGAGCTAGCGTCGCACTACTATCAGATGGCGGCCGAGCGCGGGATGGCAAAGGCGCAATACCGCTATGGAGTATTGCTGGCGAAAGGCACGGCCAGCGCAGACAAGATTGCCGCTTACCGATGGCTGACGCTGGCCGAGACCACCGTGAAGGAAAGCGCTTCGGCGCTGGGCGACGTGAAGAAGAACATGAGCGCGCAGGAGATTGCGGAAGCGGAGCAAGATGTGGCGCAGTGGCGTTCGGCACACGGGACGGAAAAACGCTGATTCGTTGGGGCGAAATCCCGGGTTAGCGTCATACAGAGGCGGGCAATGTAGCGCGCAATCCCGTGCGCACCGGCGGCACGGGTTACTTGCCGGCGAAAACTTCTTTGGCCGCTACAATCGTGTTGGCGTGGATCGTGACAGTGTCTTCGAGTTTGTGAGCGTAGCCGCCGGCGTAGGTCACCATCACCGGAATGCCTTGCGCTTTGGCGAGTTGAAAGACGAGAGCGTCTCTCGCCTTCAGGCCGTCGATGGTGAGTGCGAGGCCGCCGAGCTGATCGTCGAAATAGGGATCGGCTCCCGCCACGTAGGAAATCAATTCGGGTCTAAATCTCTCAAGCCCCATGCTGATGGCGCTGCCGAGGCACGCGAGGTACTCGGCGTCGCCCAATCCGTCAGGAAGATTCATGTCGAGCGATGAGGGCGGCTTGAACGCGGGATAGTTGTTTTCCTGATGGAGAGAAATGGTGAAGACGTCGGCCGGGGCGCGGCGGGCGCGGGCCATATCGGCGAGGCTGGCGCTGGCCGGCGCGCCTGACATGCGGTTTGCGGCGGGCGGCGGCGGCCCGAAAATCACCGCCGTGCCGTTGCCCTGGTGAACGTCGCAATCGATGGTCATCGCGGTACGGATTTTTTCGTCGCGCTGCATACGGCGGATGGCGACCGCAATGTCGTTGATCATGCAAAAGCCTTCGCCGTGATCGGGAAAGGCATGATGAAAACCGCCGCCGATATTGATGGCGACGCCGTCGTTGAGCGCGTAGTCGGCGGCCAGCATCGACCCGCCGGCGGCCATCCAGAAAGCATGAACGAGTTCGGGAGAGTACGGAAGCTCCATTTCGAGTTCTTCGCGCGCGCTCAGCGTGCCGGTTTTCAGCTTCTCGACATATTGTGGAGTGTGAACCAGCAGGATGTCTTCGTCGCTGGCGGAGCGAGGCGCGACAAAATCGGCGGGTTCGGCGACGTTCAGGGCCAGCAGGCGATCGTGAACCCCTTTGTACTTTTCGCCGGGAAATACGTGATCGCCGATGGGAAGAAAAAACTCTTCGCTATAGATGAGCTTAAAAGGCAGCATGCGCCGATAGAGAGCCGAAAACCTCATATCATACGCGGGATGATGCGATTTGGCAGGAATGGCCGTCACAGGCGCTACGCTTCGCTTTGAACTGCTAAACTTTTACCGTTGCCTCCAAAAAAGAAATCGTCACTGAAAACCGCTGCCGAGCCGGAAGCTGCGCCCCGCGCCGCTACTCCGAAGCGCACGCTTTTGGCCGAGGGCGGCGAGGGCCGCATTTTTCTGATCGACACGATGTCCTTTATCTTCCGCGCCTATCACGCGATGGCTCGGCAGAGGCCGATGTCGACCAAGACCGGCGTTCCGACGGCAGCGACGTATGTGTTCGTCAACATGCTGCGCAAACTGCGGGACGATTTTTCGCCGGAATATCTGGCGGCGGTGTTCGACGTGGGCGCACCGACAATCCGCAACCAGCAGGCCGAGCAGATCACCACCATTCGCAAGTTCGACATCAAGACGCAGACGTTTAAAGAATCGCAATACGAGGGATACAAGGCGAACCGCAAGGAGATGCCACCCGATCTGGTGCAGCAGGTGCCTTATATCCGGCGGGCGCTCGAGGGCTATCGCATTCCTATTTTGCAGCTCGAAGGTTACGAAGCCGACGACGTGATCGGGACACTGGCGCGGAAAGCCGCGGCGGAATCGCATTCTGTCTATGTCGTCTCCAGCGACAAGGACATGCTGCAACTGGTGAACGACAAGGTTTGCGTGCTGAATCCGCCGAAGGACAATTTGATTTGCGACGCGGCCAAAGTGGAGGAATTGCTGGGTGTGCCGCCTTCGAAAGTCATCGACGTGATGGCGCTGCGCGGCGACTCGATCGACAACATTCCTGGCGCGCCCGGGATCGGCGACAAGGGCTCAGTCGAAATCATCCGCCGTTTTGGCAGTGTGGAAGCGGCGCTGGATTGCGCGGCGGAAGTCGAGAAGAAGACGTATCGCGAATCGCTACAGAATAATCGCGACAATATTCTGCTCAGCAAACAGCTGGTGACCATCGACACGGAAGTGGATGTGGCGCTCGACGTGGCCGCGATGAAGGTGGGCGAGCCGGATGTTGAGGCTCTGCGCGCGCTGTTTGCGGAACTGGAGTTCAGTTCGCTGTTGAAAGAGCTGTTGCCGGTAGTCGAGGTGAAAGAGGGCGACTACCGCGAAATCAAGACGAGTCAAGAGCTGGAAAATTATCTGAGCGGAATGGCGCGGGGCGCGGCGCTGGCGGTCGCGATTCCCGCGAATGAAGATAGCAGCAACGCGGAAGAAGAGAAGGACGAGGCCGAGCCGGAGCCGCCGCAAAGCGGGCTGCTGGATTTGCGTCCAGCCGATGAAGAGACAGCTCCCGCTCCACGTCTTCAGCACATTGCGCTGTCGAAGGCTTCTGGCGAAGGCACAATTGTTTCGCTTGCCGACGATGCAGTCGCGGGCCGCCTCAAAGATGCGCTTGAAGATCCGGAACTGCGGAAGAGCATTCACGATTTCAAAGCGGCGCTTCATCTTCTGCCGCAATTCGGAATTGCGCCGCGCGGCGTGACGCACGATCCGATGTTGTATTCCTATCTGCTCGACCCGACTTATTCGTCGCATTCGCTGCCTGAAGTTGCTTTGCGCCGGTTGAATCTGAAACTAAGCGGAAATTTCGCCGAGGCCGCCGACGTAACCGGACGATTGGCGGCCGCGCTGCGGCAGGAGGTTGAGAACAACGGCCTGGCATCGGTTTACGAGACGATCGACGCTCCGCTGGTGCCAGTTCTCGCGCGCATGGAAGCAGCGGGCGTGAAGATCGATCCGACGGTGCTAGGCGAGATGTCGATCAAGTTGCAGCGCGAGGCCGACGCCAAGGCTCGCGATATCTACGAGCGCTGCGCGATGGAATTCAACATCAATTCGCCGAAGCAACTGGGCGACGTGCTCTTCAACAAGCTGGGGCTGCCGACTCCGGTGAAATACGGGAAGGGCAAGAAAATATCGACGGCCGTCGATGTGCTGGAGGGACTCGCGGAAGAGCATGAAGTTCCGCGGCTGGTGCTGGAGTACCGGCAGCTCACGAAACTTAAATCGACGTACGTCGATGCGCTGCCCGCGCTGATTCGCTCGGGCAGCGGGCGCGTCCATACGACGTTTGGGCAGACGGGAACGGCCACTGGCAGGCTGTCTTCGGCGAATCCGAATCTGCAAAATATTCCGATCCGCACCGAACTTGGACGCGAGATTCGGGCGGCATTCATTGCCGAACCGGGGTACATTTTGCTAGCGGCGGATTACTCGCAAATCGAGTTGCGCCTGCTGGCGCATTTCTCGAAAGATCCGTTGCTGATCGAGGCCTTCCGGCGTGGCGACGATATTCACACACTGACGGCGGCGCAGGTTTTCGGCGTGCCTCCGCTGATGGTGACGCCTGAGCACCGGCGCCGCGCAAAAGCGGTGAATTTTGGAATCGTATACGGCCTTTCGCCGTTTGGGCTTTCGCAGCAACTCGGAATCGAGCCGTCCGAGGCGAAGAAGTTCATCGACACTTATTTTGAAACATATTCGGGGGTGCGGCGGTTTATCGATTCAACGCTCGATCAGGCGCGCCGCGACCAGCAGGTGAAGACGCTCTTCGGACGCATTCGGCCGGTTCCGGACATCAACAGCAAGAACGCAAATCTGCGCGGCTTCGCCGAGCGCACGGCGGTGAACACACCGCTCCAGGGTACGGCGGCCGACCTGATCAAGATCGCTATGATTCGGATCGACGAACAGATGCGGCGACGCAAGTTGAAATCGCGAATGACGCTGCAGGTTCACGACGAGCTCGTTTTCGAAGTCGCGGACGACGAACTGGATGCGATGAGGAGTATGGTACGTGAGCACATGGAAGGCGTTCACGAACTGGCGGTGCCGCTGCGCGTCGACCTTGGAGTTGGGCCGAACTGGCGGGATCTGGATTAGCCTGGACCTGGACTGAGCCCTCGGTTGATTCGGCGGAATTGCGCGGAAATTTTGAGGAAAACCTGCCGACGATCTTCCGCTATACTCTCGGTATCGATCCAGCCAAGCGCCGCGTTCGTCGCAGGTTCCAGCCGCGTGAAATTTGAGTTCGCGGTTGCGGAGGAAGAAGGATGAGTGCGGTAGCCCCGGCGCTCGAAAAGATTCAGCGGCGCAATTTTTCCCGACATCCTATCCATGTTCCATTGGACGTGATCGCCCTGCGTTCCGGCGTGCCGGAAAATCTGCCCGGGCGATGTACAGATCTCAGCGAAAGCGGCGTGGGCGGAATGATCGCGGGCGAACTGTCCGCAGGCCAGCAGGTCGCGGTCGAATTGCGGCTTCCAAATGTCGGCGTTCCGGTGCGCGCGCGGGCGATGGTTCGATATCAGGGACAACTGCGCTGCGGATTCGAGTTTGCCGGCCTGCCGGTCGAGCAGCGGGAGATGATCCGGTATTGGGCGCACCGCGTGGAGAATTTGCAGTTCAGCGCGGGCGAGGAGAAAGCGCTCGTAGAGAAAAAGCTCGTAGAGGCGGAAGAGAACAGAGTCGAGCCGAAACCAATTGCCGTGGAGGTTCCAGTTTCTGCTGCGGCGGAAGAAGCCACGAAAAGATCGACGCCACGAATCAAAGTCCGGCGGCGGCGATTCTATTTCCTGCTTTGCGCCATGTTGCTGATGGCCGGACTTGGCTGGTGGCAGTGGCAACGATCGTGGAAAGAATTGGAGATTGGAAACGCCGCCAAGGCGCCGGATGCACCGTTGCGAGTTGCTCCCGAGACAATGGAGATGCGGATCGTCTCGAAAGTCGATCCGGTCTATCCGGAGGAGGCACGTCAAGCGGGCAAGCAGGGACTCGCCGTGTTGGACGCGGTTATTGGCGCGGATGGCAGCGTGACGGAATTGCGGCCCGTCTCAGGCGACGATCGACTGGTGAAGTCGGCGGAAGACGCGGTGCGCTCGTGGAAATTCGATCCGTATCAATCATCGGGGCGTGCGGTAGCGGTGGAGACTACGATCGCAGTCGACTTCCGGTTGAACTAACGGACACTCGCTTCAATTGCGATCAACTTTTTAACGCAGACTTTTAACGCAGAAATCGCGAAGATCGCGGAGCAATAAATTTCCGCCGCGATTACTCGAATTTCTCGGCCTCTTTGAATCTCATTCCTTGCCGATCTTTTGGCGAAACGAGCGGCTCGCCTTCAAGTTGCCAATCGACGCGTAAGTCAGGATCGTTCCAGACAATGGTGCGCTCGTGCTCTGGGGCGTAGAAGTCGGTCGTTTTGTAGATGACGTGCGCCTCAGCGGATGCCACGCGAAATCCGTGGGCAAAGCCCTTCGGAATCCACAGCATTAGTTTGTTTTCTCCGGAGAGCGTGTAGGCTTCCCACTTTCCGAAAGTTGGCGAGGAGCGGCGCAGATCGAGTGCGACGTCGAGGATCTCTCCCTCAATCACGCGCACCAGTTTTCCCTGCGGCTGCTTGATCTGATAATGCAGGCCGCGGAGAACATTCTTTTCCGAATGCGAATGATTGTCCTGGACAAAAGCGTCGGCGATGCCAAGTTCGGCAAATACGCGCTGGTTGTAGCTTTCGAGAAAGAATCCGCGGTTGTCGCCAAAAACGCGCGGTTCAAGCAGCAAGATTCCGGGGAGGCTGGTGCTATTTTTTTTCATTTCACAGGTACGAAAGATTTGATCTTCTCGATCGGCGTCAGAACACGCGATCCTTCAACAGTTGCAGTAAGTAGGCGCCGTAACCATTATTCCGCATGGGATGCGCCAATGCCTCGAGTTGCTCGGCGGTAATGTAGCCGGAGCGATACGCGATCTCTTCGGGGCAGGCAACCATGAGTCCCTGCCGCTTTTCGATCGTTTGAATGAAGAGAGATGCCTCCATCAGAGCCTCGTGCGTGCCGGTATCGAGCCACGCCATGCCGCGTCCCATCACGCAGACGTTGAGTTCGCCGCGCTCGAGGTAGACGCGGTTAACGTCGGTGATTTCAAGTTCGCCTCGCGCAGATGGACGCAGGCTGGCGGCGATTTCGACCACCCGCCTGTCATAGAAGTAAAGGCCGGTGACCGCATAGCGCGATTTTGGCTGCTTCGGTTTTTCTTCGATGCTGAGAGCTTTGCCATGTTCGTCGAATTCGACGACGCCGTAGCGCTCCGGATCGTTGACGGGATAGGCAAAGACGCGGGCGCCATTCGTTTGCTGCGCGGCGTCGCGCAATTCTTTGACGAGATCGTGGCCGTAGAAAATATTGTCGCCGAGCACAAGCGCGCACGGGCTTCCGCCGATAAATTCTCTTCCAACCAAAAACGCCTGCGCAATGCCTTCCGGTTTTGGCTGAAGGGCAAAATGAAATCGCACGCCGTAGCGCGAGCCGTCGCCGAGAAGATGCTCGAAACGAGGAAGATCGTCGGGCGTCGAGATGACGAGAATTTCCCGAATGCCCGCCAGCATAAGCGCGGAGAGCGGGTAGTAAACCATCGGCTTGTCATAAACCGGCAGCAGGCTTTTTGCGGCCGCGCGGGTGACGGGATAGAGGCGCGTGCCCGAGCCTCCCGCGAGAATGATGCCCTTGTAAGTTGGCTTAGTCGTCATTGCTCCGTCGCATAGTGCCTGGCGATCCACTGACGATAACTTCCACTGGTGACATTGCGCACCCAGTCGTCATGATCAAGATACCAGCGCACGGTTTTTTCGAGTCCAGTTTCGAATGTCTCCCGCGGATGCCAGTCGAGCTCGCGCTCGATTTTCTCCGTGTTCATCGCATAACGGCGATCGTGGCCCGGACGATCTTTGACAAATGTGATGAGTCTCTCGTGCGGCAACTTCGGGCTGCTTGGATGAAGGCGATCGAGCAGCTTGCAGATCGTCCCGACGATTTCCAGATTCGGTTTCTCGCTGCGGCCGCCGACGTTGTAAGTTTCCCCGACGCGGCCGCGCGCCAGCACCGCGCGGATCGCGCTGCAATGGTCTTCTACGTAGAGCCAATCGCGGACATTCTGGCCGTCGCCATAAACCGGCAACGGTTTGCCCTGGCAGGCGTTCAGGATCATGAGCGGGATCAGCTTTTCCGGAAACTGATAGGGCCCGTAATTGTTCGAGCAATTCGTGGTAAGAACCGGCAGACCATAAGTGTGGTGATAAGCGCGAACCAGGTGATCGGAAGCCGCTTTGGACGCCGAGTATGGGCTGTTCGGCGCATATGGCGTTTCTTCGGTGAACGCGGGATCGTCGGGGCGAAGCGAGCCGTAGACTTCGTCGGTGGAGACGTGCAGAAAGCGAAATGCGGCGCGGTCCGGCTCGGGCAACGCGGACCAATAGGCGCGAGTTTCTTCGAGCAGGCTAAAGGTGCCGTTGACGTTGGTGCGAATGAAATCGTCGGGACCGTGAATGGAGCGATCGACATGGCTCTCGGCAGCGAAATGCACAATGGCGCGCGGACGCTCGCACGCCAGCAGCTTGCTTAGAAGAGGACGGTCGACGATATCGCCGCGCTCGAAGCGGTAGCGCGGATGATCCTCAATCGAAGTCAAATTCTGGAGATTGCCGGCATAGGTTAACTTGTCGAGATTCAAAATGCGCGACGATTCAGCCCCGAGCCATTGCAGGACGAAGTTCGAGCCGATGAAGCCGGCCCCGCCGGTAACCACAATGAGATCTTCCATGACGAAACGTCCGCGCGGCCTCTCTGTTGGCCGAACACGGCGGCGTTTCGATTCTAAACAAACCGGGAGGCGAATTGTGGGTCAGGCGAAGATTCGAGTTTGTTAATCGATGACAGGGCAAGGGAAAAACGGCTGGTGCGGGCGAGCCGAAAATAACCGCGCGCAGATTCTTACTCCGCGGCCGGAAATGACGCCATTGCCGCCTTCACCGGCATATTTTGCACCTGTGCGAGCGCGGGCCAGCCCAGTACGTCGTAATACGTCGCTGCAATGGAGCGTGCAATCTCCGGCCAGCGATACTCGCTTTGAATCCGAGCGCGTTCGCGCATTCCGGCCTGGCGGCGCAGATCCGGGTCGTGAGCCAGCAGGTCGATCATGCGCGCCAGATCATTGACGTCACCGCGGCGAAAAGTGTAACCGGCGCCATCGATCACTTCGCGGTTCTCGGGAATGTCGCTGGTTAGCGCGCACACTCCGGCGGACATGGCATCGAGGAGCGCCAGCGACAAACCCTCTAACTCGGACGGCAAAACAAAAATCGCCGCGTGCGAGAGAAGCGCTTCCAGGCTCGCGCCGGACACCCAGGGCAGGAAGCAAATCTGCGGCGATTCGTGTGCGCGAAGCGCTCTTACGTAGGCGCCGGAGTGGCTCGATCCCCCGGCGAGTACCAGCTTCATGCAAGTGGCGGCTTTCTCGAAGGCTTCAATCAGCAGATGACAATTTTTCTCCGGCGAGAACCTGCCGAGGAACAGCGCATAGTTATCCGGCTCAAGACCCCACTCGCGTAGTAGCTCTGGCGCGCGTCGCGCCGCGGCCGTCGCGCCGTTCGGAATGTAAACAGTTTCCCGCCGATATCGGTCGCGATAGTAGCGCTGCAAAGTGCGGGAGACGACCATGGTCGCGTTGGGCAACTTGACGGCGGCCGGTTCTCCCCAGCGCAGGACGCGGGCGGCGAGCCTGCCCCACTTGGCCCGCTGCCAGTCAAGGCCCTGCACCGTGACCACTGTCTTCTTACCCGCCAGCCTCGGCAAGAAAGAAAACAACCCCGGGCCGAGGCAGTGATAGTGCACAACATCGTAGTTCGACACCATGGCATGAAGACTGCTCAGCAGCGTGTGCAAGACCGTCTCGAGATGCTTGGTTCGGAGGGTTGGCAGGCGCAAAATCCGCATGCCGTTGTGCCATTTCTGTGCCGGCGTGAAATACGTGCGGCAATAGACGGTCACCTCGTGCCCCAGTTGGGCAAGTTCGGCGCCGGCCTGCTCGTAGAACGATTCGATGCCGCTGTACTTTGACACCACGCCCCGTCCGCCAATGAACGCCACTTTAACTTTGCGTTCAGGCGCGAGAGGATTGCTCAATGCTGGACTGGCGGGAAACGAAAGAACTCTCCCGGCCCGAGCCAGCCGCGAGTAAATTTCGACTAGCTTCTGGAAATGCCGTTCCGGATCATGATTTTCGCGCACCCGCGCGCGTCCGGCCGCGCCCATTCGTTCGACCAGATCCGGGCGTCCGTACAAAAACGCAATGGAATTCGCCAGTCCGGCGGCGTCGCCGAGCGAATAGAGCAGTCCGGTGACTCCATGTTCCACAAGTTCGCGTCGCGATCCGAGATCGGAGGCGATGACGGGCCGCGCGTAGGCGTAAGACTCGAGAATCGACTTGCCCAAAGTCTCGTAGGCGTGCGAGGGAAAGATCGAAAAACTGGACCCGGCGATCAGTTTTTGCAACGCCTCTCCGCCAAGGTGGCCGGCAAAGCGGAGACGATCAAGATTCAGTTCCCGCGCCCTCGCTTCCAGGCGCTCACGCTCCGGCCCCTCACCGGCAATCACGGCCGGGATGTGCGGCTGCAGCGCCAGTGCATGCAGGAAATCGTCGAGCCCCTTTTCCCGCGAGAGCCGCCCGAAATAAAGCGCGTAGCCTTCGTTCCTGGTCGGCCGATCGGGCAGTTCCTGAAAATGCGGGAGGACCTCGATGCGCTCGGCGGCGATGCCATGGCCGATCAGCATGGTTCGCACAAATTGGCTGGGCGCGAGAAAAAGGTCGACGCAACGCTCGTAGGTTTGCAACCACTTGTGCAGGTAGGCCTCGACCGCCAAGACCGCCGCGCTGCTGCGCGGGCCCGCATAACATCCCTCAGTCAAAACGTGGTAGAAAGCGCCGCCGCGGCACAACTCGCACGCCTTGCCTTTCGCCACCAGGTTGTAGGTTGGGCAGAGGATCTTGAAGTCATTCAGGTGATACAGGACCGGAACGCCGCGCCGTTTTAGCTCCCAGAGAATCGACGGTGAAAGATGGTGATAGATTCCGCGCACGTGCGCAAGGTCGGGAGCAAAATCCGCGACGCACTTTCGCAGGGAGCGGCGGGCCGAGAACGAATAGACGGCATGAGCCGCATGGCGGATTTTGCGAAGCAAGCTGGCGCCGGGATCCTTGAAATTGACGTAAGGAATGCGATAGCTGCGTCCGCGAAAGGAGTTCTCCTTGCCATGTTCCATGCTGAAGAGCGCGGTCGCGTGTCCGCGCTCCTCCAGCCGGCGCATCACGTCAAAGAGGTAGGCTTCGGTTCCGCTAAACGGAAAGTCGAACTTGTTGCAATACAGAATTCGCATACTCTCGGTCCGAATCATTCTGAGCCCCTTCGCTGGGCTTCGAGCCTGGAATGAGCGCCAGAAATCGGTCGGCAAAGGCGCGAACGTTGCGCTGGCGGTGAAAACAAGCGGCAATCTTCGCGGACGCGGCCCGTTGAATTGCGCCCAGTTCCGGCTGATGATCGTGTATCCAGCGAACCGAATTGACGAAGCTGTCGAGCGAATCCGGCTCATAGAGAAAACCCGTGCGCTGGTGCTCGACGAGTTCGGGAATGCCCGTGATGGCGGGCGCCAGAACCACCTTCCGGCATGACATCGCCTCCATCAACACGACCGGGATTCCCTCGCTTTTGCTGCTCATCACCACGAGATCGGCGTGATTGTAAAAACCGGCCAGGTCGTGGCGCGCGATGTGCCCGACGAGATGAACGCGGGACTGGAGGCCGATTCTAGCGATCTGACGCTCAAGCGCCGGACGCTCCGGGCCTTCACCGGCGATCCAGCAGAACAAATCGAGCCCCTGGCGGTGGAGAGCCGCGCACGCGTCGATTAGGAAATTGAAATTCTTGATTGGGTGCAGGCGTCCGACTGCCAACAGGCAGAAGGTGTTCCGCTCCGAGGCGCTCGCAGGAGAAGGGGGTGGCCAGGAAAGAACGCGATCAACTCCAAGATGCTGCACGAAGACTTTTTCGGGTGGAGTCGAGGGATAAGTCTGGAGAAGAAATTGGCGGTTGAATTCCGAAATCGTCACGCAGAATTTGCAGGCGGCGAGCTTGGCCTCGAGAAAATCGCGGCGGCGGAGCAAATCGGAGCCATGCAAGGTGAAGCTGAAATCGATGCCAAGCAGCCGCGTGGCTACCAGTGCCATCCACGACGCGAAATATCCGTGGTGGCAGTGGATGTGCTCGACTTCAAGCGCCTCTAACTGCCCGGCCAGCGCAGCCCCCATCAGCGTGTGGCCGAGAGCGCGAATACGCCGTGCTACCGACGTTTTGTGCGCCGAAAAGAGCGTCCGCGCAAGCGGCCATGAAGTCCGACGATCGGCAGCGAGACGGCGTGCGGCGTGCATGAGATCGTCGTCGGAAAGAGGCTGGCAATAGAGCGTCTCCTTCCAAAAGGCACGCTCGGCGAGGCTCAGCGAGTTCGGCGCCACTCGCTTGCCGCTACAGCAGACTACGTTCGTTCCGCGCCGGCGAAGTTCGCGGATTTCATCCATGACATAAGGTTCGAGCGGCGACGGAAATTCGTTGGCAATATAAGCGACGGTTGTCATAGGGCGGGCTCCTCGGTGGCACAGAGCATTCCGGCGACGGTAAACAGCAGGCCGATCACGAACTGGTAGGCCATATCGACGAAGCAGGCATTGATGAGATAGACAGACAGCAGAATGGGCCAAGTTCGGCGCAATGCCGTTGTGTCTTGAGACTCAGCGGGCAGACTGCGGCGCGTCAGGCGAAACAGGTTGAAAAAGAGGATCGCGTAAAGCACGAGCCCGGGCAGGCCGAATTCCACAAGAAGAGCCAGGTAGGTATTGTGCACGTAGTAAATGCGCAGACGGTAGCCCTGCATGCGACGGGCAAGTTCGGCGTACATCTGGCTGGCGGGCCAGCCGGTCAGTGGACGTTCCTTAAACATTGCCCACCCGGCGTCATAGACGGCCATGCGCGCTTCGACCGGACCGCGCTCGCTGGTGCGGTCCGATAAGGCGTCTTGCAGGGAGCGATTGCTGACCCCGAGCGCAATACCTGCGAGCAGACTCGCCACTGTGACCACGATGATTGCGGCCAGCAATCGCCGTCGGATCATGCGGAATCCCAGGACAAGCGCGGAGAGAGCGAAAGCGATCCAGACGGCCCGCGTCATGGTGGCGAGGATCGCGACCGGGAGGGCAAGCCAGAGAATCCAGGCGTAGCGCTTCCCTTTCCGCGCCAGAACAGGCACGAGGATGCCAAGCATGTTGAGTGAAACGCCGTTCGCCACCGCTTGCAGAAACGGACCGCGCGCGCGGTCGGGATGAAATCCCATGCTCTCGTCGAGAATGAAACGGGGAAAGATCAGTGAGCGGGCATTGAACAGGAAGGCGATCGAAATGAAGATGAGGTAGGCGAGAACGAGGGCGATGAAGACTTCAAAATGGCGGCGCGCGCGCGGTCCCCGGAAGACGAGCACAGCGATGTGGAAAAGAACAAATGGGACGATGAACTTGCTGGCGACAATGCTCCAGAGCTGCGCGTCGAAAGGCTGGCGGAGCGCGCGGACCACAGCCAGGGCAGCGAGGCCAAGCATGGGAAGCGTGAGCCCGGGGAAAAACGGAATCCGTTCGTGCAGCGCCATGGCGCGTAGGGCGACGAAGAAGACGAGCGCGCCAAAGGCGATTCGGTCGGCGTAAAAAGAGAAAAGATCAGGCGGACGAAACAAGAACACCGTCATCGCCGCAATGTAAAGCAGCGACGGATAAGCCAGTGCGAGGTGCAGCGGGCGAATGGCCAACGCGGCCACATCCCACACCGGATTAGCCTCGCGACTCGGGACTACGGCGCAGGTGCTCATGGTGGCGGGCGGGTCAGGCCCCCTCCGGCCGAAAAAGGACGCGGATTGTGCCGAGCAGGATTCTGAGATCGAGACGCAGGTTCCAGTTCTCGATGTAAGTGAGATCGAGGTGCATGTTGAGCTCGAACGAGGGCGAATGGCGAGCAGTGATCTGCCAAAGGCCGGTGATGCCCGGCTTCATGTCCAGACGGCGATAGTGGTGCAGTTCGTAATGATTCACTTCGTCGACCGGGTGGGGGCGCGGCCCGACAAGACTCATGTCGCCACGCAGGACATTCCAGAGTTGCGGAAGTTCGTCGAGGCTGTAGCGACGAATGAAGCGGCCCACGCGGGTAATGCGCGGGTCGTCGACGATTTTGAAGATTGGTCCCTCCCGTTGATTACGCGACTTCAGATTGGCTTTGAGATTGTCGGCGTTTGAGACCATCGACCGGAACTTGTAGCAGCGAAATGGCCGGCCTTTCTCGCCGACGCGTTCCGCGCCATAGAGAATGGGCCCGGGCGATTCGAGACGAATCAGCAAAGCGACAACCGCCATCACCGGGCCGGTCAGAATCAACGCCGCTGCGGAACAGACGAGGTCGGCCAGCCTCTTGAAGAAGAGGCTGGCACTTGGTATCAGTTCGCGGTGGAGGGTAATCACCGGCACGTCACCGATGAGATCCACCGCCGCCTCAGGCCAGTATCCCGCCGGCAAATCAGGGACAGCTCGAATATCGAGATGATTGCGCAAGGCGATGTCAGCCGCTTCTCGCGCCTTGTCGGGACGGCCGGGCAGCGCAACGATGACCTCGTCGATGAATTCGGCGCGGGCGAGCCAATCCAAGTCGGCAATCCGTCCGAGCACTGTGGCGGAAAGCGGTAGTTCGTCATCCACACAGCCACGGACGCGTAAGTGGCTCAGAGGATCGCCATGGATCGCTCTTGTTATCGAACGGGCGGCAGGACCTCCGCCGACAATGAGGACGTTGCGGGATTGTGCCTGCGCTATCGACCGCTTGCCGGTGAAACGGCGCGTGTATCGATACAGCAACATGCTCGCGAAGCCGTTAGCGGCCATCGCCAATGGCGCCGCTATGCCCATCCGCGTTCTATCTGCAAGAAAAATCAGAAAAACGGCGAACAGAACGCACCGCCCCAGTTCCAGAACAATCTCGCCCGGTGAGGCATAGGCGTCCCTTGCATAGACTCCTTCGGTGAAAGCAAAGAGCGTCGTCAGCACCGCAAAAAGCGGGAGGTAGAAGACCGGCAGACTCCAGTCGGGGAGGAACAGAATTTGCGCCGCGCCAGAGATCGTGAGCACCACCAGATCGGCGACCACTGCCAGATAAAGCGGGAACGGCTCGACGGTAGGATGCGGCAGGAGAACTCGCGCTAATGTTTTGGCTGGGTTCTCCCTCGGCGCTGGAGTAACCGAGGCGCCAGAACGGCCCTGCGACGATACGGGCGGCTTCTTGACCGGTCCGCGCACGGGCACCGCCGACGCGCCGGGAATCATTCGAGCGTATTGAGAGTCGCCGCCAGTGGAGGCCGGTTGCCAATCCGAATTTGTAATTAGCTGTCCCATATTCACAACTTTCGATACAAACCCTCGGGCACCGGAAGGCGGCGCTCCGCGAGCACGGCGCCAAGAATGGGAACTCTTGCTTTCGCCAGTTGTTCCTTGATCTGGGCGGCCACCAGGCGGCGCGTCTTGTTTGCCGTCAGCACCAGCACGACGCCGTCGCAAACCCGCGCGATTTGCGCCGTCAGCCAGGAAACCGGGCCACAGTGCAGCACCGAGAAATCGAATTCACCGAGAAGCTCCCGCAGACGATCCAGGTCCGCGGCCGTAACTGCTTGCGATTCGCTCTCTTTTATCCAACTCTGCCGCGGGACGAGCCACAGCCGCGGCAAGACCGGGCAAATCGGTTGCGCATAAGTGGGAGAGCTCATCTGCAATTGCTGCGCCAGCGTCGTCCCCTCGAGGCTGGCGTCGATTAGTCCAACATCGTGCCTGTCGCCGGAGGCGAGCACTTTGGCGACATCGAAGCATATTGACGCGGCCTGAGCCGACGCCTCAATCGGCGCAAAAACCGCGCGGCGCACGGCATCCGGCTCGGGTCGAAAGAAAAGCTGTTGCACCAGCAGTTGAATCTGCCCGTCACGGAGCGAAGCCGACGGTGACGCTACCTCGGCGAGTCTTTCTTCCGCCGCTCCCGTGAAATGTAGATTCGCCGTAACTGAGGGCTCAGCCTTAGCCGGAAACGGCATGGTTCGAAGCAATTCCCCAAAGGTGCTCATGGGACCACCCTTGTCTTGTTCGGGTTCAGGGTGAAGAGTCTGTGCCTCTGTTCCTGCGCTTCGGGCAGCCAGGCGAGCACCGGCACATCCAGCAAGCGCAGCGCTTCGTCCGGCGTGCGCACCGTCGAATCGAAGTATTCACCCACAAAAGCGACGCCGACGGCCATGAGCCCCGAGAATCCGAAAGCGAGCGTGAAATAAAACAGGATCGAATGATTGGGGAGGGCGGGAGCGGATGGCGGCTCGATGATCGCCACATTCAAAATTCGCTGCTCGTCGAGCGCGTCGCCGATGCGCGCTTCTTCGCGCTTACGAAGGTAAAGGAGATACGAATCCTCGTCCGCCTTCGCGGTGCGCATCAGGTCTTGCTGATCGATAGAACTTGCCTGCAAGCGCTCGGCGGTCGCACGCAATGCTGCCGATTGGGCGAAGGCCTCGTTCTCTCTGGCGCGCAGCCCGGCCAGCTGCACCTGGGCCTTTTCCAGCTCCATGCGCGCCCATTCGTAGTTTGGATCTTTGTCGCTGGTCTCGTCGCGAACCGGCGTCAGCGCCTCAGCGGCGATCGCCGTCTTCGCCTGCTCGATCTGCTCGTCGACCTCCTGCACCAGCCGATAGGTTGGCTGGAAGCTCGTGAGAAGTCCCGTGCGCTTGAGTTGTAACTCGAGCAGATTCGTCTTCAGTTTTTCCTGCAATTGCGGATTGTCAGCCCAGCGCTTGAGCGTGACCGAGCGCGAGGGGAAGGATTTGATCTGCTCCTGTAGCGATGCGATCGAGTGCTCGGTTTCTACCCGCTCCTGGTCGATCTGTCGATAGACAGCGTCAGCTTCGCCGAGCCTCTGGAGCGCGATGTCGCGTTCCATGGCGGCTGAGACCACGCCTCGCGCGCGTGTGAAACCTACGAGCGCAGCCTCGGAGTTTTGCAGCCGCTTCGCGCTCTCTTCCGTCTGCCGGTCGAAAAACTGGATTTCTCCGGACGGCCGCTGCAGGTTCGTATGCCTGGTAACATACGCGGCCGAGAGCGCAGCCAGCACGCGAGCCGCCCGCTGCGGATCCCCGTCCTTGAACGACACCTCAATCAGATTCGATTTCTTGACCGCCTCAACGTCCAGCCGGCGCGTGAGCTGGCGGACAGCGTGCTCGACTTCGGCGGATCGGTCCGCCTCACGCGTATCTGGCGGAATCAGTCCGGCCGTGTTGGCCACCTGCTTCAACAGATCCTCATCGCGCAGGAGTTCGACTTCGGAGTTCAGTTCCTCCTCGGAAATTTCCGGACGGCTCACGTCCATCGCGCTGGCGGGTTGTGCGGACGCAACCGGATCGTACCGGCCACGCCGAAGCAGCACCTTGAAGTGGGATTCGTAGCGCGCCGAGAAAATGACGAACGTCATGATCGCGAGCAGCACAACGCCAAACGAGATCAGTATGAGACGGGGTCTCCGAAACAGCGTCGCAGCCAAGTCGCGCGGGGTCAGAGCCTGGGTGGGAAAATTATTGCCTGTGCTTCCGGAGTTCATGGCGCGTATGGCAGACGACCGCATCGGCGCCCCGGGGGACGCCAAACTATCGGGAAGCAATCGGTGGCTGCGCTCCTTCTTCCTAGAATTGCAGAGGGTTCACATACCAACTCATCGAGTTAGTGGGAACAAACTTGCGAATCTTCGTAATCCGGCTCTGCGGGACATAAATGAAGTCCCCGGGCCGAAGGTGCAGGTCTTCACGCAAATCGCGCGAATCCAGCATTTTTTTCAAGTCCAGAACATGGGTTTCCGCCAGCTCGCCGGAAACCCGCCGAAACAGAACCACCTGCGAATGGCGCGCCTGCTGGGTAAAGCCCCCTGCAATCGCGATTGCTTCGTTGACGGTCACATCGCCGCGCAACTCATACTTGCCGGGCCGGGCCACTTCGCCCGATGCCAGGAAGTACGGCTTGTCAAACTCCTTCAGTGAGAGCGTAATTTCCGGGTCATGCAGAGAGCCGCTATAGGCCTCGAACATGGCCCGCTGTAGTTCGGGCAGCGTCAGCCCTTCGGCGAAAATCGTTCCCGCGCCTCGGAGCGCGATGAAGCCGTCAGGCTGCACGGTCAGGTTTTGGTTGAAGTCTGGCGAAAAGGTGAAATCCGCCTCGACCACGTCCGATTTTGTAAGCCGGTAAAGCGGATGGCGCTCCCCTCCGAATGCAGGATCTCCCATGCCATCCGCCTTGTCGGGCGTTGTGACCGCGCCGCTCCGGGAGCTGCTCGTGCCGTTTCGGTCCGGGCTCTGCGAGCTCTCCGCCGCCGCGACCTTGCCGGACTGCGGAGCAGAGGACCCGGCCACCGAAACAGGCGACAAAACCGCCTCCTGGGCGAGCGTGACCACGGTTAGCTGCAAGCTGAGCAGGCCGGCAGCCATTAAAACGTGTTTTGCGTTCACTTTCATCTCCGTATTCGCTGTCGCTCCAACAGCGCCAGTGCAACTCGGGCAATTGAGCTGTCGGGCACGAAAGTATCGTCCGACGCCAAGAACAACAAGACTTGGAAAGTGTTGCCTACCGAGGTATAGGGTGGAAAAGGACACAACGGGAATGTGACGAATCGCCGACTTCGGGCGTCAGACTGGAGTTTTGACAGGTTCGCGCAATCGCCCGCCCGAACCGCTGCTCAAATAGCGGTGCACGAGGGGAGTTCCACCAAAGTAGACAGAGTAGACACGATTCATCACCATTTCGGTGTGATCAAGCCTACATACGGCCCCCGTTCTTTCGTTGATGATGAGCAGGTGAAAACGAACTCAATGCAGCCGACGGCCATCCTCGCCAGCCGCTCCAGCAAATCCCCGCAAACTGAGATTAAAGAACCTCTGGTCGTCCATGTGCTCGTAGCCGATTCCGGTCCGCTGCAGTCGCAGCTCCTGACCCGCGCTCTCCGGGCGCGCCGGGAATTCCAGGTCTCGGCCGTTCCCCTCACTATGTCCGCGCTGCACGCCTTTCTCGAAGCGAATCCGGTTGACGTCGCCCTGATCGCGGGTAGCCGATTGCCGGACTGGGGACTGCTGCGCTGGTTGCGCATTTCATATCCGGAAATCGCGCTGGTTCTGCTTGCCGAAAACGGCGAACGCGAACTCGTCCTCAACGCCTTGCGCGCCGGCGCCAAAGGCATCTTCCTCTTCATGCACGATCCTTTCCGCATGCTCTGCAAATGTATTCAATCCGTTTTTCGCGGCGAGGTCTGGATCAATAACCAGCAGATGCAGTACGTGCTCGAGGCGCTCGCCGAGGTGCCCACCCTGCGCGTCGTGAACTCGACCGGCCGCCCTTTGCTCACGCCGCGAGAAGAACAAGTCGTCGCTCTCGTCGCCGATGGCCTGAGCAATCGCGAGGTCGCCATCGAACTCGGCCTGAGCGAGCACACCATCAAGAAATATCTGCTGCGCATCTTCGACAAGGTTGGAGTTTCAAGCCGCGTCGAACTGGTTCTGTATGCCATGTCGCACGGCGAAAACCGTCCGGCCGAGTGGATGCCAAGCGCCTCGCGACAGCCTGCGTAGAATTCCTATCGCCGCCGGAGCGTGTCGAGCCGCGATGCGGCATCTGGAAACCCGCGAGTGTACAATCGCGCCATGCCCATCGAGGCACAAGATGCGCCGCCGAACGCCGGCTCGGGCGTGGCTCGCCGCTGGACCGTCATCGCCTCCGGCCTGCTGATTCTCGCCCTGGCGCTCGTCGTGATCTATACCGGGCCAAGGGCTTTCCTCAGTCCCATCGCACTGGTCGTCGTCTCCGCGATCGGGCTGGCCGCGCTCCTCTTCCAACTGCGTTTTCGCCGCGATCTTCCCGAAGTCCGCTCACCCCTCTGGCTGAATATCCTAGGTGTGTTGTTGGCGGCGATGGCGTTGCTCGGTGACCGCGCGCGCCTCACGCAGTCGGCGCTCGATGCCATCGCATTTGGAGCGGTGCTCTGTTTCGGCATCAGCGGAACGCTCATTCTGCACGCGCTACGCCGACGCGGCCCGCATCAGTCGCCGACTTCATCCGACTAAGAGCTCGAAGCCGTGTTGAAGCTACGAGCCGCTTCTCAATCCCGGCTACAATGCCGCTATGCGCGTCACCCTATTCGGAGCCACGGGCCTGCTCGGACCAGAGTTGGTTCGGGCGCTGCAAGACATGGAACTGACTCCGCTCACTTCCCGCGACGCCGACCTGCGCGATGCGGCGCAAGTCGAGCAAGTCACGCGCGAGTCCCGTCCCGACTGCATCATTCTCTCTGCCGCCTACACCGACGTCGACGGTTGCGAGAAGAACCGCGATCTCGCTTTCGCCGTGAATTGTCAGGGCGCAGTGAATGTCGCACAGGCGGCACGAACCGCCGGAGCGCGGCTGATCTTTCTCAGTTCAGACTACGTTTTCGATGGCACGAAGAGTTCGCCTTATGAAGTCGACGACCCGCGCAATCCGATCTCTGTCTATGGCGAAACCAAGGCGCGCGCCGAAGAGCAATTGCTGGCAATCCTACCCGAGGGTTGTATCGTCCGCACCTCCTGGCTCTTCGGCCACGGCGGAAAATGTTTCCCCGCCACGATTCTGAAGCTGGCGGGCCGAAAGCCCGACGGCAGCGCGCCGCAGCTCTCCGTAGTCAACGACCAGCGCGGCTCGCCAACCTTCGCCCCCGACCTCGCCTCCGCCATCGCCGAACTCTGCCGGAAGAAAGCGCGCGGCATTGTGCATGCGACCAACTCCGGCGACTGCACCTGGTATGACTTCGCCGAAGAAATCGTGCGCGCCGCCGGGCTGACGGCGACAGTCAAGCCAGTAACCACCACCGAGTTCCCGCGGCCCGCACGGCGGCCCGCATATTCAGTCCTGTCACCCGCCAGCCTGCATGAACGCGGAATCCAGATGCCAGCCTGGCAGGATGCCCTGCGACGGTATCTTGAAGAGCTCTAGGGTTTGAGTTTTGGGCTTTGGGTTCCAGACTGTAGGCTGTCGGCTCTTGCTTCTCGGTTCTTGGCTCTTGCATAGATCAGGGCGCAAGCTCCCGCCCGTGCCCTTAATTTTCTAGCCCTCGCCGATCATGCCGTCGTGTTCAAGATGCTGGCGCTGGTTGGCGCTTGCCTGACTGGCCCACCCTGGAAAGTTGGAGGCGGCGTCTTCTGGTATGTCGCTTCCAGTTGCGCAAACGCCTGCTGCGCGCTAGCGACGTTGCCCGACTGCAACGCCTGGCCAATCGCGGTAAAGTCCTGTTCGCGTGTGCTGTTGCCGAACGCATCCCCGCTTTTGAACGGCCCGCTCTGCCCCAGCGACACTAACGTGTTGTAGTCCTGGAGCGCGTTCGCGGTGTTCCCCGAAGCCAGGTCTTGTCCCAGTTGTGCAATGTCGGCCTTCCGTTCCTGCCGAAATTCTTGCAGCTGCCCGTATATCGATTGGCTCGAAGAAGTGCCTGACGCGGCCGTCGACGCGGATGTTGACGCGGCCGAAGCCACCGACGCAGCCGAATCCGATCCCGACCCGCCTCCATTTTTGAATGTGCTCTCCAGTTGCGCAAATGCCTGCTGCGCCGCCGACAGATTGCCGTTTTGCAGAGCCTGCCCAATCGCCGTGAAATCCTGCTCGCGTTGTTTGTTAGGCGCGAATACATCTCCGTTCGCAAACGGCCCGCCCTGTCCAAGGCTCTGGAGGGTTGCATAATCCTGTTGTGCATCCGCAAGATTGCCGGAAGTGAGGTCCTGGCCAAGCTGCGAAACGTCAGTGCTGCGTTGCTGAAAGTAGGCTTGTAGCTCCTGATAAATCGAGCTGCCGGAAACGGCCGCAGTCGACATAGATTTCTCCTCCCCAAAACTGGCGGTCGGCACAAATCATTTCGTGCCATTGATAGAAAAAATCGGCGGAGCGCCGTCAAACTTTAGGGCGGCAGCGTAACGTTACGCTTGGTCACATTGATCAAGCCGCCCGAGCCGTCGCGGTCAATCCCTTGCGCCTCTTCTTCTCCATCGCACAACTTCCTCCCTTGTTTCCCGATCCACCAATCTGGTTTATCCTTACCTTTCTTTTCCTCTCGGGGGTCTTTAAAAATGCACGTTCGCTCTTCGTGGCTTTCTCTTCTCGCCATTGGGGGGTTCTTTGCACTGGCGTTCCTGATCTCGCCCCTCGGCGCACAGCCGGTCGATCCCTCCATGTTCCAGGAACTCCACTGGCGCATGATCGGCCCCTTTCGCGGAGGCCGCACCGTCGCCATCACCGGCATTCCCGGTCATCAAAACGTCTTCTACATGGCTCCGAACAACGGCGGCGTCTGGAAGTCCACCGACTTCGGCCATACCTGGAACCCGATCTTTGACGCCGAGCCCACCGGCTCCATCGGCGCCCTAGCCGTTGCCCCCTCCAATCCCGACATCATCTACGTAGGTAGCGGCGAAGGCCTCCGCCGTCCCGATCTCTCTACTGGCGACGGGATCTACAAATCCACCGACGCTGGCCGCACCTGGCAGCATCTGGGTTTACGCGACGCCCAGCAGATCGCCTCCATCATCGTCGATCCCAAAGATCCCAACCGTCTCTTCGTCGCCGCGCAAGGCCATCCCTACGGCCCCAATCCCGAGCGCGGCGTCTTCCGCTCGCTCGACGGCGGCCAGACCTTCACCAAAGTTCTCTACAAAGATGAGAACGCCGGCGGCATGGACTTGACTTTCGATCCGCGCAACTCGCAGGTCATCTTCGCCAGCCTGTGGTCCTCGCGCCGTCCACCCTGGACCACCGGCGGCGGCTACGACGGTCCCGGCAGCGGTCTGTACAAGTCAACCGACGGCGGCAACAACTGGCGTCAACTCACCAAAGGATTACCCGGCGAAGCCGAGGGCATCGGCCGCATCGGGCAAACCATCTCCCCCAGCGATCCCGACCGCATGTACGCCTGGGTGAATGCGAAGAAAGGCAGCGGCATCTACCGCTCCGACGATGCCGGCGAATCCTGGCAGCAGGTCAACACCGAAGAACGCATCCACGATCGCGGCGACGACTTCGGCTGCGTCCGCGTCGATCCGTCCAACAAAAACGTCATCTACGTCGCCAACACGACCACCTACCGCTCCGATGATGCCGGCAAAAACTTCACCGCCATCAAAGGCGCGCCCGGCGGCGACGACTATCACACCATTTGGATCAATCCCGAAAATCCCGACATCATCGCCCTCGCCGTCGATCAGGGCGCGACTATCAGCGTCAACCGCGGCCAGACATGGAGCTCCTGGTACAACCAGCCCACCGCGCAGTTTTATCACGTCATCACCGACAACCAGTTTCCCTACTGGGTTTACGGCGGGCAGCAGGAGAGCGGCTCCGCCGGTATCGCCAGCCGCAGCGATTATGGCGAAATTACTTTTCGCGACTGGATCACCGTCGGCGTCGAGGAGTACGGCTACGTAGCGCCCGACCCGCTGCATCCAAATTTAATTTACGGCGGCAAAGTAACCGTCTTCGACCGCAACACCGGACAGACGCGCGAAGTCGGGCCGGTAGTCCTCCGCACCGGCCAGTATCGCTTCAATCGCACCGCGCCGCTCATCTTCTCGCCCGCCGATCCGCACGCCCTCTATCTAGGCTCGAACGTGCTCTTCGTAACGCGTGACGGCGGCAATAGTTGGCAGATCCTTAGTCCCGACCTGACCCGCGAAGACCCCGGCGTTCCAGCTACTCTCGGCCCGTTCGTCAACGACGATCCCGCCAAGGGCAAGCATCGCGGCGTAATTTATTCGATCGCGCCCTCGCCCAAAGACGCGAAACTCGTCTGGATCGGCACCGACGACGGCCTGATTCAAGTCACGCACGACGGCGGCAAGAACTGGCAAAACATCACTCCGCCCGACCTCACCCCTTGGAGCAAAGTCGCGCAGATGGACGCGTCGCATTTCGACACATCAACCGCCTACGCCGCCATCAATCGCTTCCGCCTCGACGACCTGCATCCTTATATCTACCGCACCCACGACGGCGGCAAGGCCTGGCAAAAAATCGTAACCGGCCTGCCCGACAACGAACCCGTCAACGCCGTCCGCGAAGATCCCGAGCGCAAAGGCCTCCTCTTCGCCGGAACCGAGCGCTCCGTCTACGTTTCCTTCGACGACGGCGACCACTGGCAATCGCTCAAGCAGAATCTGCCGCCAACCTCGATCCGCGACCTTGTCGTCCACAACGACGACATCGTCGTTGGCACGCACGGCCGCTCGTTCTGGATCCTCGATAACATCACGCCGCTGCGGCAACTCGACACGAAAGTCGCGAGAGAGTCGGCTCACCTGTTCAAACCCCAGCTGACCTATCGCCTCCGCCGCGATAATTATCCCGACACTCCGCTTCCGCCCGAAGAACCCGCCGGACAGAATCCGCCCGATGGCGCAATGATCGATTACTGGATTGGAACGGACGACTTAGGGCATGGCGCAGTCTCGCTCGAGATAACACAACTGGGACCGTACGCCGTGAACCATATGGAAAAGCACGATCCGCATGAGCAGGTAATTCGTCGCTTTTCGGATGCCGATAAGCCCGAATCGATCAATGAGAAAGATATCAACGTTCCGATGTACTGGGTGCGACCTTCCCGAACGCTCTCAGCCGCGCCCGGCATGCATCGCTTCGTTTGGGATTTGACCTACCCCGTACCCGATCTTCTCTCACGCGACTTCCCGATCTCAGCCATCTACCATGACACGCCGCTCTATCCTCAAGGCGCAACCGTGCTGCCGGGAAAGTACCAAGTCAAGCTGACTGTCGGAAGCCACGTCTATACACAAGAGCTGGAAATCCGTATGGACCCGCGCGTGAAAACTTCGCCCGAAGACCTGCGCCGCCAGTTCGACCTCGACCGCAAAATCGCCGACGCCCTCCATCGCGACCATGAAGCCTTACAGCAAGCCCACAGCCTGCAAGCGCAGCTGAAAGCTCTGAGCGCAAACAATCCGCCGGCTCCGTTGGCGCAATCAATTAAAGAGGTAGAAGCCAAAGCCGCCGCCATCGAAGGCAGCGAAGGCGGCTACGGCAGTCGTTTCCTTAGCACTCCCGAAGGCCGCAGCCTGGCCCGCCTGAATGGAGGCCTCGGCACCATGCTCTCCCAACTCGATACCGCCGACGCCGCGCCCACCTCGCAAGAACTGGAAATGTTCGGCGAAGTAGAAAAAGCGCTGGACGAGCAACTAACGGCATGGAGCCAGCTCAAAACAAAAGACGTTCCCCATCTGAACGAGGAACTGAAAAAAGCGGGCCAGCCGGCAATCGATCTGCAAAAGTCAGCGGCCGCAGAGGCCGGGTCGCCCCAGACCACCACGCAGGATAAAGATGAGGACTAAAGTAAGGGGGTAGGCCACATCAGAGTGAAAAGCATAATGCGAGCCTGCCGTTGAACGCTGATACAAAAAAACTCATCCAGATGGCTGAGTTTACTTCCTTTTCTCATCGTTGCCGCAACTCTGGCAATGGATGAGCCGCAAAGAAATTCCAGCGGACATCATCATATTCCTGCTGCCACGAGTGCGCGATATTGGGCTCCCAGATGAATTGGACTTCGGCATTGTCCGTACATCCCGTGGCATCGTTGCCGGTCAGTCCGGCAATGCCCTGCATGGGCGCATCATTCAAGTTGTTCGGTGCGCTGTTTAGACACAGGGGCTTTGTGGTTTTGAGCGTGGTGCAGCCATTGGTTGAGGTCCAGAAGTTGAAAGTGTCATCGACCGTATCCAAATAGAAGTTAACGCCGTTGTATTTCGTCGTGCCGTAGTTGCACGGTCCCAGGTTTTGGTCGAGCGTGCCGTGCCACTCCTGTACGGAAATGGGCTGGAATCCCTGCGGAAGCTGCGGAGAGACTACCGGCGGCGGAGCCGTCTGACCTTCTAGTTGGCCCGATGCGGCGACGATAGCGGCCACAGTACCGGAGAGTTCCACACCGACTCGCTCCGCCATCTGTCCCCCGGAAGAGAACCCGGCAACGTACACCATGTTCGGGTTCACGTTGTACTGTGTCTCAAGATTGCCGATCAGCGCTTTCAGAAAGCCGACATCGTCTGGACAACCTGTAGCTGGCGGTTCAGTGCACGCCCCACCCTCACCCTTCGAGGGAAACGCTGCATCCATGAAATAAGCGTTCCAGTTCCACTGGTAGGTTGACGGGTCATAGGTGGATGCGGGTTTGACCAGGATGAAACAGTTCGCGTCGGCGACCGGCACCCAGCCCCAATTTATGGAAATGACGGGCTCCGGGTCAGAGCCGGTTGACTTGGTAGTTTGCGTTCCATGCAACATCAGAAGCATGGGTACCGGACTCGTCGGCAGATTCGCGGGAACATAAACTTCGTAGTAACGCGAAATGCTATCCCACATCATTGAGGCATCAATCACCGTTCCGCTGCCCTTCCCGCATCCTGCCCCTGCGCTCACCGTCTGGCTCAGCACGCTCGAGGTGCTGGCGACGTAGGATTTGCCGCCGCTGTAGACCGCTGTAATCGAGCCCGTCCCAGCGGGCAATTTTGTGCTGGTGTAAGTGGCCACACCTGCGGCCAGCGTTACCGTCCCCAGCTTTGCGCTACCGTTATAAAAAGACACATTGCCGGTGGGTGTGCCGCCATACTCTGTCGCGGTCACGGTCGCCGTAAAACTTACCGGATGCCCAACCTCTGACGGGTTCTGCGAGGAAACCAAAGTAGTCGAGGTCGGTGCGGGGCCAACCACCTGCGCCACTGAGCTCGACGTGCTGCTCGCATGTGTGTTGTCACCGGGGTATTCCGCCTTGATCGTGTCGGTACCACCTGCTGCCAGCGTCGAGATCGTATAAGTCGCCGTGCCGCCGCTCAATGTGCCCGTTCCCAGATAAATCTTGCCTTGCCAGAACGTGACCGTTTCTCCATCGGCCGGCGCGGGAGCGACCACCGCAGTGAACGTCACCGGCTGTGCATAGACGGACGGATTCTGCGAAGACGTGAGCGTCGTGGCGGTCTTTGTCAAGGCCGAGGCCTGAAGTTGCGCCATAAAACAAGAAGCAAAAAGCAGCCAGGGTGCAACGAATAAGCCTACTGACTTAGTCATTCTTACTCCCCTTGTTTCTCCACGATTGGATCCCCGCCAGAACTGTCCCAACGTTCTTCCGCCACCCTCATAGGATGTCTTAATACGCTCACCACAATCTGTGACCCGCACCGCAAAGTACAGTTACGAAAAAGAGTGACGATGGTCACATCAGAAGGGGTAATTCGGGGGACCGTATTCGGGGACGGTAATTCGGAGACACACGGATGAACTGCACCCCTTGAATCCATCCGCGCGATCCGTGTGCCTTCTCGGGAAATGAAGTTCCCAAACCTCGCGCGATTTGTGTTGACTTAGCCCGCAAACCGCCTTCTGATAAGTAAAGACGCACAAGGCGTCGGGTTCATCTGATCTTTGAAATTCGAATCCAAACGGTCTGAAGAGCCATTCGCGACCGACTAACCCCAATTTTCTCAAGACTTTACATGTAACTCCTTATTCTTGAATACTTTGGAGAGGGGCGAATGGGATATATAGCCAAAATCACACCTAACAATAAGTTAGCAAAAGACTTATACGGAATAAGTTCAAGTATAATCTTTTGAATACTTTGGCGTCGAACTTATCCTAACTGACTGATTCTATTTAATCGAGGTGGGAGGCACAGGAGGGGGGGAGGGGGGGGTACCCCAATGTTCGGAGTTTCGAGCCCGAATTGGGACTGGAAGCGAGAGATTTTGCTTGGAACTTGGAGCTGAGAGCTTGGAGCTGAGAGCTTGAAACTAAGAGCTTGGAGCTAGCGTCGAAGGAATGCTCTCACTGCGGAAATTCCGCCCGTACCATCTCCATCGCCGCCTGACGCGTTGCGACGCGCCCTTCGAGCTGCGCATCCTCAACCGCCCCCAGAATTTCCGTGAACCGCGGCCCCGGTTCGTACCCCGCCGCAATCAAATCGTCGCCCGTGACCAGTGGCTGCGGACGCATTGCCTCCGGCGGCATGGACCGCAATCTCTCTCGCGCATATTCGTACCCGGAGAGAATGCCGTTGCTCGAGAGCACGTCCATGCGATGCAGTTCCAGGTGCTCGTCGAACCGGGGTAGCCGCAGAAATTTCTTTAGCGTCGATTCGTTCATCTGGAACACCTGCGCGAAGCGCATGTGGTGATCGACGAGCGCCAGAATCTGCTCCGTCTCGTCGTTGGAAAAGCGCAGCCGCCGGCAGATATCGGCCGCCATCTTCACGCCCACGTCCACATGGCCGTCGAAGCGAATGCGATCGGGAGCGACTCGAAAAGTAGGCGGCTTGCCCACATCGTGCAGCAGCGCACCCCACGCCAGCGTCTTCGACGAGCCCGCCGGCAATTTTTCGAGCAGCAGTAATGTATGTACAAAAACGTCACCTTCGGGATGAAACTGCGGAGGCTGTTCGACTCCTTTCATGCGCGAAATTTCCGGCAGAACTTGTTGCAGCAATCCGCTCTCGTCGAGCAGCAAAAATGCGCGTCTCGCGTTCCCTTCCGTCAGCATCTTGGTCAATTCTTCGCGCACCCGCTCTTGCGACACCTGATGAATTTGCGGAGCGAGTTGCTGAATCGCCGCGAAAGTCGCAGGCTCGATCGCATATTCAAAGCGCGCCGCAAATCGCACCGCGCGCAGCATGCGCAGCTTGTCCTCCGCAAAACGTTGCAAAGGTTCGCCGATCGCGCGAACGATCCCAGCCTTTAGATCGACGCGTCCACCAACGAAATCCAGAATGTCATCCGTCGAATCGGCAGCGAGTGGATCAAGCAGCATTCCATTGATAGTGAAATCGCGCCGCTGCACATCCTCGCGCGGATCGTGAGTAAATCGCACTTCATCGGGATGTCGTCCATCGGAGTAGCCAATGTCCGAGCGAAAGGTCGCGACCTCGACCGCGAATCGCTTCACCTCTTCAACCGCAATGCGATCGCCTTCTTCGCCGGTCACAACGCGCTCGCTCGGAGACCAAGGAACCAGCACCACGCCAAACTGCGCGCCCACGGCCAGAGTCCGAGGAAAGATTCGCATCACCTCTTGCGGAGTGGCGTCGGTGGAAACGTCGTAATCCGCAGGCTCGCGCCCAAGCAGCGTGTCGCGAACGCATCCGCCTGCAAAGTAAGCCTGAAATCCGCGCGCGCGCAGCAAGCGCACGATCTCGGTAGCGTGTTGTCGAGCGACACTCAAGAAACCCATCCCAATCGTCTAAACTGAAGGCAACAAGCTCAAAGCTCAAAGCTCAGAGCTCAGAGCTCGCAGCTCGAAGCTCGCAGCTCAATTATGCCCGACCCGATCATCCTCGGCATCGAAAGCTCCTGCGACGAAACAGGCGCAGCCGTCGTGCGCGCAGGCGAGCAGATTATGTCGAACGTAGTCGCCTCGCAAATCGCCACCCACGCGCCTTACGGAGGAGTCGTTCCCGAACTCGCCTCCCGCGAGCATCTACGCGCCATCGTCCCAGTCGTTCGCCAAGCCCTAGCCGAAGCGAGTCAAACCTACGACTCCATCGACGCCATCGCGGTCACGCAAGGCCCAGGTTTAGCGGGAGCACTGCTCGTCGGCATCAGCTTCGCCAAAGCGCTGTCGTTCGCGCTCTCGAAGCCTCTGATCGCGGTCAATCATCTCGAAGGCCATGTTCACGCGGTTCTCCTCGAGCAGCACCGGAGCGACAATCCCGACCTCGAGTTCCCTGTTCTAGCATTGGTCGTTTCCGGAGGTCACACACATCTCTACCTCGCCGAACTGGAGAAGAATCTCTGGACCTACGCGGAAATCGGACACACCCGAGACGACGCCGCTGGCGAAGCCTTCGACAAGGTCGCCAAACTCCTCGCGCTCGGCTATCCAGGAGGACCGATCATCGACCGCCTCGCGCCACATGGCGATCCGCACGCGGTCAAGTTCCAGATCGCGCAGATGAAGCACCGCGACCGCAACGAAGTTGCCCGAGAGAGAAAGATGCGGCTCACGAGCGCGCAGCCGAACCCAGCGCAGGTCGCGCAATCTGCCGACTCGCAGCCGCGATTCGATTTCTCCTACAGCGGAATCAAGACCGCAGTTCTGCGATATGTTGAAACCGAGCATCTGCTGCCAGCCATCGAGCAGCGGAGAAACGCTCTGTCGGAGATTCCAAAGCCCACAATCGACGACTTTCTTCGCCTCTGTGACCGCCAGACGCTCCGCCTTGTCGCATCGTTCCAGCGAGCCATCGTCACGGACCTCGTCAGCAAAACGTTGGCAGCGGCGCGCGAATATGACGTTCGGACCCTCTTCGTCAGCGGAGGAGTCGCCGCCAATCGGGAATTGCGGACCACGTTCCAGCACGAGGCGGAAATGGAGGGCATTCCAGTGTTCTTCCCTTCCCACCCGCTTTCCACCGACAATGCGGCCATGATCGCTGCTGCCGCCTATCCGAAATTCCTGCGCCGAGACTTCGCCACAACCGATTTCTCCGCGGAAGCGAGCTTGTCCTTGCGCTGATTCGAACCGCGGCGGAAGCAGGGTTTAGCTCAAAGCTCGTGGCTCGAAGCTCAAAGCCGCTTCTGTTACGAAACTGTTACATTTCCCAGCTACAATAATGGCCGTGAAACCGACACTGTTCGTCGTAGAAGACGATCCCGATATTTCCCGTCTCGTCCGCCACCATCTTGAGGCAGCCGGCTTCAACGTGCGGCTCTATTCAACCGGCAATGTCGTCGTGGCCGATGCCGAGCGCCAGCGTCCCGCGCTGTTCTTGCTGGATATCATGGTTCCAGGCAAAGACGGCCTCGAACTCTGCCGCCAGATCAGGCAATCTGTGACACTCGCTTCGGTGCCGGTAATTTTTCTGACGGCCAAGAGCGGCGAGGCAGACCGCATTCTCGGCCTTGAACTCGGCGCGGACGACTATATTCCGAAGCCTTTCAGTCCGCGGGAACTGGTGGCGCGAGTGAAGGCCGTGATGCGCCGCTTCGAGCGCCCGTTGCCGCTCTTGCCGACGAAGATCGAGGAGGTCCATATCGATCCCGCGGCCATGACGCTGACCGTCCGCGGCAAGCAGGTGCCGACGACGGCGACCGAATTCCGCCTGCTCGACTACTTCATGCGCCACGCAGGCCGCGTCTTCACGCGCGACCAGCTGCTTGATTCGGTGTGGCGCGATACGGCTTACGTCACGCCGCGCTCGGTCGACGTTTATGTGCGCCGCATCCGCGAGAAGATCGAACCCGATCCGGAGAATCCCCGTTACCTGAAGACGGTCCGCGGCGCCGGATACCGCTTCGAGGTTTCGCGTTGAGAACACGCATCTTTGCCAAATTGATGCTGGTGTTTCTGGTGGTGATTGGCGTTACGGCTGTCACGCTCCAGTGGACCGTGCACATGGTTTGGCAGAACACGCTGCACGAGCAGATTGAGCGAGATCTGCGGCAGAAGACGCTGATGTTCGCCTATCGTGTCGACAACGACCGCCAAAACAAGCTTGCCGTCGTAGCTTCGCAGGAAGGCCAGGCCGCCGGTGCGCGAGCCACGGTGATCGATCCGACCGGCAAGGCGCTGGCCGATTCCGAAGCGGACGCGAGCAAGATGGAGAACCAAGCCCGGAATAAAGAGTTTGCCGCCGCGCTCTCCGGTGCAGTGGGCATCGACGAGCGAGTCAGCCGGACCGTTGGCGTTCCATTTATCTACGTCGCAGCGCCAATCTCCGGAGGAGCGGTTCGCCTCGCCTACCCGCTGCCGGAAGTCGAAATCACGGACCGTCCGCTGGGGAAAGCGCTGGTGCGCGGTTCTTTCATTGCCATCGGAATCGCGCTTGTGATCGCCGCCATCACCGCGCAGTATCTCGGCCGTCGGCTGAAGCGCATTGTGAGTTTTGCCGATCGGATCGCGTCGGGCGATCTCACGGCACGCATCGCCTCCACTTCGCTCGATGAGATCGGACAGGTTGCGGTGGCGCTCGACCGAACGGCGCGCCGCGTGGAAGAAAGCTTCGCGCGGGTTCAGACCAGCCAGCACGAACTGGAAACGCTGCTCAACAGCATGCAGGATGCGGTTGTCGCGGTGGGCGCCGATAGCCGGGTGCAGTGGGCGAACCGTGGCATGACGCGACTGTTACACCGTTCGCCGCGGCTCGACGCGCCCCTGACAGACTCGATTCGCGATCCGGATTTTCTGACGGCCGTGCAAAATGCGGCGCGCGATCAGCTGGTAACCTCGGCGCGGTCGAACACGATCAACCCGGGCCACACATACGATGTGACCGCCGCTCCGATGCCCGGAGGAGGCGTCGTTGCCGTGTTGCGCGATCTGACCGAAACCGAGCGCATGGAAAAAACACGGCGAGACTTCATCGCCAACGTCTCGCACGAGCTGCGCACCCCGCTTACCTCGATTCAGGGCTATACCGAAACGCTTCTCGACAACCCCATCGTCGATGACCACGTTCGCGATTTCCTGGAGATCATCCGCAAGAATGCCGCGCGCATGTCGCGCCTGACGGAGGACCTGCTGACGTTGGCCCGAGTCGAATCCGGCGAGCAGAGGTTCGATATCCAGGAGGTCAGCCCGGAAGAACTCCTGCAGGACGCGCTCGAAAGCTTCCGGGAAGTAGCGCGTACTTATGATGTCGATCTGATCGTCGAAAACGCAGCGGCAGATGCGCATGTCAGCGCCGACCGCGAGGCGATTCATCAGGTTTTTTCCAACCTCATCGAGAACGCGTTGAAGTATGCGGGCAGCGGCAAGAAAGTCATTCTCGGAGCGAGGCCGGCATCAGGGGTATCGGTGTCGTCCGCCTCAGGTGCGGCGCACAGCGTTTCTAACACGGCTGTCAGCAAGGGGATTTCTAGTCAGCCGGCCGCAGGCAGCGGCGCGAGCGCGACCGCAGTAAAGGACTCTTCCGATTCCAGCCCGAACACCATCGGCGTCGAGTTTTATGTGCGCGACTTCGGCCCCGGCATCTCCTCCGAGCACGTACCGCGCCTCTTCGAGCGTTTCTATCGCGTGGACAAAGCACGTTCGCGCGAATCGGGAGGCACGGGCCTGGGTTTGGCCATCGCCAAACACATCATGTTTGCGCATGGAGGCACGATCCGCGCGGAAAGCGAACTCAACCATGGGTCAACATTTCTTTTCGTCCTTCCCGCGGCTCAAAACGACGTGGCGGTATAACTTACAAGGGACGAAGTGAGTGAAATTCACCATGTTTTAACCTTCGCCGGTGCCGTCAGCCGATATGATTTTTTCAGGTGTATTTTGCGTTGAAGCCGACGCCAAACTTTTGGAAAGCACATCCAATCCGGATAGGGTGTCCTCTATGAGCACCGCCAGCCTGAAAAACCCGGCGCCCGAACCCGGTGGTACGGAACTCGTCAAGCGTACGGTGGAAGCCTGTGAATTGGCTCGTCAAGCCGCTGCAATCGCGGCTGAGGGCGTGGCCACGGGCTCGATGTCGCGCCTCAACGCAATCCGGCAGTGCGAAAAAGAACTTGATTCGATCGACCTTGAGGTCGATTCCGATGTAACGCGCATTATCACGCGAGTCGCGCCGGAGGAAACCGGACAGTTACTGGCGTGCATGAAGTTGATGATCGGCCTGGAACGCATTGGCGATTTGCTTTTGAGCTTTGCTACGAGCGCACAAGCGGCCGGCTCGCATATCGATCCGCAGGACTCGCGCGACCTGACGCATATGGCGACGATCCTGGAGAAAATGCTGGCGGACGTTGGCCACTCTTTTTCTCATCGCGACGTCAAGAAAGCCATCGAAGTGCTGCGCGCGGACGCGGAGATGGACCGGTTGCGCAATCTGATATTCCTGCGCCACATCGAGAATCCGGAAAATCTGGAGCGGCGCGCCAGTCTGCAAGTGATTTTCATGACGCAATCGCTGGAGCGCGCCGGCGACCACGCCAAGAACCTGGCCGAAGAGGTCTGCCACTTCGTCAGCGGGCGCAGCATCCGCCATCTGCTCATGGCCTACGACAAACCAAAAGAGCAAATGTTCATCGAGTGGCTGCGGCATAAAGATACCCAGACATAGCGACCATCCCCTGCATATTCCGTTATTCGCCTTCCCCCTCCAGCTTCATTGTTCCTGATGCGCCTTACTTCGCAAAAATAGGTTTATAAATTCCTTTCATCCTCTTAATAACCCGAGTTACAATGCCATCCTTTCTTGTTGCGTGCCTGAATTTCGAAAAACGCGGAGAGGATCGGCATGAAAATACTGAATTCGACAACCCTTAACTATATTCTTGGTTTCGTAATCATTCTTTCCTGTTGTCCTCTGCTCTTCGCTGAGACGGGTAGTCCGGCCAATGTGACCCTCGATGTGGTCGTAACAGATAAGGCGGGAAACCGCATATCTGGCCTGCAAGCGGAGGACTTCACCCTATTGGTAGACAATCGACCCCGCCCAGGGGCTACATTTCAGGCAGCCGATATTGTAAGCAACTCCAATGGACAAACGCAGGTTATCTTCCTGTTAGACGCCGTAAACACGGCGCCTCTCGCGATGAGTAATGGGCGGCAACAACTGCAAAAGTTCCTGCGACAGGGCGGCGGCGCGCTTCCCGTGCCGATGTCTCTCATTCTGTTTACGGATAAGTCCACGCAAGCCCAGGAAAATCCGACGCGCGACGGAAACCTCTTAGCGGACACACTGGACAAAGTTGGAGGCAGCCTGCGCGATTATGGTCGGTCATCCGGATTCTTCGCTAATGTCGAAAGAGTACAGCGATCGCTCCGCGTGATGGAGAATCTGGCCTCCTACGAAGCGAAGCAACCCGGAAGAAAATTGCTCATTTGCCTTAGTACCGGATGGCCGCTGATGTTCGGACCTGAGTCAAGAATGACTTCCAAGGACCAGGAGACGCTTTTCCGTACCATTGTTAAGTTGTCAACCGAGTTGAGAGAAGCGCGCGTCACCGTTTACGACATCGATCCTCTGGGTATCGCGGATGCATCCTCTTTCCAGACCTTCTACTACCAGAATTATCTAAAAGGTGTGGCGTCCGCGGGCAAGGTAGAGAGCGGGGACGCGGCCTTGCAGGTCATAGCAACGCAAACCGGCGGGCAAGTCCTGAACCGAAGCAATAATCTGACCGACTTGATCGCTGACTGTGTGCAGGATGTGAGGGCATACTACACTATCTCCTTCGTTCCCGATCAGGCAGATCAGCAAGATGAGTATCACGATATCCGGGTGAACATCAGTAAACCCGGGCTCACCGCTCGCACGCGGACGGGATATTATGCCCTGCGTGTCGACAAAGCCAAGTGATTCGGCTGTCGCTTCCCTTCGTGAAACTTGACAGTTTCCCGCAATCGAGGCCAGACTCCTGTAAGCCGCTTCCGTAATTGTTGTCATGTCCGGGTCCCCCCAATCCGACGACTCCGTTGTCTCTAATTCACAGGATATCTTTCCCGGCGCAACGCCACTCTCGGATGAAAGCAGCTCGACTTCTCTGGCAGAACATGAATTGGACGCAGCTCTCCAGCTTCTTGTTGAACGCGCTCAGTACATTACCGGCGCGACCGGCACCGCGCTGGCCCTGCCGCAGGACAACGAAATGGTTTGCCGCGCCAGCGCGGGGGCCTGCGCGCCGGCAGTTGGGGCGCGATTGCAGGTACGCTCGGGGTTGACGGGCGAAAGCATTGCGCGACGGCAACTTCTCCGTTGCGACAATGCAGAGACCGATCCGCGGGTGAATCTCGAAACTTGCCGCGCATTGGGAATCGCCTCGATCGTGGTGTTGCCGTTGATGCGCCGCAATGGCGAGGTGCGCGGGCTCTTCGAGCTTTTTTCCGATCATCCGTATGCCTTCGAGGAGCGCGATCTGGTTGCGCTCGAACGTATGGCCGCACTCACGATGACGGCGCTCGATCTAGCCGAGCAGGGGCAAGACTTGAGTGCTTCAGTTCGGCCGACAACGAAACCAGACAAACAAGCGACGGCTGCCATGGCGGCCTTCCCAAAAGAAAAAACGGACAATCCGCAACCCGCCATTGAGGCGGTGCCTAACCCTGCAGCGGAGTCGATTGCCACGACCGAAGTCGTCGAACAGCCGCCGGTGCCCTCGGCCGCGCCTGTTGCCATGGCTCAAGTCGCGGAACCCGCGGCGCTGGAGTCGCCTGCCGTGCCGGAGGCCATGCTGCGTGTGCAGAAATGCGTCTCCTGCGGATTCCCGGTGTCGGAAGGCAGAACGCTCTGCCTCGATTGTGAAGGCCGCGAGCGCCAGAAATCCGAGGCCGCAAAGAGGCCAGTTGAACAAGCGATAGAGAAATCCGGCGCGGTGGAAACAACCAAGACGCACGAGGCAATCACAGCGACAGCGGCGGAGCCACTAACGTCAGATGCGGCTGGAACCAGCGAAGCGAAGCCCGTTGACGCCGGGGGCACGGCGAAACTGGACGGGCGGGAAGAAGCCGATACAACTGCCCCCGACGCGCCGCCCGAGGAGATCCTTCCACCTTTCCTCGTGTACCCCGGGTTGATGAGAGAGCCGTGGTTGACGCGCCACCTAAACCTTTTGGCGTTTTTCGTTCTGGTGGCTGCGGTGTTGGTCGCGGTAGTAGTTTTCTTTCGTTAGTAGGAACGACCCCGCTGTCAAAAACCGCGAGTTGGACGGAGCTAGTCTGCTGGAGAGTCCCAACTACTAGCCTACCTCTCTCACGGTTTACCGCCCGTCTCATTCGTGCCACCCTCGCTAGTACCGTTTTCCTTGACAAATCGCCGCCAAAACTCATACTCTGCGCATAACTGCTCGCACAACCAAAGGTGACCTCGAATGAAGAATGTGTATGAAGTCTTACGCCAGAAGGAACTGGAACTCTCGCGGCTTGAAAAGGAAGTAGAAGCGTTACGCGTTGCGGCTCCGCTGCTCTCCGACGAAAAGGAACCGATGGTTGAGGCGAAGCCGACGCTGACAACGGCGAACCCGCAGCAGCCGATTCGGATTCCGGCACCCGTTGCGGCTCAGGCGGTCAATCCTCCGGGCCGCGCAGCCGGCTGGGAAGACGCTGCCAAGCGCTGGCCGTAAACGGCTGATCCGCGCCAATTTTCGTGCCGGCGCGCCATCCTTACTTTGACCTCCAGCCTCGCTGTAAATACAATGTAATTACAGCGAGGCGCCCATGAAAGCCGAACTCGTCCGAATTGGAAACTCCCGCGGCATCCGGATTCCCAAACCCCTAATCGAGCAGTGCGGTCTGATTGACACCGTCGATCTTCGCGTCGAAGAAAAATGCCTCATTATTTCTTCCGAGCGGCAGCTCCGCCAGGGTTGGAGCGAGGCCTTCCGCGCAGCCGATTCCAAGGTGCATCACGAATTGCTGATGCGCGATTTTCCAAATAAATTTGACCGTGAGGAATGGCAGTGGTAGCGGGCAGTCCACGTCGTGATGAGGTGTGGCTTGTCAGCCTCGATCCGACGCAAGGAGCCCAGATTCAAAAGACGCGCCCGTGTCTGGTTATCTCTCCGGACGAGATGAACGAGAACTTACAGACGGTTATCGTTGCACCCATGACAACGACCATCCGTGCCTATCCGACCCGGGTCGCGGTTCGTTTTCAAGGAAAAGCAGGGCAGGTAGCTGTCGACCAACTGCGCGCTATTGATCAAGCGCGCCTGATCCGCAAGTTAGGCACAGTTTCCTCGAACATTGCGCGGTCAACATCGGCCACGCTTGTCGAAATGTTTTCGCGGACGTAATCCGAGTTTGGACCTGAGACGGACGATGGCCCCATCATCCCTGCGTCGTAAATGCCAGCGCCAGCAGCGTTTTCTGCTCGACTTCATGTGCCTTTGCTGAGCCAGTTGCCGGGCTGGCGCTGCCGGAACGCTTCACCGAGAGCACTGGCCGCGAACCGGCGATTCGCCTAAAGCGCGGCAGCATGTAAAAGAGCGCGCCCATGTTCGACGGCTCTTCCTGCACCCAAACGATATCCCGCGCGCCACTGTGTCGTTCGAATTCGGCCTCGAGTTCGGCCTCGGGGAAGGGATACATCTGGTCGAGAAATACGATTGCCGTGCTCATGTCTTTCCGGCGATCGCGCTCCGCGCGCAGCTCATGGCCGATTTTTCCGGTGCAAACCAGAATGCGTTTCACATCCTGCGCTTCCGTATCCGGGATGACCGGCAGGAAGCGCTGGTGCGTCAGGTCTTCGAGTGGCGAGAGCGCGTCCGGATGGCGCAGCATACTCTTTGGAGTAAACACAACCAGCGGTTTCCGCCAATGACGGAGCGCCTGCCGCCGCAGCAGGTGGAAATACTGTGAGGCATTCGAGGGCTGGCAGATCTGGAAATTGTCGCGCGCCGCCAACTGCAAGTAGCGCTCAATGCGCGCCGAGGAGTGCTCCGGTCCCTGGCCTTCGTGGCCGTGGGGCAGGAGCAGAACGAGCCCCGAGAGCAGCCCCCACTTATCCTCGCCTGCGCTTACGAACTGGTCGATGACCGCCTGCGCCACGTTCGCGAAGTCGCCAAACTGGGCCTCCCACAAAACCAGCGCCTCGGGATAATCGCGGCTGTAGCCGTATTCAAATCCCATCACGCCGGCTTCGGAAAGCGGCGAGTTGTAGATCATGCAGGGCGCCTGACCCTCGGCAACGTGATTTAGCGGAACGTACTCGCTCTCATTCTCGGTATCGATCAACACCGAGTGCCGCTGATTGAAGGTGGCGCGGCGCGCGTCCTGTCCCGTCAGGCGTACCGGAATACCGCGCCGCACCAGGCTTGCGAAGGCCAGCGCCTCCGCCATCCCGTAGTCAAGCGGCTTTTTCCCAGTGCCCATCTCGGCGCGCTGTTCGAGGAGCTTCTTCACCTTGGGGTGAATATGAAATCCCTCCGGATATGTGGTGAGCCGCGCCGTCAATTCTTCCAATTCCTCGCGCGCGAGGCCGGTGGGCTGCTCGAACTCGGGCTTATATCGTCCGCCGAAATACGAATCCCAATATCCCGGCAGCTCGCGCAGCGATGGCTTCTTGGTAATCTGCGCGGCTGCTTTCTGCGCCGCCTCGAACTCGCCCTTGATCACCGCAGCCTTCTCGGCGAAATTCTCCGCGCCAATCCGTCTGGCGTAAATCTCAAACAGCGGACGATGCTCCTTGATCGCCTTGTACATCAAGGGCTGCGTCACAGTTGGATCGTCCACCTCGCTGTGGCCATGGCGCCGGTAGCCAATCAAGTCGACAACTACATCGCTGAAGAAGCGGTAGCGGTAGTCGGTCGCCAGGCGGGCAATGCGCATCACCGCATCCACGTCTTCGGCATTCACGTGAAAAATCGGAATCGCCTGCCGACGGGCCAGTTGCGCCGAAAAGCGCGAGGAGTGTTCCTCGCGCGCGTTGGTCGTGAACCCAACAAGATTGTTCACGATAATGTGAATCGTGCCGCCGACGGTATATCCCGTCAGATCGGCGTAGTTGAGCGTCTCGGCGGTAATTCCCTGCCCGGCGAATGCTGCGTCGCCATGCACGAGCAGCGGCAAAAACTTCACCCTGCCGTCCTCACCCACCCGATCCTGTTTCGCGCGCGTGCGTCCAACCGTGACTGGATCGACCGCCTCCAGGTGGCTGGGGTTCGACGCCAGATGGATGTGAATCTTCTTTCCCGTCTTGGTGACGTACTCGCCAGTCGCGCCAATGTGATACTTCACGTCGCCCGACCCGAGTACGCTTCGCGGATCGACATCTTCAAACTCGGCGAACACCTGCTCCGGCGGCCGCTTCGCTACATTAATGATCACATTCAAGCGCCCGCGATGGCTCATGCCCATCACCATCTCGACGGCGCCATATTCGCCCGCGACATCGAGAATCTCGTCTACTGCCGGCAACAGCGATGTGTTGCCTTCGAGCGAAAATCGCTTGTTGCCCAGGTAGCGCGATTGCAGCGTCTGCTCGAAGAGATCGGCGCGCGTTAGCAGATCGAGCGCGCGCTCGCGGTCCACTTCCGCCGGTTCGGCCTCGATGCGCTCCTGAATCCAGCGCCGCTTCTCCGGGTCGGCAATGTGCATGAATTCCACGCCGACTGAGCCGCAGTAAATCCGCCGCGCCTCGCGGGCTACTTCGCTGTCGATTTGCAAATCCGGATGCGGCTGCGGAGGCAGCAAGCCAAGCGGGTTCAGTTCCGCCTCCAGATAGCCAAACTGGCGAAACAGCCCGAAAACCCGTTCCCGTTCGTATTCTTCGATAAGTTCAGGAGTACCCGCCACTTGCGAAGCCCCGCCTGCATTGTGAGTCGATGTCGCCATAATGATCTTTATAGAATAACGGATGAACGTCGCGCCGGGGTGGATTCAGAGCCAAGAAATACGACGCAGGTAATTCGGAGGTCCGTGCTTCCCGCCGGTGCAGGTAACCACTCTAAAGGCTGAAGGATGGCAGTTCGCAGGCGGGAAGGCGATCCGGCGCGATTCGGTGAAAAGCCCAACTACACCGCCTCCATCACGCGAATCTCGTTCTCGATCTCCGCGGCAAGCGTCTCGGACGATTCCGGAAATCCTTTTCGCGCCACCTCAGGAAACAAGCTCACAATTTCTTCGTGGGTGCGCGCCGAGCGATATTTCAACATCCCGAAGCCGAGCGCGTCCGCCAGCGAACAACTGGTAAAGACGATCGAAGTCACCCCCGGCGCACCGGGCGAGCAATCGTGGTGTCGCGATGTCACCTCAAGAAATGCTGGCGGCAGTTTCCATGCCTTCACCAGAGAGCCACCCGCTTGGCAGTGATCGACGCCAAAAATCTCCCGTTCTCTCGTTAACAGCTCCCGCGGATCGTCCGCCTCCGCCATCAGGACCTCCGCATAGCGGGTAGGAGCGGCGGCAATCATCGCCGCCCGGCCGATGTCGTGCATGATGCCGGCGGTATAGGCGAAGTCCTTCTCGCGTCCGCCCTCCAAAGCCGCGCGTTCGGCGATGATGGCGCATGCCACGCTGTGCCGCCAGCACGACCGTACTAAAGGCACGACGGGGCCTTGCAGATATGCTTTTAACCCAACCGTAACGACAATGCTTTTGAGGCGTTGAAAACCGAGCAACATCGAGGCTTGCACAACGTTCGTGATGTTGCGCGAAAAGGCGACCAACGGCGAGTTGGCAAAGCGTAGAACCGCAGTCGAAAACGCCACATCGGAGCGAATCAGGTCGCACAACTCCAGCAGCGAAGTGTCTCGCCCGGCGATCAGCTTCAGCGCCTGAAGAGCGATGGCGGGGAACGGCGGCAAGCTGTCGGGCTGCCAAGCCGGTTTGGCTCCTCCAAATGCCGCAGCTGTGGCTGTGCCAGTGCTCACGTCATTCTTAATCGGCATCCGCAACATTCTTGATTAGCGGTCACAGCCGAACGGACCTTCCTGTTCTCTGCTAGTCTGGTCGATTCCTTAGAGATTCTCATGCGTTGGATTACGAATCCGGTCGATGGCTCACAAGTCCAGACTTTGGCAGCCTCGCTCGTCGATCTACGGCTCGAAGCTCCGGCGAGCGCGTTACCCGTGCTTGCGGATCTGCTCGTTCGGCGCGGGATCACCGGCCTCGACGACGCCGCGCGCTTCCTCAAGCCCTCGCTCGATCACCTCCCCGACCCGCTCCTGATGTCGGGCATGAAAAAGGCCCTCGACCGGCTCGATGCCGCCGTCGAGCGCCGGGAAAAAATCCTGATCTATGGCGATTACGACGTCGACGGCACGACGGCTATCGTCATCCTCAAAACGGCGATTGAGCTCTGCGGAGGCGCCGCCGACTTCCACGTCCCACACCGCATCCGCGAAGGCTACGGCATGCGTGACAAGGTCATCGAGCGCGCCGCTTCCGATGGCGTTCGCCTCATCATCAGCGTCGATACCGGTATCCGCGCCTTCGCCGCGGCGGAGACCTGTCGCCGCACCGGCATCGACCTCATCGTCACCGACCATCACCTGCCCGGTTCCGACGGCGTGCCGCAAGCGCTGGCGGTGGTCAATCCCAATCAGTCGGGCTGCGACTACCCGTGCAAGCACCTTTGCGGAGCCGGTGTCGCGTTCAAGCTCGCGCAAGCGCTGATGCAGCGCCGCCTCGACGCCCGTCTCGACGCAAAAGCTCAGTCGCGTCTGCTCATGTCGTTTATGAAAGTGGTAGCCATCGCGACGATTGCCGACTCGGTGCCGCTGCTTGGCGAGAATCGCGTCTTCGCCAAGCTCGGGCTTGAAGGCCTGCGCCGCCCGGTGAACGCGGGGCTTAAGGCGCTGCTCGAAGTCGCCAAGCTCGGCGACAGACGCGAGCTTACTTCCACCGAAGTTGCCTTCCGCATCGCCCCGCGCGTAAACGCCGCCGGACGCATGGACGTGGCCCGCGATGTGGTTGACCTCTTCAGTGTGAAAGATCTCGAGAGCGCCCGCGAAATTGCGGGCCGCCTGGACAAGTTAAATTCCGATCGCCAGGACGAAGAGCGCCGCATCATGGAAAGCATCTTCCAGCGCCTGGACGAGGAGCCCGCATGGCGCGAAGCCTATTGCGTAGTAGTGGATGGCGAGGGCTGGCATCGCGGCGTAATCGGAATTACTGCGACGCGCGTGGTGGAGAAATACGGCCGGCCGACGCTGGTCATCTCGCGCGAGGCCGAGGAGGCGCATGGCTCCGGACGCTCTATACCCGGGTTTCACCTGCTCGACGCGCTCGAATCCTGCCCCGAACTTTTCTCTCGCTATGGCGGACATGCGCACGCGGTGGGCTTCGCGCTTCCTTGCGCCAACATCGAAAAGCTGCGCGCCCATCTCGACCAATATGCCCGCCAGCGCCTGACCAGCACGGATTTTGAGCCGCAACTCGAGTTCGATAGCGAGCTAGCATTAGAAACTGTAACTCCCGGCCTGCATCATGCGCTGTCGCTGCTCGAACCCTTTGGCATGAATAACCCCGAGCCAGTCTTCACGGCAAGAGGGGTAAGGCTGATGTCGCCGCCGCAAACGCTGAAAGATAAACATGTAAGGCTGAAGGTCTCGCCAGCGAACGGAGGCCCGGGCGACTTGTCTGCGCCAGCACAATCCGAAGCGGAAAGCGAAATGCGAAGCGAGGCAGCTGCTGAAGCAGGCAAGACAAGAACCCGAGTTGCCTCGACCGCAGTTTCCACCCTCGAACAGCCTGCACCCTCTTGGCGCAATAACGTCAGCTTCAAGGCCATGGGCTGGGGACTGAAAGAATCCTGCGACCAATTGCAATTACTCGTCGGAGACCGCCTCGACATCGCTTACACATTGGGCTTTAATGACCACCCCGAATTTGGCGGACTGGAACTGACCTTGCGCGACATTCAACGCAACCGGGATTCCAATAAATAGCCGGTACATTGCCAGGGGGATCAGCAGGGTTAGATCTCTCCGCGTCTCCGTGGTGAAGTCACGACGCGTAAGCTATCGCTCTTTACTCTTCTCCTCGAACCCTTTATATTGCCCGCCATGAGCGCAACCTTGTTCTGCAATAAATGCGGAGCCCAAAATGATGCCGCCGCACAATTCTGCAGCCGCTGCGGCGCAGCTTTCACTACCCCCGCGTCAACTTCGGAGGCGGCAACAGCGTCGTCCGTACCCGGAGCGACCGCCGTCCCTCCCGGCTACGCCGCACCCGGCTATGTCACGGCCACCCCCTATCCGGCTTATGCGGCCGGAGTTCACTACGGAGGCTTTTGGATCCGCGTCGTCGCGACCATCATCGACGCCGTCATCGTGCGGGCAGTTCTATTCCCCGTCAAAGCGGCGTTCGGGCTCGGCGGACTAGCGGCTGGCGGCTTTGACGGCTATAGCCTCCATCGCGGCTTCGCTTTGCCCTACTTGATTTTCGGCGGCGGCATACTTGTCGTGCTCACCCTCGGTGCCTCCTGGCTTTACGAAGCCTTCATGGAAAGCTCCTCCTACCAGGCCACTCTCGGCAAGATGATCTTCGGCATGAAGGTCACCGACCTCTATGGCAACCGCATCAGCTTCGCTCGCGCCACCGGACGTCACTTCGGCAAGATCGTCTCCGGATTGCTCCTCTGCATCGGCTTCATCATGGTCGGCTTCACCGAGCGCAAACAAGGATTGCACGACATGATGGCGGGCACGCTGGTGAGGAAAAGCTAAGTCAGAGCCAAGATAGCTACGAGCCGCGAGTTTCGGGCCGCGAGCGATCCATCGCTTCGGTTGCTCGTGGCTCGAAGCCCATAGCTCGCAACTGCCTCTGCATTTAGACTTAACTCATGCCCTTGCCCGTACGCCGCCTGCGCCACTGGTTTGCCGCAGCCGCGATTCTCATGATCGCCATCGTCGGGGGCATGTATTTTTACGCGCGCTGGCGTGTAAGCATGGCTGTCCACCAGGTCCCAGCCAAGCTCGGACTCGACATCCAGCAAACTGCCGAAGGCTTTTCCATCTCCAAGTCCGAGCAGGGCCGCACCGAGTTCACGGTCAGCGCTTCCAAGGCCGTGCAGTTCAAGCAAGGAGGACGAGCCGAACTTCACAACGTCAAAATCGTCATTTATGGCAAGGACGCGAGCCGCTTCGACCGCATCTACGGCGACGATTTCGAGTTCGATCCCGCGTCCGGCAACGTCACCTCGAAGGGCCGTGTTCTCATCGATCTGGAATCGAATCCTGAAGGCAGCAAAAAATCCGACCAGACGCCGCCTCCCGAAACCGCCAAGCCCATTCATCTCGAGACCGAAGGCCTCACCTTCAACAAGAACTCGGGCGACGCCTCCGCCAGCGGAAAGGTCATATTCCAGACGCCCGAGGCGCAGGGTTCTGCGATCGGCGTGCAATACGTTTCGAGCACCGGCACCATGACGTTGCGCTCTCATGTTGAAGTCAAGGTCGACAAGCCTCGCGAATATCGCCTGACCGCCGACCACGGCGTCATCAACAAGGGTCCGCGCGACATCGTGCTCGATCGGGTTCGCCTGGTTCGCGCCGAGCAAGAGTTGAACGCCGACGAAGCCACCTTCTTCCTGCGCGAAGACAACACCGTCGAGCGCATCCTCGCCGATGGCAACGTGGAAGGCGAGTTCCGCGGCGCCTCGAACGCGCGCTCCAAATCCGATCATGCCGAAATGCTCCTCACCGGCAATCGCAACCAGATGACGCAGACGGTTCTGAGCGGAAATGTTCAGCTCATCACCGAAGGGACGCAGCCCGCTCAAGCCTATGCCGGCCGCGCCACGCTCCACTTCGGCGGCAGGCAGCTTCTTCAAACCGTCCATGCCGAAGATGGCGTGCGGCTCGTGCAACAGAAACAGAACGGGCAGCCCGCGCCGCAGTCCACCCAGTCTGCATCGTCGAGAAAAACTTTGGCTGCGGTGCAAGATATCGAGATGACCGCGCCGATCATGGATTTTGTTGTGAAGAACGGCCGCGATCTGGAATCCGCCAAGACCACCGGGCCCCCGCAAATCACCATCACCCAGCCTTCGACCAACGAAAAAACTATCGCGACCGCTGACCGCTTCACCGCTACTTTCTCGGCCAACAATCGCCTCGATCTCCTTCATGGCGAGCCCAACGCGAAAATCGTCAGCACACAACCCCGCCAGCCCGACCGCGTTTCCACCAGTCCGGTGCTGGACATCCAGTTCCAGCCGCAGGGAGGAATATCGAGTATCACGCAGTCACGCGGCCTCGTCTACGTAAGCGGAACGCAGAAAGCCTCAGCCGAGCGCGGGGTTTACACCGATGCCGACCAGATGCTCGTACTCACCGGCTCTCCGCGCGTTATAGATGGCGGCATGACCACCACCGCACAAACCATTCGCTTCAATCGCGTGACCGGCGACGCCATCGCCGACACCAACGTCAAGAGCACCTACTCCGATCTCAAGCCCCAACCCGATGGTGCGCTGCTCGCCAGTTCCGATCCGATCCACGTCGTCAGCCATTCGATGACGGCACATCGTTCTTCCTCGGTCGCCACCTACATCGGCAACGCGCGGCTTTGGCAAAACAGCAATGCGGTCGATGCGCCCACCATTCAATTCGATCGCGATCACCGCTCTCTGATTGCGGATGGCAATTCCGCACAGCCGGTCAAGACGGTTCTGGTGCAAGTCGACAGCAGCGGGAAAGCGACGCCGGTCACCATCACCTCGCCCCATCTCACCTATGCGGATGCCGAGCGCAAGATATTCTTGACCGGTAGCGTAACGGTCAAGGGCTCCGACGCCACTATGACCTCGCGGCAGATGACCGTCTTTCTGGTGCCGCGCACTCGATGCAAAGAGGGCGGTTGCCCGGCCGCTGCCGGGCCTCAATCCGGCTCGGTTGCCCGGGTCACATCGGGCGCATCGGGTTCGCCGCTCTCAAGCCCCGGCCAACTCGACAAGATCGTCGCCGAAAACGATGTCGTCATTGTGGAACCGGCGCGGCGCGCCACCGGCGATCACCTCGTTTATACCGCCGCTGACGATAAGTACGTCCTAACGGGCGGACCGCCTAGCATTTTTGATGCCGAACAGGGCAAAATCACAGGCGATTCGTTGACTTTCTACAGACACGATGATAGGGTCCTCGTAGAAGGGAAGACGACGTCCCCAGCCGTCACGAGGACGCAAGTGGCACGATAAATGCACACGCTGGCCACCGATGAAATTGGCAAAACCTACCGGGGCCGACGCGTAGTTAACGGAGTCAGCCTCCGCGTGCTGCAAGGCGAGGTTGTTGGCCTTCTCGGTCCAAACGGGGCTGGCAAAACCACCTCTTTCTACGCCATCGTCGGGCTCATCCCTCCGGATACCGGCCGCGTTCTCTACGACGAAGAAGATATCACCAATGTTCCCATGTACTTGCGGGCGCGGCAGTACGGCATTAGCTATCTCCCGCAGGAGGCCTCGATCTTTCGCAAGCTCACAGTCGAAGAAAACATCCTGGCCGTTCTTGAAGCCCAGCCGATTTCCTGGCACGAGCGCCGAGAGAAAACCGAGACATTGATTGATCAGCTTGGCCTGGAACACATTCGCCAGAACCGCGGATACGCATTGTCGGGCGGCGAACGTCGTCGCGTGGAAATCGCGCGCTCGCTCTGCATCAACCCGACTTTCATTTTGCTGGACGAGCCATTTTCGGGAATCGACCCGATCGCCGTCCTTGATCTGCAAAAGATCATTTCGGATCTGCGCGCCAGTGGCATCGGAATCCTGATCACGGACCATAATGTCCGCGAGACACTTTCGGTGACGGATCGCGCCTACATCATCAATGAAGGAAGAATTTTCCGCTCTGGCACGCCCGAACAGCTCGGCAGCGATCCAGAGGTGCGCCGTGTCTATCTAGGCGAGAGTTTCTCGCTCGTCTAGAGCTGAATCGTGAATGGGAAGTCCGCAGGCAGCAAGCGGTCGGCGGCAGAGTTTAACTGAGAACTGACGACTGGGAACTGCTTTTAGTTACCAACGCGTGAGCAAAATGTACCTTCGTACTGCGCCGGAAGTGCATTCGGCATGAGAATTTAATGTTGAGGTCAATTTAGATTTCAAAAGGCCGCCAGCAAGTCACTCGGAGCTCGCGGCTCTGGCTCATAGTTAAGCAATGGTTCTTCTTCAACACAGACTGAACGTCAAGCTGTCGCAGCGGCAGATCCTGACTCCGGGGCTCGTCCAGATGGTCTCGGTGCTCGCGCTCAACAAGCTCGAGCTCAAGGACATGATCAATGCCGAGATGGTGGAAAATCCGGTCCTTGAAGAACTCGAAGATTCCGTCCCCATGCTCGACGACGTTGGGCGCCAGGAGGAAGAGCGCGACCGCGTCGCCTCCAAGGCCACCACCGAAGAAAATCCGATCACGGCCAACGAGAAGAAAGACCCGTTCGAAGAGATCGACTTTGGCACCTTCTTCCAGGAATATCTGGACCCCGGGTATCGCAGCTCGAGCGAGATGGAGGAGATCGAGAAGCCTTCGTTTGAAAATTTTCTCTCCAAGCCTGGCAATCTTACCGACCATCTCCTTTGGCAGCTAGGGGCAATCTCGGTCCGCCCGCCGGTGTATGAGGCGGCGCAGGAGATCATTGGCAACCTGAGCGAAGACGGCTACCTCATCGCCAGCGACGACGAACTCATGGGGGTGGTCCCGGCAGCGGCGCCCGAAGCCGACGCCGAAGCCCAAGCCAAGATAGTTGGTCAGGCCGCAGCATTGGGAATCGCGGCCGTCGTTCCCGATCCAACGGTCGTCGAACCTACGCCGGTCGATCCAGCGGCGGAAGGTATCGCACCGAATGGTGCCGCACTCAATGAATCCGTTTTGAGCAGTCCGACCATAAGCGGTTACCGGATGCCGTCGTCCGGCCATGCCGCCATGGCGCAGCCGTCGTCTGAAAGTCCTGGCGAAGGTTGGACGGTGCAAGCGCTTCAAGAAGAAGCGGCGCAGCGTTCCGCTTACGCCTCCTCGCAATCCGTGTTACAGAATCCGCCCGACGCCCCAGCCACCCATGGTTCAACCCATCCGGCGCCGGCTGCTGCGATCTGGAAATCGAAATCGAGCGCGCCAGCAGAGCTCCCCCCCCCAAACGGAAACTCGGCTGCACATGCCGCAACCGCCGCGCGCATGCAAGTGAGCTTCACGCTCGCCGATCTACACGAAGCTCTCGAAGTCGTGCGCCAGCTTGATCCCCCCGGCGTAGCCTGCCGCGATCTTCGCGAATGCCTCCTCCGCCAGCTTAGCTATCACAAGCATCAACTTCTGCAAGGCCGTAACGGCGCCACCGAACAGGTTCTCAACGATGCCGTCGCCATCGTCGATCAGCATCTGCACGCGGTCACGCTTAAACAGTTCAAGGAAATCGGCAAAGCCATCAGCCGTCCGATCGAAGCCGTGCAAGTCGCGCTCGAATACATCCGCACCCTCGACCCGCGTCCCGGCCTGCAATACAACAAGACGCCCGCGCGCCTCATCGAGCCCGACGTTGCCTTCGTCAAGCATGGCGACGAATGGCTGATCATCATGAACGATGAGGACATGCCGCAGCTGCGCCTCAATCCGGCCTACAAGCGCCTGTTGACGCGCGAGGGCAACGACAAGGACACGCGGAATTACGTCAAGGACCGGTATAAGTCGGCCATCCAGCTCATCAAGAACATCGAGCAGCGCAAGCAGACCATCACCAAGGTCTGCTATTCGATCGTCGCGCGGCAGCAGGATTTCCTCGAGCGCGGCATCGATCAGCTCAAGCCGATGATGATCAAGGAGGTGGCTGAAGAGATCGGCGTGCATCCTTCCACGGTTAGCCGCGCTGTGGCCAACAAATATGTACATACGCCGCAGGGTGTCTTCGAGTTGCGCTACTTCTTCTCGGAGAGCGTGCAGGGCCCCGAAGGTGGCGGCACGTCCCTTCTCATCCTTAAGCGCCGCGTCAAAAAGCTGATCGAGGACGAAGATCCGACGCGGCCGCTAACCGACGAGCAGATCACCCGTATCCTGCAATCGCAAGGCATCAACGTAACGCGCCGCACCGTTGCCAAGTACCGCGAAGATATGAAGATTCCGAGTACGCATCAAAGAAGAGTAAAGCAGTAGAGTGCAGGCTAGATTACAGAGGTAAGAGGTCGGATTGCAGAGTTCAAAAGCCACGAGTTACGCGTCTCGGGCACGAGCAAGCAAAAAGTTTAGCTTGCTCGTGGCCTGCGGCTCGCAACTCGTGGCTTACTTTTTCCGTCCGACTTCTAACTTCTGACCTCAATTTTTGTGGAGGTCGTCCATGAACGTGGAATACACCGGCCGTCAATACGAAATTCCCAATTCCATCCGCAAGGAAGTTGAAACCGGACTCAATAAAATCCGCAAAATTCTTGGTGACAAATTCGAGACGAAGGTAATTCTCTCGGTCGAGAAGCACCGCCACAAAGCCGAAATCACGATCAACCCACCGAACGGCCCGATTGTAAGTGCGGCGCAAGCTCACGACATGGTCGCCGCCGTGAACAGCGCCATCGATCACCTGCACAAGCAGGCGCTGAAATATAAGACAAAATGGCTGAGCAAGAAGCGCAAGGCGGTCAAGAAATTCAACGGCGACGGCGCCCTTCAGGAGAAGATCGAGTCTGCGCTCGGACTGAGCGAAACGACAACGGTTTCCGTCACGGTCCACAAGTTCCCATCGGTCGCAAAAACCACAGAAGTCCACCTGACGCGATCCTCCGACTCCGTGGCTTTGCGCCCGATGACGCTCGAAGAAGCGATCAAGGAAGCACACTTCCGCGACCGCGACGTCTTCGTCTTCCGCGATCCGAAAGGCACACTGATGGTTCTGCACCGCACACGCGACGGTAAGATGGAACTGATCGAAGCGCCGTAGGAGTGGTGAGCCGCTGGTTGCTCGTTGCTAGTTCTCGGCTGGGGCTGGTCAGGTTGGTTGAAAGGCTCTTGTCGGTGATTCCGCGAGGAAAGCGGCAGGCGTGCCTGAAGGCTAGCAACTAACAACCAGCAGCTAACAGCTAGAAACTCTTCTCAAACCCCCTTTGTCACTTCCTGTGCCCAGGTCATCGCGCCCCACCAGGCGTTTCCGACTAGCTCATCCGTAAGGCGGAGCTGTCGGGTCAGCAAGCCAGCTTGCTCCCATTCGCCCGACTCCTGAGCCAGCATGAGTTGATAGAGCGGACGGAGCGTTCCGGCCTGCCCGAGCAATGCCGCCTTAATGTCGTGATCGACCGGTAGCTTTGAAAGGAGCGTGCTCATATCGACCTCGAGAATCGCGTCCATCACCGAGAGCAATCCCATCAGGAACAGATCGGTGGTCGCCTTCACTTTTTCGGACAACAGTTCGCAGAACCGCGCCCGAGTCATGCCCATCAAGACCAGTTCGCTACAGCCCTGCTCGGCTGCGCCGACGGTCACAATCAGCCGGATCCAGCGGCGCAGTTCGCGCTCGCCGAGAATCGCCATGGCGTGGCGGATCGATTTGATTTCCAGCTTCATGGCGAAGACGGGAGAATTGAGGTAGCGCAACAGCCGGTAGCAGATCGCGGCCTCCTGCTTGAGCAGTCTCTCCAGATCGCGCATTTCAATTTCCGGCCGCGAGACCATCTCCAGCAGCCGCAGATAGTGCATGCGGCTCGCCGGAACCTCGCGCCCGCTCACCACCTCCGGCTTACAGAAAAAGAAGCCCTGAAAGTAGGTGAACCCCATGTTCTTCGCTTGCAGAAATTCCTGCGGAGTTTCGAGCTTCTCGGCCAGCATCTTGCATTTCGCCGAGCCGAAGCGGCGCAACATGCCGACGCGTTCTTCGAGCTTGGTGGCGAGCACGTCTACTTTAATCATGTCTGCAAACTCGCAGAGCACGACGCGGGGATCGTTAGGCGCGAAATCGTCGAGCGCGATCAGATAACCCGCTTCCTTCAGCCGCTTGCAGGCCGCAATTACACGGTCTTCCGGTTCGACGGTCTCAAGCACCTCTACCACGGTCTGTGACGGCGGCAGCAAGGTGACCAGATCTTTGAGGAGCACCTCCCGGGTGCAGTTCACGAAAGCGCGGCTGTTGTGGCAAAGCGTGCCGACACCCAACATGAGCGAGCTGTCCAGGGTGGCGCGAGCCGCGCGGTCGGGATCGTCGCAGTTGAAATAATTTTCAACTCCGTCGCGGAAGAGTAACTCGTAGCCAAATACCTTTTGCCCGCGGTCAAGAATCGGCTGGCGCGCAACAAAACGTTGACCGGACGCGGCAAGCGCTGCCGCCGTCGCCGCCCCATTCGGGGTCGGAGCGAAATTCGACTCTGAGTGATCCATCCAGTCCATTTATCGGCACGGTTGAATCCGCTCTTCAGCGCCTTTCATCTAAATTCTCCATGTGGAACCTTTCGTAATGCCCAGAATGTGGAAATCTAATGTGTTCTCCCCTTGCATTGATCGCCCGTTCGTGGGTAACATCATAGTGTTCCTGGCGGCTGTGCTTCTCGCTAGCCGTCGCGCCCAATCACCTCAGGCGCCCAATTACAGTTTGAAAAGCGTTTTAGGATAGTTCAGGCATTATCCAGCCGAAGTGGGTTCGGCCAAGCCGCGTTGGTGTATATCACGTCTAGAGGAACCGCATCGTCGCGGAGCATCGCGCGGGTACCGAGCGAGCAGAAAGCACTTCCGAAACACGCAACACAAGCCTTGGATTTTCGATCCGGGCTGGGGTTCAAATCACAACTTACGAGACACGTATGAATGCAGGTCCCGGACACGCCTCCCAGGGAGGCGGCAAGCATAAGCGGCGCCGTGGGCGCCGTTCGCAACGTCGCAACAATCAAGGCGGAGGCGGCGGCAATGGCATGGGGCGGCCGCGCCAGGAAAATCAAGGCGTCTTTACCGCTCCCATGGATCACAGTTATCGCGCCGCGATGAACGGCGATAATGGCAACAAGCCCCAGCGCCGTCCCGGTTTTGCCGGCCCATATCCGGTGGCTGAGCCCGAGCCACTTCCCGCGCCCGCGCAAGACGCCGCGTCGCGCGTCTTTGCCTTCGTCGAGGACCTTTTCTTTCTCACCAAGATTCAGGACACTGGCCGCAAGATGAACGTCAAGGTGGAGTTCGTCAAGACCGAGAAGGATCTGACCGAGCACATGAAGAATAATGGCGAAGAGAAGCCATCGCTCATCATCTTCGACCTCAACAATGCCAATGCCAAGCCGCTTTCGCTGATCCCGAAGCTGAAGAGCAAGCTGAAGAAAGGCACCTCGATCATCGGCTTCCTCTCGCACGTGCAAGGCGACCTGAAGCAGAAGGCGCACGAGGCGGGATGCGACATGGTTCTGCCACGATCGGCGTTCTCGCAGAATCTGCCGCAGTTGCTGCGCCGTCACGGAGCGTGGGAAGCGGAACCTGCCGTAGGCTAGAGCGGGGAGCGAACACGTGCCTGGCGAGGACACGTAGGGCGGGCGGCTTCGCGCGCGGAAGTACTGTAGTGAACGGGAACGCGGACGATCTCGAACCGACGGTTCTGACGGGGTTACCTTGGCGATCTGACTTCTCACCTCCGCGGATCGCTTCTGCGCCATCCCCTGTTACAATCTCGCCGTGTCCCCGAGAATTCTGATCGCCTGGGCTGCCGCGTTCGCACTTGTCTCATCGCTCTTCGCACAAACAGCGCCGACGCAGTCGCCAACCCAACAACCGCCGGTGAAGGTGAACGTCCTCAATGTCTGCACGCCAAGTAAGGACGACCAGAGAGAACTCACGGCGGCGCTCGCTAAGATTCCGAGCAAGCCCGCCTTCACGCGAGACTTCGAGGTGGCACGGGGACACTCTACGCTCGACGCCAGCGTGCCCATGCCGGGCATGCAGCAGATGCCGGCGAACGAATCGGTCGCCTCCGACTGGGTGCGCATCCGGCGGGAATTTCCCGGCAGCGCCAGCTTTGCTAACGTGCAATACTCCTTCAGCACCGACGCGCACACGATGATCGAAACCCTGGTGCTGCGGGTGCGCGATCCCAAGGACCTGATGCAGGTGTCGATCGACGACAGCGCGTCGGCGGTCACTACGGCCGCGGCTATGCTTTCGACCGACACGCCGGTCACGCGCATTCGGCTGGAGCGCTTCGGCAAGTCGTCGATTGCGATCGCGCGCTGCCCCGCTGAAGAGGGGCGTGCGACCGTTGACCAGTCCGCGTATGAGCCTATCTTTCGTTCAGCGACGGCCATCATGACCCGCTACCGCGATGCGCTGGAGGTGCGCAAAACCGTGCCGCAAGAGCTCAACAGAATGGGCCAGGGCGTGAGGCCGAAAGCACAGGCCAGTAAGCCGAAGCCATAAGAAGAACCGCTCGCCTGCAGCCCCAAAAAGCTCTGTGGTCCGGAGGTTCTCCTCTGCGGCCTTCATTACCCTGAGTGCCTGCTAAGATTCTTGTTCCGCATATCGCTTCGCGTGCTTCCTGGTTTAAGATTCTCGGTCGGCCCGCAAATCATTCAGCCGTTCATCCGGGTCTGCAACCAAATCGCTCGATTTGAATCTACAGAATTAATCCTATGGGAATCCGCAATGTAGTGATTATCGGCTCGGGCTGCGCCGGCCACACCGCCGCGCTCTATACCGGCCGCGCCAATCTGAAGCCACTTGTCATCGAGGGGCACGAACCCGGTGGCCAGCTTTCGATGACCACCTCGGTCGAGAACTTCCCCGGCTTTCCTGACGGGATTCAAGGACCGGAACTGATCGAGAACATGCGCAAGCAGGCGGCGCGCTTTGGCGCCGAGTACCGCATCGGACACGTCAGCAAGGCCGATCTGAGCAAGCAGCCGATCGAGTTAACCGTTGGCAAGAACGTCATCCAGACGCGGACTCTGATTATTGCCAGCGGGGCCTCGGCGCGGTGGCTGGGCCTGCCGAACGAGCATGCGCTGATTGGACACGGCGTCTCGAGCTGCGCCACCTGCGATGGGTTCTTTTTCTCCGGCAAGGAAATCGCGGTCATCGGCGGGGGCGATTCGGCGATGGAAGAGGCGACGTTTCTGACGCGCTTTGCCAGCAAAGTCACGCTCATTCATCGCCGCGAGGAGTTCCGCGCCTCGAAGATCATGCTCGAACGGGCGCAAGCCAATCCGAAGATCGAGTTCCTGACCGACACAATCGTCGACGATGTGCTTGACGTGAGCAAGAAAGAGGTCACAGCGCTTCGCTTGCGCAACGTCAAGTCCGGCGAAACGTGGGAGTTCCCGACTAGCGCCATGTTCCTCGGCATCGGACATATTCCGAATGCGAAGATCTTTGAGGGCCAGCTCGACGCGGACGCTGATGGCTACCTGATCACGCACAAGAATGTGTTCACCAAAGTTCCTGGAGTATTCGCCTGTGGCGACGTGCAGGATCGACGCTATCGGCAGGCGATCACTGCCGCAGGTTCCGGCTGCATGGCCGCGCTGGAAGTGGAGAAGTATCTGGAGGAAGAAGGACGGTGAACGGAAGTTGGGCTTTGGGCTTTGGGCTTTGGGCTTGTAGCTCGTGACTGGTGGGCTTTCACCTCCGCAATCTGACCTCTCAACTCTGACCTTATATTAAGGAGCATTCAGGCAATACACGCGTACGTTAGGAGAACGCGAATGGCAACTTGTACTCACCTCAACACGATCCGGAAAGTGACGCCGAGCGGGAACGGTTGCAAGGAATGTCTGGAAATGGGAGACACCTGGGTTCATTTGCGGCTGTGCCTGGAATGCGGACATGTGGGCTGCTGCGACTCGTCGAAGAACAAGCACGCGCGAGCGCATTTCCATGAGACGAAGCATCCGATTATCGAGTCGTTTGAGGCGGGCCAAAAATGGCGCTGGTGCTACATCGACGACGATTACATCGAGTAGAGTTTGAGGCTTGGGATTTTGACCCCTGCCCCCAAAACGGGTCTTTGAAAAATAAGGAGTTAGGGGGCATTTCCCGCCAAGTCTTTGAGGAATAAGCAGTTAGAAAAAACTATTTAAACACTTTAAAATCAGTTTATTAGGTTGGTTTTACTTGGTTTTGTTTACCAGAGAGTAAATAGATCTCAGGAAGAGATGTAAAGTATTTATTTCTTAATAAGTTAGCCGCGATCTAACACTTTCTTGCGAATTTCTGCTGGAAGGGTTTCACACGCGGTTCGAAGGACCAGCCGAGGAGCGTGGGCTTGGATCTTCATCAGGTAAGGGACCGTCTTCTGTGCGTCATATTTTGCCGCTTCGCGCAATAGCCAGCCCAAACCTTTTTGGACCATGTCGTCCTTGTCAGTCAACAGAACCTCGGAGGTGCGGACGATCTCGGGAAAGAGTTTTTTCTCGCGAGCGCCGCGGATCAGGGCGACGCAGGCGGCGCGGCGACGCCAGCGGTTTTTGGACTTTGTCCAGCGAAAGACCTCGGGACAGTATTTCGAATCGGCGCGGACCATGGGCGCGAGCAGAGAGTGGACGAGGGCGTCGTGATCGGCCCAACTGCTGACGCGATCGAGCCAGGAGGCGAAGAGCTTGAACTCGCGGGGACCGAGTTCGCCGGTTTTGCCTTCGAGCAAGAAGACGGCGAAGACCTTTTCTTCGAGGACGCAGCCGGTGAAAAGCTGGTCGGCGACCTGGACGAGGAAGGGCAGGCCACGCTCGTTGGCGATGGTTTTTCGGAGGCGGCGGGCGACTTTGCGGAGCTCGGCGGTGTACCAGCCGCGGGACTGGATTTCTTCCTTGAAGAAGTGCTGGACCTCGGCGGAGTGCGGAGCAGAGCCGCCGTCTTTGAGGACGCGGCGGATGTGGTCGGCGATATAGTGGGGCGTGATTGTGCGTGTGGGCATTCGGCAGCGGCCCTCAGGCGCTAAAGCGCAAATCCTTTTTGTGTGCAAAATCGGCACGACCAAGGTCGTGCCCTTCCCGGTGGCGTGCAGTGAAATTGCCTGGCCCTCGGCGGCTAAAGCCGATCCTGAAAATAGGCACTCTATCGCAGGGGTGAACCGCTGCGCCACCCAAAATCGGGATTGACGCCGGTGGCCCGTTGCGTCACCCAAAATCGGGCACGAGTTCGAGTCTTTCCGCAGCCATAAAGTCTCTCGGCAGCCCGTTGCGCCGTGGGCTGTATGCTTACGCCGCTTCGCGGCTGCTTGTCCCGCGGACGATGCGGTCGTAGATCCAGAGCAAGGCAGCGGTCACGATTCCGACGGCGGTGATCGAGAACCAGATTTTGGCCGGCTGGTGCTGGACCTCTCCGAAATGGTGAACGACGGTGCCGCCGAACCAGCCACCGATGAGCGAACCGATGCCGATGGGCAGAAAGGCGAAACCCATGTAGGTGCCCTGTTGCTCCGGCGGCGCGAGGCGCGAGATGTATTCGTAGTAGCGCGGCGACATAACGATCTCGCCCAGTGCGAGCACGACCAGCGACGCTATCGCACCTGCAACCGTCGGCGAAAAAGCCAGGATGAGCCAGGAGGCTGAAGTGATGACTGTGCCGAGAATCACGGCCTGGAGCGCGGGGATTTTCTTGGTCACAAGGTTGATCGCAACCGTGAGCAAGATCACGGTCAAGCCGTCGGTGATCAGAATTTTTTCGACGTCGGCGCCAGCATTGATGTAGCCGTGGATGAAGCCGGGCAGCGAGATGTATTGCTGCCAGAAGACGACCCAATATCCGGTGAAGATGACGAGGAACCACATGAAGCGGCTGATGCCGGCGAGGACGGCGGCGAGGAACACGACCCAGATCCACCAGGGGATGTTGAGCTCGGGATAAAAGACCTCGGCGATGCGCAGGGCCAGCGCAATCATGAGCACGGGCAGAACCAGCCAGGCTTTTCCGACGACGACACAGAAATTTCGCGCAACGGTGGCGATGGATGGAGGCGGAGCGTCTCCGGCTTTGCGGGGTTCGCGGAAGAAAAGAAGCACAACAAAAAACGCAGCGAAGACGCTGAGGGCGGCGAGGCGGTAGACGTTCTCGACGCCCATGTGGCGGTGCGCCCAGGAGGCGAGGAACGGGCCGCCAGCGCCGCCGATGTTGACCATGGTGTAGTAAATCGAATAGCCGATGGAGCGAACGTTTTCTTTCGAGGCGCGCGCCGTGGTGCCGACGACGCAGGGTTTGACCATGGAGATGCCGAGGGCGGGGAGAGCGAGAATGACCCCGACAAACACGACCAGCGGCATGACGTTGCGGATGGGAGCGAGCCAGGGAGCGGCGATGGAGCCGATGAGGAAATAGGCGACGGCGAGGATAAGGTAGGCGGCGGAGAGGGCGCGGCGGAATCCGATGCGATCGGCGATGGCGCCGCCGAAGATGGCGAGGAACCAGACCATGCCGCCGAAGATGCCGGTGAGGGTACCGGTCTGCTCGGTGGAAAAATTGAGCCGCTCCTGGAGATAGAGGGCGAGCGAGGCGAAGGCGGCGTAGTAGGAGAGGCGCTCGAGGATCTCGGTGAGATTGGCGATCCAGAAGGGGCGCTCGAAGCCGGTGCGGATCTCTTGGAGACGTTCGCCGAAGGTCAAAGTGGCTCCCTGATGCGCGTGTGCGTTTGTCTCGCCCGTTCGGGGCTGAATCGTATAGCGCTGCTTTTACCCACGGCCTACCAAGCTGCGGGGAAATCTGATCCGGCGAGGAAGAGCGACCACAAGGGCTAAAGCCCGGTCTGATTTCTCATGACTTACGCGGCCCTGAAGGGCCGCTCTTCCACGGTTGTCCATAAACTTGTGACTTTTTCCCGAGGCCTGTTACGCCCGCAGGCTATTTTATTGCGCCGCTTCGCGGCTACACGAACGGCAATTGTTCCAATCGCCGCCGAATCTCGGCAGCTGACAGTCCGACCACGCGAATGACTTTATTGCGGCTGGTTTCGCCGGAGGCAATAGTAACGGAACTGCGCGGGAGCTTCAAAAGTTTTGCGAAGAAATCGACGCAGGCGGCATTGGCTTTACCGTCGACGGGAGGAGCGGTGAGCGCGAGTTTGAGGGCGTCGCCGATTTCGCCGGTGATAGCGTTTTTTTTTGCGCGGGGGTGGAGCTTGATGGCGAAGGTGGCGCCGTTAGCGTCGCTACGAATGGGGATCATTAGCTTTTCACCAAAGCTTTTTCACCACGGAGACACAGAGTCACGGAGAAAACCACGCGCACATAACAAATTCTCAGATCGACAGCTTTTGTTTGAAGATTTCTCGGTGTCTCCGTGCCTCGCTGGTGAACTCAAACTCTCTCCCCAAAGATCGCGGTGCCGACGCGGACGCAGGTTGAACCCTCTTCGATGGCGACTTCGAAGTCGTGCGACATGCCCATGGAGAGGACGTTCATGGACACGGCGGGAAGATGACGGGCGGCAATTTTGTCGCGAATCTGGCGCAGTTGGCGAAAATGGGGACGCGCGCCTTCCGGGTCGTCGGCGTAGGGAGGAACGGTCATCAGACCGCGCAGGGAAAGATTCTTCCAGCGTTCGGCTTCGATCAGGATGCGGCCGAACTCGCCGGAGCCCAGGGCAACGCCAGTTTTGGCCTCTTCGCCGCCGACGTTGATCTCGATGAGGACGGGCAGAATTTTGCCTGACTTCTCGGCTGCGGCATTTAATTTTTCTGCCAGCTTTATGGAATCGATGGAATCGACTGCGTGGAAGAGCTCGGCGGCGAGTGCTGCCTTGTTCGATTGCAGATGGCCGATGAAGTGGAAGTTGGCACCGTCGAGTCCGCGCACGGCGTCGGCCTTGGCGGCGAACTCCTGCACGCGATTTTCGCCGAAGAGGCGGAGGCCGGCGGCGTGGGCTTCGCGGATGGCCTCGGCGGGGAAAGTTTTGCTGACCGCCATCAGGGTGATGGTGGAGGGATCGCGGTGGGCGCGGCGGGCTGCGGCTTCAATCTGCGAGCGCACTTCGGCGATATTGTCGGAAATCGACACGGTGAAAGAATATTGCAGAAGTCAGAGGTCAGATTGCAGAAGTAAAACCCAAGACCTCGATTTTACGTCTCACCTCTGACCTCTCAGCTCTGAACTTACATGATGGCAGTGGGCGGCGCCGGGTCCTCCGGACGGCCGGCATTGGCCAAGGGCACGCGCACCATGACGAGCGCCAGAATTGCCAGCGCGATTAAGGCGATGATGAAGGGCGGCGTCCACTTCATCAGCGTCACGTCGTGGCCGGAGCCGACGAGGCTGGCGATGACGAGGCCGCAGAGGGCTTCACCGGCGATCAGACCTGATGCGGTCAGCACTCCGGCATTTTCGACGCGGGCTTTTTGGGCGTCATTGAAGCCGCGGCGGTCGCGCAGAATGTCGGTGATCCAGCGAATGACGCCGCCGATGAAAATGGCGAAAGTGGTGCCGAGGGGCAGATACATGCCGACGGCGAAGAGCATGACGCTCTTGACCTCGATCATGATCATGCCGAAGCCAAGGAGGATGCCGAAGATGACGAGCGGCCACGCCATGTCGCCGCCAACAATTCCTTTGGAGAGCATGGCCATGAGGCCGGCTTGGGGCGCGGGCAGGGCTGAACTGCCAAAGTGATAGGCCTTGGCGAGAATCGCGATGGGGAAGAAGAGGACGAGGGAGGCGACGACGATGCCGAAGATGTCACCGATCTGCATCTTCGAGGGCGTGCCGCCGAGGATGTGGCCGACCTTCAAGTCCTGGAGCATCTCGCCGGCGACGGCGGAGGAGACGCAGACGACTGCGGCTACGCCGAGCACTGCTGCTACGCCTCCGGTGCCGGAGACGCCGAGGGCGACCATGAGCAGAGCGGCGATTACGAGGGTGCAGAGGGTGAGGCCGGAGACGGGATTGTTCGAGGAGCCGATCATGCCGACGAGGTTGCCGGAGACGGCAGCGAAGAAGAATCCGATGATGATCATGACGCCGGCAGCTACGAGCGAGCCGGAGAGAACGCGCGAAGCGGAAAGCGTGCCCGCGCCCGCGATGAAGTAGTGGTAGAGAAAAAACATGGCGACGAAGACGACAGCGATTCCGGCAAAGACGGCCTTGGCGGGCAGATCGCGCTCGGTGCGGCTGGTGCCGGCGTGACTTGCGGCGGACTTCTTTAGATCGGAAACGGCGCGGGCCATACCGAGTCCGAGTTGCTTGCGCATCTTAAAGAGGGTGTAGGAGGCGCCGACGAGCATGCCACCGACGGCGATGGGACGGACGATGGAAAAGTAGATTGCGCTGGCGAGAAGTGGCCAAGCAATCGTCTGGCCCGGCGGTAAATCGCGCTGTAGATAAGGACCGAGAATGAAAGTGAGCAGTGGAACCAACATGCCCCAGGCGAGGACGCCGCCGGCGAAGTTGAGGGCGGCGAGGCGCGGTCCGATGATGTAGCCGACGCCGAGGTAGGCGGGGCTGATATCGGGCGCGGTGGCGAGGGTCATGCCGCCGGTAATGGTGGTGGCGACGTTGGGATTGGTGCTGGTGCGGAGGAGCAGCTTTTTGCCCACGCTGCTGATGTTGATGGGGAACGTGTTGCTGGCCTGGAAGACGTTGACGGCGCCGAGGAGATACATGAAGGCGCCGAATCCCATGTTGGCGAAGAGAATTTTGGCGGCGGTTGAGCCTTGCTGGCCGGCTTTGTGAATTTCGGAGGCTGCGACCGACTCTGGAAACGGCAGGTCGGGATCTTCGACCATGACGCGGCGCAGGAGGGTAACAAACATGATTCCGAGCGTGCCGCCGATCATCATGAGGGCGACGGATTTCCAGTACTCGGGCGTGCGCCAACTGGGCGTTAAGGCAGGCCAGAGATCGGCCATGACGAAGGCGGGAATGGTGAAAATGGCGCCGGCAGCGACGGATTCGCCGATGGAGCCGACGGTTCGCGCGATATTTTCTTCGAGCAGCGAACCTTTCATCAGGCGCAGCAGGGCCATGCCGATGACGGCGGCGGGGTAGGTTGCGGCGATAGTCATGCCGGCTTTGAGGCCGAGATAGGCGTTCGCCGAGCCGAGAATGCCCGTCAAGACCAGGCCGATTAGAACAGCCCGAAACGTGAACTCTTTCATCTCCATGGTCTCGGGAACGTAGGGACGATGCTTGCGGGGGGCGTCGAGATTCGCAACCGGAGAACTCATGAATACCTGCCTTCAATGATTTGCACGCCAGCAAAAATGTAATCGCCGACTAGAGTAGCAGAACGGCGCACCTTAACACGCGGAAAGTCGGTTTACAAGTACGGATGGGCGAGCGGGCCAAAATCGAAACCAAGGTCAACCGCTGAGACGCAGAGGACACGGAGAAAGCTGAGGAAAATGGTTTGCGCCGGCGCAGACAGGTTTTGGAGACCGCTACAGGGTTTGGTGACTGCCGAAGTCGTTTGCGGTTTCGAGTGAAAAGGGCTGGGGGTTCTCGACGATGTTCCCGGCGGCGCTTCCACCGCGGGCCGCGATGTTGGCCAGATCGTTGGCCTCGAGATTGCGCTCGCGGGGGATGCGCTCGATGGCGAACTCGAGACTGCGGGCGAGCTTGCGGCAAATCCAATGCAGCGAATAGAGACGCGGACTGCGGCAGGCATACTCGCCGCTCATCTGGCGGACGACGACGTCGGAGTCGGAATAGACGCAGAGGGAGCGGGCCTTGCGGGCGAGGGCACATTGCAGGGCTTCAAGGAGCGCGACATACTCGGCAACGTTATTGTCTTGCCAACCAATCCACTTGGCAATGCGGGTCTGGCAACCCGATCCGTCTTCGACAATTACGCCAATGCCCGCCGGCCCTGGACTGCCATGCGAACTGCCGTCGACGTAGGCGACCAACTGCGGGATGTCGCTAGTCATTCAATACTGCCTGACTGGGGCCGGTTTGAAGAAGGTACCCTCAGGGGCTAAAGCCCCAATCAAAACAACAGACTTATCGCAGCGGTGAACCGCTGCGCCACCCAAAAGCGAGTTTTTCAGCAAACTGTAAAGCCGCGCCCTGCCCAAAAGCGATTTCGTGACGGCTGCCCAAAACCGATTTCGTAAAGGCGGCTTGAGCGTGCCAATCGATCTGTGAGACTGCTACTAGAGCAACCATGCGTGAAGCGCATGTAACCGTCAAGAGCTTTTTGTGTTCATCCGGTAAAAAGATATCCACAGAAGGCAACGTTGTTTTCCACCGGGCATCTGCGTGATCTCCCAGATGCCTTGCGCAACAGGCAGTTTGCCTGCTTTCTTAGAGCACTACTTCTGCACAGGTTGCACCATTTTCGGGCATTGACGTTTTTTCAGAATCGGCTAATCTAGCTTCCGTCGACGGCTGAAAGGGTTGGCAACAATAAATCGGAGCCAGTCCGAAGTAGGCTGAGTGATCCAGAAGGCGGGGCAACCTGCCGGACGACCGGACCCGAAAAAACCGGCGAACTCTGCGAGGAGCCGCTGGGGTCAGGAACCGCGAAAGCGGCGATCACATCAAGGACCGCGACGGTGCACGCATCCACGCAACTGACTCCCTCGCAGGAGCTGGTGGCTAGAGCGTAACCAATGTCGCGGTCTTTTCTATTTTTGTCCTTCGCTTTTCGTCCTTCGTCCTTCGTCCTTTGTCCTTTGTCCTTCGCTTCCTGCAACTTCCGGAACCCCAATGCTCTTGGCTTAGCCAGCGCAAAGAGAAAGCCGGAAGGCGAAATCTTCCGGCTTAGTGAATTACGAGTTCTCAAGTTAGAACCGACGACTGGCGACTGCCGACCGACCACTGCCGGCCAAAGGCTCGTTAAGCTCTTCTATTGAGCTATCTTGAAGACTACCCCGCACCCTTCTGGGCAGGAGGAGCCGAAGTTTCCGCCTAGCTCGGTGGTTCCGTACAGATTGCCGGCTGCGTCCATGGTGAGGCCGTCGAAGGGAAACCAGCCATCAGTTCCGCCGGTAAAGCTGTAGAGCACTTTCTCTTTGCCGGAGGCGGTCAGTTCATAGACCGCGCCATTTCCATAGGTACCGCCATAGGAGGCTGTGCCAAATAAATCTCCCTGCGCGTCCATGAGCAGACGGCCCACGGGATTGCCGGCGTCGGGCTGGCCGATAAAGTTGTAGAGCACCGTCTCCTGGCCGGTGGGAGTGAGCTTGAAGATCGTGCCGTATCCGTAGGTGCCGCCCGCGTAGGTGTTTCCATAGATATTGCCTTGCTTGTCCATGATCAGGCTGGCGAACGGAGCCGCGCCATCGCCGGCCTTCCAGCCTTTGAAGGCGTAAAGGATCTTCTCGGCGCCCGCGGTCGTGATCTCGTAAACGACGCCGCATCCGCCCAGACATTGCAGGCCCGGGCCATAGTTTCCGCTGCCGCCGCCGGCGCTGGCGGTTCCGTAGAGATTGCCGTTCTTATCCATCAAGAGGCCGGATGTGGGCTGCTTGCCGTCGCCTTTGCCGGTGGCAAACTGGTGGAGGACGGTAAGCACGCCGGAGGGCGTCACCTTGAAAACGGTTCCGGTGGCTTTGCCCGCGTTGCCGCGATAGGTGGTTCCATAGAGGTTTCCGGAGGTGTCGATGACCATACCACCGTTCGGTTCAAGCCCGTCGGCCGCACCCTTGAAGGTGTAGAGCACGTGCTGGACGCCGGCGGTGAGTTCATAGACGACACCGCATCCGTAGTATCTTTTGCATTTGCCCTGGTCGTAGCCGCCGCCGGCCGTGGTGCCGTAGAAGTCGCCGCTGGCATCGCGCGCCAAGGTGCCGTTTGGCGCCACGCCTTCATTGATGGCGGCAAAGTCGTAAACCAGCGATTCTTTGCCGGTGGAATTAACCTCAAAAACCACTCCGCCATAGAACTGGGAGTTTCCGCCCTCGGCGGCGCCAAAAAGATTGCCCTGATTATCGAGATAAAGCCCGGCGGCTGGCGTGGTGCCGTCGGCGCAGTATGGCTGCGAACAAAACCTGTAAAGCACAGTTTCGGTCTGGGCTGAAGCTGGCGACGACACCGCGACGAAACATACCAGCGCCAGACCAACGGCCAAACACGCGATCTTCAATTGCATTTTCATTTGCCCCCATTCATCTGTTTTCAGTTATTTACTGCCAAAGACTTCACCGCATCGAGAAGACGAACAAGCGCCAGACTCGCAAGCCAACCGGCCGAATTAGCCCATGGAATTTGCGCCGCGATGGCGCCGACAGCGTTCGCACGCACGCGCGGCAGACTGATTGGAGAGAAATTACGGACCGAACGCATCGCCCGCAGAAAGTTCGTGAGGTATTGTGTTCGACGGGCAACTGAAAGGTCAAGCTGAGGTAGTGGAAAACGCTACTCGTTTGGGCAATCTCAGAACGGGGCAGGCTTTGGGCTTTGGGCTTTGGGCTTTGGGCTTTGGGCTTTGGGCTTTAGTGGGTTTCGCCGTCGCCTGGGGCTACGTCGGGCGTATCCACCTTCTTATGCGCCGCCGACGTGTTCGCGTCGGGCGCGGCTGGGAACTGGCCTGCATCTTTGCCCGCCAGCGCGGCGTTCATAAACTGCATCCAGACGGGCAGAGCGGCACGGGCACCGGTTTCTTTTTCACCGAGCGATTTTTTTTCGTCGAAGCCGATCCAGACGGCGCAGGTGATATTGGGGGAGAATCCGACAAACCACGCGTCGGTGAAGTCGTTTGTCGTGCCGGTCTTCCCTGCCAGCGGATACGGCATCTTGGCGGCTGCGACTGCGGTGCCGTGCATGACGACCTCATGCAGCATCGAGGTCATGATGCGCGCGGTGCGGGAAGAAATTGCATCCTTCGCGTCCGAGTAATCTTCTTCCAGAATGCGGCCTTCATAATCCATCACCTTGGTGATGTAGCGCGGGGCGACGCGCAGGCCGTCGTTGGGAAAGACGCTGAAGGCCGAGGCCTGCTCGATCACGGTGACCTCAGCCGAGCCGAGCGCGACGGGCAAATAGGGCGGAATCGTCTCCGTGACGCCGAGGCGGTGCGCGTAGTCGATGACGGTCTTGATGCCGATTTTGTCGGCGATCTTGAGCGCGGGAATATTGCGCGACTGTGCCAGCGCGCGGCGATAAGTGATGGTGCCCTCGAACTTGCCGTCATAGTTGTGAGGGGTGTAGGGGCCGGAGGCGGTTTGGAAGGTTATGGGCGAGTCGACCACAGTGTCGTCGGGCGTGGCACCTTCGTCGATGGCAGCGGTGTAAACGTAGGGCTTGAACGACGAGCCGACCTGGCGCAGGGCCTGCGTGGCGCGATTGAATTTGGAGAGATTGAAATCGCGCCCGCCGACCATGGCCTTGATTTCGCCGGTGGCGTTGTCGATGGCGATGAGCGCGCCTTCGGCGCCGGAATCCTGCTCGAGGCTGACATGCGCGCGGCCGTCGGCCTCCATGGCGAGGACCTTTACGTAGACAATGTCGCCGGGCTTGAGCAGGTCGGGAAATTTCCCTTTTCCCTTGAATGCATCCCAGCCGACAACATCGGCCGCGGCGAGCGAGGCCATATGCGTGCCGAATTTGATTTGCGCGCCGGTCGCGGAAACCGCGGTTACGAGCGCGTGCACGTAGCCGTTTACCTCGATTTCGTCATCCCAATCGGCGTCGACATACTTGTCGATGGGAATGCCCTCGGCGACGACGTTGGCGAGCTTTCCGTGCCAGCCATGGCGGCGCTCGTAAGCGGCGAGGCCGTCGAGCAGCGCTTCGCGCGCGGCTTTTTGCATTTCCATGTCGAGCGAGGTATAGACGCGCAGTCCACCCTCGTGCACCTGATCGCTGCCGTACTTCCCTTCTAAGTACCGGCGGATTTCTTCGACGTAATGGGGCGCCAGGGAATTCGGATCTTTGGCGACATTGAGCGCGATGGGGCTCGCCTTGGCGTCAGCCGCCTGCGCCGCGGTTATTTTGCCGTCTTCGAGCATGGCATTCAAAACCAAATTGCGCCGCTTGGCCGCGCGCTCCGGATGATTGATGGGAGAGTAATACTGCGGAGCTTTGGGCAATCCCGCGAGCAGCGCGGCCTCTTCGAGCTTGAGCTGTTTGGCCGGTTTCGAAAAGTAATACTCGGACGCGGCTTCGAAACCGTATGCGCCATGCCCGAGGAAAATCTGGTTGGCGTAGAGAGTAAAAATCTGCGGCTTGGTGAAGCGGCGCTCGATCTGGATGGCGAGCAGAGACTCCTGAATCTTGCGATAGAACGAGCGGTCCGGGGATAAGAACAGGTTGCGCGCGAGCTGCATGGTGAGAGTGGAAGCGCCCTGCACTTTGCCGCCGGACTCGAAGTCGCGATAGGCGGCGCCGACAATGCGCCAGAAGTTGATGCCCGAGTGGGTATAGAAATCCTTGTCCTCGATGGAAACGAGAGCGTCGCGTAGAACCTGGGGATAATCGTCGTAAGAAGCGACCACGCGTCGCTGGAGGGCGAACGTGCCGATCACGCGGCCGGAGTCGTCATAGAGATCGGTGGTGGAACTGGGCCGGTAATGTTCGAGCTGTTCGACCTGAGGGAGGTCAGTGGAATAAACGAGGAGAAGGCCGGAAGCCGCGCCTACAAAGGCGGCGAGGAGGATGAGCAATCCGAAGAACGAATACCAGACAATCTTGTGTCCGCCAATCTCCACCGGGGCCGGATGCTGGATGACAACTTTCATGTAGGGATAGTTTGAGGATAGCGCAAAAGGCTTCGCGAAGTGTGACCCGGAATGAGCGGTGGGGAAAGTCGAAGCGTGTCAAATCGCGAGGAGCGCCGCGTTGGTACGTCGTTCGCGATTTGTCGCGCTAACCCCTTCGCGTCGGGCTATTGCTGAAGGGTTCAGCAACGGCGGCGAACGCCTTTCGGAAACGGTGCAGGAGTGCCGTCAGGGTCGACAGTTCTTCCGAACTGAAGGACGTGAAGACCGCACGAAACTTTACCACGTTCAGCTCGTGCTGCTTCTTGATGAGGGCCTCGCCTTTCGCGGTCAGTCGCGCGATCAGCTTGCGGCGGTCTTCGCCGTCTACCTGCGATTTCACCAAACCATCGCGGTCCAGAGCCGCCATAAGACCGGACACGGTAGCGCGCGTGACGCCCATAGCCGCCACGATGTGCTTGTGCGAGAGGCCTTTCGCTTTGCTCGCCCACAGCGCCATCAGGATCTGGTAACGTGCGACTGATCCCACGGAACCGGCCATCCACTCGCTGATCGCGTTGTCAGCATGCTGCGCAGTCGCGCGCAGCGTGAACACCGTTCTCAGCCCCTGCAGTTCGCGTTCCGAGAGGTGCTGGCGGATCTTCGCCATGACCGCGGGCGGTGGTCCCGGTGGACGCTCGACCGGCTTTCGAAGGCTCATAGTCTGTCTCCGGAATCAGTTTGGCACCTAACTATCTGACACGTCAAGACATTCCAACTGGCCGGCCCGGACCAGCAAGCGGCAAGTCCTACCTCACAAAAATTGTGCGACTATTGTTAGGGGCCTAACATCAATTTGTTTGGTGGCTAACTATTATGAGCCACACCTAAAAGGAGGGGTTCCCATGAATACCCGAATCACCGTCCATCCCAAACTGCAGCATTACGGGCTCACCACCGCAAACCTGGATGCCATGACCGACTGGTACCGCAAAGTGCTTGGCATGGCCGTCAACCATCGCGCGACGGTACCGCCCGAAGCACAGGGCCGGGCGCCATTTTCGGCGTTTGCATTTCTTAGCAACGATCAACTGGATCATCGTCTCGTGCTCTTTGAAGTGCCTGGCGCCTCGCCCGATCCCGACCGACGCCGACACGCAGGACTTCAGCATGTCGCTTTCGAATGCGCCACCCTGGACGACCTGCTTGGCACTTTTGTTCGGCTTAGAAATTTAGGTGTCCTGCCGCAGTGGGCCGCCGATCACGGCGTGGGAATCTCGCTCTATTACGAGGATCCCGAGCAGAACAGAGTCGAGATTAACGCCAGCAATTACAGCGATGCCTGGACCGCGACTGAACACCTGAGAGTTTCGCCGGGAATGATGATGGCGCATGTGGATCCCGGAAAGATGGTTGCGGCACGCAAGGCGGGGGCGTCGCCTTGGGAATTGCACGAGCGTGCGGTCGCCGGAGAATTCTCTCCGGCCGCCGCCGAGTAGCCCCTCCTCTTCGTTGACTTGCCCCGGAGCCGCACGTACCATTTTGCGCAGATGATTGGGGAAACTATCTCTCATTACCGCATCGTGTCGAGGCTTGGCAGCGGCGGAATGGGTGTGGTTTATAAGGCGGAAGACACGCGCCTGGGCCGGTTTGTGGCGCTTAAGTTTCTGCCCCGGGATCTATCGCGCGACCCGCATGCGCTGGAGCGTTTTCGGCGCGAGGCGCGCGCCGCCTCGGCCCTCAACCACCCGAACATCTGCACCATCCACGACATCGGCGAGGAAAAGGGCCAAGCTTTCATGGTCATGGAATTCCTGGTCGGTATGACCTTGAAGCACATGATTGCGGGCCGTCCGGTCGATCAGGAAAGACTGCTTCCCATCGCCATTGAAATCGCCGACGCGCTCGACGCGGCGCACAGCTCGGGGATTGTGCATCGCGATATCAAGTCCGCCAACATCTTTGTGACCGATCGCGGGCACGTTAAAGTTCTCGACTTCGGACTCGCGAAAGTCACCGGCAAGGCGGGGTCGGGCAGCGGCGATACGGAAACGATGCTTTCCGAGTCCCAGGCCGCGCACCTTACGAGCCCCGGAGCGATGCTGGGCACGGTCGCGTACATGTCGCCCGAGCAGGTACGGGCCAAGGACCTGGATGCGCGCAGCGACCTGTTTTCGTTCGGAGTAACGCTCTACGAAATGGCAGCGGGCAAAATTCCATTTGACGGCGGAAGCCAGGGAGAAATCTGCGGGGCGATTCTGTATCAGGAGCCTGAGCCGCCGTCGCAATCGAACCACCATGTGCCGGCCGAATTGGAGACGGTCATTCGCAAGGCGCTGGAAAAAGACCGCAATCTTCGCTACCAACACGCGTCCGAGATGCGCACCGACCTTCAGCGCCTCAAGCGAGACAGCGACTCGGGACGGCTCCGTGCAGGAACTTCGGCAGCCAAGCTGGCAGCGGGCACAAGTGCGGAGTACAAAGGGGCGCACAGGACCGTTCCGCGAAAAGCGACCGGTGCCGGCAGGATTCGCGTGGCATGGTTCGCGTCCATGGGCGCCGTTCTGCTGGCCGCGCTCGCGGCGGGGGTTTATTACTTTCGAGGACAAAACGGGCAGCGGCTCACCGATAAGGACAGCATCGTTGTGGCCGATTTCTCGAACAACACGGGCGACGCGGTCTTTGACGATACCCTCAAGACCGCGCTCACGGTCGCGCTCAACCAGTCGCCGTTCCTGAATGTTCTTCCCGAGAACCGCGTGGCCCAGACGTTGAAGCTCATGACGCGGCCCCGAGAGACGAAACTAACTCCCGAAATTGCGCGCGAGCTTTGTCTGCGCTCCGGCAGTAAGGCCTACATCGCGGGATCGATCGCCAGCCTGGGAACCCAGTATGTTTTGGATTTGAAAGCGGTGAACTGCAAGTCCGGCGATCCGCTGGGCGAGGAGCAGGTGACGGCAAGCGGCAAGGAGAAAGTTCTGAACAGCCTGGGGAAGTCGGCGGCGAAACTCCGCAGCCGGTTGGGCGAGTCGCTGGCAACGGTAGAGAAATTCGACGTACCGCTGGAGCAGGCCACGACCTCGTCGCTCGAAGCGCTGCAAGCCTACAGCCTGGGCTGGAAGATATCGTCGGAAAAAGGCAACGAGGATGCCATCCCTTACTTTCAGCGCGCCATCGAACTTGACCCGAACTTTGCCATGGGATATCGCGCGGTCGGCATCGGATACTCGGCATTGGGCGAGGTGGGGCGCGCCGCCGACTACTACAAGAAAGCTTTCGATTTGCGCCAGAACACCGACGAGCGGGAACGACTGCTGATCGGCGCGGTGTATTACCGGCATGTAACTGGAGAGTTGGGCAACGCGGCGCGGACCTATGAAGAGATGGCCGAGATCTATCCGAGAGATACCGACGCGTACAACAATCTCGGAACCTCATATTCGTCGGAAGGAGAATTTGAAAAAGCGGTAGCGGCGACGCGCCAAGCCATCGGCCTGGCCCCGGACCGCTTTAATTCCTACTACAACCTCACAACTTACCTGATCGCGTTGCGGCGGTTCGACGAGGCGCGGCAGACGATCAAGGATGCGCAGGCGCGGAAGCTCGAGGCCGACACGAACCACATTAATCTCTACGCTCTGGCTTTTCTGGCGGGAGATTCCGCCGCGATGCAACGGGAATTTGAAGCGTGTATGGGGAAGCCCGAGGTGCAGGACAGCGCGCTATCGCTGGCCTCGGACACGGAAGCATTCGCGGGCCATCTGGCGAAGGCAAGAGAGCTAACCGCGCGCTCCGTCGAGGCCGCGATCATGGCCGACAACAAGGAAAGCGGGGCGGTCTGGTGGGAAAACGAGGCCATCCGCGAAGCCGCTTTCGGCGACGTTGCCGAAGCGCGGAAGGCAGCGGCGGCAGGATTGAAGATCGCGGCGTCGAGTCCCGGAGTAGTGGTGGAAGCGGCGCTGACCTACGCAATGACAAAGAGCGGCGAAGGCGCGCAGGCGCAGACCATGGCCGCTGGCCTGGACAAAGCTTATCCGCTCGACACACAGATACAGTCGCTATGGCTGCCGGCCATCGAGGGACAGGTAGCCTTGAACCGTGGGAATCCGGGCGATGCGATCCGGAGGCTGCAAAGCGCGCTGCCGCCGATTGAATATGGCTCGTTCACCTTTCTCAATAATGTCTCCTGCCTTTACCACACCTATATTCGCGGACAAGCTTATTTGGCCGCGGGACAAGGCACGGAGGCGGCCGCCGAATTCCAAAAGATCATCGATGATAATGGTGTCGTTTGGAACTGCTGGACGGGAGCCCTGGCACATCTCGGCGTGGCCCGCGCGAATGTTCTGCAAATGAAAACGGCCACGGGCGCCGATGCCGACGCCGCCCGCGTTCGTGCCCTCACCGCTTATAAAGACTTCTTCGATCTTTGGAAAGACGCCGATGCCGACATCCCTGTGGCCAAGCAAGCGCGGGCGGAATACGCGAAGCTGCTAAAACCGTAATCGATAACGCGAGGACCGGCTGCTCACCTGGACCCGCGCTCTCGGCGGTTCAGTCTTTTCGCAATCGATCCGGAACTTTACCGCAAAAAAAATCGCCCGCCAGCAGGCGGGCGATCCGAAACTCAAATTTCTTAACCGCTATCCCTTCGACTCCCGGTTCTTCAGCACTTCCAGCGCCTTGTTGAGTTGATCGTCGGGGGCGTTCTTGGGCTTGGCGTTGTCGGTCGGACTCGGCGCCACGTCCTCATCCGGCAATCCTGAATCGTCATCGCTGTTGTCGGCTACGAGCACGTTCGGAGTCACTGCCACATCCTGAATGGACTTCCCTCCCGGCGAATAATACTTCGCCACGGAAAGAATCAGCGCTCCGGCGTTGTCGCGCATCTCGATCACTTTCTGCACTGAGCCGTCGCCGAAGGTTTTGTCGCCGACCACGTCGCCGCGCGCGTTCTCGAGAATCGCGGCAGCCACAATCTCGGCTGGGCCGGCCGTCCCACGATTCACCAGCACAGCCACCGGCAGCTTGGTAATGTCCTTCGCCGGATCGGCGTTGAATGCCTGTTTCGGATATTTCTGTCCTTGCAAATAAGTAATGGTTCCATGGTCGAGGAACAGGTTCGCGGTTGCGATCCCCTCCGACTCGTCGCCGCCCGCGGAGTTGCGCAGATCGAGCACCAGCTTCTTCGCGCCCTGCTTCTGCAAGTCGCGAACCTTACCGGCGATCTCTTCGGCCTTGCCCGCCGTGAACGTGTCGACCTTCACGTAGCCGACGCCGTCGGCCATCAAACGGTCCTCCACCGGAGGAATCGTAACCATGTCGCGCGTGATCACAATCTTCTGCGGCTCAGCCTTGCGCGGGCGCACTACCGACACGGTAACCGTCGTGCCGGTCTCGCCGAGTAGTTCGGTACGAATCTCGGCCAGCGACATATCGTGCGTGCTCTTGCCGTCGATGGATTCGAGAATGTCGGAGTTCTCAATGCCGGCCTTATCCGCCGGACCGCCCGGAATCACCGCGACCACGTCGGCATAGCCAAAGCGTTTGGAGACAAACGCGCCGATGTTGGCCTTGCCTTCCGGCCTGGTCGCCTTGTAATGCTTGTACTCTGCCTCGGAAAGATAACTGGAATTCGCATCCAGCGATTCGAGCAGCCCGTGCAGTGCACCCTCGGTGACACTGGGAATATTCGGCTCCTCGACATAGTCGCCGCGAATGCGCGACAAAACTTCGCTGTAGACGGAGAGCTGCCGGTACGCGCCATCGTTCGACGACGCCCGCACATTCACAAACCCGCCCACAAAAGTAAACAGAAGAATAGCCAGCGAACTGGCCAGAATCGTAGCTTTCAACTTCGTCGACATGATGTACTTTTCCGTCGGAACAGAGATCCCCGCAAACCGGGACTTTTACTAATTATAGATGGTTTGATGCAGGAATCGTGAGCCAAGCCGCAAAGCCGAAGGTAACCGGGGTGGAGGCACGGCCCCACCCCCGCGGCCAGAATTCGCAGGGAAAAGGACTTCCACCCCGGGCAGACTTCGGAGCGAGCTCGCGTGCCTCGTCCTACGGAGCCTTGCAATATTCGCGGCAAATCGAATGCGCCACATAGCCAGCCGCCGTCGCGAACGCTCCCCCGGCGCTATCCATCACAGCCGTCTTCGGATCGACACCTTCGGGGATAATTCCGCCGTCCCAGGTGCTCGCGCGCAGAATGCTCAGCGCTTTCTCGCGGCCCCGGGCCAGATGCAGGTGGTCAGCCACGCTCCACGAGGTCGTAAACGGCAACCGGTAGCTGCCCGGCAGTCCGTAGGGCAAATCCGAGTACGAATACTTGTAGTTCGGCGAATGCAGCCATTCATAGGTGCGAACAAAAACCGGGTCATCCTCCGGCACAAAGCCGAGCGCCGGCAGCTTCATCAGCGATCCCGGAGGAACCTCGGCGAAGAGCGGGTTCTTGCCGTCAGTCGCGCTGGCGAAAATCGGGCCGGTTGCCCCCGGGGCGCCAGTGGCAACGCCATATTTCATAATCGCCTTTTGCAGGGCATCCGCTTTTGCTTTCATCTCGCGCGCGTTCGCCGCATCTTTCAGGCGATCGAACAGCGTTCCGAGATCGACGAGGGCCTTCCAGCTCAAGACATTGTCGTAAGTGATGAAGGGCAGCTTCTGGAATTCGTCCTGCGCATCCTGGAGCGAAGAATAGAGCCCGGTCTCAGGATCGAGCCGTTCCGCCAGGCGGTCGCGGAGCGCGACCAGCGCATCGCGGTGCGCGTCAAGAAAGGCGTCGTCCCCAGTGCGGCGAACGTACTCGGCCAATGCCACGATGGGCGCGACTCCTTCATCGAGTTCGAATCCATCTTCGAGCACAACGCCATCAATAAAGCGGCTATGCACACCCGTGTTGCGCAACTGAATCGTGAGCGCATAATCGAGCGCCTCGCGCGCCAGAACCGGATCGATATCCAGCAGCCCGGGAAAACTCCACAGCATCGCATCACGATCCCAATATGCGGCAGAGACGTAATAGCGGGGGCTGCGCGAGGTCACACCGACGAACTGCTCCGTGTCGATCGTGCGTCCCCAGGCGTACAGAGCGGTGAAAAGAAAATTCCGGTTCATCAGCAGATCGAGATCCGGCTGCCCGGTTGTGCGGGCGTGGCGGCGGCACCACTCGGCCGCCTGCTCGATGACCTTCTCGCCGCCGTTGCGAGCGATCGTCTCGCGCAACGCCTTGGCGGAGTGCGGCGCGCTGAACTCTTCGAGACCCACGCCCAGCACGAAATCGGCCTCGGCCGTTTCGCCCGGCGCGAGTGTTACGGCTCGCTGCGCGTCGAGCGTTGGAGAAAGCGCGGTGGGCGGCCCATTCGTGTGGCCTTCGGAACCGGGGTGAATCAACGACCAGGCAAACTGCGTGTCATTGGTAATAAAGCTGAAGACCTCGGCGGAATCGACCCAGGCGGCGGCCGCCATCGTGCGTTCGCCACGAAGCGACACCGGCGTATAGGTGACACGGTTGAGCCCGCCCCACGAAGCCTTCAGGCCGAGCATTACCGGCGCCGCTTCCGCGCGGCGGTTGGTCAGCGTCATGCGCAGAAAAGCTCCACGCGATCCAGGCGGAGCGCAGTAAGTCAGGCTCATCTCCATGCCGTTCGCGGAGAGATGGCCGACGGGAATCCAATACTCGATCAACTCCCACGAAGGATTCGCGAACGGAAGCGGCTTGCCGTCGATTAGAAAATAGGGCTGCAACACGGGAGCGCCGCTGTCGCCTGTCACTTCGAGCAGTCCGCGGTCGCGCATTGAGAGGACGTTGAAGCTGCCGAGCGCGCCGTCTGACGCGCGGATGGTAGGCAGCGCAATCCACTCGTTGCCGGTAGCGATCACGTCTTGCGGCTGGAGGTTGAGCGGAAAACGGCGGGTGGGGCCGTCGGCCGCCGCACGCGCAGGGAGGATGAGGCAGGCCGCGGAAAAAAGAACGGCGAGGAAGAAAAAAATACGCCGGCGCTGGCGCTGGGCAAAAAAGTGAGCATGTATGGAAAATTGACGGCGGGCCATCAGGAAGGTGAAGATGTCCATAAATATTATTGTGGTCTATTTTGCGCTCTCCAACAATGCCGCAAGTTCTTCGTGGCCTTTTTCGCGCGCCACCATCACCGCGGTCTTGCCGTCGTCATTGGCGAGTTTCGCATCGGCGCCATGCTGGAGGAGTAATTCGACCATCGGGCGGTCACCGTTCTGCGCGGCTGCATGAATTGGAAGCCATCCGCCTTGCTGGCGCGCGTTCACCGGAGCGCCATGCTCGAGCAGATGCCGCACCGCCTCCAGATTCCGCGACGAAGCTGCCGAATGTAGCGGCATCAACTTCATGGGATTCGCGGCAATAGCATCCACGGTTGCGCCCGCTTGAATCAAAATGCGGGCCGCTTCGCCCTGGCCGAAGAAGCAGGCAAAATGGAGGGCGGTGAAGCCATCGGCGGAGTACGAATTCAACCGAGAGCGATCCACCGCCAGTGCTTTGAGCCGGTCAAGGCGGCCGAACGAGGCGGCCTCAAAAATGTCGAGAGATTTCTTTCGGGCGGCAATGGTCTCGGCCAAATCGCGCTGCCCTCGATAAAGCGCCCACATCGTCAAACTGACGCCGCTGGAATCGCGCGCCTCGGCGCAGGCGGGATCGCCGTCGAGAAGTATCAGCAATCCATCGCTATCGCCGGCCTGCAAGAGTTCGAAGCACCGCTGCGCGCCGCCCATGTCGCCGCTCCCCCCCGCCATGCACTTTAGTTAGCATAGCTAATATCTTGCTCAAGAGGGTAATCGGGAATAAATTCTCTTGTCAACCAAAATGTTAGCAATGCTAAACTTTATCGGTGAACAAACGCTACGAAGTCGCCGGCCGCCTGCACTCTGCGGCTATCCACCTCCTGCGGTCCGCTGCCAAGACCGACACGCACTCCGGCCAGGGCCCGGCTCGCCTATCCGCATTATCCGTGCTCGTCTTCGGCGGCCCAAAGACGCTGGGCCAACTCGCGGCAGCCGAGCGCGTCAAACCGCCCACCATGAGCCGCATCGTCGCCGGCCTGAAGCAATCCGGCCTGGCAAAAATTCAAAGCGAGCCGGGAGACGCGCGAAAGAAAGTAATCAGCGTTACGCCAAAAGGAGAGCGCCTTCTACAGAAAGCCCGCAAGAAAAGAATTCAATCGCTGGTGGAAAGCCTGAAGCGGCTGGACGAAAGCGAGCTGAAAATTCTGCGGAAGGCGGCCAGCCTGATCGAAGAGATGCTGCGTCGGTAGGGACGGAGCCTGCCCCGTCTCATCCGATGGGTCAATGAACGGTATGGCGATTTACCAGTAGTTATTGTGAGACCGGCTTTTCTTGCGCACTGAGCAGTGATGCCAACGCAAATCCGCTTATAGCACCCAGCACGAGGCCCCCAACCGCAACTGAACCAATATTACGTACGAACTCCAGCGCATTCCGGGGATGTCCGGGGACTGCCAGGAACTTCACCAGAAGCGCAGGACACATCCAGGCTACGGCAGAAACCCCAACCCACCGATCAGCCTTTGGCGAACGTGACCGCAAGCTGTCTCTCTGCATCAATCCTGAGAGCAGTCCTCCGATAGCGGCAAGCGTTGGCAGCCAGAACAAGCTCAGATTCTGCGCCGGGAAAAAATCTACCGCCAAGAACGGTGCAGTGACCCCTATTGTGGACGCCCACATCCATCCGCTTGTCGCACCAAACCACTTCCGGGCAATCAGCCACTGGGCAAACCCAACGCTCCACCCCATTCCCGCACCGAGATAGACTGCGTTGCCAAGGTGGGTTGACGTTTGCAGAGTGGCTAGCATGAGAACAACGATGACGCCGAGGAGCCAACCAGCGGAGTTGGCCACGATCCATAGGATGAGAAGTCGTTTTTCTGCTGGGACAGATCCCATGCTCGGGACCATACTGCCGGGCTGAGCTTGCACCAAGTGCTTCCGTCACGGGTGAGCGTGACGTCTAAGTCGACTGGGAATCTGCTAAGAGATCGGCATCTGGAGTCAGGTGTCGGTAAGAAAGCGCGATCTCGCTCGGAACGCCTCAATGAGTGCTAGGGCGATTTATCGTCCAACAAATTCTTTCTTAACAACGGATTGAAAAGTTGCCCGAGTCCACCATCTCACATCAAGACGTGACCATCTTCACTGACAGGACGTGCGCAATCGTGTCCTATTGGTGACGGTGTTACCCTCGTGCCTCCCCAAAGAGCAGTTTCCCCGCGATATGTCACCCCCCGGGGCGAGAGCGCTGAGCGTCGGTCCCTTTAGCGGTTTGTGTTGGCTTCCGCTCTCGAGTTTGGAGCGCGAAGTTCGAAATCGGAACGATTGTCGCTGAACGATTGCTACTCGACTACGGCCCCGACCTCATCCGTGCAGGAGGTTGTATGACGCGCAAGCTCACTCGTAATTACTCTCTGAGTGTTGTTATTCCGTTCATCGCAATTCTGACTCTCCTGATCGCGGTCGCAATGGTGGCGCAAACGTCGGGTTCAGGTCAGACGACTGAGAAGTCAAACGTCGTGTTAGCTCCGGGATCTTCCGCGGCGGCCCAAGCGCGGCGCTCGTTAACACCAGGGGCGGACGGCACGGGGCGTTTTCCTGTAAGCCGCTCGCAAACGAAACCGCACCGCGCGCGGCCGCTGGACCCGAACCCGCTTTTCCTGCCGGTGGCAACCTACGACTCGGGCGGGCAGGACGCCTACTCCGTAGCGATCGCTGATGTGAACGGGGATGGCAAGCCTGACCTCGTGGTCGCCAACCTTTGCAACAGCAAGTGCAAGAAAAAGAACAGTGAGGGCTTGGTTGAGGTAATGCTAGGCAACGGAGACGGCACATTCCAACCGGCAGCGGCCTACCCCTCAGGCGGGCTGTGGGCTCTTGCCGTGGCGATTGCAGATCTGAATGGTGACGGCAAGCTTGACTTGGTGGTGGGGGGCGATACGTACGTGGCCGTGATGCTGGGCAACGGCGACGGAACCTTCCAGCCAGCCGTGACCTACAACTCGGGCACCGAAACTCCCTATAACGTAGTGATTGCGGATTTGAATGGGGACGGCAAGCTGGACGTGGTGGTCGGCGGCGTAAACAGCAGCGCAGTGGGTGTGATGCTGGGCAACGGCGACGGAACCTTGCAGCCAGTGGTTACCTATAATCCGGGTGGCTGGGGACCTGGAACGGTAGCGGTGGCCGATGTGAACCTCGACGGCATACCTGACATTGTGGTGGCCAACGCAGGCAACGGTAACGTGGGTGTTCTGCTGGGCAACGGCGATGGGACCTTTCAGCCCGCGGTGACCTATGGCTCGGGCGGGACTCAGCCCGCGGGTATCGCAGTTGCCGACCTGAACGGCGATGGCAAGCCCGACATAGTTGTGACCAACTTCCAGAGTTCTAACGTCGCCATACTCTTGGGCAACGGCGATGGGACCTTTCAGCCCGCAGTAGCCTACGGCTCCGGCGGGGGCGGGCCTGGCCCCACCGGGCCTTCCAGCGTTGCGGTGGCCGACGTAAACGGCGACGGAATACCCGACTTGGCTATATCGAGCACCCTGGCTAATTACGAAGTTAGCGTGCTTTTAGGCAATGGCGACGGGAGCTTTCAGGCGCCCGTGACCTATTATTCGGGCGGCTGTAACGCCGTATACATAGCATTCGCCGACGTGAACGGTGACGGCGCACCAGATCTGCTGGTCACCAACCTCTCCGTCAACTGTGGTGCGGGAGACGGCAGGGTGGGCGTCCTGCTGCACAACAACCCCACGACGACCGCGCTGACCTCCTCGCTGAACCCGTCCAACTATGGACAGACCGTTACCTTCACAGCTGCCGTGAGCGCGTATTCGGGAACGGCGACCGGGACGGTCAGTTTCTACGATGGCTCAACCCAACTGGGTAGCGCCACGCTTGCAAACGGCAGCGTGTCGCTATCCACGTCATCGTTGGCGGCAGGCCCGCACTCGATTACTGCCGCATATCAGGGCTACAGCGCCTTTCAGCCCAGCACCTCTGCTCCACTGGATCAGGTTGTCAACGGCGTAAGCACGAGCACCTCGCTGGTCTCCCTGCTGAATCCGTCTTTATATGGGCAGGCGGTTACGTTCACGGCTGCCGTGAGCACAGCTTCGGGAACGCCCACCGGAACCGTCATTTTCTACGACGGCTCAACCGCAATCGGTAGCGCGACGCTGACAAACGGGACCGCGTCAACCTCTGTTTCAACGCTGGCGGCGGGCTCGCACTCAATTACTGCCGCATATCAGGGCTCGGGCGACCTCGATCCCAGCACGTCAGCGCCACTGAATCAGATTGTGAATCCGGTCTCCACCTCCACCTCACTCGTTTCGTCGGCGAATCCGGCGCGCAATAAACAGAAGGTCACTTACACTGCGACCGTGACCAGCCAGTTTGGCGGAGCAGCGACCGGTACGGCGACGTTTCAGGACAACGGCGCGACGATAGCGACTGTGGCACTGTCGGGCAATCAGGCGGCATACACCATATCTTACCCAAGCGAAGGCATTCATTTGATCACAGCGACCTACTCCGGCGATGCGAGTAACGCGGGCAGCATTTCCCCGGTGCTGATAGAGGACATCGGGAAGCCACCTTTCGTGTCGGAGACGACGCTGGCCACTTCAGGGTCGCCTTCCCAGATCGGACAGCCCGTGACATTCACCGCTACGGTGAGCTCGAAGTACGGCACGATTCCAGATGGCGAACTGGTGACGTTCTACAACGGGAAGACGGAGATGGGAACAGGTGTCACCGCGAGTGGCATAGCGACGTTCATAACTTCCTCGCTAACGGTTGGCAAGCACGCCATCAAGGGAACCTATGCGGGGGATGCTCAGTTCAAGCCAAGCTCCGGGAAGGTCACGCAGGTGGTAGAAAACTAACTCGACAGCGGCGGTCCTGAGTTCGGAGTGGCAGCGGTAACTGTCGCAAACAGGCAAATAAGGCATAACGCTTGCATCCCGGTTTGATGAGTGCGATCGAGGCTATCGGTGAAGATTAGAACCCCCGCGTTCAGCAAACGAGTTAGTATTGCGCTCGTCACCGCGCGCAAGCACGCGCTCGTTCCTAGCGTCTAGCCCTCGTCTGCCACTGGATTGCGCAACACGCCAATGCCGGGAATCGAGATCTCGATCACGTCGCCTGCAACCACCGGCCCCACTCCCGAAGGCGTTCCCGTAGCGATCAAATCTCCGGGATACAAAGTCATGACCTGCGTGATAAAGCGGAGCACAAGATCCAACGGGAAAATAAAATCCCGGGTATTTCCGGACTGGCGCACCTCGCCGTTGACGCGCGTCTCAACCTGCACGCCTTTCCAGGGATCGATTGCGTTCGCCTCTGCCCCGTTCCCTGCCTCGTCCGTGTCCGCGCTCCAAACCACCGGACCCACCGGACAAAACGTGTCGAAGCCCTTGGCGCGGGTCCACTGTCCATCCTTGTTCTGAAGATCGCGCGCGGTGAAGTCATTCACGCAGGTGTAGCCGAGAATGTAAGGCCGCACATCCTCGTCATCGCGCAGATGCCGGCACCGCCGGCCGATGACGACGCCCAGTTCGCCCTCATAATCCGTGCGCGCGGAAATCTTCGGCCGCAGGATCGTGCCTCCTGGTGCGAGCAGCGAAGTGGGCGCCTTGAGGAAGATCAAAGGCTCGGTTGGGACATCGTGTCCGAGTTCGGCGGCGTGCTCCCGGTAGTTGCGGCCGACGCAAACGATTTTCGACGGCTCGACTGGCGCCAGCAGCGAAGCCTCGGGAAGCGGAATCTTCTCGATCCGGCGGCTGGGCAATCCTTCCAGATCGCCGTCGCTGGCGGCCGGGCTTTGCAGGAAGGTTCGCGTAATAAAGTCGGATCCGGCAACCGATTCAACCAGTCCGTACAGGCTCGATCCATTGAGAAAAAAACGGCAATATCGCATGGTGATTAAATCCTACGTCAAAATTTGGCGGCGCGGCGCAAAGACCGGCGCACAGAGCAATGAGAAGACAAGAAATTTACACTCGCCAGTGCCGGCGAGAGGTTGCGAAACTTCGAAAGCATTCCGGCAGCGCGCGGCGACCACGAAAAAGATCTCCAGCCTGGCCACGCAAGAATACGCGTAAACTCCAGCGGCTCAATTGTTTGAGCCGTAATGTACGTATACTTATATACGTACCGAATTGTCAAAATTGCTCCACGTGGAACATTTCTCCATTCCACAGGGAGCAATCCCCCTCAGTCCCATCTTAAGTCCCATCTACGGAACAGATTCCGAAGCCGGCTCCGAGCGCCGACTCTCATTGCCGCGCACGTCCACGGCGGAGACGGAGTAAGTGTAGGTCTTACCCGAACTAACGGCGGTGTCGCGGTACGACGGCGTCTTAACCGGCTCTGGGTTGATGCGGACCGGCGGCGCCGAGGCATTGTCGGTGCGGTAGATGTTGTAGCCGGCGAGGTCGGCACTCGGCGCGGGCGCCCAGATCAGATCGACGAACGGCTTCTGTCCTTCTCCCGAGTAGACGGCCTGCAAACCCTCGGGGACGGCGGGCGGGAAGACATCGTGCGCGACCACCTCAATGCGGTTGCTGTCATCGCCCTCGACCTGCACCTGTCCGGCGGGACCGTTGATGATGGTGACGACGGCAATCCGGTATTGGTAGGTCTGCTCCCATTCGATGGCGTCGAGGAAGTGAGCGGGACCCGCTGGGCCAACGGGGATTTCAGCCGCGATGGTCTCCTGCTTTTCTTTTTTGTGCTGAGACTTGTTGGCAGCGGGTTGATTGGGCGCAGACTCGTTCGGCGAAGTTTCTTTTTTTCTATAGATGCGGTAGCGGTACTCGATGCCGGGCTTTGGCGGCGCGGCGACGCCGGTCCAGGTGAGATCGACTCCGTCTTCGTTGAGAGTTGCGGCGAGATCGGTTGGGGGCGGGAGGGTTGCGATCGATGAGATGTGGACGCGGTTGGAAAGGCCTGCGCCGCGTGCGTTTCGGTTGAGGACTTCAATGGCATAGGTGAGTTCGGTGTTGGGGTTATCGGAAACTTGATCGGCCGGGAGCGTGTCAGTGTACGTTTCGAGTTGTGGCGGCGGTGGTTGCTTCTTTTGTCTCGGCGCCGCGGAGGCGGGCGGAGGAATGATTGCGAGTTGGTTGGCGCAGGTGTCCATTTCGGCGGCGGCGGTTCGGCAGATGAGGGTGGGTCCGAGGTAGCGCACGGTTTGGTGGTCGGTGGTGAGAGTGGGCTCGGTCCACATGAGCGTGACCTTGTTGCCCTTGCGCGTGGCGCGGAGATCGGTGGGCGGCTTGGGAAGTTCGAGCGAGGGCGGAAGTGGCGGTCCGGTTTGGGCGCAGCCGGCGAGGATGAGGCAGAGGGCGGCTAGCGCGATTAGTTTTCTGCAAGGCGCGGGCATTTGGAAATTAGAAGGGTAGCAGATTGAGGGGAGCCTCTTGCCGGCGATTTAATTTTTTCGAGAGTACAGGCGCAGCGGATGCAGTGACGAAAACATTCCCCCGAGGACACGGGGAGGCACGGAGGAATTTGGATTCTTAACGGCCCCGCCCGCTTTTTTTGTGGCGCGAAGAATCGAAGTGATCGAGCAAACCGCAGATCCCCCGCTGCTCTCGGGATGACAATCCTTCGAGTGATGACACGCTTTGAGTTTAATCTACAGGATGTAGCGTGAGAGATCCTGGTCTTTCACGATCTCGCTTAGCATTTTTTGGACATAGGCGGCGTCGATGTTGAATTGCTGGCCTTTCTTTTCGGGAGCCTCGAAGCTGATTTCGTCGAGGACTCTTTCCATGATTGTGTGAAGGCGGCGGGCTCCGATGTTTTCGGTGCCTTCGTTTACTCGGAAGGCGAAGCGGGCTACTTCTTCGAGAGCGTCTTTGGTGAATTCGAGTTTCACGCCTTCGGTTTCGAGAAGTGCTGTGTACTGTTTAGTTAACGAAGATTTGGGCTCGGTGAGGATGCGGATGAAGTCTTCCATCGTGAGCGATTGCAGTTCGACGCGGATGGGAAAGCGGCCCTGGAGTTCGGGAATGAGGTCGCTCGGCTTCGAGACGTGAAAGGCTCCGGCGGCTATGAAGAGGATGTGGTCGGTGCGGACCATGCCGTAGCGGGTGTTGACAGTGGTGCCTTCGACGATGGGGAGAATGTCGCGCTGCACACCTTCGCGCGAAACGTCAGGCCCATGGCCGCTTTCACGGCCGGCAATCTTGTCGATTTCGTCGAGGAAGATGATGCCGGAATTTTCCACGCGATCGATGGCGGTGCGCGTGACCTGCTCCATGTCGATGAGGCGCTGCTCTTCTTCCTGAATCAGATACTCGAAAGCTTCGTTGACCTTCATCTTCCGCTTCTTGGTGCGCTGGCCGAAGATGTTAGGAAGCATGTCCTTGAGGTTGACGTCCATCTCTTCGACGCCCTGGTTGGAGATGATTTCGAAGGACGGGAAATTGCGCTCACGGGTTTCGATTTCCACCGTGCGATCATCGAGCTTGCCTTCGCGGAGCTGCTGGCGAAGTTTTTCGCGGGTGCGGCTGGTGGATTCGGTGAGGGTGGTGCTGGCGTCGATTACTACTCCGCCGGAGGACGTTGAGCTTGACGAAGACGGCGGCGGGCTGGGCGGGAGCAGGATATCCAGCAGGCGCTCTTCGGCATTGAGTTCGGCTTTATCGGCGACATCTTCGAGGCGCTCTTCGCGGATCATCTCGATAGCGATCTCGACCAGGTCGCGGATCATGGACTCGACGTCGCGGCCGACGTAGCCGACTTCGGTGAACTTCGAGGCCTCCACTTTTAGGAATGGAGAGTTCGCGAGCTTGGCGAGGCGGCGGGCGATTTCGGTTTTGCCCACGCCGGTGGGGCCGATCATTATTATATTTTTGGGAATGACTTCTTCGGCTAGCTCGGGAGCGAGCTTCTGACGGCGCATGCGATTGCGCAGGGCAATGGCTACGGCGCGCTTGGCCGCGCTTTGTCCGACGACGTATTTGTCGAGCTCGGCTACGATTTCTCGGGGCGTGAGTTCGTCGAGTGTTACTTGCTCTTCTTCGGCGGTTCCGGGTAAGTAGATGGCCATAAATTCGTCGTTCGCTATTCGTCCTTCGCTGTTCGTCCTTGGTCCTTCGCTAAAACCTGCGCTGCGGTTTTGCGACAAGCGGAGGACGAAGGACTAGGGACGCGTTTCTACAACTCCTCGATCGTTACCTTGTCATTGGTATAGATGCACATCTTGCCGGCAATCTTCATGGATTCTTCGGCGATTTCGCGGGGCGATAATTTAGTGTGATCGGCGAGAGCCTGGGCTGCGGCTTGCGCGAACGGGCCTCCGCTGCCGATGGCGGCTATGCCGGTGTCAGGCTCGATTACGTCGCCCTGGCCGCTTAGCAGGAACGTGGTTTCTTTGTCGGAGACGAGGAGCAGGGCTTCGAGGTGGCGAAGGTATTTGTCGGTGCGCCAGTCCTTGGCCAGCTCTACCGCGGAGCGACCGAGGTTGCCGTGATACTGCTCTAGCTTGGCTTCGAAGCGGCTGAAGAGCGTGAAGGCGTCGGCTGTGCTGCCGGCGAATCCGGCGAGGATTTTGTCCTGGTAGAGACGGCGGATTTTCTTGGCTCCGTGCTTGATGACCGATTCGCCGAGAGTGACCTGGCCGTCTCCGGCCATGACGACTTTGTCGTCGCGGCGGACGCAGAGGACGGTGGTGGAGCGGATGCGGCGGGGTTTCTCTTCAGCGGTGCTGCTGTGAACATCGAGCAATGCTAGTGTGCCTTTCTTCATGAGCGCAATTTTTTATTATAGCAGCGCGGTCTGGACTTCTCTGGCCGAAGAGGTGCGGCCATCATCGGGCTCTGCCACGCCGAGCGTGATGTACATAGATATGTTTTTCATGTACATCATGTGATACATTGATTTCAAGAGGGAGCACCCATGGCTACAACCAATCGGCGCGTACACAAACACTTTCAGTTGGACTCAATAAAAATCAAGCGCGCTCAAAAAGCCTTGCACACCAAAACTGAGACCGAGACAATCGAGCGTGCTCTTGATTTCACGATCAGCGAGCATGAGCGAAATCGATTGGCTTTCGAAGCCAACGAGCGTTTTCTCCGGAGCGGCGCCGAGATTAAAGATGTTTTCGGCAAGTTGGATGAGTAAATGCAGCCTGCGGTTCTTGATTCATCCGTCTACATTTCGGCAATGAGGCGCGGCAACGGAGGTATTTTGGCGTTGCGGCGATTATCAGCCGACACCCCCATTTGGCTGAGTGCGGTCGTGCTCGAAGAACTCTATGCGGGAGCATTTGGCCGCGTTCTACAACTTGTGGAAAAGATGGAGCGGGATTTCGACGGCGTGAAACGGATTCTTGTTCCCAACTTAGGTGACTGGACACAAGCGGGGCGGGTACTTGCGCGCGTAGCGGCCAAATATGGCTACGAGAAAATCGGGCAGGGTCGTCTGGCAAATGACACGCTCATCGCAATGAGCGCGGCCCGGATCGGAGCGCGAGTTATCACCGCCAACGAGCGGGATTTCCGCAAGCTTGCCGAGTTTCGGACGTTCCAGTGGGAAGTGAGCGTATTTTAGTACCAGTTGTTGGCAACAAACCATCGAGGTCGCTACATGAAAAAATCCGCCAAGAACAAAATCCCGCCTGCACCCGGAGCACGAGTGCGCTCGAATCATGCTCTGGTAGGGACCTGGGAAGATCCGGAAGGAAAATTTCAGATTCTTGTTCGTTACAACCATCCGCTCGTTGGGACTTGGCAAGAGGTAGAAAATCCAATTTCAGAGACTTCGGTGGTTTATAAGATTGCTGTAGTCGATGGCCACTTTGTAGTAAGCGGAATCGACGAGGGTGATGGAACGAAACTTAAGATTTCAGATACTCGATGGGATGGAGCGTCCCTCTACTTTACGAGCATCTATCCTCGAACCGGGCATCGAGTACAGCATGAGTTGCGAGCGTTTAAGGTAGGGTTAGTCAAACACTACGTCACGTCGACCGACCTGGAGTTTTGGAGAAAGCGGTCTCAGAAAAGCCGACGCCCGCGGCGCTAGATCTAAACATTCATCGGAAATCCCGCTCCTGCCGTCCTGTAAAATTCCTCTAGAGCATTTCGGAGCATTCTTTTTGTCGTTTCTGGACGAGTTAAATCCTCAACAACGCGAGGCGGTGGAGACTACCGAGGGACCGGTGCTGATTCTGGCGGGCGCCGGTAGCGGGAAGACTCGCGTCATTACCTACCGGATTGCTTATCTGATCGAGAAGATGGGCGTGATGCCGGAGGCGATTCTGGCCGTCACCTTTACCAATAAGGCCGCGGCCGAGATGGCGGAGCGCGTCGAGAAACTTGTTGGCGGATTGAGTATTGCCAAACCGGTTATCTCTACTTTCCATTCTTTTTGCGTACGCGTGCTGCGGCGGGATATTGAGGCCTTGCGGATTCCTTCCACCGTGCCGGGGCAGCCTCCGATTGGGCTTACCAAGAATTTTGTGATTTATGACGAGAACGATCAGCAGTCGGTGGTGAAGAGCGTGATGCGGCGGCTGGGGCTGGACGACAAAGAGTTGACGCCGCGCATGGTGCTCTCGCGAATTTCGTGGGCCAAGAATCACATGCTGGATCCGCAGGAAGTTTACTTGCAGTCGGCGGATCCTAAGACGGAACGCGTTGCGCACATTTATGAGGAGTATCGGAAAGAACTGCGCAAGGCGAACGCGATGGACTTTGACGATCTGCTGCTGGAGGCGGCGCGGCTTTTGAAGTCGGTGGCGGCGGTTCGGGAGTATTACAACCGGCGCTTTCAGTATCTGCTGGTGGATGAGTATCAGGATACGAATCGTCCGCAGTATGAGTTGATGCGGCTGCTGGCGGGCGAGCGGCACAATGTGTGCGCTGTCGGAGACGAGGACCAGTCGATTTATTCGTGGCGCGGGGCCGATATCCGGAACATTCTGGAGTTTGAGCGGGATTTTCCGGAGGCCAAGATCGTGCGGCTGGAGCGGAACTACCGGTCGACGCAGAATATTTTGGGAGCGGCGTCGGCGGTGGTGGCGAACAATGTGCGGCGTAAGGGAAAGAATCTTTGGACTTCGCGGCAGGGCGGGGCGAAGGTTGGGTATTATGAGGCGCCTGACGGCGAGAACGAGGCTTTGTTCGCGGCGGATACGATCAGCCGGTACATGAAGGCTGTTTTGGAGGAAGGCGGGACAGGGCGGGCGGCGGTGCTTTATCGGACAAACTCGCAGTCGCGGCTTTTTGAAGAGGCGATGCGACGCTACCAGATGAAGTATCACGTGGTCGGCGGGTTCTCGTTTTATGAGCGGGCCGAGATCAAGGACATGATCTCGTATTTGAAGGTGGTGCTGAATCCGGATGATTCTGTGTCGCTCTTGCGGGTGATTAATACTCCGGCACGGGGGATTGGGAAGTCGACGCTGGAGACGATTGAGAGATTGGCGCTGGAGACTGGGTTGTCGATGTGGGGAGCTTTGGGTGAGGCGATTGCGCGCGGGCTTTTGCCGGCGCGGGCGCTGGCGGCGCTGAAGAGCTTTCGGGAGTTGATTGAGGACGGGCGGGCTATGCTGGCCGGGACGTATGCTTCGCGGTTGGCGGAGACGTCGGCTGCGATTGGCGAGAAGAGCGCTGCCGAGCTTCGCTCGGCTGGACAGTCAACCACCCCATCCGGCGAAAACCGCGCCGGACGGGGACCCCGGCCGAGGGCGGATGTCCCCACGTCGATTGATAAGGCTTCGACGGCTGAGGAGAATGACTCTACTGATTTTGATCCCGCCAATTTTAGTTTTGATTTTGGGGCGAATACCGATGAAGTGGAAGAGGAGGACGGCGCGACAGTCGAGGGCGATTTTGGCGACGAGGGCGACCACGGCTTCGATGCGAACGCTGCCGATTCCAAAGAGCTAACCTCTGACGCGGCGGTCGACGGATTTCGGACGCCTGGGTCTGCGGCCAATACTGCGGAGTTGCTTAAGTTTCTGATCGACCGGACTGGGTACATCAAGTTGCTGGAGGCTGAGGACACGCCGGAGGCTTTTTCTCGGATTGAGAATTTGCGCGAGTTGGTGAATGCGGCGATGGATTCGAAGGATCGCGGGGAGTCGCTGGATCAGTTTCTGGACCATGCGGCGCTGGTGAGCGATGCGGATCAGTATGACGAGTCCGCGCAGATTACCCTGATGACGCTTCATGCCGCGAAGGGCCTGGAGTTTCCGCTGGTGGTGCTGGCGGGGATGGAAGAGGGATTGTTTCCGCATTCGCGAACACTGGTTGAACCCGACCAGATCGAGGAAGAGCGGCGGCTGTGCTATGTCGGGATGACGCGGGCGATGGACACTTTGGTGCTCTCGCGGGCGGTTTACCGGCGGCGATATGGGTCAGATATGCCGGAGGCTTCGGTGCCTTCGCGATTCTTGGAGGAGGTGCCGGGGGAGTTGGTGGAGGAGCTCGGCGGATCGAGACGGCGAAGTTCTGGATACGGCGAGCGGACGGCTCATGGGGAGCGGGGAAAGCCGTCGTATGCGGATCGTTCGGCGCGGGACGCTTCGGGACGGCGGGCGGCTTCTTATGATCGGGAGGCTGCGCACTATTCCTATGAAGACGAGGATCAGAGCGCAGCTTGGGATCCAGCACGGGTGAAGGCTCGGTCTGCAGCGCCGGCTCGGCCTTTGCAGAGTTATAACTCGATCGATAATATTGCGGAGTTTTTTGCTTCCCGGGGAAAGAAGTTTGCTCGGCCGAAGATCGAAGTCGAGGAGCCTACCGGGAAGCGCGGATTCCGGCCGGGGCAGAAGGTGAAGCATCCGAAATATGGCGAGGGAACGGTTTTTCGGCGCGAAGGGGATGGGGAAGATGCGAAGATTACGGTACAATTCCCTCGCTTCGGTTTGAAGAAATTGGTAGAGAAGTACGCGCAGCTGGAGCGGGCGTGAAGCAGCTGTGAGCTTCGAGCTACGAGCTTCGAGCAAACAACTGCGGATTCCTCGTTCGGACATCACACGACAAAAGTAAGAGATAGCGGGCGCAACGACTTTAGAGGGACAATTCAACTACGAAGGAAGAGAAACGCATTCATGGCAGACACGAAGAAGCTGGCTAAAGAAGAACGCAAGAAGGCAAAGCGCACGGCGCGCAAGAAGATCAAGGCTGAGAAGCCGAAGAAGGCGCGGGATTACGCGCGGGGATCGAAGAAGCGGAAAGTGAAGAAGTTGGCTCGCGGACAGGCGAAGCGGTAGAAGCAGCTGCGGGCTTCGAGCCACGAACCATTCGCTTTCGGCTCTGGCTTTGCGCAATCGACGAGGGCACGGGCGTTCGCGTCCGTGCCTTCAGGTATATTTCCGGTTCAATTGTGTGTGAGGGAGACAGCGTCTCTTGGGACAACCTGTTACTGACAAGGATGCGGCGGGGCAACAATCTGGCAGCCAGCTTCTGTGCTGCAAATCGATCGACAAGTTAATTTCTGAGGCTGAGGATCCGGAGCACCGGCTTAGCAAGTCGCTGGGGCCGTGGTCGCTGACGGCGCTGGGGATTGGGGCGATCATTGGCTCCGGTATTTTTGTGCTTACCGGGACGGCGGCGGCGGGGGAGTATTTTCAGGCGCCGTCGATTCTCCATGCGCAGATGTTGGACCTGATCGTCAACTTCCTGCGCACTGGCAGCACGGCGGGAGCGCTGATGCATGGACGTCCGCCGGCTGGGCCTTCGATTGCGATTTCATTTCTTCTGGTGGCGATGGCGTGCAGCTTTGCCGGGCTTTGCTATGCGGAACTCGCATCGATGATTCCGATTGCGGGCAGCGCGTATACGTACTCGTACGCGACGCTGGGCGAAATTTTTGCGTGGATCATCGGCTGGGATCTCATTCTCGAATACGTCGTGTCGAACGTCGCGGTGGCCGTGGGATTTGCTGGATATACGAATGCCCAGCTGGCGGCGTTTGGCATTCACTTGCCTGTGAAATGGTCGAGTCCGGTGTGGGCCTCGGGGCAGTGGACGGGATCATATTTCAATCTGCCCGGATTTTTGATTGTTTTCTTTTTGACGCTGCTGCTGGTGCGGGGCGTGAAGGAATCGGCGGAAACCAACAATATTATGGTGGCGATCAAGATCGGCGCGATTCTGACGTTCCTCGTAGTAGGCGGAATGCTGGTGAAGCCAGCGAATTGGTCTCCATTCGCGCCTTCGGGATTTGCCGGGATCGTGACGGGCGGCGCGATCGTATTCTTCACTTACATTGGATTTGATTCGGTCTCGACAGCGGCGGAGGAGTCGCGCAATCCGCAAAAAGACTTGCCCTTCGGCATCATCATGTCGCTGATCATCTGCACGATACTTTACATCGGCGTGGCGGTCGTGCTGCTGGGCATGATGAAGTACACGACCTTCGTATCAGGCGAAGCGGCGGACGCGCCGGTCGCGTATGCGCTCAAACAACTGGGGGCGCATGTGGCGTTCCGGTCGGTAATCGTGGTGGGCGCTCTGATGGGAATGATTTCGTCGCTGCTGGTGTTTCAGTACGGCCAGGCGCGCATCTGGTATGCGATGTCGCGCGATGGATTGTTGCCGAAGTTATTTTCGGCGGTGCATCCGAAGTACAAGACGCCGTACTGGTCGACGTGGATCGCTTGCTTTGCGGTGGGGATTCCAGCGGGATTGGTGGATATTGGCGACGCGGCGGATTTGGCGAATATCGGGACGCTGTTTGCGTTCGTGCTCGTATCGCTGGGAGTGATTTTATTGCGGCGGCGGCAACCGGACCGGAAGCGGGCTTTTCGCGTGCCGTTTGTGCCGTGGTTTCCGCTGATCTCGGTGGTGCTCTGCGGCGGGCTGATGACCGGACTGACCATCATCACATGGCTGAGGTTCGTGATCTGGCTGGCGATTGGGCTGGTGATTTATATCTTCTATAGCCGGCGTCACAGCGAGTTTGCGAGATAGACCCTGGGCGTGCGGCGTTGGGCGCTCGGCTTTGGGCTTCTCGCTCCTTCCTTATTGGCTTTCCAGCTCTTGCTCGCAGACGCACCCCTGCCTCACTGGCTAAGATCGGTGTGGGCCAGGCATCCGGGCTCGACTAGAATCGACATAATGGACGCTTCTTCCGAGCATTCCGCTTTTATTCGGGCCCTGCCCAAGGCTGAGTTGCATTTGCATTTGGAGGGCTCGATTGAGCCCACTACTTTGCTGGAGTTGCGGTCGCGGCATGGCGAGGCCGCTTCGCTGGCGGAAGTGGAGCAGGTTTATCGGTTCGCGGATTTTTCTGGATTTCTGAATGCGTTCAAGGATGTGACTGGCGATCTGAGGTTGGCGGACGACTATGAGCTGATTGTCTACCGGTTGATGGAGCGGTTGCGGGCGCAGAATATTCTTCATGCCGAGGTCACGGTATCGGTTGGGGTGTGCTTGTGGCGAAAACAGGATTTCGGCGCGATCTTTGAGGGACTGGAACGGGGACGGGCACGCGGGGAAAAGGATTTTGGCGTCTCGGTGCTTTGGATTTTTGACGCGATCCGGCAGTTTGGAGCGGAGAAGGCGCAGCCGGTGCTGGATCTGGCGATCCGATATCGCGATCGAAATGTGGTGGCGTTTGGGATTGGCGGCGATGAGGTGAAGGGACCTCCGGAACTGTTTGGGGAAGTGTTTGCGCGGGCGGCGGGACATGGGCTGCATTTGACGGCTCATGCCGGGGAGAGCGCGGGGCCGGAATCGATTTGGGGCGCGCTGAACTTGAAGGCTGAGCGGATTGGGCACGGGCTGACGGCGGAGCAGGACGCGGAACTGATCGAAGAGCTGGCCGAGCGGCAAATTCCGATTGAGGTTTGTGTGACCAGCAATTTGCGGACTGGCATCTGCACGGATGTGACGGCGCATCCGGTGCGGCGGTATTTTGACGAAGGGCTGATGGTGACGATCAATTCGGATGATCCGGCAATGTTTAGGTCGTCGCTGATAGAGGAGTATGAACTGGTGCGGCGGCAGTTTGGATTTTCAGACGATCAGTTGCGCGAGTTGGCGCGGAATTCGTTTGAGGCGGCGTTTTTGAGCGCGGAGAAGAAGGTGGGGTTTTTGAATTTGGTAGATGCCGGGGTGGAGCGGTAGACGTTACGTCCGTCGTCCTCGGTCCTTGGTCCTTCGCTATTCGGCTTTCGGCTTTCGGCTTTCGGCTTTCGAAGATCGCTCGCTTCAGCCTCAGCGTCAAGATTGATCACCATTGGGTTCACAGAGGAATTCCACTTCCTGGTTGAAATCACATTGAACTGTTCAGCTGTCACACGCCTATGTTTGCAGGCTCGCCTATAATGTGGCGCTATGTTTTGAAAGAGGCCTTATGAAACTGGAAGAGAAGATTGCGGAGCTGAAAAAGCGCGACGGGCTTGCCGAAGAGGGTGGGGGCGCGCAGCGGCGCGAGCGTCAGCATAAAGAGGGCAAGATGTCGGCGCGGGAGCGGGTGGAGTTTCTGCTCGACGAGGGGACGTTTGAGGAGACCGATAAGTTGCGCACGCATCGTTGCCATGACTTTGGCATGCAAGAGCAGAAGTATTACGGTGATGGGTTTATCACCGGATATGGGCGCGTGGAAGGGCGGCTGGTGTTTGTGTTCGCGCAGGATTTCACCGTGTTTGGCGGCTCGCTATCGGAGACGAACGCGCTGAAGATCGTCAAGATTATGGACCTGGCGGCGAAGATGGGCGCGCCGGTGATTGGGCTGAACGATTCGGGCGGGGCGCGGATTCAGGAAGGGGTGATGTCGCTGGCGGGCTATGCCGACATTTTTTTGCGCAATACGATTTATAGCGGCGTGGTGCCGCAGATTTCCGCGATCATGGGGCCGTGCGCGGGCGGCGCGGTGTATTCGCCGGCGATCACCGACTTTATTTTGATGGTCGACAAGACCTCATACATGTTTATAACCGGGCCGGACGTGATCAAGACAGTGACGCACGAGGAGGTCACGAAGGATCAACTGGGCGGGGCGCATACGCACAACGAAACTTCAGGCGTGGCGCACTTTTTGTGCCGCGACGATGCAGAGTGTTTGTCGATGGTACGCGAGCTGCTGAGCTTTATTCCGTCGAATAATCTGGAGGATCCGCCGCGCAAGGTTTGCACGGACCCGATCGACCGGCTGGATGCGAAGCTGGACACGCTGATTCCCGAGCAGTCGAACATGCCATACGACATGAAGGACATTATTACGACGGTGGTCGACGACGGGTATTTTTTTGAGGTTCACGAGCACTACGCGAAGAACATAGTCGTGGGATTCGCGCGGCTGAATGGCAAGCCGGTGGGCATTGTGGCGAATCAGCCGGCGATGCTGGCGGGGACGCTGGATATTAATGCCTCGGTAAAGGGCGCGCGTTTCGTGCGCTTTTGCGATTGCTTCAATATTCCGCTGGTGACGTTTGAAGATGTGCCGGGATTCTTGCCGGGCACGCAGCAGGAGTATGGCGGGATTATCAAGCACGGAGCGAAGCTGCTGTATGCGTTTGCCGAGGCGACCGTGCCGAAGGTGACGGTGATTACGCGCAAGGCGTATGGCGGGGCTTATTGCGTGATGGCGTCGAAGCATATTCGCACGGACGTGAATTATGCGTGGCCGAGCGCGGAGATTGCGGTGATGGGTCCGGAGGGCGCGGTCGACATTGTCTATAAGCGTGAGTTGGATGCGGCAAAGAATGGCGGCAGCGGGTCGGAGCGCGAACAGTTACGGCAGGCGAAGATCGAAGAGTTCCGCGACCGGTTTGCCAATCCTTATATTGCGGCGGATCGCGGGTTTCTGGATGCGGTGATTCAGCCGCGCGAGACGCGGAAGAAATTGATTCAGGCGCTGGAGATGCTGGAGACTAAGCGGGATAAGAATCCGCCAAAAAAGCACGGCAACATCCCGCTGTGATTTTTTTCGCGGCGAGGTTTGTCGTCTCTGTTTTTGCTGGACTTTTATGCTGCGGCGCACGATAGATCCCGCGTCGAATAGTCGAATCCATATTCCAACCTTAGCGGGGGATGTGATGATCATAAGCCCAAGAATTGACTGTAAGCACAGAGCAGTCGTTCTACTCATTGGTTTCATCGCCGGTGCAAGCTTCGCTGTTAGTGCCCAAGCCTTCAATGTCTTGCTCAACTTCGATACGACAAACGGAGCCTATCCCTATGATCCGGTTGTACAAGGCAGGGACGGGAACCTCTACGGAACGACGTACGAGGGAGGTGTCACGGACCAGGGGGTCATTTTCAGGCTTGATCCGCAAGGTGCGTTCACGCTGCTACACAGCTTCCGCGACAAAGATGGAAGAAACCCAACCGCATGGATGCTCTTGGGAACCAACGGGAGTTTCTACAGCACTGCCTATGTGGGAGGCGCGAATGAAGACGGCACCGTTTACAAGATGAACGCGAAGGGCAAGGTCATGACGCTCTACACGTTTTCCGGGTCCGATGGCAGCCAACCGCAAGCGGGGCTGGTTCAGGGCAATGATGGCAATTATTACGGAACGACCCGCGAAGGAGGTGCAAACGGCTATGGCACTGTATTTCAGATCACGTCAACAGGAACACTGACGACGCTGCACTCTTTCGATCTTAGCGACGGCGAATACCCCATTGCTGGACTTGCTCTCGGCACCGACGGCAATTTCTATGGCACGACCTGGGTAGGAGGCAGCGAGGAAGGCGGTACGGCTTTTAAGGTTACTCCGAGCGGAGCTTTCACCACCCTTACGAATTTTGATGTCCCCTTAGGCGATGGTCCGACTGGCGGCCTGTTGCTGGGCAACGATGGCAATTTTTACGGCACGACCGGTGGAGGAGGAACGTACGATGAAGGAACGATTTTCCAACTAACTCCAGCGGGCGCGCTCACCACCCTGCATAATTTTGACGGAACTGACGGCTCAGGACCCACAGCCACGCTTGCTCTGGGCAACGATGGCAATTTTTATGGCGCGGCGACCTATGGTGGAGCAAATGGGTTGGGCACGCTATTTGGAATAACGCCCGCCGGAAAGTTCCAAACCCTGCACAACTTCAGTGCGGCCGACGGAAAGAATCCAGTCGGTATCGTGCAAAACACAAATGGGCTCTTCTATGGCACGGCAATGTTCGGCGGTTCGCAAGGAGTCGGGACTGTCTATAGCCTCGACGCTGGTCTGGCACCATTCGTCAGCCTGCAGCCATTTTTCGGCAAGCGAGGCACGAAGATTGAGATCCTCGGCCAAGGATTGACGGGCGCGGTGGCCGTTTCGTTCAATGGAGTTTCGGCAAAGTACAAAGTGATCTCGGATACCTTGTTAACCACAGTAGTGCCCAAGGGGGCAGGCACGGGTTATGTGACAGTTACCACACCTGGCGGGACTCTAATTAGCAACCGGATTTTCAGCGTTCCTTAAAGGAAGAGGAACGGTAGAAACGCACTTGCGCGCCGCAAACTCCCCTTTTGCGAAGAGGGGAAGCGCAGGCTCAGACTCCGACTTTTCGAGGAATCCGTATCTACAAAAATAGAGAGTCCCGAGGGGATGTTGGGCTTATTCGTCTCGGCCAGTAGCTCGCGTTTAGACCCTTGCTGACCTTATTCCTACAACTCCCTTGCGGGTGCATTGCAGGCCGATCTTGCTTGGGCTCCGGGCTCACCGCCAACCGGATAAATCTGTCCAACGCCTCGGGACTCTATCCTGCCTTCGACGTTCGTTCCTGTTCGCCTCAACCAGCGCTCAGCTATAGACCCTTGCTTGCCCTCTCGTACCAGCCTCGCGGCTTTCGGAGTGACTTCGCTTGAGCCCCGGACCTTGCACCAACCGGGAAAACTTCAGAACGTGTCAAAGAACGATTATGGTTTTACCACGCTGGTTTTTATCGTCAATGGAATTCGCGCGATTGTAAGTACCGATTTGTCAAGCGAGTGCAAGGCATCCACAGGCGGGTGACGCGGAAGTGGTGCAAGGCGGTGGGATGTGCCAGGGATCGCCTGTGTTTATGCGGTGTTTGCGAGGGCGATGCTTGCGGCCTTGATTTTTATTTGCATCTCTATTCCTGTGCAAATCCGGGAAACGGCGCTCGTGGCCTGCTGTTTGTGGTATCGACGGGCTGGCTCTCCACCGACGGTTTGTGATCCAGTTTGTGATGCACAGCAAAAATTTTGAAGCACGGAGGACACGGAGGAGCACGGAGGAACTGGCTCCAGTACAATTTCTGTTTCTGAGCGGAGGCGATAGTGTCAATGCGAGCTTTGCGTTCGGCGACGGTGCGGTTGGCGGCATTGATTTTGGCGCTGGCAGTTTTGTGCGCGGCGCAGACTCCGGAACAGAAGACGGCGAAGTATATGGAGTCGGCGAGGCAGTCGCCGGAACTTTTGCTAGCTTTTTTGCAGGAGATGCCGAAGGGCGGGGATCTGCATATCCATTTGAGCGGGGCGATCTATGCGGAGAGCCTGATCGATTGGGCTTCGGAGAATGCGCTTTGCGTGGATCGCACCAGTTCGAAGCTGATTCATGCGGCCTGCGATTCCTGTGAGCTTTATCAGCCGAAGCCGTCGGTGCGGTGCGCGTATGACGATCATGTGCTTTACAACCAGCTTGTGGATGCGTGGTCGATGCGGAATTGGGATCGGGAGGAGTCGGGGCACGATCACTTTTTCGCGACGTTTGACAGATTCGGTCCGGCGATGGACCGGCATACGGGCGAGGCGTTTGCCGAAGTGGCGTCGCGGGCAGCAGAGGATCGTCTGCAATATGTGGAGGTAATGCATACGGCGGACGGGCGCGGGGCGGCGAATCTGGGAAGCAAGATCGGGTGGGACGATGACTTTGCGCGGTTTCGCGGGAAGCTGCTGGCGGGCGGAATGAGTGAGATAGTCGCGGCTACGCGCGCGCAGACGGATGCGGATGAGGCGCGGGAGAAAGAGGTTTTGCACTGTGAGTCGGCGCAGCCGCAAGCTGGATGCGCGGTGACGATGCGGTATCTGTATCAGGTTCTGCGCGGGCTGCCGCGGGAACAGGTGTTTGCGCAGATCGTGCTGGGGTTTGAGCTGGCGAAGGCGGATCCGCGGTTTGTGGGATTCAACCTGGTGATGCCGGAAGACTGGTATGTGCCGATGCACGATTTCGATCTGCACATGCGGATGATTGAGGCGCTGCGAAAATATTATCCCGCCGTGCATATTTCGCTGCACGCGGATGAACTGGCGATGGGGCTGGTGCCGCCGGAAGGATTGCGGTTTCACATAAGAGAGTCGGTGGAACGGGCCGGAGCGGAGCGGATTGGGCACGGCGTGGCGGTGATGAATGAAGACGATCCGATTGGGCTGCTGAGGGAGATGGCGGCTAAGAAGGTGCTGGTGGAAATTTGTTTGACGTCGAACGATGTGATTCTGGGCGTGAGCGGAGACCGGCATCCGCTGCCGGTTTATATGAAGTATGGTGTGCCGGTGGCGCTGGCGACGGATGATGAGGGAGTTTCGCGAACCGACATCACGCATGAGTATTTGCGGGCGGCGGAGGATTACGAACTGACGTACGAGGATTTGAAACGGATGGCGCGGGCCAGTTTGGAGCATAGCTTTTTGCCGGGGAAGAGTTTGTGGAGTGACGAAAAGGGAATGCAGCGTGCCGAAGCTTGCAAAGAAGTGAAATCGTTTGGCGAGACGCCGGCACAAAAGTGCGCCCGGTTTCTCGATGCGAACGAGAAGGCGCGAGTACAGTGGGAACTGGAGAAATCGTTCTCGGAGTTTGAGAAGGAATTTTGAGCCGTGGTTCGTAGCAGGACTGTTCTCATGGGCACTCTAAAAGTCCAAGGTATTCTGGGTTGCCTCGGAGCATTGGCAATGATGTTGGCAGCCTATCGGGGCGGCCCGGTACAATATGGCACCATCGCCATGCCCAGGGAAGGGCGCATCCTGATTTTCATTTGTGCCATCATCATCTTTGTGGTCTCTTTGAAACGTTTGCTGATCGCTACTGTAAGATGAATAAAAACACCGATCTTTTTGCGCGCGCCGAATCCGCTGCCGCTCTTATTCTCTCGCAAACCAAATTACGGCCGCAGATTGGACTCGTGCTGGGATCTGGACTGGGAGCTTTTGCTGACGATCTTGCCGAGGCTGTGCGGATTTCTTACGCAAAGATTCCTTCGTTCCCGAAATCGACCGCTATCGGACATGCGGGGCAGCTGGTGATTGGAAAGCTTGGGGATGTGCCGGTCGCCGTGATGCAGGGACGGGTGCACTTGTATGAGGGATACTCGGCGGCGGAAGTCGCATTTCCGGTGCGCGTGCTGGGGCGGATGGGAATTCGAACTTTGATTCTGACGAACGCCGCGGGCGGGATCAATGCCGAGTACGGCCAGGGCGCGCTGGTCATGCTGCGAGATCATATTAACTTGCAGGGCCAGAATCCGCTGACTGGCCCAAATGACGAACGCTTCGGGCAGCGGTTTCCGGATATGAGCTACGGGTACGCGAAGCGACTGCGGGAGATTGCACTGGAAGAGGCGCGGAAGTTGGGGATCGCTCCACGCGAGGGCGTGTATGCGGCGCTGGCGGGGCCGAGCTATGAAACTCCGGCGGAGATTCGCTATCTGCGCACGATTGGCGCGGACCTGGTGGGCATGTCGACCGTGGCGGAGACGATTGTGGCGCGGCACATGGGGATCGAGGTGCTGGCGATTTCGTGTGTGACCAATATGGCGGCGGGGATTCTGGATAAGCCTCTGGACCACGAAGAGGTGCTTGAAACGGGGCGGCGGGTGATGGGCCAGTTTATGGGATTGCTGCGGGCGGTGCTCGTACGAGTTGCTGGCTGCTAGTTCTCGGCTCAATCGGATGCGGACTGGCCCTCCCGTCTGCACTTTTCGTTAATTTCAAACCATAAGCGATTGAATTGGCTTCCAGTGAAGCAGTGAAGCGCGGTCCGCATTCGTGGCATCTATAATCGACTGGTGAAGTTATTTTAGGAGATTGCGATGTCGAATGTGATTCCTGAGAAGTATCGTGACCTTTTTTCGAAGAAGGCGTTTGCAAGTTTGGGGACCTTGATGCCGGATGGGCGTCCGCAGGTGACTCCAGTGTGGTGTGACTTTGACGGCGAGCATGTAATTTTCAATTCTGCGAAGGGACGGCAGAAGGACAAGAATGTGCGGCGAGATCCGCGGGTGGCGCTGGCCATTATCGATCCCGATAATCCCTATCGTTATCTGGAGATTCGCGGCACGGTGGTGGAGATTACCGAAGAGGGCGCGGACAAGAGCATCGACAAGCTGGCGAAGAAATATCTGGGAGTGGACAAGTATCCGTATGGGCAGCCGGGCGAAGTGCGAGTGCTTTACAAAGTTCGAATTGAGCACACGACGGTGATGGGATAGTCGCTAGCCGCTGGTAGTTAGCAGCTGGTTTTTCAGCCACATTCCGTTCTTCTGTGGCGATACTTTCGACGATACTTTGCCGGCTTTTCGCTGGCATCCTGATTTTTTCCATCTTGATCATTCGTGTCGGCATTTTGACGGTGTCCGGTTGTGGGCACTCGGAACACGTATCATTTGCCGATTACACATGAATCTTACAAAGCATCGCTTTCCTTGCTTCCATTTTCCTGTTTTGAGCGTCCAACAGTGAGGCAGCGTGCTGTCACTGGGAAGGTTAGCGCCCGGCGTTAACCGGGCTGGGGAACTTTGCAGTGACCCTTGACGTATCCACGGAAAGGGCGTTGGCAACAGGATTGGCTCGTTTTTTGGTGGGAGGAGTTATGGAAGCTGGAAGGAACGGTCATGAAGGGCCACGGGGTGTGAGCGTGTTAAACGACATGTCGGTACACCAGGTGGTTAAGGCGGCGCACGACGAACTGCGGCAGTTGTTGCAACAGCGGGCGGAGATCATGAAACGGATCGGGACGGTGAAGCAGACGATCACGGGGCTGGCCGATCTGTTCGGCGAGGAAGCTCTGGGCGATGAACTGCTGGACCTGATTGACCGCAAACCAAATGGCAGGCAGCCGGGATTCACGAAGGCGTGCCGGCGAGTGTTGATGGAAAGGGCGCGTCCGATGGGGGCACGGGATGTGTGCGCCGAGTTGGAGCGGCAGGCTCCGGCGATATTGGCACGGCATAAGGATCCACTGGCATCGGTGACTACGGTGCTGAACCGGCTGGTGGATTATGGCGAGGCGCGGAGCTTGTCGAATGATCGCGGACGGCGGGTCTGGGAATGGGTCAGCGAAGGCGACCAGGCTGCGGGACAGAATGCGATGCGGGATCGGGTTCCGGCTTAGCTGACGAATCTTGCTCAACTGAAAAACTCCCGTCCGAGCTGAGCTTGGACGGGCATCCTCTTTTTTCTTCTCTGACGTGGTTTTCTAATTCCCTACAGTTCTTAAACTCCTGCGTCGTTCATCTGAAAATGAGCGGTTGCAAAGTGGCTGGAGAATAGCGGCAAGATTGCCGGCTACTCCAGAGGATATTCGGTTACTTGCGGTGAAAGACGGCGCATTTGCCATTCCCTTTCGTAACTCCTCAGGGTAGGGCGGCTGACGCTATTCTAGGCATGGCTCCTCCCTGAAGCTCTCTGCCAAACGATCTAGCGGGTGAAGTGTGACTTGGGCAATGCCGGTTGATGACCGGTGGTTGCGTCCTCGAGGCTACTGCAATGGCGAAAATGTTTGGCCGATTCGATATCCAGAACGAAATCTCAAAATCCGAAAGCGCGTCGATCTATAAGGCACTGGATACGGAGACGAACCAGGTGGTCGCGCTGAAGGCGCAGCGTCTGGCTCCGCTGGGCGACCGCTCGCCGGCGTTTGTGCAGATGCTGATGACAGAGGGCGAAGTTGCGCAGCCGCTGACCGGCCAGAACATTGCGCAGCTTTATGGCGCGGGAGAGATTGAAGGACAGTTCTGCGCGGCAATGGAGTACGTCCAGGGAAACAGCATTTCGACGATGCTGGCGCGGCATGAAGGATTTTCGATCTGGGATCTGCTGGATATCGCACGGCAGGTATGCGCGGCACTGGAGGCCGCAGCTAAGTTGGACGTGGTGCACTCGTCGCTAGAACCGGACAAGATCCTGGTGCAATGGGATGGGCTGGTGAAGATTACCGGCTACGGCATCTCGAACATGAGTCTGATCAGCGCCGAGGCGGGCAACGGGCTGGGGCGATTGATGCCGTACTGCTCGCCGGAGCAGATTCGCGGCGAGGCAATGGATCAGCGGTCAAACCTGTTCACGCTGGGAACGATCCTGTACGAGATGGTGGCGGGACGGAGGGCGTTCGATGCCGAGGATCCGGTTGCGCTGGTGGAACAAGTGGAGAATGCCATGCCGCCGGAGCCAATTTCGGTGAATCCGAAAGCGCATCCGGGGGTGAACGCGCTGATTATGAAAGCGCTGGCGAAGGATCCGGAACAGCGTTATGCGACGGCGCATGAGTTGATCAAGGACCTGGAAAAGTGCAAAGAGACGCAGCACAAGGCGCCGGCAGAGAGTGCGAAAAAGCCATCGACTATCAAAGTGGACGCGGCGGCGAAAGCGGCGGCGGCGATGAAATTTGTGGGAGCGGCGGCGAGTGCGGGCGGCGCGAATGCGGTTTCAGGCGCGGGTTTGCCCAAGCCAATCGCACGGGAAAATGCGGCGGCCAAACTTGCTGCTGCTTCAGATCCGAAGCCGGAGGTAGCCTCACACAAGGCGGAGACGAAGAGCTTTGCGGCTCGCGCGGGGCAAGGAATGGGTGGGGAAACGCGCGGCGGGTCAAGTCTTGCTGGAACGAGTTCGGGCGCGGGATACGGCGAGAGCGCGAGGGCGGGGGCGAGGCTGATTGAGGACCCATTGCTCGGTGACAGCGCGATCGAGCAAGCCCCTTCTGCGAAACCACATGATGTTCCGCAGCCAAGTTCGGGTTATAACGAGCATGAGTCGGGTTTGTCTTCGTCCGGCGCTGTCATGTCGGCGGCCGCCCCAGCGGAAGCGGAAACGCAAACGGACGGGACGATCTTCGATCCGGCAATGGCGGAAAGTGTCGCCGAGCGAAAGAGCGTCAGCTTTTCAGACATGGACGAACTGCCTCCGCTGAAAGAGCCCGTATTCACGCCGCAGCCTGAGCCTGCACCGGAACAGATGCCGGCCTTGCAATCCAGCGTTTCGCAACGGCTTTCGGCGAAGACGAAAGAAGAGAAACCGAGGATCCAGCCGCGCGAGATCGCCCAGAAGGCGATGAAAGAAGTGTCGACAGTACCGCCGCGGCTGCTCCTGTATTCGATTCTGGGAGCGATCGCGGTGATTCTTGTGGTCGCGGTGGCGATGTACTTCCATGTGCGGTCGGAGGACGACGGATTGACGGCGGCGCCGCAGCCGGTAAAAACAGCGAGTGAAGCGGGGGCGGCCATGCCGCCTCCGGCCCAATCCACTCCTGCGGTGACGCCCGTTCCGCCGGCGATTGATCAGAAACCGGACTTGACGGTGCGGCAGGTGCGCAGACACGCGTCCAAGAATCAGGCTCCCGCGCCGGCTCCAGTGCCAGTGGTTGTTCCAGGGCAGGCTTTGGTGGATTCGACGCCGCAGGGCGTACCGTTCGAACTGGACGGAAAAAGCGATCCGTCCTGGGTCACGCCATTCAACGTCACCGGCTTGACGCCGGGCAAACATATCATATCGGCGAGCAAGAACGGATATTCATCGGAGATACGCTCGGTCGATGTTGCCGCGGGCGGGAAGACATCCGTCCTGTTCCATCTTGCGCCGGTGAATGCTCTGGTGGTAGTCAATAGCACTCCGGGGGGAGCCGACATCATTATCGACGGAAAACCGACCCACAAAGTCACCCCCTCGCAGTTCGCGGTCGAGAAAGGCACGCATACGGTCGCGCTCAAGAAGCAAGGCTTCCTGGATGAGACGACTACCGCGGATCTGGGACCGGGACAGAATTTCCAATATGCGCCCGTGCTGCGGGCATTAGGCGATTCGGAGGCGATCCGCACCGTGGGGCGATTCCATAAGATATTTGGCGGCGCCGGGGGAGAGAGCACGGCGGGGATGGGAACCGTCAGCATTCATACCAAACCAAAAGGCGCGCAGATTGTGATCAACCAGCGCATTCTGGATAAGATGTCGCCGGTCGAGGTAATGATGGGGCCTGGCAATTATGTCGTCGATATCACGCTTACCGGTTTTAAGCCGGTGCATAAGATCATCACCGTGGAAAAAGACGGCAAGGTTGCGATCGACGAGACGCTGGAACGGGAGTAAGCTGAACGTAGCTGTTGCTCTAGAGATTCCAATGCTCTGAGCATCGAGTATTGATTCCTTACTCTCTTGTCTGAGAGCTCATTTCAAAGTTTTATCGAGTCTCGCGGCAAGAAGTGTATGGACTTATCTCATCTCTTATGTCGTCTCTCTGACTTGTCATATAGAAAGTGCTAAAGGTATTTCTGGTTTTCTGTTGTCGGACCATCCCGTCGCCTTAACATTTGGGTTATACCGCTATAAGTGACGGCGATCACTGCTGATTTGTCCCGCTCGGCGCACGATGAAGGAGAAAGTGTGCAAGCGATGCCGTCGGATTTTGCGCGCGCGCAATTCAGTCCCGAATTTGAAGCGGCTTTGCGTCCACTGATGCGGGAGCGCAGTTTCGCAAAAGGCGTGACGCTCTATGGTTATGGAATACCGGCGGACGGTGTGTACTTTGTCGAAAGTGGTGGAGTCCGGGTGCTGCTACCGTCAGGGGACCGTCAGAGCAGGCTGCTGGAAGTAGCCGGCAAGGGAACGATCCTAGGACTCAGCGAGACAATGTGCGGCGAGAGTTACCGGGTAAGCGCAGAAGCCGACGAGCAAACTACCGTCTTCTTTATTGCGCGGATAGACTTTATGACGCTGCTGAACGAGAATCACAAATTCAGCATGGAGGTCATTCGAGTGCTTAGCGATAGTCTGCACGGACTCTACCATCGTTTCCGGAATGTGAGCGCGCATCCGGGGCGGCCGCGGCGACGCGTACCGAGCGAGGGCTAGAGTTAGTCCGAGATTCCCCTGGGAGCTTATGGGGGCCAGAATTGGATACGATCACTTTGGCCTTGCCTTTCAGCGAAGACCGGCCTAAAGCAAAACCGTTGCGGCGGATTCAGCCTCGTTCAGGGTTATCTCATTTTGAAGTTGATAGTGATCTGAGTATGGATCTCCACGGGTTGGCCGTCGAGGAGATAAGGCTTATATCTCCACTGGCGAACCGCATCGAGCGCTGCCGATGCGAGTAACACTGACCCGCTCAAGACCTTCGGATTGAGAACGCGACCCTCCTTGTCAATCGTAGCGTCGATTTGGACAGTACCCTGCGTGTGGGTTGCGAGGGCATTCACCGGATAACGAGGCTCCACGCGCTTGATCAGCAATCCTTGCGAGACGCCTTGGGAAACGTTCACTCGGGCCAAGGAGGGCTTGACGGCGGTAGAACTGAGCACGCCGCCGAGACTCTCTACACCAGATGAGGCAATGGCAGCACTTGGAGGCGGAGCGACCGTGGCGTCATCTTGAACCTGCGGCTTGGTTTCACGAAAACTGGTTGAGCCTGGTTTGACCAGGATAGGAGCGGGAGCCAATTTTGACTCCGTGGCTTTTGATTCTGTGGTTTGGGCGGGTGCCGGGGCCGGTTGCGTAATGCCAGGCGAGGTTGTTGTGGGACGAACACTTTCCGCCGGCGAAATAGCGTGAGACGGAACAGACTTTGCGGCGGGTTGAGCGCTCGAGAGAGACGTAGATTGGGCCGGCGCCCCGGTAGAGGGTAGACCGGGCGCGGGTTGCGGGATCTGCGGCGCAGCGGCAACGGGAGCGGGAGTAGGAGCAGAAATCGGAGCGGACGGTTGATGGCCTAACTTTGTCCAGCCAAAATAAGCTGCGGATAACAAGATAACTGCAACGACTCCAATGATGGCTTTCTTGCTGGAACCAGAACTCGCGTTCTCGGTAACGGCTGAAAATGAAGGACTGGCAGAGATTGCGGCAGTGTCCGGCGCCGACGATACGCTGAGGATCGGATCTTGAGAGATTTCTTCTTCATCCGCGGGCTGAGAGGTAACTACTTCTTTGGCCGGAGCGGGAGCGGAGGCCGCTCCCTGAGACTTTGAGGCCGACTTGGCGAAGGGTATGACGGCTGGCTTTGGCGGTTCGGCCTTGCTTACCTGTACTGGCTGCGTTTGTGCAGAAGGCTGCGAAGGAATCGTGGCTTGCGATTCCTGAGCTGGCGGTGGCGCGCCGAGAGAGGTCCAAGGCTTTACCCGGATCGGTGGAGCGAGTGTGGGCACGTCTTCGGCAGGCGCGGATGAAGGCACGGACGCGACGGGGATTTGAGCCTGAGAGACTGGTGGCTCAAATTGCGAGACATGCGGGAAGGAATGCCCTGGAAGCACTGTTTCATGTGGGCCTGGGGCTGGAGCTGAATTCGGGATGTGGGAGGAGATCGCGGGAACAGCGGCGGTTCCAGAGTGGGCGGCAGCGTCGGCGCCCTTGCGCAGCAACCCGCGAGCGACGCGGAGAGTTCCTTTCGCCTGCTCGATGTTGATGGGCCTGGTAAGCACCAGGTTCGCACCCATGCGGTAGGCTTTGGCGATACCGGCTTGGCCCTCGACCAAGCCGATGGCGAGCGACCCATGATTGAAGCTGGAATTGCGGGCGCCTTTCATGAGAAGGGACGCGCCCTGTTCGTTCTCGCAGTCGATGACGACGGCGTCATAGTGCTGCGCCATCAGACTTTTTACGGCGGCAAAAGGCTCATTGACTGGCGTAACGGCAAACTCAAGTTCACTGAAGAGCTGACTTACGACCCGGGCGAGTTTCTCATCCGTGCAATACAGTAAGGCTTGGTAACCCATAATGAGGTCATCCTAGGCAGGCTGGTAAGCACCGGCAAGTTACGGGCGTAATAGGGATGAGAACGATTTATGAAGATCGCGCGGGAGATTGGACCGGTCCCAAGGTCACCATTTACCCGCTACTGTTGAGGGTCAGGGGATTTTGTCGCGGAGGAGGTTGAACTCTTCGCGCCCGTGACCGATGCCGGGTGCTGTACGGCACTCGGAGAGAGATTGATACGGGTCACTCCGGGCTTTGTCTGAATCGTACCGGGCTGCGTGGTCGCGCCCGCCTGCGCTGGCGTGCCGGTCGAAGGGGTGGACGAATTCGGGTGGACCGGCGTCGCGGGCAAAGATGACGCTGCACTGGCGGACGGGGGCGCCGTAGTTACGGCTGCGGATGGGGACGCCACGGAAGCCGTGCCTAGCGGGGCATTCGGGTCGGCCAGCGCGGGTTGGCCGGCCGCGGGAGCGAGTGTCTGTAATGGGACACCCGCGCTAGGCTTTGGCGTTTGAGAAACCGGGCGCGACAGCGACTGTGACGCTGGCCGTTGCTGGGGTGCGACTCCAACCAGGACCAAAAGTCGATTGATCTGTCCTTTTACCAGGGGCTGGAATCCCGGTTCGTACATCCAAGCGCCATAAAAGCCACCACAGACGAGGAGAAGCGCGAAAAGAGCGAGGAGACGACCGCCGGATTTCTGGGCGGACTTCTGTTTGCTCTTCGTATCGGGCTTCCTTTCGGCCGGAGTATTTTCCGGAGAGGCTGTTTTCTCTTCGGCGAAGGTCGAGGACAACGCTGTGCCAGTTTCCGCGCCCGCTGCGGGGTCGTTACCAGATTTGGACGATTTGGCTCGCGCTTGGTCGCTCGAAGATGTTTGTTTGTTCTCGTCCAAGTCTTTGCCAGCGACCGCAAGTGAAGTCGATTCGGAAGCAGTCGTTAGCGTGGATGCGTCGCCGGAGGTTCGGAACCCGGCCCGCAGAGTGTCGTGGGCGCGTTCGGGCTCAGCGGCCGTGGCGCTCATGCTCATGGACGGGATCGGTGCGGAAGAAACTGGAACGGGATCGGAATCCGACAATGATGCCGGAGCGCAAGCGGCCGCGGCGACGGCAAACGCGCGACCTTCTGTCGCGACGTAATCCGCGGATTCATCTGTTTGCGGATCGACTGCGTGCACTGTCGTTGCAGGCGTGGCCGAATCGCTTGACGTCAAGGTTGTCGCATTCTGGCTCGATGCGCCTGTATCGGTTTTCGAGGATTCCTCCCGCTTGACGCGGCTGATAGCGGTACGGATGGTGACGCGGGCCTGATCTTTTGCCACCGGTTTGGTGAGAATCAATTCGGCGCCGAGGCGAAACGCGGTCGGCAGACCCGCGCGGCCGTCGACGACAGCGACCGGAACCGGTCGGCCGCTTCCCTTGCGATTGCGGCAGACATCGAAAATAAGTTTGGCGGCGGGAAGATTCTCGCAGTCGACGAGCACGAGGTCGAAGCGATCGGAATTCAGCTTCTGCGCGGCGGAGGCGCCATCGAGCGGGCGGTCGCAGGTGACGGACATCTCTTCGAGCACGGACGTGATGGCGGCGACGGCCTGATCGTCAGGCGACAGTAAAAGTGCGAGAGGCATGGCTCTCTTATGCTAGAAACCGTGGTGCAAGGCCGCAAGTTACATTGGTAAGTAGCGCAGGTCGAAGGCACCGGCGCCTCGCCACGTTTCAGCTTCTGTGGCATCTTGTTTACGACTTTTTTGCGACGGACGATTCGGGTGGGGGATAGGGGATCGATCCGCGGAAAGATGCTTTGTCGGCGGGCGTGAAATCAGGGAAGGGCAGCTGATTTTGGGCGCGCCACTCCTGGACCTGCTTTTCGGCAGCCGCGGCTTTTTCACGATCAAGGCCCGAATCGCGCCCCAGATACAGCGTCTGGGAGGGATAGGCGAAGCTGGTGCCGGATCGCCCGACGATCTCGCTGATGCGCAGCAACAGGTCTTCGCGGACGGCGGCAAACTCGTTCGCGTCCTGGGTGCGCACATAAGCAAAAATCTCAAGCCGCAGCGCGCTTGGGTCGACGTTCGCAAAGCGGATGCTAGCCGTCTCCGGCTCGACTTTCGGATGCTGGTAGAGCAGGCGGCGAATTTCGGCGAGCAGATAACGCAACTGGTCTCCCGTAGTGTCATAGCGAATCTCAAGCGGCGGATTGAATAGAATTTTGTCGCGGCGCGAGAAATTCTCGATGCTCATGGTGGCAAGCGTGCCATTCGGAATCGAGAGCTGCGTGCGGGCGTCGGTGCGCACGCGGGTCGAGCGGAGGCTGATGTCTTCGACCGTGCCGGTTTTGTCACCGAAGCGACAGTAGTCGCCGACGCGGATGACTTCATCGGCGAGCACCGAGATTCCGCCAAAAAGATTTTCGAGGGTCTTCTGTGCCGCAAAGGCAATCGCGATGCCGCCGATGCCGAGACCGGCGAGCACCGTGGTCAGGTTGAAGCCGAGAATGGCAAGGATTGCGAGCACGCCGAGGATCACGAGAAAGGCTGAAAGCAGACGCTCGCCAAGCAGCATGAGCGTTCCAGTGCCGAGACGCCCAATGGCAATGGCGTGCGAGCGCAGGCGCTGCATAATCAGGGCGTTGACGCGCAACAGCAACCAGAAAAATCCGATGCTGATCAGCACTCCGACCGTGCGGTTGTAGTAGTAGCGCGAGAGCAGCGGCAGACCCAGCCGTCCGGCGATGATGCGATGGGCAATGGCCGCGAACACGAGCAGCAGCGGCATCGAGACGCGGCGATAGGAATGCAGATCCGGATGTTTTCTGAATTTGAGATAGAGGCGGCGCGGAATGGCGAGGAAAAGCACGATGGCCCAGCCAATGAGGATGGCAACCGGTACCGCAATCAGCAGCGCAAGCCACTGCCAGAGCGGCATTCCAAGAAGAGTGTTCTTGACGAGGCTCTGCGGGAGTTTGGTCTCGACCTGGCGCTCCTCGATAGTCTCGTAGAGGTCCGGGACTCTGCTGAGCGTGATGGAAGAAAACAGCCAGATTTGGCCGGCGCTCGGGTCGGTAACACGAACGAGAACAACCGGAACGTCGCTGTCCGCACCTTCGTTGGGAATGGAGAAAATACCGATGGTCTGTTGATCGGGAATGCCGTTGTCCGGATTCCCCTCCGGGCTGGTGCTGATACGGCTGAGCTTGCCCACGAACGCGCGGTCCATCAGGACCTTTAATTTCGTGGCGAGGTCGGCGCCCTGCGATTGACGGCGCGCGGTGCTCATCTGCAGGTAGTCGGCGGCGGCTTGATAGTTTCCAGACTGCGCCGTCTGAAGGAAGCCAAGCACAGTGCCGGCAGGATTACTCCGGCCGAGTTGGTCGGCCGTTGCAGCCGATGCGCTCTTTGCGTTGGCTCCGGTGAGCAGACCCGTGACGGACTGGCCGGCCAGCGGGAATGCCGCGGCGACAAAAAACAAAAGAATGAGCGCGGATTTCTTCATCAGATAAATCGACTTGAATGGCGCACAGCAGCCAAGCGCTGAAGTGCCAAGTATATTCTTAGCGAGGCGGCGCGACCGAAGCTGTGCCCTCCCCCTCTCCCAAGCCTACAGTCAGGGCTGTTTCGGGCACTCACTTTTTCGGGCGATAAATGTCTGTCGCCAGCCCATAGTAAATCTCCGCCGACTCCATGATCGTCTCCGAAAGCGTTGGATGCGGATGGATGGTCATGCCGACATCGGCGGCGAGCGCGCACATTTCAATGGCGAGCACGCCTTCGGCGATCAGATCGCCAGCGCCCACGCCGACGATGCCAACACCGAGCACACGCTCCGTCTTCGGATCGATGATGAGTTTCGTCATGCCTTCGGTGCGGTCGAGGGTGAGCGCGCGGCCTGAGGCAGCCCATGGAAATTTGGCGACACTGATCTCGCGGCCCTGCTCTTTGGCTTGCGTTTCGGTGAGGCCGGCCCAGGCGATTTCAGGATCGGTGAAAACGACCGCCGGAATCGCGTTTGGCTCGAATGCAACCTTGTGCCCCGCAATCGCTTCGACAGCGGTGCGACCTTCGTGCATGGCTTTGTGCGCGAGCATCGGCTCGCCGGCCACGTCCCCGATGGCATAGATTGTGGGGTCGGCGGTCTGGCGCTGCCCGTTGATTTCGATGAATCCTTTGGCGTTGACTTTGACTTGCGTTTTGTCGAGGCCGGGGATTTCGGAATTCGGACGGCGGCCGACGGACATTAGCACGCGGTCAAAGACCTGCTCATTCTCTTTTACGTCGGGACCTTCGAGCGTGACGCGGATTCCGGTCTTCTCGTCTTTGAGCGATTTGACCGTGGTGTTGAGCAGAATCGACGAGAATAGTTTCTCGAGGCGCTTGTGCAGTGGAAGAACGAGGTCGCGGTCGGCACCGGGCAATAGGCCGGACAGCATTTCGACCACGGTCACTTTGGTGCCGAGCGTGGCGTAGACCGTGCCGAGTTCGAGCCCGATGTAGCCGCCGCCAATGACGAGTAGCGTCTTCGGGACGTCGGCGAGGTCGAGAGCGCCGGTGGAATCCATGAGGCGCGGGCTGTCGATTTTCAGGCTGGGCACGACTGTGGGCCGCGAGCCAGTGGCGATGACGATGCGATCGAAAGTGAGCGTCTCTTCGCCGCCAGCCTGGCTCTTCGTGATTTTGAGCGTGGTCGAATTCACGAACGACGCTTTGCCTTGGATGAAGGTGACCTTGCGCTGCTTCGAGAGCTGACCGAGGCCGCCTGTCAACTTAGTGACGACGCCCTCCTTCCAGCCGCGCAGTTTGGCAACGTCAATTTTCGGAGCGGCGAATTCGACGCCCCAGCTTTTGGCATGCTCAGCTTCCATCAGCAACTTGGCGACGTGGAGAAGCGCCTTGGATGGAATGCAGCCGCGATAGAGACAGACGCCGCCCGGGTTTACTTCCGGGTCGATGAGAGTAACTTTCATGCCGAGGTCGGCTGCTAGAAATGCGGCTGCATAGCCGCCGGGACCGCCGCCGATTACCGCGATTTTCATACTTGATTCATTCACCATTGAGCCTCTTCATCTGAAAACGCAGAATGTAGTAAGGATGGATAAGTTTGGGCCATAAAAGCAAGCTCCAAGTGCACGAATGCGAGCAATGACGCCAGCATCAGCCCTATCGAAGCAGACGGTCTGCAAAGTTCGTCGAACCGACGCAAGCAAGCGCGGCGTAGTTCGACAAAGCCAGAAATCGCTTGACGATCAAAACTCCACACCGACAGCGTATCGTCCAGATAATTGCATTCGGTCGCGAAGGACATGAACCAGTCGATACCGGATCGAATCGTCTCCGCTACAAACTCCGCTTCGTCCCGTGGAGGTGCGTCGCCAAAATCCAGCAAGAACTTATGAAATTCGCACGCAATGCGAATTGTAACGCGCAGGTCTTCCTTCTCCTTCGGCGATTCGAAGAGAATTCCAGAGATCGCGAGGATGCGGTCCTCGATTTCCTTAGTTCTTGCCATCACGTATTCGACATTCCGCCGAATTTTCGCGTCGTCTCTTTTCTTTACAGATATCCGCGTCCCGAGCCGAGCTGACACTCGTTCAATGATTTCATTGCTGTTCGCGACCAATTGGTCAATATCTTCCTGGAATTTATCGTCGAATTCTTTCATACGTGAGGGGTGGTAATTTGACCCACTGAAAGCTCGTGAAGGCAGGAATTCTCGGCACACTCCGCGTTTTGGCGATGAATTTCCTATCCCTGTACTGAAAGCAGGAACGGCTGCTCAAACGCCTCCGCGATCCAGCGCAAAAAGCGCGCGGCGTCGGCGCCATCGATCAACCGGTGATCGTACGAGAGTGAGAGCGGAAGAATCAAGCGCGGCTCGAATTTGTTATTGACCCACTCCGGCTCCATGCGCGAACGCGAGAGGCCGAGGATCGCAACCTCGGGATGATTGACGATCGGCGAAAAACCCGTGCCGCCAATGCCGCCGAGATTCGTAATCGTAAACGTGCCGCCTTCCATCTCGTCCGGCGTCAGCTTGCGGTCTTTTGCTTTTTTGGACATCTGCGTCAGTTCGGCCGCCAGTTCGACGATGTTTTTCTTGTCGACATCGCGAATTACCGGCACCAGCAATCCGCGATCGGTGTCAACCGCGACGCCGATGTTGATGTACTGCTTGTAAATAATTTCTTCTTTCCCCATATCAATCGATGCATTGAATTGCGGAAAGACTCTTAGCGCCGAGGCGCAGACTTTGAGCGCGATGGCGGTCACGGTCATCTTGCCGCCAACCTCTTCGGCGCGCGGCGCAAAGCGGGCGCGGAGTTGCTCAAGTTCGCTGATGTCGGCGCGATCCTGCTGCGTGACATGCGGAATCGTGTTCCAGGCCTGGCGCAGATGCTCGGCGGTTTTGCGGCGCACGCCGCGCATGGAAACGCGCTCGGTCTTGCCCCATTTGGAGAAATCGGGGAGCTCGGGCTCGACGAAACCAAGCTGCGGAGCAGCAGTGGCTGCGGCCGCGAGCGCATTTTTGGCGTGCAGCTTTACGTCTTCTTCACTGATACGTCCCCCGGGACCACTCCCATGCACGGTGTGAATGTCGACGCCGATTTCGCGGGCGAGACGGCGGACGTGAGGCGCGGCAGGAGCGGGATCGCGATGCTCGGTGCCGGCGACTTTGCCGAGTTGAACCGGCATGGAAAATTGAGGCGGTGCGGATGCCGGCCCCTCCTGGGGAAAATCGGGCGGCAGGGCCTGCTCTTCCGTTTTGCCCTCGGCCTTCATGGCGAGTTGGAAGGACAGACGCGCGGCCTGCTGGCCCGAGATGTGCTCGACGGGTTGGTGGCGGCGCGGGGCTTCGACGGAAGGCATGGCGCCACCTTCGAGGGTGAAAATGACGTCTCCGACTTTTACCTTTTGCCCTTCTTTAACTTTGATTTCGCGCACCACCCCGGTGACCGAAGATGGCACTTCAACAACCGCCTTATCCGTTTCAAGTTCCATCACGGGCTGGCCTTCGGAAACGTGCGCGCCGGGCGAGATCATGAGGCGGACGAGGTCGCCGGAGTCGATGTTCTCGCCGAGTTCGGGGAGTTTAAATTCAGAGGCGGAAGGTGAACCGGGCGCCGGCGGTGGCGCGCCTGTCGTCGGCGCGGACGCGGATTCAGATGCCGACGCTTCCGAGACAGCCTGCTTTTTCTCGGCAACCGCCGAACCCGGTGCGGCGCCTTTCGTAGCAGCCACAACTTGTGTGCTTGCGCCCGCTCCATTTTCAACCGTGAAGATCACCTGGCCAACGCGCAGCTTGTCTCCCTCTTTCACGCGCACTTCGCCGATGGTGCCCGTGACCGACGATGGCACCTCGACTACGGCCTTGTCGGTCTCGAGTTCCATGACCGGCTGGCCCTCGGCGATGCTCGCGCCGGGCTTGATGAGAAGGCGAACGAGGTCGCCACTTTCGATGTTCTCGCCTAGTTCGGGCAGTTTGAATTCTGTCGACATCTTTCTATTAATGACCCTCGATCCGTGTTCACCCGCCGAAATCCGCGGGCAAGAAGTTAAGTCGTCGCCGGGTTGCGTTTTTCCGGGCTGATGCCGAGATCGCGAATTGCCTTTTCCAATACGTCGTTGACAAGCTGTTTTTCCGCGGCCAGCGCGTGCAGCGTGGCCAGCACGATGTGTTTGGCGTCGACCTCGAAAAAGTCGCGCAGCGACGCGCGGTTTTCGCTGCGGCCAAAGCCATCTGTGCCGAGTGAAACCAGCCTGCCGGGAATCCACTGCGCAAGGCTCTCCGGCAACACCTTCATGTAATCGGACGCCGCGATGAACGGGCCGCTTGCATCTTTTAGCGTTTGCGTCACGTACGGCACCTTCGGCGTTTGTGTGGGATGCAGCATGTTCCAGCGGGCGCAGTCGTTAGCCTCGCGATAGAGTTGCTTGTAGCTGGTAACGCTCCACACATCGGCTGCGACGCCGTAATTCTTTTCGAGAATTTCCTGGGCTTTCAGCACTTCGAACATGATGGTTCCGCTGCCAAAGAGCTGTGCGCGCAACTTCGCGCCTTTCGCTTTGGCGGATGCCTTGTAGCGATAGAGGCCTTTCAGAATTCCTTCGCGGATGCCGGGTTGGGAAGGCATTTCAGGCATGGGAAGCGGTTCGTTGGTAACGGTCAGGTAATAGAAGATCGACTCGCCGTCGACGTACATGCGCTTGATGCCATCCTGAATAATGACGGCGATCTCGTAGGCGAATGCCGGATCGTAGGCGAGCAGATTCGGCACAGGCAGCGCGAGCACGTGGCTATGGCCGTCCTGGTGCTGCAAGCCTTCGCCGGCGAGCGTGGTGCGGCCGGCAGTGCCTCCGATGAGAAAACCGCGGCAGCGCATGTCGGCGGCGGCCCAGATGAGGTCGCCGATGCGCTGGAATCCGAACATCGAGTAATAAATAAAGAAGGGGATGGTGTTGATGCCATGGTTGGCATAGGCCGTGCCCGCTGAAATGAAGGAGCACATCGAGCCTGCTTCGGTAATTCCCTCTTCGAGGATCTGTCCGTTCTTCGCCTCCTTGTAATAAAGGAGGGTGTCCATGTCGACGGGCTCATAGAGCTGACCGACGTTGGAATAGATTCCGACCTGGCGGAACAGCGCCTCCATGCCGAAGGTGCGGGCTTCGTCGGGGACAACGGGCACGATAAACTTGCCAACTTCGGGATCGCGCAACAGCTTGGAGAGCAGCCGCACGAACACCATGGTCGTCGACGCATCGCGACCCTCGGTGCCTTTGAAAAATTCTTCGAAGATCGAGTCGGCGGGCGGCTTCAGGGGTTCGGCGCGCTCTTTGCGGATGGGCATGTAGCCACCGAGTTGCTGGCGGCGCGCCTGCATGTATTTGATTTCGGCGCTGTCGTCGGGAGGACGGTAGAAGGGCGCTTCGTGCAGCGTCTCATCGGGAATTGGGATGCCGAAGCGCGAGCGGAAAACTCCAAGCTCTTCGTCGTTCAGCTTCTTCTGCTGATGAGTGATGTTCTTGCCTTCGCCAGCCTCGCCGAGTCCGTAGCCTTTGATGGTCTTGGCGAGAATGATCGTCGGAGATCCGGTGTGTTCGACGGCAGCCTTGTAGGCGGCGTGCACTTTGATGGGATCGTGGCCGCCCAGGCGCATGCGCGCCAATTGCTCGTCGGAAAGATGCTCGACCATCTTGAGCAGGCGCGGATCGGTGCCGAAGAAATTCTGCCGAAAGTAGGCTCCAGACTCGACCCAGAATTTCTGATACTGGCCGTCGGTGATCTCCCCCATGCGCTTGACGAGAAGGCCGTCGCGATCGGCCTGGATGATCGGATCCCAATCGCCGCCCCAGATGACTTTGATGACGTTCCATCCGGCACCGCGGAAGATGGCTTCGAGCTCCTGAATAATTTTGCCATTGCCGCGAACGGGGCCGTCGAGCCGCTGGAGGTTGCAGTTGACGACAAAAATAAGATTGTCGAGTTTCTCGCGCGAGGCGAGCGTGATGGAACCGAGCGCTTCGGGCTCATCCATCTCGCCATCGCCCATGAAGGCCCAGACTTTGCCGCCGGTAGAAGTTTTCAGGCCGCGATTTTCGAGATACTTGATAAAGCGGGCGTGATAGATCGCTTGAATCGGCCCGAGCCCCATGGAGACCGTGGGAAATTCCCAGAAGTCGGGCATGAGCCAGGGATGCGGATAGGACGATAGCCCGCCGCCGGGCTTGAGTTCGCGGCGAAAATTCTCCAGTTTCTGCTTGGGGACGCGGCCTTCGAGATAGGCACGGGCATAGATGCCGGGTGCGGCGTGTCCCTGAAAATAAACAATGTCACGGTCGCCGGATTCGGTAGCGGCGTGGAAGAAATGATTGAAGGCGACCTCATAGAGCGTAGCGGCGGAGGCGAAGGTGGAGATGTGGCCGCCGATACCTTCCTGAATCTTGTTGGCGCGAACCACCATGGCCATAGCGTTCCAGCGAACGAGGCTCTTGATGCGGCGTTCCATCTCCTGGCTGCCGGGAAACGGCGCCTGCTGTCTTGAGGGGATCGTGTTCTGATAGGGCGTCGTCGCAGAAAACGGGAGATTGACGCCGGCTTCCCGGCGGGCGTGCAGCGAGAGTTGCTGCAAAAGCCGGCCGGCGCGCTCGGCTCCTCCGTGCGAGAGGACGTAGTCGAGCGAATCCATCCACTCGCGATTTTCCAGAACTTCAAGTCCGTTGGTCGGTTGCGCCTTTTGCGTATACGTCTCAGCCACTCTTTTACCACCCCACTGGAGGAATCAATCTTTCATGATAAGCAATCGGAGAAATTTTTGCTGGACGCCAGAGGCTCAAGTTCGATTCGTCTCGGACCAATGCGTGTCCGAAAGACCGCGGAGACTGGCGGCGGCGGTCTCGGCGGTGATGTCACGTTGCGGCGAGGCCAGCATCTCATAGCCAACCATGAACTTGCGGATGCTGGCGGAACGCAGCAGGGGTGGATAGAAGTGGGCGTGCAGATGCCACTCCGGGTGCGGCTTGCCGTCGGTCGGGGACTGATGGAATCCCATGGAGTACGGAAAGGAGGTTTTAAAAAGATTGTCGTAGCGCGTGGTGATGGACTTGAGCGCGCGGGCAAGGGCCTTACGCTCCGCGGGGTCGAGTGCGAGAAGGTCGGCGGTGTGGCGACGGGAAAGGAGCAAAACTTCGAACGGCCAGACTGCCCAGAAAGGCACGAGAACGACGAAGTGGTCGTTTTCGACAATGAGGCGCGCTTTTGCGCGAAGTTCGAGTTCGAGATAGTCGCAGAGCAGGCAGGTTTGATGCCCGGCGAGATATGCAGATTGCGACTGCTGTTCCTTGAGAGGTTCGTTTGGGATGGTGCGGTTGGCCCAGATCTGACCGTGGGGATGGGGATTGCTGCAACCCATCATTTCGCCGCGGTTCTCGAAGATTTGTACGTAGTTAATGTCGGGCGAGGAGCCGAGGGCGGCGAATTCGGTTGCCCAGACATCGACGACTGTTTGTATGTCGTCTACTGTCATGCGGGCTAGCGTCAGGTCGTGGCGTGGAGAGAAACAGACGACTTTGCAGGTTCCGGATTCGGATTCGGAGAGCAAGAGCCCGCGGCCGGAGTCATCCTGGCGCATTTGGGGCACGCCGGGGGTTAGCGCAGCGAAATCATTGGTGAAGACGAAGGTTGAGTTGTAACTGGGATTTCGGGCGCCGCCCGCGCGCTCGTTGCCTGGACAAAGATAGCAGCCGGGATCATAGGCAAGCGTGGAAGGTGAAGACGCGAACTCTTTCCGGCCATGCCACGGGCGCTCGGAACGATGGGGGGAAACCAGAATCCATTCGCCGGTTAGCGGATTGTAGCGGCGATGCGGGCAGTCGAAGAGACCGCCAGCCGAGGGAGACGGATCATCCTTCAAGCGCCAGCACTCCTTCGTGGTTGCCGTCGGCTTCACCGGGCCAGGGTTCGGCGCCTTGCGCGGGCTCGCAGAGATAAGTCTCAGGAGTGATGCTCATGGCCTCAGCATACATGGCGGTGATTTCGGAGCGAACCGTTTCCGCGCAGTCAGAACGAACGACGTTTACCGTGCAGCCGCCAAAGCCGCCGCCGGTCATGCGCGCTCCATAGACACCTCGGCGTGAAGAAGCCAGATCGACGAGGAGATCGAGTTCGCGGCAACTCACTTCGTAATCATCGCGCAGGCTGGCGTGGGAGCGATAGAGGAGATGGCCAAAACGCTCAATATCTTCTGACTGGAGCGCAGTGGTGGCGGCTAGCACGCGCTGATTTTCGGTGATGACGTGACGGCAGCGGCGATAAACGGTGGAGGAGAGCGCGTGCTTGTGATTTTCCAGATCGGCAAGGCTGATATCGCGCAGCGAACGGACCTCCGGGAGGAGCGCGCGAAGAATCCTGACGCCCGTTTCGCAATCGGCGCGGCGCCGGTTGTATTCGCCCGAGGCGAGTTCGTGGCGAACCATACTGTTGCAAACGATAATGCGAAGATTTTTCGGGATGGCGAGCAGTTGGTACCGGAGGGAACGGCAATCCAGCATCAGGGCGTGTCCGGCGGCTCCAAAGCAAGCGACAAACTGATCCATCAGCCCACAACGGGTGCCGACATATTTGTGTTCGGCCGCCTGGCAGAGCTTCGCCAAATCGAGGCGTGGGACACGAATGCCAGCCAACGAAGTGAGCGCCAGAGCCGTTGAGACCTCGAGCGATGCGGAGGAACTAAGGCCGGCGCCTAGAGGGATCTCGTCATGAATGACGAGATTTGCGCCGGTGAGATGGTGGCCAGCCTGCTGTAGCATCTCGGCAACGCCGCGGACGAAGTCGCTCCAGTGCTGCCGGGGAGGGCCGCCGAGCAAGTCCAGAGCCAGCGAGACTTTTTCGTTGAAGTGCTCGGAATAAACATCGATAACCTGGTCGGAGCGCTGGGCAGCGGCGATCCAGGTATCGCAGCCGATCGCCATGGGCATGACGAAGCCGTCGTTGTAATCGGTGTGCTCGCCAATCAGATTGACGCGGCCGGGAGCACGAAAGAGTTGCGCTTCTCCGCCGAAGAGTTCGCGAAAGCGGGCCCGCAGAAGATCGCGACTTAGTTCGGGACTCGGAGCACTCGGGGTCATCGCCGGCCATCCGAAGGACCCGTTTCGCAGGCGGATCGGATCAGGAGTGACGGCGGGAACGGGAGACAAAACGACTTGTGGCGATGCGGAATCACGGTGTTAATTATGCCTTAGGTGGCGGATCGCGCCCCGCGTCGCGAGAGTACGCCCGGCAAAGGGGAGAACCGGATCAGAAAATGAATCTCGCCGCCAGCATGTAACCTAGGTTACGCTAACGAATTTTTCTTCTGCGATGGGGAAGGCTACTCGCCCGCCGGGCTTCAGCCGTGATAAATCTTGTATTTGCCGATTCACGTTGCCATCTTCCTCTTTGTAGCCGGAGCGCTCGGCGGCGCGCAGAATGCGCTGGCGGGGGGCGGAAGCTTTATCGCTTTTCCGGCGCTTTTATTTACCGGCGTTCCTCCAATTCCAGCCAATGCCACCAATACCGTCGCGCTGTGGGTGGGCACCACGGCCAGCGGTGGCGCATTTCGCAAACATCTGGATATTTCGCGGCGGGTGATGATTCCGCTTACGGTAACGAGCGTGATCGGCGGAGTTGCGGGAGCTTACCTGCTTCTGCACACGCCGGCACACACCTTTTTACGCGTACTGCCCTGGTTGATGTTTGGGGCGACACTGCTCTTCGCGTTTGGCGGGAAGCTGGCGCGATCGAATGAAGGGCTGGCGCAGAATATCTCGACTTCGTCGCTGGTGTTTGCTTCCATATTCGAGCTCGTGGTTTCCGTTTATGGCGGATATTTTGGGGGCGGCGTCGGAATCTTGAACCTGGCTATGCTTGCGATGATTGGAATGACCGATATCCATGCGATGAACGCACTCAAAGTGGTTCTGGGGGGGATCATCAATGGCGTGGCGGTAATCACCTTCGTCGTCAAGGGCGCGGTGTACTGGAAGCAGGGCACCGTGATGATCGTGGGCGCGGTCTTGGGCGGATACCTGGGGGCGCGCTATTCGTTGAAGCTACCGCAGCGTTGGATTCGCGTATTTGTTATTGTCGTGGGCGCCGTGATGTCGATCTACTTTTTTTGGACCGCCTATCGGTAGAGCCCTTCGATCTTTCGGCGCCCACCGAAACGTTGAATCGTGAGACAGAGGTGCACCTCTCAATTGCGAAGAGACTTCATAACAGCCTACAGCGTTGTGCTTGCGCTGGATGCCGCGAGAATTTGTTCCAGCGAAAAATTCTGGAGTTCGCCGATCCGTTCGATGGTGATGTCAGGCTTCGGGAATCGCGCGACCGACGCATCGTCATGCGCATAGTGCCCCTGCCGCGGGAAGATGGTTGTGACGCGCCCTCCCCAATATTTTTTGATCGCCGTCAGCAGGCGGACTTTGTCGTCGACCATAACGTAGTGCTTTGCCGGATACTTCGCCTCGGCGTCCTCCAGTTCGAGTTCCTTGTGCACGTAAATAAGAACGTGGCCTTCGAAGGCGTCGTAGAGGCCGGAGCGATCGATTTTGCGCGGCTGGAAGACCACGTCGCCGTCGCTAAGAATGACAGGCTGGCCGAGGCTACGCGCGTGATCGACTGCGTCGAGCGACTCGGGGAAGAGCCGGTTCGCGAACGGATAATTGATCATGAAATACGAAACTTCGAGGAGCTTAGGATCGCGCGGGCGCTCGATGCGGTAGCGTTGGAGGGCTCCAAGATAGTCGGCGTAGCCTAGTTCGTTGCGAAGTTGCTCGAAGATTTGCCAGTAGCGCTGGGCGGCTTCGGCGCTGACTTTGCTTTGCAGATGCCGCTGCAAGTCGGCAGCGACGCGGTCGTTATCGACGAGCGTGTTGTCGACATCGAACAGAAAGACGGTGCGGGAGGAGGCGTCGGCACGATTCACGGGCGGTCCTGGAGAGTCATCATAAATTAAGTTTGATCTGCGACGGGCGACGTATTTCTCTTTCTGCATGAACGCCCACTTTCCCCGACTTTTTCCTGGATTCCCTTTGCTTTATTTGATTCGCAAGAATCCGCGTAAATTGGCAAAATCTGCGGGCGTTCCTTCGGGCATCTGCCGTAATTATCAAAGACTTAGCGGGGTTGAAATCTGGACGGTCTTTGCCCTTGCCTTGTGGTCTCGCTTGTAGTAGAAATTTCCTTCCATCTCGAGGATAGCCGTCCCAGCCCCCGACTATGTTTTTGCCTCGCGAATCCTATCGTTCCCCCAGCCATCCATATTCGTCATTTCCAGGAGATTTCTTGTGGAACACGTTGATGCACAGGTATTGAAACGCTTCGACACGCGCTCCAGCCGGCCGTGCGAATTCTGCCGCGATCTTGACCCGCAGTTTACGCGGCGCAATCCCATCGACCAGATGGTGGCCGCGACCAGGAAAGCAACGGCGTCGGCCCATTTGACCGAGGACGGCTATGTGCGACACCGGATTCTTGAGTTGCGCCGGATGACTGCGCGTGTGCCGGTGAATGCCGCATAGAGAGAGCAGGTTTTGGCAGACCGGCGTTTTGCACCGTCTTTCGATCTTTAGCTTGACAATTTTCTACGCAACTTTCACCTTCTGATCAGTTCTAATTGTGTAGGCTGAGTTGCTCGATTCGGGCTGTTCGACTCTTTCACTCAATCATGTCTGAACCGCGAATCTCGCCGGGAAGTGCGTGCAGGATGGGCGCGTCCATGGCGATCGCGAGGAGGCCACCGATGCTGGCCGCTCGCCGATTCATCGCGCTTTTTGCGATCCTTGGGCTGATCAGTCTCGGCGCGGTCGTGTTGCCGATCTGGGCGCAGTCCCCATATATGGAGTTTCATGGCGTGCCTCCATCTGGTATTGGAGGAACGGCGTTTTCCGCGGTTCGTCCGAATCCCGGCAATGCGGCGATCGCATGTTGCGCCAGTTTTTTCTTCCCTTCCAGTTTTTCGCCGATGGTCCCCTATCCGCCGATTGGGACGCAAAACCGGTCACATCATGGCCACCATCACCACAATGGCGATAAGACTGTGATCGCCGAGCCCGTTTTTGTTCCTTACGGCGTGCCCTACGCTGTGGATGCGGAGGATGATGGGGCAGACTCACCAGATGACGGCGGGCCTGAAGTGAGTGAACCGGCGCACGGCGGACAGCCGTATGCCGGCGACCCTCGGGGTGTGAAGCGGCACGGGATTGCGGACGGAGTCCTTGGCCCTGACGGTTCTGACGCAGCGGGAACGACGGACGGGAAGTCAGCTGGCAATGTCGGCAGCGATGGAAACGCACAGAATGCGGACGCCGAAGCGGAGACGCCCCCTGCTCCTCCCGAGCCGGTCGTGGCGCAGCCAACCACCGTGCTTGTCTTTAAGGACGGGCATCGATCCGAGGTCGGGAACTACGCGATTGTCGGCGATTCCTTATTTGATTTTTCGGGAGATCGCACTCGCAAGATACTTCTCGCCGACCTTGATATTCCAGCCACAATAAAGCTTAATGAGGCGGCGGGCGTGGAGTTCCGGCTGCCGCCAGCCAGCAGCCCGAATTGAGCAAGAGGCCTCGGCGGATTGTGATCGATTTCGGGCGCTTACTTTAATCAGAACTCCGGTTTAGCCTTCCCACAAAACTCCCCTTGGTGGCCGCCGCGGCTGCTGGATGCTCGCAGTTCGCGGCGCCATTTCTTTCGCCATCTCCGCTTGACACTTCCCTGTTCTCATTGGATACTTATTCATCGGATTGGATTTTTATTCATCCGAAGAAATTTATGTCGAAGACAACGCGGCACAAAGCGATTCTTGACCTGCTCGATGATGGCCCGGTAGAGAGCCAGGAGGCTTTGCAACACATCCTGGAGCGGAAGGGCATCGAGGTGGGACAGGCGACGCTGTCGCGGGACATTCGCGAATTGAAGCTGGTGAAGGGCCCCGACGGCTACCGGCGCGCGACAGAGAGGTCGGTGGCGGAGGGCGTGCTGCCTTCGGTGATGCGGATGGCGCATCAGTTCGTGCTGGAAGTGCGGCAGGCGCAGAACATGCTCGTTGTTAAGACAACGGTGGGAAGCGCGCAGCCGGTAGCGGCGGCGCTCGATGCCTCGCACTGGCCGGAAGTGGTGGGAACGATCGCGGGAGACGATACGGTACTTGTCATCGCCGAAGATACAAAGAAGGCGGCATCGCTGGCGCGACGGATTCAGGAACAGGGATAGTGGGGTCGTAAGAACCACACGTCTGGAAGATTGGAACAAGAGACTTCGCTCAAGCTCACCTTGGACGGGGACGCTCGAGGGATTTTTAGTTTTTTGAAAATGGAGTTGACCGCTGAAATGTACAAAACGCAGATGAGAAGTGACACGATGACATTCAACAACTCAGCGCACGTGCTGGCTGAGCCGGTCGCGCCGCGCGATCTTATTTCGGTGCACGATCTGGCGCCGGCGGAGATTCAGCAGCTATTCAACCTGACCGCGATGCTGAAGGCGCGTCCCGCGGATTTTCGCGGGGTGCTGGCGGGCAAGCAGATGGTGATGTTTTTCGAGAAGCCGTCGCTACGCACGCGCCTGACGTTCGAGGCGGGAATGGACAGCCTCGGCGGCAGCACGTTTTTTGTCGACCAGACGGCGAGCCGTTTGGGAAATCGCGAGTCGCTTTACGACGTCGCGCATAATCTCGAACGCTGGATCGACCTCATTGTGCTGCGCACGTTCACGCACGCAACGGTCGAAGAGATGGCAACGTATGCGGGCGTCCCGGTCATCAACGCACTGAGCGAACTCGAGCATCCCTGCCAGGCGCTGGCGGACTTCTTCACCTTGCAGGAGCATTTTGGCGATCTGCGAAAAATTCATTTTGCGTATGTCGGCGACGGGAACAACATGGCGCACTCGCTGTTGCTGGCGGGAGCTTCGATGGGCTCCAAGGTTTCGATCGCAACGCCGGAGAAGTATGGGTTGAATCCGGTGATCGTGACCATGGCGCAGGCGATTGCAGAGCAGACGGGCGCGACGCTGCGCATTCTGCATGACGCGCGCAAGGCCGTGAAGAGCGCGGACGCGGTTTACACCGACACATGGGCGAGCATGGGGCAAGAAAGTGAAGCCGAGGAGCGGCACGCGATATTTGCGCCATTCCAGGTCAATGCCGGGCTGATGGCGCTGGCCGCGCCGCATGCGCGATTCATGCATTGTCTGCCGGCGCATCGCGGGTGCGAGGTGACAGATCAGGTGATCGATTCGGTAAATTCGGTGGTGTTCGACCAGGCGGAGAATCGCCTGCACATTCAAAAAGCAATTCTAGTTTGGCTGCTCGGCGGAGGCGTGGGCTCGTTTCTGCAACCGGGCTTTTCAGAAAGGAGCGCTCATGCCTGATTCTTTCAAGCAAAAAGAAAAGATCATTCTTGCCTATTCGGGAGGGCTCGATACCTCCATCATCATCCCGTGGCTTAAGGAAAACTATGATTACGACGTAATCGCGATGGTTGGCGACGTGGGCCAGGGCGACGACGTCGAGGCAGTCGTCGACAAAGCGTACAAGACAGGTGCGAGCAAGGTTATTGTCGAAGATCTGCGCGAGGAATTTTTGACCGGCTACGTTTGGCCTGCTCTGAAGGCGGGCGCCGTGTATGAGAACAAGTATCTGCTGGGCACATCGCTGGCGCGGCCTCTGATTGCGAAGCACCAGGTGGAAGTCGCGCTCGCCGAGGGCGCGGTCGCCGTCGGACACGGATGCACCGGCAAGGGCAACGATCAGGTGCGGTTCGAGATGGCGTATCAGGCGCTGGCTCCGGAGTTGAAAGTTGTGGCTCCGTGGCGCGAGTGGGAGTTGAAGTCGCGCGAGGACTGCCTGGATTATGCCGAGAAGCACGGAATTCCGGTAGCGCAGAGCCGCGAGAAGATTCATAGCCGCGACCGCAACTTGTGGCATGTGAGCCATGAGGGCGGAGAGCTCGAAGACGCGGCGAATGCGCCGCTGGCATCGACGTGGCAGATGTCGCGATCGCCGCAAGATGCGCCTGACAAGGAAGAGCTGGTTGAGATCGGATTCGAGAAGGGCATTCCAGTTTCGGTGGGTGGACAGACGCTTGATCCGGTTTCGCTGCTTGAGCTTTTGAACGAGATCGGTGGGCGGAATGCAGTCGGCCGCATCGATCTGGTCGAGAACCGGTTTGTCGGGATCAAGTCGCGCGGGTGCTATGAGACTCCTGGCGGAACGCTGCTTCTCGCTGCTCATGGCGAGCTGGAGGCGTTGTGCCTTGACCGCGACGTGCTGCACTACAAGCAGCATGTGGCCTTGAAGTATGCGGAGCTTGTGTATTTCGGATTCTGGTTCACGCCGCTGCGCGAGGCGCTCGACGCGTTTGTCGAAACGACGCAACAGAACGTAACAGGTTCGGTGGCATTCTCGCTCTACAAGGGCAACGTGAGCGTTGTGAGCCGGAAATCGCCGCACTCGCTTTATCGCACCGATCTCTCCTCGTTCACGATGGACGCGAGTTATGATCAGAAGGATGCGGAAGGATTCATTCGCATTATCGGATTGCCTTCGCGGTCGCGAGCGCAGGCAGAGGCGAAGAAACAGACGAAGGTCGAGGTTGGCTGATGAAAATGTGGTCGGGTCGCTTTCGACAGGGACTTGATCCGGAGTTTGAAAAATGGCAGCGGTCGTTTGATTACGACAAACGGCTGCTGCCTTTTGAACTTGCGGCGAGCCGCGCGCACGCTCGGGCGCTGGAACATGCTGGCGTTCTCAGCACCGAGGATCTGGCGGAAATTCTTGAAGGGCTGAACAAGATTGAGAAGCTGGTCAAAGCTCCGGAATATTTCGACGATCCTGAGGCGGAAGACGTTCATCACTTTGTCGAGAAAAAGCTTGCGGCGCTGATTGGACAAACTGGCTACAAGCTTCATGCGGGACGCAGCAGGAACGAGCAGATTGCCACCGATCTGCGGTTGTTTGTGCGAGCTTCGATCGACGACCTGCAAAATCTTTTGGCCGATTGGATCGAGGCGATCGTTGCTCGCGCGGAAAGCTCGGGCGCTGCGGCGATGCCTGGATTTACTCATCTTCAACCTGCCGAACCTGTGCTTGTCGCGCATTGGCTACTGGCTTATGCCGAAATGTTTTTGCGCGATTCGGATCGGTTGGCTTCTTGCCGGAAGCGATTGAATCTCTGTCCGCTGGGTTCGGGCGCGATTGCGGGAGCGACGTTGGTGATTAACAGGCGCGCGATTGCGGCGGAACTTGGGTTCGACGACATTACCGCTAACAGCATGGATGCAACGAGCGACCGCGATTTTGCGATTGAGTTTGTGCAGGCGCTCTTGCTTCTCTCGCTGCATTTGAGCCGTTGGGCGGAAGAGATGATTCTGTTCTCGACTTCGGCTTACGATTTTGTTGTTTTGCCGGAAGCTTATTCGACGGGATCGAGCGCGATGCCGCAGAAAAAAAATCCTGACTTGCTGGAACTGGTGCGCGGAAAAGCCGCGCGGGTCGCTGGTTTTGCCACCGCACTGGGAACCGCGGTTAAAGGCTTGCCGCTGGCTTACAACAAAGATTTGCAGGAGACACAGGAGCCTTTGTTTGGTGCAACCGATACTGTGACTTCGATGTTGCCGCTGGTTACGGGATGGATGCGGGCGGTGGAATTCAACTTCGCGAAGATGGATGCGGAGGCCAGGTCTGGATTCATGAATGCGTGGGCGGCGGCGGCATATCTGGTGGAGCGTGGCGTCGCTTCGCGGCAGGCACATGAGGCGGTCGGGAAGGCGGTGCAGATTTGCCTCGATCTGAAATGCAATTTGCAAGATCTATCGATTAAGGACTTGAAGGCGATTCATCCGGCGTTCGATGCGGATTTGCCGGCACGGCTGGAGTTGAGTGAGGTGCTCGCGATTCATGATGTGCCGGGCGGGACCGCCGCAGCGCGGGTGCAGGCGGCGATTCGTGCAACCAGAGAGCGGGCTGGCTTGCTGAAAACTGCTCGTGCAGCCTTAGTTTCCGACTGAGTCCTTTTAGATCTACCCCATTCATTTTCTTAGGGATACACCGGGTTTCAGCAAAATATGCGCTCCACGTGAAGCGCGGGCGGAAACTTTGCGTTGAATTTAGTGTGGGTTTGTCGCGGGAGTTAAGTCGAGACTTTTCGGTGTTGCGCGGTGGCGTTCCGCGTCCAGAAATTCCTCTACTTGCACGGCGCTCGATGAGGGTATAGAGGTCTTTCGACTGTGCAGGGACTTCACTTTGTGAAGTTCCTGCTTCGCTCAAGATGACAAGGTGCTAGCCCCCGCGATTACACTTTCTTCTTTCGTTGCCGAGGCCTCTTTGGTTGTCGAGCCTTTGAGTGTGGTCGTAGCATCAAATCGGCATAGCCTCATAGGAGCCTTCACCCTGATCGGACGAATTCTTTTTTTAGCTATCTTTCTGGCGCTGATTTATGCGGTGCAGCGCTTTTGGTTTTTGCGGGCATGGAACTGGATCTCCGCGCTCACGAATTCACAGTGGCGCGCGGGATTGCAGATTGCGCTGATTGCCGCGGCCCTGGCTCTGATTGCCGGGCTGTTCGATTCCTTGCTTGGACATGTGGTTTCGCGCGCTCCCTTCGGAAAAACTCTCATCACTTTTTCGCGGATATGGATTGTCGCGTCTTTGTTTGCGCTGATTGCGGTGAAGTCGGTGGGCGGCATTGAGTGGGTTACCGCGGCGATCTCGAATTTGCGGCATGGAGCAGCGATCAACGCTCGGGGCGGATCGCAGTTTGACGCTTCGCGGCGAACTTTATTTCGGTATGCCGCATTTCTTGCCGGGAGCGTTCCGTTCCTGGCAGCTACTTATGGATTTGCCGCCGGACGTTTGCGCTATACCGTCGAACGGGTGGATGTGCCGGTGACGAATCTTCCGCCGGAACTGGATGGGCTGCGCATTGCGCAGTTGAGCGACATTCATATTGGGGATTACATGCCTCCGCGAGAGATTGCTCGGGCGGTGGCAATGGCGAATGATCTTTCGCCTGACATTTCATTTGTTACCGGGGATTTTGTTTCGAGCGAGGGCGATCCGCTGGATGCTTGTATTTCGGAACTCGCCAAACTGCGCGCTCCGCTGGGGGTTTGGGGATGCAACGGGAATCATGAGATTTATGCGGGCGTGGAGGATGAGGCGGAGAGGCTGTTTCAGTCGCATGGCATGCGGTTGCTGCGGGCGCGCAATCAGGTGATCGAGCATAACGGCGGACGGTTTAATTTGATCGGCGTGGATTATCAGCGGGATCACATGGTTTCGGGCGAGCGTACTGGACCGATGTTGGAGGAGATTACGCATCTGGTGCGGCGCGATATGCCGAATATTTTGCTGTCGCATAATCCGAATTCGTTTCCACGCGCGGCGGAGTTGGGGATTGAGTTGAGCCTGGCTGGGCACACGCATGGCGGTCAGGTAAAGGTCGAGATTGTGGATCACAACATCACGCCGGCGCGGTTGATTTCGCCGTTTGTGGCGGGATTGTATCGGCTGCCGATGCAGTCGTCAGTTGTCAGTCGTCAGTCATCAGTTAATGCTCAAGATGCTGGCGGTGTGGTCTCCCACTCTAACGTCGCAAAAGACGCGATGTTAGAATGGGGCACCCTCGGCTCGGATGATGCTCACGGAACTTCTAAAGCTGCGCTTTATGTGAATCGTGGGCTGGGGACATTTGGTTTTCCCGTGCGGATTGGTGTCCCTCCCGAGATTACGCTGTTGACACTACGCAGAGCGTAGGGCGCTACGGTAGGCGCGTCGCCCCGCGCACGGAGCAGTGATTGTTGCGCGACGATTTTGTGATGAGTCGACGCTGGCGCGAGAGCGCCCGGCGCTTCATCTGACTAGAAATAATTCCCATCCGCCAAAGCGGTTCAGTTCCTTGGCCCGCTCCCGATCTGCATACATCCGCATGACCGGCTGAGGTCATTGCCTGCATACGGGCAGACTGGCGCAGTCGCGGTCGGCTCCAAGTGTCTGCTGACAATAAACATACAGCCGCTTGCTCTTGGCCACCCACCTGCTCTCAATGCATCTGAAGAAAGTTTTCGAGTCTTTTGTGACTTAGAAAGCGAGTTGCTTTATGAAGCGTCTGATGTTTGTGTTCGTAACTCTTATTTTCGTAACCAGCTGCCTTCATGCTCAATCCCCCAGCTTGGTAGCGACTATCCCCTTCAATTTCCAGGTGGGAAATATTGCGTTGCCTCCTGGCACATACACGATCAGGCCAGTGAGGGGCGACATCCTTCTGTTTCAGAGCAAGGATAATCCGAACGACGCTGTCTTCGTAGTGCCCCTGGCGTCCGCCGGAGATATAAACAAACATGATAGTGAGCTGATATTTCGAGTCTCCGACGGTCGATTTTTTCTCTGGCAAATGTGGACGGAGGGTTACTCCGACGGACGGGAATTCGCCGTTAAGTCGAGTGAAACTCTGGAGGCCAACACCGCCGAGCCATCCGTGATCGTAATAAAAGCCGTTGCCATCACCAGCCACGTGTGACATGGATGGTTAAAGATCCGGTTGAAGGGGTTGATTGGTAGAGCAGTTGCGGCTGTACATCTGTTAGCAACTGCTCAACAGGAGCTTGCTAGAAAGGACCGCTCAGAGATCGAGCGGTCCGCTTTTTGTGGGCCGGTTCATTGTGCTAATTCTGATTCCACCCGAGATGTGAGTCACCCGCCTGATTGCTCCCCAATGTCGCACAGAACGCGATGTTAGAATGGAGCGCCCTCGGGTCGGATGATGCTCACGGAAATTCGAAGGCTGCGCTTTATGTGAATCGCGGGTTGGGGACGTTTGGATTTCCGGTGCGGCCGGGAGTGCCTCCGGAGATTACGCTGCTAACGTTGCGGAGGGCGTAAAACGTTCGGGGATCAGTTAAAGATAATAGCCAAGACCCGAGAACACCGTTCGGTGGATTCCATTCCAGACCGTGTCAACTTCCATCCAGTGATCCTCGTATGCGTTGCCCTCAAGGATGACTTCAATTTTCCCGTCGCCGTTCACATCCGCCACGTCGAGTGGGGACCACGTTGTTACGGTGTTTATGTCGGCATCGGTCTTCTGGTAAGGTGCCTTCCGCAGCACCGACAAGTGGGAATTTCTGTCGATAATCGCGATCACTTGGCACACCGACACGTTCGATCCCACAATGTGATCGTAATAGGCCTCGGCCAGATACCAACCTGCTGTCCTAGCCTGCCAGACAGTGAAATAGATTTGTCCCGTCGCCTTAGCAGGTAGTCCTAGGCGATGTAACTCCTTGACGAGCAGATTGCGGAATTCGGTGGTCGGCTCTCCGTTCTGTTGGCAACTCCGTCTGTTATCGACCCACTTACATTCGTAGTCCGCTATGACACGGGCGTTGGGATGTTCCTTGGGAGGCCGAATTTCACAGGCATCATCGGGGCCGTTTCCCGTTGGCTCGCCGCAGTAATGAGTTTTCAAGAATGTCTTGACCGTGCGACATTCGGCGCTAGAACAGGACGGACGATGGGGGTCTCTATCGGCTTGGCCCTTAACACTATCGGTGGTCACGAGCAAGAACAACAGTGCAAGACCGAGAATGATCCTGCCCCCTCCCGACAGTTTTTTTGGCGACATGGACGCGTTTTCCTTTGACAGAATACTAAAACTCAACATGGAAATCTTCGGCGACCCGTCTACCTTGTTTCTGGGAACAGCGAACTTTAAGAGAACAAGGCAGCCTTTGTAGAGTCGAATGAAGCACTCCCACGGGGCTTCTTCAAAGACCCAACTGTGGTACAATTTCTTATCACAATAAGGCATGTAAATATCTGTAAAACAAGTACTTAACTGGTTTCTTAATACGATATCAGGGCGAATCCGCTAGATGGCCGATAGGGGCCGTCACCGAGTGGGTCTTACTGAGAACTGACAACTGAAAGCTGAGAACTTCTTTTCATGGCTGACGATCAAAATCCTGAACTGCCTTTAACACCTCCTCCGGGCGGCGACGGTCCTACTGGGCCGGGCGCGCTTAACATTCAACCAGTCAATATTGAAGACGAGATGCGCAAGTCGTATCTCGACTATTCGCTCTCGGTCATCATTGGGCGCGCGCTGCCCGATGTGCGCGATGGGTTGAAGCCGGTGCATCGGCGGATTCTATACACGATGCAGCAGATGGGTCTCGGGCCGGGGCGGCCTACGCGCAAGTGCGCGCGTATCGTCGGCGAGGTCATGGGCAAGTACCATCCGCATGGAAATTTGGCGGTGTATGACGCGTTGGTGCGACTGGCGCAGCCGTTTGCCATGCGCGCGCCGCTGGTGGATGGACAGGGAAATTTTGGGTCGGTGGATGGCGATCCTCCGGCGGCGGACCGGTATACGGAAGCGCGCCTGACTCGGGTTTCGACGGCGCTGCTGGAAGATCTGGATAAAGAGGCGGTGGATTTTTATCCGAACTATGACAACTCGGAGACGCAGCCTACCGTGTTGCCGGCGCGCTTTCCGAATCTGCTGGTGAACGGGTCGGATGGAATTGCCGTGGGCATGGCGACGAAAATTCCGCCGCACAACCTGGCCGAAATTGTGGATGCGACGATCACTCTCGTCAATAATCCTGCTGCTCAGTTGCCGGAAATTTTGAAATTTGTGCAGGGGCCGGACTTCCCTACCGCGGCGATCATTCACGGGCGCGCGGGAATTTTCGAAGCTTACCGCACCGGGCGCGGGCGCTTCATGATGCGGGCGCGGGCGGCGATTGAGAACGTCACCAAGGAAAAGCAGGCGATCATCGTTACGGAAATTCCGTATCAGGTGAACAAAGCGCGGCTGATTGAGCGCATCGCCGACCTGGTCAACGACAAGACGATCGACGATATTTCCGACGTTCGGGACGAGAGCGACCGCGATGGAATGCGGATTGTGATCGAACTGAAGCGCGGGGCCGAGCCGCAGATCGTGCTGAACCAACTGTTCAAGCACACGCAGATGCAGGAAGGCTTCAGCATGATCCTGCTGGCGGTGGTGAACCAGCAGCCGAAGGAAATGGGGCTGATCCAGGCGATCCTGCATTTTATAAATCATCGCGTGGATGTGGTGCGACGGCGGACGGCATATTTGCTGGCGAAGGCGCGCGACCGCGAGCACATTTTGGAAGGCTACCTGACGGCGCTCGATCACCTGGATAACGTGATCACGATTATTCGGGCGAGCGCGAACCGTGCGGATGCGCGTGACAACTTGGTCGCGTTTTTTGGCGGCAAGAAGATTGACATCAATGTGACCGGGCGCGCTCCGAAGCTACCTGCCGAGAAGCCGTTTACCGCGAAGCAGGCAGACGCGATTCTCGAACTGCAATTGCACCGTTTGACGCGGCTTTCGATCGACGAAATTTCGAACGAGTTGAAGTCGGTGCGGGAGAACATTGCCGAGTTCGAGGCGATTCTGGCGTCGGAGAAGAAGTTGCGCGGCGTAATTATCAAAGAGCTTGAAGAAGTAAAGAAGCTGTACGGCGACGCGCGGCGCACGCAGATTGAAGACGAAGCGGCGGAGATTCTGCTGGAAGATCTGATCGCCGACGAGCAGGTGGCGGTCACGGTGAGCCATTCGGGATATGTGAAGCGGACGCCGATTTCTACTTACCGCATGCAGCGGCGCGGCGGCACCGGGCGTACGGGCATGAAGACGCGCGACGAGGATTTTGTCGAGCAGCTGTTTATCGCGTCGACGCACGCTTACATTTTGATTTTCACGAACACTGGGCGCGTGTACTGGCTCAAGGTGTATGAGACTCCGGATGTGGGCGCGGCGGGCAAGGGCAAGCACATTGGCAATCTCGTCGGCTTACAGGCGGGCGAGACGGTACGCACGATGGTAGCGGTGCGGAATCTGGAAGAACCGGGGCGATTTATTTTCTTCGCTACGCGCAACGGCACGGTGAAGAAGACCGAGCTGAAGGATTTTTCGCATGTGATGTCGCGCGGAATTATTGCGATTGGCATTGACCAGGGAGACGAACTTGTTGCGGCTACTTTGACCGACGGCGAGCAGATTATTTTTCTGGCTTCGCACGATGGGCAGGCGATTCGCTTTGAGGAGTCGGATGTGCGGCCGATGGGGCGTCCGGCGTATGGCGTGCGCGGCATGAATCTGGACAAGGGTGATTACATTGTCGGCATGGCGACGACCGCGAAGGACGCGAAGCAGGCGGAAGAGGCGGCGGCGAGGGTCAAGGCCGCGGCTGGAGTTGAGGCTACCGCGACTGACGAGACTTTGCCGATCAAGGGCTCGCTGATTCTGTCGGTAACGGAGAACGGGTATGGTAAGCGGACCGCGGCGGACGAGTACCGGTTGCAGGGGCGCGGCGGGTCGGGCGTGATCAACGTGAAGACTACCGAGCGCAACGGCAAGGTGGTTGGGATCGCGCAGGTGAATGAAGAGTCCGAGGTCATGCTGATCAGCCAGTACGGGAAGATCATCCGGATGGATTCGAGCACGATTCGCGAGTCGGGACGCGCGGCACAGGGCGTGCGCTTGCTGTCGCTGGAACCGGGAGATCGGGTGGCAGCGGCGGTGGTGATTGCTCCGGAGACGCCGGCGGAGGGGAATGGGACGTTGATACAATGATAGCCCGCAACCTTCGTTGTTACTTTTCTAAAGGCGGGTCTTAGATCCGCCTTTTCTCTTCCAATTACTTACTGAATTTCTCCACCTAGCCGTGCTATGATGGCGCGCTATTTATGTCGTCGCCCGTGGTCAACATCCCTCCTCGCCGGTTTCTGGGCCTGTTCGCTGGCCTGGCAATGCTGATGGTAGTTATTTCATATATTTTCATGCTGTTGCTTGCGGCCGCATGCGTCTATATTCCCTTTCTCATCCTTACCTACTCATCCGGTTTCCAAACTTTGGCTTTGCTGATTGCGGGAGTGATTGTTGCCGGCTCCATCGTTTGGTCGCTGGTGCCACGCCGAGATAAGTTCAAGGCCCCGGGAACACCGCTTGAGCGGGCCAGCCACCCGCGGCTGTTCGCCGAACTCGACAACATTGCCCGCGCACTGGACGAGCCTCTGCCTTCCGAGGTCTATTTAATTGGCGATGCGAACGCGTGGGTGGCGGACCGCGGCGGCATCATGGGCTTTGGAAGCCGTCGGGTGATGGGACTCGGGCTTCCGCTGCTGGCGGCCCTGAATGTGTCTCAGTTTCGAGCCGTTCTCGCCCACGAGTTCGCGCATTATTACGGGGGAGATACAAAGCTTGGACCCTGGCTGCACCGCACCCAGATGGCGATGATCCGGACATTCCAAAGTCTGGGATCAGTTGGATCGACCATGCGGGTGGCACTGATGCAAGTTTTGTATTACGTCGTGTTCAGCGTTCTCAAACTGTATTGGAAGATCTTTCTTCGCGCCATCAACTTTGTTTCCAGACGGCAGGAGTTCCGGGCCGATGAACTGGCCTGTATCTTGGCTGGTCCCGACGCGCTGACCAGCGGCCTGCGTGGAGTAAACGCCGCTGCCCTGGCATGGCCCTCCTTTCTGAAAACAGAAGTCCTTCCGATGTTCGATATGGGATGCCGCGCCTCGATGACTGAGGGATTCGCGCAGTTTCTTAGCGCGCCTTCGATTCAGCCACAGGTTCTAAAAGGAGTTGAGAGACGACTTCATGAGGAAAAGGCGGAACCGTTTGACAGCCACCCGCCGTTGCGCGAACGCCTGGCAGCGGCGGAGCGCTTATCACTCCCATCTCCTTTGCGAGACATGGAACCTGCGTTTGTGCTGCTCAACAATTTAGACGGCGAAGAGGCGAAGTATCTCGAAGCGATGCAACCGGAGTTGATGAAGAAAGGCATGCGAACAGTTTCCTGGGACGAGAAAGGAACTACGGTACTGATTCCGCATTGGAGGAAGGCGGTGACCACCTATGGGGAATTACTGGAAGGCGCAACGATCGGAAATCTTTGGGAATGGTTGGGCAAAGTGCCGCAGATTGCGCCGAAACTCCGGGATCCGCAGGGAATGCTGCTCACGCCTGAACAGCGAATCGAGCGAGCGCGTTCGTTCTTAGGGATGGCTTGCGCATTGGCCTTGACAAATAGTGGCTGGGCATTACACGCGCAGCCCGGTGAGTTTCATTTGAGTTTAGGAGAAGAGCGGTTTAATCCCTACATCGTCGTGACACAATTGTCGGACGGCAAAATCTCAAAGGACGCATGGGAAGAACAGTGCCGGAAGCTTGGCATCGGAGACATCCCGTTAGTTTCTCGGGTGGAGTCTGACGTTTCGACACAAGAAGCGGTTTCGTAGTTACGCGGCTTCTGGCAACTCTCTGCGCGATCTAGTTCCGTACCCTCGTCTCGATTACGCTATCCGCAGTTTAACGGCAAAATTGCTTTGATTACGAACCCGTCTTTGGCAAATAGCCGCTTCCCTCTCCCCGCGGGCGCGTTCGCGGCCTGCGGGCATGAGCGGCATTCTATGTCGGGATCATGAGCCGGTTATAACCGCTGTGATTCCCGTGACGCCCGTAATCTTTTTATCTTTCTCGACCAGTGGTGAAATATGCCAGTATTGGCGAGGCGATATGAATACAACCATCGTGCTGGCACTGGTGATCGCTGGTGGAGCTGTTTTCCTTCTGCAGCGATTTGTGGTGCGGTCGCTCGCTCGCAAGGGTGAAGGAGCGGCGGAAAATTCGCGCTAGCCGGTTCGGATTTGATTGGCGGCTGCGACTTCGGCGGTTGCCGACCTAATCTTGCATCCTTCCCGAATCGCCGCATTCTTCTTTGTGTATTCGTGTTGATTTTCGAGTCTTCTCTGTGACTCGCGTTACCCCCGTCACTTTCTGATCATCGTTTCGCTCATCTATCGTTAACTTTAGCGATATTGGGTCGCGCGTTCGTGCGCCGTTTTTTGACGGGAGCGTTGGTCCGTCCTGATTGCGAGATTTTGATTTGGATAAAGATCACGAGAAGACAAATGGCAACTCGGAGCTTCTGGCGCGGCCGATTCGCGACCTGGGCCTGCGGCTTGAGGGTTCGCCGGTGGAGCGATTTGTCGAGCAGCTTTATCGCGAGCTTGAGGCGAAGGGACTGACGAAATTCCGGCCGCTCTGCTATTTGACCGACGAATGGGGATGCCCGTCCGGTGAGCCGATTATTGGGATCCCGTTTTATCTGGCAAATGCGGAGCTGGCGCTTTTGGAGAAGCAGGCGCACGACCTCGAAGATGCGCGCGAGATCATGATGTACCTGCGGCACGAGGCGGGGCACGCATTCACTTACGCTTACAAGCTGCACACGAAGCCGGAGTGGAAAGAAATTTTCGGATCGTTCCGGCGGCCGTACCGCGACAACTACCGTCCGGCGCCGTTTTCGCGCGATTATGTGCGGCACCTGCCGGGGTGGTACGCGCAGAAGCATCCGGATGAGGATTTTGCCGAGACTTTTGCGGTGTGGCTGACGCCGCGCTCGAACTGGCGAAAGCGCTATCGCGGGTGGCCGGCGATGGAGAAGCTGCGCTATCTGGATCGGCTGGCGCGGAAGTTAGCGAAGAGCGATCCGATGCGGCGGCGCGGCATTGCCGACATTACCGTGGACGAGATGGAGATCACGGTTGGCGACTTTTATCACCGCAATGGGAGTGAAGAAGTTGCAGTGACGGAACTGACGCCGGAGACGGATTTGCGGGATTTGTTTTCGGTTTCGAAACGCCGGAAGACGGCGGTGGCGGCGAGTGATTTCCTGCATCAGCATCGCAAGGCGCTGATTGACAAGGTCGCGCAATGGACAGGCGCGCAACGGTCGCTGATCAAGGCGCTGGTTGACAACATTGAGAGGCGAACGGGAGAGCTGTCGCTGTCCGCCGACAAGACGCGGAGCGCAGAACATCTGGCCGAAGTGACGGCTTATACAACTGCTCTGGTGATGACGTACGTGGCGAAGGGAAAGTTTATACAGCCGTGAAGAACAGGGCTCTCGGCTTTCGGCTTTGGGCTTTCGGTTGGTGCGGACTCAATTAGGTTGTGGCTGAGAGTGTTCGCGCCTGGCATCTGGAGCATAGCGTGTAGAGCTACTTGTGAGATTTTCGATTGGAGCACCTATGAAAATTGCGCTGCTTTACGATTTGTGGAATGAAGATCCGGTGGCGGCGGCGAAAGAAGAATCGGCGAATGGGAACGGCGATGGCAATGGCGGCTCGCGGCGAAATGCCAACGCACGGAAGACCCGCAAGGTCGTGAAGAAAGTTAAGAAAGAGAAGACGGACCGCGAGGAGATTTTTGAAGCGCTGCAAAAGCTCGGGCATGAGCCGTCGCACGTTGAACTGGATGGACGGCCGCAGTCGCTGCATGCGCTCTCGAAGTGCGATGCCGACCTGCTCTTCAATCTGACCGAGTCGTTTGACGGCGACGATACGAAAGAGATGAATGTGGTCGCCTACGTCGATCTGCTCGGACTGCGCTACACGGGTGCGGGACCGCACGCAATTTTTCTCTCGCAGGACAAATCGATTGCGAAGAAGATATTCGCCTTTCATGGCATCAAGACGCCGTTCTTTGCGATCTCGTACCGCGGGCGCATCGAGCACGCACACGACATTTCTTTCCCGCTGATCGTGAAGCCCGCCTGGGAGGATGGCTCGATCGGCATCGACGCGGGCGCCGTGGTAACTAATGTAAGAGAGATGATGCAGCGCATTGAATACATCCAGGACGAGTTCGATTCACCGGCGCTGATCGAGGAGTACATCGAAGGGCGGGAAATTTATGCGGGAGTGCTGGGCAACTACGAAAATGCGCAGGCCCTGCCGCTGGTTGAGCTTGACCTCTCGAAGCTGCCGGAGGGCACGCCGAAGATCGCGAGCTACGACGTTAAGTTCGAGAAGAACACGGAAGCTTACAAGCTGACGAAATCGGCGATTGCCGAAGATTTGGACGAAGCCACGACGAAGCGGCTGTCGAATACGGCGGTTGCTGCGTATCGAGCGCTCAAGTTGCGGGATTACGGTCGAATCGATATGCGGCTCGCTCCCAATGGCGACGTTTATGTAATCGAGGCAAATCCGAATCCGTGGCTGGCGAGCCGGCAGGAGTTTGCCATGGCGGCGAAGGCCGCCGGGCTTTCTTACACTGAGATGATCGGGACGATTGTAGAGCAGGCGATGAGCCGCTATACCTCTGCCCCATTGACGACCGCGGCGGCGATGCGGTAAGCGCGCATTCCTTCCGCGCCTTTAGAAAGTTCACGGTCAGGCCCCTATTATTTTATAATTCCCGCCGTTTGCGATCGCTCGTACGCCTCTTCGGCGCGCCCCAGTGCCTGCTGCACGTTTTCGCAGATATTCTCTTTGCCAATCAACTCTTCAAACTCAGTTTGCTCAATGAGGCGCTGAGGCTGCTCTCTTGCACCGCAGAGAATTAACTCGCGGCCGCTGGTTTTGAGTGTGCGCGCGACTTCTTCGAGCGCGAAGAGGCCGGTCGCGTCGAGAGCGGTCATGTTGCGCAGACGGAGAATCACAACCGGCGGAAGTTTGTGAATGTTCTCGGTGACGATGGAGATCTTGTCGGTGGCCCCAAAGAGGAACGGCCCGTGGATGCGGAAGATGGTCGCGTAATACGGGATATCCTTGTCCTGGAGAATGTGCATGCGGCCGTCTTCGATGTAATCGTCGGTGACCTGCGAAACCGTGGTGGTGGCAGCGACGCGGCTGATGAAGAGCAGAGCGGCGAGAATCATGCCGGCCTGCACGGCGACCGTGAGATCGGCAAAAACGGTGAGGGCGAAGGTGACGAGCCAGACGCTGATGTCGGTTTTGGTGAGCTTGAGCAGCGACGGGATCTCGCTCCACTCGCCCATGTTGTAGGAGACGACCATAAGAATTCCGGCGAGGACCGCCATGGGAACAAAGCTCACCCAGTGCGACGCGAAGAGAAGAATCGCGAGCAGGGTGAGGGAGTGAATCATCCCGGCGACGGGAGACTGCGCCCCCGAGCGAATGTTGGTGGCAGTGCGGGCTATGGCGCCAGTGGCAGGTAGTCCGCCGAACATGGGCGAGACGACGTTGGCCACGCCCTGGCCTATGAGCTCGACGTTGGGATTGTGGCGGTCGTTCGACATGCGGTCGGAGACGACGGCCGACATCAGCGACTCGATCGCACCGAGCATCGCGACGGTTAGTGCGGGGCCGAGCAGGCCGTGAATGAGTTCGGGGCGAAACGTGGGAACCTGAAAGTGCGGCAAGCCGCTGGGGATGCCTCCGAAGCGGCTGCCGATGGTCTCTACCGGCAATTTGAAAACAGCGACAACAATGGTACCGAGCACCATGGCCACGATCGCGCCTGGAAGGCGGGCGGAAATTGCGCGGCAGACGACAATGATCGCAACCGTTCCCGCCGCGAGTAGAGTCGCCGCGATTGAAATCGTGCGGAAGTTGTGGGCGAGCGCTTCGATGCGTTGCAGGAAAACACCGGGCACTTTCTCCAGTTTCAATCCGAAGAAGTCTTTGACCTGGGTGCTGGCGATCAGGATGGCGATGCCGTTAGTGAAGCCGATAACGATGGGTCGCGGAATAAACTTGACGGCGGAGCCCATCCCGGTAAGTCCCATCACGATGAGAACGAAGCCGGCCATGACCGTGCACATGAAGAGCCCGTCGACGCCATGGGTGGCAACGATTCCTGAGATAACAACAACGAAAGCGCCAGTGGGACCGCCGATTTGCGTTTTCGAACCGCCAAGGAGAGAGATCAGGAAGCCGGTAACGATGGCGCAGTAAATTCCGGCTTGGGGCGTGAGTCCCGAGGCGATAGAGAATGCCATCGCCAGCGGCAGAGCGACGAGACCGACCGTTATGCCGGCGATCCCATCGCGCAGGAGCTTGTTCAGATCGTAGGTACGGAGGCAGAGAACGGACTTCGGCAGCCACTCATCTTTCAGGAAGGCTGGCTTGGAGAAAGCACGGTCCACGATAGTAGCAATTATGACAGGTGTACCGAGCTAAGAGATTCGGTCAGCAACTCAAGAGTAACGCGATTGGGTAAGACTTGAGGAAACAGAAAAGGCTGCCTTGGATAGCAGCCCTTCCAGTTCCACTTGGGCGCGGTCGGGAACGTCCCGCGCCACTCTGAGTCGATCCAATTTTTCTAGAACAGATTCCACAGGTACTGGTTGTAGACGTCGTGGTGGTACTGCACCTCGGGCGCCTTCACAAAACTGCCGAGCAAGCGCGGACATCGATCGGCGGATGCCTGTTTGAGATCGGCGTAGCGGGCCTTCACATCTTGGCCAAGCAGCGTCGAAGTCCATTCCGCTTTGCGGAAATCCTCGAGCGCCGTGTAGATGTTGTCGGGCAGGTAGCGCTCGGCCTGGCGCAGGTTCTTGATTTTCGCCGTCGTCCCATCAATACCCGTTCGGAAAACCGCGAGCATTACGAGGTACGGATTGGCGTCCGGCGCGACCGAGCGAACTTCCACGCGCATGCTGCGCTCGTTGCCGATGGGGACTCGGATCATCGAGCCGCGATCGACGGGTGACGCTTTAATCTGATTGGGGGCTTCAAAGTGCGGGTCGAGGCGGCGATAGGCGTTGACGCTCGGATTCAGTAGAAGGCAGATGTCATTGCCATGGGTAAGGATGCGATCCAGAAATTCCCAGCCATACTTGCTCAGTTTCTCTTCGCCCTTCGGATCCCAGAAAAGATTTTTGCCGCCCTTGCTGATGGAGACGTTGGTGTGCATGCCGCTACCGTTGACGCCGACGACCGGCTTCGGCAGGAACGACGCGGTCAGGCCCATGTTGCGCGCCACCTGGCGACAAATGAGCTTGTAGAGCTGAATATGGTCAGCTGCCGCGACAACCTCGGCGTAGCTATAGTTGATTTCAAACTGCGAAGGCGCAACTTCAGGGTGATCCTTCTCGTTCTGGAAGCCCATGGCGCGCTGCACTTCGGCGGTGGTATCGATGAAAGTGCGGAGCGGGTCGCCGGGCAGCGAATGGTAATAGCCGCCCGTATTGACGTATTCGAACTTGCCAGTCTCGTGGTAGGTACGCTCGGCGTCGGCTCCCTGGAACAGGAAGCCTTCAATTTCATTTGCCGCATTCAGCGTGTAGCCGTTCTTTTTAAACTGACCTTCGGCGAAAGTCTTGAGGACGCCGCGCATGTCGGCGGAGTAAGGTCCGCCCTGCTTGTCGATGACTTCGCCGAAGACGAGGACTTTGCCCGGCCCAAACACGTCGGCCGGAGCCCAGTAGAACGCAGCCCAGTCGATGCCGAGACGGAGATCGCTCTCGCGCTGCGCGGTAAAGCCGCGGATCGACGAGCCGTCAAAAGTGAGGTTGTCGTAGCTCTTGAGCAGAAATTTTTTGTCATAGTCGAGCATGTGCAGGCGGCCTTCGAGGTCGCTGAACATGACGGTCACGGCCTTGATGCGCCCTTCATCGGCAAGGTATTTCAACCGGTCTTCCTGGATCTTTTCGGGAGAGACGCGGTCGAGGCGCTGCATCTTCGCCTTCAGGTTCATTTCTTCGAGTTCGTCGTAGGGGATCGCTAAGAAGTTCCGCAGTTCAGTTGACATGCCTCTCCTTTTAAGAACACGTTCCAAGCAACTGGTTCGCAAACGTCGGCATTCGGCCGAGCCCGGCAAAACAAATTGGGCGGGGATGAACTTAATAAGGTAACGCGCCCGGCAGAGCGAGACAAATAGAAATCGATTATGGAGGGGATTAGCGCAACTTATTTGGTGAAAGTGCAGCGATTGTGGTGCAAGGCTGCGACGAATTCGGGGCTTGAGGCAAGGGTGCAGGGCACGTCCGTGTTTCATGAAATAATCGGGTCGAGGAATTCTGTGAGTTGTGCGATCTGCCAGGTGAGAAAAGAAAAGCGGTTCTGCCCCGCCGTGCATGGACGGATCTGCCCGCAATGCTGCGGAGAACAGCGGGAGGTCACGCTCGATTGCCCGAGCGAGTGTCCGTACCTGCGACAGGCGCGCGAGCATGAGAAACCGCGCGATGTTTCTGAACTGGACAGGGCTGCATTGTTTCCGGACGTAGAGATCGGCGATCAGTTTTTATATGAGCGGGAGGAGTTAGTTCTCGGGCTGAGCTTTGCGCTGGCAAAGGCGGCGCGAACGGGAACGGGCGTCAGCGCATCGCTCGACGTGTCTTCCACGAGCCGTGCGATCCCGGACCGCGACCTGATCGGGGCGCTTTCCGCGCTCGCTCAGAGCTATCGCACCCTGGTCGAATCGAGTTTGATTTACGAGCAGGCAACCGCGAACCTGGTGCAGCAGCGAGTGGCGCACGAGGTCGAGAACATGGTCAAGCAGTTCCGCGAAGCGGAAGTAAAGCATCTGGGCTACTCGCGGCTGCGCGATTCGGATGTTTTGAAGGCGCTGGTTTTCCTGCTCCGGTTGGGCTTCTCGCGCACATCTGGCCGGCCGAAATCGCGGGCATTTGTCGATTTCCTGTTCGCGCAATTTCCCGAGAAGGCATCCGGCATCGCCGCGCCGGAGGATGCGCGCGGACGGATTATCGTCCCGTAAGCCATGCTGGTTTGACGATAGATCGCCGATGGATCGACTCCGTTTCTCAACTTACTAACTCTTAACGATGTGGAGATTTAAAATTAATCAATTGGATGTCGCAAACCCGTGCGACCTGTGATACATTTCTCCACCGTCTTCTTCCCCGCACAATTCAATGAAGGAGCGCGTCATGGGCAATGGATTTGCTTTCGGCGACCCTAAGCCGTCCCCCGACAATTACAACACCTTCGATCCGAAAGATGTTTTCGCTGACTCCAGCATCAACGTAACGCCCGTACCGGAAGCGATTCCGAAACCATGGCGGCCGCCGTCTGCGATGACGCTCGATGAAGTGCTGGGCACGCCTGCGGTGCAGACGATTCAGGCCTCGGGCACAATCGTATTTCACTGTATCGGCGACACCGGAGGGGTCAAGGAACCGGCGCACCAGTTTGCTGTTGCCGATGCGATGACTGCCGATTACGAGAACAACAAGACTGGTCCGCCGGCGTTTCTGTATCATCTTGGCGATGTCGTCTATTTCTTCGGACAAGAAGCTTACTACTTCGATCAGTTCTACGATCCTTATCGTGACTACGATGCTCCGATCTTCGCGATTCCGGGAAATCACGACGGCGTGATGTTTCCGAAGGAGCCGATTAGCTTTTCGCTCGAGCCTTTCTGGAATAACTTCTGCACCAAAACAACCCAGCATGTTTCCGAGGCGCAGGGCTGCGCGCGAACTACGATGACGCAGCCGGGAGTGTATTTCACGCTCGACGGACCTCTCGTCAAGATTATTGGCCTGTACTCGAACACGTCGGAATCGGTCGGAACGCTGCGCGGGCCGGGCAGCGACACGCAGCAACTGACTTTTCTTGCGACTCAATTGCAGGCTGCGGCCTCCCAGCGAAAGCAGGGAAACCAGTTTGCGCTCATTATTGCCGTTCATCATCCGCCGTTTACGGGAAGCGTCGATCATTTTCCGAGCCCGGCGATGCTGAAAGACATTGATGCCGCTTGCAAGCAGGCCGGGATCATGCCTGACCTTGTGCTTTCCGGCCACGCACATTTGTACGAGCGTTACACGCGGACTGTCGGCGGAAACCAGATTGCCTATGTGGTGGCGGGAAACGGCGGTTACTACAACCTGGTTGGCATGAAGAAAGACAAGAACGGCAAGCCGCCCACGCCGGGAGCGAAGGGCACCGACGGCCAAGGCAATCCGCTGGTGCTGAATGCATATGCTGAAAGCACGTTTGGATTCTTGCGTATCACCATCGATGCCAAATCGATTTCAGTCGAATCGATTGGTGTGGACGAGCAAAGCGGCAAGACATCGGACCTCGATAACTTCGTGGTCGATCTCATTAAACATAGGGTTAGCAATGCGGCGGGCAGCAAAGCGCGCGCGGGTCAACGCAAGACGCATCTTCTGGAGGGTTCGACTACGCGAGTGCGGGCGGCGATCCGGACGGCGGCCAGAGCGGCACGGACGAAAAAGAAAAGGTAACGGAGACTGGGCGAGGGTATTTCGAAAAGCGGCTAGAGACGGCGCACGACCTGTTCCTCACCCAAGGAGGAAAGGAGTTCGCTTGCGGTTTTGCCGAGACGCGGATGAAGCGCGGCGGGCGCAATTTCGGCGAGCGGCGCGAGGACAAATTTTCTTTTATGCATGGCGGGATGTGGAATGGTGAGCCCAGGCTCGTCAACGATCCGGTCTCCGAACAGAACCACGTCGATATCGATCTTACGTGGGCCTTTTTCAAAGAAGCGCAGCCGGCCCATATCCTCTTCGACGGAGAGAGCAAACTTTAGAAGTTCGGTCGCCGTTTTTTCCGTCCTGAGCGCGATCACACAATTGAGGAACCACGGCTGATTCAAAACGTCGACGGGCTGCGTCTCGTAGAACGACGAAACGGCGACGACCGAACCGGCGCCGGCCAGTTCGGCAATCGCCTCCCGCAGGTTCGCCTCGCGATCCCCGATGTTCGAACCCAGCGAAAGATAAGCGAGTTCTGCCATTGCTTGGATCCAGTCCGGAACGATGCGCGGGTTACTCGCGCACCGGCGAGAGATCGCGCGTACCTGCCAGGGAACGCACGGTTTCTTTAAAGACAGTGCCGCGGTGCTCGTAGTTCTGGAATTGATCGAAGCTGGAGCAGGCCGGTGCGAGGAGCACGATGTCGCCGGCGACGGCGGAAGCGGAGGCGCGCTGAATGGCATTTTCAAGCGTCTCGGCATGGTCGATTTCCGCGGCGCTTTGAATGTGCGATTCAATCTTGGCTGCGGCTGCGCCAATTGTGTAGACGCGCTTCACGCGGGTACGAAGAAGATCGTTGAGCAGGGTGTAGTCACTGCCTTTATCTTTGCCGCCGAGAATCAGGTGAATGTTCGCGGGGAAGGATTCGAGAGCCTTGATGGTCGCGTCAACGTTGGTGGCTTTCGAGTCGTTGTAATAATCCACACCCGCAATTTTGGCGACGAATTCGAGACGGTGCTCGACCGCTTTGAAATTGTGGACGGCCTGGCGAATCTGAGCAGGCTCGCAGCCGGCGATCATGCCAATCGAAACGCCCGCCAGCACATTTTCCAGATTATGCGCGCCCTTCAACGGAATCTCGCTGAGCGGCATGATTTCGTGCTCGCGGTGGCCGTCACGAAAGAAAATGCGGGCGTTGCGAACGAATGCGCCCATCGCTATTTCTTTTTTGCGGCTGAACAGAAACCGCTGCCCGAGCGTGCTCTCCACCATGCCGATCGTTGTCGGGTCGTCCCCGTTCAGGACGGTGAAATCTTCGGGACCCTGGTTCTCGAAGATGCGTGCTTTGACCGCAATGTAATTGGCGAAGGTTTTATGGCGGTCGAGATGATCGGGCGTGATGTTAAGGATGACGGCGATACGCGGCCGGAAGTCGACAATAGTTTCAAGTTGAAAGCTGGAGACCTCAAGCACGATCCAGGTCTGCGGCGTAGCGTGATCGACAAAGCTGATGGCTGGAGTTCCGATGTTGCCGCCGACAAGTACGGGCAACTTTCCGGCGGCAAGGATTTCGCCAGCGAGTGAAGTGGTTGTGGTCTTGCCGTTGGCTCCGGTGATGGCGGCAATGGGGCCGCGAAGAAAATGTGCAGCTAGCTCGATTTCTCCGATAACTTTTTCGCCGAGGCTGCGCGCCTGCACAAGTTGAGGCGCGTCGAACGGCACGCCGGGGCTGACCACGATCAATTCCTGATCGCGGAAGGTGCGGTCGCCGTGGCCACCGGTTTCGACCGTGATTCCGTGATCGAGGAGGAGCAGGATTTCGTTGCGAAGTTCGGCTTCGGGCTTCGAGTCGGAGACAGTGACGCGGGCTCCGCGGGATTTTAGAAAGAGAGCGGAGGCCACGCCGGACTTGCCGAGGCCGACCACGAGAACGCGTTTGTCTTGCAATTCCATTAAGCCTATTTCGTAATTTGTTAACTTGTAATTTGGTAATTTAGGAACCCGTAGCGAGCCTACGGGTTCAGATTGCAAAATCACCCGATTACAAAATTACCAAATTCTCTTGCGCCGCAGCGCCCTACCTCAATTTTAGCGTCGTCAGCGCAAACAGCGCGAATACCAGCGACGCAATCCAGAAGCGCACAATCACTTTCGACTCCGACCAGCCGAGCAGTTCGAAGTGGTGATGGATGGGCGCCATCTTGAAGATTCTTTTTTTGCGCAGCTTGTAGGAGCCGACCTGCAAGATGACTGAAATCGCTTCAATGACGAAGACGCCACCGATGAAGGGCAGGAGCAATTCCTGCTTGATCATCACGGCGACGGTGCCGATAGCGCCACCAAGGGCGAGTGAACCGACGTCGCCCATGAAGACCTCTGCCGGATGCGCGTTGTACCAGAGAAATCCAATGGCCGACCCGACCATAGCACCGCAAAAAATGGTGAGTTCGCCGATCTGCGGCATTCTTTGCAGTTCGAGATAGGCTGCGAAGGTCGCGTGGCCGCTGACATACGTCAGAACAGTCAATGCGCCCGCGGCGATCACGGTGCAGCCAATCGCGAGACCGTCGAGGCCGTCGGTTAGGTTAACAGCGTTGCTCGATCCAACAATAACGATCACGACGAAGGCTACGAATGGCAGGAATGCGATTGGCCAGAGATGCGGATTTTTCGCCAGCCGTTCGATGACGAGATCGGGCTTGAACTGCTTGAAGAAAGGTACAACCAGTTTGGTCGAATATTCGCCACGATGATCGAGGACGATGAGCGCAACTGCAATCGCAATGCTGGAAAGAATCTGATAACCGAGTTTTGCGCGAGCCGTGAGGCCGAGGTTTTGGCGGTGCACGACCTTCAAATAATCGTCAGTAAACCCGATGGCCGCAAAGGCCAGGGTCGAAAAAACCGCGATCCAGACAAATGGATTGCTCAGATCCGCCCAGAGCAGAGTCGGCACAAGAACGGCGATCGCAATAAGCAGTCCGCCCATGGTTGGCGTGCCGGCTTTCTTCTGGTGGGCTTGCGGGCCCTCCTCGCGAATGTACTGGCCAATCTGGAAATCGCGCAGGCGTTGGATAACGATGGGGCCGACGATGAGTCCGGTGAAAAGCGCGGTCAGGCTGGCGAAGGCGGTGCGAAACGTGAGGTAACGAAAAATGCGAAAGGGTGGGAAGTAATGAAAGAGCTTCAGATATAAGAGCCAATAAAGCAAGTTCTCTCCGTCGTCAGTCGTTGGTCGTTGGTCGGCAGTCGTTGGTCGTTCGTCGCTGGTCGTTCGCGACAATAGGCGCTGCCAACCTTTGCTTCCAACTGTCCAGCGCTTTTTCGAGCTTTACACCACGCGAGGCTTTCAGCAGCACTACATCTCCATCCTTTGTTTCGCGGGCCAGCCACTCGCCGGCCTCTTCAGGCTTGGCGACAAATTCGGCGCGCATGCCCGCGCTGCGTGCGGCTTCTACGGTTGCCGCCGCCAACCCGCGCACTCCAAGAAGCACGTCAATCGCCTTTTCCGCGATATGCCGTCCGCAACGTCTGTGCAACTCTTCCGCCTCGGAACCGAGTTCCAGCATTTCACCCGCGACCACGATGCGCCGCTTGGCGGGCATCGCAGCCAGGGTGTCCACCATCGCGTTGAGCGCGTTCGGATTGCAATTGTAGCAATCGTTAATGACCGTGATGTTGCCTAGGTGAACGACCTCGCCGCGCTTGTCGGCGGCGGCCATCGCCGGCAAAGCCTCGGCAATCTCCGAAGGCGTTACACCATGCTCCAGGGCCACCGCGGCTCCGGCCAGGACGTTATATACGTTGTGTTGGCCGAGCAACGGGCTGTGTACCGCTTGACGCAGGCCAGTCGCGGAAATCAGATCGAAACGCGTGCCCTCGGTTCCGGCAGGCCGAATGTTTTCCGCGCGCACGTCAGCCATCGGACTCAATCCAAAGAGCACCACGCGGCCTTTGAAGTCGCGGCCAAACTGACTGACGTATTGGTCATCCGCATTGAGAAACGCGGTTCCCGTCGCGGGCAGCGATTCGATCAGCTCGTACTTGGCGCGCGCGATGCCAGCGATGGAGTCGAAAAATTCGAGGTGCACCGGACCGACGTTGGTGACGAGACCTTCGTTGGGCTGGGCGATGTGCGCGAGCGCGGTGATCTCGCCAGCGTGATTCATGCCCATTTCGACGACGGCCAGGTCGTATTCAGGTTCGAGCGTCAGCAACCCAAGCGGCAATCCGAAATGATTATTGAAGTTGCCTTTGGTGCGATGGACGCGATACTTGATCGATAGCAGATGCGCAACTGCTTCTTTGGTCGTGGTCTTGCCCATCGAACCGGTGATACCAATGGCTGTCTTTCCCCAGAGTTTGCGCACCGCCGTGGCAAGAATCTGAAGCGCGGCCAGTGTGTCATCGACCGTGATCAGACCTTTGGAATCCGCATACCGCGTTATGTGATCCTTGCGCACCACCGCCGCGATCGCGCCGCGAGCGAGCGCGGCGTCGACAAAGTCGTGGCCATCAAGCCGCTCGCCTTTCACCGCGAAAAAGAGATCGCCTGCCTGCACGGTGCGGGAATCGATGGAATATCCCTGAGCCACGGCGGTGGGATCGTAGTCGCCTGTCGCCGCCAGGAATTCCACGATGCGTGTGAGTGGAAGTTTCATGCGGTCGTCTCGGCCGGGTTCGCCGCCGTTTCATGAGCACATTGATAGCCAAGCGCGGCCAGGGTTTCGCGCGCAACTTCCACGTCGTCGAAGGGGACCGACTTGCCCTTTGCCGTCTGCATCTTCTCGTGGCCTTTGCCGGCGAGCAGGACGATATCGCCGGGCGCGGCATTTGCAATCGCGATCCCAATGGCTTTACGACGGTCGGGCTCGGTCACGTATTTCGTGCCCGATTTCTGGAGACCAACCATCGCGTCATTGATGATGGCTAGCGGGTCCTCGGAGCGGGGATTGTCGGAGGTGAGTACGACGAAGTCGCTTCCCTTCCCGGCTGCTTCGCCCATCAGCGGACGCTTGGTGCGGTCGCGGTCGCCGCCGCAGCCAAACAGAGTGATGACTCTTCCTTTGAGGCTCATGCCCGCACGAGCGTGGGCGCCGATGCCTCCCTCTGGATTGACGAAATTTCGAGCGATTGCGGTCAGGTTTCGCAGCGCGTCGTCGGTGTGCGCGTAATCGACGACTACCGTAAAAGGCTGGCCGCAGTCGATGCGCTCGAAGCGGCCGGGAACGCGCGAGAGATTTGCGATGCCTTTTGTGATCGCCTCCGCCGAACAACCACGAGCATGCGCCGCAGCGGCCGCGGCGAGGACATTATAGATATTCACCTTGCCGATCAGCGGCGACCAAATGTCGAGAACGCCCGCGGGAGTCGGCATTTGAAACCGCGTGCCCCGCGGCGTGATGTCGATCGATTCGGCATGGAAATCTCCGGCAGCGAGGCCGTATGACAAAACGAGGCTGCTTTTCTTGTTCGCGAGCTTGGTGAGTTCGCGCCCGTGTTCATCGTCGATATTCAGAACGGCAGCCCGCGGCGGCTCGGTTCCGCAGCCTTCGAAGAGGATCTGCTTGGCGCGGAAGTATTCGTCCATGGTGTGGTGATAGTCGAGATGGTCGCGCGTGAGATTGGTGAAGACCGCGACGTCGAAGGGAATTCCGAAGACGCGCTGCTGCTCGAGGGCGTGGGAGGAAACTTCCATGACAGATTCGGTCACGCCTTGCGCCAGACCGTCGGCGAGCAATTGATTGAGTTCGAGCGCTTCGGGCGTGGTGTGCGGCGCGGGCAGAATTTTGCCGGCAACGTGGTACTCGATCGTGCCGACGAGCACCGTCTTTCGACCCGCGGCTTGCAGAATAGACTCCACGATGAATGCGGTCGTGCTCTTTCCGTTGGTGCCGGTGACGCCGGTGTTGGCGATGCGCTCGGCAGGACGATGGTAGAAATTTGCGCTGAGACGGGCCAAGGCGCGGCGGCCGTGCGGAACTTGCGCCCAGGCAACTGCTGGGCGCGGCTTTTCGGCGGTTGAGTCGGTGACGATGGCGACGGCTCCAGCGGCGATGGCCGGATCGATGAAGCGATTGCCGTCGCTGGTTTCTCCCTTCATGGCCACGAAGGCGAAGCCCGTCCGCACGCGGCGCGAGTCGTAGTCGAGGCCGCTAATCGGCGGATTTCCGCTCTGCGAGAGGACTTCTGCGCCATCCAGGAGTTGTTCGAAGGTCATGGAAGTGACTCTATTGGACGGCCCGCAGTACAAAAATGTCAATCAACGTGCGCAGGCAATGCCCTTTCGGTTGTGGCCGATCACCTTCCGAAACGCACCACTACATGAGCGCCCGAGGCGACATGTGCGCCCGGTAGCGGAGACTGCTCGCGGGCAACGCCGCTGCCCATGGTTTCGATTTCGAGTCCAGCATCCTGCGCGGCTTCCATGGCGGCCCGTAGGCTTTTTCCCAGGAATGACGGCACTTCAATTCCGCCTTCCTCGACGTCGAGTACCACCGTGCCACCGGACGCCTTGGGTTGCAGGGTGACGGGCGCCGGAGCGGATGGCGCGGAAAGTTCATTGGCAGGTTCCGCATGGGTCAAAGCAGCGGCAACGACCTGTGCATCAGCTGCGGGCTTTGTCGTTCCGGCGGCCGGTTCGGTGGTCGCGGGCTTCGCCTGAACTGCTATGCCTGTCTCGCTGGCCGCTTCGGCAAGATCGAGGCTTGCGCCGAGGTGATCGGGCGAACTCTCATCGACGCTTGCTCCCGGCACGTTGCGCCGGGCGAGCAACACTTGCCGGCTCGGAGGCAGTTCGACATCGTGCGGCACATGCTCGTACTCGAGAACCTGCTGGACAATGCGCTGAAAGATAGGAGCCGAAACCTGGCCGCCCTGATGCAAGCCGACAGCGGAATCGAGAATCACGACGACCGCGATTTGCGGATTGTTGATCGGGGCAAATCCGGCGAAGGACCCGACATATTTTGTTTTCGAATAGGCGCCAGTGTTTGGATCGACTTTTTGTGCCGTACCAGTCTTTCCCGCCGAACTGTAACCTTCGAGAAGCGCCTTGCGGCCGGTACCGTGGAGCACGACTCCTTGCAGCATCTGGCGCATTTGGGCGGCGGTGAGCGACGAGATCACGCGCGTGCCTTCGGCGGGCTGGAAGGCGATGGTCTGCGGCGCGTTTTGCGGGGCGATCGATCCGGCGACGATGCGCGGCGGAACGCGAACGCCATCATTGGCGACGGTCGAGATCAGCGCGGCTAGCTGCACCGCGGAGATGCCGATTTCCTGGCCCATCGAGATGGCGGCGAACGAAACCTTCGACCAGCGCTCCGGCGGCTTCGTCATACCGCGAGTTTCGCCCGGCAGTTCGATGCCGGTCCGCTGGCCGAATCCGAAGCCGCGAATGTATTTGTAGAAGCGGTCGTTGCCAAGGCGCATGGCGACTTTAATCGCGCCCACGTCGCTCGATTCGGCGATGATGTCGGAGACCGAGAGCATGCCGTGCGGGCGGCTGTCGCGAATGCGCATGCCGTTGATCACGATCGATCCCATCTGGCAGTCGAACATCTCGTCGGGCCGCGTGACTTTTTCTTCGAGGCCGGCGGAGATGGTCACCATCTTGAAGGTCGAACCCGGCTCGTAGATGTCGCTCACCGCGTGATTCTTGAGCACGTCGGGCTTGATCTCATTGCGGTTGTTCGGATTGAAAGTGGGGCGGTTGGTAAGCGCGAGAATTTCACCGGTATGTGGATTTTCAACGACCACCGTGCCCGCGATGGCCTTGGTCTCCTCCATGCCGCGCTGAAGCTCGCGCTCGGCGATCGCCTGAATATTTTCGTCGATCGTTAGAACCAGACTTTTTCCCGGCGTGGATTCCTGCTCCACGCTGGCGAACCAGCGTTTACGCGCATCAACTGAGATCATCAGCTTGCCGGGCTTGCCTTCGAGGTCGGAGTTGAATTCGCGTTCGAGTCCGCTCAGACCCTGATCCTCTGTGCCGACGTAACCAAGCACCTGGGCAGCAAGCTCGCGCTTGGGATAAAAGCGCTTCGGCTCTTTTTGAAAATGAATGCCCTTAAGATTCAGGGCGCGGATGCGATCGGCGGTTTCGGCATCGGCTTTGCGCGCGACCCAGCAGAACGTCTTATGGGCCTGGCAATCGGCGAGCACAATTCGCGGATCGTCACCCGTAATGCGCGTGATCAGGCTGATCACGTTTGGAAGGTCGGGTGTTTCGCTGGGCACAAGAAATGCCGATTCGACATTGATCGACATCGCGAGTTCGTGGCCGGCGCGATCGTAAATGACGCCGCGTCTCGCGGAGAGTTCGAAACTGCGCTGCTGCTGATGCTGGGCGCGCCGCTCGAAGTCTCCGTAGCAGAAGATTTGCAGATAGACGAGACGCACGCAGATGACAACAAGCCATAAGCAAAGAAAGCCGGCGAGGGCGTAGAGCCGGAAGCGCGCGGTGCTGGAAGAGTTGGTCGCCGTCATTGCCAACCTCAGAAACATTCGGCGGCCCCGAAGAGCCGCCGAGAAAAAAGCCAAACCCGGCGGACAAGAGTGTCCGCCCTACACGGACTATCTTGCCGAGACGACAGAGACCGGCGCGACACTAGCCATTACCGGCGAGCCAACGTCGCCCGCGGCATCCATGCGAATGACCTGGCCGGGCTGGGGGGATTGCAGTCCCATCTTGCGGGCTACGGCGTCGATGCGATCCGGATCGCGCAGGGACGACTCTTCGAGGCGCAAAGCCTGATTCATTCCGGCGAGGCCGTCACGCTGCGAACGCAACGCTTCGATCTTGTAGCCGTACTCAATCGCGCGGAAGTGCTGGAGCGCGTATCCCATCACCAACAGGAACAGACAGAAGAGAACTATGCCGAACACGCGCATTTCGCGCTCGCGACGAGGGTCTTCGACCTTCACCAGGCGCGAGTTGTCGATGTTCTTGCGGAAATAAATCTCCGGCGTACCCAGCCAGCAGGACTTGCGTCCTCTCGGAGAAATTGGGTGCATCGCGACGGCGGCGCTCATACTTGCTCCAACTTTCTATGATTGCGAGAACTGCTTATGCCACATCGAGCTTGGAATCGTATTCGGATTGGTCCTGGACAGAGGCGAACCAGGAGTCTCCCATCAGCGATTCCGCGATCACAAATTCGCTCGCTTCCAGCGTGTGTTCCACGCGTTCTACGGTCGCGAACAGTTCGTCGATTGTCGAACCTGTAAACATTGTTCTTATTTCCGCCTTCGTTTTCGGGCTCGGCCTTATTTGCCTTTCTGTTGGACCGCCCCGAAATAACTCCACCACAGAACCTGGGACAACTGCCGAACTCCGTTCGGCAGGACAGCCGAGGGCGGCTGTTTTTTTGTAAAACTTTTACCCGGCACGCCTTACGATCACCGCACCGGGAGCCCGGCAGTTTCTCCGGAGCAACTCAAATCTTTTCCGCCGCCCGCATCTTGGCGCTGCGCGAGCGCGGATTGCTTTCGATCTCTTCTTCCGTCGCCGTCACCGGCTTCTTTGTCAGCAGCCGGTACTGGCCTTGCTTTGCGCCTTCACGCGTTGCGTCCTTGACGATCCGGTCTTCGAGCGAGTGAAAGCTGATGACCACCAGCCTTCCGCCCGGCTTCAGCACGCGAGGCGCCGCCTCCAGCAGTGCTTTCAGATCGTCCAGTTCACGGTTTACGAAGATTCGGAGAGCTTGAAAGGTTCTGGTCGCCGGATGAATTCGCCTCTCAGATGCATTCATGGGCCGGGCCGCGGCTGATATGACGTCAACCAACTGCTTTGTCGTCATAATCGGCCGCGCCCGAACCAAGGCTCTGGCGATTCTCCGCGACCTCCTTTCCTCACCGAATTCGTAAATCACATCGGCAAGCTCGCGCTCGTCGAGGTGGTTTACCACTTGTTCGGCGGTTCGGCCGGACAGCGGATTCATCCGCATGTCCAACGGCCCATCCGCCTGAAAACTGAATCCCCGCGCTGGGTCGCCGAGTTGCAGGCTGCTTACGCCCAGGTCGGCCAGCAAGCCGTCGAGTGAGGCGGGCGGGATGCGCTCGCCTACTTCGGCAAATGACGCGTGCATCAGCGTCACCGTCGGCCAGTCGCCCACCCGTCCTTCGTCATTCGTCCTTTGGCCTTCGCTAAGGACCAAGGACGAAGGACTAATAACGAGGATTTTCCTTGCAATTGCGAGCGCCGCGGGATCCTTATCGAAGCCAATCAAATGTCCCGGTGCGCCGAGGCGTTTTGCTATTTCGAAACTGTGCCCGCCCAAGCCCACCGTGGCATCCAGATAAGTTCCGCCACGCGTTACGGCCAAGAAATCGATCGCTTCTTTTAAAAGAACCGGAACGTGTCCACCCTGGCCACGTCCACCCCACTCGGGGATGTTTTGTCCAAAATCCATTTCCACTAGATGCCCAGGTCGTCGAGCGTCTTTGTGTCTTCATCCGTGAAGGGCTCTTGAATCTCCTTGTCGAGCGCTTCTTGGTTCCGGACCTCCAGGTAAGTCAGATTTCCGAGCACTGCCACATCGCCGCGAATCTGCGCCGCCTCGCGCAGAGTCTGTGGAATCAGCAGACGCCCCTGCCCGTCCATCTCTACGACCTGCCCGTAATAGTTCGTGCGCGTTAGAAACTTCTTCTTGGTTGGGTTGTACGTCGAAAGCTGAGCCAACTTCTGCTCGATCCGCTCCCATTCCTCGAAGGGATAAATCTGAGCAATAACGCCGTCCAAACTTGTGATGTAGAATCGCTGGGCATATTTCTCGTCGATCACCCGCTTGAATTCCGCGGGGACTTTGAGCCGTCCTTTTTCGTCCACGCGAGTTGGGTGATTGCCGCGAAACATGTGCCCTGCTGGTTCCGGGGGTCCGTTTACATCTGGCTGCTACCACAGCCAACAGTACGAGGGAGGTAGAAGCGGCCGCAAAACAGGTGGAATCCGGTTCGTTTGGGCTCGTTTTGGGGGTGTCAGTCTCCAATACCACTGGCGCCTCTTCGGAACAGCAAATCCGCCCCGAACTCTACTGCTTATTCCACTTTCAACCACTTTTGACCACATATTACGCCTAAGTGGTTTATTGTCAATAAGAAACTTTAAGGTCGAGACGCCGAATTTGAACCCGAGTTTAAGACCGCTAGAGGTTGTGGTTAACGAAAAAGATGACCACAATTCGTGGTGTTTTAAGACTTGGTTCGCCTTGTGACCTTTCGCCAAATTTTCGCCACGGCGGACTTTTAGTTGCTAGAGCACGGTTGTGGAAAACATGGCCGCAGTCTTCCTTAATGCCCTACCAAGCGCAGTTCGAGCAATGGATCGCGGCTCCACTGGATAAGGTGTTTGCATTCTTTGCCGATCCGATGAATCTTCCGGGCATCATGCCGTCATGGCTGAAGATCCGGTTCGAGGAGATGACCGTCGTGGCCCCGCCCACTGGAACGCGCGCTCACTTTGCCGGCGTCGGCACGAAGTTCATCGCCTCTTATCGCGCGCTTCCCTTCCTGCCAATGCGGATCAAATCGGAGGCACAGATTGTCGGATTCGGCCTGAACGAATTTTTCTCAGACGTGCAGACGAAGGGGCCGTTTCACAGTTGGCATCACCGGCACGAGTTTGCGGCGGAAAGCCGGGGAGGGATTTCTGGCACGCGCATTCGCGACCGGATGGAATACGAAGTCGGCTTCGAACCGCTGGGCAGGATTGTCAACGCGCTCTTCATCGCTCCCCAGATGCGCCGGACATTTGCTTATCGGCAACGCGCCGTGGAGCGCCTGCTTGCTCCGGTCGACTGACCCGGTGCCGCGTTAGGTTCTTCCCCAGCATTCGTGCGGATTGTAGACTTGTGTCGCATTCCAAACACAATTTAGGGGGCGACGATGAAACTGAATACGGCACGCGTGTGGATGGGCGGCATTGCCGGCGGCGTAGTGTGGAATGTGTGGAGCTTCTTTATCGGCATGCACCAGGGTCCATTTTACGAGGCCATGCAGAGGCAGGGTTTGTTTCTCAAGGCGCCGCGGTACCCGTTTTTCGTGGGACAGTGGATCGGGCTGATCTTCGTGCTGTCGATCATTCTCTCCTACCTGTATGCGTGGAGCCGAGCGACTGCGGGTCCCGGTCTCAAGACGGCGTTGAAGATCGGAATCCTGATCGGTTTCTGCATGGGCTTCCCGTGTAACTTTGCGCAGGCGGCATGGTCTCCGATTCCTCGGGTGCTGCCGCTCGGCTGGATGCTTGATTCGTGGGTTGGCGCGATCCTGGCAACGCTGGTGGCGGGATTCTTGTACAAAGAATAGTTGCCCGGGAGATTGGGCCGCTTCGCGAGGTTGGTTGCATTCGTTATCGATCGAGAGCAGGCCCGTCTCTCTGCGCCATTATTGAAGACCACTACTTTGCCGGTTCGACGAAAACCGCGGTGCCGTAGGCAAGCACTTCCGTGACGCCCTGCATCACTTCGGTGGCGTCATAGCGTGCGCCGACTACCGCATTTCCGCCCATATCCGCGGCGTGCTGAAGCATGAGGTCGAAGGCTTCGGCGCGCGTTTTCTCGCAGAGATTAGTCAGCAGGCTGATGTTGCCGCCAACAATCGTCTGCAAGCCCGCGCCAATCGTGCCGAAGATGGAGCGCGAGCGCACGGTGATTCCGCGCACTACGCCGAGGGTGCGAACGACGCGGAATCCGTCGAGTTCGAACTGCGTGGTAACCATGTTGTGCGCGACCATGCGTCCGGTTGCGGCGGCATAAGTGCCCATGAGTCCTCCTAGGGAGCGCAGATTAGATGTTGCATGCGACTCGGAGCCAGCAGCTTGAAATCTTTCAGGTTGAAAGTATAGATCCTTTGCGCCGAAGTTTTGGCGGCAGAACAAAGGAGCAGCGCATCATAGATCTTGCCTCCGGGCCAGCCCGATTCGGAGACGATCATCATCGCGCTCAGATAGTCATCCTTGTCGAGCGCGACGGTCTCAAAATTCTTCAGGATATTATCGCGGATTATCGCCGCCGCTTCCATGGGATGAATGCGAGGAATTACCGGCATAACGGTCAGAGCGGAAAAAACCTCCGCGATCGAATGCTGGCTGACAAATCCCTTATCTTTGCCGTCGAGGACGCGGCGGACAGCGGCCGAAGCCTGGGCGAAGTGGGGATGCGAGGAACTGGACGCCGCCACTAGAACGCTGGTATCGAAGAAGACGACCATGCTCAAGACCGAAGGATGTCGCGTATGCGTTCGTCGCGTGCGGATTCGATCAAGCCGTCCAAGTCAGCGCCATCTTCCAACTGTCCTTGATGCACAAGTAAGCCATGGATTTTGACCAGGGAGGGCCGGGATTGGACCGGACGCAGGAGGATTCCGTTGGGGTGGTCGACGAGTTCGAGCTCGGCGTTGGCGCGCAGCCCCAAACGCTGCCGGACCTCTTTGGGGACGATAATGCGGCCCGCTTTGTCGATGGTCACGTTCATACCATGAAGTATGGCATATGCCATGGCAAATGGCAATTCCTATCCCAACATGGAGATGGTTCACCCGTCCCGAGCGCTTCCCAGCGTGTTCCTTATAATGTAGGCTCTTTCCTCGAACCCCAAAACTAGGAGGCTTCCTTGTTCTCACGCCGCCGATTCCTGAAGACCGGAGCTATTGTCAGCGCTTCCGGAGCTATGATTCCGCAGTTCGCTCGCGCCGAAGGCGCGGAAGCTGTTCCTCCCGCCATAGCTGCGCTGCGCTCGAGGCGCGATGAGGTAAAGCCGATCACATTGGAGGAGCGCGCTGCGCGCCAGGAACGAGCGCGGCAGTTGATGCGCGAGAACAATCTCTCGGCCATTCTGCTCACACAGGGGACATCGCTCGTCTACTTCACTGGGATTGACTGGTGGGGCGGCGAGCGCCTGTTTGCCATGGTGCTTCCAGCGAAGGGAGACGCGTTCTATGTCGCACCGGCGTTCGAGGAAGGGCGAGCGCGGGAGCAGATTGCGCTTGGTCCGAACGGCAAGAATCCTGACGTGCGCGTGTGGCAGGAGGACGAGAGCCCTTATGCTCGGGTGGCACAGGGACTCGGCGACCGCGGAATTGCGGGAGGAACGATCGGCTACGAGGAGACGATCAAATTCGTCTTCACCGACAACATTCGGAAAGCCGCATCGGGCGCGACCTTCACGAGCGCGACTCCGGTGACCGCGGGCTGCCGCATGGTCAAGAGCGCGCATGAAATCGAGCTGATGCGGCTCGCCGCCAAGGTCACGCTGGCCGCTTATGAAGCGACTTACCGTTCGATGAAAGTCGGTATGACGCAGAAAGACGTAGAGAAAATGGTAGAGAACGCACACCGGCAACTCGGATTTGAGGGCGGCGCTGACGCGCAGGTGGGAGAGTATTCGGCGTTTCCGCATGGCTCGATCGCTCCGCAGGAAATTCGGGAAGGAACGATTGTGCTGATGGATGGCGGTTGTTCGGTGGAAGGTTACGCCTCCGACATATCGCGAACATTTGTTCTGGGCAAGCCGAGCGAAAAGATGAAACAGGTTTTTGAAATTGTCCATCGCGCGCAGAGCGCCGCGCTGGCCGCGGCGAAACCGGGAGTCGAAGCGGGATCGGTCGATGCGGCGGCGCGGAAGGTCATCACCGACGCAGGCTATGGTCCCGACTATAAATACTTCACGCATCGCCTCGGCCATGGCATGGGCATGGACGGGCATGAGTGGCCTTACCTGGTGCGCGGCAACACGACCAAGTTGCAACCGAACATGACGTTCAGCGACGAACCGGGAATTTATATTCGCGGCGAATTCGGGATTCGGCTCGAAGATGACATGCACATTCTCGAGGATGGATCCGAACTGTTTACTCCGCAAAGTCCGTCGCTGGAGGATCCTTTCGGCAGAAGATAGCTAAGCTTTCGGCTCTGAAATCTGGGCTTTCGGCGCGGGGCTGTCGGCCCTGGGCTGTCGGCCAGTTTTTTCTTGACTTACGCACCGTTTCACCCTCAACCTAATGTTAACGCTCAGGTAACAATTCCATGTTGACCTCTGCGATTTGGGAGCATCACATGTGCTGAGATAGGGCCGGGCTAAAGCAGAAATAACAGGTATCAACCTTATATATTTCAATACTTTAAGTGTAACTTTAATAGATTGAATACTTTGGAGTGAAATATCGCGAAATCAAAGATAAACTATTGAAATAGCTAATGATACGAGAAATAAGTTCAAGTCGTTTTAATTGAATACTTTGGCGTCCAACTTAGACTAAGTCTTTGATTCCAAAAGACCGAGTATGAGGGGGGGGTACCCCCATATCAAGATAGTAATCCTCCCGAAAGAACAAACGACAAATAACGTGTAGCGAAGGCGCAAGCGACCATCGAGGGACCAAGGGAAAAGGACGAACGACCACGGCCAAAACCACAAAAATATTCCCTGAGATTTGTGCGGCAAGAGAAAACCCCGCGCGGCGCTTCCGAGCGGGGTTCGGTCGATTCCTGGCCAGATTGGCTAGCCGGCCACAACGGGCTCCGGCCGTATTGCGGCCATCTGGCTTTTGATGGCCACCGAGAGACGGCGAATACCTTCGCGGATCTGCTCGGGCTGGGCGTTGGAGAAGTTCAGGCGGAGGTGGCGCAGTCCTTCTTCGGCGTAGCCGTTGCCGGAATAGAACGAGTCGCCGGGAACGAAGGCGACATTCTCTTTGAGAGCGGCTTCGAAGAGGCGATGCGAATCCATGCCGACGGGCAATGTTACCCACAGGAAGAGTCCGCCCATGGGATGGGTCCAGGTGGCTTCCGGCGGGAAGTGCTCTTTGAGCGCGGCGAGCATCACGTCGCGGCGCTCGCCGTAGACGCGGCGAATGAGCTTGATGTGCTCGTCGAGGAAATTGTCGCGGGCGACTTCGTAGGCGACCATCTGACCGAAGGTGGAAGTGTGAAGATCGGCGCCCTGCTTGAGCTGGACAAGCTTCAGGATAACTTCCGGAGGAGCGACGATCCAGGCCATGCGCAGGCCGGGAGCGAGCGTCTTGGAGAAGGTGCTGAGATAGATCACGTTGCCGATGGAGTAGCCACGGTCGCGGCGAAGATTCTCCCGGTCGAGCACAACCAGCGGCGGCAGATGCTCGCCTTCGTAACGAAGCTGGCCGTAGGGATCGTCTTCGATGATGGGAATGCCGTAGCGCTCGGCGAGGAGAACGAGCTCGTGGCGGCGGCCTTCGGCGAGAGTCGTACCGCCCGGGTTCTGGAAGTTGGGGAGGATATACATGAACTTGGGGCCGGAGCGGAGCGGCTCTTCGAGAAGATCGGTGCGGACGCCGTCATTGTCGCTGGGCACGCAGAGATATTCGGCGCCGTAGACGTTGAAGGCCTGGAGCGCACCGAGATAGGTGGGCGCTTCGACGAGGACGCGGTCGCCGGGATTGATGAGCAGCTTGCCGATGAGATCGAGGGCTTGTTGCGAGCCGGAGGTAATAAGGACGTTCTCGGGTTTCGCTTTTACGCCATAGCGCTCGGCATGGCGGGCGATCATTTCGCGAAGGGGCTCATAGCCTTCGGTGGCGCCATATTGCAGCGCGACACGCGCATTTTCGGCAAGAACCTTGCTGCAAGCTTCGCGAAAGCGCTCGACAGGAAATACGTCGGGCGCGGGCAGGCCTCCGGCGAAGGAGATGATTTCGGGTTTTTGGGTGATTTTGAGAAGCTCGCGGATGGCGGAGCTGTGAACGCTTTTGATGCGCTGCGCGTAACGGGACGACCAGGGTGTGGACATTGTGTGCTCCCGTTAATTGAGTTTACATTGTGGGGCGCGGGCGGGCGGTGATGGGAGAGCGGCGCGGTGTGACTGGGGTCACCGGGTGGAGGTGACTGGACCGGACGGTTGGGAGGCGTTTTATTACGGAGATCTACTCCACGACCCATTCCCGCATCCTCCGCAGCAGCGACTCGGGGGCGTCGGCTTCTAATTCGACCAGTCCGCCAGTGTATTTGCGCGAGTAGATGCGGGCGCGAGCTTCTAGCATGGCTAGCGTCTTCCCTTCTTTTTGCGGAATGCGGAGACGAACGCGGGTGGGCCTGTCTTCTTCGAGGACGGCGTCGATGCGGTCGAGGAGCGTGGTGAGGCCGATGCCTTTGGCGGCGGAGACGTGGATCGTCTGGCTATCGTCACGCAATGATTCGCGCTGCTTGGGAGACAGTAGGTCGATTTTGTTCATCACGCGCAGGCGCGGCTTCTCGTTGGCTTCGAGCTCTTTGAGGACCGTTTCTACCTGCGCATCCTGCTCGGCGGAGATGGGACTGCTGGCGTCGGAGACCTGGAGGATGAGCGTGGCGCGCTGGACCTCTTCGAGCGTGGCGCGGAAGGCGGAGACGAGCGTGTGCGGCAGGTGGCGAATGAAACCGACGGTGTCGGAGAGGACGATTTTGCGCTTCGAGGGAAGCTCAGCGCTGCGGAGCGTGGGATCGAGCGTGGCGAACATGCGCGAAGACGCCAGGACGCTGGCGTTGGTGAGCGCGTTGAAGAGCGTCGACTTGCCCGCGTTCGTGTATCCAACGAGCGCGACGGTGGCGACGGGGATGGACTCGCGGCGCTGGCGCTGCTGGGCGCGGATGCGGCGAACGTTTTCGATTTGCTGTTTGACGTGGCGGATGCGGCGGTAGATCTTGCGGCGGTCGGTTTCCAGCTGAGTTTCACCGGGTCCGCGGGTGCCGATGCCGCCGCCGAGCTGGGACATTTCGATGCCGCGTCCGGCGAGGCGCGGGAGCATGTATTCGAGTTGCGCGAGCTCGACCTGCAACTGGCCTTCACGGGTGCGGGCGTGTTTGGCGAAGATGTCGAGGATAAGCTGGGTGCGGTCGATGACGCGCGTGTCGACGACGCGCTCGATGTTGCGCTGCTGTGAGGGCGAGAGATCGTGATCGAAGAGGATGACGTCGGCGGAGACGGAGGCGGATGCGCCGGCGATTTCTTCGAGCTTGCCTTTGCCGATGAGCGTGGCGGGATCGGGACGGTCGCGATGCTGCATGAACTCGCCGGCAATCTCGGCTCCGGCGCTGGAGGCGAGCGAGCGCAATTCGTCAAGCGATTCTTCGGAGCTGAAGTCGGGCGAATCGATGCGGCGCGAGGGGGCGATGCTGGTGGCGTGATCGCGGGCGGCCTGAGCTCCAGCAGTGAGCGCGGAGTTGCCCGGAGTGGCGCGGCCGCGCGTGCGGAATTCTACCCCGACAAGGAACGCGCGTTCGCGGCGCTCCGAGGGATTGAAGACGGCCTTGAGCTCACGGCGCGAGCTAGCCCGTTCGCTTAGTCTGGAATCATGCTTCGGCAAGCAAAGCTATTGTAGCTTTACTTATCCTTGCGTGCCGGAGCCTTGAGCGGATGCCGCCTCGCCGATACTGGCAACCGGCGCGGGTTTCCCCTCGGTATGGTTATGCGCCCCACGCGCAATAACCACGGTTGAGATGGCGTGCTTGAAGATCAACTGCTCCTGATTGCTGGTTTCAAGCACCACGGAATACTTGTCGAAGGATCGGATTCGGCCCGTTAACTTAACTCCGCTAACGAGATAAATCGTTATGTTGTGCCGTTCCTTACGTGCTGTGTTAAGGAAGGAATCTTGAATGTTCTGTTGTGCCGGCTTAGCTTCCATTGCCGATCTCCTTTATTCGTTACATGGCCGCGTCTTGCGCTGAGGGAGGGCGATCGCAGCAACGTACGCTTGGTTGGCCTATACAATACGGCCTGAGAGCGCGCTTTTCAACATCTGCGGCAATTAAATTCACGAGAGTTTACGAAAAGCGAACAGAGGCGAGATCGGCTATTATCTTGCTCACCAGTTCAATATAATCGTTCGCTTTTGCGGATCGCGGTTGTCGCGTGAGTTGCCAGAACAGGAGCCGGAATTGAATATCACACTGCCGACCGATTTGGACACGAATCTTCTGATGATGTTTCGTTGGCTGCACCTTGTGGGCGGCATTACTTGGATCGGACTGCTGTATTTTTTCAATCTGGTAAACGTGCCGTTCATGAAAGGCCTGGACCCGGCGACGAAGGGGAAAGTGCTGCCGGACCTGATGTCGCGGGCACTGTGGTGGTTCCGATGGTCGGCGGTGCTGACGGTGCTGATGGGCCTGGCATACTTCGGGAAGATTGTGGGCACGGATGCGCACAATGGCGGAGGCTCAGCAGGCGCGGTGTTTGGGTCGTTTTTCCTGATCTGGACGGTGACCTGGGCACTGATGTATGTGTGCCTGATTCCGGGAAAAGGCGCGCTGGATAAAGGGCCGGTGCTGGCGGTGATCTATATCGTGATGGTGACGGCGGCGGCGGCGGCGTTTTTGCACTTCAACAATCATGAGTGGGAGAGCAATCAACTACTGGCGATCGGAATCGGCGGCGGGATTGGCTGGATGATGTTGCTGAATGTGTGGGGCGTGATCTGGCGTATCCAGAAGCGGATTATTTTGTGGACGGCGGACGGGGCGAAGAACGGGACGCCGATGCCGGATAAAGCGAAAGGGATGATGAGGCAGGCATTCTTGATGTCGCGAGCGAATTTCTTTTTGTCGTTTCCGCTGCTGTTTCTGATGGGCGCGGCCAGCCATTACCCGATGTTTGGGAGGTAGCGCGGGGGGGGGCGAGGTCCGCGGCGGTTTGCGGTTTGCGGAACTTCTTCAGTACACATTCGTATATCTAGAATCACGCGGATCGCTCTGTCGGGGTGTCCGTCAATGTGCGCGTGTGGGGAAAAGGGATGGCTATGCGAATCTTCTTTCTGGTGGCAATTTGCGGATTGTTGATCGTGCCCTGCGCTTCGAGCGCTGCCGCTGGCGCGGCGGATGCGGGCGCTCCTCAATACACGGCCGATGGCCAATTGATTTTCCCGGCGAATTATCGGGAGTGGATTTACCTGACTTCCGGGTTAGACATGGACTACAACCCGGAACTGGCGATCGGCGATCATTCGATGTTCGATAACATCTTCGTCAATCCCGAAGCTTACAAGGCGTTCGTGGCGACGGGAACGTGGCCGGACAAAACGGTTCTGGTGCTCGAAGGCCGGATGGCCGCGAATAAAGGGTCGATCAACCAGAAGGGCCACTTTCAGACGAGTAACATTATGGCGCGATCGATCCACATTAAGGACGCGGCGCACTTTCCGGGCGGGTGGGCGTTCGTGGGATTCGGCGACAGTAACGTAGGCAGGACGTTCCCCAAGAATGCCGTCTGCTATTCGTGCCATGAACAGCATGCGGCCGTTGATACGACGTTTGTGCAGTTCTATCCGACGCTGCTGGAGATTGCGACGAAGAAGGGGACTTTATCGCCGGCTTATTTGAAGGAAGAAGCGGCGAACGGGAAGAAGTAGCGTCGAGCCAGCCCTTGGGCTGGGTAACAAACGCTTGCGGGCTTCGCTCGCGGGACAGCCGAGGGCGCTGTCCCCACGTGAGCTATTGCACACCAGAGTAATCTCGCCGACCCGATCGGCTCTCCCTAGAATGGGAAGATGTCCGAGCTGGTTGAATCGCTGGCCGAGTTGTCGGGCGCGCGTGAGGAGTGGCGTCCGATTTCGCGCTGGGCGATCGGTGCTTGGCTCGCCTTTTATGCGGCTTTTCTTGTGTATGCGTTTAACGCGCGCGGCGGATATCTGTTTATCGACTCGGCGAATCTTGTGGTGCATGAAGCGGGGCATCCTCTGTTTAGCTGGTTTGGCCGCACGCTGGGATTGTGGGGCGGGACGATTTTGCAGTGGGCGGTACCATTCATGCTCGCGGCTTACTTTTTCTATGAGCGGCAGATAGCGGGGTTTGTTTTTTGTCTTTTCTTCTTTTTTGAGAACTGGCTCTATACCGCGACTTACATGGCGGACGCGCGGGCAATGGTGTTGCCGCTGGTGACGACTGGCGATCCGGATCATGTGGAGCATGATTGGAATACGATTTTTTCCAGCCTGGGCGTGTTGCAGTACGATACCAGGATTGCGGGTGTGGTGCGGACGCTGGGGTGGATTGGGATGATCGGGTGCGTGGTCTGGCTCGGGAGCCGGTTGAGATTTAAGAGTGAGTGACCTCAGCGGCTAAAGCCGCTAATTAGGATCATGACTTTTAAACGCAGCGCGCGAAGCGCTGCGCCATCCAGAACCCTCAGGCGCTAACACGCGAAGTCTATTTTTGTTCGTTATCGGCACGGCCAGAGGTCGTGCCCTTCCCGGTTTTTCCATCAAAGCGAGAATTCAGAACACAACCAACTAGACTAGGTTGCGGGCACTGCGGCCGGCACTTTTGTTGCGTTGGGTTGCGGAGCCAGGTCCCAGGGCTTGCCGTCGAAGTACGATGGGAGCGCCAGCCCGAATAGTTTGAGAATCGTGGGCGCGATGTCGACGATTGCGGGCTTCTCTTCCGCGAATTTGTGGCTGGAGAAGAGGACTCCGGGAACGAGGCGCGGATCGATGCAGTGATCGCCGCTCCAGGCTTTCATGTTGTCTTCGAAAATCTTCTCGGTGACTTTGCCCATCACCGAATCCCACGAAGCGCGATAGCCCGCGCCATAGCCGACAAGAATGTCGGGCGCATTTTCCGAGTAGGGTCCACGATAGACATTGTTGGTCAGGAATACGCCGGTGATTCCAACCGTGCCGGAGGCGGGATCGACGAGGCCGTTTAGTTTTTGCTTGATCTCTTCTTTCAGGGCCTGGGCTTCGCTCGGGTCGACGGTTCCCTGCTTCTCGCGTCCTTTGAGGTTCAGGTAGAGACCGTTGAGGCCCATGGTGTAGGCGCGGGTGCGCGACCAGTCGACATCTTCGAACCAGTCGCCGCTCTCGGTTTTGCCGTCTTTGAGCGTGAGATAGCCGTTCTGATGGAGCCATGCGTTCAGGTTCATGCAGCGCGCGAACGACTTGAAACCGTGATCGGAGATGACCATGAGCAGCGTTTCGTCGTCGATCTTTTCCATCACGCGGCCGATGAGCTTGTCCATGCGCTGGTAAAGATCCTGAATAACCTCGCGGCGTTCGGACTTGGGCACGTCACGGGCGGCTGGATGATCCTCTTCGAGATAGCGCCAGAACATGTGCTGAATGCGGTCGGTGGTGTCAAATACGCAGGTGCAGAGCCCCTGCTGTGTTTTATCGAGCGCGTCAAAGAGCATCTGCTCGCGGTCGTGATGATTGCCGTAAGCCTGCGCGAGGAAGGCGTCGTCATCGAGCACGTGCTCGTTGAGCGCCCAGGTGTCTTCGGCGAGGCCAAGCGTGGCGAACGCGCCGTAAAGTTTCGCGAGATAGATGGAGTACGTGACCGGATGCGAGATCGGTAGATCGGGATGGCCGGGATCGATGTTGACGGGAGTAACGTAGACTTCAACTTCTGGCGAAACTTCTTTCAGATAAAAACGGCAGATGCCGTGCGCGTTAAAGCCGAGTCCAGCTTTGAATTCGATTGGAATCCACTCAGAATATTCGCCGACTTTGATGGTGAATTTCTCGGAGCCGACGGTCAGCTGCGCGGTTTTGCCGGCGACGTTTGGGCGAATCTCGTAATTAACACGCATTTCGTGCCCCGCGGTCTCGGCGAGCGGATTGTCGGGACCGGGAACGTAGGCGTGATAGACGCCATTCTTTTTCTCGATGGGAGCACGCACGCCACCTTCGCGGAATTTGTCTCCTTGCGCACGCGTGGTGCACAGACAGAAAGTTCCCTGGCTGCCTTTCAGGTCAGGCACGCACATGCCGGAAAGAAGCACGCCTTGAAATTTTTCCGGCGGGAAGGTCACGGGGACGCGAATTACCGAACTGAAGATGCCCGCTTTGCCGAGCCAATGCCAGAAGGGCGTGCCTTTGCGCATGGCTTTGATTTCGGTTTTGCCGAAGGGAATGGAATATTTGCCAATCTTGATTTGCCGCTTCGGGCCCTTGATTTCAGCGGACGAAAGAAAAGGCAGGTAGTGGTTTCGGTCGCACGCCAGGAAATCGTAGATGTTGTGCTTGCCGGGATTGACGCCGGTCATGAAAGTGGACCAGGCGACAGGCGAGATGGCTGGGAAGGTGGTGCGCAGTTTATTGAACGTGCCTTTATCGCGCAGCTTGGCGAGATTCGGGAGCCGGCCTTCTTTCATGAAGCGCTCGGCGAGTTCGGGGTCCATGCCGTCGAAGCCGAGGATCACGGCGCGGTTGAAGACAGCTTTTCCGTAGGCATTGCGGCGGCGGAAAAAACGAAAGAGCTGGCGGACCGGCCAGGTTGCGAGCGCGTAGAACGAATAGAGGAAGGCGACGAAGATCGCCCAGAAGGACGAGAGGACCGCGAATCCCGCGCCAGGCCCGGCATAGGCGTGAGCGGCGGATGGGGCCAGAATTATGGCGAGCAGCAGAAAGACGGTTGCGATGCGGAGTCTTTTGCCTTCGCTCTGGTGACCGACGGAATTGCTTGACTTATACATCTGATTCACTCCCCACGCGGGCAGGAATGCCCGCGCCACACATACTAAATAGTTCCTACCTAAATAGCTCCCCACGGAACTTTTTCATACTTCAATCCCCAACAGTTCTTTGAAGATGAATCCGGCGATCATCGAGAGGATGAAGAAGAGCCAGATCCAATTCATCTCATAGCCGGCCACGCCGAGCGAGATGTTGCGTTCGGGATAGTCGACGACGATTGATTCGACGGTGCTATTTTGCGGCAGCGCGGATTCGCCGGAGGAAAAAAATCTCTGCCAGAAATGGTCGCGCCAGCGCTCGGGCGAAAGCTGCGCGAGCTGCGAGGTGACGCGGACGCTCTTGGTCACGGTCTGGCCGGCGGCAACGATTTTGACGTCGTAAGAGCCGTCCTGGCTGGCGACCAGGCGCCAGACGACTTCGTTGTCGGCGGCAACGTGCACGGGCGGCGCACTGGCAGTGATCTCAGGGGGAAGATCGATGGTGACGCCGTCGAGGGCTTGCGGATCTTTCCCGTGCGGATCACTGATGTGCGCCGTCAGCAGAAACGGCGTGTTGGTCTGGATCGCAGTCAGACCAAGGGAGCGGTCGAGCCAGACGATCATCAGCGTGATGGGGATGATGACGTAGAGTAGAGGCTTGAATGCGAGTTTGAGGTACCGGCCGGTGCCGCGCAGAACTTTGCCGTACGAGCCCATGACGACGTGCAATTGATCGCGATAGAGGCGAACGGCTAGGAGGTGCGCTTTGAGCTGATCTTTGGCGATGCCGATGGCCTTCTGATCGGAGGTGTAGCCGAAGAGGACGATCATGAGCAGGCCGATGACGACGGAGAGCACGACGACGATGAGCAGAGGGCTCAACATCCACGAGGCGACAAACGACGCAAGAACCGCGACTAGACGGACTTGGGCAAAAGCCGCGGGGGGCGCGGCATTTAGCGACAATTGTGCGAGGGTGCCCAAGTTACTCGATGTACCTATTCAATATAACCAAGGCCGCGGAGACGCTTCTGAATGTCTTCCTTCGAGGTGTTGCTCTCGTCCGGCGGAATGATTTTGTTGGTTTCTTTTTCGAGCACGTGGAGGACGAATTCGTCGATGGATTCGTAGCCGGCGGCGTCGGAGCACTGCTTAACCTTGTCGAACAGCTCGCCTTCGATTTTTACTTTGTGTGAACCGAACATGATTTCCCCTGTTTGCACCCCAGGGGCTAAAGCCCCATCGAGGCCCTTGCTAGCGGCACGGCTAAAGCCGTGCCCTTCCCAAAACCCTTTCGCGCGTCGCGCCATTCGCCGAAAGCGAGATGCCGACGCTCCAGCTATCTTGACTGAAATACCGAGTGCCCTTGCATATCTTTATTTTTCGCGATGCCGAATTGCGCGAGGATCGTGGGTGCGATATCGGTCAGCGCGGGAGCGTCCATGGCAATCTTACGATTGCTGAGGAGGACGCCGGGAACTTTTGTGTAATCCATGCAGTGATCGCCGCTCCATGGATTGGTGTTGTCTTCGAGCTCGTCCGGCGGAAACTGGCCGAGGATTGTGGTCCATCCGGCGCGGTATCCGCGGTTGTAGCCGACGATGGCGTCGGGGCCGCTGTGCGCGTATGGGCCCTGATAGACCTCGCTCGCCAGATCGATGCGCGTGATGACCTGCGGATCGACTTTTGGATCTTTAACTTGCGAATCGCGAATCCGAAGAAGTTTATCGCGAATCTCGCGCATGAGATTGTCGGCCTGCGCAGGATCGACGATGCCGTCTTTTTCGCGGCCCTTCATATTGACGTAGAGGCCGTTGAGGCCCATGCCATAGGCGCGAGTCTGGCTCCAATCGACGCCGGCGAAAGGCTCGTCGCCCGCGCCGGGCTTGCGCACGATGTAGCCGTTGTTCAGCAGCCAGGTGTTGAGATTGAACGAGCGGCGATAGGGCGCGAAGCCGTGGTCGGAGAGCACGAGGAGCGTGGTGTTGTCGTCGAGCTTGGGCAGGATCTCGCCGAGGACCTGGTCGATCTGCTCATAGAATTCTTCGAGCGCGCCACCATATTGCGCGGCGGCCGCGGCGTCATAAGACGGGCTCAGCGGATCGGTAAGACGCCACATCATGTGGGCGTTAAGATCGAGGCTGGAGAAATAGAAAAAGAAGAAGCCGTTGTGGAACTTAGGAAACTCGGCGTCGAAGGCGCGGCGGTGCTCGGCGAGGACGGTGTGCGACTGCTCGAGATATTCCTTGTCGTCGAGGACGGAGACCATGCGAGCCTTGGTGTCTTCAGCGATACCCTGGGTGTGGTACTCGCCGATCTGGTGGGCAAGGTCGCGCGAATAGCTCGATGGAGTTGAAATGGGGAGGGCCGGATTTTCGGGGTCGATATTGATAGGCGAAACGTAGAGTTGGAAGCGCGGATGCGTCTGCTTGAGATAGAAACGGCAGATGCCCTTGACGCCGCCGATGACGGGCATGAGGTGAAACTCAACCGGAAGCCAGCCGGTCCACTCACCTTCTTTGAGGACGAATGTATGGCCCTGGAAAGTGACGCGAGCGACGGGTTCGAGCGGATCGACATCGACAGTGAAGGGTTCCACCGCGGGCGGCGCGTCTTTGAGGAAGGTATTGTTCGGACCGAGCAGGTTGCTAGTGACGCGGTTGTTCTTTACATCGACCTGGACGATTTCGCCGCCTTCGACTGCGCCGACGGCGGCGGTGGCGTCGTCGGTGTAAAAGGTGAAGGTGCCGTAGGTGCCGCGCAGGTCGGGCGTTCCCATGCCGGAGAGCGTTTTGCCCTTGGCATCGATGGGCGGGAAATTCGCCGGAATGCGGTAGACGAAATTCGGGATGTGGTGCTGGTCGAGGATTTCCCAGAACGCGGCGCCTTTGCGCAACTGCTCAGCCGATCCGCTGCCCAGAGGAACGACCCACTTGCCGATGCTGAAAGTGTGGGCCGGGCCTTCGACCTTCGAAGTCGAGAAATAGGGTTGGAACGTTTTGGGATCGCGGTGAATGAAATCGAAGATGCCATGACCGCCGGCATTCAGGCCGGTGATGAGGTTCGACCAGGCAACCGGGCTTTGCGGCGGGATGGCGGTGGTCAGGCGGCGAAAGGAACCCTGCTCCTCAAGGCGGGCAAAGTTAGGCATCTTGCCATCGGCCATGAACTTGGTGAGGAGGTCGGGATCCAGGCCATCGACGCCGATGACGATCATCTTCGGCGAATTGGCAGCCCCATGCGCCCGCTGGCAGGAGACGAAAGAAAGCACGCCCGCGACACAGAGCGCGAGCAGGCAGACGAGCCAAATGTATCTCTTGAACGACACAGTCAATTTAGTCTTTGGTCGATTCGCGAAGGAGCAGCTGAGCCAACTGCTGGCGAATGGCGCCAGGGGATGATCCATCTTATCAGCAAATGGCGGCCTCGCAACAGGCATTTGGGCGCGAGCGTCTGTCGGCGCTATCTCCCGGTCACTCGGATTTCAGGGTAGGCGACCGTGGACGGAGCATGCTGTTCTCGAATCGCGCAACTCGATGGCGAGGCTGGATGGCGTGAGGGCGTCCGCTCACTGAAAACTTTGGCGAACAGGCTGGCTGCCTTTACACTTTTAGGCATGAATCGGAAACCGGTTGTTCGCGCCATTCTTGGCGTTATCTGCCTGTTCGTGATGGCCGTTGCGGCTATGGCGGCTACAAAACCTAATCTTGTTCTAATCACGCTGGATGGGGTGCGCGCCGACCGCGTGGGATTTGCGGGCGCAAAGGGCGTGACCACACCCAATCTGAATCGGCTGGCGGCGGAGAGCATTGTTTTCGAGCACGCCTATGCGCAGGCGCCCGGAACAGTGGTTTCTCATGCGACGATCCTGACCGGTTCGTATCCGCAGAATACGGGGCTGAGCGAGATCGGCGGAACGCTGGGCGCGTCCCTGCCCTTGCTTGCGGATTTGCTCAAGGGACAGGGCTACAAGACGGCGGCTTTTGTGGGCACGATCGAACTCGATCCCTGGAATGGCCCGGCACAGGGCCTGGATCGCGGGTTCCAGAGCTATGAAGCGGGTTTCCTGCCGGTGATTCCAGGGGACGCGAAGCTTCCGGTGACGGAGCATAGCGGAGCCGAGGTGGCCGCTCATGCCAGCGCGTGGCTCGCCAAGAATGCGCAGGGGCCGTTTTTTCTCTGGGTGCAGATCAACGACGCGAACGCGGCGCATGGCTCATACAGTGCGGCAGTAACCGCGGCCGACGCGGCGGTGGGAAAGGTGCTGGCGGCGCTGAAGGCGGCGAAGGCCGACGACAACACGGCGATCGTGGTGCTCGCCAGCCACGGGCAAAGCCTCGGCGCGCATGGCGAAGAAACGCACGGCATTTTTCTTTACGACGAGACGATCCACGTTCCGCTGCTGATCAAGCTGCCGGATGCGGCCGGGGCGAAACAGGTGAGCGCGAAAGTGCGGCTGGTGGATGTGGCTCCGACTCTGCTTGAAATTGCGGGCATTCCTGTGCCGTCGCAGATGCAGGGACAGTCGCTCTTGCGCGTAGCAAAAGCGGGCGGCGGATCGGACCTGCCGGTGTATTCACGGAGCGATCTTTCGCAGCGCGGATTTGGCTGGAGCATTCTGGAGTCGTGGCGCGCCGGCAAGTATTTATATATTCGCGCGCCGAAGCCGGAACTTTATGACATGACGGCCGACCCGGGCGCGGCACACAACTTGGCGCAGAGTTCGAAGGGAACGATGGATACGATGGCTTCGCAGCTCGACAGTTTCGACCGCAAATTCAGCGGGCAGGGCGGGAAGGCATCGTCGGAGTTGAGTTCGACAGAGATGCAGAAGCTGGCGTCGCTGGGATATGTGGGGCTGCAAAGCTCGGCTGGCGCGACCGCGGCGGTGACGGGAACCGATCCGAAGGACAAGATTGCGATTGCGAACAAAGTTGTGGAGGCGACGCCGACCCTGATCGTGCCGGCGAAGGGGGATCGCGCAGTTGCGGGCTTGAACCCGGTGGTGGCCAGCGATGGCAACTTATACCTCGCCGAGTACACGCTGGGCGTCGCGCTGGCGGAGAAAGGACAATACGCCGAGGCGGCCAAGCATCTGCACAAGGCGGTGGGGATTCAGCCCGATTCAGGTTGGGCGCATTACGAGACGGGCGCGACTCTACTGAAGACCGGAGACTTCAAGACGGCGGCGGTACACCTGGAGATTGCGACAACGCGCCTGCCATACTTTGCGCCGGGACACTCGGCGCTGGCGCAAGCCTATGAGAAGTTGGGGCGGGCCGAGGATGCGAAACGAGAACGCAGCAAAGCCGGAGAGAGATAGACCCACCTGAGTTTTTCAAAAAGAAGGCCGGCCCCGAACGATCCGGGCCGGCCAGAGTTACCCGACTTAGCTTTCGATTCCTAGAACGTGATCCTTAGCCCGAACTTGATGAGGCGGTTCGCGGAACCGTTCACGCCGGCGCTATTTTGCACGTACGGGTTAGCAAAGCCTGTGCCGAAACCAATGTCCCCAGCATCCTCCATGAACGGGTCGATGCTGGCATAATTTGCATGGTTGAATGCGTTGTTCATGCTCATGTGCCAAATCAGCCGAACCCGGTCGCCCCAGTTGGAGGTCTTGGCCAGCTGGAAGTTCGCAATATTGGTTTTGTAGTCGCGGAGGGTGTTACGTCCGGCGTTACCGAAGGGCGTACCGGCGGCAACCTGCGCCTCGTAAGTGTTCAGGATGTAGTGTACTTGGTTGGGCTGGACGACTGTCGTCGAGCCCGTCCCGTTCAACGCTGTGAAGTCGACTAGCGACGAGGAAGGAGATCCGCAACTGACCGGGTCCCCATAGAGAGCGCAGGCGTCACCGGCGTAGATTCCAATTGTGGTAGGCGGCGCACTTTTATTGCTCAAAAAAGGCCTCGCCGTATCCGAACCCGAGTTGAAGCCCCCCAGAAATTGCTGGTCGCTCACATCATACGGGCTTAGCAGATAAGCAAAGATAAACTCCTGCGGCGTGTAAGGCTGTCCCGATTGCAACAGGTAGGTACCCGAAATCGACCATCCGCCAAGAATGTGGCCCTCTATGCCTTGCTGTGACTTGAAGAAGGGAATTTCCTCGTTGAAAGAAATCGCCCCGGTCTGCGGGAAATCGAGGCCGGAAATTCCATGTTCAGCACTAGTGAAGTTAAACGGGCTCTGCGAAAACGCAACCGTGCCACCGCCACCAAACGTTCCGAAAATTTCGCTGGCGTTGTCGGTCGTCTTGCTCCAGGTGTAATTCGCCTTCATCGTCAGTTGGTGCATTATATTGGTTGTGCGAAATTCCAACTGCAGCCCGTTGTAATCGGAATAGGCAGTGTTGGTGCGAGTACGCTCAACCCCCTGGTTACAGTCTGGGCGGCCAACTGCGTTTCCGATAGCCGCGCTCGCACTCGGACATGGTGTCAGGCCCCCGGGCAGCAGGTTCGAGTTGAAAACGCCGGCGGCAATGGCATCCGCCAGTCCGGGCGTGTACTCCGAGCCGGTGAAAGTGTTCGGGTTACACAACCCCGTGTCACCGTCAATTCCGTCACCACAGCCGACATATGGATTGCCATTGATCGACTGGAACAGATTCTTTCCTTTGTTACCGACGTAGCGCGCTTCAAAGGCGGCGTGATTCCCCAGTTCCCTCTGGATTCCGAGCGACCAGGAATGCACGTGGTCGGGCCTGAAATTAGGCACCACCGTCGTTTGGTCGAAGTTGCGTGGATCCTGAACGCCAAGCGTGAGGTAGGGTGCCAAGTCGCTTCGCACATTCGGTCCGGTCGGCACGGCTGGCAGGCCCGGGGGATTAGTAGCCCCCACTTGACCAATCGTCTGCGCCAGCACCTGCGGCGATGAAGTGGCGATATTGAGGTAGATATTGTAGAAGGGCGGATCATAGCTCAGACGGTATCCGCCCCGGACGACGGTCTTGTTGTCGCCCAACAGCCATCCGCCATTGCCAAAAGCGTAAGCAAAGCCGATGCTCGGCCCCCAACTGTTCTTCGGAGCAGGAAGCTCGGGAAATACGGTCACGGAATTTGGCAGGCTTGGATCCCAGAAAGGCGAGCCACTATTCTGCTGCCTCAAATCATTGTTGTGGAAAAGGTTGGCGGGCTGACCGTAGTAGGAGTAGGTCAATCCCAGGTTCAGGGTCAAATGAGGTGTGACCTTCCAGTCGTCTCCAAAATAGAAGAAGCTATCATGCTCTAAAAAGTCCAATTTGGGAGTGCCTAAATCGATGTTGTCGATGTTGGGCACGTTGTATCCAAAGAATCCCCAATCGTAAAATTGGTACCCTCCGTTGGTATATGGAAGGAACGTGTTGGGCGACTTCTGGAATGTGTAGTTCATCCCCGCCTTGAACTGATGTTTGCCGAACACATAGCTCCAATTGTCCTGGAACTGTAACGTATTCACGATTCGGCCCTGGGGAATGTTGTCGGGCGGCCCAAAACCCAAGTTGGCGGTAGAGTTCGAGAAGCGAATGTTGGCCAACCCGCTCAAAAGACTGCTGTCTGTGGGAGTTGTGCCGATTGAGTTGCCTCCAAACTGCACATTTTGTCGGCCAATGCTTGCCCGGAATTCGTTTATCATCCTGTCCGAGATTCTGTGGGTCCAGCTGAGACCGAGATCTTGACCCAGCGAGGGCACGTTGGTGGGATATCCCGCTCCCCCATTTCCTTCGTCTGCGTTAAAGAAGGTCAGCTTCTGAAATAGGTACCGGACATAGATATTGTCTTTACCGCCATTGCCAGCTATGTCAAGTCTGGACACCCAGTTGTACTGATGGGAGCCGTTGCCAAGCGTGCGGGAAACACCGGCCAGTTGTACGTTGCAGCCAGTTCCGCCGTCGTTCGGAACGGGAACAACCAATGGGATACCGTTGGCGTTTGTCTCGCCCGTGAGGAAGTCAGTTGTTGACGGCGTCCCCGCTATCTGCGGGTTGCCGCCGCCTACGCCGAAAGGTCCATATACCTGCAAGGCAGCCACACTGGTGCTTCCCGGGAAGCAGCCCGCCAATTGCGTGATGCCAAGAGGGGTGGGCGTCACACCGTTGTCCTGCAGCACCCCTTTTGAGGAAATGATCTCGTTGTCGAAGCCGCCAAAGAAGAAGACCTTGTCCTTGATCCACGGGCCGCCGATAGTTGCTCCCGTAAATTCGTCGTTGAATCGCGGTGGCTTCGTAAGGCCTTCACCCCACACGGTGTCTTTTTGCTGATTGGTCAGCGTCGTGAGGACGGAGTTGCTCTCTGTTCCATAAACCGATCCGTGCCATGTATTCGTCCCTGATTTGGTCGAGACGTTGATCACAGAACCAGAGTTGCGCCCATATTCCGCGCCAAAGTTGTTCGTGACGACCTGGTACTGGTCCACAAAATTGGTGTCACCCACAAATATCCCCGGGCCAGCTACGGAATTGTCATTATTATTTTGGCCGTCGATCTGCTGGTCGTTATTGCGTCCGCGCAGACCGTTCACAGAAAAATCCACGCCGTTGCTGTTGGAGAAGCCGAGGTCGCGGCTCATGCTCACACCCGGCAGCAGGATGGCCAGATTATCCAGACCTTGGTTCTCCTGGATGCCGGGAATGTTGTCCAAATACGTCTGCCCGAAGGTCGCGGTGATCTGGGACTGCGTCGTCTCCACCAGTGGAGTGGCGGCCGTGACCTCAATTGTCTCGGCCATCGAACCAACTTCCAACTTGACGGTACCTATTCCCGTGTCCACGCCGGGCGTCACTCCGACGGAGGTGATTGTCGCGGCCTTGAAGCCGGTCGCCGCAATTTGCACCTTGTACTCTCCGATGGGCAGCAACGGAAGCTTGAATAGTCCGGCGCTGTCGGTAGTCGTCGTTGCGGTCTGGCCCGTGGCAGGATTAGTCGCCTTCACCGTGGCGCCCGCGACGGCGGCGCCGGTGGGGTCGACAACCGTTCCTGAAATCGATCCTTTGCTTACCTGCGCTACGGCGAACGCGCTCGCGAAGAGCAGTGCGATCAGAATCAGCACTTTGTTCAGCGGTGATTGCATCAGTTAATCTCCTTGTAACTAATGGAAACTCAAAAACTGTGATCTAAAGTTTTACCGAACCCGGTTTTGCCCACTCGTGCTGGCGCCGTTGGGGAACGACACCCTAGTTTTGAGGTTAGTACAGCTGAACTTGATTGCTAGGGGTGCAATCGCCATTCCAAACTTGGCCTGTGCGTAATGTATTCATAATCAGCCGCTTGGATGAGAGGCTAGCGTCAACGATACACTTTATTGAAGGCGAGACAACCCTTGGGATATGGAAAGCTGTATATTCCGGCTTGGCTTAACTTGCTCGGAGGGGCGTAGAGCGCGATATGGTTGGGCGTCTTGCGATGAGGGGAAACGATGTGGAGATGAGCGGGAAACTGGTGGGCGATGACGGTCTTCGGCGGGGGATTGAGCTCTTCAACCGGAGGAAGTTTTTTGAGGCACATGAGGTGCTGGAAGAGGTGTGGCGGGAGACTCGGGCGCAGGCTCGGCGAGGACATTTGCAGGGGCTGGTGCAACTCGCGGTCGCGTTGCATCATGAGTCGCGCGGGAATCTGGCGGGGGCTCGGTCGGTGCTGGAACGGGCTTTGCGGAACCTGGTGAATGCGGAGGATTCGTTTCCGGAGATCGACTGGGCGGGATTGTTTGCCGGCGGCGAGGAGTGGCGGCGCTATCTTGCGGGCGCTGCACCGCGGCCAGAGCTTCCGCGACTTTATTTGCGCGGCGGAGTGATTGAACACCCTGCTAGAATTTCAGGCGAGTGAAACCTACGTCAGTGAAATCTACATCCGCGAACGTGTCGACTCTTACAGGCACATCTTTGACAGGGACTTCTTTGGCCGGGACATCGGCGTCCGTGCCTGTGCCGCTGCTGGACTTGCGGCGGCAGTATGCGACACTGCGCGAGGATGTGCTGGCGGCGATCGCTCGCGTCTGCGACTCTCAGGGGTTTGTGCTGGGACCCGAGGTTGAGGCACTGGAGCGGGAGATCTGTGCGCTGACTGGCGCGGTTGCGGCTGTGGGATGCGCTTCTGGAACCGAGGCGCTCTGGCTGGCTTTGGTTGCGGCGGGCGTTGAACCGGGCGATTCGGTCATTACTACGGCTTTCAGCTTCTTCGCTTCGGCGAGCGCGATTGTGCGGGCGGGCGCGACTCCGGTGTTGATGGATGTCGAGCCGGGAACCTTGAACCTGGATGCGGAACTGGTGCGGAAGCGGATTGTCGCGGATCGGCCAGCGAAGTTGCGGGCGATTCTGCCGGTTCATCTTTATGGACAGTGCGCGGACATGGATGCGTACGCGGCGATCGGGCAGGAATATAGAGTGGCGATCGTGGAGGATGCGGCGCAGGCGATTGGCGCGGAGTGGCGCGGGCGCGGCGCAGGATCGCTGGGCGCGACAGCGGCGTTCAGCTTTTATCCGACGAAGAACCTGAGCGCTTATGGCGATGCGGGAATTGTTACGACCAACGATCTGGGCATGGCGGAGCATATGCGGCGCTTGCGGAATCATGGGAGTCCGCGGCGGTATTACCACGACGAGTTTGGATGGAATGGACGGATGGATGCGATTCAGGCAGCGGTGCTGCGGGTGAAGCTTGGGCATCTTGCGGAATGGAACGACAAGCGGGGAGAACATGCGGCGAGTTATGACCGTTTGTTGGCGGAGGCGGGATTGATCTCGCGCTCGTCTTCCGGCTCGTCTTCCGGCTCTTCTTCCGTCGCGTCTTCCGACGACTCGCCGGTGCGCTTGCTGGCTCGCAGTCCCGAGGCGAAGCATGTGTTTCATCAGTATGTGATTCGAGCGAAGCGGCGCGATGAATTGCGGGCGTTCCTGGCGGAGCGGAAGATTGGGTCGGAGATTTACTATCCTTTGCCGCTGCATTTGCAGCCGGCGTTTTCCTACCTGGGAATGAAGGCGGGCGATTTGCCGGTGGCTGAAGAGGCGGCTCGGGAAGTGGTGGCGCTACCGATGTTCGCGGAGTTGACGGAGGCGGAAGTGGGCGGCGTTGTGGCGGCGATTGCGGAGTTTTATTCCTAGAGGTTCTGATTCACATTCCATTTTGAATTGAGGTTTGCGGCACGCGCGAATTGGTGCGCTGTTTTTCGCCCTCCCCCTTTGAGCCGGTCTTTGAGAATCAAAGACTTGGGAGGGTGAAACGGCTGAGTCTTTGAAAACAAATGGGTTAGAGTAGTTCTTAGGTAAAGTGTTTATTCTTCAATAGCTTAGGTTGAGATTTTGACGATTTTTGGCCGAAATGATTACCAAGTAGTAATCATGGGTGGATTTAGGCTTGTAAAGTATCTATTCTTCAATTACTTGCATTCATTCTCAGGCCGGGCGAGAACTGGCCGGACCTCTCGGGAGTTGAATCATTTCTCCACTTTAGGCAGGGCTCGGTCGGTGGTGTTGTTTCGCTGGTTGGCTGCGTTTCTCTTTACTCCGCCTCTCTTTCTCTTTGCGGAGGGGTCTGGCGGGTTCTTCGCCTGGGGCGAGGACTCGGCGGACGATGGGCGTGTTTAGTTTGTATTTTCGCTCGGAGAGTTTGCCGTCTTCGTCGATCATCTTCACCGTAAAAGTTGGCAGCACGCCTTCTTTGCCGAAATCTTCTTTGCCGACCGTTACCGGCAACATGCCTTCGAAGCGCTCGCGGTAGGCAGTTTCGTAGCGATGGCGGCGTAGGTTCCAGGTGAAGACGCGGATTTGATTGAAGTCGAAGGGCAGGCCGTCTTTGGGTTCGGTGAGGACCATTAAATATTGCGGGACTTTTTTTACCACGCCCTGGCCGTCATCCTGGACTTCCTTGTCTTGAACCTGATCGAGGACGAAGAAGGCCACGATGCGCTGGCCTTCGGCGTATTGGGCTACGTCGAGGGGAATGTCGAAATCGATCATGCGGGCGAGGACCCAGCCGACGCGGCCGTGACTGTCGCGAACCAGCCACCAGTCTTCGATGATCGGAGGGGGGGCGGGCTTGGCGGTTTTTGCGGAAGCGGCCTCGGTGGTTGAGTCGAAGGCGCTGGGATTGGTTTTCTCGTAGGCGATCGGGGGCGGCTTGGGCGCGGGTTTCGGCAGCGGCGGCGGAGCGGCTTCTTCTTTTGGCTCCGGTTTTTCGGAAGGCTTCGGTGCAGGCGTCGCGGCGGTGGCGCGGGCTGGCGGCGGGGAGTTTTTGTCGGCTGTGCCCCGTTTCAGAATCGAAAGCTTCTCGCCGGATGCGATCTGATAGAGATGTTCGGTTTCGCGTCCGGGCTCGACGTGGAGGTTGGTGTCATTGCGGGTGACGCCGGTGGCCTGAACAGGATCGTTGGCGTTGTCGGCGGTGAGCTTTTGCAGTTCGTCGTAGACCTGCTGGCTGGCGAGATAGCGCTGCTCCATCCATCCCATTTGACCGGAGGCGGTGCGGACCTTGACAAAATGGCGGTCGTGGTCGAGGACCTCGACGCGGTCGCCGTTCTTGACGAGGCCAACTTTGTCGTAGACGTTGGCGACGCGGTCACGGAGGACGACCTGAATGCCGGAGACGTAGGCGACTTCGAGGATGCGGCCGCCGGAATGCTTGCAGGCGGAGAGGGAGAGCGCGAGCAGGATTGCTACGGTGATCGAACGCAGCTTGGCGGGAAAGAACGTCATCTCCGGGTTAACTCTTCAACTATAACCCGTGCTGGATGATCGCACCGTTAACGCGGGAGGGACGGAGCGATTGAGTAATTGGGAAATTTAGTAATTGAGGAATTGAAAAAGCCTATGCGAAGCGGGACCGGAGAAGAATGACGGGGGGCGTTTTCAGTCCTCTGCCGCGGACGAGATTGTAGGGGTCCCTCGGCTTCGTCCACTCTCTCGCTGCACTCGCTCGGGGGCAGGCTCTTCGACTGCGCTGGCTCGCTTCGCTCGCTGCGCTCCGCTCAGGAAGACAATTACAAAATTACAAAATTACCCAATTTCCCAATTCCTCAATCCCTCTCAGTCGCCGAAGCCGATGCCTATGGCGCGGGCGGCGCGGACGATTTCGCCATTGGGGTCGACCATCTTCATTTTGCCGGCGGCGTCGATGATGTTGACGGCTTTGATCGATTCCTGCTGGAGGCAGACCATTTTGCCGAAGCCGCCGGTGGCAATGAGGTCGACAGCGGCCACGCCGAAACGGGTGGCGAGGACGCGGTCGTAGGGCGAGGGTGAGCCTCCGCGCTGAATGTGGCCGAGGATGCTGACGCGCACGTCTTTGCGGGCCATGAGGGCGATGGCGTCTCCGATCATGTTGCCGACGGCCATGCTGCGGGCCATGTGCTGCATTTCGGGCGGGAGCTTGACGCCTTCGGCGACGACCACGATGGTGAAACGCTTGCCATAGCGCTCGCGCATTTCGAGATGGGCGCAGAGCTTCTGGATGGAGAACGGGATTTCGGGGATGAGGATGACGTGGGCGCCGCCGGCGATGCCGGCTTCGAGAGCGATCCAGCCGGCGTCGCGGCCCATGACCTCGACGACCATGACGCGGTGATGAGCCTCGGCGGTGGTGTGGATTTTGTCGACGGCGTCGGTGGCGGTGTGGAGCGCGGTATCGAAACCGAAAGTGACCTCGGTGACGGAGAGATCGTTGTCGATGGTCTTGGGAACGCCGACGACCTTCATGCCTTTGAGGAAGAGTTCGTGGGCGATTTTCATGGAACCGTCGCCGCCGATGGAGATGACGGCGTCAATGCCAAGTTTGGCGGCATTGGCGAGGACGTCGTTGGAGATATCGCGGATGGTCTCGACGCCATTTTCGACGGTTTTGTATTGGAAGGGGTTGCCGCGGTTGGTGGTGCCGAGGATGGTGCCGCCGCGGGGGAGAATTCCGCCCACGTCCCTGAGGGTGAGTTCACGGGAGCGATCGGGCCAGATGAGGCCGTCGAAGCCATCGGTGATGCCGATGACTCTCCACTTGTATTTGAGGATGGCAGCTTTGACGGCGGCGCGGATGACGGCGTTGAGGCCGGGGGCGTCGCCGCCGCCGGTGCAGATACCGATGCAGTTTATGGTGGCCATGGCAACCGAACATGATAGCGCAGAGGGGGTAGTGAGGGATGTGAGGTAGGAACGTACGGACGTAACGTTGGGGAAATCTCGTCTCCGCAGCTCCCACAGATTCTAGCGGATTGAGGCGGCCCTCGGCAGTCTTGCGTTATCTCAGGCGATTCTTCGGGCTTCCAAATTATTGAACGCTCGCGACCACTTGGGGCCGCGAGCGATGGATATACGAAGACCCCCGCCTAGTGGACGTTGATGGTGGCTGTGTTCGACGTTATGGTGTTCCCGGACGGGTCTAGATAGCTCATCGACAGAGTGTATTGCGCCGCTGCTCCTTGGGTTGCAGAACACACCTCGGCCGGATTATTGTTGCCGTCAACGCCCACAATGCAGCTAAAGTAGCTGTCCACTGGTGAGATGTTGAGCGTGCCGCCGTTATCGACCGTGATGAAGCCGGGGGGGCCTGGAGACGCGGTAAATGTGAAGGCTTGGCCGCTTCCGTTAACGGTGAGTGTGGCGGTTGTTGGGCTAACGATTATAGAGGTGACGTCTCCGACTACTGTGATGGAGGCTGTTCCGCTTAGGCCCTGAGCGGATCCGCTAATTGTTGCCGTACCGGGTGTGACACCCGTTCCTGTGGCGTTATTCAACGAAACGATCGTTGAATCGCTGGTGGTCCAGACGACCCCACTGGTGATCTGTGACCGCGTACCGTCCTGGTAGGTTCCCCACAGAGAGAAAGTCTGTGTGGCATTTACGTTAATGCTGGCGCTGGAGGGCTGAACGGCCACCGATTCCAGGGTATTGTTGATGAAGAACCCGCTGCAACCGGCGCCAAAAGCTGCCACGAGCAACACAGTGAATGCAATGGTCAGCGGCAGTCTTTTCCCAGCTAGCTTGCGCTCAGTTGCCATAAATGATCGCCTCGGATACCGCAATTTTAGCAGAACGCCCGGACTTCGCCGGACTCCCAGTAGTGCATGGTTGGAGTCGTGGGACACGCGTTGGACGGAAGCCTGGCGCGCTAAGTAGGGGAACGGACGAGGCGGACGATCTTGCACAGGGGAATTCGGTAAAATAATGTAAATGGCCGACCGCACCTTTACGCTCGAAGAAGCGCAGGAGTTGCTGCCGATTCTGGAGTCGCTGCTCAAGCAGTCGATTCACGGAAAACAGCTGATTGAAGAAGTGGATGCCGAGTTCCAGGAGACGGCGCATCGCGTGTTTTTGAATGGCGGGACGCGGCTGGATGTGGTGCAGATGGCGCAGCGGAAGGCGGAGCGGGAGAAGACGATCCGGCGGGTGAAGGACGCGCTGGGCGAGATGGACGCGATCGGAGTGCAGGTGAAGGACCTGGATATCGGGCTGCTGGATTTTCCGTGCAAGGTGGAAGGAGAGATTGTGCTGCTGTGCTGGAAGCTGGGCGAGACGGGGATTACGCACTGGCACGGCACGACGGAGGGATTCGCGGGACGGAAGCCGATCGATGAGCGGATCTTGCGGGCGGGGAAGAAGCGGGCGCAGTGACCTAGTGTGGCGCGGGCGGGGAGATCAAAAGCTTTAACCGCCGAGACGCCGAGGGCACCGAGATTCTTTGGGCTCTTCCAGATAATTCTTCGGTTTCTTTTTCTGTACGGAAATTCAAAATCTAAAAACGCAGAGTGCGCTAAGGACTTGCGGAGGACGCGGGGACTCTGAGGTCATCCCATACTCTTTTTCTGCGCGCGCGGACGATTGACTCTTGCGGCGTGCTAATTTCAATCCTGAATTATGGCTGCTGACATCAAGACTGCGGAGAGCGAGCGATTGGCTGCGCGGAATGTTTACGCGTTTGGGCTAACGTCGCTGCTCAACGATACGGCGACCGAGATGGCGTACTGGATTCTGCCGGCGTTTGTGGCGTCGATTGGGGCGGGGCCGGCGAAGCTGGGGATCATTGAGGGCGTGGCCGAAAGCGTGGCGTCATTTGCGCAGCTGTTTTCGGGATATCTGGCCGACCGGGTGTCGCGGCGGAAACCGATTGTGGTGGGTGGGTACTTTGTGGCGAACGCGGTGAAGCCGCTGCTGGCGCTGGTTTCGTCGTGGACGCAGATTTTGGGAATCCGGTTTGCGGACCGTTTCTCGAAGGGCGTGCGCGGGACGGCGCGCGATGTGATGGTGGCCGATTCGGTGGAGAAGGGGACGATCGGGTCGGCGTATGGATTGATTCAGGCGATGGACTCGGCGGGGGCGATTGCGGGCCCGCTGCTGGCGCTGGCGCTGATTGGACATTTTGGCGTGCGGGGAGTGTTTGCGTGGGCGGCGGTGCCGGGGGCGCTGTGCGTTTTGGTGGCGTGGGTCGGGATTCGGGAGGTCAGAAAACCGAGTTCTCAGTTCCCGGTTCTCAGTTCTCAGTTGCCGGTCACCGGTGACCGGTTACCGGTCGTCGAGCAGCGGTCATCGGTCACTCGGTTGCGATTGCCGTTTGGCTTCTATTACGTGCTCGCGGTTGTCACGCTGTTTTCTCTGGGGAATTCCAGCGACATGTTTCTGGTGTTGCGGGCGGGGAGTATCGGGATTCCGGCGTCGCATGCGCCCTTGCTGGGACTGGTGTTCAATGTCACGTTTACGTTGGCTTCGTGGCCGGCGGGAAAGATCAGCGACCGGTTTTCGCGGGCGGGGATTGCGGCGGCGGGGTATGGCGTGTTTGCGGTGGTTTATTTTGTGTTTGCGCTGGCGCCATCGCGCGGGGCGATCTGGCTGTCGATGGCGTTTTATGGATTGTTTTATGCGCTGACGAATCCGGTGCTGAAGGCGCTGGTGGTGGAGAGCGTTGCGAGCGAAGTGCGGGGGCGGGCGCTGGGGATTTATTTTTTTGTGACCAGCATTACGACGCTGCTGGCCAGCGTGATTACCGGGGCGCTGTGGAAAGTGTATGGAGCGGCGGTGCCGTTTTATTTTTCGGCGGGGATCGCGGCGGTTTCGGCGGTGGGGTTGGTGGGACACCGGCATCCGCGGTCGCCGGTCACGGCTTGATTTCGATGGGCGTGGCGGCGCAAACGAGTTCCCTGCAATACCAGTTCAAGAGTAAGGTAGGGGTCCTTCGACTTGCTCGGCTCGCTGCGCTCACCTCACTTCGCTCAGGATGACGATTTCAAACTGAGGAAGGTCTGATTAAGTTCGAGGGTGAGTGGGCTGGAGGTTGCGATGTTGGCCCGCAGCGGCTAAAGCCGCATATTTGGCGGAGTCTAGCGGCACGGCTGAAGCCGTGCCCTTCCCAAACCATGCAGCGGCGAACTTAATCAGAGATTCCCTAAGTCTCAATCGCGGCGCGCGGGCGGCGGAGCCATGCGTAGGCGATCGTCAGGAAGACCAGGCCGGCGGTGCTGTCGAGGACTACGTCGTGCCAGGTTCCGGTGCGGGAGGGAATGAAGCTTTGGTGCCACTCGTCCATGGAAGCGACGAAGACGGTGCCGAGCCAGGCGAGGATGGCGGTGCGTCCGTAGGTGACCAGGCCCACCGTGGCGCGGCCGAGCGAGGCGCGAGCTTGGGCCAGGGTGCGACGCCATCCGCGGAGGAGGAGCAGGCTGAGGATGCCGTAGCCGATGACGTGTCCGGTTTTGCGCAGATAAAAATTCCAGAGCAGGACGTCGTAGAGATTGATGTGGCCGAAGAGGTGCGAGAGGACTTTGTAGAGGAGCGAGCCGGTGTTGTCGGAGGAAAGCTTGTCGGTAGACTCCATCGCAATGAGGCCGAGCCAGACGAAGGCGGGCCACCAGGCGCGCAGAAAGCTCCGACGAACTGCGGGCTGAGACGGCGTCGACATCATTCGACCGCGTAGTTGGGGGCTTCGCGCGTGATCATCACGTCGTGGACGTGGCTCTCGCGGAGACCGGCGGCGCTGATGCGGACGAAGCGAGCGCGCTGCTGGAGGTCGGGGACGGTCTGGCATCCGCAATAACCCATGCCGGATTTGAGGCCGCCAACCATCTGATAGACGATGAGCGAAACGGAGCCGCGATATGGCACGCGGCCTTCGATTCCCTCGGGGACGAGCTTGCCGAGGCGGTTGGAATCTTCGTTGAGAACGGGCGCGGCGGCGTCGGAAGAGTCGCCGTCGGAGTTCTGGAAATAGCGCTCGCTGGAGCCATGGGCCATGGCGCCGAGGGATCCCATGCCGCGATAGGACTTGAAGGTGCGGCCTTGATAAAGGATGAGTTCGCCGGGGCTCTCGTCGGTGCCGGCGAACATGGAGCCGATCATGACGGCGGAGGCGCCCGCTGCGATGGCTTTGACGATGTCTCCGGAATACTTGATGCCGCCATCGGCGATGACGGGAACCTGCGCGTCGCGAGCGGCTCGGGAGGACTCGGCGATGGCAGTGATTTGGGGAACGCCGACGCCGGTGACGACGCGGGTGGTGCAGATGGAGCCGGGACCGATGCCGACCTTGATGCCATCGACGCCGGCCTTGATGAGGTCACATGCGCCGTCGAAGGTGGCGACGTTGCCGGCGAGGAGATCGACTTCCGGAAGCTTGGCTTTAACTTTGCGGACGGCTTCGAGGACGAGGGAGGAGTGGCCGTGAGCGCTGTCGATGGCGAGGACATCTACTTTATTTTTCGCCATTTCCTGAGCGCGCTCGAGGAAGTCGCCGGTGGCGCCGATGGCTGCGCCGACGCGCAGACGGCCTTTGTCGTCTTTGGCGGCGCCGGGATATTTCAGTTTTTTCTGGATATCTTTAACGGTGATCAGTCCCTTAAGGTTGTACTTGTCGTCGACGACGAGTAGCTTTTCGACGCGATGCTCATGCAGGATTTCTTCGGCTTGCTCGAGCGTGGTGCCGACCGGGACGGTGATGAGATTCTCTTTGGTCATCACCTTGCTGATGGGGACGTCGAAGCGGGTTTCGAAACGCAGATCGCGGTTGGTGAGGATGCCGACGAGCTTGCCGTCTTTTTGCGTGATGGGGACGCCGGAGATTTTGTACTTCTTCATCACGTCGAGGGCGTCGGAAACCTTGGCGTCGGGAGACATGGTGACCGGGTCGACGATCATGCCGCTCTCGGAGCGCTTGACCTTGTCGACTTCATTGGCCTGCTGGTCGATGGTGAGATTGCGATGGATGATGCCGAGTCCGCCCTGCTGGGCGAGCGCGATGGCCATGTGGGATTCGGTGACCGTGTCCATTGCGGCGCTGATGATGGGAATGTTGAGATGAATATTGCGCGAGAGCTGGGTTTGCGTGTTGGTGCCGGCGGGCACGACTTCAGAGCGCGCGGGAACGAGGAGAACGTCGTCGAAAGTAAGGGCTTCGGGAACGGGGAAATGAATCATGGGAATTGGGTGAAGATTCTATTGTAGGGAGGGCGGACGCCATCACGCAAATGCGTGGTTTCAGCAGGTGGCTATCTTGAAGTCAGTCGGAGCGTGCCAGTTCCAGGTATTCTGGTTCGACCCAAATCGTTTGAAGCTCGGGAGCTTGCCCGAGTATATGCCCTACATCGAGGCGCACAAGTTGGAACGGCAATCCCTCGACCGTCTCCAATCCGGCCACTGCAAAGATCTTTCCCAGGCATTTCTCGAATGACGTACGAGTTCGCAATTCTTCGTCATCACGCGTGTCCGGTGGGATGCCGATGAGTCTTACGTTGTCTCCGATTTTCAGGGAGCCTTCAGTCATTCCCGTGCCGTTCCACATCTTGAAACTGCGAAATCTCGAGGGCTCCGTTTGGAAACATCGCAAATGAAAACGGGCGCCAGTGAGAACGCCCGTCGATCTGACAATGCTTCGCTTTGGAATTACTCTTTCTTGTCGCTACCCTCAGTCTTGCCCTCCGCCTCGTTGGCGGCGATGTCCTGCTCTGCCTGGTGTTCAGCGTCGGCATGCTCCATGGCTTTGCGCGTCTCTTCGGCGCGCTTGGCGCGGATTTCGGCTCGCTTCTGGCGCTTCTCGTCGAGGACCTGCTCGCTGCCGAGCAATTCGATGAAAGCCTTTTCGGCTCCATCGCCCTTGCGCCACGCGGTGCGCACGATGCGCAGATAGCCGCCGTTGCGGTCGCCGAAGCGCGGAGCCACCGTGTCAAAAAGCTTGTGGACGGCCTCGTCAGTCATCAGGTAGGAAGCGGCCTGACGGCGAGCAGCGAGGTCTCCTTTTTTGCCGAGCGTAATCATCTTTTCGACGAGCGGGCGCACGGCTTTCGCTTTGATGGCGGTGGTTTCGATGCGCTCCTCCATGATGATGGAGGTTACCATGTTGCGGAAGAGCGAGCGGCGATGGCTGGTGGTGCGGCCTAGTTTGTATCCTGCGACTTTGTGACGCATTGTCTTGAACCCCAGTTGTCAGTTGTCGTTCTCGGCGGCCGCTGGCCAGTGGCCAGTGGCTTGTTCGTCAGCGGTCCCGCCCTCAGGGGCTAAAGCCCGCGTGTTTATTGGCTTGGGACGGCACGGCTAAAGCCGTGCCCTACCCAAACCAGTTTTTTACAGATCGTTGTCGCCGTACATAGAGGCGGGGAGGATCTGGTTAGAGGTCGGACCGGGCACGGCGTTGCCGTGCTCGTCGATCTTCATGCCCAGGCTCAAGCCCATCGACGACAGAATTTCCTTAATTTCGTTGAGCGACTTGCGCCCGAAGTTTTTCGTCTTCAGCATTTCGGCCTCGGTCTTTTGGACGAGCTCGCCGATGGTCTGAATGTTGGCATTCTTCAGGCAGTTATAGCTGCGGACGGAGAGTTCGAGCTCTTCGACCGAGCGGTTGAGGTTCTCATTCTTGATCTCGGGACGGCGCTCTTCGCTGGAGGCGGCGGTTTCGATCTCTTCCTCGAAGTTGATAAAGATGTTCATGTGATCTTTGATCAGCTTCGCGGCCAGGCCCAGCGCGTCGCCGGGAGTGATCGAGCCGTTGGTCCAGACCTCGACGGTCAGCTTGTCGTAATCGGTGATCTGGCCGAGACGGGCGGCTTCGACGGTGTAGTTGCACTTGCGCACCGGCGAGTGGACCGAATCGATGGGAATGAACCCGATGCCGAGATCGTCTTCGAAATTCTTGTCGGCGGAGACGTAGCCGCGGCCGCGCTTGAGGCGCATTTCCATATCGAGCTTGCCGCCTTCGCTGACGGTGGCGATATAGATTTCCTTGTCGAGAACCTCAACGTCGGCGTCGGCTTCGATCATGCCGCTGGTGACGACTCCGGGCTGGTCGGCACGCAGGTAGATCGCCTTCGGACCGTCGCCCGACAGCTTGAAGGGAACCTGCTTGAGGTTCAGGATGATGTCGGTCGCGTCCTCGACGACACCGGGGATGGACTGGAACTCGTGCAGCACGCCTTCGACCTTGACGGCGGTGACAGCGGCGCCTTCGATCGAGCTAAGCAGCACGCGGCGAAGCGCATTGCCGATGGTGGTGCCGAAGCCGCGTTCAAAGGGCTGCGCCCAGAACATTCCGTACTTGTCGGTGAGTGACTGGGCATCGCTGGCCAGCCGTTTCGGTTTTTGAAAACCTCTCCAAAGCATTTGTTTCTCCTCTCGGCCATGTGGCTCTATCGCGGCTCGCTGAGTGGTCCAACTCAGGTCAATGCCACGAAAGGCTGATCTGGCACGAAACGGACCAAGATCAGATTGAGTAATTGGGAAATTTTGTAATTGGGCAATTTCAACCCAACCCCAAAATCTCCGATCTTGCTTTTCAATTACCCAATTACAAAATTACTCAATTACTAAATCTCTCTTACTTGCTGTAAAGTTCGACGATCAGCTGCTCGTTGACGGGCAACTGGATATCTTCGCGCTTCGGCAGGGCTTGCACGCGGCCCTTGTAATTGTCGCGATCGACTTCGAGCCACATGGGCGCGGGCTGATGGCTGGCGAAATCTTTTGCGATTTCGAGAATCGGAATTTTCTTGCTGTTCTCGCGAATCGCGATCTCTTCGCCGACATTCACTTCGTAGGAAGGAATGTTGACCTTCTTCCCGTTGACCTGCACGTGTCCGTGGCGCACGAGCTGGCGGGCCTGGCGACGGGAAATTCCGAAGCCGAGGCGGAAGACGACGTTGTCGAGGCGACGTTCAAGCTGCTCGAGCAACTTTGCACCGGTCACGCCCTGGGAGCGGGCCGCGTTCTCGAAGTAGTTGCGGAACTGGCCTTCCTGCGTGAAGTAAATGCGCTTGGCTTTCTGCTTTTCGCGCAGTTGGAGACCGTAGCCTACAACCTTGGTCTTCTTGTCCTTGCCATGCTGGCCGGGAGCGAAGTTGCGCTTTTCAATGGGACACTTGTCGCTAAAGCACTTGGTGCCTTTGAGGAAGAGCTTGATGCCCTCGCGGCGACAAAGACGGCAAACTGCATCGGTGTAACGTGCCAAGTTGTTCTCCTTTTAGATGACCGGTTTACGGGTTTCGATTCGGCGGCTTGCGCTCGCCCGAATACCTTGGCCAACCCTTCGTCCCGGACGAAATCTTTTATCAGTCTTCTGTCATTCGTCTTCGGTCGTTCGTCGTTGGGTCTTGGTTGCCAGCGGTGAGGTTTTCGCTAACGACCAGCAACTAACGACCAACAACGGTTTTACACTCTGCGGCGTTTTGGCGGACGGCAGCCGTTGTGCGGGATCGGAGTCGTGTCCTTGATGGAACGCACTTCGATACCGGCGGCGGCCAGAGCGCGCACAGCCGACTCGCGGCCCGAACCGGGGCCGCTGACGCGGACGTCGACGCTGCGGACGCCGTGATCGCGCGCCATGTTGGCGGCGTTCGAGGCGGCCTGCTGGGCGGCGAAGGGGGTGCCCTTACGCGATCCGCGGAAGCCGAGCGAGCCCGAACTCTTCCATGAAAGGACGTTGCCGTTCATGTCGGTGATCGTGACGATCGTGTTATTGAAAGAGGCCTGCACGTGCACGAGCCCGTGGGGGACGTGCTTGCGCTCTTTCTTCTTAAACTTCTTGGTCTTGCCTTTTTTTTCCGGAGCGGCTGCGCCGCCGGCTGCTGCTGGTTTGGCCATGAAAACGTCCTCAGTCGTTAGTCGTCGGTCGTTAGCTAAGATCTCATGCTACCTGGGGCATTAGTCTTTGGCCGACGAGCATCGACCAACGACCGGCGACGATTTTATGTCTTTGCTGTCGCCTTCTTCTTCTGGGCGACGGTGCCTTTGCGCGGACCCTTGCGGGTGCGGGCGTTGGTATGGGTACGCTGTCCGCGAACCGGTAGGTTGCGGCGATGACGGTATCCGCGATACGAGCCGATTTCGATGAGCCGCTTGATGTTCATCGAAACGTCTTTGCGGAGGTCGCCTTCGACGCCGCCTTCGCCCTCGATGACCTGGCGGATGCGGTTGACTTCGTCTTCGGCGAGGTCCTGAATCTTCTTCATGCCGTCGACGTTGGCCGCGGCCAGAATGCGCGCGGAGCGCGAGTTGCCGATTCCGTAGATGTAAGTGAGCGCGATATTCGTGTGCTTGTTGCGCGGAAGATCGACGCCTGCAATACGTGCCATTCTTAACCCCAGTTCTCAGTTCTCAGTTCTCAGTCGTCAGTAAAGACAACCGCAGAGCTATCCCTGACGTTGTTTGTGTTTCGAATTCTCGCAGATCACGCGCACCACACCTTTGCGGTGGATGACCTTGCACTTGTCGCAAATTTTCTTTACCGACGCTCTTACTTTCATAAACCCGCTTTCAGCCATCGGCTATCAGCCGTCAGTTAAAACCTGACCGGCTTCGCCGGGCGTTATTTATATCTGTACACGATGCGTCCGCGGTTCAAGTCGTAGGGGGAGAGCTCGACTGCGACTTTGTCGCCGGGCAGAATACGGATGAAATTCTTTCTCATCTTGCCGGAAACATGCGCCAGCACCTGGTGCTTGTTTTCCAGTTCCACCTTGAACATGGCGTTGGGCAACGGTTCGACAACCGTGGCCATGACTTCAATCGCGTCCTCTTTGCTCATCACCCTCCCTGAATTCCCTGCTCGCTTGAGATCCTTCGTCCACTCGCTTTCGCTCGGGCTCGGGATTTCGGCAGCGGGCTCCCGCTTCGCTCACGCCCGCTTGACGCCTCAACTTCAATCGCGTCCTCTTTGCTCATCACCCTCCCAAAACCAGTTCCAAGGTCTCAGCTCCATGCTCTCAGCAAACCCAAGACCCCTGGAGCCTGGAACTGCGAGCCTGGAGCTAACTTGTCAAAATCACCGGGCCTTGTTTGGTTACAGCTACACAATGCTCGAAGTGGGCGCTGTAACTGCCATCGAGCGTTACCGCCGTCCACTTGTCGCCCAAAACCTTTGTGCCGGGACCACCCGAATTTACCATCGGTTCGATGGCCAGCACCATACCTTCGGAAAGCTCGGGCCCCTGGCCCTTCTTGCCGAAGTTCGGAATCTGCGGGGGCTCGTGCAATTTCGTGCCAATGCCGTGCCCTACAAATTCGCGGACTACACTAAATCCGGCGGCTTCGACGTGCTTCTGAATCGCCGAACCAACGTGGCCGATCGTGTTGCCAATCCTGGCCTGCTCGATGCCCTTGTACAGCGAGGCCTCGGTTACATCCAGCAACTTTTGCAATTCCGGCGTCAGCGAATCGCCGACTGGAACCGTGATAGCGGAGTCTCCATAATATCCGTCGAGTATCACTCCGCTATCGATCGAAACAATGTCTCCCGCCTTAAGCACGCGTTTGTCCGACGGGATGCCGTGCACGATCTCCTCGTTCACCGAGGTACAGAGCACGCAGGGATAACCGTAGTATCCCTTGAAGGCCGGCGTGGCCCCGAGGTCCTCGATCAGCTTTGCCGCGGCATTCTCGAGGTCCATGGTGGTGACGCCCGGCGCCACTATGCCCTTCACATGATTGAGCACCTGGCGAACGATCTGACCGCTGCACCGCATCTTTTCAATCTCGGACGGCGACTTGCGGACGATTCTGTCTTCTCCCATTTAGTTCTCAGTTGCTACCTTGCTATCCTTCAACCGCTCCCGCCAAGAACGCCTTACGAGGGAGCGCACTGCTTGCGGCGGCTTTCGATTACGGAAAAAATGCTGGCCGTAACCTGGTCGACCGGCTGATCGGCATTGACCGCGATGACTTTTCCCTGCTGGCGGAAATAGTCCACCACCGGCTTGGTCTGCCGTTCGTAAACGTTCAAACGCTCGCGCACGACCTCTTCGCGGTCGTCATCACGAATGATTAACGGGGTGCCATCCACATCGCACAGCCCGTCTACTTTGGGGGGCTGAAAGTGGATGTTATAGAGCCGTCCATCGGTGGGACACGAACGCCGTCCGGTAAGCCGCAGCAGCAATTGATTATAGTCGACAACCATCTGGATCACAACCGGATCCAAAGGGTGCGGGCCCGACTGATTGTCAAAGAACTCTTTTCGGAGGAAGGCATCGAGCCAACCTGCCTGGGCGGCCGTCCTGGGAAAGCCGTCCAACACAAATCCGCGCCGCGCATCGGGCTGGCGAAGGCGCTCGGCGACGATGCCGTACATCAGCTCGTCGGGCACCAGGTCGCCGCGATCGATGATCGACTTGGCCTGGCGTCCGAGATCGGTCCGACGGGCGACGTGATCCCTTAAGAGCTCGCCGGTCGAGATCTGCGGAATGCCGTAGTGCTCGACGATGATTCTGGCCTGCGTGCCCTTGCCCGCCCCCGGAGGGCCGAGAAGGATCACGGGGCCAATTTGCGCAGTCGTGTCTGCCATTCAAATGGCCCCCGCCCAAAAGCTCAGGGGCTAAGTTCGCCCTGCGACCGCTGGCTGCCAAACCTTCGCAGCTTTCAACAACTCAGCGGCTAAAGCCGCCTGCACACAACTCTTGCGGCATGGCTGAAGCCATGCCCTTTCAAAACGCGCTTACCAGCGGCGGCCGCGCATGCGTCCGCTCTTCGGCGTGAAGCCGTCGTAGTGGCGCATGATGAGCTGCGCTTCGATTTGCGTTACCGTATCCATGGCGACGCCAACGACGATCAGGAGCGAAGTGCCGCCGAAATAAAAGTTCACGCCCAATCCGTTGGTGATCCAGGTGGGCAAGTTCTCGAAAATTCGTCCAATCAGCGGAAGGTGATTGAGCTTGATGCCGGCGATCATCCATTCTGGAATGAGCGAGATCAGGATCAGGTAAAGCGCGCCGACGAGGGTGATGCGGGTTAGAACGTCATTGATGAAGTCGGAGGTGCGCTTGCCGGGCCGGATGCCGGGAATGAATCCACCCCACTTGCGCATGTTGTCGGCCACCTCGTTCGGGTTGAACACGATCGAGATGTAGAAGTAGGCGAAGAAAACGATGCCGAGGGCGTAGAGCAGGGTGTAGAGCGGCTCACCCCAACGCATGGCGTCGAGGATGGGGCCGATCACCTTGTTGCTTTTGAAAGCGGCGCCCATCATCTGGGGCAAAGCCAGAATCGAGGAGGCGAAGATGACGGGCATGACGCCGCCGGCATTGACGCGCAGCGGCAGGTGCGTAGACTGCCCACCCATCACTTTGCGTCCGACCACGCGCTTGGCGTACTGGACGGGGATGCGGCGCTCGGAGCGCTCGACGTAGACGATGAAGGCGACAACCGCGATCATCAGCGCGATCAGGATGATCATGGCAGGAGCGGTGAATGCGCCCCAGGCTGCCGTGCTGGCCTTTTCGTAGAGGTCGGCAACGCCGCGGGGGAGGCCGACGACGATCCCGGCAAAGATGAGGAGTGACATGCCGTTGCCGATGCCGCGGTCGGTGATCTGCTCGCCGAGCCACATGATGAACGCCGACCCGGTGGTCAGGGTCAGCATGGTCATCGGAATAAACTGGGAGGAGGGCATATTGACGAAGTCGCCGGCTTTAACCAGGCTGACGGCAATGCCGAAGGACTGGACGGCGCTGAGGACAACGGTGAGATAGCGCGTCCACATCGTAATTTTCTTGCGGCCCATCTCGCCTTCTTTTTGCAGCTTGGCCAGCGGCTCGTAAACGACGGTGAGGAGCTGCAAAATGATGGAGGCCGTGATGTAAGGCATGATGCCGAGGGCGAAGATGGTCAGCCGGCGCAGGTTGCCGCCACTGAACAGGTCGACGAAACCGAGCACCGAGCCGCGATTTTGCTCGAAGAACTGGGCCAGCTTGTCGCTGTTAATGCCGGGCGTAGGAATGTGGCCGCCGATGCGGTAGACGGCCAGCAGGCCAAGCGTGAAGAGCACGCGCTTGCGCAGATCGGGAATCCGGAAGATGTTCGCCAGCTTTTCCAGCATTACTGCAAGACCTCGAACTTGCCACCCGCTTTGACGATCTTTTCCTGTGCCGACTTGGAGAACTTGTGCGCGTGAACCGTGATGGCGGAGGTGAGTTCGCCATTGCCGAGGATCTTGACGGGAGCGTTGCCGTCGACGACGCCGGCTTTTTTGAGCGCGTCGGGCGTGATTTCGGCGAGGCCAAGCGTGGCCAGGCGGTCGAGGTTCACCACGTCATATTCCTCGCGGAAGATGTTGGTGAAGCCGCGCTTCGGAATACGGCGGTGGAGCGGCATCTGGCCGCCTTCAAAGCCGCGGATGAGGCGTGCGCCGGAGCGCGACCACTGTCCTTTGTGTCCGCGAGTGGAGGTCTTGCCCATGCCCGAACCCATGCCGCGACCGACGCGCTTCTTGTTCGAGTTGGCCTTGCGAGGCGCTTTGATTGTCGAAAGATTCATAGTAAAACCTAGCTCTCAGCTCTCAGCTCCAAGTTCTCAGCAAGTTCTCCCGGGTTTTCCCGGGAAGCTGGAGCTTGGAGCGTAGGGCTTAATCTACAATCTCCACCAGGTGCGGCACCTTTTTAACCATGCCGCGGATGGCGGAGGTGTTGGGGCGCACGATGATCTGATTCAGCCGGGTAAAGCCCAGCCCCTTGATAACCTTCTTATGTTTTAAAGGCGAGCAGATCGCAGAACGGACTTGCTTGATCTGGATGGTGTCGCCTGCCGATTTCGATGTCTGTGCCGTCATTGGAAAATCGTCCTTCGCTGTTCGTCCTTTATCCTTCGCACGATGCGAACCTTAGGGATCGCGACGCGCCGTCTAGAGATCCTCGACCGACTTGCCCCTCAGGGCGGCGACCGCTTCCCTGTTCTTTAGTTTCTTGAGCGCGTCAAAGGTCGCTTTGATCACATTGTGCGGATTGGTGGTGCCGATGGACTTGGTGAGGACGTTCTGCACGCCCGCCGAAGTCATGACCGCGCGCACCGCGCCGCCCGCGATGACGCCCGTGCCTTCCGGTGCCGGCTTCAGCAGAACCTTGCCCGAACCGTAGCGGCCAAGCGATATGTGCGGAACGGTGGTCTGGGTCAGGTTGATCCGCATCAGGTTCTTCTTGGCCGATTCGATTCCCTTGCGAATGGCCTGGGGAACTTCCTTGGCCTTGCCGGAACCGTAACCGACGACGGCCGCGGAGGGATCGCCGACCACGACGAGCGCGGCGAAGGACAGATTCTTGCCGCCCTTGACGACCTTGGTCACGCGGTTGATGGAAACCACCTGATCTTTCAACTGAAACGAACCCGCATCGAGTTTTTTAGCTACTCTTGGCATTCTTAAATCTCATTTCCGTTTTGTAATTTTGTAATCGGGTAATTTTGTAATTTGAGATCGCTTGATTTTCAAATCACACACTTACCCGATTAGTCAATTACCAAATCTAAAACTGAAGTCCTGCTTCGCGGGCGGCGTCGGCAATGGCCTTGATGCGCCCGTGATAGATGTATCCGCCGCGATCGAACACCACCTTGGTGATGCCCTTCTCTTTGGCGAGTTCGGCAATCTTCTTGCCGATGGACTTGGCAGCGGCCACGTTGCCGCCGGTGACGCGCTCGCCCTTTTTACCGGTGGCGGACGAAACCGCGACCAGGGTCACGCCCTGGAGATCGTCGATCACCTGCGCGTAAATATGGTTCAGCGAGCGGTAAACATTGAGGCGCGGACGCTCGGCCGTGCCCATGACTTTTTTCCGGATGCGGCTGTGCACGACCTGCCGCGTCTGGTTCTTTGAGGCTTTATTCAGCATCTTCTTTTCCTTGTCGTCTGTCGTCTGTCGACGGTCAGTAAACCCGTCAACGATCACGACTTCCAGAACCTTGCCGGGCCGCCGGACGACTGCCGACCGACGACTAACGACACTTCCAGAGATCCCTCACTTCGTTCGGGATAACGCCCGCGAGGCTCGGACGCCTCGCGAAACGGCGTTATTTTGCTCCCGTCTTGCCAACTTTCTTCTTCAGGCGCTCGCCGGCGTAGCGGACACCTTTATTCTTGTAGGGGTCGGGGGGACGGAGCGCGCGCATTTCGGCGGCGACCTGTCCGACTTTTTGCCGGTCGATGCCAGTCAGCGTGATCTTGGTCTGCTTGGGATCGATGACGGCATCGACTCCGGTAGGCAGCGGGTATTCGATCGGGTGGGAATAACCCAGGTTGAATACGACCATGCCCTTGCCCTTCATCTCGGCGCGATAGCCGATGCCGACGATTTCCAAGTCTCGGGTCCAGCCCTTGGTGACGCCCTCGACGGCGTTGTTCACGAGGGCGCGAGCCAGTCCATGGACCGCGGCCTGCGAGTCATTTTCGCGCAGCGCGACCAGATGGCCATCCTGCTGCTCCATCTTGATGCCGAGAGGAAGCGGCGTATCCAGCTTGCCCTTGGGCCCCTGCACGAGGACGAGGTTGCCTTCAAATTTGACCGTGACACCCTTGGGAATCGCGATCGGCTTTTTTCCAATTCGTGACATAAATAAGCTCTCAGCTCTCAGCTCGCAGCTCTCAGTTCCTACTCAGCGGTCTGACTGACGGCTGAGGGCTGACAGCTGACGGCTTCTCTTACCAAACTTCGCACAACAGTTCGCCGCCGAGGCCCTGTCTGCGGGCCTGGCGTCCCGTCATCACGCCTTTGGGCGTGGTCAGGATGTTGATGCCGAGACCGCCAAGTACGCGCGGAATCTCGGTGCGGCGCACATAAACGCGGCAGCCCGGACGGGAGACGCGCGCCAGGTTCGAAATGACGGCTTCATTATTGTTGCCGTATTTCAAGTAGACGCGCAGGACCTTGTGTCCCTCTTCTTCCGTGGGCTTGAAGTTCGCGATATAGCCTTCTTCCTTCAGGATGCGGGCAATTTCGGTCTTCAGCCTGGAAGCGGGTATATCGACCTTTTGATGACGGGCGCGGATCGCATTGCGAATGCGCGCCAGCATGTCTGCGACCGGATCGGTCAACCTCATCGTTTGCTTCTCCTCGAGCCGCCCGTTCGCTCCGCGTAATGCGGAGAACCTGGCAGCGGCTTACTTGCTGCCGTCCTTCGTCCATCGTCCTTCGTCCCTCGGGCTGCATCAGCGAAGGACCAAGGACGAAAAACGAAAGACGCGTTTTTCCTACCAGGACGACTTCGAAACGCCTGGAATCTCGCCCCGCAGCGCCAGTCCCCGGAAACAGAGACGGCAGATGCCGAACTTCCGGAGATAAGCGCGAGGACGCCCGCAGATCTTGCAGCGGTTGTGCTTGCGCGACGAAAACTTCGGGAGTTTCCTGTTGCGCGGTTTGGTCTTGCTCTCCGCGCCATCCTTGACTCGTTTTGCTGTAGTTGCCATAGAATTCCAGATCCTTCGCTTACTGCGCCCGGAACGGCATGCCCAGATGCTTGAGCAGGCTGCGCGCCTGATTGTCGTTGCGCGCGGTGGTCACGATGGTCACATTCATTCCCTTCAGCTTGTCGACCTTGGCATAATCGATCTCCGGAAAGATCAGCTGGTCGTGCAGGCCAAGCGTGTAATTACCGCGGCCGTCGAACGACTTGGTCGAAACGCCGCGGAAATCGCGGACTCGAGGCAGAACGATGGTTACCAGGCGATCGAAAAATTCGTACATGCGGTCGCCGCGGAGCGTGACCATGGCCCCGATCGGCATGCCTTCACGAACCTTGAAAGCGGCAATCGACTTCTTCGCCTTGGTCACAATCGGCCTCTGGCCGGTGATCTGGCTGAGTTCGTTGACCGCCGGATCCATGATCTTGGCGTTCTGCGTTGCTTCGCCCACACCCATGTTGACGACGATCTTGTTCAGCTTCGGCACCGCCATCGGGTTATTGAGCTCGAGTTCCTTGACCAACGCCGGAGCGACTTCTTTTTCAAAGCGCACGCGCAGGCGCGGGCGCTCCTTGGCCGAATGCCGCGGAGCTTCCGGACCAGCCTTCTGCTCTTCGGCCGCCGCGTGCTTTTCCGCTTTCGCGGGCTTGCCGCCCTTCGGCTTCTGCTGATCGCCTTTTTGCTGCTTCTGTTGTTCGTCCTTCGCCATGTTCGCTTTTACCTTCTCCATCACGGTTTCGGAGTGGGTACCGGTTCGTGAGGAATTGAGTCATTGTGTAATCGGGTAATTGTGTAATTTAAGAGCTCTTGCTTTTGAAATTACTCAATTACCAAATTTCCCAATTACGAAATCTACTTGTCCAGCGTCGCGCCGCACTTCTTGCAGACGCGAACCCGGCGCCCGCCCTGCACTTCGTGTCCAATGCGGACCGGGCCACAGGTTCCGCAAACCAGGGCCACGTTCGAGAGCGGAATCGGGCGTTCCTGCTCGGCAATGCCGCCCTGAATGTTGCGCTGCGGATTGGGGCGCACGTGTTTTTTCACGGTCATGACGTGCTCGACGAGAACGCGGCCCTCATCGGGCATCACGCGGAGCACGCGGCCTTCCTTGCCGGTATCGCGCCCAGTCATGACCTTGACCGTGTCATTGCGGCGGATGTCGACTCGCTTATGAATTTTTGTCGTTGTTGTTCCCATTTCCAATCCTCAATCTCTGGCCGCTTCCCTAAAGCCCCCGGCCCTTGCGGCACGGCTAAATCCGTGCCCTTCCCAAAATCGCTATAGTACTTCCGGCGCCAGCGAAACAATCTTCAAAAACTTTTTTTCACGCAACTCGCGAGCTACCGGACCGAAGACGCGGGTGCCGACCGGCTCGCCGGCATCGTTGATCAACACCGCCGCATTCTGGTCGAAGCGGATATAGGTGCCGTCGCGGCGGCGATGTTCCTTGCGGGTGCGCACGATCACCGCCTTGACCACTTTGCCCTTCTGCACCTGCCCGTCGGGGGAGGCTTCCTTGACGCTCGCCGTGATCACGTCGCCGAGCTTCGCCCGGAGGCCGGTTCCACCGCCGAGCGGCAGAATCATCTGCAGCTTGCGCGCGCCGGAGTTATCGGCGACCTCGAGCATCGATCTCATCATTACAGCCATATTCGTCTCTCCCTCGGACCGTTACCGGCCCGCCACGACATCGATGTCGGGGACAATTTCGGGTACCAGCGCGGTCTTGCGCACGATCTCTTTGAGCTTCCAGCGCTTCAGGCGCGAGAGCGGACGCGATTCCTCGATCCGCACCACGTCGCCGATATGCGCCTCGTTCTTCTCGTCGTGGGCATAGAATTTTTTGCGGATCGAGATCACGCGCTTATAGAGCGGATGCGCCTTTTTGCGCTCGACCTCGACCACAATCGTCTTCTGCATCTTGTTCGACTTGACCGTGCCGACCATAATCTTGTGGTTGGCGCGCTTATCGTTTTGGGCTTGCGTTTCCGCCATTATTTCTTCTCCGTCGCCGCCGCTGTGGCCTGGGCCAATTCCTGCTCGCGCAGAATGGTCTTGACGCGCGCGATGTCGCGGCGCAGCCCGCGAATCTTCTTCAGGCTCTCGGTCTGTCCCATGTTCATCTGGAACTTCAGCTTAAAGAGCTGGTCGGCCAGATCGCGCTCCTGGTGCTTGAGCTCCACATCGGTTAAGTTGCGAATCTTTTCTATTTTCATAAATCAGCTCTCAGCTCTCAGTAAAACCACTCTCCACATAGGAACTGACCGGTTACTTCTTAACTTGCCCGCTCGTAGCTCAAAGCTCGTAGCTCGAAGCTGCGCTTATAGCGTTTCGCGGCGGACAAACGTGGTCCGCAACGGCATCTTGTGCGAGGCGAGGCGCATGGCTTCTTTCGCTTCCGTCACCGTGACGCCTTCCATCTCGAACAGAATCTTGCCCGGCTTGACGACCGCAACCCAGTGATCGGGCGCGCCCTTGCCTTTACCCATACGGGTTTCAGCGGGCTTCTTCGTCACCGGTTTATCCGGGAACAAACGGATCCAGATCTTGCCGCCGCGCTTGATGAAACGCGTCATCGCGACACGACTCGCTTCAATCTGGCGGTCGGTAATCCAGCCGGGCTCGAGGACCTTGAGGCCGTACTGGCCAAAGGCCAGCTCCGAGCCCTTCCAGGCCTTTCCGGTCATGCGCCCGCGCTGCTGCTTGCGGTACTTAACTTTCTTCGGCATCAACATAAAGTCAGCTCTCAGCTCTCAGTTGTCAGCTCTCAGTCAAAGCCCACGCCCGCTGGCTTTCACTTTTGTACCCTGACTTCTTACTTCTAATTCTTACTTCTAGAACGCTCCAGTTGTACTTACTTCCCTGGCCGGCGTGGCTTCGCGCTTCTTGGTCGGCAGAATTTCGCCCTTATAGACCCAGACCTTCACGCCGATGACGCCGTAGGTCGTACGCGCTTCGGTGAAACCGTAGTCGATGTCAGCGCGCAGCGTGTGCAGCGGCAGACGGCCCTGGAGATACCACTCGGAGCGCGCGATTTCATTGCCGTTCAGGCGTCCGCTGACGCGGACCTTGATGCCCTTGCAGCCAAAGCGCAGCGCCGAGTCAACCGACTTGCGCATAGCGCGGCGGAAGCCGACACGCTTTTCGAGCTGGAGCGCAATCGATTCGCTTACCAGCTGCGCGTCGAGCTCGGGCTTGTGCACTTCCTGAATATCGACATGCACTTCGCGGTTGGTGCGTTTCTGCAGCTCCTGCTTGAGCTTGTCAATCTCCGCGCCCTTGCGCCCGATGATGATGCCCGGGCGCGCCGTCTTAATAATGATGCGCAGCTTGTTGCCGGGACGCTCGATCTCAACGGCGCTCACGCCCGCCGACTTCAGCTTGTCGCGGAGTTCGGCCTTGAGCTTGTAATCCTCGAGCAGCAGCTTGTCATAGTCGCGCTCGACAAACCAGCGCGACTTCCACGGCTTGGTATAGCCGAGCCGGAATCCGTATGGATGTACTTTCTGTCCCATCGTTGCTCCTAAACCGTCCGTTGTCCCTCGTCCTTAGTCATTAGTCCTTCGCAGTTCGCTTTTCGCGAGTCCCGAAGGACGAACACCGAAGGACGCGCTTATTTTTTCGCCTTCGCCTTCTTGGCGACTGTCTTCTTTTTCACCGGCGCCTTCGCCTTCGCTTTGGCTTTCGGCTTGGGCGCGGCTTTCGTCCCATCGCCAACCGGGTGCGCGACGCCCGCAGTCGCGCCGTTCCGGTTGCGCTCGGCGAGCACCAGTTCGATGTGCGCGATGCGGCGAACGTAACGATACGCGCGGCCCATCGGCGCCGGGCGAATGCGCTTCATGCGCGGCCCGTCGTTAGCGGCGGCGTGCTTCACATAAAGGTTGTCGACATCGACATCGAGGCCTTTTTCGGTGCTGAGAAAGTTCGCATTGTCGATGGCCGACTGCAAGAGCTTGGCGACCGTGGCCGCAACCCGCTTCTTGGTGAAGGCGAGCGTATTGCGCGCCTCTTCGACGCGACGCCCGCGAATCAAATCCAGCACCAGCCGCGCCTTCTGGGGCGAGACTCGCATAAACCGTGCTTCAGCTCGAAATTCCATAAATCTTCTTTGCCTCTAGTTCGGCCGCTGGTCTGGCCTTTTAGCTCGTAGCTCGAGGCTCGTAGCTCGCAGCTGTTTCTACGCCTTCGGCGGCGGCGGAGCCGAGGGAGTGATCGCTCCCGGACCGCCGGGGACGCCCGCCGGCTTGGCGGCCACTTCCGTCGCCGCTTTCATCGAGTGGCCCTTGAACTGGCGGGTAAAACTGAACTCGCCCAGCTTGTGGCCAACCATGTTCTCGGTGACGTACACCGGAATAAATTTCTTTCCGTTGTGCACGGCGATGGTGTGCCCCACCATCTCGGGAACAATCGTCGAGCGCCGCGACCACGTGCGCAGCACCTTTTTCTCGTTGCGCGAGTTCATGGCTTCGATCTTGGTCGCCAGGTGCGCGTCTATGAACGGTCCTTTTTTTGTCGAACGTGCCATAAAGTCAGCTCTCAGCTTTCAGCGCTCAGCGCACAGCGCTGAGATCGCATTTGCTCGCGGCCCGCAACTCGCGGCTCGCGATTCCCTTATCCCTTCTTGCGGCGGTTCACGATAAACGCATCGGTCCGCTTGTTATTACGCGTCTTGAAGCCGCGCGTCGGCTGGCCCCACGGGGTCACCGGATGGCGTCCGCCGGAGGTTTTGCCTTCGCCGCCGCCATGGGGATGGTCGACCGGATTCATGGAGACGCCGCGGTTGTGCGGACGCTTGCCCACCCAGCGCGTACGCCCCGCCTTGCCCCAAGTCACGTTCTCATGATCGGTGTTGCCGACCTGCCCGATGGTTGCGAGACAATCGAGCATCACCTTACGGGTCTCGCCCGAAGGCAGCTTGACCAGGCCGTAGTCGCCTTCCTTGGCCACGAGCTGCGCCGAACCGCCCGCCGAGCGCACCATCTGCGCGCCCTTGCCGGGCTTGAGCTCGAGGTTGTGAATCGTGGTGCCGGGCGGAATATTGCGCAGCGGCAGCGCGTTGCCGACAAGAATATCGGCATCGGGCCCGCTGACAATTTTCTGCCCAACCTTCAGGCCGTCGGGCTGCACAATGTAACGCTTCTCGCCGTCGGCATAGCTCAGGAGCGCGATGCGGGCGGAGCGGTTGGGATCGTACTCGATGGTGACCACCGTCGCCGGAATCCCGTGCTTGTCGCGCTTGAAGTCGATGGTGCGAAGCTTGCGCTTGTTGCCGCCGCCGCGAAAGCGCATGGTGGTGTCGCCTGAGTTGCGGCGGCCACCACTGCGGATCTTGCCTTCCACCAGCGGCTTGTGCGGCTTCGACGAAGTGATGTCGTCGGTCGTCAGGTGGGTGCGGTAGCGCAGCGTCTGCGTCGTCGGTCTGTAGGTCTTAATTGGCATATCTCAGCTCGCTTACTTCACTGTCATCAGTCGCCGGTCGCCCATCGTCCGAATTCGCGTGCGGACGACCGAAGACTGACGGCAAATGACTACAAATTCTGGGCGTACTCCGGCATTTTTTCGCCGCTGCGCAAGCGCACGTACGCTTTTTTCCAGTCAGGACGGTAGCCGGTAAACTTGCCGCGGCGCCGCTCCTTGCCCGGATAATTGGCCGTGCGCACCGACGCCACCTTCACTTTGAAGATCGCCTGCACGGCCTGCTTGATCTCAGTCTTCGTCGCCTTCGGCGCGACCTGGAACACCAGCGTGTTCTGCGTCTCTTTAATGCCGAGGCCTTTTTCGGTGATAACGGGCTTGCGAATAATCTGATAGGCGGATTTCATTCTCAGGCCACCTCCACCTTCGCCTTACGCGAACGCCGCGCAGGCTTCTTCTTTTCGGGAGCCGCCTCGGCGGCATGATCGCGCCGCGACGAGGTTTTGCGCAGCGAATCCTGCAACTTTTCCAGCGCGGGCTGCGCGAAGATGATGTGCTTGTGGCGCATCAGGTGATAAGGATGCACTTCATTGCCGCGCACCAGCTCCAGCCCATCGATGTTGCGCGAGCTGAGCACGAGATTTTTATTCTCGGCGCTCGACGAATCCACCAGCAGCGTCGTGCCATCCACCTTGAGCTTGCCAAGCGACTCGGCGAAGGCCTTGGTCTTTGGCTCCTTCACATCGAATGCGCTCACCACGATGATCTTGCCGTCGGCAAACTTGGCGGCCAGCGCCGAACGCAGCGCGCCCAGCAGTTTTTTCTTGGGGAAGGCATAGTCGTAGGAGCGCGGTTGCGGTCCATGCACCGTGCCGCCGTGGCGCCAGATTGGGGAGCGGACCGAGCCGATACGGGCACGCCCGGTGCCCTTCTGCTTCCACAGCTTTTTGCCCGAACCGGAGACGCTGCCGCGCACCTTGGTGGCGTGCGTTCCGGCACGCTGGCCGGCGCGGTAATGCTTGACCGCTTCCCAGAGCAGGTCTTCGTTGACCGCGCCGAAAACCTCGTCGGCCAGGTCAAGCGTGCCAACCTTGGCTCCGCTCAGATTGTGTACATCGATAGTTGCCATAGTTCTTATCCAACCCTGTCGTCAGTCGTCCGTCGTTCGGAGCATCCCCCAAACGACTCATGACGAATGACGTTGTTATCCCTTCTTCGCCGCGCGCTTGGCCGCCTTCAACGGATCGACGGTCGCCGCACCCGCGAATCCGCGGCGCTCTCTCGGCGGCCTCTTCGCCTTGTTGATGACGATGTATCCGCCATTGGGGCCGGGCACGCTGCCTTCAACCACCAACAGGTTCTCGTCCTTATCGACGCCCAGAATCCGCAGGTTGCGCGTCGTGATGCGCGCATTGCCCATGTGTCCCGACATGCGCATGCCTTTAAACACGCGCGAGGGAAACGCCGACGAACCGATCGAACCGGTGATCTGGAACATCGAGCCGTGCGACTTTGCGCCACCGGCAAAGTGATGGCGCTTCACCACGCCCTGAAAGCCGTGACCTTTGCTGGTGCCGACGATGTCGACAAACTTCTCGCCTTCGAAGATGTCGACCAGAATGCGGTCGCCGACTTTCAACGCGCCAGTCGTGTCCTCGGTGGGCGCTTCGACCTCGATCGAAACCTCGCGCAGGAATTTTGCCGGCGGCAGATTGTTCTTGCCAAAGTGCCCGCGCATCGCCTTGGTCAGCTTCTTTTCTTTCACGAACTCGACCAGGCCCAGCTGCGCCGAATCGTAGCCGTCGCGCGTGTGCGTCTTGTGCTGCGTGATGACGCATGGGCCCGCCTGCAAAACGGTGGCCGGCCGCACCTCGCCCTTCGAATCGAAGAGCTGCGTCATGCCGACTTTTTTGCCCAGAATTCCTGCAACCTTTGCCATTTCCCTCTCCGTTCCCAGCTTGGCCCGGCGCTTATCGAACGCCGTCTATTGGCTGGTGAAGCCTTTCGGCTTGCTCGTAGCTCAAAGCTCGTGGCTCGGAGCTACAGATCTTCGCTCAGATGATCGCTGCGGGCTCACGCCCGCAGAACGCGATCATTTGTGTTCCTTGCCGAACGCCTTGATCTCAACATCCACGCCGGCCGGCAGATCGAGCTTCATCAGCGCGTCGACCGTCTGCTGCGTCGGCTCGAGAATATCGAGCAGGCGCTTGTGGGTGCGGATCTCGAACGCTTCCCGCGACTTCTTGTCGACGTGAGGCGAACGCAGCACGCAATATTTGTTTTTCATCGTGGGCAGCGGAATCGGTCCCGCAACCTGGGCGCCGGTGCGCCGCGCCGTCTCCACGATTTCGCCCGTCGACTGATCGAGGATGCGATAGTCGTAGGCTTTCAACCGGATTCGAATTCTCTCTTGTGCGCTCACTGTTTCTCTCTCTAACCCCTTCCGGCCGTCTTCATTTGAAGTCCGGAAGGAAAGAACTGGCGGCAGGGTGCAAGCCGCTTTTGATTTTGTAGCGCGGACATTTTGTCCGCGCGGCCTTCATTTTCTGCTGCATGCAACGCGGACAAGAGTGTCCGCGCTACACATGCTTCTTACTGAATAATCTCCGCGATCGTTCCCGCGCCTACCGTGTGCCCGCCTTCGCGAATAGCGAAGCGCAAGCCCTTTTCCATCGCCACCGGCGTGATCAGTTCGATTACCAGGCTCACGTTGTCTCCCGGCATCACCATCTCCGTGCCCGCCGGCAACTCCGCTACGCCCGTCACGTCCGTCGTGCGCAAGTAAAACTGCGGACGGTATCCCTTGAAGAATGGCGTATGACGCCCACCTTCTTCTTTCGTCAGAATGTAAACCTCGGCCTTGAACTTGGTGTGCGGCGTGATCGATCCCGGCTTCGCCAGCACCATGCCGCGCTCCACATCCTCTTTCGCAATGCCGCGCAACAGCAGGCCGGCGTTGTCGCCCGCCATGCCTTCGTCGAGCTGCTTCTTAAACATCTCGACGCCCGTCACCACCGTCTTGCGCGTCTCGCGGAAGCCGACAATTTCTACTTCCTCGCCCACCTTCACCTTGCCGCGCTCGATGCGGCCTGTCACCACCGTGCCGCGGCCCTGAATCGAAAAAATATCTTCGATCGGCATCAGGAACGGTTTGTCCAGTTCGCGCGCCGGTTGCGGCACGCTCTTGTCCACCGCTTCCATCAGCGCGTCAACCTGCTTCTCCCACTTCTCTTCACCATTCAGCGCGCCCAGAGCCGACAGCCGAACCACCGGCACATCGTCGCCCGGGAACTTATAGCTCTTGAGCAGTTCACGCACTTCGAGTTCGACCAGGTCGAGCAACTCGGGATCGTCGACCGCATCGCACTTGTTCAGCGCCACGACGATGTACGGCACACCGACCTGGCGAGCCAGCAGCACGTGCTCCCGCGTCTGCGGCATCGGACCATCCGTCGCCGCCACCACCAGAATCGCGCCATCCATCTGCGCCGCGCCCGTGATCATGTTCTTGATGTAGTCGGCGTGGCCCGGGCAATCGACGTGCGCGTAGTGCCGGTTTGCCGTCTCGTATTCGACGTGCGCCGTGGCAATGGTGATGCCGCGCGCCTTTTCTTCCGGAGCGTTGTCGATCGAATCGAACGACCGGAACTTGATGTTCGGGTTGTGCTTCCCTAAAACCTTCGTGATCGCCGCCGTCAACGTCGTCTTGCCGTGATCGATGTGTCCGATCGTCCCTACGTTGCAGTGCGGCTTTGTCCGATCAAATTTTTCCTTCGCCATTTTTCGCCTCAGCTATTAGCTGTCAGCTCTCAGCCGTCAGCTTTTCGTAAAACCGAAATCTCCCGCCTGCTCTCGCCGGCGCTATTTTGTCGTCGTCTTCCCCTGCGTCTTGGCGATGATTTCTTCCGCCACCGACCGCGGGGCTTCTTCATACCTGGCAAAATGCATCGAGTACTCGGCGCGGCCCTGCGTTGACGACCGCATGTGCGTCGCATAGCCGAACATTTCGGCCAGCGGCACGATTGCCTTGATCACCTGCGAACCGGCGCGATGCTCCATGCCTTCAATGCGTCCGCGGCGCGAACTCAGGTCGCCCATGATGGCGCCAGCAAAATCTTCCGGCGTGACCACTTCGACCGACATCACCGGCTCGAGAATCACGGGGCTCGCCTTGCGGGCAGCTTCCTTAAAAGCCATGGAACCAGCGATCTTGAAGGCCATTTCGTTCGAATCGACGTCGTGATAGCTGCCGTCGTAGAGCGTCGCTTTGATGTCAACCATCGGATAGCCGGCGAGAACGCCGCCTTCCATCGCTTCCTGCATGCCCTGATCGATGGGCTTGATGTATTCCTTGGGCACGGTGCCGCCGACGATCTCGTTGACGAACTCGTAGCCCTTGCCGGGTTCGTTCGGATCGAGATAAATCTTGGCGTGGCCGTACTGGCCGCGGCCGCCGGTCTGGCGAATGTATTTGCCTTCAGCTTCGGCGTGCTTGCGGATGGTTTCGCGATAGGCTACCTGAGGCTTGCCGACATTGGCCTCGACTTTATATTCGCGCATCATGCGGTCGACGATGATTTCGAGGTGCAACTCGCCCATGCCGCTGATGATGGTCTGTCCGCTGTCGGGATCGGTGTGAACCTTGAAGGTCGGATCTTCCTGGGCCAGCTTGGCCAGCGCCATGCCCATTTTTTCCTGATCGGCTTTGGTTTTCGGCTCGACCGCGACGGCGATGACCGGAACCGCAAACGAGATCGACTCGAGCGTAATGGGGTGCTTTTCCTCGCAAATGGTGTCGCCGGTGCCCACGTTCTTGAGGCCGACCACCGCGCAGATATCGCCCGCCAGAATTTCCTGAATATCTTCGCGCTTATTGGCATGCATCTTGAGCAGGCGGCCAATGCGCTCGTGCCGCTGCGTGCGCGAGTTCATGACCGACTCGCCCGATTTCAACGTCCCCGAATACACGCGAATAAACGTAAGCTGGCCGACAAACGGATCGGCCATGATCTTGAAGGCCAGCGCCGCGAACGGCTCTTTGTCGTCCGCTTTGCGGGTGATCGTCTGGCCATTTTCCGGATTGATGCCGTGGGTCTCTTTGGTATCGAGAGGGGAGGGCAGATAGTCGACCACCGCGTCGAGCAGCGGCTGAACGCCCTTGTTCTTGAATGCCGTTCCGACTACGACCGGGAACAGCTTGAGGGCAATCGTCGACTTGCGCAGCGAAGCCTTCAACTCGGCGGCCGAAATCGGCTCGCCTTCCAGAAACTTGTGCAGAATGTCGTCGTCGTTCTCGGCGACGGTTTCGACAAGCTGGGTATGGAATGCCTCGGCTTTTTTCTTCAGCTCGGCCGGAATTTCTTCGGTCTCGTATTCGGCGCCCATTGCCTCGTCGTTCCAGACGATCGCCTTCATCTCGACCAGGTCGATGACGCCCTTGAATTTGTCTTCCTGTCCGATGGGAATCTGAATGGCAACGGGCTTGGCGTTAAGGCGCTTGCGGAGGGTATCGACGGCATGCTCAAAATCCGCGCCCATCTTATCGATCTTGTTAATGAAACAAATTCTGGGGACGCCGTATTTATCGGCCTGCCGCCACACTTTTTCGGACTGCGGCTGCACGCCATGCACGGCGTCAAACACCGCGACGGCGCCATCGAGCACGCGCAGCGAGCGCTCCACCTCGGCCGTGAAATCGACGTGCCCGGGCGTATCGATAATGTTGATGCGGATGTCATGCCAAGTGCAGGTGGTGGCGGCGGAGGTGATGGTGATGCCGCGCTCCTGCTCCTGCTCCATCCAGTCCATGATGGCCGTGCCCTCGTGGACCTCTCCGATGCGATGCGTTTTTCCCGTATAGAACAGGATGCGCTCGGTCGTAGTGGTCTTGCCGGCATCGATGTGGGCCATGATGCCGATGTTCCTGCAACGCTCTAATGGGACTGTTCTAGGCACGACTCTTATCTACTCTTTCCAGGGCTCCAAAATTTCTAATTTCTGATTTGTAATTTCTAATTGAAGATCACAAGAACCAAGGGTTCGCTTTTCAATTACAAATTACCAATTGCAAATTACAAATCCTCTACCAGCGATAATGCGCGAAGGCCTTATTGGCTTCCGCCATGCGGTGCACGTCTTCTTTCTTCTTGATCGCGGCGCCTTTACCGTTGGCGGCGTCGAGCAGTTCGTTCGTAAGTTTGTCGACCATTCCCTTTTCGCCGCGACCGCGCGCGTAGCTCACGATCCAGCGAATCGCCAGCGCCGTCCGGCGGTCGGGCGCCACTTCGATCGGCACCTGATAGTTGGCGCCGCCGACGCGCCGCGTCTTGACTTCGAGCAGCGGCTTGGCGTTCTCGACGGCTTTGGTGAACAGCTTCAAGGGCTCGTCGCCACCCTTTTCCTGAAGCTTGGTGAGCGACTTATAAAAGATGTTCTCGGCCGTCGACTTTTTTCCTTGCCACATCATCGAGTTGATGAACTTCGTCACCAGGTCCGATCCGTAGATCGGATCCGCCTCGACCGTGCGCTTTGGGGTGTGTCCTTTTCTTGGCATTTCTGCTTCTAGCTCCTGGCACGGAACGTCCAGTTCGTGCCGAAGACGCGGCCAGCCGCGTCTTTAACTATGCTTTCTTGGCGCGCTTGGCGCCGTACTTCGAACGGCTCTGGTTGCGGCCGGCGACGCCGGTGGCGTCGAGCGTTCCGCGCACCACGTGATAACGCACGCCGGGCAGATCCTTCACACGGCCGCCGCGAATGAGCACGATCGAGTGCTCCTGCAGGTTATGGCCGACGCCTGGAATGTAGGTCGTCACTTCAATTCCGTTAGTCAGTCGTACGCGCGCTACCTTGCGCAGAGCCGAGTTCGGCTTCTTCGGCGTCTGGGTGTAGACGCGGGTGCAAACGCCGCGCTTCTGCGGACACGATTGCAGAGCCGGACTCGCCGTCTTGTAACGGGGACTGGTTCGTCCGAATTTCACGAGCTGATTAAAAGTTGGCACTCTTGCCACTCCCAAACGCGGCATGCCGCGTCGCTACCACACACTTCCCCGGAGACAAGGCTTCCCATGTCCCGGTTCTGGCACGGGCTGCTGCGCCCAGCCATACTCTCGCGCCGGCATTCTGCCGCGCCGAGAAATTCTCGGTTTCCCGTACTAAGTTTGCCGACGACGGTGACGCCACGCCGCCCCTTTTAATAATAAGGATTGGAGGCGCTCCGTTTCGTCTGCTTCCTCCGCATAGCCTCGCGTGACTCCCGGCTCAACCAACTCAAGCAGCCGGGCGCTAAAGGTTTTCGCGGAACGTTTCAGCGAGGGCGTCCCGATCTCACGTTCGATCGAGCCGGTGAATCTTTAAAGCTCAGCCAGAACTACCCCGGAGCCTATCTTCCACGCAGGTTGCGCATCGGATGGGACTGCCGTCTACAGGCAAGCCAGACTTAACTCGCGGAACCGTATGATAATAACAACCGGGCAGGCACATCGTCAACCATTTGTCGACGCATCGAAGAAAACAGGGTCACCAGAGCGGTCAGGAGTGACCGGTGACCGGTCACGGAATAAGCTGCAGGGTGTTCAGCATAGCTTTCTATATCCAGATTCGCTATGGCCGAGAGCCTGGTTACCCGTGATTACGGTGCACCGCGCTTGCTCAATGTCCCTATGACCTTCTACACTGGCAGTTTTCCAGCCAACATTTCACTCGCGTCTGATTACGGGGCGCGGGGAGGATTCATGCGTCGTTGCACTACTAGCATTGTTCTGCTTGTGGCAGTCTCGTTCGTTCTAGCCCTGACTTCTTGCCTGGGCAAGAGCACTTCCGGCGGAAGCGGCCAGGGCGTGGTGAGCGTTACGCTCAGTCCCGCCGCCAACACTTCCCTTGAAGTCGGGGGAACGCTCGCCTTTTCGGCAACGGCAAGAAACGGCTCCGGCGGAGTGATCATCGGCGCCACGCAATTTTTCGTGACCGTGCCTCAGGGCGCGACCAATCCTGCTCCTATTTCCGTGTCCAGCGGCGGCGCCGCGTGTGCCGGGACGTGGGATTCGACGTTTTCGATTTGCACTCCCGGTCAACCTGGAGTGGCAATTGTCACGGCTGTAGTCGATAACGTCAGCAGCCCCCCCACTAACGTGTACGTACACTTGCATATTGACAGCCTTCAGGTCTCCGAACTCCAGACCACGCCGACATCGAGTTCGTGCTTTCAGACCGGACCGTGCTGCTCCAACGGTCAAACCTGGACCTACCAGGCGCTCGCCTACAACAATGGGGTGGACATCACCAGTTCAATCGGGCAACCGACCTGGCAATCCACCAATACCGGCGTCCTGACCGCTGCGACGTATCTCCCGCCCAATCAGCCCAACGTGCTCAACGACGTTCAGATTACGGGAGGCAATCCCGGGATCACCCAGCTCTCGGCCACCGTTTCGGGCGCAACCAGCAATTCCATGCAGGTCACCACTTGTCTGGTGCAGTACGTGCGGGTGCGGGCACAGGGAGTCGAAGGCAATACCGTCACGGCCAACAGCGGGACCAGCGTTCCCATTCAGGCGACGGCGGTCGACACGCTGGGATATACGCTGCCGAAGGCACCGCTGGTGTGGAGCACAAACAATCCGCAAGTTGTCTCTTTTGGCACCCCGGCAAATGCCACTGGGACGAACAACGCCACTGCGCGCAACAATGCGGGCGGCGCCGATGTCACCGTTTCCTGCACTCCTCCCACCTGTAATATCGGGGTCTATCCGGGGCTGCCCATCTATGCCAGCGACGGCTTGCTGCCGAATGGGCTGACGGGTTACGGCACAATTTCGATTGACGTGCCCACCACATCGCCCCTCCCGACCTACCTGGGCTGGGCGGGCACGGACCAGTGTTCGCAGTTTCCCAGCGGATGCTCCAGCGTCATCTTCCAAATCACACCCGGAACCACTACCAACCCCATAACCGGCAGCACGGCCGTTTCGCGAACTCCGAATTCCTTCCTGATGACTTCCGTGCAAGCGTCGCGGCTGTACATGGGAAGCGATCAAGGACTGATGTATACAGACGTCTCCTCATCGCCGACGGTCACGTATGTCTCCAACTCACCGTCGCCATGCAACGTCTCGTTGTGCGGCAAGGTGCTCGCCATTTCAAACGATGGCAAACAGGTGGTTGTCGGGGACGATGTCTCGCCGTCGCCGCAGGTATATATCTATAATTCGGCCGCCCAGGCGGGGTCGAGCAGCGTGACCGATCTGACGCTCGGTGGACCGGGAAGTCCGGATGAGGCTCAATCGGCCGCATTCTCACCCGACCAGTTCAAGGTCTTCATCCTTACGAACACCGGCAAACTGTTTGTCTATTCCACCGTCGATCCGTTATCGCAGGTGACAATTCCGACCACCGGAACCGGCGTTGCATTCTCCGCCGATTCCAGCTTTGCCTACGTCACCGGGTCGAATCCCGCTCCCTCGACGACTGGCTCGGTTTCAGCGTTCTCGACCTGCTCGACTCCCGGGATGCCGAGCACGGAACTCGGCACTCCGGTCAATACCTTCGACATCCCGCTCCAGATCTTTCCTTCGCCGAATCTGATCCCATCGAATGATGGCTTGATCCATCAGAATGTATTCGTGCTGGAATCTTCGGCGAATCATCCGACGAGTTTGCAGCAATTCACGGCACAGTACACGCAGGTACCGATTACATCGACGCAATTCATCTGCAATCCGCCAAATCAGACCAGCTTCCAACTCACCGCCGGACCTACCTACAATCTCGGCGCCGGCAGCTTTACTCCTCTTTATACCCGCTTGACCGGCGACGGCAGCGAGTTCATCGTGGTGGGTGCGAACATCCCGGCAGTCATGGTCTTCAATGTTGCCAGTGGCACGACCACCGCGGTTCGCCTCTCTCGCGAAGGTTATTCCGACATCTTCCCCTACTCGGCTTCTTCGACCAGCGACGGCGGGCTGGTCTACGTTGCAGCTTGCGATCAATTCGAAAATAACGACCCGAACACCCAGAATTGCCTGGCGGGTTCAGTGCACATCGTGAGCACGACGGGCCAGGGCGACTACCAGCAGGTCCCCTACATCAACTTCACGACCAACAACATGTGCAATAGCGGAGCGGATCAGCCACTGTGCGTGCCGGACCTGATTGCCATCAAGCCGGACTGAGACGTTGGCGGGAGATGGAAGCGGGAGATTTGTCGATCAGAGTTCTGTCAGTCAGATTGCTGTAACTCAGATAGACGAACCGCAGCGGGGATCGATCAAAATTCGCGAATCAACCGGCGACGCTCTTAGGCGCCGATTTCCTTGCCTACACTGTCGAGCACGCCGTTGATAAAGGTCACGGACTCGGGTGAAGAGAACTTGCGCGCGATTTCAATCGCCTCATTGATGACGATCGCGCGCGGCGTGGCTGGATAGCCGAGAAACTCCGCCACCGCACCGCGCAGAACGTTGCGATCGACGGCCGCCATGCGGTCCATCTTCCAATGCTGCGCGTGCTTGGAGATAAGCGCGTCGATCTCTTCCTGGCGGTCGCTGGCTATGCGAAACAAGTCCTCGGCAAACCCGCGCGCCTCCTCATCGATATCCTGCCGTCCGGCCCAGAACGTTTTGCGGACGAGGTCGGGTGTCTGCTTCCCCATGTCGGCCTGAAAAAGCATCTGCAAAACCAGTTCGCGAGATTTGCGGCGAGTGCCCATGAAGAGTTCTCAGTTCTCAGTAAAACCGTACGTCCGCTGAGCTGACACCAGTCAAGCTGACCTAAGTCTACTAGACAGTTGTGTCGTGAAGAATTGCGGATTAGGAACGGCGCTTTCGTTTGGGAGGAGGTCGACGTGTCTTGGTGTTGTCGTTGGTTTTGCTGCTGGTTTTGCTCTTGCTGACTGCTGGAGGGTGGGAGCTGACAGATGTTTTCAGATTCGCCATCTCGACCGCGGCCAATGCAGCCTCAAATCCCTTGTTCCCCATCTTCAGCCCCGCGCGATCGATGGCTTGCTCAAGCGTGTCGCAGGTGAGGACGCCGAAGGCATGCGGCACGCCTGTCTCCTGCGCAGACTGTCCGATGCCGCGCGTGACCTCGTTGACGATCACGTCATAGTGCGCCGTGTCTCCGCGGAGCAGGCAGCCGATGCAGAGGATGGCATCGTACTCTTTTGTTTCGGCGAGAGCGCGCGCCGCTAACGGAATTTCAAATGCACCAGGCACGCGCACGACAGAAATGTCGTTCCTCTTCGCGCCTGAACGTAGCAGCCCGTCACAAGCGCTCAGCAGCAGACGCTCAGTAATAAACGCATTGAATCGCGCGACAACGATCGCGAAGCGCTTGCCGGTCGCGTCGAGCGAACCTTCCAGTGCAGGAACCGAAGGTTCCGGAATCGCTTCAATCTTCAATTTGATTTTCTTCTCCGTGACTCTGTGTCTCCGTGGTGGATTCGCTTTTGACCTTCAATAGCCCGATGGCCAGATCAGCCGATGACCCGATGGCATTGATCTACTTGCCCTTGAACTGCGCCGGCCGCTTCTCCAGAAATGCCGTCGTCCCTTCTTTTTTATCTTCGGTCGAACAGCAAACCGCAAAAAGCGACGCCTCGAGGAACAGCCCTTCCGCCAGCGTCATCTCCATGCCTTTGTTGACCGCCTCCATCGCATACTGCACGGCCAGCGGAGCATTGGCGATGATCTTGGCAGCGATGGCTTCGGCGCGCGGGATCAGGTCGGCCGCTGACGTGACTTCATTCACCAGTCCGATGCGGTGCGCTTCCTGCGCCGTGATCATCTCGCCGGTGAGGACTTGCTGCATGGCAAGTCCCTTGCCCACCAGGCGCGGCAGGCGCTGCGTGCCGCCGTATCCGGGAATGATTCCGAGCTTGACTTCGGGCTGGCCAAGCTTGGCGTTTTCGCTGGCGAGACGCATGGTGCAGGCCATGGCGATCTCGCACCCGCCGCCGAGCGCGAACCCATTGATGCAGGCTATGACCGGCTTGCCGAGGTTCTCGATCAGATTCAGCACCGACTGCCCGCGATGCGTATACTCCTTGCCCGACACGGCCCCTTGCTGTGCGAGTTCGGAAATGTCAGCACCCGCGATGAACGCCTTCTCGCCCGAACCGGTCAGGATCACAACGCGAATCGAGGCATCCTTCTTGATGTCATGGAAGGCCGCGCGCAGTTCCTCCATGGTGGCCATGTTGAGCGCGTTGAGCACTTTTGGCCGGTTGACGGTGAGGTATGCGACCGAGGTCTTCTTTTCGAGGAGGATGTTTTCGAAATTCATAATTTCAATTCACCGTTGATTTCACGCGGATCACGCGGATTATTTCAGAGGGTAGTCATCTGAATCGACCCACGCCTAGAGTAACGCCCTCGCACAGATCGCGTAAGCAGTAGAACCACGACAACCGCCGACAACAAAGCAACCACTGCGAGCTGAAAATAAGTGTCGCGCAATCCCAACGACAATGAGTCTACAGTCAAGAACACGCAGATGACAGCATTAGCAGACACGCTAAGCCACCAACCCCAAAGTCTTTCCTTTCGCAGGCTCAGCCAACAAACAAGCGATAGTATTCCGAGTGCGACAAAAACGGCCACATTGACGATATAGGCAGTCGTTACTTCGCGTTCTTGAAAAAAAGCGACCACGGGGTAGGCTTGCACAGCTAAGTAGATCGAGAATACGAACAGCAAGAAAGTGTTAACCAGTTGTATTGCGCCAATAGCGCCGTTCCAATTTCTGCGGTCCATACTTCCTCCTTTCCGTGGACAGAAAAAGCTAAATGCGCGCAAGCCGCGGCAAAGAAGTTCCTACTTCTACAACCTGCAATCTGACTTCCGCAAGCTAAAACCTCCCCGCCACCGGCTTCTCCGGATTCGCATAATCATAAAACCCGCGCCCGGACTTCCTTCCATACCACCCCGCCATCACCATCCGCTTCAGCAGCGGAGGCGATGCGAACCGCCGCTCTTTGAATTCGTCATACATCACGTGCGTGATGTAGTAAGTCGTATCGAGGCCAACAAAATCGAGTAGCGTAAACGGCCCCATGGGATAGCCGCAGCCCAGCTTCATCGCGTTGTCGATGTCCTCGATCGAGCCGACGCCTTCTTCATACGCCCGGATCGCATCCAGCAGATACGGCACCAGCAGACGGTTTACGATGAATCCGGTCTTATCCGAAGTGCGCACCGGAACCTTGCCCAGCTTTTTTGCAAACTCGTAAGCGGCGTCATACACCTCAGGAGCGGTGGCGATCGTACGCACCACTTCGACCAGCTTCATGAGCGGCACAGGATTAAAAAAGTGCAGCCCGATAAACCGCTCTGGACGCTTCGTCGCCGCCATCAGTTCGGTTACGGAAATGGACGAAGTGTTGGTGGCAAAAATCGCCTCGCGCTTCACGATCCCGTCGAGCGAGTCGTACATATCGCGCTTCTGCTGCACGTTCTCGATTATGGCCTCGATCACGATGTCGCAGTCATGCAGATCCTGCCGGTTCGTAGTCCCCTTGAGCCGCGCCTGAATCGCATCTTTCTGCTCCGCTGTAAAGCCACCCTTGGAGGCAATCTTAGCCAGCGACTTCTCAATCCCGGCAAAGCCTTTGTCGAGATACTTCTGATCGAGTTCGAGCACGGTAACGTCGAAGCCGGCAGTCGCAGCCACTTGCGCGATGCCGGAACCCATCAGCCCACAACCTAGAACGCCAACTTTTTTGATTTCCATGTAGCTCCACTTCTATTTAAGACTTGTGATCTATCTAAGTCTTGTCATCCCGAGCGAAGCGAGTGATCCGCAGTTTGCTTTCAGTTCACATCAGGCCGCGCTCGCACATTACCGCGACCGCCAGCGCCGCGGGTTCCGTCTGCCGTGGAAGCACGCGATTACCGCGATCCGCTGCTCCTGAACTTCGAAGAATAATCCGTACGGAAAGCGCCGCACGCCAGCACGACGGCGGCTGCGGTAGACGACGGGAAATTGCAGCGGATGTTCGGCAATTGCTTCAATCGCCCACTCGACCGCCAACGCGAACCGCTCCCCAAGCTGCGGGCGAATATTGTCATACCACGCCCGCGCTTCCAGCAAATCTTCAATCGCTTCTGGAATCCATACGACCGGGACTGTCACGGCTTCTTAAACAGGTCCGCCCTGACTTGCTCCCACGGGATAACATCGGAAGGGTTTCTCTCATGCCGGGCAATGCGGAAATCCAGCTCAGCCCGTTGCGCATCCGTCAGCGATGCCGCGTCCGCTTCCAGGCTCTCCCACACCGTATCCAGCAGTTCCGCCTTCTCCGCGGGAGACAGGCTATTGATCTGGCTTCGCAAATCGCTCATATGCCTATAAACCTAGCGCGGTTTCTTCTCGGTGGCAAGCCTAGGTGCGGACTAGCTTGTCTCTCAGTCTTGCTTACCGATGCCCCCGCGCACTCCCGCCCCACGACGACTCGTATTTCTCTTACCACCCTTACGGCGCTTCAGCGGTTTGTTTTTTGAGAGAAACTCTGGGACACCTTTCTTCTTGGATCCCATTAGCAATCTCCCCTGCATTCACGCTACTTATGGCAAGGATCTGTTTCGAGAAGTTGAACTCTTGCATGCACATCATTTGCTATGCGCGCGATGATCGCGCTCAATTCTGGTGCATGTCTCTCAAGGTGCGTAAGGCTCAAGTGAGCCAAGAGTCAAATAAACTTTGTCGTCCGGGGCTGGGTCGAAGAGTGTCCTTGTGGTAGGGTTCCATCGCGACTAGTGAAAGCTCTCCACCACCATCGCAATTCCCTGCCCGCCGCCAATGCAAGCCGTCGCGAGCCCATACTTCTTCTTCCGCCGCCGCAGCTCGTGCAGCAGCGTAATCACCAGCCGCGTGCCGGTTGCGCCCAGCGGATGGCCTAACGCAATCGCGCCGCCATTGACGTTTACTTTTTCGCGATCGAGTCCCAACTCTTTTTCCACTGCCAAATACTGGGCCGCGAAGGCCTCGTTCACTTCGATCAAATCGATGGAGTCGAGATTCATCCCGGCCCTCTGCAGAGCCGCTTTCGTTGCCGGAACCGGACCGCTTCCCATGATCTTCGGATCGACGCCCGCGATGCCCCAGTTCACAATCCGTCCCAGCGGCTTGAGATTGCGCTTCTGCGCCTCTTCTAGTGCCATCACCACCACCGCCGCGCCGCCATCGACTATTCCGCTGGCGTTGCCGGCTGTGACCGTGCCGTTTTTGCCGAACGACGCCCGCAGCTTCGCCAGGCCCTCCATCGTCGTCTGCGGACGCCGATGGTCATCTTCCGTCAACTGCTCACCCGTCGCTTCGCCCTTCGAATTGCGCAGAGGCACCGGGGTCAACTCTTCCTGAATCCGTCCATCTTTATAGGCGGCATCGGCGTTCTGCTGCGAGCGGAGCGCCAGTTCGTCTTGCATCTCGCGCGTAATTGCCTGTTGCGACGCATACAACTCGGCCGTGCTCGCCATCTGCATGCCGCAATAGGAATCGAGCAGTGCCACCATCAGCGAATCTTCCAGCTTGCCGCCCGGCGCCAGCGTAAAGCCGTCGCGCCCGCGAATGGAAAACGGCGCCTGCGACATCGCCTCCATGCCACCCGCCAGCACCAGCTTGGCTTCGTCGGTCTGGATCATCTGCGCCGCCGTAACAATGGCTTGCATGCCCGAGCCGCAGAGTCGATTAACTGTCAGCGCGGGAGTCTCGATCGGCAATCCCGCCCGCAGGCCCACATGCCGCGCGCCGTAAAGTGCGTCGCCCGTGGTCTGCTGCGCGTTGCCGAATACGACGTGATCAAATTCGGACGGCTGCAATCCCGCCCGCTCGATTGCGGCCTTGGCGGCAATCGCGCCCAATTCCTGCGCCGTGTAGTCTTTGATCTTTCCGCAATACCGCCCAAAGGGCGTGCGCGCACCACTGACAATGGCAATATCCCCAGGTTTTAGCATGAAGGTCCCAACGTGAGTCTCGCTATCGGATGAGATGGCTGGCCAGAAGCCAACCTGAGAGTCTAGCAGGATTGAGTAATTGGGTAATTTTGTAATTGATTAATTTTGAAATTCACGAAGGCGAGAAAAATTGGCGGCCAGACAATTTTCAAATTACGAAATTACTCAATCGCCCTACGCGACCGCTGCCGCCGCGACCTGCGCGGCCTCGCACACAATTTTCCCCGGGCCCTGCACGATCGCCAGCTCCAGCGCGTGGTCGGCGCGATTGACAACTTCGGTCACGATGTCCACCGGATCGAAATGTTGCCGCATCACCGCCTGCGCCAGGGCGGCGCAGAATTCGACTGGCTGGCTGCGCCCCGGAAAGCGCAGTTCCTTCAGCAGCCGCCGCAGTTTCTCGACCGCCATCAGCGCTTCTTTTTCGCCGGTATCGCCGAGCACTAGCGCCACCGTCGTCGCCTCATAGCGAAACGCCAGATCGTTCGAACGAATGTTCGCGGAGAAAAGCTGCCCGATCTGGTCCATCATCTGATTCACCGCCTGCTCGCCAAATTCCTTGATCAGCGTGCTGCGTTTGCCAAACTGCATCAGCAGAACGGTCACCGCGGTTCCCTGCTGCAATCCGCGCCGCGCCTCCGCTTGAAGCAGATCGAGATACGACGCGCGCTTCAACAGTCCCGACTTCTCGTCGGTGACGGATAGGTTCTTCACCAGCCGCCGCAGTCCGACGTTATTCAGCGCGATCACCATCTGATCGGTGAGCGTGCGAATCACCAGCGCCTCGGACTCCTGCCACGCGCGGCTCGTCTTCTGCGTAACCATGAGCACGCCAATCTGATCGTTGTTGTCGGCGAGGGGCAGCGCCAGAATCGATTTGATCTGCGCCTCTTCGATAGCGGCGCGCACGCTCAAAAGTTCCGGAGCGTTCGCCGCGTCAGAAATCGTCAGCGTCCCGCGGGCGACGGCCAGGTCCTGTACCACCTCCACCAGGCTGGCCAGCGGCGCCGCGCTTACCGGCACCAGTCCCTCCGCGTGATACTCCTGCACGCTCGAGGGCGGCAGACCGGGCTTGCGCAGCGCGGCAATACAGCGCGTCCCACGCCATACATTGCCAATTTCATTCGCGGCCGTGCGCAAAACCGCTTCCGCATTGCCCTGGTGATACAGCTTGCGCGTGATCTCGGCTACCTTCGCCAGACTGCTGACGTCGGCGGCCTCGACCACGGTAACCGGCTGCGCCGCCTGGGCTGACGCGGCCGCGGACCCGGCAGACGCGGCTGCCACCGCACTTCCCCGCGCCGCCTGCACCTCAATCCCCGCCGAAATGTACAGCCGCTGCAAATCCTGATTGCGCTGCTCTTCTCCCGGAAACAGCTCCTGAATGCGCTGAATGCGCTCGATCGCCTTCGACCGCATTCCATACTGCACCAGGATTTCCGCCTGCAGCATCAGGTCCTGCAAGGCCGCCGCGCCGAGCGTCGGCTCCGGCGCTTTGGTCGCGACCTGCTCCTCTTTTTTGACGGTCGTAAAGCGTGCGGCAATCACACGGAACCGCTGGTCGTCGATTTTGCCGCGCAGCATTTCCACGCGATTCTGATGCCCCGGCTCGTAGGGATCGACCTCGGCGGCGCGATCCAGACATTCGCCCGCTTTCATGTAGTCGTGCTTGGCGCAGTAAAGATCGAACAGTTTGAGCAGCGCCTGGGCATAATCGGCTTCGCGATTCGAGGCGTTGAAAAGCTCGGCCAGAAATTCCAGCATCTCCACCGTCGGCCGGTGCGTCGCCAGAATTTCCTGCATCGTGGCGATAAACGACCGCCGCTCGCCGCGCCGCCGCTGAAAGACCTCCAGCTTGCGCGCCAGCGTCACCGCTTCCGTGTCAAGTTCGCAATCGATCATCTTGCCGATCAGACTTACCACCTGATGAATGCGCGCGGGATTGCGCTCGAACATCTGCCAAACCAGCGGCTCCGCCTCAACGCAGCGCTCGGCCGTGAGCAGCGCCTGGGCATACAGGTCGCGCAGTTCCGGCGACGTCGCACCGGCATTCGCCAGCGGCTCAAAAATAAAAATTGCCGCGCCCGCGTCGCCTTGCGCCAGCAAGTTCTTGCCGTAGGCAAGCGCGACCTTCTCGTCCGACGGGCTCTCGGCATAGGCGCGTTCATAGTAGCGTCCGGCATTCTCGCTTGACGCCTCGGCCAGTTCGGCTAATTTCAGGAATGACTCGGCCGCCAGCGCGTGCTCGCCCAACTCCGCCGAAAGCTCGGCCAGCCGCAGATGATTCGCCGGCGTCGGCTCCAGGCTCACAATCCGCCGCAACACCAGCAAACTCTCTTCTTTTCGTTCCTGCTTGCGGAGATCGTCGAGAGCGTTCTCGTAGGTTCCAATCGCTACTTTCTTATTGGAGCGTTCCAGCAACTGCCCGAACCGCACCTTCTGTTCCCACGTCGGATTGGCATACCGCGCCAGCTTTTTATAAGTCAGGCTGGCCCGAGTGGAATCCGCCGCGGCCACCTGGCGGTCAAACAACTCGCCCAGAAGTTGCACCGCTGCTCCGCCCTTATTCACCGAAAGGCAAAGGTCCGCCGCCAACTGCCGCACATTGTCATTTTCCGGGTCGTCTTTCAGGACTTGCAGGTACTCGGCCAGGGCATCGGGCGTCTTGCCCTTCTGCAACAGCTTTTCCGCCTTCTCGATGCGGCGTGATATGTCGGCACGACTAGGGTTTTCGGGCATGGCCGGTCCAGACAGGGAGACCCGTTTCGATTCTAGGTTTCGCCCAAGAGAGCGGCAACGCGCATTGGTACCCCCTAATTACGAAAGTCATTTCCGGCGTGAGCCCGGTCACGCCGATAGCTATATCCGAGGGACTACGCTCTTCTACAATCCATGGAAAGTGCATTGCATAAAGTGCCCGCTCCCTTTTTGTTCCGGAACAAATTCAGGACCTTGGGTCAGCCCGGTCTCGTCGTAGGGATCTTCGCCGTCCTCATGGCTGCTCAAGCGGCTGGCTTTGTGCTGCTCGGAACAGGCCGATGGGGCAGCGGGCTCGCCCAGTCGATCGTCGCCCTCGGCAATATGATTGCGATCGTTTGTGCCGGAATCGCCTTTCGCCGGGCGCGGGGAATTGCTGCTATTTTTTGGTTCCTATTCGCCGTCATCCTGATCGTGTGGTTGCCTCCCAATGCCGCGCAGGCCTTTGACACGCTGCTCGACACCAATACCTTGTCGAACTCCACGCGCGGCCTGCTCTATTGTCTCTATGGCGCTCCCATTTTGATGATCCTCTTTCTTCCCGACACCTATGAACGCACCCACATGAAGTCGGAGGTCTTTCTCGATCTCTTCCAGATCGCGATTGTCGTTGGCTTGATTTATTCCGCCTACTTTTTTCTTCCCGCCCGCCAGATGCTGCCCGATGACGCCGTGCTGCGCAATCTCAATCTCGGTGATGCGGAGAGCCTCTTTCTCCTCGTGGCGGTCATGATTCGGCTGCAGTTCGCTCGGGCCCAGGGGGCTAGAAGCCTGCTACGCCGCTTCGCACTCTTTCTGTTAGTCTGTGCCCTGGCGACCGTCGCCAGCAACTGGATCGACCGGCATCACTACGTCTTCTGCGCAGCCTGGTTCAATCTCGTCTGGAGCTTGAATCAAGCCGCCCCCGCTCTCATCGCCATTACCTGGATGCCTGAAGCCAATCCCGTCGAACACCCTCAGCCAGCAAAGTTCATCGGTTTTCTGGGCACGAATCTCGCGCTCGTCACCATGATGGTCACGCTCAGCCTGCTGATCGACCGTTGGGAAGAGGCGTTCGGGGGCGTGCTCACCGATGTCGCCATTGGCGCCTCGCTCATTGCCTTTACGCTGCGCCTTGCCCTCACCCAGCACCACCAGCAAGAGGAGATCGTGCAGCGCAAGGCCGCGCAGGAGCAAGTAACGGCCTCCAACAGGAAAATCGGCCGCCTGCTCGAGAGCTCCCGCCGCCAGACCGCCGAGATCACGCAGATCAGCGAACTCGGGAGCCTTCTTCAGGCCTGCGCTACCCGCGAAGAGGTCTTTCGACTCATCCCCGAGCGCATGCGCCGCCTATTCCCCGACGCCTCCGGAGCCATCTGTCTTCTTGCCGCTTCCAAGAACCGCGTGGAGACCGCCGCGTCCTGGGGACTCATGGAGGTCGACCAGATCTTTGCTCCAGCGGAATGCTGGGGGCTACGCCGGGGAACTATCCACGTTCACTCCAAGGCAAATTCGGGCGCACGATGCTCCCACTTTGTGGGAGATGGAGCATCCATCTGCATTCCTCTCATTGCCAACGGCGAAGCCATTGGAGTGCTGGCCATGCAGGAGAACGGCTTTCCGGCTGCCGACGCCCACCCTGACTCCGCGCTGGATGAGCCCGACCGGTCCGCTCGCCGCCTCCACCTGGCTACCGCTGTCTCCGAACATGTTTCCCTGGCAATTGCTAACCTTGGCCTCCGGGAAACCTTGCGCGTGCAGGCCGTTCGCGATCCCCTCACCGGTCTCTACAACCGGCGCTACATGGAGGAATTTCTCGAGCACGAACTGCACAAGGCGCGTCGCAAGAATCGCCCGGTTTCCGCGATGATGCTCGATCTCGATCACTTTAAGCGCTACAACGACGCATTTGGACACGCGGCGGGCGACCGCATGTTGGCCAGTGTCGGCGAGATGCTTCTGCGCTCGGTCCGCGCCGATGACATCGCCTGCCGCTACGGCGGCGAAGAATTCATCCTCATTCTTCCGGAATGCTCCCTCCAGCAGGCGGCGGCGCGCGCCGAAACCATCCGCTCTCGAATCGCTGAAAAATCGTCTCAGCAGGTCAAACCGCCCGCCGCGCCCCTCACCATCTCCATCGGCGTAGCGGCCTTTGACGAGACTACGGACCGCGTCGATCTGCTTCTCAAGTTCGCCGACGACGCTCTTTACCTGGCGAAACGGAATGGGCGCAACCGCGTCGTTCAGGCTTCTCCCCTCTTCGATCTGCCAGAGCAGAACTCCACCGAGGGCGATCCCGCAACAGCCTCCGACTCGCAAACTGCATCCAGTTCCGCTGCGGTTGCCTCCAACTCGGAATAACTTGTTACTTGCTCGCGCGCCGCGTGGGCTCCACGCCGCCTCTGACACCTGGATCGGCCGTTAACTCGTCGTCGGCCGGACGATTCTCGTCGGCCTCACAATCGCCTGCCTTGCCATCGAGTCATTACCCACGCGATAGCTCGGGGTTCGCAAACCCCGTTGTTACCTCTTGCGCGAGTTATCTCTTGCGCGCGCACGCAAAGAGCGCATAATTGCCTTAGAGATTTCCGCGGAGGAGCCCCGTGGAAGCAGCCGTACTCAGTCCACAATCGAAGAAGCGCCTTTCTGTCGGCCACCAATTTTTTCGCTGGGTCGTCTTCGGCCTGCTCCCGATCCTTCCCGTCTTTCCCGTCCTTGGCCAGGAGGCAATTCAGTCCCCGCCCGTCCCGCGCAACTTCACTCTCGATCTCGAAACCGCGGCTCGCCTGCGTCCGCAGCTTATGGAGCAGAGCATACCGGCCTCCGGCGACTACGCCATTGGCCTGCGAACTCTCAATCGCCTAGTCCAGCAGATCGCACGTCCCGCCCCTGTGAATTTGCAATGGGATCTCCGCCTCGTTCCCGACGATCAGTTCAATGCTTATTCGTCGCCCGATGGGACGATCTACGTCGAAACCGGACTGGCGCGGCTCGCCGGCGAAAGTGCCGGCCTTTGGGCTGCAATTCTTTCCCACGAGATCGCGCACGTCATCCGCCGCGACTGGGCGCGACGCTACATCTACCAGAAGTCGCTGGAGAGTTCCGCATCGGTCACGCTCGGCGAGCCCGGGCTGCCCGCCTCCGGAACTGAATCTCACTGGTCCGACTCGCGCACCGCCGCCGAGAACTTCGCCCGCTTCTGCCGCCAACTCGAAATCGAAGCCGACCGAGAAGGCCTCAATCTGATGGCGCGCGCCGGTTATCATCCCGACTTCGTGCCCGCGCTCCATCACCTGCTGCACGCGCAAACTTCAAAATCGACGCCTGATCCGACGACGGCCATGCACCCTTGTTGGGAGGAGCGCGATCACGAATTGAACCGCGCCTACGTCGTCGCCGACATCGACTTCGAACATCGCTGGCTCGACTGGTACGCTTCGCCCGGCGGCAATCCGCCCACGCTGGTATTCGCCGAGCCTCCGGTCGTCCGCAAGGCCGGCGTGAATGCGAAGACGGGCGCGAAGGAGTGGGAACTTCTCGTTCCAATCCGCTGCGAAAATCTCGTCGGCGCGGTCGAAGTCGTGCTCCAAGCCGACTCTCCGCGCAACGGTGTCCCGACCGCCGCCACGCGCCAAATCACCGGATGCACCTCTCCGCGCACCACGATCTCTTTTACTCTTACCCGAGAAGACTCAGGCGATGCGAATAACCGCGAGCCTTGGACCGAGGTCTACATCCTCGACGCCTCCGGCGCAGTTCTCGCCCGCGCCGATATTCCCAAGCTGCCCCGTTAGTCTCACCAAAATTAACGTGAGTTACTTCCGTAAGCCGCAGACCCGCGTTTTTGCAGCCTCTACCCACATGCCTTTTCTATGCTCATAAGTGGAGCAATCCCTGCGTTTTATGTCGACGCAGGTCTCTGAACGAAACCGTGGATTCCCTCTTTCACTTTCTCGAAATCAATCAGCCCCTGCTCAGCGCTTCGGCTTCGGCTGGATTCGGCCTCTGCTTTTTCTTTTGGGGCATCCGAATATTTGTGCGCCGATCTTTCCCCGGCCGCGCATCGAGCCTCACCGTCGCGGCCGCCGAACCCGGCCTCGCCACCGTTTGCGGCGCCGCAACCGGCTCGCGCACGCTCCTCGCCCCCATCACCGGACAGCAATGCTTCGCCTATCGCACCACCGTCTGGCAACGTCAGGGCCGCAAAAAAGACTGGAAAAATGTGGCCGAGGAAACCGGGTACCTCAGTTTCTTCATCCAAGATTCCACTGGTGAAATTTCGGTCGAGCCCGGCGGAGCGACTTTGGATTTGCGCCCCAACTTCAGCACAGAATACGAAGCCTCTTCGACTTCGAAAGACGATCGGCCCGGCGCAACCGTCCCTGAAAGTGTCACCGCATTTCTCGCGCGCAATGGCATCGATCCGGGTCAGCCCATGCGCATTGAAGAACGTTTCCTCCTGCCGGAGACACCCGTCACCGTGAGGGGAACGCTCATCGAAGATTCCGGCGAACGGCATGGCAGCGGTCGCAGCGCGCCAGAAGCCCCGTCAGCCGGGCAGTCCAGCACGCAGCGCCTTGCCACGAGTCCAACATTAGCCGTGCCCGCTCCGCAGCCGGAAGTGGTCCGGCTTTCCAGCGGCCCGCTGCCGACTTCGACCACCCACATGACGCAGCAAGCCAAAATCGCCGCCGCCTTGAGCCGCGCCGGCGTGGCGCCGCCCGATATGTGGACAGCGCCAGAGATTTTGCAGCAGACCAATAAAGCGATCGCCACCGGCGAGAAGGTGCCCGGCTCGAATCCCGTTTCGCAAATCAACGCCGAAACTATGAGTCCAAGCCGGCAAGATCAGCCGTCCACTGCGCCAGCCGCGCCCACCCGTCTGACCTTCGTCAAAGGCAATCACGCCTCCTCATTCGTCATTTCCAATCGAGACGTGCTCGATCAGCCTAAAGTGAGCTGGCGCTCAGTAGCCCTCGTCGTCGCCGGTTCCAGCCTCGCCGTCCTTGGCCTCTATACACTTCTGTTAGCTCATGCCCTGCACTGGGGTCGATAGAAGCCCGATAGCGGCTCGATAGCATCCTTTTGTTACTTCCCGTCTTACTATTTCCCAGCGCCGCGTTTCATCACCTGATTTACAATGCTTCATCAATGGCCCCGCTGAACGATCCCGTCCGTATCGGAATCCTCGGCGACTTCAACTCCGAATTCCGCTCCCATCACGCCACCAACGACGCGCTGCAACACGCCGCCCGCCGCCTCAACCTTGAAGTCGAATCCGCCTGGATTCCCACTCCGTCGCTCATCAGCCCCGATGCCGATGCCATTCTCGATTCTTATGACGGTCTGTGGGCCTCGCCCGGCAGTCCTTATAAGAGCTTCGACGGCATGATCAAGGGCATCGAATACGCTCGCGTCCACGACCGCCCGTTCCTCGGAACCTGCGGCGGCTTTCAATATGCGCTCATCGAGTGCGCCCGCAACGTAATTGGCATCGCCGACGCCAACACCGCCGAAGAAGATCCCAACGGCAAGAACATCGTCATCTACCCGGTCGCCTGCGCGCTGCCCAACCGCGCTCCCGGCGCGCCCGCGCTCAGCGGCGTTGGCCCGGAGATGCACCTCGCGCCCGGCTCCTTTCTCGCCGGCTACTATGGCGACAAGGAAATCGTCAGGGAAGAGTTTTTTTGCAACTTCGAGGTCAACCCCGAATTCGAATGGACCGCGATGGAAGCCGGGTTCCCCATCGTCGCCCGCGGCGCGAGCGGAGAATGCCGCGCCTTCGAGTCGCCCGCGCACCAGTTTTATGTTGCCACGCTTTTTCAGCCGCAGCTCAGTTCCACAGAAGCTCACCCGCACCCTCTGGTTGTCGCCTTCGTCGAGGCGGTCGCAAAATTCCACCGCAAACGTCTCGACGATTCCATCCTCGCATAGCCGCCTCGGCCCGCATCGCATAGAGATGAAGAGATCCCTCTTTTGATTTTCTCCGTCTCTGTGCCTCTGTGGTGGATCAAGACCATGACCTTCGTTACCGCCGCCGCGTGTTACCCGCGCCACCATCCCTCGCCCTCTGCGAAACTTGAGAAAACCCGAATCGGCCCAGCCAATGCAGGCCAGCGACTAAACTAAGGAGTAACTGCGTGAGTTCGAAGCCCATGCCGGCCATGGAAGTCCAGTCCGCAACCAAAGCGCCGGCTCAATCGGCTCCAACCGGCGGCCAGCGCTGGTTCTTCGGTTTCTTTCTCGTCTCCGGATTTTGCAGCATCCTCTACGAACTCATCTGGCTCCGCCTCGCCATGGCGCAGTTTGGCGTGACCACGCCGATGATCTCCATCGTTCTCTCCAGCTTTATGGGAGGACTCGGCGTGGGCTCGCTCGCCTCCGGCCGCCTGATTCAGAAGTACGCACAGCGTCTCACGGTTCCGCCGTTACAGCTCTACGCCGCCGCCGAAATCCTGATCGGCTGCTCCGCCGTGGTCGTGCCCCTCGAACTTCTCGCTGGCCGCTATGCCCTCGAGCATCTCGGGCAAACGCTATCGCTCTCTTCTTCCGGGTACTACATCGGCGCCGGCATCTGGCTGGCCTGCACACTGGTTCCCTGGTGCGCGTGCATGGGCGCGACGATTCCGCTCGGCATGAATGCCATCCGCGCCGGCGGCTACTTCGAATCACGTCGCTCTTTCAGTTTTCTCTACCTCGCCAACGTTCTCGGCGCGGTCGCAGGCTCACTGGTTCCGCTTCTGCTTATCGAGGAATTTGGCTTCAACGCCACGCTCCAGATCGGCATGGTCCTCAATCTCGCCATCTGCGCCGGCGCAATGCGTCTCTCGAAACGGAGCCCGGGATCTCCCGGCGCGTCCGATGAAGCCACGATCCCCGCGCCCCTGCGTGCAGGAACCAGCTCCTGGCGCGGTCATCTCGGCAACGGCACGCTCTGGCTTCTGTTCGCAACGGGACTAACGAGCATGGGCCTCGAAGTTGTCTGGACGCGCCTCTACACAATTTTTGTCGGCACCTTCGTCTATTCCTTCGCCACCATCCTCGGCGTCTACCTCGCCTCCACTTTTATCGGCTCGTCAATCTATCGCCTCTGGAGCCGCCGCCACTCAACCGAATCGCCGCTCCTCTGGCTCTTTGTCTGGCTCGCCGCGGTCACGCCGCTGCTCACTGCCGACATACGCGTCGACATTCCGGCATGGCTGCGCGTGCCCCTGGGCGTCGCCGCCTTCAGCGGACTGCTCGGGTTCCTCACGCCCCGTCTCGTCGACCGCTTTTCCGAAGGCGATCCCGACCGCGCCGGATTCGGCTATGCCGTCAATGTCGCCGGCTGCATTCTCGGCCCACTGCTGGCTGGCTTTCTTTTATTGCCGTGTCTTGACGAGCGCTACGCTCTCACCGCGCTTGCGCTTCCGTGGCTGGCCGTCGGCGTCGGATTCGCCTTTGCCCGAGCCGCCAGCGGAGCCAAAGCCATCGTCGCAGTTCGTGTCGCCGTAGTTGCCGCACTCCTGGCCGCATCGTTTCTCCTGGTCGCTCGCACCCGCAGTTATGTTCAGCAAATTTCCTCCGGCGTCGTCCGCCGCGACAGTACCGCTACTGTCATTGCCGCGGGCGAAGGCATGGACAAGAACCTCTTCGTCAACGGCATCAGCATGACCACCCTGACTCCGATCACTAAGATGATGTCGGCCATGCCGCTCGCCTTCCTCGACCATGTGCCGCACAACGCTCTCGTCATCTGCTTCGGCATGGGTACCACGCATCGTTCCATGTTGACTTGGGGAATCGATTCCACTGTGGTCGACCTCGTCCCCAGCGTGCCCCGGCTCTTCTGGTATTTCCATGCCGACGCGCGCCAGGTTCTCGCCTCGCCGCATTCGCATGTCGTGATCGACGATGGCCGCCGCTTCCTCGAACGCACCACCGGCCAATATGACGTTATCGTCATCGATCCCCCGCCGCCCATCGGCGCCGCCGGTTCAAGCCTGCTCTACTCGCGCGAATTCTATTCCGCCGCCAAGAAGCGCCTGCGTCCCGACGGCATCCTCCAGCAGTGGTTCCCTGGTGGCGACTATGCCGACGCCGCTTCCGTCGCGCGTGCCCTGCGTGATTCTTTTCCTTACGTCCGCGTCTTCAAATCCATCTCCGGATGGGGTCTTCACTTCCTCGCCAGCCGCCAGCCGATCCCGAATCTCTCCCCAGCCGAACTAGCCCGCCGCATGCCGCCCAGCGCCGCCGCCGATCTGGTCGAGTGGGGACCGTTTCCCACTCCCGAGCGGCAATTCGAAGGCGTCCTGAAAAACGAATTGCCCATCGACTTCATCGTTTCCTTGGATAAGTCCGCGCCCGCCATGCAGGATGACCGCCCAGTCAACGAGTACTACTGGCTCCGCAAACTGCGCTCCTCCCTGCGCTAGCATTCGAAAAACTGGAATCGTTTAGGTTTGGGAAGGACACGGCTTTACAGGCTGCGGAAAAACTCGGCGTCGCGTGTGATTTTGGGTGGCGCAGCGCTTCAGCGCTGCGACAACGGACCTGTTTTCAATACCGGCTGTAACCGCTGCGGCACGGGGCCAACTTCAAAACGTGAACCCGGACCCCAGCAAACTGTAAAGCAATATCGCCAGTACAATCACCGTAAACCCCACATACATCCGGTCGCGTTCGATTGAGAATCCAACAATCGAAAACGCCACCCGCGCAATCGGCGTCGCAATCAGCAGCAACAACCCAAGCTGAATCCATCCCCGTCCATGCCCGCCGCGCACGCTCTCGATCACGCCCGGAATCGTCCGGAAATCCGAGGGCTCGCCGCGAAATATCTTGTAATCCGCCATCTCCAGCGCATGCCGGTACAAATAAATGCACGCTCCCAGCAGCACCACCAGCGCCGACAAAAGAACCCCCGTCCGCAGCAAGTTGCCGAGAATGACCTCCATGCGCTTATCCCGCCACGGCTGCGGCTTGAATTCGCTGCTCGCGTGCAAACCACTCGGCATCAGAGTCCACCCCACAATCCCTTGTAAAGCATCTGCAATCCCAGCACGAGAATCACGATGCTGAACACCAGCCGCAGCGACGCCGTCTCCGCCTTCACCAGAATCCGCGTCCCCAGCAGCGATCCCGCCAGCACGCCCAGCATCACCGGCATCGCCAGCCCCGGATCGACATATCCGCGGCTCAAATAGACCCCCGCGCTTGCCGCCGCCGTCACCCCGATCATGAAGTTGCTGGTCGTCGTCGAAACCTTAAACGGGATCCGCATCGCCTGATCCATCGCCAGCACCTTCACCGCCCCCGAACCAATCCCCAGCAATCCCGACAAAGTCCCCGCGCCAAACATCAATCCAAATCCCGTCGGCACGTTCTGCACGTTGTAAGTGCGCATGCCCTCAAGATCGTGAAAGTGGCCGTTCAAGCGCAGCTTGGTCGCCAGCGGATCGGGCGGCAAATTCCGTTGCGCATGCGGGCGCGGCTTCCGCGAAAGATATGCCGAATACAGCAGCACCACTCCAAAGATCGCCGCTATCGCCCGCACCGGAATCCAGGTCGCCAGAAATGCTCCCAGCAACGCCCCCGAAGTCGTCGCTATCTCCAGAAACATGCCAATCCGGATGTTCGAGATCCCTTCCTTCACATACGCCGCCGCCGCGCCCGACGACGTCGCAATCACCGACACCAGCGACGCCCCAATCGCGTACCGGATATCCACATGAAAAAATATGGTCAGCAGAGGCACCAGCACCACCCCGCCGCCCAGCCCGGTCAGCGACCCCAGTAGTCCCGCGGCGAACGACACCGCCGCAACCACGATCGTGAAGAGAAGGATGGTCATCCGATTTTGTAGAGTAACACTTCCGCGCTAGACGGTAGCACCGGCCTCCCACCGGCAGCTTCTGATTCTTAAGATTGTCATCCTGAGCGGAGCAGGAAGTTCGCGAGGCGAACGTCCTGCGGAGTCGAAGGACCCCTACAAGCTCATCCGCACTCACACTCGCCGCTAGGCATTCTCCGGGCCTCTAGCTTGCTGATTGCGCTTAGCAAGGCCGAAGCATCGCGCCCATCGGCTCCCAGCAGTAGCAGTCGCCCCCCGCCAGCCCTTGCGTCCTCCGCGCCCGCCCCGCATCTAATCTTCAGTGCTAGGATAGAAGGTTCGCCCCGATGGGCCACCGCGCCATCCGGGCAACTTTATTTTCATCAACTCTGGGAGGATGAATGGCCAGCAACGCCATCTTCGAAGTCACGGACGCTAATTTCGATTCTGATGTTTTGAAGTCTGAGAAACCTGTACTAGTGGATTTCTGGGCTGCCTGGTGCGGTCCTTGCCGCGCCATCGCGCCCATCGTCGAGGAGCTAGCCGGCGAATATCAGGGCAAAGTCACCGTCGGCAAAATGGATGTCGACCGCAACGGCGCTACCCCCATGCGCTACAAAGTCACCGGCATTCCGACCCTGCTCGTCTTCAAAGGCGGCCAGGTCGTCGAGCAACTGGTAGGCTACCGCTCGAAAGACGACATTCAGAAAGCCCTCGACCGGCATCTGGCGTAACGCCAGTTCTTTCCGCTGAGACGCTCACCGCGATGACCCAACCAGGTATCGCCGGTGAGCCGTTGGCGGGTGTCGCAACCGGTGACCGGTCACCGCCGGGCTAGTACTTCCGCAGCACTCCAATCACCCGCCCCTGCACCTCAACCGCCGCTGCCGGAAAAACCATCGGCTTCATCGTCGCGTTCGAAGGTTGCAGCCGAATCTTCTCGCCCTCACGGAAAAATCTCTTTAAGGTAGCGTCCGACCCATCCACCAGCGCCACCACGATATCGCCGTTGTGCGCCGTCTTCGTTTTCTCGACGAGCACATAATCGCCGCTGAGAATCGCCTCGTCTTGCATCGACTCGCCGCGCACTTCGAGCACAAACACTTCCTTCGAGCGCACAAAGTCCGCCAGCGAAATCGTCTCCGGCGTCTCAACCGCCTCAATCGGACGCCCTGCCGCGATCCGCCCCAAAAGCGGCAACACCACGCCCGTGTTCACCGCCATCGACGCCTTCAACTTGCCGCGCGGCGCCACCAGATCGATCGAGCGGCTGCGATTGTAGTCGCGCGTCAGCAGCCCTTTTTTTTCCAGGTTGGTGATGTGCTTGTGAACGGTCGCGAGTGAACTGAGCCCCAACGCCTCTTTGATCTCCTCAAACGAAGGGGAGTATCCCTTCTCGGATACAAAGCGCGACAGAAAGTCATACACTTCATGTTGCCGCCGAGTAATCGCCATGCGCGCAGCATAGGCGAAGAACAGGCGAATGTCAAGCATCTGGACACCACACTGTCATGCCACAATAGAAATTTCCCCAGATTTCCCGTAACGAACAGCGCTCGAAGATCACCATCCCTTAGACGCGGCCGCGAAAAAGGGGTCGAACGCGCCTAGTTGCAGCCTGCAACGGCTGCAGAAACCAGTGCCCTGAGAATGTCCGGAGGCGCCGAACCGGTTCTCCGCGGTGCCGGGAAGCTTTGTAAGTTCTTACGGAATGCGAGCAGAGGCAAGTCGGTGGGCCGCAAAGAACCGCAGACCTGCCTCCTCCAAAGGTGCCCCCTTTATCAGCGCCCCGCCCATGCATCACTCGGGCGGGGCTTTTTGCTGTCTCGCTCTTAGCTACTCCACGCCGTCCGTATCGGCGTTGATGCCATCAATACTTGCTCCCAGCGCCATTTCCCCGTCACCTTGCGGGCCACCTTTCCTGCCTTCGGCGAGCGGACGTTTTCCCATTACGCCTCGCGTTTTCGCGACGATACGATCCGAGAGTTGAGTCAGGCCCACCTCGCGAAATGGAAGCGCACGGTCGTTTATTCGTTCGGCGCTTGCGAAGGGTTTCTGCTCGATCGGGCAAACCCAAAATGGCGCGAGGGATACTTTAAGAATCTGTTTACGCTTGCCCCCTATTTCGAAAACTGATTGGCCATCCGCATATTTTTCACCTTGACCTCAACCCGCCTGCGGCGTACATTTCGCTGCCAAGTCCGCTTTACGGGGTTCGCGACAAATCGATTCATCCAAAAATCAAGGAGGCCGTGCATGGGTTTTATGGCTGCGCTGTGGCTGCCCATTGTTCTTTCCGCCGTTATCGTGTTCATCGCGAGTTCCGTCCTGCACATGGTGCTCAAATATCACCAGAGCGATTGCTATCAGATTCCGAACGAGGAGCAGACGCTCGCCGCATTGCGCGGCGCCGGCATCAAGCCCGGCTATTATCACTTTCCCTACACCACGCATAAGGATATGAAGTCGCCCGCGACGCAGGAAAAATTCAAGCAGGGGCCCGTTGGCTTTCTGACGGTGCTGCCGAGCGGTCCGCCGGCCATGGGCAAGTACCTTGGTGGTTGGTTTGGCTACTGCCTTGTGGTCGGATTCTTCACCGCCTACATCACCTTCCACAGCGTTCCGCGGGGAGCGGACTATTTGTTCGTTTTCCGTATCGCGGGCGCCGTCGCCTTCATGTCGTATGGGCTCGGTCCGCTCGCCAACAGCATCTGGAAAGGCCAGCCCTGGTCCATGACGATCAAAGAAGTATTCGACGGATTGATCTATGGCTTGCTGGTCGGCGGCACGTTTGGATGGCTCTGGCCGCGATAAGCTGGCGAGGAATAACTCAGTGGGCTGGAGACGCGGCCTGCCGCGTCTTCGCATGCACAATTTCCGCCAAACATTCTTAGCGCCTAATTTTCTGTAACCGCTTTCAGAAATACGTAATAAAAGTCGACGCCGCGATAAAAGGCCTGCACGCCGGTGCGCTCGTCCTTGCCGTGGGCGCGAATGTCGTCGCGGTCGTACTGCTCCCCTGAAATCGCGTAGGTCGGCATGCCGGCAGCGTTGGTGTAGACGCCGTCGGAGGCGCCGGTACTCATGCTCGGCAGCACAGGAATTCCCGGCCACATCTCGGCCACGATTTTGTCCAGCGCATCAAAGACATCCTTCCGCGGAGCCGCGGGCATGTAACTATGCCGGTCCGAGCCATGCTCCATGATCTGATCGTTGTTTTCGCGGAACTGCACTTTAATCTTCGGATCGGCAACGATCTTTTCCAACGCCAGCCGCGTCTCTTCGAGCGAATGTCCTGGCAGGATGCGGCAGTTCACGTTAGCCTGCGCGCTCTGCGGCAATGCATTGTTGGCATGGCCTCCGTTGAGCCGCGTCGCCACGCATGTAGTGTGCATGGTCGAGTTGTCGATTGGATCCTTCGACAACCGTGCCACGGCTGCCATATCCGGCGGAGTCTTGAGCACGCCCGCGATATCGGCAGCGCGCTGGCCGGTCGCCATCTTTGCCTGCCGCTGGTAGTAGGCGCGCGTAATGTTGTTGAGCTCGAATGGAAACTGATAATCGGCGATGCGCGTCAGCGCCGCCGCAAGCTCGTAGATCGCGTTATCCGGGCGCGGCAGCGAACTGTGACCTCCGGGATTTGTCGCCGTGAGCACAAAGTCGCCGTAAAGTTTCTCGGTGGCGTTTACATCCATAAACACTGGCTTGCCATGCTCGGCGAGCACGCCACCGCCATCGTGATTGAGCACGAACTCGGCGTCAACTAATTCGCGATGATTTTTGATGAGCCAGTCGATGCCGTTCGAGGTACCGCCTTCTTCATCGGCGGTCATGGCGAGAATAATGTCGCGGCTCGGGACGTAGCCTTCTTTCTTCATGCGGATGAGCGTCGCGGACATGATGGCGTCACCGTCCTTCATGTCGCTGGTGCCGCGGCCGTAGAAATAGCCCTCCTGCTCGACGAGTTTGAATGGGTCGGTTGTCCAGTCCTCGCGGCGCGCTTCCACCACGTCGAGGTGGCCGATCAGGAGCACGGGCTTGTGCTTGCCGGACCCATGCAGGCGAACAACGACATTTTTTTTGCGATCATTCGGACCGAGGACGTGGATGTCGGCGTCCGGAAACCCGGCATCGCGAAAACGCTGCGCCATAGCCTCCGAAGCGGCCGTGACGCTGCCCACGGAGTCGGTCGTATTGATTTCGATCAGTTGCTTGAAGATGTCGTGCGCGAGTTGGCGCGTGGTCTGGTCGGGTTGTACGGTATCCGCGGCCTGCATCTGGAGTGAAAAAATCGATAACGAAGAAAACAACGCTAAAACGGCCCACGGCATTTTGAATGGCACCAGTTCCTCCCCTTTTTGCGAACATTATTTGCGAAACTTGCGTGAGCTCAGCGAGTTCCTTCAACCTCGATCACTACAAATGAATCCGGCTCGATCTTTCTGTTCTCGCGTGTCGTGCCGGTTACGTTAGCCGTGACGGTAAAAAGCTTATGCGTCTTCGGATCGACCGTCATTGTGCGCGCGCCTTTTTGCGTGGTCACAGTCTGCGCCACGCTGAAGGTATCAGCGTTTTCTTCTTTGATCACCGTGATCGTGCCGTCACCGGCGGAGGCAAACGCGTAGCCGCGATCGGCGTCGAAGTCGGTTGCATCGCAGCCTTCGCCGATCGCCGGCGTCGCCACCGTGCGTCCATTATCGGCGTTGACGATCGCCATTATTTTGCCACCGCCGCAACCCGCGAAGAGCCGCCGGTTCTTACGATCGATGGACAAACCCGTGGGCTCGTCGCATCCGGTGAGTTTCCAGCGCGACTTTACCGTCAGCTTCTGGGGATCAAACGCCACTATCTCCGACTTGTCTTCGATGTTGACGAAGATCGTTCCCTTCCCGTCGCTGGCGGGAAATTCCGGCTTTCCGCCAAGATCGAGCTTGCCGGCAACCTCGCCCTTGGCGGCGTCAATAGCGGTCGTATCGTGGCCCTTCCCATTGAAGGTGAAAACGCGCTTCGAAAAGGGATCGAAGAGAATCGCATCCGGCCCGCTGCCCACTTTGATTTTCTTTTCGACGGCGAGTGACTTGAGATTGAAGACCGTGACTGTATCTTCGCGCCCGTTGCTCGTGTAGCCGCGCCCGTTGGCAAAATCGAACGTGATGCCGTGAACGCCCGGAGTGTCGGGAATTTCGCCCACCTGCTTGCCCGATTCTGTATCCACAATCATTACGCGTGTCGCGCGAGAGATAAACAAGCGATGGCTGTCATCTGTCTTGATGTAATCCCAACCGCCGTCGCCGCCGAGCTTCCAAGTCTGGACTACCTTGTAGTCCGAAGCCGTGGCCAACGCCGCACTGGTGAACAGCACGAGAAGAATACCCATTGCTTTACGCATCATCGCTCTCCAATCGTATCGGGGCTCTGCTGGTAACCCTGTTTTTGCCGGGTTTCGTACCCATAATGCCCGAGATTGCCCGCACTCCAAGTTAGCACCTAAGCCCAAGAACTGACACGGGCGACTCGCGGTCTTTCCGCCGCCTTCCAAAAGTGTGCAAAGATTTGCCGAGTAACCAGCGGGTAATCCGCGCCAATCCTGTTGTTTCACCGCATTCGCGTTTGGTACAGGGTTTGCTTTTGTTCAAGGTGCAGGAGTTGACCTCACGCCGCTAGGGCGACCCGTCACTTCCTTCAATTGGAGATCGATATGAAAAAGGCCCTGGTTGTCCTCAGCTTCTTGGTGTTAACGACGGCTGCATTTGCCCAGTACGGAGGTTCCGTTAGCTACCGCAGCGCCGAGCCACAGGTTTACCACTCGCCGGACCATCCGGCTCACGCCAGCTTCGCGCCCATCAAATCGGAGACCAGCATCTACCCGGGCACCAGCTATACGATCGCGCAGGGGGACCGTCCGCCATCCGATTTCCCGCAGGCTGCCAGCGCCGCGCTTGGCGACGTCGCGCGCGAACTGAAGAAGCAGCACGCCCTCGTGAAGAAGTCCACGACTGTTTGGGTTAATCAATAACCATCGATTCCTCTTCTCCGGGGACGGGCCAAGTGTCCGTCCCTTTTTTTGCGATCTCCGCGGCGCCTAATCCTGCCAGTTGCACAATCGGCGCTCCCGCGATAGAACACCGGAGATGGATCCGCCCAGCTTCGCGCCCAGCCGCAGTCTCGATAATCTCCGCATCGTGCTCGTCTCGACGCGCAACCCGCTGAACATTGGAGCGGCGGCCCGCGCCATGAGCAACTTCGGGGCGCCGCATCTGCGCGTTGTCCATCCCTACGAACCCTCATTTCGCGAGGCCCGTTCCGCGGTCGGCGCGGCGGATCTGCTGGCGACTGCCGAGCAATTTGAGGTCGTTGCTGACGCGGTCGCCGACTGCCAACTTGTGGTTGGGACCACAGCCGCCGGCCGCCGCGAGTTGCAGCATGATCTGCGCCGCCTCGAAGCGGGAGCACGCATAATCACGCAACGGCTGAAAAGGGACAAGGTCGCGCTGCTATTCGGATCGGAGAAAGTTGGCCTCTCGAACGAAGACTTTGACCATTGCCACTGGCTGATGCGCATCCCGACCCGGGCCGAGCACGGCTCTATGAACCTCAGTCAATCGGTGGCGATTTGCCTTTACGAATTAGTGCGCGAAACGGCGGCTTTCTCGTCCGGGAAAAACCGGAAACAGAGCGAACGCGAAATCGACGCCGGCAAACCCCACTCTCCCGCGCGAGCCGCCGATCTCCATCGCCTCACCCTCCTGCTCTTCGAGGTCCTCGAATCCAGCGGCTACGTCAAGCCACGGGTTGCCTCCGCGACGGAGGCGAAACTTCGCCGCATGGTACGGCGCCTCGATCTCAGCATAGCCGACGCGGAACTATGGCTGGGAATGCTGCGTCAGATCCAATGGAAGCTGAAGGCTGATCGCTAAGTCACCGATCCTCGACAGGGTTCACCAAACATTTTGTTGCGGCCTGTGAGCCGCCGTGCAAATGTGGGTTCGCGGGCTAACCCCCGCCGCTTTGGCCAGTCCAATTAACATCACTGAACGCCGACGTCCCGCCCGGAGGAGGTGTCAAGATGCGTTTGCTGCTCGACACCTGCTTGGAGACGGTGCGCACGCTTTGGGCACACAAGCTCCGATCGTTTTTGACCATGTTCGGCATTGCCTGGGGCGTCGGCTCACTCCTGCTGCTAGCCGGTGTGGGCGAAGGCTTCCGCAACGGCAATCGCAAACAACTCGAGAGCTTCGGTAAGAACATCATCTTCTTTTTCGGTGGGAGAACGCCGGCAGTCGAAGGCAGCTTCAACTCGATGCGCTGGTTCAATCTCACCTACGACGATTACGTTTCGATCCAGCGACAGTCGACGCTGGCGCAAAACATCTCTCCGGTGATCGCACGCGATGACATCCGCGCCGTCAGTGACTACACCAGCACGAATGGCCAGGTGTCTGGCGTGCCCGCAATCTACAGCCATGTGCGCACCATCCCGCTGGCGATCGGCCGCTGGATCAATGACGACGACGATGCCGAACGCCGCCGCGTCTGCGTGCTGGGCGTTGAAATGACCAAGAACATGTTCCCCGGACGCCCGGCCGTCGGCAGCACCATTCTGCTCAACGGCGTGCGCTTTCAGGTGATCGGCGTCCTCGACAAGATCGGCCAGGAGGAGCAGAACGCCACCAACGTCCGCATTTTTATTCCCTTCAATGTCATGCGTGAACTCTTCCCGCTGACCGGCGACAACTCGAATGACGGCAACGCACTCTCTTTCATTAACTATCAACCGCGCAGCTTTGAGGAGAACGAGGCTGCCAAAGACGAGATGCACCGCATCGTCGCGCGCAATCACGGCGGCTTCGATCCGACGGTCAAAGACACGTGGGAAGAGTGGGACACGGTGAAAAATCAAAAGACCATGGGCAGGATCTTCACCGCGATGGATTGGTTTCTGGGCGGAGTTGGCCTCGTCACCCTGGCCCTGGGCGCGATCGGTATCGTCAACATCATGCTGGTCGCCGTCACCGAACGCACGCGTGAAATCGGTCTGAGGAAAGCGCTTGGCGCGACGCAAAACAGCATCCTTTTCCAATTCTTCCTGGAGGGTGCATTCCTGACATTGTTAAGCGGAGGCTTCGGCGTGAGCGCGGCTATGCTGATCATCCACCTGCTGAATGGAGTCCATCTGCCGCAGGGGTTCGACACGCCAAAGATCGTGCCGGCGTCCGCAATCGGCGCGGTGTTGTCGCTATCGCTGGCAGGAATCGCCGCAGGTCTGTATCCGGCGCGGAAAGCCGCGATGCTGGAACCCGTAGAGGCCCTGCGGCAGGAATAGCAGGCTAAGGCGGTCACCGGTGACCGGTAACCGCCTTTGAGGACAACGGTATGATGCGCGACCTGTTAGAAGAAGCCTACGGCGCCATGCGGCACAACCGACGCCGCACCACTCTGACCATGCTCGGGATGGCATGGGGAATCGCCACCGTGGTTATTCTTCTTGCCTTCGGAACGGGCTTCCAGCGCGCCATCAGCCTTATTTTCAGCTCGTGGGGCACTGACGTGATTGGCGTGTTCCCTGGCCGCACATCGCTCCAGGCCGGCGGGGCCAAGGCCGGCAGCGAAGTAAAGCTCAAGCTGGCAGACATCGACTATGTGCGCAACGAAGTTCCCATGATCAAGGGCGTTACGCCCATTTTCGACAAAGGCGACGGCGTCACCATCCAGCACGACACGCGCACTTACACGAATTTATTTTTCACCGGCGTCTATCCCGTCTACGACCGCATCCGCGGCTTCGAAGTTGCGAGCGGCCGCGGCATGAACGAACTCGATCTCGCCGAGCACGACCGTGTCGCGGTCATTGGCGACGAGGCCAAGCGACGCCTTTTCTCCGGCGAACAAGCGCTCGGCCAGAACATCCGCATCAACGGCGTGACCTTTCAGGTAATCGGCGTTTACAAACACAAAGTCCAGGGCGGCGATAACAACGACAACACCATGGTCGTAATTCCCTTCACCACCATGGGCGACCTCTTCGATACGCAGTACATCACCGGCATGTTCATGGATTACGAGGGCGACAATCACCAGCAGATTGCGCGCGTCGTGCGCAGCGTGCTCGCCGGTCACCACAACTTCCGGCCCGACGACCGCCGCGCGGTTTACGTCGCCGACTTCAAGCAGGACTTCGATGACTTCACCATCGTCACCGCCGCGTTAAAGGTGTTGCTCGGCTTCATCGGCGCGCTGACGCTCGGCATCGGCGGCATCGGCCTCATGAACATCATGCTGGTGTCGGTGCAGCAGCGCACCCGCGAGATCGGAGTGGAAAAAGCGCTGGGCGCGCAGAAGAGGCACATCCTGCTGCAATTTCTGGCAGAGGCTCTAGCCATCACATTTGCTGGTGGCGCGGCTGGAATCGCAATCGCCTACCTGATTTCCTGGGGCGTGGGAGCGCTGCCCCTGATGAGCGCCTTTGGCGACAATCTGCAAGCAGGCGACATCCACCTGCAGATCAATATCAGCAGCCTCGCGGTGGCAACCATCATTTTGAGCGTAGTCGGAATTTTGAGCGGAATGATTCCGGCGATCCGCGCTTCGCAACTCGATCCGATCGAGAGCTTGCGCTATGAGTAGCGCGGCCGCTGCATCGACTCGACGATCACAGTCCCGATCGTCAGCAGCGTGATAATGGAGATAATCCCCAGCGAGATCACGCAATAAATGCACCACACGCCCAGCGCCAGCGCCTCGACATCCGCCAGGTGAATCGCAAACGCGAACGCTCCCGTCACAAATGGCAGCATCCACGTAAACGCCTTTCTCCACGCCAGCAGGGCAAGAAACAAATACCCCGCCATGCCGATCACGGCCACCGGCACGCCATAAACCAGGGCGAATGGGCTCTTATTGACGATGCCGCAATCCCACTTCTCGTTAATCGCGCACGGCGATGCCTCGACGCGGTAGTGCTCGCGCAAGGCAAGCCCCGAAACCACAATCCCGCACAGCGCCAGCACAACCAGAATCCATCGCATGAAAGACTCCCAGCAATCGAATAAAGCCGAACCCATATTATGCGCGATCCGGCGCATAAGCCGAAACCCCGAACCGCCTCTCACCCGCATCCAACATCTCTCTTTTTTTTGCGCCTCGATCTGTGCTACAAAAACCGCGTCATGAGCTTGGCCTCCGCAGTCACGCAAAACGCGCCGCAGTCCGTCACAAATACTGCGTCCTCCCAGCCCGCCAAGGTCTGCGTCGACATGTCGATGATTTGTCCGAACTGCTCGGCCAAGCTTCATTCGCATCGCTGCAAAGCCATTTGCAAGAAGTGCGGCTTCTATCTAAGTTGCTCCGATCCCTGGTAGCCGCACACCGTAGTTAGTCTGGCGAATGGGTACAACCTTTCCCTCCTCCGCTCTCTTCTATGTTTTAATAGGGCGAGCCATACAACTTTGTAAGTGCTGGAGGAGAGATGAAAAACAAACTGTTTTTGCTGTGCTCGTGTGTTCTTTTGACCGGCGCTTTCGCCTTCGCGCAAGCTGGAAGCGACGTGAAAACCGCCGCTGAAGACACCGGCAAAGCCACCGACACCGCCGCCAAGAAAACCGGACACGCCACCAAGAAAGCCGCAACCAAGACGGCTGACGCAACCGATGCCGGCGCCAAAGACACCGGTCATGCCACCAAGGTAGCCGCGAAAGATACCGGTAAGGCCACGGAAACCGGCGCCAAAGACACCGGGAAGGCCACCGACACCGCCGCCAAGGACACGGGTCATGCGACTAAAGTCGCCGCCAAGGATACCGGCCACGGCGTAAAGAAAGGTGCCAAGGCCGTCGGCCACGGAGTTAAGAAGACCGGCGAGAAAACGGAAGAAGTAGCCAAGTAAAACTCTACGGAGGCACGGGCATGCGCCCGTGCCTTCTTTGCTTCCTGCAAAAGCCCTTGATTCTTCAGTGCGCCGGCGAGTGCTGTCCGGTCTGCTTCCGCAGCAACTCTTCTACGTCACCGACTTGTTCACTCAGCAGGTTCAGTTTCTGTGCCAGTCCCTGAATTTCGGTCTCCGCGCGCCGGTTGACATCGAAATCCAGTTCGCTGCGCAGGCGATCTTTCTTGTCCTGGCGGTTCTGGCTCATCATGATGACCGGTGCCTGGATGGCTGCCAGCATCGACAAGAATAAATTGAGCAGAATAAACGGATAGGGATCCCACGACCTCTGGCCCATCGCAATGCTGATTGCGCTGTAAATCGACAACGCAATCAGGAACGCGATGATGAACGTCCAGGAACCGCCAAAGCTGGCGACCGTGTCAGCGATGCGCTCACCCGCAGTCGCTTCTTCTTCGATCACCACATTAGGATTGCGCGCCGTCCGCAATCGTACGAGCTTCTGCTGAGCGTGAAACTGCCGGCCCAGCACCGACAGCATATCCATGCCGGCGTGAGGCTTGCGTTCCAGCAGCACGGAGATGTCTTTGCGATCGACCTCTACGCATACCGCCTCGTCAACTGCTTGGGCGTTTGTCTGATGCGGGGTTTGTTCGAACAACGATGCGAAGCCGAAAAATTCGCCCGGCGTTGGCTCATCGACCACAACTTCCTGCTGATCCTCATCGATAGTAGTCAGCCGCACCGCGCCCGAGACCACCACATACGCAGGCCCGGAGGGGTCGCCCATCTTCCATATTCGCTGGCGTGGCGCAAAGGTCTTGAGTTCAACCTGGCTGGCCAGCACGGCGAGTTCGTCGTCGTCGAACAACGCGAATAACGGCACCTGGCGAAGCACTTCGGGTTTGCACGGCATGGGGAACCTCCGGGAACATTGCAATAACTGCGCGATAAATAATTACCATAACGGCGGCTTGTCAGTTGCCAGTTGTCAGTCGTCAGTAAAATCCGCGAGATCTTGGACTTTTTTGCGCCCTCTGCGAAATCTCCGCGCGCTCTGCGGCTCAAGGTTTTGCTCGTGGCCGTCGCAAACAGCCGCAATCTGAGGGTTCAACTGGGAACTGGCAACCGAGAACTGATTTTCACCAACTGATTTAGAATTTACTTTCATGCTCACAGGTTCCCAAATCCGCCGCAAGTTCCTCGACTTCTTCATTCAGAAGGGGCACCGCGAGGTCCATTCCTCCTCGCTAGTCCCGGCCAACGACCCGACGCTCCTATTCACCAACGCCGGCATGAACCAGTTCAAGGACGTCTTCCTCGGCCTGGAGAAGCGCGACTACAACCGCGCCACCACCTCGCAAAAATGCGTGCGCGCCGGCGGCAAGCACAACGACCTCGAAAACGTCGGCTTCACCAACCGTCATCACACGTTCTTCGAGATGCTGGGCAACTTCAGCTTCGGCGACTACTTCAAAAAAGACGCCATCGCCTATGCCTGGGAGCTGTTCACCTCGCCCGAGTGGTTCAACCTTCCAAAAGAAAAGCTCTACGTAACGGTCTTCAAGGGCGAGAACAGCGTGCCGCGCGACGCCGAAGCCTACGAGCTGTGGCTGGGCCAGGGCGTGCCGAAAGAGCGGATTTACGAGTTCGGCTCCAAAGACAATTTCTGGCAGATGGGCGACACCGGCCCCTGCGGCCCGTGCAGCGAGATTCATTACGACATGGGCGTCGCGGCCAGCGACCAAGGCCACGGCACAACCGCCCCAGCCTGCGAATTCGGCTGCGACTGCGGCCGCTACGTCGAACTCTGGAACCTGGTCTTCATGCAATTCGACCGCGACGCCACGGGCACGTTGTCGCTGCTACCGAAGCCGTCGATAGATACGGGGGCTGGGCTCGAGCGCCTGGCGGCGGTGCTGCAGGGCGTAATTTCGAACTACGACACCGATCTATTCACGCCGCTAATCAAGCGGGCAGCGCAACTAACAGATTGTCATCCTGAGCGGAGCGAATTGGCTCGCGAAGCGAGTCAATTCTCGGAGTCGAAGGACCCCTACCCCCGGCACCGATCTATCGGAACAGACGGCAAGGCTGCCGGCGCTCACGGTGCCGCGTCCTCACGAATAATCGCCGACCACTCCAGAGCCGCAACATTCCTGATCTCAGACGGCATAATCCCGTCCAACGAAGGCCGAGGCTACGTCCTAAGAAAAATCATCCGCCGCGCCATCACTCATGGACGACTGCTCGGCCAAACGAAGCCCTTCCTGCACGAAATGGTCTTCGCCGTCCGCGACCTGATGCAGGATGCGTACCCGGAACTGAAAGAGAGTGCGGATCGCGTATCGAAGGCTGTGTTGGCGGAGGAAACGCGGTTTGCGAAGACGATTGAGGAAGGGTTGCAGCGCTTAGAGGATGGGATCATGGCTCAAGCCATGAACGCTCCTGGCGTAGTACCACCCGAAGACGGAATCTGGTCGCTGGATGTCGTGCGCGAACTCAGCAAACGCGGAATCCCTTTGACATATCCGGGGACGGAAGCCTTCAAGCTTTACGATACCTATGGGCTTCCGAGAGATTTCATCGAAGACTTCTGTCGAGATTTAGGGATCGCCCTTGACGCACCGGGTTTCGACCGCGCGATGGCCGAGCAGCGCGAGCGTGCGAAAGCATCCTGGAAAGGCGCAGTCAAGCAAACCGCGAACCCGGTCTACCAGCAGCTTCCAAAATCCGAATTCGAAGGCTACCGCCGCACACGTTCCGAAAACTGCGCAGTCCTAGCAATCATTAAAGACGGTCAAGGCGCACAGGAACTAAAACCCGGCGACAAAGGCGAAATCATCCTCGACCACACGCCCTTCTACGCCGAGTCCGGAGGCCAAGTCGGCGACCGCGGCCTGCTCTATTCCAACGATCACAACACCGTCGTCGCCGAGGTCACCGGCACCTACGCGCCGATTCAGGGCGTCCGCGCCCATCAGATCATCGCCAAGCAACCTATCCACGTCGGCGACAAACTCGACGCCGTCGTCAACGCCGATCTCCGCGCGGCCACCATGCGCAATCACACGGCGACCCACCTGCTGCACGCCGGGCTCCGCGAAGTCCTCGGCAAGCACGTCAAGCAGGCCGGATCGCTGGTCGCGCCGAATCATCTGCGTTTCGACTTCTCGCACTTCACCGGAGTCGAAGATGAAGAGCTGCAGGACATCGAAGACATCATCAACAAAGAGGTCCTCGTCAACGAAAAAATCGAGGTCATCGAAAATGTGCCCATCGATGTGGCCGTCAACGAGTATCATGCGATGGCGCTCTTCGGTGAAAAATACGGCGACCGTGTGCGCGTAATAAAAATAGGAGACTTCTCCACCGAACTCTGCGGCGGCACCCACACCGCGCAAACCGGCGAGATCGGGCTGATCAAAATTCTCAAGGAAGGCAGCGTCTCCTCAGGCGTGCGGCGAATCGAAGCCGTCACCGGCGAAAACTCGCTCCGCCACTTCCGCAAGGATCACCAGCTCGAAGGCGTAGTCGCCAGTCTGACCAACAAAGAGGCCAACTCGCCCGCCGAAGCTCTGCGCACCGAAATCGAGCGTCGCGACGCCGAAATCAAGCGCCTGACGCGCGAACTCGACCAGGTCCGCATGAAGTCCGCCTCGTCCAGCGCCGCCAATCTCGGTGACAAAATCAAAGAAGTCCGCGATATTAAGGTCCTGGCCCATCGCGCCGATAATCTGGAACGTCCGCAAATGCGCACGCTGGTCGACCAGCTCCGCGACAAACTCGGCTCGGGCGTGGTGGTAGTCGGCTCCGCCACCAACGGCAACGTATCGCTGATCGCGGGCGTGACGAAAGATCTCACCAGCCGAGTGCAGGCCGGAAAAATCGTCGGCAAGGTTGCGGAAAAAGTCGGCGGCAAAGGTGGAGGCCGTCCCGACCTCGCTGAAGCCGGCGGCAAAGACGCTGCCGCCCTCGACTCCGCGTTAGCCGAAGTCTATGGCATCGTCGAATCGCTGCTCGGATAAGGTTTCCTCCGTGATAACCTGAGCCTCTGTGATGTGACCCTTTTGACCTATGGACGACCGCATCCACTTCATCGAGCACAAGGGCAAGAAAATTCTGCTGCTCGATTTCTCCCACGCAACCGCGCCGCAAATGCAACTCCTGCTGGAGTACGTCCGCGTCACCGTAGCCAAGCAGGGCCGCGAGTCGGTCAAGATTCTCGCCGACTTCGCAGGCGCCGAGATCGACCACACCGTCGCCATGAGAATCAAAGAGGTGCTGACCCTCGATCGCCCGTTTGTAAAAAAATCGGCCTGGGTAGGAGCAGACCACATCCCGCACGCCTTCATGGAAAACTTCCACACGTTTTCGCAGCGGGAAATCGTGACCTTTAAGACGCGCGAAGAGGCAGTGGAGTGGCTGGTGGGCGAGTAGTTGTCAACTTCTCCATCGCAGCGTAACCGGTCCATCCATCGGATGCCGGAACTCTCCGCCGCTTTTCTTCATCTCTAAACAAGCATTCTTCAGCCCGAAGTACCACTTCGCCGGACGATCTGCATCGTCAATCAGCATCAGGTGCGGATTATGCTTCAATCCCTCGGACTGCAACTCCATCGTCCGGCGGTCCTGCTCGACAAATTTCGCGAACACAAACTTCAGCAGACTGGCGCCGAACGGCATCCACCGGAAAAGATTCCAGGCCGCCACCACATCGATGCGGCAGCGATTGCGCGTAATCGGTGTCACAGTAGTCAGGCTCGCAAACCAATATTTGCCCGCGCGAATGACCTCCGACCGCATATTCGGCAACACAAAATCGATCGTCGTCGTAATCGAATCGGCCTTCGCATACAGCCGCAAAAGCTTGTAGGGTGCGCTGTTTGTGCTCGGCGTATGCGCGCTCATGCGAAAGCCGTACGGAATCGGTTCGAAGTTTTTCTTCTTTTCGTGGATCGAATGCCGCGTCCGCCACCACCATGCCTGATGCACAAATGGCCCATGCGCCGGATCCATCAACCCGATAATTCCATGATCCACCGAGCAAGGCAGATCGGCCGTGAGATAAGCCAGCTTATAAGCCGAGCTAAATTTTGGGATCTCAGGCGCAGGCACCGGAGCAGGCGCGGCCTTCGTAAAGCCGGCCCCTACGGGCCCGCGATCCGGCACGAATACCCAAATGAAATCGTCGCGCTCCTCGCATGGATAACTGCCGGCATAGATGCGATCGACCTTCAACTTCTGATCCGCAACCAACGAAGGCACCGCCGTACACTGCCCCGAATGCGCCTCAAATCGCCAGCCGTGATACGAGCACTCGATCTCGCCGCGCTCGAATCGCCCGCAGGAAAGCGGCATCCCGCGATGTGGACAGGCATCGCGCAACGCAAAGGCCCGCCCCTGTTGATCGCGGCCCACCACCAGCGGCTGTTCCAGCAGCATCGCAGAGAGCATCTCCCCACGCTTCACGCCATCGCTCGGCAGCGCGCGATACCAGAACCCAAACAGCATCAACGAGTCGGGCGTTTGCTTCTCGAGTGGAAATTCGTCAGCCATGAACAAGGCAGGATAGCAGAACTGCCACTCCTGACTGGCAGCTGCGGGCTCCAAGCTCTCAGCTCTAAGCTCTAAGCTCTAAGCAAAATATCGTCGAAGATCCCCTTTTCTGGTCGACCCATGGGTATTGCTCGGCTGCCACGCGGAATTGCCGCATGCACTCCTTGGAGCTGAGAGCTAAGAGGTTGGAGCTTTTCTACCGCAGCCGCGCTTGCAGATTGGCGTAAACTTCGCTGGCTTCGCCCGGCGCCTCAAGATGCGCCAAATACAACCGCCGCAGCGCTGGAGGGCCCAGCCTGCCCTCGAGATATGCATCATACAAATCGTTCCCCAAGAGCGCGCCGAGCCGCTCCGTCGCGTACTCCCACTTGCGTCCGTTGAAGGCAAGAGCCCGAGTCCAGTCCGCGCTTGCATGCCGTGGCGCACGCCCTGAATGCCGATACCACGACAGGAACTCGATTACGTCGACTACGTCGGGATACTTGAGCGCGGCTTGCCTCTCCAGATCCTCGCAGGTTAGGTCGTGTAACTCCTCAAGGTCCGCATCGCGAAAGGGCGCGCGCGATGGATGTAATACGCGCGATCCGAGGCATGCCAGCGCATGTTCGAGCACCGCCGCAAAAAATGCATCCGGCAAGGTGCGCTGCTCATGGTGCTTTCCATTCACGCGATCTGGCAATCCCCGGCAGGCATGATGCAGGAACCGCGCCGCATCCTCGGTCGCCGAGGTCATCTCAAACTTACGGATATAGAACGCATTCAAGGGAACCAAATAAGCTCCTCCGCGCTCGCTCACCCGATGCAGCATGGCCCGCTTCTGCGCCGCCGAAAATCCCTTGCGCGAAAGCAGACGACGCAGCAGCGCATCCGAATTGCGCGAATAAACCTCGGGCATCAAGTCGACCAGCAGTTTCGGCTGCGTCGAATTGTGCGGCGAATATTGATTGATCCCAAGAAACCGTATCAGCCCATCGACCAGGTTATAAAGTGTGGGCCCAAGGTCCGGACCGCTGTCATCGCCGCGTCCCCAACGGTCCAGGCAGAGGCGGTAGTTTTCATATTTCTCAAGCGGCGTCGCATTGAAAACGCAAAGCACATTCGGACTGGCCTCAACCGCCTCAACGCAATCGGCAGCCTCGCCGGCGGCGCGCCAGTAAAGCGCATCTACATTCTGCAAGACGGTCAGCACGCGTCGCGCAGGCACATCGGTGTCAAACATGGCTCCCGCGAGTCCCTCGGACAAACACGCCGGCAAATGCTGCGGAGCCAGATGCGATTCGCCAAAGAGCACAAAGATCAGCGCATCGGGATGCGCCTTCCGCATTTCCACAATTTTGTCGGCGGCGTGCCTGTCTCGCGCGCCGATCTTCCGCAGGTCCTCGCGTGGCATGCAGTCGAGCCCATAAATCGGCGAGCCCCGCTCTTGGGCCGCCGAAAGCACATCGAAAAACGGGGCCCACTCATAGCCCCAATCCAGATCGAAGCGAATCCGCTGCCGCAACTCGCACTCGTCGATTTCTCCGCGCTGCCATTCGTCGACAATATGCTGGTCCCGCGCAAAAATCGTTTCCACTCCCAACGCCAGCGGCCGGCCGCGAAACGCAGGATCGCGCATAAGCGACGCTAGATATCTTTGCGAGGTGGGCAGCGCATGATAGTCGCCGATCAAAACAATTCCCGACTCGGCGATTCGGCTGCGCACGCCCTCGCCGCTCAACACTCGCCCATACGACCGGTACGCATCGCGAAAATCGCGCACGTACTTGCGCATGGAGGAGCTGTCATTCGCGCGTATCTCGCGCTCCACGCCTGCCAATGCATGGAGCTGAGCCACGCTGCGCCGCGATCGTAAGATGCCAGTCGTTGCCATTATCTTTCGTGAACCCGCCGCGTCGACTCTTGACAGCGGTCCATGACAAAATGTCAGGCGTCCCCTTGCTTGACTTCCCTTGGATGCCTCCCTATGCTCAAAACGTTTCGCGCCGCGGCGCAGGTCTTAACTGTAGGGAGCCCTAACTTTGCCTTTACAACTGCCGGAAAACATTACCGTCGCCACCACCGGCGCCAGTGGATCGCTTTTCCTCAAACACTTTCTTCTCGCCGTCGAACGCGACGCGCGCGTCAAAACCGTCAACTTCGTCGCTTCCGATAGCGCCCTGCGCGTGCTCGCCGAAGAACTCGCCATCGAAGGGCGCACCGATCTCCTACGTCAAATCATCGGCACTCCAGCGCACAAAATTCATCAGCAGTCCAATGCCGACATCGGCGCCAACATTGCCAGCGGGTCATACCCTTCCGATGCCATGGTTGTCATCCCGTGCAGCGTCGGCACGCTCGCCCGCGTTGCCAACGGTATCGCCTCGCATCTCATCGAGCGCGCCGCCGATGTCACGCTCAAGGAGCGTCGTCCGCTCGTGCTCTGCGTACGCGAAACGCCGCTCAACAAAATCCATATTCACAACATGTCTCTCGCAGCCGACGCCGGCGCCACCATCTTCCCGCTCATTCCCACCTTCTATAACCATCCTGCGAGCGCCGACGACATGGCGCAGCAGTTCGCTAACCGCGTCCTGGCGCACATCGGGCTACCCCAACCGCACGCCTATCAGTGGGGAATCGATAACTAGCGACTCGTCTTCGGGGGAACCGCAACCAACTGGACAAACTTTTTCTCACTGATTTCTAACGGTAAATTCCAGTCTAGGGACAGAACACGTCCAAAGGTAGGTATCAGGCGGGCATGTACAATACGTGCCGCAATCATTGGTCTTAGCACCTGAGATCGACCGAGGGTGGGTGAGGCATGGGATTGGCGCATAAGCTCAGCGCCCCGCGACTCTGGGATGCCTTAGGCGGCAAAAATGAGAACCAACTTTGGCCTCGCTCTCACGCCGCCTCACCTGGCACGGGCGGCTTCCGCGCAATCGAGCGCGCCGAATCCCCTGCCCGATCTCCCCGCGTGCCGGCCTCGTCAGCCACCTGCCACTCGCCTCGATAGCGCGGCAAACTTCCGGGATAATTCTTCTGCAAATATTCGATCAGCTTCTCTCGCACCAGGCACCGGATGTCCCACGCGTCGCTCGAATTACGGGCATCCATCAGGGCGCGAAGCTGTACGGTGTGCTCGGAAGCGTCGCTCGCCTGGAGTGCGCAGACTTTCCCTCCCCACAACTTTGTCGATTCACAAATTCGCTTCAGTTCCCGGCGAAGCTCCTCCATGGGCGCCGTGTAATCGACATATAGCAGCGTATTCGCCAGCAGGTCCGCGCTGGTGCGGGTCCAGTTCTGAAAGGGATGATCGAGAAAATACGATAGTGGCAATACCAATCGCCGCAAATCCCAGATGCGGATCGTCACATACATCGTTCCAATTTCTTCAATCCATCCCCACTCGCCTTCAACTACCACCGCGTCGCCAAGCCGGAAAGGCTGCGAAAATGCGATCTGCACGCTGGCAATCAGGTTGGCCAGCGTGCCCTTCATCGCCATGCCAACCACCAGTCCGGCTAAACCAGCCGACGCCAGCAAGCTGACGCCGATGTGTTTGATCGCCGGAAACGTCATCAGCATGATGGCGAGTGTGACGATGGCGACCACGACGACCGTGATGCGCCGCAGCATCTGGAACTGGGTCTGCACTCGCCGCGCCTGCAAGTTGTCGGCGACATCGACGCGGTAGCGCTCCGCCAACAGGTCGGCCGTGATGTCGATCGAAAGAACCACCAGCCAAGCCACGGCTGCAATCAATCCCAATCCCGTGATGTGCTCAAGCGCCGACATCAGCGTCGGCGTCAGGGGCAGCCCGGGCAGAACGACCAGAACTGCGAGAAGAGGGAAGATCAGCCGCGTCGGTCCCTCGCCATGCCGGATCAGCGATTGATCCAGCACCGAGGTTTTCTTGCGCACCGCCAGCTTGCGCAGCAACCAAAAGACCACCGAGTGCGCGGCCATCGCCACCGCAAAGGCCACCGCGATGAAGATGGCCGAGAGCAGAAGATTATGCCAGTTTTGTGCGAAGTACTGAACCATGCTCCCGCTTGGATGCAGGCAGGAGGCGATAGTTTGGAAGACCGGGAAAGGGTGAGGTGCCCGCGAACGTTAGGGCCAAACGTTAAGAAAAATTAAGGCGCCGCCGAAGATCGCCCGGATTGGACTCTCTGCAATTCGGCAAGCGCCGCGGCATTGTCTGGATGCTCGCCGATCTCCGCCTTGAATTCCTCCGCGGCGCGCTCACGCTCATTCTCCCGTTCGTAGATCGTTCCCGCCACGAAGTGATATCCGCGCGCCTGCGGGTTTAGCAGGAGAGCGCGCCGGGCGTTTTCTTCCGCTTCGGGAAACTTCTTCAACTCAAGTTGAGCGAGCGCAAGATAAATATACTGGTCCGAATCGGCGGGGTTGGCGCGAATTGCTCGCCGCAAATATTCCTCGGCGCCGTTGAAATTCCCCGTCTCGTAGTAAGCAAAACCAAGGTTATAGTTCGAGCGCCAGAACCCCGGATTGCGGCCAAGCACATCGCGATAAAGCGGAATGGCCCGCTCCGGCTGGTTCGCCTCCATCAGGGCGTTGGCCAGATTGTCGCGCACCGTAAGATTCCCGGGCGCCGATTCCAGTCCGCGCGTGTAAAGCAGAATGTCGCTCGCCCACGGCATCTGCTGCGAGACCGTGAGTACTGTGAACCCAACGCCGAGCGCGACAACAATCACCGCGGAGACGCTGCTCAAAAAATCGAAGGGCGCGGCCGTGGTGGTGCCGCCAAACCGAGCAAGAGGGCTAGGCTGTGCCGCACGTGAGGACCGCGCCCGCTGCGCAATCTCGCGAATGACAAGAGCCAGGAGTAGCGCAAATCCCACCGACGGCAGATATAAGTATCGATCGTGAACAATATCTCCCGCGGTCAGCGAACGCAGATCGAGCACGGGTAGCAAGGGAACAACGAGAAGCACGAGGGCAAAGAATGCCAGCTTTCTGCGCGCAGCGCCTCCGATGAACCACAGCGCGAGGGCTACGCCCAGAGCCGCGATCAGAAGAAACGCCAGCGGCGCCAAAACCGCAGCCGTGGAGTAGTGCGCAACATAATCCAGCGAGTAGAACTCGCTCAGTCCGGCTGGCCAGGCCATGTGCTTCGCATAAAACCACAGCACGCTGGGCCAGCTAAGAAAGACCTCCCTCCAGCCGATTGTGACCGTCGAATGCGACCATCCACGCAAGGCATGAAATCGCGCCGCAAAATAAATCAATGCGACGGCTACCGATCCCGCGAGCAAGACCCCATGCCTGGCGGACGATTGCTCGGTGGGAGACGCGGATATTAACTGCGCGGAAGATTGCCCAGCCCCTTCCTCGTGTCCCACAATCAGCGGGCACGCCAGTATCAACGCAGGCAGAACGATTGCGGTTTCTTTCGAGAGCAGCGCCAGCCCAAAAAGCGTCAGTGCCGATCCCACCCGCCAAATTCCTCCGTTTTGCCGAAAGCTTAAAAACGCCGAAAAACTCCCCAGCGCAAAACAAGTCATCAGCGGATCGGTGACGCCCGAAATCCAAACCACATTCTCCACATGAGCCGGATGCAATCCAAAAATCAGCGCCGCCACAAACGCCGTCGCCCCATCCCGCGCCAGTTGCCGCACCACTCGAAATACCAGCAGCGTCGCCAACACGTGGCACAGGATGCTGGTCGCGTGCCATCCGGCCGCGTGCACGCCAAAGAGCGCGTAGTTCAGCCGAAGCCACAAAAGAAAAATCGGACGGTAATAATTTCCGGGCGTATTCGGATAAATCGCCGCCCACACGTGAGCCGTAAAGTACTGCGGCACGAACTTCCAAGCATGCACCGCGGGATTCTTCAAAATCTGCGGCACGTCGTCATACACAAACCCAAATGACAACGCCGCCACATAAACGAGCGCTGTAACCGCGCCCAACACAATTTCCGGGAACCCGCGGCGCTCCAGCCAGTCAAAGCCCAACCAGTTCTCGCGAACCGGATGCCGGGTTCCAGCCACGCGAGTGTCATCCGATTCCGCCACCAAGCGCGCCACTCCCTTCATCGGTCCAGACAACACAATTTCGAGACGAGTGTCCATCGATCTTTGTCGCAAACGATTTGCCCGCGAACGACCTCCCGCGCGGAATTCGCGAGCATGCCACCAACTGCGCCGCAGCCTATCTCTCGCGAGCCTAATGACTTGCCGGATGCGTCGCAAGTAACCGCCGTGCTCGCGGATCTCCGCACCGCCAGCCGCTCCAAACCACGCGTCCCGCGCCTCCATTGACCAACAGGGTTCCCGCCTTCGCCCGATTGACTCGCACTCCCTTTTCGTACTACTCTGCGCTTACACCGGAAAGGAGGTGGTCGGATGCAAAGTTCAGATTCTCATTGTTGTGGCATTACCAGACCAGGTGAGGTGGCTGAGACTTAGAGCGGTTGCTCTAAGAGGTGTTTCCGGGGAGCCTTGGTCAGGCGAAGCGGAACATTCTCTCGCAAACAATCCGTGACTATGGGACTGATCCTCCCGCCGCGGCAGGCTCCCGAGCGCAACCGCTCATGCGAGCCGGCAAGTCGTCGGGAACCGGAATCAAGCGAGGGGCCACGAAGAGTGACCACCTCAGTTAATCCCAAACAGCCCACCGGACAGCCCGTGAGCCGCAAGTCTCGCGGGCTGTTCTTTTTTCTGGTTCGGATTTATGCTCCGGATACGCGCGCCGGTCGGCGGTGACCGGCAGTCGACTGCCTTCCCTATTTGTTGTTCTTCGTCCCAATCGCGTCCAGAATCGCATCGTTGATCGCGTAAGCCGTTCCATCCGCGCCAATCACCGTCGGCGTATACGCCTCCCCAATCCCGCTCGAAAGCGTAATCACCTGCGTGAAAGTATTCGTCGTCAAATCCCAGCGATACAAATTCCCATCTTCGCTGTTGGCGAGCACCGACTTTGTAAAGGGATCGATGGCTGCCGTGTTGATGCACCATTCCTTTACTCCGCCCGGACAATCCGGATCGGGCGTCACACCTTCATGGGTCAAGACTTCATTCATCACCAGCGTGCTGGGAATGATCGGATCGTGTTCCGTCGCATTCGGATCGAGAATCGCAATCTCATTGTGCCCGTTGCCGTTTCCAATCCCGCAGTAGTTGTTGTACTTCGTCATCAGCAGGTAGGTTGACGTTCCCGTGTAACTGGGAACCAGCGATGCAGGCACAACGGAAGCCGTGTCGTCCCATCCAAAGCTGCCCGGCGTTTTCGTCTGCGACAAATCCGCGCTGTAATGCAGCAGCCATCCGCGATCGTTGTGATTCGGGAACGGGTTCTCGAGCACGCCAAAGTACACGTCACCGTCCGGCCCCACGGTTGGCGTCGCCGAACTCGCATCGAAAATGAGCGCGTCGAGCCCCGACGACGGATCCTTCAGCCGCACCCGGCTGATCGGCGCCAGCGTCGCGCTGTTCACCGCCACCAGATACCCATAGTTCCCGTTGTCTACCACCGCATAAATCATGCTGCCGTCCAGCGAAACCGCGGGCGCAGCGCTGATCGAAACCTCCGTCATCGCCTGATCGCCGCTGATCGTCGCCGCCGATGCCCATGTCCCCGTACCGTCCGCTCCGACCCGCGCCAGCCCGCTCTGCAAATTCAGCGGAGTCGAGCCCAGCGCCAGGAATCCAAAAAAAAGATTCCCGCTCGGATCGGTCGTCAACGGGGTATCGATCTGCACGTTCTGCTCATAGGTCAACTTCGCTTTATTGAAATTCTTCAGGCCATAAAAATAGAGCTTGCTCACCTTCTGCTTCGTCTCGTCAGGATTCGGCCGCGCAATCACGCGGCCCGCGATGTCGGGAACATAAAGAGTGCTGCCGGAAATCGTCGGACCCAGCCCCGGCATAAAATCCGCGCCCGGCGCCTGCCATCTGGTATGAAGTTGCCACATTCTTTTCCCGGTCGCGCCATTGATGGCTTCCACGCGAAAATTGTTTGGACCGGTTTTCAGCGGAACAATCACCGTATTCGCCGCCGTCACCAGCGGAGACCCGTAGTGAATAAGAATCTCGCCCTGCGGCGGATCCAAATCTACCGGTGTGTGCCAGTGAATCGCATTCAGTGGCTGTGACTGCACCGTCGAGAGCGCTGTGTGCTGTTCGTCGTGCGAATGTGTGAGCCAGGCGCCGGTCTGCGCGCCAGCCTTCCCTGCCAGTAAAATTCCACAAACGATCGCCACGAAGACAGTCCACACCTGTACCGTTCTGCATTCCGATCTCATTTCCCCATCCCCCAAGGCCGCATTGGACGCGGGAAGTCACCCGCGCGGCGCTTGCCAGCGTAGCAGTGTACCCCGGGCAAGTTGTCAACGAAAGGTAAAAAGACGAGCTGCCAATGCACTGGCGAAAAATCTTGCACTCTTAATGCGAACCGGGGGCAAAGCCGTTCCCCTCGGACCTCGAACCTCTTGCCTCACCTCACTCTTGTTCCGCGGGAGCAAAAAACGCCAGCACTTCCAACTCTTCGCTGATGTCATAGAACCGGTGTTCGCGTTCCGCCTCGACGAAGATCGCCGATCCCGCTCGCACTTCCGCGTCTTCGCGCTCCTCGCCCACACCAATCTGCATCCGCGCCCGCCCGCGCACCACGTAGTACATCTCGTCTTCATGATGCGGCTTCTGCAGATCTCGCGCGCCCGGCGGCAGGACATAAACGCCCGCGCTCATCGCCGGCACGCGCAGAAACTCAAAATAAAGTTTCCCGCGTCCCGCCCGCTCGCGAGCAAGATCGTCAATGTGGAAGAAACGAGTCATGCAAGAAAGGCGCAAGCTTGAAGGTTTTACTGAGAACTAACAACTGAGAATTGAGAACTCTTCAAACCGCTCCCCGAAAAAATATCTCGGTAAACTGCTGCGTCAGCGCCTCGCCGGTCAACTCCCCGCCCGGCTTGTACCACTGATAGATCCAGTTGATCATCCCGACCAGTGCAAACGCCCCGGCCCGCGGCGTCACTCCGCCGCCCGATCCCCGCTTCCGCTGCACGTCGGCAATCACGTTCTCTACAAAATGCACGTAGTCTTTTTTCCGCGCATTGATCTTCCGCCGCAGCCCCGGCGGCAGCGGATGATTCTCATGCAGCATCACCGTAATCTCGCGGTCCTCTTCGCTCAGCACCACGCCAATATGCAGCCGGATCAGCGTGCGCAACCGCTCTTCCGGATCTTCCATCCGCCGCGCCACATTGATCACCCGCTCCTCGGTGATGTCCATGGCGTGCGACATGATATGAAACAGAATCTCGTCTTTCGATTGAAAATGATGGTAGAGCCCGCCCTTCGAGAGTTTGAGCGCAGCCGCCACATCGTTCATCGAGGTGGCGTCGTATCCCTGCTGCTGAAAAAGGCGCGCTGCCGTGCGTAGAATTTCCTGCCGGGGTTCGACCGTAGCTTCGCGAAGCATCACCAGAGATGGTATCGCGGAATCGCGGATCGCTCCAGTCGCGATTATTACTGGATGTAGCCGCTCTTCCGCCGCGGCGACCAAGGCCCGTCGGCCACAAGTTCAAGCCGCGATCTCTGGCGAAGTCCCTGGGCCTCGCTTAAAAGCCGTCGCGCCAGCGAAGTCGACCCTGTTCCCGGCGCAAAGCTAGTACCTCGACCGCCAAATCGCTCAAAGCCCGTGGCCGCCGCGTCCTCGCCCGCTTCAAACCGCACCTTGCGCAGGCCGTCATTCTGAAACTCTCGCCCCCCGTTAGTCCCCAGCCGCCGGATCCGCGACACCGCCCGATCCACCACGGTCGCGATCTCGCCGCCGAACTCTTCGTCCCGCTTCGCTAGCAGGCGCTTCTTCGCCTTCTCGGCGGAAAACCAGGTCGGCGTCCGGTAAGCCTCCTGTGGCGCCTCCAAATGCGAAACTTCGCATAAGTGAGCGGTCACAGTCTCGCATTCGCCCCGAAGGGCCACCGCCGCGCGCGCTTTCTTCCTGCGCCCAGAACTCGCTTTCGCAGGAGACTTCTGTCCCGCCGGCTTGCGCCTAGCCGCCTTGTCGATCCGGTAGCGCGCGAACGGCATCTCTTCGATCCGCCCATGCACACCCGCCTCTTCAAACGCCTCGAGCGCCGCCGACTGCGCCTGGGTGAGTCCCGGCTCGACTCCGCCCTTCGGAAAAATCCATCGTCCGCCGCGCGTCCGCACCAGCAAGAATTCGATTCCCAACCCTCCCGTCCGATAACAAACGGCGGCAACCTGCTTGCGCAATGCAGACTTCTGACCGCCGACATCGGAGGCACGAGAAGAGATCGAACTCACCCCAGTAGAGTGCGCGTTAGCCCACGTTTCTGCCTAGATCAAAGTTGATTCCCCGATCGATGCGCTTCAACAGGAATCCATCTGCATACTTGCTCCCCGCCCGGCCGACCGGCGAAAGTAGAAAACGGCGGGCCAACGTGGAGCACTCTTACTGTCTTCGCTGCAATCGTGAAATCGAATCTGGCGACAAGTGCGTCGCCGTCTACCTCTTCGCCCAAACCGTTGGAGTCCGCCCGCGCCAAAAGTCTTCGGCGCAGCGCATCTCCTTCTGTCCGCCCTGCTCGGTCTCACTCGCCATGGGCCCCGCGCCCGAAGGCGCGCTCAACCTCGCCGCCTGGCAGATGATCCGCGACGTCGTTGGTGCCGATCCCGCCCTTACCGAGGCCGCATGGGAAACCCTTCATGGCGTCGGCGACAATCTGCTCCCCACCGGCTCCGAAGGCGCACCGCCCCCGCGTCCCGGCTCCTACCTGGAATTTTAGGATTTTTGGATTTCTTGGATACAAACGAGCGTAGAAATTTACGAACGCAAAAAACTACCGAGCGCGAAAATTAACCAACTAAGAATTAAGACCAGACCCGACTCGTACGCGCGACGATTCGGCTATCTGTTTTCCAGTCGCACAAACTTCTCCGCGACTTCAGCCGGCGAGATCCACATCCGCACTTCCATACTCTTCGGAGCCGCTTCTCCGTTCATCGGGTGCAGCCATCGCACCAGGCTCGCCAGCGCCACCAGTCCCCCACCCAGCAGGAACAGCACCTTGAACTCGGGAACCGCCGACGACCGCAGCAGGTCCACTCTCTCACTACCGGTGCGCACCAAAAAACAGCCGAGGATCGCGAAAAACTTTATAGGCATGGCCCTGAATATTTCCTCGAAAGTCCCATTCTGGCGCGGCCTTCCCGAACGGGGATAGGTTTCTAAAGGGCGTGGTCTTTTCCCAAAGGTGTCGTTACGTCAGCATGACTTTTTTCCCCTCTCTACTCCCTTTCGTTCCTGAATCTTTTCCCGGACCATGTCTCGCCTACCTGAGCCGCCATTTCCCCCACAATTCCCGAAGCCGGCGCCATCCCGCCCCATGATCCCTCCAATTCCCTCCCGATCTCCCCACAATTCCGCTATACTCCGGCCTTCGCCATACGGCCCGGAGCCCAATGCCTGAACCCGCCACTCTTGCCCCCACCGCTCCCGACCTCATCAACCACGCCCGTCATCGCATCGCCCTCCGCCTTCTTCCCTTCCTTTTCACTATTTACATCTTCAATTACCTCGACCGCACCAGCGTCGCCTATGCCGCCATGGGCATGACGCGGGACCTCGGCTTCAGTGGCCGCGTCTTCGGGCTCGGCGTCGGCATCTTCTTTATCAGCTACGTCGCTCTCCAGATTCCCGGCGCTCTCCTCGTCGAGCGCTGGAGCGCCCGCCGCCTCATCTCCCTCACCATGTTTGCCTGGGGCCTGACCACATCGCTCACCGCGCTCGTTCATACGCCCGCGCAACTCTACTTCGCCCGCTTCGTCCTCGGAGTCGCCGAAGCCGCTTTCTTCCCCGGCGTCCTGGTCTACCTCAGCCATTGGTTCATTGATGCGGACCGCGCCAAGGCCAGCAGCAATTTCATGGGCGCCATTCCGATGTCGTTCATCCTCGGCTCGCCCATCGCCGGATGGGTCCTCGGCCACAGCTGGCTTCATATTGAAGGTTGGCGCTGGCTCTTTATCGTGGAAGGAATCCCTGCCATCCTGCTCGGCGGCACAGCTTATTTCGTTCTCACCGACTGGCCGCGGGAAGCCACATGGCTCCTGCCCGAGCAGCGCCAATGGCTCGAGCAAAAGCTCCGTGAAGAAGCGCCCGCCAAAACCGAGTCGCTCACGCTGGGCCAAGCTCTGCGCTTGCCCGCCGTGCTGCTTCTAGCCGCCCAAACCTTCTTCGCCTATCTCGTCATCTACACCTTCGCCTTCTGGTTCCCCACCATGCTCAAGAGCCAGTCCACGCTCTCCTACAGCAGCATTGGACTCCTCGGCGCCATCCCCTACATCGTCACGTTCCTGGCCATGCAGTTCAACGGCTGGCACTCCGACAAAACCCGCGAGCGCCGCTGGCACTCAGCCCTGCCGCTTCTGATAGCCGCGGTCGCATTGCTTGCCCTGATCACGCTGTCGCGGCCGCAAGTCGAACCGCTCTCGCTCGCGCTCATGCTCTTCACGCTCACCTGCACGGCTTATTCCTATCTCCCAGCCTTCTGGTCAATGCCCAGCGAAATCCTGAGCAAATCCGCAGCCGCAGCCGCAGTCGGCATGATTAACGGAGTAGGCAACATAGCAGGCTTCGCCGGACCCTACCTCTTTGGCTATCTCCACGACAAAACCGGCACGTTCTCCTATGGCTTGGGAGTGATGATGCTGTGCGCGGCGATGGGAGGGACGCTCACCCTGTGCGTTCCGCGCACTGCCGTGTGAAATCCGGTAAGCATTCGGGATTGAGTGCGCCTAGTAATCTATATACTCGCAGTTTGCGTCCCCACCTCTTCATTGACCGCCCTGCCCCAACTCAATAAGATGGACCCACCGTGGGGAACCCTCCGACTTTGATCGGCCAGACTGTCTCGCACTACCGCATCGTCGAAAAACTCGGCGGTGGAGGCATGGGTGTTGTCTACAAAGCTGAAGACACCGAACTCGGCCGTTTCGTTGCCCTCAAGTTTCTTCCCGACGATCTCTCGCGCGACCCGCAAGCCCTCGAGCGCTTCCGCCGCGAGGCCCGCGCCGCCTCCGCCCTCAATCACCCCAACATCTGCACCATCCACGAAGTCGGCAGGCATGGCGACCAGACCTTCATCGCCATGGAGTACCTCGACGGCGTCACCCTCAAGCACCTCATCTCCGGACGCCCGCTCGAAAACGAAACTCTGCTCGCCCTCGCCATCGAAATCGCCGACGGCCTCGACGCCGCCCATGCGCAAGGCATCGTCCACCGCGACATCAAGCCCGCCAACATCTTTGTCACCAAGCGCGGACACGCCAAGATCCTCGACTTCGGCCTCGCCAAAGGCATGCCCACCGGACCTCCGCCCAGCGCCTCCGCCAACACGATGACGATCGCGCTGACTGAAGACCAGCACCTCACCAGTCCCGGCTCGACCATCGGCACCGTCGCCTACATGTCGCCCGAGCAGGCGCGCGCCAAAGACACCGACGCCCGCAGCGACCTCTTCTCTTTCGGCGCCGTGCTCTACGAGATGTCGACCGGCCAGCTCCCCTTCCGCGGCGGCAGCTCGGCCGAAATTTTCAAAGCCATCCTCGACGGCGCGCCCGTCCCGATCACCCGTCTCAATCCCGACGCCCCCGCCGAACTCGATCGCATCGTCAACAAGGCTCTTGAAAAAGATCGCAATCTTCGTTATCAGTCCGCCGCCGACCTTCGCGCCGATCTCGTTCGCCTCAAGCGCGACGTCGATTCCGGCCGCTCCGGCTCAGTCGCGAGCGCAGCCGCCAGCGGGACATCGGCCGCCGCGATCTCCTCCAGCGGCATCGCCGCAGCCGCGCCATCAGCTGCAAGTTCTTCCGCCGTCGCCGCTGTGCAGCCCAAGCGTTCGCGCACCATGCTGATCGCCGCCATCGTCGCCGTCATCCTCATCGCCGCCGCGGCCACAACTTACTTCCTCCGCACAAAATCGCAATCCGGCAAAATCGAATCCATCGCCGTTCTCCCCTTCGTCAACGCCACCAACGACCCGAAAAACGAATACCTCAGCGACGGTCTCACCGAAGGCCTCATCAGCAATCTCTCTCAACTCCCCAACCTCAAGGTCATGGCCCGCAGCACCGTCTTCCGCTATAAGGGCAAAGAAGACGATCCGCAAAAAATCGGCCAGTCCCTCCAGGTCGACGCGCTCCTCCTCGGCCGCATCATTCAGCACGAAGATCATGTCGCCGTTGAAGCCGACCTCGTCCGCGCCTCCGACGGCTCCGAGCTGTGGGGCGAGCACTACGACCGCGAGCCCGCCGACATTACTCACGTTCAGGGCGACATCACTCGCGACATCAGCGCCAAGCTCCGCATCCAGCTCAATGACAATGCGGAGCAGCGCATGGCCACCGCCGGCACCGCGAACCCCGAGGCTTATCGCCTCTACCTCGAAGGCCGCCAGCTCTGGCATGACCGTAGCCCCGATGGCCTGAAGAAGAGCATCGACCTTTTCAAACAAGCCATCGCCGCTGATCCCAACTACGCGCTCGCCTACGCCGGACTTGCCGACACCTACACCGTCATCGGCAGCTACGTGCCTGACATCACCTTCAACGAGGCGCGTATTCAAGCCGATCAGGCCTCGCGCAAGGCCGTCGAACTCGGCAACTCGCTCCCCGAGGCCCATCTCGCCCGCGCCAACGCGCTCAACATGATGGGAAGATGGGCGGAGTCCGAGCCCGAATTCAAGCATGCCATCGAGCTCGGTCCCAACAACGCCAATGCCCACTATTTTTATGGCTGGGTCTTTCTCGGTTCCGAAAAACGTTACGACGAGGCCATACAGCAGTTCCACACCGCGCTTTCCCTCGATCCGCTTTCACCCATCATCAACCTCAATTACGGCGTGCTCCTCATGATCCAACGCCGCTATCCTGAGGCCGAGTCTCAGATCGCAAAAACCATCGCCGCCAATCCCACCTTCCTTGGCCCGCACCTCTACCTTGGCGTGCTCGATGCCATTACCGGCCACTTCGCCGACGCCATCGCTGAAACCCGCAAGTGGACGCCAATACCCGGCACTTTCTCTCCCGACGCGCGCGGCTATAACCAGCTCATGCTCATGATCAACGCAAAGTACGAATCGACAACGATCCGCGGCGGCGTCCCATCCTTCGTAGCCATTAGCTATGCCCTCCTCGGCGATCGCGACAAGACCTTTGAATATCTCGACAGAGCCTATTCCATCGGCGACGAAGACCTCGTCCAGTCCCTTCGCTATGCCGCCTTCGACCCCTACCGCAACGATCCGCGTTACAAAGACCTGATGCACCGCCTGAACCTGCCCGAGTAACCCGGGCACGCTATCTCCTCCCTCCGCGTTACACTCTCTATCAACCACGGAGGCCAAATGTCCAAAGTCATCGTCCGTTTCCTCGCCATCCTCGGCGCTCTCTGGCTCGTTGGCATGGCCATCATGCTGTTCTTCGTCATCAGCTTCAAAGGCAAAATCCCCTCGAAAACCATCCTCGAAGCCGACCTCGAACAATCCTTTCTCGAAAGCGTCCCCGACACGCCTACCGCCCGCCTCATGTCCGCCGACCGCCAGACCCTCCGCGACGTCGTCGACGCCCTCGACCGCGCCTCCACCGACGACCGCGTCTCCGGCCTCATCGCCCGCGTCGGCGCAGCCCCCATGCCCATGGCCCAGGTGCAGGAGATTCGCGACGCCGTCCTCCGCTTCCGCTCCCACAAGAAATTCGCGGTGGCCTACAGCGAGACCTTCGGCGAGTTCGGTCCCGGCAACGGCGCCTACTATCTCGCCACCGCCTTTGACCAGATTTACCTCCAGCCCTCCGGCGACATCGGCCTCACCGGCATCATCATGGAATCGCCCTTCATCAAGGGCACGCTCAACAAGCTCGGCATGAACTTCCACGGCGATCATCGCTACGAATACAAGGCCGCGCTCAACTTCTATACCGAATCCAAATACACGCCCGCGCATAAAGAAGAGATGACCGCCATCATGAACTCCTGGTTCAACCAGATGAAGGATGGCATCTGCCAGGCCCGCCATATCGAGCCCAACAAATTTCAATCCATCGTCGACGCCGGCCCCTACCTCGGCCACGAAGCCGTCGACGCCAAGCTCGTCGATGCCGTCGCTTACCGCGATGAGGTCTACGGCACCGTGAAAAAGCAAGCCGGCAGCGGCGCCGAGCTTCTCTATCTCGACAAATATCTCGACCGCGCCGGTCATCCTCACGATCACGGCAAGCGCATCGCTCTCATCTACGGAGTCGGCGCTGTCACCCGCGGCAAGAGCGATTACGATCCCGTGCAGGGCGAGCAGACCATGGGCTCCGACACCGTCGCATCCGCTCTCCGCGCCGCCGCCGGCGACGACCGCGTCAAAGCCATCCTCTTTCGCGTCGATAGTCCTGGCGGTTCCTACGTCGCCTCCGACGCCATCTGGCGTGAAGTTGTGAACGCCCGCAAAGCCGGCAAGCCCGTCATCGTCTCCATGGGTAACCTCGCGGGCTCGGGCGGATATTTCGTTGCCATGGCCGCCGACAAAATCGTCGCCCAGCCTGGCACCATCACGGCCTCCATCGGCGTGTTAGGCGGCAAGACGCTGACCTCCGGGCTCTGGGACAAAGTCGGCTTGACGTGGGATGAAGTTCACGACGGCGAGAAAGCGACCATGTTCACCGGTACGCAAGACTACACGCCCGCCGAATGGGCACGCTTCGAAGCCTGGCTCGACCGCGTCTATATCGACTTCACGGGCAAGGTAGCCGACGGCCGCAAGCTGCCGAAAGAAAAAGTTCTGGAGATCGCGAAAGGCAGAATCTGGTCCGGTCAGGACGCGAAAAACCTGGGCTTGGTTGACGAACTAGGCGGCTACGACGAAGCCCTGAAACTGGCGAAGAAAGCGGCGAACATCCCCGAGACCGACGAAGTGAAAATCGTAGTCTACCCGCAAGAAAAAAATATCTGGCAAGCTCTGCTGCAAAGAAACGAGGCCGACAACAGCGACAAAGAAGCCGCCGCCGAAACCATGGCCAAAGTTCTGCAAGATATCCAGCCAGTAGCCAAGGAATTAAAAGCGCTCGGCATAACCAACAAAAAAGATCAAGACGACGTGCTAAAAATGCCGGAACTGGAAACCAGCCATTGGTAAAAAGAAGCGCGTAGAAGAAAGCGCGGAGGAGGAAAGCTAAGGACAGAAACAAATCATTGTTCGCAATATGCGGAAAGCGCAGAACAACTCACCCGCGAAGACGAAGCCAGAATTTTCCGATTAAGAAGGCAACCAACGGCAATGGAAGTCTCAGAGCCGAGAGCCGAGAGCCCAAATTACAACCCCAGCTTCTTCACCTCGTCGTTGTAATACTTGCGATAGAGAATGGTCCACTCTTCCGACCCTTCAATGATCGTGCGCTTCTGGCTCTCGATCTTCCGCCGCGCCTCCTGATCGATGCGCGCCTCCTGCATCAGCAGTTCCTCAAGAATCTTGCGCACTTCAAGCCGGATCGTATTCCGGTCTTCAATAAAGTCGACCTCGTTCATGTCCGCCACCGCGTCGGTGACGACATGCGCCAGCTTGTTCACTTTATCGCGCGTCAATCGCACAGCAGATTCAACCTCTTAGCACTCCCGGACTCGGCACGGTTTCGTTCCGGTCAACGCTCCGGACTTAACCCGGCCTCATCCCGGTTTTGGATGGCGCAGCGTTTCAGCGCTGCGATCGTGCCTGCCTCTTTCTTCGCGGCTTTGCCCGCTGAAAAAAAAGCGTTCCTACAGTACCGCCTTATACTTCTTCACCAGCTCCGACTTCACCTTCCGGAACATCTCCTGGTAATTCGCTCCGCTTCTTTGCATCTCGTCGGAATACGCCTCGAGAATCACCCGCACCTCATCGTTAATGCGGTCTTCGAGCGCGAGTTCCTCGTGCAGCGCCGCGTGCACCTTCTCGGTGAGCGCAGGCACGGCCTTGGTTTCGATAAGACCGCTGGCAATCAATTTTTTGGAAACTTCGCGGGCCAGGTAGCCCACATACTCTTTGGAAAAAAGCATGTCAGGAAATATTCGTGAAACAAAAAGTCTAACACACTGAAAGCGGCTCCAGGCGCTAGGCGATCGGCTTTAGGCTAAGCTGCTCCCGAAAGCTTAAAGCCCAGAGCCGAAAGCCCACGGCTCCATAGCTCATTTCCGACTCAAGCCGTACAATAGTTCAATCCATGTCCCCTCAAACTGATGATCTAACCGCCATGAAAGACGACATGACCGCCTTCATCGAGGGCCTCGGTATGCGCCGTTTCTTCGGCTATGTTGAGTGTGAAGAAGTCCCCAGCGTTCTCTGGGATTCTGGCCAGAATCCTGACGGCTGGAAAGATTTCGTCGAGCTTGCCAAGTCCACCAACGCCGCCTTCCTCACCATGCACTCCTGGGTGCTCGACCGCGAAGAGCATGACCGCCTGACCGAACGCCTGGCCGACGGCGACTACTCCAGCGACGAAGATCTCGAAGAAGGCCGCTGGCTAAAAACCCATATCGGCAAAACCGGATTCGTGCAGCTCGCCTGGGCCTATCAAGGATGCATGTTCGTCTACGAAGCCAACACCGAGTGGTACGAACACTACCAGCACCTTCGCGAGCTAGCCGACGATAGCGGCGGCTTCCTCATCGACGAAACCGGTCCGGACGAAGAACCGTAGCCAATCGCGGAAGTCGGCTTCCAGAAAATTGCAGAAATCAAATGTGAGCCTGCAAAAGCGGAAGGCCGGAATCTCGATCGTAGATGTGCAAGCAAAACTTCGGCGCTCTGTGCCTCAGCGGCCGATGCATTTTCGTCAGGCCTCGAATCGGGAGTCCAGGAATTTCCATGGACCCAACCTCGCCGAAGGGTTTAATCTTTGCTGTTAGTTCAGCCTAACGAACTGTGTGTCACGGAATTCATAGCGCGCGATACAACCTTATGGCCTCTTCAAGAAAGCTCCAAACCTTGGAGCTTGGAGCTTGGAGCTTGGAGCTTGGAGCTTGGAGCTTGGAGCTCCAAACCTTGGAGCTTGGAGCTGACAACTGAGAGCTGACAACTGACAACTCCCATCAAATCCGCCAAGCCGGGCACGCCCGTCCTGCTCGGCATTCCCTTTGATGCCAACTCTTCATGGCTTCGCGGAGCCGCCGGCGCGCCGCCGATCATCCGCGTCGCTCTGGGCTCTGACTCCTCCAACTCCGCGACCGAATCCGGCGTCGACCTCAGCGAGCCCGGCGCCTATTGCGACGTTGGCGACCTGAAATTCCATTTTCAGGAACCATTCCCCGCCATCGAACAAAGGGTCGGCGAACTGCTCGACCAGAACCTCCGTCCCGTCTGCCTCGGCGGCGATCATTCCGTCACCCTGCCCATCGTTCGCGCCTTCGGCGAGCGCATCCCCGACCTGACCGTCATTCACTTCGACGCCCATCCCGACCTCTACGACGAACTTGAAGGCAATCGCCACTCCCACGCCTGCCCCTTCGCCCGCATCATGGAATCCGGCGCGGCCAAGCGCCTGATCCAAGTCGGTATCCGCACGATAAACGCCCATCAACGCGAGCAGGCAAAGAAGTTTGGCGTAGAAGTCATCGAGATGCGCCACCTTCCTGCTCTCGAAAGAATGGCCGTCAATACTCCTGTGTACATATCTTTCGATATGGACGCGCTGGATCCCGCTTTCGCTCCCGGGATTTCTCACCGCGAGCCCGGAGGCATGTCCGTCCGCGAAGCCATCGCACACATCCACGCCATTACCGGCAGAATCACCGGCGCCGACTTGGTCGAGTTCAACCCCGCCCAGGACAACACTCAACTCACGGCCATGGTAGCGGCCAAGCTCCTAAAAGAAATCCTCGGCAAAATGATCGCCGGCTGATCGAACGTTGGATGTTGCTCTGTCCTCTTTCCTTATAGCCGCATACAACCTCCGAGGCATCCTCCGATCCAAGCTCATAGCTCATAGCTCATAGCTTGAAACTCGAAACGAGAAGCTCGCTCCGTGCCATAATCTTCCCTTGCCTGCGAACCCCAACCGAGCCCGCGACCACCTCGCTAACGAGCGTACCTTCCTCGCCTGGGTGCGCACCGGCATCGCCACCATCATCTTCGGATTCGCCATCGGCCGCTTCTCCATCGCCCTCCGCGAATTTTTCCGTCTCGAAGGCCGCAGTTCGTACACCTCCGGCGTCACTGCATGGTTCGGCGTAATCTCCATCGCCGGCGGAGTTCTCCTCATCCTCGTCGGCCTCTCACGCTACAAGAAGACTCGCACTCAAATCGACAACGACAACTTCGACCCGGCCGGCTGGGTCATCGACATCGTGTCTTACTTGCTTGGCCTCTTCGGCCTGGCCTTAGCCGTCTATCTGATCTATATCGAGCTTTTCAGAAGGTAAGCCGAACGCCGAAAGCCCAGAGCCGAAAACCCAGAGCCGCCTTTATGAAATAATGTCCCGTTCCTCGACCCCATGGCCAATGAATCCGAAAAAGAGCTAGCCGGGCGCGCTGCCGCCCAGCTCGTCCACGACAACCAGATCGTTGGCCTCGGCACCGGATCGACCGCCTACTTCGCGATTCTCGCCCTCGGCGAGCGCGTCAAGGCGGGACTCACTATCACCGGCATCCCCACGTCGAATGCGACCGCCGACCTCGCCCGCTCCGTAGGCATTGCGCTCACCACGCTCGACAAGAATCCCGAGATCGACATCGTCATCGACGGCGCCGACGAAATCGACCCGCAGCTCAACCTGATCAAGGGCGGAGGCGGCGCGCTCCTCCGCGAAAAAGTGATTGCCTCTGCCTCAAAAAAAATGGTGGTGATCGCCGACTCCACCAAAGTCGTCGAGCACCTCGGAAAATTCCCGCTGCCCGTAGAAATCGTCTCCTTCGCGCAAGCGGTAGTCGAAAAGAAAATCGCGAGCCTCGGCGCATCGATCAAACTCCGCACCCGCAAAGACGGCGGCGTCTTCATCACCGACAACGGCAATCCCATCCTCGATTGCACTTTCGGAAAAATCGAAGACCCGCCAACCCTCGCTCGCACTCTAAGCGAAATTCCGGGAGTGGTAGAACACGGCCTCTTTATCAACCTCGCCAGCGTAGCGTTAGTAGGGAAAGGAAATTCGGTGGAAGAAATAATCGCGAAGCGCTAGCGATGTTCGCATGGAGGCAGCCGCCCGCGGCTCTCCGGCCGGGCAAAGGAGGATCAGGTCCGCTATCCCTTCGCAATCTCACGCAGCGCTGCAATCAACCGCTCCACTTCCTCCAGCGAGTTGTACTGCACCAACCCAATCCGCAAAAATCCGCCGCTGCGCTCGACATCCAACTGCTCCGTCAGATTGATCGCATAATAATTTCCATCCCAGGTAAAGAACCCGCGCTCGCCAAGCTTCTCCGCCAATTCCTGCGGTGTGTGCCCATCAATGCGCACCGCGAACGTAGCGCATCGCCGATCGAACCGCCGCGGATCGCGAATGCCATAGAGCTTCAACCCGGGAATCTGTTCGAAACCTGCAATCATCTTCTCCGTCATTGTCCGCTCATGAGCGTGAGCCGCAGCATGAGCCGTCACAATCGCCTCCCGCCGAGAAAAGTTTTGAGGAGGCCCGGCTTCAGCCGCGTCGTTGTGCTCCGCCCTGTCACCAGCGGCTTTAGCCGCCGCGGCCGCGCGTCGCCCCAACTCTTCCCAATACTCCACGCACGCCTTGATTCCCGCGATCCCCTCATGATTCAGCGTGCCCCACTCCCAGCAACGAGGAATCGCGTCCGAGTTGGGACGCACCTTATACGGCCGCAGCCGTTCCAGATGCTCCCGCTTGCCGTAGAGCACGCCCATGTGCGGTCCGAAAAATTTGTAAGTCGAGCAGACAAGAAAATCGCAATCGAGCCCGCGCACGTCGATCAGCCCATGCGGCGCATAGTGCACTGCATCGATGTAGCTCAAAGCGCCCACCTGCCGCGCCAACCGCACTACTTCCCTGACATCATTGATCGTGCCCACCGCGTTCGAGGCATAGCCAACCGCAACCAGCTTTGTGCGGCTATTGATGAGGCCAGCGAGATCGCGCATGTCAAGCGTGCAATCTTCCGCATTGACCTTCGCCGCCCGCACGACGATGCCCTTCTCCTCGAGCGCCTTCCATGGAGAGAAGTTCGCGTCATGGTCGAGCAGCGTGAGGACGATCTCGTCGCCCGCCTTGAGCTCGCGCTCGATCGACCGGCTGATGGCGTACGTAAGCGAGGTCATGTTCTGCCCGAAGATGACTTCGTCGGAGTCGCAGTTGAGGAAGTCGGCCATCGCCGCCCGCGCCTCGCTGACCATCGCCACCGTGTTGCGGCTCGTCTGGTACGCTCCGCCCATGTTGGCGTTGTCGCCGGCGAGGTACTGGGACATGGCGTCGATGACGCGCTGCGGCACCTGCGTGCCGCCCGGGCCGTCGAAGAAGACGGCGGGCTGGCCGTTGACCCGCTGGGCCAGGGATGGGAATTGGGAGCGGACCCAGGCGATGTCCAGGGTCGTAGGCGTGGTTTGTTCGGCTATTGGCATAAGAAACAATATTTTACGCGCAGAGGGGACGTGGGCGCTGCAAAACGAGCGAAATGTTCCACGTGGAACATAATTTACATTATTGTCAATATATTTATGTACTTACGAATATCTGCAAGTTGAAGAGGGAATTTGGGTTAGGCTTCATCTTGGTTTGACGTTTGTGGCGCATTTTCCGTGGAACGCGCTTTCTGGAGCTTTGTGGCACTGACTACTTTGTGGCACTAACTATGGGACCGGAATCAAGAAAAGCACTTTGACTTGGGGGATAGGTTCTTTCAAAATCACGGACAATTGCAGTTGTTCCGCCCGGCTACTTCGTCTTGCCACTTCGCTTGCTTCGTCGACGGTTCTTTTTGAGGACAGGAGATATTTATGTCGGGCCAAGTCGTTCTTTATTTTGAGGATCAAGCGGATGCGCTGCGGTTCGCGTTGGCGGCCGGTGGGGTGATGGCCGGAGAGACAAAAGCTTCGAGCGAACTGGTACAGAAGACGGCGCGGGTGAGCCGGATACGTTTGAACGCCACGAATACCGGGAAGGGCAAAAGTGGGGCGCCAGAACAGGCGGCTTAGGCCCCTGCCTTTGTCTTTTGCCTTCCTTAGTAGCCGCAGCCGTCGGGTTGGCCTACTGCTCCTACTCTTACGTAGTGGTCGATGAAGTCGTGGCCGGCGGTTAGGGCTTTGGCGTTGATCTCCTTCAGCGCGGCTTTTTTCACTTTCGTTTCGAGGACGCCGTTGGCGGTCGCCGCCAGCAGGCATTCGGTTTCTTCGAGCAGCGCTCCGAGCATGATGATGTTGGCGGCTTTGGTTGAGCCGAGCTTATCGGCCATTTCCGAGGCGGGAATGCAGATGATGCGGGCCTGCGGAAGCTGGAAATCGAGCGGCAGGCGCTCGGCGTTATAGAGGATGAGGCCTCCGGGGGCGACTTGCGCCGCGAACTTGCGCAGCGATGGTTCGTTCAAGGCGACGAGGACGTCGGGCCGCGAAGCGAGCGGCGAGCCGATGCGGGTCTTCGAGAAACAGACGTGACAGTGCGCGCTGCCTGAGCGCATCTCCGGCCCGTAGGACGGGAGCCAGCTTACTTCAAGACCTTCGCGCATGCCCATCTCGGTGAGGAGCTGGCCGAGAAGCAGAACGCCCTGGCCGCCGAAGCCGGCTACTTTGATTTGGAAATCTTTGAAGTGATGTTGATGCTGGGGCGCTGCCGGCACTGGCGCGCCTTGCTCGCGCGAACCGGCCCCAACTGATGCGCTGGCGATCTCCAGGACTTCGGGAATGGAGCGCTGCGGGATTACCGCATTCTCCACCGGCTCGTGCTTGCGGTCGCGGAAAACGTTCAGCGGGAATTGCGGGATCATTTGTTCGGAGACCCATTTGCGGGCTTCAACCGGATCTTTCGACCAGATAGTGGGGCAGGGCGAAAGCAGTTCGACGAAGGTGAAGCCGGCGCCATCGCGCTGGAGTTCGAGCGCTTTGCGCACCGCCTTGCGCGCTTTCATGATGTTCTTGGCGTCGCACAGCGCGACGCGCTCGACATAGACCGGGGCTTCGAGCGTCGAGATCAGCTCGGCCATGTGCATGGGAAAGCCTTCGTTGTTGGGACGGCGTCCGAAGGGGCTGGTGGTGCTCTTTTGGCCGACCAGCGTCGTCGGCGCCATCTGGCCGCCTGTCATACCGTAGATGGCGTTGTTGACGAAGAAAACGGTGATGTTTTCGCCGCGGTTGGCGGCGTGAATAATTTCGGCAGTGCCGATGGCGGCCAGGTCGCCATCGCCCTGGTAGGAGATGACGATTCTGCCGGGACAAGCGCGCTTGATGCCGGTGGCTCCGGCGGGAGCGCGCCCATGCGCCATCTGAACGTTGCCCACGTCGAAATAGTAGTACGCGAAGACGGAGCAGCCGACCGGGCTAACGAAGATAGTTTTGTCCTGGAGGCCGAGCTCTTCGAGGGCCTCGGCGACGAGCTTGTGGGCGACGCCGTGTCCGCAGCCGGGACAGTAGTGCGTTTGCTGCTGGAGGTCGCCCTTGCGCTCGAAGGCGCTGTAGAAGAGCGGAGATTTGGAGTGCGTGACCTCGTAGCCTGCGGCGAGGATTTCTGAAGCTTTCGCTTCGAGTTCGGTATCGGTCGGCATTGTGTACTCCCGGTCTTTTTCAGTCGTGGTTCTTGGCCCCTACGGGGCTGCCACGTTTCTGGTTACTGCCTCCCACTGGCGTCGTGGGCTCCATCTTTTTTTGCCGCTTCGCGGCTGCTACTAAACTCTGCCGGGGTGGCCCGGCTGGCGGACAATAATGTCCGCCCCAAACATGACTCACACCAGCGACATCATGCGGTGCATGACCTGGGTGTGAATTTCTTCCACACTCGGGACGTTGCCTCCGGTGCGGCCGTAGAAATCGACCGGCACATGACCTTCGAGCGTGAGGCGTACGTCTTCGACCATCTGGCCGTTGCTGAGTTCGACGACCAGAACTTTGCTCACCCGGCTGGCTACGTCACGCAGCGCCTGCTTGGGGAACGGCCACAAAGTGATCGGTCGGAAGAGGCCGGCTTTGAGGCCTTCGGCGCGCGCCATCTCGACCGCCGAACGCAGCACGCGCGAGGTGATGCCGTAGCCGACGAGCAGAATTTCCGCGTCGTCCGCCTGATAGGTTTCATGGCGGGCTTCGAGACGCGAGGCGCGAATGTACTTCGCTTCCAGCTTGCGGATGTGCGCTTCAAGATCGTCGGGCTCGAGGAAGATGGAGCTGATGACGTTCTTGCGCGTGTCATGCGTGCCCTGCACCGCCCACGGTTTCGGTGGAATCTGCACTTCGCGATAGGTAAGGTCGAGCGGTTCCATCATCTGGCCGATAAAGCCGTCGGCCAGGATAATCACCGGGTTGCGATAGGTATCGGCCAGGTCGAAAGCAAGGATGGTGAGGTCGGCCATTTCCTGCACCGAGGCCGGCGCCAGAACGAGGTTGCGATAGCAGCCGTGGCCTCCGCCTTTGACCATGGCGAAATAGTCGCTCTGCTCAGGCGCGATGTTGCCAAGGCCGGGGCCGCCGCGCACGATGTCGACGATGACACAGGGCAACTCCGAGCCGGCACAATACGAGATGCCTTCCTGCATCAGGCTGAGGCCGGGACCGGAGGATGCGCTCATGACACGAGCGCCGGCCGCAGCCGCGCCGTAGACCATGTTGATGGCGGCGACTTCGCTCTCGGCCTGCAAAAAGGTCCCCCCGACCTGCGGCAGAAGCAGCGCCGCAGCTTCAGCGATCTCGCTGGCGGGAGTGATGGGATAACCGTAGTAGGCGGTGCATCCGGCGAGGATGGCGCCTTTGACGATGGCGACGTTTCCTTTACAAAGCTGCCGCATGGGTATCTCCTAACGCGCTGGGCTGATCTTTTTCGTGGGTGAGTGGCTTCGAGGGCGGGGCCAGACGGTAGACGGTGATCGCTCCGGGCTCGGGGCAGCAATAGAAACAGACGCCGCAACCGGTACAGCCTTCGCCGGTGTAGTGAGCGGGGTGAACGCCATAGGCATTGAGCTCGGGCAAAAGCTCGAGGCACTCGGGGGCACAGGATTCGACGCACAGACCGCAGCCTTTACACTCTTCCTGATCGACGAGGACGTTGCCGCGGGCCTGTTTGGCGGCGGCCGGTTTGGGTGCGTCTTTCACATCGGTTTTTTCTACTGCGGGCATATTCACCTCGTTAGCGCAACGGGTTCGGGCCGTTGCAGCCATTTTGTTTTTTCGCAATATGAGTACAGTTCTTCACGGAACGCGGGATGAGCAATTTCAATGAGAGCTTTGGCGCGCTCGCGGATCGACTTGCCGTGCAGGTAGGCAACGCCGAACTCGGTGACGACGTAGCGCACGAGGCCGCGCGAAGTGACAACGCCGGCGCCCGGACTGAGCATCGGCACGATTCGCGAGATGGTTCCGTTCTTGGCGGCGGAGGAAATCGCGATAATCGGCTTGCCGCCCTTGGAGCGCGAAGCGCCGCGCAAAAAATCGACCTGGCCGCCAATGCCGCTGTAGAACTGGTTGCCGATCGAATCGGAGCAGACCTGCCCGGTGAGGTCCACCTGCAAGGCGGAGTTGATGGCGACCATCTTGTCGTTGCGGGCAATCAAGCCGGGATCGTTCACATAAGCCGTTGGGTGAAACTCAAAAATGGGGTTGTTGTCCACGAAATTGAAGATCTTCTTGGTACCGAGAAGAAAACCCACGATGATCTTGCGCGGTTTGAAGTTCTTGAGTTCGCCGGTAATTACACCCGCCTCGACCAAGGGAATGATGCCGTCGGAGACCATTTCGCTGTGCACGCCAAGATCTTTACGGCTCATGAGCATAGAGAGCACAGCGTCGGGAATGCCGCCGATTCCCGTCTGGAGAACCGACCCGTCTTCGATAAGGGTGGCGACATTGCGAGCGATGGCCATGTGGGTTTCGGTAATGACCGCCATCTTCAATTCTGGGAGCGGCCGCGAATGCTCAACCAGGATGTCGATGTCGTTCACATGAACGAAGCCGTCGCCGTAAGTGCGCGGCATCTGGTCGTTCACTTGCCCAATGACGATGCGGGCGCATTTGGCGGCCGTCAGAGTAATATCCACGCCCACTCCGTAGCTGCAAAACCCGTGAGCATCGGGCGGGGAGACTTGAATCAGGGCGACATCGAGTGGCATGGCGCCAGAGACAAAGAGTTCCTCGATTTCGCTCAAATAAATAGGGGTGTAATCGGCGCGGCCGTCATTAATGGCATCGCGGACATTGGCTCCAATGAAGACGGCGTTGTGACGAAAATGGCCGATCCATTCGGGGGCCACATAGGGTGCCGTACCCATAGTGAGCATGTGAACAATTTCGACGTCGTGGAGATAAGGTCCACGCCGCATAAGCGCCTCGACCAATGTCTCGGGCTCGGCGCAGTTCGGCTGGATGTAGACGCGCATGCCGGAGGTAACGCAGCGGAGCGCCTCGTCGGCGGTGCGGATTTTCTTTGCGTAGTCGGCTTGCCAGGACATTTTTTAACTCAGCTCCAAGGTCTCAGTTCCAAGCTCTAAGCAAGAACGCTGCTAAGAGCTGGCTGCTTTCTCTTGCTTGCCTAATGCTTTCTCGTAGCCGACCGACGCGGCATGAATCGCGCGGTCGAAAAATTGGTCGAGCAGTTGCAGCATTTCCAGTTCGCCGAAAGCCTCTGTGGGCTTTTCGAGCTTGGACTCCTTTTTCAAGAACTCCCACAACGTTTCTTTCGTCAAAATAACGACCCAGATGAGTTCGCTGACCGAAACGCCCTGGTGAACCCGGCGCGCGCCGATCTCTTCGTAGCGGCGCTCAATGTCAAAGCTGGTCTTGCCGAGCAGCCACTCGCCGAGATGGCTGTAGATGCCGCCGACGCGGTCTTTGAGATCGTCGGCGGGAACGTTGCGATAGGAGTTGGTGAATTCGGACTCCTGAACCTTCTTGAGGAGGGTAGCGGTCAGGGCTTCCGAGTGCGTCTCGATGAGACGGACGAGTTTGTATGCCAGCATCATGGACCACGTCCCACAGGCTTACAAATTAGTTTCGACCCTGGGGTTGCGGACGCATCGTGATAGTGAGCACATCCAAGTGTGATTGTGATCACGGCGGTAACATATTGAGGGATAAAAGGTTACTGGATTTTAGTGGGCGCAGATACCGACCGGGTGGTTGGGCGAAGGAAAATCTAAGGGCCGCGATGCTGCTTGCAGAATTTGAGTTTGCTCGCGGAATTCTCCCGGGAGAGAATGAAGGCGACCATTTGAGGGAGTGGCGATGAGCGATTTGGCGGCAGTTTATCTGGAGGAAGTGCGGCGGCAGTTGCGAGGGCAAAAGCGCATGGGCGAGTCGGCGATGGCGCAGCTCGGGGAGGCGGATTTTTTTGTGGCCATCGATCCGGAGGCGAATTCGATTGCCGCGCTGGTGAAGCACATCGCGGGAAATGCGCGCTCGCGCTTCACGGATTTTCTGACCAGCGATGGCGAGAAACCGGACCGTTTTCGCGATCGCGAGTTCGAAATCGTGGGCGCTACGCGGGCGGATGTGATGCGCTGGTGGGAAGAGGGATGGTCAATCGTGATGGCGACGGTTGGTGAGCTGAAGCCGGAGGATGTGACGCGCACGGTGACGATCCGGCAGGAGCCGCACACGGTGCTACAGGCACTGAATCGCGCCCTGGCGCACTATGCGCAGCATATCGGGCAAATTGTTTTTCTCGCCAAGCATCTGCGGTCGGCGGAGTGGAAGACGCTGAGCATTCCGCGCGGCAAGTCGGAAGAGTATAAGATGGCGAGCCCCAAGGGCGTGACGCGGGGGACGTACGAGCCGAAGGCGTAGCGGGGGTGGGCGACCTCGAAAAATTGACTGATAATCCGCGAGTGCGGGTGCGCCACGCGGGTCTGCCGGATGCGGATGGGGCGTGCGTCGTCTATTGGATGCAGCGCTCGCAGCGCGGCGTGGATAACCCCGCACTCGATGTCGCGGTGGAGGCGGCGAATGCGATGGGCAAGCCGGTGGTCGCGTTCTTTGCGCCGGTGCCGTTTTATCCCCATGCAAATCTGCGGGCATACCGGTTTCTGGTGGAAGGCATACCTGACATTGCCTCGGCGCTCGCGGAGCGGAACGTTGGCTTCGTTCTGCGGCGCCATCCCGATCACAGCCTGCTGAAATTTTGCGACGAGGTGAAGGCCGCCCTGGTCGTGGGCGACGAAAACCCCATGCGCGAACCGGAACACTGGCGGCAAGTGGCGGCGCGGAAACTGCCCGTTCCGCTTTGGACAGTCGATTCGGACGTCATCGTGCCATCGCGGCTGATCGCGAAAGAGCAGTATGCGGCGTTCCACATTCGTAGAAAGCTCGCACCGCATCTTGATCGCTTCCTGGTGAAGCCGGCGAATCCGCGGGCGCGCGTGGCATGGAAGAAACCGGCGATGCTGCAATCGCTGGCGGCCGATTTTGACGTCACCGCAGGCTGGACGTTGGACCGCTCGGTTGCTGCTTCGAGCCACTTCAAAGGCGGAACGAAAGAAGCGTTGCGGCTGCTCCGCGAATTCGTCGAGAAAAAACTCAAGCGCTATGCGAAGGACCGGAATCATCCTGAGATTGATGGCACGAGCCGACTGTCACCGTATCTTCACTTTGGCCACATTGGCCCGCGCACGGTCGCGCTGGCTGCGCAGAAGGCGAATGCGCCGAAGGCGGACAAGGAATCGTTTCTCGATGAGCTGATCGTATGGCGTGAGCTGGCGATCAACTTCGTCACCTACAACGCGAATTACGACAATTTCGAGAGTGGAGAGAATTGGGCGCACCGCACGCTGGCCGGGCACGCGCGCGATCCGCGGCCGTATCTCTATAGTGAGGAGCAACTCGAAAACGCCGAGACTCACGACCCCCTGTGGAACGCCGCGCAGAGGCAGATGGTCGATACAGGCTGGATGCACAACTACGTGCGTATGTATTGGGGCAAGAAAATTCTGGAATGGACGAAGTCGCCCGCCGAAGCCTACCGCATTGCGGTCGCGCTGAATGACAAATACGAACTCGACGGCCGCGATCCCAATGGTTATGCGGGAGTGGCATGGTCGATTGTGGGGAAGTTTGACCGCCCATGGTTCACGCGGCCAATCTTCGGCCAGATCCGATACATGTCGGGCGAAAGTACGGGCAGGAAATTCGACAGCCGTCGTTACATCGAGCAGCAGGCGCAGCCGCGGATGTTCTAAAGAACGGTTTACGCCGGACTGCGCCAGCCATTACAGGAAATACCGTAGTTACCAGAAATAGCACGCGGAATTCCGCAACCAGACGAGCATGAACTCCGGGCAAGCCAGATGAGATCTGGGACTAAGGCCGGAAAGCTCCATCGAACAAGTCAGTTCGAGGGCGGCGGCGCAGGCGCCTTCTGGTCTTTTTGCGAATCCGGCTTCTGTGCATCCGGCTTGGCCGCGTCCGGATTCGCCTGCTGCGTACCCTTCTGCACTTCCTGCCCTTCGTAGGTGATGCGCGACTTCGATCCGAAGCGACGATAGTTCGTATACTTGATGATCTCGCGAATCTTCACGTCGCCCATGCTGAATTGCAGCGTGTCTTCGGCGCGCGTGTAAGTCGGGAACCAGTACTGGCCGTCGATCTGCTCCCGCCAGGTGGTGAACTTGGGAAACAGATTTTCCTGCCCTTTTTTCTTGCGGATGTCCGGCACCGTCTTGCCATAGGTCATCACGATCTGGAAGTCGTGATCGTCAACCCAGATGCGTCCCTGAAAATAGCGCTTCTTGCCCACGATCTGCTTCGGCGCAACGTCGAAGACATAAGTGTTCAGCTCGTCTTGTTTCTGCTGCCCTACATAAAGGATGTCGTACTCGCCGATCTCGTCCGAGGTAAGCACGAATGGCAGCCGGTTTTCGATGTCGTCGATATCCTCTTCGGTCATCATGATGCGCTCAAGCGTGGGCTGCGGCGCAAACACCACGTTCTTCACGCGACGGCCCTTGTCGTCGAAGCTGACGTCGAACACCTGCTGGTAAGTTCCGTCGGGCGTATTACCGTCAAGCGTCATGACCTTCACGTCCTGACGGTAGGTGTATTGGTCGCGAGCCTCTTTGAATTCCTTTTCCTTGACGGAGAAGCGCTTGATGATGTCTTCGACCGTAATGCCCTTGGGCAACGACTTGTCGAGCGCGCCTTCCTGGGCCAAGGCTTGCCGCGGCAGCAAAACAACCGCAGCCGAAGCCACCAGCAAAGGGAGCGCGACAAAGGCGGTAAAGAAGCGACCGAGCCGGGCAGGTCGGAAAGACGAACTCATGACTTGTATTCTAGCGGAAAACCGCTGCGGGAAACTTAACGGCAGCTCCCACCCCCAGAGCCGCCGTGCGTCAGCTCATTTCGAGGGGGGTGGAAGTCTGCAGTTCTGCCTGAAATATTCGATGCGGCCTCGCGCCAAAGGGTAGCTGGTTTTACGTTTCTTTACCGAACACCGGTATAGCCTGGGAGGCCGGATCGGCACATGATCCGGACCTTTATTTGGGATACCGCCGCGGAGGTTCTTGATGATGTCTAGTTCGGCGAACAGACGGCTGCGCCGGACCGGCGCGCGGCCAACGAGGGTTAGCTCGAGGGCTGAACGTTGAGGCGAGTGTAAGCCTAGTTCTTACTTCCTTGTTGGGATTTCTGCTCCGACTTCTTGAGCATGGCCACGGTTTCATCCTGAATCCGGCTCTGCACCTTCTCCATGTACTTCTGCACGATCGGCATCATGGACTGCATGGAATCGGCCACAATCTCCGGCATCTCGCGCAAAAGCTTCTGCCCAGTGGGCGTGTTGTAGAAGGCCACCATTGCATCAATGTCACCTTTGGTGAAGTGTTTCTGATAAGCCGGCATCATGGCCTGGATCATTTCGTCCCACGGCATGTCCCTAAACATGCTATCCATTACGTTGTTCATGTGCTCTTCAAAGTCCGCGGGCAGCTTGTCTTGATCCTTCACATATTGGTCATGCACCATCTGGTGCATCGGTTTCGCCATGGCGTCGACCATCTTCTGCATCATTTCGTGCGAGTGCATAACATCGAAATATCGCTGGATATCCTCTTTGGTCGCGGGAGCATCGTCCGTCTGTTGGGCCAGAGCGTTACAGGAAAAAGCAAGCATAACCAGGACTGCGAAGAGAAAACGTCTCATGGAGGTCCTCCAATGTCGCAACGGAGAATAGCCGATTTTACGGAGTTATTCCATAAGATTTGACCCGCAACTCCATAGGGCAAGGTGTCTCCATTCAGGGGTGACTGAAATTCCGATTCCCGACTTCGCTCGATCATCAGTCGGCAGAGTCACTAGTTGCCCTATGTCACAGCGATGACCTCGCGGGATCGAACGTATTAAGATTTTCGTCGTTCATGACCGGCCCTCACATCCCAACTTCGCATCCTGTTCGCGTGCACCGGCAGCGAACGAGAGAATACTGGAAATCTGCGGCGATTTCTGTTGCGGTCCTCAGCAAGCGGTGATGCGAAATGTTACAGTGCGCCTGCCGATTCTAAGTTATTGTTTCTACATCTCGTAATTACCCCGCCGACAAGTTACAGGCAGTTACAATGGCAAATCGCCGATGCAATTCTCATCAAATCACTGTTGCTCTCTTCAGCGACAATCCGCTAGCGCCCGAGAATCAGAGACTGTTAAGCCACTTCATTCTCATTTACTTGCCTGCACGCAATAGAATTCGCGCTCCCTCGCCAAAGTTTGGCATGGCGAATGCCTTAGCAATAGTGGCGAGCGGCCTGAAAACGAAAGAGCCCTCGAAATAAAGGTGGGTTTATGACAGTCATCCTGGTTCTCTTCACATTCGTATCTTTCTTACTGATCGATCACTTCCACAGCAGAAAAGCGGTTGTGGTGCAGCCGGCTCTGGCGACTGCGGCGGCAAAGACTCCGAAGGCGGTTCGGCCTACTCCTGAGCTGGTGAATGGATTTCGCGTTCCCGAAAATCTTCGCTATCATCCCGGACACACCTGGGCGTTGAGTGAGAGTCCCAGTCTGGTGCGGGTGGGCATGGACGATTTTGCTTCGAAGCTGATCGGCAAAATTGAGCGCGTGACGCTGCCGCAACGGGGACAGTGGATCCGCCAGGGACAGAAAATTGCGACGATCTTCCGCGACGGCGCGAGCGTGGACATGGTTTCGCCGATCGAAGGCAGCATTGCCGATGTCAACGACAAGGTCACGGCCGAGCCGAACCTGGCTTCCAGCGCGCCTTATAGCGAGGGCTGGCTGGTGACGGTGCAGTCTCCTGATGCCAAGACGAACTTCCGCAACCTGCTGGGCGGAGCGCTGGCGCGGTGGTGGACGGAAGAGTCGGCTGGACGGTTGCAGAAACGGATGCCGATGTTCGCAGGCGCACTGGCCCAGGACGGCGGCGTAGCGGTAGGCAACCTGGCCGAGCAGATTCCGGACAAGGAATGGGCCGCGGTAGCAAAGGAATTCTTCCTCTCCTAGTGAGCGGATAGAGGGCTCGGATTCAAAGGATCGAAGCAAGGCTCTCGCCAAGTAAAAAAGAGCAACCACCGCCCAGGGATCATGACCCTGGGCGGTGGTTTTTTTGTCTGATTGGGATGGAATTTGTATGTACACGATAGTAGTGACGTGTATGTACAAACTGGTGGGGACAAAATGGGGTGAAAATAAATATTTTCATGATTTTCGAGGGGGTAAATTTGCGGGCGCTCGAGCGAATGGAATCAGACAGTTAGCAAGACGAAATTTGGATTTGCGCTAAGTGCATAGGTTGTCAAGTGCTCTTGATTCTAAAGTAGTTAGACGGAGGGGCGGCGGGCGTGGCGGCCAAGGTTTAGAAAAGACAGGGGTTGCGGACTGGGAGAATTGGGGGAAATTGGGTTTTGGTCGTTCACATGGGTGAATTTTTTTGGCGTGTTCCACTTGGGTGCCTGGATTGGGGCGAAATTAGGGTTGGGCGGACCACTTCGTTTCTGCCCTTGAACGGAGCGGCGGAAATACGAAGTCTGACCCGAAAGAAAGACTGGGTCGGAAAACAGCAGAGCGCGTTTGGAGAATGTTGCCAGTGGGTACTGGACGCTATCTGCGAAATAGTCGAGTGGTCTTATCAGCCATTACGGTTCGACTCCGTCGTCCTCCGCACGGCACTCGACGACTTGCAGCGGTGAGAAGAGTTGCACGCGGATGCTATAACATCCATGTTTCGCAGATAGCGTACCGACTGGCAATTTTGCCGAGCCCCGCCTGATTAGCGGGGCTTTTGATTTTTTAGCTGCCCCAGGGGCTGAAGGTAGAATCCCAGGGTTTCGAAAGGCACGACACCTGCGGACCTGGCGCTTATGCCCTGGGAGAAGCCGGAGCGGTGCGAGCCAGTGACTGGAGAGTTCTAAAGTTGAAGATACGAAGGCCAGTGGCGTAAAGCCCATGGTGCTGGCGGTCGTGGTACCCATGTCTCGAAAATCACGAGACATGGGGCACCCGCGGTTGGGTGGTGCCAGCACAAAAGAGAACGGCCTGCGAGACCCTGGCCACCTGCCTGCTCGGCACCGGGGTGGGGTGGAGAGAGACGGGGCAGGCCCCGTCTCTAGGGCGAGAGCGTGATTACTAGATTCCGCAAACTCCACCCTTGAATTCGCTATTCCATCGCCCGCTCACCCCAAACGGACTATTGGAATCGGTCCAAAGGATGAATGGGCCTTCGATCTCCAGCTGTCCCGAGGCAGACGCGAATCTACCCGTTCCTTTCACAACTTTCGCGGTGGCCTTGTAGCTGCCCAGAGATTTCCCCGCGGGCCAGATCACGACGGCCCGAGGCACGTCATAGGTAAGACTGTCCGAACAATCATTGGGTCCGCCCCAGGAGGCTGCGGAGGTCAAGCAGACCTTATATTCGCCGCCTTTGAAAATCGAAACCGGTCCGTGCGGATACTCGGTCCCGTCGTTGCCCGACAAGCCGCCCTGGAGGAACTCGCCGCCAAGGTTGACAAAGATCGGTCCGCCCCATGTGTCTGTAGGCGCGAACTGGTTTGAAGAGGGCAGGCTGCCTTGCACGAAAGCGTGAAATGCTTTGCAGCTCTGCTGCGCCTGCACGGGCGCAATGAGAAGGACGAGTGCGAATGCTGAAGCGAATACGAAGGTCAAGGCAAGAACGCTTTTTCGTTTCATAGTCAACTCCCTAAGGTTAGATTTGGTCGATTTCTTTGGTCCTGCATATGTTTTGTTTCTTGCTGCGACGGTTGCACGCGCCCGGCGTTAATGCAATGAACAGTGTCTGACCATGGCATGAAACGTCGCTGAATCCACCCACGGGGGAGAAACGCAACACAGGCTCCGTCAGCGCGCAATCACAGTCTTTTCAATAGGTTTGTGCTAGACTCCGCGTCAACGAAGGACGGCACCGTGCCTGTTCCTGTCCGATCTCCGCACCGAATTTGTTTTCGCGACTTTGAGTTGGACCTAACCTCGGGCGAACTCCACAAAGCCGGTCAGAAAGTCCCTCTCCCTCCCAAAGCCTTCGAGTTGCTCGGCTGCCTGGTCGAACGTCCCGGAGAAGTGGTCACCCGGGAAGACCTGCGATCCCGCTTGTGGGCCGCCGACACCTTCGTCGAGTTCGACGACAGCCTGAACCACGCGGTCAAGAAACTCAGGCAAGCCTTGGGGGACTCGGCCGAGAATCCCGAGTTCATTGAAACTTTGCCCCGCCACGGTTACCGTTTTGTCGTCCCCACAGATGGGAGCAAAAATCCGGAAGACGCTGCGAGACCGAAGCGCCCGTACGTCGCCCCAATACTTGTCTCCGCGCTTGCATTGTTGGCGCTCATGGCAGCGCTGGCCGCATACGATGTCGGCGGCTTGCGGAGGCAACTACGGGGTTCCACACCCGGGCCAACGATTCGGTCTCTGGCCGTGCTCCCGCTGTCCAATCTGACTGGCGATCCACAGCAGGACTACTTTGCTGACGGCATGACCGATGCTCTCATTACGGATCTAGCGAAGATCCGTGAGCTGAAAGTGATCTCCCGCACCTCGGTGATGCGGTTCAAAGACACTAAGAAGCCCTTGCCAGAGATTGCGCGCACTTTAGGCGTTGACGGTATTGTTGAGGGCTCAGTGCAGCGATCTGGCGAGCGGGTGCGGATCACCGTGCAAGTAATCCACGCACCAACCGACACTCATGTTTGGTCAGAGAGCTATGAACGTGACGCTCGCGACGTGCTCTCCCTACAAGCCGCCATCGCGCAAGCCGTAGCCCTGGAGGTCAAGGTTGCATTGAATCCGGCAGAATCCAGCCGCGTGGTCGCGGCCCGCACCGTCAACCCTGAGGTGTACGAACTGTATCTGAAAGGCCGCTACGAAGCGGACAAGCTCTCGCAAGAGGGAATGAAGAAAAGTTTGGACTACTTCCAACAGGTAATCAACCTTGATCCCACCTTCACCGCGGCTTATTGCGGTGAGGCAGACTCTTACACAACGCTCGGCATCGACGGTTTTGCAGCCGGCGCGGAGGTTTACCCTAAAGCCAAGGCGGCGGCGTTGAGGGCACTCGAACTCGACCCGACCTCGGCCGAGGCCCACGCCTCGTTGGGGTTCGTGTTGTTCAACTATGACCGCGACCACGGGGGTGCGATCAGGGAACTGGAGACCGCGACTAGGTTGAACCCTAACTATGTGCCCGCCCATCTTTGGTACAGCCTTAGCCTGGCCTGGCTGGGCCGTAGCGAAGACGCCATCCAGCAAATCGAACACGCCCGCAGGCTTGACCCCCTGTCGGCCAGAATCAATACGAATGTCGTGTATGTGCTTTTTCTCGGTCGTCAGTATGACCGGGCCATCGCGGAAGCGCACAAGGCACTGGAGCTGGAACCGAACTACGCCTGGACACACTTCTTTCTCGCCAGGGCATACCTCCAAAAGGGAATGAATGAAGAAGCTTTCGCCGAGTTTCAGAGACGGTTAAGTCTGCAGCCGAACTTTCCTAAGGCCCAGACAGACCTAGCTCTGGCTTATGCCGCGCTCGGGGACGAAAAAGAAGCCCTGAGGATACTCGGGAAATTGCAACAGCAAGCGAAACAGGAATATGTCACACCCTATCCCATGGCGAGGGCCTATTTCCGTCTCGGCCAGAAAGAGGAAGCGCTGGCGTGGCTACAAAAGGGGCTCGCCACTAACGACGGCGACATGCAGCAACTCAAAGTGGATCCCGACTTTGACCCGCTGCGCTCCGACCCTCGCTTCCAGAACCTACTGCGCAGTATGAGGTTTCTGCCATGAGTTGCCGCATTTCAGCGGTTACCGCCTCCCCCCATCACGCGAATGGGCGCGCAACGCGGCCCGGGCGCTCACCTCACCTTGCTGTGGAGGACGGATCCCCGCCATGAAAGCGCTGCGCCACCAGAGTCCCCATTCAATCCAAAAGATGACTCAAATGGGAGATTCTCGTAACGGCTCCGGAGAGAGTCGGGCGGAATGGCTTGCGGCAGCGAGCGAGAGATGCAAAGGGGTAGGGGTCCTTCGACTCGTTTCGGCTCGCTTTGCTCACCTCACGTCGCTCAGGATGACAATTTAAGGTGTCGCCACCCCTCCGTCTATTCCGAGTTACTGGATCTGGATTACGTTTTCAGAGCTGGTCGATTTGATCTCTTCGACTCTCGCTACTACTCTGCGTGCGAACTCGAAAAGCGATTTGGCGTGCTTGGAGTCTTCGCCTCCCAGGACTGCCGGAGTGCCGCTGTCGCCGGCGCGGCGGATTTCGGGGTCGAGTTCGATGCTGCCGAGGAAGGCGGCGTCGAATTGCTTGGCCGTCTTTTCGGCTCCGCCTTTGGAGAAGATGTCAACTTCGTGCTGGCAGTGCGGGCAGATGAAGTAACTCATATTTTCGACGATGCCGACGATGTCGACTTTCATCTGGCGAAACATTTCGATGGCTTTGCGGGCGTCTTGTAAGGCCACGTCGGAGGGCGTGGAGACTACGATGGCGCCGGTTAGCGGGACGGTTTGAATGAGCGAGAGAGCGACGTCGCCGGTGCCGGGAGGCAGGTCGATGATGAGGTAATCGAGTTGGCCCCAGTCAACCGAACCGATGAACTGGCGAATGATGGAGTGGAGCATGGGGCCGCGCCAGATGAGCGGCTTGTCTCCGGGATTGAGGAAGCCTACGGAGATGACTTTGAGGCCGTGAGCGCTGATGGGGACGATCTGGCCTTCGCCTTGAACTTTGGGCTGTTCGCTGGTGCCGAGCATGAGCGGGACGTTGGGGCCGTAGACGTCTCCGTCGAGGAGGCCGACGCGGTTGCCCATTTGGCTGAGGGCGAGAGCGAGGTTGACGGCTAGCGTGGTCTTGCCGACTCCGCCTTTGCCGGAACCGACGGCGATGATGGCGCCGACGCCGGGGAGTGGTTGCGGAGTGGGCGGCTGCTGACCGGGGGCGTGCTGATGGCTCATCGTTTGATTATACGGGAGGAGAAACAGAAGATCGGGCCATCGGATCATCCGGTCATCTAAAGTCAAAGGCTCTTGATCTTTGATGGCTCGATGACCCGATGGTCAGATGGCCCGATCCTTAGTAGTGACCTTCGCCTAGTTGCACCTTGCCGCGAAACATTCTGTAGACGAAGACAAAATAAGCGAGCGCGAGCAGCGCGCCGATTACCCACCAGACCAGGCCTACGCTCAGGCCGTGGACACCGGCGCTGGTGTTGGCGATGGTCAGGTCGTATTGATGGTCGCGGGCGGGGAGAACGGTTGGATAGAGAGCGAAGGCGGCTCCGACCAACATGCCGGTGATGTAGAAGCCGGAGGCAATGAAGGCGATTTTCTCTTTGCCCTTTGGCGTGGCCCAGAGCATGACGGCGAGGCAGGAGAAGACGAGGATGGGAACGAGCAGACCGATTTTGTGGTGCCCGTAGTTTTGCATTATGTCGGGACGGACGAAATAGGTGGCGACGAGGCAGATGCAGGTGAGGAAGAATTGCAATGGCCAGCAGAGCAGGGCGATGCCTTTGGCGCGGCGGCCGAGGTCGGCGTCGGTTTTTAGGCCGACGTAGTGGGAGCCGTGGGCGGTGAGGGTGACGAGAGCAAGCACACCGATGAGGATGGTGTACCAGTCGAGAATGCCGGTCTGCATGCCGAGTTTGAAGTTGGTCCAGAGGGGCTCGAAGAAGTAGCCGGTGGCGTCGAGGGGGACGCCGCGGACGACGTTGCCGAGAGCTGCGCCGAAGAAGATGCAGAGCAGGATGCTGGAGACGGCAAACACGACGTCGAAGAACTGCTGCCAGAGCGGAACTTCAAGATGGGCGCGGAATTCGATGCCGATGGCGCGCAGCATGAGAAGCCACAAGACCATCATGAGCGGGAGATAGAAGCCGCTGAAGCTGGAGGCGTAGAGCTGCGGGAAGGCAAAGTAGAGCGTGCCTCCGGCAGCGAGGAGCCAGACTTCGTTGCCGTCCCAGACGGGACCGATGGAGCGGAGAACGCGGCGGCGCTCTTCGTTGGTTTTCGCGGCGAAGAGATAGATGACACCGGCGCCGAGGTCGAAACCATCGAGCACGACGTAGACGGTGACCATGACGGCGACGATCCAATACCAGAGAGAGCCGATAGTCATTTCGCCTCCAGAGCGCCGGCAGGCGCGAGCGCGGCCTCAGCGGGACCGTGCGCGATTTCACGATGGAGTAAGTAGAGGCCCAGGATTCCGAGAACGAGGTACATGCCCATGAAGCCGAGCAAGGTGAACATGCCGTTGCCGGCGGAGACAGTCTTGGAGTAGCCATCCTCGGTGCGCATCAGGCCATAGACGATCCAGGGCTGGCGGCCGAGTTCGGCGGTGAGCCATCCGGCAGTGTTGGCGATGTAGGGGAAGGGCGCGGCGAGCATGAGGATCCAGAGCATCCATTTGGAGTGGAAAAGTTTTCCGCGCCAGAGGAGCAGGAGAGAGATAACCATGACCGCGATGAAGAGCGTACCGAGCCCGACCATGATGTGATAGCTGTAATAAAGCAAGGGGATATTTTGCGGCCAGTCCTCTTTAGGAAAGGCGTCGAGTCCGCGAACTTTCGCGCTCCAGCGGCGATAAGTGAGCATGCTGAGAACGCCGGGAACTTCGAGGGGATTGTCGATCTTGCCTTGCGCGTCGTTGGGCTGGCCGAGGATGAGAAGCGGAGCGGCGGTCTGGCCGTGGAAGAGGCCCTCCATGGCGGCAAGAGTGGGCGGCTGATTGTCAGTAACCAGTTTGCCCTGCTTGTCGCCGGTGGGGAAAACTTGCAGGATGCTGAAGATGCAGCCGACGATGACGCCGGTCTTGATGAAGATGCGGCCGTGCTCGACGAACTTGCCGGAGAGAATATAGAAGGCACCGATGGCGCTCATGACGAAGGCGCCGGTGATAGCGGCGCCGCTCATGTTGTGGGCGTATTGCCAGAGGGCCCAGCGGTTAAGAACGAAATCCCAGAAGCTCTGGAGTTGCAGGCTGCCATCGGCGGCCTTGTAGTAGCCGACGGGGTATTGCATAAAGGCGTCGGTGGCAATGATGAAGTAGCCGGAGAGCCAGGAGCCGAGGAAGACGGCGACGGCGGAGAACCAGTGGGCGCGCGGGCTGAGACGCTTTTCGCCGAAGAGGAAGAGGCCGAGGAACGAGGACTCGAGGAAGAAGGCAAACATGCCTTCCATGGCGAGGGTCTGGCCGATAACGCCGCCGGCGAAGCGGGAGAAGACAGACCAGTTGGTGCCGAACTCGAATTCCATGGGAATGCCGGTAACGACGCCGAGGACAAAGTTGATGCCGAATATTTTCGCCCAGAAGCGCGCGGCCTGATCATAAAAAGGATCTTTGCGGCGCAGCGCGATCGTCTTGAGGATGACGATGAGCAGGGCGAGCCCCATGGTGAGCTGCGGGAAGAGGTAGTGGAACGTCGCCGTGAACGCGAAATGGATGCGGTGAATCAGCAGTGCACTTTCCATGCTAGATCCTCAGGTTGCCTGTAATCCATAACTGCGGAAGCAGACAATTATCAAGGGCATTTGGATTGCCGACCTGTGATGGTGATCACATGAGACCGTCATTATGACTCCGAATGAGTGGAGCGGCGGCGCGCGGTTTCGACGTGGCGAATTTCGCGGCGCCGGGCGGCGTCTTCGAAACGGCGCTTCTCGTCGGCCGTTTCGGGAATCACGGGCGGAACGGGAAGACGGCGCGCAGCCGCGTCAATAGCGACGAATGTGAGATAGGCGGAGCTGACATGGCGTTTCTCTTCGGCGCGATAATTTTCCACCCAGACCTTGACGCCGACCTCCATCGAAGTGTGGAAGACGCGGTTCACCGAGGAGCGCAGAATGCAGAGATCGCCGACGCGGACGGGGACAAGAAAGTCGAGATGATCGATAGAGGCGGTGACCACCCACTGACGCGAGTGCCGGTGGGCTGCCAGCGCGCCGGCGAGATCGATCCAGTGCATGAGCCGTCCGCCAAGAAGAGCGTTGAGCGGGTTGGCGTCGTTGGGCAGAACGATCTCGGCCATTTCGGAGATTGAGTCGTGGACGGGACGGGGCTTCAGCTGAGGTTGGTTGTCGGTCATAAGTTCGGTCATAAGTTCGGTCGTTAGTTCGGTTATTAGTTCGGTCGGTCGTCTCGTAGGCGGTCGCAGGCCGCCGGTCATAAGTTATTCAGATGAGAGCAGAGCATTGCCGGACTCGATAAGCTTGCAGATAACTGGCGGCCAGGCGGCGGATGCGCGGGTCGGCGGGAGCGTCGAGCCACGTGTCGGCGGCGAGGTCGCAGGTGAGAGTGCCGTGGGCTATGGGGGCGTGAGCTTTTTCGCAGACATAATAAAGAGTGATTTTTTCGGCGGTGCGGTTGGCGACGGAGAAGCGGACCGCGTCCCAGTCGCGAACCGGCGGAAGATTGGGACACGCGGTGGCATAGCCTAAATTGCAGAAGTCGCGGAGGCGGGCGGAATCGACGGGAGATGTGGTGAGCGTGTTCGCCGCGGCGCTGTCCGTTGCGGAGATGTCCGTTGCGGATTTGTCTGTTCCGGAACTGTCCGCTGCGGCGGGGAAAGCGCTGCAAGATCCCGTCCATCCGGCGCCGAGCGGGAGACGCGCGGGATGCGGCCAGGCGATGTCGTACACAATCTCGCGCGGGACGAAGTAAGGGCAGGCCACAGATTTTCTCCGAGGCTGACATTGTAGCGCGGGCACTGGGCTTTGGGCTTTCGGCGTTTGGCTTATTGCAACTGGCAACTGATTTCGGGAATGCGGCCCGAGGATGCTAAGTTATCTTCCTGGATGCTGCGCTGTTGCTGAGAGCTTGGAGCTGAGAGCTTGGAGCTTCTTTTATGGATCGTATTGCTGCATTGATGGAAGTTCTTACGGCAAACCCTGACGACGCGTTTGCGCGCTACGGGTTGGCGATGGAGTATTCGAAGGCCGGCGACGTCGAGCGCGCGCTGGCAGAGTTCAAGACATTGCTCGAGAAGAATCCGGATTACACTCCGGGGTATTTTATGGCGGCGCAGACTTTGGCTTCGGCAGAGCGGGTGGAAGAGGCCAAGCGCATGCTGGTCGATGGCATCAGCTCGGCGCGGCGGACGGGGAATCAGCACGCGCAGTCGGAGATGACGGCGATGCTGGAAGAGCTGAAGTAATTGCTCAGGCCAGTCAGGAGATTGTAGAAGTAGCTTTGAGCTGTGAGCTCTGAGCTTCGAGCAACCTGTTCATTCTTGCCCCTCGCCTGAAGCTCGAGCACACGTTTCTTCGACCTCACTTCCGCAATCATTGACAGCAGTGCTATCATTGCTGTCATGGCGAGCATTACCATTCGGCAACTCGAAGAAAGTACCAAGCGCAAGCTTCGCATGCGGGCGGCTAGCCATGGGCGTTCCATGGAGCAAGAGGCGCGGGAAATTCTGAAGACGGCGCTCAGCCAGCAGGAAGAACCGACGAAAGACCTGGGCAAGGCGATTCGCGAGATCTTCGCGCCCCTCGGCGGCGTAGAGCTTCAGATTCCTCCGCGAGGACCAATTCGCGATCCCGGAATTAAATGAGATTCGATTCGATAAGGCTTGGCAGCACCCTATGATGGTCCTTCTCGACACGAACGTAATCTCCGAGATGATGCGGCCCGAAGCTTCGCCGAGCGTCCTGCGATGGTTTTCCCGGCAGCGCGCACCCGAGGTCTACAGCAGCATCATCACGCTTGCGGAAGTTTATTACGGCATCGAATTGCTTCCGGCGGGCAAGCGACGGCATGAACTGCTTGCCGGTGCAGACAGAATGTTCTCCAAGGTGCTAGCCGGACGCGTGTTTGCGTTTGAGGATGAGGCCGCCCATGCGTTCGCCAGGATCGCGTCCGTACGACGAAAAGCGGGAAAGCCCATCGCCGAAATGGACGCCCAGATTGCGGCCATCGCGCGGGTGCATGGCGCGATCCTCGCCACGCGGAATACGGCCGATTTCGAGGGCTGCGGAATTCGGGTGGTGAATCCCTGGCGCGATTAGGGAATATCTCGTCTGTCTCCGCATTCATGTCCCCGCGTTTGAATGCGGGCGCTCGCTCGTAGCTCAAGGCTCGTAGCTCGAAGCTTCTTAGGCAATCCTGCTACACTTCCCTGTTCGCGGAGGGCACGTCATGCGCCGTTTGGTTCTTCTGGTTTCTCTTCTTCTTGTTTCCGCTTTTGTAGTTCCCGCATTTTCTCAGGCTAAGCATCCCTTCACTTTTGAAGACATGATGAAGCTGAAGCGCGTCGGCGAGCCCGTGCCTTCGCCGGATGGGAAGTGGGTGCTGTTCAGCGCCGTCGATGTGGATCTGGCGGCTAACAAGAAGACGCCGCATATCTGGATTGTGCCACTGACCACGCCGCCCGTTGAGAGCGGTGCTTCGTTGATCCGAGAGCACATCCTTATCGCCGATCAGGATGGCGATCGTCCGCGGTGGGCGCCGGATGGGAAGCGGTTCGCGTTTATCTCGAATAAAGAAGGTGGATCGCAGGTCTGGATAGCCAACTTTGATACCGCGACGGGCACCGTCCAAGGTGTCAGTAAGTGGACTTCGATTGCTACCGAAGCGGGCGGCGAACTCTGGTCTCCCGATGGCAAAAACATTCTTTTCACTTCCGATGTCTATCCCGAATGCGATGGTGCGCCTGAGGCGGAATACGCCTGCAATGCAAAAAGAGTTAAAGAGGTCGAGGACTCCAAGGTCAAGGCACTGGTGTTTGACCGTTTGCTCTATCGTCACTGGAACGCCTACAAGGCTGGCAAACGGAGCCACATCTTTGTCATTGAAGCTCCCCCAAGGAACGGTTTTTCCAACGGCGGCGACCACCCAGAAAATCTGCCTCGCGACCTGACGCCCGGCGATTACGATGCGCCTCCGTTTACGCTGGGCGGGCAGGATGACTATGCGTTCTCGCCCGATGGGCAGGAGCTTTGTTACACGTCGAATCACGACAAGGTCGAAGCTACCTCGACGAACAACGATCTGTGGACCGTTCCGGTGAATTGGCCCGAAGCCACGCCTGCCCAAGATTATGTAAAGACGCTGCTGGCGAAGACGAAGAACATCACCGCCGAGAATCCGGCCAGCGACTCGACTCCGCTCTATTCTCCCGATGGCAAGTACATTGCTTATCGGGCGCAGTCGAGGCCGGGATACGAGAGCGACCGGTTTCGCTTGATGCTGTACGACAGGAAGACGGGGGAGAAGAAGAATTTGACGGAGGGATTCGATAGCTGGGTGGGATCGTATACATGGGTCAGCGCGTACGAGATTTATTTTGCGGCTGAGAATGCGGGCGAGTCCGAAATCTATTGGGTCATGCCGCAAGTATGCCCTGAGGGTTGTCATCCGATTAAGGTTCTCGATGGTTACAACGACGACCTCGCTTTTGCACATCAGACCGAGATCTACAAGGGAGAAACTCTTCCCCTGAGCACTATTGCCTTTAGCCAAATGTCCGTGCGCGGACCAACGGCGCTCTTCATTGCCGACCACGGCTCCTGTGTACTCAGTATCGATGAGTTGAAAGCGATGCTGATCGGACAGTCGAAACAGTCAGAGCCGGAATGTGCACTGCCTCGGCCGCGCCAGCTAACCCATCTGAACGACGCCGTTCTTTCCCAAGTCGCCATGTCCCCGCTCGAATCCTTCTGGTTCACCGGCGCGCACGGCGACAAGGTTGAAGGCTTCCTCGTCAAGCCGCCGAACTTTGATCCCTCCAAGAAATATCCAGTGAAGTTTCTTCTTCACGGCGGGCCGGAGGGGGCTTGGGGAGATGACTGGTCTTACCGGTGGAATCCGGAGCTGTTTGCGGCGCCGACTGCGGCAGTAAGTTCGGGGTATGTCGTCATCATGATCAACTTTCATGGGTCGACTGGATATGGGCAGGAGTTTGTAGACGCGATCAATGGCGATTGGGGCGGGGCTCCGTTTGAGGATTTGATGAAGGGGCTGGATTACGCGGAGAAGACTTATCCGTTTATCGATAAGGACCGGGAGTGCGCGCTGGGCGCGAGTTATGGCGGATACGCAGCCAACTGGGTGCTTGGACATACGGACCGGTTCAAGTGCATCGTGTCGCATGACGGGATGTTTAATTCGATTTCGGCGTGGGGGACGACCGAAGAACTGTGGTTCAACGAGTGGGAGTACAAAGGGACTCCTTACTCGAACCGCGAGATGTATGACAAGTGGTCGCCCTCGAACTACGCGAAGAATTTTAAGACGCCGACGCTGGTGGTGCATGGGCAGCTGGATTACCGGCTGGATGTTTCGGAGGGGTTACAGTTGTTTACCACCTTGCAGCGCATGGGCGTGCCGTCGAAGATGCTTTACTTTCCGGACGAAGGACATTGGGTGCTGAAGCCGCAGAACTCGCAGCTTTGGTGGAAGACAGTGAATGACTGGGTGGATCAGTGGGTGGGGAAGTAGCTGCTAGCTTCTCGTGGGTAGTTTCTGGGCTTTGGGCTTTCGGCTTTGGGCTTTGGGCTTTCGGCTTTCGGCTTTCGGCTTTGGGCTGGGTACGAGCCACGCATCGCCTCTACTGCGAATCTTGTCCGGCCCGCCCCAAAGTGGAGGATGAAGAACGGGGACAGCTATGTACTTCAACGCACGATAGACGGCCTAAAACGCCCATTGATAAGCTAGGTAATTGATAAATAAATACCTTACGACTATCGAAGGCGACTAATTACCAACTAGTAAACATACTTGCCAAAAACCAGCCTAAGTCTATTTCACACAATAGATTACAGCGAAATAAAGCAACTGCTTTATTATCAAAGACCTGGCAGCACGCGCCTGCTAAGTCTTTTCTTTTCAAAGACCAGTTTGAGGGGGGAAGGTCGAAGAATCACCACTTCCAGGGGGCAGATCAGACGAGCACGGTTTTCCGCCGTCTGACCCACTTACTGGCTCTGTTCCCTCGGCCTTCGCATCTCCGTTTCTCGAACAACTCGTTGCCGGCGTTGGCTCGGCAGGTGGCGGATCGGCGCTTTGCGGATCGGCCGGAGCGGGCTCGGTGCCATCTGCGGGCGGTGCTTCTGCCGCTGGCATTTCCTGCGGGACCGCGAACAACTCCACCGATGGTTGCTGAGGAGTGATGACGGGCTCGCCAAAGAACGGAATGAATGGCATCGCATGCGAGCCGCGCTGTTTTGGCGCCGGTTGTTCGGTGGAGGGAAGTGCGTCGACGTCTTCGAGCTCGAATTGGGCGATGGCTGCGCCGGCGGTTACGGTGATGAGCGCGTCGCAGGGGCCAAGATTGCCGACGGTGGGCGTGATGGCGGCCTGGCCGGTTTGATCGGTGGTGGCTTGCGTGGTGGATGTTCCGAGAATGACTGGCTGCGCGTCCTGCGGCTGGGCGTCTTGTTGCGGCGATTGCTGCCCGCCGTTCTGCCGCGCAAATCCCTTCTTAGACTGCCGCATGACATTGCCTTGCGGCGGGCCTTCGCCGCCTTGTGGAATGCGCTCTAGCGTGGTGAGAAACGTGACGGTTGCTCCCTGCACTGGATTGTCGGAAGTTGAGCCGTCGGTGACTCGCATTGCCAGCGGCTGAAATAGCTGGCCGTTGGGAACGATCTGCTGGGCGCCGCTTACGGCTTCGAGCGTCCATGAGGTTGCGGGCACGGCTAGCAGCGTGAAGGTTTGACAGGGATTGTTGCTGGGAGTTTCGCAGGCGCTGACTTGGACTTCGGCGTTGAGGTTGGTGACGCTTGCGGTGGTGGTGGCCTGGCCGCTGCTGTTGGTGGTGGTGGTGATTGGAGAGAGGTTGGCTGAGCCGTTGGTGACGGTGAATTGGATTCCGATGCCGGATTGCGGCGTGCCCATATTGAGCGCTTCGACGGTGAGCGGAACGGCTTGGCTTACTCCTTGGGCGAGCCAGCGCGTGGACGCCAGGGCGGCGAGGTCTTGGGTGCTGGCGGTTGCTACCAGAGTGGCTTGCTGGGTTTGCGGGGGTTGATAAGCGGCGGGGGCTAAGGCAGCGATGATGGCGGCTGTGCCTAGCTGTGTTGGAGTGGCCCAGGTGGAGGACTCCCCGGCGGCGTCGGTTAGTACTGAGCAGGTTGCGGCTTGGTTGCAGATGGTGAGTTCGACGCCGTTGGTCGCGCTCCAAGCGATGGTCGCGCCACTGACGGGAGTTACGTGGTCGGAGGCGACGGCGCGGACGCGGATCAGGCTGGGGGCTTGAGCTCCGATGGGCGCGGTTTGGCTGGCTCCCTGGATGAGTTGCAGCAGATCGGTGGCGGCTGCGCCGTAGGTTAACGCCCCCTGCATTTGGGAGGACGAGCCGGTGACGGGGTCGGTGACTTCAACTGTGGCTGGGCCGTCGATGGTGGCGGAGGGCAACGAGACTTGCAATTGCGTCGCGGATTGGCTGAGCACTACGCCGCCGGCGGTGCCGTTGTCGACGGCGAGGCCGGGACGGAAGCCAAGGCCTTGGAGCGTGGCTGTTCCTCCGGCGAGACTGAGGCGCGCGGGAGTGATGGAGTCGGAATAAAGGATGCTGGCCTGGTAGGCGTAGTCGGGACGGCCGTCGCCGCGGTAATCGACGATGCCGACTTTGTAGGCTTCGGTGGTGCTGAATTGGGCGTCGAGGCGCGTCTCGCCGAAGGTCATCGAGTTGAAGGCCGAGGGCGTGCTCGCGGGCGCGGGGTCGCCGGTCTGGTCGCTGAGTTCCCAGATGCCGATGATGGGAAGCAGCTTGGATTCGGTGGAGGCACCGCTTTCGTTGAGCGCGGTGACGGAGATCGACGCGGTGCGATTGGCTTGCACGTTGAAGGCGAAGAAGTCGGAGGAGCCGTAGCCGGAGATCCAGGAATTCCAGCCTCCGCCCTGGGGGAGCGCGGCGGGAGTGGTGTAGGTCGAGTTGGCTCCGGGAGCGGCTTGGGCGATTTCGCTGGCTTGCATGAGGATGTCATCTTCGACGTTGGAGCCGTTCTCGATGGTGACGACGATGGGCGCGAAGGTGCCGGAGGGCGCGACTTGCGTGGGTCCGTAAGGCTCGACTCCCCAGGACCAGGTTGGATCGATGGGCTCGACGGTGATTTGATATTGGGCGATGGTTTGACCGGCAGGGATGGTGAGTTCGCCGAGATCGTAGAAGCCTTCGAGGCTCGTATCGCTGGAGCCGAAGCGGTTGAAGGCAAGGCCGTTCGCGTCGTCATATCCAGTGACGAGGTTGCCGGCGTTGCCGACGAAGGCAAATCCGGAGACGGAGGTGACGACGTACTGGCGCGAGGGCGCGCCGCTCACCATGAGGCGCGCGACTACGTTGACGCCTTGCATGGGCTGCGCGGCCTGGCCGGTGGAGTTGGTGAAGTAGAGGTTGCCCCAGATGCGGCCGGTGGGTTGCGGATTGGCGGGCGCGGGATAGAGTCGGGCGAGGGCGGTGGCATCGTCGAGCGCGGGCGTGGTAGTGCCATTGCCCAGCGCGCCTTCGAAGATTCCGCCATAGCAGATGCTGATGGGGACACAGTTGGAAGGATCGATGAAGTGCATTACCGGGAATCCGGCATAGTCGGCGTTGGTGGGATTGGGATTGTGGGTGAGAACGTTGTCGTTGGCCTGGGACCAGGCGAGTCCGAAGATGTGGCCGAGGACGCGGACCAGTCGATATTGCACGTCGGGGAGCTGGGAGCTGGTGGCGGCGCAGACTCCGTTGATGATGGCGACAGCGTGGGCGATGTTGCCGGACGATGAGAAATTGTCGGGAGCGCCGTAGACAGCGTTGTAGAAACATTCGTCGGAGTCGCCGGCGCCTTGGCCGAGGAGCGCGTCGGTGACGGTGCCGTCGTCGTCGTAGACAATGCCGAGGGGCGTGCCGGTGGCTTGCGGCGTAATGTCGGCGGGGGCGGTGATGACTCCGAACTGTCCTTGAATGTTGCTGCCGTTGACGTCTTCGGCGAGATGCCCGGCCTGAGTGACCGTGAGGGCGACGCCGGGAGCCGCCGTCCACGGAGCGATGGCGGCGGCGACGAAGCTATCGGCCTGCGCGTTATTAAGGATGGGGCTAAGCGCGCCCTGGTCGGTAAAGTATTGGACGGTGGCGCTTGTCCAGAGGATCGGCTGGCCTTCGACGCCCTGATTGTAGCCGGAGCCTGCGACCCATGCCGGGCCACCGGCGCGGAGGACGCTGGGGAAGAGGAGGATCACGACGGCGAGAGTGAGAAGTCGTGGGCGCATGGTTATTCTCCCCATGGTTATTCTCCCCGGGCGGCGCGGATGGCGCGGGCGAGTTGGGTGACGGTGATTGGACGGGAGGGCGACGAATTTTGCGGGCCGTGATTGTGCGGATTCATGTCAGCGATTGGCGCGGATCGGTCGACGTGGCGGCCGGTCGAATCGAGGCGAATTTGACCTTGCGGGCCGGCGACGGGGCTGGTCAGGCCGAGGCGGCTGGGCGGATATAAGAAGAGAAGAACGCGGTCGCCGGGGTGGAGTTGGGGTTGGCGGTCGAGTGTGCCGAGCCATTCGTGGATGACCAGAGTCTGTCCGGGTTCTGCGCCGGCGATAGGCTGGTCGACGCGGAACTGGAGTTCGACGACATTGGCGTTGGAGTGGAGGTTCGGGTTGGTTGCGGAGGAATCGAGCGAGGCGGGATTCGCGTGTGGAACGGCCCCTTGATTTGTTGTGGTGGCGGGGGAGACGGGGCAGGCCCCGTCTCTATCATTGATGCAAACTGGCGGCGTTCCCGCGCTTAGAACTGTACCGGCGAAGATGAGGCCGGCTTTACGGGCAAGTTGCTTCCATTGCGGGCCGAGAGCGCTGGCGGCGGCATTTTCATTGGAAGGATTGGCTGCGGACGGGCCGGATTGGGCTGTTGCGAGGGAGGGTAAGAAAGACAGCGCTAGAACAAGGGCGATCCTGAATAGTCGTCGGGAGACACGCACGGCAAGGCTCTTTTCTGGAGAGGACGGACCGTGAGAGGTCCTGGGAGTGGGGTTAATGGTAGCGCGGGGGAAACGAATCGGATATGCGTTCGATCACAGTGCAAATGTGATGAATCGCTGGGATTGCAGATCGCAGAGGTCAGATTGTAGAGGTCGGAGAGTAGAAGTCTTGGCGAATCGTAGGGAGGCGACAGCGGGTTCGATCTTAGCCGCGGCGCTGGCGTAATTCTTTGTTAGCTTTTCTTTGCTCCTTTCTTTGCTGCTTGGCGTATTTTTTGGCGGCTTTGGCCTGCTTCTTGTTGGCCTTCTTCAACATCTTTTGCTGCTTCTTGGCGTCTTTGCGGGATTGCCGGGCGTTCTGCTCGGGCGTCATGCGGGGATTTTTTTCGGCGGCGGAGACGGCGACGAGACTTAAGATGGCGAGCAGAACGAGAGTGGCGAATCGTTTCATAGAGTCTCCATGAGGGCTTGTGGCGATTTTACACCGAAGGGGCGCGGAGCCTGGTTGATCTTGGGGGAACTGGTGGACCTGTCCGGGTGGGTAATAGTTTGGTGGTAAACGGTGTGGCGAGTCTGAACCCACACATCGCAAAGAACGCGATGTGCGGGGCACGCCGCACGCAGCCTTTTACGCTGAAGTAGTGGACAGTTTGGTGTGTAAGCGGCGGGCTGACGCCCTCCGCTTTTTTGCGGTTCTTATACGAGAATCGTCCGGCCTAGGGGCAAATGAGTGATAAAGGATTTTGCAACGGTCACATTTTGCAGTTCCGTTCAGATGTTTGCAAAACTCGTGCAATGCTTTAGGTGATTTCCTTCTAGCAGATGCGCCGCGGCGTCACAGTTGCCCGTGATCAGCATCACGCCCCAAGGTACTGCAGAGTGCCAGAATCAGATACTCTGAAGCAGTTACTTGGGTTGACATGATGAGCTTGTCTAAGCTGCTCCTACGTGGTTTGTTAGCTTTAATCGGTATCGGCATGTTCGGCTTACTAGCATGTCGTGATGATGCTCGCGGTGGCGGTGCCACCATCTTGCCCAGGCAGGGCAACGATGCGCCCGCGACCGCCTCCCCCCGGCAGAGTACCGATGATCGAGTTCTCGTAGAGTCGCGGGAATCTATCTACAACAGTATTTATGTATATCGGACGGGCACCTATCTCAGCATGACGTTTGGCCTTAATCAAAAGCTCTATGAGGAGAGCCGATATAACCCGGCCGATGATCGTGAACTGCCGATGCCCTATACGCAGTTCATGACGGCAAGTTTGACGTATCCGAATAAGATCAACTCGATTCTCGAAATCGGGAGCGGCGGCGGGCGAACAGCTTGGTATCTGCATCGTATCCTTCCAAACGTCCAAGTCACCACGGTCGAACTCGATCCTACTGTAGTCGAACTGTCACGGAAGTATTTTGGCATTAAGGATGAACCGAACTTCCACTTGGTTAGTCGTGACGGCCGGATATTTCTCGCGGCGTCGAAGGCTCACTACGATGTAATCCTGCTCGATGCTTATCGCGGAACCTTCGTGCCATTTCATCTGCTGACTAAGGAGTTCTATCAGATTGTGAAGGGGCACCTCGCACCGGGCGGAGTGATAGCTGTGAATGTTGAGCCAACAACGATGCTTTTTGACTCAGCCGTAAAGACGCTGCATGAGGTTTTTTCGCAGGTTGAGTTCTACGATGCTAGCGGCAGCAATGTTGGCGGTAACGTCGTGATGATTGCCTACGATGGGCAGGCTGTTAGCAGTTCCGATCTCAGTCGCATGGCCGAAACACACGAATCTGCTTACCGCCCTCGTTATGACCTGCGGGAAATGCTACGACATCGGTTCTTGTTGAAACCGGTCGGATCGTCCTTTGACGTGGTTAACCAAGAAGGGCAGTCTACGGCAGGGATCGACGACAACGCCAAGATTTTGACCGATGATTTCGCGCCCGTCGAGTCATTGAAAGCGATAGAACGCCACAATCAAAAATGGACATTTCAGTCCAATCCCGCGGCTCACTAGCTGAACGCGCTGGCTCACTCTTGATCTATGCGAACGCCTTCCTTGTCGGGGGCGTGCTTATGGGTTTCGAGATGCTGGGAAGTCGCTATTTGTTTCCTTATTTTGGGGGCGGGATGGGCACTTGGGCTGGTTTGATCTCCACGGTGCTGGTCGCGCTTACCATCGGTTATCTTGTCGGCGGCGCCATCGTTGACCGCCATCCTTCGCCACGTGTGATTGCGGTCAGTATTGCTGCGGCAGCGGTTTACTTAGGCATAATCCCCTTGACTGCTGACCGTGTGATGTCCTCAATCCTCCGATCAGTTGGGGAAGGTCCTTCGGGCGTTCTGCTTGCCTCAAGTGTGTTGCTACTTCTTCCATTGTCGCTCCTCGGTACGCTTTCTCCCGTTGCCGTACGACTCCTGATTCGGTCGACTACCGAGACCGGCCGAGTGGCGGGCCTCGTCTATGGGATTTCAACAATCGGAAACGTCTTTGGAACGTTGTTCACGACTTTTGTGCTAATCCCAACTATCGGCTCACGGTTGATTACATATTTATTTGCAGGCATTCTCGCTCTTTGTGCTGCCAGCTTGTTCTTCGCCAAAGTGCATTCAACGCAAGACTCGCTCGACGCCATATAGCTGTTTCAAACAGGCGATCTCACTCGCGACCTTCACTATCTCTAATGGATCGTCTTAGTCTTGCGCGACATGTAGTCCATGAGCAGATACTGACCTAGCGTGTAAGGAGTGGTGAAGTAGGCTTTGCCTCGGCACATTCGCGTTACTTTCTGGACGAATTGGACTAAGCCGTAGTCGCTGGCGAGCATAAAGGTATTAATAAGGACGCCGGCTCGCTTGCACTTCGAAACTTCTTCCAGCGTTTCACTGACGACGAGCGGATCGAGGCCGAAGGCGTTTTTGTAGATGCGGCCGTCTTCGAGCGTGAGCGCGCTGGGCTTGCCGTCAGTAATCATGACGATCTGCTTCATGTCCTTGCGCTGGCGTTGCAGGATACGCTGCGCCATGCGCAAACCTTCGCGCGTGTTGGTGTAATAAGGACCGACCTTGACGCGCGCCAGTTGCGAAAGGGGGACTTCTTCAGCGGAATCGTGGAAGAGCACCAGCGACAGCGAGTCTCCCGGATACTGCGTGCGGATCAGTTGCGAGAGCGCCATGGCAACTTTTTTGGCGGGCGTGAAGCGGTCTTCGCCGTAGAGAATCATGGAGTGCGAGCAGTCGAGCATCAGCACCGTCGCGCAACTTGATTGGTACTCGCACTGGTGGACTTGCAGGTCGCGGTACTCGATGTTGAGCGGGAGGTTGAGGCCTTCGCGCTGAATGGCGCTGGAGAGCGTCGCGGTGATGTCGAGGTTGAGCGTGTCGCCGAATTCATAGGACTTGGAGGCGCCGCTGGCTTCGATGCCGGTGGCCATATCGCGCGTGTCGTGGCGTCCAAAGCTGGATTTGCCAAGCGAGCCGAGAAGATCGCGCAGGGCCTTGAAACCGAGGAAGTCGAGGCTCTTGTCGGTAATTTCGAATTTTGCCTGCTGCTGGTTTTCGCCGACCTGGCCGCCAACGCTGGAGCGGCGCAAGGGATCGTGAGGCTGGGCTTCCCAAGGACGATCGATGCTGATGTAGTCTTCCTGCTGCATGCGCTCGATGAGCTTCTCGATCAACTCTTCGAGTTCGCCGTTCATCGACATTTCCATCATGCGTTCGCGCATCTCTTCGTCAAACATGTCGCTATCGAGAAGCGCTTGTTCGAGGGCGCGGCGAAGATCGTCGAGAGTCTGTTCGCCTTCGCCATTCTGCATCTCGTACCAGAAGTTGTCGTTGAATCCGCTTTGCAGGAGATAGTCAGAGAGCGCGCTGAGCAGGTCTTCCAGGCTCATTTCGCCGGCCTGGTCGGGAACGTATTTGGAGTAGCGAATGCGTTTCATGGGTCAGGTATTGGCTTTCAGCTTTCAGCTCTCAGCTCCAAGGAAGATCGTCCTTCGTCCTTCGCTTTCGCTTTCGCCACTTGCTCTTCGTGCCGGGATCCGTTGGTTTGCGAAGGGCCAAGGACGAAGGGCCAAGGACGCTAGTTAAAACTCCTCTTCCCTCCGAATCCCGGTTCTTCTCTCTCGAAAAGTTGCTGCTTTTCTTGCACCTTCGGTTGCTTTTCTCCGGCGGTGAAAACTCTCTCTTCGTCGCGGCCGATTTTCTTGTGAGCGTGGAGGCCTTCTAAGACGAATTCGGCGGCGGAGACTTGGACTTCGGGCGCGTCCTTTGGTCCTATGTTTAACTTCAGCAACTTTTCCATGAGACCTTGAATCTGGCGGAGGCCGTCTAAGACTTCTTTTGCGCCGGCGTTGTCGCTGAGTTGAATTTCGCCTCCGAGATCGAACCATTGCACGATTTGCTGCATGTTTGTACCGTGCAGATGCGTGTCGTAGGCCTTGGCGATGGCGGTGCGGATGAGTTCGCGGCTGACGTGGTCGGCGCCTTTCATCTCGCCTTCGTATTCGAGTTCGAGCTTGCCGGTGATGGCGGGGAGCGCGGCATAGATGTCGCTGATGCGCGGGACGACCGTGGTTTCCCCGTGAGCCAGGGCACGGCGCTCTGCATTCGAGACTACATTTTCCATGGCCGAAATCGGGAGGCGCTGGCTGACGCCGGAGCGCTTGTCGATTTTTTTGTCGTCGCGGGCGACGAAGGCGATGCGCTCGATGACCTCCTTTATATAGTTCGGAATGTGGAGGCGGGTGCCGTTGCGAGCATTTTCATCAGTTCGATAACGATTGACCCAGGCCTCCTGCGCGGTGATGGCAATTCCCTCTTCGACGGTGGCGGGATAGTGGGTGCGAATCTCGCTGCCGATGCGGTCTTTGAGCGGGGTGATGATTTTGCCGCGGGCGGTGTAGTCCTCGGGATTGGCGCTGAAGACGATGGCGAGATCGAGCGGCAGGCGGATGGGATAGCCCTTAATCTGCACATCGCCTTCCTGCATGATGTTGAAGAGGCCGACCTGAATTTTTCCGGCAAGGTCGGGCAGTTCGTTGATGGCGAAGATGCCGCGGTTGGCGCGCGGCAGCAGGCCGTAGTGGACGGTGAATTCGCTGGAAAGTTCGTGGCCTCCGCGTGCGGCTTTAATGGGATCGATGTCGCCAATGAGGTCGGCGATGGTGACGTCGGGGGTGGCGAGTTTTTCGACGTAACGATGGTCGGCGCTGAGCCAGGCGATCGGCGTTCTGTCTTCTTCTTTGGTGACGAGGTCGAGGCAACGGCGGCAGATGGGAGCGTAGGGATTGTCGTGAATTTCGCAGCCGGCAATGTAAGGCATTTCGGGATCAAGGAGGCTGGTGAGGGCGCGCAGGATGCGGCTTTTCGCTTGTCCGCGGAGGCCGAGGAGAATGAAATTATGGCGCGAGAGGATGGCGTTGACGATCTGCGGGATGACCGTATCTTCGTAGCCGACGATGCCGGGGAAGATCGGCACTTCATCTGGAGGACCGGGGTGCTGGCGCAGACGGGCCATGAGATTTTCGCGCATCTCGTCTTTGACGCGGCGCTGGGCGAGACGGCTTTCAGAAAAAGAGGTGGCACGTAATTCGCCCAGTGTGCGGGCACTGCTCATGATGGGAACCCCCGGGGAAACTGGAATTCGACGGCGTCGCGCCGTGTAAAGCGTTAGGCGGATTATACGCTCAGCTCCAAGCTCCAAGCTCCAAGCTCCAAGCTCCAAGCTCCAAGCTCCAAGCTCCAAGCTCCAAGCTCCAAGCTCCAAGCTCCAAGGAATTAGATGCGCCGGGATTGAGTTTCGCGCTTGCCCGTTATTGGGTGGTGCTGTTGGGCTAACTTCCGTCTGCGGCTGTGTTGGGTTTTGCTTGGAGCTTGGAGCTGAGAGCTTGGAGCTTTCTTAAGTAAGCTGAGCGCTGCTTTGCTAATTCCATCGTGCGTTGGCGGCGCGTCGCAGGCCAGGAAGCACGGCGCGCAGGTAGCCGACTACGGCTTCGAGGCGCTTGGTTTCGGAGAGAGTGGAGAGCAGGCTTTGCTTGAAATCGAGATCGAGGGGAAGCGAGCCGGCGAGAAGGAAAGAAAGATAGTTGCTGGCTTCGTCGGGGCCGGAGGCTTCGGCGCCGGAGATGCGCGCGATCTCGGCGTGCAGGCGCACGGCCTGCTCGATGAGAGGATTGGCGGCGCGGGCGGGCTCGCCATCGTCATCTTCGAGCAGAGAAATTTCGGCGCGAAGGAACGATCTTTCTTCGTTAACTTCGAGCACCTCGAAGCGCTCGACGCCACGAGTGAGGATGTCCAGACGGCCGTCTTCGTATTTTTTCGTGACCGAGAGAATTTCGGCGGTGCAGCCGATGCCGGCGACACCTTCCTCGGAGGCGCGCACGATGCCGAACGGTTTTTTCTGCTCGAGGCACTCGGCAATCATTTCTTTGTAGCGCGGTTCGAAGATGTGCAGGGGAAGCGGGGCGCCGGGAAGGAGCACGAGATCGAGCGGGAAAATTGGCAGCAATGACGGCAACGGGACTCCTGTCTATAGATTCTACCCTTTCGGGAGTGGCTCGTTGACTTGCCGGCTCTCGCGGGCTTACAAGATTCGCATGGAGATGGACGGAAAAATTGTGGTGGTGACTGGGGCCTCAATGGGAATCGGCGAGGCCATCGCCAAGATTTTCGCCGACAACGGCGCCAGCGTGGTGCTTCTGGCGCGGGATGTGGCGCGGGCCGATGAGGCTCGGCGTCGCGTCGGGCATACCGAGCGAACTTTTGCTTTGGGTTGCGATGTGCGGAAGCGCGAGGAGATCGACGCCGCAGTGGCTCGCACGGTGGAGTGCTTTGGGCGCATCGACGTTTGGGTGAACAACGCCGGCATCGGCATCCGCGACCGGGTGGCCGACATGGATATGGCGGTGTGCCGCGATCTTTTCGAGACAAACTTTTTCGGCGCGATCGCCGGATTGCAGGGGGCTGTGGCGGCGATGCGGAAAACCGGCGGCGGCACGGTCATTAACATTTCGAGCGTCGCCGGACATATCTCGGTGCCGAACATGGCTCCTTACTCCGCGAGTAAGTTCGCGCTGAATGCCATCGGCAAAGGCGCGCGGCTGGAGCTGAAGCGCGAGAACATCAATGTGCTGACTGTGTGTCCGGGATATGTGCAGACAGATTTTGGCAAGCACATGGCTGCGAATCGGGGCGGCAGCGTGCGACCGCGGTCGGTGAATGGAGTGACTGTCGAGCGCGTGGCACGGGCGACTTATGAGGGATATCGCAATGGCAAGCGCGAGGTGATTGTGCCGTGGACGCTGATTCCGGTGATCAAGCTGTATCAGCTATGTCCGGGCTTGGTGGAGTGGCTGATGGGGAAGGCGCTAGACCGTTAGGCTCGGCCACAAGTATGTGCTCCGCCTAGCTGGGCGGCGGTGTGATGGACGAGGCCGAAGGCCTCCGCCCGGGACGGCGGAGTCCGGTATGATCGTTGCGTGGTGACCGGGGCCAGTCCAACAAAGAAACTGCAAATTATAGAGTCGCGGCAACTCGGGAAATTGCCGTGGCTGGTGCATGCCTTCTCGACGCGCTGCGGAGGCGTGTCGCGCGTCTATGGCGGGAAGGCGCTCAACCTGGGATTTACCAAAGACGACTCGCACGCCGCCGTCGAGCGCAACCGCGAGTTGTTTCTTAAGAGGCTCGGCGTGTCGGACGGACGCAAGACCTGGCCACTGATTACGCTGCGGCAAATCCACTCGGATTTGATTCACTACATCGACCGCCTGCCCGACGAGCCGCTCGTGGGAGACGGTCTGGTCACGAACACTCCCGAGCTTTTGATCGCGATGCAAGCGGCTGATTGCATTCCCGTTATCGTGATCGATCGTAAGCGCCGCGCAGTGGGAGTGTTTCACGCCGGCTGGCGCGGCACGGTCAAACGCATCGTAGAAAAAGGCGTGGGGGAGATGCGCAAACATTTCGGAAGCGATCCGCGTGACATGCTGGCTGCAATCGGACCGGGAATCCATTCCTGCTGTTACGAGGTCGGCGAGGAAGTGCGCACGCAGTTCGACTCGCAATTTGCCTATGCGGACGGCCTTTTTCGTGAAGTCAAAGAGTCGGATCCCGTGCGGGATAAATATCCCCTGCTGTTCTTAACCGCCCGCGCGCCCGGCCACAGCGAATTGCCGGTGAAGATATTTCTCGATCTGGTCGAGGCCAACCGGCGGCAGTTGATGGATGCAGGTCTGGCCGGGAAGAATATTGACGCTTCGGCCCCATGCACGGCCTGTCACACGGATTTGCTCTTTAGCTTTCGCGGCGACAGGGGCGTGACTGGGCGCTTGCTGGGTGCGGCTGGGATCCGGGGAAAGAAATGATGTTCTTCGTTGATGAGATGGAGGGCTGAGCGCCCGTCCCGCCAGCTCATCGTTCACGCCAGGTCGAACAGCAGAACCTCGGCGTCCTTTGTTCCTTTGATCGTCAACTCATTTTCGTCGCTGATGGCGGCACCGTCTCCCTGGCGCAGTTTCTCGCCGTTGAGTTCGACTTCTCCTTTTGCCACCTGCACCCACGCGTGACGCTTTGCCACCAGCGGATGCTTGACCTCTTCGCCGGGCGCAAGCAGGGTCACGAACAGCTTCGCGTCCTGATTGATTCTCACCGACCCGTCCGCGCCGTCGCGCGAGGCGATCAGGCGCAGCTTGCCACGCTTTTCGGCCTCGGGAAAACTCTTCTGCTCGTAGCCGGGCTCATGCCCCTGTTTGTCAGGCATGATCCAGATCTGGAGCAGATGCACCTTATCAGTCTGGGATGGGTTGTATTCGCTGTGGCGGATGCCGCGGCCTGCCGTCATGCGCTGCCCGTCGCCCGGAAGGATCACCGAGCCGGTGCCGAGACTGTCCTTGTGCTCGAGCTGGCCGGAGAGAACGTAGGTGATGATTTCCATGTCACGATGAGGGTGGGTAGGAAAGCCGCTGCTGGGTGCGACCCAGTCCTCGTTGATGACGCGCAGGGAGCGGAATCCCATCCACTTCTCGTCCCAGTAGTCGCTGAAGCTGAAAGTGTGTTTTGTGTCGAGCCAGCCGTAGTTGCCGCCGCCGCGTTCGTTGCCGCGCCGAATGTTAATCATGGTTGCCTCCACTTTCCGAATGCTTGTTATAACGACTATTCGATGCGGGAGGAATACTGAAAGATTCAAGGGGACGATTGGGGGGATCGCGCCGTGGCTTCATGCCGCGATTTGAATACCGTTGGGGCCTCGCGTGGTTTCGCGATTTCAGTCCTTCCTTTGCTTTTTGACGGCCGTATCGGACTTCCGCTTGTCGTCCTTCTTGGAATCCTTGGTCTCTTTCGTATCCTTGCTATCCTTCGAGTCTTTGAACTCCTTCGATCCGCCATCGGACTCGGAGGACGAAGATGACGATTGGCCTGCCGAACCCTTACGCCCGTAATCGCTCACGTACCAACCGGAGCCTTTGAATTGCACGGCGGAGGTCGAAATCAGTTTCTCAACCGGTCCTCCGCATTCGGGGCATTTCTTGACCGGATTGTCCGAGAACTTCTGGATTTGTTCGAAGCGATACTTGCATTTTTTGCACTGGTATTCGTAGAGAGGCATGGGTGATGAGATTTTAGGGTTTGTGGTTGAGCGGCGTCAATTTCGATAGAGCTCGAAGCTCGCAGCTCCAAGTTCCAAGGCAATCCCGACACGCGATTTTTCTTACAATCTGGAACTTAGAACGCGGACATTCAGCGCTTCAGCAGATCGACCGGTTCGCGCACATCGACCACGCGAAAGTATTTGCCGAGTGCGGGATATTGCCTGGCTACCGTTTCAAACATGGCATAGGCGACGTTGCGGTAGGATGCGTGTCCGGCGGGAGTGGTTCGCAGCTCGGAGATGTAAACCGCCTCGGCGAAATCCATTTTGAAGAGCGTGCGCTTGCGGAAGGCGAGCGGAATGGCGTACTGGGAATTCTCGAGGGCCTCAACACCGCCGCTCGCTTCAAGCCGCATGACCGCACCTGCGGCTTTTTTCATCGTGTTGGCATAGATAGAAGTCGCTCCAGCGGCGTCGATCTCGGACGGCGTGTCATAGCCATGCGCGGCGGTGAAATCCTGCATAATTTGGATACAGCGGCGATGCCGGTGCATGTCGCGGAAGCCGCCAATATCCATAAGAACGTCGAAGCGGAACTGCTGGCCGCAGGCCAAGGTGCGCGGAAGTTCATCGTGCTTGCCGCGGTGACGCAGCCCGAGGTCAATGATCTCGCGACGGCGAGTCTCGCCCGACACTTCGACCGCCTGGCGAATCTGGCGATAAGAATAATGACAGTGGCCGTAGAGAAGCGTGGCAGCAAGCTCGATCTCGAAAGGCTCGGCATCGAGAAGATCGACGAGAGGCGCTGGTTCGATAGCCGCGCCGCGCATCAGTTCGGTGGCGGCCTGACGAAGCTCACGGTGCGACTCGATCTCGTAGGCGTTCGGATCGGCGTACTTGACCAGCGTGGGTGCGACACGCACCTCGTGCAGCAGTTCGCGTTCGGCTTGATTGGCAAGCTCGGGCGCAACTTCGCGGATTCGCTCCACCAGCCCGCGCAGTGATTCCTCATTCGCATTGTAGGCGGGCAAGGTCGCGGCTTTCTTCAGCAGAGCGCCAAGTTCACGCACCTCGCAATGCGGCTGCGCGAGGAGATGCGCGACCTGCGTCTCGAGGGTGCGCGCGTTGACGATTTCGCCAAGCGAAGTATTGGTAGCCAGCGGCAACAGATATCGAGAAATATCGAAGGCTCGGGCGCGCAGCGTGCGTTCGTAAGCGTCGGCCTTCATCTCCGCCGGACGCGGTGTGATGCTGGCGAGATATTCGAAGGCCTTCTGCGAAATTTCCTCGTAGGCTGAAAAGAGAGTTCCGATCGTCTCGCGATATAAATTGGCGCCATCTTCGTTCTTGAACTTGGGTGTGTAGTAGCCGCTCTTCCGGAAGTCCTGGTAGCGGGTGGAGCGCTCCTGGCCGTCCCAGCGCTGCTCGTCGGCGACGACGATGGCCGCAAGAATCGACAAGCGCTCGATGGCCAGCGCAATGTGGGCTAAATCGGCGATCGAGCGGTGGCCGTACTGAAAATAAAACGTGTTGAGGAATTTCTCCGCCTTCTGAGTAGTAATTTCGCGGAGTGCCTCCTTCATCGAGAGCGACGACCGGGAGTACTTGGCCATGGCGTAAGCCTGAATCTCGGGCTCGACGCCGTAGACCGCGAAGACTTCTACGGTTGGTGCGCTCGCGGAAGTGGAGACTGGTTGCGGCGGCATGGGCTCGGCGGAAATTACTTCGGACATGAGTGTGAAGAATCTTAAATCTCCAGTTCACGGGGCGCAATTGGAAGGAAGATTAGTTTCGCTCGGAACGGTGGAAAAGTAAGAAAGTCTCAATTAACCAATAGGCCGCGGAAGTCTCTACCGGCTAGCCGCATTTATCTTGTGGGCGGTGGAACGCTCGAGATTGGCGACGGCTTAGGCGGCACGACCGTGGGTTTGGGCGGCACGACTTGATTGGATTGAAAAAGGATCGGGTCCGGCGCCTGGGGCGTCGGAATTGGCGGAGCCATGCCAGAGCGCTGCACTGCCTCGCGCAGAATGACGAGATCGACGCGGCGGTTCAGTCCGCGACCATCAGCGGTGGCATTGGAAACAATGGGATGAAATTCGGCATAGCCTGCGGCGCTCAGGTGGTTCGGGGTGTATCCATCGCGAACGATGAGCAGGCGCACGATCTCGGTCGCGCGCGACGCCGAAAGCTCCCAATTCGAGGAGAACTGCGCGTTGTGGATCGGGACGTTGTCGGTGTGCCCTTCGACGCGCAGATAACAGTCGCGCTGGCGCAGAAGAGTGGCGATGCGATCAAAAGTCGATTGCGAGGCCGATTTCATCTGCGCCGAACCGCTTTCAAAAAAACCGGCTTCGCGCAAGCTGATGACCAGGCCATCGGGATCGCGCCGCATGGCAATTTCGTTGCGTTTGATTTCGGCGGCAAGCGTGCCCTCAAGTATGGTTTGCAACTGGGCGAGATCGCCATTTTCGGTGCCGCTGCCGAGTGCGCCTTCCGGATGGGAGGTGATGCGCCCGACGGCCGCCGTGCGCTCGACGTTCTCGATGGCCTGCACCGCGCTAAAGGGCATGGGATCGCGCACGTCCACCGGAACCTGTGTGGTCGACGCCTGAAAGACCCCCATCTCCTGGAAGGCAACCTGAATGGCCAGCGCGAGCTTGCCCACTTTGCGCTTGTCGACCTGAGACGAAGCATAGAGCACGACGAAAAAGGCGAAGAGCAAGGTGATGAAATCGGCGTAGGAGACGAGCCAGCGCTCGTGGTTTACGTGGGGCCGGCGGCGAAGACGCCTCATACTCGGGCGGCCTCAGACCTGGTCTGGGAGTCATGCGCCTGCGTAAGGAAGCCCAGCAGTGTGGTTTCGACCATGCGTGGGTTCATGCCTTCGAGAATGGAGATCACGCCTTCAAGCGTCATCTCGCGGATGATCTGCTCCTCGCGAATGCGGATACGCAGTTTGCCCGCGACTGGCAGAAAGAAAAGGTTGGCCAGGCCGACTCCGTAGATCGTCGCCACGAATGCGACCGCGATGCCGCGGCCGACTTCATCGATCTTGTCGAGGTGCTGCATGACCTGGATCAGGCCGAGTACCGCACCGATGATCCCGATCGTCGGCGAGAAGCCGCCCGCGGATTCGAAGAGCTGCGGAATCTTTTCCTCCTGCTCTTCCTTGTTTTGAAGTTCGAGTTCGATGATCTTGCGCAGTTCCTGTGATTCCGTGCCATCCACAGCGAGCATAAGGCTGCGTCGCAGGATCGGTTCCTCAATCTTGTCGATTTCCTTGTCGAGTGAGATGAGGCCTTCGCGGCGCGCCTGATTGGCATAGTGAACCAGCACTTTGATTGCGTCCTGCGCATCCTGTTTCGGTTCGACGAAAACGTGCGCCAGGCGTTTCGCGGAGTGAATGGCGATAGGCAGGGGATATTGAATCAGGATCGCCCCCAGGGTGCCGCCGAAGACGATCATGGCCGCAGTCGGCTGAAGAATCTGGCTCAGATTGCCGCCCTCGAGCAGCAAGCCAAGGAGCACGCCTCCAAGCGCCAGTGTCAAGCCGGCAAGGGTTGCTTTATCCATGCGGTTCTACTCGGCCTCAGTGGCGGCGGAATTAGGGTCGGGGCGAGCAGTGCTCTCGGCGGAGGGCAATACGGCGGCCCGGTTATCCCACCACAGCATGATTCCCTGGAGCACGGAACGGCGGAACTGGACAACGCGTTCAAGCACTTCCTGCGCGCTCTCACGCACCACGATCTTTTCGCCGTTCACTAAGGTCAGCACCGTGTCGGGCGCCTGCTCGACAAACTTGATCAGGTCGGAGTTCACGGTCAACGGGTGATTGTTGAGGCGGGTAAGTTGAATCATGCGCTTCTCCGGAATGAGGCGCGCGAGAGGCCTCATTTACAAGCATCGGCGCGGCGTGAGAAGTGGGGAGACGAGCAAAGCGCACGACCGATTACGCAAGGACTAATGCTGTTGTCACTTGTGAAAATAAAGCCTAGGCGTAGCACGCCGATGACCAGTATGAGTTACAAGGTTCCGCAGTACAGGGGAACGAGCTCCGGGAAGGTTTCGGGGACGGATCCAGAAACGGAACCATCCATATCCCAAAAAGGAGCAAACACAATGGCACTTACCATTCTGAATAACATTGCTGCTTTGGCTGCGGAGAACCAGCTCAATATTACTAGCAGCAATCTCAATTCAACACTGGAGCAGCTGTCGTCAGGATCGCGTATCAACAGCGGCGCTGATGACCCCGCAGGCCTAGCCATTGCTAATGGCCTGGCGGCTAACATCGCCGCCCTGACGCAGTCGGCAAGTAACGCCACTGACGGCGTGGGCGAGTTGCAGGTGGCAGATGGCGCGCTGTCGCAGGTCACCACGCTGCTTGATCGTGCGGTTACGCTGGCCACCGAGTCAGCGACGGGCACGGTATCGGATTCGCAGCGCACAGCGCTGGACGCCGAGTATCAGTCCATCAAATCGGAAATTAACAGCATCGGGTCGACCACTAACTTCAACGGTGGCCAGGTCTTCACCGCGAATACGCTCAACGTCTATTTGAGCGATGGCAGCACTTCCGGCAGCAGCACCATCGGCGTTACCACCGGCCTCTTGTCTTCTAGCGGCCTCAATCTAGGAGGCGCCGTAGCCGCCACGGGAACGTTAAGCCAGACGGCGGGCGCCGCCGCCGTGGCGGCGACCGATACCTTGACCGGAGCCGCCTTTACCCAGGGCGTCGCCGCCAGCGGTACTCTCACCTTCACCGGGAATGCGGCCGCGAGCGACACAGTGACCGTTGGAACCAAGACCTATACCTTTGTTAGCACGCTCAGCGGAGCTGCCAACGAGGTACTGATCGGCGGTACCACGGCGCAATCGATCCTTAACCTACAGGCTGCGATCAACGCGGCCCCCGGCGGCGCGGGTGTTGCTTATGGCGCGGGCACGGTTGCCAATGCAAGCGCCTACGGGTCAGCAGTCACCGCGACTACTCTTACGGTAACCGCCAATGTCAACGGCACCGGCGGAAACTCGGTCGCCACGTCGACGACCGGTGGAGGCAATGAAACGTTCGGCGCGGCGGATCTGGCGGGCGGCGTCGCTGGCGCAACTGTATCGATCGGCAGCCAGACGTATACCTTCGTGACTGCACTCAGCCACACTGAGACAGCAAACGAAGTTGTCTCTTCGAGTGAAGCCACGGGCCTGACCAATTTAGTCGCTGCGGTTAATGGCACTGGCGGCGCCGGATACAGCGCCAATACGGTTGCCAACTCACAGGTCACGGCGGGAGCTTCCACCGGCACCACCGTGCTCTTTACCGCCGATACCGCGGGCACGAGCGGCAACTTCATCACGACCGGGACCAGCGGCACAGTTAAGGGGACATGGTCGAGTGTCGATTTCACGGGCGGCACTGCTGCCGGCACTGCTCCTTCGGCAGTTGCGGGCGACACGGTAACCGTGGGCACACAGACCTACCAGTTTGTGTCCTCGCTGGGCACTCCCTCAGCGAATGCGGTGCAGGTCCTGGTGGCTCCGACCGAAGAGGGAAGTTTGCAAAATTTGGCAAACGCCATTAATGGCGGAAGCGGCGCGGGCATCAACTATATTTACGGTACCGGCGCGACCGCCAACACCTCGGCGACCGCAGTCGCAGGGCAGAACGCATCGGGACTGGGCACACTCGCCCTGACCGCCTCGGCCAAGGGCACGGTCGGCAACAGCATTGCTCTGGCCACGACCGGTTCGGGCGCCAATACCTTCTCCGGTGCCTTTCTGTCAGGCGGCACGGCCGGATCGATCAACGACCTGCTCACCCAGACTGACGCCACTGCGGCGCTGGCCCTCATCAATGACGCAGTTGCCACTGTGGCTGCCCTTCGCGGCAACATCGGCGCAACTGTTAACCGGCTTCAGAGCGCGTCCAACGTCATCACCAACCAGACGCAGAACCTGACGGCCGCCGAGAACGACGTAACCGCCGCCGACATTCCGACCGCGGTCGCCAACCTTTCTCAATATTCAATTCTGGAACAGACGGGCATCTCGGCTCTGGCCCAGGCCAACCAGCAACAGCAACTCATTCTGAAGCTGCTGCAATAAGCGTCTCGAACTCGAGGGGGCGGTTAATCAGCCCCCTCCCTTTATTGTTCAGCCAATGAAGGCATACGCCCTACCGGGCCATCAAATCTGCCAATACGGTTCGCTTCGGGAGCCGTTGCCAAGAAGAAAAAACTTGAGACGGAAGATACTCTCCTAGTTCCTTGAATCGCCGATGTTTGAGATGGAATTGCACCAGGATCCCGAGATGCCGGTCCGGGGATTAGAACTTTGAAATCAATACTCCGACTCCGATCGTCATCGGTCCAGGAGCGCACCGTGCAGGAGACACTTCATGGGGATCAGCTTTAACGCCGCCAGTCTGTTGAGTGGAAATGGCATCAACGTCAGCGCTGTGGTGCAGGAGCTACAAGCCGCCGAAAGCGGCCAGTTGACAGCGTGGAATAACGACCTGACGACACTGCAAACCCAGGCGACGGCCATCAACAACATCAACACCGACCTATCCAATTTGCAGTCCGCCGTCCAGGAGTTCTCCGGTATCGGCGGCGTGCTAACCCAGCTTACGACCAGTTCGTCGGAGTCCGTCATCGTAACGGCCACGGCACAAACCGGTGCCACTCCCGGCAATTACACCGTGGTGGTGAATTCGCTGGCCTCTGCTGGGACGCTCTATACCGATGCTGTCGCGAATGCCAATACCTCGATTCTGCCCTCCGGCCAAACCACGGCGGACCTGGCAGTGCAAATCGGCGGCTCAAATGGAACGATTGCCGACATTCCCATTACCGAGGGCAGCAACGACACGCTGACCACCCTCGCCAGTTCCATCAACAGCTTGAGCGCGACTAACAACTGGGGCATTACTGCGACCGTCGTCACCGATGCGAGCGGCGCCCGTCTAGCCATCTATAGCCAAGCGACGGGGAGCACCGGAGCGCTCTCGATCTCAAACAACACGACCAGCCTTGCCTTTGAGCCACCGGTTGGCGGCACCGACGCCGAGGTCACTGTCAACGGCATTCCCTATGCCAGTACCACCAACACGATCGCGGGAGCCGTTCCCGACGTGACCTTCAACCTGACCAGCGCCGATCCGGCCACTCCCGTTACCGTGACCGTGACGCCCGACACCACCGCCGTCAACAACGCGATCAATAACTTCGTCACGGAGTACAACACCGTTATCGGCGACATCAAGACGCAGTTTACGATCAATCCCGCGACCAATTCGGAAGGACCGCTCGGCTCCGATACCGACCTCCGAATCCTGCAATCGAGCCTGCTCAACGATATTGCCTACGCCACCACCGACGCGACCTCAGTCAGCAGCGGATTTTCCAACATCGGAGCGCTCGGCATCAGCGTAAACGACGACGGCACCCTAACCGTCAACTCTTCGACACTCGATGACGCCCTCACCGCCAATCCCGCAGCGGTGGCGAATTTCTTTACCAACACCAATTCCACCGGCTTCGCCGACAATTTTGCAAACGACATCAACGGGCTTACCAGCCCCACCACGGGCGCCCTCAACTCCGACCTTGCCTCCAACCAGAACCAGCAGAACGATCTCACCACCGAAATCAGTAACTTTCAGACCCAATTGGCCGCCCAAGCCGCGGAACTGACGCAGCAGTACGATCAGGTCAACGCGAACCTCGAGCAATATCCGTTTCTCTTACAGGAAGTCACGGCCGCGCTGGGCTCGCTCGGCACCGGCACAGTGACCTCTGGCACCACCCCGAATACGAATACCACCCCGACTTCGGGGACCTCATCCAGCGGCACGAACTCAACCAGCGAGTCGAGTTCCAGCGGTTCAAGCAGCTAGAAAGGCGGATGACGATGGATGTGAGACGTTCCTACCGTGAAGCGGCGGTGCGCGGCGCCAGTCCTTTGCAACTGGTTGTCCAGCTTTACGATCAGATCGTCGAAGACCTGCGGCAGGCTGCGCTGGCCATCGACGAAAAAAACGACGAGAAAGCCATTCGCCGGCGTAGCGAACGCATCAAGCACGCCATCCTTGTCCTTGCGCACCTTCAGTCGTCGCTCGATTTTGCCAACGGCGGCAGGGTAGCGCGGAACTTGGAGCTGTTTTACAACGTCGTTCGCCAGAATCTGGTGGGCTTGCAATTCCGCCCCTCGCAGCGGGCGGCGCGGCAGCTCATCACCGATGTGATGGCGGTGCGCTCTTCGTGGGTCGAAGCCGAGCGACTCGAGGGATCGAAATCGGCGGGCGTCAACCAATCTGCGCCTTCTTTCGAATCCGCTCCCGAAACCGAACGGGGCCGGGCTGACTGGGAAGGCTAATGGCCGACGCCGCGCTCGAAACGCTCCGCGAAGCGAATCGCCTTCTGCGGGAGGCTCTGGTTCGCTTTCGTCCGGAACGCAGGCGATATGCTCACATCGCGCCGCAGGAATTGTCGGCACTTCTCGATGAGCTCTTGAAGGCTTCCGAATCGCTCCGCCTCGCGCCGGGTGCGGAAGCAACTTCGGAGGCTGTAGCCCACGAGTTGCACGAATACCGCAAAAATCTTCAGGAACTCAAGCGCTTTCTGCCAGCTCTGCACGTCGGCTTGCTGGTCGAGAGGTCGCGGCTGGAAACCGAGCGCTCCCACATTCGGGCCGCGACGGCGTGGGCCGGGGCCAACCGCAAAACGCTTTGAATCCGACGCCGGACTAGCTCAGGTAGTTAAACAGACTGTTGCCCGAAAATTTGCTGATCGCTTCGAGCGCGGCCTGCGTATCGGTCTGCGCCGAGGATAACTCGGTGGCCGCGGAACTTAAATCGGCGGCGCCGAGAGAGGTTTGCTGCTGCGCGATTTGCAGCTTGGCGGCGTCAAGATAAGTGGTCTGTGATTGCACCTGATCGAGCGCGTTGCCGTAAAACACGGTCTGCACCGAGAGATAATCGGCGGCCGAATCGAGCTCGGTGACCGCCGTATCCACACTCGTATTTGACCCCACCGCCGTAATCAAATCGTTAAGCGCCTGAAATACGCTGTTGCCTGTCGCGGAAAACAGTTGCGAGCCCGGCTGGTTGATCGCGAGTTGGTATCCGCTGCCCACCGAAACCTGATTTACATCGTCATTGCCGTTGTACTTGACCCCGGAAGGATCGTTTCCGTCGACGCTGTATGGGGCCGTTCCGATAACGGTGCCGGAGAACAGATAGTTTCCCTGGTACGAGGTGTTGGCCAGCGAAAGCACCTGGCTCTGGATGTCCTGCAACTGCGCCACGATGGCACCCTGATCGCTGGAGGAGAGCGTGCCATTGCCGGCTTCTACTCCCAGGCTGAGCGCCTGCTGTAGCGCCGTCTGCACCGAACTCAGCGTGGAATCGGCGGCTGAGAGTTGCCCGTTGATCGTTGTCAGATCGCTCAGAAAGCCGGAATTAAAGGTGGCTTGGTCGTTGTTTTCCACCAGCAAGGCCGCGGCCGTCGGATTGTCCGAAGGCACATTTACGCTCTTGCCCGTCGAGATCTGGAGCGCCGCATCCTGCGCTTCGAACTCCGACTGGTTCAGCGCGGCCAGCAGATCGGGCATGGGATAGGGATTCACGCGCATTCGATTATCTCCTGATTCGAACTCTGGCTTGCGGTCGCTTTATTGCACGGCCGTCTCGATACCCAGGTTGACGGCGTCGGCCAGCATGGCGTCGATCGTCGTAATCACGCGCGCCGACGCCTGGTAGGCAGTTTGATACTGCACGATGTTGGAGGCTTCCTCGTCCAGCGAAACACCGGAGATGCTTCCGCGCTGGTCCTGTAACTGCTGCAGAATCGAGGTCGAGGCGTCGACGTCCGCCGAGACGTTCGAGGTTGTATTGCCCACCTGAAAGACCAGGTTGGAGTAGAAGTTAATGGGCGTCTGCCCGCTGGCGACATTCTCAGTCGCAACCGCCGACAGGTTGGCCAGATTGCCGTTGCTTCCGGCCGTGCCGTCGGAGCTGGCGGCAATGAGCGAGGGATCCGTAATTGCCACCGTCATGTTGGCCGCCGCGCCGGTCGTGCCCGCCGGCGGCGTGCTGAAGATGTTGCCGCCCGCCTTTCCATTCAGGTCGAACCCCTTGGCATTGGCGGCATTCACGGCGTTCGAAAAGCCCGCTGCCAGTTGATCGAGCTGGCTCAGAACACTCGGAATTTCCTGGTCGCGAACCTGCAAGGTTCCGGCCAGGCTTCCGCCCGTCAGCGATGAGGTGATGTCCTGGCCGCTGGCGAAGATGTGCGCATTGCCGTCGCTGCCGGCCTCGGTGGTTAGCACGGAACTCTGTATGCCTGTCACCAGCGCCGTCCCGTTCGAGGTCGATAGGTCGATGCCGCCGTTCCCAGTCTGCACCACCTGCACGTCAATCAGCCCGGAAAGCTGGCGGATAAGATTGGTTTGCTGATCGACCAGCGTCGAGGCGTCTTCATTGGCATTTTCGAGAGTCGAGATCTGCTGGTCCACGCCCGCAATCTCCGAGGTCAAGCTGTTTACCTCGCCCACCGACTGCTCGACGGTTAGGTTGAGATTCGACTGCTGCGTGCTCAGACTGCCGGCGGCGGTGTTAAGGTCCTGGGCTAGAGTTGAGGCCGAGGTCAGGACGGACTGGCGCAGTTCGAGACTGGAAGGATTCGGCGAAAGCTGTTGCAGGCTGTTGAAGAAGTTGCTGATGTCGGCGCCAATCCCGGAGCTCGAGCTGGCGAACTGCGTTTGCAGCTGCTGCAGCTGCGAGAGCTGCGCATTCAGGTCGCTTTGCTGCTGCGTCGCCTGGTTGAGCTGGATCTCGAGAATCGGGTCGCGCAGGCTCTCGATCTTTTGCATGACGACCCCGGTGCCGACCAGCAGCGATCCGATCTGGATGGGCGAGCCGGCGGCGGTATCCACCACCTCGCGCGAATATCCGGTGGTGTTGGCATTGGCCACGTTATTGGCGCTGGTAGCGAGTTCCTGCTGGCTGACGCCGAGGCCGCTGAGCGCGATCGAAAGAGTTCCAAAGAGGCCTGACATAGTTAGTCTCCGGAAGGCGCAGGTGCGCGCGAATCGGCGCCGGACGGCGCGGGAACATAAGTCGCGGCGCAGCTCTCCACCACCCGTTGCAGGATTCCGAGGCTGCGCTGCATGTGGCGCAGCAGCGAGCAGTGCACGCGCGTGAGATAAGCGATACGCCGGCGCAGTGCCTGCCACTCGGCTTCAAGTTCAGCCGAGCGCTGCGTGTCGGAAGGAGCCGCGGCCGGAGAAGGAAGGCGCGCCGCCTGGGCGCGCAGCTGCTTTTCAAGATTTCCCCACTGCCGGCAGAGTTCGGCCTGATGCGCGGCGCCGCGCGCGATCGCCTCGGCATCGTTGCGCACCAGCGCCAGACGGCTCTCTTCGAGGCTGATGGCAAGAGTGCCGACGAGGGCCAGCCGCTGCGCCAGGAGCGTGGCCAGTTCGGGAAGCGGATTGGCGGCCGGATTCATACGTGCGAGTAAAGTCCATTTACTGCGGGCCCGTTTTTGCTCCAGCCTCTCAGGCCAGATCGTCGAACTGATGTTTGGGCGAATCCGCTTCCGCGTCTTCGCCGTCTTTTTCCTTCTGGCCCCGGTCGCCGCCTTCCTCGGTTGTGGCGGGCGTAGGCGGACGGCGCCGCGGCAAGTCGCGGTCACGCTCCTGTCCGCGCTTGTCGACGATGCGCAAAAGCCCTGGGTCGACCCCGTTGCCAATCAGCGGATCCATGGCCGCGGCCCGCTAAAGCGCTCCGCCGCCGTAGGCGGCAACCAGCGCGCCGGCAACTTTTCCGGCGTCGACGGTGTAGCTGCCGTTGCCGACCGACTGCGCCAGCGACGAGACTTTAATTTGCCGGATCTCCGGCGCCGCCAGCGCTTGCGCGGCGAGCGAGCGGATGCTCGTCTGGTCGTAGGAGAACTGTGCCCGATCGACGGCGAGGCTGGCGGCCGCGGGCTCGTCCGCCTCGCTCGATGCGCGCGCGCTCCGGTCGGCGCGGGCGCTGCCCGCACCGCCGGTTTGTCCGAGGCTGCTGCTGGTTAGGTCTACTCTCATAATCCTCTCCCATCCCGCCTACCAATCACATCGGCAAATCCTAAGTCAACGTTAATCTTGGCCCGGTCGGCCAAAGGGCGGATCTTGCCAATTCTTACATCGGCCCGTCCGCCGATAACTTTAGCCGCTTCGCACCCTCTTCCGCTCTCTTGCGCTCACTCCCGGCCCGATACCTTTGGCACTTGCAAGTGTCCGAGCACCAGGCGCGCGATGCCGATCCCACCCGCCGCCGAAACCGCTTCGGCCATGGCCCGCGTTCCCATCAGTCGGTAGTCGCCCGCTCCCGGCGTACCGTCTTCCGCGTCGAAAGTGAAACTTTTCTGCAGCGAATCGAAGAGCGAGGTCAGCAGCACCGACTCGAAATCGCGCGCCGCCTTTTCCGTCTTCGCTCCTTTGAGCCGCGCCGCCGCCGTGCCCGCGCCGGCCAGCGGACTCGTAAGCGTTCCGCCTCCCGTCTCCGGCAGGAGCGCGCTCGTGGCCAACGAATCCGCCATCAGATCACCTCCAGCTCGGCATCGAGCGCCCCCGCCGCCTTGATCGCCTGCAAGATCGAGATCACGTCGCGCGCGCTCGCGCCCATCTGTTGCAGCCCGCCGACCAGTTCGTCGATGGTTGCGCCTTTCGTGATCTCCAGATGCTTAGCCGGCGCATCCTTGGCCTGCACTTGGGTCTCGGGCACGATCTCCGTTTTCCCTTGCGACTGCGCGAAGGGCTGCGACACGGCATAGGCCGTCGTTATTTCGACCGAGAAGCCGCCGTGCAGGATCGAAACCGCGCCGAGGCGCACGTCCTTGCCCATCACGATCGTGCCCGTGCGCTCGTTGACCACGACGCGGGCGCGATAGTGCACGTTGACGTCGAGCTTTTCGATGCGCGCCAGAATTTCCGTCAGATTCTTCAACCCGGTGGCCGCGGGATTGACATCGACCCGTCCGCCATCGTGCGCCACCGCCAATTCGCGCCCGAACTCACGGTTGATGACATCAGAAATTTCCTTGGCCGTGGAAAAATCCGCCTGCCGCAGAAGAAGCGAAACCGGAGACAGCCGGTTGAAGTCGAAAGCCAGGCTGCGCTCCACCCGGCCGCCCGAGGGAATTCTCCCGATGGTCGGGTGGTTCATCTGCTTGGTTGCCCCCTGGCGGCCGGCGGCAAAGCCGCCTACCGCGACCGGCCCCTGAGCAGCGGCGTAAATCTGGCCGTCGGCGCCATAGAGTGGCGTCAACAGGAGCAATCCGCCCTCGATGCTCTTGGCATCGCCGATCGAGGACACCGTCACATCGACCACCGTGCCGGGACGGGCGAAGGGCGGCAGGCTGGCGGTCACAAACACCGCGGCCACATTTTTCGTCTGCGCCGTCGCGGGCGGAATCTGCGCCCCCATGCGTTGCATGATATTGGCCAGCGTCTGGGTGGTGAAGATGGTCTGCTGGCTGTCGCCGGTGAGCGTCAACCCCACCACCATGCCATAGCCGATCAGGGAATTCTCCCGCACGCCCTCGACCGTCGTCAGGTCACCGATCTTCACCGGCAGCGTGTCCGGCGGGGGCGGGGCGGCGTGCAGCATCCCGGCATAGCTGAGAAAAAGAAGAATGGCGGCAGCCAGCATTTTCATGGTCCCCTTTTTTTTATTTTCGGATCAGTCACAACCCGCACTTGACCTTCTTCATCCCCCATCTCTCACGCTCGGCCTCCGCCCCTTTAGCTCGCCTAGAAGTTCAGAATTCGCATCAGCGCCCGCACGATCACGTTCGGCTGCCGCACGCTGTTCGAAATCACACCCTTCCCCTTCACCTCGAGTTCGAGGTCGCCAATCGAATTTGAGGCGACCGTGTTGTTCGGCCCGATATCGCCCCGCCGCACCACGCCCCGCAGCGCGATGGTCTCTTTCTCGTGATTCATGTTGATGACCCGTTCCGCCTCGACCACCAGGTTGCCGCCCGCCAGCACGGCCACCACCCGTCCCGCCAGCGTAGTCGTCAGGCTGGAAGAAGAGTCGGCCTGTCCCTTGCCGGCCAGCGTCTCGGCCGAGGTTAGACCGAGCAAGCTCGACACCCCGCCGGTTTTGAGTTTGCCGGGCAGAGAATTGATCCCGGAACTGGCGCTGTAGGTGCGCGCCGCCGAGACGTCGCCCGCATTCGACGAAGTCAAACTGTGCGAGACCACGATGGTGATGATGTCGCCGGGCACGGCAGCTTTGTAATCGGAGGAGAGCGAGGCCATCCGTCCGGAGTCGATCCAGCAACTGCCGGCTGTCGTCGTGGGCGGCGGCGCCTCCGCCTGTTCGCGCGCAATATAACGCGCCAGATTGTCCTTCGCCTGGGCATCTTTCTTCGACGCCACGAGCGGACCGGGGCATGACCAGAAGAGCATACCCACCAGCAGCCAGCGCGCGGCCCGGTGCGCGCGCCCGGGCCACGGCTGTATTTGTTGCGGTCTTTGCGGTTTCGAGTTCATCTCGCAGATTGCGCCTCGTTCTCTGTCATCCCGGCGCTTCATTTCTACGGCACTTGCCTGCGCCGATTGCTCTGCCGGATCTCGGCTCATTCGGGCAGCGCCTCGACCAGTCCCACGCCGGCAACCCGCGCCCGGAAAATGCGGCCTTCCACGCCGCGCACGCGCACGATCTCTCCGCGCCCGCCGCGCTCCAGGCAGATTACTTGCGCGGTCATGCGCAGGCTGGGAGTTACCCAGACCGCCGTGGCGCGTTCGCCGCTCTCGACCGCAGCCTCGGTTTTATGTTTCGGGGTGGGGTCGCGCGCCCGGCCTTCTCCGCGGCAGGAAGCTGCCGCCACCCGCCCGGCGCCGCGCAGGTAAACCAGAAAAGGAAGGCAGTCGCCGGCCCCGGTACACTCGATCCGAATGCGCGCCCGTGCGGCGTCCGCGTCCCAGCATGCCGAGGTGACGCGCAGTCTGCGTCCGGCGCGCGCCGGCACCGCTACCGGCAGTTCGAGATCCTCAGGGCGCGGCATCTGTTCCTCGCGGAATCCGCGTGAGCGCAACTCGCCGGCGACGGCTTGCCAGGCCTCGCCCGCCGTAACCGGCGGGGACGGCGCGAGTTCCTGCGCGCCAGCGCGCCCGCACGCGCTAGCAGCAACGATGACCGCGATGACGACTGCGGCGATAACTGCGACGATAACTGCGGAGAGCGCGATATCCCTCACGTTCATTTCCCGCGTTCCGGCCTCTCAGTGCCCAAGATTGTTAATCAGCTGCAGCATCTGGTCCGCGGTCTGCACCACGCGCGAACTGGCCTCGTACGACCGCTGCGCCACGATCATGTTGATGAACTCGTCGACTACGCTGACATTGGACTGCTCGAGATATCCCTGTTCGATCGATCCCAGACCGTCGGTTCCGCCCGGGGTTCCGACCACGGCGTCGCCCGAAGCGGTTGTCGGAGTAAACAGGTTCCCGCCGCTGCTGCTGAGACCGCCCGGATTCGGAAAGAGCGCCAGCTGAATGCTGCCCACCTGCTGGGCGGCGGTCTGCCCGGGGAGCGTCACCGAGACGGTGCCGTCGGCGGCGATGGTGACGTTGGTCGCGTTCTGCGGAATGTTCAGAGCCGGCTGGATCGGGTTGCCGTTCGCCGTCACCACGTTGCCGGTGGCATCCGTGTGGAAGCTCCCGCCCCGCGTGTAGGCCAGTTCGCCCGAGGGTAGCAGCACCTGAAAGAATCCGTTGCCTTGGATGGCGATATCGAGCTGGTTGCCGGTTGCCGTCAGGTCGCCCTGCAACTGGATGATCTCCGACGCCGAAGCTTGCGTGCCCAGTCCGATCTGCAACCCGGCCGCGACCGTCGTCTGCTGCGACGCGGCCGCGCCCGGCATGATGACGTTCTGGTAAATCAGGTCCTGAAATTGCATGCGGCTGCTGCGGAAGCCAGCGGTGCTCGAGTTGGCGAGGTTGTTGGCAATTGTGTCGAGGTTGGTTTGCTGCGCTTGCATGCCGCTGGCCCCCGTGTAAAGCGCTCGAAGCATTTGTTCCTCCTGAAGTGGCTTCTAAACCTTCGCCAGTTCGCTGGCGGCGGTGTGGTTGAGTTCGGTATCGATCAGGGTCATGGCGCGGCCCATCATTTCGGCCTCGCGCTGCACCGCGATCAGCGCGGTGACCGAGCCGATGGCATCGACATTGGAGGATTCCAGCGTGGCCTGCCGCAGTGAGGCTTTTGACGCCGCCTGGGCGCTGTTTGGCGGTGCCGAGAGCAGCGTGCCTCCCTCGGCGGCAAGCGCTGTGCCGGTGGCAAAATCGACGACCCGGATTTGTCCGGCGATCGCGCCATTGACCGAGAGTGTTCCGTCCGGACTGATGGCCACGTGCCCGACGGGAACGCGGATCACGCCGGTCGTACCCTCCACCGGATCTCCGGCCGCGGTTACCAGTTCGCCGGCGCTCGACACGCGGAAACTGCCGTTGCGCGTGTAGCGCGCGCCGCGCGGGGTATCGACGACAAAAAATCCGCTGCCCTCGATCGCGGCATCGAGCGGGTTGCCGGTGCTCGTCAAATTGCCGGAATTCAGATCGAGGTGCGTCCCTTCGAGCACACCAAAATTGTTGGTGGCGAGGTTCAGCGCATTGAACGCGGAAGGACGCGCCAGCGCCAGCAACGACTGGAACGTCGGCTGCTCACCGCGAAAACCCGGCGTGTTTACGTTGGCGAGATTATGCGCCACCACTTCCAGCGCCTGGCTTTGCGCTTTGAGCCCCGCCGCCGCCGCATAGAATCCACTGTCCACAGGCCACTCCTGGCGGTCGTGGGTGCAAGCGAATCGCCATGCACAGAAACATTAGGAATTTCACAAGTGGGTTGCTGTCAGTGGATTGAGGGTGGCCCGAGGGGAAAGCAGATTGGAAGGTTCTTATGCCGCGAGTGAGAGGCAAATCCTGCCGCGCACAGTCGTTCGTCAAGGCAAAGGCTGCCGCCGCCAACCGACGACGAGTCATGGGTCTCGAACCCGCGCGCCGTCTATAGTTCGCAAGACGGCTTACGAACTGTCGGCTCCGACGCGTGACCGCCAATCTCAGCTGTGCAGTTGGAGCGTAACCGACAGGCGATCTTCATTCAGCAGCATAACTGTTTCGAGCACCTCGCCATCAGCCAGGGACCGGTAACTGTACTCCTCCCCCTTGATCACCGTCGGCACGCTCAACATGCAGGATTGGCTTGCGCTCGACAGCTTGTTCTTAAAGTTCCCGGCGATCATGTTGCAAACTTCGCCGAGCGCATCGGAAACCTGCTCTTCGGAGTCGGCAATCTCCGGCCCGATCATGCAGATGGCAACATCGCGAGCCGCTTTTTTACTGCAGGAAATGGTCAGAATTCCGCAAAGTGCACCGGCAATGCCGACCATCGCGGTGAACCCGCCGGGGTCATGCCCATCGCTGGGGGCGGCGGGCGTCACACGCTGTCCTAGCATGATTTGGAAAACTTCTTCGATCGCCAGTTCGAGTACCGGGAGCCAGTTCTCCTGGTGCGAGCGCGTAGTTAGTGAGGTATCGGTGCTCATGATTTCTTTCCTACCACCGGGAGGACATGTTCTTTTACCTGATCGGGAGTGAAGGGTTTGCGGATATACCCTCGGGCTCCAGCCGAAAGCGCTTGTACCACATGAGTTTCGCTGCCTTCGGTCGTAATCATGACCACCGGAACTCCCTTGGCATTCTCGACCGTCGAGAGCTGTTTGACGAATTCAAGGCCGTCCATCACCGGCATATTGATATCGCAGAGAATAAGATCGACTGTTTCTTTGCCCAAGGCGGCGAGCGCTTCGGCGCCGTTCCCCGCCTCCACAACTTTGCTTAACTCGAGTCCGGCCTGGCGAAGCGAGCGTTCCACAATCTTGCGCATGACCGACGAGTCGTCGACAATCAGCGCCCGTATAGCATCCATGGTCGCCACCGATGTGCGGGTTCGCAATTGCGCCGCGAGCCGCGCGCTATTTTCCTTCCTATGGATTTATCGGCATGAAGGGAACGCGCTTTAGAGTACTTGCTCCATGGCACTTACAAACGGCCATGGCCCACGTCACATTTGGCAAAACCTGACATCGAGTGAGATTGTCAATCAAAATAGGCGAATGAACTGTGAAACGCGGAAGGAGCGGCTATGGTAGAAGCGAGGGAAGAATTTCACACCGAGCGCCAAGCTTCAATCTATGTGCAGCATTCTGCATTTGACGCAGCCCTTCCGAAGACATCGGAGCTCGGTTCCGAAAAGGGGGCTCTCGAATAAGTCTCCTATTATCAGCGAGTTTTCTCGGGCGATCCGGTTCGACCCTAGCCGTTTCCATTTTGGTTCGGCAAGTGCTTAGTCATGATGTAACAAAGAGGCCGCACTTTGGAACACTCCTATCGACTTTCGACTTCTCTCCAGCCGGTTCTTCCCCGGAAGCGGCGCCACGTTAAGTTCCTCTGACTCCTACCAACTTGCCTCTTTGAAAAGGGTGGCCCCAAAGCGGGGCCGCTTTTTTTTGTGCGGTAATCTCCTGTACACTCGGTTTCACCCGCCGTGAAAATGAAATCTATAAAACTCCTGTCTTCCCTCCCACTCATGCTCATCTTGGGCTGCGTCTCACTGGCGCCGCCGGCCACAGCCGCCTCCGGTTCGAAAGCCAAGAAAGACCAGAAGACCGCAGCCGTTTCGACGGCCGCCTCGCCCGACGCCCAGCTTCTGGCCACTGCTGAAAAAGAGTTGCACCGCGGGCAGGCGGAACTGGCAAAACTCGATCCCGCGCCTTATTTCATCAGTTACAACATCACCGACTCCGAAACCATGGCCGTGCTCGGCGCGCAAGGAGCGATCCTCACTGCCACTCGCGACCACACCCGAACCGCCGACGTGACCATGCGCATCGGCAAGCCTGAACTCGACAACACGCACGGCCACGACCGTAATTCCGGCATCACCACCGGGGCCCTGCCCATCGACGACGATCCCGACGCTGTGGCCCGCACCCTTTGGCGGCTTACTTATGAGGAATACCGCAAAGCCAGCAAGGCTTACACCAACGCCAAGACGAAGAATGCCGTACGCGCCAAAGACGAAGACGAATCGTCGGATTTTTCCGTCGAGAAGCCATCCTCTTATGTAGACACGGCGCAGCCTGCCCGATTGCCCGACCAGAAAGCATGGGAAGACCTGGCCCGTCGCTACTCGGCGGCCTTTCGCCACTATCAGATTCAAGAGTCGGTCGCATATCTCTCGGCTGCCACGGGCCGAAGTTATCTCGTGACCACCGAAGGCACAAAGGTGGTTACCGGCGATGCGATTTTCCGCGTGCTCATCGAAGGCGAGGTGCTGGCCGACGACGGCATGCGCCTCGAGCGCGCCGAAACTTTCCAGTATTCCGACCCCTCGAAGCTGCCGGCGCAAGCCGAGATTGATGCGAGCGTCAAGAAGGTTGCGGATGACCTGAACGCGCTGCGCAAAGCTCCGCTGGCCGAGCCCTACAATGGACCCGCTCTCCTTTCCGGCCGCGCCTCCGCCGTCTTCTTCCATGAAGTACTCGGCCATCGCATCGAGGGTCAGCGCCAGAAGGGCCGCGAGGAAGGCCAGACCTTTACGAAAAAGGTGAACGAGAAGATCCTCCCGGATTTCCTCAGCGTCACCGACGATCCTACGCTGCGTACGCTGGGCGGCACGGAACTCTCCGGCTACTACCGCTATGACGATGAAGGCGTGCCGTCCGAGCCGGTCGAAGTTGTCAAAGACGGCGTGCTCAAGAATTTTCTGATGAGCCGCATGCCAGTGAAGAATTTTGGCAGCTCCAACGGCCATGGCCGCGCGCAAGCGGGCAAGATGCCGGTGGGACGCCAGGGCAATCTGATCGTCACCTCGTCCAACAAAGTCCCGGACGCTCAATTGCGCGCCCGCTTCATCGAAGAGATCAAGAAGCAGGGGAAACCTTACGGCCTCTATTTCGAAGACATCGAGGGCGGCTTCACACTGACAACGCGCGACATGCCGCAGGCGTTTCAGGTTCTCCCCGTGATGGTCTGGCGCGTCTACGCCGATGGTCGACCCGATGAACTGGTACGCGGCGTCGATATTGTCGGCACGCCGCTCACCGTGCTCAATCAGATCGAAGCCACCGGCGATACCACGAGCGTCTTCAATGGAATCTGCGGCGCGGAGTCGGGAAGCGTACCGGTGTCGGCTGCGGCCCCGATGATTCTTTTCTCTGATATTGAAGTGCAGAAACAGAAGTATGGCGACACGCGGCCGCCGATTTTGCCCCCTCCGCCAGGCGCAGATCAAAGCGTTGCAGGAATCGGCGACTCGATCCACAAAGGCGGTGCCCAATGACGGCAGCCCTGAGATTTTTCGCACGGCTGGAACGTACGTGCTGGCGGGCTGCGATCTGCTCACCTTTCTTCCTGATCATTGCACTTCTTCCAGCGCACGCGGTTAGCGCTGCTGACGATCCTCTCCTAATCGCGCTCAAGGAAGAGATGGCTCGCTCCACGGCCAAACTCAAGATGGATAATGTCGCCGCGCCTTATTACATCGAGTACCGCGTTACCGAAATTGACGCATTCGACGCGAGCGCCATGTTCGGCGCGCTGCGTAGCCAGCAGCGTGCCGGCGGACGCTTCTTGCGCGTCGTCGTTCGCATCGGCGACTACAAGCAGGACAGCTATTACGGAACCGGTGAGGGCACGGTTGACATGGTGCCGCTCGACGATGACGTCTACGCCATCCGCCACCGCGTCTGGCTCGCCACCGACCGCGCCTACAAGGCGGCCGGCGAAGCGCTCTCGGCCAAACAGGCTGCCCTTAAGCAGATGACCATCGACCAGCCCGTCGATGACTTCGCCCACACTTCGCCCGTCAAATCGATTGAGCCCGTCGCACATCTTTCAACCGCCGACTTCACCCCCTGGGTGCGGCTCATCGAAGCGGCATCGGGTCTTTACCGTTCCGACCCGAAGTTGCAGCATTTTGAATCCGGGCTGCGTTTTCAAGTCATCAATCGCTACTACGTGAATTCCGAGGGAACGGTTGCCCGCTCCGGAAGCGCGCAGTATTCCATCAGCATCTCCGGCGCAACCCAGGCCGCCGACGGCATGATCGTGCAGCGCTCGCATGAAGATGAGGCCAAGGACCTGAGCGGCCTCCCTGCGCGCGAGAAATTTCTGCAAACGACAACGCGCATTCTCGAAACGCTGAAACAACTGCGCGAGGCCCCGGTTGTCGAAGAGGAGTATCGCGGGCCGGTACTCTTTTCCAACGACGCGGCCGCGTCGGTCGTAAGGGATCTGGTCGAGCCCAACGTCCTCGGCAGAAAGCCCAAGCTCGGCGAGAACGGTCGCACGACCGGCCCGTGGTCGAGCAGCTTCAAAATGAGGGTACTGCCCGATTTCATCAGCGTCGTCGACGACCCGACGATTTCCTCGCTTGCCAATGAGCCTTTATTTGGCGATTATGAACTCGACGACGAGGGTGTGAAAGCCGAACGGGTGCTGCTTGTCGACCATGGCCAGCTCGTCTCTTATCTCGTCGGTCGGCAGCCGATCCGCGATTTCCCGGCGTCCAATGGACACGGCCGCGCCAGCGCCACAGGCAGTCCCGAACCGCTGCCGAGCAATCTAATTCTTACAACCGACAACCCTCTCCCAGACGCCGAACTCAAAAAGAAATTGATCGAGCTCGCCCGCCAGAGCAACCTGCCCTACGGCATTTATGTCGAGACCTTCGGCCCTGGCCTCGAGCCGCGCCTTATTTATCGCATATATACCAGCGATGGCCACGAGGATCTGGTTCGTGGTGCGGTCTTCGTCGATCTCGACGTCCGCTCACTCCGCAGCAACCTCGTTGCCGCCGGGACGGCGCCGATGATCGAGAATCACTTGGAGTCTGCGCCCTTCAGCGTGGTAAGCCCAGCGCTGCTCTTCAATGAACTCGAAATCAAGCGTACACCGGCAAGCAAGCTTGGACTGCCGGAGTACCCCCCACCGCCGCTCAGCGGGAGCTCCGCCTCCGCCGGAAAGTAGCCTCTGAGAAAAGCAGACTCTGAACTAGAATTGCGACGATGAAAAATTGCTCCGCAAGACTGCTCGTCCTTTTCCTGCTTAGCCCGTTGTTCTTCCTGGCCAGTCCAGCCACGGCGCAAACTCTGCCGGCGAAGCCCGCGCCCGCCTTCTCTCCCGAGCTGCGCGAACAGTTGCAGTCCATCCGCGACGCCGCTCTCAAAAGCGACTATGCCTGGCAGCAGCTCGCGCACCTGACGGAAAACATTGGTCCCCGGCCGGCAGGCTCGCCCGGAGCCGAAGCGGCGGTCGAATATGTCAGCTCGGAGTTGAAGAAGCTCGGCCTCGTTGTCCATCTCGAACCGGCGCAAGTTTCGCATTGGGTGCGCGGCGAAGAAAAAGCTGAGCTCACCGAATATCCCGGCCAGTTCGCCAAGACTCCTCGACGCGTCGTGCTCACCGCCCTCAGCGGAAGCTCGGCCACCCCAGCCGACGGCATCACCGCGGACGTGGTAGTCGTCCACGGCTTCGACGAACTCGCCTCTCTCGGCCGCGACAAAGTTGCGGGCAAGATCGTTCTCTACAATGTCCCCTATGACGAGCGCAAAGCCCTCGCCGGCTCCTCATTCGAGGCCTACGGAGAAGCGGTTGTTTATCGCTCCAACGGAGCCAAAGCCGCCGCCACTCTGGGCGCGGCAGGCGCGCTGATGCGCTCTGCGGGTGGCGCCAACTTCCGCCTGCCGCACACTGGCTACAGCACGCCGGCTGAAATTCCCGCCGCATCCCTCGCCGCCGAAGATGCCGAACTGCTCGATCATCTCTCCACCCAGGGCCGCGTGCGTATGCACCTGACGCTCACCCCGCAAAATCTCGGACCCACCACCGGCTACAACGTCATCGCCGATCTCAAGGGCAGCGATCATCCCGAGCAGATCGTCGTCGTCAGCGGACATCTCGACTCCTGGGATCTCGGCCAAGGCGCGATCGATGATGGCGCCGGCGTCGTTGTCGCGATGGAAGCAGCGGAAGTTTTGCAGCGCCTGCATCTCCGTCCGCGCCGCACGCTGCGTGTGATTGCCTGGATGGACGAAGAAAATGGCGGCGGTGGCCACGAGGCCTACGGCAAAGACTACGCCGCCGAGATGAGCAACCACATCGCCGCGATCGAATTCGACACCGGCGCGACTCACCCCACCGGTTGGGAGTTGAAAATGCCCCCCGACGCGCTGGCGGTTCTGCGCCCCGTGGCCGATGTGTTGCGCCCGCTGGGAGCCACGCTGTTTCATCCGGTCGATGGCAGCCCTGGTTCGGACATCGAGCCGCTGGTGAAAGCGGGAGTGCCCGGCATCGGTATCCTTCAGGACGATCGGCATTACTTTGACTACCATCACAGCGCGGCCGACACGCTCGACAAGGTCGACCCCCAGGAACTGAAAGAGAACGCTGCTGCCATGGCGGTCATGGGCTATGCCATCGCGGCCATGCCCGATGCGCTTCCGCGAACGCAGTAGAACGCAGTAGTGAGAAGAGAAACGAGAAATTGGGCCGCTAACTACCCCGTTATCTTTGAGCGTCTCCTACTGGATTTACCCCAGTTGACGCCTCTTCCAATCGGCGCTTACCATATCCGTTTGACTCTTTACTAAATGAAGCTGCCGTGTGCAAGGCTTTTTGTCAGGCGCAATCATGGATAAAAAGAAACTGGAAGGTTTCAAAAAACGGCTGGAGACCCGGCAGCAGGAATTGCGGCACATGGTTACCCGCAATCAAAAAGACGGACGAACTGCGGATGAGGAAGCCACGCAGGACGTTGCCGATCGCGCTGCCAGCTCCTACACCAAAGAATTTCTCTTCAGCCAGAGCAATAATGATCGCGCTCTGCTCAACATGGTCGAAGGAGCGCTCTCGCGCATCCGCGAAGGCAGTTTTGGTGAGTGCGTCTCCTGCGGCAAAGAAATCAATGCCAAGCGGCTCGAGGCTGTGCCTTGGACCCGCCATTGCATCGAATGCCAGGAAAAGGCCGAAAAGGGGCTGCTGGAGGCAGCCCAGTAACGCTCACGCCCAGCCCCCGTTTCAAGATCGACATTCCCTCGCTCGTCCCCGCAACGACACCCTTTACATCTCCGCCCCGGCCTGACAGCAATTTTACAAATCACTGACTTCCGCCTGACAAGCTGACTCTCTCCTCCCGCTACTATTCATCTCGTTCGTTAGTGTTCGGACCCTTCCGCAGTCCGGCCAATCACCCAGACTCATTTCAAAAGGAGAGAGTATGTCTCAGCTGGTTCATCGAACTCTGACTTCCGTCGCCATCGCTGCGCTCGTGCTGTTCCTCGTTGCCAGCACGGCATTCGCCCAGTACACCGCTACCACGCTGGTAAATAGCGCCGGCAAGAAAGGCGATAAACAACTTATCAATCCCTGGGGACTCGCCTATAGCCCCGGGGAGCCATTCTGGCTCAGCGATGCTGGCTCCGGCCTTTCCACTCTTTATGACGGCTCGGGCGTCAAGCAGAGCCTTGTGGTCACCATCCCGCCCGCCTCGGGCTCCGGCCTCGGTTCTCCCACCGGCATCGTCTACAACGCTGGCACGGGCTTCAAGATTGACAGCTGGACTTCGGCCTTCATGTTCTCGACCCTCGACGGCTTGATCTGCGGCTGGTCGCATTTCGAGCCCAACAATGCCCTGATCGGCGTCAACAATTGGAGCACCGGTGCGGTCTACACCGGGCTCGCCATTAACGCCGCAAACACCATGGTCTACGCCTCCGATTTCGCCAACAACAAAGTCGATGTCTACGACCAGAACTTTAAATTCGTCACCTCTTTCACCGATCCCTCGATTCCCGCGGGCTGGGCGCCGCTTAACGTGCAGGACATCAACGGCCAACTCTACGTCGCTTTCGCCTCGCAGACAGTGGAGAATACCGGCCAGGTCGACATCTACACCGAGAGCGGAACCTTCGTGAAAACGCTCATCAAAGGCAAGCCGCTGAAACAGCCTTGGGGATTCGCCATCGCTCCCTCCAACTTCGGCACGTTCAGCAACGCGTTGCTCATCAGTAACAACGTCAACGCCGGCGATATCAACGCCTTCGATCCCAACACCGGCGCCTTCCTCGGCACCCTCAAGACGTCCGCCGGCAAGGTCATTCACATCAACCAGATTTGGGGAATTGAATTCGGCGGCGGCACGTCCTCGAACGGCAACACGAATTCTCTCTACTACACTGCCGGGCCAAAGAACAATGCAAATGGAATCTTCGGGGTGATCAACGCCGACTAGCTTGCAGCCTGTGTGGCCGTGTTTTGGCACCCTCCGTCCTTCCCGGGGCGGAGGGATTTTTTCTGCGAGCTTTCGGCTGCAGCGGGGCTCCGGAATAGGCGGGAAAGACGGTGAAACTCCGCCATCGGCTTTGACGGTCCTGAAACCGCCCTGCTAGACTGAAGTTTTGCCATCCTACTTCTAAGCCAAAAAGGAAGCATGTGCGCGCAGAAACTCGCCATCAACTGAAAGAAGACCGCTTCAGCCGGGCCACCATTCAGGCCGCCGAAGCGACCGTTCACTGGAGTCAGGAGCACCAGTCCAGCCTCATCGCCGCTGCCATCGCGGTCATTGTTATCGCCGCCATCGCCTTTGGCGGCTGGTATTACGTCAATATGCAGGACGAAAAGGCCAGTCTGGACATGGCCGGCGCCATCCGCACCATGGAGGCTCAACTGCGTCCGCCCGGAACTCCCGCCCAGCCCGGCTTTCAGAGTTTTGAGTCGGCCACGGAACGGGCTACCGCCGCCCGCAAACAGTTCCAGGAGATCGCCGATAAATATCCGCATACGAAAAATGCAGAAATGGCTCGCTATTTCGTAGGCATCACCTCGGCCGACCTCAAAGACGACGCCGCGGCCGAACGCAACCTCCAGGAAACCGCCAATTCCTCCAATTCCCAACTTGCTTCCCTGGGAAAGCTGGCGCTCGCCTCGGTCTATCGCGGCGAAAAGAAAGATTCGCAGGCTGTCGATCTCTACAAGCAGTTGATCGACAAGCCGACGGATCTCGTCAGCAAAGTCCAGGCGCAGCTCGAACTCGCTTCACTCTACGAGTCGCAACAGAAACTGGACGACGCCAAGAAGATCTATCAGGACGTGCAAAAGGAGAACGCTCAAACTCCGGCCGCTTCCATCGCCCAGCGCCGTCTGGCAGAGCTGAAGTAGCGAGGCAACTGAGGTAGCAAGCGCTTGCGCTGCGTCAGCTAACGCGGCGCAGGCACTCAATCAGCCGCGCACAATCCTCCCTGGTGTTATAAAGATGCGGCGTCACGCGGATAGAACTTCCGCGTACGCTGACAAATACCTTCTCCCGCGCCAGCGTTTCGGTCAACTCCTTCGGCACAGCACCCTTTCTTCGCAAGCAGAGATAGTGCGGCGCGCGGCACGCTTCGGCGGGCGAAGAGAATCCGAGTTCCGCCGCTTCAGCCGCGAGCTTGCGGTTCATCGCGCCACAGGTTCCTGCAATCTCTTCGACCTTCCATTCCAGAATCTGCCGCATGGCGCGCTCGGCTGCGGGCAACAGCGCAAAGTTCGCACGCTCGCCCATATCGAAGCGCCTCGCACCAGCGTCGTATTCGTCGCAATACAAAATCAGGCTGGAAAAGTCGCGCGAGTTGGCACGTTGAATCCATCCTTCTTCGAGTGGCGCTCCACCGTGCCACTTCGGTGCAATGTAGAGTAGCCCAGTCGTGTACGGACCCAGCAACCACTTGTAATTTGCGGCGGCGGCGAAATCCGGTTGAACTTCGGAAACATCGAATGGCAGCGCTCCCAGCGACTGGGTGAGATCGAGCACCAGCGCTGCGCCAACCTCGCAGCGGGCCCGTCCAATGCGCACGAGATCGAGACGTCCGCCGCTCGTCCAGTGCACATGCGGCAGTGCGGCGATGGCGACCTCGCTGGACAAGGCTGCGAGCACCGCCGCGGTCCAGTCGTCGTCAGCGGGCCACGGAACGACCTTCAGCGCAGCGCCATTCTGCGAGGCGAGCTTTTGCCATGGATAGTAGTTCGATGGAAACTGTTCGGCGAGCACCAGGATCTTTTGCCCCTTGCGCACAGCCAGGTTCTGCGCCGCCGTTTGGATTCCGTAACCTGCCGACGGAGTAATGGCAATGCAATCGGCGGAGCAATTCAGCAGCCGCGCCGCAGTCTTGCGAAACTCCTCCGCGCCGCTGAAGAACTCTTCGGGCGTCAGCTCCCACGGCCGCGTTTTGCGCGCCAATCCTGCGGATCCCGCGTCCAGCGCCGTCCTCATCAGCGGCGACATGTAGGCACAATTCAGATACGCGACGTCATTAGGAATCTCGAAGAGATGGCGCTGGCAGGAAAGCATGAACTGGCTCGGCTTCCCAGTGTATCGAAAATCACCTCCGGATATTGCTCTTCAACGCCGGGAGGGAAGCTCGGCCGAGTGTACGAGTTCCTCCGCGCCTTCGGCCCTTTCATACTGCCAGATGCTCAGTTCGTTCCCGTCTGGGTCGTGAAAGAATGCGATCCTTCCGCCCTTCATATCTCTGATCTGGCTGGTGCCGATGCCGCGACCGTGCAACTGCTCCAGTGTCTCCTCCAGGTTCGAAACCGCAAAGCACAGCCGCGCATTCCCGCTTCCAGGGATGAATGAACCAAGAGGCTTGGGGACAAGTTCGATCAGCACGCCATCGAGATCGAAGCGCGCGACATGATCCTGCGCGACCAGCGGAAGGCCAAGGCCATCGCGGTAGAAGGCGATCGATTCCTCTATGTCGGTGACGTAATAAAACACTGAGTCGAAGGAGAGCTTCGCTTTGACTCCGGAATAGCGGGATTTCAGCACGGGCAAGCCTCCTTCAGGAATATCGGCTGCGAGGAATAATGGTTGAGTGAACAGCCACGGTATGCCGCGCCAAACGGGCTGTCTGTGAGGAATGGCACGAAGGAACGTGACAGCGAGGCGGCTCGGCTACACACGTTTTTTTGTTCGAGTCATGGAACCAAAGCCCGAGCCGTGACGTACCTTTTCCCAAGGAGCCGTGTATGAAGCGCTGGATGACCGTGCTTTCCCTCCTCTTTCCACTGTTTGCCGCGAACGCCCAATCCAATCCCTACGAGAAAGTCGTGCAGCAACCATTTGCCTCCGGCGGAACGATTCGCTTGCATCTCGAGGCTGGAGGCTACACGATCAAGGCATCTTCTTCGGACAACATCGTTGTCACCTATCCACCCAATCCAAACGGCGAATCCCGAGATGTGCACGTCGAGATCAAGCCGTCGCCTTCTCGCGCCGACGTGTACATTCGCAACACGCCACACAATAATTTCAACGCCACGATCGAGGTCCCGAAGCGCTCGAACCTTTGGGTTCGGCTCAGCGCCGGACAACTCGACATCGAAGCACTCGAAGGCGATAAGGACATCGAACTGAGCGCAGGCCAGATCAATATCGACATTCCAAATCCGGACGCCTACGGACACCGCGACGCTTCGGTTTTGGCGGGCAGTCTGGAGGCGAGCGCGTTTCACATTTCAAAGGGCGGACTGTTCCGCTCGTTCCGACAGAGCGGTCCTGGCAGATACAGCTTTCACGCTCACGTAACGGCGGGCGAGATCGACGTGCGATAAATCGGCATCGCGGGCCCCGAGTCGCTCTGAAAACTCCACCCAGCTTTTCCGCGGCACCGAATCCGCGCATAAATCCATGCACGTAACCCGCGGTGTCTAAAGCAAGTGTCATGACACTGAACCACGCACTACCTCTGAGCCCGCAAAATCCGCTATGCTTGAATAGCAATATGACGCTACTCGATGCCCAGCCGTTTGACGCGGCCCGCGCTCGGCGCCGAAAGATCGTCGCCGGAGTTGTGGTCGTTGCGGTGATCGCGGTCGCCGCGCTTCTGTGGTTTTACCGCAACTGGCCCGAAGAGCGCGTCATCGACCACTTCTTCGCAGCTCTCGAGCATCAAGACTACGACTCCGCTTATGCGATCTATTTCAATGATCCAACCTGGCGGCAGCATCCGCAGAAGTATGCGCAGTATCCGTTCGCCGATTTCTATCGCGACTGGGGACCGGGCGGCGAGTGGGGTCTGATCAAAAGCTTCCGTATCTACGGCTCGGCAAATACCAAGGGCTTTGGCGGAGGCGTGATCGTGGAAGTCGTCGTCAATAATCGCGCCGAACACGCTCGCATGTTCGTCACCCGTTCGGACAAGACGGTCACGGTTTATCCGTACTGAGCCTTTGTTGTGTGGGCGGACATTCCTTTCCGCTCGACTTGAAAATCAACAAGCATAGGTTGTTATGCGGCAGCCGCGGCAAGCTGCGCCAGTGTCTTTGCCAGCGAGGCCTCGTCGTTCACGTTCAGGCAGGTCTTCGAGCGATCGATCTGACGCATCAATCCCCAGAGAACTTTGCCAGGTCCGACTTCGATAAATAAACTCGCGCCTTTTTCGATCAACAGGCGGACTGATTCTTCCCAGCGCACTGCGCCTGTGACCTGCCGAATCAGCGCATCGCGCGCGGCGTCGGCTGTGGTGACGGCTGTGGCGTCGACATCGCAGATGACTGGAAATGCGGGATCGTGAAATGCGAGCGGGCCGAGATCGACGGCCAGCCGATCCTGTGCCGGCTGCATGAGCGCACAATGGAAGGGTGCGCTTACGGGAAGGCTAACCGCTTTTTTTGCACCGCGCTCGGTTGCCGATTGGATTGCGCGGCCGACGGCGCCCGCGTGTCCTGAGATCACAATCTGCTCGGCCGAATTGATATTTGCCGTCTGGCAAACCTCGCCCTGCGCCGCTTCATTCGCAATTTCAATCACGCGATCGAGCGGCATTCCGAGAATAGCCGCCATCGCTCCGACGCCGACCGGAACTGCCTCCTGCATGTACTTGCCGCGGTTGCGCACGGTGCGAACGGCGTCGGCAAATTGCAGGGTGCCGGCCGCGACGTGCGCCGAATACTCGCCGAGACTGTGGCCAGCAACAATGGTGGTCAAGGCGTCAGGCTTCAATCCTTTTTCCTGCAAGACGCGCCATGCCGCCACCGAAGTTGTCAAGATTGCCGGCTGCGTGATTTCGGTGAGCTTGAGTTTTTCTTCCGGGCCTTCGAAGCAAACTTCGGAGAGCTTGTAGCCGAGCGCCTCGTCGGCCTCGTCAAAAGTCTGGCGGGCGACGGCATAATTTGTGGCGAGTTCCTTGCCCATGCCCACGGTCTGCGAACCCTGGCCGGGGAAGAGAAATGCGATGGAAGATGTCGTAGTCGTCATGAGATAGTCCGCGTACTGAAACTATGCCTTTACCATGTCTCGTCGAGGGTAACTGAAATTTAATCTCCAAATGCCAAGAGGAAAAGGCGAAGGAGAACTAACATAAAACAAAGGCCAAGACCCCAAACCGCGAGCATGCTTGTTCGTTTTGGCAAGATGTGAAGCTTCGCCACGATTAGGCAGGGAACTCCTATCACCAAAATGACCGTCATCACGTGGGAGGCGATCCACGGTCTCATAACAAATGCCGGGACGAAATGTCTTCACGTCACTACTTCCGCTCTCAGTTGGGCCAGTTCGCGCTCGATTGCTTCATTCACCTTGCCTTCAGCGAACTCGGACGCGATGCGTACCGCATTCTTGATCGCGTTGGCGTTTGACGATCCGTGAGTGATGATGCACACGCCTTTGATTCCGAGCAGGGGCGCACCGCCGTATTCGGTGTGGTCGAGACGCTTCTTGAAATCCGAAAACGCGTTGCGCGAGAGATAGGCGCCGACCTGCCGCGTAATGGTGGATTTGAGCGTCTCTTTGAGCACGGTGCGGACCAGCCTGGCCACGCCTTCGGAAGTTTTCAGCGCGACGTTGCCGACAAATCCATCGGCGACGATCACGTCCACGTGTCCGTTATAGAGATCGCGGCCTTCGACGTTGCCGATGAATTGAATGGGCAGGCGCTTCAGCAGCTGAAAGGCCTCGCGGGTCAGGTCGTTGCCCTTGCCTTCTTCTTCGCCGATCGAAAGCAGGCCGACGCGCGGGTGCTTCATGCCAAAAATCGAGCGGCAATAAATGTCGCCCATGATGGCGAACTGCTCGAGGTTCTGCGGTGTGCAATCGACGTTTGCGCCGACATCGAGCAGGATCGCGGCGGTGTTGAGCGCGGTAGGAAAGGCGGCTGCGAGCGCCGGGCGATCGACTCCGGGCAGCGCGCCGAGCACGACTTTGGCGGTGGCCATGGCTGCGCCGGTGTTGCCGGCGGTGACGAAGCCGGACGCTAGGCCTTCGCGCACCAGGCGCAGGCCTACGCGGATCGAGGAATCGCGCTTGGCGCGAATGGCCTCGACTTTGTCATCCATGGTGATGACTTCGCTAGCGTGGACGATTTCGATGTGTAGGCGGCGCGCGCCGGGATAGCGCTCGAGTTCCGCCTTCAGGCGGTCTTCCGGCCCGACCAGTGCGACGTGCGCGCCGTGGTGACGGGCTGCCTGCAAGGCGCCTTCGATTTCCGGCTTCGGCGCCTTGTCGGACCCCATCGCATCGAGTGCGATTACGCTAGACATGGAGGGAGAAAACGGACCTTCTTAACTACGACTTCTCTTCGACCTCGAAGATCTCGCGGCCCTTGTAGTAGCCGCACTTGGAACAGGCGCGATGCGGCAGTTTGCGCTCGTGGCAATTCGGACACTCCGAGAGCGAGTGCTTGGAGAGCGAGTCGTGCGCGCGGCGGGTGGCGGTGCGCTTCTGGGAGTGTCGGCGTTTTGGATTCGGCATGTTCTTTAGTTAGTTCTCAGTTCTCAGTTCCCGGTTCTCAGTACCTTGCCTTGACTGAGAACCGAGAACTGGGAACTGAGAACTTTCTCCTATTGATTCAATTTCGTACGTATATCTTTCAGCGCCGCCCAGCGCGGATCTTCAACTTCATCCGCGCAGTTGCAGGCCCCTTCTTCGTTCAAATTCTTCCCGCAATGCGGGCACAATCCCTTGCAATCTTCGCGGCAGAGCGCCTTGAGCGGAACCGCCAGCAATACCTGCTCGCGCAACGCGTCTTCGAGCAGCAGGCCTTCGCCTGAGTAATACCCGATCTCGGCCTCGGCGTCGGTGACCGAAAGTTCCTGCTGGCCAGCGTCGGTTCCGAGCGGACGATACAGTAGATCGAAACTCCGCTGCACCGGCAACTGGACCGGATCGAGACAGCGGGCGCAAGGGACTTCAAGATCCGTTTCCAGCTTGCCCCTAACCCGGATGTCCTGGACAATCTGGTGCTTGCCATGATGCTCTTCGACCAGGTCGGCGCGACCGTCCGTTACCAGCGGCGTCCGCTGCCGCACATCCTCGCCGAGGTCGATTACACTGGGACTGAACTCCTCCCGGAAGTCGACAGGGTGAAGCTCCAACTCCTTGATTTCTATGAGCAAAGAACCTCCGCGCCCCCAACCATTACCGCGAAGGCCCGCGGAAGCACGACAGAGACAAGACGCACAGAGACGACAGTCTCCGAGGGAGCAATAATTAAGAATAAAGGCGGGGAATCGGGGTGTCAAGGAAGGAGGGGAAGTGGTAGTGGTGCCGTTTGATTTCCACAGGTCTAGGCCCATCCTTCCTGATGCGCTAGACTTTGAACATGCCCAAGCGCAAACTTCGTATCGTGAAACAGGGCCTTGGCGTATGCGAACGGTGCAACGCTCAGTTCAGGGATACCGATATTCAGGTACAGTTCGACGCCCACAAGTGCAAACCGATTGACAGTAGCCAAAACGCTCTGCGTATCGTGCGTGAATCCACCGAAGGCAAGTAGTCGTCTCATTCTCCCTCGCTTTTCAATATCTTCTCTTGCATCGCTAGAAAGTGTTCGTACTTCAAGAGCACAGCCAGCGGCTTGTCGTTGTCCTGAATCACCAGCGTTTTATCCAATTCCCGTAGTTGTGTCACATTCAGCGCACGCAGGCGGCTGATGCCCACATGCTGAACGCTAGGATCAAGATATGGAATTGACACTTGGTTTGCCTTCGCCATAATCCCCTCTTTGTAGAGCTTTCAAAACTATTTCCTTGTCAGCACGGGCGTTCGGCTTCCTTTCCGGCAACAATGCACACAGTTCCTCAAGACTCCAGACGTGATCTGTCAATCCTGCTTCCATGGCAGGTGTCACGCGCAGAGTCTTGTGAACTCGGCAGAAGTTGTAGTGCATGAAATACAGCGCGACCTGATGCCCGTGGTTTTCGACTTTCTTGCTGAAACCATTCGTCAGTCGCGTGAAGCGACGCATTCCCATTCTCATCGAAAGGTTCTGCCGTTCGACGTAGCTGGTAGAGACATACTTCGGATCAGGATTGCCGGACAGAACTCCCGTGCGGCATCCAATGCACGTTGCTGGGCTATAGCGCGATTCGCCGTCATTCGATGAGCCATACAGCTTTACCAACATCGCGTAGTCGATCTCAGAGCCGAAGGCATTCTCGACCGCCTCAGCATAGACGCGGTGTCCGTCAGTCGTTAACTGAATCCGAGTTTCGAGACGGGACGCCAAATCCCGCATGAAGGCATAGGCAGTTCCCGCTCCGCGATCTCCGAGCATATAGGTGACAATCAGCTTGGAATCAGCGTCAATGGCTGTCCACGTCCAAACGCTGCCCATGCCCGACTGCATTTGTTCCATCGTTAGATTTTTGTCCTTACCGTAGACGAAGGACCAGATTTCATCGCATTGGACGCGGCGGGAGCACAAACCGCGCACCATTGCATCGTGGTAAGCCGCGCAAGCGCATCCGGCATCTTCCAGCAGTCTCAGCACGGTATGTTTCCCTACTCCGAGCATTCGGCACGTCGCGTTAATCGAGTTTCCTTCGACTAAGGCCGCTATGATCTGCGCTCGCTTTGTTGTGCCTAGTTGGTTCATTGCGTTTCGATCTAGGCACAATATAGGCAATATAACGGCAATTGTCAAGCAAATAATAAACTATTTATACATTATATAAAGTCGTATAATAGCTGCTACCAGCAGGAAGGCCGTGCAAGCAGCTATGAGTATGAGCAGATTTCCGAATGCCTTAATGTCACTTTCTTCGCCTTCCTCTGTAGTCCCACCTTCAACATCGAAACTTTGGTCAACCCTACAACAAAGCATAGATAACGCGGTTAGGGGTGGATTTAAGCATGAGAGAAATATTTTCTTCGTCGCGCTTATCGTTTCTACTGGGATTGTGGTGGTTGGCTTGGTACTTGAAGAAGCGCCCTTGTGGTTTCCGGGCGGCAAGCCTCGACTCAATATTCTGGATGGCACCTTTTCGCCTAGCCCGTTACTCAAATGGAGAAAAATATTGGAGGTTTTTGGATGGATATTGATCCTTCTGGGGGTGATCGGCGAAGGCGTGTTTGAGGGTGCAACTTCTATTGCGGATGGATTTTTGCAGGATTTTGGCGATGTCCTACTTGTTGCCGCCCAAAGAGACGCCGGGAATGCCGCCACTTCGGCCAGAACCGCGCACGAAGAAGCGGACGCCGTCAAAACAGAAGCGGATGCACTGAAAACAGAATTGTCCAGTTTGAAGCAGCGCACCAAACAATTGCGAATCGCGTTATCGGATCGGGTGTTCATAGATCGGCAAGGTGCGGGACAACGATTGAGGCAATTCGGGCAGCGCAACCTCCCGCGCCAGACAATGCTAAAGGTAAAGTTGGAGTATTTGACAACGGGTTGCGGCGACGAGTGCAAGCAGCTTGCAGACCAATTCAAACGAGTGCTTGGTATAGGCTTTGCCAATTGGATGATTGAAGATCCAGTCCCAAACCGCAATAGGGAGCAGTTCTTTGAGGGAGTCTCTATACATACGCGTTGCGATCCAAGCAGTCCCGCCGAGAAGAAATGGCTGGACGATGCGGCGAATGCACTCGTAAAGGAACTGAACAACAACCAGCACATTAAGGCGAGTCGGGAGCAAGACGAGTGTTTCGAGAAAATTCCCGGAATACACCAATTTGAGATGTTGATTCGGGTTGGGTGGAGGCTAGGTCCATCAATTCCGCACCATTGAGCCTGTGGGTGCCAAACGGCACCACTACCGGGGAAGTTTGTCAGTGGGAAGGTTTGTCAGTGGCTCGCGCTCGCTATTGGGATACCGACTTTCTTTACCAGCTCCTCAAATCTCGGGTCGGAGCGCAGCGCGTCGAACTGCGCTGCGGTGTTCAAATCCATGAGCAGCCAATCGTGCTCGCGGTATGCGATGTCGAGCCATTCGAAGGCCTTCTCTTTGTCCCCGAGGTCCGCGTGGAAGCGGGCAATCTGATAGGGAGACGAATATCCAGTCTTGCGCCGGTCTTCCCTGATTCGAGCGGCCTCGCTGAGGGCGCCTTTCCAGCCTCCCGAGCGGAATCCCCGCTCCAGGGCGTCGCCGAACTCGGCATCGTCGCGGTTGCCGGTGATGTGCCCGTAGAGTTTCCATTCTTCGACCATCTGCGGATACATTCGTTTGGCCCAATAGGCCTGTGCCAGGCAATCGTGCGCCAGCGTGTAGGAGGGGTCATCGGCCTCCAGTTGCTTGCAGACCGCGATTCCCTCGTCGTAACGTCGCGCAGCGACGAGCACGCTGCCGATGACGCGACGAATGACGAATGATTGCGGATCGAGCTGGTGGGCAAGATTGATCTCGGCCCATGCTTCTTGTTCGCGACCGCCCATATCGCCGAGGCGCTCGGCATACCACTGGTGGGCGGTGGCATCGTTGGGATCGAGTTCGAGGGCCCTCTTGAATTCGGCCTCGCCGCCGGTGAAGTCCCAGTCGTAGCCCATTTCGTTGCTGCCGAGAATGGCGTGCGGATGGGGTAAGTTGGGGTCGAGCTCCAGAGCGCGGCGTGCGGCCGCGTTTGACTTCGGATAATCCTCGCTGGGATTGCCACCAAAAGTTGGTAGCACGGAATAAACGTCGGCGAGACCGGAGTAGGCGAGGGCGTATTGAGGGTCCTTCGCGATTGCCTGATTGAATAGGGAAATTGCGGACTGCAATCGCACATAGGATCGGTTAAAGAAGGCGTAGCGGCCTTTCAGGTAAAGCGAATAGGCCTCCGCGTCCTCAGTTCCCTGCGAGATTGCGCGTTCTCTGTCCGCGCTGCTGAGGGTCGAGCGCAGCTTGCCGGCGATATCGCCCGCAATCTGCCGCTGCAAGGCGATAAGGTTGGCCGTCGACCCGGAGTAGTGGTTCGACCAGATTTGCCGGTCGTTGCGAAGGTTGGTCAGCTCCGCAGTTATATCGATGTTCTCGCCCTGCAAAGTAACTCGCCCTGTAACTACGGCCGAGACGCCAAGCTCTTTTGCGATCGTCCGGAGGCTGGCGTCGCTGCCTTTATAGCGGAAGACGGAGTCGCGGGACCGTACCCGCAGCTGCGGAAGATGAGCGAGGTTGGCGATCAGCGATTCGGTGATGCCATCGCTGATGTAGTCGGTGTTGTCGTTGCCCTGGACGTTGATGAAGGGGAGGACGGCGACCGAATCGGGGCCAAGGCGCGAATCGCGCGGGGCATCGTTTGGCTGACGCCACGCAGCGAGCGTCTGAAAGCGGGGGATGCGGTGACGGAAGGAGATCACGAGGAGAGTCGCGGCCAGCAGGACAGCCAGCAGGCTCCAGAACAGGGAGCGGGAAAGCACAGAACGAGGAGTTCGGAGCGGAGCTTGAGCCGACGATAGGGCTGGCGCGGGAACTAGCTGTGCTGGGACGGAGATCGCAGCAACCGGTTCGGAGGCTGGCGCGGTCGCTGTGGGCGCGGACGGGAAGGTAACGACTGGGGATGGATGCACTTCCTTTTCCGGCTCTTGAGTCGCGCTCGCCGCCGAAGCGGCTGGAGGATCGCCTACCGCGACCGCGCCCTGTAGCCAGCGAGTTAATTCCTCAGCGTAGGCGAAGACGCTGCCGCGCGCAGCTCCGGGGACGCGATAGACGGGCATTCCGCGCTCGACCTCCCAGCGGCGCACAGTGCGTTCGTCGCGCTCGAAGAAGGCAGCAATCTCTTTCCAGGAATCGAGCCGTTTGCCGGGATTAGGTTGCGGAGGCGTCGCAATAACTCCTATTTACACACGAGGGTCTGCACAGGAATGTCCGGTCACGCCCGTTTGTGACCGCTCATGTCGATTGTCGGGGGGAGAGGATTCGGCAGATTATAGCTGAGATTCCAGTGTGGGGATACTCAAAAGCGGAGCGCGCCGGTCGCTGACCGGCGACATTTCTGCCGGGAAACAGCGTGAGTTAGCAGGAGTTAGTGGCGCTACACCCGCGAGTGAAAAGATCTCTTTCAGGGGTGAGTTGAAAGACCCCGAAAGCGGATTCACGGCGAACCTGGGGAGGTAGCGTGGAGGATGGAGGAAGATTCTTCGCGCCGCGCCGTGATTGCACAACTGCTGTTATTTCGCCGCCTGGGAGCGTGCTGCCTGGGCGGCTTCTTTTTGTCCCAAGGCATCGAGGGCATCGGCCAGTTGCTGGTAGGCCATTGGAGTTGGGTGAAGCTCGATGGAGCTCTGGAAGTCGCGCGCCGCCTGCTGCCAGTTGCCGGCTTTTCGTGCCAACAAGCCGAGACCGAGATAGGCAGAGGCGTTTTCCGGTTCCTGCGCCAGCGCCGCTTGAAAATCGCCTTTTGCCTTGTCGTCGGCATTCAGTTGGAAGTAGGCGAATCCGCGATTGGCGTGGGCGAGCGCCAGCAGTGGCGGATTTCCGGTAAGCTTGATGACCTCGTCATATCCGTGAATGGCTGACGCGAGATCGCCATGTTGCTGCGCGTAGGATGCGATGTTGAGCTTGCTGATCGGATCGGCGGGACGAATCGCCTGGGCGCGGCGGAAATATTCGATGGCCTCATCGGCGCGGCCTTTGGCGAGAAGCGCGGTGGCGACATTGTCTTCGGCGATGAAGTTATTTTTTGTGACCGCAAGGGTGTGTTGCCAGAGCGTGAGATTGTCGGTCCAGTAATTGACCTGGTGGTGCAGCGCGAAGGCCAGGCTGGAGAGAACGATAACGCTTATCAGAATGAGAAGTACTGATGCGGTCTGCCGCGTCTTTGCCGTCTTGAGGGAAGGCACAGGCGACTTCCCTGCCCTGCTGAACTGAGGCAAATCCGGGACTCCCCAACAGACGATGACAAAAATTCCGAGCACCGGAATGTAGGCGTAGCGATCAGCCATCGCCTGCACGCCGACTTGGACGAGACCGACCATGGGAACCATGGTTCCCAGAAACCAGAACCAGCCAACGAAGAAGTAGCGGCGTTCGCGAAAGATGATGGCGAGAATGCTGATCGCGACAATGGCTAGTGCGGAGAGCGCCGCTGCGGGGATGCCAATCGCGCCTCCCGGATGTGGATAGAGCGGCGCAAGATGGGCAGGCCAGAAGGTTTTGCCGAGGTACTTCACATAGGCTAGCGCTGCGTTGGCCAGATGAAGCCAGAGCGGAATGCCCTCGTGCATGGCTGTGGTCTGCGCCTTCATGGTGATGATGGCGCTGGCGGCGGAGAGCACGAACCAGGGGATTTTCTCGGTCAGGAGCGATGCGATGGGGGTGGAATTGCGAGGCTTAGTTTGGTCGTGGGAGCCCGCGATTCTGGCCAGAGGCCAATAGTCGAGCAAGAGGAGCGCGAAGGGAAAGGTGATGACCTGCGGCTTCGCCATCAGCGCGAGCGCGTAGAGAATTGTGACGGTTATGTGGCGGCGAAAGTTGGGATGACGCGCGTACCAGCCATACGCGGCGAGCGCGAGCAGGAAAAAGAACATGCTGAGCACGTTCTTGCGCTCAGCAATCCAAGCTACCGATTCCACGTTAATGGGATGGAGGGCGAAGAGAGCTGCGACCATCCAGCTGCGCCAAAGCATTCCGGTTGCGGCGGCGAGAATCAAGAAGAGGATTACGGCGTTCGTGGCGTGCAGCAGGACATTTACGAGATGCGGGCCAGCGGGATTGAGGCCGAAGATTTGGCAATCAAGTTCGTGCGAGAGCCAAGTGAGGGGATGCCAGTTTGTGGCCGTGGTAGTGGTGAACGCCCAAGCGATGGAATGGCGATTGAGGCCTCTGTTAACCTCTGCGTTTTGTGTTACATAGATGTCATCGTCGAGGTTGAGGAAGGGCGCGCGCGCGACCGCGTTGTAGAGTGCGAGCGTCGCCAGAACGAGGAGCAGCGAGAGCGTGAGTTTTCGCAAAAAACGAAGTTAGGGGGTATACCCCCCTCCCCCCTCCCGATCTATTGGAATCAGGGCTTTAGGGGGATTTTCCTTTCAAAATCTTGATTACAATGTAGTTAAAGATAAAATCTTCAAATTAAAGAACTTAAGCGGTTGCTTTTCACAGTTTGCTGAGAAAGTCGGCGGCAGTTATCTCAGGGGCTAAAGCCCCAATCAAAACAACCGACTTATCGCAGCGGTGAACCGCTGCGCCAGCCAAAATCGAGTTTTTCAGCAATCTTTTCAGCCGCTTTTCGCCTGCGCGTCCATCTATGGGCCGGCTTTGTGGCGCCTGTGCCAATAAACAGGATCGTCCGAGCGCGGCCCCAACGACTTCTCCTACGACAGGCTCTCTTACTACAAGTGTTAGGGCGAAGAAGCGCTAAGTCAAGAATTAACCTGGTTTCCGGGAGTCAATGGAAACTTTTCTTGCGGACGGGATGGGCTGGTTGGTTGAAGGCGAGGGCCGCGCTCGGAGGAGGCGAAGAAAAAGGAAAGATTCGGCGGTGAAAATAAAGTTGATCGTGAAATGCGCGCGGGAGAGTGAATTGGCAAATTTTTGGGCTGGAAGTTCAGCGATTCGACGGCGGCGGCGGTTCGGCTTAGCCGATTGGAATCATGGCTTTAGCGGACACCGCCGGTAAGACATTGAGGCGGTGAGGCTTAGCGGAAGGTGTTGAGGGATAAGGGCTTGCTCGCTCGGGCGGATTGGCTCTCTGGTTGGGAGCGGGTTTAATGCGGGTGTTTTGTGTCAAGTTGACACGCCATGCATTGCGTAGGGAGCGGGGGCGATTTTCGCGGGGATGGACGGGGCAGAACGTGAAACCGACGGGCAAGGCGGCTGATTATGCGCCTCCCTGTATTAGCCTGGGAGTAGATTCGATTCGCTCGTGGCCCCCGCGCTAATTCCCCGGCGCCTCACGGGATCGAACTGGCGAACACGATTGTTAAACTGACCCGTTAGACGCTATGGCGAGGAATTATCGTCGGAGTCGCGCGAATATGGGTGCGCCTGAGAGACGGCTATCGGGGACGATGAACTGGATCGGTGGAGGATGGATGTTGACGATGCTGGGCTCGGCTTTTTCCGGCCGGAATCGCTGAACTCTTGCCCTCGGAGGGAAGAAAGAAACCGGTGCATCTCGTGATATATTTTGCGGCAAGATTTTCGATTCAATCCCCTGCACTGAAATGAAGAAGAAGATCATGTTTGCAGCCGCAATGGCGCTGGTCGGCATAGCGCTTTTTGGCACTCGCTTCTACATGGTGGACGTGCCGATATGGCATTTCTTTGGCGGCGGCCAAGGGCTTGATCCCGCGACGCTGCACCTGCGTGGGGAATTCGTGGAGAGCAATCTGGGGGCGGCGGAAGATCCGGGAGGAGCGCTGACGGTGCGCATGATTGCACAGCAATTCGTTTTTGTGCCGCAGTGCATTGTGGTGCCGGCCGACGTGCCGGTGAAGTTTCGCGTGACCAGCGCGGATGCCGTACACATGCTGAGCTTTCTCGGGACGGGCTACGGGCTCAAGGCGGTTCCTGGGGAGGTGAACGAGGCGACTTTTACTTTTAATAAGGCAGGGGAATTCAACATCCCATGCCATGAGTTCTGCGGCGCCGGCCACTACGCAATGCGAGGCCATCTGCATGTGGTTCCGCGCGATCAGTTTGGCTCGCTGCTTCCGGGCGAAAGGAGGACGTGTGAGCCACGCTAGTCAGGAAGGGCGGGCGCCAAGCGGGGCATTGTGGCTGGCAGCGTGGGTGACGGTGTTCGCTCTGGCACTCCCGCTTGCGGGAGACGGGGCTGCCGCGCCGGCGGCGAACGCGGAGCCACCGATTCGGATTCCTTCGGACGTGGCATGGACAAAAGATACCCTCGCTGTCATTTCCAGCGGCGATGCCTTTCACGGACTGCTGCTGGCGCGTCGTTGCAGTCACTGTCATGGAGAGGACGGATTCAGTGCGGTGGGGACGTTCCCGAATCTGGCGGGGCTGGACCGATTGTCATTCTGGAAGCAGATGCAAGACTTTCGCTCGGGCAAGCGCACCTCAGCGCTCATGCAGACAATTGCCGAGGGACTCTCGCAGCGCGATGCGGCCGACCTGGCTGCGTATTACGCGCTGCTGCCGACGGCCAGTGATCCGCTTGAAAAGCGCGCGTTTCCGCAACCGATGCAGGACCCCTCGGGCGCGACCGGGGCCATCCGACTTATCGTGTTTGGCGATGGCCAGCGCGGCATTCCACCGTGCCAGTCGTGTCACGGGCCGGTGAGTTATATCCAAGGGGCGCCTCCGCTGGCGGCGCAGAATGGCAGCTATCTGGCGGAGCAACTCGATCACTTTTCGAATGGATCGCGAACGAACGACATCAATGTCCGCATGCGCAGCATCGCCATGCAACTGACGGCCGAGGAGAAGACGGCGCTCTCCGAATATTACGGCGCCGGACTTGGTCCGGGCGCGAACTCACGCTAGTCAGGCCAACGGTGGGATAGGGAGCGGGCGGTTTTCATGGTACGTACATTACGGTACGTACAACGATAGTGTGTACATTCACAGTACGTGGATTCACAGTACGTGGATTCACAGTACGTACATTCGCAGCATCCACCAGACCAGGAATATGGCGACGATGGCGCCGGCGATGTGAACGATCCAGTCGCCGGCTGTTTTCGGTCTTCCAAAATTAAACATAGAGCGATGGTAGCAGGCTTCGGGGGCGAGTTGATGCGAAGGAGGCAGGCGTTCGATGGCCTGCTTTGGCGGCTCGCTTTGCTTGGCGATTTCGGACGGGTAATGGAAAAGCCCCGGGACCCGAGGCTTTCTTACTCAGAAACCAACTTAGAACCCAACTGGCAGTTACGTCTGGCTAGCTGTTGCCGGCTACCTGGCGGAGTTTTTCCGGCAGGAAGTGATAGGGCGGCCAGGGGCCACTTACTACCATTTCGCAGTTCTTGAGCTGCTTGGCGGCGGTGGAGTAACGATTCTGATATTTTTCGATGGACTTGGTGTCGATGAGGTGGGCGATATCGAGAAGCATGCCGTCGGCGGCAACGCGCTTGCAACTTACTTCCTCTTCGAGCGGGTTGAAGAGCTTGTGCACCTGGACGGAGAGGGCGCGGGCCTTGGTTTGGCGCTCGCGCTCGCGGGAGGCCTTCTCGCGGAGCTTGGCGAGATACTCGCGGCCTACTGTGTCGGGTAAGACGATCTCTTCCATGTTGCCGCGGAGAGAGCCGTCACGAACGACTAACTTAATACGCATTTCCGACTTACCGCGAAGGCGTTCGACGCTTTCGCAAAAGGTGCGGCGATTGGAACGAACGGCCTGGCGGATAGCATCCTCGGTATCGAAGATCGTGCCGAAGCGGAAGGGTAAGACGGTGGCGGAGCGGAAGGCGTAACTGACGACTCGGGCGTGTTCGAGGACCGATTTTTCGTCCAGTTTTCCGGCAGCGCGGTCATATTCGCTGACGATGACCGCGAAGTCCCCACTGGGATAACTCATGACGGGGGCCGCGTTAACACCTTGAATGGTATCTAGAACGAATGGTCGGCGGGCGCGAACACCATTAGGAAGGGTCTGGTGTTCCGTGAGGCAGTACGCATACCACGACATGCATTCTCTCCGAATTGCACCGGGGCCTAGGGCTCCCTTTAGATTTTCTTAATTGCCTGGAGCTGCTCCTACCTGGAAGACGGTTTGTTGTGTTGTTGTGAGACGAGATAGACGCGGAAAGCCGCATCTGAAACGATAGTACTCTCGGTCATCGAATTTTGCAACCTTTAACAATGAGAAAGCATCTAGTCGCGTCTCAAAGTGCTACGAAAATCGATTTTGGCGGGTGTTTCGGGGCATTAATCAGGTGCTTAATAGCTGAGGAGTATGTGGAAATTGTGGAAAATATTGTTTCCATGGGTCATATATGTTGGGGTACTCCTCTTGGCAAAGCGTATCCGGAATGAGCTTCGGACTTACAGTTTGTTGAAGGATTGTGCCGCACAATCTTGCAACGCACAACCCGAGCACCTGCACCTTGCTACTCCGATACCGGGAGTCCTCAGGATCCAGCGCCACGGAGCGGGGCTTCAGGCGGCGGGAACAGTTTGTTGCAAAGCGGGTGATTCGACAGAAGCTCAGGGCTTTGGCTTTCTTTGAGATTGGCGGTCTCTTTGATTTTGGCGGTCTTGAAGCGCCAGGGCGACGACTTTCAGCATTTCGTCGGCGGGGGCGGGCTTGCCGGTCCAAATCTCAAATTGACGGGCGGCCTGGTGGACGAACATTTCGAGGCCGGCGATTACGGCAATGCCTTTGGCGCGGGCGATCTGGAGGAGGCGGGTTTCGACGGGATCGTAAACCATGTCGAAGACCAGTTTGGCCTGGACTTCATCTTCCTTGAGCGGGCAGTCGCGAGTGTTGCCCATACCGACGGGGGTGGCGTTGACGATGACGTCGAATGGAGTTTTGCGAATGTCGGAGCGCTTGATGAGTTTGGCCTTGGCCTGACGGGCGAGCTTTTGGGCCTTGGCGGCGCTGCGATTGAGGATCCAGATTTCGGCGCCGCGCTCTTTGAGGCCGAAGACGGCGGCGCGGGCGGCGCCTCCGGCACCGATGACCAGGATTTTTGAGCCATCAATGGTGAGGCGCTGATCGATGGGGCGGACGACGCCGAAGACGTCGGTGTTGAAGCCGAATAGTTTGCCGTCCTGGGCGCGAACGACAGTGTTGCAGGCGCCGATTTTTTCGGTGTGGGCGTCGGTGTTGTCGAGATGCTCGAGGATGGCCTGCTTGTAGGGCATGGTGACGCTGAGGCCGTGGAGAGGAATCTCGCGGACGCAATGGAGAAGATCCTTGAGCGTCTTGGCGTGCAGGGGGACGTAGACGCTGTTGACGTTCTCGCGGCGGAAGGCGGCATTCATGATGATGGGGGAGAGGGAATGCTCGATGGGATCGCCGGCGACCCCGTAGAGACGAGTGGCGGCGTCGACCTGCTCGATGCGGTAGATACCGCGCAGATCGCGGGCGCTGACCTGGCCGGGGGCGGTGCGAGTTTCGGCGCTGACGGCGGCGAAGGTGAAGGCACTGCCGGCGCGGACGCTGAGGACACGGCTGATGATTCCCTGCTCGCCCATGCAGAGGCCGATGAGGGCATGCTTGTCGGCTTGAGCCTGAAGGAATTTCATCATGGCGACGTTATCGGCGAGGGTGGTGGCAGTGGTGACGATCTTGTAGAAATCGGCGGGGACCTTGAGCATCTTGTCGAGGGTGGCTTCGAGGTTGCGGGTGGCGCGGAAATCGTGGAAGGAGACGATGAGGCCGGCGGTCTTGCGGAGGCGGGCGACGACGTCGGGCCTGGTTTTGAGGGCGCTTTCGATAGCGAGGTCGACGATCTGGCAGCCGGCGGCGTGAGCCTTATTGAGGATGGCAAATTCGGAGGCGAGCGATCCTTTGAACTTGCCGCCGGTAGAGGCGCGGCGGCAGGTGGCGATGGCAGTGACGTAGTGGTGGGTATCGAGGAAGCGGCGAATTTTGGGCAGAGCAGCCAAGGGCTGCTTGAGATAATCGAGGCGGAATTCGAGGAAGGGATTGTCGCGGGCCATGATCTCGGCGGTTTCGAGCATCTCGTCGGGAGTATCGGCGCTGACCGCGAGACAGACTTTGGGTAAGCGCAAGGGCAGAAGGCGTGGCGAAAATGTGGGCGAAAAGGCCAATGCCATGTAATTGATGGACGGCGCGATATTACAGGGGCATGGGCGCGGATGCAACAGGGATTGCAGAATAATGAACAGGCAAAACACTTTGGGAGGCCGGGACACTAATACCGTCGTAACCTTGACCGTGGTCACCGCGCTTGTTACTTTTCGGGTGTAACCCTTGTCTTCCCAAATAGATAGCTAGGACCGCAAAGCGGTCAATGGCGGCGGGGGCGGGAGTCAACATGAAGAAAACAGGATTGTTAGTTGTGCTCGTGACGGGTCTGGCATTTGCGCAGACCTCGGCGCCGGTGGCTTCGACCATGCCAGCCACACCGAACGATAAGGGTCTGGTGGAGACCTCCGCGAGCGTGCCGTTTGTTCGCTTCCAGACGCCGACCCAGGCCGACATCTATTGCGCCGGGTTCGTTTCAAAGAGCAAGGTTCCCGATGCGAAGTACGTGAATGGCGGGCTGCAAACGCCGACCTCGACGAAGTTTGAAACTGGCGAACTGGTGTACCTGACGGGGAAGGATTATCAGGTTGGGTCACTGTATACGATTGTGCGGGAACTGCGCGACGTGAACGAATATGAGATCTATCCGGGGATGCGGAAACTTTTAGGAGCGGTGGGTCATCCGTATTCGGAGGTGGGACGGGTGCGCATCCTCGATACGCGCAGCCACAGTGCGGTGGCGCAGGTTGAGTACAGTTGCGACCCGATCAATCCGGGCGACGTTGCGGTTCCGTTTGTGGAGAAGCCACCGATCGAGTTCCACGTGCCGGGACACTTCGATCGCTATGCTCCGGCCAACGGCAAACTGACGGGGCGGATCTTGCTGGGCAAGGACTTCGACACGATTCTGGGCTCGGGAGTGAAGTTGTATCTGAATGTTGGCGCGAACCAGGGCGTGAAGGCGGGAGACTATTTCCGGGTGGTGCGGTCCTACACGTCGAACCTGCACAATGCCTCCGATTCGCTGTCGTTCAAGGCGCAGATTTCGGAAGACACGCAACTGCATTCGCCGACCTTTCAGGCGAACTGGTTAACCAAGGGCCAGGGGCCGAACATCCAGGTCGCGGACCTGCCGCGCCGCGCCGTGGGCGAAGTCGTCGTGCTGAGCACGACGCCGACATCGTCAGCGGCAATGGTGGTGTTCGCGCTGGAAGACATCTACGCGGGTGATGTGGTGGAGATGGATCCGCAAGAGTAAAGCGCAGGGCTAAAACTGGTTCGTGGAGATTTGAGGGCGGAGGAAACTCCGCCCTTTATTTTTGCGCGAAACGGCCAAGGCCAGAGTCGGAACGGGACTCGGCGGAAAAAGCCAGGCGGGATGGGATGGGCGCGGGACGGCGCCTTCAGCGGTAGAACGGGACTTTGGGATCGCCCGGGATGGCTGCGCCAGCCACGAGAAGCAGGACGACGACGATTGCGAGTTCCATGTTGCACCCCCTGTAGGAAACTTGTCCTCGCAGGCCGGGGAGAATCGACCTCGGAGGATTTGATTAGTTTATCCCGTTTTTCCCGGGAAACAAGGTCACTAACGTGCCACCTTCTAAAGGTCCATGCTCGGACGTTGCTTGCGCGGACATGGGTTGCTCGGACCTTGGTTGCGCGGTTGTTATGCACTTGATTAGATGCCGACTGCGGGAGTGAAGTCTAGATGGTGAAGTCCAGCAGGCTGCGGAAAGAAATGTTTCCTGCGCGACGACCGCGCCGCAGCAGCGAAACAGTTTGCCGAACAAGTCGGCGGTGGGCGCCTCAGGGCTAAAGCCCCCATCAAAACCGCCGACTTATCGCAGCGGTGAAACGCTGCGCCACCCAAAATCACGCGCGGCGCCGAGCTTTTCCGCCGCCTGCTAGATGGATGACCGCAGTCAGGAGGATGGATCTTCGTCGTCGAAGTTGTCGCCGAAGACTTCGGCGGTGAAAGCCTCGAGGGTGGCCGATTTTCGCCAGGCGTCCAAGGGGAGGCCGGCTTTGTGGCAAGTCTGGGCGAGGAAGGTCTCGCGATCCCAAGCGTGTTCGAGGGGAACCTGGGGCAGAAGCAAGCCACGGCGCAAGCCTTGCGAGATGAGGAGGCCGTGACGGCCGATTTCAACTTTGTCGGCGGGGATCGGAAACAGGCGAGACAGGACGCTCAGCGAGAGCTTGAGGCTCGGAGCTTCTTCGGGCGTGAGGGGCCAGAAGCGGGTGTCTTCGAAGGCGGCGGCGCGGGCGGTTTCGGCGACGGCGCGGAAGAGGGGACGGATCGGGAGAGGGTAGCCGACGCATCCGCGCAATTCACCTTTGAGGTAAAGCGTGGTGAAGACGCCGCGCGGCTCGGTGAGGGCGGGAAAAGAGAAGGAGTGGGCTGGCGGCGAGTCGGGAAGAGGATCGCCAATCAGGCTGGAAGCGATGGCGGCGCGGGCGATGGCGAGAAGAAGGCTGCGCTGTTCGGGAGTAAACTCGGGCGCTGTCGCGGCGCTGGCGGCGCCGGCGCCCGCCAAATTTTCAAACAGTCTGGACATCGCGTTTCCTCCGCCGGGTAAGGACGAAGGCGCGCCGTTTGCGGCGTTTTTCGGAGGTGCGATCGATGCGCGACCAGAAGGCGACGAAGTAATCGATGGCGGAGACGAAGGAGAGCAGCACCATGAACCAGATGGCGAGGAGGGCGATCCAGTAGACAGGGAAGATATAAATGCCGCCCAACGGCCAGTCATGCCAGCGGCGCGCGAGGATGACGGCAACGACGGAGATGATCTGGACCAGCATTTTGAATTTGCCGAGTTCGCTGGCCTGGATGGTGAAGCCTTCGGAAGCGGCGATGGAGCGCAGGCCGCTGACGAGAAACTCGCGGCCGATGATGACGACGGCGATCCACGCGGGCACGAGCGCGGGATTGAATTGGACCAGGGTGATGAAGGCGGCGGCGATGAGGAGCTTGTCGGCGAGCGGGTCGAGAAGAATGCCCATGGTGGTGATCTGGCCGCGCCTGCGGGCGAGATAACCGTCGATGCCATCGGTGATAGAGGCGAGGATGAAGACAGTGGAGGCGAGGAGTTCACGTTCGCCGTTGGCGTCAGAAAGCCGGGGAGTGCAGAGCAGCCAGATGAGCAGCGGGATCGCCGCGATGCGAGTGAGCGTGATTGTATTGGGGAGATTCACGCAAAGAGTGGCCTGGCTGCGGGTGGCAGACAGATTGATTATGCTCCATGTCGGAGGGCAAGGCAAAGGGGCAAAGTGATCGGGTCATCGGGTAATTAAGAAACAAAAGCTTGCGCTTTGGTGGTCGCACTTCAGATCTGCTTTCTAATCAGGCGTCCCACGAGGCGTTTTACCAGGCGCGACAGACGTACGACTCGGTAGAGCGGAAAGAAAATTTCTGGCAAGGAAATGACGTCGACGTCTTTTTGGCCGGGAGTGGAGAGGAGACGCCAGAGATAGCGGCGGCGGTCGCCGGGTTTTTCGCGCAAGCGGAGTATGTGACGGAAGTAGGCTGAGGATTCGAAATCGTAGGTGGTGTTGTGCTGGAGGCGGGCAATACATTCCTGGGATAGCTTGGGGATTTCGGGGTCGCTCGCGATTAGCGCCTGGGCGGGCGGAGCAATAGTCACGTCAAGGAGAAGATTGGCGAGTTGGAGGCTGACGCCGAGGATGCGAGCGATGCCGGAGGCGCGGGCGCGCGCGATTACTTGCGCGAGATCGAGATTTGGCGTGGGCAAGGTTTCGGCGATGTCGGCGATCCAGATGAGGCGCGTCCAAAGATGCTTGGCGGCGTGGAGGGAGAGCACTAACAGAGAATCTCCGGACGAGAGGCTGGGGATGGACGAATCGTCGCTTGTGCCGAGTGCGATTCTGCTTGTGCGGGGCCAGAGATCGTCGAAGCCGAAGTGAGCTGGATCGACGGCATAGAAAGAAGGAAGCAGCGCCCATTGCAGTTCGACTAGATACTTGCCGGCGGGACCGTCGAAGGAGCGTTCGTAGCCGGTGCGCAGCCAGAGGCGCTCAACGGCGGGAGTTTGTGGCGCGGAGGGATGGTAGGCGATTTCGGCGAGGGCGTTTTTGGCTGGAGCGAAATCGGACGGTGAAATCAGAATATCGAGATCGGAAAAGGTGCGGAGGGCGAGATCGCCGTATGCGGATTGCGCGAGGGCTGGGCCCTTGTAGGGAATGGCGCGGATTTCTTTTTGCGTGAGGTGGCGCGAGATGCGGATCAGTTCGGCGGCAAACCAGAGGCTGCGGCGGAGATTTGCGGCGTAGGCGGAGTCGAGGGTGTGGCGGATTTCTGGAGGCAGGCCGGTGGCGTGGCCGAGTAGATTGCGCGCGGCGAGGGCGAGAACGCCGTGATGCTCGGCCTGGCGAAGAAATTCTGGCCAGTCGATACTCGCGGTTTTCCAGTCCGCGATTTTTGCGATTCGCTCCGCGGTGGGGTGGGCGGCGCAACAGGCGCAGAGCAGATCGAAGTTGCTGGCTTGATGGGATGCAACGGTGAGTGGAGGAGGCGGGAGCAAAAGTCAACACCCCCACCCTACGTCGCAGAAGACGCGACGTAAGGATGGGGCACCCTTTTCGGCAGGATGGGCACCCTTTTCGGGTGGGGCAACGTTTTCGCTGGCACGGGGCACCCTTTTCGGCATGGGGTCGGCATCGGACTCGGAACTATAATACAGAGACTCCGCAGCGCTTGAAATTGATGAAGCAGGTTGTGTTCGAATCCGTGGGCAAGGTGTTTCGACATCGCCCGGCGCTGTTCAACTGGGTGGGGCGCGAGCGGGCGGGCGCGACGGTAGCGCTAAAGGACGTTTCTTTTTCGGTGGGCGAGGCGGAAGTTGTGGCGCTGCTCGGTCCGAACGGCAGCGGAAAAACCACCACTCTCAAACTGATTTCGACGATGCTTCTGGCCGACGCGGGATTGGTGCGCGTGGGCGGCTTCGATGCGTTGCGCAATGGGAGCGCGGTGCGACGGCTGGTGGGGATCGCGGTGGCGAATGAGCGGTCATTTTTTCCGCGGCTCTCGGCGCGGGAGAATCTGGATTTTTTTGCGGCGCTGGATGAGGTTCCGCGGGGCGAACGCGGGCGGCGGCTCGATGAAGTGCTGGCCGAAGTTGGGCTTGAAGAGCAGGCGGATACGCTGGCGATGAAATTTTCGAGCGGCATGTACCAGCGGCTGGGACTGGCGCGCGCGCTGATTAAAAGGCCGGCGGTGCTGTTGCTCGATGAGCCGACGCGCAGTCTGGATGCGGGGGCGACCGCGCATTTTTGGAATGTGGTTCGCGGGCTGGGGCGGCGGAAGACTACGGTTTTAGTGGCGACGCATAATTTTGCCGAGGCGGCTGCGCTGGCGAGCCGGGTTCTGTTGGTGCATCGGGGAGAACTGCTGGCGGACCGGCAGTTGCCGTGGGGCTTGGCAGTCGAGAATGAGCGAGGTGGCCGAGCTTCGCTTGGGGCGCGCGCGGCGGGCGTGGCGGAGGAACTGCGCGCGCTTTATTTCCGGCTTACGGGCGAGAGCGACGGCGGGGCGACGGAGCGCTATAAAAGCGAGTTTGAGGATGCCGGTGAAGAACTGGTGCGGCGCGCGGGAGCGGCGTCATGACCGGGTTGCTCGACAAGCTGGCCGTGATTCTTCGACGGGACCTGCTCACGGCGCTCCGGCATCGCAGCGGATTTGCGATCACGCTGGTTGGGTTATTTACGGAGCTGACGGCATTTTATTATTTGTCGCGCGCGATCGGGCCGGGATTCCGGCCGGACGGCATGGCGTATTTTCCATTTCTGCTGGTAGGAACGGGGCTCTACACATTTTTTGTGATGAGCGCGCAGGCATTTCTGAGCGCAGTGCAGGAGGCGCAGCAGACGGGAACGCTGGAAGTGCTGATGACGACTTCGACGCGGCCGGGCGAGTTGATTATTTTGAGCGCGATTTCAGCGTTTGCCGGGAGCCTGACGAACCTGCTGGTTTACGTATTTGCCGGAATCGCTATTTTTCAAGCGGCGGTTCATGCCAATGTTTTGTCGTGCGTGGTGGTGCTGATTCTTTCGCTGGCGCTGGCGCTTGGACTCGGCATTATCGCGGCGACGTTTCAGGTGGCATTTCAAAAGGGGTCGGCGCTGGTGTGGCTGCTGGGATCGGGATTGTGGTTACTAAGTGGAGCTACGTTTCCGATCGAGAGTCTGCCGGGGCCTTTAGTTAGCTTGGCACGGGCGGTGCCGTTTACTTATGCCATCGATGGCATGAGGGGGGCGCTGCTGGATGGGAGGTCTGTTGCGGAGATGGCTGCGAGGGTGGCGATGCTGGCATTGTTCGCCGTGGTTTTGCTGGCGCTGGGGATGGTCGGGCTGGCGCTGAGTTTGCGGCGGGCGCGGCGATTCGGAACGCTTTCTTTTTATTGATGCTGCCCGGTTATTGACGATCTTCGGTTATTCGCGCTCTTTATTTATTGACGGTCTCCGTGATTGACGCGCTCTTTTATTGACGCTTCGCGGTCAATCATGGGCGAGTTATTCGAAAGGGCAGGGGAAGCGTTCGATCCAAGTGTGTTATTGGCAAGCTGGAAAATCGTGTAGTACACTGCGCTTACTTTTCAATATTGGGGGAATGAGCCACAGTCAGGCCCTATTTAATTATTATGAACGACCAGGTCCCTCACGAGAAACAGACGAACATCTCCGAAGAAGTGGACGGCAAGAAGCCGTATCGGAAGCCGGCATTCCGGCACGAGCGGGTGTTTGAAACCGCGGCTCTGTCGTGCGGAAAGATTGCGGGCACGTCGGCGATCTGCAACTCTTCGCGAAAGACCTCCTGACCTTGAGCGATGCCCAGAGTGACGGCAACGGCTGCCCGGCGAATTGGGAGACGGAGCGGCCTTTTGTAGCGGCAGACAGCCTGCGCGCGAGCGGACGTTTGCGGCTGCGGGTGCGCGGCGAAAGCATGGTGCCGAGTCTTTGGCCGGGCGATGAAGTGGAAGTTCTGCGCTGCGCGCCGGAGGAGATGCGCTGTGGCGAGATCGTGCTCGCGATGCGAGACGGCAGATTCTTTGTGCATCGATTGGTTGGCCGGTCGGACACAGGCGGATTTTTGTTGCGCGGCGACTCGATGCCGGCGGCCGATCCCGAATATGCGGAGCAGGCGTTGCTGGGGCGAGTGAGCGGAGCGCCGCTTGGTTGGTGGCGGTGGCTGGCAGGGCGGCTGTTTTCGCGGTGCGCGCCGGCGCTGCGGCTAGCTCTTACGCTGGGTTCGCCGCTTGATCGGCGCAGGAAAATGAGCTCAGATCAGTTGTTACCGGGCCATCTGCCGAGTCATGCTTCGCCGGGTCATTCATCGCTTGCTTACCCTCCGCCATCAGCGCGGTCCTTTCCGGAGCAGCCTAATGCCCGGGCATAGATATGTAGCGTGCGTGGAAATTGGCGGGATTCCGATTTCGCTTTCCACCACGGAAGGAATTTTCTTTGACCTGCTGCGCCTGCGATATGAGGACTTCCTCAGCGAGCGACCAGCCGAGTTTGGATTGGAGTTCGAGATCATCGAACCGCGCCCGGCTTCGGACGACGACGTTCGGGTGCGGCGCGACGGCGAAGAATGGATTTTGGAGCGTGGAGACTTTTTGGCGCGCTGGGATCCGGGGACGGGACAAGGCGTGGTCCGGCAAAACGCGAATCCTTACTCGCTTGATTCTGTTCTGCGCATTCTGCACAGCCTGATACTGGCGCGGCGCGGAGGGTTTCTGCTGCACGCGGCGAGCGCGATTTGCGAGGGTCGGGCGTTTCTTTTCTCGGGTGTTTCGGGCGCGGGTAAAACGACGATGACTCGCATTGCGACGCCGGATGTCACGCTGCTGACGGATGAGATTTCGTATGTGCGGCCGGATGGGTTCGGCCCGGCGAAGATCCGGCCGGAAAGTGCCCACAAGAACCCGGTTTATCGAGCTTTCGGAACGCCCTTTGCCGGCGAACTGGCCAAAGCTGGCGAGAACACGAGCGCTCCGATTGCAGCTTTGTTTTTTCTCGAGAAAGGCCCGAAAAATCTAATCGAAAATCTGTCTCCGGCGGAAGCGGTACGACGCCTGATGCGAAATATTTTGTTCTTCGCGGAAGATCCCACGCTTGTGGAAGAACTGCTGGCGACGGCCTGCGCATTCGTTGCGACACTCCCCATCCGGCGCCTTACGTTCTATCCTGACTGCCAAGTGTGGGATGAAGTGCGTCGCTTCGGTCGGGACCCCCAGTCCACGTGTCTTCGTGCGGCGGGGTAAGGGGAGGGAGCCCGCGAATGTCCGAGACGTATATCGCCCGCAGTCCGGCCGTAGCCGCGCGCAAGCTGGCCGGAGAGATGATGGTGATGAATTCGGAGAATTCGACATTCTTCACACTGAATGAGGTCGCGACCGCTATTTGGCAAGCGGCGGATGGCCAGACGCCGCTGAGCGAAATTGTTCGCGATCATATCTGTGAAACCTTCGAGGTGACGCTGGAGCAGGCGCGGGCCGATGCGGAACACTTTGTCGCCGAACTGGCTGGCCACGGCATTCTTATCGTCTCCGACCGCCCCATTGTGCTGGAGACGATTCAATGAGCCTGATGGGCGAGGTGGGGCAGACGGCATTTAACCTCGGCGTTCCTCTGGCGGTTCATCTCGACATCACATACCGGTGCAACGAGCGCTGCGTGCATTGCTATCTTGACCATGACGATCATGGCGAGATGACGACGGCTGAGATCAAAGGCGTGCTCGATCAACTGGCCGAAGCGGGCGTATTTTTTCTGACCTTCAGCGGCGGCGAAGTTTTTCTGCGGCGCGACTTCTTTGAACTGGTCGAACATGCGCGGCGGTTGATGTTCAACGTCAAGATCAAAACCAACGCGGTGATGATTGGCGAGAAAGAGGCGAAGCGGCTGCGCGCGCTGAATATCGATACGATGCAGATCAGCCTGTATTCGCACCGCGCCGAGGTGCACGACGCGATTACCAAGCTGCCGCATTCGTTTGAGCGCACGGTGAAGGCGATCAAATTTCTACACGATCAGGGATTGCGGGTAACGATTGCGAACGTGCTGATGACGGCCAATCTAGGCGATCATTACGGAACGCAGAAACTGGCGGCCGAACTGGGAGTGCATTACACGCTTGACCCGACGATTACGCCGATGATGGATGGCGACATGGGAGTGCTGGAGCTGCGCATTCCGGGGAAAGAGCTGGAGGAAGTTTTTCGGAATCCGGCGCTGGTGGGGAATCAGGAAGAATTTTGCGCGCCGCCTCCGCTGCCGTCGGCGGAAGATCTGGAAGGCTATTCGTGCAGCGCGGGGCATTCGTTCTGCTACATCTCGCCGTATGGAGACGTGTTTCCGTGCGTGCAGTTTCCGCTGCCGACTGGCAATGTGCGGCAACAGAAATTTCTGGACATCTGGAATTTTTCGCCGCAGATGAATGAAGTGCGGTCGATTCAGGCGCGCGATTTGACGACTTGTTCTTCGTGCTCGCATGTGGCGAGTTGCACGCGGTGTCCGGGGCTGGCTTATATGGAAGGAAATATGCGGGGGCCATCGACGGCGGATTGCGAGAAATCTTTTTACCGAACGGGCGTGGCGACGGCGAATATGCTGCGGCTGGGGTTGGAGAAACCGGTGAGCGCCGGGCGGGGCGGGCAGTTAATACAGATTCAGGCGGCGGTCTGAGCGGCATCAGGGGCTAGACAGTTTGCTGGAAAAGTTGGCGGCGGGCACCTCCGGGGCTAAAGCCCCAATCAAAACGACCGACTCATCGCGGCGGTGAACCGCTGCGCCACCCAAAACCGAGTTTTTCGGCAATCTGTAAATCCCAAGTCAAGACGGAAGACTAATGCAGCGGTAAAGCTCTGCGCCACCGAAAATCAAAGTTGTTTTTGGAAGTCGGCAGGTATCCAAGACCTGCTACAGGCCGGCGGCGGCGTTCTGGCGCTGGCGGTCCTGCCTGGATTCGGCACTGGCCATGAGTTCGAGGGCGCGCTGCAAGGAGGAGCGCATTTCGTGGGTGGTCTCGCTGAACCGGATGGCCGCACCAATGCCCATATCCATGCGCACGACCTGGCTGTCGATGACCACGTTGATCTGCTCAACGGTGAAGGAGAGCTTAAGTTTTGAGCCGGGCAGGAGCATGGCGCTGGTTTCGACATAGCAGCCACCAATGCTGAGATTGGTGAGAATGCCGAGCACGGCGCGCTCCTGGCCTTCGACTGCGATCTCCGTGGTGTGGCGGCTGCGAATGCGGGGATACTGGCGGCGATTACTGCGGTAGGGCTGGCTCTGCTTTTGCAGATACATGCGCTTGTCGGCTTCGGAGAGAAGCTTTTCGGCGTCGAGGCCGTCTTCGGGGTAGACGGATTTGCCGACGCTGAGCGACAAGATGTCTTCATTGCAAACTTCGCGTCCGGTTTTTTGCGCGAGCTCGCGCATCTGCTCGGCCTTGCGGGAGGCGGCTTCGGGGGTGAGGCCGGGCGCAATCACAACAAATTCGTCGCCGCCCATACGGGCGACGTAGTCGTATTCGCGGCTGGTTTCTTTCAGCGCATGGGCGAAGAGGCGCAGCACGCGATTGCCTTCGAGGTGCCCGAAGCGGTCGTTGATCTGCTTGAAACCATCCATGTCGCTGACCATGACGGTGAGAGACTTGCCATCGCGCTTGCAGCGGGCGAGTTCGCGATCAAGTTGCAGGAAGAGCGAACGGGCATTGGGCAGGCCGGTGAGGTAGTCGGTGACCGCTGAGTTTTCCGCCTGCTCGTACTTGAGTGCGTTCTCGATGGCCAGTGCCATCTTCGAACTGACGGCGAGCAGGATGCGCAGATGGTCGGAGGTGAAGAAATCTCTTTCGGCATGGTAGAGCGCGACTACGCCGACTACGCCTTGCAGGCCCTCGAGCGGCACCGCCAAAGCGGAGGTCAGGGTGCTGTATTTTGAGGGATCGTTGAGATAACCGGGCTCGACGGAGGGATTGCCGTTGAGGATGGGCTTGAGATTTTGCGCGACCCAGCCGGACAAGCCTTGTCCCATGGGGATGCGGAGCGAGGCGAAGAGGCGGAAGTTGTCGCCATTGACGTATTCGGGAACGAGTTCATCTCCGTGGCGCACGTAGATGGCGATGGCGTCATAGGGCATGGCGCGTCGGAGTTTGACGGAAAAGACGGAGAGAGTTTCGCCGAGGCTGAGGGATGCGCCGAGGTCCTGGCTAAGTTCGAAGAGAGTCTGCGCTTCCTGACGGGCAGCGGCGATGGAGCTTAAGAAACTGCGCTCCTGCGGCTGGCGCTTGCCTTGGCCTTCGAAGCCAGCGGCGGGTTCGATCATCCGCGAACCTGTGGCCTCGTCAATTTCGGCTTCTTTCAAATCAGCGGCCGGTTTCGTCTTGTGATCGGTTTGCGCATGAACCAGTTTTTCGAGTTCCTGATAGCGGTGCTGGAGGACGGCAACGACCTTCGGATCAAACGACTTGCCGGATTCCTTGCTCAGTTTCGCCATGGCCTCGTCGATGGGTAATGCGCGCCGGTATTGGCGGTCCGAGGCGAGAGCGTCGAGGAAGTCGACTGCGGCGAGAATGCGCGCGCCGATGGGAATCTGGGCGCCGCGCAGGCCGAGCGGATAGCCGGTGCCGTCGAATTTCTCGTGATGCGCGCGCACGATGGGCACGACCGGGTAGGGGAACTGCACGCGCTCGAGAATGTCGGCGCCCACCATGGGATGGATCTTCATCTTCTCGAACTCTTCCGGCGTGAGGCGGCCGGGCTTGGAGACAATATGCTCGGGGATGGCCAGCTTACCGATGTCATGTAGTAGGGCGGCGGCTTGCAGCGCCTCCATTTCCTTGTCTCCGAGCTTCAGCTCTTTGCCGACTTCGACGGCGTAGACGCGCACGCGCTGGAGGTGGTCGTGCGTGGTCTGATCCTTGGCCTCGATGGCGAGGGCGAGCGCTTCGATGGTGCGCATGTGCAGGTCGGCCATCTCTTCGACGTGGCGCTTCTCGTCGGAAAGTTTACCGAGATAGAGGCGGTAGGAGCGATAGATGAGATAGATGACGGGGAGGGTCAGGAGCGAAGTTTGCCAGTCGGTGAAGCTGTGGACCCAGGTCATCATGCCGACGACGCCAGCGCCGACGAGGTAATAAGGGAAGCTCCAGAAGTAACATTCCGACCAGATTTTGCGCAGCGAGCGCTGCTCGGTCAGCGAGATGATGATGGCGATAGGGAGCGTGTTGGCGACGAAATAAACACAGGCGGCGAGAAAGAGCAGAGTGGAGGGATTCGCCGCGCTGTGCATCAGCGAGTAGCGGTAGACAAAGAAGGTCGATCCCACGGCGAGCGCGGTGGAACAGGCGTTGAAGGCGACCTGGACGGGAACGATGCGCTCGACGCTGATGCATTGCACGATCACGGCAGCGCAGCCGAGGGCCATGGTCTCGGCCAGGCTGAGTTCGAGGACGCCCGCGAGCACGAAGAGGAAGTTGACCGACATGGTGCCGGTGATGCCGGGAAGGTTGACCTTGAGGCGCGAAGCGGCGATCGCAATTACGAGATAACAGAAGAACTTAACGGGGTTTTGGCTTTTGCCGTGGAGAATTGCGGCATAGGTCAAGACGGCGAGCCCGCAGATCACCACCACGGCGATAAAAACGCGTGGAGCGGCGTTCATTTCTTTCCAGGATGGGGCGCGCGATGACATTAACTGCGGACCTCTACTCCCCGAGAGCAAAGCGTAGGAAAACCAAGGGTCATCCATTATTGAAACAAGGCAAAGGCACCGGAGGAAAGCGGAAGGAAGGTTAAGAAGAAACTAATGTAATTAGACAAATTACTCGGTCGTACCTGGCCTATAGGAAGAACGGGGATTGCGTTTAGTGCGAGTTAGTCTTAGTGGCGCTTTTGGAATCGCGAAAGCTGGTAGGCGCGAAGGGCCGAGCCTTCCTTGAGAATGAGTTGCGCGGCCATCTCGCCGAGAGCGGGACCGTGTTTGAAGCCGTGGCCGGAGCCTCCGCCGACGAGCCAGACTTCAGGCCGGGCGGGATGGCGATCGAGGATGAAGTTATGGTCCGTAGTGTCTTCATATTGGCAGACGCGGCTTTCGAGTAGCGGTGCGCCTTTCATGCCGGGGAAACGATGGGCGAGATAGCGGCGAGTTTCGGCGAGGCGATCGGGATCGGGCAGGCGCTCGCCGGAGGTGGGATCGAAGGCAGGGCCACGGGTATCGTCGGCGATCTTGAAGCCGCGCGCTTCATTGCCGGGAATGCCGTAAAGGAAGCGCTCGCCGTGATCGGCCCAAACGGGGATGTTGCCTTCGTTGTAGCGGGCGTGGTTCGAGGTTGTTGGCGGGGGCGGGCCGAAGAAAAAGACATCCTGCCTGGTAGAGGCGAAGTGCGGGCCAACCGTTTGGGGAAAAAGTTTGCCGAGCCAGGGGCCGCAGGCGAAGACGTAGACGTCGGCTGAGAGTTGTGAGCCGTCGGAGAGCGAGAGCGACTTCCATTGGCTGGAGTCAAGAGCTGCGTCGTCTGGCGCTGGGATGACCGCGGCCTGACGATAGTTGCCGCCGGCGGCGACGAGGCGGTCCACGACTGCGCGGGTTGAGGCTCGGGCTAGAAGGTATCCGCTATGCGGTTCGTAGATGCCCCAGGAGACGTTTTCGAAATTGATCTGGGGCCAGCGGCGAGCCAGTTCGCGGGCGGAAAGTTCTTCGAAAGAAATGCCGGCATTTTTGAGCAAGGAGAGCGAGCCGCGCTCGAATTCGTCATTGCTCTTGCTCTTGCTCTTGTCCTTGTCCTTGTCCTTGTCCTCGATCATCCATAGGACGCCGATAGGAAAAAAGAATTGGCGTTGCCAGTTTGCTTCGTGCTCCCGCCAGAGTTGCATGGCGCGCGCGGCAAGGGCGGTGTAGGGCTGGCTGGGTCCGTAGACGCCGCGGATGACGCGGGTCTCACCGCCGGAAGAGGAGCGCGAATTGCCCGGGCCCCAGGCGTCGAGGAGAGTGACGCGGGCTCCGGCGCGGAGGAGATAGAGGGCGGTCCAGCCGCCGAAGGCGCCGGCGCCGATGACGGCAATGTGGGGCTTGCTGGTCATTAAGAAAATTTAGCCCTCAATAGGCAATCACATCCTTTGTGGTTCTTGACAGCACGGTCGAACAAACCGGACGAGAAGCAGTCGAGCGCGAAGACGCAACCACCGGGGCTGAAGCCCGACTAATTCTACGGGAGTTTACGCGGCCCTGAAGGGCTGCTCTTCCACGACGATGCAGGCAGTTGCTTGGCTTTGCCACCTCGACTGCATGTTTATCCGCAACACCGCAGGCTGCCAAACCCTGATTACACCTGCTCGCGCGATTCGCCGAGCTCTACGTTGACTTCGAGTTTCTTTTTGCCGCGATAGATTGTGATCTTGACTGTGTCGCCGGCGCGATGATTGTTCATGACCTCGGAAAGATCCTGCTGGTTCTCGATTTTCTTGCCATCGATGGCGACGATGAGGTCGCCGCCGATGAAGATCTGCATGTTGCCGAGGTAGGCGCGCTCTGTGCCACCGTGCAGGCCGGCGCGGTCGGCGGCTCCGCCGGGAACGGTTTGCACGATGAGGAGGCCGTAGTCGGCGGGAAGGCCGAGCTCGCTGGCGAGTTCGGCATCGATGGGAATGGTGCGCACGCCGAGCGCGGGACGGCGAACGCGGCCGAGGGTAACGAGATCGTTGAGGACGGCTTTGGCGGTATTGATCGGGATGGCAAAGCCGATGCCGGCACTCTGGCCGACGCTTGACGCGATCATGGTGTTAATGCCGATGACCTCGCCGTGCAGGTTGAGGAGCGGGCCTCCTGAGTTGCCGGGATTGATGGCAGCATCGGTCTGGATAGCATCTTCGATCTGCATGCCATCGGGCTCGCGAATACCGCGGATGGAGCTGACGATGCCGCGAGTGAGGGTGCCATTGAGACCGAAGGGATTGCCGATGGCGTAAACTTTTTGGCCGACCTGGAGATTGGAGGAGTCGCCGAGCGTCATGGGGCGCAGGTCAGGGGCTTTGATCTGAATGACGGCAAGGTCATGGGCTTTGTCGGTGCCGATGATGGTAGCGCGGATCTGTTTTTCGCGGCCATGGAGTGTGACGTAGACTTCGCGCGCGCCTTCGATGACGTGAAGGTTGGTGAGGATGTGCCCTTCCTTATCGATGATGAAGCCCGAGCCCTGGCCCTCCTGGGAGTAGGCGCCGTAGAAGAAATCGAAGGCCACGGCGCGCGAGGTGATGTTGACCACCGAGCCGATGTTCTTGCGGTAGACGTTGATGTTGTTCTGCTCTTCGGGATCGAAGGATTCGTTGCTGGCGGCTTCGGTGATCTCAACCTGCTGAGGGCGGCTAACCCAGTCCGGAGCGTGGAACGTTCCGGTGCGATGGGTGGTGAAGTAGAAAAATCCGGCAGCGAGGACGATAGCGATGATGACAGGACGAAGAGGTTTCATAGAGATCGAGTCTTGGAACTCGGCAGATTTAATTCTAGCGAAAAGCGGATTTAGCCGCAGGAAGGAGAAGAGGATCGGGTGATCGGGTCATCTCAAATCAAAATCAAAATGATTGTTCTGGCAGCCTCGGTCTTGATTTTCAGATGACCCGATCACGCGATGGGCGACCTCAATTTTTTCCCCCAGCCGCCGCCACCCGGAGATTCGATTCTTACTCTTTCTCCGGCACGCAGGCGGGTGCTGGTTTTGCCGGGAAGTTCCTCTTCGCGGCCGTCGTAGCGGATGATAACGATGCGGCCGGCAGCGCCATCGGCTCCGCCGTTGAGGCCGTAGGGGCTGCGGGTGCGGCGGTCGGCGAGCATGGTGACTTGGGCGTCAGTGAGGACTTCGATCTCGCGGATGATGCCGTCGCCACCGTTGTGCAGGCCCTGGCCGCCGCTACCGTTGCGCAAAGAATAGCGATGAAGGCGGACGGGATAGGCATTCTCCAGCGCCTCGGCGGGCGTGTTGAGCGAGTTGGTCATGTGAGTGTGCACGCCGGAGACGCCATCTTCTGTGGGCCGCGCGCCCATGCCTCCGGCGATGGTTTCGTAGTAGGCGAAGGGCTGGCCGCGCAGATCGAGTCCGCCGATGGTGAGGTTGTTCATGGTGCCGGAAGCTGCGGCGGGAATGCGGTCGGGGATGGCCTGGGCGAGGGAGCGCAGAAGCACATCGACGATGCGCTGCGAAGTTTCGACGTTGCCGCCGGCGACGGCGGCAGGCGGACGGGCATTGACCACCGTGCCTTCGGGCGCGATCACATGAATAGGGCGCATCAGTCCGGCTGTGGCTGGCACGTCATCACGCAGCAAGCAGCGGAAGACGTAGAAGCAGGCCGAGTAGGTGATGGCTTCCACGGCGTTGACCGCGCCCTGTACCTGGGGATCGCTGCCGGTGAAGTCAATGGTAATGGCGGGTGCGGGCTTCGGGGCAGTGGCACGGGCAGAAGAAGACGCTGCGGGGCGCATCTCTACTCGGGATTTTTTGTGGGCGCGATTGACGGTGATGGTAACCGCTATGCGGACGGGCTTCGGCTCCACGCCATCATCGTCGAGAAAATCTTCGGCTTGATATTCGCCAGGAGGTACGGTCGCCAGAAAGGCACGCATCAACGCTTCCGAATAATCGAGCAAGCCGGCGGCGGCTTTTTGAGTGCGAGCCAAGCCATAACGCGCGCAGAGTTCGCCAAGCCGATGCGCTCCCGTCTGGCAGGCGGCGATTTGTGCTCCGAGGTCGCCTTCGCGTTCTTCCGGAGTGCGGACGTTATTCAGTAGCAGCGCGAGGATGTCGGGGACGATCTTGCCTTCCCGCATGATTTTGACGGGGGGGATGCGCAGGCCTTCCTGATAGATCTCGCGGCAAGGACCCATAGAGCCGGGATAGGTCCCGCCGACATCGGCATGGTGGGCGCGCGAGGCGACGTAGAAATCGGGCGCGGGAGCAGACCGACGAGAGGCTAGCGGGCGCGGCCGTCCTGCACGCGCATACACAGGCATGACCATGGTGATGTCGGGTAGGTGGGTGCCGCCGCGAAAGGGATCGTTGAGCATGACGACATCGCCCGGCTCCATGGGCGAGTGATTGAGCGCGCATTGGGCAATGGCGGCCGCGACCGACATGGGCATGGAGCCGAGATGCACGGGCATGTGGTCGCCCATGGCGATGACCTGACCGCGCGAGTCAAAAACGGCGCAGGAGTAGTCGCGGCGTTCTTTGATGTTGGGAGAAAAAGAAGTGCGGCGGAGGGCGGCACCCATCTCCTCGGCGATGGAATGGTAGAGGTTTTTGAAGACTTCGAGTTCGATGGGGTCGCGCATGAACGAGTTCTCAGTTCTCGGTTCTCAGTATCTTAAACCGGAAGTCCGTGGCGACCACTATCGGCATACGGGGAGGAAAGCAAAGACCTGAGCCGCTATCACTGAGAGCTGAGAACTGAGAACTGTTACACTCTTGCCATTATGTCCGAAGGTCGTTCGCGCATCTGGATGTGGTTCTTAGTCGGCGGCGGACTGTTTGTTTTGTTTGTCGCCGCCGTGGTCACGCTTGTCTACTTCAGCTTCGGCGGACACGACGAGGAGTCGTTCTCCGGATTTGGGCCGAAGATTGGCGTGGTAGAGCTGAGTGGCGTGATTCTGTCGCCGAAGCAGGTGGTCAAGCAGCTCAAGGACTTTGCCGACGACGACTCGATCAAGGCCATCATTATTCATGTGAACTCGCCCGGCGGCGGCGTGGCTGCGTCGGAGGAGATCTATCGCGAGGTCAAGCGCATTCGCGACGAAAAGAAGAAGCGCATTGTGGCTTCAATCGAGACGGTGGGCGCTAGCGGCGCGTATTACGTGGCTTCGGCTACCAACAAGATTTATGCCGATAAGGGCAGCATCGTGGGTTCGATTGGCGTGATTGCCGAGTGGGTCAACTATGGCGAATTGCTGAAATGGGCGAAGCTGCAGGCGATCACCATGAAAGCCGGCGAGTTCAAGGATACGGGCAGCCCGACGCGCCCGATGACTCCGGCGGAAGAGAAATATTTCCAGGGCATGATCGACAACATGCACGGGCAGTTTATTCAAGCGGTGGCCGACGGGCGGCACGCGAATGTTGAAGACATTCGCGCGCTCGCCGATGGCAAGGTCTGGACTGGCGAGCAGGCGCTGCCGCTCAAGCTGATCGATCAGGTGGCGGATTTTGAGAGCGCGGTAAAAGATACGGCGCGATCGGTCAACATCTCGGGCGAGCCCTCGCTGGTGTATCCGCCGAGGGAGAAGCGGACGGGGCTGATGGATCTGCTGTTCGGCGATGTCTCGGATTATTTGCCGTCGCGCGAAAAGCTGCTGGAGCAGCAGGTTGGGTTTTATTATCTGTGGAAGTAAGACTAGCTCTCAGCTCTCAGCTCTCAGCTCTCAGCTCTCAGCTCTCAGCTCTCAGCTCTCAGCTCTCAGCTCTCAGCTCTCAGCTCTCAGCTCTCAGCTCTCAGCTCTCAGCTCTCAGCTCTCAGCTCTCAGCTCTCA